>Ga0335085_10000002_pt1 | contig 1772586 bp, 1510 predicted proteins | sample Lox_Sample_45_FD_206712 | JGI IMG/M metagenome (GOLD analysis project Ga0335085, IMG submission 206712) | Soil microbial communities from Loxahatchee National Wildlife Refuge, Florida, United States - Lox_Sample_4.5 | ecosystem: Environmental > Terrestrial > Soil > Wetlands | place: USA...
TCAAGTCCTCACCGGTTGCCCGTTCGCGCGCCGCCACTATTCCGAGTTGGAACTGCGTGGCATCGCCGTGCAGGTCAAAGCAAACAAACCCTTGCCCGGCCTGCACATCCTGGGTCGTGAGATACCGGATGAGCGAGGATTTTCCGGTCCCGGTCTTTCCCAACATGGCGATGTGCTCTGCCCGCCGTTGCTGCGGGATCGTCACGCGTTCACCGCTCAATCCGTCTTCTGAGCAGCGCGGGCCTAAGTCGAGCCCATGCACTGGATTCGGCTTCCCGCGGCTACGCAGTCGGTTCCAGAGCTTCGCGACGAGTTTTTCGATCCAGTGTTTCATCGGGTGGCCTTCTTTGACCGCGGGGAGAAATTGGCGATCAGGAGTTCGCGATAGCGTCTTCCCGGCTTTCGTTGCGCAGTGTAAGGAAGATCGATTTCGTGGAGCCGGAACCTGGAAAAGAGTGAGCGAACTTCAGGCACGTCATTGAGGGACAGAACAAACTTCCCGCGCAAGTTCTGCAGGCGCTGCGCGAGGACCCTGAAATCGCCGTCCGAGAAGTTGAATCGGTAGAGCTTGCGCCCAAAATACGGTGGATCAAGATAGAAAAGCGTTGTCGGGCGGTCATAGCGCTGAAGGATGTCTTCGTAGGGCAGGCATTCAACTTGAACGCGCGCTAGACGCCTGTGGGTGTTCTCAATGAGTTCAGGCATGCGCTCTGGGTTGAATCGCGACGGCTCCTCGATGGCATAACCGAACTTGCGGTGCCGAATGAGCCCGGCATAGGCGTTTTTCTGGAGATAGAAAAAACGAGCGGCGCGCTGAACATCGGTGAGTTTCTTTGGATCCTCGTCTTCCAGTAAATCGAACCATTCGCGGCTCGTAACCATGAACGTCATGTAGCGGACCAGCTCCTCAGCGTGCGATTGGCAGACCCGAAAGAAGTTCACCACGTCACCGTCTAAGTCGTTCAGGACCTCGACTGTTGACGGTTCTTTGCGAAAAAGGACCTGTGCACCACCGGCAAACACCTCCACGTAGGTTTTGTGCTTCGGGAACAGCTCGATGATTTTGGTCGCAATGCGATTCTTCCCGCCGATGTAGGACAATGGCCCTGTCATGTTGGTATGGCTTTGGAGAATTTCGTGGTTAGGAGTTCTGGGGTGGTTGGCTTGCGCCAAGCGTCCGATTAGGTTAACAGGTGCACCTGATCGGTAAAGGTGGCCGAAGTAGGCCAGCGTGCAAACCTGACGAGAGTGTGCCGATAGGAGGCTGGTCATCAAACGCTCGTCTGAAGTCGGAGACGGATCGCACGCAATCCAACCCGGTCAAATGCCTGCGGTAGCCAGCGGCGTCCGCGCGCCCGATCTGAGACCCAGGAGCCCTTTGATTCCTGCGTCTCACTGCTGAGGGCATCGAACGGAAGATGCAAGAGCGAACCTGTCCCCATGAGCCCGACCGAGAGAAGAAAGCCGCGGTCGGTAGTCCACGCGTCGCGAATAGCCGGAGAATATGCCGGAATGCGAAACAGTTGTTGTATCGCCGCCCGCTTGATGGCGTAGAGACTTGAGGCGTGTTGGGACTCGACCTTAGCTAGCCGCGAGGCGGCGCGCGCCTTGGTCTCCAGTCGCAAAGCATTTCGGGGTGCCTCTTCTCGGAGGATCGCTCGGAATGTCTTCCTTTGACTTGCACGCATCGGCTTTGCCTCCTATCGAATTTCCGTGCCCATGCGAGAACGTAAAGGAGCCCGCGATTGCATACAACCGGCCAATTTTTCTACACTTTCTACAGTTATGGATTATTGTGATGTCTAAGTTGCTGATTTCATTCGGGAAGAAGAACGTTCGCCTGCGATCCGGACAGTGGTTGTTCAAGCGGGCTTGGGCGATGCGATTTGAATGGATTGCGCTGATGGCGTACAAGAGGGCGACCATGCCGGGTGATCAGGCTTGGGTCTGCTTGAAAGAAATCGCTCAACTCCCCAGTTGGGGCGGAAAATCCCTGCATGACACAGGCACTATTGTCGGCCGCTATCTTCAGTCTGCCGAACTCGGGCGGTTTCCGCTGGTCACCGCACATAGGACCTGGTCGGGTCCTTATCGCTTGAACGTGACTTCAATCTCGGCTGAATTCGACCTTCCCCTCCAGGAAGTTCGGAATCGACTCCGACTGCACGCGCTGCCAGCCTCGACCACGAGGCGCGCTGCGTTGATCGAGTTCACCTTCTCGTTTGCACGGGCTCAGTGGTTGGTGTTCCGCGGCCGTTTGGAGCCAAGGGGCCAGGGCATCAAACCTGGGGACAATGCTTACGAGCGTCTCACACGCCTGGCGGAGGCGGAATCTTTCACCCAAACACTGCGGTTTCTGGCGTTGTTGTCGGCGGTCGAGGTCCTATTTCGTCTAGGCAGGTTTCAGGCGGCTCGACACACGTTGATGAGCAATCGGCAGCACTTGGATCGTGTCGAAGATGCATCCTTGAAAGCAAGATTCCAATTGAAGCTCGCATGGGCGTTGCAGCGCACGTCCAGCGGAGTACGTTCGGACCATGCTGTGGAGGCGGCTCTCCGAAGGGCGGCCTTCTACGCGGAGAACAGCGGCGACAGGGCCACGCTGGGAATGTTGGCAGACCGAACCGCTGGGTACCGAACAAAAAAGGGCCTCCATCAAGAGGCCATCGATCAGCTTGTCCTTGCTCTAGAGGCCGATTTGATCACCGGAAACTATGATAACGTGCAGGCGGCCTGCGGAAACCTTGGCAGCGTCGTGCATAGGCTTGGCAAGAAATCTTACGACGAAGCGCGGCGGTGGCTGCTCTTGTCCATGGCCGTTGCGCGAATGATGAAAATTGGACGTGACGACGCCCATGCCGAAATGATCTTGGGCAAGATATACGTCGAACAGGGCCGCAAGTTCAGGGCTCGATGGCTCCTCGAAAGGGCCGAACGCATCGCCGCGGCTGCGGGGAACCAGATCAACTTGGCGGACATAAAGATGGTATGGGGGTTCTGGTACGAACGATTCGGAACGCAAAGACAGTTGATCGAGACTTTAGCGAATGCCTTAGCCATCTTCCGCAAGCTTTCGGAGTTCGACACTCGGCAAAAGGAACGATACATGGAGAGCTGCTTTCCGGTCGTTTGGCCGAGGGTCTTAGAAGCTCTGAAAGAAAGGAAGACTGCGTAGAATCTCATACGTTCCGCACTGCGTCACCCAGCATTGACACCTCTGCCTTGTCAGTCGTCACCGAATCCCTATACTGAATTCGTGTCTCGCGCACGTCTCGAACGTGAGGGTCGCCGCCTGAAATCTCGTTTTCTGACGCGTGGAATCCGCTGCCTTACGACAACTGAATAGCTTGCTGGGTCGATGGGAATTGCTGTTGTCATCGCCGATTTGGTATCTCACGGTTGTACCGGAGATCGAGGCACTTAGTTACAGGATCAAAGACGAGAACGCTGCCGTCGCAGAAGCTTGCAAGGCTCTTCTTTACGATTTCTTTGAGGTCCAATTGAGAAAAGGTCATATCGCGCTTGGTGCTGGCGTCGGAAATTTCGATGCGGAGCGGAAAACAGTCGACACTGTTGTGATTCACCATACGAGCAATCCGCCAGGGCTGCGAGCATCGCGTCTTTCGGCCATCGAGTTGATACGCCTCTATGCGCCGAACTTCGCCGCTCCCGCTGACCGAGAGCGGTGCCTTAGAGGACACGCAATCTATTCAGGTCACATACGTCGTGGGAAGCAGGTCTTTTGGCCGTATCACTGGCTCATTCGGCACGACGGAAGAACCGAGCGCCTCCTTCGCGATTCGGAGATCGGCTGGCACGCGGGAAACTGGAGCATCAACCGCCGAAGCGTCGCCATTGCTCTCGACGATGACTACGAGCACAGGTCGCCATCGCAGATTGAACTCTACGCCATCGCTGCCATCGTCAAGAGGCATTACCCAGAGGTTTCTTTGACTCGTATTCTCGGGCATTGCGAGGTGAACGCCCAAACCGCTTGTCCGTCCGAGCTGTTCTTGGGAACGCCAGCCCGCAGGGGCTGGAAATCCGAGTTGCTTACAATGATTACGGCGCGTTGAAGTCCGGCCTCATGGCCCTATTACGCAATCAAGTGATGGCTCCATCACTTCTGGTGCGCGCCTTCAATTTGAGCCAATAGCTGCTTTTGACAGCCTTTTGGAAATAGCTGCGCTCGATAGCCTAGATTTGTCTTCCGTGCAAATCCGTTCGCCTTGTTGAAATCTGCCCCACGGATACGATTAGGACAGTTCCTACCTCAGGCAAGCGTTCAGACGAATCCCTTCGGAAGTCTCCGCGGGGCTTGGGAAGTGTGTCTTGTCCGGTATTTTCGAACTGGAGGAAACGATGACTGCAATGCTCCTAAAAGTTCTGGGTGGCACCCCTAGCGGAACACCCCTTTGCCGAACTTGCGTGAACGCGCACTACTTTCGAGGCAGGTCCCAGACGGAGGTAACCCTCGTATGTGGTGCACTTTGGCAGTTCCGCGAATTGGAATTCGAAGCCTACGAATGCAGCGAATACGACCGCGACGAAACCGACCTTGACGACATGAGGAAGACCGCCTGGACGCTTTCTACAAAAAAGAGAGGAAAAGTGGGCTTCACTCCACCGAAGAACGAGGAAAAGTCCGAGCAATAGAATTGCGCCGGGTAGGATCTTCCAGGAATCGAACTACCACATCGGATAGAAACAAGGCCTTTAGCCTCGTCAGGTCTGCCGCGAACCTGTAAGAAATCGCGGCTTTTTGTTTTCCCCAATTTGAGGGCTCATCAAAGGCACGGCAAACTTGCAGCACGTTCGGTTCTGCGCCTCAGGCCTGTTCTGGCGTCTTTAGAGTCTGCCTTTGCTCGACCACCATGAAAGCATGCCCTGGATGCAGATTCTCATCGGGAAAATATTAGATTGGATTCTGGAGCTTCCTCCGGACCTCTTGGGCCGGAAGGTAGAGCAACTGTTGGACCAGGTGGCCAAGCGTCGTCGACGAGTTCGAACCCGGCGTGAACCGAAGCGGGAAAAGCAGAGGCAGGGGCGGTGACCGACCCTAGTGCTTTCGTTAGATATGCATAGGCTGTTCACTTTGAGTCCACAACCAGGCCGCTTGCTTACCCCTTGTTTCCCTGGATTATCGAGTCTTGAACCGTAGATCGCCCGCTGGGCCCCCCGTTCCAATTGGCGCCGGACGCAAATCAGTAGACCTCGACCGTAATGCGCCGCTTGCTACATTTTGAATAAAGGTCGATTTCACACAAATTTCTATTATGGAAAGCACACATGAAGTATCAGGCGGCGGGCAACTACCTGAAGGCTCACAGGAAAAGGTCAGGGCTAAGCCAGCGCGACGTAGGAAAACTGCTCGGATATCGAGACCCCGGTCAGATATCGCGCCACGAACGAGCAATGAGCGTCCCTCCTCTCGAGGCAGCACTCGCCTATGAAATGATCTTTCGCACACCGGTCGCGACGATCTTTTCGGACATGCGCGAAACGATTGCTCGGGATATCGAGCCAAAATTGAAGGAAATGAAAACAGGGCTGGAAAATCGCGGAGCCCGTGACCGGAACGCAAATCTCATAGCACAAAAACTGGCGTGGCTGAACAAGCGACAAAACGCGCAAGAAATAAAGTAGGCCTTCAAACTTTCACATGATCATGCCTAAACGGCTACTTGCCCTCGAAATCCGAGCAAGCAGGTTCGGCTTCGCCGTCCTCGAAGGACCGGCAAGGCTGCTGGATTGGGGCGTCCGGTCGTTCGGAGAAGAACAGAAGAAGGTCAGATCGGCGGTTGCGGACAGGATCGCAACTCTCCTTGCCTTTCACAAGCCGTTTGCGGTTGTCGTCCGGCTCCGCAAATATCACTCCGCCGCTCGAAACAGGAGATTCTTATTGACCGTTGCGGGAATCAGGACGGAAACGATGCGCCACTCGACGAAGTTCTACGCACTTACCGCTCGGCAAGTGAGAGACCGCTTCGCGTCGAACGGGCAGACGACCAAACACGACATCGCAACGAGCCTCACTGAACAGTTCGAAGAACTCTCGTGGAGGTTGCCGCGCCGTAGGAAGCCATATCAGAGCGAAGCACCCGTAATGTTAGTGTTTGACGCTCTCGCGAACGGCCTGGCATTCCTGAGAAGGCGACGTCCTTCAGACCCGAATGCCCGACAGAATTCCTGATCGGCCGTTTCGATGGCCTCTCACTGACGAAAAGACCGAAATTGGGGTCCGTCAGACTATCTCGAGAGGCCATCGAAGCGGCTGAGGGATTCCCGATGCCCGGTGTACGTCAGCTCCATTTGGCCGCGCGCATCACCGTACCGTAATGACGAACTCGCGCTCACTTCGTGAAACTATCGATGGCAGTTTCTGGCTCGGGCGCATTCCCCCTGCCGACAACGTGTACGCGTATCGACGAATAGCACGAAATTCCGGAGAATCAGGAACCGTAGTAAAAAGGAGCGACCTCGTACGCGTCCTCCGTACAAAACTACGCAGTCCTAGCAAGAGCTCGTCTAACGCCCCGGCACGTCGTCCACTTGCGGAAGCAGCGAGTTGCCACACATACAAGACTTTCCTCTTGGGCTTGCTTATGAGGAGCGAGAGAACGTATGCCACCGGACCGAATTTAACGTGGTCTGCCACCAAGCAAGACCGAGCATTTGTTTGTTTGAGTAACCAGAGAACATAGAGCGGCGGCACTGTGAAGTTACTTTGTTTCGAAGCCAAGCGACGGACAAAGCTAAAATCAGATACTTCTAATGGACGGACCCGAATCCATTTGGAGCCTTGCATCATAGATTTTCGTCTGTATTTCTTGTGTTCACTTCTAACTGTAGGAACGGGTCGTTCCGCTGTCAAGTTGACCAGATAGTCTTGGAGCCGCGTTGTGAGGTACGCAACAGGGGGTGCCTTTCGCAGATCAGCGGAAGGTCTAGGATACTCCTCATGTCTGGATCGCTTAAGGTAAGAGAGCACGGGAGAGAGGGTGAAGGGGCGCCTCAGGGCCAAACCCGAGAACCATCGGGTGACCAAGACTACCGAGGAGGATTGCTTCCCCTCTTGCGTCTTCTGACGAGGGAACCTCCGCTGGGCCACGACTTCAAAACCTGCCCCGTTTGTAAGCGCTACGGCATTAAGCAGATTTGACTTCGGGCCTAGGTTCTCTACAGTGAAATCCAAAGGTCGACCAAATGCATTCCAACGCCTAGGAACGTGAACCGATACTTCACCTATTGCAGAAAATCCACCGAGGACGAAGACCATCAGGTGCTTTCGATTGAATCGCAGCGACAGGAACTCAAACGCTACGCCGAACGCGAGCATCTCCAAATCGTGGATCTGAAGGAAGAAGCTCGCAGCGCAAAATCGCCGGGCCGACCGGTGTTCAACGACATGCTCAAGCGCATTGCGCGAGGCGAGGCCGACGGCATCTTGGCGTGGCACCCGGACCGGCTTGCCCGAAACGCGCTCGACGGTGGGCAGATCATTCAGCTCCTTGACACGAGCAAACTCACGGCCTTGCGCTTCCCCACGTACACCTTCGAAAACACCTCCCAAGGCAAGTTTATGCTCGCCATCATGTTTGGGCAGTCAAAATATTATGTTGATTCGCTCAGCGAAAATGTGAGGCGTGGCAACCGAACGAAGCGCGAGAAAGGCTGGCTTCCGAGTTTGGCACCCGTCGGGTATCTGAATGGCAGGTCCGAAACGGGCGAGAAAATCATCGTTCGAGACCCCGCGCGTTTCCCGATCTTGCGGAGACTCTGGGAACTTTTCCTGAGCGGCGGATACTCCGTGCGGCAGATACTCGACATTGTCACCAAACAGATGGGTCTGCGGACACCGAGACGCCGAAGGATCGGCGGGAATCCCCTGAGCGTGAGCGGGATCTATCGTATGCTTACGAACCCCTTCTATGCGGGCCAGTTGGTCCATGCGAATGAATGGTATCCCGGCAAGCACGAACCGATGGTCACACTCGCCGAATTCGAAAGAGCCCAGGTCCTGCTCGGGAGGCCTGGCCGACCGCGCTCGAAGAAGCGCGAATTCCCCTACACCGGACTCATCCGTTGCGAAACTTGTGACGCAAGCATCACCGCGGAGGAAAAGACCAATCGCTATGGAAGCCGCTACGTGTATTACCACTGCACTCGTAAGAAGCGGACTATGCTATGCAAGGAGAGGTGTGTCGAGGAAAGGGATCTCGAGGAGCAAATGATCCGCTTCCTCAAGAGCATCCACATAAGCGAAGAGGAACTTAAGGAACCCCTTGAGATCATCGAAGAAGAGCGGGCAAAGGACCATCACCCTGGGGACGCACTCAAAGAATCCATCGCCCGAGCGCTCGAGAGCTGTCAACGGAACGCGGACAACCTCACGAAACTTCGGTATCGGGAACTCATCCGGGACGAAGAGTTCATCCGCCAGAGGGGGGAGCTAACCCGCGAACAGGTCGGCCTCCGCGAAAGGCTGGAACAGCTTGACACCGAACGGTGGGTCGAACCTTCTCGGAATCTGTTTCTGTTCAGCAACCGCGCGATTTTCTGGGTCACCCACGGCACTCTGCAGGAAAAACGCCTAATCCTCGCTACGGTCGGGTCGAACCTTTCTCTCGGCTCGAAAAAACTCAATGTTGATGCGAGGAAACCGTTTCAACTTCTAGAGACTAGCGGTCACATTCGCAGCTGGTGCACCATCGTCAATGACGTTAGAACTTTTTTCCGGGAACACCCGGAGGAGAGTATTCCAACGCTGCCGGTTCCCGAGGGAAGGTTACTCTCCGAACCGGACATCCTTGAGGCCGCTTAGATCGTCGTGATCCCGTAACGCTTGCAGATAGGACAGGTCTTGAAGTCGTGGTCTCGGGGAGGCTCGCGAGTGAGAAGCCTGAGGAGCGCGAGAAGCTCCGCCTCTCTCGCTTGCGAGTCCTTCTCCGGGCCTTCGTTCGGCGTAGTTTTGGGTGCTTCCATAGGCAGGAAATGCCTTACGACCTTTCCGCCTATCCTATGCTTCCGTATTCGGTTGTGGTGATCAGTGTAGCAGTGCTACCGAAATGCGAAAGATGCACTGAGTTGCGCGGCAGGCAAATCTGCCTGACCACTAGCTTATGGGGCTATCCTTTGGAGCTTCGATCTTGAGTGGAAGATCCGTCATGGCGTAATGAACGAACTGTTTGCCGATGCCAGTTAGCTCATAGCGTTCTTCTTCGTCAAAAGCAGACTTAGCAATTCGGGCTCCGCCCGCGACCTGCAGCGAAGGCCTGCGTGTAGGCCCCTTCATGATGTAATTCCCTTGATAGTCAGTTTCTCGGTGCTGACGGACAATCTCTCCAGTACTTAGATCCCGAATCAGAAGCTTGAATAGATCTGCCTCTGCCGAATCTTCTCTAGCACGCTCCTTGCCCAACTGACGCCAAATTTCACCGCGCGTGATTCCCGGACTCTTGTATATAACTCCGATGACTTTGAAATGAAGGTCCGAGTATTTTCCCAGCCATTCCAAGAAGAGCTTTATAACGTCGTCACTGACAAATTGGCTTGCGGCCGCGTTGGCGAGAACGTTGCGAATGAATGTCCGCTTGTCTTCGCTTTCCACGCCAGACCATTCTCGAAAAGCTTTCTTCACAAGAGATTGGTATTCTGGACTCTCAATTCGTTCGGCAACCTTCTTATCCTGCATGTCCAGGCGAGCCATGATCTCCACAATTGTTCGTTCCTTCTCTTGCATTTCCTCAAAAAGCATCTGTAGCCAGTGCTTGAAGAATGCGTTGGCCCGATCTTGGTCACGTCCCTCCCATGCGCTCGCGGCCGCGGAAAAAATCCCCCCTACGATAGGGATTACTCCGCCAGCGATGTCCATGCCTGCACGCACAACCTTCTTGGCCGTTTCAGATGTATTCGCCTCAATAACAACGATAGGTTCCCCACATGAAGGACATTTCTCAGAAAGAAATGGGACACCTACACCACAGGACTTACATTTGATGGGTTCCATAGAATATTTCGAGCCCGACCTTGAGAACGCGGTACTACCGGCAGTCGTGAAACACCTACAAATTTCTTCGCCCTACACCCTCTTGCCGCCCTGATCGGCTCACGGATGCCATGCCTACGGTTTGTCAGACTCTAGGAGAGGCCCAAATGCCCCTTTAGGTAGGTCTGTATCTTCTTCATGACGGCCATTTCCATCGTGCCGATTCGTTTAATGAAACGGGCCTGATCAAACGACTCAATGTGATGAACCTTGACCAACGAATCTCCGTACAGGCCATTCGTTTTGTCTGCTTTTACGAGGATATCATCTGAATGGGGTTTGCCAATTTGCGAGGTGAGCGGCATGACCGTTGCAACATTCGCCTTCGCGAGCGAATGATTAGTCTGGATGACCACCGCGGGACGCTTTCCTTGGTATTCGTGGCCGACACTCGGCGCAAAAGAGACCCAATAAACCCCTCCGTATTCGATCACCATACTCATAGTTTTTCGTAATATTCGAACTCCTTCTCGGACATCTTCCCCAGCGCCTTTACGGTGTCGGCGCCCGCAGCGTCCTGCCACATTCCTTCCCGGTCAGAGCGGGCATACATCGGAGTCCTGTGAAAGGCCAACCGATAGTCGATCGGCTTGTCGGGTTCGGTCGCGATCCAGGGCGTGTCTTGATGGGCATACGCCTTAATCTGCGTGGCGGTCATATCGGAAAGTCGATCAACGACGCTGTCGACGATTTGCAATTCGGCCGCAGGCAAGCCGTCGAGATCCGGATCAGCAAGCGCCACATACTTCTTCTGCGCCATTTCCCGGTAGATTTGCTTGATGATCTTCAACTCGCCCTTGGTTTCCATTTCGCGCACGACGGGGACGAATTGGGCTTGGACCGGAACCGGACCATATTGCAGCTTCACGTAGCTGAGCCCCGTAACCGACTCACTACGCAATTCGAATGAATCAAAATCAATGAAATAGAGCAGCTTGTAGAGGACTGTTTCGCCTACATTTGGTTTCCCGCCGCAACGCGATAGAACATACAAGAGCAAGTTTCTAAGCTTCCCTGGCGCAAACGTGATGTTCAGCTCTCCGGAGAAGTGCTCAACCTTTTTCGCTTCAAGCTCGTTCAAAAGGGTGTCCGTCGACAGCGAGAACAATTCCGCGATGTGCGCGAGTTCGATGCCATCAACGGCCCGACCGCCCGACTCGATCTGCCCGATCGCCTGTCGCGAGAGATTGAGCTTCCTCGCGAGGTCCGACTGGGAAAGCCCCATTTCGATCCTTAACCGCTTGATTCTCTCGCCCAGCTTTTTGGGAGTGACTTTGACCATGCCTTAAGTATATGTGATGCTCTATTTTCTTGCAATCAGAAGCAAGATTTTGTAACCTTTTGGTGTTGGACCCGTTTACCCTTATGTGGGTGGCGAACCGAAGGACGAGATACTAGGCAAGGTCGATCGTCGAGGCCGCCAAGAAATCAACAAACCTAAGGATTTAACCATGTCAGAGCACAAAGAATTCATCCTCATCGTCAATACGCGAGAAAAGAAGTGGGACAAGGAAACGATCTCTTACAAGGAGGCGGTCATCCTGGCATTTGGGACATTCTCGGACGACGAAAACGTTACCTACACCATCGACTATTCCAGGGGGCCCAAAAAGAACCCCGAGGGATCGCTGACGAAAGGCGAAAGCGTCGAAGTGAAGAGTGGAATGATTTTTAATGTCACAGAAACTCGTAAGTCATAGTCCGGATCTGAAGAAACTACGGGACGAAGGATACGAAATCGAGGTAAGAAAGGGGCACCTGCTCGTCCACCAGATCCCCTATGTGACGGCGAGGAAAGACGTTGCCTTCGGCGTCCTTGTTACCTCGCTCGGGGACTTGGCCGGGGACCGAACTGCTAAACCTCAAGATCATATGATGTATTTCATAGGCGAGCATCCGTGCGACAAGAACGGCAATCTCCTAAAGGGTATCCAGCATGGGAGCGGTAAGCAAACGCTTGCCGAAGGAATCGAGGTCGATCATTCATTCTCGAACAAGCCACCGGACGGCTATCCGGACTACCATGCAAAAGTGACGACGTACTGCCGAATCATTTCCGCAGAGGCGCAGGCGATAAATCCGAACGTCAGGGCGCAAACATTCCGAGTAATCGAAACCAGCGATGACCCCGATCTCGTGTTTTGGTACCTGGACGCGAACTCAAGTAAGGCTGAGATCGACGTCATTTCCGACAAGGTGAAAGGCCTGAGGGTCGCCATTATCGGCGCGGGAGGCACCGGGTCATATGTGCTGGATTTCGTCGCCAAGACTCACGTGAAAGAGATACATCTATTCGACCAAGACACGTTGCTAACGCACAATGCCTTTCGCGCCCCTGGTGCAGCGCCACTCGAAACGCTCCGCGAGCAGCCTAAGAAAGTAGCGTACCTGCACGGCCTGTATTCTAAAATGCACAAGTACGTGATACCGCACGAATACCATCTCTCTGAACCGAGACTCGGTGAATTGGCGGAGATGGGTTTCGTGTTTATATGCATCGACGAGGGCGACGCGAAAGCGATGATAGTCAAGTATCTGGCGGATGCCGGCATACCCTTCATTGACGTAGGCATCGGGATTCACGCGATCGATGGCGCGCTTACGGGCAGCGCAAGAGTGACAATGGTGACGCGCGAGAAGAAGGATCACATCGATCGGAGGATTTCATTTGCCGAGGGAGGTCATAATGGAGAGTATGATAAAAACATTCAAATTGCTGAGATCAATGCCCTAAATGCCGCCATGGCGGTCATCAAATGGAAGAAGCTCTTCGGCTTTTACCACGATCTGGAGCACGAGCACCATGCCACGTATGAAATCAACATCAACAAAATCTTCAACGATGAAGCTGTCGCATAGGTTCGTAAAGAACATTCCCGAAAAACTTAAAGATGGGACGATATACATTTCCATTGAATATGCATCAGCGATCCACAAATGCTGTTGTGGCTGCGGCCGCGAGGTAGTCACGCCACTCTCCCCAACCGACTGGAAGTTGATCTTCGACGGCAAGACGATCTCGCTCCGCCCATCCATTGGCAACTGGAACTTCGAATGTCAATCACATTACTGGATCACAAACAACGTCGTTCGATGGGCGCCTCGATGGACGAAGGAAGAGATAGCGCAAGGCCAGGTCGAAGACGAATTGAGCAAAGCCGCTTACTACAGACGGAATGGACGAAGTTAGTGACGCCGAGATCAAGGCTGGATTTTCATCGAGCAAGGAAATAAGCCGCGCTCGCTGCGGTTCAAATTTCTCAGCTGTCGAGACTTTACGCATCGTTCTGTCATGTCTTGGCGGTACTTTGTTGCATGCGCCGGAACATCTCCGCCTGTTCGACTGCGTCATCAAGCGCGTTGTGCGTGTGACGCGAAGCGCCCTTGAATTCAGGCCGGATGCGGCTTGACCGCGTTTCGTCCCAACTACAACCTGTCAAACCCATGTAGTACGACTTGATGTCGATGCCGCCGAATCCGAATGGATTCTCACCAATGTAATGATGGAAATAATAATTCACGAATGCCCAGTCAAAGGTGGCGTTGAAGCCCACGAACACCGGTTTCGCCGTCTTGGCAATTCGCGCAAGCCAGTCCCGGAATGCAGCCATTGCTTCCTTCGGCTCGCGTCCCGCTTTCGTTAAGTCCCGCAGCGATCGGCGGATTACGTTCATCGCGTCCGGCACGAATTTGTCGTTCACGGGTTTTAACTCGACGTAGAAGGTTCGCTTGGGATCATCCACGACCACCGCACCGAGGGAGAGCATGCTGTAAGTCGGGGGCACGGGGCCTGCCGCCTCGATGTCCACGGATATATAGGTCTCGTGCGCTGTGCGTGTCGTCACGGGTTCTTCACAATCGGCGGCCGGTTGATGTTCTTTTCCCAGAATTCGACGAAGTCTTTTTTGCGCTCATCGGCCGTGGCGCCCGGCTTCCAGAAGTGACACGGTATCATCTCCTGGTCAAACGGCAGCTTGGTGCCGTCTTCCGCGGTGACGAGCACCCGGTTTGGTATGCCCAGAGCGTAGCCTAGTTCGATGAAGCAATTCGGCCGCTCACCCGTCACGTCCACGATTGCCAGTGAAGAGAAATGCAGGCTCTCGAAGATGGCGACGTTCATGAAGGCGTATTCGCTCTTGTCGGTTCCTATCTCCACGCGCGTCATCCCGGTTTCGCGGACAACGGGATCAACGATTTCCCGGAAGAATAACTCGACGGCAGCGAATTTAGGGTGCGCGGGATTCAGAAGCCTGACAAAGAAGGCGGTCGGACGCGCCAGCCTGGCGAGCAAAGCGAAGAGCTTCGCTGCGACATCCGCCGGCGCTGCGGTGCCCGCACGGGTAGCGATCTCTGCAAGCGCGGCACTTTCCGTGTTCGCGAACGCAGGATCAAACCGGAAAAACCGCGTCGGCTCAGTGCGCGCTTCCTTCGCAAGCCTCAGGGCGCCGCCGGTGCCGTCATCGCGACTGGCCCCCAGCGGCAGATCCAGCGGAACAACCGGTTTCCTGCGCTGCAGGTATAGATTCGCGGAATGCTCGACGCCTGTTCCGCCACCGAGGATGACGAGGGCATCACCGAAAGCCGCTTGGCGCTGGCGCAGGAACGCGGCAGCCCGGGAGCCCACCATGATGGATTCCACCTGGAGCAGTCCGCTTTTTAGCAACGTCTCGTAGAGAGAGCGGCGGTTGTCAGGAATCTCGGACTCCGCTTTTTCCGATGTCGCGACGACGATGGGCAGTCCGAATTTGGACGGCCAGGCAGGAGACGAAAACTTCATAGCTTCGGCTGCCGCTTCAAGCGCCGTCCAGTCGAAGGTGAGACTTGGCACATCCGGCCCTGCCCCCTCCCGTCGCGGCTCTCTGCCGAGGCCCACGACGATGCCGCCGCCGTCGGCGATAATCGCTTTCACCAGGTCGCGGACAATCCGGTGCGCGGCCAGAATGAGGACGGGATCAGTCTTCGCGTTGGCGGACCCGGAAATCTGGATGCGCCTCCCGAAGAGAGGCAACGAGAGACCCCATGATGCGGGCGCGGCTGTGTCGGAAGGTGCGGTCATGATCCGTTCTTGAGCGCCGGAGAAGGCCGCACGTCCCTGGCTGCACTCAGGAAGTCCTCGTCTGTAAGAGCCCGGCTCGGGAATGCGCGGCAGAGCGCGTCCGGCAACAGCTTGGCCCGAAGATCCGAGAAGGTGAATCCGGGCTGGCCGTCGCGCGCCCCGGTCAGCTTCACCAGCTCATGAATCGTGTGGTCCTTTATATTCAGGCCGCCCAGGTCCATGCGCAGCAGCTCTTCGCGCTCCTGCTCGTTCGGCCGCTCGAAGATTTCCGTCCGGGCAGCCCGGCGGACGATGGCGGGGTCTAAGGCCCCTGCCCGGTTGGTGCACAGAAAAACAAGAATCCTGCCGTTATACCGTCGCAGATCATCAACCTTCTGGATGATAGTATTGACGGCCACCTTGTCCTCATGGTGGCTCTGCGCCGTGTCCCTGGTCGAAGCGAGGGAATCCGCCTCGTCAATGATCAGGAACGCTTGCCGGGTCTTGCCCGCCTGCTTTGCTACTACCTCAAACGCTTCGTTGAGAAGCGTGCTCATCTGGCCGACCTTGCCCGAGCCGCGGACGCGCGTGCTGAGCTTGAACAGCATCGCTTCCTTTCGGGCTTCCCGCGCTAGGCGGTCGCATGCGCCCTCCGCAGTGGCGGTTTTCCCCGTGCCCACGTCGCCCGCGAAAATGACGAGCGGGTATCGGTCGGAAATCGCCGCGCTCAGCGGAAGATCCTGTTTGTGGAATTTCCTGCTCCAGTCGCTCAGTTCCTGCGGATCGGAGAGCAGGCGCAAATCCCGGTGCAGCCGCTGATAACGGCCTTCAAAGCCCACAAGCCGCTTCGCCGAGGCGGCGATTTTTTCGCCGGGCAGCTCAAGCTCCAGCTCAAACAGCGCGCCTCTCTCGATCACTTCGGTCATCGGCCTCGTCCTCTGCCTGAATCAGTAGAACACGGTCTTGGTTACACCCCAGCCGTTGCTGACATAGCTCCGGTCTGCATAGCGCGTGAGCGACGGAAAAGAAAGATCCGTGTTCGACGGGACCCAGTTGATGTTGAGCGACTCGTTGAACAATGTGCGCTGCGAGTCAGTGAGGTCGTGCCATTTCTGGCTGTTGCGCAGCACGATGCTCAGTTCGCCTCCCGACGTCGCGGGCCAGCGGTTGTTGCCGGGCCTGCTGGCGACAAGACTTCCGGCGTCGGTGTTCACCTCGTATTTCGCAGCCCGGATCACATTGCCGACAGCGTCCCTGAGCACAATATTAGCTTCGAGCAGGTAGCCCTTCTGCGCCTTGGCTTTCACGTCGGCCGCGTATTTCCTCACCAAGTCGCGATTGAGAAGGCCGGTAGACTGCGATGTCATGTCCAGGTCCGTGGCGAAACAATCAATCACCTTGCCGATGTCGGCGATGGTGTAGGTCTGGGTTAACGATTCGCTGTAGGTCATAGCTTCAATCCTCGATCACGAACGAGCGCCCGAAAATTTCCTTCCAGAGTTCAAGCGTTTGCGTCTTTCCGTCGTAGTTGCGCGCATAGGTGAGCGTCTCCCACGCCCCCAGGCACTTCTCGACGATGGCTTTGCATTGCGCGTCGGTCATCTTCTGCGCCACATTGTTCTCCACGTTGCAGGGATCGAGGATGACGACCCGATCCTTCGGAAAGGATTGCGGCGTGCCGCATTCCTTGAAACAAATGGGCGTTTTCAGCTGTGAGTCTGCTACGTACAGGAAGAAACGCAGCAGACCCTCCTCCAGGGATGCCGGAACACCCCGCGTGTCCTGCAGATGGCTGACGATCAGTTCAATCGTAAACGAGCGCAAGCTGTCGTCAAGCTCGTGAAAATTCCGCCAGAACTTGAGCAGGCGTACCAGCGCCGTGAAATTGGCATAGGCGTCGTTTCTGGCGCGGATGAATTCAAGCTGCTTGGTGACGCTGCTTTTGACCGGCTTGTCGCCCTGCGAGGACGGTTGCCATCCGTAGTCGCCCGGCCCGTCGATGCAAAGCAGCGGCACTAGGTCCATTTCAAGGCCCGAATCGCGGAATTCGATGCCGAGCGTTCGCGGCTGCACCGTAAAATCCTCAGGTTTTTTCGTGGGATAGATTTTTGCCAGCATCCGGCGGATGCGGTTGTGGAGGGTTGCGAGATCATAGCCGGAAGCGCCGTTGGTGTTGAGGAAGACCGCCACGTCGGCGTCAACGCCGAAATCGCCGCGCGGGCGCAGCACCGTGCCCTTGCGCAGCGAGCCGGTCTTGAGGAATTTCTTGATGTCGATCAGCTTGTCGCCCTTGGCGGCCGAGTCGAACCGGTCGATGAGATGGTCTACCTGCGCGAGGTAGTCGGCCCGCGTGCCCTGGGTAAGCTTGAGGCGATTGTTCACGAAGTAATTGGTTTGAATATCAGTAAGTTCCATAGGTCCGCCTGCGGTACTCCTTTTGAAGTCTCGCGTTGCCCGGCCACCGGGGAAAGGCAGTGTAAGCGGACAGAGCGTACACCGTCAACAAATTTTTTTACAGGCGCAGCTGCCCGGTCTCCACGGGGAAATGCTCGTCGATGCGAATCCTCGCCACGACGGGATTCACGTTGAATGTGTCGGCCAGAGAGCGGATCGCTTGCTTGCGGCGGGTATTGGCAAGTATCTGCACGCCGAGCTGCCCGCTGGGCTCCAGGAAAGGCTTCATCGCTTCCTGAACCAGTGGGAGCGGACACAGCAGGCCGCCCATCGCACGGTTGGCCTGGTATTCCCACCAGCGGCCGTCAGAGCCATGGGACTTTCGCTCATCCCCCTGCACGTCCCTGCAGAGGATCTGGTCACCCGTGTGGCTCTCCTTGTCGAACAAATCCAGCGGTATCTGGTCGAGGGCGAAAAGGTGCGCGTGGAGGAGCCCGTGCCCGGCCTCATGCGCCAGCGTCGTCCTGACCCGGCGCTCAGCGACTTTGCCTCCCTCGGCATCGAGCACCGCGGAAATGACCACGGCCTTCACCCCGTTCTTCCCGAATCTGGTAAACCCGAGCACTCCTGCAGGCAGGTCTTCATATTGGGGCGAAACCTTGAAGCGTTTCTCGATGAAGCGGTCGATGCGGATTGCTTCCGGCGAGCCGGGAAGCAAGCCCTCCTTGCTGAGTTCGTCACAGCAGATTTGATCGATTTGGCTCGGCGTGAAGTACGGCTGCCTGGAGGAAGGGCCGGAACGGAAAGGCTTCATTTCTTGTCCTTGCCTTTCTTCTCGTCCCCCTTCTTCTTTACGAATTCGAGAAGCTCGCCGGCGCTGATTTTCTTGTTAAGGACGGTGCGGAACGCGAGGGCAAACGTAGGATCGTCCTGTGCGGCCCGTTTTATTTGTTCAATCGGCGGTCGCACATCCATCTCGCGCAGCTCCTCGACTTTGACTTTAAGGATGCGCCCGATTTCAGCGAGCACTTTGTCGGAGGGATGTCGGCGGCCTAGTTCGATGTCTGAGATGAAGGCCGGTGAGCAATCGAGTTTCTTGGCAAGTTCGCGCAGTGAAAGGTCAAGCTCGTCACGTCGTTTGCGTATGAATGGCCCTATTCCTTCCATCGGTGTCAGCTTATAGAGCGGACGGTATGCTGTCAATGCTTGGTTCCGCTTTCCCTGTGGGACTTGGTCACAGAACATGCGTTCTCGCTTCGCCCCAAATGGACTGGACCCTTGAAATGAAATAGTCAGAATTGAACCCGGGAAGGCTCGCGGGTGAGAAGTCTGAGGAGCGCGAGAAGTCGCGCATTTGTCATTCGCGAGCCTTTCTCCGGGCTTTCGTTCGGCGTGGTTTGGAGTGGTTCCATGGGCAGGGAATGCCTTACTACCTTTGCGGCCTATCCTACGCTCTTATTCAGCTGTGGAGATCAGTGTAGCAGTGGTGCCGAAACACGAAAGATAGATGGAGTTCCGTAGGAGGCAGTGTCGCGCTCCTAGGCTGACCGCATTCGCTGGATTCTTTCCCAACACATACTTTGCGGTTGACATCTAAGATTTCTGCGTGTATTCATTGACATGTGAAACATACTTGGGGCTGCCTGTCGCCGGTTGATTATTTCTACAGTGTCAACCTGCGAGGAGGACGGGATATAAGCCCAGGTCGCTTATGTCGAGGGGGCGACTGGCCCTCAACAACAAGGTGAAACCGGCCGCACTTCGGTGCGGCCTTTTTTTGTTTTATAGGAGGAGAGAAACCAAACAACGTCCAGTGTACGACAAAAGGCGGGACGGAGTGCAAGCTCCAATCCCGCCGGAATGTCGGACCCTCCAAAGGAGCACTCGATGCCCAGCCCTGAGAAGGCGCGACACACGATTATTGAATATCCGGCCAAATTGCTTGTCAAGGTCTGGCCGCCTGATACAGATAATCAGGAGGTTGAGGCGGGTTCTGATGACAGTTCACTGCGCATCGTTGCTCGCGCACAATGGCTCAAGATCATTTCCCCTGGCGGCACTGAGACGATCCAGGGCGATTGCCAATTGGAATTGGCGTTTCCTGCGACAATCGCGCACACGCCTCTAAAATGCTTTGCGTGCGGAAGGAGCAATGCCGAAGTACACTGTTACGCGTACATTGATCGCTTCATCTGCGAGGATTGCTGCGAGAAAATCGCTGAAGGCGGGGGTCAATAGGCCCTGCGACATTTTGAAGCGAGCTGCCGACCCGAGACGCGGCATTAAGTCGGCAGATCAGACAGGCGAGATACAAAGACCGGGAGAAGGTACGTCGAGAAAGTTCGATTCCCACCACGTTTCTTTACAGCGGAGCGATTCGCTCTAAGCTGAAAGAAACGCAGACTTTTCGGAGCGTTTCTCTTTTCTTTTCCAAAATATTTTTTTAGCTTCTGTCAAGGTGTTGTGCACCATCATCGATGACGTTAGAACTTTTTTCCGAGAAAATCCGGACGTGACCATACCAGGACTGCCGGTCCCGAAAGGACAGCTTCTCTGTGAACCCGACATTCTGGAAGAAGCGGCTTAAAGCTTTGCGATTCCGTAACGCTTGCAGGTAGGACAGATCTTGAAGTCGTGATCCGGGGGAGGCTCGCGGGTGAGAAGCCTGAGGAGCGCGAGAAGCTCCGCCTCTCTCGCTTGCGAGTCAAACCCGAGACCAGCCAATCTGGAAGGATTGCGGCGGACGACGAAATAAAGGTCGGCCGGAATTAGCACTTGGGGCTTATTACTGAAATTCTGACTGTAAATAGGGGCCGGTAATCGTCGCGCTGTAGGTTTGTGAGAAGGTCGATTGCCCGCAAGGCGAACGCGGTCCTAGTTCCCAGTTTCCCGAAGTACTCTGTTTATCTCATATTTGTCGGGATGAGTGCATGAACCGGTTCTCTGATAAAGGCAAACACCATTCCAACATTGTGACCGAACAAACTCACTCCTGGGAATCGGCCAGTCCTCTCTGGCGACAACGGCATTGAATGTCGATGCTCCTTTGTCGAGCTGCTCAAAACCTGGGACCAGGATAATCGGGACACTTTGATGCAGATAAGAGTACCCCCCCGTCGTGAACCACGGGACTCCGTAAAGACCCACGCCACAGATACCCCTGCTTTCGCTCAGGTGGCTGAACGCAATCATGCCACCAGAGTTCTTAGCCCAATAGGTGAATCTCGGGCCAAGGATCCACGAAAAGAAAAGGAAAAAAGTGATGCCTATCGAAACGAAGACTGTCGGGCTAATTGATATCTTCAAAATGGAAGAGAATTCTTTCGCTATCTCTCCGAAACCGAGGGCGCTCAGCACGATAAGGATTGGCAAGGCAGGATATAGAAAACGAGCCTCTTTGTGACCAAGCATGGAGTGCGACGCCAAAATGATGAACACGATCCAACCCAGGAAAGTACTTCGGCGAACGCCGATGATTGCCAGTAACCCCAGGGGCCCGAGATGCTCCATTTGTTCTGCCAGATACCAATACCAGGGTTTAGTGCCGTATAAGAGGCTTCTACCTTCAACCGTGTTCTCCCAAAAGTATAAATAAAGTGATTGGAAAGGATGGTGCCACGTCCACCCATCTACAAGCCCAAAACAAAGCACCGGGAGTAGAACTCCACTTATCAATATAGGGCACCTCTTTTGAATGTGACCACGACTGAAATAAAGCGCGGCGAAAAGAACGACCGGCGCAAGCTGAATGCGGAGGGACACTGCAATACCACAACAGAAACCCGCCCAAAAAAGCCGTCGACGATCAAGTCCATGGTCCAGATACGAGCCAAGAAATAGTCCTATTAAGAGAATGTGAGCAGCAAGCACCTCCGTCATCGCTCTGGGCGCAAAACTAACGATCTCATACCAAGTCGCACAAGCCGCCGCACTGACGACACCTGCCGCGGTCCCGTCCACTCGTTCGGCCCAGACGAAACCGAACCACACCGTGCTAAGTGACACTACGCAGAGTAGAATACGGATGCAAATAAGGTACCCTGCGGAACCTTGACCTATCCAATCCGTGGACTTCATCACTCCAGCGAGAACACCTGGGAGTACCCAAGAACGAATGCCGTCCCTCCACTCCCAGGTGACAACTCCGTAACCGTAAGCCAAACGATGAGCCGGCTCCAGAGTCTGAAAAATCTCATCAGGATGTGCTAAGTCAGACGTATGCAGAGCTTCGTTTAGCCGAAGTAAGAACGCGGTGGTTACAATTACAGAAAGCAACAAGATCAGAGTGGGACGAGATGCGAAACTTGGCAAAGCCTCGCCCGGCTGCAGCCCAGTTCGCTTCCCATAGGTGTCTGTGAGTCCGGCCACTTGTTCCAGCCTGGATCAACCCGTAAATTGGCTCAAGATCTCAAACAAATGGCAACGAATCTCGAAGCTGCGTATCTAACAGGTTAGACCATCGCCGCGTCTGATGCAGTCTCTGCCATCGAGGTGATTTGAAAGCACCGCAGGCATACTTGGTCCAATCTCTAGTCGATTCGTTTAACCGTCATCCAAATCCTCGTTCGGAGTCCCGACGCCGAAATGTTCCGCTCTGGTCTCTGGGAATGCCTATTCGTATCTTAGTACAACTGCCGGATGAACCCGCAGAGCCCGTCGGACCGGAATGATGCTAGCGCACAGGACCACGACCAACGTTCCAACCGCAACGATAATCTGTACGACTGGATCGACTCCTTTCGCATCAGGCAGCGTCGTGGAAAGAACCTTACAGACCCACATGGCGGCGAGTTCCCCGAGGACCAGTCCCCGTACGGACGTAGACAAAGCTTGAAGTATGACAATTCTTCCTATCTCAGAAGGCCCAGCGCCAAATGCGAGTCGAATAGCAAATTCCTTGGTCCTGCGAACAACAGAATAGCTCGTAACCGCATAGAGCCCTATCATCGATGAACCGAGAGCTAATGCGGCGAATAGTCCGAAAATTGTTGTGCGTAGCTCGGGGCCTGCCATCGATCGGCTCATAGTCTCCTCGATGCCTTCTATCGATAAGACTTCCTGAGACTTGTCCACAGACGACATCCTGTCAGCTATCGCCCGCACTAGGCCGATTTCGTTTCCTCTCGTTTTAATCACAAGTGAATTTGTTCCAGCGTTCCTTTGCAAACACGAGAAATAGATTTCGGGTCTGGGAGGCTCGTGGAGCTCAACGTCTCGAACATTCCCTGCGACTCCGACTACCCAGCAGAGGTACGGAGTGGTGCCGAGGCCCCCGTTGAGGTCAATCTTCTGTCCGAGCGCGTTCCGATCTGGCCACAAGAGGTCCCTCAAGCCAGCGCTCACGACGATCGCGCACGGCGCGTTATGCGTGTCACGATCTGTTAGGGGCCGTCCCTGCAATATTGGAATGCCGAGAGTTCGAAAATAATCCGCACTGACACTCTGCATCTCTACGTCCGGACTGGCGACCCAACCTGACTGCGTGTTTTCTGCTGTAAAACTAGTTTCAATCGTTCCACCCGCAAAGGGACGCATCGTCCCTAGCGCGACATCCACGACGCCGGGTAAGTGGCGCAGTTCAGATATGACCTGCTGTTGGACAATATCCCGTCGACTCGCGTCGACTCTTGCAGAACTCAGTTGAAGTGCTATGACGTGTTCTGAATGAAAGCCAATGTCGACTGAGATGGTGTTAAGCAGACTTCGCAGAAGAATGCCGAAGACGATCAGCAGAACAGTCGTAAGGACGACTTCACACGTGACGATTGCCTCCTGGATCCGTTCACCTAGAACTGAACCTACTCCGCCGAGTGTTGACGAATACTCATTCAGATGTTTAATGAGATCAGGACCCACGCCTTCAAGGGACCCGATGAACCCAAACAACAGACCTGAAATTTCCGCCACCGTCACCGAGAAGAGAAGAATCTTATAGTCGAAGGCGAAAGAACCATTAGGCACCAAGAACACGAGCAGGGTGTGCCCTTCAACAGCCGCACCCATCATTGCGAGAACAAATCCAAAGCAGCCACCCAACAGAGAGAGGAGCATGCTTTCCAAAATAAGTTGTCGAACGATGCGGTGATAACTCGCTCCCAACGCTAGTTTGATCACGATTTCACGCCGGCGAACTGAATTGCGAGATAGCATCAACATCGCAATATTCGCGCAAGCAATGAGCTGCACGATTCCCACGACAGACAATAACAGCGCTAGTACTCTCTTCATGGGACCGATAACCTGATCTCGCAAAGATCGGACAGCAAGGGATAAAGAAAACTCTGGTCGGCCAAGCATCTGCCGCTGCTTAAGGGTCTCCGCTATCAAATTCATCGAGGCTTGAGCTTGGGAGATCGTCACGTCCCTGCGAAGCAATGCCACAACGTACTTATCCCCGAACCTGTCTGCCTCAGTCTGACCCAAGGGTTCAATATAGGGCACCCACATCTGAGTCTCGGAACTGGGAAATTGAAACCCTTCGGGCATGACGCCGATGACGGTGTGGAGCGATCCGTTCAAGTTGATGGTCTGACCGATCGCGGTTGACTTGAGACCGAATGACTGCTTCCAGGCCGAATACGCGAGGATCACAGTAGGGGCTGATCCTGCGACAAAATCATCAGAAGAGAACATACGTCCCGCGGTCGGCGCCGTTCCGAACACATCGAAGAACCTTCGTGAAACGGTTACAACCAATTCTGTTCGAGCGAATCGACGGTCCCGGATATCGACGGGCGCATTGAAATAGTATCCTAAAGCCTCAAAAGTATTCGATTGCTGGCTGAGCAGCTCCGCTTGCATGCGGTTTAGATTGAGCATTGCCGTTGACCGAGGGGACACCAAGGAGATTGAAACTATGCGCTCAGCACTTGGATATGCGAACGCTCTAAGGACGGCAGAGTAGAAGATACTAAAAATCGATGTACACGCAAACACACCCAGCGCAATGATCAAAGTCGCCGGGACAGTGAATCCCCAAAGGCGACTGAGTCTTCGCAGACTCGCCGAGACGTCCTGCCCCAATTGCAAGAGCCAACGCGTCTTTTCACTCACAGGCGAGTCTTCCGTTCCATCTCTGGAGCGGCGATCTACAAGCGAGACACCTCAACCAGATGTTTCTCCTGCCTTCTCGAATCTGCCCCGCCCCCAACTTGTTTGGACGAGCCGCACTAATCTCCGCAGCCTTCCATCAAATGACAGCTATTTGTAGAAGTCTGACAGATCGTGTACCCAGAGCCATCCGATATGCACCAGAAATCGTGACCATCCCAACTGCATATCACGCATGCGGAAGCGGTTGGTACTTTGAGCCGAGTCCATCCACCAGCGACGGCCAGGCCCAGCAAACCAAGAAGCCTACAAATTTTCAACGTTTGCCCCGTCATTTTGACCTCCTTCTTCTACAAGAATCCACCGGAATCGCCTAGTTACATTGGCCGACGACTTGGCAACTTCCGGTAGGTGTATTGCATTCCAGCCAACCACCCCCAGACGTACAAAAGAACTTATACTGCTCGCTCCAATCACATGTCACGCAGGCAGCTACATCGCCTCCGCGGGAGATGTGCCCTGTAAGACCTGAAACTACTGAAATGAACCCCAACCCCAGCAATCTAAGTAATTTCCAACCGATCCTACGATTCATCTTTTCCTCCTCAACGGCCGATATTGTGGTCACCGGATTTCCACCTGCCGACATAGGGTGCGTCATCGGGAGCGAAGACTCTTCCTCTGCCTTCTTTAATCACGAAGTAATAAGTTATCTTGCCCGCAAAGCGAGACTTCTTGCCCTGCAGGGTCGCTGGCTCAAGTTGCCAGAGCGACAGCGCGTGGACGACCGCAGCAGCAATCGACGGCGAAGGTGCCTCCAGGATATCAACCCTAAACACAGAACCGCCCTCGTTGACGAGAATCTCGGCTACCGCAACACCGCCCTGACTTGCCCGAATTGCATCTTCAGGGTAAATGGGTGCAATCACAACTGAAGCACGACTGCGTATGTTTCTTTCCGACGTTGTCGGAAGGCCCTGATATTGGGCCATCAACTGATTGGAGCAAACGCAGAAAAGTAGTACAAGCGTGCCTATCTTTGCTGAGGGGTTTGTGGCCTGGTTCGCCATTCTATTGCCTCTAACGAGCCAGTAGTGATGCGGACGCTCTTTCTTTTTAGGACTTGTCGCCTGCGGTTGTCAAGTAAAAACTTGCTTATAACATGAGAATGACATTGACTTGACATAATACTTTCCTTTAATAATTATGCTGACGTCGGCAGTGGGCGTATTCAAAGTGAGGTGTCGACATGCCCCGACCTACCAATACGCTGGAACGGATCATCAACCTTTTGACGGTCATTGCCGGAATCTTGGCTGTTACCTTGATTACCCATCGGCTTGTCTCCGAATGGGGTACTAACTCTTCGCCACCAGCAAACAACTTACTGATTGGTTCAAACGTTAAACTAGACAGAGTAAATTGGGCCGAGAATGGTTCCACGCTCTTGATGGTCCTCGATGTTAATTGTCGGTTTTGTCGACAGAGTGGTGATTTTTATAGGCGCCTCGCTGAAGTGGTAACAAACAAGTCCCGCCTAGTAGCAGTACTTCCAGAACCGATATCAGAGTCGCGCGCGTATTTAGAGAATTTGGGCGTCATAATTCCAAATGTTCGCCAAGCGAATTTCCAACAGCTTGGAGTTGTCGCCACACCAACGCTGATACTTATCGACGGCATGGGTCGAATTCAGACCACTTGGGTTGGCAAACTGAATGGCAGTCAAGAGCAAGACGTAATCCATCAAGTTAACGGACCTCAGGATGTTAATGCTGACCACCACGAGTTTGGCTTTTTGAGCCCAGATGAATTTGCCCGAGTACTACGAAAAAGGGGCGATGTTCCACTCCTCGATGTTCGTACCCGGACGGAATACAGCTATGGCCACATCAAAGGTGCGCTGAATATTCCTTGGGATGAGCTCGAGGCTCGAGCTCCGCACGAGGTTCCTCGTGACTCGACTGTCATGATCTACTGTTCGTTTTGTTTGCCATGTGAGAAATCTGCCCACGCTCAGGGGACGGCTACCCTTTGCACCGAGGTCGGTTCCGAACTGCGAGGGATGGGTTTCTCTCAGCTACGGTTTATTGACGGCGATTTGCAGAAGCTAAAAGATAGCGGCGTTCCTGTCGACGGGCACACACTCTCGACGCGAGTTAAATTCTAAAAGCAACCTGTCATGTCCAAATCTAGATTCTTCTTCCTTTCAATGCTCGTTGTCGGCGTTTGTCTGGGCTCTTGGTTCCGAGTCGTACGTGTTTCATCGGACTCGATGCTTGACACACTTCATAACAAAGATCTGGTGATGACAGACCGCAGCGGTTGGATACTGAACCGCACGGGAGGCTACTGGATGTCGCCGCGCCGTGGGCAAATCGTTGTCTTTAGATGGCTTGATGGGTCGCTGATGATCAAAAGAGTTGTAGCCGTTCAGGGAGATCGAATCCAGATACTTCATGGCATTACCTTCATTAATGGAGTACCTACACCTGAGAAGTACGTACGTCACGTAAGAACGTATGTTGCAGCGAACGACTGGTGGCCCACGGATGCAAAACGCGGCTCGGAGAGCATAATTGTGAGTGTGAACCACTATTTCGTTATGGGAGACAATCGCGATGTATCGACCGACTCGAGACATTTCGGAGCTATACCTGGAAACTCTATCGTCGGAATCGCCAGAGTCGTCTTTCCGAGGTGTCAACAGGTAGATACTCGTTGAGAACCGAAGACGGTTTCGACAGAAAGCGGTGGAAATGTAACTATGTAGTTGGAAGCCGAAGTTGACGGCCTTCGGAATCGAAAACACGCGGACTTTGGAGAGGCTTCCTGTGCAGCACGGCGATGTCAGCTCAAAGGCCGAACCGAAAGATGTCGGTCCCAAGTCAGTCACCGACCGAGAGAGAGGATGCGTCGGGATACTGATGGATGCTCATCTCGATCAATTCGACGCCGTCCGCAATCCCAAGCGGAGCTTTCTTGATACTCTGGATGACAAATTATCACAAAAATTGTCTCCACGGCATAGAACAGTCCGCGGGAATATTGTTGCTGCAGATACTCTCGTAAACGCGCTGATTAGACACGCCAAGATTCCACGGCGCCTTTTTATTTACCCGGAAGGCAAAACAGGAGTTGTCGCAAGGTTGAACAGCCTAAAGGAGTATGTCAAAGGCTCCCAAAACCCCTGCGTTAATTCGGTCTTCGAATTACTAAGCAACGTCGATAGATATGACCTGAAAGCCTGGTTCAGCCCGATGTACCACTGTACCCTCCATGGTGGAATCGAAATTGCTCACCGAATAAGAAGCCACTTCGCCTCGAAACCCTATCCGATTACAACGCTTTTTCATGGTTTAGCTGGCCCGCGGCTTTTCTACAATGTGTACCTCCAAGTTCTGCTACAGCCAACGTTAGAGTGTGACTCCATCATATGTACGAGCCGTGCGAGCCGAGAGTCCGTGCGAAAGATCCTCGAACATATGGCTGAGTCGCTTCATGTCCAGTACGGATTTAACTCAAGATACCGTGGCCGATTTGACATCATCCCCCTGTGCGTGGACACGGACCGATTGTGCCCCAAAGACAAGGGCAAGGTTCGCAAGCAATTGAAACTACCGCAAGAGTCGTTCACGATTCTATATCTCGGAAGGATTTCTCCTCTAAAAGCTGATTTGCACCCATTTCTGCGGGTGTTTCAGTGGATCGTGCGTCGAAATCCTCACAAGACGCCTCGTTGGATTATTGCCGGGACGGAAGAACCGGGTTATTCGCGCTTGATTCTTGACCAGGCGCGGGAGCTTGGTCTGACCGACTATGTGACCTGCTTCTTGAACGTTTCGGATGAAACGAAATCGCTCTTGCTATCGGCGGCCGACGTGTTTGTGTCGCCTGTGGACACGCTAGATGAAAGCTTTGGCCTGTCGCCCGTAGAGGCGATGGCGTGTGGTGTTCCTCAGGTCGTCCCGGACTGGGACGGCTATCGGGATACCGTAAGTCATGGCCAAACAGGCTTTCTGGTGCCAACTTATTGGGCGGATTGCTGTCTTGACCTGAGCAATACAGGGGTGATCGCCGACGGGGCGTTTGATCGTGTTTGTATCGGTCAATCTGTCGCGATTGACGCAAGACAACAGTTTGAACAAATACAGCTTTTGATAGACAACAACGATTTACGGCATCTAATGGCCCAACGATCTCGCGAGCGAGCGCTTAGCCTTTACAGTGGTCACTCAATAAGCGAACAATATGAACAGTTGTGGGATTCTCTTGCGGACATAGCGAGCGGGTTACAATGGGCGAAGTCCCAGGGCAACTTTGACCGCGCGCTATACTATCGGTTTTTTCAACACTACGCGTCGGCCATTCTTGATGATCACACTACGCTTCAGATTACATCTCTAGTGAACGAAGCAATGGATCTCAGTGGTTTCTTCCCGTCGTATTCACTTCCGGGATCAGAGTTCAGTACCCTCGAGTTAAGCATCCTTCGTCAAATTCTCTCAAAGTTTTCGCCCTGCACTGAATCGGAACGAGTGCGGGGGAAAAAAGTTGGCGAGTTGGTTCGATCGTTATGTGAAGAAGACGGTCTAGATCATTTAGATTCTCACTATCTCCGTCGCCATATCATGTGGCTTGTAAAGCATGCGTATCTTGAACCGATTTTGGGACCGTAGTTTTGAGCGGCTTTCCATGACGAGCGTTATCAGTTTCGGCACGCCAACGCCAGTTGCGCTTTGCCCGCCCTCCCCGACACTCGCATGATGTCGTCACCATGAAGTGTCGGACCTACTATGTCCTGGTCGCATTGGCCGCTTGTATCGGCATCGCGACCAACTCGGGCTGCGCGCACTCGCTGCTCACCGCGACATTTATCAATCGAGATGCCCCGGCAGAGGTTGACATGCTGCATTTGGTTGAATCTCCCCCAGGACACCTAAGCGGATCAATTGTGATTTCCTCTCTCAATCGCGACGGATCGAGAAAAGATGAATCCTGTGACGTTACCGGAAGCATTGCCGAGTCGAACGTCGAACTGGAAGCAGAGTGCGGGACTCTAGAACACTGGCTAAAAGTATCGAGAAACGTGATCGGAACGCTGCATGGCGACACGCTTACCCTGACGGTTGGCAATGGCACGGAGCAATTTCAGAGGATGTCGCAAAAGGATTACACGACCGCTCTTGCCAATCTGGATATGGTTGGGCAGCACATCGCGATGTTCAATGCCGCACGGAAAGCAGTCGAGGAATCGGAGGCGTATGGCCGGGAACTCAACGCTGACCTGAAGACCTATATCGCGTGGGGACAGGAGAGGATCGCTCACGTCCCAGAGGTCCGGCTTTGGTACGCTGACCGTTTGAACCAGTACACGAAGTGCCTTCAAACCGTCCGTCCGTTAGCCGCTTCTGGCGTTCCGTCATGGCGCTGGCAAGATTGCGTACTGACGATTCACAATGATGAGTATGAGCGAACGACCGAAGCAGGATCCATACGTGAAGCTGACTCGAAAAACCAGCAGGATGTCGCGAGTTTGAAGGCACAAATCAATACGGCCGAGCGGAGGTTCCCTACCGCTTTGAAGGCGATGAGCGCGGTGTGTGGCTACGCGAAAGATCCCGTTGTGTGCGCGAAAGACGTTCAGAGGCTGAATGCACTTTCACCCCATGGTTTTCTGGATGAAAAGCTAGTAACGACATTCAGGGCTATCGTCCCACAAGTTGGCGCGGCCGTCGGCGCGGAAGCGGAAGTTTCGAGCAGCGGGGAACCGAAGCTCTCCTCCATAGATCACGACCTGTGGCGATTATATGATTCACCGCGCTGACTGTTTCGGGAAGTGGCAGCGCGACCGCTTTCTCTGGCGACGCTTGCAACGTGTCAGTTTTTTGTGGACAGGCTCGCAACGACCTCGCAAGGAGTAGACCTCCTATTCGATGCGGCGACCTAGAGATGATCAACGGTCGCGCTGCGAATTCACCGTAGCGCTGTTGGGGGGTCTGGCAGAAAACCTCTTCCAGCCAGCAGAGGTTGAGGAGGCGGTTCTCGAAAAGTGGTGCCATTGTTGCCGATATTGGCCCGTTGAACTTTGCCCGGGTCTAGTGACTGGATCTCCGAACCGGTGCCAAACGCTCTGTGTATCCCGCTCCTGACGATCGGTCGCTGCGACTGGCAGAGGAGGAGACTGCCTCTTCTCTGGACGTTCACTTAGGGGAGAACGAGCGGTTGCGGACGGCAGCGATTGCCACTCGTCGGACGCATCACTCGATCTGTTGACCAGCGAAGAACCCTTGAGTTCGCGCCTTGTCTTGTCGTGAAACAATAGGGTACGATTCTGTTATGGGCGAAGTCGATGGTTACGCGCGTGAGTTCCTAGGAGTAGCTTTCGAGCAGGCCCTCAAGTCATACAATGAGGGTGGGCTGCCCATTGGTGCGGCGATGGTGGAGAATGGCGCCATAATCGCTGTCGGCCATAACCGACGTGTTCAGGACGCAGACCCGATTGCACACGGCGAAATGGATTGCTTCAGAAGAGCTGGCCGTCGTCCCCGTTACGACGGCGTTACCCTGTATACGACGCTCAGTCCGTGCATGATGTGTTCTGGCACAATTCTTCAATTTGGCGTAAAGAACATCGTTGTTGGAGAAGACAGAAATTTTCGGGGCAACATCGAGTTTCTGCGCTCCCGAGGCGTACATGTCACCTTGATGAATGATCCCGATTGTATCGCGCTTATGAAGAAATTCATCAGCGAACGGCCCGAGCTGTGGGACGAGGACATAGCGGGACGATCTGGTGTTTAATCTCTACTCTCAGTTGCCGAGGACAAGGAGAGACCTTCAGAGGCACATTGCCGCTCTCGCGGCGATGACGAACGTTCATGAACACCAGGCATTGTTCAATCATCTTTACGACTGTCTTTCGATCCTTGATGCAAAATCAACATCCTTGCTGTCTTTCAATTCGATCATTATCGCGGTGTTCGCAATCTTTATGGCCACAGACCCACATGGCTTTGCCTTGTTCACTGTAAACTTCGGCATGGCCATGATATTAGTATCGTGCTTGCTACTCCTTTCAGTTGTTTGGATTCATTGGTCGACGACTGCCAACTTAGAAGATCGTGATAAGCACGCTCTGATCCTTCTCGATGTCCGCCGTTCTAGGACGATCAAGTATCGACTAGCATGGTACTTTTCAGTAGCTGGCATGATCAGCTTATCGGTCTTTCTGGCCATTCGAGTCCTCGGTGCAGCCATACATCCTGGTAATGCCTAGTCTAGTGCTGGCCCTCGAGAGCTGCGCTCGGGCTTCGATTACCGACGACCCAAGCGCTAAACATCTCTTTTAACTTAGCGGCGTTCTTTCCGCCCACTCGCACATCCATGGGGAGGAGAACCTGATATAGCGCAGAATTGGCCGAGAGAAGGATTTTCGTCGCCTCGCCATAGGTTGGTTGGCGCTTCACCCACACTTCCTCCCCTTTCTGCTCCAGGTGGTCGGAGAGTGATCCCGCCGTACCGTGAGTGTAGACGCTTGCATATCGCCAGAGCGTGTTCACCAGCCACAACAAGTCACTGCGGTTCTCTCCAAGCTCTGCGCTCACTGCGGCGTCGACTCTCGCGGCTCTCTTGTAGAGCGCGTCGTCCGGAGACCACTTGTCACCTCGCTTGTCGTCAAATTGGCTTCGAACCTCCTCGAAGCGCAGACGGCTCCTCTCTTCCTCCTCGGAGGAAACGAGTTTGCGAAGCATCGGTTCGTCGGTGCCCTCTAGGTCGAGCAGCACCTTGTGAGCCAGGTAACTCTGATAGTCGTTAAAGGCATCTGCGATCTTGGCGTCGGCTACGCGAAGCATGTAAATGGCGTTAACCGCGTATTCGACCATCGACCGGACTAGGGTCCATCCGTCATCTAGGAGAGAATTCTTAACGACCAGTTCGACCGCCTCATGCGTCTGCAAACAGCGACTGTAAAGAGCGAACGCGATGTAGTCTTTACGTTCGAACTCGCCGTGGTGCTTGCCTTCCGATATGGAATAGGCAAATTCCCGCAATCGGCTGGCCTCCTTCAACTGCCGTTCGAATTCAGCCTTGTTACTCTCGGTTTCAGACATCGAAGACCCCGCAATCTTCTTGAGCGTCCATAGCGACAGTCCGGCAGCACCCGACGCCACCCCCACGGGCTCCGTGAAGACCACCCACGCCCTCTTGGTCAGATCTCGGAGGCGAAACCGTGAGGATCTCGCCGTCTACAATTTCATCCACAGTCGTGTAGACGAAAAAGCCAGAAGGTCCAGGTAAGTGATTGAAAACAATGGTCGGGGCGAGTGGATTTGAACCACCGACCTCCTGGTCCCGAACCAGGCGCTCTAGCCAGGCTGAGCCACGCCCCGACGAGGCGTAAATTCGAAGTATTCAGAAGTTTACGCGACATCGCGCGTCTCCGCAACCTGCGCGCGGCGGCGCATTTCCTCATCCGGAAGTTTGCGGACGGCGAGTGGCGTAGAGCACGACCGGAATCCCGCGATGCGTGGTTTCACGCTCGAAGCTCATTCCGAGCTTCTCCATCACGTGGAGAGACGCCCTATTCTCCTGCTGCGCAATCGCCACGATCCGTTCGAGACCCGCGCATTTAAATCCGAATTTCATCGCTTCGCGCGCGGCCTCCGTTGCCAGTCCCCTGCCCCAGGAGTCTCGCGCGAGCCACCATCCGATTTCGATTTCGGGCGTCTCCGCAAGCGCCTGCAAACCGCAAAAGCCGATCATCGCGCCGGTCTCCTTCGAGAGCAGCCGCCACATGCAAAATCCGCGTGCTTCGTGGCAAGCGATCTGGCGGGCGACGAATTCGCGGATGCGTTCCTCGGGCCAGGGTTCGCCGTTCGAGATGTAGCGCATCACTTCCGGATCCTGCGCGATGGGCTTCAGCTCGAGCCAGTGGCCGGGCTGCCACGGCTCCAGTTTCAATCGCTCCGTTTCGAGCACGAAGGATCGTCCGCGCGAGATTGGTGGCGCATTCGCGATCGGAGTTTGCATCTCATCCAGCGGCGTTGGCCCTGGCCGCCTCCGGCAAGCGAATCAAGCGCGCGTCCGTGATGGACGGAATCGCGAGAATTTTTTCGACCACCGATGCGTTCACTTCTCCATCCAGTCTCACAAGCGCGACGGCTTCCGCGCCGTGCACGGGAGCGCGGCGCCCAAGAGAAAATGTCGCGATGTTCACGCCCAGATTTCCGAGCGCTGTTCCGATGTGGCCGATCACGCCGGGCACGTCGCGATTTCGCGTGAGGAGCATGGTGCCTTCGAGCGGCGCTTCGAGCTCGATCCCATCGATTGAAAGGATGCGAGGCGAATTGTCCTGCGCGACAGTGCCTTCGACGGTGAACGATTTCTCTCCATCGGCGCAAGCCACCTCGACGGTATTCGGATAGCCGCGTGTGCGGCGCTGTGTGGTCTCTTCGACTACCAGCCCGCGCTCGGCGGCGGCCTGCGCGGCGTTCACGAGGTTCACTTTTTCGTAGAGGAAAGAATTGAGCAGGCCCATCAGGATCGCGCTGCGGACAACGTGCGCGCCCAGTTCGGCGGGCTCTCCCGCGTAACGGATTCGAACGCGGCCGAAGCTGCGCGAAGGCGCTGCTTGAGCGGCGAGCGCGCCGAGCCGCTCGCCGAGTTCGAGATACGGACGGAGGCGGCGATATTGTTCGGCGGAGAGCGCGGGCATGTTGACCGCGTTGCGGATGAAACCGTCCGCGAGATAGTCGCGGACCTGCTGCGCGACCGCGGTGCCGACTTCCTCCTGCGCTTCGGCGGTGGAGCCGGCGATGTGGGGAGTGGCGATCAGATTCGGAAGACCGATGAGCGGCGAATTTTTTGGCGGCTCGATGGCGAAGGTGTCAACCGCGGCTCCGACAAGCTGTCCGGAGCGAAGAGCTTCGGCGAGCGCGGCTTCGTCGATTAGTTCGCCTCGAGCGCAGTTGATCAGGCGCGCGCCGCGCTTCATTTTCGCGAGCGTCGCGGCGCCGATCATTTTTTCCGTCGAAGGACTGAGCGAAGTGTGAAGCGAGACGAAATCGCTGCGGCGAAGGAGATCGTCCAGCGGGACGAGTTCGACTTCGAGTTCGCGCGCGGCGGCCGGAGTCACGTAGGGGTCGTGGGCGAGGACATCCATTTCGAGGGCGCGGGCACGGCGGGCAACTTCGGTGCCGACGCGGCCGAAGCCGATCAGGCCGAGAGTCTTTCCCCGAAGCTCGGTGCCGGATGCGGAGGATTTTTCCCAGCGCCCGGCGTGAATCGAGGCGTTGGATTGGGGTACGGAGCGGGCCAGGGCGAGCATCAGGGCAAGGGTGTGCTCGGCGACGCTGACGCTATTGCCGCCGGGGGTATTCATAACGAGGACGCCGCGATGGGTGGCGGCCTCGACGTCGATGTTGTCCACGCCGACCCCGGCGCGGCCGACCACGCGGAGGCGCTGCGCCGCCTCGAGGAGCTGGGCGGTAACCTTTGTGGCGCTGCGGACGATGAGGCCGTCGGCATTGGCGATCTCGCTCGGAAGGGTGGCCGGGGCGGGGGTAAGGATGTCCCAGCCGGTTTCCCGCAGGAGGGCGAAGCCTCGCTCACTGATTTTGTCGGCGACGATGACTTTAATCTTCATGGGAACGAGCGTATCGGGAGCTGAAGTTGGTGTCAAACCTCAGGAAACGAAATGGCGCGGGATCGAGGCCGCTTCTGACGGCGGTGAGCTCTGGCAACCGTAGATTAAGCACGGTCCCGGTCCTTTGTTTTCAACGACTTACGGGGAAAATTAATCCCGTTACCGTAGATTAAAGTTCGCTGGAGTTTCGCTCCGGGCTCGCGTGTTGGCAGCGGAGGGATCCCTCGGCTCGCGTTGCTCGCTCGGGACGAGATTAAGCCCCAGGGCGCGGGGGCCGCGACGCGCGACGAGGAACACGACGGAGCCCACCGCAGGGGCGCAGAGGGGCACGAAGGGGATTCAAAGGAGATCGAAGAACAAAACAAAAAAAGCGCCGGGGATTTGTATAGATTAGAAAAATGTAAGTTCTTGATTGTGGGGCAGTTACGCCGATTTCTAATCTTCAGGCTGAAGATTAGAGGAGGCGACCCTGCGGCCGTGGACCGAGACAGGAGACGTCCGGAGACGGGAGACAGCGCCCGAGGAGCGGTTCGCGGACGTCCGACACGCGTCATGCTATCTCCTTTCGTTTCAACGTGCCGCGCGCGGGCACACGACCAGCGCACGGGTCCGTCTATGTATCCTTCCTATTTTCAGAAAGATACAAACAATTATAGCACAGTAAACGTCGGAAGTCAAGGAAAAACGGAAAGGGGAAAGGAGGTTAGGAGCGCGACCGCGTTTACCCTGTCGCCGCGAAAGCGGTAGCAAGCTACCGCACTCCACATTGGCCTTGCCGACGGGAGAGATCATGGCCTGCGGTGAGCTAAGGGATGCCCCTGTTGATTGCCGAGCGAACCCCGGGTTGCCAAATGGGGGCGCATAAGAGAGGCCAGGGTGCGGAAGAGACGGTGGGGCGGCTGGACTATTGACAGGGTGGGCGGAGCGATATAGGTTTGCGGCACTTCACTGAGTACTTACCGATTTGCGCAGGGGTGTCACTCGGCAGAATGACGTTCGCGGAACGCCGGCGAAGCGGAAGAGCCGGAGAGGAACGAGGGGATGAGCCAGCGGAGGAGGGCGAGGATGAGCCACTTGGGACGAATCGCGGTGATTCTAACGCTGATTGCCGGGCTGTACTTTGCGTGGACGCCGGCGGCTCCGGCGGGGAGCGACTGGCAGCCAATCGATCCGGCGGACCTGGCAATGAAGGACAACCCGAAGGACCCGGGCGCGGACGCGATGATCCTTTACCGCCAGACGGACATCGATGAGCCGCTGGCATCCACGACGGATTACACGCGGATGAAGATCTTCACACGGGAAGGAATCAAGTACGGTGACATCCAGCTCGAGTACGACAAGAGCGTGGAGAAAATCGCGGGGATCGAGGGGCGGACGATTCACGCGGACGGATCGATCGTGAATTTCGACGGAAAGACATACGACAAAGTGGAAGAGCGGGGCGGGGGCGTGAAGATCCTGGTGAAGAGCTTCACGCTGCCGGACGTACAGGTGGGATCGATCATCGAGTATCGGTACTCGCGGCTGCTCGATTCACAGAAGTACTTCATCGGATCGCGGGAATGGAGCCCCGCGGGCGAGCTTTTCACGCGAGATGTGAAATTTTCGGTCGTCCCGCTGACAGGGTACAACTCAGAACTCCATCAATTGGCATTTCGCGAGGCGAGGCTGCCGGTGCAGGTACAGCCGGTATGGACAGGCAAGCGGTACGAACTGCAGCTGCACGATATTCCGGGGGTGGCGAAAGAGGATTACATGCCGCCGGTGGAATCGCTGGAGGCGCGGATAGGGTTTTTCTACCGCGAAGAGAACGAACCAAGGGACGAAACGCCGGAGCAATACTGGAAGAGAGAGAACAAGAAGTTCAACGAGGCGATCGAACACTTCGTGGACAAGAAGAAGGCGCTCGAGGAGGACGTGCAGAAAACGGTGTCGGCAAACGACGCCCCGGACGTGAAACTGCGGAAAATCTACGACCGCACGCTCCAAATCCGGAACCTCGGCATGGAGAGCGAGAAATCGAGACAGGAACAGCACCAGGAGAACCTGAAGGCGAACTCGAACGTGGAGGATGTGCTGAAGCACGGCTACGGGTGGGGACGCGAAATCAATTTTCTGTTCCTGGGCCTGGCGCGGACCGCAGGGTTCGACGCGGCGGAAGTATATGTGGCGCCGGCAAACGTGACGCTGTTTACTCCGAAATCGCAAGAGGTGAGTCAACTGAGCGCGGACGTGGTGTGGGTGAAAGCAGGCGGGAAGGAATACTACCTCGATCCGGCAATGCGCTATTACCCGTTCGGAGTTACGCCGTGGTTCGAGTCGATGGTGTCGGGGATTCGCGTCCGGAAGGACGGGCCGGAATTTGTGAGCGTGCCGCCGCTCGATAGCGGGGCTTCGAGAACCGTGCGGGACGCGGATATCGAGCTGAACGCGCAGGGTGGCGCAAGCGGAAAGCTGACGGTGGAGTTTACGGGCGTAAACGGAGCGGTGACGCGGCTGGCGAACCGGGACGAGGACGAAACAGGAAGAAAGAAGGTACTGGCGGACCGGATTCGAGGTTGGCTGCCGGAGGGATCAACGTTCGAGGTGACGAACATCTCGAACTGGGACAACGTGGAGGCTCCGCTGCATATCGAAGGGACGCTGAAGATTGCGGATGCGGGAACGAGCGCGGGGCACCGGCTGCTGATGCCGCTGGCGCTTTTCCGGTCGCCGTACAGCGATTCGTTCAAGCCGGCGAAGCGGGTGAACGACATACAGTTTTCGTATCCGTTCGAGGACGTGGACGACGTGAAGTATCACGCGCCGCAGGGGTACAAGGTGGAGTCGCTGCCGAAGGTGCCGGACATGCAGCTGAAGGTGGTGACGTACGAAATCGCGGAGACGCAGCAGGGCGATATGGTGGAGATCAAGAGGCACTTCGCGATGCAGGGAATCTTCTATACGGTGAAATATTACGAGGCACTGCGAGCCTTCTTCAGCACGGTGAAATCGGATGACGACGCACAACTCATACTCGAGAACACAGAAACCGCGAAGCGCAATTAAGCGCGCAGCGGCCGCAGGAACGGCGCTGGCGGCAATCGCGGGGGCAGCATGCCTCGCGTTTGGCTTCGCGGGGACCGCGCGGGCGGCGACGGCTCCGGACTGGCTACGCGCGGCGGCACAGGAAAAGCTGCCGGACTATCCGAAGGAAACGGTGGCGGTGGTGCTGCTGGACGAAGCGCAAACGACCGTGAAGGACAATGGGGACACGGAGACGCTGACGCGGCGCGCCTACAAGCTGTTGAGGCCGGAGGCGCGGGACGATTACGGCCAGGCGATCGCGTTTTTCGACAACGATACGAAGATCCTGTCGTTCCACGCGTGGACCATCACGCCAGACGGGCACGAAATCGAGCTGAAAGACAAGGACGCGATTGAGAGGAGCGTGACGACCTACGAGGTGTTCAGTGACGACCGAGTGAAGATACTGAAGTTTGCGGAGGCGAATCCGGGAAGCGTGGTGGGATACGAAATCCTGCAGAAGCAACGGCCGCAGGTGTTCGACGACGAGTGGTACTTCCAGGACACGCTTCCGGTCCACCGGTCGCGGCTGACGCTGCAATTGCCGCCGGGATGGGAAATGACCACGCAATGGGCGAACCACGCGCAGCAGGAGCCGCAGACTAGCGGGAATCAATATACGTGGGAAGTGATGGACAGTCCGGCGGTGGAAGTGGAGCCGCGCATGCCGGCGTGGAACACCCTGGCGGCGCATCTCTACGTGAAATACTTTCCGCGAGATCCGGCGATGCGGTCGAAGACGACGGGATCGTGGAAGGATATCGGGGCCTGGTACAACGATTTGATTACGCCGCGGCGCGTGGCGACACCGGCAATTAAGCAGAAGGTGGCGGAGCTGACGGCAGGGATTACGGATCCACTGGAGATGATCCGTGCGCTGACGGCGTACACGCAGAGGCAAATCCGGTATGCGGCGGTGGAGATTGGAATCGGCGGGCACCAGCCGCACGCGGCGGGAGACGTCCTGACGCACGGTTACGGCGATTGCAAGGACAAGGTCACACTGCTGAACACGATGCTGCAGGAGATCGGAATCCAGTCGTACAACGTGATGATCGGGATACGACGGCGGGAGGTGATACCGGAGTTTCCGGCGCTGCAGTTCGGGCATTCGATCACGGCGATCCGGCTGCCGGATGACATGGCCGCGACGAACTTGTATGCGGTGGTGAACGATCCGAGGCTGGGGCGGCTGTTGTTTTTCGATCCGACGAGCGAGTACACACCGCTGGGGTACCTGCCGGATTTCGAGCAGGACGCGTACGCGCTGGTGGTGACGCGCGACGGAGGAGTGCTGCTGCACACGCCGCTGCTGGCGCCGTCGACGAACCGGCTGCTGCGGACGGCGAAACTGAACCTGAGCGCGACAGGCAATCTGACGGGAGAAGTGCAGGAGTTGCGATGGGGAGGGCCGGCGGTGGATACCCGTGAGGAGTTGCTGGAGACATCGCCGAAGGACCGGGGGAAGCTCCTGGAGAATTTTATCGGAGATTACCTGAACAGCTTTCTTCTGACGAATGCGACGGTGGGAAATCTGGAGAAGTATGACGAAGACTTGACGCTGACGTACAAGTTCGAGGCGGAGGGCTACGCGAAAATGGCGGGGGACCTGCTGATCGTGCGGCCGCGCGTGCTGGGGTCGAAGGAGTCGCGTATCTTCGACAGTGAGAATGGGAAGCCGCGGAAATATCCGATTGAGTTTTCGGAAACGACGCGACAGGACGATGTGTTCGACATCACGCTGCCGCCGGGATATGTGGCGGACGAACTGCCGCCGCCAGTGAATGCGGAGTGCCCGTACGCGGTCTACAAGAGCGACGTGGAGTTGACGGGCAGCACGCTGCACTACAAGAGGACGTACGAGGTGAAGGACGTGCACGTGCCGAAGGAGAAGCTGGGCGAGGTGCGGGATTTTTTCCGGCAAGTGGCGGAAGACGAGCGGTCGAGCGCCGTCTTGCGGCGGGCGAATCCGTAGGGCAAGACCGTAGGGCAAGACAAATTCAATTTCAAATTTGAAATGGCTCTGTTGAGATCCTCGGTTTTCGAGAGGCTGGAAGAGAGATCCCTGCCTGCGGCAGGCAGGCCTCGACTGCGCGTCCCGACGCGAAAATCGAAAAGACGCGATTTTCGCGGGAAAAAGCGTCGGGACGCTCCGCTCGGGATGACAAAGTTCACAGGTCGTGCCGAGAAAATGGGCAGCGGCGCGCCTTTGCGTGAGGAAATCAACAAAGCCATTTGGAATTTGAAAATTTTAAAGAAGGGCGGACGAGTGTACGCGTGCGGCGGCGTTCGCGGCGACGGCGGCGGGGCCTACTCGCGCGGGGAGGCGGAATCGGGGCGAGGGCAAACGTAAATGGCTTGGGTGAGCGACGGAAGTAGGGCGAGGCTGGTGCGAAGGTCGCGCGTGGCGTAGCGGCGGGCGTCGAGGGCGAGAGCGAGGAGCTGCTGCCTGTCGAGAGGCGCAGAATAAATGTCGGCGTGGAGAGCGTAGGAATAGTCGCGATACTGCGGAGCGGCGCCGCGCGGCAGAGCCATGAGCGAATCCCAGAAGCTACGAGAGCGGAAGAGGCGCTTGCGGGCGGCGGTCTTGCGCGGGAAATGCGCGGTGTGAGAGGCGGGCGAGCCGCTTGATTCGAGAATCACTTCGGAGCATTGACTGGGCTGAAAGGGGCGCGAAGGATCGGGGTCAGGATATTTCGCGAGAACGGCGGCGAGGGAGGCGGAGTCGGCGTCGAAACCGGGCCACCAGTAACGATAGTCGTGAAAGACCACGGTGCCGCTGCGAAGAATTTGGTGGATGCGCGAGAGGTCCTTGCCGGCAACGGTGAGAACCATGTCGACGAGCTCCGCACCGCGAAAATCCTGCTGCACGACTGGACGGATGCTGACGTACTCGGCTTCTTCCTCGGTGTACTTGACGTGAATGATTTCGGGAAGGGGCATGAGCGGCGGCGCGCGTGTGCATCCACAGAATACGGCGAGGCGGGGGAAAGTCGAACGGAAATTGGGCGGCGCCGCGGTGGGCGGCGGGCGAGCTATTTCGAGAGGCGGGCGCGGACGCGGTCGCTGAGAACTTTGCCGTCGACGGTCTTGCTTTCGAGGCGCGAGCGCGCGGCCTTGATCACGGCGCCCATTTGCTTGAGGGAGTCGGCGCCTTCGTCGGCGATGGCGGCTTCGATGGCGTGATGGATTTCGTCGTCGGTGGGAGCGGCAGGGAGATACTTCTCGATGATGCCGATTTCCTTTGCTTCCTTGTCGGCGAGATCCTTGCGGCCGCCTTTGGTGAACTGGTCGATGGATTCGCGGCGCTGCTTGACGAGGGTTTGGAGGACCTGGAGGGATTCGAGGTCGTCGAGGGGGCGCATCTTTTCGATTTCCTTATTCTTCAGCGCGGACTTGACCATGCGCAGGACGCTGAGGCGAAGCTCGTCCTTTTCCTTCATGGCGGCGGTGAGGTCGGTCTGAATGCGCTCGATGTAGCCCATGCGGAGCAGGCCCTCCGGCGGAAGAGGATAACACACGGGCGGCGGAACGCGGGTGGCAGCGCTGCGAGCAATTACTTTGGCGGCGATGGCGGCAGTGTGACTTACGTGCGGCGGCGAGGCGAGGTTATAATTCCGGGCCTATGCCTCTGGACGTCGGCACAAGACTGGGCCCCTACGAGATTCTTGCGCCGCTGGGCGCGGGCGGAATGGGCGAGGTCTATCGGGCGCGAGACACGCGGCTGGATCGCGTCGTCGCGATCAAAGTGCTGCCCGAGCGGCTTTCGCAGAAACCGGACCGGCGGCGGCGCTTCGAGAATGAGGCGCGGACGATTTCCAAGCTGTCGCATCCCAACATCTGCACGCTGCACGACATCGGGCATCAGGATGGAGTGAATTTTCTGGTGCTGGAATTCGTCGAGGGGCAGACGCTACGGCAAGTGCTGTCGGCGGGCGCGCTGCCGGTGCGAACGGTGATCCCGCTGGCGGTGCAGGTGGCGGAAGGGCTGGCGAAGGCGCACGAGGCGGGGATCATCCATCGAGACTTGAAGCCCGAGAATGTGATGGTGTCGAGCGACGCGGTGAAGATTCTCGATTTCGGGCTGGCGAAGCTGGAACTCGAGGCGGAAGAGGTTTCGGATTCGAGCGTGACGTCCGGCTCGCAAACGCAGGCGGGCACGCTGTTGGGGACGGTGGATTACATGTCGCCGGAGCAGGCGAGCGGCGAGTCGGTGGACTTCCGGTCGGATCAGTTTTCGTTCGGAATCGTGCTGTACGAAATGGTGACGGGGTCGCGCGCGTTTCGGAAGAGCACGGCGGCGCAAACGCTGCTGGCGATCGTGCGCGACGAGGTGAAGGAGATCCGGTCGCTCAATCCAGAAGCGCCGCCGCCGCTGTGCTGGATCATCGAGCGCTGCCTGGCGAAGGAGCCGGGGAAACGCTACTTCTCGACTCGGGACCTGGCGCGGGATCTGGCGGCGATACGCGACCGGCTGTCGGATTTGCAGGCGAGGCCGGCGGAGGCGCGTCCGAGCAATTTGCCGACGCCGGGGACGGCGTTCGTGGGGCGCGAGAAGGAAGTGGCAGAGGCAAGAGAGATATTGCGGCGGCGCGAAGTCCGATTGGTGACGGTGACGGGACCAGGAGGAATTGGGAAGTCGCGTCTGGCGCTGGAGGTGGCGCGCAATGCGGCCGAGGAGTTTCCGGGCGGCGTTTACTTCATACCACTTGCAGCGGTGACCGACGCGAACATGGTGGTCTCCGTGATTGCGCAGGCGGTGGGGATTCGAGAAACGGGCGGCCAGCCGGTGCTGGAGGCGCTGAAGGAGCACTTCGACAAGTCGGTGAGCGGGCCGATGCTTCTGCTAATCGACAATTTCGAGCAGGTGATCGCGGCCGCACCGGCGCTCGCGAAATTGATGGGGGTCGCACCGAAACTGAAGCTGCTGGTGACGAGCCGGTCGGCGCTTCGGGTTTCGAACGAGCACGAATTCCCGGTTCCGCCGCTTGAGCTGCCGGACAGCAAATCGCAGCCCTCGCTGCGAGAACTATCGCGGAGCCCGGCAATTTCACTCTTCGTGCAGCGAGCCGCGGCGGTGAAGCCGAATTTCGAGCTGAACAAGGACAATGCCGCGGCCGTGGCGGAAATTTGCGCGCATTTGGACGGCTTGCCGCTGGCCATCGAACTGGCGGCGGCGCGCGTCAAGCTGCTTACGCCGGCGGCGATGGTGACGCGGCTGGCCAGCCGCCTGCAGCTTCTGACGGGCGGCGCACGGGATTTGCCGGCGCGGCAGCAAACTCTGCGGCAGGCAATCGATTGGAGCTACGACCTGTTGAGCGCGCCGGAGCAGAAGCTCTTCGCGCGGCTTTCAGTTTTCATGGGCGGATGCACGCTCGACGCCGTGGAATCGGTGTGCAATACGAAGAATGACCTGGGCCTGGACGTGCTGGACGGGATGGCGTCGATGGTCGACAAAAGCCTGGTGCGGCAGATCGAGCATCGGGACGGAGAGCCGCGCTTCGTGATGCTCGAAACGATTCGCGAGTACGCACTCGAAAAGCTGGCCGGCAGCGGAGAGGAAGCGGCGACGCGTCGGGCACACGCAGCGTACTGCCTGATTTTGGCGGAAGAAGGCGCCGGGGGAGACACCGGGGCAACCGAAGCGGTCTGGCTGGAGCGATTCGATATCGAGCACGACAATTTCCGCGCGGCCCTCGATTGGATTGCCGAAGCGGGAGAGCCGGAATGGGGCCTGCGAATTGGCGTGGCGCTTTTCCGTTTCTGGGAGGCGCGAGAGTTTTTCTCGGAAGGAAGAGACCGACTGGGACGAGTGCTGCGCCTCAAGGGCGCGGCCGCACCGACGAACGCGCGCGTTAGGGCACTTTTTGGGGCGGCCGTGCTGGCCGGAGAGCAGGGCGACCTTTCGCTGGCTACCCAGCTATTCGAGGAAAGTCTCGGAATTGCGAGACAGCTGGGGGACAAGAAGACGATCGCCGTCGTGTTAAACGCGCGGGGAGTGAATATACGCGACCGAGGCGACCTTAGTACGGCACGCATATTCTTCGAGGAGTGCCTGGCACTGTGGCGAGAAATGGGAGATGGGCTCGCGGCGGCACGCGTGCTGAGCAACATGGCGACGGTGCTTCGCATGCAGGGAAACTATCAGCGAGCGCGGGCGCTCTATGAGGAATGTCTTTCGATTTTCCGGGAACTCGGCGACAAGAGCGGTCTCGCCTGGGCGCTGAATCACCAGGGCGACACTGCGCGAGAGCAGGGGGACTGCGCGGCAGCGCGAGACCTGTACGAAGAGAGCCTGGCAGCCTTTCGCGAGCTAAACGATCCGTGGGGAATGGCCGCTACCCTGGGGGACTTGGGAAATCTGGCCCGGGAGCAGGGAGATTGCGGCACGGCCGATTCGCTCTATAGCGAAAGCTTAAGGCTCTTCCAGGAGTTGGGGCACAAGCGGGGAATCGTCCGGCTGCTGGAAGCCTTTGCCTGTTCCGCGGCCGCACAGTCGGAGCCGGAGCGCGCGTTGCGGCTCGCAGGCACAGCGGCGGCGCTCCGACAGAGTATTGCGTTGCCACCAAAGCCGGCGGAGCAAGCCAGCCTCGACAAGTGTCTGGAGCCAATACGGCGGAGCCTGGCGACGACGGGTGGAGAAGCGTGGCTGGAGGGATGGGTGATGCCGATCGAAAAGGCCATCGACTATGCGGTGACGCCGGCTCCAGGCCCGGGCTAACGCCGACGCACGAAAGAGAACGCTACGCGGTGGACGTCCCGAGCCTTACTCCGCGGTACTCGGATCGATCAGGCGACGAACGGCGGAGATGCGATTGGCGGGAAAGCCTCCCCTTTTCGCGTGTTCCCGAATGGTGGCCTCGTCAGGGGCAAAATAGACGCAGTAGACCTTGTCGCCGGTGACCCAGCTTTGCAGCCATTGAATTTCAGGACCCATAGACTTGAGAACTTCCACGGACTTTCGCGCGGCCTCCCGGATCTCAGAATCCGACATATTTCCAACCCCTGGGATTTCGCGCTCGATGACAAACTTCGGCATGTGCTCCCTCCGGAATAGACATGCTAGCAAGCGCAGAAGGCCGCCACAAGGGCGGTCATTGAATGGCAGGTAGGACGAACCCAAGAGAGGCACGGAGGCCGCGAAATGGACCTGAGATCGATTCAGAAACCGCTGAAGGAGCAGTACCGCAGTAACCCGAGCGCCTCGCGAATCACTCTGAAGGCGAAAGGCAGCCAGACCGACACGCCGATCACGTGCTCGGTGGATATTGGACGGGCGATCTACAGCGCGGGAGCGCACAAGGGAGTGGGAGGCTCGGGTGCGTCCGCGTGCTCGGGCGACCTTCTGCTGGGCGCGCTGGCGGCGTGCGCGCAAATCACATGCCAGATGGTGGCTACGGCCATGGGCATCGCGACGGAACGCATCGAGGTAACGGCGGAGGGAGACCTCGACCTGAGCGGGACACTCGGAATATCAAAGGAAGTGCCAGTGGGCTTCGAGAGTATACGGCTGCGATTTGACGTGGCGGCTCCGCAGGCAACGCCGGAGCAACTGCGCGCGCTGCACGAGAAGACCGAGCAGTATTGCGTGGTCATGCAGACGCTGATTCATCCGCCGAAGATCGAAAGCATCTGGGCAGGCGGGCGGTAGTTCTTTCGGCCGAACGGCGCGCATTCAGCGCGCTGTGACAACCGGCAAATCATAGAAAATTCAGAAGCGCGTCGGTCGTCTGCTTGGGCTGCTCTTCGAGAATCCAGTGGCCGGAATTGTGGATGATGACGACGGATACGTCCGTGGCTGCGAGTTTCATTTGCGCGGCGAGGGCTTCGCCGAGGGACTTGTCGCCGCCGATTGAGAGCACAGGCATGGTGAGCTTCGTCTTCGCCATCTGCGCGAAATCCTGAGCGGTCTCAGGCCACGACGCGAAATATTCCCACGCGGCGTGCATGCGCCCGGGACGCGAGTAAGCGGCGAGATAGGCCTTGCGGTCGGCTTCGGGCAGCGAATGGTTCTTGTCGGCGGCGAGGTCGTTCCAGAAATAAGCGAAATAGATATTTTCGCGGCCCTTCACGAGAGCTTCGGGCGTCGGCCCGTTGAAGCGGAAATGCCAGTAGTGCGGATCGTCGTAAATCGGCTCCCAGCCCTGAACGCCGGGCAGGAATGCGTCCATCACAACGAGCTTTTCGACTTCAGAGGGATAGAGCGCCGCATAGGCATACGCGACCATCAGACCGATGTCGTGGCCGACGACGCGTGCTTTCGTGATGCCGAGCGAACGCGCGAGGTCATGAATCTCGACGGCGGCGGTTTTCATGGTGATCGCGCCGCTCGGAACAGACGAATCGCCGATGCCGGGAAGGTCCGGAGCAATCACGGTGAATTTGCGGCCCAGCAGAGGCAGGATCGGAGTCCACATGCGCGAGGTCTCCGCGAATCCATGCAGCAGAATCACAGCCGGACCCGAGCCGCCGGTGGTGTAGTGAATCGTGGCGCCGTCGATCTTCGCGTCGTGAGCCGCAAAGGCAGACTTCGCGGTCTGGGCATGAGAGGAGGAAGCAAGGGCGGCGAAGAGAGCCAGCGCGCAAAAGGGCGCGAGGAAAATGTCCCGAGCGATTCGTGAAGTCAGTTTCATGAGGGCTCCTGAAGGCCGGACTATTCTGCGTGAAGCTGCGTGACGGCTGCAAGAGCCGCGTGGATGCGGCAGCGGGTATGGCTTGCCTCAGGTGGTTTCTGGTGTTACCGTGCCGGGCTTAACGGGGCCAAATTGGCCGGGCCGTCCGCATGATGGCCCATTACCTCATAGGGGCGATCCAAACTGGGCGTGACGACAAAACCCTGGAGCTCGACGGCACCGCGCGGAGAGTTCCGCCCGTTCGTGGAGGCTGAAGAGAGCGTGGTGGAATTCAGCCTGCGCGCGGTGATTCTCGGCGCGCTGTTCGGGATTTTATTCGGCGCGGTGTCCGTGTACGTGGGGCTGCGAGCGGGCCTCACGGTTTCGGCTTCGATCCCGATTGCGGTGCTTTCCATCAGCATCCTGCGGGCGTTCGGGCGCTCGACCATCCTCGAAAACAACATCGTGCAGACGACAGGCTCCGCGGGCGAGTCCGCGGCGGCAGGCGTGATTTTCACGATGCCGGCGCTGATTTTCCTGGGATTCTCGCTGAACGCGGAATACTGGCGGATTTTCTTCCTGGCGCTGATGGGCGGATGGCTCGGCGTGCTGTTCATGATTCCGCTGCGGCGGCAATTGATCGTGAAGGAGCACGGCAACCTGACGTTCCCGGAAGGCACGGCGTGTGCGGACGTGCTGGTGGCGGGCGAGCGCGGTGGATCGTTTGCGGGGCGCGTGTTCTGGGGACTGGGGCTCGGCGGCGTCTACACCTTCGCGATGAACACGCTGGGATTGTGGACAGGGCAGCCGGATTACCAGCCGGCGTGGCTGCCGGGCGCGTCGATTCGCGCGGCAGTGACTTCGGAATATCTCGGAGTGGGATACATCATCGGGCCTCGCGTGGCCGGGCTGCTGTTCGCAGGCGGCGTGATTTCGTGGCTGGTGCTGATGCCCGCCATCAAGTTCTTCGGGTCGCTCTCGCCGAACGCGGCGCTCTATCCCAGCACGATTCCTATTCCGCAGATGACGCCGGATCAACTGTGGTCGAGCTACATCCGGCCGATGGGGGCGGGAGCGGTAGCGGCGTCGGGACTGATCACGCTTATTAAGACGATGCCGACGATTTTCTCTGCACTAAAAGCGGGGCTGAAGGACATACGCGAAAAGCAGTCGGCGCTGGATGAAGCGGGGCGCACCGAGCGCGATATCTCGATGAAATTCGTGCTGATCGGGTCCGCCGTGATCGTTGCGATGATGTGGGCGTTCCTGAAATTCAAGCCGATACCGGGTGCGCAGACGGGCGCGATTTCCAACCTGATCGCGGCGATTTTCGTCGTGGTCTTCGGGTTCCTGTTCGTGACGGTGGCGTCGCGAATCAGCGGGCTGATCGGCAATTCGTCGAACCCAGTGAGCGGCATGACCATCGCGACGCTGATGGCGACGTGCGCGATGTTTTTGGTGATGCACTGGACGGCGAACGCTTATGCAGTGCTGGCGCTGACAATCGGCGGAGTGGTGTGCATCGCGTCTGCGATTGCAGGAGCGACGTCACAGGACCTGAAGACCGGCTACCTGGTAGGCGCGACGCCGAAGTCGCAGCAGATCGGGTTGCTGATTGGCGTCGCAGTGTCGTCACTGGCGGTGGGCGGGACGTTGATCCTGATGAATGTGGGATTGGCGCAATACAAGCCGATGCAGATTGCGCTCGACATCAATCATCTGCCTTCGGGGGTGGAAGAGCAGCAAAGCAACTACTCGTATGAGGGCAAGACGTACGTGCTGGTGAATGCCCTGGGCTCGCACGAAATTCCCGACGGGAAATACCTGTACGATCCGCAGACGCAGCGGATCGAAGTGCAGTGGGTGCAAGGAATCGGGAGCGAGCAGGCTGCGGCGCCGCAGGCGCGGTTGATGGCGACGGTGATCAGCGGAATCCTGAACCAGCGGCTGCCGTGGCGGCTGGTGTTTCTCGGCGTGTTCTTGGTGCTCGCGATCGAGCTGCTGGGGATTCGCTCGCTGCCGTTTGCCGTGGGATCGTACCTTTCGATTGCGACGACCCTGGCGATGTTTGCTGGCGGGATGGTGCGCTGGCTAGCCGAGCAAGGCACGGAAAAGAAGAGCGACGCGGAGAGCGAGGTCAGTCCCGGGTCGCTCTACGCAAGCGGATTGATCGCGGCGGGGGGCGTGTTTGGGCTGCTGGCGATTGTGTTCAACCTGCTGCAAGACTCCGAGCTGAGCAAGCACATGCCACACTGGTTGGTGACCATCCTGAGGCTGCCCTGGCCGGAGAAGCTTTTCAGCGGCTGGGGCGAACGTCACATGCAGCACTTGCGCCAGGCGCCGTGGCTCGGAGTTTTTCTGTTCGTCCTGTTAGCGATATCGCTGTTCATTTCGGCGCGCAAAAAGCTGAAGCAGTCCTAAATTTTGCAATCGGGGGGTTCGATGCGAACCAGTCGCGTGGTCCCGTCCATTCGATCGCTGGGGGTGCTGGCAACGCTGTTGTCACTGCTGGCCGTGACTCCGGCGTTCGGCGCCGGCGGCGCGGCTCGAGCGCAGGCGGCCGCGAGCGGTGGCCAGGCCACGGACCTACAGGCGCAACTCGAGACGATTCTGCGCGCGGCCAAAGATCCGAACTCCCCACAGTTCGGGGGTCTGTTCGCTAATTTCAAACTCCCCGCGAACGCGAACTGGTTTGCCGCAAACTTCGGCGAGGGAATTGGAGCGAAGCTGGCCGCTGCGTATGAAACGACGTGGTCCGGCTACAGCGGTATGCTGCCGAACTTGTTCACCACGCTTGCCGCCGACGGGCATCACGAGGTGGCGGTGAAGGGGTTTGCGTCGACGGCGTCAACGATCGACGACCGCTTTGTCGACGAAGTATTCCAGAACGTGACGAGCCCAGTGACCTTCTACACTGCCACGTCCGCTGGAAAGCACGGTGAGGAGTCTCTGCCGGGCATCTGGGTTTACGTGCAGGGTGCCTTCCGCGTCATCAACCTGGCGACGTTCTACGGACTGCCGGAAGTGGAGCCGCCGCAGATTCGAATTCCCGCGACAGAGTCGCAGGAGATGCTGGTTCACCAGGTGAATCCCGTCCAGCCGACCGGCCTGCCGAAAGGGCACGGCCAAGGAGTGGTGATCCTGCACGTGCTGGTAGGAACAGACGGAGTCATCAAGCAGGTGGAGGTGCTCGAAGGGACCCCGGAACTTTCAGCGGCGGCCGTGAACGCAGTGCAGCAGTGGCGCTATAAGCCTCCGATGCTGAACGGAGATCCCGTGGAGGCGGAGATCAACCTCGCGATCACATTCACTGGGAAGTAGCGCGCGCTTTGACTCTGGGCCAGCCACCCCGTAAACTCGTAGAATATGGGCTCGTTCGGGCGCGGCTACGGGTATCGATTTGACCTGAGCGGCTACTTTCCTCGCGCCATCAAAACGCTGTGCCTCGCGTGCATTGCGGTTTTCCTCCTCCAGACATTTTCCCGGCTGTTCTTCCACGCCGAAGGCTGGGGCTTCTGGATCTACTGTTTCGGCCTCTCGCCCCGCGCGGTGATCCATGGATTCGAAGGGTTTCCGATACCGGCGATCTGGCAGCCATTTACGTACCTTTTCCTCCACGCGGGAATCCTGCACATCCTTTTCAATCTTCTGTATCTCGCGATGTTCGGCGCGGACCTGGAGCACATGTGGGGAGCGAAGAAGTTCTACACGTACTTCTTCCTGTGCGGCATCGGTGCCGGAATTACGGACTTGACGGTGCGAACCATCCTGGATCCACACATGCAAGGGCTGGCGACCGTGCCCACCATCGGCGCGTCGGGCGCGATCTACGGAGTCCTGCTCGCATGCGCGGTGATCATGCCGCACCGGCAAGTATGGATGTTCCCGCTGCCGGTGACGATCTCGATGCGCCTGTTCGTGATTGTGTTCGGCGCGATCGAATTCTTCATGACGATCGGCGCCACGGGAGACGGCGTCAGCCATGTATGCCACCTCGGAGGCATGCTCGCGGGCTATATCTACCTGCGCCGCGGGACGCATCTCTATAATTTCCGGAACTACTTTTCCGATTGGAAGCGGCGGCGGCTGCAGAAGAAGTTCGACGTCTACGTGAAGCAGCACCGCGACAAGCCGCCGTCAAATCCCGACAACTGGGTGAACTAGAGGTTCCTTGCGGGCGAGGTCAGCCGCCGATGCGCAGGAGGCGCATCAGATTGGTGGTGCCGCGCGTGCCGATGGGTGTGCCGGCGATCACGCCAACGACGTCGCCGCGTTTCGCGAGGCGCTCTTCGAGCAGGCGCGTCTCCGCGGCGCGGACGAGCGCATCGACGTCGCGCACGGCTCCAATTCGCCGCGGCAACACGCCCCAGAGCAAGCTGAGTCTCCGGCGCGTGCCGGGATCGGGCGTGAACGCCACGATGGGGACGCGCGGGCGGTATTTCGACACGAGGCGCGCCGAAAAGCCCGTCTCGGTGAAGACGGCAATCGTTCCCATGCGCAACTCTTCGGCGGCGTGGCAGATCGCTTCGGCGATCGCTTCGCTGATGTGCAGCTCCGTGAACCGCGCGGGCCGCAGATGGTCCGCCATGCTGGATTCCGCGGCACAGATGATGCGATCCATCATGCGCACGGATTCGAGCGGGTAATTCCCGGCGGCGGTCTCTCCGGAAAGCATCAGCGCATCGCTTCCGTCGAAGACGGCGTTTGCAACGTCGGAGGCCTCCGCACGCGTTGGCCGCGGATTTTTCTGCATGGAATCGAGCATCTGCGTCGCCGTGATCACGGGCACCAGCGCGTTGCGCGCCCGCGCAATGATCTGCTTCTGAACCACCGGCACGCTTTCGGGGCTCATCTCGACGCCGAGGTCGCCGCGCGCGACCATCACCACGTCCGCGACGGCGAGAATCTCGTCGAGATTGTCGACAGCTTCGGGCTTTTCGATTTTGGCAACCACAGGAACGAACTTGCCCGCGCGAGCGATCGCGGCCTTCGCTGCGCGCACGTCGGCCGCTGTTCGCACAAAACTCAGCGCGACATAATCGACTCCCAGTTTCAAGGCGAAGGCGAGGTCCTCGCGATCCTTGCGCGTGAGCGAAGGAATGCGCAGGCGGACTCCCGGGAGATTGATGCCCTTGTGCTCGCCAAGCTCGCCGCCGTTTTCGACCTGGCACACAACTTCGTCGCGATGAACCGCAAGGACGCGCAATTCAATCACGCCGTCGCTCAGCAGGATTCGATCGCCTTTCTTCACGAACTTCGGAAGCTGGCGGAAGGTGGTGCTGATGGTCTCGGCCGTGCCGGGAATATTTCTGGTGGTGACGGTAAGACGCTGGCCGAAGCGCAACCGCACAGGACGCCCGCCTTTCAGCGAGCCCGTGCGAATTTTTGGTCCCTGCAAGTCGGCGAGAATCGCGATCGGCTTCTGGTAGTGGCCGGAGGCGCGGCGAACGGCCGCAACCCGGTGCGCGTGCTCGGCCGGCTTACCGTGGGAAAAATTCAGGCGCGCGACGTCCATTCCCGCGCGCACGAGATTGTCGATCACCTTCGCGGCCGAAGTGGCGGGTCCCAGCGTGCAGACGATCTTGGCCCTGCGCTCGCTCATTGGATTTACTTCGACACCGCAAATTCCGTGACGACGTTGTAGAGAAACTCGAGGCCCTTCCGGAACGAATCGAGTTGGATGCGTTCGTTATCCGCGTGCACTCGCAGAGCATCCTCTTCCGACACCGGAAACGGCATCAGCCCGTACGCCTGCACGTTGCGCATGCGAAGCGGCGCGGAATCCGTGGCGCCGGTGGACATATAAGGCAGAACGGGCGCGCCCGGAAAATCCTGCGCGGCCACGCGCGAGATTGTGTTGTAAAGATCGGAGGTGAGCGACGACGACGGCGCAGCCTCTCCGCCATCTTGCTCGACCTCGAACTGGACCGCCGGATCGTTCACGGCCTGCCGCATCTTTGCGACAAGCGGATCGATCTGATTGCCCGGCAGCAGGCGGATATTCACCACGCCGCGCGCTTCCGCGGGAATCACATTCGGCCGGATGCCGGCCTGGAGCATTGTCGGGGCGATGGTGTCGCGCATCATCGCGCTCCACACCGGATCCGCCGTGGAAATCCAACGAGTGGCATGTTCCGCGCGATCCGGTTCCTCGAGAGCGCGCATCCATTTGCTGGTTTCGTCGTCAACCACCTTCGATAGACCTTCGAAGTAGGCGCGCGTCACGGAATTGAACTGCACGGGCGTCTCGATCTCGCCGATCTTTCCGATGGCGGCGCCGAGATGCGTCACCGCATCGTCCTTGCGCGGCAGCGACGAGTGGCCCGAGGTGCCCGTCGCGATCACGTCGATATTCACGGACACCTTCTCCGAAGCCTGAACGCCGATGTACTGCACCTTGCCGTCCTTGGTCATGACGCGGCCGCCTTCGTTCAACGCAAAGCCGGCTGCGATCTTGTCCCAATGCTTGTCGACGGCGAACTGGATCCCATATTCTCCAGTCGCTTCCTCGTCGCCTTCAGCAAGCAGGATCACGTCGCGATCGAGATGCGCGCCGGAACGCTTGAGCGCGATCATCGTGACGACGTTTGCGATGGTCATCGCTTTGTCGTCCAGGGCTCCTCGGCCGTAGAGATAACTGCCGTCAATCGCTGCGCCGAATGGGTCGTGCGTCCACTTCGACTTGTCCACGCCCACGACGTCGAGATGGCCCACCAACAGCAGCGCGCGCGAGGGATTCGGCAGCGCCGTGGCCGAGAGCCGCGCGACCAGAATCCCGCGTCCCGGCGCGCTTTCGAAAATCTCCGAAGGAATGCCTTCCTCCTGGAGAATATCCGCAAGATATTTCGCGGCGGCCAGCTCGTTGCCCGGCGGATTTGTAGTGTTGATGCGAATCAGGCCTTGCAGCCAGAGGATGGCTTGGCTTTCAAGCGGCAGATCCAGGCCCTTCGACGGAGCGGTCTGCGCCGGCGCGCCGTAAAGATGGCTCTGCGCCGCGCAACCAAGCGCAAACAAGAGAACAGCCAGAAAAGTGCAACAGAACCTCCGCGCCATCCGTCGGCCTCCTGGAAACTGGAAAGTACAACGATACGAAGAGCGAACTTTCATACTATCATGCCAAATTCGAGCGCTCGGACCGCCGTTCGCGACGGGTTTTCTGGATTGCACGTGACCATCCAGCCGCGCGCGGGCCGCATCCAAGCGGAATGGCGAGGTTCAATATGAAACCGAAATCGTGGGCTCACATCTGCCTTCTCGGGTTGCTGATCGCATTGCTGGGCATCCCGCCCGAGGCCATCGTCGCTCGTGCGCAAGAGCAAGGTCCGGTGAAGCCGCCGCAGACGCAACCGCCGGCGCAGCCGACGCCGCCTTCGGGGCAGCCGCAGCAACAAGCGGCGCAGCAGCAGGAGCCGCAATCGCAGATTTCGGTGCAATCGAACCTGGTCAACATCGACGCGGTGGTGACCGATCAGGACGGCAACATCCTGACGGGACTCAAGCGCGAGAATTTCCGCGTGCTCGACGAAGGACAGCCGCAGCAGATCTCGAACTTCGCACCGACCGACGCTCCCATCACCGTCGTGATCCTGATGGAGTTCAGCAACAAATCCTACGGATTCTGGCAGGGCGCCTTCGGCTACAAAGCGAAAATGTGGGCGTACGACTTTCTGAACCACTTGGGCCCGAAAGACTGGGTCGCTTTCAAGATTTTCGACTTGAAGACGCGGCTGATCGACGATTTCACGCAGAACAAGAATCAGGTCGCCCAGGACATCGCTTCGCTCTACTTTCCTGATTTCAGCGAGTCAAACCTGTTCGACGCGCTGCTCGAAACCCTGGACCAGCTTCGCGACGTGCACGGCCGCAAGGCGATCCTGCTGCTCGCTACCGGCTTCGATACCTTCAGCAAGCACAATCTCGATCAGACGTACAAGGTGCTGAAGGAAACGGACACGACGGTTTTCTGCGTGGGAATGGGCGAGGAAATCGACCTCTACCACAACAGCCCCGTGAGCTATGCGCAGGCCAAAAATCAGCTCAACCAGTTTGCGATGATGACGGGCGGCTACGCGTGGTTCCCTCGCTTCCAGGGCGAAGCGAACGACATTTTCAATTCGGTGGCGGCGTTTCTGCGCGCGCAGTACACGATCGCGTTTTCACCGTCGACGCCGCAGGACGGGCGGTATCACAAACTGAAGATCGAAGTGGTCGACCCGCAGGGCAATCCGCTGATGGTGGCCAACAAGAAGGGCAAGGAACACAAGGTCACCGTGTTCGCGCGTCAGGGCTATACAGCGCTGAGCGCGCCCCCTGCCGGGAACTGACGACTAGGAGCAAACGAGCGCTGGAGCGGGCGTCAATAGCCGCGCGCGAGATCGACGCGATTCAAGAGTTCGCGTCCGCTGAACCACCTTTCCAGATTTTCCTGCAACAGGTTTGATTGACGCTCCCAGAGGTGTTCGCTGACCGCGCTGACGTGTGGCGTGATGAAGAGGTTGTCGAGCTTCCACAAAGGACTTTCCGGCGATAGTGGCTCTTCGGTGGCGACATCCAAAGCGGCGCCGGCGATTCTCCTTTCCTGCAGGATCTGAATCAGGGCAGGCTCATCAACCAGCGAACCACGTGCGACGTTGATGAAAAATGCGGACGGCTTCATGCACGCGAATTCAGACGCGCCCATCATCTTCGTCGTCTCAGCGGTTTCGGGGGCTGCGAGAATCACAAAACCCGCGCCTCGCAGCGCTTCGCGCAATTCCGTCGCGGCAAACGCGCGCTCGGCAAGGCCCATGTCCGCGCGGCCCGATCGCGTCACGGCCCAGATGCGAACGCCAAGCGGCGCCGCCACTCTTGCCACTTCGCGGCCAACCCTTCCGAATCCGACGAATAGCGCGATCTGGCCGCGCAGTTCGCGAAGGCGTGGTGCGGGCGGCACTGCATTCCACAAATCCTCCTGCGCCCAATGCGATTGCTGCTGGTAGCGAACGCACTCGGGAAAGCGCCGGGCGAGCGCAATCATAGTTCCAAGAATGTGCTCAGCCATCGGGACGCTGTGGACTCCGCTTGCGTTCGTCAGCTCTATGCCGCTCGCGCGCAGCTCGGGATACATCAATTGCCCCACGCCTGCGGCGGTGGAATGAATCCACTTCAGCTTTCGGGCGGCGGCGAATTGCTTTGGGCGCAGCGACGCGCCGACGAAAATGTGCGCATCGGCGATTTCCAGCGCGAGGCCGTCGAACTTTTCGAGCTGCACCACGTGCATGGCCGGCCAGACCGCGCGGATGCGCTCCCCGACTTCAAGCGGTGCATTCCAAAGCGAGAAGGGATGGAGCGCGCAGATGACGAGCTTCGTTTCCGCGGGCAGCGTGCGTTTCATGAAGCGCCGGCGCGCAGGTCGTGGCCCGTCATTTCGCGCGGTTCAGGCACGCCGAGCACGCCCAGCATCGTCGGCGCGATGTCGCGCAGCGAACCGCCCGGCTTTAGCTTCAGGCGGCCATCGTCGCTCACAAGAATGAAGGGAACGGGATTCGTGGTGTGATAAGTGTGCGGCCCGCCCGTGACGGGGTCGATCATGGTCTCCGCGTTGCCGTGGTCGGCGGTGATGATCCACGCTCCGCCGCGCGGGCGCAGCGCCTGAAAAATTCTGCCCAGGCACTCGTCCACGGTCTCCACGGCCTTGATCGTGGCTTCGAGCTTTCCCGAATGGCCCACCATATCCGCATTGGCAAAATTCATGATGATGGCGTCGAAGTCGCCTTTCTCGACGGCCTTGACAACCGTATCCGCGATTCCCGCGGCGGACATTTCGGGCTTCAGGTCGTAAGTGGGAACCTTGGGTGAGGGCACCAAAATCCGCTCCTCTCCGGGAAATGGCTTCTCGACTCCGCCGTTGAAGAAATAGGTGACGTGCGCGTACTTCTCCGTTTCGGCGACGCGCAGGTTCTTGAAGTCGAGCTCGGCAAACACATTTGCAAGAATGTGCTCGAGCTTTTCGGGGCCGAGGATGTAGCGCAGCCACGGCCACGTCTTCTCATACTGCGTCATGGCGACGAACGTGAGATTTTGGGGACGCGCGGGATCTGAAATCTTGTCGAAGCCGGGTTCGATCAGAGCCTTCGTCATTTGCCGCGCGCGATCGGCGCGGAAATTGAAGAAGATGGCGGCATCGCCATCGCGTATAAGGCCGCGCGGAGCTGCTGCTGTTCCCGGCGCCGCAGCCGTCGTGATCACGACGGGAATGACGAACTCATCGGTAACGCCCTTTTCGTAGCTCGCCTTCATCGCGGCAACCGGATCGCCGGATTTGGACTCGGCGTCGCCGTGAACCATGGCGCGATAGGCCTTCTCGATGCGTTCCCAGCGATTGTCGCGATCCATCGCGTAATAGCGGCCGCTGAGGCTGGCGATTTGGCCGACGCCGAACTCGCGCATCTTCTGTTCGAGCTGGCGGAGATAGTCGATGCCGCTATTCGGAGGCGTGTCGCGGCCGTCCATGAAGCAGTGCACGAAGACCTTGGAGACTTGGTTTTGCCGCGCCATTCGAAGGAGCGCGAAGAGGTGCTCGATGTGCGAGTGGACGCCGCCGTCGCTGAGGAGGCCGAGGAGATGAAGCTGACGCTCACGCCCCCGCGCCATCGCCTCGAGCAGCAGCGGCTGGCGGAAAAATTCGCCGCTGGCGATGAGCTGGTCGACGCGCGTGATGTCCATCTGCACGATTCGGCCGGCTCCAATATTCAGGTGGCCGACTTCGCTGTTGCCCATCTGTCCTTCCGGCAATCCGACGAATGGACCGGAGGTGTGAATCAGGGTGTTCGGGAAATCCTTGAGCAGGCGGTCGTAATTGGGCTTGCGGGCCAAGGCGATGGCGTTACCGTTCGTTTCCGGACGAAATCCCCAGCCGTCGAGGACGGTGAGCACGATTGGTTTGGGTCGTTTTGGCATGGCTGGTCAGGATACCACGCACTCGCGGCGGGAAAACGCCGTCTCAGGCCGAAAATCCGGGGATTCGACACACGGCGATAACGAAAGAGCGGCGAGCGCGTCTAATCCGCCCAAAAGAGACCCGCGCTGGGTGGCGCGATTTCTGGTCGTGGGTGTTTCGAATCTGAATCCCTCGCCCAATTTCATGTGAGGAGTGCCGCGATGAAAGAGCTTCGAGCCGCAATAATTGGATTGGTGCTGCTTGCCGCGCCGCAGTTCGTCCGGGCGCAGTCGGCGGTGATGGACCTGCCGCGCGGGAGCCAGCACGCGGTGGTGACGCAGCGAATTGGAATCACGGACATAACCATCAACTACCATCGTCCGTTGATCAAGGGGCGAAAGGTGTGGGGCGGACTGGTTCCCTACGGTCAGCCGTGGCGCGCAGGCGCGAACGAGAACACGACGATTTCGTTCAGCGATCCGGTGACGATCGAAGGGCAGCCGCTCGCGGCGGGCACGTACGGCCTGCACATGATTCCGACAGAAACGGATTGGACGATCGCGTTTTCGAAGACGAACACGGCGTGGGGCAGCTTCACGTACGACAAAGCCGAGGATGCGCTGCGGGTGACCGTGAAGCCGGCGGCGAGCGACTTTCATGAGGCGCTGACGTACGACTTCGACGACCTCGGGCCTGATTCCACCGTAGTGACGCTGCGATGGGAGAAACTCGCGGTGCCGTTCAAGGTGGGAGTGAATGTCCACGAAGTGGTGGAAGAGAGCCTGCGCAGGCAGCTTCGCGGGCGCGCGCAATACACTTGGGAAGGGTGGGACGACTCCGCGAATTATCTGCTTGCGGAGAAGACCGATCTGGATGAAGCGCTGAAGTATGCGGACCAGTCGATTCAAATCGAAGACCGGTACGACAACTTGATGACCAAGTCGCAAGTGCTGGACGCGATGGGCCGCAAGGATGATGCGACAGTCGCGCGGAACCAGGCGCTCGCCAAAGCGGACGTGAACCAGCTCTACGGCTACGCACTGCAGCTTCAGGCGCAGAAGAAACAGGATGAAGCTTTCGCCGTTTACCGCGATCTCGCAAAGAAATTTCCGGACCACTGGCGGGCGCATGCGGCAATGTGCCGCGTCTACAGTGGACAGGGGGATTTCGACAACGCGCTGAAGGAAGCGAACGAGGCGATGGCCGGCGCTCCCGACGCAATCAAGCCGATCGTCGCGGGCTTCATCAAGAAACTGCAGGATAAGCAAGACATTAATATGTAGGCGATCTTCCAAAGGGTTGTGTGCGGCGCTCACGGTCAGATTGTGGGCGCCGCCGCAGCAAACTCCTCCTCGGATTTTCATCGGCGTTCACGCGGGCTTGTGGGCGCCGTAAACGCCGCAGTAGAAATATCGCCAGACGATTTCCGGATTCACGAATCCCGCGGCTTCCATCCAGCGAAAGTGATCGCGCAAGGCGGCAGGACGATCTTCCTGTGCGTCTTTTGCGAAGCGCTCCTCGATTGCGTCTTCCGCCATCGTGAGACGCATGTAGTCCTTCCACTTTTCCATGTACATCGCGTTCAAGGCAGGAGTGGCACCGAGCGCTGCGTCGGCGGTCCAGAAAACGGCGCCGGGCGCGAGCGCCGCGAATAGGCGGCGATAGAACGCGGCTTTGTCTGCGTCCGTTTCGAGATGATGGAGCGCGAGAGACGAGACGGCCGCGTCGTACGGGCCCTTCAGTTCGTGCGTCAGAAAATCGCCCTGCTCGAAATCGATTCCGTCATATTTCGCGAGTTTCGCCCGCGCGAAGGAGAGCATGTTTTCCGCCAGGTCTAGGCAGGCGATGCGAGCGCGCGGGAATCGCTGTTTCACACGGTCGGCGACGGTGCCGGTGCCACAGCCGAGATCGATCACGCGGATGGCGCGCGCGGGATCGAAGGGGATGGCGGCAATCATCGCGGCGATCATCTCGTCGTAGCGCGGGATGAGGCGGACGATCAGGTCGTCGAATTCGCGAGCCTCCTGCTCGAAATGCGCGCGCACGCGGTCGAGGCTCATGGTAATTTGGCTCCCGATTCGAGGAGGACGCCGTGCGAATTGTGAGTACTGCCGTTGGTCTGGCTCTGGTGCTCATCGGCGCAACGCCGCTGCGCCCGCAAGACGCACCGAGGCAGGCGCTGAAGATGCCGCTCGAGTGCGCGGAAGCCGATTGCCCGCTGCTGAAAGGCGAGCCGCAGACCGCCGGGATGCGCAGCGGATTCGTGCGGCTGAAACCGTGGGAAGCGGTGGGATGGCACACGACCGGAGACCACGAGGAGGCGCTCGTGATCCTTCACGGAAGCGGCGAAGCGCAGATCGAAGGCCGCGAGCCGATTCGAATTGCATCGCGAGTGATGGTCTATATTCCGCCGCGGACGCGGCACAACGTCCAGAACACGGGGCGAGAGATTCTCGAATATGTGTATGTGGTTGCGCCGACGCCGAGCCATTGATGTGTCCATAATTTTTCTCAGCGCGGCGCAGCAAACTCATTGAGCGCTGCGAGGAGGCGGTCGATTTCCTCGCTCGTGTTGTAGTGGACGATGCCGATGCGGAGCAGGCCGCCATCCTTCTCTACTCCCAGACGCTCGGTCAGATTCAGCGCGTAGTAGTTTCCATCCCAGGTGAAGATGCCGCGTTCGCCGAGGAACGTGGCGATTTCGAGCGGCGTGTGATTCGCGAGGCGAATCGCGACGGTTGGGACGCGGTGCGCGAAGCGCGACGGATCCGAGATTCCAAAGAATCGCAGGCTGGGAACTTTGAGCAAGCCTTCGATGAGGCGAGCAGCAAGGCCTATTTCATGCGCGCGAATCGCGCGATAGGCCGCGAGGAGTGATTCCCGCCGCTCAGGTGTTTCCTCAGGGGCTAAAGCCCCTGAAGTTTTCGCTGGACCCATGTCGGAGCTGAAGCCGTGTCTGCCGACAGGCAGGCTCCGACCCCCTAAAGAGTGGCGGCCGAGATCAGCGATGTAGTCGACGGCTGCAGCGACCCCGGCGATGCATTCGTGTGTTTGCGTGCCGGTCTCCCATCGATCGGGAAGAGCGTCCGTGGCTGGGCGAACCTTGTAGGGATGGAAGCGGAGGAGATGTTCGCGCTTGCCGTAGATGCAGCCCATGTGCGGACCGAAGAATTTGTACGGCGAGCACGCAAGGAAATCGCAGTCGAGCGCGCGGACATCGATGGGACCGTGGGGTGCGTAGTGGACGGCGTCGATGAAAGCGAGAGCGCCGGCAGCGTGAGTGAGCTGAACAATCTCTTCAACGGGATTGATGGTGCCGACAGCGTTCGAGGCGTAACCGACAGCGACGAGGCGCGTGCGCGGCGTGAGTTTGCGGCGGAGGTCGTCAAGGTCGAGCGTGCAGTCTTCTTCGCGGATTTCGACCTGACGGATGACGGCGCCACGTTCTTCGAGAGCGCGCCATGGAGCTACGTTCGCGTCGTGATCAAGCGTGGTGACGATGATCTCGTCGCCAGGTTTGAGGTCGCGGCCGATGGCACGGGAGAGCGCGAAGGTGAGCGTCGTCATGTTGGGCCCGAAGAAGAGTTCGTCGGGCGCGCAGTTGAGAAGATCAGCCATCGCGGCGCGAGCCGAAGCGATGATGGCGTCGCTGCGTTGGCTGGTGACGAAGGTGCCGCAAGTATTGGCGTTCGATTGTTCGTAGTATTCGCGAACGGCGTCGATCACACGCTGGGGGACCTGGGTGCCGGCGGGGCCGTCGAGAAACGCGGCGGGGTGGCCGTTGACGGTTTGGCGGAGCGATGGGAACTGGGCGCGGACCCAGGGGAGATCGAGCGGCTTTTTAGTGTGTTGGAGAGTTGGGGTGCTCATTGGAGTGAGATCCATTGTACGGACTCGGACGAAGAAAAAAAGGCCCCGGAGTTGTATACATTAGAAAAATGTAAGTGGCTGATTCGGCGAGGTTTGCGGCGATTTCTAATCTTCAGTGTATAGATTAGAAATTGGATGGGGAGCGCCCGGCGGTTGGGAGGAGAAGGTCGCCGGAGCATTCGATTTCTGCCTCTAATCTCTCATTTTTCCTACTACTGATATTTTATCATGCGTGGCAAGTTGACATGGGCGTTTCAGGTCTGCAAGCCGAAGGAAGGATTGGGGTTACGAAATCGCGAATCGTGAGCAGGATTTGAAAAAAGTTGAAGAAAGTTTGGGGAGAGGACATCAGGGCAGGCAGAGAGGATTTCAAATTTGAAATTTCAAAGGAAGGCAAGACCCCTGTGGAAGCCACAGATGCCTTTTCGCTCGCGAAAGGAAGTTCGATGCGCGCGGCTCGCTTCGGGGTGACAAGTGCTATTCGCAACGGGAGCGGCGGCGGAGCTAGGGGCGGACGGCGCGGATGAAGTCGGCGAGGAGGCCGTAGGCGGTGGCGATGACGCCGGGCTTGTGCTCGATGATGGAGAGGCCGAAGACGTCGGTATCGAAGCGGAGGGCGGAAGTGGTGCCTTCGAGGAGAGCGAGAGGATCGGAGAGCGGCAACTCTTCAGGCTTCACCGAGGCGCGGACGCCGCCGCCAGGGGTGCGCTCGGCGCGGCAGATAAGTTTGTAGCGCATGCCTGCGGCGCGAGCGGCGCGCACCTGGTCGGGCGAGACGGTGCGGATGCCGACGCGCTCGATTTCGTCGAGGCGGATCGGGGTGTCCATGAGGACGATGACGAGCGCAGCGACCTTTACGGCGGCGTCCCAGCCGTCGAGATCGTTCGAGGGATCGGTCTCGGCGACGCCGATGGCCTGAGCGCGTTTGACGGCTTCGTCGAGCGAGAGGCCTTTTTCCATTTCGGTGAGGACGACGTTGGTGGTGGAGTTCAGGATGCCGCGGAAGCCGCGCAGTTCGACGGCGGGAAGCGAGTGGGGAAACATGGAGAAGATGGGCGTGCCGTCCATGACGGTGGATTCGAAGAGGAATCTACGGCCGCGGGCGCGAGCGAGATCGCGAAGCTGGCGATAGGCGTGGACGATGGGTCCTTTGTTGGCGCTGATGGCGTGAGCGCCGGATTCGAGGGCGGCTTTGAGATGCGCTATCGCGGGCTCACCGGTGAAACGGTCGAGGGAGGTGGCTTCGAAGAGGACATCCGGCTCGGCGGCTTCGAGCCATTCGCGAACGTTTGTGGGCGCGGCCCAGGCGGGCGGCGCCGGGAAATTGCCAGCCAGAAGCGCGGAGGGATCGAGGCCGCTGGGACTTGCGATCCAGCCGACGCGGCGCGAGGCGAGGCCGGTGAGCTTCCAGTCGATGGAGTAATCATCGCGAAGGCGGGATTCCTTGGCGAGGAGGAGGCGGAGAAATTCCTTGCCGACGTTGCCGAAGCCGATTAGGGCGAGTTTGTGGGTGCGAATCAAGAGTTCAGATTTTACAATTCAAAATCACAATTCGAATGGCTCTGTTGAGATCCTCGGTTTTCGAGAGGCTGGAAGAGAGATCCCTCGACTGCGCGTCCCGACGCGAAAATCGAAAAGACGCGATTTTCGCGGGAAAAAGCGTCGGGACGCTCCGCTCGGGATGACAAAGTTCCCAGGTCGTGCCGAGAAAACGGGCAGCGGCGCGCCTTTGCGTGAGGAAATCAACAAAGCCAATTCGAATTTGAAATTTCAAAGAGAACCGGGCCGAACAGCATGTGAGAAAGGCGGCTCTGCCGCCCCTGAAGGGGCTCCGAGTGTCGCATCAAAGGATCCCTTCCCACGGCTTACGCCGTGGGCCACATTCTGAAGAATTTGCGGGAGCCGCGCACGCTTTGCGAGAAGCAGAAGCACAAAGGGATGCGGCATCCGAAAAACCTACAACTCAATCTTCGCCCAGGCGATGCCCGCGAGCCTACTTCTTCGCATTTCAAATTTCAAATTTGAAATTTCAAAGACGACCGGGCCGAACAACATGTGAGGAAAACAGCTCTGTCGCCCCTGAAGGGGCTCTGAGTCTCACCTGAGGATTCCGTTCCCACGGCTTACGCCGTGGGCCACATTCTGAAGAATTGCGGGAGGCTCGCACGCTTTGCGAGAGGCAGAAGCGCAAAGGGATGCGGCATCCGAAAAATCCACAGCAAAGCTTCAGCTTCAGGGGCTAAAGCCCCCTGCGTTTTTGAACAGTTACGGCGGGACTGAAGTCCCGCCCTCCTGAACCACGGTTACGAGATGCCCTCTTTGAATTTCAAAGCGAACCGGGCCCAACAGTGCGCTGACTTCGATCAGGGAAAGCAGATCCCTCGCCGCCGTTCGCCGAGTGCGGGCGACCGGGCTCGGGATGACAAATTTCGCGAGGTTTCCTGACTCAACATGGGTCAGCGCGCGGCGAGAGCGGAGCGGCCGGGAAAGCGGGCCGAGCTGCCGAGTTCCTCCTCGATGCGGAGGAGCTGATTGTATTTGGCGATGCGATCGGTGCGCGAGGCGGAGCCGGTCTTGATCTGGCCGGTACCCATGGCGACGACGAAATCGGCGATGAAGGGATCTTCGGTTTCGCCGGAGCGATGGGAAACGACGGCGGTATATCCGGCGCTGCGCGCGATTTCGACGGCCTCGATGGTTTCCGTGACGGTGCCAATCTGATTGAGCTTGATCAGGATGGAGTTGGCGACGCCTTCCTTGATGCCGCGAGCGAAGATTTTAGGATTCGTGACAAAGATGTCGTCGCCGACGAGCTGGAGTTTTTTTCCTACGTCGCGCGTTAGAATTTTCCAGCCGTCCCAATCGTCCTCGGACATGCCGTCCTCGAGAGAAACGATCGGATACTGGCGCACCCAGCCCTCCCAAAAGGCGGCCATCTGCTCGGGCGTGCGGGCGGATTTGTCGGATTTCTTGAAGACGTATTTTTTCGAGGCTTTGTCGTAGAACTCGCTGGCGGCGGGGTCGACGGCGATGGCGACCTGGTCGCCGGGCTTGTACCCGGCAGCGTTGATGGCTTCGAGAACGCGCTCGAGGGCTTCCTCGTTGGATTTGAGATTGGGAGCGAAGCCACCTTCATCGCCGACGGCAGTGGAGTAGCCGTTTTTCTTGAGGACGGCTTTCAAATTGTGGAAGACCTCGACGCCCCAGCGAAGGGCTTCGCGAAAACTGGGAGCGCCAACGGGCATGACCATGAATTCCTGAACGTCGACGGAGTTATCGGCGTGAGCGCCGCCATTGAGAATGTTCATCATGGGAACGGGGAGCGTGTTGGCGGAGGAGTCCGTGGCATAGCGCGAAAGATATTTGTAGAGCGGCACTTTCGCGGCAGCGGCGGCGGCACGAGCGGCGGCCATGGAAACGGCGAGAATGGCGTTGGCGCCGAGATTGGATTTGGTGGGAGTGGAGTCGGCGTCGATCATGCGGCGGTCGAGGGCGGTCTGGTCGGAGGCGTCGAGACCGGCGACGGACTTGGCGATGATGTTGTTCACATTGGCGACGGCTTTCTGCACGCCTTTGCCGAGATAGCGGGATTTGTCGCCGTCGCGCAACTCGATGGCTTCGAGCTCGCCGGTGGAGGCGCCGGAAGGAACCGCGGCGCGGCCGAATGCGCCGCCTTCGAGGCGAACATCGGCTTCGACGGTAGGATTGCCGCGCGAATCGAGAATTTCGCGGGCGTGAACGGATGCGATCTTCGTGGACATGTTTTCTCCTCGAGGGCAGAAGCAAAAAGCCTCAGGTCTGAAGACCTGAGCTACAGGGCAAATCACGAAAACCAAAAGCCGAACCGGCAAAACCCAAAAGCCTCAGGTCTAAAGACCTGAGCTACAGGCACGAAAAAATCGCCTCAGCGGCTGAAGCCGCGGTGATTCGGGGCGGTAACGGCACGGCTGAAGCCGTGCCCTGACGCTACATCGCATCGCGAGGCCCGAAACCCTCAGAAAGCCTCAGATCTGAACATCTGAGCTACAGGCACATCACGAAAACCAAAAGCCGAACCGGCAAAACCCAAGAGCCTCAGGTCTAAAGACCTGAGCTACAGACCCGAAAGAATCGCCTCAGCGGCTTAAGCCGCGGTGATTCGGGGGCGTAACGGCACGGCTGAAGCCGTGCCCTGACGCTACATCCGCATCGCGAGGCCCGAAACGCTCAGAAAGCCTCAGGTCTGAAGACCGGAGCTACAGACCGGAGCTACAGAGCTGCGCCAAGAGCGGCGACAGGCTTCTTCGCGAGCAGAAGCCAAACAGAGAAGTCTACGGGAAATGTTTCGCCGGGCCAAGGGCGGCGAAAGCGGTCTTCAAGGCCGCGCCAGTAAGAATCGGGATCAGAAAGAGAGCGGGAGTAAGCGGCACCGAAGGAAGTGGAGCGGCAGAACCCCGCAAGACCGGCCGGAGAAAGATTCAGGGTATGCGGGATTTTGGCGTCGTCGAGGACAACCAGACTTCCGAGGCAGGCGCCCAAAGTTTCCAGGAAAGCGCGAGCGCTTTCGGAAGAGTTCGTGAAGTTCAGACGCGAATCGCGGAACTGATTCCAGCGTTCGTCAAATTCATGCCGGATGACTTCGCGAATCGGCGGAGGAGTGCGAGGAAACCGGCCGCCACAAACCGCGAGGATTCCGCCGGGACGAAGCCAGGATTCGGCATTCGCGATGACGCGGCCGGCGTCCATCCAGTGGAGGGCGGAGGCGATCGCTATCAAATCAACAGTGGATGGAGGCTGCGCAAAGCCTTCCGCTGCGGCCGTGCGAACGATTGCGCGAGGAACGGCTTCGCGGAGTTTGTCGCTCATGAGCGGATCCGGCTCAACGGCAATGACTTCGGCGAAATGCTCAACGAGGACACGAGTGACCTTGCCCGTTCCAGCTCCGAGATCCATTGCGCGATTGCGGCGGGAGGACGGGACGGCGTCGAGGATTTTGGCGAAGAGTTCGGGCGGATATTCCGGGCGAAAGGACTCGTAATCATTCGCGGCGGAACCGAAGCGGGGTTCGAAGGTCATAAGGCGGGAACCGAAAGCAGACGCGGAGCATGCCGCTTTGGAGAAACGAGACCGCTATTCGGGCTCCTCGATCATGGATTCGGGGCGGACGACGACGACAACGCCACCATCGGAGACGGAGTAGCGGGCGCGGTCGGCTTCAAGATCGTGGCCGATGACGGTGCCTTCGGGAAGAGTGACGTGGCGATCGATGATGGCGCGGCGGATGCGGCTTCGGCGTCCGACATTCACGTGATTGAAGATGATGGAATCTTCGACTTCGGCGTAGCTATTCACGCGAACGTCGTAGCCGAGAACGGATTGCGAGACGCGCCCGCCGGAAACGATGGAGCCGCCGCAAACGATGGAATCGACGGCGGTGCCGGTGCGCTGGGGATCGGCGAAGACGAATTTGGCGGGCGGATACTGCTGCTGCCAGGTGTTGAGCGGCCAGCTCTTGTCGTACAGATTGAAGACCGGCGAAACGGCGCAGAGATCGAGATTGGCTTCGAAGTAGGCGTCGATGGTGCCGACGTCGCGCCAGTAGGAAGTCTCCTTTTTATTTTCGTCGCGGAAATTGTAGGCAAAGACGCGATGCTTATCGATGATGCGCGGAAGAATGTCCTTGCCGAAGTCGTGGGCGGAAGCGGGATTTTCGGCGTCGTCGATGAGGATGGGAACGAGAAGCTGCGTGTTGAAGAGGTAGACGCCCATGGAGGCGTTGACCTTGTCGGGATGAACGGGCGAGCGCTTGGGATTGGCGGGCTTCTCCTCGAAGCCGACGATGCGCCAGTTTGCGTCGGTTTCGATGACGCCGAACTGCTTCGCGGCGGCTGCGGCGTCGACTTCGATGGTCGCGACGGTGACGTCGGCGCCGGAATCGGAGTGCTGCTCCAGCATCTTCTGGTAATTCATTTTGTAGATGTGGTCGCCGGAAAGAATGAAGACGTGATTGGACTGCTCGCTGCCGATGGAATAGATGTTCTGGTAGACGGCGTCAGCCGTGCCGCGATACCAGTGCTGGGAAACGCGCATCTGCGGAGGAAGAACTTCGATGAAATCGCCGATGCCCATGAGGACGGACCATCCGCGGCGGACGTGGCGATTGAGGCTGAGCGCCTTGTACTGAGTGAGGACAAAGACGCGGCGGAGGTCGCTATTGAGGCAGTTGGAAAGCGTGATGTCGATGATGCGATAGACGCCGCCGAAGGGTACGGCGGGCTTGGCGCGGTCGCGAGTCAAAGGCCAAAGGCGCTCGCCCTGGCCTCCGGCCAGAAGAACGCCGATCGCGTTGCGCATCGAAGGCATAGCGGCTCCTGAGAATCGATTCGCGCCCTCATTGTATCAGCAAGTTACGCCCGGGAAGGGCGGCGGAAGAAGTCGCGCGGAGATCGGAGACCCGAGGATTACCAAAATGATACCGTCGACGGGCGGCGAACGGGAGCGGGCCACTTTGAGCTTGACTTAGAGGGAGGCCTCCGATAGAAGAAGTGGGCAATTGCCGGTTTGGCTGTGAACCGGTAAACTGGTTGAACCCATCAATCCAACAAAATTGAAAAAGGGGAACGGGGGTGAATACGCGTGGCAGAAGTTGTAATTCAAGAAGGTGAGTCTTTGGAGAACGCTCTCCGCCGCTTCAAACGGAAGGTGCAGTCGGAAGACATCATCAAAGAAATCAAGAAGCACAGCTACTACATGAAGCCGGGGGAGAAGCGTCGAGCCAAGGAAGCCCTTTCGCGTAAGCGTCTCCGTAAAAAGCAGCGGCGTGAGCAGGATTAGGCGACCGACTCAAGCAAACGATCCCCGACAGCTTCGTGCCAGCCGGCAAGCGGGCGTGAGGAGCATTGCGGCGCGACTCGCTTGGCGCAGACTTCGAGGTTTGGAAGAGCAAACCGCGGAGAGCGGCTTGGCATTTTCGGATTCAGGGTTTGCGGGCTGCGACAGCACGGCCTATGCAAATCCTGAAATCCGAGCTGTACCGCTGCCAGTTCTGTCCCCAGCACGGTTCCGGAGCGGCCTATGGAATACCACGATAAGGTCCTGAAGTGCAGCGACTGCGGCGCGGAATTTGTTTTCACCGCGGGCGAACAGATGTTCTTCGCCGACAAGGGCTTCAAGAACGAACCGAAGCGTTGCAAGGCGTGCAAGGCGAATCGGGCGCCGGGCAACGGATCGGGAGCTGCCGCGGTGCAGCGGGTTGAAACGAAGACGGTCTGCTCGCAGTGCGGGAAAGAGACGACGGTTCCGTTCAAGCCAACGCAGGGGCGTCCGGTGTACTGCCGTGAGTGCTTTCAGCAGCGGCGGACGATGGGCGCCAGCGCAGCCGTATAGCCGGCGAGAAGCCGGCCGGGAGTGATTCCCGGGAAAGTCCACCACGTCCCGTCTCGTTCGGAGACGGGCTCCTTCCGTGTGCGTCCGCGTAGTCCGCTTCGTCCACCTCGAATTCAGGCAGCGCGGGAAGTTGAGGCGGGCACGATCTCTCGAAACGCGGCGGCGAATTGCTCGACTTCCGCTTGCGTGCCCATGCTGATACGCAGGTAATTGGGCAACGAGGGAAAGCGGCGGCCGACGAGGATCTTGCGCTCGCGGAACTTGTCGACGAGCGGGCCAACGTCACCTCCGGCTTCGACCATGACGAAGTTGGCTTGCGAGGGGATGAACTTGTGGCCGTCCTTTGCGACCTGATCGCAGAGCCATTGGCGCGTGGCGTTCATCTTGCGGGCGCAATCCTTGATGTAGTCCTGATCCGAGAGGCTGCCGTGCGCGGCGGCGAGGACGGCGCAGTTGCCGTTGAAAGGCTGAAGATTGTAGGGGCGCATGGCTTCGATATTTTCTTTCGAGCCAACGGCGTAACCGAGACGCATGCCCGCCATGCCGTAAACCTTCGAGAAAGTGCGAGCGACGACGACGTTGGGATGGCTGGCGATGAAGTCGATGGCGGTGCCGTAGGAGGGATCGTCAGCAAAGTGGAAATAGGCTTCGTCGACGAGGATGACGGCGGAGGACGGAACACGGTCGACGAAGGCGGAGAGCTCGTCGCGGCTGACGATGGTGCCCGTGGGATTGTTGGGATTACAGACGTAGACGAGTCCGGTCTTCGAGGTACAGGCGGCGGCCATCTTGTTAAGGTCGTGGCGATAGTCGGAAGTGAGGGGGACTTTGATGACGTCGCCGTGCGAGGCGTTGACGTATTCCACGACGGCTTCGAAGGTGGGTTCGGCAACGACGAGGTTCTTGCCGGGGCCGAGGAAGGCTTCGTCGGCGATGCAGAGAATTTCGGTGGAGCCGCAGCCGAGCGTGATGTTCTCGCGCTTGACTCCGTGAATCTGCGCGAGTGAATCGAGCATCTGGAAATAGAGCATGTCCGGATAGCGGGCGGCGGTGTGGCCGCAGGTAGCCAACGCCTGAAGCGCCTTCGGCGAAGGGCCGTAGGGACTTTCGTTGAAATTGAGGTGAATGGCGCCCTCTGGAACAGGCTGTTCGTGGCGAGCGCCAGCTTGCGCGGCGCGAAGGTAAGGAGCGGAAACGGCGACTGCGAGGGACTGGCCGATCACTCGGGAAAAATCGCGGCGAGAAAAGAGCGGACGCTGCATGTCAAACCTCCAGGCGGTGATTTCGGCGGAATCATACCGCCAGGAGTGCGAAGGAACAAGGATTCTCAGAGGTGGAGGAGGGTCGCGATGGATGAGAAGAAGCTTCGGGAGCAACTGCGGAAGGGATTGAGCTGGGGCGAAGCGCATGTGGCGTGGAAGGCGGCTGTGGCGGGAGTGCCCGCGAAGTTGCGCGGAGCGAAGCCGGAGGGCGTGCCGCATTCGCTTTGGGAGCTGCTGGAGCACACGCGAATCGCGCAATGGGACATCCTGGAATTTTCGCGGAACGCGAAACACGTATCGCCGGATTTCCCGGAGGGCTATTGGCCGGCGAGCGCCGCTCCTCCGAATGATGCAGCGTGGGATAAGAGCGTGAAGGATTTCGAGCGTGACACGGAGACGTTCGAAAAGCTCGTTGCGGATCCCAAGACGGATTTGCTGACGCCGATCGCGCACGGTTCGGGGCAGACAATTCTGCGCGAGGCTTTGCTTGCCGCGGACCACAATGCGTATCACCTAGGCCAGTTCGTCCTGGTGCGGAAAATGCTGGGAGATTGGAAAGGAAGCTGAAGGTCGTGGCGGTCCTCGCGGTGAAAGCACCCCAGCCGCTATAATAATAGGGAGCGATCAAAGGAGTTTTCGTGGCAAGGCAACAGGCAATCGTGGAATCGTCCGCGACAAAGGAAGGGCGCGAGCAGGTGTGGGACGCTTTTCGTCGATGGGGATACCTGCAGGCGAACCTCGATCCGCTGGGGGACCTGGAACCGCTCGCGATGCCGGAGATGGACGTGACGGGCGCGGATGCGGAAGAGGCGCGCCGATTTTATTGCGGCACTATTGGCGCGGAGTTTATGCACATCCCGGATCGGGCGCGACGATTGTGGGTGCAGGAGCGGATGGAGTCGGAGGCCGTAGCGCCGGACCGGGCGCGCATCCTGGAACGGCTGGTGCGGGCGGACGTCTTCGAGCAGGTTCTTCAGACGAGGTATCTGGGCACGAAGCGATATTCGCTCGAGGGCGAGGCATCGCTGTTGCCTCTGCTGGATTCGATTCTGAACGCAGCGTCGGAACAGGGAGCGGAGCAGGCCGTGATGGCGATGAGCCACCGCGGGCGGCTCAACGTGATGGTTCACATCGTGGGGCGCGACCCGGCGGAGGTGTTCGCACGATTTGAGGATGTGGATCCGCGAAGCGTGCTGGGCGGTGGCGACGTGAAGTATCACATGGGTGCGACGGGAGAATTTCCCGCGGCGGACGGACGGAAACTCGGGATTCACCTCGTGTCGAATCCGAGCCATCTGGAGGCAGTGGATCCTGTGGCGATGGGCCGCGCGCGCGCGAAGCAAACCCGGCGAGGAGAAACAGGAAGGCGTGAGGTGGTCCCCATCCTGATGCACGGCGACGCCGCGTTCGCAGGACAAGGAATCTGGGCGGAGACGCTGAACATGGCGCTGACCCAGGGATTTACGGTCGGAGGATCGATCAGCATCATCGTAAACAACCTGATCGGATTCACGACGACGCCGCGCGATTCGCAATCGTCGCGATTCTCGTCCGATTTGGCGAAACGGCTGGCGATTCCCATTTTTCACGTGAATTCGGAGGATCCGGACGCGGTGGTACGCGTGGGCCGGATGGCGCTGGAATATCGATACGAGTTCGGGACTCCCGCGGTGATCGATTTGATCGGGTATCGCAAGCACGGCCACAGTGAAGTGGACGACCCAACGATCACGCAGCCACTGCGATATCGAAAGATCGAATCGCATCCTCCTATCTGGGAGACGTACGCGAAACAGATTGGCGTCGACCCGCAGCCGATCATCCGGGGCGTGCACGAAGAACTCGACGCGGCCCAAAAGCGGGCGATCGAGCTTGAGAAAAATCCTCCAATGCGGCAATTGCCTGATTACTGGAGCCGTTTTCAGGGCGGCCGCTACAAGGCGTCGTTTGAAGTGGCGACGGGAATCGCAGAGGAGGAACTGACGTCGATCGGTGACGAGATCGTGCGGTATCCCGACGGATACCACATTCATCCCAAGGTGAAGAAGCTGCTCGAACAGCGCCAGGAAATGGCGCATGGAAAGCGGGCGATCGATTTCGGAATGGCGGAAGCGCTCGCCTTCGGCTCGCTTCTGAAAAGCGGCGTGCCGGTGCGGCTGACGGGCCAAGACAGCCAGCGAGGAACGTTCAACCAGCGACACGCGGCGCTGATCGACGTCGAAACGGAACAGGAGTTTGTACCACTCGAGCGGCTGGCGAAAGAACCGGCATGGTTCGAAATCTACAATTCGACGCTGTCAGAGGCGTCGGTGCTGGGATTCGAATACGGATTCAGCCGGGATTTCCCCGAGGCGCTCGTGCTGTGGGAAGCGCAGTTCGGCGATTTCGTGAACGGCGCGCAGATTATCATCGACCAATTCATTTCGTCGGGCGAGGACAAGTGGAACCTGCTCTCGGGAGTGGTGCTGCTTCTGCCGCACGGATACGAAGGGCAAGGTCCGGAGCACTCAAGCGCGCGCATCGAGCGATTTCTGCAACTGGCGGCGCGGGACAACATTCAAATCTGCCAGCCTTCGACCGCGGCGCAGTATTTTCATCTGCTGCGGCGACAGGCTCTTAGAACCTGGCGAAAGCCGCTGGTAGTGTTCACGCCGAAGAGCATGCTGCGACATCCAGCCGCGTCTTCGAAACCTGCGGATTTCGCCGCGACGCGATTCCAAAACGTAATTCCGGACCCGGGTGACGGATCGGCGCGACGCGTATTATTGTGCACGGGGAAGATCGGCCACGAACTGGCAGCCGAGAAAAAGCGCCGCAAGGACACTTCGACGGCGATCGTGTTTCTCGAGCAGCTTTATCCGCTGCCGGAAGCCGAGTTGTCGGCGGAAATGGACCGGCACGCGAACGCGAGAGAGTTTGTCTGGGTTCAAGAGGAGCCGGCGAACATGGGCGCGCTGGCATTCCTGATGCCGCGGCTCGAGCGGCTGGCTCGCGGCCGCGCTGTGCTTTCCGTGAAGCGGTCAGCGAGCGCAAGTCCCGCGACGGGCTCGCACAAGGCGCACGAGCTGGAACAAAAGACTCTCCTCACAGTTGCGTTCGGGGCGGCAAACAAACCCTGAGGCAGTGCCGACCTTGGCCGTGGCCGAAATCTTCCCTGACCGTTCGCTCTTCTACTTATAGGAAATGATGACGCTCATGGGCCCCATCGGCAGAGGCCGGAGCTCGCTCCGCGAGAAGCCGGCATTTTGAAACATGCGCTCGTACTCGGAGAAGGTGTAGGCGTCGCCGCCGGGAGTGGTGCCGAGCATGATCAGGCTGAAGCTGGCCGCTCGCGGCGGCGTTAGGCGATCTTCATTGGGGATGAACCCGACCATGACGACGCGACCGCCGGGGGCGGAGGCGGCGTGAAGCTTGCGTAGAAGGCGCTCGTTGGATTGGCGGTCAAAGAGCTGCAGGAAATTGGCGACAATTATCAGATCGTAGTTCGAACCCAGATCCACTTCGAACGCGTCTCCTGGCAGAACGCGAAAGCGCGAGGCGACGCCCGCCGTCTTGGCATTTTCCTTCGCCAACTCGAGCACGTTGGGCCAGTCGGAAGCGTAAACCTCCACGTTCGGATTGCGCTTCGCGAGCGCGATGCCGAACATGCCGTGGCCTGCCGCGATGTCCAAGAGTTTCTTGCCGGCATTTTCCGCTCCGATCATTCCAGCGACGGCCTCCGCGACGGGGCTCTGCATCGGCACCATCGAACGCGCAAATTCGACCCAAACGGGATCGTCGGGAGCACCGCGCTGCGCGTCGTCAGGCGAATAACCCTTCCGAATCGTGTCGGCGAGACTCCGGAAGGGATCGACCATCTGCGGAAGCGCCATGAAGCCAACCATCGAAGCCACGCAGGCCGGAGAGCGGCGGTCGAGGAACATGGCGGAGTCCGGCGAGAGGACGTACTGCGAGCCTTGCTTGCGGAGGAGGCCGATGATGGCGAGGTTGTCGCAGAGAATGCGAATGCCACGCTCGGTGGCGTTGCAGCGTTTGGCTAGCGAGGCTGCGGTATCCGCTCCTTCGCCGATTGCGGTGAAGACGTCGAGTTCGATGGCAGCCTTTAGAGCGGCTGTGCGCTGATGAGCGTTCAGTGTGTCGAAAATGAGCTCGGGTGTTGGCCGAGACGACGGTGATTGCTGGCTCATCGCTAGTATCTTGCCTCCGATGGGGTGGTAGTGCCTCGCATTTTGCTCTGTGCGGGGCCGCAAGGCAATGTCGAATTCCAGAATCTTCTTGGGAGAAAGCAGAGCTTCGCATACATTTTCAGCGGCGGGGCGCTGTGCTTGGATCGAATCGAGGTGGAACGAGATGCGAATCGAACCATTCGAACTCGAACGCTGGCAATCGGTGTGGGAGAACAAGGTCGAACTCAATATTTCCGAGAGCGGAGTGCATCCGCTGACGACGGCGGAACTGGCGGGAGATCGAGAAGCGCTGGAGAACATTCTGGCGCGGCCGCTGGGTTATCCGCAAACGAATGGGAGCGAGGAACTTCGCGCGCGCGTCGCTGAGTTGTATCCGGGAGCGGGCGCTGAAAACGTTCTGATGACGTGCGGCGGATCGGAAGCGAATTTCGTCTCGACCTGGGCGCTGCTGGAAGCCGGCGACGAAGTGGTTTTCATGATGCCGAATTACATGCAGGTGGCGGGAGTGGCACGCGCGTTTGGCGCGACGGTGAAGCCGCTGTGGCTGCGCGCCGAGCTGGGATGGGGAATCGATACCGACGAATTGCGGCGTCTGGTGAGCCCGAAGACGCGGCTGATCGCGATCTGCAACCCCAACAACCCGACGGGAGCGGTGCTGAGTGATGCGGAGCGGGACGCCGTCGTCTCGGTGGCTGCAAGAGCCGGCGCGTGGATTTTGGCAGATGAGATTTACCGCGGCGCTGAATTCGACGGACGCCTGACGCCGACGTTCTGGGGCAGCTACGAGCGCGTTCTGTGTACGGCTGGGCTTTCGAAGTCGTTCGCGCTGCCCGGGCTGCGAACCGGCTGGGTGGTGGGACCGGCGGAGATGGTCGAACGGCTTTGGGGCTATCACGACTACACGAGCATTGCGCCAACGGTGCTGACGGACCGGCTGGCGTCGATCGCGCTCGAGCCAAAGCGCCGGGAATGGATCTGGAATCGCACGCGAAAAATCCTCGCGGCGAATTATCCGGTGCTGAAGACGTGGCTCGATGCGCACGGACACAGGTTCTCGCACATCGCTCCGAAGGCGGGCGCGATCGCGTGGGCCGGCCTGCGCGCGGGAGAGAATTCCGCGCAGATGGCGGAGGAGTTGCGGGCCAAGAAGAGCGTGCTGCTGGTCGCGGGGGAACAGCTGGGGATGGAGTCGCACATCCGCATCGGTTTTGGCGGAGATATGGTTCATTTAAGCGCGGCGCTGGCGCGAATCGACGACTGGATGGCGGAAACGCGAGGGACGGCGGCAGCGGCGAACTGAATTCGCGGAGGGGATTCGCGACGGCCCGGTCGAGGAGGCCGGAGCAAAGCTCCGGCCTCCGAACGGCGCGGGGGAAACGTTAGTGATCGCCGCAGCACGAGGAAGCCGTGGATTTCGCCGCGGGCGGAGCGGCTGATTGCGAGCTCTGCGGCGCAGACGAAACGGGCGACGACGCCGTTGAGCCGCCAAAATAGTTGGCCGGATAGCGGTCGTGATGGCGGACCCAAGCCATCGGGTACGGAGTGATTCCCTCCTCGTTGCGTCCCTTGGGCGTGATGTCGAGGTAATTGTAGGCGTTCAGTCCCTGCTCGAGGCCGCGAGCGTAGGTCGAATAGGTGTGGAAGACGTTGCCGGCATCATCCTTGTAGAAGACGCTCGCGCCCGGACCTTCATCTTTCGGAAACGAATTGATTCCGTAGTTGTAGTACATCTTGCCCGGCTCGAGCTCTTCCTTCGTGAAGGAGACGTGGAAATCGTAGTTGAACTCGGAGCCGAACGACGAGAACCAGCGGAAGCGCCACCCCATGCGGTTCTGAAATTCCTGAATTTTGGCGAAGGGAGCGCGAGAGACAGCGACAAGCGTAACGTCGCGCTGCGCAAGATGCATCACGGAGCTGTCGAAACTGTCGGCGAGGAACGAGCAGCTCGGGCAGCCTTCCTGCCAATCGGGGCCGAACATGAAGTGATAGATGATGAGCTGGCTGCGGCCGTCGAAGAGATCCGCGAGTGGAACTTTTCCGCTGGGGCCTTCGAAAACGTAGGACTTCTCGACCTTCACCCATGGAAGGTTGCGGCGCTCGCCAGCAAGAGCGTCGCGGCGGCGCGTGAGATCTTTTTCTTTGGCCAGCAGCTCTTTGCGGGCTGCGAGCCATTCGGATTGCGAGACAACTTTCGGACTTGCGACTGCGGCGTTCGTCATGATGACTTCTCCTTTGTATTCGCGTTCAATGCAAATTTCTTGGCGGCGCGTTTCGAGTGAACAATCTTCGCGGCAAGGACGGCCAACCCGCCCGTCGAGCCGGCGCTCGTTGCGATCAGAGCGGCGCTTGCGATGCATGCGGGGCACATTGCTTAATTCCCTCCCCTTTCTCCGCGGCTACTGAATCGCGGCTTTCCCGGTTCGCAGTTGTTCGGCGTGCGACTGGATGCGCGCGAGAAGCGAACCCCACCCGGTGCGGACGCCTTTGCGATGATCGTCTGAAATAATTCCGAAGGCGTAGTGGTGGAAGGCGATGAGCGTGCCGCCCTCAAATTCGGCGAGACGATATTGCACGTTCGAAACGGCGGCGTACGACATGAACAGCGGACCGCAGATTTCGATCAGCGTGGGGCGCTTGATGGCCTGGACGTGGCCCCAGAGGTGGCCGTTGCCGTCGCCGAGATCGCGGAACCAACGCCCGCCGGGCCACGGCTCGATTTTCATCGGCATGGGCGTGCCGTCGGGATGCGCGTTCGCCGGGCCCATCTCCTCGAGAATCGCCGCGAAGGTTGCATCGAGGGACGCGCGAACGCGCACCTCCTGCGTGATGTTAAGCGTTAGATCCTCCAACGGTACTGCTGTACGAGCGATGTTCATTTGCATTCCTCCTTGGAATTGAAATTCGGTGGCCGAAATCATTGGCCGTTCCCGTCGTGCTTCTTTTTTTCCTTCTGTTCGGCCCGCTCCTTGATGCGGAGCAATTGGCTGGTCCAGAAGCGCTTGAAGGTCTCCGCCCATTCATGGAGCGGCCGAATCGCCTCGGCGTTTGTGCGATAGAGCATGTGTCGGCCGTCGCGACGGACGGTCACCAGGCCAACATCCTTCAGGACGCGCAGGTGCTTGGAGACGGAAGGCTGCTCGAGGCTGAGCGCGTCGACGATCTCACCGACGGAGCGCTCGTCGAACGCCAGGAACGTGAGGATGTCGCGGCGGCGCGGCTCGGCGACGGCGTTGAAGGCGTCAGAAGTGGTAGCAGCTCTCGGCATGGGAGGATAATACATTCCCATATGGGAATATGTCAAGTGGAATTTTCCACCTTCGAAGCCCCCGGAGAAATACTGGTTTTGAGGGGATCAGTTTCGCTGCTGGAGAGAAATCACCGCAAGCACCGAGAAAACAAGGAGAACAACTCCGAGCGCCCGAAGGAGCCACATTGTAATGGCCGTGTTCGACGCGAGCATTCGAGCGTCAGGCGGTGGACTGAAAAGGTCGTGTCGGGCGCGGAGCCGCGAGGTCCACGCGTTGTAGCGGACGGAGAGTCGCTCTGAGTAAAGCAAGAGAATCGTACCGAACAAGGCTGCGTTGCCGGAGATAACGGTCAAAAGGGTCTTGCTCATGAGAGGGGCTGCGGTCTGGCCGAGGCGGTGTTGGCACGAACACGCAGCGAGTGTAAATCGGAATGCTTCGATCAAAACTATTCGTAGCGCAGGGCGACGAGCGGATCAACTCGCGTCGCGCGGCGCGCCGGGACATAGCACGCGAGGAGCGCAACAACGAGCAGAAGTACAGCGGAACCGACGAGCGTGACGGGATCGCCTGGCTTGACGTCGTACAGCATGCTGGTGACGAAGCGCATGATGCCGAACGAGGCGGCAATGCCAACCAAAATCCCAACAACGGCCAGAGCGATTCCGCGGGAGACAACATCCAGGAGAACATCTCGGGTTTGCGCCCCAAGAGCTCTGCGGATACCAATTTCCCGGGACCGGCGGGCGACTTCGTAGGAAAGCAAACCGTAAAGGCCCAGGCAGGCGAGGACCATCGCAAGAAAACCGAAGAGGCCCGAGAGCCGTGCGATGAGCCGCTCCTGAAAGAGCATTTCGTCCACCCATTGGGACTCAGTCTTGACGTCGACAACTGGAAGATCGAATCCGGATTGCTTCAGAACGTCGCGAGCGGAAGAGATCACAGCGCGGGGATCGCCAGCGGTGCGGATCTCGAACGTGCCTTCCGTTGGAGCCGGCCTGTAAAACATGGGGGCAAGTGCGCGCCGAAGATCATCGTACTTGGCATCGTGGACGACCCCGACGATTTGCCAGCCGGGGTCGGCGCACTTGTTTGGATTGTCGTCCTCAGGATGCTCGCCGCCGCCGAACCGCTGGCCGATCGGATACTGGTTCGGGAAGAAGGCGTGAAGAAAGGACTCGTTGACGATGGCGGCAACCGGAGTGCCCGCCTTCGAAGCATTCGTGCAGCGCTCGTTGGGCTCCCGAGCCGCCGCGACATATTCATCTGGCTCGAAATCGCGGCCGGTGACGATCGGCATCCGCATCGTGGCAAAGAAGCCGGGACCGACGTTCAGGACATCAGACTGGGTCTCTTTCTCACTTGGATTGCCGTGGAGATGAAACCCCGTGCTCGAGCTGCTGCCGCTGAGCAGCGGCGATTCCGAATAGGTGGCAGATTCAACGCCGGGCATTTGGCTGAATCGGTCGCGAAGCTCACGATAGAAATCGCCGAGGCGCCTGCCATGGAATTCAGTCAGCGTGGCGTCGATGCCGAAGGTGAGGACGTTCGAAACGTCGAAGCCCGGATCGACGCTGCGCAGGTTCTGGAGCGTGTGCACGAAAAGGCCGGTACCGACCAGGACGATCACCGTAAGCGCCACTTGCGCGACGACCAGCGCGTTGCCGGAATTGAACCAACCGCGCCCGGGATCGCTGCAACCCGAGAATTTGCCGCCTTCCTTCAGCGCGGGCGTCAGGTCGACCCGCATGGAGCGCAGGGCCGGGACCAAGCCGAACAGGATTCCCGTGATCATCGAAGCTGCGAGCGTAAAGGCGAGAACGCGAAAGTCGAGCTCGGCCGTAAACCCGGTGGCGTGCGAATACGTGCTGGTGAGAAACGCAAGCAGAACGCGGGCGCTCCACAAAGCGATGGCGATTCCTAGGAGGCCTCCGGCTCCGGCGATGATGACACTCTCGGTAAGAAGCTGGCGCACAATTCGGGCGCGACCGGCGCCGATCGCGAGTCGGACAGCGATTTCCTTCTGGCGCGAAGCAGCGCGCGCAAGCATCAGCCCGGCGACGTTCGCGCAAGCCACGAGCAGGAGGATGCCGACGGCGAGCATGAGAACGTACAACGGTTGCGAAAGCGTGCTCCGGGCTCCGATAAGACCTGTCTGCGCGGGAAGCACCTTGACGAACGGAGCGTCTTCGGGTTTGGCAAGAGCCTTTTCACCGTGAAGAAGATCATTCCGGAAGAGAAGGCTGACGGCGCTTTCGGCCGTGGCGCGCGAGACGCCCGGCTTCAACCGCGCTACGGTGACCAGCCACCACGCGCCGGCGTCCTCATCACGAGGCGTCCAGCGCGGATACAGTCGCGGACGCTCGGCAAGCGGAATCCAGATGTCGAAGGTGCGGCCGGGCGTGAGATTCACGAAACGGGGCTCAGCAACTCCGACGATCGTAAACAGAATGTTTTGCAGCCGGATCGTCGAGCCCACTGCGTTTGGATCGGCGCCGAACCGGCTCCGCCAATAGCCGTAGTTGAGTACGGCGACCGGGGGAGCCGCGAGAGTGTCATCAGCCGGGAGCAGAAGACGCCCCGCGGCGGCACGGATGCCGAGCGTTGCAAAGTAATCGCCCGAAACGCCCTGAACATCTGCCTGGCTGGCGGGTCCACGGCCACTGAGATTCAGCGGGCCGGCACTCGCAAAGGAAGCGAACCCGGAGAAGATGTCCGTCGTCTTCGCGCGTACGTCCTCGATGAACGGCTTCGAGAAAGAACATCCGCTGGATTCGGCATCGTCGAACCATCGGGTCGGGCAATCGCCGTATGACGATGAGCTGTGCATTGCCGGGCGGCGCTGCGCATGCCACTGGAAAACGATGAGTTGCTGTGGGTCGCGGACCGGCAAGGCGCGGAGCATGACGGCGTCAATCAGGCTGAAGATTGCGGTGTTCGCTCCAATTCCGAGAGCGAGCGTGAGAACCGCGATCGTTGTGAAGCCCGGCGACCTTGCAAGCACGCGGAGGGCATACCGCAGATCCTGACGGAACCCCGTCAGCACGGAGAATCCGCCACGCTTTGCGAGATCGCGATCCTCGACCTTCCGCTGCATAACGGTCATGGCGGACTCCCTTCCGCGCTGCGAGCGGGTGAGTTCATTCGCGAGCGCGGCCCAATCGGCTATGTGTTGCATCGCGGCCGTCTCGGCTTGCGAGGGCGTAAGGCCGCGTCGCAGGCCGTCGGCATAGGATTCCTCGAGCTGCTGGGCGAGATCCTCGACGATTTCGGCTTCGCGCTCTGGCCGAAGATTCGAAAGCCGGAGATTGCTGCGGACGTATTGCGCCCAATCAGGCATGGTCTGCCCGGACGATGTGATTCACCGTCACGACGAACTCGTCCCACACGCTGCGCTGGTCGGCGAGAAACTTTCTGCCGGCAGGCGTGAGGCGGTAATAACGCCGGCGGCGCTCGCCGGCGCGCTCCACCCAGCGGCCCGCGATGAGACCGCGGTCTTCCAGGCGGCAGAGAATCGGATACAAAGAGCCGATACGAAACTGGATGCGCCCCTTCGAGCGCGCTTCGATGAGCTTGCCGATTTCGTAGCCGTGGCGCGGGCGAGCCTCGATGAGGGAGAGAACGAGAAACTCCGCGCTACCCTTCTTCAATTCGCGGTTGAACATACTTCGGCACGATATACTTGTCTAAAGACTATCGTCAAGCGAAATTACGCGAGGGCATTCGAGCGCCCGGCCCGCTCACTCGTAGCGGAGGGCGACGAGAGGATCGACGCGGGTGGCTCGGCGCGCCGGGACGTAGCACGCGAGAAGCGCGACTCCGAAAAGCACTGCAGCGACGGCACCGAATGTAAGCGGGTCAGTCGCGGAAATGCCATAGAGAAGGCTGCCCATCAGCCGCGTGAGCAGAAATGCGGCGACCACGCCGATGGCGATCCCGAGAAGCGCGAGGCGCGCCCCTTGCTGCAGGACGAGGCGAAGCACGTCCCCGCGTTGGGCACCCAGCGTCATGCGAATGCCGATTTCGTGGCGTTGCTGGGCCACGGTATAGGCGAGGACGCCGTAAATGCCGATCGCCGCCAGAAAGAGTGCGAGACCGGCAAAAGCGGAGAGCAGGACGGTCCACAACCGCGGCTGGCCGACCGATTGAGAAAGAAGCTCGTCCATCGTCTGAACCTTCAGCAGAGGGATATCGGGGTCCAGCGACTGCAAAATCTGGTGCAATTCGGAAGTGACAGGGCCCACGCCAGCTGTCATACGCACCATTAGAAACATCGACCGCGTGAACCAAGGATTCCAGCCGTCGTCGTAGATCGGAACATACATCGTCGGCTGGTCTTTCTCTCCCAAACCTTCGTATTTCACGTTTCCGACGACGCCGACGATCGTGTACCAGGTCGACGCCGGGTTGGCATCGCCCGTCTGCAGGCGACGGCCCACGGGGTCCACCCCGTGAAAATAATTCTTCGCCATCGTGGAATTGATGACCAGCACATGCTTTGCGGGAACATGATCCGTTTCGTCAAAATAGCGGCCCGACACGAGGGGAATTCCCAACGTGCGGAAGTAGTTTTGGCTGACCGGTATCTCCTCCGCGAGCGCGACAGATTTGCCCCTCGTGTAAGGCTGGCCTTCGACGTGAAAGGGATTCATGACCTCGAGCAGGTTCGGAGGCGCGCTCATCGTGAGACTGGCGGACTCGACGCCAGGCTCGCTGCCGACGCGATCGAGAAGCTGCTGATAGAACGACGAGACCTCTTCGGGCTTCGAGTAACGCTGCTTGGGCAGATTCAAATACGTCGTGATGACGTGCGCCGGTTGAAATCCAGGGCTAACGGCTTCGAGCTGCGAGAGGCTGCGTAGCAGAAGCCCCGCACCCGCCAGCAGGACGAGCGCGAGCGAAAATTCCGCAACGACGAGCACGCCGTGCATGAACCGGGAGCCCGCACCTTCATTGCCTGAGCGGCCACCCTGCTTGAGCGATTCATCGAGGCGAGTATTCCGCGCGCGCATGCTGAAGATCGGAGCGAGGCCAAACAGAACGCTGGCGGCAATCGCGATCGCAGCCGTGAATGCGAGCACGCGGCCATCGACCGAAACTTTCTGGATGTGCAGCATCTGGCGACTCACCTCTGGGCTCATTGCCAGGATCGCGGAAAGTCCGCGGTAAGCAAGCAGCAGTCCCAGCACTCCACCGATCAGTCCGATGCAAAGGGATTCCGTAAGCAACTGGACCGCGAGACGAAACCACCCGGCACCCAAAGCCGTGCGAATCGCCATTTCGCGGCGCCGAACCGTGGCGCGAGCAATCTGCAAGTTGGCGACGTTCATCACGGCGATGAGAAGCACCAAAGCCACCGCGCCGAGGAGGATCAGCAGCGCTGTGCTCGAGTCTCCGACGAGAAATTCCTTCATCGGAACGACGTTCCCGACCACATCCCCGGAATTCGGATACTGCCTCTGGACGTCCTTCGCAATGCGAGACTCATCGGCGCTTGCAGTCGCCGGGGAAATGCCGGGCTTGAGCCTTCCCATCACCAACAGGAAGTATGGCGGCCGCCGGCCAATATCGAAGACTTTCAGGATCGGCCAGATCTGGTCCTGATCGAGACGTCCGAAGCGAAACTCCGGCGGCATGACGCCGATGACCGTGTAGCTTTCTTGATCGAGCGTGATGTTGCGACCGACCGCCGAGGGATCACCACCCAAATGTTCCTTCCAGAACTGATAGCTGACAACGACTGTGTCTGGCGAGCCGCGCTCGCCGTCTTTCGGGAGAAAAGTGCGTCCGAGCATGGGAGTTTCCGAAAGCGTCGAGAAAAAACCAGCAGTGACGGAGCTGCCGGGAATCGGAACCGCTTCGCCGGCGCCGGTCAGCGTGAAGCCATTGTCCGGAGAGGTGAGCGCCGCGACCGCCAAGAAGCTCTTCTGCTCCTTTTCCAAGGCCAGGAAATCAGCATTGCCCATGTTCCCGCGCTTGATTCCGAGTGCTTCATCGTTCATGAAAATCATGACGAGGCGATCCGAATGCGGATACGGAAGCGGCTTCAGCAAGACCGAGTTGACGACCGAAAAGATCGCCGCGTTTGCGCCGATCCCGAGCGCCAGCGTGAGCACCGCAACAATCGTGAACCCGGGTGCCTTCCGCAGCGTTCGCATCGCATACTTCCCATCCTGCAGAAAGGTTTCCAGCCAGCGCCAGCCCCATTGGTCTCGCGTTGTTTCGTGAACCAGGACCGCGTTGCCGAGTTCGCGCCGCGCGCCGCGCTCAGCTTCGACGGAAGACTCTCCGCGCGCGACGCGATCTTCCGCCGCCATGCGGAGATGGCTCTCAATCTCCTCGTTCAGCTCCCGCTTGCGACGTCCAAAGAGGCTCATACCTTGCTCCCTTCCCGCGGCGCGATCACGCCTGCGATGGCGTCCGAAAGCTGCTCCCACCGCGACTTCTCCTGCGCCAGTTGCTTTTTCCCTGCGGGCGTCAGGCTGTAGACCCGCACGCGCTGCTTGTTCTCGGAGAGCTTCCACTCGGCGCGAATCCATTTGCTGCGTTCGAGGCGATGCAAAGCGGGGTACAGCGACCCGGTATCCACGCGGAGAATGTCTCCCGAGCTGGCGCGAATCGCCTGGCCGATGCCATACCCGTGTTGCGGCCCCCACTGCAGCGTTTGCAGGATCAGGAGGTCGAGAGTTCCCTGGAGCAGTTCAATGCGATTCTGATAGCGCGGCTTCACGATGGCAGCCCTCTCGTTCGCCTTGGGTGTAGAGTACCTACATCCTACCATGTAGACAGGCTACATGCTAAGCGCCAGCAATGCCGACTCAGCTTTTGAGGCTAACCCCAGCTGGGACAGCGATTCGCGCATTTCGCTTCGCCCCGCTGCACCTCGCGGCCCGACCGCTTCCGGGACCGCTCGTAGCGAAATCGAACACCGCTTCGCCTCTGGAACCGGACGGCCAGCGTGATATACTCGCGCGGCTTTTGGGTTAAGATTGAACCTGGCCGGGATGAAACCATGGGCGTGATTGATAACCGCTTTGAGCGAAGTTATATCCTTTCGACTGTGGACTACGTCTTCAACTGGGCGCGCAAGAGCGCGATCTGGCCGCTGACGTTTGGCCTCGCCTGCTGCGCCATCGAGATGATTGCCTCCACCACCTCGCGTTTCGACATTGCGCGATTCGGCGCGGAAGTCTTTCGGCCATCGCCGCGCCAGGCCGACCTGATGATCGTCGCCGGCACCGTTACACTGAAAATGTCGCCCGTGCTGAAGCGCGTGTGGGACCAGATGCCCGATCCGAAATGGTGCATCTCGATGGGCGCGTGCTCCAGCGTCGGCGGCCCGTTCAACGTCTACTCGGTGCTACAGGGCGTCGATCGCATCGTGCCCGTCGATGTCTACGTCGTCGGCTGCCCGCCGCGTCCCGAAGGGCTGTTTTACGCGCTCTTGAAGCTGCAGGACAAAATCGACCAGATGTCGCTCGCGAAGCGGCCTACCGCCGTCAGGCTGAATGAAGGAATGGTCGACGATTTCAAGCGCGGCGTGATGGTGGCTCAGACGCCCGCGCCGCGATAAACGCTCGGTCGACCGCATCCGGGGGGAAGAATCGACATGCCGTTCGTTCGCGCAATCCGGAAGGACGAAATCCCGGCGGGAATGATCCGCGAGTTGCAGCTTGACGGCAAAGTGATCGCCTTGGCGAATGTCGAGGGCAAACTCTACGCCATCAATAATGTGTGCCTGCATCGCGGCGGTCCCTTGGGCCAAGGCGAATTGAAGGGTCAGATCGTCACATGCCCCTGGCACGGCTGGCAATACGATGTCACGACCGGAAAAGTGGCAATGAATCCCGCCGTCGGAGTCGAAACGTACCCGGTTGAGGTGCGCGGCGACGACGTCTACGTGGATGTCGGTTAATCGCTGATTCTAAAGGACTTAGGTTCGCGCCCGCCTGCCTCGGCCTCGCTGCCCCAAATTTGCCAACAATTTCTCTCCGCATTTGCCCGGACTCGTGTATAGTGGCGCGCCGTAAACCTTTTAAACTCAACGGATGACGCAACCTCCCCCAACAAAACCCCGACGGTGGATGCTGATGGTGGACCCGCGCGTGTACCACTGGGATACGCTTTTTGTGAAGGGCAAGGAAATGTGGCGCCATGCCGGCCACAAGCCCGACGCGCTGCGGCAACTCAAGCAGGTCCACAAGGGCGATCGCGCGCTCTGCTATCACGGCAAGGGCGAGCACTCGGTCTACGCGCTTGCTGAGGTGAGCCGCGATCCGTATCCAGATCCACATCATCCCGAGGAAAAGAAATTCGTCATGGACCTGCGCGCCATCGAGCGGCTGCCTCGGCAAGTGACGCTCGTCGAGATGCGCGACAATCGCCTGCTGCGCAAAATCAAATTCCTGAAAAACACGCGCCTCACGATCTGCCCGCTCACTGACGAAGAGTACGCCGAGATTTTGCGCATGGCGGGCATCGTGGCATCTCCAGGCATCCCGCTTCCCTAGCCGCCGCGCTCGCGCGCGAATGACCTCGAACGGCTCGCCTGTGCTAACGTCCTAATATCATGCCGGAGCTTCCGGAAGTCGAAACAGTTGTGCGCGGGCTGCGAATGGCCCTGCCGGGCAGGCGCATCCTCAGCGTGCGCCTCGGCAAGACTGACTTCATCGAGGATCCCGTCGCTCTCGAGCAAATTCTTCCCGGCAAGCGCATCACCGGCGTGCGCCGCCACGGAAAATTCCTGCTGATCGATCTCGCGCCCGCGGTCGCAGCCGCCGACGCCGGCTCCCAACCGGCCGAAGATACGTCTCTTCTGGTGCACCTCGGCATGACGGGCCAGCTCGTCACATCGCCCGCCGAGTCTCCCGCCCCGCCGCACACGCACGTCTTCGTGTCGCTCGACGACGGCCGCGAACTTCGCTACACGGACATTCGCCGCTTCGGCCAGATGCGTATCCTCGCGAACGGCGGCCACGCGTCCGCCCTCGGCAAACTCGGCCTCGATCCGCTCGAAGCCACGGAAGCGGAATTCACCTCCCTCATTCACGCCCGCCGCGCGCACATCAAGGCGCTGCTGCTCGATCAGCACGTCTTGCGCGGAATGGGCAACATCTACACGGACGAAAGCCTCTGGCGCGCGCGCATTCATCCGCGGCGCCTCGGCGCGAATCTGAAGCCTCGCGAATTGCGGGCGCTCTACCGCGCCGTCCGCGATGTGCTCAACGAAGCGATTCGCTTGCGCGGTTCTTCCGTCTCCGATTACGTGGACGCCGATGGCGAGCGCGGCGAATTTCAGTTGCGCCATCGGGTCTACCAGCGCGAAGGCGAGAAGTGCTTTCGGTGCAAGACGCGGATTCGCCGCATCATCGTTGCGGGCCGCAGCAGCTACTTCTGCCCGCACTGCCAGCCGGCGCCGAAACTCAAGCGGCGCCCGACGGCTCCGCGCTCCCGCGCGATCCGCCGAAAATCAGCACCGCGCCGAGCACGCTGAACGGGGCCGCGTACGCAAATCCCGCCGTTGCGCTCACGGCGGCTCTGTGACCTCTATGAATTTGGCAAGCGACCGGGTCTAGCAGGGTAGGGAACACGAGACGCTGCGCGGCAACGCCGAAATCAGTCCCAGTTATCGTGAGCGCGGACAGACTTGGACGTACTCCATTCCCAATAGGTCCGCCATCTTTTTCAAATTGGTTCCGATGTGTCCAACGCCGACGGCGCAATGATGCGCCGGCCCCTGCGCATTCCACGCGTTCATGAAGTCTTTGACGCCCAAAGAGAACCGGTAGCGGCTGTTCGTGTTCCCGATTTCCAGAATTGGGCCGGCAACCGATTCGCCCTCGGCAACTAGCAGTTTCAGCTTCCCGTCGGCCGCTTGCACCACCGAGAGCAGCGTTACCGGCCCATACTTGACCGCCATTTCCACCGAGAGCCCGCGCCCCACTTTCCCGTGGTACGCCTGCAAAGGCCGCACTTTCGTCTTGCCCTCACCAATTGCAATGTGGCCGGGGCCGTCGTGACCCATGAGCAACACGTCATCGTTGTAGTCCACGCCATAATATTCGGTGAACGATCCTCCCGCCCCGAGTGAATCCATGATCTTCATGGCGTGGACATTCTTTACGTCGTACTCTCCGGCAACCGGAATGCCGCGCGCATTGAGCAGACACGCCCCAAGAATGATGGATGAAATGGCCTCTTCGTTTTCCGCGTTTCCCACTCCCTTGTAGTAATACGCCATTGAGCCAAGCGCGTGGATCTCCACCAGCCGATCGAGGGCCACGGAAGTTCTTGCGGCTCGCTCAAGATCCTCGCGCGAGCAATCCGCTTGCACATCGAACCACGATTGAAACTCCGCGACTCTGTTTCTAAGTTCGCCCTCGCTAACTTCACGCCGCAATGAAGCGAGATCTTCTACTTCGAGGATTTCGACGTGTCCTCCGAAGTAGGCCATCTGTTGCGTCAAGTCCGAATACATATCGAGCATCCCGCCGTAGTAATGCCCCATGACGCCGAGGCGATTGTGTTCCATAGCGTGCACAACGCGCGCGGCATCAACCCATTCCGTGATTTCCGCCCAGGTCGTGGGGTCCTCAAGCATGCCGGTGACCTGGAAAAATGGAATCCTGCAACGATTGAATACGTTGGCGATCTCCGGGACCGGGCACGCTTGACAATTGGCAAGCCATTCGCCGGTCATTTTGTTGCGGTCGCCGAGCTGACGGAAGGCGGCATAATCGATCGCGGGCGTTGGAGACAAGTTGAGAATGATCGTGGGCACTTTGGCGCGTCGCACAACGGGCAGCACGGTCGAGGAGAGCGCATACGTTGTCGCGTGCAGGAAAAGCAAGTCAACGTCAGCTCTTCGAAAATCGTGACCTGCGGCGAGCGCTTTTTCGGGTGTATCGATCAAGCCGAGATTGACCACGTCGATGTTCGGCCGCGCGAGCCGTTGCGCCACTTTTTCGAGATAGCCGCAGAGTCGCTCGCGCAGGCCTGGGAATTGTGGCCAGTAGGCGTCGAGTCCGATACCGAAGAGGCCGATCTTGGGATTTCGTTTGGTTGATTCGACCATGCGTTTCGCGAATTTCGCAGCTACGTTTTTGTGCGGCAGCCAATCATTGGCTGGATCGGTTCGCAAGCATAGCGTTGCGGGCATGTATGAGCAAGCAAAGCCGTTTCAGGCCGCAGGAATCCTGAGTTTTGATTGACGCGCATCGCGGCCAGTGGCATCCTCCTGCCGCAATTGACCTGCAAGACCCGCTCATTGAGGCAAGTCCATGAATTCCAGTCTGAAATGGGGAATCTTGACGGCTTTGGTTTTCGGCCTCGTGGGAGCTTCATCCGTGAGCGCCCAGAGTGCGCCCGTGAAAATCGATATTCATTGGGACAAGGTTGCAGAGGTCTCGCAGACTAGCCCCACACTGCAGGTGGTGGTGAATCCGCCACTGCGACGCGGGACTTCCGTGCACGACAACGCGTTCAGGGCCCTCCAGGATCTCGGCGCGGACTACGTTCGCTACGTCCCGTGGCTGCCTTATCCCAAGCTCGCGGTCGCGGAACTCGATCCTCCGCGCGACGGGAAGACGTCGTGGGACTTTTCCCTGATCGACCCGATGACGATCGATTTTCTGGAAGCGACGAAGGGCCATCCCGTGATCCTGAATTTCAGCACTATTCCGGAGTGGATGTACAAGACGGATAAACCCGTCGCGTATCCGCCGGACGCAAATGAGGTGAGCTGGAACTACGAACAGGGCGCGGAATTGCGCGATGCTTCCATGAAGGAGGTGGCCGACTACTACGCGCGACTGCTGGCCTGGTACACCCAAGGCGGCTTCACGGACGAATTCGGGAAACGCCACGAATCCGGCTATCACTATTCGATTTCGCACTGGGAGGTACTCAACGAAGTCGATTACGAGCACAGCATGACTCCGGAATCTTACACGCGCCTTTACGATGCAATCGTAGAGGCCATGAAGGCCGTTCAGCCGGATTTGAAATTCGTGGGGTTGGCGCTGGCCAGCGAAAACAACCCGGGATTTTTCGAATATTTCCTCGATCACAAGAATCACAAGCTTGGCGTTCCGCTGGACTTCATTTCCTATCATTTTTATGCTTCGCCGACACGGGATCAGGACCTGAACGCGGAGCAGTTCACGTATTTCGATCAAGCCGACGGATTTCTGAAGTCGGTCCGCTATATTGAAGCGATTCGCAAGCGTCTCTCTCCCGAAACGAAAACGACCATCGACGAGATCGGCGTCATCGACGCGGACGATCAAACGCAGGGCGAGCCCGGCCATGTGACGAAGCCGATTCCGGCTGCTTACTGGAATCTCGCGGGCGCGATGTATGCTTACGTTTTCGGCGAGCTTGCAAAGATGGGAATCGATGTCGCCGGCGAATCGCAGCTCGTCGGCTATCCGACGCAATATCCGAGCGTTTCGATGGTCGATTGGAACGATGGCAAGCCGAACGCGCGCTTCTGGGTATTGAAGCTGCTGCACGATGCGTTCGGCACCGGCGACAAAATCGTGGAAGGAGGAGACACGCCGCCAAATCTTTATACACTCGCGTTCGTCACGCCGAACGGTGAGAAGCGCGTGCTGATCATCAATAAGCGCGATCGCGCCGCGACCGTTTCGATCGCAGGAGCAAAAGGCGGAGAAATCCGCTTCGTTGATCAGTCCACCGGATTCGGCCCTCCCAAAACGGCGAAGTTGAGCAGTGATGACGTGACGATCGACGGATTCTCTGTTTCGGTGGCGACGCTTCCATGAGCAAGCCAGTGGCGGATTGCCACGAAGACAGAATCTTCGAAGTGGTGGAATCCCTCCGGATCAGACTCCTTTTCTAGTGCCTCGTTAGGAGGTCAGTCCTCGACTAGCTGCTGACCGCCGTCAATGTCATAGGTTGCGCCGGTGACGGCTGTGTTTGTCATGAGGTGGACGGCGAGGGCGGCGATATCGGCCGGGCCGACAACGCGACGAATCGGCAGAGTCGCGCGGAGCTGCGCGCGGCGCGCGTCCAACTGATCGCCGAGTAGCGATGCCGAGAGTGGTGTGTCGACGAAACCAGCGGCGATGAGGTTGACGCGAACGGGTGCGAGCTCGAGCGCGAGGCTCTTCGTTAGCGCGGGAAGCGCGGCCGTGAGTGCCGAGATGAACGCGAATCCCACAGCCGTGCGGCGGCCACCAGTGCCTCCCATGAAAAGCAGAGTTCCCCCGGGGCGAACTTTGCGGGCGGCGTCGCGGGCGACTTGCACAGGCAAAAGGAGATGGGATTCGACATCGCGACGCGCCCTATCGACGTCGAACTCCGACAGCGGCGCGTAGTAGGGTCCGGGGCCCGTGACGAGCACGTGGTCGATCTGGCCAGGCAGCTCGTCGAAGAACCGCTTGAGCTGATCGAAATCGGTGGCGTCAAATGCCGCAGTGCGCAGCGCCCCAAGCTCGCGCGCTGCGTGATCGAGGCGCTCTGAATTGCGGCCAGTGAGAATCAGCTTCGCTCCCTCCGCGCGGGCAAGCCGACCGGTTTCAAGCCCGATGCCCGCTGCCGCCGATCAGAACCACGGTCTGCCCGAGGAGCTCCGGTTGGCGCTGGATGGGAGAGGCGGTTGTTGCGGTGCTCATGGTTCCTCCATTTGGCGGTCTAGAGTTGTTCGTTCTTATCAAACACGTTTTCTCTCACGCCGGCAGTTCGGTTCCGGCCTGTTCCGCCGCCATGTACGCAGCGTACCAGTCGGGCCAGTTCGGATCCGCTTGCCCCGTGCGCTTTTCGTGCTCGCCGTGCGCGGCCTCCGCACGCCGAAGTGCGGTCGCGAGGTCGGTTGCAGAGCCGAACGAAGTTACGCCAGTGTCGACACGGCCGGGAAGCCGGCTCGTGATCTCCTGCAGTATCCAGCTGTTGCCGTCGGGATCACTGAACACCGCGCGCGACCGGTAGGTGCGATGCTCAGGATCAGGACCGGGGGCGATGCCCTCCGCGCCGAGGTGGAAGATCTCGCCCACTTCGACACCGGCTTTGATCAATGCCTCCCGCGTCGCCTGGATGTCCGAAACAACCAGGTAGCTCCTAGCCGAACCCGGCGTGGCGCTGGTGAGGGTCTTGCCGAACTGGATCGAGCAGGAGGAGCCGTGCGGCGTCAACTGAACGACGCCGGAGCCGGGAGGCGTGACGTCCTGCCTCCAGCCGAGCTTCTTGGTGTAGAACTGGGTCGCGCGCTCCACGTCCGAGACGGGAATGATCGCGACCTCGAGCTTCATGTCGATTCTCGCGACTCCCGCGTCGAATTTCTCCTGGCCCATGCTGATTCCTGTTTGACTCATCGGATTCTCCTTTCAAACAAACGGTTACTGCGCATAGCGAGTGAAGACAAAGTCGCGAGCTTTGATGGCCTCGTGGCAAGGAAAGCAGGTTCTCATGGACGCTTCGCCTGCAGGTTTGCCGTCCTTGTCAAATTGAGCGTACCCCCAGCCACTGGTCGCGGCGAATTTTTTTGAGTCCTTGACCATGAACTGGAGGTACCAATCCGGAGCGGATCCGGGAACGAAGGACTGGGCACGGCCAAAAACCTTGTTGTTTTCTTCCGACGACACATAATCCCAGGCGATTCGGGCAATGACTGTGCCTTCCGGGAAGGGAAGCTTCTGTTGCCGGTAGGCGCTGATTGCTACGTCGTTCCCAAGAATCGCGCGGATGTCGTTCAGCTTGCCTTCCTCATGAGCAACCGAAATCAACCTCCAGTCGCGATATCCAGGGAAAATCTTGATTGCGAAGATGGGGACGGCCTGTCCATCGCCTTGCCCAGTTCCGTGCGCCCTGTAGGCGACGGCGCCACCCACTGTTGCGATTGCAATCAGCAGGATAAGGATCCGTTTCATGAGTGCTCCTGCGTCCGGTTTTGGATCCGCCACCGCGGTAGGCAGCGCTGCCAGTTTCAAGTTAAGGATGGGAAGTTGATTCGTAACTGCCAGGATGCGACGCATGATCTGGTCGCGCGCCTGGATTGAGGTTCATTGGGTGATGTGTGTTGAAGGCTTTGCGAGCCGGGCGGCGAAACGAGCCGAGCGACTAGCGGAATGTCAGCGGGACCCGAAGCGCCTTTGCGGATAGAGCGCCGCATCTGCGGGGCAAGGTGTCCCAAGCACACCTCAGAATGCCCAGAAGCATAGGCCGGTGCCTGCGCCGTTGTAAAGAAGTTGTGGGAGGAGGATCCTCGTATTCTTTCGGAGTCACTGTTGGTCGTGCAAGGAAGCAGGAGCTTGTTGATTCAAGTTCTCTCGCCCAACCATTTTCCGCACCTGGAAGATTTAGAGCGGATTGACCAGTCCTTGTTGTGTGGCTCGCGTGTTTCGCACGAGGAGCAGCACGAGGATCATGCCGACGAACGGCACCAGCCCCGCGACAATCATAATCGGGTCGAACGAATGCGCTGGAACTGCCGCCCTGATATCCGAAAGGCGCCCAACCAATTCGAATCCGATAATCGTTCCGATGCCAGCACCCGTTCCGCTGACGCCGCTGACCGAAGCGACGGATCCCGCCGGGTACAAGTCGGTGGGAAGCACATTGGCAATGGTCGTGAAGGAACCGTAGCAGAAAGTGGCGATTGCGAAGAGGATGGTGAGCGCGCTGAGTCGAGTTGTGAGAATGGTTGGGATCAGGAGTGTCGTGCCAATGCCGCCGAACACGACCACAGCCTTTCGAGCGCGTCCCAATGGCCATCCAAGCCGGATCAAATGGCCTGAGAGCCATCCACCAAAAAAGCTGCCGAGGTCGGCGGCAACAAATGGAACCCATACCGCGATGAGGCTCGCTCGAAGGTCGATTCCCTTCGCGACGAGGTAGATTGGGAACCAGTCGGTGATGAAGAACCAGACGGGATCGGTGAATGTGCGCGCGACGATTGTGCCCCAAGTTTGCGGAAGACGAAGCAAATCGCGCCAGCGCAACTGGGGGCCAGCGGACGAATGCGATGCGCTCCGGTCGGCCAAGATCATTTCCCGTTCCGCAGGGCCGATTCGCGGATGCGTTTCCGGCGGGCGGTACACCGCGCGCCAGAGGATCAGCCACAGGAAGCCAAGGAGTCCCGGCAGCGCAATCGCGGGGCGCCATCCCCAACGAAAATAAATGCCGAGAACAATGAAAGGCGCGATCGCAGCGCCGATGGATGACCCGCTGTCGAAGAATGCAGTCGCCAAGGCTCGCTCGCGCTTTGGAAACCACTCGGAGACGGCCTTTGTTGCGCCGGGCCAGTTCGCGGATTCGCCGGCCCCGAGCAGGGTCCGGAATGTGAGCAGGCTGCGAAAACCGGTAGCCAGCGGCGTTAAACATGAAACGACCGAATAGAAAGCCACCGTCAAACCCAGGCCGCGTCTGGTGCCGAGGCGATCCATCAAGCGGCCGCAGACCGTCTGGCCAATCGAGTATGCCACCCGAAACGCGATGACCAGATTGGCGTAGTCCGTATTCGTCCAGTGATACTGGTCCTTCATGAAGGGGGCCAGCAGCGAAAGACTCTGGCGATCGATGTAATTGATCACAGTTGAGGCAAACAGAATTGCGGCGATCCACCAGCGCAGAGATGGGATACGTCGGACGGCCACAAATCTCCGGGCTACTTGGCAGCTGCCGCGTACGCTGAGAGGGTTGCCGGCTTGAGCAGCGCGGCCGAATGAAGGTCGAGGCAGATGGTAGCGCGCGGATGAGTTCGAAGAATCGATGCTGGTGTCATAGGGCTAATCTCGCCGTTAAAGCAGGCACCGACCGCTTGAGCCTTGCGCGCGTCGGGGACGACGGCAAGGATTTCTTTCGATTTTAGAATCTGTCGAACGGACATCGAGATCGCCTGCTTCGGCACTTTTGAGATGTCGCTGTACCAGCCTTCGCCGACCTGCTGACGGCGGCAAGCTTCGTCGAGATTCACAACGAGAAATGGCTCTTCGGTTTCGAAGTCCGCCGGCGGATCGTTGAAGGCGATGTGGCCGTTTTCGCCAATGCCGATGAACGCGATATCGATAGGCGCTGAGGTAAGCGCCTGGCCGACAGAGCGAATGACCTTTACGGGATCGTCGGCTCCGTTCAGCAGGTGGTGATTGGTGATTCCGGTCTTGTCGGTGAGATGCTCGTGAAGGAAGCGGCAGAAACTCGCCGGATGCTCCATGGGCAAGCCAATGTATTCGTCGAGGTGGAAAAGTTCGACGCTCGCCCAGGGGATGCCGGGAATTCGAGTCAAGGCGTCGAGGAACTCGAACTGCGAGGCGGCGCTGGCGGCGACGACGCGCGCACGGCCGCGTTCACGAATCGCCATGCGCATGGCAGCGGCAGCCTGCTCGGCAGCGGCATTGCCGAGCGAAAGCTTGTCAGGAAATACCTTCAGTACCATGGAGGACGATTGCCGATTCGCGATTCTATCGGGTCGAGAAACGGAATTCAGTAACCTGGTGATAGCGCTGGCCAGGTTTCAGTTCGGTTGTCGGAAATTTCGGCTGGTTGGGAGAATCCGGGAAGTGCTGCGTCTCGAGGGCCAGGGCAGCACGATGACCGTAGACTTTCCCGTCCTTGCCCTTGATGGAGCCATCCAGAAAATTGCCGGTGTAAAACTGGATTCCGGGCTGCGTGGTCAGGATGGTGAGAACGCGGCCGGAAGCCGGATCGTAGACTTCGGCGGCTTGGCCGAGCTGTCCTGCAGGCTTGTCGAGGACCCAATTGTCGTCGTAGCCGTGCGCGTTCTGGAGCTGCTCGTCGTTGTCGTTGATGCGGGCGCCAATCGCGGTCAGCTTGCGGAAATCAAAAGGAGTGCTGGCAACGGGCTGAAGGATGCCGGTGGGGATCAAGCTCTTGTTCACCGGAGTGAAGTGCGAGGCGTCGAGCTTGATTTCGTCGTGAAGGATGTCGCCGTTGCCTTGCCCCGAAAGATTGAAATAGGAATGGTTGGTAAGGTTGACGACGGTGTCCTTATCAGTGGTGGCGGAATAATCGATATGGAGAGTATTGCCAAGCAGCGTGTACTTGACGACCGCCGTGAGTTTGCCGGGAAAGCCCTGATCGCCATCGGGGCTGACGTGCGTGAGCTGGACGCCGTCTTCAATTTCCTTTGCCTCCCAAACGACCTTGTCAAATCCGCGCGTGCCGCCGTGAAGCGTGTTGTCGCCGTCGTTCTTGGGAAGCGTGTACGTGTGTCCATCGAGCTTGAACTGGCCGTGCGCGATGCGATTGGCGTATCGGCCGATTAGAGCGCCGAAAAACGGCCCGGGATTTGCGACGTATCCTTCGACCGAGTCGAAACCGAGAACGACGTCTTCCGCCTTGCCCTTGCGATCGGGGACTTTCAGGGACTGGATAATGCCGCCGTACGTGATGACGCGAACTTCGACGGTCGCGTCCTTCAATGTATAGATCTCAACAGGAGTTCCGTCCGCCAACTTGCCGAAAGGCTGTTTCGTCACCTGGGTTTTCGCCTCCACGTGGAGCGGCAGCATACCGAAAATCACGGCTATTGCGAGGCCGCCTGCCAACTTTGCCCAATGCATGCTCATCCGCCTCCATTTAAGCTCGTGCGCGCCTTTCAGAGTATCAGCGCAGGCCCGGCTGGAAAAAAGGGAAAGTTTTCCGCGCGTACTTACGGCGTGGGTCATCTTAAGCGCTCCACCGCAGGACGGCGTAGGAGCGAGACGGCACTTCGAATCGCGAGCGGCCGCCTGACGTTGAGGGCTTGTCCATTTCGCGAGGCACGACTTTGCGCGGAGATTCAAAACTGTTGAAGGCTTTCAGGTCGTCTCCCGTCAAGACCCAGGCGGACTGCACGGCGCCCGGAGAACGATCCTCCCAATTTATTTCGACGGCGTGAGGGTTCGAGAGGTCGCGATTGAGTATGAAGAGCGAGACGGCGCCGTCGTCCGCCATCGTGCCGACGACGTCCAGGTACGGCACTTGGCCCATTTGGGAGACTTCGTAGGTCGGCGACTCGGTGAGGACGTTCAAGACGCTGCCGCGTCCATACTCGAGTCCCCAACTATAGGGAAAGAAAATCGTTTGCAGATAGAGGCCATTCTCGTTGGTCATGATGGGCGCGATGACGTTGACGAGCTGGGCGAGGCATCCGATCTTCACGCGATCGGCGTGGCGAAGCAGGGAGTTGACGAGACCGCCGACAAGGAGCGCGTCTTCGAGGTTGTAAACCTCCTCGAGGAGATGCGGCGCTTCCTTGCGATGGCCGTTCATAGCGTCGCCGCTGCGCGCGCGATACCACACATTCCACTCGTCAAACGAGAGCCACAACTGCTTCGGCGAATGGTGGCGGCCCTGGACCATGTCGCAGACGGCAAGGGTCTCCTCAATCTGGCGATCCATGGTGAGATTCAAGGCGACGTACTTCGAGCTGTCGCCTCCGGTTTCCTCGGGCGTGTTGCCGAAATAGCGGTGCAGAGAAAGGCCGTCGATCCACTGAAAGGACTGCTCGAGGACTTCGCGGTCCCATTCGAGATACGTGGGCATGAGAGGGCCGCTCGAGCCGCAGGCAATCAGTTTGAGCGAGGGATCGACGTAGCGCATTTGGCGTGCGGCGTCGGCTGCTTTGTATCCGTATTCGGTGGCGGACATGTGGCCGATTTGCCAAGGGCCGTCCATTTCGTTGCCGAGGCACCAGTGCTCAACTTTGTATGGATCCGCATAGCCGTGCTTGCGGCGCAGGTCGCTCCACTCCGTGCCCTTGTCGATGTTGCAGTACTCAACGAGCGCGGCCGCTTGCTCGGGAGTGCCGGTGCCGAGATTGAGCCCCATGAGAGGCTTTGTTCCGACGGCCTTGCACCAGGCCATGAATTCGTTGGTTCCGAATTGATTCGAGTCGAGCGAGTTCCAGGCTTTGTCGAGGACCACCGGGCGGTCCCGCTTGGGCCCGACACCATCGAGCCAGTTGTAGCCGGAGACGAAATTGCCGCCGGGATAGCGAATGATGGGAACGCCGAGCTTGCGAACTTCGTCCATGACGTCTTTGCGGAAGCCGTTCGCATCAGAGAGCTTCGAGCCGGGATCGTAGATGCCTTCGTAGATGGCGCGGCCGAGATGCTCGAGAAAGGAGCCGAACAGATTGGGCGGAACAGGGGCGATTTTCCGACGCGAGTCGACGTAGATACGGGCTGCCTGGCCGGACGTTGATTGGGCGCGGAGAAACCTCCCGAACAGCAAATCGCCGGAGCACGCGGCGCCGAGAGCGGCAGCCTGCCGCAAGAAGTTTCGTCGAAAAGGGGAGAACATTGAGCCTCCTGTGTACTCGATGCGACTGCGGTTCGCAATGCGAAAGCACGAGCCGCCGCTGCGGAGCGGTAAACGATTGCTGGCGAGCGGGAATATAGTCTGTCTGCCAGGCACAAACAAGGCATTTCTGGCGGGCTGTGCTGGAGTAATCGTTTTCTAATTGCCTGAGCAATTCCTCCGAGATACACTCGCGCTTCGGCAGCGGGAGGGGAAGATGAGCCGACGGGGGAGAAGGTCGATTGTCAAAGTTGCAGGGCGCCAGGCGTGCGGCGCTGCGGTCGGCCTGGTGATTCTGGCGGCACTGGCGGCGGGCGGAGATACGCCGTGGAAATCGAAGCCTTACCAGCAATGGGACGACAACGACGTCCACCGGGTATTGTTTGAATCGCCGTGGGTGCGCATTGGGATGGTGCAAGCGACATGGCAGACTTCACGGGACGCAGACACGCACGGACTTCCCGCCGGGTCTGCACCGCCCGCGGCCAACAGCGGGGGATCGGCGCCAAGTTCACAGAATCAAGCTGCGAGCGGGGGCATGCTTTCGGGCGCTGAAGTGGGCTCGCAGCGCGGCGAGGTTCCAACGGTTCAGTACTTCGTCGACTGGGTTTCGTCGAAGACCATGCGCGCGGCGCGTGCCCGATATGACGTGCTGCACTCGGGAAAGACGGCGGCGGACGCCGAGCAGTACGTGAATGAGCCTCAGAAATACTACGTGATCCTGGTTCAGGGCGGAGACATGACGCCGTTCCTCAAGAACGACGAGGAATTCTTCCGAACCAACTCTTCACTCAGTCTCAAGAAAACGAAACAGGAACTCTCGCCGGAGCGGGTGCAAATCCAGGAGGACTCCGCCGCCAGCAGGGTAAGTGGGGTTCTTTTCTTCTTTGCTAAGAGTCTACCGAGCGGGGCGCCCCTAGTGATTCCGGAAGAAAAGAGCATTGAGTTTCGATGCAAGCTCGGGAGATCGACGTTGAAGGCAAGCTTTGAGCCACAGAAGATGGCGACGGGGACAGGAGAGGACTTGTGAGCAAGCGCTTCGGTCGGCCGATGCAAATGGAGACCAAGGAACGATGATTTCCCGACTCCTTCGAAGGTCTGCCGCTGTGTGTTGCGCGGCGTGCCTTGCCGCGAGCGGAGCCGCGACGGCGCAGTCCAGCAATTCTGCGGACTCGATGTCGAAAGCCCACGCAATTCATGTGGAAGGGGATGTGGCCGGAACACACGATCCCTCAATCGCGAAGGACGGCGACACGTGGTACGTGTTCGGTACGCGCACGAATCCGAGAGAGGAAAAGGGGCAGCTTCCGATCCGCTGTTCAGGGGATCTGCATTACTGGAAGCGGTGCGGCTTCATTTTCGACAGTATTCCCGAATGGATTCGCAAAGAGAGTCCGCAGACCGTTGACCTGTGGGCTCCGGATGTGTCCTTTTTCGAGGGGCGATACCACATCTATTACGCATTTTCAGTGTTCGGCAAGAACACGTCGGGAATCGCACTCGTGACGAACAAGACGCTGAATCCGGCGAGCAAGGATTTTCATTGGGTGGACGAGGGCCTGGTGCTGCGCTCGCGAGCGGAAGACGATTTCAACGCGATCGATCCAAATATCTCGTTCGACGCCAAAGGAAATCCGTGGCTGAGCTTCGGAAGCTTCTGGACGGGCATCAAGATGCGGAGGATCGACGCAAGAACAGGCGAGCTTTCGTCGGCCGACTCCAAGGTTTACTCCCTGGCGCGTCGCGAGCGGCCAGCGAATCCCGGGCCGCCCCCTCCGAATCTGCCGGCGGATTGGCAGGCGATCGAGGCGCCGTTCGTCGTGAGGCATGAAGGCTACTACTATCTCTTCGTGTCGTTCGATCTCTGCTGCCGCGGAACGAAAAGCAACTACCGGACGATGGTGGGGCGGTCGTCGAACATCACTGGGCCATACGTGGATGAGTCGGGCGTGCCGATGCTGCGCGGCGGAGGTACTCAGCTGCTTAGCGGCAACGCGCGGTGGGTTGGGCCGGGTGGGGAATCCATCCTGCAACGGCCTGGCGGCGACATCATGGTTTTTCATGCGTATGACGGTACGACCGGGCGGCCTTCACTCCAGATTTCCACCATCGACTGGTCGGGGGGCTGGCCGCACGCGGCTTTGGAAGGAGCCGGAGACAGCGGTACGCCGCGGTAAGCGCGACGCCGACGCAGCGGCGCAGACCTAGTTTGGTTTGTGCAGCAGGACCTGCACCAAATCTCCCAATTGCTTTGCCGTGAACTCGTTTCCTTCGATGTTGGCAGCGAGGCGCCCACTGCGGTCGATCAGTACGGTGTGGAAGGAATGAACGAGGAGAGCTTCCTCCGGGTAGTAATTCATGTCGAAGCGGGCGCAGACGGTCTGAACTTCTTCGGGAGAGCCTATGAGGAAGTGCCAGGAGTTCGGATCGGCGTGCCAAGTATGCGCGTATTTGCTAACCGCGTCGGGAAGATCGTGGACCGGATCAATGATGATCGTCAGCAGCACGAGATTACGCCCCATGTCGGATTTGAATCGCTGCTGAAGCCTGCCGAAATTGCTCGAGAGACGGAAACAGTAGTTCGGCAGAGGACAACGGACGTAGACGAAGGTGACGCCGACAACCTTGCCGCGCAATTGAGAGAGAGCCAGGGAGGCTCCGGCCTGATCGGTGAGAGAAAAATCCGGAACAAGATCGCCGACAGATACGGCCGACGCGAGATGCTGGGGCTTCATTGCATTTTCGAGGATTTTCAACCGGCGAGCCTCGGAAGGATCGGGTTCGAGGCTCTCGAACGGAACGACGTGAATGGTTTCAGCGAAAGAGGAATTCTTCCCAGCGACAATCGTGAAAGTGATCTTGGTACCGGGCTGCAATCCCTGAAGGTCATTTGGATTGCGAACGGAAAAGGACATCATCATAGGGTCCATTACGCCTGGAATGGCGTCGCAAGAGACAACGAGGGTTTTCTTTGGGCGATCCAACTGAACCACGAGCCCTGATGCGGAGTACCGCGGGGCGGCACTCGCGCAAACTACTGCCAGCAACACCAGGCAGATCCCTGCGGTCTTCCAGAGAATGATTGGCCATGCGGCACGCGCGGTCATTTTCGCTCGGCCGCACTTTCTGAATGCTTGCCGGCGGCTCCCAACTGGATTACTCGACGGTGAAGCACCGTGTATTCCTTGGCGAATTCCTTGATCTCGAGAAATTGATCAGGCTTGACGTTGGGGAATTCCTGCCGAGTATTGCTGGCCGGCCACCAAATTTCAATATTCGTGATGTGAGCAGATTTGCCGAGGCCGATGTGTTGCTCGATCGGCGACGAGCCGAACGAGCCGCCGCTGGTCACCGTCCGATAGATCGAGCGAGGCGCCTGCCCTTCGTTCTGAACAGTGACTTTGATGCGCGCGCCAATCGCGGCTCGATTTGATTTCACTCCGACGAGGTGCAACGTGATCCAATCGTTGTCATTACCGGGATTTTCGAACAGCCGGAACGCGTGGCGGTCTCCCGGCACCGCGCCGCCAACCTCCTCAAGCAGATCAACGAGCCCGTTATTGGCGAGGTCGGCGAAGGCGACGGCATGGCCCTTGTGAAGCTCACCGGTTCCCGAAGAGGCGGTGATATCGGTGAAGGACTTGCCGGCGTTGTTGTGCAAGAGGACCTGCGGAAGCAGGGATTCGTAGGACGGATTGCCGGTGCCGAGATATATGTCGAGATATCCGTCGTTGTCGAGGTCGCCGAAGTTAGCACCCATGGCCATAAAGTCGCGGTCGAGCCCGACTTCCGCAGTGACGTCGCGAAACGTGCCGTCACCGAGGTTGCGATAGAGTTTGAGCGACTCAGCGTTTCGAGGAAGGCCCAAGTAGCTGCGGATAGATTCATCGGCGGACACATAGTAGCTGGCAACGAAGAGATCTGGCCAGCCGTCGTTGTCGTAATCGAAGAACCACGCCGCAAAGCTTTGCCACGGCTTTTGAACCCCGGCTTCCCCAGCCACTTCAGTGAATGTTCCGTCGTGATTGTTGTGGTAGAGGAAGTTATCGCCATTGAGATTCGAGACGTAGAAATCGACGTAACCGTCATTGTCGTAATCGCCGGTGGTAACTCCCTTCGTGAAGGCAATGCGGTCGATCCCCGCCTTATGGGAGATGTCCTCGAACGTTCCGTCCCCTTTATTGCGGAACAGTTGGGCAGGAGCGTTTTCGTTGCCGACGAAGAGGTCGAGATACCCATCGTTGTCAATATCCGCCCACACGGCAGTTTGGGTACTGGTTGCAGGCGTCGCGAGGCCTGCCGCCGCGGTGACGTCGGTGAAAGTGCCGTCGCAATTATTTCGCAGAAGCGATTTGCGCTGCGGAAATTCCCACGCTCCGCGTAGCACGAGAATGTCCATACAGCCGTCGTTGTTGTAATCGGCTTGGAGGATATTCAATCCGCCCAGCTGCTTCAGGAGGCCGCTCTGAGCGGTGCGATCGGAGAATTTGCCGTTACCGTCGTTATGAAAGAAATGCATCGGTGCGCACTGATCGTAGTCGGATGTGACGACGTCCAGGAGCCCGTCGTTATCGAAGTCGTCCACGATGAGGCCGCCCGATGTGGAAAAGAGATCAATACCGAGGGCAGGCGCGATGTCGGTGAAGCGGCCAATCGAATCCTTTGATTCGAACGCCGACTCTGGAATCAGATACTGTTTTGGAACCCCATCCGGATACTGCCCGAGCGTCATATATGCCAGATTCAAAATCCATCGGATGTCGAGAGAATTGGGACTGATGGAAAGATACTTGAGCGCGTGGCTGATTGCCTTTTCGGATGATTCCGGCTTCTCATAGCGAATCTTGCTTTGAGGAGGAAAGAGACATCGAATGCCGGGATTCTTGTAGACGTCGTTATCCATCTCTGCTTTGTGAAGATAGGCTATCGCCAGCACTTCATCGAGTTCCGGCATCGCTTTCGGAAGCTGCTGCTCAGCGATGGCATAAGCCGTCTCCCATTGCTCCACGGCTTTTGCCATGTCGCCTTGGTATGAATAGAGATTGGCGAGCGCGTAGTGCGATTCAATCAAGTCGAGAGGAGTCGAGCGCTGCGTATTGTCGGGGGCCGTCGAACTCAACTGCTTTCGCAGATCGTCGATAACGCTCGCAAGCGACTGCCGACGCACATTGCAGAGGCCCTGAAGATCCTGCATCCAATTGTCCGGTTTTGGGTAGGCACGAAACGCCAGATCGGCTTCTCCCTTTCCTCCCACGTTGGGTCCGTAACGAATTGTGCCGGTAGCAGCCAAGGGAAGCGTTTGAGCGGCGGTCGGAGCGGGTTGAGCGGGTGAGTCCGAATCATCGACCACCTTCACGATGGCATACCCCGAGGGAATATGTGTCACGGTTGTGATCTGCCCCGGAACCAGGTTTCGAAGTGCATCGCGCAGTTCGCTTCGCAACGTCGAGACGTCCATCGCGCCCAAGTAACCGCCCTCCGGACCAGTGGGGTCGATGGAGACCTCGCGAGCGACTGTCGCGAAATCCTCTCCTTTCTCAAGGCGCGCGTGCACCTCCTGTGCCTGAGTCAGAGAGTCGACCACGATGAGGCGAAGGCGGAGAGTCTTGTTGGTAGCTGGTGGGCTTTGGGACTGAGCGCTCCGCGGAACTGCGCATATCGCCAGGAGTAACAAGAAGAAGGATGCGAAGGAACCCAAGTGCTTGCAGGTGTGGGTGGTGGTCCTGTGAAAGAGAAGTTGAGGACAACGAACCATTCGGCGCTGACCTTCCGAGGTTTGGGCGCGGTGTTTCAGAAGCGGGTCGGCAAGACTATAGCACATTGAACCGTAAACGTTTACCATGCTGGCTGATTCACTTCGGACGACGGGTGCGAAACGGAATGTCAGGCTCTCATACCTTGAAGGAAACGGGATCAATTGCTTTTGAACAACTTAAGAGCCCTCTCATCTAAGGGAGAAGTGCAGTGAAGTGGATTTTTCGGGCCGGTCTCCGTCTGTTTCTCCCGCCCTTTAAGGGGGTGTCGCTCGCAATCGTTCTTTTAGCGGTCTTCTCCTCAATGGCGCCCGAGCGCGCGGAACCTCGTCCGGAGGGCCAACGGGCCCCGCAGCAGCAAGGTGGGATGGCTACGTCGGGAGCGCATGCTGCCGTGCTCGATTCTGAGAATCGTCCCATCACGGCCGGAGGTTTCGTCGATTCGGGCCCCGTCATTTTCGAAGATGTGGCCGAAAAGGCCGGTCTCACAACGTGGAAACACGTGATGGGGCCTCCGGACAAGAAACTGATCCTGGAGACGGTCGGTTCAGGCGTCGCGTTGCTGGATTACGACCATGATGGCTGGCTAGACATCTATCTGGTGAACGGTTCGACGTACGACGCTATGTCCGGCAAGGCCGAGCCGCCGCATGCCGCGTTGTTCCACAACAATCACGACGGAACATTCATAAACGTAGCGCAAATCGCTGGCGTAACGAATGACCGCTGGGGCTTTGGCGTGGCGGTAGGCGACTACGACAATGATGGGTGGCCTGATCTCTATGTGACCAACTTCGGGAAGAATCGCCTCTACCACAACAACCACGATGGCACGTTCACTGATGTCGCGGAAAAAGCTGGCGTGACTCTGGGCAACTGGTCGACGGGAGCGACCTTCGGGGACTACGACGGCGACGGACGGCTGGACCTCTTTGTTCCGGGCTACGTCCATTACGACCTCGCACATCCGCCGCTGCCGGGATCTTCCGCCGTAGCATTTTCGACCTGCGAATTTCGCTCCATAAAGGTGATGTGCGGTCCGCGAGGCTTGAAGGGAGAACGAGATCATCTGTTCCATAACAACGGCGACGGCACGTTCACCGACGTGAGCGAAAAGGCGGGAGTCAGCGACCCGAATGGGTACTACGGACTGACGGCAATTTTTGCGGACGTGAATAACGATGGCAAACCGGACTTGATTGTGGCCGATGATTCGACTCCAAACTACCTGTACATCAATAAGGGCAATGGCACCTTCGAAGACGCGAGTTACGCGTCAGGGTATGCACTGAACGAAAACGGTGATGAAACGGCTTCGATGGGTGTGGCGGTCGGGGATTACAAAAATAACGGGCTGCTCGACCTATACAACACGGTTTTCTCCGACGATTACAATCCGATGTACAGCAACGACGGAGGCGGAAACTTCACCGATGTGAGTCATCAACTGGGGATCGCAACTATCACGATTCCGTTTCTAGGCTGGGGCACCGGATTTCTCGACTACGACAACGACGGCTGGAAGGACTTGTTCGTCGCCAATGGACATGTCTACCCCCAGGTGGACACCGCAGGCTGGGGAACGACATTCAGGGAGCGGCCGCTTCTGTTTCATAACATTCACGGACAGCGCTTCGAAGTGGTCCCGGCAGTCAAGGGAACCGGGCTATCCGAACTCCTGACTGCACGCGGAGCAGCGTTCGGCGATCTTTTCAACGACGGCAGGATCGACGTGGTGATCAACCAGCTCGACGGAGTGCCGGTGCTGCTTCGGAACGTCGCCAAGCAAGACAATCACTGGATCGGATTCTCGCTGGAAGGAGGAGCGCGGAGTCCGCGAGATGCGGTTGGGGCAACTGTCTATCTCACGTCTGGAGGAATACGCCAACGCGGCGACGTTATCAGTGGCGGTAGCTATGCGTCCTCGAATGATCCGCGTGTCCACTTCGGGATCGGGACCCAAACGAAGGTTGAGGCTGTCGAGGTTCATTGGCCGAGTGGCTCCGTCGAGCACATTACGCCGCCAGCCAAAGTGGACCAATACTACTTCATACGTGAAGGGCAGGGTGGGGCCCTGCCCATCGACGAAGAGTTCCCGCATACAGCTAAGGCTAGGTAGGAGCCTTCCATTCTCTATCCTCAAAGTAAACGTTTGCAATCAGCTTCTCGCAGCAAAAACGGAGTTGACAACCTAATATGTTTGCATTAGAGTCCGCGCAATTCCGGGTCTGAAGGGAAGATATGTGGGCCTTTTGGGCACGAGCGCTGGGTGCTTCGTTGCTGATTTTGGGTCTCTCGGCTTGGGAGTCGCCGGCCCAAACGCGCGTGAATCCGGAGATTGAGAAAGCGTTTCATCGCGGGACGGACGAGATGAAGGCTGGGCTTCTCGAAGATGCTGCCAGCGATTTCTCGAAGGTGACTAAGCTGGATCCTTCCTTTGCACCGGCATATTTCAACCTGGGCCTTGTTCGCCTGATGGAGCGGCACCCGTCCGCCGCGATCGAGCCGCTGATCAGCAGCACCAAACTAAGCCCAGTTCCGCGAGGTACGCATCTCTTCCTCGGAATTGCCTACTACCGCACGAATCAGTACTCAAAAGCTATCGCCGCCCTCAAACATGAAGTCCAGCTCGAGCCGAAGAACGCCGAGGCGCTGATGTGGTTGGGTGTAACTCAACTGGCAGATGGAGATGCCGTCGAGGCTGCCGACGTTCTGGACAAAGCCGCGCAGCTCAAGCCGGGTGATGTAGACATTCTCTACCACCGGGGCCGCGCCCACATGATTGTTTCAAAGGAAAGCTACGAGCAAATGTTGCGCGCTGATCCGACTTCATGGCGCGTGCACGAAGTTCTCGGCGAATCTTACCTCGAAGCTGACCGTCTCGACGACGCGATCAGTGAATACGAACGAGCGGTGGCCGCGAAGCCCACAGAGCCCGGTATCCATGAGGAATTAGGGGACGCCTACTGGAAGAAAGGTGAACTGGATAAAGCCGAAAAGAGCTTCCAAGACGAGCTGGATCTGGACCCCGAGGGCAGATCTGCGATGTACAAACTTGCAGTCGTGAGTTTGGAGCACTCCGAGCCAGAGAGGGCGCGAACTCTGCTGAGTCGAGTGATTCAGGTGGCGCCGCACCAGGTCGACGCCGAGTATCAGCTTGGCCGCGCTGAAGCTCAACTCGGCCAGTTTGACGAAGCGATTGTGAATTTTAGAGCTGCGATTGGAGACTGCGGCCCAACCGATGGCGACACGCTCCGGCAGTCTTACTATCAGCTGGCGCAGGCTTACCGTCGCGTCCAGCGCCCGGAAGAATCCCGGGCCGCGCTCGAGTCCTTTATGCGTCTGAAGAAACAGGCGGATGCGGACGAAGCCGCGAAACTCGAAAGCAAGCTCAAGAAGGCGTCGACGCCCTCGTCCGACGAGCCGGAACAGCAATGAAGATACTCATCCAGAGCGAGATGCGGTCGGCAGAAGGCGGTGAGCGGGTGAAGCGGTTTTTTTGAGCGAGGAAGTAAACGTTTTCTAAGTCGGATACGGGGCGAACTCAAGTTCGGGAACTTCGGCAAAGCCGAGGGAGGGTGGGATGAACGATCGCAGCAGCAGTTGCGCCATTTTTGCATCTAGGGCCTGCTTCGCGCTCTTAGCTTTACTGGTTTGCCTTATCGGTGCCCGTTCGGTCTGGGCGCAGGCAAACCAGGGTTCCATCGCCGGTAACGTCTTGGATCCTTCTGGCGCTGTGGTGGCGGACGCAAAGATCGTCGCCACGAACGTCGCCACGGGAGCCAAATATGAAGCGGTTTCCACTTCGGCAGGCGCTTATCGCTTCCCTAACCTTACGGTGGGAACGTATGACATCAGCGCCACCTTGAAAGGCTTCAAGACCGCGACCCTTCAGGGAGTCGCGGTCGAGGTCGCTACAGTGCACGCTCTCGACATCACGCTCGCTCCAGGTAGCGTCAGCGAGACAGTTGTGGTGAACGCAGAGGCGCCCAAGATTCAGACGGAAAGCGCCGACATAGGAACAGTCGTAACCCAGAAACAGGTGCTCGACCTTCCTCTGGCGCTGGGCAGCAATGTTCAGTACATGCGTTCGCCCGAAGCGTTCGTGTTCCTGATTCCAGGGACCGTTGGCCCCGGCACGGGAAACGGCAGCGGCGGAACCTTTGAGTCAAAGATCGCCGGCGGCCAAAACTATGCGACCGAAGTTCTCCTGGACGGCGCCAGCATGTTCCGCTCCGAAAACGGCTCATCGTTCGACGAGACCGCGCCTTCGGTTGAGGCGCTGAGCGAGTTCAAGGTTCTTGTCTCTACCATTCCCGCCGAGTATGGCCGCACGACCGGCGGCATTGAAACCTTCAGCACTAAGGGGGGAACAAACTCCTTCCATGGGGATGTCTATGACATCTTCCGCAACGAAGCGATGGACGCCAACTCTTGGGGAAACAACTATTTCGGCGCACCTCGAAACCGCGACCGTCAGAATGATTATGGCTTCACGATCGGCGGACCCGTCTGGCTTCCGCACATCTACAACGGCAAGAATAAGACTTTCTTTTTCTTCTCGTGGGAGCAATATCGTCAAACTCAGGGTCTGAGCACCACCTCTACAGTACCCACGCAAGCCGAAATTGGTGGTGATTTCTCTGAAATCCTGAACACATCGAACGTACTCGGCACGAATCCTTGCGATGGGACCCCCATTTACGCCGGGGAGATTTTCGATCCTTCCACGACGCAAACGGGAGCCGGTGGAGTGCAGTGTCGAATCGCATTCATGAACGAGGCGGGGAGCACGGGCAATAAGATTCCCTCGGGCGATCTTACGACCGTCGGGCAAAACATCATGTCGTATTACCCTGCCCCGAATCACGGAAGTGGCTTGGTCAACAACTATTTCTACCAGTACAGCTTCCCAACGCTCGCGACCACTCCCACCGTCCGAATCGACGAGAACATCGGAGACAAGACCAAGCTGTATTTCACATATTCCTCGCGTCAAAATTCCCGTATTTCCACCACTGCATTCTTTGCAAACGCGGCCGGAGACGGAAGAGACCAGCTTTTCACCACTCACTATCTGCGGTTTGGTTACGATTACGTGATTTCGCCGTCGATTCTCAATCACTTCAATATCGGACTCAATCGAACGAACAGCGCCAATATTGGCGCCGGCGTGCGATACGGTGGCGGGGCCGACTGGGACTCCAAACTCGGAATAACCGGAGCTAGCGGGCCCATGTTTCCGGCGTTCGGCTTTTTCTTCGGAGCGCCCTACGTCGGGCTGGGCGACAACGTGGATGGCGACACCATCGACAACGGCCTCCGGACCAGCGATACCGTCAGCTGGGTTCGCGGAAAGCACGAAATGAAGTTTGGTGTGGATTGGCGCTTCCAGCAGTTCAGTCCCCTTAACTTCCAAAATACGAGCGGAAGCTACTACTTTTGGGCCGGGCAAACTGCTGTGGATACCCAGTTCAACACCGGGCAGACCGGGGATCCGATTGCCAGCGCTTTGCTCGGTCAAGTACACGACTCGAACCTTGCCGCCTATGCCAGCCAGCCCCGTTGGTTGCGGAGCTACTTCGGGTTCTTCGCCCAGGACACGTTCAAGCTGAGCCCAACTTTGACGATCAACTACGGTCTTCGCTGGGATATCGATCAGCCGAATAAGGAGAACTTCGACAACACTTCCAACATCAGCCTGACGACGCCGAATCCCGGCGCCGGCGGGCTCTTTGGCGCCTTGGTATTCGCCGGAAACGGGCCTGGAAGAAATGGTGTGACGGGAGAACGTTGGGCTGACACTTACCTCCACGACTTCGGCCCGCGCCTCGGCTTTGCCTGGTCACCTCAGCAGCTCGGCCACAACACTGTGATCCGCGGGGGCTATGGAATCATTTATGCTCCGCTGGTCTACGCCGACTTCGGCGGTTTCAATCGGACAGGGTTCCAGGCGAACCCCGCATTCACGTCTCTCGACGGTTTCTCACCGGCGTTCGATTTGACGAACGGCTTCCCAGCCTACACGCCACCACCTAACCTCGATCCGACTCAGTTGAACTTCCAGGGTCCCCAATATATCGATCCGTCGTACGGTCGCCCCGGGATGATTCAGAACTGGAGCCTCGAGGTGCAGCGCGAGTTAGCGCCGGACTGGATTCTCAGCGTGGCTTATGTGGGCCAACACTCGACTCACCTGCGCTCAAACTTCGATGCCGTGAACTCTTTGAATCCGGAGTATTTCGTGAAGGGCGGTGAACTCACCGAGACAGTCAGTTCGGCGGGAATTACTCTTCCCTTTGCAGGATTCCCAGGCAATGCAATCGTGGCGCAGACCCTCGTGCCCTATCCTCAGTACTTCGGTTTCAACACGGATGGGGCTCTGGAGAACCTTGGCCAATCCACCTACAACGCACTTCAGGCTCAGCTGCAGCACAAGTTCCGGTATGGGTTGAACTTGATGGCGTCCTACACTTGGTCAAAAACCTTGACGGATGCGGACAGCGCGTTGCCGTATTTCGCGACTTTGGCCGGGAGCGCTGGACCGCAGGATCCCTTCAACAAGAAGAACGATAAGGCCATAAGTGACCAGGATCTTCCACAGAACTTCGTCCTCAGCTATGTCTACGAGTTGCCAGTCGGGCAGGGAAAGCGATTCCTTGGAACTTCCTCCGGCGTCCTCAGCAGACTCGTGAGCGGCTGGGAAATCAGCGGAATCCAACGTTATGAGAGCGGCCAGCCCTTCGCAATCTGCTGCGCCACCGGAATACCGGCGTACGCAGGAGCGATTCGGTTCAATCAGATTCCAGGCCAGTCTCTGCTCAGCTCCCAGTATACAAGCGGCAATTTCAACCCTGGCACCGACCCCATGCTGAACATCAATGCCCTCGCAGATCCGAACGCGGGTTCCATCATATTCACGAACACTGGATCACCTACGGGCGCTCCCTATTCGTTAGGAACCATGCCGCGTGTTACGGGTGCGATTCGAATGCCCGCGTTCATGAGTGAGGATTTTAACGTTCTCAAAAGGACGAGAATTACCGAGGGCACAGACATACTACTGGAGGCTTCCGCCCTAAACTCGTTCAACCGCCATGTGTTTAACCGGCCCACGGACTTCAACATCTACGATCCGGTCGGGTTCGGGAAGTTGAATCCGAGCAATCTCGCTTTAGGCCCCCGAGTGCTTCAGATGCAATTGAAGTTTGAATTCTGAGAGGCAGCCCGGGCGCCGCGCTACACAGAGGCCGCTGCGAAAGCAGCGGCCTTTTGTGTCTCCCGCCGCGGATGTTGATATGATGTGTCTCCGAGTCGCGCTTTCTGGCAGCGGCGGTTGACGGCCCTCCCAGGGAGTGACTCCGCGCGGATGATCCATCAGGACGCTCGTCGATGATGTTCCTTGCCATCTCTGTCCTTGTTGTAGTTGAAGCGATGGGCCAAGCGCCGTCCAGAGGCCCCGACACTTTGATTAAGGACGCCGCGAGCTCGGTCGCCTCCGGAAATCTCGATCGAGCAGACTCCGACTTGGCCTCCTACTTAAAGGGTCGTCCCAATGACCCGCGAGCGCTGAACCTGCTTGGCATGGTGCGCGCCGCGCAACAGCGCAACGATGAAGCAGAGCAGCTTTTCAAACAAGTGATAGCGTTGCAGCCGAAATCGGCGAACGGACACGTCAACCTCGGTCTCCTTTACTTGCAGATGTCGAGAGTTGAGGATGCGGTTCCCCAGCTCCAGGAAGCTTTGCGCATTGACCCCGGCCGCAACGACGCGCGAGGCGCCCTTCTCAATGCTTTGCGCTCTGAGGCGCACGATTCGATTCGAGAAGGCAAGCTGGAAAAGGCTCTCTCGCTTCTCATTACCGCACGGAAGCTGAGTCCCGAAGATACAGACATCGTCTACGACTTTGGATACGTTGCGTTGCGAATGTCGCTCTACCCCGATGCGGAAACCGCCTTCAAGAAGGTCTTGGAGCATCGGCCCGACGACGCTCGAGCGTTATACGGCCTTGGACGTGCCCAGATCGGCCTCGGGCGATATCAGCTTGCGTCGGAGATTTTCTCGCGCTACACGAAACTCAAACCGGCCGACGCTTCCGGCCATTACGCGCTGGGAGTGACATTGGCTTCCCTGGAACAGTTTCCCAAGGCTACGTTGGAGTTCCAGCGGTCTATTGAGATCCAGCCGCGTCAGACCGAATCCTACGTCGAAATAGGCCGCATTGAACTGGCCGAGAATAACTTCGAAGCGGCTCGGGGTGACTTTGATCGCGCTCTCGCAATCGCCCCGCAACACGCGGGAGCGCTCAACGGAGTGGGCCGCGTCGAATTCTCGGAGAAGCACTACGATAAGGCGACGGATGATTTCCGGGCATCGATCGCGGCCGATTCTTCCCAACGCGAGCCTCACTATTATCTCGGCTTGACGTATGCTCGCTTGGGACGCCGGGAGGATTCCGCCAGGGAACTGCAGATTGCCCAGGACCGCGAGCGCGAGGATGTCGAGCGCCATCGCATCGTGATGAAGCTCCTCGATTCGGACGAAAATATAGATGACTCGAAACCACAGCCTTGATTCCGTATAGCGCTTTGAAGAGAGGTCGGCGTCAGCGGCGTTCGTTCCGGCCAAGCCGCGCGAGCGGCCTGAATGCGGTTGACAGACAAAAGGGGGCCGGTCTATATTTACCCGTCCTTGGTGTGTCGCGCTTTTTCCTTATTTTTGCAATGGGTAAACGTTTACTGACTCCGAGGAAGAGCGTCACTCTCTGCCGCATCGCCGCCGGTGCCGCGCTGTTCATCTCGTTTACCTTCATGCCTTCGTGCGGTGGTGGCGGGGTCGGCGGCGGAGGTACTGTTGTGCCCCCTCCTCCACCGCAGAGTTTCCCTGAACTGCCATCCGCAGACCCTCTTACTGGCAACATCTCGCCGATTCACGATCCCAGCATCATCATGCAAGGCGTCACCTACTACTCCTTCACAACCGATCCCGGGGGCCTCACCACGGGCTACCTTGCAATCCGTTGCTCCCAGGACAAAATTTCCTGGGCCACGTGCGGCACGCCAGGTCACGGCGATCACGTCTTCGATCAGATTCCATCCTGGGTGCAGGCGGCGGTTCCCGCAGTATCGAGCCTTTGGGCGCCAGACATCTCATTCTTCAACGGCCAGTATCATCTCTATTATGCCGGCTCCACTTTCGGCTCCAATCAGTCGGTGATCGGCCTCGCCACCAACGTCACGCTCGATCCGTCCAATCAGGCCTACCAGTGGGTGGATCAGGGAGAAGTTCTCGCATCGACTTCGGGCGACAACTTCAACGCGATTGATCCGAATATTCTCGTCGACTCGAACGGAAATGTCTGGCTCACCTACGGAAGCTTCTGGAGCGGAATTTTTCAGCAGCAGATTGATCCTGCGACTGGAAAGCCGATCTCTGGCCAAATGCCCATCAATCTCGCCGCGCGCCCTGCCATTCAATCCGACCCGATCGAAGGCGCCTCCCTCCTTCAGCATGGGTCCTTCTACTACTTGTTTGTCTCCTTCGATTTTTGTTGTCAGTCGAACCCTGCCAACAGCAATTACAAAATCGCTGTCGGTCGCTCCCCAAATCCGAACGGGCCCTTCGCGGATATGAGCGGCACCGCGATGCTGCAGGGCGGCGGCACGATCTTGATGACTGGCAACAGCTCTACCTGGAACGCTCCCGGCGGACAGACTCCTTACCTCGATCCCGGCAGCAACACCGACGTCATCGCGTTCCACGCGCTGAACCTGCAGCAGAACGGTCTCGACTATCTCTGGATTACTCCTCTTACGTGGAGCGCCGACTGGCCCACCGTTTCGACGTCTTTGACTTTGCCCACTCGCACACTCGTTGCCACAACTGTCACGCTGAGCAGCTCTTCTTCTACCATTGTCGCGGGCGATTCGGTAACGCTCGGGGCTGTCGTAAGTGGGGCAAGCAACGAGCCCACGGGTTCCGTGACCTTTTCAGAGAGCAACTCGAGTCTCGGAGCCGTCAACCTAAATGCCAGCGGCTCGGCCTCGCTGACGCTAAGCTCTCTCTCTGTAGGAACTCATTCCTTCATAGCCACGTACTCAGGAGACGCGGGCGACGCGCCGTCGAGTTCCTCCGCTATTTCTATTACGGTGCAGCAGCAACCGCCCGCTGCCACCTCAACAGTTCTCACGACCTCCGCCGGCACCTTGCAGCAAGGCTTGCCATTGGAACTCACTGCCACGGCCGCTCGCACCTCGGGCACGGGCAGTCCCGCCGGGTCGGTTTCCTTCCTTGATGGCTCGTCGGCAATCGGAACGGCGCAACTCGATGCCAGTGGGCGAGCCATCCTCACTGTCACCAATCTTGCAGTGGCGACTCACAGTCTCACAGCGTCATATGCGGGTGACTCGTCGGACCAGCCCTCCGTTTCCGCTCCGGCGGGCGTGGTGATCCAGAAGTCCGCCACCATCACCTACACGAATCCGCTCACGCTTACCGATCCCGCGAAGGGCTCTGTCATCAGTTGCCCAGACCCCGCAGTCATCAAAGTCCAAACGAGCGGGCAGAACACCTGGTACCTCTATTGCACGGGCGACGCGCACAACAGCCAGGATCTGAATGCCCAGAACCAGTTGAACGCCCACTTGATTAGCATTTACGAGTCGACGGACCTTGTGCACTGGACCTATGATAACGATGCCTTTACTTCGCCGCCCTCGTGGGTTGCCACGCCCTACCTGTGGGCGCCTGCCATCAAGTACTTCAATAATCGCTACTACCTCTACTTCACCACCAATGTCACGAATCTCGCGGGGAACGGCGCAGCCATCGGCGTTGGCACCAGCTCGAGCCCCAAGGGACCCTTTGTCGATAGCGGTGCTCCCGCTGTCGCCCCGGAGACCGCCACGAACTGCTGCAACAATGCCTATCGCTGGCTTTTCGATCCTGATGTGATTCAGGATTCCACAGGTCAGAATTACATTCTCTTCGGTAGCTATGTCGGTGGGGTCTCGATCCGCAAGCTCTCGTCCGACGGTCTCACATCCGATCCCTCGAGCGAGCAGCTAATCGCCGCGGATAACCGCTATGAGGGCGCGAACTGGGTTCAGCACGGCGGCTACTATTATCTGTTGGCTTCGTCTACCAACTGTTGCGCCGGACCGCTCACCGGCTACAGCGTGTTTGCCGCCCGCGCCACTTCACCTACGGGTCCCTACTTGGATGAGCAGGGCAACTCGCTCACAGCAGTAGCTACCGGTGGAACCCCCGTCCTCTCTATGAACGGCAACAGCTTCGTTGGCCCCGGTGGCAATGTTGTCTTCGCGGACGAAGCAGGCCAGAGCTATATCCTCTACCATGCAGTGAATCTCAGTTCGCCCTACTTCCCGGGCTTCGTTGGCTCAACCGCTAGGCCGGTGCTCCTGGATGCGCTGGATTGGGATTCGAACGGATGGCCTGTCGCGCGCGGCGGCTTCGGGCCGTCCGATTCTTCCTCTCCGCAGCCGCTTCCTGCGGCTCAACCCGGCGCTCCCTCCGGTTACGCTGCCACGTTCAATACGAACGACCAGCCTCTGGCTGCGATTGCCGGCTTGTCCGATGAATTCAACTCCTCGTCTCTCGGGTCGCAGTGGTCGTTCATTCATTCCACGCCTTCGTATCAGTTGACCGGCACGGCTTATCAGGTGTCGACCGTCGGCTTCGACACGACGAACGCCATGGCTCAGGTGCCTCTCTTGGCTGAGCCTGCTCCCGCCACTGACTATGTGGTTGAAACCAAGCTCACTTTGAATCTCCCAACAACCGGTGCGGGCAATGATTTCGCTCAGGCCGGTCTATTGCTTTACGCCGATGACGCCGACTACATTCGGATGGATCTTTTTTCTGACTCAGACACTCGCCAAATCGAATTCATCAAGGCTCAATCTCCCCCCGCCAACGGATATCCTACATGGGGCTCGTCGGACGTTGGCGCTCCCACCATTGTCTCGGGCGGCGTGCAGGTCTGGATGAGAATCGTCAAGCGCACGGTGAATGGCGCCGAAACCTATACGGCGTATAGCAGCGCTGATGGCGTCAACTGGATTCGTGGCAGCACGTGGATTCACAGCCTCGGAACGAGCGCAAAGATATGCCTCTACGCCGGCAATCGCGCGGGTTTCACGGCGTCATTCGACTACGTCCATGTTTCGACTCTGAAGTAGACCCGCGCTTGATTGAGGAGATTACGGTGACGGTGTCTTCCTACCTCGCGCGCGCCAACCGAACCAGAGTCCGTGGCGACGCGTCGCCTTCGACGATTTCTATTCTCGCGTCGCCTGGAACCGCCTTGAACGACTGCCGAAGTCCGCTGGGCCAGTCAATCTGAAGCGCGTCCACTTGGCGGTCGCGTGCAAGGCCGATGTGGACGAGGCGCGAGTTAAGCGAACCGAAGCCGTTTCCGCCATCCACCCACTTGTAGATCCTTCGCTCGCCGATTGTTGCCGTCACGCGCGCGCCGATAGCATCGCGATTCGATTTCTTTCCCACAAGACGAATCTCCAGGCTGTGATTTCCTGATCCCAAGTTTCGATAAAGCCGGCTCGTTTCTCGCGTGCCCCAGTAGAATCCCCCGAAAGAACCGAACAGGCTCAAATTTCCGCTGTCGTCGTAATCCGAGAACGCCATCCCGTGCAGCATCCCGTAGTGAACGAGCCCCGCCGACTCCGCGATGTCCGTGAAGTGCCCGCGTCCGTCATTGTGCAGCAGCGGCTTCGGCTCGCTCCAGTCGAGCTCTGGATTCCCCGTCCCCAACACAATTTCCTCAAAGCCGTCATTATCCATGTCGGCCACCTGCGACGACATCGCCCCGTACCACCCCGTGATCCCAGACTCCTCAGCAACATCCACGAAGGTTCCGTCGCCCATGTTTCGAAACAGGAGCTGCCGCTGCCCCTTCGCCACCGCTGCTCCGCTCATCTTGTTCGCGATCATATCCGTCAATGCGCCGTCCGGATACGTCGAGACGAATAGGTCAAGCAACCCGTCGTTGTTGTAATCGAAAAATCCCGCTGTGTACGCGTGAACCTTCCTGCGAATTCCGGCTCGCTCGCTCACATCCTCGAAGCGTCCGCCCCCGAGATTCCGAAATAGATACGGCCCGGCGTCGTAGCTGGTCGCGAGCAAATCCTGCCGCCCGTCGCCGTCGTAATCTCCCCAGCAGACCGAAATCCACTTCGCCTTCACACTCAATCCCGCCTGCCTGCCAAGCTCTCGAAATTTTCCCTTGCCTTCGTTGTGATACAGCCGTAGATAATCTCCGCCATCCGGTTCGACGATTCCCGTCGCCACCGCAAGGTCGGCCCGCCCATCATTGTCGTAATCCGCCCACGAGGTGTTGAACGCGTCTACCGCCTCCGCGAGCCCTGCCTCTTTCGTGACATCCGTAAAGCGCTTGCCCGCCTCGTTGTGAAAAAGAAAAAGCCGGTTGCTTCCTCCCCATCCATTGCTCGCCAGCAAGATGTCCTGATAACCGTCATTGTCGTAGTCGATGAATTGTGACGCGTAGCAACCCAGCCCGACGCCATCGACCAGCCCCATTTGCCCAGCGACGTCCTCGAATTTCCCATTGCCCAAGTTTCGGAGCAGCCGGAACGGCGCCCGCTCTGCCCCCACGAGAATGTCGTCGCGCCCGTCGTTATCAAAGTCGCCCCACGCCGCGCCGCGCCCCAACGCCAGCCGTCCGACTTCTGCTTCCTCCGCCATGTCTTCGAATCGAAATGGCGAAGGTGCCGCCGCGGGCATCCTCAACCGGTACTCCTCCGGGATGCTGCTGTCCGGTCGTTTAGCTTGAATCGTCAGCACACGCAGCATCCACTTATAACGGACGTCCGTCGGAATATCGCGGCACGCCTGCAGCGCGTACGGAATCCCGTTCGCGTAGTCTTCCTTCAAGAGATAAATCGTCGCAATCGCATAGGCAACCGCTCCCGGGCGCTCCTTCATCCTCGGCACCAGCATCTTCAGTGCTTCGTCGAAACGTCCCGCCAGGAGCGGGTAGCGCGCTTCGTCATATTCCGCCAGGTCCGGGAAGTGTTGCGCGCCCTGCCCATTCTGATCATTTTGCGGGGAGAACATTCGCGCCAGTGCGGCACTGGGAAAGAATTGCGAGCCGGCCCATACAGCTCCGGCGCCAAGCGCAGCCTTCTTGATGAGGTCGCGGCGGTCCAATCTTCTTCTCTCTAATACCGTCCGCGATTATAAAGCGGGTCGTCTACTGCGCCTCATGCCGTTTGAGAGTGTCGTAGAGAGGCTCGGCGGGTTTCACTTGCGACGGTTCCTCGGCCACAGTGATCGCCAGGACGCGTATCTTGTCGTTATCGGGAAGCGTCAGCGTTGTTGCTCCGGCGGGCACGTCGAGCGGATAAGCGAAGAGGTAAGAATACGAGTAGGCCTCGTTCTTGCCGTCGGCTGTGTGCCGGTGATCGCAATACCAGGCAATCGGGGCGCGCTTGATAAAGCCCGGGGTTATGTCGCCCGTGAATTCCATCACCCTCTCCGTTTTCGGCGCATTCGGAGGCGGCGTGTATCCCGCGGGGTATTGCACCGGAACCTCTTTGTACGCCCATGATCGGTTGTCCCATTGCCCCACGAACCCGCCCCAGTTCTCAACGTGAGCCTGCGCGGAGGTATCGCCGATCCGGAATGTCGCATCTTGATCGCCGTCGGATGCTGCCGCCAGCACATAGACGCGATTGAACCTTCCCGCTGGCAGCTGAATCGTTTGCCCTCGAGCCGCAATGGCATCTGCATGACCCGTCCAGGCCGCCCCAAGCTTGAACCGAATCCCAGCGTAGTCGAGTTCAGCAGGTAGCATCCCCGCTGCAAGCGCCTCTCCCGCTGCATCGAATCCGCCGTCTGACTTCGTCCCGGCTTTGCTTCCGATTGAAAGGTCGTAATTCAGTGCAACGGGTCGCGACTCTAAAGCGGGCGCGTTCAGATGGTGACTTCCGAGCCTGACGGCAAATGTCCTCGGTTCGTACGGATCGAAGTCTGTCACCAGCTCTCCGCTTTCCACCGTGGCCGGCCCTAACGGCTGCTCCTGCCCGTTCACTTCGCGCGCCGCACTGATCGGTGCCGCGAAAGCCACCCGGACGTTGTGTTGCGGTTCGCCGCTCAGCTCCACCAGTCGCACCACCACTTCGTCGCTATCCTCCGCCTTTTTCAGCGCCAGCACTCGAATCCGGGTGTTATTGATGTGCAGCAGAGAAAAGCTCTTGCCGAGTCCGCCGTTGTGCTTCGTCGCCTCGAAGGCAAGCAGCGGCTGATTCAGCCGCCACGCCTGCCAGTCTGTCTCGCCCTGCCGCCAATCCTCAGCGTGTCCCGCGAGTCCGTAGATGAATTCGTGGTGGCCCCAGTCCTGCGAGGTTTGATCGCTGTAATCGCGTCCATTGCCGGTGCCAAGGCCCGGTGTATAGAGCAGAGTCAGCCGCAGAGTCTTGTCATCCGGCTTGTCGGAGCCGTTCTTGCAATCCGTGAGAATCGTGACGCCATACTTTCCGCGTTGATCCGTTAGATCGAACCACTGGTGCGACGGAAACTCGAATTTCCGGTCGTAATCCGTGCTGCGCCCGATGGTTCCAATATCCCAGTTGTACGTTGCTTCCGGATTGGAAGCGGTCAGCGGAAATGTAGCCTTCAGCGCCGCCGCGGCCGTATGCCAGTCGATGCTGTTTCCGAATTCCACTCGATTTCCTGCGTCGCCCGCCGAGAGTCGAACCGTCTGCACGAACTTCGACCCTTCCGATTCGCGTTCGATCTCCACCGCTACCCGCATTGGCCCGTTCTCCACAACTCGTATCTTCGCCGGGCCGTCAACGTATCCGCGCGGTGGCTTTTGTTGATCCGCCCAATCCATGTTCCACGCCGGCCAATCGTGCGGCTTCTCCGTCTCGAATGCCAGCCGCGCCGGCGCGGAAAGCAGTTGCTGCTTCACATCCTTATCGTAAATTCCGCTTACGTCTCCGTTTTCGTCGATCTTGACCACGTAGCGTCCGTTTTCCAGTTCCGATTCGCTCACATGCAGGTCCGGATTCGCACCCGGAGCCTCATCCGATGCCTGAATGTCGTAAACGGCAAATCCGACCGACGGAACCTTGGCCACGAACAACACCTTCGCCGCGCCATTTTCGCCCGGCTCAATCTGCGCGAGCGTTTCTTTTCCGTCCGGTCCGGTCACTCGCACTCCCTTTGGCATTCCGCCTGGGAAAGAGACGTTCGCCTCGGCCACATCCTCGCGTTCAATGTTGAGCGGATTGTAGACGACAATCGGAATGCCTTTTGCTTCCGTGTTCATCCCGCCCGCGACGCCTTCCACCTCGCTCGTCAGCACCACCGAAAACTGGTTCAGCGCGATTACCTGGTCGTTCCACGAAAAGTTGTAGGCTTGTGGAGTCGCTGTTCCTGCCATGATGTCGTGAAACTGCCCGCCCATTACCAGCGTCCAGGCGTCATTCAATCGCTTCTGCGGATATGTCCTCGCGCCTAGCCACTGTGCCGCCACGGACGCTTCTTCCGCCGCTTGCCCCAGCAGCTCGTTCTTGCGATTCCATCGTTTTTGATACGCCTCGGATGTGAGCGAGCCCGCCGAATGGTTCGTCAGTTCGAATTCTCCCTGATACCGCGGAAGACGGCCGGCCTCCGCGGGCGTGATGTCGAGAAACATCTGATCGGCTTTTGGGGCGACAACTCGGAGCGGCCCCTCTCCGACCTGAACCTCTGGCGCCTGTGTCTTCGCGACTCGTTGGCGGTATTCCCAGAACCTCTCTCCCGGGCGGCGCGGAGGCGGAAGCTGGGCCTCGCTCTTGTCGAGGATCGCCTCGAGCGTCTTCACGGAACTTTCTTCCGGGGCACCTCCCACGTCGCCGGTCCCATAATAGTGATAGTCGGCGAAGAGTCCGGTCACCTTTCCATCAAGATTCACTCGATTTACCCATTCGGGATCGCTCGTCAAGTCCGTCGTGATGTTTCCGCCGTAGCTTCCGGGATTCAATGCGGAGATTACTCCACGGCCGTCGGGCCCAATCCACATCCCCACGTTGAACGGAATCCCCACCGGCGTATCCTCTGCAGACACGCCGGGTCCCCCTGACGCCGAAGATCCCCAGGTAAGTTTCTGTGTAGAAAAACCCTTCACGCCGGAGTGTGCCAGGATGCTCGGCAGCGATGCGGGAAAGCCGAAGCAATCGGGCAGCATGTACTCCATGCTGTATTTCCCGAATTCGTGCCGGAAGAATTCGTTGCCGTAAAGCACCTGGCGGAAGAGTGACTCGGCGGATGGCGAGTTCACATCGCTTTCTTCCATCGATGAGCCTGCGGGGAACCAGCGCCCTTCGGCGATGTATTTTTTCAGCGTCTGATATTCCGCTGGGTAGTACTCCTTCATGAAGCGATAGCGGTTCGCTCCCGTGAAATTGAACACGTAATGCGGGTACTTCTCGATCAGTTTGAAGTTATCGTGAAGCGTGTTCGCGATGTATTCGTCGATGACCTGCGGATACTCCCAGCGCCACTCCGTGTCGAGGTGCGCGTACCCAACGACGTAAAGCGTCGGGCGCTTCGCAAGGTCCATCTTGTGCGCGACCGCCTTCTTCGCCCCTGGCTCGTTGTGCTTGGCCGCCATTGTTTCGGGACTTGTCGCTGGCTTTGTAGCCTGCGTTTGGCCCGGGGCTCGCACTGCGCAGGTCGCGCTCAAGCACGTGAGAATCAAGAATGCGTGCCGGAGCGGGCGCAGCGACGCGGCTCCTCGCGAAGCTACCGGTTGATGCTTGGGGCTTGGGCTCATTCTGTGGTCCTCCGATCGCCCCCACCGCTGGCGGAGCGAGAGCAACACCTAGCCTCTCGAGATATTGTGAAGCAAGAGCACTTCCACGGCGGACATCGAGGATTCCAAGGCTCAAATCCGCTCTGGAGTCTTGGCCACCCCCGGCAAGCTGTCAATGCACCCGGAGATGGTCTGTCGCTTCCCGGGTAAGTTCCTCAGCCTGCAAGGAATATGCCTCATTCTTCCCCTGCTCGTTTTCGGCGTCTGCCTGTGTTACGCGCCCTTGATGCTAAAATGTGCCGCTCGTATGCGTTTGCCATTTTTGTGGATCGCCCTGGGCGTCATGGTAGTCGCTCTTCAAGCTCGGAAGGCTACGTCACCTACTTCTGTGGCGATCGTGCCGGGCAAGTTCGTCGATGTCACTTCCGAAGCAGGAGTCCATTTCCGCGATCTTTCGTCCCATACTTCAAAGAAGTACCTCATCGAAACCATGGGCTCCGGTGTCGCCCTGTTCGACTATGATAACGACGGTCGGCTGGACATTTTCCTCGTCAACGGCGCTCCCCTCACGGATCCCACTCCTAAGGGAACCATTCCTCAAAAGACGGGACCCGAGTATTGGAACCGCCTCTATCATCAGAAGCCCGACGGCACCTTCGAAGACGTCACCGAGAAAGCGGGGCTGCAGGGCGCGGGCTACGGGATGGGAGTTGCCGTCGGCGACTACGACAACGACGGTTACGACGATCTCTTCGTCACCGGCTACGGTGGTAACAAGCTCTATCACAACAACGGGGATGGCACCTTCACTGACGTCACCGAAAAAGCTGGCGTCGCCGGCAGCGGATGGTCGAGCAGCGCCGCCTGGATCGATCTCGATGGAGACAGGCTCCTCGATCTCGTCGTCCTGCGCTATATGAAATGGGACTTCGACGACATCTACTGCGGAATTCACGAGCCCGACGGCCGGGATTACTGCCACCCTGATATCTTCCAGCCGATCACTCCGCTCGTCTATCACAACGACGGCAACGGTCATTTCACCGAAGTGTCGGCAAAGATCGGCCTATCCAAGCCGGGCAAGGGCCTGGGCATTGCCTTCGCGGATTACGACCGAGACGGTCACACGGATATCTTCGTTGCGAACGATTCAATGGTTGAGTTTCTCTACCATAACAAAGGTGACGGAACATTCGAGGAGGTCGGCCTGATGTCCGGGGCCGCAGTCGACGGCGACGGTCAAACCTACGCGGGAATGGGTGTCGACTTCGCCGACTACAATAATGACGGTCTGCCTGATCTGCTCATCACGGATCTGGCCAATCAACAGTACGCGCTATATCGCAACGATGGCGACGGCACCTTCACGTACGACAGTTTCGCCACCGGTCTCGCCGCGATCACCCTCAAGCACTCCGGTTGGGGCGCGCGCTTCCTTGATTATGATAACGACGGCTGGAAGGATCTTCTGATCGCTCAGGGGCATGACCTGGAGTCCATCCAGCGCAGTTATCCCGACCTACGCTATCGCGAGCCCATGGTGCTCGCTCGCAACACGGGCAAACGCTTCGTGGACGTGTCAAAGGAATCTGGCGACGTGTTCCACCAGGCTTGGGTTGGTCGCGGTCTGGCCATCGGCGACATTTATAATGATGGACATATCGACGCCGTTGTCTCCACAAACGACGGCCCGGCATATATCCTTCGCAACGAGACTCCCACACGGAATCATTGGCTCTCACTGCTCCTCGTCGGCCACAAAAGCAATCGCGACGGCATCGGCGCGGAGGTCAAAGTCACCACGAGCAAAGGCACGCAACTTGCCACTGTCACCACTGCGGGCAGCTATCTCTCTTCCAGCGATAAGCGCGTCCATTTTGGTCTCGGCACTGACGCCGTTGCGCAGGCCGTCGAGATTCGCTGGCCGAGCGGTATCGTCCAGACCCTCAAAAACGTTCAGGGTGACCAGATTCTTCAGGTCGATGAAGACACTAAGGCGCCCCGAAAGCCGCAATGAAAACTCGAGCCCTTCCTTGCGGGACAATTGCTTGCCTTCTCGTGCTGCTTGTCTCGGGACTTCTGCCTTCCAATCTGGGCCGCGCTCAAATGTCGACCAAGCAGCAACAGAATCCGGCCAAGCCCTCCGGAGTGGCCACCGGGGGCGTCTACGCACCCGTTAAGGACGCTCTGAATCGCCCGATTACCGCCGGCGGATTCGTCGACGGAGCGCCTGTAGTCTTCATCGATATCACTAAACAAGCGGGCCTCGATAAGTTTCATCACCGCTCGGGAACGCCCGAGAAGAGGACCATTCTTGAGGCCCCCGGATCGGGCGTCGCGTTGCTCGATTACGACAACGACGGCTGGCTCGACATTTACTTGGTAAATGGCTCGACCTTTCGGGCGCTAAAGGGCGAAGAACCTGCGCCTCGCGCGATGCTGCTTCACAACAATCACGATGGCACCTTTACGGACGTCACAGATAAAGCCGGCGTAGCAAATGAACGATGGGGATTCGGCGTCGCCGTTGCGGATTATGACAACGACGGCTGGCCCGACATTTTCGTGGCGAACTTTGGCAAGAACCGTCTGTATCACAACAATCACGACGGTACCTTCACTGACGTCGCGGAGAAGGCTGGCGTTGCGTTGGGCGGTTGGTCCACCGGGCCGACGTGGGGCGATTACGACCGCGACGGATTGCTCGATCTTTTCGTTCCCGGTTACGTGAAGTTTGATCCCGACAATCCGCCGCTCGCCGGAAAGCGCCCGATTCCAACCGATGCTTGCCAGTTTCGTGGCGTTAACGTTCTCTGCGGGCCGCTTGGCCTCGTCGGAGAAAGGGACCACCTGTTTCACAACAATGGAGATGGAACCTTCACGGACGTGAGCGTCAAGGCGGGTGTTTCCGATCCACTGGGTGCATATGGGTTTCAAGGCACGTTCGTGGACGTCGATGACGATGGCTGGGTCGACTTGGTCGTCGCCAATGACTCGGTCCCGAATTTTCTCTACCATAATCGCCACGATGGAACCTTCGAGGACGTCAGCCTGATTTCTGGCTTTGCGCTCACCGAAGAGGGCCGCCCGCAGGCCTCCATGGGCATCGCCGTCGGCGATTATAATCGCGACGGCAGGGTCGACCTCTACACCACTTCCTTTTCCGACGATTACAACAGCCTCTACCGCAACGACGGCGGCGGAAATTTCACGGACGTCACGTTTCGCGCCGGCCTCGGTAAACCCACCATCCCCTTTCTTAGCTGGGGCACTGGCTTCCTCGATTTTGACAACGATGGCCTGCTCGACATCTTCGTCGCCAACGGCCACGTCTATCCTATTGTTGACCACGAGGATTGGGGCACTACCTACGCCGAGCGGCCCCAGCTCTTCCGCAACCTCGATGGAAAGAATTTCAAGGAGGTGCCCCCCGCCACCGGGAGCGGCCTCGCGGACGTGATTACCGCGCGTGGCGCCGCCTTCGGCGACCTGTTCAACGACGGCCACATCGATGTTGTCCTCAACAATATGGATTCGACGCCCACCGTTCTCCGCAATGTGGCCAAGAGCGGCAACCATTGGATTGCGTTCAAGCTCGTTGGCGGGCCGGGCAGCCCCAGGGATGCGGTAGGAGCGAAGGTGTTCGTGACGGCTGGCGGATTCCGGCAACGCGCCGACGTGATCAGCGGCAGCAGCTATGGGTCGAGTTCGGACGTAAGGCCACATTTCGGGCTGGGAGGGGCGACGAGGTTGGGCCGAGTGGAGGTGGATTGGCCGGACGGGAAGGAGGAAAACGTGTCGGTGGCGGAAGTGGATCGGATTGTTACGGTGGTGGAGGGAAAAGGAGTTGTGAAGCAGTGAGGGTGAAATAAAGCGCGGTGCCGTATAGATTAGAAAAAATTTAGTTCTTTATTTTGAATGACTTACGCGATTTTCTAATCTTCAGGCTGAAGATTAGAACCCCGAAAATAGAGCCTTCCGACGCCTTCGCGCGGCCAATTGACACCATCGGTGCTGGGTTTGACCCGGGTCGGCGCATATCTTAGCCGAGCCGCGATCAGCCTCTCCGAACGACCAGGCAGGGGAACAAAAAGCTGCAAGTCCTATTCTTCCAATGAGTTGGGCGGGCACGCACAGATAACAACCGGGTGCATTGACCTTGACTCTCAAGGAGCGGAGAGTGGCTGCCAGTTTGGGGTCGTGTGGGGCCGTGCTCTGCCAGCGCGGACGTTTGGGTCGGTTTTGGGGAGGATGCCACCAATGAAAGAACCAGTTCTGTCTTGCCTTCGTAAATTCAATCTCATCTCGCTCGCGGCGGCCCTCGCCTTTTGCTTGGTGATCGTTGCGCCTAATCCGGCGCACGCTCAAGCGCTGAGCGGGATCTCGGGGACGGTGACCGATCCGAGCGGCGCGGTGGTGCCGGGTGCAAACGTCACCGTGACGAATGTGGACACCGGAGTAGTGAGCCGGTCGGTGACGACGTCTGCGGGAGTGTACTCGATTACGGATTTGATCCCAGGCGCGTATTCGGTCCGGATCGAAAAGGCTAACTTCCAAGCGGCTGTGATTAACGCGATCAGCATCGAGGTAGGCAAAACTTCGACGGTAGATGTTGAGCTGAAGACGGGAGCTGTCGCCGAAACCATCGAGGTACAGGGCAATGCCATTTCCCTCGAAACTTCGCAGCCTCAAGTGGGAACCACCATTGAAAACAGCATCGTGCAGGAGGCGCCTGTCTTCGAGCTTACAGCTGGAACCGGACGCGACCGCCAAATCGACCAATATCTTTTCCTTGCGCCAGGCGTGACGGGAGGGACATTCAGTCATCGCATCGATGGAGGCGTGGATTTCCAGAACGAAGTCGTTTTCAACGGTGTTGTGGCGGCTCAGTCGGAAACGCAGGGCTACCAGACGAACATCAACCCTCCGTTCGAAATGATCGACGAATTCCGCGTGCAGTCGTCGGTGTTTTCGGCGCAATACGGGCTGGCGCAGGGCGTGGCCCAATACCAGTTCAAGTCGGGCGGCAACACGCTGCACGGCGACGCGTTCGAGATCATGCGGAACGACTGGTTCGACGCCCCGGGGGCCGTGAGGGACTCGGCGGGAGAAGGGCCAGCGCTCGACCGTGAAAACAACTTCGGGTTCTCCCTCGGCGGCCCAGTGTGGATTCCGCCGATATACAACGGCAAAAACAAGACTTTCTTCCATGTTGCGGCGGACTGGTATCGCGAGAAGAACAATCCGGACTCTCTGTTCACCGTCCCCACTCCGGAGATGGTGCAGGGAAACTTCAGCAACTTCACGACGAGCAACACGAGTTCCACGGTCCAGCCCATCTATGTGCCACCAGCTTGGGCAGCAGATCCCAGCCTGATGCCAGCGGGGTGCGTGCCCGGCGCAGCACCAGGACAGCAATGGCCAGGCAACATCATTCCGCAAAGCTGCTTTAGTGCCACCTCCCAATTGCTGCTGCCGTTGATTCCGACTCCGAATCATGTAGTGGGGAACGGGGTCAATAACAACATGATCCCAACCTTGACGGTGCCGATCAAGCAGGCGAACTGGGGATTCTCAATCGACCATAACCTCACCCAGACCCAGAAGCTACATGGCAGCTTCTGGCGCGATTCGCAGAACGCTCCGAACTGGGATCATAACGGGTTCTTCAACAACGAACTCTCCGCGCTGAAGACGGAGCCGCGGCTGGGTACCGGAATCTTTCTGACGTATTCAAACGCCATCACCAACAACCTGGTGGTGACGGGCGGTATCGGCTGGATGGGCGAACTCAACAATGAGTTCAACACCCACCTGAACACCGGGGTCGGCGTCGGATTTCCGGCGGTGGACGGAAGCATCGTGTTGCCGACGATCAACTGGGGCGGATCCGATCCAAACGCCCCGGTTTCCTGGGGCGTGAACACAAACGGCGAGACCTTTTCGATCAACCGGAAATTGGGAATCGGCGTGGACAACAACTGGCTATGGACGCACGGCCGGCACACCACGAACATCGGATGGGAGCTGCGGCGAACTTACCAGGATGACCACGAGTGCCAGAACTGCGGCGGCGGATTCCTCTTCAGTTCTCTGATCACCGGTGACGGTAACCCCGCGGACAACAGCATTACTGGAAGCGACTTCGCAACGTTCCTTCTGGGCGACGCTTCGTCGGCCACGCGCAGCTTTGCGCTGGAGAACAAGCTAAGGAACTGGTACTTCGCGCCGTACATACAGGACGACATCAAGGTGACACCGAGGTTGACGGTAAACGTGGGCGTGCGGTGGGACATTGCGCTACCGTTCACGGACGACACGCGAACGGAAGGAACGAACACAGTAGTCTTCTTCAACCCCAGCGTGCCCAATCCGGGCGCGGTGAGTCCCGCGACGGGGAATCCGCTGCTTGGCGCCGCGAGCGCTCTGGGAACCTGCCCGACGTGCGTGGGCTACGACCGGGCTGAAGTGAGCCTGAGGCACTTTAGCCCGCGTCTCGGCTTTGCGTACGAACTGAACTCCAGGACCGTGATCTCAGGAGGGTATTCGCTGAACTACCTGGATAGCGGGTCCTACGAGTATGGCGTCCATAAGATAGCAGTCGACTACGGAAACTGGCTGGCGGGTAGCCTAAACGTTCCATCGTTCGGAACGTACGTGCCGAATTACGGGGAGTGGGACACGAACGTGCTGCCGGTGCCGGCGACGACGCCTTTCTCGCCGACAATCGCGAACGTGAACAACCCGCACTTCTTCGACAGGTCGCTGACGACGCTGCCGTACGTCCAGGCGTGGAATGCCGGAGTGCAGCGAGAGCTGCCCGGAAACATGTTCGTGCAGGTGTCGTACGTGGGGAACCGTTCGGTGCACATTCCGGCAGCATTGATCCACTTCGACCAACTGAACCCGAGTTATCTCTCGCTGTGCACTCCCGCGAACGGCGGGCTAAACGATTGCACGCTGAGTAACGCGTGGACGGACGGAGTAAACCAGCCGATCCTGCAGAGTCTAGGGTTCGCGCAGACGAGCGTGACGTGCCCCGGAGGAGGGCCATCGGGAAATTTCTACACGCCATACGTGAACTTCCTGTGCGATTGGGGGCCGAGCGCACCATTGTCGCAGGCATTGCTGCCGTATCCGCAATTCAGCGGAATCACCGACAATTACGATCAGACGGGCATGAGCCTGTACAACGCGTTGCAGGTGCAATTCCAGAAGCGTTATGCGAGCGGCCTATCGTTCCTTGTGAACTACACTCTGGCCCGAAACATGACCAACACGGACAGCGGCTTCGGGACGTTCAACGGTGGCAGCCTCAACCAGTACAACACGAAGGCCGAATGGTCCGTGGCGGACAACGACGAGACGCATCTCGCAAATGTGAGCGTGGTTTACGAGCTCCCTCTAGGGCCAGGAAAGAAGTTCCTCAACAGCGGCGGAATCGTGGCCAAGAACCTGCTGGGTGGCTGGCAGTTCAGTACGTTCTTCACGTATCAGAGCGGATTGCCCTTCGGCATCAGCGCGAACGGCGGATTGCCGAACGCTGCGGGTAACCGCGCAGACCGCATTCCTGGCGTGCCACTGACGGTGAACTGGGATAACTACTATCAGGATCTTGCTGGTAATCCAGTGCCGGTGTTCAACCCAGCTGCGTTTTCGGCGCCTGGAATCTGGGCCCTGGGAAATACGCCGCGCAACGTCTTACGAAACCCGTTCTACAGCAACGAGAACCTGGCATTCGCGAAGCATTTCTTCCTTGGCGACCGGGTGTCGGCGGAGCTTCGGGTTGAGTACTTCAACCTTTTCAACCGATTCCTGGTCGGCAACTGTCTAGATGAGAATTCAAACGACTCGTTGGCCGCGGGCGGAAACGGGAACTTCGGCCTTGAGGGGCTGGGAAGTGTCTGCCAAGGCAATTCACCGCGCCAAGGCCAAGCGTACTTTACAGTTCGATTCTAGAAGCTCCGGCAAATCCCGTCCACCCCGGGATTGGCGCTGAACGGGCCGGGACTTCGGGGGAATTCAGAGGCGTCAGCCTTCAATCCCTCGAGTCCCGGCTTCTTTTTTGTGGACACTCGCTTCGACGAAAACCTACGATGTCCTGGTTATGGACCGGCGTGTCATGCGGTTCGCTATTGCTGCCCTCCTGGCGTTGGGAAGCTTGCTCGGGTCAGGCGCGAGTGCGCGCCACAGCGATGGCGCAACCGGGATAGGCACCCTGAGCAGTCAATCTCCCGGCGCCGAGCCCGAAGGGCTAGAGCGGGCGCAATCGCTGCTCCGCGACGGCGATGTGGCGGGAGCAGATAAGGCCGCGCGCGAGTTTCTGACGCATCACGCGGACTCTGCGGAGGGTCACTTCCTTCTGGGATACATCCTGTTCAGGAAGATGCAGGCGCACGGCACAAACCCAAGCACGTTGAATTATGCGGCGAACGAATCCGAAACGGAGTTTCGAGAAGCAAATGCGAAGGAGTCGTTGGCCGAATTTACGGCGGGCGCGAGATATCACGATCCAAGCGCTTTCGATCTGAAAATCGTCGCCTTTGACTACATTCTCCTCGACGATTCGAAGGATGCAGACAAATGGCTGACACGCGCAACGGAGCTTGATCCCAAAGATTCCGACATCTGGTACAACCTCGGCCGGACGAAATATACGGAGAACCGGTTCCAGGAGGCAATTCATGCGTTCGAGGAATGCCTGAAGCTCGATCCAAAGAATGTGAAAGCGGAAGACAATCTGGGATTGTCGTACTACGGGCTGGGGCGCACAGACGATGCGCTGAAGGCCTACAAGACGGCCATCGAGTGGCAATCGCAGGCGGCGGAGAAGGACGCGCAGCCGTTCATCGATCTTGGCACGCTGTATATCGAGAAGAACCAGCCCAAAGAGGCGCTGCCGTACCTCGAGCAGGCAATGCAGATTGCGCCGGGAGATGCGAAGGGCCACGAAGAACTCGGGAAAGCGCATTCCGCGCTGAACGATTTGCCGAAGGCCCAGAGCGAATTCGAGAAGGCGGTGACGCTGGCGCCGAACGTGGCGCGCCTGCATTACATGCTCGGGCAGGTCTATCGCCGCGAAGGAATGATCGACAAGGCGAAAGAGCAATTTGCGCGCGTGGCGGAACTGAACGGGACGCACTCGTCGGAGGACAAACCGATCGATTGATTACTGCGGCGGATTCTGCGGCTTTTCTTCCTCTTTGTTTTTTTCCTGCATCACCTGCTGGGCGCGCGCGGCCGTAGCGGCGCGTCCACTTTCCTCAAGCTTGCTGAAGACCTGCATCTCCGCCTGGGCCTGCTGCATGCGCCCGAGCGAGCGGTAGGCCTGAGCGAGAAGGAAATGCGTGTTGGCGACGTCCGGCGCGACGTGCACGGCGGCCTCGAGGTCGGGGACGGCATCTTGCGCGCGATCGAGCCGCAGATAGGCTGTCGCGCGGTCGACGCGAGCTTCCGTGAGCCCCGGACACATCAAGAGAGCCTTGTTCTCGCTGTCCGCGGCCTGTTGCGCATCGCCGTGCTGCATCAGGACGATATTCCCGAGCTTCCAGAACGCGCGGCAATTCCGGGGATCGTTGGCGAGCTCCGCCTGAAACTCCTGCGTCGCGGCATCCCACTGCGAAATCGACCAATAGGCGTCGCCAAGCTGGTAGTGCGTGCCGGGTTTTTGCGGCGCCATGGCGACGGCCTTCTTGAACTCGATGATCGCGCCGTCGTAATTGTTCATACTCTCCATGATTTCGCCCGAAACTTCGTGGGCGAGCACGGAATTGGGATCGATCTGTTGCAGCTTGATGAGGGCCGCCTGCGAGAGCTGCATATAGACTTTGCCGAGCTCATACCAAGCTTCCTGGTTTTTCGGATCGCGATGGACCACCTGCTGATAGTGAGCCGCAGCCGCCTCGGGCTCGCCGAGTTTGACGAGATCGTTTGCAAGCGTCATCTCGACGTTGGAATCCTTGGGATTCGCACGCAGAGCCGATTCGAGCGGAGCCCGCGCGCGCGCATATTCGCCCATCTGAGAGAGCGCGATGCCGAGGAGAGCGGAGGCCGACGGCATTTTGGGATCGACCTTCAATCCCTTTTCGAGAACGGCGACGGCCTTCTGGTATTCCCCCTGGCGCAAGTAGAGCGCGCCGAGATTGTTGTAAGCGGGCGCGAGGCTTGGAGCGATCTGCAGGATCGATTCGTACCTGGCGGCGGCCGTGGCTGCGTCGCCGCTTGCTTCGGCGGATTTGGCCTCGGAGTAGAGCTGCTCGACGCGGGGATCCATGTCGGCGCTTTTCGACTGCGCGAAAGCTGCGCCGCCTGCGGCCGAGAAAAGCAAAAGAAGGATCAGCGCCGCGCACGCGAGGGTGCGCGACGCAGCGCGTCGTGAAAATCTCGAAAACGCAATCACGAGGAGAGGCATTGGCGAAGTGCAATTTTACACCCGGGAAACCCCGTTTTGGACGGGCTCGCGCGGCGTTTTTTCTTGAAGCCGCGTTCAATTTGGCGCATCATTTTCGTGCCGGAAAGGACCAGCCACCTTTCCTTTGGGTGTGATGCGCGATTCTGCAACGCATTGAAGCTGGCGCAATCCCTGTGCTACGCTCCATCAACGGTTTTGGGTGAGGGTTTTGGGGTCGGTTTTAGGGTGAGCCGTTATGCAAGCCACTGGGAGTTCTGCGGGAACTCTGCGGTTTGGCGTCTTTGAGGCAGACCTTCGGGCTGCTGAGCTTCGCAAGCACGGCATCCGAATCAAACTTCAAGAACAGCCGTTTCAAATCCTAGCGCTGCTATTGAGACATCCCGGGCAACTGGTGACGCGGGAAGAACTGCGTCAAGAGCTGTGGCCAGCGCATACGTTCGTCGACTTCGACCGCGGGCTGAACAAGGCGATGACCAAGCTGCGCTCGGCGCTGGGAGATTCAGCGGAGTCGCCGCGCTACATCGAGACGCTGCACCGTCGCGGCTACCGCTTCCTTGCGCCGGTGAGCGAGGTTCACGAAGATTCGCATCCGATTTTTGCCGAGCACGGCGAGCGGACGGAGTGGTTCGAGCACGCGGAGCGTCAGGGCGATCGTCACGCGGATCATCACGGGGACCGGCACGCAGAAAATGGCGGGCGCGACGCGGATGAAAGGGCGGCCAGCGCGAGCGGTTCGCGGCATCACGGGCGCGGGGCGAGCGACCGTGCCTCCACGGGGAAGTATGTGCGATGGGCGCGGCGGCACCGGAACATCGCGGCAACGGCGGCGGCCTTCGTCATCGGCATCGTTGGGCTCCTCGCGTATCTTCGCATCTATCATCCAGTGGTGTTCGGCGGGTCGGCCGGGGAATTCGGGCCGCGGCAATCGGTGGCGGTACTGGGATTCCGGAATCTGTCGGGAAGCGCGCAGGACGCGTGGCTGTCGACGGCGCTGTCCGATTGGCTCATCACAGAGCTTTCAGCGGGCGATCAACTGCGGACGATTCCCGCCGAAAGCGTGGCGCGAATGAGGATTGAACTGGCGCTGCCGGACGTCGATTCACTGGGGCGGGACAGCCTGACGCGCATCCGGAGAAATTTGGGAACGGATTACGTGGTGGCGGGCTCGTACGCGATGTTGAGCGGAGACTCGGGCGGGCAATTGCGGCTGGACCTGCGTCTGCAGGACGCGCGAACGGGCGAGACAGTGGTGGCGGTGTCAGAGAGCGGAACGGAGTCGCGCCTGTTCGATCTGGTGGCGGACGCGGGCGAGCAGTTGCGGTCGAAGCTGGGAGCGGGAGCGATTACGAGCGAGCAGGCGGCGGAGGTGGCGACGGCACTGCCGTCAAAATCCGAAGCGGCGCACCTTTATTGGGAGGGGCTGGCGCGGCTGCGGGTGTTCGACGCGCTGGCGGCGCGGGATTTGCTGTCGAAGGCGGTGGAGGCGGAGCCGGACTTTGCGCTGTCGCACTCGGCGCTGGCGACGGCGTGGGTGCAGCTCGGATACGACGCGAACGCGAATGCGGAGGCGAAGAAGGCGTACGATCTGTCGAATGATCTTTCGCGCGCAGAGCGGCTGCTGGTGGAGGCGAGGTACCGGGAGACGTCGCGTGATTGGCAGAAGGCGATCGAGATTTATCGAGCGCTGTTCGAGTTTTTCCCGGACAACCTGGATTACGGGCTGGCGCTCGCGGCGGATCAGGTGAACGCGGGAGAAGGGAAGGAGGCATTGGCGACGGTGGCGGCGCTGCGGAATCTGCCGGCGCCGGTCAGCGATGATCCGCGCATCGATCTGGCGAAGGCGCGGGCGGCGGAGTCACTGGGGGATTTCAAGACGGTGCAGATGTTTGCGGCACGGGCGGCGGAGAAGGCGAAGGCGTCGGGGGCGTCGCTGCTGCTCGCGCGGGCGAGGCTCGATGAGGCGTGGGCCACGGAGAATCTGGGGGAGTTCGATCAGGTGGACAGCCTGGTGAAAGAGGCAAAGGGGCTTTATCAAGCGGCGCACGATCGCAAGGGCGTGGCCGACGCGGAGACGACGGGAGCGATCGCGTTGTGGATGGAGGGCGACTATCTCGGCGCGAAAAAGGGCTACGAAGATTCGCTGGCTATCTATCGCGAGATGGGCGGGCAGCTCAACGTTGCGAATGAGTCGGACAATATCGCCGACATTCTGTTCGGGCTGGGAGATTTGAACGGGGCGAAGAAAAATTACGAGGCGGCGCTTTCGATCTATCGGGAGATCGGCCACCCGGACGGGATTCCGCTTGCAAAGAACGGACTCGGCGACGTTTTCCTGACGCTGGGCATGCACGAAGAAGCGAAGAAAATGTACGAGGAATCTTTTGAGGCGTGCCAGCAGATTGGAGATCGAAGCAAAGCAGGCGTGGCGCTTTCCGGCCTGGGGCGCGTTTACCTGTTGGAGGGCGACCTGGAAGCCGCGCGCAAAAGCGAAACACGCGCGAAGGAGGTGTTCGACGAAATCGGCGATAAGTCGCAGTCAATGGAATCGCGCCTCCTGCTCGCCCAGATTTTTCTTGACGAGGGAGACAATGCTGCCGCGGCGTCGTCGGCAAAGGATGCGATCAGCGTTTTCGAGCAAACTCGTGCCAAGAAGGACCAAGCTGCGGCTTATCTCCTGCTCGCTCGCGCCTTGCTGGCGCAGGGGCGCGTAGTTGAAGCGCGCGCGAACGTCGACAAAGCCGTCGCGGCGGCCGACCAGGCACACTATCGCGAACTTGAGATGCTCTCATCCATCGCCGCCGCGCGCGTGGGAGCCGCGTCGGGGAGTCTTGAGGACCGCGCGAACGTGGAAGGGCGCCTGAACGCTCTCATCACAGAAGCTACGGCCGCGGGGTTTGTCAGTGAAGCGATGGAAGGCCGCTTGGCGCTGGGTGAGGTGGAGATGGCGTCCGGCAACGCAACTGCGGGACTGTCGCAGCTTCAATCTCTTGAGAAGGACGCAGCCGCAAAAGGCTACCGCTTGATTGAGGAAAAAGCGGCCGCCGCACGAAGGACAGCGCAGCAAACGGCTCTCCAGGGAGGTTGAATCGCGTTCGAGCCGTCCGACTGCTCAAATTCGTGAGCGAGCGCGGGTGAGCCCCGGCACTCGCTCTCTTCCACCCGGGCATTTCAATCGGCGTGCTTCCAATCATTTTCGACTCCTTTGGGTCCCGGATCGCTTTGTTTGTGCGGGACGCGGTCCGAGTCCAGTAAGACACACTGGGGGGAGCGACGAGATTGGGGCATTCCGGTATTTCTAAACGCGATTTTGCCTGGGAGCGCTCCGTCTTCCGGCGCTCAGTACCCCTTTACCTTGACAACGAAATAGCTGAATGTGTCGGAGCCATCCAGCAAGAGCTGGTGGGCTGTGCGCGCCGGAATGCGTACCACATCACCCGTTCCGAGCTTTACGGGTCTTCCGCCTTCGATTCCGCTGCCGCGCTTTTCGTGCGGCGCGGTGGTCCGCTCGTTGAGCAGCGTCCCTCCCACTACGAGGGTTGCCGAGCCGGCTTCCACGACGAAAACGTCCGCTTGCGTTTCATGCCATTCCGCTTGACCATCCGCTTTGCGAAGCGCCAGCAGGAAGAGTTCTCCGGGAAAGTCGCCGAGTTGCTGAACGGCAGAATGATTCGGATCCGCCTTTGCCTTCGCGTCGAGCACGCCGCTCATCTCCCTCAGCGAAGTTGCCGTCCAATGCTGAAATCCGTCTGGAGTAGCGGACTCCGGGATCGCTCCCGTCAGCAAGAAAATGGAAAGATACGCGAGCAGTATCCGTTTCATGTTGAGCTCCTCATTCCTTATCGCTACGCCAGTGGCCTGGCAATATACCCGACTTCTTCGTGCTCGCGTCAATTTGACGCAGCTGCCTCACGCGGGGCGCAACACAGGAGGCTTCACGGCCTGGCGACACTTCTCTGGCGCGCGACCGCCTTCCTTCGTACGTCTTCGCAGGATGCTGGCCATCTGTTTATCTTGTGCTGCCTCACCGTGGAAACATCCTATATCCTATAGCTCGATGCAGCTGATACAGCGAAGGGCGAATCCGTGAACGCCGGCGTGCCCGAGGCAGCGCAACCCGCGAACCCTTCCGCCGGCTCCAAGTTCGCAATCCACGTCGGATATTTCCGCTGGGTCATCTGCGCGCTTCTCCTTCTTGGGACCACCAAGAACTATATGGACCGCCAGATCCTCGGCGTCCTCAAGACCACTCTGCAGCACAACCTTGGCTGGAGCGAAATCGATTATGCGAACCTCGTTTTCGCCTTCCAGGCAGCATACGCAATCGGCATGCTCGTGGTTGGCTGGCTGATCGACCGCCTGGGAACCCGCATTGGCTACACGGCCGCCATGATTTTCTGGAGCCTCGCGTCGATGGGGCATGCTCTGGCTCACTCGCTCTCGGATTTCGTCGTTGCCCGTTTTGCGCTCGGATTCGGGGAATCCGGCGTGTTTCCAGCGAGCATCAAGACCGTGGCCGAGTGGTTTCCGGCTCGCGAGCGCGCGCTCGCCACAGGAATCTTCAATGCGGGAACCAACCTCGGCGCGATTGTCACGCCGCTCATCATTCCGTGGATCACCATTCACTGGGGATGGCGCGCCGGGTTCGTGGTTACAGGTTCGCTCGGATTTCTTTGGGTTATCGTGTGGCTGCTCGTTTACCGAAAGCCCGAGGAGCATCCGCTGGTCTCGCCCGCCGAGCTTGCATACATCCGCAGCGATCCGCAGGAGCCGAGCGTCCGCGTCAAATGGCTGGGCTTGCTCCGGCACCGGCAGACGTGGGCCTTCGTCGCCGGCAAATTCATCATCGATCCCATCTGGTGGTTCTATCTCTTCTGGGCGCCAGACTTTCTCCAGCGCAAGCATGGGCTGAGCTTGATGCAGATTGGCGTGCCGATCATGGTGATCTACGTCATCTCGGACGCGGGAAGCGTCGCGGGCGGTTGGTTTTCATCGTTCCTCATCCATAAGGGCAGCACGGTGAACCGCGCGCGGAAAATGGCCATGCTGTTCTGCGCGATAGCCGTCCTTCCCGTGATCTACGCCTCGCGCGCGCGCGGGCTCTGGACCGCCGTCTTGCTGATTGCGCTCGGCGCCGCCGCGCACCAGGCTTTCTCCTGCAATCTGCTTACGCTTCCGTCCGATATTTTCCCGAGCCGCGCCGTTGCGTCGGTAGTCGGGATCGGTGGAATGGCCGGCGCGGTCGGCGGTATGCTGATCGCGAAAATTGTGGGCTACGTTCTCCAATGGACGGGCAGTTACAGAATTCCTTTTCTCATTGCGGGTTTCGCTTATATCCTCGCTTTTGTTTGTATCCACCTGTTGTCTCCCGAGTTGAAACCGGTCGCTTTGCAACCGGGGAGCGCCGGTAGCCCATGAAGGAGCAGTCGATGAACAGCCATCCGCAGCCGGACATGAGCCGAATGGTCTTTCGCGCGACGAATCGTCAGGCCGGCCGCCACGTCTCCGTGACGCCTGAAAACAGCACGAACCGGCATCTTTGCTATGCGCGCATCATCCTGAATCGCTCCACTCCTTCCGTCTCGTTCAATACCGCGAATCGAGAGACGGGGCTCACGTGCCTTTCGGGCCGCGCTACAGTTCGCGCAGGTGAAAAGAGCTTCGAACTATCTCAATACGACTCGCTTTACGTCCCGCGCGGCACGCAAGTGGATGTCGCGACGGAAACCGAGGTGGACTTCGCCGAGTTTTCATGCGATGTGGACAACACCTATCCGATTCAGTTCGTCCCGTATGCGGAGCTGTCGAAGAATCCGAGCCTGAAGTTCACCGCCGGTGCGCCGGGAAGCTCGCGCGTTGTGAACATCTGCCTCGGAAAGAATGTGGACGCGGGCAGGCTGCTTGTCGGCTTCACGATCTCCGAGCCGGGAAATTGGACGAGCTGGCCGCCGCACGAACACGCCGAGATGCTCGAGGAGATGTACGTCTATTTCGATATGCCGTCCCCCGCATACGGGATCCAGCTCGTCTATAACAATACGGACTATCCCGAGCTGGTCACCGTGGTGCGCGACGGCGATGCGGTGCTGATGCCGAGCGGCTATCACCCGAATGTTTCGGTGCCGGCGCACCGCATCAACTTTCTGTGGGCCATGGCGGCGCATCGCGAGAAGGAATACCGCCAGTTCGGTGTGGTCAACGTGCAGCCCGACTTCAACCGTGGCAGTTCCGGCCTCGAAGCGGCCCACAAGTAGCGGACGAGGCGCGGGCTTCTGGTCGCAGCGTCATTCGCAATTCCATGTCTAATCTACATTCAAACGCGCCCGTCCCTTTCGTTGAGCTCTCATGAAGACCCGTGCCGCTGCTCTCGACGCCATCGCCAGCAAGTCTTTCGACCTGTGCGTGATCGGCGCTGGCGCTACCGGCGCAGGATGCGCTCTCGATGCGCAACTCCGCGGACTCAAGACCGTCCTGCTCGACGCCGGCGACTTCGGCGGCGTCACTTCCAGCGCGTCGACCAAGATCGTGCACGGCGGAGTGCGCTATCTCGAGCAGGCGTTCCGCGATGTGGATGCGAAGCAATATCGCGTTGTACGGCGCGCGCTCCACGAACGCATCGCGATGCTGAACAACGCGCCGTATCTCGCGCGGCGAATGGAGTTTGTGGTTCCGTGCTACCGCTGGCTCGACGTGGCATATCTCGACGCCGGCCTGAAGCTTTATGACTGGATCGCAGGCAAGGCGCGGCTATCGCCCAGCCGTTTCCTTTCGCGCGACGACACGCTGCAGAGGCTGCCTGCGCTGAAGAGGGACAACCTCGTGGGGTCGGTTGTCTATGCCGACGGGCAATTTGACGATGCGCGCTATTCCATCGCTCTCGTCGAGAGCTTCGCAGCAGCCGGCGGTGAGACGCTGAACTATGCGCGGGTGATCGGCTTCGACAGATCAAACAGGGGCAAACTCGCAGCCTGCGCGGTGCAGGACACGATTGCGCGGAAAGAATTCGCAGTTCGAGCGCGGGCTTTCGTGAACGCCACAGGTCCCTTCGCCGACAGCCTTCGCACTCTGGCCACGCCGGGAGCAAGGCCGCGCATGCGGCTCAGCAAAGGCTCGCACATCCTCTTGCCGCTCGACGTGATGCCCGGGCACGATGCGATGCTGATCCCGAAGACGGAGGACGGACGCGTCCTCTTCGCGGTGCCGTGGATGGGACGGCTACTGGTCGGTACTACGGAGCAGGAAGTGACGATTCACGATGAGCTCTACGTCACGCGAGAAGAAGTCACCTACCTGTTGCGACATCTGAATCAATATCTCGCGACGGCTGCGGGGCCGGAACAGATCGTGAGTGGATTTGCCGGAGCGCGCCCGCTGGTAAGCGCCGGCGATTCTCGCGGGACGAAGAAGCTTGCGCGCGACCACGAAGTGGAGGTCGATGCGCAGAGCGGACTCATCAGCATCATGGGCGGGAAATGGACGACGTATCGCGCGATGGCCGTCGATACGATCGACGCGGTGCAGAAGGGCCTGGGAGTCGAAGCGCGAGCTTCCGCGACAAAGAATTGCGCTCTCGTGGGCTGCGAGGGACTCGGCCCCGGGTACGCGAGTGGTTTGTCGCGCGAATATGGCGTAGGAGAAGATGTGGCGGCTCACCTGACTGCAAAATTCGGATCCGGCGCAGCGAAGGTTTTGGATCTGGCCAAGAGCGACTGCGAGCTTGCGACGCCGATCGTAGAAGGTTTTCCAGCGCTGCGCGCGGAAGCGGCTTATACAGCGCGAACGGAGATGGCCGTCACGATCGAAGACGTTCTGTCGCGCCGACTCGGGATCCAACCGTACAGTTGGCGGCTGGCAATTCAAGCTGCACCCGCGGTGGCGTCGATCCTCGGAAGTGAGCTCGGATGGAACGCGGACGATATTCGTGCGGCCGCTGAGCAATATATGGGGAAAATCAAGCGGCTGATGGTGCTTGCGGGCGTCGAGCCAGAGTAAGTCGAGGATTCGGTGCGATCGGACGGCAGGAAATCGTGAAACGAAAGGGGCGGTGAAGCGTGGCGAGCTACATTGGCGCAATCGATCAGGGAACCACGAGCACGCGCTTCATCGTGTTCGACAAGAGCGGCCGCATCGTCTCGATGGCGCAGAAGGAACACAAGCAAATCTATCCGCAGCCCGGCTGGGTGGAACACGACCCGGAGGAAATCTGGCAGCGCACGCAAGAGGTGATTGCGGAAGCGATGGAGCGGAAGTCGCTCCGGCCGGAGAACCTGGCGGCAATCGGAATCACGAATCAGCGCGAGACAGCGGTCGTGTGGAATCGGAAGACTGGGCTGCCGGTACACAACGCCATCGTGTGGCAGGACACGCGCGTGGCTGATGCGGTGACGGAGTTCTCGCGAAAAGGCGGGCAGAACCGCTTCCGCAACAAAACCGGCTTGCCTCTGGCGACGTACTTCAGCGGGGTGAAGATTCGGTGGATCCTGAACAATGTTCGCGGAGTTCGAAAGCAGGCGGAAGCGGGCGAGGTCGTCTTCGGAAATATCGACACATTTCTGTTGTGGAAGCTGGCGGGGGGAGTGACGGGCGGCGTTCATGCGACAGACGTGACGAACGCGAGCCGCACGCAGTTGCTGAACCTGGCGACGCTCGAGTGGGACAAGGAAATTCTGCGCACGTTTGGGATCCCGCGAGCAATGCTGCCGGAAGTGCGGTCGAGCAGCGAAGTCTATGGTGCTGCGCGGATGGATGCGATCAAAGGCGTTGCGATTGCGGGAATTTTGGGCGACCAGCAGGCGGCCCTGGCGGGGCAGGCTTGTTTTTCGCCAGGCGAGGCGAAGAATACGTACGGGACAGGCTGCTTTCTTCTGATGAACACTGGCAGCAAGGCGCTGCAATCGAAATACGGACTGCTCACGACGGTGGCCTGCAAGCTGGGCGAGCAGCCGGCGCAATATGCGCTCGAGGGAAGCATCGCGATTACGGGCGCGCTCGTGCAATGGCTGCGCGACAACCTTGGAATCATCGGCAAGAGCGGCGAGATCGAGGCGTTGGCGCGAACGGTGGAAGACAACGGCGGCGTCTACTTCGTGCCGGCATTTTCGGGGCTGTACGCGCCTTACTGGAAGGCGAGTGCGCGCGGAGTGATTGCGGGCTTGACGCGCTACGCGAACAAGGGGCATTTGGCGCGCGCGGCGCTAGAGGCCACGGCGTTCCAGACGCGCGAGGTGGTCGAGGCAATGGAGGCCGACTCGCGAATCAAGATTCGCGTGCTGCGCGCAGACGGAGGCATGGTGGAGAACGAGCTGCTGATGCAATTCCAGGCGGACATCTTGAACCGGTCCGTTGTGCGGCCCTTGGTTCGCGAGACGACGGCGCTGGGAGCCGCTTATGCAGCCGGGCTCGCGGTGGGATTCTTCAAGGACACGAACGAATTGCGCTCGCATTGGGCGGTCGACCGCGAGTGGAAGCCTCGCATGAAGCAGGCGCAGCGCGAGCGGCTTTTTGGATACTGGAAGAAGGCCGTCACGCGATCCTTCGATTGGACGGACTCTCCAAGACGTCCTCGATCTCGAAGAAGATCCCAGTAGAATTCACCGAAAAGAAAAGCAGCCGGCGAATGAGCGAATGTTCTATTCACTCGCCGGCTGTCTCTTGCCCTAGGAGGCAAAATCCTATTTCTAGAAGCTGAACCGACCGCCCACCGTTACAACGCGACCTGCGAGAGCATTGCTGTCCTGGCCAAAGTTCGTGCTGGTGATCACGTTTGAGATAGTGCCAGGGTTGAAGTTCAGATTATTGAACAAATTGTAGGCGTCGACCCGGAATTCAAACTTGGCGTCTTCGCCCAGCACCGGCAGCCTGGGCAGGCCGAAAGCCTTGGACAACGTCATGTCGACATCCCTGTAGCCGGGCCCGATGAGTGAATTCCGGTGCACGCCCGGCGACTGAGGAAGCGACGATCCATAGGTTGTGCTGCTGTATGCCGTGTAAGTCGGTGTCGAGAAGTAAGCGGCGCCGCCGTTGGGATAATTCGAACCGGTCTTGAATTGATCGTTGCTGGTGCTGTCGCCTGCGCCGCCCAGGTAGGCCGCGGGGAACAGTTCCGTGTAGCCGCATGTTCCACAGTAGAGGCTTCCGCCCACCACGTTGACAACTGGACTCCACGGGAATCCAGAGTGAACATTGAGGATTCCGCTGATCGACCAGCCGCCCAACACCTTTTCCATCCAGGCGTTGTCACCGTGGAAGAAGATCGGCTGCCAAACCGCATATAGTTTGAATGCCTTGCCCACGTTGTAGTCAGAGGGACCGTAATCCAGGTCCAGGTTGTAGGGATATGGTTGCTCGAAGTATGGACCGGAACTCGTGTCCATGCTCTTCGACCACATAAACTGTGCATCGGCCATGAACTGCTGCGAGAACCGGTGCTTCAATTCCGCGAGCAGGGCGTTGAAGTTGCCGCGGCCCGAAACTCCCCACAGATCACCGCCTCCAATCTCGGGGTTCAGCGTGTAGCCGAGAGCTGCGGGGGCGGCGTTCGGGTTCTCGTGGAAGAAGATGTCGCGCGAAAGGCTGCCCTCATAGGTCAGCGACGCGATCCACTGGTGACCCAAGTCGTACTCGGCGTCCAGCGAATAGTGGTGTTCGCGCTGGGTGGGCAGGTCGCGGGGGAATATGCTGACTCCAACCGGTGCAGTCGCCGCGCTGGTCGGCAGCCCATTCGAACCGAATGCAGCGACCGCATTCGGGTTCGCCGGATATCCATACAGATTGTTAATTCCCGACGAAACCGCGTAGATGATCCCCGGATTCGGCGAGGATGGAGTGGACATGCTGAAAGTCGGGAAGGTGATCAATCCGGGATTGCCGTTGACGTTTGCCGAAATCGCGATTTCTTCCTGGTTGTAGTTCAGCCCGTAGCCACCGCGGATGACAAGCCTGTCGTTGAACCGTCCGGGGCTCCAGGCAAAACCAACCTGCGGTCCGAAATTGCCCTTCTGAGCGTTCCACGAGTTTCCTTTTTGCACACTCAAGCCGGTCAGGAAATCTCCTGCGGCTCCAGGGAGGGCGACGAACATGTTGCCTTCCTTGGAGGAAAGCGGGCCAAAGTAGGAGTAACGCAGCCCGAAGTTGAACGTAAGGTTTCTGCGGAACTTGAAGTCGTCCTGGACAAACAGGCCCCAGATGGCTTCGCGGTCATCCTGGCGGTTCGTGGATGGAAAGCCCGTCATCGGGTCGAAGCCGCTGTTTTCCTCCTGCGGCGCGTCGTTCAGGAAGTCCCAGATATTAAAGAAGTTGTAGTGCGGCACGCCGCAACCAGCGCAGTTGTTCAGGTAAAAGAGGCGCGTGAGGTCGCCGCCGAACTTAATCGTGTGGCGCCCCATGACCTTGGTGGCCACGTCCTTGTAGCTGTAAGTCCACTGATTCAGGATGCTGCCAACGTTCGGCCCGAAAGAACTTACGCTGATGCTGCCGATCTGGCCAATGGTGTCCGTGGGAAGACCGACCGGAGACTGTGGGTTGGAAGTAACCTCATTCCAGTGCCATCCGGCTGCGTTCACGCGAAATTCGTTGAGCATTGTCGGCGAGAAGATGTGATTCCAAATTGCGGAGTAGGCCTCATTGATCTGCGAGTGATGGAAATAGTTGTAATCGCGGGCCGGCCCGTTCAGGAAGTTGGTCCATTGCGGCACCCAGTAGATCGCGAAGGCAACGCGATCGTTGGCCGTGGCATTCACGTCGAGGCGCCCGTTGTATTGCTGTTTGGAATAGTTGCTGTTGCTGACCGTGATGTAATTCGCGATATCGGCCACGCCGTCCAGACCGCTGCCGATGCCGGGATCGCTCGGACTGGTCCAATTAGGATCCTGTGTGCCCAAAGGCGTGGTCAAGGGCGATCCGATATCCAAGCCCTGGCCGGCAATTGTCTGACAATTGACACCCTCCGTCAGTCCGGCGTTGGCACACGTGGAGGGATTAATGCCGGTACTGACGACGGCCGACCCGGGGAAGGTGAGGTACGTTGACGCGATGCTTCCCGCCGGCGCCGAGCCGTCGAATGCAGCCGTGTCATACCATCCGTTCCCAGCATTGGGCTGCGCTTTGGGGCTGCGAACCGTCTCATAGGCAAAGAAGGCGAAGACCTTGTTTTTCCAGATGGGACCACCGACGCTTCCTCCAAATTGATCGAAGAAGTTCGGATCCCTCAAGACGCTGTTGCCCTCGCCGTTGAATCGCTGGTAGGCATTCCAATTCGGACGATGCAGAGTAAGGAACGCACTGCCATGATAGTAATTTGTTCCGCTCGTGGAAGTGATCTGAAGCTGCGCGCCCGTAAAGCGGCTGTTCTCGGCGTCATAGGCGTTCGTTACGACCTTCACGCTTTGAACGGAATCTTCGCTCGGCGTGATGATCGTGGAGCCGCCCCAGACGGCGCTCGTAGTGCTGATGCCGTCGATCGAAATGCCGTTGTTTTCAGTCTGGCTGCCGTTGGCAATAATCTGTGCACCGTTTTCGGTCTGGAAGATACCTGAATTGCCCCCGGAAGCTCCACCGCCGGTTTGAGTTCCAGGAAGGTTCACCGAACCGCCTCCACCGCCCTGCGCTTCATCGCCGAATGCTCCGGGCGCCAATGCCGCCAGCTTGATAACGTCCCGCCCGAACGACGGCATGTGCTGGACCTCGTTGCTTGTAACGGTTCCGCTGGTGTTGGCGGTCTCCGTATCGATCGTCTCCGTTGTTCCTGAAACCGTCACGCTTTGCTGTACTTGCCCTACCTCAAGCTGGACGTCCAGCGTGTTTGGTTGCTCCGGAATAATCTGAACGTGCTCCAATACCTTTTGTTGGAAGCCAGTCTTTTCCACCGTGAGGCGATAAGGAGCCGGCGGCAGCGCATTGAATTGATAAATGCCATTCTCGTCGGACGTCGAGGTCATCGTAAGGTTCGTATTCGTGTCCGTCAGGGTCACCTTTGCGCCTGGAACAGCCGCGCCCGTTGGATCGGTGATCGTTCCGCGGACAGAACCTCGAAACTGAGCCTGGGCTAACGGGGCCCAGAATGCGAAAGCAGCGAGCGCGACAACAAGAGCTATGAAACCTGGACGGAAAGCCGTGCGAACCAGCCAGTTGCGGAGATTCATTGGGACGCTCCTCATCGTGGAGGCAACCTTCAACAAACTGCGTGCCGGATTTTCGACTGATGTCTCTTCTAAATCGAAGCTAAAACGATTTAACCCCTCCACCCTATGAGCGAAAATAAACCATAGGCGCGAGCCGCGGGTCAAGCTCTTTCTTGGAAGACTGCTTGTCGTGGCGCGCGGATTGTGGGAGACTCCGGCGCGTGCCACACAAGAGACCTGCCGCAAAGCGCCATTCGCGAGGAGCGCATCGGTCTGTCAGTCTGAAGCAGCTCGCTGATCACGTAGGTCTCTCGCCCGCCACGGTTTCGGTCGTCATGAACCGTTCCCCGGTCGCCGAGACGATTTCACAGGAAACGAAGAACGTAATTCTCTCGGCGGCGCGCAAGCTGAACTACCGGCCGAATTTTTTTGCTCGCTCGCTGCGTATGCAGCGAAGCCTGACAATCGGTGTCATGGTCCCGGAGGTCAGCGACGGCTACGCCACGATGGTCTTGAGCGGCATCGAGGATCATCTGCTCAAAGCGGGGTACTTCTACTTTGTCGCCAGCCATCGCCATCGCGCCGATCTGATCGACGAGTACCCGAAGCTGTTTCTCGATCGCGCGGTCGACGGCATCATCGCCGTCGATACGCCGTGGCGGCACCGCCTGCGCGTGCCGGTCGTGACCGTCTCCGGCCACAACGGAGCTCCGGGAGTGGTCAACGTGGTGCTCGATCACGAACTCGCCGCAAATCTTGCTTTGAAGCACTTGGTGAGTTTAGGGCATCGCCAGATCGCGTTCATCAAGGGCCAGGCTTTCAGCTCGGACACCGAAGTGCGGTGGAACGCAATTCTAAAAGCGACTACGCATCTGGGCACGAGCATCTCTCCCAAGCTCACCGTCCAACTGGAAGGCGACGACGCCTCGCCGATCCTCGGCTACAAAGTCACAACCGCTCTGATCAAATCCCGCCAGCCATTCACGGCCATCTTTGCCTTCAACGACATCTCGGCGATGGGAGCCATTCGGGCATTGCGCGAATCGGGAGCCCGCGTGCCCGAGGACGTTTCCGTCGTGGGATTTGACGATATCCAGAGCGCCGCGTATCAGAATCCCGGGCTTACCACCGTTCGCCAGCCGCTTCGAAAGATGGGAACCATAGCGGCGGAAACTGTGCTGCGCCGGATTCGCAGCGCGCCCTCCCGGTCAACCCTGAAGGAAATTACTGTTGCGCCAGAGCTAATTCTGCGCGAGACGACCTGCTCGCCTACTTCAGCTCGATGACGGCAAGCTCATGCGGTGCGAGAGCCAGATTCAGCTCGTTGTTCTGGATCTTCAGTACGGATGGTGCGGGCAACTCTGAGGCTTTCCGCAATTCGTTGATTTGCTCTTGCGTCGGGTAACGCGGCGAGCCCATCTTCTCGTAGGCTGTGTGCGAATCGCTGTGCGCAGGGTCGATGATTGAGATCGTCGCTGTTCTCGCCCTCGCGTCCTTGAACCGCAGCGTCACGTTCTTCTCGGTTCCCGTCTCGTCCGGCGGCGCGTAGTTCCATACCGCAAGAACCAGCTTCCCATCCTTCGTGCGCGTAACGAGCGCCATGTCGGAGCTCACGTCAATCCGCTCGTCGCCGAGCCTGTGCAGCAGTTCAAAGGCGTCGAACGCCGGTTTCGGAATCCCGCCCACCGCGATCAGTCCGAACCCGCCGTAGAACGGCTTCTTCACGACGCCTTGTTCCTCGAAGACATCCGAGAACGTCCAGTACGACATCATGTCCACCAGCCCGTCGCACTGCCGGATCGTATCCGCCATCCACGGCCCCATGTACGACGTGTCGGTCACGTCCTCTTCGTTCTTGTAGCTCGCGTTGAACTCGCTCCAGATAAGGGGCAGTCGCGGCATCGAGGATTCCTGGATTTGATCGTGCACTTTTTTCACCGCGCGGCACACCATCTGATCTCTCGGAATGTCTTCCGTCGTTCCAAACACATCCTGCGAGCGGTCATTGCCATAGACGTGCGTCGAAACGAAGTCGACGGGGATGTTGTTGTCGTGGCAATGCTTGATGAACGCGTCCGCCCATGCGGCCTGGGCCGTCGCGGGCCCGCCCACGCGCAGTCGCGGACTCACCGCCTTCAGCGCGCGCGCGGTGTGATCGTACAGACCCCAATACGTCGATTGCCTCGGATTGCCTCCCCAGAAATCCAGGTTCGGCTCGTTCCACACCTCGAAATACCACTGGCTCACTTCATCGATGCCATAGCGATCGAGCAGGTGTTTCGCGAATTGCGAAATCAGGTCGTCCCACTTGTTCCAATCTTTGGGAGGCGCCACGATGGGCTTGTACCAGAATCCCTGGACAATTTGTTCCGCTGCGAGTTTCTTGGGCATGAAACTGAGCTCCACGAACGGCCGCACGCCGTTCTCGAGGAGTCCGTCGTAAATCTGGTCGACGTACGAAAAATTGTAGACGGGGTGCCCTTCCGCGTCTTCGTCGTAGACGCCCACCTCGTCGTTGAGGATCGCGTGGAATCGAACGTAGCGCAGATCCGTGATTCCCTTCACTTCTCGCAGATCACGGCGATAGCCGTCCCGCATGGCCAGCACCGCGCGGCCGGAGCCGAACATCTCCTCCCAGAAATGAGGGAATTTGTGCGCGGACGCGGCCGCATCGACCACGATCACGTTGTCGCCCGGCGCCGGAGAAGAACCTGCCGGGACGGCCCACAATGCCATGAACAGCAGCAGGATCAGAACGGCTAGCATCGAGCGGGAGTGTGGCGCGGAGCGGGAGTTGGGCATCGGAGTGCCTTCTAAATCGTTTTAATGGCTCAGTTTCTTAGCATGACTCCCGTCGCGGTGTCAACGGATTCCAGCGCCGCCTTGCCCGCGTGCTGTCAGCGGGAGTTCTCTTGTTTCGTCAGCTCCCCGATTTTCTCGAGCATCGGCTGTATCTCTGGGTTCGACATGAATAGCTTCCAGATCAACCCCGTTCGATAATTTTCTACCATCACCGTAATGGGCGCCTCATTCAAGCCCATGTAGATTGGCGCATACCAGTTTTCATCCAGATTGAAAGCATCGCGAGGCCCGTATATATCCCACAAGCGATCGCCGAGGTCGCGATAGAAATACTTGAACGCAGCCATGGACGCTTCCGGGGTGTACGGAAAAGAAGCCAGCGCGCCCGTCGGCGTCATCGTTCCGTCGTCGTCTCGCGCGTCCGGCGCGTGTGCAAGGTAGCCCAAGGCTCCGTCGCTCGCGGTGAGTCCCCAATCCTCGGCGCTGTAACCTTTATAGTGGCCCGGATCCTCGACGCAGTATGCTCGGTTGATCAGGGCCATATTGCGGTTGTTCTCGAAATAATTCGTGTACCGGTCCGTCAGTGCGTGCGGATCGAAGCCCATATATGAATAGTGCGCGAAGAAAAGCGGCCCGCCCGTGTCGAAGCCAACATCCAGCTTGATTCCAAAATACGCCTGGCCGTTTGCATAGTGGCCGCCTGGCGGGTTGGCCCAGCCGGAATAGTAGAGGCTCGCCGGAACGCCGTGCGTGGGCGACGCGATTGCCAGAAGGTAGACGATCATCGTCTCGTTGAATCCGTCGATGCGATGATTGATGAACCACGTCCATTGGGGCGACCAGTGCCAGTACAACGCGGTGCCGTCGGAAGTGCGGCGATACCAATCCCATTCCACCGTTTCCCACAGATGCGTGATTCGCTGATTGAGCGACTGCTCCTCCTTCGACTCTCCCTTGAAATATTGGCGCGCCGTCAGCAGGCCCTCCATCAGAAACGAGGTCTCCACCAGGTCGCCGCCGTTGTCGAAGACGTCGAAGACCGGCAGGCTCGCGCCCGTCGAATCATCCATGAAGTGCGACCACGCTCCGTGATAGCGCGGCGCCTTTTCGAGGAAGCTGACGATCTTTGCCATTCGCTGCAGGCCTTCCTCGCGAGTGATGAATCCGCGGTTCACTCCCACGACGAGCGCCATGATTTCGAAGCCGCTCGCGCCCGTCGCGACGATCCGATCATTGCCGGGAACGTCTTCGCGTGCCATCCCCGAATGAGTCCCGGCGGAATCCCAGTAGTAGAGGAAGCACTCACGCTGCAGCATCGTCAGCAACTCATCATCGCTCATCGCATGCGTCGCGGCCTTTGCGACCGGCGAAAAGGGCGACTCGCGGTAGGAATGATCTGAGGCAGCCACTCGGTACCACGCACTCTTGCCCGGCTGCCCGATGAAGTCCGTGTAGCGTGTTATGCCGGGCACCTGAACGCCGATCGGGCGAAAGTTTCGTCCGTCAGTGGAACGGTAGATCACGTATCGTCCGAGCGCGCCTTCGTCCACCGCATCCCACGACAAATCGACGTGTCGCTCGTAGCCGGTTGCCTTGAGGTGCTGCGGCGCCGGCAGGCGCGACGCCGCCTCTCTTGCCTCGGCCGGATCGACGCGAATCTCGTCGACGAGAAGCGTGTGCTTCGTCCCATCGCCCGCGCCCTGTGAAAAAATCAGTGTCTGTAGCCGGTGCGGATCGAAGCGGTTGACCGATCGGTTCGCAATCCTCGAGAAAGGAATCACCACGCGCGTCCATTTCTTCGCCGCAAGATTCCCCGCAAACGCGCCGATGTGCACCGGTCCTGAAAAGTTCCGGTTCGTGTCCTGCAACCGAATGTCCGGAAGGTCCGCCGCGCCAATCCCGCTCCGCGAGTACAGCCAGAAACAAAGCGCGTCGCCGTAGAAAAGAATCTCGCGGTTGCGGAACTCGACCACGCTGATTTCCACTTCCCACGATCCGCCTTTGGCCGATTGCCATGACAACCGCATCGCGTTCGGCGGCGTGAAAAATGTCGCGGCGTCGACCGGAATTCGTCGGCCATCGAGTTCCAGCACGCTCGGCGCAACCGCCTTCCCCGTGCTGTAGAAATAGGATCCCGGCGTGTTGCTGTTGTCGAAGAAGATGTGACGGTAGTATTCGGTGTCCGCGCGTGCGCTCAGCGCCCAGACCAGGCCAAAGATCAGCGCGACGAAGAGCAGGGCAAGCGAACGTCTGCCCTTCCATCTCCTGCTGCTCCGAATCAATGATTCCTTCAACGTCAAGTTCGCTCCCGCCCTTCCCCTCACCCGCGACTCGGTCCGGCTGGCGCCTACGCGCTCGCCAGCGAGTCCCGTCGAGATTGGTGATATTGCGCAAGCTGCGCGTTCGCCGATGCCACTACATCCAGCTCCTCCGCAAGCCTCGCAAGATCCTTGCCTCGCACGATCCCGTACATCTCTCCTTCGCCAAGATCCGTGTAAACGCGGTTCCCGATGCATCCGGAGCTGACGATCGCGCCTTGCGCCATCGCGGCCGGCAGTCCCATGCACGTCGGTCGCCCGAGCATTGGAAGCTGCGCCGCCACGCCCGCGCGCAGCGCCGCCTCCTGCAGCAGCATGATTTGCGCAGCCGGGCCGGCAAAGAGCACCACATCCGGCTCCACCGGAGTGTCGCCGAGCGGCGCATACACAATCGCGCCCGGCGTCTTCGGCAGGCGCGGAATGCCTGGCACCTCTTCCATCTTCACGTAGCCGATTTGCACCATGAGTCCCAGCGTCTGATCCAGTTCCTTCGCCCGCTCCGGCGGCAGCGAAATATTGTGCGTGTAACTTCCGATGGGGCAGTTGTAGTGATCGCCGGGCACCGTGTACAGCGTTTGCCCCGCCGCTGCCAGCCGCCAGAAACTGCAGCCCGATGGCTCAGACCCTGCAAATTTCTTCACGCCCGCCGGAGGCGCATCCTGAAACTTCACGGCCACAGGGCGCTTTTTCAGGCCGAGTGATTTCGTCATTCGCTGTTCCAACGCGCGATAGTCCTGCATTTGATTCCCCTTTCAGCCGAACATCTTCTTGATTCGATTCGCCGCTATTTTACCGCCGGACTCCCTGAAGCTGTCCCGAGGATAATCTTCAACACCTCTTTGCCCAAATCGCCCGCGCTTACGTCTTCCATGTTGATCAGTACCACTGCCCCCGCCCGCCGCTCCGGCGCCAGAATAATGTAAGTGCTCGTCCCTTGCTGCCCGCCGCTGTGGCTCACCTCAGGGACACCGTCAATCGTTCCGATGCCCCAGCCGAATCCGTAGCCGGTCGCTTTTCCATCCGCAGTTTTTTCGGATGTCCACATCATGTCGCGCGTCGCTCGCTTCATCAGCCGGTCGTTCAGCAGCGCGGCTCCAAATTTCGCCATGTCGTCCGCCGACGAAAGCCATCCGCCGCCCGGAATCTTGTAGCTTGAATCGAGAAAGTCCGCGTTCTCGACCGCGCCGGACTTTTCCTTTTGATAGAACCGTGTCCGGTGCTGGATGATCCGGTAGTGGTCGTCGTCCTGGCTCACATTCATCCTCGCCGGCCGAAACACGTTTTCGGTCACGAAATCCGCGTACTTCTCGCCGGACGCGCCTTCGATCGCACATCCTACGAGCGTATAGCCCTGCGTTGAATAGTGGAATTTCGTTCCCGGCTGGTCCACCAGCGGATCGCCCGCAAAAAACTGCAATCCGCCCGCAATCGGATCATCGAAGTGCTTCGTGTTGTTCACCTCTGCGTCCTCTTCGATGGGCCTTCCTTCCGAAACGCGATAGTGCCGGATTCCTCCCAGATGGCCGAGCAATTCTCGCGTTGTGATCGGCCACTGCTTCTGCGGAAACGAAGGACAATATTTCTGCACCGGCGCGTCCAGGTCGAGCTTCCCGCGCTCCCACAACTCCATCGTCGCCGTCGCAGTCACCGATTTGGAAATCGATCCCAGCCGGTAAAGCGTGCTTGGCGTCGCAGGCACGAAGTTCTCGAGATCGGCCATTCCGAATCCGCTCGACCACGTTTCTTCGCCGTTTTCGAGCACGGCCACGGATATTCCCGGCGCGCTTGTTGCGGCCATGAATTTCGCCACCGCCTGCTCGATCTGCGCGCGCTTCTCGGCCGAAAGCTTTTGCTCCTGCGCCGTCGCGCACAGCGCGAACGTCGCAACCAGAAGAATCAGCACAACATGAAATCGTTTCATCAGCATGCTCCTGCGCGCGACCATCAGACGCCGAGCATTCTGCCATAAGGACGGTGAAGACCGCGCTGATCGATTAAAAGGAATTTTCAGGCAGGCTGGCAGCGCGCGCGAGCAACTCGGGCAAATCTTTTCTCGCTTGGGGAACTTTGCCTCCGAGCCTCTTCTCGCTCTCCCGCAAAACCGGCTCAACGGTCTGCAGGTCCGCGCTCGCGATTTTGCTTAGCATGTCCGCTGCTTTCAGGATGCAGGCGTAGGCCAGCTCGTCGGACTGCGCGTGGCGCCGGAGGAATTGCCCGTAATTGAACCAGTCGAAGGCTTCGCTGCGAACATCACCGATTCTCGGATCGAGTCCCAGGGCGCGCTGGTACGCGGCCGCGGCCTCCTTCGCGTTGCCCATTTTTTCTTGCAAGTCGGCCATGTGCGCAAGCGCAAGGCTTTCGAGCTTCAAGTCGCCGGCCTGCTCGGCGGCCGCGATGGCGGACTGAAACCGCGAAAGAGAGCCGGAGTTGTCTCCCGAAAGGGCCTCGTCATCGCCCAGTTGAATCTGCGCGGAGATTCGCGCCGTGGGTGTAGCCGCCGGATCATCCGGATGCGCGACCGCGAGTTGCAGGAATGTCTGCCAGTGTGGGATGGCTCCTGCAAAGTCTCGCTTCTGATCCATCGCCTCTGCCAGATACAGATGCGCATTCGGCTGTGGCGGATTCGACTCGGCTGCCTTCTGCCAGGAGCTCAGCGCTTCGTCTGGATGCCCGAGCCGCGCCGCCAGCAATCCGTAATTGACCAGCGCGTCTCCATCGCTTGGAAATATTTTCAGCATCTTTCCGTAACGCTCGTAGGCCTCCTCATAGCGGCCATTTTCGATCAGCGCGCGGGCGCACGCGTGTTGCAGGCCGGCGTTGCGCGGATTGATCTCCACGGCTTGAGTGAGCGCCGCGATGGCTTCATCGCTCCGGCCGTCGTGCGTTTCGGCGGATGCAATGCGCGCTTCGAGCTCGCTGTCGTATGGATTCATGCTCGCGGCGCTCTCGAGCGCTGCTAGGTTGCCGTTGTCGGTTCCCAGCGCGAAATGAATCTGGTCGATTCCGCCCCAGAGAAAAAGCAGCGCCGCCAGCGAAATGCGGAATGCCGGCGCCGACAAGATACCCCAGCCCCAGGACTTCGAACTTGCCGGGCTCTTTGCAACAACGGGCTTTGCAACGGCCGTCGCGCTTTGAGTCTTCGCCTGTCCCACGAGCAGCGAGCCGACGCGCGCGTCGCGCAGTTTCCAGATCGCGCCATCCAGGATGAAGTGGTGGATGTTCACGAGCGCCGTGAAGATCAGGAAGCTCGTCGTGAAGTCGTACCGGAAAATGTAGCTCACCAGCCACGGCCCCGGAATGAAGAGCGCGATTCCGCCGGCCACCAGCGTCGCGAAGTAGGCCGTCATCGGCCATCGCGATTGTCCGGCGGCACGCGCCTCGCGTTGCTGGTAGTAGCTCGTGATCCATATATATTGGGCGGAGTGCATCACCGCCAGGATTCCGCTGCTGTAGCGCGTCTGCGGAATCTGGTAGCTCGACCGCAGCTCGATCAGCGTCGGCAGAACAAACCAGAGGAACTGCGTCAGTAGCAGCGTCAACGGCGCGATCATCTTCGAAATGCCGTGTTCGCGCACCAGCCGGCGGAACCCCAGAAACGCGAAAAGCGCGAACGCGCTGCCGAAAAGCACTCGCGCGGGAAGCGTGATCTTCGCGGGCAAGCCGAGCGAAAGAATCAGTGGATCGCTCGATCCGCCCGTTTCGAAACTCGCCAGCAGCATCAGAAACGACGCCACGAACGCAGCCCGCAGCCATCGCCGTTCGCGTTGGGAAATCGACGCGCCGCTGCGCCGCGCAAACATCATCATCAATCCATAGTTCTGGCCGGTGTAATGCCACGGGCTCCAGCAGATGTAGAGCGTGAAGACCCATGGCAGCAGTTGATAGGAAGCGTGGAGCAGGACTCCGGTCAGCACCAGCAGCAGCGTGACGTGCAGCGTGAAGATCTTGTATTTTTCGAAGTCCTCTCGCGTGTGATACGCGCGATACACCGTCGCCATGAAGTGTGGATAGTTGAAAATAATCGCGAGGAGATAGAATCCCACTGCCCAGCCGTGCGCGTAAAGCGGCGTAAGCCACATCGCCACGGCGAGCAGAGGAGCCGACCACGCGCCGCAGCCGACCAGAAGGTCCAGCCACGGAGTGTAAATCCACGGACTCGCGGGAGCCACGACGGCAACCGTATTTGTAGCGGTCTTCTTCATGTTGTCATTCGCTGTTTTGGTAGTCTACCGAGGCGCGAGACACGCGGACTGCCGCGCTGCCGGGCGAATGTTGAAAGCGTCACTTCCGCCGCGCCGCTGCATCTGACAGCGAGAGCCCTCTCGCGCGGAAAGGAAATCAGAGGTATCTTTTCTAGCCTCGATTGGCTCGCAGTTCATTTCGACAGGGATCGGTCTGTGGAGCAGACGCTCAGGGAAATTCTCGCCGCGTACAACGATTCGGCGCCCCTCGCCGAGGCGTATACGATTCCCGCACTGTGGTACACGGACGCGCGCGTCGCGGAACTGGAAAATCGCAACGTCTTCTCGCGCGTTTGGCAGGCGATTGCGCGCGCCGATCAGGTAGCCTCGCCGGGAGAGTACGCAACGGCAACTGTGGCAGGCGAACCGATTGTCGTGGTTCGCGGCAGCGATGGAAAGTTGCGCGCGTTCTACAACGTGTGCCGTCATCATGCGATGAACGTGATGAACGAGCCGTGCGGACAGGCGCAGCACATGCGCTGTCCGTACCACGGCTGGACGTACTCGCTCGAAGGCGAACTGCGGGGGATGACCGAGTTCGAAGGCGTGCAGAATTTCGACCGCGCGCAGAACGGCCTCGTGCCCGTCCGCGTCGAGACTTGGGAGAACTTTGTTTTTGTGAACCTCGATCCGCAGGCCGCGCCGCTTCTGGATTTCCTCGGCGCGCTCGTGGGGCTCGCGCGGCCGCTCGGCTTCATGAGCTTGCAGTTCGTCGAACGGCGCAGCTACACGCTGCAATGCAATTGGAAGGTCTACGTCGATAACTTCCTCGATGGCGGCTATCACGTGCCCCACATGCACAAGGGACTGAACAGCGTCCTCGACTATAAGAATTACACGATCGAGAACATCGATCGCTGCTGCGTGCAATCGAGTCCAGTCACGGTCGACAGCACTTCGGAAGCCAGCGCGGCCGCGACGCGAAAAGGCGATCGCGCGTTTTATTTCTGGCAGTATCCGAATTTCATGCTGAATTGGTACGAAGGCTATCTCGATACGAACTTCGTGATTCCTCTCGCCGTCGACCGGTGCGAAGTGATCTTCGATTTTTTCTTCGGCAGCGCCGGGCCCGCGACGATGCCGTACATCCGCGAAAGCATCGGGGTCAGCGAGCGCGTGCAGCAGGAAGACATCGCGATCTGCGATGGAGTGCAGCGCGGGCTCGGGTCGCGCGCGTATCAGGCTGGACGCCTCTCGGTGCGGCGCGAAGCCGGGGAGCATCTTTTCCATCGCTTGCTGGCGGCGGATTTGAAACGCGAATCCGCGGCCGCAGCACGCTGATCTTCGTTCGCAACAATCGCACCCTCATCGATTCCGCCATTGGAATCAATGCCGCGAAGATTTCTCGAGAAATTTCGTCCAGTGCGAAAGATGATTCAGCGAAGCCGTGTGCGTGTGATCCAGAACGAGCGGCGTGATGGAGATGGCTCCGTCGCGAACCGCCGCCTGATCCGTGCCCGCATCGATGCCTTCCGTGAGTTGCTGCTCGTGCAGCCAGAAATACTTGCGGCCGCGCGGATCCGTTCCCGGTTTCAGCAGGTTGCGAGTGATCTTCGATGACTGCCGCGTAAACTGCACGCCTCCATTCCAGGGCAGCGGCACGTTGACGTTGAGGATCACGCCCTTCGGCAATCCTTCCTTCATCACGAACGGCGCGAGCGTGCGCGCGAATCGCGCGGCGGGCTCGAAGTCGAACTCCTTGCCGCGGTATGCGGCGGAGATGGCGATCGCGGGCACGCCGTTGATGGCCGCCTCCATCGCCGCGCCCACGGTCCCCGAGTAATAGACGTTTTCGCCCATGTTTGCGCCGCGATTGATTCCCGAAATCGCGAGGTCGGGCTTCGTTTTCAGCAGCGTGTGGAAGGCCAGAATCATCGCGTCTGCCGGCGTGCCGTCGACGGCGAATTCATTCTGCTCGATCTGCTCGTAGTAAATGGGCTGGCGAAGCGTGAGGGATTGCGCGGCGGCGCTGCGCTCCTGCGCGGGCGCGATGATCGTGATGTCCGCCGTATCCTTCAGCGAATCGGCCAGCGCCCGAAGTCCCGGCGCGTGGATTCCGTCATCGTTCGTAATCAGGATATTGGGCATCGTTGCGCTTCTGCGAAGGTTTCGCCGGCTGAGAGGCCACGCGGATCAACCGAAGGGCTGGGGGTAAGACGGAGAGTAGTGGTCGGGACGACTGGATTTGAACCAGCGACCTCACGCACCCCAAGCGTGCGCGCTACCAGGCTGCGCCACGTCCCGACGGTGTACTGCCGAACCGCATTCGAGCGTATCACTCGCGTTCGAGAAGGGTCAAGATGGCGAGAAGCTCTTCGTGCAGATCGAGAAGAAATTTCTGGTGTGCGCGCGAACGATGTTCCTGGCGCGGGCCGGAAGGGACTGACTGTACGGCGGGCTGTTTTTCCGGTTCGCCTGTCCGCTCGAGGTGCTTTCGCGCACCGGCAATCGTGAAGCCTTCCTCGTAGAGCAGGCGCTTGATTTCGAAGACGGTCTCGATGTCCTCGCGGCGATAGAGGCGGCGTCCGTTGGGAGCCTTGATGGGCTGCAACGTCGGGAATTCGGTCTCCCAGTAGCGCAGGACAAAACTCTTCGTGGACGTCAGGCGGCTGACTTCGGAGATAGGCAGAAGAGTCTTCTCCGGCAAATCGGACGGAGCATGCGCAGCGCTGGCCATATCTTTTGTGTATCGTAGGCCGATTTGCGGCGAAGTCAACGGGCATTCTCATTCAGCGGGCCTCGCGTTCGCGCGTGCGGGGCCGCGTTTTCTTCAGGCGCTGGGTGAAGCGAATAGGGGTGCCGGTGAAGTCGAACGCGGCACGGAGGCGGTTTTCCAGGAAGCGCTGATAGCTGAAATGGAGCGGCAGCTTCTGGTTGGTGAAGAGCACGAAAGTGGGCGGCGCGGCAGTAGCCTGGGTGACGTAATAGATTTTCACTTTGCGGCTGGCGGGCGAAGTTCCGCGGTCGAGATCGACGCCGGTGAGCCAGCGATTGAGTTCGCCGGTGGAGACGCGGCGCTTGCGGGCCTCCGCAACGCGGTCGATGAGGGAAAATAGCTTGGAGATGCGCTCGCCGGTGAGTGCCGAGACGAAGACGACCGGCGCGTAATCGATGAACTTCAGTTTTCGCCGGACCATCGGCTCATATTCGGAAAGCAGCTTGTTGGGATTCGCGCCTGCGGCGCGGCCGTCGCGCCTCTTCTCGTCCTTCTTATTTTCGCGCGCGGCCTTTTCCGAAGCGGCCTCCAGCGCAAGGTCCCATTTGTTCATCACGACGATGATGCTGCGCCCGGATTGCTCAGCATAACTGGCGATGGTGGCGTCGTGCGACGTGACGCCAACGGAGGCGTCAACGACGAGCAGGGCGATGTCCGCGCGTTCCAGGTGGCGTTTCGCCATCACGACGCTCAATTTTTCGGCGACAAGCCTCGTTTTGCCTTTGCGGCGGATTCCGGCGGTGTCGAGGAAGCGATACGTCTTGCCGTTGTGCTCGACCACCGTATCGACCGCGTCTCGCGTGGTGCCCGATTCGGGCGAGACGATGGCGCGTTCCTGACCGACGAGCTGATTCAGGAGGGTGGATTTTCCGACGTTCGGCCGGCCGATGATGGCGATGTTGATGTCCGGTTCCGCTTCCGGGGCTTCGCCTCGCTGGAATTCGGCGGTCAGCGCGTCGAGCAGCGAATCGATTCCAAATCCATGCTCGGCGGAAATGGGGAAAACCTCGTCGCCGAGTTCGTAGAATTGCGCGGCGAGGTCGGATTGTTTTGCCGAGTCGACTTTGTTGACGGCGATGACGGGGGGCTTCCCGGCGCGGCGGAGGAGCTGCGCGAGATCTGCATCGAGGGGGAGGGGCCCGGAGCGGCCGTCGACCACCTGTACCACGCGGGTGGCGGCCTCGATGGCGACGCGGGCCTGGCGGAGGATTTCGCCGGGGATGCCGGCTTTGTCCTCGGGTACGATGCCGCCGGTATCGACGACCTCGAACGGCCTGCCTTCCCATTCCGCCGTGCCATAGATGCGGTCGCGCGTGATGCCCGGCTCGTTGGTGACGATAGAGCGGCGAGTGCCGGTCAAGCGATTGAAAAGAGTGGACTTGCCAACGTTGGGGCGGCCAACGATGACGATGGATGGGAGTTTGGAGGTCATGGCTGAGGTTAGCAGGGAAGGCCGGCGCCGGAAGCCGCGAAATCCAGGGTGAGGTTGAAAAGGAGCGCCGGGACCTCGTATAGATTAGAAAATCTTTTCTGCTTTGTTTTCAGCAGCTTAGCTCGATTTCTAATCTTCAACCGAAAGATTAGAAACGGATTTTCCGCCAGTTTCGGAGGGGGGAAGGAAAGCCGCGCCAGGATCACAACAATAATCTGAAAGGCCCGCGTTTTGTATAGATTAGAAAATCTTTTGTGCTTTGTTTTCAGCGACTTAGCTCGATTTCTAATATTCTGTGTATAGATTAGAAATGGAGCTTTCGTCGGTTGTGGAGGGCGGCGGGTTGCATGAATTTTACCAAACATAAAAACGCTACATGTTAGCACAAAACCAACCATTTGTAAAGCACGAAATGCGAATGGTACTACGATTCTTGCGATTTTTTGAGCCGAGGCGTAAGTCCAATCAATTCAAGCAGCGATCGGGCTTGTGCGGCCCGTGAAGGGGTAGCGATCCTCCGCTAAATCAACCTCGCGGAGCAGCGGCTTTCTTGCCCAAGCCGGGGCTCCCTAAAAGGCGAGGCGAAGCGAGCTTCGCCGAGTTGTGGGTTCCTTGAGCAAGCGGGGGAAAAGCGGCAGCAAGCGGCCGCACTCCAAAGAAGGGCTGGCTGAGCCCGCCCTTTCGAACCACCTGTTCATGCATAAATGGAATGCCTGTCCCTGAGGTCAGGCGGAGGACGGTAACCGCAAGGCCACAATGCAACTTTGGGGGTCGCGAGGTGTTGGATAAGGGGGTATTCTGAGGCGGAATTTCAGGGGAGGAGACGTTCAGATGCGCAAAACTCACTTGATTGCCTTCGCGTTGATGGCGGTTTTGCTGCTGGCGCTGCCAGCCACGTCATCGGCGCAGGTGGTAGTCGGCGTTTCGGTGCGGATCGGTCCACCGGCGCTTCCGGTGTACGAGCAGCCACTCTGCCCGGGACCGGGGTATCTGTGGACACCGGGCTATTGGGCCTACGGCGATGCAGGGTATTACTGGGTTCCCGGCACTTGGGTTTTGGCACCGGTAGGAATGCTATGGACGCCGGGCTATTGGGGATTTGCGGACGGAGTGTACTTGTGGCACCGCGGCTACTGGGGACCACACGTGGGCTTCTACGGCGGGATCAACTACGGGTTCGGGTATGACGGCGTGGGATTCGTCGGCGGACGCTGGGACCATGGCCACTTCGCCTACAACACGGCCGTCGTGCGCGTGGATACGAGAGTCGTACACACGACCTACGTGGACCGAACGGTGATCCGGAACGTGGGAGTGAACCGCGTGAGCTACAACGGCGGTCCGCATGGCGTGATGGTCCACGAAACGGCGGAACAGAGAGGCTGGGAGCACGAGCGGCACGTGGAGCCGACGGAGGCTCAGGCGCAGCACGAACATTTTTCCAGCACGAACCACGCGAACTTCTATTCGGAAAATCACGGGCGTCCGACGGTTGCAGCGACGGGACGGCCGGGCGAATTCCACGGGAATGGAGTGATGGCGGCTCACGGAACACCGAATACGTTCCATCCGCCGACGCACACCGAGGAGGTTCACGGCGGCACGCCTAATTCCGGCCATTCGTATGGGAACGCGAGCAACGCCCACACGAATCCAAACACGATGCACACGAACCCGAATACGGTTCATCCGAACGGCGGCAACCCGCCCAAGATGAGCAACCCGCACGAGAATGCGCCGAAGATGAGCAACCCGCACGAGTCGCACGAATCGCACGGGAAGCCGGAAAAGCCAGGCAAGCCGGGCAAGCCACAGCGGTAAATTTCAGGACAAAATCCACGACCTCCGATCAAACGGAGGCCGTGGTGTGCGTGGAGGACAGATAAAGACCGGGGAAAAAAGGCGGCCGTGATTCCCAGGCGCGGCGTCAGTGTAAGACGTTTTCTGTGTCGTCCCTGAAGGGACTCAAAAGCAAGATTTGTTTGTTTTGGTTACCCGGGACTGCCGTCCCGGGCTACAGATTGTGTCGTCCCTGCGGGACTCGGGACACCTCCGACGCTTCTGTTCCCGTGGCGGCCAAGACGCAGCTACGACATAGACTCCCGCGAAACTCGGAATATCTCCAACCTCCCCGTTGCTATGCCGGCTGAGCCAGAGCTAGCGGTGCTACAAGTCCAAAGCCTGCATACTGCGCTAACTTCGCGGATGCGGCACGCAAAAATTCAAAGGCAGCTGCGCCGTAGTAAAGCCCGAGTGCAAAGAGAGGTTTATTCGGCGCGTAGTGCTTCCGACGGAGATATGCGACTTGCGCGCAGAGCGGGAACCAACGCTGCGACCAGCGCTGAGAAACTGAGTGTCAGGATGGCCAGGACGATCACCGCCGGATCATACGGATTCAATCCGTAGAGTTGGCTGCCCAGAAATCGGCCCGTCGCGAGGGCCAGCGGAAATCCGACCGCCAGGCCTACAGCCACCAGGGCGAACGCTCCTCGGATTATCAGGGCCGCCGCTTGCGTTGGACTGGCGCCGAGCGCGAGCCGTACTCCAATCTCGGTGGTGCGCCGTCCCAGGTTGTACGCGGTGACTCCATATAACCCGATAGAGGCCAACACAAGCGAAAGTATTCCGAAGAATGACGAGAGTCGCGCGATCAGCCGTTGTTGCCGGAACTGGCCGGACACCTGCTCCTTCAAAGTTCCAATCGAAATGACCGGCAGTCTGGGATCCACAGAGACCATCACCTGGCGAATTTGCGCGGAAGATACAGTGATTCCCGGCTGCGTCACAAGGATGATGTCGTGCAAGTGATGCGAGCCGGGATTGCTATCTGCCCCGGTATTTGGCACCACGTCGTGCTGGGCTTCGGGAAGAAAAAAGAAGGGGCCGACCGGTTTGTCGAAATCGAAATCGAGATAGCGCGCGTCTTGCGCCACGCCCACAATTTCGTATAGGCGAGGCGATCCCAGTTCCACACGCCCGAAGAACTTTCCAATCGGGTTTTCATTGTTGAAAAACTTCCGAGCGAACGCCTCGTTGACCACCGCCACATGCCGCGAAGTGGCTGTATCTTCCTCTGAGATGGCCCGTCCCTTGACGATTTGAGTTCCGATAGCGTGGAAGTATCCCGGCGTCACCCGGTCCCAGTAGACAAAGTTTTCAGCGCTGTCCTCGGTGGGCCCGGGCGCCGGGCGTCCGTTCATCCACACGGTGGTACCCCAATTATTTCCGCTTAGCGGCGAGTACTGGCAGAGCGCCACGGCAGACACGCCGGGAATGCCGGACAATGAGTTTCGGATCCGTTCGAATAGCGGCGTGAACTGGTTTGGTTGATAGTCGACCAGACCCGGTTGGATATTGATGATCGTGCGCTGCTCCGGGACGAAGCCAAAGCGTTGATTCTCCAGATGGTGCAGAGCGGCTGTCAGCAACCCGGATGCCGCCAAAAGTACGAGCGAGAGCGCTGCCTGGAGCGCAACGAGCGTCTTGCGAGGAAGTGAGCCTGTGCGAGCGGTGGAGCGGCTCGCTCCCCGAAGGGCTTCGATCGGATCTACCCGCGCCGTCATCCACGCGGGAGCGATGCCGAACGCCACGGCCGCGATCAACGAGATGCCGAAGGCAAAGAACAACACCGGCATGGAAGGGGACGCGTTGATCGGTATGCCCGCTGCTCCCCGCACGGATGGAAATGCAAAGTGGAGAATAAGCTGCGTCCCCGCGAATGCGACCACCAGACCCGCCATGCCTCCCGCAAGCGAGAGCAAAATGCTTTCGGTGAGAGCCTGCCTCACAAGTCGCGACGCACGCGCGCCCAGAGCCACGCTCACAGATATCTCCCGCCGGCGCTGCATGCCGCGAACGAGCATGAGATTGGCCACGTTCGCGCAGACAATCAGCAGCACAAACGCCGAAACCATCATCAGGATCTGAAGCCAGTGTTCATATTCCTCGCGCATGCTGGTGATGCCCGAACCCCCGGGGCGCAGGAACAGGGTCTGCTCGGGAAACTTCGCGCGATCGTTCGCGCTCATCTCACCCCAGTGCGAGAGCAGCCACTGCTTCAGTTCCACCCGCATATGGGACTCGATTGACGCCGGGTCTGCGCCAGGCCGGACGCGTCCGATCAAATCCAACCAGTACTGGTCAGGCTGATTCAGATCGCCAGCATCCGCCAGTGGCATCGATGTTCCAGCGTTGAGCGGCAGAAAGAAATCGGGTGGGTTGCTGCGCAGCGTATCGCCAAAGAAGCTCGGCGGAGTGATTCCCACGATTGTGAATGGCGTGCTATCTACGTCGAAGACAGCGCCAATGACGGACGGATCCGATCCGTTTTGCTGCCATAGGCGATAGCTCATCACTGCTACCGCTGGAGCGCCGGGTCGATCGTCGGCGGAAGTCAGGAGCCGCCCGGCATATGCCCTGACGCCGAACATGGTGAAGTAATTGCCCGAAACGAACTCCCCAGGATAGCTTTGTACCGCCTCTGAGCGGCCGGATCGCCGCACAGTGAACAGCGGGTCGCTCGCCTGGAACGCCGCCAATTCCGCAAAACCCTGGGTGTGGTCGCGAAAATGTTTGTAGAGATCGTAGGAGACAAGAGAAAACTCACCGTCTTGGCTGTAGCCGCCGTAATAGCAGCAACGTGACTCTTTGCCCAGCCGGTACAATTCCGTGGGATTGGCCACTGCCAGTGACTTCAACAGAACATCGTAAAACAGAGTAAAAATGGAAGTGGTCGCACCGATACCCAGCGCCAGCGTAAGGACGACTGTGACCGTGAATGCCGGCGACTTCCGCAATCGACGCAGCGCATGCCGCGCGTCGTACAGCAGAGTCTCCAGAAACGGCAACCCCCTTCGATCCCGGTAGTCTTCCTTGATTGCCTCCACTGCGCCAAACTTCAGGATCGCTTGGCGGCGCGCCTCAGCCGGTGACAGCCCTGCCTTCACATTTTCAGCCGTCTGTAGCGCGATGTGCTCCTCAATTTCTTCTCTCAGGCGTTCGTCCTGTGCTCGTCTTGTTGCGAAGCTGCGCAGTCGCGTGAAGAACCGTCTTAGGGATCTCACAGCAAATCCTCCGCTTTCGCCTCGAAGAACCGGCCAATAATCGCGGCCGTTTGTTCCCAATCTCGCGCCTCGGCCTGGAGTTGCTTACGTCCCGCGCGCGTGAGCCGATAGAAACGCGCCCTTCGGTTGTTCTCTGAAGCGCCCCATTCCGATGCAATCGCCCCTTCCTGCTCGAGCTTCAACAGCACCGGATAAAGAGTGCCCTGGTTCACCGCGAGCAGGTCTCCGCTGATCTGCTCGATTCGCCGGGCAATTCCGTAGCCGTGCAGCGGCCCGAGTACATCAAGGGTCTTCAGGACCATCAACGCCAAGGTGCCCTGCTGGACGTCCGTTTTTCGTTTCATTGCGACCGCCATTTTGGTTTCCCACAGGAAGGATAGCAGCTTTCATTTGGGAAAGCAACAGGTCGGTCGTGCAGCTCCCCGGTCTGTGCCGCTCCTACGGCGGGCCTGAGGTCGGACGACCTGAGCTACAGCGGCCGGAGGCGTTCTCGACTGCATTGACGAGAAGAGAATGGATTAGTGGCTAAAGGAGGGAATTTGGAGTAGGCTTGCGGCCCTAAACGGCGGGACCCAATGTTATTCAAAAGCTTCAGTGCTGCGGTCTTCGGAATCGACGCTTACCTGGTGGAAGCGGAGGTAGACGTCAGCCCCGCGTTCGAGGGGCGGTTCAACGTGGTGGGCCTGCCGGATAACGCGGTGAAGGAAAGCCGCGAGCGAATCCGGTCCGCGCTGCGCAACTGCGGTTTCGATTTTCCCTCCCAACAAGCTGTGACGGTGAATCTGGCTCCGGCCGACATTCGGAAAGAAGGTTCCGCGTTCGATTTGCCCATGGCGCTGGGTGTGCTGGGGTGCGGCGGGACGTTTTTCGGGAAGGTGCTCGACTCGTTCGTGTTCATGGGGGAACTGTCACTGGACGGCGGGGTGCGGTCCGTGAGAGGCGCGCTCTCGGCGGCGCTGGCTGCGCGCGAAAGAGGGATTCCCAACGTGGTGGTGCCTGAAGCGAACGCGCGGGAAGCGGCGGTGGTAGAGGGGATTCGCGTTTTTGGAGTGAAGTCGCTGCCGCAGGCGGCGGACCTGATCAACGCGCCGGAATCGTTCCAGCCGATCGAAGTGGACACGTCGCAGATCCTGACGGAGGCGAGCCAGTACGGCGTGGACTTGAGGGACGTGCGCGGACAGATGTCCGCCAAGCGCGCGCTGGAAGTGGCGTGCGCCGGGAGCCACAACATTTTGTTGATTGGGCCGCCGGGCGCGGGGAAAACGATGCTGGCGAAACGCATCCCGACGATCCTGCCGCCGATGTCGCTGGAAGAGGCGATCGAGACGACGCGGATTCACAGCGTGGCGGGTTTGCTGGAGGACTCGCGGGGGCTGGTGGGGACGCGGCCGTTCCGCTCGCCACACCACACAATCAGCGATGCGGGGCTGATTGGAGGCGGCGCGGTGCCGCGGCCGGGCGAAGTGTCGCTGGCGCACAACGGCGTGCTGTTTCTGGATGAGCTGCCGGAATTCCAGCGGAACGTGCTGGAGGTGATGCGGCAGCCGCTGGAGGACGGGTGCGTGACGATTGCGCGGGCGGCGCTGTCGGTGAGTTTTCCATCGCGGTTCATGCTGGCGTCAGCCATGAATCCGTGCCCGTGCGGATTTTTCGGGGACCCGACGCGCGAATGCCACTGCTCGCCGCCGCAGATCCAGCGGTACGTGGCGAAGATTTCGGGGCCGCTGCTCGACCGAATCGACATTCATATCGAGGTCCCGGCGGTGAAGTACAAGGAGCTGCGCGGGAACGAGGAGATTGAGCCGTCAACGAGCGTGCGGCAGCGCGTGATGCGGGCACGGGCGATTCAGATGGAGCGGTACCGCGACGAAAAGAAGATCTACGCGAACGCGCAAATGGCTCCGCGGCTGATTCGGAAGTACTGCGCGATTTCCGCCGACGGCGAAAAACTGCTGGAAACGGCCATACAGCGGTTGGGGCTCTCGGCGCGCGCGCATGACCGGATATTGAAGGTGTCGCGGACGATTGCGGACCTGGAAAGTGCGGCGTCGATCGAATCGAAGCATCTGAGCGAGGCCATTCAGTACCGGACGCTGGACCGGACGTATTGGGCATAGGTTTCTCCCTCAGAGCAGCACCGCGGGGCCCGGCGGGCTCGGGCACGCCTTGGATTCCCTCCGAGGTTGAAACTTCCTCAAAGAGCGCAGGGTGGGCGAACCGTGGGGGCGGCAGTACTAGGAAGCCCGTTGACTCGCGAGAAGCGCTATGATACGCATACTCGCGCATTTTCCTTGGGGTTTCCCTTCGACACGGGATGGCGCCCACAAGCCAACGGATTGAGGTCACGCTGGAGACGTTGCTGGAGAGCGTGGACCTTGCGGAAAGCATCGTCATGCGGATTGCCGAAGCCTCGGGCTTCGACGAGGATGACGTGCACAAGATTGGGATGGCGGTACGCGAAGGCGTGATCAACGCGTACAACTATGGGAACCAGCACGACCGGCGGAAGAAGATTCTGATGACGGTGGAGCTGCAGCCGGAGAAGATGGTCGTCCACGTGCTGGATCAAGGGAAGGGATTCGAGCTGACGGAAGTGCCCGACCCGCTGGCGGAGGAGAACCTGCTGAGGACGTCGGGGCGGGGAATTTTCCTGATGCGGGCATTTATGGATGAATTCACGCTGCGGCAGAGCCCGACCGGCGGGGCGGAGTTGATACTTTCGAAGAACCTGCGGCACGTGGTGACGGACAACGGGCGGCACCAGCGGGAGTAGGATTACCATCCAGGATTGAAGTAGAGGAACTCACTTGGCACTGCAAGGAACAAACCGGGAAGTCGGCGACGTGGTAGTGATCGATTTCAGCGGGAAGATTACGCTGGGCGAGGGCAGCGCCGTGCTGCGGAAGCTTGTGCGCGAACTCGTGGAGCGGGGCCACCGCAAGATCCTGCTCAACCTGGCGGACGTGGATTACATTGACAGCTCTGGAATCGGGGAGCTGGTGAGCGCATATACGGCGGTGCGGGGCGTCAACGGCGAGATGAAACTGCTGCAATTGACGAAACGGGTTCACGACATCCTGCAAATCACGCGGCTGTTCACGGTGTTCGACGTGCAGTCCGACGAAGACATAGCGGTGCAAAGCTTCCGGTAAGTCTCTCTCCTGTTTGCCACCCACAAGAAGAGGTGCGGCCGTTGTGTGCGACCGATGCCGCTGTGCGTCAAACTCTGGACAGTGATTTCGGTTTGTGCCAGAATCCCGCCGCCGAAAGTGGTCTTGTAGTCCTGCGGGAAGTGCGGGTCTCGTGTGCAGCGGGAACTTCAGTGCTACCAGCCGGCGTCACAAGAACCGATTCGGGAGATCACGAGGACAGGAGTATCGACTTTGGCTCGAGAACAGGGTGTGGTGAAGTGGTTCAATGCATCGAAGGGGTACGGATTTATTCAGAGGCAGTCGGGGGAGGACGTGTTCGTCCATTTTTCGGCGATTCAGATGGATGGATACAAATCGCTGAATGAAGGGCAACTGGTGGAGTTCGAAGTGAAGCAGGGGCCCAAAGGCTACCAGGCTGAGAACGTCACGAAAGCCTAGCTGGACCCGAGTCTAGACAAGCCTCGCGCAGCAGGCGGGGCGTTGGTGCGGCGCGCTGCTTTCGGACGAGAGTGCGCGCGTATGTGCGGTCTCGTCGCGAGAAATCACCGTGGTGCGGCGGCGTGGCGAGCCGTTCGCGGTAGTCTGCGCGTTGTGCTAGCATGTACGTTTCAGAAGTTCCCTTCGAGGTGAGCAGTGGCGCAGCATATTTCCCGAAAAGAGCTGAAAAAGGACGAAGTCCGCGAAACGCTGGCGCACGGCGCAGAAGCGGTTCTATCGCACCAGCAATTGACGCTGTATCTGCTGATCGCGGCGGTGATCATTGCCGCAGGTTTTTTTGGATGGAAGCACTATTCCGAACGGCAGAGCGCGAGCGCCCAGGTGGCTCTCGACGGCGCGATGAAGGTGTTTCAGGCGCAGACCGGCAATCCGGGTACGCCGGCAATGCCCGGGGAACTCACGTTTCCGGACGACAAGACGAAATTCACGCAGGCCGCCGAGAAGTTTGAAGATGTGGCCAAGAAGTTTCCGCGGACGCACTCCGGCGAGCTGGCGAGCTACTACGCGGGCTTGAGCCTGGAAAAGTTGAACAAGGATAGCGACGCGAAGCAGTGGCTGCAGCGTGCAGCGGGCAGCAGCGACGAGAGTTTTGCTTCGCTCGCGCGGTTCGAGCTGGCGCAACTCGAGGTGCGAAACGGCCAGGGCGACGAGGCGGTGAAGATTTATCAGGACATGATGGCCAAGCCGACGGTGCTCGTGCCGAAGCCGGTGGTGATGCTGGCGCTGGCCGAGTATTACGTGCAGAAGAATCCGTCCGAGGCGGCGAAGCTGTACGCGCAAATCAAGTCCGAGTATCCGGACACGCCCATCGCGCAGCAAGCCGACCAGGAATTGGCGCTCCTTCCGGGCAAGACGTGAGTCTGGGGTAGACGATGCCGCCGGCGCCTTACGCGATGGACGTGCGGCGCTCGCGTGGGCGCCGCTATCCCGAGCCGCAACATCCCTACCGCAACGACTACGCGCGAGACCGCGACCGCATCATCCATTCGCGCGCCTTCCGAAGGCTCGAAGCGAAGACGCAGGTCTTCACGACGCGCTTTTCCGATCATTTTCGCAACCGGCTGACGCACACGATTGAAGTGGCGCAGATTGCGCGAACGGTGGCGGGCGCGCTGGAGCTGAATACGGATCTGGCGGAAGCGCTGGCGCTGTCGCACGACATCGGCCATCCGCCCTTCGGCCATGCGGGCGAAAAGCGGCTCGACGAACTGATGCAGGAGCATGGCGAGCATTTCGAGCACAATCTGCAGGCGCTGCGGATCGTGGAGCAGTTCGAGCAGAGGTACCTGGATTTTCCAGGGCTGAACTTGACGTTCGAGGTGCGCGAGGGAATCGTGAAGCACTCGCGGGATTATCCGCCCCAGGAATTTCCGGAACTGAGCGAATACCGGCTGGAGGAGCGGCCGACGCTGGAAGCGCAGCTGATCGATCTGGTGGACGAAATTGCGTACAACACCGCTGATTTGGACGACGGGTTCGAGGCGCGGCTAATCGATATTGAGCAGGTGCGGGAGGCGGCGCCGGCCTTCAATTCCGCGTGGGCCGAGGTGAACCGGCGGCATCCCCACGGGGCGACGAAGTTGAAATTCAACGACGCGCTAAAGCACGTGCTCGATTTGCTGGCGACGGACCTGATCGAGAACACGCGGCGACGCGCGGAAGATGCCGGCGTGCGAAGCGTGGAGGACGTGAGAAGGCAGCGGGAGCGGCTGGCCGGGTTTTCGGCGGCGGTGGGCGGGCAGAACGCGGGGCTGAAGAAGTTTCTGCTGGCGCGGCTCTACTCGCAGCCGCTGATTGCGGAGGATCGCGACCGGTCGGTTGCGGCCCTCGAAGCGCTGTTCCGATTCTTCATGGATCATCCGGAGAAGATGCCGAAGCACTATGCGGAATTGGCGGGGCGCGAGGCGCGGCACCGCGTCATCTGCGACTACATTGCGGGCATGACCGACCATTTTCTGCTCCGGCAGGCGCACGAATTCCTTCGAATCCCCGTGGAGCCGCTGGCATGAGGATGGCACCGGCAGCGAGGCTCGTTGCCCGTTTCGCGTCAGGGGGAATCTTCGGCGGGCGCGTTTCTTGACAACAAAATCACCGGCCCTATAATGGATTTTCAATCCAAGATTGCAGGTAAAGAGCAATGTTTCTGGATGTGAATGAACTAGCGATTCGGAAGACGCGCATCCGGAAAAGCTACGCCCCGGGTACCCTGGACTTCCATTCCGTCGAATTCCGGCAGCTGGAACCCCTGGAAGTGCGCGCTACGGCCGAGCTGGTAGAAGGCCAGATCCGCATTTACGGCAACCTGCACACGCGGGTGGAGCTGGTTTGCGCGCGCTGCCTGGACACGGTGGTGGAGGAGATCAGCCGGGACTTCGACCTGGTCTACCGTCCCATGGCTTCGATTGCCACCAACGAAGAAATGCATTTGAACCTGGACGATACCGAGATTGCGTTCTTCGAAGGGGACGGCCTGTTCCTGGCGGACGTGCTGGCCGAACAGGTAAACCTGGCGATTCCGATGAAGGTCATTTGCCGGAGCGATTGCCGGGGACTCTGCCCCCATTGCGGCGCAAACCTGAATAACGAGGAATGCCGCTGCGACAAGCACGCCTCCGACCCGCGTCTGGCGCCATTGGCCCGCCTGAAGCAGGACTGGTTCAAAAAGCAATAAAACGCTACACTACTGGTTCGCGCTTCGGCCGGAAAGCCGCGGCCGACCACGAGGAGCCTCATGCCCAATCCAAAGCGACGTCACTCAAAGCGGCGCACCAGCAACCGGCGCGCGCACGACCATCTTCGGCCGTTGTCCCTTGCCGAGTGCCCGAATTGCCACGAAAAAAAGCTGCCTCACCGGGCCTGCCCCCACTGCGGCTATTACAACGGACGCGAAGTGATTGACACTTCGGCCAAGACAGCCTAACTTCCTCGCCTGACCGTTCTTCAGCGGAGCCTAAATGACCACGATCGCGCTGGATGCCATGGGAGGCGACCATGCGCCGCGTGCCGAGGTGGAAGGCGCAATCCTTGCGGCGCGCGAACTCGACGTCCGAATTGTGCTGGTGGGCGTCGAGGCGACAGTCCGGCAGGAGCTGAGCAAGCACCGGCAGCAGCGCGGGCTCCCCATCGAAATCGTCAACGCGACGGAAGTAATCACGATGCGGGATTCTCCTTCCCAGGCGTTCCGGCGCAAGAAGGACAGCTCGCTGCACGTGGCCGCGCGGCTGGTGCACGACGGGAAAGCCGATGCGGTGGTGAGCGCGGGAAACACGGGCGCGGTGATGACCGTGGCGCGCTTCGTCCTGGGGACTTTGCCTTCGGTGGACCGTCCCGCCTTGGCCGCCGTCTTCCCGAACATGAAGGAAAAGGTCACGGTGATCCTGGACGTCGGCGCGAACGTGGATTCGAAGCCGGCGCAGATCGAACAGTTCGCGGTGATGGGCGAAATCTACTACCGGACGATTTTCGGCGTGAAGAAGCCGCGCGTGGCGCTGCTCTCCATCGGGGAAGAGGAGATGAAAGGCAACGAGCTGACGCGCGAGGCGTTCAACCGGCTGAAGCACACGGCGCTGAACTTCGCGGGGAACGTGGAAGGGCGCGACGTGTTCCGCGGGAATGTGGACGTGATCGTCTGCGACGGTTTCATCGGCAACGTGGCGCTGAAGATCAGCGAAGGGCTGGTGGAGCACATCGGGGGAATGCTAAAGAAGGCGATCAAGAGCAGCCTGACCTCGCAGCTTGGCTACGCGCTCTCGAAGCGCGCCTTCGACGATTTTCGCAAGCGCACGGATTACTCCGAATATGGCGGCGCACCGCTGCTCGGAGTGCGGGGCATCACCATCATCGGCCACGGCCGGTCGAATCCGAACGCCATCAAGAACGCAATTCGAGTGGCGGCGGAACTGTGCCGGTCGCGCCTGAATGAGAAAATCGAACAGGAGCTTTCCGCTGCCACAGCGCTTGCGGCGCGCGGCTGATCCCGTCGGAACCTGAACTCGCATGAGCAAACTCGCATTTCTTTTTCCCGGCCAGGCCTCGCAGTACCCCGGAATGGGGAAGAATTTGGCCGAGAATTTCCCTGAATCGCGGGCCGTTTTCGAGGAAGCGGACGCCGCGCTCGGCTTTTCGATGTCGAAAATGTGTTTTGAAGGGTCCGAGGAGGACCTGAAGCAGACGGCGAATACGCAGCCTGCGATTCTGACGGTTTCCGTAGCGGCGTATCGCGCGCTCGAAAAGCGCGGCATCGCTCCGGATCTGGTGGCGGGCCACAGCCTGGGCGAGTACTCCGCGCTGGTGGCCGCCGGCGCGCTGGATTTCGCGAGCGCGGCGAAGGTGGTTCGCAAGCGGGGCGAATACATGCAGGAGGCAGTACCGCCCGGCGAGGGCGCGATGGCCGCGATCATGGGCCTTTCGCCTTCGGACGTTTGGGAGATTTGCAAGAAGGCGGCGGACCACGACGTGGTTTCGCCAGCCAACCTGAATTCGCCGGAGCAGACCGTGGTTTCGGGTTCCGCCGCAGCGGTGAAGCGCGCGGTGGAGATCGCGTCGCAATCCGGCGCAAAGCGGGCGGTGATTCTGCCTGTGTCCGCGCCATTCCATTGCGCGATGATGGCTCCGGCACAGAAACGGCTGGAGCCCGACCTGAGAGCGACCGCGTTCGCAGCGCTGCATTTTCCGTTGATCACCAACGTCGACGCCGAAGAGGTGACGTCCGGCGAGGAAGCGCGCGACGCGCTCATCCGGCAGGTCACCATGCCGGTGCGCTGGCTCGATTCTGTCCGCGAGATGATCGAGAGCGGAGTCACGATCTTCGTGGAAGTGGGGCCGGGCAAGGTGCTTTCGGGGCTGCTGCGGCAGATCGACCGGTCCGTTCGCTGCTTCAATGTGGAAGACTCCGCCAGCCTGCAATCGACGCTCGATAAGATCGCGCAGGCGCGGGCCGAGACTCCGGAATCCTGAGGCTCATGTTCTCACTCAAAGACAAAGTTGCATTGGTGACAGGTGCGTCGCAAGGGATTGGGCGCGAGACGGCGCGCGCGCTTGCCGAGGCGGGCGCGAAGGTGGCGGTGGCGGCGCGCAACGAGCAGCATCTGGCCTCGCTGGCCGCGGAAATCGCGTCGGCGGGAGGCGAGGCGCTTGCGGTGCCCATGGACGTGGGCGACGCGGCACAGGTGAAGAATGGATTCCAGCAGGCGCTCGCCAAATTCGGGCAGCTCGACATCCTGGTGAACAACGCCGCGATCACGCGCGACACGCTGGCCCTGCGTATGAAGCTGGAGGATTGGGAGGGCGTGCTGCGCACAAACCTGACCGGCGCTCATCTGTGCATGCAGCAGGCGATGGGAGCGATGCTGAAGCAGCGGTCGGGGCGGATCATCAATATTAGTTCGGTGGTGGCGCAGACGGGAAATGCGGGGCAAGCGAACTACGTGGCGTCGAAAGCGGGGCTGATCGGGCTGACGCGCGCGATTGCGGTGGAGGTGGCGTCACGAAATATCACGGTGAACGCCATCGCGCCGGGATTCATCGCCACGCCGATGACGGACCCGCTGCCCGCAGAGCTGAAAGAAAAAATGAAGTCGCTGATTCCGCTAGGGCGCTTCGGCACGGATCGCGATGTGGCGGCAGCAGTTGTGTTTCTCGCAAGCGACGAGGCCGGTTACATCACGGGGCAGGTGCTGGGCGTGAACGGCGGAATGCACATGGGGTAGAGTTGTTTAGGGAGATTGTGAACGGCAAATGTCGATTGAGTCCTACGAAGAACTGGTTGCGCTGAAGGCTGTAGGGCACATTTGCCATCTGGCGTTGCGCGCGATGGCGGGATTTTTGCGCGCGGGCGTGACGACGCGGGACGTGGCTGACGTGGGCGCGAAGGTGATGACCGAGAATGGCGCGCGGTCGGCGCCTGCGATGGTCTACGGCTTTCCCGGCGCGATTTGCATCAGCGTGAACGACGAGGCGGTGCACGGAATTCCCGGCGAGCGCGAAATTCAGCCGGGAGACCTGGTGAAGCTCGACGTGACGTTCGAGAAGAATGGCTACATGGCGGATGCGGCGATCACGGTGCCGATTGAGCCCGTCTCCGGCGAAGCGCGGCGGCTGGCGCTCTGCGCCGAGCGGGCGTTTCAGCAGGCAATGCGCGTGGCGAAGGCCGATCATCGATTGAATGAGATTGGCCGCGCAGTGGAGCGCGAAGTGAAGCGCAGTGGATTTTCCGTGATTCGCGCGCTCGGCGGCCATGGAATCGGGCGGACGATTCATGAGCCGCCCAGCGTCCCGAACTACGACGATTTTACGGCGCGCGAGCGGTTAACGCCGGGCCTGGTGATTGCCGTCGAGCCCATCATTGCGATGGGCGCAGGGAAGTCGGTGACGGCCGCCGACGGCTGGACGGAGCGCACCGTGGACGGGAGCCTGGCGGCGCACTTCGAGCACACGATTGTAATCACGGAAAAGGCGCCGATACTTTTGACGGCCGCATAGCGCCGCCAGAGTTGACCCCGAATTGCGCCGCGAATAGAATCGATAGTCCGAACGTGCTATAAGGTTACGGCGCAAAACACGGGGGCGACGCGCTCTCGAGCGGCCCGGGAAATTCAAGATCGCCAAGAGCGGAGGAACAACTGAATGGCCAGCGTTGAAGAACGCGTGAAGCAGATCATCGTCGAGCAGCTTGGTGTGGATGAGGGCGAGGTGACTCCAACCGCTTCGTTCGTGGACGACTTGGGCGCCGACTCGCTCGATACGGTCGAGCTGGTGATGGCCTTCGAAGAGGCTTTCGGCATCGAAATTCCGGATGAGGACGCGGAAAAGATCGCCACGGTGAAGGACGCTACCGATTACATCGAGAAGCACTCCAAGAAATAACTCGCAGGGCCGTCCCATCCCGAAGAGGAGAATCTCGTTTTGAGCCGTCGAGTTGTCGTTACCGGCGTTGGTCTGGTTTGCGGTTGCGGAATCGGCACCGATGAGGTGTGGAGCAACCTGCTGGCCGGGAAGAGCGGCGTCGGCCCCATCGCAAATTTTGACGCTACCGGATTCGACTGCCGCATTGCGGGCGAAGTGAGAAACTTCGACCCGCTGAACTGGGTCGAGAAAAAAGAAGTGAAGAAAATGGGCCGGTTCATTCAACTGGCCCTGGCCGCGTCCGACTTTGCCATGAAAATGGCGGCCCTCGAAATCTCGCCGGAGGTCGCGCCGGCCGCGGGCGTCTACATTGGCTCCGGAATCGGCGGATTCGATGTGATCGAGCGCGAGCACACGAAATACATGCAGGGCGGCCCCGGCAAGATCTCTCCTTTTTTCATTCCAGCGGCGATTGTGAATCTGGCGGCGGGGCATGTTTCGATCCGCTACGGAGCGAAGGGTCCGAACTCGGCGACCGCGACGGCCTGCTCCGCGTCCGCCCATTCGATCGGCGACGCGTACAAGATCATCCAGCGCTGCGACGCGGAAGTGATGATCGCGGGCGGAGCCGAAGCGGCCATCACTCCGATGGGCGTGGGCGGCTTTGCGGCGATGCGGGCGCTTTCGACGCGAAACGACGAGCCGGAACGCGCGAGCCGTCCTTTCGATGCGCAGCGCGACGGCTTCATTATTGGCGAGGGCTCGGGCATGCTGATTCTGGAGTCGCTCGAATTCGCGCAGCGGCGCGGAGCGAAGATTCTGGCGGAAGTGGCGGGCTACGGAATGTCTGGCGACGCGTACCACATCACGCAGCCGGCCGAGGGCGGCGACGGCGGATATCGCGTGACGCTGGCCGCGCTGAAGGACGGGAAAATTTCGCCGTCGGAAGTGAGCTATGTGAACGCGCACGGAACGTCGACGCCAATCGGCGATGCGATCGAGACGACGGCGCTGAAGCGCGTGTTCGGCGAAAAAGCGAAGAAGGTGCCAATCAGCTCCACGAAATCGATGACGGGCCACCTGCTGGGCGGCGCGGGCGGACTCGAAGCGGGAATCAGCGTGCTGGCGTTGCGCGATCAGATTCTGCCGCCCACCATCAATTACGAAAATCCCGATCCCGAATGCGACCTCGACTACATTCCGAATCATGCGCGGAAGGCGGAAGTAGTCTACGCGCTCTCGAATTCCTTCGGATTCGGCGGCACGAACGCATCGCTGCTCTTCAAGCGGTGGGATGGAAAGTAGCCGGAGACGATTTTGAAGATCGGAGTTTGCGTCAAGCAGGTTCCCGCGAAGGACGCGCCGCTCGCGATTGTCGAGGGCGCCGCGTGGATTCGCGAATCGGACATCGCCTTCGAGACGAACGAACCGGACGGATTCGCGCTCGAAGAGGCGCTTCGCCTGAAGGAAAAGCACGGCGGCGAAGTGGTGGCGATTTCGATGGGCCCGGAGCGCGCGAAGCAAACCATCAAAGAGGCGCTCGCGAAGGGCGCGGACCGCGGCATTCACGTCGCGGACACGGAATTCTACAAGCTTGACCCGCTGGGCTCCGCTCGCTCGCTCGCGGCGGCCATCCAGAAAGAAAATTTCGATCTTATCCTGACGGGCCTTCAGAGTGACGACCAGGGCTTCGGCCAGACGGGCGTGCTGCTCGCCGAACTGCTGGGGCGCCCGCACGCGACCATCATCATGGCCATCGAAGTGATGGACGGGCGCATGAAATTGAAGCGCGAACTCGAAGCTGGATGGTTTCAGTGGGTGGAGTTGCCGCTGCCCGCGGTGCTTTCAATTCAGTCCGGCATCAACAAGCCGCGCTACGCAACGCTGAAAGGCATCATGGCGGCGAAGAAGAAGGAAATCGCCACCGTCGACCGCAAGACGCTCGGAGTGCCCGATGCGCCGACGCAGCGCGTCGAGCGAATTTACGTCCCGCAGAAAACGAAGAAGACGGAATTCATTAGCGGCCAGCCGAAAGAGATTGCGGCGAAGCTCGTTGAGAAGCTGCGCCACGAAGCGCGGGTGATCTAGCGAAGGGATGAAGCGATCGATCCAGTGAAAATCCTTCTCATCACCGAGCAGCGTGAAGGCAAGTGGAACAAGGTGAGCTTCGAGACCCTTGCGGCCGCGCAGCAGATCGCGTCCCAGACGAAGGCCAGTGTGTCGGGCGTCGTGATCGGCAAAGGGGTCGCGCCGCTCGCCGACGAACTCGCGGGCTTTCAGCTTGACGATGTGCTGCTCATCGAGCATGACCTTCTCGAGAAGTACACTCCGGACGGATTCTCACTGGCTCTGCGCCAGGCGATCGAAAGCAGCAAGCCCGACCTGATTCTCCTGCCGCACACCTATCAGGTGCGCGATTTTGCGCCGAAGCTGGCCGCGTCGCTGGGGAAGGGAATGATCGGCGACTGCATTGCGTACCGCAATGATGGCGGGAAACTTGTTTTCGTGCGGCAGATGTTTCAGGGCCGCACCGCGGCCGACGTGGTCTTCGCGGGAGAACCGCCGTGGATCGCGACGTTCCAGGCAGGCGCGTTTCGCGCTGACCTCGCCGCGAAGCACGCGAGCGGCAAGGCGCCCGTCAAGCCGTTCAGTGTCGACTTGAAGCCGGAGCAGATTCGCACGAAGCCGCTCGAGCTTTTCCGCGAAGCGAAACAGGCGGTCGACCTGACGCAGGCTCCGATTCTGGTTTCAGTCGGCCGCGGCATCAAAGCGCCCGAGAACATCGCCATGGCGGAGAAGCTGGCGAAACTTCTCGGTGGCGAAATCTGCGCGTCCCGGCCGATTTGCGACGAGGGCTGGCTCCCCATGGACCGCCAGATCGGCAGCTCCGGCCAGACGGTGGCGCCGAAACTGTATCTGGCGCTGGGAATCAGCGGAGCGATTCAGCATGTGGTGGGAATGAAGGGATCGCGCACCATCGCCGCCGTGAACAAAGACCAGAATGCGCCGATCTTCGAGGTGGCCGATTACGGAGTGGTCGGCGATCTCTTCGAGATTGTGCCTGCCCTGATCGAAGAGCTGGAAAAGCCTCACTGAAGTTCCCGCCGAAGACGCTCGTCGTTGTCGGAGAAACTTTCTCAATTTCTGCCAAACGGATCGAGTTGAAGATAGTTCCCGGCTCAGACCTGACAAGGGAGTTCAAGGATTTAGGTTATCAACTTCGATTTGCAGTTCCAACGCATTCAGTTGGTAATTGCCGGGCGAGAGCGGGCTCACGGTTGCCTTCGAGACGTCTATCCGCACAATCAGTCCTAAATTCTTGAGATCAACCGTGCGCTTCTCTCCGAAAGCCGAATTTTGCGCTCCATGTGCAAGGTCATCTGCCGCGAAATCGTAAGCTTGAAGACCATGCCGCTTGCCTGTCGGATCGAAAAGATTCGCGGCATCCAGCTTAGTGCCTGCGCGCCGGAGCACCAGCTCTAGTGTTACGACGTGATGCCCAAGATCGAAGTCCGGCTCTAGTGAGAGGATGTACGCTATACTTCCATCAGTCGTTTTGATTGGAACTGACCAGCGACCCCCACGGTCCTGGGCCGAAAACCTCGCCCTAGTCCGCACTGGAATTATCTCCGACCTTCCTGCCGCACTGGGAAGCAAACTGAAAATCAACAAGAATGCAATGAAGCCGTATGGTCCGAAACGGTCAATAACCATCGTCGCAAACCTCCGCGTTTAGATGGGGAACTCCCGAATTCTTAGCAGCCTTCGTCGATGAAAACAGGGCGTCGATGTGTGATCCTTTGATCGCCCCGCCCCGGTCCGGACAATTCCGCAACCATAGCCGGGAACGCCACGACAGCCTCTTCGGGCCGCCCCGCCAACCAATTGTAAGACTGTCCGGTTTTGCGACGCCATCTCCCACTACCGCGCAACCGTTCCGTCCACCAAACTCTTCGCAGTCCCTAAGTCGTGTCGAATCCGTCGATTAACGGCCGTCGAGCTTGGCATCTGATCTGCGAATTTCTGCGCGAAGTCGTTCGCTTGATTGCGTCAATTCTGATCGCGGGAGGCAGGGATGGCGACTCTAATCCAGGACCTTCGCTACTCCATTCGCGCGCTGCTGAAAAGCCCCGGCTACACCACGATCGCGATTCTCACGCTTGCTCTCGGCGTGGGAGCAAACACGGCGCTATTCAGCGTCGTGAAGGCCGTGCTCCTGAATTCCTTGCCCTACCGCCAGCCGGACCGGCTGGTGACCTTGGCGAAGACTGACTTCGACACCCGGAACGCGACGAATACTTCCTACGGAACGGCTGAAGATTGGAAAGCGCGCGAGCGATCCTTCGAATCCATCGCGCTGTATCGCGGATGGGGGCCGACGGTCACCGGCAGCGGAAATCCGGAAATTCTGCGCGGCTTGCGAGTCACGTCGAATTTTTTCGAAACGCTAGGCGTCCATCCGCTGCTGGGAAGCGATTTTACGCCAGCGGAGGATCGACCTGATACATGGCACGTGGTGCTGCTCGGTCACGCGTTTTGGATGGCGCGCTTCGGCGGAGATCCAAAAGTTGTGGGGACGAGCATCACGCTCGACGATCAGCCCTACCGGATCGTCGGTGTTTTGCCCGAGAGCTTTCAATCGCTTTCTTTTGCATTCAACGGCAAGCCGCGCGACATCTGGGCGCCGCTGGGCTACGACGCTTCGCTGGATTACGCTTGCCGCACCTGCCAGCATCTTCGCTCCGTAGCGCGGCTGAAGGATGGCGTAAGTCTCGGCCAGGCTCAAGCCGAAATGGCGGCGATCGAATCGCAGCTCGCGCGCGAATTCCCGAAGGAATATCCGAAGGATGCGAGCGTTGTCGTCCAATCGTTGCGCGACACATGGGTCGGGAAGGTCCGGTTCGCATTGTGGCTGCTGCTGGCCGCCACGGGATTCGTTCTGCTGATTGCATGCGCGAATATCGCGAACCTGATGCTGACGCGGGCCGCGGCGAAGCGCCGCGAGGTAGCGGTTCGCACCGCGCTGGGCGCAAGCCGCGCGCGAATCGTTCGGCAGCTTCTCACCGAGAGCGTCGTTCTGAGCGTGCTCGGCGGCGCGGCCGGCGTGTTCTTAGCAGTTGCTGGAACTTCGTTTCTGTTGCAAATCGCACCATCCAATATCCCGCGGCTCGGCGACGCGGTGGTCGACGCGCCCGTGCTTCTCTTCTCGCTCCTGATCAGCGTTGCCACGGGCATCCTGATGGGACTCGTTCCAGCCCTGCAAGCTTCGGACGTGGATCAGCGCGAAGCGCTGCAAGCGCAAGGCGGACGCGGCACGGTGGGCGCGGGTAAAGGCCGCGCGCGCGGTTTGCTGGTGATCAGCGAGGTAGCCCTTGCGTTTGTTCTGACGGTAGCTTCGGGCCTCCTGCTGAAAAGCTTCGTCCGCGCGATGGACGTGAATCCGGGATTTAACCCGCAGAACGTCGTGGCGATGGACTTCACGCTTTCGGGCACGCGATATAACGACCAGGACGAAGTAATCCGGGTGGAGCGTCAGGTTCTCGATCGCGTTCGCGCGACTTCGGGCGTGCAGGCGGCCGCAATCGTCAGCGTGCTTCCGGGCAACGGCGCCGCGGGAAGTTGGGACCAGCGCGGATTCATCATTCAGGACCGCCGCGTGCCGGATCCGGAAGTTCCCAGCGTCGATGCATATTTCGTCAGCCCCAATTATCTTTCCACAATGCAGATTCCTGTGCTGCGCGGACGCGGGTTCACCGAGGCGGACGCTGAAAGCAAGTCTCCGGTGGCGCTGATCAGCGAATTGACTGTCCGGCAGATGTTTCCGGGCGAAGAGCCGCTCGGCCGGAGAATTCAACTCGGCAGCCGGCACGACGACCAGCCGTGGGCCACAATCGTCGGCGTCGTGGGCGACGTGCGCCACTACAGCCTCGATCAGCCGGCCACGGCGCAGGCTTACGTGCTGTACACGTACATGTCGTTCAGCGGGCCGACGCTGGTGATTCGCAGCACGGTTGGCATGCAGACCGTGGTCCGTGAAGCTCAGCAGCAGATATGGGCCATCGACAAGAACGTTCCGATCTCCACTCCCTACACGATGAATGAAGTGCTTTCGCAATCTTTGGCGCAGCGGAAATTCACGATGTCGCTGCTTGCGGGCTTCGGCGTTCTTGCGCTGTTGCTCGCGGCCATCGGAATCTATGGCGTGATGTCGTACACGGTGGCGCAGCGGACCAGCGAAATCGGCATTCGCGTGGCGCTGGGCGCGCAGTCAGGAGACATCTTGAGTCTCGTTTCGCGCGAAGGAATGCTGCGCGCGGGAGTTGGTCTCGGAGTCGGCCTGACGGCGTCGCTCGTGATGACCCGCGTGCTCTCGAGCCAGCTCTTCGAGGTCCGAGCCGCCGATCCTGTCACATTCGGGGCTGTGCTGATCTTGCTTGCGGCGGTCGCGTTCCTGGCATGTTACGTCCCGGCGCGGCGCGCCACGCGCGTGGATCCGCTGGTGGCCCTGCGCCATGAATAGGAACTTCTTGTTTGCGCGCTTCGTACGAAGGAATAGAGATATCGTGATTCAAACAGGATCCGCTGTTCGAGGGCTGGCATCATGAATCATTTCATCCAGGATGTGCGTTACGCATTTCGAGTTCTGCTGAAGTCACCGGGCTTCGCGGCGATTGCCGTTCTCACTCTGGCGCTCGGCATCGGCGCGAACACCGCCATCTTCAGCCTGATTGACGCCGTCATGCTCAAGACTCTGCCGGTGAAAGATCCCCAGCGGCTTGCCTTGCTCTCTTGGGACACCAACAAGTGGCCGCCGAATTTCGGTCAGACCGGCGGCGAATCGCGCCTTTCATTTTCGTACCCGGAGTTCGAACAGTTTCGACAGAGCCACGCGCTCTCCAGCGTATTTGCATTCGTGCCGCTTGGTTTCACGCCGCAGAACACCACTGTCAACATCAACGGCGAACCGACTCTCGCGAATGGAATGATGGTCACCGGCGATTACTTCTCGGGCCTGGGCGTCAAGCTCTTGCTCGGCCGCGGCATCGACGATGCCGACCAGCCGGAGGGAGCCGCGCGCGTCGCCGTCATCAGCTATGCTTACTGGACGCGCCAGTTCGCGCGCGATCGCTCCATAATCGGCAAGGACGTCACTCTCAACGGAATCCCGTTCACGATTGTCGGCGTCACTCCGCCGGAATTTTACGGCGTGCAGCCCGGCACGGCGCCAGACATCTGGATGGCCTTCGCCGATCGGCCGAACCTGCGTCCCTGGGGCTCGGAGCCGTATCACGGAGCATCCGTTTTCACGGCGGGCGACTGGATTTGCCTCAACATCATGGGCCGGCTCGCTCCGGGAGTCACCCGGTCGCAAGCGGAATCGCAGCTGGACGTGATCTTCCGAAATTTTGTTACCTCCGCGTGGACGCCGGACAAGCCGGACCAGGTTCCGCACCTCAAGCTCGAGGCGGCTGGCCAGGGCCTCAACGATCTGCGCGAAGGCTTTTCGCAGCCGCTGGAAATCCTGATGTGGGCGGTCGGAATCGTCCTCCTGATCGCGTGCGCAAACCTGGCAACGCTCCTTCTGGCGCGCGCGACGGGACGGAAAAAAGAAATCAGCGTCAGGCTCGCGATGGGCGCTTCGCGCTCGCGAATCATCCGGCAGCTCTTGACGGAGAGCCTGTTGCTGTCGCTTGCCGGCGGTGCGCTCGGTCTGCTCGTTGCCAGTTGGGGAACGCAAGCGCTGGTCGCGATGATTTCGACCGGAGAAAATCCTATGGTGCTCGACCTCCGGCCCGATCCGCGTGTCTTGCTGTTCACCGCGCTCGCTTCCATCCTCACCGGAGTTCTCTTCGGCGTCGCGCCCGCGTTTCGAGCCACCAGAGTCGATCTCGCTTCAACCATGAAAGAAACAGCGGCTAACGTCACCGAGGGCCGGCGGGGCCATCTTCTCGGGAAGATTCTCGTCGTCGCGCAAGTGTCGGCTTCTCTCGTGCTGATGATTGGCGCGGGACTCTTCGTGCGGACTCTCCAAAACATGCAGAACAAGGGACTCGGCTTCAACCAGAAGAATCTGCTGCTCTTTGGTCTCGATCCGACGCGGGAGGGCTACCACGGCCAACGCCTCGCCGATCTCTACTCGCAATTGCAGACGCGAATCCGGACTCTGCCGGGCGTAAAGAATGTCACGCTATACGAATTCGCGCCGTTGACGCAGTGGTCCAGCAACAATGACCTGTACATCGAAGGCTCAACGCGCAAAGTGGATCATCGCATCGCGCGAGGAGCCACCGTCGGTCCCGATTTTTGCGCCACGATGCAAATTCCCGTCCTGCTCGGCCGCGACATTCTCGAGAGCGACACCGCTGATTCTCCCAAAGTAGCCCTCGTAAATGAGACTCTCGTCCACCGCTTCTTCGACGCCAACGAAAACCCCATCGGCCACTTCTTCACTTTCGGCAGGGCCAACGGCAAGCTTCGCTTTGAAATTGTTGGCGTGGTGAAGGATGTTGAACTCACCGACGTGCACGACCACGCGCGGCCCAAGATTTTCCTGCCTTACGCACAAGTGCCCGACCGGCTCGGCACGATGTTCTACGAGGTGCGCACGGCGGGCGATCCGACCAGCCTCGTTTCCGAGATTCGCGACATCGTTCATCAGGCCAATCCCGATCTGCCGCTGATGAACGTCCGCACGCAGGTGGAACAGACGGAAGAGGCGCTGAACCACGAAGTGCTTTTCGCCCGCCTCTCGAGTTTCTTCGGCCTGGTTGCGCTCCTGCTCGCGTGCATCGGCTTGTACGGCACCATGGCTTACGCAGTCACGCGCAAGACGCACGAAATCGGCATTCGCATGGCGCTTGGAGCCAAGCCGGCCAACGTTCTCGGGATGGTGATCGGCCAGGGACTCACCCTGGCAGGCATCGGAGTGATCATTGGCATTGCGGCGGGCATCGGCTTGACGCGATGGATCGCAAGCATGATTTACGGCGTCAGCGCGACCGATCCTCTCACTTTCGCCGTCGTTTCCATCGCGCTGGTCCTGGTCGCCGCGCTCGCATGTTTTATTCCGGCATGGCGTGCGATGCGGGTCGATCCGTTGACGGCCCTGCGGTATGAATAGAGCGCTCGAAAATCGAGGTGAGGCATGAACCAGCTCCTGCAGGATCTTCGTTACGCGATTCGCATGCTCGCGAAGTCCCCGGGATTCACCTTGATCGCGGTGCTGACGCTGGCGCTCGCCATCGGAGCGAACACCGCGCTCTTCTCCGTCGTCAACGGCGTGCTGCTCAATCCGCTTCCGTATCCTGAGCCGAACCAGCTCGTCACGATTCACGAGAGCAAGCCGAATTTCGCCACCGGGTCCATTTCGTATCCGAATTTTCTCGATTGGCAAAGGGAGAACCACACGCTTTCAGCGATGGCGGTGTCGCGGCCTACCTCCTTCAGCTTGACGGGCCTCGGCGATGCCGAGCAGTTGCAGGCGCAGTTCGTGACCTCGGACTTCTTTCCCATTCTTGGCATCAAGCCGGTGATGGGCCGCATCTTTGCGCCTACGGACGATCAGCGCGGCGCCGCTCCTGTTGCCCTGATCAGCGCCGGCTTTTGGAAGCGCAAATTCGGCTCGGCCCCCGATGTGGTGGGCAAGACGCTTAACCTCAACGGTCGCGGCTACACCATCGTCGGCATCATTCCCTCTGATTTTGATCTTTTGCTCGGTGCCTTCAATCCCAGCGAGGTCTACGTGCCCGTCATTCAATGGGGCAACGATCTCCTCTTCAATCGTGGCGCGGGCCTCGGCTTTCACGGAATTGGCCGCATGAAGCCGGGCGTTACGATTGACCAAACCCGCGCGGATTTCGCCGAAGTCACCAGAAATCTCGCTGCCGCTTATCCCGACTCCGACAAATTAATCGGCGCAGCGTTCTTTCCCTTCAGCCAGTCGGTCGTGGGCCGCGTCAAACCGTTCCTGCTGATGTTGTTTTGCGCGGTAGGCTTCGTTCTTCTCATCGCCTGCGTCAATATCGCCAATCTTCTTTTGGCCCGGTCCGCGGCCCGTTCGCGTGAATTTGCTGTGCGAGCCGCGCTCGGCGCCGGGAAGTCGCGCATCGTTCGTCAACTGCTCACGGAGAGCGTTCTCCTCGCATGCGTGGGCGCCGCGATAGGCCTCTTGCTGGCGAGTTGGGGCACTCGCGCCGCTCTGCAGAGTTTGCCTGTCACCCTGCCGCGTGCGGCGGAAGTCGGCATGGATCCTCGAGTTCTGCTGTTCACCGTCGCGATTGCCTTGCTGGCTGGCGTTCTTTTTGGCCTGGCCCCCGCGATGAGTGTTTCACGGACGAAGCTGCAGGATAATCTTAAGGAGGGCGGCCGCGGTGCCAGCGGCTCGCGCCATCGCTTGCACGCAATTCTGGTGGTTGCTGAGACGGCCCTTGCTCTCGTCCTTCTCGTGGGCGCTGGCCTGATGGTGCGGAGCCTCGTTCGTCTTTGGAATGTCAATCCCGGTTTCAATCCGAAAAATGTTCTCACGTTTGGACTGTCTCTCGCTCCTTCGATGCGCAATACGAGCCCCGCCGCGATTCGCGCGACCTTTCGCGACGTCGATTCAACACTCGCGTCCGTTCCCGGAATTGAAGCCGTCTCGATGAGTTGGGGCGCATTTCCGATGCAGGGCGATGATGAATGGCTTTTCTGGATGCAAGGCCAGCCAAAACCGACAAACCAGAGCGACATGAAATGGACTCTCGAGTACGTCGTCGATCCCGATTACATCAAAGTGATGCAAATTCCGCTTCGCAGCGGCCGCTTCTTCACCTCGCAGGACAACGAGCATTCGCCGCCGGTCGTTCTGGTCGATGACATCTTCGTGCGCCAGTACTTCCACAACGAAAATCCCGTTGGAAAGCGGATTTTTCTCGATAGCCTCGGGGGCAATCCGCAGGCTGAAATCATTGGAGTCGTCGGCCATGTGAAGCAGTGGGGCCTCGACACCGACGACACCGAGCAGCTCCGCGCCCAGCTCTACTTCCCCTTCATGCAGCTGCCAGACTCCGAGATGGGCGGATCCGGCATGCGAGTTGTTATTCGCTCTCGCAGCGCGGCTCCCGGGCTCGTCGACTCGATCCGGCACTCTCTCCAGCAGATGAATAGCGAACACGTGATGTACGAGGCCGAGACGATGGACGCAATCATCTCGAGTTCCGTCCAAAACCGCCGCTTCTCGATGATTCTTCTCAGCATTTTCGCCGCTCTGGCGCTGCTTCTTTCGAGCATCGGCATCTATGGCGTGATCTCCTACCTCGTCGGCCAGCAGACTCGCGAAATTGGAATTCGCATTGCCCTCGGCGCTCAACGCCGCGACGTTCTTCGCATGGTTCTCGGCCGCGGTGCAAAAATGGCCATTGCCGGCGTCGCGATCGGAGTCGTCGCCGCTCTCGGCCTCACGCGCCTCATGGGCAAGATGCTCTATGGCATCACGGCCACCGATCCGGTCACGTTCGCCGCGGTCGCGATTATCCTCATGCTCGTGGCGCTCGCTGCGTGCTACATTCCGGCGCGCCGCGCCATGAGCGTCAATCCGCTCGAGGCCTTGCGCTACGAATGACGCTACGAATGAATTGACGCCGTTTTCGAATGTCGATTAGCGCGCTTCTGCTAAGATGGCGCCATGTCTCCCGCGGAGCCGCAGGTTCAGCGCGAACAACTCGAAGCGGACGTCCTCATCATCGGCGCGGGCCCTGCGGGCCTTTCCTGCGCGCTGCATCTCGCCAACCTGATCGAGCAGCACACCAGCGCGCAGAAATCGCCTGCGCTCTCCGCTGAAAACATCTATGTCCTCGAAAAGGCGCGCGAAATCGGCGCCCACCAGCTCTCCGGCGCCATCATGGACCCGCGCGGGCTCCGCGAACTGGTTCCCGATTTTGAAAAGTCCGCGCCTCTCGATACTCCCGTCACCGGCGACGCCGCCTATTACTTCACCGAATCGAATTCCTGGAAACTTCCCATCACGCCGCCACCCCTCGCGAATCAGGGCAACTTCGTCGTCTCGCTCAATAAGCTGACGAAATGGCTCGGCGGCCTCGTCGAAAAAAAAGGCGTCAACATCTTCACTCAGTTTGCGGGCAGGGAATTGCTCTACGAAGGCGAGGGCGCGAATTCGCGCGTTTCCGGCGTTCTTACCGAAGATAAGGGCGTCGACAAGAACGGCAAGCCGAAGGACAACTTCACACCCGGCTACGAGCTTCGTGCCAAGGTTACAGTTCTCTCCGAAGGGCCGCGCGGCTCGCTGGCCAAAGAAATGGTCAGCCGCCTCAAACTCGACGGCCTGAATCCGCAAGTCTACGGAATCGGAATCAAGGAGCTCTGGGACGTTCAGCCCGGCCGCATCGAAACCGGATTTGTCGCGCACACGCTCGGCTGGCCGCTCGACTCCACCATGTACGGCGGCGGCTGGGTTTACGGCCTGCGCGACAATCGCGTTTCGCTTGGAATGGTCGTCGGCCTCGAATATCACAATCCTCTCTTCGACCCGCACGAGGCCTTTCAGAAATTCAAGACGCATCCGTTCGTCCGGCGGATTCTCGAAGGCGGAAAGCTAGTTCGCTACGGCGCGAAAACCGTGCCGTACGGTGGATGGTATTCGATGCCGCGCAGCGCCGTCGATGGAGCGCTCATCATCGGTGATTCCGCAAGCCTTCTCAATTCGCAGCGCCTCAAAGGCATTCACACCGCCATCAAGAGCGGGATGCTCGCCGCCGAAACAATCTACGAAGCTCTGTGCGCCGGAGACACTTCCGCGAAAATCCTGTCGAAGTATCAGGCGAAACTCGAGCAGAGCTGGATTCGCGATGAATTGTGGGCCGTTCGCAATTTCCATCAGGCTTTTCACGACGGCCTCTGGACCGGCCTGTTCCGCGCCGGCGTCCAGTTCGTCACCGGCGGCCGAGGCCTTACGGATCCCGCGCGAACCGATGCGGGCTACGAGGAATACGCCAAACTCAATCGCGCTCGCACGCTCGTCGACCAATCCACGCGGTTCAAGGGCGATGGCAAGCTCACCTTCGATCGCCTCACCGACGTCTACCATTCCGGCACGCGCCACGAGGAGGACCAGCCCTGCCACCTCGTCGTCCTCGATCCGAATATCTGCAGCGATCGCTGCGTGCGCGAGTATGGTAATCCGTGCCAGTATTTTTGTCCCGCGGCCGTCTACGAAATGACGCTGGAGAAGAGCGAGCCGAAGCTCAAGATTAATGCTTCGAATTGCGTGCACTGCAAGACCTGCGACATCGCCGATCCCTATCAGATCATCAATTGGATTCCGCCCGAAGGCGGCGGCGGGCCAAACTACGAGGGGATGTGACGCCACGGATCAGCCCTTTCCTCATGGCTCTCCTAAGCCGTGCCCCACGAACGCCAAACGAGAGCGCTTCAGCCGCGGAGCTCGGCATTCAGTCCCGTAGGGACGTCACAGTCTGTAGCCCGGCACGGGAGTGCCGGGAACCGAAAACTGGAAATGTTTTGAGTCCCTTTAGGGACGGCACAAAACTGCAGCGTAGATCAGCTCTGAACCCAGTTTCACCAGACGAGTTCATCTACGATTCGCTGCCCGAAAAAAATCTCCTCACTCGCGCCCAGAAACCCTTCTTCTTCGCCGCGCCAGTTTGCGCGCCCTGTTCCGCTGGCTGACCCTTTGCCTTGGACCTCGGCGCATCGTCGAGCGCCGGCGGGTCCACATGGCCTGAGAATTTCCACTCCGGTTCAACTTCCACCGTCCGAATCAACAGGACCATATCCGCGCTCGGTCCCGGCGGCGGAGCCGGCGAATTTGCCGAAAATGTCAGCGGCGGCATCACGATCTTGTAATTCGGCATGCCTTCCGTCGGAGGAGGCGCCGCGGATTCCTCCGGCTTTGGCGAAATGTTCACCGGATGCGCCTCATTCGCATGGGCCGGCACGCTGAACTCCACATCGGGCTCCGCTGCCTGCGCGCTGTCGTTCTTGGCAGTCGCCGGCGCGGGTGTTGGCGTCTCGAGGTGAGCGGGAGCCGTCAGCCCCAGCGACGGCAGCGGCGGCGACGTCGGCACGCGCGCTTGCATCGCCACGCACTGGCAGCTTCCTGCCGCTCCCGCCACCGGCACCAGTTTCCCCTGCGCCAGAGAAAATTCGCCGCCCTGTGGCACCACGAGCTTCTCGTTGGAAAATTGATTTTCCAGCAGCAACGCCCCGCTCGCCGGATGCACGCATAGCGAATCGTCCAGCTCGAGCCCTAGCGTAACGTCGCGCGGCGCGCCGTTGATATCGATCGGCGTCGCCACCGTGGTCGGCGTGAAAATCCGCAGGTTCGTCGACGCCGGAAGCTGCACTCGCGCTCGCCCGAAATCCAGGGCCAGCGTGATGGCGTCGCTCGACTGCAATAGCGTGAACTTCGCCGGCCCGCAGATATCGATCTCGCCGCCTGCCGTCAGCATCAGCCGTGCGTCGCCTGAATTCAGCGTCACGGTGTTTCCGTTCGAGACCGCCCCGCTGTTTTGCCCGATGCTCGGGCCGCCCGACCCCGCATTGATCGAGAGATCGTTGCCCTCGATGCGCCCGATCACCATCGGTGCCTGCTGCGCGTAAACCGCCGCGCCACCGGCCAGGATCGCGACAAGCATCACAAACAGCCTCGCTTTCGCCGAAGCGAAGCCTTCTGATGTCACTATACGGCCCTCGAATTGGGGCTCGCGGCCCATGGGAGTTCTATACTATACAGCAGTGCCTATGACCTCCGTATCGCCTCCGCCGCCGACGGTTCGCGACGCTAACGCGGCGCCCGAAATCGCCATGCCGCGGCTCTCGCTATGGCGCCGGATGCAAATTCCCGTCATCGCCGCCTTCGTCTACTGGGCGCTGCGCCTCATCGGTCCCACTCTTCGCTTTGACGTCATTGGCGTTCACAATGCAGTCCAGATTCGCGACGACGGCGAGAAGGCTATCGGCGCCTTCTGGCATCGCTGCATTTTTCCCGCGGTCTGGATTTGGCGCAATCGCGGCATCGTCGTGATGAACACCGTGAATTTCGACGGCCAGTGGACTCGCCGTGTCATCGAACGTCTCGGCTTCGGCACGGCGCAGGGCAGTTCGAGCCGCGGTGCTCTCGAAGGCCTAACCGCCATGGCGAAGCGCCTCGAAGAAGGCCGCAACGTCGCGCTGACCATCGACGGCCCGCGTGGCCCGCGTTACGTCGCCAAGCCCGGCGCCGTGATTCTCGCGCGCCGCACCGGCGCTCCCATCTCCGTCTTTCACATCGGCCTGAAGCGGAAATACACCTTTAAGAAGTCCTGGGACCTGTTTCAGTTGCCCTTGCCGTTTTCGCGCGCGGTGATGTTCGTCGCGCCGCCGATTCGCGTCCCCACGGACGCCGATAGCGAAGTCATCAAGCAGAAACAGGCGGAGGTTCAGGCGGCTCTCGAGCGTGTGCGGGATCTTGCGGAGTCCTGGTTCAGTCTTCCTGCGTGGCAGCGCGATGATTTGCGGGAGGAATGGCGCGAAAAGCCCGCTCCTCACTGAGCAGCGACGGCATCTGCGGAAAATCTAGCCTTCGCCCAGCTTCACCGGCACATCCACCTTCTTGCCCTCGCGGATCACCGTGACGTTCACCGTTTCGCCCGGCCGCGCGCGGTTCAGCAGAAGATTCAGATCCGACTGGCTGCTCACCTTCTCGCCGTTGATCGCGATGATCACGTCACCGCCGATTCGCAGCTCGCGCAGCCCCGCCAGAATCGACCGGTTCCCGCCGTGAAGTCCGGCGCGCGCCGCGGGTCCCGCCGGATCCACTCGCTCCACCAGCACGCCCTGTTGCACCGGCAGATTCAGTGCGTCCGCCAGATTCGGCCACAGCGTGCGCCCTTCGGCCCCCAGCGTCGCGCGCCGCACGCGTCCTTGCGTGATCAGGTCCTCCGCCACTCGCTTGCCCGTGTTGATGGGAATCGCGAACCCAATGCCCGCCGTCGTTCCGGTCGGTGCGTAGATCGCGCTGTTGATCCCAATCACTTCGCCGTGCGAGTTCAGCAGCGGCCCGCCTGAATTTCCGCGATTGATTGCCGCGTCCGTCTGGATCGCATCGTCGATGAACGTGTTTTCGCCCGTCTGCACGGTTCGCCCGAGCGAGCTCACCACTCCCGTCGTCAGCGTGCTCTGGAATCCGAATGGATTGCCGATCGCCAGCACTCGCTGTCCAACCAACAGGTTCCGCGAGTCTCCCAGCGGCAGCGGCGTCAGCTTCTTGCCTTTCGTATCGATTTGCAGCAGCGCGATGTCGTTCAGCGCGTCCGCGCCCAGAAACCGCGCCTTGTAGGTCGTGTGGTCCCCGAACGACACTTCAATTGTCTGCGCGCCCTGCACCACGTGATTGTTCGTCAGCAGGTGCCCGTCCGTATCGATCAGGAATCCCGAGCCCGCGCCTTCCACCGGCACAGGATTGAAGAAGAAATCGTACTCCACTGTTTTCGTCAGGATGTTCGCCACCGAGGGCGACGCCTGCCGGTAGATCCGCACATTCTCCGCTTCCGTCGAATCCAGCGCCGCTTCCGCGGGTGTGGCGCTTGCCGAAGCGGGCGTGACCACCGGCACCGCGCCCACGGACGCGGGAGCCTTCTGCCCGTATCGCGAACCGGCCCAATACGCGGCCAGCCCGATAATCAATCCGATGGCGAGCAGCCGAAGCGCCCGGCTTCCTGCTTGCGACGTCATGGTGCAACCCCTCTCGCGCGGGACGCCCGGCCCGCGCAGCTAGCCTTGCTAAGAAATACGTCCGGGCCTTAGCGAATGTTTCCGCCGGCTTTCGCCAGTTGCTTCAGCTTCTGGACCAGCGCCTCCACCTGCCGCTCCGAATCTTCCACCGATTTCGAGCAGTCGATCACGTCGTTCGCCCGCCGCCGCTTCTCGTCGATCGGCATCTGCGCCGCGATTCGCGCCCGCGCCTGCTCCGGCGTCAGCTCCCGCTCCTTCAGCCGTTCGAGCTGCTGCTCCGGCCGGCACCAGCAGACCACTACCCGGTTCAATTCCTTGTCGTATCCTGACTCGAAAATCAGCGCCGCCTCGACGAACGCAAATTCCGGCCCGCCGGGCCGGGCCAGCGCCGCAAACCATTTTCCCACCACATCCAGAATCCTCGGATGCAGGATCGCGTTCAGGCGTTCCCGCCTGACCGGATCGGCAAACACGATAGCGCCCAGTTTCGCGCGATCGATCACGGCCCCTTCGCCGAGCACGCCCAGCCCGAACTCGCCCACCACCTCGTCGTAGGCCTCCTGCTCCGGCTCGAGCAATTCGTGCCCGATTGGGTCCATTTCCAGCACCATGCAGTCGCGGTCCCGCAACATCGCGGCCACCGTCGTCTTTCCGGTGGCGATTCCGCCCGTCAGTCCGATTTTCAGCATTTGATTGTGCCCAGGATCACGATCGCGAAGCGCTCGCGGCCGGCGCGCGCATTCCGCGGCGCATCCGCGCAGCTTTGACGGTGTTGCTCATCAGCATGGCGATTGTCAGCGGGCCCACTCCGCCGGGAACCGGCGTGAATGCCCCCGCCGTATGAATCACTTCCGGATGAACGTCTCCCACCAGCACCGAACCCTTCGTCCGGAACGTCTCGAGCTTCTCGGGAAATGTCGCGAAAATTCGCTCCGCCTCCGCGTGGTCCTTGACCACGTTCTGCCCCACGTCGATTACCGTCGCGCCAGGCCGTATGTAGTCCGGCGTTACCATCGCCGCGCGTCCCATCGCCGCCACCACGATATCCGCTCGCTGCGCGATTTCCTTCAGCTCGCGCGTCTTCGAATGGCACACAGTCACCGTCGCATTCGCGTGGACCAGCAGCAGCGCCATCGGCTTTCCCACGATGTCGCTTCGCCCCATCACCACCGCGTTCGCGCTCTCGATTGGAATCGCGCTGCGCCGCAGAATTTCCATCACGCCCGCCGGCGTGCACGCCACCAGGCTCGCTCGCCCCGCCACCAGCCGCCCCACGTTGATCGGATGAAATCCATCCACGTCCTTCGCCGGATCCACTGCCTCCAGAATTCTCTTCGGATCCACCTGGGGCGGCAGCGGCATCTGCACCAGGATTCCGTCCACATCCTCGCGCGCGTTCAGTTCGCCAATCACGCGCAGCAATCCCTCCGTCGTGATCGTCCCCGGAGGCGTCACCAAAAAACTCGCCAGCCCCAGCTTCCCACATGCCGCGATTTTGCTATTCACATACAGCTTCGACGCCGGATTCTCGCCCACCAGCACCGCCGCCAGCCCCGGACGCACTCCCGCCGCCGCGAGCGATGCAATCTCGCCCGCCAACTCTCCATAAATTTGATCGCGAATCGCGTTGCCGTTCAGGATGCGTGCTGTCAACGCAAAGTCCCCATGCGCAAGTTCGTGCGAGAACCAGCCATGATAGCACACGGGATTTGCGGGCCGTCGCCGCGCCGTGCGGATGCGCCCGAATCGTGCTAGTCTCCCCGCCAGCTAGCTCATCCTCTCGGGAGGATACCGTGAAAAAAATCAAGAAATTCAATCCCATGTCCGTCATGAAGATGGCCGCGATCTGCTACGCGGCGCTTGGATTGGTGGAAGGAATTTTTGTCGCGGTCGTTTTCTCGATCGTCGGCGCCGCCGGCACGGCGCCGGAGATGCCGCGCTTTCTCGTTCCTCTCTTCGGCGTCGCGTCCATCTTCATTTTCCCGTGTCTGTTCGCCGTCATCGGAGCGATCGGCGGTGGCCTCGGCGCCGTCATCTACAATGTCGCCGCACGCTTCGTCGGCGGCATCGAAGTCGAAGTCGAATAGCGCCCTTACCGCACCGCCCCGGCTCCCAGCTGCATCAGCCGCAGCTTCGCCCTCTCCCCTCGTCCCTCGCCCCTCATCCCTCGCCCCTCGCCCTTCTGCCATCCCCCCTTCCAATCCCGCCCGGTCTGTGTTCATCTATGCCCCGTGCCCGACGAACGCAAACTCCTCGAACGCGCCATGCGCGACGCCGGCCGCCTCCCTCCCGGCCAGTCCGCCACGCTGAAGTGGCCCGTCCTCCACGAAGGCCCCATTCCTCCCTTCGACCCCCGAACCTGGGACTTTCGCATCGCGGGCCTGGTCGTTCGTCCCGTCCGCCTCACGTGGGAGGAATTCACGCGCCTCCCCATGAAGGTAGTCGTAGCCGATATGCATTGCGTGACGCGCTGGAGCCGCTTTGACGTTCGCTGGGAAGGTGTGCCGTTCACGGAGGTAGCAAAGCTCGTCGAGCTGAAGCCCGAAGCGAAATTCGTGATGGTCCACGCCGAAAATGGCTATACCGCCAACGTGCCTCTCGCCGACCTGCTCCGGCCCACCACTCTTTTCGCGCTGAAGCACAATGGCGAGCCGCTTCCCGACGAGCATGGCTATCCCGTCCGCCTCGTCGTGCCTCATCTCTATGCCTGGAAAAGTGTGAAGTGGGTTCGCGGAATCGAATTCATGCCCACCGATCAGCCCGGCTTCTGGGAGCAGAACGGCTACCACCTCTACGGCGACCCCTTCCGCGAGCAGCGCTTCTCCTCCGACCCGTGAACATCGGTTTCGGGTTGGTGGCACAGCCACTCCTGGCTGTGCGCCACGCGCGAAGCGCGTGACAGATCGTAGCCCACGGCTTCTTGTTCGGTGTGGAAGCCCGGGACTTCAGTCCCGGGAGCACCGCGCCGTTTGCGGTGCGTAAGAGCGCCGGCAAATGAAACTGGGCTTCAGCCCCGGCTTTTGTTCCTTTTCCTTCGAAATCCAGACCTGTAGCTCAGGTCTTCAGACCTGAGGCACTTCGTATCGCCCGCGCCCTGCCGGCTCTTCGCCCCTCAGCGTGTTCTGTTACGTTTGCCGTCCCGGCCGAAGTCCCGCGTGCTTCTTTTCCCCGCGCGCAACGCGGGCGTGGGACGTAGCGGAGGGACCTCTCTTCTCCTTCTGCTGTTCGGGGGCTGTTCAGCGCTGCGGAAACGAACCCGCGAGAATTGGGGCACCCGTCGGGGGGATTCGTTGGCCGAAGTGGATTCTTCGGGGGAGGCTTGCGGATTCGATCTAGCCAAGACCAAAACCCCGAGGGCGCCCGGCCGCGCAAGGCGGGGTGTGTCGGTTGCGTGAAGCGCGTGACAGATCGTAGCCCACGGCTTCTTGTTGGGGGTGGAAGCCGGGACTTCAGTCCCGGGAGCACCGCGCCGTTTGCGGTGCGTAAGAGCGCCAGCAAATGAACCTGGGCTTCAGCCCCGGCTCTTGTTCCTTTTCCTTCGAAATCGAGACCTGTAGCTCAGGTCTTCAGACCTGAGGTATTTCGCACCCTCCGCGCCCTGTCGGCTCTTCGCCCCTCTGCGGGTTCCGTTGCGTTTGTCGTCCCGGCCGAAGTCCCGCGTGCTTCTTTTCCCCGCGCGCAACGCGGGCGTGGGACGTAGCGGAGGGACCTCTCTTCTCCTTCTGCTGTTCGGGGGCTGTTCAGCGCTGCGGAAACGAACCCGCGAGAATTGGGGCACCCGTCGGGGGGATTCGTTGGCCGAAGTGGATTCTTCGGGGGAGGCTTGCGGATTCGATCTAGCCAAGACCAAAACCCCTGGGGCACCCGGCCGCGCAAGGCGGGGGTGCGTCGGTTGCGCGAAGCGCGTGACAGACCGTAGCCCACGGCTTCTTGTTGGGGGTGGAAGCCCGGGACTTCAGTCCCGGGAGCACCGCGCCGTTTGCGGTGCGTAAGAGTGCCGGCAAATGAACCTGGGCTTCAGCCCCCGCTCTTGTTCCTTTTCCCTCGAAATCGAGACCTGTAGCTCAGGTCTTCAGACCTGAGGCACTTCGCACCGCCCGCGCCCTGCCGGTTCTTCGCCCCTTCTGCGGGTTCCGTTGCGTTTGTCATCACGACCCAAGTCCCGCGTGCTTCTTTTCCCCGCGTGCAACGCGGGCGTGGGACGCAGCGGAGGGACCTCTCTTCTCCTTCTGCTGTTCGGGGGCTGTTCAGCGCTGCGGAAACGAACCCGCGAGAGTTGTTACGGCTCTAGGGCTCTAGCCGCACCCCCGCCGGGGGGATTTGTTGGCCGAGGTGAATTATTGGGGGGGAGGCTTGCGGATTCGATCTAGCCAAGGGCAAAACCCGTGGGGCACCCGGCGCAGCGGCAATAATCGCCGCCGCGGGCTTTTCATCCTTATCAGGAGGGCCAGACTGAGCATTCACTTTTAATTAACCGTATAACGATACAGAGAGACCTGATTCTCGTCGATCTGCCATATGAACTGTTCCCGACCGACGCCCTTCGCAAACGATGTCTCGTACACAAGTGTGATCGTTGCTCGCTGAGTGGTGTGCCACGCGAACGCCGTTCGTAATAGAGAACAGCTCTGAACGTTTCCAAGCCTGTCGTGCACACTCTGCAAGTAGTTGGTGAAGTCAGTTTGCGACCTGGAGACACGGACCTTCTCATCTGTGGATGCGTAGATCGCACCATACTCTGCTGAATTGAACTGAGAGTGAAAGCGTTCGACATTCTGCTTCGCAAGCTCGATCTTCTCCGACGCCGAGCCACACGCACAAAACCAAATGCAGATCATTGGCAGCAGGGCCAACAAGAATCGCCCCCCCAGTGATTGATGCCATTGTCCAACTCGAAAACCCAGCAGCCTTGATCTCATGCACTACCCCTCCATCAGACGCACATCTACCAGTCGCCGAATCGTATTCAATGTGACTTCATTTTCCTCGTTGTATAGGAAGACTGAGGTCAATATGGTGCCGGGTGCCCCAGGTGTGGCGGCTTGGTTTGGGCTAAGCACGTGAACGCAAGCCTCTGTCGATGACAAACCGAAGCCGAAGAATCCGGCCGATGGGGCACCCGACCCGCCTGGACTTATCACGTGTGACTCATTACAGCCTCTATGAAGCTGTCGGGCGGATGATAATTATGAGCCACAATGTAGTGGTAAATGAGATCGGGAGCAGCGAACTCGTTCCCGTTGTGTGCTTGGACGTATATCTCCGCAGAACCTAGCTTGATTGTCCCGCCATCGAGTTCTAGGGGGATGCCAAAACGGGGGCTTGGGCAAAACGGGCAGACATGATACCCGCGTGTTTGATTCACGCGGCGTCGGCAGAGCGCCAGGAGCCTCCCCAGGAATGCCGGGTCCGCTGGACCGGTCGAGAAGGGATGGTCCCTATCAAGCCACCCGACTCGGATCGTCGTGCCGAGGACCGAACCTTCCGGAAAGTAAGTCACGAATTTCTCCGCCCTCAATTGATGATGACACAACAAGCCGCCCACTGGCCGGGTGGGCCCCCGCCAAGCCAACCAAACACTAGAGTTAGCGCAAAGACTTTCATCACGCGGCCCGCTCTTGAACGCTTCCTCTTGTGCCTGGCAAATACACGCAAAGATAATAAGCGGCAGCTCCGTACCAAAAACCCACGAGCAGAACAACAAACCAAACCCGGCGAGCGAATCGACTGGACGGATCACGCCGGATCCAGTAGCACCACATACCGCTCCAAAGAAAGAAGAAGCTTAGCCCGCCCAAAATCCCGACTAGTCCGAGGAGCACCCTCTCCGCCACAGGAGGATCAGGTGGAATCGGCAGGTAAAAGGCGATTGTGATAATTACGATCATGGCTGTCGCAGCCCCAAATAGGCGGCGTGCCATCTTGCTACTGAGCCACTTATCACTCACCTTTTCCCAGAATGACTGTAAGATCATGCCGAGTGCCCCAGGTGTGCCGGCTTGGTTTGGCTAGGCATGTGAACGCAAGCACCCGGCCGGTGAATGTCTCTCTTGTACGTAAGTTGGTCCATCAGATTATCGGCCCGGAGAATGTACCAATGGATTTCACCGAGCTTCAGTGCACCTTCGGAGAAGATTACCTCGTGTGGGTCAACGGTCATTCACGCCATGAACCCTTTCGTGCCAATCCGATTTCCGTAGTACTCGGTGATTTCGAGGATACGTTGCAGTGCGACTTCTACGGTGTGAATTATGTGCCGCGCTTGTTGGGCGTCGATCAGCTGACCGGGTGTAGTTATCGTTCCATTCGCGAAATCCACATACATTGCACTCATTCGGTTCTGAAACGTGGGTTCCCGCACATCAAAGTAATCTTCTTCCGGCATCGCAAGGTAGCGTTTCGCATCTTCCGTAGCCCACTCCATTCGCGTAATTTTCTTCCTGTGATCTCGGCAAGCGTCATTAAACTCCTGCTCCTCTATGAATCCCGTATACACGTCGGCGGCCAGTTGCGATTTAGATATTTCCTCAAGCGCAGTGAACGCCAGTGCGTATGCTCTCGCATACTTCGCTCGCTCAAACAAAATCTGGGATTCCTCCACCAATTCTCCAGCGTTCGCGAGACATGATTGATAAAGTGTCAGATAATTTAGCTTCGCCATCGTGTGCTCCGCTATGTAGCTCGATTGTATTCGGCGGGAAGAAGCTCTCTGCGAAAGCCCTTCTCCCTGGCATCATCGCTTTGGGGGAAGTGGTACACGTAGCCAAACTTCGTTTCATGACGACGATTGTAGACATCTTTGTAGAGCACCCGACCGAACGCATATAGGAGCGCCTTTTGTTGCAGTACTGCCTCGTAGTCATCTCTCGACAGAATCGCTTCCGGCTGTAAGTGCGCTACAAACCCTATCGAATCTGCTTTAACCAACGGCAGGTCATTGAGGACAATCGTTTCACTGTAGTTGGGTTTCCTCGGAACGTCCGTGACACTCGAAGCCTTGCGATACATCACCGAAACTTCCATAAGCCTGGCTGGAGTGTTTCCCACGCTCTTGACGGTCCAGGAAGAGGTGTTGCGCTGACCGGCGCCAACGGAATGCCTCTCGAGGTTACCCGCATTTTCCCGCGGGGCAAATCCAAGCATGGGGGCTGGATCAACAGGCGAGACTATAACCCATGCACGTTCAGTGTTCCTCGTGGTCTGGACTTGCAACCAAGCTACGCGCACATAGCCGAGGGTCAGTATGACGAGAGCGCCAGTGAGTCCGGCCATGACCCAGTCACTTCGGACAGTCACGCCGCCAATCCTTATCCCTTGCTCAGGCTGAGGAAGCTTTCGATTGCCGTCAAAAGTCTGGGTACTAGGAATGTTATGGTTCTCGCCAGCCGGTAACGGCGCGTTTGGTGTCTTCGACGTCGCAGGTTGTCGGTGAGGAACTGGTTGCTGACCAAACGCAAGGATCAAGCCGAGCACGATGAGAATCGGATGCATTATTCGAGAAAGATTCGCACCTTCGGAACAGGTTGGGCAACATAAAATTCAGTCCAACCCTCACGTAACTGGTGTTCTAACCGAAACACGATGGCCCGGGCGTGGCCTACCTATCCAGGACAGGATGCTCCTTCCTCTCGCCCCCGGTAAGCTGTGCGAGATGAATCTCCCGATTAGCCCCCTTTCACGCTGCTGCAAGCCTCCACATAGTGCATCACCCGCCATTAACCCCGACCTCCGCGGTGACTAGGAGTGGCAAATTCTTTCCTATTGACTTTTGTTTACGAGTATGCTAACATGCCTCGTTTTTACTTTTGGCGTCCGGTGTGACGCCCGGGGAGGCCGTCCATGAGGACCGGCCGGGGGGAATCGAGAGTCTAATCGCAACAGTTCAGAATTAGAAATCGAGCTAACTCGATGAAAACAAAGGACAAACAAATTTCTAATCGCAACAAAAGGACAACGATCCGGCGTTTCCGGTCCTTGCCTCCTCCTTCGTTCCTAATCGCGAAACGGAATATTAGAACCTCAGCTAACCCTTGCGTTTTCAGCACCTTAACTTTTTCTAATCGCGAAAAATCGTCGTTTCCCCACTTTCGCCCCTCCACCGCTTTTCTAATCTATACACGGAAGATTAGAAATCGCCGCAAACCTCAGCGGCTCAGTCACTTACATTTTTCTAATCTATACAAATCCCGGGCTCTTTTTCTTTCGCCTCGCGCGGCGCGCTCCATGGATTTACTCTCGGAAACTGCAGTTCTCCCGCGCTTTCCCCGCTCCACGGAAACTTGCTATATTGAATTGAAGGCCATGGTTCGGCCCCCGCATGTTCCTTGCGGGGCTGTCCTAATTCATACGAGAGGATTCGATGGGAGCTAAGCGCACTCCTGAGTTTTTTTCCGGCAAGGACATTAAAATCGGCATCATCGGCTGCGGCTACGTGGGTCTGCCGCTCGCCTTGCGGTTTTCAGACGTCGGCCACCGCGTCACCGGCTTCGACCTCGACAAGACCAAAGTCGACAAGCTCAACGCGGGGCAGAGCTACATCCAGCACATCCCGGCCGACAAGATCAAACAGCACGTGCAAGCCAAGCATTTCGACGCCACCACCGACTTTTCCCGCCTGCGGGGCATGGATGCGGTCCTGATTTGCGTCCCCACGCCGCTCGACGAACGCCGCGAGCCCGATTTGAGCTACGTGGAAAACACCGCGCGCGAAATCGCGCCGCATCTTCAGCGCGACCAGCTCATCGTCCTCGAAAGCACCACTTACCCGGGAACTACCGAGGAGCTTGTCCTCCCGATTCTCGAAAAGGGCGGCCTGAAATGCCCGATCGACGGCGGCAAATCGGGCAAAGAGGCTGCCACGGACTTCTACCTCGCCTTCTCCCCCGAGCGCGAAGATCCCGGCAACAAGCACTACGGCCTGGCGCAGATTCCCAAAGTCGTCGGCGGAGTGAATCCCGCGAGCGGCCGCGCCGCCGCCGGTCTCTACGCGCAAATTGTGTCGCGCGTCGTGCCAGTCAGCTCGACGCGCGCGGCGGAGATGGTAAAGCTGCTCGAAAACATCTTCCGGTGCGTGAATATCGCGCTCGTCAACGAACTGAAGCAGCTCAGCCTGCGCATGGGCCTCGATATCTGGGAAGTGATCGACAGCGCCGCGACGAAGCCTTTCGGCTTCATGCCGTTCTATCCTGGGCCGGGCCTGGGCGGCCACTGCATCCCGGTGGACCCTTACTACCTCTCCTGGAAGGCTCGCGAATACGACTTCGCTACCCGCTTCATCGAGCTGGCCGGCGAAATCAACACCGCGATGCCGTATCACGTGGTAGATGCCGTCGCCGCCGCGCTCAATGAGCGCGAAAAGAGCCTGAAAGGCTCGAAAATCCTGCTGCTCGGCGTCGCGTATAAGAAGGACGTGGACGATCTCCGCGAATCGCCCTCGCTGAAGCTGCTCGAGCTGCTCACTCAGGCGGGCGCGAAGCTCGACTACAACGATCCTTACTTCCCCGCGCTCTTCAAGATGCGCCACTACGACTTTTCGAATATGAAGTCGGTGGAGCTGACGCCGAAGAAGCTGGGGAGCTACGATTGCGTCCTGATTGCCACGGATCACACGAGCTACGATTACGAAGCCATCGCGAAGCACTCGAAGCTCGTGGTCGACACTCGCAACGCCACCCGCAAAATCAAGGACGGCCGCGACAAAATTGTGCACTGCTGAGTGCTTCAATACGGGTCACCCGCGAACAAGAGGCGAACCAGTAATTCGGCCAGCCGCTCGTCGGCGCGCAAGTCATTTAGATGCAATGAGATGCAGATATGACGACTGTTTACTTTCAGGACTCGATTAGCCGGGAAGTCCCATTGCCTCCGTCGTTTGCGGCCGATAAGGTAGCGGAATCATGGCGCTCACCCCAACCCCGGAAAAAACCGAGAAGCGAGCCTGGATCCCCGATCCGGGCCGCCGCCGGAGCATGCGGGTGCTCCTCAGCGTTCCCATCTCCGTCAGCGGCAAAAACGCTTCCGGGAAGGATTTCGAGGAGGAGACGCGCACGCTGGTGGTGAACGCGCACGGCGCGCTCATCTCGCTGGGGACGCCGGTAGTGGCAGACCAGCGCATCACCGTCGCAAATAAAGCCACGAAACAGTCTCTGCAGTGCCGGGTGGTCTACCTGGGCAGCACGCAAGCGGGAAAAGTGCAGATGGGAATCGAGTTCGAGAAGCCGTCGTCTTCGTTCTGGCAGATCGATTTTCCGCCCGATGATTGGGTCGTTCCCGAGAATTGAAGCCGCCGCGGTAAATCCAAACTACTGATTCGCAGAAATCATTTCGACGCGCAAGCTGCCGAACGGGAGTTCTGCCGTCATCAGGACGGGCGTGCGCGCGGCATCGTTCGCAATCCACGCCGCGAAGCCGATTCCCGAAACTTCTTTGCCTCCCTCGAAGATCTGGAGAGCAATCCGCGAGGCCGTGAATTTCCCCGCGGGCACTTGAACCGATTCGTTCGACGCTTCGATCTGCGCGCGCAGATCGTAGAGGTCGTGGCCGTCGTAGACGGGCATGCGCACTTCGGGCGTGCGCTGCCAGTCGGCGGCTCGCAGCGCGTAGAGTGCGCCGAGCGGGTCGCGCGTCCCGGGCAGGACGATGACTGCGTTGCCGGGCGCGCGCGGCGTCTGGCCCTGGACGACAAATCGCCAGATCTGGTCGAGCTTTCGCCCCATTTCACTGAGATGCGTTTCGTACTGGCGGCTCTCGCCGGTCGCGGCGTCGGTGTAGGAATCGAATTGATCGTCGATGGCGAAAAGGCTGCGGACGGGACTCAAAGTGTGGGCGGCGGCGCGGAAGTGCCAGGTGGGCCAGCCAAACAAGTCACCGCGCTCCGGAACGGTGAGTTCGACGGACGCGGCAGTGGTGAAGGAGGCCCAGGAAACCTGGTATTTCAGGATTTCGCCAACGCGGAAGGGAACGGGCAAATCCTTGGGCGGAGACGCTGGCTTGTTTCGTGACGATTTGTGGGACGTGGTTTGCGGCGTGGCGGAGGAAAGCGGACGAGAGTGCGCGAGTCCGATTGTGAAAATCAGAAGGATGGTAACGAGCAGGAAAGACGTTGGCCCAGCGAATCTTGCCTGAGGCATGGTCGCAAGATATAGTCAATCGCAGTCGAACGAGAGACGCAAGAAGTGAGTTTGGAAGGCGCACGCGGAACGTGACGCAGCGCCGCCGTAATTTTCCCCGGAAGGAGAAAGGCGTTTGCGCTATCTGGTGACCGGTGGCGCCGGATTCATCGGCTCCAACATCGTGGATGAGCTGGTGCGGCGAGGGCAGGACGTGATCGTCCTGGACGACCTCTCCGCGGGCAAGGAAGAGAACCTCGCGAGCGTTCGCAAGAAGATCGAACTGCGCGTGGAGACGATCACGAACCTTGCGGCCGTTCAATCGGCGTGCAAGGGAGCGGATTTCGTGCTGCACCTGGCGGCGCGGACGTCGGTGCCGCGCTCGGTGGCCGATCCGATCGATACCAACTCGGCAAACATCGACGGCACGCTAAACGTGCTGGTGGCGGCGCGAGACGCGAAGGTGAAGAGGTTCGTTTATGCGGCATCGTCGTCGGCGTACGGCGAGACGCCGGAGCTTCCGAAGACCGAAGCGATGCAGCCTGCGCCAATTTCGCCGTACGGCGTGACGAAGTACGTGGGCGAAATCTACGCGCAGGTTTTCGGCCACGCGTACGGCCTGGAGAACGCGTCGGTGCGATTCTTCAACGTGTTCGGCCCGCGGCAGGATCCAACCTCGCAGTATTCGGGCGTGCTCTCGCGGTTCATGCTGGCAGTACTTTCAGGCGAGCAGCCGACGGTCTTCGGCGACGGCGAACAGTCGCGCGACTTCACGTATATAGAGAACATCGTGGACGAAGTACTTCGCGCGTGCGAGACGAAGGGCATTTCGGGAATGGTCTTTAACGGAGGTACGGGCGAGCGAATCACACTGAACCAGGTGCTGAAGCTGCTCGAGAAGATTACTGGGCGGAAGATAAACGCAAAATACGAGCCCGCGCGAACGGGAGACATCCTGCACTCGCAAGCGGACATTTCGCTGGCGCGCAAGAAGCTGGGATACGAGCCGCGCGTTCGCTTCGAGGAAGGCCTCCGGCGAACGTGGGAGTGGTACAAGGGCGCGTACGGCGCGAAGTAGCCCGACACTTTTTCCCTGCGACGGCTAGCGAGTGGCGCCGTTGAGGTAGGGCGGGAGTTCGACGAGCGAATCGAGCATCAGGTCCGGAGGATTCGCGCGGAGGCCTTCGACGCCGAGGCCGTAGGTGACACCGCAGGCCCAGATGCCGGAATTGCGAGCGGTGTGCACGTCGACATCGGAATCGCCGATGATCATGGCTTCGCCGGGCGCACAAGCTAGATCGCGAAGCAGGACGTGAACGCCCATCGGATCGGGTTTTTTCTTCTCGAAGCTGTTGCCACCGTAGACGTAACGAAAGTAGCGGGACAATCCAAGACCTTCGATGATGGCCTCACTGAAACGAACGGGTTTGTTCGTGAGGACAGCCATCGGATGCGAGGCGAGCAGGGCGAGGCCCTCGCGTACGCCGGGATAGGTGACGGTGTTGTCGAGCATGTGCTGGCGATAGTAGGAGAGAAAGTAGTCGTGGCCGCGGGCGGTCTCTTCATCGGTGATTTCGGAGCGAGGAGCCGCCTCGGCGAGCGAGCGGCGAACGAGAACCGGAGCGCCGTTTCCGACAAAGCCGTAGATGGTCTCGTGCGGAAGCGGCCCGCGGCGCATGTACTCGAGCATGGCATTGATGGAGAGCGCGAGATCGAGCTTCGAATCGATCAGGGTGCCATCGAGATCGAAAATCAGGGTTTTGACGCGTGAGAAGCGTGTGTCAGCGTTCGCCATTTCGCATAAAGATGGAATCACAGGTGCGGGGCGGATTCAAAGAGCGAAAGAGGCGCTTCGTTCGCCTGCGCGCGCCTGCGGAGAGTGACGATTCCGCGCGGTCTGATAAGATGATTGTTTTTCGCGCCGGCTTGTTGCGCCGGGCCCAATTCGCGTCGAGGCTACATGGCTGAAATTCACCCGTTCCGAGCATTCCGATATGACACCGAGCGCGTGGCTCTGAGAGACGTGCTCACGCAGCCGTACGACAAGATCACGCCGGCGATGCAGGAGGCGTACTATGCCGCGAGCCCGTACAACCTGATTGCGATCGAAAAGGGAAGGGCGCTGCCAAGCGATTCCACGAGCAACAATGTGTACACGCGCGCGGCGGGAAAGTTCGACGAATGGGTGAAGCAGAAGATTCTGGTGCAGGATGCCGCCCCGAGCATTTACGTCTACTCGCAGGAGTATTTCGTTCCGGGAACACATTCGCGCCTGGAACGCACGGGCTTCATCGCGGTGGGGCGCGTGGAGGACTACGAGGCGAACGTGGTGTTCCGGCACGAGCGGACGCTTTCGGCACCGAAAGCCGACCGGCTGGAGCTGCTGAGGCAGATGCGCGCTCAGACTGGGCAGCTTTTCATGCTCTACGACGATGAAAGCCGGACGATCGACTCGCAACTGCACGAGATCATGCGGAAGGGCACGCCGCTCGAGATGAAGGACGACGCGGAAGTGTTGCACAGGCTGTGGCCGGTGGCCGACGCCAGCATCGTGGAGCGAATTCGAGCCGCGATGAGGGACAAGAAGCTGGTGATTGCGGACGGGCACCATCGGTACGAGACGGCGCTGAATTTCCGCAATGAGTCCCGCGAGAAGGCCGGGAAGACTGACCCGATGGCCGCGACAGAATTCGCGATGATGACGTTCATCAACGCGCACTCGAAGGGCTTGACGATCCTGCCGACGCACCGGCTGATCCGCAACGTCGCCAATTTCGATTTCGACAGATTCCGCAAAGCCGTTGGCTCGATGTTCGACTGGTATTCGTATCCGTTTCCGACTGAAGCGGAGCGCGAGGCCGCCTACCGGGAATTCCGCAAGGATTTCGAGGCGCGGAGCCGCGACCGGCGCGCGATCGGGATTTATGCCGGCGGCGGCGCGTTCTATCTATTCCTCCTGCGGCGTGGCGTGGATCTCGAGCAGCTGCTGCCGGACCTTTCCGAGCAGCAGCGCGGGCTGGACGTGGTGCTGCTGCACCGGCTGATTCTGGAAAAGGGCCTGGGAATTACCGCGGAAGCAGTGGCTGCCGAAAAGAACGTGGGATATGAAAGAGAAGCGGAGGCGGCGATCGCGGCGGTGGACCGCGGCGAAGGGCAAATGGCGTGCCTGCTCAATCCCGTGCGGGTGCAGCAGGTGATGACAATCGCGCTCGGAGGAGACGTGCTGCCGCAGAAATCGACGGACTTCTATCCGAAGCTGCTAAGTGGAATCGCGATCTACCGGCTGGAAGGGCGAATCGAGTAGGCGGCAGCCAGGCGAAAGCCGGCTGCTTTCGCAACTCCACGCGCGGATGCGCCGGCACCCCGGCGTTCAGGAATCGGTTGTGAAGGCGGATGAAATTCCAGCCGACTTACTTGGCGAAACTCTGGATGGCGGCCGTTTCGTTGTCGTACGTATCGAAGACGGTCATCAGTTTCGTGACTTGCAAGACTTCCTTGAATTTCGCGCCCAGGTTCGCGAGCTTCAACGTGGCGCCCTGCGAGCGCGCGCTGTGGAAGGTCGCAACCAGCGTGCCGAGGCCGGCGCTGTCGATGTAGCTGACCTGGGCCATGTTCAGCACAATCTGTTTCTTGCCGGCCGAGAGCAAGCTCTTCACCTTCTCGCGGAACGAGTTGCTTTCCTCTCCCAAGACGATACGGCCTTCGATCTCCACCACGGTGACCCCGTTCACATCCCGATCCGTCATTCTGAGTGCCACGTTCACGCCTCCTGAAAATCCTTCATAGCGATCTTGAAGTTGTATACCGGGTACAGCGCCGTCTCTCCGTGCGGCCTGATGACGGTCAGTAAAAGTCCGAGCAGGACATGTAGTATCCGCAGCCCGGGCAAATCAACTTGCAGCTTCGTCCCTCGAGCCGGGCCGAGCAGCGCGGGCAGTACGACGAAGCAAACTCAACGGTCCGATTCGGCGCGAGACTGGCTTCCGGTTCGGGGCGACGGGCAGCCTGGCCCGCTTCGCCCGTCTTCGGAACCCCGCCACCCTGTGTCATCGCCGGGCACCTTCCGGACGCACGTTTATAGCACAACCATGTCTACGGGGAAAAGCAAACCTGACCGGGAGCCGCGCGCTTCGCCGGAGACACCCGTAACCTTGTGATTAGACACCCAAGAAGGGAAAAGGTGCCGGGACTCAGGCAAATACCTGACCCCTGGGTGCCATCGGCGTATACTGCGATGGGCAGCAACCGGGAGCCCAGGGGGCGCGTCTGATAAAGCAGGAGCACAAGGCCATGGATACTCAACGCAAAGCACGGCTGGCGGCAATCGTGGCGGGCATCGGGTGTGTCGCGCTGGTTCTGCCTTGCGCGGCATTCGCGCAAAAGGCGATGGGCCACGGGGCGGTGGCGCCGGCGGGCGGAGCGGCGATGCATCGGATGCCGACGACCGGCTTTCGCGCCACTCACAGGGCAGCCGGGCGAGCCGTTACGCACGTGCAGGCGCCAATTCCGCGACGGGCGGACGCAATCGGGACCACGGGATTCGGGTTTGGCGGATCATCGACAGACCTGCAAGGCTTGCTGAACATCACGCCAAGCCAGGGCTTCAACTGGGAGCATGTGAATGCGCTGAACCAGGACCTCGCAATCAAGGCGCTAATCGATCCTGTGACGGAATTAGAGGTTGCGCAGGCGGAGCGACTCGCGCGATTGAGCGGCGGGGCATTTACGAGCGGCGCTTACATCCTGAGCGGCGGCTACTACGTGCCGGCGGAGACTGACGAGAACGAGGAGGCTGGCGAGCAGCAGCCTCAAGCGGCGGAGCAGCAACCCGCTCCGGCGGCGCAACCGCAGATCATCGTGCTTCAACAGGCTCCGCCACAGCAGGCGGGTGGGGCGAACGCGATGAACACGAACGCGAACAACGAGGAGGCGGCGCCGAGTCCGGAGGTTCCGGATGAGGGCCAGTTCATTCTGGTTCTTCGCGACGGCAAAGAAGTTCAGGCGGTGGCGTTCACGCACATGAAGGACAAGATTGTCTACATCACCACCGACGGCGGGCGGCGGACGATTCCCATGAGCCAGCTCGATGCGGACGCCACGGTGCGAGTCAATCAGGAACGCGGCACTCCGCTGCAACTGCCTCTCTAGGCGCAATACTTCGCGGTCGCAATTTCCCAACAATCCTGGCGATTCGGCGGAGCGGTTCGCGCGCTAGCTTCCGGAGCGCTGCACCGGTTCGGGCATGTAGGGACCGGCTTCGGCTGGAAGGCCGGCGCGCTCGAACTGGATGGTGGTGTGCGTGATGTGGAAGTGGTGATGCAGGGCCTCGCGAATCCCGGCCAGGATTCGCTCGCTCTCTTCCATGTGCATGTCGGGAATGCGCACGTGGCAGGAGAGAGCGACGAGTTCGGTGCCGAGCGTCCAAACGTGGACGTCGTGAACTTCCTGCACGCCGGGGATGCGGAGGATGGACGCGGCGACTTCCTCGAGGCGGATTTCACGCGGAAGGCCTTCGAGCAGAATGTGGCCGCTTTCGCGGAGAATTCCGGCGCCCGACCAGAGGACCATCGCGCCGATGCCGATGCCGATCACGGGATCGACCCACTGCGCGCCTGTCCAGCGAATCGCAAGAGCGCCCGCGAAAATCGCGACGTTGGAGAGCGCATCGCCGAGGTTGTGCAGCCACACCGCGCGAACGTTCAAGTCGCTGCGGCCGCGGTGCAGCGAAAGCGTGATGCTGCCGTTGATCAGGAGGGCGAGCACGGAAACCCACATCATCACGCCAGCATGAACTTCGACGGGCCGGCGCAGGCGAAGCACGGATTCGTAAACGAGGAAAATCGCAACTAGTTGGAGCAGCATCGCGTTGACGAATGCAGCCAGGATTCCGGCGCGATGATAACCGTAGGTTTTGTCGGCTGTCGGCGGGCGCATGGCGAGGCGCATGCCAATCCAGGAGATGACGAGCGTGGGGACGTCAGTGAGGTTGTGAACGGCGTCACCGAGGAGCGCGATCGAATGGCCCAGATAGCCGGCGATCAGCTCGGCCGCCACCAGGGCGAAGGTGACTCCAACGGCCGCGCCCATGATTCCTGTCATGCCGGAGGTGATGTGACCATGGCCATGGGGATGGCTGTGTGAGTGGCCGCCGTGGGAATGGGCGTGCATCATCCCGATTCTATCCGCAGAAGCCCGGCCCGCACAGTCCGCAGTGGAAGTTTTGGCGGGAGTGTCAATGTCTTGAGCTTCCGGCAATGCTGGGGCACCGCAACGAACCAGGAAAATGAAACGCGATTGACTTACCTCGGCAGCCCCGCCTACCATGACACCGAGTTCGCATCCTGAGCGGCAAAGAGGGCGCTCGAGTTACGTCACGATTGACCCAGCGATGACGCACCAAACCGCCAAGCTGGTCTTCTGGGGAGTGCGCGGCTCGACGCCGACGCTCGAGCGCGACACGTGGCGCTACGGCGGAAATACTCCCTGCCTCGAACTCACCACGCCCGGTGGAACTCCCTTCATTCTGGATTGCGGCACGGGATTGCGCATGCTGGGAAACCAATGGACCAGCGCGGGCGGCAACACGGGCGTCGATGCGCATGTACTGGTGACGCATTACCACTGGGACCATATTCAGGGAATCCCGTTCTTCCATCCGTTTTTCGAGGCGCGCAACAAGTTTCATTTCTACAGCTTTCAATCCAAGCATCTCGGACCAAACAGCCTGAGGCAAGTCCTCGAAGCGCAGCTCGCGAAGCCGTATTTTCCGGTTGACGTGAGCATGATGACCGCCGAGCGCGATTTCCACGAAATCTCTGGCGGCGAAAAGTGGGAAATCAACGGGACGAAAATCACGGCCGCCTGGCTGAATCACCCGCAAGGCTGCCTGGGATACAGGCTGGATACAGCGGTCGGCTCGGTCGTGTATGCGACCGATAATGAGCCCGGGCCGGCGGAATTCGACTCCGGCTTGCGACGGCTGGCGACCGGCGCGGATGTGCTGATTTACGACGCGCAGTATTCGCCCGAGCAGCTGGCTTCCACGAACAAGGGGTGGGGCCATTCCAGCTGGCTCGAAGGCGTGAAGATCGCGCGAGACGCGAAGGTGCGAAACCTGGTTCTGTTCCATCACGATCCCGATTCCTCGGACAAGAAGGTGGACGGATTTCTTTCGGCGGCGCGGCAGGAGTTTCCAGCGACGTGGGCCGCGACCGAGGGAATGTCAATTACGCTGAGCGAGCGCGGCGTGCAAGTGGCCTTGCGCGGGTCGCGCATCGGTCCGCGGCGCCGGCTGCGGTTCACGGCAACTGTAAGCGGACAATCGGAGGACGGCAGCCCGTTCGAGGAGAAGGCAACGGTCAGGGACCTGAGCTTGCAAGGCGCCTATTTGTGCCTGAAGAGCCGGCCACGGCTGCAGTCCGAGATGCGCGTGGTGATCGAGGCGGCGGGAGATCGCGACAGGTCAAGCATGCTTTCGCTGCGCGGAACAGTGGTTCACTGCGATCCGGGACGCGAGAAAAGCGACAACGGCGTGGGAGTGGTCTTTATCGAAGAAGGCGAATCGGTCCCGCCGAGCAACTACCGAACGGGTGATTTATCGCGGTGACGGGCCTCGTCCGGCGAGACGCGGGAGTCAGTCGTCCGACAATTTGGAGATTTGAGCGTCCAGATCGGCTAAGGCGCGGTTGAGCTGATCGATGTACCTAGGGTTCTGGCTTGAACGGAGTTCGCGTTCGACGCGAGCGCGCGAAAGGAGAAGAACCTCCTTGCGGCGATGCGCATCGACTTGTTCGGCACTCACCTTCGCTTTTTTCGTGCTTTCTTTCCTGGATTTGGAGTCCTGCACCTGGCCTTCCACCGCCTTGCTTTCCCATCCTCGTGCCATATGTTCAATTCTACCCCGAAGACGGACTTGTACTAGGGGTTTTCCCGTAGCGGGTTCGTAATCGAGAACGGCTCCGCGCGGCTTTGCCTGGCGCCGCACGGGAACCACCAGGCTCCCGTCAGTTGGCTCCGGGCCGACGGGCCCTTGGCGATTCTGGCCGCGGCCCGGAGAGCCCAATCACGATGGGCGCGAGCCCTGCCTTCTTGAGTTGCGCGTTCGCCGACGGCAGGTCGCGGGTCTTTATCGCGGTCCACTTCGCCATAGTTGCCGCCAGAGTTTTCTGGGCCTCTGCCAACGCCTTGAGCGCCTCGGCCGTCGGGGCCGCGTCGCCCGCGTCAACAGCGAAGGAGACTCGCATGAACTCGCCGCCGAGGAACGTCAGGCTCGTGCGGTCCTTCGGCGGTTCCGGCCGGTTGCCGGGGGCGACGGGAGGCGGCGCGGTGCCGCCGACATCCGACGCTTTCTGGTTCAGGGAATCGAGGGCCTCAGTGAGGCCGGAGTTGCCGCCGGCCTGCGAGCGGAGTTGATGGATCTGAGAAATGATCTGCTCCACGTCGTGTCGCGCGGAGTTAATCTCGTTCTGACGCCGGGAGATTTCCGTCGCGACCGCGAACTGCCTTTGCAGGTCCGCAGGCGAAATCTTGATTCGCGGATCCATCTTGACGACGAGCGGCTGCTCGTAGGCCTTGCCTCCCACGGTCAGCTTTACTGTGTATGAGCCGGGAAGCGCGGTAACTCCGCCGCCTCCAAAGCCGAATCCGCCGAATCGGCCGCCTCCTGCGGCCGGAGTGTAGTGCAAATCCCAAATCCACCGGTGCATGCCCGCTGCGGTGGACACCGACGGAGGAGTGGTTCGCCAGAACGCAGGGAACTCGAGCATTTCGGGCTTTATCGACGGCGCATGATCTTCGCTCGAGTACCGCCGCACGAGTCCGCCCTTGGAGTCGAGAATCTCGATCACAACGGGGCCGGACGCCTCCGATTTCAGGTAATAGTCGAGCATGGCGCCCACCGGCGGATTTTCCGCCAGCGCCTCGTCGCGCGGCATGGGGGTGCCGTCGTCGCTACCGGCATGCATTCGGAGTGCAGTCGCGGGTCGGAAGAGATACGCGTCGGCGCTCGACACCTGCTCTGAAATCTGGCGCAGCGGCGTGATGTCGTCGAGGACCCAGAAGCCGCGTCCATGCGTGGCCACGATCAGATCGTCGCCGTGAATCGCAAGATCGCGCATCGATGTGGGAGGCAGATTGAGCTGCAGCGACTGCCAGTCGTCGCCATCATTGAAGGAAACATACACGCCCAGCTCCGTTCCCGCGAAAAGCAGGCCGCGGCGCTTGGGATCCTCCTTCACGGTCTGCATGTACACGCCGGCTGGCAGGCCGTTCGTGATTCGCGTCCACGTCTTGCCCGAATCGCGCGTGCGATAGATGTAGGGGGCGTTGTCCTCCAGGCGATGACGGTCCACCGCGGCATACGCCTCCGCCGGGTCGAAGTGCGACGCCTGCATCATGACGATCTTGCTCCACGGTGTGACGTCGGGCGGCGTCACGTTGTGCCACGCCTTGCCTCCATCGGAAGTCATCTGGATGTATCCGTCGTCGGTGCCGATCCAAACGAGATCCGCGTGCGCGGCGATCGGGGACGGCGCAATCGTATAGATCACTCCGCGGCGCTTGCCTGAAGGCGCATCGGCCGCGGTGGCCTCGTCAAGATTGGCAGGCACGCCCGGATCCTGGCGCGTCAGGTCGGGACTGATCTGCGACCAACTGTTTCCCTCGTCGACCGTTTTGAAGAGGAACTGATCGCCGAAATACAGCGCGTGCGGATCCGCTTCTGAGAACACCAGTGGGAGAGTCCACGTTCGGCGGAAAGGGCCTTCCTCCTCGCGGCTCAGCTCCGGCGAGACGCTGCGTCCCTCGCCGGTGATCACGTTGCACCGCTGCACGTCGCCGCCGAACAGAATGTCGGGATGCAGAGGATCGGGCGCCGTGTAACCGCTTTCGCCGCCGGCGCAGATGCCGCTCCAATCGTGCATGGAGATTTCCGAATGGCTGCTTCGCGTCGGCGCGCCCACCGCGCCGCTATCCTGCTGCGCGCCGGTGGCCCAGTACGGAAAGCGATAATCTGGAGCAATGTGATAAATCTGCGCGGTCGGCTGGTTGTACCAGGAACTCCACGTCTCGGCGCCGTCCACGGTGATCACCGTTCCCTGATCGCTCGCCACAATCATTCGCTTCGGATCGGTGGGATAAATCCACAGCTGATGGTAATCGTCGCCGCCGGGCGCACCCTTGAGCGCTGTCCACGTGCGCCCGCCATCTGTCGAGCGGTAAACCGACGTGTTCGAGACGTACAACGTCTCGGGATCCTTCGGGTCGACGACGACGTTGCAGAAATACCACCCGCGTCCCCAGATGCGCGCTTCCTGCGACATTTTGCGCCACGAGGAGCCGGCGTCATCCGAGCGGTAAATCCCTCCGTCCTTCGCGTCGACGATCGCGTACACCACCTTTGCATTTGAGGGCGCAACGGCGATTCCGATTCGCCCCACGTGTTCGCTCGGCAAGCCTTGTGTCAACGGCTGCCAGGTATCGCCGCCGTCCGTTGACTTGAAGATTCCGCTTCCCGGGCCGTACGACGGCGGATAAATGCTCCAGGGAGGCCGCCGCGTGTTCCACAGCGTCGCGTAAACGGTCTGCGAATTTTCCGGATCGAAGGCGAGATCGATGGCTCCGACGTTCTCATTCTTGTAGAGGACCTTCTGCCAGGTCGCGCCACCGTCCTTCGAACGAAACACACCGCGCTCGGGATTGGCTCCATACGCATGGCCCAGCGCCGCGACGAACACGATATTCGCGTCATGCGGGTCCACAAGTACGCGCCCGATCTGTCGCGTGTCATCCAGACCAATGTGCGTCCACGTCTTCCCGGCATCAGTGGATTTGTACATGCCGTCGCCGAAGGAGATCTGCGAGCGCATGTCCGCCTCGCCCGTCCCGACGTAGACGATGCCGGGGCTCGACGGCGCCACGGCCACCGCGCCGATGGAGGCGACAGGCTGCGAATCGAAGATTGGCGTCCATGTGCGGCCGGCGTTCTCCGTCTTCCACACGCCGCCGCCAACCGAGCCGAAATAGAATGTGTCGGGCTGGCCGGGCACGCCCGTCACGCCATTCGAACGGCCCGCGCGGAACGGACCGATCATCCGCCAGTGCAGTCCGGAAAAAAGGCCGGGAGAAAATTGCTGAGCTGCGACGGAAAAGCCGCCCGCGAGGATTACCACTGCCGCCACCAACCAGAGTCCAAGACTCTTTGTCACGCCAGAGAAGAGACGCATTCTATGATTCTCCGATCAATTTCGATCACGAACGGCCTGAGCATACATCAACCGCCTTCACGAAAACACCGCCGTCGAGGCGCAAGAAGACGATTTTCGTGTACGATGTTTCGAGCCGGGCCCGTAGCTCAGCTGGTTAGAGCAGCGGACTCATAATCCGTTGGTCCTAGGTTCGAATCCTAGCGGGCCCATCAACCTCAGTTCTTGGCGTGCGAATGAGCGCGGCGTGCGATTCTGAAAATGCTCCGCATTCATGTCGGCGAAGACGACAAATGGCACGATAAGCCGCTGTCTCGCGCAATCGTGGAAAAGTGCAGGGAACTGGACATCGCCGGCGCCACGGTCTTTCGCAGAATTGAGGGATATGGCGCCAGCACCCTGATACGGCGCACGCATCACCCTCTTTTTCGCATGATGCTCCGCTGATGGTCAGCGTGATCGATTCGGAAGAGAAAATCCAGCTCCTTCTCCCGTTCCTCGGTCAAATGGTGGATGAAGGCCTGATCGCAATGTCGGAAGTCGAAGTGATCAAATACGTGCACCAGGACGGCGCCCGCTCCTAGCGGCGGTCACTGACTTCCTGGCTGCCGCGGATAGGAAGGGCGCTCTATTCCCAGCCGTCGCTTCCGATTGGATCGCCGTCTGGCGGAGGCGCCGGCGTCGTCAAGTGAACTTCTTCCGGATTCTTCTGGAAGTGCTCGATTTCGCTCTGCGCAAAAAAGAACTGTGCCCGCATGCCCTGGAACTTGGGCAGCGGCGCCTGCGTGGCAATCCACTTCCTCAGTTCGTCAAGCTTCAGCGCCGCGACAGCTCGCACCGCCGCGGAAGCATGCTCGTCGGCCGCCAGGTTCATCAGGTGATCCAGCACCACTGAGTCCACAGTGCGCTGCACAGCGCCGTCGTATCCGGCGGCCGGCTGCGCCTTCCACGTTGCGTTGAGAAGATCATCCACCAGCTCTGCGAAGTCCGGATTCGCCGAATCCAGCGCGTGAAATTCAATCATTCGCTGTGCTCGCTCGGGTTGGAGCACCAGGTTCGCCACGACCTCGGCTGCGGCCTCCGCCGGAGCCAGTATGTCGAACGCGGGCGACGTGCGTCGCGCAAAATTCTCGCGCCCAGCCGGATATTCCGGCGGGCGCGGCGGAATCATCTTCAGAATCGGCTCCGGCAGCGCCAGCACCTGCGGCGAAAGCGTCGCCAGCACGGCAGAAATTGCCTTTCGCTGCTGCTCCGCGGGGACGATCTCCGGCCCACGATCGCCGCTCCCTCGAAGATTGAACGTATAGTCCTGCCCGCCAATCCACTTGGCCACCGCCATCACTTGATAGCGATGATAGAGATACGCCGGCACGAGTACGTCTTCGAGCGTCGCCATCGGCGCGTGCTCGGGAATCGCGGCCGCCGAGAAATTCTTTAGCGCCGCGGCGCGCACCGCCATCACCTGCTTCAGCCCGTCCAGGTCGTTGCTTCCCGTGTCCCAGAGGTGCGCCAGCGAACTCGAAGAACCGAGCGGCCGCGCGTCCTGGTCCGTCAGAAACAGCAATCCGCTCGAGAAAGCCTTGCTCAGAATCCCGTCGAGCGCCGCCGTTTCATCCTTCTCCAGCGATAGGTCGCTGTATCCGTACGCAATCGAGACCTTATCCCACGCGCCGATTCCCACCGCATAGGCGTTCGAAACGTCCGGCTTGCCGTCCGCGCCCACCGTCACGGTCGGCGGAGGATAGTCCATCACCGAGCTTCGATTCACGATGCTCGCCGAGTAATTGTGTGCCAGCCCCAGCGTGTGCCCCGTTTCGTGGGCCGCCAGTTGACGAATCCGAGCCAGCGCCATCTCGTTCGCCTTCTTCAACTCCTCCGGATCCTTGCCAAACGGATCGAGCAAGCCCTGCGCGATCAGAAAATCCTGCCGGATTCGCAACGCATCCAGATTCACGTGCCCGTTGATGATTTCGCCGGTCCTCGGGTCATCGATCGCGCTGCCGTACGCCCATCCGCGGGTCGCTCGCGGGACCCACTCGATCACGTTGTAGCGCACGTCCATCGGGTCCACACCTTCCGGCAGTAGCTTCACCTGGAACCCGTCCTTGTACCCCGCCGCCGTGAACGCCTGGTTCCACCAGCTCGCCCCCTCGAGCACCGCCGATCGAATCGGCTCCGGAATCGCGCGGTCCACGTAATAAACGAGGGGCTTCACAGGCTCGCTCATCGCCGCCGACGGGTCCTTCTTCGCCAACCGCCAGTGCGCGATGTATCGCTTCACGATCGGCTGATCCACCGGGGTGGCAAAATCCATGAAAGCCATGCCGAAAAAGCTCGACCGAGGATCGTACGCGCGCTCGTGGAATCCCGGCCCCGGCGCCTGAATGAACGAAAAATGCTCGTGTACCGTTATCGCGCGCGGATCGGGTGTCACCTCCTCCACCCAATGTCCCGGGTTCTCCCCGGTGAACGTCAAAATGGACTCCACGTCCGTGTTCTCGGGAAAATTCTTCGTTCGCGGGAGAAAAATCGCCGAGCGCGACGCATCCACGCGGTAAGTCCCTTGCTTCAGCGTCGCCAGGCGCGCCGCCACCTCGTGCGCGTCGCTCATGAAAAATGGCGTCGCGTCCACCAGGACCGTGTCTCCGTCCTCCGCCGCGGCGTCAAATCCCCACAAAACCGATTGCGCGAATGCCTGCCGCACCGCCTCTTGCTGCTCCAGGTCGTCCGTCACCGCGCGATACCGCTCGTTTTCTTCCACCAGCAGCACGCGAGGCCCGCTCCGTTCGAAGTGAACCACGCTCGTTTTCCCCGGCTGCCCGCGATCCAGCCCCACGTCGTTCGAGCCCACGCCATTCGGCAGCGATTCGTAGTAGAGAAACTGCGCATTCCACTTGTCGACCTGCAGCCATATCTTCCCGCTGCGCGCATCCCAGTAATATGTGAAGAACCCGGGAAACTTCTGCATCCCCGCGGTTTTCTGCTCGATTGTGGGTGGAGCCTTCATCTGCCCTTCGGACGAATTCTGTGCGGCCGCAGTCGCCGCGTACATCACGAATACAAGTGCCGCAATCAATGCGCGTCTCATCTATGTTTCCTCCAAGGACCGCATGTTTATATCAGAATTGGGCGCTCTGGTAGGAATGACAAATCGCAGTGGGCTCTGCCCGGTCCTGGTTCAGTTCTGAATCCCACTCAGTCCTGCGGATCGAGGTACTTCACGAACACCACTTCGTTTTGCGCCTCATTGTAAAGAAGCTCGTCCACGTTCGCCTGCGCCAGCACCAGCCCAAATCCCCCCGGCCGCAAGCCCTTTTGCCGCCTCACTTCGTCATGTTCGGTCGGCTCATCGGGAGCGTGCGTGATCGCCGCGTGGCTCAAATCCGCCAGCTTGAATCCCGGGCCCGGATCGGCGATTCGATAGAGCAGCATCCGCTTCGCGCGCAGATACGAAATCCGCACTTTGCGGCTCGTGTCCAGCTTCCCGCCCCATTCCACCGCATTCGCCAGCAGCTCGTGAAACGCCTGCCCGATCGCCGACCTCACCTCTTCCGTCAGGCCGCCCTTGAGGTGCGCCATGAATCCTTCGATTCGCTCGGCCGCCTCCAGCGAACACGGCACCAGCAGCTCCACCCATTCCGGCCTCGCGGACACCACCTCGATCGGCAGCGGCTTCTCCTTCTTCTGCAGCGACTCCTTCACCACCTGGATCAGCGCCGGCGGATCGATCGGCTTCGAAACGTACTGATACGCTTGCTCCTTGATCGCCGCCAGCAGCGTTTGGGGCGCGTCGTCCGACGTCATTACGATCACTTTCGGGCTCTTCTTCGCCTTCCGCAGCTCGGCCAGCACCTCGATCCCGTTCTTCTTCGGCATCCAGATATCCAGCAGCGTCAGGTCGAACTTGTCTTTCTTCAGTTGCTTCAGCGCATCCGCGCCGTCCGCCGCCGTCGCCACCGTAAACTTCTCCGCGCGGAGCAGCTCCGAAATCAGCAAGCGCGTGGTGCGGTCGTCATCTGCCACGAGAATCCGCTTCATCCCTTCCTCCGTGAACGTCCGCTCCCGCGCGGCCGCGCGTTGCCCTTCTTCTTCTGACCCACATCCTGCAGAGCCGGAAGCAAACTTGCAATCTCATCCTCCAGTTTCGTGTACAACTCCCAACAACCATCCAGCGTCCCGCCCCGCGCTGTGAGTTCGATTTGCCGCGCCGTCTCGAACGCTGTCGTCGGCCCGAAATTTCCCACCGCTCCCTTCAACGCGTGCGCCGCCTCGGCCAGCGCTGTCGCGTCGCGCGCCCCAAGCGCGGTCCGTATGCTCGACATCTTCTTCGGGCAATCGGCGCGAAACGTCGCCACCAGCGATTTCACCAGCTTCGTGTTGCCATTGAACCGCTTCAGAAGCGCCCCCGCATCGAACGCGCCGCTCGCCTCGTCTTGGGGCCCCGCAGCATGAGCTCTCGCCGGCTTGCCGGACGCAATCCTCTCCACGATCTCCAGAAACGTTCGCGGGTCGAGCGGCTTCGCCACGTAGTCGTCCATCCCCGCGTTCAGGCATTTTTCCCGGTCGCCGCTCATCGCGTGCGCCGTCATCGCCACGATCGGCACGTGTCCGCCGGACTGTTTCTCTTTCTCCCGAATCGCCTGCGTCGCTTCGATCCCGCCCATCTCCGGCATCTGCACGTCCATCAGCACCAGGTCGTACGTGTGTTTTTCGAGGGCGCTCAACGCCTGCTTCCCATTTTCCGCCACCGTCGCCGAATGGCCCCTCCTCTCGAGCAGTTGCACCACGAGCTCCTGGTTTACGGGATTGTCTTCTGCCACCAGGATTCTCAGCGGGTGCGCCGCCTTCGTTTTTCGCGTGCTCGCGGCGGATCGCGCTTGCTTGATTGGAGTCGCCGCGTGCAGCGTCGTCACGATCGCATCCCACAGTTCCGACTGTTTGATCGGCTTCACCAACGCCGCCGCGACTCCCAGCTCTTTTGCCCGCGCAAGTTCCTCCCGGTGTCCCGCCGACGTCAGCAGAATCAAATTCGTCGTTCGCGAATGTGTGTGATGCCGCATTCGCAAAGCTACTTCGAATCCATCCATCTCCGGCATGTGCGAATCGAGCAGCACCAGCCGGAAGGGTTCGCCTCTCCTGTGAGCCGTTTCGAACGCCTCCAAAGCCGCCCGCCCGTTTTCCACGCCGACCGGCTTCATCCGCCAGTTCGTGATCATCTCTTCCAGGATCTGCAGATTCGTCGAATTGTCGTCCACCACCAGCACCGGCAGGTTCCGAAGCTTCAACGGCGGCAGGCCGTCCTTCTTCGCCGGTTCTTTCTGCCGGTCGATCCGCACCGTGAAGTAGAACGTGCTTCCCCGGCCCGCCTCGCTCTCTACCCAGATTCGCCCGCCCATCAATTCCACCAACTGCGCGCAGATCGCCAAGCCCAGCCCCGTGCCGCCGTACTTCCGCGTCGTCGAGCTGTCCGCCTGCGCGAAAGCCTCGAAAATCTTCTTCTGCTTCTCGGGAGGAATTCCGATTCCCGTGTCCGTCACGCTGATTCGCAGCACCGCCTGTTCCTGGGATTCCGATTCCAGTGCGGCCCGGACCACTACCTCGCCCTTCTGCGTGAATTTCACCGCGTTGCCCACCAGGTTGATCAGGATTCTCTGCAACCGGAGCGCATCTCCCGTCAGCGCGTCCGGCACCTCGGGCGGAATGTCGCACGCCAGTTCCAGGCCCTTTCGCTGCGCCCGCAGCGCCAGCACCCGCACGGCATCCTCAACCGTGTCGCGCAGCAGAAAATCCACGTGGTCAAGCTCGAGTTTCCGCGCTTCGATCTTCGAAAAGTCCAGAATGTCGTCCACAACTCCGATCAGCGACGTCGCCGAGCTTTTCACCGTCCGCAGGTACTCTCGCTGCTCCGTCGTCAGCTTCGTATCGAGCGCCAGCTCCGTCATCCCGATGATCGCGTTCATCGGCGTGCGAATTTCATGGCTCATGTTCGCCAGAAACTCGCTCTTCGCCCGCGTGGCTTCCTCCGCTCTTTGCTTTTCCACTTCCAGTTCCTTCACCAGCTCCGCCAGCCGCCTCGCGTCCTCCTCCTGCGCGTGCCGCGCCGCCTCTAGGTAGTCGGTGTACAGCCGCAGGTCGTTTTCCGCGCGCCGCCGCTCGATGAATTGCCCGATCTGGCTCCCGATTGAATCGAACATCTCGAGCATCTCCCGGTCGGGCTCGCGGGCTTCCTTGCTGAAGAATTCGATCACTCCCATGAACTTCGCTGCACCGCGAATCGGGAAAGCGAACGCCGAGTGGAGCCCTTCTCCGCGCGCTACCGCCGCCCGCGGAAACGTCGCGTCGTCCGGTACCTTCGAAATCCAAACGGGCAGCCCCGTCTCCCACGCGCGCCCCGGCAAGCCCAATCCACGCTTCATTGCCAGCTCGCGCGTTGCGGCTTCGAATTTTGGATAGTTCGCGTGCGTCCCATGCCACACCCGCACGCATCGCAGCACCTGCGCGCTCTCGTCCAGCCGCCAGATGGCTCCCACGTTCCAATCCAGGCTTTCGCAGATCGCGCCCAGGATTTGCGGCGTCGCCGCCTCCAGCGACTCTGCTTCCGCCAGCACCTTTGTCACCGCGTATCCCGCCGCCGTTCTTCGTTCCGCCCTCTTCCGCTGCGTCACGTCGCGCGCTACCGCAAACACCAGCTTTTCATTCGCGCTCGGCGTCGCGTTCCACAGCAGCCACACGTAGCTTCCGTCGCTCTTCCGGTAGCGGTTCTCGAATGAGATCGTCTCCGCGCCCGTTCCCAGCTTCTTGCCCTCCGCCAGCGTTGCGTCCCGGTCGTCAGGGTGTACGAACTCCACGTAGGGCTGCGCCAGTAGTTCGCTCGTCGGAATCCCCAGAATTCGTTCCCACGCCGGATTCAACCGCTTGAAATATCCGTCGAAGCCCGCGATGCACAGCATGTCCAGCGAGAGCGTGAAAAGCTGGTCCATCTCCGTTTCCGCGCGCCGCCGTTCGCGGATCGCCTGCGAAAGGTCGGAAACGCTTCGCCGCAGCTGCAATTCCGCCACCGCCAGCCGGCTGAGTGCCTTCAGCGCTTCGAGCTGTTGATCGTTCAGATCACGAGGCTGCGTATCCAGCACGCAGATCGTTCCCAGCGCGAATCCGTCCTGCGTGATCAGCGGCGCGCCCGCGTAAAAGCGGATCTTTGGCTGGCCTGTCACCAGCGGATTCGTCCGGAAGCGCTCATCCTCAAGCGCATCCGGTATCACCAGGATGTCCGGCTTCAGCAGCGCGTGCGCGCAGAACGAAACGTCGCGCGGCGTTTCCGAGACGTCGATCCCTACCTTGGACTTGAACCATTGCCGGTTTGCATCGACAAAGGTCACTGTTGCCATGGGCGTTCCGCAAATCAGGGCGGCGAGCCGCGACAGATCGTCGAATTCCTGTTCCGGAAGGGTATCGAGGATGGCGTAGCGCCGGAGCGCTTCGAGACGTGCGCTTTCGTTATCTGGCAGAGGTGGCTTCATGAGCCGGCTGAGCTTGCGGCTGCGCGCAATGGTATGACCCCCGCCAGCATGGAGTCAACGAACCCGCGCAGACGCCAATGTTCCAAGGTGACCTGCAGTTGGAACGGGCCCATATCGTCGAGTGGGAGTTCTTCGATTCGCGAAATGCGCACGGCAAGGCGCAGAGCTACTGAACGCAAGAGCTTTTCTTTGAAACACTCAGCTCAATTGAACTTCTTCAATTTCGGCCAGAGGTCCTGCAGATTCTGATTCAGCCCACGGCAAAGCCATATTGTGAAATGCTCGTCACGCCGCGAGTAGAGGTCCTCGACCTGCCCGGCGGCTTCCACACTCTGGAAGTGCTCCCGGTCGCCCCGGCCATCGCTCCCTAGTACGATTACGATGTCACCTGTGTAGTCGCGAGGGCCCCAATACCAGTAGTTGTTGTGCTGGCTGATCGCGCGCGGGAGAGCATACCTTGGCCCGTAGAAATCGACGGCCGCTGCTTCGCCCCAGCTGTTGCAAAAGATGGCTGCTCGTGCGCGCTCCTCCGGCGACAGGCCGTTATAGACGCGCGCGACCTGCTGCACCATGTTCTCCCAGCCGAACTCGTCGGCGAAGTATTGCGGCAGAGGACCGTTGTTCTGACGCTCCGCCACAACCGGTGGAATGTGGAGTGACGCTTGGTAGCGGAGATAGCTCTCTGGCGAAAGGATCGGACAGGAAATCGGTATCAGCAGGGCGCCAACGGCTACGATGGCCGCGACGTACGCGGCCCGGCTCCAGGCGAACCGGCGGCTCGTGATCTGCTCAAACCCCACTGCGCCCGCGGCAAAGAGCACGGGATAGATCGGCGCAACGTAATAGTTCTTGCCCCTCAAAACAATGAACATCGACACCACCACCACGCTGGCCCAGCCGAGCGAGCGATACCGGCGTCCTTTGCGCCCCCAAAAGAGCCAGAGCAATCCTCCCGCCCAGAGCGGCAAAAGGATCGGATTCATGATGGCCGCCTGGTCCGCGAGGAAGCTCAGGGGTCCCCGAACGATGTCTCGATTGCCCATGCGGATGTTGTGCAGGAGTTGTAGGAAAGGAAAATCGCGCTGAAGTTGCCATACGAAGTTGGGAAGGGCAATGATCGCAGCCACCAGCATCCCCAACCACAACCAGCCGCTCTTGAGAAAACGACGCTCAGGACCAAGAAGGATTCCGACGAGTACGCCGAACACCAGAAAAGCGATGGAGTACTTGGTCTCAAGCCCAATGCCGGTGAGCGTGCCGAACCAGAACCAGTATCGGGGCTCGCTGCGGTTGATCGCCCGCACCACGCACCACAGGCAGCCCATCCAGAGAAGCGGCTCAAAGGCGTTCATGGTCAGCCAGTGTTGAAGGATGAGGTAGATCGGAACCGGGATCACGGCCAGCGCGGCCAGCGCTTGGGCAAAGCGGCCCCCGCCCATTTCCCGCGCCAACTGTCCGGTCATCCAAACGAGCGCCGCTCCCGCGATGGCCGGCAGCAAACGCAGCCCCAGCAGGGAATCGCCGAACGCATGCCGGGCGATCCAGGCGATGAACACGTTCATCGGCGGATGGTCAACGTAGCCCCAAGCGAGGTGCTGAGAGCACGCCAGGTAATACATCTCGTCGCGGAAGATACCGTAACGTGTGGCGGTAAGCAGATGGAGCAGAAGCTTTGCGACCGCCAGGTAAAGGACTATTGCAGGGCCGGAGAGGAAACGGCTATGAGGCTTCGCCGGTTCAGACCGAGCCGGCGCGATGGCAGAAGCCATGGTCACCCCTTTGCTGACGTGAACTTAAGAGACACCATGCCGCCGGCCCTTTTGTTCTTGGTTCCCTTGCTGTCCCTACCTACTTCGTCCCGTGGACCAGCAACGCTCCCTCGCGCCGGAAGTCCGCCAGTTCCTTGGCATCCCGGAACCACTTCCCGGTGTACACCTCCGGGTTTGGCGTCGGGTCCGAGACTCGCTGATGCGCCACGCCCGTAAATCCCGCGTCGCGAAACAGCGCCGCCCAGTCCTCCGCGGACAGCAGATACGTCGGGATTTTCAGCAGTTGTCCCCACTGGTGGCAGTACGGATTATCGAGGTAGTAGTTGATCAGGATCCACGCCGAGCCGCCCTCGCGCAGCACTCGGTAAATCTCTCGCAGCCCGCGCAGCGGCTCGGGCCAGTAGTACGCCGACTCCACCGAAATCCCCTTCGAGAAAAAATTCGATTCCCACGGGATCTCGCTCACTTCGCCGACCACGAAGACCAGGTTCTCGAATTCGACGCTCGCCGACCGCGCGTGATGGATCATCTCATCCGAAATATCCATCCCCACGACGCGGCCATCCCCCACGCCTCGCGCCAGAATCCGCGAAAGCCAGCCCGCCCCGCAGCCCACGTCGATCACGTTCTCGTCGCGGGCGATCTCCATCATCTCCAGCACGGGCTTGGTGATGGGCCAGTGATCCTCCTCCATGCCCTCGCCGCGCCCGGCTTCCGCCCAGCGGTTGAATTCTTCGCGAAGCGCTTCGCCGGGTTCGGGCCGCTGGGTCTCCGCCATTACCGCACCGTGGGAAGGGTCAGAATCATCTCAGAGCCGCGCTCCGCACGTTCCGCAGAACTGCGCGCCGGCCATGCCGACCGTCCCACAACGGCAGCAGTACCGGGCGCCGCCCGGCCCCGCCACCACTAGCACGTGCGGCTTCACCTCCGCCGCGCACGCCCAGATCAGCGCGATAATCCAGCCGATCACCGTCCAGCCGAACAGCAGGTTCACCAGGAAAATCCCCGCGAAGTCGCGCTTGTTGTGAGCCACAATCGACGGCAAGAAATACAGCGCTGTTGCAGCAACCATCAGGATCATGTGCGCACCATCCGGCGAGCCTCTGCCCGCCGTCCTCTTCTATATCGAACTACGATTCCTTCCGCTATTTTGTTCCGCGCCGGCCGCTGTCTCGACTTTCGCGAGCAGTTGCGTGAACCTCTGCTGCCGGTCTTCCTGCGTCTGCCCCGCATACGCTTCCGCGATCTGCGTCGCGTTCATCGAGCAGAACTTCGGCCCGCACATCGAACAGAATTTCGCTTCCTTGTAAAAATCATCCGGCAGCGTCTCATCATGCATCGCCCGCGCCGTTTCGGGATCGAGCGACAGCTCGAACTGCTTGTTCCAGTCGAAAAGAAATCGCGCGTAGCTCAGCGCGTCGTCACGGTCCCGCGCTCCCGGACGGTGCCGCGCCACATCCGCCGCGTGCGCCGCGATCTTGTAGGCGATCACTCCCTGCCGCACGTCGTCCGCGTTTGGCAGCCCCAGGTGCTCCTTCGGCGTCACGTAGCACAGCATCGACGCGCCGTGCCATCCGATCATCGCCGCGCCGATCGCGCTCGTGATGTGGTCGTATCCCGGCGCGATGTCCGTCACCAGCGGCCCCAGCGTGTAGAACGGCGCCTCGTGGCACAGCTCCATTTCCTTATCCACTTGCAGCTTGATCTGGTCCATCGGGATGTGCCCCGGCCCCTCGATCATCACCTGCACGTCGTACTCCCACGCCTTCTTCGTCAGCTCGCCCAGCACGCGCAGCTCGCCGAACTGCGCTTCATCGCTCGCGTCCGCCAGGCATCCCGGACGCAGCCCGTCGCCCAGCGAAAAGCTCACGTCGTGCTTCTGGAAGATCTTGCAGATCGCCTCGAAATTCTCGTAGAGGAAATTCTCCTTTTTGTGGAAGCTCATCCACTGCGCCAGCAGCGCGCCTCCCCGGCTCACGATTCCCGTGATCCGGTTCCGTACCAGCGGCACGAATTCGCGCAGCACACCGGCGTGAATCGTCATGTAGTCGACGCCCTGCTCCGCCTGCTCCTCGATCACTTCCAGCATCACGCCGATGTTCAAATCCTCCGCTCGCCGCACGCGCGAGATCGCTTCGTAAATCGGCACCGTGCCGATCGGCACGGGCGACGCGTCGATGATCGCCTTACGGATCGATGGAATATCACCGCCCGTCGAAAGGTCCATCACCGTGTCCGACCCGTAGTGCACCGCGCGGTGCAGCTTCTCGAGCTCGTCTCCGACATTCGAAGTCGTCGCGGAATTTCCGATATTCGCGTTGATCTTGCACTTGAACGCCACACCGATTCCCATCGGCTCCAGGTTCCGGTGGTGGATGTTGGAGGGAATGATGCCGCGCCCGCGCGCCACTTCGTCGCGCACCGTTTCCGGCGCGAGCTTCTCGCGCTTCGCCACGTACTCCATCTCTTCGGTAATCACGCCGCGCCGCGCGAAGTGCATCTGCGAAAAATTCCGCGCGCCGCCGTTCATTGCCGCCGCGCGCTTCTCAATCCATGCGTCCCTCAGAGCCATGACATCCCCCGTTCAGCCCGCCATCCCGCCTTCTTTCTGCAAATCTCTCGCGGGACGCAGTCATTATCGCACCGGCATCGAGCCCCAGCAACCAACGCCCCTCACATCCCATTCGTCTGCCGTCGCGTGCCGGCTCCAGTTCAATCGCTCCCCTCGCCGCCGCGCACCGGGAGTACCAAAAAGGATACGATAGGTTGCAGTTGATTTCGCCGTTCACGCTGCCTATGTCACAGTGGAAGGACACGAATCGCCAAATCTTGGGATACCGGTTCCAGCCCGTCCCAAACTGTGAGGGCAAAACCATGAAGAAAGCCTTGTGGCTCGTGCTGTTGCTTTCAATGCTTCCGATCGCTGCGCGCGCTCAGGAAGCGCCCGCGGCCGATGTCTCCGTCGGATACTCGTATTTTCGTCTCGGTGGAAGCGGCGGCACCAATCAAAACGGAGCCAGCGGCTCGTTCGCCTACAACGCCAGCGATTGGCTCGGCATCGTCGGCGACTTCGGCGGCTATCATTCTTCGCCGAGCGGGGTTGACCTCAATACGTTGACGTACATGTTTGGTCCGCGCCTCTCCTATCGCTCCTCAGAAAGCTACACTCCGTTCGGGCAGGTGCTTCTCGGCGGCGCACATGTCACCGGCAGCTACGGAGGCGCTTCGGCGAGCACCAATTCGTTTGCGGTTAGCCTCGGGGGCGGAGTCGATGTTCACCTGTCCGGTCCGCTCGCGTTGCGTCCGCAGGTGGATTACGTCCTGCTCCGCTCAAACGGTTCAAACGCGAACTGCGTGCGGCTCTCTGCTGCGATTGTCTTTCGATTTGGTCAAAGGCGATAAAAACGGTGGTAACAGCGGCGTGTGGCGACGGGCCGGAAATCTCGGGCGATCAGCCCGTGGCTCCGCCCGTTGCCCGAACGCCGGACTCAAGAATGACTGCGGATAGCTTCTCAGTCTCCGTCGCGGGCGGGTAGCACGTCGTCTCGACGCAGACCAGCGCCTGCGCCTTCGTCGCATCCAAATGCGGCAGCGTCTCGCGCAACGCTGGCGCGAGCGATGCGCTCGCAATTTTTTCCGGCGTCACGCGCAGCACTGATTTGCCGAAGCGGTAGATCTCATTCGCCGCGCGCTCCAATTCTGCGGCTTTCGCGTCGCTCGCTGCGCCGAGCACGGCCACCTGCATCACGCCGCGCTCGTGCAGCAGAGCTGCCAATCCAAACGTCCCCGCGAAAATTCCGTACTGCGGCACGCGCCCGGCAAACGCCTCAAGCGTCTTTTCCGCCCAGTCGCGGTACAGCCGCTCACCCGTGAACGCATGCATCCGGTCCAGCACGATGGCCGCCGCTGAATTTGCGCCCGGCGTCGGCGAATCTTGCAGCGGCTTGCGCCGCACTTCGAGGCCGCCCATCGGAGCCGCGTCCTTCGCGCGATCGAAGAATCCGCCGCCCTCCGCATCGCCGAATCGCTCCACCATCAGCCGGACGCACCGCTCCGCAATTTCGAAATAGCGCCGGTCGAGCGTCGCCTCGTACGCATCCAGCAGCGCCGCCGCCGCGAATACCTGGTCGTCGAGCGAACCTTCCAGCCGCGGCCCGCCCACGCGATGCAAAAATCCCTTTGATTCATCCCACGCCTCGCGCAGAATCCGGTCGAGCGTCTTCAGCGCGAAATCCCTGCAATCTCCGCGCCCAAGCACACGCGCCGTCTCGAGATACGCCGACACAAACATCGCGTTCCAGCCCACATACAGCGTGTCGTCCACGGCAGGCGTCGGCTGCCGCTCGCGCCGCGCGGCGATCAATTTCCCTTTGGCACGCGCCAGCAAGAGCCGCGCGCCCGCCTCGTCGCTTCCGATTTTCTTCGCGAGGTCCTCCACCGTGGCCGCGACCCACAAAACGTTCTTCGCCGGGTTGTGATGCATTTCGCCGTGCGGCTTCACGTCGTAGTACAGCTCGATGACCTGCGATTCCTGCGCCGAAAGGGCCGCGCGAACCTCATCCACGGCCCACGTGAAATAATCGCCGTCATCTTCCAGCGTCTGGTCTGCGTCCTGGCTGGCGTAAAATCCACCGTGCTCCTGGTCCGACAGCACCTCCGTGACCCACGCGATGATTCCCTCCGCCGTCTCGCGGAATAGCGGATTACGCGTCGTTTGATATCCATGCAGGAAATTCCGCAGCAATTCGGAATTGTCGTACGTCATCTTCTCGAAGTGCGGCACGCACCAGCGCTCGTCTACGGAATAGCGGTGAAATCCTCCGCCAAGCTGGTCGTAAACGCCGCCAAGCGCCATGCCTTCCAGCGTGCGCTCTGCCACGTGCAGCAGCTTGGGATCCCGCGTCGCCTGGTAGCGCTCGAGCAACAGGTCTACCGTGCTCGAATGAGGGAACTTCGGCGCGTTTCCAAATCCGCCGTGGGTGTCATCGAACATTTGCAGCGCCGACTCGATAATCCCGTCCCCGATCCCGCGGTCCAAATCTGCGCGCGCGCCGTGAAACACTTCCGCCTTCGCGACCGCGTCCTCCAGCGCCTTTGCGGAACTGTCGACATCGCCTCGGCGCGAATGAAACGCCTCCGCGATCGTCAGCAGAATTCGCCGGAATCCCGGCCGGCCCATCGCATCGTCCGGTGGGAAATACGTTCCGCCGAAAAACGGTTTGCCTTCCGGCGTAAGGAACGCCGTGAGAGGCCAGCCGCCCTGGCCGGAAATCGCGCTCACGGCCGACTGGTATCGCGAATCCACATCGGGCCGCTCGTCGCGGTCCACCTTCACCGGCACATAAAACTTGTTGATGATGGCCGCAATCTCTGGATTTTCGTAGCTCTCGCGGTCGATCACATGGCACCAGTGGCACCACACCGCGCCCACGTCCAGCAGGATCGGTTTCGATTCCGTGCGCGCCTTTTCGAAGGCTTCCGCGCCCCATTCGTGCCAGTCGACGGGTTGGTGCGCCGCCGAGCGCAGATACGGGCTCGCGGAATCCTTCAACCGGTTTTCAGGATTTTGCGTCACTGGATGGGATGGTGGTAATCGGTGTCGCGCGGGTCGAGCGGCTTGCGCCCAGCAAAACCTTCGTCCTGCGCGTGGTAGAAGCGGATGCGATCCTCGCCGAGCCTCCAGCAGAGGTAAACGTCCTTGTTATCGATGCGCGACGGAAAATCGAGCAGCCCCACGTCGAGATCCTTCACCAGGCACCCGGTGGCGTGAATCCTCTCGAGCGCGTCGCGAACCGATTCCTCCAGTTGATTCCGCTCGATCCGCCATTTCGCCGCTTTCTCGTAGGGCACCTGCATGCCGCCCGCGCGCGAAATTCTTTCCGCGAGTTTCGCGAGCCTTTCCTCCACCTCGGCCATTTTGCGGCGGGCCTCCATCGCTTCGATCAGCACGGGCTCGAGCTGCGCGCGCAGGCGCTCCGCTTCCGTCAGCGAAAAGAGTTTGTCTTGTTCTTCGTCGGCCATCGTCGGCTGCTCCCAAGCCTGCCGTGTTCATCCGCCGATATATACCATGGTACGCGAAGGCGGCACGAACCCCGGTTCGTTGATGCGATGCCCCTTTTCTTTTTGTGCCACGATTGCCTGAATCTGGTCGCCGATTTCGCGGTCCGTGGCGCCCCCGCGAAGCATGAACTTCAAGTCGTGGTCGTCCTTGCTGAAAAGGCACGTGCGCAACTTTCCGTCCGCCGTAAGCCGGATGCGCGAGCAGAATCCGCAGAAGGGCTGCGTCACCGGAGCAACCAGTCCGATCTCGCCGCGGCCGTCCGCGAAGCGGTACTTTCGAGCCGTCTCGCTGCGCTCGTGGACGATCTGCACCAGAGGCCAGCGCGCCGAAATGCGCCGGTGCACTTCCGCCGCGGGAACCATCGCGTCGCGCGTCCAGGCGCGGTCGGCGTCCAGCGGCATGAATTCGATGAAGCGCATGATCAGGTCGCGCTCGCGCGCAAATTCCGCGAATGCCTCCACCTCGTCGTCGTTGAATCCGCGAACCAGCACCGCGTTCACCTTCACCGGACGCAGCACCGAATTCTGCGCCGCGTCGATTCCCGCCATCACCTGGTCGAAGGTCTTCGTGCGCGTGATACGCTCGAATTTCGCGCGATCCAGCGAATCCAGGCTGATATTGATGCGGTCCAGGCCGGCCGCGATCAGCGTGCTGCAGCGCTCCGCCAGCAGGTGGCCGTTCGTCGTCATCGAAAGGTCGCCCACGCCGAGCATCTTTAGCCGGCCGATGAAGCTTTCCACGCCGGGACGAACCAGCGGCTCGCCTCCTGTGACCCGCACCTTGCGGATTCCCATTCCCACCAGAATCCGGACGATCCGCAGATACTCCTCCCAATCCAGCAGCTCCTCGTGCGCCATGTGGTTCTCCGGATCGGCCGAGCGGCAATAGACGCACCGGAAGTTGCACCGGTCGGTCACGGAGACGCGGAGGTCCGTGATTGGCCTGCCGAATTTGTCGATCAGTGGCATTCCTTTTGGCCCAAAAACGAAAACGCCCAATTCACGCTTCGGAATTGGGCGACAACACCATGTCAGATCCGCTTCCGCGAATCCCTGGCGGTCTCCTTTCCGAACACGGGAGGCCCGGGTGTTTCCGCCCGAACCCTCAGCTCGCCTTTTGGCGAGCATCGCCCCCGAGCCTTGGGTTTTCTGTCCTTTAGGTCTCGAGGGTCGGAGAAATCAACTCGATTCTACGCCTGCGTCCACGGCAGGGAAAGCCGAAAGCACATCCCGTAGTAGGTCATTTTCCGAGTTGCCCCTGATCCGGTGTTTCTGAGACCCACTCACAGAAGCCGACTTACCAGGAGATTGCCCCGCAGTTGCTGGTATCAACGGCGACACCGATGGACTACCACTGCTCGGCAACATCAGGTCCGAGAGCAAAATAACTCGTCCCAATGGTCTGCTTTTCCCGATCAATTCCGGGAGAAAATTGCTTTGTACCTGTCCCAGTAGGCGTACCCCCAATAGGCGTTCAGCACAAAGACAACCGCACCAAGCCATAAGAATGAGGGCATCAACCGGGCGTTGACTATAACAATTCCCACAACATCGGGCGCAAGGAATAATGTCGCTAACGCTGGGAAGATCCCAACCAGCAGCATGAACCCTGCAACGACCTCAGTAACCTTCACCATCTGGAAAATGCCCGAAGCCCAAAAAACTTGTGTGAAGGCGACCATCTTCGCCGGTACGCCTTGCGTTGAGTTGCCCATCAGCAGGCCGCTAATGCCGCTTGCAAGCATGATCAGGCCTAGCAATATTCGGATAGCAGCCATCAGATAACGGTTGCGAAAATTCATAACCCCTCACAACATCGCCGCAATGGCGGCGCTACGCTTCGTTCGCGACGCAATTACTCCCAATAAAATCCAACATCCCAAGGCAATCCACTCGTAGACCGTGAAGTGCCCGGGGGTTTGCGGGATCAGCTTCATCAACGCCATCGCCGTCGCGACCAGGAGGCCGAACGCCGCTAGGGCGAATTCGGGAATTGAAAGCGTGATGACTCCCCGCCGGGAACGCGCCAGCGCGAGGCACGAGGCGCAGGCGGCTGCCCAGCCAATTGCACAAGCGACCGATCCTACCTCGGTGATGGGAACTAGAATCGCATCTCCCAGCAGCATGCAAACCGCTGTTGCAATTCCCACGCAAAGGACCGCGATGGAGGGAGTCTGAAATCGATTGTGAACTGTCCCGGCGGCTGGGTGCACCATGCCGCGGCGTCCCAGCGCGAAGAACAAGCGGCTGGCGGCTACGAAGTTTCCGTTGAAGCATTTGAAAAGGGAGAGCAGCGCAGCGGCGAGAATGATGTTGACGATCCAGCGCGAGCCAAGGGCGTGCTGAAAGGCTACGGCAGTCATGAATTTCTCGCCGGTCAACTGATGCCACGGTGCGACGAATCCCACAGCGGCCACGATGCTGGCATAAAAAAGAATTCCAATGAAGATCGCCATCCAGATTGCGCGATAGAACCCGCGGGCACGGAAGTCCGGGCTGGCTTCCTCAGCAGCCTTGCCTACTGACTCGAAGCCGGTCATGAAATAAGGAACAATCTGGATCACCAGCAGAATAGAAATAAACGGTGCGCGGGTGAAAAGCGGAGGGAAATTCCGCGGAGAGCCGCGGCTGACGCCTAACGCTACGAAGATCACGAACAGGGCGAGGGTGCCGAAGCTGGTCCAGTTCTGAAACACGGCACTGAGGCGCACACCGCGGTAGTTCAGGATTGTGAGAAGAGCCGTCAGCGCCAGTCCTACAGCGAGATGCGGTAGATACACTGGACGTCCCGCAACGCGATAGAGTTCGACCGAGTCGAGGCCGGGCAGAATATAGGCTGCGATGCGACCCACCGCAACCGCTTCCCACGGGCAAACGATGAAGTAGGCGAGAGTCATCATCCAGCCGATAGCGAAGCTGACGGTCTGTGGGAATACGGCGGACGTGTAGGCGATTTCTCCCGCGGCATCGGGCATAGCGATGACGAGCTTCCCATAAACCCATCCGACGGGAAGCAGGATCGCGCCGCCGATCACGAATCCGAGGACGGTGCCCAGGGCGCCGCCGCGCAGGAGCCAGTCGTCCATTACCACCAGCCACCCGACGCCGACCATGGTGCCCCATCCCAGTGTGAAGTAGTCGGTGGCGCGCAGCTTGCGGGCGAGTATGCTCACGGGATGACGCCTTGGCGGCGCGGATTATAGCATTGGCGGTGGGTTGGCAGGATGACGTCGGCTCCGCCGAAGTGGGGGAAATACGCGGACGTGATCGCGGTAGAAGGCGACCCACTCACTGACATCGCAATTCTCCAACATCTCGCGTTTGTGGTGAAGGACGGAAGGATCGTGAAAGATGTCCTGAGTCGCCAAATCGTTTCGCGGTGAGTAGTCGGCAACGCGGAAACTGACCTGCTACTGCACATCCCTTCGCCGCCGTTCCTCCGACTGAGAACGGATGTGGTAGAGTTTCGAGCCGATGCGGATCTTTGTTCTCGGCGCCGGCGGCACTGGCTCGTTGCTCGCACACTTGCTGGTGCGGCAGGGCCACACCGTGTGGTGCGGCGACCGCGACGTCGAACGCGCGCGGCGCTTCCTGGGAAAGAAAAGCGGGATCGAAGTCGTCGAGGCGAACGCCCGCAACGTATGGTCCATCGTCCGAGCCGGGCGGGGCTGCAATCTGCTGGTCAACGCGTCTCCCGCTGTATTCAACCAGATCATCCTGCGCGCGGCCCTGCGCCTTCGCGCGCATTACATGGACTTGAACGCGCACCTCACGCGGCACCTCTTCAAGCCCGAACAGTATCGCTTCCACAAGCGCTTCGTGGCGAAGAATCGCGCTGCCTTGATTTGCACCGGCGCGGCACCCGGCTTGACGAACCTCCTCGCGAAGCGTGGCGCGGAGCTGCTCGATTCCGTCGAGTCCATTCAAATCCGGCTCTTTGAGAGTACGGAGAGCAAGGATCCCGTCTCAACGTGGTCAGCTGACGGCGCCTACGACGAAGCGATTTCGCGGCCGCGCGTCTATCGCGCCGGGCGTTTTTTTCTCGCAAAGCGGTTCGCCGAGCGCGAAAAGTTCCGATTCCCACAGCCCATCGGCGAAACGCCTGTCTATCTCGCGGCCCAGGATGAAGTGTGCATGCTGCCGTACGTGGTGAACGTTCGCGATGTGGATGCGAAAATCGGCGGCAACGACTTCGAGCGCCTTTATCGTTGGTATCGTCAGGGACGGCTCAACCGTTCGCAGGGACTCGTCCGCAAGCGGTTTCCCACCACTCCGACTCCGCGGCAAGTGGCCAAACTGATCCGCAAAGGCATTCTCGAAAACGCGCGGTTCGCTGCGGCCGTGATCGTACGGGGGATGAAAGGGGAGGAACCTTTGCTGGTGCGCTGGGACGCGAGTTTTCCGACGCTCTACCAGATCCGCCAAAGCGGCTCGGTCTCGACGCCGATTTCGTATGCCACCGCGCACCTGGCTGCGCTGTTCGTGCGGTATTTTCCGCGGGACTCGGCGGGCGTGATGGGGCCCTCGGAGCTGCCGGCCGAGTCGCGCCGAGCGATTTTGAGCGAAGCGCGGTCGCGCGATTTCCGCATCGCGCTCAAGATCACGAAGCTGAAGAAGCAGGAAGACGACGAGTTCTAGCTGTTGTCCGCGCCAGCCATGGAAGATCGCGCGCGCGGAACGGGCCGCCGGAATCGTCAAACCGCGCAGGACTGTGCTATGGTTTTCGCTTCGCGCGGCGGCGGCGCCGCAGTATCCGCTCGAGAATTTCGGAAGGCAAATCGCGTGGCTGAAAAAATGGTGATGGTGGGTGTGATTCCGGAAGTCGTCGCCCTCGAGGCCGGTGAGCAGGTGACTTGGTTCTCGAATGCCGGCAACCTCAAGATCGAGTTCGATCCGCAGCGGTGCCCGTTTTCCTCGAATGTTTTTCAGGCGCCACCGGGCGTCAGGCTTCAAAGCGGGACGCCCCGGGCAGGCGTAAACCCTGGGGCCTACAAGTACCGGTTGTCGCTGAACGACGCCGTGGTGACCCACGGCGAAATCCTGATTCGTGGGAAGTGAAACCGCTCAGTCGCCCGCGGCGACCTGAACGCGTTCCTGGGTGACGGCATCGGCCAAAACGCGGCGCAGCGGCGCCAACACTGCCGCCGGAACCGGGCGCTCGCGGAGCAGGGCCAGGTCAGCCACCTTCCGGGGGAACTCGCGGCGGCGGTCAAGCCAGAGACCGAATTCGCGGAGAAGATCGCCCGCCAGATTCGGGTCGTCCGAGCGCTCCACAGCCCAGAACCGGAGCTTTTCTTCATTCTTTTGAAGGGCTTGCAGCGATTCCTCGAGCTTCTTCATCGCGCCGTTGAATGACGAAGCCATGAAATATACCGGCAAAGCCCAGGCGTCCGAGCCGCCGCTGGCAAAGCGGACGCGGATGCGGACGTTATATTTCCCGTTCTGGTTCTTCTCGATGGCGCAGCGATAGTGGTTCTCGCCAGAGTGGGAGCGGGGTTTCCGGCCAGGGATGACGTCAAAGGACACCGCCGCAGCCGCCCGGCGGCGGCCGGAGAGCATACCGATCTTCTTCTTCGAGCTGTTTGCCGGCATAAGAATCTCCTCAGAGTCAGTCAACTTCGCGACACGCTGTTAGGCCGGGAAGGCGCTGCATCGTACTTGGTCCTGGCGGCGTCGCCGGTGTTTCGGGGCCTGCCCGCTGGCGAACGGGGCACGCTGCGGATGGAAGAATTGTAGCGAAGCGGCCAAAGTTCGGCAAGGGGCAGCTTCGACACAAATAAAGCCTTTATTTTCAGCTACTTACGATCATTGCGACTGAGTGAGGCGATTGAGTGCTTCCTGATTGATGGTGAGCTTGCCTTCCTGCTTCATCCGGTCCTTGAGAGCGGTTTTGAAGGCCGCAAAGGCGGCTCCCTGCTTCGATTGAAGGAGCTGCTGCTCGATATCCTGCTTCTGTTTCGCGAGATCGTCGATATTCGCGGATTCGTGAGACGTGACACGGTAGACGAGCCAGTTGCCGCCGACCATTTTGGGGGCGGAGACCTGGTCGACCTTCATGGTGAAGGCGGAATCGAGCTGGCTGGCGGAGCCGATATCGGGCACGGAGCCGGTACGCGAGAAGGGTTCGGCGGTTTTGACTTCGAGCCCGAGCGATTTGGCAGCTTTGTCGAAGGGCCCGCCGCTCTGCGCTTGCTTGGCGAGCTCATCGGCCTTGGCGCGGGCCATTTCGACCGACTTCTCCTGCTGGTAGTCGGCGAGAACTTTGTCGTGGACCTCCGCCAAGCTCGCCTGATGGGCCGGTAGAACTTCCTTGGGGGTGACGATGACGTAGCCGGCGTCCGTCCGTATGGGCGAGCTGAGTTCGCCGGGCTGCAATTGGAAAAGGGCCTGGCGGACGTCGGGCGAATTGCCGAGCGGACCGACGGCGAGGTCAGTGATCGCAACCGGAGGGGCGGTCTGGACTTCGAGATTGAACTTTCGGGCAATGTCGGAGATGGGCTGGCGGTCGGACTGGCGGACCGCCGAGGCCATATCGTTCGCGATGTTGTTCGCCTGAGTGCTGACCTGCTGGTCGAGGACCACGGGAAGGATCGAGTCGCGAACCTCCTCAAAGGGCTTGGTATGGGCGGACTGGCGGTCGACGACCTTGATGATTACGAGGCCGTAGGTGGTCTTGATGACATCGGAGACGGAGCCTTTGGGCAGGCTAAAGGCAGCCTGTTCGACCTGCGGGGCCGTTTGTCCTTCGCCAATCCAGCCGCGGTCGCCGCCCTTGGCCTTGGTCTGGTCGTCCTCGGAGTATTTCTTGGCGAGATCCTCGAAATTGGCGCCGTGGCGAGCTTGCTTGACGATGTCGTCGGCTTTCTTGGTGAGCTCAGCGACTTCCGCGTCGGTCTTGCTGAGCGTCTTGAAGAGAATCTGCTCGATGTGGGCGCCGTTCTGGACCTTATAGTCGTCAAGGTGGTCGTTGTAGTAGGCGCGGAGCACGTCGTCGCCGACGTGGATCTGGGCGCGGAGCTTCGAGACATCGAGAAGGACGTACTGGGCGGAGCGCTTCTCGGGAATCTGATACTTGCCCATGTTGGTCTTGAAGTAGGCAGCGAGCTGATCGTCCGTGGGATGAATGGTGGAGGCGATATCCACGGGCTTGATGAGAGCATATTGAATGGCGATCTTTTCGTTGCGACGGCGGAATTCCTGGTCGATCTCGGCAGGAGTGACGGTGATGCCGTCGGTGATGAGGTGCTCGAATTTCTCGGCCAGGAGACCCTGGCGAAGGGCGGTTTCAAATTCGGGGACGGACATTCCGGCGCGCTGCACCTGCTGGACGTAATCGTCCATGAGCAACCGATTGCCGGAAAAGGCAGTGGGCAGAATTTCCTGGACGCGGTCGCGGATTTCTTCCGGCGTGACCTGCATGGAGAGGCGCTGCGCTTCATATTCGAGCGCGGCCTGAAAGACCATCTGATCGAAGACCTGCTTGGTATAAAGGCCGCGCATCATCGACGGGATGGTCTGCCCGCGGCTCATCTGATTGAGTTGCTGCTGAATTGCGACGGCGGTGACGTCCTGGCCGGCGACGGTGGCGACCGAATCGGGATTACTGCTGAGAGCAGGTCCGCCGAAGAGTCCGGGGATCAGGGTGATGACCATACTGACGCAGATGAGGACAAGGATGACCGTCATGGCAATCTTGATCCAACGATTGCGGTCGAGGTCGCGCTGCTGAATGCTTTTCAACATAGCTATATATCTCTAGATGCCTCTAGGGAGCCTCTGAGTACGTTCCGAAACCACCGATTATAGAAGAGTCGCGGGGAGGTCTCAATGGGAATTGAGGAAGGGCGGGATTTTTCGCGATTCGAAAAGACGGTGGAGGCAAGGAAGCAAGGGAGGCACGGAGGCAAGGACCGGTCTCGATCGAGTGATCGCGCAGCCATAGTGGGCGGCAGAGGCTTTAAGCCGAGGAGGAGAGCCGGGATCGACGAGGGGCAGAGGGAATCGCTTCGGGAAGCGAGCAGCCCCGGCAACCGTAGATTAAGCATGGTGCCGGTCCTTTGTTTTCAACAACTTACGGGAGAAATTAATCCCGTTACCGTAGATTAAGGTTCGCTGAAGTTTCGCTTTAGGGGTTAAAACACGCGATGGATCGGGAGGGGTCATGTGGGAGCTTCCGGGTGGGACCGGGACGGAAAAGTTGCGGAGGGTCCGACCCGCTAAAAGGCGGCGAGAAAATCGTGTTTTTGGGCGATTAGAAAATTGTAAGTTATTGAAAAGCGCCGGGTTAGCGGCAGTTCTAATTCCCCGTTTGGCGATTAGGAAATTGGAGGTTCGAGGTTCGAGATTGGAGGTTGGAACGGAGCCACTGCAAAATGGGAGATTCGGCGGACCCGTCGTTTTGTTGCGATTAGGAATCTGTTTGTGCTTTGTTTTCATCGAGTTAGCTCGATTTCTAATTCTGGACTGTTGCGATTAGACCCTCGATTCGCCGCCGCTGCCCACGGGGCCTCCCCAAGGTGTCACCCGGGACACCTGAAGTAAAAACAAGGCATGTTAGCATACTCGTAAACAAAAGTCAATAGGAAAGAATTTGCCACCGGCAGGTTGACAGGAGGCCAACCGCTCCTCCCGGGCTAGTTAGAGGAGAGCGAACAGACTGCCCCCTATGTAGAGTTACGTGCCCGGGCGGCTGCGTGTTGGCTGTGTGGCTACCGCAGGGGCGTATGATCAGGCGCAAAGAGACAGCCTCGGGGAAGCGGGAGGGCCACGATGGCAACGCGATTGTTTCAGTCGGTATCGGGGGACATTCGCTATGCGCTGCGCATGATGAGGGCGAGCGCGGGGCTTACGGCGGTTGCCGTTCTGTGCCTGGCGTTGGGGATGGGCGCGACGATTGCGATCTTTTCCGTGATTTACGCGCTGGCGATCCGGCCGCTGCCTGTTCGGCAACCGAATCAGCTGGTTGAGCTGGTCCGGGGCGAGTTGGGAAACCTGCACACCTACGCGGAGTGGAAGCTCTTTCGGGACCGGCAAGAGATTTTTTCGAGCGTTCTCGCTTACAACTACTTCGACACTCGTTTCGTCGTCGGGGGCCCACAGGGACGGCAGGACGTATGGGGCGTCTATGTCTCGGGTGATTATTTCTCGACACTTGGCGTCTCCGCCGCTTTAGGCCGAGTCCTCGAATCTTCGGACGACCGGCCAGGCGCGCCTCCGGTTTGCGTCCTAAGTTACGGGTTGTGGCGGCGGCTCTATGGCTCGCAACAGGCAGTAGGTAGCACGATTCGCGTAGACGGAAACGAATTCGCGATCGTCGGAGTCGCTCCTCGGTCGTTCTTCGGCGTGGATATTGGCAGCGTGCCTGAGATCTTCATGCCGCTCGAGGCAGAAAGAACGTACGCGGATTATCCGGAGCTCTATGGGCGGCAGACGCCGTCGCTGGACGATCCGGCCACGCTGCTCAGCTTCGCCGCGAGGCTAAAGCCGGGAATGAGCGTGAGCGAAGCGAATGCGGGGTTGCGAGTTCTGGCGCCGGAAATATTCAAAGCGCTGCCGCCAAGACCAAACGAAAGCAAGGGACAAGCGGCGGCGGGTGGAACTCTCGCGGCGCAGCCCATGCCGAGCGGCACTTCCGACGCGTGGATGCAAGAACAGGACATGGTGCTGCTTCTGATGATGATGGCGGCGGTGGCGCTGATCATCGTCTGCACGAACCTGGGAAACCTACTGCTGGCGCGTGCGGCAAACCGGCGGCGCGAAATCGCCACTCGGCTCGCCCTGGGCGCGACTCGATGGCGCCTCGTACGGCAATTGCTGACCGAAAGCACCGTCTTGTCGGTGGCCGGCGTCGCGGCGGGGGTCATGGTCGCGCATTGGGGATCTCGAATACTGATATGGGCGCTTTCTTTTCCGGACGATCCAATCCTATTGGATTTGTCGTGGGACGCGAGACTGGCCGGGTTTGCCGTTGGCATCACTTTGGCGTGCGCACTCCTCTTCGGGCTGGCGCCTGCGATTGGGGCCACGAACATTTCGCTGTATTCGGCAATGCGTAATGGCGTGAACGCCGGGAAGCCCAGAAACCGGGTCGTGAATTCTCTGCTTGTCGTGGTGCAGGTTGCACTGTCCGTGGGCCTGCTGATCAGCGCGGGCCTGCTGGTGCGGACATTGCACGCGCTCCTGGCGGCGGACCCCGGCTACGATCCAAAGGGAGTGCTCACGGCGCAGGCAAGCTGGCCGGGCGCCCGCGAAGGCTCAGAGCGCGAGGCAGCGGTCGGGGAGGAATTGCTGACGGCATTTCGGTCCGTGCCTGGTGTGATGTCCGCGTCATGGAGCCGCATTTTTTCCAAAATGTACCTCTCGCAACTGGTGGTCCCGGGACGAGGTGGGCCCGAACGGCGATCTGGTTCTTATCTCATCTTTGTGTCTTCTGATTTCTTCCGCACCAGGCGCGCACCAATATTGGCGGGCCGGGATTTTGCTGACGCTGACACGGGGGCGTCATTTCCAGTGGCCATACTCAGCGAAGATTTAGCCAAACAGCTTTTTGGAGGAGTGAATCCGGTGGGGCTCAGATTTCGCGAAAACGACGGCAAGGTGAGCGGGCAGGGCTACGAGGTCGAGGTTGTTGGGGTCGCCAAAGATATGCAAGAGCGCCGACCGGGTGATAGCGCCCTTCCGATCCTGTACCGGCCGGTTTCGCAATGCGGCAGTTCGTGCGCCGGGATCGGATTCTACGAAATTCGAACTGCCGGTGCATTCGCGGGAACGACGAAGGCTCTCGAGATTGCAGCGGCAACCATCGATTCCCGCATCGTCTTGAAATGCCAGCCACTGAGCGACGCGATCAATAACGTGGTTCACCGAAATCGTGCCATGGCGCTGATTGCGACGGCTTTCGGTTTGTTCGTTGGCCTGCTGGCGATGATGGGCGTCTACGGGGTGACCTCACATACGACTTCGGAGAGAACGCGCGAAATCGCCATACGGATGGCGCTGGGTGCACAGCGAAGCGACGTGTTCCGCATGTTGCTCGGTGAAATGCTGAGGGTGGTGTGCCTCGGCGCGGCGTTTGGAGTGGCCGGCGGTCTCGCGGCCGCGCGGATGATGCAGGGAGCGATCTGGGGAGTGAAGCCAGTTGATCCGCCGAGCTATGTTGTTGCGATTTGCCTGATGTTGGTTATCGCGGGGGTTGCGGCGTTTCTCCCCGCACGCCGTGCGGTGCGCGTGGATCCCATGGTTGCGCTTCGTTTCGAATAGGGGTGAGGCGGGTGTCGCTGCGGACGTGCGTCCTACGCGGCGGCCTTCGGCAGAGAGGTACGCGCTTCGCGCGAGCGGTTTATGTCGGAGCTAAAGCTCCGACCCCCTAAAAGGCAACGGCGCGGTTCCCGTACAAGGCACCACGACGCAAAAGCGTGGGCCACGGGAAAAGCCTTGCGGACCCGGGGGAGGCGCGCGCCACGTCAATGGTGATACCGGTGCCGCAATATACTCAGAAGATTCTCGCTTTCGGGACTGGTGCTAATCGGATAGTGAAAGTTCACAAACACCCAGCGTCCGTCTGTTAATGCGAGTTCTGCTATGACTTGCGGCTGCTTTCCCGGGCCGGACGCGTCTCTTGACCAGACGCCGTAAACTTGGGCCCAGCAGTGTCCATTCTTCTTACTGACGCTCCGCACGACATAACGATCCGCAGGGTCTTGAGTGCCGAGAATTGGATCAAAATCGAGCACCGGATCTCCTTCAGCTTTCGCCTCGGCTTCTGATTCGATCAATGCGCGAGAAAGCTCTGTGCTAAATGGGTCTCCTTTGTACTTCATCGCTTCACGCCACGGCATCTCAGGGTTCGTCGCTTTGAAATTTTCGAAGACGTTCGCGACATACCAGTTATAAAAATCTTGGGCGAAGGTCAAACAAGGCTTGTTGTTCACCTTCGAAGCCGTTTGAGCCGAAAGGGACCACGCCACCAATAGGAAAAGACACAGCAACGGCGCAATTTCTCGACTCGATTTCTTCATTGCTTTGTTCCGCTGGTTAGAGCTCCCACGACGCGGTCAGGATAAGCCCGGCAGGAAGCGGATATCGCGTTCGGCGGCGCCTTTTAGGAGCTTCAGCGCGGCCTGATAGGCGGGGCTTTCGTATGTGGCGATGGCGGCTTCGACGCTATCGAATTCGATTACGACGGTGCGCTGGTTCAAGCCGTCCTCAACGGTTTTGGCGGGAGTGCCTCGGACCAAGAAGCGTCCTCCACCGGCTTGAATTGCGGCGCCGGCTGGTTTCGCGTATTCGGCGAGCGCAGCGGGATTGGATACGGAGCGGTACAGAACGATCCAATAGCCTTTAGCCATGGCGACCTTCCTTGGTTGCAAACCCTATGGAACCACAGATGAACACAGATGAACACGGATAAAGCAATTTCAAATTTCAGATGGCTCTGTTGAGATCCTCGGTTTTCGAGAGGCTGGAAGAGAGATCCCTGCGGCAGGCGGGCAGGCACGGATACTCACGGATAAAGCAATTTCAAATTGGAAATTTCAAATTTGAAAGGAGGGTAAGGCGCGGAAGGGGTGAGGTGGCGGAGCCAGGCGGTCAGCGGTATGTGAATCGGGATATTGCGGGAAGAGGAACGGGGCGGCAATCTTGCGCGCGATGCTCGTCGCGATCATTGGATTGTCGCTCGTCTTCCTGCAGGCGCAGACTCAGGCGAATTCCGCCGCTCCTGCGCAGACCGCCGAAACATCGCTCACGACGCAGGAGATTCCCGATTTGCAGGCGAAGGCGCAGGCCGGGGATATCGCGGCGCAAATGAAGATGGGCCGAGCGTGCCGGAACGGCGAGGGGGTTCCAAAGGACGCGGCGACGGCCTTCGAGTGGTATCGGAAGGCCGCGATGCAGGGGAATGCGGACGCGCAGGAGATCGTAGGCGAGATGTATCGGTCTGGTGACGGAGTGGAGGAGAACCGGCAGGCCGCGGCACGTTTTTGGCACCAATCGGCGCGGCTGGGGAACGCAAATGCGATGTGGAATCTGGGAGCGGCTTATTACAACGGTGACGGTGTGGATGTGGATGACGCGCTCTCGTACGCGTGGTTCCTGCTGGCGAAGGAAGCTGGCAACGAGAGAGCAATAGAAGCGGTTCAACGGGGGAATTCGGACCTGAAACCCACGGAGATCCGCAATGCTTTCATCGATCTCGCCGAGATGTACGACCGTGGCATCTTTCTGCCAAAGGACGAAGAGAAAGCAGAGCGGTGGTGGTCGGAAGCAGGCCGGAGGGGCGATAAGGAGTCGGCCGAAATGGCAAAAGCGGTGGCACATCGGTATGGGTACGGAACTAGGAAAGACGCGCGGAGCGCCCGGAAAGAATACGAGAGCCTAGCAGCGTTGCGGTACAGCCCAGCCATGCGAGCCGCGGCCGAAATGGAGGCCATCGGCGAGGGAGGGAAGGTGGATCACCCGGCGGCCGCCATCCTATACGTGCGGCTGATCCAGGTGAATGACGGGACCGCGTTCCTGAGCCTCGCCAAGCTCAAAACTCAGATGGACGCAAAGGAATGGCGGAAGGTGGAGAAACAACTGCCGATCATGCACATCGACGCCGCGAAGCTCGACGCGGCGCTGGACAAAGCGGAAACAAGGTAGCGGTACGAGTCCCCAAGGATTGACTCAAGAGCGAGATTAGTGCGAAGCCATGTGAAAGCGGGGGAGCGGCGTCAGGCGGGGAGGGATTTGGCGATGATGAGGGTGATGTCGTCGCGCTGCTCGTGAGGGGTGAAGGCGCGGACGTCGTCGACGACGGCGGAGACGAGAGCGGGCGAAGAGAGATGGCGATGACGGCGAAGCGATTCGATGAGGCGAGGCTCACCAAACTCCTCGCCGGAGCGGCTGAATGATTCCGTGATTCCGTCGGTGTAGAGAGCGAGCGTGTCGCCGGGAAGAATCTGGCGCTCGCCGGTGGCGCATTCCCAATCCTTGAAGAGTCCCAGAACAGTGCAGGTGGAATCGAGGCGGTCGAGAGCGCCGTCGCTGCGGAGAAGAAGCGCGGAGAGATGGCCGCAATTGACGTAGCGGAGGCGGCGGGCCGCGTCGTCGTATTCCGCGAAGAAGAGGGTGGCGTAGGCGCCGTCGGAAGTGCTGTCGCAGAAAAGCTGGTTGACGGCGCAGAGGAAGCGTTCGGGCTGGTCGAGAGCGATAGCGCACTGGCTGCGAAGAATGGCCTGAAGGTTGGCCATGAGAAGCGCGGCGGCGATGCCTTTGCCGGAAATGTCGCTGACGACGAGGCCGAGCCGGTCGCGGCTGAGATCGAGGAAGTCGTAGTAATCGCCGCCGACATGGCGGGCCTGGATGCAGACGCCGGCATAGTCGAGGGTGCGAAGAGGAGGAAGCGTCTGAGGGAAGAGGCGCGCCTGGACTTGCTTGGCGATTTCGAGTTCCTGGGCGGCGCGGCGCTCGGATTCGATTTTTTCGGCGGCGCCACGGCGAAGGGCTTCGAGGGCGCGCGTGACTTCGTCGAAGCTTGCGAGTGTGAAGGAGTTTCCGTCGATATCGCGGAAGCGGGCGACAACGCCACCCCAGACGGACGAGGCTGTGCCGAGAAGCGGGGCGCGAGGAGCAGGCGCATCGTCCGCGGATTGAGATTTGGAGTCGTACTTGATGCGGCGGAGGCGGGGCGGGGTCTGGAAGCGGACGCCGCGCTTGATCCATTCCTGGAATTTTGCGGGGACGTCTTCGGTGATGAAGGAGACGTGGGTGGAGCGGCCGATGAGCTTGTACTCGGGCGTATCGGGCTTGGGCGCGACGAGAGAGAGGATGGCGGTGCCGTCAGGCGGGGAGACGGCAACCCAGCGCTCGCCGGATTGGAGCTTGGCGTCGAAGGCGACGTCGAAGCCGAGCTGATCGCGGTAGAAGCGGAGGCTGCGGTCCTGGTCGCGAACGAAGACAGTGACGGACTGAAGGCGAAGGTACGGACGGGGCGAAGGGGTTGGAGCGGGCGCAGCCATCGGCAGATTATGACAAGGCAACCGGAGATTGGAAAGATGCGGGAGCGGGCAGGGAAGGGGCGGGGGGGGGGTCTGTAGAGGTTACGGCCTGCGGAGGCGGCGGAAGAGAATCCTGAAAAGGTTGATGACGAATTCGACCTGGTCCCGAAGCGAGAGCTTGGACTCACCTTTTTCGCGGTCGCGAAAAATGATTGGGACTTCGATGACGCGCGCGTCGTTGCGAATCAGCTCGCAGAGAAGCGAAGACTGGAAGGAGTAGCCGCGGCTATCGAGGCCGGTGAGATCGCACTTCGCGAAGACGGCCGCGTCGATACAACGGTAGCCGGAGGTGCAGTCAGTGACGCGCGGAAGGCCGCCGAACCAGCGCACGAGGCGAGTTCCCGTGACGCTGATCAGCTTGCGATACCAAGGGAATCCCGGAGTGGCTCCTCCAAGGACGAATCGCGAACCGATGACCAAGGTGAAGCCGCAATTCGCGAGCGTGACGAAGAGCGGGAGAAGCGAGGGGTCGTGCTGAAGGTCGGCGTCCATTTGGAAGATGAGATCGGCGTGAAGGACTTGGAGAGCGTGAGCCATGCCGCGTTTGTAGGCGTCACCGAGGCCTTTTTTCTCGCCGGTCAGCAAATGGAGGCGAGGAAACGCGGAGATGAAGTCGCGAACGACGGCGGCGGTGCCGTCGGGGGAATTGTCGTCGACCGCGACAACGTGCAATTCGTGGGTGGGGATGCGGGCGGCCTGTTCGAAGATGGCGGGGATGATGAGTTTGACGTTCTCGGCTTCGTTGTAGGTGGGAAGGACGATGCAGGCAATCATGCGGGGACGCTTATAGGCCAGGGCGCGAGAAATTGTCAATCTCGCGCCGAGTGGCGAAACACGCTGGCCGGCCGCGGAGACTATTCGGCGACGAAGGTGGTAGTGCGAATCGGAGTGACAGCTCCGCCCACTTCAAGAGCCTGGACGTCGATGCGATAGGTGCCGGGAGGAACGTTTTCGATAGGCACCTTCAGCGCAACGGGAATCACAGGGCTCCCCTTCTGAATGAACTCGGAGGCGTCGATGCCACCGGTGTTGAAGATGGTCTTGCCGGTCTTCGAGTCGACGATACGAAACCCGACCTTGATGGCAGGCGGTTTTTCCTGCTGAAGATGCGGATCGTAGAGCTGGGCGTAGAGCGCGACTGTGTCGTTTTTCTTGAAATGGTCGCTGCCTGAGGGAACGATCTGCATGCCGTGGAAGATGAGGGGCGTGCGGTCAGCGAGAAGTTCAGCGTCGAGCTCGCCGCCGAGGTCGGCGACTTTTTCGAGCTTGTTGCTCAGAGCGATGCCGCTGAGGGCGAAGGCCTTGCCGTCGTAGGGATCGACGGCGAGCGGCGTTTCATACTTGCCGAAGTTCTGGCCGCCGCCGGAAACGACGACAGTTAGCTTGTACTGGCCGGGGACCAGAACAAACTGATTTTCGTAATGCATCGGCGTTTCATTGAACTTCTTCCACTCGTCCTTTTCGAGGTCGAGAGTGACTTCGTCGCTGAAGCGGGCGCCAACGGAGCCATCGGGTTTGTAGGCGAGGCCGAGGATGTTGACGTCGGCGTGATATTTGCCTTTGACCTTGTCGAAGACGATCGAGGAAGAGGGAATTTCCATCGCGAGGTTGACTCGGGCTGCGTTGGCGGAAGTGTAGAAGAAGGGAACTTCGAGCGTGCCGCCGACATCGTTCGCGGCTGATGGAGCAGAGGCGCGGGATTCGAGATCCTTTTCAATAGGCTTGCCCGCAAGGACGTCGGAAGGCTTGACGTTGCAGTAGCCGCTGCGAGCGCGCACTTCCGTGCCCCCGCGATCGACCTTGACGCGCAGAGTGTGGCAACTGCCATCCTCGGACTGCCCGGGCGTGTAGCCAAGAAGGTAGTATTCGTCCTGTTCGTGCGAAATCTTTTCGAGACCGGCAAGGAGATCGTTGGTGTTGAGAATGGGGAAGCCGCCGGTGCCGGAGGCCAATTCATAGAGGATCTGCTGGTTGGTGGTGGCGGAAGTAGGAAACTGCGGAATGATCATCCGCGGCTGCGTGAAATTCGGGTTGCCATAAGGATTCATCGGCGAACCACGCGGCGGCAACGCTCCTCCGCCACCCGGATTTCCGCGTCCACCGGTTCCTCCCGTGCCTCCGGTTCCACCCTTTCCGCCGGTGCCCCCGGTGCCGCCTGTTCCACCGGTGCCACCTCCACCTTTTGTGCCTCCTCCCCCGGAGGGCGGGGAGACACCACCACCTCCGCCCGGTCCGCGGCCTCCGCCGCCACCCGGGGCGCCACCGCCGCCTCCTCCGGGCCGGCCCTGCCAGGCCGCGAGAAGGAGGCGGGGACGGGAATTGGAGTCGCGATCGGACGAAGTGAGCGAAGCGAACGAGAGATGCGCGCCCGAAATGTTCGGGCGCTGATAGCGAAAGGCAGTCGGGATGGGAGCGACGAGGCCGCGAACGTCGAGCGGATACACAGCGACGTTGGCCTTGTTGCATGCGTCGATTGTGGCCGTAAGTTCCGACTCGCGTTCATCGGTGAGCGGAAATCCAGCGGTGAAGAGAATCAGGCTTTTGCGGCCGGGAATGGGAGCGAGGTCCTTTGCGACGTTGCGAAGGCTGAGGAGAAGCGTGTAAGCGCCGAAGTCAGCTTCGGGATTACCGCCGGAAATCGGCGGACCGCCGGCGGCTTGAGTGGCGCCGGCGAGCGGATCGGTGGCGTTGGGCGCGACGGCGGAGAATTTTATGCCGGCGACGGCCTGCTTGAGGCGGTCCGCATCCGCCGTGAAATTCTGAATGATGCGAAGAGTGCCACCGAATTCCATGACGGACATGACGCGATTGGGGCCGGCGTTGGAATCGATGAATTTTGCAGCGGCGCTGCGCGCGCGCGGTTGATCAGAGAAGTCCATGGTGGAGTCGTCGAAGAAAAGGATCATGTAGTGACGATCGGGGGCTCCGTGCGGGGAGGTGTTGGAACCAAAGGCGAAGTTGTTAATGTCCTGCTGCTTGTTGTCTTCGTAGAGCTTGAAATCGTTCTGGGCGAGGTCCTGGATGTAGTTGCCCTTCTTGTCCGTGACGATGACGTCGACGCGAACGACGCGCGATTCGGACTTCAGGGGAGGCGCGCTGGTCTGCGGGGGGACAGGAACCGAAGCGGCAGGTTGAGCGGCGCTGGAAGCGGCTGCCTGCTGCTGGGCAGGCGTTGCTTTCTCACCGAGCCAGACTGTCACGAGAAACAAAGCCGCAACGGCGGCGATGCGAAAGACATTCGAAGATTTCATGACGAGGCCTCCCTACACGTTTGACAGCTACGGAATTTCCACGACTCCGTTTTCCGCCGAGATTGCGTCCGAATTCGAATCGCGGACGACGAGACGGACCAAGTAATTCCCGGGGACCACGTCGAAGTCGGTCTTCACGGTGACGCCACTGCGAGTCATGTCGGCCAGGCTCTTGTCGAGCAGGTTGAGTTCAACATTCTTCTGGATCGCGTTGACCATCCTGCCGTCACGATTGAAGAGAGCGGCAACGACGGTGAGATCGTCCTGGTTTCTGCCGGCGGCCTTCAAGAAATGGACGTGGGAGATATCGACCTGAGTCATGACCGCGAGCTTTGCCTTCGTGGGATCAACACTCTGATACTGGGTATGAAGCTCGACCGGAAGGTCGTGCTGCTCCCCAAGAGAGTAAACAGCATCGTCGATTTCCTGGGTGGCGGCATCGGCCAGGGAAATTGGGTGTGCCGGAGCATAGAACCCGCGGCGGGCCTGGACCTGCAGGTGCTGGTTCGTCGCCAGAGTGACCTTCAAGGAATGGAACCGGCCATCGTACTTGAGGTCATGGGGAACGAATCCGACGACGTAGGACACTTCGGGGGGCGCGGCGATTGATTGCAGCCCAGCAGTCAGGTCGTTGTTATCGTGAAAGGCCATGCCACCGGTGCCGTCGGCGAGCGCACCAAGGACATCCGACTGAGCGGTTTGGGCCTGGTTCCGAAGATCCAGATGCGCGGCAAAGGTTGTCTGAGCGGCGAAATTGGGTTTGCTGACGTCGGCGGTAACGGAAGTGTATAGGCCGCGCGCGTCGAGTGTGTTGATGAAGACGCCCTCCCGATTCGCACGGTCGATCATTTGCGAGAGATCGTATTCGCGGCCAGGGAAGATGAAGCCCGGAGAAACAAGGACCAGACTCCGCGTTCCAGGAGTAGTGGAGATGCGGTGGAGTATTTCCGTGAGACGAAGGAACGCGTATCGCGTTTGAGCTTCGCCTGCAGAGAGGATGCGCTTTGACGCAGCGCGGGCCATCTGTCGGGCCATCTCCAACTGGTGCGGGTCACCAGAGAAGGCGCACGCCAAGGTGTCCTGGACGGCCACGTCGAAGGCGCGCTGGTCGTCTTTGTTCTCAATCCGATCCGCCTCGAAGTAGTCGATGGGCGGGCACTCGTTTCCTTTTGTGTCGCCGGCAGCGAGGACCTGAGGTGTGAGGCTCTTGAGGACGGCGTCGAGCTTGGCGCGATCGTTTGTGAAATCGACGCCCGAGCGGCCTGAGAGGGTAAAAATCGCGACGCGATCGCTCGAGCGAAGGGCCTGATCTATGTAACGTTCCGCAGCAGCGCGGGAACGAATCAAATCCGACATATCGCTATTGCCGTCGTCAAAGACGAGACCCACAAAGCGCGAGGGAGGAACGAAATCCGGGGCAGTGGGAGGAATGGAGGCCGGCATGCCAGGAGGGGCATCCGGTTTTGCGAAGACGGGAGTGAATGAGGCAGGAGTCTCGGAGAGAAAGAGCGAGATGTCCTGGCGCTTTCCATCTTCAAAGACCCGAAAATCCTCTTTTTTCAAACCGGGCACGACGCGGCCGTTGGAGTCACGGACGATCACGCGAACCGGGACAAGATTGGCGCGCGATTGGAGCGGGTTCGCGGAGCTGCGAGAATCCTCCTTCACCGGCTGGCCGGGCGGAGTTTGCATGGAAGGGAAGTTGGAACGCGACCGAGAGGACTGCGGAAATTGAGCAGACGCAAGAGAAGGAAAAATCAAGATGAGAGCAGCCGCGATGAAAGCGGCGGAGCGCGCTGGTTTCGTCTCTGGCGAACGAAGTTGCATGCCGTGTCTAGTCCTGGCGTTCAATACGGAATCTGGACGACGCCATTTTCGGTCGAAAGGCGCGCGTCGTTCGCGTCGCGGACAACGAGGCGAACGACGTAATCGCCGGGCTTGACGTCAAAATTCGTTTTCACCGTGATGCCGGTGCGGGCGAGGCGCGCGAGCGTGGCATCACGCAAGCGCATTTCCACACTTTTCTGAATCGCGGTGATGATGTTGCCGTCGCGGTCGAAGAGCGCGGCGACGATGACGAGATCGTCGCGATTGCGGTCGGCCTGCTTTTCAAAGCGCACGTGGGCAACGTCGACGTGCGTCATGACGGCGAGCTTTGCGTTCACGGAATCCACTTTGTAGTACTGCGTATGAAGCTCGACCGGAAGGCCGTGCTGCGTTTCCTGCGAGAAGACGGCGTCTTCGATGTCCTGCTTGGCGATGTCGTCGGCGGAAATCGCGCGCTTCGGGGCGTAAAAACCGCGGCGGGCCTGAATGCTGACCCTTTGCTTCGAGGTAAGAGTGACTTTCAGGGAATGGAAGCGGCCGTCGTACTTGAGATTGTTGGGAACGAAAGCAATGAGGTAGGAGACTTCGGGCATGGAGGCGATTGCCTGCAAGCCGCCCTTGAGATCGTTGTTGTTGTGAAAGGCCATGCCGCCTGTGCCGTCCGCGAGCGTGAGGAGGACGTCGGATTGAGCGACCATGGCAGTGGTACGAAGCAAGGCGCGAGGTCCGGCGACGGTCGGGTCTCCTTCATACGGTCCGCCGATGTCGTCGATATCGGGAGTGTAAAGGCCACGCGCATCGAGAGTATTGATGAAGACGTTCGCGCGATTGGCGCGATCGATGATCTCGGAGAGCAAGTACTCTTGGTTGGAATAGATGAAGCCCGGGGAAACGAGGATTAGACTGCGCTGGCCGGGTGTGCCAGCGATCCGGCGAAGAACTTCATCGAGGCGGCGAAAAGAGTACTTTGTTTCAGTCTGGCCAGCGTCGTCAATGCGAAGCGCCGTGGCGAGCGCCAATTGCTGCGCGGCCTGGGTCTGCGTCTTATCGCCGTTGAACTGGCATTCAATAGCGTCGAGAGTCGCGACGGTGAGTGCGTTCTGGTCGTTCTTGTTCTGGATGAGGTCTGCCTCGTAATAGTCCATGGGCGGGCACTCGGTTTTGCCGGTGGTATCGCTTCCGGTAATGCGGCGGGGTAACAAGCCTCGCAAGGCACTGTGCAGCTTTTCGCGGTCGCTCGTGAAATCGATTTCGGATTGGCCGGAGATGGTGAAGACGGCGACGCGGTCGGTCGGCTGAAGCGCCGTATCGATGTAACGCTCGGCTGCCATTCTAGAGCGCATCAGGTCCTGCAAAGTGACGTGGGCATCGTCGAAGAGAAGCGCGATGAAGCGCGATGCGGGCGCGAAATCGGCGGGCGGCTTTTCGGAATCGGGCGTCCCGGGAGGGAAATCCGGCTTGACGAAGGATTTCTGGAAGGAAGCGGGCGTCTCGATCGAGAAGAAGGAGATGTCCTGCGGCTTGCCGTCTTCGAAGACCTGAAAATCCTCTTTGCGGAGGCTGGTTAGGATCTGGCCCTTGGGGTCGCGAACGACGACGCGAATGGGTACCAGGTTGACGCGCGATTGGAGGGGAATGATGGAGTCGTGAGTGTCCATTTCCGGCTTGTCGGCGGCGGGAGGCTGCGTGGCGCTAGCGGGAGCCTGGGCTGACGAGGATTGCGGCGGCGCGGCAGCCGCGGCTGGAGGCGAGGACTGAGAGTAGGCAGCGGGGGCCAGAATTGCGACTGAGCAGGCGAGCATGGCGATCGGAACGAGGGACTTCAGCAGGAGTTCGTGCGAGCGGCTTTCTGTGGGAGCCATTGTCTTTAGCGCAGGACCGAAGAGCGGGTCCTGAGACCTCGGAGAACTCCCCGGCAACAGCGGCAGCCGGAGTTTGGCGTTTGCGGCAGTTGCGCGATCGGGACGCACAGGGAGTGTACGTCCGCTTGATTGCAGGGTCAATTACTCTGGCGGCGGACGCGGGCCCGGATTATGAGCGGGACAGGGTAGAATATCGAGGCGCGGACTTGGTTGTGCCGGGAGTATCGTCCGAGACCGGGAGATGACATTGAGGGATTGCAGGCAATTTTATATCGATGGCAACTGGGTTGAGCCAACGAAGGCACACGATTTCACGGTGGTGAATCCTGCTACCGAAGAAGCGATTGCCACAATTTCGCTGGGCGGCGCGGCGGACGTCGACAAAGCGGTGGCGGCGGCGAAGCGGGCGTTTGAGTCGTATTCGGAGACGACGGTCGAGGAACGCCTTGCCCTGTTGCGACGGATCATCGAGGTGTATCAGCGGCGGGCCAGCGAGATGGCAGAAACGATTTCGCAGGAAATGGGCGCGCCGATGGGATTGTCGAAGGCGGCGCAGGTGCCGGCGGGGCTGGCGCACTTCGCGGAGATGGTGAAGGTGCTGGGCTCGTTCCGGTTCGAGGAATTGAAGGGCACGACGATGATGCGAAAGGAGCCGGTCGGCGTCTGCGGGCTGATTACGCCGTGGAACTGGCCGATGAATCAGATCGCGTGCAAAGTGGCGCCGGCACTGGCGGCGGGGTGCACGATGGTACTGAAGCCAAGCGAGATCGCGCCGCTTTCGGCGTATTTGTTCGCGCAGACCTTGCACGAGGCGGGAGTTCCTCGGGGCGTCTTCAATCTAGTTAACGGCGACGGGCCGACGGTGGGCGCGGCGATTGCGGCGCATCCGGACGTTGCGATGGTTTCGTTCACGGGATCGACGCGAGCGGGAGTGGCGGTGGCGGAGGCGGCGGCGCCGAGCGTCAAGAGAGTGACGCAAGAGCTGGGCGGGAAGTCGGCGAATATCATTTTGGACGATGCGGACATGGCGGCGGCTGTGAAGGAGGGAGCCCAGGTGTGCTTTCGCAACACCGGACAATCGTGCAATGCGCCGACGCGCATGCTGGTGCCCCGAGCGAAAATGGCGCAGGCGGCTGAGGCTGCGAAGCTGGCGGCGGAAGCAACTTGCGTCGGAGACCCGATGACAAAGGGAACGCATCTTGGTCCGCTGGCGAACAAGGCGCAATTTGAGAAGGTGCAAAAGATGATTCAAAAGGGAATCGAAGAGGGCGCGGAGTTGGTGACGGGAGGGACTGGGCGGCCGAATGGAATGACGAAGGGCTATTTCGTGAGGCCGACGGTGTTCGCGGGCGTTCGCAACGATATGATGATTGCGCGCGAGGAGATTTTTGGGCCGGTGCTCTCGATCATTCCGTATGAGGATGAGGAGGACGCAGTGCGAATCGCGAATGACACGCCCTACGGGCTTTCGGGTTTCGTCACGTCCGGGAACCTGGAGCGAGCGAGGCGGGTGGCGAAGCGAATTCGATCCGGCAACGTGCACATCAACAATGCGCGGCCGGATTTTGGCGGTTCCTTCGGGGGATACAAGCAATCTGGAAATGGACGGGAATGGGGCGAGGCGGGCCTCGAAGAATTTCTGGAACTGAAGGCTATTTTCGGGTACACAGCAGAAGCGAAGTGAAGCGGACGTAGCGGAGCGGATGGGACGAAGCAGCGCATGAAGAAAATCGTCATCGGAGCGAGCGCAGCGGCAGTAGTTGGCGCCGCATTGCTCTTGGCGTTCGCGGGGCGGCTTGGAACCGCGAGGGCGAGCACGTGGAGCCCGAAGGCCGCCGCAACGTATCTCGATGGCAGAGAGGCGTGGTGGGCGGGTTGGCCGAGAGCATCGAAGGACCACGGCACGTTTTGCGTATCTTGCCACACGGTGGTGCCATACGCGCTGGCGCGGCCGACGCTGCGCGAAGCGATGAGCGAATCGGACCCTTCTCGCGAGGAGCGCCAACTGCTGGAAGATGTGAAAAAGCGAGTGCGCATGTGGAACGAGGTGAAACCGTACTACTCGCAGATGGGCGCGCAGGCCCGCGGGACGGAAGCGGTGCTGAACGCGCTGGTGCTTTCGAGCTACGACTCGCGCAGCGGACACCTGAGCGACGACGCGCGCGCGGCTTTCGCCAATTTGTGGGCGACGCAGCAGACTTCCGGAGATGCGAAGGGCCGGTGGCTATGGATTCAGTTCGACAATGAGCCCTGGGAGGCACCGGATTCTCCATACTACGGCGCGACGCTGGCGGCAATCGCGGTGGGAATGGCGCCGGGTGATTACCGTTCGACGCCGGAGATCCAGAACAACGTCAAGATGCTGGGTGAGTATCTGAATCGGGAGTCCGCGAAACAGTCGCTGATGAATCGCGTGTACTTGTTGTGGGCGTCGACCGAAGTGCCGGGAATTCTCGATGAGGCGCAACAGAAGGCGATCGTTGACGAGGTCGAGAGCAAGCAACTGGCGGACGGCGGCTGGAATACGTCGTCACTTATTGCAGGCTGGAAGCGAGCTGACGGTACGGCTGAGGCTACGGGAAGCGATGGGTGCGCGACGGGTCTGGTGGTTTATACGCTGGAGCGGGCGGGGATTTCGCCTGAGGATGCCCGGGTGAAACGAGGCCTCGCGTGGCTCTCAGGCAACCAAAGCGTTTGGGGCGGCCATTGGAACGCGTACTCGCTGAATCATCGGCACGCGAACCCATTCGCGCCGGGTGTTCGGTTCATGGACGACGCGGCCACAGGGTATGCGATTCTCGCGTTGATGCAGGCAAAGAGCTCGCCGGGCGAATCCGCTGCCGTCACGGAATCAAAACAGCTTCGCTGAGCGTCGTTGACGCCACAAGTTTCCCTAGCGTAACGTACGACGAATCAAGACAAGGCGGACTCTTCGCGCATATCTTTGGTTTGGTGCGGCGACCTACGCGCGAGACGGCACACGGGAGCGAGCGAATGGCAGGCGGCGACGGCTGGTCGAAGACGTGGACGTACTTCCAGGGGGAGTGGCATGAAGGCAACGTGCCGATCATCGGTCCGCGGACGCACGCCATGTGGCTGTGCTCGATGGTCTTCGACGGTGCCCGGGCATTCGAGGGCGTGGCGCCGGACCTGGATTTGCACTGCGCGCGCGTGAACGAGTCGGCGAAGAAACTCTACCTGAAGCCGATTGTCTCGACGGAAGAATGGGTGAAGCTGGCGTGGGAGGGAATCCGCCGCTTCGATGGACAGACGGCGCTCTACATCCGGCCGATGTACTGGGGCGAGAAGGAAGGGCCGTGGGTGCAAGCGCACGATCCGGAATCAACGCGCTATTGCCTGACGATCTATGAAGCGCCGATGCGGCCTCCGAAGGGATTTTCCGTGACGCTCTCGCCGTTCCGGCGGCCGACGTTCGAGACGATGCCGGTGGACGCAAAGGCAGGGTGCCTCTATCCGAACAATGCGCGAATGCTCTTCGAGGCGCAGTCGCGAGGATTCGACAACGCAATCGCGTGCGACATGCTGGGAAACGTGGCCGAGCTTTCGACGTCGAACATTTTTATGGCGAAGGACGGAGTGGTCTACACGCCGGCGGCGAACGGAACGTTTCTGGCGGGGATCACGCGCAAGCGCGTCATCGGGCTGCTGCGCGATGCCGGCGTGAAGGTCGAGGAGACGATCCTTCGCTACGAGGATTTCCAGAAGGCCGACGAAATTTTCTCGACAGGGAATTATTCCAAGGTCGTTCCAGTGATTCGGATCGACGATCGCCCGCTCTCCTTTGGTCCGCTGTATACGAAGGCGCGCGAACTCTACTGGGCGTTCGCGCATTCATGACCGGCGGGTCCACGCCTGAAGCCTCCTCAATGACAGGTGCGGAAAGTCTCATTGCCACGCTGATAGCGGGGGGCGTCGAAGCCTGCTTCGCGAATCCCGGCACGTCGGAGATGCACATTGTTGCGGCGCTGGACCGGATCGAGGGAATGCGGTGCGTGCTCGGCCTGTTCGAAGGCGTGGTGACGGGGGCAGCCGACGGCTACGCGCGGATGGCAGAGAAGGCCTCGTGCACGCTTCTTCATCTGGGTCCCGGATTCGCAAACGGCTTGGCGAATCTGCACAACGCGAGCCGAGCGCAAGTGCCGATGGTGAATGTGGTGGGGCAGCATGCGACGTTTCATTTGCGGTACGACACGCCACTGACTTCGGACATCGAGGCATTTGCGCGGCCGTATTCAAAGTGGATGCGCACCAGCGCTGCGCCATCCGAGGTGGGCCGAGACGGAATGGAAGCACTGGTTGCCGCGCGGACGGCGCCGGGACAGATCGCTACGCTCATCGTGCCGGCGGATGTGGCGTGGGGCGAGGGAGGAAAGGCTGCCGCAGTTTCGTCCACCGCGATGCCGCCGATGCCAGACGCGGCGAAAATCGAGCGAGCGGCGGCGATGCTTCGGTCTGGATTGCCGACCGCGATTCTGCTGGGGGGAAACGCACTTTTCGGAAAAGGGCTGGCAACTGCGGGACGGATCGCGGCAGCAACTGGCGCGAGACTTCTGGCTCCCTATCCATTCACGCGAATTGAACGGGGCGCGGGGCGCGCGATCGTGGAGCGGATACCATACGTTCTCGATCAGGCCGCCGAGATGCTGAGTGGACTGCGGCAGTTGATTCTGGTTGGGACGCGGCCTCCGGTGGCATATTTCGCGCATCCCGAAAAGAATGCCGAAGCGACACCCCCGGGATGCAAAGCGGAAACGCTCGCGGCTCCGGGCGAGGATTATCGAGGAGCACTCGAAGCGTTGGAAGCGGCGCTTTCTGCCAGCGCGAAGGAGATCGTAGCTGAGAAGCCAGAGCGACCGGCGCTTCCAACGGGCGCGATTACTCTGCCCGGACTTGCCGCGGCGGTTGGAGCGCTTCTTCCAGAAAACGCTATCGTGGCGGACGAGTCGATGACCACGGGCCGGGCCATGATGGCAGCAGCGCGGGGAGGATCGCCGCACGATTGGCTGGCGTGTACCGGGGGCTCGATCGGGATTGCGATGCCGCTGGCCCTGGGTGCGGCCGTCGCGTGCCCGAATCGCCGCGTCCTGTGCCTGACGGCCGACGGCAGCGGAATGTACACCGCGCAAGCGCTGTGGACGATGGCGCGCGAAGGCTTGAATGTGACGACTGTGGTGCTGGCGAATCGTGTCTATGCGGTGCTGCAACGAGAATTCGCGAGTTTGGGTCTGGGCACTCCGGGAGCGAGAGCGTCAGGCTTATTTGAAATTGGCAGGCCGGATCTCGATTGGGTGTCGCTGGCGAAGGGGATGGGAGTGCCGGGCACTCGCGTTGGGTCGCTGGATGACTTCACGAAGGCGCTGCGGCGAGGGTTTGAGAGCGCGGGCCCGACGCTCATCGAAGTGCCTCTCTGAACGGTGAATCGAATCACCGCGTCGTTGGATTGCCGATTCGCTGCGACTCACTCAGACTTCTGCGGTGATTGGGCGAGAATCCTACGAATCTCGTCGGCCTGGCTGAAATTGGGGCTGACCTGCAACGTATATTCGAGCTCTTTTCGAGCCAGCGGTTCGTTGTTCTCCTTCTCGTACGTCATCCCAAGATGATAGTGGTAGGTCGGATTCTTGGGATCGGCCTTGATAGCTTCCTCGAACAGGTCGGCTGCCGCTGAGTAGACTCCCTGATGGTAGTACGCCCAGCCAAGCGTGTCGGCCGAATTGGGCAGGTTCGGCATGCCGCGGCGGGCGGTCTGAGCGAGGCTGAAGGCCACATTCACATTGCCGCCGTGTTCGAGCATCAAATAGGAAAGATTGTTGGCGGCCACCGGGTAGTCGGGCTGAATCCCCAGGGCCTTTTGATAGATATCCTCGGCCTGTTGCCACTGCCCCTTCGCCTCATAGAGTTCGCCGAGCGCGACATCCAAACGGGGACTGCGCGGGTTCACCTGAAGAGCATGCTGGTATTGGCCGATGGCCTGGTCTATGGAACCGCGGGATGCTTGAACGCTGGCGAGCATCACGAATGCCTGGACGTTGTTAGGGTCGAGCTCCGTCGCCTTCTCGAACGCTTTTTCAGCCTCGGACGGGTTCTGATTTTTCAACTGGACGTCACCGAGGAGAACGTAAAGGTGGCTATCGCCGGGCACGCGGGCCATCTGATCCTGTACGAGCTTGAGAGCCTTGGCGGGCTGTTTGCGGAGGAGGTTGACATTGACGAGCCCGGTCAGGGCTTCGACAGACGAGGGATCGCGATCCAGGGCCTGGGCGTAGAATTTTTCGGCTTCGTCGCTGCGCTTTTGCGCGACGCAAAGATCGCCCATCTGGATGTAACCGGCGGGATTCTGCGGCGCGACTTCAATAGCCTTTTTCAGGTCGCCTTCCGCGCCCGCCTTGTTCCCTTGTGCGAAGAGCGCCCGCGCGTGGAAGATGTAGCCATCCACTATCGTGGGTGCGATTTTCATGATGGCTTCGCCGCTCTGGGCGAGCAGATCCGTGTCACCCTTGCGCATCGCGAGGATCGCGAGCGCGCGGTGCGCCTCGAGCATTGTGGGGCGGACGCGAATGACTTCGCGCCACTCGGTCTCCGCCTGCCCGTAGTTTCCCGTGGCTGCGTAAGCGGCGCCAAGCTGGTAGAGAGCGGCAGGGTTGCCTGGATTGTTCTTCACGACGGGCTCGAGCAGGGTCACGGCGTCCTGCGGCTTACCTTGATCCACGAGAATCTGTCCACGAAACGCGAGGGCAAAAGGATCGGACGGAGAATACTTCAGAGTGTCGTCAATCACTTTGTTTGCCTCGTCCAGCTTCTTTCCACGGACGAGCAGTTCGGTGTACGTGTTCGAGACTGCCGCATCTTTGGGGTGCTCGGCATAGAGCGATGCGAACTCGGCCGTGGCCTTGTCTGGTTGGCCTTGAGCGATATAGAAGTCACCGAGCAGACGGTAACCGGCTGAGTTATCGGGCATCGCTGCCTTGGCGTCGCGCAGAACCTGTTCGGCCGCGCTCTTTTGGCCCTCCACCAGATAGAGATGAGCGAGGGTTCCTCGGGGTAAGGGATTCTTCGGGTCCAAGGTGATTGCGCTCTGGAATTCCTTTTCCGCCTCGGGCCATCGTCGTTGGCGTTCGTAGAAGTCGGCGAGAGCGAGGGTGCCGTTGACGCCCTTGGGATCCAATTCAACGGCTTTCTTGAAATTCTGCTCGGCTCCCGCAAAGTCTTTGTTGCGTTCCTGGAGAACCGCAAGGTTCAGATACGAAGCGGAGCGGGACGGGTTCATCTCGACGGCTTTCTGGGCTTCAGACAGAGATTGAGCCGTTTGGCCGGCAAGAGCATCGGCTGTCGACAGGACCACCTCGGCCGCCGCATTTTGCGGATCGCTTTTCAGCACGGTTTGCGCGTGGTCGCGGGCCTCCTGAAATCTGCGGCCGGCCAGGAGCAGGTTGGCCATGTCGATCTGAGCATTCCAATTGTTCGGGGCGAACTCGATCGTGCGGCTGAGTTCTTGATATGCGTGTATGAAGTCGTTTTGCTTCAGGAGGGAGCGTGCCAAGCCATAGTGAGCGTCGGCGAACTTGGGATCAATCTGGATCGCGTTCTGAAACTCAATGTCGGCTTCGGAGTACTTGCCTTTCTCGAAGTAGGCCATAGCCTTTTCGTAGTGCTTTTGTTTGAGAACCTGCGGATCGCGAGAACACCCGGCGACGACAAGAATCTGGGCTACCACGCTCAGAAGCAGGATCGATCGGCATAGCCTACAATTGCGCATAGAGCAGACGTACTCCCTTCTACATCAATGGGGGGTGATGTGCAATCCTGCATCCGGTCGCGCAGGAGGCGTTGAAAAACAGTCGCTGTCGCGTAATGTCCGCCGAATCAGAGGCTTAGAGAGGTTATGGAACTGCCGACTACTGAGGTCAGGGCCGACCGAGGGCTAATCGCCCTAGCGGAGCGGCTTGGGGTGTGGGAAAGAAAATTCCCTAATGCAGAGATGCATTACCACTTTTTGGCGGCCCAAAATGTGCTGGCGGACCAGTTGGGCGACTTAGCAGCAGCCATAAGTGCATATAAATCAGATAGATTGGGCTGTCATTCGCACCGCGACGGCGCCGGATGCTGGGAGATGGGCCTCGAAGCACGGGAGGGTTCTGGGAATCGACCATCCCTCTCCTAAGCTATTGATTATAGAGCGGTTAGTCGATGAAGGATCGCGGTTTTCGAGCGGGACTACCTGCTGGCAAGAGCATTGCAACTAGGATGACCCGAGGGCGGGGTGCGCTCCCTGGATTAGCGGCAGGCGAAAGGCGGTTGCGTCAGCATCGATAGCAATGGGATCAGCAGCCACAGCAGCGACTCTATCCACTGGCAGTGACCACGGCTTCGTAGCCGGCGTCAGCGCGGCGATGGTCACACTTGCGAACGTGATTTCCGAGGTAGCGGCAACGAACTTGCCGATTCTACTGATGGGTGAGGTCGGGACGGGCAAGGAGACGTTCGCGCGGCGGATTCATGAGCTGTCGCGGGCCCGCGACGGCGTGTTAACCCGCGTGACGTGTTCATCGACGAACGCGGAGCGCCTTCTGTTCGACCTTGGGCTGGATGGAAACGGAGACGGAGCGAGGACGCGAGGAGGGACGGTCCTGCTCGATGAGATCGGGGAGCTGGACGCAGCGTGCCAGCGCAAGCTGGTCTCACTGTTGCCGGATGGGGAAGTGAGACCTGGGGGAGTGAATTTGTCGTCACGCCTGATTTCGACTACGAGCCGAAACCTGGAGGATGAGGTGAAGGCGGGACGTTTCCGCAGCGAGCTGTATTACCGAGTGAACGGAGTCTGCTTGCGGTTGCCCCCGCTGCGAGAACGAAAGGAAGACATTCAACTGCTTGCGGAACAGCTGCTGATAAAGCACACCGCTCAGCTGGGCAAGCAGAAAAGAGCGCTGAGCTCGCGCACGATGGAGACTTTTCTGATGTACGCGTGGCCGGGAAACATCCGCGAGCTCGAAAATGTCGTCAAAAAGATTGTGGCACTCAGCGATGAGTCAATGGCCACGGCGGAGCTCGTGCAGCCGCGGCTATCCTCGCCGCCGCGCAAGCCTGCGGTGTCCGACCCTGGGTATTCGTTGAAGGCGGCGTCTCGAGCGGCTTCTCGCGAGGCGGAGCGCGCCCTGATCTTGAAAGCACTTGCGCGAACGCGATGGAACCGGAAACGCGCCGCGCAAGAGTTGCAAATCAGCTACAAGTCGCTCCTATACAAGCTCAAGCAGATTGGGCTGGAAGACACGGAGCAAGACTGAATCTTGCAGGAGATATGGAATGTGTAAGGTCATTCGATACATCGCAATCCTGACCCTCGCCGCGGTAATCCCTGCGTTCGGGCAATCGCAAACGGGCACCGACAAGGCAGCGGCGCCGGACACCGATCATCAAGGCACAGAGGCGCACAAAGCCGCAACCGAGGATCCCAACTACGTCATTGGCGCGCAAGACGTTCTCGATATCAGCGTATGGAAAGAGCCGGATCTGACGCGGTCAGTTCCCGTGCGACCGGACGGGAAAATTTCGCTGCCTCTCCTGAACGATGTTCAGGCCGCGGGGCTGACGCCCATGAAGCTGGCCGACGAAATCACCGCGGGCTTGAAGAAATTCGTCACCGATCCGCAGGTGACCGTGATCGTGAGCCAAATCAACAGCCAGCGCGTGTACATCCTCGGCGAGGTCGCGCGCGCGGGGGCCTATCCGCTGCTGCCCGGAATGACGGTGCTGCAGGCCCTTTCCAGCGCCGGCGGCTTCACCCAGTTCGCTAACATGAAAAAGATTTACGTGTTGCGAAATGACAACGGCAAGCAGGAAAAGTACCCGTTCAACTACAAAGACGTAGTTGCCGGCAAACACCCGGAAGAGAACATCATCGTGAAGGCGGGCGACACTGTGGTCGTGCCGTAGGAAAAAGGTGATGAAGAACGCTTACAAACCGTGGGCGGTGCTGTCCCTGACCCTGATTTCCGTGGCGGGAGCGGGTGCGCAGCAACAGCAATCGCAGCAGCAGTCACAGGGACAGGCGCAACAGGCTCAGGAGCAGCCGGCTCAGCCAATTCCGGCGTATCACGCGCCATTGGCCGGGCTTGCGAGTGGAGGCGATGAAGTCACGGCCTCTTCCGACTTGCAGCCCGATCAGCGCCCGCTCGCCGGGGTTCAGGATCTCGCCCTGGGCGTTCCACGGCTGGAACACAGCTTCTGGGAGCCGAACGCCGTCGTGTATTCGACAGTCGATTCCAATCCGTTGAGCTCGACAACAGGGGCGGGCTGGGTGACATACACAACCATGCTGGCGGGACTTGACCTGCATAGAGTGGCCCAGAGCTCCGAGTTGACTCTCAGCTATTTGGGCGGAGGCATGGTCTCGAACGATCCCGGCGTTAGTAATTCGATAACGCAGGAATTTCAGCTGGGAGAGACTCTGACCATGAGGCGATCGGCGCTCTCTTTCTTTGACCAGATGTCTTACGCCCCGGAAATGAGCTTCGGAAACGGAGCGGCGGGACTCAGCCTGCCGAGCAACCTTGGCCTCCAGTCGGGCTTCCTGCCGCAAGAGTCGATCTTGACGGAGAGGGCCCAGCGAATTTCCAACTCGTCGATTGGGCAATACAACTATGACCTGACGCCGCGGTCGTCGGTTACCTTGGTGGGAGGCTACTCACTCCTGCATTTCTTTGGGGAAGGTCTCGATCTCCTTAACTTCGGGGACGTAATTTTTCAAGGCGGCTACAACTATCAAGTAACGCGTGCGGACACGATTGCGGTTCTGTACAACTTCAATGCAGACCGGTTCAGCGGCGGAAGCCAGTCGATCAACGACCACAAACTGAACGTCTCCTACGGGCGACGTGTAACCGGCCGACTGGCGTTTCAGGTTGCTGCCGGGCCAGAGGTAGCTTCGATCGAGACGTCGACAAGCGGGAGCGGGACCCCAACGTCAACGTCCACCATTCATGCGTATTGGTCGCTGAACAGCAATGTGACCTACCAGTTGGAGCGGACAAGTTTCAATGCGACCTACCTCCACGGCCTGAATGGAGGATCGGGCGTCCTGCAAGGCGCGATCGGAGATTCGGTGAGCGGCGGGGTCAACCGCGCATTTTCGCGAACAGTAGGCGGTGGGATCAACGGTGGGTACTCGCGAAACGCGTCGATCAATGGTGGGACCGCCTCGAATGAGGTTTTCGGCTACTGGTTCGGGGGAGCGACATTGAATCGTTCGTGGGGACAATCGGTGAATTTTGCGTTGAACTATCAGGCTCAATACCAGAACACGAATTCGACTTATTGTATTGGGCTGATTTGCGGAGAGAGTTTCGTACGCCACATGATCTCGATTTCGCTGAGCTGGCGGGCTCGTCCGCTGGCTTTCTAGACCCTGAGTGAGAGGGACGGACTAAAATGATTCGCCGGGAATTAACACCACAAGACTATCTCGCAATGCTGCGACGGAGATGGGTCGTGATCACCGTGCTCGCGATCGTCGGTGCGCCCATCGCGTATGTAGTATCGCGCTTGCTGCCAAGCAAGTACACGTCGAAGACATCCGTGTTGATCGAGCCGCCGACCGTTTCCAAGGACCTAATTCGACCGGTGATCACCGATGACGTGCGGGCACGGCTCGCCGGAATGCAGCAGCAGATTTTGAGCCGGACGCGACTGGAACCAATCATTCAGCGGTTCGGGTTGTACTCACAGATACACAACGCAACGATGGACGACCTGGTCCTTCGCCTGCAGAAGGCGATCGAGGTCACGCCCATACGGCCGATGGAGGATACCTCCTCGCAACTGGCCGGATTCGATGTGACGGTGACCCTGGACAACCCGCGAGACGCGCAAAACGTGTGCAGCACGATTACGTCGATGTTCATCGAGGAAAACTCGCGGCTGCGTCAACAGCACTCCGCGGACACGACCGAATTCCTGGCGCAACAACTCGCAGATGCGAAGACAAAACTGGACGAACAGGACGCTAAGCTGGCGGCCTTCAAGAGCAAGTACCTTTACTCACTGCCCGACGATGACAAGACGAATTTAAACATTCTGATGGGGATGACTTCTCAGCTGGACGCTGCGACCCAAGCCCTCAGTCGCGCGCAGCAGGACAAGACGTTTGTCGAATCTGAACTGAACCAGGCACTGGACGCATGGCAAGCCACGCAGAAGGGGCACAATCCTCAAACGCTGCAACAGCAGCTTGATGTCTTGCAGGCGCATTTGGCCGACCTTCAGACCCGCTACACCGATAGCTATCCCGACGTTGTAGCGGCCAAAAACGACATCGCTGCGTTGAAGAAGAGAATTGCGGAGGGCGGGGAAACGTCCAGTACCACCAATCAGGAGAAGGAAACAAAGGCGACAGCGTTGGAGCCGGAAGGGATCCAACAGTTGCGCGCTCAGCTGCACGGCATCGACCAAGTGATCGCAGCGAAAACCCGCGAACAGGAAGATCTCAAAGCCCAAATCAAGATCTATCAGGGACGCGTTCAGTCGACTCCGGTCGTGGAACAGCAATATAAGGAGCTGACTCGCGGCTACCAGACGGCTTTGGACAGCTTTAACCAGCTGCAGAAGGATCGGGACCAGGCCGCGATGGCGACCCAACTCGAACACCGTCAGGAGGGGGAAACCTTCCGGGTCCTCGACCCGGCAAACCTTCCCGATAAACCTAGCTTTCCGAATCGCCTCCTATTTGCGCTGGGTGGCCTCGGCGGAGGATTGGGGCTGGGACTGGGGCTTGCATACATTCTTGAAATGAAGGACACGTCGATCCGGACCGAGCGGGATGTGGAATTCGCCCTCAAACTGCCGGTGATCGCGATGCTCCCGGCGATCGAGCCGGAGGAGGCAATGAGGCCTGCGCGGCCCGCCAAGGCGTTGCCGGGCAGTATCGGAGTAGGCGCAAAGACAAGCGCCTGAGGAGAACATGTACCAACGATTCTTTGGGCTTCGAGAAAGCCCCTTTAACGTCAACCCAGACCCACGCTACCTCTTCCTGACGAGGCAAATTCAAGAGGCACTGGCGGGACTCACGTACGGAATACAGAACCGCAAAGGGTTCATTCTGCTCACGGGAGAAGTGGGCACCGGCAAGACGACTCTCTTGAACCGGTTGCTCGATTGGCTCCACGGTCAGCGAGTGACGACGGCGTTCATTTTCAATTCAAAGCTGAATGAGAGCCAGCTGTTCGACTACCTTATGGCGGATTTTGGGATCTCGTGCGAATCGGGCGAGAAGAGCCAGGTGCTGTTGCGACTGAACCAGTGGTTGCTCGACCGATATCGATCGGGCGAGACTGCGGTCTTGATCGTGGACGAGGCTCAGAATCTGTCCCTGGACGTGCTCGAAGAGATCCGGCTTCTGACGAACCTGGAGACTTCCACCGAGAAGCTTCTACAGATCGTGTTGACGGGACAGCCTGAATTGGAAGAAAAGCTGAAGCTGCCGCAGTTGAGGCAGCTTAGGCAGCGGATTACGCTCCGCTGTCGGACAACGCCGTTGACTCTGGAGGAAACCTTCGGTTACGTGGCGGAGCGACTGCGAATTGCCGGAGCAAACGGGGAACCGATCTTCTCGAAAGAGTCAATCGAGACGATACATGCGTACTCCTGCGGGATCCCGAGGGTGGTCAACCTGTTGAGCGAACATTCGCTGATCAATGCGTACGTAGACCATTTGAGGCCGGTGCCCGCGCACTTGGTAGAGGAAGTGGCGCGCGAATTCCAGCTGGATGAGATCGAGCCGACCGTGACGCGGCAATTCTCGCCGCGTGCAGACCAATCGGTGGACACGCGCGTATTGCTGCAGAATCTGGATGAGCTGCTGGGCCGTCTCCGTCAATCAAACGGCATCCCTGCGCGCGAAAGGAAGATATGAGCCGCATTCACGAAGCCCTAAAGAAGGCGGAGCAAGAACGCGCTGCGCAGCACGGGAGTGAAGCAACCCAGACGCTGTTTGTGCCGGCTGCGGTGATTTCGGCGCCCGTTGATTCCGTTCGGCCCGGCGCGCCGCTGGCCTCTTCTGTCGAAGCGCCACCTGAGCTGCCGAGCTTGGCTCCGGCCAAGGTGTCGACGAGCCACCTTCGATTCGATGATCTTCGAGCCCGATGCGTGAAGGCGAAATGGCATTTGGATCCAAGCGTGAATGTGTTTTGCAATTCCGACCCATCCACTCGCGGGGCCGAGCAATTTCGCACGCTGCGGTCGCGTCTCTATCAGCTCCGCACAAATCAAGCCCTTCGCACCCTGCTGGTAACGAGCTCAATCCCCGGGGAAGGAAAGACGTTCGTTACCAACAATCTCGCGCAGGCGATCGTGCGACAACCTGACCGGCGCGCGCTGGTGATTGACGCGGACTTGCGCCGTCCGCGTCTCCACATCCCGCTGGGCGCACCACTAGCGCCGGGCTTGACAGACTATTTGCGCGGAGAAGCGGATGAGCTTCAAGTGATCCAGCACGGTCAGGAAGGCAACCTGTGCTTCATTCCGGGAGGAAACGAAGTCACAAATCCGAGCGAACTTCTTTCAAACGGCCGTTTGAAAACGCTACTCGATCGCGTTACGCCGGTGTTTGATTGGGTCGTTCTGGATTCTCCCCCGTGCCTACCCGTGGCCGATGCGAGTGTCCTGGCGGATATGTGCGACGGTGTCCTGCTGGTCGTACGCGCCGCTTCGACGCCGTCCGAACTGGCGCAAAAGGCTTCTCAGGAACTCCAGGGCAGTAACATTATTGGCGTGGTACTGAACGCCGTGGAGAAGAACGACCTGTACGATAAGTACTACTATGAGCGCTACGGATACGGTGTTGAACCCCCCGAAGGAACGGGAGCAATTACCTCCAGGTAGGTTGGCCAAGACCCACCCAATTTGATTTGCCCGGAACTCGGCAGGGGCTGTGAGACGGGGCTCCCAATTGCCGCCTTTCTGACACGAGAAGGCACCTAACCCTTTATTTTTGTGTGAGATATGGAAAAGGAAAATTATTGCAACTCTGGGATAAGCAAAGTGCGTCAGTCGCAACCGCAGGCGCAGGATCGGAGTCCAGCTAGAGCACTTGGGGAGCGCGTAAGAGCCGTAGGCTCATTGTCTTACGGGTCTGTGGGGTCCGTTTCGAGCCGTGGCATGCAGCGTGCAAACCATACCCGCGTAGGAATTGGGTTCCAAACGGGACTCTTGTGGCGGTAGCGCACAAAGCGAGCGAAAACTGAGATGAATCAGGTCGAAACCACTGTCGCAACTATCAGAAACCAAAGGACTTGCGATACGCTCCCATGGTTTGCCCTGCAGGTTCGTTCGAGACACGAAGCGTACGTCGCGGAGTGGTTGCAGGGCAAGGGATACGAGTGGCTTCTGCCTCAGTACAAGTGCCGAAGGCGGTGGTCGGACCGAGTCAAAGAGGTTGAAACGCCCCTGTTCCCTGGCTACCTCTTCTGCCGATTTGATCCACAGAACCGACTCCCGATCCTGAAGACCCCCGGCGTGATTCAGGTGGTAGGGTGCAACCGGTCTCCCATTCCCGTGGATGAGGCGGAGATCAACGCGATACGGACGCTCGTAGCGTCCGGAATTCCCAACACCCCGTGGCCCTTCTTGCACACGGGTGACACGGTTCAGATTCAGTGCGGCCCGCTACGTGGGCTACAGGGCATTCTAGTGGGCTTTAAGGGGAACTATCGACTGGTGCTTTCAGTGACGTTGTTGCAGCGTTCGGTGGCAGTGGAGATTGATTCCGGGTTTGTCGCGGCTGCCCAGCCTGCAAAGCCGCGCCCGCAGAGCGCCGGTTTTCAACTGAGGCCGGCTCAGGTCGCGGTCTGATTACAAAGACCTGGAGATACTCGAGGATACCATTGAGTCAGGCATCTTCATCGAAATCAGCGACGGTTCAGGCCAATGAAAAGAGGGCGCTGTCCGAGCGTGTCGACGAACAAGGTCTTGGATTGTTCCCGCAAGAGCTTTTTCGGCAGACTCTGAGCCGAGAGAGAAAGCGATCAGAGCGATCCCGGAAGCACCTCTTGTTGATGCTGATCGACGCAAAAGGCAGCTGGAACAATGGCGACGTCGCCGTTTCAGGAAAGGTTATGGGTGCGCTTGCCGCGACGATTCGAGAAACGGATGTCGCGGGCTGGTTTGAGACAGGTTCCGTCCTGGGAGTGATCTTTACGGAGTTGGGCAGCATGGAAGTCAACTTGGCCGTGAAGATCATCGAGGAAAAAGTAATCGCAGGCCTTCAGAAAGCTCTTAAACCAGGTCAGTTGAGTCGCTTGTTCATTTCGTTCTACGCCTATCCTGACGATTGGACCGGCAAGAGGCCGGGCCGGGCACTTGATACGGCACTCTATCCCGATCTGTTTGAGGTAGAGAAGAAGAAGCGACTCCCTCTGCTTGCCAAGAGAAGCATGGACCTCGTTGGCGCGGCGCTTGCGTTGATCGTGCTTTCACCGGCTTTGCTAGTTCTTGCAATTCTGATCAAGCTTTCGTCCAAGGGGCCGGTATTTTTCCGTCAGACCCGCGTCGGCCAATATGGCGAGCCGTTTGTATTCCTGAAGTTCCGATCGATGATCGTGTCCACGGACGCCAGCATCCATCAGCAATACATGAAGCGCTTCATCGCCGGCAAAACGCAGTCTTCTTCCTTCGGCGGCACCCAAAAGGCGATCTACAAGATCAAGAATGATCCCCGGGTAACCTGGATTGGCCGCCTCATGCGAAGAACGAGCTTGGATGAAATCCCCCAATTCTGGAATGTTCTTTGCGGCGAGATGTCCCTCGTGGGGCCGCGGCCGCCGATTCCTTACGAACTAGAAGCGTACGATCTGTGGCACCGCCGCCGGTTGCTTGAAGCAAAGCCTGGCATCACCGGCTTGTGGCAAGTGCACGCTCGAAGCAAGACGACGTTTGACGATATGGTGCGGCTCGATCTGCAGTACTCCCGGACCTGGTCGCTTCTGCTGGACCTGAAGATTCTTCTGCAAACTCCTCTCGCCGTGCTGTCGGGCGACGGAGCCTATTAGTTGGAACCGCGATTGAACGCCTTGTCGACTGAGGCGAACTGCCGCGGGTAACGCATCTGTTTCCAGTTTCTACTTCCAAGGTGAACGAATGGCGACGACTCTAGGTGTAGGACGCGCTCGAGACATTTCCCTGATTCATGAGGGACAGAAACCGGCTGTTCGTGTCGGTGTCATCGGCTACGGATATTGGGGGCCGAACATCGTCCGAAACTTCCACGGGCAGGACGGATCCTGCGTGATCGCGGTTTGCGACAAGAGCGCGAAATCGCTGCAGCGAGTGCGGCAGTCGTGTCCCGGTGTCGACACGGTCAGCGATGCAAGGGAATTACTGAAATCGACTGACATCGACGCAGTTGCTATCGTCACCCCGGTGTGGACTCACTTCGAACTGGCAAAGATGGCCCTCGAGAACGGCAAGCACGTGTTCGTCGAGAAGCCGTTCACTTGCACGAGAGCACAGGGCGAAGAGTTGATCGAGCTGGCAGAGAGAAAGCACCTGAAGATCATGGTGGATCACACGTTCCTTTTTACCGGTGCCGTGAGGCGCATGAAGGAATTGATCGACGACGGAACGCTGGGAGACCTGTATTACTACGATTCGACGCGCGTGAATCTGGGCCTCTTTCAGCACGACGTGAACGTGCTGTGGGATCTGGCGCCGCACGACCTTTCCATCATGGATTACCTGATCAAGGAAAAGCCCGAAGCGGTTGTCGCGACGGGTGAGCGCCACTTGAACGGCGTGGCGGACATCGCGTTCATGACGCTGTACTACCCGAACAACATGATCGGGCACATCAACGTCAACTGGCTTTCGCCGGTGAAGGTTCGCACGACGCTAATCGGCGGCGAGAAGAAAATGCTGGTATGGAATGATCTCGAAGCCGACGAGAAATTGAAGGTGTATGACAAGGGCGTGCAGATGAGCGGCGATGGCGTCTACGAGCTTCTCGTCAGCTACCGTTCGGGGGACATGTGGGCGCCCCGAGTGGAACAGGTGGAAGCGCTGAAGGCAGAAGCGGCGTATTTCGTGGACTGCATTGTGAACGACAAGACGCCGTTTAACGACGGCGTAGCGGGTTTGCACGTGGTTCGCATGCTCGAGGCGGCGGACCAGTCGCTGCAGCAGAAAGGGAAAATCGTCCAGCTATGAACGAATTCGTCTGCATCGCGCCGGACGTAAAGCTGGGGCGCAACGTCAAGCTTTCGAAATTCATCAACATGTACGGATGTAGTGTGGGCGACGATACGAAGATCGGAGCGTTCGTCGAGATTCAAAAGAACGCGACGGTCGGCAGTAACTGCAAGGTTTCAAGTCACACCTTTATTTGCGAAGGAGTGACGATCGAAGACGGCGTGTTCATCGGCCACAGCGTTACCTTCATCAACGATTCCTATCCGCGTGCGACGACGGCCGGGGGGGCGTTGCAGACCGAGGCGGATTGGAAAGTCGAGCGAACGGTCGTGAAGAGGGGCGCTTCCATCGGGTCCGGTTCAACGATTCTTTCCAACGTTACTATCGGAGAGAACGCGATTGTGGGCGCCGGAAGCGTGGTAACGAAAGATGTTCCGGCAAATGCAATTGTCGCAGGAAACCCCGCAAAACTATTGCGGTATGTCACTGAAGATTCGAGGATCGCATCCTAATGTCGCTAACTGAAAAAATTCCCTTCCTTGATTTGGTTACTCCCCATCGAGAGCTCGAACCGGAGCTCACCGCCGTCTTCCATGAAGTGATGGAGACAGCGGGTTTCGTGGGAGGCCCGTTGGTCGAGAAGTTCGAGAGGGAGTTCGCCGAGTTCTGTGACGCGAGGTTCTGCGTGGGAGTGGCCAATGGCACGGACGCCGTCCGGTTCGGCTTGACGGCGGCAGGAGTCCAGCCTGGCGACATCGTCATCACCGTTCCGCATACGTTTATCGCCACGACCGAAGCGATCAGCCAGGCTGGCGCGCGGCTCGACTTCGTGGACATCGATGAGCAAACGTACACGATGGACGTTTCGAAGCTGCGGGAGTATCTCGAGCGAGAATGCTATATCGACCGCGAGACGGGCAGGCCTTACCACAAACGATATCGAGCTCCCGTTACGGCGATCGTCCCGGTGCACCTGTACGGACAATGCGCCGACATGGATGCCATCCTGGAAGTGGCGCATCGTTACAACCTGATCGTGGTGGAAGACGCCTGTCAGGCACACGGCGCGGAGTACTTCTCACAAAAAGAAAATCGCTGGAAGAAGGCCGGTTCGATGGGCCACGCGGCTGCTTTCAGCTTCTACCCGGGGAAGAATCTGGGCGCCTGCGGTGAAGCCGGCGCGGTGACGACCAACCGTGAAGAAGTAGCGCGCAAGATTCGCATGTTGCGCGACCACGGTCAGGCAAAGAAGTATTACCACAACATCGAGGGCTACAACGGAAGGCTGGATGCGTTGCAGGCCGGTTTGCTCAGCGTCAAGCTGCGGCACCTCGCGGACTGGAACCGCCAGCGCCAGCAAGCCGCGAGCCGGTACGACCTGATGCTTTCATCGGCAGAGGGAGTGATTGTTCCTCACTGCCCATCGTGGTCGCGGCCGGTCTACCACCTCTATGTCGTTCGGGTGGCCGATCGGGAAGGGCTGCAGAAGTTCCTGGCCGAAGCCAAGATTGACACGGGCATCCACTATCCCATTCCGCTTCACATGCAGAAGGCTTACGAAACATTCGGCTACAAGAAGGGCGACTTCCCGGTCACAGAGAAAGTTGCTTGCGAGATCCTCTCGCTTCCGATGTATCCGCAACTTCAGTCCGCAGCCCAGTCGCGTGTCGCCCAGAAGATTCAGGAATTTGCCTCCGTTGGTGTGCTTCGGTAAAGACGTTTTTCCACGATTGAAGACCACTCGCTGATTCCCCGACCTTCGCGAAAGCGAGATTCCGGGGCGGGAGCCCACTCAGCGCAAGGCAGTACTATTACCCTGCTGAGGTGCCCGCCAACATGGCCCGGAGGTCGAAGGCCAGTGGTCTCTGAGCGGCAGTTTCAACATTCGGCCCCCGCTCACCACAACGTAACTTCACCACTGATCTGGGGCGAGGACCACGAACGACGGGCCCTTTCTCGCCTCGAACTTTTGGTTTTCCGGAAGCACCGGGGCCGTCGCTATCCAAGCAGCAGTCCACGGAACCGCCAAGCATTGAGAGGCATCTACTGGTAGACTGAGGTAGGCGCGGGAAACTGGCAGTTGCTCGGAATGACAGATTAGAGCTACGGCTCAAATGAGCAGTGCCTGACTTTCAGGCGGACCCAGACTATCGACCCTTGATCGACTCGCCCCAGCATAATACACCCGACTCGAAGGGCGAATATTCATTATACGTTGAGAAAAAGACCGTGATCCTAGGAGGCTAGGTTGTGAAGCGAGAAAACAACGTAGTCGTTGTGGGACTCGGCGAAGTCGGCCGCCCGCTCCTCGAGCTTTTGTCAAAACATTACAAGACAATTGGCGTGGATGTCGCGCCGCCAATCAGCCCTGTGGGGAAGGTCGACGTTCTGCACGTTTGCTATCCTTTCGAAATCAAGGATTTCATCGGCGAGACCGCCCGCTATATCGATCTCTTCAAGCCCGCACTGACCGTCATCAATAGCACCGTTGCAGTCGGGACGACGCGGGCAGTAGCGGAGAAGACGCACACTTCTGTTGTGAACAGTCCCGTGCGCGGCAAGCACGCTCGGATGCTTGAGGAGCTTCGCAGTTACACGAAGTTCGTGGGTGCCATGGATCCAGGCAGTGGGCTGCAGGCCGCGCGGCATTTCGAAGCAGCTGGCCTTAAGACGCGGGTCTTGCCGGCGCCGGAGGCAACTGAAGTTGCGAAGCTGACCGAAACGACCTATTTCGGATTGCTGATTGCGTGGGCGCAAGAGGTCGAGAGGTACTGCGACAAGGCCGGCTTGGCCTACGAGGACGTCGCTGCGTTTTATGAAGAAATTAAATATCTCCCTGTGACAAAATTCTTTCCAGGGATCATCGGCGGCCATTGTGTAATGCCAAATATCGAAATTCTGCGCCGTTTCGATGATTCCGAACTGCTAAGAGCCATGGAAGGATCGAATCGCTCAAAAATCGAGCGCGAATCACGCAAGAAGGTTAGTAATCAAACGGTGGGCGCGGCTCAGTCTAGAGCGTGACATCTCGCACGAACCGCCTCTCAATATGATGTGGGAAGAGCATTGTCCCGCTGACAAGCAGTCATGACTGTACTCACGAACACAACGCCGTCCCATCGCCCACCGACGACTACATCCAGTAACCGTCTGGCGGGGCGACGTGTGGCGATGGTCACCTTCTCCCCTTATCCATTCGATCCGAGACCCCGCCGGGCGGTGGATGCCCTGGTAGAGGAGGGTGCGACGGTCGATCTGATCTGCCTGAAGCATGGGGATGAACCCAGGCGTGAGGATTTGAACGGGGTCAGCGTGCTCCGAATTCCGCTGAAGCACCCGCGTCGGGGAAAAGTCGAGTATGCATACAGCTACGGACTCTTCATCTCGATCACATCGATAATCTTCGCGCTTCGCTCTCTGACCCGTCGGTACGATCTGGTCTACGTGCACAACATGCCCGATGTCCTCGTCGCCAGTTCGTTCGTACCAAAAGCATTGGGCGCGAAGGTGGTTTTGGATCTCCACGATCCGATGCCCGAACTGATGATGACGATCTTTGGGAACGGCGAAGACAATCGAAGCGTCCGCGTGATCAAGAGCCTGGAGAAATGGAGCATAGCGCGCGCGGATTTGGCTGTGACCGTCAATATCGCGTGCAAGCGCATTTTCTCGTCGCGGAGCTGTGGGCCCGAAAAGATAGCCGTAGTCATGAATGCCCCGGACGGGAAGATTTTCCCGTTCCGGGCGCCCGACGAGCCTCAGCGACGCGACAGTGAAAAGCCTTTCGTCATCATGTATCACGGGTCGCTCGTAGAGCGGAACGGTCTTGACCTGGCGGTTGAGGCGCTGGCACAGGTTCGCAAGGTGATCCCAAGCGCACAACTCGCCGTCTTCGGTACGCCGACGCCGTTTCTGGATCGCGTAATGGAAATGGCGCGGAACAACGGTCTGCAGGACGCGATTCAGTATCGCGGGCGGAAACAAATCGAGGACCTTGTACCCGAGATACTGAATTGCGATGTCGGTGTCATACCGAACCGCCGGAATGCGTTCACCGATATTAATACCCCAACTCGGGTGTTTGAATACCTATCGATGGGGAAGCCTGTGATTGCGCCCGCCACGCAGGGAATCCGGGACTACTTTGACAGGGAATCTCTTCTTTTCTTTGAGCCCGGCGATCCATCGGACCTCGCGAAGCAGATCGAGTACGCGTTCTTTCATCCTCGCGAGGTGCAGCAAATCCTGCTGAGAGGGCAAAAGGTTTATTCGGAGCATACGTGGGAGTGCGAGAGAGAAACACTGCTGACGCGCGTGAATGAGCTTTTTGTTCGGGCTTAGAATCACCAATCTTCCGTTCCTGACACGATTCATCCGATGACAAGAGTTGCTCTCGTGACCGGCGCCGAAGGTTTCATCGGCTCGCACATGGTCGCGTTTCTTCAAGCCAAGCGTTGGAACGTGGTTGCCTTGCATCTCTCCAACGAATTGGCGCCTGCTCGAAGGCTGCCGAAGGTGCGGTTCGAGCAGTGTGACTTGCGGAACGGTCAGCGTGTCACTCAGGTGCTTGAGCAGTTTCAGCCGTCGCATGTCTTTCACTTCGGAGCTCAGAGCCTGCCCACGCTCTCTTGGTCGAACCCGGTGGAGACATTCGAGTCGAACATAATGGGCTCGTTGTACCTGCTTGAGGCCATCCGCAGGATGAAGCGCCGCCCGGTTGTGGTGTCGGCGTGCTCCAGCGCCGAATATGGGCATGTGCCTCCGTCGGCCATTCCAGTCACGGAAGATCAAGCTCTTCGCCCGCTGCATCCATACGGCATTAGCAAGGTTTGTCTGGACCTGCTGGCTCGCGAGTACTTTCTGGATTTTGGCGTGCCAGCCGTGAACGTGCGCCTCTTCAACACGACTGGGCCGGGAAAGACAAGTGATGCGCCGTCAGACTTTGTGCGCCAACTCGTGCGGATCAAGAAAGGCTTGCAGCCCGCGGTCATAGAAGTGGGAAACCTGAAGCCCCGGCGAGCTTTTCTCGACGTGAGCGACACGGTGCGCGGTTTTTATGTCGCGGGCCTGAAAGGAAAACACGGCGAGGCATACAATCTTTGCGCGTCGACGACGTATGAAGTTGGCGACCTGCTGCGCCGGGCAATTCGTTTGGCCGGTGTGAAGGCGGAGGTGCGGCCCGTGAAGCGATTGATGCGCCCCTCCGATGAAAAAATAATCTTCGGCAGCACGCGCAAGATTCGCAAAGACACCGGCTGGAAGCCGATTAATACGATCGAACAGACCCTTTCGTCGATGTTGAACTACTGGGACGAAAAGATGTGAAGTCCGGGCGGCCCCGGCCGTCTGGAGTCCACGATGAAGAAAAGCAACCTACGAAACCGCGATCTACAGGATGTGCCGGTCGTGCTGCTCGTTGGCGGCCTGGGAACGCGTCTGCGCCCGGTTTTGGCGTCCGTTCCGAAGCCGCTGGCTCGAGTTGGGGACATGCCCTTTCTTGAATTGCTGGTACTCCAAGTAAGGTCGCAGGGATTGCGGCGGATCGTCATGTGCACGGGCCACCTGGCAGATCAGATCGAAGAGGAATTCGGCGACGGCCGCAAGTGGGATGTCTCGATTGAATATTCAAAGGAGATGAGTCCCCTGGGGACGGCCGGAGCAGTGAAGTTCGCGGAGTGCCATCTTGGGGGGGCTTCGAGCTTCGTCGTTATGAACGGCGATTCATTCCTGGAAATGGACCTGCGAGAATTTATCGGCTTTCACGGGCAGCACGATGGTCTTGTGAGCATGGCGACTCGCGAAGTCCCGGACGCGTCCCGGTACGGAACCGTGAAAATGGCCGACGGCCAACGAGTCACCGGCTTCATTGAGAAGACGGGCAGCCACGCTCCCGGCATCATCAATGGGGGAGTCTACGTGTTCGGCCACGAAGTGCTGGAGCACATTCCTCAAGGGCCAGCCAGTTTCGAGAAGGATATTTTCCCCGGGCTGCTCGACCTCGGCATTTTTGCCCTCGAACAGCGCGGGATGTTCATCGATATCGGAACCCCGGAAGATTACGCGCGAGCTCAGGCGTTGTGCCGCAGTCTCCATCAGGCAGCGGTTCCGGGATCCTGATGTGGCGCGACGATAAAGAAAGGGCTTTTTCTTTGACCAAAGCTGTTTTCCTGGATCGCGACGGCGTTATAAATCAAAGACCGCCTGAGGGTCTCTACGTGACCCGCTGGGCAGACTTTCATATTCTCCCCGGGGTGGCCGATGCGATTGCTTTACTGAACCAGGCAAGCTTTTCGGTTGCGGTTGTGACGAACCAGCGATGCGTGGCGAAGGGACTTATCACAGAGGCTGAGTTGGACGATATGCATCAGCGGATGATCGATTCGCTGGCAGCAGCCGGAGCCACTGTGGACGCGGTCTATTATTGCCCACACGAGTTTGAGCCTCCTTGTGAATGCCGTAAGCCCGCCCCAGGAATGCTCTTGACCGCAGCTCGTTCGCACGCGATTAATCTTGGAACGTCTTGGATGATCGGCGATTCTGATATCGACATCCAGGCCGGCAGAAACGCCGGCTGCAAGACGGCGAGACTGCCGGGAGCGAACTCTTCCGTCGACTCCGACGGGCGTCCGGTTGCGCAGTGTCCCGCTGATATCGTCGCCCCGTCTCTTTTAGAAGCCGTTCGTGAAATATTGGCTCGAGAGGCGGTTGACGCTCATCCATCGATGGCGAGTGCCGCAAGAACTTTTTCACGAATCTCGGACAAGCACTAGGAACGCGAGGAATTCGAACAAATGATAACGACCCGCACTCCGCTCCGGATCTCATTTTTCGGCGGCGGCACAGACTACCCGATTTGGTACCGGGAGTTCGGTGGGGCTGTGCTCTCTACGGCCATCGACAAGTGCTGCTACATCACATGCCGGCGGCTGCCACCATTTTTCGAATACCACAGCCGCATATCCTATTCGAGAATTGAGAATGTCGACCAGAACAATGCGATCGAGCATCCATCCGTTCGCGCGTGTCTGCAGTACATGGGCGTCGAGGAGGGAGTGGAGATTCACCACGTTGCGGACCTGCCGGCCCGCACTGGTCTCGGAACGAGCTCGGCGTTTACGGTCGGCCTCTTGCTCGGCCTCTACGCTCTCAAGGAGCAGATGCGAAACAAGCATGCCCTCGCATGTGATGCCATTAACGTCGAGCAGAACGTGATTCGGGAGGCAGTTGGGTCACAGGATCAAATCAGCGCGGCCTATGGCGGCTTTAACCGCATCAACTTCAATGTTGACGGCACGTTCGACGTCAAGCCCGTGATTGCTTCCGCAGAGAGATTGGAAGCGCTACAGCAACACTGTGCGCTCTTTTTCACGGGATTCTCGCGAACGGCTTCCGAGATCGCCCAGGAACAAATCAGGACAACGCCTCAGCGAAAGCGCGAACTCGAAACGATGTTTCAAATGGTTGGCGAGGCCGAAGCGATTATTGCGAATCCGAACCGCTCGCTGCACGAGTTCGGCAATTTGTTGCACGAATGCTGGCAAGTGAAGCGGACGCTGACTCAAAAGATCACGAACAGCCACCTCGACGAGATTTATGAGGCGGGCCGTCGCGCCGGTGCGCTCGGGGGAAAGCTGCTGGGAGCGGGTGGGGGTGGCTTCATGTTGTTTTTCGTTCCTCCGGAACGGCGCCAGGCATTGCGGACGCAGCTGAAGAACTTGCTGTGCGTGCCGATGAAGTTTTCCGGCCGGGGAAGCCATGTGGTCGTGTACGAACCCGAGGAGAGATACGACGCGTCACTTACTACGGAGCGATCCGAGGTGTATGCGCAGCAACAACAACGCCGCTAGCGCGGCTGGTGATGGTGAGCGCTTTTGGTCGAGAATTTGCTTTTGAATTGTGCCGAAGCCTTTAACTCAAGGGACAGTCAAGATGTCGAGCAGCCGTGAAACCGTCGACGCAGTAGTCAAGACGACGACAGCCAATCATTCTGAAGAAAAGGGTGGCAGTTTGCTTCGCCTCCCGTCTTACGTTCTTGTGACGCCTGCGCGAAACGAAGAGGCCTTCATTGAGAAGACGATCGAGTCCGTGACAAGCCAGACTCTTCGGCCTCTGAAGTGGGTGATCGTAAACGACGGGTCGACGGACGCAACGGCCCAAATCATTGGAAGATTCGCGGCCCTTCACGACTGGATCGAAGTCGTAACTTTGCCGGAACACCGCGACCGAAGCTTCGCCGGAAAGGTTCATGCTTTCAATGCGGGCTGGCAACGCGTCAGGCACCTGAACTATGAGGTCATCGGAAATTTGGATGCGGATCTTTCGTTTGATCCGGACTACTTTGAATTTCTCATCCGGAAATTCGAAGAGAATCCGCGTCTCGGCGTTGCAGGCACCATCTTCCGATCCGAGGGATACAGTTCAGCGACAGACAGCTTCGAGGGGCAGAACCACGTCGCGGGAGGATGCCAGCTCTTTCGCCGCCAGTGCTTTGAAGAGATTGGCGGCTATGTGCCAAATAAGGGCGGAGCGATTGACTGGATCGCTGTCACTACCGCTCGCATGAAAGGATGGAAGACGCGATCGTATCAGGAGAGGTCCTTCTTCCATTTTCGGCCTCTAGGAACAGCTGAGCGCAGCAAGTTAGAATCCTCTTTCTATTACGGCGAGAAGGACTACTGGACCGGGAGCCACCCGGTCTGGGAGTTGTTTCGGGTCCTCTACAGGTCTTCGCGCCGTCCCTACATTCTTGATGGATTTGCGCTGGGCTCCGGTTATTTCTGGGCCATGGTGCGCAGGGTCAAGAAGCCAATTTCGAAGGAGCTCGTTGCATTCTACCGCCGCGAGCAAATGCGGAAGCTTTCGGCGATCCTGAAGTCCATTCTGACTTTCAAATCCATCGATAAGTTCAAGATTCTGTCCGAGTAACCATCCGTGTCCTCCATCCAAACCGGTATGACGAACGAGATCCAGACAGCAAGAATCGACGAGGCGCTGATTCGCTTTACCCAGTGGCTCGATCGCTATGGCGAGACTTCCTGGGATCACCAGAGCTTCTTTGCCAGCAAGCTCGGCCGCGGCGCGAAGGCTCTGTATTACCGCAAGCCTCTCCTCGGCACTCTCGCCGTGGGACCGATGATCTTCTGCGAGGCCTTCGTGCCTTCCGCGCGAAGACTCTTCTGGAAGCGCGAGCGCTTCGCCATTGCGGACGCGCACTACGCCATGGGATTCGCATTCATGGCAGCAATCCATGGCGACCAGAAATATTATCGCCGCGCCGTTCATTTTCTCGAGGTTCTGCAGGAGACCCGCTCCCCAGGTTACGACGACTACTGTTGGGGCTATCCCTTCGATTGGGAGACGCGCACAGGCACCTTTAAGACTGGTATTCCGCTGATCACCACGCTGCCGTACGTTTACGAGGCCTTTTCAGCACTTCATGCTTTGGACTCGGACCCTAAATGGTTGCTGATCATGCGTTCGATTGCTCGCCACGGTTTCACCGCTTATCGCGATATGGAGACAGGGCCGGACGCTGCGAGTTGCGCGTACACCCCCTCGCCAACGGATGCCTGCGGCGTGGTCAACGCGAGCGCATACCGAGCGTTTCTCTTGACCAAGGCTGGAATCGAGCTATCCGAGCAGCGATACCTCGACGTTGCTCGCAAGAACCTGAACTTTGTTCTCGCCTGCCAAAATGCGGACGGCTCCTGGTATTACTCCATGGATGGCACGCGAGACTTCGTCGACCATTTCCACACTTGTTTTGTGCTCAAAGCCCTTGCGAAAATCGAGCAGCTGATCGAATGCCCTCGAACGTCGAGAGCCGTTGAGCGCGGCGTCGATTACTATGTGAAGAATCTGGTTGATGCCAACGGCCTTCCGGTGCCCTTCTCCAAAAGGCCGCGGATGACCGTGTACCGCAAGGAACTGTACGACTGTGCGGAGTGCATCAACCTGGGGACGCTCTTGCTCGGACGCTTCGAACCATTGGACAGAGTCTTGTCGAACGTCGTCACCGACGTTCTCACGCGGTGGCAGAGGCGTGACGGTTCGTTCCGGGCACGAGAGCTTCTGCTGGGCTGGGACAACACTCCAATGCATCGCTGGGCGCAATCGCAAGTGTTTCGGAGTCTTTCGTTCTTGCTTCAGCGTCAGACTGCTCGGAAGCCCGAACTCGAATCGGTTGGGCGGAACTAGGCGGCCTTATGTGCGGCATTTGCGGACAATATAATTTCACCAGCGACGCTCCCGTCCTCCGGCGCGACGTCGAAAGGATGACGCGGAGCATCACGCACCGGGGGCCGGACGACGAGGGATACTATTTTGCCGGACCCCTGGGCTTCGGCTTCCGCAGGCTCTCGATCATCGATCTTTCGGGCGGCCACCAACCGATGTCAGACCGCGAAGAATCCATATGGGTGATTTTCAATGGCGAGATTTACAACTTCCCGGAGCTCAAGCGCGAACTGGAAAGCCTCGGGCACGTGTTTCGCACGAAGAGCGACACAGAAGTCATCATCCACGGCTACAAGCAGTGGGGCGTCGATGTTTTGAATCATCTCAACGGAATGTTCGGACTTGCGATCTGGGATGTTCGCAAGCGCCGCCTCGTTGTTGCGCGAGACCCGTTCGGCATCAAACTCATTTATTACCGCATCGATGCGGGCCGCCTTTCCTTCGGCTCCGAAATTCGGCCGGTGTTGGCGGCGTCCGACGCGAAGCCGGAGGTGGATCCCGTCTCCCTGAATCTCTTTCTGCGTTACCGGTACACTCCGTCGCCTTACACGATTTTCAGCGGAATCCGCAAGCTCGCTCCGGGCACGATGCTCCTCTTCGAAAACGGGAGCTACAGCCTGCAACGCTGGTATCAGTACAAACCGGCGCCGTTTGTGGCGTCAAAGTCAGCGGACGAAGCCCGCGAAGAGCTGCTTGAGCTCTACAAGCAGGCTGTGAAACGCCAATTGCTCAGCGACGTGCCGGTCGGGTTACTGCTAAGCGGCGGCGTCGACTCGGGTCTGCTGCTCGCCCTGATGAATCTCTGCGGAAAATCCTGGCACACGTACACCGTCGGATACGGTTCAAGCTTTGCGGACGACGAGTTGAACGACGCTGCCGAGACCGCTTCGATCTTCTCCTCGAACCACGCGGCAGTAAAGCTCGACAGGCAGACCTTCGAAGACGCGCTTCCTCACATTGTTTCGTGCCTCGAAGAGCCCATCGCATCCTCGTCCATCGTTCCAATGTACTTTGTCTGCAAGCGCGCCCGCGAGGACGTCAAGGTCGCTCTCGTCGGCCAGGGGCCGGATGAGTTGTTCGGCGGCTACCGGCGTCACATTGGCGTTCGGTACGGCTCCCTTTGGGGAGGTTTGCCGAAGCCGGTTCGCTCCGCTGTCGGCTCTGTGATCTCTGCTCTGCCCCGAAACGAGATGCTGAAGCGCGGCCTCCACTCGCTGGATGTTCCCGAGCGAATGAGGCGCTATCAAAATGTGCTTTCGCTTTTGCCCGGGCCGGAAATCGACGGACTCTTTCGCGAAGGGCTGATGCCGCCGGAGACGGGCGACACGATTCTGACATGCTGGCAAGATTTGACGCCGCTAATGACCGAGACGGACGAGCTCGGCGGTTTCCAGTTCGTGGAGGTGCGGTCGACTCTGCCGGATGAACTCCTGATGTACGCGGACAAGCTCTCCATGGCGCACAGCCTGGAGGTTCGCGTCCCCTTCCTCGACAAGGAAATCGTCGAGTACGCCGAAAGGCTGCCGGCGAACATGAAAGTTCGGAACGGATCGGGAAAGTGGCTCCATCGGCAAGTGTGCCAGTCGTTCCTTCCCCCTGTGATTCTGAAAAGGAAAAAGCGCGGATTCGGCGTCAACGTCGTGGATGATTGGTTCCGGGGGGCTGCACGGAAGAAAATGGAAGACGTACTTTTGGACAGCGAGAGCCAGATATATGCGTTCCTTCAGCCGTCCGTGGTCAAGCAGATTTACGAGGAGCATCGCTCAGGTCAGAACGACAATCACAAGATTCTCTTCAGCCTTGTCGTTTTCGAGGAATGGCTCCGCACCCACGCGGAACCTGTCGCGGCGTTGGGCTAGGACTAGTCGATGATAGGTGTTACAGCCGATCCCGCGAATCGGGAGGTCGTGTGCGAATTCTTCGAACTGTTCAAGACCCCGTGGGAATTCTGCCGCCCTGGCGGTCAGTACGACGTCCTCTTGTGTGAGGGAAATCGCGAGGCCGAAGCAACCGCCAAGCTGGTCGTCCATTATTCCGGCGTTAAGCTCCCCCTCGATGACCAGCGCAACATTCGAACTCAACAAAGGAGCGCAGGTTTCCTGACATTCCAGGGCGCCCGAATTCCTGTCTACGGCCAAACCATTACATTTCCTTCAATGCCCGCCGGCCCTCTAGCCGAGGAAGTCTCAGGCGAGTGCGCCGCCTGCCTCGACGAGTCCTCGGATCGACTGTTGGCTCGAGTGGGCTACGACCTGTTCAGCGAAATCCGCATCTTGTTGACCTCGGGTCAGCCCCCGGCTAATGCCCAATTCCCCGCACTCGACCTGCACATCGCTTTCTTGCGCAATTTGATCGTCGGCTCCGGGATTTCCTTGGTCGAAATTCCGCCCGCTCCCGACGGTTATCCTTTCGTCGCTTGTTTGACCCATGATGTTGACCATCCGTCCCTCCGCCCGCACAAATGGGATCACACGATGTTCGGCTTCCTATATCGCGCCGTATTCGATTCCTTGCGGAAGTTCCTCAGCGGCCGCCTCTCGTTTCGCGGCATGCTGAGGAATTGGACAGCCGCTTTAAAGCTTCCATTCGTCCACTTGGGCGTTGCGAAAGACTTCTGGCGTGAGTTCGACGATCAGTATCTCGAACTGGAAAAGGGATTGGCTTCGACCTTCTTCGTGATTCCTTACAGCGGCCGGCCCGGAAAGACCGTGGAGGGTTCCGCACCCTCGCTTCGCGCCTCCGGCTACGGCGCTCGAGATATCGAGGATGCCATCCGGAAGCTGAACGCGGCCGGATGCGAAGTCGGACTACATGGCATCGATGCGTGGATTGACGAAGTCAGCGGTCGCCGGGAGATCGAGGAAATCCAAGTGCTCACGAGGGAATCCGAAATCGGGGTGAGGATGCATTGGCTCTACTTCGATGAACGATCGCCCTCAACTCTGGACCGTGCCGGCGCAGTGTATGATTCAACAGTTGGCTACAATGGGGCAGTGGGCTATCGCGCCGGCACCACGCAGGCGTACAAACCCCTTGGTGCCACCAGTCTGATTGAGTTGCCCCTGAATGTGATGGATACGGCATTGTTCTATCCCGACCGGCTCGGCCTTTCCAAGGAAGGTGCGAAGGCTTTGCTGCGCCCCATCGTCGACAACGCCGTTCGCTTCGGCGGAGTCCTGACGATCAATTGGCATGACAGAAGCCTCGCACCCGAAAGACTGTGGGGAGACTTTTACCGCGATTTGGTCGACGAACTGAAAAGCCGCGGCGCCTGGTTTGCGACCGCCGGTCAAGCCGCCTCCTGGTTTCGAAAGCGCCGCTCCGCGAGATTCGAAGGGGATACCGCCTGGGAGCCAGCTGGCCGTCCCACGCTAGCTTCTGATGATGATGCAGCTCACGTTCCTGGGTTGCGGTTGCGATTACACCGGCGACGGGTCTCGGCCCTCACCGAGGTTCGTGAGCCCGAAGACTACGCCGTTGGAAACGCAGCCAAGAGTTCAGAGCCCTATCTTCCTTCTAACCTGAACAAATGATTGTGTCTTTTTTGAACGCCCCAGATAGGTGTGGTAACCCGTGCGACTGACCGAGGCATTGAAGGTTCTTAACGAGGCAGGATCGTCCGGGGAGAGTGCTTTCTCAGTGCTGCTGGCATGCGGATTTACGCCTCTCCACTTGGAAACATTCTTGCGAGCGCACCTTCAGAAATCGCTGCCTCGACAGCGGGCCAAGGTAGCCACTGGGTTGTTTGGGGATGTGGCGGGGACGCTGGAGCGAGATCCTTCCGGTGACACTGAAGCTGTGGCTGTCGCTCTGGAGTGGCCGGACCTGGACTCCCGTCTTGGCTACCGCAGTCTCGGTGGCTGGAGGCCAGCCGAGGAAGCCGAGATCACTGATCAAGTGACGGCCACGCTTCACCGGCTTGGCGACGCGATTGAAAGACTCTGCCGAACGATTCCTGTCGCTGTCTCGTTACCGAGCTTACCCCTACCGCCTGCGTTTCATCAGCCAGGCTGGGAGGCGGGAAAAGTCGAGCTTGGAATCTTAGCGCAGGTCGCACAGTTCGCCACCCAGCTCACTGACTGCTGCCACGGCGTTTCGATAGCAAATCCGAACCGCTTGCTCGAGCAATCTCCCTTTGGAGCGCGGCTCAACCTGCAATCCGAGTTGTTGACCGGGCATCCCTATTCGGTTCCTCACGCCGATGCGATAGGAGCGGCTTTGGCTCGACTGATCGCGCCTGTGCCTTCCAAGAAGGGCTTGATTACGGACATTGATGATACGGTATGGAGCGGTCTGGTTGGGGAGATCGGGCCGGACGCGGTTGCTTGGGGCCTCGACAACCATGCTCAATTGCACGGCCTTTACCAACAAACTCTCGCCGCCTTGGCGGGACAAGGAGTGTTGCTGGGTGTTGCCACCAAAAATAATTCGGACGTTGTGGAGCAGGCTTTTCGGCGTAGAGATATTCGGCTAAGCCGGGACACAATTTTTCCGCTGGAAGCGAACTGGGGGCCGAAGTCGGAATCAGTAGGCCGTATTCTAGCAGCTTGGAACTTCGGTCCAGACAGCGTCGTGTTCATTGACGATAACCCGATGGAACTTGCCGAGGTGAAGGCCGCTTGGCCAGAGATTGACTGTCTGCTATTTCCGAAGAACGATCACCTCGCGATGCTGGTCCTCTTGCGAACACTCCGCGACCTCTTCGGTAAGCATCGATTGACTGATGAAGACCGCTTTCGGCTGTCGAGTGTTCGTGCTGCTGCGGACGTTCCGCGAGAGCACTCACAAACTTGCCGTCAAGATGAGTTTCTCTCCCAGGCCAAGGGCACGCTCACGGTTCAGTTTGAGCCCCCTCTGGCGGATCCACGCATCTTGGAACTTGTTAACAAGACCAATCAATTCAATCTGAACGGAGTACGACATACGGAAGCTGAGTGGCGACGTCGCTTCGAGGCGGCGAGTTTCCTGCTATTAGCCTCTTACGAGGACAAGTTCGGTCCCCTTGGAAAAATCGCAGTCTTGGCTGGTCAACGCGAGGACGGAGCATTGCGTCTTAGCACTTGGGTTATGAGCTGCCGAGCCTTCTCGAGGCGAATTGAGTACGGTATTATGACTCTCCTATTCTCGCATTTTGGTGTCGCTGAGCTGCGGTTTGACTTCGCTGTGACGCCCAAGAACGGTCCGTTCCAGTCGTGTTTCGCAGCTTTCGTTGGTACAGTACCCGAAGGGCCGTTTTCTGTTACAAGGGAGCAATTCGAGAAATATCGCCCTCGGCTATACTTCGAAGTGGAAACCATTCTATGAGCAACGTGGTTAGAGACAGACTCAAGAAGTGCTTCCATGTAGTTTTTCCAGCCCTGCCCGAAGCGAATATCCCGGGTGCCAGCGTGGCTACCGTCGCCGCCTGGGACTCGATCACGGCGGTTGCTCTCTTGCAGGTGATTGGAGAAGAGTTCCAAATCGAAGTCGATTTGGAGAGGCTAGCAGAATTGGACTCTTTCGAGTCCTTGGCCGCATTTCTGTCCGAGCACGGAAAATCCTGAGCAGCTCTTACAGATGACCCTAAAGAACACCGCTTTGGCTCTTTGCGGCAGTCTGATGCCGGATTTCTACAGCCCTCCAGCAGGTGTCCTTTTCCCGTTTGGCCATATCGTAAGCGACATGTCGCCCGCCCACGTCAGGCATCTTTACTCGGTGCCAAGCACTGCGAAGTTCAGAGAGGACATCGAATACCTTTGCCGCCACAGCCAACCCTTAGAGATCGGGGAATTGGAGCGCCTACCGCAGCTTCGTCGTCGCAACGTCTCCGCGCGGAGTTTCGTTCTCTCTTTTGATGATGGGATGAGAGAAGTGTACGACGTGATCGCCCCGGCCTTAGTTAAAAAGGGGCTGTCGGCGATTCTCTTTCTGAATAGCGCGACCATCAATAACAAGCGGCTCATGTGGCGCAACAAAGTCAGCTTGGTCATTGAGAGATCCAAGCAACAGCCCGGTCGTTTTCCTCCGCAACTAAGCGGCCGCACAGGCGGTACACTACAGGCAAAGTTGAGTGCCCTGCGGTTTGCTGACGAGGCCCTTATCGACGAAGTCGCGAGGTTCTTCGAACTGGACTTCGACGAGTACCTGCGAATAGCAAAGCCTTACCTGACGACCGATCAAATCTTGGCGCTCGCTCGTGACGGCTTTGAATTTGGAGGCCACAGCGAGAGCCACCCATATCTCCAGGAGATGCCGATTGAAGATCAGAAAACGCAGATCCTTGAGAGTGTGCGGTTTATCCGATCCCTGGGTCTGCCGTGCCGGTACTTCGCTTTTCCTTTTCATGATAACGGCCTTCCAGCATCCCTTTTCACATACCTGAAGGATCTGAACCTTGTCCTCTCTTTTGGAACGAGTGACGCTAAGGTTGATTCCATCGCCTTTTCCTTTCAGCGATTTGCGCTCGATGGGGAAAATGCAACTGTCAGCGTTCGGGACATATTGAGAGGCCTGTCGACGAAATCGCTCGCACGTACCTTGACGAGAACGAAGACCATCTGGAGAACTTGAACATGGGTCTAGCAGAGATCCGAGTGCCGTCCCCGGCCAGTGGCGTTGAAACTGTTGAGCACACAAAACGAGGACTGAAGGAACTCCTTGGCGACGAGCGTTTTTGGATCCAATCGAGACTCCCGATTACGAAGCGGCGCGCCATTTCCCAGGTTTCGAACCCACGCGCGGAAGATGATGACACGGTTCTGATCACCGCGTACTGCTATGGCGAGCTAGTTGCTTATCTCGGTATCTTGCCGGACTCGGTGGTGATCGAGTCTCGCGAACCGGTGAAATTTGGATGGCTCACGGCATGGTGGGCTGATAAGCGAAGCGAGTATAGGCTTGCGGGGATGAAGGTATTGGTCGCGGCCATGAAGAAATACCCGAACAGATTGGCGGCGTCTTCTCCCGTGACGGAAGCAGCACAAGTCTACACTGGCACACGGCGGTTTCAGAACGGCGGTTCGCTTAATTCCGCGTGCTTCGTCATCGCCTTGCCGCCGTCCTTGCCAGTTCTGGGCAACTTGTCCCGTTGGCTGGCCGGTAGAAAGAACCAGTTGATTCTTGGTCGCCAAAGCGCTAAACGAGGCTTGGATATTCAAATTGTTCAAACGCTTGACGGCGAAAACGAATCGTTCATCAACAAGCGGGCCACTGAGGACCCGCTCAGGCGGGATAGTTCGTACTGGAATTGGGTTCTTAGGTTCCCGTGGATGTCGGCAAACTCGGACGATGAAGTCGCTCAGAGGAGCTACGCCTTTTCGGTGTTTGCCAGAGACTTCAAGCAGATTCCGATGTTCATTAGGCGACTAGGAACGATCATTGCATTTCTCTTCATGATTCTCCGTGAGGGCCGCCTGGTCTTGAAATGTGCCTGGTATAAACCCTCCGACATCTCCGACGTTGCGGTCGCTTTGCGTGAAGCAGTCGCCGATCTCAATCCGTGGCTGTTTGTTTGCGCCGACGCCGATCTCTGTGCTCGACTCGCGGGCGGTGTCCCGTTCTATACTGCAAAGCGGATGAGAACTTCGGCAATCTATGCCGCAAACCGGCTTCCGCTGCCGCCGGCGTGCCGCCTACAGCTTGGGGCTGGAGACAGCATTTTCACCTGAGAGGCGTGTTCGTGAGTCTCGGTTGTAGAGAGCGTGTGAGTATATCGATTCGGGATGCATCGGAGCACAAGGAAACCCCGCGATCGTCGGCGTAGGAGTCACGAACAACATGCGATTTTCAGAGTCGTCGGTACCTGTACGTCAACTCCGGGGACTTCACCACGTGGGGTTCATCGTGAATTCGATTGAGGAGGTCGCAGTCCGCTTTGCCGGATCAATTGGCGCGGTCTGGGACCACAAGATCACTCACGACCCCTTGCAGCGCGTGAAGGTGTCATTTATTGGTGGGGGTAATTCTTCATCTCCGTTGGTTGAATTGGTGGAGCCGGCGGGACCGAACTCCCCCGTCGATAAGTTTCTCCAGCGCGGTGGAGGTCTCCATCACTTGTGCTACGAGGTGGATCGACTAGAGGAACAGTTGAGCTTTAGCCGATCCGTCGGGGAAGTGATCGTGAAGCCGCCGCTTCCGGCCGTAGCCTTTGAAGGTCGGCGAATCGCTTGGGTGGTCACGAAAGACAAGCTCCTGCTTGAGTTCCTTGAAGCGGCGAGTTAGGACTTTCCGCGCAAGGGCTTGACAAGAATCCGGTTTCAGCTTTTCCGCTGGGGATGAATTCTCCCAGACCAGCAGTCACGGTTTCAGCCTGTCATAATTGCGAGAAAGGGAGGCACCTTCGCTTATGAGACTGAGCAAAGGCGTGAGACAAGTTGTGAAACACACGGCGCAGCGAATGGGCAGACTTCTACCAATTTCGTTGTACCTTGATCGGCCACTGCGTCGGTGGCCGCACGTGCTGGGTTTGCTCCATGGAATTGCGGTGCCTCGTGGCGTGAAATTCAATCGGACCCCTGAGCCCCGCTCAGGCCCGGCCAACGTCAACATCCTTCTTGCACTGATGGACAGGACTGAAAATATACCTGGGGATATCGCGGAATGTGGTGTGTTTCAGGGAGCGACTCTGCTGGCGATGGCTCTTCACGCTCGTCAACGTGGAACTGGCAAACGTCTTGTCGGATTCGACTCGTTCGCAGGATTCGATGATTCGATCAACATAGACATCAACCTAGGAGGGGCGGACACTGACGAGTTCCGCAAAGTGGGCGGATTCAGTGATACTTCACTAGAGTTGGTGTCGGAAAAAGCCCGACGCCTACATCTGAGCAACGTAGAATTAGCCCCTGGCTTCTTCTCTCAAACTCTGCCCGCATATGATCGCCGCGAATTCTCTTTCGTTCATTTGGATTGCGATATGTATCGCTCATACAAAGACTGTCTCGAGTTCTTCTATCCACGCGTCGCTCCTGGAGGGATCATCCTATTCGATGAATACAACGACCCTCCTTGGCCAGGTTGCAACAAGGCGGTGAACGAATTCCTACTCGATAAATCAGAGAAGCTTGTCCGCGTAGTTGCGGATAACTACGAGAAGTACTACATCACGAAGCTGCCGAAGAAACAGAATTGAGTGCGGGGAATGCAGCTCTTTGTGAAGCATCGAATACTTGCCGCCTCAGCTGTTCGCGCTTCCGGTTGGCGAATTGGATGGACCTGCTGATGCACCAGAACAATTCGATCATGGGCGCTGACGCTCCAATATTGATCACCGGCTCGAACGGGTTCATCGGGTCCAGGGTAGTCGCGATGCTCCTTCGCTCGGGCTTTACCAATCTCCGCTGCTTTGTGCGACCGTCGAGTAACCTCGCCACGCTGCGTGCAAGAGTCGAAAGCTTTCCGCAGGCTCGAGTCGAAATAGTATCTGGGAACCTACTGTCGCGGGACGACTGCGCAAGGGCAGCAAAAAACGCGGCCGTCATCTTTCACTTGGCTGCAGCAAGCGATCGAACCTTTGCCGGCTCGTTCATGAGCTGCGTGGTGACTACGCGAAACTTGCTGGACGAGGCCGTTCGGTCTGGTACCCTTCGCCGTTTTGTCAACGTAAGCTCGTTCGCAGTCTATTCCAATGCAAACATCGCTCGCGGAGGAGTGCTTGACGAATCATGTGCGTTGGATGAGCGCGTCTTGGATCGTGCCGAGGCTTACGCTTATGCAAAATTAAAGCAGGAAGAACTAGTCGCTGAGTACGCTCGGGCATATCATCTTCCTTACGTCATAGTGCGGCCTGGCGCCGTCTACGGCCCGGGAGCGCATCAGATCACAGGTCGCGTCGGAATTAATACCTTTGGAGTGTTTCTTCATCTTGGAGGATCGAATCCGATTCCTCTGACCTATGTGGACAATTGCGCACGTGCAATAGTTCTGGCAGGGACTCAACCCGGCGTGGATCGAGAAGCATTCAACGTGGTCGACGACGATTTGCCGAGCAGTAGGGAGTTTCTCAGGATGTACAAGAAGCACGGCAAGCGCTTCAGTTCTGTCTACGTACCATACTGGCTCTTTTACGGTTTTAGCTGGTTTTGGGAAAAATATTCGAAGTGGTCGGAGGGTCAATTACCCCCCACCTTCAATCGCAACCGCTGCGCCACATACTGGAAGGGCAATCGGTATAGCAACCAAAAGATCAAAGAGCGTCTCGGCTGGAGACAGGAGATTCCCTATTCAGATGCCTCGAGATTGTACTTCGAGTATGTTCGGACCGCGAGTTGAGGATGCTTAGAGTCGCGATCATTGGCTGCGGCAAGATAGCGGATCAGCACGCAGACCACATTGTTCATACCCCGAATTGTGAAATCGTCGCAGTTTGTGACGCTGAAGAATTGATGGCCAAGCAGTTGAAAGAACGCCTGAATGTGCCAGCCCACTATTCAAATGTGCAGGACCTCCTCCACGACGCGAAGCCGGATGTTGTGCATATCACTACTCCACCTCAAATCCATCATTCGATCGGTAAGCAATGCCTTGAAGCTGGCTGTCACGTCTACATCGAAAAGCCCTTCACGGTCCACCACAAAGATGCTGAGGACTTGATCAGTCTGGCAAAGCGCGCCAACGTTAAGCTGACCGTCGGACACGACGCACAATTCAAGCCCGCAGCCATTCGAATGCGCCACCTCGTCAACCAAGGCTATCTCGGTGGCCCTCCCGTGCACTTGGAAGCCTATTTTTGCTACGACCTCAGTGATGCTTCTTATGCCAAGGCGCTGTTGGGCGATCCTCAACATTGGGTCCGCAAACTTCCTGGCGGGTTGCTACACAACACGATTAGTCATGGTATCGCTAAGCTTGCTGAATTCTTAGCAGGATACGACCTCAACATCGTCACGTATGGTTTCACGAGCCGCACCCTCAAAAGCATCGGGGAAACGGAGATCGTCGACGAATTGCGGGTGATCATCCACGACGGTGCCACAACAGCTTACTTCACGTTTTCATCTCAGATGCGGCCCTCGTTATCCATGCTGCGTCTGTATGGACCGAAGAATGGCTTGATTGTGGACGAACGCCAGCAGACCGTGATTAAGCTGAGAGGCGCGGCCTACAAGAGCTATCTGGAGCACTTTCTGCCGCCGTGGGGTTTCGCAGGGCAGTACATCGGCAACGTCTTGGGAAATTTGAAAAAGTTTGCTAAGGCCGATTTCCATGTGGAGTACGGCAAGAAATTCCTCATTCGGGAATTCTACCGTTCCATCGCTCAGGATGCTCCGCCGCCGATTCCTTACGACCAAATCCTCCGAACCTCTCAAATAATGGCCGTCATCTTTGACCAGCTCAACGCCAGGTCCCAGAGCCAGTTCGGTGCTCAGGCGCGCGTGGCCCCAGCGGCAATGATCGCGCCCGAAATGAAATCATAATGACCCTCGCACCGCAGCCAGCTTTGCCCCCGGTCGAACTCACGGCGGATTGACACGATGCCCCCTTACTTGGCCCTTTTCATTTGGCTCGTCTTTGTCGCGGGCCTTCTCTGTTTCGACCCTGCCAGGGAAAAAGGGACCTCAGCGGCTCTGTGGGTGCCCGTGATCTGGATCTTCATCACCGCATCGCGGCTCCCGGCCCAGTGGCTCGCCGGCGGCAGCACAATGCAATCGCAAGCTCAGGCGTTTGAGGAGGGCAATCCGATCGACCGCACGTTCTTCATTGTTCTAATCTTGCTTTCCCTCGCCATCCTCCTTGCGCGCTCATTTAAATGGGGCAAGTTCTTCTCCCAGAATAAATTCCTGATGGCATTCGTTGTGTTCAGCCTGCTCAGCGTTCTCTGGTCGGACTTTCCTTTCGTCGCTTTCAAGCGTTGGTATCGCGACCTTGGCAATTATCTCGTCATCATGGTCGTTCTTTCGGACCCTCGCCCGGTGGAAGCCGTTAAGACCCTTCTTCGGCGGCTCTGCTACCTTCTCATCCCGCTCTCCATCGTCCTGATCAAGTATTTCCCCTTGATCGGCAGGCAATACTCGGAATGGACCGGCGCCCTCATGTACACCGGAGTCACGACGGGGAAAAATATGCTGGGCGCGATTTACCTGGTCGGTGGGCTCTTCTTTTTCTGGGACACGCTCACACGCTGGTCGGCTCGCAAGGAGGGCCGCACGAAGCAAATTCTCCTTGTAAACCTCGCCTTTATTTACATGACCTTCTGGCTACTCATTCCCACCGACAGCGCAACTTCCCGCGTTTGCCTGGTTCTCGGTTGTCTGGTGATCGCGGTTGTTCGCAGCGGCTGGGGCAAGGCTCATCCCGGCTCCATCAGGTTTTTGATTCCGGCCACGTTTTGCCTGTACCTGATTTTCGCATTCGGTTTCAATATCAATGGCGACCTTGCTAGCGCGGTTGGTCGCGACCCGACGCTCACCGACCGGACCGGCATCTGGAAAGCCGTCCTTGCCGCTCACACCAATTGGCTCGTCGGTTGCGGCTACGCGAGTTTCTGGCTGGGCTCGCGTCTTCAACCGATCTGGCAGCAATTCGGCCACATCAATGAATCGCACAACGGCTACCTCGAGGTTTATCTCGATCTGGGCTCCATCGGAGTCGCCCTTCTCGTCGGACTGCTGGTGGCCGCCTACCAGAATGTCTGCAGGAGCCTGAAGTCGCTTTCCGACATCTCCTCGCTTAACCTCGCGCTGTGGACGATCGTTCTCTTCTACAACATGACGGAGGCGGCCTTTAAGTTCCACTTGGTGTGGATGTTGTTCTTGCTCACGGCCATTGCCGTTCCCGGGGTTGACGAAGCTCACGCATCAGGATTGCGCGTTCCCGAGCATGCTCCTGTCCCGGCAAGGCTCCGTAGAACATCCCGGACGAACGGCAGACTGGAAGAGATGGTGGGTCGCCCCGTACGCCAAGCCGCAAGATCGGTCCTCGCGACATCTCCAGGCCATGCGACCGGCCTTGCTCTCCTAAATGGCTGGAGTGGCGGGCTCACCAGCCTCGCTTGCGTCTCCGTCAACCGGAAGAAAGGGAGTTAGCGAATGGAAGTTTGCGGCAAGGAGATCTGGACTAGGGGAAGGGTGATCCGCGTCGCTTTTCTCGACGGAGAAGGTTATCAATTCCTCCAGGATCCGGAGGCAGCCCTGAAGGTGATCCGCGAGTCGGGGCAGCGGATCGACCTTTTCACGTTCACCCAGAGGTTGTCCGACACGACCCCAAGGTACAGCTATCCGATGGAATGGGACAACATGGCCGCCATGCGGGTCTCGACCTATGACGACTGGATGAAGGCTCTCAGTTCCAGGGTCAGAACGATCGTTCGGAAGACGGTAAAGGACGGAATCGTCGTTCGCGAGGCGTCCTACGACGACGCTTTTGTTCAGGGTATTTACAATGTCTATAACGAATCCCCGGTTCGCCAGGGACGCCGGTTTTGGCACTATGGCAAAGACCTGGAGACCGTCCGCGCAATCAACGGCACCTTCATGGATCAGAGCGTTTTCATCGGCGCCTATCTCGATGGCGAAATGATCGGTTTCATCAAAATGGTCACCGATGAAAACCGCACCCAGGCTGGCCTGATGCAGATCTTGTCCATGATTCGCCACCGCGACAAAGCTCCCACGAACGCATTGGTCGCCGGGGCCGTCCGCTCCTGTACCGCGCGAGGCATCCAGCACCTTTGGTATACCAAGTTCTCCTTTGGTACGAGGCGGCACGATAGCCTCGCGGAGTTCAAGCGACGCAGCGGCTTCCAGAAGGTGGACATTCCTAGGTACTACATCCCCCTCACCGCCCTGGGGCGAATGGCCCTCCGTCTGGGGCTACACCACACGATGCTCGATTTGGTTCCTGAACCGGTAGTTGTCACCTACCGGAAAATCCGAGGCTTCTGGTACGCCAAGAAGTTTCCAGGTCCTGAGAATGCATAACGGACGGAGGTCAATGAACAGGGGGGCGAATGGTCCCTAAGGCCAGCGCCCAAAACTCGGATAGGCAGAACGACTGGCGAAGGCTGCTTAGTCGAACTGCTATCCTTGAGCGCGCAAGGGACTCGTGGATCTACGACCTCTACTGGAGCGTCGCAAATCCACGAATCATCGATGATAGGAAGAAGGAGATTGCCTTCTACCGGAATCTTCTGGAGGGGCTTCGAAAGGATGACCTGATTTTCGACATCGGCGCCAATCAGGGTTACAAGGCTGGAATCTTCCTGAGGTTGGGAGCCCGCGTCGTGGCGGTTGAACCTGACGACACCAGCCAGGAGACCCTGAGGCGAAAGTTCCTGGCCTATAGGCTCAAGAAGAGAAACCTTGCAATAGTTCCCAAGGCTGTCAGCGATCGGTCCTCCGTCGAAGTCATGTGGATCGATACCCCTGGTGGCGCGAAGAATACGCTCAGCCGGAAGTGGGTCGAAGCTCTGAGCGGAGATGACAATCGTTTTGGAGAACGCCTTCAGTTTGGGCGGCGCAAGGAAGTGGAAACTGTTTCAATGAACGACCTGATCTCTGCCTATGGCGCCCCTTTCTTCATCAAGATCGACGTCGAAGGTCATGAACTGAATGCCCTGCGTGGGTTGAAGCAGGCGGTTCCTTACCTATCATTTGAGGTCAATCTCCCAGAATTCAGGACCGAAGGCGGCGAGTGCATAAAAACCCTGAACGCGGTTGACCCGGATGGAGTTTTTAACTACACACCCGACTGTCGTCGAGGCTTCGTTTTGGACAGTTGGGTTCAGGACGCGGAGATGTCGGCCATTCTTGATTCCTGCACCGAGGAGAGCATTGAGATTTTCTGGAAGACGCGGCCCTGAACGTCTGGAATCACTGCACCACGGCGATCAGGCCTGTCGGAGCCGCGGGGGCTTGAACCTGCGTGCCCATGGTCTGTAGCGGGTGCGGGTACGTGTAGGCCGTATATCCCGGCATCTGCGTGTTGTTGTAATAGTCCCGCCCCTCTTGAATGATGCTCGAAGTCGAGGAGTCAGTCATCATGACAGGGTTGGGAAGGGCCGAACCCGAATTGTTCCAATTATAGTTCGGTGCCAGCACCTGGTTGTGAACTCGTCCTGGCTGGTCGCGGTAGGGATAGACTCCACCATTGGCGTCAAAGTATCGCGAGGCAGTATCGCCGGAGAGAAGTCCACTGCAGATCAAATTTGTTGCGGCTAGCGTGTCGGGGTTCGCTGCGCAAAAGCCGGCGATACCCAGTGACGCGCTGGCTGTCGTGCCGCCGCCGACGTTCATCCAGACGCAATTTCCATCGGAGGTCGTTCCTCCAACCGTCTGGGTCCAGGATGGAATGCCTCCACCGCTGGTGCATGCGCCCTTGTTCTGGAAGTTGTAGCCTCCGGCTCCGCTACCCTGCCCCGCATTGTTGCTCCGGGGGCCGACCGCTGCTCCCGCGCCATAGGCGTGGTTTGGTTGCCAGTCAGGGGCGTTCAGCGTGTTGATGTCCGAAAGGGCGCTCGTTTCGGTCGTCGAGATGGGCGTCCAATTGAGTCCCGGCCCGGCGATCCCCCATGTCGATGCCTCTTGGGGGGTCTTCGAGGAAATTCGGTAATACTGCAGGTCGATGTTCGAATACCCCGTTGATCCTTTCACGACATTGTTGAAGAAAAGATAGGTTCCGCTTCGCGTGTTGAACACTGGATAGCGTTTGCTTGTATTGTTCGTGAGCGTGTCATCATAAAATTCTGCGCTAACGCAGCCGCGCTCACTGCCACTATCGGTCCCGTGCCCGCCTCCCAGTTGATTGCCGTTGATTGTCGTGTACCGAACCACGATCTTGCAGCCGTAATAGCCATCGTAGAAGCCCTCGGCATTCGCAATCAGCGAATTGGATTCGCTGTCCTCGATGTAAACCGCTTCGTTCGAGCCGAAGTTGCTCGGATCGTTCCAGTTCAGGTAGCCGCGGGTTGGAAAATCACCGCCGACATTCACGGGCGTCGCTGGATCGGAAGAATTGGTGTCATCCACAAGATAATGGTCGATCAGGCCGTACCCATCCAGCGCGAACGTCAATACGCCGCCCGATAGCGAGTTCTTGAAGTGATAGTGATGCAGGCGGAAGCTGACTTGTCCGTGCGTGCCCACGACGTCGATTGCGCCATTTGAAGCCGTCACGCCGGCAATGAATGTGAATCCCGTTAGGGTGCAAAACGAGCTTGTTGAACAAGGTCCGATGTACAGTCCGGTGTTACTGTAGGATAAGGTTATATTGGTGTTGTCCGTACAGCTCGTCACCTGCACTCCCGGAGTTCCGTTGCACACCGTCTTGCCCTGGAGAGTGACTCCTTGATAGCTCGAACAGCCCTTCGGAGGCTTTACCGTAACTTGTACCGTCCACGTTGCGCTGCCCGCAGGCACCATCACCGTATCGCCGCAGTGCAAGGGTTCATTCAGGCAGGCTTGCACGTCGCTCGCGGAGGGAGAAGCGGCTGTCCACGTAGGTGACCCCCCGGAGCATGCCGCGTGAGACACACTCGGCCAGCAGAGCCCGATCCCTACAAGGATACCGAGCCCTATGAGTTTCGGAACCACCGACCCGACAGTTTTGCGAACGACCTCAAGCATGGGACCCCCACAGACGGAGAGTTTCCCCCGTCAAGTTAACATTGTCCCGCGCCCACTGCGAGGACGTCCACTGTACCTGCGGCCAGTCTTTGGCCAGCGTACGACGAGTTACCGCTTACGAAGGTTCGGGCGCGGGCTTGCAAGTAGGGCCTGTTCGCGCATGTTAGGATCGGGGAAGGGATTCGTGCGCATTGCCCTGTCGTTGAATGGACGATCTGAAGGTGCAAACCGCCACCTGCTCCGTAGGTGCCCAACTGTCATGAAGCCCTTGGTGTCGATTCTGATTCCGGCGTTCAACGCCGAGAACTTGATTGCATACACGCTTGAGTCTGCGATCGCCCAAACGTGGCCGCGCAAAGAGATCATCGTTGTGGACGACGGCTCTACTGATCGAACGGCCGAGGTTGCGAGGCAATTTGCCTCCAAAGACGTCAAAGTCGTTTCCACAGCGAACCAGGGCCAGTCGGGAGCGGTTAACCACGCCTACCGCCTCTGTCAGGGTGACTACATCCAGGAACTCGATGCCGATGATCTTCTGGCGCCAGACAAGATTGAAAGGCAACTCGCGGCACTGCGGGAAACGGACAGCAAGCGCGTACTTCTATCTTCGCCCTGGGCTCCTTTTTTCTATCGACCGACCCATGCTCGACCCGTTCGCAATTCACTTTGGCAGGATTTGACACCGGTCGAGTGGCTGCTAAGGAAGATGGGCGAAAACCTTCACATGCAAAACGCAACCTGGCTCGTTAGCCGTGAAATAGCCGAGGCGGCCGGACCCTGGCCTGAGGACCTTTGGTACGATCAAGACGGCGAATACTTTTGTCGCGTGCTCTTGGCGTCTGAGGGGACTCGATTCGTACCGGAAACAAGGATATTCTATCGATCGAGCGGCTCGAGCCAAATGAGCGTTTTGGGCAACTCGGATAAAAAGAAAAACTCGCTACTTCGCTCAATCAAGCTCCATATTCAGTATCTTTGCTCCCTTGAGAATAGCGAGCGTGTTCGAAGGGCTTGCTTAACGTTCCTACAGACGAAGTGCATCGATTTCCACCCCGAACGGCCGGATCTGGTCGCGGAGTTGCAGACCTTGGCTGCTCAATTCTGCGGTCGCGTGGAACCGCCTCGCTTGAGCTGGAAATATGCTTGGATGGCGCCCATATCCGGGTGGAAGGCTGCCAAGGCGGCCTCATTCGCCCTTCCCGGGCTGAAGGCTTCCGTTCTCCGCTCGTGGGACAAGGCCATGTTCGACTGGGAGGCTCGGAAAGCCCCTAAAGTAGCTTCTTAGCGGGCTCCAAGGCTGCAAAAGAGCATGAAACTGGCACCTCTAATCTTCCGTTTGAAGATTAGAAATTTTGTCAAGTAGTTGAAAACAAAGAAGATAGAGAATCCTAATCTATACAGAACCACAAATTCACGCTTTTCAAGCAGGAGCACGACCTTCGTGACTTCAACCCAACAAGTCGACCGGATCAAAGCCATCTGGAGCGAGCACCTCGAAGTCGCTAGGACTCTTCCGAGCCTTGCCGACGCTGTCTCCAGCGCCGTTGACCTCATCTATGCTTCCCTGGTCGCGGGCGGCCAGCTGCTCTGCGCTGGCAACGGCGGCTCCGCCGCCGACGCCCAGCATATAGCCGCCGAGCTCACCGGCCGCTTCTTGCGCGACCGCCAACCTTTTCGCGCCCTCGCGCTCCACACCAACACTTCAAGTCTTACCGCCATCGGCAACGACTTTGGCTACGATCAGGTCTTTGCCCGTGAGCTCACAGCGCATGGCCGGCCAGGCGACGTCTTATTGGCCATCTCGACCAGCGGAAATAGTGTGAATATCCTGCGCGCCATCGATGCGGCCCACGAATGCAAAGTCAAGGTCGTCGGGCTTACCGGAAAAACCGGGGGCAAGATGCGCGCAATGTGCGACCTCTGTCTGTGTGTGCCCACGCGTTCCACACCGCGCATGCAGGAAATGCACATCACGATTGGCCACACGATCTGCGAGCTACTGGAAGAGAGGCTGACCGCATCGTGAAACAGGGAGACCGAGTTTCAGGGCCTGTAGGCCTCGCCGCCTCGGCGATGCGGCCGGATTCCGCGTTGTCTGTGCCTCCCGGTGTATCGGTGGCTTTGCTTACCGGAGGCGGCGACAAGCCTTACGTTTTTGGTTTGGCTACCCAGCTAATCTCCAAGGGAGTGCCGCTCGAAGTCATCGGGAGCAATGAGCTGGATTTTCCCGAATTCCATGGCAAGCCTGGCGTGATATTCCTGAATTTGCGCGGCGACCAAGATCCGAAAGCGACCATTTTGAAAAAGACCGCTCGGGTCCTGACGTACTACTTCAAGTTGCTGCGTTACGCGGCAACGGCAAAGCCGCGGATTTTTCACATCCTTTGGAACAACAAGTTCGAGTTGTTCGATCGAACGCTCTTGATGTGGTATTACCGCCTTCTGGGAAAAAGGGTCGTGCTGACCGTGCACAACGTCAATGCGGGTCGCCGGGACTCGCGCGACACACTTCTTAATCGACTGACCTTGCGCGCGCAGTACCGGCTGGCGGATCGACTTTTCGTTCATACGGAGCAGATGAAAGGCGAACTGGTCCGAGAGTTCGGCGTGAAAGAAACCAATGTGATTGTAATCCCGTTCGGGATCAACAATGCCGTCCCCAACACGGCTCGCACTTCGGGAGAAGCACGACAGCAGCTGGGACTCCGAGATCGTGAAAAGGTTCTCCTGTTTTTTGGCAACATCACGCCATACAAGGGACTTGAATACCTCATACAGGCGTTTCAGGACGTTCGAACAGGCCTTGGTGAGTGCCGGTTGCTTATCGCCGGCAGATTGAAGTGCAGCGAGACCTACTGGAGCATGCTGCAGGAAAAGATGGGAGAGGGTGTGCGGGCGGGGAGAATAGTCCTCAGGGCGGAGTTCATTCCGGACGAGGAGACCGAGTTGTACTTTAAAGCAGCAGATGTCCTGGTCCTGCCATATAGGCACGTCTATCAAAGCGGTGTTCTGTTTCTGGGCTACAGTTTTGGACTGCCAGTTCTCTGCGCAGACGTCGGGGACTTGAGAGAAGAGGTGGTCGAAGGAGAGACAGGTTTTGTGTTCAGGGCCGAAGACGCAGGGGGGCTGGCGGAGACGATTGAGAGATACTTTGCGAGTGATCTGTACTCAAATCTTAGGGATCGGCGACGGGGCATACAGCGTTATGCGAACGAGAGATACTCCTGGGACATCGTCGGCAGGATAACGGTCGATGAATATGTTGCCGTTCTTCGAAAGGCGTTTCCGGCCCTGCTTTCGCAAGGTGAAGTCTCGAGAACGGCATTCGGTGTGAAGACGCCGTTGTGAGAATTTCGAGAGCCAGATCGTCCTGGCACCTCAAGGACTCTGTGTGTCCACCCAAGAGCAACTGTTAGATCCACTTCAAGTAGACCATTTGCATGCGGACTTAAGGGGCAGGTCCGTCCGCGGAGGTGTGCTTTCCCTGACTTCGCAGGGGACTCAGTTTCTCCTGCAGTCGGTTTCAACGGTTGTTCTGGCGCGCCTCTTGACCCCGTCTGACTACGGCCTGGTGGCAATGGTTACGACCGTCACGGCAGTCGCAGTTGGGTTTGCAGACCTCGGGCTGACGGAAGCTACCATCCAGCGCAAGGCGATCACGCATGCTCAGGTGAGTACCCTCTTCTGGATCAACGTTGGCGTTGGGCTGTTGCTGACGTTGATCACGGCGGCAATGGCTCCGGTGCTGGCGTGGTTCTACAGAGAGCCTCGACTCGTCGACTTGACACTCGTGATGTCTCTCACGTTTCTTCTCGGGGGACTGAGAGGGCAACACACGGCCCTTCTCAGGCGGCAGATGCGGTTTTCGGCCCTGGCCATCCGGGACGTGACGGCCCTGGCGGTTTCTGTTCCGGTCGCGATCGTGATGGCGTCGAAAGGATTTGGATACTGGGCGATCGTCGCGATTCCGCTCGTGGGAAGTTCCGTACAAGTGGTGTTGTCGTGGGTGATGGTTAAGTGGAGGCCGAGCGCGCCAAGGCGGAACGCCGGGGTTCGCTCCATGGTGAGCTTTGGTGGCAAGGTTGCCGCTTCTTATATGGCCATCAACTGGATTCGAACCGCCGACAACGTGCTCATCGGGTGGTACTGGGGCGCTGCTCCCCTGGGGCTCTACTCCAGGGCCTACAACCTTCTGATGCTCCCCGTGATCCAGATGAATATCCCGATTGGGGGCGTCGCCATACCTGCGCTGAGTAGAGTGCACGACGATCCTGAACTCTTTGCGCGATATTACATTCGCCTGATGAACCTGATGATGTGGGTTAGTGGCGGAATCTTCGGCTTCCTTTTTGCTGCTGCGACACCCGTCATCATTCTGACGTTGGGTCATAAGTGGCAGGGAGCCGCCCCTGTTTTTCAGATGCTCGCGCTTTCTGCGTTGGGACAAGTGCTTTTAGAATCGATCATCTGGTGTTTTGTGAGCCGCGGACAATCGGGGCAACTACTCAAGCTGCTGCTAGTGATCTCGCCCATCATTATTGCCGGGTTCTGCATCGGTTTGCCGTTTGGCATCAAGTGGGTGGCGGCTTCGTTGTCACTGGTGTTTGTAGCGATCCTCCCATGGATGCTCAAATACGCGTTTCGGGGGACAAATCTCACCCTGGGGCGGGTTGGCCGGGCTTTCGTATGCCCGTTGTCTCTCTGTCTCACCGGCGTTCTTGTTGCGAAACTAGCCGCCCGACTGATCGTCCCACAAGGCGTGCTCCTACAGCTCTTGGTAGTGGCCGTAAGTTTTGCGACGGTTTATTCCATGTCCGCCCTCATACCGGCCGTCCGCGCGGAAATGTTCTCTTTCAAGAAGTTGTTCGGCGAGTTGCGGCTTTCCCGTACTGCATAGCGGAGCGTGGAAGGAGTCACGCGAAGCTCGGGCCAGGCAGATGCGCATCTTTGAAATCGACCCAATACGAGACACCCGTTGGGCGGAGTTAGTCGACCAACATCGCCGAGCGTCCGTTTTCCATACGGTAGGATGGCTGGAAGCTCTCCGGCGTACGTACGGTTATGAGCCCGCGGTTTTTACTACATCCGCCCCGGACGAGCACTTACGGAATGGCTTGGTTTTCTGCCGCGTTGACAGCTGGATTACGGGACGTCGTCTGGTCTCCCTCCCATTCTCGGATCATTGCGAACCCCTTTGCGACTCTGCAGAAGTGGAGAGCTTCTTGATTCGCGGTCTGCAGGCTTCTCTGCGGAATCGAAGGTGGAGATACGTGGAGCTTCGCCCAACGGATGCAGATTTCAATCAGAAATGTAACGGAGCTCCATTTCAACCAGTGGGCAGTTACTCGCTGCATCGACTTGATCTGCGTCCTGAATTGAACTGCATATTCCGGAGTCTGGACAAGGATTCTGTTCAGCGCCGGATTCAACGCGCTCATCGGGCGAATCTTGTGGAGAAATGCGGAAGGTCAGCCGGCCTGTTGAAGGAATTCTACGACCTTTTTGTGAAAACCCGTCGCCGGCACGGTTTGCCTCCCATCCCATATCGGTGGTTTGAAAATCTAATCGCTTACCAGGGTGAAGCTCTCGAGATACGTCTTGCGTACAAGGATGAGACTCCAATCACGGCCATTCTGACCCTGAAATTCCGAGACGTCATCTATTACAAGTACGGTTGTTCGGATCTGAAGTTCAACAAATTTGGAGCCATGCCCTGGTTGTTGTGGAAAGCCATCGCGGCCGGAAAACTGGCGGGAGCTTCCGAATTTGACATGGGGCGGACTGAAGGCGGTGGGGGTCTTCTTGCATTCAAGAATCACTGGGTGCCGCATCCCGAAAGATTGGTTTATTGGAAGTATCCTCAGTCTCCGATTCGCGATACGCTCGATCGCTGGAAGCTCGGGGTGGCAAAGCGCGTTTTCTCCCGCATGCCCGAGCGGCTGTTGACGATGACTGGAGAACTGATTTACCGCCACATGGGATAGCAGCCGGATCCTCGCAGTACGATCTTGACGAAGTATCTGAGGGGCAGTACAAAGTCGTTGACGTTTCTTGTTAGGTTCTCCGCAGAGAAAGAAGAGGCCAAATCAAGGCGTGATCCAACCTCTCTTGGATTATTACCGCGTTCCCGTCGGCCTGTTCGGGGGGATCTCTGTGACATCGGACCCCGTCTCGAGCGACGACGGATTCTTCCAGCTTGGGCCGGGTGTCATTTGCTTTGGGCGAAGCTCTGCGGGTGTGTCCGGGGACCTAACAAGATCGGGCCGCTTCGACGCTTCAAAGGGCCTGCGCCTCGACCCGTCGGTGATTCATCTTCCGTTTGATTTCAATGAGGTAATCGAGAATCTGCGACAGGAGCGCTACCGGCGAAACATGGTTCCAAAGAAAACCCCGTTCGCTGCGACGCTGCCGGTGCGCAAGCTGTATTATCTGGTCCGGGAGTATCTGCCGGTTGCGATTAGAAGACAGTTACAGCGAGCCTACCTGCGCGGTTGGGAGAGGCTTCCGTTTCCTGCTTGGCCTGTCGATTTCACCGTAGACACTCTCCACGAAGCATTCTTGCGTTTGTTGATGGAGGCGAGTGGCACAAAGAATGTTCCATTCATCTGGTTTTGGCCGCAGGCTGCGTCCAGTTGTTTGATCATGACCCATGATGTGGAGACCAGTTCAGGCCGCGACTTCACTGGTCAGTTGATTAAAATGGACGCGTCGCGTGGGATCAAGGGGGCGTATCAGGTGGTGCCGGAAGAGCGATATCCGGTGCCCGATGAATATGTGAACCTGGTCCGCGCCAGTGGATGCGAGTTCAACATACACGACCTGAGCCACGACGGAAATCTCTATCACGATCGCGAGACGTTCCTGCAGCGAGCGAAAAAGATCAATCAGCATGCCAAGAAATACGATGCACTTGGCTTTCGAGCTGGAGTGATGTACCGCAACCTCGATTGGTACGATGCATACGAATTCTCGTACGACATGTCCGTTCCCAATGTGGCCCACCTGGAGCCGCAGCGAGGGGGTTGCTGCACGATCATGCCTTTCTTCATCGGAAAAATTCTCGAGCTGCCTCTGACGACCACACAAGACTATTCGATGTTTTACATTCTGAACGAGCGGAAAATTGATTTGTGGAAGAGGCAGCTGGATCTGATTCGCGAGAGAAACGGCTTGATGAGCTTCATTGCCCATCCCGATTACCTTATAAACTCTCGCAATCGGAAGGTGTATGAGGCTTTGCTCGACCATTTGCAAGAAATGGTCGGTCGCTACAAGGTCTGGGCGGCCCTGCCGAGGGACGTCGATCACTGGTGGCGGGCGAGAAGCCGAATGGAACTGGTGCGCTGTGGCGAAGGCTGGAAGATCACCGGTCCAGACAGCGAGAGAGCCTGTCTCGCTTACGCCGTTCTGGAGGGGAATCGTGTACGCTACGAAGTCACTGGAGTTCCAGAGAACGTGCGCGTTTAAGTTGGCATCTGCTCGGAGTGAAGATATCCCAGACATTGAGGCGCCCTCCACAATCCAAATGCTCGTTCGATCCCCGCGTTTCGTTGCAGCGAGCTCGCGATAGGACGGGCTGCGACCTGGGTGTTCAGGGGCTTGCATGTTCTTTCGGGTGACGAGACATGAATTCCCGTGCTTCTGCTTTGCGCCGCGGGATTGGCGCACTGGTGATCGGCGGCGACTACCAAGGCTTAGGCATCGTCCGGAGCCTAGGTTACCGCCAAGTACCAGTCGGTCTGATCGATGACGAGGTATCGATTGCGGGTTTTTCCCGCTACGCTTCATTTAGGGTGAGAGTTCCTGCCTTCGGCGATGCGAAGGAGACCGCCGAGATCTTGCTCGACCTGGGACGGAGGCGAGAGCTTTACGGGTGGGTTCTCTATCCGACTCGCGACGAGACGGTTGCAGCTATCTCCCAACACAAGCGCGAATTGGAAGAAATTTATCGAGTCCCCACGCCGGGCTGGAACACCGTAAAGCACCTGTGGGACAAACGAAATACATATAATCTGGCGAGGCGGATCGGAATTCCCTTCCCTCGAACCTGGCAGATTCGCGACCGCGCGGAATTGGAGCAGCTCGACCTCACCTTTCCGGTGGCCGTGAAGCCGGCCATCAAGGAACACTTTCTGCATGCCACGAAAGCCAAAGCTTGGCGCGCCGACGGACAGGCGGAGCTGAGGAAACTCTACGAACGGGCGTCGCGATTCATGCCAGTCGATGAACTCCTGATTCAGGATTTCATTCCCGGTGGAGGAAACGACCAATATTCTTGCTGTTTGTTTTTCAAGCAGGGCCAGGTAATCTCCCAACTTGTTGCGACCCGCCGCCGACAGCACCCGATCGAGTTCGGAAAATCGAGCACCTACGTCGAGACTATTGACCTCCCTCTGCTCGAAGAGTACTCCGAGCGATTTCTCAGGGAGATCGATTACTACGGTCTAGTCGAATTTGAGTTCAAGTACGACTCCCGGGATGGGCAGTATTGCTTGCTGGACGTAAACGGGCGGACCTGGGGCTATCACACGATTGGCAGGGCCGCAGGTGTGGATTTTTCATATCTGCTATTCCAGGACCAGCTCGAGCAGCCCGTCGAACACACCCGAGGCAATGCTGGAATCCGATGGATTCGTCTCCTCACAGATCTCCCAGTGGGCGTGCTTAGCATTTTGAGGGGCAAGCTGCGTCCCGGCGCTTATATTCGCTCTCTCCGCGAGTTCGATGAAGAAGCCGTCTTCAGCCGAGACGATCCCGTGCCGGGATTAGTAGAGATCGCACTTCTTCCGTACCTGGCGATCAAGCGCGGCTTCTGATCGAGAGTCAGCAGATGCAAACGTGTGACGTAGCGATCATCGGTGCCGGACCTTACGGGCTCTCCGCGGCGGCCCACCTCCGTCGAGTGAAGGGTTTGGAAGTACGGGTGTTCGGTGAACCCATGTCGTTTTGGGATCGCCAGATGCCCCGCGGAATGCTGCTGCGGTCGAACTGGACCGCAACGCAAATTGCCAGCCCGAACGAGAGTCTTAGCCTTGAGATGTTCCAGAAGGCACGTGGCGTGGTGTTCGGGGTGCCAGTGCCGCTCGAACGATTTGTCGAGTACGGAAGATGGTATCAGTCACAAGCAGTGCCAGACCTTGACCTGCGCAGGGTTGTTCGTGTTGAGAAGGAGGCCGGCAGATTCCAGATCGTTCTTAGCCACGGCGAAGGGCTCGACTGCGAACGCGTAGTCATAGCTGTGGGTATAGGTTCGTTCGCCTGGCGGCCACCAGAATTTGACTGCTTGCCTCCGCCCCTCGCGTCTCACACCTCCGAACAGAGGGACTTCGAAAAGCTATCCGGCAAGAAAGTCTTGGTCGTCGGATCGGGACAAAGCGCGCTAGAGTCGGCCGCGTTGGTTCGGGAAAGCGGGGGAGAAGCCGACATTGTCGCGCGAGCCGCAAAGATTCATTGGTTGCAGGGCTGGCTGTCGAAGACCCTACACCACAGATTGGGCCCGTTTGTTCGGCAAACCTTGTATGCGCCGACGGACGTTGGGCCGGCGGGCATCAGCCAAATTCTGGCTCGTCCCAACTGGGTGAGACGTTTGCCTCGCGGTGCGCAGAACCGTCTACGCAAGCGTGCTGTTCGGCCGGCTGGAGCTCGCTGGCTCGTCGATCGCCTCCAGGGAGTGCCGATTCAACTCGGCCGTGTGGTCACGACAGCTAGTCCCATCGGCGATCGAGTACGCGTCCGTCTAGATGACGGGACCGAGCGAACGGTTGATCATATTCTCCTCGGCACCGGATATCGCGTCGACGTCTCCAAGTACGAGTTTCTCTCGCCGAAATTGAAGGAAGCCATCCTCTCTTTCGACGGTTATCCGGTCTTAAAGAGCGGCTTCGAGACATCCGTCGACGGTTTGCATATTTTGGGCGCGCCCGCGGCATGGAGTTTCGGGCCTCTCATGCAATTTGTTTCGGGCACGCGATATGCATCGCGGGAGCTGATTCGTCGTGTGAGTCGTCTGAATCAGGCGGATATTGCAGACGTTCCCATACAATTTCGGTCTGGAAAGGAGACAACCAACGGAGATTGACGCTGAGTCACTGCCGCAGACGAATTCGGCACCCCGATGTTGGTCTCACGGCTCCCAACTCAGGAGGCGCAATTTCCAGTCTCTGCCTTCGCTAACGACGGCTCCAACATAGCCCGCGCCGGGTGCGAGAGAGCGCAAGCTCCACCTGAACCCATCTGCGCTGTTTAGCAGCGGCGGAAGACCGGGCGTCAGAGACACATCGAAACTATCGAGCGGGATGTGCAGTCCGTCGCCCTTGGCTTTGATGTAGGCTTCCTTTCGAGTCCAGCACAAGAAAAATCCCTCGGCTTGCAGCTCTGGAGGCAGCCTCTTAAGTTCATCGACTTCGCGTTGAGAGAAATAGCGTCGCGCGATCTCCTCGCCGCCGAATTCGGGCCGGATCAATTCCACGTCAACGCCGACTTCCCGTTCGCGGCAGATCGCGACGAGAGCCAGCCCGTGAGAATGAGAGAGATTGAAGCAAAGAGGATGCGGCAAGTGAGACGCGTGAATTGCAGGCTTCCCGCGCGGGCCGACCGCGAAATCGACCGCCTCAGGGGCACAACTTAGATACCTCCCGAGCAGGTCGCGGAGAACTCCGCGAGCAGCAATGAAATGATTTCGATCCCGTTCTAGAACAAAACGCTCTGCTCTTGCCATCTCGTTACTGTTAAGCGTGGATTGGAGGCGCTTCAGGTCCGCAGATCCGAGAGCCAACGAGGCTCGCCAGACATCAACCGCGTTATCTGTGAGTTCCGTGGCTTCGTTCGGAAACAGCCACTCATTTACTTCACTCATCGTCGAGCCATGCTCTGTGTTTCCTCGCACCATGGCCGGTCCCAGAACAACTCGGTACCATCGTACTGTTGTGGGGCCGCAAGTTCCTGTGTATCATCATCTTGCAAAACGGGCAAAGCAATCAGCCTCTAGGGGCGGCAGCTGCCAGCTGTCGTGTGGCGGAGGGGACTTGCCAGAGTCCAGTTGAAGTCTTGCGAAGAGACCGATTGTCATGAATGACGAGACGTCGAGTGCTAGGCCGCTGTTCAGCGTCATCATTGGGGTCTACAACGACTGGGGCCCGCTCGACGGGTGTCTTGCGTCTTTGGCAGAACAGGCACAGGGAACAGGTCAACCTCCGTTCGAGGTCATTGTCGTAGATGACGGCAGTGAGGTAAGTACCCCCGAAAACATCGGCTCCTGGAATCATTCCTATGCCCTTACGTTGATCCGGCAAGCGCATTCGGGAGTGGCTTCGGCCCGCAACCGCGGGGTTCAGACATCCAAAGGGTCGGTATTTGTGTTCGCGGACGCTGACTGCAGGTTCCAACGAAACGCGCTTGTGGCTCTGGCTTCGACGCTCGCCAACTCACCCCAGCATGATTGCTTTCAGTTGCGTCTAGCCGGAGACTGCTCGACACCGGTCGGGCGAATTGAGCACCTGAGGCTGACGACTTTGCAGGATCATTTGCGTCAGGCGGACGGCTCCATTCGATACCTGAATACTGCCGGATTCGCGATTCGACGGACGAGGGTAACCCGCGAGGGATTTGTGTTCGACCCTGCCGCGTTGAGGGCTGAGGATACTCTTGTATTGGCCAATTTGATCGAGGCCGGTGAGCTTCCCTTTTTCGTCGACGACTCGATAATTGAGCACGCAGTCTCGCTCTCGGTTGCGGATTTCTTTCTCAAGGGCGTGTGGTCCGCGTATCAAGAGGGTCGGACGTATGATGTCATTGCCGCCAAGGGCGTAAGGATTCGTGTCAGCCACCGCGAGCGCCTGAGCATGCTTGTCTCCATGTGGAGGGCCTCGGCAGACCCGACGATTGGACGGCTGGCGTGGTTCACGCTCGCGGCCAGACAATCTCTGCGGCTAGTCACGTCCTTTGCTTATCGGCTTCTCAGAGGAGTCGCACAGCTGCTGTATCTTGATCGTTGGCTGATAAAGACCACGAGTCCCCGTCGCGCATAACCAACCTGCTGCCGAATCGAGCACACCCGAGATTTCCTCCGGACACCGCTTGTAGTCCTTGAGCTAAGGTACTAGCGAGGACTGCGACCCAGAGGCCAGAAGCCAACGTGTACCCGGACCCGGGAAAAACATTTCCACCTCTCAGAGCCGGGGTCGCGGCATCGGGGTCAAGAGGATGGCTAAGTCATTTATTTTCAATTGGTTGCCAGCTTCTGGGGTGGTCACGGAATTGCGAGTACTGCCAAGTCCCGTGAATACGTCGTCCTTGTCCGCGCCCAGCGGTGGAGGGGACTGAGGTCCATGGAACCGGAAGTGACACGAACTGCGAATGCACCGCCAGCGATAGCACCCGACCTGCCCAACACCGGCATGGCAGTCACGGAGGAGGAAACTGCCCAACGGCTGTCTCGCATCTGGCACAGCGTTCTCGGCGTTGAGCTCACAGGGTTCGACCAGAATTACTTCGATCTCGGCGGAGACTCCTCGTTGGCGGTTCACCTTTTCGCCCAAATCGAGAATGTATTCAAGGTGAAGTTACCCCTCGCGACCCTCTTTGAAGCGCCAACGGTTCGGGAGATGGCTCGGATGCTCCGAAGCGAGGTGGCACCTTCGAGTTGGTCGCCATTGGTTGCGATTCAAGCATCCGGCTCCCGCGCTCCCTTCTTCTGCATTCATGGCGCAGGAGGCAACGTACTGATCTATCGCGAGCTTTCACGCGCTTTGGGTCCTGAGCAGCCGTTTTATGGGTTGCAGTGCCAGGGGCTAGATGGCGATAGTCCGCCGCTTGCCACCGTGGAAGAAATGGCAGCCTTATATGTGAAGGCGATCCGGAGACAACAGCCGCACGGCCCGTATCTTGTGGGAGGGTACTGCGGCGGAGGATTAATCGCCTACGAAGTGGCCCAGCAATTACGAACCGCAGGAGAAGAGATCGCGCTGCTCGCGCTGTTCGACACCATGAACTTCTCCAGGATCCGGCGCCCTTCGTTCTGGGGCTGGGGTTACTATGCCGTTGAGCGGGTCTTCTTCCACATTGCGAACTTTTGGCGCTTGGACATCAAGGGTCGAGTGTGCTTCTTTCGAGAGAAGATGCAGGTTTTGGGTAACCGTCTCCCGGTATGGTGGGGAATGATTCTCACCAAGCTCGGGGGGAATTCTGAAGAAGCGAAGTCAGAGTCACGGGTGCTGGGGCGAATCTGGGAAGCAAACGACCGAGCGTGCGAAAAGTATGTGCCGCAACCGTTCCCCGGGGTCGTGACAGACTTTCGCCCTCTGAAACAGTATCGTGCCTTCGACAGACAGGATGCGAAATGGGATCAACTCGCGCTGCAAGGCCAGGAAATCGTCATTCTCCCTGTTTATCCAGCCGGTATGCTTCTTGACCCGTTCGTCAAGCACCTTGCCATCGCGCTTGAGGAAGCGATAGACAAGGCAATCCCCGCTATTTCAAACTCACGGTAGTCACGGTCGCTGCCTGATGCAAAAATCCGCCTCAACCCTGACCGACGTTCTGACTCCGATTTGGGAACGCGTTCTGCAACGGCCGGAGATCGGCCCCGAAGACAATTTCTTCGACCTCGGCGGCGATTCTCTTCTGGCTGTTCAGCTTTTTTCGGAGATCGAGCGAGCCTGCGGCCGAGAAATGGCACCGGTCACGATTTATTGCGCGCCAACGATCACCTCGTTGGCGGCCGCCCTGGAGAATCCCGCCGGCCTACGGTTTCCGCCGCTCGTTCAGCTAAAGCCCGGAACGAACGAGCCGCCGATTTTCCTCGCGCATGGTTTAGCTGGCACAGCAATGGATTTCTTTCAACTCGTGAAATACATCGAAACGAGTCGCTTCATTTACGGGATGCAAGCGCGGGGTACGGACGGAGTGGATGAGCCGTTTGATCGCATCGAAGATCTGGCGCAATACCACTTGGAAGCAATTAGGGAGCTACAGCCTCACGGGCCTTACTTCCTCGTCGGGTATTCTCTCGGAGGGCTCGTCACCCTGGAAATGGCGCAGCGACTCACTGCCCTAGGGGAAGAGGTCGCACTGCTCGCGATGATCGAAACCTACCCGCATCCACGATTTCTCTCATTGGGGCAACGCCTGCGCCTCGCCACTCGCTTGGCGACTCAGCGCGCCACCACTCTCGGGCGACTGCCCATACGAGATGCGCTCTCGTACATCGTCCGTCCCTCGGAGCGCCGTTTATATTCGTCGCGCGAAAACAACGGAAACGCCTCGACCCACGTGCCCGCCGGTGCACCGCATACCCCGACCATGCAGCGCGCTCGCGAATATGCCTACCGCTCCTTGACTCGCTATCGGCCGAATCCCTACAGCGGTGCCGTGAAGTTCGTGAGGGCGGAGATCGTCACGGAATTCCCGGACGATCCAGCCGCGATTTGGTCTAGCCTGATCCGCGAGTTTCATGTCGAGACCGTGCCGGGAGACCATCTGGGAGTCCTGGGGACGCACTTCGAGAGTCTGGGGTCCGTCTTGTCCCGCTATCTTCGTGACACGTCATCCCACCGATAAGAGAGAGCCGGCTTACCTGACTTACTTGTGCTGACCGAGAGTCGAGGAGAGGATCTTGGCAAGATCCTCCTTTTTGGGCTTTCCCGTAGGCGTGAGCGGTATCTCCTGGATGATCAGGATCTGCGACGGTCGCTTGTAAGGGGCCAGATTGCGCGCTGCATGATCCGCCAGTTCAGCTACGTTCGCAGATGATTGCGGCGACAGTTGCACGAAAGCGATGACCTCCTCGCCGCCCTCCACTCCTTGGACGACTCGGCCAATCACCGCCGACCGCGCGATAGCCGGGTGAGTATTCAATACGGCTTCCACCTCCGCCGGATACACATTCATTCCAAAACGCACGATCAATTCCTTCGCGCGCCCCACGATGAAGAGGTGTCCGCCCTCCAACCGGGCTAGGTCGCGCGTGTTGAACCACCCGTCCCGGGAAAAGGAAGCGGCCGTTTCCTCAGGTGCTCGGTAATACCCCTTCGCGACGTTGGGGCCCCGCACGTGTAACTCGCCAACCTCTCCCTCGCCCACCGGCTTTCCCTCTGGCCCCCGCAGCTCAACCTCAACTCGAGGAAGGATTCTGCCCACTGAAAGATCGGTCCGCGGTTCGTCGATTCTTGCCTGAGCAATCGTCGGCGAACACTCCGTGACTCCATATCCGTTGTGGAGTGTCATGCCTAGGAGGTTTTCCACGGCCGACTTCACAGCGGATTGGAGTGGTGCCCCGGAGGAGGAAATTATTCGGAGTGCGGGAAATCTCAGCGGTCCTTTCAGACCCTTCGTGTTTGCGTAATCCACCAGAAGGGCAAACATGGCCGGAACACCGAGTACGACGGTGAGCCGATCCCGTTCCATCGCTGCGAGCGCCGCCACCGGGTCAAATCGCGGGGCCAGATAAAGTGTCGCGCCACTCAGCAGCGACCCTAGAAGCACCACGGAAAGCCCCACAGCGTGTGACATCGGCAGCACGCCGTAGAGATGGTCGGCTGGAGTCAGCACGCGAATCTGAGCGGAGACGCCGGCGATGAACAGCAGATTTCGATGCGTCAGCATGACGCCCTTGGGTAGTCCCGTTGTGCCGGATGTGTAGATCAGCGTGGCCACACGGTCGGCGCTGCCCTTTTCAATTGACTCTGCCTCGACCTGCTCGTTCAGGGGCCCCAGGCCAATCGGCCCGAGTCCTGCGGTGTCTCCAATGGCTGCGTTGTGCCGCTTGGCGTGCTGCGTGGCTTGCGGCGAAACGCTGGTCATGTAGACCACTCGGCGCGCCCCGCAATGATCTCGGATGTCGTCGATTTCGCGAGCAGAGAGGCGTGCGTTTGCCAGCACCGGCCAGGCATCCATTCCTGTCAGGGCAAGAAAAACCGCGACGAATGCGCGGCAATTGTCGCAGACCAGCATGACCCGATCGCCGGGGCGGACGCCCGACTCTTCAAACCAGGCCCGAGCCCGGCCGATCGCCGCCTCGAGTTGGCGATAGGTCCATGATCCAGACGCTTCGACCAACGCGATCTGATCTGGAGAGCGGTCTACCCATGGACGGATGATGTCATGGACGCTATCGGGCAAGGGCTCCGAGAGATCGAATGCCTGAGTTTCAATCATGGAGATCTATCATAGTGCAGATTTGTGCGAATCGGCGCGGAGGGTACGCCTCTGCCGCGGCATAGGGCAACCGCGTCAACCGCGTGTGGCAGGGACTAACGCGGAACGAGGCGAAGCTTCGGTCCTTCTCGACCGCAAGTATTGCAGCCAATTTCGATAGATCGCAATCGCCGGCTTGCGCCAAGTTCTCTGCAACGCGCCCGAAACGGCAGCTTCGGGAAATCTTTCCAGCGCTGCTGCACCTGGGTTCGTGACGGCATGCTCGTGAAACTCCTCTAGTAGCTGCGTCGCCGCTCGATCGAAATATCCGTGGGGCAGATTCGGATAGGTTTCGCGCTCCCCCCTAAGAAATCTCTTTACGTCCCTCCGATATTCCTTAAGCAGGGTTCGCACAGCGTATTCTGGATGACCTTGGAAGTGCACGAACAGGCTGTTTTTCTTTTTCTTCACAAACAGGTCGACGCCTGCGTCGGCACATTGCGTCAGGACTGCATAGCCTGAGGAGATCAAGGCATCGCCTCGCACTTCGTTCCACCGCGAATGCGGAATCTGCAGTTTGTCCTCGACGCCGCCCGTCAGTGCGTGCGCCCCGGTTCTCTTGTACTCGAAGACCCCGAAGTGTTTGTCGGGTAGGCGGTGGCGGGGAATGCCATCGCTATGAAGCACGCCCGCATGGGCCGCTAGACACGACAAGACAGTCGAAGTCGTATTGCGCTCGGCCCAATCCAAAATCTTGGTCAGCTCAGCCCAATAAGGTTCCTGTCTCAAATCGGGGTAGCGTGGTTCGGTCCCGGTCATAATGACGCCGTCAAACCGGTTGTTCAAGAGATCTTCAATTCCGAGGTAGAAGCTCCTCAGGTGCTGTACGCCAGCGTCACCCCTTGGAAGGTGAGGCAGCGAGTACAGCTTCAAGGAAAGCGCAACGTCGCCAGCTGAAGCTCCGAGCAGATCGAAGAACTGGATTTCTGTGTCCTCAAGCGCCGCATCCGGCATGTTGTTGATCAGCGCAATTCGGATGCGTTCGATGTTTCGGCCGCTTGCGGGGTCCTCAGGGCTCGCCAGGTTCCTTTGCGATAGCTGCCTGGGAACCCGCCCGCCCTCGATTACGAGTGGCATTCCGTGTCTCCCGACCGACGGATCCTACGTGCTAGCGCTTATTGAATCGTCTTGTCGAGTGCTTGCGCTAGATCCGCGATGATGTCGTCAATGTGCTCGATGCCCACACTCAAGCGGAGCATCTCCGGAGTTACACCTGCTTTTTGCTGTTCTTCCGGCGTTAGCTGACGGTGCGTAGTAGACGCGGGGTGGCACGCCAGCGATTTCGCGTCGCCCATATTGACCATCCGCTTGAACAGACGCAGGGCGTCGAAACACTTCACTCCCATCTCGAACCCGCCCTTGACGCCGAAGGTCAGCAACGAACAGCGGTGCGAACCGAGATAACGCTGCGCCATGGGGTACAAGGGGCTATCCGGGAATCCCGCGTAATTCACCCACGCCACCTGCTTGTGCCCGCGCAGAAATTCCGCCACCTTGCGTGCATTCTCCACGTGGCGTTCGACTCGCAAAGCCATGGTTTCAATTCCTTGCAGGAGCAAAAAGCCGTTGAAAGGAGAAAGCGTGGATCCCGTATTTCGTTGAGCCACAGTTCGGCACCGCGCGACGTAAGCGGCGACTCCGTAGTGTTCCGTGTAAACGACCCCGTGGTACGCGATTTCCGGCTTGTTCAGCATGTAGAAGCGCTCCGGATGATCACGCCAGGGAAACTTGCCGGCATCGACAATCATGCCGCCGAGCGTCGTCCCATGTCCCCCCATGAATTTCGTCATGGAGTGCACCACGACGTCGGCTCCGTACTCAATCGGCCTCAGCAAAATGGGCGTTGCCACCGTGTTGTCGACGATCAATGGCACACCGTGCTTATGGGCGACGCGCGCCAGGCCCTCGATGTCCGCAACATTTCCGGCTGGATTGCCGACGCTTTCGCAAAACACCGCCCGCGTATTCTCGTCAATGAGCCTTTCCACCGCCTCGGGGCTATCGCTCTCGGCAAACTTGCCGGCAATCCCTTGCTTGGGCAGGATGTGCGCCAGCAGCGTGTACGTGGCGCCGTAGAGCTGGGGAAGGGAGACAATGTTGTTGCCCATCTCCGCGATGTTGATCAGCGAGTAGTGGATCGCCGCCATGCCCGAGCTCACGCTGAGGGCTTCCACTCCTCCTTCGAGGGCGGCGACTCGCTTCTCAAGCACGGTGTTCGTCGGGTTCCCGATCCTCGTGTAGATATTTCCCTGGACCTCGAGGTTGAAGAGGGCCGCGCCGTGGGCCGCGCTGTCGAATTCGAACGCAATGGTTTGATAGATAGGTACGGCTACGGCCTTGGTCGCGGGGTCGCCGTCGTAACCTGCGTGAATTGCGATGGTTTCCAGTTTCATGCGTTCGAGACCTGTCCTGCCGATTACCCTACAATGGTCGACATGCTCGAAGCGGGAACGGAAGCGGGCCCGCGCGCCATTACCTTTCGCATGGTTCGCGTCAGCCGCTTGGCTGTAAAGCCGGCGCCGAATGCGAAGCGCATGACCGGGCCGAAGCTGTTCGCCGCGGAAACTCCGACGAAATACAGCCCAGGAACCGATGATTCAAACATGGATGACAACACCGGCATCCCGCTGAGGCGCTTGAGACTCGCTCGAATCTTCTGATCGAGGAACGTCAGCCGGTCGATGTCTACCTTGTATCCGGTTCCCGCAATGACGTGCTCCGTCAGGATCTCTCGTGTGGAACCGTCCAAGCCTCGCAACGACAGACACACCTTGCCGCCGCGTGCACTCGCTCGCTCCACGCTATGGCCCAGGACCAGCGGCACGCGGCCCATGACTTTGTCCTTCATGAACCATCCGGCGGACGGCCCCAGGGTTGTTCGGACCATCTCGACGCGTTGATGCGCCGGCAGGTGGTGAAATAGTGCCGCGCCATCAGAGAAGAATCGGGTCCTCAAACCCGGCCCGAGTCCCGAGTCCGGATGGCGCAGTCGCTGCCACAAGGAGCGCTTGCCGGCCTTCGGACCCGTATGGAACCGCAGAGATGTCGCGCGCGCGACGAGCTGCACGTTGGCGTCGGCGTCCCGCAGCAGACCGGCGGTGTCGATTGCCGAAGAGCCCGCGCCCAGCACCACGACGTCGCGGCCCTTGAAGGGCGTCAGATCGTGGTGGTTGTAACTGTGTGACACAAGATCCGAAGGAAGGTGAGCCAGGTCCTTCGGTATGTGGGCGAAGTGCGTGATCCCCACGGCGAGAATCACCCGTCGAGCCTTTACTTCCTCTCCATCATCCAAGCGTAGCCGGAATCCGTCGTCCGCGCGCTCCACATTGACCACGAACTTATCTTCCAGCTCGGGCACCATGCGGTCGCGGAAAGCCAAACCGTAATCGCTGAACGTCTGGAGCCCGACCGGAATTCCCATGTCCGCGTACTTGATCCCGCGCTCGGTGCAGAAGTCCTTCAGTGTGAATTGGGAATCCGGATCGTAAATGTTCGACGCAAATCCATCCGACTTGAGCATCATGCCCTTCGGCATGTGCGCCAACCAGCTGTCCATTGGGCGCCCGAAGATTCGGAATGGAATGCCGTTCCCTCGGAAGTGTGCGGCAATGGAAAGACCGTAGGGGCCTGCGCCTACAATGGCCGTTTCGATCATAAGATTAGAAAAGCCCTCGCTCCTTTAGTTTACCGGGTTGCGGTTACCGACCCGGTGATGGAGGCTCGCTTCAAGACGCGCGGAAGGAGACCTCCGAACGGATGCACCAGCGGACTCCCGACGACACCGTGAGCCTGCCTGCTTACGCAAGTGCAATACCGTTGCCTCCCTGCCGTCCAATAACGTGTTTATAATGAATGACTTAGGAGAGAGGTGGGGGCCGTCTGGGGAAATAATTTTCCCTTTCGGCCAAGCATTTGCTCACGACGCCACCGAAGGCAGCCGAAAAGCGGCTAGGTCCTCCCTGGAACGAAAGCTCTTCTTGGTCCGGTTTGCAAAGTGTCGTCAGCGGATGAAGGTCAACTATAATCACGAGAACGCTCTTGTTTTATACCGTCTGAAGTTGTATCCGGCAGTGCACCTGTAGACCGGATTCATGTAGTCACGGAGTAAGAGTGCAACGAAGGATTCCTCAACTCGACGCTGTTCGGGGCGTAGCGATTCTCGTCGTGATGTTGCACAACATCAGCCTGAAATACCCCGTTCTGCATTCCGAGCAGGTATTCGCCAATGGGTGGATGGGTGTGGATCTCTTTTTCGTGCTTTCTGGGTTCTTGATTACGGGCATTCTCGTTGATACCAAATCCTCGGAGGGTTTTTTCAAGAATTTCTACGTGCGGCGCTGTCTGAGGATCTGGCCACTTTATTATTCACTGATCTTCTTCATGTTTGTTGTCGTTCGCTTTTTGAACCACGCGGAATATCTGACTGTGGTGCAGACGTCGTCCCCCTGGTGGGCTTTTCTTATTTTTCTGCAGAACTTTCTCTTGCCTATTTCGACGAATGCCGCTGGGCCCCTTGGTGTTACCTGGTCTCTTGCGATCGAGGAGCAGTTCTATCTGATTTGGCCTCTGGTTGTCCGATTCTGCTCGCCCAGGCAGTTGCGGAACCTTGCGATCGCGGAACTCTGCGTTTCTCCCGCGCTACGCTACTGGCTCTCGCTGCATCACGTCTACCTCTACACAAACGTATTTTGCCGGCTAGACGGCCTAATGGCGGGGGCGTTTCTCGCTTTGCTCGTTCGGTCCGTTGGTTTCGTTCCGTCAAAATACCTCGGTCGTGCTTGGCTCTTGCTTGCCGTCGCGGCACCGCTCGCTTTCCTGACGGGGGCGTTGCAGCTTCAGTGGATCGTCTTTTCTTTCACAGCTTTCGCTTCCGCCGCATTCGTCTATCTATCGATGTTTTCCACGCAAAAGTGGCTTCACTGGGTGATGACCAACCGATTCCTCATTCTTACGGGGATGATTAGTTACGGGTTGTACCTGCTTCACAAGATCCCGTTTGGCTTCGTGCAGGTATTTCACCTGGATCGCAATCCGCTTCTTCCGATGGCGTTCATTCTCGTTATGAGCTACGCGATCGCGCTGCTTTCTTGGAACCTGCTTGAAAAGCCGTTTTTGAGGCTCAAGCGGTTCTTCGAATCGGAGCCAGGGAGGCGGGCAGTTCTCAACGCTCCGATTTCAGAGGTTCAAGACTGAGCACACCACCGGACTCTCGCGTCGTCGGGGGCATTTCGGCCTATACTACAATGATTCGGGAACGCTAGTCCTGCCCGTAGGTCAACCGGAGATACCATGTCTCAGCCGATCTTCAAGGTGAACCCAGAAACTGTCGAGGTGCAGCCCGAACCCATCCCGCAGGACTGGATTTTGAACGGTGCGCCAGTGGCGCGTGGCCACAAACTTGCCACCAGCCACGACTGGCTTTCGACCGTCGTGGTTTGGGATTGCACCGCAGGTCGCTTCACATGGCGCTATGGTCAGGATGAGGTCATCCTTGTGATTTCCGGCGAGGCATTCTTAGTCAAGGACAACGGTGAAGAACTTCGCTTTGGCGCCGGAGATGTTGGATACTTTCGGGCCGGAACCGTGGCCACCTGGCGTGTAGCTGACTATATTCGAAAGGTTGCGATTGTTCGCGAAACGACGTGGCGGCCCCTCGGATTGGCGTGGAAGGTCGTGAAGAAACTGATGCGAATAGTTACCCGGACGGATAAATCGCCTTTCTAGCGCCGTGTCGTGCGCGCAACGTCCATGAACCAAATTACTCCAAGACTGCGTCCCGGCGATCTTGTTCAAGTGAGATCTCCACAGGAGATTCTCCAGACACTGGACGCTGATGGAGCGCTCGGCGGATTGCCTTTCATGCCCGAGATGGTCGAGTTCTCCGGGAGGGTCTTTCGCGTAGCCAGGCGCGTCCTAAAGACGTGCTCCTACGGAACCTCCTCTACGATGTTGGCGTTTAATGCCGATGATGTCGTCATTCTCGATAGTCCGCGTTGCTCTGGCGTCGAGCACGACGGCTGCCCGAAAATGTGCGTCATTTTCTGGCGCGAAGCATGGCTGCGTAAGCTGGACGGCCGTGCGCAGGAATTGAATCCGGAGCCCAAGTCCGTTGACGCACTGCGCGCCCGCTTGAAGACGAAGAGCGACCCGGCAAGATACTTCTGTCAGGCGAGCGAACTTTTTAGCGCGGGGCACCAGTTGTCGCGCAAAGAGCGGTTCGCGAAGTGCGTCGATGATGTTCGCGACGGCAACTGCACTTCGCTGCAGATGGTCAAACGAATTGCAATCTGGCTGTTCTGGAGAATTCGCCGCGCACTCTTGGGGCCTTATGGCAGAGGGGCCAGCAAGTCCAGTCCGACCGAGAGCCTGAATCTTCAGCCGGGAGAGTGGGTCCAGGTGAAATCCATGTCGGAAATCACCGCGACCCTCAATGAGAAGGCCGCCAACCGTGGACTCTGGTTTTCGCCGGACCAACGTCTGCTATGTGGCAAGGAGCGCCGCGTCGTCAGGAGGATCGATAAGCTGATTGTGGACGGCACCGGGGAGATGCGACGGCTGCGAGACACGGTGTACTTGGAGGGTTCGATGTGCAGCTGCCCCCATGTGGCCTTCGGTGGATGTCCCCGCGACGAATTTGTATATTGGCGCGAGGCGTGGCTTCGTCGGTCAAGCGGCCCGCGCTAAGTCGTCGCCATGCTCGCTTGCTCGATCACCGTTTCTGGAGCAGGCATACGCCTGTCCACGGGTAGTTTCCAGAGATCTCTTTCGGTTCGGGCAGCAACGACAACAATTCAGCTGGCGCCCTCCCCAACTGCGCAGCGGTCTTCAGGAATCCCTGGATATCCCTGGGTTCCCATCCGTGAGGAACGAAGAACCGTGCTCCTTCCGGGGGCCCGAATTTAAAGGCGGCATTGGCTTCACTGAGCGGTTTTCCCGTGGAACGTTGCATCAGCTTCAGTTGCCCGGGAGATGCGAGATCAATGATCCACTTCTTGAAATGCCTGCCGCCGGCGATATCTTTGGCAAGGGACGCTACCTCCTCGGCGGCAAAATAGATCAGCAGACCCTCGGCCATCACCACGATCTCTTTCGCACGCTGATCCAACTCCGCGAAGAAGGCTCGCCTCTTCTCTACGTCTGATAAATCGAGACCCACTCGCTCGAGGCTGCACCTCGTCCGATCGCTTTTAAGAGTTTCTTCCTTGTAGGAGACGATTTCGGGAAAGTCAACCTCGACCCACTGCAGTCTTGCGGGGAGTTCCATCCGGTAAGGGCGGGCATCAAGGCCGGCGGCCAGGTTAATCACCATATCTGCTCCGGCCTCGATCTCGCGTGAAAGAAACTGATCGAACAGATACGTGCGTGCCACCCACGCCCATTCGTGCTTATTTCCCTGGGGGAGCGTTTGTGCTATTTCAAACCCTCGCTTGCCCGCCAAGCGTTCTGCGAACGGATCCCGAAACAGGGCATCGGGCCTCTCCGTTTCTCGAGCCCGGAAGTAGGCAACCCAGCGCGCTGTATCCGAAACGTTCCGAACCGGAGAACTTGGCGGATTCACGCGCCCATTATGAAGCAGACGGAAGACCCCTGACAGGGGGTAATCCTCGCTTGTCACCCAAGGACTAACTTCTGGAATCCTTCTAAGGAGCTCCCTGAGGAACAAATTTGCCACAATAGGTAAGTGTTTTCATTCGTTTTCCTCTCGTTTTCGGGGAATGCCTTGGCATCCCGCACTTAACAGGCTTGTTTTCAATGAATTGCAGCGGGACCAACGGCTTGTGAGCAGTCCCCCTTTGGTCGAAGGATTGCGTTCACCGGATATGAGAGGCGTTCGAAACCACTGACCCGTGCTGTATTGTGTTGTAATTACGTGGTTTAGCGAGTTTGTGTGAGGACTAGACGGATGCGGCTGCTGGAACACGCCCGGAAATAGACTCTTGGCGAAGTACCGGAAAGGACAGTTAGGATGGTAACCAAGGATCTTGCGATGCCTTCGGCAGTTTCCGAGCGAGTTCAGCCCTTCCATCCCCGCGAGTACCGGAATGCCTTGGGACGATTCGCCACCGGCGTGAGCGTCGTCACGACCCACCACGAAGGTCGCACGCACGGCATGACGGCGAATGCCTTTGTATCCGTTTCACTCGATCCCCCCTTGGTCCTGCTGTCTTTGGACAACCGTTCGCAGATGCACCAGATCCTTCCCGTCACCGGGCTCTTTGGGGTAAGTGTGTTGGGAGAAGAGCAGGAAGCCATCAGCAATCACTTTGCGGGCAAGGTAGTCGATGGGTTGCACGTGAATTTCACGACGCGCTGCAACGTGCCTGTGTTGGAGGGTGCTTTGGCATATTTCGTCGCGCGCGTCGTCAACACACACTCGGCGGGCGACCACACGCTGTACATCGGCCACGTTGAGCACTTTGAATCCGCCGCCGGCAGGCCGCTTCTTTTCTACGCCGGAAGCTATGAGAAGATTCACAAGAAGGTGAGACCCAAGCGGTAGGCGCCCGGCTCGCACACCAACCTTGGCGCACGAACAGGCGGCCGCACCTCGAATGGGTTTGCGCGAGCATAGGACATCCGAAGAGGAGTTCCTCGCGATTCCCGCCGCCCTGTTCAGAACGATACGGTTGAGGAGAAGCAGTTGATGAGAACTGAGGAAGTCCATTCCGTAATCCTGGGGGCCGGCCCCGCTGGGCTCTCTGCGGCCTATACGTTGGCCAAAGCAGGTTGCGCGCCGGTTGTCCTTGAAAAGAGCAAGTTCGCCGGCGGGCTGATGCGCTCCATCAAGCGCGGCGATTTCGTCGTCGATATCGGACGGAAGGAGCTATACAACCGTCTGCCAAAGGTCGACGGGTTTTGGGACGAGCTTCTCGGTGCGGATTACTGCGCTTACCCTCATCGGGGCGGCGTTCTTTTTGACGGTCACATCATTGAAATCTCATCCTCATTTCGAGGTTTCCGGCGCGGGATGCCGTTGTCGATGCTGATGGGCTGTACGTGGGATCTCTTATCGGCGAGGGCTCGTTATTCGGGTCAGCCTCACAATCTCGAAGAATATTTCTATCAAAGGCGTGGGCGTCGACTCTCGCAGGTCATTTCCCAGGGCTTCCAGGAGAAGTTGGCTGGAGTGAAATGGGCCGACGTGCCTTTGCCTGAACACTACGAGGACAGCGAAGACTCGAGCATGTTCAGCACGATTAAGGCTCTGATGACGCGTGCTCTCGCGAAAAAAGAAGTCAATACTGCCCAAGGGCTTTGGAGGCACCCCGCAAAAGGCACTGGCCAAATCTGCGAGGCTTTGGAGCAGGGCATCGTGAAATACGGCGGTCGCATCCACTTTGAGGCCAACGTCCTCGAGATGAATGCTTCCAGCGGTTTTATCGACGGGGTCAAGGCCGAAGTTGCAGGCGAGACGTTCTGCTACAAACCAAAGTACGTTGTCTCGAGCATCCCTTCTCATTTCCTGCTGAAACTTCTACTGAAGGACCGGTTTGATGCTTTGGATGGAAGTCTCAAGGCTCCTCCTTCGTCGAAGAAGACGATCGTTCTCGTGTACGTCTTCCTCGACGAAGAGCCGCACTTTCCCCATGGTTGGCTCAACGTTACTTGTCCCAAAACGAGGATCGGGAGAATCACCAACTACTCCGGCATCAACAGCAGAATGGTGCCAACAGGGAAGACGTGTCTGTGTTGCGAGTTCTATTGTTACGCCGGGGACAGCTTGCTCGAACTCGACAACAAAGCCTTCGCACAACTTGCTCTGCAAGAGTGTCGCAAGTATGGCTTGGCCAACCCCGACAAGTGCTCCGACGAACTTGTGATCAGGCTCCCAGGTGCCGACGCTTCGCAGAACCGGCACAACTGGATGAGCAATATGCGGCAGGGTCTCCTCGACGAACTGAGCCGCTTCAAGAATCTCTATTACGTCAGCCGAACGGACCTGGATATCGCGACTCTTGCGGGAGTTGAGTCCGCCGAAGCCATTCTTTCCGGCGACAGAGCCACCTTCGATCGGCATATAGATCCAAACGAGTTGGACATTCAGAGTACGAAGAAGACCTTCGAATTCAGGAATCCAGCCGAACAAGGCATCTAAATCCTTCGAATTTGTCCCGGAAGCAAGGGCTGTCTCGTAGCTGTTCCGGCGCTGCACACCTCAGCGCTCCGCTACACAGGTGATTCCGGCACCTTTCGCTCCCCACCTTCCGACTTCCACGGGCCGATCCCGTCTAAGTACTACCCAAAATCACCGGGAAGTACTATTGGGCATCCTTCGCTCCCAACTCAAAATCTGGCGATAGTCAACTGCAGACGTGTCGGGAGGCTCGCGCAAGTATGCGTCCAGTAGCGCAAATGAAGGAAGTAATCGTGATCGGGGCAGGTCCTTACGGTCTGAGCGCCGCCGCTCATTTAAAGACCGCGGGAGTGGATACCCTTGTGATCGGTCGCCCGATGTCGTTCTGGGAGCATCACATGCCCGGCAAAATGCTCCTACGGTCCAAAATCGAGGCCTCAAATATTCATGCCCCCCAGAAAGACTTGTCGATCGAGGGCTTTGAGCGCGCCACGAAGCGCAAGCTGCCCGAGCCGCTGCCTGTAGAGGACTTTATCGAATACGGCAAATGGTTCCAAAAGCAGGTTGTCCCAGACGTCGAAACTCGCCTCGTTCGCAACCTCTCTCCTAGTAATAGCCATTTTGACCTGACGCTTGAAGACGGTGAAAAACTTCAGGCCAAATCTGTTGTATTGGCGCTCGGAATTGGCTATTTCGTGAACAGACCTGAGCAATTTACCAACGCTCCCAGGGAACTCGTCCCACATTCTTCTCAACTCAGTGATCTCACTCAGTTCGAGGGTAAGCGAGTCGCCGTAGTGGGCAAGGGTCAGAGTGCCCTCGAATACGCTGCTATTCTCCGCGAAAACGGAGCCGACGTTGTCATACTTACTCGCGCTGCCCAACTGGCCTTCCGCCCGTTCGCTTGGCGCAAACACTTATTCCGGAGGCTGACAGGCGGACCCCTTCGGCCATTTTCATTCAAGGTGTTTCCTCCGACGGATCTCGGAACGATCAAGACCGCCCGGAAAATGGCCGACCCTGAAAAATTTCGCAGACAGTCTTCCGCTGTCCAGACCCAGTTGCTCAAGGACTGCGCGAGACCCGTCGGGGCGTATTGGTTGCAACCGAGGTTACAAGGCGTCCAGGTTAGAACCAGTGTTACGGTTGCGACCGTCGAAGTCACCGGAGATCGCCTGACCCTCACCCTCAGCGACGGAATCCGGGAAACAGTCGATCGCGTGGTCCTCGCCACGGGCTACAAGATTGATCTCTCCCGATACAACATCCTCGATGACGTCCTGAAGAAGAACATTCAGCAGACCTCCGACGGCTATCCCGTGTTGGAGACAAGCCTTCAAACCTCCGTACCCGGCCTTTACATGACTGGCGTTGTTGGCGAACGGACACTTGGCCCAACGTTGCGTTTCGTAACTGGCACCAACAATGCCGGTCCGCGGCTTGCTTCCGCGATTGTCGCCCGGCGCATCCCTCGCTAGCGGCAGCAACCAAGGAAAATTAGCCAAATGAAGAGTAATCGGCGCAAATCAGGAAGTGAGCCGAAGTGCCCGGGTGCCATTGTGCTGGGTGGGAATTTTGTAGGTCTCGGCGTGGCCCGAAGCCTTGGCGCTCATGGCATACCAGTCTGGGTTGTTGATAGCGATCGGTCTAAATCGATTGCGCAATTCTCTCGGTACACTGAGCGCTTCATTGAAGCAAAAGGAAATGTGCCAGAATTCCTGCTTCGTGCGGCTGACGAGGAAGGCTTGGACGGTTGGGTTCTATTTCCCACAAGCGACGAGTATTTGGCATTGCTGTCCGATCATTACGAGGCTCTAAGTTCCGTGTACCGATTGGCTTCGCCTCCCTCCGAAGTCACTCAATTTGCCCTGGACAAGCGGTTGACCTACCGCAAGGCTGACCAACTGGGAATCGCGACGCCCTGGACTGTCTCGGGCCGGACTCTGTCAGAAGTGGGGCCTGCGAACCTTTCTTACCCGCTGATTCTAAAGCCTGCAGTCAACCACCATTTTTTCCCTCACACGAACGTGAAAGCCTTCGCGGTGGAAGACTCAACAGCCCTGGAACAGCGTTTCGCTCAAATGAGCCGCTACATTTCTCCCGATGCAATTCTCGTCCAAGAGCGCATCCCTGGCGGCGGGGAGAATCAGTTTTCTTTTTGCGCCATCTGCCGCGAAGGCCGGGTAATCGCCTCCTTAGTTGCCCGGCGCCAGCGTCAATATCCGATCGAGTTCGGCAACGCCAGCACGTTCGTGCAAACAGTCGACGAGCCGGCCGTGGAATCATCGGGACGGCTGTTTATGGAAGGCATTCAATACGATGGCATCGGCGAAATTGAATTCAAATTTGACTCGCGCGACGGCAAATTCAAGATCCTCGACGCCAATCTGAGGCCTTGGGGTTGGCTGACTCTGGGCAAGGCCGCTGGAATTGATTTCCCTTATCTGCTGTGGCAGCAAAAAACCGGCTTGGAGGTCGCGCCTGTTCCGGCGTGCCGGTCCGCCGCATGGGTTCGTGAAATAACCGACATGGTCGCAATCGCGAAGTCTCGCAGTCGGTTTCGGGAAGTGAACAGACTCTTGAGAGCTTGGGTCAGCGGAAGGTTCACCCTGGCTACTTTTTCCCTCGCTGATCCGGTCCCGTTTTTTGCCGAGCTGATTTTGTGGGGCTACTCAGGGAAGGCGCGCCAAAGGAAGGCGAAACAGGTTCTCCAACCGGATCTTCGTTCAACGGCCTAGGAAGATTGCGGCACCGCTTAGGGTGATGATGGCGCCATTTTGACGCTAGTTTTCACGGACCAACCAGCTTCCTCGGGGTCATCTTGAGCCCAATTTGCGACATCGCGGGGGCGGGCATTTGGTGGAATCAATTTACCACAGTGTGTAAGTGCTTTCTTTCGTGGCCCCTTGGCTGAGGCGGCATAGCGTGGCTGTATCAACCTAACCCCCTTTGTTTCAGTGGGTTAGCGTGGGAAGGCGGCTTGTCGAAACGCTCCGCTTTGGTCGAGCGATTGCGTCCTACAACCTTGGTGGCCCGTTAGGCGTAGCTCGCCCGCAACGCTGGCTGCCAGCGTCTGAGTTCCTGGAGAGGTTCGGAGCACGGTGAAACCGACGGCACTGATCGCTACCACGGCCCGCTGGTTCCCCACGGCAAGGCTCGCTGTCGCCTTGGCGAATGCGGGCTTCACGGTCGATGCTGTCTGCCCCTCTAGACACTCTCTCACCAACACGGGTTCCGTGCGTCGGCTCTTCAACTATCGCGGACTTTCTGGTCCAACTTCGTTCGCTGACGCGATCTCGGTTTCGAAGCCGGACTTGATTGTTCCGGGCGATGATTTGGCCACCCAGCACCTAAATCTCCTTTACGACCAGCAGCGAGGCAAGGGGCTGGCCGGAGCTGCGACCTGCGCTTTGATCGAGCGCTCGTTAGGATTGCATGAAGGCTTCTCAGTCGTGAATGCGCGGGCAAAGTTCATAGCAGCGGCGCAAGGGGAAGGCGTCCGCGCACCGAACACTCGCGTAATTCGCAACCGTGAGGAACTCAAAGAGTGGATCTCTCAAGCAGGGTATCCAACAGTTTTGAAGGCTGACGGTTCCTCGGGTGGTGACGGCGTTCGAGTTGTTCGCAATCCTGAAGACGCGGAACGAGCCTTCCGGGTTCTTCAGGCCCCGCCGTTGCTGGCGCGTGCCGCCAAGCGGGCGCTAGTGGACCGCGATCTCAGGCTGGTGCGGCCCTCTCTTTTCCGACATCGCTCGATTGTGAACGCCCAGGAATTCATTTCGGGACGGGAAGCAACCAGCACCGTTGCATGCTGGAAGGGAGAGGTCCTGGCTGCCCTCCACTTCGAAGTCATCAAGAAAGTCGCCGCCTCCGGCCACGCCACCGTTCTGCGCTTGATCGAGAATCCGGAAATGACCGCGGCCGTGGAGAAAGTTGTGCGCCGCCTCAAACTCTCGGGCGTCCACGGGTTCGACTTCATGCTGGAATCTCAAAGCGAAAATCCATGGCTCATCGAGATAAATCCGCGGTCCACGCAGGTCGGACATCTGCCGCTGGGTCCAAACCGCGATATTCCGGCAGCTCTCTACGCCGCAGTGTCTGGGCAAGCAATCAAGCCGGCTCCCAAAGCAACTGATGACGCCACGATCGCGCTTTTCCCGCAAGAGTGGATCCGCGATCCTGCGAGCCCCTTTCTGAAGTCTGCCTATCACGACGTGCCTTGGGACAAGCCCGAACTGATTCGGGCCTGCGTGCGAGCTCGCCGGAAGCAGCACGCTTGGTACTCCGAGCAGGAGAGGCTTCAGGCCTTTTCAATGGCTCGCTTGGCTCCAAGTCCCGGATCGGTCGAAGCGTCGCCAGGGGCTCGTGAACTGGAGAAGCTGGCAGACGTCGCCTTCGCCGCACGAAAGGCTGAGCAATGAGTCCTCGTCCAGAGCGTTTGCCTCAAGGCGCGCCATTGTACCCGTCGCATAGCATGCGTCCGCGCGGCGCTCAGTTGCAGCCCCAGGCAGCTGTTCGCAGACCCCTGAAAGTCTTCAAATTTGGCGGTACGTCCGTAGGGGATGCCCTCTCCATCGCAAGAGTTGTTGACATCGTTCGAACGTCAGTGCTCGCCAGCGATGTTGTCGTAGTTGTTTCGGCCATGAGCGGGGTGACCAACAAGCTGCTTGACGCAGCCTCACAATCGGCCGAGGGGGATCGCCACTCGGTTGCTGCGACTTTCCGCGAGTTGCGCGAGCGTCACGAAGAAGCTGCGAAGTCTTTGATTGAGTCGGTTCACGCGCGCCGAGTTACTCTCGTCAGGTTGCGAGAAGTCTTGGACGAAGGAGAACGCCTCTGCGGAGATGTCCTTGCCCGCCGCCAACTGACGCTCCGTGAGACGGACGCCATCTCAGGATTGGGCGAGCGCCTGTCGGCTCCCCTCGTGGCTGCGGCGCTCGCTGCTGCGGGAGTCGATAGCGAGGCAATCGAAACCACGGAACTCGTCGTAACAGATGGAAATCATGGCGGCGCGGAGCCCTTCATCGATCTCACGCGCGAACGGTGCGAGATCCGTGTGCGACCGCTCTTGCTGCAAGGCATCGTCCCAGTCGTCACGGGCTTTATCGGCGCTACACGGGAAGGCGCATTGACCACTCTGGGCCGCAATAGCTCGGACTTTTCCGGCACCATCGTCGGGGCGGCCCTGAATGCCGACGAGGTTGTTTTGTGGACGGATGTCGACGGTATTCTTTCGGCCGACCCCAGGCTCGTGCCCACGGCGCGTCCGATCCCCCAAATGTCGTATCAGGAAGCGTCCGACCTCGCCGATTCCGGCGCCAAGGTTCTCCATTCCAAGACGCTGCGCCCGGTAATGCAACGGGGCATCACTCTCACAATTCGGAACACGTTCGCTCCAGATCGCCCGGGTACAAGAATCGCTCCGGTCGGTTCTTTCACCGCCGTGGAAATGAGGGCCCTCGCTGCTGCTAAGAACCGATCCCTGATTACGGTCCGCGGATCAAGTAGGATCACCACTTCGGAGATTCTCACCCGTTCGCTCGCAGTCGTGGGAGCCGAATTGCCGTTGATCCTGCCATCCTTCTCATCCCGTCATGAAGTTTCTTTCGTCGTTTCGTCTTCTCAGGGGGATCACGTCCTGCAAGCTCTGCGGTCCGAGCTTGCTTTGGAACTCGCGAACCGATGCATCGGCGAAGTAACCCTCCAACCGGGGGTCTCCGTTATCACCGTGGTTGGCTACCAGGCGAAGGGCGCCTCGCGCAGGCTCAGTCGTTTGGTTCGCGCACTCAATGGTCAGAACCTGAGTGTTCTCGCGAGCGTTGCGAGCCCTGCCGGATCGAGCATCCGTCTTGTCGTAGCGGATGAGGACATGCAGGCCGCCCTCGTTGCTGTCCATGATGAATTCCACCGACAGTCTGCTTCCGAGCCTCGGAGCTTGGAACCGCCCATCAAACGCTCTTGAACGCAACGATTAGTTCGGGGCGTCCGGGTGCTTCAGTTTCAAAGGCACATCTCGCCTACGGGATTCTCGTCTCGGCTTCAATTCTCATTTGCCTCAAGAGACTGACGGCGTTGACCGCGTATGCCTTGGGCCATGATTCGAGTTCGCAGATTCTGCTCATCCCATTTGTCGCTGCCTATCTCATTTGGCTCGCTAGAAAACGTGTTTTCACCGTGATTGACCCCAGCCCGCTTCCTGGAGCCGCGGTGATGCTGACGGGCGGGCTCTTGTTCTGGCTTGCCGGCTCGGCATCATGGCCCTTGCCCGGGAACGAAAATCTCTGCCTGTCCGCATTTGCCATGTTTCTAATTTGGGTGGGAGCCTTCGTCCTTTGCTATGGATTGGCCGCTACCAGGGCCGCGGTCTTTCCGCTTCTGTTCCTGCTGTTGATGATTCCGTTGCCTGACCCTGTTTTGGATTGGGTTACCTTTCTGCTGCAGCGAGGATCGACCGAAATTACTTATCTAATCTTCAAGGCTGTGGGCGTTCCGGTCTTCCGTCAGGGCTTTTTTCTCACCGTCCCAGGAATCACGATCGAGGTTGCGAAGGAATGCAGTAGCATTCGCTCGAGCATAGCTCTCGTGATCACCTGTTTGATCGCTGCTCATTTTTATCTTCGGACCTGGTGGAAAGCCCTCCTTTTTGTTCTGATAAGCCTTCCCTTGTCGGTCGTTAAGAACGGTATCCGTATCGCGACACTTACGCTGCTTAGCTTGTATGTCGACCCCGGCTTTTTGCATGGAGATCTCCACCGCGACGGAGGCTTCGTTTTCTTTTTCCTCGCGCTTCTGATGTTGTGGCCCGTGCTGGTCGGACTGGAGAGGTCCGATCGGCAACACACCCTCCACACCGTTGCTCACACCTGACAATTCTCTGGCTTGGCGCTGAAGCTGCCTGCGCCGTGCCCGCATCGGCGTGAGGATTCGCCCATGCTAAACTGACGTGTGGTCCCCCTTCACGAAATGATGAATCGAAAAAATCAGCCGACTGATTTCTTGCTGCAGTCTGAAGCCGGCGCCTGGCGGAACCGAATTCTGATTGCTGCGCTCACTGGCATATTCTTTCTCACTCTGTATCCGTTTCGATTTTCGCTGCATACCAGTTTGCCTGCTGGCAGGTCTCCTTTCCTCTTGGACACTTGGAACCAGATGAAAAGTCCTCTGCCCCTCTTCTTGAACGTCCTTCTCTTTATGCCGTTTGGACTGGGGCTCGCGTTACAGTTTCGCAGTCGCGGAATATCGTGGGTTTTGACCATTCTCTACACTTGCGTTGCGGGCGCGTTTCTCTCGTATACCATCGAGTTCTCCCAGATTTACATTCCACGGAGAGATTCGGGCTGGGAAGACATCCTGACAAACTCCTCTGGCTCTCTGGTCGGCTCCCTGCTTCTGGCATTTCCAGGACAATCGATCCTGGCCGCCCTGAACCGCCTCGAAAGGGCCATCGAGGCATGGCTGAGTGTAGATCGCGCCGCCGTGATTTTGCTTGCGTTCCTGGCTCTTGCATTTGGCACATCTGCGAGATGGCAAGCCGAAGCCAGCATCAGGGATTGGGACGAGCACTGCTACCTCGTCATCGGGAACGATGCCACAGGGCACCACTCTTGGCCCGGCAGCGTTTCTCGTTTGCAGATTTGGAACCGCGCGATACCCAATGGCTCTGCCGAAGACGTAACCCTCGGCCGCGATCCGGGGAATCGAATTCCTCTTCCCCTCGTCGACTTCCATCCTTCCGCCGATCCGCTCCGGCAAGATGCCGGCGGATTATCCATTCATCTCTCTCGATTCCCATCCCAGACGCCGACGTTCGCGGGTGCATTGGGAGCTTCCGATGACCAATCGTGGTTGGCCACCACGGCTCCCGTCTCTGATCTGATCCACAGCCTTCGCGAGGCAAATCGGTTTTCGATTCACGCTGTAGTCGTTCCTGAAACGTCCGACTCTAGCGGGCGTATTTTCTCGTTGTCCGAGCCGTCGGGTCTCTCTGATCTTTATCTCCGCCAGGAAGGGCGCGGCCTCGTGTTCTGGTTTCGAAACGGAGTCTCGGTCAAGCGGGCCATCCTTGCCTGGACGATTCCCGACGTCGTTTCGCCGCATCGGCCTACCGACATTCTCTTTGCATTTGACGGATCCGTCTTGCGCCTCTGGATCGATGGGAAGGGGTATCCTGAATACCGTTTGAGTCCCGGCACCGCCTTTGCGCAGTGGATCCGCTACGTAAAGGTCGCTGAACTCGATGGCTACCAGGACATCTACTATGCCGCGCTATTCGTTCCGGTGGGAGTGTTGCTTGGAATAGCCATGCGAAAGCCCTCGTCGCGGGGCACGGCCGGAATTGCCTTGCTCATCTTCGGGGGCATCGTGGCGCCGCTGGTTCTTGAGATGATCCTTGTTCGCGTCAGCAGGCGGCCGTTTTCGGCCGGCGAGTTGGTCCAGTCTGCGCTCTTGGTGATTGCCGGATTCTTGTGGATCAATACCGATGCGTGGATCACGCGGCAGTCGGGCTAGGCTTGGCACGCTCAGTTATTCGGTATGGTGACCGACACCTGATTCGACGTCATACTTTCGATCTGCGCTGAATCAACGGCGGTAACCACATAATTGTAAGTCAGTCCGCCCGCAACATTCGTGTCTTCATACGTCGTCTGCGACTCTGCCGTTGAGTTCAGCTTCGTAAATTGGCCGCTGGTCGTAGACCGGTAGATGTAATAGCCGATTACGGAAGCCGACGTGCTCGCGTCCCAATTAAGAGTCACCGTGTGTTGACTGGCTGTGCTGCTGCTCACCGTTGATCCCGTTAGGGAAATCTTTGCCGGCGAACCTGTCGCGTTGCTCGAGACGGTCAGCGCGCCCGTCGCGTTACCCGCCTGAACGGGAAGGAAAGTTACGATCAACGTGTGTTGTTGCCCGGGCGTTAGCACGATGTTCGTCCCTCCCCCAGACGTGATCGAAAATCCCGATCCCGTAATCTTGATGCTCGAGACCGTCACATTGACGTTACCCGTGTTCTTCAGCGTTATGTCTTGACTCGCTGACTTTCCCACTGAAAGTCCACTAAATGTGATGGAAGCCGGCGAAACCACAAGCCCGACCGTTGGGTTCACAGCCGTTCCGCTCAGCCCGATCTTCAGAGGTGACCCGCTCGCGGTGCTCGTGATCGAAATCGTTCCGGACTTGCTTCCCGTCGAGGTTGGCTTGAACAGGGCCGTGAACGTCACCCCTTTCCCCGGCGACAGCGTCAGAGGAGTGCTGAGCCCGGAAACGCTGAAGCCCGTTCCGCTCGTTGTAACCCCGGTTACCTGGATGTTCACCTCTCCCGCGGCTTCCAGTTGCATTGTTTGGGAAGCGCTCACTCCCACTACCACGCCGCTGAAAGTTGCGGACGAGGGCGTCGCTGTCAGCACATCCGTTGCCCCCGTGCCCTTCATGCTGACGATCATCGGAGAATCGCTGTCGTTCGAGGCGATCGAAATGCTCCCGCTCGCGGCACCCGTGGACTTTGGCGCAAATGCGGCGACGAACTTGACGCTTGTGCCCGCTGCCAGCTCCTGCGGAAGAGTAATTCCCTGGATGCTGAACCCCGTGCCTGTGGCCGTAATTTTGGTCACGGTGGTGCTCGCCGTCCCGTTGTTGACGATGCTCACGCCCTGCTTCGCCGTCGACCCTTCGGCTACGTTTCCAAAACTGATGCTTGCAGGCTCCGCCTCCAGAACCGCAGAGCCGCCATCGGAATTGTTCAATGACCTACCGGTCACACCGGCGCACGCCGCGGCGCCCACCACGGCGAGGACCACTAGACCACTTCGCAAGAACGCGCGTGCTGACAACTCTCCCCCAAGCTGGCTGGGTTCGGCCACCTCCCTCTGTGACTCGGGAGGCTCACCGACAAGAATTGTCGTCGGGCAATCTGTGGGAAACTACTGGCCGCGGGTACACTTCGGGTACAGGTGTGACAAACTGTCCGCTGGAGCAGCTTGGTCGCCGCCCCGGGCGTCTGCCTGCCGTGTCGTTCAACGCCTGCGCCTACGGGACTGTGGCGCTCGCCGAGCTCGAATCGGAGCTCTCAATCCCGTTCGAATCCACTGCCGTCACCACGTAGTAGTAGGTGATGTTTTGTCCCGATTGGACCGTACCGTCCGTGTATGTCGTGCTGGAAACGGGAGAACTTGTGATCTTCGAGTACGACCCCGGCGAAGTTCCTCGATACACATAGTACCCCGTGACGTTTGACGATGTGCTCGCAGTCCACGTCAACAGAATACTCGGCGCTGCCACTCCGGTTCCCGACAGCGAGAATGAGGCCGGCGAATTCGTTGCGTTGCTCGCGATGCTTACGCCTCCGGTCACTGCTCCCGCTGCAGTGGGTGAGAACGTCACGTTCAGCACGACATTTTGGCCCGCGGACAGAGTAGTTCCGCCGCTGACTCCGGTCATGTTGAACCCGGTGCCGGTCACACTAACGCTCGAAATCGTCACGCTCGCGTTCCCGTTGTTCGTCAGCGTAACCGTCTGCGAGCCAGTGGTTTGAACGTTGACGTTGCCGAAGTCCACGCTCCCTTTATTCACGCTCAACAGGTGCGTGGCCGCGACGCCGGTGCCCGTCAGCGAAATCATCATCGGAGAGTTCGGCGCGTTGCTCGTCAGCGAAACCGATCCGGAGGAACTGCTCGCCGAGCTCGGCATGAACACCGCATTGAAGCTGGCGCTCTTGCCCGCTTGAATTGTTAGGGGCGTCGTCAGCCCGCTGATGCTGAAGCCCGTTCCCGTTACGCTTGCTTGCGAGATCGTCAGGTTCGTATTCCCGCCGTTCGTAATGCTGATCGGCTGCGACGCGTTGCTCCCGGTCACCACGTTTCCGAAGGACACACTGGAGGGGCTCGCCGCAATCTGTGCTTGTATTCCGGTTCCGCTCAGCGTGATTGTCGTCGGTGAGTTCGCCGCGTTACTCGTGATCGAGACGCTGCCGGACGCGCTCCCTGCGGACGTCGGCGCGAATTGCACTGTGAACGTGGTGCCCAGTCCCGGATTTAGGCTCTGCGGCGTTGGGAGTCCCGACATTGTGAACCCGCTTCCGCTGGCGCTGGCCGCCGAGATCGTCAGTGCCACGTTGCCCGAGTTCGTCACCGTTATGTTCTGGGTTGTGCTGCTTCCCACGTTGACGTTTCCAAAGCTCACGCTGGTCTTGCTCAGCGATAGTTGCGCCTGAGAACTCGCCGCCGTTCCGCTCAATGCGATGCGAAGCGGCGAACCCGGAGCGTTGCTCGTAATCGAGATGCTTCCCGACCCCGTTCCGGCGGCAGTCGGAGCGTATTTCGTTGTAAACGTCGTCGCTTGTCCTGCATTCAGCGTCAAAGGCGTCGTCAGGCCGCTCATGCTGAACCCAGTCCCGCTTGCGCTCGCTGCGGATATCGTCGTGCTCGCCGTTCCGGTGTTGGTCAACGTCACCGTCACCGAATTGCTCGTGTTCACCAGCACGCTTCCGAAATTGACGCTCGTTGGATTCGCCGAAAGGCCCGGTTGCGTTCCCGTCCCGCTGACGGAGACGACCACTGTTGGATCGGAGCCGCTGCTTGTCGCCTCGACTGTGACGCTCCCGCTGGTATTGCCCGCCGCCGTAGGCGCAAATTGCACTGTAAAGCTCGTGTTATTCCCCGCAGGCAGATTCAGCGGGGTCGCAAGTCCGCTTACGCTGAATCCAGTCCCACTCGCGCTCACTTTTGTGATCGTCGCGCTTGCTGTTCCCGAATTGCTCAGCGTGACTGTCTGCCGGCCGTTCGCTCCTAGGGCGATGTTTCCGAAAGCGATGTTGAGCGGGTTTGCCTTCAGTGATGCGTTTCCGTTCACTCCCGTGCCGCTTAGGCTCAGAGTCTGCGGCGAATTGCCGGCCGTATCCGTGAAGGTCACAGATCCCGTGACGGTGTTCGCCGTGCTGGGTGAGAATTGGACCGAGAACGAAAGGCTCTGCCCGGCATTGATGGTCGCGGGAAGGGAGAGCCCGCTAACGCCAAAAGCGCTCCCGTTCACCGTTGCCAGATTCACGACCACGCTCGTGCTTCCCGTGTTCGTCAGATTCACCGATTGGCTGGAGTTCTGCGTGACCGAGACACTGCCAAAATTGACTGAAGAGGGAGAAAGCGCCAGGCCGGCTGCCGTTCCCGTCCCCGCCAACGAGATCGACATCGTGGAGTCTGAAGCATCGCTCGTCACCGAAAATGTTCCGCTCGCAGCTCCCGTGGCCGTCGGCGCAAATTGAATCTGCACTGTCACGCCTTGGCCCGGGGCCACCGATCCCGAAGCGCTGCCCCCAACGACCGTGAAGCCCGTCCCCGAAATGTTCGCCTGAGAGATGTTGATCGCGACGCTGCCTGTATTTGTGAGGGTTACGTTCTGCGTTGCACTGCTGCCCAGCACCACGTTGCCGAAGTTCAGCGTTGAAGAACTCGGCGAGAGCGTCCCCGTGCTTGAACCCCCTCCACCCGTTTGGTCGCTCTTTGCCGTGTAACCCGCACAACTTGAAAGGCTTATCGCACCGAGAATCAAAGCCAATATTCCTGGCAGCGATAGGAGTGAGCGCTTGGCAGCGAGCTGGCCGCGGCTTCTAGGCCTAAAATCCTGGTCGGACTCGAGATTCAATTGGCATGACGGACGGGGTTCCATGGCAGGGACAAGTGTAGGGAGGTCGTCGAAAACCTATCTACTGGACGCGCGAACAAAGATTGGGCAGTCCAAAGAACCTGTTCGACTGTCCCTTTCAAAACCTGCCCTTTAGCATGGCCAGTCGTTCGCTCATTCCTACGCGAGTCTCCTATGCAAACTATTGATAAAAATAGTCTTACCGCGAGATTCCCACTTCGGTACCGCCCCTTTTGCAGACTGTACCGAGAGACCAGTGTTTTCACTGGCCCTGAAGCCTTCCGCCGCTTGGCGAAACACAGGCAAACACTTCCGCGCCTCTTGGCTCTCTCAAAGCCACTCAAGCTTTCCCAACGCCCCGCTTGCGGTGGAGTCCGTTCGCGGTCAATAATCGAAAAGCTTCGCAACTACAGCTCGCAAGGCGCTCGAGCACAGCGAGGGATCGAATGAAGGGTGTCGTACTGGCGGGCGGGACCGGCAGTCGCCTCAATCCTCTGACGCGCGTCACCAACAAGCACCTCCTTCCCGTCTACGACAAGCCCATGGTCTATTACCCCATCCAGACCCTGGTGAACGCCGGCATCGAGGAAATCCTTCTCGTAACGGGCGGCAAAAACGCTGGTGATTTTCTCCGCCTCCTCGGGAACGGCCGCGACTTCGGCTTGAAGCACCTGAACTACACGTATCAGGAGGGTGAGGGAGGAATTGCGGAAGCCTTGGGCCTCGCCGAATACTTCGCAGGCCGCGAAAAAATCTGCGTGATCCTCGGCGACAACATCATCGAAAACAATATTTGCGGCGCTGTCGAAAGCTTCCAGAAACAGGCCGAAGGAGCGAAGATTTTGCTCAAGGAAGTTTCCGATGCGCATCGCTTTGGGGTCGCCGACATTCGGGGAAATTCGGTCGTCGGGATCGAGGAGAAGCCGAAAAATCCCAAATCGAACCACGCTGTCATCGGCATCTATTTCTATGACCACACCGTCTTTCAGAAGATTCGCCGCCTCAAGCCCTCCGGCCGCGGCGAGCTCGAAATCACCGACGTCAACAATTTCTATATTGAGGAAGGCACGTTGACCTGCGACTTCATCGACGGCTGGTGGACTGACGCTGGAACTTTTGAGTCCCTGCTTCGCGCGAATACGATGGTCGCGAAAACCGGCGCGAACAAGATGCCTGCACCCTCGAAAAAAGCCGCGCACGAAGGCCGCGGAGCTGGCCGGTGAACCTTTTCATCACCGGAGGCGCTGGCTTCATCGGCTCCAATTTCATTCGCCACATTCTTGCCCTGAAATCGCCGCCCTCCGTCGTGAACTTCGACAAGCTGACCTACGCCGGAAACCTCGCGAATCTGGCTTCCGTTGCGGACCACCCCTCCTATCACTTCGTCAAAGGCGACGTCTGCGACGCGGCTGAGGTCGAAACGGCCATGCGCGGCTGCGAGGCCGTCGTCCATTTCGCCGCGGAATCCCATGTTGACCGCAGTATCTATGAGCCCGCCGCCTCGATTGAAACCAATGTGAAGGGCACATTCACGCTTTTGCAGGTTGCGCGCAAGCTCGGCATCCGCCGTTTCGTCCAGATCTCCACCGACGAAGTCTATGGCGACCTGCCGCCCGGAACCTTTTCCGACGAACGCGCACCTCTGCGGCCCAGCAGTCCTTATTCCGCCTCGAAGGCCGCCGCCGACCTCCTCGTTCAATCCTTCGTGCGTACCTACGGTTTTCCGGCCGTCATCGTGCGCTCCTCCAACAATTACGGCCCGTACCAATTTCCCGAAAAATTCCTGCCTCTTCTCATCACCAACGCAATCGACGCGAAGCCGCTCCCGATCTACGGTGACGGAAAGCAGCAGCGGGATTGGCTCCACGTCGACGATAATTGTCGCGCGATTCTCACCGTCCTCGAACGCGGACGCATCGGCGAGACTTACAATATCGGCGGCGCTGACATCGAAGAGAATCTTGGAATGGCTCGCCGGATTCTGCGCCTCATGGGCAAGCCCGAAACGCTACTCGCCTACGTCCAGGATCGCCCCGGCCATGATCGTCGCTATGCCCTCGATTGCCGAAAGATTCAAAGCGAACTCGGCTGGCGTCCTCAAATCGATCTGGAGAAGGGCCTCCGCCAGACCATCGACTGGTACCTTGCAAATTCCGATTGGGTCGCCGGCGTTCGCGGCGGGGAGTACCGCTCCTATTACGAGAAATATTACGAGCACCGCGACTCCTCGCTTCACGATATCGCCGCACTGAAGTCCCGCCCCTGACCATGCAGCGATTCGAGACCTCGCTCCCCGGCGTGCTTGAGCTCCGCCCAAAACTATTTCAGGATTCGCGCGGCTTCTTCTTCGAGTCCTACCATCGTGGCGATTTCGAGCAGCTCGGAATTTCCGACTCTTTCGTGCAAGATAACCACTCCTCTTCGATCAAGGGCACCCTCCGCGGCCTCCACTATCAGTTGCGCCATCCGCAGGCCAAGCTTTGCCGCGTCATCGAAGGAGAAGCGCTCGACGTTACCGTCGATATCCGCCTGGGTTCTCCTAACTTCGGCAAGTGGACCGCCACCACCCTCTCCGCGAAGGCTCACAATTCGCTCTACATTCCCGCCGGATTCGCGCACGGCTTCTTGGCTCTCACCGGCACCGTCCAATTCCTCTATAAATGCAGCGACTTTTACGATCGCGACGACGAACGGGGAATTCTCTGGAGCGACCCGGACCTCGCCATTTCCTGGACAATCGCCTCGCCTCTCGTTTCCGAAAAAGATTCTCGCTCCCCGCGTCTTCGCGATGTCCCTCGCGACCTTCTCCCTCGCTTCGAATCGAAATGACGCCGCGCATTCTTCTGATCGGAAAGAACGGCCAAATCGGTTCGGCACTCGCGCCTTTGCTCGCGCCTCTCGGCGAGCTCACCGCGCTTGGCCGCAGCGATCTTGATCTCGCAAATCCTGATGACATCCGTCGCGCTATCTCCAGCCTGCGCCCGCTCATCATCGTCAACGCCGCCGCCTACACCGCCGTCGATCGCGCCGAAGCCGAGGAGCCTCTCGCTCGCACAATTAATGCCGATGCCCCCACAGTTATCGCCGAAGAAGCCCGCAAAATCGGCGCCTTCCTCGTTCACTACTCCACCGACTACGTTTTCGATGGCCGCAGTCGTTCCCCATACACCGAATCCGACTCAACGAATCCCGTCAACGCCTACGGCCGCACCAAGCTCGCGGGCGAGGAAGCCATTCGCAACGCGCAGGTTCCACATCTCATCTTGCGTACCGCTTGGGTCTACGCAACCTCAGGGAAAAATTTTCTCCTCACAATTCTCCGCCTCGCCGCGGAGCGCGACGAACTTCGCATCGTCAACGACCAATTCGGCGCCCCCACCTGGAGCCGCGAAATCGCAGCCGGTACCGCTCGCGTCCTGAATCCCTTCTGCGCCTCCGAATCCGCCCTCCAGGAATTCGCCGCTCTCTCGGGCACGTACCACCTCACCGCCGCCGGTCAGACCAGCTGGTACGATTTCGCTCTTGCCTTCCTCGACGAATCCTCCCACCTGTCTCATCAGCCTCCCTGGCTTACCGCCATCACCGCTGGCCGTCCGATTCGCGCCAAAATCGTCCCCATCCCAACCGCCGATTACCCCACTCCAGCTCTCCGCCCCGCCTATTCCGTCCTCTCGAACGTCCGCTTCGCCTCAACCTTCGGCTTCGCTCTTCCAGACTGGCGCGCGCAGCTCGCCTCCGCCTTCCGTTCCTGATCTCGCGTCGCCGGCCAATCCGCGCCGCCCGAACGGAACAATTTCGTCCCGCGCCGCCCGGCCCTCGTTTATCCTGTTTGCCATCGCTTAGCCTTCGATGAAGAAAAAGCCCAAATCACTCTGGCAGGCCGACAATCAGGCCGCTCGTCTCGCCGAGCTCATCGCTCGCTCCGACGACGCCGCAAAGGAAAATCCGCTGCGCCGCGACGTTCGCTCGCTCGGCGAACTCCTCGGCCAGACTCTCGTCGAGCAGGGTGGGCGCAAGCTCTTCGATTCCGTCGAGCGCCTCCGCCGCCTCGCCATCCGCCATCGCGAGCAGGACCGCCGCGCTCGTCCCTCGCCCGGTTCTCACAGCAACATCATGGCTCAGGCGCAATCCATCATCTCCAAGCTCGATTTGCCCGCCGCCTATCGCATCACGAAAGCCTTTGCCATCTACTTCGAATTGACGAATCTCGCCGAGACCAACCATCGCAAACGCCGCCGCCGCGCCGGCAAGCTCGATACTCACCACAAGCCGCCCGCTGGCTCCTTCCGCGGCACTCTGCTTCGTCTCAAGGCCGCCGGCATGTCCGCCTCGCAGGCTCTCGCTGCCCTCGACAAAATTCTCGTCACTCCCGTTTTCACCGCGCATCCCACGGAGGTCGCTCGCCAGACCGTGCTCGTCAAGCGCCGCCGCATCGCCGATCAGCTCGAAGCCCTCGATCGCCTTCCTCTCACGCCGGAAGATGCCGAGCTCTTCGAGTCCATCATTCGCGCCGAAGTCGCCGCCCTTTGGCAGACTGACGAAGTCCGCCTCAGCAAACCTTCCGTCGACGACGAAATTCACATGGGCCTCCGGTATTTCCGCCTCTCCCTCTTTGATACTCTTCCGAAGGTCTATGCCGAAATCGCGGACTCATTCCGCTCCGTCTACGGCGTCGCTCTCAATGATTCGCAACTGCCGCTTCTTATTCGCTTCGGCTCGTGGATCGGCGGCGACCGCGACGGCAATCCCCAGGTCACGCCGGACAGCACCTTCCGCGCTCTCGAATTTGCCCGCACCGCGATCCTCGCCGAGTACGTCCGCGAAGTCGAATCGCTCAGTGACCAACTCTCCTCCTCACTTCGGCAGATCGATGCCTCGCCCGAAATTCTCGCGGCCCTAGCGCAGTACGAGCGCAAGATTCTCGGCATCCGCTACCTCTGGGGTTGGCAGAACACCACCGAAACCTACCGCCGCTTCCTCTCCTTCGTCTCGCATCGCCTTCAGCAGGCACTCGCGCGCGGCGATCATTCCTACTCCTCCGCTGCCGATTTTACGCAGGACCTGCTTCTCGTCCGCGACAGCCTCCGCGCCCATCGCGGCGAGCGCCTCGCCGAAACTCTTCTCGATCCTCTCCTTCGCAAAGTCCGCACCTTCGGTTTCCATCTCTCGGCGCTCGACATTCGCCAGCACGCCCGCGTTCATGCCCACGTCGTCAGCGAAATCGCGGAATCGCTTCAGCAGGACCAGCACACTCTCGATCCCGCCGATTTTTCCCCCGACACTCGCGACGTCCTCAACACCTTCATCGCCATCGCGCGCCTCAAGGGCGGTTACCCGTGCGACTCGATTCAGCGCTACATAATCAGCGGTGCCGAATCCGAAAACGACGTTCTCGCCGTTGTTCGTCTCGCAAAAATCTCTGGCGTTCAAGTTGCCGCCTCGTCCGCCGACCCTGGCCTTATGCCCGTTCCTCTCTTCGAATCGATCGAGGCTCTTCGCCACGCGCCCGCCGCGATGGCCCGCCTCTGGACCGACGCCGAGTACCAGCCCCTTCTCGATTCGTGGAATCGCTCTCAGGAAGTCATGCTCGGCTATTCCGACTCGAACAAAGATGGCGGCATGTTCACCTCCACCTGGGAACTTCACAAGGCGCATCGCGAACTTCACGCCGTCGCCCGCGAGCATCGCGTCAAGCTCAGCCTCTTCCATGGCCGCGGTGGCACCGTTGGACGCGGCGGCGGCCCCACTCACGCCGCGATTCTTGCTCAGCCCATCGGCTGCTTCTCCGGAGAAATCCGCATCACCGAGCAGGGCGAAGTCCTCAACTGGAAATATTCCGATCCCGTTCTCGCCGAATGGAATCTCGAATTGATGATCGCCGCGAGTCTCGAAGCCCTCTCGCGCCCCGATCGCCAACAGCCTCCCGCTGAATCCTGGCAGCAGGCCATGGAGGAAATGTCCGCTTCGGCTTATGCCGTCTACCGCCGCGACATCGCCGAAAATCCCGGCATCCTCGAATATTTTGAGCAAGCCACTCCCGTCAACGAACTCGACGCCGCCCGCATCGGCTCGCGCCCCTCGCGACGTACGGGTGGCCGCCGCCTCGAAGATTTACGCGCGATTCCTTGGGTTTTTGGATGGATGCAAAGCCGCTTTGCGGTGCCCGCGTGGTTCGGCGTGGGTCACGCCCTTGAGCAGTTCGCCAGGAAAAGTCCGGCCCACAAGCAGTTTCTGAAGGACATGATGCGCGGCTTTCCTGTCTTCGCCGAACTGCTCCGCAACGTCGAGCTCGCCATGGCCAAGGCCGATCTCGACATTGCCCGCCTCTATTCCGAGCTCGTCAAGAACGCCGCGCTGCGGAAGAAAATCTTCGCCACTCTCGAAGGCGAATTTCTTCGCTCTCGCCGCATGATTCTCAGCATCAAGGGCCAGCGCGAACTCATGGGCCGCAATCGCGTCCTCTCGCGCTCGATTCGCCTTCGCAATCCCTACGTCGACCCCATGAGCCTCATTCAGGTCGAGCTTCTCCGCCGCAAGCAGCTCTCGCCCGATGATCCCGGCCTCGAATATCCTCTCGGTGCCACCATCAACGGCATCGCCGCCGGCCTCCACAACACCGGCTAACCCGCTCGCGCGGCATGGTTGCCTCTCGGCTCGTCATCTCAGGGCGGGAGCCGGTTTTGACCTAGCCGTCATGCTCCATGTGCATCCGCAAGATGCTTCCATTTTTCCAACGCTCTTAGGCTATAATCCGGCAACTTGTCCCGTCACTTTCTCCTTTGAGGTGCTCCCATGAACCTCGACACTGGTCCGGCCAGCGCCACTGCGCCTAACCCCGCGGACATCTGCGTGATGCAATTGACCACCGCTTACTGGGCCTCGCGTTGCTTGCACGTCGTTGCAGAGTTGGGCATAGCCGATCTCATCGGCGATCAGCCACAACCCACCGAGGCGCTGGCACTCGCGAGCGGCACCCAGCCCAGCCCGCTCTATCGGGTCCTGCGTCTGCTTTCCTCAATTGGAGTCTTCGAATGCACGCAGGGAGGCTGGCGTCACACCGATGCATCTCGTCTTCTTCGTTCCGATCACCCCGGCTCCTTGCGCGATTACGTTCGAATGCTCGGCCTGCCGGAGTTCTGGAGAACCTTTGCAGACCTCGAGCATTCTTTGCGTACTGGCGAATCCGCCTTCGCAAAACGCCACCCGGAGGGAGTCTTCGTCTATTTGGCCCGTCGTCCTGAAGAAAGCCACATCTTCGACGCGGCCATGACTTCAAAGGCCCGCCGCGATATCGCTGCCATTCTCCCCGCCTATGATTTCTCGCAATTCGCCAGCGTTGCTGACATTGCTGGCGGGCGCGGCCACTTGGTCCGGGCAATCTTGAAGGCTTCGCCCAGAACCCGCGGAATTCTCTTCGATCAGCCCCACGTCGTGGCGGGGGTCGTGCCACACGATGGCGAGAAGCTCACCACCATTGGAGGCAATTTCTTCACTGACTCGATGCCGAAAACGGATGCCTACCTGCTGATGAACATCATCCACGATTGGCCCGATGAAGAATGTACGAAAATTCTGTCCGCAATCCGTCGCGATATGCCCGCCCACGCCAGAGTTCTGATCATTGAGACGGTCGTACCCGAGACTCCTGGGCCCCATCTCTCGAAGGAGATCGACATCATCATGCTAGCCATTCCCGGTGGCATGGAGCGCACCCGGGAGGAATACGCTGCGTTGGCCGCAAAATCAGACCTTCGACTGCAGCGCGTGATCCACACCCCTTCCCCATTTTCCATCTTGGAGCTGGCCGCCGCATGAATCCTCATTAGAGCTGGCTGTTAAGGTTTGCCTTTCGAAAATACGCCAGTCCCGCGGGGACGCTCGCTCGCGTTGCTTTCCTACTCTATCGGAACCCGGTATAGATTCCTTCGCGTCGTCCGCACCACATACGCATACACGGACGCGCTGGCTGCTGCCGTGACATACGCCGGGAGGGCTGTCTCCTTCCCCTCCGCGATCTCCGGCATTTTCGCGAGTCCTCCGGCGGGAACCTTTGGCAGCCCGGTTGCTGCTTGCACCGGCAGCTCGTACGAACCGGCTTGGCGTCCCGTGTGCATTCCCTCGATCCTCGGAAGAAATACATACAGCTCCTTGCCCGAACTGTCCCACGTTATCTGGCACAGCTCGTCGCACAGTTCAACCGGCGTTCCCCCTCCCAACGGAATCGCCGCCGCATTCGGGCTCCCCGGTACCGTGATCGACGCTACCACCCAACGCCCGTCGGGCGACACCGTCTGCAGGTCCAAAATACTCTCCGGGATCGCTTTCTGCCGTCCTGTTCCGTCGGTTTTTTCCCGGTAGACGTAATTCGCGCCATTCTCCGTCCCGCGAAAAATCAAATCGCCATTCGGCAGGAAAGAAACGCTGTCGTCCCCCTCCGCCGCGGAAATCCGCGCCGGTGCCGAGCTGCGATTCGTCGGAGCAATCCACAGTGAGAGCTGCCCGCTCTTGTCCCTCATGGAAAACGCCACTTTCTCGCCGTCTCGCGAAATCGAATAATCATTGATGGAGTATCCCGGCAGCACTCTTTCGCTCTCGCCCGTCTCCATGTTTCTCGCCCAGAGCTCCTGAATCGCCGTCCGCGCGCTTGTCACCACGTAGTAGAGTTTCTTCCCGTCGCTCGAAAAGATCGGCCCTCCTGCGTCGCCCTCCGACGGGACTGCGTGATCGCCCCCTTTATCGTGAATCCACAGCGTGGCCTCTCGCGACCCCACCGATGTGATGAACGATTTCCCGTCCGGCGCCATCTCGATTCCTTCTTCGCTCGTGGGGCCCGACGTAATCTGCTCCGGTTCTCCATCTGGAAACCTTTGTCGCCAGATGTGCGACCCAACCATATTGAATCCCACTTCTTGGTTCGCCGCGCTCAGATACACATACTTCCCGTCCGGCGACCACGCCCCCGCCAGGCACGCTCCGCTTTTTGGCCCCACCACCTGTCCCGGCCCTCGGCCGTCGAACGGCACTACCTTGCACGGCAGCAGGTTTCCGGCGCCATCCATCTCAACCAGGAGCACCCATTTTCCATCCGGTGACAGGTATGAATGGTGCGCCATGCCTCTCTCTCCTGCCGGTGCATACACCGTTCGCCCGCCTCCTCGTGCCAGGTCCGTCGTCGTCAGCACCATGTGCAGTCCGCCCAGCGGCTCTATTTCTGAAAAGAGCAGCCGTTGTCCTCCGTCGATCCACGTCAGCGATGAGCTGTTCGGAAACAGCACGTGCGGCTCGCCTCCCAGCACCGGAACCTCCCACGTTTCCCACGGCGGGATTGTGCTGTACGAAATTCGCGACCCGTCCGGCGAAAATACGGGTGCCATCTTCAACGTCGCATCGTGCGTCAGCTCCACTGGGTCGCCGTCCGGCAGCATCTTCACGCACACTTGTCCCGGGCCGAAAAAAGGGTCGGCCCCGTGTATGAACGCCAGCATCCGGCCGTCCGGAGAAAGCGCGGGATACACCGCCGAATCCTGGTAAAACGTCAGTTGCTGCCATTCCTTCCCGCTTGTCGGCGCCTGCTTCGCTCCGCGATACAACAGGATCCCCGCAATCGCCGCTATCGCCACCACCACGCCCGCGCCCGCCAACGCATATCCCTTCCATCTCGACGGCTTCGCCTCCGCCGTCTGCGTCACCACCCGCGAACTCGACTCCGTATCCCTCCTCAGCCGCTCCAAATCCGTTCGAATGTCGGCCGCGTGCTGGTACCGCAGCTTCACGTCCTTCTCCAGCGCCTTGTTGATGATCTCCGCAAGCTGCGGTGGCAGGTCCGGATTCAGTTGCACCGTCGGCGCCGGCGCCCGGTTCAGGATCGCCTCGAACACCACGCCCGAAGTGTCGCCTCGAAACGGCAGCGTCCCCGTCGCCATTTCGTACAGCACCACGCCAAACGAAAATAAATCCGTCCGCCCGTCCAGCTCTTTCCCGCGCACCTGCTCCGGCGACATGTATGCCACCGTGCCCACGGCGCTGCCGGGACTTGTCAGCAGCTCGTCGGCTGTCATCGTCACGCCGGCCGTCCCTCCGGTGTGCGCTCCTGCGGCGGCCACCTTCGCCAGACCGAAATCCAGGATCTTCGCGTGCCCGCGCGCCGTGATGAAAATGTTCGCCGGCTTGATGTCCCGGTGGACGATTCCCTTGCTGTGTGCCGCGTCCAGCCCGTCCGCCACGTCGCACCCGATTCGCAGAATTTCCTCCAGGCCCAGCCGCCGCTCCGAAATCCGGTGCTTCAGCGTTTGCCCTTCCAGAAACTCCATCGCGAGGAACGGCTGCTTCCCATCGCTGCCAATCTCGTAAATCGTGCAGATGTTGGGATGGTTCAAGCTCGACGCTGCTCGCGCCTCGCGCCGGAATCGCTCCAGCGTCTGCGGGTCTTTCACGATATCCGACGGGAGAAACTTCAGCGCGACGAAGCGCCCCAGCTCGGTGTCCTCGGCCTTGTACACCACGCCCATTCCGCCGCCGCCCAACTGCTCCACGATTCGATAATGCGAAATGGTCTCGCCGATCATCGCTCTCTCGCCGCCTCCCGCATGTTAGGGACTCCCACCCCTCTCGTCAACGCATCCCCGCCTCCAGCGCTGCTTTGCCGACGGTTGGGTAGCAGAGTCCTCGCCTTTGCCCTTGAATTTGCGGGTGCCGCAGTCTTTGCGTTTTTCGCAAAGGCTGCGCGGCGTCGCCGTTCGTTGCATCCTTCGCCGTTGCGTTGCGCTTGCTCACAAGGATGTTCTGTAGCGCGGCTCCTCCCTTTGAACCCGGCAGCCTTTGCTTTGTTCGCGAGCCTCCTCCAAACTGCCGCTGCTCCGCGTGTGAAATCGGGGATGTAGGCAGGGTCATTTCAAATTCGAATCGTTCCCGTTACAAATCCCCGCTGCCTGCGTATACAAAATAGAGACACTTCGCTCACGCCGCTTCCGCGCACGCTCGTCTCTCTCGAACCGCTTTGAAAGGAGCCATCATGCCCGCCGCGAATCAGAAACCCCCACGCAAAGGACACAAGGGTCCCGGCATGGAAGGTCGCATCGCCCGCTGGTACACCCGCACCCGCAGCAAAGACATGGAAGACTTCCGCCGTCAGGCCCGCACCGTCGCCGCTCGCCTCCGCCCCAGCGCCGATGTCCTCGAAGTCGCCCCCGGCCCTGGCTTTTTCAGCGTCGAACTCGCAAAGCTCGGCAATTTCAAAATCACGGGCCTCGATATCAGCCGCACATTCATCGACATCGCGCAGCAGAACGCTCGCGCCGCCGGCGTCTCCGTCGACTTCCGCTGCGGCAACGCCGCCGAGATGCCTTTCCCCGGCGATTCCTTCGACTTCATCTACTGTTCCGCCGCCTTCAAGAATTTCTCCGAGCCAGTCAAGGCTCTCGACGAAATCTATCGTGTCCTGCGCCCCGGCGGCGAAGCCCTGATCGTCGACCTCCGCAAGGACGTCTCGCTCGACGAAATCAAGTCCTACATGAAGCACAGTGGCCGCTCCGCGCTCGACCGCTGGCTCACCGTCTTCACGTTCCGCCACATGCTCATCAAGCGCGCCTACACCACCGGCCAGCTCGCTCAAATGGCCGCCCAAAGCCGCTTCGGCTCCTCCCGCATCGACCTCGCCCCCATCTCCGTCGAGCTCCACCTCGCAAAGCCCCCGCTCGTCATGCCCGCCCACGGCACCGTCTAGAGAGTGCTATCCTCTCCCCGACCGCATACGCAGATGGGTTTCCTGGGAACCATCTTATTCACGATTGGAGTCTCGATCATCGACGGCTCCCGCGAGACCGCCCGGCGAGCCTTCTTGTGGGTCAGAGCGAAGCGCCCATTCTCCCCGCGACTGTGGCTCGGCTCCGACGAAAGCGGGTACCGCTTCCTGTTTCTCGGACTTGGTATCCTTTTCATGGTGGCAGGAGGTGCCCTAATCTTGACCAGCCTCCTAATCGACGTTGGTTTTCTGGTGGAAGCCCCGGACTTCAGTCCGGGGAGCACCGCGCTGTTTGCGGTGCGAAAAGCGCCGGCAAATCGAATTGGGCTTTAGCCCTGGCTGCTCACTCGAATTGCAGCGCTAGGCGCACATTTTGCGCTGCTTCCCAATCCGGCGCGAAAACCAATCGCCCCTCGCTCGGTCGACCATGACCTTTGACCGGCCGCTTATAACTCTTGGGGTATTTGTCAGCTAAAATAAAGCGCCATGAGCCCCGTGGGGTTCTCCCAAAAGTGGCCGGATCTGCTCGCCTCTCTTCTGGTGGTGCCGCCTTGGGTATGGTTGGCCGTCCGCACGAAGGACTTCTTGGGGTTCCTTACAGGACATAGCGTACCGTTCTCAAAACGTGCGATCTGGCTTCTCAAGCTGCTCGCCCTGGTCGTTGGAGCTGGCGGTCTCGCTGGCGCCCTGAACGATCTTGGCCTCCCGTGGTATCTCGCGCTTCTGCCGGCCGGAATCATCGTGTGGATCGCTCTCACGAACAGGGTCGAACGCCTGGATCCCCCAGTGCCGCCTCAAGACGCATCTGCTCAGCAATTGTCTTGGAACGGGTACTGGAAACTGCGCTCAGCCTACGCGCTTTCTCTCAAGTGGGTAGGTCTTGCGACCATCTCAGTAATAATCGCTTTCGTCTTTCGCAACAGATTGCCGGACGTCATCGCCGAAATTGTCACGATCCTCTTCTTCCTCGTGCTTGTCGCGTCCTTCTTGGTCAGCGGAGGGAGACGGCTGAAATTTCGCCGCTGGCGCTGCCCGCGATGCGGCTGTGCATTCAACGGTTGGTGGAACTTACGCTTTTTCCCGAAACGCTGCGTTTATTGCGGCCTAGCGATTCAACCCAAGTCCCGATAAATCGGCAGGTGCACACTCGACCATCTGCCTGCTCCATCTGCTCACGAAATTACTACTTCACGCCTCAGGCAAGGCCGCTACCGGCGATCTTGCTACATTCGTGTCCCAATTGGACTCACCGTTTCCGATTGCTCCTACCTCGCGCCTAGACTAGAGCAGGAATCGAATCAATGGGTTTTGATGTCTGCTCTATGTGTGCTCTTGGCACTGGCGTGCTTTAGGCAGGCATGGAAATCCCGGCGATGAGGCTCGTGGTTCGATGAGCACCCAGGTCACACAGACGAGAGCGAGTCCCGTTGCGCTCCTGATGCTTGCCTTGTTCTTTATCTGGGGACTTGGGTACGAGACTGTCGGACGACGCCTTCGAATTGACCTGAACGGAACGATAATCTCCAGTCGTGATGTGCCTCCCTCCCGCGGCCCTCGGTACGTCACGGAATACACCCTGCGAGGACCTGATGGCCGTGATAGCACCTACACGGCTGGCCCGACCGACGCGTCCTTGCCGCGGAGCATGCCAGTCGGAACCTATATCAGGAAGGAGCCCGGGCATTTCTACTACGAGAGGAATGGAGACCGCGTCGATGATTTTCCAATTCCGTTTTATTCGTTGATGCTGTTCCTCGCGGCCGCCCTGCTGGTTTGGAGTCTCGTCGTGTGGCGCTCGCAAATAAAGCAACATTACTAACACGTTTGCACGGTCGCCCCGCACGACACGATATTCAGAGAATTACGGTGTTCGCCAGCACCCTCCAAACTATGCGGCAGCCTCTCCCTGGCCCGTCGGCCTCCGCCAGCTTGGAGTGCCTGGTTCCCGTAGGGTCCCCGCCGCTTTCCTAGCGCGATTTCCAAATTTCCGTTGCACAGATGTATGATGGCAACCAATGCCTCCAAGCCAAGTAGCCTCTCTTCCGTTGCGCTGTCTACTTGCGCTCACATCTCCTGTGAAAGGCTCGAGTCATGCGCGCCTTCAAGAAAAGCTCTATCCTGGTGGCGTTAGCAATTTTTTCGTGCGCATCAGCGGTGGCTCACCAATCGCCACAATCAGCGGGTGCCGCAGTGCTCCCAACCCACAGTCAGGCACAGTCCGCTGGTCTTCACTATGATGTCCACATGTCCGACTGCGAAAATCGCTGGGTCGCCCTGTATCATGAACCGCGCGACGCCGACTACACCTTCGGTTTCGTATACATCGATCCCCAAGCCGGATTCACGCTTCAGCTCGGTGGGCACTTTACAATCGGTGCCGACGGAAAATATCATCCCGCTCCTAACCCCATCCCTCCAGACAAGGTCGTTCTCAAGATTCGTTTGGACGAAGACGGGGTTGCAGCTCTGCTTCCGCCCGAGGCCTTGGCACAACTCGGACTTCCGGAAAAACCGGACTGGCTGAAATTTTATGAGGACGACTCTGATTCCCTTACTCACGAGATCAAGTGGGGATCGTTCTACAACAATATCGGAGACTCGCGACGAGCAATCGATTACCTCGAATCCGCCTACAAGGAACGGCCTGATGCGCCGAGGCTCGCGTTCGAGCTTACATTCGCCTACAACGCCGTCGGGCGGCCCGACGACGCCATTCGCATCTCAAAGGCTGAGTTCGCCAAGAATCCGAAAGATGAGTCGCTGTGCCGGGAAATGGCCTACGCCTACCTTGGCCTGAAAAGTTACAAGGAAGCTCAAGAGCAGTATCAGACTTGCATCGCCCTCTGCGGCGACTCGGAATCCGAGATGGCTGAGAAGAGCGAATTAGCGATGAATTTGAGTGCAGCCTATGCCGAGTTGGGCGACACGGCCAATCGCGATGTGTGGCTGGAAAAGGCGAAGCACTGGGCGCCTAAGGGCTCTGCGGTCTATAAACACTTTCACCCGGAAGGGCCGTAACCACCGCCCTTGAGGAGACTGCTAGCGGGTCCACATTAAGCTCAATGCGTTTCGGAACAACCGCCCTCGCGCAGCTTCGCTCGTAGAAGCGGCATCAGCTTCCGCCGAAACTCCTTGCGGTAATGATGCCAGCGTCCCGGATAGGGAAGTTCCACATGAAGCCCGCTCCATCTCGCGTCCACCTCGGCTCGTCTCACGTTCGCTCCGATCGACCGCACCACCGTCACAATGACCTTCGGACGCATTTGAAAAATTCTCCGGCTCAAACGCCCTTCGCCGCTCAAACAGACGCCCCGCCGCGCCGCCATTTCCATCTGATCGACCGGCCTGCCGCAGAGATCGACCAGGTAACAACCCAGCGACTGAAAGGCGTCGAGAAAATCCGTGCTCTTCAGATGGGGAAATGCCAAGAGAAATGCCTCCCGCATCGCGCGGTAGAGCCCGGAGTCGCCTTGATAGAAGAATCGTCCCGAAGCAGGCGGCGCCTCGCCCACAAACAGAATCCGCACCTTCTTCGGCCGATGCCGTCGCCGCAAGCGCTCCTTCGCGTTCAGAGACGGTGAGCTCCTTGCTGCGTCGGTGCGGCTCCTTCGCACTTACGCCTGCGTCCGCTCGATCCGCTCCCGAAAATATTGCTTCCAGCTCTCCGGCAACGCCGCAACCTTCAGTGCCCGTTCCACTGACGCGACATCCTGTCCATCAAACCTCTTCGTCACGTACAGCCGCGTAATCTCCGGCACCGGCACGCCATTCGGATCCCGGCCGACCGACCGAATCTCGTCTCCCGCTCCAACCTCTCCCTCGCCCGCCACCGAAACGTAGAAACCTGTGCGCCCGCTCGCCAGGAACCGCTTCACCATCTCGTCCGATTCGAATCGAATCCCCAGCTTGTAGCAGGGAAGCCGCGGCTGCGTCACCACAACCTCCGTCGACCCGATCGAAAACCTGTCCCCAATGTGCACCGCGTCCTCGAGCAGCCCGCTCGTAGTGAAATTCTCCCCGAAGTTAGCCGGGTCCAGCGTTCGGCCCGCCAACTCCTTCCTCCAGTAGTCGTAGTGTTCCACGGGATAGCAATAGGCCGCCTTTGCCTCCCCTCCATGCACCGTCAGGTCCGCCTGCCGGTCCCCATCCAGATTGAGCTTCCGCAGCTTCACGCGCCCGTCCACCGGCCGCTTGAAAATTCCCGTGGACACGGTCATCCCATGCCACACAACCTCTCTCGGAAGCCCGCAACTCACCGTAACGACCTTCATTTCCATCGCCAACCCCGCGTTTCGCGCCCTAAGGCGCCTCAAACCAGCCGCTAAAAGCCCGCCTTCGATTTATACAGCACTCCCGCCACCCTCTCCAAATTCCGCCGTCGCACCCTCGATCCGCCCTCGGTCGGTGGCACAGCCACTCTTGGCTGTGCAAGAGAGGTCTCTCGCTACCGAGTCAACTGGCCCCTCCCGCCCGCTTTTTTCCCTGGGAATCGAGCCCCAGAGGCGCGGCAGAACGTAGCCCAGCACGAAGCGCAGCGGAATGCTGCGTAAGAGGTTCGCCGCGAAGCGCCCACCTCTAACTCCTTTGTTTTCGTTTCCCGCGAAGTGGCAAATTGTTTCCTATTGACTTTTGTTTACGAGTATGCTAACATGACTTGTTTTTACCTTTGGCGTTCAGTCTGGCGCCTGGCGGGAGCGGGCCTTATGGGGTGCGGCTGGCAGATGGCGAGAATCCGGCGAATCCTGATATACGGTTCCGCGATTAGAAACGCCCGTAAGTCATTGAAAACAAAGGACGGAGACCTTGTCTAATATACGGTTGCGGACTCTCTCCCTGGGTCGTCGCTTCTGTGGCCGTTCGCCGCTCGTCTCCAGCCACTGGGGGCTTCTAATCGCCAAAATGGGGAATTAGAAATAGACCTAACTTGCACAAAACAAAGGACAAAGAAATTTCTAATCGCCAAAAATCGCCATTTCGTCACCGCCGATTGGCCGGCCCGCCCTCTGTCTCCGTGCCTCCTCGGATCCCCGCCTTTCTAATCTATACACTGAATATTAGAAATCGCCGCAACCGCTGCAGAATCAGCAACTTGCGTTTTTCTAATCTATACAAACTCCGGGTGCTTTTGGGGGTCTTCCAGGCGAATCTTTGGCAGGACGGACACAAGCCCACCCAGAGCCGAGGAACTTCTGGGCCGGCTCGGGGCGCTCTTCGAGGGTCTTCTTTAGGCGCTCAGCACACGGCCAGGAAACCGAACATTCCGCGACTTGTTGGCCAGTGCAAAGTTTTCCACAGGCTGCGGTCCAAGCTCTCGGCGCAACTCCCCATCCGAGTGCTGCAGGATCGAGTTCGAGCCGCCTTCCATCATCGGCGGTCGCAACAGGCCCGCCGCCCGCCGCGCCAGCTCGGTCCGGTTTTCCACACCAAACTTGCTGAGCAGCGACGAGATATGGAACTTCACGGTCCGCACTGTGATGTTCAGCTTCGAAGCGATTTCCTTGTTCGCGCGGTTGCAAAGCACCGAATGGAGGATCTCCTGCTGCCGCGGACTCAGCGATGCCGGCCCCGCTACGGAGCGTCCCTCATCCAGCAAATCCTTCGCCCTCGATACCAGCCTTCCCACAAAGTCCTTCTCGGCCGGTACAAGGACCACAAAATCGTTCGGGTCGTGGCCTCTCACCAGGCATTGCATCGCCAGCAAGCCGGCGACGCGATCCAGGCTGCATTCGGCCTCTTCGCTGAACGATCCCGCGCGAAATTGTGCTACTCCTGTAGTCTTCTCGCAAAATACGAAGAAGTTCGACTGGCTGTTCTCTTTTCTCTTATCCTCGGGAGAAATCTTGGAAAAAACGCGGACTTTCTTCACTGTAAGCCTCGTGTCTGCTTGCCCAGGACTGCATTCGGCGAAGCTTTTGGTTTTAACGTCTGGTTTTCTTGGGGTAGGCGAGCACGCGATATCTTTGGAAAACTGCAACACTCCCCTCCGAGACCACAAGCCCTGATCCTAGATGCCCAACGCTCTCTGAGGACCGGAAGAGCGTCGAAACTACAGCGAACCCGGCAGTTACTGTGCCAAAGCAGCCCATTTCTCCAAACGCTTGAACCTGCGCGAGATACAGAATCGACTCTATACTGTATTCACCTGAGCCCCTGTAGAAAATTCCCCGACGCGGCAAAAATTCCCTGTAAATTCGCGAAACGCACCCTGTACTCCGGGCATTTCATTTTGGTTCTACATCCTCTGAACCGCCCGGACCCGATCGAGGCGCTGGCGCTCCACATAGCGCAGATGCACCCTGTGGAAATCTCCTATATCAGCCCGCCACCCTCCTCACCCTTCTTAAGTGGACCCGAAGAGACCACCCGACAATACTCACGAGGAGGCGCTATGAAGCGATTGATTCAGGTTCTTCTGCTGGTGACGGCGACACTGCTCACGGCATCGTTGGTGTTCGCGAAGGACCCTCCCACCTACGACAAGGCCTTGCTGCTATCGATGGAGTCGTCCACCTGCGGCGCCACGGAGAAAGCCGGCAAGACGCTCGCAGGGGAGATCCTTGGCACCGATGGCTCTCACAAGCAGACCCAGGAAGTCCTGTGCCAGGAATATGTCCTGCAGTCCGACCACGTTGTCTATCGGATTCGGCCGGTCGATCAGAAGCATCCCATCCTCTTACCCGTTGGCGAGTCGGTCGATTTCCGAATTCACAAGGACAAGCTGTACCTGCTTGATCCCGAGGGAGATAAGAAGGAGCGTCAATATTTGGTGCTTTCCATGCAGCCGCGCCCCGAGGTAAAAGACGCGCGAGTGATGCAATAATCCGGCGCCGCGGGGGAGAGTTTCGCGGTTCTCATGGCTTCTTCCGCTGCTCGGGAGGCATCCGATACTGTGAGTCCTAGTTCTATAGGTCGACTTTTCGGAATTTAGAGCCGCGGGGGAGACTTGGGGGAAAGAAACAGAGTAGTCATCATAGGCGGCGGGTTCGGCGGCCTCAGCTTGGCGCGCTCGCTCAAGAGCGCTCCTGTCGACGTCGTGCTGATCGACCGTCTCAACTACCACCTGTTTCAACCATTGTTGTATCAGGTCGCGACGGGTTCGCTCTCGCCCGCGAACGTCGCGACGCCGTTGCGCGAGATCCTTCGCAAGCAGAGGAACGTGACCGTGTTCCTCGGCGACGTGATTGACGTCGACGCCGCCAATCGCCGCGTGATCCTCCGCGACGGCAGCGTCTCCTACGACACGCTGGTTGTTGCCTCCGGCTCCAGCCATCAATATTTCGGCCACGACCAGTGGGAAAAGTTCGCGCCCGGATTGAAGACCGTCGACGACGCGACCGAAATGCGAACCCGCATCCTGCTCGCGTTCGAGGCCGCAGAGCGGGAGCCCACTCCCGAAAAGCGCCGCGCCTGGATGACCTTCGTCATCGTCGGCGGCGGGCCAACGGGCGTGGAACTCGCGGGCGCGCTCGGCGAAATCGCCCACGATACGCTGCGCCACGATTTTCGCGACATCGATCCCGGCAGTGCTCAAATCATTCTGGTGGAGGGCACCGACCGTCTTCTGCCCACGTATCCTCCGAGCCTCTCCGCAGCCGCTCGCAAAATGGTAGAGCGACTCAAGGTTACGGTGCGCACCAGCGCATTCGTCGTCGACGTTCAACCGCACTCCGTTGCGATCCGCCACGGCGATACCACGGAGCGCGTTTCCACGCGGACCGTTCTGTGGGCGGCCGGAGTTCTTGCGTCGCCGCTGGGGCAAGTTCTGGCGAAGCAAGCCGGCGCGCCGCTCGACAAGGCTGGGCGCGTGATCGTTCAGCCCGACCTCACGATTCCGAATCACCCGGAAATATTCGTCATCGGCGATCTCGCGAGTTTCAGCCAACAGGGCGGCAAGCCTCTGCCGGGCGTGGCGCAGCCTGCGATTCAGGAGGGGCGCTACGTCGCGAAGGTGATTGAGCGCAGGCTCAAAGGCCAATCGAGCAAGGCATTCCACTACAACGATTGGGGAAATCTGGCGGTGATCGGGCGCGGCGCGGCAGTGGCCGATCTGAATCGCTTGCGGCTCAAGGGTTGGCCCGCCTGGCTTATCTGGGTCTTCGTTCACCTCGCGAATATCGTCGAGTTTCAGAATCGGCTGCTGGTGCTTCTCCAATGGGGCTGGCTTTACATCAAGTATGACAGGTCCGCCCGGCTGATTACTCGCCGCAATCCTCCGGACCTGGATCTCTGACAGACGATTTCCCCGTGACCCGATTGTCGCCGAATGAAGTGATTAGCAGTTTTCGCGCCGAAGGTCGCATATTAGAATTGGCGTCCGGCCACATGCCATGAGAACAGGCGAAAAAACGATCCTCGCATTTCTGTCGGTGCTCCTTCTGGCATCGCTTGCCCTCGCTTTGTTCACTCGGAGCTGGGCGAACTACCGGGAGCGCCTGCGAGCCATGCGAAGCGCGTCGGCGCGCGCGGCGGCCCTGGTGGATACGCGCGAACTCGATACGGCGCAGCAACTCGCGCAGCTCGCCGTCACACACCGGGAAGACGACTACGCGCAGCAGGCTCTACAGCTGGCGGATCATGCCGTGGATACGGCCTTTGACATCGCGCTGCGCGACGCTACGGACAACCCCCCGCCCCAGACTCCCGAGACGGGCGCACTGGCCGCGCGCATCAAGACGGCGGAAGCCGCTGTGGATGCGGATCACGATCGCCTGTCCGACTTGCAGGCGAAGCTCGCGAAAGCGCGGCCCAGCGAAAAGGACAACATTCAGGAGCAAATCGACCTGGTACAGGCGCAATCGTCGCTCGACCAGGACGAGCTGACGGACGCGCACGAAGATCTGATCCGCGCGGGCGGCGACAAGCGCGCCATCGTTCAGAAGCAGCTCGACCAACACGAAGCGTCCGAAACGCACGGCGGAAAAATGAACGCGTCCGCGCTGGCCGCGAACGCGGCGTCATCGCCCGAGGCGACGCCTTCGACCAGCATCGTCGCCGAGTCGCGCGCTTTCTTCTCGCTGCGCAACAAGGAAGCGCTGCTCGAACAAGCCAAGGCGAACGCGCTAAGCCGCCAGGCAGCGCTCACGAGCGAGCACGAATCGCTCGAGAAGCAGATGGACCAGGAAAAGGCCGAACGGCGCATCTTGCGAAGACGAGACGCATCTGCCGCGGCGGCCCCGAGTCAGGTCCCAGCCGTGTCTGGCGCGAACGCGACAACGGCAGCAGCGAGTGCGGCCGCAGCGGAGTCGCCGGCGCAGACATCGCTGGAACTTCTGCGGCATTTGACAACCGAGCAGAGAGACCTGAGCAGCTTCGACAAGGCGATCGAAGATGAAGAGGCGCTGGCGGCGAATTACGGAAACTGGCTGACGTTCGTGGGCCTTAGAGAAAAGGCTTTTCTGCACGGGATTTTCGTTTCGATCTTCTGGATCTTGTTGATTGCGGTCGGTGTCTTGCTTGCGAATTATTCTGTGCAGCGATTCTTTTCCGATGTGACTCCGGAGCGGCGCGAGCTGCACACCATGCGCACCGTAGCGCTCGTGGTCACGCAGGCGCTGGGAGTGGCGTTGATCCTGCTGGTCGTGTTCGGAGTGCCGAACAATTTCGCGACGTTCCTGGCGCTCGCGACAGCCGGCGTGACGGTGGCCATGAAGGATTTCATCGTGGGATTTGTGGGTTGGTTCGTCCTGATGGGGAAGGATGGAATCCGGCCGGGAGATTGGGTGGAAATCAACGGGGTGGGCGGCGAAGTACTGGAGGTGGGGCTGTTCCGGACGGTGCTGCTGGAAACGGGGAACTGGTCGGACGCTGCGCATCCGACGGGGCGAAAAGTGGCATTCGTCAACAGCTTCGCGATCGAAGGGCACTACTTCAATTTTTCGACGTCGGGTCAATGGCTGTGGGACGAGCTGCAGATTCAGGTTCCGGCGAATCTCGATCCGTATCCCACGGCCGAGGCCATCCAGAAAATTGCGGCGGACGAGACGGCGCCGAATTCCCGCCAGGCGGAAGAGGAATGGACGCGCGTGGTGCCGGCGTATGCGAAGAAGTCTTTCTCTGCAGCGCCGTCGATGAGCGTGAAGCCCACGGGCGGTGGCGTGAACGTGACGGTTCGCTACATCACGCGGGCGCGGGACAGGCAGGAAGTGCGCGGACGGCTCTACCGGGCCATCGTAGAACTCCTGCACCGAAAGGAATCTCACGAGAGCGAGCCGCCGGTGAGCACGCGAGTAGAGCGAAAGTAGCGCCGGAGTCCAGCGAGACAGCCGCAGACCGGAGCGGGGAGCTTAGAGAAGTGCGAAGATGTGGAACGCCGTGAAGCCGAGTATCACGCCGATGGCGGAGCCGGCGATCACATCGCTGAGAAAATGCATTCCGAGAATGATGCGCGAGCTGGCGATGAGGAACGCAACGGTGAGCAGGTACGCCAGCAACTCCGGATAGAACAGGCCGACGGAGAGCGCGACGGCGAATGCCGAAATCGAGTGGCCTGACGGAAACGAGTATTTATCGGGCGGCAGGATGGACGACCAGCAGTGCGGCTCGATTTCGCACGGCCGCTGGCGGCGGCTCAGCTTCTTGAGCGCGCGGAAAATCAAGATTCCCGAGAAGGTGGCGGCCGCGGCGGCGCCAATCGCAAGAAAGCGGTTCGCGCCTCCGAAGAGATACAGAATCACTCCGAGGGCGTACCACAGCCAGCCATCGCCGCCGCGCGTGGCGATAATCATCAAAATGCGAAACCACCTGGGAGCGCGCCAGCGATGCACGCGGCGCATCAGGCGGTAATCGTTGGATTGAATCTGATTCCAAAAGGCTCTTCCTACGGGCATAGAGATTCTCCCATGGCCGTTTGCGGCACCGGACGTGGAACGGTGACCCAACGAGGACGTTTGCGAGACTGCGGCTGATCGAGAACTTCGGCGGCCCAGCGGCGATTGAAACTCCGCTCGTCGCAATAATTGAACCAGGTGATTGCAGGGATCAGAAGGGCGAGCGGAGAAAGAAGCGCCGTCCAGGTTTTTTCGCGCATCATTTCGCCGGCGATTGAGAGAACGTCGCGCGTCAGCTTGCGGAAGTTTCCCGATTCGCCGCCAACGCGGCCCATGCCGGCGCGAAGGCCAGCGAAGAATTCGTCCTTGTCGCGCGCGCCGCGCACTTCCGTGAAGGCGGTTCCGACGGACGGCATCGCGTGCGCGTCGCTGCCGCCGATGGCGATCTTGTCCCACTGCTTCGCAAACATCGCTGCGTGCTCGTTCGCTTCGGGGAGCATGTGCCCGTTTCGCGTTTCGACGGCGGGAAAGTATTCCTGGAACCAGGCGAAGTCCTCGCGCTCGCGGCGGCCGGTGAGACTCGAGAAAACGTGGTTGATGCTGAAGAAGAGCCGGCGCTCGCTGAGGTACATCAGCAGAGAGACGAGATCGTTTCGCCGCTGCTGGAGCTGAACATGCTGACGCTCATGGAAGTCGTAGACACCGACGTGGACTTCCGTACCGCTGGGCATCCGGCACGTCAGCTCCTCGCTGAGAAAGAATCCCGGACGAGAGCGCAATTTTTCGGCGCCCTCGATCGAATCATGATCCGTGAGTGTGAACAAATTCATGCCGCGGCGCTTCAGGAGCGAATAGACCTCCTCAGGGTCGTTGTAGCTCTCGCGACAGAATTTGCGGGCAAAAGGCGTAGTGCACTGGCCAGAAAAGTAGCTGTGGACGTGCAGGTCGCATTTCACAACTACAAACGTACGAGCGGACTGTTACGGGCGAATGACAACCGGGCTAAAGTTATGAAAACACAGCTATTTAACTCTTACAACACAGACACGGAATTTTAACATTCCCGTAGTGGGACACGGCATTTCGGGTGCCAAAATCGCCCGAATGGAGCGAATGGAATTTTGCTTTTTCGATGCTGGCGGAGGGCACAGGGCGGCCGCTACGGCGCTGGAAATGGCGATTCGGTCGCAAGGGCGCGACTGGGCCGTGCAGCTCACCAATCTACAAGATCTGCTGGACCAACTCGACATTCTGAAGAAGTACGCCGGAATCCGGATCCAGGACTTCTACAACTGGATGCTGCGAAGCGGCTGGACTTTGGGCAGCGAACAACTAATGAAGGTGCTGCAGTTCGCGATTCGCTTGAGTCACGGGCGGCTGGTGCGGATGCTGGAGAGTCACTGGAGAGAAACGAAGCCGGACATTCTTGTGTCGTTCGTGCCGCACTTCAACGGGGCGCTGGGCGAGAGCTTTCGCCGAGTGTTTCCCTTGCGGCCTTTCGTTACGGTGATTACGGACATCGCTGATTATCCACCTCACTTCTGGATCGAACAGCAACCGCAACACGTGATCTGCGGATCGGACAAAGCGGTGGCGCAGGCACGATCGCTGGGACACAGCGATGATGAAATCTTCCAGGCGCCGGGAATGATTCTGCACCCGCGATTCTACGAGGCGCGGCTCCCGAACCGTTTTCGCGAGCGGGAGCGTCTGGGCCTGAGCGCGGACCTGGCGACGGGACTCGTTCTGTTCGGCGGCTACGGATCGAAGGAGATGCTGGAAATTGCGGAGCGGCTGGACAAGTCGCCATTGAAGCTGCAACTGATTCTGATTTGCGGAAAGAACGAGAAGATGGCGGCGGAGCTGCGCGGACAAAAGGCGCGGCTTCCCAGAGTCGTCGAGGGTTTCACGACGAAAGTGAACTACTACATGCAGCTTGCGGATTTCTTCATCGGGAAGCCTGGGCCGGGAAGCGTGAGCGAAGCGCTGGCGATGCGATTGCCGGTGATCGTGCAGAGAAATGCATGGACGCTGCCGCAAGAACGGTACAACTGCGACTGGGTGCTCGAGAAACAGGTCGGAATGGTGGTACGAAATTTCCAAAAGGTCGCCGAAGCGGTGGCGCAACTGATCGAGCCTTCAACGCTGGCGCGTTATCAAGCTAACGCGGCAGCGATGAAGAACAACGCCGTTTTCGAGATTCCCGACACGCTTGAGAAGATTTTGCAGCGATCCCGCCAAAGAACGGCGCGGCCGGAAGCTGTCGCTTCGCCTGTCGTTTAGCTCCGGATTTCACCCATTCCGACACGGCTGCCGCGAAAGACTTTGCGCGCGCACGACTCGACGGTGCGCTCCGAGTATGGCAACATGACGATAGAAGCGGGGGCGCGCTTCCGGGGGTTTCATGAATGGCTAAGGCGACGTTTGCGGCGGGATGTTTTTGGGGAGTGGAGGACACGTTCCGGAAAGTGAGGGGCGTGAGCTCGACGACGGTGGGGTACACGGGCGGGACGACGAAGAACCCGTCGTACAAGGACGTCTGCACCGGCAAGACCGGGCACGCCGAAGCCGTCGAGGTGGAGTTCGACCCGAAGCAGGTGTCGTACGAGCAGCTTCTGAGCGCCTTCTGGCAGAGCCACGATCCGACGACGGTGAACCGGCAGGGACCGGATGTGGGGACGCAATACCGCTCGGCAATTTTCTTTCACGACGCGGAGCAGGAAGCGGCGGCGCGGGGATCGAAAGAGGCGCTGGAGCGCTCGGGAGTGTTCAAGCGGCCCATCGCGACGCAGATCGAGCCGGCGAAGGAATTTTATAAGGCCGAGGAATATCACCAGCAGTACTTCGAGAAGAACGGCATCAAGTCCTGCCACATTTAGACCAAAATTTCTTCGGGACGTGCAGAACGCAGACGGATACGTGTGTCAGCCGCGATAGGCGCGGAAGGCGATGACGGCGTTGAGTCCGCCGAAGGCAAAGGAATTCGAGAGCGCCGCTTCGACGCGCAGCTCGCGCGCTTTGTTGGGAATGTAATCGAGATCGCATTCGGGATCGGCCACGGTGAAATTCGCCGTGGGGGGAAGAATGCCGTTGTGCAGCGCGAGGATCGTGGCGACGGCTTCGAGCGCTCCCGCGGCTCCGAGCGCGTGGCCGTGCATCGATTTGGTGGAGCTGACGGCGAGCTTATCGGCGTGCGCGCCAAAGACGGCGCGAATTGCACGCGTCTCGACGGGATCATTACCAGGCGTGCCGGTGCCGTGAGCGTTGATGTAGCCGATCTGTTCGGGCGCGAGGCCGGCGATGCGAAGAGCATCGCGCATGGCGCGAGCCGGGCCTTCGACGGTCGGCTGCGTCAAATGATGCGCGTCCGAGGACATGCCGAAGCCGCAAATCTCCGCGTAGATTTTCGCGCCGCGGGCTTTCGCCGCGTCGAGAGTCTCCAGAATCATCATCGCGCCGCCTTCGCCAAGAATCATGCCGCGGCGATCCTTGCTGAAGGGGCGGCAGGTATCGGGCGAAATGACGCGCATGGCCTCCCAGGCCTTCAACATTCCGATGGTGAACATGGCCTCGGCGCCGCCGGTGACGGCCATCTCCGCTTCGCCGTCGCGCACGAGACGGAATGCCTGACCCATCGCATGATTTGCAGAGGAGCACGCGGTGGAAACGGTGTACGTGGGTCCGCTGAGGCGGAGGTCCATGGAGATGTGGCTCGCGCCGGCGTTGGACATGGTCTTGGGAATCGTGAGCGGATGAACGCGGCCGCGGCCGGTGACGTAGAGATCCTCAAATCCCACTTCGATTGCGGACTGGCCGCCCACGGCCGAGCCGCAAACGACGGCGCACTGCTCGCGGAGTTCCTGTGAAGGCTGCAAGCCTGAATCGCGCATGGCGTCGCGAGCCGCAACGACGGAAAACTGGGCGAAGCGGTCGATGTAATCTTCCTTCCCGGGCTCGAAGTGCTTTTTCGCGTCGAAGCCGCGAACCTGCGCGGCGTTCGGAAAGCGGAGAATCAGCTTGTGATAATCGACGCCCTCGATCGGGCCGATGGCGGAGCGGCCCTCGCGCAAGGAAGTCCAGACCTCGGCGGAGTTCAAGCCAAGCGGGCAAATGATTCCGATTCCGGTGACGGCAACTCGGCGGGGCGCCATGTCAGTTGTGTCGCCGCTCGCGCGGGAAAATGTGAGATGAGGCCATCCGGTAGCTGTGACTCACGTGGCGGGAGACGTGGAGCCGACCGACGCGTCGGGAGGCTGAGCAGCGATGAGCTTCTTGATTCCGTCGACGACATCGTTGACGGTGCGAATGGAGCGGACGTCGTCATCGGGAATGGAGATTTTGAAGGCGTTCTCGAGCTCGAAGAGCAGCGTGAAAACGTCGAGCGAATCGATGCCGAGTTCCTGCAAATTGGTCTCGAGCGTGATTTTCTCGGCCGGGATCCGCTTCACGGATGCCAGCGTCGCAATCACCTTATCGGCTACAGGATCAGCCATCGTTCCTCCGTCGGCGTCACTCCGCTACACGCTGCCGCGACTGAAAATCGCACCGCGACTCCGCATTGCAGCCACGTATAAGCAAACCGTAGCCCAACCCGCGAGAGAAATCAAATCTTACCAAGACTCGAAGATTTGGAGACGCTGAGTTTCGTGGGCTGCAAAGGGCCGGCTTTCTGTGCCCGGAATTTTATTTTGGCGCCGCAGGCGGCTGTTGCGCGGCTGGGGAGTTTGTGTCGAAGACAGCCTTCGCAGCGGGCGGAAGCCGCTCAATGTTGCTCATGAAGGTGACGATCTGCCAGATCTGCTCGTCGGTGAGCGTCTTGTTCCACGCGGGCATGCCGGTCCATCGAACGCCATGCGAGGCGATGTAGAAATTCTGATTGTCGGGCATGTCGGGAGGATCTTTGAAGAATCGAGGGACGGGCGGATTGAAGGAGCGCCCGAACTGACTGTCGGGATTCTGCGGCGTGCCGTGGCATCCGGCGCAGTGGTTGAGATAGAGCTGCGCGCCGGTGACGAGATTCTGCTCGCTGGCCGGAATCGGATTTTTTACGTCAGGCGCGCGATGCTCCGTCGCCGCATCCATCGCGCTCATTGCCAAGTGCCGCTCGAGCGTGGAAGCGGGCTGGTCGGCTTCGAAATTGACGCGGCCGGTCTTCGCGAACCAGATGACGACGACAACAAGCACGAGAAGCGTGAAGACGATTCCCAAGAGAAAATTTCGCATCGGAGAAGAGCCTTTCGTTTAGTGTGTGCCGGGAGCTTCGACCAGCCGATTATACTTCTTCAAGACGGCGCGAAGCTGGTCGTGCGGAAGGGCCTCGACCGTGCGGCCGTTGATGCCGGTCATCGTCTTCGCGGCGACCATCGCGTTCACGACGGCCTCCTCGGTGGCTTGCACGGTGGCCTCGAACAGCGGGTTGATGCGCTCGTTCGGGATTGCCTCGACCTGAGCCATACGTTTGGCCATGCCCGCGCCGGGATTCGCGGTCGAGAATGCGATGAAGATGTCGCCGGAACCGTTGCCGGAAATGCTGCCGAGGCGGCCGAGTCCGAGAGTCACGCGGCGCGCAATGCGTTTCAATTGGTGCGGGAGCAGAGGCGCGTCGGTGGCGACGACGACGATGATCGAGCCTATGTCGTCGCGATGCGAGTTCTTCGGAATCTCGACCCCAACGGGAACGCCTGCGATGCGGAGCAGCGGACGCGTGCCGAAGTTGCACTGCACAAGCACACCCACCGTATAGCCGCCATAGCTGTCGGGGAGTCGGCGCGACGCGGTGCCCGTGCCGCCCTTGAATTCGAAGCAAATCATCCCGGTGCCGCCGCCCACGTTGCCTTCGGCAATCGGGCCGGAGTGAGCGTCGTCCATCGCGGCGAAGGCATCTTCCGGCTTGACGTGGAAGCCATTGATGTCGTTCAGCCCTCCATCCCACGTTTCGGCGACGACGGGAAGCGACCACCAGTCGTCGAGCGGAGTCGGAGTGCCATGCTTCAATTGCCACGCGATCACGGCATCGCGAACGACGCCGACGCTGTGCGTGTTCGTAATCATCACCGGGCCGTAGAGGAAGCCTGACTCCTCGACCCATGTGGTGCCGGTCATTTCGCCGTTGCCATTTTCCGTGAACCAGCCGGCAAAGGCGGGATCAACGGCGGTTTTGCCGCGCGGAAAAATCGCGGTGACTCCGGTGCGCACCGGGCCCACGCCGACCTGGAGTTTGCCATCGCCGGAAATCAACGTGCGGTAGCCGACTTCGACGCCCTTCACGTCCGTGATCGAATCGAGCGGGCCGGGCGTGCCTTCGAAGGGAACGCCCAGGTCACGGGCGCGAGGAGACGTCTGCGCGAATGCCGGGAGGGCGGCGACAAGGCAAAGAGCAATGAGTGCGGCGAACGCGGCTGAGCGTTGCGAGAAGCCTTGCATGGTCATTGTCCGTTTCCTGAATCTGAAGCGAGTTCCTTCTGAATCTGGCGAAGGAGGGCTGAGTTCTTCGAGAGTTCGTCTTCAAGAATCTTTGCCTGCTCAGCGGCGCGGTTCCAGTCGCCGGCCTCGGCAGCTTCGGTGAGCCCGGGAAGCTCCAGGTGCGCGTAGGTGTAGCGCGCGCCGTACAACGAATGCTTCCACCACGGACGGCCGGGAATGCCTGCAGGATTGCACCAGTTGCGCTCCACCTCCATCAGCAAGGAATTGATTCGCGACGCTTCGGCCGGGTCAAGATGCCCGCCGGCAATCGCGCGCGCGGCGCTCTGCTTCACGCCGGCGCCTTCCGTCTCGAATTCAGCGATTCGGCGGCGCAACGTGTCGAGCGGGACCTTGCCGCTGAGGTGCGTCGAATCGTTGAGCTCATCGAGAAAGCTGCGGATCGTGGCGCCGTAAAATTCGAAATCGTAAGGAAGAAGATCTGCATTCGCGAGGCGAAGGCCGAGAACTCCCCAGAGCTGGGTCATCAGAGTGTGATAGTGGTAGCCGGGATCGCCGAAACGGTTCATCCAGTAGAAGTCGTCGTAGGCGGAATGGTAGACGCCGTAAGGCCCGGTGAATGTAAGCCCCATCGTGGGAATGCCGAGAAAATTCAGAAAGACCGTATGGTCGGAGCCGCTTCCGATGCGCGTATTCGGAAGATCGGAGTCAGCCAGAGGCGCTGGCTTGTGAAGTTCCGCCTGACGCGAGACTTTCCACTCATCGTATAGGGTTTTGCCGGAGGGCGCGGGGAGCGTGCGGCTGACGTCGACGAGCAGAGGCGCGAGCGAGCCGACGGCGTCGCCCTGGAAATCTTTTCCTGAAGTGGCTTCGTCGACGTTCAGGTAGGCGACGGCCTTGCGCTTGAGCTCGTCCGCGTACTGTTCGCCCCATTCCGTCGAACCGGTAAGCGCGTATTCTTCGCCGTCCCAACTGCAAATCACGAGCGTGCGTTTCGGGCGAATGCCCTGGCGGAGAAGTTCGCCGAGATTGCGCGTAAGCTCCATCATCGACGCGGTGCCGCTCGAGGGATCGACGGCGCCGAAGACCCAGGCGTCGCGATGATTGCCGAGGATCACCCATTCGTCCGGATATTCACTGCCGCGGATGCGAGCCTCGGTGACGAAGTAAGGCTGGACGCTCGCATCCATATCGACCTTCACGTGGACGACGACGTTCTTGCCTCCCAGCCGGTATTTCAGCGGCAGGCCGCCCTGCCAGGCGCGCGGCGCAACGGGACCATCGAGGTGCCGCAGAAGAGGCTGCGCATCACCCCACGACATTGGCACGCCCATGATCTTCGGCAACGAAACGGCGTCCTCGGGAGCAATCCGCTTCGCGCCCGGCACGGATGCGTACCCTGGCGTGAGTGGATCGCCCGGCTCGAGAAAATCGTATGTGATCGCTCCGCGCTGGATGTGACTTTTCGGGCCCCACGGCCCGTTGGGGTAAACGTTGCCCTGCTTGTAGCCGTCCTCAACCGGATCGGAGTAAATCAAAATCGCGGCTGCGCCGAGCCGCTGCGCGGTGAGAGCTTTGAATCCGCGATAGCTGTACGGATTCGAGTAGCGAACCAGGACGACCTTGCCGCGCACGTCGATGCCATGCTGCTTCAGGTATGCATAGTCCTCGGGATTTCCGCTGTGCGCGTAGACGAGCGGCGCTGTGACCTCTCCCGATCCCGAATAGCCGAGATAGGCGCCATCGACATTTGGATTCTTCGTATCGGGATCGACGTCGTACCCCTCTTCGCGAAGGCTAGCGTGAAAATGCGCTGGACGAACCATTTCGACGGAAACTTCGCGCGGCCGCGAATTGAGCACATCGTATTCGTGAACCGTGACGTTCTCGAGGCCCTGCGCGCGCCACTGATCCGCCACCCAGCGGGCGAGGTCGTTGTTGCGCTTCGTGCCGGCCGGATGGGGCTCGGCGGTGAGATAGCGATGGAAGTCGCGAATCTGACTTGTAGAGGTCAGCGAGCGATAGCGTTGCTCGAGCGAAGTTTCCTTCGCGGCGTCGGCGGTTGAGAAGCCCGGCATTTCGGGGGACTGGTTCTGGCTCGTGAACGCGCCGCTCCCTGCGAGCAGCAGAAGGGCGAGGAGGCCGCAGGAGCGGGCGTTACGCGCGCGCAGGAGACCCTCCCGTGCTCGCCATGTGAGCCTTTTCGAAATCGCCGATCGAGTGTTCGAGGGCCGAAGCAAGCATTTGAATCATCGCGGAAGTAATCGTGAACGGCGGCGCCAGAAGAACGTGGTCTCCCCGGTTGCCGTCGACGCAGCCTTGCATCGGATACGTCGCCACGCCGGCTTCAAGCACGTCCGCAGCGATGCGAGAAGCGATGTTGGCGTCGGCGGGGAAGGGCTCGCGCGTCTTAGAATCGCGCACGAATTCAATGGCCTGGAGCAAACCGATTCCGCGAACATCGCCTACCACCGAAAAGCGCTTCAGCGGCTCAAGTGCCGCCGCGAGCTCTTTGCCGGCCGGCTCGACGCGCGCGAAGAGCTTCTCGCGTTCGGCGAAATCGAGCACTGCGTTTCCCGCCGCGACGGAAACGGGATGCGAATTATAGGTGAACCCATGGAGGAAGGTGCCGGAACCCTGTGAGATTGCGTCCGCGACTTGCCCTGCGACAATCACAGCGCCGAGCGGAGCATAGCCGCTGGCGACTCCCTTGCCCACAAGAATCATATCGGGCACGACGCCCCAATGTTCAACTGCGAACGCTTTACCCGTGCGGCCCATGCCCGTCATGATTTCGTCCGCAATGAGGAGGATCTTGTTGCGCCGGCAGATCTCGGCGATGCGTTGAAGGTAGCCATCCGGCGGAACGACGGCTCCCAGCGTGGCGCCGGAGACCGGCTCCAGGATGAAGGCGGCAACGTCGTCCGATCCATCGCGGGCGAGTTGCCGGTCGAGATCGTCCGCGCAATCGACATTGCACTCGGGATAGCGCAAGTCGAAGGGACAGCGGTAGCAGTAGCACGGCGCGACGTGCCCCCATTCCGCCAGTAGCGGAGCGAAAGGCTCGCGCCGCCGAACGTTCCCGGAGAGAGAGAGAGCGCCGAGGGTCGAGCCGTGGTAACTCTGACGCCGCGCAATCACTCGCGTGCGCTTCGCGTTGCCGCGCTCCAGCCAATACTGCCGCGCCAGTTTGATGGCGGTCTCGGTGGCTTCGGAGCCTCCCGAGGTGAAGTAGACCCGGCCGCCGCGCCTCATGCCATGGGGCGCGAGAGCCAGGATTCGCTGCGCGAGTTTTTCCGCGGGAGCGGTCTGGAATTGCGAGGAGTGTACGTACGCGAGCCGCGCGGCTTGCTCGGCCATTGCGCGCGCAACGGATTCGACGCCGTGGCCAATCGTTACGACTGCGGCGCCGCCCGCCGCGTCGAGGTATCTGCGTCCCTCAGCCGTATAAATAAAGCAGCCTTCCGCGCGCGTAGCCTGCGGGTACGTTTTCAGGAAGTTTCGCGGGAAGACGGCTTTGCTGTCCATGGTGAGCTGGCCGACGCGATTGCGGTCAGCAGAGCCTATTCACAAACCGGCGAATTTGCAAGGCAGGAGGTGAAGTCTCTGCCTTGCGGCGGAATTTCTCGGATCGAAAGCTGCCGCGGCCCGGGCGCGACGAATGAGACTATGCCAACTTGATCTTCGAGAGGTCCACCGTCGGTGCGGGAAATTTCAAGTGCAGGCTTTCCAGCGTCTCGGCGATGATGTGAGAAACAGCCAGATTGCGAAACCATTTCTTGTTCGAGGGAATGATGAACCACGGGGCATCATTGGAATTGCACTTCGTGAGCGCGTCCTCGTAGGCCTCCGTGTAGTCGTCCCAGAATTTTCGTTCGTGAAAGTCGGCCTCGGAGATTTTCCACTGTCGGTCAGGATCGTCGATTCGCTGAAGCAGCCTGTCTTTCTGTTCGTCTTTGCTGATGTGCAGAAAGAATTTCAGAATCTTCACGTTGTTTTCCGCCAGGATGGACTCGAACTCGTTGATCTGGTGGTACCGTTTCGACCAGACCTCTTTCGGAACGAGTTTGTGCACTCGGACGACCAGCACGTCCTCGTAATGCGACCGGTTGAAGATTCCGATCTGGCCCATCGGCGGCACTGCCTTGTGGATGCGCCATAGGAAATCGTGAGCCGCCTCTTCGCTTGTCGGGACCTTGAACGGAGTCACCTGGCAGCCCTCCGGATTCACACCGGACATGACATGCCGGACGGTTCCATCTTTGCCCGCCGTGTCGAGGCCCTGCAGCACGATCAGCAACGCGTGCTTCCTCTCGGCGTAGAGGAGGTACTGAAGCTTGTCGAGCCGCTCGACTGCCTTCTCGAGACTCGCCTTGGCCTTGTGGCCCTTCTCCCAGCCACAGCAGTCGTCCGGGTCGTACTTCGAGAGCTTTACCTTTTTTCCAGGCTTCAATCGGAATTCATCGCAGAACTTGTGGGCCATGCTCGGTCCGTCCTCGTCTCGTCCAGCTCGAATCTGCTCCAGCATAACTCCTTGCCGACGAAGGAGCTAGCGCCCGGCTCCGCGCACGCGCGCCGCTGAGTCACGGCGCTGTCACACTTTTTTCATGGCGCATTCAAATTCGCGAAAGTATCATAGCGGTTTGGCGCGGGCTCTTCCGATGGCTACCTCAACTCCTGACATCTCAGCGGCGGAGACGCCATCCGAAAAGGTACTAGGCACCAAGCGCCCGTATCCCGGCGCCCTGGTAGTGGTCGAAGGAATCGACGGCTCCGGGAAGAGCACTCAGCTTTATCTCCTCAAGCGGTGGCTCGAAATTGGCGGTTACCGCATTCATTTCACGGAGTGGAATTCCTCGCCGCTCGTGAAGTCCGCCACCCGCCGGGGCAAGCAGCGGCGGCTCCTGACCCCGATCACCTTTTCGCTTCTGCACGCCGCCGACTTCGCCGACCGCTGCGAGCGTCAGATTCTCCCCCTGCTGCACGGCGGCTATCTGGTCCTGGCCGACCGCTACATTTACACCGCATTCGCGCGCGACGCGGCGCGTGGCTGCTCGCCGAAATGGCTGCGCAATCTCTACAGTTTCGCACCTGTGCCGGACATCACCTTTTATTTTCGGGCGCCCCTCGATGTGGCGGTAACGCGCATCGTGGCCGGACGGCCAAAATTGAAGTACTACGAGGCCGGCATGGATTTGGGAATCTCGCTCGATCGCGCGGAAAGCTTCCGGATTTTTCAGGAACGAATCCTGGCCAATTATGACCAGATGGTCGAGACGGATCGGTTCGTGCTGATGGACGGCACGGTTCGCGTGAACAAATTGCAGAAGCTGATGAGGACGATCGTCGGCGAGAGAATCGACCTGACCCAGTTCGCGCCAAAGAAGAAGCGGAATGAAGCGAAGCAATAAGAGTTCGGCTGCCAACGGCCGCAATGGGCGGTCCTCTACGGGAAGCCGCAAAGGCGCAGCGGTCCGCGCGGAAGTTCCTTCGCGCTTTTACGGCATTCCGCTGCCGGGCGTGAAGATCGAGGAGCTTGGCGGATCGCTGATCGTCCTCGAGGGAAGCGATGGCTCGGGCCGCTCGACGCAGATTTCGCTGCTCACCGAGTGGCTCGAATCGGAAGGTTTCGCGGTGCAGACTATGGGCCTGCGGCGCTCATTTCTTGTCGGCGAAGACATCGACGCTCTGCTTGAGGAGAACGCCGTCACGCGCATGACGCTCGCGCTGATGTACAGCACCGACTTTTTCGACCAGCTCGAGCGGCGGATTCTCCCGGCCCTGCGCTCCGGCCTCGTTGTCCTGGCCGACCGTTACATCTTCACGCTGATAGCGCGCGCGGCGGTGCGGGGCATCAGCCGCGACTACCTGCACGGAATCTACGAAATGGCTCTTCGCCCGGACCTCACATTCTGGTTGAATGTGCGGCCGGAAGTCGCGTTCGATCGCGAGTTCAAGAAGTCGCATTCGATCAGCTACTGGGAATCGGGCCGTGACATGTCGCTTTCGAACGATCTGTTCCAGTCGTTCATCCGGTATCAATCGATGATCAAGCGCGAATTCGAATACCTCTCGAACCGGCACGGCTTCGTGGAAGTGGACGGCGAAGGAAGCGTCTCCGAGGTCAACCGGGCGCTGCGAAAGCAGATCGCGGCGCAGCTCGGCATCCGGGGCACGCAATACCATCCCTCGCACGCCTTGTCTCATCTCTGGCGCTGAGTGGCCGCACCGGTCCAACTGGCAGCGATCGACGCTGGCTCGAACGCGATTCGTCTCGTCATCGCGCGCGCCACTTCTCCCCGTCACATTCAGATTCTCGACAACGAACGCGCCGCCGTTCGCCTGGGCCACAATGCCTTCACTCGCCGTCTGCTTGACGAAGACACCATCAGCCGCGCCGCCAGGGCCTTTCGTTATTTCCGCGATCGCATGGACCACTACGGCGTAGGCGCTTACCGCGCCGTCGCAACCGCTGCCGCGCGTGAGGCGCGCAATCATCGGGAGCTTCTTGAGCGCATCCGCAGGAAGTCCGGCATCGAAGCGGAAGTGATCGGCAGCGCGGAGGAGGCGCGCCTGGTTTGCTCCGCCGTTCATTGGGCGCTCGGCGATCGAATCCGTCCGCGGCTGATTTTCGATCTCGGTGGCGGAAGCCTCGAGCTGAATTTCTTTCAGCGCGGGATGCTCGAGAACCGCATCGCCCTTCCGCTCGGCACGATTCGCCTGATGGAAACCTACCGCATTGACGGCGCGATCGATGAAGATAAGGCGTCTCGCCTGCGCCATCACGTTCTCTCGCTGCTGCGCAGCGCGCTGCCTTCGCCTCCCAGGTTTGGCCGCTCCATCGCCGTGGCCTGCGGTGGCAATGCCGAAGCGCTGGTCCGCATCACTCCCGGGCCCAACGTCCTTCATGTGCCGTCCATCAACGTGCGTCTCCTGCGCGATCAGACCTGGCGTCTGCTCAATCTCGACGTGCCGGGCCGCATGCGCGTTTTTAAGATTCGCCAGGACCGCGCGGAAGTAATCGGCATCGCCGCCATCATCATCGGCACGCTCGCGAAGTGGCTCGACCTGCGCGCGATGCTGGTTCCCGGCGTTGGCGTGCGCGAGGGGATTCTGCTCGATTTGGTCGCCGAGCAGTATTCGGTCAGCGCGAAATCCGAGGAGGAGAAGGGAAAAGCCAACGAACTTCTGGCCAACGTGCGCTGGTTCGGCCGCAAAGTCGACTACGACTCCCAGCATGCCGAGCAGGTTGCGCGTCTGGCTCTTTCTCTCTTTGATCAGCTCAGGCCGCTTCACGAGATGGGAGCCGATATGCGCCTCGTCCTCGAAATTGGCGCGCTTTTGCACGACATTGGCCATTTCATCAGCCGCAAATCGCATCATCGTCACGGCGAATACCTGATTCGCAACGGCGAGATTCCCGGGCTCCGGGGCTGGCGCAGGGACATGGCGGCCGCTCTGGTGCGCTATCATAATTGCAAGTCGGAGCCGCAACTGGAGCACGCATCGTATGCCGCGCTCGACGGCGACCGGCGCCGCCAGCTTCGCATTCTCAGCTCTTTGCTGCGCATTGCGGAAAAGCTGGAATCAGAGCACGCCCAACGCGTTCACGGTGTCGACGTGCAGATCCTCGGCCACCGCGCTATTTTTGTGGTTCGCGCCGCAGACGGAACCCGCCTCGACATCGCGGGCCTCGAAAGGAAATCGGATCTCTTCGAAAAGGAATTTCACCTCAAGGCTGAGTTCCGGCGCGCGCAGCGAAAGGAAAAGGTCGCATAAGCCATGATCCTCTACCTCGTGCGGCACGGCATTGCCGTTGACCGCACCGATCCCAAATGCCCTCCTGAAGCCGAAAGGCCCTTGACCGCCAAGGGCGTCCAGAAATCGCGATCCGCGGCTCTCGGCTTGAAAGAAATGGGAATCAAGCCGGACGTCCTCATCACCAGCCCTTTCGTCCGCGCCGCTCAGACGGCGGAGATTTTTGCGGAAGCTCTCGGCTTTCCCACCGCCAAAATTCGCGTCACCGATGCGCTGAAGCCCGCCGCGAATCCGAGCGACATCATCAAGGAGCTCGCTCACCTGAAGGGCAAGGAAGTGATGTGCTTTGGGCATGCGCCGCATCTCGACCAGCTGATTTCGCAGCTTGTGGGCGCGCGAGGCGTCTTCACGGAATTGAAAAAGGCGGGCGTAGCGTCGCTCGAACACACGGGGGCGCAGAGCGGTTGGAGGCTTCGGTGGCTCGTTGCGCCGAAGGCGCTGCGTCAGCTTGCGTAGCGTGCCGCGCTAGGTTCGGGAAGAGAAGCAGGAATCAGTGCGTGGCCCCATTGGAAGCCGGCGCGCCACGTCGGCCATGGCGCATTTTTCGATGATGCCTTCAGCCGAAACTCGGCGAGCCGCGATTTCCGATGGGAGTCGATCTTTTCCAGCCACTGTGCGATATCCACGCCCGCCAGCTTGGAAGATTCCTTCTTGACGTCGGCGCGCAGCACGTCGAGATCGTGAAGCTCCCCGAGTAGCGTCTGCATCTGCTTCATGTCCGCGGCCCAGACCTCATACCTCTGCGGAAGGAAATTCTCGACGATATACCGGAATCGCTTGATGCCGATGCGCGTCCGGTGCCACGCGACGCTGCTCGGGCTCTTCCGTGCCTTCTGATAGAGAGCCACCGCCTCGTTCAGCGCCTCCAAAGCCTCGCGCTGATAGACCACGCTCTCGAGTGGGAAAAACCGCGCTTTCTCCAGCAGCTTGCGTGAGAGCTTCCGCCACGCCTTCCGGTCGAACTGGTCCAGCGCATCCTCGGCAGCGGCCCGGAACTGCCTCTCGCGCCGCCCAAGAACCTTCAGCATGTGCTTCCGAACCGGATCGCCCCTCGAGCTCAGCTTCTTGATCCATTCTTGCTCCACCTGCGCATCCCGCAGGGCGCCGAGCGTATGAAAAACGTGTTTGCTGGTCTTTTTGAGCTTCCGCCATCCCGGATCCGGATTTACTTCGCGCAGCGTGTCGGCCATCGTGCGGCATCGCCGCAGCGCAGTGCGAACGTCGTGCACCATGTCCGCGTCCCAATCCGGACGCAGTTGGCCCAGCCGCTCGAGCGCCCGGTCCATCCACACTTCCAGCCCCGTAACTTTGGCCGTGATACCTCTGGGCAACGAAATCGCTATCGACATGGAAACCGACCGGCCCCCCAGGCAGGAAATCCCATCCTATCTTGGATACGGCGATTTTGCCAGTTGACCCGGGTCTCGCCTCAGGGGGCCGAAAGCGCGACTTTTCACGCCGCATTCATCTGTCTATAATCCGCCGCCGATATCAAGTCCGCGAGCGGAGCCTGCCCGTACCGCTGCGGGTTGGGGATATGTGTTCTTTCGCTCTGTCGTGCGTTTGTACTCGGGCCGGATGTTCTTGCTCTTACAAGGGATTGCAACTCGCTGCTTCCTCCTCGCGGTTTTGACCTGGGCCTTTGCCTCGGCCGCCCCTGCGCAATCCTCCGCGGATGTGTGTCCTCGCCCTTCGCCGGGAGCCGAAGTTGCCAACCCGCCGGAAGCTCGCAGCGAAAATGGAGTACTTCGAGTCGATCTCTCGTACCGCAACTCCGTCGATCGCATCGGCCGGATGCGCTACTGCTACATCGACTCCGAAGGCCGCCAGGCGCCCACGCTGCGAGTTCATCCCGGCGACGAAGTGATCCTCACCCTGAAGAATGACGTCGTCCTTCCTCCTGGCGCGATGGAAATGGCCGGTCATTCGGTCGAGGCATCCCCGGCTCATGCGCCTTGCGGGCACGGCGTCATGACTCCCTCCGCCACCAACATTCATTTCCATGGCCTCACTATGCCGCCCACATGCCATCAGGACGATGTCCTTACCACGCTCGTGGACCCTTCGAGCCCGCCTTTCGAGTACAAGTTCAAAATCCCTGAGGATGAGCCTCCCGGTTTGTACTGGTACCACCCGCACGTGCACGGCTTCACGAAGAATCAGGTCCTCGGCGGCGCTTCCGGTGCACTGATCGTCGAGGGGATCGAGCGCTTCATTCCGCGAGCCGCCGGATTGCCCCAGCGCGTCCTCGTCATTCGCGATGAAAATCTTGCCAACCCAAAAGCTGTGCCTGCCGGCGCGGGTACGTCGTTGCCTCCCGCTATCGTCGATCGTGACGGCGACGTAGTGAATACCGGCACCGGAACCGGCACCCCTGCCAAGGACTTGTCGCTCAATTACGTTCCGGTTCCTTATCCTGATTATCCGCCTTCCGTCATCCACACGAAGCCGAAGGAACGGGAACTCTGGCGCGTCCTGAACGCGTGCGCCATCACGTACCTGAATCTTCAGGTGCTGTACAACGGCGTTCCCCAACCCGTTGGCGTCGTTGCTCTTGACGGCGTCCCGCTCAATGCTGAGGGCGTCGGCGGACCCGGCATCCTGAGGCTGACCCACTTGGGCCTGCCTCCGGGAGCTCGCGTGGAATTCATCGTGAACACGCCACCGGAGGGCGCCAAAGCAATCCTGGTGACGCGAAGTGTCAATACCGGCCCAATTGGTGAAAATGATCCGGGCCGCCCGCTCGCCACCATCGTCGCCGCGCCCGATGCACCTGATCCGTCTCGCGTTCCGCCTGAGACTTCATCGCCTCCCAAGGCAACAAGCCTCGAGTGGCTGGGCAACGTAAAACCGGTCCGCACTCGAACCCTGTATTTCTCTGAAACGCCAAAGGATCCGAAGGATCCGCTGGGTCCCACTGACTTCTACATCACAGTGGAAGGCCAGCAGCCGAAGGTCTTTGATCCTTCGGACCTGACGCCCGACATCATCACCCACCAGGGCGACGTCGAGGATTGGATCATTGAAAACCGCACGCGCGAGGTGCATGTCTTTCACATTCATCAGGTTCACTTCATGTTGCTCGAATGGTACGGCCTTCCCATGAGTGAGCCTTACCTCCGCGATACCATCAACGTCCCTTTCTGGGACGGTGCGGAAAAGAAGTACCCGATGGTCAAGGTGCGGCTGGATTTCCGCGATCCCAACATCGTCGGCACTTTCGTTTATCACTGCCACATTTTGGAGCACGAGGATGGCGGCATGATGGGAATCATTCGCGTCGAGCCGGCGGTCCCCGCTAGTCCCTCGGCGAAGCAGACGAAACGGCCGTAGCAGGAGTTTTTTAATGACTCTGTCATCAGCCAATAACAACCGCCGCGTATCCAAGTCATCCAGCGTTTGATTCGAGAACTCAGGTGGGGTCGCCCCGGCGCCAAGCCGCGCTTCACCTGAGGGTCGATCACGACGGATACTTCGCCAAGGAGAATTCATGATCCGGAAGAATCTCCGGTGGATGTCGGCTGTGTTGCTCGCCGTCAATCTCACCGTCGCAATGCCAAACAGCCTGATGGCGCAGCCACCGAACAACAACGTAAAGGATGCGAAGGATTTCTTCACGACGACTCCCATCAAGCACGTCGTCGTGATCTTCCAGGAGAACGTTTCGTTCGACCACTACTTCGGTACGTACCCCAATTCGCAGACGCTTCAGGGCGAGCCCAACTTCCACGCTAAGAAAGGTACGCCCAGCATAAATGGAATCTCCGAAGGCTTGGTCGCGCAGAATCCGAACGCGCCCTATCCGCCCTTCCGTCTCGACCGCAGCCAGAACTACACCTGCGATATGAACCACGACTACGGCCCTGAACAGCAAGCTTTCGACAGTGGTCTGATGGACAAGTTTCCCGAATTCACCGCGACTCCTTGCACCACCTATCCCAACCTCGCGGCTTATGGCGCAGGCGTGGTGATGGGCTACTACGACGGAGCCACCGTTACCGGTCTGTGGAACTACGCCCAGAACTACGCGCTCAACGAGAACTTCTTCGGCACGAACTTTGGCCCCTCCACACCCGGCGCAATCAACGTCGTCTCCGGCTTGACCGGCAATGCCGATCTTTCGCACTCAATCGACGATAACGGCGGAGATCTCGAGAACGACGTCGTTAATGGAGCCGTGATCGGCGACCCCGATCCCTACTACGATGATTGCGGCTCGCCGGACCAGACCTCGGTGACCGGCAAGAACATCGGAAACCTCCTCAACGACAAGAACATCAGTTGGGGTTGGTTCCAGGGCGGCTTCACTCCATCGGCCACGACGAACGGCAAGGCCGTTTGCGCGACGACAACGAACCGCGTCGACGGCACGCCCGAGACGGCGTACAGCGCCCACCACAATCCCTTCGAATACTACTCATCTACTGCCAACGTTCACCACACGGCGCCTGCCAACATCAACGAAATCGGCCACGCTGGCCAGGCGAACCATCAGTACGATCTCTATTGGTTCTGGAAGGCTGTCGCAGCCAACAAGCTCCCGGCCGTGACCTACCTGAAAGCCAATCGGGCTCAGGACGGGCATCCCGGCAACTCTTCTCCACTTGACGAGCAGGCTTTCATCGTTCAGGTCCTCAACGTGCTTCAGGCTTCTCCTGCGTGGGACTCCACCGCCGTGTTCATCACTTGGGACGACTCTGATGGCTGGTACGACCATGTGATGGGCCCGATCGTGAACCAGTCCGTGTCGAAGTCCGACTACCTCACGGGCGTGGGCTTCTGCGGCACGGGCGCCAACTCTCTCGCCGGCATGCAGGCGCGCTGCGGCTACGGTCCTCGCATTCCGATGCTCGCCATTTCTCCCTACGCGAAGGAAAACTTCATCGACGACACGCTTACCGACCAGAGTTCCATCGTTCGCTTCATCGAAGACAATTGGGACCTTGGCAGAATTGGCCCGGGATCGTTCGATCAGATCGCTGGCCCTGTGACCAACATGTTTGACTTCAAGCATCCGCGGAACGACCGCGTCTTCCTCGATCCTGGAACGGGTCAGGTCGTCGCGAATCCGAAATAACAAAATCCTCGTAGTGCCTCACTCCCGTACGCCCCCTGGCTCGCCCCGAATCCCTCGGGGCGGGCCAGCCCCGTTTTTGCGCTAGTGCCGGCTGGCGCGCGATGTATTCTTGATTCGCTTCGACTCGGCTCGCTTGCCGATTCAGGAGGCACGTTTGCCCCGCCAGCCGCGCAGCGTCGATTTGACCCAGGTCTCCGAATGGGACGATGGACGCGTCCAACGCAAAGAGGACTATCTCGCCGTTGAGGAGCCCCTCGAAATCCGCATCGGCGACCAGCCTCTCAGCGTCACGATGCGCACGCCGGGAGATGACGTTGAATTGGCCGCCGGATTCCTCTTCACCGAAGGCTTGATCCAGCGCCGCGAACAGATCCTTTCGCTCGAGAGCAATCACGAATCTGATGAGCCAAGCCGTGGCAACGTCGTCCGCGCGCAAATCGCGCCCGAGTGCGCGATTGATGCCGAAAAGATGCAGCGCCATTTCTTCGCTGCCTCGAGCTGCGGCATCTGCGGCAAGGCTTCCATCGATTCCGTTCGTTCGCGAACCCTTCAGCCGCCCAATCCCGCCTTTCGCGTCAATCCTGAGACGCTCCTGGTGCTTCCCGATCTGCTTCGCGGCTCGCAGGCGGTTTTCGGGCGCACGGGCGGACTTCACGCCGCGGCGCTCGTCGGTGCGAAGGGGAACCTCATCGTCGTTCGCGAGGACATCGGCCGCCACAACGCAGTCGACAAAGTGATTGGCTGGGCGCTTCGTGAGGATCGCCTTCCGCTTTCGGATTCTTTGCTGCTCGTTAGCGGAAGGGGCGGGTTCGAAATTGTTCAGAAGGCGATTGTGGCGGGGCTTCCGGTGGTGGCTTCGGTTTCCGCTCCGTCGAGTCTCGCCGTAAAGCTTGCCCGTGAACTCCGTCTCACACTCGTCGGTTTTCTGCGCGGCCGCCGCTTCGTTATCTACGCGGGCGAGGAGCGTATCTCAAGCGCCTGACGCGCGTCCTACCGCCATCGTAGTATCGCGAATCATTTCGCGAAACGCGCCCAGCAGCTCGCGGTCGAGCCAACCGCGTGTTGCCTCCGCCGTCATGATTTCCAGCGCGGTGCCCGAAGGGTCGGCCTTACGGTATGGACGATCGGTCGTAAGCGCATCGTAAACGTCCGCGAGCTGCATGATCCGCGCGGTCACCGGAATTTCGTCGCCCTTCAAGTGATCGGGATATCCCGAGCCGTCGATGCGCTCGTGATGATGCCGGATGATCGGCAGCACGAGCCGGAACGTCTTCAGCGGCGCGCAAATGCGTTCGCCCACCACGGGATGCTCCTGCATCACCGTGATTTCTTCCGGTGACAGCTCGCCCGGCTTCAGAAGAATCGAATCGGGCACTGCTACCTTGCCGATGTCGTGGACGATTCCTGCGCGGCGCAGCGCTTTGATCTCTTCGCTCGCTAGCCCCAGCCGTTCGCCGAGACGAGCGGACATTTCCGAAAGCCGGTCGCAGTGCCCGCGCGTGTAGGGATCGCGCGCCTCGATGCTCAGCGCCAGGCTGAACAGCACCGACTCGGCATTCTCCAGTTCGTCCGTGTATTGCTTCAGCCGGATCAGCGACCGCGTGCGCGCCAGCAGCTCGTTGAAGTCGATCGGCTTGGTCAGCAAATCGTCGGCGCCCGCGTTGATTCCCTTGATTCGGTCTTCCGTGTCGGATAACCCGGTGATCAGAACGACGGGCGTGAGCCGCGTCTCAGGCGTGGTCTTGATTCGCCGGCAGACTTCGAGACCGCTCATGCCCGGCATCAGCACGTCCAGCAAGACCAGGTCCGGGCGAAACGAGGCGCACTGCGCCAATGCCGTCGCGCCGTCGGAAGCGGTGTGCACCTCGAACTCGTGGCGGCGCAGCAGTGTCTCAAGAGCGGCTCGCGAAGCCGATTCATCGTCGACCAGCAAAATCCTGTGAAGCATAGGCATTTCGTAATTGCGTCTGTAATTCACGGGCGTAACGCACCCGCAAATATGATGACGAAAACCCTCGCCAGGTAACCTGTGCGAAGGGCCCTTCCTCCATTCGCTGAAAATGCGCGCCCAACTTTATCGTGCTTGCCGGTTTCGAACAACCGCGATTCGAGCGCCCGACAGAGGGCGTGCGTCAGCCTTTGCGCAGAGTCGCCTCCATCACCACTCTCGGCTCGTCCGCCGGAGCCGAAAAGACCTCGGCGGGATTGTCCATTCCGAATGGCTCCAGATCGACTAGCCCGTAGTGTCGGTCGCGGAGCTTCAACTGAATCTCAGCGATGCTGTCGAAGTTGTTCAGCACCGCCTGGCCCATCGCATACAGGGTGTGCTGCAGCGACCGGCTTTCGTGCTCGGCAAAGGTTTCCAGCAGCGCTTGACGCACTCCGTGCCACACCGGCCCGAATTCGATGTCCGATCCTTCGTATCGCCATCGCGCCTGAACCGCCGTCGACAATATCAAGTCGCCGTCGTCCTTGAGAGTCGTGTAGGGATCTCGCAGAAATTTTTCAAACGTGGATTTCGACGTCTTCAGCAGGACCAGGTCGTCGATGCCCGCGCGGACCGTCGTCTCCTCGCGCGTGCCGTCCACCACAGCGATCCTCTTCTGGCTGCCTGCCTGTTCGAATGTGTTAGCGTGCGGCTTCCCCCCGTGCGGCACGCGGCTCCACAGCGTTTCGGCCACGTCCACATGGACGTGCGACACCTGCGGGTTGTAGGTCAGGAAGTGCTCGATCAAGTGCAGGCAGAACTCTTCAATCGCTTCCACCGGATATTGCCGCGCGAGAACGTACGCAGTGTTCTTCATGGTGTCCGCCGGCAAAATCTTTCGATTGTCGCCCTTTGCGTGTGCCTCTTCGAAGTCGCCCTCGAACCGGATTCCCACTGTCATTTCTTTCACGTCGTGGCGGCCCTGCTGCCTTACCACGCGCAGGAGCCTTATGCGCGAATTGCCGTAGCTGTTTTCACCGAGCGCGATCGACATGAGTCATCCTCAGTAGGGAAGTTTGCCGGGATTCGCCGCCCATGCGCGAAAGGGTTCGAGCGCCTCGGCGCGCATCAGCGACGTCATCGGAATCCGCCGCTCCGAACTCGCGCGCGACAGCTCCGCGTAGATCTTAGAATCGTCAAATCCCGCGCCGGCAGCGTCGGCTGAATGAGCTCCAAAGAAGACGCGAGCAATCCGCGCCCAATAAATCGCTCCGAGGCACATGGGACATGGTTCGCAACTCGCGTAGATTTCGCAGTTCTTCAGCTCGAAGTTTCCGAGCTTCTTGCACGCCGCTCGGATTGCCACAATCTCGGCGTGCGCCGTGGGATCGTTTGTCACCGTGACGCGGTTCGTTCCTTCCGCCACGGTGATTCCATCCCTCACGATCACGCACCCGAACGGCCCTCCCCGGCCGGACTTCGCATTTTCGGTCGCCAGCTCGATGGCTCGCGCCATGAACTTGTTCGTCATTCGTTTCACACCCGCTTGCGGAAGGTTGCGAGAGCCGTGGCGCGCGGTCGCGCCGAAAAATCGCTCCGATTGTAGCGCACTTGGGGGAATCAGCCAGTTGCGGCGCCGGCCTTCTCGAGAGCCGCGGCGAACGAGCGTTCCTTGCGGCGCCAAAGGTAGAGGAGCGTGCTGCCGATGAAAATCAGCGCGACGCACAGCCCGCTCCACATTCCCGCCGCGCCGAGTTTCACGCGGAAGCAGAGATACGCCCCGAGCGGAAGGCCGAGCGCCCAGTAGTAGACGAGGTGGCAAATCATCGGGGTGCGCGTGTCGCCCGCCCCGCGCAGCCCGCCGGTCGCAACGGTCTGCAGGCCGTCGAAGAGCTGGAAGAATGCCGCGACGAAAAGCAGCCGGCTCGCGACGCGAATCACTTCGTGGTCCGGGGTGTAAATTCGCGCGATGTACTGCGGTACGAGCCAGAAAAGAAGCGCCATGCAGGACATGAAACCGGCGCCGAGTGCCATGGCGGTCCATCCCGCCCGGCTGGCCCCGTGCGCATCCCCGCGCCCGAGCGCGTGGCCCACGCGAACGGCCGCCGCGGCGCTGATGCCGAGAGGAACCATGTACGTGAAGCTGATCGTGTTGAGCGCGATCTGGTGGCTGGCAAGCGGAACGGCGCCCAGCTTCCCGATTAGCGTCGTTGCTACGGCGAAGACCCCCACTTCGACGCCAAGCTGTGTCGCCGCCGGGAAGCCGAGATTCAGAAGCTCCCAAACCCGGCGAAAGTGCGGGCGGCGCGAGGCGCGGCGGAGACCCGTCTTGTGGCGAATGTCGCGGTACACCGCATAGGCCATTAGAACGGCGGCCATGTAGCAGCGAGCCACGGTGGTAGACCAGCCGGAGCCGACGGTTCCCATCGCGCGAAACCCCCAGTGGCCGTAGATCAGCACCCAGTTTCCGACGAAGTTCACGATGTTCGCAGTGACCAGCGAGAACATCACGGGCTTCGCGAGGTTCACTCCCTGCAGGTAACGCCGGAAGGCGAAATAGAGGAGCAGGGGAAGCGTGCCCCAGTTGAGCGCGCGAAGGTAAGGCACGGCTTGGGCCATCACCAGGGGCTGGATGTGGAAGGAGCGGACGATAGGCTCCCACAGCCACACCACCCCCATGAGGATGGGGCTGATCGCCAGGCTCAGATAGACGCCGTTGACGAGCGAGCGGTGGGCGTCCTCCAGGTCCCCCGCGCCGTACGACCGGGAGACCAGCGTATCGAGGCCCAGCATGATCCCCGTGCCGAAGATGGCGACGACGTAATAAAGGATGCTGCCGAGGCTGACGGCACCGATGGCGACCGCGCTCTCGGGGAGCCGTCCGACCATCATGGTGTCGACGATCGCCATGGTCATCCAGCCAAGCTCGGCCATCACGATAGGGACCGCAAGCCGAAGCATCGGCTGGACTTCGTCGGCGAGATAGTGGGCGAAGAGACGTTTGATCATCAAGTTGGCCGCTGGGCGTTCGTGCGAGTCTATCGGAAGAGGAGGAAGGAAAGGAAGCAAAGGAGACAGAGGAGGGACAGGAGGCAGAGAAAAAGGTGGAAAGAGGCGGATCTGTTGCGATTAGAATTTTGGAAGTGATTGATTTTGGGGGATTTGCGTCGATTTCTAATAATGAACAGTTGCGATTAGAGATGAAGCGGCGAAGCACGGGGCACGGGGGCAAGGAAAAAGAAAGGGCCGGGACGGCGTATAGATTAGAAAAATGCAAGTGATTGGTTTCAGGGCGGTTACGGCGATTTCTAATCTTCAAGCGCAAGATTAGACGCCTCGACCGGCGAACCCGCGATCCGGCGGAGGAGGCGGGAGCGGAGATCTCGCGGTGACGAAATGGCGAATTTTGGCGATTAGGAATTTTTTTGTCCTTTGTTTTCTGTGGGTTAGGTCTCGTTCTAATTCCCCATTTTGGCGATTAGAAATGAAGTTGGGGGGCAAGGAGCGGGCCGACTGAGGGATTGCCGAGTCATCGAGCGCTATCTCCTTTCGTTTCAGCGCGCGGCGCGAACCCCGCCAAGACAGCTGGCGGGCACACGCCCGGCGCTGGGGTGCCATCGAGCGGGCACACAACAATTATTATCAATTTTAATGGAAGAAGTAGTATACCACAGGATGGGACCCAAAGTCAACGAAAATCGAGAGGTGAAGGAAGGAAAGGAGATAGAGGAAGTGGAGGAGAGGCGCGAAAGGCGTGCTGCGCTCGCGGCAGCGGGACGCGGATTCCGGCCGGATGGCGAGGGCGACTCGCGGTCGGTGCGGCCTTGTCGCGGTTAGGCGATGAGGAGGGCCCGGGGATTTTTCCAAGCGATGGCCAGGAGCTTGAGATCGGCTCCTTGAGGCCGCCGGGTACCCTGCTCCCAACTGCGAATCGTGCTGGGGCTGACATTGAGGAATCGCGCAAAAATGACCTGGCTCGCATTCAGCGAGCGGCGGATAGCGCGAATGTCGCGAGGCCGGAGCGCCCGGGGCGGAGCAGGGAGCTCGGTGACCCGAAGGTCCGTGCGGCGTCCCCGTTCAAAGGCCGCTGCGTCTTCGAGCGAATCGCGAAGATCGTCGAACAGTGTCGGTTTGGTTTTCTTGCTCATCGTTTTCTCCCTACGTCTTGATGCGTTCGACCAACCGCCGAAGGAACGAGCGTAGGCGGGGTCGAGATCTTCCTGCTCGTTCTTGTCGAATAAAAAAGAGCAAGTGAATGTACCACACAGTGATACTAACACTCTGTGGTATTCATATCAAAGAGGTGGAGTATGTTTCCAAGCTCCGGTCGAGAGGTAAGAAATTGCGAAGAGAAGCAACGCCGCACCGCGGGGATTGGCTGCGCTACCTAAACCCGATGCGGAGCCAACGTGGGATTGGGAATATAATTTGGGGACCCGGCCGAAACGTTGAGGGGAGTGGTGTCTGCGGAGGAGACCATGGCGAAGAAAGACGGCGGGACGAAAAAACAGAGCGGGGCGAAGGGGCGAGGGAAGGCGAAAAAACAGGATGAGGCGACGGGGCAGGCGCAGGCGATGGGCCAGCCGGGCGCGAGACAGGGGCGGGTGGAACTGAAGGGGAGCGCGAAGAGGCCGCTGGCTGGCGGGCAGGATGTGGGTCCGGCGGACCCGAACCAGCAGATTGAGGTGACGGTGTATCTGCGGCGGGGAGGGAAGAAGGGCGAATTCCCGTCGATCGAGGAGATGGGAGCGAGGCCGCCGCAGGAGCGGGAATACCTGACGCGGGAGGAGTTTGCGCGGAGATATGGAGCGCGGGAAGCGGACGTCGAGAAGGTGCGGGCGTTTGCGGAAGAATATGGGCTGAAGGTGGTGAGCGAGGACCGCGGCGCGCGGCAAATGAAGCTCAGCGGGACTGTGGCGGCGTTCAACGAGGCGTTTGGAGTGAGCCTGCGGCGGTATTCGCACGCGCGAGGGATGTACCGGTGCAGGAGCGGGAACCTGACGATTCCGAACGACCTGGACGGCGTGATCGAGAGCGTGCTCGGATTGGATAACCGGCCGCAAGCGAAGGCGCACTTCCGGTTGCGAAAGAGGAAGCCGAGCGCGCAGGCTCAGGCCGCGGCTGTTTCCTACTCGCCGGTGCAGGTGGCGCAGGCGTATGGATTTCCGACGAGCGCGAATGGCGCGGGACAGTGCATCGCAATCATCGAGTTGGGAGGCGGGTATAACGCTTCGGATTTGAATGCGTTTTTCAGCGGGCTTGGGCTGAAGACGCCGAGCGTGACCGCGGTGTCGGTTGACGGCGCGACGAACGCGCCAACGGGCGATCCGAGCGGAGCGGACGGCGAGGTGGAGTTGGACATCGAAGTATCGGGAGCGATCGCGCAGGGCGCGCAGATCGCGGTGTATTTCGCGCCGAATACGGATCAGGGATTCATCGACGCAGTGACGCAGGCGGCGCACGATACGACGCGGAAGCCGTCAATCATTTCAATCAGCTGGGGCGGGCCGGAAAATTCGTGGACGGCGCAATCGCGCGACGCGTTGAATTCGGCGTGCCAGGATGCGGCGACGATGGGAGTGACGGTGCTGTGCGCGTCGGGGGATGACGGAGCAGATGACGGGACGAATGCGCCAGTCGTCGATTTTCCGGCGGCGAGTCCGTACGTGATTGGGTGCGGCGGAACGAAGCTGACGATTTCGGGCTCAGCGATCAAGAGCGAGCAGGCGTGGAATGAATTGTCGTCGGACGAGGGCGCGACGGGCGGAGGAGTGAGCGAAGTCTTCGCGCTGCCGAGCTATCAGCAAAACGCGAAGGTGCCGAAGGCGCCGAACGGTTTTGTGGGGCGCGGCGTGCCGGACGTGTCAGGAGACGCCGATCCGGAGACGGGGTACAACGTGGTAGTGGATGGTCAGACGACGGTGATTGGCGGGACGAGCGCGGTGGCACCGTTGTGGGCGGGGTTGCTGGCGTGCATCAATCAGTCGCTGGGAGCGAATGTGGGATTCGTGAATCCGCTGCTGTATTCGGCGACCGAGGAGGCGACGTTTCGGGATATCACGTCGGGAAGCAACGGAGATTATTCGGCGGGAGCGGGATGGGATGCATGCACGGGGCTGGGGAGTCCGAATGGGGCGGAGTTGCTGAGTGCGCTGCGCGGAAAGTGAAATTGTTTGGAACCACAGATGAACACAGATAAACACAGATAAGGCGATTTCAAACTTGAAATTTCAGCGGGGTTTGTAGATGCGGATGATGTCGTCTTTGACTTCTAGGGTGCTGCCGGGATATTCGGAGGCGGCGTGCGCGCGGAGCTGGTCGATGGAGGGGTAATCGCGGTTGGAGCCGTCGAAGTAGCGGGCATCGTCGATGAGCAGAACGTGAGTGTGGATGGGGTGGTGGTAAATGCAGTCGAGCTCGATTTTGATGGGAGCGTCGATGGCGCCCCAGTGGGCATCGAGCCAGAAGAGAGCCGGCTCGGTGATATTGGGAATGATGGTGGGAAGGACTTTGCCGCTGTCACCCTGATAGAGATGAATGTTGGGATAAGCGGCGAATTTGCGCTTGGCGCGGGCGGCGAGCCAGGTGTCGAGTTCGATGGAATAGATTTCGCGGAAGCGATCCATCTGGGCGTTAATCATGTTGCCGAGATTTGTGCCGGTCTCGACCATGACTTGCAAGCCGAAGCGGCGCGCGAATTCGGCGAGAGTGCGCTGCTTGATGATGTGAGGAACCTTGGGGCGGGGTGAGCCTCGAAGGCGCCACCAGAAATATTCTCCGCGTTGCGCGACCCACTTGTAAGGCTCAAAGAAAATACTGTCGCGAAAGGCCTTGTCGGGGATTTCGCGCGTGTCGTCGAAATTTTTGCGCCTGAGCATGGAGGTGGTACGGGCGTCGATGATAGCAGCAGCGCGAAACATTGTGGCCGAAATGTGGCGGGCAGAGACGGGAGCGAGTTTCCGGGCGCAGTGAGGGCGCAATTTGGTATAACGGGTCCGGATTTTTGGAGGCACATAGATGCGATTGGGACGGCGGCGTTATAGCGGAGTTCATGCGACGGCAATTCTGGCGGCGACAGCGATTCTGCTGGTGATCGCGTCGGCAGCGATCGCGCAGCAGTTCAGCCCGGAGCTTTATCAGGGGATGCGATGGAGATGCATCGGGCCGTTCCGCGCGGGGAGAACAGTGGCGGCAACGGGCGTGCCAAGCGAGCCGAATCTTTATTATATGGCGCAGGTGGACGGCGGCGTGTGGAGGAGCACGGACTACGGTCTGACGTGGAAGCCGATTTTCGACGCGGAGCCGACGCAGTCGGTGGGATCGATTGCGGTGGCGCTGTCGGACCCGAAGATTATTTACGTGGGGAGCGGCGAGGGATTGCAGCGGCCGGACCTTTCAGTGGGCGACGGGATTTACAAGTCGACGGACGCGGGGAAAACGTGGACGCACCTGGGATTGAGAGACGGGCAGCAGATTCCGAGGCTGCTGGTGGATCCGCACGATCCGAATCGCGTATTCGCGGCAGTGCTGGGACATCCGTACGGAGCGAACGAGGAGCGGGGAGTTTTCCGGTCGACGGACGGCGGCGAGACGTGGAAGAAGGTGCTGTACAAGGATGAGAACACGGGCGCGATGGATTTGGCGTTCGACCCGAAGAATTCGCAAATCATTTACGCGGATATGTGGGCAGCGCGGCAGGTGCCGTGGGAAGGATCGATCGAAGGGCATGAGGGCGGACTCTTCAAGTCGACGGACGGTGGCGACACGTGGAAGCCGTTGACGAAGGGATTGCCGACGAACGAGCAGGGACTGGGGCGCATCGGGATTGGCGTGGCGCCAAGCGACGGGAACCGCATTTACGCGATGGTGGACGCGCCGCAACTGGGAGGAGTGTACAGATCGGATGATGCGGGCGAGAGCTGGCAGCGCGTGAACGACGAGCGGCGCGTCTGGGGACGCGGCGACGATTTTGCGTGGGTGACGGTCGCGCCGGACAACGCGGATGAGATTTATGTGTGCAACACGTCGCTGTACCGGTCGATGGACGGCGGGCATACGTTTACGGCGATCAAGGGAGCGCCCGGCGGGGACGACTATCACAGCGTGTGGATCAATCCGAATAATCCGCAGATCATTTTCCTGGGAGTGGATCAGGGCGCGACGCTGAGCGTGAACGGCGGGCAAACGTGGAGCAGCTGGTACAACCAGCCGACGGCGCAGTTCTTTCATGTGATTACGGACAATCAATTTCCGTACTGGGTGTACGGCGGGCAGCAGGAGAGCGGGTCAGCGGGAACCGTCAGCCGGAGCGATTGGGGCGAGATCACGTTTCGCGACTGGCATCCGGTGGGGGTGGAGGAGTATGGGTACGTGGCGCCCGACCCGTTGCATCCGAATTATATTTTTGGCGGCAAGGTGACGCGGTTCGACATGATCACGGGTGAGACGCGGGATGTGTCGCCAATGGTGCTGAGGACGGGAGAGTACAGGTTCGTGCGAACGGAGCCGCTGATCTTTTCACAGGCGGACAAGAAGAGCCTGTATCTGGGAGGGAACGTCGTCTTCAAGACGACGAACGGCGGGGAGAGCTGGCAGGTGATCAGCCCGGACCTGGCACGACCGAAGATGGAGATGCCGGCGAATCTCGGCACGTTGGCGAAGGATAGGCCGGACGAAGGGACGCATCGAGGCGTGGTGTATTCGATTGCGCCATCGCCGATCGAGGCGAACACGCTGTGGGCGGGGACGGATGACGGACTGATTTGGGTGACGCGGGACGGCGGGACGAAATGGAGCAACGTGACGCCGCCGGAGCTAACGGATTGGAGCAAGGTGACGCAGATGGATGCGTCGCACTTCGACGCGGCAACGGCGTACGCGTCGGTGAGCCGGTTCCGAATCGATGATCTGAAGCCGTACATCTATGCGACGCACGACGGCGGGAAGACCTGGCAGAAAATCGTGGACGGATTGCCGGACAACGCGCCGGTGAATACGGTTCGAGAAGATCCAGTGCGGCGCGGATTGCTGTTCGCGGGAACGGAGCGGGGGATATGGGTCTCGTTCAACGATGGCGGGTCGTGGCAATCGCTGCAACTGAATCTGCCGGCAACGTCGATGCGGGACCTGGTGATTCACGGAGACGATGTGGTGGTGGGAACGCACGGGCGGTCGTTTTGGATTTTGGATGACATCACGCCGCTGCGGCAAATGAATCGCGACGCGGCGAGCTCGGACGCGACGCTGTTCAAGCCGGCGGACGCGTACCGGATGCGGCGAAACGCGAATACGGACACGCCGCTGCCGCCGGAAATTCCGGCGGGGCAAAATCCACCGGACGGAGCGATCTTCGATTACTACCTGAAAGCGAATCAGGAGAAGCCGGTGACGCTGGAGGTGTTCGACGCGAGCGGGAAGCTGCTGCGGCGCTTCGCGAGCACGGACAAACCCGCGGCGACGTGGGAGGAATTGAGCAAGGAACTGAATGTGCCGCTGTACTGGATCAAGCCGCCGGAGATTCTGTCGGCGGAAGCGGGAATGCATCGATTCGTGTGGGATTTGCACACGCCGCCACCAGGATCGGTGTTTCACGACTATCCGATTTCGGCGATTCCTCACGACACGCCGCGATATCCGCTGGGCGCGGCGGTGCTGCCGGGAATCTACACGGTGAAGCTGCACGCGGGGGAGCAGACGTTGACGAAGCAGTTCCGCGTGAAGATGGATCCACGGGTGAAAACGGCGCCGGAAGGGCTGGCGGCGCAGTACGCGCTGGCGTCGAAGATCTGCAAGGAGATGGATGAGACGTTCGCGTCGCTGGAGCAGGTGCGAGCGGTGCGAGAGCAGTTGAAGGACCTGAAGGCAAAGGCGCCGGAGGGCGAGTTGGCGGAGGCGATCGCGGCGATGGATAGGAAGACGGAGGCGTTCGAGGGAGCGGCGCAGCGGTTTGGACGGGGAGGGGCAGCGGCGCAACCGAGCTTCGCGCGGTTGAACGGGGAGTTCGGGCAGATGCTGTCGTTCGTGGAGAGCGCGGACACGCCGCCGACGATGCCGGCGCAGAAGGCGTTTGCGAAGACGGAGGCGGACGCGGCGGGGCTGGCGAAGAGCTGGGGCGAGGTGAAGGCGAAGGACATCCCGGCGCTGAACGAGCAACTGCGCAAGGCGAACCTGCCGACGATCAATCTGACGACTAAGGTGGCGCCGGAGGAAGAGAGCGCGGGCGACGACGAGCCGTGAGGCGCAGAGCGCAGACGAGGGCGCTTGACGCGAGTATTGGTGGCCGGCGGGCTACTGGAGTTTGTCGATTTTCGCGGCGAGGACGAAGTCGCTCTCGGTGAGGCCGTCGACCTTGTGAGTCCACGTGGTGATTTCGGCCTTGCCCCAGGCGAGCAAGATGTCGGGGTGATGGCCCTGCTCCTCCGCGAGATTGCCGACGCGGTTCACGAAGGCCATGGCCTGCTTGAAATCGGGAAATGTGAATTTGCGGACGAGGTGGTGGCCGTTGACGACGGTCCAGTGAGGGACTTGGCTCGCGAGAGCTTCGAGTTCCTTGCCGGAGAGGGCAGGGATGCCACCCTTGCAGGGGACGCAGGTCTTGGAGGCGAGGTCGGTCATGAGGTTCTCCCTTTCGAATTGTACCGGAAGTGAGGACGGGCGGGAACGGGGGGCGAGCTAGGGTTTGCCGGAAGCGGCGGTGTGGGATTCGACGTAATTGCGGACGAAGGCGGTGAAGGCCTTTTCCAGAGCAGCGATGGCGGGGCCGGGGGCGGCGGCGATTTTGTGGCCGTTGATTTCTCCGACGGCGATCATGCTGCGGTTGGTGGAGGAGATGAAGACTTCGTCGGCGGCGTAGAGATCTTCGGGGAGAAGCGCACGCTCCTCGACGGGATAGCCGGCGGCCTCGCCAATTTCGAGCAAGACGCTGCGCGTGATGCCTTCTAGGCAGCCGGAACTGAGCGGCGGAGTGAAGACGCGGCCGCTGCGCGCGCAGAAGATGTTGGCGGCAGTGCACTCAGCGACCTGGCCGCGCTCATTGAGCAGAACGACTTCATCGCAGCCGGCCTGCTGCGCTTCGTAGAGATTCCAGACATTGTTGAGCCAGGAAGTGACCTTCACGCCGGCGAGCGGGGAAGCAGCGTGGCGTCCGTGTTCGCGGAGTGCGAGGCGCGCCGGTTCGCGGTAGGAAGGCAGGCCGGCGGAGTAGAGGATGAGGTCGACGCGCGGAAAATCTTCGTCGCTGCGCCAGAAACCGACTTGATTGTAGACGGCATAGATGCGGGCGCATCCTTCGCGGACCTGGTTCGCACGAAGGACTTCGAAGAGATGCGCGCGAACGTCGTCCTGGTTGAATGGAAAGGGACAATGGGTGCGGACCGCGTCGCGCTCGAGGCGTTTCCAGTGGCGCTCGAAGGCGAAGGGAATGCCTTCGGTGATGCGAACCGTGGTGAAAAGCCCCCAGCCATTGAGGAGGCCGGCCTGGCCGGGCGAAAGGCGGACCTGGTCGATGGGAAGAACGCGATCGTTGTGAAAGACGAAGCGATGGATCATTGCGAGCCTCGAAAGCGGGCAACATTCTAACGCAAAAGCGCAGCGGGCGAGGGATCAGGAACGTGGAGGACCAGCCCGGTAAGAAATCAGTGTTCATCAATAGCCTGATCAATGCACGTTCCATTGACAATTTCTGAGGACATGGCAGCATCGCGAGGAGATGCGAAATTCCCGAATCAATAAGACAAAAGCCCGGAGTCTTGTGGAGCGGCTCAATGGCCGGTCGTCGATCGATGTCTACGAGGCCGCAAAGGAGATTCGGAATCGAGACGACCCGACCATGGTGCCGGCAGTAATTCGCACTCTGAGGCATGGCAGAAGGGTCTTGAACCGAACGGCGGCCGCCTACGCGCTAAATCTAATGCATGGGAAGGCATCGATCCTGGCTCTTGAGAGTTCGCTCAAGGACAAGCGGGAGCATCCGGAGGTCAGGGGGCAAGCCGCTGAGTCGCTCGCACATAACCACAGACCGAAATCGCACCGCATCCTGCTTCAAAATCTTGCAGATCGGTCCAAAGACGTTCGCTTTTGGTGTGCTTACTCGCTTGCAGAAATGGGCGACGGAAATGCGCTGGCTCCGCTGAGGGAGCTTGCCAGGACGGACCACCGGGTTGTCAAGGGATTTTGGTCTGTAAGCAGAGAAGCTGCAGCGGCGGTTCGCAAGATCCGATCCCAGATTCGGAGAAGGGGCCGAAGCAAGCGGTGCTGGTTTTGCTAAAGAGCTCGATGGGAGTGCCGATCAGCGGGTGAAATTCGAAGAGAATGCGGATAGAATGGCGGGTCTTGGAGTAGGGGCGTGGACTGGTGACCTCTGAAGCTTCCTCGCGAAGGACCGTAGGGCAATTTCGAGCATGTTTTTTTAGGAACGGAACAGGCGAATGATTGTAGGTGTGCCAAGAGAGAGTTTTCCGGGCGAGCGGCGCGTGTCGATGGTGCCGAGCGTGATTCCCATGCTGAAGAAGGCGGGACTCGACGTGGTTGTCGAGAAGAATGCGGGAATCGAGGCGGGCTACCCGGATGGAGAGTACACGGCGAAGGGCGGAAAGATTCTGGGGAGCCGCGCGGAAGTATTCGGCACGGCCGACATCATCGTACAGGTGCTGTGCAACGGCTCGAACGACAGGACGGGGAAGGCGGATGTTCCGCTGTACCGGCGGGAACAGATTTTGATCGGATTCCTGCGGCCGCTAGGGACGCTCGAGACGATCGAGGATATCGCGCGGGCGGGCGTGACGTCGTTCAGCGTGGAGCTGATGCCGCGAACGACGCGAGCGCAGAGCATGGACGCGCTGTCGTCGATGGGGACGATTTGCGGATACAAGGCGGTGCTGATCGCGGCGGACACGCTACCACGGCTGTTTCCGATGCTGACGACGGCGGCGGGAACGATTACGCCGGGACGCGTGCTGGTGATCGGGGCGGGCGTAGCGGGATTGCAGGCGATCGCGACGGCGCGGCGGCTGGGGGCGGTGACGTCCGCATACGACTTGCGTCCGGCGGCGAAGGAGCAGGTGCAGAGCCTGGGCGGGAGATTCGTCGAGCTGCCAATCGAGGCGAAGGATGCGCAAGACGCGGGCGGATACGCGCGGGCGCAGGATGAGTCGTTTTATGCGCGGCAGCGCGAACTGCTGGGGCGCGTGGTGGCGGAGAACGACGTGGTGATCACGGCGGCTGTGATTCCGGGGAAGCAATCGCCGGTGCTGGTGACGAAGGAGATGGTGGCGGGGATGGCGCCGGGGTCGGTGATCGTGGACCTGGCGGCGGAGCGCGGCGGAAACTGCGAATTGACGCAGATCGGCGAAAAAGTGGTGGAGCACGGCGTGACGATCATCGGGTGGCTGAACCTGGCGAGCAGCGTGCCGTATCACGCGAGCCAGATGTACGCGCGGAACGTGACGGCGTTTCTGACGCATCTGCTGAAGGACGGGAAGCCGCGGCTGGATGTGGCGGACGAAATCATTCGCAGCACCTTGATAACGCGGGGCGGGGAAATCGTAAATGCGCGGGTGCGGGAGTTTTTCTCGCTGCCGGTGGCGGCAGCGCAAACGTAGGAGGTGGCGAGTGCCATCGGATTTCATCTCAAATCTTTTCGTGTTCATCCTGGCGGGATTCGTGGGATTCGAAGTGATCAAGCGAGTCTCGCCGCTGCTGCACACGCCGCTGATGTCGCTGACGAACGCGCTGGACGCGATCGTGGTGGTGGCGGCGATCATCATCGCGGGGCGGCATGAAACGAAGCTGGCGACGGTGCTGGGCGTGATTGCGGTGGCGGCGTCGTTCAGCAACATGGTGGGCGGATTCCTGATTACGGACCGGATGCTGCGCATGTTCAAGACGGGCAAGACCAAGAAATCATGAACTCGTTCTCTGCCCAGCAGATCATCGACTTCACGTACCTGATCGCGGCCGTATTGTTCATTCTGTCGCTGAAGTGGCTGAGCTCGCCGGTGACGGCAAGGCACGGCGTGCTGGCGGGCGAGATTGGGGCGGCGCTCGCGGTGGGCGCGACGCTCTTCAATCCGGAACTGGTCCAGTACAAGTGGATTGTGGTGGCGCTGATCGTGGGCGCGGGCATCGGCATCCCGCTGGGCATGGTGCACATGACGGCGGTGCCGCAGCGGACGGCGCTGAGCCACGCGTTCGGGGCGCTTTCGGCGACGATGATCGGAATCGCCGAATATTACGTGCGTGCGCCGCAGGTGACGAAGTTCGGGATGGTGGAGATCGGGCTCGAGGTGATCATCGGGTCGCTAACGTTCACCGGGAGCCTGATCGCGGCGGGGAAGCTGCAGGAGATTTTGCCGCAGCGGCCCATCACGTACCGCGGGCAGAACGTGGTAAGCCTTTCGACGCTGGCCGCGGCAATCGTAATCGCGCTGATCATGGTGGTGCATCCGGAATATACGCACCTGTTTCCAGTGATGGTGGGCGTGGCGCTGTTCTTCGGCGTGCTGCTGGTGACGCCCATCGGCGGCGCGGACATGCCGACCGTGATTTCGCTGCTCAATTCGTACGCGGGGCTTTCGGCTGCGCTGCTGGGATTCGTCCTGAACAGCAAGGTGCTGGTGGTGGCGGGCGCGCTGGACGGGTCGTCGGGGTTCATCCTGTCCGTGATTATGTGCAAGGCGATGAACCGGTCGTTCACGAACGTGATGTTCGGGGCGTTCGGACAGGTGCAGGCGAAGGCCGCAGGCACGGCGGAAGAGAAGACGGTGCGGAGCGCGTCGGCCGAAGAGGCGGCGGCAATCCTGGGGAGCGCGAGCAAGGTGGTAATCGTGCCGGGGTACGGGATGGCGGTGGCGCAGGCGCAGCACAAGGTGCGCGAGCTGTTTGACGTGCTGACGAAGCGGGGAGTGGACGTGAAGTTCGGGATTCATCCGGTGGCAGGGCGAATGCCGGGGCACATGAACGTGCTGCTGGCCGAGGCGGACATACCGTACGACCGGCTGTTGGATATGGACGACGTGAACTCAGACCTGCCGCAAACGGATGTGGCGCTGATTATCGGCGCAAACGATGTGACGAATCCGGCCGCGCGAACAGACGCGAGCAGCCCGATCTACGGCATGCCGATCATCGACGTGGACAAGGCGCACACGGTGATGGTGATCAAGCGGAGCATGAATCCGGGGTTCGCCGGCATCGACAACCCACTCTATTATATGGATCAGACGCTGATGCTGTTCGGGGACGCGAAGGCGTTTGTTGGGGACATCGTGCGGGAGCTGGGCGGCGGGGCTCACTGAGCCCGGGAGCAAACGACTTGCCAAAGGGCCTTCCACGAGATTTTATCGCGCAAGGTGTTTCTAGTATTGACATAGGCTTCCGCCGCGCCTAGATTTGTTGCGCAGCCCTTGGGAGGAAGCCCTTTGCGATTTTCTTGCCGCTGCCTTCTGATCGCTCTGATCACGGCGGGAATGTTGAACCTGCCGATCCAAGCCGCAGACAAGCCATTCGGCACAATAGCCCTTGCAGATCAAGCCCATGTAGGAACGGCAGACGCTGCCACCGGCGCGACCGTGTACGCAGGCGATTCCGTCGATACGCAGATGGGCGGCACGCTGCGGCTGCGGGTAGGGACGGGGCAGGTTTACCTGCTGTCGTCGAGCGCCGCCAACCTAACCCAGAACGGCGACGTGCTGCGAGCGGCGGTGGTGCGCGGGACGGTGGGATTTTCGTCGCTGACGGCGCACGAGCTGGAGCTGGAGACGCCGGAGGGAACCGTTCGGGCGGCGAATGGCCTGCCCGCCTACGGGCAGGTGACGATCGCGGGGCCGAAGGAGATGGTGGTCTCCGCGTATCATGGCGACTTGCTGCTGGAGCGCGGCGGGCAGCAATTGCTGGTGCCCGCCGGGAAATCTTACGACGTTTCGCTCGTAGCGAACGCGGATGCGACGCCCGCGCAAGGCCAGGTCGGCGTGACCTCAGCGTACAACGATCACCTCGTCTGGAAGCTAATCGTCATTGGAACGGCAGCTGTGGCGGGCTACCTGCTGTGGCGGCACTTCTCCGAGAGTCAAACCCAACCGAACTGAAGCCTAGAAAATATACCCGCTCGGATTTGGATGATGGTGTCCGCGGTTCCCGCGGACTTCTGCCTTAGAAAATCGACAGGACAAACGGAAGCAGCATGCTGGGACTCCAGGGCATGGGAACAGGAGTCCAGCCGCGGGTGAGTTCGTCCGCGAGTGTGAAGGAGAGCAAAATCGCGAGCCAGAAAAGCCCTGCGAGAACGACCAGGCGCGTCATGCCGGAACTGTATTTGACGTGCATGAAGAAAAGAACGACGAGCATCATCTTTACGGCGGCGATGGCGAGAGCGACGACAGTGTTGAAGGGGCCGAGGTCAATGTAGGCCACGCCGGTGGTGAGCCCGGTGAGAATGAGGAGAGCGATGAACACGAAGACGTAAATCTTGACCGGAACAATATGCTCGGACATCAGTGTCCTCCCGTGGAGTACCGGCCGCCGACAAGATAGAGGAGCGGGAAGAGGTAGATCCAGATGATATCGACGAAGTGCCAGTACAGGCCGCTGATTTCAAGCGGAGCGAAGTAGCGGGGCGAGAAGCGGCCGCGGGCGGCCATGATGGTCAAGACCGTGAGAATGCCAACGCCCACGATCATGTGCAGGGCGTGGACGCCGGTCATGAAGAAATAGAAAACCATGAACATCTGGACCTGTGGAGCGTTGGCGCCCCACTCGGCATGATTCTTGAACGCGATACCGGGAACGATGCCTTCGAGAAAGTCGTGATACCACTCGAAATAAAATTTGACGCCGAGGAAAGTGAGGCCGAGAAGCATGGTGAGGACGAGGAAAGTGATGACCGTGGACTTGCTTTTGCCGGTCTGGGCGGAATGGATGGCGAGGGCCATCGTCAAGCTGCTGCAGATAAGGACTGCGGTGTTCGTGGCTCCAAACTTGACTTCGAGCAGGTGGCTGCCGATTTCGAAGGCTTGCGGATGCAGCGAGCGGTAGATGGCGTAGGCGCAAAACAATCCGCCGAAGAACATGATTTCGGTGACGAGGAAGACCCACATGCCGAGGGTGCCGGCTTCGCGCTGCTGCTCGCGGTCCTCGAACTGATGCGAGTGATCGGCGTGCGCGTCGTGGAGCGGAGATGGGGCAGCCAGTTCAGCCACGAACCACCGCCTGAGATCCGGGATAGTTGTAAGGCTCCTCGGTCACGACTGGAATCTCCTCAAAGTTTTCGGTCGGCGGCGGCGAGGGCGTTTGCCACTCGAGGCCGGTGGCGCCCCACGGATTCGGGCCGGCGATGGGGCCGTAGCGCATGGACCAAATCAGGTAGATGAGCGGAATCAGGTAGCCGATGCCGAGAATCGATGCGCCGGCGGACGACATCACGTTCAGCACCTGAAACTCGGCAGGATAGACGGCGTAGCGGCGCGGCATGCCGAGATAGCCGAGCATGAATTGCGGGAAAAAGGTGAGGTTGAAGCCAACGAAAATCACGAGAGCGGCGAAGCGAGCCCAGGCGTCGGGATAGAGGCGTCCCGTTATTTTCGGCCACCAGTAATGAATGCCGCCGAGATAGGCCATCACTGCGCCGCCAACCATGATGTAGTGGAAGTGGGCGACGATGAAATAGGTGCCGTTGAGGTGGACGTCGGTGGCGAGGGACGCGAGGAAAAGTCCGGTGAGGCCGCCCATCGTGAACAGGCCGATGAAGCCGAGAGCGTAGAGCATCGGGGCGTCGTAGGAAATCGAGCCTTTATAGAGGGTAGCCGTCCAGTTGAAAACCTTGATGGCCGAGGGGATGGCGACCAGGAAACTCAGGACGGAGAAGATCAGTCCGGCGTAAATCGATTGTCCCGAGACGAACATGTGGTGGCCCCAAACGAAGAAGCTGATGATCGCGATGGCCATGCTGGAGAAGGCGATCATCTTGTAGCCGAAGATCTTTTTCTTGGAGAAGCAGGTGATGACCTCGCTGATCACGCCCATGCCGGGAAGAATCATGATGTAAACGGCGGGGTGCGAGTAGAACCAGAAGAGGTGCTGGAAGAGAAGCGGATCGCCGCCGAGGGCAGGATCGAAGATGCCGACGTGGAGGAGCCGTTCCAGCGCCATGAGGAACAAAGTGATGGCGATGACGGGCGTTCCCAGGATGAAGATTACGCTGGTGGCATACATGGCCCAGAGGAACAGGGGCATGCGGAACCACGTCATGCCTGGCGCGCGCATTTTGTGAATCGTGACGATGAAGTTGAGGCCGGTCAAAATCGACGAAAAGCCGTTGATAAAAATTCCGAGCACCGCCGCGATGACGTGCGTGTGGGAAAAGGTGGTGCTGTACGGAGTGTAGAAGGTCCAGCCAGTGTCGACACCGCCCGAAAGGATGGCGTAGAGCATCAGAAGGGCGCCGGTAATGTAGAGGTACCAACTGAGCAGGTTGATACGCGGGAATGCGAGATCGCGGGCGCCGATCATCATCGGTACCAGGAAATTACCGAGCACGGCAGGGATCGATGGAATCAGGAAGAAGAACACCATCACGATGCCGTGAACGGAAAACAGCTTGTTGTAGGTCTCGGGCTGGACCAGGGCGCCCTGAGGCTCGATGAGGTTGAAGCGCATGAGCACGGCGGCAATCCCGCCCACCAGGAACATGAAGGTGATGGAGGCGAGGTACAGCAGAGCGATCCGCTTGTGGTCGGTCGTCAGGAGCCACGACTTGATGCCATAGCTGGCATTCAAGTAGTTGACTTGCGACCCGGAGGATGCTGCCGGGAGATCTGCGCCTGCCGTACTCATTTACTTGGAGTCCTTTCTTGACTTCCGAGCGACTTCACGTAAGCGATCAGCTGCAAGACTTGCTCCTCGTCCACCTGGCCCTTGAATGTGGGCATGATGGGCGGGTAATTGGGCAGCAACACAGAATTCGGATTGACGATCGCCTCGCGAATCAACGACTCATCGACGGTCCGGGTCGAGCCGTCCCTCAGGTGCTCGGGCTTGCCGTAAAGGCCCACAAGCGAGGGAGCGCGCCCGGCGTTGTCTGGATTGTGGCAGGCCGCGCAGCCGAGCTGATCGAAGAGCCGCTCGCCGGCCTGGGACATGGATTCGCTCTTCATCGAACCGGAGAGCCACGCGGCATAGTCCGTGGGCGTCATCACATAGACCCAGCCGATCATTTCGGAGTGCTCGGCGCCGCAATATTCGGAGCAGAAGAGATGATAGACGCCAACCCTGGTCGCCTGAAACCAGATTGAAGTGTAACGGCCCGGCAGGACCTGCTTCTTGACGCGAAACGCGGGAATGTAGAAGGCGTGAATGACGTCCTGCGAAGTCATAGTGAGCTTGATGGGGACGTTGACGGGCACGTGCAGCTCGTCGATTTCGCGCACTCCCTCCGGGTGCTGGATATGCCACATCCATTGCTTGCCGATGACGAAAATCTCGGTGGAGGCGGTGGGCGGCCGAGAATTGCGCACGTACAGCGCCGAGGCCCAAATGAAAATGACGGCGCAGATCAGCGTGGGAATCGCGGTCCAGACGATCTCCAGGGGAATGCTTCCGGTGATCTGTTGCGGCTGATCGTCGTCAGACTGCCGGCGATAGCGGACCATGAAGTAGAAGATGGCAGAGAAGATGATGACGGTGAAAAACAGCGTAATGGCGGTGAGAGTGAAGTGCAGCCGGTCGACGTTCTCGGCAATCGTCGAGGCGGCAGGCGGGCGAATGGGAATGAGCGCCAGTGCGCCGAGCGATTGCAACCCCGATTGAATCAGTCCAGTCATAGCCTTCCCGCGAAAACGATGTGCATGCGCATCGGCGGCGTCATGCGTGCCTGCGCGGCAAAGAGTAATGCTCGCCGCGACTCAGAATCAGGATGAGCCCTCCGACGAGGAGGATGGTCAAGACGCCCGCGAGCTGAATGACCCGCGAAATGATCAGGCCGTATTTCCCGGTCGCCGGATCATAGTGATAGCAGAACAACAGAACGGCGTCGGCCGGAGTGCCGATCTTCCCATTCGAAGCATCAACGAGGCCGAGCCGCAAATCGCGCGCGGAATACTTGATGCCGTAGAAATAGCGGGAAATCTTACCGCTGGGCGTGAGCAGCATAATCACGCTGGCATGAGCGTATTGCTTCGACTGCGGGTCATACGCGTAGCGGTATCCAACGGCGGCCGCCAACTGCTTGATCTGCGATTCTTCGCCAGTGAGGAAATGCCACCCAGCCGCTCCGCCGGGCCGGCCGTACATTCCTGTGTACAGCTCGTGCTTTGCCGAGGCGAGCACAGGCCTCTCCGTGGGATCGATGCTGAGCGTCACGACGGTGTAGTCCTTGCCGAGGTCGAGAGAGATGTTCTTCAGGCTTTCGTCGAGGCCATTCAGAATCTGCGTGCACAGCATCGGGCAGCTGTAATAGACGAGCGAGAGAATCACCGGCTTGTTGCCGAAGAATTGCCGGAGCACAACGGGATTTCCATGCTCGTCGTTGAAAGTCAGGTTCAACGGAATCGATTGGTTGAGCTTCTGGTCGACGCCGACATCCTTGAGCAACTCGGGGCGCACGCCGATATTCTGAATCGGGTCGTCCAACTGGGCCGAGGCGATACTCGGGACAAGCAAGGCGGCGACCAGCAGAACGAAGCAGGCAAGATGCCTCGCGGCAACCGCACCACGAAGCGAAGTTCGCAAGCTATTTCCTGATTTCACTTCTACCTTTCCTTCCTTCACCACAACAAACTCCTGAAAGCCGTCCCTCATCGAGGACCGGCACTCGAATCCTTGTCGAAGAGATAGGAGCACGGGCCGCCGATGCCCTCAGGTCCCGGCGCCAGAACAGTTCCCACCGGCGCCTTCGACTCAGCCACACTGGTAGCTTCTCCGGCGGGCCTGGCGGGCAATCCCTGGCGCAAAATCTCGTCCATCGCGCGGTCGATCGGAATGCGCACGACGCCAGCCTGCTGGTCGACCCAGCCATAGCTATTCAGCTCGCTGAGCTGACCGTCGCAATACGATCTCAAATCCTGCCGCGGATGGACTTGCAACCGGGGCGAAGGAGGAATGACGCGCGCATTTTCGAAAGGCGTCGGCGGCGGGCCAAGGGGCTCTTTGGCCGAGAGGAAATTGAAGGTCCATCTCATCGCGAAAAAGACGACGATAACCAGCACGGCCAGACCTATCGCGAACGTGAGCAGGGCGCGGACGTTAACGTCGCGGCGCTCGTAGCCTTCCTCCCGGTTGGGCTTGTGCTCAGTCTCCGTGCTCATGTTCGAGCTCTCCTTCAAAGCGCGGATCGTGCTGAGGCAGCAGCGGCATCTTCTTCACTTCCCAGAGGAATGCGGCGATCCACAGACCGCCGACTCCGATAATGGCGAAGAAATCGAGCGGGTGAAAATACGGGCCGTGGGCCTCATCGGGGAAGCCCGGAACGATCAGCCAGTAGACGTCGATCATGCTCATGAAGACAATCGCGGCGGCGAGAATGGAAAGAGTGCGCAGCTTTCTTTTCACGGGCCGCTGAAGCAGCAAGAGAAAGGGAATCCCGAAGTTCAGGATCATCAAAACGACGGCGATTCCGCCCCAGCCACCGTAGGCGCGAGTCAGGTACCACGGGATTTCGTCCTTGAGGTTTCCCTGCCAAATAATCAGAAATTGGGAAAAGGACAGGTAGGCCCACAGCATCAGAAAGGCCAGGATGAGATTGCCGAGATCGTTGTACTGCGCAGGCGTGACGCAATCCTTCAGCGGTTCAACATCGGAAAGCATCCGAAGAATGAAAACGATGAAGCACATGGCTGTAAGGGCGGCAACAACCATGAACAGCATTCCGTAGATGGTAGAGAACCAGTGCGACTCGATGGACATGACCCAATCGACGGAGGAGTACGTGACGGCGATTCCCCACAGGATCAATCCGGGAGCGCTCATCGCTTCCATTCGTCCGGCAACGGCGCGATTGCCGGTGTCGTCCTGCTCGCGGGACCAGCGATTGAGCAGAAAGGCCAGCAGCAGCCAAATCGCGAAATAGATGACGGCGCGGACCGTGAAGAATCCGGGATTCATGTAGGGCCGTTTGTGGCCCACCCATGGATAGAGGTGCGACAGCCCGAAAAAGAGAGGGATGAAGAGCAGAGCCATCAGCCAGATCGTCCGGCCGCCCGCTTCGAGCAGGCGGCGAATCGGGTAGCCCCACCAGCCGCCCGTCAAGTGGTGCATCATCAAAATCGCGACGCAGCCGATGGGAATTGCGAGCCAGAAGACATTGGCGAAAAGATACGAATGGAAAAATTGCTCCCGGGAATGCAGGCCGAAAGGAATGCACAGGAGAAGGCCGACGAGGCCGAGAATCAGCGCGATTCTCTGAGCGCGGTCTACTTTTGGCCGAAGTGTCTCCGGGAAGTTCATTGGTTTTCCTGCGCCGCGCCTTTTGCGCCTGCATCAGGGGCACCGGGCCCCGTCGACGAAGTTTGCCCCGGCGCTGCGAGATTCTGCCGCTGATCCGGAGGAACATCCTGAATGCTCGCGTGCTGGCTCAACTGCAGGGCGCGGATGTACGCGGCGATGCGCCAGCGGTCTTCGGGATCGACGCGCGAACCGTAGCTATACATCGCGCCGAAGCCGTTGGTCATCACGTCGAAGAAATGACCGACGGGCGCATTTCGAAGACGGTCGATGTGATACGACGGCGGGCGCGGAAAGCCGCGCTGGACGATCATGCCGTCGCCGTTGCCTGTGTAATCGTGGCACGGCGTGCAGAAGATGTTGAACTGCTCGCGGCCGCGCTCGAGATCGGCGCGCGTGATGGGGAAGGGAAAGCGATTCGACACCACGCCATTTTCTTTTCCGGTGTAGAGCAGCTCATCGAGCCGGAGATGGCCGCGGGCAATGGTTCCGGGAACGGGCTGGCGCTCCGAGCGGCCATCGTGGAAGAAATCGGTCGGCTGCTCGGGGAGATACTTCGGCTGAATGTGCATGTCGAGGCGACAGCCCGCGAGCGCGAAGGCAATCACGCCCAGGCAGAGCATCATCATCCTGCCGGCGGCCGCTACCGGAGTAGCCGGGTGATGCGAGGCGCTTCTGCGCGCGAATTTGGAGGTCTCAGACTTCAATCTCAAATACTCCATGAGGGTTCAGGCCGTTGAGAAAAGCCTTCGTTTGGGCCAAATCGAATTTCTTGTCGCGCGCCTTGATGCACAGGAAAAAGCGGTCGGTGGACGCAAGAGCGAATCGCGCGACGTTGAATACCGGGTGATACGGAGTCGGCATGCCATTCAGCGCGAGCATCCCAAAGACAGTGGTGAGAGCGGCGCCGAGAATGGTCAACTCGAAAGTGATGGGAATCCAGGAAGGCCAACTGTTGTATGGCCTGCCGCCGATATTTAGCGGAAAGCTGATGACGTTGGCGTAGTAGCACATGAAGAAGCCCGTGAGGCCGCCGAGGATGCCGCCGATCAAGACGAGGAGCGGGAGAACGGTCCTCTTGAAGCCGACCGCTTCGGCGAGACCTTCGACGGGAATCGGCGAAAACGCGTCGATACGCTTGAATCCAGCGGAGCGCGTGCGCCGAGCTGCTTCGAGCACCTGTTCGGGCGTCTCGAACTCCGCCAGCAAACCGTAAATTGCCTTGCGCTTCATGAGCTAGTCGCGAAACTCCGGATTTGGATTGCGCACACGCGCGAGATAGCTGGTGCGCGGGCGCGTATTCAGGTCAGCCAACAACACATAGTTCCGGGACTGAGCCTTCAACTGCGAGACCTGGCTCTTCTTGTCGTTGATATTGCCGAAAACGATCGCTTCGGCGGGGCAAGCCTGCTGGCACGCGGTCCGAATTTCGCCGTCGCGGACGACGCGATTTTCTTCTTCAGACCGAATCTTTGCGGCATTGATTCGCTGCACGCAGTAGGTGCACTTCTCCATCACGCCGCGACTACGCACCGTGACATTCGGATTGCGCACACCATAGAGGCTGGGCGTCTTGTAGTCGGAATAGAGATAGAAATTGAAGCGGCGCACTTTGTAGGGGCAGTTGTTCGAGCAGTAGCGCGTGCCGACGCAGCGGTTGTACGTCATATCGTTCAGGCCTTCGGCGCTGTGGGAGGTGGCTCCGACGGGGCAGACGTATTCGCACGGGGCGTTTTCGCATTGCATGCAGGGCAGAGGCTCGAAGTACATTTCGGGAGTTTCGAGTCCACCGTGGAAGTAGGTGTCAATGCGAATCCAGTGCATGACGCGGCCGCGCATGACCTGGTCCTTGCCGACGACGGCCACATTGTTTTCGGAGGTGCAAGCCACAACGCAGGCGTTGCATCCGACGCAGCGATTCAGGTCAATCGTCATGCCCCACGCGTACCCGGGATATTCGAAATTGGGGTAGAGCGACAGATCCTTCGATTCGGTGGCCTCCGGAACCTGGGCGAACTTCGGGTCGCGGCGGAATTCGTCGACGGTGGCGACCTGCACGAGATCCCTGCGGAATGCGTTCACGCTCTCGTCGTCGGACTCGGTTCCTTCGTTGTCGATGACCCACTGATGCTGAACGGAGGCGAAGGCGTAGGTTTTTCCCGTCTTCTCGATCTGCAATCCACGCGTGATCCAGGGAGCCGCCGATGTGCGAAGGAAATAAGCGTTGAAGCCGGGACCGGTGCCGACGTTGCCGGCGCGGCGGCGACCGTAACCAAGATGCAGGGTGACGGCGTTCTCGGCGTGGCCGATCGTTAGGAAGACGCCGGCCTTCAATTCGTGTCCACCGCAACGCAGAGTGACATAGTCCCCGTGCGTGAGGCCATGATGCACGGCGGTTGCGGGGCTCATCATCGCGGCATTGTCCCAGGTGAGCCGCGTGATCGGCTTGGGCGTTTCCTGCAGCCAGCCGTTATTTGCGAACCGGCCGTCGAGAATCGTGGGATCCGGGCGGAAGACAAGTTCAAGCTCGTTCGCCGGCGTCGGTTCGCCCGGCTGCATCTGCCGTATGAAATCCGAACGGAGCGGCGCCGAGACGGCCGGCAACGCGGTGCCGGCCATCGAGCCGTCATGCAGAGAGCGTTCCCAAAATGCTTCGAACGCCTGGCCCTTTTCCGGGCGCTGGCTCTGCCAGTATTCCTTGACCAAATCGTGCGAAGTTTTTCCGGTGTCTGGAGTGAGCGTGCTGACAACTTCGTGAAACGTGTGGCCGTCGTAGATCGGCGCAATCAGCGGCTGAATGACGCCCACCGTGCCGTCGTAGGCACGCGCGTCGCCCCAGGATTCCAGGTAGTGCGCCGCGGGAATATGCCAATTGCACAGATCGGCCGTCTCATCTTGATAGAGGCCGCAATGAATTCGCGTTTCCGCCTTCAACAATGCAAAGCCAAAGTTGTAATCGACAGGCGCGTCGTAGACCGGATTGCCGCCGAGAATGACGAGCAGCTTTACTTTGCCGTCGTTCAGCTCGCCTACCAGGTCATGCAAGGACTCCGCCTGATTTACCGGATTCGGCTCAAGCGGCTCCGTGTATTGGACGGTTTTCCCGACGTTCGCAAGGGCGTCGTTCATTGCGTGCGCAAGAGCGTGGACGATGGGCGGCTGAGTCTCGCCCGCAATGATCAGCGAGGCTCCGCGTGATTTCTGAAGATCGCGCGCGATCGAGGCAATCCGGCCGTCGGGCGGCTGGCCGCCGGCTGTCGAATTGGGAATCGCGAGGCCAATCGCGGATGCGAGGTGGCGCGCGAAGCCCTCGACGTCACTGGAGCGCAGCCGCAGGCGATGATCGGCCATTGCGCCTGTGCTCGTGGGCATGCTCTCAATCGCGTAGAGCCGGTTCAGCTCAGTCGACGGGCTCTCGATGTTGCGGCGCGAGGAAAATTCGCGCGTGTACCGCACGTGTCCCGGACCGGAGACAAGAAAGTCTGAGTCGAGGGAGACAATTACCTTGGCTTGGTCGACGCGATATACGGTGTTCAGCGGCCTGCCGAACACCATACGTGCGCCTTCGCGCGCGTTGTCCCCGCCGCACGGTTCGTACTGATACCACTTGGCCTCGGGGAACTGCTGGAGCAGCTTGCGAATTTGCGCAGCGAGCGTCGGCGACGAAACCGTCTCGGTCAGGATGCGCACGCCTGCGCCCGTCGGCCCAAGTGTCGTCTGTAAATTTCCCATCTCAGCGACGAACGTCTGCCAGGTGCTGATGCGGCCTTCGAAGAAGACAGTCTGCGAGCGATCCGGATCGTAAACGCCCAGGACCGACGCCTGAAGAAATACGTCCGTTCCGCCGAGACTTCCCGGATGATCGGGATTCCCCTCGATTTTCGTGGGCCGGCCCATGTGGCTTTCGACGAGCAGGCCCGTGGCGACACCTTGCAGCGGCATCGACGTCGCGTAGAAGAGCGGCTTGCCCGGAATGATTTCTTCGGGTGCTCGTACGTACGGAACGATTTTCTCGGTTGGCAGCTTCGTGCAGGCGCTGAGACCGGCCATGGCCGCCGAGGCAGCCATGATTTTCAGAACGTCGCGCCGGTCGAGGCTGCCGCTGTCGACGTCCAGGCCGCTTTCATTCGCGGGAAATTCGTTCTCGAGGAACGAGCGGTACTCCTTGCTGTTCTGCAGCTCCTGAAGGCTGCGCCACTCGGGTTTGCGAGCGCTTGCGTCGAGCTTCGCCCGCATGGCGTTGAGGTTGGTCAACTCAGTCGATTTGGACTCGGAGCTCATCTTTCGCCTTCACCGGTGACACGTGGAACAGTATTGCAGGCTGGCAATTTTGTATTCCTTCACGAGTTGGCGTCCCAGAAGCTCCTGATTCGTGTACGACTTGCCTTCGAACGTTACCGGATGGAGGGACGACGGCGGCTGATAATACGGGTTAAAGACTTCCGATTTCGGGCGCACGAAGGCCTCGGGCTGGCGATGGCAGTTGAGGCACCAGGACATGTAGAGGGTGCCCGCGCGATACATCAAGGGCATATCGGCGACGGGGCCGTGACACGTCGTGCAGCCGACGCCCTTGCTGACATGAATGCTGTGATCGAAATAAACGAATTGCGGGAGGGCATTCACCCGCGTCCACGAAATGGAAACGTCATCGCGGTAACTCGCGCGAACAGGCTCGAGCATGGATGCATTCGTCCAAATCTGCGAATGGCAGGACATGCACGTCTGCGTCGGCGGCAGGCCCGCAAATGAGGATTTCTCCACCGAAGTATGGCAGTACCTGCAATCGATGCCGAGTTCTCCCGCGTGATGCCGGTGGCTGAACGGCACCGGCTGCTCCCGCGATACGTTCTGCTCGGTGTACCACGGCGACAACGCCACCGTGTAGAGCGCATACGCGAGTCCTCCGATAATCAGGACCGCGCCATAAATCGACATGCGCGAGATGAAGTTCGTGCTGTGATGAAAAATCTGTGGCATGAGCTCGTCGTCTTCTGCCTACGCAGCCCCCTCTTTTTCGGTTTCGTGCACGAGCGAGCGCACCTCGACGATCGAAATCATCGGCAGGAACCGGACGAACAAGTAAAAGAGCGTCAAAAACAGTCCGAAGGAGCCGGCAAAGATCGCCCAGTCCCACCGAGTCGGATAGAACATGTCCCACTTCGAAGGCAAGTATTCGCGATGGAGACTTACGACGATGATTACAAATCGCTCGAGCCACATCCCCACGTTCACGACCAGAGAAATAATGAAAAGCGCCGTCACGTTGCGCCGGACCTTCCCGAACCACAGAGCCTGCGGAATCACGATGTTACAGGCAATCAGAGTCCAGTAGACGTATTCATACGGCCCCACCATTCGGTTCATGATCATGTAGCGATCGAAAGAATTTCCGCTGTAGAACGCCATGAATGTTTCCATCATGTAGCCGTACGCCACGATCACGCCCGTGGCGAGCATCACCTTGCCCATGATGTCGAGATGGCGCATCGTGACGAGATCCTCGAGGTGGTAATACTTTCGGATCGGGATCGCCAGAGTGAGCACCATCGCGAAACCGGAGTAAATGGCGCCCGCAACGAAGTAAGGCGGGAAAATCGTGCTATGCCAGCCCGGGACAATGGCAATCGAGAAGTCGAAGCTCACTACGGTGTGGACCGAAACCACCAGGGGAGTGGCCAAGCCTGCCAGCAGTAGGGAAGCCGTCTCGTAGCGCGACCAGTGCACCGCCGAGCCGCGCCAGCCCATCGCCAAGAACCCGTAAATGATTTGCGCCGCTCGATTCTTGGTGCGGTCGCGAAGGGTAGCGAGGTCGGGAATCAACCCGACAAACCAAAAGAGGACCGAAACGGTCGCATAAGTCGACACAGCAAAGACGTCCCACACGAGCGGGCTGCGGAACTGCGGCCATAGCCACATCGGATTCGGATAGGGCAAGAGATAGAAGAACAGCCATGGGCGGCCCATGTGCAGCAGCGGGAACATGCCCGCGCATGCCACGGCAAAAATCGTCATGGCTTCGGCGAACCGGTTGATGGAAGTGCGCCACTTTTGATGCAGCAACAGGAGAATTGCGGAAATCAAGGTTCCGGCGTGACCGATTCCGATCCACCAAACGAAGTTCGTGATGGCGTACGCCCAGGCAATGGGAATGTTGATGCCCCAAATTCCCACGCCCTTGACGAAGAGGTATCCGACCGCCCCATTCAACAGGAACAGCAGCGCCAGCGCCGCCGCAAAACCGAACATCCAGCCCTTTTTCGTTCCTTGCGTCAGAACGATCGAGCTGATCTTGTCGGTTACAGTTGCAAGGGTGTGTCCTGGCTCGAGGAGCAGGTCTTGCCGCTGACCGTCAACTATGTTTTGTGAACCCTCAGGATCCACTAACGTCCCCGGAAGTTCTGCGGTAGCTGCGAACGGTAGAAAGGGGCATCCGGCTCGCGGAACCTAACGCCTCTGCACCCCGCGGGGCGTCGGTTCGGGGTCCTGAGCGCCGCTATGTTTTGCGCGTGGTTTTCTGCGCCTTTAGGGCCGGGACCGATTTCTGCTGACCCAGGGTCGCTCGGGACGCCAATTAGGATAAGACCTGGATGCAATCGGCGCAAGTTGAAAGGCAAGAAAATTTTGAGTGTTGAAAAAAGGCGCGGACGTTTTTCTTTTTGGAAAAATCGATTCAGTCGGTCACGCACAGCAAAGTGAGCTGGGGATCAATCGCGAGGCGGGAGGGCCGGAACCGGGAAACGAAGCGAAAGCGAGTTTCTGGCCCGGTGGTGACCACAACTCCCAGATGCTCGGGCTTCTCCCCACTGCGGACCGCGTAGAGAGGTACCGGAGCTGTGAATACATCGTCCACGGCGTCTTGCTCGAGCTTGCCGGTTACGAGAAATTCCTTTCCGTGCGGTTTGGCTTCAAACTGAACGGTGTAGTGGGGAATTCCAGTTGCCTTTACCCATTCGTCGAAGAACCAATTCATGGAGTGGCCGCCTTCGAGATCCATCGAAGGGGTCATCTCCGCCTCCACCGCCCGCTGAAAATCCGCGGTCGAAAGAGGCTGGAAGCGGTACTGCGTCAGGATTGACTGCAGAAGCGTATGAAAGCGAGCGTCAGGATCCTTCGCGCGCGGATCCCAGAGCAACTCGCGAATCATGTGCATCACCCATGTGCCCTTGTCATAGATCACGGTGTCATAGGCGTTCAGATTCTTCGACGACTCGAGCCGATAGCCGAGCGTCAAGGGCCCTGATTCCTCGATGGTTTCGCCGGTGAGCGGAGCCCGCGCCGTCAGCTCCGAACGGTAGCGTTCCAGCCATGTGCTCATTCGATCCTTGGACTTGCGGCTGTCGGCGTACAGCAGCGAAAGATAATTCGCCATTCCTTCCTGAATCCAAACGTCGCGGTAGCTGGCTGAAACGGTCACGTTTCCCCACCATTGATGAGCCACTTCATGGAACGGCATGATGTCGCGTGCCAGAGCCTGGCTTCGTTCGGTGATACCGGCGCGCTGTCCGGCCTCGGGCGGGAGGAACGCGTATGTCGAGAGGTAAACGAGGCCGGGCCAGCCTTGCCCGACTGTCCCGGGAATCTGCGAGACGTCGAGTTCACGGAACGGAAAGGGACCGTTCAGGGTCTCGTAGAAATGAATCGCGTCGCGAATCTCCTTGCCCAAATTGTTGAGCACTCCTGCTGGGCTCGGCTCGAAGGTTGGATCCGGCAGTGAGTTAACAAAAGGGGGCCGAACCGAAGGCGGCATCAACGGAATGCCTCTCGCGCGTTCGGCCAGGCGCGCAAGGATCGCGTTTTCCAGTTGCCGGTTCGCGTACAGGTCAATGGCGGGGCTGCCATCGCCGGCGGTTTGTGTCTCGTATTGGCCGAGGTTGAATCCCGCGACCACGAACGGCACATCGGACCGCCAGTGGCCCGTCATGAAATCTCCGTCATCCTTCGATTCGACCTTCGTTCCGGTCGCTACCAGCACAAAGCGCTTGGGCCAGCGAAAGTTCAGATCAAAAGGAACAAAATGGTCGATCCCTGCCAGGTGGGCATACCAATTCTGATGCTCACCGACATATTGCACTCCGTTTCCGGCGTCGCTGATCACGCTGCCATGGTAGGCAATCACCAGGTGAATCTCGTCGCCGGCACGAGCGGGAGCCGGCAGGATCACGAAAACCGTGTCATTTCCACGCCGTGCGATCTGGCGTTGGCTGAGGTCCTCGTTTTGAAAATAGATGAGAGGCTGGCCGTCGCTCTCCTTCACGCCGGAGACGGCAAGATTGCGCGAGAGTTCCACCGGCACGACCCGCTGCCCGCCTCTGGCGACTCTCACATGCAAGGCCGTGACCCCATCGAGCGACAGATCGTCAGCTATGTTGGTCTCAATCCTGTAGTCGACGGGAACAAAGTTCTCCGGCGCAGTCGCGGAGCCCATTGCATGGAACGACGCCCAGATATCGTAAGACTGCGAGCCTTCCGACCGCCGCGGCTGGCCGAAGAGCACCTGCTCGTATCGTCTGCCGTCAACCAGCATGTCCATGGGCCCCATCGCGTTGCTGAGAATGCCCGCATAGAAGTAAGGGATGGGCTCCGTGGACAGGCGATCGACCAGGATCCGCAGCGAATGCCATGGGTTGACATTGGCGCACAAAGTTTCCCAGTCGCCGCCAAACGTCGGGTCAGCGGTTGCCACCGCTCCCGAATCGCGCAATTCCTTCTCGACTTCGCCGGCAGTATCGTCGTCAAACCGCAGATAGGCCCTCGAAAAGCTTTGATCGAGTATCGGAACGCCGACGAACTGAGCGAGTGAGCGCCGTTCGCCCGGATCATGCGGAGTGGCAATGACGTGACCCTGTCCCACGAAGACGATGCCGGTCACCTGGCCTCCCAGCGGGCGGAAAAACGCGAGCTTGCCATCGTCGAGCGTGAGATTGATGACGTCGCGCCGCAGGGTCACCGAGCGCACGGAATACACTCGCGTCGTGTCGGGACGAAGCGCATTCAGGGCCTGGTAAAGGGCCCGTGGCTCCGTCGGAACGTCTTGCTGGCCGGGCGGCGCCGACACATCGGGCACTTGCGCGGGCAACGTGCGCGCGTTCCCGGGTGCGGCAACGGCGATGCAGCACACGGCGCACGCAAGCAGGGACACTGCGAGAGGAGAACATCGCGCGAAGTGCGGCATAAACTGACTGTACACCTTAGGACATGCGCAGGAAAGCGCCAGGGTTGTGCTTGTAATCCGGCGGGTAAAATGAATCGTGCATTTTCGCCCACTCGCGCTAACTCTCGCTCTGCTGGCGGCAAGCTCTGCGTTCGCGGACACCATCGTCCTGAAGAATGGGCGCCGAATCGTCGCGTCCGTAGTGATAGAAGACCCTTCGCACGTCAGCTACGAGACTCCCGCGGGCCGAATGTCGATTCCAAAATCGATCGTTGCCCGCATCGAAAAGGATGATCTCCAGTATTCGTCGGCAGGTGGCGCGGCTGCACAGCCGCCAATTTCGGCGCCGCAGATCGAGCCCGTTCGCGGATATGAAGATATTCTCCGGCTGACCGTTCACGACGACTCGATCGATTTCGCTTATCTCGCGAAGCTCGAAACGGATGCACGCACCGGCAGCGCGGAAGCAATCGCGAAGGTGACTGCGGCGCATTATGCAGCCGCACAGTTCCTGGCTGGCAAGGGCGACACGGACGCCGCCATCGATCACTACCGCCAGGCGCTAATCTTCGCGCCGAATCACGTCGGGCTACTGCTCAACCTTGCCGTTCTCTACCTGCGCCAAAGCCAATTCACGGCGGCTCTCGATCCCCTGGAGCGAGCCCGCTCCGTTGACGGCAACTCCGGTCCGAACGCGGCGATCATCGCGAAGCTGACAGGTTGGGCGTATTACGGCGCAAACAAAATGGACCGCGCTGTGGAGGAATGGAAGCTGGCGGAAAAGATCCATCCCGATCCCGAAGTGGAGCAGGCGCTCGAGAAGGCCCAGAGGGACGCAGCCGAAGAGGAAAGCTACCGCGAAGGCGAAACCGCCCACTTCGATTTGAAATACTATGGCGGAGCGCAGCCGGATCTGGCTCGGGGAATCCTGCGCGCGTTGGAAGATGACTTCCGCGATCTCGAATCACAGCTCGATTACACGCCGCCCGAACAAATCAGCGTCATCCTCTATACGAACCAAGCGTTCGCGGACATTACGCAAGCGCCCGGCTGGGTCGGCGCGCTCAACGACGGACGCATTCGAATTCCCGTGCAAGGACTCAACGGCGTCACGCCCGAACTGGCCCGCGAGCTAAGGCACGAACTCACGCACAGCTTCATTACCCAGAAGTCGCACGGCCGCGCGCCAACTTGGCTCCAGGAAGGCCTCGCGCAATGGATGGAAGGACGGCGCAGTAGTTCTGTGGCGGGGGCGCTCGTTTCGGCTGCTTCGCAAGGCGGCATCCCCGGCCTCGCTTCCTTCGAGGGCTCGTGGATGGGCCTGTCCGGTAATGCTGCGGCGTTCGCGTACGCGTGGTCGCTGGCGGTTGTAGAATCGATGATTCAGCAGGGCGGGGTTTCGGACGTGAGCCGTCTAATCGACGCGATTGCAACCGCGCCGTCGTCCGAAGCCGCCCTACGTGAAACGCTGCATTGCGACTACGGTGATCTTCAACAGCAAACCGTCGCTTATCTCAAACACGAATATCTGCAGTAGTTTCACCTCGCGAGGGCAGGCGAATTAGAGCGTCGCAAGCAACCCTGCAAGCAACGCCGCGCGCTCGGGCATCGCGCGAATCACGAGGTGCTCTTGCGGACTGTGCGCGCCATCCCCCACGGCGCCGAGGCCGTCGAGTGTCGGAATACCAAGCGCTGCAGTCAGATTCCCATCGGATCCACCGCCTGTCGCGGCCTCGCCCAGCGGCAATCCCATCTGCTGCATCAACGATTGCGCGTGCCGGAAAAGCTGTTGCACGGCAGGTGTGCGCTCCAAGGGCGGCCGGTTTACGCCTCCGCGAACTTCCACCCGGGCGCCCGGCAGTATCGCGCGGACAGCGTGCAGCCTTCGATTAAGCGATATCGCATCCGTCGCTCGCGCATAGCGAATATCGACCTCTGCGCGCGCGTGCTCCGGCACCACATTCGATACAGTGCCGCCGGCCACGACTGTGGCTTGCACGCAAATTCCGCGCCTTGCCTCGTTGATCTTTGCGAGCTGCGCAATCTGCAAGGCCAGCTCGTGAACTGCGTTCACGCCGCTTTTGGGATCAATGCCCGCATGCGCGGAGCGCCCGGTCACGACGATTTCGGCCGTCCCCACGCCTTTGCGTGCCGTCTTCAGGTCACCGCGCTTGCCGAACGCCGGCTCGAGGACGAATACGGCATCGCTTCTCCGCGCTTCCGTTTCGATCAAGCGGCGGGACGAGTCGCTCCCGATTTCTTCATCGGAGTTCCACAGGAAAACGATTCGTTTCTTCAGGCGAATCTTGACGGCCCGCAACGCACTCGCCGCCGCAAGCGCCTGCACGAGCCCGCCCTTCATATCAAATGTCCCGGGCCCCCATGCGCGTCCGCCCGAGACGCGAAAGGGTATCTTCGCGATTGTCCCCAACGGGTAGACCGTATCGAGATGGCCTAGCACTAGAAGCTGTCCACGCGGCCGGCCGTTCCCCAGCCACATCTCCGCTCGGACGTGATTCCCCCGGCTCCTCCGCCGCAGGATCTGAACTTGCGCGCCCTGCCGCCGCCATGCTTCGGCCACCATCTGCGCGAAGCCGTCCACTGCGCGTTTGTCGTGACTCGGCGATTCGCGCCGCACAAACTGGCCGAGCAGCCGGAGCATTTGCGCTTGCCGCCCTTGCAAATAGCGCAAAATCTCGCGCATTCGAATTTCATCGCCCATCGCGGGCGTATGCTATCAGCCGCAACAACCACCGGCAACGCCCGTTTCGCCCCGTTGCGGTTTTCGTATAGAATTGCTTGATTCGCCCGGGAAAACCGCGTGTTCTGTAACGTGCGCCATGGAAAATGACGGCAACAACAAACAGAGGCCAACGATGATCCTCGACATCAACGGGATCCAGCAGATTCTTCCGCACCGCTATCCATTTCTTCTCATCGACGCAATCGAAGAAATGGAACCCAAGAAGCGCATTGTCGGAATCAAGAACGTCACGATGAATGAGCCCTATTTTCAAGGCCATTTTCCCGCCAAACCGATCATGCCCGGCGTCCTGATCATCGAGTCCATGGCGCAGACGGGCGGACTTCTGCTTCTGCGGGAAGTCGAGGATCGCGAAAACAAGCTGCTCTACTTTGTGGCGATCGATAATGCCCGCTTCCGCCGCCCCGTTGTCCCGGGAGATCAGCTTCGCGTTGTCGTCGAAGTGATTGCGTGGCGCGGCACCACGTTTTGCAAGATCGAAGGCAAAGCGTACGTCGGACCGGACCTCGCCGCTGAGGCGACGATGATGTGCATGATGGTCGACGTCAACGCTCCCCAGCCCTCCGCTCCCGCCCTCGAGAAGACTCGATGAGCGAAATTGATTCCCGGGCCATCGTCTCGGCTTCCGCCCGGATTGGGTGCGGCGCGCGCGTTGCCCCCTACGCTGTCGTCGGAGACGACGTCGAGCTCGGGGAGGGCTGCGTTCTCGATCACCACGCCGTCGTGCACGGACCGGCCCGGCTGGGCCGCGATAATCATGTTTTCCCATTCGCGGTCGTGGGTGGCGATCCGCAGGATTTGACTTACAGGGGCGAGCGTGTCTCGCTCGAGGTGGGCGACGCAAACGAATTTCGCGAATTCTCCACGGTCAACCGCGGCACCATCAAGGGCGGCGGAGTTACGCGCGTGGGCAGCCACAACCTCATCATGTCGTACGCGCACATCGGCCACGATTGCCAGGTAGGCAACTCGATTGTTTTTGTGAACGGCGCGACTTTGGCCGGCCACGTCACCGTCGAAGATTTTGCGACCATCGGAAATTTCAGCCCCGTGCATCAATTCTGCCGGGTCGGCCGCTACGCGTACGTCGGAGCACACACCGTGATTACGCAGGATGTTCTGCCATTTTCGAAAGTGGTCGCCCCGCGCGAGACCCGCTGCTACGGCGTGAATACGGTTGGTCTCGAGCGCCAGGGCTTCTCTTCCGATCGCATCGAGCCCATCGAGCGCGCCTACCGCTTGCTCCTTCGCTCCAAGCTCAACACGTCCCAGGCGATTGACGAAATGCGTGGAACCCTCTCTCACTCCGAGGACGTCTTAAGCATTATCCGGTTCATTGAGTCGGCCCAGCGCGGCGTGACCAAATAGGGGGATGCGTGTCGGCGACTCATGACAACCGCCCCAGCGAATGGGGCTTGATTGCGGGCAACGGAGACTTCCCGTTTCTCGTATTGGAGGGTGCGCGCAGCCGCGGAATCGAGATGGCCGTGATTGCGATACGCGAGGAAGCCTCCCCGGCACTCGAGCGCGCCGCCAAGCGATTGCACTGGGTCAGCCTCGGTGAGCTCAGCCGGACGATTTCGCTTCTTCATGAGGAAGGTGTGAAGCACGCTGTGATGGCGGGCCAGGTGAAGCACAACAAAATCTTCAGCGCCATTCGTCCCGACTGGCGTCTTGCGAAATTGCTCTTTTCGCTTCCGACGAAAAACACCGATTCGCTGATCGGCGCGGTCGCGAGCGTCCTCGAAGACGAAGGCATTGAATTGGTCGACTCGACGAAATTCCTCGGCTCGCTGCTGGCGACGACAGGGGTTCTTACGCGCCGCGCGCCGAATGAATCGGAGGCGGCGGACATCGAGTATGGCCGCCAGGTCGCCCGGCAGATCGCGAGCCTCGATCTTGGCCAGACGGTCGTCGTCCGCGATCGCGCCTGCGTCGCAGTGGAGGCAATGGAAGGCACGGACGAAACCATCGAGCGCGCCGCACGCATTACGGAGGGTCAGCGCCTTGTCGTCGTGAAGGTCAGCAAACCAAACCAAGATATGCGCTTCGACGTTCCCGTCGTTGGCCTGAAGACTATCGAAGTGATGCGCCGCTCGAACGCCACCGCTCTTGCCATCGATGCCGGACGCACGCTTCTCTTCGATCGCGCCGCTCTGATTCATTCCGCGGATGAAGCAGGAATTTCGATTGAGGCATTCGCGCTCGATGCCGCGGCCCGTTCAGCCGAGGGAAAGAAGTGAGCGCCCGTCCCATTCGCGTGGCCGTTGTCGGAGTCGGTGAATTCGGGCGCAATCACGTCCGCGTTTGGCGCGAACTCGAAGGCGCCGAACTGGTCGGAATTGTCGATGCGAGTTCGGAGCGCGCTGCAAGCGTTGCCGCTGAGTTCGGCACCCGCGTTCTGCCAAGCCTCGACGTGTTGGCCGTGGAAAGGGTCGATGCAGTCACTCTCGCGGTGCCCACGAAGGAGCACGCAAGTGTCGGTTGCCGCCTGTTGTCCGCCGGCCACGACCTGCTTGTCGAAAAGCCCATGGCTGCTTCACTGGCGGAAGCTGATGATCTTATCGCCGCGGCGAAGCGCGGCGGCCGCATCCTTCAGATCGGCCACGTCGAACGTTTCAATCCCGCCGTCGCCGCGGCCAAAAGCATTGTTTCGCAGCCGATGTTCTTCGAGGTTCATCGCCTGGGCATTTTCACGCCGCGGAGCCTCGACGTCGATGTGGTCTACGATGTGATGATCCACGACCTCGATATTCTCCTCGCTCTCGTGGATTCCGAAGTCGTGGACCTCAAGGCCGTCGGCATCCCCGTGATCACCGACAAGGTCGACATCGCGCACGCTCGCATCGAATTTGCCGCAGGCGCAGTCGCAAATGTGACGGCCAGCCGCGTCTCGACGGAGCGCGTCCGCAAAATGCGCTTCTTCCAGCAGCACGAATACATCTCGCTCGATTTCACCCGCCAGGACGTTCTGCGCGTTCGCGTGCGCCCCGGCGACCCGCAGCCCGAAATTGGATTCGAAAAGCTTCCGACCACCCCCGAAGAGCCGCTCAAGGCCGAATTGCGCGCGTTTCTCGATTGCGTTCGTGCGCGCCGTACTCCGATAGTTGATGGCGCTGCCGGAAGGCGCGCTCTCGAGCTGGCTGACCGCGTGATGGGAGGCATCCTCAGCCACGCCCGCCGCGTCCAACTAGGGGCTTTCACTCCGCAGGAAACTCGATGATCTCTCGCACACTCGTTCCAGTTGACGTGCGTCCGCCATCCCCGGACGACCTGCGCAAAACCGCCCGCCGTACCACCACCTACATGGACGACCGCACCGTCGTCCCGCCTGAGCTCTCCGACGCGCCTCCCCTCGACGGCAAGTCTTCGATCCCATCGCATCTGCCGCTCGGCGTTCTAGTGGACCGCACCCTCGTCCCTCGCGGAATGCCCGCGAAGCCGATCGAGAAACTCGTTGAAGCCGCACAATATAATCCGATCCCGATCGCCATCCTCGATTCGCGCGTCGTCGTGCCCGCTTACGTCGAACGCGCCACACCCGAGGAAATCCGCGATTTCGAGAAGCCTCACGAGTTCACGCCGGAGCTTCGCGAAGTCGTCGAGCCCGACATTTTCACTACCGGAGACGCGAACCTCCTCATCGCGACAGAGGGAAAGCGCAATCCCAAGAACGACGCGCTCGTCCGGGTTGCTTCCGTCATCGTCCACATTGGTTTGGTGGTTTTCCTGATCTTTTCTCCCCGGATTTTCCCGCCGCATGTGCCGACGCGCGAAGAAATGGAGCTGGCGCGCCAGCAGCTCAGCTTCGTCTACATGCCGCCCGAGGTTTCCAAGCCTGCGCTTCCTCCGGGACCCAGGATTCACATCGATCCGAAAACGCTGAACAAAATTGCCCCGCCGGTGTTTGCGCCTCCCGCACCTTCTGCGCCGCGTGTCCAGACTCCGCCCGAGCAGCCCGCGCCGGAATTGCCCTCTGCGCCCACTCCGCGCGTGCCGGTTGCGCCGGCTCCAAGCCAGCCTGCCCCGAAGACCGCGCCGTCGGAACTCGAACCCATTCACCCACAGCCGCAGGGTCATCTGAATCTCAACCTCGGATCCTCATCGCCGAACAAAGGACTGCAGGACGAACTCCAGGATGCGATCAATCACCGGGGCGGGAGCGTTTACACGGCGCCCGGCGGCGGAATCCCGCGCGGGGGTGGCGGGGGTGGTGGCGGTCGAGGTTCTCAGCCCGGCAATGGGCAATTGCAATTGCTTACGCCCACTGATGGTGTCGACTTCGGCCCATATATCAACCGTTTGATTGCGACGGTCCGCCGCAATTGGTACGCGGTGATGCCCGAATCCGCCTACATGGGCGAGAAGGGAATTGTCACGCTCACGTTTCGCATCAACCAGGACGGCAGCGTTCCGGCGCCCGATCCGATTCTCGAAAGAACTTCGGGCCGTGAGCCGCTCGATAATGCCGCGATGTCCTCCATTCGCATGTCGAACCCGTTCGAGCCGCTCCCCTCCCAATTCAAGCGTCCTTACATCGAACTTCGCTTCATCTTCTTTTATAATCTGCCCGTCGACTACGCGCAGTGACCGTTCCTTGAAACTGAACCGTGTCCAAATCGCAGGCGCTCTCCTGCTTGCGGCATTCGTGCTGCTCCTTCTACTTCTGCGCTGGAAGCTCTTCGGATGAGCGAGGCCGCGCCGCTCATCGTCGTCTTGGGCCCTACGGCTTCCGGAAAGTCCGCGCTAGGAATTTCGCTGGCGCAAAAGCTGAGAGGCGAAGTCCTCGTCTGCGACTCGACGCAGGTCTATCGGGGCTTCGACATTGGCACTGCGAAAACTCCGGTTGCCGAACGGCAGGGCGTCGCACACCATCTTCTCGATCTCGTCCAGCCCTGCGAAGTCTTCACGGCGGGCGACTACCGCCGCCAGGCCCTCGCCACCCTCGAGGATCTCCGGGACCGCCGAACGCTTCCCATCCTGACTGCGGGTACGGGCCTCTACCTGAGGGCACTCCTCGAAGGCCTCGCTGATGCGCCGCAGCGCTCCGAGGAATTGCGCGGCCGCCTCCGACGCGCTGACGAATCGCGCGGCCCGGGCTATCTCCATCGCCTGTTGCGTCGTCTCGACCCCGATGCGGCTGCGCGAATTGCTCCGCGCGATCTGCAGAAAATCATCCGCGCGCTCGAGGTTCGCTTGCTCACCCGCAAGCCCGTTTCCGAAGTTCACGGTGCGGGCCGCGAGCCGCTGCAGGGATATGCCATCACCAAGATTGGCCTCCTTCCGCCGCGTCCCGCGCTCTACGAACGTATCGATGCTCGCGTCAAATCCATGATCGCCGCCGGCTGGAAGGACGAAGTTTGCGCCCTGATCTCAGCTGGCGTTCCCGCCGACGCCAAGCCTTTCCAATTCATTGGTTACGCCGAATTGCGCCGTCACCTTGAAGGCGGCCTCGCCCTCGACGCCGCCATTGAACAGATTCAGCAGGCGACCCGCAACTTCGCGAAGCGCCAGATCACCTGGTTCCGCAAAGAGCCGGGAGTCACCTGGCTCTCCACGTTCGGCGACGATCCCGCCGCTCTCGAGCTGGTGCTGGAACTGGTGGGTGGGCGGCCCAGATGATCTCGCCTTGACTCAGCCATTCTCCTCAGATATCTTCTCCCCGGCATACGCTGCCGTATGGCAACACCATCTCCAGCTCCGCTGAAGGCTCCGCACCTCCAACCAGGCGATTGGATTCAAGCCGCGCTGAACCGCTTGATTGCGAGCGATGTGGAGTCGGTTCGCGTCGAGCTTCTTGCCCGCGACCTCCGCGTCAGCAAGGGCAGCTTCTACTGGCACTTCCGCGATCGCGAGGACCTTCTCAGCCAAGTGCTGGACACCTGGGCCAAGTCGGAGCGCGACCGCCTCGACGTAATTTCGAGTGAGCCCAACGCCCCCGCTCGCTGGGCCCGGTTCGTGGAAGACTACTCCGACGGAGCCCGCGTCCGTCTGGAGCTGGCCGTCCGCTCCTGGGCGCACCGCGACCCGAAAGTGGCAGAGACCGTCGCAAATGCCGACCGCGACAAGCGCCGCTTTATTACGGACGTCCTCCACGAAGTCGGGTTCGCTCGACCGGCGGCCGAGTCGTGGTCACAGCTCGCTCTCCTCGTTTGTCTCGGCTGGCTCGATTACGCCGCGCAAGCTACCTCAGGCCAGCCCCGCCCCGGCGATTCCTCGCTCGGCGATCTCCTGTCCAAGCTCGTCATCGCCGCCTCAAGCGGCTCTTCTGCCGCCCAGTCCTAGATCTTTCCTCTCGGTTCCAAATCACCCTTACAAACCTTCGGTGAAATCGTATAATGAGCCCAGATGAGATTATTTCGCCTCCGGTACTGGCTGCCCTGCAAAGCCCCACGCGAATGAAGACCGCCCAGCAAGTAGACAACCGCGAACGAGTCTTGCTTGTTGGCGTTGGTTTGAAGCGGGCTTCTCGAGGAGGTTCGCCCGGCCCCGTCACTACCGGCCGCGAATCTCTAAGGGAACTCGAAGAACTCGCGGCCAGCGCGGGCGCCAACATTGCCGGCACGCTCTTTCAGGTTCGCGACGCTCTCGATCCCGCCACGCTCGTCGGCCGCGGCAAGCTCGATGAGATTCGCGCCGAAGCTCACGCGCTCAGCGTCCCCCTCGTGATCGTCGATCACGACCTCACGCCCGTTCAGCTCCGCAACATGGAGAAGGGCGCTGGCTGCCGCGTCATCGATCGGACCCAGCTGATTCTCGATATCTTTGCCTGCCACGCGCGCACCCGCGAAGGTCAGCTCCAGGTCGAGCTCGCGCAACTGAATTATCTGCTTCCGCGCCTTACCGGACGCGGCGAAGAACTCTCCCGCCTCGGTGGCGGCATCGGCACCCGCGGACCCGGCGAGCAGAAACTCGAAACCGATCGCCGCCGCATTCGAGAGCGCGTCAGAAAAATTCGCGACGCCATCGAAACCGTTCGCCGGCAGCGCGCCACGCGCCGCCGCGCTCGTCAGGCCGTCCCGCTCGGCATGGTCGCGCTCGTCGGCTATACGAACGCCGGCAAATCCACGCTCTTCAATCGCCTCACCAGCGCGGACGTTCTCACTTCCTCCAAAATGTTCGCCACGCTCGATCCCACCATTCGCGCCGTCCGCTTGCCGTCCCATCGCCGCATTCTTCTATCGGACACGGTCGGATTCTTGCGCGATCTTCCGCCCGACCTGATTGCCGCTTTTCGGGCCACGCTCGAGGAAGTTCAGGAAGCCGCGCTGATCCTCCAGGTCACCGACATTTCCAATCCGCAGCACGCCGAGCAGGACGCCGAAGTTCGCAAAGTTCTCGCCGATCTCGGCGCCCAGGACCGCCCGCGCCTCCAGGTGCTGAACAAGATCGATCAGCTCAGCGAAGAGCACGTCGCCGCGCTGAAAAAAGCCAACGGCAATCACCAGAGCGTTTTCACTTCCGCCGCCACGGGAGAAGGACTCCACGAATTGCTCGATCGCATGGATGCCGCCATGCCCGTCGATCCTCTCGTGCGTTCCGTTCTTCGTATTCCGACGTCCGACGGCCGCACCCTCTCGCTTGTCCATGCCTGCGGCCGCGTCTTGCGCGAAGAAGTCAGCGATAGCCATTTCATCGTCGACGCGGAAATTCCCGAGTCGCTCGCCCGCCGCCTCGAAGAATTCATCGCGCGGCCCCAAGCGCTCGGCGGGGTGCCGCCCCACGTCGACGTCGGCTAGTCTCGATTGCTCCGCGGCCCCTAGCGCCGGGAAGCCTCATTTTTTCAAGGATTTCCGGGTCATTGGCGGAGGTCACGACTGTGGAAATCACTGTGGAAAAGCTGGCCCCGTCAACCCCTCGAAATCATCTCTCGCCCGCTCCGGCGGCCGTGCGTGGCCATTCGCGCGGGCACTCTAACATCTTCTGAATCAATAGCTTACAGGTGACCGGCCGAATCTTTCGGGTGCAATCAGGTCCCCGACTCCAGCTCCGGCACAGCTTCACGAATTTGCACAGATTTGCAGCAACCCCTGTACGTAAGCTTAGGGTTTTCCTGTATTTGCGGGAGGGCTGGCCGCATTGCTCGCGCCGCTTCTTAACCCGTCCTCCCGTTGACTCCGCCCGCTTATCAGGACTATAGTCAAGGTCTTCCCGGGTCGGCCTGCTCGCCCGCCGTCCGGGTTCTTACCGGGACTGCGATGAACCTGCCGAACAGCTTGACGGTTCTGCGAATCTTCTTTGTCCCGTTGCTGGTCGTTGTCCTTCTCACGCGTCAGCCCAACTGGAATTTCTGGGGACTTCCGATTCACTTCGAGGTGTGGGGCGTGCTGATCCTCCTGATCGCCGCGGCCACCGACGTGATGGACGGCTACCTCGCTCGTTCTTGGAAGGAAGTCACCACCCTCGGCATTCTCCTCGACCCCATTGCAGATAAGCTCCTCATCTCCGCCGCCTTTATCTCTCTCGTTGCGATGAACCTGGTTCCGGCGTGGATGGTAGTCATCATCATCGGCCGCGAATTCGTCATCACCGGCTTGCGCGAGATCGCCAGCGTCGAGGGCCTGGTGATTCCCGCCTCGGCTCTCGGCAAGACGAAAATGATTCTCCAGGTTCTCGCCGGTTGCGCGGTGATCCTAACCGCCAAGTATCCGGTTCTCAAAACCGTCGGAATGGGCCTGATGTGGCTCGTCGTTCTTAGCGCAATCGCCTCGGCCGCGCACTATTTCCAGATGTTCTGGAGCCAGATTAATTCCCGCGTCCAGCAGCGCCGGAGCCGCGTGGTGATCGTCGAGCCCAAAGAAAAGCCCCAGGATGTCCTCACTCGCTGATAGCGAGAAGAAGCAGCTCCTCGAAGTGGCGCGCCGCGCTCTCGTCGCGGCCGCTGACCGCCACGAACCGCCCCCTGCCCCTTCCGGCGCATCAAGCCGCCCGTCCTCCGGCGTATTCGTCACGATACACCGGGGCTCTCGCCTCCGCGGATGTATTGGCCAGCTTGCCACGGGCGAGCCGCTCCTTGAAGTCGTGGCGCGCTGCGCTCGTTCCGCGGCTCTGGAGGATCCCCGTTTTTCCCCGGTTGTGGGCGCAGAGGCCTCGCAGCTCGAAATCGAGATTTCGGTTCTATCCCCGCCCGAAGACATCTCGCCCCAGAGAATCGAGGCAGGCAAGCACGGCCTGCTCGTTAGCAATGGATGGCGCCGCGGGGTACTCCTGCCGCAGGTCGCGACGCAGTTCGGCTGGAATGGTTTGCGATTTCTCGAGGAAACGTGCGTGAAGGCGGGCCTCGACCGCGAGGCGTGGAAACAATCGGGAACTCGCGTGCAGGCCTTTACCGCAGAGGTCTTCAGTGAATCGGAGTTTCGCGAGCCGCGCCCCGGAACTCCGGTGATTGATCCGTCGAAGCCGAGCTACTCGAGCTCGACGTAGTCGCCGGAGTAGATTTCCCGCAGGGTGAATGTCAGCAGCACGGTCGCCGAATTCGGCCCCGTCCGCACCACCACCCCCTCGCCGAGCACTTCGCGAGGCGTGTTGTTCCAATCCCACTTCTTCGATGGAGCGGCGCCCAGGCCGAATGTGGGCCCCCAGTCGCCGTTCAGGTCGTACGCGAACCGCGGCGTCTGATAGGCCGTCTCATGCTGCGTTCCGGTATAGCGGAAGACGCGGAAGTAATCTCCCACGCGCACGCCCTGATCCCTGCCCAGGTTCACGTACACGATGTCGTTCGTCCCAGACTGCTGCTGGAATCGCTTTCCTGTGATGACCATTGCCTTCGCCTTGCCGCTGGGAGGCGCGAACCGGTCGAAGTTCGCTTCGGATTTCATGGGAGGCGCCGCCCGCTCCGCGAATGGGACGATGACGTCTCCGCGCTGGAGCATTTCGCACGCTTGCACCACCTGCGCCACGGCCGTATTCCGCTCCACCACCACCACCTTCAGGCGCCCTTGGTCCGCCCACACCGTTCCCATCTTTCGCAGGATGGCGTACTGCCACTTCGACCACTCCATGTCGATCGGGTCGACCTCCGGCCGTATCACGGAAAACTCGTCGCCCACCTTCGTCCCTTGCTCGGCGCCTCGATTGATGTACACGTAGTCGCCGTAGTCGAAGGTGATGCGGTAATTGGACCCTTCGCCCGTGATGATGTAGCTGCTGCGCGGCACGTTCTCCGTGGTCACGGTTCCCGAGCAATACAGGTCGTTCTCGATCGGCACCGGCGCTTGATCCTGCGCCAACGCGGCCGCTCCAGAGACGGCCAGAATGAGCCCGGCAAGGACAATTTTCCCGCGCATGATTTCGTGCTCCTTTAAGCGTCTGTGGATGCGCCGCGCACGGCGCGCCCCAATGAAGCGACCGTAACAGACGCTTCCAACGGGCGTCAAGACAAGCCTCTGATAGGCTTTACACATTGGGTACCGCATGGTAGAAGCCTGAACTCTCCTGTCCGAAGGGTCAGGGACGCTGAATTGGCTTGCCTGTGCGTGCCTGACGGAGGCATGGTCCCCGGATGATCGCAAGAGACAAAATCTGCGCTGTGGTGGCCGCGCCTGATGCCGCCTCCGCCTGGAAGCAGCTTCGGGCCGCGCTGCGGTCCGTCAGCACCGTGGAATTGCGTCTCGATTGGCTCGCCTCGGACGCCGAAATCGACCGTTTCCTCCGTCGGCTTGCCTCTCGCAAGCTTCCTGCCGGTGCGACGCTCATCGCCACCTGCCGCCGCCGCGCTGCCGGAGGAAACTACCGCGGCTCGATTGCGAAGCAGCTCGTTCACCTTGCCGAAGCGCTCCGCGCCGGATGCTCCTGGTACGACCTCGAAATCGAATCCGTCCGCGAATGCTTGCCCGAGCTGCTCGATGTACTCATCGGCGAAGGCCGCCGCCTCGCATCCGCCCATTTCTTCCATCGCATGCCGCGCCGCCTCGATCGAGTCGTGCGCGAGCTCGGCTCGGGCGCGTCCGACGCAATTAAAATTGCGGCGCACTGCGATTCGCTCAACGATGGCCGCAAACTGCTCCGCATCGCAAGCCGACGGCGTGATTCCGTCGTCATCCCCATGGGCGACGTGGCGCTTCCGCTTCGCATCCTCGCGCTCCGCGAGGGTAGCGCGCTCTCGTACGCTCCCGTGGAAAATGCCACCGCGCCCGGCCAGGTCTCGCTCGACGAGATGAAACATCTCTACCGCGCGGACCGTCTCGATCGGCGCACGCGCATCTACGGCATCATCGGCGATCCTGTCGCGCATTCGCTTTCGCCCGTGATGCAGAACGCCGCGTTTCAGGCGCGCCGCATGAACGGCGTCTATCTCCCATTTCTCACGCACGACCTGCGCGACTTCCTCGCCGCCCTGGAACCGCTCGGGATCGCGGGCTTCAGCATCACGATTCCGCACAAGGAATCGATCCTTCGCCATCTCGATGGCTGCGATCCGCTCGCGGCCGCGATTGGCGCTGTGAACACGGTCGTCGTCCGCGGCGGTGGCAAGCTCTACGGTTACAACACCGATTACGTCGGCGTCCTTCGCGCGCTCGAGCCGCGCATTCCGCTTCGCGGGAGCCGCGTCCTCATCGTGGGATCCGGAGGTGCCGCCCGCGCTGTTGCATTTGCCCTCGCATCGGCCGGAGCATCGGTCTGCGTCTGTGCCCGTCGCGCCGCGCGGGCTGCGGCTCTGGCAAAGGCCGTTGGCGGCGAGGCCGTCGCGCGCAGCCGCCTGCGCAATGAATTTTTCGACGCCATCGTGAACGCCACGCCCCTCGGGATGCATCCCCGCGCTCACGAATCGCCTCTCGATGCCCGCGAATTGAATTGCCGCCTCGTTTTTGACACGATTTATCGCCCGCGCATGACGCGGCTTTTGCAGCTCGCGAAGCGCCGCGGCATCGAGACCGTTTCCGGCATCGAAATGTTTATCGCGCAGGGAACGGCGCAGTGGGAGATTTGGACAGGAGAGCGCGCGCCGGTCGAAATCATGCGCCGCGCGGCGATTCGCGCCCTCGCACGCGAGGAAAAGGCGGCGCCACCGCGCCAAGTGCGATGATTCAGCCCGATTTCAAAACGTTCGCCCGCCTCGCTCGGCAGGGCAATCTCGTCCCGGTGTACGAGACGTTCACCGCGGACCTGCTCACGCCCGTCGGCGCGCATCTTCGCGTCGCCCACGATGCGCGCTACGCCTTCCTGCTTGAGAGCGTCGAAGGTGGCGAGAACATCGCGCGCTACACCTTTACGGGAGCGAATCCCGTTGAAGTCTTTCGCGCTCGCGGACGCTCCTGCACGCTCGAATCCGCCGGCAAGAAGAAAAACTTCGAAGGAAATCCGATCGAGGAGCTGCGCCGCCTCACCGCCCGCTTCCATCCCGTTCGCGTTCCCGGCCTTCCGCCGCTGATCGCGGGCGCCATCGGCTATTGCGCCTACGACATGGTGCGCCTCATCGAGCGCATCCCCGCCACCGGCCGCGACGACCTCCGGCTCGACGATTGCGTGATGATGTTCTACCTCGGCCTGCTCGTCTTCGACCACGTGCAGCATCGCGTCTGGATCATTCGCAACGTCTTTACCGACACTCCCGGTAGCCTGCGCGAAAAGTACGACGCTGCCGTGCGCGAAATCAGGCGTACTCGCCGCCTGCTCGAGGGTCCGCTTCCGCGTCCTCGCCGTGCGCGTCGGAAAGCCCGCCTGCGAATCCAGTCGAATATGACGCGCGCACAATTCATCGCCGGAGTGCGCAAGGCCAAAGAGTACATCCGCGCGGGTGACGTTTTTCAAGTGGTTCCCAGCCAGCGCTTCTCCACCGAAATCAGCGCCGAGCCTCTCGAGATTTATCGCGCCCTCCGCGTCGTGAATCCTTCGCCCTATCTCTGCTTTCTGCGGCTCGACGACGTCTCCGTCGTGTGCAGCTCGCCGGAAATGCTGGTCAAGGTGCAGGGACGCGATGCGTTCTACCGCCCGATTGCAGGCACTCTGCCGCGCGGCCGCAACGAGAAGGAAGACCGAGAGTTCGAAGCGAAGCTCATCGCCGATCCCAAGGAGCGCGCCGAGCACATCATGCTCGTCGATCTCGGCCGCAACGATCTTGGCCGCGTCTGCGAATACGGCAGTGTGAAGGTCGACCGGCTGATGTTCGTCGAGCGCTATTCGCACGTGATGCACCTGGTCTCGAGCCTTCACGGCAAGTTGCGCGAGGGCGTCGACTGCTTCGACGCGCTCATGGCCTGCTTTCCTGCGGGCACTCTTTCCGGCGCGCCGAAGATTCGCGCGATGGAGATCATTGACGAGCTGGAGCCCACGCGGCGCGGCATGTACGCGGGCGCGATTCTGTATCTCGATTTCTCCGGCAATCTCGATTCCTGCATTGCGTTGCGCACGCTCGTGGCCAAGAACGGACGCGCCTACATCCAGGCCGGAGCGGGCATTGTTGCGGATTCGGTCCCCGAGCGCGAATATCAGGAATCTGTGAACAAGGCGCGCGCGCTCATTACCGCGCTCGAAATCGCGCACGGCCATTCGACCTAGCCCCCAGGAAAAGGAGCAACCATGCCATTCACATCGACAAAGAAAACTCGCGGCGTTGCATTGATCACCGGTGCGAGCACGGGTTTCGGCCGACTCATCGCCGAGACGATGGCGCGGAACGGTTACACCGTTTTCGCCACGATGCGCGGCCTCGCCGGGAAGAACGCGCAGGCGGCCGCTGAACTGCGGGACCTCGCGAGCAGGGAATCGGTCGACCTGCATCCGCTCGAACTCGACGTGACGCAAGAGGATTCGGTCAACCGCGCTGTTGCAGCCGCCGTGGAGAAAGCGGGCCGCATCGACATCGTCATCAACAATGCCGGCTACGGAGTCATGGGCGTCACTGAGGCGGTCACACTGGAGCAGGCGCAGCGGATCATGGACACGAATTTCTTCGGCGTCGTTCGAGTGAACCGCGCCGTGCTGCCATGGATGCGCCGGCAGAAAAGCGGACTGCTGATGTACATCAGCAGCGGCGCGGGGCGTCTCGTGATTCCCGGCATGGCTTTCTACTGCGCCAGCAAATTCGCGATGGAAGCTCTCGCGGAAGCCTATCGCTACGAACTGGCCGCGCAGGGAATCGATTCCGTCGTAATTCAGCCCGGCCCCTTTGCGACCGCTGTGTTCAAGAATCTCGAGCGCGCGGCCGATGAATCGCGAAACGCCACCTACGGCGCCGTCGCCGGCATCGCCGACCAGGTGAGCGATTTGCTGACTCGATCCTGGGCAAATCCGCAAGAGCTTGCCGATGCGATCCTGAAAATCATCGAAACCCCCGCGGGCGAGCGCCGCTTCCGCTATCGCATCGGCGGCAGTGGTCTCGGCGTCGATGAAATCAACTCTGTCTGCGAGCGCGTTCAGCAGGAGACGCTGAAGGCGTTCGGCCTCACCGAGCTCACTCGCTTCGCTCCGCCACAGCAATCCACCTCCGCCTAGCGCGCAGCGCATCAGAGTCATTTCTCCGCGCTGGCGCGCGCGCCGGACGGATCGGGCGACGTCGCCGACTCAAGATCGACGTACGGCGATCCGGGACCCATTCCCGGCGGATAGCATCGGCCGTCGTGGTTGTAGGTTGCCGCGCAGGCGCGAGTGAACTGCCTGCGCCGAGGCGATTGCGCGAATTGCCACGCGACCGCGAAGGGCACGCCGCTCTCCGATGGTTCGGGCACGCGGGCATAAGCACAGCCGGGCGCCGGAGGGCATGCGTCGTCGTAAACGAAGTAGAGGATGTTGCGGTGGCTGGCGTGGGCGCGGATGTAGTTCGCCGTGATCGTAAATTCTCCGTGGCCCTCGTTTGCGGGCATCGCCGAGCAATAAATTCCGCCGCGAAATCCCGCCGCGGTTACCACGTCGAACCAGACCATGAGGTATTCCATTTGCGCGGCGTCCAAGCTGCCGCCTTCCTCCTGATCGACGAAGATCACCGTGCCGGGCGCGAACCCTTCGCGCTTTGCCGTGGTCACGGCGGCGCGAGCGTCGCTTGCGCCGAGGATGCTTGCGTTGGCGACCGTTTTAAGCTCGCGATCCCAGCGCCCGTTGAAGAGCACCAGAAAACCAAATCCGAGTTTTGCGAGCGCGGCGCGACGGCCGAGCCACGGTTTGAGGCTGGCCGCGTCTTTCGCGGAAGTGCCGGGCGGAACATTCAGCCAGTAGCCTGCGAACGAGAATGTTTTTCGCAACTCGGGGAGCGCCGCGTCGCCGGGATAATCGTTTTCGTCGAATCCGAGGTAGGCGCGGCGGGCGGAGTGCGATTCCTGCGCGGCGGTACTTGAGACGAGGGCGGCGAAGATGAGCAGCGCAAGCACCCCGAGGCGCTCGGCCGTGCGGCGTCTGCTGGCTTGCTGTCCGGTCCTCATCGCGATCACAGCGCCAGAAAATTTTCGAGCAGGCGGAAGCCCGCTTCGGTGAGCACCGATTCCGGATGGAACTGAACGCCCTCGATGAGCATTTCGCGGTGGCGCAGGCCCATGATCGTGCCATCTTCCGTTTCCGCAGAGATTTCGAGGTCCTTCGGGAGCGATTTGCGCTCGACGATCAGCGAGTGGTAGCGCGTGGCGGGAAAATCCTGGGGCAGGCCGCGGAAGATGGTCCGGCCGTCGTGGTGAATTTCGCTGGTCTTGCCATGCATGATTTTTTCGGCGCGGATCACGCGGCCGCCAAAAGCCTCGCCGATGGCTTGATGGCCGAGGCAAACGCCGAGGATGGGGATTTTTCCGGCGAAGCGCTGGATGAGCGGCTCGCTGATGCCGGCCTCCTTTGGGGTGCAGGGGCCGGGCGAGATGACGATGCGCTCGGGGGCGAGATCCTTGATTTCGTCGAGGGAGATCTTGTCGTTGCGGCGGACTTCGAGCTGCTGACCCATCTGGCCGAGGTATTGGGCCAGGTTGTAGGTGAAGGAGTCGTAGTTGTCGAGGAGGAGAAGCATCGGAGGCCTGAGTCTACCACGCGAAGGACCGAGGCCGCTTTTCGAAGGGGTGAGCGTCGGCAACCGTAGATTAAGCATGGTCGCCCTCCTTTGTTTTCAACAACTTACGACGGGTCTTAATCCCGTTACCGTAGATTAAAGTTCGCTGCGTTTTCGCCCGAGGCTCGGGAGGCAAGGAGCTAGACCTTTTGGCTTCAGGGGTTAAAACCCCTGAAGCACTCGCGCGCGGTACGCCGGGGCTGAAGCCGTGTCTGCCGACAGGCAGGCCCCGGCCTCCTGAAGAGCCTCGACCGGGCGACTGCGGAGGCGCGGAAGGAGAAGGATCGGAGGCGTAATCCGACAAAAAAAGGGCCGGGGATTTGTATAGATTAGAAAAATGTAAGTTGCTGATTCGGCGTGGTTTGCGGCGATTTCTAATCTTCCGTGTATAGATTAGAAATTGGATGGGGAGCGCCCGGCGGTTGGGAGGAGAAGGTCGCCGGAGCATCCGATTTGTGCCTCTAGTCTCTCATTCTTTCCTACTGACACTATTTTATCATGCGTGGCAACTTGACACGTGTGCTCCAAGTCTGCAAGACATTGGAAATATTGGAATTACGAAATCGTGGTTTGTGATCAGGAATCCACGAAAATCGAAAAAAGTCGAAAAAAGTTGAAGGGGTTCGTGCGGCTCTCTGTCGCCCGTTACACGGGCTGGGCATAACAACATCGCGCACCCGCGGCTAACGCCGCGGGCTACGTTCTTCTGCCCGCTACGCGGGCGGGAGGTTGAGGTTCATGAAGCACGCGACTTACACGGCCGATCAGGACGGGTAGGGGGGCAAAGCAATCTCAAGCTTACTTCAAATTTCAAAAGGCGATGGAAGCGGCGGACGCCGAAGCAGAACCCAGCTCGGGCGATAAAATGCTGATGAAAGAAGGCGGTGGGGACGGCTTTACAGGGCTGTGAATCATCAACCGGGACTCTCGGACCATCTAAGAGGCGGCGTGGGGCGCGGAAGGCGCCTTGACAATGCCGCCCGGGGGTCCAATCATTCGGCCCGACAGGGCGCGCGGCGCAGAGGTGAGTGATGAAAACCAGGATAGCGGCGATTTGCGCAGCGATCGTGTTGCTGACGATGTGCGGGACGGCGGCGGCGCAGGGCGCGGGGGATGCGGCACTGGCGCAGGAAGCGTCCGCCAAGCCGCAGCGGATTCGGATTGGCGGGAGTGTGCAACCGCCGAAGATTGCTCAGTACGTAGTGCCGGTTTATCCGCCGGAAGCGAGGGAGGCGGGCGTGAGCGGCAGCGTGATGGTTCACGTGATCATCGGCACGGACGGGAAAACTCAGGAGGTTGAGTATGTTTCAGGTCCGGCGCAGCTGAAAGGCGCCGCGATGAATGCGGTGAAGCAGTGGACGTTCGAGCCTGTGCTGCTCAATGGGGAACCGGTGGAAGTGGACACGACGATTTCGGTGGATTTTACGCTGAGGCCCGCGAAGCTGGTCCATCAAGTGATTCCGAAATATCCCGCGGATGCGAGGAAGGCTGGAATCACCGGGACGGTAGTGCTGAAGGCGGTGATCGCGAAGGACGGTTCGGTGAAGGATCTACAGTACGTGTCGGGACCAAAGGATCTGGCCGATTCGGCGATCAAGGCCGTGAAGAAGTGGAGATACGAGACGACGAGGATTGGCGGGAACCCGGTGGAGGTGGAGACAACGATTTCGGTGGCGTTCGCGCTGTAGGTAGACGCGAGCCAAAGTCCTGGAATCCGCCTCGTTTGCGATGGAGAGTCGGCTTGACGGGGCGGTGAGGTTCGGATACGGTAGAGGGCATACAGAGGTGAGCAGAATGTGCAACGTCATCGCTGTTTCCCGCCAATAGGGCGCGCTTCGGCCGCCGAGGCTGAATGCCGCGCCGCCGGCGCCTGCTGACGAAGCGGGCCGGCGTTTCCTTCACGCAGTTTCGAATTACTCCAACTTTTCGCGCCTTGAAATTTGCGCGCGAAGCACTGCGAGACGCATATGCCGAACTTTGCTCTGGAAATCGAAGACCTGGTGAAAGTGTATCGCGCGCGTCGCGGCGGCCTTTTCGGCGCGGACAGCGCGGCGGTGCGTGCGGTGGACGGCCTGAGTTTTGCCGTGCCGCGCGGAACCATTTTCGGGCTGCTGGGGCCGAACGGCGCAGGGAAGACGACGCTGCTGAAAATTCTCTCGACGCTGATTCCGGCGACGAGCGGGCGCGTGCGAATCGAAGGAGTGGACGTGGCAGCGGAGCCGCTGGAGGCGCGGCGGCGCATCTCGACGGTGCTGCAGGAAACGGCTGTGGAGATGTTTTTGAGCGTGCGCGACAACCTGCAGACGTTCGCGCGATTTCACGGAATCGAGACGGGCGAAGCGCGGCAGCGCGCGGACCGAGTGATCGAGCTGTTCGGACTTGGGCCAGAGGTTGAGCGAAAGGTGCAGGACCTGAGCGGCGGATTCCGGCGGCGCGTGCAGGTGGCGAAAGTGTTTATGGTGAACACGCCGGTGCTTTTTCTGGATGAGTTTTCGACGGGCATGGACCCGATCCTGAAACGGGCAGTGATGGAGTCGCTGCGAGCGGAGGCGGCGCGCGGACGGACGATCGTGCTGACGACGCAGATCCTGAGCGAGGCGGAAGAGCTATGCGACGACATTTTGATTTTGCACAAGGGGCGGCAGGTGGCTCGCGGCGATTTGAACACGCTGAAGCTGCTGTCGCAGGGAGTGTATGAGGTGGCGATGACGTTTGACGCGCTGCCGGCCGGCATCGAGGCGGAAATCGCGCGGCTGCATCCGCTGCGGCAACAGGTAAGCGGGAACACGATCGAAATCGCGCTGAAGGCGGAAGAGGGCGGCGCGATCGAAATCGTGGCGGCGCTGGCGAAGAAGGGGCGCGTACTGCACGTGGAAATTCGCGGCGCGAGCCTGGAAGACATTTTCGTGGAGCTGACGCAGAAGGCGTAGCGAGGAGGAAGAATGTCCGCAATCACGGCGATGCTGTACCGCGAGAGCAAAATCCGGGCGACGAACGTGACGTTCGTCTTCTGGGATTTCTGCTACCCGCTTTTCAATCTGCTGGTGTTCGGCGTGGGGCTGACGGCGGCATTTGGGTCGCCGCACTCGACGCAGGGCGTGGACTACAACTCGTTTTTCCTGGCGGGCGTGCTGGGAATGGCGAGCTTCGCGATCGCGTCGAACAGCTCGTGGTCGTTTTTTCTGGATCGCGACAACGGAATTTTCTACGAGATGCTGACGTATCCGATGAGCCGCGCGGAATATCTGCTGGGGAAGCTGGTGTTCAACGTGGGAATCGCGGTGGCGCAGGCTGTGCTGACCATCGGAGTGGGTGCGGCGGTGCTGGGAATCCGGCTGCGGTTCGATTTGTTCGGAGTGCTGGCGGTGGGGATCGTGATCGGAACGGCGGGCTGGTTTTTCTTCTACACGATCCTGGCGCTGAAAATCCGGCGAAACGACGTGTTCAACAGCGTGACGTCGGCGCTGTATTTCGTGTTTTTGTTTTTCAGTTCGATGTTCTATCCGCTCGGGCCGCTGCCGGCGGCGCTGCGGCGCGTTGCGATGGCGAATCCGCTGACGTGGGAAATCGATTTGCTGAGGTATGGGTCGATCGGATTGGGAGAGCCGCGGCGATTGGCGGTGGAGGCGGGGGCGTTTGTGGTGTTCGTGATGGCGTGTTTTGTGTATGCGGTGCGGACGCTGAATGAAGAGTAGGAAAAGGCAAGACGTTTGGAACCACAGATGAACACAGATAAACACTGATGAAGCAAAGACAATTTCAGGTTTGAAATGGCTCTGTTGAGATTCTCGGTTTTCGAGAGGCTGGAAGAGAGATCCCTCGACTGCGCATCCCGACGCGAAAATCGAAAAGACGCGATTTTCGCGGGAAAAAGCGTCGGGACGCTCCGCTCGGGATGACAAAATTCGCAGGTCGTGCCGAGAAAATGGGCAGCGGCGCGCCTTTGCGTGAGGAAATCAACAGAGCCATTTGAAATTTGAGATTGGGAAGAACGAAAAGCGCGCACCGGAGAGACGCAGAAGTGGAGAGCATGGACAAAATTCGAAACCAGAACGACGTCACCGCAGAGCGGCAGAACCCCAGGGCTAAAGCCCATTCTCCATTCACGGCGTTTTTCGCACCGCAAAAACCGCGGTGCTCCCGGGACTGAAAGTCCTGGGCTTCCACCCCAACCGCACGTGAAAGACAAAAGCGCACCGCAGAGACGCAGAGAAAAGCAACTGCGAGAAGGCGAACCACAGAGGGCACGGAAGCAAGGCGGAGGGCACGGAGAAAAAAACGAGTGATTTCAAATTTGAAATGGCTCTGTTGACATCCTCGGATTTCGAGAGGTTTGAAGAGAGACACTTCGCGGGCGCGTCCCGACGCGAAAATCGGAAGGTGCTGAAAAGGAAAGGTCGGGCGGAACGAAGTGCGCGACGGCGAAGCAAGCTTCGCCGAGTGGTGGTGTCCTCATTGCTGAGCGGGGAGGAAAGCGGTAGCAAGCTACCGCACTCCAAAGGGCGCTAAAGGCGCGCCCCGAGGAAGAATCTCAAATGAAGTTATCTTATAAACACCTGGAGGTGATTGACTGGGTGCAAGTTAGGGGAATAGGGGTACACCAAGGGGATGGATCTTACGGACGCCCAATGGGCGCAGCTCGAGCCTTTCTTCCGGCCGAAGCGGCGAGCCGATGGGCGAGGACGGCCGTGGCGCGACGCGCGCCAAGTGCTCAACGGTGTGTTGTGGATTCTGCGCACCGGAGCGGCTTGGTCGGATTTGCCCGACCGTTATCCTCCCTATCAGACCTGCCATCGCCGTTTCCAACAATGGCAACGCAATGGCCAACTGGTGCGCGTCCTGCGCAAGCTGGCCGAGGACTTACGCGACCGTGGGAAGATGGATCTGACCGAAGCGTTCATCGACGGCAGCTTCAGCAAGGCCAAAAAGGGGGCTCTGCTGTGCGCTATGATCGCCGCGGAAAAGGCTGCTACATCATGGCGATCGCAGACCGCCATGGTCTTCCTCTCGCCGTGCACGTGGCCGGCGCTGGAGCGCATGAAGTCGGCCTCGTCGAAGCCACGCTCCAGCAGCGCTTCCTCTCCACCCCGCCCCAGCGGCTGATCGGTGACAAGGCCTATGACAGCGCGCCCTTGGCGCGACGGTTGCGCTCCCACTACCGACTACAACTGATCGCTCCGCATCGAGACAACCGTTGCCGGAAAGCAACGCAAGACGGCCGCTGTCTGCGGCGGGCCAAGCGGCGCTGGGTGGTCGAACGATTGTTTGCCCGGCTGCAATGTTTCCGCCGCTTGGTCACCCGCTGGGAACGCCACGCCGAAAATTATCTGGCCATGGTTCATCTCGGCTGCCTCAAAATCCTCCTGAGGTATTTATGAGATGGGTTCATTTCAGATGGCTCTGTTGACACCCTCGGAGATGGGTTTGAAGAGAGGTCCTTCGCTCCGCTCAGGATGACAATTGGGAGAAGGCGATGAGGTGGTCGAGCTTTTCGCGGGCGGCGCCGGAATCGATGGAGTCGACGGCGAGATCGACGCCATCGCGAAAATCGCGGGCTTTGCCAGCGGCGACGAAAGCGGCGGAGGCGTTGGCGAGGACGATGTCGCGATAGGGCGTGTGCTCGCGGAAGAGAAGCGAGCGACCGAGAATTTTGTGAATGATTTCGGAATTTTGCGCTGCGTCGCCGCCGCGGATGGCTTCGAGGGGAGCGCGGCGGAGGCCGAAATCCTCGGGCGAGACGACGTGGTTGCGGACAGCGCAGTTGCGGAGCTCGGAAACGAAGGTCTCGCGCGAAATGGAAATCTCGTCGAGGCCGTCGCCGCCGTGGACGACGAAGGCGCGGCGGACGCCGAGTTCGCCGAGCGCCTGGGCGACGAGATTCGTGACACCACCTTCGTAGACGCCGACGACCTGCGCGGAGGCGTTGGCGGGATTGGTGAGCGGGCCGAGAAGATTGAAGACGGTGCGGAATTTGAGTTCGCGGCGAACCTTCGCGACGTTGCGCGTGGCGGAGTGCATCGCGGGAGCAAAGAGGAAACCGATGCCGACTTCTTCGATGGCTTCCGCGACGCGCTCGGGAGAAAGGTCGACGCGCATGCCGAGCTGCTCGAGGACGTCGGCGGAGCCGCAACGGGAGGATGCGGAGCGATTGCCGTGCTTGGCGACGCGGACGCCCGCGCCGGCAACGACGAAGGCAGTGACGGTGGAGATGTTGAAGGTGCCGCGGGCGTCGCCGCCGGTGCCGCAGGTATCGACGAGAGCTTCCTCGGCGACGGGATGACCTGGCGGAAAAATTCGCGGCGCGTGACGGCGGATCGCCGAGGCGAAGCCGGCAACTTCAGCGGCGGATTCGCCCTTGAAGCGCAGAGCGGTGAGAAGCTGCGCGATGCTGACGTCGCTGGCGCCGCCGGAGAGAATCTCCTCCATCACCGCTTCCGCTTCGCTGCGCGAGAGGTCTTCACCGGCATCGATGGTGACGAGCGCGGCGTGAATGCTGCGGGGATGCGCGAAGGTTTCGCAGGCGGTGGGATCGACGATGCCGGTGGCCTCGGGAGGAAAACGCGTGCGCGCGGCGTCGATTCCGGCCTCTTCGTCTTTGGTCTGGCCCTTCATCGACATGGCGGTGATGAAGGAGGCGGCTTGCGCCTCGGTGACGCGGCCGCAGAGAATTTCTTCCATGAGGCGCTCGACGTGATCGCGAGGAAGGTCCTCGCCATTGAGAAGTTTTTCGAGCGCTTCGTGAATCATGGTGCCGCCCTGCTTGCTTCGCTCCAGAGGTTCCAAGTAAACTGAGTGGCTTTTTGCAGCGGAAATCTTAGCACTAATCCGGTTGAGCTTCAGGAAACGGGCGGAGCACTCATGAAGATCCACGAATATCAGGCGAAGGCGATCCTTGCAAAATTCGGGGTGCCGGTGCCGCGCGGCCAAGTGATTTTCAAGAAGGACGAAGCGCGGGCGGCGGCGGAGCGGTTGGGAACGAAGGTTGTAGTGGTGAAGGCACAGATTCACGCGGGCGGGCGCGGAAAAGCGGGAGGCGTGAAGCTGGCGAAGTCCGCGGAAGAGGCGGAGACGCTCGCGGAAAAGATGTTGGGGATGAAGCTGGTGACGCCGCAGACGGGCGAGGAAGGGCGAATCGTGCGGCGGCTGCTGATCGAGGAGGGGCTCGACATCAAGCGGGAACTCTACCTGGGAATTCTGGTGGACCGCGTGGCGGGCGCGCCGGTGTTCATGGCGAGCGCAGCGGGCGGAATGGAAATCGAGGAAGTGGCGAAGACGAATCCGGAGGCGATTCTGCGGGAGACGATTCGTCCAACGACCGGGATGCAGCCGTATCACGCGAGGAAAATTGCGTTCGGGCTGGGGCTGCCGGCGGAATTGATGGGAGCGGCGGCGCCGTTTTTTCAGTCGCTGTATCGCGCGTTCGTGGAGACGGACGCGTCACTGCTGGAAATCAACCCGTGCGTGGTGACGGGAGACGGGCGGCTGGTGGCGCTCGATGCGAAGGTGAACTTCGACGACAACGCGCTATACAGGCATCCGGAATTTAAGGAGCTGCGAGACACGGATGAAGAGACACCACTGGAGGTGGAGGCGTCGAAGTTCAAGCTGAATTACATCAAGCTGGACGGGACGGTGGGCTGCATGGTGAACGGAGCGGGGCTGGCGATGGCGACGATGGACATCATCAAGCTGAGCGGCGGGAGCCCGGCGAATTTTCTGGATGTGGGCGGAGGGGCGTCGGAAGAGCAGGTGAAGAACGCGTTCCGGATTTTGATCAGCGATCCGAACGTGAAGGCGGTGTTCGTGAATATTTTTGGCGGGATTCTGAGGTGCGACGTGCTGGCCAGCGGCGTGGTGAACGCGGCGAAGGAGCTGAAGTTCAAGGTGCCGGTGGTGGTGAGGATGGAAGGGACGAACGTGAAGCAAGGGCAGGAGATTTTGAAGAATTCGGGATTGAACTTCACCGTTGCGGCGGGGATGAAGGACGGGGCGGAGAAGGTAGTTAATTTAGCCCGGGTGCAGCCGTAATTTCGTGAAGCAGAGGAAGCAAAGGAAGCAGAGGAGGCAGAGGATTGGAGGAAAAACCTTCTCGCGTCGGGCCCATACGCCGGTATCGCGATCTGCTTGTCTACCAACAAGCATATCGATTGGCGCTTGAAGTATCGGGGTTGTCGAAAGGCTTTCCGCGGCACGAGCAGTACGAGTTGGGGAAGCAGATTCGCTCATCGTCGCGATCGATCGCGGCGAATATCGTAGAGGGCTGGGCCAAGCGTGAATCGTCCGCCGAGTTCAAGAGACATTTGCAGATTGCAGTGGGCGAATGCGAGGAAACAAGATTTTGGCTGGAGCTAGCAGTCGATGAAGGTTGCGCGGAAGGGGCAAAGGCGCAGCCGTTGGGCGCAGAGTACGCGAAGCTCGGAATGATGATTCATAATCTATGGAAGGAATGGCGGAAGATATGAGAGAGGTTTTCTCCTTTACGTCCTTTACCTCATCTACTTCCTCTACGTCATTATGAGCATTTTTGTCGATAAGAAGACACGCGCGGTGGTGCAGGGGCTTACGGGGCGCGAGGGAAGTTTTCACGCGCAGCAGATGATGGACTACGGCACGAAGGTGGTGGCGGGCGTCACGCCGGGGAAAGGTGGGACGAAGCATCTTGGCGTGCCGATGTTCAACACGGTGGCGGAGGCGGCTCGCGCGACGGGAGCGAACGCGTCGATTATTTTCGTGCCGCCGCCGTTTGCAGCGGACGCGATCCTGGAGGCGATCGACACGGGGCTGCCGCTGGTGATCTGCATTACGGAGGGAATTCCGACGCTCGACATGGTGCGCGTGGAGGCGGCGTTGAAGGATTCGAAGACGCGGCTGATCGGGCCGAATTGCCCCGGAATTATTTCGCCGGGGAAATGCAAGATGGGAATCATGCCGGGATCGATTCATAGGGAAGGGCATGTGGGCGTGGTGAGCCGCAGCGGGACGCTGACGTACGAGGCGGTGGATCAGTTGACGCGGCTGGGTATCGGTCAATCGACGTGCATTGGTATTGGCGGCGATCCGATCATCGGGACGAATTTTCTGGATGCGGTGAGGGCGTTCAACGATGATGCGGAGACGCGCGCGATCGTGATGATCGGGGAAATTGGCGGCAACGCGGAGGAGACGGCGGCGGAGTTCATCAAGAAGCATGTGAAGAAGCCGGTGGTGGGATTTATCGCGGGGCAGACGGCGCCACCGGGGCGTCGCATGGGGCACGCGGGCGCGATCATCAGCGGCGGGCAGGGTACGGCGGCGGACAAGTACAAGGCAATGCGCGCGGCGGGGATTCATACGGTGCAAAGCCCAGCGGACATCGGCGCGACGATTGCGAGGGTGATGGGGAAGGGCACAGCGAAGAAGAAGGCGGCGAGGGCGAAGAAGCGCGGCCGGTAGCCGGGGCTGAGGCGGCCGAAGAAGATCGTTTGACGAAAGAGGAGGGAATTTTCTTGGCGACGGAGCGAACGCTGGCGATTATCAAGCCGGATGCGGTGAAACGGAACCTGACCGGGGAAATCTTGAGCCGCATTCACGCGGCGAAATTTCAGATTGTGGCGATTAAGTCGCTGCGGCTGACCAAGACGGAGGCCGAGGGATTTTACGCGGTGCATCGCGCGCGGCCGTTTTTCGGCGAGTTGACCGACTTCATGAGCTCGGGCAAAGCGGTGGTGATGGTGCTGGAAGCGGATGGCGCGATCGCGAAATGGCGCGAGACGATGGGCGCCACCGATCCGGCGAAGGCCGCGCCAGGAACGATTCGGCGCGAACTGGGAACGAGCATTCAGTTCAATTGCACACATGGTTCGGACGCTCCGGAAACGGCGGCGTTCGAGATCGGCTACTTTTTCGCGGGCTCGGAACTGGTGTAGGCGCCCGACGCGGAATTCACAGACACGGCTGCGCCGCTGCGCGATTTCCGAGCGAGAGTTGAGCAGGCGATGGATCCGCTGCGCGAAACCGGAAAGCTGCTGGTGGTGCTGGGCGTCGTGCTGCTGGCGGTGGGCGCGATGCTGGCGCTGGGCGGGAAGCTGCCGTTCCGGCTGGGGCGCCTGCCGGGAGATATCGTTCACCAGGGACGGCACGGCACCGTCTATTTTCCGATTGTCACGTGCGTTGTCGTCAGCATCGTGCTGACGCTTCTTTTCTGGATTGCGAATATTTTCCGGCGTTGAGACGCGTGAACGTATGAGCCAATCCTCCCTTTTCGACACGAACCTGATGCCGCAGCGGCGCGTGTGGAAGGTGAGCGAACTCACGCAGAGCATCAGCGACCTGCTGGAGGGAAATTTCCCGGATGTGTGGATCGAAGGCGAGGTGTCGAATTACCGCGCGGCGCAATCGGGGCATCTCTACTTCACGTTGAAGGACGCGCGCGCGCAAATTCGTTGCGTCTGCTTCCGCGACCAGCTTCGCGGATTGAAATTCCGTCCCGAGGACGGCTTGCACGTGATTGTGCGCGGGTCGCTGGGAATCTACGAGGCGCGCGGCGATTACCAGGTTTACGTCAGCTACATGGAGCCGATGGGCGCGGGCGCGCTGCAACTGGCGTTCGAGCAACTGAAGAAGAAGCTGCAGGAAGAAGGGCTCTTTGAGGAATCGCGCAAGAAGCCGCTGCCCGTGCTGCCGCGGTGCATCGGCATCGTGTCGTCGCCGACGGGCGCGGCGATTCGGGACATTCTGCGCGTACTGAAGCGGCGCTTTGCGAACGCGCACGTGCAGCTCTATCCGGTGAAAGTGCAGGGCGACGGCGCCGCGGCGGAGATTGTCCAGGCGCTGCGCCATTTCAACCGCGTGAAATTCGCGGACGTGCTGATCGTGGCGCGCGGCGGGGGATCGCTCGAGGATTTGTGGGCGTTCAACGAGGAGATCGTGGCTCGCGCGATTTTTGCGTCCGTGATTCCGGTGATCACGGGCGTGGGGCACGAGACGGACTTCACGATCGCGGATTTTGTTGCCGACCTGCGGGCGCCGACGCCGTCCGCCGCGGCCGAAGTGGTGGTGCGGTCGCGGCACGAATTCGACCGCAGCATCGCGGAGCACCAGCGGCAGCTCGCGCAGCGCATGCGCTACGTGCTCTCGGAATGGCGGCACCGCGTGCGGGATCTCGAGACGCATCGCGGCTTCCGGCAGATCGAGCTGCTGGTGCGGCGGCGACGGCAGGACGTGGACGACTTGGCGGCCGATGTCGCAGTGGCGCTGCGGTTGCGACTTTCGGCAGCGCGCCAGCGGTTGACGAAGGCGGACGCGCAGATTTCGTCATTCGATTTGCGCGGGCGGGCGACCGTGCTGCGGCGGCGCATCGAGCATCAGCGCGAATCGCTGCGCTCGTCGCTCGAACGCATCGTCACGAGGAAGCATCGCGGATTCGAATCACTGCACGTGAAATTCGCGCGGATCGATTTGCGGGCACGCGTCGGGCGCGTGCGGCGTGAGTGGGAGGGGTATTCGCGCGAGCTGTGCGTGCGGATGGACGCGGTTCTTGCGGCGAAGCAGCGGCGCTTTGCCCACGCGGACGTGCAGCTCCAGGAGCGCGGGCCGCTGAAGCCGCTCGAGCGCGGCTATGCGATTGCTTACGACGCTTCCGGGAAAGTGCTGAGGTCGGCGGAGCAAGTAGCGGCGGGCGACGACATTTCGGTGCGGCTGGCGCGCGGCGAAATCGACGCCACGGTGCGGCGCACGAAAAAGGCAGATTCCTGATGGTCGGCGCTTCCCGGCTGCGCTAGCGGTAGACCTCACGTCGATGTCCAACGCTAAGGATTGTGACTACCCGCCCCGAGTCATCGATTTCATAGATCACTCTATAGTTTCCGACTCGAAGCCGCCAGCCGTTGCGTCCGGCGAGCTTCAGGCAGTTAGCCGGACGGGGATTCTCCGCGAGAGCGAGAATCGCTGCTTTAGCTTTTTCGTAGTCTTTTTTCTCGAGAGCGGCGAGTTCACGCTGGGCGCGCGGAAGTATGAGAACGGAATACTTCACTTGCGCGATCGTTCGATCTCGCGGACAGCCTGGTCGAAGGGAATTGGCGTTTCGCCGGAATTCTTGGCGGCGTCATATGCGCGGATTGCTTCGAGCTCTTCCAAGTCCTCGATCAGGCGCTCGTATTCCTTGATTGTCAGTTCGATGCTGACCTTCTGGCCTCTCTTGTTGGCCCGGAGTTTGGTCTTGTTGGTCATCTGCGTAAGCGAAGTTTACTAGCGATTCCGGCTGCGGCGCAAGAAGGCTATTCCTCGTCGGAACTGCTGGCGACCTTGAGGACGGCCAGGAAAGCTTCCTGCGGAATGTCGACGCGGCCGACACGCTTCATGCGCTTCTTGCCTTCCTTTTGCTTCTCGAGGAGTTTGCGTTTGCGCGTGATGTCGCCGCCGTAGCACTTGGCGAGCACGTTCTTGCGAATGGCGCTGATATTTTCGCGCGCGATGATGCGGCTGCCGATGGCGGCCTGCACGGGCACTTCGAACATCTGCCGCGGAATCAGCTTGCGAAGGCGCGTGACGAGCTCTCGCCCGCGCTCGAACGCCTGATCGCGATGGCAGATGATGGTCAGCGCGTCGACCGGCTCGCCTCCCACCAGCACGTCGAGCTTGACGAGATCCGATTCGCGATAACCCGAAAGGTGATAATCGAGCGAGGCGTACCCACGCGAGACGCTCTTCAGCCGGTCGTAGAAATCGAGGACGATTTCGTTGAGCGGCATTTCGTACGTGAGCATGATGCGCGTCGGCGAAAGGTATTCGAATTTCTTTTGCACGCCGCGCTTTTCCTCGCACAGCGCGAGCACACCGCCGACGGAATCCTCGGACGTGATGATCATCGCGGTAAGGATCGGCTCCTCGATTTTCTGAATCGAGGAGGGCGGCGGAAATTTCGTGGGATTATCGACCTCGATTACTTCCTTCGTGATGGTGGTGATGCGGTATTCGACGCTGGGCGCGGTGGTGATCAGGTCGATGTTGAATTCGCGCTCGAGCCGCTCCTGAACGATCTCCATGTGCAGCAGGCCGAGGAAGCCACAGCGAAATCCAAATCCCAGCGCGACGGAATTTTCCGGCTCATAGAAGAAAGCCGCGTCGTTTAGCTGTAATTTGCCAAGGGCGTCGCGGAGCAACTCGTAATCCGTGGCGTTCACGGGAAAGAGGCCGGCGAAGACCATCGGCTTGATGGCTTCGAAGCCGGGCAGTGGAGGAGCGGGGCGGTCGGCTTCGATCACGGTGTCGCCCATGCGTGCGTCAGCCACGCGCTTGATGTTGGCGACCACGAATCCCACGTCACCCGCGGCCAACTCTTCGAGTACGACGGGCTTCGGCGTGAGCGCGCCGAGAGTCTCGACTTCGTAGACTTCGCTATTCGCGCAGAGGCGAATCTTCATGCGCGGCGCGATGCGCCCTTCCATCACGCGAACCAGGACGACCGCGCCGCGATAAATATCGAACCACGAATCGAAAATCAGGGCCTGCAGCGGCGCGTCGGCAGAGCCTTTCGGCGGAGGCACGCGCTTGACGATCGCTTCGAGCACATCCTCGACGCCCAGCCCGCTCTTCGCGCTGATCAGCAGCGCGTCATCCGCCGGAATCGCCAGCACATTTTCGATCTGTTCCTTCGAGCGCTCCGGCTGCGCGGCGGGCAGGTCGATCTTGTTGATCACGGGAATGACTTCCAGGTTGTGGCGCGAGGCGAGAAATGCGTTCGCCACGGTCTGCGCCTCGACGCCCTGGCTCGCGTCGACCACCAGCAGCGCGCCCTCGCACGCGGAAAGCGCGCGCGAAACTTCGTAGGAAAAATCCACGTGCCCTGGCGTATCGATCAGGTTGAGCCGGTATTCCTGGCCGTCGCGCGCCGTGTAGTGAAGGCGGATGCTCTTGGCTTTGATGGTGATGCCGCGCTCGCGCTCCAGGTCCATCGAGTCGAGCACCTGCGCGGTCATCTCGCGCTGGCTGAGCGCGCCGGTCAATTCGAGGAGGCGGTCGGCCAGCGTGGATTTGCCGTGGTCGATATGCGCGATGATGCAGAAATTCCGGATGAACTGAGGGTCCATCTATTCCTTGGGCTTCAGCTTGAGTTTCGATTTATTCTCTTCGAGGAAGGCGCGGAGGCTGTCGGAGGCGTCGAGCAGGCGAATCCACTGTTCGTAATACAGTGTGACCGGGAAGCGGCCCAGCCCGTATACGCTGACTCCGCCCTTTTCGCCGACGCGAAATTCGAGCGTGCCGCGCTTGCGTCCTCCGGCCTGGCTTTCCAGCTCGGCGATGCGAGCCATCAACTCTTCTTTGGTTGGTTCAGGCATACATCCATCTCCTCTGCCGTTTGATTCGAAATGCCCGCCTGGGCGGGAGTTCGGTCGTCGATTCGTTGCGTGACTGAGACTTCGATATTACCACGCCGGTTCGCAAAACCTGCCGCGCGGAGAGCGGCGCGGGCGACGGGGGCGCAGCGAGCGGATGCACAGGACACGGGCGGCATTTCGCGACGATTCGGTTGAAGCCGCCGCGCGGAGTCACTATACTTCGCCGCGGTTGACGCCGCGAGAAACGCGCGTTTCTAACTTGGGAGGTTCCGCATGCGCCATGTTGCCCGGATCCTGATTGCAATTCTGGCTTTAGTCTTTGCCGCCGTTGCGTTGCCGTCCGCAGCGCCGGCGCAGGAATCGTCCGCCAAACTCGCTGACGCCACTCCGCACAGCAAGGATGGCAAAAAGCTGTTCGGCACCGAGGAGGCTCTGCGGCTCGCGCGCGTAAGTTCCCCCAGAATTTCGCCGGACGGCTCGCGCGTGGCGTACCTGGTGGCAGAGGATCGCATGGAGAAGAAGGACGAGCCGTGGAAATCGGTGACGCAACTGTGGGTGGTTCCCGTGGCCGGACCTGCGAGCGCGGCGCGGCAATTCACGCGCGGCGAGAAAAGTGTCTCGAGTCCGGCGTGGTCGCCCGACGGCAAGATTCTGGCATTCACGATGGAGGCCGGTGAAGAGAAGGACGCGCACCCGCAAGTCTGGTTCATGTACGCCGACGGCGGCGAAGCGTGGCAGGTGACGAAGCACAAAGCCGGGGTACGCAGCTTCGAGTTCTCTCCGGACGGCAAGACGCTGCTGCTCGTGGCCACCGTGGCGCCGCGCGAGGATGAGGACAAGCGAAAGAAGGAGAAAGACGACGCGGTGGTGGTCGATCACGACTTCAAGATTGCGCAGCTTTGGACCTGGAACATCGCGACGGGCGACGAAAAGCAGCTCACGATGGGCGATACGCCCGTGAGCGATCCGCGATGGTCGCCCGACGGCGCGCACATCACGTTCACGACGACGCCCACGCCGCTGCTCGACGATACGGGGTTTCAGACGGCCTGGGTGATGGACGTCGCTACCGGCAACAAGCGAAAGCTCGCGGACACGCCGCAGTACACGCACACGGCGCGGTGGTCGCGCGACGGCAAGTGGATCGCGTTCCTCGGCAACTCCGGAATCATGATTTACAAGACGAACATTTTTGTCGTCGACGCGGATGGCGGCCAGCCGCGCGAGCTGACCGGCACGTTTGACCTGTACGCGGGCGAACCGATCTGGTCGTCTGATGGCAAGACGATCTTCTTCGACGCGAATATGCTGGAGTCAAACGAGATTTTTGCCGTGGGTGCCTCGGGCGGCGGCGTGAGGCAACTGACCGAGAAACCCGGCGTGGCGAATCTCACGGAAATCAGCGAAACGGGAGACACGGCCGTTGGCACGTGGACTGATCCCATGCACCCCAACAACGTCTTCCGCTCGGATTTGAGTTTCGGCTCGCTAATGCCCATCACGAATCAGAATGCGTGGCTGGCCGATTACGCGCTGGGCGAGACCGAAGTGGTGCAATGGAAGAGCAGCAAGGATGGGATGGAGATCGACGGCGTATTGACGAAGCCGGTGGATTTCGACGCCGCGCACAAGGCGCCGTTCCTTCTGAATCCGCACGGCGGACCGACGGGAGCGTCGCTGCTTTCGTTCAATCCCACGGAGCAGATCATGGCCGCCAACGGCTACCTGGTGCTGGAGCCGAACTTTCGCGGTTCCACGGGGCGCGGCGAGAAATTTGCGACGGCGAATCAGAATGAATGGGGCGACGTGGATTACAAGGACGACATGAGCGGCGTGCAGGCGATGGTCGACAAGGGCTGGGCCGATCCGGACCGGCTGGGCGCCTTTGGATGGTCTTACGGCGGCTACATGACGTTCTGGATCGACACGCAGACGGACCGCTTCAAGGCGATTTCGCCTGGCGCGGGGCTCCCGGATTTGTACTCGATGTACTCGCAAACGGACATTCACCGCTACCTGACGCTCTTCTTCGATATGAAGGCGCCCTGGGACAATTTCCAGGAGTATTGGGACCATTCGCCAATGAAATATGTGGAGAACGTGAAGACGCCGACGATGATCCTGCACGGCCAAGCTGATACGCGCGTCCCGACTCCGCAGGGCCAGGAATTTTATGAGGCGCTGAAGGAGAAGCACGTGCCGGTGGAGTACGTCACGTATCCGCGCGAGGAGCACGGCTTCGTCGAGCCGCGGCACATTCAGGATCGTTGGCGGCGGTACCTCGTTTTCTTCGGGAAGTATCTCGATAATCCGCCGGTCACCGAACCAAAGGAAGTGCTGGAGCGCATGCAGAAGGACTTGCCGTAGCCGATTCGGTGGCGGCTGGAGCGGGGCGCGGACCATTTCGAATTTCGAGCCCCTTTCCGGGAGCGTCGCGGCGCGCGATTGCTGCTTTGACTGCGGACGCGCTGATCCCGGAAGTCCCGCATTGCCTGAGGGAGGGTGTTGTCGTAGGCTGTACCGAGTTTTGGGACTTTCGCCGCCCCGCGGTGCAGGAATCCGCGGCACGGGCGGCGATTCGGCAGCGGCGAGCGCGCTCTGTCCCAGAGCGATGTTTTGAACCTTCGCTGGAAGGTTGGCGTCTTGACGAAGAAGTCTGCTCCCGCTTCCAGTCTGTTGCCGGGCATACAACCGCATCGCGCATAGGATGAGGGGTGTTGATCAGCGTTGGCCAGCGTTGCCCAAAACGGCTCGCGAGTGAAATCCAGGATTCTTCGCATCCTCGGCTATGGACTTGCGACCATCTGCCTGGTCTGGGTGCTGCGCGATTTTCATATTGTCAAAGCGATGCGGCAGTTCGCGGCGTCCGATTGGCGATGGATGCTGCTCGGCATGGGCTTCGATGTCCTGAGCTATGTGGTGCAGGCGGTTCGCTGGAAGTTCCTGCTCACTCCGTTCGGGAAGGTTCGAATCACCACGGCGATCCGCGCCGTGTACGCGGGACTTTTCGCGAATCTGGTCTTTCCCCTGCGGCCCGGGGAGCTTCTTCGCACCTACTTGATCTCGAATTCGGAGAATATTTCGGTCGGGCGCGTGCTTGGTTCCGTCGGAGTGGAACGGCTTATCGATTTGGTGGTGGCCACGGCGGCGCTCGGCGTGGCGTCGCTGTTCGTTGAGCTGGACCGCAGCATGAGACGAGCGGCGGATATTCTCGGCGTCGTGACGCTGGTTATCGTGTCGATTCTCGTCGCGCTGATTTTGTATCTCGAGTTCAAGCTGGGCAAGAATCCCGAACTCTCAACCGGAAAACATCACCTTCCGAGCCGCTTGATGGGCGCGCTGACCGGGTTGCACGCGATGGGCACCGCGCCGAGCTTCTATCTCGCCGTGCTCGCATCGATCGGCTTGCCGGCGTGCCAGGTGCTGGGCCTGTGGTGCATGATGAGGTCCTACCGCCTGCCTCTATCGTTCATGGCTGCGGTGGTGGTGCTGCTCGTCATTAATCTGGGAGTGTCGCTGCCGAATGCGCCGGCGAACTTCGGCGCGTATCAATTGTTCTGCGCCGTGGGCGTGAAGATTTTCGGAGTCGAGGCCGATACGGCCACCAACTTTTCCTTCTTCGCGTTTCTGGCGTTGAATCTTCCGTTTGTCTTCCTGGGATTTGCCGCGCTGCTTCGCAGCGGAATTTCGCTGCGCTCGATGCGAGAGAAAGTGTCCTCGTTGCCGCGCCAGGTCTCGAGTTCCAGCGCGCCTTCCTGAGGAATTTCGGCTGCGATTTCGCCGGTTCCGGTGCGTTCTCGCCTGCTCTTGGATGGCTCAAGGTTAGCTTTCGGACGCGCAGCGGAATTCGTTTTGAGCGGCTCTTGCCCTCCGGTATATATTTGTAGTTTCGTCCCCGCGCGCCGGTATGAACCCGCGCTGCCAGTGAGCCGCGGCTCCCCCCTCCGCGAAGGCACGCGTCCGGGAGTCGGCAGCACGCCCGAGGGACGCAGAGTGTCCCATGAGCCCGGACGTCAACAAGCACCTCGAGCGTGCGCGCCGCAGCCTGGAGAAGAACAAGCTCCGGGAAGCGGTGGCCGAGTATCAGGCTGCGTTCGACGAGTCGCCTTCCAATCACGAGGTGGTGCAGTCGCTGGCCGACCTCTACACGCGACTGAACGAGCCCGCGCAGGCCGCGCAATTCTACGGCATCCAATTCGACAAGCTGGTTGAATCCGGCGATGCCGCCAAGGCGTCGGCGATCTTCTCCCGTTTTCTGCGGCAGTTCCCGCAGCCGCCGGACCGCCTGATGCGCTACGCGATGCTCCTGCAGCGGCAGGGCCGGGCCGGGGAAGCCATCGAGCAATTCGGCAACGCTGCCGACGTCTTCCAGCAGCAACAGCGCGACGTGGAAGCCCTCGCCTGCTACGAGAGCATCGCGCTGCTCGATCCTGAAAATCCCGCGCGGCATGTGCTTCTCGGCGATCTCGCCGCGAAGCTGGGCCACTCCGATCTCGCGACGCGAAGCTACCTTCGCTCTGGCCAGCTCACTCTTGCATCGGGCGGTCTCGACGAGGCGCTCGAATTCTTCGGGCGCGCTCATCAGCTTTCTCCGGAAGATCGCAGCGGTGCGCTGCTCTTTGCCGAAGCGAAGTTGCGCAAGGGCGACGCCGAAGGGGCGGTGGCGCTGCTCGATCCATTCGCGCCAAACGAGAAGGACACATCGTTCCTCGCGCTGCTTGGCGAGGCGTTGCTGCGCACGGGGAAGCTCGATCGCGCTCGCGAGACATTCGAGGCGTACTACAAGCAGAAGCCCGACAGCTTCGGGAAGCTCTTCGAGCTTGCGAGCGCATATGTGGGCGCAGGTCAAGACGAGAAGGCCGCGGCGGTCCTCACGCAAACGAAGAACTGGATGCGCGGCGCGCGCAAGGAAGCGGAACTGGCTTCGCAGATGGATCGAATCGCCGCGGCGCATCCCGGGTCGCTTCGAATCGCCGAGGTTTCCGCGAAGCTCTACGAGGAGCTCAACCGCGAGACGAAATATTTCGACGCGCTCGTCCGGCTCTTCGATCTGTATCTCGTCGCGGGAGAAGTGAAGAAGGCCTGCGACGCGCTCGACCGGCTGGTTGACATCGATCCCTACGATTATCGCAATCACGAGCGCATCGCGCAGCTCGAGGGCAAGGCGGATTCGAATTTCCTGCAGAACATTCAGGCGCGCGCGGCGAAGGCAGCCACTGTTTCCACTCGCAACGAAGGCTTTTCGGGAGCAGGCGCTGAAGTGGGCGCGGCCGCCCCGATTTCCGAGGAACAGCGCGCGCAGCAGGCGCTGGAAGATCTGATTGTGCAGGTCGAGATATTTCTCCAGTACGCGCTGCAATCGAAAGCGGTCGAGCGGCTCGAACGAATCGCGGAGCTGTTTCCCGGCGAAGAGGAAAACAACGAGCGGCTTCGCGCGCTCTACGAGCGAGCCAACTGGTGGCCGAAGGGCGCGCCGCGGAAGCCCGCCGCACCGAAGCCCACTCCTGCCGCACCGGTGGCGCCGCCACCACCGCCGGCTCCGGTGTTCCAGGCGCCCGTCGAAGCTCCGCCTCCCGTTGCGGCGATGACGCCGGCGGACACGCATCGCGATCTTGCCGCCATCGGCGAAATCAACCGGCTGATGTACCGCCAGCCAACGCCCCGCGAAGTTCTCGCCGCGACCGCGGCTGAAATCGGCAAGCATCTTGGCGTCCCGCGCTGCCTCGTTGCGGTTGGCGCAGCCAGCGATACCGTGCAGCTCACAGCGGAGTATTCCGCGCCCGGTGTTCCGGCGGCAGGCGCTCCGCGCATTGCTTCGCTGGCGGCGATCGTTGGGAAGACGCCCGCGGATTCTCTGGGCGGAGTCGAGATGCACGCTTCCGGCGCGGCGCCGCTGCGCGAACTGGGCATCGAATCGGCGCTCGGAGTTGCGCTGATCGACAAGGACACGCAGGAGCCCTCCGGCGCATTGATCGTCGGCGACACGAAAGCGCGCAAATGGAAGGCCAACGAAAGCTTCTTCCTCCAGGCCGTCGGTGATCAGCTTCTGCTCTCCGTGAATCACACGCGCTTGCGGTCACTGGTTCGTTCGCTTGCCGTTGCCGACGAAAGGACGGGCTTGCTCAGCCGCGGCGCGTATCTCGATTGCCTGATGTCCGAGTCAAATCGCGCGCGCTCGCAAGGCACGCCGCTTTCGCTCGTGATCCTTCATCTCGATCACGGCGGCGATCTGCTGCGGCAGCACGGCGATTCGACCGTGGACCGCTACATCGAGCAGCTTGCCAAGGCTCTTTCCTCGGCCGTGCGGCAGACGGACATCGCCGTGAAGTACACGGCGTGGTCGCTCGTTTTCATTCTTCCCGACACTTCGCTGGAAAACGCGCAGGCGCTGGCGGAAAAGCTGCGGCAGGTGGCTGCCACCGTGCGTCCCTCGTGGGGCGCGGCCGACCTGACCGTGAGCGCCGTGGTGGCCGAAGCATCGTCACGTCCCTCCGACGAAACCGAAGATCGCGTCACCGAGTGGATCAACCGCGCCGAGTCCGGGCTGGACGAAGCGCGGCAGCGCGGCGGGAACGCCCTGGTCGCACTCGCGACACCTTGAGAGGTCAACCATGTTCGTAACGGACGTCGTGATTCTTGCAGGTGCCCGTACGCCGATGGCGCGGTACATGGGCTCGTTCGATTCCACCAGCGCGATCGAACTGGGCGCCGCGGCAGGGCGCGAGGCAATTCGCCGTGCGGGCGTGGATGCCAAGGATTTTGACCACGTGGTTTTCGGCAACGTGATGCAGACGAGCGCGGACGCCCTGTACGGCGCGCGTCACGTGGGCCTGCGGGCCGGGTTGCCGGAGGAGACGCCTGCGGTGACTGTGAACCGGCTGTGCGGGTCGGGCATCGAGTCGATCAGCCAAGCGGCGCAGAGAATTCTTCTCGGCGAGGCGAAGCTCGTGCTTGCCGGCGGCATGGAGAATATGTCGCAGTGCCCGCACGTGGTTCGCGGCGCGCGCGGGGGCCTCAAGCTGGGCGAAGGCAAGCTCGAGGACTCGCTTGTCTCCGGGCTGTTCGATTCGTACTGCGGTTTCAGCATGTCCGAGACCGCCGAAAATCTCGCGGCGGAGCAGGGCATCACGCGGCAGGCTTGCGACGAATACGCGCTGCGAAGCCAGCAGTCCGCGGAGGCTGCGTTCAAATCGTGCCGGGTGAAGGATGAAATCGTTCCGGTGGAGGTGAAGAAAGGAAAGAAGACCATCACCGTCACCGAAGACGACCATCGCAGGCCGGACACGACGATGCAGATTCTGGAAGCGCTGCCACCGGCGTTTCGCAAGGACGGAATCGTGACCGCGGGGAACGCGAGCGGCATCGTCGATGGCGCGGCTGCGGTGGTGCTGACGCACTCGAAGATGGCGAAAGAGCGCGGCTGGAAGCCGCTGGGCCGGCTCGTTTCGTGGGCGGCGGTGGGAGTTCCGCCGCGCATCATGGGCATCGGGCCGGTGCCGGCCATCAAGAAGGCGCTCGCGCTGGCGAACTTGAAACTCGAGCAGATCGATTTGATCGAAGTGAACGAAGCATTTGCCGCGCAGTACCTTGCGGTGGAGAAGATGCTCGGTCTGAACCGCGAGAAGACCAACGTGAACGGCGGCGCGATCGCGCTGGGGCATCCCCTGGCTGCGACGGGCACGCGGCTGGTGCTGACGCTGCTGCTGGAATTGCGGCGGCGCGGCGCGCGGTATGGAATCGCGAGCGCGTGCATCGGCGGCGGGCAAGGCATCGCCATGATTCTCGAATCCGTCGCGTGAGCCGGCCGCTTCGCGCGAGCATCGCTAGTCGCCCTCGCCGGTTATCGTGTTCAGCAGCCTGCTGACCGGATTCTGCTTGTTCTGCTGGTGCTTCGATAGAACCGGCGTCAGCCTCGGAACGATAAATTCCTGAAGAATATTGGCGGCGGCCGTTTCGCCGATGCCGATGGCTGTGTTTTCAAACGTGAGGGCGACTCCGTTGCGGTCGCTTGCGGGATAGTAAAGGTTTGAAATTCCGCCGGTGGCGAGGCTTCCGAAAATTCCCGAATAGTTTGGCTGCCAACGGCCGTTGTCGCCCTTGCAGATGACGGCGTTGGCGATGGCGTAAAGAAGGCGCGAGCGACGGCTGCCGGTTCCCTTGTAGAAGTAGCGCGGGTCCTGCTTGAGCAGCGAGGGGAGAATTGCGCCGCCGATGAAGGTGCTGATCGCGCCGTCAGCGTAGGATGCCCCGAAGCGCTTGCCGAATCCCTGCGCGCCCTGGCCGTATCCGCTGAACTCGTTCGTGGCCTGCTGAACTCCTGCGACGCCTGCCGTAAGTACGAAGGTGATGGGATCGATGCTCGTCTTCCAGGCGAGTTCAAATTTTTGTTTGGGCGAGAGCGGAACCGGATCGGGGGAGTAAGTGACGTAGAAGTTGGGGACGAAGCCGAGGACGCGCTGCTGTTCCTGTTGCTTGATTTGTTGCTCGGCGATTTGCGGGCCAACGCGAACCACCGTGCTGGCCGCGGCGACGGCGAGTGTGATTTTTCCGGCGGCGTAGGTTTCGCCGGCGAGCAGCGTGCCGGAAACGGTTTGCGAGGCGAATCCTTCGGCTTCGATGGCGAGCTGGAAGGCGCCCGGGGGGATGTTGACGAAGGAGAATTCGCCGTCGTCCTTCGATTGCGTTTCGGCGGTGGTGTTGGAGGCGGACTCGAGGAGCTTGATGTGGGCGCCATTGATGGCTGCGCCGGTCTGGTCAACGACGGTGCCGGCGATGATTCCGGAAGATTGTTGCGCGACTTGCGGCCAGGCGGGCTCGGAAGCGAGGGACCAGGAGGCGGATGAGCCGCTCGGCGGCGGGGCGGCGAAGGAGGGCCACTGCGCCTGAGCCGGAGTTGGGAGGGCCAGGAAGAGGAGCGCAAGGCTCGGCGCGGCGAACTTGAGCACGCCGCCAAAGAAGGGGCGGCGCGCGGGCAAGGCTTTCGTTTCTGCGGTTCCCATGATCCTCAGTGGCACCACTGCTAAGTTAGAGCGTCGGCTCCTGGCAGCGGTTTCTCTCAATCTTTGAGGCGTTGCCGGGCGCCTAAGGTTGTTCTGGTATCGGCGGGGGAAAGTTCCCGGACATGCAACTCGGTTCCCAGGTCCTGGGGCACCTGTTCAAGGATTCGTCGGCAGCTTGGGCCGAGCGTTGCCGATAGAATGAGGCAAGGCCCAGGGCTGAAGCCCAGAATTCTGGGGATGCGGGCGTTTCGCGCGACGTAGAGCGTCGCGCTCCCGGGACTGAAGGTCCCGGGCTTCCGCCCCAAAACCCAATCTCAAATTTGAAATTTCAGAGGGCTCTGTTGAGATCCTCGGTTTTCGAGAGGCTGGAAGAGAGATCCCTCGACTGCGCGTCCCGACGCGAAAATCGAAAAGACGCGATTTTCGCGGGGAAAGGCGTCGGGACGCTCCGCTCGGGATGACAAAGTTCAGAGGTCGTGGCGAGAAAATGGGCAGCGGCGTGAGGAAATCAACAAAGCCATTTCGGATTTCAAAAAAAAGGCAAGGGCGCGCACCCTTCGCAAAGTTCGCGAAGGACGCGGCACCCGAAACGTCACATGCGGACGCGGCGATGCGTTGACGGGGGTGCGGGGGCAAACTAAGATGGCGCGCAATGGCGAGCACGGACGGTCTCATCGGGAAGACTGTTTCGCACTACCGCATCGTCGAGCGGCTCGGCGGTGGCGGGATGGGCGTGGTGTACAAGGCCGAGGACCTGAAGCTGGGGCGATTTGTCGCGCTGAAATTCCTACCGGAAGAGACCGCACGCGATAAGCAAGCGCTGGAACGCTTCGGGCGCGAGGGGCGGGCCGCGTCCGCTCTAAATCATCCGAACATCTGCACGATTTACGACATCGACGAACACGAAGGCCACCCCTTCATCGCAATGGAGCTGCTGAAGGGTGCGACGCTGAAGCATCGCATCACGGGCGGGCCGATCGCGCTCGACGCGCTTCTGGACGTGGGTATCCAGACGGCGGACGCGCTGGACGCGGCGCACGCGGAGGGGATCGTCCATCGCGACATCAAGCCCGCGAATATTTTTGTGACGGACCGCGGGCAGGCGAAGGTGCTGGACTTCGGGCTGGCGAAGGTGCTGCCGCAGGCGACCGGCGATCCGGTGGCGACGCGGTCGATGGTGGACGAGACGAACCTGACGAGCCCGGGAGTGGCGTTGGGCACGGTGGCGTACATGTCGCCGGAGCAAGTGCGCGGAGAGGCGCTCGACGCGCGGTCGGACCTTTTCAGCTTCGGGCTGGTGCTGTACGAAATGGCGACGGGGCGACAGGCGTTTACGGGAAGCACTTCGGGAGTGATCTTCAACGCGATCCTGGAGCGCGAGCCAGCGGCGGCTGCGCGAGTGAATCCGGAACTTCCAGCGAAGCTCGACGAGATCATTTCGAAGGCGCTCGAGAAGGATGTGCGGCTGCGGTATCAGCACGCGTCGGAGATGCGGACGGATTTGCAGCGGCTGAAGCGCGACACGGATTCGAGCCGGCGCGCGACGGCGCCGGGAGAAGCGGCGAGCCATTCGAGCGCGGCAGCGGCGAGCGGCAGCAGCGCGGCTCCGATAGCGGCGCCGGCGAGTGGCGCGCACGCTTCGAGTTCGTCGACGATGGTGGCGGTGGCGCGCGAGCACAAGTGGGGCTTTATGGTAGCGGCGATTGTGGGGCTCGCGGTGCTTGCGGCGGCCGGATACGGGCTGTACGTGTTGCTGCACCGGCCCGCGCACCTGTCGTTCGAACACTTCACGATGTCGCAGGTTACGAGCACGGGAAACGTGCTTGAAACGGCGATCTCGCCCGACGGCAAATTTCTGCTCACGATCGAGAGCGACCAAGGGCGGCAGAGCCTTTGGCTGCGCAACATTGCTACGGGAAGCAACGCGCAGGTGGTGGCTCCCTCGGATCTCGCGCTCAGCTATCCGGTCTTTGCTCCGGACGGAAATTACTTCTACTTCCGGCAGTACGGAAACGAGAACGGCTTCAATTTGTTTCGCGCGCCCGTCCTGGGAGGGGCGCCGACGCTAATCGCGAGGGACGTCGACTCGAACGCGACGGTGTCTCCCGACGGGAAGAATATCGCGTTTGCGCGCGCCAACGACCCGGAGTTAAGCAAGTGGCGCCTACTGGAAGCAAACGGGGACGGAAGCGGCGAAAAGGCGCTGCTTGTGACGCCCGGAGAACTGTATCCGCAATTTGTGGCGTGGTCGCCTGACGGCAAGCAGATCGCCCTCGCAGCGGCCACGGCCTCGAATGAGCAGGGCGTGGATCTCTTCGATCTGGCGGCGGGGAAGGCAAGCCCATTCGTCAGGTTTCAAGACAAGCTTGCGTTGCAGATCGGGTGGGCACCGGATGGCCGGTCGATTTATATGACGTACGCGTCGGCGCAGAAACCATTCTCACTGAAGACGAAAATCGGAGCGCTCTCTTATCCGGGGGGAGAGTTCCGGCCGATCGTGAATGACGTCAACGACCACATTGACGTAAGTCTTGCGTCGGACGGGAAGATGCTGGCGACGGTGCAGGACGAATCGGAGAGCGAAGTGGATGTTCTACCGGGCACCGGAGCAGGGCCTGGCGTGCCGATTCCTGGAATTCCGAAGCAGACCGTTTTTCCGTCCATCGATTGGACTCCGCAGGGGCAGCTTCTTGTCTCCGAGGGGCTGCAATTGGTGCGGATGAATGCGGACGGCAGCGATCGGGTGACACTGCTAAGCGATTCAAACGCGTGGATCAACGACATGATGACATGCGACAGGGGCCGCTCGATCGCGTTCACATGGATGCTCCACGACAGCGAAGACTATTATGCGATTTGGCGAGCCAATGCGGACGGCTCGGACCCCGCTGCGGTTGGGTCGGACAAAACCCTCAAGAACCTGCTGGCGTGCGAGGATGGCTGGTTCTACTACTTCACGAACGCGGGCATTTCGCTGATGCGAATGCCGGAAACGGGCGGGAAGCCGGAAGTGACTCCGGGGACGAGCGCCGACAAGGGATTGCAGAAGGCGGTGGCGTTTTCGCCGGACGGAAAAACAATGGCGATGTTTTCTCCGCAAGGGGAGGCGAAGACCCGCAAGTACAGGAACGCCGTAGTGTTCTACGACGTGGCCGACAAAGGACAGAAGCCGCTGCGCTACATCTATACGGATCCGCGGTGCGGCGTCGGATTCATAGTGCCAGGGCCTGGGGCGTGGGGCGGATTTCATTTCACTCCGGATGGGAAGGCTGTGGCGATCCTGATCGAGGACAAAGGCGTGGACAACATCTGGATTCAGCCCATCGACGGATCGCAGGGTCGCCAACTGACACATTTTGATTCGCTCCAGATTCAGGATTTCCGGTGGTCGCCGGACGGCAAACATCTGGCGGTGATCCGGTCGGCGTTTGCAGGCGATGTGATTCTGGTGCGTGACGGGGGCGCGGGGGCGGCGCAGAACTAGGGCCGATGCGGAGGCGGCGCGTGATATGGGGCACCTGGAGGGATGACGGAGGTCACGGGAGGCGAGGGGCGGCGGGGGTATGTTGGCACTGGAGCAGGCGGAGCTTTGGGACCTGCGGCACAAGAGCAGCCGCGCGCGTTCCCCGTGGTTTTGGCCTCCGCCTGAACTCCGGGTCTGCGCGCCGACCGAATGGCGGAGCGCGATTTGGCGAAGAAAGAGGTTCCCATGAACACGAAACAGCTCAGAACACTGGCGGCCGCCTTTGTGGCATTGATCCTGATGGCTTTCGCAGGATCGGCGACAGCGGCCCATCAGGACGAGATGAAGACGGGCAAAAAGGCCGAGATCGTCCTGTACAACACAACGCATGTCGGCGACGTCGTTTTGCCGCCGGGACACTATACCTTCCAGCACGTGGTTTCCGAGGGCCAGCACTATGCGACGTTTGTGGGGCCCAAGGGGACGAAGACGGCGATCCGCGAACAGGTGAAATGCACGAATGAGCCGCTGAAAGAGACGGTGAAGCAGACCGCCATTACGCTGGAGACGGCCAGCGGAGTGGACAGGATCACGCGAATCGAAATCAAGGGAGAAGACGTAGCCCACATCTTCAGCTAGGCATTAAGGTTGGCTACGGCGAACCGCGTGGGAAGTGAACCAGAGGTGGGACGGTGAGTCGCCCTCGGCGATGCTGGCGGTTTGGGTGAAGGAAGCGGCAGTGATATCCGAAATGGCTTCATCCCAGACCATTCTCTTGCCGGCCTGATCGCTGACGATGTGAATCGAGAGGGTCTTGCCGTCCCACCGCGGGCCGGGCTGCGGAGGAGGCGGAAACATTTCGCAGCCGTCGGGATAGACGTTGATGCACCAGAGGTGCTGGAGCTGGGAGGCGGTCTGGTCCCACCAGATGATGCCGGTGCCGAAGAGTTCGCCGGCGGGAGTTTTGGAGTGATAGTTTTCCAGCAGAGTGAAGCCGCCAGGCCCTGAACGGAAGATTTGCATGCCCGTGCCGATGCCTCCGTGGGGAGTCATGAAGAGCGGCTCATACTTTTCGTGGGTGGCCCAGTTGCCTTCGAGCGCGTGGATCAGCGACTGGATGGCGGGGGCGGGCTGAAGGAGGGCTGGACTGGCGCTGGGTGGTGTGCCGGCGGACTGGGGCAGCGATGAGTTCGAAGCGGCGGCGCGTTGCGCGGGGCGCGTGAGCGCAGCGAAAGACAGGGCGAGTACGAGCAGTGCGATTGCGAGCGGCCTCATGAGTCTCCTCCCAAAGCGATCCGCGGATCGCGCGACAGAATAAACCAATCCGGCGCTGGCGGGGCGGCGGGTTTTTGCGTACCCTACTACGGCGCGGTGCGGGCCGCGCGGGTCTGACAGGGGAAATTTCGAATGGCGATTGAAAAAGTAGGCGTGGTGGGCTGCGGACTGATGGGGTCGGGAATCGCGCAGACGGCGGCGCAGGCGGGGTTCGCGGTGACGGTGCGCGAAGTGTCGCAGCAACTGGTCGACAAGGGCGTGGCGTCGATCGAGAAGAACCTGGGGCGGCTGGTGGAGAAGGGAACGATTGCGGCAGGGGAGCGCGACGCGATTCGCGGGCGGTTGCGCGGGACGACGAATGCGGAAGAGTTGAAGGATTGCGACATCGTGGTGGAAGCGATCATCGAGCAATTGCCGGCGAAGCGCGAGCTATGGAGTGCGCTCGACAAGATTTGCCCGAAGGCGACGATTTTCGCGAGCAACACGTCGTCGCTATCGATTACCGAGATGGCGACGTTCACGCAGAGGCCGGAGCGGTTTCTGGGGCTGCACTTTTTCAATCCGGTGCCGGTGATGAAGCTGGTGGAGGTGATTCGCACGATCGCGACGGACGCGAAGGTGTATGAGGAGGTGGTGGCGTTCGGGACGAAGCTGGGGAAGACGCCGGTGCGGACGACGGACCGGACGGGGTTCATCGTGAACCGGCTGCTGGTGCCGTACATATTGGATGCGGTGCGGGCGCTGGAAGAGGGAGTGGCGTCAATCGAGGATATCGACAATTCGATGAAGCTCGGATGCGGGCATCCGATGGGGCCGCTGACGCTGCTGGATTTCGTGGGGCTGGATACGACGTATTACATCGCGAATATCATGTTCGACGAGTTCAAGGAGAAGAGGTTCGCGCCGCCACCGCTGCTGAAACGAATGGTGATGGCGGGATGGAACGGGCGGAAGGCCGGGCGGGGATTTTACGATTATTCGGATCCGGCGAAGCCAAAGCCAATGCAATTGAGCTGAAAATGGAAAAAAGAAAATAGAAAAGAGAAACGCGAGATGGGATACGAGAATTTGCTGTACGAAGTGAAGGACCAGATCGCGCGGATCACGTTCAACCGGCCGAGCGTGCTGAACGCGCTCAACCGGAAGACGATGGACGAGCTGGGCGACGCGCTGAACGCGGCGAAGCGCGATGACGGGGTGCGCGTGATTATCTTGACGGGCGCGGGCGAAAAGGCATTTATCGCGGGAGCGGACATCAACGAGCTGGCGCAGCGGACGCCGGTGGACGGGAAGGAATTTTCGCTGTACGGGCAGGAAATCATTCACCGGCTGGAGACGATGGGGAAGCCATCGATCGCGGCGATCAACGGGTTCGCGCTGGGCGGCGGATGCGAGCTGGCGCTGGCTTGCACGATGCGCATCGCGAGCAAGACGGCGAAGCTGGGGCAGCCGGAAGTGAAGCTGGGAATTCTGCCGGGATACGGAGGGTCGCAACGGCTGGCGCGGTTATGCGGCAAGGGCACGGCGCACGAAATGATTTTGACGGGGGATATGATCACGGCGGAAGAGGCGCTGCGGATCGGGTTGGTGAACCGCGTGACGGAGCCGGGCGAGCTGCTGGCGACGGCGGAATCGATCGCGAAGAAGGTGATTGCGAACGCGCCGCTGGCGGTGAAGTACGCGATGGAAGCCGTGGAGCACGGGATGGAAATGACGCAGGAGGAAGGATTGTTCCTGGAGGCGACGCTGTTCGGGCTCTGCTGCGCGACGGAAGACATGCGGGAAGGGACGCGGGCGTTTTTGGAAAAGCGGCCGGCGAAATTCCAAGGGAAGTGATGGGGATCGATCAGAAATCGGCGACGACGCGCGGCGAGCTGAATGCGAAGGGGCTGCGATTCGGCGTGGTGGTGAGCCAGTTCAACAGCTTCATCACGGACCGGCTGCTGGCCGGGGCGTTGGACGCGCTGGAGCGCGCGGGAGCCGGTGAGAAGCAGATCGAAATCGTGCGAGTCCCGGGCTCGTTCGAAATTGCAATTGCCGCGAAGAAGCTGGCGGCGACGGGGCGGTGCGATTCGATCATTTGCATCGGATGCGTGCTGCGCGGAGAAACGTCGCACTACGATTACGTGGCGACGGAGGCGGCGCGGGGCATCCAACTGGCGCAAATCGATAGCGGCGTGCCGATGATTTTCTGCGTGCTGACGTGCGACACGCTGGAGCAGGCGATCGACCGCGCAGGGTTGAAGAGCGGCAACAAGGGCTACGAAGCGGGGCTGGCGGCGATCGAAATGGCGCAGGTTGCGCGCAAACTCGAGAAAAATTCTCCATCCGCGGGCGGCGGCTCGCGCCGATCCTCACGGTCTTCACGCCGGTCTGGCCGGCGCTGACGGCTGATGGCTCCGGGACTCCTCGCATCATGACGCTGCGCCACAAATCCCGCGAATTCGCGCTGCAAATGCTTTTCGAGTGGGACATGACGCGGAAGAAGCCCGCGCAGGTGGAACAGCTTTTCTGGAAGTCGGCACGCGCGGCGGATTCGACGCGGAAATTCGCGGAGCAGCTTTTCGAAGGAGCGGCGGCGGAGGCGGAAGCGGCGGACGCTCTGGTGACAAAGCTCTCAGAGAACTGGCGGATCGAGCGGCTGGCGGCAATCGACCGGAATATCCTGCGGCTGGGGATTTACGAATTGCGGTTCGGCACGGCGCCGCCGAAAGTGGCGATTGACGAGGCGCTGGAGCTGGCGAAGAAGTTTTCGTCAGAGGAAGCGCCGAGCTTCCTGAACGGGATACTGGACGCGGCATTCAAGTCGCTGGAGGCGAAGGAGTAAGGGTTTCTTCTGTACTGCCGACAAAGCTGCGGAGAAGAGTGGCCCTCAGTGAAAAGAAGTGAGCCTTCTGGTACTTTCTTCAGAGATGCGACGCGACAGAGTAAGAGCCGTTGTCCCCACCAAGGAGTGCGTCGCGGGTGGCACCAAGTTCTGCTGTCAGATTGACCGGGCAGCGGATGGCCACAGCGGCGCGGTGCGGGATGAGCAGGGGCGGATTCGCTGGCGATACGGCATGCGCAAGTCCTCCGGACGCGGTCGGGGGAATCCATTCAACAAGCCGGATTTCGTGGTTGCTGAGCCAGACTCCACGAATGAAGTGGTCATTCGCAGAGCTTCTTTTATCCCTTCCGTCTTCAACATCATAAAGACAGGCAGAGTCGTTGGCAGGATAAAGATGCTCAGCATCTTCCGCAATAAATACGCTGTCGATATCGACGGAGTGGACTCGTGGACATTTCGCATGCCCCTATTCACGATTCGATTCTTCGGGGACTCCAGAGAGGGCGTGGGAATCTGGGTCGCAGTTTGGCCTTCTATGATGCAGTGGAACATCCTCATCAAGGCCGGCGTCGAGGAATGGCCTCTTCTGGCTGCGCTAGCTTTTATTCATACCGAGTGGTGGAACTATGGATGAAGTTCTCATAGTGCTGTTCTCATCGCAGCAGTTCCTCGACTGAGGTTCTCCGTGGTCTGCTGGGCGACTCTTGCTCTGCACGGATCCGAAAGGGTGCGAGCAGGACCGGCGGTGGGACTCAGGCTTCGATTTGCGCTTCGAGAATGCGCACGGCGGACCCGCTGACTTTCGGGACCAAGCGGCCGCGGTCGGCGCCAACTTCGACGCGGATTTCGCTCGGGCGGCCCATTTCCACTCCCTGCACAATCGAGAGCGTTTGACCTGCGTTCAATTCTTCCTGGCGCACCAGATAGGCGCCAAGTGAGCCGCCCGCCGAACCGGTGGCGGGATCTTCCGTAAGGCCCCAAGGGAGCATTCCGCGCGCGAAGGCGTGCGCGCCGCCATCGAGGGCGAAGCAATAGGCCATAGAGGCGTGGCTGGAGAGCAATCCGGCAAGCGCGCGGACGTTCGTGTGGATTTTCTTCAGCGTTGCGCGGTTTTTCAGCGGAACCATCAGATTGAAAATTCCGGTGGAGACGAACTCGACGGGAAGCGCGGGATGAAAGTCGGCCATCTTAAGGCTGAGCGCTTCGGCCAATTTTGCGCGGTTGATTTTTGCGGGTGTGAAGCGCGCAGGCTTCTGCGTCATGGTGACGGAGATGGGATGGCCGTCGTCGAAGCGCACCTCGACAGGCAAGATACCGGCGCCGGTCTGCTGGAGGACGTGGACGCGGCCTTCGGATGAGGCGGGCACGACGCCAAGCTCCGCAAGCAGAAACCACGTGCCGATGACCGGATGGCCGGCGAGCGGGAGTTCGACGGTGGTGGTGAAAATCCTGAGGCGCGCGAGGGCGCGGTTGTTCGTGGGCTTCTGCACGAAGACCGTCTCGGAAAGATTCATCTCGCGCGCGATAGCCTGCATCGTGGCGTTGGAAAGGCCGTCACCGTCGATGACGACGGCGAGCGGGTTTCCGGCATAAGCCTTCGAAGTGAAAACATCGAGTGTGTAAAGTCGCCGCTTCATGATTTACATCTCCGGGATCTAGATGCGCTCCAATTCTGGCACAGTTCGTTCGTTGCGCACGTTTCCGGTGTTGAGGGTCGTCCTGGGCTCGAAGAGGACAATATGGACCTCGTCGTCCGCAACTGGAAGGTGCTCGACGCCCTTGGGCACGATGATGAATTCGCCGGGCGAGACCATGACGTCGCGGTCGCGAAAGCGCATGCGGAGGCGGCCCTTGACAACGAGGAACAGCTCGTCTTCAGCATCGTGATGGTGCCAGACGAATTCGCCCTTCAGCTTGACGACTTTCACGTAGGAATCGTTGAGCTCGCCGACGATTTTCGGGCTCCAGAGTTCGGTGACCTTCGAAAGCTTCTGCTGCAGGTTCACGGCTTCCATGGCGGATTTCTCCTCGTTTGGCAGGATGCCCCGCGTCCTGAGGTTGAATCAAGTGCCAATGCGGCGCCGGCTGCGCGGCGTCACAGTTCGCGAACGGTTTTCACGACCTCGTCGAGGACGCGGCGCGTGGTTGTCGGCTCGGTGGTTTCAGAATAGATGCGGAGCATGCGCTCGGTGCCGGAGGCGCGCACCATCGCCCATCCGACATCGCCGAGATAGATTTTAATCCCGTCCAGATTTTCGCGCCGCACCACGGGCCAATCGAGAAGCCGATCGACTTTGCCATCGGCGAAAAATTCGATGGCGCGCTCCTTTTGGCCGGGCTTCAGATGCAGGTCGATGCGGCCATAGTGATGCTCGCCGAATTCGCGGTGGAGCATGGCGACGAGTTCGCCGAGGCGTTTGCCGTGCCAGGCCATGACTTCGGCGAGCAGGAGTGCGTTCACGGTAGCGTCGCGCTCAGGAAGGTAGAGCTTCGTGCCAATGCCGCCGCTTTCCTCGCCGCCGAGCAGAACATCGCTTTCGAGCATGCGCTCGCAAATGTACTTGAAGCCGATGGGCGTCTCGGCGACGTTGCGGCCGAACTTCGCGGCGATCTTATCGATCATCTTCGTGGTGGAGAAGGTCTTGGCGACGCCTCCCGAGAGGCCGCGAGTACCCGCGAGGTGCCAGAAGAGAATCGAGAAGATTTGATGCGGCGTGACGAAGGTGCCGTCTGCGTCCATGGCGCCGATGCGGTCGGCGTCGCCATCGAGAGCGAATCCGGCGTCGTACTTGCCGTCGCGGAGAGCGCCGCGAAGCGCTTCGACGTGCGGCTCGATGGGTTCGGGATTGACGCCGCCGAAAAGCGGATCGCGCGTGCCGCGAATTTCAGCGCAGTCGATACCATTGCGGCGGAAGAGCTCACGGAGCAGGCCGCGTCCCGCGCCGTGCATGGGATCGACCAGGAATCGCAATTTCGAAGCGCGAATGCGATCCCAATCGACGAGGGCGTTGAGGGTTTCGAGGTATGGCGCACGGACGTCGAGCGAATGAAGGAGATCGGTGCGCGGCGGGAGCGGCGGAATGCCTTCGCGAAGGACGCGTTCGAGCTCGGATTCGATCTGCGAAACGATGGCGGGCGAGGCGGAGCTGCCGTAGCTCGCCTTGATCTTCACGCCATTCCACTGATAGGGATTGTGGCTCGCGCTGATCTGGATTCCGGCAGCCGCGCCACGCTGGCGCACGAGAAGAGAAACGGCGGGAGTGGGGCAAGCGCTCGCGGAGAGCCAAACGGGGGTGCCAGTGGCGGCCACGGTTTCGGCGGCGACGCGCGCGAAACGCTCCGAGCCGAAGCGCGTGTCATAGCCGACAACGATGCCTCGGTCCGGACGCTCGGCGCGAATCACGTAGCGAGCGATGGCGTGCGCCACCTTGCGCACGTTGTCGCAGGTGAAGTCCTCGGCGATGATGGCGCGCCAGCCGTCCGTGCCGAGCTTTATCTCGCTCATCGCCCAGCAGTATAAGCGATGAGCTTTGTCGGGAGAAGGCGCAGCCGAAGCTGCGCGGTCTACTGTTCAGGGAGCACGGGCAGCACGACCGTGTTAACGGTAGAGGGATCGTCGCGCAACTTTAGATAGAGAAGGGTTCCGTTGGGCCGCGGAACGGTGAGCGTGCCCGAGACGAAGCCGAGTGGAACCGGAACCGTGTGCGTGAACTCGGCGTCCGAGGCGACGGAATCGATAAGGAAGAGGTTCGTGCCGAGAAGCGTGCAGGGCTTGTCGGGCTCGTCCGGGCAGTGAACTTCCTTCAGGGAAGGAATGCGAACGAGGCGCGCGAGCGGCTCCCAATTTCCCTTACCGTGCTGGCTGACGGGGCGGAAGCGAAGCGGGCCAAAAGCCGAGGGCCCGAAGCTTTTCAGCGGATCGAGGACCGCGAGAATGGTTTGCTCGTCCTGAAGAATGAGGCTGCCATCGGCGACGGTGAGTATGACATTCGAAAAGCCGTCTTCGGTTCCCACTTCGATTTTTTCCGATCGCGAAAATTTCTCGGGAACTTCCGACTTGAGGAAAAAGGACAAGCGGCCGTCCTGCGGAAGCAGCTCCGGGCTGCCGAGACGAATCGCAGACGGAGTCGGACCCGGTTCAACGGTCTTTCCGAAGAGAGTGACCTTGGGGCGCGGCGGCTCGACGGTGGTCTGCATGTCGAGGATGCGGCCATCTTTCAGGGCGACATAGGCGACAAGCTTTTCGTCGGGAGTCATCGACGACGCGGAAGGCGATGGATCGTTGGAAGCGAGCAGGGGCAGTTCGTCCTTCTGATCCTCGCGCGAGAGCTTACCCGGGACAAATTTCATTCCGTCGAGCTTGACGCTTTCAACCTGATCGAGGCGCGTACCGGTGAGAACGGCCTGGTTGTCGCCCGTGTTGATCGTGAAGTTGTCGAGGTGCGCGGCCTCGGAATAGGCTAGAAGGGAAATGTCGTCGGTGTGAGGGAGGCCGAACTGCTTGACCTTGAGAGTGACACGGCCGCTAGGCTCGTCCTTGAGAGGGACTTTCACTTCGAGTTCATCGGGCTTCACGGCCTTCGAGGCTACAGTAATGTCCTTGCCACGCGCATCGTGAAGAACGACGGACTCGACGCACGCGGCGCAATCGCCGCTCAGGTGAATCGTATCCTCGCGGCCAATGACGAGAGCATCCTGATCGGTCGCGGTGACAGCCCATTTCACTTCGTGTGCGCCGCGCAGATTGAAGCTCGGGCCTTCGAAGGCTCCGAATCCCCAATAGCCGCGAAGCGTACCTTTCACCTGCGAATCGAGCGCGCCGGTAGGGAGGGTGCGGGCATCGACTACAAAACCGCCGCGCGCGGCGTCCGCCGCGGCCGGAAGATCGAAAGCCTTGCCGGATTTCGTCGAGAAGTGCAGCACGAAATCGTGAGCGATGGAGGTGGAGAAGACCAGCGGGGCGCCCTCGACGGGAAGCAGCAGGGGCGTTTTCTGAGCACAGAAAACTTCGTCGGAATTGACGGCGCGCAAAGGCGGAAGCTGCGCGGCCTCGACGGCAGGCAAGCCAATGACGAGAACGGACTTCGGATTCGCGAACGAGGGAGGGCTATTCAGGCGGAGATGGATTTGATCGCCGCGCGGGAGGACCAGCGCGGGGATGTATTGATACTCGGCGGTGTGAAGGGTTCCGAGAAGGCGAGCCAGATCGACGACGGAGCCGACGTAGGGACTGAAGTAACCTCCATGGACGAGGGGCGTAGTGCTGACGGCGCCGATCAGGTCGGACGAAGGGCCGGACGTAAGCGCGTCGACCATGGATTGCGTGTGGCCGTCGTCGAGCACGAGCTGATCGGTGTTTTGAGTGAGGCAAGGCGCCTGCTGCTCGGTGGGCTTATCGAAGCACTGCTGATCGACTTTGATGCTGAGAGTGTGCGCGAGGGTTTCGGAGCGTTCGTGAAGCTCCATCGGATCGGCGGAGGAAGTCTGCTTGATGTCGTCGAGATACTTGTCGAGCCGCGCGCGGTCGAGGCTGGCCTGATTCAAGTCCTGAGAAGCGCGGACGAAGACGCCGGGGCGCGCGCGGACGGCTCCGCGAAGAGTGCTGAAATCACCGCCGGTCTCAGGCGCGAGGAAAATCAGGGCTTGCTGCGCGCCTTTCGGCACGGTGACGACGATTCCCTCCTCGCGAACTTTTTTCGTCCAGGTCTCGGCGCGGGTGAACCATTCCTCGGGCGGGGGATTCGTGGAGCCGCGAAGGAAAGCGACGATCATCAGGTAGTGAACGGACTGGGTATCGGGAAAATCGGGATGAATCCAGAGGCGGTCGCCTGCCTGAAGATTCGCGACTTCGGAGATAGGAAGCGTCTTGCCGGAGCGGCTGACGGTAGCTTCGAGGTGCGGGCCGGTAAGGTCGAAGGCAGCAGAGCCCGCGTGAGCGGTCTGCGCGAGAATCATAAAAAGGGCGGCCGGGATCAGAAAACGAAGTCGTCTTGCGGAGACGGGATTCCGGTACGAATGCGACGACATTACCATTCGACTCCTTGAGGCGGCGTCACGCCGTTCATGAGAATGAAGTGCAAACGAGAGATTCGACCTGCGAATCTTCGGATGGGCTGGGGAAGGAATCATTGTAAATAAAAAATGGACACGCCGAACGTCCAAATTTTGGATGCAGTGTTCTTTCGGTTCGATGCCAAAGTAATTGGCCTGACGCGAAAGGGTATCGGGGTGCGGGGGAACGCAGCGGCGGCTTTACAGCAGGGCCTTCTTTTTGTGCTGTTCGAGCCATTTCACGATTTTTGCGACGTCCTGCGATTTTTCGCGCGCGCAAAGAAGAATCGCGTCGGCGGTTTCGACGAGGACGAGGTCGCGGACGCCGACAGCGGCGACAAATTTCTTGGGCGACCAAAGATAGTTGCCGGAGGCGTCCAAGGTGAAGGAGGGCCCGGCTGAGACATTCGCGCCCGGGGCACTCGCGAGGAGTTCGTAAACGGCGGCCCAGGAGCCGATGTCGCTCCAGCCGACTCTGGCGGGAATGACGATGACGCGCGGGGCGGCTTCGGCGCTCGACGCGCTCCTGGTGGCTGCAGCGGTTTCCGATTGCGCACGAGTGGCAGGCTCCATGACGGCGTAGTCGACGGAGATATTTTCGAGCTTGGGATAGATGCGGCGGAGCGCAGCATCGTAACGGCGAGTGCCGATTGTTGCGGCGAGCTCGAACAGCGCAGCGTGTGTAGCGGGAAGGAAGCGCTTGAGGTTTTCGAGAAAGGACGAAGCGCGCCAGAAAAACATCCCGGCATTCCAGAAGTAATTTCCGGAGGCGACGTATTCCTCGGCAGCGGCGAGGGCGGGCTTTTCGGTGAAGCGCTTCACCGCGTACGGCCGCGCGGAAGAGAGGCGCGCGGCGGGGCCGGCCTTTTCGATATAACCGTAGCCGGTCTCGGGCCGCGTGGGCTGGATGCCGAGGACGACCAAGTGCCCGGGCTCGCGGGCGATGTGGAGCGCGGCGCGAACCAAGTCGCGATACTTCGCGGGCTTGCCGATGAAGCTGTCTGACGGGAGAACGGCCATGATGGCGTCGCCGTGCTCGTGCGCCAGATGAATCGCGGCTAGCCCAATCGCGGCGGCGGTGTTGCGCCCGACGGGCTCGGCGAGGACATGAGACGGAGGCACGCCACGCAGTTCGCGGCGAACGGCGGCGGCCTGCTCATCGTTGGTGACCGCCCAGAAATTGCGGGCGCCGAAGACTGGAAGGAGGCGCTCCATCGTGGCGCGGAGCATGGTGGTGCTTCCAGTGATATTCAGGAGCTGCTTCGGAGTGCGCAGGCGGCTGCGCGGCCAGAAGCGAGTGCCGCGTCCGCCGGCGAGAAGGACGGCGCAGGAGACGAGGCGTTCCTTGCGCATGCTCACGGATGCACCAGGCGCGACCACGCGGCGCGATCGACGCCCTGAGCCTCGAGGCGGCGGGCGAACTCCTCGGTGCCGGACGGGGCGTACGTGCGCAGCAGGGAAGTGCGGGAGCGCGGCGAGAGTTGAAAGGCGCCGAGCGAGGCGGGGATCAGCCACGCCTGCGCTTGGGAATACTCGGAGTGGTCGCCGCCCCATTCGATGCTGCCTGCGCCTTCGAGAAAAATGAACAGATCGAAGTGCTCGGGCGACGACTCGGCGGAAACGGGCGCGGCGAAGTCCCATTTTTCGGTGACGAAATAGCGCGAGGCGATGAAATAGGTTTCGGTCAAAGGGCCGCGCTCCACGCGCAGAGGCTCCAGTTTTCCGCCGCCTTGGTCGCCGAACTGGAGGACTTCGAGAGCTTTTTCGATGTGCAGCTCGCGCGGCTTCCCGTGCGCGTCGAGGCGATTGTAATCGTAGACGCGATAGGTGAGATCCGAATACTCCTGAATTTCGCAGAGCACCAGGCCAGCGCCGATGGTGTGCGCGGTGCGCGCGGGCACGAAGACCGCGTCGCCAGGGCGCATGGGGACGCGTTCGAGGCATTTCTCGGCGGTGTTGTCGGCGATGGCGCGCTTGAATTGGTCGGGCGTGACGTCGGGCTTGAGGCCAACGAGGACTTCTGCATCTGGACGCGCGAGAAGTGCATACCACATTTCCGTCTTGCCGCGGCCGCCTGCGGCTGCTTCGTGGAGCGAGGCATAAGCGTCGTCGGGATGAACTTGGATCGAGAGCTTTTCCTCGGTGAAGAGAAATTTGACGAGGAGCGGGAAGGGAGCATCGCCGCCGATGGAGGTTCCCTTCCAGGCGAAATCCATTTCCGTCCAGGCTTCGCCGAGTTTTCTTCCGCCGAAGGGGCCGGGGGCGAAGCGGCAATCGACGCCGGTCATCCAGGCTTCGCCGAGAGGCTCCGTGAGATTCGCTTTTTCCGGGAAAAACGGGGCGAGCGAGAGCGCACCCCAAGGGCGGGGACTAAAGGTCGGTTCCAGGCGAGCTGGAGCTGGCTTCACGATCCTCGGCCGAAAAAGCGGCTCAGGCGGCGAAGGCCTTCCTCGATTCGCTCCATCGAAGTCGCGTAGGAGAGCCGCATGTGCCCGGGCGCGCCGAAGGCTTCGCCCGGAACGACCGCAACGTGCTCGCGCTCGAGGAGCTGCTTCGCGAGGGCGGTGTCGTCTGGGATTTCCTTGCCGATGTGCGCCGAGACATTCGGAAAGACGTAGAAGGCGCCGTGCGGCGCGGTGCAGGTGACGCCCGGAATCGCGCGAAGGCCGGCGACGATGGTCTCGCGTCGGCGCGCGTACTCAGCGAGCATGACGGCGACCGAATCCATGGGGCCGCGCATGGCTTCGAGAGCGGCGTACTGCGCGATTGAAGTGGGGTTCGAGGTTGACTGGCTTTGCAGCTTGGCCATCGCGGAGATGAGGGCCGCAGGACCCAGCGCGTACCCGATGCGCCAGCCGGTCATCGCGAAGGTCTTCGAGCACGAGCCCGCGATGATCAGGCGTTCCTTCGGGCCGGGCACGCTGGCGACGGAGTATGGCCGCGTGTTGCCGTAGACGAAATGCGAATAGCATTCGTCGGAGAGCAGCCAGACGCCGCGGACGCGGCAGCCTTCGAGAATCTGCGCGAATTCGTCCGGTGGGACCACCGCGCCCGTGGGATTGCTGGGGGAATTGATGATGACCATGCGGGTGCGAGGCGTGATGGCGGCTTCGATCGCGGTAAGGCGCGGGCAGAAATCGTGCTTCTCCTCCGTGGGGACGAAGACCGGCGTGCCGCCCGCATACTTCACCATGTCTGGATAGCTGACCCAGTAGGGCGCAGGGATCACGACTTCGTCGCCCGCGTTGATCAGCGAGCAGATTGCGTTGAAGATGGCGTGCTTGCCGCCGACGCTGGCGATGCACTCCGCGGGCTGATACGACGAGCCCAGATTCGTGGCGTGCCAGTCGCAAATCGCCTGGCGCAGCGGCGCGATTCCGGCCACCGGCGTGTATTTCGTGCGATTTTCCTCAAGCGCCTTCACGGCGGCGCGCTTGATGTGATCCGGCGTGGGGAAATCAGGTTCGCCCGGGCCGAAATCGACGACGTCGGCTCCGCGAGCCTTGAAGCGCTCGGCTTCCTGCATCACGGCAAGCGTCGGCGAAATAGCGATGCGGTTGACGCGATCGGCGAAGTGAATTGTTTCTTCGAGCTTCATTCCCGTAGCCGGTTCCATTCTCTCTTGCCTTTCTCTGTGCGAATTCTCAACTCACCTTGGCGCGCAGCCGTTCCTCGACAATCGGCGGCACGAGCCCCTGAATCGGACCGTGCAGGCGCGCCAATTCGCGCACGAGCCGCGAGCTGACGTAGCTATACGCCTCGCCGGGCATCATGAAGACCGTCTCGATTTCAGGCTCGATCTTGCGGTTCATCATGGCCATTTGGAGTTCGTACTCGTAGTCGGAGACGGCGCGAATGCCGCGCAGCACCACCCGAGCGCCTCGCGTCCGCGCGTAATCCATCAGCAGGCCGTCGAAGACATCGACCTCTACATTCTTCCATTCGTACGTGACGCCTTCCAGCATCTCGACGCGCTCGGGAACGGCAAAGAGCGGATGATCCTTGTCGAGGTTGCGCGCCACGGCGACGATCAGGCGGTCGAAAATTTTGGCGCCGCGCGCGATCAGATCGAGATGGCCGTTGGTTACCGGGTCGAACGAACCCGGATAGACGGCGGTCACTCGATTGCTGGCGGGCGATTCCACGAGTTGGATTCTAACCTAGAATTTCGCGGCCAGCCGCGACAAAAAATCCGCAGGGCCACTGCCAAATTGGAAAAGATTCGCTTCGCCCCCTGGGCTCGCGACGCACGCCCGGTAGCCGTTCCCCACCGCGCCGCTGAAACACCTGTTTCGGATTCTTTTGCATGAAACCGTGCGCGGCCGCGAGCCGTCCGAGTACAATCCACGGGTTGTTCGGCACTCCTAAGTCTTAGAAGAGCATTTCTCATCGCGAAGGGGGAGGACTCGATGAAGTTGAACTACTTTGCTGTATCGGCAGTCGCACTATTCGTGGCGGCAGGCACGGCTATCGCGCAGGGGAATCCGGGGCGGCCGGGCCGCGGCGAAATGCCGCCACCACAGCAGCAAGCGGAGGGAGCGAAAGGGCAGGAGAAACAGGAGAAGCCCCATTTGCCACCGCCGGAAGAAAAAGCGTCGGTGACGCACCACAGCGCGCGCGTGGGCGGACAGGAAATCAACTACACGGCCACGGCTGGAACGTACGTCATCAAGGCCGACGACGGCACGCCCAAAGCCGTGTTCTTCTACGTGGCCTACACGAAGGACGGCGTGCCCGATATCGCCAAGCGGCCCGTTTCCTTCGTTTATAACGGGGGGCCCGGCTCGGCGTCGCTGTTCACGCACATGGGAATGGGGCCGATGCGCGTGGTTCTGACGGCCGACGGCCACGGCATGCCCGCGCCGTATACCATCACAGACAATGGGGACTCTTTCTTCGACGCCACCGATCTGGTCTTTATCGACGCCGTTTCAACCGGTTACAGCCGTCCGGCGCCCGGCGAAGACGCGAAGCAATTCTACGGCGTCGTCGAAGACGCAAACTGGTTCGCGGACTTCATCTACCAGTACATCACGCGCGCCGAGCGGTGGGACTCGCCGAAATTCCTGATCGGCGAAAGCTACGGGACGGTGCGGTCCGCCGAACTTGCGGGCGTCCTGCAGGACCGGCATGAAATTTATCTGAACGGGATCGTGCTGGTGTCCACCGTCGCGTTTGCGAACTGGGGCAGCGACGACCGATCCGAATTCTATTTTCCGACCTACGCGACTTCAGCGTGGTATCACCACCTGCTGCCCTCCGACTTGCAAGCGAAGACGGTCGACGAGGTGGCACAGGAGGCGCGCGATTTCGCTCATGGTGAATACGCGCAGGCCCTTGCGAAAGGCGACACGCTGCCGGCGGCCGATGAGCAGAAAGTTGTGCAGGACTACGCGCGACTTACAGGCCTTTCGCCGAAGTTCATCGAGGAGTGCAATCTTCGCGTGAGCCCGTTCCGCTGGTTCAAGGAACTCGAGCGCGACAAGCGGCGCACGGTGGGCCGCCTGGATTCGCGTTTCGAAGGCATCGACGCGGATGCCGCGGGCGAACGTCCCGAGTACGATCCGAGCGAGGCGTCTTATGAGGGGGCGTTTGTGGCGACCTTCCAGGATTACGTTCGCCGCGATTTGAAGTGGGATAGCGACCAGTACTACACGGTCTCGGCCAATGTGCGGCCCTGGGATCGCAACGGCGGCACAGAAGTGGCCGAAGTTCTCCGCGCCGCGATGACGCAGCAGTCACACTTGAAGGTGCTCGTCGTGTGCGGCTACTACGACCTGGCGACGCCCTTCAACGGCATCGAGGAAACCGTGAGCCACATGGGCCTCGACCCCACGATTCGCAAGAACATCAGCTTCACCTACTACCAGTCGGGCCACATGGTCTACATCGACGAGAAGGCCCACGACAAGCTGCACAAGGACGTCGACGACTTCATCAACGCGAGCTACCCGCACTAGCGCGTTCGCTCTCTGTGAATTGCAGGCTATACTTGCGCCCCGGTGGCGAGTCCGCCGGGGTGCGAGTATGGCTGTGGTCCGCAAATGAGAACAGGTCGCTTCGTGTGCGCGGTGGTTCTGCTGCCGTGGGTAGCGCTGCCGCCAACGCACGGCGCGTCGCGGCCTGGCGCCGCGGCGTTTCCTCAATCCGAAGCGGATTCGCCCGTTGGGGCGCTAGCTCGCTGGAAGGCGGTGGTGCTGGTGGGCGATCGAGCGGCCCTCGCAGCGTTTTATTCCGTGAATCCACCCGCACAGGCAGCAACTCCCCAAGGCAAGTCGAGCGATCCGTCTGAGGAGCCCGATTTCTGGTCCGGTCTGCGTGCGAAGGGCCTGACGGAGTTCGACCTCAAGATTCTGGATGTGGGGAAAATTCGGCCCGGCGTCGTGGGCCTTGCGCTCCGGGCCGAGATGCGTATCGGCTCGGGGACAAGCGAGCGGCCGTTTGTGGTAGCGCCACTCGAAGTCTTCTGGTCAAAGCAGGGAGATGCCTGGAAGATCATAAGGACTCATCGGGGCGGCTTCGAACCTGCGCCGGAGCTGAGGCTTCCCGAGCCGGCGACACCGAACGTCGATTTGTATCCGCCGCCCGAGCAGGCCGCGTCCGACATTGCCAAGGCGGTCGAAAGGGCGAGCCGGGAGCACAAGCGAGTGATATTGATCTTTGGCGGCACGTGGTGCTTCGACTGTCACGTTCTCGACGAGGCGTTGCACACGCCAAAGATAGCGCCCTTGGTGGACGCGAGTTTCGTGCTGGTGATGGTCAACATAGGCGACGGGGACAAGAACCTCGACCTCGCGAAGAAGTACGACGTGCCGGTCGCGGACGGCGTGCCGGCGCTCGCCGTTCTCGATTCCGATGGGAGCTTGTTGACCAGCCAGAAGCGGGGCGAGTTCACGTCCGTCGCGCGGCTTGGCCCGAATGACATTGTGGCCTTCCTGGAGGCGTGGAGGCCGAGCCGTGCCCGATAGGTTCTGCCTGCCGCCGGGCGAAGCACGGTTCATTCCTGACGTTACCGTTCAACCCTCGAAAATCACCGTTCAGGCCCGGAACTAAGCCGTTGGCTGGGAGCAATTTGACATCCCGGACTAAAATAGTCGCGTTTTAAGCTGTTGCTGGGGAACGGGTTGGGGGCAATCTGGGCAGCTTGACACGAATGGTCGCAAGCCGTAGAATCGAATTGCGACTCATTCAGTCGTATATGCATCTATGATGAAGCTATCGAAGAAAGCGGACTATGGCCTCATCGCGCTGAAGCATCTGGCGATGCACGGCGGCGCGTCTTACAGCGCTTCGGACATCGCCGAGGTTTACGGTATTTCGGCGCCGCTGATGGCCAAGGTTCTGCAGAAACTGGCCAAGGGGGGAATCGTGGTGGCGCGGTACGGGTCGAGCGGCGGCTACACGCTGGCTCGCGACGCTTCCCGCATCACGGCGCTCGACGCCATCAAGGCCATCGATGGTCCGCTGTTCATCACTTCCTGTGTGACATCCCACGGGGAGTGCGACCTGACCACTACGTGTTCGATCCGGGAGCCGCTCCGGCGCGTGAACGAGAGCATCCTGGAAGTGCTGGGCAAAGTGACGATTTCACAGATGACCGACGAGGCGCCGCTGTCTGAGGTCGTCGAACTGAGGGTTTGATACCCGCTTAGGAGAAACGAATGGCAATCAAGCTTCCTATTTATCTGGACAACCACGCGACGACCCCGGTTGACCCGCGCGTCCTCGAAGCGATGCTGCCGTACTTTTCCGAGAAGTTCGGAAATGCGGCGAGCCGCAACCACGAGTTCGGCTGGAAGGCCGAAGAGGCGGTGGAGAACGCACGCGGCCAGATCGCGCGCCTGATCAATGCAACGCCGAAGGAAATCATCTTCACGAGCGGCGCCACCGAATCGACGAACCTGGCGATCAAGGGCGCGGCGGAGATGTACCGCGAGAAGGGCAATCACATCATCACGCAGGTGACGGAGCACAAGGCGACGCTCGATACCTGCAAGCGGCTCGAGAAGTACGGCTATGAGGTCACTTATCTCCCTGTGGAGAAGGATGGCCGCATCAATCTGGACGATCTGCGCCGCGCGATTACGCCGAAAACGATCCTGATTTCGATCATGTATGCGAACAACGAAATCGGCGTCGTGCAGCCCATCGCGGAGATCGGCAAAATCGCCAAGGAAAAGGGCGTGCTGCTGCACGTCGACGCGGTGCAAGCCGTGGGCAAGATTCCGGTGGATGTGCAGAAGGACGGCATCGACATCATGTCGATTTCCGGGCACAAGATTTATGGGCCGAAGGGCGTGGGCGCTCTCTACGTGCGCCGCAAGAATCCGCGCGTGCAACTTGCCGCGCAGATCGATGGCGGCGGCCACGAACGCGGCATGCGTTCGGGCACGCTCAACGTGACGGGCATCGTCGGCCTCGGCAAGTCGTGCGAATTGTGCCAGGAGGAAATGACCGCGGAATCGCAGAAGCTCAGCCGCCTGCGCGACCGCTTGAAGGATTCGATCATGACGCGGCTCGACGAGGTCTACATCAACGGGTCGATGGAGCATCGCCTGCCGCACAACATCAACATCAGCTTCGCATATGTGGAAGGCGAGTCGCTGCTGATGGGCATCAACGACATCGCGGTTTCGAGCGGTTCGGCGTGCACGTCGGCCACGCTCGAGCCGAGCTACGTGCTGAAGGCGCTGGGCGTGGGCGAAGACCTGGCGCACACCTCGATTCGCTTCGGAATCGGGCGCTTCAACACGCAGGAGGAAGTGGACTACGTCGCGGACCGCGTGGTGGAGACCGTCAAGCGGCTGCGCGAGCTTTCCCCGCTGTACGAAATGGCGAAGGAAGGCGTGGACATCAGCAAGATGAAGTGGGTGGCAGCTTCGGATTCGCACTAAAGGGTGCACGATTTCTCTGGAATAAAGGAGCAATGAAACATGGCTTATTCAGACAAGGTAGTGGATCACTACAAGAATCCGCGCAACGTCGGCTCGCTCGATAAGAGCGATCCGAACGTGGGCACGGGCCTGGTGGGCGCGCCCGAGTGCGGCGACGTGATGAAGCTGCAGATGAAGGTGAATCCGGAAACGCACGTCATCGAGGAAGCGAAGTTCAAGACGTTCGGGTGCGGCTCGGCGATCGCCAGCTCGTCGCTCGCCACGGAGTGGGTGAAGGGCAAGACGGTGGAAGAGGCCCTGGCCATCAAGAACACGGACATCGTGCGGGAGCTCGCGCTTCCGCCCGTGAAAATCCACTGTTCGGTGCTGGCTGAGGACGCCATCAAGGCCGCTCTCGGCGACTGGAAGAAGAAGCAGGGTCAGACAGACGCGAAGACCGCCGAACCCGCCACCGCGAGCAATTAACACGAGACGCGGACGCCGATAGGCCCCGGCTGGCGACGTGCAACACCGCCCAGAAAACCCTCACCTTTCAGGAGGTGGGCTGCGTTCGAGGGTGACGCGTCGCGGGTAGCGACGACGGACTCTTATGATTCACGTAACGGAAAAAGCGGCCAGCAAGATTCGCCAGTTGCTCGCCAAGGAAGGCGTGCCCACTGACTCGGGAGGGCTGCGCGTGGGCGTGCAGGGGGGCGGCTGCTCGGGATTGAGTTACGCGATGCGGCTTGAAACCGAGGCGCGCAACCGCGACAAGGTCTTCGAGGAAAATGGCGCGCGGATCTTCGTCGATCCGAAGAGCTATCTGTATCTCCACGACACCACGCTCGATTATCAGGAAGACCTGATGCGCCAGGGATTTGTCTTCCAGAATCCGCAGGCGGCGCGGAGTTGCGGCTGCGGAAGTTCCTTCACGGCGTGAAGCTCCGCCTTCCCGCGAGACAGGCCGAAGATTTTCGAGACGCCGTGTGAGGGCGCGACGACGGAGGTCTGGAATTTTTGGGGCCCAGCGCAATTTCGGGCGAGACCTGTGAATGCCAGTGAATAAATAATGAGCGCGACACAGACAAAAACCGGTGTGAAGGCTGCCAGCACCTGCTGGAGCTGCCAAGCCGCCGTGGATGGCCGCCATTTTTGCGCCGCCTGCGGCAAGATTCAGCCGCTTCCAGCGGGCACGGACCACTTCGCTTTTTTTGGCCTGCCGAAGAAGCTGACGCTCGATCCGGCGGCGCTCGAGGAGCAGTTTCACAAGCTGAGCTGGAAGCTGCATCCGGATAATTTCGTGCGCGCCGGCGAATATGAGCGCGATCTTTCGCTCGACCGGTCGTCGCAGCTGAACGATGCCTATCGCACGCTGCGCGAGCCGGTTGCGCGCGTCGAGTATCTGCTTCTGAATCTCGGGCTTCGCAAAGAGGGAACCACCAAGCAGCAGGCGCCGCCGGAATTGCTCGAAGAAGTGTTCGGGCTGAATGAATCGCTCGACGAACTGCGTGAGGCTCGCGCTGAGGGAGGCGATCTCTCCGGGCTTCGCGGGCGTCTTGAAGCAGCGCAACAGAATTTTCAGGTCAAGCTGGCGGAAGTAGATGCGGAACTGGCGGCCGTGGGGCGCGAGTGGGATACGGCGCTCGACGCAAATGCGGACGAGGCGAAGCGGACGGCTCTGCTCGCGCGAATGAACGAGATTCTAAATCGCCGCAGCTATATCCGGAATCTGGTGAAGAGCGTGACGGAAGAATTGTCGTCGGAGCGCAGCGAAGGTTAACGAATGGCGCGCACAGTCGGAATCGATCTCGGTACAACGTTCAGCCTGGTCGCTTACATCGACCCGCAGACGGGCGCGCCGAAGTGTATCCCGGGGCCGTATGGTTCGACGCTTTGCCCGTCGGTCGTAAGCGTGCAGCAGGACGGCAAGATCGTGGTCGGTGAGCCCGCGCGGCAGCGGTTGCTTACGTCGCCCGAGCGAACGATCTATTCGGTGAAGCGGCTGATGGGCCGCGGCGTCGACGATATTCAGGACGAGCTGAAGATTTTTCCGTTCCGCATCGATTCGGAAAGCCGCAACGTGATTCGCGTGCGGCTGGGTGAGAAGACCTTCACGCCGCCGGAGATTTCGTCGTTCATTCTTCGCGAGCTGAAATCTTGGGCGGAGGCCTATTTCAAAGAGCCGGTGGAGCGCGCCGTGATTACGGTGCCAGCGTATTTCAATGACGCGCAGCGCCAGGCGACGAAAGATGCCGGGCGGCTGGCAGGGCTCGATGTGCTGCGATTGGTGAACGAGCCAACGGCGGCCGCGCTCGCTTACGGACTGCACAAGCAGAAGCGCGGGCGCGTCGCCGTCTATGACTTTGGCGGAGGCACGTTCGACATTTCGATTCTGAAGCTGATCTCGACAACCGAGGGCGACATCTATCAGGTGCTCTCGACCAACGGCGACACGCATCTGGGCGGCGACGATATCGACAACGCCATGATGGACCTGGCGCGGAAGGGAATTCACGGAGCGCTCGGAATCGAGCTCGATCCGCGCGGCGAAGCGATTCAAGCGCTGCGCAAAGAACTGATCCGTGCGAAGCACGAGCTTTCGACGGCGGAGAAGGCCGAAGTTCAATATGCGAACGACGGGAAGAGGTGCGTCCTTGAATTCACGCGCGCCGATTTCGACGAGCTGATCCAGCCTATCGTTCAGCGGACCATGGGCCCGGTGAAGCGCGCGCTCGCGGATGCGAAGCTGGCGCCAACGGAAATCGACGAGGTGGTTCTCGTGGGCGGCTCAACGCGCATTCCGCTGGTGCGCAAGACGGTCGGCGACTATTTCCAGCGCCCGCCGCATTGCGAGCTGGATCCGGATGAAGTGGTTGCGCTGGGCGCGGCCGTGCAGGCAGATATTCTCGAGACCGGCGTGAAGAACATGCTGCTGCTCGACGTGACGCCCCTTTCGCTTGGCATCGAGACGATGGGCGGCGTGGTGGCGAAAATTATTCCGCGCAATTCGACGATTCCCGCGAGTGCGCAGGAGCTGTTCACCACGGGCGTCGAGAATCAGACGGCAATCGACGTTCATGTCCTGCAGGGCGAGCGCGAACTGGCGAAGGATTGCAGGTCGCTCGCACGCTTCCAGCTCAAGGTGGCGCCGGGTCCGGCGGGCCTCGCGCGCGTCGAAGTGAAATTCCTGATCGATGCGAACGGCATCCTGCAGGTGGCCGCTCGCGACCTGAGGTCGGGCGGGCAGCAGACCATCGAGGTGCAGCCGAGTTACGGGCTCTCGGACAACGAAATCGAGCGGATGCTCGAGGAGTCGATCGATTTTGCCGAGCAGGATTTTGCCGAGCGCCAGGTGATCGAAGCGCGCAACGAAGCCGAAACGATTCTCCGTGCGACCGCGAAGACGCTCACGCAGCCGGGCGCGGCGGAACTTTCCGCCGAGGAGCGTCGCGCGATCGACAAGGCGGACGCTGGGCTTCGCGCCGCCGTCGCCGGCAGCGATTACAAATTGATCCGGCAGCGCATCGACGAACTGAATCAGGCGACCATGCGTCTGGCCGAGATCCTGATGAACGGCGCGGTGCAGACGGCGCTGCAGGGCAAGCGCCTCGATGAAGTTTAGGATTTCTAATCTTCCGGCTGAAGATTAGAAATTTGCGTAAGTTATTGAAAATAAGGGACTAGTGATTTTCTAATCTGTCCAAAAACGCCTTTATAGGAGTTTCGCCTTTAAGGCCTTGGGACGGAAGGAGCAACACAATGGGCGGAAAAAATCCCTACATCGAAGAGACCAAGTACACGCCCGCGACGAAGAAGTACAAGATCACGTTCGTCAAGGAAGGCAAGACGATCGAGGTTGATCCCGCGAATGTTCCCTACGGGCACGACGGTTTGCCCGGAAGCATCCTCGATATTTCCCAGGGATTTCACATGGGTCTCGACCACGCGTGCGGGGGAGTATGCGCCTGCTCCACATGCCATGTCATCGTTCACGATGGGCTCGAATCCTGCAACGAAGCGACGGACGCGGAGCTTGACCAGCTCGACGAAGCGCCGGGCGTGACGCCGAAGTCGCGCCTCGGCTGCCAGTGCGTTCCCGACGGCACGCGCGACATCGTGGTGGAAATCCCGGAGTGGAACAAGAACTACGCGAAGGAAGCCGAGCACTGATCCTCCATCTCTCGCAAAGCGAGGCGCGCGATGCCGCAGACATTCGATTGGGACGATGCCGAAGAGATTGGGATTCAACTGTCGGAGAAGTTTCCGGAAACCGATCCGCTGACGGTGCGCTTCACCGACCTGCATAAATGGGTTACGGAACTGGCCGGATTCACCGGCGACCCGAAGCTCTCGAACGAGGGCAAGCTCGAAGCGATTCAAATGGCCTGGCACGAGGAATTTCAGGACCGCCAGGGCTAGCTCTTATACGCGGTTCGCTCGATTCCGAGGCCAAATTGTCTTTGAGTCCCGTCGCGGCTATGCCGACTGAATCTTGCGCTTCAGTCCCGCATCTCAGTAATCTCGATCCCAACCAACCGTTCGCCGGAGGGCCATGATGGAAGCCGATCTTCGTTACCCGATTGGGAAGCTTCAGCGCGTTGCCAGTGTGAACGACGGCCAGCGCAAAGCGATGATTGACGCGATTGCTGACACGCCGGCGAAGCTGAAGGCGGCCGTCGCCGGCCTCAACGAGCAGCAGCTTGATACGCCGTACCGTCCAGGCGGCTGGACCGTGCGCCAAGTGGTCCATCACCTGCCGGATAGCCACCTGAACGCTTTTATCCGGTTCAAACTGGCGCTTACCGAAGACAAACCTACGATCAAGCCCTACGACGAGGCTCGCTGGGCTGAACTCGCCGACGCGAAGGCGCCGATCGAACCTTCTCTGGTTCTTCTCGACAGCTTGCACAAACGCTGGCTGGTATTACTGAATTCCCTTGGACCGGCCGACTGGCAGCGGTCGATGGTGCATCCCGAGCATCCTGCTCCGATGACGCTCGACGACGTGCTCCAAATTTACGCCTGGCACGGGCGTCACCACGTGGCGCACATCACGTCGCTGCGCGAACGCAACGGCTGGCGCTAGCGGGCGCGGCGGCTCAATTCCAACCTTATCCTGATCGTGAGAATTGCTTCGATTCGGCTTCCGGGCGTGTGAACTCGGCTGGCTCTCTGCTAAACTAGACTCGCTTCACCCACCGCTTGTGGCGCTATGGTGCAACGGTTAGCACGCGGCCCTTTCAAGGCCGAAATACGGGTTCGATTCCCGTTAGCGCTACCAATCGTCTGCCTTCGCTTCCCGGCTCTGGCTGAATTTCACCGTTTCATTTGAGACGGCATAGTTCACGCGGCGCCGTCCTCGGGCTCGACGCGGCACGTGCGCGGAAACGGCGCGCATCCCATGGTTCGTTCAACCCCGCTGGCACCGCCATATACGAAACTCTGTAAGAAAGGAAGCGATGCGCTTGACCTCAGGCGAACTGCGGGCGAATGGAAGGCGGGCGGGCGTTCGGTTCATTTTCGCTGCTTGCGGCGGCCGCCATTTTCGGCAACAGGTCACACGGCAAACGCAGCTGACCGCGCGGGGCTCTCCATTCGGCCGATGGTAATATGTGGGCGCGATCGGACCGATCTGGCGCGCATGAAGGTCCGACGGGCAGGTAAGCCGTGAAAGAGATGAAGCGCCGCGAATTTCTTGCGGTTGCAGGAGCGTTCGCTGGCATGTCCCGCTTGCGGCGCGTCGCTCTCGCGCTTCGGCCCCTTCCTTTCGGCGATTCAGACGAGGGCTCGCCTTCCCGCCTCTCCTTCATCACCAGCGACAAGCGTTATCAGGCAATCTACACGGCCGCGCTCGACGTGTTGAATCGCAACGTATCGACTGTATGGCGCTATCCCCGGCCGGTCTTGACCGAAGGCAGCAGCTACCGCGGAATCTGGCTGGAGTGTGCGCCGCATGAGGGACTCGCCTACTCGCTGATTCGCCCGGACATGGCGCGCAACAACCATTTGGCGTTTTTTGCGGCGCAGCGCGCGGACGGGCAATTGCCCTGCTGGATTCGCACGGACGCGGCCGGCTTCGCTCAGATTCAGATGGTCGTGCCGATCGCCGCGACGGCGTGGGAGCTCTCGCAGCAGACGGGCGATAGCGAACTGCTAGAAAAAGCGTATCGCGCGTGCAGTTTGTGGGATGCGTGGCTGCGCCGTTATCGGGACACGCGGCGGACGGGTTTGTGCGAAGGCTTCTGCACGTGGGACACCGGCGAGGATAACAGCCCGCGCTGGAAAGGAATCCCGAACCGGTGTCCCGATGGCGACGCCCGAAAATGTCCGCCCGTGCGGTCCTTGCCGCGGCTGTGTCCCGATCTTTCTGCGACGCTTTACGGCGGACGCATCGCACTGGCGGCGATGGCGCAGGCCCTGGGAAAATCCTCGGAGCACGACGAGTGGCTCTCGCGGGCGGAGGCTGTTCGTTCCGCGATTGTGAAGAGACTTTTTGTGGCGGACGGTGCCGCGTTCTACGACGTGGACGCCGAAAATCATTTCGTGAGGATTCGCGGCGGCGCGATTCTGCGCGTGCTCAGCGAGCATGTGGTCCATGAAAAGTTGTTCGACGCGATTTGGGACCGCCAGATTCATAACCCGTCCGCGTTTTGGGCGCCATTTCCATTCCCTTCGATTGCGTTGAACGATCCCGCGTTCGTGCGTCCGATCCAGCCGAACTCGTGGGGAGGGCCATCGCAGGCGCTTACTGCGCTTCGGGCGCCTCGCTGGATGGAGCACTATGGCAAGCCCGCCGAGTTGGCACATCTTATGCAGCAGTGGAGCAGCGCAATTCTTCGCGAAGGGAAATTCCTGCAGCAGCTCGACCCGCTGAATGGAGCCTTTACGCCGGACACACCCGGCTATTCGCCCGCGGCTCTCGCATTCGTCGATTTCACGTGGAGATTGTCAGGCGTGCGGCAACAGGGCGACATACTAGAATGGAATGTGCGTCCACCGGCGCATCGCGGCGAAGCAGATTTTCGCTTGCGCTTCGGGCAATCGCACTTTGCGGAGTTGCGCTACCGCTCCGGCGCCGCTGAGCTGCACGTCGACAGCCGGAGGATTTGCCGTACGCGAAGCACAGTTCGCCTGCTCACTTCGCTCGATGGAACGCTCCAAAACGCAGTCGGTATTGCGGCGGAGCCGGCGACCGTGAAGTTAAAGCTGGCAACCGGCCACCAACCGGAGTTTTTGCTGGAGCCCAACCAGAGGATCAACGTCGGTGTGGCGTCAAAGCCGCAGAAGAGCCTTCAGTGAGCGATCGCGATGTAATTTCCGTAGCCGACCACGACCGTCGACGCCACAAGCAATAGCACCGCGAGGGCAAGCAGCGAGCTGGCTCGGCGGCCTGCTCCCTTCCATTCCTTGAATCCGATTCCCCACAGGCTGCCGAAAATAATGATGCTGGCCATGTGCAGCGTCCAACTGGAGAACTTGTACTTGCCCATCTGGCTTTCGCCCATGGTGTAAAAGAAAAATTGGAAATACCAGGTGGTGCCGGCCACGGCGCACAAGAGGTAGTTCGCCAGCATGGGCACGCGCCGCAGTTCGGTGGCGGCAGGCGATTCGGCCACTGCAACGTTCGAGACGCTTCTCGACTTCTGCCACGCCGCCGAGTGTTCCACGACTTCACGGCTCTCTGCATCGAGCGCGGTCTCGACCGTAATTTCGTCCGCTGCGCGCTTTGCACCCTCGCGAGAGTAGCGACTGAAATATTCGCGGCCGCTCTTGTTGCGCGCGTGGAGGATCAGACACCAGACGAAATTGGTCAGGAAGCCGCCCGCCAACAACACCGGCAGAATCGCCAGGCCCTGCCAGATGGGAGCAGTTCCGTGCGCGAGGGTAAGCTCGCGGATCGGGTCGCCCCAGCTCAATCCGAGCGCGAAGCACGCGCTCATCACGCCCGAAAGCACCGCGACGGCGATGCCTTTGCGCAGATTAAACTCCTGGATCACCGCGTTCCGTTCCGCGGCGGGCATCACGCGCTCCTTGCTGAGCCCGGCAAGGCCGGCGACCGTGATTCCAAGCAGGCACACGAACACGCCGAAGAGAATGATTCTTCCCGACGTCGTCCCAAGCACCTGCGCCACAAAAACGCCGTGAAGGATGGGCGGGACGAGAGTCCCGAACGCCGCGCAGAGCCCGAGAACAACCGCCATGCCGAGCGAAAGGCCCAGGTAGCGCATCGTCAGGCCGTACGTGAGGCCGCCCACTCCCCATAGGAGACCAAAGAAAGCCACCCAGAAAAGAGTCGAAGCGGGGGCGCTCGAAAGCACCGCGAACAAATCGCGTGTGTTCGTCCACGCGAGCAGCCAAGGCGCGACAAGCCAACTGAATATTCCGCCGGCCAGCCAGAATGTTTCCCACGACCAGCGCTTCACCCAGCGGTAAGGAACATAAAAGCTGGCGGAGGCAAGGCCACCGAGCCAATGCAAGCCCACACCGAGCGCGGGGTTTGGCGTCACGAGTTCCTCGGATTCGAATCCAGGTGAAACACTTCTTCGAGGCGCGTGAACTTCCTGTCAGCGGCGCCCTCGGGCCCTTCGAAAAACGCGGCCATCTCGCGCTGCCACAGCTCGTTCACTTTGCGCTTGCCCATTTCGCTTAGAGCGCGCGCGAAGTCGTCGGTTTCAAGATAGCCGACGAGGACGCCGTCTTCCCGAAGGAACAACGAGTAATTCCTCCAGCCGGTCTCGCGTAACGCCGCTTGCATTTCGGGCCAAACGGCGCGATGCCGCTCTTTGTACTCCGCCATGCGATCCGGCTTCACCTGCAAAGTAAAACAGACGCGCTCCATGGTTTCCCCTTAGCGCAAGAACGCTTCCGGCAAGCCGCCGTCGACAGGGATCACGTGGCCCGTGGTCTTCGCGCTGTCATCGCTCAAGAGCCAAACGATCGCCCGGGCGCAATCTTCGGGCAGGATCGGGCGCTTCGTGAGCGTCCGGCGGGCGTAAAAATCGGCGAGCTTGCCGCGCAGAGCTTCCGTTGTTTCGACCGGCGAAAATTCGATCTGGTATTTTTCGAGCGATCGCATCACGCGTTCGCGGGGAAACATGGCGGAGCCGGCCACGACCGTTGCCGGCGCGATTCCGTTCACGCGGATGTCTGGCGCGAGCGCAATCGCGAGCTCGCGAACCAAGTGGCTCAGCGCGGCCTTGCTTGTGTCGTAGGCTTCGCTGCCTGCCTTCGGGACGACCGCATTCGCGGAGCTGGTCAGCACGATGGAAGCAGGCAATCCCTGCTCTCGGAAGACTGATTCCGCGGCGCGGCACAATTCATAATTGCCAACAACATTCACCTGAAAGGTTGCCGCCCACTCTTTCGCGGTCAGCCGGTCGCCTTCCGATGGGACGGGATAGATGGCGGCCGTGTTCACGATTGCATCGATTCCGCCAAAGTGAAGGATCGCGAAGCGGAGCGCCCCGGAAATGCTCTCGGTGGAAGAAAGATCGACGCCAGTGTGCCCTACCGAATCCTCGCCGGAAATCTTGCTTACGGCTGACGCCGTCTCCTCGGTTCCGCTGCGATCGAGATCCGCAAGGATGACGTGAGCGCCTTTGCGCGCAAGCAGCAGCGCCGTCTCTTTTCCGATGCCGCTTGCTGCGCCGATCACGACCACAATATTGCGGGCAAGTTCTGGTTCGGGCGGCATGCGCTGCAGCTTCGCTTCTTCGAGCGCCCAATATTCGATTCGGAACGCTTCAGAACGCGGCAGGGCGACATAGTTGTGGAACTGCTTGAACTCGGCGGATTGTTCAGCGCGGCGGGCCTGGGGCAACGCGCCATCTACACTGCCGTCATCGAGCGCCGTCGCTCCGGCCATCACGTGAATGGCGTTGATGAAGAACTCGGTCGATATGCGCGCTTCCTTCTTGCTCCTTCCAAATCCGAAAAGGCCCAGACCCGGGATGATGACTACCGACGGGTTAGGATCACGCAGCTTGGGCGAATCGGCCGTCGCCAAGGATTCGTAATATTGCTTGTAGTCGGCGCGATACTCGCGGATTCCTTCTTGGATGCGCGCTCGCAGAGCCTGCAAATTCGAGGACGCAGGATCCCAATCGACGTACATCGGGCAGATTTTCGTTCGCAAGAAATGATCGGGGCAGCTTGTCCCGTGTTCCGCAAGCTCCTTGCACCATTTCGAGCCAGCGAATGCCAGCGCATCCTCGTTGTCGCAATAGTGCGCCGCGACATGCCGCGCACGAGACAGCTCGCCTCGTAGCGCGGGAAGAATCTGTGCCGCAACGCCGCTCCGCTCGACAAGCGGAGCGTATTTCACGCCACCGAATCGCACCGCGGCTTTCGGTTCATGCTCCTGAACGAAAGCGCCCATCTGGTCGATCGTTCGTAGGCTGTTCGAATAGCATTCCCGCTGCGTCGCTCCCCAGGTGAAGAGGCCGTGGCTCGCCAGAAGAATGCCATCGGCTCGAGGATTTTGTTTGGTGGCGGCATGGAGCAGCATTGCAAGTTCGAACCCGGGCCGCTGCCAGGGAATCCAGATAATGTTGCGGCCGAACTTCCGGTTGAACTCCTCCAGCTTGCGCTTTCCATTGGCGCTGGCCGCGAGCGCGATCGCCCAGTCGGGATGCAGGTGATCCACATGAGCGAACGGCAGGAACGTGTGCAGCGGAGTATCGATCGAAGCGGCGACGCGGTTCTCGCCAAATGCGGAGAGCGGGTAGAAGCGCACCATGTCGTCTTCGTGAGCTTCGCCGCGGTAAATCTCTTTCAGGTGTTCGAGGCGGTCGAGGTAAAGGAGCGCGAATCCCGATTCGCGAATCGAACCCAGATCCCCTCCACTCCCTTTTACCGCCAGGACGCGGACGGGCACGCCGGTGAACGGGTCCGTAAGCTCGAACTTTGAGCTGGTGTTGCCGCCTCCAAAATTCGTGATTCGCAGATCTTTTCCAAGAAGGTTGGAGCGGTAGCGCAGAAGAGCGAGCTGATCCTCGGCCAAGGCATTTGCTTCGGCCGGGTCCCACAAATCCTTCAAATAATTCAGTTCTCCTATTTCAAACATGCGTTGGGCTCGCAGTATTGGCGAAAGCGTTCGGCGTGCTCATCCCATCGATTTGGTTCAGTCGGGTCGTAAATTTCCACCGGGAAGGATTTTTCGATGACGGCTCGTGCCTCCTTCAGCGACGAGACCGCTCCGGTGCCGAGCATTTGCATCGCGGCATTGCCAAGGGCCGTGGCCTCAGCCGGGCCCGCCATCACGCGTTTGTTCGTCGCGTCCGCCGTAAACTGATTTAACAGGCGATTCTTCGATCCTCCGCCCACGACGCGAATCTGCTCGATGCGGCGGCCGATCAGGCGCTCGAGGTCTTCAAGCACCAAGCGGTACTTGAACGCGAGACTCTCCAGGATTCCGCGAATGCACGCCGCCGTTGAAGCCGGGCGAGCTTGGCCGGTCCGTCGACAGAAAGCATCGATTGCTTCCGGCATGTCCGGCGGGTTCAAGAACGATTCATCGTCCGGATCGATCAGGAACTGAAAGCCGGCTTGCCCGCCTCCGAGATCGAGCAGCTCCGCGTGGCTCTGGCCTTCGCCGCGCGAACTCCAGGATTCGAGGCAGCACTGGAGAATCCACAAGCCCATCACGTTCTTGAGGAGCCTCGTGGTGCCGTTCACGCCGCCTTCGTTCGTGAAGTTGAGCCGGAGTGCTTCCGGCGTGATGACCGGATGATCGATTTCCGTGCCCACGAGGGACCATGTGCCCGAGCTGAGGAAAGCAACTCCATCGCGCGCGGAGATCGCGGCAACCGCCGAAGCCGTGTCGTGCGATCCTGGAAGAATCACAGGCGCGCCGCGCAACGCAGCAATGTCTGACTTCGCCGGCCCAAGGATGGTTCCGGGCTGCGCGATCGGGCCAAACAGAGCTGAGGGAATGCCGAGGCGTTCGACGATATTCGTAGCCCACATGCGCGTGGATGCGTTCACTAGCTGGGTGGTAGTGGCATTCGTGAACTCGCAAACGGCGCTGCCTGACAGCCAATAATGAAAGAGATCCGGAATCGTAAGGAAGTGTTCAGCGGCTTCGAAAATTGCAGGGTCGTCTCGCCTCGCCGCCGCGATCTGGAAGAGCGTATTGATGGGCATGAGCTGAATGCCCGTCTCGCGGTAGATCTCCTCCTTTGAAATTTGCTTGAAAACCAATTCCATCGCTCCACGCGTGCGCGGGTCTCGATAATGATAAGGATCCTGGAGCAGCTCGCCACGTGCATCGAGCAGGGCGTAATCGACGCCCCATGCATCGACTCCGATTCCGTCGATTTGGTCCTGAGCGAGATTTTCCAGCCCGTGGCAAATCTCCCACCAGAGGCGAGGGGCGTCCCAGTGCAAGGAGCTGCCGTAGTGCACCGGCTCGTTGGCGAAACGGTGCACTTCCCTCATGCTGAGGGTTTCGCGAAGGAGACGAACCAGGATGACGCGACCGCTTTGCGCGCCCAGATCGATCGCGCAGAACGCCGCGCCGCTCCCAAGGCGTTCGTTCCTAGGCATACGAACTTGCACCTTGGCTGTTGCGCGCCGCGCGCTCAGCGGTGATCCGGGCCAGGTAACCGCTCTCGCGGAAGGCCTGCTGCGGGTCCGCGGGCAATCCTTTGGATTTGCGCCATTCGCGAATTGCCGACCTGACGTCCGTGGCAAACGCGTCTTGCAGGAGCGATTCCGCTTCCACCAGGCAGGATCTCGATTGAGCGTGCGCCAACTTCTCGTGATCGACCAGGGCAGCCTTGCAGTACAGCTCCTGGGCGATAGCGACCGTCTGAATCATCGCCTCGATTTTCCCTTTCAGGTTGTGACTCTGATCGATCATATAGGCGATATCCCCCGGTTGGCCGGTCTCCCATTCGAAATGAAGGATCTCGTGGAAAATCCGGAACACCTGGTAGGGGTCAATCGAGCCGAGCGTCAAATCGTCGTCCGCGTACCGGCGGTCATTGAAATGGAATCCGCCCAGCATCTTTTCCGACAAGAGCCAGGCCACAATTTGCTCGATGTTCTGCGAGAGATAGTGGTGCCCTGTATCGACGAGAACTTTCGCCTGCGGGCCTGCGCCGCGAGCCATCAACAAGGCCATTCCCCAATCCGCCACGTCCGTATGGTAGAAGGCGGGCTCAAAAGGTTTGTATTCGACCAGCATTCGCTGGTTCGGCGACAGCTGCGCGTGCGCGGCCCGCAGATTTTCTTCGAACCACTGCTTGCGCTGGCGGATGTTGGCCGTGCCCGGATAATTCGAGCCGTCCGCAAACCACAGCGAGATGTCGCGACTACCCAACTGGCGGGCGATCTCGATGCTGTCCTTCACGTGCTGCAACGCCCGATCGCGCACGGCGCGTTCGGGATTGCCGAATGAGCCGTGCTTGTAGACTTGGTCCTGGAACACATTGGGATTGATCGCTCCGGGCCGCACGCCGTGCCGTTCCGCTGATTTCTTGACGCTATCGACGCTCGCAAGTCCGTCCGGAAAATCCCACAGAACGTGAAGGGCGACCGTAGGGCACGCACCCGTGAGGGAATGGACCTGTCCCGCGTCGCTGAGTTTCTCTTCAATCGTGCCTGCGGCAGCAGGCTGTAGAAATTTTCCGAATCGCGTGCCTGTGTTCGCGAAGCCCCAGGAGGGCAGCTCGATGCGAAATGCGTCGAGCGCACGGGCGATTCTTTCGGTGTCAGTGGGTTGCATCACGGTTTCGAATCCGCAAGCCTAGCGTAACGGGCCGCGTCCGGTCTTAGTTCGCTCGGCCTCGTCTTCCTGGCGCCATGATAACCCTCGGCTAATGTAGGACCAAGACGCCAGAACCACCCGGTGGAAAAGAACTAGGAACGAATGATGGCGCCGGGATTCACGTCGGGCTCCGCTGAAATCTTCGCCTCAGTTTCGAAGAGCCGCACGTCTCGCGTCGTCTTACCGGCGACTTGAATCAAGCCAGTCCGAACGGCACGCAGCTCCGCGCCGTCGACGCTTTTCAATTCCACGCCCGGTGCTGCCGTGGTTGGTGCGGCTTCGATATCGATGGTGTCGAGACGCAGATCTGCGACGTCTTCCGCAACGAGGCCGGAACGCCACGTCGGCGACGACGCCCCGCTCCATCGTATTTCCGAATCTTTCAGCGAAAAATTGCGCACTTGCCGCAGAACAACGGCATCGCGCGTGGATTCGTACGGCGCCGCGGGATCGTGCGACACGAACAGCCGCACGTTATCGAAGTGAACGTTCTCAAGCCAGCTATCGGGATGCCCATTGATGCCAGACGTGCCTGCGCCGTGCGCGATGACATTCGAAATCGAGACGTTGCGAATCTTGCCCGCCGCCGGCTCATGCTCGCGTTTCGTTCCGTCTATCTCGCTGCGGCGCTTGATGTTGAAGTGGATCGGATCGCCATCGCCCCACCAGAACCAATCGAAGCGCCGCGTCTCGATCGACACATTCGAGATCACGACGTCCTCGACCACGCCGCCGTCGAAAACCATGAAGGCCAGGCCGCGATTGGAATTCGTGATGACGACGTTGTCCACCGCCACGCGGCGCACGGCGTTCGAATTTCCGTCACAGAATTTCAGCGCGCTCGATGCCGACGAAAGCCGGCAATTCGTCACCGTCACGTCTTCGGTCGGCAGCGCCGGGCCCCAGATGTTCGCGGACCAGAAGACAATCGCGTCGTCGCCGGTCTCAATCGTCGAGTTCGCCACGCGCACGTCGCTGCAGCCGTCCAGGTCGAGCCCGTCCGCCCACACCGCCTCCTTGCCGCTCGAATAAATGTAGACGCCGTCGACCACCAACCTCTTGCACGCGTAAGGGTTGATCGTCCAACTGCGCGATCGAATGAATTTCAGCCCCGCCAGTCGAACATCCTGGCAGCGCAACAGCAGAACCAGCCGCGGGTAGACCGTCTCCTTAGGGAATCCGGCGGGGAAGGCTCGCAGCAAGGGTTTCCCGGCCGCCTGCATCTGGAGCTGGTTCGGCCGGATATAAAAATCGGTGAAGGACTGGCTGCTCCATATATAGGATGCCTGTCCGTCGATGGTTCCGCGCCCTTCGATCGCGATGTCGTGCAGATCTTCTCCAATGAGCAGCGCGGATTTCGGCGGCGGATCGAACTCGCGCCCGTCGAGTGAAGCAAACAGCGTCGCACCCGCTTCGAGGTAGAGGCGCACTCCCGATCGCAGGTGAAGCTGCCCCGACGTGTATTCGCCCGGTGGAAAGTACACCGTCCCGCCACCCGCGTTTCCGCAAGCGTCGATCGCCTGCTGCAATGCCGGGCGCGCGTCGTCCTGCTTGTGGCCGCTCGCCCCGTAATTCTTCACGTTGTAGACCGGCGCGCCGGAAAGCTCACGAGGTTCCTCGCGAACATTCGCGCAGAGTGCCTCGCCAAGCAGCGACTGGCCGGCAATTCCCACAGCAAATGACGCGATAAAGCGGCGGCGATCGAGCAAGATCACTCCTCCTGATTCACACGGCGCGGGCGATGCTACCGTCTCGCGCTCGAATTGACAACGCCCGCGCATGCCGCCCTCGCCTTCCACCGCGACACTCGTACTCAGGGGAATCCTGTATCGCACGTCAGGTTCGGTAACGTTTCTACTCCGCCGCCAGGGGCCTCCCGATGAGCATTTCGTGTCACACCCCCTAACCCCTTGCCTTTGCGAAGGTTAGAGCTACCTAAGGCTGGACTAAGACATGCATGACTTCATCCAGCAGCCGGCCATCCCGAACGCACCAAATCGGTTCAAGGAGTCAGCAACGTGATGAAGCGGGGAGACAGGATAATGCGGTCGCGCACCGCGGAAGTGGAACGCGGCTTCACAATGGTTGAGATCGTGATCGTGCTGGTCATTGTCATGATCATCGCGGCGATTGCCTTGGTGCAACTGCAGCCCACCGTGCAGCAGTTCCGCGCCAATGCCGCGATGGCCCAGGTGAAGGGCGCGCTGCGTCAAGCTCGAGAAATCGCCATCTCCCAGCGCCGCACGATCGTGGTTCAGTTCGCGCCCGCCACCAACAGCATTCTCCTCTTCCAGGTGTTGGAGCCGGGCAACGTACGAGCGGCTCAGCCCTTCTTGACTTTGCCGATCGAGACCACCGTTCTGTTCATGACCTTTCCGGGCGAAGCCGACACACCGGATGGGTACGGGATACCTGGAGGGGGCGGCGGAATCGAGTTCGGCGGAGTAGTGGGTGGCCCTCCTGCGGGCATGCAGTTCCAGAGCGACGGCACGTTTTGCAATGCGGCCGGAACTCCGATCAACGGCACGGTTTTTATGGGCGTACCCGGCATTCCAACCACCGCTCGCGCCGTCACCATTCTTGGCTCAACGGGAAGAATTCACGCATTTAAGAGCGCTGGCGGTAACGCGGCGTCCACCTGGTTTCTCTGAGACGGAGGGAACGAAGAATGCGCGCTCGAACGAATCGGCGAAACAAAGCGGGATTCACGCTCATGGAAGTCATGATCGCCACCGTGGTTCTCGCGGTTGGTCTTCTCTCGCTTGCGGCGATGCTGGCGAACGGCCTCGCATACATGAATATGTCGCAGTACGACTACATCGCGCAGGAGAAGGCCATGGAAGCCGTGGAATCGATCTTCACGGCTCGTGACATGGGCGCGGCTACCTGGGGAAGCATCTGTAACGTGGGCGGCGGCCCGGCGTGTATCTTTCAGGCGGGACCGCAGCAGATGTGCGATCCGGGCGCCGACGGAATTATTGGCACTGCCGACGATAACTGCGCGGCTCTGCCGGACGCCATCCTCCTGCCGAATGCCGGCAATACCTTCAATCCGCCGGTCCGCGTTGCGCTTTCGAACTTCACCCGGACTATTGCCATCGCTCCGGTTCCCGGTGTCGCGAACCTCAGCCAAATCCAGGTCACTGTGACGTATACGTCCGGGCGGTTTCGGCGAAGTTACACGCTGTACACGAACATTTCGAATTTCTCGTAGCTGCTTGCTCCGGAGGCTGTGAATGAAACGCAACGCTGGATTCACCTTGGTCGAAGTTCTGGTGGCAACCGCCCTGATGCTCATCATCATGACGGCCACGCTGCGCACGCTCACGGATGCGATGCATGCAAACGAAGCTGTCACCTTGATGGCGGACACGCAGGAGAACCTTCGCGCCTCGCTCAACTACATGACGAAGGACATTATTCAGGCGGGCGAAGGAATTCCGCAAGGCGGCATCACGATTCCGAATTCCGGCGGTGGCGCTCCGATTTCCGCCCTGATCCGGCCTCTTCCACCCGGCGCGCCGCCGCCGAACACATTTCCCACCAGCTGGGTTGCGCTCCCCGCAATCGCCCCCGGCTTCCAGCTGGGGCTGCCCTCGCTCGTTCCGAATCCCAACGTGCCGGGAGCAACCATTGCCGGCACGAATACGGACATGATCACGGTCCTCTACGCGGACACGACGCTGCAGGACGCGGCAGGCCACTGGCTGAATCGCTACCCGATTCGTCTTGCGCCCTACGCAGGTTGCGGCGGCGCAAGTCCCTCGCCCAATGGGTCGATTACGACTGTCGGAGGCACCACGACGATCGTGTTTGATCCCACGTGCGTGAACATCAATACGGGAAACACGGCCATCAACCCGGGTGACTTGATTCTCTTGCAGAACAATGCCAGCGGTTGCGCCAGCAGCGGCGCGATGGTCGCCAGCGACAGTTGCGATGCGAACGCTCCATCGAACCCGGGCAACATGGCCCTGCTGACCGTCACGGGCGTGAACCTCGGCGGCAATAGCATCACCTTCGCGTGCGGCGACGCCTTCAATCTCAACTGCTCCGGCAAAGCGACGGGAACTGTCGTCCAGATGCAGAACGGCGGGACCTGGAACAACGTGACCGTCACCGCGACGCGCGTCTGGATGGTTAGCTATTACATCAGCAATGCGAACCCGCTCCGTCCGATGCTGATGCGTCAGCTCAACCTGAACGCGGCTCAGCCCGTCGGCGAAGTAATCGAGAACATGCAAATCTTCTACGATGTCCTCAACGCCGGTTCGGCTCCGCCGGCTCTGCTCGTGCCCGCGGAGAACGAGAATCCGCTCGGAACCCCGGGTGCCGGCTGGGGCTTCGGCTCGCTTGCCTACGTGCGCGACTGCTACGTCGTCCTGTTCGCCCGTTCCGAGAATCCGTACAGCCAGAGCAAAACATACCTTCGAAATAATTTGCAGACCGTCATCAGCATTCGCGGTCTCGATTTCTATAACGAGTTCCGCTAGGAGACCTTGTGAATTCCCTCTCGAACTCGATTGCCTCGTTCTGCAGAAGGAGAACCTCGATGAGAAGCCGTCGTGAAACGGGAATGGCGCTGGCAACTGCGCTTCTAGTGCTGCTGCTGGTGTCCACGATGATTGTCGGTCTGGCGTGGCTGGTAATGACCGACCAGAAACTCGGTGGCAACAACTCCGACCGCCAGCGCGCCTTCTACGGCGCCGAAGGCGGCATGGAAGCATTGACCGCCGGCATCGAGAATGCCTTCAACGCCAATCCCGCCGTCACCTGCAACTCGATTACGGGCCCCGGGGGCGTCACGGCCAATCCTCCGAACCAGACGGACCTTCCGGGAATTCAATTCTTGAATCCCGACGGAACCTCCGGTTACCAGGCTCTCTTCACCTGCAACGCCGGGGTTCCCGCGTCAGGTTTTGAGACCATCACCACAGGAACTTACGCCGGCCTGTACGCACAGTCCACTCCGTACACTCTGCAGGTCACCGCGCGGTCATCGTATGGCTCCGAAGTGAAGCTTCAGCGCGAAATCCAGACGGTCGCGATTCCGATCTTCCAGTTCGGCATGTTTTCCCAGACCGACCTCGACTTCTTCGCCGGCCCGACCTTCAACTTCGGCGGCCGTGTTCACACCAACGGAAACCTGTGGCTCGCTTCCGGCTCCACGTTGACCATGTCCGGCAAAGTCACGGCCGCAGGCGAACTCATTACCGCGAACCTCGAGAACGGCTGGAACACCAACAACAACTATGGCGGCGCGCTCAACATCACCAACGGCTCCAGCTTCCCGAACCTTCTGGCCCAGACCACCACTCAAAGCGTCGTCGGCGCCAACAACTGGGTCGGCAATCTCGGAGCCATCAACGAGCCTGGATTCGCAAACGTCGCCAGTGGCGTCTATCAGAGCAACATCGGCGTCAAGGAAACGGGAGTCAAGCCTCTAAACCTGGCCATCGCTACTCCCGGCTTCGGCGCGAACGGGCAGAGCATCGACCTGATCCGTCGCGGTCTGCCGACCGATGCGGCCACGTTCCTTCAGCAGCGCTACTTCGATATGCAGGGCATGGGCGTCCGGATTTTACTCTCCGATTATGGTCCCGATGGCACATGCGCGACCAGCGATCTCAGCAGCACCGGGGGAAATCAGCTCCCCAGCCTTTCCGCCAACCTCGCCGCTCCGGTTGCGACGCCGGTGGACTTGGCGACTCTGGCATGGGATCCGGCAGTCGGTGTGGCGCCGTACAAGGGCGCGAACATTCCAGCCTTCTTGGGTGCCACTGGAAAGCTGTATACACAGATTTTCCCGCTGCCCATTTCTGGTGCTACGGGCGGAGTTGCTTATAGCGCAACCGACGGATATTGGGTCAAGAAGGGCTATCCCATCATCACGGGATGTCTCAAGATCGACTATCAGAACAACGCGGGCGTCTGGACCGATATCACGCCGACGATTCTGTCGCTCGGTTACACCGGCCGCAACGTCAACCCGCAATCGAAGGCGACGATGAGCGTCGTTGCGAACCAGTCCCCGAAACTGCTGGCATTGCCCGGCGGCCAAGTCAATTCATCGGGACCCACGGTCAACGGTGCGGTCGCAACCATCGGCTGCACGGACCCGAGTCCAAATGCAGTGATTCGCTTCGCGCGCGAGCGTGACAATCCTTCCTTCGCCAACGGCGTGGGCGGTTGTCCAGTTCCTCCCGCGGCCGCGGCAACCAACTATGGCACTGACTATTGGCCGGACGTGATCTACGACCCCCGCGAGGGACTCTTGCGCGATAACCAGGGTGCCATCGCAGCCAGCCAGGTAGCGCTGGCGGGCGGCATGCATTACGTCGAGCTCGACGTCAACAACCTCGTCAAGTGTCTGACGCAAGCAGCGACTTGTCCGGGCGTTGCCGGCAACGTCTCCAATGGGACGTCTACCGGTTACGCCATTTACTTCTCGGATCGCCGCGGTGAGCGTCTCGATAGCAATCCACCTGCCTCTGTGGGAGGAGCGAATGTGCTTACGGGTGGCTTCGGCTACGATGACATCGTCAACCCCGCCAGCGCTTTCAGTTGCCCGAACGGCGCGGAGGACGCCGGCGAGGACGCCGAAGGCGATTACAACTCGAGCGGCATCGATCTTAATCCGCCCGCAGTTCCTCGGACCTACGGCAATACGCTGGCCCCGCCAGTCGGGCCAGTCCCGACCGATCTCTGGCCGGTTCCATCCACCGCTCCCAGCGGAACGCAAGTGACCGGCGCGGGCAATTTGACGAATCTCGTGAACTCGGTCCTTACTTCGAACGCCAACTGCGGCGGCCCGGGCAGGAAATGGCCGTTCGCAGTCGCGAACGCCACCGAGCTTCGAGAAAACCCGCCGATCTTCTTCCGGCGAGCACTGAAGCTGGTGAACGGCAGCGCCCTCGCCGCCGCCGCGAACCCAATGGGCGTCTGTGGTGCTGCGCCCTGCGGATTGACGATCACTTCCGAGAACCCCGTCTACATTCAGGGCGATTACAACAACAATCCGAACGCTGACCCGACTCTCTCCACTCCCAACGCGGACAACCACGTCGCGGCCTCAGTCGTGGCGGACGCGGTCACCCTGCTTTCGGATAGTTGGAACGACGTCAACTCCTTCGCGTTTCCCTATAACCAGGGGAACCGCACGGCGAACGTCGCCACCACCTATCGCTTGGCTATTGCGGCCGGCAAGAACGTGCCGTTCAAGCAGCCGGCGGTCGGCACGATCGGGCAGGACTTCGGAACCGATGGCGGCGCGCACAACTTCCTGCGTTTCATCGAAAACTGGGGCCCGGTCACGCTCTACTACCGCGGTTCGATCGTCAGCATGTACTACAGCCACCAGGCGATCAGCGCCTTCAAGTGCTGCAACCTGGTGTATAGCCCGCCCAACCGCGGCTTCAACTTCGATACGGACTTCCAGACGCCGAGCAAGCTGCCGCCTCTGACGCCGATGCTGCGCGACATCAACACCATCGGCTTCACGCAGATGAGCTTGCCGACGCAGTAGGAGCGGATTCCAGGGTTTGTTTACTCAAACCCTGGCATGAATTTGTACCCCGCAACACCCCATGAGCGGCTCCCGTTCCCCCCGGGAGCCGCTTTATTTTTGGCTGCGCGAAGTTTCTGAGGTGGGATCCCGCGGGGACTACTTCAGGACCGTCAGAGTTACTTCGACCTTCAGCACATGGCCTGTCACAGGGTCGACTGCGGATGTTCCTTCAATTGTTTGCCCGCTCTTGATCACAAGGGTGAGCTCTTCTCTGAACGAGCGAATTAGCGGTTGGGAGCCGAGAATACTCTCTCCAGCCTTCAGGCCGCTCACTTTCGAGTCGGGCATGGAAACCGATGAGCGGTCGATCCCGAGGTCCAGCCGGTACTCTCCGTCATCGCGTTGTATCGTGGTGCAATCCAGGTTAGTCCCGACATCCTGGTAGGTGTACTGCTGGTTTCCTCCCGGCACGCCTCCCGTGACAATTGGCACGCGGACTCCGAAGCGCAGAAACGCCCGGTGTTGGTTGTGTTGGCCGGTTCCCAGCATGTCCAGCGTGTAGGGAAGGCTGCTGATTTTCTGGTTCCCGTCGAATTCTGTCAGCACAATCTGCACTTTGATCGGAACCTCGGGCTCCGCGTTCTTCGCGGTTGCCTGGCCCTGTGCTTCCTGCCCGTTCAGCGGCGCCAGACAAAGCAGGAAAAGCGCCATCGCCAAGCCCAAGCGGATCGCTCTCATAGATTCACGTCCTCCGGTTGAATTTGCGTCTTGCACATCCTAAAGACGCCGCGGAAGGAGTCCCGGTTCAGGGTCGGCCGGAATCGGCGGTTGTATCGGAGGAACCTTCGGTAGCCGGAGGCTGTTCCAAGGGCTTGATTTCGATGGGGTTGATTTCGAGCGGCTTCGCTACTCGGTCTTCCGACGCGACAAGTTGATCGGCGTCGATTCGGCCGGCGTGAATCGCATCCGCAAACTGTGCAATCGCGTCAAGCTGCCCGGGCTGCACGATCACTTCCGGCTGCGCAGCTAGCGCGGCGCGGTCAGGAACTCGGTGTCGCGCGGTGGTGGGGGTGTGCACTGCCACAGGGTGCGTCTGTGCTCCGCCCGGCGCAGGCGGCGTGATTGGCAACGGCGTCCTTGCCGTCGGCTGTGCCGGAACGTTCGTGGTGAACTGCGGCCCCGGAACTGGCCTTAGCGGCGTCCGCGAAAGCGTCAGAAGGGCCACAACCGCGGCGGTTGCCGTCGTCGCAATCAGCGCCCACGCCCACCACCCCAGCCTTCTGCGCGTCCCTTCTTCCGCAATCCGCGCTCGCAGTCGCGTCGCAAATTGCGCCGAAGGCTCGCCCTCAACCAGCGACTCCACCGCCCGGTCCACGAACGCGCCAACCTCTCGCGCGTGCTGGTAGGCGTCCCTGCACGCGTCGCACTGGGCCGCATGTGCGAGCAGCTCCCGGTCGCTGCGCGCATTCAGCTCGCCTAGCGCCGCGTCCTTCAGCCACTCCGAATATTTTCCGCAGTCCTTCATCTCATTCACTCGCGCTCGCCGCGCTCTCTTTCGCCGCAACGATTCCGGCACTGCGCAATGTTTCCGCCAGGCGTTTCCGCGCGAGATGCATGCGCGACTTCACCGTGCCTTCGGGTACGTCGAGCAGCCGCGCCGTCTCGCGCGTGTTGTATCCCTCGATCGCTCCCAGCACCATCACGATTCTCAATTTCTCCGGCAGCGCGTCGAGCGCCGCGCCGACCACCCGCTCGATCTCCTGTCCCTCGGCGCCGCCTCTCGTTCCGGCCCCTGCTTGCTCCTCGATAGCCGCGAGCTCGCGCCGCGCGCGCCTTCCCGCCGCACGGATGCGGTCCAGCGCCAGCCGCCACGCCGTCCGCACCAGCCACGCGCGAAATCGTTCGCGGTCGCGCAGCCGGTGAAAATTCCGGTACGCGCGCAGCATCGCATCCTGCGCCACGTCCTCCGCCTCTGCGGCATTTCGCAGAACGCCGAGCGCCACCCTATATGCAAGCGTGGGACAATCCGCCAGCCGCTGCTCGAATTCGCGCTCGAGCGATTCGTCCGGCTTCACCGCGCTCCCCGGAAGGCTGGCCGCAAGGGCATCCATCTCGATCCCATTCAGCCAGACTCCGGTGATCGCCTTTTGGTTCACTCGATTTGCCGTTCAGGTGTCCACCGCGAATTCGCTGCTCGTGCCGCGCCCTCGCTCGCCGCGTTACAGATCCAACCGCGCCAGCAATTCGTCCACATTCGTCTCATCCACTGTCAGCTCTGGCCTCGCCGTGCTGAAATCCTCCGCCGAATCGAACGCCTCGAAGAGACGCATCTTCGCCAGCGCGTACTCCTCCGTCCCGGTCAGCGCCCGCCCCGTTTGCTTCGTCCAACGGTCCAGCGCCTCGCGCCGGATCGTCACCCGAATCGGAAACATGGTCTTCCGGTCCGCCGACACGTAGTAGACGTACTCATTCCCCGCCGCGTAAGCCTTCTCCGAAGCATTCACTCCGTGAAATTGATACTGGTAGACGTACCCGTTCGCCGCCGAGTACGACTTCACGCGCCGCACCACCTCCGGCTTCCCCGGATTCGACATGGCCGCATTATTCGGCCGCCCTCCGCCGGTGTCAATTGCCGCCGCCACCCGGCACTCGCGCCTCCCGACGCGCGTCTCCACTCGTCGCGGCTTTCCAGAACGGGAATGGCGCGTCCCGATGTGAAACACGCGCCCCGTCCAAACCTCCTCGTTCGCCCATGATCTCATGGCGCTTCCCTCTGCCACCCGCACGCGCTTTTCCCCGCAATCCGCTGCGCCCGCGCAACTTACCGATATCACTCCCGCATTTCTTTCGCGCCGACTCACCGCGGCAACTCGCTGCTCCGCATTGGCACATCCCTTGCGTTCTACGTCGCGCACATGACGAATTCTCGCAATCCGCTCCTCTCTTTCGCGCTGGCCGCTCTCATCACTCTCACGGCATGTGCCGGCGCCACCTCACGCGGTGTCCAGCCTCCACCACTAGTTTCCGTCGCCATCCAGCCGACCACCGCCAGCCTCTTCCTCGGCCAGACGCAGCAGTTCACCCCCACCGTCACCGGCTCCTCGAACACCTCCGTCACATGGAGCGTCAACAGCATCTCCGGCGGCAACTCCACCCTCGGCACCATCACCTCCGCGGGGCTCTACACCGCTCCCGCCACGCTCCCCTCCAACTCCTCCGTCACGATCACCGCCGTCAGCGTCGCCGACTCCCAAGCCAGCGCTTCCGCCATCGTTAGCCTCAAGGACGACATCGCCGTCTCCGTTTCGCCTCCCACCGCCACCGTGCCCGTGCAATCCGCGCAGCTCTTCACCGCCAGCGTCACCGCTTCCGGCAATCCGGCGACTGGCGTCACCTGGAGCGTCAACGGCATCTCCGGCGGCAACTCCACGGTCGGCACCATCGCCGCAACGGGCAACGACTCCGCCACCTACACCGCCCCCTCCGTTCCGCCGTCGCCCGCCACTGTCACCATCGCGGCCACCAGCGTCGCCGACGCCACGAAGTCCGGCACTGCCAGTGTCACCGTCACCTGTTCTGCAAATTCTCTCGCGCCGCCCTCCGCCAGCGTCTCGCTCGCCCAATCGCAAACCTTCACCGCATCTTTCTGCGGCGCGACCGCCGGCGCAATCTCCTGGGACGTCAACGGCGTCTCCGGCGGCAACTCCACGCTCGGCACCATCACCAGCAACGGCGCGACCACCGCCCTTTACACCGCGCCCTCCGATCTTCCGCCTTCGAATCCCGTCAGCATTCATGCCACTCAGGGCGCCTCCGTCGTCGAAGCCTCTGTCACCATCACGAGCAGCGTGACCGTCAGCGTTTCTCCTCCATTCGTCACACTCGTCGTCTCGCAGCGCCTCGCCTTCACGCCCACAGTCACGGGTACCCCCGATGCCGCCGTCACCTGGACCGTCAACGGCGTCCCCAACGGCAATCCCACCGCCGGCGAAATTTGCCTCACCGGCTCGAATCCCTGCGTCTCGCCCAATGGCGCGCAAGCCGGCAGCATCGACTACATCGCGCCCGCCTCCGTTCCCGCCGCCAATCCCGTCACCATCGCCGCCACCAGCCGCGCCGACTCCTCCCAATCCGGCGCCGCGCTCGTCACCATCGCCTCGCAATCCGGCCCAATCTCCGTTGCTGTCTCGCCGTCGTATGCCTTCGTGCCGCCCTCCACGGGAACGCCAAGCACTCTGCAATTCTCTGCGACCGTTACTGGCACGGGCAGCCCCAGCGTCACCTGGACCGTCCAGAGCGCCGTCTCCGGCCAGGGTTGTGGCGGCGCCGCTTGCGGCTCCGTCAATTCCGCCGGCCTTTACACCGCACCCAACTCTGTTCCTTCACCCAACGCCATCGCTGTCACCGCCACCAGCGTCGCCGACTCCACCAAGTCCGCCTCCGCCACCGTCGCCATCTCGAGCGGCCCAACCATCGAAGCTCTTCTTCCTTCGAGCGTCATGGCCGGAGCCGTCGAAGCATTTCCCTTCGAAGTGAAGGGCGCGAATTTCGTCGCAGGCAGCGGCAGTTCCGCGTCCGTGATTCTCTTCAACGGCGCCGCGCGCGCCACCACCTGCGCCACCACCGCCGCTTGCACCACATCGCTGAATCCTGCCGACGTCCAATCCGCCGCCACCGTCACCATTCAAATTCAAAATCCTGGCGCGCCCGGCCTGCTCTCGAATCCCGTTCCCTTTGTAATCGTTCCTTTCGACGTTTCCGTCGCCTCGCTCTCGCTCACGCAATCGCAGCCCGTCGCCTCATCCGCCAACATCACCGTCGTCGAGCCCACCACCGCTGCCGCTTCGTCTCCCATCAACGTCGACTTCATCGGACTTCTCACCGGCGGCAACACCTGTGGTGTCCAGGGCTCGCCGCTCACCGTCACGCGACCGGCCTCGGGCTCGCAGGTCGTCAGCCTTTGCGTTCACGGCAACGGCCTCGATCCTACGTTCTCTTACGTCTTCACCGGGCCGCCCGGCGGCGACATTCCCGTCGTCGCTTCCGCGGTCACCGGCCTTTTCCCCAACATGATCGAGCTCGATCTGACGCTCTCCGCCACAACTCTCCCCGGCATTCGCGCCCTTTTCATCACCACGCCCAACAACGATGCGGCCGTCGCCACTGGCATGCTGGAGGTCAAATGAAAATCCGAATCGCCTCGCAATCTTTCGTCTCGTTCGCCGCGCTGCTGCTTTTCAGCATCGCCGCCGCCCGCGCCACCACTCTCGAAAGCATTCCCCTTGCGCGTATGTCTCGCATCGCCACCGTCATCGTTCGCGCGCGCTGCATCTCCAATTCCGCCGCATGGGACCAAGGCGAAATCTGGACCTTCACATCCTTCTCCGTCCTCGACGTCTGGAAGGGTTCGCCCACCGCGCGCATCTCCATTCGCTTGCTCGGCGGCACAGTCGGCCAGCTCGCATCCACCGTCTCCGCCGTGCCGCGCTTCCAGCCCGGAGAGGAAGTCATTCTTTTCCTCGAGCCTACGCGCGACGGCAGCCTCTCTGTCGTCAGTTGGCAGCAGGGAACATTCCGCATTCGCCACGACCCGCGCACCGGCGCCGAAATCGTCACGCAGGACACCGCCTCGCTCGCCACCTTCAATCCACAATCGCGCCGCTTCGAAACCATCGGCATCCGCAGCCTTGCCCTCGACGCGTTTCGCGCTCGCGTCGACTCCGCCCTCGCGCCGCAAGGAGCGCAGCAATGAGCCGCCACCGCTGTCACCGCCGCCTCTCCGCTCCTGTTCTTGCGGTGCTCCTCGCTCTCGCGCTCATCTCTGGCCCCGTCGCCCGCGCCTATGTCTTCGACACCACCATCCCTGCGGCCGGCGGCTGCCCACAGCCCGACCGCTGGAGCCTCTCCATCTCCGCCCCGCTCAGCCGCCAGTGGAGCACCTCGTTGCCCCTTGCCCCGCCCACCATCGTCACCTCCGCCGCTTCGCAAACTCCCGCGCAGCTCACCGAAATCGAGCAGGCCATCACCGCCTCCTTCTCCGCCTGGTCCGGCGTCACCGGCACCACCTTCAACGCCACCTCCTATCCCGGCCTCATCGCTCCCATCGCTCGCGTCACCGCGCAAAACGCCTGCTCCAACGACACGGAGACCAACGTCGACGGCATCAACACGATTTGCTTCAATCAGGCGAGCTCTGCATTCACCAGCGGCGTTCTTGCTTTCACCCGCATTATCACCGCGAATGCCCCGGGCGTTTCCGTGGGCTCATCAGCCCCCGCCACCTTTGCGGGACAAATCCTCGACGCCGACACTCTCTTCCGCAACGACGGCCAGGCCACATTCGCCACTCCCGCCGGCCTCGCCACCCCGCAAGGCGTCGGCGCATACGATCTCGAATCGCTTCTCATTCACGAACTCGGCCACTGGTTCGGCCTCGACCACTCCGCCGTCTGGCGCGCCATCATGTTTCCGTACGCGCCGCCTCCCGGCCAATTCCTCGGCTCGCGCCCCACCGCGCAAGTTCCAGACGGCCCTCTCTCCGACGACGACCGCACCGCCGTTCGCACCCTTTACCCCGATCCCAACGACGCCGCGCACACCGGCGAAATCCAGGGCCGCGTCCTCCCCGCAAATCCCTTCGCGCTCGCCACATTTCCCGCCACGTCGCCCGGCCGCTATGTCACCGGCATCGTCGGCGCACACGTTGTCGCCGTCGATTCCTCCACCGGTGCTGTTTTTGCCGGAACTCTCGCGGGCTGGACCTGCAACGCCGCTACTCCGCCGTCTCAATTCGACGGCTCCTTCGATCTCTCGCGCCTGCCCGTCGGCCGCAGTTACTTCATCTACGCCGAACCTCTCGACGGCCTCGCTCTCCCCGGCGATTTTGGCATCGCACTCGGCGATCTCTGCCCGTCTGCCTCCGCCTCGCCCTGCACCACGCCCGCAGTCAACACCAACTTCAACCCGCGCATCCTTCCGCAATAGCATCTTGCGCCGCGCTCAAATCGATTTGCCTTCCACTACGATCGCCCGCAGCGCGTCTTGCAGCTCCGCATACCGAAACTGAAATCCCGCCGCCGTCAGTTTCGCCGGCTTCACGCGCTGGCTCACCAACAGCAGCTCATCCGCCATCTCGCCCAGCACGATTCGCAGCGCGAACGCCGGCGCAGGAAACAGCGCGGGACGCCGCACCGCGCTCCCGAGCCCGCGCGTGAAGTCCGCATTCTGCACCGGATTCGGCGCCACCACATTCACCGCACCGCGGTACCGCTCGTCCGCCAGCGCCGCGCGCATCACGCCCATCACATCTTCCAGCGCCACCCACGACATCCACTGCCGCCCGCTTCCCAGCCTTCCGCCCGCGCCGAACTTGAACGGCGTGATCATCCTCGGCAGCGCGCCTCCGCGCATCGAGAGAATCACGCCAAATCGCAGCAGCACCGTCCTTATCCCGGCCGATTCCGCCCGCAGCGACTCCACTTCCCAGTCCCGCGTCAGTTGCGCCAGAAAATCCGTCCCATTCGAACTCGCTTCCGTCAGCACCTCGTCGCCGCGGCTGCCGTAATACCCAATCGCCGACGCCGCCAAAAAAACGCGCGGCTTTCGTTTCATCTGCGCCAAGGCATCCACCAGCACGCGCGTTGTTCCCAGCCGGCTGCTGCGCAACAGGTTTTTCCGCTTGTGCGTCCATCGTCCGCCGCCGATGCTCGCGCCGCTCAGATGGATCACCGCGTCCGCGCCTTCCATCGCCGCCAAATCCACGTACGCGCCGTTCGGATCCCACGGCACGTTTCCCGGTTCCACTTTGCCGCCTGGCCGCACCAGATGCGCCACGGTGTGGCCGTCCGCGCGCAATGCTTCCGTCGCCGCCGTGCCCACGAGCCCGGACGCTCCGCTGATCAGAATCTTCATTACGGCCTCGCTGCTTGCTCTTGCCCTGGGGGAAACCGCAGTTACCCAACCGTACGGCGCTCTGCCGCGTGCGTCAAGCAATCCGCCCTCGCGCCGCAAATTTCAGCGCCTTCACTTCTTCCGCCTTCGCCGAAATGTTCGAACCCTCGCCTCGCTGCCGCGCGACGTTCGCTCCGCGTTGGGTTAGAATCGTTGACTTTGATGCCGCGCCGACTCCAGCTGTCGCCTTTCCGCTTTGTTCCCGCAGCCATTCTTCTTGCGCTCGCGGTGCTTACCGCCGCGATGGCTGCGCGACGTCAATCGCCCGGCGTGATCCGCGGATTTCTCCCGTCACGCGTCGCCGCCGAACGCACGCTCGAGCAAAAACTCCAATCCATCCCCGATCCCGCGCACGCCGAGGCCGATCTTCGCCATCTCACCGCGGAGCCGCACATGGCAGGCACCGAAGCCAGCCACCGCGTCGCCCTATGGCTGCGCGCGCAATATCGCAGCTTCGGCCTCGACGCCGACATCGTCTCCTACAGCGTTTGGCTGCCTCTCCCGCGCGAAATCCGCCTCGAACTCGTCGCCCCCGATAAGGCCGTCCTCGGCACTCGCGAGCAGCCCTTCGCCGGCGACCCCGATTCCTCCGATCCGCGCGCAGTAGCCGGCTTCAATTCCTACTCTCCCTCCGCGGACGTCACCGCGCCCGTCGTCTACGTCAACTACGGTACCGAGCAAGACTACGCCGACCTCGAATCTCTCGGCGTCAGCGTTGCCGGGAAAATCGTCCTCGTCCGTTACGGCCGCGATTATCGCGGCGTGAAAGCCCGCATCGCCGAAGAGCACAAAGCCGCCGGCCTCCTCATCTATTCCGATCCGCAGGACGATGGCTACGTTGTCGGCGATACGTATCCGCTCGGCCCCTGGCGCCCGCTCAGCGCGATTCAGCGCGGCTCCGTCCTTTACACGCAAATCTATCCCGGCGATCCGCTCACTCCCGGCATCCCGTCCGTGCCCGCCTCAAAGCGCATCGCGCCCGCGGACGCAGCGAGCCTCCCTCACATTCCCACTCTCCCCATCAACGCGCAGGACGCCTCCGTCATCCTCTCGCATCTCGGCGGGGACCACGTTCCGCGCGAATGGCAGGGCGGACTCCCGCTCACGTACCATCTCGGTCCCGGCGACGCGCAGCTTCATCTCAAGCTCGTTATGGATTATCAGCAGCGCCCCATCTACGACGTTATCGCCCGCCTCCGCGGCGCGAACGACAACGAATGGGTCATCGTCGGCAATCATCACGACGCCTGGGTCTTCGGCGCCGCCGATCCTGGCAGCGGGACGGCCTCTCTGCTCGAGGCCGCGCGCGCCCTCGGCAATCTCGCGCGCTCCGGCTGGAAGCCGCGCCGCACCATCGTCATCTGTAATTGGGATGCCGAGGAGCCCGGCCTCGTCGGCTCCACGGAATGGGTCGACGGGAATCTCGCCGCGCTCCAGCAGAAGGCCGTCGCCTACATCAATACGGACGTTGGCGTCACCGGCTCGAACTTCAGCGCTTCCGCCACTCCTTCGCTGGATCAGCTCGTCCGCGATGTCGCGCGCGACACGAAGGATCCCGCTTCCGGCCGTTCCATCTTCGACCTCTGGCGCGAACGGCTCACCCATCCGCGCGCCACAGGCGAGATCCCCGAATCCGATGGCGGCTCGGATGCGCTCGTCGAGCTGCCCCTCGGCGCTCTCGGCGCCGGTTCCGATTTCTGCCCGTTCTTCGATCACGCCGGCATTCCCGCCATCGATGTCAGCTTCACCGGCGATTACGGCGTCTACCACTCGCTCTACGACGACTTCTACTGGATGAAGCACTTCGGCGATCCCACGTTCGAATACCACGCCGCTCTGGCGCGCGTCCTCGGCACCCTGGCGCTTCGCTTCGACGAAGCCGACATCCTCCCCTTCAACTATCCCGAGTACGCCGTCGAAATTGGCCGCGCTGGCGACGATCTCGCCGCGCGCGCCACGCTTGCAAAGGTCACCGGGGAAGGTGCCCAGACCGTCTCCGAAGCCTCCGCTGTTTTCACCGCCTCCGCCCAGCGCGCCGCACAGGCGCTTCGCTCCATGTCGCCGGATGCTCTCGACGCCGCGAAAGAAGACGCCATCAATCGCGCCCTCGTCACCGTCGAGCAGCAGTTTCTCGATCCGCGTGGCCTCTCAGGGCGTCCTTGGTATCAGCACACCGTCTTTGCGCCCGGCACCTATGCCGGCTACGCCGCCGAAGTCATGCCCGGCCTAAGCGAAGCGCTCGACGGCGACGATCCCGCCATGTTCCAGCGGGAGGCCGGCTCCCTCGCCGCCGCCCTCCGCCGCGCCGCCGCCCGCCTCGACGACGTCACCCGCCTCGCCGGCGCCGCCGCCCCGCCCGCCCCCTCCTCCCCCCGCTAGAAGGGCTTGTCTTCCCGACCGAAGTCCCGCGCTTTTTGTTTCTTCCCTCCCGCGCGCTGCGCGGGCGCGGGACGTAGCGGAGGGACCTCTCTTGGGCCGCTTTGTTCTCCTCTAACTCCTTTATTCCCTTCACCTCTCAAATTTTCTCTTGACTGGGAGCTTCCTCTGTGGTATACTACCTTTTCCGTTAAAATTGATAATAATCGTTCTGTGCCCGCTCAACGGCACACCAACGCCGGGCGTGTGTCCCGTTGGGGAAAGGACGAGAATGTCGCCATTTACAGGTCGCTGGTTCATAATTCAGCAGAGTTGGGGCCGAGTCTAATCGCCAAAATGGGGAATTAGAACGAGACCCAACATGCTGAAAACAAAGCACATTAAAATTTCTAATCGCCAAATTCCGACGTTTTGTCACAGCGCTTTGGAGCGCCGCTCCCCGTCCGTCGGCAGCTTCTTCCCAACCTCCAACCTCTCGCCTCGAGCCTTTGGTTTTCTAATCGCGAATTCGAAAATTAGAAACTCTTCTAACTCCCGCCTTTTCACAGCCTTACATTTTTCTAATCGCGAAAAGTCGGCAGTTCGTCCCTTCCCTGCGGTCGAGCCCCTCCTTGCCTCCCTGCCTCCTTGCATCCGTGCCTCCCTCGTCTTCGATTCTCTAATCTTCCGTCTGAAGATTAGAAATCGCCGCAACCCTCACCAAATCAGCTACTTGCATTTTTCTAATCTATACAGACTCCCGGCCCTTTTTTCTCATTTCTCGTCGCTCTCGGAGTTAGAATGCGCGCTGCAATTCGCCGACTCCAGGATTTCCTCTTCGAGGGTGCCAAATTGAATCGACCGAAGCTTCTTAGCCTTCTTATCTCCGCCGTTTTCCTTGTACTCGCCGCCATTTCCATCCAGCCTGGCCATGCCCAGAACCGCACGACCGTCGCTAACCAGCCAGCCTCCGAGGGCCGCCCCATCAGCCCCGCCGGCACCCTGATCAACGACGCCAACACCGGCAATCCCGCCGTGGGCTCGCTCCCCGTCAATTTCGTCCGCACGCCCGACCACTCCGCCAGCGACGGCGCCGGCCGCTTCCTCGTCGCCGTCAACAGCGGCTACGGAATCCAGTTCAGCGGCGCCACAAACGAGGGCCAGCAATCCCTCAGCGTGATCGACCTCAACGCACAGCCCGCGCCGCAGGTCGTCCAGAATGTTTACTTCCCGGCTCCCCAGAGCGCCAACGTCGGCGCCGTCTTCGCCCCGCAAGCCGCTCCGGATGGTTCCTACACGCTCTACGTTTCCGGCGGCTTCGAAAACAAAATCTGGATCTTCCGCTTCAATCCCAAGGCTCGCGAGCCCATCTCGCCGCCGTCCGACGGACCCGAAACGAAGGTCACCGCGCCCTTCATTTCCGTCGCCGGTCTTGCTTCGCAGGCGGGCTCGCCGCGCTACAACCGGGGCGTCGAGCCGGTCTATCCCATGGGCATCGCTCTTAGCCCCGACGGCGAAACTCTCTTCACCGCCAACAATCTTGGCGACAGCCTCGGCATCATCCGCAACCTCCGCTTCGGCCGCCATCTCGAGCGCGTCGATCTCAGCGACGGCCACGTCGGCCACTTCGTTTATCCCTACGGCGTTGTTGCCTTCGCTCCGCCGGGCGCGCGCGAAACGCAGAAGGTCTACGTCTCCTGCTGGGCCACCGCAACCGTCGCTGTGAAAGATTTGGCCCATGCCGATTCTCCCGTCTCTTTCATCCCGGTCGGCCGCCATCCCACGGAAATGATTCTCAATTCCGCGCACACCCGCCTCTACGTCGCGAACTCCGATGCGGACAGCGTCTCCGTGATCGACACGGCGCGCGACCGCGTGGTCGAAACTATCAGCGTCCGCCTCGAAGAAAAGGCCCTCCCCGGCACCTCGCCCGAAGCCATCGCGCTCAGTCCCGATGGCGCAACGCTGTACGTTGCTGGCGCGCACAGCAACGCGATCGCCGTCGTCTCGCTCTCGCCCGCCGCCACGGGCGGCGCCGCCGATGAAAATCACTCGCGCGCGAAAAAAGACAAAGATGACGACGATGACGACACCTCAGGCCGTAGCGTCGTTCGCGGATTCATCCCCACGGGACAATATCCTTCGGCTCTTGCCGTCGCTGACGGACACGTCATCGTCGGCAACGGGAAGGGAACTGGTTTCGCGAATTCCTCGCTCGTTGTCGATAACTCCGGCCGCAATCCCGATGCTCCGAACGACCGCTTTCCCTTCGGCCGCGGCGCTCATCGCCTCGAAGGCGGCGAATACGACGTTGCCATGATCGCTGGAAACTATTCCCTGATCGCCCTGCCCGATCCCAAGGCGCTCACCGGCTACACCGGCGAAGTGATGCGCAACGACGGCCTGATGGGCTCGCCAGACGTGCATCTCTTCGCCGGAAAATCGCCCATCCGCCACATCATCTACATCATTCGCGAAAATCGCACCTACGATCAGGTCTTCGGCGATATTCAGGCTGCTGGCAATGGCGAACGCGCCGATGGCGAACCCTTTCTCGCGATCTTCGGCGATGGCGCCGCGGCCGAGCTGCCGGGCGGCCCGCCGCAAAGCATCACGCCCAACGCCCACGCGCTCGCCGAGCGCTTCGGCCTCTTCGACCGCTTCTTTGTCAATTCGGAAGCAAGCCCCGACGGACACAACTGGTCGAACGCCGCGTTTTCCAGCGATTACGTGGACAAAGCGTATCGGTGGAACTACGCGGGCCGCGGCCGTTCCTACGATTTCGAGGGCACGAATCGCCAGCCCGACGTGGAAGCGATGAAGGGCGAGCCGCCCATCATTCCTCTTCCCGCGACAGCCGACGAAATCGCCGCCTACGTGAAGCGCTTCGTGCCTTACGTCAACGGAGCGCGCGACGTGGGCGAGCCGGATACTCTCTATCTCTGGGACGACGCCGCTCGCGCCGGAATTTCCTATCGCACTTTCGGCGAATTCATGGGAACGATTTCGCAGGCGGAAGTCGACTCCTTCAACGCCAATCGCGATCGCGACTATCCCGATCTCTCGCCCACTGTCCTCGTGTTCCCCGCGAAAAAGGCGCTTGAAAATCACGACAGCCAGACTTTTCGCGCGTTCGACCTGTTGACTCCCGATTCGATGACCACCGATTCCTATCGCGCGGCGAAGACCTCGGGCGGCTCAACCGATCCCATGATCTCTCCGTGGAACTCCGACGAGCATTTCCGCGGCTATTCCCGCATCGCCTCGTTCCTCGCGGATTTTCGCGGCTACGTCGACGCGCTCAACAAGGGCCAGGGCGACACGCTTCCCGCGCTCTCCATCATGCATTTGCCCAATGACCACACCAGCGGCTTGCGCCCGCACGTTCCCACTCCGCAGTTTTACGCCGCGGAAAATGATTACGCGCTCGGCCTGCTGGTTCAGGAAGTTTCATCGAGCCCCTACTGGAAAGACACCGCGATCTTTGTTCTCGAGGATGACGCGCAGGATGGCCCCGATCACGTTGACGCGCATCGCTCGCCGGGACTCGTCATCAGCGCCTACAATCGCCCCGGCGCCCTCATCCACGCGTATCACAACACGGTCAGCATGATTCGCACTATGGAACTGCTCCTCGGCCTGCCTCCGATGAATCAGCTCGACGCTGCGGCGTCTCCCATGGATATTTTCCAGGCGCAGCCGGACCTTCGCCCGTACAAGGCAGTCCTGCCCGAAATTGCTCTCAACAATCTGATGGTTCGTCCCACCGCCGACCGCGAAACCGCCAAATGGATTCGCGAAAGCGAGAAGCAGGATTTCGCCTCCGAGGACCTCGCCGATCCCCACGTCCTCGATCGCATCATCTGGTTCTCGGTTCGTCACACCACGCGCGACTATCCGGCGGTGATCGCCCAGATGCCTGCCTTCGACGTGATGCGCACCACAGCCGAAGAGGAATCCGCGGAGCAGGTGGACATCAACCGGCTGATGAAGAATTTGCTGGCGCGGCGCACCTCGAAATCGCGCGGAACGACTGCCGACCGGGACTGATAGAATGACTCCTATGCGCGTGCGCGTTCTCTTTTTTGGCCAGCTCAGGGAAATCGTCGGCGCGGCTCAGGACGATGCCGAACTTTCCGAAGGCGCGCAGGTGCAGGATCTCTTCGAGAGATACAGCCGCCGCTTTCCGCAGCTCGCGGAATTTCGCCCGTCGATTGCCGCGTCCGTGAATCAGGAATATGCGGAATGGCGCGCGCAGCTCTCGCCGGATGATGAGGTGGCATTCCTGCCGCCGGTCAGCGGAGGTCAGCCCACCACGGTCGGCGAGGATATCTTCCAACTCGTTCGCGAGCCCATCGATTCGCGCGCGATCACCGAAAGCATGAAAGCGCCCGAAGATGGCGCCCTGGTCGTCTTCGACGGCTTCGTCCGCAACAACTTCAAGGGCCAAAGCACGCGCTACCTCGAATACGAGGCCTACGAGCCCATGGCGCAGGCCAAGATGCGCGAAATCGGTGCGCACATTCGCGCGAATTTCAGTATCCGCCGCGTCGCCATCGTGCATCGCCTCGGCCGCCTCGAAGTCGGCGAAACCAGCGTCCTCATCGCCGTCGCTTCCGCTCATCGCGCCGCCGCATTCGACGCGTGCCGCTACGCCATCGACGCGCTGAAGCGCTCTGTGCCCATCTGGAAAAAGGAATATTTCTCGAACGGCGCCGTCTGGGCCGAAGGCGAAAAACCGGGACAGCAAGCCATTTCCGCTCCGGACTCATCTACCACTAGATGAAGAAATTCGCGCTGGCCCTTTGCGCGCTGTTGGCGGCGTTTCTGGCCCCGCATTTTGCGGCGCGGCTGCGAGCGCAGGAGCGGCGTCCCGGCAAGATTGAAGTCCAGACGGATCTGGTCGATATTCTCGCCAGCGTCATCGACGCCCACGGCCAGCCCGTGGCCGATCTCAAGCAGGACCAGTTCGAGCTTTCCGAAGAAGGCGTGCCGCAGAAGATCGAGCGCTTTGAAGCCGAGACGAACCGGCCGCTCGATCTCGCGCTGATGGTAGACGCCAGCGCGAGCACATTCAAGGATCTGAAATTCGAGAGCGAAGCCGCCGCGCACTTCATCCGCCAAGTTGTCCGGCCCGACGACCGGCTCGCGGTTTTCGAGTTCGATGAGGACGTCACTGAGCTCGCGCCGTTCTCGGACAACGTTCCGCAATTGCAGGCGGCTGTGCGGCGGCTCATTCCCGGCGCCGGCACATCGATCTATGACGCGCTGGTGCTCGGCTCGAATGCGCTGCGCCACCGGCCGCAGGGGCGGCGCCGCGCCATCGTCCTGGTGACGGACGCGGGCGAGACGACGAGCGTCGCGAAATTCGAGGATGCGCGGCGCGCGGCGATCAACTCGGAGGCGCTGCTCTACTCCATCGTGATTCGGCCGATCAAGAGCGAAAGCGGGCGCAACACCGCGGGCGAGCACGCGCTGATTACGATTACGGACAGCACGGGCGGCGCGATGTTCATCCTCGACGAACTGAATCAGCTCGACGCGATGTTCGACCGCATCGATCGCGAGCTTCGCACGCAGTATTTGTTAGGCTATTATCCGAATCCGGTGCCGCCCGCGGGAAGTTACCGCACGGTAGAAGTGAAAGTGAAGACGGGCGACACGGTGCGATTCCGGAAAGGATATTTCACGGCTGGTGAGGGGTTCAGGCCCTTCACGCCGCCGCAGAACTGAGGGTCATGCAGAATTTTCTGGAAGTCGCGATTGACGCTGCGCGGGAAGCGGGTTCGATTCTTCGCACCGAATTCGACCGCCCGAAGAAGATCTCGTACAAGGGTGAGGTCGATATCGTCACGGAATCCGACAAGCGCTCCGAGGCGCTGATCGTCGGGAAGCTGCGCAATCACTTTCCGCAGCACGCGATCGTCGCGGAAGAAGGATCGCGCGGCGCCGCTGCGGGAGCGAAGTATTGCTGGCACGTCGATCCGCTCGACGGCACCACGAATTTCGCGCACAGCTATCCGTGTTTCGCGGTCTCCATCGGATTGGTCGAGGACGGCGCGCCTTTGATCGGCGTGGTCCTCAATCCAGTCAACAACGAAATGTTCACGGCCATGCGCGGCCAGGGCGCATATCTCGATCATAAGAGGATTCACGTCTCGCCCATCGACAAGCTGGCGACGAGCCTGGTCTCGACCGGCTTCCCGACACATCAGCGCGCCAACAACCGGAACATTTATTACTACTGGGATTTCACGCTGCGCTCGCACGGCGTTCGGCGGGACGGTTCCGCCGCGCTCGATCTTTGCTCGGTGGCGTGCGGCCGCTTCGACGGCTTCTGGGAGTTTGGCCTGAACTCGTGGGACACCGCCGCGGGCATGCTCATAGTGCAGGAAGCCGGCGGCACGGTGACGAATCTTCAAGGGCTTCCGTATCACCCCGGCGACGCCAGCATTCTCGCGTCAAACGGGCACATTCACGCGGAGATGCAGAGAGTGGCCGCGGACATCGGCGAGCGCGCGTCCGTGCCGTTGTAGATTTTTGCCGGGCGCCGTCAGGTTGCCTTTTCCTTCATGGCTTCGCTGCTTCGTTTCCTCAAGCCGCTTTCGCTGTGTTAGTTTGCTCGCGACCCTTTCATGCGAGCCGTCGACATCATTCGGAAAAAACGCGATGGCGCCGAACTGACTCGCGAAGAAATCGAATTCCTGATTCACGGCGCAACCGACGACTCGATTCCCGATTATCAATCCGCCGCATTCCTGATGGCCGTGCTTTGGCGCGGCATGACGAGCGCAGAACTCGCCGCGTTGACCGAAGCAATGCTGCGGTCCGGCCAAGTGCTCGATTTCTCCAGCTTACGCGGCGCCAAGGTGGACAAGCATTCGACCGGCGGCGTGGGCGACAAGACGTCGCTCGTCATCGCGCCGGTAGTGGCTGCGGGCGGCGTCGATGTGCCGCTTGGCCGCAAGCCAGTCTTCGTGCCGATGATCAGCGGACGCGGCCTGGGCCACACGGGCGGAACGCTCGACAAGCTCGAATCGATTCCGGGATTCAACGTGAACCTATCCCTCGGCGATTTCCGCGCGGTGCTGCAGAAGTGCGGCTGCGCGCTGATCGGGCAGACGCCGGAAATTGCGCCAGCGGACAAGAAGTTGTATGCGCTGCGCGACGTTACGGCGACCGTCGAAAGCCCTTACCTCATCTGCGCGTCGATCATGAGCAAGAAGATGGCGGAGGGGATCGATGCGCTGGTTCTCGACGTGAAGACCGGCGACGGCGCATTCATGAAGAAGCAGGCGGACGCGGAGTATCTGGCGCAACTGATGGTCGAGACCGGCACGCGAATGGGAAAGAAAGTGGTGGCGCTGATCACGGACATGGAGCAGCCGCTCGGACGCAAGATAGGCAACGCGCTCGAGGTGGACGAGTGCCTCGACGTGCTCCACGGCGCGGGTCCGCCGGACCTGCGCGAATTGTGCGATGAACTTTCTGCATGGATGTTCGTGCTGGCGGGGCGCACAGCGGACCTGAACGAAGGCCGCGCGCTGGCGGCGGAAATGATTGCATCGGGACGCGCCCGTGATACATTCCGCGAGGTCATTCGCGCGCAGGGCGGCGATCCTGCGGTGGTGGACGATCCAGCACGGCTGCCGCGAGCGAAGAATTTTGCGAAAGTGAAGGCGCCGCGCGGCGGATTCGTGACTGCGATCCGGTCCGAGAAAGTGGGCGTCGCGAGCATGATGCTCGGCGGCGGCCGCGAGAAGAAAGAGGACGCGATCGATCCGGCGGTCGGGCTCGTGCTGGAGAAAAAGGTAGGCGAAGCGGTGGAATCGGGCGCGACGCTTTGCACGGTGCACTACAACTCGGAGGCGCGGCTGGCGGAAGCGATGAAGCTGGTGTCGCAGAGCTTCGAGATTGGCGATGCGGCGCCGCAGGCGGCTCCTCTGGTGCGCAAGGTGATTGGCGCGTAGAGCAGGGAAGAGGCGAACACTGAAATGTATCGACTGACGGGCATCCTCGGGATGCTCACGATGATGGGCTTCGCGTATCTGTTCTCCACGAACCGGAAAGCGATTCGTTACAAAACGGTTGCGTGGGGATTGGGACTCCAGGTCGCGTTTGCATTTCTGGTGATGCGCTGGGACGAAGGCCGCGCTCTGTTTCAGCGGCTGGGCGACGGGGTCGACTGGTTTCTCAATTTCGCCTCGTACGGCGCGACGTTCGTTTTCGGACCACTGGCGAAGAACACGCAGCCGTGGGGCGTGGTTTTCGCATTTCAGGTTTTGCCCGGGATCATCTTCATCGCGGCCGTCTTCGCGCTGCTCTATTACTTCGGAATCATGCAGGTGATTATTCGCGGCGCGGCCATCGTGATGACGAAACTGATGGCGGCGAGCGGCGCCGAATCGCTGAACGTGGCGGCGAGCATTTTCATGGGGCAGACGGAAGCTCCGCTGACGATTCGGCCATACCTGCCGGACGTGACGCAATCTGAGCTGATGACAATCATGACCAGCGGCATGGCGCACGTTTCAGGCGGGATCATGGTGGCGTACATCTCGGCCGGAATTGAAGCGAAACACCTGCTGGCTGCGGTGATCATGACCGCGCCGGGAACGATCCTGCTCTCGAAGATGCTGGTGCCCGAGACGGAAAAGCCGCTGACGGCGGGCAAAGTCGAGATGGCGCACATGGAGAAGGATACGAACGCGCTGGCGGCAATTGCGCGGGGCACGACGGATGGGTTGAACCTGGCGATCAACGTCGCGGCGATGCTGATCTCGTTCATCGCGCTGATCTATCTGGTGGACGGCGTCTTCGGCGCGATTCACGCGCACCTGATTTCCTGGTTTCCGCAGAGCCTGGAGCAGGTTTTCGGCTGGATTCTTTCGCCGATTGCATGGGTGATCGGGATTCCGTGGAAAGACGCGACGACGGTGGGGAACCTTCTGGGGCTGCGCATGGTGACGAACGAGCTGATTGCGTATCAGCGGCTCGGCCCGATGGCGGCGGCGCACACGATCGATCCGCGGTCGTTTACGATCGCCACGTTCGCACTTTGCGGATTCGCGAATCTGAGCTCCATCGGGATTCAGATCGGTGGCATCGGCGCGCTCGCGCCCAACCGCAAGTCAGACCTGGCGCGGCTGGGGATTCGCGCGATGCTGGCGGGCACGATGGCGAACCTCATGTCGGCGTCCATCGTTGGAATCATGCTGAAATGAAGGCAGCGCTGAAGAAGGCGGGAGCGCGCGATTCGGAGTTTGCGTGCGCGGAACGCGCCGCGAAGTTCATCCTCTCGAAAACGAAGCTGCGGCCGCGAATCGCGCTGGTGCTGGGGTCCGGGCTCGGAGCTTTCGCGGATGATCTGACGGACGCCGCCCGCATTCCCTACGCGAAGATTCCAAACTTCCCTCATTCGACTGCGACGGGACACGCCGGGCAGCTTGTGGTCGGCAAAGCGGGCAACATCGCGGTGGCTGCGATGCAGGGGCGCGTGCATTTGTACGAAGGATACTCAGCGCGCGAGGTGGCGTTTCCGATGCGCGTCTTCGGGCGGTTGGGAATTCGCGCGGCGATCCTGACGAACGCAGCCGGGGGAATCAATCTCGATTTCAATCAGGGCGCACTGGTGGCGATTCGCGATCACATCAACCTGCAAGGCGCGAATCCGCTGATCGGGGCGAACGATGAACGGTTCGGGCCGCGCTTTCCGGACATGAGCGAGGCATACGCGAAGGCGTATCGCGAAATCGCGCTGACGGAGGCGAAGCGGCTCGGCATCGAAATGCACGAAGGCGTGTATGCGGCGCTGGCCGGGCCGAGCTACGAGACGCCCGCGGAGATTCGGCAGTTGCGCGCGATCGGCGCGGACCTGGTGGGCATGTCGACCGTGCCGGAAACAATTGCCGCCCGGCACATGGGGATTCGCGTGCTGGGGATTTCGTGCGTGACGAACATGGCGGCGGGGATCCTCGACACGCCGCTCGACCACGCCGAAGTGATGGCGACTGGAGAGCGCGTGAAGGGGCAGTTTATTGCGCTGCTGCGGGCTGTGATTCCACGGATCGCGTCGAGTTTGCAATAAACGGCGCGCGCCGTGGTTCCTTTGATTCCTCTGCGGCGACCCGCTACAATGCCGGGCGATGGCCGAGCACGATGCACTGATTGCCGCGGCAAAGAAGGCGCGTGAAAACGCGCACGCGCCGTTCTCGAATTTTCGAGTCGGCGCCGCGTTGCGCGCGAAGTCAGGTCGCATCTACACGGGCTGCAACGTGGAGAACGCGTCGTACGGGCTCACGTGTTGCGCGGAGCGCGTGGCGATTTTCAAGGCCGTGTCGGAAGGCGAGCAGGGATTTGATGCGATCGCGGTCGTGACCGACACGGATCAGCTCACGCCGCCGTGCGGCGCATGCCGGCAAATCATCTGGGAATTCTGCGGCGATGTCCCTGTCATCCTGTCGAACCTGAAAGGGAAGGTCGAGCAGGAGAGCTCGGGGAAGCTCCTGCCGAGGGCCTTCGACTCTTCGTTTTTGTGAACCACCCTGAAACCGCGATGGATGCCGATGAACGCCAACGCCAATAAGACGCAGCGCAATCCACAGCAGCGCGGAGTTACCTGGCTCGCGGCGCTTTGCGTTTGCGCGAGCGCCATCGCGTGCGGCATGGCGGGTCTTGTCGCGCAAGCGAAGCAGAAGGCGGACTTGATCATCACGGGCGGGACGGTGGTGACGATGGATGCGCAGAAGCGCATCCTGGAAGACGGCGCGGTGGCTGTGCGAGGCGATTCGATCGCGGCGGTGGGGCCGCGCGCGGAAATCGAAGGGGAGTTCGACGCCGCCAAAACAATCGACGCGCATGGCGATCTGGTGATGCCGGGCCTGATCAACGGGCACGCGCACGCGGCGATGAGCCTGTTCCGCGGCCTTGCGGACGATCTCTCGCTCGACGACTGGCTGCACAAATACATTTTCCCGGCCGAGGCGCGCAACGTGACGCCAGACTTCGTTACGTGGGGCACGCGGCTGGGCGTGCTGGAGATGCTGCGCGGGGGAATCACGACGTACGCGGATATGTACTACTTCGAGGACGAGGTGGCGCGCGCCACGAAGGATGCCGGGATGCGCGGCGTGCTTGGCGAGACGATCATCGATTTTCCAGCGCCCGACAACAAGACCACCTCTCAAGCGTTCGAATACACGCAGAACTACATCAATCGATGGAAGGGCGATACGCTCATCACGCCGGCGGTGGCGCCGCATTCGATCTACACCTGCTCGGAGAAGACGCTGCAGGAATCCGCCGCGCTCGCAAGGCGCAACAGCGTGCCAATCCTGATTCACATTGCCGAGGCGCCATTCGAGCTGGAGCAAAGCCGCGAGAAGCACGGAGCTACGCCGGTCGGCTACCTGGAGCGAATCGGATTGCTCGGCCCGGACGTGGTGGGGGCGCACTGCGTGTGGGTGGACGCGGCGGACATTGCGGCGCTGGTGCATTTCGGAGTCGGGTGCATCAACAATCCCTCAAGCAACATGAAGACGGCCGCGGGCGTGATGCCGGTGGGCGATATGCTGGCGGCGGGCGAGGCGATCGGGCTGGCCACGGATGGCGCGGCCAGCAACAACAATCTGGATCTCTTCGAGGAGATGGACCTGGCGGCGAAGCTGCAGAAGATTACACGGATGGATCCACGCGCGTTGCCGGCGGAGCAGGTGGTAGAAATGGCGACGATCGGCGGCGCTCGCGCGATTCACATGGAAAAGGAAATTGGATCGCTTGAGCCGGGCAAGAAGGCGGACTTGATCCTAGTGGATACGACCGCGCCGCACGCGACGCCGATGTACAACGTCTACTCGGAACTGGTCTTTGCGCTGAAGGGGTCGGATGTGCGGACGGTGGTAATCGGCGGAAAGATCGTGATGGAAGACCGGAAGATGCTGACGCTCGATGAGCCGGCGATTCTCGCGAAAGCCCAGGAATACAAGAAGAAGATCGTCGAATCGCTTGCGACGCCCGTACAGCACTGACGCGCGCCAAAGTGCGCGCTAGAGGCAATTTCATATTTCAAAGGCAAAACCCTTTGGAACCACAGATGAACACAGATAAACACTGATGGGGAAAGAGCAATCTTGGGGACAGACCGCAAAGACACAGAGGTCGACTCACGGCACAAGGCACGGGGACGCAAAGAACACGGGATCCACCCTCTTCCGAACCATCTGTTTGTGAAACAGGTCTGCTCTAATCCTGAATGCCTTGCTTCCGCTTGCGGTGCAGCTTTTGCGCCATGGAGCGTAGCGTTTCCGGAACGTTCTTGTTGGTCGTCAGCTTGACGAGATCGGTGGCTGTCAGGCGCGGAAACAGGTGCAGGGAAACGTCCAGGGGCGTTTTCGGATTCATCACGAGATTTTTCGCCACCGAGTAGTTCTTCATGAAAACGCGATTCAGCGAAATGCTGCGCAGAACCTCCCCGGTGAGGTTTGCCATGGCAGCGAACGACTCGACCTCCGTATCGGTGAGCCGCGGCGATTGCAGGACGCATTTCTGAACCAGCTTGTTCGGGTCGCGGATGAGAAGCATGCGTTCTTCGCGGCCGCCCTTCAGCGCCAGAGTGATGCGCTGCACGACGGTCATATAGGCGAGCTTTTGCATCATCGTCTTGCGCTTGACCGGATCCGGTTCAACCTCTTCAGCGGCTTCTTCGAGCTCCTTCATCGACATCGCGCCCTTCTGCATTTCGTCGAGCATTTCGCGCTGCTCGGGTGTGGCCGTCTTGCAGTGGCAGACGGCCAGGACAAGCTCGGGGTCGTTCGTCAGCCACTCGAGGTTGTCGAGAAGGACTTGAATGCCGGCGGCTGTGAGGTGCGGAGCGACGCGCGCGACGAGAGACGTGGGGCAGCCGGGGTTCTTTGCGAGGGCGTCCGCGATGCCGGGCTTGTCTCCAAGATTGTCGGCGCAGTAGGTGAAGAGGCGGGAATCGGCGTCAGGCCGCGAGATGGCGGTGATGAACGAGGGAAGTGGATGCGTCAGCGCGACGTTCTTCGCGCGTTCGGCCACGGCGGCGTCGGAATCGGACGCGAGGACAGCGAGCAGCTCGGCGCGCTCTTCGGGCGGCAGAGACATTCCTCCGGTGCAAATCGCCAATTTCTGTTCGGGACGGATGTGCCCGGAGCGGACCGCTTCCCGTAATTCTGTATTAATGGACTCCTCCAGCGGAGGACTTCAGGTCCTTCGCTGTGAGTGTAACCTGCCCGGGTTTGCCGGCAGAGCCCATCGTGGGGAGAGGTTGTCCATTCAGTTCAAGGCGGACAGCGGCGCCGTCTGTGGAGGAGACGCGGAGGGAATCGCGGGCCGAGAATTCCTTCGTTTCATTGGGGGAAAGCTGACCCTGGAACACGGAAGCGCCGTCGGCGGCCACTTCGAGATGGACAGAGGCGCTGGACTGGATCGTCAAGCGGAGCGGGGCGGCGGCTGAGGCCGCGGCGGAGGATTGCGTCGAGCTATTCGGCGCTACGACAGAAGTGGCTGCAGCGGCGCGATGGGCGCGAATGCGAGTAACGATTTTCGAGGTGAGGAACCAGCCGCCCGCGATAATCACGATTAGGGCGCCGACAAACGCGGCAAGAGGGCGCCAGTCGCGGGGCAATTCGGTGGCGGCCTGAGGCGCAGTTTGTGGCGTCCCGTTGCCCTTGGTCTCCAGCGCGTACTCGGCCACCATGCTCTCTTCGTTCAGGCCAAGGTAACGCGACGTCGAGCGGATAAAACCGCGATTGAACGCGCCGCCGGGAAGGTGCTCCCACTGGCCACTTTCGATTGCTTCGAGGAATCTGGTGCTGATGCGCGTGGCGGCGGAGATTTCCGCCAAAGATACGCCACGCATTTCCCGCTCGCGCTTTAGGTGTTCGCCAAAAGGTGACGTCGACGCCATCCGCAAGGACCCACAACCAAATCAAAATATAGGCGCGGGTAATAGCAGTGTCAATCCTCGCTCGGGGAAGGGCTGGGGCAGTCCCGTGGGGACAGGCTGGGACTGGCCCATTGGCCTTTCGGCAATCAGTTCACGCAGGAGCGTTGCAGAGCGCAAAATTGGTTCACTATAATGTTCGAGTTGCCTCCCGAATCCAGAGACGCGAAACCGCGCGCGGCTGAGCCCGCTGCGCGAAGGACCACCGCCAAGGGTTTTGACGGTGTCGAACGCCGCAGAAATCCGGGCGCGCCGGCCGACCTGCCAGAAAGCAACGAAGTCACCGTTTTTCATGAGCTTGGCAAGGCGCTCACCTCCTCGCTGCAACTCGATCAGGTACTGCGCACCATCATGGAGAAGATCAATGAAGTGCTGCGGCCTGATACGTGGTCGCTTCTCCTGATGGACGTGGACAAGGGCGAGCTCTACTTCCAGATCGCGACGGGCAAGGGTGCCGAGGCGCTGAAGGATGTCCGCATCAAGCTGGGCCAGGGCCTGGCGGGCTGGGTGGCGCAAACCGGCGAAGTAGTGGTTGTGCCCGACACGACGAAGGATTCGCGGTTCTTCTCGCAAGTGGACGAGAAGACGAAGACGGAGACGCAGTCGATTGTGGCGGTTCCCGTGCGGTTCCGCGAGCAGTGCCTCGGCGTGATCGAGCTGATCAACTGCATGGGGCCGGAGGGCTTCAGTCAACGCGACCTGGCTCTTCTGGAAGCGCTGGCCGATTACGCCGCAATCGCGATCGAAAATGCGCGACACGTGCAGCGAATCCATGAGCTCACGATCACCGACGATTGCACGAGCCTCTACAATGCACGCCACCTGAATTTCATGCTCGACACGGAAATCTACCGGTCGCATCGCTACGCATTCGAGTTCTCCCTGATCTTCATCGACCTGGACCATTTCAAAAGCGTGAACGACACCTGGGGACACCTGATGGGTTCGAAGCTCCTGGCGGAAATCGGGCAGGCCATCAAAGATAAATGCCGGCTGATCGACCTCGCCTTCAGGTACGGCGGAGACGAATTCGTCGTGCTGCTGCCGCAAACATCGAAGGAGAACGCGCTGGGAGTTGCGCGGCGCCTGCACAAACTGATCCGGGACACCATATGGCTCAAGGAGCCGGGCCTGAACGTGCGAATCACGTCCAGCGTCGGCGTGGCTTCCTATCCTACGGATTCTCGAACGAAGGCGGAGCTGCTGCACCTGGCCGACGAAGCGATGTACCTGGTCAAGAACACCACGCGCGACAGCGTTGCCGCGGCTGCGCTTGGGGTGCTGCCGGGTTCCGTGCCCACCTCTTAGCTGCGCGGCTGTTGAAATCCGAAGCATCCCCGGCTTGATTCACTCCTAGCGCCGTGCTACGCTGCGCACGAAATTCTCGCAAGCAAACGAGGGGAATTCGCGGCGCAATGCCGCGCGGGGTGAGGGCGCATGTCCTACGAAGCGCTGGGAATGATCGAGACGAAGGGGCTGGTGGGCTCGATCGAAGCAGCTGACGCGATGGTGAAGGCTGCGAACGTCATCCTGGTGGGCAAGGAATATATCGGCGCCGGATTTGTGACCGTGATGGTGCGCGGCGATGTGGGTGCCGTGAAGGCCGCCACCGACGCAGGCGCCGCCGCAGCGCGACGAGTGGGCGAGCTGGTTGCGGTTCATGTGATTCCCCGTCCGCACGAATTGGTGGAGAAGATCCTTCCCGGCGGCGGCCAGCCTCCGGTTCGGAAATAGCGGAGCAATCCGGGCGAGATTCGCCCGATCAGGTACGATTCTTTGAGCCTCAGCGACCGCGACCTGATTTCGATTCAGGAAGCCCGCCACGCGCTCCAACGCGCGAGCCAAGCGCAGAAGACCTTCGCAGTATTCTCTCAGCAGCAAGTTGATGCGATTGTGGAAGCCTGTGCGAACGCCGCCACCGAGGCGGCCGAGCAGCTTGCACGAACCGCGGTCGAAGAGACCGGCTACGGCAATGTCCCCGACAAGATCATCAAGAACCGGCTCGCATCGGTGGACGTTCCGCGCGCAATTCGCGGAATGAAGACGGTGGGAATCCTTCGCGAAGACCGCGAGAAGGGAATCATCGAGATTGCGGAGCCGGTAGGCGTCGTGGCAGCGGTGATTCCGTCGACCAATCCCACCTCCACGACGATCTATAAGACGCTGATTTCGCTGAAGGCGCGGAATGCGGTTGTCCTGAGCCCGCATCCCACCGCGATGCGCTGCATCTGCGAAGCGGTGGGCGTTCTCGAGCGTGCGGCGCTGAAAGCAGGCGCGCCGGAAGGGCTCATCATTTGCCTCGCGCATCCCACGATGCAGGGCACGCAGGAACTGATGAAGAGCCGGCTGACCGGCGTCATTCTTGCGACGGGCGGCACCGGGCTGGTCCGTGCGGCATATAGCTCCGGGCGGCCGGCATTCGGCGTTGGCCCCGGCAATGTTCCTTCGATGATCGAGCGCACGGCGAATATCCCCAAGGCCGTTGCGGACATTTTTGCGGGAAAGACTTTCGACTACGGGACGATTTGCTCCTCCGAACAATCGGTCGTCGCCGAGGACGCGGTTCGCGACCAGGTGCTTGATGAATGCGGCAAGCAGGGCGCCTACTTTCTCAACGCTGACGAAATCCGCAAGGTCGGCGAACTGATTTTTCGCGGCGGAACGACGCCAAGCCCGCAAATCGTCGGGCGCGCCGCGACCGTGATCGCAGAGATGGCCGGAATCAAGGTGTCCGCTTCGACGCGCGTGCTCGTCGCGAAACTCGACGGCGTAGGCCGCGAGCATCCGCTTTCCGGTGAGAAGCTTTCGCCGGTTCTCGCCTTTTATTCCGCCTCGAATCTGGCATCGGGAATTGAGATTTGTACCAAACTGCTGGAATACGGCGGGCTGGGCCACACGGCGTCGATCCATTCGCAGAGCGAAGCGGCGGTGAAGCAGTTCGGGCTGGCGATTCCGGCGTTTCGAATCGTCGTGAACACGTCGGCGGTTCACGGCTCGATCGGCTATTCGACGAACCTCTTCCCAGCGATGACCCTAGGCTGCGGCTCGCATGGCGGGAACATCACCTCCGACAACATCGGCCCGCAGCACTTGATGAACATCAAGCGCGTTGCGTGGGAATCGCGCGCAGTGGAGCATCGAACCATTCCCGCGGAGCAGCGGCTCGGTGGCCGGTCTTTCGCGTCGCCACAATCCGCTTCGACCGGAAATTTGGCAACCGTCGCGCCGAAGGAGATTGCCGAGGCAGTATCTTCCACCGCGCAGACGCTTGCAATTGCGGCCGCAGCGAGTGCTGGGGGGCCCGCGGCTTTCCCTGACCGGCAAACGATCGCGCGCGTCGTCGAGCAGGTTTTCGCGGCTCGCGGGATCACACGGGGTGCGGCGTCGAAGGTCGACGAGTCGCCAAAGACGTCCTCGCCAGCGGGAGGTTTTGCGCCTGCATCGGTGCCGGCCGGCCCACCTCCTGCGGTCAGCGAAGTGCCGCCGCCTCCGGCTGCAGCGCCTCCGGAGGCTCCGCCAATCGCGGTTGCCGAATTTGTCTGCGAACTCGACGTTCGCGCGGCGATCGCCGGAAAGCACAAGATCTTCGTCGGTCCGAAGTCCATCATCACGCCTTCTGCGCGCGACCTCGGCAACGACCACGAGCTGTTCGTCGTTACGGATTTGCAGCCCGCCGCGCGGCGCCCGGCGAAGTAGTTCGTCGTGAACCAGCAGTCGCCCGCAAGCTGTCCTTCGGAAACCACTTCCCCTATACTCAGCTTCTAACCAGAAGAGGAACGCTTTGTGCGAAATCAGGAAGCAGCGCGATACGCGCGTTGGTCGGCGATTGCCGCGGGCCTGATCGCTCTGCTCGTCATCGGAGTTTACGCCGAGCGCGCGATCACCGCGGCCCGGCGCCGCAGTTCTATCCCGGCGATGGTTTCCTCCGCCGTGCAGCAACAAACCGACACGTTTTCCTACAAGCGCGTCGAGAAAGACCGCACGATTTTCGAGATCCGCGCTTCCCGCGCGACGCAATTCAAAGAGAATAATCGGGCTCTGCTGGAGGACGTTTGGATCACGATCTACGGCCGCGACGGCAGCCGCAACGATAAAATCCACGCCCGCCAATGCGGCTACGACCGTGCGACCGGTAACGTTCAGTGTCAGGGCGAAGTGACGATCGACGTTCAGGGTGGCAACTCAGCCGCGAACGCCGGTTCGACCGCGGGAGGCAAGCCAGCTACCAAGTCGCTTGCCATCAAGACAAGCAATCTGAGCTTCGACGGCCAGACGGGCGAAGCTTCCACGCCCGCACCCGTCGATTTTGTGCTGCCGCAGGGAACCGGCCGTGGCGTCGGTGTCAGCTACAGCACCCGCGCCGCCATCGTTCGCATCGAGCATTCCGTCGAATTCGATTTGGCGCCGTCGGAACGCACCGGCGGCGCTCCCGTAACGCTCAGCGGCAGCAATCTCGAGATCCGGCGCGACGATCGCATGATCATTCTTGGCGGTCCTGTGCAAGTGCGGCAAGCGGACCGCGAGTTGTCAGCCAGCCGCGTTTCCGTCCAGCTCGACGAAAATTTCCACGCAAGTCACGTTCTCGCTGAAGGGCGCCCAGCCGTTCACAGCGTGAATGCCGATAAAGCATTCGAGGTTGCCGCTGATACCTTCGAAGGTTCTCTAAATCCAGAGGGCTGGGTCCAGAGCGTCGTGGCAAAGGGCAATGTTCAGGGGATGCGGCACACTCCTCAAGGTACGGACCATTTCTCGAGTGCGCGTGTCGATGTGGCGTTCGAGCCGCAGCACAACACTCTTCGCGAGATGACGGCGAGCGGCAGCGTGGTTGCGCGCGCAGAACAGAATGGCGTCTCTCAACTTCTGAAAACGAATGCTCTGCGCGTTTCGTTCGCACCGGGCGAGCGGCCCGATCGCCAGCGCGTGGATTCCGCGGAGACACTGGCTCCGGCGACCATTGAATCGAAGAGCGCCACTGAAGCCACCCAAATGAGCGCGCCGAAATTCACGGCGCAGTTCGCCCAGAATGGGCGCCTGGAAGGTCTGCGAGGCACGGGCGGAGTCGCCGTGCGGCGGGAGGCCGGAAGTTCGGCCCCACAGACCAGCACCTCGGAGAATCTAGCAGCCACGTTCGGCGCGGACGGCCAGTGGACGACGGTTGAGCAAACGGGCCACGTCCACTTCGTGCAAGCGGACCGCCAGGCCACGGCGTCGTTCGCCCGCTTTGATCGCGCCAAGGACGAAATCCTGCTGACCGGTTCGCCGACGCTTACGGACTCGATGAGCCGTACCACCGCGCAAGAGGTCACGCTCAACCAGAAGTCGGGCCAGATTGACGCCCACGGCGGCGTCATCTCCACATATCTGCCATCCGGGCAAGGCAGCGCAATCAATATGGGTTCTGGCCCCGCCAACATCACTGCAGACACCCTCGCCGGGTCCGTTTCGTCCGGCGAGGTGGTTTATGCAGGCCATGCCCGCCTTTGGCAGGGGCAGTCCGTTCTTGACGCGGACCAGATTGCCGTATGGCGAGACGACAAGAAAATGCAGGCTTCGGGACATGTCGTCGCGGTGTTTCCGCAAAGTTCGGGGCCCACGCTGAGACCCGGCCTGAAGCCAGCCGCGGCTCGATCCGGGCCGACGCTTTGGCGCGTCCAGGCTCCTTTGCTCACGTACTGGAACCACGATGGGAAGGCCCGGCTCGAGGGGGGCGTCACGGCCGTTTCCCAGGAAGGCTCGCTCGAATCCCGAGCGCTCGACGTTTACTTCAACACAGGATCGGGTCCCGCAGCAGCGCCGGCTTCCAGCGCAGCAGCCTCTGCGAACGGCCAGTTGAGCCGCGCGGTTGCTTTGGGCGGTGTCGTCGTGCGCCAGGACGACCGCCGCGGGACTGCCGAGCAGGCTGAATACACCGCGGCCGAGGGAAAATTCGTTCTTTCCGGCGGCCAGCCCACTTTGACGGATGCTTCTGGAAACACGACGTCCGGGCGTTCGTTGACCTTCTTTGTGGCGAGTGATACGATTTTGATTGATTCGCAGGAAGGTTCGCGCACTCTTACCAAGCACCGGGTTGAGAAATGAACCGGCATGTTGAAGCTTCAGGCCGCCGATCTCAGGAAGTCGTACCGGGGTCGCAGAGTCGTTGACAACATCAGCCTGGAGATTCAGCAGGGCGAAGTGGTTGGGCTGCTCGGGCCGAACGGAGCAGGCAAGACCACGACGTTTTACATCCTGGTCGGACTAGCCCGGCCGGACTACGGCCGTGTCTTGCTGGATGGCGAGGACATTACCGACCTCCCGATGTATCTTCGGGCCCGCAGCGGTATCAGCTACCTCCCTCAAGAGCCCTCGGTCTTTCGGAAGCTGACGGTCGAAGAGAACTTGCTGGCGGTTTTGGAGACTTTGCCACTCACTCCGGAGCAGCGGCGCGACCGGGTGGAGGAGCTCTTGGCCCAGATGGGCCTTGAAGGAGTGCGGAGCAGTCAGGCGCACGTGCTGTCGGGCGGCGAGCGGCGAAGATTGGAAATCGCGCGCTCGTTGGTGCTGTCGCCGTCGTTCGTGCTGCTGGACGAGCCGTTTTCCGGCATCGATCCGCTGACGGTGGTGGACATTCAGAAGATTATCGCGGATTTGAGCGCGGCGGGCATCGGCGTCCTGGTGACGGACCACAATGTGCGCGAAACGCTTGCTGTGACGAATCGGGCGTACATCATCAGCGAAGGAAAGATTTTGTTTACCGGCACGCCGGCGGCGCTCTCCACGAACGCGGATGTGCGCCGAATCTACCTGGGAGAAGGGTTTCGCTTGCACTGAGTCGTATGAGCTGGCTCCAGCCCAAACTGAATCTCCGCGTTGCGCAAAAGCAAATTCTGACGCCGGGCCTCGTGCAGATGGTGAGCGTGCTCGCGCTCAACCGTCTCGAGCTTCGCGAAATGATCAATCAGGAGATCATGGCGAATCCGGTCCTCGAGGAACTTCCGGAAGAGGGCGTCACGGCGGAGAGCTACACCGACGAAGCGTTTCTCAAGAAGGAAACGGAAAAGGTTCCCGAGACCGAGGCCGCCAATCCGTTTGACGAGTTCGACTTCGGCTCATTCTTCACGCAGTATCTCGATACGGGAGCCGAACGCGCGGCAGGCGGCGAGCACGAGGAAATCGAGAAGCCCTCATTCGACAAGTTCCTTTCTTCTCCCGCGAGTCTCGCGGATTATCTCACCTGGCAGCTCAGCGTCAGCATCAGCACAGACGTGGTGCGCAAGATCGCCGAAGCCATCATCGGCAATCTCGATGAAAACGGCTACCTGACGGCCACGCTCGAGGAAATCGCGCAGTCCGGCGACTATTCGATGGAGGACGTCGAGGAAGCTCTGGCGATGGTGCAAGAGTTCGATCCGCCGGGAATCGCGGCGCGCGATTTGCCGGAATGCTTGCTGATGCAGCTCAAGGTTGTGGATCCGCAGAACACGTTGGCGCAGCAAATCATTACGGAACATTTGAAGCTCCTGCAGAACAACCAGATGAAGGAAGTGGCGCGCGCGCTGAATCGCCCGATTGAATTGGTGAAACGCGCCGTGGACGTCATCAAGCGCCTCGATCCGAAGCCTGGCCTTCGCTACAACAAAACCGAACCGCGGCTTGTGGAGCCGGACGTTCAATTCCGTAAGGTCGATGGTGAGTGGCAGGTGTTCATGAACGACGACGACTTGCCGCAGCTTCGGCTCAATCCGACGTATCGGCGCCTCCTGGCGCGCGATGCCGCTGACCGCGATGTCCGCAACTACGTGAAGGAGCGCTTTACCGCGGCTATTCAGCTGATGAAAAATATCGAGCAGCGCAAGCACACGATACTGCGCGTTTGCCAATCGATCTTGCGCCGCCAGGCGGATTACCTCGACTATGGCCCGGATCACTTGAAACCGATGATGATCAAGGAAGTCGCCGAGGAAGTCGGCGTCCATCCTTCGACGGTCAGCCGCGCCGTCGCGAACAAGTACGTGCACACGCCCCAGGGAGTGCTCGAGCTCCGCAGCTTCTTCTCGGAATCGGTCAACGGGCCGCAGGGCGGCGAAATGTCGCTTCTTTCGCTGAAGCGCCGCGTGAAGCAGATGATTGAAGAGGAAGACACCGCCCACCCGCTCACCGACGAGCAGATTACGAAGAAATTGAGCGACGAAGGCATTCACGTCACCCGCCGCACGGTCGCCAAGTATCGCGAAGATCTCCGCATCCCCAGCACGCATCGACGGCGTGTGAAGGGCTAGCGCCAGACGCCGTGGCCCGCTCTCAACGGAAACGCGACTCGCGCCAGTTGGTGATTCTCACCGGGCTTTCCGGCTCAGGAAAAGGTTCGGTCCTCAACACTTTCGAAGATCTCGGCTTCTATTGCGTCGATAACCTTCCGGTTGCTTTGATTCCTGTATTCAGTGAGCTATACGACGAAGGCCGCGGCGAAATCGAACGCGCTGCGCTGCTCGTCGACGCGCGCGAGGGCGAGCAAATCGAGAAGCTGCCTATTCTTTACCGGTCCCTCGCGAGCGATCATCCCGCGACGCTGGTGTTCGTCGAGGCGAGCGACGAAGCCCTGATGCGCCGCTTCAGCGAGACGCGCCGGCCGCACCCTCTGGGGCACGGACTTTCCGTTGCCGAAGGGATCCGCGAAGAAAGGCGCCGCATGGCGCCGATTCGCCGCCTTGCGGACGTCATCATCGACACGACGAAATTCAACGTTCACGAGCTGCGGCAGTTCATCATCGACCGCTTTCAAAAGCCGGGGCGCCGCCCGCTGTTGGTATCCGTGGTCAGCTTCGGTTTTCGCTATGGGATTCCCGCGGACGCGGACCTTGTCTTCGACGTCCGCTTTCTTCCGAATCCGCACTTCATTCCGAAGCTGCGGCCGTACAGCGGCAAGAATCGCCGCGTCGCCCGGTACATTTTTTCGTTTCCGCAGACAGGCCAGTTTCTGCGGCGAATCGAGAGCCTCCTCCGCTATCTGATCCCGCACTACATCAACGAAGGCAAGAGCTATCTGACGGTCGCGCTCGGATGCACCGGCGGTAGGCACCGCTCGGTCGCGCTTGCTGAAGTGATTCGCAAGGATTTGCATCGAAAGGGTTTCGCCGCTAAGGTTGTGCATCGCGATCTTGAGAAATCGTCCGGCTGACTGCGGCAGGGGCGGAAGAACGGAAATCGAATCGGGATGAGTTTCGTCTTGGGCGTCTTACTATGCTGATGCCTCCTCGCAAAACCGAACGGGAGGAGTTCGCGAATCTCCTGCGATATCTTCGTCCCTACACGGCCCTAATGGCGGGGGGTGTTCTGCTGCTGGCGGTCATGGGCGCCATCGACGGTCTCATCGCTTTCGCGATCAAACCGGCGCTCGACGTGATCCTGAGCCCGTCCTCCACCGTTCAGAAGCTGGCGCTCTTCACCGTTCCCGGGACCAATCGCATCGTCTACCTCAACTCGTTTGTGCCGGCGCGCGTGCATCACGTTTGGTCGGTTTTCGCATTGGCCCTTTTGTTCCTGTCCCTTACGAAGGCCGTCGCCGAGTTTTGCGGCGTCACGCTGATTCAGTACGCGGGTTTGGCGAGCATCACCGACATCCGAAACCGCGCCTATAGCAAGGTTGTTCAACAGCCGGTCGGTTTCTTCGAGCACAATCCCGTCGGCCGCGTAATGTCTGCGGTCGTCACTGACATCGAGCAGATTCGCTCGGCATTCTCCGATTACTTCGCCGATTTCTTTCGCCAGATTTTCAATCTCGTCTTTTTCGTGCTCGTGCTTCTGGTCATCAATTGGCGAATGGCCATCGGCTCCGCGGTCATCATCCCCTTGGTGGTGTGGCCGGTGGGCAAACTGGGCCGCAAGATCCGTCGTTCCGCGGAAAAGAGCCGTTCTCGATTGGCGGACATCAGCCAGATTCTTCAGGAGACCATCAGCGGCAACCGGGTCGTGAAGGCGTTCGGCATGGAAGGGTTCGAGATCCGCAAATTCCGCGAAGCCGCTCGCGGCCTCCTTCGCGAAAACATGCGGTGGATTCGCGCTTTCGCGGTCACGTCGCCTCTAATGGATGTGCTCGGCGCGGTTGTGATCTCCGGCGTTCTTTTCTTCGCGCGTGGCGAGATCAAGGTCGGCCGCATGACCATCGGAACGTTCGGCGTCTTCATATTCGCGCTGTTCAAGGCCTACGAGCCTCTCAAGCGCCTCGGCAACATCTATCAGCTCTTCCTCCAGGCGGCCGGAATTTCGTCGCAGGTGTTTGCATTCATCGATTTGCCCGAGGAAATCCTCGAGACGCCGGGTGCGAAGACGCTTCCGCGTTTTTCAGGCTTGATCGAATTCAACAACGCCAGCTTCTCCTACGATGGCGGCCCGCTCATACTGAGAGGAATCGATCTGAAGGTTCGCGCTGGCACTGTGGTTGCGATCGTGGGTTCCAGCGGCGCGGGCAAGACCACCTTGGTCAACCTTCTGCCGCGATTCCATTGCGCCAGCTCCGGATCGGTTTCGATCGATGGCTACGACGTGCGCGACATCACGCTGCGCTCTCTTCGCGAGCAAATGGCTATCGTCACGCAGGAAACGATTCTCTTCAATGATACGATTTGGAACAATCTCTGCTATGGTCGTCCCAACATGCCGGAGGAAAAAGTGACGGCCGCTGCCAAGGCTGCTCTCGCCCATGACTTCATCACCCAGCTGCCGGAGGGCTATCAATCCATCATCGGAGACCGCGGGCAGCGCCTTTCCGGCGGCCAGCGGCAGCGGCTCGCCATCGCTCGCGCTCTGTTGAAGGACGCGCCGATCCTGATCCTTGACGAAGCCACGTCCGAACTCGACTCCGAATCCGAACTGCTCGTGCAAAGCGCCCTGAACAACCTGATGACCGGCCGCACCGTCTTCGTCATCGCGCATCGCCTTTCGACGATTCGCCGCGCAGACGTGATCGCGGTTCTTGACGGCGGCACGATTTGCGAGCGCGGCACGCATGAGGATCTGCTCGCTCTCGGCGGCGTCTACGCGCGCCTCCACGACATACAATTCCGCGACGCCGAGCCCGCGACTCGCGGGGCGGAGTCCTGATATGTCCGGCTCTCGGCCACAATCCGCTGCTGTTCCGCCGAAACAACATCCGGCTGAACTGAAGTCGATGACGGGCTATGCGCAAGCGCGAATCATCGAAAACGGCTGGTCGCTTCGCGTTTCCGTGCGTAGCGTGAATCATCGCTTCCTCGATTTGCATCTTCGCGTCCCGGACGGCTTTGAGCCGGTCGAACCGGCCATACGCCAGCTCATTCGCGAGCGCATTCGCCGCGGACACTTGGATGTTTCCGTTCACTACGAGCTCGAAGGCCCGGCGGCCATCGGCGTCAATCAGGAAGTCGCCGCGGCGTATCTGGAAGCCGCCAATTCGCTGCGAAGCAAATTCGGCCTAATCTCTGAACCCGATATTGCCTCCATCCTTCGCCTTCCGGGAGTGATTGGCCCGGCGGCAGCCTCCCTCGAGGAAGAAATGGTGAAGCTCGAGAGTGCTGTTTCTCGCTGCTTGCTCGAGGCCCTCGACAAACTCGACCGCATGCGCGAGCGCGAAGCCTCTCACCTTCGTGACGAAATGCTTTCGCGCCTCCAGAACATTGCCGGTCTGGCTCTTCGCGTGGAGCAGCTTGCCGAGCGCGCTCGTCCGGCGTTTGCCAAGCGCCTCGAGACACGAGTTCGCGAACTTGTCGACGAATTGCAGCTCGATCCCGCGCGCCTGGCTCAGGAGGCGGCGATTGCTGCCGAGCGCAGCGATGTTTCCGAGGAACTGGCGCGCCTGCGTAGCCACGTTCAGCAATTCGAATCCCTCCTCGCGGGCGGCGCGGACGTGGGCAAGAAGCTCGACTTCCTCTTGCAGGAAATGCAGCGCGAGACAAATACTCTGTTGTCGAAGACGCCCGGAAACGATTCGGAGGGCCTCGAGATCACGCAGGGTGGCCTTGAGATCAAATCCGAGATCGAAAAATTGCGCGAGCAGGTGCAAAACATCGAATGAGCTCCGCTGAGCCGCTCGTTCTCATCGTTTCCGGCCCTTCGGGCTCCGGAAAATCGACGCTGGTCAGGAAGCTTCTCGAACTGCCCGAAACGCTGCTATCGGTTTCGTGTACCACGCGGTCCCCGCGCAAGACGGAGAGCGACGGCAAATGGTACAATTTTGTGTCGGAAGCTGAATTTCAGCAGATGGTATCGCGCGGCGATTTTCTCGAGTACGCTCAGGTCTTCGGCAAAAATTGGTACGGAACGCCTCGCAAGTGGCTCGACGAAGCGAAGGCTCAGAAAAAAGACTTGGTTCTCGAGATTGATGTGCAGGGGGCGCATCAGGTCAAGCAGAAAGTGCCGGGCGCGATTGCGATTTTCGTCCTGCCCCCATCCAAGGAAGAGCTGGAGCGGCGCATCCGCGCTCGCGGCCAGGATTCCGATGATGAGATCCGGCGCCGTCTGGAGCGGGCCCGGCAGGAAATGCTAAGTTACAGCATCTACGATTTTGCGGTCGTCAATGACGACCTCGAGCGTGCCGGCAAGGAAGTTCAGGCCATCGCGCTCGGCTCGCGTTGCCGCGTGGCACGCAAGGAAGATAGAATTCGCCAGATCCTGAAGTCTTTTGGAGGCTGACCTTTCATGGCCGTTTCGAGAGAGGCACCGGACAGTCAGTTCGCCTACGTCGTGGTCGTCGCGCGTCGCGCCCGCCAGCTCATGATTGGTGGCGGCAGGTCGCTGGTCGATAACCCGAGATCGCGCAAGACCACGCGTATCGCCGAAGAGGAATTGCAGAAGGGCCTGCTCGAGTACCAGACGCCCGAGCTTCCCGATGAGGCCGAAGAAAAGGACGGCAAGCGGCGCAAGTAGCGGTTCGCCGCCGATTTTATGAAGATTGCCCTCGGCGTCACCGGCGGTGTCGCGGCCTACAAGGCGGCTGAACTCGTCCGCCGCCTCCAGCAGGAAAAGCTCGACGTGCAGGTCGTCATGACCCGTGCCGCTCAGCAGTTCATCACGCCTCTCACTTTCGCGGCTCTCACCGGCAAGAAGGTCATCACCGAAATGTTCGGCTCGGACGACGCCTCGCCCGCCAACGTCGAGAGCGCCATCGAACACATCGCCGTCGCGCAGCGCATCGACCTCCTTCTCGTGGCACCGGCGACCGCCGACATGCTCGGCAAATTCGCTCACGGCATCGCGGACGATTTCCTTTCGACGCTCTATCTTGCCACGAAGGCTCCCGTGGCCGTTGCTCCCGCGATGAACGTCAATATGTGGGAGCACGCCGCTACGCAGGAAAATCTTGCCGCTCTGCGCGCGCGCGGAGTTCACGTCATCGACCCCGACGAAGGCTACCTCGCTTGCGGCATGACCGGCGCTGGCCGCCTCGCTGCCACGGAAACCATCGCGCGCAAAGTTTGCGATATTCTCGGCCTCCACTCGGACCTGGTCGGCCAAACTGTTCTGGTCACCGCCGGTCCCACGTGTGAGGACCTCGACCCCGTCCGCTTCCTCACGAATCGCTCCTCCGGGAAAATGGGCTACGCGCTGGCGGAAGCCGCCGCGCGGCGTGGCGCGCGCGTGATTCTCGTCAGCGGCCCCACGGATTTGCACGCGCCTGAAGGTGTCGACTGGATTCCCGTGCGCACCGCGGAGGAAATGCGCCGCAGCGTCCAAGATCGCGCTGCTGACTCGACGATCATCATCATGGCCGCCGCCGTCGCCGACTATCGGCCCGCCGCTCCCCACGGCACGAAAATCAAACGTTCCGGCGAGCGCCTCACGCTCGAACTCGAACCCACGCCCGACATTCTTGCCGAACTTTCGCGCGACAAATCGAATCGCGTGCTCGTTGGCTTCGCCGCGGAAACCGACCGCCTCGCCGAAAACGCGCGGGCCAAACTCGCGCGCAAGGGCGCGGACATGATTGTCGCCAACGACGTCACGCAGGAAGGCGCGGGCTTCGACATCGACACCAACGTTGTCACGCTCTTCCTTCGGGACGGACGCGAAATCGCTCTGCCCAAACTCAGCAAGCTTGATGTTGCTCACCGCATTCTCGACCAGGCCCTCGATCTTCGCTCCCACCGCTGATCCCGTTTAGCCCTCGATGATCGGCCTTGAGAACTCTCCTCGCGCTCGTCGCTCGTTGTGCTAAATTCTTGCGCGGCGAATCATCACAAGGGAGACGCATTGAACGCGAACAATCGCACCGCCCTCGAATCCTGGTTCCGCTACGCCGAAGATCTTGGCTTGGGTCCTTACTTTCGCGTTCGCGCAGCCGCCCCCCTCTCGCCGGGGGCCGCGTCCGCTTCGGCGCCACGACTCGACTCTTCCGCCCCGCCACCCGCCGTGCCTGCGACCTCGGCCGCGCCGCGAGAGCGCATTGCGCCTCCGCCGACTGTCCCTCGCGCTCCAGCGAAGGCGACTCCGCTGATCCAGGTTCCCTCGGGCCCGTCCCTTTTCGACGAGCGCATCGAAAATGACTCCCTCGAACGCATCCGCGCCGACATCGGCGATTGCACTCGCTGCAAACTCCACAAGGCGCGCACGAACATCGTATTCGGCGTCGGTAATCCAAAGGCTGAGCTTGTGTTCGTTGGCGAAGGTCCCGGCCACGATGAAGACATACAGGGCGAGCCTTTTGTTGGCCGCGCTGGCAAACTCCTCACGCAGATGATTGAAGCAATGGGCCTGCGCCGCGCCGACGTCTACATTTGCAACGTCGTGAAGTGCCGCCCGCCCGAGAATCGCCTACCCGAGCGCGACGAAATCGAGATTTGCTCGCCCTTTCTAATGCGTCAGCTTTCTGTCATCCAGCCGAAGGTGATCTGCTGCCTGGGAGCTTGTGCCGCGCAGACTCTCCTGGCGACAAATCAAGGAATCTCACGGTTCCGCGGCGAGTGGTTCGATTTTCGCGGCTCGAAGCTCATCGCCACATACCATCCCGCGTATCTTCTGCGGAATCCCAACGCGAAGGGCGAGGTCTGGAAGGATCTCCAGAAGGTGATGGCTCTCCTCGGCCTGCAACCGAAACCGCGCCGCTGATGCGCCTGCGTCGCGCGCGCCTGAGCGGCCCCCGCTAGCATGGGAATACTTCTTGGCTTGATGGCCGCCGTCGGTTGGGGCGTCGCCGACTTTTCCGCGCGTTTCGCCTCGCGCCGCGTCGGCGCCTACCGCACGCTGTTCTTCATGCAGCTCTTCGGCTTCGTTGTGATGACCGCCTATCTCGAGTTTACCGGTGGGATTACGCGCGGCGTTGCGGCCGGTTGGCAGCCTTGGGCGTTCGCGGCCTTCGCGGGCCTAATCAACACTCTGTCGTCACTCTCGCTCTACTACTCATTTCAAATCGGCGTCATGAGCATCGTTGCGCCCATCTCGTCCAGCTATCCTGCTCTCACCGTCGCTCTTGCGCTGCTCAGCGGCGAGCGCCTCAAGCCTCTCGGAGCGGCCGGCCTCGCCGTCACCTTCATTGGCGTGATTCTTGCCGCGACTGCTTTCGGCAGCGGCAAGCCGGCTTTTTCCGCCTCTGTACCTGCTCCGTCGCGTGCGCACCTCGCGAAAGGGGTCGGCTGGTCGATTGCCGCTGCTGTCGGATTTGGCTTCCTCTTCTGGTTTCTCGGATTCCACGTAATCCCGCTGACTGGCAGCGCCGTTTCCGTTTGGATGATTCGCGTTACATCTTTTTCGACTCTAGGCCTGGTCGCAGCGCCTGTTCGCCAGAGCCTTCGATTGCCCCGCGACCGCGTTTGGGGGTTCTTGGCGATCGTCGGCCTTGCCGACACTCTCGCGTTTCTGGCCAATAATGCCGGCTTGCGCTCCGGCCAGGTTTCCTTGGTCAGTGTCTTGGCCTCGTTGTATGGTGCCGTCACTGTACTGCTCTCGTGGATTTTCCTGCGCGAACGCCTCGAGCGCTCGCAGTGGTTCGGCATTGCCCTGATCTTTACGGGAATCATCCTCGTCAGTCTTTAGCCCTCGTTAGACAACAGGACTTACCGCCGTCGCATCGAAAGCAAAAGGGGCGAAATTCGGTTGAGGTGAATCGATGCGCCGTTTCTGGCTTGTTGCGGCAGTCCTTGTCGCTTGGAGTCTTTTCGCGGGAGTCGCTCGCGCTCAGGATACCTTTCAGGTTTTCGGCGGATATTCCTATGTCAGGCAGTCACTCGCGGTCAATGAAGGCATTCTTTGTCCGCAGCCGACCTGTCCTACGCAGACCGACACCCTGCACCCGAGTCTCAACGGCTTTGACGTTTCCGTCGCCTACAATCCGTATCGATGGATTGGAGCGGTGGCCGATTTTGGTGGCAACTATGGATCGGTTCAGGGCGCCACGACTCACTTCAACACGTATCTTTTCGGTCCGCAGGTCCGCTTTCCGGGACCCGTTTCGCCTTTTGCCCACGTTTTGTTGGGCGGCGCGCATGAGACCATCGGGTCTGGTGGCGGAACGAACTCCACCGTCCTCATTCCCGGCTCGTCGAGTGCGTTTGCAGTTGCGGTCGGTGCGGGAATCGATGTGAAGGTAGCTCCGTTTGTCTCGTTCCGCCCGATTCAAATCGATTACCTGGTCACGCGCTTCGGCTCGTCGACGCAGAACCAGCCCCGCGCCTCGGCTGGAATCGTCCTGCATTTCTAAGGGTATTCGCGTTCTGCCGAGCGACGATTTCATCCACAAGCCATTCAATGCTCATTGTTTTTGTGTTTCCAATTAAAGTCTCATTTCGGTGTCAGGTCTATCTTTGTCATCCTGAGGACGTCCGGTCAGGATGCCCGAAGGGTCTCCGTGACGATTTCGCCCAAATTCAGCCCGACGTTCAATTCATTTGCGTGATTCGCTTCCCGCTCGCGCAAGAGTGTGCCACACCCCGCGCCCGCCCGGCCATCAAAACTCCGTCGCGACCATATGCGTAGCGCGATCCTGCTGTGAGGCGGGCCCCCAAAAAAATAGCGGAAGGGTTCTCTCGAATCTTCCCGCCACTTTAGTTAAAGGAAAGTATTGTCAGCGATCTTCTTTACTTCTCGATCGCCGCTCGCAGCTGTGTGTCAAAGTCATAGAGGGCCTGTCGAAACAGAATTTTAGAAGGCGAGACAATGTACAAAATCCAATTCATCGGTGGCCCCGCCGGTGGCGTTGTCGTCAAGGTTCCGCGTCCACTCGCATCGATCGCGTAGGCGCCGCTGAACGTACTGCCCATGCCGAATCCGTTCCCATCAATGGCATCCACGGTCCCGCTCAGGCTGCCGTCGCCATCCGCCGTCAAGATGCCGCTGCTCGACCCTCCAAAAAACACCCCATACGCATTCAGAACATAACTTCCTGAGATCGAAGCATTGGTGAACGGCCCTCCCGATTGGGATTCCAACGTTCCGAGGCCAAGCACGAACGCTTTCCCCGACGCCACAAAATAAAATGAAGTTGAGAGGTCTCCGGGGAACTGGGGCCCGGAGAGACTGAGCGTTCCGCGGCCAAGTCCGTCTCCATCCACCGTGTACGACCCGCTAAACGGGACGCTTGTGGCCACATTGTTTTGATCCACAGTATCGCTTGTCCCGCCGACGGCGCTTGTTCCGTCAAATGTCGCCAACTCCACGTTGAGATCGCCCGGTCTGAAGACATCGTTATTAAGAACGTCCCCGGAGTAAACGACTGTCGACCCACTTAACGAGCTTGCGGTGAATGGCCCAGCGGACCGGCGCAGGGCAGTTCCTACAAGCAATGTCTCGTTGGCCGTTTCATTGGTTATGCCGTCGGTCTCAACAAATAGCAATTCGTTCGCAGAAATCACGTAGAACACAAAATCGGAAAATGGCCTGAACGATCCGTCAAAACTCATCTTTGCGGTTCCTCTCCCCCGTGCATCCACGTTGTACGTGCCCGCGAAAGATAGCGGCTGTGAATCGATCCCAGGGCCATTTCCAAGTGTGTCAGTTTGCCCCGCGCTCAACAACCCACTCTTCGCCGTGAACCTGCCTGTCGCCTCCCAAGTAAAGGATGTGGGTTCATAAAGACCGAAGTTGGGGGTGGGTTTCATAAAGAACGCAAAGTCTCCCGCAATGGCATCACTGCTGAACGCCGACGGGTCTTGCCGGGCAAGAGTTCCGCTGACAATGCGTACTTCCCCGACGCCGGAGCTGATTCCGCCCCCTAGTTTCCCCCTCCCCGCCACGCCCGAAACAATCGAACCCAATGCGAAGGAGAGAGAGAACGAGTAGCTTTTATCGGGATCGAAATCAGATCCCAAGACCAGAGTCATAGCGCCGCGGTTGTCTGAACCTACGGAGTAAGTGCCTCCGAGTATTGGTGTGTTCAAGCAATTGCAGAGGTAATTTCCTGAAAATATCGAGAAATACCCATCAAACACGCCACCGGTAATATTTCCGCTACCATCGGCGGTAAGGGTTCCCGCTATAACGCTTCCTCCACCCGTATCAACATCATTTAGATCGTCCGAGTGGATCTGAAATGCGTACGACCCTGTCAGCTTTGAGTTGTTCGCATTTGCGCCGAGCAGTACAGTAGCCGACCCGCTGACGGAGCCGCCCGCAACGGATGCCGCGGTCACTGTCACCATCGGCGGATTGGGAGTTGAGGCGGGCGCTGTGTACATCCCAGTTGGATCAATTGTTCCGCAAGTTGCTCCCGCGCACCCTGTTCCGGAAAGTGCCCAGTTGACGACGGGTATCGCGCCCTCGGGGACGCCTTGAGCTATAAACTGCTGCGCCCCATTATTCTGCACCGTCGCATTGCTTGGCGTAACAGAAATTCCCGTCGGCACTGGGGTGATCCTTACACTTGCCAACGCTTGCTTGGTTGGATCGGCCACAGAGGTCGCAATAATTTCTGCCTCCGCTTCCGAATCCCCTGCCTCTATGGCTGTCGGCGGCGTGTACTTTCCTGTCTGGTCAATTGTTCCGCAGCCCGCGTCACAGACGTAATCTCCCACGCTCCATGTCACTCCCTGATTCGACGGGTCGTTTTGAACTTGCGCGCTGAATTGCTGGATCTGCCCGATTTGCACGTTCGTGTTCCCTGGCGTGAGTATCACCGTGATCGGCGGCGAAGATGGAGCCAATAGAGTTACGGAACCCGATGCCGACTTGGTTGGATCTGCAATCGATGTCGCTACGATCCCTATGCCGGGGAAGTTACTGGTGACGGTTGCCGGGGACAAATATTTTCCGGTCGCGTCAATCGTTCCGCACAGCGCCGCCGTGCACACCACATTGCTGATGCTCCAGGTGACTCCCCTGTTCGTGGGATCGTTTTTCACCGTCGCTGTGAATTGTTCTGATTGCCCCGATTGAAGGGTCACGGGGGTGGCGGGGATGACGCTGACAATAATCGCTGGCGGCGCGCTTGTGCCGTCTCCGCATCCCGTCATTAGTCCAAAACACGAGATCACCAATATCGCGATTCCAAGCGTTGAAGCTGTTCCACGGTTCATATCACCCCCCCACTTGGCAACCAAGCAAGTTCGGCTGTCGCTCAGAAATACGGGAGGCAAGCCAACTAAGTCATGATGTCAGGCCGATTTTTTTTCTGATGGAATCCCGGCCAATCGTAAGTTGTCGATAATAGGTCACATAAATCGCCCAGCAATACGTTTTTACGAATTCGGGCCCTTCCGCGTTGACGCCGCCGATTGCCGTCTTCTCCGCGACGGAGTCGAAGTTCCGCTCGCCCCGAAGGTTTTTGAACATGAATATGCAAAATCCTATGCCCAGGCAAAAAGAGTGTCAATCGGACCGCCCGGCTGGGCAGGCTCAGATTCGTGACGATGAAGGCCCACTCGCGGAAACAGCTCCCCAAAGTGAAACTCCACCTTCGCCACCACCCGCCGCGCCGTTTTCCAACTGGCCGCTTGGTAGAGAAAGCTTTTGTACCAAACCACTGGCTTGTGGCTCGGCCTTCCCACGGGCCGCCTCAGCAACTCCGCAATGTCCCGCTCCTTCTAATGTATTTCAGTGTCCGCCCAGAGTATTTCCGTGTAGTTGTTTTGCCGAATTGCCCCCTAAATCCTTTTCATTTCAAGGCTTCGCGGTATTCCTTCTCCTGCTTGGCGTTTCTACCATTGGAAGTAGCACAGCCCGCCTGAATCGCTTGCGTGTCGGAGGACATCAATGAAAGTACTCGTCGGTACGGCGCTCTTATGTTTTCTGATCGCGGTCCCGTCTTACGCGTATCAGCAACAGGACCAACAGCAGCAACAACAAGACCAGGAAAAGGACAAGCAAAAGACCCAGGAGCAGCAGAAGCAGCAGGAAGATCGGGCGAAGCAGCAAAAGACTCAGGAGCAGCAGAACGCGAAGCAGCAACAACAGACTGAAAAGCAGCGGCAGGACGAAGTGAAGCGTCAGCAGGAACAGCAAACGAAGCAGCAAGAAAATCAGAGGAAACAGCAGCAGGAAGTGGCAAAACAGCAGCAAGAGGAAGCAAAGCGCACGCAACAACAGCGGGACCAACAACAGCGTGCGCAGGAACAGCGGAACGCGGCGCAGGAACACAACGCCACACGCGAACGCCGCATTCCCGATTCAGATTTCCATCGCCATTTCGGGCGCGAACATCATTTTCACGTCGACGTATCAATCCGGACCGATCGCCGCTTCAACTACGGAGGCTATTGGTTCGCCTACAACGAAGCATGGCCCCCCGACTGGAATCCGGGCGACGACTTCTACATCGATTTCATCGATGGCGAATACTATCTGATTGATCTGGATCATCCGGGCGTCAGGCTTCTCGTTGTCATCAACGGTTGATTCGCACCTTCACCGTGCGGTTCGGTTCGAAATCCAGCTCGATCATCCGAACCGCACACCTTTTTTCCTGAGTCTCCATCATCCAGATTGCGAAACTGTTCGTCCGTATTGCGCGTGTGAAGCTCTGCGAGTAGGCTAGCGGTGTCGCATCCAACTTCCGTTCAATCGCGGGCTAGGCCAACAGCGATGGTTCCACTGGCTCGCGCAAAGTCCTATAATCGGGGCATCCGGTCCGGGGTGGTTTTCAAAACGCAGTGAGACGGAGGAGAACATGCAAGCAGATCGTGTCGACGTCTCGTGGGATCAGGGGAAGTCCAGCTGGCTCGTCCGGATCGCGAGTGGTGAAGAGGTGATCCGCCGCCACTGCAGTATGCCGAAGGACGCCGACGACCAGTCGCTCCGATCGGCGGCGCAGAAAACCGCACGCGATGAGGGCTATGAAGGCGGCGCAATCAACATTCAGCGCTAGCGGGAAGTGCCGCGCTCAATCGCGGCTTGCGGCGTAGACTGCGCCCGCGAAGCGCCTCATCAACTGAGCGAAGCACCGCGTCAGATCTTCGGCAGCACGATTCCTTGCTGCGCCTGGTATTTCCCTTTTTTGTCTTTGTAGGAAACTTCGCAGGGCTCGTCTGATTCGAAGAACACCACCTGGCACAATCCTTCGTTCGCGTAAATCCGCGCGGGCAGCGGAGTCGTATTGCTGATTTCGAGCGTCACGAATCCTTCCCACTCCGGCTCGAACGGCGTCACGTTCACGATGATTCCGCACCGCGCATACGTCGATTTCCCCACGCAGATGGTCAGCACGTTCCGCGGGATTCGGAAGTATTCCACCGATCTTCCCAGCGCGAACGAGTTCGGCGGCACGATGCAGACCGGCCCTTTGAACTCCACGAACGACTTCGCGTCGAAATGTTTTGGGTCCACGATCGACGAGTTCACGTTCGTGAAAATCCGAAACTCATCCGCCACCCGCATGTCGTATCCATACGACGAAACTCCGTAGCTGATGACGCCGTCCCGAACCTGCCGGTCCTCGTACGGCTCGATCATCTTGTGCTGCAACGCCATCCTGCGAATCCACTTGTCAGACTTGACGGCCATCCAATCCCTCGCTCTCGGATAAGTGAAAAGAGATCCTCTCGATTCGGTCTCGCGCCGCGCTCGGTTGCCACCGATTGGCCCCAAAGGGCCGGCCCTTGCCGCCCCAAACCCGCGTCGCGTCAGGCTCCAACGAAGCTGCGCAGTGTATTACACCCCCATCGGCTTGACAACCCGCAAACCCCTGACTAGCATAGGTTTCCGGTTGGTGGGAGGCATTGTGATCAAGCTCGACATCGTCAACGCGATCGTCCAGAAGACCAGCGTCACCCGCAACAAGGCCGAGCAGGCCGTCGAGACCATTTTTGAAGCCATGAAGAACGCCCTCGGTCGTGGTGACCGCATCGAGCTTCGCCGTTTCGGTGTCTTCAACGTCAAGCGCCGCAAGACCGGCATCGGCCGCAACCCCCGCACCGGCCAGCAGGTCCACATCCCGCCCGGCAAGGCCGTCCGCTTCAAGCCCGGTAAGGAACTTCAAGAGCTTCCGACTGAGAAATCCTGATACTGGCTCGTTCAAGTTCGGCCCTTTCGAAAGTTGTGCCGTCGAGTCGCGCCCGGGCATCCAAAGAGTGTTCATGAGCAGCTCCTCCGGCACCAACGGTAACGGTCACGGACGCCTTCCCCTCGAAGTCATCGAAATGCGGTTTCCCCAGCCGGTCGAAGCGCCGGTTCGCCGCCTTCGCAAGCGTCCGCTCTGGCCCGCCGTACTTTTGCTTTTGCTGACCGTCGTCTCCACGCTCGCCGTGGGCTCCGAATTTGCCATTTCCTATTCTCAGAATCGCGAGCCCTTCTCCGGCCCCGATCCCTACGCACGAATGTTCGCGCCGTTTGAGAATCCGCGCCTGCTGGTCCTGGGCGTCCCGTTTTCCTTCACTCTCCTGACCATCCTGATGGCTCACGAACTCGGCCACTTCTTCGCCTGCCGAATTTATGGCATCGACGCCAGCTATCCCTATTTCATTCCCGCTCCCACTCTCTTCGGCACGTTCGGCGCCTTCATCCGGATTCGCTCGCCTATCACCACGCGCCGCGCGTTATTTGATGTCGGCCTCTCCGGCCCCGTGGTCGGCTTCGTTCTCGCCGCGCCCGCGATGGCCTTTGCCGTCGCCACTTCAAAAGTCGTTCCTGGCGCTACCGCCGATGCCAACATTCTCTTCGGCATTCCGCCGCTGATGCGTGGCCTGATCGCGCTCTTCCATCCGGGCATCGATCCGCAGTGGCTTCTCCTCAATCCCATTGGACGTGCCGCCTGGGTCGGATTATTCGCCACCGCGCTGAATCTTCTTCCTGCATGGCAGCTCGACGGCGGCCACATCCTTTACAGCGTCGCGAACAAATTCCATCAGCGCATTTCTCTTACGGTTGCTCTTGCTCTGCTGGGAATCGGCATCGAAGGCCACGGATACCGCGGAGTCACCTGGATTCTCTGGGGCGGCCTTCTCACAGTTCTGTCTCTGCGTTTCCGCCATCCGCCTTTGTACGATCCCTGGGAGCCGCTCGACCGTTCACGCCGCGCGTGGGCCGTTGTCGCGCTTCTGATTTTCGCGCTCTCGTTCACTCTCTGGCCAGCCACCCAGCTCCAGTAAGCCGCGCCGGGCCGTCGCTTCGCGCCGCCCTACGCGAGCGACGTCGGGTCCACGTCCACGATCACCGCCGTATCCGGAATTTTCTTCCCCGCGCAAAAATCCAGTGCTCCGCTCAGCGTATGTGCCAGGGCCGACCTCCTCGGCGCCTTCAGCACGAACTGAAATCGATAATCCTTTCGCAGTTTCGCCAGCGGCGCCGCCGCAGGCCCCAGAATTTTCATTCCCAGCCGCTCGAACGGCGCGAAGTATTCCGCCAGGGCGCGCGACCACCGGATCGCATTCTCGATTTTCCGGTCGCGCACCAGCACGCTCGCCAGCGCCGCAAACGGTGGGTAGTGCAGCATCCGCCGGAAGTGCGCCTCCTTCTCGTAGAACGAAACATAATCCTGCTGCACCGCGTACTGAATCGCGTAGTGCTCCGGATAATACGTCTCCACCAGCACTTCACCCGACAGCGTTCCGCGTCCCGCGCGCCCCGCCACCTGCGTCAGCAGTTGAAACGTCCGCTCCGCCGCGCGAAAATCCGGCCGCCCAAGCGCCAAGTCCGCCGCCACCACTCCCACTAGCGTCACCCTCTGAAAATCGTGACCCTTCGCCACCATCTGGGTTCCCACCAGAATGTCCAGCTCGCCTTCCGCAAACGCGCCCAGCACCTGCTGGTATTCACGCTTCGTCCGCACCGTATCGCGGTCCAGCCGCGCGATCCGCGCCTTCGGAAACTGCTCCCGCAAATACTCATCCACGCGCTCGGCCCCGTCGCCGACGAAATACATGAACTGCGCCTTGCACTTTGGGCAATCCTTCGGCGGCCGAATCGAATACCCGCAGTAGTGGCACTCCAGCCGCTGCCGGCTCTTGTGATACGTCAGCGCGATGCTGCAATCGCGGCATTGCACCACCGCGCCGCAGCTCCTGCACAGCATCGACCACGAATAGCCGCGCCGGTTGATCAGCACCATCGCCTGGGTCGACTCCTCCAGCCGCAGCGCAATCGCCGCTCGCAGCGTCTCGGATACCGGCGTCGCCTTGTGCTGCCTCCGGAAATCTTCGCGCAGGTCGACGATCTTCACGTCCGCCAGCGGCCGATTCGCCACACGCTGTGCCAATTCCAGCAACCGGTATTTTCCGGCGCGCGCGTTGTGATAGGTCTCGAGCGACGGTGTCGCGGACCCCAGCAGCGCCACCGCTCCCTCGATTCGCGCGCGATACACCGCCACGTCGCGCCCGTTGTATCGCGGCGTTTCCTCCTGCTTGTAAGCGGACTCTTGCTCCTCGTCCACAATGATCAGGCCCAAATTGTGAAGCGGCGCGAACACCGCCGACCGCGTCCCCACTACCACGCGCGCCTCGCCGTTTCGCACGCGCCACCATTCTCGCGCCCGCTCCACGTCCGGCAGCGCGCTGTGCAGCACGGCTACGGTCGCGCCGAATCGCGCCCGCACCAGCCGGCTGATCCACAGCGTCAACGCGATCTCCGGCACCAGCACGATGGCAGACTTTCCTCGCGCCAGCGCCGCGTCCACCGCGCCCAGATACACTTCGGTCTTCCCGCTCCCCGTCACGCCGTGCAGCAGTCCCGCCGTAAACTTGCCGGCCACCACCCAGCGCCAGACTTCGCCCAGCGCCTCCTTCTGTTCCACATTCAGCACGTTCGTCGGAGGCGTGAAATCCGTTTCCCACGGATCCTCGTCCGCTGCGACGGGCTCCTCCCAGCTCTGTAGCCGTCCAGCCTTTTCCAGCTTCTGAATCGCAGCTCGCGACGCCTTCGCCTTGGTCAGCAGAATCGCCAGCGGCACCGGACCGCGCGTCGCCGTCAGCACCTCGCGAATCCGCTCCTCTGCCTCCGTCTTGAGCGGTTCCCGGTTCGTCTCATTCCACGCAATGATCTTCTGCGTTCGCGCCTTCCGGTGCCGCGCTACGTCATGCGCGATCAGCAGTCCGCGCCGCACCAGCCGTTCCGCTGCGCCTTCGCCGCCGGGCCACTTTCGCACTTTCAGCGAAGGCGCCGCCTCGCTTTCCGCGTCGATGCGTCTCAAAAGCGCCATGTCGTCCGGCTCTGCTTCGGCCGCATCCGCCAGCGCGAGTTGCGCTAGATACGCTCGCCCTGCTTCCGTCAATTCATACTCGCGGTCGTGGCGCAGTTCGATTTCAGGAGGCAGCATCGACCGCAGCGTTTCTCCGATCGGCGCCACGTAGTACTGGCTGATCCACTGCCCTAATTCGATTAGTTTCAAGGGCAGTGCCGGCCTCGCGTCCATCAGCTCCGAGATTTCGCGAATTCGGTTGCCCGCCGCCTCTTGCGGCAGCCGGGGCGATTCGCCGATCGCCACGCCCACCATGGCTCGGTTGCGGAACGGCACCACCACGCGCCGCCCGATCAGGGGCTCTCCGTTCAGCGAGGAAGGAATCAGGTAGGTGAAGGTCGAGCGCAGAGGGACCGGCAGCGCGACCTCGCAATAGCGTGGGGACATGACAGCGCAGTAGTGTAGCAGCGAACTCCGCCCTTCGCCTGTGATGCAGGCCCCGCTTGGGCCCTCGAGGCACGATTGGAGTTGCGTCCTACTACGTCAGCGAAGGCCAAGACTCGTCTTTCGAATCTCAAATGGCTCCGTTGATTTCCTCGTGGAACGCAACATTGGTTCGGCACGGCCGCCGAACTTGTCGGCCTGAGCGGAGCGTCCCGACGCTCTTTTGCGCGAAAATCGCGCCTTTACGATTTTTCCGTCGGGACGCGCAGTCGAAGCCTGCCTGCCGCAGGCAGGGATCTCTCTTCCAACCTATCGAAATAGGGGATGTCGACGGAGCATCTCAAATTTCAAATGGCTTTGTTGATTTCCTCATGCGAACGCACGCCGCTGCCCATTTTCTCGGCACGACCTGCGAACTTTGTCATCCCGAGCGAAGCGTCCCGACGCTTTTTTTCCGCGAAAATCGGCCTTTTTCGATTTTCGCGTCGGGACGCGCAGTCGAGGGACCTCTCTTCAAACCCGTCAAAATCCGAGGATGTCAACAGAGCCATTTCAAATTTGACATTTTGAAATATGAAATTGCCTTTGCTTAGGTTTTCTCCGCGCCTCTGCGGTGGACTTGTCTCGCCTTCCTCTCAAATTTGAAATTTCGAATCGCTTTTTCTTTCCATTTTCCCTTTTCTCTTTTCCGTTCTTTATCTGTGTTTATCTGTGTTCATCTGTGGTTCCAACTTCACTTTACAAACGGCGCAGCCTCGCCCCACTTCCCCTCGAACACAAACGACTCGAGGGGCTTCCTCGTTCGCGGCGCTGTCTCGCGCTCGCGCAGCCCGTCGGGCAACGTCGCCGGATCGCCCGGATACCCCAGTGCGAATCCAGCCACCGCCTCATATCCTTCTGGAATCCCCAGCAGTTGCCGCGCCTTATCCGGCAAAATGCCTCCCATCTGGTGCACTTGAAGACCCAGCGCCGCTGCCTCCACCGCCAAGTTCGACGCAGCCTGGCCCACGTCGTGAAACGCGTGCCGGTTCGCCTCGCCATTATGCTCAAACTTTAGCCTCGCTACGCTCAGTCCAATCACTGGCGCATGCTTCGCCCACGCCTGGTTGAACTCCATGAAGGATTCGAGCACGCGCTCGAAGCTCTTCTTGTCGTCCTGCGTCGCCACAATGAAAAACCACGGTTGCGCGTTGTACGACGATGCCGCCCACCGCGCTGCCTCAAACAGGCTCCGCAGCTTCTCCGGTTCCACAGGCCGCTTGTCGAATGCCCGCGGGCTCCACCTCTCGCTCAGGAGTTGATGAATCGGTGCCGAAGTTTCTGCATGTCTCGTTACATCTGCCATGATGACGTCTCCTTGAAGAATTTCATCCCTGCCGGATTGTTTTGGTCGCAACGCGCTACTGGCATGTAGCGAACCACAATGGGCGGCGCGACCAACCCTCACCGCGCCGCCGCCCTCAACCGTTAGGCTGTTGCCGTCTTCCGTGCGTCCACTGCGTAGCCGCCCGCCCCGCTGGCCGCGAGAATCAGCAGTCCGCCCATGATCGCCAGGTTCTTCATGAAGTGAGCCTGATTGTCCATTTTTTCCATTCCCTGAAGCGCCCAGAAGTTGTGAAACAGAAATGTTGTCGGAATCACGTACAGAAAAAGGATCCACGATGCGATTGTCGTCTTGAACCCTACAAGCACTGCCAGCCCTCCCAGAATCTCCACCGCTGCCGCGATACCCAATGCCACAGCCGGCATCGGCAATCCCTTGGCCGCCACATACCCAGTCATCATCGAAAAGGCAATCACTTTTGAGAGGCCGCTTCCTATGAAGACCCCGCTCAGCAGGATCCGTCCGATCAACTTGACCGCACTGCCCGGCGAATTCGCCATTTTCATCTCCCTCCGTGTGTTTTTTTCCTCTTACCCCAGGTCGAACAGCAAAACTTCCGATGCGTCCTTCGCTTCCACCCGCACTTCCGGTTCCTTCGACACAGCCACGCCGTCGCCCGCTTTCAGCTCCGTTCCGTTCACGCGAACCGCTCCGCGCGCGATCTGCAGCCACGCGTGACGTCCCGCATCGAGCGTGTGCTTCGCCTCCGCGCCCTTGTCGAGCCGAGCGATGTGTAGGTCCGCATCCTGATGAATCGTGATTGGAGCTCTCGGTCCTGCGACGTGATGGAACTCTCCCCGCAGCTCCGCATCCGAGAAAGCCAGTTGCTCGTACTCCGGTTTCAATCCTCTCCGCTCCGGCAGGATCCAGATTTGCAGCAGGTGCACCGGATCCTTCTTCGACGGGTTGAACTCGCTGTGCATCACGCCCGTTCCCGCGCTCATGTGCTGCAGTTCGCCCGGACGGATCACTCCGCTCCCGCCCGTGCTGTCGCGGTGCTCGATCGCGCCTTCCAGAATCCATGTCAGGATTTCCATGTCGCGGTGAGGATGCATCCCGAAGCCTTGCCCCGGCGACACCACGTCCTCATTCAGCACGCGCAGCGTGCGGAAGTTCACGTGTTCCGGGTCGTAATACTGATCGAAAGAAAATGTGAATCGTGTGTCCAGCCACGAAAGCTTGTTTCGCCCTCTCTCGTCACTCGGTCTCACTTGCAGCATGTTCGGTCTCCCTCTTCCTTCTTTCCTCGCACAATTCTTCGCCGCCTTTTCCCAACTTCCTGCACAGGTGGCGCAAGCCCTCTTGCTCCTGCTCATTCAGTGCCGAAAAAACTCTCACAATCGCTTCCACGTGCTTGGGGCATACGTCCGTAATCTGTTCGCGCCCTTTCGCCGTCAGGTGAATCATCACGTTCCGGCGATCATCCTTCTGGCGTTCCCGACGCACCAGCCCCAGCTTCGCGAGATTGTTCACTACCAGCGTCACGTTTCCGCCGCTGCGCAAGAGCTTCTTCGCCACCGTCTTCTGGCACATGGGCCCCAGGTGGAAGATCGCCTCGAGCACCGCAAACTGCCCCAGCGTCAACCCGTGGCTCTCGATATCCTCGGCCAGCTTGCGCATCACCGAGTCGGACGCCCGCACCAGATTGATGTGTGCATTCAGCGCCCGGATCGCCTTCTCGTTCCCTTGAAAATGCGTAGGCATCTGTCTGTAAATAAAGTACTTAGCTATCGCTTATCCGAAATTGCTGCCTGGCGGCTGCCAAATTCGTTTAAGCTCAAACGAATAGATGCAGCTCTGCCTCCCAAGGATTCATGGCTTCCATGGGCCCCACCAGCCCTAACAGCCTCCAGCCCGGCAGTCTCCAGCCTCCGGCTTCCAGCTTTCCTGTATTGAACCTTCGCCCAGTCCGGTCTAATCTCTCTGCAGTTCCCGGGGGTGAGAACGGCACAGGTTTTTACCGTTTCTCTGTCTTAGGCTCGGCCGGAGCGGAACGGTGTCAGGCCGGACCACGTTCTCATCCCAGAGCTCTTATGGGCGAAACGCCAAAGCGAGCGCGCATGTCCGAATCGAAGCTGCAGTTGCGCGAAGTCATCGAAAAGTATCTGGCCGCCGCGGGAGGGTATGGCCACGAAGTCGCTCTCGGTGCGCTCGGGTTCTCCCGCGAGGAAGTCGAGGACGCTTTCAGCCTCTTCGACGAGGACTACCACATCGGCCGCTTCTTCCACTTCCGCAGCGCCGCCGGCGAAAGCTATATGATCGACGGCTTCCCCCAGACCCACGTCTCCATCGACGCCTCCATCCAGTCCATCCTCTGACGCGCTAACTTCTTCCCCTTGAAAACGTCCCTTCGAGGGTTAAGATGGCGTGTCGCTGCTTCGCCGGGGAGACGCGGGATTCTGCCCTTCGACAAAATAGTTGGCCGTGTTCATATTGCTGTAACATTCGTTTGCTATAATCCGCGATGGCGCGTCTTGCGCCAGAAGGGAGGGCAACGTACCGTGCCTCCGGAGGGGCAGAGGGAGTCTAATCGCAACAGTCCAGAATTAGAAATTCCCGTAACTCCTTGAAAACCAACATGATCCAAAATTCTAATCGCAACAAATCAGCCATACCTTTCATCGCTGTCCTGGTCTTCGCTCTGGCCTTCTTCGCCGCTTTGAGTGCCGCGCCGAACCAGTCCAAGGACGCCAAATCGTCCCAGAACCCGCCTCCGCCCGTCTCGACCCTCCCGCCGCTCCCGGCTCTGACCGTCTCGAAATCCGATGTCGTCCCCGACCTTGCCAAGCGCGTCGCCCGGTTCCAGCGCGTCAAGATGCCCTTTCACTCGATGGACCTGACGCACGCCCAGCGCAAAATGATCATCAAGCTCGTCGATGCGGCCGGCCTGCTCGACTGCATCTACTGGCGCCAGAGCGATCCCGAAGGCCTCCAACTCTACGTCTCGCTCGCCAAGAGCAAGGATCCCAAGGACGAGCTCCTTCGCCGCTATCTCAAGATCAACGGCAGCCGCTTCGATCTCGTCGACGACGACAAGCCCTTCGTCGGCACCACTCCCATGCCGCCCGGCCGGGGATATTTCCCCGAAGACTTGACCCGCGCCGAATTTGACGCATACGTTGCGCAGCACCCCGCTCAGCGCGCGCTCCTCTTCGATCCCTTCACGATCGTCGAGCGCAAGAATGAGCTCCTCGACACAGTTCCGTACCACGTCGCCTATAAGGATTTTCTCGATCTCATGGCGCAGGACCTGCGCGATGCCGCCGACCTGAGCGAAGATGACCCGGCCTTCGGAAAATTCCTGCGCCTCCGTGCCGCCGCGCTCCTGAACGACAACTATTACGCGAGCGACATTGCCTGGCTCGGCCTCCAGGACCCGAAAATCGATATCGTCTTCGCGCCTTACGAAACCTATCTCGATAGCCTCCTTGGCGTGAAAACCTCCTACGGCGCGGCCGTGATGATTCGCGACGATGCTGAGAGCCAGAAGCTGTCTGTCTTTCAGAAATATGTCCCCGATCTTCAGGAGGCGCTGCCGCTTCCAGCCGAGGATCTCCCATCGAAGCGCGGCAAGCAGTCGCCGATGGAAGTGATGGACGCCATCTATCGCGCGGGCGATCTCCTCCACGGCTATCAAGCCGTCGCCGACAATCTGCCGAACGATCCCCGCGTTCACGAGGAAGCCGGCTCGAAGAAAATCTTCTGGAAGAATTTCATGGACGCGCGAGTGAACTATGTCGTGCTGCCGCTCGCGCGCCACGTGATGCGCCTGAGCCAGGCCGAACTTGCGTCAGGCGAAGGCTATCTCGACGACACGATGATGCACGAAATCGCCCACGGCCTGGGTCCCGCCTACGCCGTCACGCCCTCGGGCAAAGTGAGCATCAACGAAGCCATCGGCCCGCAATACTCCGCGCTCGAGGAATCGAAAGCGGACGTTGTCGGAATGTTCTGCTTGAAATGGCTGATCGACCACGGAGCAATGCCGAAAGAAAAAGAACAGATGATGTACGCGTCTTACGTGGCGGGGATCTTCCGCACCGTGCGCTTCGGAATCGCCGAAGCACACGGCCAGGGGGAAATGATGCAGTTCAATTACCTGGTCGAACAAGGAGCCATTCGCGTCGCGCCTGGTCTCGGCGGAGTCTACGAAATCGACTTCGACAAGATCCCAACGGCCATCGCGTCGCTCGCGAAGGAATTGCTCGAGCAGGAAGCCACCGGCGACCGCGCGCGCGCCGAAGCGTGGTTCAAGAAATATGCCGTGATGCCGCCGGAACTCGCGGCCCTCCTCGCCAAGACCACCGACATTCCGATTGATGTCGACCCGGACTTCTCTTTCAATCCGCCGGTGACTCTCACTGCGCCGCCACCGCCGCCTCCGCCGATGCGAGATGAATGATGCGAATCAAATCAGTGAAGTCGACGAGGAGAAAGGAACTGCGGGGAAAGTTGGGACGCTTCGATGCGGGGCGCTACGGCTTGAAAGTGTCGCCGCACTTCTGTTTCTTCACGCGCTTCGATGTTATGTCCAGCGCGTAGCAGCGCGACTTTTCATCCTTTACAAAGATTGAATTCTTCACGAGCTTCAGATTCGTGATGAACACCCACTGCCTTTCTTCGTCGTGCTTCCAGAATTTGACGTCCGTGTGGAAGATCTTCGCTTCCCATTGCACCTGCCCTGACCTCGCGTCCGAAGCGACCACGAATTGATCCTTCCCGTCCCCTTCGGCTGTATACCGCACGCCGTCGGATACCACCGGCGTCACCGTCGGCAGCGTTCTCTTCGGCGTGTCCGCCGCTCCTAGCAGCGCGACCACGACGCAGGGAATCAGGATCCTCCAACGAAACCGACTCTTCATCACGAACCTCTGCGCGCTAGTCTACGACAGGATGAGGAAAAACAAAGGGAGCTTTCGGCAGAAACGCTATTTCACCGGCACGCTGACTTGCTGCAGCCGTGATGCCAGCGCCTGGTGCTCCGCGCGAATCGCGTCGGGCAGGCGATTGCCGAACCGCGCGAAGAATTCGCCGGTCGCTCGAGTTTCTTCGGCCCAGGCAACCGGATCGACGCGCAGAAGCTCCTCCAACGCATCCCGCGAAATCGCCAGACCATCGAGCGTTAGCGATCCGGCGGTGGGAACGAATCCGATGGGTGTCTCCGCAGCCTGCGCTCGCCCCTGGATTCGACCGAGCATCCACTTCAGCACGCGGACATTTTCCCCATAGCCGGGCCAGAGGAATTTTCCGTCTGCGCCCTTCCGGAACCAGTTGACGTGAAAAATCTTCGGCCGTTGCTTGATCTTCGGGCCCATTGCCAGCCAGTGCGCGAAATATTCCGCCATGTTGTAACCGCAGAAGGGAAGCATCGCCATCGGGTCGCGGCGCGTGACGCCCACCGCCCCCGTTGCTGCGGCCGTCGTTTCCGATGCCATCGTCGCGCCGACGAAGACCCCGTGCTGCCAGTCGCGCGATTCGTAAACCAGCGGTGCGAGATGAGCGCGGCGCCCGCCAAAAATGATCGCCGAAATCGGAACGCCGGCAGGATCGTCCCAATGCGCTGAAATCGAAGGCGACTGATTCGCCGGGACGGTGTAGCGCGCATTTGGATGCGCCGCCGGCCCGGAACCGGGCGTCCATCGCTCGCCTTTCCAGTTTGTCAGTTCCTCATGCGGCGGGCCGTTGATGCCTTCCCACCAGGGTTCGCGGGAGGCCGTCATCGCGGTGTTCGTGAAAATCGAATCGTGGTGCAGAGCGGCGCGAACATTCGGATTCGTCGTGGCATTCGTGCCGGGCGCGACCCCGAAAAACCCCGCTTCGGGATTGACGGCTCGAAGCGTTCCGTCCGCGGCTATGTGCATCCACGCGATGTCGTCGCCGACGGTCCAGACTCGATACCCCTGATCTTGCAGCGCGGAAACCATCATCGCGAGATTCGTCTTCCCGCACGCGCTGGGGAACGCTGCAGCCATGTATGTCACTTTGCCCGAGGGATCCTCGAGCCCCAGAATCAGCATGTGCTCCGCCATCCAGCCTTCGCGGCGCGCCATCCAGCTGGCGATGCGCAGCGCAAAGCATTTCTTGCCGAGCAGTGCATTGCCGCCGTAACCGGAGCCAATGCTCCAGATCAACTTCTCTTCGGGAAAGTGGAGGATGAACCGGCGCGAAGGATCGAGATCGCCGAGCGAATGCAGCCCCGGAACAAAATCGGAAGAAGAGCCGAGACGTTCGAGCGCCACCTTGCCCATGCGCGACATGATGCGCATGCTGGCGACAACGTACGGACTGTCGGTGATTTCCACGCCGACACGGCTGTACGGCGAAGCAGCGGGGCCGAGAATATACGGCACCACATACATCGTGCGGCCCTTCATCGAACCGTGGAAAAGCGGCCGCACTTTGCTTTTCGCTTCTTCCGGCAGCATCCAGTTGTTCGTCGGACCCGCATCGTCCTTGGAGCGCGTGCAGATGAATGTGACGTTTTCAGTGCGAGCTACGTCGTTGGGATTGCTCAGATGAAGATAGCAGCGCGGGTAGGTCTTCTCATTCAGCGCGATGAACGTGCCATCGCGAAGCATTTCCTGGGTCAGTCGTTCGATTTCTTCCTGGGAACCGTCGCACCAGTGGATTTTTTCAGGCCTGGTCAGACGCGCCGATTCTTCCACCCAGGTTTCAAGCGGTGTAGACACCGAACCTCCCGGCAAATCAGCGGGGGAACGTCGCCCGGCAGAGCAACAGCATCAACAGAAATACCCGGCACAACCTTGCTAAAAAAGTTTAGAGCAGCCAAAAGGGAATTGCAAGGTTGCCCGCCCGGGAGGATGCGCAGAGTGCGCCAAACGAGGAACTATTCCTGGCGAAGCGCCTGCATGGGATCGACACGGGCGGCCCGCTGCGCCGGGACGTAACAAGCCAGCAGGGCGGCGGACATCAAAAGCAAGGCAACGGCGCTGAACGCCGTGGCGTCGATGGTACCGACGTTGTAGAAGAGCGAATGCATCACTCTCCCAACGAAATAGGAACCAGCGAGACCCAGAACGAGTCCCATCGAGGCGAGCAACATTCCTTCGCGCAGGACGAGCGCTAGTACGCGCCCCGTCCCCGCGCCGAGGGCCATCCGCAGGCCGATTTCGTGTGTACGCTGCGCCACCGCGAATGACATCACGCCGTAGATTCCCAGCGCGGCCAAAAGGAGCGCGATTGCTGCAAAGCCACCGAACAGAAACGCGGTGAAGCGGTCGCCCGCCATCGACTCGTCCATGATTTGGTCCATCGTCTTCGGGTCAGCCAGCGGCAAATTGGGATCCTGCGTTTGAACGATGTCGCCAATGCTCTTGCTCAGAGCTCCCGGATCGCCCGCGGCGCGGACTGCAATTGCCGCTTGCGGCCACCGGCTTTGCCAGAAGGGCACGTCGATTTCCGGGAAGCCATCGCCTTTGGGTCCGCCGTTTCGCACATTGTGGTAGACACCCACAATTTGCCATTCAATTTCCGGGCCGAGATTGGTGACCCCCGGAATCAACTGCTCCACCAGAATCCGCTGCGTCAGCGGGTCGACATCAGGGAAATATTTCTTCGCGAACGTCTCGTTCACGACCGCAACAGGAACTCCACCGGCGATATCCTGATCCGTGATGGCGCGCCCTCGATCGATTCGAATGCCAAACGTCTGAAAGTATTGCGGCGTCACCATGTTGAACCCCGCGCCGGGACGCTGCGAACGATCGGAGACCAGTTTTCCGACGATCTGAAACGGCATGCCGAAGTTCACGCCCTGCAACGGCATGCCTTCGGAAGCCGAAGCGGATGAAACGCCCGGGAGCGCTTCGATTTTCTCGAGGAGCTGCCGGTAGAAGGAGGTGATTTGTTTCGGATCCGTCAGGCGCCCGTCCGGAACCGGCAGAAAGAACGTGAGCAAGTGGTCGCTGCGGAATCCAAGGTCCACGTGCGCCACGTTCCACAGGCTGTGAATCGCCAGGCCGCCGCCCGCCAGGAGGCTGAGCGCGAGCGCGAACTCCGCGACCACGAGTGCGCGTCGCAGGCCGTGGCGTCCCGCGCCCATCGCCGAACGGCCTCCTTCCTTCAGCACGTCGTTCAAATTCATTCGGGCAGCCCGCCACGCCGGCGCGCAGCCAAACAGGATTCCCGCAACCAGGCTGGCTGCGATGGTGAACAACAACACGGGAACGTTCAGCCGCAGGTCGGCTTCGGAGGGCAGCGTGAACGGCGGCATCATCGCGATGATGAGCTGCAGAAGTCCCCACGCCAGCACAATGCCAACCACGCAGCCGACAAGCGCGAGCGCAACGCTCTCCGCCAGAAATTGCCCGAAGAGACGTTTCCGCGATGCGCCGAGCGAAGCCCGCACGGCAACTTCCTTTTGCCGCGTCGTTGCTCGTGCCAGCAGCAGGTTCGCCACATTCGCGCACGCGATCAGCAGAACGAATCCCACGGCGCCCATCAGCAGCCACAGCCCGCGGATCACGTCGCGATCGAGAAAGTCATTTTTTAGCGGCTCGACGCTCGCGCTCCAGCCCTTGTCGGATTTCGGATAGACCTCGGCAAGGTGACGCGTGATTCGGTCCATGTCTGCATTTGCTTGTGCCAGCGTCACGCCGGGTTTCAGGCGCCCCATGACGAGCAGCCAATGGAACTCGTGATTGATTTGATCGGGCTTGAACGCCAACGGAATATCCACCACGTTTTGCAGACGGTCCGCGGGACCCGGCGCAAGGACGCCCACGATGGTGTAAGGCTCCCCGTTCATTTGGACTTGCTTGCCGATGATGTTGCGGTCCGAGTCGAAGCGGCTCTTCCACAATTTGTTCGAGAGAATCGCCTCGTGATCTTTGCCGACCTGGCCCTCTTCAGGAAGAAAATCGCGGCCCATCAGGAAACGGTGGCCCATCATTGCCTGAAAGCCCGGCGTCGCGGCTTGCGCTTGCACGCGCTCAGGCCGGTTCGACGTCGAAAGATTGATGCTCGCCCCGCTCCACGCTCCCATCGATTGGAAGACGGTGTTCTCCCGCTGCCACTCCAGAAAATTTCCGGCCGCCGTCACGTTGCGGTTGCCCTGAATCTTCGACCAGACCATCATGAGTTGTTCGGGATGCGGATACGGGAGAGGCGCCAGCAGCGTGGCGTAGACCACGCTGAAGATCGCGGTGTTCGCTCCGATGCCCAGCGCCAGCGCGAGCACGGCAACTGACGCAAAGCCGGGATTCTTCAGCAGCAGCCGAAAGCCGAATTGCAGATCACGCCATAGAGTGCTCATGTGTCCTTCCCGTTGAACGGGCCGCCCGAATGCCTGGCGCTGCTCCCCAGCCAGTCATCACTGTAAACGCACGAACCGGCGCAATTGTTCCTCCATATCGCGAAGTGCTACACGCTGTAGCATTAAAGGACTTATCTCAGGCTCGCCCTCATGAGCAGGACTCCCGCGTCCGAATTTGATTCTGCCGCTGTCCGCTTGCGGACATCTGAGCTGATCTCTGCCGCTGCCGTCGCGCGCATTGAACCCTTGAGCGCCATCACGCAAAGGGATACTGTTCGCTGGTCAGCAAGGAGTGTCCGCATTGAAAGGAGCACGATGAGAGACAAGCGAATCACCTCGACGTGGTTAGCTCTCCCGGCCGTTCTCATTTTGGCCGCCTTGTGCGCACAAGCGAGCGACACGGGCTGGAAGCAGCTTTGGAATCACAAGGATTTCACGGGATGGGAGCACGTGGGCCCGGGAAAATTCGTCATCGAGAACGGCCTGCTCAAGTCCGAGGGCGGCATGGGGCTGCTGTGGTACACGCCGGAAAAGTTGGGGAACTGCGAGATTCGCGTCGTCTACAAGACGACGAAGAAGAGCGACAACTCCGGCGTCTTCATCCGCATTCCCGAAAAGCCAACCGAGGAGTGGATGCCGGTCAACCGAGGTTACGAAGTGCAGATCGATGACTCCCAGGACGACTACCACATCACGGGCGTCCTCTACTCCTTGACGAAAGCTATGGCCAAGTCCGGCAAAGTCGGCTGGAACACAATGGACATCACGCTCGACGGCACGCACACGATCGTCACGTTGAATGGCGAGAAGGTGACCGATTTCACCGAAGGCGAATCCGTTCCACCCAAAGTGAAAAGCTATGAGCCCGACCGCGGGCCTCGCCCCGAAATGGGCTACATCGGCCTCCAAAATCATTCCGATAGCGACACGGTGTACTTCAAGGAAGTCGCCGTGCGCCCGCTGAAGAAATAGCCGGGGCAACAAGCGATCCGATGTCGCCGCGTGGCAATCGCTGCGCCACTTCGTCTCTCATCGCGAATGCTATACTTCGCCCGTGTACGCGCGAAAATTGGAGGCTGAAATTGTGATCGGCACCGAGCGTCGTCCGATGCCGCTCGATTGGCTCGATAGCTTCTGCATGCGCAATTTCACTGGCTCGGCCGAATTTGACGACACTCTCCCCGTTGGCGAGGGCCGCCTCGAAGCCGGCCTTCGCGTTGATCCTGCCAGGCTGGCGGACGCGATGAGCGAATGGTTGACGAAGCGCGGGAAAGGCAACGGCCAGCCGGTGCGCGTGGAACTCCGCGAGTTGAAGTGACCGCTTTCGGACAGATTGCTTCTGATTTCAGGATCGGAAGACTACAGATTGCGGTAGGATTCGCAAAATAGAAGAGCCGGGCTTGCTCTGCGGATGACTGGGGCGTTGCAGCGGTCATCGCAAGGGGCCCGGCTCTCCACTTCTCCTTCGACGCGGCACCGCTGCGATTGTTAGCAACGTCACTCGAGAGTTATGGTGCCGGCGCGCGCCGCCAGTGCAGTGCCGCTGCCTGGTGAATTCTGTCGCTATCGCCGCGCTCGTTCGGCCGCGCGACGACTCCGCCGCGAAGACTCTCGTTCGCTCGATTCGTACCGGCCGTCCCGATTCCGGCCACGTCCCCTCGCCATAACCGCCCTGATTCGCGGCAACGCAGCTTTGGCTGCTTCGGCGCCGCACGCCACCAACTCCGGCGTGCGCACAAATTCGTCCCACAAAATGTCGTGGACGTCGGGTTCGATAAGGACGTCGGTGGCGTCGCGCCACGGCTGATGCGAGATTGTCTGGATGATCGAAAACGAACGGCTGATCACTTCGATGGTGTTGCGCGGATGGCTTGCGAGCAGCCCGGGTTCAAGATTGACGGAGATCACCACGTCTGCTCCCATCTCTCTGACGCACTCCGCAGGAACTGTCTCCGTGAGGAAGCCGTCGACCAGGACGTGCTCGCCCAGTTCGATCGGCAGGAACAGCCCGGGATAGGCGCAGGAGGCGCGCAGCGCGGGACCAATCTCGCCCTTCGTGAAATGAACGGACTGTCCCGAGATGATGTCGGTAGCGACGATGCCGAGGGGAATTTTCATTTCCTCGAACTGGCGAAGCAGCGTGAAGCGGTGCAAAAAATCTTCGAGCCGTTCGTTCGAAGCCATGCCCATGCGCGAAATCGTCCAGCGGCCGAAGTCACGGAAGCGAGTGGCGGCGCCATGGCGTTCCATGTCTTCCAGCGTGCTTCCGCTGGCGTAAGCCGCCGCGATCAGCGCTCCGACGCTGGTGCCCGCGATGAAATCAACGGGGATCTCATTGTCCCTCAGCACGCGCAGCACGCCGATGTGTGCGATCCCTCGCGCGAATCCGCCGCCGAGGGCCACACCCACGCGCGGGCGCTCTGTTTCGCCGGAATACGCGAATGAACGCAGGCCTCTTACCGCGCTCCCAAGCCACTTGAAGACGGTGCCCATCCCACCTCTCAGGCGTTGACGAATACTTTAGCGCAATTCCAGTGATGCGCACGCGCGGCGCCCCGACGGGCTGTGCAAGTGCAAACCTCCGAAGCGGGGCGAGCGATGCGAGCCTGTTGACCCGCGGTGGTGGTTTTGCAACCATGGTCCGCGGCTGAAAGAACGATGACGAAGCGTCACATCGGAAAAGTTGCTGTGCTGGGTGCGGGCACCATGGGTGCGCGTATTGCCGCTCATCTGGCGAACGCCGGCATTCCGTGTTTCCTGCTCGACATCGCCCCCGCCGAGCTCACCCCCGACGAGTCGAAAAAGGGGCTCTTGCTCGAAAGTCCCGCAGTGCGCAACCGAATCGTCCTTGCCGGCCTCGAAGCCGCGAAGAAGTCGCGCCCCGCCGCGTTTTTCACGCCCGAAACTGCGCGTCTGATTACGCCTGGCAATCTCGAGGACAATCTCGCGTGGTGCGCCGAAACTGACTGGATCATCGAAGCGGTCGCCGAGAATCTCGACATCAAGCGCAAGCTCCTCGAACGCGTCGAAAGCGTGCGCAAGCCGGGCACTATCGTCACGTCGAACACCTCCGGCTTGCCGATTCACCTAATCGCGGAAGGCCGCTCCGACGATTTTCAGCAGCACTGGGCTGGTTCGCACTTTTTCAATCCGCCGCGTTACATGAAGCTCGTCGAGCTGATTCCCGGCCCCAAGACGCGCGCCGACGTGCTCGAAGCGCTCGATGAAATCTGCGACCTGCGGCTCGGCAAGGGCGTCGTAGTCGCAAAGGACACGCCGAACTTCATCGCCAATCGTATCGGCACGTTTTCCGTCCTCAACGTGATTCGCCAGATGCTCGAACTCGATATGACCATCGAGGAGGTGGACGCCTGCACCGGCCCCGCCATCGGCCAGCCAAAGTCGGCCACGTTTCGCACCGCGGACATCGTTGGGTTGGATGTGTTGGTACACGTCGTGCGAAACATCTACGAGAGCATTCCAAACGACGAGTCGCGCGAGATGTATCGCGTGCCCGCGCTCGTCGAGGAAATGATGAAGCGCGGTTGGCTGGGCGAAAAGACGGGAAGCGGCTTCTACAAACGTGTCAAGGGAACCGGCGAATCGGAAATCCTCGCTCTCGATTGGCACACGATGGAATATCGGCCGCGCCAGAAAGGGAAGTTTGGCTCCGTCGAAGCAGGCAAGGGAATTGACGACACGCGCCAGCGCATTCGGGCCCTGGTTGGCCCGGCGCTCGAAGGAAAAGGAGGCGACAAGGCCAATCGGCTGCTGTGGTCCACGCTGAGCGAAACCTGTCTCTACGCCGCGCGGCGCGTGCTCGAGATCGCCAATTCGATTGTGGACGTCGACCGCGCGATGCGATGGGGCTTCGCGTGGGAACTGGGGCCCTTCGAGGTATGGGACGCGATTGGCGTCGAGCGCATGGCTGCGGCGCTTGCGGTCCAGGGAAAGGCGATTCCTCCTGTCGTTCAGAAGGTGCTCGCATCGCCCGACAAGGCTTTCTACAAGACTGAGAAAGGCCGCACGAGCTACTTCGATCTCGCGTCCGGAGCGATGAAGCCGCTCGAAGAGCCGGCAGGGATCATCGTTCTGAAGTCGCTCAAAGAACGCACGCGCGTCGTGCAGGAAAATTCCGGTGCGAGCCTGATCGATCTGGGCGACGGCGTCGTCTGCTGCGAATTCCACGCGAAGATGAACGCCATCGGCGGCGACATCGTCGCCATGATTCACGCCGGAGTGAATCGCCTCGGCTCGGAATTCGACGCGATGGTCATCGCCAATCAGGCCGTGAACTTTTCCGTCGGCGCAAACCTGATGCTTCTCCTGATCGGCGCGCAGGAAGGCGAGTGGGACGATATCCACCTCGCCGTGCGCCAGTTTCAGCGCTGCAACATGGCCATCAAGTACGCGCCAGGGCCTGTGGTCGTTGCGCCGCAAGGTATGGCGCTCGGCGGCGGATGCGAAATCAGCTTGCACGGCGCGCGCATCCACGCGGCGGCTGAGGCATACATCGGGCTCGTCGAATCGGGCGTGGGGCTGATTCCCGGCGGTGGCGGCACGAAAGAAATGATGATTCGCGCGGGCGAGCATGCCGCCGGTGGCGAAGACCTCGACCTGCTCCACGCGCTGAAGCCGGTCTTCGAGAACATTGCGCTTGCGAAGGTTTCGACCAGCGGCGAAGAAGCGCGTTCGCTCGGCTACCTGCGTCCGTCGGATTTGATCGCGATGAACCGCGATCGCCAAGTGGCCGACGCCAAGCAAACCGCGCTTGCTATGCTGCGCGCCGGATATCATCCGCCCGCGCCGGCGCAAATCCGCGTTCTCGGCGAGGAATTTCTGGCGGCCGCCAAGCTCGCGATTCACATGATGGTCCGCGGCGCTTACGCCACGGAGCATGACGCGGTCGTCGCGCGAAAGCTCGCCTACATTCTGGCCGGCGGAAGCATCACGGCGCCGCAAATCGTTCCAGAGCAGTACGTACTTGATCTGGAGCGCGAGGCGTTCGTCAGCCTGTGCGGCGAGCGCAAAACGCAGGAGCGCATCGCGCACACGCTGAAAACGGGTAAGCCACTGCGAAACTAGTTGCTGACGTTGACTTGCAGGGTGGAACGTCAAGTTGGCGTTGCCTCGCAAGCGAACCTCCCGGGAAATCGGGCAACTTTTCTGCCCGAAACGTGTTCCTATAATCGGAGAAACCTGCGCTGGATTGGGCGAGTCCAAATGTGTGGGCAGTAACCTGGGGTGGTCCGAATTTGGCGGAACTTTGTTCCGCTCACCACGCAATATAGTTGAGCGTTCCCCAGAGATAGTTTGGGCGGTAAGCCCGGGAGACGAGAATGATTCGAAGGTGGATGGCATTCATTCCTGTGATTGCAATGACATTGGCGGTTGGTGCGCCGGCAAGGGCGCAGGAGGCCGATTCCTCGGCTTCCACCACCGTGCGGCCCGCCTCCATGGAGCCGGCCTACGACCTTGCGAAGGAAGTGAAAATCGAAGGCACGATTCAGAAGATTGAGGTTGCGGAAAGCGCGGGCCCGATTGGCACGCACATCCTGATTCAGACGGCGCAGGGCGTGGTCGATGCTCACCTTGGTTTCGGTATGGCCAGCAAGCCGGCGCGCCTCGGAATCGTGCAGGGTCAGAGCGTCACCGTCACTGGCATGATGCAGACTTTCGGCAGCATCAACGTGTTGATGGCGCGGATTCTAACCACGCCCAACCATATTTTCGTGCTGCGCAATGAGCACGGAATCCCAGTTCGCGCCGTTCCGCGAACCAGCGCACAAACGAGAACCCTGGAGGGAGGGCTCTGATGCTTGCAAAGCGCCGGAGGCTACCGCTTGTACTGATCGCGGTGGCCGGCCTGATCAGTCTTGCGGCTTGCAGCAGCGGCAGTTCAGGCACCGGTGGCGGGGGCGGAGGAGGCGGCACGCCTACTCCATCTTCCAACGGGCTCACGGTTTATCCGCAGACGGCCAGCGTTCCCGTGGGCGGCACGGTTGATTTCACCGGCTACGTTCCCAGCAATTCCAGCGCGACAATCACCTGGGCGGTGAGCGGTTCCTCGAACGGTTCGATTACCAGCGCGGGCGTTTACACCGCGCCCGCAAGCGTACCCAGCCCTGCACAGGTCGCCGTCACCGCGACTTCGGGTAACTTCTCGGGCACCGCCGTCTTGACCATCACATCCGCGTCAGGCGTGAGCGTCGGACCTGCGGCCGCTTCCGTTGCGGCCGGAGCTACGGTGCAATTCGCTGCGACAGAAAATGGCGCGGCTGCGACAATTTCGAAATGGGAAGTCAACGGCACGCAGGGCGGCGATTCCGTTCACGGCACCATCGATGGCAACGGCAATTACCTCGCACCGCTGACTCCTCCACCGGGGGGCTCAACCGTCATCACCGCCGTCGCTTCCGATAATTCCTCCGGCACTTCCACGGCTACCGTCGTCTTCTCGAACGCGTCGCTCAGCGGAAGCTACGCTTTCTCCTACTCCGGCGATGATTCTTCTGGATTTCTCGCCGTAGCTGGTAATTTCATCGCGGATGCGAATTCCGGAACGATCACCGGCACCGAGGATGTCCTCTCCCTTGCGACGGATCCGCCCGCGACCACGGACATTGCCATCACCGGAACCTATTCCATCGGTCCTGACGGCCGTGGTACCGCTCTGATAGGCAGCACCAGCGAGCAGTGGCAGTTCGCACTCGGTTCGAATCAGCACGGAGTCATGATTAATTTCGGCGAGATTGGCACCACAGGGGCCGCCACGGGCAGCGGCACAATCGATCAAACTACCATTGGAACGCCTCTCGTTGCGGGCCGCTATGTGTTGCAGGTTGCTGGCCTCGCATTTGGCACGGACGGGAATCTCTACCCCGCGGACGCCGCTGGTTCGGTCAGCAGTCTAGGCAGCGGCTCGTTTGCCGCCTCTCCGGCGAATACCATCGACATCAACAACGCCGGCACAATCACCTCCAACGACACCACCATGACCGGCGTCTACTTTCTGCCGCCCGTCGCCGGCTCGCCCGGCACGATTGAGCTCACCAGCACCGCTCTAACCACCATGACCGGCGGCACCGTCGTCTTCGATTACTACGTCGTCAGCGCGGGCCATCTTCACTTGATCGAAACCGACGGCGACGCGGTCATGGCCGGCGATCTCTACGCTTCTCCTGCCGCTCCCGGCGGCGGATACGTCGCCTCGCTGCTGCAGAAAGGCAGCTACGCCTTTACTCTCGGTGGCTCCACCGGCAGCCCCTATGCCGCCGGCGGAGTATTCATCACGGACGGCGGCACGAGCAGCACCTCGACCAGCGGCACCATCACTGGGGGCGTTTTCGACAATAACAATGGCGGCGTCCATTTCCAGAAGGACGTGTCGCTCAGCAGTACCACCTACGGTGTTGACGCGACGACCGGCCGCATCTCCAGTTCCATTACCACTTCCGCAGGTACGTTTGATTGGGTTGGCTACGTCACTTCGCCCGTCGATCCGAGCAATCCCGAATCGATTGAGGTGCTCATCATCGAAAGCGACAACATTGCGGTTGCCGCAGGCACCGGGTATCTCCAAGCAGCAACCTCCCAACCCTCTGGCAATTTCGCCCTGAACTTGACCGGGATCGGTTTCTCCGGCTCGGCGGGCGCCACCGAGCAGGACATTCTCGCCCAGCTCGGCATCAACGGCACCACCATCACTGGCACGATGGACATCAACAATTTCGAAGTGAACGGCCAGTTCCTGGGACTGAACATTGCGACCAGCAAGAGCACGATTGCCAGCCCGGACTCCAATGGGCGCGGCACGGCCACATTCACCGCCGCGGGCGGCGCTTCGTTCCCCGTCGCCTACTACGTTGTCGACGGCAACACAGTCGTCATGATTGAACTCGATAGCCAGCGCGTAATGGTTGGCACGATGCTCAAGCAGTTCTAGCTCTCAACCGTCTGGGGCTCGCGCTCTTTGCGAGCCCCGGCCATCCTCCAGAAAGTCTCCGTAACCTGCTGTGCCCCCCGCGCGTCACTCCGCTCGCACATCACGGCGCAAGCAATCGCGGCGTAAGGGCTCGCGCCCGCGGAACTTTTCCGAGTTCCCTTGATTTTGCGCGAGCGCGTCTATAGCATTCAGCGGTTTCGCGGCGTGCACGGCTGACCGTCGCTCTGCCGCTCTTCATTCCGACCGTTGCATTGGGGGTGTGTGATGGCTCTTGCACCGAATCGCGCGCGTTTCTGTGTCTTCGTCGCTGCCATCGTTGTGGCCGCGTGTGCGCTGTGGTCCAGCCGCGCCAGCGGCGAAGGCGGCGAGCCGCCTTACTTCGCAATCACGAATGCGCGAATTGTTCCGGTTTCCGGACCGCCGATCGAAGGCGGCACCATCGTCATCACCAAGGGACTGATTCAAGCCGTCGGCGCGAACGTCACGATTCCGCCCGAAGCGTGGGTCGTCGATGGCAAGGGCCTCACCGTTTATCCCGGCCTTATCGACGCCGGCACGAACATCGGCTTGCAGCAGGAGGGTGGCGAAGGCGGTGCCCCGATGGCCGGGGGGCGTGGCGCGCGTCGCGCTGCTGCCATGATGGGCGGCCCCATCGCGCGCGGTCCCGAGGACCGTCCCGGCTCCACTCCCTGGCGCGTCGCCGCCGATGAATTCAAGACCGACGACAAGCGCATCGAGTCCTGGCGCAGCGCAGGTTTCACCACCGTCCTCAGCGCACCCGAAGGCGGCATGCTGCCCGGGCAGGGAAGCATCATCGATCTAGCCGGCGAGCGCGCCGGCGATTTCGTCGTCAAGCCGCAGGCCACTCTGCAAGTTTCGTTTCGGCCCGCCGGCGGCTTCTTCGGTTTCCCTGACTCCCTGATGGGCAGCATCGCTTACATTCGCCAGGTGCTCGACGACGCCTCTTGGTACGCCGAGTCCGAACCCATCTACCTCGCGAACCCAACGAAGAGCGAGCGTATTCCCTACGACCGCACCGAGCGCGTCGTCAGCCAGGCCCTCGCAAATAAGGAGCTCGTCATCCTGCCTGAGCAAAATTCCGTGCAGATTCTGCGCGGCCTCAGGCTCGCCAAGGAATGGAACATCCACGCCGCCCTCTTCGGCGCGCAGGGGGGCTACGCCGTTGCTGACGCCATCGGCGCGGCCCACATGCCCGTCATCGTCAGCTTGAAATGGCCGGAGCGCCCCAAGGATGTCGACCCTGAGGCCGAGCAGACACTGCGCGACCTCCGCTTCCGCGATCGCGCTCCCGGAACTCCCGCGGCGCTCGCGAAGATGGGCGTCACCTTCGCGTTCTCGTCCGATGGGCTCTCCGGCCCGAAGGACATCCTCAAGAACGTGAAGAAATCCATCGACGCCGGCCTGGCTCCCGACGCCGCCCTGCGCGCCCTTACGCTTGACGCCGCCGGGATTCTCGGCGCCTCCGAGCAGCTCGGCTCGATCGAACCGGGAAAGATCGCGAATCTCGTCGTCACCGACGGCGACATCTTCAACGAGAAGACCAAAGTGAAAGACGTCTTTGTCGACGGCAAGTTCTTCGAGATCCACGCCGAAGCTTCACCACTGAAACCGCCGCACGGAGGTGGCGAACAGAAACCTATGCGCGCGATTGAATCGCAGTCCGCCGCGGCTGGTTTGGGGGCAGGCCGATGAAAAACCTTCGATACTTCGCTTTGATTCTCTCGCTCGCGTTTGCCGCCACACTCGCTCGCGCGCAAAACACGCAAAACTCCAGCGTCGTCCTCATTCAAAACGCGACGATCCTCACTGTCACGCACGGCACCATCGAGCACGGCTCGATCCTCATCCGTGACGGCAAAATTGCTGACGTCGGCGCTGACGTAAAAGCTCCCGAAGGCGCCACCATCATCGACGCTTCCGGCGACTACGTTATGCCCGGCATCATCGATTGCCACTCGCACATCGCCATCGAAGGCGGCGTCAACGAGGGCGGGCCTTCCGTCTCATCGATGGCGCGCATTCCCGATGTCCTCGATTCCGACGACATCGACATTTATCGCGATCTCGCCGGCGGCGTCACCGAAGCCAACGTCCTCCACGGCAGCGCGAACTCGATCGGCGGCCAGACAGTCGTCATCAAGCTGCGCTGGGGCAAGCCCGCCAGCGAGCTTCCTTTCGAAGGCGCGCTCCCCGGCATCAAATTCGCGCTCGGCGAAAATCCGAAGCGTTCGAACTTCACGCCGCCGCCCGGCATCCCGCAGCGCTATCCCGGCACGCGCCTCGGCGTCGAAGAAACCATTCGTCAGGCCTTCACCGAAGCCCGCGAATACAAGAAGCAGTGGGACGACTACAACCGCCGCAAAGCCGCGGGCGAGCAGAACCTGATTCCGCCGCGCCGCAATGTCACGCTCGATCCGCTCGTCGAAGTCCTCGAAGGCAAGCGCTACGTCCACGCGCACAGTTATCGCGCGGACGAAATCCTCATGCTCATGCGCGTCGCCAATGAATTCGGCTTCAAGGTGCGCACCTTCCAGCATGTGCTCGAAGGCTACAAGATTGCCGACGAGCTCGCCGCCGCTGGCGTTGGCGGTTCCACGTTCTCCGATTGGTGGGCCTACAAAATGGAAGCCTATGACGCGATTCCGTACAACGCCGCCTTGATGACCCAGCGCGGCGTGGTCGTTTCCGTCAATTCCGACGACGCCGAGGAAGCCACGCACCTCAATCAGGAAGCTGCGAAAAGCATGAAGTATGGCGGCCTTTCGCACAACGACGCGCTGAAGCTCGTCACGCTGAATCCAGCCATTCAGCTCGGCATCGATAATCGCGTTGGCTCCATCGACGTCGGAAAAGACGCCGACCTCGCCATCTACAATCACGACCCGCTCAGTGTCTACGCCGTCGTCCAGAAAACCCTGATCGATGGCCAAGTTTATTTCGATCGTCAGCGCGATATCGCCGAGCGTCCTGCTCTCGAAAAGGAAAAGCAGGACCTCATCGAGAAGGAAAAGAAAGCGGCCGAGCCCGAAAAGAAACCGGAAGAAAAGCCCGCCGCAAAGCCCGAGCAAAAGCAGAAGAACAAGAAAAAGCCCGAAAAATCCAACCCAAGTGAATCCGGAGCCGTCGAAGGAGGTGCCCTGTGAAAATGTCCCACGCGACGCAAACAGCACAGCGCTCGAAGTTCTTCGCCCTCCTTGCGGTTCTTGTAGCCGTCCTTCTCGCGATTCCTCTTGCCGCCCAGAATGCTCCGGACACCTACGCCATCAAGGGCGCAAAGATCTACACGCTCGCCGGTCCCCCGATTGAGAACGGCACCGTCGTGATTCGCGACGGCAAAATCGCCGCCGTTGGCGCCAACATCGACGTTCCCTCCGGAGCGCAGGTCGTCGACGCCTCCGGCCTCGAAGTTTATCCCGGCATGTTTGACCCCGTCACGCAGATGGGCCTCGACGAAGTCAACGCCGTTCGCGCCACCGTCGACGTCACCGAGCTTGGCGAGTTCAATCCCGACATCATCGCGGCCACGGCCGTCAATCCCGCCAGCGCGCATATCGATGTAACGCGCGCCAGCGGCATCACGCATGTGATCGCGGCGCCCGGCACCGGAGGCTTCGATTCGTCCAGCGGCGGCACCATCGGCGGTCAGGCCTCCGCCTTCAATCTCGCAGGGTGGACCATGGACGAAATGCAGCTCAAGCGCTCGGTCGCCATGGTTGTCAATTGGCCGACGCTCGAAACGCGCTCGTTCGATTTCTCCACCTTTTCGATTCAGGAGAAGCCGTTTGCCGAAGCGAAGAAGGAGTACGACCAGAAGGTCGATGAAATCAGCGACTGGCTCGATCGCGCTCGGCACTACGCTCAGGCGAAAGAAAAAGGCTCAGCCGACAATTACGAGCGCGACCTCAAGCTCGAGGCTCTCGTTCCCGTTGTCGAAGGCAAGCTGCCCGTGCTCGTCATCGCCGAACGCGGCCGCGACATTCGCAACGCCATCGAATTCTGCACCAGGCAGAATCTGAAAATGATTCTTGCCGGCGGCGCCGAAGCCTGGAAAGAGAAGGACCTTCTCAAGGAAAAGAAAATCCCAGTGATCCTCGGTCCCACTCTTCGGCCTCCGCTCGAGGAAGATACGCCGTATGACCGGCCCTTGGAGCAGCCTTCCATGCTCTATTCCGCTGGAATTCCCATCGCGTTCTCGAGTTTCGACGTTTCCTTCTCGCGCCGCCTTTCGCAGTACGCCGGCAACGCCGTCGCGTACGGCCTGCCGCATGACGAAGCGCTGAAGGCCGTCACGCTCAACGCCGCGCAGATGTTTGGTCTCGCCGATCAGCTCGGCACCATCGAGCCCGGCAAAATGGCCAACCTGATCGTCACGAACGGCGATCCTCTCGAGCTCAGCACCGAGGTCCGCTACCTCTTCATCAAGGGGCAGCTCACCAGCACCGAGAATCGCCACCGCGAGCTTTACGAGGAGTACAGCAAGCGCCCGCGGCCTTCGAACTAGAACTGTTTCGCGAATCGCAGGTTTCGGAAAAGCACGGCCTCAGCCCGCCATAACGTGGTCAGAGGCGCGGGCTTCAGAATCTGCGCGAGAACCGAAAAATCGCCCTCGGCCGTTGAATGCAGATTGTGGCCCACGGCGTAAGCCGTGGGAAAAAGATGCCTCGCGGAAGCTCCGAGCCCCTTCAGGGGCGGCACAAGATGCGCGGGTAGGTCATTTTGGCCGCGTGTCGTTTTCCTTATTTGACACTTCGCCACCTCGCGCGAATTCCCCCGGAGCCTCGACTTCTTCGCAGTGTATTCTTGAAGGGTCAATCCCATGCATCCCATCCGGCATCGTCTTGCGCGAATCGCTTTTCCTGTGGCTCTGCTCCTCTGCTTTTCGGCTTGCTCCCAGCACGATTCTCCGGATCCGGCAGACAAGAAGGACGGATCGTCGCGCCCCACCATCGTCTTCATGACGGATTTCGGCACCGCGAACGATTCCGTCGCCATCTGCAAAGCCGTCATTCTCAACATCGCGCCCGACGCTCGCATCATGGACGTCACCCATCAGGTGACGCCGTACTCCATTGAAGAGGGCGCGCGTTTTCTTGCCGGCGTCACTCCGTATTACCCGTCCGGGACCGTCTTTCTCGTCGTCGTCGATCCCGGCGTCGGCACATCGCGCAAGGCCGTCATCGTGAAATCGAAGAAGGGCCAGTTTTTCGTTCTCCCGGACAATGGCCTCATCACGCCCGTCGCGGATCGCGACGGCATCGAAGGCGCCCGGGAAATCACAAACGCCGCCTGGATGATCGGCAACACTGTCTCTTCCACCTTTCACGGCCGCGACATTTTTTCGCCTGCCGCCGCTCATCTCGCCGAAGGTGAGGACTGGACCATGGCTGGCGGCGAGGTCAAGCAACTCGTCCGTCTCAGCCCGCGTGTCGCAGTTGTTGAAAAGCAGGGAATCACGGGCGCCGTTATCGGCCTCGATGATCCCTTTGGCAGCCTCATCACCGATATTCAGGGCGACGATTTCAAGTCGCTCGGCTATGTCCCCGGCGACAAGGTTCAGGTCAAGCTCGACCGGAGCTTCTTCGTAATCCCCTACGAGCGCACCTTCATGGACGTGCCCGTGGGCCAGCCTCTCGTTTACCTCGATTCACGCGGCCGCGTCGGCATCGCGCTCAACGAGCGCGACTTCTCGAAGAAATACAAGATCACACCTCCTCTTCCGCTCTTCATCCCTCGCAAGGGCGAATAATTCGCGAATCTTCGCCGCTTCTCCGCTGTCCTTCGCTTCTCCCTTTTCGGACACAAAGCGTCAATAGGAAGTACGAAGGTACTATTGCCGCCCGTACCGACGGTCCAGAAAATCGAATGGTAACGGGCAGACATTTGAAATCGAGGGGACGCGGCCTTTCGCCGTGCTATCGCCGATGGCGCCATTGACGAAGGATACCGAAGTGGGAAGCGCACAGGATTCACAGGCAAAGTCGCAGCAAGAGAAGGGTGCGCCCGGGCTCTCGCACGCCGACGCCGTCTCCCTGGAAGTTCCCGTCAAGGTCCACGGTTCGCGCGTTACGCAGGCCGCTGGCTCCGCGCCCCGCACGGAACCATTCGAAGAGCAAACGTCCACGATGATCATCTTCTCGCGCGGCGGCGTCGTAAAGATGTCTTCTGGCGTCAACGTCGGTCAGATGCTCGTCCTCACGAATTTGAAGTCACGCCAGGACGCGATCTGCCGAGTCGTCAAGGTTCGCAGCTTTCCCAACATGCAGGGTTATGTCGAAGTCGAATTCACCCATCCGCAGCCCGGCTACTGGGGCGTTTACTTTCCGTCAGAGAGTTCCGGCTCGGCCAAGTCTGCTCCCGCTCCTGCGCCTGCTCCGCAGTCCGACGCGAAACCGAAGCACGAGCTCGAAGTTTCTTGGGCGCCTGCGCCGCCGTCGTCGGCCGCGCCCTCGCAGATCGCACCTCCTCCGGCTTCGTATTCTAAGCCGTCCAAGCCCGCGGCCACTCCGTCGGCCATGCCGAAACCAACCTCTCCTTTTGCCGCTATCGGCACGCAGGAAAAGGTTCAGCCTGCTGCTGCGGCCACCCTCGAAACCAAGTCCACTCGCCCGCTTCCGAAGGACGAATTCCACGCACCGGAGTCGCCGGTAACGTCGCTTCCGCCCGAGCCTATCGCCGCGCCTTCCGCGCAGGCTCTCGACGAACTGCTCGGCACCGCGGATCCCACTTTCGCAGCGACCACCGCTCTTGTGGCCCAGTCCACTGTCGAAGAATCCTTGGCGCCTGCCCACGCTCACGCGCACCCGGTCGCGGCTGCCGCGCACACCACTCACGCTTCAACAGAATCCTTCGGCGCGCGCCTGGATGTAGGCTTGTCCGGCAGCGAGAATCACCCCGCTGCGCCTCGTCAGAACTGGGTGCTGATCGCCGCCTGCATAGCGGTTGTCTTCGTAGCCGCAGCGGCCGGCATTTTCTATTTCCGCCCGAAAGCGGCCGTCAACCATTCAGCCCCCGCTACTGTTCCGGTGGCGACGCAGCAATCATCTCCATCTTCGGCGCCACAGCAGCCGGTCTCCGAGCCGGCTTCCTCGCGCACAGTCGAACGGGTTTCGGAGGCGTCGCGTGTTCCGCCCTCGCCCTCTTCTGCCGCCAACGCAGGCGCGCCTGCTTCTTCCGCTGCGAGATCTCTGAGAGAAACGAAGCCCGAGCCCAAGCCTTCTGAGTCGAGCGCTTCTGCCGCGAACGCTTCCGCTCCTGCTACGGAGCCGGCCAAGCCGAGCATCGCCCCTGAAATGCTCGCATCCACGCTAAATGCACACCCGGTTTCCTCGCAGCGCTCCGTCTCAACGAACGACGCCGCTCCTTCGTTGAATCCCATGGCCTCGGGCGGCCCTGGCGAACTCCCCGGCGTTGCGTCGTCATCTCTTGCTCCGCCTCCCCCGGCGCCCGAAACACCGGTTCGCGTGGGCGGCGAAGTCAAGGAGCCCAAGCTCGTCTCGAGCGTTATGCCGGCCTATCCCGCTATCGCCAAGCAGGCTCATGTCACGGGTGATGTCGTCGTCGACACTCAGATCGACAAGACCGGACATGTCTCTCACATGAAGGTCGTCGCCGGCCCCACACCCCTCCGACAGGCTGCTCTCGATGCCCTTCGCAAGTGGCGATACGAGCCCTCGACTCTCGATGGCCAGCCCGTCTCCGTCGATATGCTGGTCACCATCCGGTTTCGTCCGTAGCCGCCTCCTGTTGCTTTTTGCCGCTCCCTGGCATCCAATAACCTGCATTCCGTGCTGCCGCGCACGTTCGCTCGTGCGTCAGCGCGCCTGAGGTGGCCCATGCGAGAAGCCGTTATCGTAAGTTCCGTCCGTACCGCCGTTGGCAAGGCGCCGAAAGGCGCCCTGCGCACCACACGTCCCGACGATCTCGCCGCCGCCGTCATCAAAGAAGCCGTCGCCCGTGCCAAGGGCCTCGACCCCAAGGAAATCGAAGACGTCATCCTCGGCTGTGCCATGCCGGAAGCCGAGCAGGGCATGAACGTCGCCCGCATCGCCGCGCTTCGCGCCGGCCTTCCCGTCGAGTCCTCCGCGATGACCATCAACCGCTTCTGCTCTTCGGGTCTCCAGGCCATCGCTCTCGCCGCGGAACGCATCATGGCCGGCCAGGGTGATGTCGCCGTCGCCGGTGGCACCGAATCTATGAGCATGGTTCCCATGGGCGGCAACAAAATTGCCCCCAATCCTTGGCTCATGGACCACTATCCCGACGCCTATCTCGGCATGGGCCTCACCGCCGAAAATCTCGCCGTCAAATACGGAATCACGCGCGAGCAGGCCGACGAATTTTCGCTCGCCAGCCACAAGAAGGCGCTCGCAGCGATCTCCGCCGGAAAATTCAAGGATGAGATTGTCCCGCTCGAGGTGAACTACACCGTTCTCGAAGCCGCCGCTTCCGCCAACGGCTCATCGAATGGCGCGCGCCCGAAAAGCGTCAAGCTCTCGTTCGACACCGACGAAGGCCCTCGCGCCGATACGTCTCTCGAAGCTCTCGCGAAGCTGAAGCCTGCGTTTCACGCTCGCGGCACGGTCACCGCCGGAAATAGTTCGCAGACCAGCGACGGCGCCGCCGCGTCCATCGTGATGAGCGCCGATCGCGCCCGCTCCCTCGGCCTCAAGCCTCTCGCGCGATTTGTCGCTTTCGCCACCGCGGGCTGCCCGCCTGAGGAAATGGGCGTGGGCCCCGTCTGCGCGATTCCGAAGGCCCTCAAAATCGCCGGGCTCACCCTCGATCAAATCGACGTCATCGAACTGAACGAAGCCTTCGCCGCGCAGTCGCTCAGCGTCATCAAGCTCGCCGGCCTCGATCCCGCTCGAGTCAACCTCAATGGCGGTGCCATCGCTCTAGGCCATCCGCTCGGCTGCACCGGAGCCAAGCTCACCGCTACCATCCTCCGCGAACTCGATCGCCGCAACGCCCGCTACGGCCTAGTCACCATGTGCGTCGGCGGAGGCATGGGCGCCGCCGGAATTTTCGAGCGCCTTGCCTGACCAAACCGTCGCGCGTCGCATCCTCGCACGCCGCGCATACTTCCACGGTCGTCCCACTTGAATCCTGTGTGCAGGTTTATCTCTTTGAAATTCTAAATTTCGCCGTCTCTGTTCTTCGGCCTCTGTTTTTTCTTTGAAATTTCAAATGGCTTTGTTGACTTCCTCACGCAAAGGCGCGCCGCTGCCCATTTTCTCGGCACGACTTGTGAACTTTGTCATCCCGAGCGGAGCGTCCCGACCCTTTTTCCTGCGAAAATCGCGTCTTTTCGATTTTCGCGTCGGGACGCGCAGTCGAGGGATCTCTCTTCCAGCCTCTCGAAAACCGAGGATCTCAACAGAGCCATTTCAAATTTCAAATTTGAAATCGCTTTTGCCCTATCAGTGTTTATCTGTGGTTCCAGATTCTTCTTACGCCGCCGCAGCCGCCTTCTCCTTCACAATCGCCGCCATGACCAATCCCCCCACCGTCCAGCTCACCACCCACGACCCAACATCCCCCGCCGTGTACGCCGCAGGGAATCCGTACCAATTCCAGTACGGCACGCTATAAATCACTCCTCCCGCCAACGCCGCCAGAAACACAATCAGCACTCTCGACCCGTACGTCGTCGCCCGCGCCGTGATTGCCAGAATCCACGCGATCAGCAGCGCCGCGATCAGGTTCATCAGATACTGATTCAGCAGCAGCCTTCCGAATTGCAGGTCTTTGCCGCCCATCGTCAAAACCAGAATCCCCGTCGGTCCCTGCTTATACTTCGCCGCATATGCTGCTTGAGCCGCCGCCGACTTGTCCGACATATCCGCGCCAGGAAAGATGTACATCCCCGATTCCGTAATCGACGACCGCATCATCGACATCACCGCGTCTTCGTTCGGAAACGCCTTCACTCCCATCTCACCCAGCTGCGTCACCATGTGAAAGATCATCGATATCAGAAATACCGCCACCGACCCCGCCAGTCCCCCAAGCACAATTTTCTTTGCCATTTTTCACCTCGCTTCAATTTTGTCCCACCTGCACACCCCGCTCGACGCCCCTCGCGCCGGGCCGCCCCAGCCCGCCGCCGCTACTTCTTCGTCGCTGTCGCCTTCCACATCAGCGTCATCGGACCCTCTCCCATCTGGTACGACTCCTCGATATCGATTCGCTTGTCCGTGATGTGCGAATACACCGCGTGATTGTGAATCACCGTGTCGCCCATCTTGAAGTCCAGGTCCGTCACCAGATCCTCGCCTTCCCATCGCGCCTTGCCCATCAGCACTCCTGGGAACGAATTTCCCGCCGTCGCTGTCGTGTACGCCCCGCTCGATGGATCCCACGAAAATAATTCGTGCCCGATCTCCTGTCCCATCGGGCTGTCCGCTTCGAAATCCGCGATCACCGAAAAACCTCCCGGGCCCACCCGCTCTTCATACCAACCTGTTTGCTTGCCGCCGTCACCCGTCAGCGGGGTTTTCAGGTACTCGCCGTTCACATCCCATTTGCCGACCAGAAATTTCATCCGCTCCATCTCAGCGCCCGGCTTCGGCATTTCCATCGCCGCCGCCGCCGGTTTCTCACTGGACGCCTGCTGCTCCTGCGCCCGCAGCGTCACCACCCCGCACAGCGCCGCCACCACCACTCCCAATCCCCACACCCACGCGATTCGCCTCATCGCTCCTCCTCTTGGGCAAGATTTCCCCTTGGCGTCCTTCCTCTGTTTCCGGTGATTTCTCTCTCTCGAACTGCGAACCGCCTTGCGCCGAATCCTACACTGGAACCCGAAACCGCGCACCATCCTCTTTCCGCGCGCCCGGTCCCTTTCGTTGACTTGCCTTCCGCCTCACCCTAAGATGTCCCCCGCATGACCTCCAGCGACCCGCCCAATACCGACCAGACCTTCTCCCATTACCGCATCCTCGAACGCCTCGGTGGCGGCGGCATGGGCGTCGTCTACAAAGCCGAGGACACGCGCCTTCGTCGCTTCGTCGCGCTGAAATTCCTTCCCGATAATGTCGCGAAAGATCCGCAATCCCTCGCGCGGTTCCAGCGCGAAGCGCAGGCCGCTTCCGCCTTAAACCACCCGAATATCTGCACCATCTACGATATTGGCGAAGCCGACGGCAAAGCCTTCATCGCCATGGAATTTCTCGACGGCCAAACGCTGAAGCACTTTGTCACCAGCCGCTCCGTCGAACTCGACACGCTCCTCGACATCGCCATCCAGGTCGCAGACGCCCTCGATGCCGCGCACAGCGAGGGCATCGTCCATCGCGACATCAAGCCCGCGAACATTTTCGTCACCAAGCGCGGCCACGCGAAGATCCTCGACTTCGGCCTCGCTCGCGTCACCAACGAGAAAATCGCCAGCCGCACCCGCGTTTCCGTCACCATGGGCGCGGACACCGCGCAGCTCACCAGCCCCGGCACTTCGCTCGGCACCGTCGCTTACATGTCGCCCGAGCAGGTCCTCGGCAAAGAACTCGACGCCCGCACCGACCTCTTCTCCTTCGGCGTCGTCCTCTACGAAGTCTCCACCGGCTCTCTTCCGTTTCAGGGTGAAAGCTCCGGCGCCATCTTCGACGCGATCCTGCACAAGACTCCCGTCGCGCCCGTCCGTCTCAACAACTCCCTGCCGATGGAATTCGAGCAACTGGTCGCAAAAGCGATGGAGAAAGACCGCGATCTGCGCTACCAGAGCGCCGCCGAAATGCGCGCTGACCTGAAGCGCCTCAAGCGCGACACCGGCTCCGGTTCCGGCCGCACCGCCTCTGTCAGCGGTTCGGTCGCGTCGGTGCCGTCGTCCGGCTCAAGCTCCGCGATCGCCGCCGCGCCCGCTTCCGGTTCCGCGCCTGCCGTCGCCGCTCCCGCCGCTCCCGCGAAGCGCGCTCCCTGGAAAGCCATCGCCGCCGCTGCCGTCATTCTCCTCGCCGGCCTCGCCTTTGCCGGATACAAACTCCTTACCCGCCCCCAGGCCTTGAATCTGCAAAACATGCAGATCGCGAAACTCACCGATAGCGGCAAGGCAACCGGCGTCGCCATTTCTCCTGACGGCCGCTACATCGTCTATGTCCTCACGAATGGCGAGCAGCAGAGCCTCTGGGTCCGCAATGTCCCCACCAAAAGCGACGTCGAGGTTCTTCCCCCCGATGTCGTTGCATTCGTCGGCCTCACCTTCTCTCCCGACGGCAATTACGTCTATTTCGTCCGCTCTGACAAATCGACCACGAACTTCAGATACTTGTACGTCATGCCCGTCCTCGGCGGCACTCCGCGCCAGTTGATTCGCGATATCGATAGCCCGCTGACTTTCTCGCCCGATGGCAAGGAGTTCGCCTTCATGAGAGGCGTCCCCGCGAAGAATGTTATTGAACTCCGCGTCGCGAGGGCCGACGGCAGCGGCGACCACCTCCTCGCCAGCATTCCCGCTTTGCCCAATTTCATGTTCGGCGCCTCTTGGTCGCCCGATGGAAAGGCGATCTTGGTGCCCTGGATGCAATTGGGCGAAGGCGCCCAGGCCAAGTGGACCCTGGGAACCGTCAGCGTCCCGGACGGCTCGTTCAGGGGAATCCTTTCCGGGTCCAACGCCTTTGGACGGCCGGCCTGGTTGCAGGATGGCAACTCCTTTCTCGTTCCCATCCAGATGCCTCGCGAGAATCGCTTCCAGTTGTGGAACGTTTCTTATCCTGGCGCCGAAAAACGCCGCTTTTCCAACGATCTCCTTGACTACGACACGTCTCTCGAAGTAACTCGCGATGGACAGAATCTCGTCGCGGTCGAACGCGCCGAAAATTCGCACATCTGGATTCTTCCGGGCGGCCGCGCGAACGAAGCGAAGCAAATTACGTTCGGCGATACTCCCGACGATGGCGTCGCGCCGGGGCCGGCCGGCAAGCTCCTGGTTCGCAGCCACGGCAGCGAGACGGCTCTCCTGAATCCGGACGGCAGCGGGCGCTCCGTCGTCATGCCCGGCTTTGCCACCTACATTTCAATGTCGGCCTGCGGTGATCGCTATCTTCTGTTTGATGCCTACCAGGATAATGGTCTCCGTCTCTTGCGCACCGCTGCCGACGGCTCCAATCCCGTCCGGCTCAGCGACACCGTCTTTAATTCGACCTGTTCTCCGGACGGCACGTGGGTCTTGTTTGATTATCCCAACAAGCTGTACCGCATGCCGGTTGAGGGTGGCGACCGCACCGTCGTCTTCGACTCGGCTCTGGACATTGCCGAGGTTGCGATTTCGCCGGACGGAAAATGGATTGCCTGCAGCTACCAGGAGTTTGAGCCCGCGCCCACTCAGAAATACAGCGTCATGCCGGCGTCGGGAGGGGCCTTTACCCGCACCTTCTCACAGCCTTTCGGCGCCAGCAAACTCCGCTGGTCGCCGGATCAGAAGGGTATCGAATTCCTTTTGACTCGCAACGGCGCCACCAATGTCTGGGAGCAGCTTCTCTCGGGCGGCCCGCCTCGCCCCATCACCAACTTCACGTCCGGCCACATCTTCGATTTCGCCTGGTCCCGCGACGGCAAGCAGCTCCTCCTCGCCAAAGGCGAACGGACCAGCGACGTCGTCCTCCTCACCAACTTCCGCTAACCCGTCAAAACCAGGCACGGCACCGGATCCGCTCTTTGGATCCGGCCTTCTGATCGGTTCAACGGAATTCTCCAACTCACGGGTAAGCCACGATCTCTCCTCGCCTATCGCCCCCAACAATGTGGAGTGCGGTAGCTTGCTACCGCTTTCGCCGCGCTGCCCGTCCGAGAAAACCCCCTTCCGACGGAGCTTGCTCCGTCGGCCTCCTATCGATTGTCCGCCTTGTAGAGTGAGCCCCGTGGTCTTCTCAAGGAGTGCGGCCTTGAAGCCGCCCGAAACAGCCGCGCGCAAATGCGATCGGCTTTAGCCGCGGCGCCCTGCCTTCCCTTTGAAATTTCAAATTTGAAATTGTTTTTCTTCGAGCTGACTATCGTCGCGCCCGTCCGGGGAAGTAGCGCGTCATCTCGCCGCGGCGCCGTGCCTTTGCTTCCCTTTGAAATTTCAAATTTGAAATGGCTTTGTTGATTTCCCCACGCCGCTGCCCATTTTCGCGGCACAACCTCCGAATCTTGTCATCCCGAGCGGAGCGTCCCGACGCTTTTCCCCGCGAAAATCGCGTCTTTTCGATTTTCGCGTCGGGACGCGCAGTCGAGGCCTGCCTGCCGCAGGCAGGGATCTCTCTTCCAGCCTCTCGAAAACCGAGGATCTCAACAGAGCCATTTGAAATTTCCAATTCTTCTTTATCTCTGCCCGCCCTCCATTCTTCCTTGCTTCCCAAGGCCTCCTGCTCAAAGATAGAACCCTCCATGGAAGAGCGAAAATTACGCCGGGGACCTCACCGTCGAAGTGAGCGCTTGCCCACCCAGATGCCTGTTCAGTTGGCCGGATCCGACGAAACAGGCCAGCAGTTCACGGAGAACTCCGAAACCTTGACGCTCAGCCAGCACGGGGCTTCCATTCTGTCGAAACGGAAGTTCAAGCCGAACCACCGGATAACCATCCGCCGTCTGGACACAGGCAAGGAGTCGCAGGTCCGCATTGCCGGAAGAATTGGCGACCGGGTCGAAGGTTACGTCTACGCGGTCGAGTTCGTGGACCCGCAAGCGAATCTATGGGACATGGAATTCCCCTCGGCCCCTGACTCCGGCGAAACGGAAGACCTTGCTTTCCTCGTCTGCGGCTGTTGCGGAAAATCCGAAGCGGTTCAACTCGGCGAGTCTAAACTCGCGGACTTCGAGCAGGCCCATGGTGTTCTGCTGTATTGCATCCAGTGCCAGGCCATGACCCGCTGGATGCAATCGGATGAGCCTCCCCCCGGCGACCGCCGCAGCGCCTAGGTCCCGCGGCTCGGTAGCGCTCCCTCCGAATTCGCTCATGGCTCTGGGCGGGAAAGCCATTGCCGTCTGGCAGAGCGAGCAGATCATGCTGTTACTCAACACCTGCCCCTTATCCGCGCCAACAATGGACTCGGAGTTCCAGATACGATTCCAGGCTGAACAAAACATTTTGAGGTTGAGTTCTATCTATGTAGAGTTGTGGAATAGGGTCATTAACGTAGGCGCGGTACCAAAGAAATGCCGAGGGTCGACTGAACACTCACCAGCGTCGGGGGAGGCCCACCATGAAACTGGACGTCAGGGGTCTGCTGCTGGACGTTCGGTACGCGTTCAGGCAATTCTTCAAATCCCCCGGATTTGCTATCGGTGCCGTTCTTTCGCTGATGCTGGGAATCGGCGCTACGACGACGCTCTTCAGCGTGGTCTACGGAGTTCTGCTCAATCCCTACCCTTACAAAGATGCTGATCGCATCGTGTACTTCGAGCTGCTCAACAAGAGCGGTCGCTATCAGCCGATTCCGATAAACAGCAGCCAGTTTGACGCTATTCGCAACGTATCTGGTGTCGAAGATGTTTTGTTTCAGCAACCGGGGCAGTTCAAGAACCTGACCGGCGACAATTCTCCGGTCGCGGTCAACGCCGGTTCATATTCGCCAAACGCATTCATCTTTCTTGGCGTGCCTCCGTTCCTGGGACGAGTCTTCACACCCGCCGATGCGCCGGGGGGAAATCCCGCGCAAGTTGCAGTGCTTAGCTTCCATTTCTGGCAGGAACACTACTTCGGAAGACGCGACGTCATAGGCAAGACGATAGACCTGGATCACCTGCCCTACACGGTGATCGGTGTCATGCCGCCTCGGTTTACCTGGTTCGATTCCGACGTGTATTTGCCAGGGACGCCCACGGCGGACGCCCACGACTATTGGATGGCATACCCAAAGCTTAAGTCCGGTACCCGCTATTCGGTTGCCGAGGCGGAGTTCCAAACGCTCGTCGTAAGTTTTGCGAAAGAAGACCCCGATATTTACGGGCAGAGCCCGCGCGTGAGGATCGTCGCCCTGAATGGCGATGTGTGGGGCACCCGAGGCACCGTTACGAGCTTGTTTGCCGCAGCTATGCTCCTGCTAATCATCGGCTGCGCCAACGCTTCGATTCTTTTTCTCGCGCGCGGCACGGCTCGGCAGCACGAGTTTGCTGTCCGAGCTTCCGTCGGAGCGAGCCGTGGACGCCTCATCCGCCAACTGCTGACGGAGTCGGTTCTGCTCTCTTTCGCCAGCGCAGCATTTGGTGTCCTGGCAGCATGGTGGGGCGTGAACGCGATGCGCAGAATTCTGCCAGACGATTTGCTTCCGCACGAAGTTGTCATACGACTGAATGTTCCAGTGTTGTTGTTTAGTGGTGCCGTTGCCCTGATCACGGGCATTCTCTTCGGTCTAACGCCCGCGCTTGAGATCTCGCGGCCGCACTCCAGCTCTCGGCTCCAATCCGGCTGCACAAGGGTAGCGGGCAACGCACACGCCCGTCGGACGCACCGGCTGCCCATTGCCGGACAGGTCGCTTTGACCCTCCTGCTCCTGGCAGGAGCGGGCGGCGCGGCCAAAGTCTTTCTGGCGAAGTTGCACGCACCACGGGGTTTCGACCCAGACCATGTGTTCTCCATGCGCCTCCTCGGACTGGCGATTCCGGCGGGAACTACGAGGCCGGAACGAGCCCAGAAAATCTTCAACGAAGAGGAAACAATAAGGCAAAGTGTTGCCCAAACACCGGGAGTGGTCGAAGCGGGGTGGTGCCATATTTGGAGTCCAGGGACACGGGGATTCCTCACGAAAATCGAGATTCAGAGCGAACCAGCGTTAACCGACGCCCAGGCGGTGTTCACGCCGATCAGCCCGCAAATGCTTGTCATTCTCCGAGTCCCGCTGCTACAGGGAAGGATTTTTTCGACCGCCGAAGTGCTGCGACTGGCCCACGTCGCCCTGGTGAATCAAGCGTTCGTCAAGCAATACCTAGGGGGCGTCGCCCCCATTGGTCAGAGTGTTCGCATCCCGTACCTCAAGACATGGGATTCGCCTCCGATATCCTCAGAACCTCTTGATGCTTGGGTAGAAGTGATCGGTGTCGTGGGCGACGCAACAAACGATGACCTCGACCATCCCCGGGTGCGACCTGCGGTATTCTTACCGAATAGCTTCGGTCCCCCCCTCCTCGGGGGAACGCTTTACGTCCGTGCGAGCGGAGACACAGAAACTGCGATCCGCTCCATCAAGGCGCGGCTGCTTCAGGTCAACCCCGAATTGATTGTGGAAGACGCCCACACGCTGCAGTGGGAACTCGATAACTGGGGATGGGGCCGCGAGCGCCTCATCGCCGCGATTTTTGCGCTTTATGCAGGTATCGCCCTGATGTTGGCGGCCACGGGCCTCTATAGCGTGGTCTCCTTCGCCGTTACGCAGCGCACCCAAGAATTGGGCATCCGCATGGCGTTGGGCGCCGGGCGCGCCTCCGTTGTGCAGCTGGTCTTAGTCTCCACCGCCGCCATGACGGGCATTGGCATAGCGGCAGGGCTGATAATAAGCGCGATTCTGGGTCCGCTTGTTTCCGCATGGGGCGGAGGAAGCCTGTCCCAGCCGTCGACCTTGCTTGGCGCTGCCCTGATTCTTGTGCTGGTTGCGGCTATCGCCTGCGTCGTTCCTGCCTGGCGCGCTGCGTCCGTCGATCCGATCGAGGTCCTGCGCGGCGAGTAACCTTACGACCACGTCCCTGGGGGCTTCAGCCCTTCCGCCACGCACCGCCTCTCGCATGCGCTTCTCATCCCGACCGGAGTCCCGCGTCTTTGGCTTTCCCCGCGCAGCGCGACCTGGGAACGCGGATCTCGCGACTGGCGCCTTCATCTCCTTTACTTCCTTCACCTCTCGATTTTCATTGACTTCGGGTCCCATCCTGTGGTATGCTACTTCTTCCATTAAAATTGATAATAATCGTTGTGTGCCCGCTCGATGGCACCTTAGCGCCGGGCGTGTGCCCGCCAGCTGTCTTGGCGGGGTCTGTTCGCGCCGCGCGCTGAAACGAAAGGAGATAGCGCTCGATGACTCGGCAATTCCTCAGTCGGCCTGCTCCTTGCCTCTCAGCTTCATTTCTAATCGCCAAAATGGGGAATTAGAACGAGACCTAACCCACAGAAAACAAAGGACAAAAAAATTCCTAATCGCCAAAATTCGCCATTTCGTCACTTCGTCCCGAGCCCGCTCCCATCGGCCGAGCCAAGTCACCTCTCCTGCCCTCTAATCTTGCGCTTGAAGATTAGAAATCGCCGTAACCGCCCTGAAACCAATCACTTGCATTTTTCTAATCTATACGCTCTCCCGGCCCTTTCTTTCTCTCTCCACCGCTCCTCCCTCTCCAGCCGCGCTCCACGTCCCGGTAGCCGCGCTCTTTTTTCTAATCGCGAATTCCAATTATTAGAAACCCCCGTAAGTTATAGAAAACAAAGGATCGGCAGCCCGTCTAATCGCGAAAAAACGCCATTTCGTCAGCTCCGAACAGTCGCCTCCCTTACGGTCTCCCGGTTTCGGTCAACGGGTCACGCGTCGCGGTTCTTAATCTACGGTTCGGGGATTAAAACGAGGATGCGACGAGCATCCTCGTCCCGAGCGAGCATCGCGAGCCGAGGGATCCCTCCGCCGCCAACACGCGAGCCCAGAGCGAAACTCCAGCGAACTTTAATCCACGGTACGGGGATTAAATTCTCCCGTAACTCGTTGAAAATAAAGGACGGCGACCGTGCTTAATCTACGGTTCCCGGGGCTCTTCGCTCCGACTCTGCGGTCGCTCAATCGAGCCTCTTCCTTGCCTCCCTGCCTCCTTCCATCCTTGCCTCCGGATCTGATCTTCCGGTTAACGCCTACGCTCCGCCCCGCATTGCCTCTGCCTATCCTTCCCGGTAAGATGGAAGTTCTTGGGCCCCGCACTCGATTCCGTAGTTCTCGGACGCCAATGGCCGCCACAGCTTGGTACTTCGCTTACGCCAGCAACATGAACCGCGCGCAAATGCGCTCCCGCGCCGGCGCCATCCTCGAAGAGCGCCCCGGCCGCCTCGACAACTACGAACTCGCCTTCAACAAGAAACTCCGCGGCGGGGTGGCTGGTGCCAACATCCAGCCTTCCTCTGGAAAATTCGTCGAAGGTGTCCTCTACAAGATCAACGAATCGTCATTTCGCGAACTCGATCGCTTCGAGGGTGCGCCCGTCCACTATCGCCGCATCCAGATCGACGTTCGCGATCCCCAGGGCCAAACGGTCGCCGCGCAGGCCTACATCGCCACAAAAGTCGAAAAGGGTTTGCGTCCCGCGCCGCACTACCTGAAAACGATTCTCGATGGCGCCGCCGAGCACAGTCTTCCCGAAGACTACGTCAACCGCATCAAGGCGGCGGCAGCGCCAGGATAGGAATTTCGAAAATTGTTCTCGCATTCGTTCGGCGAGAAAATGGCAGCGTATCGAAGTTCGCGGAGAAGCACCGGAGGTAGGCCATGGCCACGACGCCCGTTGCGCAGAACTTGAATCGCGGTGGCGCTTTCCTCATCACCAATAGCGCTCCGGAAGATATCTTCACTCCCGCGGACCTATCGGACGATCAGCGCCTCATCGGCCAAACCGCCGAGGAATTCGTCGCCAAGGAAGTTGTTCCGGCCATCCCTGACCTCGAGCAGCACAAATCCGGCCTCATGGCGCAAATGTTGAAAAAGGCTGGAGAACTGGGCCTTCTCAGTGGTGCCATTCCGGAAGAATACGGCGGCTCCGGCCTCGACAAAGTCTCCGCCACGGTCCTCGCTGAAAAGCTTGCAGGCTACGCCTCCTTCGCGGTCTCCCATGGCGGCCACGCGGGAATCGGAACGATTCCCATCGTCTACTTCGGAACCGACGAGCAGAAAAAGAAATTCCTCCCGAAAATTGCAACGGGCGAGAAGCTCTCCTGCTATTGCCTCTCGGAGCCGCAGGCCGGTTCCGACGCGCTCGCCGCGCGAACCCGCGCCGTGCTCTCTCCCGACGGCAAGAACTGGATTCTCAACGGCCAGAAAATGTGGATCACCAACGGCGGCTTTGCAGACGTCTACATCGTCTTCGCCAAGGTCGACGGCGAGAAATTTTCCTGCTTCATCGTCGAGCGCGGCACTCCCGGATTCTCCGCCGGCCCCGAAGAGAAGAAGATGGGCATCAAGGGCAGCTCCACCGTTCCCATCTTTTTCGAAAACGCGCCGGTACCGAAGGAAAACCTTCTTCACGAAATCGGCCGCGGCCATATCGTCGCCTTCAACACTCTCAACGTCGGCCGCTTTTCGCTCGGCGCCTATTGCCTCGGCGGCGCGAAGAATGTCCTCGCCGCGTCGTCAAAATACGCGAAGGAGCGGACGGCGTTCGGAAAATCCATCGCAGAATTCGGCCTGATCAAGGCGAAGCTCGGCGAGATGGCGATTCGCATCATGGCCGTTGAATCCATGATCTACCGCTCGGCCGGCATGGTCTCAGCCGCGGTCTCGGAACCGAAATCCGGCGACAAAACGCAGCAGGCCATGCAGGTCCTCGAGGAGTACGCCATCGAAAGCTCCATCAGCAAAGTGGTCGGCAGCGAAACGGTGGACTACTGCGTCGATGAAGCCGTCCAGATCTTCGGCGGCTACGGCTTCCACGAGGATTATCCCGTTGCCCGCGCCTACCGCGACAGCCGCGTCAACCGCATCTTCGAAGGTACCAACGAAATCAATCGCATGCTCATCATCCAGATGTTGATGAAGCGCGCCATGGCCGGTGTTCTTCCGCTGATTCCCGCCGCCATGAAGCTAGCCGACGAAGTCCTCGCCGGGCCGTCCTTCGAGGAAGCGCCCACCGGCGCCTTTGCTGAGGAAGACCGCTGGCTCGCCCAGGCGAAGAAGATTTTCCTGCTCGCCGCGGGAACCGCCGTTCAGAAATATCGCGAGCAACTCGCCGAGCATCAGGAAATTGTTGCCGCGCTCGCGAACATCGCCATGGACGTTTACGCCATGGAATCCTCGCTCCGCCGCGCGCAGAAGGCCTCCGCGGCGCGAGGCGAATCCGCCGCTGTGATGGTCGACGCCGCCCGCGCATTTCTACACGATGCGATGGACCGCATCGAAAAAGAGGCTCGCGTCGCGCTCGCCGCAACGGCCGACGGCGATACCCTGATTACACAACTGGCCGTCCTTCGCCGCTTCGCAAAGCACAGCCCGCTCGATACGATTGCGATTCGGCGGCGCGTGGCCGACGCCGTCCTCGCGCAGGACCGCTATCCCTTCGAGGGCCGCTGAAACGCCGCCGCGAATGAAAATCGAAGTACGATTTGCGCTGTAGACGCAAACCGTCGCTTCATTTGCTTTCTCATCGACGCCCGCCGGTTTCTTTTGCTCGGAAACTGTTTTCCTTTGTCTCATCCTGCGAATCCCGGAACCCTTCATCTTTCAGTGACTTGCCGCATTGAGTCCTTTGGATTGAGGCGTGCATCCAACGCCGTGGTGGTAGGTGAGGGTTCATGAAGACGATCAGTGGGGTCCTTGGGAAAGCAAGAATCGGCAAGGGTGCGGTGACAGTCCTGGCAGTCCTTTTCATCCTCCAGGCTTACTTCGTCCGCGAGCTGCTCGCGGCCGAACTCCTGTTCGCGCTCGGGTTCGTTGTTGTGCTGGCATTGGTCGCGGTCTTCTATGCCATCGGCGCCGCCAGCGAGTTTGGCCTGGATTGGGCGGAGGCGGGTGTTCGCTCCGTTCGCCGCGGCTACGCGATGCTGGAAGAGATCAGTAGAAAGCCATTCCGCCATCCACGTTCAGAGTCTGCCCAGTAATAGCGCTGGCTCGATCGGATACCAGGAATAGCGCCGCAGCGGCGATTTCGTCCGCCGTTTGCGGCCGCCCCTGCAGGATTCCCCCAAGCATCTGCTTGAACATTTGCTCGCCGTCCGTCTGGAAGTAATCCGCCAGCTTGCGCCCAAGCTCCTGTGACATCGCGGTTTCCGGCACGGGACCAGGGCTGACGGCGTTCACGCGAACGCCTTTGCGCGCCGCCTCCGCCGCCAGCGTGTGCGTGAGGCCGATCAAACCCGCCTTCGACGCTGCATACGGACTATTCAACTGGAACGCCGCTTTCGCCGCGACGCTCACCACGTTGAGAATCACTCCCGATCCGTGTTCGTACATTGCGGGGAGAACCAAACGCGATAGCAGGAACGGTCCGCGCAGATTTACGGCAATGACGCTGTCCCATTCGGCGGGGGAAACCCTTTCGACCGGCTGAACGGGTCCGTAGATTCCGGCGTTGTTGACGAGAATCTGCACGCGGCCGAATGCTTTCTCCGATGCGGCGACAATTCGTTCGCAATCCTTCTCCGAGGAAACGTCAGCCGCGAGAGCTTCCGCGCGGCCGCCGGCTTGTCGGATCTCTTCGGCGACAGCATCTATTTCAGCTTTGGTCCGGGCCGTCAGAAGAACCGCTGCGCCCTCGGACGCAAATCTCTTCGCGATGGCGCGGCCGATCCCGCGTCCCGCGCCAGTCACAATCGCAACTCTGCCTGCCAGTTCCAAAGCTCCTCCGTGGATCGCAAAACCGGAATGATAGCATTCCGCGGCGGGCACAGTGTGGGCAAGCATGGCAACAGAGTCGAACGAAGTGGCAGCGCGAACCCGCTTTCAGGTAAACTAGGTGGGTTTACGGAGAGCAATTTGACGCTGACCCACATTCACGGGACGAATCACGGCGCCAAGACGCTGGTGCGGGTGCGCCCGCGCGGCTTCTGTGCCGGCGTGGTACGCGCGGTGGATATCGTGGAATTAGCCCTCGAAGCGTATGGGCGCCCGGTCTACGTGCATCATGAGATTGTGCACAACCGGTATGTGGTGGATCAACTGAGACGAAGAGGCGCGATTTTCGTCGAATCCATCGAAGAGGTGCCGATTGGAGCGGTTCTGGTGTTCAGCGCGCACGGTGTGCCGCCTCGCGTGCGAATCGAGGCGCAAGAGCGGCAACTGCGTGTGATCGATGCAACGTGCCCACTGGTGACGAAGGTTCATCTGGAGGCGCTCAAGTTCGCGCGGGAAGGCCGAACGCTGATTCTGATCGGCCACCGGGATCACCAGGAGATCGTGGGAACTTCGGGAGAGGCTCCGGATCAGACGGTTGTGGTTGGCAGCGTCGAGGAAGTGGATCAACTCGAAGTGCCCGATCCGGACCGGCTTGCGTTTCTGACGCAGACGACGCTCTCGCTCTACGATACGCAGGAGATCGTCGCGCGATTGCGGCAGCGGTTCCCGTCCATCGTGGGGCCTGCGTCCGATGACATCTGCTACGCGACGCAAAACCGCCAGGAAGCTGTGGAAGCCCTGACTCGCGAAGTGGAATTGATTCTGGTGGTCGGCTCGGCGAACAGCTCGAACTCGAACCGCCTGGTGGAAGTGGCGAAGCGCGCAGGAGTGGCGGCGCGGCTGATCGAGGATGCGAACGACATCGACGAATCATGGGTCGGTGGCGTTTCGACGCTTGGCCTGACAGCGGGAGCCTCCGCACCGGAAGTTCTGGTGGAACAAGTGAGCCAACGGCTCTCCAAGATGGGATTCACGAATCAGCGCGATCTGGATCTGATTCGCGAGGATGTGCGATTCACGCTGCCTGCGGAATTGGCCGCTCATCAGGGCCCCGCGGGCCATTGATGTAGTTTATCCAGCGAGTGCGTACATAAGGAGAGATGAGTGGCGGTCAAGATCGTCCGCCAGCCAAACAGGATCTCTTTGTTGGGTGCGCCCACCAGTGCGGCCGCGATGTCGGCGGGGCACGAAGGAGCACCATCGGCTCTCCGGTCTGCAGGTTTAGCCCACCGACTCACGAACATCGGATACGAAGTTACCGACCTCGGCGACGATCCTCCCCAAGTCTACAAACAGGATGACGAAAGCCCGCGCGCGCGCAATCTGCCGGGTGTGCTGGCAGCGCTCGAAGCGCTGAAGCCTCGCGTGGAACAAGCCGTCAAATCGGGAGCGCTGCCGCTGATCCTGAGCGGCGATTGCTCCGTCGCTCTCGCGGCGGTTGCCGGGGCGCGGCGGTATTTCCGGAATGTCGGCCTGGTCTACATGGACCGCGACGCGGATTTGAACACTCCCGCGACGACTCCTTCGGGATGCCTCGATGGAATGGTGGTGTCGCATTTGACGGGCCGTGGCGCCGCCGAACTTGTGAGGTTCTGGGGCGAGCCCCCGCTGGTTCGCGAGCCTGACCTGGCGCTCTTTGGGATCGATCGGCTCGACCCGAGCGAAGAAGAGGTTCTTCGACGCGTACCGCTGCGTACGTACACCGCTGACGACATTCACGCGAAGGGCGCGACGGCCGCGGCAAAGGCGGCGGTGGAGCGCATCCACGGCAACGATCACGAATTCATCCTGCATTTCGACGTGGATGTGATCAGCGGGTTTTCAGCCACGAATTATCCCGGGACGGGCGGGCTGCAGCTGGAAGAAGTGCGCGAAGCGATCGAAGTTTTCGCACAGCAGAAGAACTTAGCCGCAATCGAAGTGACCGCTTACAATCCCACCAAGGATCCGGACGGAAGCGGCGTGAAGATGGTGATCGATCTCCTGGCCGGCGCGCTCCAGAAGCGGCTTGAGACGCTCACCGCGGAGGCCCAAGCGGCGACAGCGTCTGCGGAGCCCGCAAAGCCTGAGGCGGACAGCGCTGCTCCGGCGTCCGGAGTCCAAGCGGAAACCGCTCTCGCAGCGGCAGCGCCGGGCCAAGCATGGTCGTCCGAGACTCTCCACAGCGAATTGCCGGCTGAAGAACCGTCCGGGGAATCAGCATCAGGCAGTGAGGCAAGCGAAGAGTCATCGTCCGAAGAACCGGCCCCGAGCAGCAAGAGCAGCGAAGACTCGCCCTCCAAAGACGAACCCGGCGAATCCCAGGCTTGAAGATTTTTCGTCCGGTGAGGCCACCCTCGATCATCATCTTCGACGTCGACGGCGTGCTGGTCGACGTGCGCGGATCCTTCCTGAAAACGACGCTTGAGACAGTACGATTTTTCACCGGCAAACGGGTGACGGCCGCGGAATGGCATCGCTGGAAGAATCGCTCCGGCTACAACGACGACTGGAAGCTCTCGACGGCCTGGGTGCGGTCGCTGGGCGGCAATTTCGAGTACGAAGAAGTGAAGCGGAAGTTTGTGGAGTTGTACTGGGGGAAGGATCGGGACGGAAACGTGCGCCGCGAGCGTTGGATGCTGCCGCGACGGAGCCTGAAAAGGCTCTCGAAAGACTACGAACTGGATCTTTTCACCGGGCGAAACCGGCAGGAGCTGAATTACACGCTCGACCGAACGGGCGTGCGGGGATTTTTCAAGCGAGTCGTTACGGTGGAAGAGGTCAAGCTTCCGAAGCCGGATCCGGAGGGCCTTCTGAAGATTCTGGACGGGCGGGATCCATCCGAAGCAATCTACGTTGGCGACAATATCGACGATGCACTCGCGGCGCGATCGGCGCGGGTGCGTTTCGTAGGAATATTGCCGAGCGGCGGCTCCGAACGGCGGCAGAGGCTGGCCAGGCTTCAGCAGGCAGATGCAGAGGCTATCCTCAACGAGGTCAAGGAGTTACGGACCTGGCTCGACCAGCAGCGAACGAAAGGGCAAGCCAAAATTCCCACGCGATAGGCCCAGGACTTTATTCCCAGCAGAGGACTAGACTAACCGTTAGTACTCAGCAGGCTACAAGTACCATTGCCCGCCTAAGACCTTCCCCTTCATAATTTTGTGAAAGGCGGGGCTCCGCCAATCTAGGATATGAGCGTCAATACCGATAAACGTACCACGGCGGCACGCGCGTTCGTGCGCAGCCTGAACATCCTGCTAAAGTTTGCCCGGATGTACGACTTCGGCCATCCGCGGACGGCCAAGCAGTATGAAACTGCCTGGACGGAGCTGAAAACCGCGCTGGGCGACAACGAGGCGGGCTTGCTTTTGGCCGTCTCGGGCGATCAGCTCCTGCTGGATGGAACTCCCCTTGAATCCGCCGCCGCTGAAAAGAGTTTTGCCCGAATGCTCTCCGCGGCAGGAATCGCGAGCATTCACTTTTCGCCGAAGGTTACACAAGCGAGCCTCGCCAAGTTCGTGCGTGGGTTTCCGACGGGCAGCGGATCGAAGCCGGCGCAGGTCGCCGAGCAATTGAAACTGGCGCTGCAGGGCGATCCCAACATCCACGTCAATGAAGTTTGTTTCGTACCGGCTGATTCCGCAGTGGCGAAGACAACGGTCGCCGCGCAGCTTGCCGCACGCACGATGGGACTCACCACCGAACAGCAGGACGAGCTTTTCAAGGATCCCGAGAAACTGCTGCAGTTGATCGTGGCCGCAGAGGGAACCAAGGGCGGGCCGGGCGGTCCCGGCGGCCCCGGAGGCGGTTCCGGTGGAGGCGGCGGGTACGGCGATGGTTCAGGCGGAGACGGTTCCGGAGGCGGCTACGGCCCCGGAGGTGGTTTTGGTTACGGAAGCGGTCCGGGTGGAGGCGGCAGTGGCTCGGGCGGCTATGGATCTGATGGCGGATACGGACCGGGCGGAGGTGGCCCGGGGACCGGCACTGGCGGCTATTCGGGTGGAGGATATTCAGGAGAGTCGTCGAGCGCACAGGGCTCCGGCTTCGGTGGATATGGCCCTGGCGGCGCAGCTGGTGCGCCGGGCAGCGGCGGCGGTTTTGGCGGCACTGCGGTCGAAGGCGCGGGCCAGACCGGAGCGCTTCCGGCGGGTGGCAGTCACCTTGAAGGCGGAGGAGTGGTAGTGGGAGGCGCGCCATCTGCGGGAGGACCCGGCGGCGGTTTTGCGGGGCCCGGTGGCGGCACAGGCTCGAGCGAGGGCGGTGGTTCCGGAAGCGGCGCAACGGGCGACGCAGGTACATGGAATATCGTGGGAGGAAGCGGCGGAGGAACGCCGCTCGATCCCAATGCCGGAGGATTCTGGCTGAAGTCAGAAGCAGATGGATCGCCCGGAGGCGCGGGTGGCCCGGGAAGCGGATCCGGCAACGGCATCGCGTTGAGCGGTCCTGTCGCGGGAGTCGGTGCGCCGGGTGGCGGCGCTGGCGGCGGCGCTGGAATGGGAAGCGCTGGGCCAGGCTGGGGCGGCGGCGGGGTGGGAGGTTCTGGCGCGCCGGGTCCGGGAGGCACGGGACAGGGCGGAGGACATTTTGGCCCTGGCCATGGTGGACCAGGAGGCGCAGGCCGACCCGGCGGTCCCGATGCGGGTGGTCCTGGTGGTGGCCCCGGAGGCGGCGGGCCGGCACGGCATCGCGGACCAGGCGGCGCGGGAGATGCAGGTCCGAGCCGGTGGGCGAGCGCGACAACGGGAATACGCGCCACGCGGTCCGCGCGCGGAGCCGGCGCGACGATGGCCGTCGAAACCGGCCTGATGACCCTGCACGAAGACGAACTGCAGGGCATTCTGCAGATGCTGGCGCAGATTGCGCGCACGAACGAGGGCAACAAAGACAAGATCGATCCCAGCTCATTCCAATCGCGGCTTTCGACGCTGCCGCGGCGCGCGCGATTCACGATCAGCCAGGCTCTCTCGGCGCTCGCGGCACAGGCGCCGAGCGAATCGTCGGACAAGCCGACGCTGCTGAAGCTGGCGGAACACATCGCGGTTCGATTCGCGCTGGAGAGCTACGAGCGCGGCGACGTGCAAGTGAACGCCGTGCGCCAACTGCTGAACGACATGGACCAGGAACTGGACGCGCTGCGGAAGGTCCTCGGAATCTACGAGGAAAAGATGACGCGCGCGGGGCTTTCGGTGGAATCGCACGCCGACATGCTGGCGCAACAGTTCTGGGCGCAGGTACCGGAAGAGAAGAAAAAGGCGGTGCTGGATTCGTCGGAAGCGTGGTGCGTACCGCCGGCGAAAATCCGGGAGCACGTGGAGCAACTGAAGGCCAAGAACGAGAACGAAGAGATCGAGAAGGTGCTCCGAAACTACTCAAATTGCATCAAGAACAAGTCGACGGAAGTCCGGCGGCAGACGGCGCTGGGACTTGCGGAATTGGCCGGGGTCTACGCGGACGGCGACGAAAAGCTGCTGACGGATACGATTCGCCAGATCGGAGTGCAGCTCGCGGAAGAGACGGACTCGGAGCTGCAGAGCCTGGTGAGCGCGGCGTTCGTCCGGCTATCGCAAGAGGCCGCGAAAAAGCGGTCTTACGCCGGAATTCAGAAGTCGGTGGAACTGCTGGACTACGTGGAAGCGGAGCGGCCCGGCATCGGGAAGAACATCCGGCCGAGAATCGCGATTGAGAACCGGCTGCCGGAATTCATCGAAGAGGCACTGCGAACTGGCGAGGTTCCGAACGGCCTGACGGATTTGCTGCGGCGAATGCCGACGCCGTCGGCCGAACACATCGCGGTGCGGTTCAGCCGCGCAGGATTCCGGGAAGATTGCGAGCTGCTGATTGCGATGATGCAGACGCTGGGACCCGAAGCGCTGGATCACCTGAGAAAAGTGCTGCGAGAAGGGAATCCGATGGAGGCGATCGACATGATCGGCCTCCTATCGAGAATCGATCTGGATACGGTGGAGCAGACGCTGCCCCTCCGAATGCAGGAGTGGAAGCGCACGGCGCACGACCGCGTGGTGCGGCAAGTGGCGTCGAGCGGCTCCCCCGAACGAGGGAGGTTGCTGCTTCAGCTCTTCGATTATATGGATACGCTGATCCGGCCGCTTGCAGTGGACGAAGTCGGAATGGCGGGCGAACAGTCGGCGGACATGCGCCTCTTGCGGATTGCGGAAGGCGACATGCCGAAGGAAGGAACCGACTACCTGCGGCTGAAGGCAATCGAAGCTCTCGGGCGGCTTCGCACGTCGGGCGCGGAGGCCGTGCTGCGAAAGATCGCGGAGACTCGCAAGACGTGGCGCTGGGCGTATCCTTCGGAACTGCGCCTGGTGGCGACGCAGGCGATGGAGAAGATCGATCCGGATTGGGTGAAGAGCTTCGTGCCGCGCAGCGGCTTGAGCATCGCGGAATTCTCGATTGAGCCGCTCGACGCCGATCCTGAATCTTCAGCGATGAGGCAGCGGCGCTATCCTCGGCTGCGGCTGGAGCGGCCCGTGTCTGCCGCGACGACGAACCTGAAGGAAAATTGCAACGTCGAAATTCCGGAGATGACGCTTGGCGGCGGTGTCGCGGTGTGCGAACAAAGCCTGCACCCGGGCAGCGTCGTTTCGTTCCGCATGAGCGCCGCGCAAAAGACCGTGAAGGCGCAGACCATCGTTCGCGACGCGAATACGCAAGCGCGCGCGTTCGAAGTCGTGGAGATGGATCTGGAAGAGCGCGCAAAGCTGCGCAAGATCCTGGTTCAGCTCGGAAACGTGCAGAAGCGGACAACTTCAAAGGAACGCAATCGGCGCGCGGCGCGAACGATCCTCTCGAATCCCACCACGTAGTCGCAGTCCCGTCTTTAGGTTTATCTGGTAAGGCTCAAATCCCGGCACGATGATTGCGGTTGCGGCGGTTGCGGCTTCTCGCTCGCAGTGCGAAGCGCGCCCAAGCGAATTGCGGGGGCCAGCAGAAGGATTACTGCGGCACAACCTGCCGGGATGAGTGCGCGAGGATTGAAGCGCAGCGCGAGGCATCCGACTGCGGCGAGTGCGGCGGTGATTGAGTAGCAGGCGAACGCGACGCGTCGCGGAGACCATCCGCGGGCGAGCAACAAGTCGTAGCTGTGTCGACGGTCGCCATACAGCGGCGAACCGCCATGTTTGAGGCGGCGAATGACGGCCAAGGCAGCGTCGAGAAGGGGCAGACCTGCCAGGATGAGGGGGAAAGCGAGGAAAGCGGCTGTGGTGGCGTTCGGAGTGATGGCACCGGTTGCGCCGTGTGCGCCGTTTGTGCGGTAGAAGTCGAGCGCGAGAAACGCGGCACAGAAGCCGAGCGCGGTGCTGCCGCAATCGCCGAGGAAGATCTTGGCCGGCGGGAAATTGAAGACGAGAAATCCGAGACAAGATGCGAGGAGAGCGGAGGCGATGTCGCGCGTGAGCGCAGACGTGAGCGCCGCGGGCAAGAGGATGTAGGCGAGCGCGAGAATGGCGGTGGTGCCGGCGGCGATGCCGTCCGCACCGTCCAGAAAATTCAAGGCGTTGCAGAAGGCAGCGACGCAAATGGAGGTTGCGACCAGGCTCCAGGCCGCGGAGACGTTGGCTGGACCTGCGGGAAGGCCGGGGATTTTCCATCCTGTGTACCAGAGGGCGAAGGCGGCCAGGAACTGCGCGGCGAGCCGAACGGCGGGAGAGAGGCCGCGAACGTCGTCGACGAAGCCGGTGAAGCAGATGAGTACGAGGCCGGCGACGAACGGCCACGGCATCGCGGCGCGAGACGCGGGCGTCGCGAAGGCGGCGGCGATGATTGAGATGGTGACCGCGATACCGCCCAGGCGCGGGACGGGACGCGCGTGAATCTTCAGGGGCCCCGGGCGGTCGAGAATGCCGGCGCGAAGGCAGGCTCGAGCGACGAGCGGCGTCAAAAGCAGCGAAAACACAAAGGCCGCGACGGCCGTGATGCTGGTCATGCCGATGGCGGCGGTCTGGGTCATCCGACGATCCTGTGGGCGAGGCGTCGAAGGTGACGCATTCGCAGGCGCGCGGCTTTGCGGGCGAGTCCGCGGACGCCGGATTGGTGGAGGGCGCGGCGGGCGTCGCGAAGGTAAAGGCGCATGAGGCCGCGCGACATATCGCGATAGAAGAGTTTTTCGTAGGAGCCGTTCTCGATTTCGGACGAGATTGTGCGGAATCGATTGAGAATCGACTCACTTGATTCGGCCGCGGGAACGCGAGCGAATCCATCGGCCGCAAGTAGAAGCGGGCGGACTTCGACGCGCGCGAGAGCGCCGTGGGCGTCGAGACCGGCTACGACAATCAGACCCTCGCGTTCTTCCGGAGATGCGATGTAGCCGGAGACGAGGCTGCCGAGACCGTAGAAGCAGAAGGCAGGGCGTCTATTGTGGCGCTGAATTGTTCTGGCGCCGCTGATTCGGTGCGAATGCGACGCGGCAACGATGTCGAATCCGCCTTCGGCCAGGCCATCCAGCAGGCGGACATCTTCGGGATCAGGATAGTTTGTGCGGAGGCAGCCCGCGTGAAGCAACGCGATGCAGCAAGTCGCGCCCTGCCGCCGCATGATTTCGAGGGCTTCCGTTCCACGGTCGAGGCGCGCCGGCTCCACGCCGGCCGATTTTCGAGTTGCCGCGTCGGATACTGCCTTTCCAGCAGCCCAATAGCCGACTCGTATTTGGCGGGGTCCCTGCCAGATCGAGACCTCCGGCGACGCGCACAGATCGAATCCCGCACCCAGAGGAACCATTCCGCGATTCGCGATCGCCTCGCGCGTGCGCCTGACGCCGGCAGGTCCGAAGTCATACGCATGATTGTTCGCGAGGCCTACGGCATGAGCTCCAATCGCTTCGAGATAGTCAAGGCTCGCGTCGGGTGCCGTGACGATGGTTCCCAAGCCGTTGAGTTTTCGCGGCGAAAGGCCTGCGGTGCCGACGGTGCTTTCGAGGTTGACGATCGTCGAGGCCACACCGTCGAAAAGCGGCGCGATCAGAGCAGCTCTCTCCCGCCAGGCCCCCGGTCCGCCAAGAGCCAGATTGCCCGCCGGCAGGAAGTCGCCGCAAACAGCGACGTAGACAACGGGCGATGCTCCCTCGGGCGCCTTCCATAAAGTGAATGCGGGCAAGCTCATTCTTAGCGACTCACTGCGCCGGGATTTTCGCAAGGACCCAGCTGACAAGGCGCTTGCGCATCGGGTGAATCCACATCGGAACGACGATCATGGTCACCGCAGCGGCGATGAAGCCAGCCGCAGTTCGCAGCGAGAGCGCCGCGTTCGCTGGCGAAAAGCGGAAGAAAGGAAGAAAAATCAGCGCGCCCACAGCGCTCGTGAGAGCAATCCCGCTGCTTTCCGCGGGGAGCAATTGGCGAAACGGGACTCGATTTCGGATGTGATAGGCGGCGACGACGGTCAGGTAGCCCGCGATTAGCGATGCGACGGACGCAACAACGACGGCGACTCCTCCAAACCTGGCTCCCGCGGCGAATCCGAGGACGGCGTTTAGAACGGCTGTAGCCAGGCAGCCGATCGTCACCCATCGCAGGGCTCCTGTTCCCAGATCGACGACGTATGCTGGATTGCTGAGGGAATTCACGAGCCACCCGACAGCAAGCAGCGCGACGAAAGTGACAAAAACAGGCTCGTAGCGACCGATCCAAATCACCGAGATGAGCGGGCTCAGGACCACGAGAAAGGCGAACGCGGGCAACGCGAGGAACAGAATCAGACGATACGATTCGCGATAGACCGAGGGAATCAGTTTCGGGTCTTTTTCGTGGAGGCCCGCCACGGTCGGCACGAGTACCTGATTAGACTGAACGATCAGTTCGCGGACGGTAACAACGCAGCGCGCGGCCATTTCGTAGAGAGCCGTCATCGCGAGCCCTCCGAATTTGGTGATCAGGGCCTTTGTAACCGGCTCGCGCAGCGCCTGGCTGGCTGTGATGATCTGGAAATTCAGACCGTAGCCGGCCGCCTCGCGAAAGAGCCGGCGATTCCACCGGCGCGGAATGAGAGGCAAGTCTGGAATGCGCCGCTTCAAGAGGAGCCACGCAGCGAGAAAGCATATTCCTGCCTGAATCGCCTGCGCGTAGCCCAATCCCAGCAGCCCGTGCGCGGGAACGAGATAGAACGCCAGAAAAAGATAGAGCGCCGAACCGGCCAACTCGACATAGTTGCACTCGGTGATCAGCTCATGTCCGGCGAGGCCTGCCTGCAGGATGCCGCCGGTCAGATTGATCCAGAGGGCGAGAAAGGCGTACGGAAGAATCCGGTACGCCTCCGAAACGCTTCCGAACGGCAAAACGACGTGCAAGATCCACCGTGCGGCGGGATAGAGTCCGACCAAGGCGATTCCGAGAAGCGCGCCGACAGAGATCATGGCTGTCTGGACCAGCAGGCAAACATCGCCACGCTCCTTGCGGGCGACATACTTCGCAACGAACTTGATGATGCTGGTCGAAAATCCCTGATTTGCGAGCGTAACGACAGACGTGGTCGCCAAGACCAGAGACCAGATTCCGAGCCGCTCCAATCCAAGGGTGCGAATCAGAAACCGGTACAGAAAGAAGAGAATTGTGGCGCTGAGCAACACCTGAACAAGGGTCGTCACCGCGTTCAGGAATATTTGTCGTCGTTTCATCTTCAATCCGCCGACAGGCGCCGATCGAATCGCACCGTTTCTGCTGACGGCGCGCGTTCCGTCTCCCACATTCCCGACGGACGTCCGGACAGACACTTGAGAATTCCAAGCGCCGCGGCCACATTCACCACACAAAATGAAAGTGGAACAGACCACGGTCCGCGGTTCCGCCGGCCGCGCAGAACGAAGCCGACGAGAGCGAGCAGATAAAAGGCGACCTGCAGAGCCAGCGTGATTCGAGCAAGTGGGCCACTCAGGAGGTCGAGGTTGCTGCTGAGCAAAGCAAGCAAGAAGAAGGGAACGAGCCATCGCAGGAGTTTGTGTGACCAGAGGGCTATCGCCACCGCTCCGTACCGGAATGGATTCAGGAGTGCTCGATTGGCCAGGAGCGCGCGAAAGTCCTTGCTCACGATGCGCACCTTAAGCCGGAGCATCGCCTGAGGTTCGCTCTGGGCCAGACGCGTGAACGCCACCACGCAGGTATCGAGTATGTTCTTCATCCCGGTACGAGCTACCTGCAGCGGAAGAACGAAATCGTCGCCGTGGTGCGCATCAAGCGGCTGCCACAGCGAACGGCGCATTGCAAAGAGCGCGCCCGACCCCATGGCGAGAATTCCCCTCTCGCTTTCTCCATTTCTCAGCCAGGTTTCGTAGCGCAAGTAGAGGCCTTCATTGTGGGTCGTCGACGATTCATCCGCGTTACGATAGCAAGGGCAGGCGGTGACGAGTCCCACTCGTGGATCAGCGAAATTAGCAACCAGGAGCCGCAGAGCGTGAGAAGCGACGAAGCAATCGGCATCCGTGAAAATCAAGATGGAACCGGACGAAGCGTCCACGAGTCCGTTTTGGATGAAACTCTTGCCGCGATGCTGTGGGAACGAGATGAGGCCGACGCCGTCGCTTGCGAATCGCTCGACGATCTGCGCCGTGCGATCGGAAGAACCGTCGCTGCCGACGAGTATTTCGAGGCGGTCGCGCGGGTAATCCGAGGACAGCAAATTGCGAATCTTGGCCTTGATTGAGGATTCCTCATTTCGTGCCGGAATAATCACGCTGACGAGCGGAAACGATTCCCGGCGTGTGAAGCTTCTCCGCCGTCCAAGCCAACCTGCTCGAAGAGCAGCCGGGTAGCCGAAGTAGACCCACACGACTGCGGCGACGCACGTCCAGAACACGGTAGTAGCCGCGGCGTGAATCATGAAACCGCTGCCTCCAGCCCGACGGGATGCAGTCCTTCCGTCCCGGTCAATGTGCGATAACTGACGAGTCGAATCCCCCTCGCATCGATAATCTGGCGAAGTTCCGGGTCCGTGAGCCAGGCCATTTCCATCTCACGTTGAACTCGTATCGCATCGGTCTCCGAAAATCCCCGTTCGAAGAGCCCCGGGTGGCACGCCAGCTCGAAAATGCCGGCCGGAAGGTTTTCAAGAGCCGCCTTCCAGCGTTCATAGAGCGCGGGTGAGTTCTTCCGGTCGTGTGAATGAAATGAAATTCGACTGTCTGTGGATTCGAATCGTCGAAGCAGCGTTCTCTGAAGAGTGGCCCGGTAGCCCTGCACCAGCAGGCGGCGCACGACGCTGCCTTCGTGAGGCCCTCCCCACGAGCTGCTCTTGGGCCATGTCGCACAGCGTGCTGACCGAATGCAACGCACTCCTTCCGCCTCGAGAGCCCGAACAAACGGCCGCGCGGCGGCAGGATAGAGGTGCACATGGTGATGAGAGTCCGCGTGCGTCGGTTCCAATCCGCGCTCCTTCATCCAGCGGATCTGCGCCCGAAATTCGGCTTCAATTTCCCGCTGCGAGACGCGCCCATAGAGAAGGTTGCGCGCGATCTTCGCGGGCGAAAGGAATGTTCCTGTTTGGTCGACGAGGGTTGGAATCTCGTTCGGAGGCGAGACCGGGCGGCCCTGGCAGATATTCAGGTGAACACCGACGCCGAGCCGGGGCAGGTCCTTCGCACGCATCAGCGCGCGCTCGGCGTCCGGCATATTTGCCATGAGCGAAGCGCTGGTGACGAGGCCGTAGCGATGCGCCACGATGATTCCGTCGGTTATGCCGCGGCTCATGCCGAGATCGTCGGCGTTGACGATGAGATTTACGTCGCTCATTGTTCGACTCGATTCAGGATCAGAGCGATTTTGCCCCCCGGACCGGCAAGCGGCTCCGATGCCAGGCCCGCGGTGACGGTGATCTGCGGTCCCAACAGTTCCTGGAGTTGCCCTCGAATCCGCATCAGGTCGTCGAGCGCGCGGCCGTTGCCTGCAACCGCTCGCACGACCACTCTTTCGCGCTGGTCGTGCACGAACTGGCAGAATCGGAGCGCGCTCGATTCCTTCAGCAACTGATTGAGTGCGCGCGGCGAAAAGAGGCGGCCATCGGGGCAACGGAGGATGTCGCTTTCGCGCGTGATCGTCGGGACGACTACAGGAAACGAGCGACCGCAGCGGCAGCGTGTACCGGCGAGAGATATTCCCCGGTCCCCGATCTGATAGCGAATGAGTGGCATCGCGGGATTGATGAAGCCGGTCCACACGAGATGCCCTTCCTGTTCTTCTTGCACGGGCTCGCCGCGATCATCGACGATCTCGAGAAACCCATAGTCTGGAATCAGATGCATGGTTCCGCGTTCGCATTCCTGGATGAGGCCGCAGAACTCCGTCATTCCGTAGCTGTCGAAAATGCGCGTCTGGAAAGCTTGCTCGATGTTCCTCCGCACGGAGGCGTACAGCGGCTCGCCGCTAGTGAATGCCACGCGCATCGGAATCGTCTCCCCGCGGCGCAGGAGAAAATCAGCGAGTATGCCAAGCACCGAGGGGAACCCTTCGAGTATTTTTCCTTGCTGGCGACGCAGGAACTCCAGGTACGTTGGCGCCGTCCTCTCGGAAAGATGAAAAATGCTCAGCAGCACCTGCCGTTCCGGCAGATTGAAGGCCCAATAAGGAGGAGTGCTCTGATTGGCAGGCACGATCCTGGAGCCATATAGCGTGACGCGGGGTTCACGCGGGCCGACTCCCGCCCACGACCACTGGCGCAGGAGGAATGCCCAGTTGTGGCGAAGTGCCTCTTCCGTGTAGGCCACGCGCAGGTTGGAGCCGGTCGTTCCAGTCGTTCCTGCGCGAATCAGGTCGCTCCGCCGGACGGCGCCGGAAACAAAGTGCTCCTGATTGCTCCTGACGACTTCGCGGCGAAGGATCGGCAACGATCTAAGGTCTTCCAGGCTGCGGAGCTGGAGCGAGGGATAGGAAGAATAGAAGGGAACCGTTCGCCGAGCGCAGTCCAATGTTCTCTGCGCACGTGCGAGCTGATACGAAGAGATTTCCGCCGGCGTCCAGGATTCGTGCTCGCGCAGGCCATCTAGGATTGCAAAGGTCGATGGCGCATACCGGATCCGAGATAGGAGCCAGCCGCGCGTGGATGTGGCGAGATTTCGAGCGGGAGCCGGCAAGCGGTCGTAAAGCCGCAGCCAGCGCTGGAGGTTAGATCTCACAAGGGGTTCGAGCATCCGCGAAGTCCTCGCTCCTTGCAGATTCAGTCGCCGCGATTTTGACGAAGTCGCGTTTCAATCTCCGAACCTCTGCGGCGTTGTTGAATCGTTCGACGATTGCCGCTCGGCCGTTTCTTCCCATTTGAGCTGCGGCTCCAGGATGATCAAGCAACCATGCGAGAGAGTGGGCGAATTGAGAGGCGCTTCCCGCACGAAAGAGGAGTCCGCCCTCGGTGCCTCGAAAATACGGACGAATCGGAGGCAGATCGCTCGCAACGACAGGCAAGCCGCACGCCCAGTATTCGAATACCTTCACGGGGATGTTCAGCAGGAACTTGGGCACCGCTTGCAACGGGCAGACGCCGATCCTTGCCTGGCTCAAGGCGGCCGCCATCTCTTCGTGCTCGATTCGGCCTCGGACTTCCACCTGCGATTCGAGACCGAGCGCGCGGACCCGTTCGCTCAGCTGAATCTCATCGTCGCGGCTATCGAAGTATCCAATCAAGAGCGCTCGGACGCGCCGAGACTGATTCGCGAGGAGCTTCATAGCGTCCAGCAAGACGCAAGTGCCCGAGCGTTCCGACATGCCGCCGCGGTAGACCACGTCAAACACCTTTGGCAGGGGCGTCGGCTCGGGGAAAAAATCCAGGTTCGGAAAATTGTGAAATACGAGCTTGCGGCTTCCTCCAGTTCGGGCAAGGCGTCGAAGGGTGAAGGGGTCGGCGGTCATGAGCCCATCCAGGCAGCGAGCCGCAATTGACTCCAGAATGGCAATACTTTTGGAGGCAAGTGGCCGAAGTGCTCGAGGAATTGAGCCACTCGCCCGGGCCATCGAGGGGAAATCCTCGTACGCGTCATAAACGACGCGCTTTCCAAAGATGATCTTCAGCACCAGAGCCAGGGGGAGCAGCTCCGGGTCCTGAAAGTGGTAGAGGCCGGCTTGTTGGTTGAGCAGTGCGCGCAACAGATTGACGATCGAACGACGAATTCGATTGCGGCGGCGCGGCAGCGAGCACAAGGCAACCGGTCCAGTGTCGGCGTGAGGAATTGGCGCCACAAACGAAACCGGGAAGCCAGCCTCGGCAAGCGGGAGGCATTGCCGGTGGAAGGAGCGGCTCTTGAGAGCTGTATGCGCTGTGGTGAAATGGCAAACGCTCGGCAGCCGCGCGGAGGCTCCCGCCTCTGAAGAGCGCGCATCCCGCTGAGGTTGTCGCTGCAAGACAGCCACTTCGCTCATGTCTTCCATGCCTTACGCAAGAACAGGCTTCGTCTGTCCGTATTGAACGCTGCAAAAGTTTGCGTCCCGGAGTCGATAGGAACGCACGACGAACACCAGGCTCATAAACAGCCAGGTCGAACGGTCCGAATTGATATCTCCCGTGTTCAGCGCGTTGATAATTCCAATGGCCAGCAGCGCGGCCGCGACCGTCGAGATCGCGAAATAGTGCGACTGGCCGTCCTTCACTTGGCGATAGCTTTCTCTCAGAGCGGACCCAAAGAGCGCGCAGACCAGGAAGGCCGCCGGAATCCCCAACTCGCACGCGATTTCAAGGAGGACGTTATGCGGCCACTTGAAGGCGCCGGGGTTCGGCGAGGAGTACCGGAAGCCTCCGATGCCCGCCCCGATAAGAGGATGGCGCTGCAGCAGCTCCCAACCGTAATTCAACAGGGCACCACGAAAATCCAGCAAAGCGCTCGCGCTGCGGTCCGTGACAAGCGTCGCGAGATATTCGAGCGACGACTGCGGAATATTGAGCCACGGGAGCACTGCGAGGCCCACCGCAATCAGGCCGAGCACGTCGAGCAACAGCCAGCGAAACAAGAACAGGCTCGCGAGAATCACCACCGCGAGCGCAACGACTGCGCCCCTGGCGCCTGCACCGATCAGCGCCGCCACGGGAGCCGCCAGCAGCAGATAAATGAGCATTCGTCTGCTGAGCGAAGAGCGAGGAACCGCGGCGAACCAGATCACGGCGATCAACGCGGCAGCGACATGTCCGAGGCCAATTGTGTTGTCGCTGGGACTGACAAGGCGCTCGGAGCCGCCCAATCGCGAGAGCGAGAAAACGCAGATTGCATACGCCGCAGTCGCGAATCCGATGAGGAAGCGCTTCATTTCTCTGGGGGTCCCCAGCGCGAAGAAGGGAGCGACAATCGCGATTCCGGTGATCAGCAGAAATCGCCCTAATTTCTCCAGGCCCGCGTCGAATTCCGGGGTATAGCTCAGACTAATCGCCATCATGACGACCAGAGGAATCCACAGAAAGTACGCCGGCGGCATTGCGGCGACGCGCTTTCCGCGAATCAGCTTGAGGGCGATGCCTGCTGCAACCAACGCGGCAAAGGCCAGCGTGAGGTCGAAGGGCAAGAGCGAGGCGACACGGTCGTCGCCCTTGATGTCGCCCACGACAACGAACAGAGCCAATGCCAGTTCCGGATGCAGCAACAATCCGATCGCCGCAGCGGCGCCGGCCGTGTAGATCAGCGCCGTCGTTGGATTGCCAGACAAGCCGAAGACCGCCAGGCTAACGAGCAGGGAAGCCCCCAGAATCGCCGCCCTCGAGCTGAGCAGCCACGCTCTTCGTGGAACACCCGGCGTCTGCGTAGCAGAACTCATCTATGCAGTCGCCTCAGAAACAAACAGCACGTCTTCCACATGTTCGACCGCGCCTAAATCCACGGGCGTGACGCCATCGACCAGATCTCTCGCGGAATAGCCAAACTGCCCCAGGTATTCTGTGAGCTCGGAAATTTTGCGACCCATGAGTGGGTATGCACGCGGAGCAATCTCACAGATGATTGGCGGGCGGTTTCCCTGTTTAGCAAAATGCCGCTCAAGGCCCCTCAGGACCGGCAGTTCGTACCCCTCAGCGTCGATCTTGATGAGCGCAATGCGTCGAATCCGGTTCGCCTCGATGTATTCATCGAGCCTAATCACGCGCACTTGCAGCACGTCCACGATTTCGGGCCCGGACTTGTATGCAGGAACGAGCGTGTTTTGTCCTGGCTCTCGCGTCACGTAGATCTTGCAGTTGCCTGCTGTTTCTCCGGCGGCAGATTCGATGGGGACAATGCGATAGCTACTATTTCGCTGCGCGAGCCTTTGGAGCCTGCGGAAGTACTCTGGGACCGGCTCGAAAGCATGGACCTCTCCGCGCGAACCGACGATTCCAGCTGCGATCGCGGATAAGTAGCCGACGTTTGCCCCCACATCGAAGAACACATCGCCAGATTTCAGGACGCGCTTCATCGCGTCGATCACGAGCAGCGCATACGAACCGAAATACATGGGCGCCGTGCCGCGATAGTCCTCAAGGTCATACTCGAAGACGATATTGTTGATGGTTCGCGAAACAGGCAGCGGAGGCATGCGCCGGGCAGTATTAATTTTGGCGATCATCAGCCGGCAAAAAAGCGACGGATTTCTCGCCAGCAATGTCGCGGCTCTGGATGCAGTAGCCTTCAGATGCATCGCTCTTGCTCCTCTAGTTCGTGGTGCCTGTGCCGGGTGCTTCGTCGACGATCGTCGCGTGAGCGAACAGCTTTTGCAGATCGTTCATCCGGTCAAAGTCGGAACGTCTCAGCCGGTTTTCCCTGCCGTCGCGAACCACGCCGACCTTGCAGCCATGCAGGTCAAGCTTGATCGCGGTCCTGGGAGAATTGCTTGGGTCCCCGGGACACCCCCAAGCCGGGCCTTTGTGAATGCCGTTGCCATGAATCACCGCGATGCTGCCGCGTCCGGTTCGCAGAGTGGCCCATGTATCGCGCGGGTACACGCGCTCGATTTCTTCGTCGCTGAAGCGGCCGTCGTTTCCTGGCAGTCCCAGGTCACGCGAAAGCCGCGGGCGGCACGACCGCACGTCATAACGATTGGTCCCCGGGACGTACACGAGCGGACCGTGAGCATCGTCGATATCGACGAGGTAGATGAAAATCTGGAGGGAATCCGATTCGTCGTTGTCCTTGTGAAAATTGCTCGAGTGCAGCGGCCGATTGTGCGGAAAATCGCGAACCACCGTGACCCGATAGAGAGGCGGAACATATCCCAGGAAACCCGCCGCGATCCTCAGGACGCTCTCGTGAAACGCGAGCCCGATGACCTCCGGGATCTGAATCAGCGGTTCCCGCAATGCGATCATTTTTTCAGTGGCGGCGAGTTGTGCGTACGAGATGCCCGCCAGGCTGCTTTTCTCTCCCGTCTGTACCGAATAGGCTCTTCCACAATCGATCTGAAGGCCGCGAAACAGTTCGTCCGCCTTCGCATAAATGTGGTCGACAAGCGACGGCTGGAAGAAATCCCGAATCAGCGCGTAGCCCCGGGTCTCCAGCGACTTCACCTGCGCCGATTCGAATTCGTTCAAACCGAATAATTCGGCGTGTCGCCGGTAGAGCTTGCGGCTCTCCGCGCCGGCAATATGCCGCGAATAGGCCAGGCGGGCCTTGCAGATCGCGCTGTACACGTGCGGCTGCATTCGCAGCTTTCGAACGAGGAGTGGCGGCTGCGAAATGCGCGCCGTCGTCGCTTCGGCGGTGCTTACCATTTGTTCTGCTCCGTGGTCGGACTTAGAACGATGAGCGAGACGAAGAGCCGCTGGCCTAGCAGGTGCGTATAAAGCTTCTGTGCTGCACTTAACGCGCCGGGCAGGTCAAGCGCCGCCATCTTTGCGGCGTTCTGGATCGAGCTGCGTCCCATCTGCCGCCATCTCGACGCGCGGAACAGTTCGTCTTCGAAGGGTGTTCGCAGCCGTCGGACGATCTCGAAACCGTACCGGGAGCAGATGAAGTCGAGGGTGCGAAGTCCGAGAAAATGCAAATCGTCCGGAATTCCCCAGTGGACCTGGTTCCAGCGGCTCACGTTCGAGCTCATCTCACTCGTTCGCAGAATCAGCTTGCCGCCGGGCCGTAACACAGCCCGCAGTGACCGAAACATGCCGTCGAACGAAGGCACGTGCGAGAAAACGTTGATCATTGTGATCACGTCGAAGCGTCGCTCGCTTCGGAACTCTTCGAGCGGAACCTCGAACACTTCGCACCGTGCGGTTCGCCTCGCGAGTTCAGCCGCTTCGGGATTCAGCTCGATTCCCGCCCTATCCAAGCCATGCCACGCCGCAAATCTCTCCAAAAGGTGCCCGGTACCGCACCCGACATCCAGAATCGACCGCGCTCCCACGCACTCACTTGCGATGCCTTCGAAATGGCGGTCGTAGTAGAGCCGCTCTCCCGAGTAGCGCGCGCTGCAATCGAGAATATCGATCGCCTGCGACTGCTGGATGATTTGCTCGTGCTGCCGCGCGCCAGAGGGATAGGGGTCGACGAAGAACAGTTCGCAATTGCTGCAGACGCGCAGCGTGCACCCGTTATCGCGAAAGGCGGCGCGAGTTGCGGCGCTTCCGCACAACGGGCATTCGAGTGACGCATGCGAATTCTCTCCCCTTCCGGCTTCCCAAGAGGGAGGGGGCGGCTGTGAACGCTGGACTTCTTGGATCGCCGTCATTGTTATCCGTCCCGAATGCGAGGAATCAGCCTGCCGAGGGCCCAGCCGCCATGATTTGCGGTGCAGCGTTTTCAATTCGCTCGCCGAGAATCTCGCGTAATGCCGCGCAGACCTCAAACACTTGCTCGTCCGTCATCGTTGAGAAAAACGGTAGTGCCAGGCACGTTTCCGCCGCGGCCTCGGTGCAGGGAAGCTCAGGCGCCGGTATCAATTCGACGCTGCGGAAGTACGGCTGCCGATGAATCGCCTGAAAGTAGGTTTGGCACGCCATCCCGCGCTTGCGGAGGCCGTCAACGGCGGCATCCCGCAGAACCGGAGCGAGGCGGCCGACGAACCGGATGACGTAAACGAACCAGCTTCTTTTCGCGTCCGGCGGCTCGTGGGGAATTGCTATCTCCGGAATCTTGCCAAGCAGCTGCGAGTAGACTGACGCCACATGAGCGCGCCGCGCGAGCAGTTCCTCGATTCGTTCGAGCTGCGCGAGGCCCAGCGCGCAATGGATGTCGCTGAGCCGGTAGTTGTAGCCAAGGTGGGTATGCCGCAGCCATCGTGCGGTGTCGTCCCGGCCCTGATTGCGAAGGCTTCGGCACAGTTCGGCAATCCAGCGCTCGTTCGTCACTACCATGCCGCCTTCTGCCGTCGTCATCTGCTTGTTCGGATAGAAGGCGAATGCCGCCGCGTCGCCAAGAGTGCCAGCCCGTCGCCCGCGGTACTCGGCGCCCAGAGCCTCACAGGCGTCCTCGATCACACGCAGATTAAGCGTCTGGGCGATCTCCCTGAACGAGTCCATCTGGCAGGGCAGACCAAATACGTGCACCGGAAGAATGGCTTTGAGCGGCCGGCCGCTTATGCGGTTCACCAGCAGTTTGCCTGCTTGATCCCAGGCATAATTACGGTTGATAGCCTCGCGAACCCTCTCTGGGTCCAGGTTCAAGGTCGCCGAATCGATGTCCGCGAAAGCCGGCAGCGCGCCTTCATACAGAAAGCAGTTCGTGGATGCCACAAAGCTGAACGATGTCGTCAATACTTCGTCGTCGGCCTCAATTCCGAGCGCCTTCACGCACAGATGAAGCGCCGATGTCCCGCTGCTGGTTGCCACCGCATACCGCGCGCCCACGAATGAGGCGAACTTCTCTTCGAACTCGTCGACGACCGGACCCAGGCTCAGCCTTCCGGATCGCAACACTTGTGTTACCGCTTCGATCTCGCGTTCACCAATGTCAGGCATGGACAGAGGAATCGTCATACCGCCCCCGCCGACTTGGCCATGCTGAGCGGCCGCGCTTCTTCGCTCGGTAGAGTGCTGGAATTCGTATCGCCGTGAAATTCCGGCATGATGTCGCCCAGAAACTCGATCAAGCCTGCATGGTCCTCTCGCGCGAGGAATGCCTCCATTTGCCGGATCTTGGCGAGCGTTCCGGCTGCGGCGGCGCTTTGGCTGCAAATCTTCAGGATTCGGTCGCAATCAGTCGGCAACGGCTGTTCCCATGTCTCCCACAGCTCCTCAGTCACCTTCTCGCCCGCCTTTAGACCTGTGAACTCGATCGGGACGTCCTTCTCAGGCCGGATTCCGGAGAAGAGCATCATTGTCTTGGCCAGCTCGTAGATGTTGACCGGCTGGCCCATGTCGAAGACGAAGGTCTCGCCTCCCACTTCGAGCGCGCAGGCGCGCAGAATCAAGTGAACAGCTTCAGGCACCGACATGAAGTACCGCGTCGCGCGCGGGTCTGTGACCCGAATGGGGCCGCCCTTTTCAATTTGGTCCCAGAAAAGCCTCAAGACACTGCCCGTGCTCCCGGCGACGTTTCCGAATCGCACGTTGCAAAATCGCGCGCCGCTGCTCGCCGCCAGCTCCTGAATGCACCGTTCCGTGAGCTTCTTGGAGAGCCCCATATAGTTCTTCGGATTGACGGCCTTGTCCGTCGAGATATTCACGAACCTCGCAGCTCCGCGCTCCATCGCCGCTTGAGCGATATTGCGCGTCCCAAGAACGTTGTTCCGGATCGCCTCGTGGGGGTGGATTTCCAGGAGGCCGACGTGTTTGTGAGCGGCGGCATGGAATACGATCTCGGGCCGCTCGCACTTGAGGGCGTCCCGAACTTGTTCGGACCGCGACAGGTCGACAAGAAGAGGCCGCACGCGCTCGGCTCCAAGCCGATCGCTGGCTTCGAGGTGGACATAGAACAGGCTGTTTTCGGCTTTGTCGAGGAGCAGCAAACGCTTCGGACCGGCCGCTGAGACCTGCCGGCAAAGTTCCGACCCGATGCTGCCTCCGGCGCCGGTAACCAGGATCGTTTTCCCCGCCACTAATTTCCGGTTCTCTTGGGTGTCGATCTCGATTCTCTGTCTCTGGAGTAGGTCTTCGACGCGGGGACGGCGCAAGTCCACACGTGAAACTTTTCCGTCGATCAGCTCGGAAATTGAAGGAAGCATTCTGACAGGCACTCGCGACCTGCGGCACGCCTCCAGAATGTTGTGCATCTGCGCGCTCGTTGCGCTCGGAACGCAGATCAGGATTTCGGCCGCCGCGGCCTGCGTGGCGATTTTCGCCAGGTCTTTTGTGCCGCCGCTAACCCGTACGCCGTAAACCGAGTGTCCCCATTTCGTGGGATCATCATCGACAATCGCCACGGGGCGGCACGACGCCTTTTGATCAAGCACCAGCTCCTTCAAGACGGTGATGCCGGCATCGCCCGCGCCGACGATCACCACGGGCTTGCCGGTGCGTTGAGCGGCGCGTCTGGCTCGCGCAATGCGGTGTCGAAAGTGAAGCCCACTCCAAAGAAGAGTCAGAAACGCAGCATCCATTAGAAAGACCGCCGATGGGATTGCCAGTGACCGGAACTTCCACCAGGAAAAGACCCACAGCAGGAGACTCCCAGCAGAAACGGCCTTCACGATCGGAGTCAGGTCCAGCACATTCGCGTAGCGCGGCCACAACCGATGCAATCGCGCCCACACAGCCGTAATCAGCCGCACTACGACGACCAGCCAAATCGTGCGGCTAAGAACCTCAAGCGCCCAGCCGTTGCCTCGCGTCTCTGCGACCGCGATAACCGCCGCTGCGAATGACACCAACGCCAGCGCTATTTCAGCCCCAAGAAGGAGCGCGGACTTTACGCCGCTCTCAAGCCGCTGGTGCGCTTGAGACGCCGCTCCTTTTTCGATTTTTTCGTCGTGAATCTTGCCCCGAGTGGCCTGCCAGACCGACAGGGTATGCATTTAGGAGACCCCGTTTTTCGTTTTGTATTTGGAAAACCAGCGCGCTCGATGCAACTTCGCTCTTAGTCCCAAGCGGAAATCGACGCGATGCGCGCCTGCTGCAACTTGCCCCCTTGGTCCACGGGTGGACCCTGACTCGGCCACTCGGTTCCGTCGCGGTTCCGACTATCCCCGCGCCGTGCTGTCCCGTCTCAGATCTTTCGGTAGATCGCGTCGGGAATCGGGTACGTCCTCTTATTAAGAACTGCCCCCAGCACTGGAATCTGCGCTGCTTCCAAGCTCTCTTTTGCCTGGCGCGCTGTTTCGCGCCGCGTGGCGTTCGCGTCCACCACCAGGATCACGCCGTCGGTCATCTGCGCAAGCAGCGTGGCATCCGGATACGTGTCAATCGCCGGCGTATCCACCAGCACGAAATCGAACTGGCTCCGCAACTCAGCAAACCGCGCCCGCAGCCGGCTAGGATTCAGCGCGCCGTTCGGCACGTGCCCGCAGGAACCTGCTGTGATCACCCACAGATTGCTGCTTCCAGTCTGTCGAGAGAATTCCCGCGGCGGCTTCGCGGCCTTCATGAGTTCCGCAAATCCGGCTGCCTTTTCGATTCCGAATCGCTTGTGCAGCGCCGGCTCTCGCAGGTTTGCGTCGACGGCGCACACGCTGCCCTGCACCTGTTCAGCGAGCACTTCACAAACTTGAGCGCACAGCCACGTGCAGCCGGCATGCCGATTTACGCCGCAGAAGCCTATGACCCTCGGTATTTTCGTCGGCCCGGGTAAAATGAAGACCCGTTGCACGAGCCTCATCACCTCGTCAAACGCAGCTGCTTGGCCGTTCTCTCCTTGCGGCCTTGCGCCGTGCGACGAGTACCCCACTCCCACCTGACTTGATGCGGATCTTCGTTCGCGTTCGCCGCCGAACAGCTCGACGTTGCCCCTCATCGACTCCCCTTGCAAATGCCTCGCGTCGAACCCGCTCTTGCCCGCGCCACCCCTATTCGCCCCCGGTCTTCGACGGAATCGAAGCCAGAACCTTCACATCCAGGTATCGTCCCAACTCGTCCGGAGTCCGGAACGATGGGTCGATTCTGTCCAGCGTGTACGCCGCTCCGACGCTGAGCGTTCCAGCCGCGAAGAACCCTGCAATCAGCAGCCAGCCCAGATGCAGTGTCGCCAGAGCCGGAACCGTAGCCGCCTCTGCGATGCTCACATTCACGATTCGCTCGCGGTCCAACGCGTCTGAGATCCGCGCCTCTTCCCGCTTACGCAGATACAGCAGGTAGTTGTTCTCCGCTTCCTTCACGTCCCTTGTTAAGTCGCCCTGCGTCGCGGCTTCTTCGGTCAGCTCTTCTGCCGTCTTCGCGTAGCGATGGACAGTCCCAGTCGTAGCCGCAATCTTCGCTTTTAGCGTTGCCCGGTCCGCCTCGGCCTTCGCGAGTTCCGTCGCCATCCAATCCTGCGTGGGAGTCCGGTCGGTCGTTGTCTCTTCGATTGGCGACTGCTCCGCTTCTGCAATTGCCTGTTTTGCGCTCGCGATCTGCGACTCCAGTTCCTGCACCAGCGGATATTGCGGCGCATACTTTGTCAGCATTTCGGTGTGCTTCAGCTCGAGCGAGAGCAGCGTGCTACGAAGCTGCGCGAGAAGTTCTCCGTTGTCTGCTCTTCGGATCAGCGTGGTCTGTCTCTCGGGCAGTGCCGCTTCCTGCCGCTTCAGGTCCAGTGACCGTTGCTGCGTGGCGTAGGCCGCTGCGCGATCCTGGTCCAGTTGCGACTGCGCCTGGCTGATCTCTTGCAGCAGAAGCTGTATCTGAATCGCTGCGTCGACGAGCCCCTTCTCGGTGCTGAAGTTCGTCAACCGCGCCTCGTAGGCTGCCAATTCGTTTTGGTAGTGTTCCGCCTCGAGATCGAAGAAGCTGAAGGTGCCCGCGGGACGGTGCACCGCCGCATGCTTTTCCTCATACAACTTCCCCAGCGTCTGCAGCACGCGCGCCGCTTGTTCGGGGTCGCGCGAAGCGTACGTCACGCGAATCAGCGTCGTTTTCTTCAGTGGATCGACAATCAGCTTGTTCTGCAGCGCCGTAACTGCGCGTGCGAGCCGCGTTTCAGGGCTTGGCTTGCCTCCTCGCACGATGTCGCTCCATCCTTCAAGCGTTCGCCGCCATTGGGAGCTGCTTCCTTCGATGTCCAGCCCGCAGGCCGTCACCACGCTCGCCAGAAGATCCCGGCTCTTGAGCAACTCCACTTCGGAATTCAGGTCCTCCTCGGTGACCGGTGCCACCGGCGGCGTCGCTGATTCCGCGTCGGAATTCGGCGTCACGGCCGCGTCGATGCGGTCTCGGTTGAGCAGAATCTCCATCTCGGCTTCATACGTGCGCGGCATCAGGAACGCCGAGAGCACGGCGCCGAGAAAAACTCCGCAGAAAATCATCAACGCCACTCGGCGCTGCCGGAACAAAGGCGCCACAGCGTCGCGGACGGTGACGTGCAACAGCTCCCCGGAACCGTTGCCGCGGAACGCCAACTCCCTGCCGTTGCCCCCGAAATGTGGTCCTTCGCTCATAGCTTCACTGGTACAGCTGGTAGTACGTCCCCACTCCCGTGTTCGGAATGAATTTCTTAATTTTCGAAATCGTATTCTGCGGGACCACCAACATGTCCCCGGCTCGGATCTCGGCGTCTTCGCTGACGTCGTGCCCTTGCAGGATTCGCTTCAGGTTCAGATTCTTCACTTCGTACCAGTTGTCGTTCACTCGCCGGAAGAGCAGCACCTGCGAATGCTTCGCCGATTCCTTGAGTCCGCCCGCAATGGCGATCGCCTGCGTGGCAGTCGTATAGCCTCTTAGGTCGTACTTGCCGGGCCGGAACACCTGCCCGCTCACCACGAAGTACGGCTTGTTGAAGTCCCTCAACTCCACTGTGACGATCGGGTCGTGCAGCACCTTGGCATACGCTGCCCGGATCGCCGCGATCGACTCCGCCGTCGTCATTCCTGCCAGGTGAACGTCGGCAACGCCGGCGAGGCTCACATATCCGTCCGGCTGCACATTCACCGTTTGATTGAACTCCGGCGTCAGCGGGAAACTGATCGCGATCGCGTCGCTTACGCAAAGGCGATAGCGGTCATCTCGCCGCCGGAGCGTATCTTCATTCCCTGCGGGCGGCCCGCTCGCCGGTCCACTGCTCGCCGCCACTTCCGCGCTTGGTTTCGTGTCCACCTGCTGCGCTGGGCACGGGACGCACGCGAGCAATAACGCGAGGGCTGCCGCCGACAATTCGGCCCGGTGCGCCTTCCCGACGTTCCTCGCGAAGATCATTTGCCCAGCATCCTCAAGCGTCGAGCGTGCACCGCAAAGCCTCCATCGCTCGGATCCACGCGCGCCACAACCCCTTCGGAGTCAAGCCGCAAGGTTCTCGTGTGTCCCGAATTCGTGGGAAGGTCGATGCCGATTTCCACTCGGGTTCCAACTGGAGGGCACACCCCGCTGCGGATGTAGACTCCTCTTGAGCTGATATTACCCGTACTTCCCACGCCCTCACGCAACTCGCCGCCTGCGGTCCAGCGAAACACCGCGTGAACTTCCACCACGTATCGCAGCGATCCTCGCCGTTCGTCCGCAGGCGTCTCTACTCGGCGCACATGAACGGTGTTGCTCAGCCGCTTTCCGGCGAGAAGTGGTTCCCTTGGCATGGCGATTTTGCGCCGTCAAGGTAGTCGCGGCGCTCGAAGCGCGCAAGAGGTCAAGTGCCCCGGTTCGGGCCAGGTAATCTGGACCTAGTAACTCTCGTGACTGATCCGGGCGAGTCGTCAGGTGCATTTGTCCCAGTCAGTCCTGAATTTCTGTTCGCGGAGATAGGTACGAATGTACCTAGTAAAACTACGTATGAATGCAGCCGCCGGAGTGCCATCTTTCGGGCAAATCTGCGCGTGGTTTCGGCCGGGCGGCTGCGGGATCAGCTTTGGCTGGCGGATCGTGCGGAGGCTTTTTGCCGGTCCTGGAGGCAGTACAACACCAATTCCACGCGGGTCGAAACTCCGACCTTTTCAAAAATATTAAAGACGTAATTTCGCACCGTGTGCTCGCTCAGTTTCAACTCGAGCGAGATGTCCTTGTTCGTGAAGCCTTCGGCCACCATCTGCGCCACTTGCGATTCGCGCTTTGAAAGGCTCTCGATCTTTCGGCCATCGCTCGGCCGGACCGGCAGCGCTTCGCCCAATGCTTCCAGCAACGAACGCATGTTCTCGCTGTTCACCCACACCTGTCCGTGATGAACGGCATGGATACACTTGCCGAGCGTCTCCAGAGGCTCATCGCGAAACACCACGCCGCGCGCCCCGAACCGAAATGCGTCGACTACGAGGTCGCGTTCTCGCGAGTGCAAGAGCATGATAGGCCGCGTGCGAGGCTGCGTTAACCGCACCTCTCGCAACACGCGATACCCCTCCAGCCCTCCCCCGTCGAGCTGGGAGCTGATGATCGCGACGTCAGGCTGCGTCTGCTTGAGCAGTCCCGCAACGTCTGAGCCCCGAGTCGCGGAGCCCACCACCTTTACCCGCTTGCGTTTCGGTCGAAACACCGTCTCGACCAGCTGGCAATTCATCCGGCTTGCTTCAATGAGCACAACAGAAACGACCGCACGTCTCCACTGCTGCGCTTTTCGCATAGACACCCCGGAGGCAGCTTAGGAGCTTGGAAGGTGGGCGGATTGTAGTAGTACTCAAGATGGAAATACAAGGGGAAAGTTTTCCACAGACTGTCTGTTTCGTTGGCGTTCGTGCAGAGCGGATTCACGCAAATTCGTCACAATGGTGCTTCCGGTTTAGCAGCGAATTCAGTTCTTTGAGATCCCGAATAAGCCCCAGCCTGCGCGCCTCCATCAGGCGGATTTCAGACGTTGTCCAGAGATGTCAGCGTTCCAGCTTGAAAATCCGCCGCATGAGCAGCCACTTTTCAGCCGGCTTTGCTTCGGGCAAAGGCTTCTGGAACTTCCACATCAGCTTCTCCCATTCCTGCACCTTGGGGTTGGCCTTGTCCGATTCGGCCTTCGACTCGAAGGAGAAGTTCTCGCCGGCCTCGATGATCATGAACATCCGCGTTCCGGCGCGATAGATCTCCATGTTCTCGATTCCGGCCTCGCGAATGCTCTTCGTGATTTCCGGCCAGATCTTTTCGTGATACCGCTCGTATTCCGCGATCAATTGGGGATCATCCTTCAGATCGAGCGCAAGGCAGTGTCGCTTGCTCATTCGGACTCCTTAGTCGAGCCTCTCCGCCAGAATGATGACCACGCGGCGTGGTCCGTGAGCGCCGAGCACTAGAATCTTCTCGATGTCTGCGGTTCGGCTTGACCCTGTCACCAGAAAGAGGCACGACGCGCGCATCACCGCATCTTTCCCGCTCATCCGTGAAAACGCGGCTGCCAGGTCTGCGACAAGTTGATCCCGGCTGGCCACGACGAAATGGACCGGCGCTACGACGGAAGCTGCCCGGCCTGCTGCTGCGGATGAAAGGAATATCGAGCCCGTGGAAGCTACCAGGCATTCTGCCAGCGTGACCGTAGCTTGCGATCCCTCGGAAGGCGCACCCTCCCGCGACCAGCGAATCGGGCGCTCAGCCGCCAACATCTGCGTCACGCGCCGCAGAACAGGCGCGTCCTCAACGTAAATTTCGCCTGCTGAAATCGACCCCATCAACTTCGCCAGTGCCTCTGCGCTCGACCGCGAGTCCTTTGTCAGCACGCACTCCGTCACATTGAAAGCGCATTCCTCCTGAAAGCGCGCCAGGACGTCCGGTATCGCGGGAAAAATGGGCACGCCGATTTCGACTGCGGCATGTTTGGGTGCCGGCGTTTGAACGGCGGTGCGGATGCGCCCCAGAATCCGCTCCCGGCCCGAATGTTCAGAGTGTTCCATGCTCAATCCGCCCCACGGCCTTGAAGCTTCTTCTCGCGGGAAGAATCCTTCCAGAGCGCCCGAAACGATTGCTTCGGGATTGCTGGCGCCGCTCGCCGCCGCGTCCACGGTCGCAGCGGATCGAGCCACGTCGATTCCGCGCCCGCCGCATATAGCATTCGCATCGCCGCTCGGCCCAGCCGCCCCGCGACGGCAAATCTCCCGGAGCCCATCATCGCCCACCGCCAAACCTTGAACGACATCCTCTCGGCCCACGGCCTGTCTCCTGCGTTCACCGCGTTCCTGCGGTTGTGCAGCAGGTGATGATGCAGATCGATTTTCACGGGACATACGCTCGTGCACGCGCCGCACAGCGACGATGCGAACGAAAGATGCTGGAACTCATCGAGTCCGCGCGTGTGCGGCGTCAGAACGCTTCCGATGGGCCCCGAATACGTCGTGCCATACGCGTGTCCGCCGATGGTGCGAAACACGGGGCACGCGTTCAGGCAGGAGCCGCAGCGGATGCAGTGCAGCACATCCCGCTGCTCGGCGTCGGCCAGCAATTCCGTCCGACCGTTGTCGAGCAGGACCACATGAAACTCTTCCGGCCCATCGACCTCGCCCGCTGTCCTTGGCCCGCCGATCAGCGTGTTGTAGCAACTGATCCTCTGTCCCGTTCCTGCGGTAGCCAGCACGGGCCAGAACAGCGCAAGATCCGCAAGCCGCGGAATCACCTTCTCGATTCCGGTGACCGCAACATGGATACGCGGCAGCGCCGTCCCCAGGCGGTCGTTGCCTTCGTTCGTCGTGATCGCAATCATCCCCGTGTCTGCGACCAGAAAATTCGCCCCCGTGATCCCCATCTCTGACGAAAAGAAGGCCTTCCGCAGTGCGCTCCGGGCCGCGGCAACTAGTTCCGGCGGATCGTCGGTTCCTCCCGTCCCCAGCTTTTCTCGAAACAGCTCCGCGATCTGCTTTCGCGAAAGATGCATCGCCGGCATCACGATGTGCGAAGGCGGCTCGTTGCGAAGCTGCACGATAAATTCGCCTAGGTCGGTCTCGAGTACTTTGATCCCGGCCTTTTCGAGCGCCGGCGTCAGGTGAATCTCCTCCGTCACCATCGATTTTGATTTCACGATGCTGCGAACGCCGTGGCGCTGCGCCAGTTCCGCGACATACCGCCTTGCGTCTTCCGCGGTCTCCGCCCAGAAGACGTGCCCGCCGCGCTCTTTCACGCGCTGCTCGAACTCCAGCAGGTATTTGTCGAGGTGATTGATGGCTTCCCACTTGATCTCGTGGCAACGCTCCCGCGCAGCCTCCCAGTCGAGAAAGCGCGAGCGCCCTTCCTTTACGGACGTGTTGTAATGCTCGATGGCTCGCCGGACATTTTGCCGGTTCGCAAGGTCCGCGGACTTTTCCGCCGCGCTGCGCAGAAATTCTCGGGCGTGGGCACTCATCGGCGTTCTCCCGCCGTTCCGCCGCCCTGCATCTCCGTCTTCGCCAGGATGCTCGCGAGATGAATCGCGCGAACGCTGGATTTCCGCCGCCTCAGGATTCCGTCGATATGCATCAGGCAGCTCGGATCGATCGACGCGAGATACTCCGCGCCAGACGCTTCCGCATGTCCAGCCTTCGTTTCGCCCATCGCCGCCGAAATCATGTCGAACTTCACAGCAAATGTGCCGCCGAACCCGCAGCACTCCTGGCTGTTCGGCATCTCCACGAAATCGATGCCGCGGACCCGTCGCAGTAACTCGCGCGGTTCATTCTGGATGTGCAACTCCCGCAGCCCGTGGCACGCATCGTGAAATGCCACGCGATGAGGAAACACGGCCCCGACGTCCGTCACGCGTGCTACGTTCACCAGGAACTCCGAGAACTCAAACACGCGCTTTCCAAGGCTCACGGCCTCATCGCGCATCGTCCCTGCCAGCAGCTCCGGATAGAAATTCCGAACCATCGTCGTGCACGATCCCGACGGGCAAACCACTGCCTCGGCGCCGCGAAAAACCTTCACGAATCGCTCGGCCAGCGGCCGCGCATCATTCCAGTATCCGCTGTTGAACGCAGGCTGGCCGCAGCACGTCTGCTCCTCGCGAAATTCCACCTCGCAGCCGATGCGTTCCAGTACGCGCACCGCGTCCATTCCAACCTCGGGCGCCATCTGGTCGACGAAACATGGAATGAAGAGAGAAACTTTCAGCATCAAATCTGTCCGCAAGATGAAATTATGGCTGCGTCGCGACCGCCAAGTATAGTTCGTCCCGTCCGCCAACGGACTTTTATCATTTTGACTCGCGCTCCTGATTCCCTACAATGCTCGCGTACCTCGCGCCCCCAAAGTGCGAGAAAGGCCTCCTGGATGAAGCTGATTCGATTTGGCGATGCCGGCAAGGAAAAACCCGGCGCGATTCTGCCGGACGGCTCTCGCGTAAATGTTTCCGCCGTCGCTTCCGACTATGACGAGCGCTTTTTCGCCGGCGGCGGCCTCGCGAAACTCTCCGCATGGCTCAACGCCAACGCCGGCTCGGCTCCCCGCATTCCTCCCAGCCTGCGGTTGGGGCCGCCCGTTGCGCGTCCCAGCAAGATCGTCTGCATCGGTCTGAACTTTCGCGACCACGCAGCCGAGACCGGCAATCCCATTCCGTCCGAGCCGGTCCTCTTCTTCAAGTCCACCACTTCGCTCGTCGGTCCCAACGACGATCTCGTGATTCCGCGCAATTCCACGAAGACCGATTGGGAGGTCGAGTTTGCCATCATCATCGGCAAGACGGCGCGCTACGTCCCGCTCGAACGCGCGCTCGACTTCGTCGCGGGTTACGCGCTTCACAATGACTACTCCGAGCGCAACTTCCAGCTCGAGCGCGGCGGCCAATGGGTGAAAGGGAAGAGTGCGGACACTTTCGCGCCGCTTGGCCCTTTTCTCGCGACGCGCGACGAGATTCCGAATCCGGGCAACCTCGGCATGTGGCTCAAGGTCAACGGCCAGTTCCGCCAGAAGAGCAGCACGGCGAACATGGTCTTCGGCGTGCCCGAACTCGTCAGTTACATCAGCGAATTCATGACGCTCCTTCCCGGCGACGTCATCAGCACTGGTACTCCCGCGGGAGTTGGCCTCGGCATGAAGCCGCCGCAATACATTCAGTCGGGTGACGTCATCGAACTCGGCATCGACGGCCTCGGCGAATCGCGGCAGCGCGCGGTCGCCTGGCGCGCCTAAGGAGAATCTGCACATGGGCCATGCGGAACTCGACCTCTCGAAGCAGACGGCCGTGGTCATCGGCGGCACCTCCGGCATTGGTCTCGCCATCGCTCGCGGCTTGGCGAAGGCGGGAGCCAACGTGATTCCCACCGGTCGGCGCGCGGAGCTTGCGAAGTCCGCCGCGGAAGAAATGCGCCGCCTCGGCAGCCGCTCGCTCGAGCTTGCAGCGGACGTCACCGACCGCGCGAGCCTCGAAAAGCTTCTCGCAGCCGCGGTCGCCGAATTTGGCAGCGTCGAAATCCTCGTCAATTCCGCCGGCCGCACGAAGCGCACGCCTTCCGTCGACGTGACCGACAAAGAGTGGAACGACATTCTCGACACGAATCTCAATGGCACCCTCCGCGCTTGCCAGGTTTTTGGCCGCCACATGATCGAGCGCAAGTACGGGCGCATCATCAATATTGCCTCGCTCAGCTCCTTCGTGGCGCTCTTAGAGGTCGCTGCCTATTCGGCCAGCAAAGCGGCCGTCGCGTCGCTCACGCAATCGCTCGCCATCGAATGGGCCAAGCACGGCGTTTGCGTCAACGCCATCGCGCCCGGCGTCTTCCGCACCGCTCTCAACTCCTCGCTTCTCGACGGCACGCCGCGCGGCCGCGAATTTCTGCTTCGCACGCCGATGGGCCGCTTCGGCGAACTCGATGAACTTGCCGGGGCCGCTGTTTTTCTCGCGTCGAAGTCGGCCCGCTTCGTCACCGGCCACGTTCTCGCGGTCGATGGCGGCTTCCTCGCCAGCGGCGTCAATCAGTAGCGCACGCGCCGCGCCCCCTGATTGCGGATCGCGAGTGACACCGCGTCAGCGTCCGCATCCGCGGCGTCCGCCGAGTTCGCCGCGCAACTTCGTCCCCCGCTTCGGTTGCAGGACGCCTTTTCATCGGCTAGATTTGCATCCCGGGCCCGGGTGGCGGAATGGCATACGCGGGGGACTTAAAATCCCCTGTCCTTTACAGGACGTGTGGGTTCGACCCCCACCCCGGGCACTTTTGTATTTCCGAGCGGACGGGAGGCAATCCCGATGCTGAAATTCGTCATTGTTTTGCGGCGCAAGCCCGATTGGACGCACGAGAAGTTTCGCGACTACTTCATTGGCGTCCACGCTCCGCTGGCGGAGAAGATTCCGGGTTTGCGCCGGTACAAGCGCAATTTCCCGATGGCCGATCCGAAGCGCAGGCCGCCGGACTGGGATTGCGTCGTGGAGATGTATTTCAAGGACAAGGACGCGATGGAAGAGGCGTGGGCGACTCCGGAAGGCAAGGCCGCTTCCGCCGATACCGAACTCCTGGCCGACATGTCGCGCAGCAGTTGGTCCGTGGTCAACGAAAGAGTCTGGTTTCCGTAGCGCCCGATCTTCGCTCGAATTTTCGCGCAGCGATGCCGCACAAAAACAAAGTCTTCGCCACTCTCGACGCCGCCGTTGCCGGCATCCCCGACGGCGCGAGCATCCTTTTCGGCGGCTTTGGCGGCGCGGGCTTTCCCAACAACCTGATTCAGGCGCTCGCGCGGCGCGGCTCGAAAAATCTGCGCGTCATCAGCAACAACTGCGGCACGGGCGACGGCGAACTCGGAATTCTTTTCAAGAACCGTCAGATTCGCAGCGTCGTGGCCGCGTTTCCCGGGCCCGGCGCGAAATATTTTCAGGAGCAGTTCGACGCGGGCGAAGTGGAGCTCGAACTGGTCCCACAGGGAATTCTCTGCGAGCGCATGCGCGCGTACGGCGCAGGAATTCCCGCGTTCTATTCGCCGGTCGGCGTCGGAACCGAGATCGCGCGCGGCAAGGAAGAGCGCGTTTTTCGGGGCAAGCGCTTCATCCTCGAGGAAGCGCTCGGCGCCGATTACGCTTTCATTCGCGCGCATCGCGCGGACGCGCTCGGCAACCTCGTCTACCGGAAGGCCGCGCGAAACTTCAATCCGGTGATGGCCACGGCCGCCGCGACGACGATCGCGGAGGTCGAGGAGATTGTCGAAATCGGCGCGCTCGATCCCGAAGCGATCGCCACGCCCGCGGTTTTTGTCGATCGCATCGTGCAGGCCAAGGGGCAGCGCTTTGTCTAAACCTCGGCTCACTCGCGAACAAATCGCCGCGCGCGCCGCGCTGGAATTGCCGGATGGCGCGTACGTGAATCTGGGGTGGGGAATTCCGAATCTTGTCGCGGCGTATGTTCCGCGCGACCGCACCGTGTATTTCCACAGCGAGAACGGAATCCTCGGCATGGGCCCGCGCGCGAAGGCGGGCGAAGAGGATTTCGATCTGGTCGACGCGATGAAGGTGCCCGTGACGATCCTGCCCGGCGCGTCGTTTTTTTCGCAGGTGGATGCGCACGTGATGACGCGCGGCGGCCACCTCGACGTGTGCATTCTGGGCGGGCTGCAGGTTTCCGAGCGTGGCGACCTGGCGAATTGGCGCGTGCCGGGGGCGAAAGGCGCGGGCGGCATCGGCGGCGCGATGGATATTTCGGTGGGCGCGCAGCGGCTGATCGTCGCGATGGAGCACAACGCTAGGGACGGCGCGCCAAAGATCGTCCGGCGCTGCACGTACCCGCTGACGGCGGTCGAGTGCATCCATACGATCGTCACCGACCTAGCCGTGATCGACGTTACGCCCGAGTGCCTGCTCCTGCGCGAAGTCGCGCCCGGCTGGACGCCCGCCGAGGTCCAGGAGCTGACCGGCGCGCGCCTCCGCCACGCCCCCACCGTCCCCGAGATCTAGCGCCGCCGTGTGCAGCGTTATCATCCCGATCGAAGTCCCACGCCCCTCGCCATTCCCACGCACAGTGTGAGCGTGGGATGCAGCGAAGAGGCTCCTAACTCCTAGCTCACGCCTGGTGCACTTAAGACACCTTGTAGCGCGGAGTCGCGCGGCGGATTCCGCCGGATCGACTCGCTGATTCTCGCCGGTGGGCTAATCGAAGGCCGTCTTGATTGCTTCCCTCTGATTCTGTCGATCCAATTCGGACGCGATAAACGGGTAGTAGGTGCTCAGGTAGTCAAAGTTGACCAGCCCTTTCGCGTAGTCGCGAACGATCTTGAACCGAAGGCTAACGAGAATATCGTCGCGATTCAGTCTCAAGACCTCAATCGTATTTCTTACCTCCGCTTCGATCTGCGGGGTAAGACCCGTATTCGGCTCAACGAGAAAATTCGTCAGATTCAGAACGAACCACCCTCTGAGGATGAGGAAAGGGTCCAGAACATCCGTGTGATCTCCCTTGTAACTGTTGAGTCTGAGCGATGACAGACGGTAGTTGCTCCACTCATAAGCCAGGTTCTTGTCCACCGTTTTTGGCACAAAGTGATCTACGCTGCTCTCCATCGGGAGCCAGCAAGCAGAGTACGCGCAGACGCCACCATATGCTACGTATAGCTGTTGAAGGCAATTTTTCCAGTGGGCATTCTTGTTGAATTGTTGAGAACTCGGATTCGCAACTCGCCTTAGGAAGGCCCTTCCTGGCGTGCGAACGTTCACTTCGAAATCGGCTGGCTCAGGCTGTGGAGTGACAGGTATCAAAGCGCCACGCCCTTCCTTTTTGCGAAATAACCCCATCGAGGCCAGAACTCGTCCGTCTCCGGCACGGCCTTCGCCAGAAGTCGGTGCAGTTCTCTAATTTCGGTGGAAGTCGCATTCGGATTTGCCATCAGTTGCTTCGCCTTCTCGATGACACGCTCGCCCTCACGTGACCGCGCTTGTCCCAGCGCAAAAACGTCAGAGGTAAGCCATGCGTCTATCGTCCCGTGCCTGACAAACGGGATTGGTGAGAACGCCACGTATCCCTCCGGCGATAGGTCTAGATGGAAGAGGCTATCCTTGCCCGCAGCAAAGGTCGGCTCGACTGATGCGAGAACCATCGGCGAGTGCGTGGTAACAATCAACTGCGATTCAACATCGTGACTGAGCAGCGTGGTAACTTCTAGCAGCGCGGGGAGAATGGCACGCTGCCACTTCGGATGTAGATGAGCCTCCATCTCATCGACAAGCACGACCATCTTTTCCTGCGGCTCCCTCTTCACAAGTCGCGCAGCGATTTGGTGTTCGTTCCAAGCCCAAACCAAAAGGTAGGCGATTGTCGCAATCCGCTTGATGCCAGCAGATTCTTGAGTGAACGGCACGCCTCCGTAGGGGTGTGAGAGAGTCGGTATTTCCCGAGGGTCGTTCGCCATCCGAATAGCTTTGGCTGGAACCAAGGGACTCATATCGGGGGGCGACAGCTTGGCCAAGACGGATTTGAAAGTATCGAAGACCGCCGGTTCAGGGTCGTGTTGCCATTTGACCCAATCGCGGAGCAGGCCCTCGATTTTACCGGGCAATCCGTCAAGAACCTGCTTTCGGGAAAACAACAAGAGAGAGCGTGGACCCTCTTGGACTGGCTGATTCGGTCCGTGACGAATCGGGTCCCACACTGCGAACGAACCGTCTACTCGCGCGTAGACCACCAAACCCGGCAGGGTTGGCCGACCCTTGGGGCTGCCCCACTCTTGTGCATCCCAATCGTATTTGATGACGATCTGTTGGGTCTGCCGTTTCTTGCCTGTGATGGCGAACGTAATACTTGCCTCACCGCGTGGTGCATCCAGCCGGGGGAATGCGGGTTGCTCAGGGTCAGCCCAGCGTCCGGTCAAACTCCACCACGCGCATTCAAGAAGGAAAGTCTTCCCAAGTCCGTTATCACCCGTGACAATGGTGAGCCTCTCGCTCGGATTGAAGGTAAGAGATGGACTAGGACCGACACCACGCAACTCTAGCGAGAGTAAGGTTCCGCCTTCCTCCGGCGTGGCATCCGGCGGCGGCTCAATGATCTTTAGCAGTCGGGCATCGGAGTAAGGCTCATCTCCCAAGAGTGGCCCATCCAAATCGCCCGGCAAAAGGTCTTGAAAAATCTCGTTCCGTTCTTCCCCGTTTATGTTGAACTCCCGAACGAACGCACCGACCATTTGTTCGGCAGTAGTCTGCGCTGACCACTCACGATCACGGAAGATGAAGACCGCCAGCCAAAAGGTTGGGATCCTGCCAGTTCGGTCACGCTCAAGTTTGCGGCGAAGGACCCGTATGTAATCTCCGGCCCAGCCCCACTCATCCGAATCCCGTGGATGGATGAACGCGCTTGCAAGATCACTCTTTGTCCGCTGGCTCTGACCGCTGGTTGAGGCATACCTAGGACTGAGCCAGCGTCCCTGTCTGCTCGACGTTCTGAACGGTGTGAAGAAGTAGCTCGATGATATGTCAGGCTTATAGTAAGTGCGCAAAAACTCGTCTTCCATGCCGTTGATTGGGATGTGCATAGTTTTTCCAACTGGCATCTTGGCCCGCTTGCAGACGAGAAAAGTAGTGCCAAAGAACGGATGGAAGTTGCGCAACCGATCTAACGACCTTTCGACCTGATCGAAAGTTATGAACATACGAAGCGAAGTCGAGATGTGGTGGGCTGTACTTCCTTCGCCTGATTCACGATGTACTTGCAGAAAGCCGGATTGAGTTCAATGGCGGTGCTGTCGCGCCCGGATGCAAGAGCGACTCTGAGAGTGGTTCCACCCCCGGCAAATGGGTCGAGCACGGAGCCTGATGTCGGACAACCTAAATCGAGGCACCGCTCTACAAGTTCGTCGGGATAGGGAGCGGTCTCCAACCCATTTGTCGGTTTCGGCCTTGCCTTGATTGTCCACACATCTTGTTCCCAATCCACGTTAAGCACGGCCTTACGGTTAAAGTAGTATTTTCGCTCTTTGGCAAACATAAACACGTACTCGTAGCTGCGTCGGGGCCGGTCCTTGACTGCCTCGGGCAAAGAATCCTTCCGATGCCAAATTATGGCGCTTCGAAGCACCCAACGTCGCGCTACCATCTCCGAGGCCACTCTCCAAGGGACCCCGATGATCGACTTGCGCATGATGCCAATGCCCACTCCCCCGCTCTTATCAACAGGTCTGAGCCCAAAACGTCGCTTCGTGCTCTTGCGGTCTACTCCCTGGGACTCCCCTCTGCCAGAGTAATACGTGTCCCCAATGTTCAGGAAGAGAAGGCCATTGCCTATAAGGACTCGATAGACCTCATCCATAACTTTTGCTATTGCCGTCACATATTCTTGAACGGTTTCCTCTTGGCCGATCTGATTTTCAACGCCGTAATCTCGAAGGGAGTAGTAGGGAGGAGAAGTAACAACGCAGTTGAACGTCTCTTTCTCCAAATTGTCTAAGACAGTTTTCGCATCGCCGCAATAGACGTTCCACTTCGCCCCGGTGCTCGCAGTCCCGGACCAGTGCTGCACAGGCACCCACCTTTCAACGTCCGCCGACTCTGCCAGATTCCCCCGAAGGCGCCAACAAGAAACAATCCCGCCACGATTCGACGACGAGAATCCTACCAGACTCTCGTTGTAGCGTCACCCCGCTCGTGTTGCGCCCACCGATGCCGCCCTCGCGACCTAGGGATGCATCCGTATTTCTACTGACGATCACCACGCGAGCCTTCATCGGATAAAATATATGTGTTGACTTTTCCGTTATCCTATGATATCCTGCGGCTGGAGGATTACAAAGTGTCTGCTCAAAACATTTACACTCCCGATCCCAACCAAACAACCCTCCCTGGACCGGAAACAAACGACTTACCTCATCCCGGCCCCACGGAACCCCTCGAACCACCCTCCCCACCCGCCCGCCGCCTGCTCCACGACCGTTCCGTCGCAATCCCCCGCCGCAAGCCCCGCCCCCGCAACCGCCCCTCCAACCGCCATCGCCGCAAGTGCACCATTTGCCGTCACCCGGATCGCGAAGTCATCGAGCAGGAATTCGTTAACTGGCACAGTGTGTGGCACTTAGCGAAGCAATACAAAATCGACGACCACCGTTCCATCTATCGCCACGCCTCAGCCACCGGCCTCATCGAGCGTCGCCGCGACAACATGCGCTGGTGCCTCGACTCCGTCCTCGAATGCGCCCCCGGCAAAGTCACCGCCGATTCCGTCATTCGAGCCGTCCGCGCTCACGCTTGCCTCACGGAAGACAATCGCTGGGTCGAGCCCCCCTCCCGCGTCGAATTCACCGTCGCGCCGAAACTCACCATCGAGATGCCCACGGAAGCCGCGGCCATACCGCCTTCCGGCTCCTCCAGTTCCGGGGTTTTAACCCCCGAAGCCAGAATCCTCGATGTCACTCCCGATCCGGCCGGCTGAAGGACCACCGTGAAACTCGGCCATCGGCTCATTTCGCAGGGGGCAGCCACTCCCTCGTGGCTGCCCCTCACTTCTCGCCACCGTCTCTCGATGGCCTCTAGCGAAACTTCAGCGAATCCTAATATACAGTTCCGCGATTAGAAACGTCCGTAAGTCATTGAAAACAAAGGACGGACGTCATGTCTAATATACAGTGGGCGAGAGGTCGAGTTCGAAGCAGCCGGTGCGAAGGATGGGGCGCCCGGAACGGCCTGAACAAGATGTGGAGTGGATTGTTGACTGATCGTATCGTGCTCTGCATCATCAAGGTCATCATTCGCGCATGAAAGGACCACACATGAATCGGCGAGACTTTGTGAGCACTCTATCTCTGGGACTGGCGGCGGCTCTTCCGGTTTTTGCCGAAAACAGCTTGGCCGATGTCATGGCCGCTAGCCCCAACGCGAATGTTGCTGGTCCAAGCTCCAGCCGGACGGCAAGTCCTACTGGCCGGCTGGAATTTGCGTCGGCGCTGGATGCCGCGGAGGCAATTCGCAAAAGACGCATTTCGTCTTTCGAGCTGACGCAACAGACCTTCGGACGGATAGACAAATTCAATCCACAACTGAATGCGTTTGCATATCAGCTTCGCGAAGAGGCGTTCGCGCGAGCGAAGAAGGCGGATGAAGCGCAGGCGAGCGGGAAGTCGCTCGGCGTCCTTCACGGCGTACCGGTTCATGTGAAGGAGAGTTTTGGGGTTGCGGGGCATCCTTGCACTTGGGGAATCCCGGGGCTGAAAGATTCCAAGGCTCCGAGCGACTCGGAGGTGGTAAGGCGGCTCCGGGGCGCTGGAGCCGTGCTGATTGGCGCGACGAATGTTCCGATCGCCCTGGGCGATTGGCAAAGCTACAACCAGATTTATGGCACAACCAACAATCCGTGGGATGTGAAGCGAACGCCGGGAGGATCGTCGGGCGGGTCGGCCTCGGCGCTGGGGGCGGGGCTCGGATACCTAAGCGTCGGCAGCGACATCGGGGGATCAATCCGCGTGCCAGCGCATTTCTGCGGTGTGTATGCACATAAGCCGACGCTTGACCTGGTAGACATGCAGGGCCATGCGCCGGGCGGGCTCCACCAAGACCCAGGTTTCTCGACTCTGCTAGCCGTTGGCGGGCCGCTGGCGCGCAGCGCGGAGGATTTGCTCGCTGCATTGCGCGTTCTGGGTGGTCCGGCGGACTACTCCGCGAAAGCGTGGAGATGGGAACTGCCCGCAGCGCGACACGAAAGTTTGCGGGAATTTCGGGTCGGCTACGTGCTTGACGATCCATATTGCCCCGTAACTCCGGAAACAAAAGCAGTACTGGAGAATACGATCCAGAAACTTGAGAAAGCGGGCGTCGCGCTGAAACCCGGCTGGCCCGCGGGAGTCAAGATTGAAGAATTGAACCAGAATTACAGGTTCCACCTGGATGCATTCACGTTCAGCGTTGAGACCCCAGAGCAGCAAGAAGGGGAGCGGAAAGAGGCGGCGGCGAGGGGTAAAGCCCTGCCGGGCCTGGCGAGCTTCGCTGACTGGCAACAGCAAAACTTCCGGCGGCTGCGATATCGCGCGCAATGGCAAAGTTATTTCGAACAGGTCGACGTGTTCCTCTCACCCGTCGCATTCACCACGGCGTTTGAGCATGACCACAGCGAACCGCAGGACAAGCGCAAGATTGCGACCGTGCACGGCCCGCGCGACTACGACGATCTGTACAGGTGGATAGCGGCCGCTACGCTGACTGGATGTCCGGCCACAATAGCACCGGTCGGGCGTGGTGAGAGTGGCTTGCCTATCGGCCTGCAAATCATGGGGCCGTACTGGGAAGACTCCACGCCGATTACTTTTGCGAAGCTGCTGGCACAGGTAGAGGGCGGATTTGTGGCGCCTCCTGGTTACGAGGGGTAGGGTCTGGCGAAGGCCGCGGCAGCCGGAACATCCAGAGCGCGGCGTGAATCTTAGGCTGTGCCAGCCGACGCAAATTCGATTTGAAATTTCAAATTTCAAAGAAGGCAAGGCAACTGCGAACGGCAACCGCAAAGGCGACTGCGAACAGCAACCGCGAACGGCAACCGCAGAGGCGAAAGCATCCCACCCTTGCAAAAACCGCAAGGATGGGGCACCCGGAACACCCAGAACAGGGCGCCAATCTTAGGCGGTGCCAGCCGACGCAAATTCGATTTCAAATTTCAAATTTCAAAGAAGGCAAGGCAACTGTGAACGGCAACCGCAAAGGCAAAAGCATCCCACCCTTGCAAAAACCGCAAGGATGGGGCACCCGGAACACCCAGAACAGGGCGCCAATCTTAGGCGGTGCCAGCCGACGCAAATCCGATTTCAAATTACAAATTTCAAAGAAGGCAAGGCAACTGCGGACGGCAAGTGCGAAAGGCAAGTGCGAAAGGCAACTGCGAAAGGCAACTGCGGACGGCAACCGCAGAGGCGAAAGCATCGCACCCTTGCAAAAACCGCAAGGATAGGGCACCCGGAAGTTTAAAGGCAAAGACCGGGCGGCGTTAGCCGGTTGGGAGGTCGAGTTCGAGGCAGCCGGTGGTGAAGACGAAGGGGAAGGGGCCGGGATCGGTGGTGCGATAGGAGCCGCCGAAGAAGATGAAAGCGTGGGCGGTGCGGTCGTCGATGTGAAACGAAGGCTTGAAGGGGCCGGAGTGCCAGCCGCGGTTCTCGGCGGTCATGATCTGGATGGGCTGCGACCAATCGGAGAGGCGGCCGGAGGGTTGGCTCGAGCAGCACCACCACAGACCGGTTTCGGGGGGCGAGGCGGACGGTCCGACGGAAACGCGCGAAAAGATCGCGTCGAATGACTCGCCGCGCGGACGAACGCAGAAGTCGAACATCTTCATTTCCGGCGGCGCGAAAATTTCGTGGGCGGTCCAGCCGGTGCGGCCGTCCGCGCTCTCGGAATATCCGTGAACGAGGTAATCCTCGCGATTCGAACCGGCCACGTACCACAGCTTCCATTTTCCATCGTGAAAAATCAGATTGGGCTCGTAGACGCTGCCGTGCTCCCACGCCGCATTCGCGACGAAGACGGGCTCGGGCTGATCGAGCCAACGTTGGCCGTCCCATTCGAGAAAGCCGATGGTGTAGGGTCCCCAGATGTGCTCGGCGGCGCCTGCGTAGTAGATGCGCTCGACCCACGCCGATTTGCGAGGATCCCAGCCGACGACGTAGGAGGGGCAATGGCGGCCGCCGTTGGCGTCCCAGGGGGCGCTGAGGTTCGAGCTGGCGAGAGGCACGGGCTCTCCGGCGGCGTCGCGGATGACTTGCCAGCCCGAGGCAGAGAGGGGCGCGCGAGCTGGGAGCGAGGCGCTGAAGATGTTGGGCGCCCCCTGCTCGTGAGGCTGGCCGGCGACGTAGAGCCACCATTGGCCGTTTCGAAGTGCGATGGTTGGGTCGAGAAGTTCGTTGCCGCGGGCGGGCGAGGAGGGGTCGCGAGGGTCGAAGATTTTGGATTCGGTACCGGATTTTATTTTGTTCATCCCGGGAGTTACGTTAGCACGAAAGTCGGGATCTGCAGGCGGGTCAGGGGGCGGGCTGGTAGTGGAGGAGGATGTTGCCGTTCCGGAAGGTGCGAGTGTTCGTGAGGCGGAGATTGACAGGCTGGGAAAGGCCGTCGAAGAGGGCGCGGCCAGCGCCGATGGCGACGGGATCGATGACGATCTCGAATTCGTCGATGAGGCCCAACGGGGCGAGTTGAGCGACGATGCTGCCGCTGCCGAGGATTGAAATGCGGCTTCCGGGGCCTTCGTTCTTCAGCTTGCGGACTTCGGAGGCGAGGTCGCCCTTGAGGATTCGCGTGTTGTTCCATGGGGAGGACGTGAGGGTGCGCGAAGAGACGAATTTAGGGAGGTTGTTCAGGCGGCCGGCGACGACGGGATCGTTCTTGATGGGATCGGGCTTGGGCCAGTAGGAGAACATGAGGTCGTAGGTGACGCGGCCGAAGAGGAGAGCGTCGGCGGCGCAGATATTTTCCTCGGCGAAGGTGTGGAATTCGGAGTCCTTCATGCCAGCGCCGAAGAAGGTGATGTCGCCGGCGGGGCCGCAGAAGTGACCATCGAGGGTGACGTGATCGAAGACTACGAGTCTGGGCATGGTGGTTCCTCCGGAATGGGTCGACTATCGAAAATAGATTGATTCGAGAGGGGCGGCGGAGGATGTCTGGGCGAGAAGGAGCAAGGCCATAGCCGGCGGTACGAATACGTCCCGTGCCCCTGCGGGGAAGACGGGCAGAGGCGGCAGCGATTCGGCAACGGGCCGCGCGATGGAAAAGGGTGTAAGTGCTTTGCGTTGAGGAGCATGGGGGGAGTAGAATCGCGGCGCGTTTTGGATTCTCTTAGTGTGGATTCTTTATTCAGGAGGCGCATGGTGAGAAGCGGATGGGGGCGATTTTTCGTGGCAGTGGCGATGATATTTTTGGGCGCGCAAATACTATCGGCGCCGTTGTTCGGGCAGACGCTGAAGGAAGACACGCTGAAGGGGATGAAGTGGCGGCTGGTGGGGCCGTTCCGCGGAGGACGCGTGCTGGCGGTGGCGGGCGTGGCGGGCGACCCGAACACCTATTACTTCGGAGCGGTGGCGGGCGGCGTGTGGAAGACGACGAACGGCGGAATCAACTGGACGCCGGTGTTCGACAAGGAGCCGGTATCGTCGATCGGGAATATCGCGGTGGCGCCGTCGGATCCCAATGTGATTTACGTGGGAACCGGCGAGGCCTGCATCCGCGGAAATATTTCGTTTGGCGATGGGATGTACAAGTCGGTGGACGCGGGGAAGACGTGGGCGCACATCGGGCTCGATGATACGCAGCACATCGGGCGCGTGATCGTCGACCCGCATAATCCGGACATCGTTTTCGTGGCGGCGCTGGGGCACGCGTACGGGGCGAACTCGGAGCGCGGAATTTTCCGCACGGCGGACGGCGGGAAGACGTGGCAGAAGGTCCTCTATAAGGATGACAAGACGGGCGGGATCGATATTCAGTTCGACCCGGAAAATTCGCACATTCTGTATGCGGGATTATGGCAGGCCGTGCGGTCGCCGTGGAGCCTGGACAGCGGCGGGCCAGGGAGCGGGCTGTATAAGTCGATCGATGGCGGGATGACGTGGAAGCAACTGGAAGGGCACGGGCTGCCGAAGGGCGTGATCGGGAGAATCGGCGTGGCGCCGGCTCCGGGCGGATCGAATCGCGTGTACGCGCTAATTGAAGCGGAGGATGGCGGGCTCTACCGGTCGGACGACGGCGGCGAAAATTGGCGGAAGATGACGGGCGATCACCGGTTCACGCAGCGCGCGTGGTATTTCACGCATGTGTTCGCGGATCCGAAGAGCCCGGACACGCTGTACATCCTGAACACGGGAATGTACCGGTCAACGGACGGGGGCGCGTCGTTCACTCCGATTCCGGCGCCGCATGGAGACCGGCACGGGCTGTGGATCGATCCAACGAATCCGCAGAGGATGATTGAAGGAGACGACGGCGGCGCGACAATCACGACGGACGGCGGGAAGGCGTGGACGTCCGAAGATAACCAGCCGACGGCGCAGTTCTATCACGTGGCGACGGACAATCAATTTTTGTATCACTTGTACGGGGCGCAGCAGGACAACTCGACCGTGTCGATTGCGAGCCGCAGCGACAACGGCGTGATTACCGACGAGGATTGGTGGGACGTGGGCGGAGGCGAGAGCGGGTTCGTGGTGCCCGATCCGCGGAATCCGAATATCGTGTATGCGGGCTCGTATGACGGGCTGATCACGCGGTTCGACAAGGCGAATGGGCAGGAGCAGGACATTTCGGCGTGGCCGCTCAATCCAATGGGGCACGGCGCGGTGGATCTGGTGCACCGGTTCCAGTGGACGGCACCGATCGCGCTTTCGCCGGAAGATCCCAACGTGATTTATCACGGCGCGGAAGTGCTGTTCAAATCGACGGACCAGGGAATGAGCTGGACGGCGATTTCGCCGGACTTGACGAGGAACGACAAGAGCAAGCAGCAGTCGAGCGGCGGCCCAATCACGAAAGACAATACGAGCATCGAGTATTACGACGTGATTTTCGCGATTGCGGAGTCGCCGCTCGAGAAGGGCCTGATCTGGGTGGGGACGGACGACGGGCTGGTGCAACTGACGCGGGACGGCGGGAAGAACTGGACGAACGTCACGCCGAAGGAGATGCCCGAGTGGAGCATGATCAGCCTGATCGATCCTTCGCCGCACGATGCGGGGACGGCGTATGTGGCGGTCGACCGGCACCGGCTGGATGATCTGAAGCCGTACATATACAAGACGACCGGTTACGGGAAGTCGTGGACGAAGCTGGTGAACGGGATTCCGGACACGGCGTACGTCCACGTGGTGCGCGAGGATCCGAAGCGGCGCGGGCTGCTCTATGCGGGGACGGAGACGGGGATCTTCGTTTCGTACGATGACGGCGAGCACTGGCAGTCGCTGCAAATGAATCTGCCGCAAACACCGATCGACGATTTGGTGATCCACAACAACGACCTTGTGGTGGCGACGCACGGGCGAGCGTTCTGGATTCTGGACGACATCGGGCCGCTGCGGCAGCTCGACAGCAAGATCGAGGGCGAGGATGTGCACTTCTTCACGCCGGAGACGGCCTACCGGACGCGCGTGCCGGGGTTCCAGGTGCCACGCACCATGCCGGTGGGGATGAATCCGCCGTCGGGCGCGATCTTCGATTATTCTTTGAAGGAGGCGCCGAAGGACGTCATAAAGCTCGAGATTCTGGACGAGCACGGAAAGGTGATCCGGAAATACGCGAGCAAGAAGCCGCAAGAGGAGGGACCGCCCAGCGAGGGCGAGCCATTCAGCTTCGGCCGAGGCACGCCGCTGCCGGAGGAGAAGGGTTTGAACCGATTCGAATGGGATCTGCGCTACGAGCCGGCAACGAAGACGCCGGGGCTCGTCGTGTGGGGCGGATCCGGGCAGGGACCTGTGGCGGTGCCGGGGAAGTATCAGGCGAAGCTGACCGTGGCGGGGAAGGAGTACACGGTGGCGTTCGAGCTGAAGGAGGATCCGCGGGTATCGACGTCGGAAGCGGACCTGCAGAAGCAGCTCGAATTCGGGCTGAAACTGCGCGACCGGCTGAGCGAAGCGCACAAAGCGGTGAACGAGATGAAGGAAGTGCAGGCGGAAATGGCCGCGCTGAAGAAGCGGCTGTCCGCGGAAGGCAAGGACAAGGAAATCGTCACCGAGATGGATGATTTGAACAAGAAGATCGAGGGAGTGGAGGACGGACTCGTGCAGCTGAAGGCGAAGGCGGGCGAGGACGCGCTGAATTTCCCGAACCGGCCGGCGGACCAACTTCAGGCGTTGCTGAGCAGCGTGGACAGCTCGGATGACGCGCCGACGGCGCAGGAGTACACCGTGTTCGACACGCTGAACGGGCCGATCGGCGAGAACATCGCGAAGTGGAAGGACCTGCGGGAGAAGGATGTGCCGGCACTGAATGAGAAAATCGCGAAGGCGAATATTCCCGCCCTGGCGATCACGCCACCGAAGGAGGAGTAGAAGCGAATGGAAGAAGAGCACAAGGAGCGCGGACGCCCGATCACGTACTGGATCGGAGAGGGCGCGGGCTGGCTGCTGCGGCACGTGGTGAGCGGGCTGGCGGCGACGGGCATCACGCCGAACATGTTCACGTTCCTGGGCACCGCGGTGAATTCGTGGGCCGCGGTGCTCTTCGCGATGGGAAGCTTCCGCAAGGCAGCGGCGGTGCTGTTCCTGGCGGGGTTTCTCGACATGGCGGACGGGCAGGTGGCGCGGCGAGTGGGGCGCGTGACGGCTTTCGGCGCGTTTTTGGATTCGACGCTCGACCGGTATTCGGATCTGGCGCTGTATATGGGGCTGGTGGTGCACTACACGCTGGTCGGAAGCTCGTTCTACATGATGCTGGCGGCGGTGGCGATGGCGAGCTCGTTCATGGTGAGCTATTCGCGGGCGAGGGCGGAGTCGCTGATTCCGTCGTGCAAAGTGGGATTCATGGAGCGGCCGGAGCGGCTAGTGCTGCTGATCCTGGGCGGCGTGTTCCTGAAGATGGCGCAGGCGCTGTGGGTGATCGCGACGATTTCGACGCTCACGGTGATTACGCGCGTGGTGTATACATGGCAGGAACTGCGCGCGGGGCGCGGACTGCCGGAGCCGGAAGCGTCGTCTCAGCCTTCGTGAGGAGATGAGGCGGGCGGAGCCGGTGGCCTGGGCGGCGCGGTAGACGCACCGGCGGTGGTCGCGTCGGCAGCGGCGAAGGATTCCTCGACAGGCGCGGCAACAATTTCCTGGACTCGGCGGCGGAGCGCGTCAACGTCCGTGCGATCGATTTGGGACGTATCGATCGTATCGTGCAGGTACACCGTAATCTTCCCCGGATGAAGCATCCAGTGGCCGGTGCGGAAGAATTGATATGAGCCGACGATGCTCATGGGCACGATGGGAGTGCCGAACTGCTGTGCAATCCTGAAAATTCCCTTCTTGAATTCCTGAACGCGGCCGTCGCGCGTGCGCGAACCCTCCGCAAAGGCAATCAGGCTGATGCCGGTATCGAGCGCTTGCTTGGCGCGCTGCGTCATGATGGCGAGGCCTTCGCGCGAGGGATTGTCTGGCACGGGGATGTTGCCGAAGCGGCCCATCATCCAGCCGTAGATTGGAACCTTGAAGTGCGATTCGAGTTCGAATCCGCGCACGAACTGCGGAATCGCGGAGTAGATGACGAACGGATCGAAGATGTTCACATGATTGCAGACGAAGATGCTGGTGCGCCCGGGGTCGAAGCCAGGGGCGCAGCGGACTTCGAATTTCGCGCCGGCGAAGCGAAGGATGTTGCGAAAGAAGGCGCGCTGGGGCCAGTCGTTCTTGCGCGGATCGATGAAGATTCCGAGAAAGACGAGAAACGTACAGACGACGGCGAAGTGAATTCCGCTAACGGCCCAGAGAAGGGCGGAACGGACGGTAAGCCAAGCGCGCTTCACGCGAACACATCCAGCGCGCCCGGCAGAATTTCGAGCGAGCGGCAGTTGAGGCGGAGAATCTCGCCGTCGACGAGCGCGTCGACCGGACCGCCGAGATCGAGCTCGATGCGCCTGGCGGAGGCGCGAGACGCTCGCGGATGGCGAATGTGGGTCCCGGTGAAAAGGCGGGGGAAAAGCCAGACGAGCTGCGTGCGCGAAACGGGACTCCAGCGGACGTATTCGATTTTGCCGTCGGTGGGATCGGCGTCGGGCGCGATCATCATTTTTCCGCCGGTGAATTTGCTGTTGCTGAAACTGAGGAAAAGGCACGGGCGCGAATCCCAATCGGGAGCGGCATCGAGGCGATGGGGAAAGGCGCGATGTTCGAGGCGCGCAAGCTGCGTGAACACGCCGAGAATGTAACCGAGTTCGCCCAGGCGTTTGAAGCGGCGATTCGTGAGAGCGCCGACGTCGGCGGGAAACCCGAGGCTGACGAGGTTGAGAAAATAGATGTCGCCGTCGGAGTGGGAGAGGCGAATCACATCGCAGCGGCGGCTCTTGTCGACGGCCAGCGCAGAGAGTGTGTGCTCGACGCCGCGCGACGTGAAATCCTTGAGGAAAGAATTGCCGGTGCCAAGCGGGAGCATGGCGAGAGCGACACGGTCGCCACCTGCGAGAGCCTGTGGAAAGATGCCATTGAGAATTTCGTAGGACGTGCCGTCGCCACCGACCGCGAGAAAATTACGGTGGCCCTGAGCATAGGCTGCGCGAGCGAGAGCCGTGGCGTCGCCAGGACCAGCGGTACGCGCAACTTCAAGATCGATGCCGAGCGCGCGGACTCGATCGAGCGCGGAATCGGCAAGGCGGCCGGAGCGGCCTCCGCCAGCGGCCGGGTTGACGACGGCGAAAAATCGACGCGTCACAGGCGGAAGTCCTCGCAGGCCCGGATTCGGCGCCGAGTCACAGAGCCACCACCGCTTCGCGGCCGAGATGTTGGCGAATCTGGTCGGCCAACTCGACGCGCTTGATCTTCATGGAAGCCGTGCGAGGGAAATCGCGGTCCCAGACGAGATAGGCGGCGATTCGCTTGTAATTCAGCAAGCGGCGATTGCGCTCGAAGATGTTGGCGACCAGGGCGTCGGTGATGGAATGGCCTGAGTCCAGATGCAGGACGAGGACGAGCTTTTCGCCGACCATCGTGCGCGCGGGCCAGAGATAATTCGCGGCGAAGACGCAGAATTCCTTCACGTCGAGGCTTTCGAACGCCGTCTCGACGTCCTCGGGATAGATATTCTTGCCTTCCTCGGTGACGATCATATTTTTCTTGCGGCCGAAGAGCTGAAGGTGGCCGGCGGAATCGAGGCGGCCGAGATCGCCTGTGATGAGCCAGCCATCGACGATCGTTTCGGTAGTCATCTCCGGATCGTCGAGGTAGTGGGACATGATTGTCTTGCCGCGAACGGCGACCTGGCCAATGCCATCGACGTCGGGTTCGAGGATCTTGAGTTCCATGCCGGGAAGCGGCTTGCCGACGGTATCGGGACGAAACGGCTTGAAATCGTTGAGCGTGATGGTGGTGCCGGCCTCGGTGCAGCCGTAGCCGTTGCCGACGGGAATGCCGAGGTCGTAAAAGAATTGGAGAGTGGATGGCTCGGTGAAAGCGCCGCCAACGAAAAGCGCGCGCAGTTCGCCTCCAAACGCAGCGTGCACCTGGCGCAACAGAGTGCGGCTGAGGCGAAGCTTGGGGCGGCGGCGCGTGAACGCGCGGTTTGTTGCGATCAGCGCGTTGAGCATGCTGCGGCGCGACTTGGGGAGATCGTCAAAGCGCTGGCGCAGGCCGCGCTCGAGGTTCTTCAAGATCATCGGGACGACGGTCATGTAAGTGATTTTGTACCGAGTGAACGCGTCGCGAATGTATTCGGGGCGAAGCGTGCGGAGGTGGACGACCGTCGCGCCGCACGTGAACGGGCCGATGAAGCCGACCATGAAATCGATGGCGTGATTTGTGGGGAGGATGCTGAGGTAACGGACCCCGGGCCAAAAAGGGTAAAGAGAGGTAAGAGCGACGCACTGCTCGAGATAGTTTTCGTGCGTCAGGACGCAGCCCTTCGGGCGGCCACCGGTTCCCGAGGAATAAACGATGCAAGCGGGGTCCTGGCGCGCGCGAGGAACAAAGTCGGGCTCGCGCGAATCGCGAAAATCTTCCCACCGCTTCGCTCCGGCGAGATCGGCGCCGGGTGGAGCTTCGGTGACGAGGACAACGCGAACGGCAAGATTCTTGAAGTCCGCAGAGTTCGTCATCGCGCGCCAGAGGTGATGCTCGACGACCAGAAATTCGGCGTGGGAATGCGCGAGGAGCTTCAACTGCTCTTCGGGCGTGAGCTTGTAGTCGATGGGCACCAGAACGCCGCCGCGAAAGAAGATCGCGTAGGCGGAAATCAGCCACTTCGACTGGTTGGTCATGATGATCGCGGCGCGCGAGCCGGCATGAAGGCCAGCGTCCTGCAAGGCGCGAGCGAGCGGAAGCGCGGCTTCCTTGAACTGGCGATAGGTGATGCGGGCGTTTTCGCGATCGCGGTCGGCCTCAATGAGGCAGACTTCGTTGGGCCAGCGATCAAGAGCAGCTCGAAGCGCTTCACCCAGGGAATTGTAAGTATTGAGGTCGAGCATCAGAGGCGCGACTGAATGCGCTCGGCGAGCGTGCGGAAATCGGTGACGCCCTGGAGCTCGTAGTCGGGCAGCTCGATTTGGAAGTGCTGCTCGAGGCGCGTGAGGAGGTCGAGCGCCTGAAGGCTATTTATGCCGAGCTTCTTGAAGAAATCGTCGTCGGGGCGAAGCTGTTCGCGCGGCACCTTGAAGTGCTGAGCTGCGAGCGCGAGGACTTCGTCCGTCGTTTTTTCGAGCGCAGTCATGGTCACGAAGGTCTATCTTGCCACAAAAGCGGAGGAAGCGCGTGGTTGCGAGTCACGGGAGATACGGGAGCGCGTCGGTGCTTTCGACGAATTTGCGCAGGCCCGCTTCGACGGCGGGGCGCGCGAAAAGCTCGCAGAAGATGTCGATTTCGCGGCGCAGCTCGTCGCGAGGGATGGGCTTGATGAAGCGCTTGGCGGCGAGCGCGGTGTCGCGGTCGAATTTATTGAGTTGCGCGGCGGTGGCGCGAGCGAGGCGAAGCGCGTCGCCTTCGGCAGCGACCTGGCTGACAAGGCCGACAGCCTGAGCTTTCGAAGCGTTGATGCTGCGGCCGGTGAGAAGAAGGTCGCGGACGACGGAATTGCCGAGGTCGCGCTTGAGGCGGGGAATGCCGCCGAATCCGGGAATCAGGCCGAGGCGAAGCTCAGGGAAGCAGAAGCGCGCCATCTTGTCCGCGACGATGAGGTCGCAGGTGAGCGCGAGTTCGAAGCCGCCGCCGAAGGTGACGCCGCGAACGGCGGCGATCGTGGTGAGCGGAGCATCATCGAGGATATTCATGACGGCGTGAATGCGCTCGAGAAACAGCCGTACGCTGCTGAGGCGCGCCGCGGGCGAGAGCGGCTGCGATTCGCGATAGAGTTCGCGCAGATCGGCGCCAGCACAGAAGCCTTCCTTGCGAGCGCTCGAAATAATCAGGCAGCGAGCTTCGCGAGAGAGCGCATCGAGCGCGGCGACGAATTGCTCGAGCTCGCGCAGAGTTTCGGAGCCGATTTCGTTGCATGGCGCGCGGTCGAGAGTGAGTTCGATGGTGCCGTCGGTGAGCTTCCACGAGAGTGTATTGCCGCGAAAGTTGTTCATGAGGGTTTCTTCTGGTACATCGCGTCAATTTCGGATGCGAAGCGCGAAGCGATGGCGTCGCGCTTCAGCTTGCCATTGGCGGTGAGCAAGCCACTTTCGATTGTGAACGGTTCGGGCACGATGTGGAAGGCGCGAATCTGCTTGTAGTGGGGGAGGGCGGCGTTGATGGCGTCGAGCGCGGGCTGGACGGAGGAATCCTTGAAGCCGTTGGCGGAATTGACGGCGATGAGCGCCGTAAGAAAGCTGCGTTGGTTGCCGACTAACACGACCTGCTGCGCATCGGGGAGGGCGACGGCCAGTGATTGTTCCAGCGGCTCTGGCGCGAGCTTGTGGCCGGAATTCAGAACGATGAGGTTCTTGATGCGTCCCGTGATGCGCCAATTGCCAGTGCTATCGACTTCGCCCTGATCGCCGGTGTGGAACCAGCCTCCGTCAAGGGCCTTCGCAGTTTCGGCGGGCCGCTGCCAATAGCCCGGGAAAATGTTCGGGCCGCGCGCGAGAATTTCGCCATCGTCTGAGAGCTTCATTTCGAGGCCAGGAATCGCCTGACCGACGCAACCGGGCATGACATGGCCGGGATCGTCCATGGTGCAAATCGCGGTAGTTTCCGTGAGGCCGTAAACCTGAAGAACCGGAATGCCCAGCATCATGAAGAAGAGTTGCGTTTCCACCGCGAGAGGGGCGGAGCCGCAGATCAACGCCTTCAGATTGGGTCCGATGCTCTTGCGAATCGTGGGAAACATGATGCGGTTCGCGAGTGAGAAGCAAAGCGAATCGAGAAAGCCGGCGCGCCCTTCTTGACGCCGCACAAAGGCCCGCTGCGCGCGCGAAAAGACGGCGGAGGCAAAGCCGCCGCGCGCGCGAACCGTTTCCTCGATTTTCGAGCGGACGCGGTCGAGAAGCGTCGGAACGTTGAGGAAATAATCGGGGGCGGCGAGCTTGAGTTCATCGGCTAGCTTCGTGAGATCGGTGGAAAGGGTAAGGACGCTGTTTCGCGAGAGCGCGCTGAGCAGCAGAATCCAGGAAGCGGCGAAGCAGAACGGCGCGTAATGGAAGACGCGGTCGGGCGCCGCGGCGGATTCCTTGCGCGTGGCCATCAGCTGATCCAGGCGCGCGCCGGTACATCCGAGAATGTGATTGACGTTGCCCGCATTGAGCACGACGCCCTTCGCTTCGCCCGAGGTGCCGGAGGTGTAGATGATCGCGATCGTGTCGGAATCGGAATGGTGCACGGGCGGAGTGGAGGCTGCGGCATCGCCGGCAAAGATGCCGTCGATCAGGACGAGGTGCGTGCCTGGCGGAAGCCGATGTTCCAATTGCGCGGCGAGCACAGCATCGGAGCAGAAAAGGCGCGACGGCTTCGAATCGGCAATCATGGCTGCGAGCTCGGCGGGCGCCTGGCGAGCGTAGAGCGGCACGACGACGATGCCCTCCGCCATCATGGCGAGATCGAGGGCGGCCCAGCGGATGCTGTTGGGAGCGAGGAGAGCGCATCGGTCCGCCGGCTTCAGGCCGCGCGCGCGCAAGAATGCGCGGGCCTGGCCGATGAGGGCGAGGAGTTCGCCGCCTGTTGTGGTGACGATTTCGCCGTGGCGAACTTCGCGCAAAACGGGCGCGGTTTCGGCTTGCTGCAACCGATCGAAGATGCGCTCAAGAAAATCCATCGCTCTTATCGCGGGCGACCGAAGCCCAAGCCGCAGATTCTACGCGAAAGCGGACTCATGCGTCTCCACAAGACGGCGCAGGCCGGGGCTGAGCGACGGCAGGTAATCCTCCCATCTCAGCACACCGGTGCGAATCGGAAATTCGGGATACCGTCGCGCAACTTGCTCTTCGAAGTACATTCCCATGCGAGCCATCATCTGAAGATTGCGGGCGACGACGGCGCCCATGGAGAAGCGAATGTCCTCGGCTTCGGCGTCGAGGGAGCGCAGCGAGGCGACGATGCGATCCACGAGATCCGGATCGTCGACGCGTGCGAGAAGATGATCGTGCCCGCGCTCGCGCATCAGATTGCGAATGCGCTCGTCCATGGTGACGCCGGCGGAAGGCACGCCACCGGGCATCGATGTAACAATGGCGTGGTAGCGCGAGGATACGATGCGGTGCGACGCGCGCAGGATGCTGACGAGCTGGTACATGTTGAAGCGGTCGGAAGCAAAGATGGGAACGCCGCCGAGTTTTTCAGAAAGACGCTGACAGGCCTCGCGGTCGAGCATTTCCATCGCGACGAGGACGGGGAAGACACTCCGTTCGCGGCGATAAGCGCTGATTCCCGCGGCCATGGAGGAGAGATAGCGATCGAAGGCGGCATCGACGTCGCGGCCAGAGCGATGAAAATAAATCGTGCGGTAATAGCTTTTCTGGTGCCAGCCCGCGATAGCGTGTCCAGCCCATTTCAAGACGGATGGCTTCACGGGCCAGAAAAACGGATTGATCGGGCAGATGGCGAGGACGTTCGAGGAGCCATCCCAGCCTGCGTCGCGCAGCGCCTTCGAGCCATACTCGGGACCGAGAGGCTCGAAGGTCCAAGCGGTGTCCGTGCCGAGCTCGGAGGAAAGGCCGAGCTTGCCGAGCACCTCCTGCGATTCGGGATTGCGCGTGATGATGAAGGAGCCGCGGCAGAATCGCTTGCACATCTTCTGCAGGAACGGATCCATTGCGCCAGCCTCGCCGCCGTAGGCGATGCTGAGCTTGTTCTGCGCGACCGCGATGCCGAGCGCGCCGATCATCATGTTGGTGAGCGCGTTGGCGAACTTGCTCTTGAACATAGAGCCTTCGCAGGCGACGACGCCGTGGCTTTCGCGCACCGCACGATGAAGGAAGGGCGGGTAAACATCCGGGAGATAAACCTGGCGGGCGTCGCCGAAATAGCCGCGCGACAAATCGAAATTCTGCGACATCACGCTGATCTCGAGATTCTCGGGGCCGAGGATGCGGCGAATCTGACGGGCGATTTCCTCGACGCGCACGTCGGAGCCGGTGTTTCGCGTGCCGTTGTAGCTGGCGAAGAGCAGCTTCAGCTTTGTGCCGGGCTTCCAGGCCGAGCCGCCGCCGAGCACCCACTGAAACTTGTTCAGCTCGATCAGAGTTGCGACCCACGCTTCGAGGGCGAAATCCGAGTCGAGCATCAGCCGGCGTCCTGCGCTGCGGCATTCGAGGGCCAACTGCGATATTTGTAGAGGAAGTTATTTTCGCGACTGAAGCGGAGCAGCGGATAGCAGTAGGCGGAGAAGGGCGCGGGGCGGCGGCCGAGTTCGCTGACGACGCGCGCATTGTCGAAGACCGTGTTCCAGACGAGATAAGGCAGAAAGACTTTTAGGAGTGTCGCCAAGCCGCCAATTTTCCCCGCGCTTCCGGAGAGGAGATTGACCATTTTGGACGAGGGCCCTTCGAGGCTCGGAACGAACATGGGGGCGCGCTTACCTTGCGCTTTGGAGAGGGATTCGGTCACCTGCGAGAACGTTTCGGAATCGACTCCGGACGACAGGTGATAGATGTCGTGCGCCGGATTCGGCTTCTGATGCAGAGTGGCGACCGCGTCCGCGACAAAATCGACGGGCACGATGTCGATCTTGTCGGTCGGTCGAAAGGGAAGCGCCGGAAGTCCGGCGAGAAAAACGAAGGCGCGCACCATATCGAATTGGTTCGTCTCGGGGCGCCGGCTGTCTCCGAGGACGATGCTGGGACGGAAAATCGTCCGCGGGACGTCTGGGAGGAGCTGGCGAACCATGTGCTCGCAGAATTTCTTGGTGCGGGCGTAGGGATCGTAATCGGAGCGGTTCCAGTCGATGGCAGAGTCTTCGAAAACGATTTCGTTGGAGCGCTGTCCCGCGACGGCAACCGTGCTGACATGGCTGAAGCGGCGAAGGCCGTGCGAGTCGCGTGCGCGCATCGCAAGCTGGACGACTTCGAGCGTGCCGCGCAGGTTGACGTTGAGGCAGCTTTTCTCGGATTTGCGATTGAGCGAGGCGGCGCAATGGATGACGGAGTCCGTGCTGCGGACGAGACGCGCGTAATCGTCATCCGAGAGCCCGAATTTCGAGTCGGTGAGATCGCCGAGAAAAATGTCTATGCGCGAATTGAGGAAATCCTCGAAGCGCGCGAAATCCATGTGCAACTGGAAGGAGCGCCACAGACGTTCGCGCGCCTCCTGCGCGTCATGCGCGCGCACGAGCAGGTTGAGCGGATCGGAATGCTCCGCGAGCAGATTGGAAGCAACATGGGCACCGATATATCCGGTGGACCCGGTCAGGAAAATGGCCACGATGTTTGGACGTCAGGGCGCCGCCGGACCGGCACGCGTCGCGCCCGCAGCATCAGCCTCCGAACCAACTGCGAGAGGCACGCTGCGGCGGGGACGAGACTCCGGCTGACGACCTTCGATGAGAGGATAGCACCACTTTCGCAGAGCGGGAATGTGGACGTTGATCCAGTAGTCCCACCAATCGAGCGAGCGGGCATCGTATCCGAAATCGGCGCGTTCGTCGGGGGGCAGGGCGGCGTCGAGGCGCTCGACGTTGGCCGCCTCGAAGACGTGGTCGTTGTGGAGAATGAAAGGCTCGAAGAGGTCGATCAGCTTGATCACTTTTTCGAGTTCACGCTCGCGGCGCGCAAAGGGCTTACGCGAGAGGCGCAGCGGCTCCATGCTGCGACCGATCGCCTGGATGATGGCCTTCTGCGCGGGCGCCGAAAGCGTTTCGTAGCGGGCTTTTGAGACGGGAATCGCGTCGAATTTTGCGCGAATGCGATGCTGGAAGCCGTCCTGAGCCCGATAGAACTTGCGATGGCCGAGCCCGGTCAGTTCGATGGAGCGGCGCATGTCGCAGGGATTCGCCACCGAAGTGGCGAGCTGATAGACCGGCGCGTGGCGGCGATTGACGAGCGCCGCGGCAATCAGCGTCATGCCACGGCACACCAGATCGACGGGAATCAGGTCGAGGCACTTCGTCTCGGTTGTTGGAAGCTGGCGGAAGAAAGTGCCGAGAAGGTAGGAAAGCGACGCGGAGGTATTGATTCCTTCGTTCCAGCCGAGGAACGGCTTCTCGATGGAGGATTCGACAATCGCGGGGCGAACCACGGCGATCGCGGCGCGTGGATTCGCGTCGAGAAAATTCCGAATCAGCGATTCCGCGAGGCTCTTCGTGAATGTGTAGGTGTTGGGCCAGCCCAGTTCGGAGGCGCGCTGAATGCCGGCGCGCGTTAGCGTCTCGCGAATCCAGCGGAAGCGATTCTTGCGAATCTGATTTTCAAGCGCGGCGCCGCGCAGGTCCTTGGCGGCGTGCTCCTTCTCTAGCGCAGCGCGGCGAAGTTCCTCGGCAACTTCCGGCGATTCCGCGCGCGCCTCGGTGTCGCGAACCAGGGCTTCGAGCGAGTGCCATTCCTGTTCCGCATCGAAATCAGCAAGGCCGACCGGAGTGTAATTCCTGGGAAGCTGCTCGATAACGCGGCCGTCGCGTCGGCCAACGACGTAGCAGGTGGAGAGGTGGAGAAGCGCAGCATGGCGGCACTGGCGCAGAAAATCGAGCAGGTACGTCGTGGCGCGAACGTTGGACGTCAGTGCGTCGCGCAAATCGGGATTGAAATCGGTGAGGCCGGAGCTGTTGATGATGACGTCGAGCGATGCGGCAAGCTCCTGCGCCGTCTCGCGCGGGAGACCGAGGCTCGGTTTCGTGACATCGCCGTCGATTACCGTGACGCGCTCACGGAGGAACTCGGAGAAGCGATCACCGTGACGCTCGGCGAGCTTTTCGAAAACCGGTGACTCCTCGACGGCGCGCTGAAATCTCTCGAGCGCCGTGGCCGAGCGATGCCGCCGAATCAGAAGATGCACGCGGCCGATCTCCGGAAGCTCGGTGAGCAGGTTTGCGAGCCACACCTTTCCGATGAACCCCGTGCCGCCGATGAGGAGGATTTCCTTGCCACCGAGGGATTTGCGAACGGACATTGGCGTGTTCGCACCGTGAGAATTGAAATGCACGACCGGCACGCGAATCGTGGGAGCCGGCCGCTCGGTCGGCTGGATCGCGTCTTCAAGAATGGCCGGACGCTTCTTGAGTCCCAGGTCGTGCAGCAAAACGGGCCGCGAGGTGCTGCCATCGGGCTTATGCCGCCTGAGGCGCGCAAAGACGCCGCGCGGCCGAATGACAGGGTCAAGCAAACGGCCGGTGGCGATACCGTCGCGAAAGTCGAGGCGATTGCAGAGGATCCAGCGAACACCCAAATGCCTTGCGAGCGGCCGCATCACGTGGTCGAGGCCCTGGCTGACGAGAACGATGTCCGCGCCGTTCGCCATCGCGGCCTTGAGCCTCTCGACGCCGCGCGGATTGATGCGAGGCTCGAGGACATACTCGAAATATTCTTCGCCGAGCAAGTCGAGTCGATCGCGGCTGACTCCGCGCAGCACCGCGTGCAGCACGCGCGTGGCAAACACGCGATGCGTCGCGTAGAAAAACGGCCGGCCGATCGCGAGCACACCCATCGCGCCGCGCCGGGCCCAGCGCTCGAGGAAGGTCTGCGCGTTCCAGGTGAAGAAGCCGACCGGGCGCACGGCAGTCAGATTCAGCAGACTGCCTTCAACGCGCCAGAAGACGGGCCCCTTCGCGTACGGCGCCGGTTCGCGCTGGATTTGAGCCGATGAATTCAATTCGACAGATTTGGCCGAGGACATATTCGGCAAGTTAAGCCCACATACTCATAACTAACACGGTCCCGGCATGCAATCAAGGAAACCCGACGCGCGGCGTTAGTGCCGCGGCGCAGCCGGGTAGTTGAACCTGTACTCGGCGCCGGCAGGGCCCGCCACGCCGCGCGTGTTGTACTCGATTTCGTAGCGCAGGTGGCTTTCGTCTTCCGGGTACGCGACGCCCGCCGGATATGGGTAGGGAATCAGAGTGTGGAAGGGCAGAGGCGAGACTGTGTCACCGTGCGCGGCGTAAAAATCCATATCCTTCGCGAATCCGTTCGCATAGAAGAAATAATCGCGCGTCCAACCGGCGGGAAGCGGCGGGAGATTCGCGGCATCGAAGTCGACAGCCACTTCGTCGCCCGAGCCGAAGATCACGTAGCGATCATCCGCCGCCCGCACGAGATCCGTGACGCTGCCGTACCGCGTGTAATTCCCGGTCTGGCGCGCGTACGGGCCCGTGAGACTGACGTCTTCGTAGACATACGTGATGTCATTTTTGGGATAGCCTTCGACGACGCGCGGATAGCCGCGGAATCGGAGCGAGGCGTCCGCGAGAGGAATCTCCTCGGTGCGGAACGGCAAGCTGGCGGACGAATTGTCGATGCGGATTCGATCCCAATAAATCTTGAGATTCGTCGTGATTCGAATGTAGCGGGTGCCGGGCGGCAGCTTGCCGGTGAGGTCGGCCACCATCGTGCGCGCGAGGCCCGCGGGGAAGCCCATGTCGTCCACGACGCGCACCCACTTGCCGGAAGAATCCAGCGCTTCCACATAAGGCGCGATCGGCGTGATGCCGGCCTGCCACGCCGCGTACATCGAATTGGCGGTGAAATAGTCGGTGGAGCCGTCCATCAGCAGGCGAAGCGGCCGAGAGGAATCCCACGAACCGAGGTCGAGCTTCAGCGAATGCATGCCGGCGAAGCCCTGATAGGGCGCGTCGGGAAACTCGGTGACGTACTTGCGGTCGCGCGCGCGAAGCAAGGGAAGAACGTCGCGGCCGCGATCGTCCCACGCACCCGCCGGCAGATGCGCGCCTTCGCTGCCGATCACCTTGAATTTCGGGAACGGCGGATTGCTGGCGAAATATTCGTTGGGCCATACTTCGATGCCGGACGGATGATCCACGGCAAGCAGCCGCGCCTGATCGAGATAATCCAGCTCTTCCATCGGCTCGAGCATGCGGAAGCGAATACGGCCGTTTTGCTGTTCGACTTGCGAACCGGCCACCTTGAAGTATTCGTCGGGATCGGGAACATTGCGTTCGTGCGGCCCAATCCAGTGGCCGACGATGCCGGGGCCGATCATGTCCGCGAGAAATTCGAATTTCTTGCCGTTCCACACGAAGACGATCGGGCACGAACTTCCGCGGCGGTCGATCTCCGCGATCTCGGTACGCTTTCCGGATGCGAGCTGCAATTCGTCCTGCAAGACGCCGGTGGGCCAGAGGAGGCGCACGACATCGGCTTGGGATTCGTCGCCGAGGCCCGCGACGATGTCTGCCGGTCCCTGGCCGAGATAGCCTGAAGCACCGGGAATCTCCCACTTTTGCCGCAGGGCGCCGGCAAAAACCTGCACCTTGGTTCCGATGCCGGGCTTGTTGTCATGCTCTCCCTGCAGGGCAATCTGGAGCCAGTTATGCTTGTTTCCGCCAACATTCTTCAGCAGGACAGGCGGCCGATTGTTTTGAGTAATCAAGAGGTCCTGCGCACCGTCGCCTGAAAAATCGAATGCGATGACGCCGCGAGGATCGTGAAGCTCGATCTTGTCGAGACCGGTTTCCGCGGTCACGTCGCGGAATCCCGCCGGCCCTTCGTTGCGAAGCAGAGCGATGCGGCCCTCGTTGGCGAAGGTCTCGCCAACGGCCACGAGATCGATCCATCCATCGTCGTCGTAATCGATCGGCGCGAGGCCCCAGCCGCGCATCCAGCCGAGATCAGGCAGCTTCACGCGGTCGAACGATTTCCCGTTCACGTTGCGCCACAGGCTAAGGCCCGGCTGGCCCCAGTGCGTAAACGCGAGGTCCATCCAGCCATCTTTATCGAAATCGAGCGCGACGACGCCGGCGGTGGGCGACGGCATTTCGTTCGCCCATGGAGAAGTCGCCTTGAACTCGCCCTCGCGCGGATTCAGCAACACGACCGGAGATTTGTGCCAGCCCGTGACGACGAAGTCGATCGCGCGATCGTCGTTAATGTCGCTTCCAATCGCCGCAATGGATGAAGCGGTGCCGCCAAGCCCGGCTTGCTTGGTCCACTCCGTGAATTTCCCGTTGCCATCGTTGCGCCAAAGCACGTTGCCGGGAGGCGGCACATTCTGCGGGAAGGCGAAGGGCTGGCTGGAATTCGCAAGCGGAAAATCGTTGAAGCGCGTGACGTAGAGATCGAGGTCGCCATCGTGATCGTAATCGATGAACGTCATGCCGAGGATCAAACCCTCGGTGTCGATGCCCGCGTCGCTCGTCACATCCTTGAAGGTGCCCTTGCCCTCGTTGTGAAAAAGATGCACATGACGATTGATGGCGACGGCGAGATCGGGATGCCCGTCATTGTCGTAGTCGCCCACCGCGCAGCTTGTGCCCTCACCGTACATTTCGAGGCCGGCCTGCTTCGTGACGTCCTGAAATTTTCCGTCGCCCAGATTCCGGTACAGCGCCCCAAATCCCTTTCCGGTATTGACCACGAAGAGGCCGGTCCGGCCATCGCCATCGAAGTCGATGACGCACGCCCCGCTGCCGAGGAATTTCGCCAGGGCGTCCGGTGAAGCGCCGGGCCCCGTGCTTTGCGTCTGCTGCTTTTCAGCGGGTTCAGTTTCCTTCGCCTGCCTTCCGGCGAGACCGGAAACGTCGGTGACGTTGATGAAATGCACCGGCATCGCCGCGGGAACAGGCTCCGGCGACGAAACCAGCTCCTCCACGAGCGAATATTTTCCCTGCTCGCCGTACGTGAAGCTGATGGGCTTGCCCAGCTTCGCCGCGTTCATCTGCTGGAAGCGCTCGAGATGCTCCTTCGCGCCGTCCTTGTCACCCGAGCGAATCAAGGCCTGCGCGAGGCCAAACTCGGCCGAGAGATGATACGGATTCAACTTGAGAGCTGTGCGGAAGCACGCGATGGCCTTTGCATACTGCTGTTGCTGCGAGTAGAGAAGCCCCAGAAAATACTGCGTATCCGCGTCGTTGGGATCGATTTGCGCCACCTTCTGAAACGCCGTGATGGCGGCATCGGCTCTGCCTTCCGCTTTGTCGATGAGGCCCAGATTGAACCACGCGCGCGGATTGGTGGCGTCGAGCTGAGCGGATTTCGAAAGCACGCGCCGCGCGTCGTCGTAGCGCTGCATGTTGACGAACGCAATCCCCATGTTCATGCACGGAACGTCCGACGTGGGATCGAGCACGCACGCGCGCTCAAATTTGGCAAGCGCTGCTTCGAACTGCTGGCGGTTCATCAGCGCCACGCCGATGCTGTTTTCGCGCACCGCCTGCACGCGCGAACTGGACACCGCCGGCTGCGGCGACGGTGCGGATTCCTCTGCCGCGCCCCGGCGTTGCTGCGTTGCGCCGGCGAACGCGCACGCCAGAATCGAAACCGGCACGGCAAATCGCAACCCTCGATTCATGCATTCCTCAGGAAACGGACTCGAGCATTCTATCGTTTTACGAAGGGTTTCGCAGCCGCGATGCCCTGGCCCTCTTTGACGGTAATGATCTGGTCGGCGGCGATGTTTGAGAGATGGTCCACCTGGCCGCTGGGCCACTTTATTTCGACGGCGTCGGCCTGTTTGTGCGAGGCGAGCCCGAAAGTAAGAATCAGTTCGCTCGAGGAGAGATAGCTCGAACCGCTCGAAAGCATTTTGGATTGCGTGTCGCTGCCCGCAGTGAGCTTCACGACCGCGCCGAGGCCGTCGCGATTCGATTTTGTCCCAACGAGTTTGATGCGCAGGCCGTGGTTCGTCACGCCCCGGTTCAGGAACAGCGCGGCGGGCCCCGCGTTCGTCGAAATGACAATGTCGAGCGCGCCGTCGTTGTTCACGTCGCCGTATGCGGCGCCGCGCGCGATGCGAGGCTCATCAAACGCTTTTCCCATCGCAGCGGCAACATCCTCGAAGCGTTTGCCATCCATGTTGTGGAACAGATGTGGCGGCTCCGCGTAGTGCACGCGCTGCTGCACGCGCTCGATATCCGGATCGATGTGGCCATTCGCGACGTACATGTCGAGCCAGCCATCGAGATCGTAGTCGAAGAAGAAGCAGCCGAAACCCAGAGTCAGCAGGCTGTCGCGGCCCACGGCGGTCTCGGGCGCTTCATCAACGAACAGGCCGTTCTTCTCGTTGTGATACAGAGAAATCATCTGGTTCGAGAAGTTCGTGATGACAAGGCTGGGATAGCCGGAGCGATCGAAATCCGCTGCATCAATGCCCATTCCCGCGCGCGCTACTCCGTTTTCGCTGAATCCGATTCCGGCCGAGACGCCCTTCTCCGAGAACGTTCCATTCTTATTGTTGATGTACAGCTTGTTCGGCTGCGTGTCGTTGCTGATGGCAATGTCCGGCCACCCGTCGTCGTTCGCGTCAAAAATCGCGATACCCAGGCTCTTCGCCGTCGTGTCGTAGAGTCCCGCCTGCTTGGTCACGTCGGTGAAAGTTCCGTTGCCGTTGTTATGCCACAGGCGGACCGACGTGCCGTGATACGACTCGGGCGTACAGTACGATTTCGTCTTACCATCGAGCGTACAGAAAAGATCGTCCTGCGGCGACCACTGCACGTAATTGGCGACGATCAGGTCGAGCCGGCCGTCTTTGTCGTAATCCACCCACGCAGCGCCGGTGCTTAAATCGTTTGGGCCCCAGAGGCCAGCCTTTTCTGTTACGTCCGTGAACGTCCCGTTGCCGTTGTTATGGAACAGATGATTCTGTCCGTACGCGGTGACGAAAAGATCGTCGTAGCCATCGTTATCGTAGTCGCCCACCGCGACTCCCAAGCCGTACAGCGAATCGGCAAGCCCCGCCTCGCGCGTCACATCCGTGAATGTCCCATTGTGATTGTTGCGATAGAGCGCCGGCGTCGTCGCTCCGTGGACGTGATGCCCCGGCCAGTCCTGCCCGTTGACGAAGAAAATGTCCTGCCATCCATCGTTGTTGTAGTCGATGAACGCGACGCCCGGCCCCATCGTTTCCGGCAGCCATTTCTTGCCAAATGCGCCGTTGTTGTGCACGAAGTGGATTCCGGCCGCTCGCGTGATGTCTTCGAAATGAATTGCTGTTGAGCCTGGGGAAGCGGCGGCGACCGGAGGCCTCGCACTCATCGCGGGAACAAGCGCCGCGACAAGAATCGCGGCAGAAGTCAGTGCGGAAAAGGCCGCAGGTTTCCCGCGCTTCACTTCGCACCGCCGGGCTGCGATGCGAGCTGCGCGGGTTGCCGATCATCGCCGCGACGGCGAGCAATCTTCTTCGCCGTGTTGCGGCTTCCGGGCACGGGCTTCGCGACAAATTCCGCGAGCGGCGCCGAATCGTGTTCGTGAATGTTCTGGCGCTCGTTGTTGTCGTCGGGATGGGCTTGCCGGTAGGGGCCCGTTAGCGTCTGCGACGCTTCATCCGCCTTGAACCGCATGTAGCGCGTCTCAAATTCGCTTGCCTTGGCCGCGTCGCCCAGGCCCGTGTAGCAGAGCATCAAATTGTAATTGGCCTCGAGATCTTCCGGGTCGATCGTAAGCGTGTGCTCAAATGCTTTCTTGGCTTCGGCGTATTTGTGCTGCAGGAAAAGCACGCGGCCAATGTCGTCGCTCACGACGCGATCCTCCGGATATTCCTCGGTGGCGATGCGCAGGTGTGCGAGCGCTCCGGGGTAATCGCCCTGCTCGCGCAGCACTGTGGCGTAGAAGTAGTTCGCGCGCGCGAGTCTCGGCGCAAGCTGCAAAGCCTTCTCGAGCACCTGCCGCGCTCCTGCCGTATCGCCTTCGAGCACGCGCGCCCGCCCCACGTTCACCCAGCCGTCCGGATTCGTGGGATCGCCCTTTGTGATCTGCGCAAAGGCGTCCTCCGCGCCTTTCAGGTCTCCTTGCAGCAGAAGCCCGATTCCATAGTCGTTCCAGCGCTGCCATTCCTTCGCGGCGAATAGCGTTCTCGCTTGAGGTTCCGGCATGTTCGGAGCTAGCACGGCAATGTCCACTGAATCCTGCGCCATCGTCACGATCGGCAAATCCGGAATCGCCTTGATTTCACCTGACACCTGAGACAGATCCGCGTCGTAGGTGACCTTGCGGTCGTCGTAATCCGGCGTCACGTCACCTGCCTTCGTATCGTGCAGCACGCCGGCAAACGCGAACTGCGTGTTGAGCCACGAAAACTTCCGGTAGTTCAATTTCGCTTCGAGGTGCAGGTGCCCCTTTTCGTCCTTTGGCACTTTCAGCCGGAAGTGCACCGTATCGGCCGCACCCGGCGGAATCAAGTGCGCGTAGACAGTCGCGCGCGCCGCCCACGCATTGCGCCGCGTGATGGCGTTGCCGTGCGCGTCGATCAGCAGTGAGCGATAGAAATGCGCGCTTGGATCGACGGGACCGCGGCCGTTGTCTTCCACGCCGCCGCTCCAGAAAATCACGCGGCCCTGATCGTCCGTCGCTTTCAGCGCGAGCCAGCAATCGAACGCATCCACCGTGCCGCCCGGGAAGAAGTGGCCTACCTTCAGCGTTCGCACGACCACGTCCACGCGAACCGTGTCGCCGGCGCGCACCGCCGGATCGACGCGATTGAGTGGCGCCGTCACTGGTTCCGGCGCGACCGTCGGCACCGGCCCTGAAGGCGTCGGCGTCGCCGCTTCCTCGCCCACCGCAAACGTCGTCTCAATCTGCGGCTGACTCGACGCCATCGCGGACGCCTGATTCTTAGGTGTCGGCCGATCTGGCGAAACGGCAAAAATGTCCACGCGCACCACGCCGCTCTTGAGGAACTCTTCCGTGTCGTTCAATTGCACTCGATCGCCGCTCGCAAATGGAACGGCCGTGTTCGCCGCGACGAACCGGTGGTTGTGCACGAAGCCATCGATATTCCCCGCATCCTTCGACTGCGCGAGCGGCATGTGGCAATCCGCGCAATTCTGCGGGGTTGGCGGATAGTAGAACGAGCGCGCCCCCAAGCCGGAAACGCCGCTGGCCTGCCAGTTGTCGTAGTCGTCGAAGCCGCGCGTCCATCGGTAGTGATTCACCGGAACATCCAGATGCACCTTGTGGCACACCGAGCAGTATTCCGCCGTCTGCGTACGCATAAATGGCTTCAGGAATGTTCGCCGGTGCGGCTCCGGATTTTCCTGAATCATGAAATCGATGAAGCGGCGCAGATACGGATTCTTCGTCGCCACCAGTTTGCTGAGCGCGGGATATTGAAGCACGTAGTCGCCATTGCCCATCGTGCTCTTGATCGCGCGCAGCGAGTGGCAAACCATGCAGCCGATTCCAGCCTGCGCCGCGGGTGTGTGGACGCGCGGCGCGATCGGCGTATTGAAATTACCCGGGAAAAACAGTGCCGCGTCATGGCAGCCCGCGCACCATTTCGACGACTGCACGCCGATCGTGTCCTGCATGTAAACGATCGACTGGCGGTACCACTGGTTGTTGAACGACGAAAAATGGTGCATCGAACTCTGCCACTGCTTGTAGATGTCTTCGTGGCAGCGCTCGCACGCTTGCGAGTCGAGAAAGAAATCCTGAGTAACGGTTTTGCCGGTCAGCGTTTGCCCGGAACTGGGGAAGAACGGCCCGCCGGGACCATCGCCTTCGCCGTCCATACTGGCAGGCGCGATGTCCGGATTTCGTATCACGTAAGCCTTCTGCCACGGCACCGTTCGTACCCACCACGCGCCGCCCGTGATCAGTCCCGCAGCAATGAGAAAAATCGCGGCGCGGCCGATTCCCGGCAGGGCGCCGCCTGCCATGAACCCGTGCCGTCCGGCCCACGCCGACGCCAGCAGCGCGCCGCCCGCAACGCAGCAGCCGACGTGCACGAACAGCAGCGTCCAATCTGATTTCGGCGTGCCCGTGTAAATCAGAATGATTCCGAGAACGGCGCCAATCGCCAGCAGAATCCACCCGATGCGTTCCGTTTTGTTGCCCCTGCGCAGAATCGGAATCAGAAAAAACGCGAGAATCCCCGTCAACGCGATGCCGGCTACGAGATGCGACACCAAGCCGATGAAATATGGCACGTCCGCGCTTGGCCACGCGAAAAGATACGCCGCCGTCACAAACAAAATGGCGAGGAGAATCGTTCGCGCGCGGTTGATGCGGTTCGGCGGTTTGTCCGTCTGATCTTCTGAAAACAAATGCCTTAGCCCCCGGGGTCTGAAAGTTTCCTTGCCCGACGAACGGGTCGTCAATAATGGTTTTCTACTATCCCGAGATTCCCGCTTCGCTGCAGGACATCACAACAACCCGGTAATCGGGCCCGGGTGAAGCACGTTTCGTTGTTCGAATTGGGGCGCTCCCGAGCTCGACATACTACTTTCAGATTATTGATTCGAAATTTCCGGTCCTTATAATTCGCCGCATTCTGTAACTGCAATCCAACCGAACGCGAAGCCGTCAAGTGGAGACTGAACTTCATTCGCGACAAAAGGGGTGGGGACGTTCGATGAAAACTTTGTGGAAGCTGGCATTGCTTTGGACGATCGCGTCTTCCTTCGTCTGGGCGCAGCAGATCAGCGGCACTCTCCGTGGAACAGTCTCCGATCCCAGTGGCGCCGTTATCGTCGGCGCCAGCGTCACGGCCGAGCAGATCGAAACGCATCTTCAGCGGACGGCGTCGACCGATCGCGACGGAAATTTCGTCCTCCTGGAGCTTCCTCCCGGTCACTACCGCCTGGAAGTCACTGTGAGGAATTTCGAGCAGTACGTACAGATGGGAATTTCGCTGGACGTGAATGAAACTGCCGTCGTCCCGGTTCATCTTGCGATGGCCTCCACACTACAACAGGTCCAGGTGCAAGCCAATGCGGAACTGATTCAAACCACCGTCACCAGCATGGGCGACGTCGTGGGCGAGCGAGACCTGCTCGACCTGCCGCTCGACGGCCGCAACTTTTCCCAACTCGGCCTGCTTCAGCCCGGAGTGGTGCCTCTGACCCCAGGATTGCTTCAGGCGGGCGGTGTGTTGCGCGAGGATCAGGGTTATGCCGTTGACGGCCAGCGGCCCGAATCCAACAATTTTCTTATCGATGGCGCGAACAACGTGAACGCCGTTGATTCCGGCTTCGTGCTCAAGCCTCCCGTCGACGCCATCGCCGAGTTCCGCATTCTCACCCACAACGCCGACGCCGAATTCGGGCACAACACCGGTTCGACCACGAACATCGTCACGAAAAGCGGCACGAATTCATTTCACGGCGCCCTTTGGGAGTTTCTGCGCAATGATGCGTTCGACGCCTCCGACTATTTCGCTCAATCGGTCCAGCCGCTGAAGCAAAACCAGTTCGGCGGAACGTTTGGCGGGCCCATCATCAGGAACAAGACCTTCTTCTTCGGATATTACGAAGGATTCCGGAATCGTCAGGGTGAAACCGTCCCCGCGACTGTGCCCACGGAGCTCGAGCGTCAGGGTAATTTCACGGAGATGTGCCCCGAAGGATTCACCGGCGGCGTCTGCAACAATCCTGCTCACCAGCTGTATAGCTTTTTTACCGGGTCCCCGCAGCCTGTTCCGAACAACACGCTTTCGTCGATTGACCCGATTGCGCAGAACATCCTGCCGTTCTTTCCGCTGCCCAATCAGGGCCCGTCCAATCCGAACGGTTTCGTGACCACGCAGTCTCTCAGCGTCAACAACGATGCCTTCGGCCTGCGCCTCGACCATTACCTCAACGCGGCGAATGAATTGAGCTTCCGCTACATGTACGGCAGCGGCCCGACCACCGATCCGCTTTCATCACAAGGCGCGAACGTCCCCGGTTTTCCCGTGGGCATGTATGACCGCGCGCAGAATTTCGTCGCCCAGGAAACGCATACGTTTTCTCCTTCGGTGATCGGCGTCGCCCGCTTTTCTTTCCTTCGCAATCAGTTTCTCCTCGACGAGCACATCAATCACGAATTGCCCTCCGCGCTCGGATTTCAATACGACCCGACGCTTGCACAGGCGGCCGGTCCGCCGTTCATTCAGGTCGCAGGCTATGCTTCCGTGGGAGACCCGATCACAGGCCCGCGCGACACCTATCAGAACACCTTTGATGTTTCTGGTTCGCTCAGTTGGATTCACGGGCGCCATCAGATCAAATTCGGCGGCGGCTTCCAGCACAACCAGATCAACGCGCTCTTCGGCATCGCGTCCAATGGATTCTTTGTCTTTTCCACCTTCCCATACAGCGACGGCTTCGCCAGCTTCCTTTCCGGTGACCCGGTGCTCTTCCTTCAAGGAGGAGGCAATCCGAACCGGCACATCCGCAACAACTCGATGAATGTCTATGCCCAGGACACGTACCAGATCACGCCGCGGCTCACTGCAAACTTCGGTCTTCGCTACGAAATCACGTCACCCGGCACGGAAACCAACAACCTGCAGAATCTTTGGGTGCCGGGCGCGCAATCCACGGTATTTCCCACTGCGCCGCCGGGATTGCTCTATCCGGGCGACCCCGGCGTTCCCGCCGGCCTGATTCCCACGGAGAAGACAGCCTTCGCACCGCGCGTCGGCCTCGCCTACGACCCGACGGGCAGCGGGAGATGGCTGATCAGTGGCGCCTACGGAATTTTCTTTGAGCCTTACTATACCGGCGAGGGAGGTCCGATCCAGGACCCCGTCAGCGCGCCGCCGTATCTGCAAACGCCGCAGCAAACTTTCCCGGTCAACTTCGCGGACCCGTTCAACGGCGCGAATCCATTCGGCCCGAGCTTTTCGGAGCCGATGACATTGCTCGTCGTGTCCAACAAACTCCGGCTGCCGTACGCGCAGGACTGGAACCTGAATTTGCAGCGGTCGTTCGGGGCGACGTGGCTTTTCTCAGTCGGATACATCGGCACCGTGGGCGTCAAGCTTCCTCGCTTCATTGAAGGCGATCCAGCGGTCTACGTTCCGGGAGTGGATTCGGGCGGGGATCCGCTCTCCACCGAATCCAACGTCAATCAGCGCCGGATAAACTCCGGCTGCACGCTCGCCGAGCCTGACGACTGCATCTACGGTTCCGTCGGCGAAATCGCTGGCATCGCGAACTCCAATTACAACGCGCTCGAAGCCAGTCTTCGCAAGCGCTTCGGCCACGGCTTGGCGTTCCTCGCCTCCTACACGTACTCGAAATCCATCGATGACGTTTCTTCGTTCAATATCACAGGCTCGGCCTCGCAGCCTCTCGCGGGAGAAAATGATCTGCCTCAGAATCCCTTTGATCCCGGAGCCGAGCGCGGCCGGTCCATGTTCGATTCGCGCCACCGCGTGGTGTTGAGCTATGAGTGGAGCGTTCCGTTCTGGGCGCATCCAGTCACCTGGTATGAGCATGTGCTCGGAAATTGGCAATTCAATGGAATTTTCACCGCGGCGACCGGCGCGCCCTTCACCGTCTTTGACTCCAACGATGTGGCTCTCGAAGGAACCGCTCCTGAAATATCCGGCTTTTCCAGCGAGCGTCCGAATGTTGTCAGCGATCCGTTCAAGCCCGGGCCTGTGGCTGCCAACCCCGGCTGCATTGCGCCGACGCAGACTCGCGTTGCCGCGCACTGGTTCAATTCCTGCGCCTTTGTCGAGCCTGCCACCGGAACTTTCGGAGACGAGGGGCGCAACGCCATTCAGGGGCCGGGCTACACGAACTGGGACTTCTCGGTGCTCAAGAATATTCCGGTCTCCGAGCGGGGCCGCTTGCAGTTCCGCGCGGAACTCTTCAATATCCTCAACCACACGAATTTTCGCTTGCCGGAAACCGACATTCAGTCTCCGACGATTGGCGTGATTCAGCAGGACGTCGGTCCGCGAGTAATTCAGCTCGCTTTGAAATTTCTGTTCTAGGGCGGCTGCGCCTTTCGCGCCATCGCTCCGGCATTCTCGTTGATCTCGCGATTCTGCGGGTCAACTGACTCGCGCAAACCTGCATGCTAGACTCGTGAATCTGTGAGACAGCGCACGAGGAGCCGGTTTGAACGGGATCACTTTCCTTTCCATCGCTGAAATGGCGGCTGGAGTCCGCAACGGAAGTCCTTCTTCCGTCGAACTCGTCGACGCGCACATCGCCCGCATCGAGCGGTTGAATCCAAAGCTGAATGCCTTCATTCACACGGATTTCGAGCACGCCCGCGCGCAAGCAGAAGCCGCAGACGCGGCGGTCCGCCGCGGCAAGTCGGCTGACTTGGGCCCTCTGCATGGCGTGCCCATCTCGATGAAGAGTGCCATTGATGTCCTCGGCTTCCCATGCGAGTGCGGCAGCAAGCTGCGGCGCGGATACGTTGCGACGTCCGATGCTCCTCTCGTTACTCGCCTGCGCGGCGCCGGCACGATTCTCCTCGGCAATACCAATGTTCCCGAAACTCTCATGGCGTGGGAGACCGACAATCTTCTCTACGGCCGAACGAACAGTCCGTGGGATTTGGAGCGCACGCCGGGCGGTTCGAGCGGCGGCGAGGCGGCGGCGATTTCGTCGGGCTGCTCGGCGGGCGGAATCGGCAGCGACGGCGGCGGCTCGATTCGCGTGCCTGCGCATTTCGGCGGAATCTGCGGGCTGAAGCCTACGCCTGGGCGCGTGCCTGCCACCGGACACTATCCCGGCTCGGCGGGCCCTTTCGCACAGCTTGGAGTCGTGGGCCCGATGGCGCGGACGGTGCGCGACGTGGAGCGGATTTTTGAAGTAGTCGCGGGACCCGATCCTGGCGATCCATGCGCGGCGCCGGTTCCGCTACGGCGATGGAGCGACGCGGAGATTCGAAAGCTGCGCGTCGGATACTTTGCCGAGCACGAGCTTGCGCCCGTGACGCCGGAAACCGCGGCGGCCGTTCGAACTGCGGCGGATGCTTTGCGCGCGCAGGGCTTTGAAGTGGTCGAATGGCAACCGGAGAATCTCGATCGCGCGTGGAAGCTCTGGTGGAATTTGTTCGGCCGCGCTGGGCAGATGGCCTTTTCGCCGATGGCCGAAGGACACGAAAGCGAGATGAGCCCGATCCTGCGCGAGTTCCGCGCGCGCGTTGCGGAGGAGCCTCCGATGAGCGCGACGGAACTTCTGAACACGACGCTCGAGCGCGACGTGCTGCGCGCGCGGTTCCTCACGAACATGGAAGAATTTCCGATTTTGCTTTGTCCCGTTTCTTCGATTCCGGCGTTTCGGCACGGCGAGCGCGAATGGATGATCGGCGGGCGCCGGGTCGGCTATCTGAAGGCGATGGCGTATTCACAGTGGTTCAATCTTTTCGGCACGCCGGGAGTTTCCGTGCCGGTCGCAAGCTCGCCGGAGGGCCTGCCGATCGGCGTGCAGGTCGTGGGCCGGCCGTGGGAAGAAGAGGCTGTGCTGGCCGTCGCGGCGAAGATCGAAGACGCATGCGGCGGATTCCGGCGGCCTCCAATTTAGCGCGCGGGCTTCACGCCTTCGGCCGCTCGGGACCAAAGAGCAGGCCGCCTATGAAAATGAGCAATCCTGCCGATCCGATCATTTCGTTGCCGACAAACGGCCCCATCATGAAGGCGCCGACGACTGCTTCGATCAGGATCGAAATTCCGCAGAAGAGGACGAGCCCCTTTCGCAAGCATGTATTCACGCATGCAATGCTCAGAACGAAGATTCCAATCACGGTCCAGTGCCAACCTGCCGAAAGAAAAATGACGCGGAAGGCAGCCTGCAACCCGGCACTCAGGTTCGACGCGGCAAGCGCCGGAAAAGCCTTCACGACTGCGGCGAAGCTGTGCAGACCTGCACTGATAAAAAGAATTACGGCGCCGAGAATCACCAGAGTGCGCGCTATCTTGTCGTTGCCGTTCATCAAGGCCTCCCAAGAATCATTCAGCTGACCGTCGAGCGAGCCACCAAAAGAATTGCGAGCAGATAAAAGACGAACATGAGCGCGAGGAATGATTTGGCCTTGATATTCGCGCCTCGAAATTCCTTCCACGCGAAAATTCCCCAGAGCGCGGCGACCATGGGTGCGGATTGTCCGATCGCGTACGAGATGGCGACTCCGGTGTAATTCGCGGCCACGAGGCTGAAGACCGTGCCCGTGGTCCAAATGAATCCTCCGAGCAGCCCGAGGAGATGGCCGCTGACGGGAGCGGTGAAAAATCCGCTGAAGCTGACGGGCTCGCCCACGAGCGGCTTCTTCATAAAATATAGGTTCCAGATGAAGCAGGAGAGAAGAGCTCCAAAGGTGAGGAAAACCACGACCGCGTACGGACCGAGGACGTTGCCGTGCGTGAGCGCGCGCGTAGAGAATGGCGCCCACAATCCCATCAGCACGCCGGAGACGACGCACACGACGATGCTCCTGCGCGAAATTTCCTTTCCTCCAGTGAGCTGGCCGTAGGCTTTGCCGTCGAGGACGACGGCCACGATCGCGCAGATCACGCCCGCGCCGAGCATCGCGAAGTTTCCTCTCGGTTGCTGGACGTAGCTGAGAATTACGCCGACGACGAGCGCGATGCCGATCGAAACGGGAAAGGCCGTAGCGAGCCCGGCCATGTCGATTCCCGCGACGAGGAGTAGGTTAGCGAGATTGAAGATCGCTCCAGCGAGCAAGGCCCATCCTGCGTTCGCAATGTCGGCGCTGTGGATATTCGCGATCAGGCTCGAAGCATCGTGGTGGATGGAGCCGAGCGTGTGGCCGTAGAGAAGCGCGGCAAGAAAAATGCCGATCGCATAGTCCCAGTAGAAAAGCTCGAAGCGATAATTCTTCACGCCCTTGAACGTGTTAGCCCAGGAGCCCCAGCAGATGGCCGTGACGATCATCATCAGGAGCGCGGCGCCGAACGTTTGCGGAGTGAACATGAGTTTTTGTCAGGCTCCGATCGAAGCGGCGCGCCCGCTGGCTTTGATGAAAGCGATCACTTCGTCGCGCTTCGCCATGGAGCGCGCGCCTACTTTCGTGCAGCAGAGCGCGGCGCAAGCGTTGGCGAATGTGCCCACACGCTCGAGATTCCAGCCCTGAAGAAGGCCGTAGGAGAGGCCGCCCATGAAGGCGTCGCCCGCGCCGGTGGTGTCGACGACGTCAACCTTGAAGGCGGGCACCTGGACTCTTTCTCTTGCGCTCGCGATGAGGCAGCCTTCCGCGCCTTGCGTGATGGCGACGATGGCCGGGCCGAGGTTGAGGAGGCCGTCGGCAATTTTGTCGTATTCGGCTTCGCCGGTCATTTCGCGCGCGGCCGTCTTGCAGGGCTTGAGCACATCGGCGAATCTCAGCGCGGCGGTCAGCTCCTCCTGATTGCCGAGGTTCATCTGGCAGAAGAAGCTGGGAGAAACATCGAGATCGAAGATCACGCGGACGCCGGCCTGTTTCGCGATCTCCATGGCTTCCTTGACGGGGACGATTGGGAGCTGCGAAGCCTCGGTGTGGAAATGCTTCGCTTTGCGAATGTGAGGCGCGAAGCGGTTGCGGACCTGAAAGACGGAAAGCTTGCCGTTGACGTTGGGGAACATGTAGATGCAGCGCTCGCCGTCAGAATCGACGGGAATCCAGGTCATGGTGGAGTGTTCGCCCTTGACGACTTCGACGCCGGACAGGTTCATGCCGTCGTCGACAAAAGCCTTCTGAATCAGGCGGCCATTTTCGTCGTCGCCGATGAGCCCGAGCCAGCCGGTGTTGACGCCGAGGCGCGCGACCTGGGTCAGGTTATTGCCTGTAACGCCGCCGGCGTGGATTTCCATGCGGTCAGCGCTGATTTTTTCCTCGGGTCCCAGCAGACGGGGCACGATGGCGAAATAATCGACGCCACAGCTTCCGATCCCGACGACATCAACATTGGCAGCCACGAGAGATCCTTGAAGGCGAATTTTGAAGTTGGCGGTGCTTATAAGTCGCAGCCGCGGCGCGCGTCAAGCAAAAAGCTGGCGCGGAGGAGCGGCGAGGAAGCCTCGCGCAAGCAATCCAGTTGCTATAATCCGCCCGTGATTGCGATGAAGGCAATCCGCAAAAAGATGGCAGCGCGTCGAGCGGCGTGGCTGGGCGGCCTGCTCGTTGCGATAATTCTCGCCAGCGCGGTGGCCGGAGCGCAGACGAGCGCGAGCCGCGCGCAAGCGCTCGAAAACGAGGCTCAGGCGGCGATGCGCGGCGGCCAGTTTGTCGAGGCAATTTCGCGGTATCAGGAAGCATTGGCAATTGCGCCGCGAGGCGCTTCGGCGGAGATTGGGCTCGCGTCCGCGTATCGCGCGGTCCACAACTACGACGAGGCGAAGAATCTGCTTGAGCGAACGGCGCGGGAACATCCGGGCAACGAAGAGGCGCTGGCGGCGCTGGGCGACCTCGAAATCGAGATGCAGACGTACGGCGCGGCCGTGCGGCATCTGGCGGCGGCGGTGGCGCTGAAGCCGGGCGATACGGCGTCGCGAATCCGGCTGGCGGTGGCGTACAAAGAGAGCGGCGATACGAAAGGCGCGATCGCACAACTTGCGAAGGTCTTGCAGAGCGAGCCTCGGAGCGCGCTGGCGTACTACGAGCGGGCGCAGATTTATTCGGACCAGAATGAGGATGCGGCGGCGCTGCGCGACGCGGAGAAGGCCGTGGAGATCGATGCAAACGCTCCGGGGCGTTTGCTGCTGGCGACGATTCTGCTGAGGCCGCCGCACGGCGCGGCGCAAGCGGACGCGGCGCGATGCTCGCGAGCGGCGAAGACCCTGGAGCCGCTGATGCCCGAGCACGCGAACGATTCCGAGACCCTGTTTCTCCTCTCGCGAGCGTACCAGTGCGCGGGGCAGAAGGAATCGGCGCAGAAGACGCTCGACGAATTCGAGGCCGCCTCAAAGAACGATCGCGCGACGAAAGAGAACGAGACCGAAGCGAAGCACCTGGTGCAGCAAGCAAACGACGCGGCGATGAAGAACGATTTGCGCGGCGCCATCGATCTGGTGCAGCAGGCTCTAGCGAAGGATCCGAATTACGGCGCGGCGTATTCGCAGCTCGCGAAACTCGAATACTCGGCCGGTGAAATCGAAAAGGCGAGCGAGGCGATCGGGAAGGCGCTGGCGCAGGAACCTTACCAGCCCGATTTTCTGTACGTCGAAGGAAAAATTCTGGAGAAGCAGGGGCGGTGGGACGAGGCGCTCGCGGCGTTCGAGCGAACGACGCTGGTGAATCCGAAGGAATCGGACGCGTATTTCGAGATGGGCGCGATTTACGAGAGGCGGAACGACCGCGCGCGAGCGATTGAGGCGTACAAGAAGGCGGTGGAATTGTCGCCGGACGATCCGGAGTACCGGAAGGCGCTCGCGGCGGTTCAACGGTAATTTTAGTGAGCATGGGGCGAGACGGCGGTCATGAGCGCCACGAACTCCTTGTAAAATTTGGCGCGGTCGAGATCTTCCTGCACTTCGGCGAGCGGGCCGTGGAGCGGCGGCTCGTGGCCGGGATCGTAGGCGAGGGTATCGCCGTAGGTGGCGCCGCGATCGAGCGAGACATCGAGATACATCTTCTTTGATTTGGTGATGATGGAAGAATCCAGCCAGGCAGCCGCGGCGAGCTCGTCCCACAGATAGCACTGGAAATTGCACTCGGGCGCGTACTTCGCGACATATTTCGCGGAGGGCGAAGTTCCCTTGGCGATTTCGGCGACGAGCGCCTTATCCATACTGGTTTTCACGGAAATGTCGACGGTGGTGACGACGATGCGGGGCCACGGTGCGCGGAGGACGCAGCGGGAGGCTTCCGGATCCATCCAGAGATTGAATTCGCGGTGAGGATTCTTGCGGAATTCGGGGTCGGTGGTCTGCGGATCGATGCTGCCGCCCATGAGGACGAGCTCCCTGGCGAGCGAGGCGAAATGCGAATCAATGGTCTGGGCGAGAGCGAGATTCGTGAGCGGGCCTCCTTCGTAGATCGTGACCTGGTGCGGATATTTGTGAACCATGCGAACGAGGAAGTGGGCGGCGTCCTCGGCGGAGGCTTTCGTGGTGGGCTTGCCTTCGGGCATGGGCGGAATTTCCCACGGGCCGTGGACGGGGTTGCCGAAATTCCAGGCGCCTTGATAGGTGACCTTCCCGAATTTTTTCTCCCATTCGGCGACCGCTTCCTTGCTGTTGACGATGGGGAAGACCGCACCCGGGAGGACGGGAATGTCGGTGCGGCCGATGAGTTCGAGAAGGCGGAGGGTATGGGCGACCTCTTCGTCGCGCCAGGCGTCGCCGGTGACGACGGTGATGCCGAGGACGTCGGTCTGAGGGGAGTTGATGAGGACGAGGAGGGCCTGCATGTCGGTGCCGCCGGGACCGGCGCAATCCTGGTCGATGATGACCTTGCGACGGGACTGAGCGGAGAGGGGGGAGGCCGCGAGGGAGAGAGCAGCTACAAAAAATAGAATCGGGACGAGAATTGGGTGCGGGAGCGCAAAAAGGCGAAAGTGACGATTTGGCGTTTTTTGGCGATTAGAACGGGTACCGGTCCTTTGTTTTCTATAACTTACGAGGGGTTCTAATATCCCATATTGGCGATTAAAAATTTTGTAGGGGGCTACTGAAAACGGGAAGTGGCAGTCGGGGCGGGGGATCGAGGGTTCAGGCGCTCGATCCGGGGGCGCCTTTGGGGTCATAAAGCTCCTTATTTATCATCTCACTACTATTATAGCATGCGTGTCAAGACGACTGGAGCGGAGCGGGCTGAGGAAAAAATAATGAAGAAGGCGATTGGAAGTTCGAAATGGACCCGTGACAGGCACAAAGGGCGAGCGGCGGAGGCCGCCGGAGCAAGCTCCGTCGGTGAAGGTTTTCTCGGGCGAGCGGCCCGCCCAAAAGCGGCAGCAAGCTGCCGCACTCCACATTGGCGAGGCCAACGAGGCGATGGCGATCATGGCTGACCGGTGCGTTGGGGGAAGCGTTCTGACCGCAGAGGCGCGGAGGGCGCGGAGGGAGGCAAATCGCAAGCCGTGCGAAGAAGACGCAGGGAAAAAACTCCTGGCCCGGGGGCTGGCTCCGGGCCAGGAGGGAGTGGAAGAGGCTGGGTGAAGGCTAGAACTGGAAGCGGACGCCAAACTGAGCAGCGAAAGGCGTGCTGCCCGGAGAGATTTCATCGTGGAGACCGTACGCAACGCCGTTGATGATGTCTCCCTGCTTGGGGAGGGCGGTGAGCGGATCGCAGACCGTGGTCACGACGGTAGTGATATCCACGGGCGCACAACCGGCCAGTTGTACGAACCCAGTGTTGTCTGGGTTCGAATAGAGGTTGCCGCGGTTGGTGAGGTTGAAGAGATCGGCGATCAGGCGAATCTGGTAGCGCTCAGACAACCTGAAGTCCTTGCTGAGGCGCATGTCCCAGGTGAAGAAATCAGGCTGGCGCGCGGGATAGCGGGTCAGCAGGCTCTGCTTGCCGCCGGTATCGAGAACGGGGCGATCGTCGTTGGAGAATTGATTGATGACGGTATCGCCGTTGAGGTCCGCGGAAGAGTAGGCGGGATAGGCGAGGCCGCTGTGGTAGATGAAGTTACTGGACCAGGTCACGCCAAAAGGCAGATCAGCGACGACACCCGACTTGAACTGGTGGGTGATGTCGAGACCATTGCGGCCATAGTCGATGTTGATGTTGAAGGGATCCTGCGCACCGAAGAAGGTGTCGGTATCGCGCTCGCTGGAATCGTTGCTGTAGTTCCGCGACCAGGTGTAATTCGCGAAAATCTGGTAGCGGTTCGCGAAGCGCTTGTTCGCGCCGATGACAACTTCGTGATAATTCCCGCGGCTGAAGCTGGCAAGCTCCTCCGCTCCGGAAAACGGCGTGAGAGTGCAATCGAGCGGCATGGGTTCGCCGCCGAACACGAAAGCGCCGCTTCCCGGGCAGTCGAAACCACCGGTGTTCGGGTCTCCGGTGGAAGCGATGATGGTGCGGCCGAAGCTATCCGTTCCGACGCCGACGAGGTTGCGCTGCCAGTTCGAGGTGCTGAATCCGCCGGTCTTGAGGTGCGAGGAATGCATGAAGACGTAGTTGGCGGTGACAGTCCAACCGCCACCGACGCCGTGTTCGGCACCCACGGTGAGGTTCGAGACGCGCGGGTTCTGGAAGGCCGGGTCGGTATAGCTGATGGCGGGGCAACCGATGGCAGGACTGGCGAGCGTGCAGAGGTCGTTCGAGCCCACCGGAATCGCAGACGGGAAATTATAGGGAACGCCGCTCGTCGGAGCGCAACCGAACTCGGGGACGCAAAACAGCGTGGTGGATTTCGATCCGCCGCCGTTTGACGCCTCAGGGAAGAAGATGGTCGGCGTCTGGGCATAGTAGAGGCCCCAGGCCGCACGCACTACGGTGGGATGAGCAGTTCCGCCAACGTTCCACGCGACTCCCACGCGGGGACCCCATTGCATGAAATCGTTCGGAGTGCGCTGCGGCACGGGGACGATCTTGCTGCCGTGATCGAGCGGGCCTACGCCGATATAGACCTCCTGACCGGGGATTGGGGTTTGCGGCTGGGGGTTCCATGTGCCGTCCCAACGGAGTCCATAGGTAACGGTGATGCGAGAGGTAAGCTGCCACTTGTCCTGCCAGTAGAGGCCCAAGCCGGTCTGGTAAGCGGGAAACAGGGTGTTGGCCGCGAAGGGTGTCTGGTTGTTCAAGCCGAAGCCCTGGAAATAGAAGTTGGGATTCGAGGCGGTGGGAGGACTGGCGACGCCCGCGCATGTGGTTGCATTCGGGTCGAAATCGCAAAGAGAGCTGAAGTTGTAGCGGCCGGCGCTCCAGCCGGCGAAGACGTCCTTGCGGTCGACGAACGAATCGACGTCGCCGCCGAATTTGACGTCGTGCTTGCCGAAGGAATACGAGAAGTTGTCCTGGACCTGAAGCTTTCCATTGTCATTGTTGCCGGGAAGGTAGAAGCGCTGGCCGAACTCGCCGATTCCCTGAATCTGAATCTCCGGCGCTCCTTGAAAAATCGGATGGCGGACGCGGGTTTCACCCTCGACCATGGCGCGGATTTCGTTGACCTTGGAGCCCATGACCGTGGTGAGAGAGAACAGGCCGCTCACGCCCTGATTGACGAAGTCTTCCGTGTCGCCGAAGGAATCGAAGGTCTCGGCCTGTCCGTGACCGCCCGTGAATCCGCGGGTATGGTTGCGCGTGCCGAGGCCGCGAATGCTGAAATGGTTGGCGGGGGTGAGTTGGTAGTCGTAGTGGCCCAGCACGGTGAAGAAATCCTGGAACTGGGTGTGCGGACCTTCGAGCGCGCCGAGATTGGGGACGCCGTAGCACCCGGGCAAGAGGTTCATGCCGACTGCAGTGGAAAGGCAGGCGGGGCCGAGGGACTCGCCGTTTTGCGGGGCGGGAATCACGGGGCCCGGATCGTCTTCGCAGACCGGGTCGCCGTTACAGAGGCTGGTGGTCAGTGGGCCGCTATTCCGTTGGATATCGGTGGAGAGGAAGAGGAACTGGCGGTCGCGGCGAATGGGGAAGCCGACGGAGCCGCCGAACTGGTTCTGCCAATCGATGTTCGGGGAGTTGCCGAGGGCGTCATCCTTAGTGATGCCGCCGCCGCGATAGTATTCGTGAGCCTCGCCGTGGAGCTCATTGCTGCCCGACTTGGTGACGACATTGAGGAGGCCGCCGGTGGCGCGGCCGAACTCGGGCGCGAAGCCATTGGTGACGACTTGAAATTCCTGGACGGCTTCGAGGGGAACGGTGAGGTTTTTCGTTTCGAGGGAGCCGAAATTCTCACCGAAGAAATTGTTCGTGGTGTCGGCGCCGTCGATCACGAGGCCGTTGTAGTCGCTTTGCTGCCCGCCGAGGCGGATGGAGCCACGGAGGCCGGGAACCACCTGGGCCGAAGGGGTGAGCTGCGCGAGGTCACGATAGTCACGGCCGGGGAAGGGAAGGTTCTCAAGACTGGTGGCGTTGAGGAGCTGAGTGATCCCGGAGGTGGAGGTGTCGACGACCTGGCCCGTGCTCGCGGTGACTTCGACGGTTTGCGTCTGGCCCTTGACGGGCAGATTCACGTCGATATTGATGGCGGCGCCGACGTTCACGATGATTTCCTTCACCGTGGTCGTGGCGAAGCCGGAGGCCTCCGCAGTGATCTGGTATTGGCCGGGAGCGACGTTTTCAAAGGCGTAGTAGCCGGCGGGGTCGGTGGCGAGTTCACGCTTGATGCCGGTGGCGCTGCTGGTAAGAGTGAGCTTCACATTGGGGACGACGGAGTGCGTGGAATCGTAGACAGTCCCCGTAATGGCGCCGTTCTGCAAGTTCTGCGCGCGGGCGATGGAGGCAACGGCGAGCGAGGACAGAAGCATAACAGCCATGAGCGCGCTTCGAAAGAGTTTCATCGTGACTCCCCTCAGATCCGGCTGAGAAGCGGCGGCCGGTGTCGCGTGAAATTCAATTTTTAGAAAAGAAGCCGGATGGTTGTTGAGTTCGCGTTGTTGTGACGACGAGAGAAGCCGGGCGATTTGCCTCGTCCCGGCGGGCTGGAGATCGCCGAGTAGATACACCCACACGCAGAGAAAGGAGCATTTTGCAGTCGCAACTCAAAGCGGAGCCCACCCCTGGGTCCGCGAAAAATCGTGGGTAGGCTAGCGTGCGGGAGGCGGGGAGTCAAGATGGAAAAGGGGCGAGCGAGGAGGGGAAATTTCAAAGGTAGGACAAACCGTTGGAACCACAGATGAACACAGATAAACACAGATAAACACAGATGAAAGGGACCGAACCAGGGCGAATCCAGGAGAAGAAATTTGAGAGAAGAGCCAAGCAGCGCATGAGCGAGTTACGGCGGGGATGATGAGATACGGTCTCTTGAAGAGGAGGGGAAAGGGCGGGGTCGGCCTGCTAGAATCGGCGCGGCGATGAGGGTAGGGAGGCACAAGATTGTGCGGGCGGCGGCGCTGGCGGCAGGCGCGGTGGCGCTGCTGCTGGCGGCGAAGGCCGAGGTCACGGCGAAGCGGCGCGCGGAGCCTGCGTCGCGCGCGGCGCAGGAATTGCGGAGACGCTCGAACGAAGAGGCGAATCCCTACGGCGTGGAGTTTCGCGACGTGACGCGCGCGGCGGGAATCCATTTTCGTCACGAGCGAGCGGCGTCTGCGGACAAACTGTATTACGAGACGATGGGTGCGGGAGTGGGATTCCTCGATTACAACCAGGATGGGTACCTCGACATTTTTTTCGTGAACAGCGGCTATACGCCGTTCTTCCATCCCGCGCAGCCGCCGCAGCCGGCGCTTTACCGAAATAATGGAGATGGGACGTTCACGGATGTGACGGCGTCAAGCGGGATTCACGCGGACGGGACGTTTTTCATGGGCGTGGCGGTGGGGGATTACGACAACGACGGCTATCCGGACATATATATGACCGGGTACAGGCATTCGGTGCTGCTGCACAACAACGGCGACGGGACGTTCACGGACGTGACGGCGAAAGCGGACGCGGGCGACGACGGAAGCTGGGGTACGGCGGCGGGATGGTTTGACTACGACCGGGACGGGAAGCTGGATTTGCTGGTGACGAATTACGTGGCGTTCGACGCGGATCACCCGGTGCAGTGCGGAGACAACCGGCCGGGGTACCGGGCGTATTGCCATCCGGACAGCTTTCATGGGGAGTCGATGAGGCTGTATCACAACAACGGCGACGGGACGTTCACGGACGTGACGAAGAAGGCGGGGCTGGTGAATCCGGATGGGAAGAGCCTGGCGGTGGTGCTAGCGGATTTGAACAACGATGGATGGCCGGACATTTTCGTCGCGAACGACACGCAGAGAAATTTCCTTTACTACAACAACGGCGATGGAACGTTTCGCGACGCGAGCTACAAGTCGGGGGCGGGGTTCAGCGAAGAGGGAAGGCCGGAAGCGGGAATGAGCGCGGACGCGGCGGACGTGAGGAACAACGGGCTGATGGATCTCTACGTGAGCCATCTGGATTTCGAGCTGAACCGGCTCTACCGGAACGACGGAGATGGGACGTTTTCGGATCAGACAGTGGCGTCGGGGCTGGGGCAGACCAATTTTTTCGACAGCGCGTTCGGGGCGCGGTTTTTCGATTGGGACAACGACGGCTGGAGGGACCTGTTGGTGACGAACGGGCACATCTTGGACAACATCAAGCTGTATCACCCGGAAGTGTCGTATCAGGAGGAGCGGCGATTGTATCGGAACGCGGGGCAGGGGCGATTTGTGGATGCGACGCGAACGCAGCCCGCGGATTTTCGCGCGCCGCGAGTGGGGCGCGGCCTGGCGGTGGGGGATTTCGACAACGACGGGTGGCAGGATTTCGTGGTGAACAACAATGGCGAGGAGGCGCAGCTCTTCCGGAACGAGGGAGCGAAGAGCGTGGCGGCGCGGGGGAATCACTGGCTGGGAGTGCGGCTGGTGGGGACGAAGAGCAACCGCGACGGAATTGGCGCGGCGCTGAAGGTGACGGCGGGGAATTTCACGAGCTACGACCAGGCGAAGGGCGGGATGAGCTATTGCTCGGCGCAGGATCCGCGGATTTATTTCGGACTCGGACCGCACGCGCGGGTGGACTCGCTCGAGATTCGGTGGCCGAGCGGGTACCGGCAGGTGATCGAGGATATAGAGGCGGATCGGATCATTACGGTCGAAGAGGGCAAGGGGATTCGCACGCCGAATTAGGCTATTTGGCGGGTCGACTATTGGAATTGGGCGGCGGGGCCGGCTCTTCGGCTCCGGCAGCGGCTGCGGCAGCGGCGTTTGCAGCTCCAGCTGCTGCGGCTGCTGGAGGACTTTCGGCGAGCAGGCGTTCGCAGGCTTCGACGAGCCTGGTGGGCGCGTCGACTTTCAGAAGCACGTCGCGGATGCCGACCGCGGCTGCGGCTTGGCGAAGAAATTCGAAGTCGTGGAGCGTGCACATCAGGATGGGAGTTTGCGGAAACTCAGCGCGGATTCTTTGCGCGGCCTGGATTCCATCCATAACGGGCATGACGAAGTCGAGGATTACGAAATCGGGCTTGAGTTCGAGCGTCTTCAGAACGGCGTCGCGTCCGTTTTCCACATCGGCGACGACGGACCAGTCAGGATGCGCTTCGAGAATGCGGCGAAGCCTGAGCCTGACGTGAGCGTGGTCATCGGCGATGAGGAACCGAACGGTCATAGAAAACACCCGGAATCGAATTTCGTAGGGCATCCTACATAAGGTCATAGATACGGGTAAATCCCCTAAATACCCGATAAACGACAGCGCGAAACTCTGATACATGGTTGTGAGTGTATGGATGCTGGTTGGAGGGACATCAAACTGTGACATTGCTGAACACCAGCCCGACGAGGACACATGAACCCGAAGGATTTTCCCCTGGTTCGGGATGGCGAACGGACGAGTCACGCCGGAAAAGCCGTAAGAAACAAAATCCTACTGAAAATTCCTGATGTTGAATTCCGTCTGGTGCGCCAGCACCTGGAATTCGTCGAACTGCCCAACCACCTGAGGCTTCACGAACCAGGTGAAACGGTGGAGGCGGCGTATTTTCCCAACCGCGGGCTGATCTCCATCGTGGTGGCGATGCAGGATGGGCGAAACGTAGAGGCGGGACTGGTGGGCAGCGAAGGAAGCGTGGGGACGGCGCTGGCGGTGGGTTTGCGGATGAGTCCCATGCAGCACGTGATTCAGGTGGATGGAGACGGCTTTCGGCTGGAGCGCGAGGCGCTCGAAGAGTTGCTGCCGTCGGCTCCGCAATTCCGGTACGCGCTGGCGAGGTATGCGGTGGTGCAAGGAATGCAGACGGCGCAGACGGCTGCGTGCAACCGGCTGCACGACGTGGAGCAGCGGCTGGCGCGATGGTTGCTGATGGCGCAGGACCGCCTGAACAACGGATGGGTGGGAATCACGCACGACTTTCTGGCGACGATGCTGGGAACGGACCGGCCAACGGTGACGCTGGCGGCGAAGACGCTGCAGGATGCAGGCGCGATCGAGTACGTGCGCGCAGCGGTGAAGGTGGTGGACCGCAAGAAACTCGAGGAGCACTCGTGCGAGTGCTACGGGGTGATCCAGCAGTTCAACGGAGAACTTGGAGTGAGATAACCGCTTTTGCAGCATGTGTTTGACGGCCTACAGACAAATGCACACGTCGATGGATACATTCGCGCCCTCTTTAAGTCTGGAACGGGATGGAGCAGTGGAGAGCGCGACTTCAGCAGAATTTCAATCCGGCGATCTGAGAACGGCCGCTGGGGTGGCCGTGAAGAATCGCATATTGCTTTCCCTCCCAGATGCGGAATTCCGAGCCATTCGAGAATCGCTGGAGTTCTGGAACCTGCCGAGGCGGTCGAGCCTGCACGAACCGAGCCAGGAATTGGAGTTCGCCTATTTTCCAAACGGCGGATTGATTTCGCTGGTGGTGGCGACGGAAGACGGAAAGACCGTGGAAGCAGGAGTGGTGGGACGCGAAGGAGTGGTTGGGACGCCGCTGGTGGTGGGACTGAGAAGGAGCCCGATCTGCGAGATCGTGCAGATTGCGTCGGGCGGATTCAAGATGAAGGCGGCGGCGCTGCGGGAAGCGCTGGTAGCGGGGCCGCAATTCCAGATGACTCTGTCGCGGTACGCGGTGATTCAAGGTATGCAGATCGCGCAGACGGCGGCGTGCAACCGGCTGCACGAAATCGAGCAAAGACTCGCAAGATGGATCCTGATGGCGTGCGACCGCGTGGGAGACGCGGGACCGCTGCCCATCACGCATGACTTCCTGGCAACGATGCTGGGAACCGACCGGCCGAGCGTGACTCTGGCGGCAGGCACGCTGCAGAAGAAGCGGGCGATCGAGTACACGCGCGGCACGGTGAAGACCCAGAACCGCAAGAAGCTGGAAGAAGCGGCGTGCGAGTGCTATCGCGTGATCCAGCAACTGGACCGCGAGATGGATCCGAAGTAGGGGTAAGCTCATCCCCCGCGTGGTTCGCGCGAAAGTCCCCGGGGCTAAAGCCCAACGTAATTCTTGAGCGCTTCCTCACGCCGCGAAGGGCGCGGCGCTCCCTGGGCTGCAGCCCAGGGCTTCCATCCCAAATTCCCAAAGACTTCGCCCTGCGAGGGCAAGCCTGAGGCGGCGCATCGAGTGCGGAGAGCCGCTCGCACACACCTCCGCGAGCGCGCGAGATTCCCTCGCGGCGTTCCCGCGTGGATTACGGGTGAGAATTCACGTAGTGACAGACATCCTTCACAGCATTGTGGAGGAAGCTGGTCTGCGTGCTGTAGACCGCGTCGCCACCGTGCTTGAAGACCGTGAATTCATAGCGGCCGACCCACCGCGCCTCAACCATGAAATCGGATTTCTTGGGATCCACGGTAAGCGAAACGTTGGGGCATTTGTCGCTCAGATTCTTGAGGACATCGGCGCTGGGGATGTTGGATGCGGGAGAAAGAAACAGCCTCAGCGGCCGGGGCTCGGCGTGGATAGACGACGCGCCCGCGAGCAGGAGAATCCCTGCGCCCAGCAAAAGCGTCTTCATGTAAGTCTCCTTCTTCCGCTACTTCCCCGCTTATTCCGACGCATTTTCCCACTGATTGGTTGCCGGAAACAGAGGCGTGTTACGCGTTTGCAACGCCCACAGCGAGGATATCGTTGCCGCGAAATTCAAGAAGGACGCGAGGCAAAGGGCGCGGGGGCGGGCCTTGGAGGACGGAGCCGTCAACGATGGAAAACAGGCCGCCATGACAGCGGCATTCGAAGCCGTTTTCGTCAGGACGGTAGAAGACGGGGCAGGAATTGTGGGTGCAGATGCGGCTGTAGGCGACGTAGCTGGAATCGCCGGTGCGGACGAGGATGCAGGGAGCGACGTCGGTGGGATATTGGAAGATTTTGGTGCCGCCGACGGGAATTTCTCCGAGTTGGGCGATGACGGTTGGAGGCGCGGTGCGCGAGTGGTACCACCAGCGAAGCGCCCAGAGGCCGCCAACGATGGCGGCGCCAATGGCGGCGGCGACGGTCTTGGCGAAACCGCGGCGAGTGGGCTGAGGTTGCTTAGATGGTTGCTGCGACGGAGGCTGCTGCGCGTTTTCGAGATTCGGCGACATGCGCGACTCCATCATACCCGCATTCGCGACGGCCGGGCTGCGGGTCAGGAAGCTTTTCGGGTCATGTAGTAGTAGATGGTAGGAGTGACGAAGAGGGAGAGGACCATCGCGATGAGGAGACCGCCAATAACGGCGATTGCGAGCGGCTGGAGCATCTGGGAACCGGCGCCGATTGCGAGCGCAAGTGGAAGCATGCCCGCGACGGCGGCGATGGCGGTCATCGCAATGGGACGGAGCCGGCGACGGCCCGCCTGAAGAATGGATTCCTCGCGAGAAAAGCCGGCGGCGCGGAATTTTTCGTCGGCGTCGAGGAGCAGGATGCCGTTCTTGGCGACGATGCCGATGACCATGATGAGGCCCATGAAGGACGAAAGGTTGAAGGTGATGCCGGTGAGGAGCAGCGCAACGAAAACGCCGGCGGTGGAAAGAACCGCAGAAACGAGGATGGAGAGAGGCGCGGAGAAATTGCGAAATTCGAAAAGGAGAACGAGGAACACGAGAACGATGGCCATCGCGAGGACGAGCGTGAGGTCGCGGAAGGATTGCTGCTGCGTTTGGTAGAGGCCGCCGTATTCGACGCGGATGGAAGGCGGCAGATGGAGTTGCGCGAGGGTCGATTGAACGGCGGAGATGCCGTGGCTCATGTCGAGGCGTTCGAGGCGCGCGGTGACGGCGACATAGCGCTGCTGGTTGTCCTGGAGGATTTCGGTCTGGCCGGGAAGGTCTGTGATTTCGGCGAGCGAACCGAGATTCGCCAACTGGCCGCCGGGCGCGACGAGCATGGTGTTGTTCATTGCGGAGAGCGAGGAGCGCGTGGCGGCGGGATAGCGGATGCGGACGGGATAGGGGCGGTCGTCGATGACGACGGGATGGGCGGCTTCGACGCCGTCCAGCATCGCTTCCGCTTCGTCGGCGAGATCCCGCGGCGTGAAGCCCACATGCGCGGCTCTGGCCATGTTGACGCGGAAAGAGACGGCGGGGCCGCTGGTGGTGGAATCGATGCCGTCGTCAATGTCGACGACGGGATGGCGGCCGGAGACTGTGATGCCGCCGATGGCGTCGGCAACGCGGGGCGCCCAATCGCCGAGAAGCTTGGCGTCGGGCGAGAACATCATGATGTCGATGGGCTGAGGGGCGCTGGTGAGATCGCCGATCATGTCCTGCAGCTTTTGCGTGAATTCCACTTCGACGGCGGGTTCGGACTGGGCGACTTTGGAGCGGACGTCGTTCATGATGGCCCAGATGTCGCGGCTGCGGTCGGGCTTCAATTCGGCGGAAATGTCGCCGGTGTTGGCTTCGGTGACGGCAGCGAGGCCCAGCTGTAGGCCAGTGCGGCGCGAAGTGGTGGCGACTTCCGGCATCGAGCGGACGATCTGCTCGATATGGGAAATCATGCGGTTGGTTTCCTCGAGAGAGCTGCCTGGAGGCGTGACGTAATCGAGAATGAAGCTGCCCTCGTCCATTTTCGGCAAGAGATCGGAGCCGATTTGGCGATAGCAGATGTAGGAGACGACGACGAGAGCGACAGCGAGGATGGGGACCCAGATGGGATATTGCAGGCTGCGGCGAAACCAGCGCTCGTAGAAGCGAATCACGCTGCCGAAGCGGCCTTTCATGAGGTGCTGCTCTTCGGCTTGGAGGAGGAGACTGATTTCCTGGTTGGCGTGTTCCGGTGATTCGGCAGTTGAGGCTGCTTCGGGAGTTGTGGCGGCGCTGGTGGATGGCTGCGGCTGATTGGGATGCGGCTCGGGACTGCGGAGCACGTAGAGGCATAGAGTCGGCGTCCAAGTAAGCGCGAGGGCGAGAGACGTGAGAAGCGCGGCGCCGATGGTCACCGCCATGGCGCGGAAGAAGACGCCGGTGACGCCGGTAATGGCGATGAGCGGGAGAAAGACAACGATGGGAGTGAGGGTTGAGCCGACGAGGGCGGTGGAGAGTTCTTTCAAGGTGAGTGCGACCGACGCAAGCCTTCCTTCACCGGCTTCGCGATGGAGGACGACATTTTCGAGGACGACGATAGCATCATCGATGATCAAGCCGACGGCAGCAGCCATGCCGCCGAGGGTCATGAGGTTGAAGCTTTCGCCGAGAAGCTCCATCACGATGAACGTGACGAGCAGGCTGATGGGGATGACCATCCCGGCGATGAAGGATGTGCCCCAATCGCGGAGGAAGAGAACGAGGACAATCGAGGCGAGGATGAGGCCGATCAGGATGGCGTCGCGGACGCTGCGAATCGATTCGCCGACGATCCAGGACTGATCGTAGAAGCGGCTGAAACGGACACCGGCAGGGAGAGTCTTTTCGATGCGGGCCATTTCGGAGTTGACGGCGTCAGCGACCTGCATCGTGTTGCTGGAGCGCTGGCGATTGACATTGACAAGGACGGCGGGCTTGGCGTTCGCGGTAACGATGGTGTACTGCGGCTCGAACGCGGGCACGACATCGGCGACGTCGCGCACATAGATGGGGCTGCCCGAGAGAGAATTCTTGATGAAGATGCCGCCAATTTCCTGGGGCGTGTGAGCCTGGCCAGTGATGAGGGCGAGATAGAGCTGATGGTTCTGGGAGAAAAGGCCGGGCGATTCGATGATGTTGGAGCGGTCAACGGCGGCGAGGATTTCCGCAATGCTGACGGACGACTCGCGGAGTTTTGCCGGGTCGGGCACGATGTGAAACTCGGGAACCTGACCGCCCTGAATGAGGATGGTCGAGACGCCAGGGAGGCTGGCGAGACGCGGCTTGATCTGATAGGTGGCCAGCTCCCAAAGTTGCTTCTGAGAGACGGTGTCCGAAGTGAGGCCGTAGCCGAGAATTGGGAAACTGGAAAATTCGAGACGGTCGCTCGTAATTTTCGCAGTGGAAGGGAGCGTGGCTTGCAGGCGTGCGAGCGCAGCATTGACGCGCTGGAGAGTCTGGAACATGTCGACGCGCCAATTGAAGTAGAGGTCGATTTCGGCGGAGCCGCGGCTGGTGATCGAGCGGACATCTTCGATTCCCTGAACGCCGCTGACGGCTTCTTCAATGGGGCGCGTAACGGTGACAAGCATCTGGTCGATGGGCATGACGCCGTTATCGACGCCGACGATAACGCGCGGGAAATCGGTGGTGGGGAAGACCGCGATTGGGATGCTGAAGAGAAGATAGGCTCCGACGAGGGCAAGGGCGATGATGAGGAAGATGATCGATTTGTGCTCGCGCGCAAACCAGTAGCCGCCGGTGTCCGGAGAATTCGAATCGCGAGAAGTGAACCTTTCTTTGAGGCGATTCAGCATGGCGGGCGGGCCGGGCGCTCAGTCCTTCGGCTCAGGCGGAGGCGCGCCCGCGGAGATTTTCACTTTGGTCTTGTCAGGCAGGCCGTAGGCGCCCTGCGTGACGACCTGCTGCCCGGCTGCGAGTCCGGCGAGAATCTGAACGTCCGGGCCGTCGCGAACGCCGACCTTGACGGCGGTTTGATGCGCAACGCCATCGGAGCCAATGAGCATGACGGATGTGGTTCGGTCGGCGGCGGTGAAGATTGCGTCGGCGGGGATGACGAGCGCGTTCTTGATCGTGCTGGAGACAATGCTGACGCTGACGGTCGAGCCGGGCTTGAGCTTGTCGCCGGGATTCGGCGCTTCGACCCAGACTTGAACGGTGGTGCTGTTGGGATCGAGGGCGGGGCTGACCATCGTCACTTTGGCTGGGATCGGCGCCTCTCCTTCGCCGAGCCAGATTGAGGCGGAATCGCCGACGCTCAGCTCCGCCGCTTCTTGCGGAGAGACGTGGGCGCGCGCGATGACGGACGATAGATCCATGACTGTGAGGATCGGAGAACCAGCGGCCGGTGTTTCGCCGACGTAGTAGGGGCGTTCGGTGACGACGCCGTTGATGGGGCTGACGATTTTCGTGAAGTTCAACTGAGCTTCGGCGCTGATGGCTTTGCCCTTGGCGGAATTCAGCTGGCCCTGGGCGATTTTCAGGTTGTAGTTCTTTTCGGCGAGATTGAATTGATTTCGCGCCTGCGTCAAAGCGATGGCGGCGTCCTGGACGTCCTTCAGAGCCATGGCGCCCTGCTGGTAGAGAGTTTCGCGGCTGTCGTAGAGCTTTTGCGCGGCGTCGAGCTGCTCTTTCGCAACTTTCAGATCCTGCGCGGAGCTTTGCAACGTGCTGTTGTAGCTGGCCTCCGCCTGCTCGTATCCGCCCTGGTTTTCGGTGAGTGCACCGCGGAGATCTTCGTTTGCAAGTTCAGCGAGCAATTGACCGGCGTGGACGCGGCTGCCGCGTTGCACGTAGAACTTCTGAATCGGGGCGCTGATGCGGGGCACGATGGCGGCCTGATCGCGAGGGTAGAGGACAGCTTCGGCTTCGACGCTGGCGTGAATTGTCTTGGTTTCAACGGTGGCGGCCTGGACCGAGACGATGGGCGCCGGCTCTTCCGACTCTTTCGATGAGCAGGAAGCGACAAGGAAGACTGCGAGAGCGGCAACGAACGCGAGAGACAGGTGGACGGAGCGCTGGATAAAGGCGTTCATGGCGCGTCAGAAGGTTCCCGTGACGGTTTGAAGAGTAGCCAGAGCGACGCGATAGCGCAACTGGGCGTCGTCGAAAGCGTTGCGCGACTGCGTGAGCGTGTTCTCGGCGGAGACGACCTCGAGCGATGAGGATGCTCCCGCCTGATAGCGGAGGGTGATCAAGCGGAGATTTTCGGCGGCGAGACCAGCGGCGTGGCGGGACTCTTCGACGGCGGAGCGCGCGACCAGAGTCTCATTGTAGGAGCGATAGAGATCAGTCACGAGAACGCGCTGCGCCTGGCTGAGTTCGACGCGGGCCTGATCGCGCTTGTATTCCGCCTGATGAAGCTTGCTGCGCAGCGTGCCCCAATCCCACAGAGGAACGTTGACGCCGACCGTGATGAAGTAGCCGAGGTTCGGAAGCGGGCCGACGTTTGGAAACTCCACGTTGGCGCTGTGGAGCGCGTAGGAATTGGCCTCGATGCCGTAGATGCTGTCTGTGTAAAAGGCGGGAAGGAAGGCGCCTTTCGCGGCGGTAACGTCGAGGTTGGCTTCGTGGAGCTGCTCGAATGCGACGCGAAGGTCGGGATTTTCGTGCTCAGCCATTTTTTCGGCTTCGGCGAAATCGGGAACTGCGGCGGGGGAATCGAGATCGTCGACCACCGTGAAATTTTCGTTCAGTGCGGGAGAAAGAAAAACGGCGAGGTCGAGGCGCGCGGACTCCATGGCGAGCGAGGCGTCGTCGAATGACTGCTTTTCCTGCTCGTACTGAATATCGGCTTGAATCACGTCGGTGTGCGCGACCTGGCCGACGCGCTCGGCGTCGCGCGTGATTTCGCGGAAATGTTCGGCGGTCTTGAGGGCGAGCTGAGCGGTGGCGTACTTGCGCTGGGCGGTGACGAGCGCGTAGTAAGCGTGCGTGACCGCGACGACGAGGCCTCGCTTCGCTATTTCTGCTTTGGCGCTGGCGAGAGCCTCGGCAGCCGCGGCGCGGCGGTAACCTGTACCCATGTAGTTCTCGGGCGAAAGATCTTCGTGGAGGATTCCCCAGGAGCGGTAAACGTGAACGCCATCGTTGGTGACGAATCGGCCGACATCTGTCCGGCCGCCGTTGCCCTGAGTCAACAACGCTTCCGAGCGGTAGCTGACCGAGGGAAGAATCGCGTTGCGAGCCTGGAGGCGGTCTTCGCGCACACTCTTCGCGTCGTTGACGGCGGCGCGGAATCCGGCGTCGTTTTCGCGGGCGCGCTTAAGGGCGTCCTGCAAAGTAATCGTGACGGGAGGTGCGGTATGGCCCGGGCCGGAGGGCTGGACGAGCTGAACCTGGGAGTCCTCGTCCTGCGGTTGGCCCTGCGTTTGTATCTGTGCCTGTGCGGGAACCGGCTGACCGGGCGAATCGAGCTTCACCGTTGGCCGCATTTGGGCGCGAGTCGAGAGGAAGCAGGGAGCGAAAAAGAGCAGGGAGACGAAGGCAAGGATGCAAGTTGCTCTTCCGAAGCGAACGAAATTCGGTGATTCCACGTTCATGAGTGTCTCTTTGCCAAGTGTCGAAACCTGATGATCAGATTGAGGATACGGGCTGAAGCTGAAAAACGCCTGAAAGAACAGGGGTCCTGCGGCGATCAATGAGCGGATTCAGTCGCGCGAAAGCGGAATTTTGACTTCGAACGTGGAGCCGGTAGACGCTGTATTCGCGAGGCGCAGCTCGCCGCCATGGGCTTCGGCGATCCAGCGGCCGATGGCGAGGCCGAGGCCCGTTCCTCCCGATTCGCGCGAGCGGGAGCGGTCGGCTCGGTAGAAACGATCGAAGACATGAGGGACGTCGGCGGAGGGAATGCCTGGGCCGGTGTCAGAGACGGTTGCGGTGGCAAAGCCGTCGTTCGATGCCGCGCGGACTTCGACCTGTCCGCCGCTGGGCGTGTACTTGACGGCGTTGTCGAGAAGGATGGTGAAGAGGCGCTCGAGCGCGGCGTCATCGCCCATCACCCAAAGGGGAGCGGACGGAATCGATGAGAGAAAATTTAGCTGCTTGGCATCCGCGAGAACCTTCGTGGCGTCGCAGGCGTTGCGGACCGCGGCGGCCAGGTCTGTGCGCTGCAGAGGCAAGGAGGCGGAAGCGGAATCGGCGCGCGCGAGGAGGAGCAACTGCTCGATCAATTGAGAGAGCTTCTCGGATTCGGCGAGAATGCGCGAGAGAGTCTCGCGGTATTCGCTTTCGGTGCGGGGTTTGCGGAGCGAAATCTCGGCGCTGGTGCGCATGATGGAGACGGGAGTGCGAAGTTCGTGGGAGGCGTCGGCGGTGAACTGCGTCACGCGGCGAAAGGCGCCTTCGAGACGCGCAAGCATTTCGTTGAGCGTATCCGCGAGGCGCTCCATCTCGTCGGAGGTGCTGGGGACGACCAGGCGGCGGGAGAGATCCTGAGCGCCGATGGTGCGAGCGGCTCGCGTGATTTCGTCGACGGGCGCGAGGGCGCGGCGGCTCAGCCAGTAGCCTCCAAGCGCAGCAAGGATGAGGAAGAGTGGCCCAGCAAAATAGAGGAGCACGCGAAAGCGCTCGAGCGAGGCGTCAAAGGTGCGCGTGGATTCTCCGACTTCGACATCGTAGCGGGTCGCGTCGACTTGTAGCGCCTCGCGAAGGAAGCGGAATCGAGAGCCGCCGAGGTGCGCGATAAAAGGATGAGATTCTGTCTGCGCGCGCGGCGAGGCAACGGCGGACTGGATGTCCGGCGAAGCAAAGATGATTCGGCCGCCTTCGTATGCGACGCGAAGGCGCGCAGCGGAGCCCTGGCTATCGGAAAGTTCGCGAAATTCGTCCTGCAACGCCGCGAGGCCTTCGGGCGCGTCTTCGTGAATGATGTCGCGAACAGCCTGGATGCGCTGATGAAGCTCGGCGTCGACCGTGGCGCGAATACTCTGTTTCATCGCGAAGTAAGCGAGGGCGCCGAAGAGGCCAAGGGAGAGAGCGAGAACCAGGGAATACCAGGCGGTCAAGCGAGTGCCGATGGAAAGCGCCTTCATGGCCTCGATTCCTCATGGATGCAGTAGCCGAAGCCGCGAATCGTTTGAATCAGCTTGTGCTTGTAGCCCTGATCGACCTTGGTGCGAAGCAGGCGGACGAATGCGTCCAGGGTGTTCTCCTCGATTTCGGCGTCGAGGCCCCAGACGGCTTCGATGATGGCGCGGCGCGATGCGGTGCGGCCCGCACGGCGCATGAGGAATTCGAGCAGGCGATACTCGGTGGAAGTGAGATGAATTTCGTGGCGGCCGCGAAAGACGCGATGCGCGCCAAGATCGAGCGCAAGGTCGCCGACGACGAGGCGGTTTGCGGGAGAGGCAGCTGGGCGGCGCGAAAGAGCGCGCAAGCGAGCGAGAAATTCGGCGAACGAGAACGGCTTCGTGAGGTAATCGTCGACACCCGCATCGAGGCCCTTGACGATATCGGGGACTGCGTCGCGCGCGGTGAGCATCAGGATCGGTACTGCGCGGCCGTTTTTTCGCAGGCGGCGAGCCACTTCGACGCCGTCGAGGCGCGGAAGCATCCAATCGAGAACGATGACGTCAAATTGATAGGATTCGCTGAGCGCGAGACCTTCCGGACCGTCGGAAGCGACGCTGACGATGTGGTTCTCCTCGGTCAGGCCTCGTTTGAGGAGGTCCGCCATGGTGCGGTCGTCTTCTACGATGAGGATTCTCACGGATTTGCGAGCCGTGCCGGCGACAGCCTCAGCATCACAATCGACCCGACGCCTGAAATATAGCTGAAAAGAGGCTGCGGGCGGTGGCAGAGGTGGAACTCCCTTGTGGCGAATCAAGTTGGAAGCCGAGGTGGGAGCGCAACCTTATAATGGCGGTGGTCGGCACTTATGTCGAAGGCATTCATCAATCGCGACGCGGATCCAACGGTGGAGGGGTTCCAGCATGAACCCGAGCACGCGAACGGCCACGCGTTTCTGCTGACCCACGGCGCCGGCGCGAACTGCGAGACGAAGCTGCTCGTGGCGGTGGCGGCCGCGCTGGCCGCGGCTGGTTTTCTGGTGCTGCGATTCGACCTGCCATTCCGGCAGGAGCGACGGCATGGGCCTCCGCGGTTCGGGAGCGCTGCGCGGGATCGCGAGGGAATTCGGCGGGCCGTTTTGGTGATGAAAGCGCGGGGCGACGGGCGGGTGTTCCTGGGCGGGCACTCGTACGGAGGGCGCCAGGCAACGATGCTGCTGGCCGAGCAGCCGCGGTTGGTCGACGGGCTGATGCTGCTATCGTATCCGCTCCATCCCCCCAAAAAGCCGAAGGAACTTCGCACGGAACATTTCCCGAAGCTCACGACGCCCGCGCTGTTCGTCCATGGAACGCGCGATCCATTCGCCTCGAGTGCTGAAATGAAAGCGGCGCTCGCGGAGATTCCCGCGCGGCACGAGTTGCTGGAAGTGGAAGGCGCGGGGCACGACTTGGTGGGGAAGAGCGGCGAGATCGAAGTGGCGGCGCGAATCACGCGCGCGTTTCAGAAATTCATCGATCGATAGCGGCGAGTGCCGCGGCCGAGACGCTTCAGGCGAGATGGCCGGCCTGGAGACGCGTTTGCAGGACGCGCAGGATCGTGTCGCGCGTGATCATGCCAACGATGTGATTTTCGGAGATGACCGGCATTTGATTGATGTCCTGGCTTTGCATGCGCTGGAGGACGGCCAGGGCGGCCTCGTCGGGAGCAGCGGAGTGAATTTTATCGACGGGCAGCATCACGGCCTGAACGGATGTGTTGGCGCGCTCGTCGCGGGGAACTGAACGGGCGGCGGCGAGTGTGACAAGACCGACAGGATTTCCGGCTCCCATCACAATCTGACAGCGCTGCCCGGTGCGCAGCACTTCGTGGATGTATTCCTCGATGGACATGTCGCGCGTGACGGTGGGGATATCGCGCGTCATGATGTCCTGCGCGCGCACGCCGGCCAGGAGATTGCGGACGGCAACGTTCGCATAACTCTCCTGAGCCGCGGAGAGAAGGAACCAGCCGATAAAGGCGATCCACACGCCGCCGATCCAGTTGCCGTTGAGCGCCCACCAGACTCCCAGGAAAATCATCAAGTAGGCGAAGAACTTTCCCGCATTCGAGGCGATTCGAGTGGCGCGTGTGAAATCCCCGGTGACGCCCCAGGCGAGGCCGCGGAGGACGCGGCCGCCGTCCAGCGGAAAACCCGGAACGAGATTGAAGAGCGCGAGCGCCAGATTGATTTCGCCCAACCAGCCGGCTGCGGCATGCACCATTTGGCTTCCAGTGACGTAGCGCCAGATCAGTCCAAAGCAGCCGGCCAGGAAGAGGCTCGAAAGGGGGCCGGCGATGGCGACGTTGAATTCCTGTTTGGCGTTCGAGGGATCGCGGGCGATTCGTGAGAGTCCCCCGAAGACGAAAAGAGTAATCGACTGGACGGGGATCTTGTAGTGCTTGGCGACGACGCTATGGCTGAGTTCGTGGAATATGACCGAGGCGAAAAACAAAAAGCTCGTGATGATGCCAAGGAGCCAGTGCTGCCGGACGCTCCATCCGGGGTGCTGCGATTTGAACTGAGTGGCCAGAGACAGAGTGAGGAGCAGGAAGATGATGAACCAGCTTACGTGGAGATAGATGGGAATACCGAAGATTCGCCCGATGGGGATTCCGGATTCGTGTGCGGGCCGTGCGACCGGTTGAGCCATCAGCCACCCCAATCAAAATCTTAGCAGAGGCCGTTGCCTGCGTGCCATTTTCCACACGCGTGGGCGCGAGACCACGGATCTGTCCTTGGGCTATTTCGTTAACTCTCGTGTTTTCAATCACATCGGTAATGGCCTAGTGGGTGCAACTTCGCGCATGTGTCGGACGACTCGAGCCGCCCGGTCGGCTCGAGGAGGAGGAAACGATGGGAACGGCGATGGATTTCGCAGCAGTGGCGGCAGCGATCACAGCGTCAATCGGGTTCGCCTTGCTGCTGGAGTGGGTGGGCCTGCACGCGATGATGCGGTTGATGCCGGCGAGGCCGAAAGGCGGAGCCGAAGATTCAATGTCCGGCGGGCGATCCGGGCTCGCCTCGAAGGCGAACGAGAAACAAACCTAAACCGGCACCAAGTCTCGCAAAGACTGAGCGCCGCGGCGGTATGAAAGGAGAATGCCATGCTAGCCCTGAGATTCCTGCTGTTTCTGATTTCGATTGGCGCTCTTCTGGGCGCAGTGGGACTTGTCGTATACGACGTTTTTCTTGCCCTTGAACTCGACCGTCTTTTACGCAAACCGGCGCCGGCAGCCGCGACGCAGACTGAACCGGGAGCGGAGGGAGCAAGCGCGGAGCAATCGCGCGTGGCAGCTCCACCTAGCCTTCGCGGTGCATTGCCTCGCCGTTCTCGCCGGGTCGTTCTGGGAGACGGGCGCTGGAAGACGGCGCTGAAGCTCGTCGGAATCGCGGCGGTGCTGTCGCTTGCGGCGACGAGCCTCGTCGTCGTCCCCGACGGCGAAGCGGGAGTGCGAATCAGCCAGTTGTACGGCGTCGTGCCGGGGACGCTCTATCCGGGCACGCACTTCGTGACGCCGCTGGTGGATCGCGTGCAGCTCTACGACATTCGCGACCGCGTCTTCGAGACGGCGTCGGGAATTGTGCCGCGGGAGAGATTCGAGTTGCTGAGCGTGGAGTCGCGCGAAGGGCTTTCGATCGGGATCGGAATCGCGGTGCGGTATCGAATCGATCCGAAGCGGCTGGACTACATCCAGGCAAATCTGCCGCAGCCGCTCGAGGATGAAATCGTGGAGCCTGTGGTCACGAGCGCGTTTCGCGAGCTGGCGCCGACGTACGTGGTGCGCGACATCTTCTCGACGAAGCGCGAGGAATTTCGCGAGCTGGCGATGAAGAAGATCACAGCGCGCCTGGCGGAGGACGGAATCGACGTGAAGGAAGTGCTTTTGCGCAAGATCACCCTGCCGCAGGAGTACGCGCAGGGGCTCGAAGGCTTGCTGCTGAAGGAGCAGGAGGACGATCAGACGTCGGTGGAAGCGGAAATCGAGCAGAAGCGCGTGAAGATCGCGGAGGCGCGAGCCGACGCGGCGAAAGTGCAGGAAGTGAAACGCGCCGAGGCGGACGCGCAGTCACGCGTGATTCAGGCGAAGGCGGAAGCGGACTCGATGCAATACACGCTGCCGCTGAAACAGAAGCAGATCGAGCAGTCGAAGCTCGAGGCGGAGGCGCGCAAAGCGGCGACGATCCAGAACGCCGAAGCTGAGGCGCAGGCCAAGGTGATCGACAGCAAGGCGGAGCAGCAACGTCAGGGCATGCTGGCCGAGGCGGCCGCGCAGGCGAAGCTCGTCGACAGCAAGGCCGAACAGCAACGGCGCGACTTACTGGCGGCGTCGGAAGCGAACGAAATTCGCGTGACGGCGCAGGCGCACGCGGAGGAATTGCAGCTGGAGGCCGCGGCGCTGAAGTCGAATCCGCTGCTGGTGCAGTACACGGTGGCGCAGAAGCTTTCGGACAAGGTGCAAATCATGCTGGTGCCGAGCGACGGGAAGTTCTTCTTCACGAATGATGTGCTGCAGTCGATGTCCGGGCAGAACGTGATCGACCCGCCCGCGCGGCCCGGATCAAGGCCCTAGGGCTCGCGAGATTCCCGGCCGTCCCACGCGGCCCGGTGCGAAGGCCGATGTGGGACGGTCACCGGGAGTGACGCCGGCAAAACCCTTGCGGGCGGCCTCGAACGAGCGATTCGTCGGACGGTTTCGCTACCGCCGCAGCGAGCCGACGACGCGCCGCGAAACGAGGCCGCCCCGCCGGTGCGTTGAGGCGTGAGAATTGGAGTGGGAGCTGTTTACGTCTTCGGCAGCGGACAAAGCGGCAGAAATTGAGTATGTTATGATGACCAGCCACGAACGGAAATCACATCGGAATTCGCGCGATGCGGCTGGGCTGCCGATTTCTCCTTCTCATTTGCGTTTGTTCGCTCCTGTTTCTGCCGCCGCATGCCCGCGCCTTGCGAGCGCAAACGGTTTCGCAGCCGGCGAACTGGAATGACGCCGTGCAGGCACTCGCGGAAAAAATCGCCGGCCTCGCCGGGAAGACGCGGCTCGTTTCTCTCGATCTGAAGAATAATTCATCTCTCAGCGCCGAGGATGTGGCCGCGATTCGCGCGGCGATCGAAGCGGAGCTGACGCGGCGGCGATTCCATCTGGTGACGGATTCGTCGGCGGAAACTCACGTGGTGGTAACGCTGTCGGAAGGCGTGGCTGGATACGTTTGGGTGGCGGAGGTTCGCAGCGGCGATGAGGAGCATGTTGCGATGGTCACGATGGCGAAGCCGGGCAACACGGGTTCAGGGCCGCTTCCGGTGATTGTGAGAAATATCGTATGGGAGCAGCCGGCGCCGTTTGTCGATTTTTACCAGCATAATTCCGGCGCGGGTTCTCCGGTGACGACGGTTGTGCTGCAGCGCGATGGAGTCGCGACGAACGTCGAGCTTGGACACCGCTCCGTCGGAGAGACCGGTACACAGTCGTTTTCGAACTTCTCCAATTCGACCACGATATTTTCGCCCACGCGGGATCTTCGCGGAGAGTTCCTGGATCAAAGCGGGCAGACGAATCGCGCGATGCTTGGCGGGAAGCTTTGCGTCGGCGACGGTGGCTGGTTTTGCGGCCAACCTCCGGATGGGCTGTGGCCGTTCGCGAACGGACTCGGAGCGCACTACGAAGCGTCGCGGAATTATTTCACCGGTCTGTCGCTCGGCGCGGGAATGCCTGAAACCGAGCAGGCGCCGTTTTACGCGATTGCGTTTCGCCAGCTGGATCATGGCGAGTGGTGGATCACAACGGAATTAGACGGCAAGGCTCGCCTGTATGAAACGCCGGGAACTGCGGCGGCGACGTTCTCCGGCTGGGGCGACGATATCGCGACGATCGAGACGGGATGCGACAACGAGTGGCAAGTGCTCGCGACGGGAACCGGCGATTGGACCCAGCCGGACCAGATTCAGATTTATGAGATTCGCGATCGCGCGGCGGTAAAGATCGGGCAGCCACTCGATTTTCCGGGACCGATCCTCGCGCTTTGGTCTTCGGCCGATTTGAAGTCGGCACGAGTGGTGTCGCGAAACCTGCAGACGGGATTGTATGAAGCTTCGACCGTGTCTGTTTCTTGCAGCGAGTAGCATGCTGATTGCGGAGCTGGCGGCGCTGCCTGCATCGTCAGCGCGGCGGCCGAGATATGGAGGCACGCTGCGCGTCGAGATAGGAGCTGCGATCAACTCTCTCGATCCCGGCGTTGCGGCCGCAGATTCGGCGGAGGCCAGGGTGAAGGCGCAAATCGCCATGCTGCTCTACGATCACCGCAATTCAGACGGGACGTATACGGAGCCGGGGCCGTTTCGCGTCGCGGAGTGGGAGCCGGCAAAGCATCTGACGCTTTCGGCGAACGATGACTCTCGAGGCGGGCGGCCGTTTGTGGATGCGGTGGAAATTCGGTTCGGACGGAAGGCGCGGGAGCGCGTGGTCGATCTCGAGGTGAACAATACCGACTTGGCAGAGGTTCCGGCCGAGGAGGCCCGGCGGGCGGCCGAAAATGGCATGCGCATCAGTACGTCGGTGGGAGATGAACTTGTAGCGCTCGTTTTCGTCGGCGGGCGTCCCGCAGTGAGCGACGCGCGCGTGCGGGAGGCGATCGCGGACTCGATCGACCGGGAAGCAATCGTGAATTTCATTTTGCAGCGGGAAGGCGACGCGGCCGGCGGCCTTCTGCCGCAATGGTCGAGCGGGACCGCGTTTCTTTTCGGAGTTGCGCCAAACGGGGACCGCGCCAAGGAACTCTGGCGCGAAATCGCGCCTTCGCCCAAGATTGTGTTGGGATATGATGCCGACGATTCGCAAGAACAGGCGATCGCGGAGCGAATTGTGGTGAATGCGCGGGAAGCAGGAATTACGTTGATTCGGCAGGGAATAGTCACGGGCGCCGCGGCGCCGAATGTCGACGCGAAGATCCTTCGCCTAACGATGACTTCGCGGCAGCCGCAAGCCGCGCTCGCAGACTTTCTGGATTTCCTGGCGCCGATTGCCGGGCTGACGGCGGACCCCCTTCCCGATCGAGCGTCGCCCGAGCAAATCTATGAGCTGCAGAAGTCGATTACGGGCAGCTTTTCCGTAGTGCCCATCGCGTGGATTCCGCAGGTGTATGGATTGAGCGCGCGGGTGCGCGACTGGCAGACTCCGGGTCCGGGCGAAGCCTGGCCGCTGGCCAATGTGTGGCTCGATACGGGGCCGGCAGGCAAGGAGCCCGCGAATCCATGACGTTCCGGGCCAAACTCTTCTGGGCTTTTACGTTCGCGCTCGTATTGTCGGTGGCCCTCATCGCGACGGGCGTGACGATCGCGGCGCGAAAGGCGTTCGACGAATCGAACCAGCAACATAGCGACGCGCTCCTCGAGCAATTCAAGCGGGAATTCCAGCGGCGCGGCGAGGAAGTAGCACGCCGCGTACAGGGAATCGCCAACGCCGAAGGCACGGTTCGCATGGCCATCGATCTGGCGCGGCCACAGGCGGACGTTTCGGTTTACGTGAGCGACGCGCGCGGTGTTGCGCAGTCGTACCAACTGGATTTTCTCGATTTTGTGGGCAACGACGGTTCGATCATCTCGTCCGCCGAGAACCCGGCCAAGTTCGGCTACAAGATGGAGTGGGTCGTCAAATCAACCGACGAGAACAAGGCAATCGATTGGGTCGCAGAAGGTCCGTTTCTGATGAAACTGGACACCGAGGCGGGACCGGCGCTGGCGTTGATGGCGGTGTCTCGCGTGCGCGTGGGCGACAGGGACCTTTTCATCGTCGGCGGGCAGAAGCTGGGCAAGGAGTTTCTGGCGTCGCTCGTGCTGCCGGCGGGAATGCGCGCGCTGCTTTATTTGAATCTGGATCCGAGCTTTCAAGCCGGAGACCTGATCGACGTAACCGGCCCGGTGGACCAGGCGCAGCGTTTTGCGCCGTTCATCGAGAAGGTGGAGCAACAGCCGGCGGCGCAGACGTTCACGATTGATTGGACCTCCGACCCGAAAAGCGCGGAAGTATTTCATGCGCTACCGCTGCACGGCCGGCAGAAGGAGTTGCTAGGAATTCTGCTGGTCGGGAACTCGCAGCGGGAAGTGGTGGTCCTCGAGCGGCGGATTCAGGTTCTGGCGCTGATTGCCGTGGCGGTCGGGATTTTCATCGGGCTGCTGCTGAGTTGGTGGGGCGCGGCGCGCGTGACTCAGCCGATTCGGAAACTAGCCGATGCAGCGGGCGGCGTGAGCCAGGGAAACTGGAGCACGCGCGTCGACGTGCGAGGCGGAGGAGAAATCGGCCAGCTTGCGCGGACATTCAATCAAATGACGGAGCAGTTGGTGGAACAGCGCGAACGCCTGCTACAGGCGGAACGCGTGGCCGCGTGGCGCGAAGTAGCGCGGCGGCTGGCGCACGAACTGAAGAATCCGCTTTTCCCATTGCAGACGACGGTGGAGAACCTGCGAAAGGCGAAGGAACAAAATCCGGATCAATTTGAGGAAGTCTTCCGCGAATCCACAGGAATTTTGCTGGCGGAAATCGAGAATCTGAAGACGATCGTCGGCCGCTTCAGCGATTTCGCGAAGATGCCGCAGCCGGAGCTTGGCACGGTGAACCTGAACGAGGTTGTGCGCAGCGTGGTGAAGCTGTTCGAAGCGCAATTTGGAGCTGTGGGACGGCCGCCGATCACTCCGGAGTTGCACCTGGAAGAGAATTTGCCGACCATTCAGGCGGATCAGGCGCTGCTGCATCGCGCGGTGGAAAATCTGGTGCTGAATGCGATGGACGCGATGCCCGCCGGCGGCGTCCTGATGCTGCGGACAGCGCACCAGAACGGCGGCGTGAAGCTTGAGGTCTCCGATACAGGTACGGGTCTGACGCCGGAGGAATGCGAGCGGCTGTTCACGCCGTACTACACGACAAAGCTGCACGGCACAGGTCTCGGGCTCGCGATTGTGCAGTCTGTGGTGAGCGATCATGGCGGTCGCATCGCCGTCGAAAGCGAATCCGGAGTCGGCACGTCGTTCCACATCGAATTGCCCAACAGGCCGCCGCAACGGCCGCAGGTTTTCCCCATGGTCCTCGAGAAGCCGAACGAGGAGTAAGCCCGGTGACTCTGAAAGCTCACATCCTCATCGTCGATGACGACGCGAACACGCTCGCATCGCTTTCGCGAGCCTTCCGGCTCGCGGGACATGAGGCCACGGTGTGCGACAACGCCGCGCGCGCGCTCGAACTCGTGAAGTCGGAACGGTTCGACCTGATTCTTTCTGATGTGGTCATGCCGGGAAAAGACGGGATTGCGCTGCTCGAGGATTTCCGAAAGGGCGGCGTCACGGCGCCGGTAGTAATGATGTCGGGGCAGGCGACCATTGAAATGGCCGTGAAGTCCACACGGCTGGGCGCGACTGATTTTCTCGAGAAGCCCATCTCTACGGAAAAGCTGCTCTGGACGGTGGAGAACGCGCTTCGCATCGTGCGGCTCGAAGCGGAGAACCGCGACTTGAAGCGCCGTCTCGGGCGTCATCAGATTGTGTGGGTGAGTGCTGCGATGCGCGAGTTGATGGCGCAAGTGGATCAGGTGGCGCAGACGGAAACGCGCGTCTGCATTCGAGGCGAGACGGGAACGGGCAAGGAGCTGATCGCGCGCGCTCTTCATGAGAAAGGGAACCGGCGCGAAGGGCCGTTCATCTCGCTGAATTGCGCCGCGATCCCGGCCGAGCTGCTCGAGTCGGAGCTCTTCGGGCACGAGAAAGGTTCCTTTACGGGAGCCGCCGGACGGCACGTTGGGAAATTCGAACAGGCCCACCGAGGCACGCTGTTTCTCGACGAAATTGGCGACATGCCGCTGACGATGCAAGCGAAGCTGTTGCGCGTGCTGGAAGAAGGCGAGATCGAGCGCCTCGGCGGCGACAAGCCGATCGCGGTCGACGTGAGGATCATTGTTGCGACGCACCGGAATCTCGAAGAGCAAGTGCGCGCGGGAACGTTTCGCGAGGACCTTTATCACCGTATCTTCGTGTTTCCGATTGTGCTGCCGCCCTTGCGCGAGCGCCGCGACGATATCCCAGCCCTTGTCGAACACTTCGCGCGGCAGATTGCCGAGCAGAATGGGTGGAAGGCGAAGACTTTTTCGTCGGAGGCGATGAGCGAGTTGGAACACTATCCGTGGCCGGGAAATGTCCGCGAGCTGCGGAATGTGATCGAGCGAGTTCTGTTGTTGAATCCGGGTGATCAAGTGGAGGCATCCGCCGTGCTGCGCGCGCTGCCTCAGTCGGCGCAGCTTGTGTCCCCAGGCTCCAATGGATCCTCCGCGGCGTTCTACAGTGGCGCGCTGGCAAAGCGCGTCGAGGACTTCGAGCGGGAAACGCTGCTGAATGAATTGAAGCAGAACCACTATCACATGACCAAAACCGCGAAGGCGCTGGGACTCGAGCGCAGCCATCTCTACAAGAAGTGCCAGCAGTTGGGCATCGACCTGCGAGCTATCCGCCAGGTTGAATAGAAAATTCAGTCGGACGCAGTCGCCGGGCGCTTTCGAAATGCCTGTTGGGCGAACCAGAGAAGCAGCGTAGCTCCTGCGAGAACCTCTGCGACCCGGTCGCGAAGCGTCACGGTAAACGCGGCCATCGTCACGAAAAATCCCCACATCACAGCCTCGCCGCGAAACGCCTGTCCCCATTGCGGCGCGACGCCCGCGGCAGGGACGCGCGCGCGCAAAGAGGGAATCAGGCGCGGAACGCGCTGGCAGAATGCGCGGAAGCTCTCGCCCCTGCTTGCCTCGAGCTCGGCTTCCTCGCGGCCGATCAGCCGCAGGATGCGGATCGCCGCTCCCACTGCCAGAATCGCGAAGCCGAGGCGGCTTGCGAGGAGTCCGAGGCCGATCGACATCAGGAATGTCCCGAGGTAGAGAGGATTGCGAACGTGGCGATAAGGGCCGTCGGCGACGAGGCTTTCCGTGTGCAGCTCAGAATCGTGAACTACATCGGAGCGAAGGTATGCCGCGGCCCATGTTCGAATCACGGCCGCCAGAGCCACGAGCAGCGCGCCAAATCCAAAGATGATCCGCGTGAGCAGGACGGGATGAGCGGCATCCGCGGGAATCATCGCGGCGACCACGTTGATGCGGTCGATGGAATACATCTGAAATGCGATCCAGAAGTGAATCAAGTTCAGGAGCGCGCGGTGCCGAAATTCGAACTCGGTCGCTTTCACGAACGCTATCTTACCTTGGCTTGGCCGATGACATCCTGCACGGCATCGACGATTGCCTGAGGCTGCTCGAAGGGAATCAAGTGGTGGCTATTGAGCAGGACAATCTGCCGGCCGCGCGTGGAAAGCCGGGCCAGGCGCGGTTGCAGCTCGCCGACCCATACTGCGAAGAAGGAGTCGGTCTCCTGTTGGGAAACGCCGGGATCCGCGAGTGGCGCGCCGGCCGTGAGAACGATCAGAGGCTTATCGCCGAAGCCGGGAGAACCGCGCACCTCCGCGGCGCTCTCTTCAAACGACGATTCCTCCGAGACGATGGCGTCCGTATATTTGCGGCTCAGTTGCAGGTAGGTCATCTCGTCTTGCAGATCAGCCGGCAAGGGACTGGCGTCGCGGTTCATACGGGCAAAGGAGCGCGCGATGCCGAAATCGATAAGAAAGCCCATCACCGATTGCATTCGTCGAAGCTGACGAAGGTCCTTCGCGATCGCCTCTCTCATCTCCGGTCCCATCGATTGCACCTGGTCTTCGTGCGACGAATCCACCAGTACCGCTCCGCTCACTTCGGCCGGATAGAGCTGATTGAACAATCGAACGGTGAAGCCGCCGAAGGAATGACCGACAAGGATGTAAGGAGGCGCGATGCGGTCCTTCTGGAGCAGCGCATGCAGCTCGAGAGCGATCTCCCGGCTCGTCCGAGGAAACGGGCCGGGATCGCTCCAGCCATACCCGGCACGGTCGTAGGAACAGACGCGCGCGAACTGGGCAATCCTGGGCTGCACGAGCTGCCAGCCCACAGCGGGGATGCCGAGGCCGCTCTCAAGAATTACCGTGCGCTTGCCCGAACCCGTGCAGTTGATGTTCAGGCTGAAGGCGCCGAGGCTCACGGAGCGTCCGACCTGCGCGAATCGCTGGCGGTCGCGATGCTCGGCGACTGCCTCGTAGATCGCGCCGATTGCGGCGGCCACGATCAGGAGGGCGACGAAAATCCAGAAGATGCGCTTCACCCATCGCTGTAGCGACTTTTCGCGGCGAACATCGGTTTCGAGCGCGGTTGTCGGCATAAGTCTTCGGCCGCAGCGTACTCTAGTCGCGCCGCATACAAGAATTCAAGCGAGACATGCAAACCCTCAGCCGCTTGCCAGAGATTGACCGGCGCAGACTCACTGAGATGCGCGGTTGGACGGCGAGGGATAGATCACCTTCAGAACAAAATGTGTGGGGAGATAAACGGCGATGAACAGTCCAAGAAAGGTGAGAGAGATGTGCAGCGGAGCCGGGCCCCACACGCGATGCCAGAACGGGTCCGTGAAGGCGTAATTGATGTTCGCCGCGGGATTCGTGAAGCGCGCAGCCACGAGCGCAACGACGGCGATCCCCGACTGGTAGGCGAGAGCGCGCCGATCGTAGCCGGTCCTCGACAGCGCCCACAGCAACAGGGGTGGAAGTGCTACGTGAAACAGCGAAAGCAGACGAATCCAGAGCGCCACGTGCGGATCGAAGAGGTATTCGGTCCCTCCGATCAAGGGCCGTCCGGCGACGACTCTCCAGCCTGCTTCCAGAATCCACGCGGCGTCGATCACGAGCGACGAAAGAGCCTGAGTCGAAATGAGGAGGGGACTACCTGTCCAGAATCCGATGCACGTGAGGACAACGGCGAGATCGCACAGGTGGAGGAAATTGGCGAGTCCCCAGGCGTGCCAATAGGCCGGGAACCACACGACGAACCAAACCACTGCGATCCAGCGAATGGTCGCGGAGAATCGCGGCGGCGCGGCGAGCGATGCTGCGGGCGAGCTCATGAGATCCCGATGCGGAGGCATGCTACCAAAACACGGCTCCCACAGACGAGTGTCGCACGGCGCGGACACCTTTCGGTGACAGTGGGACAGCACGCATGCGACAATCGCGCGCCATGGGGTCGCTTCCGGCGCTCGTCGGCACACTCGTTGCGGGTACGGGGGCCGGAGTATTTTCGCGCGGCGCATTCATGGCGTCGTCCCAGCTCTTTGGCCCGACCATTCGCCGGACCGGCGATTCTTCGAGGTTGGCCTTGACGTTCGACGACGGACCAAACCCTGCCGTGACGCCACGACTTCTCGACGTGCTCGACCGCCACAACGTGAAAGCAACTTTCTTCCTGATCGGCCGTTGGGTGCGCGAGGAGCCGAGTCTCGCCAAAGAAATTGCCGCGCGCGGCCACGCGATCGGCAATCACACGGACACTCATCCACGGCTCACGTTTTGCTCTCCCGCGCGCACGAAGGCCGAACTCGATCGATGCGACGATGCGATCGAAGCGGCCGTCGGCAGAAAGCCGACATGGATGCGGCCGCCGTTTGGATTTCGCAACCCCGTACTGCACGGAATAGTGCAGCGCCGAGGATCGGCGGGGGTAGTCATGTGGTCGCGATGGGCCTGGGACTGGAAGCCACAGCCGGCCGCCAAGGTTATTGAGCGCCTTGCGGCAGTGAAGGGCGGCGATATTCTGCTCCTGCACGACGGAGATCATCGCTTTCTAAATGGAGATCGCGAACACACGGTGGCTGCGGTGGGACGCTGGCTTCCGCGATGGAAGGATGCCGGCATCCGGTTCGTCACACTGGACGACCTGAGTCGAAAAGAATAGGCTAAACACATGGACGAAAAGCGCTTCTACGACGAAAAAGAAGAGATCAAGCAGATGCCGCTGATGTGTCCGCACTGCCGCCAGGAGAACTCGTATCCGGTGCGCTGGATGGTGCGGACGAAAAGGGCTCAAGTTCCCGGCGGCGCGAACGATCAGGACAAACAGAATTTCGCCAAGGCGCGCTCCTACATGGTGCGCATCGACAACCTGGTCGCGTGCCGGAACATCAAGTGCAGGAAGCGTTTCGACTTGACCGGCCAGACGGTCTTCCTGATCTGAACTCCCTGGCTAACTACGGGTCGGGACTGGCGCCGGTTGGCCGTCGAGGACTTCGCGTATCTTCAGAGCGATGGCTTTCAGGTTGAACGGCTTCTGCAGGTATGCGACGCCGCCTTCCAGCACTCCGTGGCGGAAAATGCTGTCGTCGGTGTAGCCGGAAATATAAAGAACCTTGATGCCTTTGCGTTCCTCGGCGAGACGCGACGCAAGCTCGCGGCCGCTGACCCGTGGCATCACAACGTCGGTCACCAGGATGTGGATGTCTCCTTTGTAGGCAGCGGCCACCTCCAGCGCGTGTGCTCCGTCGCCGGCTTCGAGCACCGTATATCCTGTGCCGATCAGGTAGTCCCGCACCAGCTCTCGCACATTCTCTTCGTCTTCCACGAGCAGAATCGTTTCGCTTCCGCGCGCCGGGGCTAGTGATTCGCGTCCGGGCGCTGCCCTCTCCGCCGCGGCCGTAACCTCGGGCAAGAAGATCTTGAAGGTGGTCCCTTGACCGATCTCGCTGTAGACGTAAATGAATCCACCGCTCTGCTTCACCACGCCGTAAACGGTCGCCAGGCCCAAACCCGTACCTTTGCCCTGGGCCTTCGTTGTGAAGAAAGGCTCGAAGATGTGCGATTGCGTCTCGGCATCCATTCCGCATCCCGTGTCCGTAACGGTCAGCATCACCCACGGCCCTGGTTCGATGTTGTGGTGCTTTGCGGAATACTCGCGGTCCAGTTCGATGTTCGAAGTTTCAATCGTGAGGCGGCCGCCCTGCGGCATCGCGTCGCGAGCGTTCACCACCAGATTCAATAGCACCTGTTCGATCTGGCTTGGGTCCGCCTTCACGCGGCCGAGGTTTCGTCCCGGCAGAAAGGCCATTTCGATGTTTTCGCCAATCACGCGAGAATACATCTTGATCATTCCGCCGACCACGTCGTTCAGATCCAGCACCCGCGCGTGCAACACCTGCTTGCGGCTGAAGGCCAGCAATTGGCGCGTCAGCGCCGATGCCCGGTCCACGGCCTTGTCCAACTGCTCGACGTTGTTGACGAGCGGGGAACTTTCCGAGAGCCGGTCGCGCAGTATCTCCGCGTGGCCTTTCACCACCATCAGCAGATTGTTGAAGTCGTGCGCCACTCCGCCCGCGAGTTGCCCGATCGCCTGCATCTTCTGGGATTGACGCAATTGATCCGCCAGCACTTTCCGGTCGGTGATGTCGAGCGCAACGCCGATTACCCCGGCAATTTCGCCTTCGCTGTCTAGAAGCGGCTGGACGTGCGAATCAAAAACTCGTTGTCCCCATTCCAGTTCGTAGCTGACCGACTCTCCCGCAAGCGCCTTCCGGTGCGCGGCAATCGGAATGAATTCGGGATCATCCGTACGGAAATACTCAGAAAGCCTCTCGCCGACCATTTGGCTCGACTGCACCCCAAGCGATTCCAAGGCGGCACCGACGCTCGACGTGAATCGCAGGTCCTTGTCCGTCGTCCACAGGACAGCCGGCACCTTGTCGATCATCATGTCCAGGCGCGTGCGGCCTTCGTGGCGCTCGAGCTGAGCCCGCTCGAGATCCTCGAGCATGCCGTTGATCGCGCTGCCCAGGAATGCCAGTTCATCCTTCCCGGCAACTTGGAGCCGGCCGGAAAGATCGCCGCTGGCACCGATCCGCGTGATGCTCTCGCTCAGGTTCGCGACCCGGGAGAGCACCGTTCGCTCCAGCAGGTACAGAGTGACGGCGCCGAAAGCCAGACCGGCAGCGAGGAATAACAGAAGAAACTGCACGAGCGTCGTCTGGCCCTGCTGATAAATGTCGCGCGGAAGCGAGACGCGCAGGACGACCGCGGGCTTGCCGTAGAGATCCTTTACTTCTTCGTATGCGGCAAGTGATTCGATGTCCTTCGCCCGCACGTGCACCGGATCGGAATCCGAAAGCCCCGGGAGGACTGCGCTGTACTCAGCCGGAGTGTTCTTCAGGTCCACGCGCTGAAGATCGACCGTCAGGTGCGTCATCGCGGCGAGCCGCAGAACCTCATCTGCATCCAGCGCCCGTCCCATGACCAGGGTTCCAACAATTGGTCCATCGGAGTTGCTCGTCAGCACGGGACGCGAATCCACCAGGTAAGGGCCCGAAGCCAGCATCAGGACGCCGAGCATCCGGCCCGAATCGTCCTTGTGCTCGGTAAGCAGCGAGCCAGGCTTGAGATGGTCGAGAAGATCCGCGGGCAAAGGGACATCCTCGAGGCTAACGAGATTGAAGCCCCGCGAAAACGCCAGCTTGCCGGAGTTGGTCAGGACGACGACGAAGTTCAACTTCAGTTGTCCCAAAGTAACCGACGGCAAGTCGGAGCTTCCGTATGCGGGGTTCTTGCCCTTCAGAAACTGATACGTCTGATTCCAGGAGGAATAATCCGCTGTGGTTCGATCAAGCGCTGCGAGTTCATTGTCCAGCGCGCTCGAGACGCGACCCATGTCCTGGCGCGCGAAATTCGCCTCCAGATTCGAATATTCCCTCAGCAGAACAAGCCGCGCCAGGATAGAAAGGCCGCCCACGAGTCCAAAAACGGTGGCGAGGATGATGAGCAGGGTTTTGCGTCGAAGGGACTGGGGCAGGCGCAGGCGCGCTAATCCAAAGGGAGCCAAGGGAACTTCCTCAACATACAGTATACGGAGGAGCTTTGGCCTCAGACCGGCAGCGTGTCTTACCGGTACATGGGCTTTTGGTTAGCTCGTCTCGTTCGGCCTTTCTCGCCTTCAAGAAGTCTGGCCATCCCCGAAAATAAGGCTTATTCTCAATGCATCTCAACCTCCGCGGCAGCGCATCCCTTCAGGGAACGCTGGGGAGGGCAGCATGAAGCTTCTTCATCTCATCATCGTCGGCGGAATGGTGGCTTCCGCAGGTTTGGCGGCGCCTGCCGCTCTAAGAGCGCAAGAGGCCGGCCCGATGAAGCCGCCTGAGAGTCAGGCCGCCACCGCGCAGCAGCCCGCTGCACCTGCCCCGCCTGCCGACGCGAAGGCTGCTCAACCCGCTGGCTCCGCTCCCGCGACTGCGCCCGCTGGTCCGAGGATCCAGCTTCCCGTCGGAACCCACATTCCGCTCGTGCTGCACAACGCCATATCGACCCGCACAGCGCAGCCGGGCGACCCGGTCTACTTCGAGACGTCGTTTCCTGTAATGCTGAACGGCAAGGTAATCGTGCCGGCAGGCTCCTGGGTGAGCGGCGAAGTGACGGAATCAAAGCGCCCGGGCCGCGTAAAGGGGCGCGCGGAACTGATGGTCCGGTTGACGACTCTGATTCTGCCGAACGCCTACGTCATCAGTCTGGCTGCTTCTCCCGCCGACGCGGGAACCGGCGGAAATGAAACGATGGACAAGGAGGGCAAGGTAATCGGCGACTCAGACAAGGCCTCGGATGCCGCGACGGTGGCAAAGACCACCGCGGCGGGCGCCGGAATTGGCGGCCTCGCAACACAGACCGGACGGGGCGCCGGCATTGGCGCTGGCGTCGGAGCGATTGCAGGCCTCGCAACCGTACTGTTCTCCCGCGGTCCCGAGGCAGAGCTGCCCCGCGGCACAACTCTCGACGCAGTTCTCGATCACCCGGTTTGGCTGGAAGCGGACAAGGTTCAGTTTACGAGCCCCGGACAGGCATCCGCGTTACCGGGTCCGCCGAATCGCGAGCCGGTGCGGTCCAAAAATCCGTTCTGATCTTACGAAATCAAATTATGGAGCGACCGTCTTCCGCGTCGCGGCTTCTCCGGCTACGTTCCGCAACCGCAGAGGTGAGAATGTCTCGATGCCCGGCGCTGCCCGCCCCGTCGTAATCCACTCCGCGACGAGCTTCGCCGTAACCGGTGCAAGAAGGATTCCGTTCCGGTAGTGCCCCGTTGCGACGCTCAGTCCTCGTATCTCAGTGGGGCCCAAGATTGGCAAATCATCCGGCGTGCCTGGCCGCAAGCCTGCCCATTTCTCAACGATCTCAGCCGCAGCGAGCGACGGCACCAGTTCGAGCGCGGCCCTCAGAATCTTCTGCGCCCCATCAGGCGTGACCGCCTTTTCGAATCCCGCATCTTCCAGCGTGCTGCCGGCGATGACGCGACCATCCGGACGAGGCACCAGGTATCCCTTCTCGGATCGCAACACGCGAGCCGGTCCTGGCCCCGTTGGACACAGTGCCAGCATTTGGCCGCGCACGGGCTTGGTCGGCGCCCGTCGCGCAATTTCCCGATCCATCCGGCCGGAAAAGCACCCTGCAGTGATGAGGGTGTGCTGCGCCGAAATTTTCTCATCGCTCGTCGTCACTCCTTCGCAGCGATCTCCGCTCAGCAGAAGGGAAGTGATCGCGGAATCCGGCCGAATTTCGACGCCGCGCTTCCGGCTGGCTTCCAGCGCCGCATCCACCAGTTGTCTGGGATCGACTGTGGCCTCCTCGGCGAGCCACGCTGCGGCTCCGACTGCCGGTCCGAGTACCGGCTCCATCTTCCGTGCGGATTCTGGGGTGATCGCTTCTGCCTTCAACCCGAAGCGGTGATGCCCGGCTATAAATTCATCCCGCCGCTGCTCCGCAAAAGGCCCACAAAAAGCCTCGACCGTTCCCGGCCGCGCAAAGGAGGCCGCCTTGCCGGCGGATTCTTCCTCGATCGCCTCTACGAATTGTGGGTATAGCTCGAAGCTCTCTCGTCCAAGCTCGACCAGCGCCTTCGAGGCTGACGCGTCCGGACCCGGCGCCAGCATTCCCGCGGCAGCCCATGATGCTTCGCGTCCCGGCTGCTGCCGGTCGAGCACGACGACGCGCAAACCTTTCCCCGCCAGCTCGAAAGCGGACGCTACACCGATCAGTCCTCCGCCAACAATCGCGACGTCGAAAATTTTCACGCCTCCATACTAGCAGCAATTAAGAGAGCGGTTGCGCGAGAGCGGAATGGCGGCGAAGCGCGTTTGTCCGCGGAGGGTTACAGCGAGTTCACAAGCTCGATCGAGAGAAGCCGGGCCTTCTGCGCCAGGTTTTGCGCGCGGGCCCAGTCGCTGCTCTTGCTCGCGTCGCGTGATTGGTCGAGGAAGCCCTTGATTTTTTCGACCAAATCCTGCTGGCCTGCGTTTAGCTTCCGTCCGTTCGCTTGCTGCAGGTTCTTTTCCGCCGCGCTGATGTCGTCGTTGGTTTTGCGTTCGTAAGCCTGTTGATCGCTCGACGAAAGCTGCGGCGAAATCTGCGGCAGCGGCGCGCGAGCCGGTTGTTCGGCGCTAGGTTCCGGCGCCGGCTGTTCTGTGGCGGGTTTGGGCGGGGCCGGAGGAGCTTTCGACTTGGATATCGAGCCGAGCGGATCGGAGGTCTCATTCGACGAAACCGGGGGCGCCGGAGCATCGGCCGGCTTGGGAGGCAGCGCATTCGTGTCCGGAGCGACATTCATTGGCCGCACGGCCTCCGGTTCGGGAGCCGTCACCACTGGGGCCGAAGCTTGTACGCGATGACGCAGGCACCCAGCCGCGCAGCACGCGACCAGAATTGCAGCCAGTAGTGCGGGGCGAGATTGATTCTTTCGGGTGGGCATCACCGCTGTTCTCGCGCGAAAGGCCGGCCGAATTCTGGGACCTTCGCGGTCGGCATCTCCACCAGGCGCGCCAGGGGAAGTTCCACTCGGAACGTGGTCCCGTTCCCGACCTTCGAATCAAATTCTATCCGACCGTTGTGAAGCTGCACAAATCGAAAGGTATTGGCCAGGCCGATCCCCGTTCCGCCGGGCCGCGTGGTGAAGAACAACTGAAAAATCTTCTTCTGGTCTTCAGTCGGAATGCCTTTGCCGGAATCGGCCACCGAAATCACGGCGAATTCTCCGCCTCGATGCAGGGTCACGCCGATGCGGCCTCCCCGCTCGGTGAAATCGCATGCATTCAGCACCAGGTTGAGCAGCGCCTGATGAATCAGCTGCCGGTCCACCAGCACGGGAGGGAACTCGGCGGGATAATCGAACGTCAGAGTCAATCCTGCCTTGGTCACCGCCGGTCTCGCGGCGTCCAGCACTTCGTCAAGCACAGTCCGAAGGTCCGTCTCTTCCAGCCGCAATTCCACGGGGCGCGTGAAATTGAGGAACGTCTTCACCGCGTGATCCAGCCGGTCGATTTCCGTATCCAGCATTTTCACGGCCTGCTGCGGTTCCGGATCGACGGGCATGTTGCCCTTCAGCACTTCGAGCCACAAGCGCATCGAATTGAGCGGATTCTTCACTTCGTGCGCGACGCCCGCCGTCACGCGCCCCAACGCGGCCAGCCGCTCGGAAACCTGCAACTGATTGCCGATGCGCTCCAGGGACTCGACGTCGCGCAGGGTCACCAGCGTGCCCATGCGGGTTCCGTGTTCGCGAATCGCCTGGACGCTGACTCCGACTCTCTGGGCGCCGCTCGGGCCATCGATGACCGCCTCTTTGCCGTCGACGGGCTCGATTTCCTCGCCCGATATTTGCAGCGCGCTTCGGATCGAATGGCCGGGCGGAAAAATTTCGCTCACGCGATGGCCGCGAAGTTCCTCCGGCCGCCCGCGCAGGAAATTCCCGGCGGCGGGACTGACCAGGACCGCCACGCCGTCGACATTGAAAAGCAGCAGGCCGTCCTCGAGCCCGCTCATCACCTGGTCCAGATTTTCACGCAAGGTGCTGAAGATCTCGCGCACGTCGCGCAGTTGCTTTCCGATTCCGACGATCTTGTTGCTCACTTGTCCCAGTTCGTCGCCTCGTTCGACCGCTGGCTCCAGGTCGAATTGGCCGGCCGATATGCGGTCGAGTTGCCGCGAAATCCGCTCCAGCGGCGCCAGCGAAACGCTGCTCACCACGAAGGCCAGCAGGGTGGAGAGCAGCAGCACTCCGAGCGCCCAATACGCCGCGGAGATCAGTCCCGGTTGAATCTCATTGCCCATGAACGCTGAGGACAATCCGACTCGCACCGCTCCGAAAGGGCTCGCGTTCAATTCGAAGGGAAGCGAATCTTCGTACGTTTGCGGCGGCCCGAACAGCTCGCGAAGCTGCTGAAAGAAGCCGGCATTCGCCAGGGAACTGATGCTCGGGCGCGCTGCCACTTTCTGGCCGCGCAGCGTCGAGTCGCTGGATGCGATCACGATTCCGTTTTCGTCCGTGATGGTGATTTCGATGATGCTGGCATTGAAGCCGATGTCCGACTCCACCACGGTGTTCAGCGTACTGCTGTTGTCGAAGGCTCTCTGGACGTAGGTGCGCAGCTCGGCGGGATCGCCCGGAGTCGACTCGCCGCGTTCATTCGCCTCGCTCACCGCGCTCTTGCAGGCGCCGAGCACCTGCCGCGCGACGAAGTCTGCGTTCTTCGACGCCTCCCGCAGAGTCTGCCGCGTGAGCCGCGCGAGGTACAGGCCCGAAACGAGCGCAACGACGGCGAACACCAGGATCGACGTCGCTACCGTAAACCTAGTTTTCAGGCTGAGACGCATGTCTCCGTCCCGCCTCGTGGTCCTTCGATTTTTCGTATTCCTTCAGCTTGTTATGAAGCGTCTTCAGGCTGATTCCCAGCAGGTCGGCGGCCCGCGTCTTGTTCTGGTTCGTCGCCGTCAGCGTTTGCAGGATAAGCTCGCGCTCCGCGGCTTCCACAGTCGTCCCCACCGGAAATCGAATTCCGCCGAGCCCGGTGGTCGCCACCGTCGGCGCATGGCCGAATTCGCTCGGCAGGTGCGTCCGCGCGATTGTCCCGCGGTCCGACGCGATCGCGGCGCGCTCCAGTACGTTGCGCAGCTCGCGGATGTTTCCCGGCCACGGATACGATCGGAACAGCTCCATCACGTCCGCGCCCACGCCGGTCACTTTCTTCGCGTGCTTCTCCGAAATATCCCCCAGCAGGTGCTCCACGAGCAGCGCCAGATCGTCTTTGTGTTCGCGCAGCGGAGGCAGATGGATATGAAACACGTTCAGCCGGAAATACAAGTCCTGCCGCAAATGGCCCTCGGCGACAGCTTGTTCCGGGTTCTTGTTTGTCGCCGCCAGCACGCGCACGTCGACGGGAGTCTCCACCTTGCTCCCCAGCCGCCTCACTTTGTGATCTTCCAGCACGCGCAGCAATTTCGCCTGCGTCGGGGCCGGCATCTCTCCGATCTCGTCGAGCAGCAGTGTGCCGCCATCCGCCAGCTCGAAACATCCGATTCGGCGCTCGGCCGCGCCCGTAAACGCGCCCCGCTCGTGCCCGAAGATTTCGCTTTCCATCAGCGACTCCGGAATCGCCGAGCAGTTGATCGCCACGAACGGCCGCTCCGCCCGCGGCGATAGCATGTGGATTGACCGGGCCACGATTTCCTTCCCCGATCCCGTTTCACCCGTAATCAACACCGAAGCCGTGGATGGCGCCGCCGTCTCCACCTGGTGCATCACTTCCTTCATCGGCTGCGACGCTCCCACCAGCTCGCCCAATTTACCCGCTTCGCGCAGCTGTCGCGTCAGCGCAGCCACCGCCTGCTGGTCGCGCGACCGTCCGAGCGCGCGGTCCAGTAGCGCCTTCAGAATCGGTGGTTTCAGCGGTTTTTCGATGTACCAGAAGGCCCCGGCGTCGATAGCCTGCACCACGCGCTCATCGCTCCCGCGGCCCGTGATGATGATCACCGGAATGCGAAGGATTTCGTCTCCCAGGTGCCGCATGAAGTCGAGGCCGTTCATCCCCGGCAGTTCGACATCCGCCAGAATCGCGCTCGGGTTGAACTCGGGAAATTTCGCCAAGGCTTCCTCGCTGCTGCCCACTCCCAGCACGTCACAATTCCACTTGCGCAGCAGCGCCTCGTAGCCCTTGCGCGCGTTCTCTTCGTCCTCGACGATCAGGATGCGCTGAGAACCTTGATGGTTTGAGGCCATTTCAACTCAATGTACCAGCACTGCGAACGAATGCCAATAGAACCCGCCGCCACGCTCGCGCGTCCGGGATTCCTTGCGTCCCATTTTCTTCCTCTGGATTGAAACGCCGTGCTGCGTGTATCGTTGCCGCCGGAGCAGTCGGTGCGTCACTTCGCATCTCGAGTCCTGAGTCGGTCGATTCTTCTCGTCCTCTTCCTGCTCCTCGCATTTCTCGAATTGCCCGCCGGGCACCCTGGCGCCGCGCAACCGAACGACGCATCGGCCCCTCCCCTGAAAATCATTCTTCTCGGCACCGGCAATCCGCGCCCTGCCATGTCCCGCTTCGGCCCCTCGACTCTCATCGAGGCGGGCGGGCATTACCTTCTTTTCGATTCCGGCCGCGGAGTCACGCAGCGGCTCTACCAGCTCAAAATTCCGTTCAACGACGTGAATACTCTTTTCCTCACGCATCTCCACTCGGACCACACCGTCGGCATTCCGGATCTTTGGCTCACCGGCTGGGTCATGGGCCGCAAGGTTCCGCTCCGTGTCTGGGGACCTGCGGGAACCTCCAATATGATGCAGCATCTCGAGCAGGCCTATGCCTTCGACGTCCACATCCGCCGGGACGTCGACGAAAAGCTGCCGGCCGCGGGAGTGGCCGTGGAAGCGCACGACATTGGCGAAGGGATCGTCTACGAAGAGAAGGGCGTCAGGGTCACCGCATTCACCGTCGATCATGGACCGGTGAAACCTGCGTTCGGCTATCGAGTCGACTTTGGCGGCCGTTCCGTGGTGCTTTCAGGCGATACGAGGCCCACGGAAAATCTCGTTCGCTTCGCGAAGGGCTGCGACGTCCTGATTCACGAAGTGCTCGACGTCGAGGCGTACCGCAAGGCCGACGACGTCTATACGCCCGAGCAGATTCAGAAGGTTATTGCCCATCACACGACGGCGGAGGAGGCGGGCCAGATCTTCTCACGCGTGAAGCCGAGGCTCGCCGTCTACTCGCACGTCGTCCCCATCGACGCGCCCGACGTCGTCGCCCACACCCGCAAGACCTACTCCGGCCCCCTAGAACTCGGTGAAGACCTGATGGAGATCGACGTCGGCGACCGGATTCAGCTACACCAGCCGCCCCGTTGACGCTGCTTCTGCCCGCGAGCCGCCGCGGCTCTACTCGCGTCCCAGATACAGCGGATGATCGAGACTGATTTCGAGCTTCGTATTCTTCTCGAGCGCCAGCTCCTGGCCCAAGCCCGAGCTCACCATAAACGCCGTCACCGCGCCCACTGCAGCTCCCGTCGCCGCCTCTTTTCCACTATGCGTCGCGACTCCCGGCGCCGCCCCCACGAGTGCCCCGGCTGCAGCGGCCACCGCCTCATCCTGTCGGCGGCTCGTCCGCATTTCGATGGCATCGTCGCTCTCGAAAACCACTCGCAGCGAATGCACTCCGGGAATGTCCGACACGAATGCCACGAGCGAGCGCCAGCCATTGAGTGTGTGCACGTCGTCAAAGGTCAACCAGAGCCTCGCGCGTCCGGTCTGGTGCGCCTGATCCACGCGGTCCACATGTCCCCGGATTTCGGAGCCCGCGGGGAGCGTCATGCCGTCCGCCGCGAACGCGGGTTCGAGCGTGTGAACCTGGAACGGGCTTCCGCTTCTCGCCTCTTTCGTGTTGATCGTGTCGTCGAGCCGCACCAGCAGACGCGTTCCGGTAGGCACGAATCCATCCTGGCTGTTCCCAAGTCCTTCGGGGGTATTTCGGTTCTGCGCCGAAACTGCCAGAACCATCATTCCCAGCAGGGCCGCCAAACCGACAAGCACACTCGTCCTCTTCATCTTGCCTCCTGTGCTCAGTTTTGGGTTGGCCTCTCCGCTGGAAGAGGGCGTTACGCAACTCGATTATCTGCGATGTCGATTCCCCTGGCAAGGTGGCCTTGCGCCCGAATTGTTGCCGTTGAACCGCGTCGCTATTCCCGATTCGGGTCTTCGGCCGTTCCCAATCTTGCATCGCATTGAAACAGCTAGGCTTATTCCTCTACGTATTAATACGATCTTGTTTCCAGTTCCAATGTGGCACTAGATTCCCTCGGTTTCGTGCCTTCACCCCGGCCCTAAATGCTGTCGAATCAATCAGAAAAGTACATTCCCGGACTGGAATTGGCTTTGCTTCTGAATTTGGGAAAGTACAAAAAGAGGAGACCCAAAATTGGCCAGTGGCGCTGAAGTCGCTGTCGCAATGGAACGGCCCATGACCCCGACCGTCCTCATCGTGGACGACGAAGGCTCGACCCGCGACCTGTGCCGCGACGTCGTTGCCGACTTGGGGTTGCGCACTCGCACCGCGTCCACCACCGAGGAAGCTCTTGAAATCCTCGAGCAGTATCCCATCGATATCGTTCTCACGGATCTGCGCATCCCCGAGCTTGGCGGCATCGAGCTTCTGAAGCGCGTTCGCGAATTGCATCCGCAGGCCGCCGTCATGGTCCTTACGCAATACGGCACCATCGAAAGCGCCGTCGAGGCCACCCGCATGGGCGCTGCCGACTACGTCACCAAGCCCTTTCACATTCCCGAATTGCGCAGCAAGCTCGAACGCGTCGTTCGCCTTCTCGACGTCGCCCAGGAAAACCGTGTCCTTCGCGAGCAGCTTCGTACGCGTCCGGGATTTGCCGGACTCATCGGTCTCTCTCCCAAGATGCAACGCGTCTATCGCCTGGTCGAGAAGGTCAGCCAGCATAACTATCCCGTTCTGATTCTCGGCGAGAGCGGAACCGGCAAGGAACTCATTGCTCGCTCGATTCATTTCTCCGGCCCGCGCCGGAATCGTCCCTTCGTTCCCGTCGATTGTTCCGCTCTGGTTCCCACCCTCATCGAATCCGAGCTGTTCGGTTACGTGAAGGGGGCCTTTACGGGAGCGATGCATTCGAAGCAGGGCCTGATGGAGACCGCCAATTCCGGCACTCTTTTCCTCGACGAAATCGGCGATTTGCCCGTCGACCTGCAGGCCAAACTTCTCCGTGCCCTTCAGGAAAAGGAAGTGAAGCCAGTCGGTTCCACCGACCGCGTTTCCATTTCTACGCGGGTCATCGCGGCCACGAACCGCGATCTGGAATCCGCTGTCCGGCAAGGCGGCTTCCGTCAGGACCTCTTCTTCCGTCTCAACGTCGTTCAAATCAAGCTTCCGCCTCTCCGCGAACGAAAGAGCGACATCCCGCTGCTCGTCAATTTTTTTCTCGAAAAATTTGCCGATCCCGAGGGCGGTCCTCGCACCATCTACGAGGACGCGATGACCCGTCTCCTCGCCTACGATTGGCCCGGCAACGTCCGCGAGTTGGAAAATGTCATCGAGCGCGCCGTCGCGCTCGGTTCCGGCCCCGTCCTTCACATGGGCGATCTGCCCACCAATCTCCAATACGGCAATGGCAACGGCGAGCGCCTTCCGCAGAGCGACGAAGTGTTGCCTCTCGATGAGTTGGAACGACGAGCCATCATGCGCGCCATGCGTGAATCCGGCGGCGACAAGCTCGCTGCGGCTCGCCTCCTCGGCATCGGCAAAACCACTCTCTATCGCAAGCTGAAGCAGTACGACTCTCAATCCCGGGACCACGCGAACTGAAGGCCCGTCCCGGCTGCCTTTGATTCGGCTCGCTCTCGGCTCGCGCCTTTTTCCACAGGCCAAAATTCCAGGACGGATTGCGCGCGTTTCGAAGTGGGAATAGGGCCCTTCGCCCCTCTCGATCCTTCACCGCTAAACCCTTGAAACAAAAGCGGTTCCAATTAAGCGGCCTTGGTCCGAGCCATGCAATGTCACCTGGGTGCTGCAGCAACCATCTGCGATTCGCCGCCTCCTGTGGAAACGCCCAGTGCGCCGCGCGGTCGAGTACGCCATCACGATTGGCGCCGCTCTCCTCTGCAGCTATTGGATCGTTCAGGGGCGATGGTGAGCGACCTCATCAAGCGGGCAGACGGCGCTCCCTCCGCCGCAGACTCCAGCGCGTCTTCGCCCGGGCCCTCCCTCAAGCGGCACACGGCTTCCCACGCGATCCTCGCGAGCGACGCATTCAGCATTCTCTTCGAATCCTCGGGTGAAGCGCTCTTGCTGACGGATTTCGGCGGGACGATCCAACGCGCCAATTCGCGCGCCCGCTACCTGCTTGCTCTGAAGAATTCGAATCCCCACGGCTTGAGCCTCGCCAGCGTGCTCGCCGAGTGTTCCGGAGCCGATCTGACTCTACTGTGCGATTCAGCTGCGACGAAGAAGGTCCAGAGCGTCGAAGCGGCGCTCGTTACGGGCCATACCGTGCGCATCACCCTTCGCGCCGTGATGCCGGGTTCGGAGTCGCTGCTGCTTTGCCTCGAAGAAGGATCCGTGGTTCAGCGTGCCGAGGAAAAATGGCGACGCGTCGAGGCAGAGCTGCGAAGTGTCCTCGATTCCGTCGCCACCGGCATTCTCCTGCTGGACGCCGCGGGCCGCGTCCGCTTCTCGAGCGCCCGTCTTGGCCAGCTCTTTGGCATCGATGCCCGCAGCCTTGGTCAGCTCGGAACCTTCGACGAACTCAGTGAGAGTCTCGCGCAGCGGTTTCGAAATCCGGAGGCCTACGCCGCCCCCTGGCGCGCTTTCGCCGAAGGTAACGGCGAGCCTATGCACGATGAACTCGAAATGCTGCGTCCCACGCGCCGCGTGATCGAGCGCTTCTCCCGCCCCGTCCTCGATCGGGAGGGCCGCGCGTTCGGCTGGCTCGAACTCTACTCCGACGTCACCGGCGAACGGCAGATTCAATCGAAGATGCTGCAGACCGAGAAGATGGCCGCGCTCGGCCAGCTTGTTTCCGGCATCGCGCACGAGCTGAATAATCCGCTCACCGCCATCATGGGCTACGCGCAGCTTCTCCTCGTTCATGGACTCAATTCCGGCCAGCTTTCCGAGGCCAAGAAGGTCTACAGCGAAGCCGAGCGCGCCCGCCGCATCGTGAAGAACCTCCTCTATTTTGCGCGGGAGAACAAACCGGAGCGTTCGCGCGCGGACGTCAACGAGATCATCGAGCGCACGCTCGCTCTCCGTGGCTACGAACTGAAAGTCGAAAACATCGTGGTCGATTGCGACCTTGCCTCCGACCTGCCGCGCACCATGGCCGATCCCTACCAGCTTCAGCAGGTGATTCTTAATCTCGTCGTTAACGCCGAGCAGGCTCTCGTCGAGGGTCGCGGCCAGGGCCATGTCTGGATTCGCACCAGCCACCTCCGCCAGCGCGCCGGAGACCGCATCCTCATCGAAATCTCCGATGACGGCCCGGGTATCGCTCCTGAAATCGCCTCGCGGATTTTCGACCCATTCTTCACCACGAAGCCGCCGGGAGTCGGCACCGGCCTCGGCCTCTCCATCGTTTACGGAATCGTGCATCAGCACGGCGGGGAAATCACATTGGACAGCCAGCGCGGTCTCGGCGCCCGCTTCACCGTGGAACTCCCCGTCGTCGCTGTTCCCGCAACCGAGCGTCCCGTGACTGTCCTCCAGCCCGTCAGCGGCCCGGCAACCCGTCGCGGCCGCATCCTTGTCATTGAAGATGAGCCTACTGTCGCCCAGCTCATCGTTGACGTCCTTCGCGAAGAGGGCCATCAGGTCGAGGCCGTGCTCGACAGCACCGAGGGACTGACGCGCATCTCGCGCGCCTCCTTCGACCTCGTCATCTGCGACCTGCGCATGCCGCGCCTCGATGGACCCGCATTCTACGAGGCGCTCGTTCGCTCCGGCAGTCCCATGCAGAAGCGCATTCTTTTCATCACCGGCGATACCGTCGCAAAACGCACGCTCGATTTCCTCGAGCCGAATCGGCTCCCTTATCTTGCGAAGCCCTTTCTTGTCGAGGAGCTGAAGCTCGCCGTCAATCGCCTCCTCGAGATCCTGAGCAAGCGCAATGGAGGCAAGCACGCCGAGTCGCAGAAAGTGTCCACCCGCGAGGCAGGAGATTGAGGATGTTGGGAGCTGTCAGAAAAGCCATGGCCCCGAAAGAACAGACCCTTGTCGCGGGAATCCCGGACGGAGCGGTTCAACGCCGTCTCGCGCGCGATACTCGGCTCGGCGCTGTCACCTTCGCGCCGGATCTTGCCCGCTTGCGCGACCTGGTCCACCGCAATCATCCCCGGGTGATTCTGCTGGACGATCGCTTCGTCGCGCCGGACTCCCTCACGGAGGTGCTGTCGGAAATCGTTTCGGTTGCCCCTGTCGTCCTCGTTGCTCCCTATTCGGCGTACGTCGAGATCTCCGATCGCATCGCCGAGGGCCTCGTGGAGTTCGTACCGCGCGAAGGCGAATGGATTCAGTTGGCCGCGAGCCTCATAGAGCGCCGTCTCCGCTGGGCCGAAGGCGCCTGGAAGGAGCCCGAAGCTCTGCCTTTCGCCGTCGGCAGCCTGGGCGACATCTTCCGCCACGAGATCAATAATCCGCTCACCGGCATTCTCGGCAACGCCGAATTGATTCTCGCTCACAGCGACCGTTTGCCTGCCATTGACGTCCAGCGCATCCGCACCGTCGTCGAGCTTGCGGTTCGCCTCCGCGAAACCGTTCGCCGCCTCAGCAACGCCTTCGAAAATCGCCCCGGCCCGCCCAGGTCTGCCTGACTACGCTCCATCGCCCGGCGCCCCTGCTGACGAACTTTCTGCTAACCCTTCGCGTACAAAACGTCGAAGTAGCCAATGGTATCCGTGCGGCTCGCGGGGGCTCGCCCTGCGGCTGGCAGACGCCGCCACGTCGCCGCAGGTGTACGATAGTGGCAAGGTCCAGGGAGGGAAGCCGTGGGAAAACTCTGGCAGGACGTTCGATACGGCGCGCGTGTGCTCCTCAAGAATCCCGGATTCAGTGCGGTCGCGATTCTGTCTCTCGCGCTCGGCATCGGGGCGAATACGACCATCTTCACTGTCGTCAACGCCGTGCTCCTGAATCCGCTCCCGGTCAAAGACATTTCGCATCTCGTCGAAATCGATACTATTGACACGAAAACTCACGTCACGCAGGCCAATGACGCGAAGCTCGGCATCTCCTATCCCAACTGCCGCGACTATGCGAGCCAAAATCAGGTCTTCGACGGCGTCACCTGCTTCATACCTTTCCTGAACCTCACCTGGAGCGGCGGTGCTGAGCCCAAGCAAATTCAGGGCGAACTCGTCGGAGCCAATTACTTCGACGTCCTCGGCGTTCACCCCGCCGCCGGCCGCTTCTTCTTTCCCGGCGAGGACACCAAACCGAGCGGCAACAACGTCGTCGTCATCAGCTACAGCATGTGGGCAAACCGGTTTGGCTCGGATGCAACGCTTCTCGGCAAGACGCTCACCCTCAACGCGACGCCGTACACCGTCATAGGAGTTGCGCCACGGAGTTTCAAGGGCACCATCACCTTTGCGAACGCCGAGCAGGTCTGGATTCCGAATAGCATGTACCCGCAAATCCTCACGGGCTTCCTGCGCGATTGGTTCAATGACCGTCGCGCCCTCCTGTTGACGTCCGTCGCCCGCGTGAAGTCCGGCGTTAGTATTGCCGCCGCCGACGCTTCGCTCAAAACCGTCGCTACGCACCTCGCAAGCGAGTACCCCAAAGAGAATGCCGGCCGCAGCGTCACTCTGACTCCCCTCACCGATGCCGCTGTCGGCGCGAATCAGCACGACCAATTGGCGCTCGCCGGCGGCCTCATGATGAGCGTCGTCGGCCTCGTCCTTCTGATTGCCTGCGTCAATCTCGCAAATCTCCTCCTCGCGCAAGCCGCCCGCCGCGACAAAGAAATGAGCCTTCGCGCCGCTCTCGGCGCCAGCCGCGCCCGCATGCTCCGCCAGCTCATCACGGAGAGCATGCTCCTCGCGCTCGTCGGGGGCGCGCTCGGCCTGATCATCGCCTTTTGGGGACGCACCGCCCTTTGGTCTTTCCGGCCGCCGTTCATCCAGGACGCCGATATCAACCTCGCCCTCGATTCCCGCGTCCTGCTCTTCACCCTCGGCATCTCGATTCTCACGGGCGCGCTCTTTGGAATCGCGCCCGCCATCAAGGCTTCGCGCGCGGACCTGGTCGAAACTCTCAAGGTCGGCGGCCGCGGTAACGCGGTCGGCTGGCGCAGCAATCCGCTTCGCAGCGCCCTCGTCATTTCCGAGATCGCTCTTGCCATGGTCGCCCTGATCGGAGCCGGCCTTTTCGTTCGCAGCATGCAGAACGCGCAGCGCACCAATCTCGGCTTCGAATCTCGCAATCTCTTCGTCATGAATTTCGATCTCGGCGCGCTTCACTACGACGAAGGCCGCGGCCAGCAGTTTTTCCGCGACGCCATCGCCCGTGCCGAATCTTCGCCCGGTGTAGCCTCTGCCACCGTCGCCTCGAATGCGCCGCTTGGAGGCGGATTCGAGCGCACCACTTTTCCCGAAGGCCAGGATGAGACAACTGGCTACCGCGGCACGCTTACGGAGACCAACGACGTAATGCCGAATTACTTCGAAACCCTCCGCATTCCACTTATTTCCGGCCGCGCCTTCACCGATTCCGACCGCGCCACCACCGAGCCCGTCGCCGTCGTCAACCAGGCGATGGCCCGCCGCTTCTGGCCCAACGAGAACGCGCTCGGCAAGCGATTCCATTTCTTCGACGACCCGAAGCTCCGCGAAATCGTCGGGATCGTCCATGACACCGTCGTCGACAACATCGGCGAAGAGCCTCAGCCGGTCATCTACCTTCCGATGGCTCAGGACTACTCGCCGTTCGCCACCGCGCAGATTCGCACCTCGGGCAGCCCGGCGTCCGTCATTTCAACCGTGCGGTCAGAGATTCAATCCCTCGACCCGAGCCTCGCCATCACCGGAGTTCAGACCATCGACCAGGTTGTCAGCCAGGGCCTCTGGGCGCCTCGCATGGGAGCGGCTCTGCTCGCACTCTTCGGCGGGCTCGCGCTGGTGCTCGCCGTCGTCGGAGTCTACGGCGTCCTTTCCTATTCCGTGAACCAGCAGACGCACGAAATCGGCATTCGCATGGCCCTCGGCGCGCAACCCGCCACTGTCCTTTGGCTGGTTATAGGTCAGGGCCTGCGGCTCGCTGGCGCTGGCCTTGCGCTTGGATTCATCGGCGCGCTGCTGGCCATGAGGCTCCTCTCGAGCCTGCTCTTCGGTATCGGCGCGAACGACCCCATCACGTTTGCCGGCGTCTCGATCATCCTTGTCGCTGCCGCCGTGGTTGCGTGTTACATTCCTGCGCGTCGCGCCACGCGCGTCGACCCGATCATCGCGCTTCGGTACGAATAGCGCATCACTCGACGTGTCTCACGAATCTTTCGCAAGCCGCACGAACTGGAATCTCTCAAGCAATCGCCTCGCGCAGGCCCTCGCGCGCCACCGTGCTGCCGGAAAGCCTTTGCTGGACCTCACCACCTCGAATCCCACCGCCTGCGGATTCCGCTATGACGGCGACGCGATTCTTGCCGCCCTCTCGAATCCTGCATCGCTCGCGTACACCCCGGATCCGAAAGGCCTGGAACCCGCTCGCCGCGCCGTCGCCGCCTATTACGCCGAGCGCGATGCCGCCGTCGATCCCGCTCGCCTCATCCTCACCACCAGCACCAGCGAGGCCTATTCTTTCGTCTTTCGCCTCCTCTGCAATCCCGGTGACGAAATTCTCGTCCCGTCTCCCAGCTATCCGCTCTTCGATTTTCTCGCCGGCCTTCAAGACGTCTCGCTCGTTCGCTATCCGCTCGTCTACGACCACGGCTGGCAGATCGATTTTGACGCTCTCTCTCGCGCCGTCTCCCCTCGCACCCGCGCCATCATCGTCGTGCATCCGAATAATCCCACCGGCCATTTCTGCTCCGCGTCCGACGCGGCAAAATTGAACGACCTCTGCTCCCGCCGCCATCTCGCCCTCATCGCCGACGAAGTTTTCCTCGATTTCTCGCTCCTGGAGCCTCGCCCGCGCACGTTCGCCGCGAACGATTCCGCCCTCACCTTCACTCTCAGTGGCATCTCCAAAATATCCGGCCTGCCTCAAATGAAGCTCGCGTGGCTCGCCGTCTCCGGCCCCTCCGCCGCGCGCGACGCCGCCCTCGCGCGCCTCGAAGTCATCGCCGATACCTACCTCTCGATGAACGCCCCCATCCAGCATGCTGCAAGCGCCCTCATCGACCAGCGCCGCGCTTTCCTCCCGCAGCTCATGGACCGCGTCCGTCGCAACATCGCTGCGCTCGACCGCCTCCTCGCCTCGCAAACCCTCTGCTGCCGCCTCGAAATCCAGGGAGGCTGGTACGCGGTCTTACGCGTCCCCGCCACCCGCTCCGACGAGGATCTCGCCATCAGCCTTCTCGCCTCACGCAATGTCTACCTCCACCCCGGCCACTTCTACGATTTTCCTTCCGACGGTTACCTCGTCGTCAGCCTCATCACGCCCGAATCCGACTTCGCCCAGGGCATCGACTCGCTCTTGCGCTCTTTCTGACCCTCTCGCCGGTGCCCGGCGCGCCGCTATTTACATCGGGCCTCAGTTTCCCTACCATGAGCGGGGCTTTGGTGCCGCGCCTGGGCGCTTTCGTCTCCCGGCACCGGAAAGCCGCGCGAAAATTCATGCCACGTTCTCCCCGTCTCATTGTGATTGAGCCCAACGGCACGCGCCGCGAAGTGCAGATCACTGCCTTCCCGTTCCGCATTGGCCGCCAGGTCGGCAACGAACTCACCTTGCGCGATAGCCGCATTAGCCGCCAGCAGGCGCAAATCCTCTCCGAAAACGGCGCGCTTTTTCTCGAGGACATGGGCAGCCGCCACGGCACCTTCGTCAACGGCGAAAAAGTCGTCCACTACGAGCTGAAGCCCAAGGACAAGATCGATTTCGGCATGCCCGATTCCTACAAACTCCTCTTCATCGGCGAGGGCGCTACCATCGAGGAGCTTGTCGAGCGCGTCGAAGCCCCTGCTCCCACGCAGTCCGGCTCGCGCGAGCTCTATCACCTCGGCGTGCTGCTCGAAGTGGCCCGCACCCTCGGCACCGGTCTTTCGCTCGAAGACGTTCTGACCGCCGTTGTCGACGCCTCCATCCAGGTCACGCGCACCGAGCGAGGCGTTCTTCTCCTCGCGAATCCCGGCGGCGAATTGCAGATGATCGTCGCGCGCGACGCCCAGCACGGAACCCTTCGCCCCGATCAGTTGCAGGTTTCGCAGAGCGTCGTGAAGCGTGTCGCCACGTCCCGCCGCGAACTCATCGTCACGGATACCGGCGCGGAAGGTGGAATGGGCGCGCAGGAAAGCGTCGCTCGCCTCGAGCTCCACACTATCGTCGCGATCCCCATCGACAAGCTTCCCGTCATCGAAACTCTCGATGCGACCATTTCCACGCGCCAGGGCGAGCTCCTCGGCGTTCTCTATCTCGATAGCCACGCGCCCTCCAGCGCCTTCACTGACCTCGACCGCGAAGTTCTTCGCACGCTCGCTCGTGAAGCCGCCACCGTCGTCGAGAACGCGCGCCTCTTCGCCGCCTCGCGCGCGAAGGCCCGGCTCGACCACGAAATCGAAATCGCCAGCCAGATTCAGCACCAGCTTCTGCCCAAGAGCTTGCCGAACCTGCCGGACGTTGCCGTGGCCGGCTCGACTCTGTCGTGCCACTCGGTCGGCGGCGATTGCTTTGACGTCATCGAACTCGGCGGCGGCCGCCACGGCTTCTTCGTCGGCGACGTATCGGGGAAGGGAATTTCCGCCGCGCTGCTTGCCACTCTTCTCCAGGGCGTCTTCTTCACCACCGCCGCCATGGACATTTCGCTTTCCGGCGTCTTCTCTCGCGTCAATCAGTATCTCTGCGAGCGCAGTGGCGAAGATCGCTACGCCACCGTCTTCTATGGGATTCTCGATAAGCTGGGCCGCTTCGAATACATCAACGCGGGCCACGTGCCGCCTCTCGTCCGCAAGAAGTCCGGCGCGCTCGAAGGATTGGGCTCGGCGAATTTTCCGGTGGGGATGTTCGCGGAAGCGGAGTACCAGAGCGCGCGCGTGAATCTCGATCCCGGCGATTTCCTGGTGATTTACACGGACGGGGTTTCCGAAGCGTCGAACACGGAGAATGACTTCTTCGAGGAATCGCGGCTGCGCCAAATCCTCGAGTCGTTCGCGGGCACCACGGTCGAGGAACTGGCCCAAGCAGTCCGCGACGGAGTCAAGACCTTCACCCAGGGTGCCCCGCAGTCCGACGACATCACGATCCTCGCCATCCAATACAAAGGCAACTCCTGACCCTTCGGCCGCGCAGGGAGCCGGAACTTTGATTTGGAATGAAGCGTAGCGCCGTGGCCTTCAGCGCGGCACTCGCCAATCCGCGAGTAGTGTTTGTCATCCCGACCGAAGTCCCGCACATTTTCTCTTCCCGCGCGCAGCGCGGGCGCGGGACGGAGCGGAGGGACCCCTCTTCAAAACTGTCGGCAAAGAGTCTTAGCCGAATCGGGCTGCGCCAACCACGTTCTCTCGTCGTGCGTCGGCACGGCCATTTTGGAGTGCGGTAGCTTGCTACCGCTTTCGCGCCAAGCGCTCGTCCGAGGAGATCTCTCTCCGACGGAGCTTGCTCCGTCGGCCTCCACTTCGCCGCCCAGGCCCTGTTTTTCCTTTGAAATTTCACAGGGCTTGGTTGATTTCCTCACGCAAAGGCGCGCCGCTGCCCATTTTCTCGGCACGACCTGCGATCTTTGTCATCCCGAGCGGAGCGTCCCGACACTTTGTCCCGCGAAAATCGCGTCTTTTCGATTTTCGCGTCGGGACGCGCAGTCGAGGGATCTCTCTTCCAGCCTCTCGAAAACCGAGGATCTCAACAGAGTCATCTGAAATTTGAAATTTCAAATCGGACTGGCGGGCCTTCTCTCCGCCATCCCTCACGCGTAATCGAACAGCGTCATAAACCCAAAATCCATGTGCAGTTGCTGGTGGCAGTGAAAAAGCGTCATCCCCGGATTGTCCGCCACAAAATCCACTTCCGCTTCCTGGTAGCCTCCCAGCATCAGCACATCCTTCATCACGCCCGCCGTCGGCTGCCCCGCCACGCTCGTCACTTCGAAGCTGTGCCGGTGCAGATGAATCGGATGAATGTCGTCGCTCGCGTTCCGCATGCGGATTCGATACCGCTTGCCTGCGTGCAGATGGAATGACGCCGGAACCATATTCTCCGTCATCGGATACGCCGCGCCGTTGATCGTCCACCGGTTGAACCCTTCTTCCGCCGCGTTGTCCTTCGCAAACGTCATCTCGATGGTTTCATCCGGCGCCGCCGCCCTCGCGCCCGGCTTTCCAAACCGCGCATAGCTCCAACGGAACGCCGGCGGCGCAATCCACTGCGCCTTCCCCGCCGCTCCTGCATACTCCAACACGATTCCCATTCCGTGCCGGCGGTCGTCGTTATCCAAATCGCCCAGAATCCACACGCCCGGATGGTTCATCTCCACCACCGCCGAAATTCGTTCCGCGGTCCCCAGCCACAGCACCGGCACGCGCGCCGGATTCGGCACTGGATTCCCATCGAGCGCCACCACCTCGAACGAATGTCCCGGCAGCGCGAGGCTCCGAATCTCCGTCGCGCTTCCGTTCAGGATGTGCAGCATCACGCGCTCGCCGCGCTTCACGCGAATCGGCTCGCCGTGTCCCAGCATTCGCCCGTTGATCGTGAACGACTCGTAGCCCACCTCGTACCCGTGCGGCATCCCTTTCGCCAGCGACGCCTTCATCGCCGCCTCGCCCCTCGCTTCCAGTTCCTTGTCGGGCGCCTTCGGCGAAAGGAAATCCTGCGCCATGTCGCCGCCGCGGCTGAATGTCGGCTCGAACTCTTTCATCACCAGAAAAACTTCACGATCGTATCGTCCCGGCTCCTGCTTCGGCTCGATGTACACCGGGCCCGCCTGCCCGCTGTACGTTCCCGCATACAGGTTCGCGCCTGCGCGATTGTGTGTGTGATAGAAGCGCAGTCCCGCCGGATTCGGCGTGAACGTGATTCGCCGCTTCCCGTGCGCTGGCACCCACGGCGTGCCTTCTTCCGACGCTCCATCCACATCCACCGGCACCTTCTGTCCGTGCCAGTGAAGCTGTTCCGGCGTGTCCGTTTCGTTGAAGATCTCTACGGTCACGGGCCGCCCCTCTTTGAACCGAAGCAGCGGACCCGGAAACTGCCCGTTATAGGTTGTCGTGGAGATGATTCGATTCGGCGCGATTTCGATCGGCGCCGTCCGTATATGGATCGCGTAATCCGCGGCAGCCTCGTCGCGAACCCGCTCCGCCGCACTCAGCGTCGCAATCGGCTCGAGCCCCGGCAACCCCAGCGCCGCGCCCGCGACGCTCGCGCCCGCCAGCACCCCCGCCCCGCCCAGAAACTCCCGCCGCGAAACCCCCCGCCCGTTCATTCCCCCCCACTTTACTCCCCCCGCTACTCTTGAGGACTGTCAGCGGAGGGACCTCTCTTCAAAACTGTCGGCAAAGAATCCTAGCCGAATCGGGCTGCGCCCACCACGTTCTCTCGTCGCGCGTCGGCACGGCCATTTTGGAGTGCGGTAGCTTGCTACCGCTTTCGCGACTAAGCGCTCGTCCGAGGAGATCTCTCTCCGACGGAGCTTGCTCCGTCGGCCACCGCCGTTCGGCCTCACCCCTTTTTCCATTTTCTCTTTTCCCTTTTCCATTTCCGGCCGCCCTGGATAATCCACGATAATCGCTCGTCCATCTGTCAGCGCCTTGATCGAATGCGGCACGTTCGGCAGGACGATCGTAGCGGTGCCCGCCCGCGACACCTGCGCCACTCCATCCACCGTCACTTCGAGTTCACCCTCGATCACCTGCCACACCTCTTCCTCGGGATGAAAGTGCTCGTGAATCGACGCTCCCTTCACGAAGTCGTAGTATGCGAACGTCATGTTCGGCGAATGAAAGTACCGCCCGAACCATCCCGGCAATCGCTCGATCACCTCGAGCTTCTTCGTATCAACGAATGTCATCTTCCTCTCCGCGCTCATCTTACACCCACCCTCCGGCCCCGGTGCGGCCCTCGGCACCACCATCTTGGAGTGCGGTAGCTTGCTACCGCTTTCGTGGCAACTGCTCGTTGGAGAAAATCCCCTTCCGACGGAGCTTGCTCCGTCGGCCTCCGCTTCGCGCCCAGGCCTTGTTTTTCCCTTGAAATTTCAAATGGCTTTGTTGATTTCCTCACGCAAAGGTGCGCCGCTGCCCATTTTCTCGGCACGACCTCTGAACTTTGTCATCCCGAGCGGAGCGTCCCGACGCTTTTTCCCGCGAAAATCGCGTCTTTTCGATTTTCGCGTCGGGACGCGCAGTCGAGGGATCTCTCTTCCAGCCTCTCGAAAACCGAGGATCTCAACAGAGCCATTTCAAATCTTCAAATTTGAGATTCGCCTTTGCCTTATGACGTGGAAAACCATCACGGGTCACGAAACTTCGCCCATTCCATCGTCGTACCCCTTATAGAGGGCTCCGTTCGTGCGCTGGCGCGTCCACGTTCTCGGGTTGCTCCTGGGTCTTGTCATCTGCGCGCCGGGTGTCGCCGCCCTGCTTGGCGAAGTCATCGGCCCCGGAGTGCTCCATCCCATCAAGCTCAATCGCCCTCGCCTGGAGCAGACCTCCGAGATGCTCGCCCGCACCGGCGCGACGAAGGAAGACTTCACCGTTCGCGCCCCCGGGGTCGTCGAACTCCGCGGCTGGAAGGTCCGTCCGCCTTCTCCGACCGGCGATTGGGTTCTTCTATTCCACGGCGTCTCCGACAATCGCACCGGCACGCTCGGTCCCGCCGAATTTCTTCTGCGCCATGGCTACAGCGTTGTGATGATGGATTCGCGCGCTCACGGCGAGAGCGGCGGAGACATGGTCACCTATGGCTGGAAGGAACGGTACGACACAGTCGCCATCACGAACGCCCTCTTTGCCGGCGAGCATGTCCGGCATCTCTTCGCCCTCGGTGTTTCGATGGGCGCCGCAGTCGCGCTCCAGTCGGCTGCTGTCGAGCCGTGCATCGAGGCGGTCGTCGCGGAAAGTCCCTTCGCGAATTTTCGCGAAGTCAGCTACGACTATGCAGGCATGGGAATTTCACCCTGGCTCGGCAAGACCATCTTTCGCCCCGCCGTCACGGTCGCCCTGCACACAGTCCAGCGCGAAGGCGGCTTTAATCCAGATGACGTCTCGCCCGAAAAGGCCGTCGCTGCTCGGCCCTTCCCGGTGCTCCTAGTCTGCGGCACATGGGACCACCGGATCCCATGCCGTCACGCCGAGCGCATCTACCGCGCCGCCATCGGCCCCAAGGAGCTCTGGATCGTCCCACGTTCCGGCCACGCCGCCGCCCTCGGCCGCGCCCCCGCCGAATACGAGCGCCGCGTCATCGCCTTCTTCGCCCGCGCCGCGAACGGAGCGCAGCCTCAACTCTAACTCCCGCGTCCTCAATAGTTTGCGAATAGTTTGCGCCCAGCGCGCCAAGCGATTCCCGGCCGATTCCTAAGTCCCTCCGTAACAGCAACTTACAAGGTGGGATTGACGTCCATGTTATAATAGTATTATTGATATTCGGGAGGTGCCGAGTGCTCCATCGCGGCAGCCGTCCCAGCCTCAAGGGACGGTGCCCAAGCAAGCCTCTCCCACCCGCCTATGATTTTTTTAATCGCGAATATGGGATATTAGAACCCCTCGTAAGTCATAGAAAACAAAGGATCGGCACTCCGTCTAATCGCCAAAAAACGCGATTTCGCACCTTCGCCAATTTTTCGCGGTTCCCAAAAATGGAATCCTCGGCCCGGCCCTTACGAGCCCGTCGACGAATAGTGCCTAGTCCCGAAATTCCACAGCGAAATCGCCAGCGTCAGGAAGACCACCGCCACCACCGGCACGAATTTCACGTACTCCGGTGTCACCGCCCGCCCCAGCAGCCGCACGCTGGGATAGAACGACGCCAGCCCGAAAGGAATGATCCAGCAGAGGAAAAATTGCACCGCGCCGCTGTAAATCGAAAGCGGATAGCGCCCGAACGCAATCACGTTCCACACCGGCGGGTGCACGCCGATGCGGTCTTCGAACCAGAACGACACGGTGCTCAGAATCAGAAAAATCGAAACGTAAATCACGGCCGCGCACGTGCCGAAGAAAAGCAGCATCGCAGCCTTCTCCGGCGTCCACGCCACGTGCAGCCGCCTCGTCGCCCACCACATGCAGAACGTTCCGGTAGCCACCTCTTGAAACGATTCGATTCGGAAAGTTTCGAACAGCACCTGGAAAAGCGACGAAACCGGCCGCAGCAGCACGCGGTCGAACTTGCCTTCGATGATGTAGTTGTTCCCGAAATCGTAGAGGTTCAGGCTCACCACGTTGAAGATTCCGTAGGGAATCAGCGAGAAGCCGTAAAGGAAAATCACTTCTTCGAATCGCCAGCCCTTCAGTTGGCTGGCCTTCTGAAACAGGATGATCACGAACCCGAGCGAGAAGATCGTCGCCGCGAAACTCGTCCCCAGGCTGATGAAAAAATCCCCGCGGTAGCTGATCCGCACCTTCGCGTACTGCGAAAAATAGTCCGCCAGGAGCAGCAGATGCCGACGCGCGGCCGCCACGAGCACGCTCGCTCCCGAACGCTCCTCCGCCACGCTTCCCGCCGCTGCGCTTCCCGCCATGCGAAAAGTCTAGCCTCCGTGAATCGTGATTTTTCTCGACGCGCGATTCCACCACAGATGCGCGAGCGCCAGCAGCGCGATTACCCACAGCCACTGAATTCCCAGCGCGCGCAGCGCGTGCGCCCGGTCGAGCTTGCCGAGATAAATCTGCAGCGGCGTATAGGCGATGTGCTCGAACGGCAGCCAAGCCATCACCTTCTGCAAGCTGCCCGGGAAAAAGCTGATCGGGATCAACAACCCCGAAAGCAGCTCGATCAGCCAGTACTTCGCGCGAATCAGCGCCAGAATCGACTTCAGCGGAATCGCACACGTGCCGATCATGAAATTGATCGCGCTCATCAGGAAAAAGCTCCCGATCACGCCCACGATGAAGAAAAGAAAATTCTCGCGCGACGCCGGCCCCAGAATCGGGAACACCAGCGCCACGATCACCGCCGTCGGCAGCGTCAGCAAGCCCAGCCGGAACGCCGATTCGCCCATCGCCCGCGAAATCCACATCCACTGGATCGATACCGGCTTGATGAAATCCATCGCGATCTTGCCTTCAATCACCTCGTACGCCATTTCCTGGTCGATCGTGTTCCAGTAGAACGACCGGATGATCCAGCCCACGCTGACGTACGTGATGATCTGCTCCAGGTTGTATCCCGCCAGCGACGACGCCGACCGGAACACCGCCGTCCAGATGAAGTAGTACACGGTGACGTTCAGGAAGTACGTGATGATGCCGGTGAAATAACGCAGCCGGAACGCGAGGATGTTGACGAACCCAACCCGCGAAAACTCGATGTATGGCGCGAGCGCTTCCATGATTCTTCCGTCTTATCTGACGCACCACATGCTAACACGTCACCACGCGGCGCGCCGGACCGGGCGCTCCGGGCACACTTTCAGCGCAGAAACTTGAGAAAGGAGAAAGCTTCCGAACTACTCGCTCTGCTGGCCTTGAATGGTTTTCAGGTGGTGCTTCGGGAAATGCGAAAGGACTCCCGCTGTGAAGGTGCACAGCTTCGCTCCCGACGGCGCATAGACGGAGATCACCAGTTGATTCGTCAGCGGAATCCCCTGCGACGGCACCTGAATCGCGAAGCGCGTCGGGATCTGGTCGTTGACCCGCGACTTGTCGCTCGAGTTGGTCTTGATCACCGACCAGTTCTGGACAGGCTGCACCCCGTCTCGGTTCTTCCACACGGCCGTAAACTTCAGCCCCTGGATGAACTCATTCACCGTCCGCGGCGAGGAACCGTTGCCGGGCTGCACGAAGTTCACAGGGCCCGTCGGGGACCCGTTGGGGCACGGCGTGATGCTGCCCGCGAGCGCGACCGCGATTTTCGAGGGAAACTCGCGGATAGGCTGCTTATCCTTGCGGAATTCCACGCGCTTGCCTTCGCCGATGCGCTCCAATCCTTCGAAGAAGTCGCCGGCCGAAAGCGCGCCGGAAAGATTGCCGCAGTAGTTGTCGGCCTTGATCGGCTGGGGGGCCACAGGGACGAACATCTCGAATTGGGTCCTCTTCTTGGGGGCGGCGTAGAGCGAGGAACCGGCCAGAAGGACGGCCACTGGCAAGGCAAAGGCCCATTTTCTTCCGAATTCGACTTTCATGCGCTGACCTCCAGTAGAGCCTGCCCGGCGTATATGCGCTTGATGATCTCTTCGATCGGCTCGTCCTCGATCAGCAGATCGCGGACTTCGACAGCCGCCAGAATCTGCCTAATCAGGTCGGCAGTAGCGATCTTGAGGCGGTCGAAGCGGATGCGATACGTCAACTCATCCACCTGCTCGAGTTCGAGGCCATCGCGCGAAAACGCGCCGACGCCGCTGGTCTGTTCGCGATCTTTAAGCGCGAACTTGATTTGCTTCGTGCGGAGAAGTTTCTGTTTGAGGTGCGCTAGAGGGCCGTCGTAGAGCACCTTGCCATGATCGATGATCATAATGCGCCGACACAGCTCTTCTATATCGTCTAAGTCATGTGTTGTCAAGAGGATAGTGGTATGGAACTCGCGATTGATGGCCCGCAGGAAGTGGCGGATATGATCCTTCGCCACCACGTCCAGGCCGATTGTGGGCTCGTCGAGAAACAGCAGCGGCGGATTGTGCAGCAGCGCCGCCGCCAGGTCGCACCGCATCCGTTCGCCCAGCGAAAGCTTTCGCACCGGCGTATGGAGGTAATCCCGGATGCCCAGGATCTCATCGAAGCGCTCCATCCGCGCGTCGAAATCGCGCTGGGAGACGTCGTAGATTCGCCGGAGCAGCTTGAACGACTCGACCACGGCAATATCCCACCAGAGCTGGGTCCGCTGGCCGAACACCACGCCGATGGTCTTCACGTATTGCCGGCGTTGGCGGTGGGGAACATAGCCGTTCACCCTGATTTCCCCGCTGCTCGGCACCAGAATCCCGGTAAGCATCTTGATGCTGGTCGATTTTCCGGCGCCGTTCGGCCCGATGTAGCCGACCATCTCACCGCGGTCGATCGAAAAGCTGACGTGGTCGACGGCCGCCAGCGTGCGGTAGTCGCGAACGAAGAGATTCTGAATCGAGCCCCAGACGCCTTCGCGGCGCTTGAATGTGCGGAACTCCTTGCAGAGGTCGTGGACGTAAATCAGCGAATCAGCGCTCATGGATATGGAAGTTCTAATTCTAGCATTGCTGCGGCGAAGCGATGTCAACGCGAAGCTGTATCGCCGCCAGGTATTAGACGGGCCAAACCGGCCGGCAGAGCCGACTTTTTGCGCCCCTCCGAGGGCTCACACCCGGAACAGAACATCCTCGCGGTTGAACATGCGCACCGCCGCCGAAATCGCGATTCCGGCATAGAGGCACGTCATCCCAAACACGGCCGCCATCAGGCCCCAATGATACGTTCCGCCAATCACTTCCTTGCTCACGAGGCTCGTGTTGAGAATCGGGATCAGGGCGGTTTTCCAATTCAGCTCGACGCCCGGCATCACGCCAATCACCGCCGGCATGATCACCACGAAGATGAGCGGCGACACATAGGTCTGCGCTTCGCGATAACTCTTGGCCAGCAGCGCGACCGCCAGCAGAACCGCCGCAAACAGGACGGCGAGCGGCAGAAGCAGCAGGACCACCGCGACAACAGCCGAGGGATCGATGGTCATCTGGATGTGAGACCCGCTCAGGAAGGAGCGCTTGGACCACGCGAACGAGGCTCCCATGGAAATCAGCGAAAGAATCGACGTGACCACAGACGCGAGCACGACCATCAGAAATTTTCCGATCACCAAATCGGTTCGGGAGACTGGACTCGAGAGAATGGTTTCCATTGTCCCGCGCTCCTTTTCGCCCGCGGTCAAGTCCATCGCCGGATACATCGCTCCCGTAAAGCTCAGGATGATGATCATGTACGGAATCCAGCCGCCGAAGATCGCCGCTCCCACCTTCGAAGGAGGAGCCACGTTGGCTGTCTTCACCGTGAAAGGCTCGAGCAACGCCGGCGAGAGGCCTCGTGCCGTGAGCGCTTCGCGCGCGATGCGCACGCGGTAATCGTCGAAGAATTTCTGCAAGCGTTCCTTCGCCATCTCCGACTTCATGTCGTCTTCGAAATAATCGATGGAAACGAGCGCGGAGTTTCCGGCGGCGATGGAAGCCTGGAAGCCGTCCGGGATTCGCACGAGAGCGCGAATCTTCTTGTCGGAAACTTCCTGCTCGGCGTCCGCTTCGTACGGAACCACTTGAATATCCGCAGCGGAACGAAGCGCGTCGAGCACCTTCGGCGAGTCGCTGCCGCCCTGCACCATGATCGTCGATGCTTCCTTGTTCGCCTGGCCCGCGAACCGGGAGGCCGCCCATCCCACCACGAGAAAGAGCAGCGGGAACGCCACTACCGGAATGATGATCATGGAGCGGATGGTGCGCTTGTCGCGCAGCATGTCTCGCAATTCCTTCCGGAAGACCACGAGCGCATTATGAATGTTCATCGTTCAGTCTCCGGAAACGGCCACGAAGATGTCTTCGAGGCTCGTCTTGCGATATTGCGAGCGAAGGTCGTCGAGGCGGCCTTCGGCGCAGAGGCGGCCCGAATGAATGATTCCGATGCGATCACACAGCTTTTCCGCCTCGCTCATAACGTGCGTCGAGAAGATGACGGTCTTGCCGCGGTCGCGGCACTGGCCGATGAAATCGGTGATGGCGCGCGCGCTCATCACGTCGAGGCCGTTCGTCGGCTCGTCGAAAATCATCACCGGCGGATCGTGCACCAGGGTGCGCGCGATCGATACTTTCTGCTTCATGCCGGTGGAAAGTTTGGCGCAGCGGCGGTCGCGAAAGCTCTCCATGTCGAGCGCCTTGAAAATTTCGTCCATGCGGCGCGAAATCGTGGCGTCATCGAGGCCCTGCAGGCGCCCAAAATATTGAACGGTTTCCTCGGCGGTGAGCCGGTCATACAGCGCGGTGGCAGTGGAAAGGAAACCGATGTGCGCGCGAACCTTCGCGGGCTCGCGAATCACATCGAAGCCGGCGACGATAGCCGTGCCGGACGTGGGCGCAAGGATCGTAGCCAGCATCCGCAGCGTGGTCGTCTTACCCGCGCCGTTCGCGCCGAGCAGGCCGTAGATTTCGCCGGGACTGCAATGAAAGCTGACCGAGTCCACCGCGCGCACTTCGCCGCGCTTCTTATCGTTGAAAACCTTCCCAAGCTGCTGCGCCTCGATCATTCCCAAGCTCCACGGCAAACGTCCGCCCTGCGGGGACAAGAGAGGGGCCGCCCCCGCCATGCCTGCTCGATACTACGAAAGGCGAGGCGACAAGATTACACGGAAATCAGAATTGAGGCACGGAATCGCTGGCGGCATTCCGCCCGCCGCGCGAGGCTATTCGCCCATCACTTTGGCGATGATGCGCTTCGGCCGGAGCCCGTCCAATTCGACGTAAAGAACGAACTGCCAAGGCCCGAGGTCGAGCCGCCCTTCAGTGAAGGGAACAACAACCTGATGGTGAAGCAGGAGACTCTGGAAGTGAGCCGACGAGTTGCTCTCGAACCGGCCTTTGTGCTTATAGTCGTCGCTGACCGGCGCCAGCCGATTCAGCCAGGCATCGAGGTCCTCGAGCAAGTCCGGCTCTTCGTCGTTGACGATGACCGCGGAATTCGAGTGAAGGGAAGTAACCACGATGATGCCGTCGCGAAAGCCGCTCTTTTCCATCGCCGCCTTCAACTGCGCCGTGATGTTGAACACCTCGCGGGCCTTCGTCGATTGAATCGTGATTTGCTCGTTGTAGATTTTCGTCGGCGACTCCACCGGCGGCAAATTGTACCGAAAATTTTCGCGGTTCTGCAAAGGCGCAGGCCCGTGGAACCGGCGAAACGCCTGCACCGTTGATGCGAGGAAGGGCATCGAAAGGCCATGGACCTACAACTCGAATCGAAAAAGGCATTGGTGACGGGCTCGACGGCGGGCATCGGCTTCGCAATCGCGAAGGCGCTGGCGAGGGAGGGCGCGTCGGTGATCGTCAACGGGCGGACCGGGGCGCGTGTGGAGAAGGCTCTCGCGAGCCTGCGCGAAAGCGGTGTGCGAGGAAATCTCTCCGGGCTCGCGGCCGATCTCGGGACTGCGGCCGGAGCGAAGGAAGCCGTGCAGAAATTTCCGGACGTGGACATCCTGGTGAACAACCTGGGAATTTTCGAAGCGAAGCCGTTCGAGCAAATCACGGACGAAGACTGGATGCGGTTCTTCGAGGTCAACGTGATGAGCGGCGTGCGGCTGAGCCGCCATTATCTTCCGCGCATGATCGAGCGCGGCTGGGGTCGAATTGTCTTTATATCGAGCGAATCGGCGCTGCAGATTCCGGCGGAAATGATCCACTACGGCATGACGAAAACGGCGCAGCTCGCCGTTTCGCGCGGGCTTGCGGAGATCACAGCCGGCACGAATGTCACCGTGAACGCGATACTCCCCGGCCCAACGGCGTCCGAAGGCGTGACGGATTATCTCGACAGCGTCGCCGCTATGAAGAAGATTGACCGCGCGAAAATCGAGCGCGAGTTCGTGCCGAATCTGCGGCCCACGTCGCTGCTCCGGCGGCTTGCGGAACCGGACGAAGTGGCGGCAATGGTGGCGTTCGTCTGCAGCCCGCTCTCTTCCGCAACCAATGGCGCAGCGCTGCGAGTGGACGGCGGAGTGGTTCGCGCAATCGCGTGAGGCAAGCTCGACGCAGACAAGTGAGGCTCAGCCTTTATGGCAGGCCGGGCAGTGCTTGGCTTCGTAGTTTTCCATCGTGACTTCGAACATGTTGTTGCAGCCGATGCAGACGCGATGGATTTTCGGCGGCGGATTCTGGCCCGGCTTGGTTGGAGGAGGCTCGTGGTGAGTCTGGTTCGCTTCCGTCATGGCTGGATTCTAGCACGGCGCGCGAAATGGGGAAGGGGGTTACGCGGCTTGTCCTTTCGCAAGCAGTTCGCGCACGCGAGAGACGATTTCTTCGATGCGGACGGGGCGGTAGAGAACGGTTCCCTGAATCTTTGCGGCTCCGGGTTCACCCGGGCTGGCGGCGGGAAACGGAATCTTTTCCGTGCGTGAGGCGATCAAAATAGAAGGGACGCGCGCAATGAGGTCTCGAATCGCTGGATCGGAAATGAGGCTCGGGATCAGTTCGGCGACGACGACCGCGGGGACCTGGCCTTCGGCGAGCGCGCGGCCTGCGTCTTCGGGGGAATCCATTCCGAGCGCCACAATTCCAAGCTCACGAAGCTCGGCGCGCACTGCCATGCGCAGGGTCCAGTCGCGCGCAAGTACGAATACAACTGGCATCCTCAATCGCCAGTATAGCATCCCCCTTGTACACGTTGCGGCACCGGCAAGTGATTGCGCACGCGAGGCTTGAGAGGGTCTGTTACAATTCGCTGATTCAGGGGCGGCCGGCGTAAGGCGTGGTCTGGCATGGCAAAAGGCAGAAAAAAATGGGCAATTTTGAGCCTGGTGGCCGGGCTCGGGCTCGTGGTGTTGCTCGTGCTGGCATCGCGGGGCCAAGCGCCATCGCTCACCATCGTGAAGATCTCTCGGGCGGACCTGAACGCGGTGGTAACCAGCAACGGCAAAGTTGAACCGATTTCGCCCACAGTGGCGCGCGCCGGATTCCCCACGTTCGTCGATCACGTATACGCGACGGAAGGGCAGGCGGTCCATCGCGGCGAACTGATCCTGACGCTGGACGCAGCGGACGTGAAGAGCCAGTTGGCGCAGATGCAGGCGCAGTTGCTGACGGCGCAAGCCGACTTGCGCAACGCGAAGGCGGGCGGACCGCCCGCGCAAATGGCCGAACTCGACGGCGATATTCAGCAGGCCACGGTGGAAGTGCAGAATCTGGAGCGAACGCAAAAGGCCCTGAAAGATCTGGTGGCGAAGCAAGCGGCCACGCAGGACGAACTGGCGCAGAACGAAGCCGACCTGACGAAGGCGCAAGCAAAACTCGAGGCGCTGGATCAGAAGAAGCGCGCAATGACCGAAACGGCGGGAGTGAGCGCCGAGGACGCGCAGTTGCGCATCAGCCAGGCGCAGGATCAAGTGCGAGCGCTGCGAGAGAAGGTGAAGTCGGCGACGGTAATCGCGCCGATGGACGGCACGCTGTATTCGCTTCCGGTGCGCGTGGGCGATTACGTCCAGGTGGGCCAGATGCTGGCGCAGATGGCGGATTTGAGGCACGTGCGCGTGCGCGCGTTCGTGGATGAGCCGGACCTCGGATGGCTAGGGACCGGCCAGAGCGTCGATGTGACGTGGGACGCGAAGCCGGGCCAGACCTGGACCGGCGAGACCGAGCAGATTCCGAAGCAGGTGGTGGCGCGCGAGAGCCGCAGCGTTGGCGAGGTGCTGTGCTCCGTGGACAACAGCAACCGCGAATTGCTGCCCAACGTAAATGTGGAAGTCCGAATCAACGTGCGCGAGCGCAAGGATGCGGTGGTGGTGCCCCGCGCGGCGGTCCGTTACGACAAGGGACAACATTACGTATTCCTGTTTGACGGCAGCCGCATACACCGCCAGGATATTTCTGTGGGGATTGCGAGCGCGACAAACTACGAAGTGCTTTCGGGCCTGAAGGTGGACGACCGCGTTGCGCTGCCCGGCGACCTGACGCTGCGCAACGGCATGGACGTCCGTGCCGCGGAGGAAAATTGAGGATCCCGCGGCGGAAGTTTGTCTGGGTGTTCGCCGTGCTGGTCTTCGCGCTGGCGGGAGCGCGCATCGAGCCGGCCCGGGCGGCCGGCGCGGCTGCCGACGTCGCGGCGATGATGCAGGCCGCGCAGCATCAGTTCGGCAGCGGAAATTACTCGGGCGCAATTGCAACCCTCCAGATGGTCATCTCCCAGAATCCGCTGAGCGGCGAAGCATTCTACTGGCTGGGGCGCTGCTACTACGAAATCCGCGATTTCGACCACGCCATCATGCACGCCGAGAAGTCGGTGGCGCTCGATCCGAAGAATTCCGTCTACCAGGACTGGCTGGGCCGCGCCTACGGCGGCAAAGCCGAGCGCGACAAAAGTTTCTTCATGGCGCGCAAGGTGAAGAAGCAATTCGAGCAGGCCGTGCAACTGGACCCATCGAACGTGACCGCGCGGAGGGATCTTGCCGAGTTCTGCATGCAGGCGCCGTGGATCGTGGGAGGAAGCACGCAGGAAGCGCAGACGCAAGTAAGCGCCATTGCTGCGATCGATCCGATACAGGGGCATCTGGCGCGGGCGGCGTTCGACCAGGAAGCGCTGAAGCGATTCGACCTGGCGGAGGGGGAATACCGCGAAATGCTTGTCGCGAAGCCCACGACGCCGGATCCTTATTTCGAAGCGGCCGGCTTCTTCCGCACGCAAGGCAAATTCGGTGACATGGACGCGACAATTGACGCAGCCGAAAAGGTGAGCGCGAACGATCCGCGCCTGGCGTTTTATCGCGGCGTAGGATTGGTGGCGGCGGGCAAAGATCTGTCGCGCGCCGACGAATACCTGAAGGCATACATTGCCAGCACGCCGGACCGAAGCGATTGGCCCTCGCACGCGGGCGCGCGCGAGTGGCTCGGCAAACTCTACGAGGCGCAAGGCAAGCGAGCGGAAGCCGCGGAGCAGTACCGCGCCGCGTTGCGGCTCGATCCCGGACGCAAGGAAGCGCAAGCTCGCCTCGCCAAACTTGAAAACGGCTCGCGGTAGGGCGCGAACCTTTTAGAACCACCGGCCCGAAACACAGCATCCAACTCCGTAAGTGAAGTGATGAACACCACCTCCGCATTCTGGAATGAGACTTTGCAGCTCGCGCTCCAAGCGCTGCGGGCGAACAAAGTTCGCGCCATGCTGACGATGCTCGGCGTGATTATCGGCAGCGCGTGCATCGTGCTGGTGGTCACCGTCGGCCTGGCGGGCAAGCGCTACATCATTTCCGAGATCGAAGGCGTAGGTTCGAATCTGGTCCTCGCGGAGGCCCTCAATCCCGGCGGCTCACAGAGCGTGGCGCTTTCGGACCAGATCACGCCTGGTGATCTCCAGGCCGTCGAACAGGATATTCCGCAGGTGGTTCGCGCGGCGGGGACGAACGACATTCGGATGAGCGTCACAGTGGGTGGAACGGTGCACCCGATCAGCCTTGTAGGCGTGACGCAGGATTTCAACGCTGTGCGGCGTCTGGTGGTTGTGAAGGGCCGCTACTTCGACCAAGACGACATGACGTCGCGCAGCAAGGTGTGTCTCATCACGGAGCAGCTTGCTACTTCGATGTTTCCGTACGACCAGCCTGTGGGGAAGGACCTGGCGATCGGGGAACTGCACTTCACCGTGATCGGCGTGTTCAAGGAGCGCGTGGCAACGTTCGGCGAAACTGAGATCACGCCGGAGTCTGTGATCATTCCCTTCCCACTGATCAAGGACTACACCGGCGCGGATTATTTCAAGTCGTTCTACGCGCAGGCGGATGGGCCGGAGGACGTGCCGCTCGTGACGCAGCGCGTGTCTGAGGTCCTGACGAGCCGCCATCGTCCGGGCGCGAAGTATCACGTGTGGAACCTGACGAGCATTCTGGAAGCGGCAAAGAACATTTCCATGGCGCTCACCTTCGTGCTGATTCTGATCGCGCTGATCGCGCTGACCATCAGCGGAATCGGCATCATGAACATCATGCTGGTGACGGTGACGGAGCGAACGCGCGAAATCGGCATCCGCAAGGCAATCGGCGCGCCGCGCTCAGCCATCCTCTATCAGTTCCTGGCGGAAGCTGTGTTGATCAGCGGGACGGGGGCGCTGGCGGGGATTGCAATCGGTGTACTGATTCCCGTACTCGCGAATTTCCTGATTGCCTTCACCCCCGTGGCGGGAGATATCGTGGTTCCGATTTCATGGATGTCGGTGGTGCTGGCGTTCGTGGTTTCGTGCTCGACGGGCGTTGTATTTGGCTACCTGCCGGCGAATCGCGCGGCGCAGCTTCAGCCGACGGAGTCTCTGCGCTATGAGTAGGCGGCTCGAAAAATTGCAGGGCCTCGCAGTGGCCGTGGCCGCGGCGATGCTGCTCAGCGGCTCCGCGTTCGCGCAGGATACTCAAGTGCCCCAGAAACTGACGCTGCGGGGCGCCATCACGCTGGCGCTGCAGAATAGCCGCGACGTGAAGCTGGCGCGGCTGCAGTACAACGTCGCGCTGAGTGAAGCGCGCGTTGACCGCGCATCATTTCTGCCGAACTTGTATACCGGCGGCGGCTACGTCTACACGTATGGATTTCCTTCCGTGCCTGGCGCCGGGCCTCCGGCGGTCTTTCAGTTGGATTACACGCAGTCGCTATTCAATCCGCTTCTCAAAGGCGAGCAGCGAGCCGCCGAAGATCGGGCGCGCAGTCAGAAGGTCGAAGTGGACCACGTGCAGGACGAAGTGATCGTGCGCACCGCGAGCGTCTACCTCGAACTGGCCGAGGTCCGGCACCTGAGCGAGCTGATGCAGAACGATCAGGCGAGCGCGGAGAAGATTCTCGAAGTGACGCGCGAACGCGTCGCAGCGAATCAGGAGCTGCCCATCGAAGAGACGAAAGCGGAGCTCACGGCTGCTAGAATCCGCGAGCGGCTGATCAAGCTGCAGGATCGCGACGAGGCGCTTTCGCAACAGCTCCACGACTTGACCGCTGTGCCCGACAATCAAACGATCGAGGTCGACGCCGAAGAGCCCTCGTTCACGACCGATGTCCAGGAAAGCCAGATCGCCGATCTGGCGGTCCGGAATGACCGCGGCATTCAGGAAGCGGAGAACGAACGAGCGGCGCGGCAGAAGCTCTTGCGTGCCGCGCGGCTCAGTTACTGGCCGACGGTCGACGTGGTGGGGCAATACAGCGTGTTCAGCCGGATGAACAACTACGACGAGTACTACAACAGGTTTCAGCGCAACAACTTCAACGCCGGCATCGAAATCACGATTCCGCTTTTCGCGGCGAAGACGTCCGCGAACGTGGCCTTCGCGAAGAGCCAGCTCCAGGAAGCGGAGCAAATGCTGAGCAACAAGCGGCAGCAGGTGCGGCTCGAATCGCGCCAAACGTCGCGCGAGCAGAAGGAACTCGAAGCCGGCCGCGACGTGGCGCGGCTGGACCTGAAACTCGCGCAGCAGACGCTCGAAATGACGCAGGCGAAACTCGAGGATGGCAAGGCGACGCTGCGGGATGTCGAGCAGGCGCGGCTGGATGAGAGCGACAAATGGATGCAATTTCTCGACGCCGATCTCGCGTGGCAAAAAGGGCAACTCAAGATCCTGGAAGCCACCGGCCAGCTCAGTAAGGTGTTGCAATGAAGACAGTTAGAGGAAACGGAGCGGAATCGGGCGCAAAATCGGTTACAATGGATATTCGTGCATAGTCAGCGCTTGACTGCTTCAATCCTGAGGGGGACTGCTACATGTCGTCTGTAATGAAGACGCTGTTCCTGAATCCGCCCAGCTTCGAGAAGTTCGACGGCGGAGCGGGCTCTCGATGGCCCGCGACACGGGAAATCGAATCCTATTGGTATCCGGTGTGGCTGGCGTATCCCGCCGGAATGCTGGAGGGAAGCCGCCTGCTCGACGGGCCCCCGCACCACATTTCGCCCGAAGAGGTGATCAACACCTCGCGCGACTACGAATTCGTCGTTCTATTCACTTCGACCGTCGGTTTCCAGAGCGATCTCCGCATGGCGCGCGCCATGAAGGAGAAGAAGCCGGACCTGAAGATCGCCTTCGTGGGCCCGCACGTCCAGATCAAGCCCGCGGAGAGCCTGCTCGCCAGCCGCGACCTTGATTTCGTCGTGCGCGGCGAATTCGATCACGCCGTGGTGGATTTTGCCAAGGGCAAGCCGATTTCCGGCATCGCCAACGTCAGCTATCTGAAGGACGGCAAAGTTGTCCACAATCCTTCGCGTGAGCCGCTGCACACCGAAGAGCTCGACGCGCTGCCGTTTGCCACAGACGTCTATCAGCGCGACCTGACCATTGAGAAGTACAACGTGCCCTTCCTGCTGCACCCGTTCGTTTCGTTTTATACGGCGAGAGGCTGCCCGGCTCTTTGCACCTTCTGCCTCTGGCCGCAGACGCTTTCGGGCCACGCGTGGCGCGTGCGCTCGGTCGACAGCGTCGCGCGCGAATTCCGCCAGGCGCATCAGATGTTCCCGCAGGCCAAGGAATTCTTCTTCGACGACGACACGTTCAACATCCGCAAGGACCGCGTGCTCGCGCTCTGCAAGGAATTCGAGCCGGTCGGCTTCCAGTGGTCGTGCACCGCGCGCGTCCACAGCGACTACGAAACTTTGCGCGCCATGAAGGACGCAGGCTGCCGCCTGCTGATCGTCGGCTTCGAATCGGGCGATTCGCAAATCCTGAAGAACATCAAGAAGGGCGCCACCACCGAAATGGGCCGCACCTTCGTGAAGAACTGCAAGAAGGTCGGCATCCACGTTCACGGCGACTTCATCATCGGCCTGCCCGGCGAAACGAAAGACACCATCGAGAAGACCATCGACTACGCCAAGGAACTCGATTGCGAGACGATTCAAGTCTCCATGGCGCACGCGTATCCCGGCACGGAACTCTACGACCAGGGTTCGCGCGAAGGCTTCCTCGCCACCGAGGCAATCACCGATGCCAGCGGCCATCAGCTCCCGCACCTCGAGTATCCCGGCCTGAGCCGCGAATACATGGTGGAAGCGGTGAACCGCTTCTACGACAGCTATTATTTCCGCCCGCGCGTGGCATGGCGCATCGTTCGCGAAGCGCTGTGGGACGGCCACGAGCGCAAACGCCTCTTCCACGAGGCCGTCGACTTCCTGAAGCTCCGCCACGACCGCTGGAAGGTGGCGCGCAAGGGCGTCGAGAAGAAGGCGCTCGTTCAAGTGCCGCTGGTCAAATCGTCGAACCATGTCGAAACGGCCGGCGAATCACAGAGTGCATGAAGTTCACGTCGGACCTGCGCCTCAAAACCTATCTGCTCATTTCGATGCTGGTCGTTTTTGGTCCGCTCGGTGACTTGCTCATGAGCAGCGGCATGCGCCGGATCGGCCCTGCCGGCAGCCTGCAACCCGCAGCGCTGCTTCATTACGGCCTGCAAGTCTTCACTTCGCCCATCGTCTGGCTCGGCACGCTGGCGATGATTGGCTTCTTCATTTCCTACACGGTTGTCCTCACGTGGGCGGACTATAGCTACGTGCAGCCGGCTTCTGCGCTCACGTACGGAGTCGTCGCCTTGCTCGGCCATTACATTCTGGGCGAGACGGTGACGCCGCTGCGCTCAGCCGGCATCGCCATTGTCTGCATCGGCGTGATGGTCATCGGCTACACATCTCCGCGCACCACGGACTCCGCCGATGCTCGTTGAGGCCGTTCTGCTCTTCTGCATCGTCGTGGTGGGGACGCTCGGGGAGCTGTGCGTCACGCGCGCGATGAAGATTATCGGTGAGGCGAAAGAGCTTCACCCGGTGGCGCTGCTGGGGACAGTCGCGCGCGCGTTTCGCGTCGGCTGGATGTGGCTCGGCTTCGCCATGATGGCGCTTGCCTATTTCGCGCTTCTCGGAATGCTGGCGCGAGCGAACGTCAGCTACGTGATTCCGCTCACGGCGCTCAGCTACGTGGTCGGCGCGCTGGGCGGCCGCTGGTTCCTGGGCGAAAACGTCACGCACCGCCGCTGGATTGGCGTGCTGCTGGTGTGTGGCGGCGTGGTTCTGGTATATCTCGGCAAAGGCTGACGCCGTGTGGTGGTCCGCACTTCGCGAGGTGCTGTTGCTTCTGGCGATCGCGCCAATCGCCTACTATCTCGTCGCAATCATCGCCGCGAATGCGTTCTTCGGCGGCACGCGGGACGTTCCCGGAAATTTTGCGCCGCCTGTCAGCATCCTGAAGCCGATCTTCGGCCTCGACCGCGAGGCTTACGAGAATTTCGCGAGTTTCTGCCGACAGGATTATCCCGCCTTCGAAATTCTCTTTTGTGTCTCGGACGAAAATGAGCCGGCGATTCCCGTGATTCAGAAGCTGATTCAGGATTTTCCGCGGATCCCGATTCGCATGCTGGTGGGCTCCGAGCCGGTCGGCGCGAGCGACAAGGTGAACAAGCTCTGCCGCATGGCGCGCGAAGCGAAGCACGAATTTCTCATCGTAAGCGACAGCGACGTGCGCGTCGGCGCAAATTTTCTCCGCGAGATTTCCGCGCCGTTCGAGAATCCTGCTGTCGGCGGCGTCACTTGCCTCTATCGCGGACTTACGGACGGCTCGCTCGCCGCCGATCTCGAAGCTCTCGGCAACAGCGCCGATTTTGCGCCCGGCGTAATCGTCGCGGGAATCTCGGGCCGGCTCGACTTCATGCTCGGCGCCGTGATGGCGGCTTCGAAGAAGCAGCTCGCGGCCATCGGCGGCTTTGAATCCATCGCCGACTATTTCTGCGACGACTACGAACTCGGCAACCGCATCGCGCGCCAGGGCTCGCGCGTCGAGCTCAGCCGTTTTCCCGTCGGCATCGTCTATCCGCGCGAAATGATCGGCGACGCATTCCGCCACCAAATTCGCTGGAATCTCAGCATTCGCTATTCGCGGCCGTGGGGCCATCTCGGACTGATCTTCACGCAGGTGCTGCCGTGGGCGATTTGGGTTGGCGCGCTCGAGTCTCTCCGCGCAGCAGTAGCGTTTTACGTGGCCGCGATGATTTGCCGTTGCGCCGTGGCGGTCTTTGTGGGATTCCGCGGCATGAAAGACCGGCTCGGGCTGCGCCGCCTCTGGATGCTGCCGTTGCGCGACGCCTTCGGCTTCGCCGCCTGGCTCGCGAGCTTCTTCCCGCAGCGCATCCACTGGCGCGGCAAGCAATTCTATGTGCGCAAGAAGCGCCTCGTCCCCGTTCCCGCGCCGCCGCTGTAGCCGCGGCCCGGCGACACGTCTGCGCAACGCGCTGCTTTCCGCAGCTGAGTGTGAATCGCCCGCGTCGGCCGCCGCGTACTCCAACCCTAGCTGGGGCCCAGTGAGGGGTCCGTCGGGCCCGACTCGGGAGCGTCAGTAGCACTTCCAGCGAGAATTAGCCGTCCCGTTTTCGTGTCGTACTCGAGCATGCCAATCAAAATGCTCTGCTCGTGATCGACGCCCCACTGGTTCTTTGCAATACTGCACATTTGCCTGTAAGCGGACGTGAGGCCAGTAACGCCAGGTGTGTCAACCATAGGTAAAATATCCGCGAAGGAAGGCCACGACAGTCTGCACATCTGGACCGGGGCACCCAACGTTCCCGCCGGCTCGTTCGGTCCCCGAACTGAATCGACGCGGTAATACACCCATGAGTTTACGAAGTTTTCTGTTTCGGGCGGTTTGTACAGATAGACGCTATGATCACTGATTTCCACGGCTGAATCTTACTACCGATTCTGACGGTATCAAGAGTCTTTCGCTTTTTCTTCCCCATGTTAAACTTTGCAGGCGCGAGCGCCAACTGGGAATCAGAAACCGCTGATATATTCACGCCGGGATGAGAACGGCGAATCAAATCAACCGCCTTATGGTCTGGACAATTGGGTCGTGCGGCAGAGCTCGCGCGTCTAGCTCAGCGCGGCTCACCCCCGGCAGTTGACGAACCGAAGCTCCCTCAGTAAAGTAATTGCTGCCAGTACTTCCGTCGCTTCGCTGTTTTCCCGCCGCTGGGAGGTCGTACAATTGGCAGTACATCAGACTCTGGATCTGATTATCCTGGTTCGAGTCCAGGCCTCCCAGCCACTTTCCTGAGGCTGACGGACTTAGCTATCGTAATAGCGGCCGTTAACCTCTTCTCCGATGATCGCGAAGTCGCTTTTCGACGTACTCAGTGGATCGGACTTCCAGGAGAATCCAATCGAAGGCACCTCCACCTGCGCTTCCAACTGGCATGAGGCCCGAGTTCCCGTGAAGCGGAAGTGCTTCGAGGCGTCTTCGTATTTCACTGGCTCGCCGGTCGATTTACCTACCAGCCTGAAACTCATTCTTGCGGGAGTGCCAATTGAGTCGAGCGCCGGAAAACGCGGTTGATCGATCACCGGAACATTCCGCATTTCCAGCGTGAAGGAGCTGCCGTCACTACTGAACGTCAGAGCTCCCTGCGGTACGGGCACGACCCAGAAAAGTCCGGACGGGGCGATCGGCGGATGAAAATCATGTATTTCGTTTGCAGGGACCACCGGTCCCTGGAACATCGTGTGTCAAATGTGGACGAACGTGCCGTGCTGGGATGTTCGCGCGGCCCAATATTCACCCTGCATCACGCCGTAGTCCGTTGAGGGAGCGCCGAACGCGATGCGGTTTCCTTTGTTGTCGGTGCCCATGCCAGTGAAGTTGTTGCAGCGGACCACGCGACCTTTGAAGTGATAGATATGTCCAGGTTCGTTGTTTGGGCCCGCAGCTTGATTGTGGCTGCCAAACTTGTCGAGCCAGGGAATCGGGTAGGGGTCGGTGCCCCCGTTCGCGGTCATCGGCTGTTGGCTACGTGACGCATTATTCGGGAGTGCACCCGCGAATGGCAGCAAAGCGAATGCAGACGATTTGAGGATGTCTCTGCGAGTGGCGGAAACTCCGGCGTTTCCGACGAAACCACGGCGTGAAACTCCAATCGGATCAACTCTTTTCACAGGTTGCCTCCTTTTGATAGGTCCTGCGGGCCGAACTATGCTGCTCTCTGGCCTCTCTGAATGTGTTCGATTCAGAATGGATGGCGCCGGCCTCAGATGCTTTTCGCTCGAATCGCCTCGGGATATGAAATTGAGGGGCCGTGTCGAGGTCTGGTGGTGTGCGTTGAAGAGTGCGATCAGGACTCTCATCGGGTCCTGTCGAAGAATGGAGACGGGGAAATAATCGCACAAGTGACACCAATAGTCGAGCGTGTCACTATCCTCCTGAAAAATGCCGGCCGGTTCGGTTGACGAGAATACTGTGGCCCTGGATCTGATTATCTTGGTTCGAGTCCAGGCCTCCCAGCCACTTTCCTGAGCGATTCCGCTCCTCAGGTGGGATTGCTGCCGACTGCACTCGGAGCGCTTGGCGCCCTGAGAATCCCGCGCTTCGCGCTCAGTTCCGAGGCCCACAGGAAAATGTCGAAAAGCCGCGCGCGGTCGAGATTATCGAAGCCGCGCAGCGGCGAAACCAATTGCGAAGCCTGCTCCGCGCATTGCTGCAAGAAGCGGTCCTCGGATTCGCAGTCCGTCTCCGAATCCTGAAACTGAAACGCCTTGCAGCGTCCCAGATGTTCGTAGCAGTGCATGATGAAGTGCTGCAGGCAGAAAAACCGCAAATCGATGGCGCACATCGCGGGCATGCCACAATGCTCCACGTGGCAGTGGACCGGTTTTTGCTTTGCAGCGGCTGCGCTATCCTTTTCTGGTGCCTCTTCTGCTCTCCGTGCTGAACTTTGCGTCATACCTTTCTCGTTCCCGGCCCAGGTGCCTTTCGTAAGAAATGCCCTTCAGCAGGGCTGAAGATCGGCCGGCTCCGCCACCGTCTCGAGCGACTCCGAAAACGATGCCTCGTACGTGCGGACCCGCGTCAGGGCGTCCACCAGCGGCGAAACGGCTTTTTGTACTTCGTGTGCGTTTTCCCACTGGTTTTGCCGCGAATGCGTTTCAGTTTTCCAGTAGCTGAATACGAGAATCAGGCGAGGCTCCTTGTGAGGCGTCAGGATGCTCGCCCCCACGAACCCCGGCTGCCTTTTCAGGAACCGCAGCACCGAAGTGCTGAGGCACCGGTACAGGTCGGGCGTCTTTCCGGGCTTGACGATGAATTCCACGGCTCGTGCATTCAGTGTTTGCATGTCGAGAGGGTCGTGAGCTGCAGGTTTCGCTTGCGCTTTCCAGACGGGTGCTGAGGCGAAAAGGCGATCGGCCGCCACGTCTGCCTCGAAGCTCTGCTCGATCTGTTGCTGGCCCATTGCGATTGCCTCCATGACCTGCCGGCTATTTGGATGGCGCATCCCGGATGTCTTCTGACTCGGGGGCCGGGATGCGCCTTGGGGGTCGGGGCGCCTGGTGGACCAGAGGCGCGGGGCTTGTGATCGCCTCCGGGTCCAGGTTTACAGCCGACATGGGATAGTGCAGATGAACCCCAAATCGTTTCATTTTGGTCCTAAGAAATTTTTGGCGCGGCGGCTTGGGGCTGGCGAAGCCCTTCGGAAGGGTGGCGAGAGCTCGCCGATCCGGCGCAGGGCAGCGGTTTACACTGGCTGGATGACAACGCTATACTCCCGTCCTCGCGAGGAAGCGTGGAATTCTTCTCCTTCGATGACACCTACCTTCAGCGGCTCCGCGAGCGCGACTTCCAGACGGAGCAGCATTTCGTTGCCTATTTCAGCCAGCTGATCCTTATTAAGGCGCGGTCCCGGCTTCATTCTTCCCAGGCGATTGAGGACATCCGGCAGGAAACGTTCGCCCGCGTCATCAAGGCGATTCGGGCGGAAGGCGGCATCCGGGACGCGGAGCGGCTGGGAGGGTTCGTCAACTCGGTCTGCAACAATGTCTTACAGGAGCACTACCGCGCCTCCGGGCGTACCGAACAGCCCGCCGAAGACGCTCCCGATCCGCCCGACACCACCATCGACCTCGACGGGATGCTGCTCACGAAGCAGACCCGCCAGCAGGTCCAGGAGGTCCTCGCCAGGCTCCCCGAGCGCGACCGGCGCCTCCTGAAGGCCATCTTTATGGAAGAAAAGGAGAAAGATGAAGTCTGCCGCGATTTTGGCGTGGACCGCGACTATCTGCGCGTCCTGCTGCACCGCGCCAAGCAGGCCTTTCGCGAGCTCTATGAACAGGGGCTTTCCTATGGGCGAACACACGCCGAATGCTAGGCACAAGCAATGAAACGATTCAGGCTCCCGATTCACTATAGGGAGGATGGAAAAGATGAATCATTCCGACGCGATCAACAGTAAGGCGGCTGAGCGCTACCTCCTGGGAGAACTCGACCCCCGCGTTCGAGAGGAATTCGAGGAGCATTTCTTCGGTTGCGTGGAGTGCGCCCGGGATGTCCGAGCGGGCGCGGTTTTCGTCGACGCCGCCAAAGACATCCTTTCCTCGGAATCTCCCGCGGCGGCTCCGGTGCGCGCACCGCAGACGCAGAAGCCTTCGTGGTGGGCCCTCTTCTTGCGCCCGGCTTTTGCTTTGCCGGCGGTCGCGTTTCTCTTGCCATTCTTCGTCTATCAGAACGCCTACATGATTCCGCGGATGAGATCCCAGCTGTCGCGGGCGAACGCGCCTGAAACGTTGCCATCCTTCTCTTTGCTGGGCGCGAACTCCCGCGGCGGAACGGCCGTCGATATCGTGACTCCTCGCGCCAAGCCGCTCGCGCTATTCGTCGATATTCCTCCGGGACAGCAATTTTCGTCGTACGCCTGCGACGTGCGGGATGCTTCTGGCTCTGTCGCCTTCTCCGTCAAGGTTTCGCCGGAAGAGGCGAAACGGACGGTCACGCTCCTCGTTCCTCCCTCCCGATTGAACGCTGGGAACTACGTCCTTGTTGTGCGAGGATATGGCTCATCCCAGCAGGGTGGCGCCGCAGCCGAAGTCGCTCGCTATCCGTTCAGTTTGAAGTACTCCGACTGATCGCCAACGCGAAAGGCAACGCCGATGGATCAGCACAGGACCTATCTCTACAACGCTCACGGCCATGCCCTGAGCGGCCAGATCGTTCGTCCCTTTCAGGAGACAATCGCAGTCCAAGCGGGAATGTCGCTGCCCACCACGGGCGGCTACGGCGCGGCGCACGTCGAGGATTTCCGCGTCAAGGAAATCGTGTCCTTCAAATCGGCGGCGACGCAGGTCTCCGGCAGCTTCAACGAGCACGACAAGAGCCACACGACCCTCGTCTCGGTCACCATCGAGAACCTCAGCATCCTGGATGTCGTCACCGCGGACAAAGTCGTCGCGCGCCTCGCTTCGCGTCATGTTGCCAACGAGGAAGAGCCGCACATTGTCCTGATCGGCAGTCACTTTGTGAACTTGCGCATCGCGGGATGTGCGACGACGGTGGAATTCGAGCACAAGCGTTTTCTGAAGGTCGACACGTTCGAAGCCCTCGGAAAAGAGCTTGAATCGAACGCCGAATTCCGCAAAATGGCTTCGGAACCTCGCAGAGGCAAGGCTCGGAAGTCGTCGAAGCTGCATGGAGTCGTTCTTTGCTCGCTCGTCAAAGAGATCAAGACCACATGTCCGGGAGTCGAACAGCACGGGCACGTGCTCATCGTTCCTCAATTTGGGAAGATCTTCGTTGGCGAGGTCATCGCCCAGCATTCGCAGCGCACGCTCACGATGCTGCGGCTCGAGCTCGGCTCGCCGACGAGCGGTGCGATCACGGCCGGACAGGTTCAGGGAAACGGCCAGCCCTATCCGCCGACTCCGGGCGGCACCAACTAGTTCTCCATTTTGTAGTAATCGCTCTTCTGCTCGGCGGGTGCCGTGCGGCGCCTGCGCCTGATGCGGCCTACCGTGAGGTCCTTCAGACCAGCCGGAGCGGAGACATCGCGCAAGCCGTCGAGGAAGCCACCGCCGAATATCAACGCTACGCTGGGAAAAATCCCGAATGGGCGTGGCGCTTTCGGGTGCTCGAAGGGCAGCTTCTCGTCGCGCAGGGGAAGCCGCGCGACGCGCTGAACCTGCTGCGCGAAGAACCTCCCGCGTCTCTTGCCTCCACCGATGTTTTCGCCCGCCGCAAGATGGTGCTCGGCCTCGCGCACGGATTCTCACAGGAACTCGCGGAGGCCGACAGAGACCTCGCTGATGCGCAACAGTTGGCCGGTTCGCGCTATCCCGACCTGCTGGCGGAGATTCTGCTTTCGCGCGGAACCATTGAGACGGAAGAGGCCAAGTATGCGGAAGCGGACTCGACTTTCCACGAAGCGCTGGCGCTCGCGCGCGACAAGCACCTGATGTCCGTGCAATCGAAGGTGCTCGGGAGTCTGGGCACCGTGACGATGTGGCAGGAACACTACGACGAGGCGATCGACTGGTACAAAGCTTCACTCCAGATTTCCCAATCCATCGGAGCGAAAGATTCGTCTGCGATCACGCTCGGAAACATGGGATGGAGCTATTTTTCGCTTGGCGATTTCGAGAACGCGCTTGCGTATTTCAAGCGCGCGGAAGACGCCTCGGCAAAGACGGGCCTCGAGCGCGGCGAAGTGCAATGGCTTACCAACGCCGGTAACGTTTATTACGAGCAGCGCGATTATTCTTCTGCGGAGGCGGCTTACCGGAAGGCGCTGACTCTCGCGCGCAAGATCGACTACAAATCCGCGATCACGGAATGCCTCGATGACCTGGCGCAGATCGCGCTCGCGCGCGGCCGCCTCGACGACGCTCGCAGCCTCAGCGACCAGGCCATCGACCTGACGCACGCGAGCCAGGATCATTTTGTGGTGCCGTATTCGAAGCTGATCGAAGGGCGCGTCGAGGAAGCCGCGAAGAACTACGGCAAAGCGGACCAATTGTTCGAGGATGTGATTCACGACAAGAATGCCGGCACGTCGCTCGAGTGGGAAGCTGAGGCGCATCTCGCGGAGGTCTACGCGTCGCAAGGGAACCGGAAGAAAGCCGGGAGCCAGTTCCAGCGCTCGCTCGAGACGATCGAAAGCGCGCGCTCTTCGGTGAAGACTGAGGATTTCCGCCTCTCATTTCTCTCGAGCGCGATTTCCGTCTATAGCGGCTACATCGCTTTTCTCGTCGGGGAGGGCAAGACCGTCGACGCGCTGGAAGTCGCAGAGCTGAGCCGCGCGCGCACGCTTGCCGACGGACTGGGATTCACATCTGCCGCGCTCTCCTTTCCAATTCGCGGATTCGAGCCGACGAAGACCGCGCGAGCGCTTGACAGCACGATCCTTTCCTACTGGCTCGGGGCTGAGCATTCCTATGTCTGGGTGATCACGCCATCGCGCGTGCAAATGCTTCCTCTGCCCTCTGCTGCGTCAATCGATTCGCTCGTCGAATCGTACCGCGCTGCGCTCACCGGTCCGCGCGACCCCCTCGAGAGCGGAAATGCGGCCGGGGAGAAGCTCTACGAAATTCTGGTTGCTCCCGCCGCGCGCGAGATTCCGAAAGGCTCGCGGGTGATCGTGGTCCCGGACGGGAGCCTGTACGAACTGAATTTCGAGGCGCTGCCCGTCTCAGGCCCGAAGCCGCATTACTGGATCGACGACGTGACGCTCGCCAACGCGAACTCGCTGGTGCTTCTAGGCGCGTCGGCGCACGACCGCGAGCCGCGCACGCGCAAGCTGCTCCTCATCGGCGATCCCATCTCTTCCAGCGAAGAGTTTCCGCAGCTGCCGCAAGCCAAATCCGAAATGAAGGAAATCGAGAGTCATTTTTCGCCGGCGAATCGCACCGTTCTTTCAGAAAATACGGCGACGCCTGCCGCGTATCTCGATAGCCATCCCGAGCAGTTCTCCTACATCCATTTCGTGGCCCACGGAACCGCGAGCCGCGTCAGCCCGCTCGATTCAGCCGTGATCCTCACGAAGGAAGGCGATTCGTACAAGCTCTACGCGCGCGACATCATCACCAAACCGCTGCGCGCCGACCTCGTCACGATTTCGGCCTGCCATGGCGCCGGCGAGCGCACCTACTCCGGCGAGGGGCTCGTTGGGTTGAGCTGGGCGTTCCTCCATGCAGGCGCGCATCAGGTGATCTCCGCGCTCTGGGAAGTGGACGACAACTCCACGCCGCAACTCATGAGCCGCTTCTACGCGGAGCTGAGCGAAGGAAAACCGGCGGAAGCGGCGTTGCGCGACGCAAAGCTCGCGCTGCTGCATTCCGATTCGGTCTACAGAAAACCGTTCTACTGGGCGCCTTTTCAGATTTATCGCGGGCTGTGATTTCCGCCAATTCGGGTCGACGCTTTGTGGGTCGCGCCTTCAGGCACGACATGTCGCAGTCGCAAAAAAGGGGCTTCAGCCCCTGAAGGCGGTTTTCCGGGCTCGGCATTCAACGCGCGTAGTGCGTTTCAGATTGTGGCCCGCGGCGTAAGCCGCGGAAAAAAAAGTCGCGATGGAATCCGCAAGCCCCTTCAGGGGTGACAGAATCGTCCTTCTCACACAGACTCTTCAGCTCCTGGAGCCAGGTTTGTAAGTTCCCGCGAGAATCTCCGCGAGGGCCGCATCCGCCTGAGGAGTTGCGCCGGCGTGGCTGGCGACCCACGCGCCAAGGCGGTTCGCGGCGTCGTTTATCACTCGCAGCGGTGAACCCTTCAATAGATGATGCGCGAGCGCGGCCGTGAACGCGTCGCCCGCACCAACAGAGTCCGCGACGCGCACGGGGAATCCCGCATGCTCGTCGCTGCCGCTTTCCGAAACGAGCAAGCTCCCCCTGTTGCCGCGCGTGACGCAAACGAGCCTGAGACGAAACGCGCGGCGAAGCGATTCCGCGGCTGCTCTCTCCTCATCGTGTTCGAGATGGAGTTGCTCCGCGACGATTGGAAGCTCCGCGTCATTTAGCTTTACGACGTTCGCGAGCCGGAGCGACTCGGACAGAATTTCCGGCGAATAAAATTTCTGGCGCAGGTTGACGTCGAAGATTCGCAGCGCTCCTTCCCGCGACGCCGACAGAAATTTCCGAATCGTTTCGCGCGATTGCCGCGAGCGCTGCGCCAAAGAACCGAAGCAGACTGCATCGGCTTCGCCCGCAAGCCGTTCCCACGCCGGCGTCCACTCCAGAAAATCCCACGCCACGTTTTTGGTGATCTCGAACGCCGCTTGGCCTTGCCCGTCGACGTGGACTGCTGCAGTGCCGGTTGCGTGCGCGCCGTCCGATTGCAGGAACGACTCCTCGAGGCCGAGACCCGCGAGTTTTTGCGTCAGCTCCTTTCCGAGTTCATCGCCTCCGATGCGGCTCGCCGCGATGCCGCGATGGCCCAGCAGGCTCGCCATGTACGCGAAGTTCGCGGGAGCGCCGCCGAGCTGCTTTCCCTGCGGCAGCAGGTCCCACAGAACTTCGCCCAATCCGACAATCGTGCGAGCCTCGCGCATGAACCGAAATCATAGCGCGAACTCCCAGTCCTGTAGCTCAGGTCTTCAGACCCGAGGGCTTTCCCGACGAAAGCCGTGCCGCGTTTGGTCCTAGAAGTTCCTCGGCGGCTCCGGCTTCGGCAGCGGCTTGCGCGGCATCATTTCCTCGCGGTTCGCGGTCAGGTAAGCGAACGAGGCCACGATCACCGCCATTTGCTTCATGTCCGGCTCCTGAATCCGTTCGTACAGATCCATGTTCGTGTGATGCGTGCGTGTGTCGTAGTCGATCGGGTCCTGGATGAACTGGAACCCGGGAATGCCGACGGCGTTGAAGGAAAGATGGTCCGTGCCACCGGTATCGCGGATGGTAAGCGTGTTCATCCCGAGGCCGTGGAACGGCTTCATCCATTCCTCGAAGATCGGAGCGACGGCCGCGTTGCCCTGCAGATAGACGCCGCGGATTTTCCCGGTGCCGTTGTCAACGTTGTAGTATGCGTCGAGCTTGGCCTGATCGGGCTTGAGCTGCATCGTGGCCGGATCGCCGAAGTGCTCTTTCACATAGGCGCGCGAGCCGAGAAGGCCCTCTTCCTCGCCAGTCCAGAGTCCGATACGAACGGTGCGATGCATTTTGAGGCCGCTGGCTTTCAGGATGCGCATGGCTTCGAGCATCACGCCGGAACCAGCGCCGTTGTCCGTGGCTCCCGTCCCCGGAGCCCAGGAATCGAAGTGCGCGCCGAACATCACGACTTCGTTCGCTTTATCCGTTCCGGGAATTTCGCCGATGATGTTGAAGGAATTCAGGTCGTCATCGTAGAACTTGTTTTCGTCGTCGATCTGGAGCGTGACGGGAATTTTCTTCTTGAGCAGACGATAGAGCCGTCCGTAGTGCTCGGCGGCGAGAGCGATGCGGGGAATCGAAGGAGGATCCTTCGGGTCGCGCGAGCCTCCGGATTGCACCGTAACGGTGCCGTCGTCGCGACTGGAAGGCTCGAGCCACGCGGCGGCCCCTTCATCCAGCAGGAATTTCTGGACTTTGTTCTGCAGCTCGCGCAGCGCGCGGAATCGAGCGAATCGGTCTGCGTCGCGCGCGCCGGGAATCGGCTGCTCGGTTATCTCGGCGAGTTCGGCGTCCGTGTACCGGTGTGCGTCGGCTTCGTAGTGCGGCTTGAGTTCCTCCGGTTCGGCGGTGAGGACGAATTTGCCCTTGAGCTGGCCTTTCATCTCGGACTCAGCCTTGGCGAGATCATCTTCCGTTTGAATCGAGACGAGGACGGCGTCCGCGGTGACCGTGCCGTTGAGGCCGGGGGTCCAGGCCTTCGGGTAGGCGATAAGCTCGAAGGGGCGCGGAGCGATCATCTGCGCGGAGAACCGCTCGTTGGACCAGCCGCGCCCGAAGGGCCATGCTTCGAGGTGAACATTGGAGACGCCCCATTCATTGAGCTTGCCCTCCGTCCACTTGGCCGCTTCCTTGATATTGGGCGAGTTCGTCAGACGCGGCCCATAGACATCCGTCAGGTTGCTCATGATGTCCATCACTTGCGAGTTGCGGAATCCCTCTTCTTCGATTTTGTAGATGGCGTTCAAGTCCGAAGGGCTTGGCGCCTGCGCGGCCACCGGCAACACAATCGTTACGGCCAGAAAGAGCGCGAGCAACGTCCAGAGCTTTCGCACTATTCCCTCCACTTCGTTAAATTGGATTTTCCGGGTAAAGAGACACAACCCCTGAATTTGCACAGGGTTGGACGCCCCGCCACGAAAACGCGTTTCAACAAGCGAAGGAGAACGCCGGCGGAACGCGGGCGATCTCTGCGGAGCGGCGGTGCGGGCCGAGGCTGCTGCTGGCGGGCGAAAGGAGAAAGCGCCGGAGGGTCGTATAGATTAGAAAAAGGCAAGTTGGTGATTCGGAGAGAGTTGCGGCGATTTCTAATCTTCGGCCGGAGGATTAGAGAGGCGAGGATGCGAAGGGGCGCGGAAGCGAGGAGAGACCCGAATGGACCGGAGGGACGAAATGGGGTTTTTTCGCGATTAGGAAAATGTAAGCCGATGAAAAGGCCGGGGTTAGCCGGCTTTCTAATTTTTCTTTTCGCGATTAGGAAATTAGAGGTTCGAGATTGGAAGTTGGAGGCTGGAACGAAGCCCGAGAATGGGAGCAAGGCAGCGCGGCTGCGTTGTCGCATCCTCGTTGTTGTGTTGCGATTAGGAATTTGTTTGTCCTTTGTTTTCATGGAGTTAGCTCGAATTCTAATAATGGACTGTTGCGATTAGACTTTTGATCGCCGTAGCCGCACTCCACAGCCGCCTCCCCTTAGGCGTCAGACGGGACGCCAAAGGTAAAAACAAGATATGTTAGCATAATTGTAAACAAAAGTCAATAGGAAAGAATTTTCCACCCGGCCTCGCAGCTCTCTGGCCACTTGTCACTAGCTACTCAGTCTCCAGGCCATGGTGGGCCGGCCGGGGAAGCTTTCGATGGTGTGGTTGACTCTCGATGGTGAGGGAAGCGGGAGGATTGCCGGAATCGGACGGCGGGCGGTGTTTGGGCATATCGGTTGAATGATGGAAGGTTGACAAAGGGAGGGAACTGAGCGAAAATTTTTGAGCAGGCGAAGAAAAAGCGAAACTTGTCCCCCCCTTCCTTTTCTTCCCTCCGACGGTGCCGCCAATGGGTCGAAACCTCGCAGCTTTGCGCAAGGAAGTGGAGTCTGCACTCGCCCACCGAGTTGTATCGCCATTCAACTATCGCGACCGGAAGATCGTCGAGACGGTTTCGGCGGGGATTCCGGAAATCGATTCGCTGTCGGGCGGATTGCCGCGCGGCGGACTGACGGAGATTTGCGGGCCGCCGTGCTCGGGGCGAACGAGCCTGCTGATTGCGGCGCTGGCAGCGAGAACGGCGGAAGCGGAAGCGTGCGCGCTGATCGACGGGCGGGACGCGTTCGATCCGTATTCAGCGGAAGCGGCGGGAGTGGAGCTGCAGAAACTGCTGTGGGTGCGGTGCCGGAATATCGAGCAGTCGCTACGTGCGACGGATTTGTTGTTGCAGGGGGGAGGATTCGGGATGGTGGCCCTGGACCTGAGCGATATTCCGGCGGAGACAGTGCGGTACGTGCAGCTGAATGTGTGGTTCCGGTTCCGGAGGGCGGTGGAGGATACGCGAACGATTTTTGTGGTGGTGGAACAGGAGCCGAATGCGAAGACGTGTGCGTCGCTGGTGCTGCGGATGGGGATGAGGGAAGGGGAGTGGTCGAAGACGGAAGCGGGAGTGTTTTTTCGGAATGCGCAGGGGTGGTTGTTTGAGGGGGCGGGAATGAGGGCGGAGGTGATGAGGGAAAAGGCAAAGGCGATCTCAGATTTGAAATTTCAAATTTGAAATGAAGAGTCAAAAGCAAAGGCAAAGCGGAATTGGCGGCGATGGGATTTGCAGTGCACCGCAGAGGCGCAGAGAAAAACAAGGGTGGAAAAAGGAAAAGAGAAAATGGAAAAGGGCGGAGGCCGACGGAGCAAGCTCCGTCGAAGAGAGAGTGTCTCGGACGGACGGTTGCCGCGAAAGCGGCAGCAAGCTGCCGCACTCCAAAGCGCCTGCGGCGCTCAAAGCAAGCTGACGCACTCCAAAGGACATTGGCGCTGCGCTCCGTCGCTTGCATGAGGAAGTCAACAAAGCCATTTCAAATTTGAAATGAAGAGTCAAAAGCAAAGACAAAGCGGAATTGGCGGCGATGGGATTTGCAGTGCACCGCAGAGGCGCAGAGAAAAAGAAAGAGATGGGGTTTGCAGCGATTTTTGTTTCGAATTTTATGGTGCAGGCAGTGATGAGGGCGGAGCCTGCGCTTCGGGAGCGCGCGCTGGCGTTGATCGAGGGAACACCGCCGCTATGGAGTGTGGCGGCGATGAGCGAAGCGGCGCGGAAAAGCGGAATTCGAATCGGAATGACGAAGGCGCAGGTGGAACAGTTCCGGGGAATCGAAATCCGGCCGCGGCCGCGAGGGCAGGAGAAGGTGGCGCACGCGGCGCTGCTGGATCTGGGGTGGTCATTTTCGCCGCGCGTGGAGGATGCGGGACCGGACACGATCGTAGTGGATCTGGCGGGGTTGGGCTCGCTTTTCGGGTCGGAGGAGGAAATCGCGCAAGAGATGGCAAGGCGCGCGCGGGGGGTGGGATTGAATGCGCAGGTGGCGACGGCGGAAAAGATCGATGTGGCGATTCTGGCAGCGCGGGGATTTGCGGGAGTGACAGTGGTGTCGGCGGGCGAAGAAGCGAAGCGGCTGGGATGCCTGCCGGTAGGAGTGCTGGCGCCGACGATGGAAGCGTGCGAGACGCTCGAGCGATGGGGAATTCATTCGTGCGGGGAAATGGGGGCGTTGCCGGCGGAGGAGCTTTCGGAGCGGCTGGGGCAGGAAGGAGTGCGGCTGCGCGAATTGGCGCGCGGAGAAAGCGTGCGGTCGCTGACGCTCGCGGAGGCGGAGATTCATTTCGAAGAGGAAATGGAGCTGGAGGATGCGGTGGAGGATCTGGAGCCGCTGTCGTTTCTGCTGGGGCGGATGCTGGATGGATTGTGCGCGCGGCTGGAGGCGCGCGCGCTGGCGGTGAGCGCGGTGAGGGTGAGATTCGAGCTGGATGCTGAAGATGAAGATCGTACTTCAGGGGTTAAAACCCCTGATAAAAAGAAAGCGTTTATGTCGGACCTAAAGGTCCGACCCCCTAAAAACTGGAATCACACTTTGGGTGAGGAGTTCAATCGTCCCTCCGGGACTGGAGCAGTTTTGGGGAATGGTTCCCGGCACTCCGCTGCGCTGCGTGCCGGGCTAAGTACAACCGCCGCTCCGCGGCTCCCGGACAATTCCGGCCAGAAAACAGAGTCCAAGATTTATGAAAGGGTTTTGAGCCTGCCGGTGGCGATGCGGAATTCGAAGATGCTGCTGAACCTGCTGCGATTGCATTTGCAGTCGGAGCCGCCGAAGGCGCCGATACTGAAGATTTTTCTGGCGGCGGAGCCGGCGCGGCCGCGCGTGGCGCAGGGGGATTTGTATCTGCCGAGCGCGCCCGACCCGGAGAAGCTGGAATTGACGGTGGCGCGGCTGGCGAATCTGGTGGGAGATGCGTCGGTGGGCTCGCCGGAATTGGTGGACACGCACCGGCCGGATAAATTCCGGATGCGGCGATTTTTTGCGGCGGGAAGCGGCAGAGACGAGCCGCAGAGACGCAGAGGCCGCAGAGAAGAGAAAGAGAGAAACACCAAGGATTCCAAAGCAAAGACGGCGTTTCGAATTTTCAGGACGGCGATGCCGGTGAAGGTGGAGCTGCGCGAGGGATGTCCGGTGCGAGTGGACATTCGAGGAATGCGGGGGGACGTGGTTGCGGCGTCGGGTCCGTGGAGGAGTTCGGGAGATTGGTGGCGGGAGGATGCGTGGAGGAACGACGAGTGGGATTTGGAGATTCGTTTTGAGGGCGCGTGCGACACAGGGTTACTGGCGGCGAATGAGGACGGGCAAAAGGCGCAGGGGCTGTACCGGATTTTCTACGACGCGATTCGCGGGGGATGGTTCGTGCGGGGGATATACGACTGATGTATGTGGAGCTGCATGCGCGGTCGGCGTTCAGTTTTCTGGAAGGCGCGGCGATTCCGGAAGATTTGGTGGAGGCTTGCGCGGAGCGGTCGATGAGCGCGATGGCGCTGCTGGACCGCGACGGAGTGTACGGCGCGCCGCGATTTCATTTGGCGGCGAAGAAAAGCGGAGTGCAAGGGCATATCGGCGCGGAGGTGACGTCGGAGGAGGGATGGCGGTACGCGTTGCTGGCGACATCGCGCACGGGATACCAGAATTTGTGCCGGCTGATCACACAGATGAAACTGCGCGCGAAGAAGGGCGAAGGCAAGGTGTGCGCGGAGGAGATGGCGGGTCGCGCGGGGGGATTGATTTGCCTGACGGGAGGCGAGGAAGGTCCGCTGGCGCACGCGCTAGCCAAAGGAGGAATCGAGCACGCGGCGGAATGCGTGGCGCGGCTTTGCGAAATGTTCGGGCGCGAAAACGTGTACGTGGAACTGCAGAGGCATTTTTTGCGCGACGAGGAGGCGAGGAACCAGGCGGCGATTGAGATTGCGCGGCGGCTGCGGCTGCCGCTGCTGGCAACGAACGGAGTTTCGTACGCAAGGGCAGAGCAACGGGAAGTGATGGATGTTTTTACGTGCATTCGAAACCACCGGACGCTGGCAACGGCGGGGCGGCTGCTGGCGCGTAATTCCGAGCGGTACTTGAAGACGGCGGAAGAAATGACGCAGCTTTTTGGAGATTTGCCGGAGGCGATTGCGAGGACGGAGGAGCTGTCGTCGCGGTTGAAGTTCACGCTGAACGATCTGGGATACAAGTTCCCGAAATATCCGGTGGCGGACGGCGAGACAGAGATGAGCGTTCTACGGCAGCGGACGATGGAGGGGATGATCGGGCGGTACGGAACCGGGAACGAGCGCGCACGGAAGCAGATCGAGCGGGAACTAGCGCTGATCGAAAAGCTGGAGCTGGCGGGATATTTCCTGATCGTGTGGGACATCGTGCGGTTTTGCCGGGAGCAGAACATTTTGGTGCAGGGACGCGGCTCGGCGGCGAACAGCGCGGTGTGCTACTCGCTGGGGATTACGGCGGTCGATCCGGTGGGGATGGATTTGCTGTTCGAGCGGTTTCTTTCGGAAGAGCGCGGGGAGTGGCCGGACATCGACATCGATCTGCCGAGCGGAGATCAGAGGGAGCGCGCGATTCAGTATGTGTACGAGCGATACGGGAAATTGGGCGCGGCGATGACGGCGAACGTGATTACGTACCGGGGGAAGTCGGCGGCGAGGGAAGTGGGGAAGGCGCTGTCGTTTCAGGCGGATGTGCTGGACCGGCTGTCGAGCCTGGTGAGCGCGTGGGAGTACAGGGACGCGAACGACACGCTCGAGAGGCAGTTTCGCGACGCGGGGATGGATCTGAAGAACCGGCAGATCCAGAAATTTCTGGAGTTGTGCCTGCGAGTGCAGGATTTGCCGCGACACCTTGGGCAGCACTCGGGGGGAATGGTGGTGTGCCAGGGGCAACTTGATTCGATTGTGCCGCTGGAGCCGGCGACGCTGCCGGGGCGCGTGGTGGTCCAATGGGACAAGGAAGATTGCGCGGACATGGGGATGGTCAAGGTGGATTTGCTGGGATTGGGGATGATGGCGGTGCTCGAGGACTCGATCAAAATTATTCGTGAAGATTGCGGGGAGGAAGTGGATTTGGCGCATCTGCCGGCGAACGATCCGACGGTTTACGCGACGCTGCAGAAAGCGGATACGGTGGGGATGTTCCAGATCGAGAGCCGCGCGCAGATGGCGTTCTTGCCGCGAATGCAGCCGAAATGCTTTTACGACATTGTAGTGCAGGTGGGAATCATACGGCCGGGGCCGATCGTGGGGAAAATGGTGCATCCGTATTTGAAGCGGAGGCAGGGAAAGGAACCGGCGGAATGTTTGCATCCGCTGCTCGAGCCGGCGCTGCGACGGACGCTGGGAGTGCCGCTGTTTCAGGAACAACTGCTGCGCGTGGCGATGATTGCGGCGGGATTTTCGGGAGGGGAGGCGGAGGAATTGCGGCGGGCATTCGGGTTCAAGCGGTCGGAGCGGCGGATGAAGGAAATTGAAGTGAAGCTGCGGCGCGGAATGGAGCGGACGGGAATCCAGCCGGAGATACAAGAGAAGATCGCGCAGGCGATTACGTCGTTCGCGCTGTACGGATTTCCGGAATCGCACGCGGCGAGTTTTGCGCTGATCGCGTACGCGAGCGCGTATTTGAAGTGCCATTACCTGGCGGCGTTTACGGCGGCTATGTTGAACAACCAGCCGATGGGATTTTACCGGCCGGCGACGCTGGTGAAGGATGCGCAGCGGCACGGGTTGAAAGTGAGGCCGGTGGATGTGACGCGGTCAGAGTGGCTGTGCAAGCTCGAGAAATACAAAGGGAAGGCGGCGGTGCGGCTCGGGATGCGATATGTGAGGGGATTGCGGGAAGAGATCGTACAGGGAATTGTGAGAGAACGAGAGGAGAAGCGATTTGAGTCGATTGAAGATTTGAAGTTGCGGGTGCCGGAAATTCAGAAGCAGGAACTGGCGGCGCTGGCGGAAATTGGAGCACTGAATTTCATCGAGGGGAAGAAGGACGGAATGCACCGGCGTGATGCTTTATGGCAAATCGAACGGGTGGCGCGGCGGGCGGGGCCGTTGCTGGAGACGAAGGAAGAGGAGCAAACGGCGGAAGTTGAGTCGCCGTTGCTACCGATGAATGCAGAGGAAAGGCTGGTGGCGGATTTTCGAGGCACGGGGATGACCACGGGACCTCATCCGATGGCTTATCACCGTGGAGAGATGAAGCGAATGGGGATTTGCTCGGCGGTGGAGGTGCGAAAGCTGCCGGACGGGAGCCGAGTGCGAATTGGAGGAGCGGTGATCGCGAGGCAGAGGCCGGGAACGGCGAACGGGTTCATTTTTCTGAGCATCGAGGATGAAACCGGCATCGCCAATGCGATCATCACGCCGCAACTGTTTGAGGAGGATCATGCAGTGGTGGTGCAGAACTCCTTCCTGCTGATTGAGGGCAAACTGCAGAATCAGGAGGGGGTGGTGTCCGTGAAGGCCGAGCGGGTGCAGCCCTTGTCGATCAGCCAAGCAAAAACGGCGTCACACGATTTTCACTAATCGAGTGCGAGAAAAGGGCGCTCAGCAGTCCACGCTCGCGCAGTGTCCGTGGTGAGTGTCACGATCACCGGCAGTCCCTTCTTCCGCTGCAACCACCAGGTCACGGGCCGATAGCCGTAGGCCAGTTTCTCTCCGCAGGCCATGACGATCTGCTCGTCGTAGGTGCGATCGGCACGGCTGCCTCGCGGCTTCTTCTGGTAGTGCAAGCTCGACAGACTGATCGCCAGTGTCATGGACACCAATGTGGCCGTATAACCTAAGGGGAGCACTACATTTGCATGTCGAAGAACGCTTCCGATGGGACGAAGTCGTCCGCCGCCACATCGCACTCTATGAGAAGATTCTGAAGACCGGCTGAGACCAAACCGGCATTCTGCTCCACAAGCTACCGGGGATGCGTAGAGACTACGCCCAACATTCCATTTCTCGCGCACCCGCGATGCGCAACCATGTGGCGGCCTTCATCGTGTGCGGTGTGCTGGGAGTCCTTTTCACGGCACCCGGGTCGTTATCACCCCGATCGGCGCTGCTGGGATACCCGGGCGACAATTATCAACACGCATGGTTCCTGTGGCACTTCGCCAAAGCGTTGACGCACGGAGAAAATCCCTTCTTCACGAATCTGCTCTTCTATCCAACGAAAGTGAACCTTGCATGGAGCACAACGGATCCATTGGCGGGTGCTCTCGTGCTTCCCGTCAGTTTATTCGGTGGTCCAGTCCTGGCCTACAATGTTTCCTTAATTTCGCAACTCGTGCTCGCCGCCTTCTTTGGACGGTTGTTGTGCCTGCGGATTTGCGGAAACGAACTTGCGGCACTGGCAGGGGGCCTAGTCTTCGGATTCAGCCCGTTTCTTACGGCCCACGCCTTGGGCCATTTGGGATTGGTGACGGCCTTCCCGATTCCTCTTTTTGTCCTCATGCTCCATGAAATTCTGATTGAGGAAAAAACAGGCTGGGGATACGGAGTGGGCCTCGGGGCGGCTCTGCTGCTGACAGCATTGGCTCACTACGACTACACGGTGCTGTGCGTGTTTTTCGCATGCTTCATGGTGGGAATTGAGGTGGTTTTGAGGGGACCAGAGGCGCTGAAGAGAACCTGGAAGCCAATCTCTCTTGGCGCAGCGACTTTCTTCGTTGGTTTCCTGCCGATCCTGAAGTTGCTCGTGGCGAGCCGCTCCGTATTACCGGCGACTCGCGGGCTTGAGCATGTTCAGCAGTTTTCGGCTGACGCTCTGGGATTTCTAGTGCCAAGCTGGGACCATCTCTTGCTTGGGCACTTCGCGAGAGGCTGGGATCCCAAAATTTTTGCGGCCGGTTTCGAAGGAACCGTCTATGTGGGGCCGGTTGTTCTGCTGCTGGCGATTGTGGGAGCCGTGAAAGGACGGGCGGTAAACAGCACTTGGCCTATCCGCGCCTTGATCCTATCAGTCGTGTTCTACTTATTTTCTCTCGGGCCAAGAGTCCGGTTACTTGGCGACAACCTCGGGATTCCGGGCCCTGCGGCTTTGTTCTATAGGTTCCGACTCGCGCAGTTTATTTCCGCCCCCGCCCGATTTCAAGTTCTCGTGGCACTCTGCGTCTCAATCCTCTGCTCATTGGGGCTCGCGTTTCTGATCCGTGACGCGAAGCCGAGCTGGCGTCGACACGGCATATTCCTTGCATTGATCACCCTCATTTTGTGCGATTACCTCACGATTCCGTTTCCCCAATCCTCCATTATTGACCCGGCTCTACCTGCCGGCGCGACCCAAGCCGCGCGTAGTTGCGCTCTCCCAGCCGATGTGGCCGGTGGTTCCGTGATCACGTTCCCACTGTTGAAGGCGCCCTACTGCATGAAAAGCATGTGGATGCAGGTATCGGACGGCGGAAGATATGCGCTTGTCGACGGCTACCTTTCCTACGCCCCTGACCAGACGTGGAGAACGCTCTGGGACACGCCCATTCTCCGTTCACTGCTCTCCTTGCAGGGAACGGTGCAAAGCGCGCCGGACGAGGGTCTTGACCGCGAGACCGTCCAGGGCGTCATCGACTCTCTTAAGGTCCGAGCATTTGTTGTTTTCGATTCACCGCAGCATGACGCTGCAGTTCGTTATCTGCAGGCGGTTTTGAACACAGGTGGAGATCGAGCGGGTAGCTGCACGATATTTCGAACTCAATCGCACGAGGAACAGGACGGAGCAAAGCACGCTCTCAGTTCCCGCGAGACGCCGTTCGGGGTGAACGTATACAGCTCTCGCGATCCTGCGGCTACATTCTTCCGCGGATTGTCCGCGCCGGGAATCGATGTACGTTGACGGCAGGAGAGCGTAGAATTTCCGCCAGGAGAGAGCCATGAAGCGAACAGACATAGGAACTGCCGTGGGAGCCTTCGCCGTAGGCCTGGGCGTTGGTATCGCGGTGAGCCTGCTGACAGCACCTCAATCGGGAGCAAAGACACGGGATTTCATCACGAAGAAAATTCGACGAGGTCAGGATTTGCTCGGTGACGCCGCCGACGAGATACGATCGCAGACCACTTCAACCCTGCAAGAGGCGAAGAGCCGGCTGAGAGAAGCGGTGGAGGGAGGCCGGGAAGCATATCGCGACGAACTGAGCCAGCGACCTAACTCGTGACGCCTTCTGACGGCCTGGTGAGTTCGTTCCCTCGGCGATCTTGTCAAGGCTTCCGGAGGTGCGTATTTCTGGTCAGGCCGTCATCCGTGATTGAACGTTAGGACCGTAATTTTGCGCCCGATCGTCGCGCCTGGCTTGAATGACTATCCACTTTAGATCCATGGACCTGGAAGGAAGCGACATCACGTCGAATGCGCCAAAGCGAATGGCCCGTAGGTACTCGTCCCAGTCCGGGCTGCCGGAAGTCACGACCACTCGGGCCTTCGATTCTTCCCGCCGAGCCAGTCTGAGAATATCGACGTAACTCCCGTCCTTCAGGTCGCTGTCGCAGAAAATCCGGCCGACATCGCCGGCCTGCAAAACCGCTCGGCACTCGGCGACGCCGGACGCGCAGATTGGTTCCAGGCCTTCGGCAGATAGAGCCGCGCCTAAACTCCTGCGAGCCTCAAGATTGGACGACGCAACAACGATTCACCATTGCTCATTCATCGCGTATGGCTCCTGACTACTGCTACTACGTTCGGCACCCGCCTGCACGAGTGAATCACACGGTATCCGCGCAACACAGGCCAAGTTAGGCCGAACGTTCCCCTGTGACAATCGGCAGCTGCCCTAAAAGGAGAGGAAAGTCGCTGTAGGACGCAAGCCGCTACGGCCTTCGCAAGCTCTCGTTCCCTTTGACGATGGGCCGCCGCCCGATCCAGTTCTAAAGCGGACCGTTGGCCGGTTTCAGGGCAATCGAGTATTTGAAACGGGAGGTGCCTGTGGTCTTCTCAGAGCGTCGGGCTGCAGTTTCCGAACTAGAGAAGAGGAGAACTCAGATGAACTGGGACCAGGTTGGTGGCAAATGGAAGCAGCTGAGGGGAGCATTTCGGGAAAAATGGGGCAAGCTGACCGATAACGATCTCGACGTCATTGCAGGCAAACGAGAGCAACTGGTTGGCAGCCTCCAGGAGCGGTACGGGCTGGCTCGCGAAGAAGCTCAGCGAGAAGCGGATGCTTTTGTAGCGGGCCTAAACGAGGGTCGAAAAGCCGCCGGTCGCAGTTGACCATTCGGGGCTTCGTCGATTCAAGGGCGAGGGATGTGGCTTCGGGGACACCCGAAGCCACATTTGCTTTGAGACACTAGTCTTGAGAGACGCAATCGATGCACCGACGGGCCCACGGCAGTGCCTGAAGGCGTGCTTCACGAATCGACTCGCCGCAAACTTCGCAGGTGCCATAATCTCCGCTTTCGATCCGCCGCAGAGCGTCAGTGATTTCGGCAAGCTCCGACTGTTCACGTTCGAGAGCAGCGAGCTCCAAATCCTTTGCGAAATTGCTCGTAGCGAGTGCACCTTCGTCATCCGGCTCCAGATCGATGGATACGCTTCCCAAACGAGAGTTCAACCGCGAGAGGAGCGCATTCCGTTTTGCCGTCAACTGCCTTTCAAAGCTGCCGAACCGTCTGTTCTGTGCCTTCGTCAGAGTAGGCATTGCAGATTCCTTTCCAAACTGAGATTTGACCGAGATGCAGTGAGACAAATCGTTTAGCTGGCCGCTCGCTCCTGTCTCTTCGTCCTTCGAGGCTTGGACGGGGCCCTTACTCGCCGCCGCGCTTCAGCGCCAGCGAGGCTCCTCTTGAGCGCCGTCATGCGTGAACTTCGTGCAGGTTCGTTCGATGCGGACGCGCGGCCGTATAGAGTCGCACTGGGATGGAAACCAAACCGAACGAAATCGAACCTTTCCAAACTGAGGAAGCCATCGCGGCACCGTTCCTCGCCCAGCGTCCAAGTCTAGAGAGTTTGTCGCGATGGACCTATCGGGCCATCTCCCGAATGTCCCGAATTAAATGTTGTATTAAGCGGAATCCAATTTCGTGGGTTCGGGGCCGCAGCCTATAATGCGGCCATGGCAAGTCTTCAGGAATACCGGAAAAAGCGGAAATTCAAGGAGACGCCGGAGCCTTCCGGGAAGAAGCATCGACGCGCTGGAAACCGCTTTGTGGTCCAGGAGCACCACGCCCGGCGGCTGCACTATGACTTCCGGCTCGAAATCGACGGCGTGCTGAAGTCGTGGGCGGTGCCAAAGGGGCCATCGATGAATCCGGCAGACAAGCGGCTGGCGGTGCAGACGGAGGATCATCCGCTCGAGTACGGAAGCTTTCACGGCACGATTCCAGCAGGGCACTATGGCGCGGGCGAGGTGAAGATTTGGGACGAGGGCACGTTTGAGCCGGAGGGAACGACGTCGGCAAGCGATCAAGTGCGGGGCGGAGAAATCAAGTTCATCCTGCACGGCCAGAAGCTCACCGGAAGCTTCGTACTGGTGAAGCTGAGGAGAAGCGAGGGCGGACGAGACTGGCTGTTGATCAAACATCGCGACCGGCTGGGCGCGGCGAGGCCGCGCGTCATCTTGCCGAGCACGCCGCCAGCCGCCGCACCACAGCAGGATGCGGCGGGTTCGGCGAGGGTGCGAGGTTTCAAGACACGGAAAATGCCCAAGGGAGCCGTAAAGGCCGCGTTCCCCCAGAGCATGCGGCCGGCGCTGGCATCGCTTGCGGATGCACCATTTTCCGATCCTGACTGGATCTTCGAAATCAAATGGGACGGGGTGAGAACGCTGGCCGAGGTCCGCGAAGGGAAGACGCGCCTGTGGGCGCGGTCGCAGCGGGAAGTCACAAAGGAGTATCCGGAATTTTTGACGCTGGCGAAGAATCTAGATGCCCGAGAGGCGTGGGTGGATGGCGAGATCGTCGCGCTCGATGGCGAAGGGCGCAGCGATTTCGAGCAGCTTCAGACGCGGATTGGCGTAGAAAATCCTCCCGAGCAGATCCTGCGATCGGTTCCGCTCTTTCTGTATCTGTTCGACGTTTTGTATTTGGATGGATATGATTTGCGAGGAGTGCCGCTGATCGAGCGAAAGTCCCTTCTGAAAGAAATTCTTCATGAGGATGCGAGGGTCCGTTACTCGGATCATGTCGTTCGAAAAGGGAAGGAGCTGTTCGATGTAGCGACTGCGAAGCATCTCGAAGGAATCGTGGCGAAGAAGGCGGCATCAATCTATCCGCCGGGCCGCACTTCCGATTGGCTCAAAATCAAGCTCGACCGGGACATCGATGCCGTGGTCGGGGGGTGGACCGATCCGCGGGGAACACGCGAATATTTTGGCGCCCTTCTTCTGGGTCTGTACGAGAAAGGAAAACTCGAATACATCGGAAGCGTTGGCAGCGGATTTTCGGCTGCGATTCAGGAGAAGCTCTGGCCCGTCCTTCAGAACCTCCGCGTGAGCCAACCTCCGTTTTCAACTGAACCTTCGACTCGCGAGCAGGCCTACTGGACGGAGCCTAAGCTGGTCGCAAGGGTGCGGTTCGGCAACTGGACGCAAGAGCGCCGTTTGCGCCAGCCACGGTTCCTTGGATTGCAGGAGGACCGCGCTCCCGAGTCGTGCACCTTTGAGGAGCAAATGAGTTCGACGACAAAGAAGAAAGCGTCCGCGACCGCCAAGCGTCCGAAGTTGGATCCGGCGCCGGACCTTTCGGAAGGCGTGTTGAATACGGATAAGCGAATCGAGGAGGAACTGAGGAAAGGCACATCGGACAATCTGCACGTCGAGATCGAGGGTCAACGCTTGCATTTGACGAATTTGAACAAGGTCTACTTCCCCAAGGACGGGCTCCGAAAGCGAGACCTGCTCGCTTATTACGTATGGGTTGCTCCAATGCTTCTCCCGTTTCTCAAGGATCGGCCACTCGTCTTACGACGCTATCCGAACGGCATCGAGGAACAGGCGTTCTTTCAGAAGGACGCGGGCAAGGGCACTCCGGATTGGGTGAAGACGGTTCCCATCACGTCGGAAGACCGCGGACGCGTGGTCCGGTACATCGTGGCGAACGATCGCGCGACGATCGTTTACCTGGCGAACCTTGGCTGCATCGACCACAATCCCTGGTCGAGCCGATACACGGATCAGGATCATCCCGATTACGCTTTCTTCGACCTGGATCCAAGCGAGGGAACATCCTTCGGCACGGTGGTCGAATTCGGAAAGCTATTTCTCAAGACGCTGGAAGAACTTCAGGTGAAGGCCTTCGCCAAGACTTCAGGAGCAACCGGATTCCACATCTACATCCCTATCGAGCCGAAATACACGTACGAGCAGGTGCGGCTGTGGGTTCAAGTGGTGGCGTCGATCGTTTCGAAGAAGAAGCCGGGAATTCTCACCTCGGAGCGGAGCGTGAGGAAGCGGAAACGAGGCTCGATCTATGTCGATGCGCATCAAAACTCGCGAGGTCAATCGCTTGCTTCTGTCTATTCCGTACGAGCGTTTCGTTCAGCGCCGATCTCTACACCAGTACGTGTCACAGACCTGCGCGCGGGCCTGGAGCCGGCCAAGTGGAATCTCAACACAATTCGGCAGCGGATTGATGCGGAAGGAGACCTCTGGGCTGCGTTCTGGAAGTCCCGGCAGCGGCTCGAGTCGTTGCTCAAAGTCGGCGGTGGCGAGGCTTAAGCCGTCTGTCCTTGTTCGGCTGACCGTCGCCATCGTGATCTGCTGACAGACAGATCGTCCGGCTCCAAGCTCAGCGTGAGAACTTCGCCGAACGCCAAGTGAACGGCGCGAACGTGTTCTTGGCAATCTTTTGGGAGATAGAAAATCACCTGAGCAGAGGTCTGGTCGGATTAGATTGTTTAGAGTTCCTGGGCGTGACCTCTCGCCGGAGGAAAGATGAAGAGAGAGGATGAACGGCGGCATCCTCTCTCCGACGTCTAAGCGGCGGTCGGCCGAGGGGAGGCCTTTTCCAGTTCACCTACGAGTGGCTCGGCCGCGTTGGGAATCGGTGGTTGTGCCGGCCCTTCGACGATTTGCCATGCGGTCAAGCGGCGTCCGTAAAGTGCGGCATTGGCATCGTCGTCGGGATGCAGAGTGGCTCCTTCAAGAGACACCCCGGCGAAGACTCCACGTGAACGTGAATAGCTGAGAATCTCTGACCGCATGTAGGCGTCCGTGTCCGCTTCTGTGGTTCGGCCGATCGGTCCCGCGGAAATAGAGGCGTCGGCACCGAGCTTAACCTTGCTTCTGAGGATGCTGCGGACTCCGCTGTCGTTCATGATCAGCAGCACGTAATCCGTTGCCTGCCCTCCGGCCTGAAAGCCGAAGCTGATCCCCTCGAGGGCATACATCGCAGGAGCGCCCCACGGACCAGTGAAAGCCTCTCCAGTGCGGCAGACCATAGCCCCGCGACCGTAACTGCCCCCGACAACGAAAGCGCCCTTTACGACGGATGGCAGGACGACGACGCACTTCGCTCGATCTAGCAGGTCGCGGGGAATGTCGTCCGGCACGTTCAATATCTCGTGCATGACGGCACCCGCTTCGTGGAGCCGCTTTTCCTCATCTCTCTGCGCCGATGCCCGGGGAGCAATGAGGATAAAGCCCAGAATGATGGCCGTTGATATCGCCGCTGTTCTTTTCATTTAGAGACTCCTTTGGGATTCCTGACATATTAAGGTCAGGCTCGACTTACCAAGCCGCCGACCAGGGCCGCGAGAAACAACACGAGGAAGATGAAAAAGAGAATCTTTGCAACGCCAGCAGCTGCGGCCGCGATCCCCGCGAACCCGAAGATCGCCGCAATAATCGCAATGATAAAAAACGCGACGGCCCAACGTAGCATGATGTTCCTCCTTAGACTCAGATCGATTCAGCTGCGCCCTCAAACCTGGCGCGATGTTCCGATTCTCATCCGGAGCGGCCTCGGCCTCAATACGGTCTCGCTCGTATTTACCGTGTAAGGCGGCCTGATCGCAAAAGGGAAGGTGGCGCCTGCTGTACAGGGAGACTCCGGCAAAAGTACAGCAACCCTGGGATGGACCCTTAGAGGGCCCTCTGTTCTAATTCCGCGCTGGAAGGCCGAAAGAACCGGAAAATGAGCTGTTATTTGGCCAATTTGCTTTACCTACTGGGCAGCTCGCGTCGGGCGTTCTCTGATTTCGTCCGGCGCGGGTGCTCTGGTGGGTGGCTGCTGAAAGGGAATTGACGAAAGACGAAGCAAAGCGTGATTTGCGCATATGGCGAAGAACGTTGCTCTGCAAGGGGAATCGATGAAGAAGATCGTGGCCGGGATCGCTGTTTTGCTCGTCGCGGCGCTTTTTGCACCCAGGGCGCGGGGTCAAGAACACGTCAATATCGGCGCTTACGCCGACTATTTTCGATGGAGCAAAGGAGGAGATGTGAACTTGGCTGGAGTGGGCGGCCGTGTTTCAGTGAATATCGCGCCCATCGGGCGTTTGATGCAAGAGGTTGGCGTCCCAGCGCAAATGCTCAATCTGCGCTCGCGTGCACGTGCGTTGCCATCCGTGCTACTTGCGATGCAACGAGAGCGGCATCCAAACCGTCTATTAGCGCAGGGGTTTTCTCATTCCTCGGCCCAGGTCGGCGTAAAAGCTTCGGCTCGGGCTCTGAAAATATTTCCCGGCTACGCTTCATTTCTACCAAGGGTGAACGAAAGATTTCTCTCGTGCGTTCATTATCTTCCCCAAAACACGCGAGAAGCATGGGACTTAGAAGACAGGCATCGGACTTTCGTTGTGGCAGCGCAGATGCACACTTGAAACATTCTGGCAGTAAAATGGAGGAGTCACCATGGGATCTGCATCACCTGTTCAAATGGGTACGCGAAGAGACGCCCGAGTTGGGGGGACCATGAAAACTCTGCGCATTTTGGTAGCGGACGACCACGATCTCATGCGGCGAGGTTTGAAGGCGTTACTCGAATCGCATCCGGGGTGGACTATCTGCGCTGAGGCCCACACGGGACGAGAGGCCGTTGCAAAGGCCGAAGAGCTGCGTCCCGATGTCGTTATTCTCGATATCACGATGCCGGAGTTGAATGGAGTCGAGGCGGCGCGCCGGATCCTAAAAGCTTCGCCCAACACGGAAGTCCTGGTACTTTCCGTCCATTATTCCGACCAGCTGATTCGCGACATTCTGGACGCGGGTGTTCGCGGGTACATCGTGAAGTCGGATTCAGACCGTGATCTTACGATTGCGGTCGAAGCGCTCGCCAACCACAAACCGTTTTTCACGCCCCGTGCGACCGAACTAATCCTCAGCAACTTCAACAACAAGGGTGGTTCGATGTCGGACATGCCCGCGATGGTGGGAGAGCGCCTAACGTCCCGCGAACGAGAGATTGTTCAGCTGCTCTCTGAAGGCAAGAGCAGCAAGGAAGTCGCTTCGATGCTGAGCATCAGCGTCAAGACTGCCGAGACGCACCGCGCGAACATAATGCGGAAGCTCGAAATCCACTCCGTTAGTGAGCTCGTCCGCTATGCGGTTCGCAACCAAATCATAGAGCCGTGAAGGCTGGCGGCTCTCGTCGCCCGCTGGCCAGAGTTGTCACGGGAATCCACGCTCTACAGCAAAGCTCCATCGTCTTTCGGCGTTTGACCCGATTTCGACTCGGGATTGCCCGGGCGATACTCGGCCAGACGGAATCAACGGTTCCGCCCAGGGGAGAAGAAGAGACTTCGGGTGCCTTGGAGAAATCAAGGCGCGAGGGCTGGGCCGATTTTCTTCTTCTCTCCGCGAAACCTTCTTGAGGTTTCAGCAGAATTGCGATCCCACGGAACTAACCTAATCCGCTGACCGGAACTCGTTTTTCTCCGCACTCGCAATAACTGGATAATTCCCCGGGTATTGGCGTTTTCCGGTATTCCCGCTGGCGCCGCACTATGTCGTACTTATTACTCCAAGCGGGGAGCAATGCGAACTTCCCTCACACGCCGGACAGAAGGGAGTGACCTTGGTGGCTCTCGGTGACTTTATCGGTTCTCTGCAATTTTATCCGTGGAAAGAGGATGCTCATGCCGGAGGAAAAAGCGATTGAAAAAGCTCGTGAGGGTGAGCGCGAAGGAATGTCCCCCTCGACACAGGCTGGCGAATTCGTGCGCGAGGAAATCGACCATGTTCGCGCGGGAAAACACGGCGCCCGGTCGGTGAAACAGGCAATTGCCATCGGACTCTCCAAGGCCAGACGGGCGGGTGTCAAGCTTCCGCCGCCCCGGAAGGGATCGGTGTCTAAGCGAACCCGGCGCCAGGCTTCTCGTGATCTGTCGCGGGCCGCTCACGGCAGGCACAATACATCGCGAACGAAATCTCGGGCAATCACCAAGGCTCTTCGTAGAGAAAGCAGCCGAAGCGCTTCACGCCACGCGCTGTCAACTCATGCGCTTCGAAGTGCCCGCCGCCGGGGGAGTCGCTCCCTTCGTGTTGCGGCTCGCAAAGCCGCGCGCACGAAGGGACGAGCAGGCTTGCGTCGAGCCGCACGGAAAGCGGCCAGTACTCGCCGAGCGCGTCGATCACGGAGCTGAATCATGGCGCGGCCCAGTAAGAGTGAGGAAGGGTCCCTTTCCCTCACAGACCTGGCGTTGCTAATGAATTGCTTGATGTTTTTTCTTTTCCGGTTGTGTGGATGGCTAGCGCGACCAGGCAAAGGATGAGCTAGGTCGAAAAGGCTTCCTCGTTACTGGCAGGAATGCCCCTCAGTGTTCCTCTGGTGGATCGTCTTCCGACTTTTTCTTGCTCGCTGATTCGATCGCCGGCAGCAGTGCTCGCCAAATCTTCGACTTCGGAATGTATCCCTGTGCTCCAACCTCCGCGATCAATCGAGCGATTTCCGAAGACTCGTGCTGGCTGACGATCAGGATTTCCGATTGGGGCACGGCAGCATGAATCAGAGGGGTCGCTTCTATGCCGTTCATTCTCGGCATGCTGATGTCCAGCAAGACAACATCCGGCCGCAGCTTTCGGGCCTGCTCCACGGCGTCGAGACCGTCCGACGCTTCGCCGCAGACGTTCCATTCGGAGTGGGTTTGAACGAGCGAGCGAAGCGAACGTCTCACGCCCGGATGGTCATCTGCGATGAGGATGCGCAACCCCATACTATAGAAAATGCGCCTGCCGCTCTCCGGGCTCCATACAGGTCTATGGGCACGAGCGCGGGGGAGTTCCTTGTAGACCTCCTAGGGCAGTACCGGCTGTCGTGACCGTTTGGCGGCGCTGGCTGTGAAACCGAGGAGAGAAATCAGCGAAATAATCGAAATCAGATCGCCGACGCTCCGGTCCGTCGTTCGGCGAAAAACCAAGTCAATTCGATGAGCTCCGGGGGGCAGCTCCAGCACTACTTGGGCCGTGTCGGGAAGCTGGTGAATGGTCGCATTGCGGCCGTCAACCTCGGCGCTCCACGCTGGATAGTTGATCAGCCTAAGGGCAAGCGCCATTTCTCTCGAACTGTTCTCGGACAGAACTCGTTGCGTCGCTGTCCACTCTTTGACGCTGACTCGCGCGTCTGTTTTCAGCGCGGTGCCAGTCTCTGGGTCCACGGTTGCGAACCGCGGGATTGGCTCATCGGGAGGAACGGGCTCGTCGGAATTGGCGCGAGGGACTCCCGGCAAGCTACCGCGGTCGCAGCCAAGAGGTGCGTACTCGTCTGTGCCGTCATAGCCGACGCCGGACTGCACCTGATCCGTGAGCGACGCGACATCGTCCGTGTGCCACCAAGTATCATTCGCGATTGCCGTTGTAGTCGCGCCAAGGATCACGAGGACGATGATCCAGAGAATCGATCGTCGGCGGGAAAGGCCCGGCCCCGCCGCTGCGCAAAATGCGAAGACAACGCTGAGCGCGCCAAGCCATCGCCAGGGAAACTGAACGAACTGAAGCTTCGGAAGAATGCGCCAGAATATTGCGCTCGCCGAAAACATCAGGAACGTCGACGCCAGTCCGAGAGCAACCAGCATCGGCCAGAGTTGTGGAAACCCGCTTCGGCGCCGGGCAGTCAAGACGCACAGAATGGCCGTGAGGAGTATGAGGCCGACGGCCAGCGTCGATACCTTCCAGTTGAACAGAACAAATTCGGGGCTGCCTCCCCAGGTGTAAATGAAATTTCGGTTTGGACGCATGTCGTCAGTAATCGCTTGTTGGATCTGAACCCAGCGCTGCTCCCAGGTAGCGGGCACAATGTAAAACGCAGCTAATCCCCACCCGGCAAACATGCTAATGCCCCCGACGACTAGCGGCCGGAGATTTCGCGACTGAATCGCGGCGACCATCAGGAGAAGTGCGAGGGAATAGGTCGCGATGACGGCTGCGGGAGCGTTGCTGAGCCATATGGCCGCGAAGACCGCAGCCAAGAAGGGGACGTTCCGCCAGCCAGCTCGCTTCACGCGTAGAGCGGCGAGCAAGAGAAGCGGAAAGAACGCCACCGCAAGCAATTCGGAAAAGTCGCTGCGATCGTAGGCGAGGAGCACGTTGTAAGGATTCGCGAGGAAAAAAACGCCCGCGGCGATCGCTTCGTTTGAGGAAAGCCAGTTACGCGCGAGACTCCACATGGCCAGGCCGCCGGCCGTCAGGGCCAGCCAGATGAAAACGACGGGCGCCGCGGCATTCGGCAGGATCGAGCAGAGCACCCCGCCAAGAATCCACGAAGCAGGCGGATAAAAGATAAAACGCGGTTCGCCGTAGCCCCAGTTGGCCCACTCTGCCCAGCGCGGATACAGAATGCCTTCACGCCACTGGCCGGCAACATCCAACCAGGAAGCAACGTGGAACTCGAAATCATGACCGGAGGCGTTTCCCAGGAAAAACATTGGCGCGACAACGGTCGTCGCCGCGATTACGATGAAGAGGACGGCGATGAGTTTCGCGCGGCGCGAATGCGACGAGGTCTCCGTCGCGGTTGCCGATGGTTCCCGCTTAGTTGCACTCAAGCTGTCGATGGCTGATCTCCGGCCTGCCCCGCAGAGGATACAGAACCTCGATTGGGACCGCTACAGACAAAGCTCCTGTTTGAACTCGAGCCCGGCGGCCCTTGTTGCCAATTCGCCCTGCCGTGGCTACAGTAATGGCCTTCGGCTAGTGTGCTGCCCGAGAGCTTGCCGGACTGCTCAGTCTTGAGTCTGCGCCTTTCAAGGAGCCATCACGATGACGGCGGAGGAACGACGCCTCCAGGACAATGCTGAGCGTCGAGCCCATTGGAAGCGCTGGGGTCCATACCTGTCGGAGCGTCAGTGGGGAACCGTCCGGGAGGACTACAGCCCCAACGGCGACGCCTGGAATTACTTGCCGCACGATCAGGCTCGTTCGCGCGCGTACCGCTGGGGAGAAGACGGAATTGCGGGACTTTGCGACCGCCACCAGCACATCTGCTTCGCTCTCGCACTATGGAACGAAAAAGACGCAATCCTGAAGGAACGCCTCTTTGGGCTCACCAACAAGGAAGGGAACCACGGGGAGGATGTGAAGGAGTATTACTACTACCTCGACGCGCTTCCGACGAGTGCGTATCTCAAATATCTCTACAAATATCCTCAGGTCCCGTTTCCCTACGATCATCTCGTCTCTGAGAACGGCAAGCGGACCCGCCTTGACCCGGAATACGAGCTGGTTGACACCGGGGTGTTCCGCGAGAACCGCTACTTCGACGTCTTCGTGGAGTACGCGAAGGCCAGCCCCGAGGACGTCCTGATCCGCATCACTGCCTGGAACCGGGGACCCGACCCCGCCCGATTGCGGCTGATCCCCACCGTCTGGTTCCGGAATCGCTGGGATTGGGGCGATCCATACCAAAGGCCACTCGTTGAGCGAATTGAATCCGACAAGACTTGGTCGCTGCTCGAGCTGTCTGAATTTCACTATGGCAAGAGATGGCTGGCGGTGGAGGACGCGCCGGAACTCCTCTTCACGGAGAACGAAACCAACACGGAGCGGCTCTACGGTGAAGGGAACCGCACACCGTATGTGAAGGACGCGTTCCACAGGTACATCGTTGGCGGCGACCGCGGTTCCGTGAATCCGGCGATGAAGGGGACGAAGGCCGGTGCCCACTACTCCTCGGAAATCCGCCCGGGCGGCAACTGGACTTTGCACCTGCGTTTCATGGACTACAATCCCCGAGAGGTCAATGCGGACGCCCATGACCTCTTCGGTTCCTCTTTCTACAAGATATTCACGGACCGTGAGAAGGAAGCCGACGAATTTTACGCTTCGCAACTGTTTCCGGGCGCCAGCGACGACGCGCGGCTGGTTCAACGCCAGGCCTTTGCCGGGCTGCTATGGTCCAAGCAAAGCTATCACTATGACGTCCGGCGATGGCTCGACGGCGATTCGACGCAGCCTGCTCCCGATCCTCGGCGTTTCCTTGGACGTAACCACGATTGGCAGCATCTCTACAACTCAGACGTCATCTCCATGCCGGACAAATGGGAATATCCGTGGTACGCCGCCTGGGACCTCGGGTTTCACTGCGTAACGATGGCGCTGATCGATCCTGAATTCGCGAAGGAGCAGCTGATCCTCTTTCTCCGCGAATGGTACATGCATCCAAACGGGCAGCTCCCCGCCTATGAATGGAATTTCTCCGACGTGAACCCTCCGGTACACGCCTGGGCCGCCTGGCGCGTCTACAAAATCGCCGCGCGCATGACGGGTCAGTTGGACCGCAAGTTTCTCGAGCGCGTCTTCCTCAAACTGCTGCTGAATTTCACGTGGTGGGTGAATCGCAAGGATCCCGATGGGAAGAATGTTTTCCAGGGCGGCTTTCTAGGCCTCGACAACGTTGGTCTTTTCGACCGCTCCAAGCCCCTTGCTCCCGGCCAGATCGTCGAACAATCCGACGGTACGAGCTGGATGGCCATGTACTGCCTCGACATGCTTTCGATTGCAATAGAATTGGCGCACGAGGACACAGCGTATGAGGACGTCGCGAGCAAGTTCTTCGAACATTTCGTCTTCATCTCAAAGGCAATGAATGACCTTGGTGGCGAGGGCATCGGGCTATGGAACGAAACCGATGGCTTCTACTATGACGTCCTGCACAGTACCGACGGAGCGCATACTCCCCTTAAGGTCCGTTCCGCTGTCGGGCTGATTCCGCTTTTCGCGGTTGCGACCTTCGAGCCGGGCGACCTCGATGGCCTGCCGGGGTTCCGGCGGCGCATGGATTGGTTCCTTAAGCACCATGCCGACGTCGCCGAGCACGTCGACATGAGCCGCCGCTCGAAGGATGGCGGCGCTCGATTGCTTCTGACGATCGCCAATCGACGCAAGCTCGAGCGCATCTACCGCTTTGTCTTCGACGAAAACGAATTCCTGTCGCTTCACGGCGTGCGCGCGCTTTCCAAGTTCCACAAGGATCATCCATTCACGCTCAATCTGGATGGCGTGACTCATCAAGTTGATTACGAGCCCGCCGAGTCGACCAGCGATCTCTTCGGCGGCAATTCGAATTGGCGCGGACCGGTCTGGTTTCCCCTGAATTTCTTGCTGATCGAGTCGATGCAGCGCATTCACTACTACTACGGCGACGAATTCAAAGTCGAATGCCCCACAGGTTCGGGCAAGGCCTTGAGCCTTTGGGACGCGGCCAGCGAACTTTCACGGCGTCTCTCGCATATTTTCTTGAGGCGTGAAGGCCGCCGCCCTGTCTACGGAGATGTAGCTCTGTTTCAGAACGACCCTTTTTGGCGGGACCTGATTCTCTTCCACGAATACTTCCACGGTGAAACGGGCGCCGGCCTTGGCGCCAATCACCAGACGGGTTGGACCGCCCTGGTCGCAAAACTGATCGAGCAAAGTGGTGAGTAGCGCGGCGGGTTAATGCTTCGCGGACGGCTGAGGTTGTTCCACGAGCTCGATCAGCACCTTTTGGCTTCCGGGTGATGTGACAAGCCAGAAATTCACCCGCGTTCCGTTCGCTCCCGCGCGGGTCGCCGGGTACACGGGCTGGATCCCGAATTTCGTTCGAAGGATTCGAGTCGCTTCGTCTATATTTTTCGTTTCGATTTCGATCTGCTGAATGCCCTCGTGGAATTTCTGCAAGTAGCGCGCAATCGCGCCCGAGCCGCTGGGATCGCGGCTGGTCAGGATGTCCAGCCGCAGACCGCCGCGAAATTCGAGCTCAAATTCCTTCGCGTCTTGATCTGGAGGAACGCTCGCCAGTTCCGGCAAGCCGTTGGCTCTCTGAATCTCTTCGAACTGCTTCTGCGAAACGGCTACGCCCACCGTCAACAGCGGCGCGCCCCCGGAGACGGACAGGCACTTAGCGAATTCTTGGTCCTCTAGCCACTCGCGTGCGCCAGACATAGCGAGTTCGCGGCCGCGGCGGAAGATTTCCGCCGCCGCATTCTGGCGCACTTCAGCGGTTCGGTCGGCGAGGTCACCGATCAGCGAAGCCAGCGGAGTCTCACTCATGTCACGGGGGCCCGATCAGGGCGACTTGGAAGGCGGCTGAATCGCATTGACGTTCGACAGCGCAATCCGCGTCGTTTCTCCCTGTCGGACCTTCAGCGGCACATCCCATCGAAGCCGCGCATCTCCGACCTCGGCGGCCACTTCCAGGGTCGTCAGCCAGTAATTGCCCGAGGGAATTTCGGTGAGAGCTCCACTTCCATCCAAATTTGTCTGCGTGCGGGCGACCAGATATTTCGATTCCGCCAGCTCCAAAGCTTGCCGCCGGATTTCAGGCTCTCGCTTTCCCACCACGGCCGCCCATTTCGTACTCGGGTCTTTCTCCACCAGGTCCAGGTCCATTCCATCTTTGGTCTGGGGATTCGCCTCCACGTAGTGCTTGATTGCCTCGTGATAGTCGTCCACGAGCTTTTTGTACTTCGCCGGATCTTTTTTCTCGTCTCCCAGCTTGAACTTCGGTTTTGGAAAATCCACTGACCGGCCGCCGGCATTTCTCTGCATGTAGGCCGCAAAAAATTCCGGCACTCCCAGAATGTCCGCCGGAGTCAGTTTCTGCACGAACTCGTCGCCGGACAGCTGGACCCAGTGATTCTTCTTCATCCAGGCCCTCAATTCTGGCGAGACGTCGAGCTTGTCGATGAAGGCTTCCATGTTCGGCGGCGGGTAGGACGCCGCCACCTCCCGGGAGATCTCTTCGAAGCTCTTTGATAGCAGATAGAAAGGGAAGCCGCGAACCGGCTCCTCGAGCCCGCCGGACGGAGTCGCCCGCGCGCTGAATTCGATCGAACCGTTTTGCGCTTCGGCTTTAGGGGTAGCGATGGAACTAAGGAGAAGAACCGCGACGGAAAGGGAAACGCCGTATCTCACGCGCGTCATCGTAGCAGAAGGGAACTACTCTGAGTATCGAACTCAATCGCCGCCTGTTCGCATGACTAACCTGCGGAGATACACCGTCGGCGGAGCTTCGAATCGCCAGAAGCTAGTACAAGTGGAAAGTGACTTCGATGATCTGGCGCACAGGCGCTGGTTTGCCGTCCGGGCCCAGCGCAGGCTTGAATCGCCACGTTCGAACTGCCTCGACAGCCTTCTCATCCAACCCGAGGCCAAGGCCTTTCACGACGTGAATGTCCGTCGCGCGCCCGTCCGGCGTGATGATCGCGATTAGCGAAACTGTGCCCTGATATTTTGCTTTGACCGCTTCATCCGAATATTGTGCCTGCGGGCAATATAGGCATGCGGGATATCCGTATCCGCCGGTTCCAGCGTTGTAGACACCTCCGCCCGTGCCGCCACCCGATCCCGGGCCAACTCCGCCACCGCTTCCGCTGCCCACGCCGCCGCCGCTGCCTGAACCGATTCCGCCCCCGCTGCCGGGACCATTCGAATCGCTAATCACCTTCGCGAGTGGGTCGCCCCAGTTGTTCATATTGGGGCTCGGCAGATTCAATTGTGGAGGGCCGGCAACCGTCGGCCGCACCGGGAACTGCGGAGCCAGCGGCGGATGCACCGATGGTGATGCCAACTGGTTCAGCGAGAACTTCGGAAGCTTCCCTTTGCTCGCGGGAATCACATTGTGTTCTCCGCCGCCGCCACCGCCGCCCGCCTTCTTGGTTCCGGGCGCCAGCTTTGGCAGATATGGAGAGATCGTCGTGATCTCGACGTTCGAATTCGCCTTCGTAATCGCCGGCGACATGATCTCCGGCAGCAGCGGAACGATGATCAGCACCAGAATCGCGACGTGAATCGTCACCGAGAGCGCCTGCACCCGCGTGAACTGCGTGTCCTTCGTCCAGATCTCTTTCACCTGGACCGGCTTGCTCGTTACCTGCAGCGGAGGTAGCTTCTTCGGAAAGAGCGCGTCCTGTATATTCTGCCAGAAACCTGCCTGCTTCCAGTCGACCAGCAGGTCCGAGTTCACACGCTTTGGCGCGGGGCGGAACAGCTCCCGGACATTCTCCCCCATTCCCTCGCCGAAGCTTGGCATGCGGAAAGCCGCCGCTTCGCCGGGCTTAACCTTGACGGGGCGCTCGGTGAGGAAATCCTTCAGGTTGGAGATCAGGCTCTTCAGCGGAGATTCGTGGATCGCCGCGGTCGGCATGCGGCCCAGCTGGAGTGTGGGCTCCGTGCTCGAACGCTCGTCGTTGGCCAACCTCGAGCTAAAGTCCCGCATGATGCCTTCCCGCCCCCGCCGCGCAAATATACCTAACCTTAGACGCCAAGCGTCCAAAAAGGATGTATTGGGCCGGGCGCGGCTGACACGCTTCCTGATTCATTGTAACATACGATGCGAACACCAAATTTTGAGTTTCCTCAGCTGGATACAGCGGAAAGCGAAAAACGAGCCCGGCACGATGGCGAAACCCCTCGACGTCAAGAGCACCCTTAACCTGCCCCGCACTGACTTCCCTATGAAAGCGAAATTGCCCGAGCGCGAGCCTGAGCAACTCGCGGCCTGGGAACAGATGCGCCTTTACTACCGCATTCTCGACTCGCGCGCAAACGCGCCGCTGTTTGTGCTGCACGATGGGCCGCCCTATCCCACCGGCGAAATCCATATCGGTACCGGCTTGAACAAAGTCGTCAAGGACATGATCGTCAAGTCGAAGTCGATGGCCGGCTTCCGCGCGCCCTATATTCCCGGATGGGATTGCCACGGCCTTCCGATCGAGACCAAAGTCGAAAAGGAACTCGGCGGGAAGACCACCAAAGTCTCCGCCGCCGAATTCCGCCGCCGCTGCCGAGAGTACGCGTCCCGCTACGTTGAGGCCCACAAGCGCGATTTCCGCCGCCTCGGCGTGTTCGGTCAGTGGGACAAGCCTTACCTCACCATGGACCCGGGCATGGAGGCCTGCACTGCCGCGGCCTTCATCGACTTCCTCGAAAAGGGATACGTCTATCGCGGTCTGAAGCCAGTCTATTGGTGCATCTATGACCGGACCGCCCTCGCCGAAGCCGAAGTTGAATACGAAGACCATACCAGCCCGTCAGTCTGGGTGAAATTTCCCGTAGCCGAGGTGGCACCGGGTGTGGCCCTCGGCGGAGATGTCAGCGCGCTAATCTGGACGACAACTCCGTGGACGCTTCCCGCCAATCGCGCGCTCGCCTTTCATCCCGACTTCGAGTACGTCGTGGCGGACACTTCGATGGGGAAGCTCCTCCTGGCCAGGGAGCGCGTCGCCGCTCTGCAATCGGAATTGAAGCTTGAGGTTCGCGGCACGTCGGGCGGGTGGAAGGGCAAGCAGTTCGAAGGCGCGAAATTCCGCCACCCGTTCCTCGATCTGACAGTTCCTGGTGTTCTCGCCGACTACGTCACGCTCGATCAGGGCAGCGGCATCGTGCACACGGCTCCCGGCCACGGCGCCGAAGACTTCTATACCGGCCAGAAGTACGGCCTCGAGGCGTACGCCCCGCAGGACGATGACGGTCGCTTTACCGAAGGCCTGCCCGAATACAAGGGCAAGACCGTATTCGAGGCGAATCCGATTATCGTGAACCTGCTCAAGCAGCGTGGTGCCCTCGTCGGTGAGCAAAAACTCGCTCACAGTTACCCGCATTGCTGGCGCTGCCACAATCCAGTCATCTTCCGCGCCACCGAGCAGTGGTTCGTTTCTATGGATAAGCCCTGCGGAGAACCCGATCCTCGAATGGTTTCCGTCTCCGGCGATCAGGCCCGCACTCTGAGGACACGAGCGCTGTTCGCAGTTCAGAATGTGAAATGGAATCCGGACTGGGGCATGGCTCGAATGAGCGACATGATTGCCGAGCGCCCCGATTGGTGCATCTCGCGCCAGCGGTTCTGGGGCGTGCCTCTGATCATCTTCACCTGCCAGAGCTGTGGCAAGCCGCTCATGGACTTCAAGGCGCTTCGCCACGTTCTGCCCTTCTTTGAACGCGAAGGAGCCGACGCGTGGTTCACTCATACGGCGGAAGAATTGCTTCCCCCGGGTACCAAATGCCCGTGTGGCGCGTCGAAGTGGAAGAAGGAAGAGGACGTGCTCGACGTCTGGTTCGATTCCGGCTCGACAAATCTCGCGGTCCTGAGTGAGAAGGACGGCACATGGCCGGCCGACGTCTATATGGAAGGCCCTGACCAGTATCGTGGCTGGTTCCAAAGCTCGTTGCTCGTTGCCATGGGTGTGAAGGGCCGTGCGCCCTATCGCCAGGTGGTTGCTCATGGGTGGACGCTCGACGAAAAGGGCATCCCGATGTCGAAGTCGCTTGGGAACGCCGGCAACCCGATGGAAATCTGCGCCAAGTGGGGCGCGGATGTCTTCCGCGTCTGGGTCTCTTCGCAGGACTTCACCACCGACGTCCGCGTATACGAAGCGATGATGCAGCAGCTCGCGGAAGCCTATCGCAAGATTCGCAATACCTTCCGCTTCGCGCTCTCCAACCTCTCCGATTTCGATCCCGCGCGCCACTTGGTCCCCGATCCGCAGCTTTGGGAGATGGACGCCTGGATGCTACGCCGCACCGGCACGAAGATTCGCGAATGCCGCGAGTGGTACGACCGGTTCGAGTTTCACCGCGTGTATCACGCGCTGCAGGATTTTTGCACGGTCGATCTCAGCGCGTTCTACTTCGACGTTCTCAAGGACCGCCTCTACACCTTTGCTCCGAATAATCCCGGCCGGCGCTCCGCGCAGACCGCCGTCTACCGTATCGCCAGCGCTCTGGCTCGCCTCATCGCTCCCACGTTGACCTTCACTTCCGAAGAAGTCTGGAAATTCATGCCGCGCGCCGAGGGTGACCCGGAAAGCGTCCACATGGCCCTCTTTCCCGCGGCCGAGGAATTTGAGCAGGCGCTCGATGCAAAGCGTTCCAGCGATTGGGACCGCGTCCTCGCGGTTCGTGAGGAAGTCCTGAAAGTTCTCGAGCCGCTGCGTGCCTCCAAGACAATTTCCGCGAACCTCGAAGCTCGAGTCATGCTGTCCGCTTCCGGCGAACTTGCCGCGATCCTCCAGCGCGTCGCGAAGTTTCTCCCGGCGCTCTTCATCGTTTCGCAGGTCGAGCTCCAGCCGGGTGCAGGTGATGGCGCAGGAAGCCTCCAGGTTAGAGCCGAACGCGCCCACGGCAAGAAGTGCGACCGCTGCTGGAACTACTCGGTTCACGTCGGCGAGAGCGCCGACTACCCCGGCCTTTGCGAACGCTGCACGGCAGCCCTCGCTGAAATCGAGCGCGATGGCGGTATACTAGTGGGGAGCGTCAAGCCCTGATGTCCTACGTCTCCCGCAACGGATGGTATTCGCTGGCTCTGATCGCGTTGTGCGCGCTCGTGGTCGACCAGGTCAGCAAATACATCGTGGAGCGCTCGATCACGGTTGGCACTCTTCCGATTACCGTCATCCCCGGCCTGGTGAACCTCGTCCACACCAGCAATCCTGGTGTTGCCTTCGGCCTGGGCGCCGATTCCACCGCCCCTTGGATGGCACCCGTGCTGATTCTGTTTTCGGTCGCCGTCATAGGGCTGCTTATCTGGTTGCTGGTCACCAATCGCGCCGGCGGCTGGTACGGCCAATGCGGACTCGCCCTGATCCTCGGCGGCGCGGCCGGTAACGTCCTTGACCGCGTCCTGCGCCACAGCGTGACGGATTTCATCGACTTTTATATCGGCCGCCATCACTGGTACACGTTCAACCTCGCCGACTCCGCCATCGTGATTGGCGCCGGGCTCGTTGTCCTCGAACTCTTTCGCGATTGGAGGCATCCTACTCAGGAGCGAGCCTGAGGCCCAAGCGCGCGACTGATGCATCCCATCCTCTTCCATTTCGGTTCATTCACGATTTACACCTACGGAGTTCTCGTCGCCACCGGCGTGATTTCTGGCTTGCTCTACGCGCGCCACCAGGCTGCGCGTGTCGGTCTCGACGCGGAAAAGGTCTGGAACATGGGCATCTACATGATTCTTGTGGCCCTGCTTCTGGCCAAGGTTTGGCTCGTTTTCAGCGATTGGGGCTACTACATCGCCCATCCGCGCGACATTCTGAGCATCGCAACGTTCCAATCGGGTGGCACGTTCTATGGCGGCGTCATCGGCGCCGTACTCACCATCCTGCTCTATTCCTACTTTCAGAAGCTGCCGCTCCTTCCGGTCCTCGACGTTTGCGCCGTTGGTGTCCCTCTCGGACACGCCATTGGCCGCCTCGGCTGCTTCGCTGCGGGTTGCTGCTACGGGAAGCCCACCACGATGCCTTGGGGAATCACCTTCACAAATCCGGCTGCCGGCCAGATTGCCGGCACGCCACTCGATATCCACTTGCATCCCACGCAGCTCTACGAATCTGCTGCGGAATTCGTGAACTTCCTGATTCTCGTCTGGTTTGGCTCGCGCCAGCGCTTCAAGGGCCAGATCCTCGGCACCTACTTTCTGCTCTATGGAGTTGAGCGCGGCACCATCGAATTCTTCCGTGGCGATCCCGGCCGCACCATGCTCTTCCACAATTCGTTTTCCCTTATGCAGGTCGTCAGCGTCGGCCTCATTCTCGCCGGCGGATTCCTTTGGTATCGCGGACTTCGAGGCGCCGCGCCGATTCAGCCCGCCCCTGCGGTCGCTTCCCGCTAGATAGCTTGTCCGGCACCGTTCCGTCGCGGCTTCGCCCGCATTGAATTGCGCTTCCGGTGTGCTACGTTCATCCCGGTGCTGCCCTGAAGACTTCGTCTGACCAATTCGAATTCACGGTCTCCGCCGAGCACGCCGGCTCGCGCCTCGATCGCTTCCTTGCCGCCCATCTCCCCGACCTGAGCCGCACCCGCATCCAGTCGCTCATGGACGAAGGCCGCGTCCGCGTCGACCATGCCGTGCGCAAGCCGTCGCATCGCGTTGCCTTGGGCGAGGTTGTTGCCGTCGAAATTCCGCCGCCTCCACCGCCCGGCGTCCAGCCCGAAGAAATCCCGCTCGCCATCCTCTACGAGGACGCGGACATCGCCGTCATCGACAAGCCGGCCAATCTGGTCGTCCATCCAGGCGCTGGCGCCGACGCGGGCACCATGGTTGCCGCGCTCCTCCATCATTTCGGCGGCGCGAATGGGCTGTCTGCCGTCGGCGGCCCGCTGCGTCCTGGAATCGTCCATCGCCTCGATAAAGGCACCTCCGGCGCTCTCGTCATCGCACGCACGGACGCCGCGCACAAGAATCTGGTCGAGCAGTTTCGCGACCGCCAGGTCGAAAAAACCTACGTCGCACTGCTCCACGGCAAGCTCAAGGGCGAATCGGGCCGCCTAGACATGCCCATCGCGCGCGACCTTCGTCGCCGTTGCCGTATGACGGCCCGCCGCCGCGAAGGCCGCGAGGCTCGCACGGACTGGCGCGTCCGCCTGCGCCTCGGCGCGTTCACGTTTGTCGAAGCCGATTTGCATACCGGGCGAACGCACCAGATTCGCGTCCACTTTTCGGCTCTCGGCTCGCCCGTTGTTGGCGACACGCTGTACGGTGCTCCCCGCCAGGAGCGCATTGGCGCGACATTGCTACCGCAGCTCGGAAGGAATTTCCTTCACGCGGCCCGTCTGGCATTCGCGCATCCTCGCACCGGCAAGCCCATGTCCTTCCGCGCGCCCCTTCCGCCCGACCTCACTGACTACCTGCGAAGTGCCGGCCGCGCTGCCGAAGTACCCTCCGATTTAATTGACGCTGCCTTGAAGGACTTCCTATAATTGCTGTCGTGAAGCTCCCCCGGCTGCTCATCGCCTTGTCTCTTGGTCTGGCTTCCGCAATTGCGCTTGGAGCGCAGCAAGTCCAGGTCCCGCCGCCTGCCCAGCAATCTCAGGCCGAACAGCAGCAGCCTCAGAAGCCGCAGCAGAAAGAACCTCCCAAGATCATTTCCACCACGGGCCTCGTGCACCTCGTCGCGACGGTGACGGACCGCCATCGCAATTTCATCACGGACTTGCAGCAGCGAGACTTCAAGGTTATGGAGGATGGCGTTCCGCAGGAAATTCGCTTCTTCGGCCGCGAGACCGACCTGCCCCTTCGCATCGGCCTTCTTCTCGACACGTCCAATAGCATTCGCCCGCGCCTCGAATTCGAGCAGGACGCCGCTATCGATTTTCTGAGCAGCGTGATTCGTCGCAACAAGGATCAGGCGTTTCTGATGACCTTCGACAATGAGCCGGAGGTCATTCAGGACTACACCGGCGACATCTCCGAACTCACTGATGCGATTCGCAAGCAGCGCGCCGGCGGCGGAACGGCGCTCGACGACGCCATCTACATGGCCTCCGAAAAACTAAGCAGCGCGCCGCTTCCCACCGGGCCGAGTCCGGAAATTCGCCGCGTGCTCGTTGTCATCAGCGACGGTGACGACAATCTGAGTGATCACGCGCTCAGCGAGGCTCTGGAAGAGGCGCTGCGCGCCGAAGCCTCGATCTACTGCATCAGCACGAACACGGATTGGATCGCCATCGACAATCCCGACCGGCCCAGCAAATACCATCTCGATCCCGGCGACAAAGTTCTTCAGCAGTTTTCAGAGCAGAGCGGAGGCCGCGTCTTCTTTCCCTACAAGGTGGACGATCTCGCACAATCCTTCGTCGATATAGGCACCGAATTGCGCAGCCAGTACTTCATCGCTTATTCGCCATCCAACAATCAGCTGGACGGCCACTATCGAAGAATTGAAGTCGATACGGATCGGAAGGGATTGACGGTTCGAACCCGCAAAGGCTACTACTCCGCTTCGACGTCCGCGGCAACGCCTGCGAGCAAGTAAGCGGACGCGCTCACCGTTGGCTCTAAAGCAGCAGCAAAGACCAGCTAAACCTAGATTCCAACCCCTCCGCGCGGCCGGTTGCGCCGAATCGCTCCCGTATCCTGAATCGGTTCGGATTCGCACTCGATCGCAATCGTCGTCACCGGACGGTCAGGCGCTTCCTTCGGCAAACCCATGAACCGCACGCGATATTTCTCTTGTTCGAACTTCACCGGTTCATTCGTTGCGAAGAGCCTCGCCGATTTCACCGCAGTCGTCAGCCCGCCGAGCGCCACCGTGTCGCCCGGCCAGAAGTGGACGTGCATATACAGCGTGTTGCCCTTGCGCGTGAAGCCGGCGAAGTTCGAGCTGTGCACGCGGCAGAAATCGCTGCCGTAGATCGTCGCGGAGTTGCGCGACATCCATTGCCCCACCTCCGTCATGATCCTCACAGAATCGTCGGGGATCGAGCCATCTCCCCTGGGTCCGATGTTCAGCAAGTAGTTTCCGCCGTCGCGCGAGCATTCCACCAGATTGCGCACCACGGTCTTCGGGCTCTTCCAGTTGTCGTCCGCGCGCTGGAATCCCCAGCTGTCGTTCATCGTCATGCAGCTTTCCCACGCGCGTCCGCTCTTCGACGCCACAATCTCCTGCTCCGGAGTGGAAAAGTCTCCCGGCAGCCCGTTGCGGTTGTTCACGATGATGTCCGGCTGCAGCCCGAAGACCATCTTGTTCATCTCTTCCGATTGCCAGCCCTGCGGGTCGAGCGGCCAGTCCACGTCGTACCACAGTACGTCCACCTTGCCGTAATTCGTCATCAACTCGCGAACCAGCCCGTGTGTGTACTCGACGAAACGCTTGCGCGCGTCTTCGTCGGCCGCGCAGCGCGCGCCATCCGGATGGTGCCAGTCCATCAACGAATAGTAGAAGCCGAAGCGCAAGCCTTCGGCGCGGGCTGCTTCCACGTACTCGCGCAACAGGTCGCGTCCCGCCGCCTGTTTCGGCGCGCAATAGTTCGTCAGCTTCGTATCGAAGTTGCAGAAGCCCTCGTGGTGCTTGCTGGTCATCACCATGTACTTCTGGCCGGCCTGCTTCGCGAGCTTCGCCCAGGCGCGCGCCGAGTTCCGCACTGGATTGAACTGTTTGGCGAGTTGCTCGTATTCGTGGACGGGAATCCCTTCCTCCTCCATCGCCCACTCGTGGCGGCCGAGAACGCTGTAGAGACCGAAGTGAATGAACATCCCGAAGCGGGCTTCATGCCACCACTGCATGCGGCGGTTGCGGTCCGCGATGACGGCGTCTGATTCCTGAGGGGCGGCGTCCTGATTCGGGGCGACTCGCGCCATCGCGGTTGACGGGTTCGCGGCGAGCGCGGCGAGAGATGCGCCAGTGCCGACGAGCCAATCGCGGCGCGTGAGGCCATGCTTCGAGGAAGAACCGGACAGTCGCTTCGATCTCATCGCGTTGATCACCTCAGATTCGAATTTCGGACTCACTCAGATACATCGAGGCAGGCGCGGCGTCAAGCGAGAAGGGGAAAAAATTGCGCAGGAAAATTCTTGGCTAATGAATCGGTGCGTAGTAGCCGCGGCGCGCGAGCAGCTTCACGTCCGGCCGGCTTACTTCGACTTTGATTTTGCGGAATGTTCCGTCGCGCTTCGTGTTCGTCGGGTAGTATCCGATCGCGTACTGCGAGCGCAGCTCCTCGGAAATCAGATCGAACGCTTTTTCCAGGGATTTTTCGCTGCGAACTTCGATCTCGCGGCCGCCGGTATCCTCCGCCATTTTTCTCGCCACGCTGGCTCCGCTGTACCCGATTCCCATCTGCATGTAAAAGGGCTCATCGGAGAGGCGCAGGACGTGAATCACGGTGTCGGATCGCTGCGCCGCTTCGATGGCATCCTGCAGGCTCACCTTGCTGCCCGTATCTTCCGCGTCGGTCAGCAGGATGATTGCTTTGCGCCCGGCTTCGCCCGCGAGTTCATCGTGGCAGGTGGCGTAGACCGCGTCGTAAAGATCCGTTCCCCCGTTGCTGCCCATGGGAACCGTGCCGGGCGTCACGACGCCACCGCTCGAGACAGCGTTGATCTGGGTGCGGCGGATGGCGCGCTCGAGGACCGAGGTGTCTTCCGTGAAGTCGGCCAGCAGATTCAGGTCGAAGTCGAAGCTGACGATCATCGCTTCGTCTTTCTTGCGCATGATTTCATGCACGAAGCGCGAGGCCGTATCCTGCTCGGCGCCGAGGATGTCCTGCATGCTGCCGCTCGTATCGATGAGGATGCCGAGAGTGATGGGCATGTCCGCTTCTTTCGCGAAGTAGACAACCTTCTGTTCCTGGCCATCTTCATAGACCTTGAAGTCGTCCTTGCCCAGGTCGGAAATGATCCCGTTGTGCTTGTCGCGCGCCGTGACAAATACGTTGACAAGGTTCGTTTGAACCTTCAGAGTTTGCGACGATTCGGGCGGCAGTTGCTGCTGCGGTGGTGGCGTGGCCTGTTGTTCCTGCGCCTGGCCGGCGCCTGCCGGTCTCATGGGTCCGGCAGTCGACTGCGGTGCTGCAAGCGCGGCGGGGGCCAAGATGCCTGCCACCAAGAGGGCGGCGAGGGCCAGCATAGCTGCAGCGGCGCGGGTCAATCGCATTGTATAATTCTCCCTGAACTTCGTTCCGAGAAGTACGATGCCTGGAACGATTCGGTGGATGTTCGGTTCAAGGCGGTCATGAAGCGATTGTATTTTTCATTGGCGGTTTTCTTGTTGGCGGCCGCTCCGGCGGGAGCGCAATCCACGCAGTCGCCGATACCTCAGCATGCCACCCCCGGTGTTCCCGCGCAACAGCGCCCGGCGCAGCAGGCAGCACAACCGCAGCAGGATACGCGGACGCGCATCGTTTCGCGCACCGAGCTCGTCATCGTTCCCGTGACGGTGAAGGACAGCCACGGCGAGCTGGTCGCCGGCCTCGAGCAGGATGAGTTCCGGGTGTTCGAGGACGGAGTGGAGCAGAAGATCATTCTGTTCGATTCGAATGCCTTTCCGCTTTCCGCCGTGGTTCTGATCGACAACGACCTTGCGACGAAGCAGGCGGCGGAGGTGCAGAAAAGCCTGGTTTCGATTTCCGCGGGATTCGGGCCGAACGACGAGGCCGCAGTGATGACGTACGAAGACTACCAGGAAGTGGTTTCGGATTTCACGAAGAACAACGACGACCTTTTCACGAAGCTGAAGCGGCTCGAGCTCGGCTCGCATTCGAGCGCGGTCGCGATCGTCAACGATCCCACGTCGGCGACGGGTCCGGTGATCAACGGACAGGCGCTTCCGACCGGGCAGGGAATCCCGGCTCACGGATCCTCGCGGCCCGCGAAGGACAACGCCCTCGACGACGCGGTGTACGCCGCGGGCCAGATGCTGAAGGGACGCGGGCGCGACCGGCGCAAGATCATTTTTCTGGTGTCCGACGGGAGCAATTCGCGGCACAACGTGCACACCTACCAGGAGACGCTGCGATCGCTGCTTCGCGAGGATGTTTCGGTGTACTCGATTTCGGTGTCGCACTCGATCCCGGGAAAATCGCTGCTGGAGCACGGGCTCGGCCAGGCCGACAAGTACGCGTTCGAGACGGGCGGCGACACTTTCTACGCAGGGAAGGAAGACGATCTCGACCGATTGTATTCGGCGGTGACGGAAGAAGCGCGGAACCAGTACACGCTGACGTTTTCTCCGCGCGGCGCGGACAAGACGCATGACTACCACACCATCGAAGTACGCGTGAAGCGGCCGGACCTGAACGTTTCCGCGCGCGAAGGCTACTACCAAAGCGCGCTGGGAATCGCGCACTGAAATTTTCCGGGAAAATGTTTCGCACGAGCCATCGCCGAAAAAGTTTTTCCGCTTGACTTCAACGGCAGTCGCATTTATAGATGAACGAGGCGGTTGAAGCGTGATTCGAGATTCGATTCGCGTTTTTCCCGCGGGAGAAGCAACACTGTAGTTCATGCGCGGAACCGATTGAGGCTTTGAGGTCATCTCAGGGCTTTCAAAAGAACGGGGCGGCAGCGAAAGCAGCCGCCCCGTTTTATTTTGTCCGCGCAACGTTCCATCGCTCATTCGCGCATCCATTCAGAAAAGCATTCCCGGCTTCGGTTTCGGCCGCGAGAGCCGGATGGAGACGAGCTGCTCGTGTGCGGGGCAAAGCGGTTTGTAGTCGCACGTGCCGCAGCGATAGCCGGGATTCGGCGAGAACTCGCGCGCGCGGATGCAATCAGCCACTTCGCCGATTTTCTGCTTCGTCGTTGCGAGCGCTTTGGCGTCTCGAGTGGCAGCCACCATCTCGTTGTTCATGAGGTTGTAAAAAACGAGGCGCGTGGGCTCGATTTCGAGAACTTCGCGCGCCGCGAGCGCGTAAATGCCGAGCTGGATGTCGTCGGCAATCTTCTTCGCGTCCTTCGGCCTTCCCGTCTTGTAGTCGACGATTTCGTACTCCCGCTTGCCGATGCGATTCACCTGGTCGATGCGTCCGGTGACGACGATTTCGTGGTCGAGCGGCAGCTCGAAAGTCTTCTCCTGGTAGACAACATCCGCGGGCGCCGCGGAGTAAGTACGATAAAAGGCTTCGAGCTGCTGGCGGCCCGCCTTGCGATATTCCTCTTCGTGGTAGGAGTCCGGGAATCCCGCCGAAGACCATTCGCGATCGTAAACGGCGAGCACATCCTCGAGAGAAACCTTGCGGCGCTCGCTGAGATCGGAAACGAATTCCTTGATGGTCTTGTGCATCACGTTGCCGAATGTGGCTTGCGCGTGCGCGCCGCCGCGAATGTCCCAGAGATACCGGAACTGGTATTTCATCGGGCAGTCCTGGTAAGTGGCGATGGAGGATGGGCTCAATTGCAACGGCTCGGGCCGCGGCGGATGGTATGCCTTGGCCCATAGCGCGACATGGGAGTAGGCGCGAGTCTCTTCGCGGAGTCCGCTGAAGAGATAGGAAGGATCGGCGGAGTCGGGCATCGGCCCGGCCGCTTCCTCGGCTGGCGGGACGAGGACTTTCGGAGACAGTTGCTGCGTATCGGGATTGCGGGCCTTCTGGCCTTCGAGGCAATCTTCGAGGAATTGCGACTGCTTCTTTCTTTTCGAGATGACGGTGGAAAGCGTGAGCCGCATCTTCGCGCGAGTGAGCGCGACGTAGAAGAGGCGGCGCTCCTCCTGGATGTGGAAGTCGCCCTCCGGTTGTTCTTCCTTCATCAGTTCGGGCGGAAATTCGAAGAAGGGCCTGCGCGCCGAGGAGGGAAATTCGTTGCGCGATAGACGCAGGACGAAGACGTGCGGGAATTCAAGTCCCTTCGCGGTGTGAACAGTCATGAGCTCGACCGCGTCCTGGGAGGGATAGTCGTCGAGGACAATGTCGCCCCGGGCTTCGTCGAAGTAGTAGAGGTATTCAAGGAAATCGCGAAGTTTGTTGGGATCGTTCTTTCGCTCCCAGTCGCGGACGAAAGCGGCGAGGCGGTCGATGTAGAGGCGGTCGGCTTCGGAGGGAAGCGGCGCGATGCCGAGGGCAGCGATGAGTTCGTCGAGGAGATCGCCGGCGCTTTTGCGGTGCGCGCTCTGGCGAAGGCGACCGAGCAGCTCGGTAACTTCCTTGAGGCGCGGAAAGTGAGAAACATTTTCGGGCGACGAGATTTCGTCGGAGAGCGGGCGGCGATGATTTTTCGCGGCGCGTTCCGCGAGGCGAACCAGGTCACGCGGCTCGAGTCCCCAGTAGGGAGCGGCGAGAACTCGGGCGCAGGCGATGTTGTCGGCGGGATCGCCGATGACGCGCAGCCATGCGAGCAGGTCTCGAACGATGGTGCTCGAAAGAATCGAGAGGCGGCGAATAACGAACGGGATGCCGCGGCGCTGCAGCGCGCCGAGAAGCGGCTCGCGATGATTGTGCTTGCGATAGAGGACGGCCATGGAGCGCCACGCCGAGCCGGCTTCATGGAGGCGGTCGATTTCCGAGGCGACCCAGTGAGCTTCCTCGCGCGGATCGCCGAATTCGACGATGCGAATGCGGTCGCCTTCGCGATTCTGCGTGGTGAGGCGGCTGTCGGGAAGCAGGGGCGAAGGTTCATTGTTGCGAATGACGGCGTCGGCGACGTTGAGGATGCGCTTGGTGGAGCGATAGTTCTGCGAGAGGCGGACGACTTGTTTGCGCATCTCTGGCGCGAGTCTTGCGGCGCGCACGCCACAGAAGCGCTGAAGAAAAATCGTGAAGCTGCCGTAGGAGGCGCCGCGGAAGCGGTAGATGGCCTGATTGTGATCGCCAACGGCCATGATGTTGCGGCGGTCGCCAGCTAGGAGCCAGAGAAGCTCGAGCTGCGCGATGTTCGTATCCTGAAATTCGTCAACGAGGATGTAGCGATACTGCTCGCGGACCTGGGCGAGGAGACTTTCGTCGCTGCGGAGCAGAGCGACGGCGCCGGCAAGTTGCGCGCCGAAGGTGGTGAGGCTGCGCTCGCGGAGCAGTTGCTCGCTGACGCAGTAGACGCGGGCGAGCTCCTCCTGCTTTTCGATTTCCTCGCGCGCGATGGCGAGCTCATCGGGCTGGAACGAAGGCTTACGCTCGTCGAAGCGACGCCGGAGATTTTCGACGTGAGCGCGGTAATCGTCAGGGGAGACGAGTTCGTCCTGGCAGCGCGAGAAGAATGCGACGAAGTCCGCCAGAAATTCGCTGGGATCCTGGAGGCGCCAGAAATGCTTGAGTTCGAGGCGGGCGAGGTTGCGGCGAAGCAGGATTTTGTGGTCGAGGTCCTCGAGGGGCTGGACTTCGGAATTCGCAACGCGCAGGATTTTTTCGAGGCAGAAATTGTGGAAGGTGCTGAGCCAGACGCCTTCAGCGCGTTCGCCCATGGCTTTCACGACGCGATGCTTCATTTCGTTCGCGGCTTTGTCGGTGAAGGTGAGGCCGAGGATATTCTCGCCGGCGAGGGCGGGATCGGATTCGAGGAGGTACCGGATGCGTTCGGTGATGACGCGGGTTTTGCCGGTGCCAGCGCCTGCGACGACGAGGAGGGGGCCGTCACCGTGTTCCACGGCGGCGCGCTGCTCGGGGTTGAGCGGGAAGCCCGTGTCGGGCGCGTCTGGCGAATTGTGATGAGAGGTCATGGACGGAGAGCGAAGGGGGATTGTACCAGAGTTTGGAAGAGGCGAATATAAGGCGAATGAAAGAGGAGGGTGATAAAACCGCGTTTTTTCGCGATTAGGAAAAATTAAGTTGTTGATGGGATTTGATTTAGGAGCAGTTCTAATAATTGGATTCGCGATTAGAAATTTGAGGAAAACGGGTGGATTTTGGGTTTTAAGGCGAGGGCTACGGGCGAACCCCGCCACGCTGGCCTCGGTGGGTAGCCTGAGCGATGGTGAGCGCCGGATTGAATTGGTCTTTCATCTTCAACACACATTATCTCATGCGCGTCAAATCGGGCCCGAAGAGTGAGTCCGTAAGTTAAGTGGTGACATGGGGTTACGGACGGTCTAATCGCGAATCGAGTTGCGATTAGAGTGCCGATTTCGACCGGGCGAGACTCAGGAAGTGGGCGGGGCGGACGGAGCAGGCGGCCCGGGGGATTCGTAGATGATCTTGTGATGCGGGACGCTCCGGGCTACTCCAATGGTGCCAGCGGCTGCAAGGACGGCGCAAGAGGCGAAGAAGCCCAGCCCAGCGCCCGCGAGTCCACCGAGGAACCAGCGGCCTTGGTTTCCGTTCCGTACGTCGGAGATGGCTCCAGCAGTGCCCCCGACGACTATGCCGGTGAGGGTGCCCGCCGCCATCCATTTGGAGGGGTTGGGGAGATCGGGCTGGCGGATCTTGGCGATACGGCGGACGGCGGAGCGGTCGAAGGTACGCTGCCAGATGATCTGGGGCTCGGAGCGGTCGGGCACGTAGATGCGCAGGGAGGAATCGGCGACGGATTCGACAGTGCCGCGGTAGTCGCGGCCGTCCCAAAGCGAGACGAGGACAAGCGAGCCGGGCTTGAGTTTCTCGACGTTGTTCCAGGTGTGCTTATCGCGCGCGGACAAATCGGGGGCGAGAAGCAGGGCTATCAGCAAGAGAGCGAGTGCGCGCCGCATTGGGATGGCTCCTTTCGAATCGAGGCGAGAGTAGGCCAGGGCGCGGGAGAGAGGCGGGCGGGATGTGACAGTTCCTCGAGTGTCATAGGAGCGAACCTCAGATTTGAAATTCAGAATTTCAGGGGCGGATGAAAAAGGCGAACCACAGAGGTCACGGAGACAAGCAGGAGTCCGCAGAGAAGGCACACCGCAGAGATGCGGGACTCCGGACGAAGGCGAAGGCGAAAGCGAAGGCAGATGAGCCGGCAGGACGGCGGCGGTACGAAACCGAAGCTAGGAGAGGGGATCGCGGATGAATTGTTCGTAGCGGCGGAGTTCGGCGAGGGAGGCTTCGGAGAGAAGGCTAAAGATGATGGGGCGGGGGCCTTTCGGGAGATCGGGGGCGGTGGCGGAGTCGCAGACGATGGCGGCGGCTTCCCTCAGCCCGCGCTGCCAATGCGGCTTGCGGGCATCGCGGAAAAGAAGGCTGTCGGCGGGGAATCCGGCGGCGACGAGAATCGCGCGCGCTGATTTCAGGAAGCCGGGCCATCGGGAGGCGACTGCGACGAGCGCGCTCGCGGGAGCAGGAAGCCAGCCGGCGAGGGACGCAGGGACGGAGCGGACCTGGAGGACGAGAAGATCAGAGCCTTCGGGCAAGGCGTCCCGGATCGCCTTCTGCTTGTTGGGGAGCGAGACGGGAATGGCGCCGACGAGAGACTGCGCGAGACCGGGGACGAGAGCGGTAGAGACCTTAACGGGAAGTTTGACGGCGCGAGCGATTTCGAGGGAGAGAATGCGGGCGAGTTCGTCGTCAGCTTCGATGAGGAGAAAATGGTCGGGCGGCTGAAGGCGAAGCCAGTGGCGCAAGCGGGAATGGACGGTGGCGAGAGGCACGCTGAGCCGGCGGGCGGAGGCGAAGAGTTCGGCGATGAGCTGGTCGAGAACGATGGAGGGCGGAGCGGGACCGCGCGGAGGGACGTCGCAGACGTAAACGCCGCTGCCGCGTCGAAACTCGACCCAACGTTCGCGCTGGAGCTGGCGGTAGCCGGCACTGACGGTGTTGGGATGGAGGCGAAAGCGGCGGGCGAGTTCGCGAGTGCTGGGAAGGCGATGGCCGGGAGGCAAGTCGCCGCTGAGGATGCCGAGGACAATTTGCGTGACGAGCTGTTCGCGAAGAGTGACGGCACCGGCGCGGGCGAACCAAAGCTGCATGGGCGGCATTGTAGTCGGGAGGCGACACGGGAGACAGGGATTTCGGGGAGCCGGAGCTTAAGGTGCTTTCGGAGAATTGACCAGGGAAGGGCCGATACTGAGATGTAGCCTCATGGCAGCCAAGCCGGAGCCAGATTCAGAATAAAACCGGTGCGCTTAGCCTCTTCTTGCGGGGCCAAGCCAGTCTCGCCCATGCCCCCACCGCCAAAGCGTTGATAACAATTCGCGTGACCGGAGGCTGTTACCTGGACAAACTCGACAGATTGCGGAGCTCCGGGAATTCGCGCTCCGAACCAGTGAGGATCGTCGCGCTGCAGCCATGTGACGAGAGCCAATGTCGATCCGGGCATATAGGCGATTGGACCGGGAGCACTGCGGCCTGCGTTGACGCTCTTCATTGCTGCGTCATTGCCATAAAGGGCCGACATGGTATGTGCCCGCCGATCAGCAAACATAGTGATGGCATTCCAATCGAATGGCTGATATGCCGAGCCCGAAGGCAGAGCGGCGGCTTGGTTGTTTACGACTTCCTTTTCAGGAACTTGAGCCACCGTCATGGGAAGCGTGTAAACGTAGTCGTCGTCTCGCATGGGCATGTGGCAGCCGGTACATTCGTTCGCAAAGGTGGCGTCGTTCCCATAGGGGGTCAGATTGGCGCCACGCCAGCGGCCCCAGTCCCAGCCTTCGGTGTTTTTGTAGGGCCGGGCACCCTTGAGCATAAGCTCGACCTGGACAAATTCTCCGGGATGAACAAGGCCGTCGGAACCCAGTTCCTGCTGCCACGCAATCTTGGCGAAGCGAGATCCGTCAGGCCAGGGTGAGATGTGGCCGGACTGTGCGGCCCTGACGGCTATTTCATTGCCCACAACGAACCGGAAGGTGTTGTTATCCCCGCGGTCAGTGAAACTGATGGGCTTCCAGGTCTTGAAGGCCGGATCGAACGGGAATCCGTTGGACTCTGGTGGCACCTGCGCCAGAGACACGGACGGCTGAGCGGCCGCAGGCGTGGCCGCGGCTGCGCCGGCGGGCGGACTTGGTAGAGACGTCCAGGGAGCGAGGTATGTTTTCAGCGTGGCCAGTTCCTTCGGGCTCACTTTAGCGGCCGGATGAAGCTCCAGGAACCGGGGCAGAGGCATTGCTCCGAGCTGGATCATGTTGACCGCCTCGAAGAGTGCCGCCCTTTGCGCCGCTGGCGGTTTCGCTCCCAATGTGGAGAAATTCAGGTGCTCACGCGCCGTGAGGATGTCGTATCGCACCAGCCAATAACCGGGCACAATCCGGTCGAACCAAGCCAGCCTGCGCTCGTCCGAATGGCAACTGTAACAGCCCTGGCCAAGGATGTTTTTGACGTTCGTTGGTGCGTCGACTTCAGCCGTGGCGGGTCTAGTGGGTATTGGCGGACGCATCAACTGGAGGACAGCGAAAGCGGCCACTCCTCCAACGGCCAACTTGCCGTACAGATTCATAGTCGTTGCCCATGCGCCAGCAAAGCAGTCTGGTTGTCGTTGGAGCCAGCGCGCGGCTGGGAGAGCTCAGCGCTCGCCAGTGACGGCGCTGGTCGCAACGAGATCCGGAAGCAACAGCGCCGCACAGGATAGCAGGGCGCATACAAGGTTTCCAGCGGCGGCAGAAACAACATCCGCGCCGGCACAGCAGACGCCAGTGGCGACAGGAATATTTAGGAGGTCTTGCGGCGGGGGCGGACGTAATGGAAGCGGACGAGGTAAATGTTGTTGCCGGGGCCGTGCTTGGCGATTTTGAGGAGATCGAGGACGCCCAGGAAGCCGGATTCGCGGGCGAGAGCGGGCGTGATGTCGGGGAGGCCGATGGGCTCGATGGAGTCAACGACGATGGCGCCTTCTCCCATGGGGTAGCGGCCGCCAACCTTGACGTGAGGACGGGTCCAGATGCGGACGCTGCAGGTGATTTCGCCGCGGCGAACGCCATCGCGAAGACGCTTGGTGAAGACCATGCCGGGAGCTTAGCACGGGCGGAGCGGCGAGTTAGCCCAGGATGCTGGGCGGTTTCTTCGGGTCAGGCTTGCTGAGGAACCCGCTCTCGGCCCTGGCCCACCACAGCAAAATCATTCCGGCGGCGTAGACGCTGAAGATTACAACTCCGGCGATTTCATACCATATGCCGGATAAGTGGATTGTGCCCGGAATCGCGAGAAGCAGGATCGAGACACCACTCAAGAGGAGGCCAATTTTCCAGCGCTTGCCGTTCGCGCGTACCAGATCTGCGTCCGCGCCCTGAGCGAGCTCGCGCTGCCGTTGCCTCGTCCTTTGCCACCAATCCCACATGGAGGATTATTTCTGGAAATTTCTGAAAGGAGGATAACACGATCGGGGCGCTCAGGAGGCGATTGAAATCGGCAGGGGTTCGGTGATATAGGTCATGCCCTCTTTCGGAAGCGATCCTCGAAAATGCAGATTTGCGCGCAGCGATGCTGACGGCACCGTGGCTGAGTCGAATGGCGAACGAGTGCCGGCGAGCGGCCTCCGCAGTTGGGCGCCTGGTGGTCGATGGGGTCTACTTCACGCTGCTGCTTCCATTCGGCCTGTTCACGCGGTGGTTCCGCGATCCGCTGAGCATCAAGAATCTACCCGCTGAGTGGCTCGACCGTCCGGACGAGAAGCTGGATATCGGGTCGGCGCGAAAGCCATAGCGGATGGATATCCTGGGAGTTTCCTGCTACTACCACGACGCAGCGGCGGCACTACTGCGCGACGGCAGGCTGGTGGCGGCGGCGCAGGAAGAACGCTTTTCGCGGGTGAAGCACGACTACGGGTTCCCGCGAAACGCCATCCGGTTCTGCCTGGATGAGGCGGGCATTCGCGGTTCGGAACTGGATTACGCGGTCTTCTACGAGAAGCCGCACCGGAAGCTAAGCCGAATCGCAGCGAGCGTCCTGCAGACGTACCCGCACTCGCGGAAGGTGTTCCACGAAGTTGTGACGAACTGGCTGATGAACAAGTTCTGGGTGGCGAGGACGCTGGCCGCAGAGCTTGGAATCCACAAGGACAAGATTCTTTTCTGCGAACATCACATGTCGCACGCGGCGAGCGCATTCCTGTGCTCGCCGTTCGAGGAGGCGGCGATCCTGACGGTAGACGGCGTGGGAGAGTGGGTGACGGCGACGATCGGGACGGGGCGGAAGAACGAAATCCTGCTCACGAAAGAGATGAGGTTTCCGCATTCGGTGGGATTGCTGTACAGCGCGTTCACGAGCTTCCTCGGATTCGAGATTGGCGAGGGCGAGTACAAGGTGATGGGAATGGCGGCGTACGGCGAGCCGAGCTACGTGGACGAGGTGCGCGAGCTGATTGATCCGAACGAGGATGGCTCGGCGACCCTGGATATGAATTATTTCTGTTACCACTATTCGACGGAAGGAATGTTCAACGAGAGAGTACTTGCGTTGCTGGGAGCGCCGCGGCCTCGGGACATGCTGTTCTACACGAAGGCGACAGGCTTCCCGAAATATTTCGGCGAGCGCCCGGCGAATTTCGAGGAAGGCGCACGGCTGAACCAACACTACGCGGATGTGGCGTGCAGCGTCCAGCAAGTAACCGAGGAGCTGCTGCTGGGGATGGCGCGGCAGGCGCATGAGGAAACCGGGCTGAAGAAACTGTGCATGGCGGGGGGAGTGGCGCTAAACAGCGTGGCGAACAACCGGATCTTGAGGGAGACGCCGTTCGAGGAACTCTATATCCAACCGGCGGCCGGGGACGACGGAGGCGCGCTGGGCGCGGCGCTGTGGGCTTACAACACGGTGCTGGGAAAGCCGCGGTCGTTTCAGATGGAGCATGCGTTCTGGGGACGGGGATATTCGCGGGACGAGATTGGGGCGTTCGTGGCGAAGAATAATATTTCGCACCGGCGAATCGATGACGAGGAGCAATTGCTCGCGTGGGTGGTGGAGCGGCTGACGCAAGGAAAGGTGGTGGGATGGTTCCAGGGACGGTTCGAATGGGGGCCGCGAGCGTTGGGAGGGCGAAGCATACTTGCCGACGCAAGAAATCCGGCGATGAAGGACATCGTCAACACGAAGATCAAATTTCGCGAAGCGTTCCGGCCGTTTGCGCCGTCGGTGCTGGCGAAGCATGCGGAAACGTATTTCGATCTGCCCGACGCGGCGAGGCATTTTCCGGCGCGGTTCATGCTGTACGTGGCGCCTGTGAAGAAGAAGCAGCAGGCGACATTGCCGGCGGTGACGCACGTGGATGGAACGGGGAGGCTGCAGACGGTCTTTCGAGAGCAGAATGCGCGGTACTACAGGCTCATCGAGAAGTTCGGAGAGGCGACGGGAGTCCCGGTGGTGCTGAACACCTCGTTCAATCTGAAGGGCGAGCCAATCGTGAACACTCCGGAGAATGCGTTCAGCACATTTTCGAGAAGCGAGATGGATTGCCTGGTGCTGGGGGATTTCGTCGTGGAGAAGTAGGTGACGAATGAGCCAGTAACTGCGTACGGGTGTCTCGAGGCTGGCAGGAGACACCCGCAGTTGGGAAATGAAGGTTAGATGATTTTGTACATATCGCCGATGAGCGGCTTGATGTTCGTCTGATTGTTGATGCCGGGGATCACGCGATAGGCATCACCGCTAAGCGGCTTCGTCGCTTCCATCTTCTTGCCCTTCTTGAGTCGCTTGGTTGCTTTCTTTCCTCGTTTTGCGGCTTTCATGGAGCGTCTCCTCTCGTGGGAAAATCGTTCCGATTTTGCGGACGGCACGATAGGCCAGCTACCGAGCGGTGTCAAGCCGGCTGCCTTTCAGCGCCGTCGGAGGAAGAAGTGCAATCCGGACGCCAAACGAGGCGCGTGCGGGCGAAGCGTGGACGGCATTGATCGCGAAGGACTTAGGTTCGGGACGAGGAAGGCATCCAGTGGAAGGCGGAGCCGGGAGCGGTGAATTATTGAGCTTATGTTGAGTTTTTCAATGCCATTAGACTGGGGGTCATTTGAGGGCGAATTGACCGGGTTCGAGCCGCGTGCCTATACTGAGGTTCCACAGTTTCGTTGGCCTTGGAGGAGATTCCATGCGACAGCCGGTGATATTGAGCGCGGTGCGGACGCCGATTGGGAGATTCATGGGCGGGCTCGCGCCGCTGGCGGCGACGGAGCTTGGCGCGAAGGTGGTGGCCGAGGCCGTGCGGCGCGCGGGAATCGAGCCGAAGGCGGTGGATGAAGCGATCCTGGGGAACGTGGTGCAGGCAGGGCTGGGGCAGAATCCGGCGAGGCAGGCGGCGTTGCGAGGCGGGCTCGACGCGCGCGTGGCGGCGATGACGATCAACAAAGTGTGCGGGTCAGGGCTGAAGGCGGTGGCGCTGGCGGCGCAGGCGGTAACGCTGGGCGAATCGGAAATGGTGGTGGCGGGCGGGATGGAGTCGATGTCGAACTGCCCGTATTTGCTGAAGGGCGCGCGGACGGGGTTCCGGCTGGGCAACCAGGAAATTTTCGATTCGATGATCACGGACGGCTTGTGGGACGCATTCGAGAATTTTCACATGGGGCAAACGGCGGAGCTGGTGGCGGAGAAGTACAAGATTTCGCGCGAAGAGCAGGACCGGTTCGCGTTGGAGAGCCACCAGAAGGCGGTGCGGGCGATCAAGTCGTGCTTCTTCGGCGAGCAGATCGTCCCGGTGGAGATTGCGCAGAAGAAGGGCGAGCCGGTGGTGATCAAGACAGACGAATCGCCGCGCGAGGATACGTCGATGGAGGCGCTGGGGAAGCTGCGGCCGGCGTTCAAGAAGGACGGGACGGTGACGGCAGGGAACGCGCCGGGAACGAACGACGGAGCAGCGGCCGTGGTGGTGACGAGCGAGGAAAATGCGGCGCGGCTGGGCAAGAAGGCAATGGCGAAGATCGTGGCGCAGGCAGTGAGCGGCGTCGAGCCGAAGTGGGTGATGATGGCGCCTGTGGAGGCGGTGGAGAAGCTGCTGGCGAAAACGGGATGGGACCGGGAAAAGGATGTGGACCTGTACGAGCTGAACGAGGCGTTCGCGGTGGCGGCGATTGCGGTGACGCGCGAGCTGAAGCTGAATCAGGCGAAGGTGAATGTGAACGGCGGCGCGGTGGCGCTGGGGCATCCGATTGGGGCGTCGGGCGCGCGCGTGCTGGTGACGCTGCTGTATGAATTGCAGAGGCGGGGATTGAAGCGAGGCGTTGCGGCGCTGTGCCTGGGCGGGGGCAATGCGGTGGCGTTGGCAGTGGAGAGATAGGCTCTTTCTGGATGTGTGTGGGAGTTCATTTTGTTTTGCAGCCTCTCATATCTTCCTAACCGAGGCTCCGGGACGGCGTAGAAGCGTTACCTCCGGCGCCGCCCGAAGAAATCAAACAGGCATCGACTGGCGAAATCAGGAATTTTGGGTTAGAACTGCGGCGGGATGTTCTGCCCGGTCTGCAAAGCCGAATATCGGCTGGGAATCACGCACTGCCCGGACTGCGACGTGGACCTGGTCGAGCAGTTGACTGCTGATGGCAGTGACGGTCGCGATGTGGCGACCGACTCCGAGGGCAATCTCCTCGTGTGGAGCGGCGTTGAGCCTCACTTGTACCGTGCGATTTGCGACGCACTCGACTCTGCAGGAATTGCCCACCACGACACGGATCGGGAATTCGGGCTGCCGGCATTCGGCCAGAAAATGCTGTTGGTCTGGGTAAGTCCGGGCGACTGGGCAAGGGCGGGCATGATTCTTGAGGAAGTGCTTCGGGAGCCGGACCTGGCCGACCGCGACGACATTCGAGTGCGAGCGGAGGCGGCTCGGCTGGAACCCTTTCGATTCGGGAAACCGATTTACAGCACCGAGCCTGAGCGGCGCGCGGATCCATTCGCGGCTGTTTCGACTGAGTCGCTGCTTTCAGACAATGCTTCCACGGAGGCAACGCCGGATGACATTGTGGAGGATTTTCATCCGGATGAGGCGACTTCGGAGGTTTGGTCCGGCGAAGAGGAGATGGAGGAGACGGTGCGGCTTTGCCTGCGGGAGAATGGGATTGGGTGCGTGGTCGAAGGGGGATCGGATGGGAAGCAGCACTTGCGCGTGATGCCGAGTGCGGAGGCGCGAGCGAAGGAGATTGTTCGCGAGGTAGTGGAGGCGACGCCGCCGGAATAAATTTCCACAGTCCCGCGAGAAGGATTCGTTTTTCTGATTGACAGCGGCCGCTCTCGGTCGTAGTTTTTGCTTCGGACGCGGGTGAGCCTGTACCGAAGAGCGGGCTTTGGGATTTTGCCCGCCGCGCTGGTTTGTGCCGCTTCGTGCGGCACCTAAAGTCGCATCCCAGTAGGACGCCCGCGTCCCTCTTGAATCTGGTCGTTTTCCTCCACCGAACCGCCGAGAGCTCATCCTGCGCTTCCTTCGCGGCCTCTGCTTCATTATGATTGTCGCGCCATGTCGATTGAGTCGATCAAAACGGTGGGGGTGCTGGGCGCGGGGACGATGGGGAATGGAATCGCGCACGTGTTTGCGCGGTCGGGATACAAGGTGATTTTGCGCGACGTGGAGAAGCGGTTCCTGGATCGCGGGCTCGAGACGATCGGGAAAAATCTGGACCGCGAAGTGAAGAAAGGGAAGCTGGCGGAAGCGGACAAGCCGGCGGTGCTGGGAAGAATTGAGGCGACGACGGACGCGTCGAAGCTTGCGGCGGCGGATTTTGTGGTGGAGGCGGTGCCGGAACAACTGGAACTGAAAATCCGAGTGCTGAAGGAAGCCGATGGGGCGCTGCGGCCTGGCGTGATTCTGGCGAGCAACACGTCGTCGATTTCGATCACGCAACTGGCGGCGCAGACGAGCCGGCCGGAGCGGTTCATCGGGATGCACTTCATGAATCCAGTGCCGGTGATGGTGCTGGTGGAAGTGATTCGAGGGCTGGCGACGAGCGACGAGGCGTTTGCGACGACCATGGCGCTGTGCGAGCGGCTGGAGAAGAAGCCGGTGGCGGTGAACGATGCGCCGGGGTTTGTGTCGAACCGCGTGCTGATGCCGCTGATCAACGAGGCGGCGTTCTGCGTGATGGAGGGAGTGGCGACGCCGGAAGCGGTGGACGCGGTGATGAAAACGGGGATGAATCATCCGATGGGGCCGCTCGAGCTGGCAGATTTCATCGGGCTGGACGTGTGCGTCGATATTCTGGATGTGCTGTTCAAGGGATTTGGGGATTCGAAGTACCGCGCGTGTCCGCTGCTGAAAAAGTACGTGGCGGCGGGGTGGCTGGGAAGGAAATCGGGGCGCGGGTTCTACAAGTACGCCTGAAATTTCCGCGTAAAATTTGGTGTGGGGCGTCTTCTCCCACAGGCATTGCCATGCGAATTCTCGTCATGAAGCGCCGGATTGCGGTCGCTGCCATTCCTCTGCTCGGAGTGCTGCCGCTGGCGCTTGCGCAGAGCCAGTCGACACAGCAGGTGACGGACCAGACGGCGCAGGCCACACCGTCTGCCGCCCAGGCGGCCCCGGTTGCGCCCGCGGTTGCGCCTCAGGCCGTGGCGCCCACCCCTGCGCCAAATCCGAATGACACACTCGCGCTGGACCTGCCGAGCAATCAATGGTTCGAGGGACTGCGGCGTCGAGTGACAATATCGCCGGACGGAAAGTGGGTGATCGTCAACGGGAGCGGGAAGGGCGACATCCAACTGATTTCGCTGAAGACGGGGAAGGACGATCTTTTCCGCCGAATGGGGGATCTGAACCGGCTGGACAACGAAGTTTTTTGCGGCGCGCACGGCGTCGCCCGGCTGGGGGAACGCACGGTGGAGGATGGATGGTTTCTGCCGAACTACGATGGGACGGACGATGACCCGAAGCTTTCGGCGCTGCCGATGGACGCAGTGCCGGTGTGCTCGGCGGATGTGAGCGAAATCGGCTATTTCCGGACAGACGCGCCGGACCAGGCGGTGTTTCTGCAAGTGCGCGGGCGGTTTCGCGACTATGGGGTTTCGGGGCGAATCACGGCGATGGCGTTTTCGCCCGACGGAAATTACTTCTACGATTTGCTGTTTCAGCCCGGCGGGGACTCGACACTGCTGAGAATCGACGTAAATTCAGGGGCGTCGCGGGTGGTGGCGAGGCACCTGGATGCGAGTCCGATGCGGCATGGGATGGCGCTCTCGCCCGACGGAAGCAAGATGTATGTGCCGCTGGCGAGTGACGGCGCGCCGAACAACGAGCAGCGAAATCAACCGAACGCGGACCGCTGGTTAAAGATTTACTCGCTGGATCTAGCGACGGGCGCGCGGCAACGCGTGGTGGAGAGCGCGGGGCAGGACAACGTTGCTCCGACGATTTCGGGCGGGAATCTCTATTGGGTGCGGACCGTGTATCACGACGGAATTGCGCTGGTGCCCGCCGCGGGAGGCGAGGCGAAGGAGATTGTGCCGGGTGGAGAACTGCCGATGTGGAGCCCGGACAGCAAGCGCATCGGATATTTCTACGGCGGCTGGCGGCTGGCGGATTGGGCGCTGGACCTGGATGACGCGGTGGTCTCGATCGACGACCAGGGGAATTTGGCGTCGCAGCCGGCGGTGATCGTTTCGGGAAATAACGAGGACTTTTCGCCGGCGTGGTCGCCGGATGGGAAGTGGATCGCGTTTCACTCGCACCGCTCGCCGCGGGCGGTGGCGGAGTACGGAAGCTCGGACAGCACGGACGATATTTACTTGAGAAAAGCGGACGACGTGCACGCGCCGGAATTGCGTCTGACGGATTTCGGATGGGAGGCGGGCCCGGCATTCTGGTCGCCGGATGGGACGAAGTTGCTGTTCAGCTCGTGGGATCGAAATGGGCCCCCGGGAATCGACAAATTGTTCGTGCTGACGGTGGACCCGCAACTCGGGAGGGTGTTTAAGAGCGAGAGATTTCCGCTGCCGAGCGACGTTCGAAGCGCGGCGTGTGCCGCGTGGTCGCCGGACGGGAAGCAGATCGCGATCGAGGATAATCGCGGGGGCGAGAATCGCACGCTGTGGGCGGTAAATGTGGATGGGTCTAACGCCGAAAGGCTTGTCGATTACAAGGGCACAACGTATGACGGCGTGGACTGGACGTCAGACGGGAAAACGATTGTGTACAGCGGGCTGATTGACGGGCACATGCAGCTTTTCGTGGTGCCGTCGTTTGGCGGGTCTCCACGGCAGCTAACGCACGACTCGGAAAATTTGCTGCATCCTCAGGTGTCGCCGGACGGAAAGTGGATTGCGTGCACGCGGATCACGCAATCAAAGCAGATCTGGCGGCGGCCGCTGAACTGAAACGGGACCCCGGGAGAACTGCGGTTATGCGCCCCCCGCCCAGTTCTTTGCGCGCTGGAAGCTCTGGCTGCTTCCCCAGACAGTATGGTCCCAATCATCTCCAATCTTGCCGAAGGCCTGCTGTGCTGCGTTCCGGTCGTCCGCGCCAACTGCCATGTGAGCGAAGCGATTGTTCTTCAAGTTGGAATAGCCGTAGAGGCGTCCGAGTGCGGCATATCCTTCCTTGATCCTCGGCCAGGACAAGTTGTCCGAATTGGGGTCGTCTTCCTCGCACTGGCATCTCACCAGGCTGGCAATCTCGAAATAGATGAACTTTCCTTCGTCGCCGCCAATGCGGTTGGAGATCTGATCAGCGAACGTTCCAGCCTCGCCGACTTCCCCGTACCATTTAGGGAGCAGGTAGTTAGCGTGCTCACGATAGAAATGGTAGAAACCGGGCTCGAACGCGATGGCCTGCTCGAACAATTCCTTCTCTTGCGACTTATCCCAACCCTGTGCGAGAGCCACGTGCTGCATCACTTCGTACCAATATGGGCACTTTTGTTTCAGGCGGGCAGCCTCAGCCAGGCTAGATGCCGCCAGAGCGGTGCGCTCCGCGTCCAGCCTCCATCCTTCCTCCGAAACTGTATTCGCATATCCTGTGCCCCTTGCCCGATCGCCGTAGTTGATATAGGTCTCTGCCAGAGCGATGCGGGCGGTGGCAGATTCGGGTCGCGCGGCGGCCCACGCCTTCAGTGTGGAGATATGCAGGGTCCAGTCGGAGTCGGAGGAATGCTCCTCTGTGATTGGATAGCTTACGGCCTCATAAAACGAATACAGTTTCCACACGCCACCCGTAAATCGGGTCTTGCGAAGGCGAGCATCGTTGGCGCTTTGTTCGAGTACGTCATAGTTCCGTTCGACCAAGGCCGCCGCGATTCGTCCCTTATATTCAGCCTCTTGCTCCTCGGCATCGGACGGGGCGAGAGGCAGCTCGTTTGCGTTCTGTACCGCTGCAGTTTCGATGGGCTGTGGCGATTGGTTGTACCCACGGACGAGGGCCATCAGCTTGGTGGTGTCGGGCCGAGGGATAGATCGAGTTCGCACGCAGCCCACTGCTGCGAACGTAAGCGTCATCACTAACGACCATGCAAGCCCGCGCGTAACGTTCATGGCTCCCTCGAAACAAGAAGATTGTGTCGAGGTTAACTAGGCAGTTCCTTCATGCAAATAGTACGAAAGGTCAGGATTGCCCGGTTGAGCACCGCGGGAGGGACCAGCCAGCGCGGCGTTACGGTGACGCGAGCGTGGGCTGGGGAGGGGGGTCGCAGCGCCTTTAGCGATTGGCTGGTCATTCGAGACTTGTGACCGGCAATTCTTGGGCGTTGACGGCCTGCCATTTGCCGTTGCGGTAGGCGAAGACGTCGGTGAAGGTGGACTTGCGGAGTTTGCCGCTGGCGCTCTTGGCGACGACGATTCCGTTCACGATGCCCACCGTGCCGTAGATGCGGACGCGAAGATCCTCGAAGTGGCGGCTGGTGTCGTTGAAGGGATGGCGGCGGACGTAGTCGATGTGCTCGGCCTTCGTGATCATGCCCACGGAGACGACATGGACGAAGTCGCCGGCGAGGATCGATTCGAGCACTCGCGGATCATTTTCGTGGCTGAGCCAGCGCTGCTCGAGCTGTGTCAATTGCGCTTTTGCTTCTGAAGACGAAGGGGCTTGAGCGGCGCGCGAGCCGGCCGGCAAGGGTGCGAGGAGGACCGCTGTGAAGAGCAGGAGGGACCATCGAGGTGACATAAGCATCTGTCCTTTCTGAAGAGGCTGCGTCCGGGTTGGGGACGGAGGCGCAAAGCCTGAAACGCGCACGCTCGATTGTAGTAAGCTCGTCGCGCCGGAACTATCAAGAAAGGATTTTTCTGCCATGAAAAAGATTTGCCGGGCAATCGCCATGATGCCATTGCTGCTTTGCGCGAGCCTGCTGCTCGCGATCCCCGCGCATGCCACGGATGGCGTCGCGCTGACTCCGCCGATGGGATGGAACAGCTGGAACAAGTTTTCGTGCCACGTCGACGAGGACGTGGTGAAAGCGGCGGCCGACGCGATGGTGAGCAGTGGGATGAAAGACGCGGGCTACCAATACGTGGTGATCGACGATTGCTGGCAGGTGAGCCGCGACGCGAACGGGAATATTGTGGCGGACCCGGTGAAATTCCCGTCGGGAATCAGGGCGCTGGCGGATTACGTCCATTCGAAGGGGCTGAAGTTCGGGATTTATTCGGATGCAGGAACAAAGACGTGCGCGGGGCGCCCGGCGAGCCGCGGTCATGAGTATCAGGACGCGATGCAATACGCGGCGTGGGGCGTCGACTACCTCAAATTCGACTGGTGCAACACGGGGACCCAGGATGCAGAAGCCTCGTACACGACGATGGCACAGGCGCTGAAGGCGACGGGGCGGCCGATCGTCTTCAGCCTGTGTGAATGGGGCTCGCACAAGCCGTGGCTATGGGGAGAAAAGGCGGGCGGCAACCTGTGGCGCACGACGGACGACATTCAGGATCACTGGGCTGGCCGGATGAAGTGGCCGGACGGAAGCTGCTGCTCGAACGGGGTGCTGAGCATTTTGGATTTGCAGGTGGGCCTGGAATCGTACGCGGGCCCGGGGCACTGGAACGATCCGGACATGCTGGAGGTTGGCAATGGCGGGATGACCAACGCCGAGGATGCGGCGCACTTCAGCTTGTGGTGCCTGCTGGCGGCACCGCTGATGGCAGGGAACGATCTGGCGAATATGTCGCCGGAGACGAAAGCGATCCTGACGAATCGCGAAGTGATCGCAGTGGACCAGGATTCGCTGGGGCACGAAGGGACGCGCGTGTGGAAGGACGGCGACCGCGAGGTGTGGTCGAAGCAGATGGCGGATGGAAGCCGCGCAGTGATTTTGCTGAACCGCGGCGACGGCGAGCAGGAAATAACGGCGACGTGGGAGCAGATCGGGTATCCGGAGCATCTGAACGCGAGCGTGCGGGATATGTGGGCGCACAAGGACCTGGGAAAATTTACGGGGAGCTACAAGGCGACGGTGCCGAGCCACAGCGTGGTGATGGTGACGGTGAAGCCGTAGGCGCGGGCGACGGCTATTCCGAAGGACTGAGGCCGATGGCGGTGTAGTCGTCGAGGCCGATGATCCAGCCGGTCTTGCCGTCGACGGAGATCTGGAGCCAGACGTCGGCAGGGTGGTCGTGCAACTGCGGCGGGCCTTTGCGGAAGAGCGCCTTCAGGACTTCGACTTTAGATTGCGGGGTGACGTCGACGCCGGCGGGCGTGGCGTTGGCGTCGGGCGAAGGGTAGAGATGAATGAACGCGTCACTTTCGATGTCGGGCTTGCGCTGGTAGGGAGGCTGGTTGACGACATCGAGTTCGCCGGAATTCTGCCGAACGAGTCGAAATTTCTCCCAGTCGATGCGCAACGGAGCCACGACGTAGAAATAGTTCGTCAGGACGTAGATGGGAAGGGCGTCGCCGGGGAGGAGCTGCTTCGAATCCTTGGCCTTGCCGACCGGCATCGGGCCGAGGACGCCGTAGAAACCGAGCGGCTCATCGTCGAGAGGCTGCAGGGCGCCGTCGTGGACAGCGAATAGCTGGACGGTGGCGCCACTATTCGCGTGCGACGGCAGCTCGGTGTCCAGGATTTCAAGCGCCTGATGCTCGCGACCCTCGAGCAGGACGACGTCGATGGCGTGGCGTTCGAGCTGGTGCATAAAGCCGACCGGAAAGGATTCGCTGAAGCGGGTTTTGCCGGCGTCGTCGTCGATCTTCAGCGAGCGGACTGCCTCCTCATCGTCCTCAGTGCAAGGCCCTTCATGTTTCGATTCGCGATAGCAGGTAATGGCGAGCTTTACGCTGAAATTGTGGCCCTCGAGTAGGAAGGGGCCGAGGGTGCGGACGTAATGCGTGGCCTTGGGTGAGCGCTCGTTCTCGGCTTGCTTGCGCTGCTGGGCAGGGGACTGAGAATCGTCCTGCTGCTGGCGCGCGTGCAGGGAGCACGGGGATATCGTCGCCATCGCCGCAATGATCGCGATCCCGCAAAGACGTCGTGTCGCTACCCGGTCCATTCGATTGGCCGGAAAGATTGTATCCCCGGGAGCACCAATCCAGCAGCCCGGCGGGCAATTTCGGGCTCGCTCCTGTTCCTTGTCACGGCGAACTACGTCCTCCACTGTATCGACCGGCTGGCGGGAGCCCTCTAGAGTCGGAATAGGCAGCGAACAATTGGCGCGGCCACGGGAGGCAAGAAATGAGAAATGCTTCGAATTCAGGAAAAGACGAAGCCGCGAAAAAGCGCATGAACGAAGAGGAAGTGGAACAGACGCATCGTCAGGAAGAGCGCAAGGATGCCGAACGCCGCCGGCAGCAGAACCTCACCCAGGGATTCAACACAGGCACAGAGGATATCCAGCGAATTTCAGATTGGGGCAGTGTGCGGCGTCCGCGCAAGCGAAAGAAGTAGCGGCGGCTTCGGACGCGATTGTGGCACGTGTTTCTTGCAGGAATACTGGCGCCGAAATATCGAGATGCGGTCTTTCGGGTCTGACAGGCGGCTTTCTTTGAGGAGATCTTGCTGACGTTGTGGCTGATGATTAAGGGCATCAGCCGCCCGCGGAAGAGGCCGGCAGCCCGGGGAGCGATCGTATCCGGCGGTCAGAAGAAGACTGCGGGAGAGACGTGGAATCGCTTGCTCAGTTTTTCGATGTGAGATTTGTTGAGGCCGCGCTTCTTGTGGAGGACTTCCGAGACGATGCTTTCGGTACCGAAGATGGATGCGAGATCCTTTTGGCGAAGATTGTTGCCATCCATAAGGGCGCGAAGGACTTCGATCGGCGAAGCGTCGGGAATCGCGTGATGCTCTTCTTCATACGCCTCGATCAGAGTTAGCAGAACCTCGGCATATTTTTCTTCGTCATCGGTGGGATGGTCTTTGGCGCTCAGCTTGTCCAGAACCGAAACGTATTCGTCATGCTGGTGCTCGGACGTGATCGGCGCGGGCGAGGCAACTTCGAGAGCGTATTTTCCAGATACTGCGATCATAGGTTCTGCCACTCCTTCCTGTCGTATTCGGCGTGAGTCAGAATCTGGCGGATATAGACCATTCTCCAGCGGTACTTTATCGTGGCGATCAGCCTGCACTTGTTACGGCTGACATCGAATACGACGAACCGTCCTGCAACATCCGAGTTTCGCCAACTGTTCCTGACGTCCGCAAAATTGCCCCAATTAGCGTTCCGGGTGATTTTGTACCATGCCTTCAGGGAGGCTCCCCATTCGGGGTGTTCTGCGGCAGCCTCTCGAATCGCCCTGCGGCTGACGATTCGCATGGGAGGGCATCTTCGCATTATGCGAAGTCGGAGTCAATGGATCTTGAGGCGCGAGTGGTTCCTGATAGACCCCTCAAAAATACCTTTTGCTTTTTCTTCGCCCCTCTGGTATAGTGCCGTTCCAGAAAGGCGGGATGGGCCTGGCACAGTCTGGTAGAATCGGGCCGCCCGCTGCAGCGGGAACAAAAAATCAGGTCAGGGAGACAATTGCAGCCTTGGGGCTTTCTCATCCCAGGGTTTGCGAGTGCAAACCCTGAAACCCTGCCGAGGTGGTTCGATGACCGACGAAAAGACAAAAAATCTGGAAATCGCGATTTCGCAAATTGAAAAGGATTATGGCAAGGGCTCAATTATGCGGTTGGGGAGCCGGGACGTGCTGGTGCCGGTGAACGTGATCTCCACGGGATCGATCTCGATCGATGCCGCGCTGGGCGTGGGAGGATTCCCGCGCGGGCGCGTGATCGAAGTGTACGGCCCGGAATCGGGCGGGAAGACGACGCTGACGCTGCATGTGATCGCGGAAGCGCAGAAGGTGGGCGGGCAGGCGGCGTTCATCGACGCGGAGCACGCGCTGGATCCTGCCTATGCGCGCAAGCTGGGCGTGGACGTCGATAATCTGCTGGTGTCGCAGCCGGACAACGGAGAACAGGCGCTGGAAATCGCGCAGGCGCTGATTCGATCGAACGCCGTGGACATCGTGGTGGTGGATTCGGTGGCGGCGCTGGTCCCGAAGGCCGAGCTGGAAGGCGAAATGGGCGACGCGCAGATGGGATTGCAGGCGCGGCTGATGTCGCAGGCGCTGCGGAAGCTCACCGCGATCGTTTCGAAATCGCGGACGTGCCTCGTCTTCATCAACCAGATTCGCGAAAAAATCGGTGTGATGTTCGGCAACCCGGAAACAACCACCGGCGGGCGCGCGCTGAAATTCTATTCGTCGATTCGCGTGGACATACGGCGTATCCAGTCGATCAAGGAGGGCGACCGCGTGGTGGGCTCGCGGACGCGCGCGAAAGTGGTGAAGAACAAGGTGGCGGCGCCGTTCCGCGAGGCGGAATTCGACATCATTTACGGCGAAGGCGTTTCGCGCGAAGGCGATTTGCTCGATCTCGGCGTAATGAAGGGCGTCCTCGAAAAGTCCGGCACATGGCTCTCCTACAAGGGCGAGCGCATCGGCCAGGGCCGCGAGAATGCGCGGATGTTCCTCAAGGAAAATGCCGAAATTCGCGGCAAGATCGAGCACGAGCTGCGCAAGGCGCTGGGCCTGCCGACGATCGGCGGCGAGGAAAGCGCCAAAGCTGCGGCTGCGGGTGCGTCCGAATCGTCGAAGACGGTTTCGATGGCGGCAGCTGCCGCAAAGGGCCGCGTCGCGCGATAACCGCATTTGGCGGCAATCCAATGACATCGGCCGAGCGTGAGCGAGCCGTCGCATTGCTCGAGGAGACGCGCGAACGTCTACTCGGAACTACGCGCGGCCTTTCCCCAACACAATGGCAATACAAGCCGGCGCTGGACCAATGGTCGGTGGCCGAGCTTGTGGAGCACATCGCCTACGTCGAAGGACTCACTCTGATAGGGATTGATCGAGCGCTTCAGAAAGAGCCCGTTTCGATCCAGCCATCGGAGGAGGATGACGCGTTCGTGAAAAGAATTACCGGCCGAGTGCAACGGCTTACGGCGCCGGAGAGGGTGGTGCCGTCGGGGCGATGGGCGCTTGAGGAATTAATCCCACAATTCGAGGCGGCGCGAAAGCGGAGCCTCGAGTTCGCGAAGACGACAGAAGCACCGCTGCGGCGGCACGGCTTCCCGCATCCATTCTTCGGGCCCTTGGATTGCTATCAATGGCTGCTGCTGATTCCGTCGCACTGCGAGCGACATCGCAGGCAGGCGGAAGAAGTGATGGGAGCTGCGGGGTTCCCCCGCGCCGCGGCGGTATCCTAGGGCCGGTTCCCGAACTGCCCGCTTGGGCGGCGCGGAGCCCGGGACTAACGTACTCCCCAAACCTGACCTTTCGGTCAGTTGCCACTTCCTTTGCCTGCCTGGAAAATAGAGACGCATTTCCGATTGCGGAGTGTGCTCTGGTTTCCTACACTAGGTCGCGCAATCGGGGAAATCCAGGTCTCAGGGCGGCAGACTCGCAGATGAAACGGAACCCAGCCTTCATAAATGCTGTTGCGATCTTGTGTCTCTTTCTTTCCTGCGGAGTTGCGCTGAGCGCGGCTCCGGCCCACCGCACGTATCGCTCGCGCCGCACAATCTATTATTTCAATCCGGCCAAGTACGACGTCGCCGAGCCCGATGATCCGGAGGTACGGGAATTGGCGCTCGCGGCGCTGGGGCACGAGAGGGGATCGGTGGTGGCGGTCGATCCGTCGAACGGGCGGATTCTGACGATTGTGGACCAGAAGATGGCATTCAGCGCGGGGTTCGAGCCTTGCTCGACGATCAAGCCGGTGATTGCGCTGGCAGGCCTCGAAGAGGGCGCGATCACGCGCGACACCATGATCAAGGTGGGCCGGCGCCGTTACATGGACCTGACCGAGGCGATGGCGCACTCGAACAACAAGTTCTTCGAAGAGCTGGGCAGCCGACTGGGGTTTGAAACGGTTCACAAGTATGCGACCCTGATGGGCCTGGGCCAGCGCGTGGGCTACGACATTTCAGAGGAGCAGCCGGGCTCTCTTCCGGTGGCGCCGCCGCGATACGGCGGGGTAGCGCGAATGTCGAGCTTCGGCGAAGGAATCCGGATTACCCCGTTCCAACTGGCGGCGCTGGTTTCGGCGTTCGCGAACGGCGGGACGATGTACTACCTGCAATATCCGCGCACCGAAGAAGAGAAGCAGAATTTTCAGCCGCGCGTCCGGCAGCAGCTCGACATCGCAAGCCTTCTGCCCGATCTGCAGGAGGGAATGCTCGCCGCCGTGCTCTACGGCACGGCGAAGCGCAGCTACGATCCCTATGGCGAGCAGCCCCTGGGGAAGACGGGCACGTGCAACGACGAGAATGTGGGCGGCAGGCTAGGATGGTTCGTGTCATATGCGGATCAGGCCCACCCGAAAATCGTGATCGTCGTGCTGTTGCACGGTGGCGGCCGCATCACGAGCGGACCGCACGCGTCTGAGATCGCGGGACGGATTTATCGCGGGCTCTACCAGCGGAATTATTTCGTGGACGAAGAACCCAACCGTAATTCGCGGGACACCGCAATTGCGACCGGTGGCGGGCAGCGCTGAAGTCCGCCGGTCCACGTTCCTCGATTCCTACCAGCTGAATTCCAACAGGGAAATTGATTCTCGCGGCAGCGAGAAATTAACGGAGACTTCTCCGTTTTGAACGGCGATCGATCGTGGAGGTTCGAGCGATTGCAGCTGCGCGGCTGCCTTTAGGCGCGCGACTTGACCGGGCGTCGGATTCTGCGGCGAGCCAAGAGCAAGCCAGACGGTGTAGGCATTGCTGTGGTCGCGGTCGATGCGGTAATGGCGGAGACGCAAACGGCGCGCCTCCGGCGGAAGCTTGACGAGGCTAAGCGCAATTTGCGAGTTCGGGCCGGGCACATCGTCATCGTGGTAGTTCCAGATCATCACGGTGATGGAGCGCTTGCCTCGCGCTGCGAGAGCGTCAACATCGGGATTTGCGCGAACGCCGGATTCGATGATGTCTCCGGGTGACTCGGCACCGGAGCTTTCTGATTTCAGTTGCTCGCCCGCTACGTGTCTTGCCATGCGGAAGAAATTCAATTCAGGCTTATCGATTCCATTCGTGGCGAGCGTGCGAAAACCTTCGAAATAGGGCTGGTTTTCGAATTCGAAAGCCCAGGTGACTATGCCAGCCAGATTGATGTCGCGACTGCGCGCGAGCTTCAAGATGCCGTCGAAAGCCGCGGCCGTGTAAGCCGGATAGAGAGTTCCATTGCGATACGCAAGATCCGGATGGAGGCGTGAGGCGCAAGCGGCGCAGCCGTCGGGATCCGATTCGCTGAGGACGACCGGGAGCTTCGCGAACTGCGGAAACGACGCGACGATTTCGAATCCGCGATCGGCGCTTTTCAGATTCGCCGCGAGGCCCATCTCCACATGGCCGTCGACGGCCTTCGGCGAGCCCTTGGCGTGGAAGCTGATGAAATCGAGCGGCGCACCGGGTTTGCCCGTGACGAAGTTCGTGCCGCGCGCGCAATGTTCAAGAAATGCGCGCAGGTATTCTGCGGCTTTTGGATTCCCCGGGCCCGTGGTGGCCGGACCGCCGACGCGCGCTGCGGGCATTGCGCGCTTCACTGCCTCCGCGGAAAAGTCATAAAGCTTCTCGTATTCCTCGCGAGTTCCGTGCCAGTAGAAAATGTCGGGCTCGTTCCACACCTCGAAATACCACGACGCCACCTCGCGGTCGCCATATCGCTGCTCGCAATGGCGCACGAACTGGTAGACGAGCTCCTCCCACTTCGAATAGTCGCGGGGCGGATACGACCAGCCAGTGTCGAGTGGGCCCTTCGGCCAATGGTGCTGATAGGGCTGCGGATGCGTTGAGAGCGCCTCAGGCATGAAGCCGAGCTCGACAAAAGGTTTTGCACGCGCGTGAAGGTACGTGTCGAAGATGCGATCGACGATCGTCCAATCGTACACAGGCTTCCCGGAGACATCCTCAGTGTAGGCGTTCGTTGATCCCCATTTCAGGGCGGGCGTGCCGTCGCCCGTTGTGAGCAGGTTGTGTGTGCGGATATAGATGGGCACGGTACTGCTCGAAGCGAGTTCGGAGATCAACTCGCGTCCGTGGGGAGTGTAGGTGTAATTGGGCTCATCGTAGCCGAAGTAGGACCACACCGGCCGGAGCGGCCCGAGACTGGCGGAGGCGTCTACACGAATCGTGACTGGCGCTTGCGCAAAGGAGGAAGCCGGGCAAGCGAAGCCTGCCAGCAAGGCGAGGACGACCGCTGAGAACGATGTATGCCGCCTCGAGTTCACGGTCGGAAAGGATAGCATCGCCCGGGGAATATGCGCGTTGTTAACTCGCGCGGCGAAAAGCTTTTGATTTTCACTTTTTCGTTGTCGCGGCGCTGCGCTATTCTGAGAGGCCTCTTGGGGGAAGCGGCGGCGGATGACGAAGAGCAAAATCATTTTCTGGATCGTGCTGGTGGCGACCGGGGCGGCGTGCGTCGGTGCGTCGTACCGCAGCCGCTATGCGGCCGACCAGGATTTTCGGACCGAGGTGCAGCGGGCGCAGGCGGAGGCGCGGCGAATCCAGAACGAGGTGATCTTGTTCAAGCAGCGCCTGGTCCCTCCGCGACTAGCGTTCGTTTCGACGCTCGAGACGATGGGAATCGATGCGCCGACGGCCGCGCGCCTGGCGGCGTCCGCGCAATCCGTGTTCAATTTGCGCCACGTGCGTGCAGGAAACCAAATTTCCGTGGGACGGTCGGTGCTCGGCGTACTCCGCGCCGTGAGGTACCGGATCGATCCCGACAGCATTCTAATGATTTCGCCGCAGGGCGACGACTTTCATTCGGAAATTCAGACGATTCCCTCCGAAACGCAAACCGTCGGTGTGCAGGGCCAGATTCAAGATTCGCTTTTCGACGCGGTGACGCAGTCCGGCGAAAAGCCCGAGCTGGCAATGCGGCTCGCAGATATTTTTGGATGGGACCTCGACTTCTACACCGATCCGCGGCCCGGAGACACGTTTCGAGTGGTGGTTGAAAAGAAGGTGCTGACGAACGGCGAGTTCGCATCGTATGGGCGAATTCTGGCGGCCGAGTACAACAATGGAAGCCACGCGTACCGCGCCGTGCTGTTCCGCGATCCGATGGGCCATCCTGCGTACTACACGCCGGACGGCAAGTCGATGAAGAAAGCATTTCTGCACTCGCCGCTGAAATTTGCGGCGCCGATCACGTCGCACTTCAGCCTGCATCGCTTCCACCCGATTCTGAAGGAGTACCGGCCGCACCTGGGCATCGACTACGGTGCGCCGACAGGCACGCCGGTGCAGTCGATCGGCGACGGGCGCGTGATTTTCGCCGGGCGCAAGGGCGGCGACGGAAATCTCGTGAAGATCCAGCACACGAACGGCTACACGACGTACTACATGCACCTCTCGCGGATTCTGGTCCACAACGGCGAGCGCGTGGATCAGGGCGAGAGAATCGGGCTCGTGGGAATGACGGGGCTTGCGACGGGTCCGCACCTGGATTTTCGGATCGAGCGGCATGGGCAATTCCTGAATTTCGAGCGGCTGCCGCTGCCGCCATCGGAGCCCGTGGCGAAAAAAGATTGGGCTGACTTCGTGGCGGTGCGCGACGGCGCTCTCGCGCAGATGCCGCACCCGGCAACGCAGCAGGCGCTGGCCAAAGACGTAGAGCCTCCGTCGCCGACTCCGCAAACTCCGCGCTAACCTCTTAGAGCTTTAGATCCTTTCCGCGATCCCTGTGTGTGTCGGCGAGAGGCCTGCTGAGATACAGGTTGAACTCCTCGACGTCCTTCAGCGAAAAAATGGGAACGCCCGCGGCATGTGAAGCGCGGATGCGCAGCAGGTCCGCGGACTCGACATGATCGAGAACGAAGGCAGGGCGTGCGTCCGGCTCCATGGCTTCGATTTCGATGTGGCTCATCTCGAGGCCCTTCAGGTGGCGAATGAAGAATCCGTGCGCGGGGATGGTTCCGAACATGTTCGGCTCGGGATATTTCTCCTCGAGTTCGGGAACTACGATGGTCGCGTCCTCCTTCGTGCCGCCGCCGCGATGCTGGATATAGATGTTGCTGAGCTTGACGTCTTCAATCGCGCGATCGGGGATCCCGCTCAGGATCGATCCGAAGCGCGAAACCGCGCCCGAGCAGACCACATCGCTGATGCAAACGCGACGCAACTGCCCCACGGGCACGCCGGCCGGGCCGCGCATTCGCCGGCCGAGACGAAAGAAGATGGGAGCAGTCGTGACATCGCGCATCGTGAGGTTGGTAATCGCCACGTCCTCGAGAAGCGCGCCGTCGACGGTCTCGAGCGCAAGGCCCTGGCAGGCTTCGAAAACGCAATTTGAAATCGTAATGTTCTGGAAACCGCCGTTCGACTCGGTGCCGAACTTGATGCGGCCCGTTCGCGGAACCTTGGCGTCGGGATCGAAGCGCTTCCACGTGCCGTCGAGCAGCGTGCCTTCCTCGTAGCCTCCGGTGACGTAGCAATTCGTGATAGTGACATTTTCTGTGGCGCGGGCGTACCCGAGCGCAAACGAACTTTTCGGACAAATTGCGTCGTCCCACGGTGAGTTGACACTAACGTTCGAGACGCGCACGTTGCGACAGCAGTCGGTGTCGACGCCATCGCGGTTCGTATCGATCAGAAGATTGTCGATGGTGAAATTGTCGACACCCGTCGCTAGCACACCGAAGTGGCCGCCGTGAAGAATCGAGAAGTCGCGGAGCACCACGTTGCGGCAGTTTTTCAGGCTGATGGCCTTGTTGCCGACGCCCGGATCTTCGGCTTTGGGGCCGGCGCCCCAGCCGCGGCTGAGCCCCCGCCCCCAAATGAGGCCCGGACCGAGAATCGAAATATTTTGGAGGCCTTCGCCCCAGATCAAGCTGTTGTGCCAGTGACTGTGGCCATAATCCTGAAAGGCGTCCCACGGATTTGGCTCGGCCGGGTCATAGGCCGGGCCGCTCGAGCCGGCCGCGGGCGCATCCGCCGCGATGATCGTCGCGCCTCGGTCGAGGTAGAGTGCGACGTTGCTCTTGAGATGAATGGAATGGCAGAGATAATTCCCGGTTGGGAATCGGACGGAACCGCCTTTATTTTTTGCGGCGGCCTCTATGGCAGCGTTCACACTGCTGGTGTCGAGCGCCGTGCCATCGCCCTTCGCGCCGAAGGAGCGAACGTCGAAACCGATCGCTCCGCCGGAAGCGTCTGCGGATAGGTTCGGTGCGTGAGCGCCAACGCCGGAGGGAGCGCCGAGGCGAGCCGCCGCAAGGCCAACTGCAGCCGACGAGAGGAACCCTCGTCTCGAATCCTCGAACTTAGACATGAACAGCTCCGTCAGTTCACGCGAGCCGGAAGTCCTGAAGGCGTGAGTCGCGCGTCAGACCCAAGGGTTATATACGGCGACACCCGTGGAGGCAACATCGGCGGTGTTCCGCGTGACGAGAGTCAGATTGTAGTGCAGAGCTGTTGCGGCCAAGAGCCCGTCGATGACGGGCAGGAGTTTGGCACCCGGCCGTCCGGCGAGATGTCCCCACCGATCCGCGATCGCGAGGTCGACGGCCAGAATGCGGCCCGCAAAACGGGTGACAAGATCGGCATCGAGCCAGCCTTCGAGAGCTACGCGCCGGGAAGCGTCCTTCAGGGCCGCAATCCCTTTGCGGATTTCGCCGAGCGTGAGAACACTCAGGTACAGAAGGTCCTCGCTGGTAGCCGCGACCCAGGAAATTACTTTCCGTTCCGGCCTGGGCCTCACGAGTTCGGAGATGACGTTCGTGTCGAGAAGAAAGCCGCTCATAGATCAAGAGTGCGGCCGTAGTCCCTCTTTCGCTCAAGATCAATCTCAACCTTGGCGAGGGGGGATTCCGCGAAGAACTCGACCAGATTTTCGGGCTGCGCCGATCGCATTTGAAGCCGCTCGAACTCCTCGGCGGGCAGAATCACGACAGCCTCCTTACCCTGTCGAGTGACCCACTGAGGTCCTTGCGCGCGGGCACGCCGGAATACTTCGCTGAACTGAGCCTTGGCAGTCTGCAGCTGCCATTGGGGCTGGGGCGAGGCAGGCGCCCCCGCCTTCTTGGTACGCTTTGTTGGTCGAGGTCTCATCGTCATTCTCCTGACTAGACAGACTAGTCTATCATGAAAAGGGGAGAAGGACCACCCGTGACGAACACCGAGCTGTGGTCCGCCCGAGGTCTTCCAGCGGTGGATGCGTGGTCTGGAAACAAAAACGGCGCCACGAAGAGCGACGCCGTTTTCCTGAATCAAGCTGGTTCGAAAAAAGCTAGCCGCGAACCTCCCACGTATCGCCTGCATGCAGCAGTTTGTCGAGGTCGCCCTTGCCTCTCCGCGTCTGGACCTGCTGAATCTGATCGTTGATCAGGTCTTCGTAGCGCGGAACGTTGTCCCACGCGCGAAGAACGCCGATGGGAGTGGGGAAGCCCGGTCGCTGCTCCATATGCGCTAGGAGGAAAGCGTACGCGGGTCGCGGATGCTTTTCATCATGGATGAGCAGATCCTTCTCGCTCGTCCCGTTGCCGAGCTGGACGACTTCGAGCTCCAAACCATTGAGCCGGATCCCCTTGTCGCGGTTCTTGCCAAAGATGAGAGGCTTGCCGTGCTCGAGCTGCACGACGTGCTCGCTGCGCGCGTCCTTTTCGGTGACGTCTTCCCACGCGCCATCATTGAAGATGTTGCAGTTCTGCAAGATTTCGATGTAGGCGGAGCCCTTGTGTGCGGCGGCCTTTTTCAGCGTGTCCTTCAGATGCTGCTGGAAAACGTCCACCGAGCGCGCAACGAACGTGGCTTCCGAACCGATCGCCAGGGAAATGGGATTGAACGGGCGGTCCGTGGTGCCGAAAGGAGTGGACTTCGTCTTCTTACCGAGCTCGGACGTCGGCGAGTACTGTCCCTTGGTCAGGCCATAGATGCGGTTGTTGAAGAGGAGCACTTTGATGCCGACATTGCGGCGCAGCATGTGGATCGTGTGATTGCCGCCGATAGAAAGCGAATCGCCGTCGCCGGTGGCGACCCAGACTTCTAGATCCGGCCGTGCAACCTTCAGGCCGGTCGCAACCGCGGGCGCGCGGCCGTGAATCGAATGGAAGCCGAATGTGTTCATGTAGTACGGGAAGCGGCTGGAGCAGCCGATGCCCGAAACGACCACGAACTTCTCGCGCGGAATCTGCAGCTCCGCAAAGACAGCCTGAACGGCGGAAAGAATCGCGTAGTCGCCGCAGCCCGGACACCACCGCACTTCCTGGTCGGTCTGAAAATCCTTCCTGGTATAAACCGGCAAACTGGCCGTGGTCATCTCATTCTCCCGAGTTAATCCAGCATCTCTTCGATTTTCTGTTCGATTTCGATTTGCTTGAAAGGCTTGCCTTGAATCTTGTTGTAGCCCTGCGCGTCGACTAGAAACTTCGCGCGCAGAACCATCACGAGCTGGCCCATGTTCATTTCAGGCACCAGCACCTGCTTGTAGCGCGTCAAAATCTCGCCCAGATTCCGTGGCAGAGGATTCAGATAGCGCAAATGAACGTGTCCGATGCGGTGGCCCTTGGCGCGCTCCGCCTTGAGCGCGGCAGTGATGGCGCCCTGCGTCGAGCCCCAGGCGACGATCAAGAGATCTCCCGAGGGATCGCCTTCGACCACCGCGTCTGGAATATCGTTCGCGATGAGAGCGACCTTCTCGGCGCGCAGGCGAACCATGTGCTCGTGGTTCAGCGGCTCGTAGTTCACGTTGCCGGTGACGTCCTGCTTTTCGAGGCCGCCGATACGGTGCTCGAGTCCCGGCGTGCCAGGAACGGCCCAGGGCCGTGCGAGAGTCTCGGGATCGCGGCGATAAGGCTGGAAGCCCTCCGCCTTCGTTTCGAATTTCACCGGGAAACTCGGCAACTCCGCGGTGGTTGGAATCTTCCAGGGCTCCGCGCCGTTCGCGAGATAGCCGTCTGAAAGAATGATGACGGGCAGCATGTGCTTGACCGCAATCCGGCTGGCTTCGAGCGCGACCCAGAAGCAGTCACCCGGCGTCGAAGGAGCGATGACCGGAATCGGCGCTTCGGAGTTGCGGCCATAGAGCGCCTGCAGCAAGTCCGCCTGCTCAGTCTTCGTCGGAAGGCCGGTCGAAGGCCCGCCGCGCTGGATGTCGCAAATCACGAGCGGCAATTCGACGACGACCGCAAGGCCAAGCGCCTCGGTCTTGAGCGCCATGCCGGGACCGGAGGTGGTGGTGATGCCGAGCGCGCCGCCGTAAGAAGCGCCGATGGCGGAAGTCACCGCCGCGATTTCGTCTTCGGCCTGAAATGTGATGACGCCGAAATCCTTATACTGCGACAGCTCATGAAGAATGTCCGACGCCGGCGTAATCGGATAGGAGCCCAGGAAAAGTGGAATGCCCGCCTGGCGCGAAGCCGCGACAAATCCCAGAGCCAGCGCCGCGTTCCCGCTGATGTTCCGATACACGCCCGGCTGAAGCTTCGCCGGCGGAATTTCGTAGCTGATTTGAAACGCTTCGGTGGCCTCGCAATAGCTGTAGCCGCCCTGCAACGCGAGCTTGTTGGCTTGCACGAGCTGCGGCTTCGTCTTGAATTTGTCCTCGAGCCAGCGAACCGTCGAATCCATTGGGCGGTTGTAAAGCCAATAGCACATCCCGAGCGCAAAGAAATTCTTGCAGCGGTCCATGCTCTTGGCGTCGAGGCCCAGGTCCTTCAGGGCCGCGCGCGTCAGGCGAGTGAGCTCAACCGCAAAAACGCGGTATCCATCCAGAGAATGATCCTCGAGCGGATTCTGCGTGATCTGCGCCTTGCGAAGGTCCGTCTCCTTGAAATTATCGAGGTTGACGATCAGGATTCCATTCTTCTTCAGGTCGGCCAGATTCATTTTCAGCGCCGCGGGGTTCATGGCCACGAGCGCATCCACCGCATCGCCCGGCGTGTACACGTCGTTCGACGAAAAGTGGACCTGGAATCCGCTGACGCCGGGAAGCGTGCCCGCAGGGGCGCGAATCTCGGCGGGATAATCCGGGAAAGTCGCTAGGTCGTTGCCATACAGCGCGACGGTATTCGTGAACTGGTTTCCCGTGATCTGCATTCCGTCACCGGAATCGCCGCAGAACCGGATGACCGCCTTGTCGATAACCTCGCGCTTGCGCTGCTGAATAATGGTCGTCGTGGACATATGATTTTCAAAACCCCAGTCGTATCAGTGAGGAGACGAAATTCGGGGACGTTCGGCCCTTTCCACCCAGGTCAATCTGACGGGTATTTTCGAACACAGAAAGCGTAGCACACGGACGGTGGAACGAACATCGAATTTGCCGCTTCATTTTGTCGTTTCCGGCATCGCCCTGATCCTATGGGACTTAGATGCTTCGTCTCCGTGATGCGCACACGTGGTCGAGGTGACCACCGTCACGTCCAATTTGGGCCTTTAGCCCGGCCATCTGTTTGGGGGAGCATGGCACTGCACGTTTGGGTGGGTGCAGAGTGCTGCGAATCATCCAGGCAGAAACGCGAGAAGATGTGGACCAGGCGTCCAGCCTCTTCCGCGAGTATGCGGCCTCGCTTGGGGTCGACCTCTCGTTCCAGAATTTCGACCGCGAGCTCGCCACGCTTCCGGGCGACTACTCCCCGCCGGATGGGCGATTGTTCCTGGCCTTTGTGGAAGTAGCCGCAGAGGAACCGGCGCGCGTGGCAGGTGGCAAGCCGGCAGGCTGCGTTGCGCTGAGGAAGATTGAAGGCGACATCTGCGAAATGAAGCGGCTCTACGTGAAACCCGATTGCCGGGGATGCGGTGCAGGGAAGGCGCTCGCGGAGGCCGCCATCACTGCGGCGCGCGCAATTGGCTACAGGCGGATGCGCCTCGACACGCTGCCGCAGATGAGCCAGGCGCAGGAACTATATCGCGCGCTGGGCTTTCGCGAGATTCCGGCCTATCGCTTCAATCCCGTTTCCGGCACGCGCTATTTCGAGCTGGCACTCGCAGAACCGCGGGGATGACTTGGCTGCGCTCCGTGCCGTAGGCTCCCGCCGCTACTTGCTGGATTCCTCGATGCTCCGAACATGGAGCATATGTCCCTCTGGGTCGAGGGCTGCGGTGACCGAAACTCTCTTGCCCGCGAATTTCTCGGCCCTGGTCCAGTCGTCCATGCAGTACCAATTGGCGTTGTCTCGCAGAACGTAAACCTCATCGCTCAGCGAAATAACTGTTCCGACGTAGGTTTTGGTCGGGGCGTCGGAGAGCTTTGGGGACTCGACATTCACAGCGGCGGAGGGTGTGGGAGCAGTATGCGCCGCCTCCTCCGATCCGCTCTCGACCGGATCAGGATCCGCCGGAGTTTTCTGTGATTCGGCCACGGCGGGCGTATCCGGAGGCGGTGCGGAACTTGCCGTTCCGCTCGGGGCGCTTGCAGTGCTCGGCTGGTCCCCGCGTGGCTCCTTCATGCTGGATTGATTCTTTTGAGGCTCTCCCTCTTGGTTGCCCGGCGGTGCGCTCTCCCGCTGGCTCGACTGTTTCTGCCGTGGTGCCTCGCGAATGGTTTGGACATGAATCGTGTCGGTGGGTCCGTCGAGCGTGCCGGTGATTGAAACGTTCTTGCCTTGAAACTTTGCAGCTTGCGCCTGGTCGTCAAGGTGATACCACGTGTCGTTGGCATCGTCGCGGAGAATGAAAAGCTCTCCGTTGAGCGAAGCGATGGTTCCGTCGAATGTCTTGGCTTGTTTGTGATCGTCCTTGGCGGGCGGATTGGATGCCCTCGACGTTTCGACTTTGTGGCCGCTTGTCGGTGCCGCCGCCGGCCCCAGGACAACCAGCCCGGCGCACAAAAGGCCGCCGAGCGCAGCGATTGCGAACGAGCTCCTTTGCATCAACTCACCTCGAAAGGAAATTCTGGCTGGGCTGGTCGGCGGGCTGGAGACCCTGCTACGTAGCGACGGAAGTTAGCACAGCGTAGACCCCGAGCGATAGCCTTTGCATCGAGAAAAAACCTGAGGACGGCCTGGGACAAAGCCCGATGTCCGCGAGATAAGGTTGCGATCAGTTCTGCGGCGCATTGGCCTGCGTTGCGGAAAGGAAATCCTTCAGGGTCGCGCGATAGCGTTCAGGCGAGAAAAGTGATGCCTCCTCATGGCAAGGCCCGCTGACCCGCAGAATGAACCTTGGGGTTTTTGCCGCGCCGTAGACCTGTTCTTCGAGCGGCGGCGGGATCACTGGGTCTTCCGTGCAGTGAACGACAAGAATGGGCGCGTTGATGTTCCGGAGCCGCTTGTCTGTTGCGAGCTGTCCGGCCAGCAGCCATTGAATTCCCGGCAGAAACCAGAACACCTTCCGTGCGACGGCAGACGCGGAGGGAAATGGGGCCTCAAGTATTACGGCTCCGACTTCTGAGTTGGCCGCCAGGTTTGCAGCCACCGCTGTCCCAAGCGATTGACCGAAGACAACGATCTGCTTCGGCGGGATGCCGCGCGTTCGGACAAGATACTGATAGCCTGCTTCGGCGTCGCGGTAGAGTCCCGCCTCGCTTGGCGTGCCTTCGCTGCGGCCATAGCCCTGATACTCCACGGCGAGAACATTGGCCGGCGTCTCATGCAAGAACCAATATATGTCCTCACGGTTCGCGATGTTGCCCGCGTTCCCGTGAAACGCCAGGAACGTGATCGTTGCCGATGGCGCTGGAATCCACCAAGCATGAAGCTTCACGCCGTCCGAAGTGCGCAACCCCACGTCCTCAGTAGGCAGGCCGGAGGGTTGCCAATTGCCCTCGAGCCGACCCGGGTTGTTGGGGAAAAACAAGAAATGCGACTCGAATATCCGGAGGAGGAGCAATGCCGAAACATACCCAATAAGGAGCAGCAGCAGGAATCTCACCGGTTTAGACCTGATAGTCATTCAAGCTGAAATGGAGAGTATCGCAAAGCCTCACTTTAAGGACCAGCTGTCCCACAGTACTATTGACTTTCGCTTTTTATTTGCCTACAGTCCAGACGCTGCCAATAGGTGCGCGAAGCCGTTGCCGCCCGGTCGCGGGGCGCGGCGCGCCGCCTGCAATTTTGACTCGCGGGTTCGCGACGGAGAGACTGATGGCTCTTACGAAGAGGCAAAAGGAAGTCCTGAATTACCTGGTTAGCTTCATCAATAAGAACGGCTATTCGCCGAGCTTCGAAGAAATCGGCCGCGCCTTGAAGCTGACCTCGCTCGCCACGGTGCACAAGCATCTTTCGACGCTCGAGAAGAAGGGATTCATCCGCCGCGGTTACAACCAGAGCCGCTCGATCGAGGTTGTCCAACTCCCGCGGCCGGTCCGCGAGGAGATTCTCGATCGCCACGTGGTCGAGCTGCCGCTCGCCGGCCGTATCGCCGCGGGGCGTCCACTCGAAGCCGTCGAGGAGCGCGAAACCATCTCGCTCGCCGACTTTGCGCGCGGCCAGAACACCTTCGTCCTGCAGGTAAAGGGCGAATCCATGCGTGACGATCACATCCTCGATGGCGACTTCATCGTCGTCGAGCAAACGCAAGTCGCCAATTCCGGCGAAATCGTCGTGGCCCTCGTTGGCGAGGACGAAGCCACCGTCAAGCGCTTTTATCGCGAAAATGGAGGCCGCATCCGCCTTCAGCCCGCGAACGCACAGATGTCTCCCATCATCGTTCCCGCGAACGATGTTCGCATCCAGGGCCGCGTTGTTGGCGTGCTTCGCAAATACTGACCTCCGCAATTATCTCGACTACCTGTCTCCGCAATCGAGCAGGATCCGAAGCGCCGCGTCCCGGCGCTTCGGATCTTCTGCCGCGCGCTCCCATCAGATTCCCGCTTCTCCTGGCCTTTCGCCCGTTGATGCACGCGACACAATTGTTCCAATTTGGAATTGGCAGGCGTATGGTGACGGGACTAGATTGATAGCCCCAGTCTTCAATCAGACGGCACTGTTTGGTGATTTCGGCCCAAGGAGGGCAAATGTGGGGAGACAAGAAGCCGGACGCTCCCGCAAGGACGCCGCTCCCGCAGCAACCTAGACCGGCCGCGACATCCGCATCATCCTTTTCAGGGGAGGCAAAAACCATGGCACCTTTGGATTCAACATATCCCGCCACGACCGGTGGCAGCACGGCGCGGCTTGGCGCCAGCCTGCACATCAAGGGCGAGATCACGGGCAACGAGGACCTGCAGATTGACGGCAGCGTCGAAGGATTGGTTCAGCTCGAAGACCGCAAGCTGACCGTCGGCGCCAGCGCCAAAGTCACCGCAGACATCATCGCCCGCGAAGTGATCGTCTACGGCAACGTGAAGGGCAATCTGCGCGCGCGCGACCGCATCGAAATCAAGAAGGACGGCTCCGTGGTGGGCGATCTGACCACCGCCCGCATCATGATTGAGGACGGCGCCTACTTCAAAGGCTCGATCGAGATCGACAAGGCCGGCGATGCGGCGGGCGGCGACAGCGAGAGCAAGGCCTACACGCGCGCTCGCAGCACCGCTTCGACCTCGGCCGACTAAGCTCCTCGCGCCAACGCCGTCGCTTCAGCAAAGGCGATCAGTCGCGCCTGGCCTCAGCCAGGGCGGCCGGTCCCGCCGTAGCTTTAGCGAAGGCGGAGACAAAACGCGGCTTCGCCCGCCCCCTGCGCGCGGAGCCTGTGCGGGCCGCGGCTTCCTCGCTGCTGTTGCGAGCGGAGTCGCGGCCCGTAGCGTCTTCATGACGAGTGTGCCATCCCTTTCGTCCCTCTTCCCTGCGCAAGGACCCTCTTGGCCCACACCTCAGCGAAGATCCATGGGACCACGGCATAAGGTGGACCCAAGCCGGTGGTCAGTTTCTGATTACCGCGTTATCATCCGGTCGCCAATTTAAGCGAAGCCCGCCCGACCGGGAAACAATGACTGAGGAACAAGCTATTCGCACGAAAGCCCACGCCGCCCTCGCCAAATTTGGCGAGATGAGTCGTATGCGAGCGAAGTTTGGATACAACCGCGAAACGGTAGCATGGCTTGAAGGATTCATTGAACGACAGCGGCGCCGAGAGGATATTGCGGAGCAGGAAGTGGAAGACTTGATTCAACTCGTCGGCTCCTTCCTTGGCGAATGCCTAATAAGCAAGTATGGCGGAGCCTGGCGTCTACACGAGGGCTCTTGGGCTGTTTTCTTCAGCGACTCCAATGCTGCCTTTCCGTTCAGCAAGGTCCGCAAACAGTTCGAGCATGGCATTGACGATGGAGAATCCATTCTCGGGTTTTTTGACGTGATCCCACTGGTCGTAATCAAGCAAAAGCTAACACCCTGGCGGTAACGCGACTGTGAAGGACCCCTGCGCGCGAGGAGTCGCGGCCCGTAGCGTTCTACGCCCACGCTTACTGCTTCGCAGGCGCTCACACCTTTGGCTTCGGAAACTCCTCGACGTGAAACTCGCCCTTCCTGCCGAAGTAGATCACCTTCTTCCCCGCCAGAAACGCCCAATACCCCGCAGTTCCCGCCGCGAGCGCCCGCCTCAGAAATTCCGGGTAGCGGATTTCGTCGGCCTGCGCCGCGCGAATGGCTGCTACGATTCCAGCCTGCGAGAACTCATCCGCCACTTTGCCAGGCATCGCCGCCATTTTCTCGACGTGCGTCTCGCCGGTCGCCGCGTAGAACCGCTCCTCGCCTCTCAACAGATCGGCGAAGTACGACTCCACGCCCGCGCCCACAAGCATCTGTACAACCTCAGGGAATGTCAGCTTGCCTGCTTGGGAGCCTGCAAGCGCCTGATGCGTTGCTTCCGTATTCATGAGTGCCGTCCTTTCATTTCGCAGGAATTTTGGTCAATCATTTGCCTGAGAACAGTTCGCAAGGCAAATTGGTGTGCGCGTTCTCTGCGATTGCTAACCAGCGTTCTTTCTCTGGATTCCTATCGGGGAGGCCATCATAGACGAAATTGCATCACAACGTCGCCCTCCCAGCTCCCGGAACGTCCTTAGTTAGAGGTCATTCCATTACCTGTAATTTAATTATTGCCGGTCGACGTTTGAGGGTGTAGGGTGTCGCCGAAAGTGCTCGGTCGGGGAGAGGAGGACCTTGTGCACCACGCAATCCGCTTAATCGAAGCTCATCCCATCGTGGCGTCCCTAACGGTTTTGGTTGCCGCACTCCTTCTTTGGGCCGGCTTTCGTATTTGGGCTGACATTTTTCTGGATATGTCACATCAGTTCTTTCAGGACACGCTTGAGGACCCCCGGATTGTCGAATCCATTCGCAGGACCGAGGCGAAAGGGCCTTCGAACAAGCAAGGCGTCGTCCTGCTTGCCCTTCCCAGGTTCGCCGTCGCACATCCCGTGGCCACAGCAATGGTTGTCATAGCCGGTGCGATCTCGCTTTGGGGAGGAGCGACTGCTTTGGTCTCCGCATGGGCCGAGAGCGCCGAGCGGAAATATCGGCACTCTTTGCAAAATCCCCCGAGCACGGAAGCGCTGCAAGCGGCACAAAAAAGGGCGCTTCTTGAGGCAAATCCGCACCTTAGGCCCGAGGATCTGCCGGAAACCGCGGGAGCCTCCAAAGACAAGGCCTAACGGCGCCGAATTTCACAGGCGGCCATGCGTCACGGTTGCCGTGTGCCCGCGTATGCCTCACCCCGACTCGCCCCTTCCCTGAATCCTACCGGCTCACCCGTCGTTGACATATCTCCGCGCTTATCCTACACTTAGCGTTTGTCTTTAGACGGAAAGGTGTGACTGAGCTGATGCGGACGTATGTTCCTAAGGGCCGGGAAGCCGAAGAGATGGCCGAAGGCAAGAGTTGGTTTGTGGTCGACGCGAACGGCCAGGTGCTGGGACGCCTGGCGACGCGCGTGGCTCGTATTCTGATCGGCAAGGATAAGCCGGCGTTCACGCCGAACGCCGAGTGTGGCGATCACGTGATCGTCGTCAACGCGGAGAAAGTTCGCCTGACGGGGAACAAGATCGACCAGAAGGTGTATCGTCATCATAGCGGCTATCCGGGCGGGCTGAAGGAAATTCCCATCCGGGTGATGTTGCAACGCCGTCCCGAAGAGGTCATACGCGAAGCGGTGCTTGGGATGCTGCCGAAAAACAAGCTTCGCGCGCGTCGCGCCAAGAAGCTGCGTGTTTATGCCGGAAGTGAAGCGCTCGCCCGCCACGCCGGACAAAAGCCCCAGCCGCTCGCGCTGTAGCCTCGCGAGAGACCCGAGTTTGATGCGCCCAGGAAAGAGAATTTCCGCGGGCCTGCGCGCCGCGTCGTCTTTGGACCGCGCGTAACGCGTAACAGGAGGAAAGTTGAGTTCAGCCAGTTTTGATGCGGGGAAGCAGTTCTACGGCACCGGGCGCCGGCGCGAAGCAATCGCGCGCGTCTACATCAAGATGGGGCCGGCGCGCTTCACGGTCAACGGCCGCCCCGTCGACGAATATTTTCGCAACGTTGCGTGGCACACGTCGGCCGTTGAGCCGCTGAAATTCACGCAAACGCTCGACCAGCTCGATGTTCGCGCCCAGGTGAAGGGCGGCGGCGTCGGCGGACAGGCTGGAGCGGTGCGCATGGGGCTCTCCCGCGCGCTCGCCCGCTTCAATCCGGAGCTGCGTCCCGCGTTGCGAACCAACGGATTCCTTACGCGCGATCCGCGCATGAAGGAACGCAAGAAATACGGGCAGAAGGGCGCGCGACGGCGCTTCCAGTACAGCAAGCGTTAGTTGGGCAGTGCCTCGGATGTTCCGGGCCGCCGTCGCGGTTGCGGGCACGCCGGGAAAAAAATTCACGGCCGGCAAGGTACCGGCGAAAAAGGATGCTCGTCCCGCTTTTGCGGCATGAAAGCATCCCTTCGAATAAGGAGGAGCTTTGGGCGTAGAAATTACAATGAAGGAGCTGCTGGAGGCCGGCGTTCACTTCGGCCACCAGACGCGGCGCTGGAATCCGAAGATGAAGGAATACATTTTCGGCGAGCGCAACGGAATTCACATCATCGATTTGCAGAAGACCCTGAAAATGTTCCGCGAAGCGGCGCGCTACGTCGCCGACCAGGCGGGCCAGGGCCGCAGCGTCTTGTTCCTGGGCACGAAGCGCCAGGCGCAGGAAGCGATAGCCGAAGAGGCGCAGCGCTGCGGGATGTTTTACGTCAACCATCGCTGGCTGGGCGGCACGCTCACGAACTGGGTCACCCTGCAGAAATCCATCAAGCGCCTGAAGCTGCTCAAGTCGATGGTCGAAGACGGCCGCATGGCCGCTCTTCCCAAGAAGGAAGCGGCTCGCCTCGAGCGCGAGCTGAAACACCTTCAACAGAATTTTTCCGGCGTCGAGAATATGGCGACGCTGCCTGACGCGATGTTCGTGATCGATCCCAACGCCGAAGTCATCGCGGTTCGCGAAGCGCGGCGCATGGGCATCCCGGTCGTCGCCATCGTCGACACGAATTGCGATCCCGATCTCGTCGATTGGGTGATCCCGGGCAACGACGACGCCCTGCGCGCCATCCGATTGTTCACGTCGAAGATTTCCGACGCTGTCCTCACCGGGCGCCAGTCCTTCGAACAGTCGCAGGTGGCCGAGCAAAAGGCGGCCGAGGGCGCGGCGGGCGAGGATCAGGTGGAATACGTGGACACCAGCGCGTACGAGGTCTACGAGAAGCAAGAGGGCGACTTCGTGGAGGGCGGCGGCGAGGAACCGCCGGCCGAAGAAGCAGCCGCCGCCGCGCCAGTGACGAACGACGACGAAGGTTCCCGCTAGGGATCACCCTTCTGCGCTCACTTTCGAATCCAGCGAAAAGGAACTGCGAGTTTCCATGGCAACCGACGCAAAGCCAAACGTATCCGCGCAGCAGGTGAAAGAGTTGCGCGACCGCACGGGCGCCGGATTCACGGCGTGCCGCGACGCTCTCCTCGAAGCGAAGGGCGACGTCGAGCAGGCGATCAGCATCCTGCGCAAGAAAGGCCAGGCCGCCGCTGCCAAGAAGGCGCAGCGCACCACTTCGGAGGGCCTCGTCGGCTCCTACATTCATGCCGGCGGAAAAATCGGCGCGATTGTGGAAGTCAATTGCGAGAGCGACTTCGTTGCGCGCACGGATGATTTCCAGCGCCTGTGCCACGAGATCGCGATGCACGTCGCCGCCACCGATCCGCGCTTCCTGCGCCGCGAGGAAGTCACGCAGGAAGTGCTCGACCGCGAGCGCGAGATCTACCGCGAGCAGGCGAAGGCCACCGGCAAGCCCGATCCCGTGATCGAAAAGATCGTCAGCGGCAAAATGGAAAAGTTCTACGAGGAGAATTGCCTGTACGAACAGCACTTCATCAAGGACGAAGGCGTCACGGTGAAGGAGTTGGTCGACCAGGCGATCGCCAAGCTCGGCGAGAATATCGCCATCCGCCGCTTTTCGCGGTTCAAGGTCGGCGAGACGGACAGCGCCGCTCAGCCTCCCGCGGAGGCAGCGGCGACGCCCGTCGAGGCCTAGCGCCGGGCTTGTTCACCCAGCCATATCCTGTTCCGCTTTTTCTGACTGCGACGGCGATTTGTGCCTGCATCGAGAGGCGGCGTGAGCTTCGCGAAATTCTCTGTTAGAATGCCCGCGGGGTTAGGGGACGTAAGCCACACGAGATGACAACTTCAGCGACCCGAACGGACGCGCCCGCCGGCACCGCGGTGTACAAACGCGTCGTTCTCAAGCTTTCCGGCGAATCGCTTTCCGGGCCTCACGATTTCGGCATTGACGCCGGAACCATCCAGAGCATCGCCGCGCAGGTCAACGAGATCAACAGTCTCGACGTGCAGGTAGCCATCATGGTCGGCGGCGGAAATATTTTCCGCGGGACGCGCCAGGGCCAGCTTTCCATCGACCGCGCCACCGGCGACTACATGGGCATGCTCGCGACCGTCATCAACGGCCTCGCCCTGCAGGATGCGCTCGAAAAGGTGGGCTGCCACACGCGATTGATGAGCGCCATCGAGATGCACGAGGTGGCAGAGCCTTTCATTCGCCGCCGCGCCGCGCGGCATCTCGAGAAAAATCGCGTCGTCATCTTCGCTGCCGGCACCGGCAATCCCTACTTTTCCACGGACACCGCCGCAGCGCTTCGCGCCATGGAAATCAAGGCGCAAGTGATCCTGAAAGCCACGCGTGTCGACGGCATCTACGACGCCGATCCGGAAAAAGTGAAGGACGCGAAATTCTTCGAGCGCATCACGTATCTTGAGGTCCTGCAGAAGGGCCTTTCGGTGATGGATTCGACGGCCATCTCGCTCTGTATGGACAACAAGATGCCCATCGTTATCTTCAATATGAACGTGCCGGGGAACCTCAAGCGCGTGGTGGCGGGCGAGCGCGTGGGCTCGATTGTCACGGCGGCTTGAAAGCTCATCCACGGAGGCGATTTTCCGATGACCACGATTGCAACCAGCAAAGACGCCATGGCCCAGGCGAAGGTTCGGATGGAGAAGGCGGTGGAGGATTTTCGCCGCGATCTTGCCGGTGTTCGCACGGGCCGCGCGAACGTCGCGATTCTCGATAGCATCCGCGTCGACTATCACGGCACGCCGATGCCCATCAATCAGCTGGGCACGCTGAATGTTCCGGACCCGCAGATGATCGTCATCTCGCCATGGGATCCCGGCGCGGTGCCGCTGATCGACAAAGCGATTCGGATGTCGGACCTCGGCCTCAATCCCACGAACGACGGCAAAGTGATCCGCGTGCCGATTCCGTCGCTCACGGAAGAGCGGCGCAAGGAACTCGTCAAGCACGTGCACAAGGTTCTCGAAAATCATCGCACCGCCGTCCGCAACATTCGCCGCGACATCAAGGAAGCGGTCGAGAAGCTCGAGAAGGAAAAGAAAATCAGCGAGGACGAGAAGAAGCGCTCCCTCGACGAGCTCGAAAAGCTCACCCATTCCGAAACCAAGAAAATCGAGGACCTTTCGGCCTCCAAGGAAAAGGAAGTCCTCGAAATCAAGTGACGTTTCGCGTTTCCGAACGGCGCTCCTGCGAAATTTGCGTGCCTCTTTCTCTGACCCATGCGTGAAGGCAAGCCGAGCACGACCGCGCTCCGCGTCGCCATGCGGCGCGCCGCTCACCAGCTTTTCGATTCGCCGCTCGTTCTCGACGATCCGATCGCTCTTCCCATCCTTGGCGCTGAAATCGCGGCGCGCGTCGAAGCCGGGCGCGGAGATGCGCGGAAAGCCGCTTCGCGGTACGTTCGCGCCTTCATGGTCGCGCGCAGCCGCTTCGCGGAAGATGAACTCGCGCGCGCCGTTTCGCGTGGCGCGGCTCAGTATCTGATTCTCGGTGCCGGCCTCGATACCTTCGCCTACCGCAACCCCTATCCCCAATCGAAGCTGATTGTTTTCGAAGTCGATCATCCAGTCACGCAGATCTGGAAGCTGCAGCGCCTGGGCGCCGGCGGCATCGCCGTGCCTCCGTCGCTCACTTTTGCCCCCGTCGATTTCGAGCGGCAATCGCTCGCGGCCGGCCTCGATGCAGTGGGTTTCCGCCGCGACGCTATCACGTTCTTTTCGTGGCTCGGCGTTACGCCCTATCTCACCTCCGAAGCCATGAACGCCACCCTGGGGTTCATCGCGTCGATGCCGCGCGGCAGCGGCGTCGTCTTCGACTATGCCGTCCCCCGCTCGTCGCTGAACTGGGCCGGCCGCCTCATCTTCGACCGGCTCGCCAAGCGCGTGGCCGCTGCCGGCGAGCCTTTTCAGCTCTTCTTTGATCCGGCCGATCTTGCCGCTCAACTCCGCGCCGTCGGCTTTCATGCGGTCGAAGACCTCGGCTCGGACGAAATCAACGCACGCTACTTCGCGGGCCGCCAGGACAAACTCTGTGTCAGTGGGCGCCTCGGCCGGGTGCTGAGCGCCACGGTCTGATCCTCCCGCTTCTCCAGTCCCCGTACAGGTTCCTAGTTGCACACGCCCGTCGCGACTTGCCGCCTGCGTTCCAGCCGGGCCAGCTAAACTCAAGGAAATAGCACAGGAGCGGCGTCTCACTGTGTGGCGTGAATTCAGGAGACGCGCCCATCCTCTCAAGCTCTGGAGGTTCCCATGAAGTGGCTCTGGATCGGCTTGGGTGTGGTCCTTCTGGCGGTTGGGGCCGCCGGATATGTTTTGAACAGCGGGGCGCCGGCCGCCCCCAAGGGCGTTTGCCCGGCGTTGCTCTCTGCCGCGCCGGTGGACGCGAATATCGTGGGCTATCTCGATCTGACGCCGCTACGCACCGCCGAGATGGCGAGCCAGTTCGGCGCTTTCGAGCAATCGCCGCAAGCGGCGTCGTACAGGGATTTTGTCGAGAAGACGAATTTTCATCTGGATCGCGACCTTGACCACGTGCTGCTGGCCGCGTCGACCGACTCGGGAAGCGCCGCGCTGATTTTGGACGGCCGCTTCGACCAGCCGCGCATTTCGTCTTATGCCGCGACGGCGGGAAGCATGCATCACTACGAGGCGGGAGACGTCTATCGCTTTCAGAGCGCTTCGCCTTCCTCGAGCACGTCGATGATGTTCCTTGGCGCGAACCGGCTGGCGTTGGCCATGGGACGCGATCCCGACACGCAGATTCTGATGATGGCGGATGCTTCCAAGAGCGGCGATGCAGCGCTTCATGAGGATCTCTGCGAACGCGCGCAGCGCGTCGCGGGCGCCACGTTCTTTGTGCTCGGCGATGTGCCCAAGACCGCCCTCGCCCAGATCACGCCCGTGGTGTCGCGGCAAAATCCTTCTGCTGCTGAAATGTTGAAAACGCTCCGCGGATGGGACATGGCGTACTGGATGGATGGCGACAATCTCAGGATGGAAGTCGAGGGTGAATTCGACGGCGTGTATGACGCGATCCAGGCGCGAGTGGCGTTCGAAAAGCTTCGTGCCACAATCGAGCAGCACGCGGCGGCGGTGAAGCCGGCGCCCGCGGCCGCGAATCCCGCCGGACCGGCGCTCGACGAGATGGTGAAGAATCTCGCGATCACGCTCGACGGCCGCTACGTCCGGATGGGCACGATGGTCAAGAAATCCGATATCGAGAAAATCGCCGCGGCGTCGAAGGCCGCGCAGCACTAGGAGAGCATTCGCCGTTTTCGCGTTCCGATGAATCCACCCAAACCATTCGACGACTACGAAGATCCGCGCCATCGGCGCCGGAGCCGCCGCATCGTGGTGCGCATCCGCGTGCGCGTGCGCGTGGAGACGGAGACGAAGGAGACGATTTGGGAGGAGACGGACGCGATCGTGGTGAACGCGCACGGCGGGCTCGTGCTGCTCGCGGCGAAAGTCTCGACGAACAAATTCGTCACGCTGCAGAATCCCGACACCGGCAAGGAGATTCTCGCGCGAGTGACGGCGCTCGGGCCGCGGTTCATGGGGAAAACAGAAGTGGGAGTGGAGTTCATCCGTCCGGCGCCGGATTTCTGGGGCGTCCGCAACCAGCCGAAGGATTGGGTGACCGCAGCGGCGAAAGCGAGCCGGGAACCGCAAAACGCGTGAGACGCCGTGGATGCAGTTTCGCGCGGCGCTCCCTGTGGGGAAAGAAACCGCGCGTTTTGTCACTGAATGTTTCCTCTATTTGGTGGCGCCGACTCTTTCCGAAACGGTCTTCGCTTGCGTAAACAGCAGCAGATAATCCTGCCCGCCTGATTTCGAATCCGTGCCGGACATGTTGAATCCGCCGAAGGGATGCGCGCCGACCATTGCGCCGGTGCACTTGCGATTCATGTAGAGATTGCCGACGTGAAATTCGTCAGCGGCGCGTTCGATTTTCTTCGAGTTCTGCGAGTAGACGGCGCCGGTGAGGCCAAATTCGCTGTCGTTGGCCATCGAAAGCGCGTCGTCAAAGTCTTTGGCTTTGGTAACCGCGAGCACCGGTCCGAAAATTTCTTCCTGGAAAATTCGCGCCTTGGGACTGATGTCTGCGATGACGGTAGGCTCGATGAAATATCCGTCGCCGGGCGCCTGCTTGCCGCCAAGAAGGAGCCGGCCTTCTTTTTTGCCCGCGTCGATGTAGCCGAGGATGGTTTTCATCGCGGACTGATTGATGACAGGCCCCATGAAGTTCGAAGGATCCTCGCTGGGGCCGACTTTCATCTTCTTGACGCGCTCGACGAGCTTCGAGAGGAATTGGTCGTAGATTTTTTCGGCGACGATGGCGCGCGAGCACGCGGAGCACTTCTGTCCCTGATAGCCGAAGGCGGAGAGAGCGACGCCCTCGACGGCGGAGTCGACGTCCGCTTCGTCGTCGACGACGATCGCGTCCTTGCCGCCCATTTCGAGGACGGTGCGCTTGATCCAGACCTGGCCGGGCCGAGTCTTGGAGGCTTGCTCGCTGATGCGCAGGCCCGCTTCCTTCGAGCCGGTGAAGGCGATGAAGCGCGTCTTCGGATGCGTGACGAGCGCTTCGCCGGCGGTGCTGCCCGGACCGGTGAAGAAGCTGACGACGTCGCGCGGCAGGCCGGCTTCGTAAAGGATATCGACAAAGATCGCGGCGATCGTGGGCGAGTCGCTGGATGGTTTCACGATGGCCGTGTTTCCGGTGACGACTGCGGCGAGCGTCATGCCGCCCATGATGGCCGCCGCAAAATTCCACGGCGGAATCACGATGCCGACGCCGAGCGGAATGTATTTCAGGTAGTTCTTCTCGCCGCGCATGGGGACCAGCTTTTGCGGTTCGGAGAGGCGCAACGCTTCGCGGCCGTAGTATTCGCAGAAGTCGATGAGTTCGGCGATGTCGGCGTCGGCTTCAGGCCACGTCTTGCCGATTTCGTAGACGAGCCAGGCATCGAGTTCGAAGCGACGCTTGCGGAGAATATCGGCGACGCGGTAGACGACGGCGACGCGCTCCTCGGCGGGAACCCGTTTCCAGCGATCGAAGGCGCGACTGGCGGCTTCGACCGCCTGATTCGCCATTTCGACGGTGGCTTTCTGAAAGACTCCGATCACTTCGCTCGGGTGGGAGGGGTTCACGGACTTCGTCTTTTCGGAAGTGGTGACCTTCTCACCGCCGATGACGAGAGGATATTCGCGGCCGAACATGCCTTTGACCTGGCGGAGGGCATCCTCCATGGCTTTGCGGTTTTCGGGCTTGGTGAAGTCGATGAAGGGCTCGTTCTGGAACTCACCGCGATGCAGCGTCGTGGCTGGCGATGTCATGGCGTCGGCCTCCCGGGAGACATGGTCGTGGTGCAGCTAAACGTAAATTCTAGCCTGTGGAGGCGGCGGAAGCTAGCAAGGCTTGGTCGAGGCAAGGAGGCACGGGGACACGGAAGCGAGGAAGGATCTCCGACCTGAAAGCCGAGGTGCCGGTCGGCCGGGTCAAGGTGGTGAAATGGCGATTTTTCGCGATTAAAAAAATGTAACGCGATGAAAGGGCAGGGCTTAGCGGAGTTTCTAATTTTCGATTTCGCGATTAGAAAGGAGGAATCGCCAGCCCGCGATTCAGGAGTTGAGGAGCAAGACATAATAGAAAGGGCCCGGGATTTGTATAGATTAGAAAAATGCAAGGCGCTGATTTGATGAGAGTTGCGGCGATTTCTAATCTTCAGTGTATAGATTAGAAAAGGCAGAGGCCGGAAGCCAGAGGCTGGAGGCTGGATTGGAGCCGCGCCAGTCTGCAACCGTAGATTAAGCATAGCTCCGGCCCTTTATTTTCAATGACTTACGGGGAAAATTAATCCCGTTACCGTAGATTAAAATTCGCTTGAGTTTCGCCCGGCCGTTGGGAGGAGAAGGTCGCCGGGTCATCCGATTTTTGGCCTCTAGTCTCTCATTTTCCCACTGACACTATTTTATCATGCGTGGCAACTTGACATGGGCGTTTCAGGTCTGCAAGCCACAGGAAAAATTGGAGTTACGAAATCGCGATTTGTGACTAGAAATCGAAAAAAGTTGAAAAAAGTTGGGCGAGAGAGGATGGGGAAGCAATGTCGCCCCGGACCTTAGCGCCCTTCCCGGTACAAAGAACCCGGTTGCAGAGAACGCGACGCGATGGCCCGCGGCAGCGAATACAAGATTGAGCACATTCTGACGCTTTGGTACGGGCAGTCTATCGTCATATCAGGCTCGGTCTGGCAGGCTAAAAGCGGAAGATCCCAATGAGCTCTTGGACTACCGTCACGCGAGCAGCCCTCTTCTTGTTGATGCTGGCCGGTGTTGCGCGCGCGCAGGCACCCGCGCAGACTTCAGCTCAAACTTCGACTCAGGCCACTGCGCCGGCGGCGACTGACCCCAACTCTCTTCTCGCCGCAGCCTCTGCGGGCGACGCACAAGCGCAGTTTGCTCTGGGAAATTACTATTTCGGCGCTCGCTATGTGACGCTCGACTACGCAGAGGCATTGTCCTGGTATCGCAAATCCGCCGCGCAGGGTTTTGCTCCGGCGCAGGATCAGCTCGGCAGGATGTATCAAGACCGTGCCGGTCTGCCACAGAACTACAAGAGCGCCGTCAACTACTACCGTCTCGCGGCGAACCAAGGCTACGCGCTCGCGCAGTACCACCTGGCGGGCATGTACAAGGCCGGGCTCAGCGTCCATCGTGATTACAAGCAAGCCTTCGCCTGGTACCGCAAAGCGGCCGATCAGAATTTCCATGATGCAGAGGAGGAAGTCGGCTATTTCTACCAGAGCGGGCTTGGGGTGAAGCGCGATTATGCCCAAGCCCTCGCATGGTACCGCCGCGCCGCCGACCACGGAGACTTCGACGCCGAAAACCAGCTAGGCTTCATGGCGGAGCAAGGATGGGGCCAGCAGCAGAGTTACGCCGAGGCCGTTTCCTGGTATTCGAAAGCTGCGGAACACGGCAGCGACCAAGCTCAGGAGAACATCGCCTACATGTTTCAGCATGGCACCGGAGTGGCGGTCGACTACGCGAAGGCCATGTCGCTGTTTGAACAAGCCGCGGCCCAGGGCAACAGCGACGCGGAAAACCAGCTCGGCTGGATGTACCAATTCGGGGAAGGCGTGCAGGTCGACAATGCCACGGCGTTGAGTTGGTACCAATTGTCCGCCGACCGGGGCAATATCAACGGTCAAAGAAATCTCGAGGGACTCACCGCGGACCTTGAGGAAGATGAGACGTATCAATCCGCGACGCCGGCGGTTCATGATGCTGCCCTCGAGCAGGCTCAGCGCTGGGCGAACATCCAGGACCTGCAGCGTCGCATTGACGCAGTGGAGACGGACGCTCTCTATCAGGACGATCTCGTCTACCAGCTGGAACACATGAACAAGGGAAAAACCGACGGCGTCAGCAAACTTTTTGGCGCGATTGGCGATGTCGGCGCCGTCAAGTACCGCGCACTGGCTGCAAAAGATCGGGATGAAGCAGCACGCCTCCGCGACCAGCTAGCTCAACTCGAGAATCAAACGCAATCCTCAGTAGCGCAGGCTCCCTAACGCTCAATCTCGGACGGGAGCTGCCAGTGTTGTCCGTTTCGGTTTCGCTTTTTCCGCAGTTTTCTCGCAGCGAGGCAGATGGCAGGCAGGCGCAACCGGGCTTCGACCACAGGCAAAAGACCTTTTCGTCTCAGGCTTCGGAAGATAGACTCACAGCGATGGTTGCCGCGTGTAAGGTCTGCGTTGTCGTCGACCGGAATTTCGGCGAGCGATTGGCCGGACTCCCACGAGGCGTGCCCGTGTGGATAGTGGACACGCCCTCCAATAAGCCCGTAGCGCAGCGTCTTTGGAAAGAACGACCTGACGAGAATCATCTCACTGGCATCACGACGTTCGACGACATGGAGGCTTCGAGCCCTGAGGAACTCCTGATAGCAAAACTTGACTCCATCGATTTGCATCATGGCGCGCACTCGGCAGATCCGCCATATGCAGTCCTTGAAGTTCTAGGCACGCGGCTCACAGACAGGGCCAAGCACGCCCTCGCCGCGTACGGGTTCGACGAGTTCCACGAAGATCCAAGTGGGTTCAGGGCAATGAGACTCGAACTGGTCAACTAGGTTCCGCGTGTTTGCGTTACGCGTGTGGCCTAAGGAACCCGAACGCTGGTATCATTTGAGAAACAAAGGCTTGGATATGAACATCAAACTGACACCTGAGCAGGAAAAAATTGTTCGGGACGAGCTAAACTCCGGACACTTTCGTTCGATTGAGCAAGTGATTGGCGAAGCGCTGCACGCGCTCCGAGACAAAGAGAAGTCCGCGGTTGCCGGCTCCAACGGAGCGCAGCGCGAGGCCGTGCGGGAGATGCTCGCGTTCGTCGAGACGAATCGCGTGCGCCTTGAGGGTGTATCCGTGAAGCAGCTGATCCACGAGGGCCACCGTCTGTGAATGATTTGGTGCTGGACGCTTCCCTAGCGCTCCAGTGGTTCCTGGAAGACGAAACGGACCGGACATACAGCCTGGCAGTCCTTGCAAGCCTTTCCCAAAAGCGCGCTTTGGTTCCCATCCTGTGGTTCTATGAGGTTGGCAACGGCCTCTTGATGGCGCACCGCCGCAAGCGAATCTCCGTTGATCAAATTAGCGGCTTCTTGACGCGCTTGAAAGCGCTCCCTATCGAAGTCGCTCGGGAGACTCCGGGCGAGATCCTCGAATTGCCGACCTTCGCGCGATCCCACGCTCTCACGAATTACGACGCTGCCTACCTCAGCCTCGCCAAGAAGCTAAACCTCACGCTTGCTACGAACGACGCTGAACTTCGAAGAGCGGCGACTTCGGCAGGCGTGACCATAGTGGCGGCGTAGAGCGGCGTAAAGGTCTTTGGGAATGTTCCTCACATACAAAGTTGGCATCGAGCCTCCATGATCAGCACGAGCAGACCGCGAGATTTCCCCGCAGGGCAAGGGTCGTTTCGCGGAATGAGGGCTTAAAAGGATTGCCTCAGCGGCTGAAGCCGCTTTGATTTGGCGTCGTTACGGCACGGCTGAAGCCGTGCCCTGACGCGGATTAGTCGGGGGAGGGGAGGGGGTGGGGAGTGCGGTGGAAGCCCCAGCGGAGGATGGCGTAGGCGACGGGGCCGGAGGCGAGGAGTAGAGGAGCCCAGTGCCAGACGAGGGGCTCGCTGTAATAAACCTTGATGGCGCAGAGAAGTGTGGGAAAGGCGACGACGTAGGCGATTCCGGCGATGCCGCCGGGAATGCGGAAGCTGCGGCGAGCGTTGGGAGACTTGGCGCGCATGCGCCAGGCAGCGAAGAGCGTGAGAAGCGTGGTGGCGATGCGCGTCCAGATGTAGATGTTGACGAGATCCTCGACGGGATATTTCGCGAGGATGCAGTAGACGACGGTAGAAGCGGCGATGGCGCGCGCGGGCGTGCGAAAGCGCGAATGAATTTTGCCGAGCCACGCGGGAAGGTAGCCATCCTCGGCCATCGTGGCGGGAATGCGAGTGGTGTAGAGGATGGTGCTGTTCGAGAGCGAAAGGGTGCCGATGAGAGAAGCGACGAGCATGGCGGCGCCCAGCGCCTCACCGCCAATCTGGCGAGAGGCGGGGACGATGTAGCCGGTCTCCCACTTCTGCCAATCGCCGAGCACGGCGAGAGCGAGAGTGGTGGGCAGGATGTAAGTGAGGATGTTGAGGGGCGTCATCCAGGCAAGCAGGCGGACGAAAGTGTTCTGTGGATTTTTCATTTCGCCGGTGACGCTGGAAAGCTGTTCGTAGCCGGCGTAATTCCACATGGCGAGAGCGAGTCCCTGGCCGAAAACGCTACCGAAGGGTTTGCCCGGCGGCGTGAAGGGGAGCACGGGATTGTAGTGCAAGTGAAAGAGCGAAACGGCACAGAGCCACGCGACGGGAATGAGAACGAGGACGAGAAGCGCGATCGAAATCCATCCGGCGACCTGAATGCCGCGCGCGTTCAAGTAGGCGAGCAGGCAGAGGACGAGGCAGGCGCCAGCCCATTTTGTGTAGCCGGTGAGCCAGGGAAGATAGTCCGCGAGGTAGTCCATCAGAAGCACGCCGTAGAGGCTGTTGAGCAGAAACGTACCGGTCCAATTCCACCAGCCGCATTGAAAGCCCCAGAAATCGCCGAAGGCCGCGCGGCTCCAGCGATAGAAGCCGCCTTCGACGGGAAGGATGCTGTTCAATTCGGCGGCGGCGAGCGAAATGGGGATGCTCCAGAAGAGCGGCACGACCGTGAGAAAGACGAGAGCCATGCCGGGGCCCGCGCTGCGGAAGATTTCTTCGTAGCCGAAAGGACCGCCAGCCGTGTAGCCGTAGAAAATCGCGAGCAAGGGCAAAAAGCCAATTTGACGCAGGTGGGCGCCGGCTTGCGAAGCGGCAGCGCGGGTGTCGGGGGATTCAGTTGGCATTGGCTGAGCGCGAAGGCGGGAATGATATGGGAGCGAGAGAGGCAATTCAACCGGAACCGGCGGCGAGAGGTGGCGGGCGCGGCTGCGGTCAGGCGGCGGCGATGTCGAATATGTGTGCCTGGAAGGCGTCGCGACGGACGAAGAGGCCGAGATTGTGAAGCTCTTCACCATGGCGAGGATAGCGGACGTCGTTGAGCTGATCGTTGAAGATGTATTCGGCGGAGGGCGAGACGCGGTCGCCAAGACGGACGCGGCCCTGCGAGGGATTTCCAGAGAGATTGACGGCGATGATTTTCCAGGCTTCGTCGGAGCGCCATTCGTAGACGATGAGGTTTTGCGAGGTGTCGTCGCCTTCGGGCACGACGGGGAGAAGGCTCCATTTGCCGTTGTGGAAGGCGGGCTCGTTGGTGATGCGGAGAATTTTGTCGAAGAAGGCGACGCTGGCGGGATCGGGCGGTTCGGGGGTGGCGCGGCGAAGCTGGATGGGAAGCTGAATCTTGCGGCCCTCAAGTTCGCCGTGCTGATAGAAGCGCATGCCGGGAAGAGTGCACATGAGAGTGCCGAGAGCGGGCAGGCGCGGGCCACCGAAGGCGGCGGCGCACCGCGCCTCGTCGTGATTTTCGAGGAAACGCGAGAAGCGGCGCTGAAGTTCGAGCGGCGCGGCGAGCGATGCGCGGACGTGCGCGACGTCGGCGGCGCGAACAGCGTCGTAGAGAGTTTTGTCGTAAGCGAAGGCGAAGCCGAGATCGAGGAGACGCGATTCGGTGTTCCAATACGCTTCGGCGAGAAGCGTGAGGCCGGGCGCGGCGGAGCGGGCTTCGGTCCAGAATTCAGTGGGAGGCGCGGCGGCGCCGCGAAGCAGGGGAGTCCAGATTTTCGCGAAGATGTCGTTCAATTGGAGCATGGCCATGTCGCAGCGGACGCCGTCGCAATGAGCGGCGACGGTGCGAAGCCCTTCGAGATGAGCGGCGCGCAGGCCGGGATGAAAATGATTCAACTGGGCGGCGTCGCGCCAGGGCGGGAAATAGGGATCGCGAGCGAGGGCGATGAAAACGGGAGCGCCTTTTTTGCCGGCCTGGAAGAAGGCGGAGGGGGCGCGGTCGAAATCCTGTTGCGTGCCCTGCACGTAAAATTCGGGATGGGCCTTGATCCAGGGATGGTCGAGCGCGGTGTGATTGCCGACGAAATCGAGGAAGAGGCGCATGCCGCGGGCGTGGAGCTTGTCGCGAATGCGGTCCAGGCTGGGCCAGGTGCCGATACGGGGATCGGGCGTGTACTGCGCGACGGAATAGGGCGAGCCGACGACGTCGTCGGGCTTCCAATCGGGGAGCGCGGCGGGATAGGAGACGGTGGAGGCGGCGTCGAGGCCGACGGCGCGAGACAGCGGGCTGCGCTTCCAGACGCCCATGAGCCAGACGATGTCGAAGCCGCGCGCGGCGATGGCGTCCCATTCGGAATCGGGGACGTCGGCGAGCTTGATCAGGCGGCCGAGGCGGGCGGAGAGTTCCTCGAGCCAGGCCCAGGTGTTGATTTCGTAGAGATGCGGATGAGGGCGGAGATTGGCTGGCGGCGCGGAAGCGGCAACAGGAGCGCGAGAAGGTGATTTCGAAGCGGGCATGAGCAGTCCAGCGTAGACCTCGGTTCGGGAGAGTGTCAACGTAGAGAGCGGGGTTCGCGGAAGGCAACGGAGAACGGAGGCGTCTGGACAAAGCGGGGAAATAGTGCCAGAGTATTCGCCGGTGTGGGGCGATGCTGTCCTGAGGAGGAGCGATGAAGCGTGTACTGATTTGTGCGGCAGCGATGCTGTTCGCGGGCAGTCTTGCGCTGGCAGGCCACGATGATGCAAAGAAGGGCACATGGTCGGGAGTAGTCACGAACGACATGTGCGGCGCGAAAGACGCGAGCATGGCCAAGGCCGCGTGCACCAAGACCTGCGTGAAGGAACACGGCGCGAAGTACGCGTTGTACAACCCGGCTGACAAGATGGTTTACGTGCTGGAGCCGCAGGACAAAGTGGATGGAGCCGAGGGAAAGACGGTCACCGTGAAGGGAACGATGGAAGGCAAGGTGATCAAGATCGAGGCAATCACGATCAAGCAATAGGTGCAGGACCGGGCTCTCGCGAGAGGCCCGGGAACCCATCTCCGCAAAGTTATGCAGGGCCGAACGGGCAGAGGCAACTCTGCCCGTTTTGCTTTTTTGGAGAGGGAGGGCTGGGCGTTGGTATACTTCGCCGCGTGCGGGGGAATTTTTTTCAGGGGAGCGGACCTTGATATCGAGAGGGAATTTTCGAGCGGCTGCGGTGGCGCTGGCACTGATGAGCGCGATTCTTTGGCCGGGCGTGCGTGCGGCGCAGGGGCAGGAGTCTGGTGCGAGTGCGACGCCGAGCCAGAAACGGAATCTCCAGATCGACGATTATTTTCGGATCAAGGACGTTGCGGACCCGCAGATCAGCCCGGAAGGGAAATGGGTGGCGTATGTCGTCCACACGCACGATCTGAATGAGGACAAGAACGAATCGCGCATCTGGATGGTGGCCACGGCGGGAGGTGAGGCGATTCCGCTGACGGCGGAGAAGGTTTCGTCGTCGCACCCGCGCTGGAGCCCGGATGGAAAATATTTGGCGTTTCTTTCCGAGCGCGACGAAGGCAAGACCCAGGTGTGGCTGCTGAATCGGAAAGGCGGCGAAGCGCAGCGGCTGACGGATACGATTCAGGATGTGAACGATTTCGCGTGGTCGCCATCGAGCGACCGGCTGGTGCTGGTGCTCCAGGATCCGACGCCGGATGAAATCGAAGCGGCGAAGCACAAGGACGACGACAGCAAGGCGAAGGAGAAGCCGCGGCCGTGGGTGATCGACCGGTTGCATTTCAAGGAGGACGAGATTGGGTATCTCGACCGGCGGCGGACTCACCTTTATGTTTTTGGCGTCGCGGACCGGAAGATGCGGCAGGTGACTTCGGGCGATTACGACGACAGCGCGCCGGCGTGGTCGCCGGACGGGAAGTCGATCGCGTTCGTGAGCAACCGCTCGGCAGATCCGGATCGGAATTTCAACGACGACATCTGGGTGGTGGCGGCCGACAACACGGACGAGGGCAAGACGCTGGTGCAAGTGACGACGAATCCGGGAACGGACGGGGCGCCGGCATGGTCGCCGGACGGCAAATGGATCGCGTTCACGAGCCAGCTCGATCCGAAATTATTTCAGTACGCGACGTTTCAGCTGGCGTTGGCGGCGTCGAGCGGCGGAGAAGAGAAGGTGCTGACGCGGGCGCTCGACCGGAATGTATCGTCGCCGCATTTTTCGGCGGACGGGAGATACATTTATTTCATCGCGGACGATGATGGGACGCAAAACGTGCTGCGAATTCCGGCGAGTGGAGGGGAGATGACGCGGCCAATCGGCGGGCGACTGATGGTGGACGCGTATACGGTTTCGAGCAGCGGCGCGATTGCAGCGCAGATCGGCATGCTGGATCGGCCGGATGAAATTTATTTGCGGGCAGCGGACGGCGGCGAGCTGCGGCGGTTGACGACGACGAATGACGCGCTGGTGGCGGAGATTCGGATGCCGAGCGTGGAGTACGTCCACTTCAAGAGCAAGGACGGCACGACCGTGGCGGGATATTTGTACAAGCCGCCGGATTACAAGCCGGGGATGAAGTATCCGGCGATTTTGCGGCCGCACGGCGGGCCGGTGTGGGCGTACTACGCGGAGTTCAATTTTCTGCCGCAGCTCTATGCGGCGAATGGATACGTGGTGCTGACGCCGAATCCGCGGGGATCGTCGGGGTACGGGCAGGATTTCTGCAAGGCGATTTACGCAGACTGGGGCAACAAGGATTTTCAGGACGACATGGCCATGGTGGACTATGCCGTCGAGCAGGGGCTGGCCGATCCGGAGAGGCTTGGCGTGGGCGGGCACTCGTACGGGGCCATCTCGACGAACTTCATCATCACGCAGACGGCGCGGTTCAAGGCGGCGATTTCGAACGCGGGCGAATTTCTGTACTCGACGAACTGGGGGCACGACGAGTACGTGCGCGAGTGGGAGATCGAGCTGGGACTGCCGTGGGAAAACCGCGCGCTCTGGGAGAAGCTTTCGCCGTTCAACCGCGTGACGAAGATTACGACGCCGACGCTCATCGAAGGCGGCAACGTGGACTGGAATGTGCCGATCATCAACGGCGAGCAGATGTACGAGAGCCTGAAGCGGCTGGGCGTGCCGACGCTGCTAGTGGTGTATCCGGGGGAGTACCACGAATTTCGGCGGCCATCATTCATCAAGGACCTCTACGAGCGGGACCTTGCGTGGTTCAGCCACTACGTGAAGGGCGAAGGCCCGGCGATTCCTTCTCAGAAGGCCGCACACTGAGCGCCCAGACCCGCCGTTTCCGCACCGGTCAGCCGCATAGTTGGCTGATTGCAGACCGCCCTTCCACAAGAACGCCTGTGGGCGCCGGGCTCCTATAAACTAGAACGCGACGCGGGAACTTTGGAGGCAAGACGATGCAAAGCCTCTGGCAGGATGTCCGCTATAGCCTGCGCGCGCTGGCCCAGAACCCCGGTTTCACGGCAGTTGCTGTCCTGACTCTCGCACTCGGCATCGGCGCAAACACTGCGATATTTGGGCTTGCCAACGCCGCATTCTTTCGTCCGCTCCCGTATCCGCATGCCGACCGCCTTGCCTTTCTCTGGCAAAGCAATCAACGCACGGGCGAACTCGAAGGAAGCGTCTCGTATCCCAACTATGCCGACTGGCGCGCGCAAGGGCAGAGCTTTAAGGACATGGCCTTCGTCATGTTCGCCCACGAAATCATGGCGGGTTCCGGAACAAAGGAATGGCTCAACGGGGCGGCCGGACCTGAACGTGTTGCGGCAACGTTGGTTTCGACGAATTTCTTTTCGGTTATGGGCGTACATCCGATTCTCGGACGCGAGTTTGTTCCCGACGACTCGATCAAGGGTCACACGAACGTCGTCGTTATCAGCTACGGCCTCTGGCAGACGCGGTTTGGCGGTGATTCGCAGGTGATCGGTCGCAGCTTGGGCTTTGGCGGTAAGGGCGACACGATCATTGGCGTGATGCCTCGGGACTTCTTGTTTCCGAACGGCGCGGAGTTGTGGAAGCCGCGCGAGGTAAACGAGTTCTTGCAAGCGAACGCTCGACAATATCCCAACATGGGCGTCATCGGCAGGCTGAGCCCTCACGCGAGTTGGAGCCAGGCACAAGCCGAGATGGACACGATCGCACGAAGACTTGCAGAAGAATACCCGGCCGCTGACGCCGGAGTCGGTATCCGGATTGTCCCCCTGCGCGTGCAGCTGTCGCAGAAAGTACGTCAAGGCCTGCTCGTGCTGTGGGGCGCAATTTTCGGCGTGCTGCTAATCGCTTGCCTGAACGCGGCAAATCTTATGATGGTTCGAGCGGTGGGCCGCCAAAAGGAAATTGCGATCCGATCCTCGCTGGGCGCCACTCGATGGCGAATCGCGAAGCAATTCCTCGCCGAAAGCTTGCTCCTCGCGGCCGCGGGTGCCGCGGCGGGAATCGTGCTGGCCGGATGGATAATCGATGCAGTCGCGAAAATGAATGCTGACGTCACCCGGCTGGGCGGTAGCGTGCTTGACGCACGAGTGCTGGGCTATACGGTCGCAGTGGCGGTCTTCACGGCGCTGGTTTGCGGCGCCCTTCCGGTGTTCTCTACGTCACGCATCGACTTGAACCATGCGCTCAAGGAGACGAGTACAGCGGCGCCCCGCGCGCAAATCACTCGAAGAGTACTCATCGTTTCCGAGGTGGCTCTGACCTTCGTGCTGCTCGTGGGTTCAGTGCTGCTAATTCGCAGTCTGTGGCAAGTGTTGAATGTGAATCCGGGCTTCGACGCCGAGCATGCGTTCACATTTAGGGTAGCGTGGCCTTCGGGACCTGCAGGTGCGAACGACACACAGGGCGCGCGAAACGCAGTCTACGCCGATTTCGTGACACGAGTGAAGAGATTGCCCGGAGTCGACGCCATGGGCGCGACCTCGAACGTGCTCTTCCCCGGCGAAGTGTACAAGACGCCCTTCGCGATTGAGGGCCACGCGGCTGCATCTTCCGGTGAAACGCGGTTTCTCCTGAACGGAGATGCGACTCCAGACTTTTTCCGTGCCATGGGAATTCCACTCCTCAGTGGGCGAGCGTTCACGGAAGCCGACGCCGCGGAAAATGCGCCATCGGTGGCTGCCATCAACCAGACGATGGCGCGGCAGTACTGGCCCAATGAAGATCCGATCGGCAAGAGCTTCAAATTTGAGGATCCGAATTTCAAGAGCCCTTGGTTCACGATCGTTGCCGTTGTGGGCGACATGCGCCAGGACGGATTCGAAAGACCGGCCGATCCCATGGCTTACGTGCCTTCCTCGATTTATTTCTGGGGAGACGACATTGTTATTCGCGCGACCGGCGATCCTAAGCGGCTCGCAACGGAATTGCGCGAGACGGCCCGTGGGGTCAACCCGAATCTCGTGATCTACGACTTCCAACGAGTCAGCGTCGCGCTTTCCGAACATGAATCGCAGCGGAAGTTCAACGCGGTGTTGCTGGGTGCATTCGCGTTCCTGGCGCTGGCTCTCGCGGCGGTCGGGATCTACGGCACGGTTTCCTATTGGGTTAGGCAGCGGACGCAGGAAATCGCGATCCGAATGGCGCTCGGCGCACAGCCGCGGAATATTTTCGGACTTGTGATCGCGCGCGGAGTGGAAATGATTGCGGCGGGGCTCGTGATTGGCATTGTGGGCGCGCTCGGCGCCACGCGGATCCTCGCAAACATGCTCTTTGGGGTGAAGCAGACGGACCCGCTCACATTTGCGGGCGTATCGGTTGTCCTGCTCGGTGCGGCCGTTCTGGCGTGTTACATGCCCGCGCGGCGTGCGATGGACGTCGATCCGATGACGGCGCTCCGGGACGAATAGTCTGGGACGCGGAGCGGGGTCATTTCGAGGATTCCGGCACCTTGGTGGATTGCCAGGCAACGGCCTGCCATTCGCCGTTGCGCTGCAAGAAGGTGCCGGTGTTGCGGTAATTGGAGACTTCGATTTTGCCGTCGGAATGTTCCGTGCGAGCTACCAGTCGAAACGCCACGATTGCCGTGTCGCCATAATCGTGAATTGTGATGTCTTCAGCACCGTACGTGGTTTTGCTCACCATGGCGGGTTTCAGGCTGTCGATGCTCTTCAAGATATCCGCTTTCGTGACGACGACTCCGGCCGAGCGCGTGTAGATTACGTCGTCAGCGAAGAACTTCTCGAAACCGGCGCGATTTCCAGTCGCGGCGTCATGCAGAAATTGATTGAGCATCGAAGTGAGTGCGCGTCCGGTGGCATCGGAGCGACCAGGCGCTTGCGCCAGAGCCGGCGAGATCAGCACGAGAAAGATCGCGGTCGGCCGGATCAATTTCATTGCGAACGTCATCAGTCTTGCCTCCCGGCGCGACGGAGCGTCAGGTTACGCGCCTGCATCTCGGATGTTCGAAAAGAGCGATTCTATTGGTGACCACATGTTGGGCTGGCGAACGTGAGCGTGATGTCCTTGGCGGCGTCGTCGGCGCCGTCTACGACGATTGAGTCGGAATCGATGCGCGGGGGAAGGGTGCAGTTGGCGGGGCCGCCGCGAGTGGGATCGAGCTGCTCCCAGGCGGAAACGGTGTAGTGAGCGGCCTTGATCAGAGTGAATGAGTAGGCGCCGTCGTCGATTTTCTGCGCGGCGGGATTATCGCCCTTGTCGGCCCTGGCCATTACGGTGACGATGCCTGGCGGCTTGCCATCTTTCCAGTTCAAATGGACGCGCAACTCGCGCGTCGCGTACTCGCCCTTCACGGAAAAGTCGATCTTCGTGAGCTCCTCGCCTTCCTTCATTTCGACGGGCTTCGCCTCAGTGAGATCTTCGACGCCGGGATAAAAGGTGCGCGGAAATGGGGAACTGGGGTCCATGCGATTGCCGCGGTTGTAGACGATGACGTATTCGCCGGCGCCGATGTGATCGAATTCGAAAAAGCCCTTCGATCCCTGGAAAGTCCAAAGGCCGGAGCGCGAGCCGTTGTATGTGCCGACGCGGAAGAGTTCGACGGAAGCGAGGCGCAGCGGCTTGCCGTCGGGGCCGAGGACGGAGCCCTGGATGCTGCCGGTGGGAAGAGCGTCGACATCGTATTCGTAGCAGGCGTTCGCGGGAATCGTGAAGGTGGGCAACGGGCCGGTGAGAGTGCGCTGGCTGAGCTGGACGGTGGGAGGGAGGTCGGCGGTGAACTGGTATTCGCCGGCGTGAACATCATAGAAGGAGTAGACGCCATGCTCGTCGGTAGTCGCGGTGAAACGATCGTAGCGCGAGCGTAATTTCAGCGCGACGTTCGGAAGCGGGTCGTCGGGATCATCGGGCAGCGCCAGAGTGGGGGGCTGTGCGTGACGCAAGATTCCGAAGACGGAGGCGACGCGGCGGCCGTCGCGCATGGCGCGCAACTGCGGCAGCACGGCAAGCGCGTCACTGGCCGGGCGAGTGCCGTTGCAGCGCGTGGCGAAGAGGCGGCCTTCAGTCTCCTGTTGCGTGTAGACGAGATACTGCTCGCCATCCTTGAAGCGGTAGCCGCAGTCGCCGTCGTCACCGCCGGAGAAGATATCGATTTCGGCGGAGGCGGCGCCGGAGAATTTCTCGTCGATGCGAAAATGATAGCGGATGACGCCGGGTGCGTTGGAGGCGGCGGCCGAGGGCGCGGAAGAGTCCGAGCCGGCGGCGGGAAGCCCGTGCGGGAAGTAGACGGTCTGAGTGACAGTCCCGACAAACACGACGTCGTCCTTTTGCAGGCCGGGACATTGGCCGGGCGGCGCTTGCGAACAAATGCACGCCCACGAAGCAACTGGCGCGGCGAGGGATAAGAACAGAATGATCAGGGCCCGTTGAAGCATCGCGAATATCCTAATTCGGCGCGGGATGAAAATCGAGCGCGGCCGAGAAGTTTTTTGCGGGGCGTTGCCATTCCGTCCAGGCGACGGAGCAAAACCGCGAGCGCCCTTCTCCGCCATTTCGAATGTTGGTACACTTTTAGGGCCCACCCCGGGGACCACTTTTCTCACTGAGGAGAATCACGATCATGGCTCGCGTTCTCGCAGGCATATTTTTGTTCTCGATTCTGGCATTCGGAGCGTTCGGCGACACAGTCGTGCTGAAGAACGGAGACCGGCTGACTGGAACCATCGAAAGCTCGGACGGCAAGACGATCACGTTGAAGACGGACTATGCGGGCGAGATCAAAGTGCAATGGTCGGCAGTGAAGGACGTGACCACGGATAAGCCGCTCTATGTGGCGAAGTCGGACAAGACGACAGTCAACGGGACGATCACGTCCGAGGGGTCGGACGTGGTGGTGCACACTGCAAACGCGGGAGACGTGACGGTGCCGCTGACGAATGTGACGATCATCCGGTCCGCTTCGGAGCAGACCGCTTACGAACACAGCCTTCACCCCGGGCTTTTTGAGGAATGGAAGGGAGGCGCCAATTTCGGGTTCGCGCTGGCGCGCGGAAACAGCGATACGACGAACCTGGCTCTGGGATTCAACGCGGACCGCAAGACGCTCTCCGACCAAATCAAGATGTACGCGACTTCGATTTACTCGACAAACGGCGCGCTGACGGGCGCGACCGTGACCGCGAACGAAATTACCGGGGGAATCCGGTACGACAGGAATATCAATCACATCCTTTTCGGTTTCGTCAGCGGGGATTTCGCGCACAACGCGCTCCAGGATTTGAATTTGCAGCAGATTTACGGAGGCGGCCTCGGCGCGCACGCGATCAACCGCCCGAACACAACGCTCGACCTTCTGGCCGGCGTCAACTACACGCGTGAGACCTATAGCGGGACGGTTGCAGGCGTGACCACAACTGTGGAGCGGAACCTGGCGGCTGTTACGGTGGGCGAGGATTTCGCGAAGAAGTTCGGCGCGACTTCAAGCTTCGTGCAGCATTTCTACTTCTATCCCGACCTGAGCGAGACGGGGGAGTATCGCTTTTCGCTGGATGCGGCGTGGGTGACGCAGATCAAGAAATGGCTGGGCTGGCAAGTGACGGTCAGCGACCGCTACATCACAAACCCGCCGATCGTTGGAACGAAGGACAACGATGTGGTTCTGTCCACTGGCTTGAATTTCTCGTTCGCGCACTGATCGCGAGAGTCAGTCGGGCCGCTTGCGCACCGGGCAGAAGGCGGGCCCGGCGTCAGGAACTCGAACCATGTCGAATTGCAGGCTGCGGCCGGGAGCATCCTGAATCTCGCCGGCTGCGTTGCCTTCAAAGCGTTCCGGGCGGCCGGCGGGCCGAACTTTTTTTGACTTCTGCTTCGCTCCACACCTAGAATTCCCGCGTTATTCGAGTGCCACATGAAAGGGAGCGAACGAATGAGGAAAGTTTTGTGTTTTGTCGCAGCTCTTATTTTTTGCATTGGAACCACGCCGCGGGCTTTCGCGCAGCAGCCGGAGCGGCCGGACCGGGAAGGGCGTGGACCGGAGGCAAAAGCGCCTGAAGGTTGCGACGCCAATGCCACGAAGGAAGATTCCTCGGTCACAGATCACACGATTCGGCTGGGCGGCCAAGTGATTCCGTACAAGGCGACCGCCGGATTCATCCTGCTGAAGAATGACAAGGGCGAGCCGACTGCCTTGATGTACGCGGTCGCATACACGCGCAGCGACGTGAAGGACCTGACGCAGCGGCCGGTTTCGTTTCTCTATAACGGAGGACCGGGCTCGGCAACGATGTGGCTGCACATGGGCGCGTTCGGTCCGCGGCGCGTGGAAGTGAACGACAGCAAATTCGTGCCGCCGGCGCCATACAAGCTGGTGGACAACACGGAAAGCCTGCTGGACAAAACGGACGTGGTCTTCATCGACGCGATCGGCACGGGGTACAGCCACGCCGTTTGCAAGGCGCAGGACAAGGATTTCTTCGGCATCGATGAAGACGTGGAGGCTTTCGGGCAGTTCATCGATACCTATCTCAGCCGGAACGACCGCTGGAATTCGCCGAAGTTCCTGATCGGCGAGAGCTACGGAACGTTTCGGTCCGCGGCGCTGGGCAACTACCTACAGAACCACTTCTCGATTCACCTCAACGGAATCGTGCTGATTTCGTCGGTGCTCGACCTTTCGACCATCGAGTTCGGCCCCGGCGACGATCGCCCCTACATTTTCTATCTTCCGAGCTACGCCGCGGTGGCGTGGTATCACAAGATGCTGAAGGAGCGGCCGGCCGATCTGCCCACGTTCATCGAGGAAGCCCGGCAGTATGCGCAGGGCGATTACGCCGCCGCTCTTTACAAGGGCGCGACGCTGCCGGACGACCAGAAAGCAGCGGTAGCAAAGAAGCTCTCGTATTTCACCGGCCTCAGCGAAGACTACCTGATGAAGGCGGACCTGCGCGTGAAGCTCGGCCAGTTCATGGCTGAACTGCAGCGCAGCGCGGGCCTTACAACGGGCCGCATCGACGCGCGCTTTTCCGGCTACACCTACGACCTGCTCGAAGAATTCGCGCAGGGCGATCCGGAAGGGCCGGCGGTGGGCGGCGCTTACACGGCTCTGATCAACATGTACAACCACGACGAGCTGAAATTCGGCAAGGACCGCGTCTACCACAACACCGCGCAGTCCGGGGGCGAGTGGAAATGGACGCGGCGGCCGGCCGGTGGACGCGGCGGATTCTTCCCCGGCGCGCCGAATGTGGAACCGGATCTCGCGCAGGCGATGATCACGAATCCGGATCTGCACGTAGAAGTGGAGAACGGCTACTTCGATTTTGCCACTCCGTTCTTCGCCACCGAATACACGATGGAGCATCTGGGGTTGCCGGCCGAGCTGCAGAAGAACGTCAAGCTCGACTACTACACGGCGGGCCACATGATGTACCTGAACGATGAAGATCGCGTGAATCTGCACAACAACATCGCGAGCTTCATCGAGCATTCCACGCACCCGTAGCGGGTCGCGCGTACAGCAGGCGAATGCGCAGCGACGGGGACGCGGCCCTGTCGCCGCGCGCACGCCACAATTCAACCCAGGCTGCCGAAGCATCCATTCAAGCTTCGGAATTGCGTTAGCCCGCCGGAAACTCGCGAGTCGCGCCTACAGATTCTTCGGTACGACGGGGGGCTTGCCTCTTCCGCTTCGTGAAGCCGCATCCTTGCGCTCGCGGAAGTGATAGGATACGCGGCAAACGTCATGTGGCGCCTGGCCTGGCTTTGTGCGTTTGCGCTCGTCGTCTCGATCCCTGCGGAAGCGCAGTCGTCGCGCGCTGTCGCGGACGGCTACACGCGCAGAGTGTGGCAAACGGAAGACGGTCTTCCCGAGAGCACCGTTCAGGCCTTCGGGCAAACTCCCGATCACTATCTCTGGATTGGCACCAGCGGCGGACTTGTGCGCTTCGACGGCGAGCGTTTCGTCGTCTTCAACCGCGAAAACACGCCGCAGATTCACGACGACAGCGTCTTCAGCCTGATGGTGGCGAAGGATGGAAGCCTCTGGGCCGGCACGGACGGCGGCGGCGTCTTCCGCTACAAGGACGGCAATTTCCGCTCCTATTCTGCGAACGAGGGGCTGGCGAACGGGTTCGTGCGCGTCGTCTATCAGGATCATCGCGGCAGGATGTGGGTGGGCACGGACGCAGGCCTGTTTCGGCTCGACGGCGATCGCTTCACGCGCATCGACGGCACGGACAAGGTTCCGAGCCTGGCAGTCCACGATATTCGCGAAGATCACGAAGGCCGACTTTGGGTTGGCGGCTCAAAGCTTCTGATGTTCGACGGCGATAATTGCCGCGAATTCTTGTTGAGCGGCGGCAGAAGCGCAAGCCGTGTGAAGTCAATTTTCGAAACGCGAGACGGGACGCTTTGGGTCGGGACGGTTTCGGGACTCGACCGTTTGAGTTCAGGTCCATCGCTTGAAAGCCGCCAGTTTCGCGAAGTTCCCGAAATCACCAGCACGGTCCGCGTGCTCCGGCAGGACCGCGAGGGAACTCTATGGATCGGAAGCATCGGCGCCGGCCTGATGCGCTACAGCGACGGGAATTTCGTGCACGTCGCGACGCCCGAGGATCCGCCGAGCAGCACCGTCCTCTCCGTGTTCGAGGATTCCGAGCAAAACATCTGGGTTGGCCTGCAAACCGGCCTGCTGCGCCTGAGCCGCACGGCGATGAGCACGTTTCCTCTTCCGGGCGCTCAGAACGCGGACTTCGGTACGTTGTATCCGGACCGCGACGGTTCGCTTTGGGTCGCGACGACGCATCTCTATCGCATCGGGCCGCAGCGGCTCGCGGCTCAGCTCGTTCCCGATCCGGGGCCGGGCATGCGCGTGCGCACCGTGTTTCGCGACAGCAAAGGCGATTGGTGGGTGGGCACGGAAGGGCACGGCGTCTTCGTGACGCGCGGCGCACGCCGCTTTCATTACACGAAGCGAAATGGCTTGGTGAACGACTTCGTCCGCGCGTTTCTCGAAGGGCGCGATCACAGCGTCTGGATCGGAACCGACGAGGGAATCAGCCGCTGGAAGGACGGCGTGCTCACCAGCTATCGCGAAAGCGATGGGCTGGCGTACTTCAGCATCCGCGCGATCTCGCAGGACAGCCGCAACGACATCTGGATCGGCACGGAGCGCGGGGTCACGCACTGGCACGATGGGCGTTTCGTTCAGGACGAGGTCACGCAGATTCTTCGCGACGAAAAGGTGTGGACGATTCGCGAGGATCGCGACGGCGGCCTGTGGTTCGGAACGCGAGGCAACGGCCTGTTTCGCTGGCGCGACGGCAAGATGACGCACTTCACCACGGAACAGGGCCTGGCGAGCAACAGCATCTTTCAGATTCTGGAGGATGCGCGCGGCACGTTCTGGATGAGCGGACCCGACGGAATTTCCTCGGTCAAGCGCCACGATCTGGATCAGTACGCCGCCGATCCCAAGTTTCGTCCGGCGGTCACGCTCTATGGATTGTCGGATGGCGTCGAAGCGACGCAGATGCATGGCGGCGTCCAGCCGGCCGGATGCCTGACGCTGAACGGCGAGGTGTGGTTCGCCAGCAATCGCGGGCCGGTGCGAGTGATTCCCGATCAGACGCGGCCCGGCGAGCTGCCGCAGGTTGTAATCGAGCAGGTGCTGGTCGACGGGCGCGAAGCTCCTACTTCCGGCCGATTGATTGTCCCGCCGGGTCAGGGAAGATTGCAGATCGACTACGCGGCGATTCGATTGCGGTCGCAGGAACGCATCCGGTTCCGCTATCGCCTCGTCAATTTCGACCGGCAGTGGGTGGAGGCTCTCCGCAACCGCGTGGCGTACTACACGAATTTGCCGCCGGGCGAGTATGAGTTTCAGGTGCAGGCGTTCGAGATGAATATGCCGGACAATGTGACCGAGGCGTCCCTCGGCATCGAATGGCGGCCGCACATCTATCGAACGCCCTGGTTCCTGGCGTTGTGTGTGGCGGCAATCATCGCGCTGGTCTTTTTCGCGTACCGCTCGCGCCTGCGGCTGGTGCAGAAGCGGTTTGACGCCGTGCTCGAGGAGCGGAACCGAATCGCGCGCGAAATGCACGACACGGTGATCCAGGGTTGCGCCAGCGCCTCCGCACTGCTGGAAGCGGTCGTGTCGCTCGAGCCGGACGAAGTGGGACAAAAGCGCGAGCTGCTGGATTCCGCGCGCGACCAGGTGCGCGCCACGGTGGACGAAGCGCGTGCCGCCGTCTGGAATTTGCGCCGCAAGGAAAAGACGGCGCCGGAGATCGGATCGATGCTCGAGCAGATCTCGCGGCAGGTGAGCCATCTCTCCCACGTGCCCGTGCGATTCGAAAGTTCGGGGAAGTCGGTGCCGCTCGATGGAATTGTGGAGCATGTGGTTCTCATGGTCGCGCGCGAGGCGGTGTACAACGCGGTGCGGCACGGCCAGCCAACGGACGTTTGCATCCGAGTGCATTTCGAGCCCGCGCAGATGAGCCTCGAAATCGCGGACGATGGCCGCGGCTTTGATCTCGCGGAGGCGACGTCTCTGGAGGCCTCGCATTTCGGCCTGGTAGGAATGCGGGAGCGGGTCGAGAGCCTTGGCGGGCGTTTCGACGTGCGGAGCGCGCCGGGGCAGGGAACTCGAATTCTGGCGGAATTGCCGGTCCGACCGATGACGGCCGATCGGCGAGTTGCGGTGTAGCCGAAATGAACAGCACTTCCAAGACGAGCGTTCTGATCGTCGACGACCATCCCATCATGCGGCTCGGCGTCGCTGCGATCATCAACGCGCAGAACGACATGAAGGTATGCGCGCAGGTGGGGACGGGCGAGCAGGCCGTGGAGAGTTTTAAGAAGCTGCGGCCGGACATCACGCTGATGGACCTGCGGCTCCCGGGTATGAGCGGCCTCGAAGCGCTGCGCACGATTCGGCGGATCGATCCGCACGCGCGGAGCATCGTGCTGACGACGTACGAGGGCGACGAGGATATTCATCAGGCGATTGCCGCCGGCGCGCTCGGGTACCTCATTAAGGGGATGTCGCACGAGACGCTGGTTGACGCGCTGCGCAAGGTGCGGTCTGGGATGAAGTTCCTGCCGCCGCCCATCGTTCGAAGCCTGGCCGACCGCACGCCGAATTCGGACCTGAGCCCGCGCGAGCGCGAAGTGCTCTCCCTGATGGTGCAGGGCCGGTCGAACAAGGAAATCGCCAGCGCTCTGGGAATCACGGAAGCCACCGTGAAATGCCACGTGAGCGTGATTTTGCTGCGGCTGGGCGTCAGCGACCGGACGCAGGCGGTGGTGGCCGCGCTGCATCGCGGGCTCGAGCATCTGTAGGTGCGGCCCTCTCTGCGATTTGCCCGCGACTGCCTTCTATCCAACCTTAGGCTGATTGAGACTCCCGGTTCGGCAGGTAGATTTGGGTGCGAATTTGTGTGCCAGGCCGGGTGATGAGATTCCGTACGGTTTGTAGCTTTGCGGCTGTGCTCTTGCTCGCGACGGGTGTCGGATTTTGGGGCGCGGCGTCTGGGTCTGCGTCTTCCGACATTGTGATTCGCGCAACAGCCGCGCCGCAGCCTCCCGCTCCGATTCCGTTCAGCGCCGGCGGACGCTCGCCAAAGGGCGAAGTGCTGTCGGTCAACAGCCGCTACCTGCTCCGCAACGGAGTGCCGTGGTTTCCGGTGATGGGCGAATTTCAGTATTCGCGCTATCCCGAAGCCGGATGGGAAGAAGAAATCCTCAAGATGAAGGCCGGCGGAATCCAGATCATCTCGACGTACGTTTTCTGGATCCACCACGAGGAGATCGAAGGGCAATTCGACTGGGCGGGGCGAAAGAATCTGCGGAAGTTTGTCGAGCTGTGCGCGAAGCACGGGATGTACGTGTGGGTGCGAATCGGGCCCTGGGATCACGGCGAGTGCCGCAACGGCGGATTTCCGGACTGGCTGATCAAGGCGTGTCCAACGCGCGAGCTGAATGCCACGTACATGGGTTACGTGAAGCGCTTCTACGGGCAAATCGGGATGCAACTGAAGGGGCTCTTCTGGAAGGACGGCGGCCCGATTGTCGGCGTGCAAGTCGAAAACGAATACAGCGCGCGCGGCCCTGGAAAAGGCGCGGAGTATATTCTGGCGTTGCGGGATCTCGCGCGGCAGGCGGGAATCGATCCGCCGTTTTTTACGATTACCGGGTGGGACAACGCCGTGGTTCCTTCGACCGGCGTGCTGCCGGTCTTCAGCGGCTATCCGGAACAGTTCTGGAGCCGCAGCCTCGATACCCTGCCGCCCAACGCGAATTATTTTTTCACGCGGATTCGCTGCGATGAAAATGTGGGCGACGATTTGCGGTCGAAGCGGCCGGATATCGACGCGCTCTACGAGCATTACCCGTATCTCACCGCGGAGATGGCCGGAGGGATGGAGCTTTCGTATCATCGGCGGCCGATTGTGACGGCGGATGATCTTGCCGCGATGGAGTTGGTGAAGCTCGGCTCGGGAGTCACGCTCTACGGCTACTACCTGTATCACGGCGGTACGAACCCCGACGGGAAGCTGACGACTCTGCAGGAATCGCAAGCCACGGGATATATCAACGACCTGCCGGAGAAGTCCTACGATTTTCAGGCGCCGCTCGGCGAGTTTGGGCAGATGCACGAATCGTTCCGCGCGCTGAAGATGTTCCATCTGTTTCTCGACGATTTCGGCAGCAGCCTGGCGCCGATGACGCCTTACTTCCCGGACGCGATGCCGGTGGGCAAGAGCGACACGGAAACACCGCGCGTGGCGGCAAGGCTCACGGGCGATCATGGATTTCTCTTCATCAACAATTATCAGCGGCTCCATCCGTTGCCGGAGCGGAAGGAATTTCGCGTGCGGATCGAGATGCCGTCGGGCGTGCTGGAAATTCCCAGGAATCCGGTCGAAATTCCGGCGCAAAGCTATGTGGCGTGGCCGGTGAATCTGGACCTAGGCGCGGCGACGCTTCGCTACGCGACGGCGCAACTGCTGGGGCGGCTGAGCGATGAGCGGACGTTCTTCTTTTTTGCGGAGCCGGGAATCGCGGCAGAGTTTGCAATCGCTGAGAAAGACGGCGTGTCGATTTCGGCTGCTCATGCGCGAGTTCGGCGCGAGGGGGGCATTGCATACATCGATGAAATCGAGCCCGGATCGGATGTGGCGTTTCAAATCCGCGATGGCTCGGGCGCGAGCACGTCAGTTGTGGTTCTTTCGCGCGAGCAGGCGCTGAATGTCTGGAAGGCGAAGATTGGAGGCAAGGAACGGTTCGTCCTGTCGCCCGCGGAATTATTCTTTGATGGCGACCGCGTTCACTTGGTGTCGTCCGATCCGGCGTCGCTGAAGGCGTCGTTTTTCCCGGCGTGGCAGAAGGCTCCCGCGGGCTTCGTGGATGCGGGGCATGACGGCATATTCGATCAATATGCTGTTTCTGCTCCCGCCGATGGGCCGGCGCCAGAAGTGGAAGCAATCGAAGCGAAGCAGGCGGATGATCCGCCTCCCGCAAAATTGGGGAATGGAGTGCCGATTGCACCGGATGATTCGGCATTCGATAAGGCAGCGCAGTGGACGATTCGCCTGCCGCACCTCGATCCCAGCGAAGCCCGCGGAACGTTCCTGAGCATTCGATACGAAGGTGACATTGCCCGTATCTATGCGGACGGCAAGCTTGTGACCGACAATTTTTACAATGGGTCGGCATGGGAGATTGGCCTTTGGGAGATTCCGCCGCAAGCGATCGAACATGGGCTCGAGCTGCGAATTCTTCCGATGCGGAGCGACAGCACCATATATTTGCCGAGGGGCGCGCGTCCGGAATTTCCGGCGGGCGGCGAGATTGCGAAGCTGGATGGCGTGCGAGTGATCCGGGAATATGAAGTAGTCAGGGAGCTGGGCAAATGAGTTTCAGGCGCGTCGCGACGCGGGCGGCTCAGATTCTGGCGCTGGCGGCGGCGGTGTGCGCGGCGATTGGCGCACGCGCGGCACAGAACGGGGATGGTCACAGCACCTACGCCGTAGGAGCGGATGTGTCGTTCCTGAAGGCGGCCGAGGACGGCGGAAAAGTGTTTCGCGACAACGGCCAGGCGAAGCCGGGACTCGACATCCTGAAGGACCACGGCTACAACTGGGTGCGGCTGCGAATTTTCCACACGCCGAAAGAGCTTCCCAACAATCTGCAATATACGATCGCGCTCGCGCAGGAGGCGAAGAAGCGCGGCTTCCATTTCCTCCTCGATTTTCATTATTCGGATACGTGGGCGGATCCCGGAAAACAATTCACGCCGGCGGCGTGGCAGAGCATGTCTCACGCGCAACTGGTGAAGGCCGTCTTCGAATACAGCCGCGACACGATCGCGGCGCTGCGCGAGGCGGGCGTGCTGCCGGACATGGTGCAGGTGGGAAATGAAATCACGAACGGAATGCTTTGGCCCGACGGCAAGCTGCCGGCAAACTGGGACAATTTCGCGGAGCTGCTGAAAGCGGGCATTGCGGGCGTGCGCGTGGGAAGCGGCGATGAGCCAAGCCCGCGCATCATGATCCACATCGACCGAGGCGGAGACAAAGTCCGCACGAAGGAATTTTTCGACAAGCTGGAGACGTATCACGTTCCGTTCGGCGTGATCGGGCAGTCGTACTATCCCTGGTGGCACGGCAGCCTCAACGATTTGCGCGACAATATGGTGTTCATGGCCGAGGAATATAAGAAGGAGATCATCGTGGTGGAGGCGGCGTACGACTGGCGGCCGGCGGAGTACACAAAGCGGCCGGGGCCGTTTCCGGAGACGCCCGCAGGGCAGGCGGAATTTCTGGATGAAGTGAATCGAGTGGTGCAGGAGACGCCGAACGGATTGGGCCGAGGCGTTTTCTGGTGGGAGCCGGCGGTGGCGGGCGGGCCGCTCGTCTCGCGGGGATTTTTCGACGAGAACGGGAACGCGCTGCCGGTGGTGGACGTTTTCGACAAATACACACGCCACTGAAAGGCCCGAAATTCGACGGGCATCGTTCGGCCGAAGATCGGGACCCTCATTTTTCTTCCTGCGAATCGGGAATCTGCTCGTCGTTGCGCGGCGGGCGCTTGTTCATTTCGCGGTAGATTTCCTGCAGACGATCCTTGGCCTGTTTGATTTCCTGAAACAATTTAATTTCTTTGGCGGCGGCTTCGGGCATTTGCATTTTGCGGTAGAGCATGCCGAGGCGGTAGTGGGCTTCGCCATTGAGCGGGTCCGCCTCGATGGCCATGCGGAACAGTTTGACGGCTTCGTCCGTTTTTCCTTCAGAGGCGAGATAGCGGCCGACGCCGACTTCGGCGTCGACGTCCGCGGAGTTGAGGACGAGGGCGCGGCGGTAATGGTCGAACGAGGCTTGCTGATCGCCACGGGTTAGAGCGATGCGGGCGAGCGCGTCCTCGATGCGGGCGGTGTCTCCTTCTTCTTTGATTGCGGTTTGGATTTCATTTTCGGCTTCCGATTGCGCGGCGGGATCGGACGGCGAGGATTGCAGCATCGCTTCAGCGAGTTCGAAACGGACGCCAGGGAGGTGAGGGTCCATTTCGAGACATTTTTTGTAGTGCGTGATGGCGCCGGGTAGATCGCCTGCGTTGACGAGATGCTCGGCAATCACCTGCTGCATGCGAGCGGAGCCGGGCGCGATGATGGTGAGCTTGTTGAGGGTGTCGTCGGAAAGCTCGGAGTAGACGAGCTGAGCGAAGTAGAGGATGTCGATGTTATCGGGATTCAGGTCGACGAGGGCCTGGGCGACCGAAGCGGCATGCTCGAGATCGCCGCGCTGGAAGTAGAGGGTGCCGAGCTCCATGCCGGCGCGGGCGCGGAGATCCGGATCTTTGAGATGGCGGAAGGAGTTTTCGAGGAGAGATTCGGCGTCGGGCTTGCCGAGGCGCTTTTCGCAGATGCCGAGCATAGCCTGGGCCTCGGCGTTCTTCGGGTCGAGGGCGAGGACGGCGCGAAATTCCTTTGCGGCGGTTTGAGGATCGTTCTGCTTGAGGTCCTCGGCGGCGCGCTGGAAGTGATTCTGGATTTCGGGGCGGCGGGCGGAGGGAGCGGCCTGACTGGCTTGGGTGGCGAGAGGCAAAGCGGTGAGGAGCGCAAGTGCGAGAGGCAGAACCTTGAAACCACAGATGAACCTGCCCGCGGCAGGCAGGCATGATGAACACAGATAAGGATCGATGCGCCCCGGGAACCGTAGATTAAGCATGGTGCCGGTCCTTTGTTTTCAATGACTTACGGGGAAAATTAATCCCGTTACCGTAGATTAAGGTTCGCTGGGATTTCGCTCTGGGGTCGCGCGTTGGCAAAGGAGGGATCCCTCGGCTCGCGATGCTCGCTCGGGACGAGGATGCGCGTCGCATCCTCGTTTTAATCCCGGAACCGTGAACTAAAGGCCTCCGGATGGGAGGACGCAAGGATGAAAGGAAGCGGGGAGGTAGGGAGCGAGCCCGTTTGGCTTCAGGGGTTAAAACCCCTGAGGAAGAGGGCCCGGGTATGCCGGGGCTAAAGCCCCGGCCTCCTGAAAAGCCTCTTCGTGGCGAGACTGGCTGCAACCGTAGATTAAGCATGGTGCCGGTCCTTTGTTTTCAAGGAGTTACGAGAGTTCTTAATCCCAGAACCGTAGATTAAGCCCGTCGACCCCGGGGCCGCGAAGCGCGACGAGGAACAGGACGGAGCCCACCGCAGAGGCGCAGAGGGAGAAGAAGAGGAAGGGTAATCCGACAAAAAAAAGGCCCAGGATTTGTATAGATTAGAAAAATGTAAGTCAGTGATTCGTCGAGAGTTACGACGATTTCTAATCTTCAGTGTATAGATTAGAAACGAGGTAGGGAGCTTCCGGCGCGTCGAAGGGGAGGGTCGCCGGAGCATTCGATTTTGGCCTTTAATCTCTCATTTTCCTTCTGACACTATTTTATCATGCGTGGCAACTTGACATGGGCGTTTCAAGTCTGCAAGGCCAAGTAGGAATTGGAGTTACGAAATCGAGATTCGTGAGTAGAAATCGAAAAAAGATGAAAAAAGTTGGAGCCCCGCGAAGGCGGTAGGAAGCCATCGGCCTCCAAAACGGCGGCGCCGATGAGCGAGGAGAGGTTGTAGCCGACTGGACCCGCACATTTCAAATCTCAGAGGACGGCCCCGGGGTAGGGGCGGCGACACTTCGCAGTGGCGGTAAACGGGGAGCGCTAGAGAGAGTAAGATTCGTAGCGGCGCGGGGGGTTGTATTTCTGCCGAGCGGCCTGAGTGGCAAGCAAAGTATGCGACCGGAAGGGCTCGGGCGACATCCTTTCTCATATCCAGTTTGAGGATTCCAAGGAGGAACCATGGCAACGACGAGAGCGGTGGTGGCGCCGATGAAGGTGGCGCAGATTTCGAAGCCGGGAGGGAATTTCGAGATTGTGGAGCGCGAGATCCCCAAGCCGGGGCCCGGGCAGGTGCGAATCAAGGTGCAGGCGTGCGGCGTGTGTCACAGCGACGTGCTGGTGAAAGAAGGCGCCTGGCCGGGGCTGGAGTATCCGCGGGTGCCGGGCCACGAAGTAGCGGGGATCATCGATGAGGTAGGCACCGGAGTGACGGCTTGGAGGAAGGGGCAGCGGGTTGGCGTGGGCTGGCACGGCGGGCAGGACAATACGTGTCCGCAGTGCCGGCGCGGGGATTTCGTGAACTGCCAGAATCTGAAAGTCACAGGGATCAGCTACGACGGCGGATACCAGCAGTACATGGTGGCTCCGGTGGAAGCGCTGGTGGCGATGCCGGATGGCTTGAGCGACGTGGAAGCAGCGCCGCTGCTCTGCGCGGGAATCACGACGTACAACGCGCTGCGGCACAGCGGGGCGATGCCGGGCGACCTGGTTGCGGTACAGGGTATCGGCGGGTTGGGACACTTGGGAATCCAGTTCGCGCAAAAATTTGGGTACAAGGTGGCGGCGGTGGGACGAGGGCCCGAAAATGCGGGACTGGCGAAGAAACTCGGAGCGAATATCTACATCGACAGCAAAGCGACGAATGCCGCGGAGGAACTGCAGAAACTGGGCGGGGCGCGGGTAATTCTGGCGACGGCGCCGAACTCGAAGGCAATGTCGGAGCTGATCAAGGGCCTGGGACCGAACGGAAAGCTGATGGTGGTTGGGGCGTCGTTCGATCCGATCGAAGTCACACCTGCACAGCTGATTTTCGGAAACCATGTGATTCAGGGATGGGCCTCGGGGACTGCGGCGGATTCGGAGGACACGTTGCGGTTTGCGGAGCTGAGCGGCGTGCGGCCGATGATCGAGACGTATCCGCTGGAGAAGGCCGAAGAGGCCTATCAGCGGATGATGAGCGGGAAGGCGGAGTTTCGCGTCGTACTCACGATGTGAAGGGCGGCGGAGTCATTTTGTGGATCCCTGTGCGGCGATGGAACAAAATAGTCGCTCCGGACCTGCGTCCTCCGCGACAGCCTGCGGGTTGACCCAGCGCTCCGCTGCGCTGCGCGCTGGGCCACATTCTGTCGCGCCTCCGGCGCTACCAACCCCGAGCACAAGAGCTGGACGATGGAGACCCGGCGTTTCGTTCTTCCGGGCAGAAATCCAAGAAAGACAATCTGAAAGTCGCAGGCGGGGGCTTGGATTGGTTTGCGCGGATGCGAGCGGGGAGCCGGGGTGGGCCGGCTCCCGCAGGCGAGGTGTGGGGTTAGAACGAGAACTTCGCGCCGAGCTGCCAGACGCGGGGGCTATTGGCCACGTCGGTGGGCGAGATCGTGCCGGCAGCCGAGTCAACCAAGCTGAGAGTATCGGTGCCCGCACATGGAGGCGCGTAGGCTGAGCCGCTGCCGGGGTGGCACAGATAGCTCACGTTGGCGTCCGGATTGCCGTAGTCGATGTGATTCAGGACGTTATAGGCGTCGGCTCTAAATTCAAGCTTGAAGCGCTCGGTGATGTTGAAGGTCTTGCCGATGCTGAAATCCATGTTGAAGAAGCTAGGCCCGAAGAGGCTATTGCGAAGGTTGTCGCCGAAAGTGGCCGGCGCAGGATCCTCGAAGGCTCCAGGGTCAAACCAGTTTCCGGGCGCGTTCTTGCCCGACACGCTGGGGCTGCCCGTGCGAACCGGGAAGAGCGAGCAACTCCAGCAGACGCTCATGGCCGGAGTGAGCAGGCTCTCGGTAGTGGCGTCGCTGATGACGGGACTGAACGGAAGACCCGTGTGCCACTGGAAGACGGAGGAAACGCGCCAGCCTCCGACAATCTGGTCGAGCACGCCGCTGAGCGCATGCTGGCGGCCGCGGCCGAAGGGAAGTTCGTAGAGGACCTGGCCGGCGATGAAGTGGCGCAGGTCGGTGGCAGAAGCCGCGTAGTTTGCGAGCGGGCTGTAGGCGTTCTGGTAGACGTCCACGCCGCCTGAGCCCCAGCCGCGCGAAGTGCCGGTGTCGAGAGATTTCGAGTAAGCGTAGTTCGCCTGGAACTCGAGACCGTAGGACATCCGCTTCTGAACGCGGAACTGCAGCGCGTTGTAATTGGACCAGCCGTCGTAGAGCATGCCGGCGATGTATGGGAAATTCGGGTTGGGGTTGCAGGCATACCAGCCGCCGGTGCATCCGAGGTTGCTTTCCGTGGCGGCATCCCAATCGGTGGTGAAGTTGAGATTCGTGCCGCGGGTGTAGACGTAGCTGGTATCGAGAAGAACGTGGCCCGGAAACTCGTGTTGCAAGCTGAAGAGCAATTCCTGGATGTAGGAAATCGGCATGCTGCGCGGGTAATAGGCGATGTAGCCGCCGTTTTCGACCTCTGGCGAGGATGTGGCGAGGGTGGGGTACTGCACGGTGTTGGGCGCCGGGCCGACATCGAGGCTGAAGGCAGGTGTTGAGTTGCTGTAGCCGAGATACGGGCTGAAGGGATTCAAGCCAAGGCCGAGAGTGCCGCCATTTCCGCCGCCGTAGATGTCGGCGTCGCGCGGAGCGTCGAAAATGCCGTAACTGGCGCGAAGCGACCAGTTCGGACGAGGCGACCAGGCAATGCCGACGCGAGGCGCAAATTCCTTATAGACACCGTTCTCGATCGTGTTCAGGTCATTCACGCCATAGGCCTTATCGCTCTGCCCGCCGAAGAGAATGGCGCCGGGGTACGCTCCGCCGTTCCAGGAATTGGGGAGAAGCGGATCGTAAATGCCGAAGAGGTTGTGCTTGACGCCCCAGCCGGAAACCATCTGCCAGCGGATGCCGAGGTTGAGCGTGACGTTGCGGGAGATTTTGAAGTCGTCCGTGGCGAACAGGGCGGAAGTCCAGGAGTGGATGCTGGTGGGGACATATTCCTGGACGTTCCAGGAGTAGACGTCGCCGAGCAGGAAATCGGCGTAGGGAATGCCGGTGTAGTTGCCGCTAAATGCGAAGTGCCCGGAGTCCAGGTCGCCCCAGCTTGTATAGTTCTGGTAGAAGCGGTCGTACTCGCCGCCGACTTTGATGGTGTGGCGGCCGTGGACGAGAGTGAGGACATCGCCCGCATTGAAGGTGCCGTCGCCGAGGACCGCGTCGATGTTTCCGTTGCCGGTGCCGGCGCCGAGCGCGGTGGCGTACTCCGATGAGCCGGAATCGATGCTGATATGCGGGAATAGATTGGCATCAGGCGGGACATTCGAGCCGTAGGCAGGCTCGAGGCCGAGGGTCGTCGGGTCGTTCTTGCCAATGGACCATGGCTTGTACTTGTCGAGTTCGCGGGCCTCGCCGATGCGGAACTCGTTCACGAGGTTGGAGCTGATGGTCCAGACGTGCGACAACTGGCCGGAGAGATTGTAATTGTTGCCTTGCGCGAAGGCGGAAGCGTCGTTGGGATACAGAGGATCAGCCGGGACGAAGGTGGCGAGAGTCGGAAAATAGTTGAACGTGAACGAAAGGCGCTGGGAGGAGGAAAGATTGTAATCGACGCGGCCGGTGTACCAAGTGCCGCGATTGGGGCTGCTGCCGTTAAAGACGTAATTGTAGTTTGTGCCGGCCGCGACGTTGCAAGTCTGGGCCACGGTGGGTCCTACGTTTGCGGGACCCGGGCAGCCGGCGATCCAGCCGGATGCGTTGATCTGCTGAATGTAACCCTGAAGATTCTGGGCAACGGTTGAATACGTTCCCTGCAGAATGCCGTTGGCGTCGAAGAAGCTGGCATTCATTCCCGGCATGCCGTAAAAATCGCCTGCCTGCATGGCGGCCGTCGGGTAGTAGTAGGTCCCGGTGACCGGCGTGGCGGATGGGTTGCGCTGGTAGGTGAAGAAGAAGAAGAGCTTGTCTCTCAAGATCGGTCCACCGACGCTGCCGCCGTAATTGTTCCAATGCTCGACATTCTTGGGCTCGGGCGCGGGATTGAACACGCTTCTGGCGTTGAAGACGGTGTTCTGGTTGTACTCGAAGACGTCGCCGTGCCAGGTGTTGGTGCCGCTCTTGGTGATGACATTGATGGCGGCGAGGCCGTTGCCGTATTGGGCGGGAGCATTGCTGGAATTGATGCTGACTTCGGAGATGGAATCCAAAGGCATGTAGAAATTGGAGCTGTTGTAGTCGCGCGGGGCGGTGGCGGCGGAGCCATCGATCATGAAATTCATGTTGTAGGCCTGCGTGCCATTGATGCCCACCCCCTGCCCGCCTGCCGAGGCGCCGCCGTCGAGGCCAGGGTTCACGCCGGGGATCAACTGAGTCAACTCGCCGCGCCAATCGGTGCCCGTGATAGGCGCACTGGCGACGGCTTGCTCGTTGATGTCGAGATGCTGATCGGTGGTTTCGGTTTCGACGAGGGGAGCGGCGGAAGTGACGCGGACTTCCTGCGTGGCGACGCCGACCTGAAGCGCGCCGTCGATGACGACCGTTTCGACGCCGAGCGCGATGCCCGTGCGCACGAAATCGCGGAAGCCCGCCTTCGAAAACGTGATCGTGTAGTTGCCGGGCACGAGGAAGGGAACGTCGTACAGGCCGGACTGATTGGTGGTGGCGGTGGTGACGACGCCGGTCTTGTCGTTTTCGATCTTCACCGAGACCCCGGGAACGAGAGCGCCCGAAGGATCGGTGACGGAGCCCTTCAATTCGCCGGAATTGGCGTTCTGCGCGCGCGCGAGGCCAGGCGCGAGACCCGCGATCAGCGCGAGGAATAAGCAAACGCCCAAGCACTTGCCAAATGTTCTCCGCATCGATCCTCCTATGCCCGAACTCGTGAAAGCGCGAACGAATCCGCGCGTGAAGACAAACCCGTGTGAGATGTTTGCATGGCAGAACGCAGGAAGCCGTCTATAGCCATCAGGATTAGGCACCGCACTCACCCGAATCAACTGCGCGAATCTTAGGCCTTTCCGGCAGACGTGCAAATCAGACAAAAGTAGGATTGTGCGAAGAGGGAGGCGAACTGGGCATCCGCGGAAGGCTATTGGGATACGTTGACGAGAACTGCGACGCTCTGCGAGGAATTTGCGCCGCCGGATGTGGCCGTGGCATTGGCGGTGATCGTGACTACGGCTGGGCCGAGGGGAGTCGGAGTTGGCGGAGGGGGAGGCGGATTCGTGGACGAGCCGCCGGAACCGCCGCAGCTCGCAATCAGGATGAGACAGGCCACAGACGCAACGAACGCGAAGATGGAAAGAAGGCGAGTGCGGCGCGCGGCTAGAGCGAGCATGAGGGTGCAAAGGACGAAAATTGCGAGGCAGATAATTACGGCAGGGGCTGGGCCCACCGGAGCATCGAAGGGCGCGAGCGGAGCGGAAGGAGCGGCGCTGGTTCCCTGCGTAGTGATGGTAAGCGTCGAAGTTTCGATCGTGTCTTTTCCATCGAGCGTGACCATCGAGGGCGAAAACGAACAGGTGGCATTGGTCGGCAGGCCCGCGCAACTGAGAGAGGCGGTGGCGGCATAGCCGCCGGAAGGCGAAAGAGTGATGACGACGGAGCCAGCAGAGCCGCGAACGACGGTGAGAGTCGGCGGATTCGCGGAGAGCGAAAAGCCGGGCGTAGTGCTCGCGCTGATGTGCACGGGGACGATCGCCCACTGCTGGGTCTGGCTCGAGCCGCTTTGCGATTGCTGGATCGCGAGGCCATTCGAATCCAAATCGAGGACGAGGCCGCTCGCGCGATTGACGATGTTGAAGTAGCCGTTGCCGGCGGAGACGACATCCCATTCCTGTTCCTGCGATGTGGAGACGGAGGCCTGGACGATCGGGCTGCCGGCGGTTTTTGCGGCGCCGGGGTCATCGAGGGCGTTTGGAATCCCGTTCTGCGCTGAATTCGCGCTCGTGACGCGGAAGTAGGCGTCACCGTTGCTCGAAATTAGCCATTGCTGATAAAGCTGCGCCATGCCCGAATCAGTGGCGGTATCGAGAGACGCACCGGAAGCCGATGAGCCCTGGGCCGCCTCGAGAATTTTTCCGCTCGAGAGGTTCACGAGCTTGTACGCGAGCGTGGGATCGAATTTGCCGCCGAGAGCGTCGGCACCGGGCAGAAGGGCGGAATAGTTTGCGGCGCTGACGTTGGTGGTGCCGGAGGAATCCGCGTTGTCGAAGAGCGTGAGGCCGTTCCAGGCGTAGATGGCGTTGGGCTGATTATCGCCGTTGATGAAGCCGCCGGAGGGATTCGGAATATTTACTCCGGCGGGATCCCACCATTCCATTCCCATTGCGAGGTTTTGCGGCACGCTGTGCAGAACGGAATCGACGTCGATCAGGAACTGGCGCTGCGACGCTTCGGTGGGCGGCGAATACCAGGGATCGTTGGAGCCAAAGCCGTTTTCGTAATGCTCGCCGACTTCGATCAGGAAAATCGGCTTTCCGATTGAATTGGCGGCGTTATTGAGAACGGACTGCTCAACGGGCTGGCGGCTGGGATTCGAGGCGGCGGCTTGGGCGGCGGTCAGCGGTCCATGATAGGTGGGATAGTAGCTTTGGCAGATCGCGTCGTAGGGAATCGAATTGGAATTGGCCTCAGTGAAGAACTGCGTGAGGTCCCAGGCGGGCGTGATGTGGACGCAAAGAAGCGGCGCAGGAAGAGCAGGGCCGATGGATGTGTCCGCGGCTGCGTCGCGAACTGCACTCATCCCGGCAATTTGAAGCTGCGCGAAATTCGAGAAATTGGCGCCGGGATCGTTGCCGTTGAGAAAGCCCGTGTCGACTTCGTTGCCGATGGCGACCAGATCGGGCATCGCGCCGGCGCTGCGATACGATTCGATTTCCTGATAGACGTAATTGTAGAGGTCGGTCTTGAGCTGCGAGAAGGAGTCCGTGGCCCACGCCGCGGGCATAGTGGCAGAGCTGCCGCCATCGAAGAAAAAGGTGAGCTCGACGGACATGCCAAGATTTTTCGCGCGCTTCGCGAGATCCAAATCCTGAGCGTCGGTCTCGGCGTAGCAAAGGCTATCAACACAGGGACCGCTGGAGGATTGGGTGGCGTAGGGCGGCATCGACGTGGGGCGAAGGCGAATCGTGTTGATGCCGTGATTGCGCAGCATCTCGAGGACGTCCTGCGCGTTGCCGGCGTCTTTCCACCAGGTGAGCGATTGCGAGACGCGGGCCGCTTCCTGCTTTTCGAGCAGGGCATTGTCGAAGCCGCGGAGGAATACGGGCCGCAGGAGCCATTGTTGCGATTGCGACGCCGAGCCGCTGAGCGACGTTTGGTCGAGCCAGGCTCCGGCGCCCGCGGCAGGCTGCGAAGAGACGTCGAGGACGAGGCCGGTCGACTGATTCCGAATGGTGTAATAGCCGTTGGAGGTGGGCGAAAGCGTCCATTGTTGGGAGGCGGTGGAGGCGCACGGATTCTGGACGGTCCACGTGGTGGGGCCCGAGATGGCGGCATCGAGGCAGAGGTTGTTGAAGAGGTTGGAGATTTTCCAGGCACCGCCAGAGAGACGAGTGAAGGCCCAGCGCTGCGTCAGCGACGTGAAGCTCCGCGATTGCTGAAGAATGTGGTCGCCCGCTGAGGTCGAGGCGGCATTCAGGTCGGCCTGAAAAGCGTCCGACTGATTTATCAGGTAGTAGGTTTCGCCGTCGAGTGGCGTGACGTCCTGCGGTGGCGGGGGCTGTTGGGCGGCGAGAGGGACGGCGGCGAAAAGAGAAGCGGCCGCGACAAGAATCAAGAGCAGAGCGGCCCGGCGGACAGTGTTGGTCACGAATGGGTTCCCAAGGCTCAGTTGCGATGGCCAGAGTATCGCGCGAGGGGAGGCTTGGCACCCGACGAAAGTCGGACTGGGGTCGAGATGGCGGGCGCGGGCCAGCAATCCGGTCGCGGGGCGAACCGGGCAGGGCGTCAGTTCAATTTGCCGGCAGGAGCGGGGAGATCAGCGGGGCGATCGCCTGCTTCATGTCTTGGGAAGCGGGCAGAAAGCTCTTCGATTCTCGAAAGGAGTTCGTCGGCGCGGATGGGCTTGGAGATGTAGGCGTCCATTCCGGCGGCGAGGCAGCGCTCGCGGTCACCTTTCATGGCGTGAGCGGTCATCGCGATGATGGGAATGTGCGCGCCGCTGGATTTTTCCTGTTCGCGGATAGCCGCGGTAGCAGCGAAGCCGTCCATTTCGGGCATCTGGACATCCATGAGAATGACGTCGAACGGGCGTGTCGCGAGGGCGGAGAGGGCTTCGCGGCCGTTGGCGGCGACAAAGACCTGGTGGCCGCGCTTCTCGAGCAGGCGAACAGTAAGCGTCTGGTTCACGATGTTATCTTCCGCGAGCAAAATCTGCAGAGGCTTGGGGTTTGGGTCCGGCGTGCGCTCCGTGAGCGCAGAGGACTGCGGACGCCGTTCCCGGGTTGCGCCGAGGGCGAGCCGAATCGCGTCGAGGAGCTCCGACTTGCGAATCGGCTTGATCAGGTAGCTGGCAATGCCGAGGTCGCGGCAGCGGGCGGCGTCCGCAACGTGCCCGGCGGAGGTCAGCATCATGATGGTGAGGCCGGCGAGTTCCGGACGGTCCTTGATTCGCTCAGCGAGCGCGAAGCCATCCATGCCGGGCATGTGGCCATCGAGCAGAATCAGGGCAAAGGGCGTGGCGGCGGCTCTCGCCTGCTCGAGCGCCGCGAGGGCCGTCTCGCCGCAACTCACGGCTTCGGGATCCGTTTGCCAGGCGCGCAGCATGCCGACGAGAATGCGACGGTTTGTGCCGTTGTCGTCCACCACCAGAACCCGGAGGCCATGGAGGCCGGCCAAGTCGAGCGGCGGCGGTTTGGGAACCGCATCGCGGTCCGCGCGGCCCTCGATCGTGAAATGGAAGGTGCTGCCCCGCCCTTCTTCGCTTTCCACCCAGATGTCTCCCCCCATGCCTTCAATGAGACGTTCGCAGATGGCGAGCCCGAGGCCGGTGCCGCCGAATTCGCGAGTGGTCGAGGTATCGCCCTGTTGGAACGCGTGGAAGATCTCCTTGTGCTTTTCCGAGGGAATGCCGATGCCGGTGTCGTTGACTGCGAAGTGCAAGCGGATACAGTCGTAACGCTGCAATTCCCGCTGCACCGCGACGCTGACTTCGCCAGCAGAGGTGAACTTGATGGCATTGCCGACGAGATTCGTGAGGACCTGACGAAGGCGAACTGGGTCGCCGATGATCGTCTCGGGGACGTCCGGATGAACCTCGTAGGCCAGTTCGAGACCTTTTTCATGAGCGCGAAGCGCAAGCGCGCGCATCGTTTCGCCGAGGTTGTCGCGCAGATCGAAGGGCACAGCTTCGAAGGTGAGCTTGCCGGCCTCGATTTTGGAGAAGTCGAGAATGTCGTTGATCACGCCCAAGAGGGACTCGGCCGACAACTTGACGAGGCCGAGATTTTCGCGCTGCTCGGAAGTGAGCTGGCTGTCGAGGACCAGTTCGGTCATGCCCAGAATTCCGTTCATGGGGGTTCGAATTTCGTGGCTCATGTTCGCCACGAAATCACTCTTCGCGCGATTCGCGGCTTCCGCGTCGTCTTTTGCGCGGAGCAGATCCTCTTCGGCGCGAGCCTGACGGTTCTGGATCACCCACATGCGGCCGCTCGAGCATGCAAAGGAGGCGAGAACGAGCACGGCGGCCGCCGCGATTCGTTCGCGAACGATGGAGGCCGACATTCCGAGAACGAAGAGCGGAAACAACACGGGAAAGAACCGGTCGGTGACGAATCCTGTCTTGTCCGAGGATGCCGGAACATCTCGGCGGCCGGCAGGCAGTTCCAGGCAAGCGACGGCGGTCAAGAGAGGCAGAACGTTGAGGGTGCTCCAGACGATGTCGAACCGGTCGCCGGTGACGAGACTGCGGCCGGGATAGTTGTTATAGGCATCCGCCATCCCGGCCAGAAAGAAAAAGGTGCCCATCCCCAGGAAGGACCGGCGGATCGCGGGCAACTTTGTCAGCGCGCCTCTGAGCAGAAAGCCGCCGCTCAGCACGCCGTCGTATACCAAAGAGCGCTGCCAGTTCGACAGGGCGGCTTCCTGAGCCGACTGCGCAGATGCGGTTGCGCCGGAGAAACAGAGGTAGACGGCGACCCAAAACAGCAGGACCTGGGCGATATCGAAGAAGTGCACGGCATCGAAGCGTTCGGGCGAGTAGTCGGAGTCGAGAAAGAGCACGGCGCTGAGAGGCGCGTACCAGAAAACGAAGAGCACGTCCGTTATGGGTGGGATGAATGACTCAGGATGAATGCCCTCGTGGAAGGTTTGCAGTGCGAGCGAAATGACGAGGATCGAAAAGGCGCAGAACGAAAGGCGCCAGAAGCAGGATGAGAGGCCGGTAGTCCGCGAGGCCACGCGCCAGGAAGTGAAGGCGCAAAGCGATAGAGGAATGAGCTGAATCAGATCGGAGAACAGCGGGCCCGGAGGTCTCGTTCCCAGCGAAAAAAGAACGGCCATATGGATGAGCAGCAGCCCACCGCAAAACAGCGCCACTTTGTGGAAGAGCTTCATGAATCGGAAAGCGGCAGAAAATGCCCTCACGGGCACAAGTCCGCCCCCGTTGGAACGAGCAAGTGAGGTGCCACGCAGAGACATTCGATCAGGCTAGGCCCTTATTATTGAGGGCGAAGCGAGGAGCTGCGATGCTGCGCGGATGCGAGAGGTCTCTGCGTTGTACCAGAATGGGCGGGGGTGTACCGAAAGCGGCAGTCGGAAGACCTCTTTCGCCACGAACGGATCGTCAAGCGAGGGTGAGCCTGAAGGCGGCGGCGTATTCGGAGGCTGGCTTCTGCCGAGGCATGTCGATGCGGAGCGCGTCGGCATTTTGGCTGAAGCGGATCTTTTCCTGCGAGCCGAGCAGTTCCACCTGCGCCACCTTTGGAGCTTTGGCGGCCGCGGCGCCGAAGGAGCGCAGGACTACAGGCTGCTCCGGCCAGCCAAGTGCGATGGCGTAGACCACCGTGCCCGCCTTGTTGCGTGTGTAACGGATGTCGCTGGCGTCGAGCTGCCCGGTGGACTTGCCCTGAAACGCGCCTTCCTTAATCATGTGCGGGCCCTCGCCGAAGACGGTCCACGGGCGCGTCGCGTAGATGGCTTCGCCATTGATTTTGAACCATTCGCCGATGCGTTCGAGGATCAGGCGCTCCTTGCGATCGATCGTGCCGTCGGGCTTGCCGGGAATGTTCAGGAGGAATGTGCCGTTCTTGCTGACCGTGTCCACCATCCAGTGAATCACCTGGGCCGGAGGCATGTAGCCGCCAAATTCTCCGGACTTCTCGAACAGGGCGCGCTGGTAATGCCAGTCGCCGATGCAAGTCTCCGACTGCCACGGATGCGGCAGAATTTCAGCGGCGAGGCCGCGCTCGATATCAGCCACTACGGACTTTGCAAGTTTGGGCGGCACATTCTTGATAGTAGCCACGCCCTGCATCTTCCCGCCGTTCGCTGCCAGGTTGTGGTTGTAGTAGTACGCGCCGGCGTTCATCCCGCCCCAGCCGAGAGGGAAGAGCGGATTATCGAAATAGAGCAGGTCCGGGTTGTGCTGATCGATCAGATCGCGCGTGCGGTCGTAGAAATCCTTCACGTAGGAAATATCGGGCAGTGCGTCGTAGGGATGCTTGGGCGCGTAGAGTTGCTGCGGGTCGAGCCCATCCCACCATTGGCCGCGGCCATCGGCAAGCGTCAGCCGGCCGTCATACGCGGCGCCGGAGGAATCCGCGCCGTGGCTCGGCTGGAACCACCACCAGTTGCGCGCCTGGTGGACCGTGACGCCGAAATGCAGATTGCGCTTCCGCGCCTCGGCTGCCCAGGTGCCGATCACGTCGCGATGCGGGCCAACGCGGGCCGCGTTCCAGGGATGATGCTTCGAGTCCCACGCGTCGAGTCCATCGTGATGATTCGCGAGCGCGACAAAGAATTTCGCGCCGACGCTCGCGTACAAATCCATCAGCTCAGACGGTTGCCAGTTCAGGAGCGTCCACTGCGCGCAAAGATCCTTGTAGCCGAAGAGGGCTGGCGAGCCGTAATGCTTCAGCTGAAATTTATTCTGATCGGAGCCTTGCATGTACATGTTGCGCGCGTACCAGTCGCCGTCCTCGGGAACGCACTGCGGGCTCCAGTGGTTCCAGATGCCGAATTTGGCGTCGCGATACCATTCGGGGCATTCATATTGAAGAAGCGATTCCCAGGTGGGCTGGTAGGGGCCGTCGCCGGCCAGGTCCGGGATGGGCGAGGTCATGGGCACGCCGTCCCACGAGCCGCCCGGGACAGGCAATTCAGGCGGATTGCCCCAGTCGGTTGGCTTCCAATCATTGTTGTCGAGGTACGCGGAGACGATTTGGCCGTTGCGCAGCGCGTAGAAGACCCGCTCGGTTTCCGGTGTCGCGCAGAAGCGGGCATAGTCCTCGGTGTATTCAGAAAAGCCCGGCGCCGCCGCGGAAGAGCCCTGCTGGCGAGCGATTCGTGTCGTATCGGGCGATACGGAGGCAGCCGTGTTCGCTTCAGCCCCGCCGCCAAGCACTGACAATGCAGCGGACTGCGCGGCCAGGCCGCCAAGCACTTGAAAGAACTTTCTGCGTCGCATTAGTTTGCACCCCTCCGCTTGATGCCCGGCAATGTTATAGCGCAAAGAGACCCGGCGCGGGGTCAACTTCACGATCAGAAGGATTCGGATGAGACTGGGCGATGGAACTGGAATTTGCAGAACCCGAAGTCGAGGTTCCAGTTTGGTACAAGGTATGAAACCGATTGGGCCAAGTGCGCGTCGTAAGAACGAATCGTTCGAAGTGTGCGGACGTCCCCGGAGGGTGCCCTAGCTCCGGTCGACCGCTCATACCTGGGCCCAACCTAACGCTCGCGTCCGATCGCCCTCACACCCGAACGGCCAGGTGGATCGTGCCCTTACCCAGCCGGGTTCGCTGCCGTACAGTTCTCCGTGTGACGATTCTTCTGGTTGTCTCGGCGGGTGGTTTCGCCGTGGGACAGACGCAGCAAACGCAGCCCGCATCGCGCATTACGTCGCCCATCAACGAGCAGAATCGAGTCACTCTCGCCGGAAACGTCCACCCTCTCGCCCAAGCGCAATACGATCGGGGCGCGGTCCCCGATTCGTTCCCGGTTCAGCGAACGCTTCTGATGCTTCGGCGATCGCCTCAGGAAGAGGCGGCCCTTCAGGATTTCCTCGTCCAAACCCATACACTGGGCAACGCCCAGTATCACAAGTGGCTGAAGCCGGAACAGTTTGGGGCGCTGTACGGGCCCTCAGATCAAGATATAGCGGTGGTGAGCGGGTGGCTGGGGAAACACGGCCTCGCCGTCGCGCGCGTCACGAAAGGCAAGACTGCGATCGAATTTTCCGGAACGGCCGGGCAACTGCGCACCGCGTTCAACACGGAGATCCACATCTACGTGATGGATGGCCAGGAACATTACGCCAACGATCGCGACCCGCAGATTCCCGCGGTGCTCGCGCCGGTTGTGGCCGGAATTACGCCGCTAAACAATTTTGTTCCGCAGCCACAAATCAGGGCCCTTGGTGAAGCGGCATACGATCCCAAGACTCACCTCTTCAGGCCGCAGTGGACGACATATTATCCGCCGCCGCTCCTGGCTCTGGCGCCGGGTGATTTCGCGGTGCAGTATGACCTCAATCCACTGTACGCTGCCGGCATTGATGGGACAGGCGTGGCGATCGGCATTATTGGCGCATCGAACGTCGACCCTACCAATTTCACGAATTACCGGTCCTTCTTCGGTTTGCCTGCGGGCACGCTCAACGCGATCATTGACGGACTGGATCCGGGGCCGAGTCCGGCGCGTCCTTATGGGAACTGGGCCGAAACGGAGTCCGTTCTCGACGTGGAGATTCCTAGTGGAGTGGCGCCAGGCGCGACCATCGACTTATACACCGCAGCCGACACTACTGTTCAATCGGGGCTGTTGCTGGCTGCGCAGCGTGCCGTGGATGACGACCAGGCGCCCGTCCTCAGCCTCAGCTACGGAGAGTGCGAACAAGGTCTCGGCGCGTCAGGCAATCAATTCTGGGCCACGCTTTGGGAGCAGGCTGCGGCGCAGGGGCAAACGGTGCTTGTGTCCGCCGGGGACAACGGCTCGGCTGGATGCGACGACTTCGATATTCCGCAACCGGCGCAGTACGGCTTGGCCGTCAATGGTTTTGCTTCCACTCCCTGGAACATTGCCGTGGGCGGAACAGACTTTTTCTATAACAGCTACAACGGAACAACGACCGCCCAGGATACGGAACTCGCGACTTACTGGAATTTGACGCCCGACGCCGGAACTCCGACCACTTCATTGTTGAGGCCCGCGCCCGAACAACCATGGAACGACCCCTTCGGGCTCGATCTATACGACGGCGGCGTCTACGATCCAAGTGAAAACGGAGCCAGCATCGTGGCAGGCAGCGGTGGCGCAAGCACGATCTACGACAAGCCCGCATGGCAAAGCGGAAAAGGCGTGCCCTCCGACCGCGCGCGCGACCTTCCCGACCTCTCCCTCTTCGCGGCCGACTTTGAGAATGACAGCACGTACCCTGTTTGCTTAGGCTCGCAAGAATGCAACCCTAGTCTCGGGACTATTCTGGTTTCTGCGATTGGGGGCACATCGGCATCTGCGCCCGCCATGGCGGGAATCATGGCGCTGATCAATCAGAAGTACGGCCGGCAGGGCCAAGCGAACTTCGTCCTCTATCCGCTCGCCGCTCAACAGCCGGAAGTTTTCCACGATGTCACGAAGGGCAGCAACGACGTGCCCTGCACAGCCTCTTCGACCTGCACGCCCAGTACGGTAAACGACAACACGAAGGGCTTCTACACGCTGGGTCATTACTATTCGACTCCCGGATACGATCAGGCCAGCGGTCTGGGCAGCGTGGACGCCAGTCTACTCCTGCAGTATTGGAACTCGTTGACCTTCGCTGCTTCGAGCACTTCGCTCAACGTCAGCGAAACGACTTTCACGCATGGGACTCCGGTCGACGTGAGTGTTCAAGTCACCGGAAGCGGCGGCACGCCGTCCGGTGATATCGGGTTGATCTCCAGCGAGAGCCCCACGGCTGCCGATATCAGCCTTCCGCAACTTACTCTCGCGAGCGGCTCCGCATCCGCCACACTCAACGATCTTCCCGGAGGGCAATACCAGCTCACCGCGAGATATACTGGCGACACGTTGTTTGCGTCGAGCAGTTCAAGCCCGGTCATGCTCAATGTTGCGCCGGAAAATAGCACGCTTTCGCTTTCCGGGTCTTACTGGAACAACGGCAGCAATTCGTTCCAACCTATAACGGCCGGAGGAAGCTATCCCTTCGGCACTTACATCGTCCTCGATGCGCAGCCGGTTGGCGTGAATGCGCCGCAGGGTGGGAGCGACGGGACACCGAGCGGGAGCGTCACATTTGCGGACGCAGGGGCCGGCGGCACAGAGAGTTCTGGAGCGGTGAATCTGAACGTCAAGGGCATCTCTGAGTGGCCGGTTTCGCCCGTATTCCCGGTTGGCAGCAATAGCGTGAGCGCAAGCTACTCCGGCGACGCCAGCTTCCATGCGTCGACAACCCAGACGCCCCTCAGTATCACGGTCACCAAAGCCTTGACCGGTACTTGGCTCTATGCCCAACCGCGTGACATCGCTGTTGGTTCGCCTACAACACTGAACTGGGAGATATTTGCTCCGTTTTCTGGGCCGGATTGTGCGGACGAAGGCGCCTGCACTTTCTACTTCCAGTTCGTCGCGCCCCCGACGGGCACGGCAACGTTCAGTTTCGGAAACACCGTGCTCGGGACCGCGCCTGTTGTGGCCAACACGGGAGCAAGTGCCTACGCCTGGGCGACGCTGAACGTGGGCGATTTACCGCTTGGCACGGACGCGATTACGGCCACCTACCCCGGAGATGCGAACTACGGTCCCGCCACGGCCACGTTCAACGTTATAGTGGGGCAGGCGGCTTCACTGACCGGAAGCGCCAATCCACCCTCCATCGACCAGGCCGAGTTCACCCAGATCACCGCCAACGTAGCAGGAGTGGCAGGCATGCCGACGCCGACTGGCTCGGTGAGTTTTGCAGCACCCGCGGGGTCAGTGAATTTCTGGACGGACACGGAGCCGCTGAAGAACGGGACGGCGATCTCGATTGGCCTGCCTGGCGAGGACTTCTTCGGCAACGTGCCGGTTGACGTTTCATATTCGGGAGACTCGGTTTACGGACCTGCTGACACGACCGTCTACTTCGCGGTCACAAAGGGAACGTCTCTGCCTTTCAGCCTGAGCGGGACTTCGGTAGTGATTACCCCCGGGGCGACGGCGGGCAATAGCTCGACGATCAGCGTCACACCGAATGGATTCACTGGCGCAGTGTATCTCTCGTGCGCACTTACTTCCTCACCGGCGGGAGCAGCGAACCGTCCGACGTGCAGCATCCCGGCTTCGGTAAACATCACTGGGACAACGGCGGTCACGGCGACGATGACGGTGAACTCAACCGCGCCATCGTCTGGCGCTGTGGTGCCGCGGTTGCAAATTTGGCCGCTGGCCGACGAACAGGGCACACGTGCCGCTGAGACTGCGGCGATCGTGCTTGCGGCTTTCTCCCTGATGGTTTTCTTGACGACGCGTCGCAGTCGGTGGCGTGTGGCAGCCGCCTTGTGCGTGATCGCCGCCTTCGGTGCTCTGGCGAGCTGCGGCGGTGGAACGAACAACGGTGGCGGAGGCAGCGGAGGCGGAAACCCACCTATTGGGGGAACCACGCCGGGGCAATATGTCTTTACGGTGCAGGGCGCGCTCTCAGCGGGAGGCGTCAGCGAAAATCAGACCACCGTAACCGTCACAGTCCAGTAGCAGGGTTGCGGACGGCGAGCGCTCTTCCCGGATATAGCGGTTGAATGAATAAACTGGGGTAAGCGATGGGATTTGAGCCCACGACCCTCGGTTCCACAGGCCGATGCTCTACCATCGGGGATGATGCCGCCTTATTCTTGGATGCCAATGGTGCCTACAGTCGCAAGCAGGCCTTGTCGCTGGCGCGCAGCTTCCGGGAATTTGGAATCAGCTGGTTTGAGGAGCCGGTCTCGTCCGACGATCTTGAGGGGTTGCGATTGATGCGAGACAGTCTCGAAATTCGTCGCAGCGAAATGTCGCGTTATCCGGTCCGCTAGGGCCGATTGTCAGACGCTTGAGCGTTTCGGGGTTATCCTCACCCAGGATGAACCGGCGCTGCGATTCGCATTCGTGCCAAGGCATTAGTCTGTTTCCTGGGTGATGATGTGGATATCAACCGCAGGTGACTCGCGCAAGAAGCGGTGCGTGGGCGAAAGGTAGAGATACTTCTTCCAGCCTTTAACGGCAGAGCGCCCGAAAATTACCTGCGTAATGTGCTTTTCGCGAACAAACTGCGCCACCGCATCGGCGACGCTATTGCCCTTCAGACGCACGACCTTCGCGCCAAGGCTTTCCGCGAATTGGAGGTTCGCCTCCAGAGACTTGCGGTTCTCTTCCTGCTGGCTTCGGCCTGTGTCGACATAGACGGCGAAAAACTCGGCATCCAACCGCCGCGCCATGCGAGCCGCTCGTGCAACCAGATACTGAGCATAGGGATTCGGATGGACACACACAGCGAGGCGGTCACGGACCGCCCAGTTCTTCTGAATCTCCTTGGCGCTCATGTAGGTTTCAAGGCTGCGGTCGACCTGTTCGGCCACCTGGCGCAGCGCCAATTCGCGAAGGGCAATCAAGTTGCCTCGCCGGAAGAAGTTTCCGAGCGCCTGCTCGACCTTTTCCGGCACGTACACGTCTCCACGCCTCATGCGGTTTTGCAGCGCCTCCGGCGTTAGATCCACCATTACCGTTTCATTCGCGGTGAGAGGCAGCCAATCGGGAACCGTTTCGCGCACAGTGACGCCGGTGATGTTGCGAACAACGGGAGCGATGCTCTCGATGTGCTGGATGTTGAGCGTGGCGATGACGTCGATTTTGTGGCTCAGAAGTTCCTGCACGTCTTCGTAGCGCTTACGGTGCTTGCTTCCCGGGACATTGGTATGCGCAAGTTCATCGACGAGCACCACCTGCGGCTTGCGGGCAATGATGGCGTCAACATCCATTTCCTCGAAGATGGTGCCTTTGTACTCGATCTTGCGCCGGGGGATTCTTTCGAGTTGCGCGGCGAGCTCGTCGATCGCTTTTCGTCCGTGACTTTCCACAACACCGATGACCACGTCTTCTCCACGGCTGTGCCGGCGGATTCCTTCACTCAGCATGCTGTACGTCTTGCCTACACCGGGCGCATAACCGAGAAAAAGCTTAAAGATGGCTTTCGCTGTTTGCGGCGCCGAGGCGAATTCCAGCCAGTCTTCCGGCTTCTTGGGCACGCGACCCTCCCTAACTGAACTTCCTGCAAATGCGATAGAATCCGCCTACCATGAATGCGTTGCAGCGGCGCATGACACAGTTCGTCGTGGTTCTCGCCATTGTTGCCGGCATCACCGCCTTCTTTCGCGAGGCCCTGCCCGAGGTGAACCAAACGACGGTGGCGCTCTCGTTTCTGATGGCGATTCTAGCAGTTTCGGCTGTCTGGGGCATGGCGGTGTCCGCCTTCATGTCGGTCACGGCTATGCTGGCGTTCAATTTCTTCTTTATGCCGCCGATCGGAGCCCTGACGATTGCCGATCCGCAGAATTGGGTGGCGCTGTTCGCGTTCCTGGCCACCGCCGTGGTGGGCAGCCAGCTTTCCGGACGCATGCGCCGCGAAGCGGACGCGGCAAATCGGCGCAGGAGAGAAGTCGAAAAGCTCTATATGTTTAGCCAGAAGCTGCTGGGAGAAGGGAACGTAATCCAATTGCTGAACGCCATTCCGAATCACGTGGCGGACGCATTTGACGCAGGAGCAGCAAGCCTGTTTCTCGCGGATAAGAACAAGTTCTACCATTCGGGAAGAGGGGCCTCGCGGCTCGATGAGGAGAAGATGAAGGCGGCCTTCAGCCGCGACGAGCCTTCCGTGGATTCACAAAAGGGCCTTTGCTTTGCGCCGGTTCGCTTGGGTGTGCGCCCCATCGGCAGTTTCGGGATTTCGGGATCGCTCCTATCCCGAGAAATCCTTGAGGCTGCGGGAACGCTGATCGGAATTGCCATCGAGCGGGCTCGGGCAGTGGAACAGCTAAGCAAGACAGAAGCCGACCGTCAGGGAGAACGGCTTAAATCGGCCCTGCTGGATTCGATCACGCACGATTTCCGCACTCCTTTAACCTCCATTAAGGCGTCTGCTACCAGCCTTCTTTCAGGCAGTGGCGCAGATTCAGCCCAGCGCCGCGAATTGCTTTCCGTGATTGACGAAGAGTGCGACCGATTGAATCGCCTGGTCGCGGAGGCGGCGGAGATTGCGCAATTGGAGTCTGGCCAGGTCGAACTGGAATTCCGCTCAATCCCAGTGGAAGAACTGATCGACGCAGCTCTGGCGCATTGCAGCAAGGCTCTCGCCGGACGACAAGTTCGCGTCACAGTGCCTTCCGCCTGCCCACCGGTGCGTGCTGACCTGAACCGCGCAAAAGAAGTGCTCATTCAGTTGATTGACAATGCGGATTTGTATTCGCCGAAAGACCGAGCCATTTCGATCGGCGCCGAGGCCAACGGAAACTTCGTGACCATCAGTGTTGCGGACCAAGGGCCAGGCATCGACGATTTCGAACAAGGAATGATTTTCGACAAGTTTTATCGCGGCAAGGATCAAAGATATCTTATCCAGGGAACTGGAATGGGCCTGCCTATCGCCAAAACAATCGTGGAAGCACATGGGGGCTCAATCGAAGTGACCAGCCAGGTAGGTCACGGCTCGGTGTTTTCGTTCACATTGCCGGTTGAGGGCGGCAGTTCCACCAAGAGCCCATGAGCTCCGCAAAAGTTCTCGTTGTCGATGATGAGCCGCAAGTGCGGCGAGTGATGAGAGTGGCGCTCACGGCGGAAGGCTACACAATCCTGGAGGCGCGGAACGGCGAAGAGGCGCTCGAGTGCTTTCGCTCGACGCCGCCAGACATCGTGCTCCTGGATTTGAACATGCCCGTGATGGATGGTCTCGCAGTGTGTCGCGAAATCCGAAGGCATTCGCCGGTGCCGATCATCATGCTGACGGTTCGGAGCAGCGAGCGCGACAAGGTTCTCGCTCTCGACGCGGGTGCGGACGACTACGTCGTAAAGCCGTTCAGCATGCAAGAACTTCTGGCGCGGATCCGTGCCGCGCTGCGGCGAGCCAAACCGTTGGATAAACTTCCCACATTTGTCTCGAAGGAGTTGACCATTGATTTTGAGGCGCGGCGCGTGATCGTGCGCGGGCGGGAAGTTCACCTGACTCCCAAGGAGTTTGATCTACTGCGACAGCTTGTGGCCAATCAGGGAAGGCCGCTCACGCACCGGCGGCTTTTGCAAACGGTCTGGGGTCCAGATTATGGCGACGAGCCGGAATATCTTCGCGTCACGATCAACCAGCTTCGGAAGAAAATCGAGCGCGATCCCGCTCATCCTCGGTTCATCCTGACCGAGCCATGGGTGGGCTACCGTTTTGAACCGCCTAAAGACGCGCTCTCTCCTGCAGGCGCTGTTTCCGAGTGATGCAGCGGGCGCACCGCATCCAGGTCCAGATTCAGTTCCAAGACATTGACGCGAGGCTCTCCCAGGATTCTGAACTGCCGGCCTTCCGTGTGCCTGCGGACAAGCGCGCCGACCTGTGCCACGCTCATGCCACGCTGCCGCGCCACGCGCGGAATCTGAAACTCCGCTGCCGCCAGGGACAGATCAGGATCGAGACCTGAAGCAGACGCGGTGACCAGATCCACAGGAATCGCCAGACCCGCCTCTTCCGCCTGGAGGTCTCCCACGTTGGCCTCGACGCGTTCGATCAACCGCCGGTTCGTCGGGCCGAGGTTTGTCCCACCAGAATTGAGGCCGTCATAATTCGCATTTGACGGTCGTGAATAGAAATACCCCGGCGAAGAAAACGGCTGCCCGATTAGCGTCGACCCAATCACCACATCATTCTTCCGGATGAGGTCCCCATTCGCCTGTGCCGGAAACAGCATTTGCGCGAGAGCTGTCACCATAAGCGGATAGGCAATTCCGAAGAGAATCGTCGTCACGACGGTCATCCAAAACGCAATTTTCAATTGTTGTTTCATAGATGTCCCTAAGCCAGATGCAAGATCCGAATGACAACATCAAGCGCCTTAATCCCGAGAAATGGCGCAATGATTCCACCCAGTCCGTAGACGAGAAGGTTGCGGCGCAGCAGTGCGGCCGCGCCAACCGGCCGATAACGCACACCGCGGAGCGCCAGGGGAATCAGCGCCACGATAATCAGCGCGTTAAAAATCACGGCCGAGAGAATCGCCGATTGCGGAGTTGCAAGATGCATGATGTTGAGCACGCCGAGCTGCGGAAACACCGCCGCAAACATCGCTGGAATAATCGCAAAGTATTTGGCTACGTCATTCGCCACCGAAAATGTGGTCAACGCACCACGAGTTATGAGCAACTGCTTCCCAATTTCAACGATCTCGATGAGCTTCGTGGGATTCGAATCGAGATCCACCATGTTGCCCGCCTCTTTGGCGGCCTGGGTACCGGTATTCATCGCGACACCCACATCGGCTTGGGCGAGCGCGGGGGCATCATTGGTGCCGTCGCCGGTCATCGCGACCAGCCGCCCATTCGCCTGCTCACGGCGGATTAGGGACATCTTGTCCTCGGGGCGAGCCTGAGCAAGGAAGTCATCGACGCCGGCCTGGCGCGCGATTGCGGCGGCGGTTAGGGGGTTGTCGCCCGTAATCATCATTGTGCGAATGCCCATCGCGCGGAGATGGTCGAACCGTTCGCGCATTCCGCCTTTCACGATATCCGTAAGAGCGACAACGCCAAGTACTCGCCGATTTTCGGCGACTAGTAGCGGCGTTTCTCCCGAATTCGCAATCTCGTCAACCTGCCGCTGGACTTCGCTGGGCACGTGATTGCCATGCTCCGCTACATGGCGAGCAATGGAATCGGGCGCGCCCTTGCGGATTTGACGGCCGTCCAGGTCGACGCCGGACATACGCGTCTGCGCGGAGAAGGGGACGAAAGTCGTCTCGTGATCGGATAAGTCACGCGCGCGGAGCCCGTATTTTTCCTTGGCCAGTACGACAATGGAGCGGCCCTCCGGCGTTTCGTCTGCAAGGGAAGAAAGCTGAGCCGCATCGGCCAAATCCTTCTCGGCAATTCCTGGCGCAGCGAAGAACTTAGTGGCTGCGCGATTGCCCAGCGTGATCGTTCCCGTCTTATCAAGCAGCAGAATGTCGACGTCGCCGGATGCTTCGACCGCGCGCCCGGACATCGCAATGACGTTTCGCCGAATCAGGCGGTCCATGCCCGCAATGCCAATTGCTGAAAGCAGGCCTCCGATCGTCGTCGGAATCAGACAGACGAGAAGGGATACCAATACAAAAATATTCTGCGGTGCTTGCGAATAGAGTGCGAAGGGTCGCAGAGTTGCGACCGCAAGGAGAAAAATGATCGTGAGTCCGGCCAGGAGGATGTTCAGCGCGACCTCATTCGGCGTTTTTTTGCGCGAAGCCCCTTCGACGAGGCTGATCATGCGGTCAAGGAATGTCTCGCCCGGATTCGCCGTGATGCGGATCCTGATTTTGTCCGATAAGACGCGCGTTCCGCCCGTGACTGCCGAGCGGTCACCGCCCGATTCGCGGATTACAGGAGCCGATTCGCCGGTGATTGCCGATTCGTCTACGGAAGCAATGCCCTCAATCACTTCGCCGTCTCCGGGGACAAATTCGCACGCCGACACGATGACGATGTCACCAGCGCGCAATTTCGACCCGGCCACAGTTTCTATGTTGCCGTCTTGCGTCACGCGATGCGCCTCGGTTTCCGCGCGCGCTTTTCGCAGAGTCTCCGCCTGTGCCTTGCCTCGACCTTCGGCCATCGCTTCAGCGAAGTTGGCAAAAAGAACCGTGAACCATAGCCAAAGGGTAATCTGCAAGCCGAAGGAGATGAGTCCGGCGTCATGGAGAGCGTTCCAGAGAAGCTGGATGCTGGTCGTCGCCGCTCCAATTTCTACCACGAACATCACTGGATTCTTGCTCATGGTGCGGGGATCCAGCTTTCGGAATGAGTCCTGGACGGCCCGCATCACGATTTTCCTCTCGTGCGGAGCAGTTGCCCTCATGTTTGATGTCTCTTTCATCGTTCTCAGAACGACTTGCCCGCCTGCATCATCAGGTGCTCGAGAATCGGCCCCAAGCTGAGCGCTGGAAAGAAGGTAAGCGCTCCGACAACCACGATCGTGGCGACGAGCAGCCCGGTGAACAGCGGGCCTGTCACCGGGAAGGTTCCGACAGAAGCAGGCGCGGTCTTCTTGCGCGCCAAATTGCCCGCAATTGCTAGCACGGGAATTACCATGAAAAACCGGCCGATGAGCATCGCAAACGCGAGGCTCGTGTTGTACCAGAGCGTATTCGCGTTGATCCCGGCAAAGGCTGACCCATTGTTGCCGACTCCCGACGAGTACGCGTAGAGCACTTGCGACAACCCGTGAGGACCTGGATTCGTAATTCCGGCTTGTCCAAACGGCTCTACGACGGCAATTGCCGAGAAAATGAGAATCACAAATGCGGTCACCAGGATCGACAGCATGGCCATTTTCACGTCGTAAGCTTCAATCTTCTTGCCCAGATATTCCGGCGTTCTGCCTACCATTAGACCCGCGATGAAAACAGCAAGGATGACGAACACAACCATTCCATAAAGCCCCGAGCCAACGCCTCCAAAAATCACCTCGCTCAGCATGATGTTCGTGAGCGGGATCAGGCCGCCCAGCGGCGTGTACGAGTCGTGCATGCTGTTCACAGCGCCGCAGCTGGTATCCGTGGTGACCGTTGCCCAGAGCACCGAATTAGCGATTCCGAAGCGAACCTCTTTACCCTCCATGTTGCCGCCCGATTGCAAGGCGCTGTTACTCTGATCCACTCCCGCCAACTCCGGATTCCCTCGCGCCTCCGCCCAATACGCGACTCCCACCGCAGCGAGAAAGACAATCGCCATGGCGCTCCACAAGGCCCAGCCGTGGCGTTGAGACCCGGTCATACGCCCCAGCGTGTATGTCAGCCCGGAAGGAATCGCGAAAATGAGGACCATCTCGAAGAAATCCGAAAATGGCGTGGGATTTTCGTATGGATGCGCGCTGTTCGCATTGAAGAACCCGCCGCCGTTCGTTCCAAGCTCCTTGATTGCTTCCTGCGAAGCCACCGGACCCTGCGGGAGCGTTTGCAGTTTCACTGTTTGCGTCAGAGACGCTCCGTCGGCCCCGATCGTCGTGGTTTTCTGAGGAACGGCGAGGTGCACCTTCACATAGGGATTGAGATTTTGTATGACGCCCTGCGACACGAGCACAAGGGAACCGACCAGGCAAAGAGGCAACAGCACCCAGAGCAAACAACGAGTCATGTCGACCCAGAAGTTGCCAATCGTCTTTGCCTCTCGCCGCGCGATCCCGCGGATCAACGCGACGGCAAGAGCGATTCCGACCGCGGCAGACACGAAGTTGTGATATGCCAAGCCGGCCATCTGCGTGAAGTAACTCATCGTCGTTTCGGGTGTGTAGGCCTGCCAGTTCGTGTTGGTCGTGAACGAAACCGCCGTGTTGAAAGCCAGATCGGGGGCAACGGCTGGCAGCTTTTGCGGGTTGAGGGGCAACCATTGCTGCGTGCGCTCCATGACGTAAAGAAGGACCAACGACACGCCGCTGAAAAGCAGCATGGACACGGCGTATTCCCTCCAGCCCATTTCATGCTGTTCAGCGACGCCGGTCAGGCGATAAACGAGCTTCTCAATGGGCCGCAATACTGGGTCGAGAAATGTTCTTTCTCGATTGAACACGCGCGCCATGAAAGCGCCCAAGGGCCGCGTGATCGCGAAAACTACGGCGAGAAAAAGAAATATCTGAAACCAGCCGTTTGCAGTCATGTCTAGAATTTTTCCGGCCACAGCAGGGCCGCCAGAAGATAGGCCAACAAGAGGACGCAAGTGACTATCAGTAGCTCTTGACCGAGCATGCTTGCCTCCTTGTCATTTCAATCGCTCACATCCGCGAACGTATAGAATCGACCCCACGAAAAAGAGAGCAATCGCTGCAAGAAAAATGCAATCCTTCACGCCATCTCCCATCTCGGTGAGGGTGAATCGAGGATCCAAATCAAGCCACAAATCAAAGATAATGAGCGGCACGCAAGGAAGTTGTAAGAAAGCCGTAAGGATTTCGTAAGCGAGACCATTCCCGGTTAGCATTTCGGCGACGTCTCACCGAGGCGGGTTGGCGTCGTCCGCCGAATCAGCAGAGTTCTTGCGGGGAATTGGGGTGAGCGATGGGATTTGAACCCACGACCCTCGGTTCCACAGACCGATGCTCTACCGGCTGAGCTACGCTCACCTTCGGAGGAAAATAGTTTACGCTACGGGGCTCGGTTTGTCACCGGCGGGCCGCCTGGCATCAAGCAGCCAAATCGCAGCGCCCAGGGACTCACCGGACTATCGACATCGCAGAACGGCACCGGAGCGCAAGCGACAGAGGGTCCAGCGATGCGGAGTGCCTATTCCTGCGACGAGCCACATCTGCCTCCAGAGTTTCAGCCTGCATTGGCGCCCACCGTCCTGGCAATACCCGCTTTACCCGGGGCTGTAACTTTGCCGGCTCGCCAGACGTAACAAAAATTGAGACAATTCGTTATCTCCTTAGGGGCCGAAATATGCCTGTGTCTTCACCAACCGTCTCGACCAAGCCCGACCTGGGCTCGCTGCGGATCGACGACCACAAACGCGGTTCCGGCAAGACCGGCAAGCGGCTGGGCGTGGTGTTTGCGGTACTTCTGGGCGCGCTGGTAATAACCGGCGGCGGGTATGCGTACATGCACCAGAAGCCCGTCGTGGAGGTAATGGTGATTCAGAAGGCAGCGGACGGCCCGCAGGCGCTGCTCAACGCCAGCGGATACGTGACGCCGCAGCGGCGCGCCACCGTCGCCGCGAAAATCACCGGCCGCGTAACCGGGGTCTTCTTCCAGGAAGGGCTGCACGTGCACGAGGGTTATGTCTTGGCGACGCTGGACGATTCCGACGCGCAGAAGGCGCTCGCTTCGGCGAAAGCCGATCGTGACGCGACGCAGGCGGGCATCGCCGATCTGCAGGTGCAGTTGGCCAACGCGGAGATCGAGTTGCGCCGCGCGCAGGAGTTGCAGGCAGCCGGCGTCCAGACGCAGGAAGCACTCGATAACACGCGAATGGCCGCCGACAGCCTGAAGGCCAAGATTGCGCTGACCAAAGAACAAGTCGTTGCCGCGGAGGCTCGCGTCCACGAGGCGCAACAGGCTGTGGACAATTGCGTGATTCGCGCGCCTTTCGACGGAATCATCGTTTCCAAGGACGCGCAGGTGGGCGAGATGGTGTCGCCCATTTCCGCTGGCGGCGGATTCACGCGCACCGGCATCGCGACGATTGTCGACATGAATTCGAACGAGATCGAAGTTGACGTGAACGAGAATTTCATCGCGCGCGTGCATCCGGGGCAGGAAGTCACTGCTGTTCTCGACGCCTATCCCGATTGGCAAATTCCGTGCCGCGTGCGGACCATCATTCCCACGGCCGACCGGCAGAAGGCCACCGTGAAGGTGCGCATTTCGTTCAAGAAGCTCGATCCGCGCATTCTGCCCGACATGGGTGTGAAGGTCGCGTTCCTCGAGCAAGAACCCAAGAAGACGAGCGCCTCCGCCGCTGCGGCGATCACGATTCCGCAGAACGCGGTTCGCGACGATGGCGCGCAGAAGGTTGTCTTCCTCGTCAAAGACGACAAGTTGGAGCGCCGCGCGGTGAAGCTGGGTGCGACCAGCGGTTCCGATACCGAGATTCTGGCTGGGGTAACGGTCGGCGACACAATCGTTGTGCGAGGCCCGGCCGATCTGCACGACGGGCAAGCCGTCGAAATCAGGAAATAGAGGCTCCCCACATGGTTGGAGCGGAGGGAAACACAAGATGAGCAGCTTGATTCAAGTGCGCGGTCTCGATAAGACCTATCGCCGCGCGGGCGAAGAGATTCACGTCCTGCAGGGACTCACGCTCGATGTGGACAAGGGCGGCTTCGTCGCATTCATGGGCCCTAGCGGCTCAGGGAAGACGACTCTGCTGAATTTACTCGGCGGGCTCGACGTCCCCACGCGCGGCAGCATCACCGTCGCGGGCGACGAAATCACGCACATGTCGCGCGGCAAACTCACTGAATGGCGCGCCCGCCACGTCGGCTTCATCTTCCAGATGTACAACCTGATTCCCGTGCTCACGGCGTTCCAAAACGTCGAGCTGCCGCTCCTGCTCACCAAGCTTTCGAAGAGCGAGCGGCGCAAGCACGTGGAGACGGCGCTTTCCATCGTCGGCCTGGCCGACCGCATGCATCACTATCCGCGCCAGCTTTCCGGCGGACAGGAGCAGCGCGTCGCCATCGCGCGCGCGATTGTGGCCGACCCGACATTTTTGCTCTGCGACGAGCCTACCGGCGATTTGGACCGCAAGAGCGCCGACGAAATCATGGACCTGATTCACCGGCTGGTGCGCGAGTACGGCAAGACGGTGCTGATGGTCACGCACGACCCCGTCGTCGCGCGCCAAGCCGACACGACGCTCCACCTCGAGAAAGGTGTGCTCGTCGAAGGCACGAACCGCCCCGAGGGAGTCGCCGCAGGAGGCGTCGCATGAAATTCAGCGGCCTGATTTTCGCAAATCTGTTTCGAAAGAAGGCGCGGCTCCTGCTCACCATCGGCTCGTTCGCGGTGGCGCTGTTCCTCTTCGCGTTTCTGGCCGTCGTGAAGGGAGCGTTCAGCCGCGGCGCGGACATCGCGGGTGCGGACCGACTCGTCACCATCAATCGTATCTCGATCATCAATCCGCTGCCGCTCGCCGATCGCGACAAAATCGCGCAGATCCCCGGCGTCAAAGCAGTCACGCACAACAACTGGTTTGGCGGCATCTATCAGGAAGAAAAGAATTTCTTCCCGCAGTTTGCGATTGATCCGGAAAACCAGCGCAAGGTGATGACCGAGCTGGTTGTGCCGGAAGATCAGTGGCAAACATTTCTAAAGGATCGCGAAGGCGCGATCGTGGGCGCCCGCACCGCCGCGCGCTTCGGCTGGAAAATCGGCGACCGCGTTCCCATCAAGAACGTCAGTTATGGCCCGTCGAACACCTGGGAGTTCAACATCGACGGCATTTATCACAGCGAGAAGCAGGGCGGCGACGAGAGCCAGTTCTGGTTCCAGTGGGACCGCTTCGAGGAAGGCGTGCCCGAGTCATTCAAAGGCAACGTCGGCTGGTACGTGCTGAAGCTCGACAATCCCGACGACGCCGTGCGCGTGGCGAAGACCATCGACACGATGTTCGCGAACTCCTCGTACGAAACGAAGACGGAAACGGAATCGGCCTTTGCCGCTGGCTGGGTGAAGCAGTTCGGCAATATCGAGCTTTTGGTTCTGACGATCGGCGCGGTCGTCTTTTTCACGTTGCTGCTCGTCACTGGCAACACGATGGCGATTTCCGTTCGTGAGCGAATCGGCGAGCTTGCTGTGCTCAAGGCGATTGGCTTCAGCGACCGATCGATTCTGTTCTTCGTCCTCACGGAATCCCTGATCATCGCGCTCGTCGGAGGCTTGCTCGGGCTTGGCCTCGCGATGCTTGCGATTCCCACTCTGGCCGCGGCGCTCAACGGCCTGCTGCCGGTTCTGATTCTCTCGCCGGCAATTCTCGCGCTGGGCCTGGCCGCTGCAATCGCCGTTGGCGTCGCGGGCGGAATCCTGCCCGGCGTCGGCGCGATGCGCATGCGCGTTGTCACCGCGCTGCGGAGGGTCTGACATGGCCATTCCCGTCATCTACAACATTCGCAGCGTCAAGGCGCGCTGGACCTCCACGATCGTGGCGGTTCTAGGCATTGCCGGAACCGTTGGCGTGTTCGTGGCCATGCTTTCGCTCGCTCGCGGGTTCCGCGCCACGCTCGTCGCGTCCGGCTCGCCGGACAACGCGCTCGTGATGCGCGGCGGCGCCACCAGCGAAATGATGAGCTTCGTTCCGCTGGATAGCGTCAAGGTTCTGCAGGACGCACCCGGAGTCGCCCGCGGCACGGACGGCCCACTGATCACTTCCGAAGTCGTCGTTGTCGCGCCGTTTCCTCTGCGCGCCACAGGCACTGACGCCAACGTGCAGGTCCGCGGAGTCTCGTCGAACGTCCTCGAGATTCGCAAGAACGTAAAGATTACCGAGGGCCGCATGTTTCAGTCAGGCCTCTCGGAGCTGATTGTCGGCAAGAACGCCAGCCGCACCTATGCCGGTCTCACGCTCGGCAACACGGTGAACTTTGGCGGCGGGCGCTGGAAAGTTGTGGGCGTTTTCGACGCAGGCGGCAGCGCCTTCGATTCGGAAGTCTGGTGCGACGCGCGCGTACTGGACGATGTCTACAAGCGCCCTTCCACCGTTTTCCAGTCCGCCACCATCCATCTGACGTCGCCGGACGCGTATCAGCAATTCAAGGACTCGGTCACTGCCGATCCGCGTCTTAACGTCCAGGTGAGCCGCGAAATCGACTATTACGCCAAGCAGTCAACGGCGATGACTCGGCTGATCACCATCCTCGGTGGCCTGGTTGCGTTCATCATGGCCATCGGTGCGATTTTTGGCGCGCTCAACACGATGTATTCCGCTGTGGCCGAGCGCGGCCGTGAAATCGGAACGATGCGTGCGCTGGGCTTCGGCGCCGCAGCCGTCGTCTTCTCATTCCTGGTCGAGGCGCTCTTCATCGCGGGCATCGGGGGAGCGATTGGATGCGTTGCGGTCCTGCCGCTCAACGGCCTCACCACGAGCACCATGAACATGCAGACGTTCTCGAACATTGCCTTCGCGTTCCGCATAACACCGGGGTTGCTCGCTGGCGGCGTCATCTTCGCGCTCGTGATGGGACTTGTCGGGGGATTGCTGCCTTCGATTCGCGCGGCGCGCCGCCCAGTGGCCCTCGCACTCCGCGAACTCTAAGCCACATGCTCTAGATGGCCGCGTGCCCTGTAGCTCCGGTCTTCAGACCCGAGGCTTCTCCCTTTGTTGGGCTTGGCCGAAACGTAATCCGCCGAACGATTAGGCTTTCTTGGGGAAGGGAATCGGTGCGTTCCCGCGTCGATGGTTGTGCTGCCGCAATCGGGCGCGGGCCTGCTCTGCCCAGGGACCGTTCGGCGCGTACCGCAGGTAGAGCATCCACTGTTCGCGGGCCATTCGCCGCCCACCGCGTTTGTCGTAGGCCAGCGCCAGATTGAAATGCACGTCGGGATGCCCGGGCATCATGCTCACCGCGCGCTGCAGGTGCTCGATCGCTTCGTCGATTTGGCCGCGCTCCTCGAGAACGCATCCCAGGTTGTACCGCGAAATCCCGTTCATCGGATCAAGCTGCACGGCTGCTCGAAACGCCGACTGCGCCTCGTCCACTCGTCCCAGTTGATAGAGCGCCACGCCCATATTGATGTGCGCCTCGATCCAATTGGGCGACAGCTGAATCACGCGGCGGTACGTCTCGATGGCCTGGGGCAATAGCTCCGGACGCGCTTCGCAATCGATGGCTGTTTCGAACAGCTCCTCCGCGCTCTGCGGCGACATAGGCCGCAGCTTCTGTTCGCTCGTGCTGTCGAAGAGAAAAACCCACTGCTGCGTCACGGGATCGAATGGGGAATTGGCGCCGGGCGGCACCACCACCACATTGCGCCCCTGCTCCACCAACCGAAGCTCCTGCAGCGGAAGAGACGATTTCCCGAATTGCCGCTCAATCAGGTCCAAGGTGCGGCGAAGACGCCGCGCCGGAACGCGATTGCCTGTGACGCGCTGAATCGTGCGGAGGGCGACCAGGTCGCCAAAACTGTAGAAGCGCTCACCCCAACGGGAATGGGGCCTGACGAGCTGGAGGCGGGTCCAATAGCGGAGACGGCTCGGTTCCAGTCCTAGAATGCGTCCAACTTCTCGCTGCGTATATCTCTGCGCCAACCTCGCGGCCCCCAGCGCCGAGCTTGCTGCCACAACGATTATGCACCCGGTGTCAATCGGGTCCTCGCCAAAAAATCCACAGCCGCTGTGCAGAAGGTCAACGGGGCGCCGCCCGCCGCGTCCATCTGCGCGATTACCATAAGACCACACCGAGTTGCGGGCTTTTTCCGGCTTGTTAGACTTCTAGTTGTAGCCTCCAATCCTGCGCAAATGGGGTTCGGGCCGCGTTTGAGGCCCGACAGTAAAAAGATGTCTCTCGACAACGTCGAACGCCTGTATCTGGAGCGGCAGATCACCATGGGCCGCGCCGTACTGGTGTCTCTTTCGCTGGTGGTGTTGCTCGAGACGTCGCAGGAACCCGTCAGGCGCGCCTCGGTCGTCTTTCTGTTCGCCTATCTCGGCTTGGCACTGGCAGGCGTAGTGGTCGATCGGTTTTTCCCCGATTCGCGATTTCGCATCCCTTTGGCCGTCGATTGTGTTGCTCTGGCCGCGTTCTTCTACCTGACGCCGTCCGTCTCCGCCTTCTGGTTCCTTTTCCTCTTCGCCGCGTTTGCCCTTGCCACGCGCGGCAAGGCGTATGGCGTGCTGGCGCTTGTTGTGATCGCGACAGCCGGCGTAATCATTCGAGTGGCGCTCGCCGATCCGTTCCGCTGGCAGAGCGTGTGGCACTGGCTCGCCATCGGCTTTGGGACTCTCGTCTCCGGCCTCGGCATGGGATTTCTCGGCGCGCGCGAGGGCGACCACCTGAGCCACCAGCGCTTCATCGAGAAAGTCACCGGCCTCCTGCATTTCGATCGCGGCTTGACGGAATCGGTTCGCCAGGCGCTCGGCGAGCTCGCTCTCGAATTTGAATGCGAGCAGGCATGCCTCGCCGTCCGCGACGACGAGCTCGAACGCCTCTTCGTCTGGAAGGTGCGCCCGAACGACCGCGAATCCGCCGAAGCGGAGACGCTCCCACTTTCCCGCTCCGATGCGTTCCTCATCGACACGCTCGAAGTCTCTCTCGGTTGGGCTTTCAAGAACGGCAACGGCACGGGCGAAGGATTTGGCTGGGATCGCCGCTCCGGCGCGCCCTTTCGCTCGCTTCCCGTCCCTCCGGATTCCGCGCGAAGCGAGTTCGCGGCCCGCGAGCTGATGGCTGCGACGATCGAAGCCGATGGCCGTCCCGCCGGCCGCGTCCTCCTCGTGAATCCAAAACAGCATTTCTCGACCTCGGATTTGCGCTACTTCGAGCAGATCGTCCGGCACATTGGCCCGCCGCTCGAGAACATTTTTCTACTTCGCAACCTTCGCGCCCGCGCAGTGGAATCGGAGCGCAGCCGCATCTCGCGCGACTTGCACGACGGCATCCTGCAGACTTTGCTCAGCATGAATATCCAGCTCGACGTCCTGCGCCGCAAGGCGGTGCAGGCCCCGCAGCAGGTGGCCGACGAGATGGCGGGCCTTCAGAAAATCCTCCAGCACGAAAGCCAGGAGTTTCGCCGCATGGTCACGGATATGCGGCCGCTGCGCGTCGAAAGCGCCGATATGCGCGAATTAATGCTGGGTTTTGCCGAGCGTTTCCGCAACGAATCCGGCATCGCCATCGATTTATTCATCGAAGACCGCAATTTGCGCCTTCCGGACCGCCTTTGCCGCGAGCTATTCCAGATTTACAGAGAGTCACTACACAACATAAAAAAGCATGCGAATGCCAGCCACGTCGTGGTAAAACTAGGTCAAGACGAGACGAAAGTCGCTTTGGTTGTCGACGACAATGGCAGTGGCTTCAGCTTCTCTGGGCGCTTCACCAACGAGGAGCTTGATCGTTTGCGTCTCGGCCCGATTTCAATTAAAGAAAGAACGCGGAGCGTTGGGGGCACGCTTACGGTGGAATCCAATCCCGGGCACGGGGCGCGTCTGACCATCGAAATTCCATTGAATTGAAATGAGTAAAGCGAAACAGGTGATTCGGATCCTGGTGGCGGACGATCATGCGATCTTTCGCGACGGCTTGCGCAAGCTGCTCGAGTCGACGGAAGAAGTCCAGATCGTCGGCGAAGCTTCCAACGGCCTCGAGTGCACCAAGATGCTGGCGAAGTTCAAGCCCGATATCCTTCTCCTCGACCTGCGCATGCCCGAAAAGGACGGCTTGGGCGTGCTCGAAGAGGTCAATTTCGATTCGCTCCCGACGCGCGTCATCGTGCTCACTGCGGCTGAAGACGATCGCGACGTCGTGCGCGCCATGCGCCTCGGCGCCCGCGGCGTGGTGCTGAAGCAGTCCGCCAGTGACCTGCTGCTCAAGAGCATCAAGAAAGTCTACGACGGCGAGATATGGCTCGATAACCGCATGACCGCCGAGGTCATCGACGCTTTCAAGAAGTCCGCCGAGTCGGGACAGCGCCGCGAGAAGCCTCTGCTCAGCGACCGCGAAAAGGAAATCGTTCAGCTCGTCGCGCAGGGCTTTCGCAATCGCGAGATCGGCGAGAAGCTTTTCATCAGCGAGCAGACCGTCAAGAATCATCTCCACAACATTTTCGACAAGCTCGGAGTTTCCGACCGCCTCGAGCTCGCTCTCTACGCCATCCACCATCGCCTGATCGATCAGGCGTAACTTCCGCAGCGGCCTCGTTCACTTTCCGCAATCGGCCATGGAACGCGCGCTCGGAATGAATTATTCTGTTTAGGTACCATGACATCGCTTCTTCCCGTCTTATTTGGGTTGTGTTCGCAGTCCGTGGCCTCGAATCACAACACAACGCCTCCGGTGCGGGCCCGCAACGGCTACTCGCAGGAAGTCGTCCTGCTGAGCTGCCTCGGGCTGATGCTCGTTTCGCTCGCCCTGACTGCTTTCATCTCCCGCCTCTATCATAAGGACGTTCACGTCCTCGCCGACCAGTGGTTCGCCAAGGGTGAATCGGAGTTCGCTTCCGGCAAAATAAAAAACGCCGTCGTCGATTACCAGAACGCGCTGGTATATTCGCCCGGCAACTCCAGTTTCCAGTTCCATCTCGCGCAAGCGTTGCTCGCCGACGGTGAAGGCGAAAAGGCGCGCGTCTACTTGCTGAACATGCTCTCCGAATCTCCCGGCAGCGGTCAGATCAATCTCGCGCTCGCCCGCATCGCCGCATCCAAAAAGGCGACCACTCAGGACGCGATCCGCTACTACAACGCTGCCATTTATGGCGTCTGGGAAGAGGATCCCATCGTGATGCGCTGGGACGTTCGCCGCGAACTCTGCGACTACCTGCTCACTCACGGCATGATCAGCCAGGCCGAACCTGAAATCATCGCGCTCGCCCAGGAAGTTCCTTCGGGTGACGTCGTCCGTCAGAAGACCGCCGCCGCTCTGCTCCTTCGCGAGGGTTTGTGGAATCGCGCCTTCGAGGAATACCGCACAATTCTTGACAGGCAAAAACACGATGCCGACGCGCTGCTCGGCGCCGGCACCGCGCTGTATCAGCTCGGAGAGTATTCGCGCGCCCTCGGTTTTCTCGATCAGCTTCCCCACGACCAGCGCACAGCCGGCGCCACCGCCTCGATGATCGATACCGCTCGGGCTGTCAACGACGAGAATCCCTACGAGGGAAATCTTTCGAATGCCGAACGCGCACGCCGCGCCGCCAAGGCCGTCCAGATCGCCCAGGCGCGCGCTCAACGCTGCCTCGCGCAGCCCGCGCACTCCGGCGCCGCCGGCTCCTCTTCGGAACTCCAGAAGCTCTACTCCAGTGCGCAATCTTCTGCGCAAGCCTGGACCGAACGCGGCCTCGCGCGAAATCCCGCTGCCGTCGACGACGCCATGAAGGCGGCCTTCCAGCTCGAAGCTGCGTCCGCGCAGCAGTGCGGAGCCTCTTCCGAACCAGCTGATCGCGCCCTGCTTCTGATTGCGCAATCGCAACCGGGCGCTCAACCATGACGCCGCCTGAACCGAATGCAACTGCCACCGTTGCAGATCCCGCTCCCATCGCTGTCGATCGCGGCCGCTTCTCGCCGCGCGCGCTGCGCGAGATTGTCGGCCGCTGGCTCGTTTCGCTCGGCGAGGACCGTCTCTTCCTTCTTCTCGCCGTCCTGATCGGCATTCTCTCCGGCATCGCGGTTGTGTGGTTCCGCATCGCTATCGAGTTCACCAGTTTTCTTTTGCTCGGTTCCTCTCTCGCTCCCAGCATTCCTCGCGTTCTGATTGCGCCGACCATCGCCGGCTTCGGCGTCGCCATTCTCGTTCTTCACGTTTTCCAGCAGTCGCGCGGCAGCGGCGTCAACCAGACCAAAGCCGCGATGTATGTCCTCAACGGCTACATCCCGTTCCGCACCGTCATCGGCAAATTCATTGTTTGCGCGCTCGCCATCGGCAGCGGCCAGTCGCTCGGCCCTGAGGATCCCTCCCTCCAGATGGGCGCGGGCATCGCCTCCGCCATCGGCCGCAAACTTCACCTTTCTCAGCGCAAGATTCGCCTCATCGCACCTGTCGGCGCCGCCGCCGGTCTTGCCGCCGCCTTCAACGCCCCCATCTCTGCCGTCCTCTTCGTCATCGAGGAAGTCATCGGCACGTGGAGCGCCGGGGTTCTCGGCGCCATCGTTCTTGCCGCCGTCTCGAGCGTCGTCACCATGCGCTGGTTCCTCGGAAAGGAAGCGCTCTTCCGCGTTCCGCCGTTCCAGCTTGTCCATCCGTGGGAGATTCTCGCTTACGTCGTTCTCGGCATTGTGGGAGGCCTTGCTTCTCTGGGCTTCCTGAAGTGGCTCGCGTACGCGCGCCCTCGCATGAAGAATCTTCCGCCCTGGACGCAGTACTTCCAGCCCGCCGCCGCGGGCCTAATCATCGGCGTCATCGGCATCAAGCTTCCGCAGGTGATGGGCGCGGGCTATTCAATCATCGACCAGGCTCTCCACGGCCAGTTCACGTGGCAGCTCCTCATCCTTCTCGCCGTCCTGAAAATTTTCGCCACCGGCGTTTCCTTCCTCAGCGGGACGCCCGGCGGAATGTTCGCGCCGTCGCTCTTCATCGGCGCGATGCTTGGCGGCGCGGTCGGCGCCATCGAGCAGCATTTCTTCCCGGCCCTCACCGGCACGGTCGGCACATTCGCGCTCGTAGGCATGGGAACCTTTTTCGCCGGATTCCTCCGCGTCCCGATCACCTCCGTTTTCATGGTCATCGAGGTCTCCGGCAACTACACCGCGATCGTGCCGGTCATGATTTCGAGCCTCGTCGCCTACCTGATTTCGCGGCAATATCAAAAAGTCCCGCTCTTCGATCTTCTCTCGCGCCAGGACGGCCTCGTCCTGCCCTCGATCGAGGAACTCCGCGAACAAGTCGCTCTGGTTGTCGAGGACGCCATGCAGCCGTCCACCGCCATCATCGTTCAACCGGATGACCTCGTCACGGACATCGCTCGCCGCGCCGAAGCCAGCCCCGAAAGCCCTCTGCTGTTTCGCGTAAAGGTAGGAGAGTGGCGCCTGCTCGACCGCGACCAGATTCAGAAGCTTGCGCATCCGATCCCCGGCGCCGCGCAGATTTCCGCGCCTCATCTCCCTGACGATCCCGAAATCTCGAATCTCAAGTCGGGCATTCCCGGTGACGCAGCCACCCCCGGCGTCGATCAGCCGCTCACCGCAGCCGACGTCGAATCCAAGGGCCCGCTCCCGATGATTTTCCCCGACGAGGCTCTCGAAGAAGTCCTGCGCTGGGCCGGCGATTGGCCTGTCCTGCCCGTCGTCAACCGCGCCGATCTCGGCAAGCTCGAAGGCGTCCTCACCCTCCCGGACATCCTCCGCGCCTTCCGCCACGCCGCCACCGAATAGCCTCGTCGCGCGGACTGCACCCAGAATGTGGCCCACGGCGTAAGCCGTGGGAAAAGAATCCCGCGACAAACGCCCGAGCCCCTTCAGGGGCGACAGAAACTCTCTCTGCTCATCTTGACCCGTCAGCCTTTGAATTTGCCTACCGCCCCGTCTCCGCCTCGCCCTTGGGCAGATACAAATATTCGCCCCCGGGCGTCCCGGCGAGCCGATAGTTCTCTTGCAGGTGCTCCAGAAAATCCTCTCCGAAATGCGTCCCGGTATAAAAGTCCCGCCATTCCGCGGCTCGCGGATCGTGCAGGAACACCACCGCCGCAAATCCGTGCTCGCTCATCTTCTGCCACATGTCGTCTCCGAGGTCGGGGTCTCCGTCCATCATCACCCGGAAAGCGAACGGATCCGCGAGATACGGCCTCTGCCCAGCCTCGATCGCGACCAACGGATTTTCCGCGATGATCGGCTTGTCCGTCGGCCCGATCTCGCGCACCACTTCCTGCATCTGGGTCCGCACCGGCGCCATGTCGACCGCCGCGTGGCCCGCCATCAGCGCCAGCCACGCCACCAGGCACACGCCCGCCGCCGCGCACGTCGCAAACTCCTGCGCCCCCGCGCTCGCCGACCATTCCGCCGCCAGCACCACCGCCGCCACCAGCAAATCCATCACGTGATTTCCCGCCGCGCCGTCCGTGCTGAAGATCGCGAGCGTCACGCCCAGCGTGCAGACGAACAGCAGCGTCCCCATCCGCCTGCGCCCCGGCAGCCCCGCCGCTAGCAGCGCCGCGAGTCCCAGCGCCAGCATCACGATCTCCGCCGTGTAGCCCTCCATCTCGCCCATCATCGTCACCGGACTGCTCGCGAGCGCCCGCAGATCGAATCCGCTCACCGCCGTCAGCCGGAACGCCTCAATCGCGCGCCCGCCGCTCGCGAACCCAATCACCGCCATCACCACCACATATCCCGCCGCCGTAAACGCCGCCAGCCGCAGCGCGCTCTGCCAGCGCCCGTTGAACGCCAGCCACAGGCACACGGCCGCCGCGCCGAAGATCGTCGTTTCCTTCGTCGCGAACGCCAGCGTGAAGAGCGCCGCCGCGCCCGCCAGCCTGCCTGCGCTCGGATTCTCCTCCGCACACAGCGCCAGCCCCCACACATTCAGTGCCGCCGCCGTCGCGTCTTCGCGAATCGTCAGCAGCGCGTCCTGGACGCTCGTCCCCGCCAGCACCGTCGCCGCCGCCCCCATGGCCAGCCACGCGCCCGCGCGCAGCCGCCGGCACAGGCAATACACGCCCACCAGCAGCAGCGCGACGCTCGCCGCCGAGAGCGCATATCCCGTCCACCGCCAATCGCCGAAAATCCGGATCAGCAGCCCGTGCACCGTGAAGAAAAAAGGGAAGTATCGCGACCCGCCAAATCCCCCCGGCCCGTACGGCGCGCGATAGAAAATCCCCTGCGAAAAATCCACCGCGGCCGCCACCCAAACTCCCGCCACATGCTCCAGATGCGAATCCCGCGGCCAGCACTCCGCCACCCGCGCCAGCGTCAGCCCCGCCAGCAGCGCCCCCGCCGCCCCGATCGCAATTCGCCCCGCCCGATTCACGCGATCACTCACGTTCCCGCCCGCTCCATTCATATCGCACGACCGCCGAACCCGTCACGCCACTCGTGAAAAGCCGCTTCGGCAGGGCAGGGATTCCGCGCCTCTTGCGTTCCGGTCCGACCGGGAATTCCCGCCATAACTCGCCAGAAAGTGAGGGCTTCAGCCCCTGAAGCCCCAGCTTCCGCCGCCTCCTCCGCCTTCCCCCTTTCCCTCGCTCATCGTATCTCTTCCTCTCCGCTTTTCGGTCGCATGTACCTCAGGTCTTCAGACCTGAGGCCTTTGTTTGGCACAGCCTTGATCTAGATTCTAGTCCTCGATTTTGACTTTCAGGGTGTGCGTTTCGCCTCCAGGTATGTAGCTCAGGTCTTCAGACCTGAGGCCTCTGTTTGGCACAGCGTTGATTTAGGTTCTAGTCCTCGATTTTGACTTTCAGCGTGCCGCACTCTTCGCGCTCTTTGCAAAGGATGCGACGCCTCTGCCTTGCTCTCAAATTTCAAATTTGAAATGGCTTTGTTGATTTCCTTACGCAAAGGCGCGCCGCTGCCCATTTTCTCGGCACGACCTCTGAACTTTGTCATCCCGAGCGGAGCGTCCCGACGCTTTTTCCCGCGAAAATCGCGTCTTTTCGATTTTCGCGTCGGGACGCGCAGTCGAGGCCTGCCTGCCGCAGGCAGGGATCTCTCTTCCAGCCTCTCGAAAACCGAGGATCTCAACAGAGCCATTTGAAATTTCCAATCGCTCTTCCCTCTGTTCGATTCACGGCGGGTAGCGCACCCTGGATTCGGACTATAGATTCTGCCCTTTGCAAAGGGTGCGTGTTTCGCCTCCCGGTATGTAGCTCAGGTCTTCAGACCTGAGGCCTTTGTTTGGCACGGCGTTGATTTAGATTCTAGGCCTCGATTTTGACTTTCAGGTTGCGTCTTTCGCCTCCAGGGTGGAAGCCCCGGACTTCCAGTCCGGGGAGCACCGCGCTGTTTGCGGTGCGAAAAGCGCCCGAAAACAAACATGGGCTTTAGCCCTGGGCTCTTGCTTTCATCTGCAATGCGAAGTCTTTGCCCTTGTCTTCGATTCCCACAACTCAGATCGAGGGCACGACCGATCGTTGTCTCGAACGATCCTCCGCACTGTAGCTCACGTCTTCAGACGCGAGGCTTTCCTGCGCCGCTCGCGCTACTCCTCGATCCATCCGATGCACCCTCGCGCACCCTTCGCAAAACCGGCGAAGGGCTGCGGGCACCCACCGCGCCGGGCGGAGACTTGCGATTCGGCACGGTGTGGTATTATCCGCCGACGTCGTAGTGTCGAGAAAGAGCATTCACCGAACAAGAAAAGGTCCGTCATCCGCCCATTGATTAAGCAAATGGGAGAGAAACCTCGTGAATTACTCGACACCTCAGGAAATCGTGTCCGCCCTTCGCGGCAAGAAGCCGTGGGGAATACGAGTCGGGCATGGCTCATTTCTGACGATGGAATTCGGAAAGCCCGAAGCCGATCAGTCCCCACCTCCTCCCACCGCACACGGCGAGTGGCATCTGTGGTTGTACTTGTGCAACTGGCGAATTGAAAGCCAGGAAGCGGTCCTGTCTGGCTCCCAAGACGAACGCCCCCAAATGCAACGATCCATCGAAACCGCAGTCTTCGACGAAGTTCGGACGATTGCTGTTAGCGGTCTCTCTCACGACCTTGTGATCGAGTTTAAGTCTGGAACGAGAATGCTTACGTTTTCATCTTCCTCCAGTCACGAACAGGAGCAATGGATGCTCTTCGCCCCGGACGGCAACTGCCTGGGTGTCTACGGCGATGGTACCTGGGAGTACACGGCCAGAAATCAACCGCGCCCTAGGTCGTCACCGCGTCCGAGCGCTCAGTAGTCTCGCCGGGTGCCCCATCGTTCGCGGTTTGCCGAACGGTGGGTCTTCGCTTTCGACTTGACTCTCGCCCCTCTCCACGTTCTCGCGCGCAGGCGCGTTCTGGGTTCGACTTCAACCTACATCCACATGAACCCCCGTGAAACGGAGCCTCGTTCGCAACCCAAAGGATTGGATCTGGAGCAGCTACCGCTTCTACGTGCGCATTGGAACGGTGCTACTATCCCTCGATGGGGCACCCAGCGGCCGGATTCTTCGGCCTCGGTTTGTCATCGACAGAGGCTTGCGTTCAGGTGCTTAGCCCAAACCACGCCGCCATCTGGGACGCTCGGCAAGGACATGTTCTTCCAACCGAACTCGCAGGGATACCACAACGTTTTTCAAAGGTATACGGGAGATGAACCATGAAGCAACCTACGAGGCGCACCAATCGACGGCTGGCGGTCTTTCTGCTTATTTTCGGTTCAGCGCTACTGGGCCCTTCCGACGTCGGAAGGGCCGCGGGCAACGTTTCGTCTCAGACACTAGTACTTTCCGCCCAGATGGAGAATGGCGCCCTCGTATACAGACTCGACGGGAAAAGAGTTGAGGACAGCAGGCGGAATTCGCTACTGACAAATCTTATCGGCATTGTAAAGGCGCGCGGCACTGACGTTCCCGTTTTCATTATCATTGACGTTCGCGCTTCATTTACCGAGGTGGGCAAGCTAGAAACCGCCCTCGATAAGACTGGCCTCACACGCCGCAGGTTGTTCGTAAGCAATTTCAAGAACGGCGTCATGAACGAGATTCGCTGGGATGAGACCGCAGTTCCCATTCCATCGAAGTAGAACCCAGCCGGTGGCGGCTGGCCCAGCCTTTGCCTTGTGTTTTGACCTTCCGGGTGCCGCGTCCTTTGCGCCTTTTGCAAAGGGTGCGCCGCTGTTGCATAGTCGAGGTCTGAAACGAAATGCCGCAGCTACTACCACACCTGAAATGGGTTTTTGCTTTATGCGCGATTGCCATAGTAGTAATCGGTCTAATTATCAACGGACTGTGCATGCTGGTGTCGCCACGGGCGTGGTACCGGTTACCGCATTGGTTTCGCGCAAGCGGCGGTCTGCCCGAGGAAAAATACGGGCGCGGGTGGGGTGCCATTCAAGTGCGCCTCGTGGGAGCAACCTTCTTGGGAGGGATCGCGTGGGTTATTTACGACGTAATTTCCAGGCATCGATGATCGCCGGGTGGGCCAGCCTTTGCCCTTGAAGTTGTGTTTTGACCTTCCGGGTGCCGCGTCCTTTGCGCCTTTTGCAAAGGGTGCACCGCTGTTGCAGTTGCTTTTGAGGGCCGGGCCGAAGCGGCCCTGGGAGCGCCGATCTCCCGATCGGCGATTTTCGTCTTTCTCCGGACGCGATTTTCATACGCGCCTTTTGCGTCCGGTTTCTTGTATCGGGAGCGTCGGCTCGTCGCCTTTTAGGAGGTTGGAGCTTCAGCTCCAACGTAAAGCCAGCGCGCAGCGCGTAAACCTTGCTGCCGCAGGCCGTCGCGTAGGACGCAGGTCCGCAGCGACACCGCTTCCTCCGCTCCTCAGAATCGACTACCATGCCGAAGACATGCTCGGCAGTTCGCGCACGCAGCGCCTCTCGTGCGCCGCTATCTTGGCGATCCGATCCCTTAACTCGAACCGAAAGAAAACAATGACGAGACCTCGTGTGGCTATACCTTTGAGCATCGTCGTGGTCGTTTTGATCTTTTTCGGGGGATGGGCGCTAATGTATCCATCGCCCGATCCCAGGAGCATCAAGTACGTCCTTTGGAAGGCAGACCTGTACAAACTCAGCCTCGACGAGGCAACCAGCACGATGGTAGGTGACCCCAAGAGAGACAAGCTGGTGGTAGGCAAAACGAAGGAACAGATACGAGAGAAATTTGGTTCGCTTCTGTCGCCTGCCGACGCTTCCCCATACCTCAGAGGCTGCTATGAGACCTCCTCGTGGAAAGACCGGGATGTGCTATTTATCGACCAGAGCCCATGGATGGTCGTCTTCCATGGTGACAAGGCTACGAATCTCGTGCTCGTAAAAGGGTGCTAGTCCTGACTTCCGAGCCGGGTGCCCTAGGGTTTTGCCCTTAGCTAGATCGAATCCGCAAGCCTCTCCTGCAGAATTCACCTCGGTCAACGAGTCCCCCCGCGGGGGTGCCCCATCGTTCGTGGTTTTCGAACGGTGGGTCTTGGCTTTCGACTTGACTCTCACCGCTCTCCACGTTCTTGCGCTCAGGCGCGTTCTGGGTTCGGCTTCAACCTACCTGCACGTGAACCCCCGTGAAACGGGGCCTCGTTCGCAACCCAAAGGATTGGATCCGGAGCAGCTACCGCTTCTACACGCGGACTAGAACGGTGCTACTATCGCTCGACGCGGGCGATTGAACGTCGCAGGGGCAACACCCCCACCGTTCGAAAACCGCGAACGATGGGGCACCCAGCGGCCGGATTGTTCGACCTCGGTTCATCTTGGACGGAGGCTTCCGTTCACATGTTTAGGCCAAACCACGCCGCCACACCTGGCGCACCCGGCTCATGAGAAAGCTCGTGTGCCCGAACTGTGGGGCGTCGCTCAAATATGAGGCGCTCGCGAAGACGTCCGTGGTGTTCCCGTGCCCGGCGTGTGGCGTTCAACTGGGCTTTACGAAATGGTTTGTGATCTCGATTTTCTACGGTGCTATTGCGGCTCCCCCGATGATCCTCTGGGCGCTGCGCTTCTCTTGGAGGCAGCTTATCGTCGCTGAACTCCTTCTCGGATATCCCATTCTGTGGTTGGTTTGTAAGTACGGCATGTACGTCCTAAGGCCCAAGGTTGTGCTGTACGTGCCTCCTCGGTCATTCGCCGAAAACCTTGCACGCACGCGAGCTGAGCGTCCGCCTCGCGAACGCGGTGGCGGCCCCAGCGAACTGCGACTGCGCGACCGGCCCCCTGGAAATTCACCTCGGTAACCGAGTCAGGTACCCGGCGAGTGGGCCGGGTGCCCCGGATGTTGCCCTTGGCTACATCGAATCCGCAAGCCCGTCGACAATAATTCGCCCCGGCCAACGAATCCCCCCGCCGGGTGCCCCATGGTTCGCGGTTTCCGAACGGTGGGTCTGTTGAATTTCCCTGGGGTGGAAGCCTCCCACTTCAGTGGAAGGAGCAGCGCTTTCGCTCCTGCGGAGGCGAATCCGCGCGCAGCGCAACCCTGGCGAGCTGTCTGGCCTGAGCCCGCGTAGCGGGCGAGAAGAACGTAGCCCGTGGGCGTGAGCCCCGGGTCGGCGAATTCTCATTTTCCGTTTAGCCCGCCTGGCGGGCGACAGAAGTCGTTTCCACAGAGGAAGCCACGTCCCCATCGGCACCCACCCGGACCTCGGCGCTCCCTTTCTCCTCTGCGATCTCTGTGGTTCGCATTTGCCTCAGCCTGTTCACCCCAACTTTTTTCATCCTTTTTCATTTTTCCCCGATTCCTGACTACAAGTCGCGATTTCGTAACTCCAATACTTCCTTTCGCTTGCAGACTTCGAGCACACGTGTCAAGTTGCCACGCATGATAAAATAGTGTCAGTAGGAAAATGAGAGACTAGAGGCCAAAAATCGGATGCTCCGGCGACCTCCTCCTCCCAGCCGCCGGGCGAAACTCAAGCGAACTTTAATCTACGGTAACGGGATTAATTTTCCCCGTAAGTCGTTGAAAACAAAGGACCGAGCCCTTGCTTAATCTACGGTTGCAGAGGGGCGCGGCTCCAATTCAGCCTCCAGCCTCTAGCTTCCAGCCTCTGCCCTTTCTAATCGAGGATCCGACAAGGCATCCGCGTCCCGAGCGAAACAACGTGAGCCGAGGGACCTCTCCCCCATTTCTAATCTATACACTGAAGATTAGAAATCGTCGTAACCGCCCCAGAATCAGCCACTTACCTTTTTCTAATCTATACAAATCCCGGCCCTTTTTTAGTTGGATTAGAACTTCCGGTTCTTCTTCCTCCGCGCCCTCTGCGCCTCTGCGGTTGGCCCGGCGGATCCTCTCCAACCAGCCCTTTCGCCAGCCCAGTACCTCTGTACCAAAGGAGCCTATCCAAATTGATGCCATTGCTCTATTGGTCCGAAATGCCCCCAAACCGTATTCTGGACGCGACTTACGAGGGTGGTCCTATTCTCAGAGGCTGGTGTCCTGTGTCTTTGAAAGAACGCAGAGCGTCGCGGCGCTTTCTTATGCGCTTGCCGCTAACCGTCCGTTGGACGGACGAACTGGTCGTCGGCGAAGCTGCCACAGAATCACGCGAAGTCAGTTCGCGGGGACTCTATTTCCATCTGCCCAAGGGGCTCAAGAGCGGCTCTCCCGTCGAGATCGTCATGACGCTGCCGCACGAGCTGACACAGGCAGGACCCGTGCGCGTCCGCTGCCTGGGACGCGTCCTTCGCAGCAGCCCGGAGCACTCGGGCGAAGTGGGCGTGGCCGCCGCGATCGAACGCTACGAATTCATGCGGAACGGCGAAAACGCCGCGTAGCTTCCGCGAACAGGTTTCTTACCCAAAACCCTGCGGAGATGGGTGAGAAAAGGCCGGGCGGCTTGGGTCCCTCAGCCAAGGCCCCCGGCCATTTTTCTTTTCGGCGCCGCTTTCCTGTAAAGCCAGCAATATCAATAAGATGCGTACTATTTCCCCAGCCCAAATGCCGCGGAGTGGAACTCCAGCGACGCAGGTAAATGTTCCGCGAAGTAGCTCCAATCGTGGCTTCCAGGATAGAGATGAAATTCGTGCGGAATCTTCCGCGCAACCAGCAGATCGTGAAAGGCTTGCGCGCCGCGATTGAATCCATAGCTGTCTTCCGTTCCGCAGTCGAAATAGATCTTCATTCCTTCCGCGCGCGCACCTTCGCGGACGATCGTGAACGGACTTTCGCGCTTCCAGTACGCAGGATCGAACGGAACTCCGAACGCCGAGCCAAGAACCTGCGAAATCCCCATGTCCTGCGCTTCCGACGAGCGCGATACCGGCGACTTATCGATCAGCGCGGCGCTGTGCGCGCTAACAGACCCAAACAACTGGGGATAACGGAACGCGAGCCGCAGCGCGCCGTAGCCTCCCATCGAGACGCCCGAAATTCCGTGCTCGCGGCGCTCTCCGCGGATCCGGTAATGGCGTTCGATGAACGGAATGAATTCGCGGATAAAGAAATCCTCGTAGCGCACGTGGCCATCGCGCGAGTTGACGTAGAAGGTGCGACCTGCATCGGGCGTGACGATCACAAACTCACCGAGTTTCTTCTGCTGCCACAAATCTTCGATGACGTTCAGGCCACCCGAATCGATCAGCGTCTGCGAATTGCCGCCAAGGCCGTGGAGGAAGTAAAGCACGGGATACCGTTCGCTCTTCTGCGAGTCGTAAGAAGGAGGCAGAATCGCGCAGTACGGAACCGCGTGGCCGAGGATATCGCTCTGCAGGGCGCGGCACTCCGCGCGGCCTTGCGCCTGAGCCACGGAGCAAGCCGTGAACGCGAAGGCCGTAAGCACGAATGCGAGCGCCGCAAACCGCGAACGCGGCCTACTCATACCGCAGCGCCTCGACGGGGTTGAGCTTCGACGCTCGCGACGCCGGATACAGGCCCGCAGCGAGGCTCACGACGATGGAGAAAGCAATGGCAACAGCAACCATCCACCACGGGACGGCCGAGATTTGAATGTCGGGCAAATCCTGGCGATGGAGCCAGATATTCGTTCCGAGGGTCATGCCGCGACTGATGAGCCAACCGATGAGAACACCGAAGATGCCGCCGAGAAGTCCCATGGCACCCGCTTCCGCGAAGAAAAGTTTGCGCACGTCGCGATCGGAAGCGCCAAGCGCCTTCAAGACGCCGATTTCGCGGCGACGCTCGAGGATCGCCATCACGAGGGTATTGATGATTCCGAGAGACGCGACGATCAGAGCCAGGCTCCCGAAGACAAGAAGGAGTGCATCGAACACGGCAAAGACGAGGCGCAAATTCTTGGTCGCATCGAGCAGAGAAAAAGTGGCAAACCCCATGGCCTTGATGGCCGTCTCGGCTGCCTCGACGTCAGCGGGCTTCTTCACGCGCACGGTCAACGTGCCATACGTGCGCTCGCCGGTACGGCCGCGGAGAATATCGCGAAGATCGTTCGATTGCGCGGCACTCAGTTTCTCGGCGGGCGCCTGGGGAATCAGGACGCGTCCACGACCGAAGCCCCCGAAGCCGGAGGCGGGCTCCGTATCGACGATGCCGACGATGCGAAGATTTTCCTGGCGGGGAATCACGGAGAAGCCGGGAGAAAGGCCGGCATCATCCTGACCTTTCACACCCGAACCAGGTTTCGAGTCGGAAGAATCCGGCGGCAAGACCTGCCGTTCGGCATAGCGGAGAGTGATGTCTTTTCCGATGAGCGAATCGGGATTGTCGGAGAGCTGCTTCGCAAATTCGATTTGCAGAATCGCTTCGTCAGCGATGGGACTGGAGAAGAAAGAGCCTTTCATTCCGTCGAATGCGCCGCCGTTTTGTGCCGAAGCAGGAATTCCGGCGACCATCGTCATATAAGGGTTGCCGGCGTAGAGGACTTCAGTGTTGAAACGAATTTCCGGATAGACCTCGACGACGTCGGGCAGTTTCGCGATTTGTTGCCGCGTGTCTTCGTCGAGCGGCTTGCTTTCGTTGCCGGTCCCGGCGGGCCGCTTTGGTTGGCGTCCAAAGCCGCCTTCGTTCATTCGCTGGCTCACGATGACGGCGTCGAAGAGGCCGGAGGTGGAGAGGCGCTTGTTGGCGAGCTCCTGAAGGCCGACGCCGAGCGAAAGCATGGCGACAAGAGAGGCGACGCCGACAGCGATTCCGAGCGTGGTGAGCGAATTTCGAAGAAGCGCTTCGCGAAGATTGCGGGCGGCCAATTCCGTGAGGTCGCGAACTTTCACGCGCGCGCTCCGTTGGAAACGAGCTTCCCATCCTTCATTTCGAGCAGGCGAGTGGCGAAGCGCTCGGCGCGGGGACGCTCGTGCGTGACCATCACGATGGTCATGCCCATCGATTGGTTGATCTCGCGAAGCAAAAGCATGATTTCGTCTCCCGTGGCGCTGTCCAGATTTCCCGTCGGCTCATCGGCGAGAAGAATCGTGGGCTGGTTCACAAGCGCTCGAGCCAGCGCGGCACGCTGTTGCTCGCCTCCGGACATTTCCGGCGGGCGATGCGACAGGCGGCCTTCGAGGTGGACGCGCTCGAGGGCCGAGTGCACGCGGGAGATGCGCTCCTTGCGGTCGACTTCGGCGAGTCGAAGAGGAAGCTCGACATTTTCTTCGAGCGTCATTCGCGGGAGCAGGTTGAAGGCCTGAAAGACCATGCCGACGGTGTGGCTGCGATGATTGGCAAGCTCATCCGGAGTCATTTCGGCGAGATTCTTGTCGTGAGCGAAGATCGAGCCGGAGGTCACGCGATCGAGGCCAGCCATCAGGTTCAGGAGCGTGGACTTGCCCGAGCCGGAGCTGCCGAGCAGCGCGGCGAATTCGCCGGCGCGGATTTCGAGCGAGACTCCATCGACCGCGCGAACCAGCGACTCGCCCATCTGGTAATGGCGCGAGACTTCGTGGGCGCGAATCGCAAAGGCATTATTCACCGTCATTTTTGCCACTCAATGGTACTACGCAGGGCAGGTGGGACGAATAACACGCGAGAACATAAAAGGCGCGCACTCAATCCGGGAATTTCTGACGAATCTTCACGGTTCGATCGAGTTCGTCCACGGCTTGGAGGATCTTGAGGCGCAAATCCGGGTCGAGCGAGGCGGTGCGGAGATAGTCGTGAACCTCCTCGTCAGCCGCGGGCGAGTTCTGGCCGTCGATGAAGGCATTGAGCCAGTCGACGAGAAAAAAGATTTTGCGGTCGCGCTTGATCTGCGGCAGCGCCTCGAGCGCGGGCTTCAGATAGGGAAGCGTCAGGTCAGACTGGTTCCAATAATTGAAGGCGCGGAGACTCTGTTCGATCCAGTCTTCTTCGCGGGAAGGATCGTGGAGGTACTCATCGAAGTACTTCTGCTTCTCCTGACCGTCGGGACGCGCGGCGCGAGCGACGTAGGCGTACTTCTGGCCGTCGCCGCCGGGATCACGTTGGCGTTCCGCTTCATAGAGCGCAGGGGCCTCCTGATCGTTGAAGGCGATGAGAGCGGTGATCATCGTCCAGCGGTCGAGCGGGCGGAGCTGAACGTCGGGGACTGAGAGTCTCCCGGACAAAAGGGCCTTCAGCTTTGCGAGGCCGGCGGGCGTCTCGGCGATGGAGCGAAGGCCGCGGAACCAGAGAATGCGAAGGTCGCGAGTGGGTGACTGGACCATCTGATCCGCGGCCATTGTTTCGAACTGCGGAAGGATTTGGGTGCGTTCCGAGTCGCTAACATAGCGGTGCAGCGCCATGGCTGAACTTCCGAGAATATTTTGCAAGAGCGACAGATCTGTCTCGGCGGGCAAGAGCTTGGCGGAAAGAGCGAGATACTCGCGGGGATCAAGGTCAGCCTCTCGAACCGAATCCCAGAGCGAGCCCCAAAGCAAAGTGCGAAGAAAGATATCGTGGACGCCACCAAGATGAGCGAGAGCATCGCGCTGGCTGCGGGAATCGAGGAGGAAGCGGCCGTAGGCGTAGTCCTGATCGTTGGCGAAAACAAACTGAGGGCATACGGTGCCGGTCTTGATGGGAACGGAAGCGCTTCGAGTTTCGAGGTCGACGCGCAAACGATCGGAGCGGCCGCCCGGGAAGCCCAGCAAAACCTCCGTAGCGACCGGCCAAATGCTATCCGTGCCCAGAACATCGTGCTGGGAAAGCGAAAGATGCGAGAGGCGCTGGGAGCTGCAGGACCACGAGACATCAACCTGCGGCATCCCGCGGTGGCGAATCCACATGTCGGCCCAGTGATCGAGATGCTTTCCGGAGACTTGCTCGAAGGCGTGGACCAGATCGCTCCACTGCGCGTTCGAATAGGCGTGCTGCTTCAAGTAAACACGGAGGCCATCGCGAAAATGTTCTGGGCCCAGCACGAAGGAAAGTTGCTTCAGGACGCCCGGGGCTTTCGAATAGACGATGGCGCCGTAGGCGGATTTCGCGTCCTTCAAGTTGGGAATATCCTGATAAATCGGAGTGGTTCCTTGCGTGGAGTCGATTTCGTAAGCGGCGGGTTTGATGGATTCGTAGAAGCGCTTCCAGATTTGCTCATTCGGCTTGAGCGAAGCCAGCGACTGATAGGCCATGTACTGCGCGAAGCCTTCCTTGAGCCACAGGTCGTCGAACCAGCGCATGGTGACGAGGTCGCCGAACCACTGATGGGTCAGCTCGTGGAGAACGAGAATGTCGCGTCCCAGGAGATCGATGTGAGTGGGGGCAGTGCGGAAGAGGACGGATTCCTCGCGCAGGAAGGTAGAGCCCGCGTGCTCCATGCCGCCGTAGGCGAAGCCGGGAATCAGGACCATGTCGTACTTCGGAAAGGGAAACGGCTGCGCGAAATAAGACGAAAGATATTTGATGCCGTCCGCGGCGATTTGCTGGACTTCCGGCGCTTCAGGTTCCGCGCGTTTCGCCTGCGACTTGCGGACGTAAAGGCCGGGCAGGCCCGGGGTGTTGTGGATTTTCTCGAATGGACCGGCAGCGAAGGCGAAAAGATACGTGCTGATAGGGTGAGTTTCGCCGAAGAGGGTTCGGCGTCGCTGATCCTGCAGAGCTGAAGATTCTTTGACCGGAGTATTCGAAATGACGGTCCAGGCATCGGGAGCGAGAAGGGTCAACTGGAAGCGGCCCTTGATATCGGGCTGGTCGAAGCAGGGGAAGGCCATGCTCGCGTCCATGGGGACGAACAGCGTGTAGATGTACTCGGAGCCGTCGTCGCGGTCCTCGAAGCGAGTGATGGGTTTGCCGGCGGGCGCGACATTGGAGACGAAGTCGATCTCGACCGTATTCTCCCCCGTGTGAAGTCCGGCAGAAGGAAGCTCGACGTGGCCGTTGTCGAGAGCCGGGGAAAGCTTGGCGCCATTCAGTGAGATTTTCGTGATGCTGCCGTCGCGAAAATCGAGAAGGAGCGGCCCGGTTCCCCGTAGAGTGAACTGGAGCTGCTCCGAGCCAGACGTGGTTGGCGCATGCGGAGCAAGATCGAAGGAGAGGCGGTAGCGGACATTCGAAACGCGCGCGGCGCGATCACGAGCCAGTTGGCGCGGAATGCCTGCAGGCGCGTTCGCGTATGCGCACGCACACCCGAAGGATAGAACCGCCAAAAACAAAGCGAGAGTTCTGCCACTCATTCCGGGCGGAGTATATCGCAATATCCTTTAGGTTGTGGTAGGCTGGCGGCCGTAACTGGGTTCCATGCTGTCTCGTCGATAGAATCTTCCATCTTCTGGGAATCAAATGGATTCGACGATGTCCAGTGGCCCGAGAACGACGGAACCGAAGTCACGAGATTTTCCTGCCTGTTTTTTCTCATTTTCTTTGCCACCGAATGCCGCGTTTCTGTATCCAACTGCTGGGGCCGGACTTTGCCGACTCCGAACCGGCGCATTTTTGTGCTCGAACGTGTGATTGAAGGCTGGAGGCTACCTCATGCAGACGACTCGCCGGGATTTCCTGAAAGTAGCGACAATCGGTGGGACGGCGGCAACTGTTTTCGGCTTTGATCTGGCGCCGGCATACGCGCAACTGCGCGAACTCAAAATCGCGCGAGCCACGGAAACGCGATCGACGTGCCCGTACTGCTCGGTGAGCTGTGGCGTGATTATTTACACGCTTGGCGACAGAGCCAAGAACGTGACGCCGCAGGTGATTCATGTGGAAGGCGATCCCGACCATCCCATCAATCGTGGGACGCTTTGCCCGAAGGGGGCGTCTCTCGAGCAGGACATCTTGAACGAGCGACGGCTGGTGAAGCCGCAAGTGCGGCGTCCGGGCGGCACGGACTGGGAGGACATTTCCTGGGACGACGCGCTGAGCGAAATTGCCCAGCGAGTGAAGCAGACGAGGGACACGACTTTCGTCGAAAAGGACACAAGCGGAACCAGCGTGAACCGCTGCGAGGGAATCGCGTTTGTGGGCGGTTGCACCGATACGAACGAATTCAACTATCTGGTCGTGAAGACCATGCGCAGCCTGGGGGTCTGCTACCTGGAAAACCAGGCCCGTGTTTGACACGGCCCCACGGTCTCAAGTTTGGGACCAACATTCGGACGCGGGGCGATGACGAACGGATGGATCGACATCAAGAACACGGACATGATGTTGATCATGGGCGGGAATCCTGCCGAAAACCACCCCTGCGGATTCAAGTGGGCTATTGAAGCAAAGCGAAACCGCAATGCGAAGATGATTGTGGTGGATCCGCGATTCACGCGGACCGCTTCCACGGCCGACCTCTTTCTACAAATTCGGGCGGGCTCGGACATTGCGTTCCTGGGCGGGCTGATTCGGTACGCAATCGAAAACGACCGAATCCCGAAAGAATACCTCGTCAACTACACGAACGCCGCGTTCGTGATCAGGGAAGGATTCAAGCTGCCCGAGGACGGTCTCTTCTCGGGTTTCGACGCCGCCACGAAGGCCTATGACAAGTCCACTTGGAATTACCAGGAAGGCGGCGACGTATCCGGAAAGGCCGCGATGGCCGCGCACGCGGGAGCTGCGCCAACAGCGTCGAAGACGCCGCCGGCGCTTCCCCCGAACGTTGCCTACGACTTGACGCTACAACATCCGCGCTGCGTCTTCCAGCTCCTGAAGCAGCAGTATTCACGATACACGCCGGAGATGGTGGAGCGGATCACCGGCATACCGAGAGATCAATTCCTCAAGGCCGCCGACCTGTTCACGTCGATTCGCAAGAACGGCGACGTGAAAAAAGTGGCGACGATCATCTACGCGGTCGGCTGGACGCAGCACACGTTTGGAACGCAAGTGATACGCACGGCCGCGATGTTGCAGCTTTTGATGGGAAACGTCGGCCGCGCGGGTGGCGGGGTAAACGCGCTGAGGGGACACTCGAACATTCAGGGCGCAACAGACATGGCGGGAATCTTCGACAATCTGCCGGGGTACCTGAAGGTTCCGACTCCCGCGGACAAGGATCTGGCGAGCTACCTCAAGCGCATCACTCCTACGGCGTCGAAGCCGGGGCAATGGGATTCGTTCAACTATTGGTCGAACACGCCGAAGTTCGTCGTTTCATTATTGAAGGCGATGTATGGCGACGCCGCCACGAAGAAGAACGACTTCGCCTACGATTACCTGCCGAAAGTGGATCGCAACTACTCGTGGACGAATATCTGGGACAACATGTACCGCGGTTCCGTGAAGGGCATGTTCGCTTTCGGCATGAATGGCGTGATGATCGGTCCCGACACGCAGAAAAACATCGATGCGCTGAAGAAGGCGGATTGGCTGGTGGTCGGCGAGATTTATCCCGACGAGACTAGCGAATTCTGGCGCGCCCCCGGCACGACCGAAGAGGAAATGAAGGGCATCAAGACGACGGTTTACCGTTTGCCGTGCGCCGGCTTTGCGGAGAAGGACGGCAGCATGACGAATTCGGCGCGCTGGCTGCAGTGGAAGAACGCCGCCCTGCCGCCGCCGGGCGATGCGCGGCTGGACCAGGATATCGTCGCGCAAATCTTCCTGCGCGTGCGCGACCTTTACAAACGCGAGGGCGGGAAATTCCCCGATCCCATCGTGAATCTGACCTGGGCGTACGTCGATGCTCAACATCCTGCGCTTTCGGACCTGGCGAAAGAGATTAATGGCAAGGCGCTGACCGATCTCACGGATCCGAAAACGCAGCAGACGATCAAGACGGGGCAGCAGCTTCCGGGCTTCGCGTGGCTGAAGGACGACGGGACCACGGCCTGCGGAAACTGGCTCTATTCCGGAAGCTGGACGGAAGCGGGACCGCAGCTTGCGCGCCGCGGAACGGAGGACCCGTCCGGACTGGGCATTTATCCCAATTGGTCCTGGTCGTGGCCTGCGAACCGGCGCGTTCTCTATAACCGCGCATCGTGTGACTTGAATGGCAAGCCGTGGGATCCGGCGCGCCGCCAGGTCTGGTGGAACGAAGACGCGCAGAAATGGGTGGGGAACGACGTGCCCGATTTCAAGCCGGATTCGGCGCCGAAGGATCATCTCGGCCCGTTCATCATGAATCCGGAAGGAGTTGGGCGAATCTTCGTACCGCTCGGCGCGCTCGCGGACGGGCCGTTCCCGGAGCATTACGAGCCGTTCGAAAGCCCAATCGAAAATCCGCTGCATCCGAATCAGTCGAATAATCCCGTGGTGCACAAGCTCACGACTCCTGCGGATAAGTTCGGGACTCCGGCGGACGGCTTCACGGTGGTCTGCACGACGTATCGCCTGACCGAGCAGTACCACTACTGGACGAAGAACAATCCGATGAATGTTCAGCTGATTCCCGAGCCATTCGTGGAAATCCCGGCGGAACTCGCGGACGAGATGGGCATCCGGGGGGCGGAAAAAATCAAGGTCACGAGCGCGCGCGGCACGTACATCGCCAAGGCGTTCGTGACGCGCCGCATCAAGCCGATGGTGATCGACGGCAAGAAGGTCTATCAAATCGGGTTGCCGATTCATCAGGGATTTCGCGGCATCGTCGAAGACGAAGGCAGGGATGCGCGCACACCGGCGAATCTGCTGACGCCGACCGTGATCGATCCCAATGCGTACACGCCTGAATTCAAGGGCTTCCTCGTGAAAGTAGCGAAGGCGTAGGGGGAGACATGAGCCAGGCAGCGCTGGAGATTCGGAGAATTTCAGGACACGCGGGATCGGTTGCCGGCGCCGGTTTCAATCGCGAGTATGACGTTTGCAAGCTGATCGACACCACGACTTGCATCGGCTGCAAGGCGTGCGAGGTAGCGTGCCTCGAATGGAACGGGTACACGTTTACCGAGACGACTTTCAACAACTCCTACCAAACCATGCCGGACACGGCGTGGAACTATTGGAATCTGATCCGCTTCAACGAGTACGAGCATCCGGAGCACGGCATGATGCTCCTGATGCGCAAGGATCAGTGCATGCACTGCGAGGAGCCGGGATGCCTCGTCGCGTGTCCCGCGGATGGTGCGATCGTCCAATATGCCAACGGCATCGTGGATTTTCAGCAGGCAAACTGCATCGGCTGCGGCTACTGCATGACGGGATGCCCGTTCAACATCCCGAAGTTCAGCCCCACCGCGCGCAAGGTATTCAAATGTACGCTTTGCTCTGACCGCGTCTCGCAGGGCCTGGAGCCCGCTTGCATCAAATCCTGCCCCACCGGTTGCCTGCACTTTGGAACGAAAACGGAGATGAAGGAGCTGGCGGCGAATCGCGCAGCGCAGCTTCGCGAACATTCGGGGTTCGCGAATGCGGGTGTCTACGATCCGGTGGGCGTCGGCGGCGCCCATGTTATCTACGTGCTGCACGACTCGACGAATCCCGAGGCGTACGGCGGCCTGCCCTCCAATCCGCGCATTCCGTGGACTGTTCAGCTTTGGAAGAAGCACCTGAAGTGGCTCGGCAATTTCGCGATTGTCGCGGGCGTTTTCGGAGTCCTGATTCATTACCTGCGCTTCGGGCCGAAAGTAGTCGAAGGCGACGACGACAAGCTTACGCCGACGCCGAAGCCGTCTGAGGAACCTCGCGATGGAGGGAAGAAATGAGCGGCGGCGAGTACATCCTTCCAAGCGGGCGTGTGCTCCGTTACACCTTTCGAGAGCGGCTGTTTCATTGGATCACCGCAATTTCGTACGTCTATCTCTTGCTGACGGGCCTCGCCTTTTGGTCGCCCTGGCTTTTCTGGCTTGCCCTCGTGTTGGGCGGAGGAACCGTGTCGCGGGAATTGCACCCGTGGATCGGGCTCCTTTTCGTCGCCGGTGTCCTGCAGATGTATCGCATGTGGGGCAGGCAGATGCACGAAACGCAGGTCGACAAACAGTGGTGGGAAGCGCTGCCTCACTACATACGAAACGAAGACGAGCAGGTTCCCACGGCAGACCGGTTCAACGGCGGGCAGAAGCTGCTGTTCTGGGGCTTCTTCTGGTGCGGCATTTTGCTGTTCCTCACGGGCTTGGTTCTGTGGTTCCCGAATTGGATTCCGTGGAGGCTTCGTTTCCTGCGCGACATCGCGGTGATCGTGCACGCTTCGGCGGCCCTGATCACGATTGGACTGTTCATCATTCACGTGTATATGGGAACGGCGATGGAGCGCGGCGCATTCGGCTCCGTGATTCGCGGAGACGTCTCCGCAAAATGGGCGAAGCGGTATCACGGCATCTGGTACAGCGAAATCTCGCGCGACTCCGCGGCCAAGAGATGACCGGCGGCAAATGGGATGCGCGAATTCAACGCGCAAGGAAACTGGCGTCCGCATATCCTTTCGCAGCCGAAGCGCTGCGTTTCTACGAACACGTCGCCCAATTTCAGGGATCGCTCTACGCCGAATTGGGGACTGCCCCCGGTCCAAATCCGCGGGCGAGTCCTCTCGCCTTTCCCCGCGCGGAGCCCAATTTGTTTTTCTTGCTTCCGCGTTTCCCTGCGTTTCTCTCCGTGATCGAGCGAAATGGCCCGCAACCCCTCTCGCAGTCGGCGATCGTGCTTCGGAGTGCGGGCTCCTCGCGATGGCGGGAGGTTCTGACGGTATTCTGGCAAACGGGGCCCGGTTTCCCCGCTAGTCTCACGGATGCCGACGCGCTCATTGCTTGGATCTTTCTGCAGCCTTATGCTGAATTCCTGGCAGACCACGTGGCGCGGCTTTCGGCCGGTGAGACCCCTTCGGTTTGCCCGCTCTGCGGCAGCAAGCCGCAGGTCGCTGTCCTTCGCCCGGAAGGCGATGGAGCGAAGCGCTCGCTGCTCTGCGCGCTGTGTGCGACGGAGTGGAACTATCGCCGGATCGTCTGTCCCGCGTGCGGCGAGGAGGACGTCCACAAGCTCGCCGTTTACACGGCCGAGGAATTCAAGCATGTCCGCGTGGACGCTTGCGAAACGTGCCGCTGCTACATCAAGACAGTTGATCTGACAAAGGACGGCCACGCGGTTCCCGGCGTCGACGAGCTAGCCACAATTCCCCTGAACCTCTGGGCCGCCGAGCACGGCTATGAAAAATCCCACGCGAACCTGATTGGAATCTAGCCCTCGTCCGCGCAGCAAACGCGGTGTCACTCTCGCTTCCTGCATGCCGCGACTTCTGGCCACAAACAGCGTGAGATGAGAAACTACGCGCTCGCGAAGTCTTCGAAAGCAAAGCGAATCAGGGAGCTCCGATGAAACTTAGATCCATTCTCATCGCCTTTTTCGTTTGTGCGCTGGCGAGCATCACGCACGCACAGTCGAGCGTGGCGCAGCAGGATTCCACGACGTTTGATCCTGATGGGACGGCGCACATCACGCGCGTGGTGCCGATGCCACAAACGGTGAGTCCCGAGGCGCGGAAGTGGCTCGAGTCAGTGACCCACATCCAGCACAAGCCGCAAACGCTTGCCGAACGCCGGTCCAGCCTGGACGCGTGGCGGGCGAAGGATTCGGCGGAAGCGAAGAGAATTTTTCCGGTCAACATCGAGCAGAAGACGATCGGCGGCGTTTCGACGGACGTGATCACGCCGCTCTCGATGCCAGAGGCCAACCGCGACCTCGTCCTGATCAATCTTCATGGCGGTGGATTCAACGGCGACTCCGGATCGCAAATCGAGGGAGCGCCGATCGCAAACCTGGCGAAAATTCAAGTGGTGGGCGTGTACTACCGGCTGGCGCCGGAAAATCCGTTTCCGGCGCCGGTGGACGACGCGGTGGCGGTGTACAAGGAACTGCTGAAGACGCACAAGCCGCGGCAGATTGGAATCTACGGAACCTCGGCGGGCGCGATTCTGACGGCGGAAGTTGCAGTGCGGCTGAAGGAATTACACCTGCCGATGCCGGCTGCGCTGGGATTTTTCTCCGGGCTCGTGGATTTCAGCAGAGTGGGAGACACGCGGCAACTGTTTACAAACGACGGCTTTCCCGGGCTGATCGAGCCCACCTATCCCGATCACTTGCCGGACGATCAGTACGTTGCAAAGACGGACAGAAAGGATCCGGTGCTATCGCCACTCTTCGCCGATCTGCACGGTATGCCGCCAACACTGCTGGTGAGCGGCACGCGCGATTTCCTGCTCAGCGACACGTGCATCTTCGAGCGGGCGCTATTGCGATCCGGAGACGAAGCGCAACTCGTGGTGTTTGAGGCGATGCCGCACGCGTTCTGGTATCACTTTGATTTTCCAGAAACGCACGAAGCGCTGGAGCTGATGGCGAAATTCTTCGACGAGAAACTGGCGCGCTGAGCGATTCCGTGGCCGCCGACCGCGTCAAGCGGGCTGCGCAGCGAACCGATTGTAGAGCCATGCGAAGATGGCCCCTCCAACACCGCCATCGAGCGAGGCATACAAGCCGCCAACGATCGCGTCACCGAAACTCCTGGCGCCGTGAAAGCCCGGATAGATGGAGCTAATGGCGTCGAGAAAACTCGCGCCGTAGGCGTAACCCGCGGCATGAACCACGCCTACGCACAAGATTCCGCCACCCCAAATTATAGCTCCGGCGATTGCGACCGCCTTGATTGAGAGCCGCATGCCTGCCTCCTTCACAGATTTTTGCCGCCGACCGGGGCCAGTAGCTAGGACTTCTGAGAGCGGAGTTCACGCTCCGCCCGGAGCCAGTCCTGCAGCGGATCGCCGGGCTCTTCGCCGCGCGAGAGGTAAATTTCGTAGGCTCGTTGACGGATTTGCTCGAATGTCGGTTCGGATTTCGCGATTGGTTCCGGCACCTTGGCCGAACGCTCAGTCCTGACGGCAGTTGCGTGTGCCATTTCATCCTCCCCGCGAGGCAGGAGCACGGCCTCGCGACTCCAAGAGCAGGGTCCCGCGATGGGAGGGCAAAGTCAGTGACGCCCGTCACGCATGAAGCAGATTCTCGAGGGTCGCGCGGCAGGGGCGGAAGTGCAGGGAGATTGCGGCGAGGAGTAGTCGGGGCGCACGAATTTGAACCGTGGACCCCCTGCGCCCAAGGCAACTGTAAAAAATCTATCTCGTTGGTTCGTCTAGCTTTGTTCTGCGTCATGGTACCCGGTTTTGGACCCAATTTGTCAGCATTTGGCCCAAATGGACCCAAGTTTTTCTTCGTAACTAGGCACACGTCAGGCAGGCGCGGCCAAACGATAGTCAGTTTTTGTTGGGCGAGTTTACTAACTGGAATATCGTCGCTGATCGGAGTCGGCTACCTGCCCCGGCGCGGTAAAATTGCATCATGGACCGTCGCAGATTTGTCCGGTCTCGACGCAGGACTTAATTGTGAAGCTGCCGCCGTCCCTGAAATTATTCATTTTGTCAGCTGGCGCTGGGACTGTTGGTGCAATCGCGCTCGGGGTGATCGCGTACGCGTTGGCACCTCTATTCGACGCAGTCGGCATGTATATCATGCCAGCGAGATTGCTGGCTCCAGTCGTGGAACGAATCATTCCGTCGCGCTTGATGTACCAGTTGGTCCCGGATGGGGGCGCCGCGGCGGGGCTTCTTTTGATTCTGGCCTCCGCAGTTCTATTCTGGACTGTCTCTTTCGGTGCGATTTATCTTGCGTGGGCTAAATCAAGACGGAAGCAGGCACCCACGGAAGCGATCGGTCTTTGAACCGGCCATGCCAGGGGGAGCGCACAAATTCGAATTCGCGGGCAAGGAACCGCCGGCCTTGTGGATAGTCGTGTCCTTGCTCTTTGCAAATACCGTTGTGATGCTGCTGCCCGAATCTGCCGGAAAGTACATTCTTGCGCAGCACGCGCCCGGATTTTCTCACTGGTACGCGGATCATTCAATCGCAATCCAGTTTGTTCTTTTGGCCGCGCTGGCCGGCATCTTTATCACCTTTCGCAATCGCGTTCGCTATCTTCGCCGTAGATAGCACGACGGGGTTCATCCATGGCGCTCGTCGGCCAAGAAAAACCGCCAGCGTTGCAGGTCGCACTTTCTAAGATTGGATCCCATGGTGAATGGCGGCCTTTCTCATATTCGTGTTACCTTCGATGTGTCTCGAAGCGCAGGGAAACGCCTCCATTTTCATCTAACACGTGCTGGACCTCACTGTGGTCCGTTTTGCCGCTACACCAGTGCTACTTCGCGGTCGAAATTCGGCTTCTTTTCGGCGTGGAGCTTCAGGGCCACGCCGCAGGCTGTAGCGATCCGCTCCAGCATCGTGAGCGAGTGGCCGGTGTATTCGGCGTCCTCAAGGCGGGCAATTGCGGACTGTGTGGTGCGAACCTTCTTGGCGAGTTCCGCCTGAGTCATTCCCGCATCCTCTCGCATCTCGCGGACCAGGAGAGCCAGGTCAATTTGATGTAGCGTGCACTCGAAGGTCTTGCGGTAGGATGCGCTCTTTCGCGCTCGCTGCTCGACAATCTCGCTGTGTCTGTCGCGCTTTGGGGTTTGTCTCATATGCCCAACTCCTTGAGGATAGCTTCTCTTTCCTTTTGCGACCCCGTGTAACGGTTTCTGTACTTCATCCAGAGCTTTCTAAGTTGTTCCGCCCTGACAATCTCGCCCGGTGGAGTCTCTTGCGTTTTCTTCTGAAATCCTGACGTAATCACGATCAGCATTCCCGGCTGGTAGAAAAAGAGAACTCGAAAAATCCGATCGAATCGTTTCACCCTCAGCTCGAATATGTCGTCCGTGAGCTTCTTGACGAATTTGCCCTGCATCCGGTTCCCATAGACGCGCAGGCGCTCGATAAACGCGTCTATCCTGGCAGCCGCTTTGTCGTCCAGCGAATCGACGAATTCCCGCGCGGGCACCCGCCCGTTCGGCAACTCCACATACTCAATCGTGAATTCGCCAGTCACCCGCTTTGGATTATCGCATTATTGCGATAGAAGGTCAATTAGCTGGGGGAGCGATAGAGTCGAGTTTTGGCGGCTTTCGCGCATCGTGCATCACGGTTTAGGCCGGTTTTCGGCGGCTATTGTTCCCAAGTTGTTCCCAAATTATCATGAGCAACTTGTAGGGATGATCGCTGAGCAGCCGGGACACTAATAGCGTTCCACAACGAGAGCAGTTATCCAGCTGCTCGCAAGTGAAAAGCACGGCTCACCCCTCCTGAGCCGCTGACCGCCGTCGATACCGGCAAAAATTGGCAGAGACGCGACGACGAGTCCGTCGGACGAACGTATCGATCAAGACCAGAGCACTGGCTCGACACCGCAGCCCGGAAAGCCTCAACAAAACCTCCGCGACCGTTTAAATCCAAATCCCATCCGGGCCGAGCGCTAACCGTACTTGAGTGTGGTGCTTTGTCCCACCTCGATAATATAGCCGTCAGGATCGCGGATGTAGCAGCGGATCTCGCCATACTTTGGTATTGGCGGCGTGATGAACTCCGCTCCTCGACTTTTCCATAATTCGTAGCACGCTTGAATATCCGCAACGCGGAAATTCATAAAGCTGTTGATGTGATTCGGGTCAGGGACTCTGAGCGTGACCGTCGGCTTGTCCGGGGTTGGCCCGCCCCCCACGTTCAGAATCATCCAGATATTCGCAAGCTGAAGGTACGGGGGCGCATTGCCGTCACCCATGGTCAGAATGCGGGCACCGAAGACCTTTTCGTAGTAACGAGCCGACCGTTCGACGTCGGCGACGGTGAGAAAATGCGCGACGCTGATCCCCTCCCGCGGGGGCATCTCGTAGCTCTTCTGTTCGACCTGTACGGCGTTCATTCATGACTCCTTTCGATAGAGTGCTCGTTGCGAATAGATCGTTGCTGGAGTTCCCGTTTCCGCTGGAGCGGCGGGACGGTGTTTGCAGTGCTCATAATTCCTCCCAAAAGGCGCGTTGCTGTAGCAACGACGCCTCTAATGTTGTGCGGCAACACTCCGGCTCTGTGTTTGGGAACTCCGCAGAGAAGAAACAAAGTTGCGGACGAGCGTGGCGATCTCATCGGCAGCAGTATCCAACGCGAAGTGGCCACCGTCCACAATCTGAACTTCAGCATTCGGCACATCCCGGCGATAGGCTTCCGGCTCGGAGGGATCGAACGAACTCTCGTACTTTCCCCAGATCACCAGTAGGCGCGGCTGGTTCTCGCGCATCCACGCTTGCCACTTCGGGTAGGCCTCTACATTGGTTCGATAGTCATAGAACAAATCGCTCTGAATCTCGGCCTGGCCTGGCCGATTGAGGAAATAGAATTCATCCGTCCAGAGATCGGGGTCGTAGCGTTCCAGGTTCGGATCGCTGCCGATATGACGAGTGCGTGTCGCGGACAGCGAGAGCAAATTCTCGCGCAGCGCACTTTCATTGGCCGCGCGATCCGCCCAAAAAGCTCGCCGCGTCTTCCAATTCACGCCCAGGCCCTCGTTGTGCGCGACCGCGTCTTGAACAATGAGAGCTTCCACGCGCTGCGGGCGCGCCAGGATCATGCGAAAGCCCACCGGGCCGCCGTAATCCTGCATGTAGAGCGTGTAGCGCGAGAGGCCGAGCGCCTCAGTGAAGTGGCTCATAATCTGGGCGTAATTATCGAAAGTATATGCGAATTTCTTCGGGTCCGGCCAATCACTGTGTCCGAAACCCGGATAATCAGGCGCTATCAAGTGATAGCGATCGGCGAGCCGTGCGAAGAGGGGCTCAAACATTCTCGACGAAGAAGGAAGTCCGTGGAGCAGGAGAAGCGCTGGAGCATCGTTAGGTCCAGCCTCCCGGTAGAAGATCGATAGGCCGTCGACCTGCAGCGTGCGATAAGTGGTTGGGTACTTCATCGAAGAATCCTTTCCTTGCGCCGAAAAAGCCGGCGGCCAAAGCCAAGCCAGAGCATCCGCCGTAGGGCGAGGCAGATAGGGTAGTCTGGCGACGCTCCGCTGTGTTGAGGCGCGCCGCCAGAGCTTGAGACGCGTCTACTAGCGAAGACCCGATCCAACGGAGGATGCGCGAGCCCCCTCGCTTTTCTTTTTGTCGAGCGCCGGTAGAAGAAGTTTCAGAAGCGCTTCGTCAGAGAACGGGTTCTGACCTGAGATCAACTCGCGATCTTGAAGGACGTAGCTCTTCCATGGAGCGAGCACACTTACGTCACCGCCCGCCGTGCTCAACGCGAAGTCCGGGTAGAAGAGGACCTTACCGCCAATCTCAAGCGGCTCGCGCTGCTGCTCTTCTGCCGTCGAAAAGATGGTCATCTTATATCCAGAATAAATCCATCCTTGCGCCTTCGCGCGCGCACCATCGGCGTCGCCCGCCGCCAGCGCTGCAACGAACTCCACCGAATTCGGAAGAGCCGAGAGAAGTGAAATCGGGCCATGGCACAGTACCGCCGTAGGCTTGGATTTCTCATGAAAGTGTCTCAGGACGGTACCAGCGTCGGGATCATCAAGAAGGTCCATCATCGGGCCATGGCCGCCGGGGACGAAAACAGCGTCATATTGATCCAGGCCCGATGCGATGACATCCGAGATGCGAGTTGGATTTCTGAGCCCGGTCAGGCTATCGCGAAATTTGAAATAGTCCTGAAGCCTGGCTTCGTCCCCGCCGAAGAAATCAGGCACAGCTGAATGAAGATCCAATTGCGGCGTGTTGCCTTTGGGGTTGGCGAAAGTGATTTCGTAGCCTTCGTTCATCAGGGCGCGGACCGGAACCGTCAGTTCGTTGAGATAGTAGCCAGCGCCGGCATAAACCTTGCCCTCTTTCAATGGCAAGCCGTGACCGCTCGAGACGAGCACCAAGACTTTTCCTTTTATTGTCATCTGTTCTCCTTTCTGAAATCGAATCTGTTTCTTGAAATCTTAGCTGGTACAGAGCAATCGAATTTGCGGGCGCGACTTGATTGGTCTGAACGCGGCTTGCTGTGGTTAATGGGAAGGATTTCTAGCCAGAAACCAGTTTGTGAGTTATTCGTTGTGGGACCTAATCCAACAATTTCTTGCGTGTCCAACGGATGCGATAGTGGCCCACGGCGACTCGCTTCTGTGCACCAAGCGTTTTGCACACACAAGACACCATCGCTGGGCGCGGCGAAAGGTTTGTGTAAGTGCTACGCGCGACCACATTACACCGCGCCGAGGGGTACTGCAAGGTGGAACGCCTGCTTGGGATGCAGCAGTGCAGAAATTGACTATCTCTTAGTCATTGGCCCGAATTGAGTTGGTCGGGGCGTGGAGATTTGAACTCCAGACCTCCTGCGCCCAAGGCAGTTGCAAAAATCTATCTTGTTGGTCCGTCTAGCTTTGTTCTACGTCATGGTACACGGTTTTGGACCTAATTTGGCAGTTGTTGGACCCAAGTTGGACCCAAGTTTTTTGAGGGGATTCGAACCCCGACCCCCTGCTTGCAAAGCGCGCCCGTCGATGGCAACAACTGCGCTAGTGCTTCTTAGCTATTGGCGTTTCCAATAATTCGGGAATGTACCTTCGCCCCAATAGGCTGAAAACGATTCGTTCGTGAACACCGGGCTCCGGCAGTCACACTGATCGCCTATTGCACAGTCAGCGAGACGTTGATGGTGTGGGACAGGCTTCCCGACGTGGCCCTCACGGTGATCGTGTACGTGCCCGGAGGAGTGCCACTCGACCCTCCACCTCCGGCTCCGCCTCCGCTGGCGCAGGAGACACAGATCGCCGTGGCCAGCGCCAGCGCAAAACCGAGCGGCACCAGCCCACCCGCCTTCGCCGGTGCCAGCCGCCGTAGAACGGCGGCAGCCAAAGAGCCCAACAGCGCCAGCAGTCCGAGCCACAACGTCGCGGACGGAGCACCCGGCGCGCTTGGCCCTGACGGAGTGACCGAGGCAGCGGTCGTTACGATGCTCAACGAGGCGCTTGCAGGGTTGCCGCCTACCGTCACCGATGAAGGCGTCACTGTGCACGTCGATTTCGCCGGTTCCCCCGAGCACGTCAGAGCCGCTGTGCCGTTGAGTCCACCCAGCGATGCGAGTTGCAAGGAATCCGTGGCCGTGCCACCAGCCGTCACAGTGAGCGTCGAATTCGTTGCGCTGAGCGCGAAGTCCTGTCCCGTGCCGCTCAGAGCCACCGTTTGTGTCGACCCGTTCACTCCGCCCGCATTGTCGGTCACCGTCAGCGTGGCGGATTCCGGGCCGGCTTGCGAAGGTGTAAACGTCGCCTGGATTTGGCAATTCTCCCCGGCTGCCAGCGAACCGTCGCAGTTATCCGTTTCCGCGAAGTCGGCGGAATTGGCTCCGCTAATCGCGACGCCGGCAATGGTGAGCGAACTGCCGGGGTTGGAAAGCGTCGCCGACATCGCGCCGCTTCGCGCCCCCACCGGCTGGCCGCCAAAGCTCAGTGTGGAGGGTGCTAGCGTCGCCGTTTGCTGGGGTGCCAGAAATCCATACGCGGCAATGGCGCCGACGAGCGGGCTCGTGGCTTGAAGGGTTGCACCCGTCCCCAAGCTGGCCTCTTGGCCGTCCGTCGCGTAGGCGTAGAGAATGTGGAAGCCCCCCTGCAGAGCCGGCGGCCGGCCGCTAAAGTTTCCACCGCCCTGCGACGCAGCCGCCGTCCATAACCCCTGCCAGGTGTCCACCTGAAAATAGAGCCCATCCGGCGGCGGCGCCGTGGGACTGAACGAACTCGCCGCGAAAAATTCGAAGTTGGGCGTGGCGCTGTCTGCCGTGTTGTTCGTGAGAGAACCGATGCTGACCTGCAATGGAACTGGGTTGACGGGTTGCTCGCGAATTACCGTCACGTTATTGCTCTGGATTGCCGCCACGTAAACTTCGCTGGTGACGGGGTTGACGTCCAACTTCCAGGGTTGGCTTCCTGTGGAAAACGTGCCGACGACCAGGTTGGTTGCACCGTCGATCACGCTCACGTTGTTATCGACCATGTTCGCTACATAGATTTGGCCCGTTGCCGGGTCCCTCACCAGAGCATTGGGACTGCTACCGACGCTTAGGGTGGCTGCCACGGTATTCGTCGCGCCGTCGATCACGGTTACTTTATTGTTGCCTCCATCGGCTACGTAAATTCGGTTGGCCGTGGGGTCGATCGCCACGTCAATGGGCGAGGTGCCGACCGTAACCGTGGCGGTTACTGTGTTGGTGGCCCCGTCGATCACACTGACACTGTTGCTGCCGTTATTCGCCACGTAGACTTTGTTGGTCACCGGGTTGACGACCGGGACAACCGGATGGTTGCCGACGGCGATCGTGGCGACGACCGTGTTCGTGGCTCCGTTGATGACGATCACGCTGCTGGAGTCCACCACATAGACCTTGTTGGTCGCCGGGTTGACGGCCACGGCGGAGGGAATCCCTCCGACAGCAACCGTGGCGGCGACCATGTTGGTTGCGCCGTCGATCACGGTCAAGTTGCCGCTGGATTCGTTCGGCACATAGATCGTGTTGATCACGGGGTTCAGCGCCACTGCACAGGGGGTGATTCCGCCGGGAAGAGTCGAAATCGTGGCGGCGACCATGTTGGTGCTCCCATTGATCACGGTGACGCTCTGGCTGTTGCGGTTCGGCACGTAGATGCGATTGGTCATCGGATTGACCGCGGCCGCTTGCGGGTTAGTCCCGACGGAAATCGTGGCGGCGACGGTGTTAGTGTTTCCATTGATCACGCTGACGCTGTGAGCGTTGTAGTTCGGGACGTAGATTTGATTGGTTACCGGGTTCACCGCCACGTCGTAGGGCTCGCTACCCACGCTGATCGTGCCGGCACCCACGCCCACGTCGCCGTCGATCGCATAAACAAAATTCTGGTTCAACTCGCTCACGTAGATTTTGTTGGTGACCGGATTTACGGCCACACCATCGGGCCCGCTTCCGGCGATAATCAGCGCCGACGTATTGGTTGTTCCGTTGATGACCGTGACGCCGACGTCGTTTTTGTTGGCCACGTAGATTCTGTTGGTGACCGAATCGACGGCTAGGGCAGAGGGCCCGCTTCCGGCGCTGACGGTGGCAGCAACGGTGTTCGTCGCGCCGTCGATCACGCTCACATTGGCGCTGCCAAAATTGGCCACGTAGATTCTGTTGGTGACCGGATTTACGGCCACACCGTCGGGCGCGCTTCCGACGCTGACGGTGGCGGCAACGGTGTTCGTCGCGCCGTCGATCACGCTCACATTGGCGCTGCCGAAATTGGCCACGTAGATTCTGTCGGTTACCGGGTTGACGGCCACGGCGTAGGCTTGGGCCCCGATGGCAACCGTGGTGGCAACCGAGTCCGTCGCTCCGTCGATCACGCTGACGCTGTTGCTGCCGTTATTCGCCACGTAAATTTCGTTGGTCACCGGGTTGACGGCCACTGCAATCGGCGAGCTTCCGACCGTAACCGTAGTGGCGACCGAATCGGTCGCTCCGTCGATGACCGAGACCTTGTTCGTGCTCAGGCTGGCCACATAGATTTTGTTGGTGACCGGGTTGACGGCCGCGGCGGTCGGCGAGGTTCCGACGGTAACCGTGGCGGTGACGGCGTTGGTTGTCCCGTCGATGACAGAGACGTTGCTACTGCTCGCGTTGACCACATAGATTTTATTGGTGACGGGGTTGACGATCGCGGTCGCGGGGGCGGTTCCAACGGTGACCATGGCGGCAACCGTGCTCGTCGCGCCGTCGATCACGTTAACGGTATTGCTGGCGCTGCTGCACACGTAGAACTTGTTTGTCGCCGGATTAACCGCCACTGCGTTCGAAGCGTCATTGATTTGTATAGCGGTGGCGATCGTCTGCGCCGCGAGCTGTGGCGACACCACAGCCAGTGAGATCGCACCCAGACAAATCAAGAGGACACGGTCCCTTGCGTTTGTTCCTCGCACGATGGCACCCCTCGAAGAAATGGAATGACTAACGGAAGTCGGCCGAACTCTTTAGTTCCCTAGTGAACACTGTGTCGACGGATCCGAAGGCCCCCGGCAATTGTTCTTTCCGGCCGCCTACACCTCCAGCGAGCCGATCCCATCGCCGGACCAAAGGTTCTGAGCTCGATGGCATCGACGGACGCTACGGAACCGCCAAAAATCGACCAGGCATGGCGCATACGAAACCTATGATAAGAATGGTCACTCCTGCCTTAGTCAAATAGAAAATTAGTTCTGGACATTTGTGTTTTACCGAACTAAGTTGCTTGGATGATTTGGCTCAATTACCAGCACCTGTACTACTTCTGGAGCGCTGTCCGCAAAGGCAGCATTGTCGCCGCCGGCGAAACATTGCTTCTGTCACCATCCACGGTCAGCACTCAGATCCACAGCCTGGAAAATATGCTCGGTCAGAAGCTCATGAAGCGAGAGGGGAAAAGGTTGGTTGCAACTGAGACCGGGCAGTTGGTCTTTGGATACGCCGACAGAATCTTTTCACTCGGTGGGGAGCTATTGGACACCGTGCGCAACGATTCAGGCCGTGGTGTTCAGACGGTGCGCGTGGGGATCGTCGATGCCTTGCCCAAACTCCTGGCGCACTGGCTGATCGAGCCTGCACTCCGTCTGAAGGATCGGACCCGCGTTATATGTCGTGAAGGAGCGAACGCCCGATTGTTAGCCCAGTTGGCGATCGGTGACCTCGACGTAGTCCTTTCTGATGTTCCGGCCCCTGTGGGAATCAAAGTTCGTACCTTCACGCGAACGCTCGGCAACTGCGGGGTTGCATTTCTTGCGTCGCACAAATTGATGAGGGTGCGCCGGAAAGGCTTCCCGCGTTGCCTTGACGGAGCTCCCATGCTCATACCCACAGAAAATGCCACACTCCGATCACGACTCGATGAGTGGTTCGAATCGAAGCGCCTGCGCCCGGTGATCGTCGGGGAGTTTGACGATCACGCCATGTTGCGGGCCTTTGCAGAAACTGGCGAAGGAGTCGTTCCCATTCCGACCCTGGTCGCGCGGCACTTCATTCAGGGAGGCATGCTCCGTGAACTGGGGAGATCGAACGAAATCCGCGTGAAGTTCTACGGAATCACTACGGAAAAGAAGGTGGAATACTCCCCGGTGGTGGCCATTTGCGACAGGTCACGCCGGATACCGCGATGACACAACTCTCGGATAGGCGGCGTTCGTGAGCAGCTTGAGACATTGGTGAACGTTGCCGGGATCGAACCGGCGACTCCCTGCTATGCAATGGATTTCAAGAACGCTATGTAGTTGTTCTTTCTTGCTTATACGTATGTTGTGGTACGCGGTTTTTGGCAGTGTTTGGCATCATTTTGTTCCCGACTTGTTCCTCATTTTCTTTGCGATCAGGCAGACGGCAGGCGGGCGCGGCTTACGCTCACTTTGCTTTCACGTCGGCTACGCGAATAATTATACGTTTGCCGAGCACCCGTGCCGCCCGAGTGATCGTATCGAGTGTTACTGAGACATTCTGCGGATCGAGCAAACGATCTAGTTGTGATCTGCTCGTATGAAGCTGCTTCGCCATCGCTTGCTTTGTTTTTTGCTGATCCTGCATGGCCTGTTCCAGTTGCCACGCAAGCACCCGCTTGATGGCGACCGCCTCGACTTCCTCTCGGATTCCTTCCTCTTCGAGGAAGCTATCGAAGGTTGACCCAGTGTGGTTCATTTTCTTGCGATTTTTCTTTACGTTCATTGCAGTCCCCTTTGGTGCTTATTCTTGTTGCGTCGCGCAAGGTCCAGATCCTCATCCGGTGTCTTCCGCGTTTTCTTGATGAATCCGTGCAGCAACACCATCCGGCCCTGCTTGTCTATGTAGAAAAGCATCCTTGCTATTCGGTTCTGGGCCAATGTCGCCCGTACCTCATAAATGCCGTCGCCCAACGGCTTGCAAACAGGCATCCCGATGGGCCAACCGAATTCCACGGTCTTGACGTCCTCCGCGATCCGTTTCCGGTCCTCGGGTGACAGCCCTCTTAGCCATTCCCGCACCGGCTCTCCGCCTGCCTCCGTGCAATAGAAGATCGCCGGAACCCTCTTGCCCTGTCGCTCAAGCGCCTCAGGCGGGGCACCTACGCCTGTCGAGGATTTGGGTTTCTTGCCCACTGAAACAGTGTACCACATGCGGTACATATAAGGAAACTGTTTTTAAGTCATGGAGTGTGGGAGGCCCAAAATTATCCTTGGAAGCAAAGAAAAGTGAATTTTACCGCTCACATTTTCCGTTTTTTATGCCTCTCTATAGATAGGGGACACCTTTGCCGACTTTGTTGAATTTTTCCGGTGAGGTTTGGCGGATTTTTCCCCTCTATATAGTAGGAGAGCTTTGTCGATGCGTGATTCGGCAGATACGCCTGGGATGTCCGATGGCAGGAGTCGCCGAACTTTCTTCCGCCTTGAAATTGTCTGCCAAGATCAGCCGCTGGAAATGAAGCTTAAATCTACCCCCAATGTTCCCCATGTAGAAATGCGTGCAGTTCGCGGCCCATTTTTAAGCATGAGGTTCGGGCGCATGTTTTCTGTGGCGTTTCTCAGTTCTTCTTCTGTGGCCGCGTTTCAGGGCCTCATCTGCCCCGCCGCTGTTGACCCAAAGGCGCTGGTATTCGCTACACGCGAGGGATTGCCGCTAGATCGCTGGAATCTCTTGGGCAAGCACCTGAAGCCTGCCGCAAAGAAATTAAGGCTTCCTGGTGTCACCTGGCATCTTCTGAGGCATAGCCATGCAACGATGCTCGACTCTGTGGGCACGCCTATAGGAACGATGCAATCGCTTCTAGGGCATTCCACACCGGACATCACGCGCGAGATTTATTTGCACGCGATCCCGGAGGAGCAACGTCGTGCAGTGGACAGCGTCGAGAAGCTTGTACTTGGACCCAAATGGACCCAAGTTCGGGCTTCGGCGCAGACTACGTCTGGCAGAGTAAATTGAAAACAAAGAAGTAAATGGTCGGGGCGCGCGGATTTGAACCGCGGACCTCCTGCGCCCAAGGTAAACTTAAAAAAGCTAAGTAGTTGTCTCGTCTAGCACTTTCGCGCATCGTGTATCACGATTTTAGGCGGTTTTTGGGGCTAATTGTTCCCAACTGTTCCCAACTTTTCGTACGAATCCCAAGTGAGGCAACTCATGTTCTCGCCGCATCCTTATCGAGCTTCAGGAAGTTGGTTCTCGTCGGCTTCCGCTTCTCCTTCGAAGGGGACAGCCGGTCGCGAGCATCTTTAACGGCCATGAGAAACCGTTCTGCCAATTCGTGAATTCGATCCGCTTCGCGGTTCTCAATCGCGTCCCTGGGTATCAGTTCGGCGCCAACACCGATAGCCGAGGCTCCGGCGAGAATATAGTCAGACGCCGTGTGTTGATTTACACCACCGGCTGCGATCAGCGGAATCTGCGGCAATCCGGCCTTCAAGGCCTTGATGTACCTGTCACCGCCGAGTTCAGCACAAGGGTAGACTTTGACAAAGTCGCCACCGGCTTCCCATGCCGCGATTATTTCGGTAGGCGTCAGAGCGCCCGGAAGCACAGCGATTCCTTTCTGAACAGCAAAGTCGATGATCTTCTGGCTGAACCCAGGACTCGTAAGAAAATTTGCACCGGCATCCAGGCAATCGCCCGCCATTTTCGTACTGAGAACCGTTCCCGCTCCCACAATGACGTGGGGGTGGTGCTGCACAAGATGGTTCATCAATTGGCACGCCTCGGGCACCGCCATCGTAATCTCGACAATGGGGATCCCAGCTTTCGCGACAGTATCCGCGGCGAAATGCGCATCTTCGGCGGAGGACACCTTGATCGCAGGGATGATGCCAACCTCTTGGATGACACGAACGACCTCCGCTTTGTTCATACTAGCCTCTCAACCGCACTACACGGCTCCTTCCGATTCAGGCTCAGGGAGCGCATCACCCCGTCGCGCAAACCAGGTGTACAGCGTAGGCAGCAAGAAAATGCCAATCAGCAGGTTCGATATAAGTCCACCAACGATGACGATTGCAAAAGGCCGCTGTGAATCCGATCCAATATCGTGGGACATGGCTGCCGGAAGCAAGCCCAAGGTGGCAACGAGCATTGTCATCATAATCGGTCGAAGTCTAAGAACCGCGCCCTCGACTGCCGATCTCTCGGTCGTGTAGCCTCTAGCGCGGAGTTGATTGATGTATTCGAGCATGATGACGCCTGTTTGTACGGAGACACCGAAAAGGGCGAGGAATCCGACGCCGGAAGAAACACTCAGATTTGTGCCCGTCACGAGCAAAGCCAGCAGGCCTCCCAGAGGGGCCATCGCGAGGTTAGCGATCAGGAGCAGTGCCCATTTAACGGAATTGAACATAATGTAAAGGATGACGAAGATTGCCAAAATCGTGGCTGGCAGCACGATCATCAGGCGGCGCTGCGAGCGCTGCTGACTTTCGTATTCGCCGGCCCAATCGATTGTATAGCCTGCCGGAAGTTTGACCTGGGCGTTAACCTTTCGAATCGCCTCTTCGACGGTGCTTCCCAAATCCCTGCCACGCACGCTGAATTTGACGGCAACATAACGTGAATTGTTTTCGCGGTAAATCTCTGACCCTCCGTCAGTCTCAGTCACCTTTGTCAACTGAGCCAGCGAGACGCGTTCACCTGTTGGCGCGAGTAGCCGAATTTTCTCGATCGCCTCTTCGGTATCCCGGTATTGCGGCAGATATCGCAAGACCAGGTCGTAGCGCTGCTCTCCCACGAGCACTTGATTGAGCGCTGTACCTCCCACCGCAGTTTGTATGGCATCCTGGATGTCGGACACATTGATACCGAAACGTGCCGCTTGATCGCGGTCCACTTCGAAATTGAGGTTCGGTTGACCAAGAACGCGGAACATTCCCAAATCCTGAACGCCTCGAATGTTACGCATCACTCCGATAATTTGATCTCCGGTATTTTCGAGTGTCTTCAAATCGTCGCCATAAATTTTCACGGCAAGTGCACCTTTAACTCCGCTTACCGCCTCTTCGAGGTTGTCTGAAATCGGTTGCGAGAAGCCCCAGAAAACGCCTGGTATTCTTTCTAGCTCGCGATCCATTGCCGCAATCAATAAGTCCTTATTCTGATGGAAGACTGGCCGCCACTGCTCCTTAGGCAAGAGATCAACAAAGAATTCCATGTCGAAAAATCCAGTGGTATCCGTGCCGTCGTCCGGACGGCCTATCTGATTTACCACCCGAGGAACTTCGGGAAATGAACAGAGTACTTCACGCGCTCTTTCCGCTACGCGCGCACTGTCGGTCGGGCCGACGCTCATCGCTAATGTGCCTCGGACCCACAGTGCACCTTCATCCAGATGCGGAAGAAACTCGGAGCCAATTACACCTGAAAAACCCAGAAACATAGCGAAACCGAACAACACGAGGGCTGCTCCAACGGTGATCCACCGATGGCGAATGGTCCACGTCACTCCGTGTCGGTACCGGTCCGTTAGATAGGTCATTACCGGGTTTTTCCATTCCTTTACACCTGAGCGAAAGAGAATGCTCGCCAATGCTGGGGCGACCAACATAGAAAAGACCAAAGCTCCCAGCAGGGCGAAGGCCACGGTCCACGCCATGGGCTTGAACAATTTTCCCTCGACTTCCTGCAGCGTAAAGATTGGCATGTAGGCAGTGATGATGATGGCTATTGCGTAGAAGACGGGCCGTTGGACCTCATGGGCAGCTTCGCGAATTCTCTCCATCGGCGTGCGGTGATCTTCTTCCGGGCGGTTAAGGTGCCGAGAGATATTCTCAATCATGACTACGGCCCCGTCCACCACCATCCCGAAATCCAGCGCGCCTAAAGACAGCAAGTTGGCAGAAATATGTCGAGCGTCGAGGCAAATTGCAGCAAACAATAAGGCGAACGGTATCGTGAAGGAGACGATGATCGCGCCGCGGACGTTGCCCAGGAAAATGAAGAGGACGATCACTACCAGGATCATTCCTTCAGCCAGATTGTGCAGCACTGTGTGCGTCGTGTAGTGGACCAGGTCGTCGCGGTCCAAGTAAGGCACAATCTTCACGCCTGGGGGAAGGATGTGATCGTTCAGCTTTTCTACAGCGGCGTGTATACCGTCCATTGTTGCCGCCGTGTCCGCTCCCTTGCGCATGAACACGATGCCTTCGACCACATCGTTGTTATCTACCACGACGCCATCGGAACGATGGATGGCCCAGCCGATTTGCCCGAGCCGAATCTTCGGACCTTGAGTTACGGTCGCGATGTCCTTTACGCGTATCGCCGTACCCTTTTGGGTTTTTAGGACAGTTTTGTCGATATCTTGGATGTTTCTCACCAGCCCGACTTCGCGAACGTTAACTTGCTGCTCCCCCTCTTCAATAAAACTGCCTCCACCATTGGCATTCGCGTTCGTTAATTGCTGCTCGACCTGCGCAAGACTCAATCCGTAGGAAACCAGCTTGTCGGGGTCAACGCGGATTTGATACTCGCGTGTCAGGCCACCGAACGAGGAATCGTCGACGACATCCGGTGCTGCCTTGATGTATTTGTTGATAACCCAATCCTGGAGCGACTTGAGCTCCATGAGATCGTAGTTCGGATTCGTACTCTTTATCGTGTACCAATAGACCGAACCGATCGGACTAAAGTCAGGGCCGATTTGCGCGGACACATTAGGCGGCAGCGTCACCTGCGAAAGGCGCTCCAACACCTTCTGCCGGTCCCAATCATTGTCCGAGTCATCGTCGAAAATAAGATTCACTACGGATAAGCCAGCGAGCGAAGCCGAGCGAACGTGCAAGAGGTAAGGGATTCCGTTCATCTGAATTTCGATGGGCACGGTAACCTGCTGTTCAACTTCTTCCGCCGCACGACCGGGCCACTGCGTGATAATTTGCACCCAGGTGTTAGCAACATCGGGATACGCTTCGACCGGTAATCTCTTGAACGAGATGATCCCTCCGATGAAAAGAACCACAGCCAAGCCCAGAACGACGAACCGATTATTCAGGGCAAAATCCACAAGGGGCCGAATCATTGTTGTTCCACCGTGTTCTGGAATTCGAGGGCATTCGTAACAAGCTGCTGGCTTGGAGCAACTCCCGTCGAGACTACCTGCATGTTTCCAGGGAGCATGTCGCCAACGGTTACCTCCACACGCCGAAAGGCGCTGCCGCCAGCGGGGACGTAAACCCAATCTCGATCATGCAAGTGCAGAATTGCCGTCGCGGGCACGGCTGTCTCTGTTTTCCGCGTTTGGCCGTGGAAAGTCGCTGTGACAAACATGCCAGGGCGCATCAGACCTGGATTTCGCATTTCGATACGCACCTTGGCCGTGCGGATATTGGGGTCGAGAACCGGGCCGATATTGCCGATGACGCCCGTGAACCTTCGGTCGGGATATGCATTGAGGCGGATATCCGCCTTGTCTCCGAGGCGAACCGTCGCTAGGTCATCCTCGTACACATCGCACAGAATCCACACAGAACTGAGGTCAGAGATCGTGAACGGATTCGGCGAACTCAGTCCCTGCACGCCGGCTGCGTTTGTAACCTCCTGATCTGTGATGACACCCGATATTGGGGCGCGAATCTCGACAACATCCGAAGGCTGGCTGAGATCGGAATCGCCAAGAACCCGAAGCTTATTCGCAGCCGTTTTTACATCAACTTGAGCTTTGGATTCCGTGTCCTGAGCAACTTGAAGATCGTTCAAAGAGATTGCGCCCCTGCCGTAGAGTTCTTGCGCCCTCTCGAGCTGTGTACGCGCGAGCTGCTCATCGGCAACTGCCTTTTGATAGTCTGAAAAGGCTCCAGAAATATCGGCGCTCTGCACCCGTAATAAGACTTGCCCTTTTTTTACGGTATCTCCCAAACGCGCATCGAGTTCCACGACGCGCCCCGCAGCCAACGATATGACAGGAACGTTTTTGGAAACGTCTGGATTTACGGTGCCTGTGGCGGCTAACTCCGACGTGAAAGTGTGCGCGATGGCGGCAGTTAGGGCGAACCGCTCAGGATGTTTGACCTGAAACACATTAGAGTCCTCTATATGCTCGACTTTGAGCGGTGGCGGAGCGCCCGCGTTCGGGTCGTTTGTCGTGTTGCCGCAGCCAGCGAGTAAAGAACCCATGAAAATCGAGAAGGCTAGAGAAGTGAGAACAGATCGGTTGACGTGTTTCACGGAATCACCTCGCGCCCAACGGCCTCATTCAATTGGTTCGCTGCCTGCAGATACGAACCGACTAGATTCAAATAATTGACTTGCACGCTGCGGTACTCAGCCTGCGCGCTTAAGAAATCGATCAACGATGCAGCACCGCGCTGATAGGAAAACTCAATCGTGTCGCGCACGCTCTGCGCTTGAGTTAGGTAGCGCTCTTTGTAGGGTTGGAGCAGAGTTACCGCGCTTGTTACGGCCGCATATGCGGAGTCCACATCGCTAAAAACCTGAGCACGGGTAACCTCCATCTGCTTTTCATTGCGATCGATGTCGAGCTGCGTTCTTAACTTTTCACCCTGGTTTCGGTCAAAAATCCGCAGTGGAATAGTCACGCCTACACCAAAGTACGCAGGAATCGGGGGATTCCGCGCGAAATCGACGTTAAACGTCGGATCGGTTGATCCATTCGCGATCGCCAACTTGTGATCGGTCGTGGCTTTATCAATCGATTGCAGCGCGGCCTTTAAATCAGGCCGCGTATCCAGGGCCATCTGACGAACGTCATCAAGTGCAGGGAGCTGTTGCGAAAAATCAAACAGGCCGGTGACATCGAATTGCTCAACCGGCATGCGGTCGTTCAGAAGCTCAAGAAGCTGTATCTTGGCGGTCCGCAGATTAACCTCTGCGGTTTGCAAATCCGATTCGTATTGAACGCGCTGAAGCTCCAACCGGTCCAAATCGACGCGTGCAATAGCACCCGTGTTGAATCGGTCTCGATTCACATCGAGCACGTGATCGTAATAGGCGAGATTTTCCATAGCTAAATCGAGAATAGCCTTCTCTTGTAGAGTCTGAATAAACGCCGTTCTAAGATCAAAAATAAGCGTTCTTTCCAAATCACTTTGTTGGGATATCGCAATTCCTGTGGCCTTTTGCGCGCTCTCCAAGCGCAATTCGCGTTTCTGCTCGCGTTCATGCAAGTAGTTGAGACTGCCAAATGGAAGGGCATAGGCAAACGGCTGATAGGAGTTGCCTGCCGCACCCGAAGGCGAAGGCTGGGTAGTAAAGGGATTAATCTGATCGACGCTAACGCTCAAATTCGGATTGGGGCGAAGGTGCGCCGTTATTTCGTCTGCACGCGATTCATCAACGCCGATTTGCCCGGCCATTAGGGAAGGGTTTGCGGCTTCGAACTTGTCTCGAACTTCCTGCCAGGTTAGGGGTCTCTGCGCGAAGGCAGTCCCCGACAGAACTAAAATCAGAAGAAGTAGTCCGCACAGATACCGGTTTAGCCGCAGCATGGGGGCCTCCTCCCCTAATCCGACCTACAAAAGGGCACAACTCGACACAAACTTGCGCCACCGGGTTGAGCGAGCCTTCACACACGTCAACGGAGTGCGATTGGTGAATAGCTATTTTGCTGTGGGGATGTTACGGCAGGTTTACATCTCCCACTCGCTCCGGTTCTTTCCATCGGAGCGGGCGGGATCGAGGAGAGTGCAGGTTTCCTAAACTCGCCCGGTGTGGAATTGAGAACCGGTTCCGCTACCCGGAGGTTCTGGTTCTTGAATCGGGATTTCCATTTGTGCCGGATACCTCTGAAATTGGGCCTATTTTCCTGGCCCCAATGTCTGATACCATACCCCCAGAGGGTAGTCAAGCGCAAATGTCTCATACCTCCCGTGAAAAGCTAGATCTCATCAACCGAACCAAGAAAGTCATCGGTCAACTTGAGTCGGTTCTCAGGGCGCTGAATGAGGATGCCGGTTGTTCCGACGTTCTTCAGCGCCTCGCTGCAGCCCGAGGCGCAATCAACAGCCTGATGGCCGAACTCATGGAGGACCATATTCGTAATCACATGCCCCGTAAGACGAAATCGTCCGAGGAAGCCGCGGAGGACCTCATCGACATTGTTCGCACCTACCTGAAGTGAGCCGTAACGCCGTGTGTCAACTGGCATGATCGAAGCCCTATACTATAGTGGGTTATAGTATAATGCGGCTATGGCTCATACAACGAAAGAAAAGGAAAAGCTGCTCGTTCGTGTTCGACGCATCCGGGGACAGGTAGACGCCATTGAGCGCGCCTTGGAATCCGAAACGGAATGCGCGGGGATTTTGCAGCTGATGGCAGCTTGCCGTGGTGCACTCAACGGATTAATGGCCGAGGTCATGGAAGGTCATGTGCGTTTCCATGTGCTCTCCCCGGAAAATGGCAAGAATTCCCCACAAGCTCAAGCTGCCGAGGAATTGATTGAAGTTGTGCGCGCCTACTTGAAGTAGCAAGCGTCCTACATGGGTTGAGGTGTAGAAATGAATTCCGCAGAAGCCAAGCAGGCGAAAATCCTCGAAAATGCTGGCAAGGTACAAAATACCGCATCAACAGAGAGCGTCCTGGATCGCGAACAGGAGCACGAAGACTCTTTAAATTGGCAAGAAATATCTCGCGTTCTGGTTGTAGCTGCGGCTGCCGGGGTGGTCTGGTTTCTGCATGCTGATCGCAATCTCTATGTCACTATCCTGGGCGTAATTTGTACCTTCCTCGGCGGTTTCCCGATCTTCTACGAAGCCTACGAAAACATTGTTCAACGGCGGATGACCATGGAACTCTCGATGGCGATAGCGATCATCGCCGCCCTGGCGATTCGCGAAATCTTTACCGCTCTCGTCATCACACTCTTCGTTCTCGTCGCGGAGATTTTGGAGGGGCTGACTGTAGGCAGGGGCCGACTAGCGATACAACGCTTGATTGACTTGCTCCCGAGCACCGCCACCATACATCGGGACGGAGAATGGAAGGATGTTCCAGTTGCGGAGATATCGGTTGGTGACGACGTTCTGGCTCGTCCGGGTGCGCGCATTCCCGTGGATGGCAGCGTGATCAGCGGACATTCCTTTGTGGATCAGGCACATATCACGGGCGAGTCGATGCCAGTCGAGAAAACCGTAGGTACGGCGGTTTATGCCGGCACGATAAATCAGTCAGGAGCACTGGAGATTCGAGTTGAGCGTCTTGGTCGGGACACAACATTTGGCAAAATCATCGAAGCCGTTGAACACGCTGAGAAATCGCGTGCCCCCATTCAGGGTATTGCCGACCGGCTTTCCGGTTATCTCGTTTATTTCGCGTTGGGTGCTGCCGCAATCACGTTTCTAATCACGCACAATATCCGTTCCACGATTTCCGTGGTAATCGTTGCTGGCGCTTGCGGCATCGCGGCCGGCACGCCCCTGGCGATACTCGGGGCAATCGGTCGGGCCGCTCAGGATGGCGCAATCATCAAGGGTGGCCTCTATCTCGAAAAACTCGCGGAAGTTGACACAATCCTACTCGACAAAACGGGGACTGTGACTTACGGCACACCCGAAGTCGTAGATGTCGCGCCGGCAAACGGCGTCACTCCAGCGGCGTTGCTTGAGGCTGCGGCAATCGCAGAATCCGCATCGGAACACCCCATTGCGAGGGCGATTTTGAGCAAAGCCTCGCAAATGCAGATTCCGGTTCGCCACCCCGACCGGTTCGACTACACGCCCGGAAAAGGAATCTTGGTCCAGCTTGACGGCGAAGAGATTTCGGTCGGCAGTTGGACGCATTTCCAGGAAAAGGGTGCAGGAGCGTCAGAATCCCTTGCCGAGACCCCCGATGGAGCTGTTTTCGTGACGCGCGGAGGCCACTTGCTTGGATCGATCCGGGTCACCGACGTTGTTCGCCCGGAGGCAAAGGCTTCTATTCAGAGTCTCCAATCACTTGGCCTCAAGACGGTTCTTTTGACGGGTGATTCGAAAACGGTTGCCGAAAGCGTCGGCAGAGCTCTCGGCGTCGCTGAAATCCTCGCAGAAGTCCTGCCAGAACAGAAACTTCAACATGTCGAGAAGCTCCTTGCCGAGGGTCGAAAGGTCATAATGGTAGGAGACGGCGTGAACGACGCGCCGGCTCTCGCCCAAGCGACGGTTGGGGTCGCTATGGGTTCTGGAACCGACGTTGCCCGCGAAAGCTCAGATGTGGTTTTGATCGGCTCGGATCTTTCGAGGCTTGTCGAAACCATTCAGACGGCACGCCGCTGTCATCGCACGATCATGCAAAATTTCGTGGGGACACTCGTTGTTGACACCATCGGAGTCGCCCTGGCCGCGTTCGGATTCCTCAATCCTTTGTTCGCGGCCTTCATCCACGTGTCCTCTGAAATGACTTTCATCCTGAACTCCGCTCGCCTTCTGCCTCCAGTGTCATCCGCCAAGGGTTTGATTCGTGGAATACTTTCTCACGCACCGGCGACGACAAATTAGCTGGCAAAAAATCGGGTCTTCACACACTCAGTTCACCATCGTAGCTCCGTCCGACATTCGGAGCCTGATTTGTACCTCGACAAGGCCGCCTACTCGGGACGCAGGCGGCCCGCTCTCCCTCTCAATGTTTCCAATTGTTTATAGGAAGTGCGAATACTACTTTTCGATGCGAATTCTTCTTATTGTTCCCAAGTTGCACCACAATGCAGCAGTGCAAAAATTGCTCGCCTCTAAGTCATTGCGCTGACGGAAGTTGGTCGGGGCGTGGAGATTTGAACTCCAGACCTCCTGCGCCCAAGGTAGACTCAAAAAAGCTAAGTAGTTGTCTCGTCTAGCACTTTCGCGCATCGTGTATCACGATTTCAGGCGGTTTTTGGGGCTAATTGTTCCCAAATGTTCCCAACTTTTTGAGGATGCTCGTACTTTAAATTTCGGTAGGGGGCCAGCCAGATTGAATGCGTAGTCTCGTGCCCGTTCGGAGTCAGTGCTAACATCAGGCTCGACCAGCCATGGCTCTGCGCGTTCTGCATATCTCCTGCAATATACGACCCGCTCGGATTGCGTTTGTCGTAAGTAAGCCCGAACCAGCGCTTCTTGCGGAAATTTTCCGTGTCAACACAGTACTCTGGGGCGGAGTTCTGAATCCTGTCGTCGTTTTGGATGACAGCACCAGAAAGAGCGTAGGCCGTCACTACGAATATGGTGAGAGGCCGTACCACGAAGAGATTCGCCTACTGTTGCGAGAATTTGACCCCGATTTACTTATCAACTTCGATGGATCCGCCTTGCCTTCTTTTTTCGACGTATTCAAAGAACGAACGTTCGGCAAAGATGCGCTGAGTTGGAATCCATGGGGTAAACGCGAGGTTCCTTTTTTCTTGGAGGTTTGGCCGTTCCTTCGAAACTACTGGCGCAGTGAAGTGCGCTTCTCGAAAGAGCCTCCCCACAAGTTTGCCTATATGGAGCCCAACGGGCCACTGAAGGCTTACCTGACAGCCGTCTTCGGAGCGTTTGCGGACAATGATGAAGGCAAGAAAGTCCTAATCGAACACTTTGGTGCAAAGCTCGTCACTTACGACGAAGAGTTTCGTAAAGAGCCGAAACAGGAATTGATATTTCCCATCAGAACGACACAGTTCGATCTCCGAGTACCTTCGCCAAAACCCCGATCCTCTGACATTTTCTTTCTCCTGGACCCCACTCAGATACACGATGTCGTGGACTACTGGAATTTGAGGGCCGCGGGTTTTCGCATATTTAGCCTCCCGGTCGATTGTTATAAGGATTATGCGGAGCGTGCGAAAGCTTTTGCGCGTTGGGCAATGGACCCATCCGTACCCAAGCCGTTCGGAGGTCCCACCATTGTCAAGGCTCGCAGCGTTGAAGACGATGTTTCCATGCAAGTAGGACAGTGGTTCGGCAGTTTAGATTCAGAGCTAGTGCCGTCTGTAATGGGGTGGGTGCCACGCTTTGGCGAAAGGCACGAGCGGGTTGAGCCCGATATACAAATTCGCGCCGCAATCGCCAAAGATTTAAGTCAAAAGGTTATGATGAGCGACACATCGGGAGAACTTCAATTCCCACCACCATGCGAATTATCCGAAGGCGATCAATCACAACATTGGGCAGTCGACTTGACGGCGTTCGGTGCCAACGAGGACACGACCTTCAGATTGCCCTGGCTGAAACCAAGTTGTGACAAAATCGCCGGATACAGTTTTGGACACTCTTTTGGTCCAGCGGCGGCACGGGTAAGCAAGTATGGCATCGTCGCTATGGCGCGCGGCGATCACGATCGTACGCTGGTACATGAGCCCAAAGTAACGAACGTTTGGACGGCTTATCTAAAGGACTCCGGATTCACGTATCTCAAGACGAGCTCGGCTGGCCTTGCTTTGGATAGAATTGTTGAACAGTTGGGTGGATTACATCATTGCCAGATTTTCCAGAACGCGGGCGTTAGAGAGCTCATAAACGTCTTAGCTGATGGCTCACCCAAGCCGTCACAATTCATTCGCCAAGCAGTTTTTAGAGCGATTCCATCCACGGAGGACCAAGCTAAGAAGGCACATAACATTCTCGACAGTCTCATATCGCAACAGCTCCTACGGCAAGGATTCGAATTGCAATGTGCGAAATGCCAGCGGTGGGACTGGTATCATTTGAGCGAAATACCAGAGCAGTTCAAATGCAAGAAATGCTTTCACGTTCAGCTGGTTCCGCTCCTGGACTACCAGACGTGGTCCTTCGTGTCGAACGGTCTGTTCCGACTCGAAGGGAAAATGGCCGGGTGTGTGACCAGTATTCTGGCGCTTATCTTTTTTCAATTCTGCCTTGGCTTCGATACAAAAATAGTATCGTCGTTCGACTCTAAAGGCCCTGAAGGATCTGGTGAACGTGACTTTGCAATTCTGACGTCGGAGACGTTTCAAGAAGACGTAGATGTGATTGTAGGCGAATGCAAGACCACACATGATTTGGAAGATAAGGAAAAGAAAGACATCAAGGATTTGGGCTTGGCGACGGGAGCCTATATTGCTTTTGCAATCGATGCTTCCGATTTTTCCGATAATGACAAGGTCTACTTCCGAGAATTAGTAGAAGCAGGAGTGAAGCCGATTCTCTTGGTAAGAAAGCATCTGGAAATGTCTTACATCCAGACCGGAGAGTATCGCCACAAGGCGGTCGCGCTGCGCCACGCTGAGGCGCTTCATCGCCTCACAGTCATCGATGCACTCGGAAGCGAGTTCGCGGATAAGCATTACATTTGGATTTGATTTATTCATTTTTAGGCCGGTTCGCGCCAGTACGTTGTTGAATCAGTTCCTGCAATTGAGGCGTCGCACGCGGTAGTCGTTCAAGAAACTTTCTCGCCTCATTCGGCGTGACGATGTAGTCCAGAGTCTCCCTGATCCACTCTATGGCCTGCCGCGTCATCACGTCAGGAGACAGTTTACGTTTTCTCAAGCGGCGTTCCTCTTGGCGCTGCTCCCCGTCTAACTGTTTTGAAATTTTGTTGAACAGCGCATCTTGCTTGACAATGGCCTTAACCATTGGGCTCTGAATGAATGCATGTTTCTGAACGAAATCGCCGGATTTCCAGTCACCGAGGTCAGCCTCTTCTATAACAATTCGAGACGTCAGCCAGAAACACAATTCGGTTTCGTCTTTGAAGCGAACATGTATGTACAAGTCGTGATCCTCGCCCTTGCCGATTTCGACCCGCTTCACGACCTTTCCTTTCAGACCGAGGAACTCCCTACCGCTGTCAATTCGCACGACCCGTTTCTTACCAATTTTCTGATTAGCTTTCATATCCTCGTCTTCTACACGTATCCATGCCTCTGCGTGCAAAAATTCCTAAATTGGTCGGTACACCGACCAGTGACGTGGCCCTCAAGGGGAGAAGACCAGGGTGGAGTTATCTTTTGGCGGCGTATTACATCTAGAATCCGCTGTCGGTACCATCTGCTTGATATGCTGTGATCTATAAGTTACAATGATTAACGCCGTCGAGATTCGTCATTACATAACCCGGAGCGGCAGGGATGCCTTCGATGATTGGCTCTCCGAATTGGCCGACATCCGAGCGCAAGCCAAGATCGCGGCCAGAATCAACCGGCTTGCAGCGGGCAACTTCGGCGACTGCAAGGTGCTGGGACAGGGGTTATGTGAATTACGGATCGATTGGGGACCCGGATTCCGCGTTTATTACGCGATCATCGGCCAAGCCCGCGTCTTGCTTCTCTGTGGAGGAGACAAACATACGCAGCGAGCGGATATCGCGAAGGCGCACGAATACCTGATCGATTACAAGGCGAGGACAAAGAAGAAATGAAGCGTACAACAAGTATTTCTCACGATGACGTGATGGTTCGCAGGATACGCAAAGACCCACAGTTTGCCGCTGAATATCTTCGGGCCGCACTGGACGAATCTGACGAACCGCGCGTTCTCCTCCTCGCCTTGCGCCACGTAGCGCAAGCGCGGGGAATAGCCAAGATTGCCAAAGCAGCCGGAGTCGAGCGCGAAAGCCTCTATCGGGCCTTGTCCGCCAATGGAAATCCGCGCCTCTCAACACTCTATGCAGTCGCCAAAGCGGTGGGTTTGAGGCTCACCCTGGAAGCAGCGTGATGGGTGAAAGCCTCCTACTATCAATTCCGCTGATGAGCGCCTGCAACGTGCCATTGTTAACTGCGGCTTTCGAATTGACCTAAATGCGTACTGCCGCGCAGTGCTGCAACCATGCCGAGTTCCGGTCGATCGCCAATTGGTCTCGAGGAAGGCAGACAGTTATCTACAAAAGTCTTTTCAGTCCGATCCAGCCTGTATTACGATAACCCCTGAGCTATCCAGTCGATTGTATTACGATTTAGCAGGAGGGGTATTTGCGACCAAAATCGGCTACGCCGCGTTCTGAAATTGCCAACGTCCGATTGACCACCGAAGAGCGAGCCGAGATGGAGAATGCTTCCAAGCGCAAGGGATTCCCGAACCTCAGCGAGTATATACGTTCCCTGCACAATAATGCCGAACAGGCCGATCACGTAAACGGTAAGCAGACGCAGCTGCGCTTCTACGAATCACCGAAACCATTCTTCAGGACCGAGAACGGAAGAATTTATCTTGGCGACTCCCTGGGGCTGCTGCACGGCGCGTTAGAGCAGGAGAGCGTGGATCTGATCATGACCTCGCCGCCTTTTGGCCTGGTGCGCAAGAAATCCTACGGCAACGAAGACGCCGACCGATACCTCAAATGGTTCCGGCCTTTTGCGGAAGGCTTCCGAAGAGTGCTCAAGCGCTCGGGCAGCCTGGTCATCGACATTGGCGGCTCCTGGAAATCCGGGACACCGACGCGCTCGCTCTATCACTTCGATCTGCTGAGCATGCTCTGCCGCGAATACGGTTTTCATCTGTGCCAGGAACACTACTGGTGGAATCCCTCCAAACTGCCGACCCCCGCGGAATGGGTGAACGTGCGGCGCGTGCGCGTGAAAGATGCGGTCAATTGCATCTGGTGGCTTTCGCCTACCCCCTGGCCCAAGGCCAACAACCGGCGCGTGCTCGCGCCATACAGCGATTCGATGCTGGACCTGCTTGAGAACGGCTACGATGCCAAACTGCGTCCGTCCGGTCACGACATATCGGATAAATTCGCACGCAATAACGGCGGCTCTGTCCCGCCGAATCTCCTTGCGCTTGCCAATACAGAGTCCAACGGCCGCTACCAGGATTACTGCCGGGAAAAAGGATTGCCGATTCATCCTGCGCGGTTTCCGGCGACGATCCCCGAATATTTCATCAGGCTTCTCACCGAACCCGGCGACATGGTGATTGATCCGTTCGCGGGCTCATGTGTGACGGGCGAGGCCGCCGAATACACAATGCGCCGCTGGATTTGCTGCGAAATTTCCAAGCCTTACCTAGAAGGAGCCGTTGCACGTTTCGAGCCGCAGCCCGAGCGTAAGTTGCGGGAGATTTTCTACAAGATTGCACAGCCCTGCGCCTTAACAGTGGACGAACAGGAAGTGGTGTTAGCCGAAGACGGCGGCCGCCACCGGCCTGCACACATCACCACGCGCGCAAGGTCCAAGACTCGTCTCCCACGCGACAAGGCACGGGCCGTAAAGGCCGGGGGACTCATGTGACATGGTGCAGGAGAATGAAAGGCTTTCCGTCGAAGCATTGCATGAGACCTTCCTTGCCGCACTTGACGGCTCCGTTGCCGCGCATACGGATCTGGACCTAAAACCCCTCGAAGTCGATCTGAAGAGTCCGCTGCCGCCCATGCTGCGGGTGTATATGTACAACGCGACCTACCCACCCGGCGGGCGGACGATGGGAGAGCACAAGATTCAGCTGATTGTGCCGGGCCAGGATCGCGGTGAGCGTGGCAATTTCGACAGTTCACTCGGGCGTATTCCTCTGCTTGTCGGCTATCGGCCGGATCTCCAAATCTTCATGCTTTGGGACGCGGAACTCTATGTGGACTTTTCCTATTCCCGCAACGTGCAGGTAAAGCCCGAGACGGTGTATGAAGCCTTTGCCCAGGGCATCGGCCGCCAGCGCCGGGCCTTGTGGCATCAGGAAGCCGAGATCGTCATCACCGCCGACGCGCGGCATCTGAAGCAGGCGATACTCGAACGCCAGCAGGAAACGCTCAAGCGGCTCCTCAAGGAGCAAGCATGAGCGGCCTTGCGGACCTTCCCCTCAGCACCGAATACCGCAAAGGCAAGGACGATATTGCCCAGGACTTCTATCTGCCGTGCATGCGCGTGGCTGATCGCTATGACCGTGCGGTGGGCTACTTCAACAGCGCGATTTATATGATTGCCTGGCCGAGCCTCAAAGATTTCGTAGCACGGCACGGCACAATGCGTCTCGTTTGCTCGCCTGCCCTGCCGCCAAACGATATTGAAGCCATCGAGGCGGGCTATTCCGCGCGTTTCGAGCAGGAGAACGCCGAGAAACTGCGCGAGGACATCCGCTACATGCTGGCCGCCCCCTTCCTTCACAAACCTACGGCCGTGCTTGCTGCGCTCATCGGACTTGGCGTTGTGGACGTGCGGATTGCCTTCATGAAAAAGACTTCCGGGCACAACCGCATTTTTCACGACAAGGTCGGCCTGTTTTACGACGGATTCGGGAATGTGGTTTCCTTCAAGGGCTCGATGAACGAAACCTGGGCAGGCCTGTCGGCGGACGGCAACCTTGAATCCGTCGACGTGTTCTGTTCCTGGGAGCACTCGCGCGAAGCGAGCCGGGTAAAGGACAACGAACTCTATTTCGACCGGCTGTGGCAGGGGAAATCCGAGCACGAAGGCGTCATTGTAAAAGCCTTCCCTGACATCGCCAAAACCGAACTTCTCAATGTAGCCGACGCGAAGAAGTGGCCGGAACTCGTGGATGAAATTTGCCGTGAGATGGACGCCGCCCAAAAATTTGAAGCAAAAAGCACCTCATCGGCCCATGCCAAGACACTCCGGCCGCACCAAACCTCTGCGCTTGCAGGATGGGAAGGACAGGGGCGCAGGGGCATCCTGGAACACGCCACCGGCAGCGGCAAGACATTCACGGCAATTGCGGCGATACGCGACGCGCTTCGCCGGCAGGAAGTTCCACTGATCGTCGTGCCCAGTGAATTGCTGCTGCAGCAATGGCATGACGAAATCCTGGAGAATCTTCCGGACGCAGCGCCAGTGATCCTCCGCTGCGGCGCGGGCTATACCAAGTGGCGCGATGACGGTCTTATCGGCCCCTGGACACGGCCAGGATCGGACAAGCCCCGGCTTGTGCTCTCCACCATGCAAACGGCGGCCATGCCGGAATTTCGTTCCGCCATCCGCCAGGGCAGTCATGTGTTTCTGGTCGCAGATGAAGTGCATCGCCTCGGCAGCCCCACTCATCTGCAATTGCTCGAGCTCGACACCGGCCCGCGCCTGGGACTAAGCGCAACGCCCCGACGTGCGGGCGATCCAGTCGGAACGAGCCTAATCCTCAATTATTTCAATGGCATCGTCCCACCGCCGTTCACGCTGCAGGACGCCATCAAGTCCGGCGCGCTGACGCCGTACTTCTACCATGTCCATACGGCAATGCTGACAGATGCGGAACAACAGGCCTGGGACGAACTGACCACGCGCATCAGACGGCTCTCGGCGCAGAATGCCTCCGCCAAGGAGCCCGATCCGGGTGCCGATTTCCGAATCAAGAAACTGCTCATTGAACGCGGGCGCATTCTCAAGCAGGCGGAGCGAAAAGCGGGCATAGCAGGTGAAATCCTCGCGACTAACTACCAAAGGGGCGACCGCTGGATTGTCTATTGCGATGACATATCACAGCTCAGCGCTGTGCGCGCTGCGCTTGCGCGCGCGGGACTTGAGAGCACCGAATATCACTCGGCAATGGCCGGGGATAAGGAACAGACCATTCGCCTTTTTGAGGTAAACGGCGGTATCGTTGTATCCATCCGTTGTCTTGACGAAGGGGTTGATATTCCCTCCGTCACCCATGCACTGATTCTGGCCTCGTCGAAGAATCCGCGCGAGTATATTCAGCGCCGGGGCAGGGTGCTTCGGCGCGCGGAAGGCAAGAGCGTCGCGCATATTTATGACGTTCTCGTCCTGCCCAACGTCTCTGACAGCGAGGAAGAAGAGGGGGCCAGTTCCAATATCCTGGGCGGTGAAATCACGCGATCCCTGGAATTTGGGAGATCGGCGCTCAATCCGGCGGCGATTACCGACCTGGAGCGCATTGCGTTACGGTACTCGAAGGACTATAAGTCGCTGCTGGAAGCAGGTTACGAGGACGACGAATGACGACGCCCGACCAGGAACTACTCGACACTATCGAAGAAATCCGGAAGAAGCGTTTTCCGGAAATTTCGGCGGATCTCGTACGGCAGTTAGTCGGGATCGAGAGAGATCTTACGGAAAATCGTGCAGAAGCCTACAAGCGCATCACCCAGGCGATAGATTCTCACCTAGCTCAGAACCCTGTCACCGAGGAGGCGAAAGACTGACTTGTGCTTGCCATCCGCAGCATCACACTGACCGACTTCGGTCCCTTCAAAGGCGAACAGCGCATTGAATTCCCCGCAGACACCGGCGTGGTGATTCTGTATGGGGAAAATATGCGCGGCAAGACCACGCTGCTCAATGCCATCCGGTATGCACTCTTCGGGCGCGTCATCGCCCGCGGTGCCGCCCAGATAGCGCTGCACCAGATCGGCAATTGGGAGACGGCCAAGGAAAAGGGCAAATACGGTTTCAAGGTTGTGCTCGAATTCGAGCATGAAGGCTCGAAATACGAACTCACGCGCGAACATCGCCCGCGCCCAGGCATCACCAAACCGCAGACCGATCTGGATTACCAGCAGGAGTATTTCCTGCGCAAGGACGGCAACGTACTGGGGCCAGAGCAAACCCAGTCCGAACTTGCGCGCATCATGCCGGAAACCGTCTCCCGCTTTTTCCTGTTCGACGGCGAGTTGCTCCAGCAGTACGAGGAGTTGCTGCGCAACGAAAGCGACATGGGCCGCAACATCAAGGAGGCCATCGAGAGGATTCTCGGCGTGCCGGTGCTCACCAACGGCCGCAGCGATTTCAGTGAACTGGCGAAAGACGCGCAGAAACGCGAAGCCAAGGCTGCGCAGAAAAACCAGAAAACCCAATCGCTTGGAAATCAGAACGAGGCGCTGCTCAAGCAGCGCGACGGCATGCAGGCGGAGACCGAGCGGCTCAAAAAAGAGCTTGAGACCGCAAGGGCGGCCAAAGCCTCGAAAGAAGCGGAATTGCGCAACACCGAACGGGCGAAGGCGCTTCTGGATGAACGCACCCGCCTGCAGGACGAGATCAACACTGCCGAGGCACGGCTTAAGGAGAAGGAAGACAAACGCAAGGAGCTGCTCGCTGTCGCATGGAAGGGACTGCTCAGCAGTCGCATCCGCTCCACCCGCGAAGGCCTTGAAAAAGAACTCGAATCCCAGCGCGAGACACACCGCCAGGCCGTTGTTGCCGAGGACGTGTCATCGAAATTGAAAGCGGCGCTCGATGCCGGTGAATGCTCCACCTGCGGCCAGGAGATCACCGGTGCAGCAAGAGACCGCATCACCAAGCTCATTTCCCAGTCCATGCCCAAGGAAGAACGCACAAAAATTGAAGCAGCCATTCAGGCGCTGGAGACAAGGATCGCGGCGCTACGGCAAAGCGAGGGCGGAGGCAACGCCGAACTCCTGCAGGAAGTGCAGGACGCCATCGACGATTTGAAAGTCAAGAAAGCTACGGCCGAGGATCGGCTTTCCGACATCCGGGAGCAGACCAAGGACTTCGATGAAACCGAAGTGCGCAAGCTGTACACCGATTATGAAAAGACACTCACGGACATCGGCCTCCTCGTGAACGGGATTGCGGCACAGGAAGCGGCGTTTACTGTCATCACGGAGCAGATTCGCAAGGTCGCGGCCGAGATCGCGAAGTTTGCCGACGCGGATCTTAATGCCTCGCGCGCGCGGAAAGAACTGTGCGAGAAACTTAACGCCCTGTTTTCCGAAGCGGTGGATGCCTACCGTGAGCGGCTGCGCGGCAAGGTGGAAAAGGACGCTACGGCGCTTTTCACGCAGCTTACTAGCGAGCCTGAATACAAGGGCCTGAGCATCAATGACAGTTATGGCCTCACCATCGTGCATCAGGACGGTTCGACTATTCCCGTCAGGTCGGCCGGCGCGGAACACATTGTCGCGCTTTCCCTCATGGGAGCCCTGCAGCGCAATGCGCCGTTGCGCGGCCCCATCGTGATGGATTCTCCCTTCGGCCGCCTCGATGAGACGCACACTACGAAGGTGGTTCAGGCGCTACCCAACATGGCAAGCCAGGTGATGCTGCTTGTCTACGAATCCGAGCTTGATCCGAAGGAAGTGCGAAATCAGCTACAGGGCAAGCTCAAAAAGGAATATCGGATCGGCCGTCGCACGGCACGCTATTCGATAATAGAAACCGTGGCTTAGAGAAGGACTCCGACATGGCGGAAGACAAAAAGACGATTGGCCTTACCGAAGCGAACAAGAAGGTGATGGACGACCTCGTGGAAAAAGCCGGTTTCAAGCAGGATATGGATGCCGCCAAATTCGCGTTTTCCTTCGCCGTCAGCCGCGGCAAAGAGCCTGGGCCGGTCGAAGGGGTGGGGACCATCTGGAACGTGGGCAGCTTTGATGAAGGCGGCGACCTGAAAGCGCTGATGCGTAACCTCTTCCCGAATGTTGATGCGCCATACCGAGCGCTGGAATCCCTCATGAATACAGGATTCGCGATGCTAGCTGAAGAGACAAAGAAGAATCCGGGCCTGCGTGTCGATGATTTGTTAAAAACCGAAAAACCTACCGCCTAACCCTGTTGGAGGAATAAACCGTGCCGTTTAGCCAGCGATTCTCAGTGGCAGACAACCAGCGGCTACGTGTCCCTCAACGCGGCGCGTGGGAGAGTATTCGCAATCATTTTGCGCGTGAAGGAGCCGCACGGGAAGTCGGCATCGTTTTGCCGGTGGGTTGTGGGAAGTCCGGTCTGATTGCAATAACCCCTCTCGCCGTGCGTTCGCGGCGCACCCTTGTCATCGCTCCGGGGCGGAAAATCCGAGGACAGCTCAGTGGCGACTTGCGTGCGAACAGCGCCACAAACTTCTACGAGCGTTTTGGAGTAATTCCCCCGGATGAGGAATTGCCCGAAACCGTGATTGTAGAGAGCGGACGCGTTAATTTGGATGACATCCGTCACGCAGACATCGTCGTCGCGAATATCCAGCAGATTGCGGGCGAGGAAAATCGGTGGCTTGATTCGCTCGGAGCCGACTTCTTCGACCTGATTCTCGTCGATGAGGCTCACCACAACCCCGCGGAGAGCTGGCAACAAGTGAAGCGTCGCTTTCCGGCAGCTCGCATTGTCAACTACAGCGCTACGCCGACGCGTGCCGATGGTCAGCTCATGGAGGGGAACATCATTTATTCCTTTCCTGTTGTCCAGGCCATTGAGTTGGGCTACGTCAAACGCCTCCGCGCGAAGATGCTTCGTCCCACGGAGCTGAGGTACGTCGATCGCACCGATGGACAGGAGCGAATCATAGGACCCGACGCGGTGCGTGCGCTCGGAGAGACTGAAGCAGAATTCCGGCGGGGCATTGTAATGTCCGACGAAACGCTGGGCTCAATCATTGATCAGGCAATAAATGAACTGCGTCGTTTGAGAGCAGAAACGGGCGAACAGCGGCTTAAGATCATTGCCTCTGGCTTAAACCTTGACCATTGCATACAAATTGTGGAAGCTTTCCGCGCACGGGGGCTTCGCGCCGATTTTGTGCATTCCCGCCAGGGCGGACAAGCCAACGACCGCGTTTTTGCCGCCCTTGAAAATCATCAGCTTGATGCCATCGTTCAGTCCCGAATGCTTGGCGAGGGATTCGATCATCCGCTTCTTGCGGTAGCGATGGTGGGTAGCATCTTCGCCAATCTCGGCCCCTTCGTCCAATTCGTGGGGCGCGTCATGCGCTCAATCAATCAAATACCAGGGCATCCGCTCAATCAAGGCGTCGTGGTGTTTCACGTGGGTGCCAATGTGGCACGCCGGTGGAACGATTTCAGGAACTTTAGCGAGGCTGACCAAGGCTACTTCGCCGAATTGCTGCCGGATGTCGAGGCGGTAGACTTCGCGGGCGACACTGTTGAGCGCACACCAGGAGCGGGAGGAGGCATTCAACCTGTTGAGATATTGGAAGAGCGTGGCGTCAGGGCGACGGATATGCAGCCTATCGGCGATCCGAACGCCGCTGCCCTCTTGCAGCAGCTTGCCGACCTCGGTGTCACGCCTGATCAGGCTGCGCAGGAACTGCGACGGCTGCGCACTACGCGTCAAGACCGGCGCGAGGCTAGGCGAGCTTCCCTCAACGACCGGGTTCAAAACGAAGTGGGCGCCGTTTTTGGCCGTCTTGGAATTAACCATAGAGGTCGAACACTTGATCCCGCCAGACGGATGAACAACTACGCATGGGCAGTCGGGGAGCTAAATCGCCGCGTCAACGAGAGCGTGGGCGGACAGGCTGCGGATCGTCAGAATTTTACGCTCGAACAGCTTGAGGCCGCGCATGCCGGCTTGCCGGAAATTGTCCGCAGCCTGGAAGAGGAGATTCGTAATGCCGCGTCCTAAGTCGGTTCTCGTCAGTATGGAGATAACGGTTGTGGGTCGGGCACACGACTGCCGCTACAACAAGAATCATCGCCTGGAGAAGGGAATGTCGCGCCTCACGATCAAGGAGGATGGCGACGAACATCACTACTGCCTACCCTGCGCGAGAGCGTTCTTGCTTCAAGGAACCGAACGCCTCTGTGTCTTACTGGCCGATGTTGACCGGTTGTTGAGCTAGCAGACGAAATTTCGCAGTTTGACGCCGAAAGAGACCTGCACTATAGCTCTACAAGCGCCGGATCACCAATATCCAAGCTTGAGTAATGACTACAGCTACCCTTTAAATTCCGCAAGGTATGGCTCTCTTGCACCGTGCCAGCGTTTCCGTCGTAAACCAAATAAGCATGGCTACGATACGTTCGCGTCCAGTTTGTGGCCAAATCAACGGCGAGCCCGACTGCCGTTGAAGCCAATACACCGTTTGGCCAGACGACTTGGGGTCTGCCGCCCGCAACTCCGTAACGAGCAGCTTCTTGGGCGAGTTTTTCATCCGTAAGGAAGCCCATACAGCGCATACAAAGACCACCAGGCGACGAAAGAATCACCTGACCACCGATCACAGGCGTCTCTCTCCCATGCACATCCATTCCGATATCAACGTAATGCATCAAATAACGCCTGCACGCGACTTCGATCTCTTCGCGTCCTTTGTAGCTGTCCACACACCCGATGACAATCTGGCTCTCGCGTAAGGGTTCTGGCTTCTCCTGCCAGGTGCAAGCAAACCCGCGTATGCGCGCGTCGGGCTGGAGCCCGTAGATCATCATCTTCGCCAAGTGCAGTTTCGGAGTCTCCGCCAGCGCGTCAACTGCTTTTGCCCCTACGAGTCGATTCAGATTGGATTCCTCGACGTGATCCCCATCGTAGAGGACATAGTTCTTGAATCCGATGTGAGCGAGTTGCTGAACAACATGCGATCCCCCGCCCCCTAGTCCTGGAATAGCGACAGTGCAGCGAGCTATGCGCTCTTCTGCGTCGGCACCGAGAAACGACTGTCGGGAATAGCGATCAGCGCTCATACGACGCTCCTGAGTCAAACACGCCAATCGGCGTACCAATTACCGCGATACTCATGGCCTGAACCGGTTCATTCTTATCGGGAAGCCAAATCCATGCTGCGCCGTGATCGAGGCTCAGAATGATGATGCCATGCGGAGCCTGCCTTCCTACCGATTGAAACCCCGGTATCATTGGTGGGATTTCACGTTGGTCGGTACGGCTCATCCCAGTCGTACCACGATGACCATGCAGATGGACGTGAAAAACTCCCTCGCGATTCTGCCTTCCAAAATAGGCAGCATGCATAGCGCCGGTGATCGCCTCGCTGCCGATGCGTGCCCCAACAGTCGAATCCTCCATGTATTGATCGTCCGGAATGGGATGGTACCGAGTAAGAAGCACCATCTGTCCACCATCCGATAGCGTTCCGATTCGACCCAAGGCAAAGCCAACCCGCTCGGCGGCAAAAGGGTGTCGTCGTCGCAGATCGCCGAGTATCTGGCCATAAAGAACGTTTGTGACTTTGAGGATTAGTTTCATTTTTCCTTCGCAAAACCGTTGAGGTGAGCTATCAAGATCTGGGCTAAGGTTGGCGACGCCAGCTCTACCTTCCAGGAGAACGCCCACCAATTTTTCTCTCCGATACGGGCTCCGCTCACATTCCAGTTTCTTGTATATGGACCTGTAATCTGCGCTGCAAAATACAATCGAGACGGATAGCCGTCCTTGGCCACTGGACAGAGCAGGGCGTCACAGACCGAAGGCGTGCAGCCGGCCGGAAGGCGGAGTGCTTCGAGGTAGAGGAATTCGACTCCGGATTCCTGCAGAATGCTGAGCTTCTTGCAGTAGCCCTTAAGTTCGTCCGTTTGTTCCTTGGGGTAGGCCATAGCGTCCTAGGACGAACCGCCGGATTGCGGCTGGGTGTAGAACATTTCACAGCCACAGATCTTTACCGGGATGTTGGGCGGCAATGGCAGGGGTGGTCCGTCCTTTTCCTCTAGCAGGACGTATCCATCCGGCGTCTTATCAACCAAAGCGAGGATCTGAGCAACCGTGCGCTCGCCGCGCTCAATCCGATACGGGTGCTCCGGCCCGCCGATAAAAATCGTGACGATTTCCTTGTGTGCGGTGATGAAGCCTTTGAGCCCGTGCTGGCGCAGATCGACCGTTTCATCGGGCTCGATAACGCGGTTCTCGCAGTGGACGAATTCGGCGATCAATTCGAACGCACAAGGCCGCTTGCGGACCGTGGCGAGCAGCAGTTCGCCTTTGGGATACTGTGTCTTTACGCGAATGCGGTCGCAATCGATCTGAACGACGAAGCTATGGCTGTGCGGCACTTCCTGCCCGCGCTCCGCCATTCCCGTGATATCGACTTCGCCGGAAGCGCCGCTTGCCGCGTTCTCGCCGTGTTGCTCGGAACTGTCTAAAGACATGTAAACCTCCAGGACACAACTAATGAGATGCAGTAATCCCATAAAAGGATTCACACATCCTGAAACAGTATATGTTGCGTTTTGGGAGCCTGTCAAGCTAGAGTAGGAGGAGACTATCCCATACTAGGACAATCCGAATGCCAGACATTTACCAGCAGATAGGCAAGAAAATCCGTGAGCTTCGTGGCGCACTGAGCCAGGATGCGCTTGCGGCTAAGGTCGGCGTTGCGGCAAACACAGTGTCGAGGTGGGAGACCGGCACGTACAAACCGACTCCAGAAGATCTCGACAAGCTGGCGCGGTGCTTCTCGGTTCCGATCAGCGTCTTCTTTCCCGACCTCCAAAGAGAAGATCCGCGCATCTCTGCCCTGACTTCCGCCCTCGGCGGCCTCGACAAGAAGGATTTTGAAGAAGTCGTCCGGTATGCCGAATTCCGCAAAGCGCGACGCATCATGGAAGCCGCCAAGCGCAAGAAGCCTAAATGAAGTCTCAGCGGCGCACCGCCTTCCGCCTCATACGGCGTTTGTAGAAGGGCACTCCGTAGATCTTCTCCTCCAGCTTCTGAAACTGAACCTTATCGAACTGCCCGACGCCGATGATCCCCATGCGTTCGAGTCTTTTGCAAATGAAGCGGTAACTGACTTTCGCAGGGCAGGCGCGCCTGAAGTCAACTATAGCTTCTGCCGTTGTAATCGGCCGTCCGAACGTTTCAACATCGTTCTCGAATTCGGACTCCGGGTAGATGAACTCCGCTGCGAAGACTTCCGCACCTTTTTCGATGAGTTCGTTGGCCCCGTAGTCGCCGCAACGTAATCCTCCTGCGCCCAGTGAATCTCTGTCTCTGTAGTGGTGTTTTAATTCATGAACGAGTGCGAACAGTTTGGGCTCATCCGGAAGGGTCTTCTGAAGCGCCACAGAGCAATCGCCGTCGTCGCACATATAGAGGGCCTTAATCTTGCGAGACAATGGCCAATGGTCTATGCGGATGCCCTCCGCCTTGTAGATGCGGCGGAGTTCGCGCAGCCCAAACGCTGAGGTGTCCACCTTGTACTTGGCGCGCTTCTGGCGGGCGAGCTGTTTCAAGTCTTCGTAATAGGTGTTGCGGCTCATAAACTAACTCGGGCGCGGGCGCAACCGGTGCGCGACCGTAATGTCCGCCAGGACGAGCCCCCGGTTTTGAAGGCCCAGACGCACTTCCTCGCGTACAGGAGCTGTGCTGGCGATGTCGGAAATTGTGAGAATCAACGAAAATGCGACTCCTTCCGACGGAAAAGCCACTCCAGCGCGTACCAGACTTTCGAGTGACAATTTCCAATTCGAAGTGTTTCCGCGCCCTTGCTGCATCGTCAGGTGATAGCGCTTGGTGGGCGACCACTTGAGGCCCGTCCTGACAAGGTAGCTCTCGCTTTTGTTCATGCCCTCGGGCACATCTCCCGCGTCGTGGCTCAGCCTGCCTTCCCACTGGAGTTCGCCAGTCTCTTCGTCTAGGCGTTCCTGATGGAGGTGCGCTTCGAGCTGAACGCGGATTGCCTCTTCGCGATGATCGGGATCAATCGGGGGCGTGTAACTCAGCGTCACCTCGGCACGCCCCCGGCAGGAACCGTCCTCGTTCACCAGCGATTTGGGCCACGTGAACGGGAATTCCAGGCGCTGTTTCGCCGTGAGACGTTCGCTGAACACTAGCGTGACCGAGTACGGCGCGTCGTGCAGAATCGAATCGGCGGGCGGAGCAATGCCGAACCCTACGAATTCCCGCGATACATGCCGCAAGGCCGGCCGGTTCAATGCGTCCGGGCGCACGGCCCGGTGGATCGGCAACGCCAGGAGCGTTTCGCGTGCCGCCTGACGTGCCAGACGCTGATCAAGCGTCGCAATCGTCGCGGCGGCCAGTGGTGCCGCGAAGCTTGTGCCGCAATGGTGAAAGGCGTCGCCCGCGGGACTGAGCGAAATCAATCCCGTGTGGCTGGTCGATCCCGCGCCTCCGTAGTGACCGAGATCGGGCTTTCGGGCGCCACCTACGCCGGGTCCCCGTCGCGTGTAGGTAGTTGGCATCTGCGGAACATGCCCTGGTACCCCCGGTGGGTTTACCGCACCCACGGTGACGCCCAGGACATGGTCGGCGGGAGCCGTTAACTGCTGATTGTCGGCGCCGAAACCCGCGAGCATGATGGCGGCATCTTCGGCCTTTTCGGGCCATGGGGGACGATTCGAATTGGCAAGATTTCCTGCAGCAACGACGAAGAGCACATCGTTAGCGCGCGCTATGCGGTCGAGGCGATCCGCTGCCAGCGAATACGCCAGTCGTGAAGCGCGCTGTCCGATCGAGAAACTCAGGTTGAAGACACGAACGCCGTAGTCTTTTTTGGCGACCTTGACCTTCTCGTCGAGCACGTCGAAGAGTTCTTCGATATCCGAGTAATAGGCACTGCGAAGGTCGCGGCGGGGAAAAAGATCGAGATCGTAGAACTTACAGCCGTGAGGTTCGACGGAGGGGCTGAGCGTCGGGTTAAGCGCACTTCCAGCGCTGACGAGTCCGGCAATAAAAGTCCCATGCGCCTCATCGCGGTCTGACGCCGGAACAAGACCGGCGTCCCCCACTTTCCACTTTTCGAGCGCCTTCACATTCACGCCGCCGTCAATGATTGCGACGGTAGGGTAATCGACACCACCGGCTGGGTCGGGGACTGTGAACTTACCGAGATTTGCGCCGCTGTTGGCTGGGGTGGTTTCGAGCGCAGGAGGCAGATCCACCGAACGTACCAAGGATTGTTCCGCCAGGAAAGCCAGTAGCTCGCCGTGCCGATTCACGTTTAAGTCCGCACGGCTGCCCCGCATCGAGGCGGGCAGGGATGCTTCCGCTATAACAGCCGAACGGCCATCGTCAGAGAAAGGAAGCTCGATTAACCGCCGGTCGTCGGCCGTCAGCTGGATAGAGATTGCAAGACTCGGCTCACCGAATTGTACGGTTGAGACCGACGGTAGAAATGACCGGACCAGAAGGCCGCCCTTGAGACGGTTAAGGCCGTCCCGTAGCTGCCCGACCATCTGATCGACCTCCGCCGGGCTGACGACGCGATCAGGCCTGAACATCTCGACAATGTAGCCGCCGATCACGTTCTCCTGGTGCATCCAGCGCACTGCCTCTTCCGCCGAAAACGTTACCTTGTCGGGCGCATCGTAGAGCCTGATGTCGTCAATGCCTCCAAGTTCGCTGCGGACCGAGGAAACACGGGCTTCCTGCTTGCCCGTCTTGCGGTTCACCACCAGCCGCGGCGTTTCCTCGGCCTTCGTGTCGATGATGTTGGCAAGACTGTCGAGGGCGCGCGGCGTCACCTGAAACAAAAGCTCTCCCACCTTCTCGGCCCCCACAAGAGCAAAATTATTTGATGCTGTGAACAGCGCGCCCATGGGCCGGTGACTCTTGGCGAGCGCCTCTTCGCGCTGGCGGACCTTAATGAACCCGCCGGCTTGCTTCCCCCGGCGAAGACTGTTTGCAACGCCCTGGACGCTCGACTTGAGCTTCGTCTTGTGCTCGGCAAAGCCCCGATCATTCCCCTGGAAGAAGTCTTTCGTCCCCGGAACGAAGGGTTGGGGTTCAGGAATTTCAATGAATCGCTTAGTGTCCAGGAATACCTGGATTGGGCGTAGATCGTTATCAGCCATTACTCACTTCCTTATGGACATCGCTGCTCTCAACGCGTCTTCCCCGGCGCGACACTGCGCTCTGGGAGAGTCCCAGGACAACGCCCCGTTCCGTCTGGCTCAACTTCGCATCTTGCAGCGCATGGTTGAGATCGTCGAGTGGACCGGTGAGCATGGCGGCGCGTTCGGGGGTGAACATGCGCGCATTGAGCGCGGCCTGCCGTCGCAATGCTTCAAGAACGACCGGCACGCGGGCGGGGTGCTCGCGCCCCTGTTCCGCCACCTGTTCCTTTGCGGACCGATGCCTTTTGTGGAGCACGAAGAAGCGCTTCCCGGCATCTACCAGCATTTCGATATCGGCGCCGCTCATACCTTCGGTTGCCCAGACGAGAAACCGCATCTCCGCGGGCTCAAGCGCGATGGGGGCGAGAAACTTGGCTAGCAAATCCTCGCGCGCTTCGGCCTCGGGTTTCGGAAGTTCAATGCGTGCGTCGAAACGTCGCCATACAGCGGCATCGAGTAGATGCTCATGATTCGTAGCGGCAATCGTGATTCCGCTGCCGTTCCTCGCATCGAGCGATTGCAGCAGCGTGTTGACGACGCGCTTGATTTCGCCGATTTCCTGTACGTCATCGCGCGCCTTTGCCACGGCGTCGAATTCGTCCAGGAATAGGACGCATCGATACCGGTTTGCGAAGTCAAAGAGCGCCCCGATATTCCTCGCCGTCGTGCCGAGAAAGGATGACATCAATCCGTCAAGACGAACCTCCACACATGGCAGGCTTAATTGCTGCGCCAGGAACCGTGCGAGCTTCGTTTTTCCCACACCGGGCGGTCCATAGATAAGGCACCGCATATGCGGTCGTGCTCCCAGGCGTGCAAGTTGTTCAAGGTGCTTCCACTCATCCAAAAGATCGTTAATAGCCGCTGTGAGGGGAGCATTCAGAATGGGCGCAGGGCTTGGCTGTGCGCCGGGGAAAATGACGCGGGCAAGGGGAGTCCCTGTCTCTCGATCCGTCGGCAACGGCGTTGAGGGCGAAAGGGTCTCACCAGGCAGCTGGCGCCGCGCCGCTTCGGCGGTAGCACGCATTTCCTCCATTGCGAGCGGAGCCATCGTGTGGCGTCGGCCGTTGCGCGAGAGAAGCCGAGTAAGTTTGGCGGCTTGCTCTGGGTCCGACTTCGCCAGCACGTCGCGCAAGCGCTCAATTTGCTGGGTCGCACGTTGCCCCTCTGCGTCGAGTGCTATGCGCGCCAAAGTCAGAATTATGTCGAAATTTTCCATCAGCATCCTATATTCGTAAAGTGTTATGCGTAAATCAATCTAGAATATGCACAAAATCATCAAAACATGCAATCAGATAATTTTCCCATGCGGAAAAAAGGTCACTCCATGCGTCTAGACGCTTAAGGAATTCACCAAGAGATGGAGCGACTAAGTGTTTATTCTTCAGCGGCTTGCACGAACTATTGGGCTGCCTTCGGGCCTGCTCTTGCGCCGGTCCTAGAGGCAGGTAGTGGAGACATCGGCGTGCGCGAGCCACTCCTGCACCTTGGCGATGTCCGCTTTAAACAGGACAGGGCCGAGAGCTTGCGCCGTATGCTGCGGGCGTCAGGTCTCTACCTTCGAGCGACTTCCGCCATGCAATTACATGCGCGCGAGTGACACCGCGCATCTGCGTAGGGTCATGCAGCCCCGTAAAGTTGGAAAACTCCGCGACATCGGGCTTATAGGCGCGTTTTAAGATTGGTGATGTTGGCGAGCCATTCCATCTCGGGAGGAACATCAGCGAGTTTCTGGAACTCGGCAGGAGCTAAAAAGTCATTACTGATCGGGACGAGATCACTCACCACCAGACCGACGTTGTTTAATCCCCGATGATGTATTTTATCGGGTTTAAAAGACAAGGCCTCAAAATCACTCCCAACAGCCGCGTTGCCGCCTTGCAACACCGCATCCGGAGTTGCCACGCCGAGGGGACGTCCCGCGAAGCTCGTCCTTATATATGCAGAGGCAGTCTTCGATTTCTGATGGCGCCAGACGCGCGAAAGGCTTAGGCAGGAGCTTCGGGTCAAATGAGTCGCCGCCGATTCCGAATACCCGCGCACCGATTCTCGTGCCTGCGTGCAGGTAGACGTACTCAGGAGATTTTCCGAAGTGAGCGCCGATGCGATGAGCCACATCGTACACGGTTAAATCACCGATGCCTTTCATGTCCCCGATTTCCTGCTCGACAAGCCGATGAAGCGCAGCGAAGTCGGATGCTTTCGCAAGCTTGTGTCCGATTCCCTGGAGTTTTGCTTCAGCCTGTTCGAGAAGCGCTCTTGGAATTCGCCGCTGGTGAGAATGGCGTTTGCCGCTTGGTTTCTCGCAAAGCGCGGCCTTGCGGATTGCCGTCGAAGGACTCCGCTGGATCTGAAAGAAGCGCATTTCCTTTCGCGCCTTCTCGCGGTATTCGTGAATATAGTCGGTTACAATCTCGTCCAGCGTCATGGGCGCTCCTGCTGCCGCGGCCGTAGTCCCGTTTGGATTTTGTCATCCTGATATGTCGTGATGCCATGCTCCCTGTTCTTCCAGAAATATTCGGCATGTTCAGGAGCCGCGCCGTTCCATGCACTCACTACTGCTTCTATGCTAGGGTAAGAAAGAGGTGCTCCAGTAAGGGTCGGATCATTGGCACTGACGAGCAGTAGATCAAGGTCAACCGGCGCTCGCACTCCCCCCGTCACGCAACAAGGCCAGTCGATCTGCAGCATCCCGTTCTTATTTATGAGCGTACCTTCATCGGGTGTCTGCCGCACATTCCCATAACCCTCCTCGCGTTCGACACGTTGTGCCCACTCTTTCAGGAGATCCTCGGGAATTCTGCGCTTGGGATTGCACAACAGGGCCACACATCCCCACCTTGGGTTGGCGATTCTGCCGGTATTTTTTAAGAGTTCCTCGGCTTCCCACAAACACAGCGCCTCTGTTGTGAGATCGTCAGCAGATGAAATTACATGCGAGCAGCGTACTATTCTTGCGTGACCTGCCGGAGCACTTCGGGAGAACACCATCGTATAGGTGTGTCCGCGTCGCTTGCCCGAGAGTCGCCCATATCGAATCGGCGCGGACACTAGTTCCGACTGATTGCAATCGAGGCGCTCATTGCGCCATTGTTGGCGGATCTTATCGTCAGCCCATAACAGCGAGCCGATAATGAGAATTCCGGCATTCAGCCGCACGGGATCACTCCTCTTCAGTTTCAGTAGCTTCAACATCTGCTGCCAACAATTCAGGCACAAACAACGAGACATCAAACACAACATCAGAATGTGATTGAAAGAACTAACCTTATGAACGATACCGTCCTTTATCACATGCAACTATGCCCCCGATACAGAAATAAAACCGACGCCGCTGAAACACGAATAAGAGGCAGCGATGCTCGTCAACGCTGCATGAAAGGAAGTTTCGTGGCGTCTAGTGCCATCGGCTTGCGAAGCGTTCTGCCTGGCTGGAACCATCTGAAGGAGGGGCGCTGCAGAAACTATTCCTCGGAGGTGCCTGAGACCGATTCTGTATCGCCTACATACCGACCGTCTGAGTTCTAGTGCTCACTGATGTTCCCGCAGCGGTTGCAGAGGAATGACCTATTCCACTTCGCCAATTTCAGTCGGTAGCCAGCGTTATGCTTCCAAAAGTATGTGACAAGTACCGCAAAAATGCCAAGCGCAACGACCAGATAGAGCATCAACGGAACCGATAGGACGTTTTCGGAATTCGTCGTCACCGTATTCGTATAAAAGACAATCCAACCCACCGCGAGAAATAACAGAGCTGACCAACCAATGAGCCTCTTGTACGACCACCTGGTGGGCGGAGCCGCCGCCCTAGAAATCGCGGTTTGCTGGATTCCTTTCGTTGTCCCGCTGCCAACGACCAAATCTGGGCCATCACTTCCGACTACAACACCACGCAGCCGTGTCTGCGCATTTACGTGGGAAATTCCTTCTTCGTAGGCGAGGGACAGCTTCTGGAGATCGGTGCCGTTGCATTGTGGGCAGCGTAAGTCCATGTGATCACCTCAGCTTGCCCGATTGCGAACAGCATACCTCTTGTCCCGCTTTTTGTCCTCGAAATCTCGTGCCCGCCTGACTTCGCCGTTTGCTGTTTGGCCTCTGCTCCTGCTCTCCTGCTCCGAGATTGCCGCGTCCCGGCGCCGAACCCAGGCCTCCGGTCTCCACTAGCACGCTTCGCGCCACCACACTGCAGTGTCACTCAGGCGTGCCGCCCGTTCCGACCTGAACGCGCCAATCTCTTCGCTTCTGTCCCCTGTTTCGCGTCCTCGCTCCCTCGGCTGTGGGTGAAGGGAGCAAGGACTCCCCGAAACAGGAGGACAGGAAAAATGAAAGTCGAACAAGCAAAACAGATCGCAAGCAACGCAGTCGAGCAACTTCGCCAGGCCCTCGAAGCGGGCCACAGTGAGGGGCTCAAGGACCATCTCGCGGCGATGGCGCGCTTCCGGCGCTACTCGTGGGGCAATGTAATGCTCATCGCCTCGCAGAAGCCGAACGCGACGCACGTCGCGGGTTTTCAGGCGTGGCACAAGCTAGGCCGCTTCGTGAAGAAGGGCGAGAAAGGCATTCTGATTCTCGCCCCGATCATTCGGAAAAAAGCCGAGAACAACAGCGACGCCGAGCCGGACGAATCCTCAGTGGCGGTCGGATTCCGGGCGGCGTACGTGTTCGATATCAGCCAAACGGACGGTCAGCCTTTGCCAGAAATCGGCAGCGTGAACGGCGATCCGCGTGAGTATCGCGAGCGGCTTGCGAAATTTGTCTCCGAGCAGGGCATCGCCTTCGAATACTCCGACGACATCGCGCCAGCGCGCGGCACTTCGTCAGGTGGCAAGATCACGTTGTTGCCCGGCCAGTCTCCGGCTGAGGAATTCGCCACGCTCGCGCATGAAGTCGCTCACGAGATGATGCACGGCGCCGAGCGCCGCAGCAGCACGACAAAGCGCATTCGCGAAACCGAGGCCGAGGCCGTCGCCTTTGTCGTTTGCAGCGCAATCGGTCTTGAAACGGGATCAGCCGCGCAGGATTACATCGGTCTCTACGGCGGCGATGCCAAGCTCCTCAGCGAGAGCCTCGAATACATCCAGAGAACCGCAACGCAGATTCTCAATACCATTGGCGCGGATGATTCATCCACGCCACCCGCCTAGAGCGGGGATTTTCGGTCATTTGTGCAGGCTGCCCGCCGACCACCAATTCGAGGTTGACTTTTCCTGCCGTTGACGCGCAACACCGCGAGTGCCATACTTTTCGGAGATCGGGTGAAACAGGTATGGAAGCTAGGCGCGGATACGGACGCTTCGTGGTAGACGCAAGGCCCACGCAGCTAGCGGACGGGAGAGGTTGGTTGCCAGAATTCAGTCTCGAGGAGCACCTCCCCGCATACGTCGAAGACACCATGTTTTATAGTTCCCAAATTTTTGGAACGTGCGACGACGCGATTTTGGCTTGCCACGAACTTGGCCGACGCGAGATTACGCGGCGCACGGCACGATAAAACGGGGAGACACATCTCAATGCTCAATCAGATTCCAATCGAATCGCTTCCCGATGGCACAGTGTTGAAGACGACCGCTTATTGGTGCGGCTTACCATTCACTCACTACGGGATCATACAGAGGGACTGGAAGGGCCAGAGTTGGATTCACCACAACTCGAAAAGGATTGGCCACGCTGCAACAACGGACCTGCAAGGATTTAGTGACGGTAACCTCGTTTTCATCGATTCCATTCCGCAGAATCCCGGCGAGGGCTGGCTAAGAGCAGAACGGGCCCGAGCCGATGTCGAGCGCGGAATTCCTTGGACTGTCGACAACAATTGCGAAGACATGAGATCGCGCGCGGTCACTGGCCATGACGGGAGCCCTACTCGGAACGCCCTGGTCGGATTGGGTCTCTTTGGGCTCGGCCTCTTTTTTGCTTCCAAGCTCTGACGGCCTCACTTGTCCTTAGCCGCGACGGACTTCCATCCGTTGCGCTTTGCCGCCATCTCTAGCGCGAAGGCCGGCAGACTTCGCGCGCCCTGCAACCGCCACGGGCGTTGCCTCAACGCGTGCAACTGACGCGGCACATTTCTCCCTTTTCCGCCGCGCATTTGCTTGGGCGCTGCTTCGGGAGAATTCCCACGCCCGCAGTCCCGTAGCCGGGATGCAAACGCCGCACTTCGCGGCTTCTGCTTTCCCGGTTCCCCCCTAGTCACGCGGGTCCCTCCCATAAAGCAGCCGCTCGCTTTGGGAGTGGTTTCCACTCGCTTCGGGGCGCCCCAAGCAAAAGGGGCAGAAAAGGAGATTCGAAAATGTACCTCAATTCAGTTCAGATCAAGCAGATCAGCAGCAGGCGGCAAGCCAATACGGTCTTGCAGGGTGACTGCATCGAAGTCATGCGCGGGCTCCGCAGCCGCAGCGTCGATTTCATGCTGACCGATCCGCCGTATCTGGCGCACTACCGTTCGCGCGATGGCCGCATGGTCGCCAATGACAGCGACGGCGCTTGGCTGAAGCCTGCGTTTGCTGAAATCTTTCGCGTATTGCGTTGCGATTCGTTCTGCGTCAGCTTCTACGGCTGGCACCAAGCAGACAAGTTCATCGCCGCATGGCGCGAGGCGGGCTTTCGGCTGGCTGGCCACCTGACGTTCCCGAAGCAGTACGCTTCGACCGTGCGGTTCCTACAATACCGACATGAGAACGCGTACTTGCTCGCGAAGGGCAATCCGCAACCGCCCGCTGAACGCATTTCCGACGTACTCGAATGGAAATATTCCGGCAACAAGCTGCACCCGACGCAGAAGCCGGTTTGCGTACTCACGCCGCTGATTCGCGCGTTCTCGCGTCCTGGCGATCTCGTGCTTGATCCGTTCTGCGGTTCCGGCTCGACACTGCTAGCTGCGAAACTAGAAAACCGCCGTTTTCTCGGTATCGAACTCGACGCCACATATTGCGATGCCGCCCGCGACAGGCTCCGGCCAGCAGCCGCATAAGGCCGTTGCGGCCTGCCTGCCCGCTCCTTCCAGCAGGCGAAAGAGCGAAAGCCCGAATGGTACGGAAGTACTATAGAAGTCAATAACCTAGCAGAAACCAACGTTCGCGCCGCCACATCCAATTCACCAAGACTCAGGGCCAGGTAATTTCTGGGGGACCCATGCCCTCGAAGCGAGGAACGAAGACCCTCCCTCCGTTCTTGCTGAACGAGGTGGATCGTTCAGGCAGACCCATTGCGCCTGATGTTCTGTCAGTCGCGCGAGAGATTGGTCCTCGCGCTGTAGCGTACGCCGAAAATCTTATCGGCGATCCCGCCGTCGCGGTTACCTGCCTGGAAGAAGCGGCCGCATCAGTATCCGCAGCAATCGAAGAGAAGCAGCGGACGGGAGCGCCCAGAGTGCGGGATGTAAGCGCGTACCTGTTCCGCGCGTTCATTCATCTGATCGATAAGGCAAAACGAAAAGAGATGGGTTTCGAGGACGCGGTTCAGCAATACGGCAAAACGCAGTCCACTTCGACGGAACAAGGCAGGGCGGAGACTGCTGTCCTTATCAACGAAATCATGGCCGCGTGCGATCAGGTCTCGCGAGAGATTATACTGCTCAGGCTTCGAGATCAGTCCTGGGACGAAATTGGTAAACACCTCGGCATATCGCCTTACGCGGCAGAGACCCGTTACCGCAAAGCCCTTGACCGCGCCAGAAAAACTCTGAGAATACAGAAGTGAACGATCCCTCCAGGAGGGCCTCACGCGTGCCGGGCGCGAAGGAAAAATCGGGCGCAGGAAAACGGACGCTATCCGACAAAGCGTTCCTCGAAATCGGCAATAGGCATCTGGCCGAAGACTTTCCTAATCCTACCCGCCAAGGATGTCCCGACGACAACGTACTAAAGCGAGCAGCCGAGCATCCCGCCCAACTGAGCGAAGAGACTCTCAACCACATCACGCTATGTTCCCCTTGCTACAACATCTTTAGCGGTTTTCTCGGGAAGGCTCAGGTGAAGAGCGCCCATCGCAAGGCGAAAGCCCGTTCTGCAAGAGCATCCGAGTCGTAAAAAAATTCACAAAAGTTGCATTTTGTCGGTTGTTTTTTCCTCAGAAAATGCCTCTGTATAAATAGAGGGGAGTTCTCGCCGGACATACTCTCCACGATCCAGATGGCACCGGGAAACAACGGTCCGCCGTCAGGTATCGCGCACGGCTGGTAACGACGAACCGGGCGCGAAGGTAGAAACCCCCTGGTTAGAGCGCCCGCTCCAAGTGTGTAAAGACGAGCCAGAAGCGCTTTTCTCCTTCGCCTCGACTCTCCGTGAACGCCAATAGTTCGGCGAGAGCTCCACCCGATCAACCGAAGAGGAACACACAAGATGAGAAAGCTCTGGAGAAAAGCACTCAGGTTCAAGCGACAATCGCAGTATCTGCTGGTAGCGGCGACAGGATTGATTCTTGCCGCGCCAGCGTTCGCCCAGGCTGGCAATTCTCCCTGGGAAAACGCCGTCAACGTTTTGGAGACAGCGTTTACCAGCACCATCGCGCGGGGGCTGTCCCTCGTTGCGATTGTCGTTTCCGGCCTCACCTTCGCTTTCGGCGAAGGCGGCTCGAAACGCGTTCTCGCCGGAGTGCTATTTGGCGTCGGCATGGCTATCGCCGCCGTCAACTTCCTCGCCTGGTTGTTCCCAGGCTCCTGAACAGAGAGCAGATCATGGCAGAAGCCAGAAGGATCAACACCGTACATCGTTCGCTCTCAAGGCCCCTCACGATTCTCGGGGCCGAGCGGAAGCTGTTTTTCTTCGCGATGTGCGTGGGCGCAGGGACCTTCAACCTACTGGACAGCTTACTCGGCGGCGTTCTGATGTTTGTGCTGCTTTACATCGTTGCGCGCTGGGCGACCAAGACCGATCCACAAATTCTGCGCTTCCTGCTCACCGCTCCGAAACTGCGCACCCAGTACGATCCCGCAAAGTTCAGTCCGATTTCGATTCGCAGAGAGAGTCATGCTTAGGCTCAAGCGCATTTTCAAGAATTACGAAGAGACCGGCTCGTTCAATGAGCTTGTAAATTTGTACGGCTACATCGACGAGCATGCCTTCCTCACCAAGACCGGCGACCTTGGCGTCATTCTCGAAGTGCGTGGAGTCGATTACGAATGCCTCGATGGAGCCACGATTGATGGGCTAACTAAACGCCTCGAATCCGCCCTGAAGCTGTTTGATGAACGCTACCGCGTCTACCAGTACCTCTTCAAACGCAACAACGAAACCATTCCCTACAAACTGTACGGCAGTCCCGTCGTGGACGCAGCCATTCAGAACCGGATCGCTTATCTGGCGAGCAAGGCCGACACACTCTTTTCGCTTTCCATCTATTACGTCGTCTTGTACGAAGGCTTTCGACCGTCACGCCGGTTGAGCAACATCCTTCAGGAGTTCCCAGCGCACCCAAGCAGGACGCTTGGCAACCTGATAGGAAACCTCTCGACCAAAAAGCAGGTTGTGCTGATGGCCGCTGAGACAGGCAAAGCTCAGGCGGTGCTTCTCCAAAAGATTGAAAGCTTCATCTTGCAGGTAAGCGATTTCCTGCCTGTTCGTCTGCTCGATAAACAGGAAGCCTTTAGTGTCCTGAAAAAGACTCTGAATTTCGCACCTCTAAAGCTCGAACAGGCCAAGCTCAAGCACGACACTTTCCTCGATTACTACGTTTGTGAGTCGCACCTCGAATGTCACCGTGGGCATCTGCGCCTGGACGATTACCACGTCAAAGTCCTGACGCTGAAAGAACCATCCGCGCAGAGCTTCCCGCTTATTCTTCAGCGCCTGCTCGAAGTCGGATCGAACTACTACGTCGTTACCGAATGGAAGAAGGAGGATTCCGGCAAGACTCGTCGGCTCATTCAAGCCAAACGCCGCCATTTCCATAACACAAAGCATTCGTTTTTCAGCCAAGTCAATCTCAACGACGCCCCGCAACGCGATGTTCTGACCGACGACTCGAAAGAATCCCAAGTCCGGGAACTCGGTGATGCCGTCCAGCAGATCGAGCTTCAGGGGAACTACTTCGGGCAGTTCTCGCTAACCGTCGTGATCTACGACCTCGACTTAGCCAAGGTGGACCGCGCCTGTGCTGAATTCTACAAAGTGTTCAGCGTCCACGATGCCCAGCTTTACGAAGAGAAATACAATCTACTGAATGCATTTTTGGCAGCCGTTCCAGGCAACTACGCGTTCAATCTCCGTTACCTGTACCTGCTGAACACGAATTACGCTGACTTCTCGTTTCTGTTCACCCTTCACTATGGCGAGCCTCGCAATCGGCAATTGCGGCAGGAGTACCTCGCCGTCCTCGAAACCAATCACCACACGCCGTATTTCTTAAATCTCCACTACCGGGACGTAGCCCACACGATGATTCTCGGGCGCACTGGTGCAGGAAAATCGTTCCTTCTTAATTTCCTGATTACAAATCTCCAGAAATACGCGCCCTACACGTTCATTTTCGACCTGGGCGGGAGCTTCGAGAGTCTTACTCATCTGTTCGGCGGTTCTTACGCACAGGTCGGGCTCGAATCCGGAGGCTTCGAAATCAACCCGTTTTCGCTTCCTCCCACCAAGGAGAACCTCGACTTTCTGGCGTTATTCCTGAAAGTACTGATGCAAGGCTCGGGAGCCGCAGACCTTGATCCAACAACGGAACGCGATCTCTACCATCAGATCGAAAATCTTTACGCCGTTGATCCGGCCCTACGCACACTAAGCGTCCTCTCAAACATTCTCGGCCACGGCATGGCCGAACGCCTGGCGAAGTGGACGCGAGGCGGGCAATTCGGATTTCTCTTCGACAACGCCGAAGACACGATCTCCTTTTCTCGGTTCCAGTGTTTCGACTTCCAGAAGATGAGCCAGTATCCCGAAATCCTGGAGCCATTGCTCTTCTACATCCTGCATCGGGCCAACGCAGTGATAGCCGACAAGGAGATCACATCTGCGTTCAAAGCCTTCTTCATTGATGAAGCATGGGTATTCCTGAAGAACCCGAGTATTCAGCGTTACGTAGTCGAAGCCCTGAAGACCTGGCGCAAACACAACGCGGCGATGGTGCTCTCCACCCAATCGCTCGATGAGCTAAGGCGTTCGGACATCCTCGACGTAATCATCGAAAGTTGCGCGACGAAGATTTTCCTCGCCAATCCCGATATGGACCGGGATCTGTACCGCCGACAGTTCCACCTGAACGAAAACGAAGTCGAGCTGATCGCGGGACTGATTCCGAAACAACAATTTCTAATCAAGACACCAGAACTGGCGAAGGTCGCAAATCTAACAGTTGATCCCAAGAGTTACTGGCTCTACACCAACGATCCCTACGACAACCGCAAACGCAAGGAAGCATTTGAAAAATACGGCTTCGAGAAGGGACTCGATGTCTTGGCAGGAGGCGCTCGATGAACCCGCTGCTTCCGGGGCCGATCCTTCCGCCGGAACTTCTCTCGCAGATTTCCGCAGCCCTCTTTTCGATTATCGCCTTCACGCTCAGCGGAGTCCTGTTCGCCACAGTTGTACTGATTCTATTTCGACACGCCTCCAGCGTCAGGCCAATCAAGAACCAATCCAGCAGAGATTCTTTCGATGAAGGAGAAAAGGAATGAAGATCGTATTCCGCGTTCCATCGGTTTGCTCGCGCAAAACAGCCGCGCTCCTCACCCTGCTTTGTACTGCCTGCTGGTCGGCATTGCCGGTTCGCGCCGACACGGCAGGCGCGCGTGTCGTCAAGTATTCTCAAAACGACATTGTGGCGGTCCGAGCCAAAGTCCGGTTCTCAACGTTGATCGTGCTCCCGGAAGGAGAGGAGATTCTCGACTTCACGACGGGCGACAAAGACTTCTGGATTGTGAACGGCGTCCATAACCTCTGCTTTATTCATCCCGCACAGACCGGCATCAGCACCGACCTGAATCTCATCACCGCGAACGGCCATGTCTATTCTTTCCTGCTGACCGAGATCAGCAATGAGCCGAATGCCCAGCCAGACCTGAAAATCTTCATCGAACCCAAAGATCAGTCCAGCGTCGGCGGGCAGGCTCTTTTTCAGAACTATGTCCCGGCCAGTGAAGCCGATGTGTACCGGAAGGAAATACAAACAGTCCGCGAACAAGCAAACACTGAAGTAACGGCAGCGCAGGCCCAGGCCAAAGAGCAGATCGAGAAATTCCGGTACGAATATCCCGAACAGCTGCGCTTCGATTACGAAATCGACAAGAAAGGCTCGAAGCTCCCATTCCTCGTGACGGCCATTTATCACGACAACGCCTTTACCTATATCCAGTGCTCCGCAAGAGAGAAGCCTACCCTTTACGAACTCAAGGATGGCAAGCCCAACCTCATCAATTTTCAATTTGAAAACGGAACGTACGTCATCCCAAAGATTCTCGACAACGGTTATCTCGCGATCGGCAAAAAGAAGCTCTCATTTGCCCGGCACGGCGCGCCGCAACTCATAGAGGCACCGAAACAATGAACGAACCCATTGAAGAGAAAGCCCCAAAGCCGCCAGGCTTACTGCCCAAACACGTTCAGTCGTGGCTGATCGTGGGTCTGGCCCTTTTGATGGTCATCATTATGTGGCTGACTAGTCCGAAAAAGCCGCAAGCCCAGGCCAAGTCGAATACTCCGGTCACCCAGCCAGCCGCAGCTATGCAGGTGAATCAGACCGAAATCAATGAGCTACAAAATCACATTGCGGAATTGCAGAGACAAGAACTAGTTGCGCAGAATGCGCTCGCCGAGCAGACCAAGGTGCTGGGCAGCGCACCTTCCACTTCCCAAACCACCCAACCGGGCGAGTCCGACAGTAGCCCGGCGCGTAGCGAAGACTCCATTCAGTCCGAAGAGAAGAAGCGCGTATACCTCTCCTTATTTGCTTCGAACGTGGCTCTCAGCTATCGCAAAAATCCAGTTCCGTCCGACCAGGACGCTGGAACACTTGGACCGAATCAAAATTCCTCCACGCCCACAGCCTCCGGCAATGCTTTCGATTCAGCTGCGCAAATCGCTCAACTGCTGAAACAGATGCAGCCGCCCGTCCCAACACAAGTCCCGGCCCCTCCTCAATCTAACGTCGTGCCTCCTCTTGCGAGAAGCAGTTCCGCTCAAAACAAAACGGAGGCCGACCACGACACTAAGGAGGTGAGCAAGCCTGCCGCCACGCCGTCCGGCACAGCGGGCGTGGCGGCGGGAAAAACCTACATTGTCTTCGAAGGAACCATCCTCGAAGGCGTCCTCATGAACCGGCTCGATGGCTCGTTCGTCGGTCCTGTCGAGTGCCTCCTCAGCGACGACGTATATTCGCACGACCGCCAGCACCTTTTGATTCCAGCGGGAACGAAGATTCTCGGAGAGGCGAAGAAGGTTGAAGCGCTCGGGCAGACACGCCTCTCAGTCACCTTCCACCGGCTCATTATGCCGGATGGCTTCTCCGTTAGCCTCGATCAGTTCCAGGGGCTCGACCAGATTGGTGATACCGGGCTGCGCGACAAGGTGAACAACCATTATCTGCGCATCTTCGGAACGTCACTCGCCATCGGCGCTTTGGGAGCCGTCGCCGAAACCGGCACCGGCAGCGCGTTCAACGAATCTGGCAGCGACCTGATGCGCCAGCAGTTCGCTTCCAGCATGGCCCAGTCCTCTGAACAGATTCTCGACCGCTTTTTGAACATTCTTCCAACCGTGACGATCCGGGAGGGGCACCGCGTAAAGGTCTATCTCTCAGGCGATCTGCCATTGCCGGATTACAACAATCACCAACTGCCTTCGAACCTATGAAGGCGAGAAAGGATGGAGTTTCTATGAAAAAGAAAGTCGTCGGTCTTTTGTTGATAGCAGGGCTGTGCGTTGGCACCGCGTCGGCCCAGTTTGGTTTCGGGATCGTCTACGACCCCACGAACTACGCCAACGCTCTGCTCCGTTACGCAGAACTCGAACAACAACTCGTTCAGCTAAAGAACAGCTACACGCAGCTTGTTACTGCCTACAACCTCGCGCTTCAAATGTCCAAAAACCTTCAGAACATGCCTGCGCGCTATAAGGCGCTCTTCTCTCAATGGCGCTACGCCACCGCGCCAAACACCTACGGCAACACCGGGGGCTGGATCAGCGGGATCAATTCGGGAGCCGTTCCCACCGTTACAACCGGCTATCAGCAGGCGACGACCGGCTTACTTCCATACAGTTCCGCGCAACTCGGCGGCATGACACCGGATGAACTCAGTCGCGTACAGTCCCAATACGCATCAGTCGAGCTTTCGGACGGTGCCAACACCACTGCGATGGAGACGATAGGCTCGATTCGTGGCGATTCTCAGGACATCCAGACCCAAATCAACAACCTCGAACAGGATTCCTTTTCGTCTGACCCGGATCTCAACACCGAAGTTGGCGTGCTGAACAAAATTAACGCCGCAGGCGTCTTGACACTGCGTACGCTTCAGGACTCAAACAAGCTTCTTGCCTCGCTGCTTGAGGAGCAGACCATCCTCGCTAAGCAGCAACGTGAAGGTACCACCAACTCCATAAACGCCGACATCGAGCGCCGCGCGAACCTCGCCGGCAATATGACCCAGGTCACCGGCACGCTCACGAGTTCTCTTCAGAGTTTCCAGATTCCCTAGATCGAGACGCCCGACCGCGCCGGAGGAGCCGCAGCCATGCAGACCGATTACCTTCAGTTCATCTTTCAGGCCATCAACAATCTCCTCACTCAGAATCTCGGCTTCTTCGACGCGATGGGCCAGAACCTATTTCGCATGTTTGCGACAATTATGGTCGTCTGGTATGGAGTGAAATCCGCTCTGTCCGCCGCCAGCGGCAGGCACTTCCTTCACTTCGATAATTTCGCGGCTCTCCTTCTTACGATCAGCTTTGGGTTTGGGATGGTGAATTACTACAGCACTCCCATTCCTGGCATCGGCAGGAGTTTTCACAACCTGATTACGGACGAATCGCAATTCCTTTCGACCAAGATCAATCAGACCGAATTGCAAACCGTCGAAGAGCGAATTGCAGACTTCGAAGTGCGCATGAATTCTCCGACGTTCGGCGACATCCTCGGAACAGCAGAATACGTAGTCATCACGATTCTTCTCGCGGCGGCGCAGGCCATCGCGATTGTCGTGATCGCTTATGGATTCATTGCCACGGCTGTTTGTGTTCTGGTCGGGCCGATCTTTGTGCCGTTCTTTATTGTTCCGAAGCTCGAATGGCTCTTCTGGGGATGGTTCAAGGCATTCATCCAGTACGCCTTCTACCAGGTGATTGCCGCAGCCGTCGTTTACATCATTGGGAACCTCATTCTCGGCATCCTCGATCTGGAGCCGACCGGCACGATTTCCGTGGTTCAACTCATGGAAGCTTTTCCCGTCCTTTTCATCACCTTCCTGGCTGCGATCTATGCGCTGCTCAAGATTCCGGCGCTTACCAACCACATCTTTAGCGGCACCTCGGGAACGTCCTCTGCCGCCATTCTCGAAAAGGTGTTCGGATGAACAACGATGCGAGCTTCGAAAACGCCAAGCGGCTTTACCTCGAACAGTACGGTGATCCTATGGTGACCAACACCTATCTCAAGATTGCGCTAGTGCTTCTCTCCCTTGTAGCCATCGGCTTGGCCTTGGTGGACCTGAAAACGATTCGGACGTTTCAGAATTTCAGGCCACTGGTGATCCGCATTGACCAGTTGGGAAGAGCCGAGGCTCTCGACTATCACACCTTCGATTACAAGCCCCAGGACGCCGAGGTGCGCTATTTCCTGACGCAGTTCTGCACTCTGTATTACCGTCGAAATCGCTACACGATTCAGGACGATTTCTCGAAGTCGCTCTATTTCCTCGACAGCAGTCTGGCGAACAGCGTCTTCGACGCCTACAAGAAAGGCGCGATCATCAAGACTTTTCTTGCGAATTCTTCTGCGCCCGAGATCGACATTGACGTTAAGAACGTCGCCCTTGAAGGCTTCGAGAACCCTCCGTATCGCGCGCGTGTGGACTTCGATATGGTGTACTACTCGCCTGTAGACCACAGCGAGCTTAAGCGAGAGCTCTACACCGCCGATTTCGTTTTCATTTTCCGCAGCAAGGTCCCAAATGAATTGATTCCCGTTAACCCGCTCGGGCTAACCATCACCTACTTCCGCGAAGACGAGGCGTTCAACTGAGGCCATGATTGCAAACGCACTACTTCTGACGATTGCCGTGCTGCTCGCTTACGGCTTCTGGCTGATGGACCAATTGAAGTTCATGGCCTCGTATAAAGCCGTCATTCTCCATGCCTATGGCGGTGTGCTTCTCGTCGCGGCAGCCGTGCTTTTCCTAAACGTTTTCGCCGCGTTCCTGGCCATCAACCGCCGATTCTTTTTGAAAGATACGGGACGCAAGCTTTCCCACCTCGACAAGCAGTTCAATGTCGGCCAAGCCGAGATGCCCGCTCCTTCCGAGGACGAGGAGAGGAACTGAGATGTCCCGCGACTTCTATCCTGACAGTGCCCAGGACACGCGCGATGAGGCTCGTCGCACTCCGAGTCACCATTGCGGGAGCGAAGGAAGGTACAGCCCATCAGGGAGAGGATCGGGAGAATCGTCGCTTCCTGACCGCCAAGAGCCGGAAGCACGCGAGCAAAGGGTTCTCAAGCCCGACCGCGAGGATTCGCCGCGCGCCTATTATTTGCGCGACCGCGAATATCTGCTCCGCGAATCCGAAATTCGGACGCTCTCTGAAGTAGGCAGGTTCCGCGTTGTAGCTCCGCACGATCTCGCAAAATATGGCTATGGCGGTGACAGCGCACGAATGGAACGGGATATTCGGCGGCTCAGAGAGCAGTCGTTACTGAGCGCACAGACTCTGGAAATCTCCGGCAGAAAGACATTGCGCGTTGTCACCTTGACGAAACAAGGAGCGAAGCTCCTCCGCAGCACGAATCGAATCGCGGACGAGCAGGAGATTTATCACGGTTTGCGCAAGCCCAAAGAGGCTAAGCACGATGCGGATCTGTACCGGCTCTATCAGAAGGAAGCTGCACGAATTGAACATGCGGGCGGCAGGCCTTTGCGCGTCATTCTCGATTACGAACTTAAGCGCGACCTGAACCGCGATTTGGAAGCTCTTGGTCCTCACAAAGACGATCCCGAGATTAAGCAAGCGGTAGCAGAGAAGCACCATCTTCCAGTGGTCAACGGAAAAGTCCAACTACCCGACCTTCGCATCGAATACGAGAACGCCCAGGGCGAGCTAGACCATACAGATGCTGAGTTGGCGACGCGTCATTATCGCCCGCATGGATTGGCGGCAAAAGCCAGAGCGGGATTCTCTCTATACAGCCATCCCGAAGACGCGTCCCGCCTGCGCCGCATTTTGAACGATCAAGACCTCACGGCAGGAATTCTTTCTCTATGACCACCTCGCCATCCCATCTCGATGCTTTGAAAGCCTTCGGTTATACCGAACCCGAAGCTCGTTTCCTGTATCTCGTTGCCACGCATTCCGGCTACTTCGTCGCCCGCCAGTTCCTTGGATTTACCGGCGCTCACTGGGGCAAGCGGACGACCATGTTCTGGGCCAAACTCCACGCGCAGAAGCATGCCCGCACCGAATGCTTTCCTAAGAGCGGCGTGATCTATCACCTCTTCTCCCGCAGGCTGTATCGGCAAATCGGGCGCGAGAACCTTCGCAACCGCCGCGAGCATGAGATCGAGTTCATCCGCCAGCGCATCGCCATGCTCGATTTCGTGCTGTCGAATCGGGAGTATCGGTATCTCGAAACCGAGCCGGAAAAGGTCCGGTTCTTCAGCGAGCGCCTGAAAGTTCCAAGTCACTTTCTGCCCGCCAAAACCTATCAGGGCAGCCGCGATTCCCAGCCCACGATTCGCTATTTCGTGGATAAGTTTCCGATGTTTCTGGGTGATGAGACTCTCGCCTCTCCTGTGGTGACGTTTACCTTCCTGCAGGGCAGCGAAGCAAGCATGGCCGAGTTCGTTCATCACCTGAAGGCTTATCTACCGCTCTTTCGGCAGTTGTCCGCGTTTCGGTTTCTCTATCTGGCACGTGCGGATTCGCACTTCCATGCGGCCAAGGAACTGTTCGATTCGCTGGTCACGATTCCACTTCAGTCCGACGCGTCGGCAGACATCGTTCGGTACTTCCAAATCCGCAAGGCTTGGGACTTGAAACAATACGGCACGCTGAGCGAAGCCGACCTAGTCTTCCGCAACAATGCCAAAGCCCGTTTCCCGGGAAACCGTTTCGAGAATCTTTATCGCACCTGGAAGGCGGGACGACTGACCGAAGGCAATATTCGTCAAGAGTTCGGTGGAGACGGTCGCGCGCACACGGTCCATTTCGCCGCGCAAATCCTTCCGCGAATTGCTCCAGCAGGCACTGAAACCGCTGAATCGAGGGTGCAGAACGCAGAAATCGGACCTACAGCGCCGTCTTCACCAGTTTCCGCACCGCCCGAGGGACAGAACCCCTTTGTTCAGGCTCAGGTGAAAGGACTATGAAAAGCAAAAGCCACCGTGGAAAAAACGCAAAATCGGGCGGGAGCGACCCCGCTTTTTCGGCTTTCAGCCGCCCAAGCGCATCGTGGGTCGCTCCCGCCCTTCGGCACAGATGTGACGTGCCCCGCGCTTTTTCCACGGTGAGAGCAGAGAGCTAAAACCCGAACGACTTTAGGAGGACGAGATGTCGATCATCAAGAAGGCACCCGCAATCCATACCCGTGAAGTTCGTCTCGAGGAACCCGTGAATGAGTTGGTCGAAGACTATGCGCGGTTCATCGAAAGCAGCCCTGATCACGTCATTAACGCCGCATTGAAGAAAGTCCTGTGGCGCGATCAGGACTACCGCAAGTGGCGGGACCAGCGCCGCAGCAGTTCGGACAGGCCGCAGTCCACAGAAGGGAGAACGAAGGCATGATGCAGCGTATTCTCCACTCGCGCGGCTTCGTCTCCGCTCTTTTGGCGATGGTTGCCGGAGCCGTCCTTTATTACACGCACCCATTTCCGTCCGACCAGATTTTCCTACGCGTAACTGCCACCCGCGCCCCACGCGCTTTTCTCAGCTTCGAGTACCTCTATAATCTGTTCCTCTTCACTACGCCATTCCTGCTCTTCTCGACCGTGCTTTCGGGGTTCTACATTTTCACGCTCAAAGTGCGCCATCGCATCTCGCCGGGACGCCTGCCCAAGTACATTGACCCAGAGCAACGGGACGGCCTTTATGTCGTGGTCGGCGAGGTTCACAACCCGCGCAAACCGGGACCATCTGAGAATCCGCGATGGCTCTCGATTCCTGAGCGCGGTCTGTTTACCGGCATCGCCATCTTCGGTGCGGTCGGCACCGGAAAAACAAGCTGCTGCATGTACCCCTTTGCCGAGCAGGTTCTCGCCTATAAAGCGGGTGAGGACGCGAACCGCATCGGAGGCTTAATCCTTGAAGTCAAAGGCGACTTCTGCCGCAAGGTAAAGGGCATCCTCGACAAGCACGGACGTGGCGAAGATTACATCGAAATCAGCCTCGATTCCGAATACCGTTACAACCCGCTTCACAACGATCTCGACGCATACGCCCTGGCGTTCAGTATCGCATCGCTTCTCAACAACTTGTTTGGCAAGGGCAAGGAGCCATTCTGGCAGCAGGCATACACGAATCTGGTCAAGTTCATCATCCTTCTTCATAAGGTCGCTTACGACTACGTGACCCTGTTCGATGTCTACCAGTGCGCGATCTCTCCGTCTCTTCTCGAAGAGCGGATTCACGAGGCTGAAGATATCGTTATGGGCCGCCATTCTGTTGCTATCAAACCGGACATCTACGGCCAGCGGGCGGCACACCTGGCCGGCCTGGGATTCATTCACGACGCGAAGGAAGACCGCTACCTGGCACCTGCAACGCCAGAGCTTCGGCAGACCTTGCAAAACAAGGGCATCGGCTTCGAGTCCCGAAGCGTACTTGACCCCTCCCAGGCCGACCCCGAAAAGCTCGCACAACTCGAAGCGGTGAAGCGTTGGTTTGAGGATGACTGGAGGCGCATCGAACCGAAGCTGCGAACTTCGATAGTCGAGGGTATTTCCGTATTCCTTTCGCTCTTCGACGACAATCCAAAGGTAAAGAGAGTTTTCTGCCCGAAGAAAGACTGCTACGACCCAACAAAGAACGGGGATCAAAGACTTGGCAAGCCTCTGCCGTCTTTCGCTTGGTTGATCGAGAATGGGAAAGTTTGCGCGCTCAATTTCCCCGTCGGGATGAACCCCGGACTAGCCAAGGCTCTGGGCGTCATGATGAAGCTCGATTTCGAGCGAGCCACTCTGAATCGAATACCCGCAATCGAAGCGCATCCCGAGCGACATATCCGACAGGTTCTATTCCTGTGCGACGAATATCAGCACTTCGCTACCGTGGGCGAGAACGATCCTACGGGCGATGAGAAGTTCTTCAGCCTTGCGCGGCAGCCCCGGTGCATCTCGATTATCGCCACCCAAAGTATCAGTTCGCTCAAATCCGCTCTGCCCGGCGATTCCTGGCGAACACTTTTACAGACCTTTCGGACGAAGATTTTTCTCGCGTTATCGGATGACTTTTCTGCGAAGACCGCGAGCGAGCTTTGCGGGCGCGAAGATCAACTAAAGGTCAGCTATAACCTCTCGGAGAGCGGCCACGATGCTCGCGTGAGTTTCCTGACCGGGAAAGCCGTGTCGCACAAGGCCAACATCACCGCTTCGAAGAGCTACAACACGCAAAGCGACTATCGCTTCGACGTGAAGACGTTCACCGAGTTGCGCAACGCGCAGTCGGTCACTGTCGCCTACGACGGATTCAATCCGATGCCGCCAATGTTTTGCTACCTCAAGCCCTATTACAACGATCCGAACAAATCGTATTTCCGCCAGCTTGCGGATGGACAGTTATGACGACCGGAAATGGAACAGGCCCGGTGAGCGGGTTCGAAATGATCCTGCCGTTCTTGAAGCCTATCGAGCACCTGATTCTCGACGACTCGATTAGCGAAGTGATGGTCAACGGACCCGACCAGGTATTTATCGAGAAGGGCGGTTCTCTGGAGCAAGTAAAAGGCGTCTCGCTCGGGGAGAAATCCCTTATGGTCGCCGTGAAGAATATCGCGCGACGCTTGGGCGATGACATCTCCGAAGCAAAGCCCATCTTGGACTCGCGACTCCCGGATGGGAGCCGTGTTGCCGCAGTCATCCCGCCGTGCAGTTTGCGGGGAGTCACACTCACCATCCGCAAGTTCACGGCCCGGCGCTTCGAAATGGAGGACCTCATCCGCTCGGGAATGCTCGACCGATCCCTTGCGAATCGGCTCGAAGATTACATCCTCAGCCGCAAGAACCTTCTCATTAGCGGCGGCACAGGAACCGGCAAAACAACGTTACTGAATATTTTGGGACGATTCATCCCCGAGGACGAACGAATCCTGCTGATCGAGGATACTGCGGAGATTCAGATGTCGCAGCCGGACCTGGTTAGGTTCGAGGCTCGCCAGGCGCAAAATGGGGTACCGGCAGTGCCGATCCGCGACCTCCTCAAAGCGGCGCTTCGGCATCGGCCCGACCGCCTCATTCTCGGTGAGATTCGCGGCGGCGAGGCATTCGATCTCCTGCAGCTTCTCAATACCGGCCATTCGGGAACGCTCTCCACCATCCATGCGAACTCGGCGCGTCAGGGGCTCGCGCGGTTTACGAGCTGCGTGCTTCAGAGCGGAGTTGAATTGCCTTACCGCGCCATCAAGACGAATATTGCCGACTCGCTCAATGTCGTGATCCACATTGAGCGCAGGCCCGGACTCCGCTATATCTCCGAAGTGATTGAAATCAATGGCTACGATCCCGACGCGGATCTCTACGACTTCGGTGCCGTGTACCTCGTAAAACGGGAGCAGCCATGACGCCAGACTCGCTAAAGACTCTGTCCGCTTCCGAGTACGTTTTGGCACTGTTCGAGCCTGCTGACGAAGTGGCGATCCTCACCCGGAATCGCAGGACGGGCCGAACGGTACAGCGAATCGCAGCTGCGGAGACGATAACCGGCCCTCAGTTCCAGAGCTGGCTGCGAAGCGAAAGCGCAGCGGGAGCCGACATCTTCGTTGGCATGAATCCAATCAAGGTCGGTGCGAATAGCCGAACGAAAGAGAACATCCGCGAGATTCGGCATCTTTATCTCGACCTGGATAGAGGCGGGGAGAATGCCCTAGACGCGATCAGAAACTCACCAGATGTGCCCGGTCCGAACTTCATCCTGGACACATCGCCCGACAAGCATCAAGTGGTCTGGCGAGTGGAGGGATTAGCTATCGAAGAAGCTGAGGCACTGCTACGAGCGATGGCCAATCAATTCGGCGGCGATCCCGCAGCAACCGACTCCACCAGACTGCTCCGGCTGCCCGGCTTCGCAAACAGGAAATATGATGCGGAGTTCATCGTACAGGCTCATCACGAGTCTGACGCCGTTCATCACGCACGCGACTTCCAGCTTCAGGAAGATTCCCTGGAAACTCCGCGACGGTTCGAGCGTGAAGCCCGAAGCGAAATCTCGCCGGGGCATAGGAGCCAATCCGAGCAGGATTGGGCCTACGCCAAACGCGCCCTTGCTCGCGGCGATGATCCGGCAATCGTTATGCAGCGCATAGCGGATTTCCGGGCCGAAGAAAAACCAAATCCAGAGTACTACGCACGACATACCGTTCTGAAAGCGCAGGCAGCCCTAGAGCGAAGCGCAAATCACACAATCGAGACGAGAGACGCAACGCAGGAGCCCAGCGCGCCGGCCGGACTCGTAGAAGGAGCCAACGCCAATGTACCAGTCCGATGAAGACTTGCTCACCGTGCGAGAGGTTGCCGAAATTCTTCGTGTTCCGAATTCGTGGGTTTATGAGCGCACTCGACGCCGTTCGAGAGATCGCATCCCCGGTTTCCGACTCGGCAAGTACTGGCGTTTTCGGCTCAGCGACATCAAGGCTTGGGTTGAGGAGAACAGGCATGGTGGTACCGCAGCCGCTTGACTCCCAAGATAAACTCAATGTCGATGCGCGAAAGACTGGACGGGCCAACGGAAAGGGAAATATGGCTCGTCGCAGATACCAGTTCGGCTGTTTGTTTGTTCGCGGTAAACGTCCGAAGGTCTGGGTCGCGCGCTGGAGAGAGCGAGTGGTCGGTTCTGAAGGCAGCATGACTACGGTTCTCCGTTCCGAGGTTCTGGGAACGGTGAGCGAACTCTCGAAGCGCCAGGCACAGAATCTTCTTGAGGATCGGCTCCGGCCCGTCAATGAAGGCCGGACGCCTCCTCGTTCTATGATCACCTTCCGTAGGTTTGTCGAGGATCAATTCAAACCCTTAGTTCTCCCAACCCTGAAGTTTGCGACGCAGGAAATTTATACGCTCCTGATCGACAAACATCTGCTCCCTCACTTCGGTGAGAGACCTATGGCCGATATAACCACGCCCGAGGTGCAACGGTTCATTCTCGGAAAGATGAAGGACGGCTACGCATGGGAAACTGCAAGTCACATGCGGCACCTCCTCAGCAAAGTCTTGGGTACCGCAAAAGAATGGCGGTACTTACCGGACAATCCTGCATCGGGAGTTGAGATGCCTGAACGCACACTCAAACGCCCTCGCAGGTCTCTTTCGATTGAGGAGCTTCGAAAACTCCTCTCTAAAATGAATGAACCGGAACGAACGATCACAATGCTTGCGGCCTTAGCAGGTTTGCGGATTGGAGAAGTACTTGGCCTTCGATGGGGCAGAGTCCATCTCGACCGTCAGACGGTCGAAATCGAAGAACTCTGCTACAAGGGCGTGTTTGGCACGCCGAAGACCAAAGCCAGCCGCAGAAGCACGCCGCTTGCGCCTGTCGTCGTTCAGGCCCTTGAAGCTTACAGACCTCGGTGCGCGGATGATTCCGCCGACGCACTCGTGTTCTGTGACGGTGATGGCGAACCACTATCGGCAGACAATCTGCGGAAGAAACGTCTCGCTTCGGCTTGTCGGCGTGCGGGAGTGAGGCGGATCGATTGGCACACGCTACGCCATACGTACAGCACGTTGCTGCACGATCTCGGAACGCCCGTGAAAGTTCAACAGACTCTCTTGGGACATTCGAGCGCCGCAACAACGATGGACGTTTACACCCATCCCGTTTCTGAATCCGAACGCGATGCGGTTGCAAAATTGGGCCAGGTATTGTTCCCAACTGTTCCCAACTTGCACCACGACGCAGCAGGAGCGGAAACAGGCCGGATGCTAAGCCAATGATTCTTTTGAGGAAGTTGGTCGGGGCGTGGAGATTTGAACTCCAGACCTCCTGCGCCCAAGGCAGGCGCGCTACCAGGCTGCGCTACGCCCCGACATGAATACGCACTGATTATACGGTACTTGCGGCGCTGAATGCTGCTCCGCGTGACGTCCCGGCGGCTATAATCTATGCTCGCGAGCGCAGACAACATCCGGGCGCGAGCCCGCCAGCTTGCGCTTGATCGGGAGGGGCGCATCAAAGGGCAGCGATTCTCCCGGCGAGAATGGATGCGCGCGGCGGCGCCTGCGGCCGCCGCATTCGCGTCAGCGAGGCCGCTGACGGCGTGGAGCGAACCAACACTGCTTCCAGGTAGCTTCGGTGCACCGACGCAAAACCAGCCGGAACAATCGCCAGCCAGGATTCAGTTTTCCGCGCAGACTCTACCGTTTCGGCTCGACTCCGACGAAACTCCGAAGTTTCCGCATGCTCCGGCGACGATGGCGGGCGGGTGCGCCGTCTTCGACTACAACAAGGACGGGCGGCGAGGCCTACTGGACAAAGGAAAAACCCGTGAGTTTGGCGGCACTGGCATCTCGCGAAGAAGGCTGAGACTACTTACGGCTAACGGAATTTCTGCGCATTTGAATCGGAAAGCTCGGCGAGGACGAAAGGAATTGCCAAATGGAAAACGGACGGTGGACCAGAAGGACGTTTCTCGCCAGCGTCGGCGCTGCGGCCGTAGCTTCCTCTTTCACGAAGCCAACTTGGGCCGAGGCGCCCGACACATCACTGGGGCGATGGCTCGACGGCAGCGAAGGTCTGCCCTGTTTTTCCTACCTCGGGCCGATTCGTTTTTCCGATCATCAGCAAGCAAATCCTTCTTGGGGTCTCGACGGAAAGATGCTCCCGGATGATCCCGTCTTTCTTCTCGGCAACCATCGCCTGACGCTCTTCACCCATGCAAGCGGACAAATTCAAATCCTGAGTGGCGAGCGCGCTTGGGCACGCATGAACCAGGGCGACGAGATCTGGTCGGGAGCAAATCGAGCGGTGTGTTCCGTGGAGGGGACGAAGCGTGAACTGATCGGTCCGGATCAAACCGCCGCAAAAGGGGCAGATAAGCTTTTCGGCGTGGGCTTCGCTCGCTACTCCTATCAGCTCGACCACGGTTTTAAAGTGCAGCGATCCATACATGTGCGACCCTCCACGAAAATCGGCGAGGGTGCGTCAGCCTTCCTGCTTCGTGTGCGATTTGAGAATTCTTCTGGCGCGCCGCTCGACGTGGAATACGTCGAGACCGTGCTGGCGAACTATAAAATGCTTTCGTTCGCTATCAGCGAATCCAGGCTTCCGGAATACTTCGCGAATTCCGCAAAAGCCGCGGGGTCGAACGCGTTGTTTGTTCCCTTCACCGTAAAGCCCCGCTATCCGCTGACGTTTCCGCCAGCCGGCCAGATGAATGCATTCGAGCAGTACCCGCCTGCCCTGTTTGTTCATACTGCAGGCAATCCTGCCACCCGGACCTACAGCGAGGCGGAGTCCGCAGGCCGCTCCTCAATCGGCATCCGTTCACGTTTTACACTAAAACCGGGCGAAGTTCATGAAGTGAGTGGCGTCTTCGGCTACACGCGCGACACGTCCACCCAAGGCATCGAAGGTCTCGCAGCTACCCTGACCGCAGAGCACGGCTCGAACGTGACTGATGGTTCGGCGTTCATCGGCGAGTGGCGGAAAATTGTGCCCCGATTTGCCACGGAGTCGGACCTGCAATTACGCCGCGAGATGCAATGGAATGTCGCGGTGCTCGAGTCCATGGCGAAGTGGCGCGAGTATTACAACGAAACGATCGTCCCCCAGGGATGCATGTACGACTACGCCTGGGGATGGGTGGCCTCGAGCCGCGACCTCGCGCAGCAGGCTCTGCCGTTCTGCCACATCAATCCAGCTTTGGCGCGATCAACTCTTCGCTTCATCCTGAAGCGCACCACCCCGGATGGAGAAATCAGGCTTATGGACCAAGGCTTCGGTTGGGCCGCTTCTAGCGCCATGCAGACCAGCGATCAGCAACTCTATTTTTTCTTGTTGCTCGCTGAATATCTTCGCGTTACCGCAGATGTCGGGCTGCTCGCGGAAAAGATTTGCTATTACCCCGCAGAAAAATCAGGTGAAGACACGGTACTCGCCCATGTGCGCCAGGCTTTCCTGTTCCTTCGTGACCGCATAAGCGTCGGCGGGCATGGGCTTATCCGATTGTGGAATTCTGACTGGAATGATCTCTTTTACGCGTGGGCTACAAAAGGTTCGTACAACTACACCTTCGAAACCGCCGAGAGTTGCATGAACTCTGCGATGGCAATTGTCATCCTTGGAGACTTGGCTCCTTTGTTGAAACGTTCGAACGACACGGAAGCTGGCGAACTGGTTGCCGCGATGCTCGATTTTCGCGCCCGCCTGCTCGAGGCTTGGATGCGCGATTTAGGCGACCGTCCGTTTCCCCGCCGTGCGTGGACAGACGCAACCACCTCGCTCGGCGAAGACAACATGTGGCTCGAACCGCAAGGTTTCGCGTTGCTCATCCCCGAGATGACCGTCGAACGTAAACGTACGCTGCTGACGGAACTCCAGCGCCGACTGCTGGCGCCGGAAAAATTAGGTGCCCGCCAAATCGAAAAGCCATTGGTTCATCCCGGGACGCCACAAGGTGCGAGAGAGAACGGTGGATTCTGGTTCGCGCTCCACGGCCCTCTTGTCCTTGGCACGGCCACGATCGATCCAAAGCTAGCTGAAGATCTTCTCAGGCGAATGACATTCAGTCATTACGCAGAATGTTTTCCCGGTTATTGGACCGGCCAGTGGAGCGCTTCGGACTCTATCAATTCGTCACTGCTTCCGAGTCAGGGTCTCGCGCAAAACATCACATATTGCGCCCATGCCCACGCTTGGCCACTCTATTGCTACTTGCGCCTCCGGCAGGAGCCAAAATTCTAGTTCGAGACTCGACTCGATCCTCCCTGGTGGTGCCTTCATTCAACGTGATGGGGTGCGTCGAAGCCAAACAGTTTCGACCGGTTCGTATCAGACCTTGGCCCTGGGATGACCGGTAAAAGAGAAGCTAAGGCGGTGCACTCTCGGTGCACTATCGGCCGCAAATGAGGCGCTTTCGTGCAAATCGGAACACGCTAAATCATTGAAAACACACATCGTCGGCAAGAACGACCGCACTGTCCATCCTGACCGGGAGCGCTTTTTCGCCAAGCGCATGGTCGCAACCACCTATGAGCTCGACAGCAGCCATGTGCCGATGCTTTCTCAACCCGAACGCGTGATCGACGTGATTCGAACCGCAGCGAAAACCGTTCAAGGAGCCGCAGCGGTAGCATAGTGCTGTGTGCCAGGCATTGTTCACCTCGGTGTATTTCAAACGGCGGTGCGGCCGCCGTCGACGGCGAGTTTTGCTCCATAAATGAAACTGGAGCGATCCGTGGCCAGGAAGACGATGGCCTCGGCAATCTCGCCGGCGGTTGCGGGACGGCCCGCGGGCGCCTGGGCCGCAAGTTGGTCAACGCCTTCGCCCATTGCTTCTGTGCCCTCGGTTCGCGTAGGTCCGGGGCTGACTGCATTGACGCGGACGCCGCGCGGGCCATACTCAGCCGCCCACGACTTGGTCAGCAAATTAATCGCGGCCTTGCTCGAGCCATAGAGGCCCATGCCGGACACGCCGTAGTCGGCAACCATGCTGGAGACATTGACGATGGCTCCTTTCCCCCTTTTCGCCATGAGCGGAGCAAGTTCTGCGACGAGGAAATAGGGCGACTTGACGTTGAGCGAGTAGACGCGGTCGAAGTCTTCTTCCGTGGTTTTGTCGGTAGGGCCGAACGGAAATATCCCCGCATTGTTGATCAGGATGTCGACGTGGCCGGAACCGAGATCGATCGCTTTCTTCGCCACTTCGCGGGCGCTCGAAGCGTCCCGGAGGTCAGAGGCAATAGAATCGGCTTTTCCTCCCGAAGTGCGGATTTCGGCGACCGCCTTCTCGCCGCGTTCGCGATTGCGGCCAACGAGCAAAACGTGGATGCCGAGGGCAGCAAGTTTATTGGCGGTCGCGCGCCCAATGCCGCTGGTTCCGCCGGTAATGAGGGCCGTCAATGTTTCCATGGCCATTTGCGGATTCTCTTTCTGCTCTTGGGGTTCTGTGGAGGTCGAGGTGGGGACGACGAACCACTGGAAAAAAAGTTACACCTCTCTCGGGATGCTGCTCCCTCCCATTCGATGCGCAAGGCCGCGTCTGCGATGCGGGCTGGAGGCTGAGCTACTCGGGCAGCGTGAGTTGGCCGTTGACTTCGAAGTTGCCGCTGACGGATGGCGCTGCGGTGTCGGGCTGGCCACCACCGACGGAAACGGTGTATTTGCCCTCGGCAACGATGATGTCTCCCGCTTCCGTGACCATGCTGAGGTCGCGGCGCTCGAGATGGAACTTAACGACTTGGCTGGCGCCGGGCTCGAGATGAATTCGCTGGAATCCTCGCAACGCGCGGATGGGTGCGCCGGCTACCTCGGGGAATTTTAGATACAGCTGAACAACTTCATCGCCCGCAACGCTCCCGGAATTCGTCACGGTGACGGAAACATCGAGAGGATCGCCGGCATTGATCGGCGCGGTGGGCAGGGCGAGTTCACTGTGCTTGAAAGTGGTGTAGCTGAGGCCGTAGCCGAAGGGCCAGAGCGGTTCGCCTTCGAAGTAGCGATAGGTGCGGCCCTTCATCGAGTAGTCCTCGAAGTTGGGCAGCTGGTGGACATCCTTATAGAAGGTGACGGGCAGACGCCCGGCGGGATTGTTCTTCCCGCTCAGAGTTTCAGCAACGGCGGCGCCGCCTTCCTCGCCTGAGTACCACGCTTCAACAATCGCGTTGGCGTGATCTTTTTCCCAATTCACGCCTAGCGCGCTGCCGTTCAAAAGCACGACAACCAGCGGTTTGCCGGTGGCAGCGACGGCCTGGACGAGAGCCTCTTCGGGCTCCGGCATATCGAGATTCGTGCGATCGCCGCCAAGGAAGCCGGGCTGGTCGACGGGCATTTCTTCACCTTCGAGACGGCTGGTGATGCCGACGACGGCGATGACGACGTCAGCATTTTTCGCGGCAGCGATGGCGGCTGGATCGGGCGCGTTGTTGACGGGAGCCCAAAGCAATTGCGCGGCAGGCTTCGCACCGGACGCGTTGAAGCCATAGGTGATATTGAGCTTCGCGGGCTGGCCTTTCTCGAGATGGACCCGGCCAAGACGGACCACGGTGTCGCCCGAACCGCCGCTGAAGAGTCGAACGACCTCCTTGCCATTGAGCGAAATGTTCGCGAAGCCTCTTGCCTCCATGCCGAGGAGGTAGTCGCCAGTTTCCGAAGCGGTGAGGTAGCCGGTCCAATGGACGCCGAGCGCCTTGGTGTCTTTTGCCTGTTCGGGAAGATTGCTCTCGTTCAGATCCAGAGTGGATTCGACGCGGGACGTGAGCGGAGCCGGTTTTGATTCGGCGCGGAAGCCGGAAGTGTATTCGGCATTGAGGCCGGGCTTGTGGTCAGGAGTGGTGAGAGCGGAGGCGGGCACGGGATTTCCCTGGTTGGAAAGGAACTGCGTTCCCGGAACGAACGTGATTTTCGCGTTGGGAAATTCGGCCTTCATCCCTTCCAAAACGCTGACGGTGTGAGTGGGAGTGCCGTTGTAGTTGCCGAGGAGGACGGCGGTTTGATCAGCGAGCGGCCCGACGACGGCGATGCGCCTGACGGAATTCTTGAGCGGGAGGACGCCGTCATTCTTGAGCAGCACCATGGCTTCATCGGCAAGCTTGCGCGCGAGGGCGCGGTGCTCGGGGCTATCGAGTTCCTTCTCGTCGATCTTGGTGTAGGGAACCATGTCGGGGGGATCGAACATGCCGAGGCGAATGCGCGCAGTGAAGAGGCGAATGAGCGCGGTATCGATGGCGCTTACAGAAAGGTAGCCCTGCTGCACGGCTTCGATATAGGGCTTGTAGTCGTGGTCGTCCGTCACCTTCGTGGTGAAGTCGATGCATTCGTTGTCCATGCCGCGTTCGAGCGAGATGGCCGAGGCCTCGGGCTGCGTGGGACGGTAACGATGGCCGTTGAAGATATCGCGGACGGCGCCGCAATCGGAGACGACGTAGCCCTGGAATTGCCAGGCATCGCGCAAAGTGTGCTGAAGGAGGAATTCGTTGGCGCATGCGGGCTCGCCGTTGATGGCGTTGTAGGCGCACATCACGGAGCCGGCATGACCTTCGACAATCGCGGCGCGGAAAGCAGGGAGATATGTGTCCTCCTCATCGTGCTTGCTGACGTCGACATCGGTGAAATGACGGGTGGGCTCTGGACCGCTGTGCACGTCGAAATGCTTTGGCGTGGAAATCACGCGGTAATAGTTCGGATCCGTGCCCTGCATTCCGGTGACAAAGGCGACGGCCATGCGTCCGCTGAGGAACGGGTCCTCGCCGTAGGTTTCCTGGCCGCGGCCCCAGCGAGGATCGCGGAAGATGTTGACGTTGGGCGCCCAGAAATCGAGGCCCTCGAAGATATTGGAGTGCCCGGCGCGCTCGTCCTGCGCGTGCTTGATGCGGCCCTCGATGCCGATGTCCACGGCCATCGCGTGAATGTTGGGAACGTCAAAGGTGGCGGCAAGGCCGACGGGCTCCGGAAATTCCGTGGTGCCGTTAACGGCCACGCCATGCAGAGCCTCGCTCCACCAGTCGTAGGCGGGAACGCCGAGGCGCGGAATGGCGCGCGCCTGATTGACGAGTTGCGTGGCTTTTTCCTCGAGCGTCATGCGGTGGACGAGGTCGGCGGCGCGCTCCTGAGGCGAGAGTTTCGGATTCATGTAAGGGAGATTCGAAACTTCCTGCGCGCTTGCAGCGGAGGCGATGAGGGCGAAACAAACGATGGGGAAAGTCAGAAAGCGTTTTCCGAAGCGGTTCATCTTTGCTCCCCTGGGTGTTTTTGTGGGCGGCGCAGGGCAACGAGGATGCGCCAGAGCCGTGAGGAAGATAAATGGCGGGCGCGGACGATGTCAAATGGAAGTGGGCGAGGGCCGGAGGCAAAGGGCCTTTTTTCGCTGTATCCTATCCGCAGCAGAACATGACTTTCGATCATCAAGCGCGACAAAGTCTTGCGGCTATCGATTCTCCAAACGGAGCGGCGGACATTTGTCGTGCAAAGGAGATGCTCGTGGCGTCCAAACCCGAAATGTTGAAGAGCGTTCCACTGTTTGCGTTGCTGGATCAAGACGAAACGGAAGTGCTCGCCGCGCAGGTCGAGATCCGATCATTTGGGCCGCGCGAGCGCATTTACAAAATTGGGGATCCGAGCGGGCCGGCGTACGTTACGGTTTCGGGCAGGGTGCGCGTCACCACGGTGGATGAGGACCACCAGGAAGTGGTGGTCGATGAGGCCGGCAACGGCGAGTTTTTCGGGTTTGCATCGATGCTGGACCAGACGCCGCATCAAACGAACGCGGTTGCGCTGGAGGAGACGACGTGCCTGGAGGTTTCGCGCGACGATATCGAGGCGCTGCTGATGCGGAAGCCGCACGCGGGAATGGATCTGCTGACCACGCTGGGCCGGCAGTTTCACGCGTCGCAGGGACTGGTGAGAGTGCGAGCGAACCGGAACCCGAACGAATTGATCGAGGAAAAGGAGACGTGGGGCGAAAAGGTGGCGGATTCCGTGGCGTCGTTCGGCGGGTCGTGGACGTTCATCAGCATATTCCTGGGGTTCATGATCATCTACACGATCATCAACATCGCGCTGGGGAGGAAGGCGTGGGATCCATATCCGTTTATCCTGCTGAACCTTTTCCTTTCGATGCTGGCGGCTATACAGGCGCCGGTGATCATGATGAGCCAGAACAGGCAGGACAAGAAAGACAGGCTGCGAGGAGAACTGGATTTCGACGTGAACCGGCGGGCGGCGGGGGAGATCAAAGGGCTCGCGGCGAAACTGAATTCGCTCGATGACAAGCTCGACGACCTGGCTTATCTGATGCGGCGAAAGGAGACTTAGGAAAGGAAAGGTCCGGTGCGAGTGGAGTTGCTTGGCGCCATGAGCTGAGCGAGCTCCTTTCGGAGACGAACGATCGCGCCGGAATGAATCTGCGAGACGCGCGATTCACCGATGCCCAACGCGAAACCGATTTCCTTCATCCGCAGTTCCTTGACGTGACACAGAGTGACGACCTGGCGCTCGCGCTCCGAGAGCTCAGCGAGCGCCTTCCCGACAAGGTCCATCACCTCGGCGTGCGAAGTGGCCGAGAAGGGATCTTCGCTGTGACGGTGAGCGGGGGTCAACCTCGTGCTCGCTGTCAATTCCTCGAACTTTTCAGTCTGGAGGCCATCGAGGTCGCGCCGAAGTTTCTGCAATTCGTCGAGAGCCAAGACGAGCTCTGCAGCGATTTCCGGCTCTGACGGTTCGCGGCCAAGGCGAGCTTCCAACTGAAGCGTGGCTTCCTCGAGACGACGCGCCCGGCGCCGCAGAGAGCGCGTGCTCCAGTCCGATTCGCGAAGACTGTCCAGGATTGCGCCGCGGATCCGAAATTCGGCGTAGACCTTCAGCTTCGCGTGCTTGCGGGAATCATATTTGTTCACCGCGTCGACGAGGCCGAGGGCTCCGGCCTGGACCAGATCCTCGAGAAGGACGCACGGCGGCAAACGGCAGTGAATGCGGCGGGCAATATGATGGACCTGACTCAAGTGCTCGAGGATCATTTCTTCCCGTTGAATCGCGTTGTTTTCTGGAATGACTGTTAGCGTGCAATCATTCATGAGTTCGCCTCGTTGTGATCCGTTGCTCCGTTCTCGATTCGCTCGCGCGGTCAGGCTGTTGCGGAATCGAACTTGCGGTGCTGAAAAGCAGGGGCATCCCCCAACTCGTAGCCGCTGCCGCGAATGGTGTGAATCAGTTTGCGCTGCGAGTGCCCGTCGATTTTCTTGCGCAGGGAATTGATGTAAACCTCCACCACGTTGGTCTGAGGAGCGACAGGCAGACTCCACGCGTTTTCGACGATCTGTTCTCGCGTTACACCGTGGCCTACGTTGCGCATTAAATATTCCAGCAAAGAGAATTCCTTCAGGGTGAGGTGAATCGGCCTGCCTCCGCGAGAGACAGTGCGTTTTGCCGGATCGAGCTCCAGATCGTCGACGCGCAGGATCGGCTCGGCCAAGCGAGTGCTGTGGAGCAACGCGCTGCGCACCCGGGCCGATAGTTCGGGTGAAGACGCACCGGGGCGGAAAACAAAATCGTCCGCTCCCATGCCGAGGAGGCGCGTGCTGTCGTCGAGCTGCGCCTGATTAATGAGCACGAGGACCGGCATGTGCGGCCGGACGCGGCGGAGATATTTGAGGAGCTCAACTCCAGAGTCGTCGGAGACGCTTACATCGAGGAGCGTGAGATCGTAAGGATTCTTGTCGACGAGAAGCCGGGCCTGGTCCGGCGTTTGAGCCAGATCGACCGTGTGCGAGTCAGCTCGGAAGCTCTGCTCGAGGAACGCTGCGAAGTCAGAGTCACTTTCAGAAACGAGAATGCGCACAGCCGTCTCCGGGGAAAGAAGGCAAATCTGAGGAAGGGGAACCAAAGAATAGGGCTACTGCGGCGAAGGTGTCAAAAGCAATTTGACGATTCGCTGAAAGCGAGGGTCGAGAGGATTACTGTCCCACTTTGACTCATCTCGGGGAAAAAGTTGGGGGGAGCGAAAGGTGGTGTGTCGCGACGAAACAGCGCTTCTGTTTAGGGACAAGAAGGAAAAAGTGACGTCGACCGAGAGCTGGAAGACGCGAAGGGCAAAAGGGTTAGCGGGTTCAGGCGGCGATTCCAGCGGCGCGGTTGGCAACGCAAGTGCTGCGTTGATGCCGGTGCAATCTGCGTCATTTGCCAACGCAGAGAAGCACATGGGGGCTTCAGAAACAGTTGATGGCAAGGCCATTCGCATTTCCCAAGGAGGGCAACTCGACGTCGATTCGCGACGGATTGAGGAAGGCGGAGCGCCGGCAGTGGTGGCTCTCGTTTTCGGGCGTCGTCGTCACACTGCTGCTGACGCTGGGCATTGTCTCCTTCTCGCTGGTTCTTTATGTGCTGCAGCGCGATTCGTGGGACGAACTGAACATTCACATCGCGATCCGGGCCCTGGTGGGCATGGTATTCCTGTTCGTTGTTTACGTGATTTATCAGCAGCTGCAAATCCATCGTTTTCGGATGCGGCTGATGGCGCAGGAAGAGCTTTTTTGCCTGATCGGCGAGAACGCGGCGGACATGATCGCGGTGGTGACGGTGGGAGGCGACCGTCTCTACAACAGCCCGTCGTACGAGAAACTGCTTGGCTATTCTCCGGAAGAGCTGGAGCGGACCTCGGCTTACGAGCAGATTCACCCCGATGACATGCCGGCGGTGGTGGCCGCGGCGCAGGAAGCGAGGACAACGGGAATCGGGCGGCGCCTCGAATATCGAGTGAAGCACAAGAATGGAGAGTGGCGCGTGCTGGAGTCGACGGCGAGCGCGGTGCGCGACGCGGAGGGGCACGTCGAGAAGCTGGTGATCGTCAACCGCGACATCACGGAGCGACGCGACCTGGAACAGCAGCTCGTGTTGTCGCAGCGCCTCGAAGCGGTGGGGAAGCTGTCTGGGGGTGTGGCGCACGATTTCAACAACCTTCTTGGAGTGATCATCGGGTATGGCGAGGCGTTGCAGCAAGCAATCGGCCCGGAAGATTCGAAACGGGAAGCGATTGACGAGATTCAGAAGGCCGCGCAGCGCGCGGCAACTCTGACGCAACAACTGCTCGCCTTCAGCCGCAAGCAGGTGATGGAGCCGAAGGTCCTCGACCTGAATGGAATTGTGGTCGACATGCAGAAGATGCTTCGGCGCCTGATCGGTGAAGACATTGAGCTGAAGGTCGAGACGTCGCCAGACCTGGGGCGGGTGAAGGCAGACCGTGGACAGATCGAGCAAGTGGTTCTGAACCTGGCGGTGAATGCGCGCGATGCGATGCCGCGGGGCGGAGAACTGAAAATCGAGGTAGCGAATGCGAAGCTGGACGAAAAAGACGCGGTTCGCCACCGATACGTGCTGCCCGGCGACTACGTGCTGCTGAAAGTGAGCGACAACGGAACCGGCATGACCGCCGCGACACAGGCGCATATCTTCGAGCCATTCTTCACGACGAAGGAAAAGGGCAAGGGAACAGGGCTGGGACTGGCGACGGTTTACGGCGTGGTGAAACAGAGTGGAGGCTACATCTGGCTCGAGAGCGAGCTGGGGAAGGGAACAACCTTCCGGATTTTCCTGCCGCGGGTGGAGCAACCCGAAGAGGCGCCGGTCCACGTGAAGCCGGCTGAAAAAGGAGCCGGGCCGCGAACGATCCTGCTAGTCGAAGACGAGCCATCCCTGCGCAAGCTGACCCAACGCACCCTCAAAGAAATGGGATACACGGTTGTTGAAGCCACGAACGCGGCGGAAGCGATCGAAGTCGCAAAGAAGACGGCCACTCCGTTCGATCTTCTGCTCACGGACGTAATCATGCCGGGAATGAGCGGAGGAGAACTTGCCAAGAGGATGTGCCCGGACCATCCGGACCTTCGCGTTTTGTTTATGTCCGGCTACACGGATGGCGCCATTGAAGACCGCGGGGCCCTGCCGGCCGGATTCGTGATTCTCCGCAAGCCGTTCACGCGCGACACGCTGCTAAGGACGGTTGAGGAAGCGTTGTCCTCCAAGTGCGAAATCGAGGGCGCCGCGGTACATGCGGGAAAAGCAGATTGAAACAGGAGAGCGCGATGCAAAAGCTGCTGATCATTGACGACGACGAAGCGGTCCGCAAGGTTCTTCGATTTCGGCTCAAAGACAAGTACGAAATCATCGATACCGGCTCGCCCGAAACGGCTCTTTCGCTCGCTCTGAAAGAGAAGCCCGACGCGATTCTTCTCGATCTCATGATGCCCAAGTATTCGGGGTTCGAAGTATGCCAGACGCTGTCGTCGCTCAGTTTTACGCAGCGCATTCCCATCATCATCGTTTCCGGAGAATCCAGTTCGCGCTACAAGGACTTCTGCGAGGCGCTGGGCGCGAAGGACTTCGTACAAAAACCTGTGGATTTCGAGGCACTTCAGATGAAGATCACGAAACTGGTTGAAGGAAGTCATAACGGGAATCAGGGTGAGCCGCGCGTTCGATTGAGGGTGATGTTGAAGCTTCGCTCGACGGACGAGGCAGGCGCGGCTTCCGATGTGCTCACCGTAACGGAAACTGTGAGCGCAAGCGGCTTTCTTTGCGCTTACCAGCCTCCGCTGAAGGAAGGAGCGGTGGTTGAGGTCTACCTCGCAAAAAACGCGCAGCAGTTTTCGGGCAAGGCCCGCGCCATTCGCGTCGATTGGCCGGGGACGCCGGGACAGCGCGCCGACTTTCAGTTCCTCGACAAGCCGTCCGAGTGGATTTTGCGATAGGCGATGGGAATCCGTGACCGCGCAGGGCGTCAGGCGGAAATAACTTCGATTTGATCGCCAACGCAAGTCCGCGTGTTCGCAACGGTGGACGCAGGCAGCTCGACGACGCTGCGGGCGCCCACAACGACTTTCGAAATGCGCCAGGGACGCAGGTTGGACTCGATGTGAAGCACCTTTCGATGGCGATCGAGAAAGACGACGTCGATGGGAAACCTCATTCCCCAGGTGTGAACTCCTCGGGACGGAATAATCCACAACCCGCGGCGAGCCCTTGACCACTCCGCCGTCTTTGCCAGAAGCCCGACCAGGCGGGGCAAGAATGTATTGGCCACCACAAGCTCATCGGCAAGAACCGAATTGCGCGTCTGATTACGCAGCGACAATGCTGCGCCGGGCCTGACGATGTCGTTTGCGCGCGGCAGGCCGTGTCGATGCCCTAGACTGCAATCTGAGATTTCGCTAATCGGATTCACGCCGGCTGCGGCGCCAAATGATGAGCGCGGCGATCACTGCGGCGGCTATACCCGCCGCGGCGCGAATCATCGTGATTGTGTCCATCTCTTTCCTCCTCGTGGTCTATCGATACTCAAGCCCAACTTCTGTTACGGAGATCCGCCACCAATGTTGAATTGCCGAATGATGCTGATGACCGCCGGCCCGAGCAGGACGGCAAACATCGCCGGAAAAATTAGGAAGACAAGCGCCGGAATCATTTTTACCGTCGTTTTTGCCGCCGCTTCTTCGGCGCGTTGCCGGCGCTTGGTCCGCAAATTATCCGAGTGAATGCGAAGCGACTGCGCGAGGTCGGTGCCGAAGCGATCGGTTTGAATGAGCATCGTTACAAACGCTTTCACGTCGTCAACGCCGGTCCTGACCGCGAGTTCGTGCAGAGAGTCCATGCGGCTTCTGCCCACGCGCATTTCGAGGTTGACGAGCTGTAGTTCGTCACTGAGTTCGGGATGCGAAATCCGCAGCTCCTGCGCGACGCGGAAGAGCGCCTGGTCGAGGCCCATTCCTGCCTCGACGCATACGACGAGCAGGTCGAGCGCATCGGGAAGGGCAATGATGATGCGCGTTTGCCTCCGCTTGATGCGCCATGAAAGCCAGAAGTCAGGCAGAAGAAATCCGGCCAAAGCCGCGAACGCAAACACGAAGAGGGGATTCACGCTGTAGATGCCGGTGAAATAGGCTGCCGCCACAAATCCGATGGGGAGCAATATCTCGGTGCCCTGTTGAATTTTGACTGCCTCAGGACTGCGGAAACCAGCCCGCAACATCATTCGAACCTTTCGCGACGCCTTCTTTTCGGAGGAGGGCAGCAGCTTGCCGAGGTCGACGAGAGCCCGCTCGAGTTTTTGCTTGTGCTTCCGCGAAAATGGGGCAGGTTCAAGCGCCCCAGCATTGGCTCGCCAAAGCGTCGACAGGCGCGCTTGCAGGAAGTTCGTCGACGGCGCGAGGAGCAGGTAAAACGCCACGGCGACAGCCATGATGGCCAGGAAACATACGATTGCGGTCACCAAAATCAATGAATCACTCCCATCGCTCGCTCATACGTCAATGTGAACGACCCGCCAAAGCACCACCGAGCCGATTGCCTGCAGAGAACACGCAGCCGCGAGCATCTTCTGGCCGAGCGGGTCATTGAAAAGAAGCATCACGTAATCCGGATTCAGAAATCTCAAGAGAATAAGGAGCAGCGGAGGCAGGCCCATCAAAATTACGGCTGTGAGCCGGCCTTGGGCGGTTCGAATCCGGACTTCGCCCAAAATCTTGAACCGCTCGCGGATGACGGCGGAGAGATTCTCGAGAAGCTCCGCGAGATTGCCGCCGGATTCCTGGTGGACGAGCATGGCGGTGACGAAGAACCGCACTTCGGCGAGCGGCACCCGCTCGGCAAGGTGAAAGAGCGCGTCGCGAAGGGGCAGTCCGAAATTGTGCTCATCAAACGTAGTGCGAAACTCCGAGGCCACGGGATCGGAAAGCTCGTTGGCGATGAGCTCGAGTCCCGAGGTGAATGCGTGACCCGCCCGAACCGCGCGGTTAAGCAGGTCGATGGCCTCCGGAAAACTGCGCTGGAATCCCGAAAACCGGCGCGCCCGCTTGAATAGAGCAAGAAAGAGCGGCGCCAGACCCGCGCTTATGCCGATCAAAATCGCAGCCGCCAGGAATGGCAGCATGGTCCAGGACAACAGAAAAAATGTGAGGCTCAAGACCGCGCTGAGCAGGACGAGCTTTGCCGGTTTGATGTTCCAACCAGCCTGAGTGAGGAGCGACTGGAGCGCCGCGGACCACGAATATCGCCGCAGCAAGCGGTTCAGCAGGGGAACGCTGCTTAATCCCTCGTCTCGAAGAAGATCCTGGTCGTAGATTACCGCCGGCTCTTGGTGGCGACGGGAAATCTGCTCGAGCCGGTGGGAGAGGTCGGCGGGTTTGCGCGAGCCGAGCAGCATCCCTGCCGTCCACGCCATCATGAGGACGGCCAGAAACGTGAAGGCGATCGTGACAAGCATTGCGCTCAATCCCTCGAGCCACTCAAGCGGCTGAACATCTCGGGAGGCAACTTGATGCCTGCAACGTCCAGGCGGTCCGCAAATTTCGGCCGAATGCCCACGGGCACGAACGATCCCAGGACTTCGCCGCGAGGCCCGATTCCGCGGCGCTGGTATTGAAAGATGTCCTGAATGGAAACTGTCTCGCCTTCCATTCCCGTGATTTCAGAGAGAAAGATCACCTTGCGTGTGCCGTCGCTGAGGCGGCTGATCTGCAGAATGACGTCAATCGCAGACGCAATTTGCCGGCGAATCGCCTTGTCGGGAATATTGAGTCCCGCCATGGCGACCATCGTTTCGAGGCGGCTTACGGCGTCCCGCGGAGTGTTCGCGTGGATGGTGGTGAGCGATCCGTCGTGGCCGGTATTCATCGCCTGCAACATGTCCAGAGCTTCTTCTCCGCGGACTTCTCCCACGACGATTCGATCCGGCCGCATTCGAAGGCAATTGATCAGGAGCTGGCGCTGCAGCACCGCTCCTTTTCCTTCGATATTTGCGGGGCGCGTTTCCAGGCGAACGACGTGCTCCTGCTGCAACTGCAGCTCGGCCGCATCTTCGATGGTGACGATTCGCTCGCGGTCCGAGATGTAGGAAGAAAGAAGATTGAGAAGAGTCGTTTTGCCAGCGCCCGTGCCGCCCGAAATCAGGATGTTCAACCGCGCCTTCACGCACGCCTTCAGCAAATCGAGCATTTGGGACGTGAGCGTGTGGTTCGTCACCAGCTCCGCGCCCGAAAGTTTCACGTTCGCGAAGCGCCGGATGGAGAGAGCGGGACCATCGAGCGCAAGAGGCGGAATGATTGCGTTGACGCGCGAGCCATCCGCAAGGCGAGCGTCGACCATGGGCGAGGATTCGTCGACTCTGCGGCCGACGGCCGAGACGATGCGATCGATGATCTGGCGCAGGTGGGCGTTGTCGCGAAACTGGATGTCGGTTTTCTCGAGGATGCCACGCCGCTCGACGTACACATTCTTCGCGGAGTTCACGAGGATGTCCGCGACGCTTGGGTCGCGCATCAGCGGTTCGAGAGGGCCGAGGCCGAACACTTCGTCAAGCACTTCTCGGGCGAGCCGTTCGCGCTCCATGAGCGTGATGGGCATGCCGTCCGCGTCCATCAGCGTTTCGATGATGCGCGTCAATTCCGAAAGAGCCGCCTCGCGGTTCAATTCCGCGAGACGCTCGAGATTCAGGTTCTGGAGAAGGCGACGGTGAATCGCAGCCTTGAAGGAGGTGTAATCGGTTCGCTGGGGAGAAGAGGTGATTGGCATTGGGCCGTCCGATTCCTACCGGGTGGGGGCGAACATGCTGACCAGGGGATTGCGCTTGGGCGCCGGTTTCGGCGATGCCTTGATGAGATCTGAAGCGAGCTGGCGGTAGGTCGCGCTCAGAGGACTGCTCGCCGTAAGCGGCATTCCCTGAGTAACGGCGTCGGTGACTTCGCGATAGTCATTGGGCAGCCGCGCAAATATCTTTCGCCGGAGGCGCTGCTCCACGTTGCGCAGGGCGGGCTCGTCGTTGCGCCTCCACCGGTTGATGACGACGTGGAGACGGTCTCCTATCGACTCGACCCCTTCCGCTGCGGAAACGTATCTTTCGAGAGTCCACAACGAGAGAAGGGAAACTTCCGCGATGACGAGAATTGCGCGCGCCGACCGCAGGATCGGCGCCCACTCGGAGGGATCCTCGACGCCGACATCGACAACGAGGTGATCGAAGCAGCTTTGGGCCACGCCAATCACGCCAGCCAGGGCCGCGACACTGAAGCGTTGCCATTCGCCGGGATGCGCGGCTCCCGCCAGGACGTCGAGGCCGGTGGGATGCCTCGTTACGAGTCCGCCCAGGAAATGCGAATCGAGCCGTTCGAGATTTTCGGTAGCGTCACGAAGCGTGAATTTCGGCTGAAGATCGAGCAGCAGCGACGCATGGCCCATGGGCCGCGCAAAATCAAGAAGGAGCACTCGCTTCTTTGTGATTTGCGTGATCTGAACTCCCAGATTGACGGCAGCGGTGCTGGTTCCAACGCCGCCCTTCGATCCTCCAACGATGATGGCTTTGTCGGGCATGGAACCGTCGGCAGATCGCTCGGAGCCTAGGCGGAGAAGAGCCTCGCGCAGCTGCTCCGGAATCAGCGGCTTTGCCAGAAAGTCCTGCACGCCGCTGCGCATGGCCTCCATCAGCAGCGCTGGTTCCGGCGTCACGCTCGAACACGCGATGATGTGTGCTGTTGGGCGCAACTGACGCAGGTTAGCGGCGAGGAGAAAATATCCTTCGGATTCCCGAGGCAGGTCCAGGAGAACCACGTCTGGAATGGCATCGCCGGCGTTGAGATGGCTATCCGACGGATCCCATTCGCGAATTCCGTAGACGAGGCCCGTTTGCTGCAGCGCTGTGCGTAGCGCCGTCGCGCCGGCTTTGTCGGAACTGATCACTGCGGCGGTCAGCATGGACTTGCTCCGTTTCCGAGGTTTTCGATTCTCGTTGCTCGCAATTTCCGCAAACGCTCGTCGACTACTTTGGCGAGGGCTTTTTCTCCGGCGCTGGCGGCGCCGAATCCAGAAACCCGCTTGGAAAGTGCAGGCTCGGCCGTGGAGAGCCGACCGGAATCGGCATCACAACGTGCGGAGTCACAAGCACGAGAAGCTCGGTCTTTGTCTTGTTTCTCGACTGGCTCTTGAAGATTTCTCCGAGCAGCGGAATGCTGCTGAGCACGGGAACCTTGTTGTACAAATCCGTGACTCGGTTGTCGACCAGGCCTGCAATCGCGAAGCTCTGGCCGTCGCGCAGGTCGACTTCCGCATCCACTCGCCGCGTCGAAATTGCGGGGATGAAGAAGCCGGAGACGGTCACCGCGTTCGTGTAGTCAAGCGCGCTCACTTCCGGCCGCACCTTCAGGTGGATGGTATCGTCGTCCATCAAATCGGGCGTGAACTTGAGGCTGATGCCGAACTGCTTGAACTGGATCGTGACGGTGGGAGCGGTTCCTACCGCGCCGCCCTGCACGACTGGAACGGGAAATTCGCCTCCAGCAAGAAAGTCGGCTTCCTTGCCGGCCGCGGTCAGCAGGTTCGGCTCCGCGAGGATCTGCAGCAGATTCTTCTGTTCGAGCGCCTTGATCGTCGCTCCCAAATTCACGTCGGGGCGATAAATAAAAATGTTCAGCAAATCGCTGAGGGTGAGATTCGCCTGGTCAAGGCCGCCAGTGGATCCCGTTCCTGAAGTGCTCGTCGACGATTGATTCTGCTGCAGCTGAATCGGCCCATACTGTTGAGTTCCTGTGACCGCCAGAGTCCGTGTCGTGGAGCCGGGAACGCTGAGCAGGTTGAAACCGAGATTCTTCATCGCGCCGCGGTCCACTTCGGCGAACTTCACCTCGAGCAGAATCTGTCCCTTTGTTGCTTTTGCCGGGACTTGAAGCAGGTTCAGCGTTTTCGGCGCCACGGCGGAAACCAGACTGAAGATTCGGTCGGATTCCTCTTTGGAGGCCGCGCGCCCGGAGAGCACCAGCGCGTCGCCAGACGCCTCGATTTGAAGCTCGTCGTTGGGAAATGCAGCGCGCAGCTTTTCGCTGAGTGTGGCGAGATCGGGAGTGACATCCACGTCGTAGGTTCGGCTCTGCTCGTTCTCGTCCCAAACCACAATGGAAACGCCGCCGGAGGCCCTGCCGTTCACGAGAATCTGATTTGCATTGAGCACCAGGATATCCGCGATATCGGGATCTGCCACCGAAACGCGCCGGATCCGCTCAGGCGACGAAATGACGAGGGAGCGGCCAATGAAGAGGTGGAGGCGAGTCGTGGGAACGTTTGGTGAACGTGGCGCGGTGGCAACGGCTGGCGCGGCAGATGTGGACAGTGCTGCCGGGGCACTATTCTGCGCCTGGCCACTCAGCCCCATCAGGAGCCAGAAAAAGGTGATTGCCCAGACCGAGGCGATATTTCCTGGCTTTCGACGTGCGTGGCGGCTTGGCGTGTGTGCGTCGACCAAAGTGTTCCTCATTGCTGTGGAATCACTCGCACTTCGGGCTTATCTCCCCGGATCACTTCAATCTCATAGGGACGCGGAGCCGGCTCGGCGGAAACAGGCCGCGTAGACGGCCGAGCGACGTGAACGGCGACCGGCCGCGCGCCGCCAAACACCTCATTCAATTCAGCGGGCAAGACATCGACCTGCTTCGTGTCAACAAAATTTCGGAGCGCGAGTTGAATGCGCCCCTGCGTGCTTGCCAGCGTCAAAACGTTTGCCTGATCGGGATTGACGAGCAGGGTCACGACAGACACGGTCTGCGGAGCGCCGTCCTTATCGGGTTGTACTTTCTGACCGGCCGCAAGAACGCGAATATTTTCAAGAATCGTGCGCGTTAGGCTGGTTCCCTGGCCTTGCACAGCGCCCGTAGCCAGCACATCCACCGTTGTGCCCGGCTGGACAAAGCCCGCTACGCCAACAACGTCGTTCACAGCCACCGAAACAGCTCGGAGTCCCGGCGGAATAATGGCCGAAAGCCCCGCGCCAGAATCCTTTGGCGCCAGATTGCCCTCCAGGATGGGCGCGTTCTCGCCAACCGGAGTCACAACCACCCGCCCAGCACAATCCTCGACGCGTGAGAACATTCCCTCCATGGGTTTGGCCGCGGGCCAGTCAATTTGGCGGACATTGTCGGTACCGAGCTGAGTGCCTGGCGGCAGCGCCCCCGCTGCAACGACAATCTTCGTCGAGCCGATTCGTCCCGGCCCGGTGGCCGCGCGGGAAAGTTGCCGGTAGACGAGCATCGCCGCAATCAGTGCCAGCGGCACCGCCACCGCAAATGCCATCATGATTCGCCTTCGATCCACGCCGGAACCCCCAGAACCGCCGCCCGCCTAGTCGCTCTCGATTCCCAGGTAGACGAATAGAAAACCCATCAAAACGATCGCCGAACAGCTTGGCCACGCCTGGAGCCATGCCGCTCCCGCGCCGCCGTGCCGAATCACCCACAACAGCGGAATGACCATGGGCAGCAGGCAACCGAGTTGAACGAGCACGGGCCGTTCGTTCATGTGCCGGCGACCACGTCCTTCCCGATCACCGAATCAACGCAACCCAGAAACAGCCGAATGTCGCCAGCGCAGCCGCGACGCCAAATGGGAGCGAGAGCGCAGTCGGGTTGTTCAAGTTGATTTCGGGATGCGGCTGCAATCCGAAAATGAAGAATCCCCGCAGCAGTTCCCAGACGTTGCGAACGGTATCGACGAATCGGCGTTTCAGGATGACTTGGACGAGCGCGAGAATTCCGCTGATGAAAATCGTGACGAGAAGCACGATGACGACTCGCTGTGGGCCCAACCACGCCCCCAGCGCTCCCATCAGCTTCCAGTCGCCGCCGCCGAGACCTCGGAGCAGGACAACCGGCAAGAGCGCCACTAGAACGATGGCTGCGCCCTCAAGGGACCGCAGGATTCCCGATGCCCCCCAGAAGGCGATGTTGACACTCGCACCCATTACGAGCGCCGGGACCGTAAGCCAATTTGGAATTTTGCGAGAGCGCCAGTCCCAGAAGCCCGCTACGCCCGCAACCAGAACTGCACAGACGAATGTGGCGTCACCCTTCAAGTCTCTGCACTCTTTCCCCGTTCACGCATTCCCGTGTGGCGATCGACCCTGTTCGGACCGCCTATACAAATGCGGGATGGCCCTGACACTTCGGCCCTGTTTCTTCACCGGCCTCGTCGTTCAGTCTCGGCCATCCGGTCTACGTGTTCGTGGTCAGATTCGTTGCTGCATTCGAGTAAGCCGTGCTGATCGCCCGAGCGAGTGCCTTCATCGAAGCAACCGCCGCGAGCGCCACCAGCACAATCAACAATGCGTACTCGGTCAGATCCTGGCCCCGTTCATCGCTCCACAACCAACTCAGACCTTCGGGCACACGCGATCCTAAGTGTTCGTCGTCAAGTTGGTCGCAGCGTTCGAATACACGGTGCTGATTGCTGTCGCCAGCGCCTTCATCGAAGCGACTGCCGCGAGCGCTACCAGCACGATCAGCAAGGCGTACTCCGTCAAGTCCTGACCGGACTCGTCCTGCCACAGCATCCTCAATCGTTCCTTCATCTCTCCTCCTAGGCTCAAGCCAGGGGTCTTGTGTCACACGCATCCTCTGGCACTCCGGCTGCCAAACGAGAAAGTCATGAACGTACTGATTTACCAGCCCTTAGAGAAACCAAGGCGAAAAAGCAGCAGCGATGGATGAACCAAAATGGAACGCCCGGACCGAGGTGAAATATCTTGAGGAGGCAATGCAACCGGTTCCGAAGAGGGTTTTTCGCGGCGCGTGTACACCGCACTCACGTCATCAAGGTAGGACAATTGCCACGCCGGCGATGCTGCCAGCAAAGTGGCAAGAGGAGAATCGCTCCGAATGAGACAGGTCTCGATGTCGTACTTGTCGAGTATGCGCAGCGCGTTTGGCTCGAGCCTCGCCACGCTCAGATAATCGCTGAAAACGCCGGCGCGCTCGAAAACATCGGCGCGGCCGTCGATGAAGACCCCTTTTGGAGGGAAGTGGGACCATTCCAGGAATCCGCCCCAACCATACTCGTTAAAAATGTTTCCAATCTTGGGTGCGCCCTTCAAATGCTCAACCGCAGCCGTCGGGTAATACGTTGCGCACGAAACGCTCAGCTCGCTGTTCGAGGGAAAGTACCAAATCACTCCCAATCCCAAAACGAGCACTAGCGCTGCATTGATTACCGGTCGATCTCGCTCCGGGTTGTAGACCGAGAACCATCTCGCGAGAGGCAGCGCCAAGAGTGGCACGGTCACGATTAGAAACAGGGGCACAAAGCGCAGATGTAGAAAGGTCGTGGTCGCCGCGACTGACAGCAAGGCGAGGTCGTCGAGCCGGCACGAAAACCGCAGCAGGATTTTCGCGAGCATGAATGCGAGCAGCAGCGCCAGCACCGTGAGGGTGAGAAACCGCTGGCTCGTGATCGGCATCCACTCCTGGATGTTGGCGACGTTTGCGGGCTGCAGAAAGCCAATGTCAAAGGGGTATGCGGCCAGCTTCGATCCATAGGGAGTAAGCAGCAACGAAAGAACGCTCGCGAGCGTGGCGAGGACGATTTGAAGCCGCTCCGGCTTCGTCCACTCGTGCGATTCGATCGCGCTGAATCGATGACGTCGCACTCCGCAAATCCAGGCAATTCCGATGGCCAGGAATCCGAACGCAAACGTGCCGTGCGTATTGACCCATGCAGCGAAAACGGCGGGAAGAAGCCAAATCGTCCAGGCTCGTCCTTGCCGGAACCGCTCGAGCACTATAAGAACGATCAGAAAGAAGATGTATCCGAATAACTGCGGCCTGAGCGACCAGAACCCGGCGATGATGGGCACGACGATCGCACACGCCGCGAACGCGGCCTTCGAGTTCTCGCATCGAATCGCGGCATACGCGTACAAGAGAACCAATAGAATCGCCGCAAGAATCCATTGCAGCAGGCGCAATCCCTGCAGATGCCCGAGCCGGTACGCCTCCGCAATCGCGACGTCGCCGAGCCATTCGTACGCAATCCAATTCGTTCCCGCCGCCGTCCAGGAATATGTGTCAGTTTGAGGGAACTGGTGGGTGCGAAGAATCTCGTCTCCGGTTCGGATGTGCCACCAGGTATCACCCTCGCTGAACAGCGAGTCGCCTTTCTTCTGCGTCGGACTTGCGAAGAAGACGGCCGCCGCCAACAACACCGCGAGAAGGACCGGAAACGAAAACGCTACGATGACGCCATGCCTCGCGACCCCGCCAGAGCTGTCTGCGTGTGCTGAGCCGGCAAGCGCCGAAGCGCTCCTCACGACGTTGTCAGGCACGGACAGATCCCACGGGCAGGCTGGCGGTTGCCGCCCTCAAGTGCTCGAACTCCGGAACGACGCGAAAACTGTGCGCTACGTCGCCGATCCGTTCGCCGATCTGTTCGATCTTCCGCTCGCTCAGATTGCCCAGAAGAATTCCTGCATCGTGGAGGTAATCCACGCGTTCAGGCTGCAGCTTCATCACGCGCGTCGCCGTTGCGTCCACCGCGACCGGATCGTCTCCGAGGATGAGCACCCCCGCTGCTTTGGGCTCTCCCTGCACGGGCCCATTTCCTTCCATCCCAACGATGCCGTCGACGATCGCAAAATCCGGCCGGACGGTGCTGTTCAGGTCGAGCACCGCTTTCGAGATTCCCGCCCAGTGCAGGATATTTTTGGGCCAGCCGTAGCAAAGCCCCGGCACGATGCCGAACATGTTCTTGAGAGAGAGCGTCACTCCCGCCCAGTGATGCGTTTTCAATTTCGGCATGGAAACGACAAAGTCGGATCCGAGGACCGTCGCGGGTAGCCAGAGGCGCTTCAGCGATGACGCCCTCGTTCGCAGAGCAACCGTGTGGACGTCATCGACATTCAAGTCCACGAAAACGTCGTCGAACCTGCCGAGGTATTCGCGGAGCCGAAGCTCTTCGAGGATCGCTTCCGTGTCGCGCTCGAGCGCAGGGCCTTCGCCGATGACCACCCTCGCCGCACCGGCTCGAAGGAAGCTGTCGCGAACCGCAGCGACCAAGCTGGGATGCGTATTCGCCGCGGCCTCCGGTCCGATGCCTACAAAATTCGGCTTGAGCAAAACTTTCTTGCCTTTTACCCGCTCTCCCAGGTCGAACTCCACAAGTGATTCGTAAACGATCTGCGCGAGGTCGCTCTCATACGACGCGGCCCGGCGGATCGCCACGCGCGAGGGTGGCCTCTGAAACGAAGGCATCAGTGAAGGAGTGGCGTACGACATTCTCAACCGTGCGCGCGAATTGCGGGAAGCCAGGCGGGCGCTGGGCGAAGAGCCATCGATGCCCACGCGAGAACAGGAATCTGGCCCAGAAAGCCCGCGCGCTCATAAAAATCCGAAAGCACAGATCCGATGGGCTGCGGATCTCGTCCGAGGACTTTCAGGCATACGTGGCCCAGCGCGAGCGAACCGGCGCCGCGAGTTCTTACGTAAGCGCGCTCCAGCCAACGCACGCCGTCGTCAATTCGATCGCGAACATTCGACTCGTCTGCGAACTCGGCCAGCGCCAGCAGCGCCCAGCACGTTGGGCCCACGAGAGGAGTTCCCGCGACGCCATACACCATCGGATTTCCGCAGTTCCATCCGCCGTCCGCGCACGCCCGATCGCACAGCATTTTCATCGCGAGCTTGCGTCGACGCTCCAGCCGCGCGAGAAGCGATCGCGATCCCTCTGCTCCACGCAAGGCCAGAAGAGCGCACGCCGTCGGCTCGACCCAGCTGCTTGTTCCTTGCGTCCAACTCCAGCCGCGCAGCCGGTTGTTCTGAGTCGCAAGATGCGCGTCTCCGAAAAGGCGGTTCCGCAAGCTCCACCAGGCGCCGCCTTCGCCTGGCGTGCTGCGCGAAAGCCAATCAAGTCCCGCGGCCGCTGGCAGATCCGCGCCTGCGTACTGCCTGAGCGCCAAGCACGCCAGCGCCGTCACCCAGCTCCCCTCTTTTTCGGTTGGCACCGCAGGCCACGATCCGTTGCGGAGCTGATTCGCCTTCAAAAACCTGATCCCCGCTCCCTTCGCTCCCGGCAACGCTCGCGTTTCCATCGCGGCCAGTGCCAGCAGAGCCCAGCTCGTCGGTTCAATTGCGCTTGCCTGATTTCTGCGGAATCCCCAGCCTCCGTCCACATTCTGCGAGCCGAGCAGATCGCTCAGCCATGGTTCGTCCGCGGCCTCTTCTTGATTTGCCGCCTCGCGCTCTTGCAACTCTTGATTCACGTTTGCTTGACCAGCCCACGAAAGGAGTCTCGGCGCTGTGCACAAATCCCGCTCTTCTCGAAGCACGCTATCTGCCAGAGCGTCAGAACGTCAAAGGCTCGTCGCATTTCCCAAAGTGTTCGCGTATCGCCTCCTCTCGCTTCGCAAGCCTTCGTGAATCGAAGTGTCCGAGGCAGCTCCTTGTCGATTCGGCCCAAAACGGGACGTGGGTCCCAATCTGGCACACGTCACTGCCTCCGCGTCCGACGCACCCCTCGGAAGTGACTCATTCGCGGGCCTTAGCAGCACCTGCCTTGGATGGAGGATTGCTCCGATTCACTGCGAGCGCTGTGCCGTCATAAGAGCCGGCTGCGCCTTTCGCATGAGAATTTCAGCTTCCATCACGCGTCGCCGAGAGGCAGGGCAGGCAATCGTTGTTGTCGCCTTGGCGCTCGTCGCCCTGCTTGCCATCCTTGGCCTGGCAGTCGACATCGGCTATCTCCGCTACGAAAAGCGAGAGCTTCAGACCGCCGCGGACGCTGCCGCAATGGCCGGAGCAGCTGAATTGCCTTATGGTGACGTCTCCTCAGGCGCCAAAGCTGATTCCGCCGCCAACGGCTTCACCGATGGAGCGAATGGCGCCACGGTGACAGTCAACAATCCGCCGCTGTCCGGCCAGCACGTCGGCGATTCGAAGTATGTGGAGGCGATCGTCGGGAAAACGACTCCCACATTTTTTGCGAAGGCGTTCGGCGTGTCGACCGTGAATCTGAAGGCTCGTGCGGTGGCCCATCTCGGCAGCGGAAACAATTGCATCTTCGCTCTGGATCCATCCGCCAGTTCGGCGCTCTCGGTGGACGGTCTTGCCTCCATTTCGTCGCAGTGTGGAATTGTCGTGGAGTCGGCCGCCTCGAACGCGCTTTCCTGCAGTTTTTTCTCTTCGATCTCGGCCTCATCGATTGGCGTTGTGGGAGGCGTCCAGAGCTTTCTTTGCGGTATCTCGCCTCACCCGGTCACCGGGATCGCCACGCCCACTCCCAGCGATCCGCTGGCATACCTTCCCACTCCGACGGTCGGCTCCTGCACGTTCTCGAAGCAGCAGGTTTACACGTCGACCACAAGCCCGCCTTCGAAGCCGACGACTATCAATCCCGGCGTTTATTGCGGTGGAATCTCCATTCAGCCGGGAGCCAACGTCATTCTGAATCCCGGGACCTACATCCTCACCACCAAGAATTCCACGGGCGGGCTTACGGTCGATGTCGGAAGCAACGTCTCCACGAACACGGCAGTGTCGCCCTACGGCGTGATGTTCTACAACTACGGACCCATCGGTGCGATCACGTTCAACTTCACTTCGTTCTCGTCGGGGAATCAGGTGAGCCTCTCGGCTCCGACAACGGGAACCTACCAAGGCTTGCTGTTCTTCCAAGATCCACAGGACACGGCTGCCGCGCAGATCATCGGGAGCAGCAGCTTCAACACTTCGCTCGAAGGATCTTATTACCTTCCCTCGGCGTCGGTCGTCTTCGCTTTCTCGGGCAACGTGAAATACGACATTCTCGTCGCCGACAAAATTCGTTTCGCCTACCTCACCTTTTCCAAAGCCAACTTCAGCGCGAGCGGCTTTACGAACGATTATTCTTCGCTGGCCTCAGGTTCGCCGGTCAAGGGAAACGGCGTTCTCGATGAATAGGACCGCCTCCCCGTGGCCCTCATTTCTGCTCAACCACGCCAACTTGCAGGCCAAGCCTTCGTGCCGCGAGATGCGATCGGAGAGAGGTGGAAGTCTTGTCGAAGTAGCCATGCTGCTCCCAATCCTGACTCTGCTTCTTCTCGGCACGATCGACCTCGGCCGTCTTGCGTACATGAGCATCGAAGTGTCGAATGCGGCGCGCGCGGGAGTGCAGTACGGCCAGCAGAATTCAAGCACGTGGGCGGACGTTCAGGGAATGCAGACCGCCGCCGCAAATGACGCTCCCGATCTCGTGGGCGCCGGCAACGGCAATCTCACCATAACGGCAACTTACTGGTGTCAATGCGCGGACGGCAGCGCCGTGACCGCGAGCTGCTCTCCCAACGCTCCGTCCTGCACCGGAACCCACTTGGTCAACTATGTGAAGGTCGTGTCAACCGCAACGTACAAGCCCTGGTTTTCTTGCGCCGGCATTCCTTCCACCACGACGCTCAACGGACAGGCGGTGATGCGTGCCGGCCAATAGCCGCCATTCCAATCGCGGCGCTGTGCTGCTCGAGTTTGCCGCCGTCTTCACGGTGCTCTTCATGTTTCTCTTCGCGATCATGGATCTTTCTCGCGCTCTCTATGCCTACCAATGGGTGGCCGACGCGGCGCGAGAGGGAACTCGCTACGCGATGGTTCGTGGCGCCACCTGCAAAAGTTGGCCCTCCGCCTGTCCTGCGTCAGCCTCCGACATCCAGAGCTACATCAAGAGCGTGCCCGCGGGAATCAATCCGCTGGCGGTCACCGTAACCACCACCTGGACGCCGGACAACCAGCCCGGGAGCCTCGTTCAGATACAAGTGCGATACAGCTTCCAGCCCATTTTTCCTCTGATTCCGAAGGGCGCGCTGGTCATGAACAGCAGTTCACAGGTAGTCATCTCGCAATGACAGCAGACAACGCGCAAATCTTCGAGGACGAGTGGCTCACAAATTGCACTCGGTTCGTTGCGTTGGATGACGGCTTAGTGGGCAAATCTAGGAGGTGTTCGTAATGGGGACTGATGCGTTCTTTCACATCTACGCCGGGATCGTGATTGTGCTCATAGGGTTCGTCTTGGTCGAGATCCGGCGCTTACGAAAAAATCTCGAACGCAAGTAGCTTTACTCTCGAACCATTATTACCGAACCCTGCGCCGCATGCGCGTCTGCGGCCCGAGCCGAGGTGCGAGCTCTCAGCCGTTCTCAACCAACCTTAGATCGTCTTGTCCTTCGAATAGCATAGCCGCTCGAGATTGCATTCAATGCACTTAGGCTTTCGCGCTTGGCACACTCGCCGCCCATGCCAGATCAATTGATGCGAAAACAGAATCCACCTTTCTTGTGGGATAACCTTCATCAGGTCCTGCTCAATTTTCTTCGGATCCGTGTGCTTCGTCAGGTCGAGCCTGCCCGCAAGGCGCGTCACATGCGTGTCGACAACCACTCCGGAAGCGATTCCGAACGCGGTCCCAAGAACAACATTTGCCGTTTTCCTCGCAACACCCGGCAGCGTAAGAATCTCCTCCATCGTCTTCGGAACTTGACCCCCGAATTCCTCGACGATCTTCCTGCTGGCTCCCATGATGGATTTCGTTTTGTTGCGGAAGAATCCGCTGGGCCGAATCTCTCGCTCGAGGTCTGCGGGGTTCGCGTACGCAAATGCTTGCGGGTCGGGATACTTCGGAAAAAGAGTGGCGGTCACTTGATTCACGCGCTCGTCCGTGCACTGAGCCGAGAGAATCGTGGAGATCAGGAGTTGGAACGCATTTCCGTGCTTAAGGGCGCACGTTGCCGCGGGATAGGCTTCGTCCAGCTTTTGCAGGATCGCGCGAACACGCTTTGGATCGGCGCCTCGGAGCGACTTGCCCTTGCGGCTCAGCGTGCTTCGCTTGCCAGTTGCTGATTTCTTCCTCGCCTTCGCCATCGCGCGGAAACTATAGCACAGCCGGCTTTGGCCCCTCAGTCGGCGAAGAAGAGGCTCTGCGCGAAGGCCCACTCGCTGTCGGTCCACTGTCCCACGCAGCGGAATCGCGTCCGTTGGCCCATGGCGATCACTTCATCGGGATCGTATTTATGCGAACTCTCGGTCCAGATCGTTTCGCCCTCGCGCAAGTGCAATCGAAAACCGGCGCTGCGAATCGTAACGCGCTGCCATGCGATCGAGCGCAGGTGCATTTCAATTCGGCGCTCCGATTCGTCCCACCGCACCGCGTGCTCGAATTGCGACAAATCGAAGTCGGCACCCAGCTCGCGATTGATGCGCGCCAGTAGATTCTTGTTGAACGCTGCCGTTACTCCCGTCGGATCGTCGTATGCCTGAATCAGTTGGTGGACGGGCTTTTCCAGGTCGGTTGCAAGAAGGAGCGCATCACCTTTTCGCAGGGTTTCGCGCACGTTTCGTAGAAACTGTTCCCCGGCCGGCCTGTCGAAGTTCCCAATCGTGCTGCCGAGAAACAGCACCAGCAAACACTCATTCTCCCGCCGCCGCGCGGCCACCTCGCGCAACCCATCGAGGTAGGCGCGCTCGAACCCTACGATGCTCACCATCTCGATGTGTGCGAGTTCTTGCTGGCACCTGTCGAGCGCTGATCCCGAGATGTCGATGGGGTAGTAGTTCACGCGCTGGCGTCGCGCCAGCGCCTCAAGCAACCAGCGTGTTTTCTGCCCGCTGCCGCTTCCCAATTCGGCCACCACGATGGGCTCGGGAAGATGTCCCACGATTTCCGTCGAATTCCTCTGCAGCAGCCGCCTTCCCGCGCGGCTCAGGCCGTACTCGGGCAGCGTGCAGATCACGTCGAAAAGAGCCGAGCCGATTTCGTCGTACAAATATTTGGAAGGGAGTTCTTTCTGCCCGGGGTTGCTCAGTCCCACCACTACCTCGGAGGCAAATTGAAGGGGCGCAGATACCGCGTCTGTCCGCGCCATTCGAGCGGAGGTTCCCATCGCCTATTCCTCCACACAGCGAAATTTGGCGTACACGTACGGATAATGCGGCTGAAACCAGTTTCGGAACGATCGCCGCGCCATGCACGCATCCGTTTGCGGCGAGCCGCCCTTCATTAGGTAATGCTTGTTGTCGAAGAAGTTCGCGGAATATCCGGGATAGAACGAGAACGGCTCGAACCCCGGAAACGGCGAGAAATAGCTCGAGGTCCACTCCCACCCATTCCCAACTAGGTCGTGAGCGCCGAACGCGCTTGCGCCCGCCGGATGTGCATCCACCGGGCAAGCATCCCAACGTTGAAAATGAAAATTCCCGCGCGTTGCATCGGCTGGTTCGTCGCCCCACGGCTGCAGCCTCTCGGAACCTGCCGGTGTGCCGTACCCAGCTCGATGCCATTGCGCTTCCGTCGGCAGTTTCTTCCGCGACCAATTGGCGAATGCTGTCGCTTCCGCGTGACTCACGTAAACGGGCCACGAGTGGGGCAAGGGAATCGCGCCAAACATCGCGCGGTACTCCCACTGTGCGTCGGGGTCGGCCGCGGATGAACCCGATCGCCGGCTCCAGAAGTGGGGATGCTCGATCCCTTCGCGCTGTTTCCACTCCCAATCAGCGGGACTCCAGCAGCCTTCATCTTCGTATCCGCCAGCCTGCACGAACTTCAGGAATCGCCCATTCGTCACCGGAAACGCATCGATTGCGAAGGCCGGCACAGACACTTCATTTTCTTCGAATTCGTTGTCCCATCCAAAACCGGAATCACTTCGAGCTTGTCCCAGCGTTGCGCGACCCGCAGAGATGGCGATCGATCGCTGCTGGGGCGATGGCCTCGCATCGGCGGACGGCCGAGGCTGGGGCGTTTTTCGCTCGACCGGCAAGGCGTGCAGCAGGTACGCGAGCGTTTCCGCATGCATCAGGCGGTGCTCGATCGCTACGTTAAGCAGCGTCCGCCTCGCCGCGGATTCAGTAGATTTCGCAGAGGTTCGTAATCCGGAATCCAGTGCTTCGCGAACGCCTCTCATGTAGCCTTCCACCCGCGCGATGTCTGGCCAATCGCTTGCCACGTCGGTTGGCAGCCCGGTTCCGACGGGGTCGATGCCGAATGCGAAAAGCTTGTCGAATTCCGTGTGCCGCGACGCGAGCCCCAGGGTCGACGCGAGAAGATTCCAGTCGAAAGCCTCCAGGTGGCCCAAATAAAAGATCAGGCGGTGCCGTTCGGGAATCGGTCGTTCGTAAAACGAATTCGGCGGCAAGAGTCGGAATAATGAGTCTGTGCGGGCGCGCGCCTCGCTCATCCGCGCCAGCAGAGTCGTATCCGCATCAGGAGCCATTCGGGAGGTTGCCATAGGTCACCTTTGAGGACGGGACATACCTTTTTACCGCCCGCCACACCTCGGCATCAATGCTTTTCTTCCCGCAAAGCCGATTAGATGTAGGAAGCGCCCAAAGGTTACAACGTGGACTTCGGGGAAAGGAGACCCGGCACTTTCGCGAAAGCTTTTCCCCGGTGGCTATACCGGTTCTTCTCTTCCGGGCTCAGTTCCGCGAACGTGCGCCCGACTTCTGGGCAAAGAAATATTGGATCGTAGCCAAATCCCGCCGAACCGCGCGCTTTTTTCGTCAGGACCCCATAGGCCGCATCCGAAACCACCCCGATCACGTGTCCCCGGCGTGCCAGAGCGATGACGCAAACAAAATGCGCGCGTCGCTCGTCGTCTCCTTTGCCCTCCATTGCCTTCAGGAGCTTGCTGTAGCGATCTGCGTCTGTTGCATCCGGGCCCGCGTAGCGCGCCGAGCGCACGCCGGGCGCTCCCTGCAGCGCTGGTACCACGAGTCCCGAATCGTCGGCGAGAACGATCTCGCTCGTATGGCGGCTGTAATGAAGAGCCTTTCCGGCAGCGTTTTCTGCGAAGGTAGGCGCCGACTCCTCAAATGGCGGCAGCGCGCGAAAATTGGGCAGCAGCTCAAGCGTCAGCGCACCGCCTGCCAACTCCAAATACTCCCGCAGCTTTCCTTCATTCGATGACGCGAGGAGAATAAGATCGCCGCCCGCGCGGTTATCGGCGGCCACTGAAGTTCATGTGCAGCAGATCTTGCTGCACCTCGCTCAGGTGACGAATGCCCCCCGCTGCCAGCTCGAGCAGTTGCTGCAGCTCCTGGCCGGTATACGGCCGCCCTTCAGCGCTTGCCTGCACTTCGACGAATCTTCCCGTGCCCGTCATCACCACATTCATGTCCACCTGCGCGCGCGAGTCCTCTTCGTACGCCAGATCGAGCAGCGGTTGATCATCCACAATCCCCACGCTCGTGGCTGCAATCGAATCGCTCAGCGGAACAGAGCGAAGAATTCCCGCCGCCACCATTCGCTCGAGCCCCAGCGCCATCGCCACGAACGCGCCTGTCACAGACGCGGTTCTCGTTCCGCCGTCCGCCTCGATCACGTCGCAATCGACCCACACCGTTCGCTCGCCCAGAGCCTTCAGGTCCGTCACGGCTCGCAGTGTTCGCCCGATCAATCTCTGAATCTCGAGTGTTCGCCCCGATTGCCGCCCTCGCGTTGATTCACGCGCCGTGCGTTCCTCCGTGGCGCGCGGCAGCATCCCGTATTCGCCCGTCACCCAGCCTTTGCCTGTGCCCTTCAAGAACGACGGCACTCCGTCATCGACCGTCGCCGTGCAAATCACGCGCGTTCGTCCCGCTTCGATCAGCACGCTCCCTTCCGCGTGCGTGATGAAATCCGGCGTAATTTTCACGGGCCGCAAATCGGCCGGCGCGCGTCCGTCAGCTCGCAAGAAGTGCCCCTTTCGTTCGTGGATGAAGCCAGTTTCGGACGGACAGTTTGCCGACCCCGTCGGCCCCTGTCAACACGCCCGGCCCATTTCGCGCCTGGGGTTTCTGCGGAGTTGCGCTTACCGGCGCGGGTGAACTCGGCGCTCCCGTAGCGCCGCCTTGTGCCGGCGCTGCACTTGGCTGTGCCGCCGCCGGCGGATTCAAATCGAAAAATCCCGTCAAGTCCACGTGCCCGGCCAGCGTGTCGACCTCTTGGCCGTGAATCAAAATTTTCAGCCGGCGCAGCGATGCAACGTTATTCTCAAGCGTCTCCGTGATCGATTGGATCACCGCTTCCTCGCTCGAAATGCCCGACGGCGTTTCCGTCACCAGCGCGTCCGAAAAATCCGCGATCGCCGTCCCGTCCGGCAGCACGTAGAACCCGAGCAGCGTCGTATCCGCCGGCAATATCCGTTGCTCGGCGCTTGGCGGATCGGCAATCAGCTCGTCGAGCACCTGCTTCGAGCGCTGCGCCGCGTCGGCCGAAAGCGGCAGCTCCACAATGGCCGGCGCCACCGTGTCATTTCCCGCCGCCCAGAAAATCTTTGCCTCCACTTTCACGTCCGTCGGCGTCGAAATCGGAGGCGCCAGCACCTCGCGCCGCGCCAACTCTTCGGACCTCTCCGCTGAAATCCGCTGCACGCGTTCATGCAGGCTGCGCAAGCTGATCAGCCCGATCAGAACGGCCGTTGCCAGTATGCCGGCAGCAATCTTCAAATCGCGCGGCACTAATCGCCCCCCGCCGGATGGCTCGATTCAAACGCCTGCAATCCCCGTGCAATCGCGACTGCCAGAGGCGCCGCCATGGTCTGCAGCGAACTCGGGTCCGCCACCGAAACGCTCGACACCTCGATCGCCACTGCCGGCTCGCTCACGGATCTCAGCTCGCGTATCGCCACTCCCGCCGGCGTGGCTGGCGACCCCGAAAATCTCTGCGCAAGCTGCGCCTGCAGCGCATCTGCCAGCGCGTGGCTCGTTACCACGTACGGCTCCTGCGCCAGTTCCCACACCGCGAGCGAAGGAACCGTTGGCGCGGCCGCAGCAGGCGCAGGGGCTGGAGCTGCCGACGGCGCCGTAGTGCCGCTCGTCGCCGTCACCCCGGCTGTTGCCGCCGGCGGTCCGCTCGGTGTGCTCCCAAACTGGTAGTAGTAAGCCCGTGCCGTCCCGGCGGTGCCGCTCGACGCCACGTGCAGGCTCACAAAGACCGCATCGCGATACGCATTTGCGATCGCCGCGCGATCGTCGTAAGACGGGTTCGAATCATCCATGCGCGTCAGCACCACACGAAATCCCTGGCTCTCCAGCTCGCCCCTTACCACTATCGCGAACTGCAGCACCACGTCCTTCTCGATCGCTCCGCTTTGGCCGCGCGCGCCCGTGTCGGTGCCCCCATGTCCCGGATCGAGCACAACGATGGGCCCCACGTGAGCGGGCGGCGTTGGAATCGGCGTCGGAACTTGCGAAGCGGGTGCTTGCGGCGGAGCCGGAGAAGAAGGAGGAGGTGTCGGAGGAGGCTGCTGCTGGCTCTGCTGCGCTTGGGCCTGAGCCCGTGGAGCACTCGGTCTACTCAGTGCGCGCGTCTCTCCGCGGAAAGCCACCACGAAACATCCCGCGACAATCAACGCACCCGTAACAGTCGAACGCAGCACGCCGAAGAGAATAGCAGAAATGTTGCAGGCTGCCGACTTGAGCCCTTGCCCGCAGAAGCCAACGTGTCACGCCCCGCGCCCGGCGAAGAGGCGACGCTGTAGCGCCGCATACTCTACGCTGCCTTTCGCTGGCGCAGCGCCGAGAGCAGCCACCCGTCGCGCTTCAGCGCATTCATCGCGAAATACACGCCGAATCCGCTCAAAATCAGCGCGCCGCCGAACGTCAGTCCGCTCATCCCGAGAATCTTCTCGCCTTGCCCGTGCGCCACAGAGAAGCCAAGCAGCAACGCCGGACACGCCCCGCACAATATCGCCCCCGCCATTCCTCCCGGCACGCGGAACGGCCGCTTCAGCTCCGGCTCCCGAATGCGCAGCGCCACCAGCGCCACGAACTCGAGCATCAGGCTCATCCCATATAGAAGGATATCGAGCGTCACCAGCCGCTCGAAACCCAGCCCCAGGCACAGCGCCCAGCCCGCCGCCAACACAAGAATCGCCACCCACGGCGCCCGCGTCTTTGGCTGCAGCTTCCCGAAAACGCTGGGCAGCATTCCGTCCTGCGCCATGGCCAGCGGCAATCGCGAATAGCTCATCACTAGGGCGTTGAACATCCCGAACCCGCTCATCATCCCGCCGAGCACCAGCACCACCCGCAGCCATTTCCCGCCCATCATTCCGGCGAAAATGGCCCACGAGCCCGTTTGAAACGCCGACGCTGGCATCCCCGTAATCCACATTGCGAGAAACGGCACAATATACGTCGCGGAGACCACCACCACCGCCAGCAGCATCGCGCGCGGATACGTCCGGTGCGGCCGCTCCACCTCCGCTGCAATCGTCGACGCGTTATCCCACCCCATGTAGTTCCACATGCAGATCAGCAGCCCGCCGATCAATCCGACCGTCGACCCCGAAGGCGCCACGGTCGCACCCGAAAACGCTCCCATCTTGAACGGCGCAAGCAGCACGATGATCGCGAACGGCGCCGACAGCAGGAAGAAGAGCCACAGCGACGAAATCGCCACCACGCGAATCCCGGCGATGTTCATCACCGCGCACACCGCCACGATTGCAAGCATCACGAAAAGTCCGTGGTTTCCGATCCCGAACCACGGCGCCAGCACCTTCAGATACTCCAGAAACAGCGTCGGATAGATCGCCATGTCGAACACGCTGGCGGCCAGCGACAGCCACGCCTCCTGAAATCCCCAGAAATTCCCCAGCGCCCGCCGCACCCAGGCGTAATACCCGCCCTCCGCCGGAATCGCGCTCGAGAGCTCGCCGATCATGAACGCCGTCGGCAAACTCCACACCAGAGGCGTCAGCAGCAGGATCAGAATCCCTTTCCCGTACCCGGCGCCGTGAATGATGTCTTCGGTGCCGTAGGTTCCGCCCGACACCATAAAAAACGTCGCCGCCACAAGCGGCCAGAGCGCCAGTTTTGCAGCTCGCTTTACTTTGGGAACAGCTTGGGAAGGGAACTCAGCAGGGAGGGATATCGTGCTCAATTGTTTGTCGCGTCCTCCATCAGCGACCCTCGCTCACACACCCGCGCTGCTCGGAGCGAGTTCGCACGCGCAGAATACGAGAATTGCACCACGATGCAAGGAAAATTTGAGCCTTGGCTCGAATTTCTGCACCGGCGTGCCGCGACGGTTGTCGCCCGATTGGATCGTGGAGACTTCCTCTTCTGTGCAGCGAAGCCCTTGGTGTCGGTAGCCGTGTTTCGAGGAGGCAGGACCGGAGGGGAAGGCGCGTCTACCAGAGCTTGAGCGCGACGGCGTAGCCCGTCAGCAATCCGTGGAAGAAAGCCTGACGCGTCTTCTGATTGGAGTCTCGATAGTGGCGGCTCGCTTCATCCAGCGCCCTCAGGAGCTTCTCGCGCCGCTCCTGCCGCGCTCCGTTGGCGACCAGTTTGCTTACGAGCACCTGCACTGCCTTGACGTCTGCGATGTCGAACTTGTGGTTGTGCTTCATCCTGCGCCTCCACTCGGACCTTAGAACGTCCGGTCCGTCTCCGCTGGCGGAGTGCTCGCTACGAGCGGTCACTTCCGCTTGCCGTGGCCCTCTGCGACCTCAGCGGATTCGGCCGAATCACGTTCCGTGGATCGCGTTCCGGCTCCGACTTAGCTTGGCTTACAGGTTCGCTGAGCTCTTTCTCGGCGATCACCCAATCCTCCAACTCGCGGCCGGGTTCTCCACCTCGCTGGACGTAAATCTCATACGCCCTCGCTTCGATCTCTTCCTTGCTGGGTTTTCGTCCCATAGTCCTTCTCCTTCCCTCAATTTCACCTTCCATTCCACCCTAGAATCCTCAATCCAGCGTTGCAATCCAGTGAAAGCTGTACACAGACACCTCACCTTCAGCGTCGCGGCAAATTCTCCAGATTTTCTTCAGTTTCTATGGTTGCGGCGTGTTTGCCATTTCCCAGTAGAACTTCTGTAGGACATAAAATGCTTCTTTCCGCTGTCCTCGATTGGAAATCAGCCCTTTGCGGTTGTAGAAGTCCTGAATTACCGGCAGAAAGCGCCGCGGCGAGTGAAAATCCATCAGCACCCACGGAGTCATCCCCGCCAGCTGGGAAATTCGCTTCAGCATCCCGATTTGCCGCGTGTATAGGTCCGCCTGATATTCCTCGGTCCACCGTGCATTCGCGTCCCCGTGATTCCCAAACGGCGCTCCGGCCCCGAACTCGCTGATAATCACCGGCTTGTCGTACTCGATCTTCCACTGCATCCGGTCGCAATCCTCCGGCGGCCCGTCGTACCATCCTATATATTCGTTGATTCCCAGCACGTCGAGGTACTGCCCCAACGGATCGTCGAACACGCGCACATCCGGCCCGCCGCTCTTCCGCTCGTTCATGGCTGCCGTGATGAGCCTCGTCGAATCGAGCTCCCGCGCATATGCCGCCACGTTCTTCAGGAACTCCAGCCGGTCGGGCACAATCGGCGTCTCATTTCCCACCGACCACAGCGCCACAGACGCCCGGTTCTTGTCCCGGTCGATCAAGTCCCGCATCTGCTCTTCCGCCACTTCCAGCGTCGCCGGGTTCTTCCAGTCGTTCCCCCAGTAAACCGGCACTTCCTCCCAAAGCAGCAGCCCCATTTGGTCGGCCAGCCGCGCCGTGTTTGCATTGTGCGGGTAATGCGCCAGCCGGATGAAGTTGCAGCCCAGCTCCTTTGCCCATCCCAGCAGCGTCCTCTCGTCTTCCACCGAAAACGCGCGCCCGCCGCGGAATGGCGCCTCTTCGTGCATTGCCACGCCGCGCAGAAAAATCGGCTTTCCGTTCAACAGAATCTGGTGCCCGCGCGTCTCGATTGTTCGAAACCCAATCTCCTCCTCCACTCGGTCGCCCTCTCCCGAAATCACTACGCGATAAAGCTTAGGTGTTTCTGGAGACCAGAGCTGCAACGGCTTCGGACATTTCGCGGGGCGGTTATCCGTGCATCCGAGTTTGCTGACGTCAAATGCGATCTCTGCGCGGCCGTCCGGCGATATCAATGTCTTATACATAATGTTCGCGTCGGGAATCTCTATCGTCACTTCGTTCCGCGAGCGCGTGCCGTCAAACTGCACCCATCCGGTGATTTCGCTCGTCGAGCCTTTCGCCAGTTGCACGGAATAGTCCCGAATGAACGTCTCCGGCACGTCGACCATCTCCACGTCGCGCGTCAATCCCCCAAAGTTCCACCAATCTGTGTTGACACTCGGCACGGCATCGACCCTCCGCGCGTTGTTCACCTCCACCACCACGAAGTTCTCACCCTCATGCACCGCATCCGTAATCTCGAAATCAAACGGCGTGAACCCGCCCTCATGCTCGCCCAGCTTCGTCCCGTTCAGGTAGACCCGCGCCAGATAATTCGCCGCGCCAAAGTGCAAGAACGTCCGCATGTGTTCGTGCTTCTGATAGAGGAACGTCCGCTCGTACCACACCGGGCCCTCGTAGAAGAAAAGCTCCGGCCTCTGCATGTTCCAGTCGCCCGGCACATTCAGCGTTGGCGACGCGTCGAAGTCATATTCCACCAGCTCCTGCTTGTTCTTCGGTTTTCGGTTCTCGTAGAACCGCATCCCTAGTCCCGTTTCGTACGGATCGACAATCGTCCTCCACACGCCATTCAGGCTGTGTGTCGCGCGACCCGGTATATTTGCGATCAGGCTAGCCGGCTTAGGCTCGCCCAGAGTGGAAATGCAGCAGATCAGAACGAGAAAAAGTGTCCGTTTCATGCACGAATACATAGACCGCGCCCAACTCCTATGTCAATTCATTACCGCTGCTTTCGCCTAAGGCGTCCCGCCTCGCCCTTGCCATTGTGTCGAAGTCCAGACAGGGCTACGATGGTGGCCACAGCGGCCCAATTTGGTTGGACACGGCCATCGTCGGATCCGGTTCGCGAACTGCGTTGTACGAGTGGCGTCGATCCTGGGCGTAGGTTTATCGACGCGAGGAGGCGGGCATGACTGAGGGCCCCAGGCACATGAAGTGGTGGGGATGGGGCGATCCTGACGTGCTCTTCAATTCCGCCGCTCACCCGGGATTCTGGCCATACGCGAGCAGTAAGCTCGGCATCGACGGCGATATGCGCCCGGCGGCGCCGCCGCACCTCGATTCTGTCGAGCTTCCCGATCCCGTCACGAACCGCCGCTTCCTAACTGACATTTCCTCCGCCCTTCGTCCAGACCAGGTCTGCGACTCCCGCTACGAGCGCATCGTTCACGCCTACGGCAAGGGTTTTCGCGATCTCTTCCGCATGCGTCGCGGAAACCTCGAGAGCGCTCCCGATCTCGTTGTCTATCCCGAGACCGAAGACGACGTCCTCGCGGTGCTCCGCGCCGCCGCACACCACGACGTAGTCGTCATCCCCTTTGGCGGCGGCAGCAATATTTCCGGCTGCCTCGAGCGCATGGAAACTCGCCGCATGGCCGTTTCGCTCGACACGCGCCGCATGCGCCGCGTCCTCGTGGTCGACAGGGAATCCTTCACCGCTCGCGTCCAGGCTGGCGTCTTTGGTCCCGATCTCGAGCAGCAGCTTGCCGCTCAGGGCATGACGCTGGGCCACTTTCCCGATTCGTTCCTCCATTCCACTCTCGGCGGCTGGATCGCCACCCGCTCCGCCGGAATGCAGAGCGACAAATACGGCAAGATCGAGGATATGGTTGTCGCTCTCCGCATGATCACGCCCGACGGCATCCTCGCCACCCGCTCTGTTCCCAAATCCTCTAACGGAATCGACGTCAATCATCTCTGCATCGGCAGTGAGGGCACTCTCGGCGTAATCACCGAAGCCACCATGCGCGTTCATCCGCGCCCTCAAGCGCGCATTGTTCCCGCGTTTCTTTTTCCCGAATTCGAGGCCGGCGTCCACGCCATCCGCGAATGTGTCAGCAGGGAATGCATGCCTTCGATGGTGCGCCTCAACGATCCCGATAAGACCGCTCTCTCCGTCGCTTTCAAGCGTCCTTCGTCTCCTCTCTCTCAGGCCGTGAGCAAAGCCTTTAAGACCGCCTTGCGCTTCAAGGGCTTCGACATGCCGCGTGCTTGCCTGATGCTCGTTGCCTTCGAAGGCCGCCACGCCGACGTAGCCCGTCACTTGCGCAACGTCAGTTCCATCTACCGCCGCTCCGGTGCCGTCAGCCTCGGCTACAGTGCCGGCAAATCCTTCGAGGCCACGAAGTACGATTTCCCGCACATTCGCGATTTCCTTCTCGCGCACGACGTCACCGCCGACGTCAGCGAGACGTGCACGGTGTGGAGCAACATCCTTCCTCTCTACAACGCCACTATGGACACGATGCGCAAACGCATCCGTGAACGCGGTATGCCGCCCTGGGCCGGCTGCCACATCAGCCACACCTATCAGTCGGGTGCGAGCCTTTATTTCACCTTCGGTTTCAAGCAGGAGCTTGGCCGCGAAATGGAGCAGTATCTCTACGTCAAGCGCGCCGTCCAGCAATCCTTCATCGACCACGGCGCCACTCTTTCGCACCATCATGCCGTCGGCACGGAACATCTCCCATGGCTCACTGCGGACATTTCTCCCCTTGGCATCCGCGCCGTCGCCGCCCTCAAGCAGGGCCTCGACCCCGGGAATATCCTGAATCCCGGTCGGCTTCAGCCATCCGCCCATCCGTTTGAAGACTGGGCGCGAATCACCAGCTCTCTCGAAGCGGCTGTCAGAGCCAAAGTCTCCTGACCGCGCCACCCCGGCTCTCACGCCTCGGCCGGCCTGCAAACCCGCCTGCCTCCGCCCGCATCTTATTTCTGGAACTTTGCTTCGCTCCAACGGGAATGAACCGTTAGGAACGCAACACTAGGTCACTGCAAGAGCCTCAATGAACGAACATCGGAAATTCGCGCCCGCCACTGCGCTTTTGCTCTCGGCGCTCCTTCTCGTTCCCGTCGCTCCGCTCGATGCGCAACAACAGCAAGCTCCGGCGCAGCAGCAAGCTCAGCCACCTACGGTGGCTCCCAAAATCTCCAGCGAAACCAATATGGTCATGGTCGCTGCCACTGTTCGCGATAAGCACGGCCAGATCGTCTCGAACCTCACAAAATCCGATTTCTCGCTCGACGAAGACGGCCGCCCCGAAACCATCAGCTACTTCGCTCGCGAGAATGATCTCCCGCTCACTGTCGGCCTGCTCGTCGACACCAGCCTGAGCCAGCGCCGCGTCCTTGCCGACGAACGCTCCGCCAGTTCCTCCTTCATCGACCACACGCTTCGCGAAGATAAGAAGGACCAGGCGTTCCTGATCCATTTCGACAAAGAGGTGGAACTTCTCCAGGACCTCACGACCTCGCGCAAGAAACTTGAAGACTCGCTCCGCCTTCTCGACACGCCCGAGCTCGAAGATGCCAGCCAGAGCCAAGGTCAAGGGCAGGGCCAGGGCGGAGGAGGCCGTCATCATTACGGCGGAGGCGGCACCCTTCTTTACGACGCCGTCTTTCTTGCCTCCGACGACCTCATGCAGAAGCAACAGGGCCGCAAAGCCCTCATCGTCCTCTCCGACGGCGTCGATCGCGGCAGCAAGGAATCCATCACCTCCGCCATCGAAGCCGCCCAGCGCGCGAACACCGTCGTCTACTCCATCCTATTTAAGGATGACGAGCCCTACGGGCACCGCGGCGGTTTCGGTGGCACTCATGTCGGTTTGGGAGGCCCTGGCGGCTACCCCGGTGGTTACCCGGGCGGCGGTGGCCGCCGCTACCCGCAGCAGCGCGAAGAGCGCCCCGACGGCAAGAAGGTCCTCGACCGCATCTCCAAGGAAACCGGCGGCCGCCTCTTCGAAGTCTCGAAAAAGCAGCCCGTCGACCAGATCTACACGCAGATTCAGGAAGAGCTTCGCAACCAATACATTCTCGGCTACGTTCCCGACAAATCTCCCAATCCCGCTGACTACCACAAAATCCATCTCACCACGACGCAGAAGGACCTCGCCGTCCAGGCCCGCGACGGCTACTACGCCTCCCAGCCCCAACCCGCGCCCGCCGCCGCTCCTCCCGCCACCAAGGCCGTTCCCGGCTCCTAATCCGCCCCTGTCCTTTCGGCCCATAATCACTTGCACATCACACCATTCCCGTATCCTCTTGTCTTTCCGCCGTTCTGCTAGCCTGAAATCAGCCATTTTTCCCAATTCTGGACGCAAATCTGACCGGTGACCGCCCCACTCGGCGGTCAGGGAGTTCGAACGTGAAAACCGCTTCTTGGAGCCTGGTGCTCGTCACTGCCATCGCTGTCGCCGCAGCGCCTCTCGCCGCGACCCCGCGCCAATCCGCCGCGTCGCCGCAGCAGACTCAACAGCAGCAGCAATCGCAACAGCCCCAGCAGGCCCAGGACAACTCGAGCCCCCTCTATCGCGTCACCGTTGTCGCCCGCACCACCAAAGCCATCAACTACCGCCATCTCAGCGGCGCCACCAAAATCGATTTCCGCGGCACGGTCCTCATGCCTCTCGCTCACGGCGACGCCAAGGTCGAAGGCAAGCGTGGCGCCGTCCGGATCCAGGCGCAATTCGAAAAGCTTGAGTCCGCCAACCGCTTCGGCCCGCAATTCCTCACCTATGTCCTCTGGGCGATTTCCCCCGAAGGCCGCGCCGATAATCTCGGCGAAGTTCTTCTCGACGGGTCGAAAAGCAAGCTCGACGTCACTGCCCAGCTCCAGGCCTTCGCGCTGATCGTCACCGCCGAGCCTTATTTCGCCGTCACGCAACCCAGCGAAGTCGTTGTCCTCGAAAATGTCGTCCGCCCTGACACCATCGGCGACGTCGAGGAAATGGACGCCAAGTTCGATCTTCTCCAGCGCGGCCAGTATCAATTCGTTGATAGCGGAGCGCAGCCCTCCGCGCTCGATTCGCACATTCCGCTCGGCCTCTATGAAGCGCGCAACGCCGTTGAAATCGCGAAGACGATGGGCGCCGATCATTACGCTGCCGCCAGCTACCAGAAGGCCACGCAGCTTCTCGCGCAGGCCGAAGGCTCACTGCAGCACAAGGCCGAGAAGAAGCAAATCGAGATGGCCGCGCGCGAAGCCGTCCAGACCGCGGAAGACGCCCGCGCCATCACCGTGAAGCGCCTTGAGGAAGAAAAGCAGCAGCAGGAGCGCGCCGCCGCTGCCGCTCGCGAAGCGAAAGCCAAGGCTGATGCCGAAGCCGCGCAGCGCGCCGAACTCGAAGCGCAGTTAGCCGCCGAACGCGCCGCCCGCGAAAAGGCCGAAGCAGAAGCCGCCAAGGCTGCCGCGCTCGTCCAGCAGCAAGCGATGCAAGCCGAAGCCGAACGCCAACGCCTTGCCGCCGAGCAAGCCGCCAGGGAAAAAGCCGACGCCGAAGCCGCCAAGGCCGCGGCGCTGGCCCAGCAGCAAGTCGCTCAGGCGGACGCCGAGAAGGCCCGCCAGGCGATGCAGCAATCAGAAGCAGAGAAAGCCGCCGCTCTCGCGCAGCAACAAGCCGCGCAAGCCGAAGCCGACAAGGCCCGCAAAGCGATGCAGGAATCAGAAGCAGAAAAAGCCGCGCTGCGCCAGCAGCTCCTCGATCAGTTGAACACCATTCTCCAAACGCAAGACACCGCCCGCGGCCTCATCGTCAACATGTCCGACGTTCTCTTCGATACCGCCAGCTACACGCTTCGTCCCGCCGCGCGCGAAAAGCTCGCGAAAATTTCCGGAGTTGTCCTCGCGCATCCCGGCCTCACGCTCCAGATCGAAGGTCACACGGATAGTGTCGGCAGCGACGATTACAACCAGGATCTTTCCGAACGCCGCGCGGGTGCCGTCCGCGACTACTTGGTCGACCAGGGCGTCGCCGCTTCTTCTGTCACCGCGCGCGCCTTCGGTAAGACGCAGCCCATCGCCTCAAACGATACGCCCGACGGCCGCCAGAAGAATCGCCGCGTCGAGCTCGTCGTCAACGGCGATTCCATCGACGCCTCTGCGCCTCCTCGCGCTCCGCAAGCGCAACAGTAGTTCGCTCCCGTGCGTTGCTGCGGAAGGCCAGGGATTCATTCCCGCCGTAACGCGCTCAAGAAAGGACGGCGCTAGCCGCTGAAGCCAGGTCTCGCTGATTCTCACTTTAGCGGTGGACCCCGTTCAGAGCCCCCTTCACTCGCTTCCGCTTCGTCTTCGCAGCGCTAGGCAGCCCGAGAAAAATCTGCTATTCATCCGCCGAATCTTGCGTCGCCGACTCGTCCTGCCTTTTCCTCTACCTCCTCTATCTCCTTTACCTCCTCTACTTCCTCTACTTCCTCTTACTGCCCCACCGTCCCATCCGACCATTTCCCAACCAACAGCATAAAAATCGTCACACGCTCTTCGGGATCGTCCGACGCCAGGACCGGTGAGCCGGGCAAGCCCGCTCCCCAGCTTTTTGCCACATTGCCATGCACGAAAAACATCACATGGGGATGCCAGCTCTTTCCGTCGTCGTTCAGATACTGTTGTTTCGACATCATGTAGCACATCGCGCCCGGCTCCAGCGGCGGCAGTTCCTTCTTGTCCATTGCCGACGCCGTCTCTCGTACGATTTCCTCCTTCGATTTTCCCTCCAGCACAAGCTTCGTCCTCATCAGGAAGATCGGCGCAAACGTCCTCGTCGCCGCCGGATTAAAGCAAATCGGCGACCGCACCTTCGGATTCCAGAATTCCGGAGCGGTCGTCGCTGCGCCCCACGACCGTTCCACGAGGCACATAAACCCATTCTTGCCTTTCACCGCGGTCGTGAATCCCTTCCGTCCCAGCACCATTACTTCGGCTTCGTCTGAAATCGATGCCGGAGCGGCGCTCCGTGCCAGAGCGATTTCCGCCTTCTCATCCGGAATCAAATACTGCTCCACGGGCGCCATCGCCGGATATGCACTCTTCTCCTGCGCTCCCGTCGGATGAGCCCAGCCAACAAAGACCACCGGCAATAGGAATGCTAGAGCGGCGGTCGTGACCTGATTTCTTCGCATGACGATTCTCCCGTACGCGTGAGACGTGGCAACACCCGTTTCGATCTTGTCGATCATCTTAAATCCCTCCGGCGAGCCGGGTCAAACCACCGTCCGCCTCGCTCACGAGAACGTCGCGCGCCTGGGACCCCTACCCCATTCCTCATCCCGCGGATCACGAGGGATGAATCTCCCCATTGGCCCTTTTGCCTCCCTGGCTCCATTTCAGCAAGGTCTTGAGTCACAGTGTCAGGAACCTCCCGGTTTGATTTGTCAGGTATGTCCCCGGTCTGCACCCGCCCTTTCAACTCACAGTGTCAGGAATCTCCCCGGTCTGATCTGTCAGGTATGTCTCCGGTCTGCACCAGAATGTGGCCCACGGCGTAAGCCGTGGGGATACTGAGGCTTGCAGGAGCTCAGAGCCCCTTTAGGGGCGGCAGAGAGACCATCGCCGCCTCCCCTATCTCCTTTGTTTCCTTTACTTCCCGATTTCCCTTGACTCCCGGTCCCTCCTGTGATATACTACTTGTTCCATTAAAAATGATAATAATTGTCGTGTGCCCGCTCGATGGCACGCCAGCGCCGGACCTCTGCCCGCCAGCAGGCGACGCTGAAACGAAAGGAGATAGCAGCGAATGCGCGATTGTCGTGGCCCTATCGACCTCCTTGATGGCTCGACATTCGCCCCATTTCGAATCGAGGATCCGATCAGGATCCTCGTCCTGAGAGGAGCATCGCGAGCGAAGGACCTCTCTTTTCTAATCTATACACTGAAGATTAGAAATCGTCGTAACCCTCGCCGAATCACTCACTTACATTTTTCTAATCTATACAGAATCCCGGCCTTTTTTCTTATGTTCTCCCCGGAAGCCAGCCATGGCATTTCTAATCGCGAATTCCAATTATTAGAACCGCCCGTAAGTCATAGAAAACAAAGGACCGGCACTCAGTCTAATCGCGAAAAAAAGCCATTTCATCACCTGCGCGCGATCGCGTCTCACCTTCCCTCTCTAATCTTCCGACTGAAGATTAGGAATCGCCGTAACCATCCCAAAATCAGCGACTTGCATTTTTCTAATCTGTACGCGCCCCCGGCTCTTTCTTTTTCCTTGCCTCCGCCTCGTCCTTCTTCACCTTTCTCCCCCTTGACAACACGAATCGGACCGTCCATCTTTATTGGCTTTCCTTCGCGGAGGATGCTTTCCCGCATCACGCCGTCCCCGCTGGGAGATCCACTTGCGCATACGCATCTGCTTTCACGACAAATGCTTCGACGGAGCCTCCTCCGCCGCTATCTTCACGCGCTTCTATCGCGAACGCATCAATCCCGACGCCGAGTTCCTCTACACCGGAATGACCCACAAGGCTTCACAGCCCTTCGAGGACGGCGTCTTCGACGGCGACGAGAACGCCATCGTCGACTTCAAATATTCCAGCTCTCCTCTCCTCACTTGGTGGTTCGACCATCACCAGAGCGCCTTCCTGAAGCCGGAAGATGCCGGGCATTTCCGCCAGGACCACTCCGGGAAAAAGTTCTACGACCCGAGCTTCAAGTCCTGCACCAAGTTCCTGGCCACGGTCGCCTCGGAGAAGTTCGGCTTCGACGCCGAGCCTCTCGTCGATCTCATCAAGTGGGGCGACATCATCGATGGGGCGCAATTTGCGAGCCCCGAAGTCGCGGTCGGCCTCGCCGAGCCGGCCATGCAACTTGCACTCGTGATCGAAGCGGCGCCCGAGCCCGACCTGGTCCCGAAGTTGGTTCCCGAACTCGGCTACAAATCCCTCGCGGAGATGGTCGAGCTGCCCCTCGTGAAAAAGCACCTCGGCCCTCTGCTCACCCGCCATCGCCACTCGATGGAAGTTTTGCGCGACCGCATGGATTACCGCGACGGCGTCATCTACTTCGACGTCAGCGACCTCGATCTCGAGGGCTACAACAAATTCATTCCGTACTTTTTGTATCCGGATGCGCTCTATTCCGTCGGCGTCAGCGCTTCGCCCACGCGTGCAAAGGTTTCCGTGGGAACCAACCCGTGGAAGGAAGCGTCCGCGGAAGTGAATCTCGCGTCGCTGGCGGAGAAGTACGGTGGCGGAGGCCACGCGCGCGTCGCGGCGATCTCGTTTGGCCCCGGAGACCTCGTCAAAGCGCGCCTCGTTGCCAAGGAGATTGCGGCCAAGCTTCGGCGCTGCTGACGCCCAGCGGCGCTCGCCCCGTGGCCGCGCAGCCGCGAATCCTCTCATGCTATAATTTTTCCCCTTGTGGGCCGCTAGCTCAATTGGCAGAGCAGCTGACTCTTAATCAGCGGGTTCCAGGTTCAAGTCCTGGGCGGCTCACCACCAACCCTTCCCACACCCTGCTTCTGCTTCAGACTCGACGCCCGCAATTCCACATGCGCGCGCCCCTCTCCCCCGCGGCCATTTCTGTTGATATTGGGCAAGAATGGGAATTAATCTTCGGTGCGGTGTCAGGGTTGTTTGGCGGGTGTGAACAGCCCGTAATTTGCAGAGAAATTCCTGCCCCAGCCTTTCCTGGTTTCAGCTGCCCAGCCGAAACGAATGTCACGGTCTGGAAACGACCGGTTCATTTGGACGTAACACCAGCACGCGAGTCTTGCTCGCCGAATCCGGGCGGCAAGGCGCCCAGGGTTCCGAACCGCTACTCCAACACGGTTCATAGGGAGACAAACGCGAATGCTCATTCGAATGCGTGGGTTGGGAATAATTGCTTTGGTCATTGCGCTGTTTTCACTCGCAATTCCGGTCTGCGCGCAGGTCAACACCGCTAGCGTCACAGGCTTGATTACCGACCAGAGCGGCGCACCTGTCGCGGGCGTGCACGTCACCGCGTTGAATACGGAAACGGGCTACTCGCGCACCGCCGAGACGGACAGCGCGGGCTACTACTCCTTTCAAAACCTCCCAATCGGAGCGTACCAGGTTTCGGTTTCGCAGCAGGGTTTTGACACCTTGAAGGCGGATGTGACGGTAGATACGGCGCAAAAGGTTCGACGCGATTTCGCACTCAAGGTTGGTAGCACCTCGCAAACTGTCGAGGTCACCGCGAGTGTGCCGGAGCTGTCCCGCGATGACGCTTCGATCGGCACGGTCATCACCAACGAGACCGTGCAGAAGACCCCTCTCTATCTTCGCAACTGGGATGACCTGCTGCGCGTGGTCGCCGGTGTCCAAATCAACAGGTTTACGCAACAGAGCGGAGCGACGAGCGCCGGACGCGTAGGCGACTTCAACGTCCACGGGGTCCATTCGCTTCAAAACGATTTCATCCTCGACGGCATCGACAACAACACGTTTTCGGAGAACGTGCAGGAGCTGAGCACGGAAGCGTCGCATCCATCGGTGGACACGATTCAGGAATTCGATGTCATCACCAATCCCTACTCCGCCGAATACGGCCGCGCGCCGGGTGCAGCAGTCTCCGTCAGCACAAAGAGCGGAACCAACCAGTTCCATGGAGTCGCCTACGAATACCTGCGCAACAACTACTTCGACGCCAACGACTATTTTTCGGATAAGAACGGCCTGACGAAGCCGGAAAACAACCAGAACCAGTTCGGAGGAAATTTCGGCGGCCCGATTCTGAAAAGCAAGCTTTTTGGCTTCTTTGATTATGAAGGAACGCGCATCAAGCAGGGCGTTTCCCGCATCACTACCGTCCCTCTGCAGAATGAGCGAATCGGCGATTTCAGCCCCGAAACGGCTGCTACTTTGGGTCTTCCGCCCTATCCCGTGATCTACGACCAGAGCACCGGCTTGCCCTTTACCGACAACAAGGTTCCGTCCGGAAGCATCGATCCGGTCATGTCGCAGCTCTTCGCTCTCTTCCCCATGCCAAATCTTCCGGGTGATGTGAACAACTACGCGCGCAACGCGCTGGCCGTGGATAACGACGATAGTTACGATGGTCGCGTCGACTGGAGTGCCACCGCCGCTGACACGGTCTTCGGACGATACAGCTACTCGAATCGATATCGCTTCATCCCCGGATACCTGGGAGGCGTAGCCGACGGGACCTCCACTTCCGCGTGGGGCCGCCAATATCTAAAAGCCTGGAGCTTCGTTCTTGGCTGGACGCACGTTTTCTCTCCCAGCCTCGTCAACGACTTCCATCTCGGTTTCATCCGAAACTATTCGTTCGCGGAACAGGATCCCTTCGGCCTGAACGCGGCAGATCAATATGTTCCGGGAATTCCGAATAACCCCGCGATCGCCGGCGGCGTGCCACTCACTCAATTTTCGAACTTCGGATTCCTCGGCTCGCCGGACTTTCTGCCCAAGAGGCAGATCCCTCAGCAGTACGAATGGGTTGACACCGTATCGCTCATCCGGGGCGCGCACTCTCTGAAGTTCGGCATCAACCTGTGGGCCCCGATGCGCAACATTTTCCAGGATGAGCCTGGAATGCGAGGAGACCTCGGATTCACCGGCGTCTTTACCTGCGAGCGAGCAACCCCGACCTCTCCATGCACCAAGGGCACCGGTCTTTCATATGCCGACGGATTGCTCGGATTCGTGCAATCCACGCAGCTCACCAACGTTTACTTCGTCGACCAGCGCCTCTGGATGATCTCCGGCTTCGGCGAGGACGACTGGAAAGTCACGCCGAAACTCACCTTGAACCTCGGCCTGCGATACGACTTCGCCACGCCCGCGCTCGAGGGTCAGGATAAAATGGCGAATTTCGATCCAGCGGGAAATGGCGGCGAAGGAGCCTTGGTCTTCGGCAGTTCCGGGTCGCTCGAGCAGCGCGGGCTGGTGCAGACCAACAAAAAGGACTTCGGTCCTCGTTTCGGATTCGCATATTCGCCCGATCAGAAGACGGTGTTCCGCGGCGGCTACGGAATCTACTACACGGTGTTTGAACGCTATGGCAGCGAAGATCAGCTCGGCCTGAATCCGCCGTTCTTGATCAACAAGGTTCTCGCCAGCAATGTGGCTCCGGTGCTCAGTCCGCAAGTTGGATTCCCGTCTGATTTCCTCGATCCAAACACGATCGATCTGAATAATCTTCAGGCCTTTCACATTCGAACGATGAATCCAGACGACCCCTCTCCAATGGTGCAGCAGTGGAGCGTCGGAGTGCAGCGAGAATTCCTGGGCCAATTCGTGGCTGAGGTGAATTACGTAGGCACCCACTCAACGCACCTCGATACGCTGTGGGACTTCAATCAGCCGCTCATCGTAAACGGGGTGAGCACCGGCACGGTGCCTTACCCCAACTTCGGCTACATCGAATACACGAACCCGGTCGGCTTCGGGAAATACAATGGTCTCGAAGCGACCCTGACCCGCCGCTTCCGAGATGGGCTGAGCCTGCGTGCCGCTTACACGTACTCCCGCAGCACAGACGACACGCCGGCAGAACTCGAAACAAACTCTGGCGCACCGCCGAACGGCAGGGACTTCAACGCGTGGTACGGCCCGAGCGATTTCGATGTTCCGCATCGCATCGCCGTCAGCTACGTGTACGAATTCCCGTTCGGGCACGGCAAGCAGTTCCTCAATCAGGGAGTCGTCTCGTGGATCGTCGGCGGCTGGCAGACCTCCGGCGTCTACACCTACTACAGCGGCCATCCATTCACGATAAACCAGGGCGGCAGCTATAGCAGCGCGCTTGATCCCTACGGCGTGGCCACCGGTGTGCCGAACGTCGTGGGCTCGCCGCACATCGTGGGCGATCCCAACTGCTGGTTTTACGCGTCGATCAATTCCCATTGCACCGCTCTCGCTTCCGGGCTTACCGACGCCTACGAAATCACCACCGCGGGAACGGTGGGCAACAGCGGCCGCAATACTTTGCGCGGGCCTTCCACCAACGTGTTCGACTTCGCCTTGATTCGCGAAATTCCTATTCACGAGCGCGCGAACCTCGAGTTTCGCTGGGAAGTGTTCAATCTGGCGAATCACCCGCTCTTCGGCCAGCCGAGCGGAAACATCACCAGCTCCGGAGCAGGCACAATCACTTCGCTCTCGGGCGACCCGCGCGTGATGCAGTTCGCGCTGCGGTTGTCGTTCTAAGCGGGCTATTGCGCTGGGCCGAGAGATGAAGTTTTTCGTGACACTGTCTGCTCGCCGCGTTGCGCGGCTCTTGTTGATTGCGACCTTCGCGCTGCCTTCCGGGGCTGCCCGCATTCCCGCGGACAACCCTGGAAGCCGCAGCGTGATGGATGCGCACAATTGCTATCCCTACTTCGAGTGGTGGTCCGATCGAATCGACCGCGCCCTATCGGCCGGAACGCCGCTCGCGATCGAACAGGATCTCTACTGGTATACCGATCCTAAGACCGGAAAATCATGGTCGGTTGTGGCGCACGGCGCTCCCGTGTCCGGGCAGGAGCCGACGATGGAGCATTATTTCTTCGATCGGATTCGGCCGGTCGTCGAGCGCGCCCTCAAGGAAGGGAACCACGGAGACTGGCCTGTCATCACGCTGAATTTGGATTTCAAAACAGAGGAGCCGGAACATCTTCAGGCAGTCTGGAGTCTGCTTGAAAAATACCGCGATTGGCTGACGACGGCTCCGCGCGAAAAAGATGGAAGCATCGTGGAGCCGCTCGACGTTCGCCCGGTCCTCGTCTTGACCGGCGAGTCCGACGCGCAAGAGCGCGTGTTTTACGATCAAGTGCCGGTCGGCGGCCGCTTGCTTGTGTTTGGCGCAGTCCACACGCACACAGAGGATCCGACGGCAGCTCCGGATGTGCTCGAGCCCGCGCGAGCGACGAACTACCGTCGATGGTGGAACAACAGTTGGAAGGTGGTCGAACGTGGGGGGCAGACGAAAGCGGGAGCGTGGGACGCGGCGTACGATCGACGGCTTCGGTCACTCGTGCAGCACGCCCATGCAAATGGTTTGTGGATTCGGTTCTACACGCTCGATGGGGCGAGTCCTTCGGAGCTGAGCTGCCACGGATGGTTCCGGTCGTACGATTTTGGCTCGCTTGCGGCGGTAAAGATCCGCTGGCGGGCGGCGGCGGAGGCGGGAGTGGACTACATCGCAACAGACCAATACGAGCGGCTTGGCGCTTACCTGCGAACGCGGGAACACACTGCGAAACGTTGACGACGCGCCGGGGTTACCGAGCCGGCAGACGGATGGGCTTCCACCTGATCGAGCGTGGATGCTTGGTGCTTTGTCAGCGCTTATCGAAAGTTGCACCCGGCCAATCGTCTGTGCGAAACGGAGACGCGGGAAGACCTTCCTCGTTGAAGAGGTTTCCCTCGGGGCTGTCCGCCCAGTCGTACCGAACGGCGACGGGAGAGGGCACGGCGGCACTTGAAACAACAAGCGTGTCGCCCTCGATACGCGCTTCCGCCCAATGGAATTTTCGGTCTGCGCCGGCGATAGAGAAGCCCTTCAGCGGGCCGCCGACTGTCGCCAGCGATGAGCCGAAGAGGTCGAACTGGATCCTTACTGCGTCGCCCTGCACTTGCGCGGAGCGGTACAGAGGCCCCGAGTAGACAAGCTTTTCGCCGTACGTGGTTCCCAAAGCCCACAGAGCGAGACGGTCGCCGATCTCCCGTTTGCGGGGAGGATGCAGGTTGTTTGGGTCGCCGACGTCAATGGTTACCGCGAGGCCTGTGTCCGGCACGGTGCGAAGGGTGAACAATTGGGCTTCACGCAATTCGGCCCAGATGGAATCACCGAGTTCGGGACTTGAGCCTTGATTAGGAAGCTGCACAATTAAGAACGGGAAATTGCCTTCCTGCCACGCTTTGCGCCAGTCATCGATTAGCGCCGGCAAGAGCGAGCGGTATTGATACGAACGCCATGTGTTGGACTCTCCCTGATACCAGATCGCGCCGCGAATGCGATAGGGTTTGAGGGGAACGATCATCCCATCGTAGAGTCCCGACGGAGGACGCGGCGAGTCGCCTGCTTCGGGTATGGTCTCGAGTTGAAATCCCAACAATGACGCGAGCGTGAGTGGCTGCTTGACTCCCCAGCCTTCCTGCTTCAAATCCTTGAACCAGATTGTTACTTGCTGCCAGTCCGGAGTGGCCTGCAGAATCTTCGTCTCGTAGTTGTCCCAGTCAATGATTGTGGGCTGAAGCGCCTGGAACTTAAATCTGCTTTTGCCGCGGACCCAGAAACGAATCCCGCCATAAGTGTGAAGATCGGTAGCGACGCCACTTGCTTGAAAGGCGGCCACGAGGCGAGAAGAGTCGAGTTCCGCCATTTCTCCGGTTATGCTGGCTGCGTAGCCTGAGCCGCCACGGCCTGGAGATACCAGAGAAAAGACGGTCTGAGGAGCGTCGCTCCATGAGTAGGTCCAATGACCGTTGGGCGCGACACTGTCTGAAGCATTATCGAAACTGCTGAGCGGGAGCGGTTTTTCAGAGCTGTCCGGCGAAGGAAGTAGCTCGAAGTCGTCGAACTCAAGATCGACGGACTCCGGTCCGGCAGCGAATGACCTGACGTCGGCTGGCAGAGCGGCCCAACGGTCAGCGATGGGTTTCAATATGGCGTTGCCCCGCAGCGATTCGGGAGTGACCCATTCCTCGGCTGCCGAGCCGGGCCAGGAAGTGTGAATAATTCCAACCGGTACGTGAAGAGATTCCTGAAGATGACGGGCGAAGAAGAAAGCCACAGCGGAAAAATCCTTCGCGGATTCGGGCGTGCAAAGTTTCCAACCGGCTGGCCGAGTATCCGACTGCGGCGTCGCAGCAACGAGACCTGGAACAGTGAAGAGGCGAATTTCCGGATGGTTGGCGTTGGCGATTTCTTCCTCGCCACCCGTGGCGCCATTCAAGGCGAAGGCCATGTTCGACTGGCCCGAGGCTACCCAAACCTCGCCGATCATCACGTCCTTTATCTCGATGGTCTGCTTGCCGCGAACGGTGAGCAGAAAGGGCCCACCGGCGTCCATGGGAGGCAGGTTCACTTCCCACTCACCGTTAGCGCCGGCAACAGTGTCGCTGGCCGACTGGCCTAAGGTGACAGTGATTTTTTCGCCGGCGTCCGCGTGTCCCCAAATGTGGATCGGCGCGTTGCGCTGCAAGACCATGTGGTCGCTGAAGAGATGCGGCAGGGATGGATCAGCGCTCGCAGCCGTGCACACGAAAATCAGCGCCAGGGCTGCAAGAACGTAACGAGATAGGATGTTTGCACGAGGAGTCTTGCTCTCTTGAATGCAATCGTTGGCGCGAATCATTTAGTCAAAGTGAATGAGCCGGTCAGCTCAATCCTTTCTGAGGAACTTCCCACAAGGATTGCAAATTCCCCTGGTTCTGCGGTCCATCGTTTGTTGCGCACGTCGTAGTAAGAAAATGATCTGCGGTTGAGGGTGAGGTTGACGGTCTTCGTTTCGCCGGGCTGCAAGAATACTTTCGCGAAGCCCTTCAGTTCCTTCACCGGGCGCGGAACGCTGGAGTGCGAATCGCCGACGTAGAGCTCGGCCACTTCCGCACCGGCGCGCGCTCCCGTATTTTGTACATCAAAAGAGACCGCAACCGAGTCCGGGCTGCTGCTCGAACCAGGAGAGACTTTGAGATTGCTGTATCGAAACCGCGTGTAGGACAAGCCGAAGCCGAACGGGAACAGAGGTTTGGTTGAAGAGCGGTCGTAGTAGCGATAGCCGACAAAAATTCCTTCGTTGTAGGCGATGCGCTTGTCGGTCTGCGGATAGTAGTTGTGGAACGTTGGATTATCTTCCCAGCGCCGTTCGAATGAAGCAGGAAGTTTTCCCGACGGGCTGAAATCGCCGAACAGCAATTGCGCAAGGGCGGCGCCGCCCTCTTGTCCCGGGTACCAGGCGTAGAGGAGAGCCGGGACGCGGTCGAGCCAGCCGGTCATGTCGACGTTGCCGCCGGCCGTGACCACGACAACGACGTTCTTGTTCACGCTCGCGATTTTGCTGATCAGTTCGTCCTGGTCGTTGGGCAAGCGGAAGGTGCGATCGGAGCCCTCGCTTTCGGTGGTGGGGTCAAATCCGACGCAAAGAATCACGGCGTCGACCTTCGCCGCGAGAGACTGCGTCTGGCGGCCGATCACGTCTGCGGCATTGATGACGCCAAACCGTGCGGTCGCGCCGCCTCCGTCTTCGAAGTATTCCAGTCGTACCTGGTAGGCGTGCCCGGCTTCGAGGTGCCTCGTTGCGGTGTCCAGGGTTTCCGAGTGCGGAGCCCAGTCGTTGATGATCCGGTCGTTTCCGAGGTAGAGGCGGGCTCCGTCGTCGGTCGAGGCGTAGAAGGTGTAATCGCCGGTCGTCTGCGGGATGTAGTAGGCGGTCCAGCGCGCGGAGAAGTGATCGACGGGATGGCCATCTGCGAAACTGCCGTCGCCCCAATCGAAGTTGACGCGCGGATCGACGCGCTTCAGTGAAGGCGGTCCGGCGAGTTCCTGATTATCGAAATACTCCGCCTGCAGACCGACCGGACCGTCGGGGGCGGTGTGGAATGTTGTGTTCTCGGCGACAGTGGCTGCCGGAACGGAATCGACGGCGGTCAGCACATTGACGCCTGTGCCGAGGTAATTGCTGATGCCTTCAAGAAAGCTGACCTGATTGTATGGTTGGGTCAGCGAACTGCCGCCTCCTCCGATCACGGCGGGATAAGCGTCGGGCCCGATCACAGCAATCGTTTTCAGCTTCGTCTTATCGAGCGGCAGAAGGTTGCCGTCATTTTTCAGCAGCACCATGCCGTCACGAGACTCTTCGCGAACAAGCTCGCGGCCGCGCTGACTGTAGAGCGGAATGTTCGAGTCAGTCTGATCGTGACCGAAGAAGCCGAAGCGAACTCCCATGCGCAGGATGCGGCGGACCTTATCGTCGATAGTCGCCATCGAGACTTTGCCATCCTTGATAGCGGGAATGAGGACTTGCGGAGTCATGTACTCTGCGGAAGGCATTTCAAGGTCGAGGCCGCCATTCGCAGCTGCGATGCCATCATGCGTGGCGCCCCAATCGGACATCAGAATTCCATCGAATCCCCACTCGTCCTTGAGAATTTCCTTATTGAGGTGAGCATTCTGAGTCATGTGCTCGCCGTTGACGAGATTGTAGGAGTCCATGACGGCGCCGACATGAGCTTCGCGCACGGCCGCTTCGAAGGCCGGAAGGTAAATTTCGCGAAGCGTGCGCTCGTCGACATCCGAGCTGTGATCGTTGCGGCCATATTCCATGTTGTTTGCGACGAAGTGCTTGACGGTGGCGATTACGTCTTGCGATTGCATTCCTTCGACTACGGAAACAGCCATGCGCGAGGCGAGATAGGGATCCTCGCCGAAGTATTCGAAATTGCGACCGTTCATCGGCGCGCGGTAAATGTTGAGTCCAGGCGCGAGAACGACGTTGACGCCGCGGGCGCGCGCGTCGCGTCCCATCGACACGCCGACGCGGTGAGCGAGGTCGGTGTCCCATGAAGCGGCAAGATCGATGCCGGCTGCGTAGGCCGTTGTAGGGCCGTAATCGTGAACGCCGAGCGGCCCGTCGGACATCTTCAAGGAGGTGATGCCGAGCCGCGGGATGGGGCGCGTGTAGAAGCTATTGATCCCGCCGATCAGTTCGATCTTCTCGTCGAGAGTCATCTGGGAGAGAAGGGAATCGACGCGCTTTTCAACGTCATCCGGAGAAGGGCGCTGCGCCTGAGCGATGGCGACCCGCATGGCGAATGCAACGAGCAAGATCAAGAGAGTAAAGCGAGCTTTCCGCATGAGCGTGATTCTCCTCGGCTTCTTTCCGGCTTCTGCCCACCTGAGCGTTCCACCGGTCCCGCTATTAGCCATCCGCGATGCCTCGATCTCTGACTCGGAGGCGTCTATTCAGGGTAGTAGGGATACTCGCCCGGTCATTCGAGGTCAACGAATTTTATCCGGTGCCACCGCCACAATCGTCGGGCGCGCCCAGCGGCGCCGCGTTTGGTCTTCGCGTCATCGCGTCTTAATTGCGTCGACCAGGGCCTTTTGCACGCTGCGAAGTTCTTCCTCGCTCATCTTTTGTCGCGGCCAGAAGAACCCGCGCAGGCCGTCACCGCGAGACCGCGGCACGATGTGGATGTGGAAGTGCGGGACGCTCTGGCTGACCACATTGTTCATGGCAACGAAGGAGCCCTCGGCCTTCATCGTTTCCTGGATGTTCTTTGAGAGAAATTGTGCGTTTGTAAAAAGCGGCCCAATCAGCTTCTCCGGCAGGTCGATCAGCGTTTCGTAGTGCTGCTTTGGGATGAGCAGGCAATGACCCGGGAAAAGAGGGCGGTGGTCCAGAAACGCGAGAGAGATCGCGTCCTCGAAAATGATGTGCGCGTCAGGTCTATGAGCGAGAACCTGACAAAATGCGCACGCCTTCGCGGGCGCACTCGAATCGATATTCGTTTTCTCGCGGCTCACGGGTTCAGGGTAAGCGAATCTCCTCGGGCCCTTGCCTGTAGCGAAACGCACGCCTCATTCGCCTGAGGCAAGCCCCCGAATTCCTGTCGTATAGTGCCAAGGGGTATTCTAAATGCTCGTCGAAAGCAAGCCATCAGCGAATTATCGCCGTCGAATTGCTGCAATTTTGGCCGGAGTCGTTCTGATCTTCGCAACCGTTCCGGAAGTTAGGGCGCAGAATCTCAAGGCCCGGAAGGCGCCGGCAAACCCAGCCGCGGTACACGATTGCGGAAACGGCGTCGCTCTACGCCTGACGTCGTCGAAGGCGCCCGAGGGCGGATTGTTGGAGGTGACGGTCACCAGCACCTCGCCGCTCGGCGAGATCAAAGGTGACATGGCAGGTCATCTGATTCCTTTCTGGGCGGACGGCGACAGGACACGCCATGGCCTCGTTGGAATCGATCTTGAGCGTGCTCCGGGCAAATACGACCTGAATGTGTCCGTTTCCGGCGGGGAGGGCGGACAGCAGATGACGTGCTCCGTGGCGGTGAATGTGGAGCCGGGTCACTTTGCTGTTGAGAGCCTCAAGGTCGCTCCTGGATTTGTCGAATTGAGCCCCGAGGATCAGGCCCGCGCCGACCGAGAGCGCGAGCATACCCACCAGATATTCGCGACCATCACGCCAGAGCCGCTTTGGGACGGCAAGTTCCGCATGCCGCTCTACGGCAATCGGACCGGGCACAACTTCGGAAAGCGGCGCGTGCTGAACGGCAAGGCGGAATCACCGCATACTGGGCTGGACATTTCGGCGCCTGCCGGGACGCTGATCCATGCAACGCAGCGTGGGCGTGTCGCGCTCGCAGAAAATCTATTCTACTCGGGCAACACGGTGATTCTCGATCACGGCCTCGGGATTTACACCTTCTACGGCCATATGAAATCAATTTCGGTCTCGGAAGGCCAGATGGTCGTAGCGGGCACAGTGCTGGGACACGTTGGAGCAACCGGCCGCGCGACGGGCCCCCACCTTCACTGGAGTCTGGTTATCGACGGAGCTCGCGTGAACCCTTTGGGGATCGTGCGATTGGGCTCACTGGTTGCCGCGCGCTAAATTCCCGATCCTCTACGGTTTTGCCGCTGGCTGTGCAGGCGAGCCCAAGCTCGCGTTGATGAGCGTCTCGACGCCGGGAATCACCGCGATAAAAAGATCCGCCTGCGGCTTCTTCGCGCGTGCGATCAGAGCGAGAGTCTGCTCCTTCCAGGCATCAGGCGCTTTTTCCCCTTTATCCAGATAGTCGAGAGCCTGTAGTCCCGCCGCGCCGAGCGACGCAACCGTCTGCGACACGGGCGTCAGTTCGTTGAGCAACTTTGACGTGCTGAGCATGGGCTCGAGTCGCGGGTCGTTATCGCGCCACCGCGTGAGCTGAAGGCGAATCTGCGCCTCGAGGTCCGCATCCTTGAAATTCCTGGCGACGAGATCGTTCACGTTCCGGCTGAAATCGTTTGCCGCCTCGCTTTCGGGCGGGACCGAATCGACGAGGCGATTCAAAGGCGTCGCCTGAGTCTGCGGGGTGCCGGCGGCTTCAGCCCTATTTTCGCGAGTGCCGAGGTCGACAGGACGAACGGCGTCGCCGAGCAGTCGCAGCGCTGAGATGTCGTCGGTATTCGCCATGCGGCCCAACATCGCGAGATAGTTCGCCTTGGTGTCAATTCCAAGCCATTCGAGGCGCCAAGCGACGCTGACAAGGCGAGCGTACATCGACGACGCATCGCTTGTTTCCGCAGGCGACCAAAGGCGCTCTGCAATCGCGGCCGTTCGTGGCCAAATGCGCGAATCGATGTTCTCAGGAGTTGCGAACTCGGCCCACATGCAAGCTTCTCCGCCGAGAATTCGAGATTTTTCTTCCGGAGTAAGATTGACGGCGTCGCCCGAGAGCGGATCGACGGCGTAGTATCGCGCCGCGCTCGCCATCCCATCGAGGTAGTAGCCGCTCGAGAGTAATCCTTGATAGCCCTGCCGCGCCGCGTCCGCAAGAGACGCTTGGCCGCGCCACGACTGAATGGCGATGTCCTTCGGCATTCCGGGGCTGAGAATTTCGTCCCACCCGATCATGGTCTTGTGGTGTGCGGCGACGATTTTCTGGACCCGAGTGGTGAAATATTGCTGCAGCTGTTGATCGCTTTTCAGATCGTGGTCCTTCATGAAGGACTGAATCGTCGGGTTCGCATCCCATTGCTTCCCGTTCACCTCATCCCCGCCGATGTGGAAGAACTGGTCGGGAAAGAGCGCAGCCATTTCGCCGATGAATTTGTCGAGAAACTTGTAGGTCTCGTCTCGCGTCGGGTCCATCGCGGGATCGAAGATGCCCCAGCTGCGCTCGATCGAGTATGGCCCCGGGCCGCTCGAAAGTTCAGGATAGCCAACGAACCACGATGTGGCATGACCCGGCATATCGAATTCCGGCACGATTCGAATGCCGCGGTCAGCCGCGTAATCGACCAGGTCGCGAATCTGATCCTGGGTGAAGTAGTAGCCATCGGAGCCCATCTCCTGCAGCTTCGGAAACTTCTTGCTCTCGACGCGGAAGCCCTGGTCGTCGGACAAGTGCAGGTGAAGCACGTTCAGTTTGACGGCGGCCATTGCGTCAAGATTGCGCTTGATGACGTTGAGCGGGATGAAGTGGCGGCTCACGTCGATCATGAGCCCGCGCCAGGGAAAACGGGGCTTGTCCTGAATCTGAACTGCCGACGCGGCGAATCCTGCAGGCGTCGACCGAACGAGCTGGAGAAACGTTTGCAGTCCGTGGAGCGCGCCGAACGTGTTCGAGGCGCTCAAAGTCGCTCGCGCAGACGTCACCTCGAGTGTGTAGCTCTCGTCCCCGCCGAATTGCGGAACAGACGGACTAGCCTGCTGGATATAAACGACGAGAGTTGCTTCGCCGACCGGGAGAATGTCCGCGCGAATGGGAGTGCCAGCTTTTCGCGAAGCCTTGCGAGCAGCCTCCTGTGCTTCGCGACCAGTTCCCGGGAGGGCCGTTGCATGAATTGCCGTGGCTGGATTGAGCGGAATGCCCGTTTCGCGGGAGAGATCGCCAAGGAAGCGGCCGGCCGCGCGTTCGAGGCGTGGATCACTCGCGCCCTCAAGTGCGATAGAGAACGAGCCATCAATCACGAGTTCGCCCGAGCCCAACTTTATCTGCGCGGGCAGCGGCATGACGCCGATTTCGCTTTGCTGATTTGTTTGCGCCATGGTTCTAATGGCGCCGGTCAAGACGAGTGAAATGATGAGAGCAAATCGCATGGATCCCTTCCAAAGCACTCCAGAAATGCATCAAGCGCGCGAGCATAGTACGAATTGCGCCGAAGGAACAAACGCTTTCGCCCTCCCTGAACCATAGCACTTGCGCGCGCGGACAACTCCGGCCGAAACCCTTCCGTGATTTTGCTTTGCGTCTTTTCGATAAGGTGTGCCATAAATTCGAGCCGCCATGACGTTCACATTTCTCGATTGGTCCGCAATTCTGGGCTATCTAGCAATCACGTTGCTATTGGGCCTCTATTTCCGGCGCAGCGCCGGGAAGAGCACCGAAGACTATTTCGTCTCCGGACGCACAGTTTCGTGGTGGCTGGCCGGCACTTCGATGGTGGCGACAACGTTCGCGGCAGATACACCGCTTCTCGTCGCGGGCTTGGTTTACACGCAAGGAATCGCCGGCAACTGGCTGTGGTGGGCGTTCTTGCCGTCAGGAATGATGACGGTTTTCCTGTTTGCCCGGCTGTGGCGGCGGTCCGGCCTGATGACCGACGTTCAGTTCGCGGAGATGCGCTATGCCGGCAAACCGGCGGCGTTCCTTCGCGGCTTTCGTGCAATCTATCTCGGGCTGCTGATGAATTGCGTGATTCTCGGCTGGGTCACGAAAGCAATGATCGGAATCGTGGCGACAACCATGGGCCCGACGATGAAGGGCTGGCCCGTGCTCGTCGGTTTCTCGAATTTCCTGAGCCGCATTTTTGGCCCGACGTTTTCCGGAGCCAACGGGCAGGCGTTGGTCGTCTGCATCTTCTTCCTGATTCCATTCACCGGAGTCTATGTGACTCTCGGCGGCCTGTCGGGAGTCTTGTGGACCGATCTCTTCCAATTCGTGCTGAAGATGTCCATCGTCATCGGCGTCGCTTACTACGCCGTGATCGCGGCCGGGGGAATGGGTTCGATGCTTTCGAAGATTGGAGCGTTGCGGGCGACGAACGGCGGCGCCGATCCCACTGCGTTTTTCCCCGATTTTTCGCGTGGCTTCACAACAGAGACGCTGTGGACATTGCCCGTAATCACGTTCGCGGTTTACCTCGGCGTGCAGTGGTGGGCGTTTTGGTACCCGGGCGCGGAGCCGGGCGGCGGTGGATACATTGCGCAGCGAATCTTCAGCGCTCGCGATGAGCGCCAGGGTTTGCTGTCCGTCCTGTGGTTCAACATCGCCCATTACGCGCTGCGGCCGTGGCCCTGGATCCTGACAGCGCTCGCCGCAATCGTACTCTATCCGGGCTTGGCGCATCCCGAGACCAGCTACATGATGATCGTTACGGATTACGTGCCGCACGCCTATCGGGGCATCATCCTCGCGGGGTTCCTCGCAGCTTTCATGTCGACCATTGCGACGCAGTTGAATTGGGGGAGTTCGTACATTGTCACCGATTTTTACCGGCGCTTCGTGAAGCGCAACGCGACTGAGCGCCATTACGTTCGCATTTCGCAGCTTGTGACGGTGCTCCTGGTCATCATGACGTGCTACGTGTCGGGACAGCTTGCATCGATTCGGTCGGGCTGGCAGGTTGTTCTTCAAATTGGGGCCGGCACCGGAGGCGTATATCTGCTCCGCTGGTACTGGTGGCGGATCAATGCGTGGAGCGAAATCTCAGCGATGATCGCGGCATTGGTCACGACTCTGGCGATTCATTGGGATGCTCTCTGGCAATTCCTGTTGCACCGGCCCGACTTGTTCTCCGGTTCGGCCAGCGTTGTATTCGCGAAATCGACGCTGACAACAACTCTGCTGACGACCGTCATCTGGATTCTAGCCACGAGGTTCACGCAACCGGAGCGGGATGATATTCTCCTTTCCTTCTACCGTAAGGTTCGGCCGCAGGTTACCGGCTGGGAGCGCATCGCGGCGAAAGCGCCCGAGATTCCGCAGACGCGCGACCTTGGCAGGAATCTATGGTGCTGGGTCCTCGGTTGTGTAATGGTTTACGCGGCGTTGTTCGGCGTGGGCAAACTCCTTCTCGAGCGATGGACAGCCGGAATAATCCTTGTGATTGTGGCGATCATTTCCGCATGGCAGATGTCGCGCGAATTGAGTCGTACGTCGGAGGAAGGCCGCGTCTCCTGATTTCCACGAGAATGCGTCGTAAGTCTCCGAATCCGTTGTTTCTCGGCGTCGACATCGGCGGCACCAAAGTTGCCGTCGGCCTGGTCGATTCGCTGGGGAAAATTCTCGCCCGCTCGCGCTCGCCAATGGCCGCAAATCGCGAGAGCCAGGACGGCCTGCAATCCGTGACCGACGCGATCGATGCGCTCCTGCGCGACCGCAGGGCGAAGGCCGCCCATGCGATCGGCATCAGCATCCCCGGCTGGGTCGATGCGTCCCACAAGATTCTTCTTGGCGCGACGAACATTCCCTGCTGGCACAATTTTCCTCTCGCCCGCGAAGTCACGAAGAGATATGGCATGCCTGCTCGCATCGAAAACGATGCGAACGCTGCAGCCTTGGCGGAGGCCGTCTGGGGAGCGGGCGCCAGCTACCGAAACGTCTTCTATGTCACCCTCGGCACGGGCGTCGGCACCGGATTCGTGGTGAGCGGCAAGATCTATTCGGGAGCGACGGGCGCTGGCGGCGAGGGAGGCCACGTGACCATCGACTTCCGCGGCCCCTTGTGTGGTTGCGGGAAGCGAGGATGCATCGAAGCGTATGCGTCAGGCACCGCGATTGCCCGTCGCGCTCGCGAGCTGCTTTCCGAACGCGCCGCAAACGGCTCTCGCACGCTCGCATTGGCTCACGGCAAAGTCGAAGACGTGACCAGCGAGATTGTCAGCGCAGCGGCGGCCGAAGGGGACCACTTCGCGATCGACGTTCTCAACGAGGCGGCAGGTCGCCTTGGGATTTGGCTCGGGACCATCATCGATCTCCTGGAACCCGAAGTGATCGTGTTGGGGGGCGGCGTCGGTCACGTGATGGCGTCGCGCATCGAACAGATTCGACAATCGCTTGAAACGTGGGCGATCAGTCCTCGCTGGCGCGATATCCCGATTGTGGAAGCGCGGTATGGTTCGGAGTCCGCGATCGTGGGAGCCGCCGCGCTTTGCCTGTCGAAGCGTCAACTTCAAAGCGCTGCTCTTCGAAAGTGATCCCAGCTTCTAGCGGAAGCGCCGAATCATCAGCGTGTGCCTGCCGGAGCGATAGAGGCCGACGACATAAATCGTTGGCGTGCCCTTGCTCGAGTAAATCAGTTGGCGAATGCGCAGCATGGGGGAATTCCGCGGAATGGCCAGAAGGTCCGCTGTTCTCGGGTCCGCATCGGTGGCGTCGATCTCCTCGTCGGCGTAAGCAAGTGTGACTCCGTAGTCCCTTTCCAGTGTCGCGAACAACGACCCGCGCTCAAGTGCGGCTCCGCCCAGATCCGGAAACTCGGTCGCCGAAAGATAGCAAGTCTCCAGCGCAAAGGGCTCGTCGGCTGCCTGTCGAACGCGTTCGATCATCGTTAGCGCGCTGGTGGAGGGCACAGAAAGGCGAGCGGCAATTTCCGATTCGGCGCCAATGTTGCTCGCGCGAATAATCTTGGATCGCGCCGAAAGCCCGCGGCTGGCCATCTGCTCGGTGTAGCTCATCAGCTTGTTGAAGTGGATCTTGGGCGGCGCGACGAACGTGCCCGCGCCGTGCCTGCGCTCCACTACGCCCTCGCGGGCCAAGTCGGCCAGCGCGTGGCGCGCAGTCATCAGGCTCACTTTATGAATCTTCGCAAGCTCGCGCTCCGAGTCGACAACATCCCCCGTGCGCAACTTTCCCGATTCGATTCGCTTGCGAATCGCGCTCTGGATCCGCTTGTATGCAGGCTCGCCGTTTCGGTGATTCGAGGTCATCGGTGCTCCGCGCGCTGTAAGTCTACCCTGTCAGGGTGCGAGTTCGAGGGGCGGCATCGTACGTGATACCTCTGCCTCGCTCTGCTATAGAGCGCATCGTGGTGGCCGTCGACATCTCTGCTATAGAGCTGCGCTGCCCGTTCGTCTCACCACTGTATAACCTGAGATTTTTTTCTTGACAAGGGAAAATCTCTGCTATATAGCTCACTCCCACGCGGGGAGGGATTGGGGTATAGCAGCCTCTCGCACGACTGACGAGGAGGTTTTTGTGAAGCGAAATCGTTCGTATTTCGCCCTGGGGTGGGTTTTCGCCGCTGTTGCTCTCATCGTTCTTTTCGTTACGGGAACGCCTGCTTGGGGGCAGGCCGTAACCGCTTCCATCACCGGCACGGTCACCGATCCGTCCGGAGCGCCGATCGCCGGCGCAACCGTCACAGCCACGGATGCGGATCGTGGAACCGTTTGGACCAGTCACACAAATGACACAGGCGTCTACGACCTGGAGCGCGTCCCGCCCGGGTCTTACGCTGTCAAGGTTGAGGCCAAAGGATTTCAGACCGAAGTCCATCCGACGTTCACTCTCGTGTTGAACCAGGCGGCTCGGCTCGACTTCCAAATGAAGGTCGGCGAGGTTACGCAAGTTGTCGAGGTCTCGTCCGAGGAGCCTGTGCTCCAGACGGAAGCCACTCAGCTGAGCACTATCGTCGACGCCAACACCAGCACCGCCGTCCCGCTGGCCAGCCGCAATTACATTCAGTTGACGCTCCTGGCTCCCGGCAGCGTGACTCCCAATCCCCAAACGTTGTCCCAGGCGCAGCGCATCGATAGCGCCGGCAGGCCGTACATCAACGGCAACCGCGAGCAGTCCAACAACTTCATGCTCGATGGAATGGATAACAACCAGGTTTCTGACAACCTGGTCGGCTACACGCCCAGTCCCGACGCGATTCAGGAATTCAACCTGATCACGCAGAACGCGCCGGCTGAGTTCGGCAACTTCGAAGGCGGAATTGTCAGCGTGTCGTTGAAGTCCGGCACGAACCAATATCACGGCGACGCCTGGGAGTTCTTCCGCAACGACATCCTGAACGCGAATAACTGGTTCAATGATCTGGAAGGTCTCCCGAAGGCCGCCCTGCGCTGGAACATGTTCGGCGCGACGTTTGGCGGTCCCGTTATCAAGAACAAACTGTTCTTCTTCACTGACTACCAGGGTCAGCGATTCGATCATCCCTCGAGCACAACTTCTTTCACGGTTTTCACGGCGGCTGAGCGCGCGGGCGATTTCGGGGCTCTCTGTCAGACTGGATTTGACGGCAGCGGCAATTGCATTCAGCCTGCTCCCGGCGCGTCGAATCCTCCTCCGCACACACAGCTCATTAATCCCAACAACGGTGCGAATATTCCGAACAACAATCTTGCCGACGCGGGACTCAACCCAAACGTCGTCGCTTCGAATCTATTTACCTCCTCCTTCTATCCGGCTCCCATTAATCCGCAGCTCACGAACAACGCCCAGTACGTCACGAACAGCGCTTTGAACGTGGACCAGGGCGATGCCAAAATCGACTGGAACATTTCGGAGAAGGACCGTCTGTTCTTCCGCTTCTCTGATGAAAGCCAGGACAATCCGGAGACGATATCGCTGCCGATCCTCCCCATCGACGTCGGCAATGCCGTGATTCACAGCGGCGTTCTCAACTGGACACACAACTTCGGCCCCAACCTGCTCAACGAGGCACGTATGGGAGCCAACTACGTCGACCTCAACACCATCAATTCCGGCTCTTCCGCCGCACTGGGGCAGTTGGGCGTGACCTTGGGGATTCCCAATGGCAACGATACCGGGCCCGGACTTCTCGGTTTACTTGGCACGGCAGGGGCGGACACGATCGGAAACGTCACTTCAATCGGCGGTTCCGGCGTCACACAGAAGTTCGCGGACACGGTCTTCCAATACGAGGACAACCTGATCATCAACCATGGCCGCCACACGATCAGAACCGGCTTCCAGTTCTGGCGGGAGAGAATCAACACCTACTACTCGGGAAATAACGGCGTACTCGGCTTCTTCGATTTCTCCGGCCGCTACAGCGGCGCTGCCGAGTCCGATTTCTACCTCGGCATGGCCGACCAGAATGGCCGGGGAATCGTTGGCGGCACCTGGGGCCAGCGCTCGAACGTGTTCGGCACGTACGTGCAGGATGACTGGCGCGTATCGCCGACCCTGACCCTCAATCTCGGCGTCCGTTATCAGGCTCACACTCCGTGGTCCGAAGTTCACGATCAACAAGTCAACTTCGGTCTTTACACAGGCACTCCTGAATATCCGGCTGGTTCGCCGCTGCCCAGCGTCAATTGTGCCGGTTGTAACGCTCCGATCAACGGAAGCAGCCGCGCCCTCTACGACGGCTACTATGGCATCGGGGACTTCGAACCGCGCATCGGGATTGCCTGGACTCCCAACATATTCAATCAGAAGACCGTCTTCCGAGGAGCGTTTACAACTTCCGACTACCTCGAAGGCACAGGGACGAACCTCCGTCTGCCTTTGAATCCGCCGTTCGGCGTGGAGGACTACACCGATTATGACAGCTTGAACTCTCCTGCTCCCCCCACGCTTGTCAGCGACGGCCTGACCCTTTCGCCGCCGACCGATCCATTTGCCGGTGCCACTCTGCGCGTTTGGCAGCCCAACCTTCGCCCGGCGGTCGCAGAGGAGTGGAACGTGGCGGTGCAGCAGCTGATCAGCAACTCGATGACGTTCCAGCTGAGTTATGTGGGCCAGAAGGGCACGCACCTGATGGTTCCGACGTGGATGCTCCAAGGTGATTTGCAGTCGAATGGAACCGTTACGCCCAGCCCGTTCCTCGCCGGCAATCCCGCGCTCGTTGCGGACAACGGCTCGGGCGGCGTGAAGGGCACGTTCTCCGATGGCACGATGAGCTACAACGCCCTCCAGGCCGTTTTGCAGAAGCACCTGTCGAACGGTCTGGAATATCAGGTCTCTTACACCTACTCGAAGTGCTTGACCAACTCGAGCGGCTACTATGGTTCGTGGGGCGGCCAGACGACCCCCGCTTCACCCTACTGGCAGAACCTCTACGACCCGCGAGCTGAGTGGGGGCCGTGCTACTACGACGTGACACACGACCTCACGGCCTACGCCGTCTACGATCTGCCGGTCGGGCACGATCGCAAGTACGGCAAGGGCCTCAACTCGATTGTCAACGCCGCGATCGGGAATTGGACCGTGAGTCCCATTTGGACATGGCACGGTGGGTTCCCAATTACGGTCGCCGACGACGACTTCTCGGGAACCGGCTCTCAGGGTGCACGAGCAGATTGCTTGGGACAGCCGAAGTATCTCAAGCAGGATGTGAATAATCCGGCCGCGGGGTTGGTTGGCGTTCAGTGGTTCGATCCGAGCGTCTATGCCAATGCGGCGAACGGCACATTCGGAACCTGCGGCGTGGCGGGTGTCCGGGGTCCCGGAATCAACACAGTGGACCTCAGCATTCACAAGGACTTCCCGATCAGCGAATCCAAACGCTTCGAGTTCCGGAGTGAGTTCATCAATCTCTTCAACCACCCGATCTTTAACTCGCCGGACGGCGGTTGCGGCGGAGCAGCGAGTGCTCCGTGTCCTACCGGCCTCGGTTTGATCACGACCTCTCAGGGAGAAAGAAATATTCAGTTTGCCGTGAAGTTTATTTTCTAACCCCACCCCACCCAGTGGGCTGTAGAATGGGGCAGGCGTGCGGTTCGCCTGCCCCACTTTTTTCTATGTATCCATTCGTCCCTTCGGCGATCCTCTTCGCTCTTTTCCTGCTGGGGCCGCAGTCTGCCTTGGCGCAATCCTCCGGAACTGCGAAAGAACCGGGTTCCTCCGCGTCCGTCCAGCGGGCTATCGATCTGGCTCAGCAAAACCGGTGTGAGGAAGCGCTGCCGCTGTTGAAGAGCGCCAATAGCCGGGCGGTTGAATCGGATCTGCGGCGTAAGGCGGGCCTCGCCACCGTTCGCTGCGCGATGAAGGTTGAAGATACCGACGCCGCGGTTCGTGCCCTTCTTCTCCTCAACCGTGATTTTCCTCGCGATCCCGACGTCCTCTACGTCACCACCCACGCCTATTCCGACTTGGCGACGCGCGCTTCTCAGAAGCTGGCTGTCTCGGCGCCCTCCTCATATCAGGCTCGCGAGCTCTACGCCGAATCGCTGGAAATCCAGGGCAAGTGGAGTGAAGCTGCCGACCAATACCGCAAGATCCTCGCCGCCCATCCCGATCTTCCCGGCATCCACTACCGTCTCGGCCGCATAATCCTCTCAGAGCCTCCCAGCGCCACCACCGCACAGGACGCCGCTCAAGAATTTGAAGCTGAGCTCAAGTTGGATCCGAACAATGCGGACGCCGAGTACGTGCTCGGCGAACTTGCCCGCCAGTCTGAGCGCTGGGACGACGCGATCACTCATCTTTCGCGCGCCACCAAGCTCGACCCCGGCTTTGCCATGGCGTACCTGGCGCTCGGCATGTCGCTGAACTCGGAGGAAAAATTCGAGGACTCCATCGCTCCTCTCGAGAAGTATGTCAAGTTGCAGCCGAATGATCCCGCGGGGCACTACCAGCTTGCTGTCGCGTGCGCGCGCAGCGGCCGGAAAGACGAGGCCGAGAAGGAAATGGCCATTCAACGCAATCTGGCCAACCGTTCGCACGACAAGGAACCCCAGGGCGCGGGTCAACCGCAATAGGAATGCATCCCACGCAGTCTGCCGCCGCGAATCATAGAAAATGGGGACCGATCAATTGGGCCTGACTTCCCGGCGTCGCTTTCTTCGCCTGCTCGGGCTTGCGGGCTTCGGAACCGCGTTTCCGCGCCGCGCGTTTGCATTCACCCAGGCGTCCGCCCCTCCCGCAATCTCTCCGTTCTTCCAGGAAATTCCTGCTTCCTCCAGTGGCATCTCGTGGGTCCATGTCAACGGACGTTCGCCGGAGATGTATCTCCCAGAAACCGTGGGAGCCGGTTGTGCCTTCCTCGATTATGACAACGACGGCTGGATGGACATTTATCTGGTCAACAGTGGGAATTGCGATTTTTACCATCCCAATCCGCCGTTGCGAAACGCGCTCTATCACAACAATCGCGACGGCACCTTCACCGACGTCACGGAAAAAGCCGGCGTCCAAGGCAACGCGTACGGAATGGGCGCTGCCGTCGGCGATTACGATGGCGACGGTTTCCCGGATCTCTACGTCACGCAGTACCCGAACGGCATCCTCTATCACAACAACGGCGACGGCACCTTCACGGACGTCACGAAGCGCGCGGGTGTCGCCGCTCCGGGCTGGTCCACCAGCGCCGTATGGTTTGATTACGACAACGACGGCCGTCTCGACCTCTTCGTCTGCCGCTTCGTCGATTACGACAAATCGAAAAACAAATGGTGCGGCGATCGAACCACGAACAACCGCTTTTACTGCATCCCGAGCGTCTACGATCCTGCCCCGTGCTGGCTCTTCCACAACAACGGCGACGGCACCTTCACCGACGTCAGCAAGCAATCCGGAATCGCGTCCTCGCTCGCCAAGGCGTGGGGCGTCGTCGCCGCCGACATCAACAACGACGGCCGCACGGATCTCTTTGTTTCGAACGACACCGTCGCGAATTTCCTCTTCGTGAATCGCGGCTCCACTTTTGAGGAGGACGGTCTGCTCGCCGGAGTCGGATACAGCTCCTACGGCCGCGCTCGCTCGGGAATGGGCGTTGACGCCGCGGACTTCGACCAGGACGGCTGGATCGACCTCTTCGTCGCCAACGTGGACCAGGAGATGTACTCCATCTACCGCAACAACAAGGACGGCGCGTTTCGCGATCTCGCGATTCAGACCGGCATCGGCTCAACCACCCGACTGATGAGCGGCTGGGGACTCAAGTTCTTCGACTACGACAACGACGGCAATATCGACCTGCTTCTTTGCAACGGCCATCCCGACGACAAGATCGAGGGCCGCGTCTACGGCGTGAAGTATCGCGAGCCGCTGCTTCTCTTCCGCAACACCGGTTCCGGCTTCGAAAACGTCAGCCATCTGGGCGGCACGGCCTTTTCACGCCCGCTCGCCGGCCGCGGCCTCGCGCTCGGTGATTTCGATAACGATGGTGCAGTGGACATGCTCCTCACTCAGAACGACGACGCGCCCGTCCTTCTCCGCAACAACGCCGGCCGCCAGAATCATTGGCTCGGCGTTCGCCTCATCGGCAACAAAGCGAATATCGACGCCGTCGGCGCGAAAATCAGCTATCAGGCTGGCGACCTCAAGCGCCACGTCTTCAAGGTTGGCGGCGGCAGCTATCTCTCCTCGCACGACCCACGCGTCGTCCTCGGCCTCGGACAGCGCACGCGCATCGACTGGGTCGAAGTGCGCTGGCCGCAGCCGAGCGGTCTCGTCGAGCGCTTTACCGATCTCCCCGTCGACCGCTACGTCGTCCTTCGCGAAGGCCAGGGCAAGCCTCAGACCTGATAGACTCCTGCCCCATGGCATCCCCTCCGGTCTCACCCGAGGAAATCTCGCGCAAGCGCAGCGCCGCGGTCGCCATCTTCGGCGCCTTTATCGTTGCCGGAGTCGTCACCACACTCCTCGGCCCGATTCTGCCTGTTCTGATCAGCCGCTGGTCCCTCAGCGACGAGCGCGCCGGCCTTTTCTTCACATTTCAATTCGGCACTTCGATGGCTGGCGTCGCCTCTGTCAGCCTCCTGATTTCCCGTTGGGGCTACAAAGTCGCCTTCGTCTGCGGATACTCGGCTGTCGCGCTCGGAATCGCGGGACTCACGTCCAGCAGCCAGGCGGCTTGCTTCTGCGCGACCGCCCTCTTCGGTTACGGCCTCGGCCTCGTCCTCCCCAGCTCGAATCTTTGGGTCGCAGAGGTCACCAGGTCCACCCGCGTCGCCGCTCTCAGCGTCCTGAATCTCACCTGGGGAATTGGAGCGATCGCCTGCTCGCCGTTGATTCTCGCCGCGCAGAGCGCCCACGCCATCTCCGCCTTTCTCTACGCCGTCGCGGCCTTGGCGATGATCGCCGCGCTCATCCTCGCCGTCTTTCCTCTCGAGCCCGACTCGCTCGCGAACCCTGCCGCCGAGGAGAAATCTGCCGTCGCTTCCGGCCCGACCGCCGCCATCGCTCTCGGCGCACTGTTTTTTCTTTACGTCGGAGTCGAAAATTCCCTCGGCGGCTGGGCCGCCGCTCTCGCAAAAAGAATGCCCGCCACGCCTCACAACCTTTGGGCGCTTGCCCCGATGTTCTTCTGGGGCGGCCTCATGACGGGCCGCGCGCTCGTTCCGATGATTTCGCTTCGCAAAAAAGAAAGGCTTCTCGTCGCCTTGGGCCTGCTGCTGGGTCTCGCGGCTTGCGTGGGACTCCTCCGCGTCCGTACTTTCTGGGGCGCCGCCGTTTCAGTAGCACTCGCCGGTGTGGGATTTGCTGCGATCTACCCAGTCCTCGTCACATGGATGGCCAAGCATTTCGGCGACCGCGCTCGTCGCATTGGCAGCCTCATGTTCGCGCTCGCAGGAATGGGCGGAGCCGTCGCTCCGTGGCTGGTTGGCTTCGTTTCGACGCGCGAGGGGAGCCTGCGCGCCGGCTTGCTCGTGCCCGTCGTCTCGTGTCTTCTGATGCTCGCCCTTCTCGGCCTGATTCCTCATCGTGTCGCAGACTAGCCTCTGCCGCGCCGCGCCCGCGCAAACCCTCCGCGCGCGCCACTTACGGCGTCATCTTCCCCAGCGTCAGATAATTCTGCGACGGCACCCCGAACGCGTCCGCCACGCGGTTGAAGAACGCGAACAGCGCAATCACGTACACCGCTTCCGCAATCTGATCCTCGCTCCATCCCGCGTCGCGCAGCTTCTGAACATCCTCCGCCGTCGACTTGTACGCCGCCTTCGTAATCAGCTCCGCATATTCCAGCAGAGCGCGTTCCGCCGCCGTCAGGCCGGCCTCATCCAGCTTGCCCTCCAGAATTGCCGCAACGCATTTGTGGGTGGCTCCCTGAACACGCAGGAAGTAGGCGTGGCTGTCCAGTCAATACGGGCACCGGTTCAAGAAAGACACGTAGCTCGCCAGCATCTCCTTGTGTCGGCGTTCGAGGTGGCCCTTCGAAAAATGAACCGTGTTCGAAAACTCCACCACCTGCCGCAGAAAGTCCGGCCGCGCGCCGAAACACTTGATGATCCCCGGCACCTGCTGCCGCCCGGAGCCCGCGCGCCAGAAATCGTAAGCCGCCGCCGTGTCACCTATAGCTTCGTTATCCTCGGTGATTCGAATCTTCGTTCGCGGCTTTTCTTTCTCCTCGTTCATCCACCCTCCTCCGGCCCGATCAGGATTTCAGATTTTCTCTTGCTCCCGCGTGCCGGCAACCGAATGACGCCTTCGAAACATCGCATACACCGGAATTCCACAAATTACGATCGCGCAGCCCACCAGCGCCTGGCGCGTATTCTGCGTTGCCAGCGCGACCAGCAGCACTCCCATCATCGCCAGAAATATCAGAGGCGTCAGCGGATACCCGGCCGCCCTCACCGCCGAGCCTGCCCCCAATCCGCGCCGCCGCACGAAAAACAGTCCCGCTACCGTCAGCGCAAGAAACACCGCCGCCACAAAAAAGAAGTACGCGATGATTTGCTCGAATGTCCCCACAATAACCAGAATCGACGCCAGCACCCCCAGAATCGCAATCGCACCCGCCGGCGTCCCGTATCGTGGATGCGGCCGCGCGATGCTCGAAAAGAACAGCCGGTCGTGCGCCATCGCGTAGTAGACCCGCGGCGACGAAATAATCATCGCCGCCAGGCTCCCTACCACACATGCCACGACGATCCCCGAAAGCACCACTCCTCCCGCTGTGCCAAACAGCGCCTCGCCCGCCTGCGCCACAAACGTCTCGCCGGAAGTCACTCGCGAAAGCGGCACCACATACAGAAACACGCCGCTGATCAGAACGAACACCGCCGTCACGACGCAAACGCCCAGAATCAGGGCGCGCGGCACAGTCCGTTCGGGATCGCGCACTTCGCCCTGAATCTTGCTCACGTCCCACCAGCCGCCGAACGAATACACAGCGGCCACCAGCGCTCCGCCGAGCGCAACGCCAAGCGGCAAGGCCCCCGGCCGCTGCGCAATGAACGGCACCAGGTTCGCGCGCGATCCCAGTCCAAACGCGATCGGCCAAATGGCGAGCAGCCCCAGCACTCCCAACTTCAGCCATGTAATCCACCTCAGCACGCCCGCGCCGAGCACCGTGCTGAAGATGTTGACGCCGCACAGAATCAGGATCGTTGCCACCGCCGCCGCTTTCACCGTTACCGTGGACCAATGAAAGATGTACGCCGCATAGCTGCCTCCGCCCACGGCCAGCGCCGCCGTCACGCCGGGGTCAAGCACCAGCAGGCACATCCAGCCGTACAAGAACGCTACGCCCGAGCCGTAAACTTCCTGCAGGTAAACGTAGCTTCCCCCGGGGCGGGGGAATCGCCCCGCCAGCTCGCCGTAGCACAGCGCGCCGCAAATCGTCGTTGCGCCAACTACCAGCCAAACCATCAGCAGCCAGAACGGCGAGCCGAGCGACTTCGCCATCCCCGCCGGCGTCAGGAAAATCCCGATTCCAATCACCTCGCCGGCCACCGCGGCTGCCGCCGACCCCAGCCCCAGCTGCCTTCGCAGTCCCTCGGAAGACGCGCTTGCCCCCGGGCTTGCCACGGTGTCCGCGCTCATCGTCACAAGGTCCATTCTCGCCAGCCCAGACCCAGTCTTGGCGTTAAACGGAAACTCCCAGGCCGGCGCTCATGTCCGGCCTGGGAGTCCGTGTTTGGGATGCCACTTTTCGGGTTTGGGGGGCCCGGGGCGGGTGCCACCGCATCCGAGCTCATTGTCTGACGCGCACTCTAAATACATCGCGAAACGTTGGCAATACTGCAAAAGTATTACCTCACTTCGCTCCGCTCAAATCATTCTCCACGGCGAAATTCCACATAATCGCGCCCGTGATACAGCCGGAACATCCCGTCGCTACCCGCGACCACCTGCAGCGGCAGTGGACGCTTCATCTCCATGTCATGCTTCGCAGCCACGCGCAACAGGTCGTGCGCACCGATGTCGGTCATCACGAAGTATCCGGACACGAATCCCGCGCCATATGCGCCCGCCTTCACTTCCTGATCTTCGAATTGAAGCGGCACTTCCGTCAGCACGTAGGCCTGGTATTTCTCTTTCACGGCTGTTGAGTAGCCCGAGTTGTCCACCAGCCCGGCAAGAAAGTAGGCGCCGTCCGCGAAGCGAATTCCGCCCGTGTTGCGAAGCTCCGTTGGAGCGGTCTTGCCCTGATAAAACACCCTCTCCGGAAACAGCTTAGCGGTAATCTGGGCCGCCTTCAGAACCGTGTCTTTGCCTTCCGCTGCGGCGTGGGACGCGGCGGGATAGGAGTTCAAAACAACAAACGTGCAGAGCGCAAGCGTCAGAAGAATTCCATTTCGAAAACGAAGCATCGTTTGATTCTCCTTTCGGCCGCATTGTAAATGCCTTGGCCTGCCTTGCAATAGCACGAATCCGCTATCCGTTCAGAAGCCCGGTTCCGACGTGATGATGCCTTTTCCTTCCACGCATTCATGCGTGTGCCCCGCGGCCAGCTTCTTGTACTCCTCTTTTCTCCCGCTCGGCCATTCGATTTCGACGCGCGCCACGGTCTTTTCCTTGCCCAGCCCGAACGTCACCGGCAGTTCCGACTGCGAAAGATAGCTCGATCCTGTCTTCACCATTCGCAACTGAATGCTTCCGTCGGTTTCGATCACGCGCACCTTTGCGCCGATAGCGTCCCGGTTCGATTTCGTTCCCGTCAGCCGGATCCGGATACTCTTGTTTCCGGAGCTTTGGTCGTTGCGGAAAAGGCACGCGGGCCCATTGTTCGTCGTCATCAGGAAGTCCAGGTCGCCGTCACGGTCAAAGTCGCCGTAGCACAACCCGCGGCCCACTCGAGGCGTATCGAAATCCGCTCCGACTTCCGCCGCAACATTGCGAAAGTGTAGTTGGCCCTCGTTCAGAAAAAGCTGCGGCGGCTGCGCGTAGCCCACGTTCCCGCGAATATTCCTCACCGTCTCGTCGATGTGGCCGTTCGCCACCACCAAATCCGGCCGCCCATCCAGGTTTGCGTCCGCGAAGACGCATCCGAATCCCAACGTGTTCATCGACGCCGCGCCGATTCCTTCCTGCGTCGCCACATCCTGATACTCCCCGTTGCCCAGCCGGCGGTAGAGTCCCACCATCTCGTTGTCGAAGTTCGTGATCGCGATGCCCTCTGCGCCCGTACCGTCGAAGTCCGCTGTATCCACTCCCATTCCCGCGCGAGCCTTGCCCTCTGTGCTGAACGCCACGCCCGCTTCCAGCGCCACGTCCTTGAAGGTTCCGTCCCGCTGGTTGCGATATAGCTTGTTCGGCTGCGTGTCGTTCGCGACGAATAGGTCCGCCCAGCCGTCGTTGTCGTAGTCAAACATCGCCACGCCGAGCGATTTCGAGCTGCTGTCGAAAATTCCGCTCGTTGCCGTCACGTCCTCGAACGTGCCGTTGCCGCGATTCCGGAAAAGCCAGCATGTCTCGCCGCGATACGCCTCTGGTGTGCAATACGATTTGTGCTTTCCGTCCAGGCTGCAGAAAACGTCCTGCTCCGGCGACCACTTCACGTAGTTGCACACGAAGAGGTCGAGCAGGCCGTCATTGTTATAGTCGAACCACAAAGCCGACGTGCTGAGGCTTTCCCTGTGTCCTAGCCCCGCTGCGTCCGTCACTTCGACAAAGTGTCCCCGGTTGTTCTTGAAAAGGCGGTTTTGACCGACGCATGTCACCAGAATGTCCGAGAATCCGTCGTTGTTGTAATCGCCCACCGCTACGCCCATTCCGTACATCTCGACGTCAAGCCCCGCTTTCCGGGTCACGTCTGTGAATGTTCCGTCGTGGTTGTTGTGGTAGAGCTGCATCGTCGTGCGCGCTTTCTTGTGCCCCGGCCAGTCCATTCCGTTGATCAGCAGCACGTCCTGCCAGCCGTCGCGATCGTAGTCGAGGAACGCGCATCCGGAGCCGAGTGTCTCCGGCAACAGCTTTCCGCCATACGCGCCGCTGTTGTGCTGGAATTGAATACCTGCGCGGGCTGCAATCTCGACGAGCCGGAATCCCGGATCGCTCTTTGCCCGGTTCTGCGCGGGATAAGCGTTCAACGGATCGAGGAAGGGAAGCGCGATCAATCCGCCAACAAACCCCTGGAGAAACGACCGGCGCTTCACGAAATATTCACCAGTCCGTTTCGAATTGCGTAGACCACGAGTTCGGCCGTTTTGTGAATTCCCAGCGCATCCATGATGTTCGCGCGGTGCACCGAAACCGTATTCACACTCAGATCCAGATCGTCGGCGATTTCCTTGTTCGATTTCCCGTCCACGATCAGCTTCAGGATTTCGAGCTCCCGCGGCGTCAGCGCGGCCTGCCGCTCGCCCTTCAGCCCTCCGGGCCGCGAAAGCTGCGGCGCCAGGACTTTTTCGCCTCCCGCCACTTTCCGCACGGCGGTCGCCAGTTCCAGGTCCATAGCATTTTTCAGAATGTAGCCGGAAGCGCCTGCATCGAGCGCCTGCCGCACCAGCGTGTCCTCTGAGTGCATGCTCAGCATCAGGATCGCAGTCTTCGGAAGCTCTTCCAGAATCTTTCTTGTCGCGATGAGTCCGCTCGTTCCCGGCAGCGCGCAGTCCATCAGGATCACCTGCGGCCGAAGCTGCTTCGCCAATCGAATCGCCTCGTCGCCGTCGCCCGCCTCGCCCACCACCGAGATGTCCGCCTCATCTTCCAGCATGTGCCGGAATCCGCGGCGAACCAGATGGTGGTCGTCTACCAGCAGCACGGAAATCTTATGCGGCATTCGAATCCGGCCTTTCTCGCGGCACCCGCAGAGTCACGAGCGTTCCGCCTTCCGCAGGCTCCGTAAACTCGATCGTGCCTCCCAGCAATTCCGCCCGTTCGCGCATCGCCACCAGGCCCATTCCCGGCGCGCCTGCCTGTGCGGCAAAACCCTTTCCATGGTCCTCCACTTCCATCTGCAGCGCCTCGTCCGAAAATCGCAGCCGCACCCACGCTTCCCGCGAACCCGAGTGTCGCGCGGCGTTGTTCAGCGCCTCCTGCAGAATTCTGTAAATATGGATGCCGGAATTTCCGTTCACGGGAAACGAAGTCCCGGACTTCTCGTAATGAATGTCCACTCCTGTCTGTTTCTCCGTCGTGCGGATATACCAGTCGAGCGTGCTTTCGAATCCCATTTCGTCCAGCATCACCGGATGAAGAGCTTGCGAGAGGCTCCGTATGTTATCGAGCGTCGTTTGGGCGATTTCGTTCACCTCGCGCAGTTCGGTGCGGAGCGGCGATCCTTCCGGCGCGTGCTTTTCCGCCCGGGCCAGCATGGAGCCCACTGCCGTCAGAACCTGCCCGAATTCGTCATGCAGTTCGCGCGAAATATATCGCAGCGTCGATTCCTGCGTGGCGATCAGTTTCTGCGCCAGCTCGCTGCGCTGGTTCGAAAGGGAAGCGAGCTGCGCGAAAAGCCTTCGGTTCGAGCGAATCAGGTAAAGGCTCGTGAAAAGAATCGCGATCAGGATTGCCGTCAGGAAGAGATAAACCTGGCGCTGCACCTTGTCGTAGATTCGCGCGATCTGCGCGCTGGCCTGTTCGTCGCGCTCGTTGTTTTCCACCAGCAGCCGCGCCACGGCCGTGCTCAGCGCCGCCTGCCGCGCTTGCAGCGTGATGCGAATTTGATTCCGCGCATCCGCGTCCTTGCCGCTGCCTGCCGCGACGAACATGCGGTCCACCGCGTTCCAGAACTGCGCTAGATTGTTCGCGAGATATTGGCTCTGCTCCGGAGTGCGTCCGACCACAGCCAACTCGCCTTCGCGGCGAAGCGCGTCGTCCAGGTCGGAGTGGATGCGTTCGAACTGCGCGCGCCAAGCCGTCATTGGATATGGCTCGTCGTTGTCGAGCATGTCCCGCATCGCGAGGCCCAGCGAATTCAAATCGTTCTGCACGCGCAAAAGCTGAAGGGAATCTTTTCGATTGCGGTCCGCAAGATTTGTCTGCAGCGCCTTGAGTCCGGAAATTTGGTACGTGATGTAGACGGAGTACGCCACCACTGCTGCCAGCGTGACGATCAGGCCGAGAAACAGCCCCGGCGTCGGCGATCGCTCCGGAGAACGCATCACGGAAGAATACAACCGCTGTGGAGAAGTTCCAACGCTGCGTTCCGCGCCTTCGAACGAAGCGGCCATTTTTTCTCGAGGACTGGCGCCTACGCGCCGAGATGATCCTGCAGGATGTGCAGCATCCGTCGCAGCGGTTCCGCCGCGCCCCAAAGAAGTTGATCGCCCACCGTGAACGCGCCGAGAAATTCGGGACCCATCGTCATCTTGTGCAATCGCCCGATGGGAACGTTGAGCGTCCCGGAAACCGCGGTGGGCGTCAGGCAATGCAGCGTCGATTCTTTGTTGTTGGGAATTATGCGAACCCACGGATTGCCGCGCGCGAGAATCTGCTCGATCTCATCGAGAGGAATATTTTTCTTCAGCTTGATGCAGAGCGCCTGGCTGTGACACCGCATCGTTCCCACGCGCACGCAGATTCCATCGACAGGCACCGCCGGATCGAGCCCGAGAATCTTGTTGGTCTCCGCCATGCCTTTCCATTCTTCCCGCGTCTGGCCGCCGGGCATTTCGCGATCGACCCACGGAATCAGGCTGCCCGCAAGCGGCACGCCGAACTCGTCGCGAGGCAGCGAATCGGCGCGCTGCGCGCCAATCACCATGCGATCCACTTCCAGCGCGTTTTCCGAAGGCGTCGCGCGATACGGATCGGTGAGGCAATTCATCTGCTTCACCAGCTCGAGCATTTTTGCCGCGCCCGCGCCCGACGCGGCCTGGTACGTCATCGACGTCATCCATTCGACCAAGCCCGCCTTGAACAGCGCGCTCACCGCCATCAACATTAGGCTGACGGTGCAGTTCCCGCCGATGTATTCGCGCAGGTCGCGCGCGAGCCCTTCCTCGATGCGGTGTCTGTTCACCGGATCGAGAATGATCACGGAGTCGCCGCTCATCCGCAGCGTCGAAGCAGCGTCGATCCAGTATCCCTTCCAGCCGCTCTTTCGGAGAGGCGCATAAACTTCCGTGGTGTACTCGCCGCCCTGGCAACTGACGAGAACTTCGCACCCGGCAAGCTCGCGAAGATTTCTTGCGTCCTTCAGCGTGGCGCTCGCGCCGGCTTCGGCGGGAGCAGAGCCGCCCACATTCGACGTGGAAAAGAAGGTGGGCTCGAGGCGCACGAAGTCGTTCTCCTCGCGCATCCTCTGCATCAGGACGCTTCCCACCATTCCCCGCCAGCCGATGAAACCTACGCGAAGCATTGCAAAGCCTCCAGAACCATCGATTTTAGCGTGTTTTTCGCCATTTTTTCGTTGATGTGCAGACCCTTTTTCGATGGGAGAACGGGGCTTACTTGCCGCCCGTTCTTGCGCTGGATGGCGGGAGCCAGAACACGATGGCGACTTCCTGCTCCGTTTCGATCGGGTGGCCGTCGAGGAGAGTGGGCTTGTAATGCCACTCGCGAACGGCGGCGATGGCCGGCTGAATCAGGGACGATGGGCCGGCGATGACGGAGATGTGCTGGACGAAGCCGGTTGCCGCGACGCTGACGCGGAGCTGAACCGTGCCCTCGATTTTCTGGATGCGCGCTTCCAGGGGATAGTCAGGCTCTACGCGGCGCTCGACCTGCCCTACCTGGAGGCGATCAACCTTCGGCGCGCCGAGCGGATCGGGCGCGACCACGGGAACGTAGGCGCGCGACGCGATGGTCACGCGGCCGACGGGAGGTGGAACGATCGCAGACGCAGGCGTTACAGCAGCAGGTATCGCGCTCGCGAGTTGCGGCGAAGCGTCCGCATGCGCCACCGACTTGTAGAAGAAGCGCCCGAGGCGGCTGAAGTCGCCGCGTCCGGCTGCCAGCCCGATGATGAAGGAGACGATGGCCAGCATCCCGAGGAAGGAAAGGAAGCCCCACCAGCCCTGCGAGCGCGCTTCCGGCCGTTCGACGGCCGTGTCGGCAAAGAGGATGCTCAGGCCCGGCTCCGGCGGCCGTTGCGGAGTCCGAAGCGACGTTTGGAGGACGGCGGGAGCGTTTTTCGATTTCTCGAATGCCAGGCTCAACGCGGGCGGAGTCAGCGCGACGCGAGACCGGTCACGCGAGGCGCCATCTTCGGACGGCGCTGCCTTGGACGTGGCGGACGCCAGGGCAGTGGTTCGCGGGAGGGCGACCCAGCCGAGCGGCTCGGACGCGCTGGTGCCCCGATGGTTCGCGGCGATCCACTGGCGAATCTGGCGACGAGCGAGAGCGGGAATCTCGACGAAGCTGATGCCAGCTTGCCGCTTGCTGTCGCTGGTCCAAACGATTTGCCCGCGAGCTTCGATCCAGTCAGGACATTGGGGCAGCTGGAAGCGGATGGCCGGCAGGTAAGTGTCGTCGAGCGAGACGGCGCTGTGGACGGCAAGGCCTCCCTCGCTCATGTTCAGGACGATGCCGCCATTGTCATGGCCGAGATCGACGTAGGCGAGCGAGCGGACGTCTCGGCGCACAAAGCCACGACGGTTTGGCAGATGCCGGGGCCCAACGGATTGGACATGATCCGACATACGGACGTGACGCGGGGCGGGGCCGCATCCGGTTCTCGGTTCGAGGCCGCGGATTATACTCCCGGCCCCATTCCCGGACAAGGCAAGATTAAAGGGGCAGAAGGGGCCAAAAGGGGCTCGAAAAAGGGCCAGGATTCGTATCGACTAGAGACGTGCAAGTCGCTGAGCCTGTTGCTCTTGCGGCTGCTCAGCCGCGATTCCGAGCCTTCGCCGTGCCGTTTCGAATCCGGCAGTCGAACCCTCTGGGCCGCCGCCACCGCCCGTCCGGCCCCCCTACCCGCTCTCGCCAGCCCGCCCCCCGTTAGCTTCTCGGCACTCACTTTTGTCGCCAAGGGTCGCGCCCGCTTATGATATGAAGTCTCCTCCATTGTGCAGGGGTCGCAATCATGTTTGAGCAGGTCTTCCGAAATGTTGACGACGTTCTCCGCAAGGAAGCTGGCTGCACCACCGAACTCGACTACACCGAGCAAACCTCCTGGGTCCTCTTCCTGAAATATCTCGACGCCCTCGAGGAAGACCGCGCCACCGAAGCCCAGCTTGAGGGCAAGAAATACTCATACCTCCTCGAAAAGCCCTTTCGCTGGGAATCCTGGGCCGCTCCCAAGGGCAAGGACGGCAAAATCGACCTCAACTCCGCCCTCGTCGGCGACGACCTCCGCGATTTTGTGAATCTCAAACTCTTCCCCTATCTTCACCGCTTCAAGCAGCGCGCCAGCGGCCCCAACACCACCGAATACAAAATCGGTGAAATCTTCGGCGAGATCAAAAACAAGATTCAAAGCGGCTACAACCTCCGCGAAATCATCGACCAGATCGACGAGCTTCGCTTCCGCTCCCAGACCGAAAAGCACGAGCTCTCCCACCTCTACGAAGCCAAAATCCGCAACATGGGCAACGCCGGACGCAACGGCGGCGAATACTACACCCCCCGCCCGCTCATCCGCGCCATCATCCAGGTCGTCAAGCCGCAGATTGGCGAGCGAATCTACGACGGCGCCTGCGGCTCCTGCGGCTTCCTGTGCGAATCCTTCGAATACCTCAAATCCGGCGGCGCCGTCCCTGGGAGCGCCAATCTCCCGATTGGCGGGTCTGTCTTAGGTTCAAACGTAGCGCCGGACTCCAGCCCAGCAGGTTCCGACGTTGCCGTAGGTTTGAACGTAGCGCCGCGGTCTTCAGCGCGGCACGTTTCGCTTTCCACCAAAGACTGGAAAACCCTCCAGGAACGCACCTTCGTCGGCAAAGAAAAAAAATCCCTCGCCTACGTCATCGGCACCATGAACATGATCCTTCACGGCATCGAAGCGCCGAACATCATCCACACCAACACGCTCACGGAAGACATCCGGGACATTCAGGAAAAGGACCGCTTCCACGTCGTCATGGCAAACCCGCCCTTTGGCGGCAAGGAACGCCACGAAATTCAGCAGAATTTCACCATCAAGACCGGCGAAACTGCTTTCCTCTTTCTCCAGCACTTCATCAAGATTCTCAAGGCGGGCGGCCGCGCAGGCATCGTCATCAAGAACACGTTTCTCTCGAACACCGATAACGCCTCCACCAGCCTCCGCAAGGAGATGCTCCAAGCCTGCAACCTCCACACCGTCCTCGACCTCCCAGGCGGCGTCTTCCAGGGTGCGGGCGTGAAAACCGTTGTCCTCTTCTTTGATAAAGGCGTGAAGACCCGCAAAATCTGGTATTACCAGCTCGATCCCGGCCGCAATCTCGGCAAAACCAATCCACTCAGTGACGACGACCTCGCCGAGTTCGTCAAACTCCAAAAGACCTTCTCCGACTCGCCCAAGTCTTGGACCATCGACGCCAAGGACATCAATCCCGACACCTTCGACCTCTCCGCCAAGAATCCCAGCAACAACGGCGAAACCAAGCACCGCTCCCCGCAGGAAATTCTCGACGAAATCGCCAAACTGGACGCAGAAAGTGCCGAAGTCCTCCAAACGATTCGAGGACTGCTGTGAAAAACGGCTGGCCGATCAGGGCTCTAGGCGAGCTTTGTACGATCCGCCCTCCAAAATCTGAAGCTCGCGCTAGGTTGGGCCTAGGTAGTCTGGTTTCCTTCGCAGGGATGGAGGACCTCGGGATCGACCGCAAGTTCCTCAGACCAGGTCAGGTCCGAACGTTCGGCGCCGTGAATGGCAGCTATACATATTTTGCTGAAGGCGACGTGCTACTGGCGAAAATCACGCCGTGCTTCGAGAACGGCAAACTCGGAATTGCGGCCGGGCTTCGCAACGGAGTGGGATTCGGTTCGAGCGAATTCATCGTGTTCCGGCCGGGCGCGGAGCTGGACAACGAATTTCTCTATTACTACCTTTCCCGCCCGGATTTCAGAATCGAGGGCGCGGCTCGCATGGGCGGGGCGGTAGGTCAGCAGAGAGTCTCCAAGGACTTCATCGAGAACTATCCGGTGCCTCTCCCCCCCATTTCCGACCAGCGCCGGATCGTCGCCATCCTCGACAAAGCCTTCGCCGCCATCGCCACCGCCAAAGCCGACACCGAAAAGAACCTCCAAAACGCCCGCGCTCTCTTTGAAAGCCAACTACAAGCCGCCTTTACACAGCGGGGAAAGGGCTGGGCCGAAAAGAAATTGGGTCAAGTTTGCGCTATCACCTCAACCCTCGTTGATCCCCGCAAGAAGGAATTTCTCGAGTTACTGCATGTGGGGGCCGGAAACATCGAGTCCCTGAAGGGAGCACTCGTTCAACTCAAGACCGCACGGGAGGAAGCCCTAATTTCGGGCAAGTTTCTCTTCGATGAGTCGATGGTGCTGTACAGCAAGATTCGCCCCTACCTCAGGAAGGTAGCGCGGCCCAGCTTTAGCGGCCTCTGCAGCGCCGACATGTATCCGCTTGCCCCGCTGCCCAATCAGATCACGCGTGACTACTTGTTCCACCTGCTGCTAAGCCAGCATTTCACCGACTATGCAATTCAAGGTTCTGCGCGTGCTGGTATGCCCAAGGTCAATCGAGAGCACCTTTTTGAGTTCCGCCTGTGGCTTCCTCCCCTCAAGACTCAAGCGGAACTGGCTGCTAGGCTCGACGCCCTCGCCGCCGAGGCCCAACGTCTTGAATCCATCTATCAGAAAAAGGTTATCCCGCTGGAGGAGTTGAAGAAGTCGATCTTGCATGAGGCCTTCACCGGAGCTTTGTAGAGCCTCCCGATGAACGAAGCCGAAACCAGAGCGGAATACATCGATCCTGCCCTAAAAGCGGCGGGCTGGGGCGTCGCCGAAGGCAGCCGCATTCATCGCGAATATCACATCGCCCCTGGCCGCATCGAAGGCCACGGAAGACGCGCCAAACCCCTCATCGCCGATTACATCCTCGTCTATCGCAACACGAAGCTCGCCGTCATCGAAGCTAAAGCCTGGGGAGAATCCCTCACCGAGGGTCTGGGTCAGTCCAAAGACTACGCCGACAAATTAGCCGTTCGCTTTGGGTACTCCACCAACGGCCAGGGCATTTATGGCGTCGACATGAAAACAGGCAAGGAAGGCATCGTCGACCGCTATCCCTCACCGGACGAGCTCTGGAACCTCACCTTCGCCGAAGCCAACGAGTGGCGCGACCGCTTCGCCGCTGTCCCCTTCGAGGACAAAGGTGGCTACTTTCAGGGCCGCTATTACCAGGACATCGCCATCGATCGCGTCCTCGAAGCCATCGCCGCAGGCAAGAAGCGAATCCTTCTCACTCTCGCCACCGGCACAGGCAAAACCTTCATCGCCTTTCAAATCGCCTGGAAACTGTTCGAGACTCGCTGGAATCTCAGCCGCCAGCCTACGCGCCGCCCGCGCATCCTATTCCTCGCCGACCGCAACATTCTCGCCGATCAGGCCTACAACGCCTTCTCTCCCTTCCCCGAGGATGCCCTCGTCCGCATCGAACCGGGCGACATCCGCAGGAAAGGCCGGGTCCCCAAGAACGGCAGCCTCTTCTTCACCATCTTTCAGACTTTCATGTCCGGCCCTCTCAAAGACGGCAAGCCGTCGCCCTATTTCGGCGAGTATCCCCCCGACTTCTTCGATTTCATCGTCATTGACGAATGCCATCGCGGCGGCGCGAACGACGAAAGCACGTGGCGCGATATCCTCACTTATTTCTCGCCTGCCGTTCAGCTTGGACTCACCGCCACGCCGAAACGTCAGGACAACGTCGATACCTACAAATATTTCGGCGAGCCCGTCTACATCTACTCGCTCAAGGAAGGCATCAACGACGGCTTCCTCACGCCCTTCAAGGTCAAGCAAATCTCCACCACGATGGATGAGTACGTCTATACGCCCGACGACCGCGTTGTCGAAGGTGAAATCGAACTCGGACGCCGCTTTGAGGAACCCGATTTCAACAAGATTATCGAAATCACCGAACGCGAGCGCGCCCGCGTGAAAATCTTCATGAGCCAGATCAACCAGAACGAAAAGACGCTGGTTTTCTGTTCTACCCAGGATCATGCCCTCGCCGTTCGCGACCTGGTCAACCAGCTAAAAACCAGCAGCGACCCGAATTACTGCCAGCGCGTCACCGCCAACGACGGCGCGCTGGGCGAGCAGCACCTCCGCGATTTTCAGGACAACGAAAAGACCATCCCCACGATCCTCACTACCTCGCAGAAACTCTCCACCGGCGTTGACGCGCGTAACATCCGCAACATCGTTCTCATGCGCCCGATCAACTCCATGATCGAGTTCAAGCAGATTATTGGCCGCGGCACCCGCCTCTACGATGGCAAGGACTACTTCACCATCTACGATTTCGTGAAGGCGCACCACCACTTCAACGATCCCGAATGGGATGGCGAGCCGCTCGAGCCCGAGCCAAAGGAAGAACGCGGCCCGCGCGGTCCGCGCACGCCCAAGGAGCCAGCCGCCGCCACCGCCGACCCACCCGAGCGCCCCAAGAAAATCAAGATCAAGCTCGCGGACGGCAAGGAACGCGCCATCCAGCACATGATGGTCACCTCCTTCTGGCACCCCGACGGCACCCCCATGTCCTCCCAACAGTTCATGGAAATGCTGTTCGGCAAGCTGCCCGATTTCTTCAAGAACGAGATGGAATTGCGCGCCCTCTGGAGTGTTCCGGAAACCCGCTCCAAATTGCTCCAGGGACTGGCCGAGAAGGGCTTCGGCGCGGAGCAAATGGCCGAGATGCAGCGCATCATCAACGCCGAAAACAGCGACCTGTTCGACGTCCTCGCCCACGTCGCCTATGCCCTCCCTACAATGACCCGCGCCGAACGGGCCGCTGGCGCCACCCGCAAGATCCGCGCCAACTTCGGCGAGAAGCAGCAACTCTTCCTCGACTTCGTCCTCGGCCATTACGTCGCCGAAGGCGTGTATGAACTCGATCAGGAGAAGCTCACGCCCCTTCTTCGTCTGCGCTACCAGGATTCGATCCAGGACGCCGTTGACGACCTTGGCCCAGCCGACCAGATCAGCCGCGTCTTCATCGGCTTCCAGAAATTTCTCTACGAAAGAGCCGCCTAGGCGCTGGGACGGCTTTCCTTAACTCCTTTGTTTTCGTTCTCCCGCCAGAGTGGCAAATTCTTTCCCATTGACTTTTGTTTATAACTATGCTAACATACCTTGTTTTTACTTCTGGCGTCTCGTCTGACGCCGGGGAGGAGGCCACATGGGGAGTCGACAGGTCCACTCCTTGCCCCCCTGTCTCCTTGGTACGCTGCCTCGCCTTACATTTCTAATCTATACAGCGAATATTAGAAATCGCCACAACCACCGCAGAATCAGCCACTTACAATTTTCTAATCTATACAAATTCCGGGCCTTTTCGTTGTATGGATTAGGCGGCTCACCCCGCTCCTTGCTTTCCCGCCTCCTTGCACCCTTGCCTCCCGTGCCCGGGGCGAACGTCCAGCGAACTTTAATCTACGGTAACGGGATTAATTTCTCTCGTAAGTCGTTGAAAACAAAGGATCGGAGCCATGCTTAATCTACGGTTGCCGGGGCTACTCCCTTCGGGAACTCGCATCTCCGCCGGCCTGATTCGAACCTCCGACATCCAATCCCGCCCCCCGAATCCTAATCGCCAAAACGGGGAATTAGAATGAAACCTAAGTCCCACAAATCCAACGACATAAGAATTCCTAATCGCCAAAAATCGCCATTTCGTCATGCCGCCTTTCCAGGCCGCCTCTCCGGCGAGGGATCGCTGGTCACGCTGTCGACATGTACGAGGCGGCGCGGGGTAAGGTAAGCTACGGGGATGAGCGAGAAAATCAAGAAGAGCGAACGGGAGTGGAAGTCGCAATTGACGGACGAGCAGTATTACGTGACGAGGCAGAAGGGGACGGAGCCTCCGTTCAGCGGGGAGTATGAGGATACGGAAACGGACGGGATGTATGTGTGCGTGTGCTGCGGGCAGCCGCTTTTCAGCTCGGAGGCAAAGTTTCATTCGGGGTCGGGGTGGCCGAGCTACACGCAGCCGGTGGCGGCGGACAATGTGGAGATGAACCGGGACACGTCGCACGGGATGGTGCGGACGGAAGTGCTGTGCAGCAAGTGCGATGCGCATCTGGGGCATGTGTTTGAGGATGGGCCGGGGCCGACGGGGCTGCGGTTTTGTATCAATTCGGCGGCGCTGCAACTGAAGGAAAAGAAAGAAAAGGCGTGAGGCCTTTTGGAACCACAGATGAACACAGATAAACACAGATGAGGCGAAAAGCGATTTCAAATTTGAAATTTGAAAGAAAGGCAAAAGGCACGCACCCTTCGCAAACTTCGCGAGGGATGCGGCACTCGCAAATTCGACGGCAAACCATGAAGATCGCAGCGACCGCAAAACCTTTTGGAACCACAGATGAACACAGATAAACACAGATGAGGCGAAAAGCGATTTCAAATTTGAAATTTCAGAGAAAGCGAAGGCCCAGGGCTAAAGCCCAGTTTAACTTGCCGGCTCTTTTCGCACCGCGAACTGCGCGGTGCTCCCGGGACTGAAGTCCCGGGCTTCCACCCCCAAGAAGGTTGAAAATCCCCTTGATCTTCATCGAATGTGCGGAACCGCCGGAACCGGAAGGTCCTCTTCGGCGGACGCAGCGGCGAACGCAATGGCGGCTCGGATGTCTTCGGCCTTTAGGCTAGGGAAATCAGCGAGAATCTCTTCCACGGAGTCGCCGGTGGCCAGACTCGCAAGCACAGTGCGGAGGGTGACACGCGTACCCTTGAAGACGGGATCGCCTCCGCACGTCCGCGGGTCGCGAATGATGCGCTTTTCAAGGTCCTTGAGATTGCCTTCGCTCACGGTGCCCTGCCTGAGTTCGGTGTCTCTGCATCTTAGCACTTCGAGCAGCGTTTGTTGCAGGTGGGCAGTGCCCTGTGACTTGTGTCAGCAACCGTTCGGGACCTGTCTTTGGCAAGCTGCGGCGGGGATGAATCCCGTCCTTGTGAACCACCTATCGATGAAATGGACTGCGAAGGCTATTTCGGGGCGGGGCGGAAGTCGGCGGAGCCGACTTGGAGGGTTGTAGGCAGGGAATTTGATTGGGGTTTTTGGGCGCGGCGTGGGCGCTGGCGGCGCGCGGCAGCGGTGGAAGATTCGGGCTGCTCGCCGTAGGTCCAGGCGGCGTAGACGCGGCCATTCAGAGCAGCGATTCCGGTGTAGTCCCCCATAAATTTGTCTTCCGCATCGAAGGGCGCGGTGGTCCACGCGTAATTCGCGAAGGTTTGGCCGCCGTCGGTGGAGCGCGCGAGAACGATGATCGAGCTTTTGTTGGTGGGGTCGCCGCGGCGGTCGTAGAAGACGACGTTGGCGGAGCCGTCTGAGGGATCCACGGCAAGCCACTGGAAGAATTGATCGGCGCCGTTGTGCAGCGGATCGTTATTGACGCGGACAGGGGTGCTCCAGGTGCGGGCACGATCGCGAGAGGTGGAGCAGAAGACGTCGACGTCGCCGTTGCGGTAGTCCGTCCAGACGACGAAGAGGCGCTCCGTGCGGGGATCGACGCCGATTTGGGGGAAGCCGTCGGAGCGCTCGACGTCCTCGACCTTAAAGTAGGAGGCCGGAGTTTCGAGGATGGGGTGCGAAGGATGGAACGTGAGACCGCCATCGCGCGAAACGGCGAGGACAATCGAGCCGCCATCGTCCCAAATCGCGTAGAGGGTGCCGTCGGGGCCAGCGACGGCGGCAAAGCCTTCGACGGCGCCGTTATCGTCGCGCGGGATGCCTTCGTGGGTGCTGATCTCAAATGGCGGCGACCAGGTGATGCCGCCATCGTTGGAGCGCGAGAAAAGGATGATGGTTTTCGAGAGGCTGAATTCGGTCCAGCCGACGTAGAGATTGCCGCTGTAAGGCGAATTGGGATTGTTGTCGGCGACGATGTAGGGCTTGTCTTCAAAGGGCATGTCGGAACGAGTGGGCTGCTCGTCGATGGGCGCGGCGTTGGATTCCCAGGTCTTGCCGCCGTCGAGGGAGCGGCGGACGAAGATGCCGTTGCGGGTGGCATTGTGGGCCCAGTATTGAGCGGTGCCGAGCTTGTCGAAAGCGATGTAGCAGAGAATGGCGTGGCCGAGGATGTCGTAGGTGACGGAGACGTCGCCGGAGACGGCGTAGTTCGTGGGGGAAGTGCCGTCGGCGAGCTGCCAGTGGGCGCCAGCGTCCTGCGAATAGGAAACGCGGGCGGGCGATTGGAAGGCGGCGACGAGCTGATCGGGGTTGTGAGGATTGATGGCGATGGACGGCTCGTCGAAAAAGCCTGCGTGAGGGCTAATGGTGGTGACTTGGGCGCCGGGAGGAGAAGCGAGCGAAGAAGGAGACGGCTGTTGAGCGCGCGCCGAAGGAACGAGGGCTAGCGCAAGAGGCACAATGACGGCGAAAGCAGTGAGTCCTCGCTCAGTGGTCAAAAAGAATTACCTCCGGGTGCTGGTCGCTGGGATCGACCGAGATCGCACGGAAGCTTCCCGGAGAGATTATATAGAACACGAGGTTGGTGGGGAACCCAGGGAGGGGATTTGCGGTGATGGTGCCGCGGCCCGTGGCGGCAATGTTGGCATAGTTGGCGACGAGAGATTCGGCGATGTTCGCGGTGGCGGGCGGAGTGAGCTCGTCGAGCGTGCCCGTGAGGCTGCCGCCACCGCTGGCGGCGACCTGGCCGATGACGTTGTTGACCTGGCTCTCAGCGAGAAGCGGCGTATCGACAGTGTAGCCGTCGAAGACGGAAGTGTCGTCGAATGAAACGCCTGTCTCCTGCTGATCGAGAGTGCCGGTGGTGACGGCGGTATCGCCGCCCATGGTGAGACCGGTGCCGGGAGAGATGAGATAGGCGACGGAGAGGCGCGAGCCAAGATTCGCGAAAGTGACGCGGCCGTTGGAGCTGATCTGGTAGCTGCCGGCGAATGATGGCGCGGCGATAGCGCCGCCATTGTTCTCGTCGTAGGCGAAATTCAGGTTGCTGCCGCCGGTGGGAGTGAGAAGGCCGGCGAATACGCTGGAGCTGGCGGCGTTGACGCCGGTGCCGGTGGCAACGCTGGGGCCGCTGAGCGCGGAGGAATTGAAGGGCGAATTCGGCGACTGAAGAATCATTTCGCCGGCGAGACGCGGATGAGTGGCGTCGGTGACGTCCGTGGCGACGAAGAAGATATCGCCCGCGGAAGCGAAGTCCATCGAGTAGCTGAGCGTGTAGGCAGACTTGCCGGGCAGTTCAAAGGTGAGATTGCCAACGGCGTGAGTTCCGGTATCGAATTCAAATTCCCCTGAAATCTGGAGCGCTGGGCTGAATGTGCCGGCCTCGTTGTAATCGCCCGTGCCGGGCGAGAAATTGCCGAGGCCATCGGCGTGGACGACGCCTCCCAGAGCGGTGGCTGAGCCAGCGAGGTCGGAGCCGGTGAAGATGAAGACGTAGTTGCCACTGAGACTGCCGGCGCCGAAGCTGGCATTCTTGGTGGGCTTGATGATGCCGCTACCGTGAGTGTGAAGAGTATCGTTGTTCGTGGTGGTGGAATTATTTTCGAAGAAATGAACGTTGCCGCTGGAATCGAGCACGAGATTGTAATCGACGGTGAGCGTGACGTTGAGAGAACTGGTGAAGACGAGTTCCATGGTGCCGCGGCCGTCGGTGCCGATGGAATAAGTGCCGGTGAGCGAAGAGCGAGTGATGGTGCCGATGATCTCGGAAGGCGCGCGATTGGCGGTGACGCCGCCGCCGGTGATTTTGCCTGTGCCGTCGGCGTTGAGGGAGCCTTCCTCGGCGACATAGCCGCCGTCGTCATAACCGCGGAAGAGGAAGCTGTACAGGCCGGTCATCAGCGAATTGTTGTTGGAGCCGGCGGCGACGGAGATGCTGTAGTTCGCGGACGTGGAGGCAGGAACGACCTCGGAATCCGTAACTTGAAGACTGAAGGCAGAACTGCCGACGAGAATGGGAGTGCCGGAAATCGCGCCGCTGGTGGGATTGAAGGAGAGTCCAGCGGGAAGCTGACCGGAGGTGATCTTCCAGGTGTAGGGCGGAATGCCGCCGCTGGCCGAGAGCGCGGTGGAATATGGCGTTGCCGTCTTGCCGGCAGGCAGGGATGAAGGTGAAATCGAGAGCGGCTGCGGCTGCTGAATGGGAATCGATAAGGCCTTCGATTGAACCTGCGAGGTTGGCAAGGTGGAATCGGTGACCTGAATGGTGAACGAGTAGGGACTGCCGGCGCTCGATGTGGGCACGCCGGTAATCAGGCCGGTCTGCGGATTGAGGGCGAGGCCGGGAGGCAAGGCGCCGCTAAGAATCTGCCAATGAAACGGCGTGACGCCGCCGGAGGTGTTGATGGCGGTGCTGTAGTTCGCGTTGACGAAGCCGGACTGGAGCGGCGAGACGGCGGTGATGGAGAGAGTCGGCGCCGGCGAGATCGTGATGGAATATTGCTGGGTGGCTGAAATCGGCTGCGTGGAGCTGTCGGTGACCTGAACGGTGAAAACGGACGGGTTGGGCTGGCCCGAGACGGGGCCGCTCGGTGTTCCGGTGATCGTGCCGGTCTGATTCAGGGTGAGTCCCGCGGGAAGCGCGGCGCTGCCGGGCGCGAGAGAAAATTTCAAGGGAGAGACGCCGCCGGTGACGACGATGGATTGGCTATAGGGCACGCCGTTCGAGCCACCGGGCAAGGGACTGGTAGTCGTGAAAGTGATGGGAAGCTCGACGGTGATCGTGGCGGTCTTAGTGATGCCGGTGTTCGCGACAGCGGAAGCCGTCAGCGTGACGCTTAGGGAACTCGACAGGCCGGAGGGCGCGGTGTAGGTGACGGGATTCGAGGTGGCGGAGGGGCTGAGGGTGCCGCATCCCGTGGTAACGCAATTCGTTCCGGTGACGGCCCAAGAGACGCCCTGATTGAAGAGGTCGTTCGACAGATTGGCGCTGAAGCTGATCGTCTGGCCCTGGTCGACTTGGGCGCTGGCGGGAGTGATGGCGATGGAGATGGGCTCGCCGCCGGAGCTCTTGCAACTGGAGAGGAGAAGGGCGGCGGAGCAGAGAAGAACGACAGCCACGCCGGCAGATAGGGCTGTGCGGCGGGAACTGCGAAGCTGATCTGATTGGTGCGAAGTCCGCGCGATGCGGGCATACGCGTTCGAGTTCGTCATATCACCTTAGGATTGCTTCTGTTTGGACCCGCCCAGGCCGAAGCGAGGAACACCCCTGGCGAACCCTGGCGCCTAATTCCGAAACGAGTTGAATAACAAAACCGCCCAGCAGTGTCAACGCAGATCTCGCGGCCCCCAAGGCTTGCCGTGAGCCGTGGAGGCGAAGTGCAGGTCGAACGAGAGGCCGGGAACCCGGACAGACGCAGGGTAGTCGACTGAAATAACGGTGGAAAAAGTGTCCGTGCCGGCCGTCGTCTGGACGGTGACTTCATTGGGTTCGAGATGGACGCCATGTTCGGCAGCGGCGCGGATGACGTGGAGGCGCATTTCGTCGTCCGTTTCGGGGCGAGACATGCCGATGCGCGTCGCGCCCTGGGATGCGATGTTGGTGATGTCGTCCCGAAGCTCATAATTGGCCAGCTCGTACGAGCCGATTTGCCAGGCGACCATGATCCCCCACACCAGAAGAACGAGCCCAAGAATGAGGAGAAGCTTTCTCATCCGGACACTTTGCTACGAATCATGGAACAGCGCAAATCGGGGCTGACTTTCAGCGAATGTGGATGCGGGGAGGGCGAGGGCCGTTGCCTCGCGGGTTTGGGGCAGCGGGCAGGCGGAGGGATTTTGAGAAGGATGGCAACGCGAGGGGAGAGCAGGGCATCGTAAAGTATTCACGCATTTGGCGTTTGCGTCTGAGCCGGCGTTTTCACTTCTAGTGAATTTTTTGGTATAAATGTCGGCTCGGCAGAGCCTGGCAGTCCTGCTGGTTCCCTCTCATACGGAGGAGTGCATTGATAGAAGTTCAGGACTTAACGAAGTCGTACGGTTCCGTCACGGCAGTCGATCACGTCTCCTTCACAGTCAACAAAGGCGAAATCCTCGGGTTCCTGGGGCCGAACGGCGCCGGGAAGACGACGACGATGCGGATTTTGACCGGATTCATGCCGGCAACGTCCGGAACGGCGAAGGTGGCGGGTTTCGACGTGTTCGATGAATCGATGGAGGTAAGGCGGCGGATCGGATACCTGCCGGAAGCGCCCCCCGTGTATCCGGACATGAGCGTCGAGACGTACCTGGATTTTGTGGCGCGGATCAAGAATGTGCCGGCGGACAAGCGGGCCGACCGGATTACGGATGCGCTGCAGAAGACGAGCCTCGTGGACAAGCGGCTGGAGCTGATCAAGCGGCTGTCGCGTGGGTATAAACAGCGCGTTGGCATCGCGCAGGCGCTGGTTCACGACCCCGACGTGATCATCCTGGACGAGCCGACGGTGGGGCTCGATCCGAAGCAAATCATCGAGGTACGCCACCTGATCAAAGGCCTGGCAGGAACGCACACGATCATCCTATCGACGCACATCCTGCCGGAAGTGAGCATGACGTGCGATCGCGTGGTGATCATCAACAAGGGCAAAGTGGCGGCGGTGGATACGCCGCAGAACCTGACGAGCCGGTTCAAGGGCGGCCAGCGGATTCGGGTTGAGGTGCAAGGTCCGGAGGCGCCGTTGAAGGAAGCAGTGGGGCAGATCCCAGGCGCGGGGCGAATTGAAACAGAATCGAGCCGCGACGGGCATGTGGTGCTAAACGTCGAAACGGCGCAAGGCAAGGATATCCGCAGCCAGATCGCGGCCAAGATTATCGAGAGGGGCTGGGCGCTGTACGAACTTCGCGGCGTCAGCCTGAGCCTGGAAGATATTTTCCTCGAGTTGACCACGGACGATTCGTCCCACGCGCAACCCGCCAACTAAGGAGCGCACGCAGAGATGAAGAATCTTTACGCCATATATCGCAAGGAGATGGGGCACTACTTCGTTTCACCGATCGCGTACGTCGTGATCGGCGCGTTTCTTGTAATCACCGGGTTGTTTTTCAATGCCATTCTGACTGGTGTGATGCAGCAGTCGATGTCGATGGAAATGCAGGGCATGCGGTTCGGCATGCCGCCGGATATGGATGTGCCGGCGGAAGTGATGCGAGGTTTCTTCGGGCTGCTCTCGACGCTGGTGCTATTCATTACGCCGATGCTGACGATGGGCGTGTATGCGGAGGAGCGAAAGCGCGGAACAATGGAATTGCTGATGACGTCGCCGGTGACCGAGGTTGAGATCGTGCTGGGGAAATTCCTGGCATCGCTGACGCTCTTCGCCATCATGCTGCTTCCGACGGCGGGCTACGTGGCGTTCATGTATTTCCGAAGCGATCCAACGCCGCCCTGGAGCCTGATGCTCGCAGGATATGCGGGGATCCTGCTGCTGGGAGGGTCGCTGCTGGCGCTGGGGACGTTCCTTTCGTCGCTGACAGAGAGCCAGATCATCGCAGCGGTGCTGACGTTCGCGGCGTTCCTGCTGGTGTGGGTGCTGGACATCGGTGTGCGAAACGCGACGAGCACGGTAGCGTCGGTGCTGTCGTATTTATCGGTGATCCGGCACTACGAGGACTTCACGCGGGGCGTGATCGACACGTCGGGCCTGATTTATTACGCCAGCTTCATCTTCCTGTTCATTTTCCTGACGGTGCGATCGGTGGATTCCATGCGTTGGCGGAGGGCATAAGTGGCCATGGACAAGAGCGGCGACAAAAAGCCCTTCGAAATGCAGTGGACGCGGCAGGAGTGGGCGGAAATCGCGCTGAGCATCGGAACGGCACTGCTGATCGCGGGATACATCCGGTACTCGATTCAAGGTGAGCTGCTGCGGATGAGCGAAGGCCTGCTGATTGGAGGCGGCGTCGTGATTCTGGCGGCGGCCGTGCTGGGGTTCCCGAACGTTCGTGGCTTTTTTTCGAAGCGGTCGTCGCAACTGGGGACGAATACGCTGATCCTGACAGCCGCGGTGCTGGCGATTCTGGTGGTGGCGAATTACCTGGGGCACGAGTATCACAAGCGATTCGACATGACGAGCGAGAAGCTGTTCACGCTCTCAGACCAGACGAAGAAGATCGTAAAGGGCCTGACGACGGACGTGACGATCGCGCGGTTCGCCAAGACGTCCGATCAAAACCTGAACGACTTGATGGCGGAATACAAGAACCTGAGCCCGCACATCCGATTCGAGAACGTCGATCCGCAGGAAAAGCCGGAGGTGGCGAAGGAATTCGGCGCGACGCACATGGGGGACGTAATCGCGCAGTCGGGCGACCGGAAGCTACCGATCGAGCCTTCGGCGTCGGGAGACGTCTCGGAGCAGGACATCACCAGCACGATCCTGAAGATCACGAACACCAAGGTGAAGATGGTGTGCTTCGTGACGGGGCACGGAGAGAAGGCTCTTTCGGACGATCAGGCGCGCGGCTACAACCTGGCGGACCAGGGACTCAAGAAGGAAGGCTTCAACACGAATTCAGTGAACCTGGTGACGAGCAACGGAGTGCCGTCGGATTGCGACGTGCTGGTGATAGCGGGCCCGCAGCAATCATTTTTCCCGCAAGAAACGGCTATGGTGAGCAAGTACCTCGACGGCGGCGGCAAAGCGCTGATTGAAGAGGACCCGATCAGCGAGAAGTCGCAGGAAGACCCGAAACTCGAGGACATTTTTCAGGCGTGGAACATAAACGTAGGCACGAACGTGGTGGTCGACGCCAGCGGCGTGGGGCGGCTCTTTGGAACGGGCCCGGCGGTGCCGCTCGTGGTGGATTACGGCGACAGCCCGATCACGAAGAATCTCGAGGGCGGAATGACGTTCTTTCCGCTCGCGCGCACAGTTTCCGTCGCCGACAAGAACAAGCCGCAGCCGCAGGACGTCGAGCTGCTGAAAACGTCTGCGCGCAGCTTCACGATTCCCAACCTTGATGTGAAGGAAGTAAAATTCGATCCGAAGACCGACACGGCGGGCCCGCTTTCACTTGGCGTGGCCGGTTCGCAAACCGAGGGCACGAAGGAGGCGCGGCTGGTGGTGATCGGCGATTCCGATTTCGCCGCGAACCAGTGGATCACGCTGCAGCACAACGGCGATCTTTTCTACAACACGATCGACTGGCTGGCCCAGGACGAGAACCTGATCTCGATCCGGCCCAAGTCGGTGGCGAATCGCCGTGTAACCCTTACCCAGGGGCAGTCGAACGCTCTCTGGTGGCTCGACCTGTTCGTGTTGCCGGGCCTCGTTGTCTTTTCTGGAATTTATATCTGGTGGAAACGCCGGTAGGAAAAGAAGCGCGAAATCATGATTAAGAAATCGACCCTCATTGTACTTCTCTGCGCGATCGCTCTCGGTGGCACGGTGTATTACATCACGTGGCGGAACAGCAAGAAGCCGGCCGCTTCGGAGGACACTTCGAAGCCGGCTTTCTCGATGCAGCCGGACGACATCACGTCGCTGACGCTTTCGCATCCCGACAAGAAGGATGAGCCGCCGATTCAGTTCACGAATCATAAGGGCGACTGGACCATCACACAGCCGCTCGAAACCGGCGCGGACCAGTCGTCGATCAGCGGAATCGTCGACGGGCTGGTGGCCGCGCGCATTTCGCAGACGGAGCCCGGCTCGCCCGACCGATTGAAGGCTTACGGGCTGGACCCGGGGCAGGTTTCGCTGGAATTTCAACTGAAGGACGGGGCGAAGCATAGCGTGCTGATGGGCAACAAGGATTTTACGGGCGATAACGTCTACAGCGTGATTGACGGGGGCAAGAGCGTGTCGCTGCTCCCCATGTCGCTCTTCACAAGTTCGGACAAAACGCTGGAAGACCTGCGCGACAAGGGCATCCTGCACATCGAATCGGGGCGCATTGCGTCGTTTGAGCTGAAGAACCCGTCGGGCGAACTGGCGGCGACGAAGGGGAAGGGAACGGACCAGACTTGGACCTTCACGAAGCCAGCGGGTGCGATGGCAGACGGCGACACTGTGATTTCGATGCTGACGTCGGTGGGCACGGGCAAGGCGAACGCGATCGTCAGCGAGAATAGCGACAATCTTGCGAAGTACGGGCTGGCGAAGCCCGCGATTACCTTGACGACCGTGAATGATTCGGGCGTGAAGAACACGCTCGAGATCGGCAAGAAGCAGGGCGATGACTACCTGGCGCGAGACACGTCGCGTCCGGTGGTGTTCACGATCAGCGAGGACGTCTACAAAAAGCTAGCGCAGAATTTCAGCGAACTGAGGGACAAGAGCCTGATTCATATCACCGAGAATGACGTGAACCAGATCGAGTTTCGCAATGCCAACGCCACGATGGACGTAAGCCGCAAGAAGGGAAGCGATTTCGACTGGGTGGCCGATGCGCCGGCCGACGTGAAAGGGAAGTCGGCGGCGACGTGGCGGATCTTCAGTCCGCTGACGACGGCGAAGGCGGACGAGGTGATCGACCATCCTTCGGCGGAGATCACAGCCAAACTCGCCAAGCCGGCGGTGCAGATCGAGTTCACCGAGAAGAACGGAACCAAGCTGAACGTGAAAATTTCGGCCGCGGCCGGCGAGTATGTGTATGCACAAACCAGCGCCGGCCCGACGGTCTACAAACTCAAAAAATCAATCTTGAACGATTTGGATTTCAAGGTCTCGGATCTCGCGTCCTGAGATCCGAATTTTCGTAGCTCTTTAGGCGACGCTCGTCCTGCCAGCCTCACTGGGCCAGGTTGCGATGAGCAGGATCTTGCCGGTCGCAGGCGTCACGTGGATGTAGTACACAGTCCCGGCGTCTTCCAATTCATAGAAGCCCGCACGCTTGGGGTCGGGGGTGACTCTGGCCCCGCTGGACAGCAAATCGCGGAGGATTTTGACGGTTTTGAGCGGATGGTTCCGCAGATCCTCTATTTGTAGCTCGTGCTCCAAAGTCATCACCATGGATCCCTCCAGCCCCTTCATTTCCCTCACATCCTATTACGTCTGCGACGGCCCGAAAGTTCCAAGGGATCGCCGAGTTTTTCTGTTGGTTCGCAGTCAGATATTAGACGTGGAAGTGGCGCAGAAGGCTCAGATTTTTGCGGAATAGTACTGCAGGCGTTAACCCTCAAGTTGCTACTTGCGCGGCCTCTTTGAATCCTGCAATATCAGCTTCAGAAGAGTGGTCAAATCTGAGGCTCCTCCAACTCGAAAATGAAAAAGCCCAAGAAAGATAGCCGCCTCTACCGTGACCGCCGCCGCAAGCACCGGCACTGGCTCGTCACTGTGTTTTACCATGATGGCGAGAAGTTCGCCCGAGTCTACATCGACCGTGAGAGAGCGGAGCTGTTTGCGGAACGCCAGAAAAAATCTCCCGTGGTCAAGACGGCTCGCATTACCGAAGTGGACTAGCGGCCCTTCGGGAAGAAGCGCGCGGCTGCTTACTTTATCCAATCTGCAGCGCGGTCGCGGCCTTGTAGAGGTGTCGCCGCGCATGGTATAAAAGTCCTTCAGGCGGGATTCGTATAGTGGTAGTACGCGACCTTGCCAAGGTCGAGGCGAGGGTTCGATTCCCTTATCCCGCTCCAGTCTTGCAACTTTATTTCCTGTCCCACGTAATCTGAGAGACGTAGAGGTTTGTGCTGTGCTCCGGGAGGGGTGCAATGGCGCATGACTCCACGGCGGCAACGTGGCTGCACCGCGTGCTCGCCGGCCTGCTGCTCACTCTGATGGTTGTTCTGGCGGGCGGCGCAGCCCTGCGCGAATCGGTGACCATCGACGAGGTGGCGCACATCGGCGCGGGAGTCAGCTACCTGCAGAAATTGGATCTTCGGTTGAACGACGAGCATCCGCCGCTGGCGAAGGTGCTGGCCGCGGCTCCAGCCGTGATCCACGGTGTGCGGGCGGACTATTCGGACGTGTCGTGGACGTTCAGCGACAAATTCTTCCAGGGTGCCCTGGGGGAATGGTCGTTCGGCCATGCGGTGGCGCTGCGGTGGAACGACCCGCGATCGATTCTCGTGTGGACGCGCGCGCCGATGCTGCTGGTCACACTGCTGCTGGGCTTTGTGCTCTACGCTTTTGGGTCGAAGTTCGGGGGCCCGTGGGGCGGACTGCTGTCACTGGCCGCGTATGTGAGCTGCCCGGTGTTCCTGGCATTTGGTCCACTGGTGATCACCGACACGGCGGTGACGCTCTTCGTCGTGCTGACGATGTGGGCGTTGGCAAACGTGTGGCGATCACCCGATGTGAATTCGACTCGATGGTTTGCTCTCGCACTGGCAGGCGCGCTGCTTTCGAAGTTCTCGTCGGGGCTTCTGCTGATCGGATTTGTGTTCTTTTCGCTGAGCCTGCGATGGCTGCCGCTGGCGGAAGAACCGGCTGGGCGCGACGAACAGCGCGAATGGCGGCGCGTGCGGAACCGCTGCGTTTGGCGAGGGATTTTCGTTGCGGCGGTGATCGTCTATGCCGCTTATTTTGTCCTGTCGTGGAACCAGTCGACGGATTTTCTGTGGTTCCTGGGATCGAATCGGGCGGCGTTGATTTTGCGACGGGTCCTGATGCCGCCTGCCTTGTACCTTCGGGGCCTCGCGATTTTCGTTTTGCAGGCGAGGCGCGGAACATTCATCCTTGGGCATTCCTATACGCACGGCGTCTGGTTCTATTTCCCGGTCGTGTTTGCGCTGAAATCGCCGCTCGCGTTCTTGACTCTGGTTACCGGCGCGGGAGGCTTGGCGCTCGTCGCGCGCCGGCGACTCGGGCGAGGCGCGGTAATTCCCAAGGAGCGCGCTCTGCACTGGCGGGCTCTCTGGGTCTTCTTCCTGATTTTTACGCTGAGCTGCATTTTCAGCCCGCTGACGATTAGCATCCGCCACTTCAGCATCCCCATCGTGCTGATGATTCTGGGGTTGGCGCCGCTGCCGAGGATGTTGGGACCGCTGCGGGAAAATGGCTGGGGCGCGGCACGAGCGGTTGCCGTTCTTGTCTTCTTGCTTGCGTGCGCGTGTTTGGCGACTGTGGTTCGTGCGTATCCGTATTACTTTCCGTTCTTCAACAGCTTGGCTTTTGGACGGCCCGGGTACGCCCTGGTGAACGATTCCAATCTCGACTGGAATCAATCGCTGCCGGACGCGCAGCGTTTCGCGGAGCAGCACCGTCTGAGCCATGTGCTTGTGGCTGAATACGGACTCTCCGACCCGTCGGTGATCATTCCGGGAGCGGAATTCTGGAATTGCGAGCAGCCGTCGCCTGAGGACGCGGGCCGATGGGTGGTTCTTTCGGGGAGCATGGTCGAGGCCGGGCACAATTGCCTCTGGTTGCTGGGTTACCCGCACGAAGCGATTGCAGGCGGCAGCATGTACGTCGTGCGCTTGCCCTCTGAGATTCCCGCGGCGGGTGCGCGTGGAGGTCCTCCGCTTCCGGCCGACTATCAGCCGTTCGGGGGAATGGCCGCGCCGTTCGACTTCCAGAGAATGACTTACGAGGTGAGCGTCGATCCGACGCAACTGAAACCCGCGTTCGACAAGATCACTGCGACGTTCGCGCAAGCGAGGAGCAAGAAGAAATAGGCCGCGCCACCAGAAGCTCGTTCTGGCACGCGTTCGCGCGACGTGCTAGAGTCGGCGCGCCCAACCCATGCTGGCCTACCTCTGCGGACCCATCGAATTCGCGCAGGATGGCGGACGCCTCTGGCGACGCAAACTGGCGCCATTCCTGCGAGAGACGCTCGGCCATCGCGTGTACGATCCGGCAGAAGATGAAAAAAAGAACCTGACGGAAGAGGAAGCTTCGCAGTTCCGCGCGTGGAAGGCGTCTGACCCTGACCGCTTTCGGCGAGTTATTCGAAAGATCATCGCATTCGACCTGGACCTGATCGAGAACAAGGCGGATTACGTGATCTGCTATTGGGATGGGGATGGGACGCAGAGCGGAGGCACGTCCGCGGAGCTGACCGTCGCGCACCGGAAGGGGATTCCAGTGTACCTGGTGACGAGCCAGCCCGCCGAGCAGATCAGCGGCTGGATGCTCGGGTGTGCAGACCATGTGTTCGCTTCGATCGAGGAACTGAAAAAATTCCTTACCGCGCGGTTCTCGCGCGAAAAGCAGACGCAGCTCTGGAAAAACTGAATACCTCGCCTCGCGCAGTTTCACTCCTGCTAGAATCGCGCTGGGATGAATAAAATCATCGTTGCGGTCGGCAGTACGCGCCGCCCCAAGCTGAATGCGGTGTGGGAAGCGCTCTCCGTCTTCGGGCCGACCCTGGATGACAACGCGCAGTTCGATATCGCCGGCGTGGAAGTAGCGAGCGGCGTGCGGCACACGCCACTCTCTCGTGAGGAGATGATGGCAGGAGCGCGTCAGCGCGCGGAGGCGCTGGTGCGGATGACACGCGAAAAGAGCGAGCCGTGGAAGTATTTTGTAGGGCTCGAGGGCGGACTCGATGTCGTCACGATGGGCGCGGGACGATGCGCGTTCCTCGAAAATTGGGCGTATGTGACGGATGGCGAGCGCGGGGCGTTCGGCCAATCGGGCGCCGTGTTGATGCCGGAGCCGTTGGCAGCGTGCGTGGTGGATCAGGGGATCGAGCTTTCGGAGGCCATCGACGCGTTTGCGGGGGGACGCGGGATTCGCGACGCGCAGGGAGCCTGGGGCGTCCTGACCAGGAACATGATCACGCGCCAGGACGCGTTTCGAGTGGCGGTGATCAATGCATTCGCGCCGTTTTTCAATCGCAGCGTCTATCACGGCTAAGATTTGAGAACGGATGCGCTGAATTTCCACAGCGCGAGTGTGCTAGCCTAGGCCCGGGAGGCAAGGAAGCGTGGATATCGTCAAAGGAAACATGGGTTGGATCGAGGTGGTCGTGGGGCCGATGTTTTCGGGCAAGAGCGAGGAACTGATCCGGCGTCTTCGCCGGGCAGAAATCGGCAAGCAGCGCGTCCAGATCTTCAAGCCCGCAATCGACCAACGCTACTCGAAGAACGGAATTGTCTCCCATTCGGGGCTGGAAATTGCGTCGGAACTGGTGCGCAGCGGAAGCGAAATTCTGGACAAGGTAGCGCCGAGGACGGAGGTGGTGGGCATCGACGAAGCGCAGTTCCTGGGCGAGTCGATGGTCGACGCGTGCGTGAAACTCGCGGACCTGGGCAAGCGCGTGATTGTGGCAGGGCTCGACACCGATTTCCTGGGCCGGCCGTTTGAGCCGATGCCGCGGTTGCTAGCCGTGGCCGAAGAGATTACGAAGCTGCTTGCGATTTGCATGCGGTGCGGCAACCCGGCGGTGCACACGCAGCGGCTGGTAGCGTCCGAGGAATTGATTGTGGTCGGCGCGGGCGGGATGTACGAGGCGCGGTGCCGGCGCTGCTTCGAGCCGGCGCTGGCGCAGCAGAAAATCGAAGAAGAGAAGCACAAAACGGCTAATGCAGGAGTCGGCCGCACCGCGTCCTAGTCCTTCTAGCCCTCCCCGGCGCCTGCCTGCGGCACGCGAATCGTCGTTGGCATCCCGCCGCTAAAGTCCTAAAATGTCGCTGAAGGCTGGCGATGTACCTCCGAATCACCCTCCTACTGACGGCGGCGCTCGCGCTCAGCGCGGATTTGCCGGACCTTCCTCATTTCCGCGATCCAGGCCCCGGTGCGCGGGACACGCATTCGTTGAGCAGCATCTCTCCGACTGACATCTTCGTGTGGGTTGTCGCTCAAGCGAAGAAGCACCCGACGCAGATGGGGGAGCAATCGAAGCTGAGCATCATTCGCTACGTGGATGGGGAATTCGCAAAGGCAACGCAGCCGCTACCCCATGAAAAGACGGGCTACAAGCTGAAGGTTGGCAAGCCGCTGGATATGAAGGACTTGCAGAATGAGGTGAGGCGCGAAGGCGCCATCGCGAATCCGGGCGACACCGTCCAGATCACGAAAATCGAATTTCGAGAGAAAGAAATCGCTGTCCAGATCAACGGCGGCGGGCGCAGGAAGTTTCATCTGCGCGAGCATCTCCAGATCAGCATGGGCGATGTGCCGCCTCCCGCCACCAGCGACCATCCGGATGAAGGCCGCGGCACGACGATCATCCTCGACTACGGGCGTCCACTGCCGGACCTGAGCCCGGACGACGTGAAGCATGACCTTTCCACGCTGCTCGATTTTTCGAAGCAGCACTCGGCGGCGGTCAACTGGTTCGATACGCTTCCGCCCGAAATTCAGCAGGCGATTCGCGAGCACCGCGCCACGGTCGGCATGGATCAGGAGATGGTGATTGCGGCAATCGGCCGGCCGGAGCACAAGGTGCGCGAGCGCGATCCCAGCGGCACCGAAACTGAAGACTGGATCTACGGCGACCCGCCCGCGAAGACCACGTTCGTCACTTTCGTCGGCGACAAAGTGGTGCGCGTGAAGGTGTTCAACGATCCCGGCGCGACCGGCGCGAATTGACTTTTTCCCCTTCGTGCCCTAGCATTTTTTGTTCTGCAGAAGCGAAGTAAATCCTTTGCGCAGATGACCTTGGGACCGGGTTGTGACGTTCGTCACGGCTGGTGGTGGCTCGAGTCACGGCCCCGGCGGCGAATTCACTGCACTATCGATACGAACAGAATTTTCCAAATACTCGCACCGAGAGGGAGGAAGAATGGCGGTTAAGGTTGGAATCAACGGATTCGGGCGGATCGGGCGGAACATCTTCCGCGCAGCGCTGGGCGATCCGGCAATCGAAGTGGTGGCAGTGAACGACATCACAGACGCCAAAACCCTGGCCTATCTGCTGAAGCACGATTCGATTCTCGGCAACCTTTCCAACAATGTGACGCACACGGACGACACAATCTCCGTGGACGGCAAGAGCTTCAAGGTGTTCAAGGTGAAGGACCCCGCGGAGCTGGATTGGGCGTCGGTGGGCGCGTCGATCGTGGTGGAATCGACGGGACTTTTCACTAAGGGGCCGGATGCGAAGAAGCACCTGCGCGGCCCGGTGAAGAAGGTGATTATTTCCGCCCCCGCCACTGATGTGGATTTCACGGTCGTGCTCGGCGTGAACGACAAAGCATATGATCCCGCGAAGCACAACGTGATTTCGAATGCCTCGTGCACGACGAACTGCCTCGCGCCGGTGGCGAAGGTTTTGCAGGACAATTTCGGGATTTCGGTCGGCACGATGACGACGATTCACTCATACACGAACGACCAGAAGCTGCTGGACCTGCCGCACAAGGATCTGCGGCGGGCGCGAGCGGCGGCGCTATCGATGATTCCCACTTCTACGGGCGCGGCGAAAGCGCTTCATCTGGTGATCCCCGAGCTGAAGGGGAAGCTGGATGGGTACGCGATGCGCGTGCCGACGCCAAACGTGAGCGTTGTGGACCTGACGGTGATGACGGAAAAGCCAGTGACCGCAGAGGGCGTGAATGCGGCGTTCAAGAAGGCGGCAGACGGTCCGATGAAGGGCATTCTCGGCTACACGGAAGATGAAGTAGTCTCGATCGATTTTCGCGGCGATTCGCGGTCGTCGATCGTGGACGCGGGCTACACGCGCGTGGTCGGTTCGAACTGCCTGAAGGTTCTCTCGTGGTACGACAACGAGTGGGGCTACTCCTGCCGCTGCCGCGATTTGATCAAGATGCTCGCCCAGAAACTGTAATCGCCTCTGACCGGACGGCGGCTGGAAGGCCGCCGTTCGCGGACTGACGGACCGGCCTTTCCTAGAGAAACGACCATGAACAAACTATCGATTCGCGATTTGAAAACGACGGGGCAGCGCGTCTTTATTCGCGTGGACTTCAACGCTCCGCTCGACGGCGGGAAAGTGGTGGACGACACGCGCATCCGCGAAACGCTGCCGACGCTGCGGCTCGCCATCGACCACGGCGCGCGGCTGGTGCTTGCGTCGCATCTCGGGCGCCCGAAGGGCAAGGTCGACCCCAAGTACAGTCTGAAGCCGGTGGCCGCCCGTTTGCAGGAATTGCTCGGCAAGCCCGTTCAGTTCGCCCCCGACTGCGTCGGTGCGGACGCCGAGGCGAAGAGCAAGGCGCTGGGAAACGGCGCAGTCCTGCTGCTCGAAAACGTCCGTTACCACGCGGAAGAAGAAGCGAACGATCCGGCATTTTCGAAGCAGCTTGCGGCGCTGTGCGACGGACTGTTTGTCTGCGACGCGTTCGGTTCGGCGCACCGCGCGCACGCTTCGGTGGTCGGCATCACGAAATTCGTGCGGCAGGCGGCAGCGGGGCTGCTGATGGAGAAGGAGCTCGCGTACCTGGGCAAGGCGGTGTCGAATCCGGACCGGCCCTTCGTGGCAGTGCTGGGCGGGGCGAAGGTTTCCGACAAGATCGAAGTGGTGCGGAATTTGATGAAGCTCGCGGACGCGATGCTGATCGGCGGCGCGATGGCGTACACGTTTCTGAAGTCGCAGGGAAGGCCGGTGGGGAAGTCGCTGGTGGAGAATGACAAGCTCGATCTCGCGCGCGATTTGCTCCACGAAGCGGAGTCGCGCAATTTCAGGCTGTGCCTGCCGGTGGATCATGTGATTGCGGAGAACCCGGACTCGGCCGTCACGAAGATTGTGGATGTCGATCAGACGCCTGACGGCTGGATGGGCCTCGATGTGGGCCCGAAGACGGTCGCGGCGTTCGAAAAGGAAATCGCAGGGGCGCGGCTGATTGTGTGGAATGGGCCGCTGGGAAAATTCGAGCGGCCGGCGTTTTCGCAAGGCACGCTGGCCATCGCGAGGGCCGTGGCCGCGGCAACGTCGAAAGGCGCGACTTCGATTGTCGGCGGCGGCGATTCGGTGGCGGCGGTGGAAAAGACGGGGGTAGCCTCGCAGATTTCGCATATCTCCACTGGCGGCGGGGCATCGCTGGAATTCCTGGCCGGCGAGACCTTGCCGGGCGTCGAAGCGCTGAGTCCCAAGGCTTAGCACTCCCAAGTAGCAAGGCGAGCCCGGCCGAGTGCGCGGGCTGGTCGAGCGAGACCGCAGCCCCGCTGCGTTGTACCCCCGGAACTGCAATCACAATCCTCCGCCTTATAGCTGTGTCTTCCAAAGTTGTTGCTTTCTTATAGGTCGCATGAGATAGTTCGTATGAACTATATGACGAAACCACTTGAACTCGGCCTTTGGGAAATTGCGGTTCTCTCCATGCTGCAGGAGGAGCCAATGCACCCCTACCGGATGCAGCGGCTGCTGCATGAGCGACACAAGGACGAGATGCTGGTGCTCAAGCGCGGCTCTCTTTACCACGCGATACGCCGGCTGCTCCGATGGAAGCTGATCGAGGTCGCCGGGAAGCAGCGTGACGGGCGGCGCCCGGAACGCACAGCCTATCGGATGACGAGAGACGGCAAGCACGAATTGCTGCGCGCGCTGCATCGGACCCTGGGAACGCCGCGGCGAGAGCCGTCTGAGTTCATGGCTGCACTGAGTTTTCTGGTTTATCTCGATGCGAAAGACGCGACCGCGAGACTCGAGGAACGGGAGCGCTGGCTGGGGGGAGCGATTCGCGAGCATTCGGCCGGATTGAAGTCGGTGGCGCGCCACGTGGGGCGAATCCACTTGATCGAGAGCGAATACCTGATTGCGATGCAAAAGGCCGAACGGACTTGGGTTCGTGAAATTATTCGGGATTTGCGGTCGGGCCGCTTGCGGTGGGACCTGGCGGAGATTTTGAAGGTGCTCCGCGCATCGCGGCGGACGGCGAAGGCTTAGTTCGACGGAAGGCGACAATGCCAAACGATCAAAGAGCGGTGGCGGTTACGGAGACTGCGTCTTCGCGCGATTCTTTCTGGCGCCGAACAGCACCCGCATGGACGCTTGCGGTGCTCGCTCCCGTGATTGCGGAGGTTTTGAGCGGCGCGACGCGTATGAGCTATATATTCGCGCTGATACCGGAAATCATGGTGTGGGGCTGCGGCGCGTTGCTGATCCGCGAGGCAGTGCGACGCTGGCGCGGAGGCTGGACGAGCATGTGGTTGCTGGGCTTGGCGCTCTCGGTGGCGGAGGAATTTCTGATCCAGCAGACGTCTCTGGCGCCGCTGCCGTGGCCGGGAACTCACCCGGCCTACGGCCGGCTGTGGGGAGTGAACTGGATCTACTTCCTGTTCATGCTGGGATACGAGAGCGCTTTCGTGGTGCTGGTTCCGATTCAGGTGACGGAACTGGTTTTTCGGAAGCGGCGCTCGGGGCCCTGGCTCAAGCGCTTCGGGACGGTGGCGTGCAGTTTGATTTTTCTGCTCGGATGCCGAATCGCCTGGTTCGCCTGGGTGAAGCGGGCCCGCCCAGTGGTTTTTCATGCTCCCGATTATCCCGTGCCGGCGGCTGCGATCTGGACCGGCGCGGTGATCATTGGTTTGCTCATCCTTCTTGCTTACGCGCTCCGCGGCACTGGAGAGCGCACGTCAGAAGCTTCGCGTAACGCACCCGCAGTCTGGTTGGTGCTCCTGGGCACGCTCGTCCTGGGATTTCCTTGGTATCTGCTGATGGCCTTCGTATTCGGTCCTGAGAGAACGCTTCCGTTTTGGATCCCGGTTGCTGCGGGAGTCGCGTGGGCGGCAATCGTTTTCGCAGCCGTCAAGCATTGGGCGTCGGGACGAGGCTGGGGAGACATGCACCGCTGGGCACTGACCTTTGCGGCCGCGCTCGTTTGCATGATCGCCGGATTTGCGGGCAGCAGCACCTGGCCACGCGTGGATCTGGTGGGGAAATCCGTGCTCGACGTTGCCGCAGTTGTTGCGTTTGCGTTGCTTGCGCGAAGGCTCGGTCGCGAACGTTCCGCCGAGGCTTGACGAGCGCCGCAGGGGTTCGCGCGCTTGCCTCCCGCAGACTCAACCGATACACTTTTGGCGCGTTGAAGCGAGGTGAAAGTGCGCAGACCGGTAATCGCGGGGAATTGGAAGATGTATAAGACGCGCGAGGAGACGCGCGCGTTCTTCGAGAAGTTCAAGCCGCTGGTAGCGCAGGCGCAGCACTGCGAAGTCGTGATTGCGCCGCCGTTTACGGCGCTGGAGACGGCGATCGAAGCGGCACGCGGGAGCTCGATCTGGGTTGCAGCGCAGAACGTGCATTGGGAGAAGGAAGGCGCATTCACCGGTGAAATCTCGACGCGCATGCTGGTGGACACGGGATGCCGCGGCGTGATCATCGGGCACTCGGAGCGGCGCCAGTACTTCGGCGACACGGACGAGTGGGTGAACCGGAAGACAAAAGCGGCGCTGGCGGCGGGGCTGACGCCAATTGTCTGCGTGGGCGAGACTCTGGCGGAACGCGAAGGCAGCCAGACGAACGCAGTCCTGAAGAGGCAATTCGAGGGTGCCGTTGCCGCGTTGACCAGCGAGGACTTCTCGCGTATCCTTCTAGCTTACGAACCGGTTTGGGCGATTGGGACTGGGCGCACCGCCACCCCGGAAATCGCAGCAGATGCGCATCACCACCTCCGGGAGCTGGCAGCGACGCGGTTTACACCCGAACGAGCGTCCGCGCTTCGAATCCTCTACGGCGGCAGCGTCAAACCCGACAACATACGGGGGTTGATGGCGCAGGTGGAGATTGATGGTGCGCTTGTGGGCGGAGCGAGCCTCGAGGCGCAGTCGTTCGCATCGATTGTGAATTTTTAGGCGAAGTCAGCCGGAGCAAGGGAGTAGAAATGCCGTCTTGGGCGAAATGGGGACTATCACTGGCCGTCGCGGTCGGACTGATCTGGGTGGGCTGGCGCGTCCCGTACGTGCTGATGACGCTGCACATCCTGGTGTGCTTCGTGCTGGTTATCGTGATCATGTTGCAGAGCGGCAACGCGGCGGATCTGGCCGGCGCATTCGGCGGCGCAGGCAGCCAGACAGCCTTTGGGCCCCGCGGCGCAGCGACGTTTCTTTCGCGAGCGACCACATGGTGCGCGATTGTTTTCATGATGACGTCGCTGGCGATCTCCGTAAAGCGCAATCCGAACGAATCTGTGGGAACCGGCTCGGTGCTCGAGGAGACGCAGCAGCCCGCGCCTTCTTCGACGAAGCCTGCGACCCCGCCCGTACAGATTCCGGTGCAGCCGGCTCAAAAGCCTGCCACGCCGCCGAGCCAGCCGCAAAATCCTCCGAAGAAGTAGACCTGCCGATGAAGGCGAACGGGACGGCTCTCTATCCGTTCGTGCCCTCAGGTCCACAATTCGCGAAATCGATTGAGTTTTTCGCCGCGCTTGGCTTCGAGACGCTTTGGCAACACGATGGCCTCGCCGCATTGCGATTCGGCGGTGCCTTTTTCCTGTTACAGGACATCGACGTCCCGGAATGGCAAAAGAACCAGATGATCGTGCTCGAAGTTAGCGATCTGGATGGGTACTGGTCGGAGCTGACGCCGAAGAACCTGGCGGACGCGTTTGCCGGGGTGAAGCTGCGGTCGCCCACTGACTTTCCGTGGGGACGCGAAATCCACATTATCGACCCGGGCGGAGTCTGCTGGCACGTAAGACAAAGCGGGAAATAACGGACTTCCGCGGCCTGTTGGGCCGAGAGTTCCGTCCTGGGACGTCCACTAGCCTGCACAAGAAATGAAAATCGTGCGACTCGCTTGGGCGACGCATCGGAGAAGTGCTAGCCTGCGCGAAAAATTGGCACGCCGTTTGCAGCAGTCAGTGCTGTGGGCCCAGAGAAGGGCCGAGCGCAAAGGAGTGCCGAAGTGAAACAGTGGATTTTGCTCCTTGGAATGTTGGTTTTCGGCGGGGTGCAGGCACAGCAGGCTCGAGCGGATAATCTGCCGCCACCGTCGGGCGCGATTCTGGACCTGGCGGGGAATCCCATCACGACGACGTATACGCTCTACACGGTCGACTTTACGGCTGCGTTCGCGGCAACGGATGTGACGTTCGCGTTTCGCGACGATCCGGGGTTCATCGCGTTCGACGACGTGACGATGGCGGATCTGACGACGCCCGGTCCGAATCTCGTCACGAATGGCGGATTTGAAACCGGCGATCTCTCGGGATGGACTTACGACAACGTGTACGGAGTGAGTTTTGGGGGTATGGTCTCCGACGGCTGCCTCACGTTGGGGAACAACTCTGGGAACGCCGTGTGGTGCGACGGGGCGACGCAGGGATACGACGCGATCGATCAGGTCGTCGTCACGACCCCAGGGGATACGTATCAGATTTCATTTTATGTTGCGGGCATCGGTGTGACGGGGTATCAGCCCACGAATTTTCAGGATCTGAGCACGAACGGCAACCCTCCCTGTGTGACCTGCCTGCCGGGCACGTCAGGGAATGGCGTGGACGTGCTGGTGTACGAGGGCGCTTCCATTCCGCCGATCGGCGGCGTGCCTGAGCCAAGTTCGCTGATGATGCTGGGGAGCGGGTTGCTCGGACTAGGATTCGCAGCTTCACGCAAGCGCGTGCGGTAAGAAAACAGCAAATCAAGTCGCCAGGAATCGGCTTTCCATGCGAAGCCGCTCGAAAGGGCGGCTTCCTTGCTTTTGAGGGACGCATCGGTTGCGCCCTCAACCCGCAAGGGCAATTGACAAACGAAATCGCCGCCGTTTACGATGGTTGCTGCGCGGTCGTGGCGGAACTGGCAGACGCACCAGCTTGAGGGGCTGGCGGTAGCAATACCGTGGTGGTTCGAATCCACTCGACCGCATATCTTCTTCTCATTACTCCCACACGAAGTGGTCTTCCAATGTATCCTACGAAATGAAATCGGCGATTTGACCGGGAACGATCGAAGTGTCCCGCTACTCTCGGGAGGATTCGGACTTCGAGGTGTAGTCGAGCCACAGTTCGAGCTGTTTGGCGAGCGACTTGAAATCGATGGGCTTGGAGATGCACGCGTTGCAACCTGCCTGGATCACTCTTGCGTGATCCGTCACCATCGCGTGCGCGGTCACGGCGATGACCGGGAGATGGCGCAATTGTGGCTGTCGCCGAATGCTCGCCGCCAGCGATAATCCGTCTTCCGGGCCAAGCTGCACATCAAGCAGGACGGCATGAAAGTGGTCGCTCTTCAAAGCGGCGAAGGCTTGTTCCAGACCCGGCGCCTTCACGGTTTCATAACCCTCGGCCTCCAGCCAATCGCAAAGCAGCTCCTGATTGGGCAGGTTGTCCTCGACGACGAGGATGCGGCGTCTCACGATCTCTCCAGCGGCACGGGAGCGAGCGCTCGCTGCAATTGCAGGAGCAAGGACTCCTGCCATCGTTCCTTTTTGTGAAGTAGCGCTCCCGCGTTGGCCCGGATGTAGTCCTTTTCGGCCTGAGTTAGATCCTTGCTCGTGAGCACGAAAACGGGCAGGTCTGCGGTGCGAGAGTTCGACCGCCATTCAGAAAGCAACTGGAGCCCGCTGGTCGCAGGCAGAATCAAATCCAGAATCACAAGCTCGGGCAAGGACTCGGCGACGGTCGCCCGGGCCTGTGCGGCGTCTTCTGCCGTTCGCACCACGAATCCATTCTTGCGGAGCAATTCGGCGATGAACTCGCGTGTTGGCGGATCGTCCTCGACTACAAGAATCGGCTGCGCTTGGCGAGCTCTGCCGCGGCGGTTCATGCACCGCTCCACAGCGGTCAGTAGAGTTCCTCTCTCAACCGGTTTGACAATGAATTCGTCCGCTCCGAGAAGCGCTCCGGTACTCGGCTGATCCACGATGGTGACCACAATCACGGGAATATTCGCGGTGCGCGGGTCACTCTTCAAACTCGCCAATAGCTCCCACCCATTAATTGGCTTCATGATGACATCCATGGTGATTGCTGCGGGCTGGAGCTTAGCTGCCGTTTCAAGAACGGAAGTCGGCGAGTCGCACAACACCACGTCGGCGCCCGCGGAAACCAGTTGCGACTGAATGAGATGTGCTGCCGCCGGATCATCTTCCACGACGAGGATGCGCGGGGATTCGCCCTCCCGCAAGCTCGGCAAGGTCTCACGACTCTCTTCCGCCTTGACTTCCGGGGCCGCCGGTAACGTGAAGTAAAAGGTGCTGCCCGAACCTGGCGCGCTCTCAATGCCGAGTTGCCCCCCGTGCAATTCGACGAGACTCTTCGTGATCGCGAGTCCCAAGCCCGTGCCTTCCGCCATGGTGGCCGATTGCTTCAACCGATGGAAAGCCTCGAAGATTCGTTGCTGCTCTTCTATAGGTATGCCCGGTCCTGAGTCACGAACCTCGACTCGGACAGCGTCGCCGAGCTTCTCGGCCCCTATTTCAATCGTTCCCCTCTCGGGAGTGAACTTGATCGCGTTGCCAATCAGGTTCATCAGAATTTGCTTGAACCGGGTCATATCGGCGCGCACGCTGAGATTGGGTGACGTGCGCTCCACAAGAGTCTGGGATTTCTTGTCGGCGAGCGGGTGCAGGGTGTCGAGCGACTCGGCGAAGCACGTGTTGACGGACACACTCTCAATCGCCAACTGCAGGCGCCCCGCTTCAATCTTGGACAGGTCCAAAATGTCGTTGATCAGCCGGAGCAGGTGTCTGCCTCCAGTGTGAATATGGTTGACGTACCGCCGTTGCCGGTCGTTCAGAGGGCCGTAGCGTTCCTCGTTGAGCAAGTCGGAGAACCCCAGGACTGCGTTGAGCGGCGTGCGCAGCTCGTGGCTCATTGTCGAAAGGAATTGGTCCTTGAATTTGTTGGAGCGCTCCGCCTCCTCCTTCGCCCGTGCCAGGTGTTCACCCGCCAGCTTGAGCTCACCGACGCGTTCTTCGAGCTCGGCATTGAGCGCTTGATTGGCAGAGAGGAGATGCGTTTGGCGCTTCACGAGGAACGCAGCGAGCGCCGCCGTCACCAGATACACGAGCAACAGGTAGAGGCTGACCGAGCGGTTCTGGCTCTTCAAATGCAAGGCAGGAGCAAGAGCCACACTTTCCGGGCGGGAATAAAGGACGGCCCAGCCGAGGCGGGGCGCCGGTGCAAATGCGACGAACGTGTTCTCGTTGCCGATTCGAAGCTGCTCGCCTCCTTCCGCGCCCGCGAGCGCCTGACTAACCACGGTGGATGCGGAGGCCTTCACGGGTGCGCTCTGCGCATCGACGTTTCGCGCCGCGGCAACCACGCCGTGTTGATCCACGACGTAATAGTCGGCGGTGGCGCCCTTTTCGATCGCGCTGAACTTTCGAGCCAAAGCGGCGAGACTGTACGTGCCCATCGCGATTCCCGTTGGCTTGCCATTCGAGTCGCGGATCGGCACGGCTACAGCTACCACCAAGGGATTCGGGGCGGCCGCGGTTCGATACACTTCCGAAACATACGGCTGCCAATGCGCGGTCAGTCCGCGATACCAGTCTCGGTAGGAAAAATTATCTCCCACGATCTTGTCGTTTGGCTCGATGAGGCGCAGAGTACCGTCGACGTCATAGACACTGACGAACAGAAAGGCAGGTTCGAGCTTTCGAGCTTCTTGAAGGTCAGCTTTGACCGAGACGAGGTCGTGACGCGCCCACTCGTTTCGGACCAACGGACGATCGACAATCGAGGTGAGGATATTCCCGGCCGAGGTAAGGTCTCTCTCGACGACTGCCGACAAAGTGCGTGCTTGAAGGAGATCGCTTTGCAATTCCGCGCTCGCGATTTCCTCCTTGGATTGCAAGTACATCCAATAAGTGCCGCCCATCAGCGGCAGGACGAAAAGAAATAGCAGCACGGCGAGCATCCACGCCTTTGGTCCGGAACGCCGCGCTTCGGCGTGCCGGATGTCCAACTCTGTTTGCAGTTGATTTGGCGTCGAGCTGGCAGTCATCTGGCTCCGCGGCCGTCGGACGAAACGGCCGACTCGGCGACCAAGGCCTCCAGCGCATCTACCAGGGAGCGGTCCCACCATCCGCGTTCAACTTCCTCTCGCATCACCGCAAACGCTTCCTGCGGAGGTAGAGCCTTGCGATAGGGACGGTCGGTGGTCAATGCGTCGTAGACATCAGTGACTGTCAGGATCCGCGCGGTGAGCGGGATCTGCTCGGCCTTCAGTCCGTCGGGATACCCCGATCCATCGAGCCTCTCGTGATGATGGCGAATAATCGGGAGCACGAGGCGAAAAGACTTGAGCGGCCGGCAGATTCTCTCTCCGACGACCGGATGCTGCTTCATCACCTTCCACTCCTCTTCGGTGAGTCGGCCCGGTTTTACGAGGATGTGCTCCGGTACCGCAATTTTGCCGATGTCGTGGACTGTGCCGGCCCTTCTGAGAGCTACGCGTAGCTCCTCGGGCAAGTCAAGACGTTGTGCAAGGCCCGCGGAAAGCTCCGCCAGCCGTTGGCAGTGGCCTTCCGTGTAAGGATCCTTGGCTTCGATGCTCAGTGCCAGGCTGAAGAGGACTATCTCGGCGTTCTCAAGTTCGTCTGTGAATTCCTTCATTCGCAATAGAGAGTGAACGCGCGCAAGGAGCTCGTGTTTGTTTACAGGTTTGTTCAGAAAATCATCCGCGCCGCACATGATTCCGTGAATGCGATCGTCCGAGCCTGTAAGAGCAGTCACCAGGACAATCGGCAACAGACGCGTTTGTGGCTTGGATTTGATCTCGAGACAGGCGGAGAGCCCCGACTGCCCGGGCATCATTACGTCAAGAAGCGCGAGGTCGACGGCGGCCGCGCGCACGGCGTTCACGGCCTGCTGACCGTCGCTAACGCAAATGACCTTGTAGCCCGCGGACTCGAGAATCCCGGACAGCAACTCCTGGTTTGCCAGGTTGTCGTCGGCGACGAGTATAGTTGCCTTGCTTGAGAGGGACCCGGGCATGCGTTTCCTCCAATCGCCCTGACACGAAGAGACTCGAGTCTCTATATTCTACGGCCACGCCGACGTCTGCGAAGAATTCGCACAGAACTACACCTATAATTAGTTAACCCGTTACTGACTCCGTGCAATTGCTACTGCGACGCCTTCAGTGCACGACCGAAAACGGGCCTTCCACCCCACTCGCTCCTGCCGGGAGATGTTTTCCGTCACGCTGCCGTATAGATTCTTGTAGCAAGAGGTCCGAATCTTCTTTCTTGAAATTCGGCTGCGCTTATATATGATGCGTCTTTCTTAGCGGTCCAAATCGAACGCTTTTTGCCAAAGCGGGGCCGGGGAGCAAAGGCGATGCGATCGAGGAAGCGCAACCGAGGATCTGCCGCAGTTGCGGGTCTGCTGTCACTCCTTCTCGTAATACTTGTCGGCGTCACCGTGTACATCTTCGCTGCGGGGATTTGGGTGCCGCCGCCTGCGATCACATCGGTGGGGCACGACGTCGATCACCAATACAATCTGACGCTCGCGCTCACGGGGGCGGTGTTCATCCTGTCGCAGCTCGGCCTGGCATATGCGATTTGGCGGTTCCGCGACCGGGGGCAGAAGGCGCACTACACGCACGGCAACAATACGATGGAGGTGATCTGGACTTCGGCGACGATCATTCTCTTCGTGGGACTGGGTTTGCTGGGATACCGCGCGTGGGCGGAGGTCCGATTCACGCAGCCGTCGCCGGACGCGATCAAGGTGGAAGTTACGGAGAACCAGTTCGTCTTCAACTTCCGCTACGCCGGACCGGACGGAAAATTCGGCCGGCTGGACCCGAAACTGATCAGCGCTTCCACAGGTAATCCGCTGGGCCTCGATCCGGACGATCCGACCGGCAAGGACGACATCGTGGTACCGACGCTGACGGTTCCAGTGAATCACGAGATCGAGTTGCTGATCCGTTCGCAGGACGTGATTCACAATTTTTATGTGCGCGAACTGCGCCTGCAGCAGGACGCGGTGCCCGGCCTGATGATTCCGATGCACTTTACCGCTGACACGATCGGACGTTACGAAATCGTGTGCACGCAATTGTGCGGGCTGGCTCACTACCGGATGCGAAGCTTTTTGGATGTCGTATCGGACGCCGATTATCAGAATTTCTTGAAGCAGCAAGAACAGGCATTGACCGCCCAGTAGAGGCGGTCGTTTCGCCTTGGTGCCGTGAGGTTTCCGGTTTCGAGGCGCGACCAGGAGGCCATGCATGAGTTCGCACGCTGTTTCGGCGCATCACGGAGCGACTGAAGCGCCGACGGGATTCATCCGGAAATACATCTTCAGCACGGACCACAAGGTAATCGGCATCCAGTATTTCCTGCTGGCGCTGACGGCCGTGTTCGTCGGGATGATTCTGTCGGTGCTCATGCGGCTTCACCTCGCGTGGCCAAGCATGCATCTGCCGTTCGTTCAGGGCGGCCTCATGACGCCGGAGCAGTACGCGTCGCTGCTCACGATGCACGGAACGATCATGGTCTTCTTCGTGCTGACAACGGCGCCGCAAGGCGGGTTCGGGAACTATTTTCTGCCAATCCAAATTGGCGCGGCGGACATGGCGTTTCCGCGGCTGAACATGCTGTCGTTTTGGGTCACGTTCTTGGCTTTCGTGTGCATCATCGCCGCGTTCGTGGTGCCGGGCGGCGCGCCCCTGAGCGGCTGGACCGGCTACGCGCCGTTGAGCGGGCTGGGCGAGGTGACGGGCCCGGGTGAAGGCTGGGGCCAGACGATGTGGATCGTCAGCATCGCACTCTTTTGCCTGGCGTCGCTCCTGGGTGCCCTGAATTTCATTGCGACCACGATCGACATGCGCGCGCCGGGCATGAGTCTCTTCCGGATGCCGCTGACAGTGTGGGGCTGGTTTGTCACGGCAATCCTGGGCTTGCTTGCGTTCGGAGTGCTGCTGGCGGGCGGCGTGCTGCTCCTGCTGGACCGATCAGCGGGAACGAGCTTCTTCATTCCTGCGGGCACGGTTGTGAACGATCAACTCCAACAGCATAGCGGCGGGTCGCCACTGTTGTGGCAACACCTCTTTTGGTTCTTTGGGCACCCGGAAGTTTACATCGCGATTCTGCCCGGAATGGGCGTCGCATCGCACGTGCTCTCGACCTTCTCGCGCAAGCCGGTTTTCGGGTATCGCGCGATGGCCGCAGCCATCTGCGCGATTGGCTTCCTGGGCTTCATGGTCTGGGGCCACCACATGTTCGTCAGCGGGATGAGCCCCTACTCGGGTTTCGCGTTTTCAGTACTGACGATGTCGATCGGAGTGCCCTCCGCAATCAAGACCTTCAACTGGCTGGGAACGCTGTGGGGCGGGAAAATCATATTTAAGACGCCGATGCTCTTCGGGCTCGGCTTCGTGTCGCTTTTCGTCAGCGGCGGCCTTTCGGGACTTTTCCTGGCGCAGCCGGCCGTCGACAACATGTTGCACGCGACCTATTACGTGGTGGCGCACTTCCACCTGGTGATGGGCGTCGCGGCGATTTTCGGGATTTTTGCGGCGACTTATTTCTGGTATCCGAAGATGTTCGGAAGGATGCTGAGCGAGCCGCTGGGCAAGCTGCACTTCTGGCTGACGTTCATTGGCGCGTACCTGATTTTCTTCCCGATGCACTGGGTGGGAATTGCCGGCGGCATACGGCGTTATGCCGATTACACCGCCGTGAACTTCCTGATGCCGCTTGCAAAAGTTCACGTATTCATGACCTGGGCAGCGTTTGTCACTGCCACCGCGCAGCTTATCTTCCTTTATAATTTCTTTTGGAGCCTGAAACACGGCGCCAAGGCCTCGAAGAATCCGTGGAACGCCACTACCCTTGAGTGGACGACGGACTCCCCGCCTCCCCACGATAACTTCGGCGGACATTATCCCAGCGTGTACCGCGGCCCGTACGAGTACAGCGTCCCGGGCGTGGTAGACGACTTCGTTCCGCAGAACATCGAGCCACAGAAAGTCCAGAGGACAAAGTAAGGTCTGCGAATGGCACGAGACGCAACGACCCAGGATGTTGAGCTGATTCCCTCCGGCGGCACATCGAGCCGGAATGGCGCGGGCGGAGGTGCGTCCGGCGGGGGCGGTGATTTCGGCGGCGGCGACGACCTCGATCCTTCCGGAGCTGCCGCTCGCGTCCCGCAACGCACCTATATCACTGGGATGACCGTTGGCCTCGCGGGCATTCTGATGTTCTTTATGGCGCTGGTGAGCGCCTATATCGTGCGGAAGGGGATGCCGAACAGCGGATGGGTGCCGCTGCCAGTGTTTCCTCCCATCCTTTGGCTGAACACGGCGATCCTGATCGCAAGCAGCGTGACCCTCGCACGCTCGCGGAAGCTTTTCCGCGCGGGCGATGAAGACGGCTTTCGTCACTGGTGGGGCATCACCACAGTTTTGGGAGTGTTTTTTCTCGTTGGGCAAATCATCGCATGGGGCAAGTTCGCTCAGGCGGGCGTTTACGTGGCGACAAACGCGAGCAGTAGCTTCATGTATCTTTTCACGGCCGCGCACGGCCTGCATCTGGCTGGCGGAATCATCGCGTTGCTGGCGGTGCTGTTCCGGCCGACGCACCGATTGACGCGCGGCACGGCCACGGAAGTTGTAGCGATGTACTGGCATTTCATGGATGGGCTTTGGGTTTTTCTGTTTTTACTTCTCATCTTGGGACGGTGAAACGTGAGCGCACCCGAAGTTGAGGGAATAATCGAGTCTCCATGGTCCGGCGGCGGATCGCCCTTCGCCATCAATTCGAAGAAGCTCGGGATGTGGCTGTTCATCGTGTCGGATTCACTGACGTTTTCCGCTCTCTTGGTCAGCTACGCGTATGTGCGGCTGGCGAATCCAGATTGGCCGCGGCCCTTCGAGATTTGGCCGGCCATCGCCAAGTCCACGGCGATGACGCTCATCCTGCTCAGCAGCAGCTTGACGATGGTCTTCGCCGTTTCTGCTTCGAGAAAGGGCGAAACGAAAAAGGCCGTCCGGATGCTGTACTGGACGATTTTCTTCGGCCTTTGCTTCGTCGCTATTCACGCGACAGAGTGGGTGACGCTGTTCCACGAAGGAGTCACGCCATGGAGCAACCCTTGGGGTGTGCCTCTCTTCGGCGGAACGTTCTTTGGCTTGACCGGCCTCCACATGCTGCACGTCACGATCGGCGCCATCTACCTGGCGATCATTTCGTGGGGATTCGGCAAGGGGAAGTACAACGCCGATCACGTGGAAGTGAGCGGTCTCTACTGGCACTTCGTCGACCTGGTATGGATGTTCATCTTCCCGATGGTCTACCTGATGTCTGTTAGCTTGAAAGGATAGGGGCACCTCATGAGCTCGCATGCGATGGCTGCGGAATCCCACGATGTGGGAAGCAACAAGCTGTTCGTCAGCGTGTGGGTGTGGCTGCTCGCGCTGACGGGTGTGGAGGTTTTTCTGGCGTACCTGCGCCTTGCTCCGTCACTCATGCTGACGATCCTGGTGGGCCTCTCGCTGATCAAGGCGGCGCTGATCGTTTCTTATTTCATGCACCTGCGCTTTGAGCGGCTTGGGCTGTTCCTGCTACTGGTGCCGGCCATGGTATTCTGCATCTGCATGATGCTGATCATGTTCTTTCCGGACAGCGTTCGCGTGATCAATCTGAAACCATAGGGAACATAGCGGCCAGGTAGGGGACCATGACAAAAGTGTTCGCGCTTCGAATCGGGCTGATGACGGCGATCCTGGTCGTCATTGTTGCCGCTTGCGCACCACACGCAGCCGCGCAAGGATGCGCGATGTGCTATCAGAGCGCCGCCGCTTCGGGAGCGCAGGGCAGCCAGGCGCTGCGCCATGGCATCCTGATTCTTCTGTTCCCCACGCTGAGCGTTTTTCTCGGTATTTTCGCAATGATTGTCAGCCGCAGCCGCGTGCCGCGGAAGGCAAAATACGAAGCGCCTCAGGAAATCGCACAGTCCTGAGGCGCTGGTAGGTCTCGCCAAAGAAGCAATCCCAAACCCGGCTGGATTCTAGGGCGCCGCTTTCTCGTGGAGTTTTAGGCAGACGTCAACCGCGTTATTGGGATTGACGGCGCTGCTATCGAATTCAATGTGCTGGATTTTCCCGTCCTTATCGATAACGAACGTTGTGCGGCGCGCCCACTCATAGTCGTCGCCGCCCATCGGGTATTTCTTCAGAATCCCGTAGGCGGTCAGAACCTTGTGGTTCATGTCGCTCAGCAAAGGAAAGGTAACGCCGATTTGCTTCGCGAACGCTCCGTTGGCAGGCGGGCTGTCGATGCTGATACCGAAAACTTCCGTGTCGCTTGCTTGTAGCTTGGCCAAATCAGCCTGATAGGCCTGTAATTCCTTCGTTCAACCTCCGGTGAAAGCCAGAACGTAAAAGGCAAGAATCACTGTTTTCTTGTCGCGGTAGTCGCTGAGCTTCACCGGTTTGTTCTGATCGCTTGGCAGCGTGAAATCCGGCGCCACGTCGCCCACCTTCAAAGTGGTGGTGGCCATCGCAGCATTGTCCTGGGCTGCTGCGGGAAAGCTGAGGCCGAGCGCCATCAGCAGCACGCCCGCGATTGCGAAGAGTTTTTGCTTCATGCTTCCTCCCATTCGGGTCGAAAGACGCAACGATTATAACTGGAGTATCGCCGGGACACCACGTCGAGCGAGGCTGGCGAACCTACGTTAGCGCAGACGCCCGGGCGGATCGGCAGGCTGCGGAGTATTCAACTGCAGTTCCGGGCCTTCCTTTTCGGGGAGTTTCGAAGGAGCCGGTTGCGGCAGGCCGATGCCGCGATTCATATCGAGGTGCTCCTTGGCGCACCGGGGACAATAGCCCTTGCCCGTCTCGTCATCGCGCTGGCTGGCAAGTTCGTAGCAGCCGCAGATGCAATCGCAGTAGCCAGTCGTCGAAGCCGTCTTGATGGGTACGAGTGCCATTCACGTCCTCCGCATGCGGGATACTACCTGCGATTGTCGCACGAGGCAAGACAGTCAGAATCGAGCGCTTCGCTAGTTCGAGGCTAGACGCGCTCGAGCTGCGTGAGGCGGAACGGATCGCGGATTTTCTCGTGCAGGTCGAGCCACACGCGGTCACTCTGCGAGAGGAACACCTGGACAACGCGAGGGTCGAACTGCCTTCCCGAGTAGCGCTGAATCTCTTCGCGCGCCGCGGAAATCGGCAGTGCCTTGCGGTAGGGGCGATCCGAGATCATGGCGTCGAGCGTGTCAGCCACGGCGAATATTCGCGCGCCGATAGGAATCTGCTCGCCCTTGAGTCCCCGCGGATAGCCGGAGCCGTCGTAGCACTCCTGGTGCGAAAGAACGATCTCCGCGGCTTCCTTCAAGAACGGAATGCGTTCGAGCACCGCGAAGCCGATTTCGCAGTGTCGTCGCATGATCTCTCGTTCTTCGGGCGTCAAAGGGCCCGGCTTGGTAAGAATGCTGTCGGGAATGCCCATCTTGCCGATGTCGTGAAGAAATGCCCCACGAGCGATGTGCCGCAGGAGTCCCTTGTCGACTCCCATCGCGCGCGCGATCGTAATCGTGAAGGCGGTGACGCGCTGGCAATGGCCCTCGGTCTCGGCGTCTTTCGCGTCCAGCGCGCCGCCGAGCGCCTCCAGAGTGTAGTCGTACGACTGCTCCAGGTCCTGAAGCGCGATCGAAAGCTGCTGAGTGCGCTCCGCGACGAGATGTTCAAGGTCGCTTTGATAGGTTCGGTTTTCGAGAACGAGCCGCCGGTGCTCCAGTGCGCGGCGGACACTCAGGTGGAGCTGGTCCTTCTCGAATGGTTTCAGAATGTAATCGTAGGCTCCGGAGCGTATCGCCTCAAGGGCGATCGAAATGTCGTGCATGGCCGTCACCATGATGACGGGCACGTCCGGATCCTGATTTCGAAGCTCGCCGAGCAGCTTCAGCCCGTCCATCTCGGGCATGACGATGTCACTCAGGACGAGGTCGAAGGTATCGTTGCCGAAGGCTTGCAGCGCGAGCTTGCCATTCGAACAAACGGTGGATTCGTAGCCCTGCGCATCCAGAAGCGTCGAAACTACCTCTCGAATCGCTTCTTCGTCGTCCACTACAAGGATCTTTTCTTTGTCCACGGTTCGCTCCGGCCCAAGAGAGCATTATAAGGCAGGGCACAGGCGCGCGAGGGGCGTGTTGCCCTAAGTTACAAGGACATGCTACGTTGCCAACTGGTCTCCTGAAACCCTCAATTCTCTGTATCTGATGTCACTGAGTAGTTAAAGCCGGCTCGAATGGCGTTTGTGTCCAATCCGGGGCTGTTGGCGGCGGCGTTCATCGATTGCTCGGCCGCTTTCATGCTCCTGGTGGTCTATGTTCTTCTCGCACCGGGATTTAGGGCCCGATTCTTCCGTTATTGGCTGGCGGCGTGGACCCTCCACGTCTTCGTCTCTGCTCTTCGCATTTCTCACCTCTGGAACGGCGGGCCGGACGTCCCGATGTTCCGTGCAGCGATGTCGATGGTCACGGCTGCGGTGTTTTTGGTCGCTATTCTCGAATGTAGCGGGCAAAGAGCGCGGCTAAAATACCTCTGGCCCTTCGTTTTTCTGGTCGCCATCGCGCTTCCTCTGCTGGCCAAGCGCTCGGTCGAAGTCACAGAATGGACCGAGTCGCTCATCGAGTGCTTTCTCTATATCGCCGCAGGTCTGATTTTGTGGCGTTCCCAACGGCAGCACCGCGGATTCGGCTGGAAGCTCCTGGCAGGAGCTCTGCTGGTGCAGGGGCTGCACGGTCTCGACCGGCCTGATTGGCCGGCACAGACCCTCGCGCTGTTTCGGGTCTCGCTGCAAGACCTCTTCGGCATTGCGATGGGCGTCGCGATGGCGGTGCTTGTGCTCGAAGCGGGACGCGCCCGAACCGAAGATCTGAACGAGAAGTTACGGCGCCTGGCGCTGATCACGGCGAACGCGACACAATCGTTCCGCGTGGGCCAGACTCTGGAGGGAATTCTCCGCCAGGTGGCCGTCAGCCTGAATGCGACTCACGCTGTCACGTTCCTCCTCGATGGGGCAGCCAATTCGCCATCGCTCGTCCTGCACGCCTCGGTGGGGTTCAGCGATGGATTTGTGAAGCACTATGCGCGAACGCCCCGCGGCGAGCCGTGGGTTCAGGAGGCTTTCGACCCGGGCAGAACGTCGCTCTCCTATAGCGCGTCGGAAGAAGCCAAGCCGCCGGTGTGGCTCCTCAAGGAGAAGCTTTCCGCAGCGACGATCGTTCGTGTCCCCGGTAAGGAAAAGCCGCTTGGCCTGCTGTGCATCGCCTCGTCCGTTCCGCGCAAGTTTGAGAGCGACGAGATCGATTTCCTCGCGAACGTCGCGAACCTGATCGGCTTGACGCTCCAGAACGTCGCGCTGATCGAGTCCGCCGCCACTTCGCGCCGTCAGTGGCTCGACACTTTCAATTCGATTGACGACTTGATTCTCGTTCACGGGCCGGATGGCCGGGTTCTTCGCGCGAACCGTTCGCTCGGCTGGCATTTGGGGGTCGACCCCGATCTTCTTGAAGGGCAGTGGCTGCGCGATTTGCTCAAGCAGAACGATGTCCGCTGGACAACCTGCCCGTACTGCGAAGGCGCCGCGGGCAAGGCCGAGCAAGTGGATCCGACGTTCGGCGGCCACTTCCTCGTCACCAATTCGAATTTTCATGACTCGGAAGGAACTTGCCTCGGCACGATTCACGTGCTGAAAGACTTCACGGAGCGTCGCCAGGCCGAAAGCAAATTCCGCGCGCTCTTCGAAAAGGTCCAGGAGGGCATCTTCATCTCAACGCCCGATGGGCGCTTCCTCGATTTCAACGATACCTTCATGCACATGCTCGGCTACGACAATCGCGAGGAGCTGCTTCGCGCGGACATTCCTTCGCGGATCTACATCGATCCAACGGACCGCCAGCGCTTGAAGCGTCTCTTGCACGAATTCGGCGAAGTAACCGATTTCGAGTTTCAATTCCGACGTCTCGACGGCGATATGCGCACGGCTCACGAATCGAGCTTCGTCACGCGCGACGATTCCGGCGCGATTGTGGCCTACCAGGGATTCGTCCTCGACATCACGGAGCGGAAGCAAGCGGAGATGGAAATACGCCGCCGTAACCGCGAATTACTGGTGCTCAACGGGATCGCGGAGCTGCTGAGCGACAGCTCGGCACTCGAGGACGTGCTGACTCGCGCGGTGGCCAAAGTGGCCGAGCTTTTTGCCGCCGACCTGGCCACCGTCTACCTCCTCGACGAATCTTCGGGAGGCCTCAAGCGCGCGGCGAATTTCGGCCACCGCTCGGACTACGCGCGTCGCATGGGCTCCGTGCAGATTTCGGCTTCGCTGCTGCAGCAGGTTCGCCAGTCGCGCGCGACGCTGCTCTCGGGCTCGGCGCTCGCGCTGCCCGAGGAATTTCGCGAGCTGCAGCGAAAAGAGGGAATCCTCACGTCGCAGATTGTGGTCCTCTGGGCGAAGGACCGCATCATGGGAACGCTCGTGGTCGGGTGCCGCGAAGTCCGGGAATTTGCGCCGGCGGAATTGAACCTCCTGGCCGCCGTCGGGAACCAGATCGCCACGACCATCGATAAAGCGCGGCTGCTCGAGCAAACCCGCGAGGCATATGAGACGCTGCGGCGCACTCAGGAGCAGCTGCTGCAGAGCGAAAAGATGGCGGCCGTGGGGCAACTCATCTCAGGTGTCGCCCACGAATTGAACAATCCTCTCACTGCAATTCTCGGCTACAGCCAGCTCCTGAAATCCGAGGAAGCCGCAAACGCCCGCAGCAGCGATTACCTCGAGAAACTCTACAAACAGGCGCAGCGTACGCACCACATTGTGCAGAACCTGCTGAGCTTCGCTCGCCAGCACAAGCCCGAGCGCGCGCCGGTTCAGCTCAACAAGATCATCGAGGATACGCTCGCGCTGCGTGAATACGACATGAAGCTCAACAGCATCCGCATTCATCGCGAATTCGACCCGAATCTCCCCTTGATCGGAGCAGACTTCCACCAGCTCCAGCAAGTCTTCCTCAATATCATCAATAACGCCGTCGACGCGGTCTCGGAAAAGGGCGGCCCTGGCGAGATTCGGCTCCGCACCGGAGTCATCGACAGCAAGCTTCGCGTCGAGATCATCGACAATGGGCCCGGCGTGCAGAATCCGCACCGCGTTTTCGATCCGTTCTACACGACGAAGCCCGTGGGCAGGGGAACCGGGCTTGGCTTGAGCATCTGCTACGGAATCGTCAAGGAGCACGGCGGCGAAATTCGCGCGGATAACGCCCCGGGGGGTGGCGCGATCTTCTCCGTGACGCTTCCGCTGACTCCATTCGTCGAGCCAGCCGCTCCCGAAAAATCTTCGCACTCGCGGGGACTTGCTGCCGGCAAGATTCTTCTCGTCGACGACGACGAAGCCATCCTGCAGCTGGAACAGGAAATCCTTACAGCGCGCGGCGCATCGGCAAAAGTGGCGCGGACCGGCCGCGAAGCCATCAATCTGCTGCAACGCCAATCCTTCGACGCCGCCGTGATCGACATTCGAACCCCCGGCGACGTGTCCGTCGCGGACCTGTGCAGCTGGATCGAACGCAATCGCTCCGACCTCTCGACGCGCCTGATTTTTACAGTGTGGAACGCGCGCGACCGCGACCTCAGCGAAACCCTCGGCAGATCCGGCTCGCCCATCATCCTCAAGCCCTTCGAAATCGAGGACTTCTGGAAGCAAGTGCGAACCGTCCTCACTGCGGACGCTCCGAGCCCGGCGAAGCGTTGACCTGAGCAGCCCGCGCCTTCTTGGCTGTCTCTCGCCGCAAACCTGCTATCCTATTTTGAGGTTCCGTCATCCAACCAATGTGGTTCCAGCAGCACGGGAGGCAGCTGCATGAAACGATTCTTGGGCCCGGTCTTGATCCTCGCCGTCGTGCTGTGCACCGCAGGGCAGGAGACGAAATCTCCGCCCGCGACGCTTCCGTCTCCGAAGGATTCTCCTTCGTCCGTGCCGTCGACTCCTCAAACAAAAGAGAATTTCATTCAGGCGGCCGACGAAGTCCTCGCGCAGATGAGCGCCATTCTCTCGCTGCCGGTGAAGGAACCCCTGAAGAAGAGCCTGCGTTCCAAGCAGGAGATTCGCGATTACCTGATCCGCGAGGAGAAGGAGGACAAGACCGACGCCGAGCATTATGCCGATGACAAGTCGCTCGAGGCGTTTGGTTTCATCCCCAAGGGTTTTCCCCTGGACGCCTTCATGCTTGACGTCCTTACTGACCAGGTAGCGGGACTGTACGACCCCAAAGCGAAGGAGTTCTATATCGCCGATTGGATTCCGGCCGATGAGCAGCGCGCTGTGATGGCTCACGAGCTCACCCACGCGCTCGAGGACCAATCCTTTCACATCGATCCCTGGATCAAGGCCGCGCGCCCGAATGACGACGCCGAACTTGCGCGAGACTCCGTTAGCGAGGGTTCCGCAGTTGCAGCGATGGTGGACTACACGCTTCGCGACGAGAAGTTGGGCGTGCGCAACGTCCCTGACGTCACTTTGCTTATCCGGTCCGGCGCGACGGCGGAAATGGACAAGGATCCGAAGCTGGCGCATGCCCCTATCTACATCCGCGACGAGCTCCTGTTCCCGTATCTCGCCGGCACCTCGTTCTCGCAGCAATTTCTCAAGGCCCACACCGGTTGGGGGGACATCAAGCTGATCTTCCAGGATCCGCCCGTTTCGACCCAGCAAATCATCCATCCCGATCTGTATCTCAATGGCGTGAAGCCGGCCCAAGTCTCGTTGCCGGAGTGGCAGGGAATTGCGCCGAAGGATTGGAAGCTGCTCGAAGAAAATGTGCTCGGCGAATTTGGCCTCGAGGAGCTTTTGAAGCAATTCCTCGGACAGCAGCGCGCCGATGCGCTTTCGCCGGCGTGGGCTGGCGACCGTTATGCCGTCTTCGAAGACTCGGAAACCAAAAACACGCCGCTCGTCTTCCGCTTGGTTCTGGACAACATCGAGGATTCTGCCCGGTTCTGCGGCCAGTACAGCGAGGCGCTCGAGCTGAAGTACAAGGAGCGCCGCGACCTGTTCCGCCGCCCAAACTATTTCCAGTTCACCACCGACACCGGCGGCGTTTTTCTTCGCTGCATCGGAACTACTTGCTTGATGGTGGAAGGCGCCAGCCGGGCAACCTACGACAAGATCACGACCGCGATTGGCTGGCCGCTTGCGCCGGCTCCGCCATCCACCGAATCGCCAACGAAGGCGGTCGAGACCAGCGTATATAGCCCGCTGCTTCAGATGCCGAGTGGCGGCGCGAGCAGCGCACAGATCTCACTCCGCCGATAGAATTCCCGCGGAATCGGTGCGGTGAATCGCAAGGACAGTCTGATCGTCGGCCTGCTTAGCGCCCAATGCAAAGGCACGTACATCCTCCAGGCATGCCTGGACCATCTCGCCCGGCGCGCGCCCGTGCTGCTCGCCCGCGATAACGGCCAGCCGGTCCACTCCGTACTCCGAACCTCCACCGTCGCGCGCCTCCGAAATTCCGTCGGTGTAAAGCAACAGACTGTCTCCCGGTTCGAGCTGCAGCCGCCGCACGCCATAATGGCTCGACGAGAACATTCCCAGCGGCAAGCCTGTTGCGTTCAGTTGCTGAACCTCATTTTTTGACACGCGTAGAATCGGCAGATGCCCTGCGCTTGCGATTTCGAGTCCGCCGGTTTTCGTCGTCCGGCCGCAGACAAGCGTCGCATACTGTCCGGCGATTGTGCTCTCGCAAAAAATCCGGTTCCCCAATTCGAGCAGCTTGTCGAGGCTGATCCCGATCGCCGAAAGGCTGCGGAACATTGCATGCAGGTGCGTCATCAGCATCGAGGCCGCAACGCCTTTGCCCGCCACGTCTCCAAGCAGAAACGTTAGCTCGCCGTCGGCGCCCGCCGCCGAAATCACGTCGCAGTAATCGCCGCTCACCACGCCCGCGGGGCGGTACTCGTAGTGGAGGTGCCAGCCCCGGAAGCGCAGGTCCGTTTGCGGCAGCAGGCCGCGCTGAATTTTCGCCGCCAGCTCCAGGTCGCCTTCGAGCGCCCGTTGTTCTTCGCTGCTCAGGTGATCGAGGCACAAGCGCACCAACGGATCGGCGATCAGCCGTTCTTTCTCGATTGTGTCGTGACACGCTTCGCAGATCCCAAATGTTCCTTCGTCCATGCGCTCAAGCGCCGCATCCACTTCCTGCAACAGATGAACGAACGGAGCCTGCGCGACGTGAACAGCTGGAGAAGCAATCGCCTGCTTCAACTCATCCCGTCTCTTTTCGAGCTGCTCGCGCAAGTAGGGTTCGGTGACTTGTGCCATGGCTTCATCCCTCGTGTTCTGAAGCGATATTCTCGCCGCTTGAGCGGCGCCGCTATCCGAATCCTGCATGGAATTTGCCTCTCGGGGTTCTGTCTAATTGGATTCCGGAGCCGGCGGATTCGATTCCGCCGCAAGGGTCGTCTGAAAGCCGGTCGCGGCCCGTGCCGCCTTCCGTTCGAGCCTTGCCAGACGCGCCTCGAAGCGTTGCTGAAATTTCTGGCACACCGCGGGGGCAAGCCGTCCGGTTCGGCTCGCGCGTCGCACGCCGGCCAGCGCTTTGCGTACGAACGCCGCGGCGCGAGCAGGTTCCCGCGACCGGCGTTCGTAATGAATCGCCAACTGCTCGTATGCTTCCAGGCCTTCGCGCGATTCATCCAGCATCTCGGACCACAGCTCGCACGCGAACGCGAAATCTCCATCCCGCTTCGCAATTCGCGCTAGTGAACGTCGTGCGGCGCGGCCCGTCTCCTCCGGAAGCTCGCGCGCAATCGAGGCTTGATACAGGGTTCGCGCTCGGCCCGTTTCTCCGCGTCGCTCGCAAATCCGCGATACGCCAAACAGCTCCAGCGCATCCCGGCCTCGCGCTTCCGGTTCGGCCAGCAGCGAAAGCGTGTGCGAAGCAAGGCCTGCGAGGCCGCGCAAGTCCATTTGATTGTGATGAAAAATCGGCACCAGCGGATCGGGCGATCCGCCGCGCAGAAATTCGAAGTAAATCGAAGGAATGAATTCAGACATCACGTCCGCGCCGCGATCCCATCCGAGCACGTGCCGTTCGAGTTCCGCGAGCCGCACCGAACCCAACCGCAAACGCCACAGATTCCGGGCCGGGTGCAGAAAATCGAGATGCGCGCTCGGCTCGGGAACGCGAATCCTTCGCGTCATCCGGTATCGAGTGTCCAGCAAAGGCCAGTCGAACGCCTTTCCGTTGAATGTTACCAGCACCGGCCGCTCGGCCATTCGCTCGGCCAGCGCAAGCAGGAGCGAGTATTCCTCGCTGTGGTCACGCATGAAGAGTTGCTGCACTTCGAGCCCACCCGCGTCCCACCACGCAATTCCCACCAGAAAGGGATACGTCCCGGTTCCGCCTGCCAGTCCCGTTGTCTCCGTGTCCAGAAAAAGCCATTGCCGCGGATCAGCAACGCAGGCGGGAGCCTCCGGCACGAGTAGCCTGAGCACCGCTTCGTCTAGACCATTGGCGGGCGGCTCCGAATCAATCGCCTCCGAAAACCAGCGTCGCAACCCGAGATGCTCGCCGAAGCGATTCGCCGCAGGCACGGCACCAAGCAAATCTGCAAGTCGCTCCGAACCCAGGGGAATTTCCGGCGCCATTCCTCGTGGCTCGCTGACAGCCTCAACACTACGTCGTTCACGCGCAGGCTTCAGCGCAGCCAGCCGTGCAAACCGATTCTCGCTCGTCCGATTCAAGTGCGGCCTTGCCGTTGTATTTTCGGTGTTCTCATCTCGCCCCTCTCAGTGGCCTCTGTGGTAAGGCAGTTCGTCGTCTTCGCATTTCTCCGCGTCTCGGCGGTGCACTCTTCTTTCTCACCCGCAAAGACGCTCGAAAATCGCCAGCGCTACTTCCTTTGTCCGCTCGCTTTTCAGGCCCGATGGCCCGACGCACGAAGGGCACCCGCTCTCGCACGGGCACGCCGCGATCAACTCTCGCGTTCGTTGCAAGAGCAAGTCGTGAACGCGATACAGCGGCTCGCTGAACCCGATTCCGCCCGGGTACGCGTCGTACAAATACAGATTCGGCTCGAAGAATTCCTTCGCCTCGGCCGGATCGTCGGTGGCCGCCGTGTATTCCTGCCAATTCGTTTCGACCCCCGGGCTCGGCGGCCGCTCGCCTACTGCCGTGCCAAGGTCGCGGCGGTCGCACATCAGCAGCAAAGCGGCCATCGACTCCAGCGCGTGCAGCAATCCGAAAATTCCGCTCTGCCGCTCGGAAATCGCAAACGGCAGCGTAGTCAGCAGGGTCCGTTCGAGCGTTAGCCAGAACGCCGTCGTATGCATCTCGTTTTCCGGCAGCTCCAGCTTTCCCGCTCCCACATTCTCGTTCGTGAAAAACTTGATCTTCTTGAATCCCACCACTTGCGACCGCACCAGCACGTCCCCATGAGCGCGTGCCGCCGGACCGGCAATGCATTCCTCGTCCGCGATTTCGAGCACGCGAACCTGCGTGTAGCGAATCGCATCCGTGTAGTAATCCACCTTCACGGGCTTCACGTATGCCTTGCGCTGCTCGAAATCCAGCCTCTCGACGTGATACTGCTGCCCCTGATGGATGTAGATCGCCTTCGGATGCACCGTGGTCAGCGCCGACGAAAAATCCACTTCGCCGATTACTTCCGGCTGGCCGTCTTCCGCTCCCTCGTCGTGCCCCGAGGTATCGATGATCACGAAATTGTCCGACGTCACCGATCGCAGGCTCACCGTGTCTGCAGGATACGCCTCCTGCACCCAATGCCAGGTCTGGCCGCTGCGGTGCAGGAATCCCGCGTCGCTCAGCCTCTCGCACAGCTCCGGCAAATCCACCGCGCCGAATTTCTCGTCTGGCGAAAGCGGCAGCTCGAACGCCGCGCATTTCAAGTGATTGATCAGGATCTCCAGATTATCCGGCTGGACGCACGCGTGCTCCGGCGACCGCCCGAAAAAATAATCCGGATGCTGCACGATGAATTGGTCAAGCGGCGCCGACGACGCTACCATCACCGCGCACGCGCTTCCACTTCGCCGCCCCGCGCGTCCCGCGCGCTGCCACGTCGACGCAATCGACCCCGCGTAGCCGCTCATCACGCACGCGTCCAGCGACCCGATGTCGATTCCCAATTCGAGCGCGTTTGTTGTCACTACGCCGCGAATCCGCCCCTCGCGCAAGCCGCGCTCGATTTCGCGCCGTTCGCCCGGCAAATACCCGCCCCGATAACCTCGAATCCCTTGCGCCTCGCCCGGCTTCGGCGGATTCGCCTGCTGCAAGTACGTCAACAGCACCTCCGTGTGCAGCCGGCTGTTCGCGAAAACGATTGTCTGCAGCCTCCGCCCGAGCAGCTCCTTTGCCACGCGCGTCACCTCATTCAGATAGCTGCGCCGGATGCCGAGATTCCGGTTGATCATCGGCGGGTTGTAGAAGACGAACAGCTTCTCGCCCGCCGGGGCCCCGTTTTCGTCGATCACGCTCACATCCTGCTCGATCAGTTGCGACGCCAGCTCACCCGGATTCGCAATCGTCGCCGAGCAGCAAATGAATTGCGGCTTCGAACCATAGAATTCCGCGATCCGTCGCAGCCGCCGCAACACGTTTGCCAGATGGCTTCCGAAGACGCCGCGATATGTATGCAGCTCATCGATCACGATGTACCGCAAATTCTCGAAGAGCCGCGTCCATCTCGTGTGGTGCGGCAGGATGCCCGTGTGCAGCATGTCTGGATTTGTCAGGATCGCGTGCCCGCGCTCGCGAATCGCCTTGCGCGCGTCGCTGGGCGTGTCGCCGTCATACGTGAAGACGCCGAACACATCGTCGAGCCGCGTCGCCAGGTCGTGCAGCTCCGCCAGCTGGTCCTGCGCGAGCGCTTTGGTAGGGAAGAGGTACATCGCGCGCGTGTCCGGGTCTTCCAGGATCGCGTTCAAGATCGGCAGGTTGTAGCACAGCGTTTTTCCGGAAGCCGTTGGCGTCACCACTACGAAGTTCTTGCCGGCACGCGCCAGTTCCGCCGCGGCTGCCTGATGCGAATACAGCCGCTCGATGCCTTTCATCCTGTACGCCGCCGCAAGCTCGGGCCTCACCCACTCCGGCATCGCCCGAAACTGTGCCTCGCGGGCAGGGATGTGCCTTACAGCGGTCAGCACCTCATCGGCGCGGTTCCGCCCCGCCAGCGAATACAACGCCTCCTGAAACGTCTCGATCGTCGTCTGCTGCCGGACAGCCAATCCGTGCGGAGATGAGGCCATGTCCACTCCTTCGCTTTTTGTTCGCTTACCGTAGCAGAGTGTGCTTCGCCGTGCAAGGCCCTCCAGCGTGGAGTTTCCGGGCACGGCCAGTCGAATCGACTTCGTATCGCCAAGTGGCATAAAACTTGTTGCCATTTGGCGACACTTGCCCTATAATCTCTCCATGCCGCTCCATCGCAGGCGTACCGGAGCACTCCGCGCCGACCGCCACATTCCCGCGGATTTTAGCTCCCGAGGTTCGAGCCTCGGCCTCGCCGCCCTCACTACCGACGACCTCATCCGCGCCGTTCAGCGTGGCTTTTCTTTCAGGTCGCTGGAACTCTTCGCCAGCGAAACCGGCTTCCCGCCCGCCGAAATAGCCTCCATCGTCGGCATTCCCGAACGCACCTTCGCGCGCCGCAAATCCTCAGGCCGCCTCTCGCCCGATGAATCCGAGCGCCTCCTTCGGGTCTCTTCGATTTTCGAGAAGGCCGCTGCGCTGTTCGAAGGCGATGTCCCGGAGACCATCACGTGGCTCACGCACCCCAAAAAGGCCCTGGGCGATAAGGTTCCGCTTTCCTACGCGCGCTCCGAGCTTGGCGCTCGCGAAGTCGAGAACCTGATCGGCCGAATGGAGCACGGGGTCTTCACGTGAACGTCTCCGCTTGGCGAATCGTCAAGCGAAAACTCGCCGCCGAAGCGTTCAGTGGGGAAGGCGCGCGCCTTTACGGAGGCCGCTGGAATTCGCCTGGGGTTTCCGTCGTTTACACCGCGCAATCGCAATCTCTCGCCGCGCTCGAATTGCTGGTGCACCTCGAAAATTCCGATCTGCTTCGCGAATACGTCGTCATCGAGGCGCGCTTCGACGCCTCACTCATCACCCGCATTTCGAAAGCGGACCTCCCGCAGGACTGGCGCGCCGATCCGCCACCTCCCGCGGCTCGCGCCATCGGCGACGCCTGGATCGCCCAGGAGCCTTCGCCGGTCCTCGAGCTACCCAGCGCAATCATTCCCGCAGAGAGCATCTTCCTCCTGAATCCGCAGCACTCGGCTTTTTCGCGGATCGAGATCGGCGAGCCCCTCCCCTTCGAATTCGACCTCCGCCTCATCGCCAAGCTCTAAGTCCCCGCGATTTCTTCTGCGAAACTCGGTCGAACGCCTCGCCGTGGCTTGACACACAGCCCCGCGGGCCGATATAGATGATTCATGGCACAATCCATTTTGATTTTCGATTTCGGCACCAACGAAGAGGCCGCGCAGCAGGCCCGCCACAAGGTGGACGGCTGGAAGCAAGGCTTCCGGCTCGGCAACAAGCTTCTGCTCAAGTTCGAGCGCACCGAAGAAGAATCCGCGAGCGTTGGTGACGGCTCTGCCAAGAAACCCGACGCCGCCAAGAAGCCCGCCTCAAAGAAGAAGGCCGCCTCCAAAGAAGAGGAGGAAAAGACGGTCTCGCCCGCGCGCGTACGCGTCTTCGTCCGCCTCGATTTCTCCGACCATGAGAAACTCTCCCACCAGCGCTGGCTCGACCGCATTCCCACCGAAGAACCGTTCAAGTCCGCAAAAGGCGAAACCGTTCGCTCCTCCGACGCCACCTTCTCGAAGACCGCTGACCTTTTCGATTCCCTCGATTAGGCCTTCCGTAACGCTGCTCGCGCCCCGCGCGTCCCTATCAGTGGCGGAAGGGCACGCGCCTTCGCCCTCCGCCTGGAGGCGCCATGTCGAAGACAATGAAGGCATTCTCTTTCGCTCTGTTTGTTGCTCTTGCCGTCCCTTCAGCTCCCGTTGCTCGCGCTCAGCAATCCAAAGCGGCGCCCGTTGCTCCGATTCCCCCTCAGATTCTCGACGCAAAGACTGTCTTCATCTCCAACGCAGGCGGCGAAATCGATAGGAATCTCGCCTTCGGCAACTACGGTCCTCCCGACGAGCCTTACAACGAATTCTACGCGGCGGTGAAGACTTGGGGCCGCTACCAGTTCGTCGACTCTCCCTCAGCCGCCGACCTGATCTTCCAGATTCGCTTCACTGTTGCGCCATTGCCCGGCAGCGTCAAGCGCGGTAGCTTGACCGTCTCCGAGGATCCTCAGTTCCGCCTCGTGATCCTCGATCCCAAGACCAACGTCATCCTCTGGGCCTTCACGGAACACGTCGAGCCCGCCATCCTTCAAGGCAATCGGGATAAGAATTTCGGGCTCGCCTTCCACGCCCTCATGACCAACCTCATGCAACTCGTCGCGCCTCAAACCTGATTCACGCGCCTAACTACTTCCCATCGCGCCGCCGGATCCACCCGGACCTGTCGCCTTTGCAGCCGTGTATTGACATGCGCATCCCCGCGCTTGAAACTGGTTGGTTCGCGCTCGGAGGTTCGGCGGCGCGCCAATCGAATCGTCAGGAGCAGCACATGAAATTTCCTTCCCGGATTCTTACAGTGGTTCTCTTTCTCGCTCTCTCCTGCTGCTTCCGCGTCACATCGCAGACCATCCGCCCGGCTCAGACCTTCGACACTTCCGCTGGCCGCGTCGAGATCATACCCATCTACCACGCGAGCCTTCTGATCGAGGCTGCCGGCAAGAGCATCTACATCGATCCCGCCAAGCCCGGCAATTTCTCCGGCCTTCCGCCGGCCGACCTTATCCTCATCACCGATATTCACGGCGACCACATGGATCCCGCCGTAATCGCTTCTGTCAGCAAATCCGGAACGCAAATCATGGCGCCGCCTGCCGTCGTCCGCACTGTCACTTCCGCCTCGCCGATCTCGAATGGCGAGACCAAAACCTGGGGCGGTTGGACCATCGAAGCGATTCCCATGTACAACATCAAGCGCGGCCCGTCGCCCGGCGCGCTCTACCACACGAAGGGTCGCGGCAACGGCTACGTCCTCACCTACGGCGACAAGCGCTTCTACTTTTCTGGTGATACCGAGGACATTCCCGAAATGCGCGCCCTGAAGAATATCGACGTCGCTTTCGTCTGCATGAATCTCCCTTACACCATGCCGCCCGACGAAGCCGCCGCCGCCGTCAAAGCCTTCCGCCCGAAAATCGTGATCCCGTACCACTACCGCGGATCCGACCTCTCGGTCTTCCAGAAAGACCTCGAGGGAACAGGCATCGAAGTTCGTATTCTCGATTGGTATCCGAAGGACTGAGGTTGGCTCGAGGGCCAGCTTGATCAGCAATCAACCGAAGTAGCGGAAGTCGCTCCAGAACGCCGGCCATCCGCCGATTGGCGCACCGCACAAATAGATAATCGGATGGTCTTCGCTCTCTTCGTTCTTGATTCCGTACCGGTTCCCGTTGTGCCCCACCGGCTGACACGTGCCGAAATGGCGTTCGATCCCATGCTCCGATAGTCCCAGCACGATCAGCGTTTCCGGCGGCGGATTTCCATATCTCCTGTACCACGCCGAATTCACTCCGCTGATTGCCTGCGGCAGTCCGTATTCCGGCCCGTAGAGATTCACCGCGCCCATCTCGCCGTAGTTTGTGGCCAGGATCCCCAAATGGGCGCGCTGTTCCGGAGTCAGCGTGTCCCGGATTCGCGCCACCTCCGCCACCATTTCTCGCCATCCAATCTCTTCGCGCAGATCGCCGTTATTCTTGATGGCGATGTTATGCGGCGAATCGATGGGCATCACCGGTATCACGATCGCCGCCATCCCAACACCGCCCAGCGCCATCAACGCAAACGTTGCTGCCTTCACCGTTCGCGCCCATCCCGCGCGCAGGCCCGCCACCCAGCGCTCGCCCGTCACGCTTCCCGCCGCAAACAGCATCGGATACGCGCCAGCCAGATAGTAATCGCGCCCCTTCATGAAGAAGAGCATCGCCAGGGGAACCACGTACATCCAGCCCAGCATCCGGTAGCGCTTCGCATCTCGGCCCGCGAAGTACGATACAAGGCCTGCGAGCCAGATCGGCGCCACCACCAGGTTCGCGCAAACCCAGAATTGCCCCCAAATAAATCCGTTCGCGCGCCCCTCACCCACGTCCCGCGTGTGAATGTGTTGCAAGAATTCCAGCGAAATAAAATGCCGGTGCGCCTCCCACAGCAGGTCCGGCAGAAACATCAGCACCGAGAGCGCCGCTCCCGCCCACAGCCACGGACTCTTCAAATATCGCCTCGCGGGAGTCAGTAGCACTCCCACCACCACACCAGCTACGAGAAATCCCATCGTGTACTTCGTCATCATTCCCACGCCGATGGCCGCGCCGATCCCCAGCCACCACCGCGCATCCTCCGACTTCAGCAGCCGGATCGCGCAATACGCGATCAGCACCCACCACAGGTAATCGAACGTCGAATACTGAAATTCCGTCGCCTCGAACATCGGCAGCGGCGATATCACCACCGCCAGCGCCGCCACTGCTTGCGCCAGCCGCCCGCCTCCCAGCTCGCAAGCCATCATCCCCGTCACCACGATCGCCAGCGCCTGCGCGATCACCGAAAACATCCGCAGCCCGATCAGCGAAGTTCCAAAAAGCGCTAGCGCCACATGCTCGATAAGCGGCGTCACCGGCGGATACGTCACATAGCCCCACGCCAGATGCCGCGCGTCGTCGATCACCTGCAATTCGTCGCGGTGGAATCCGTACTTGCCGTTCGTCGCGATGTGCACCACTGCCGTCGCGGCCGCAATCACCGCCAGCATCATCCACTCTGTCCGCGGCGTCTCTTCTCGTCCCGCCAACTCCATCACCACGCTCCTTGTATCCGCACCAACTTGGCCTCGGCCAATTTGGATTGCGGCCGCTTGCTCCCGCTTTGCTGCGCGCACAATGCAAAGGGGGCCATCATTCGGCGAAGCTTGCTTCGCCGCCGGGCGGCTAGCGTCGCTTCACCTTCCCATACGCACTCTTTCTAATATTTGTTGCAGGACCTTCGTGCCAGCAAGCGCCTTCCCGTTGAAATGTTTAACTTCGGAATCCCGAATTGCGTTTATCTGTATCTATCTGCGTTCATCTGTCGTTTAACTTCTTCGGCTTTCCCCACTTCACCTCCACCACAATCATTTCGAACTTGCTCTTCCCAAGATTCGTGGCCGCGTGCGTCACGCCTCCATCGCTCCAGTGGACGTCCCCCGCCTTTCCATGCAACTCGCTCGTCGACCCGTCGCCTTCTTTGATGCTCACATCCACGTCCGTCAGGAACACCGCCGCCCGCCCCTTGCCCACGTGCGAGTGCATCGTTTCGGTTGCGCCAGGCTCCCGCCAGCTCCGAAACACTCGTACCTGATCGTTCTCGAATATCAGAACGTTGTGCTTTGCATCCGTCACCAGCGGATCCATCTTCGGATCGCGCGCCAGCAGCGTCGCGCGCCCGGGATTCTTCAAGTGCACCTCGAAGATGTGCATCGTGCTCGGCCCCACGTTCTCGCTCCGGTGATATCCGTCCGCCGGACTCCACGCCACGTCGCCGGGCTTCCAGTGCTGCTCGTCCTTGTGCCCGTCGTCGTAGTGCAGCGTCATGTTGCCGCCGTCGAGATAAATCATCACGCGGTTGAACTCGTGCCGATGCCGTGCGGCCGGCGGATGCGGGCCCTCCACCGTCTCTTCGATTCGGACCAGCTTATTGTCGACCTTCACATAATTTTCGGCCGCCACCGGACTCGCGCACGCGGCCAGCACGCAGAAAAGCGCCACTTTGGCTGTTTTCATGGCCCGGGAGTATACCTGAAGCGGTCGAGTATCGCTTGGGGAACCACAATCACGCTGATTTTTTGCGGGTCCGGCGGCTGCCAGGCAGAGGCAAATCAAGAAATTTGGGATCTGCAAGACATCGCCCAGCTCGTGCGCGCCGGACCTTGGCATTACAGTAGTGAAGTGAGAGCTTGAAGCGTTTCACGCGAACCGGACAAATAGATCCTCGGTCGTATCCGAGCCTGGACCCCGTTCATCTAACCCAAGGACGGAAGATGAAATTCGCCAAGGTCGTTTTCGCGGTTGCCGGCATTTGGGGCGTCGCCGTCCTCACGCCTCTTCTTTTTATGTACGATCGCGTCGGCCTCGTCTACCCGTCGGCTCTCACTCATCCCGAGTTCTATTACGGTTTCGTCGCTACGGCTCTCGTCTGGCAAATTGCATTCTTCGTGATTGCCGCCAATCCCGCTCGCTTTCGCCCAATCATGATTCCCGCCATTCTCGAAAAGTTCGGCTACGTCGTGGCGATTTGCATCCTCTATTGGCAGGCACGCCTCAGCCGCCCTCAATTCCTCGTCGGCAGCGCCGACTTCGTCCTCGGCATCCTCTTTGTCGCCGCCTTCTTCAAATCCCAGAGCGCATCGTCCCTGCCTGCTTCTTAAGGCGAGCGTTTCAGCTCCTGTGCTAAGATTTCGCCGTCAGCATGTTGAAGAATCTGTTCTCACTCGTTTCGGCGCTCGCCCTCTTGGTGCTCGCTCTTCCGCCTCTCGCAGCGTCCCAGAAGCACGAACCCAGCGCTCCCGCCGAAAAAGTTGACCTTCGCATCGAGGGCGAAATCGCAAGCGGCCACACTTTCTCTCAGGATATCGGCCACGGTCTCGTCTTTCTCCTCGAACCCACGCCCGGTCATCCCGACGTCGGTTGGAGAATCCGCATCGAGCCTAAGGATCAGCCCGCCGATGGACCTATCGAATTTTCCGGAGTCGCTACGCCGCCTTATCGCCGCTACAACCCGCGTTTCGTGGAAGCCTCTTGGGGAAATTCCGCCAGTGACGCCGTAAAGATGTCGCCGCGCATCTTCTATTTTGTCCAGTCTGTCGACGACGAGCATCGCGCCGAGGAATGCCTCAACGTCCTCAACTATCCCACCGATGCTTCCGACGACGAGAAAGTTCGCGTTGCAGCCGAGCAGAAGGAAATCCCATTGGGGCGGGGGGAGCTTCGCATTCTCAAATCCCATCTCGGCCATCCCAAGCCTCTCGCCGAAGAGGGAACCATCGAGTCGATCCGCTTCGAAGTTGCCTTCCAGTTCTCCTCTGGCATCACCATGGGCGACATCGTCGCCCGCATCAACCGCCCCGAATAGCTCGGCCGTGCGCAAAATCGCATTCCCGCGATTCCCCGCTCCAGCCTGGGAAGCAGTTCACCGGATAAATTCTAATCAGACTGGTACGTGAGATCGTCCGCATGATAAATCGCCTTGGTCTTGCAGTGCGGGCACACTTGTTCGGATCCTTTAGCGGGAAGCTTTGGCTTCGCCGGGATGAAGTAGTCCTCGATCGCCTCGCTGATTCGGGAGTGCGTAAACGTTTGCTCGCAGTTCTTGCAGTTCAGAACCCACCAGGCCATGAGCATCCCTGTATGAAAGCTGCTCAAAGCCTACCGAAGCGTCCGCCACGCCGAAATACGACAAATCGTGTACGCACGGCGGGGCATTCCTTGGAGGGTCCGTCCTTGGAAACAGTCGAAGTATTCTGCGGGGCTGGCCTTGCCGAAAACGGCGGTCAGGTCTTCGAACGCAGGTAGCGTCCTGTCTACTTCTTTGGTGTTGTGGCTTTCGGATCGGCCTCGATCGTCACTTCCACTTCGGCGCCCTTCTTGAGCTTCACTTCATTGCCGTCCGCGTCCTGCAGGACGTTGTCGATGCGAATCTCCCGGTACAACTCCTCGCCGCCGTCCAGGGCGATCTGCGCCTTTTCCGGCTCCCCAGGCACGACGGGCGGGATCACCTTTTCCACAGTTCCGGGCAGCGTCACGGCTGGCTTCGCATCCCGCTGCTCTTCGTCGGATCTCTTGTCGCCCATCGCTACCCCCTTTCGCGCACCGGCCCTTATCCTATAGAAGCCGCCGTCAAGGTCAAGACAATAGGGCAGCGCCCCTGCTTTCAACCTCCAAATTTTCCGGCCTCGCTGCTGTTTGCTTGCCTTTCTCCCGCCAAGTGCGGTATGAAAGAACGTTGTGAAATTGACGCTGGCGATGCACTCCGGACCTCAATCGGCGAGCAAACCGGTCGGCTGCGACGATTTTGGGGAGTTCTAATATTCAGTTTGAAGATTAGAAATCGCCGCAAGTCGTTGAAAACAAAGGACGGCGCCTCTTTCTAATCCATACTCTTGCGGGGCTTTCTCCCCTCGGGACTACCGGCTAAACACTTTGAACGCGCCGACGATATCTAAGCAGACTGTGAGCTGACTTCATGCAGGAATGGGCCAATCTGGCAATCGATACCGCGAAGCGCCGCGGCGCTTCCTACGCCGACGCGCGCGTCATGGACATCCGCAACCGCGATATTTCAGTCAAGAACGGTGAAGTCGGCACCCTCGCTGAGTCTGAATCCCTCGGCATCGGTATACGCGTCATCGCTGACGGCGCGTGGGGCTTCGCCTCCACTGACCGGCTCACGCGCGAAGGTGTGCAAGCCTGCGCCGCCGAAGCCGTCGCCATCGCCAAAGCCTCCGCCATCGCCAAGCGCGAAAACGTCGCCCTCGCGCCCGAAAGCGCATATGTTGACACTTGGCAAAATCCCTTCCTGAAAGATCCTTTCCGCATTCCTGTCGAGCGCCAGATTGACGTCCTTCTCGCCGCCGACAAGGAAATGCGCAAGACCAAAGGCGTCACCGTCGCCGAAGGTTCGATGGCCTTCCGGCGCATCGAACAGCTTTTCGTCTCGAGCATCGGCTCTTCGATTCACCAGATCAAAATGCAATCCGGCGCCGGAATCGTCGCCACCGCCTTTGCTGGCAGCGAAATTCAGAAGCGCTCCTATCCCAACAGCTTCGGCGGCCAGCACATGCTCCGCGGCTACGAGCTGATCGAGGAGCTCGATCTCGTCGGCCACGCCCCTCGCGTCGGCGAAGAAGCGGTCGCGCTGCACTCCGCCGCGCAATGCCCCGAAGGGCAGGGAACCATCATTCTCGATAGCTCTCAGCTCGGCCTGCAGATTCACGAATCCATTGGCCATCCCATCGAACTCGACCGCGTCCTCGGCATGGAAGCGAATTTCGCCGGCATGAGCTTCCTCACCGTCGATAAGCTGCGCAAGCTGAAGTACGGCTCGGACATCGTCAACGTGGTCGCCGACGCCCGCCTCGCGCATGGCCCGGGCCTCGGCACCTTCGGCTACGATGACGAAGGCGTCCCCGCGCAGTGCACGCCGATCATCACGAACGGCCTTTTCACCGGCTACCTGAGCAATCGCGAGACGGCCTCCGCCATCGGCGAGAATCGCTCGAACGGTACCATGCGCACCGAAAGCTGGAATCGCCTCCCCATCATTCGCATGACCAACATCAGCATCAACCCTGGCACCTGGAAATTCGACGACCTCATCACCGATACCGACGACGCCATCTACATGGAGACCAACCGCTCCTGGTCCATCGATGATCGCCGTTATCATTTCCAGTTCTCCACGGAAATTGGCTGGGAGATCAAGGGCGGCAAGAAGACCCGCATGATCAAGAATCCCAGCTACAGCGGCATCACCACCGAATTCTGGAACAGTTGCGACGCCATCTGCTCGCGCGACCACTGGACGCTCTGGGGCACGCCGAACTGTGGCAAGGGCCAGCCCATGCAGACCATGGGCACCGGCCACGGCGCCGCTCCTGCGCGCTTCCGCAACGTCAAGATCGGGGTCGCCTTCGCGAAATAACATGGCCACCGCGAAAACCAAGTTGAGCGCATCCGAACTTCAGCGCATCGCCGCTCGCGTCTTCAAATTCAGCGACGCCGACGAGACCGAAGTCGAAATCGACGCGACCACCGACGCCCTCACGCGCTTCGCCAACAACACGATTCATCAGAACGTGGCCGAGCAGACCTTGGCCATTTCCGTTCGCGCCGTCGTCGATGGCCGCACTGCCCGCGCCAGCACCAATAAGACCGACGACGATTCGCTCCGTCGTACCGTCGCCGTAGCCATCGGCCTCGCGCGCAACGAACCCGAAGCTCCCGACCTGCTCCCGATGCTCCGCAAGCAGAAATATCAAAAGGTCGCGCGCTTTTTCTCTTCAACCGCCGCCACCACGCCGCAAGACCGCGCACGCGCCGTCAAGCGCGTCTGCCAGATGGCCGACAAGCGCAAGCAGACCGCCGCCGGAATTTTTTCCTCCGGCTCAATGCAGTCCATACTCGCGAATTCCAGAGGCCTTTTCGCTCAGCACGAGCAGACTCGCTCCGAATTCTCCGTCACCATTCTCGAATCGAATTCCTCCGGCTGGGCGAAGGCGAACGCTCCCGACATTCGCAAGATCCATCCCGACGAACTCGCCGAAAGTGCCAGCCGCAAATGCTCCGACTCTCGCAATCCCCGCGAGCTTCCCGCCGGGCGCTACACCACCATCCTCGAGCCGCCCGCCGTCCTGGATCTCGTCGGCTTCCTCTTCTACGATTTCGCCGGAACCGCCGTGCTCGATAAGCGTTCCTGCTTCACCGACCGCATCGGCAAGAAACTGGTCGGCGACAACATCACCATCTGGGACGACGTCTACCATCCCCTCCAGACCGGCGCACCCTGGGACGGCGAAGGTGTTCCCAGACAAAAAGTTCTGCTGGTCGACCGCGGCACTCCGAAAAATCTCGTCTACTCGCGCGCGACCGCGAAAAAGATGAAAGCCAAGCCCACCGGCCACGGCTTCTCGCTTCCCAATGAATACGGCGAAGCGCCCATGAACCTGGTCTTCGCTGGCGGCGATAAATCTGTCGACGACATGGTTTGCTCCACCGAGCGCGGCGTCCTCGTCACGCGCCTCTGGTACATTCGCGAGGTCGATCCCTACGAAAAGGTTCTCACCGGCATGACTCGCGACGGCACATTCCTTGTCGAGAACGGCCGCGTCACCGGCGGCATCCGTAATTTCCGCTTCAATCAGGGCATTCTCGAAATGTTGTCCAACGTCGAGATGCTCGGCACTCCCGTTCGCGCGGCCGGCGAGGAATCCTTTGAAATGGTCGTGCCCGCGATGAAAATTCGCGACTTCCATTTCAGCGAAGTTACAAAATTCTGACTTGGTGATGACTCGGCTTGCGCCTTAAGGCCCGCCTACGGCCTTTTTCCCTGTGGAAATGAATGGCCTGACCGATAGTTCCTTCTGTCGCATGCGCCCATAACGTACATGTGTTTGCCGTCGGCTTTCTGGGCGAAACCCGTACGACCCGGGCGGACTTTCACCGGACCCCTCGCGCAAACACCGCCTAAGTGGCGGACATTCAAGACCTTGGAGAAGAGCTATGGCAAATCTGATTCATCGAGACAATGTATTTCAGGATCTTTTCGATTTCCGGCGTGACTTCGATCAGATGTTCAACCGTCTCCTCACCGGCCGCCGCGGCCACGATCAGTCCGACGAAAACGCCCTCACCACGTTTTCCCCCGCCGTCGACGCTTACATCGACCGCACCGGCAAGCGCTTCGTGTGCCGCGTCGCCCTCCCTGGCATCGATCCCAAGGACGTGACCATCGAGGCCCACGGCGGAATGTTGTCGCTCCGCGGAGAGCGCAAGATTTCGAACGAACGCCGCGAGGCCGATTTCGTCCACACCGAATTTATGTACGGCTCGTTCGTCCGCGATATCGAACTGCCGGAAGGCGTCGACGCCGACAAGCTCGTTGCCAACTACAACAACGGAGTTCTCGAAATCACCGCCCCGATATCGGCCGCAGCGCTCCCGCGCCGCATTGAAATCAAAAGCGGGGAGCAAAACGTGAAGCAGATGGGGGCGTCCGCGTCCGGACGCTGAAGGCGGCCTGGCCCGGAGCCTGCCGGTGCGGGCTCCGGGCTCACTTCTCAAGTCCGTGCGATTAATTATTTCTCGTGCGGCGCGCTTCGGATGAAGTATTTCCACTTATCCATGTCGGCGCGCACGGCGATGTCGAAAAAACCGACCATCATCTCGTCGTACGTCTGATCGCCCCAGCGCACGGCCGAATCCGGATCGGGATTGTGCGGATTGTTGCGCGAGTTGTCGTACCACGCCACCGCCTGCAGCATCGTTCCCGCCTTCAGCGGTAGCGGCGTTGCGAGCCGGTAGCTCAACTGCCAGTAAAAATTGTAGTTCACGCGCAGCAACGTATCGACCTTGCCTTGAGCGCCGATGATGTTGTATTCAAACGCCTTTCCGCGCAGATGCATGTGGGGAAAAAAGCTCAGCAGCGTCGCGTCATTCGGCAGCGTGCCGTGCACTTCCACGCGGAAGTCGTCGACGCCCGGCGGAATCACGAATTTGTCGTTCGTCAACTGGAGCGTCATCACACGCTGCTTCGGCGGCTGCTTGGCGAAAATCAGCCCCACGCTCGTCTGATCCGTCGCGGGATGGCCGCGCGAGATGTAGTGCATCTGAAAGACGAGGTCCGATCCCGCTGGCACGAACTTCGCCATCCCGGCCGGCCAATTGTCCGGCGAACTTCCCGGCGCGTAGACCAGCAGCAAGTCGCTGTCAGTCCAGTGCGTATCGCGCCGATCCTGCTCGTCCGTCAGGTCCGAAGCGGTGAAGGGAACTCCCATCGGCGCGTGCCGCAGCCACTTCGAATTCGGCGGACGAATGTAGACCACCGCGTGATGCACGCTCTCACGGCTCGACGGCCGGATTTCCGATGCCTGTATCCATTTGCCCTCGCGGAAGTCGGTCGGCACGATCTCGTACGTGTACTCGATGTCGCCGTGCGCTGGCAGCGTCACCGGCTTCGGCATCTGCACCACCATGTCCGGCTGAGGAATCATCCAGCCTTCCGCCCACTTTCGTGGGGGAGGAGCATCCTCTGGATTCCCCGCTGGCGCGTCCGCTTCCGCCCACCGCGAAAGCATCGCGATCTGCTCGTCGCTCAGCGAGGGATCGTTCGAGAAGTGTCCGAAGCGCGGATCGGCGAACCACGGCGGCATCTGCCTCTCGCGCGTCGCGCGCGCGATCTTCGCCCCCTTCTCGCGGGCCTGGTCGTACGTCATCAACGCAAATGGCGCAATCTCGCCCTCGCGATGGCAACTCTGGCAATGTTGCTGAAGGATGGGCAGCACATCGCGATAGAACGTCGGCGTATTCGCCACCGCCGCGGATTCCTGCGGCGCTTGCTTCTTCTCGCCGGCCCGCACCCCAAGCACGAGCACCGACGCGCACAACGCTGCCGCAATCGTCGCCGCATTTCTCGCTCTGCATACCAAAAGGTTTGTCAGCCCCTGTGGCTCAGGTCTTCAGACCTGAGGCTCTTCACTTTTCTCAAAGGTTTAGTAACTCACTCTTCCCGGTGGGTTGCAAGGCCGCACTCGGAGCTCGAGTCATGAATCGTCCGCTTCCGCGCGGCTACACTCGTCATCTAACGCTTGTGAGGTTTCCCATGACACTGGACCTTCTCGCAGTACTCGTCCTTGGGCTGATGTGCGGCAGCGAACTCAACATCGCCGCTTTCAGTCATCCCACCCTCAACCATCAATCCATCGAAGTTCACGTTCCGGTTCGCGCCTCGTTTGCCCGCCTGTTTGGCCGCGTCATGCCTTTCTGGATGACGGGCTCGACGCTGCTCAATCTTCTCCTGCTGCTGCCCTTCGCCCATCTGAGCCATACCGGACGTGTCGCCGCTGGCATTGCGTTTGCCATTCAGGTCGGCGCCGTTGTTTTCTCGCTCGTCGCGCCCGTTCCCATCAACAACCGCATTTCCAAATGGATTGCCACTTCGCTGCCGGCCGATTGGAAGGTGCAGGAAAATCGTTGGGATGCTTACCACTGGTTCCGGACGTGTGCGCTCATCGTGGCGTTTGCACTACTCGTCTTCGCCGTTCGCGTAAGCTGAGGCGCGATTGACGCTGCAGGCGCTGCGCGTCCAGCCAGAGCCTTTCTTCATCAGTTGCCTGGTGTGATTGTGAGTGAGGCTAACTCGGAGGCTACTGCTTTGTGAACTTGAGGCTCGAAATCGCGCGCGAAATCACGTTCTCCTGAATTTGGACGAGGTCGCTGTCCGCGTACGTCATCCCGAAGATCGTGTACACATGCACTCCGTGGGGGACGAGCACAACGACGCCCGACCAGTCGTGCTGATCGACGCTGCCGCGGAACCGGCGCTCGATCCCTTCGCTTCCCGAGACCATGATTCGCTTGTCGCCGAGGGGCTGGAAATTCGCCATGATGTCGCGTAGGCGTTTTTCGGTGGCGTCCATGTCGCTGGCGAGAGATTTTCCTGCGGCATCCTGCCCGATGAGCAAGTACGTGGTTTGGTCGCCCGTGCCCATCGCGGTGATCGTTCCGGGCAACATCGCGCGCGCTCCCTCGATCACTCGCCAATCGGGCGGCTTGTACATGTAGAAGCCGTACGTGTCGTTCATGTACGTGTTGCCCACCACCTGCTCGTGAACGGGTTCCGGCATGGCGGGCTTGGGCGCTTCAGTTGGCGCTGCCGCTGGAGCCGCGACTGGGCCCGGAGTTGCACTCGCCACTGTCGTGCTGCTCGCAGGCTGCATGGGCTTGACGGCTGCGGGCGCGCTTGCAGTTGCTCCTGTTGGCGTCGATGCTGCCGTTGCCGGCGCATGAGCTTCCGTTTTCGATTCCGTCGCGCTCGCCGCTTCCGGCTTTTTCTCCGCGTCTGCCTTCTTCTCGGCCTCGGCTTTCTTCGCCGAGTCAGCCTTCTTCGCTGCATCAGTGACGCTGATCGACACCACCTGATCCCGTTGCACCACCGCGAAGCCGTAGCTCGTCTTCACCTTGAACGAGCTGTCCTCGAAGCCGACAATCGTCCCAACAATCTTCGTGCCGTCTTTGAGCTTGAGTTCGTCGGCGCGCACGCCGGCCGCAAGAAGAATCGCAATCGCAGCAAGGAAGGGAAGTCGAAGCCTCATTCCTCGAGTATCGCGCCACGCCCCGCGCCCGGCAACTCCGCCGCGCGCCAAGGTGTTTCGTTAGTCAGCATCGCGCGGAGAGGCAGAAGGGCCGCTGCGTCATCGATCGAGGAACGCCCGCAGCCGCGCATATCCCGTCTTGCTCACAGGCAACTGCGTTCCGTTGGCCAGCACCGCCACGTGGCTGTCCTTGCTGTATGGCTCGACGCGCGCCACGCGCTCGAGGTTCACGATGTACGACCGGTGAATCCGCATGAATCGCGAGGGATCGAGCGCCGCCTCCAGGCTCGAAATCGTCTGCTGCTTCAGATGCTTCTTCCCCTCGGACGCCAGCGCCACATAATCGTCCTGCGCCTCCGCGTAGTCGAGCTTCGCAATCGGAATGATGAACACCTTCGCGCCGTCGCGCACCGGAATCCGATCAAGATACTGCGAAGGCGGCCGCGCTGCCGCCGCGAGTTCCGTTGGAGGCAGCGTCTGCTGCGGCAGCTTGCCCGCCAGCCGCTCCTTCGCTCGCGTCAGCGCCGCCTCGAACCGCTCCGCGCCAATCGGTTTCAGCAGATAGTCCACGGCATGTACTTCAAACGCACGAATTGCATAGCTGTCGTACGCCGTCACGAACACCACCGCCGTCCCGGGCCCAATCAGCTCCAGCACTTCGAACCCATCGAGCTTCGGCATCTGGATGTCGAGAAACACCAGGTCCGGTTTCCGCTCCGCCACCGCCTTCACCGCTTCGAATCCGTTCGCGCACTCCGCCGCGATCTCGACGTCGCCATGCGGCGCCAGGAATTCGCGCAGCACCTGCCGCGCCAACTCCTCGTCGTCGACGATCACCGCGCGAATTTTCCTGTCGTGCGTCACGACGCGCTTGTCTCCGTCTGCACCGGCAGCGCGATTGCCACGCGAAACTGATCGCCCGCCGCCTTCACGTCCATGCTCGCCTCGCGCCCGTAGCGCGCCGCGAGCCTCTGCCGCACGTTCGCCAACCCCACGCCGCTCTTCCGTCTCGGCGGCGCGTCCGGATCGAACGTGTTCTCCACCACCACACTCAGTATTCCGTCGCTCGCCTTCACATCCAGCCGCACCGTGCCCCCCTCGACCAAATTCGCGATTCCATGCACCACGGCGTTCTCCACCAGCGGCTGCAGCAGCAGCGGCGGCACGGGAACGCTCATCGCGCTCTTATCGATATTTTCTTCCATTTGAATCCGCGCGCCGAACCGCACCTTCTCCACCGCGAGAAACGAATGCACCAGCGACAGCTCCTCCTCCAGCGGAATCGCCGATTTTTCCCCCAGCCCCAGAGTCCTCCGCAAAAAATCCCCCAGCAGGATGCACATCTCGCGCGCCTTTGCCGGATCGGAGCTCGTCAGCGCGCTGATCGAATTCAGGCTGTTGAACAGGAAATGCGGATTCACCTGCGCTTTCAGTGCCTTCAACTCTGCTTCTCGCGCCAGCACGCTCGCTTGCAGCGCCCGCGCCTCCGCTTCCTTCGACGCCGCCACCGCCATCAGCACATAGTACAAATCGATCGACAGCAGATAGAAAAGGACGCCCGTCCCCAGCAGCAGCGGAATTTGCCGCGAAAAATTCTCGTCGATGCCCGAAAACGAAGTCGTTCGCGAGAGCCAGTATGCCAGCGCCTTCCCGATCGCGATCCAGATCCCGCTCGCTAGCAGCGCCCCCGCCGCGTGCGTCGCCACCAGCTTCGAAATGCTTGTCCGGTCGAACGGCGTCGCGCGGCACGAGTAGTATGCCGATAGGCAGATGAACGCATAAATCAGGCACAGCGGAAACGCCAGCGCCACCGCCTCGCCGGCCCTCAGCGCCCCTGTCACAGCAAAGAGGTACGCCAGCAGCGCCGCCAGCGGGATCCAGGCCAGAAGGTAGAGCGCCAGCCGCCGGAGTTGACCCAGTATGGGATGCATGGCTGCGCCTAGTTCTTGATCACCACTCCGCCCAGCACCGCGAGTCCTTTCACCACCAGGTGCTTCGCCGTCGTTGCATCCACTATGTCTTGATGCGTCTCGTCGGTGTACCCGCCCAGCAGCGCGATTCCGCGCACCTCTACCACCCAGTTATCCGGCACGCGAATTTCGCCGCCGCCCATCAGGGCGCTCGCGTCGATCGTTGCCGATTGGCCGTCGATGTCCGCGCGTCTCAGGTCAATCTCGAATCCTCCGCAAATCGCCATCAGGCGCCCGCCGCGGAAGTTTTTCACCGTCACGCGCTGCTTGATTCCCGCGAAAATCGCCACGTGATCGAACTCCGCGTCCGTCGACTCCGTCCCCGACCAGCTGTTGAACGTCTCGTGGATCGTGTTCCGGACTTTGTCTTCCCAGCGCTGATTTGGCTGGCTGCCTGCATCTGCGAACTGCGCCTCCACGTTCTGCTTCATTCGCGAGCGCAACGTGTTGTGCGGCGAAAGCGTCCGCCCGATCACCCACGCGCCCCACAGAATCAGCAGCAGCGGCCACAGCGTGTAGATGCCCACATGAATAAATCCCAGCGACCCCATCAGCAGCAGCACACCGAAGGCGGTCAGCAGCAATCCCACCAGCCCGCGCCCGCCCCTGGCTTTGCACGAAATCACCATCTCGACGCCGAAGCAGATGAAAACCGCCGGCCAGAAAAATCGCAGCAGGTACGCCGCCGACACCAGCCCCTGCTGGTCCAACAGCAACACGAGGCCCACCGCCACGATGCAGAGCCCCGCCAGCAGGCCTCTCCTCGAACGGTTGGAGCTACCGTACGTCATGAAACCTCCGCGGCTGCACATGGCCGCTCACCTCGTCCTTCGATGCAGCATCAACAGGGCGAGCCCCATGCTCACCAGCGCCACCGGCCAGAATCGCAGGATCTCCCCCAGCGCCGGCCCGTTCGTGCCCAGCGCCAGCAGCCCCCACAATCCTCGCGTGATCATCGAAACGAACCATAGATTCCCCACGTGCCCCAGGCCCAGTTCGCCCAATTGAAACACAATTCCCAGCAGAATCAGAAGGGCCGCTGCCACAATCATCGCGGATGTTGCCGAAAACGTCCCGCTCAACGAGGCCTGCCGATTCGCGTTCACCATGATCTCTTCTCCCCTCCAAACTTTGTTGCCGTTCATGCGCCCACACTAGCCGCGCCTCCGCACCCTGTCGCTTCCTTTTCGGCGAACGCCGGCTCCTTACCGGCGAACGTCGTCCCCCGCGGGCCTCCAGCCCCCGTCGGCGAACGCCGGTCGTAGTCCTGTAGCTCAGGTCTTCAGGCCTGAGGCCTTTCGCGTTTCGGGTTCGTCCCGTCGATCGCGCACACAGACTCTTCAGAGGCTTTGGTTCTGAGCTCTCGGAAATCGAAGCAGGAAACTGCCCTCGAAGAACCGCCAGGGAAGGAATATGTAGCTCGGGTCTTCAGACCCGAGGCTTTCAGGGAACTGGAATCACTTGGAAGGAACAGCCCGCCCTACGACGACAGCGTCATCCCCAGCCAGAATAGCCCCGTGACCATTGCGGTCAGCAGCAGCATCCATCGCAGCCTCTTCTTCCTCACCGCCGCGATGATAATCCCCATCGTGCACAGCAAAAATCCCAGGTCCGGCCAGAACACGTGCAAGCCCAAGCCCGACGACGACTGCCCCGTATCTTCCAGCCACACCGACGCGTACGACGATATCGCCGCCAGCGATACAGCCACCACTCCCGCCAGCGCCGTACCCTTTGCCCACTCGGGCAGCGCCCAATCCTTTTGCGTGTCGCGCCAGTCCAGCCACGTTTGCGCGACCACGATGCCGACCACCAGCAGCACAAACAGCGCCACGGCCCCTCCCAAGCAAGGCCATCTTCGAACCGTCACAGCAGCCCGAAGCCGCCCGTACCTTCTTCGCCCGCTCTATTAGGTTGGATAGCCGCTCTCTTTCCAGCGACTCGCCCAACCAAGCACTAAGCAGAACGCCTGAGCCCCACCTGCGTTCATCGCAATCGGCCCACCAAAGCACGCCACGCCGCCCGCCACCCACCGCCAGCCGCTAACCGCAAGATTCAAAATCACTTACACCTCTACGCGCTTCTTCGCCCCATATTCGACCAAGTCCTAGTACCTGTGTGCCCGGCCCAACACTCTGCCGGATTTGAGCAACGTTTTGCACTCGCGTTCGCCCCTGCGACCCGCTGCCCAGCTTCCCCTCGCCCCACTCCCAGCGCCGCCGCAAGTTGCAGTTCTAAGAACACCCTCTCCCGCCGTCGGTAGGCCCGCCTACGGATTCTGCTACCATGAAAAAACCATGCGAGCCCCTTGGGTGATCGCTCACCGTGGCGCATCAGGGCACGCGCCCGAAAATACGATCTCCGCATTCGAACGCGCCGTCCAGTTGGGCGCCGGTTTCATCGAAACCGACCTCCATCTCACGCGCGATGCTCGTTTTGTCGCCATCCACGACCGCACGCTCGACCGCACCACCAACGGCCGCGGTGCCGTCCGCGATTTCACCCTCGCCGAACTCCGCGAGCTCGATGCCGGCAAATGGTTCGATCGCGAGTTCATGGGTGAAAAGATTCCCACTCTCGAGGAAGTCCTCGATTTCTCCCGCAAGCACGATGTTGTCTTTTATCTGGAAGTGAAGTACGACGCTGCCTGGGGAATGCACCACGCTCTCGTCGCCGAGCTCCAGAATGCCGAGGCCGCCGCGCGCACCGTCATCATCTCGTTTGATCCCGGCACGCTCGCGGCCATCCACAAAGTCGACCCTTCGCTCATGCTCGGCCTTCTTGCCGAAAGGCCCGGGTCCGATTCCACGAAATCCGCTCTCGAGGTTGGCGCGCGCCTGCTTTGCCCCGCGGCCTCGATTGTCACGTCAAGCCTCGTCAACCGCGCTCACGAATCCGATCTGCGCGTCGCTGCCTGGACCGTCAATTCCGTTGAAGAAATGAACGCCATGATGGCCGCCGGCATCGACGGCATCATCACCGACTTTCCCGACCGCCTCCGCGCCACCATCGAAGATCGCGTCGCTTCCGCCTGACCCAGAGTCGCCGGCTTTCCTCTCCGCGTTCTCTGCGCCTCTGCGGTAAGAGACGGCCCGAGTTTTTCTGTCGGAGTCGACCTCTTCACCTCGCTCTGCTTACCGCAATTCCCGGAACAGCCCCGCCAATTGCGCCACCGTCAGTTGCTCCGCCCGCGTATGCGCCACGAGCCGGTATTTCTCGAGCGCCGCAAAAATCTTTTCATCCTCCGCGATCGACCTCAAATTATTACGCAGCGTCTTCCGCTTCTGGCTGAAGCACAGGTGCAGGAACCCCAGGAACCGCTTCTCGTCCGCGATGTCCAGCCATGCCCGCTCTCCCGGCAAATCCATTCGCACCAGCGCCGACCACACTCGAGGAATCGGTCGGAACGCCCCGCGCGGAATCTTCATCACAATCTGCGGCTTGGTATAGAACTGGCACGCCGCCGAAAGATATCCATAGTCGCGCCGGCTCGGCTTCGCCACGATTCGCTCCGCCACTTCCAGTTGCAGCACGATGTGGATCGATTCGATATGTGACGCCGACTGGAACAGCCGGTGCAGAATCGGCGACGAAATGTAGTAAGGCAGGTTGCCGTAAACGCGAAATCTCTCGCCGCCCAGCTTCGCCAGGTCCGTTTCCAGCACGTCCGCGTGAACCACTTCGATCCCCGGCCAGCCCTTCAATCCCGAGCTTGACCTCAGGTGCTTCGCCAGCTTCGCGTCCGTCTCGATTGCGACGATACGCCGCTCCTCGCCCGCGAGCAGATACGTCATCTCGCCGTGGCCTGCCCCAATTTCAACCCACGTTTCGCCAGGTTTGCGAGGCAGCGTCGCGAGGATCTTTCTCTGCCAGCCTGCGTCCGTCAGGAAGTTTTGTCCGAGTGGTTGCCGTGCCATTTAGGTTGGCAAGTATAGCAATAAGCCCCCGCCAACCGTAAGTTCGCGCGACGCGCTTACTTCACTTTTGCAGGCCGTCGCGTAGGACGCAGATCCGGAGCGGCACTCATCCTCGGGCCGTTTTCCCTCCAGCCTCCGCGTCCGCCCTCACTTCTTCGGCGCCGAAGTCCAATTCACATGCGTCGTAGGCACGCCGAGCTGGTTCGAGTTCGCCTCCCAGGCGCTTACCGCTCTGTCCCAGTTCTCCGGCCTGCCTTGAAGGACCGGGCACCCGGCATGCTGCACCTTACCGCTCGGATGATAGGTGGCCATGATGAAGTTCTTCCACGCCTCGGAGAGTGCGGCCTGCGATGCCTCGGTAACGATGGGCCCGGCGCTGTACCGGATGGATTGCGTTCCCTGGTGAAGATCGAAGACGCAACGATAGCCCTTGCCCGCCGGCGCGACGACCGCGGGCGCCGCTGCCGCCGCAGGTCCGGGGTTCACCGGCGCGGGCGCTGGATGTGCCACCGAAGCAGCAGCCGCAGTAGCAGGATGCGCTGCCGGAGCAGCAGTGGATGCCGCGACCGGCCTCGTCGCCCTCCACGAAATATCTTCCTGCGGCGCCGTCTCGTCGCCAGAGAGGACTCCGGGCGAGTCCAGCTCCCCCGTATAATCGTGGACTACTCCCTGGAAGTCTCGCATCGTGAAATGAATTCGCGAACCTTCTAACGTGCCTTCGATCGGAGTCGTGCCCAGCGTTCCCGTGATCCTGTTTCCGTCCTGCTGAAGCGTTAGCGTCGTCGGGGCGGTGTGGCTCATCCATGCCAGCCTCCACGTTCCCGTCAGCGAAACACTCGAAGGAGACGAGGCCCCCGAAGTCGATTGTCCCGCCGGGCTGGGATTGCTCGCCGGTGGCGGCGTGGCGGAAGCGGAAGCCGCCTGCGGTTGCGGCGTGTACGTCCAGTTGACGTGAACCACCTCGTGGCCCGACGCCTTCCACCCCGCCTCCGTTTGCGTGATGAACCGGTTCGAGCCGCCGGGTGCCGTTGTGCTCACCACCGCGCATTGGCCGTACGCGGACGCAGGAACGGAGTACGTCGCCCGAATGTGCGCGGTCCAGGCGTGGGTGAGGGGCACCGTGCTCATCGAGTCGGCTCGGATCAAGGTGTCATCGACGTAATCAATGGCCCGGGGCGTACCCTGCCCAACGGTGAAAGTGCACCACCAAATGTCTTGCTGCCCCGCGGTGGCAGGCTGCGACGGCTGCGCCGGGTGGGACATCGCGCTGATACGGTGCTGGTTCGTGCCGCTTCCTCCGCCCTGCTGCGCCCAAACAGCCGATCCAAGATCGAGCGATGCAGCGAGCACTAGACCGAACAGGAGCAAAGCGCCTGCAGGGAGTTTTTTCATCGGATCGCCTCCGCGTGGGATGTGTCTTTTGCGCGGATGGTATCGCCCCGCCCGCATCTGGTCAACCGTGGACAAAGCTGAAGCCACGTGGTGAGCTTATCGCGCGGACCAGAACGCCACCGCAATAAAGAGTGCCTGCATCGGGATGCGCAGCCACAGGCTCGTTGCTGGCTTGCCACGAAGCCGTATACCCGCGCGCGCGGCGTGAATACACCCTGAAAACGTCGGCGAAAACAATTGAAGATGAAATTTCATCGATTGCCACTCCACCAGATGATATCAGTAAGCGCCTGGGATTCATCGAGGAGAGCTTTGTGCGCTAGGAATTGATAGCGCCGTAGGCGCGACAGAACGTAGCCCGTCGGCGTAAGCCACGGGTCAACAGAGTCTTTGCGCGCCAGCCCGCGTAGCGGGCGCAAGAACCCTGGGTCCAACCGCGCGCAAAGGCTGGGCAGGTACAACTAAAGTCGTCGATGCGCAATCGTATCGTCTCAAAAGAGGCCTCAGAAGATTCGGGTGCGCTGAAATGACGAATCGAGTCGCATTGCGGTTTGCAGCCACACTTGCTCTTTCCTACGTGTTCGTAGCTGCTGCACTGGGACAGAGCAGTCAGCAAGCGCCGCAAACTCGAGGAAGCTGTGGCCCACTGGCTCCGACTACTCGATTTGAATGATGTGCGTCCTACGCAACGCTGTAGCGCCTGCCATCCTGTCGGCTCCGCGCCAAGAAAAGACGCAGCCCACACCCGCGCAAACCACTTTTCGTTCCTCTTAGGGCAACGGCCCGGTTTGCTAAGGAACTTTTGTCTTAATGTTGGGGTCAATAATTAGACCATGCGACTGCCGACGGCGCGGCGCATATGCGCCAGCGCGCTGCTCTTTTGCGCAGGCATTGTCCTGCTTCCCGCTTATAAGCACTGGGTTGCAACCCGGACCTGGGTTGCGGTTGATACGCCCATTTCAATGGCGCCGGGCCACGTGAAAATCGAGAATTTCCGCGTCAATCTCGCCGCGGTCTATGACATGCAGATCGAGCTGAACGGCTATGACTACTGGCGTGATCCCAAGTGCTATGACTACGAAGGATTGCAGGTGCGATGGTGGCTTTCAAGAGACGGGCACGTGGTCTCAACCTGGAGAGACTATTGGGGCGGCATTTTGGATCCTAATTCCAACAGCCCCATGAGAGGCCCCTACCTGGGTACCTTCTACGGCAGCGGCGGCCTGTATAACCTTGATGTGGAAATAGCCTCTGACGCGACTTGCCTTCAGGCATTTCATCCGCGTTTGCGTGTTTTCACCGACGAAAGCGACTATAGCCGCGGCTGGATTTTCGCAATGGCCCTTTTGGCCTCCTGGGGGCTCATCGGCATCAGCGTCGCGTTCCCGGTTGTCAGTCTGATCAGCGAGGTGCAAATTCAGGCGCAGCCGGCCTGCGGCGAAAGCCTGGCGATTTTCGATACGCTGCGCATCGAACGCGAGTCAACTCGACGAAAATTACTGCTGATGGGGCCAGAGTCCGCTCTCCCAACTGTTGGGTCCCTCTGTGCGCTGACTTCCTTGGTCCTTTTTCTGGGATACGCGCCTTTCGTGCTCGTTAATTGGCAGCGAAGCTACGGAATTCCAGTGCGACTGTTGCGGCCTGGCCTCATTCAGGCGAGCAGCAACGGGCAGACAGGTTTGCTGGTTTATGTCGATCGAAACGATAACCTCTACCTCGATTCGAAGCGCCTCACACCGGAGGAACTGGTGCGCGTACTCCAGGCCGAATTCGCCCGCCGCGCAGACTGGTCGGTGTATGTTGACGGCGATTCAGACGCGAAATATGCATCCGTGGTTCGCGCCATGGATTTGGTCCGCAAGGCTGAAGGCAAAGTGATCATGGTGACGCCGAGCTTACGCGCGGAAGCAGAAGCACGCCGCGATTAAGCCCGATACATCTGACTCGGCGACTCCCGCGAATTGGATCTCGCGATTAGTCACGCCCAAGAACCAGGTCCGGCAGATAACCTGATCGCAACGCGAGTTGGGAAACGCGAGCGACAACAGGCAAGTCCCGACTAGCGCACTCGGATAACATTTGGAGCGCGTGACCGGCCTGCCTAGATTTGCCACAGTGACTGCCGGCCTGCGGCGTTCCTGCAGTATACTTTCCCGGTTTGCGCGGCTGGATTCCTACAAGGATGCATACATCATGAAGCGAATTTCGCGAGTCGGGTATTGGGGAAAGGTTTTCGTTTGCGTGTTCGCATTAACTTTCAGCGCGGCGGCCCAGGTCAAACCCGGGCTCTATGCCGGCCTTAAGTGGCGCAACGTCGGGCCATTCCACGGCGGACGCATCTCCTCCGTCACCGGCGTGATAGGCCAGCCCGGCGTCTTCTACATCGGCACTCCTCAAGGAAGCATCTGGAAAACCACCAGCGCCGGCGTCACTTGGTTTCCCATCTTCGACCAGGAGACCAGCGTCGACAGCGTCGGCGCAATTCAAGTCGCTCCCTCGAATCCCGACATCATTTATGCAGGCGCAGGAGACCCCATCGGCGGCAGCCTCGGCAACGGCATGTGGAAGTCGATCGATGCCGGCAAGACCTGGCAACACATCGGCCTCGATGACACCGTAAAGATCGACCGCATCCTGGTCGATCCCAACGATCCCAATCTCGTCGTCGCCTCCGCCCTGGGCGATGCCACCCACGACGGCGGCGGCATCTACCGCTCCATCGATGGCGGCAAGACTTGGACCAACGTCCTCAAGCCCGCTGGCTACGACGGCACGCGCGAAGTGGAGTACGCATACGACGACCCCAGCGTCATGCTGGCCGACACGCAGGGCACCGGAGGCGGCTTCTTTGGCGCCGGTCCCCGGCCGAAGGCGAAGCCGCCGCTGGTCTTCAAGTCCACGGACGAAGGCCAGACGTGGACCGAGATCAAGATTCCATCTTTCCCCGGCCGTGTCGGCGTGGCGATTGCCATGCACACGAGTGCCCGGCGAATATACATCGTCGGCAACAATATCGAAGACGGCTCCGGACTCTTCCGCTCCGACGACGGCGGCAACACCTGGCAGCACATGGCAGGGAAAGACACGCGCATCAGCAACGGCCAGGGCTCTTACAGTTCTGGCGTTTTCGTGGACTCGCAAAACCCGGACATCGTCTATACGGTCAGCACCGCCATGTACCGTTCCACCGACGGCGGCGTTACGTTCGAGGCCTTCAAGGGCGCACCCGGTGGAGAGGATTACCACAAGGTTTGGATCGATCCCACCAACGGCAAGCGCATGGTGTTGGGCGCGGACCAGGGCGCAACCGTAACTCTCGACGGCGGCGACACCTGGAGCCTCTGGTACACGCAGCCGATTAGTCAGGTCTACCACGTCAATACGGACAGCCAGTATCCCTACTGGATCGTGATGTCGCAGCAGGATACCGGCGCGCTGATGGTTGCGAGCCGCAGCATGTGGGGCCAGCTCGACTTTACCGACTGGAGCCCCGTGCCCTCGTCCGAATTCGGCGTTATCACGCCCGATCCCAAGGATCCCCACATCCTCTACGCGGTCGGCTATGGCCCCGGAGGCGGCGGGAACGGCCTGGTGAAAATCAATATGTCCAACGGTCAGTGGGAAAACGTCGCGCCCAATTTCGGCGCTGATTCCACAAAGTACCGCGCAGGTCGCGACTTCCAGAAGAAGTTCGACACCGCCTTCGACCCCAGCGCCCTTTACGTTGCTTACCAGTGCCTGGTGGTATCGCGCGACGGCGCCCATTCCTGGAGGGCCTTCAGTCCAGACCTCACCGTCGCCAAGGGCGCGCCATCGATACCCTGCGGCACGCCGGTGCCACCCGAACCGCAGCCGCCGAAGGGCCAGCCGCCCACGTTCACTCCGCCCCCGCCAGCCATAAACGACTTCTCCATTTCCACGGTGAAGCAGGGCGTAGTCTGGACCGTCAGCACGAACGCCCAGATCTACAAGACCGTCGACGCCGGCAAGCACTGGGACAACGTCAGCAACATCAGCGGCCTCGAGCCGAACACCAATCTCAACACCATTGAAGCCGGTGATGACGTCAACACCGCCTACGTCACGGGCCGCATCGGCGGCCAGCGCGGTCCTGCGGCTGCCGAGCCAACGAAGGAAGACACGGACGTGCCTCTGATCTGGCGCACCACCGACGGCGGCAAGACTTGGACCAGCATCGTCGATGGCCTCCCTCGCGACGAGCGCACCGGAAGCTGGGTGAACATTCTCCGCGCCGACCCCAGGCAGCCCGGCTTGCTCTTCGCCGGCACCGAGACAACCGTCTACGTCAGCTTCGACAATGGCGATCACTGGCAATCATTGCGCCAGAATCTGCCCACCACCTCCGTTCGCGATCTCACGATCCACACCGATTACCACATCAACGATCTCGTCATCGGCACTTACGGTCGCGGCCTCTGGATTCTCGACGACATGACTCCGCTGCGCCAGATCGCCGCCGACGCCAAGGCCATCAGCTCTTCCCCCGCCTACCTCTTTGAACCCGAAGAGGCCATTCGCGCCCGCATCAATAGCAACTGGGATCAGCCCTTTTCCGTCGAAATGCCTCACGCGCCGAATCCACCCTATGGCGCGATCGTGGATTATTACCTGAGCCAGAAACCGAACGAGCCCGTCCAACTCCAGGTCTTCGACTCGCGTGACAATCTCGTGCGCACCATATCAAGCACATTGCCGCCGCCCATCGAGGGACAAGATTATCCCCGCTACTGGCTGGCCTCGCCCGAGTCGCGCGCTCTCAGCACGGATGTCGGCTTGAACCGCGTCAATTGGGACTTGCTCTACGACGACCCGCCGGCCTTCCGCCACGATCTCGAAAACCAGATGAACATGATTGCGGGCGCCACCACGGCCGGCCCGCACGGGCCGCAGGTGATTCCCGGCGTTTACACCCTCAAGCTCACCGTGGACGGCAAGGTCTACACGCGTCACGTAACCGTCATGAACGACCCGCGCGTTGGCGAGAGCCCCAAGGTTATGGCCGAGCTGCGCGCGCAAAACCAGCTCACCCTGCTCGCGTATCACGGCATGCAGCAAAGCTACGACGCCAAACAGGAGGTCGACGCGGTCAAGACGCAGCTCACGTCCCTGATGAAGACCAACCTGCCCGAAGAGGTCGCCTCGCAGGCCAAGACGCTCGACGCCAGCCTGACGAAGATCGGCGGCGTGATGCCGTCGCCGGGTTCCTTCTTCCGCCGCCCCGCTCCCAAGCCCGATGAGATGCACTCTTTCCTCATGCTGAACGACGACTACAACACCATGGTCAGCATGATGCAGGTGGGCCTCGACATGGCTCCCACTCCCGCTCAAATCGACACGTGGGAGAGCGATTGCAGCAACTACAACCGCACCGTCGCCGCTTGGAAGGCGTTGCAGAACAAAGATATCGCCGCCTTCAACGCCGTCCTGGCCAAGAATCACCTGCAGGAGCTCACCGTCGCGCCAACCAAGCTCGCCGACGCGACCTGCACCTTCAAGCCCGGCTCAAACTAAGCGCCGCAGTTTGGCCTTCGATGGCGGGAGGCGCGACAGAGCGCCTGGCGGCCGAGAGATTCTGACGGAAACTTGAAAAAAAAGGGCCGGGTTTTGTATAGATTAGAATTTTCCAGGCCCTTTGTTTTCAGCGAGTTGCTTCATTTTCTAATCTTCAGTGTATAGATTAGAATTTGCCTCCAAAACCTCTATAGGGAGATTCCGATCCGAGCCTGGCGCGGCGCTCGGGAACCGATTTGCGTCTGCGGATGCTCCGGTGACCACCAGGGTGGCAAGGGCGGTTGGCGCGGGCCTGGCTGAACCGGAGGAAACGATCACGTGCGAGGCGGGCTCGACCCATTTTCCGTCGTCGGTGAGGCAGCTGTAGGCGCGGATGGCGTGGATGACCCCGTCTGCGGTGATTCTGGCGTTGCCGGCCTGCTCGATAATCTGTTCGAGGGAGCGGCGCATGTTGGCGCTGCGCCTGGGAAAGAGCCCCGTGGCGTGGGCATGGGCATAAACGGTTGATCTGTGAGGGAGTTTGTAGCGATGGGCGAGGCTGCCCACGTTGCCCCAGTCGATGAATTCCTGTTCGATGGCTTCGCGCTCAGGATGGTTGCAGATGGAGCACTTGCGCTGGTGTCGGATGAGCTCTAAATTCTTTTGATTCTGTCGGTTACGAGCGTCGGGCTCAGGGTCCGGGGCGGGTGCAGGGTCGAAGTCGGGTGCTTCTACTGCGTTTGTGGACATTGTGTGACCTCCTTCATTAGTGTCCAACTGTCCGATTCTATTGTAACATGAGATTACAGAAAAGTCAAGTAGAAAGGGCAATATTTGGCAAGATTCCCAAAATGGGAATCAGGTGGCGGCTGTGGAAAAGTTGCGGTGTGGCAGATTGGAGACGAGATTTAACCGCCTACCTGGACAAAAAACGCGCTAATTTGTCGCTCTCGCTGCGTCGGCGCTGCCAGCTTCGCGTGCGGCAAGGATTGATCCGGTCATCGCACTGGGAGGGGAAATAGCCATGGAAGCTATGGAAGACAGACGTCGATTCTTTAGCACGGGGGCAAGAGTCCTTGGTGGTCTCTTTCTCATTTCACAGCCGGAGCTTGACATGGCGATGTCCGCGGCACGGGATCTCGCGAAGAGTTCCCCCGAAGTTGCGGCCCGCGACGAGAGCTTCTGGGCGACCCTTCGCAAGGCCTTTACTCCTGATCCGCAACACACTTGGTTCAACTGCTTCGCCAACAATCCGGCGCCCTCATGTGTACACGCGAAATTTGTCGAGAATGCCGGGACCGTAAACTCGTGGCCTATGGCGCACCTCAGAGAAGTGTTCGGCCAGGAGAAGCAAGCGGCGCTGCGAGCGCGACTGGCACGCCTGGTCAATGCCTCAGCGGAAGAGATTGCGTTGCTCCGCAACACGACCGAGGCGCTGTCCAACGTCATCTTTGGCCTTGACTTGGCCAAGGGCGACGAGGTGGTGATCACTGACCAGGACTATGGAAGTTTTCTGGACGCCTGGGCGCAACGGGAGCGAAGGGAAGGCATCGTTATACGCCGAGTCAAGACCCCAGTGCCTGCGCAGACTCCGGAAGATTTGGTCGCCGTCGTTCGGCGCGCCCTGACGCCGCGCACTCGGCTGGTCATGTTCAGCCACATATCGGCGGTCACCGGCCAGATCTTTCCCGCCCGCGCCATCGCCGACGTCGCGCACAAGGCCGGCGCGCAGGTGATCGTGGACGGTGCCCTCAGCCTTGGCGCTATCCCGGTGGACGTTCGCGCCATGGACTGCGATTACTTCGGTGCTTCGCTGCACAAAGGCGTCTTCGCTCCGACCGGGACGGGATTTCTCTACGTCCGCAGGGAACGCATCCGCTCGCTCTGGCCTCTGTTCGGCGCGCCGGAAGCAGACGCGGACGACATCCGGAAGCTGGAGCATCGCGGCACTTCGCCTGTCGCCGCTCTCGCCACCGTGGTGGACGCTCTGGACCTCCACGAGGCCATTGGCGTCGAACGCCTAGCCGCGCGCTATCGCTATCTCAAGCGAGCTTGGGCGGATCGAATGGATGCGCACCGTCGTTGCCGACTTCAAGTACGGCTTGAGCCGGAACATTCATGCGGCATCGCGCTGATGGCCATCGAGGGCACCGACCCGGTCAAGGCATACAAATACCTCTATGAAAAGCGCGCCATCTCTGTATGGCCGACTCGTCCCTGGCATGAAGCCCCGGTGGGGCTCTGGGTGTCGCCGTATCCGTTCACCTCCCTGCCCGAGTTGGAGGCGCTCACTGCTGCGCTCACAGACATTGCGGAAAAAGGCGTGCCAAGCTGAGAGCTCGTGGAATCCATTCGCCACGCGCCGCTGAAATGGAGCTGACAATATGACTCAGACGCGCAGAGGTTTCTTGCTAGGCAGTGCGGCGGCCAGCGCGCTGTTTGCATTGCCGCCCGCATTGATGAGTGATGTCTTGGATTCGATTAAGAGCGCATTCGCCAAAGTTCCAGGCATCTCACCAGAAGAATCTGCCAAGGACGAATCGCTCTGGGCCGAGGTAATCAAGGCTTTCAACCTGGAACCCGGCTACACCAATCTGGGAACGATTGCTTACGGAGTGCCTCCGCAGCTTGTCACTGAGGCGGTGGTTGACACTTTCCGACGCGACAGCGAGCGGCGTCCAGGCGGCAACCTGGTTCCCGGCAGGAAGGAGGCGATCCGGAAGCAACTCGCTGGGTACATAAACTGTCCGCCCGAGCAACTGGCGATTACGCGCAACACGACGGAAGGAGTCAACACGGTCCTTTCAGGATGGAAGTTGGAAGCTGGCGACGAGATCCTGACTACTACGCAGGAGCATGAAGCTTTCTACGGCACCCTTGCCCAGCGGGAAAGCCGCGACGGTGTCGTTGTGCGAAAGATCCGGCTTCCCGCACCAGCCAAGTCTCCTGACGAACTCGCCGAAGTCATGGAAAAGGCCATTACTCCCCGCACGCGTCTCATTCTGGTCTGTCATATTTATCTCACTGGACAAATCTTCCCAGTGCGACGGTTATCCGATTATGCGGGGGCACACGGCGTCAGACTCCTGGTAGACGGCGCTCTCAGTTTTGGACAGATCAAGACGGACATTCAAGAACTCAACTGCGACTTTTATGCCGCCTCGTGCCACAAGTTCGGCGGAGGCCCGCGAGGAACCGGGCTGCTTTACATACGGCCTGAGCACGTCTCTGCGCTGCCGCCGCTGTTTGGCCATGTCGATACCTCAATTATGAAGTCAGATTGCGACAGCCCCAGGATTCAGAAGTACGAGGAGATAGGCACGCATTCTCCAGCGATGGAGCTTTCGCTCGGCCAGATGGTTGACTTCCACCAAGCCATCGGCGCCGAGCGGATCCAGGCGCGCTTGCACTACCTCAAACAGTATTGGGCCAGCCAGGTTGCGGACGAAAGGAACATTCGGTTCACGGCGTCTTTTGACCCTCGACTTTCTTGCGGTGGGCTCGGCTTCGACATTGTTGGAAAGAAATGGGTCGATGTGGCCAAGCCGCTGCGCGAAAACGACAAGATTCGCATTAGCGGCGCGTGGATCGACGGCGAATATGGCAAGCCGGAAACCTGGCGTGAGATCATGCTCGTCAATCCTGCCATTTTCACTACGCCACCGCAGTTGGACCACTACGTTACTGCCCTAAGAAAGGCCGCACGCTCCTAAGGGACAGTTTGTATCCGACTTGGAATAGGAGTTTGCGTTTTCTGGGTCACGAATCGATGTTGCGGCCGGATGATGGGCTAGCCGGAAGTTGTGGCTGAGGCTTAGCCAAGTGGCGTTGGTGCGGCGCTATTACTCGGGTGATTGTGCCTTGCCAGGTACGTGACCGAACGCAGCCCCAAAGCTCCTCGCCTATTGCTTCTGCTGCTGCGGGGTTTCGATGAATTTCAGGTTGGCCGGGTAGTGCGACTGGATTCGCAGGGTATGCTCCTCGGTCATGAATTCGTGCGCGGCAGGTTCCAAGTTAAAGGCGATCGGGTTCCACGTTTTAGGGTCTCGCAGCATGAGGCGGAAGCTCGCGCTCCGGTTAGGAGACGGCGGTGCCGCATCGATTTGGAAATAAGGCAGATCGACCTCAAACCTTGCATTCACGTCCGGAAAAACGGACGCTACCTCGAACTCGGTCTCGGCACCATCCGAAATGCCAAAGAAGCCGTATGCCCAGGTTGCCATGTAGGTAACAAATAGCTCCGCTCTCTTGTGGCCTACTAAATCTCTTCGTTCGATCTGTCCGGAGAGAGTAACCTTCGCCACGGGTCGGCAATCGAACTCCTCTTTGGCCCTCGAATCAGGCGACAGAGGAAGATTGAACGTTTGAATCTCGCAGCCAGGCGCATAAACGATCATCTTGATTCGTGTTGCAGGTCGAGTCTCAGCTTTATTGTCGCGGGATTGGTCTGGGGGCGGCGCGAGTAAGGGCCTTGACGTGGCAATCTCGTAGGAGTGCAGTCCAGCTTGGGGATCCGTATAACTTTGGTACCCTCCGAATGAACCCTCCAAAAAATAGGCAATCTGAACCGTCTCCGACGGGAAGTCGCGGGGAAGCAAAACGGAGACGGACGGAGAGGCCTTCGGGTTCGGAGAGGTCTGGGACCGCGAGCTCGGCGCGACAGTCACGCCTGCGATGACGGCAAGAGTCAGCGGAACGAACAGAACGACGAACTTCGTAGTGAAGATCGAAGCTCGCCTAATGTGGGGTTTGCTCACTTGGCTAGTTTAGTGTTTTGAGTGAGGTGGGCCGTGGATACGTGGATGGTTGTTACGAAAGCGCAATCACAACGATATTTGTAGCCTCGCGCGAGATATTTTGCACAGCGCTCCGCCGCGCTTCGTGCTGGGCTAAGTACGGTCGCGCCTCCGGCGCTGGATGACCGCCGCCCGGAAGGCCGCGGCAGCGCCGGTAACGGCGCGCGGGACACGAACGACGGGGCATTCTGTCGCGTCTCCGAGTGCGGGAGTCCGAAGTGCCCCGGGGCTGAAGCCCATTTTCCGGTTGCGGCGCTTTTCGCACCGCGAACGGCGCGGTGCTCCCGGGACTGAAAGTCCCGGGCTTCCACCCTGACCGCCGCGGCTGAAGCCGGCGAATCTCTAGCGCCAGGTCGTTTCCGCAGCGCTAAAGCGCTGCTCCCCCTGCATAAATGCAGGGGCTCCCACCCAAAAGCAAGAAGCAGTGCTAGTCATCGCCCTACCGACGGGAGTACTCCGCTTCGGAAGCGCTCAACACGGACGGCGGGGCCTGCTATAATGGGGCGTAATCATTCCGTCCGGCCAACCTCTGGCGCGGAGGCAAACCGCGTGGCAACCCAAACGAAGATCAAGACAGCCACGAAATTCGATTCCGCAAAATATCAGGGCCTGGAAAAGGACGCGTTGGTCCGGATCTATCGCACGATGTTCCTTTCGCGGCGGCTCGACGACCGCGAAATCCAGCTCAAGCGCCAGAACAAGACCTACTTCCAGATGAGCGGCGCAGGCCACGAGGCCGTTCTCGCCGCCGCGGGGCTTCTCCTGAAGCCCGGGTACGACTGGTTCTTTCCCTACTATCGCGACCGCTGCCTCGCGCTGATGCTCGGCGTGACGCCGTACGACATGCTGCTGCAGGCCGTCGGCGCGCAAGACGATCCGTCATCGAGCGGGCGCCAGATGCCCTCGCACTGGGGCCATCAGAAGTTCAACATCGTCACCGGCTCGTCGCCCACCGGCACGCGCTGGCTCCACGCCGTGGGCTCCGCCGAGGCTTCGCTCTACTACGCGCAATTTCCGAAGGCGGTCGAGCGCGCGCGCAAAGCGCCGCTCGGCGACGCCGTGAGCTTCCACGCGGACGAAATCGCCTACGTCTCGGGCGGCGAAGGCGCCACCAGCGAAGGCGAATTCTTCGAGGCGATAAATGCCGCGAGCTTGAAACAGCTCCCGGTCCTCTTCCTGGTCGAAGACAATGGCTACGCCATCTCGGTGCCCGTCGAGGCGCAAACGTCGGGCGGCAGCATCTCGAAACTCGTCGCGAATTTTCCTCATCTCCACATCGAGGAGTGCAACGGCACGAATCCCCTTGAGAGCTATGCCGCGCTGAAGCGCGCCGTATCGCACACGCGCTCGCGCAGCGGCCCAGCTTTGGTTCACGCGCACGTCACGCGGCCGTACTCGCACTCGCTGAGCGACGACGAAAAGCTTTACAAAACCGCCGAGGAGCGCGAGGCCGAAGCGCATCGCGATCCAGTCCCGAATTTCGGCCTGTTTCTCGTACGCGAGGGAATTCTGGAAGAAGGCGAACTGGAAGCGCTCGAAGCGGAAGTCGACCGCGAGATTATCGAAGCCACCGACCGCGCTCTTGCCGCTCCCATCGCGCCCAAGGAATCCATCTTCCACTTCGTCTATTCGCCCGACGTCGATCCCACCGCGAAGCAGTTCGAGTCCGAGCCGAAACGCGAAGGCCATCCGAAGACGATGGTCGAAATGGTTTCCGCAACGCTGATGGACGAAATGGGACAGGACGAGCGCATCCTCGTTTTCGGCGAGGACGTGGCCGATTGCAGCCGCGAGGAAAATCTCGCCAGCTTGAAAGGGAAGGGCGGCGTCTTCAAAGCCACCGCCGGATTGCAGCGGCGCTACGGTTCCGCGCGCGTCTTCAATTCGCCGCTCGCCGAAGCCGCCATCATCGGACGCGCCACCGGCATGGCCGTTCGCGGCCTGCGCCCAGTTCCGGAGATTCAGTTCTTCGATTACATCTGGCCGGCGATGATGCAGCTGCGCAATGAGCTGGCGACCATGCGCTGGCGCTCGGGGGGCCGCTTCAAGAGCCCGGTGGTGGTGAGAGTGCCGATCGGCGGCTACCTTACCGGAGGCGCGATTTATCACAGCCAGTGCGGCGAAGTCACTTTCACGCATATTCCCGGCCTTCGCGTGGTGATGCCTTCTACCGCGCTGGACGTTTGCGGACTTCTTCGCACCGCGATTCGCTCCGACGATCCGGTGATGTTCCTCGAGCACAAACACCTCTACCGCCAGCCGTACAATCGCGCGCCGTATCCCGGCGCGGATTTCACGGTTCCGTTCGGCAAGGCGCGGACGGTTCGCGAAGGCTCGGACGCAACCTTGATTACCTACGGCGCTGTGGTGCACCGCGCGGAAGTCGCCGCCGCAGCTTTGGCTCGCGACAACGTTTCGCTCGAGATCATCGATTTGCGTTCGCTCAGCCCCTACGATTGGGACGCGATTTCCGCGAGCGTGCGCAAAACGAACCGCGTGATCGTGGCCTACGAGGACACGCTTTCCTGGGGCTATGGCGCGGAGATTGCCGCGCGGATTGCCGACGAGCTTTTCGCGTATCTCGACGCGCCGGTGCGCCGCGTCGCGGCAACCGACACGTTCGTGGCGTATCAGCCGAAGCTCGAGGACGAAATTCTGCCGCAGAGCGAGAACATCGTTCGCGCGGTCCGCGACCTGGTCCGCTATTGAGCGGGAATCGAACGGAATTGACCGGGCGCGAAACCTTTTCGGGGCTTGGTTCGTACCTGAATGTAGGAAGCGCGGATTCGCGCAGCGCGCGCCGCGTGGGAGGGTAACGATATGATGTGCCCGAATTGCCGGAGAGACATTACCGACTTCTCGAATTTCTGCTATTACTGCGGCACGCGCCAGCACACGGCGCCGGCGGGCGTCGCGGCGCCGCAACGGCGGCTGATGCGGTCGTCGGTCGATTGCAAGATAGCCGGCGTCTGCGGTGGCATGGCGGAATATTTCGACGTCGATTCGACGATCGTGCGGCTGGTGTGGGTGCTGGTCTTCATCTTCACCGGATTTGTGCCCGGCGGCTTGGCGTATCTGATCTGCTGGATCGTGATGCCGCAAGCGCCGCTGCCGGTGGTGGTTGCGCAGCCGGCGCCGCCGCCGTCCGCCGCGCCGAACTCGACGCAAACGGCTTAGGTGGGCAGGGGCTGAACGAACCGGTGCGCTCTCAGGCGCGCGCTTTGCGGGGCGCGGAGCCGCGGCGCTCGAAGAGCGCGGAATCGATCGAGAGCGATCCGGCGCCCACGGTGGCGAGGACGAAGCACGCCGTGCACAGCATCAGCGGAAATTCGTAGTGCTGCATGGCGGAGGGATCGGAAATCAGGCCGTGAACTTTCAGCAGCGCAATGGCCATTTCGATCGCGAGCAGCAATCCGGCGACGCGCGTGAAAAGTCCGGCGATCAATACGGCGCCGCCGAACGTTTCGAGCACGCCGGCGATGTAAGCAAAATATCCTGGAAAGCCCATGTGCCCGAAATTCTGGGTCCACTGCTGCGCGTGAGATAATTTCGGGAAGCCATGAAAAATGAAAATCACGCCGGCCGCGACGCGCAGGAGCAGCAGCGCAAGCGGCTTTAATTTTTCGAGACTCTGCATTTTTTCTCCTCGCCTGCGATGAGTGCGCTCCGAGGCCCCGCATTGTAGCAGAAGCTCTCCGTGATTCCCGCGCAACAGGCGCAAATTTTCCCGAGCGGTTTCCCCGCACACCAAGTTGATTCGTGTAGAATCTTCCGTTGGACGAAAACTCACGCCGATGACCACGCTTCCGAATGGGTCTTCTCGTTTCGCCGCCGGTGATTCCTGATGCGCAAGATGCTGGTTGGTTTTGCGTTCTTCGTGATCATCGCCGTCGCAGCGTATTTGCGCTTCCATCGCCCGAGAGGTCCTGTCGACATCGGCTATGCTGGCAATCGCACGGTCACGTTGTGGAGCAGCTCCGCGCAGGTGCGCGCGCCGATCGCGATGCTTTCGTACGGCGATCGGCTCGCGATTCTCCAGCACTTCGACGATCAGGTGGAGGTGCGCACGGACAAGGGCGCGACGGGATGGATCAACGAGCGCGACCTCATTTCATCGGAAGTGTGGACCCAGGAGAAGGCGCTCGACGACAGGGCCGCAGCTATGCCCGTCGAGGCTCACGGCCGCACGCGCGTGATCAGCAATCTGCACGTCGACGCCGGCCGCGAAGCGCCGCGCATCCGCCAACTGAGCAAGGATGTGCCGATCGATCTGCTGGTCCGCCAGCCGATGGATGTTCCGGTGGTGAACCGCGGAGACGAGGATGAGGACAGTTCATCCGAGCCGACGCCGGCGAAGAAAGAAGATTGGTGGCTCGTGCGGGCATATCCCGCCGAAGGGCAGGCGATCGCGGGATGGGTTCTCGGAAGATTCGTGGACCTCAACGTCCCATCGCCGCTGCCGGACTACGCTAGCTCGGCCGGAATGCGAATCGTCGCGTGGTTCGATCTGTACCATGTGAAGGACGCATCGGGAAATCCGCGGCCGGAATACCTGGTGCTGACAACGCACGGGGGGGAAGGGCAGCCGTGCGATTTCACTTCGGTGCGCGTCTACACGTGGAGCTTGCGGCGCAATCAGTATGAGACGGCATTCGTCGATGGCAATCTGTGCGGCAAGCTGCCGGTGACGCTGACGCATGGCGCGGCTGGCGAAGGCGAAGCGACGTTTGCGTTCAGTGATCTGAGCCACGGCGCATCGGAAAACCGGATGTACCGAATGCATCAGACCATCGTGCGCCGCGTCCGCGAGGGCGAACCAAAGCCGCGCAAGCGCGTACATTCGTAGAGCGCGACGCGCTCAGCGTTACATCTTCTTTTTCGGCGCGGCTTCAATTCTCAAGGTCAAAATCTGATGCGGTTGCACCGGGATCTCGATGGATGATCCGGACACAGGGATTTCTTTCTGGTTTTCCTCGACCGCGGACGCAATCCAGGCGTGGTCGATTTGAAGCAGCGGAAACGTGAGGCGCGCGGTGCCGGAACGGCCGCCAATTTCAAGCAAGCGCAGAATCGTGCCGTGGCCATCGTCGGCGGCTTTCCAGTTTTCGACCGACACATCGGCGCCGTCGACCTGCAGAAAGCTGAATGGAGCGGCGGCAAGCGGTCGATCGGGATCGTCCACTTTGTCGTTGTCGATCAACTGGCCTGATTCTAGCGGCGTCATTTCTTCGCGGCCGAATCGCGAGAGATCCTGCGGGGCGAGGGTTGCGCCGCTGGTTAGCGTATAGCGGAATGTGAAATCGCCACCTTGCTCGGCTCGATAGTTCGTGTGCCAGTAGTTGTTGAGCGCGTAAGAAAAGATGGTGGGAGACTTCGGGTCGAAGGTCTCCGGCCACACGCCGCGATTGATGTCGCCGAGCGTGACGAGCGGCGCATCAACAGGAACGATGGCGGCTTCCCATGCGCCGGCGGATTCCTTCACCCAGTGGCCGACGGAAAACCATTCGAGCCCCGCGCCCTTCAGCATGTCGCGGTTGGGATCCACCGAACCGTTTTGAACCTCATATGTGAAGGCGGGCTTGGGCGTCGCGATGGGAAAGGCGAAGTAGACCGCTTCCTTGTCGCGAACCGCGTCCTTTGTGAAGTGATTGACGAATTCGATTTTCTTCTCGTCGTTGAAGAGCAGAATTTCCGTGCGAATCGACGGCGTGTGAGCGTCCTTCGATTCCAGCGTCATGATCTGTCCGTAAGGAGTCTCGCGCAGGCTAACGACGCGGCCATTTGTGGATGGATCGATCGTCAGCTTCGCGAAGGGTAGCGACCGCTGCATGTAGACAATCTGCGATTCCGGCTTGCCGCCGCCTTCGACGTACAGATACTGGTCGAAGCGGTAAGGGCTCGATGCATCGACGAGCTCGCGCTGCAACTGCTTATCGAAGATGCTTTTCACGGCCCCAGTCGCCGGATCGACTTCCACGCGATAAAAGGAATTCTCGAAAGATGCGGGCTGTTGGGTCTCGCTGGACGCCGCGCCCACGGGTTTGCGCTCCTTCGATTCCTGGAGGAAATAGCAGTTGAATCCCATCGCGGGCACATCGCGCGCGAGAAACCGGACGTGCTGATAACTCGGACCCTCGCGCAGGACCTCAAATGGAACGGGCGTTTTGCCGGGATACTCGACGAGGATGCGGTCGCGATCGAGATCCATTTCGACGAGGCCGCTTCGGTTCCAGCTCAATGTGTTGAAGACGACGAGCGAAGGCGCGGGCATGTGGATCTGGTTCGCGATTTCGCTCAGTGACTGCTCGACAATCGAATCCACCGCCTGCTTGCTTTCGGCGACGTAATGATCTTTCGTGCCGAGCTGCCGCACGGACTCCTGACTATCGGGCTGGTAGACGGAATCCCACGAATCCCATGTGTGTTCGGCGTAGAGAAGCAGGTTGGTCCACATGCGGTCAATCAACTGGCGAGGCGCCGCGAGAGCGGGATTGAGAAACGTGGAGATGGTGGAAAGCTTCTCGGCAGAAAGCGCGCGCGATTGGTCGTCGCGATCGATGGCTGTGTTCGCGGCGTCAGAACCAACTCCGTCTTCCCAGTACGGGCCGCCATCGCCGGTGACCGTGGCGAGCTGCGAGCCGTAGTTCTTTTCGATGTAGCGGAAATAATCCGGGAAGGTGCTGACGACGAATTTCGGGAACGCAAAATCCGAATTCCACTTGGGAACGAAGTCAGCTTCGGTGACGCGCAGGTCCGTGTTTTCGAGCTGGCTGCCGAACATCAAGACGGCGTCAGGCTTGTAGTCCGGCGACTCGAATTGCTGGAGAAACGTCGGCAGGCCCTGGCGGCAGTTCGAAATTTCCGGGGGAAGATCGCACACAAACCACAATTGCGAGTACTGGCGCGTGTTGGCCATGAGCACTTTCGAGCCATCGGGACCCTCGCGCCAGAAAGGTGATTTCTCGTTCCATCGGCCGAAGAGAACGATGGGGCCGCGGTCGCTGTTCGTGGCCTCGGCGAAATATTTCAGGCCTGCCGCGCTGAGTACGGACGGGTACGACCAGGTGATGCTGGGAACGTCCGTGATATTCGCGTAGTCGAACGGGACGCCTTCCGTGCGGTGCAGGGAAGCGGAGTATTCGAGAGACCGAATCAATTCCTCGAGGCTTGCGTAGCCGGTGAGAAGGTTGGCGTACTCCGCGGGAATCCTGAGCTTGCCTTCGCGAGCGAGCTGAAGAAATTGCGCCTTTGCCAAATCGCTGCGCGTGGCGAGGTAATTCTGCGCGATCCACGAACCGTCGAGGCTGAAACGCATCGCGGGATTCTGGGGGATGTAGTCGAGCAACTTGTCGATGTTGCGAGTCTGGACCGCGGCCACCTTGGCTTGATAGTCGGTGTAGCCGATGTCGAGATGCGCGTGCGGGACGAAGTAGATGGTCCACTTGCGTTCGGGCGCGATGGCGACGGAGAACGAGTGCTTCCTGCCGTTTAGTGTGACGGAGACGTTCGCTTCCGTGGCGTGCGTGAATTCCGGAACTTCGAAATCGAAGCGCTGCTGGCCGAAGTCGTTCGCGGCCGCAAGGTCGGCGTGAAAATTCTGTTTGCCGACGCTCAAGCGCACTTCGCCCGATCGAGCTTTTTCCGGCAGTGTGACGGTGACGCGGGTGAGTTCGCGGAGTTCACCGTCCTTCTGCGTGTAGAAGACGGTGGGCTTGACGGAGGCGGAAGGTTCGAGGCGTGTTGACGCATCGCGGGTGAGGCTGAGCGCGTCGTAGAGAAGATATGAGCTGGTGACGGGATTGTCCGCGTCGTTGACAGCCGTGAGGATGAGTTTGTTCTGGCCCTGATGGAGGGCGCCGGCCGGCAGCACGATTTCAATTTGGTCGCCGCCGTAAATCGGCGAATCGACGCCACCGTCGCCGGGATAGTAACTCGCCTTGCGATCGAAATAGTAGAGGCCCTTGCGTCCGTTGATGTCGACGAGAAGATCGGGAACCGCAGGACGATTCAAGATCACCGAGATGGTGAGCTTGAACGTGCCGCTGGGCGGCTTTGGCATGTCGAAAAGAATGGTGTACGGCGTAGGGTGCTTGCCTGTGGCGGATTCGATAAAAGTATTTTGAAACGCGGGCCAATCGGCGGCCTTGGTCTGGCCGACCGTAAAGACAGGATTGAAGTTCGGGCTCGATGGATCGAAATCGTGGTTGAGTTCGCGCGAAGACTGATCGAATTGGCCGATCTGCCAGACGATCTCGCCCGACGAATTTTTCGACTGGCTGTTCGCGGGACGCGCGGCAACGAGGACCAGAAGCGCAAAAAGAAGGAATGAAATTCCGCAGCGCAAAGATTGCATAAGGGACCTCGAAAGAATTTTCGTTGATGAATTGGCGCCGGGAACCGACTGCTGCGGCGCTGGCGGGCGCCGGCAGCGAAGAAATTCGCGGAGGATCACGCCGCGATGGTAGGGCCTCGGATGCGTCGAGTCAATGAAGTTGGCGTGTTCGGCACAGCGTCGGCGCCCGAATCGGCGGCTCGGCGCGCGGGCGCTAGACTAGAAATGGAGAGAACCGCTCAAGGCTGGAGGCAGAGATGCTACACAGGCTCGCAATCTTGGCTGCGCTTGTGGGATTTTGCGCCAGTGGCGGCACCGCGCGCGCGGCGCAATCACGTGCAGCCGTGGCCGCGGCAAATGCGGCTCCCGGTGTGCCGGCGAAGACGCAGTGCCGAGGCGAGTCGTACGTTTCGGTGACGGCAGATGCCGAGCAGGCCATTCCGCTGAAGCTGGTCGCGACGCTGAAGTGCGGCGACGAAGTGCGAATCCTCTCCGACCCGCAGGGATACACGGTGAAGGTGCGAACGGCGGACGGGAAAATCGGCTACGTGACGCGGTATGAAGTGGCGGCTGTGACTCCGCCGGCAGCGCCGGCGACACCGAGCAATGCGGCGCCGTTTCCGGGAGAGAGCGTACCCGCAGCAGCTGCGCCAGCAAAGCAGGCGGACACGGCGCGCGACGACGCGGCCGATCGGTCGAAGCCGCGAATCTACGTCAGCGATTCGCAATCATGGATGGACACAGGTGGATTCGGGCGGCCGAGCAGCGTGGCCGACGGCAATCTCTACGGCGGATACGATCCGGACTTGACCGACATCTTTCAGGATTTCACGACGGATTGCCCGGCGGTCGTGGTGACGCAGGAAAAGGCGAAGGCGGGATTTGCGGTGCTGTTCGACAAGGGCACGAACAAGAAAGGCTTTGCGGGGCTGGGCGGGCTGGTGAAGGTCAACAAGCTGACGGTGGTGTCGCGCAGCGGGGAGACGATCTTTTCGCAGGAGGCGCGGTCGACGGACACGATTGTGCGGGCGGCGTGTGAGGTGATCTCGGAGCGGAGCGCATCGAAGGCGACCGCAGGGAGTACGCAACATCCGTAGGGCGGGGTTGACGGGCGGCGGGAGAGGTTTGGTTGCGGGGGCCTGCAACGTTCCGAATTGTCCAGTCCTCCCATTCAGGATTCAGCTGATTTGGCTAGCAGCGTAGCCCGTGCGCGGGCCCTTGAGATTCACAGTTGCACAGGATTGCCCACTCTCCGTCACCAAACGCGTTTGTAATCACCCAGAACACATTCTTAGTCCGCGACCGTCTGCGCGCCCGATTATACGGCTTATCGCGAGTAGCGCCGGGTCCGTCCGATTTCGGGAACTAACTTACACTAGTAGCCATTCGCGTGAGTTCGATACTTTGCTTCGCCGACTTTCATCAGACCAACCTTCGGTGCCATCTCGGATTGCCTTTTCCCTAAAGCTGCGGGATCAAACGGGGGACGCTCATCAGGACTCTTCACGGGGATCCCAACCGCCAAGAAAAATTCTTCGATCCCAGACGGATTGTACACAAACAGGAGCGTTCCCGTCGTTGACCCCACATTTGTCCAGCGGTGAGGGATATTCCTCGGCCCGAAGAAGAACGAACCGGAGGTTCCGATGGCCGTCCGATCCCCGATCGTTACTTCATATCGCCCGGCAAGGATATAGAAGCACTCGTCCTCACGCGAGTGCTGATGCAGAACCACGCCTTCGCGCGGTTTGTTTTCTGCCATGATCCAGGTGAACGCCTTTTGTGTATCTGCCCCAATCGCTTTCAACGTGAACGCATGGCCCGGAATCCAATACCACTTATCGGTCTGCTCAGTGCGGCCACTGTTCTGCCCTGTGGCGTTCCCGACAGACCCGTCCAAAAAAAATGGGGCGGAAGCCAAAGCCAACCGCAAGAGTTCCCTGCGCGAAGTCACCACCGAGTGCTCCTGGGTCCGGAACAATACGCATTGAAGAGACAAACTGTCAAGGTGCTGAGCCTCACACTGTCAAGGCTCACTAGAAATGCGGCGCTTACAACACGATTCAGCCGAAGTTTATTGCGGGGGTTGGATTTGAACCAACGATCCCGCAGAGCGGGATTATGAGCCTGATTCGCGGGGGTGAAAGTTGTCGCGGCTGAGTCCCGTTGCCGCGAAGAAGCCGAGGCCACCCTTGTGTCGCTTCAATTCATTTTCGAACTTGCGCGCCGCTGTGTAGTCAGCAAATTTGCAGGTGTAGACCAGCGTCCACGGGCGGTAGCGCGCTGTCCATCGGGAGAGACCTTCGTTGTGCTGGCGAGCCGATCGTGGGCGCTTTCGGAGATGCCGGTATAGAAGCGTCCGCCCGAGTGACTCCACAGAACGTATACCCAATATGGCTTGTCGCTGACGCGAGACATCGAAGGGAAGGAAGTGGTTGCGGGGGTTGGATTTGAACCAACGACCTCCGGGTTATGAGTTCAAATGGTCATGCGGAAAATTTCAGCTAAGTCTTGCCGATCCAATGTTCGCTCCCGCTGGCCTTGGCCGGGTTTTGCCCCCGCAACCCACGTTTTGCGCCCATTTTGCGCCCAAGTTTTGCCCGAACAAAGCGAGCAAAACAGAACGGCAGTGCCCCAATCCCCTGTTCAGGGCGGTGGGGATCGAAATCGCATCCCATCATTCCTAAGTCTCACCGACAGAGCGTGTTACCGACCGCTCCCCACTCCAATCGTTAGAAACGTTAGAAAGGGCTGATCGGATGAGACGGGCCTGGAGGTCACTACACAAGTTCCGCCAAACAAGCCATGCGACCGCTGCCGCCGTGCCAACGAGCGCGACCTATTTCGTAATTCGATACGCGCGTTCGCCCGAACGAACCCGCTTCCAGTTCTCCTTCAAAACGACTTGCGTTTCAGCTATCGACGTGTCGCGAAGGGGCTGAAGTCTGAGGAACTGAGGCGCAGGGACCGCCTGCTCCACCACGGCCATCTGCTCAAGTGCGGACCGCGAAGCTGGAGGACGAAAACGCATGCAGCGGAGCACTAGCATCACAACTTCCAGATGGCCCGTTCAACCTACAAGAATCGTGCCAAGCTGCAGTTTCGATGTACCATCTTGCGAGCGAGGTACACAGCGCATGGGCATTATCGTCCCGCTGATGTTCGTCATTTCTGTGACATTCCTTCTGTACATAAGAACGGTAGAAGTGGAGACGGTTTCACCAAAGTTGCGTAAGTTTGCTATTCCTGCTGCGAAATATGTTGCCGCTACATTCATCGGTACATTTGGCGCATTCGCGATAGGCGTGGTGATTGCGGCACCGCTGCTGTTGTACTCGCACGTTGCACACACTACGTCCGGCATCGATTTGGCTTCATCGTTGGTGGACAGGCCGTATTTTCCCCTTCCGATGGCAGTTGCTTTCGGCTTGGGTTATTTCCTGAGCGAATGGCTCAAGGAAGGTCTTCCAGTTTACGTGTGGGTGTGGCCAGTGGCGCAGGTCAGCACCGCAGTGCTTCTCTTCCACCCATCTCCAATGCAGAGTTTTACGGCTGGCGTGTGGCGCGCTTATTTTGACTGGGGTTGCGGCTGCTCGGTGACACTGTTGCAGTGGAGAACCACATGGCCGCTTTATCCCGCGCTTTCCTTCTCCGCTGCTGCGTTTTTCCGCGGGCACCAAGGGATTGAGCGAAGGGTACGGCCCGGCAGCGTTTCACCAAGTTAGCCACTCCGTTGGCGATCATCGCCAGTGCACTCGCAGCCCTACTCCATTTCTTGACGCTCGAATGATGCCCAGTTTTCTGGCCCTATTTCGTCGAATAGTCCCATCTCTGATCTGCCGTGCCGTCTCGTTATGTGCCGAGGCCCGCGGGTGCACTGTGGCGAGCGAGGATGATGTGCGGATCGCGGAGCAGTTGGGCGTGATTTTGCGCCCAAATGCGCCCAAATCTGAAAAACACGGGGCCGCTCGATTTGAGCAACCCCTCGTGAATTGAGTAGGATAGCTGGTTGCGGGGGTTGGATTTGAACCAACGACCTCCGGGTTATGAGCCCGACGAGCTACCAGGCTGCTCCACCCCGCGAAAACATCATAGCGAATCGTCAGGCCTGGGTCAAATGGGCCCGCAGCAGGGCTTCCGGCAGGTGTGTACATTCGCGACGTCGGACGATAGACTCCGCTCAAGTTCGTCGTTCAACTTGGCAAGACCACCGAGGTGCCGAAATGCGGATTACAGCTCCCCTTTTGATACTGAGCTTTCTGTTCTTCGCGATCTCCTCGTGCTTGGGGGCACAAGAGCTTCCCGGGTCGGATGAAAGCGCGATTCGAAGGCTGGTCCTCGCGGTTCCGCAAACGATGAATCACCAGGATTGGAAGGGGTTCGCGAACCTGTTCGCGGACGATGCGGACTGGATCAACGTGGTAGGAATGTTCTGGCACGGGAAAGAGAATGTGGTGAAAGCGCACGCCGCATATGGTCCGACAGTGTTCCGCAACGGCGGGTTCAGCTACTCGGGGATGGTGATCCGGGAAGTGACCCCCGACGTGGCGATCGTTGTGGTGACGGAGACTTCGGCGAAGGAGCAGGTGGCCCCGGACGGAGTCACCAAGCTACCGCCCGGGCAAGGGAGGCTGTCGTTCGTCGTCGTGAAGCGAAATGGCAAATGGAAGATCACGCTCGGCCACAATACGGGCATCAATCGTGAAGCTCAAAAGGACGATCCGACGGGCCCTGAGTGGAAGGACCGGAAGTGAGCCGGTTCTTTGGAGTTCGCTGGCGGAATCGGCTGACTCCCATTGCAGATTCTGAACGCGCAGCGCTCCGCAGCCGTTTCTCTACCTCTCCTCCTGGCACGCGGACTCAGTAGAGGACTGAGGGGAGGAACGCGCCCGCCGGCTCGTTGTAGAGCCCCACGGACATCAGCGTGAGCGGCTGGACTACACGAAGGCCGTTATCGAGGCACCAACGAAAAAGCGCCGCGTTGCGAGTGGGAACAAGAATGCCCGGCCCTTGTAATTCCGTGGCTGCGGAAATCAGCGCTTGCAGGTCCTCGTTTGATTCGCCGACGGCGTGGCCGAAGTAGGCCAAGGCGGAGGCGTAGGCTCGGATGCGTCCGTCCGATTCGGCCACGAGGGCCGTTCCGTGCTGGATCGCGTCGCTGAGTTCGCCTCCGCGGTCGTGACCGTGGACGCGCACGCAGAGTTCATTGCAGGCGGCAAGATCTTCCGCTGCGGCTGGGCGAACCTGGTAATCGGGTGGGCTCTTCCGAATCGCTCCCTGCATGCAGGCGAGCGGCTCGCGGACGACGAAACCGAGCTTCGCATACAGCGAGAGCGAGCGATTATGAAACGCGGCCTGCACGAGACGCACGCCGGCAAACTTCCGCTCGGACGCGCGCGTCATGACCGCCTGCATCAAGCGCCGGCCGAGCGTCCGGTTCTGCACAGCGGGATCGATCGTTATGGGGCCAACGCCGGCAATCGGCGTTCGTTCGTCCAGGCAGTTGCTCCCGACGAGCTTTCCGTATTGCTCCGCCACGACGCAGAAGAAGCCGGGATGCGAAAACATGGTCGCGAGGACCCGGATGGCGAATTCGGCAGAGGGAAAATCGGGAGGGAAGTTGTGCTGCGTGGCGATACTGCGGAAGGCTTCGAAGCAAATTTTGCCGCAGGCTTCGGCGTCAGCCGGTGTCGCGCGGCGAATGACAACGGAATGCTCCTGGCTGGTTGCTTGCGACGGCCCTGACATGGTCTTTGCCCTCCCGTGGGAATGTAGCACGTCCGAGGGAAATCGTCAGGCGACGGTTGAGACGCGCCATTGAATGGTCCCGCACGAAGGGTCGCCCGAGAAGCCGCGCATATTTCTGATCCGTGCCGCGAAACGCGATTGCTTTTGCGCCCTGCGTTGAATAGAGTTTCTTCGGTTGCGCGCACATGAGCATCAGAAGACAAAGACGAATCACTCTGCAGTTTCTGATTTTGCCGATCTTTCTTGCCGTCGCCGGGGCTGCGCGCGGCCAGGACCACTGGGTCGGCTCCTGGTATACGTCGCAAATGGCGCCGGATTCCAAGGATGAGTTGCCCGCCGATGCTTTTCAGGGCTCGACGCTGCGGCAGGTGGTCCATTTGACAATCGGCGGGGAAAAGCTGCGCGTGCGGTTTTCAAACCGCTTCGGCACCACGCCGTTTCACATCGCGTCCGTTCACGTCGCGCTGGCGAGTACCGAAGGCTCGGGCGCGATTGTGAAAGGCACGGACGCGGCGCTCAAGTTTTCAGGTTCGCCGGACGTGACGATTCCCGCGGGGGCCGACTACATCTCCGATCCGCTCGGATTTCGGGCCGGGCCACTCTCCGATCTGGCGATCAGCATTTACTTCGACTCAGCGCCGTCCGGGCAGACAAGCCATCCGGGGTCGCACGCGACGTCATACTTGGTTCGCGGCAATAAAGTGTCCGAGGCCGCTCTGACGGATCCGGCGAAATTCGAGCACTGGTATTTCATCGAAGGCGTTGACGTGGCCGCCGCCGCGAAAGCGCTGGCTGTCGTCACGCTGGGCGATTCGATAACGGATGGACACGGCTCCACGACGAATGAAAACGATCGCTGGCCGGACGTGCTCGCCAAGAAGCTGCAAGCGAATCCGAAGACGCGCGAGATTTCCGTGCTGAACGAGGGCATCGGCGGCAACCGGCTGGTCCTCGATCGGCTCGGGCCGAATGCGCTGGCGCGGTTCGATCACGATGTGCTCGCGCCGCCGGGCGTGCGCTACGTAATTGTGCTCGAGGGCATCAACGATATCGGCATGCTGACGCGCGACGCGGATGCGCCGCAATCCGCGCACGACGCGCTCGTCCACAACTTGATTGGAGCGTACGAGCAGATCATTGCGCGCGCCCACGCGCATGGCATTGAAGTGGTCGGCGCGACGCTTACGCCGTTCGTCGGCGGGCAGTATTACCATCCGGGGGCTGCCACGGAAGCCGACCGCGAGGCGCTCAATCGCTGGATTCGAGAGCCCGGCCATTTTGACGGCATTGTAGACTTCGACAGCGTCACGCGCGATCCTCAGCATCCCGACCGGATGCTGTCCTCATTCGACTCCGGCGATCACCTGCATCCCGGTCCCGCCGGCTATGCGGCGATGGGAAATTCTGTGCCGCTTTCGCTGTTTGAGAAAGCGCGTGCCGCGGCACATGGCAACTGAAGACGAGCCGCGCAGCTCGCTACTTGATCACTCGATGTTCCTTGAGGATCTCCACCGTTTTATCGATCGGCAGCGCTTCGACGGTGTGGCTGTTGCCGGTCATCGTCGTCGCCTTGAACATCGAGTTGTACACCGCCTCTTCGGTTGCTTCGATAGCAGCCTCGAATAACGGCGACATCGCGTCATTCGTCACCACTTCTTCAGTTCGCGTCAGCGCCTTATCGTTCGCGTGAATCCGCACCTGCATCGCGGTTGAGAACGCGATCGCATAATCGCCGCTGCCATTCGAGCCGGAACTCCCCGTGCGCGCCAGGCCAAGCCAGGCTCGCGCCGCCAGCCGCTTCAAGTTGCGAGCGTCGAGCGGCGCATCCGTCGCGATGACCATCATGCAAGACCCGTCCGGCTTGTCCTTCGCGTTGTTGCTCTCCTGAAGTTCCTTGCGCAGGTAATATTGGCCTAGCTCCTGGCCCACAGGAGCGCCCGCAATCGTGAGCACGCCGCCGAAGTTCGTCTGTACGAGCACGCCGACCGTGTACCCGCCGAGAGCCGCCGGCAGCCGCCGCGATGAAGTTCCGATGCCGCCCTTCCATCCGAACGCCACAGTCCCCGTGCCCGCGCCAACGGCCCCCTCTTCCACCGGTCCTTCCTTCGCGCTCTTGATCGCCGCGATGACGTCGTCAGGCGTGACGTGCCGGCCTCGAATGTCGTTCAAGTATCCGTCATTCGTTTCGCCCACCACTGGATTGATCGAGAGCACGTCTTCATTCCCCGGCAGGGCCAGCATGTAGGTGATTAGCGCGTCGGCCACGCGCGGCACGCTCACGGTCGACGTCAGCAGAATGGGCGTTTCGACGTTGCCCATTTCATCCACCTGCGTTGCGCCCACCAGCTTGCCGAAGCCGTTGCCCACGAAAATTCCAGCGGGCACCTTTTCGCGATAGAGGTTTCCGGAATGCGGCAGGATGGCGGTAACGCCGGTGCGGATGTTGTCGCCGCGAATGATCGTTGTCTGGCCGACTTCAACGCCCGCAACATCCGTGATCGCATCGAGCGCCCCGGCCGGCAATACGCCAACCTTGATGCCGAGGTCGGACGCGCGTGGGCGCGGCTTCGAGTCGGGACTCTGGCCCGCGGCGAGACCGGCCGTCAGCAGCAAACCAATGAGACCAAAGAGACTCTTAGCCATGGAATTCCCCTCGACGAGAATCGAAACACCCGCGAATCCACCGCACTCGGCGCAGCGATGTTAGCGCGACTCACGCGATTCACGAGCTAACCTTACCTGGCTACCCGGTCCCGCTCAAGCACGTCAGCCCGCCGCCACAGGCTTTAGCCCTACAATATTCCTCCCCCTTCATTCGTCTATAGAGTAGATGGATGCGGCGCTCAGAGAACGGTGGCCGATGACCGAGCAGGATCAGAGGATCTCGGAGGCGATCGCCCGCGACGAGTTCCGGCTCCGCAACTTCATTCGCCGGCGCGTGCCGGATCCCGCCGAGGCGGAAGACATTTTGCAGGATGTCTTCTACGAACTCGTCGAGGCCTACCGCATGATGAAGCCCATCGAGCAGGCTACAGCCTGGATGTTTCGCGTCGCTCGCAACCGGATCATCGACCTTTTTCGCAGGAAAAAAAGGGAAGCGGCGCGAACCGAGCCGGAACCGGTGCTCGAGGACGGCACCATCGGATCGCTGGAAGACATGCTCCCTTCGCCTGAGGCCGGGCCTGATGCCGCGTTCGCTCGCAGTTTCCTGCTCGATGCGCTGGAGGATGCGCTCGATGAATTGCCGCCGGAGCAGCGCAACGTTTTCATCGAGCAGGAAATGATGGGCTACTCGTTCAAGGAGCTGGCCGTACGCTACGGCGTTGGCATCAACACATTGCTTTCGCGCAAGCATTACGCGGTGAAGCATCTGCGCGAACGATTGCAAGCCATCTATGACGAATTTGAGGAGCGATAGGACGCAACCATGATGAGACACCCGATTGCAAAAGTCTTGAAGTTCATCTTGTTCGGCGTGCTTTTTCTAGTGCTTTTCACCGTCTTCACATTTCTCGTGATGCGCTTGTGGAACTGGCTGATGCCGGCCATTTTTGGGCTGCATCTGATCACGTTCTGGCAGGCGCTCGGAATTCTCGTGCTCTGCCGCATCCTCTTCGGAGGATTCCGCGGCCGCGGGCCGCGCCGTGGATTCAATGGCGGCTGGCGCGGCAGGATGTCCCAGCGCTGGGAGCGCATGACGCCGGAAGAGCGCGAGCGATTCCGGGAGCGAATGCGCAACTGCGGTCCGTTCGGGCCCACCGAGGCAAAGCCGGGCGCCTAGTCGCAAAAGAGCGCTGGAGCGCTCTTGCCGTAGGGTCCGCGCACGCCCATCCACCAAAACTCCGCGCGCCGAAACCACGAGCCTTTGCGGTATAGTGTGTCGCACAAGGGGCTATTCCACCGTTCAACGGAGGTTCTGATGGAAACCCTTCTGCGCGAATTCCGCTACGGCCTGCGGATCCTCACAAAGTCTCCCGGTTTCGCCGCCATCGCCGTGCTCACTTTGGCGCTTGGCATCGGCGCTTCCACTTCCATCTTTTCCGTTCTGGACGCGGTGCTGCTTCGCCCGCTGCCGTATCCCAAGCCTCAGCAAATCGTCCGCGTGTGGGAGCAGGCGCCCAATGGTCACCGTATGGCTCTCGCCGATCCGAATTTCGACGACTTCCGTTCGCAGAACAACACATTTTCCAGCATCGCGGAGTACGCCTACGGGTTGTCGTCCATCTCCGGCGGCAGCGAGCCTGTGCGCGTCAACATGGCCGTTGTTTCCAGCGGCTTCTTCGAATCGCTCGGCATCGAGCCGTTTATGGGCCGCGCGTTTTTGCCCGAAGAGCACCGCCTTCACGGTGCGCCTGCCGTGATCGTCAGCTACGGCTACTGGCAGCGCTATCTGGGCAGCGCCGCCGACATCTCGAAATTCCACCTCTCGATGGAGGGCGGAGTCTACTCGGTCATCGGCGTAATGCCTGCCGGATTCGATTTCCCGCCCGGCGTCGCGGCGTGGACTCCGCGTGAACTCAACGAGGAAGTTCCCGCACGCGACGCGCACAATTTTCAGTGTGTCGGGCGAGTTCGCGACGGCTTCACGGTGGCCGAGGCGCGCGCGAACCTCAGCGCCATCGCGCACCGCATCAAACAGCAATACGGCAAGGATGCTGACCTAACCGACGCCGCCGTTGTGCCTCTGGCCGACGCGATGGTCGGAGACGTCCGCACCGCTCTCCTCACTCTCCTCGGCGCCGTCGGCCTGCTGCTCCTCGTCGCTTGCGCCAACGTGGCCGGCTTGCTTCTCGCGCGCACGTCCGCGCGCCGCAAGGAATTGGCCGTCCGAGTGGCGCTCGGCGCGGGACGCGGCCGCCTGGTTCAGCAGTTCATTGGGGAATCGTTCGCGCTGTCCTTTGTAGGAGGCGCCGTCGGAATCCTGCTCGCCACGTGGGCGGTCAACCTGCTTCCCGCCATTCTGCCCACCAATTTGCCCCGGCAGCAAGGCATCGCAATCAACACGCCGGTCCTGCTGTTCGCTCTCGCCGCGATCATCGTGGTTGCTCTTTCGCTCGGACTTTTCGCGGCCTGGCGCGCGGGTTCTGGCGAGCTTGGCGAAACGCTGGCCTCCGGCTCGCGCAGCCACACCGGCTCAGCGGCAAGCCAACGCATGCGCAGCTTCCTGGTGGTCGGCGAAATTGCCACCACGCTCGTGATTCTCGTGGGCGCCGGATTGCTGGGCCGCAGCTTCCTCCGCCTCCTCTCCACCAGCCCTGGATTTAACCAGCAGAACCTGATCACGATGGAATTTTCGCCCCCCGCGGCGAGCTGGCAAAACGAGCCGACCGAGGCCGACATCGCGCGTCAAGTCCGGCTCATGGACGACATCGTTACGCGGCTCCGCTCGATTCCCGGCGCCGAAAGCGTTGGCTTGACGGGTGCGCTTCCCGTTGCCGAGGGCGACGATATGGCCGAGGGCGACTTCCTCATCTTGCATAACGGGCAACCTCCGGCAAACTACGATGAATTCGGCCGCATGGCCCACAATCCCGACCTCGTTGGCCACGCTGATTACTGCGTCGCCAGCGAGGGATATTTCCGCGCCGTGGGCATTCCGCTGATTCGTGGCCGCATGTTCACCGATCAGGACGTGGCCGATTCGCCGCACGTCGCCGTAATCAGCGAATCGCTCGCGCGCCGCCGCTTTCCGAATCAGGATCCCATCGGCCAGGTTCTCGAATTCGGCAACATGGACGGGAACCTCAAGCCGCTGACCATCGTCGGCATCGCCGGAGACATTCGCGCCGCGGGACTCGACGCGCCTCCGCCTTCCATCATTTACGTCGATTACCGCCAGCGCGGCTTGCTCAACGCCGGATCGCCCACGATTTTGATGCGCAGCTCTGCTCCCGTTGGCGGCGTGGTCTCTACTTCCCGCGCCATCTTCCACGACCTTGCTCCGGACATGCCGGTGAAGTTCGCTACGTTCGCGCAGGAAATGGGCGGTTGGCTGGCGGATCGCCGTTTCCTGCTGCTTCTTGTTGGCCTCTTCGCTGCGGTGGCTCTTGCGCTTGCCGCTGTAGGAATCTACGGTGTCGTCGCATTTTCTGTCGCAAGGCGCACGCAGGAGATTGGCATTCGGATGGCGCTTGGCGCGCAACGCAGCGACGTTCTGCGCCTGATTTTAGGAGAGGGCGCGCGCCTCGCCCTGATCGGCGTCGCCATCGGCGTCGCGGCGTCGCTTGCCGTCACGCGGCTGATGGCGTCGCTGCTCTTCGGCGTCAGCGCCACCGATCCGGTCACATTCGTGGTAGTCGCCGTGCTCTTACCCGCCGTAGCGCTGCTCGCTTCTTACATTCCGGCGCGCCGCGCGATGCGCCTCGATCCGAACACAGCACTGCGCTACGAGTAGTCCTTCGGGGCCGTTTCGCACGGCTTGAAAGCCGGCGCAGCGGCCCTCTGCTCGATTTCCACAGATTCGAAACAAACATCCATTCCATTCAGAAATTGGATTGGACTGCCGCTCGCGCCGGGATTACGTTGGCCGCACCAAGGGGCCTGCCTGAGGCTTCGGCAGCGCGCGGACATTGAGCGATCGCAAAAGCAGAATGCGTCATCCTTTCGGCGGGTTGCGGGTTGACCCATGACCGCTACAGCGATACCTTCGCGTCTTGCGGTTCCTCCGTCCTTCGTGAACTACGAGATTGATGCCGCATATGACGAGATGTTTGCGGGCCCCGGCGTTCCCCGCGAACACTACAGTGCATTGCATCGCACGCTTCTGAAGCTCCCGCCCGAGGAGTTGCGCCGCAGCCAGCAAGCCGCCGATCTTGCGTTCTTGCACGAAGGAATCACGTTCACCGTCTACGGCGCCAAGGAAGGCACGGAGCGCATTTTTCCCAACGATCTGCTTCCGCGGATCATCACCGCCTCCGAGTGGGCCAAGATCGAAAAGGGCCTCACGCAGCGGCTCACGGCCCTGAATCTTTTCCTGCGCGACATCTACCACGAGGGCCGCATTCTCGCCGACAAGGTGATACCGCGCGACCTCCTCTACAGCTGCAAGCATTTCCGCCGCGAGATGCGCGGCTTGAACGTCCCCCGCGACATCTACGTCAGCATCTGCGGCACGGATCTCGTCCGCCTGCCCGACGGCAGCTTCGCCGTGCTCGAGGATAATCTTCGCGTCCCGAGCGGCGTCTCGTACATGGTCGCGAATCGCAAGGTGCTGAAGCGGGTCTTCCCGAGGCTCTTCCGCGACTACGGAGTCTGGCCCATCGATCACTATCCGCGCGAACTGCTGGCCACGCTGCGCAGCTTGGCGCCTGAAAATAGCGCGCACCGCCAGGAACCTGCGACGGTGCTGCTCACTCCCGGCGTCTCGAACTCCGCCTACTTCGAGCACACGTTCCTGGCGCAGCAGATGGGCATCGAGCTCGTCGAGGGGCGCGACCTCCTCGTTCACGACAACGTGGTCTTCATGCGCACCACCGCGGGCCTGCGCCGCGTCGACGTGATCTACCGCCGCGTCGACGACGATTTCCTCGATTCGCTTTGCTTCCGCCGCGACTCGACTCTCGGCGTGCCCGGTCTCTTCAATGCTTACCGCGCCGGCAACGTTACGCTCGCGAACGCCATCGGAACGGGCGTGGCGGACGACAAAGCCGTCTACGCGTACGTCCCCGAAATCATTCGCTACTACCTCAACGAAGATCCCGTGCTTCCGAACGTGCACACGTTCCTCATGTCCAACGACGCGCATCGCAGCCATGTCCTTCAGAATCTCGAGGACTTCGTGGTGAAGGCTGTCGGCGAGTCCGGCGGCTACGGCATGCTCATCGGCCCGCACAGCACCGCCGAGCAGCGCGAAGAGTTCCGCGCGCGCGTTCTTGCCGACCCGCGCAACTACATCGCGCAGCCGACGCTCGCTCTTTCTTGCGCGCCGTGCCTGATCGACGGCCGCGTGGAATCGCGCCACATCGATCTGCGTCCATACATCCTCATGGGAGAAAAGGTCACGCTCGTGCCCGGCGGACTCACTCGAGGCGCGCTCCGCAAGGGCTCGCTAGTCGTGAATTCCTCTCAAGGGGGCGGCAGCAAGGATACGTGGGTTCTTCGCGACGATCAGGCGCCGGGGCTTCGGGATGATGCGTCTCGGCCGGGCGCATCCGCGGGAGTCGTGCGACGCGCTCCGGAAGGCCTGGTCTCCTGACGTGCGTGCCGCCCGGGACTTCTACGCCAGGCCGTTCAAGACCGATGCCGGAATGCTGTCGCGCGTCGCGGATAGCCTCTACTGGATGGGCCGCTATCTCGAGCGCGCCGAGCATACCTGCCGCCTGGTCAGCGTCGAGCTGCAGCTTTGGCTCGATCAGTCACCCGAAGTCCGCGCTGGCCGCTGGCGTTTCCTTCTTGAGGCTCTTCGCGGCCCCGCTGTCGAAGGGCCCGTCGATCCTGCGCAGCTTCTGAACACGCTCGCGCTCAGCCGCACGAATCCCTCCTCCATCGTCTCCTGCGTCGCGAATGCCCGGGAAAATCTGCGTCATGTCCGCGAGCAGTGCAGCACCGGGATGTGGGAGCACTTGAATCGCCTCTATCTCGACGTCATCGAGACCCGCCCCGAGAAGGATTGGCTCCTCAAATCCCACGATTTCTTCCGCGTCGTGCTCGAGAGCGCCTATCTCTTCCACGGCGTCACGGATTCGACGATGAGTCACGGAGAGGGATGGCAATTCATTCAGCTTGGTCGCTACGTGGAGCGCGCCAACACGCTCACCACGCTCCTCGAAACTCATTTTCGCCGCGTGAAGAATCACTCTGAGCCGGCCGTTGAAGATGCCGAGTATCTCGAATGGATCGGGCTTCTCGGCGGCTGCGTTGCTGTCGAGGCGTACTGCAAGGCTCACACGGCTGAGATTCGTCCCCTCCGCGTCGCGGAGTTCTTACTTCTGAATCCGGAGTTTCCCCACTCGATTCGCTTTTCCGTGGATCGCGTCAACGCGGCCCTGCACTTGATCGGCGAACTCACGCAGCGCAATGCCAAGCTTCCCACGCGCATCGCAGGTCGTCTTCGCGCGCAGCTCAGCTTCAGCCAGATCGAGGAGATTATGGCCGAGGATGTCGATTCCTATCTTCAAAGCGTTCGGCGCGAATGCGGCGACATCCACTCCGCCATCCACGACATTTATTTCGACTATTCCACCGAGGCTGAGCTTGCTTCCTAGCGTCCCGTGTAGTGCTGCTGATAGACTCCGATCCGCCGCCTATGGCCTCCTGACATGACCTACCTCATTCGCCATTTCACGGGCTTTTCGTATGAGCCTGCGGTTGGAGAAAGCGTCATGGAAGTGCGCCTGCAGCCGCGCAGCGACATGCGCCAGCGCTGCCTTACGTCTTCGCTCGACGTGAATCCGACTGCGAACATCATGTTCTACCGCGATTTCTACGGCAACGCGGTTCACCACTTCGATATTCCTGGCAAGCATCGCTCGATCGAAGTCACCGCGGAAGCTACTGTCGAGATGCGCCCGCGTCCCGACGTCGACTCACTCGAGCAAAGCACGTGGGAGGACCTCGACGAGCTCGTTTCGCAGAGCGATTACTGGGAGATGCTTCTCCCAAGCCAGTTCGCGCGCCCCAGCCACGCTCTTGAGCAGCTGCGCTCCGAACTGAAGCTTGACCGCCGCGCCACCCCACTCGCGCTTCTCAGGGAACTCAACGCCGCTGTTTACGACGCGTTCGAATATGTGCCCAACGCAACACGCGTCGATTCGCCCATCGAAGATGCCCTGCGCGCACGCCAGGGGGTATGCCAGGATTTCGCGCACATCATGATTGCGCTTGCCCGCCAACTGAAGGTGCCGTGCCGCTACGTCAGCGGCTACCTCTATCACGGCGAGAAACATCACGACCGGTCGTCCGCCGGCGCGACTCACGCATGGGTCGAGGCTTACGTCGGAAAGGCGGGCTGGGTCGAGTTCGACCCCACGAACAATCTCCTCGGAAGCGAGCGTCACATCCGCGTTGCGGTCGGGCGCGACTACGCTGACGTGCCCCCCACGCGCGGCGTGCATCGGGGTGAAGCTGAAAGCGAGCTGCGCGTTCGCGTCAGCGTTTCGATGGTCGACGCGCCGCAGGCGGAAGACCTTGGTCCGGTCACCGTGATTCGTTCGAAGCGCGCGCCGGCTCCCGCCGCGGCGCAAAACGCCCAGATGCAGAATCAGCAATAGGCGCCGCCGAAAAACGCCGCGGGGTCGCGTTTTTTTTTCAGCGCGGGCTTTTCTGCGTTACCAGCTGTTGTAGGGTGTGCCTTCGAAGGGCGAGACCTGATCCGTTCCCGCGTGGACGTCGCAAATTCCCATGCTCGTCTGGTCGATGCTTAGCATCACGTCGCAGGTATCCGGGACCCAATCCTGCGCGCCAGTGACCGGATCGGCGGGAATTTTGGCGATGTAGTGTTCGCTAACGAGGTCGTCGAGGGAGTTCGGCGCAGCCTCTTTGTCTTCGGTGTAATCCTGAATCGCGTCGCGCATCACCTTCAGGTCGGATTTCAGCGTCGCTTCGCGCGCGCGCAGGATCGTGCGCTCGTAGTGCGCAATTCCAATCGTCATCAGAATCATCAGCACCGAGATCACGATCATCAGTTCGATCAGCGTGAAGCCGAAACTGCGGCATGCGCTTGACGCATTCCGCGCGCGCCTCCGCCTCGCGTTTATCGTCCCGATTTTCGATTGCCAAGCGCTTTGTGCCGTGAAACTCATTTCTTCGTTCACCAGTCGGAATACTTCGAGCCGTCGAGCGCCGTTTCCGTCGACCGGCTGAATACGTTGAACACGTCCGTGCCGCCCCATTCGGTCGTGTCCGGATCGTCCTGCACGGAGCGCATACCCCAATCTTTTGAGCCGGTCATCGGATCGACGGGAATCTCGCGCAAGAAATGAACCTTCTTGTCCTGCTGCCCGTTCAGAGAGACTCCGTTGACCAGCGTCTGCAGGTCGGGCGGATATCCTTCCGTTCCGGCCTGCACCTGGATCTTGTTCTGATCCGCGGCGTCCTTGTAGCGGTCGATCGCGTCCCGCATTTCGCGCAGGTCGTACCGCAGCATCGACTCTTTGCGCCGGATAACCATGTTTCTGGCAAGCGGCAGCGCCGCGGTGGCGAGCACCATCAGGATCGAACAGGCGATGATCAGTTCGAGCAGCGTCATTCCGAGCGCCGTTCGTCCGGCGCCGCTATGCCGCCGCGAATTCGAGTATTGGCCCATCGAAACCATGCTGCCTCACTGCACCTGGATATTTCCTTCGCCCGATACGAGCGGAATGGTGTGTTGTTGCGAGTCGCGCGCGTTGACCTGAAGGACTTGGAGCGATGTGGTTCCCGGGCCGACGGCGCGAACGACCACGCCGAGGAGCGTGCCGGTGCCGCTGACTCCCGGCGTATTCGGCTGGCGCGTGGCGGAGACGACCACTTCGCCGCGCTGCGCGTCGATGCGCTGCACGATCGCGATTTCCTGCGTGCCGCCTGAAAGGAAGCCGCCGTTTCGGATTTCCTGGACCTCGATCACGGCCGGGTTGTAATGAATGAGCAGCGGGATCGAATAGAGATCGTTGATGTTCGCGACCTGCAGACCGATGGTTGTGGTTTCACCCTGCTTCATCGTGACGTTGGCCGGATCGAATTGCAGTTGCGCCGAAGGCTGCGCGTTCGGCGCGGCATTCGGGGGATTGGCCGGAGCCGCGGCAGGCGGCGGAGTTGCTGCCGGCGTGTGCGGCTGCGCCAGGGCTTCATCCTGTTCGCGATAGACGCGGATGTTCGCGTCGGAGCCGGTAGCCAGGGATTTCAGGTCTTCCGGCGTGATGTTCGGGAAGCGCACGATGTGCGGCGTCAGGACGATGAGGACTTCCTGGTCCTGAAGCTGATTGCTGTTGTCGGAAAAAAGATATTTCGCGAGCGGAACCTGCGCGAGTCCCGGGATTCCGTTCACGTTGACGGTTTGCGTGCGCGTGATCAAGCCGCCGAGGACGCTGGCTTCGCCGTCCTTGAGGCGCACTTCATGCTCGATTTTGTTCTGCGCGATGATCGGCTGGTTGATTCCGCCGATGTTCTCGCTGCCTGCGAGCGAGGAAACGTCCACGATCAGCTTCATGCTGATTTCGCCGTCGGGATGGACTCGCGGCGTGACGTCGATGTTCACGCCGACGTCCTGATACGTGAACTGCGTGTTCACCAGGGGATTCACCACACCCGCCCCGCCGCCCACTCCCACGCCGACGCCGGCCTGGAAGCTTCCGGTGGCGATGGGGACGCGCTCGCCGATTTTCAACTGCGCTCTCTCACCGTCTGTGATACGCACTTCCGGATCCTGAATGATGCGCGTCTTGTTGTCCGTAAGGATGGCGTTGGCGGTCGCACCTGGCAGCGTGATGCTGTAATCCGCCGTTCCCAAACTGTGCAGATTGTTCAGGGTGATCTGCTCGACGGTTGAGGTGGTGCTTGAAGTGGTACTGGAACTCGAAGAACTGCTCGACGTGTTCGGCTGCAAGGCCGACCGCGGCGTGAAGGCCACCGCGACGCTTTGTCCGGGAAGGATGCCGAGATCGCGCAGGCGGTCGCGGTTCGCAGTCAACACCTGCACGTGGATCAGCACTTCCGGCTTCGCTTTGTCCACCGAATGAATGATTTTCGACGCAGCGGCCATCGTGTCGGGTGTCGCGCGGATGACGATTGCGTTTTGCGAATTGATCGCCTGAATTCTCTGAATGTTAAGCGTTTGCCGCAGCAGGGTTACGATTTCGGTCAGGTCCTGCGGCTGCAGCGTGTTCGAGATGTAGAAGGTCTGCACCACTTCGTCTTCGATGTCCTTGCGCTTCTGCAGCGTATCCGGCGCCACAAAAATAATGTTGGTCGTCAGCGGCTCCCAGAAGGACTTGCTCTCCATGGAGACTGCGTCGAGAGCCTGCTCGAGCGTCACGTTCGGCAATTCGACGGAGATTCTCTTCGAGATGAAATCCGGATCGAAAATCGCGCTCAGGCCCGCCAGTTTCGCGACAGTTTCGAAGACGACCCGGCTGTCGTTCGTCATCTTCAGGTTGATGGGTTCGCGTGAGAGAGGCTTGAGCTCCGGCGGACCGGAAAGGAGATCGCTTTCCTGCGGGTTCGTGTCGATCTTTTCGGGTTGATTGGCGGCGTTTTTGTCGGCGACCATCTTCATCGCCTTTTGCACTTCCTGCGTGGCCGCCATGTTGGAGGGATCGACGCCTTCGGCCTTCTCAAATTCGGCCAGCGCCATCTCGATGTTGCCTCTTTTCAGCAGCTTTTCGCCGTTTTCGAGGTGGAACGAGCTGTCCAGGGAGCGCATGCGCACGGCGCGGAGCTTGTATTCCGCGTTCATAGGATCGGTGCGCAGGGCGCGCTCATAGTCCACGAGCGCCGTGTCGTAGTCCTGGACCGCCTCAGCCTTGCGGCCCGCCTCGAAGTCCTGGTTGGATTTGGGGCAGCCTGCGAGAAGGATTCCCGCGAGAGCGATCAGTGGAAGGAAGAATTTACGCTGCAAAAAGGTCCTCCAATGGGACCGGCTGAGTGGTACCGAGTCTAACATCCCGAGCTAAGATGCAACAAGGAAGTCGCCGTGTTGCCGTGATGCTCGGGTCAACACAATCTTGGACGTGACAACTCCGCGGAAGTTTATGACATTCTGCGCCATTTGCGGTAAGGCACAATATCGGAGCGCGGCGCGCCTTGCCCCGCACTCGGCGCGGCAGATATGATAGTTGGCCGTGAAATCCGCAACGAAAAAAGAGCAGCGCGAGGGCGTAAAAATTGTCGCACAGAATCGCGCCGCCTCGTACAATTACCATCTTCTTGACAAGCTCGAGGCGGGGCTCGTGCTGGTCGGGACGGAAGTGAAGTCCCTGCGCGAAGGAAAAGGGACGCTGCGAGACGCGTACGCGGAATTTCGCGCGGGGGAGGGGTGGCTGGTCAACAGCCACATACCGGAATATCAACCGGGCGGGCCGAGGAATCACGATCCGCTCCGGAAGCGCAAGCTCCTGCTCAACCGGCGCGAGATCGAGCGCCTTCTGGTTCAAACACAGCAGAAGGGAATGACGGTCGTACCCCTGAAGATTTACTTCCGCGACGGAATCGCCAAGTGCGAACTGGCAATCGCAAAGGGCAAGAAGTTCCACGACCGCCGCGAAGCGGAGCGCCAGAAAGAAGCCAAGCGAGAAGCGAACGAAGCCATGTACCGCTTCCGCCGGCGATGAGCGCCCGATAGGCCTTATAAAAACGAGAGGAAACCCATGCAGATTCAACTGGAATCGCGTCCGTATTCTTCGGTGGAGGCGGACGCGCTGGTGACATACGTTTTCGACGGCGACAAGAAACTCGACGGCCCGCTGGCCGATATCGACAGCGGCATGAACGGCCGCCTCGCGTCGCTGGTGGCAAGCGGCGAGCTGACGGGGAAGCCGCTCGAGCTTTTGCTGATTCATTTTCCGCAGGGCCTGGCAGCGCAGAAGCTGCTGCTCATCGGAGCGGGGAAGGCGTCGCGCTTTTCGATTTCCGATTTGCGCAAGATGGCCGGCGCCGCAGTGCGCCATCTGAAATCGCGCGGCGTGAAGAAGATAGCGTTCCTGGCGCGCGAGGGCGAGAGAAGCGCGGAAGCGGCTCAGGCTGTGGTGGAAGGATTGATCGCCGCGGATTTCGAATCGGACAAGTACCGCACCGACCGGAAAAACCGGGAGATTCAGTCGGTTGCGTTGCTGGGCTTCGATGGCGGGCTGGGCGGAAACGTGAGCGAAGCGATCGAGCACGGCCGCGTGATCGCCGAATCTCAGAATTTTGCCCGCGACCTGATCAACGAGCCGTCGAATTACCTGACGCCACGGCTGCTTGCAGAAAAGGCCGAGGCGATGGCGAAGGAAGTGGGGCTCGGAATCGAAATTCTCGACGAGCGGCGCATTGCCGAGCTGAAGATGGGCGCGCTGATTGGAGTGGCGCAGGGCAGCGTCGAGCCGCCACGAATGATCGTTTTGCGGTACGTTCCGGAGAAGCGCGCGGTGGGCGGGCCGGTTCTCGGATTGATTGGCAAGGCGGTGACGTTCGACACAGGCGGAATTTCGATCAAGCCAGCCAACAACATGGAGAAGATGAAGTACGACATGGGCGGTGGCGCGACGATGATCGGCGCGATGCGCGCGCTGGCGTATCTGAAGCCTTCGGTGCCGGTGATCGCGGTGGTGCCGGCGACGGAGAATATGCCCGGCGGGCGGGCTCAAAAGCCGGGTGACGTTCAAGTGGCGATGTCCGGGAAGACGATTGAGGTGATCAACACGGACGCCGAGGGGCGGCTCATTTTGGCTGACGGAATCACGTATGCGAAGCAGCTCGGCTGTACGCATATTATTGATGCCGCGACGTTGACGGGCGCCATCGAAGTGGCGCTTGCCAACGTTCACGTGGGCGCGTTCGGGACGCCGCGCGAGTTTTTGGATCAGTTCCTGGCGAGTGCGAAGGCGACCGGCGAGAAGATGTGGCCGATGCCGATCGACGATGAGTACGAGGAGATGATCAAGAGCAACGTGGCCGACATTCGCAACACGGGAAGCGGCAAGGGCGGAGGCGCGATTACGGCGGCGTGGTTCCTGAAGGAGTTCGCGGAAGAGACGCCTTGGGTGCATCTGGATATTGCGTCGACGTGCTGGGTGGACGAGGGGCGGCCATGGCTGGCGAAAGGGCCGACGGGAGTGGCGATTCGAGCGATCGTGGACTTCGCGCTGAAGATGTAGGACCAGCCGACTCTGAGGTTCGGCCGGAACTCGCCGGGGCAAAACCTTGGAACCACAGATAAACCTGCCTGCGGCAGGCAGGCACGATGAACACGGATAAAACCGTTTCGCCGGATGGGCTCGGGGACAAAGTGTAGGACCGGAGCGACTTCCGGAGATGAAGAGCCCCGGCAACCGTAGATTAAGCATGGTCCCGGTCCTTTGTTTTCAATGAGTTACGGCGGGGCTTAATCCCGTTACCGTAGATTAAAGTTCGCTGGAGTTTCGCTCTGGGCTCGCGTGTTGGTGGCGGAGGGATCCCTCGGCTCGCGATGCTCGCTCGGGACGAGGATGCTCGTCGCCTCCTCATTTTAATCCCCGAACCGTGAACTAAAGGCCTCCGCATGGGAGGACGCAAGGGTGAAAGGAAGCGGGGAGGTCGGGAGCGAGCCCGTTTGGCTTCAGGGGTTAAAACCCCTGAGGAAGGGGGCCCGGGCACGCCGGGGCTAAAGCCCCGGCCTCCTGAAAAGCCTCTTCGTGGCGAGACTGGCTGCAACCGTAGATTAAGCATGGTGCCGGTCCTTTGTTTTCAATGAGTTACGAGAGAAATTAATCCCCGTACCGTAGATTAAAGTTCGCTGGAGTTTCGCTCTGGCCTCGCGTGTCGGCGGCGGAGGGATCCCTCGGCTCGCGATGCTCGCTCGGGACGAGGATGCTTGTCGCATCCTCGTTTTAATCCCGGAACCGTGGACTAAAGGCCTCCGGATGGGAGGACGCAAGGATGCAAGGAAGCGGGGAGGCAGGGAGCGAGCCCGTTTGGCTTCAGGGGTTAAAACCCCTGAGGAAGAGGGCCCGGGTACGCCGGGGCTAAAGCCCCGGCCTCCTGAAAAGCCTCGTCGTGGCGAGACTGGCTGCAACCGTAGATTAAGCATGGTGCCGGTCCTTTGGACTGATGGACGGCAGATTCCTCGAGTCGTGTTGTTCCCTCGCACTAAGCCCCCGCTTGTGCGCTCATTTCGAGCGAGCACAAAAACAGCCCACGGTAGCATGGATTGGGAGCGTGCGGCAGTGGACGAATATACCTAGAAGAACTACGGAGACTGTACCTAGTAGAACTACGGATACGCACTGGGAGTAAATGTACCTACTCACGGCCCGCGGTCATTGAAGTGACAGGACTTGCGGCTGATCGCGCGACTCAGATGCCGGCGAGAATGTGGCCAAGCTTCTCGCGTTTGGTGCGCAAGTATGCGCGCGAAAGGCCGCTGGTTCGGGGGCGGCAGGGAATGCGTTTGACGACGCGGATGCCGGATTTCTTGAGCTGGGCGACCTTATCGGGATTATTCGAGAGAAGGCGAACAGCGCGGATTCCCAGAGCCTTGAGCGCCGAGGCGGCGAATTCGTAGTCGCGCGAGTCGGCGGCAAAGCCGAGGCGGCGATTGGCCTCGACGGTATCGAGGCCCGCGTCCTGGAGCTCGTAAGCCTTTACTTTGTTGATCAAGCCGATGCCGCGACCCTCCTGCGGGAGGTAGAGAAGGACTCCGGCGGGTTCCTTGGCGATTTTTCGCAGCGAAAATTCGAGCTGTGCGCGGCAGTCGCAGCGCTGGGAGGTGAAAACGTCGCCCGTGAGGCACTGCGAATGAACACGGACGAGCGGAGCCTTGGAGCGGCGGAGATCTCCGTGGACGATAGCGACGGCCTCATCGGCGCGGCCCGCGCCGCGGACGGCGAAGATGCGAAACTTGCCGAATGAGGTCGGCAGAGCGGCTCGCGCGACGACGCGGGCCTTCGGTTTGGGACTTCGAGACCTCATTGAGCGGGGCATTATAGCAGGGCGAGGCTCCGAGGGAACGATTGTGGCCCAGTAGCATGGGATGCACGTGCACTGGAATGGGCTGGGTTGACATTCTGCATACCATATGTAATATCCAGTTCCACGTAGTTTCCACCAAATCTCGAAGTTAAACCTCCACCCGGGGCGAAGTGGCTTAAGAGTTTATCCAGGAGGAGTGATGACTAAGCGCATTTTCCTTCCGTTCTTGGTGCTGTTTCTACTCCCGAGTCTCGTGTCAGCTCAGGTCGCGATCACTGGAAAGATCACCGGGGTAGTAGTGGATTCCTCGGGGGCGTCGGTGGCTAACGCGACGGTAACCGTCAAAAGCCCGGCACTGATGTCTGCCCGCACGATCAGCACTGGAGGCGATGGAGCCTATCTCTTTGACCTACTTCCTCCGGGTACCTATGAGGTGACCATCACGGCCCCGGGATTTGAGGCCTTTGCGGAGACCGGCGTGGTGCTCACCGCGGGATTCACCGCCACAGTCAACGGCAAGCTAAGCGTGGGGGCGGTCACGCAGACGGTCCACGTCGAAGGCGAACCCGTGGTTGACCTGCAGACGGCGCAGACCTCCACGACGTTTGACCAGACTCTTCTGCAGGACATACCGAGCGGCCGCGACCCCTGGTCGACGGTGGCCCAAATGCCGGGCGTCACTTCCAGCACATTCGACGTGGCGGGCGACAACAGCTATCAGCAGTCCGCCATGCAAGTGCACGGAAGCACGCAGGCGGAGCAGATTTACAGCTACAACGGTCTGGACCTGAACTGGCCCGGCGCGAATGGGGGCTACACGCAGTTCTATACGAACCATGACTCGTTCGACGAGTTCCAAGTGGTGGCTGACAATGCGCCGGCGGCGGTGCCGATCGGCGGCGTGTACATGAACATGGTGACGAAGTCAGGCTCGAACGAATGGCACGGGCAGGGGGCGGTCTATTACTTGACGGCGGGGACGCAAGCAGGCGTCAAGTTCCCCACCTACAATGGCGGACCGGTGACATCGGGTTCGCCGTTTGACCAAACGATGGACGCGAGCGCGAGCCTTGGCGGTCCAATCATGAAGGACCGATGGTGGATTTTCGGGTCGTACCGGCGGTATGACCTGAGGCAGGAAATTCTTTCGGTGACGGATCAAGCGGGGAATCCCGTTGTGGACGTGAACCACCAGACGAATACGGACCTGCGCAGCGACTTCCAGGTGAATCCGAAGAACAAATTCAGCTTCATTTGGATGTACAACGAGCAGAACCGTTTCTTCCGGCGCGACACGGCGTATGCATTCGTCACTGCGGACGCGAGCTGGCTGCAGATTGAGCCAGCCTATATTCTCGAAGGATTGTGGACCAGCCAGGTGACGAATAACCTGCTTCTTGATTTTCGCGTTGGGTATAACCAGATCCGGTTTCCGCTGGGGTATCAGCCGGGCGTGACGTCGACCACCCTCAATGTCCAAGACGTGGCGAATTCGACGGAAACCGGCGCGGCGCCTTATGCATTTGCGAATCCGGCTTGGGTGCTGAAGTGGACGGCTGGTGGTTCGTGGTACAAGGCGGATTGGGCGGGAACACACAACTTCCAGTTTGGCCTGGAGTGGGGGAAGAGTTTCAACGGGTACAACTACAACGTCAACCAGGGCATAGATGTGCTGCTCAACGGAGGAAACGCGTATCAGGTGCTGGCGTACAACACGCCCACTACGCAGAAGAACTACTTCCGCGATACGAGCTTCTTTCTTCAGGACGCCTGGAACATCAAGCGGCGGCTGACTTTGAATCTCGGAGTGCGTTACGACAACTTCCGGACGTACTATCCCGTCCAAAGCAGCAACGCGGGCGAAACGTTCCCGGATCTCTTTCCCATCACGACGTATCCTGCGTCCGGCAACCTGGTGGATTGGAACAACGTCTCTCCGCGCCTCGGGGTAGCATACGATCCGACTGGCAGCGGCAAATCCGTGATACGCGCCGCCTTCGGCATCTACTACATCATGCAGGGCACGGGGCTGGCCGAAACAGCCAATCCTGTGGGACTTTTCGGCAAGTATTACTCCTGGACTGATACGAATGACGACGGCATCCCGCAAGAGAGTGAATGGCTACCACAGGGCGCCGCCACCAATCCGGTGAGTGAGTTTGGCGGGTCAAGCACGCACATCAATACGAACATGAGCCGGCCGTACTCGGAAGAGGTGGGCGCGGGCTATCAGAGACAAATCTGGAACGATCTCAGCATTGGCGTGACTTATTACTACCGGACGAAGAAAAACCTGATTGGCATCGAGAACTCGGCGGTCCAGAAATCGGATTACGTGCCGGTGACGGGGTTCACCAATCCCATCACGAACGCGCCCTTGACCCTCTACAGTTTTCAGCCGTCGGATACGACGCTTTACGGCAAGTTCAACTATACCGTGACGAATATCGGTCTGCTGGACGACAACTCGTATAACGGCGTGGAGTTCACGGCGGTGAAGCGGCTCTCGCACAAATGGCAGGTCCTTGGCGGCTTTACCATCCAGCGGCAGAAGGGCGTGTACGGCCGCGGATTTTCGGATCAAGCCACGAGCGACAACTTCACCGATCCCAATTTGGACATCAACCGGAACGACAACTACCTGAACCTGGATTCGACGTACGTCTTCAAGGTGGACAGCACGTACGAGCTGCCGTGGAAAATCGGGACCAGCGTGAATTTCCAGCACTATACGGGATATCCGCTGCAGCCGACGGAAACATTCGAGGTGCCGAACGGCCAGACCCCCTCACCAGTCGACGTGGGTGAATCCGTGATCCTGCAACCGGCCGGAGTGCAACGTCTGCCAAGCGTCAACATGCTCAACCTCCGTCTTTCGAGGGAATTTGCGATCTACGAGAAGTGGCGCCTGATCCCGACGGTGGATTTCTTCAACGTGACCAACGCACAAACGGTGATCGGGGAAGTCACAACCTTCGGAGGGAGCTACTTGTTCCCATACAGCACCATCAACCCGTTCGTGGCGCGCTTCGGCCTGCGCCTTGCTTTCTAGGGGATTCACTTCCGCTACGGCCGATTTTTGATCCGGCGGGCCGGACATTCTCATGTACGGCCCGCCGCTGTTTGTCTACCATCACGGCGGAAATTCATGGCGACATTTCACGAATCGGGGACGAGGAACGGAACGTGGGCTATCGGGGGACTCTGTGCCGTCCCTGAAGGGACTCAAGAAGATTTGTTTGTCTTGTTTCCCGGCACTGCCGTGCCGGACTACAGTTTGTTTCGTCCCTGCGGGACTTCGGATATCTCCAATGTCCCGTTGCCAGTGAAGGCCGGCTTGGAAAGAGCGCGGAGTTCGTACGCTTCCGCGCATTTTTGAAATGAGTCGATTTCGTTTCCCCGGGGGGAGAAATGTTCAGACCAGCCAGGATCGTTGGAGTCTTTGCAGCGCTGCTTGTGATGGCTTGCGCGGGAGGCGCGGGTGCGCAGGCGCCGGCGAGCAAGTCTCGCCTCACGATCGAGCAGCTCATCGAGATCAAGCACCCGTCTGACCCGGTATGGTCTCCGGACGGCAAGCACGTTGCGTTCATCTGGGACCGCGCAGACATTCGAAATCTTTACGTCGCCGACGCGGATGGGCATGGCGCGCCCGTTCAGTTGACGTCTTTCCCCGAGGGCGAGGTCAATAGCTTCTTTTGGAGTGCGGCGGGCGATGCGATTTATTTCCCGCATGAGGGCGGCCTGTGGCAGGTCTCGGTGACAGGCGGTACGCCGGGGCCCGTGTGGGGCAAAGCGGAGCACGGAGGCGGGTTCGCTCTTTCTCCCGATGGGAAGCGCGTGGCGTTCGTGCGCGGGAGCCATTTTGAGGGTGAAGGAAGCGAAGGGAACGCTCAAGGCAGCGACCTGCTGATCCGGGGGGTATCGGATGGAAACGAGTCGGTTGTCGCGCACGACGACGTGAGCCTGGGCAACATCCGGTGGTCGCCGGACGGAAACTCGCTGCTATACATAGGCGGCGCAAAAATCATTCATCACGACGAATCTCCAGCTTATTCCGGCGCGAAACTCATCTACCGCGTTTCGGAATTCGTGCCGGGCCAGATCTACGCGATCAAACTCGACGGAGGGAAGCCTGTCGCCATCGCCAAGCCGGATCAGTACGGCGGTTTGGCGTGGATTGACTCGGACCGTGTGGTATTCGACGGCGAATCCAAAGACTTCAAGAAATATTTCATTTACACCGCCGCTGCGGCCACGGGTTCCGTGAAAGTGATCCATGAAATCGACGAGGAAAAGTTCTGGAGCATTCCCGATTGGGGCGAGGCAGGAGCGCAACCGTGGCCTTCACCGAACGGGAAATGGATCGCTTTCCTGAGCGACCAGGACGGCTGGGACCACCTCTACGTAATGCCCTCCGATGGCGGGGATGCGGTTCAAATCACGAAGGGCAAATTCGAGGCATGGCGTCCGGCATGGTCACACGACAGCACTCGCATCGCGTTTGACGCCAATCTCGAAGATCATCCCGGCGACCGCAGGCTTGGGGTCGCGAAAATCGGGGATGATCCCGCGCACGCCACAGTGGCTTACATCACCGCGGGGAAGGGCACGAACATCGAGCCCCACTGGTCCTCGAGTGATGCTCAGCTGGTGTATCAGCATACGGACACGCGGAACAGCGCGGATCTTTTCGCCATCGACGCGAGCGGAGGCGGGAAACCGGCGCGACTCACGGAATCCATGCCCGCAGGAATCGATCACAGTCAGTTCGTCGAGCCGCAGTTCGTACACTATCCCGGGCCGGACGGCAAACTAGTCCCGGGCTGGCTGTTTGTGCCGAAGAATCTGGACAAGACAAAGAAGCATCCGGCGATTCTGTGGATTCATGGCGATGGCGTGAATCAGAATTATGACGGCTGGCACGTGCAGCGGAATTATGCGGTCTACTACAGCATTCACCAATATTTCCTGCAAAAGGGCTACGTGGTTTTTGCTCCTGATTATCGCGGCAGCATTGGCTACGGGCGCGATTGGCGCACAGGGGTTTACATGGACGTCGGCGGAAAAGACGCCAAGGACGCCTGGATGGGCGCGAATTACCTGAAGTCGCTTCCTTACGTGGATGGCGACCGCATCGGCGTATGGGGCCTAAGTTACGGCGGCTTCTTTACGCTGATCGCCATGACCGACCAGCCCACGCTGTTTCGCTGCGGAGTAGACGTGGCCGGCGTGGTGGACTACGTGATGTACTACAACGATCCGTACCACGGCGACTGGACGGCGAGCCGCATCGGCACTCCTGAAGAAAATCCGCAGGTTTACGCGAACGCATCGCCCGTTTCGCACATTGACCGTCTCGCGAGGCCGCTGCTGGTGCTTCACGGGACCGCAGACGTGAACGTGCCGTTCCTAGAATCGATCCGGCTGATCGATGAAGCCTTGAAGAATCGGAAGGGAGACCTGCTGTCGTTCATGGTTTATCCCGGTGAGTTTCACTACTTCAGCCGCGAGCACGTCTTGCGCGACGCATGGCATCGCGTGGACGATTTCTTCGATTTGCACTTGCGCGGAGTCCCGGCTGATTCCGCAACGCAAAAATAGGGCGGCCACACCAGCCTACCTCGGCGGATGTGCTGCTTCCTCAAACGAAGCGGTTTACATCCCTTGCGGCTTTGGCTAAGTTAGCGCCAGAGGCGTCTTCGAGCCAAGCCGGCCAAAATGGGCACATTCTCCAGCCTCAAGGATTTTCTCCTCACGCTGCTGCTGAAGGTGTGCTGGGCGGCGGCGCTGGCGGCGCTGCTGGTGCGCTTCAGGTCGTTCCGCAAGCTGCTATTTACTGAGAATCGGGACTCCGACCAAAAAGTGATGCTGCTGCTGTTCCTGACGCCACCGCTGGCGCTGGGAATTATTCTGCGGATCGTCGGCGGCTATCACTTCTTCGACTTGATGCTCGAGGGTTCGTTCCTGATGGGGTTGGTGGGCGGGCGAATCGTGGGGCTGCTGGGCGGATCGTTGATCAGCCTGCCCGCGTTCGGGATGCACGAGTGGTTGTCGAGCCCGGTGGCGGCGCTGGTGGGGCTGCTCGCAGGCGTGGTGCGCGAAGCGATGCCGGAGAAAGAGGACATCTGGCACTTCGGGCCGTTCCTGTTTCTGAACGTGCCGCAGTGGCTGTGGAAGCTAGTGCGCTACGCGAAGGGGAACTGGGCAATGCTGCCGTTTTTCGCCTGCGCGGCGTTCGAGGCGGGGCGGATTCTGCTGGCGAGCGCGGTGCGGGCGCATCCGACGTGGCTGCTGGCGGAGTATCCGCCGAACTGGTGGCTGGCGGCGCTGGAAGTGCTGACGACGGTGATTTGCGTTTCGGTGCCCATCAAGATCTGGAACAACACGCGCATCGAGATGAACCTGGAGCAGAATGAGCAACTGCTGGTGAAGGCGCGGATGGATGCGCTGACGAGCCAGATCAACCCGCACTTTCTTTTCAACACGCTGAATACGGTGTCGTCGCTGATCCGGTTCGATCCGGACATGGCGCGGGGAGTGGTGCTGAAGCTGTCGAATATTCTGCGGAGGCTCCTGCGGAAGCACGAGACGTTCGTGCCGCTGCGCGAGGAGCTGGAGTTCATCGAGGACTACCTGAATATCGAGATGATCCGGTTCGGGCGCGACAAGCTGCAATTTTTCAAGGAAGTGGGAGACGAGACGCTGGAAGTGTTTGTGCCGAGCATGCTGCTGCAACCGATGGTGGAGAACGCGATCAAGCATGGATTGGCGCCGCGGCTCGAAGGCGGGCAGATTTTCGTGCGCGCGCACGCGGTGGACGGACGAATCGCGATCGAGATTCAGGACAACGGGATCGGAATTCCGTCGGACCGGCTGCGCGAAGTGTATGGAGGCGGAATCGGAATCAGCAACGTGATCGAGCGGCTGCGGCTGCTGTACGGCGACCAATTCAAGATGGACATCCGGAGCCAGGAAGGGCAGGGCACGGTGATCCACATCGAGATTCCAGAGCTGGCGCCTGTGGAGCCGACGGCGGTGGGGTGAGGCGTGCGCGTGGGCGCGTTGCGCTATCAGAAGGGGAGGGGGATGAGGTCGGGTTCGGTGCAGGCGGCTTTTGCTTCGGGCGAGGCGATTTTTTCGCGGCTGTAGTGGCGGAAGACGAGATTCTTGTCGCTAAGATCTGCGACGATTCGATTGACAACATCTACGGGTGAATCCGTGGGGCGGAGTTCGCGAACGTGGGCGGCGACGGCGCGAAGCCAGAAATCGGTGATGGTTTCGTGGTACCCGGTGCGGCCGTGGTGGGCGTTGAAGGTTTTCAGGGCATCGCGCATTTTGGTGGAGGCAGTCTCGGCGTCAAAGTGCAGGCAATACCACGCGGCGACGGCTACGTGGCGCGAGTGGACGAATTCGTCGTTGCGATATTCGCAGGATTCGAAGCGGCGAACGACTTCTGCGATTTCGCTTTCAGAGCGATAGGCCTCGAGGTCGGGCATTTCGTCTCCCAAAAAGAAAAACGCCCGCATCCGGAATGCGGACACGGGCGTACTCAATTTCTCTGCAGGCATTCTAGAACAGAAATGGCTGGCGGTCCAGCGCCTCCTCAGCGGCTAAAGCCGCTTTGATTGAAGCCGGCTACGGCACGGCTGAAGCCGTACCCTGACGCACAGGTGGCCGGCCGAAGCCCGCGATGCCGAACCAACTATTCACTCGTAGCGCAGCGCCTTCATGGGGTCGACTTTGGTGGCGCGTAGCGCGGGAATGTAGCTGGCGGCGAGCGCGACGGCGGCGAGAATCGCCGAGACGCTCAGGAACGTGAGCGGATCGGTGGGCCGCACGCCGAAGAGCAGCGTGGACATCATCTGCGTGAGGCCCAAAGCCGCGCCAATGCCGACCGCGACACCAATTGCCGTGAGGATCGCGCCCTGCTTCATCACAAGCGCGAGGACGTTGCCGGGCTGAGCGCCGAGGGCCATGCGCAGGCCAAATTCCTTGGAGCGGCGCGCAACGGAGTAGGAGATCACCCCGTAAATTCCAACGGTGGCGATGATGAGGGCGACGCCGGAGAAGAGAGTCAGCAGAAGCGTGAGGAAACGCGGCTGCGATTCGGCTTCGGACATCACCGAGTCCATGGTGGCGACCTTGGCGAGGGGAATGGTCGGGTCGATTGCGTCGAGCTTTTGGCGCACTTCGGCAACGAACGGCCGCGGATCGCCGCGCCCGCGAAGAACCAGGTAGGCGTTGGGATTGCCGCTGCCCTGAGTCTGCGTGTACGGGACGTAGAGTTCGGTTCCCGCGGGCTTGTCGAGGCCGGCGTTCTTCACGTCTTCGACCACGCCGATGATGGTGCACCACGGCGGGTCGTAGCCGGGCTGAATGCGCTTGCCGATGGGGCTCTCGTTCTTCCAGAACGTGCGGGCCATGGTCTGATTGATGATTACGACGTCAGGAGCGCCTTTGCCATCGCGGTCGTCAAAGAGGCGGCCTTCCATCAGGCGGATGCCCATCGTCTTGAAGTAGTCCTTGCTGACAACCTGGTAGTAATCGACGTTCTCGATGGGACCGTCCTTCACCCGGACAAAATTCTCGATCTTGGTGTCGTTCATGTTTGGGGGGCGGACGGGCGGGAGTCCGGAAACGATGGCGGCTGAGTCGATGCCGGGGAGATGGGTGATGGCGTCATCCATGCGGGTCCAGAAGGCGTCGATGAGCTCAGGCTTGGGATAGGAGGCGCGAGGCAGATTGATGTTCATGGTGATGACGCGGTCTGGATCCATGCCCGTATGCACTTCCTGGAGCTTCCAGAAGCCGCGGACCATGAGGCCGCAGCCAATCAGAAGAACGAGGGCCATGGCGAGTTCGCCGGCGACGAGGACGCGACGGAAACCCTGAGCGGAGGCGGTGGAAGTGGTAGAGCCGACCGTGTCCTTGAGCGAATCCTGCAGATTCTGATACGCGAGGGGGATGATGGGAGCGAGGCCGAAGAGGACGCCGGTGAGAAGAGTGGCGGCGACGGCGAAGAGGAGGACGCGGCCGTCGATGCTGATCTCAGAGGCGCGAGGGAGGCTGCCGGCATTCGTCAACTGAATGAGGCGGAGGCCGCCGTAAGCGAGCGCGAGTCCGAAAACGGCGCCGATGCCGGAAAGGAGCAATCCTTCGCGGATGAACTGCGCGGCAAGGCGCCATGTTCCAGCACCGAGGGCGCTGCGGATCGCGATCTCGCGGCGGCGCGCTTCGGCGCGAGCGAGGAGCAGATTCGCGACGTTGACGCAAGCGATCAGAAGCACAAATCCGACGGCGGCCATTAGCATCAGCAACGCGGGGCGGACGCTGCTTACCACTTCATCCTGCAGGCCGTAGCTGACGAGCGTGTGATTCTTGGGATTGAAATAGTGTTCGTGCATGCCGGGCGGATGGGCCTCGCCCATGGCGGTGACGTATGCCTTGAGTTCGCCTTCTGCCTGTGCGCGAGAAACGCCGGGGTTGAGCCGGCCGAGAAGATAGAGATAGTGGCTGCCGCGACCGCCGGGATTTGCGGGGTCGAGTTGCAGAGGCGTCCAGACTTCCGGCGGATCGATTTCGCCGGGAGGAAAGCGGAATGAAGCCGGCATCACGCCGATGATGGTGCACTTGCTGCCGTTCAAGAGCGTGTCGCGGCCGAGGATGTTGGGGTCGCTGCCATAAATGCTCTGCCAGACGCCGTAGGAGATGTCGGCGACGCGGGTGGCGCCGGGAGCGTCGTCCTGCGGGGTGATAAGGCGGCCCCTGGCGGGAGAGACACCGAGCATCTGCAACATGCCGCCGCTAACAAGGGAGACGGTCACCCGGGCTGGCTGCGTGGTGCCCGCCAGGTTGGCGCCAGTATTGACCCAGGCGTCGAGCGACTGCCAGGAATGCAGGTCGCGGCGGAGGTCGAGAAACTCGGGAGGCGAAGTCCAGAAGCGATGGAGGCCGCCATTGGGGAAGGTGGGAAACTCGGTGTAGACGCGGATGAGTTCGCCGGGATTCTTATAGGGGAGGGGCCGCAGGAGGACGGCGTTGACGACGCTGAAAATGGCGGTAGTGGCACCGATGCCGAGCATCAGGCAAACAACGGCGGCGAGAGTGAAGCCGGGATTCTTGAGAAGGATGCGGATCGAGTGTCGCAGATCCATCCAAAGCGATTCCATCAGGTGCCTCCCAAGTCAAAGTACGAGGGATGGTGCAGAATAGTTCCTGGAGGCAATTCGGTCGCCTCTGGGAAAAGAGATAAAGGCTTTGGTTTCAGGAGGTTGAGGGAGGCTTTGAGAGGTATTCGCCATTTCGTTGCTCGGTGGTGGGACTGCGAGACCGGTAGCGGACAGGGAGCGCGGAGATGGCGAGCAGGAAAGGGCTTGACAAGGGATGCCAATTCCTGTATGTTCAGTCTTGACTGAAATGACCGACAAGGCAAAAACGAGCCTCTCACCCGTCGAGCAGAAGTTCATTCTGCACTGGGGAGAGATGGGCACGCGGTGGGGCGTGAACCGGACGGTGGCGCAGGTGCATGCGCTGCTGTTTCTCTCGCCGAAGCCGCTTTCGGCGGAGGAGATTGCGACGACGCTTTCGGTGGCGCGGTCGAACGTGAGCACGAGCCTGCGAGAGCTGCAGGGCTGGCGGATCGTGCGTGTGGCGCCGGTGCTGGGAGACAGGCGGCAGCATTTCGAGTCGGTGAAAGACGTGTGGGAGTTGTTCCGAATTATCGTGCAGGAGCGGAAGAAGCGGGAAGTGGACCCGACGATCGAGGTGGTACGCGGGTGTCTGGCGGAAGCGACGCAGGCGGGCCCGCCGGAGGCGTACACGCGGCAGAGGCTGGAGGAGCTGCTGGAGTTCATTGCAACGATGGACACGTTGTTCACGGAGTTTCAGCATCTGCCGCCGGCGGCGGCGCGAGGAATCGCGAAGCTGAGAGGGCAGATTCGGAAGCTGCTGCCAGGATAGGTGAGGGGCCGGCTGAGAGGCCGGCTTTTTTGAGGCTCTATGGTTTCAGTCTCTACAGAAATAACTGACGCGCAGCGGCTGCCCTCAAGGGGATGGGTTCTTTTTGACGGAGAGTGCGAGTTCTGTCGAGGATGGGCGCGACGAATGGAGCCGGTGCTCGGGCCGCGTGGATTTGGCTTTCTGGCGCTGCAGACCCCATGGGTGCGCGCGTTGCTTCATCTTCCCGAGGAGCAGTTGCTGGACGAGATGCGGGTGCTGCTGCTGGACGGGGAGATGTTCGGCGGGGCGGACGCGATTGTGGCGCTGGCGAGGTACGTGTGGTGGGGCTGGCCGCTGGTGGCGATTGCGCATGTGCCGGGCGCGCGGAGGCTGCTGCGAGCAGCGTATCGATGGGTGGCGGCGCGGCGGTATTGCACGAGCGGGACGTGCTCCGCTCGGCGAGGCTTTCACAATTCAACGGCAGGCCGAGGAGGCCGATTTACATGAAATTCCGCAACCTCTGGAACTGGGAAGGAACGATTGACCGCGGGTCCTACACTTTGGTCGGGCTGGTTGGCTTCGCGATCAAGCACAACCTGGATCGGCTGGTGGCGACGGTCGCGTTTCATCGCAAGTGGGACATATTCAATTACTGGATGCCTCTCGATCGGGCGGTCCGAATCAACTCGCTCAGCTCCGCGGACCGGCGATTTCTGTTGTGGATGCTGGTGCTTTCGCTCCCGTTCATCTGGGTGGGTGTGGCCCTGACGATGCGGCGCCTCCGGGCAATGGGACTGCCGGCATGGCTCGTCGCGCTTTTCTTCGTGCCATACCTAAATCTCGTGTTTTTTCTCATCCTTTGCGTCTATCCGTCGCAGAGTGCGGACGATCTCGCGAAGCCGCCGCGGGCGCGAGAAAACCGGACTCTCCACAAAGTGATCCCCGAGAACAAGTGGGGTAGCGCCGCAGCAGCACTGTTGGTTTCGTCGGTGCTCGGAATCGCCGGGACGTTGCTGAGCGTAAACACGGTTCTGGCGGTGTACGGCGTCGGATTGTTTGTGGCGTTGCCATTTTGCCTCGGGCTGATTTCGGTGGTGATCTACGGCTATCACCAACCGCGAAGCCTGAAGAGCTGTGTGGCGGTTGCGAGCCTCTCGATCGCGCTTCTGGGCCTGTTGCTTCTCGCGCTGGCGATGGAGGGAGTATTTTGTTTGCTGATGGCGGCTCCGATTGGGTTTGGGCTCGGGATATTCGGGGGGTTGGTAGGCTACTGGATTCAGCGTCGTCGGTGGAGCGACTTGCAAGTGCAAGCGACGTTCAGCGCCGTGCTGCTTTTTGTTCCGCTTCTAATGGGCGTCGAAGGCTTGAAACCGCAGCAGGCACCGCTCCTTGAAGTGAGAACACAAATTGAGATCAGCGCGCCGCCGGAGGCCGTCTGGCGGCTTCTCATAGCCTTTCCAACACTCCCGCCACCGACAGAATGGCCATTTCGAATTGGGATCGCCTATCCGATTCGATCAACTCTGCAAGGAACGGGCCTGGACGCACGTCGCGAGTGCCAGTTTTCGAGCGGTGAATTCATCGAGCCTATTAAGGTGTGGAACGAGGGCCGGCGCCTTGCCTTCTCGATTTCGGGCGAGCCTCCAGTGATGGAGGAGATGTCCCCTTACGGTCACATACATACTCGCCACATCGACGGTCAATATTTTCAAGCGCAAGATGCGGAATTTGTCCTCACGCCGCTCGCGAATGGTCACACCCTGCTATTGGGCACCTCGCGATATCGAAACCGAATGTGGCCGGTGGCGTACTGGCGATTGTGGTCCGACGAGATTGTGCACCAGATTCATCTCCGCGTTTTCAGGCACATCAAGGAGCTTGCAGAAGAGAACGAGTTGCAGGCCGGCGTTCACTAGGAGATTAGCAATGCGTGAAACAGACACCGGTCGAGTGGTGGTGACGGGGGCGTTCGGGTTCACGGGCAGGCACATCACGCGACGGCTGGTGGCGATGGGGAAGCGCGTGCGGACGCTGACGGGGCATCCGCATCGCGCGAACGAGTTTGGCGATCGCGTGGAGGTTGCGCCGCTGGATTTCAGCGATCCGGCGGGGCTGGTCGAGAGCCTGCGCGGGGCGGAGTGCCTGTTCAATACGTACTGGGTGAGATTCAACTACGGGCGAACGACGTTCGACGAGGCGGTGGCGAATGGGCGGATGCTGTTCGCGGCGGCGCGGGATGCGGGCGTGAGGAAGGTGGTGCACGTGAGCATCACGAATCCGTCGCTCGATTCGCCGCTTCCTTATTATCGAGGCAAGGCGCAACTGGAATCGGCGCTGCGGCAAAGCGGGCTGCGGTACGCGATTCTGCGTCCGAACGTGATCTTCGGCGACGAGGGAATCCTGATCAACAACATCGCATGGCTGGTGAGGCATTTTCCCGTGTTTGCGATTCCGGGAGACGGGAAGTACGGGCTGCAGCCGATTTTCGTGGAGGACATGGCCGATCTGGCGATTCAGGCGGCGGGCGAAGCCGAGGACAGCATTCGAGACGCGGTGGGCCCTGAGGTGTTTGCGTTCGATGGCCTGGTGCAACTGATTGCGCGAAGCGTGGGCAGGCGGGTGCGGCTGGTGCACGTGGCGCCGCGGGTCGCACTGGCGCTGAGTGGACTGGTGGGGCTCTTCGTGCGGGACAGGATTCTGACGCGGGAAGAAGTTGAGGGCCTGATGGCGGGGCTGCTTGTGTCGAGCGGGCCAGCGACGGCACCGACGCGGCTTTCAGATTGGCTGCGCGCGAATGCGACCGAAGTGGGCGCCCGTTACGCTTCCGAGATTGGGCGGCACTACGCGCGAGAAGGGAGCGGCGCATGAGAGTGGCGATTACGGGCGGAACGGGGTTCGTGGGCCGGCATCTGGCGAAGGCGCTGGTGGCGCGCGGACACGAAGTGATCCTGATCGCGCGAGGGCGAGACCAGCGCGATCCTTCGGCGTACAAGATTCCGAACACACGATTCTTCGCGGCCGATCTTTCGAGCGTCGAGGAAGTCGAGCGAGCGTTTGCGGCGTGCGGAGCGGTGGCGCACTGCGCGGGAATCAATCGAGAAATCGGGCCGCAGACGTACCAGCGCATTCAGATCGAAGGGACACGAAACGTAGTGGAAGCGGCGCGACGCGCGGGAGTGGGGAAGATCACGCTGCTCAGCTTCCTGCGGGCACGGCCGAATTGCGGGTCGGGCTATCACGAGTCGAAGTGGGCGGCTGAAGAAATCGTCCGCGGGGCGGGGCTGGACTGTACGATTTTCAAGGCTGGCGTGATTTATGGGCGCGGGGACCACATGCTCGATCACTTGAGCCATGCGATGCACACGTTCCCGGTGTTCGGGCTGGTGGGATTCGCCGACAAGCCGGTGCGGCCACTGGCTGTGGAGGACCTTGCGGGTGTGCTGTGCGCGGCGCTGACGGAGGGGCGGCTTTCGCGGCAGACGGTGGCGATCATGGGGCCGGAGCAGATGCCGTTGAGCGAAGCGGTGAAGCGGGTGGGGCGCGTGGCAGGGAAGCGTCCGCTGTACGTGCCGCTGCCGATTGCGATGCACCAGCTGCTTGCGGCGCTGTTCGAAGCCACGATGAAGATTCCGCTGGTGTCGAAGGCGCAGGTGCGAATTTTGTCGGAGGGGATTGTGGAGCCATGGCCGCCCTACGACACCTTGCCGACGGACCTGACGCCGAAGACGCCATTCAGCGACGAGCAGATTCGCCGCGGACTTCCAGAGGCGAAATCGCTCGGGGTGAGGGACCTGCGATGCAGCGCGTGACGGAGCCGGTGCTGAGGGATCGGCTGGCCCCTCAACGTCAGGCGAGCAAGCGAGTTGGCTTGCGCGGCTGGGCGCCGGTGGTCTTGTTACCTCTCGCCGTCTGTGCCTTACGGTCGCGCGTGGCTCCGTGGGAGTTCATGTGGCTGCTCTCGATCGCGATCTTCCTCGGATGCAAGTGGCAGACATGGTTTTTTGCAGCCGGGCGCGATCGAGCGAGCGTGGGCCGCAGTCTCGGTTATCTTTTTTTGTGGCCAGGGATGGACGCGGATGAATTTCTTGTGGGGCCGGCCCCGCAGAAACCGCGGTCGACCGATTGGCTTGTGGCGTTTGCCAAGGCCGCAGCAGGGGCGGTGCTGATCGTGCTCGCGGCCAAAAATCTTGGGTCGGTCTCACCCCTGCTTGCCGGGTGGCTGGGCATGCTGGGTCTGGTTCTGATGCTGCACTTCGGGACGTTTAACCTCTTGGCGCTGCTTTGGCAGACTGTGGGCGTGAACGCGCAGCCCATCATGCGGTCGCCCTTGGCGTCGACGTCGCTCGGCGAATTCTGGGGCAAGCGATGGAACATCGGTTTCCGCGAGCTATCGCACGGCCTGATCTTTCAGCCGCTTCGCAGACGGCTTGGGCTAGTGCCAGCTATGCTGGCAGCATTTCTTGCGTCCGGTCTGATTCACGATTTCGTGATTTCCTTTCCGGCTCGAGGCGGCTACGGTTTGCCTACCGCGTATTTTGTATTGCAGGGAATCGGCGTACAGGTTGAGCGGTCGTCAATCGGGAGATGGATCGGGGCCGGTCGCGGAGTGCGAGGCTGGTTGTTCGTCGCGCTGTTCGCGGGCGGGCCCGCGTTCTTCCTCTTTCATCCGACTTTCGTGACGCGGGTGATCGTGCCGTTTCTCGCGGCAATGCGATCGACGTTGGGCTTTCGTTGAGATCTCGGCATTCGAGGAGATTCTGATGCGATTGCTTGCGCTGTCCGCGGTTTCGAACTCAGCGGTTGCGGTTTTCGGGGTCGCGCTGTGGCTTGCTGGATTAGGGCACTTCTGCGTGCTGATCGCGAGCTTTCAGGTCCCACGCCGGCTGGGATGGAGAGAAGATCTCGCGAAGCTCACGCCCTTCAATCGCAAGCTGATGTGGACGCACGGCGGCTTCGCCGTCCTGACAATCATTTCTTTTGGCGTGCTGACGCTTTTTCTACACGACGAGATGCTCCGGGGAGACAAAGCCGCGCTGGCATTGGCGGCATTCGTGGGGCTTTACTGGACGGCGCGCGTGGTGGTGGACTTCACGTATTACAAGCACGAGGATTGGCCGCGAGGCCGGGGCTTTGTCATCGGACACGTCCTGCTCACGCTGTTGTTCGTATTTCTTGCGGCGACATATCTGGGCCTGCTGGTGTGGCGTATTGCAACGGCGTAGGCCGCGTCTCCCCGTTTCGAGCGGTGTTCCTGGCTCGTTGCTTGCCTCGCCTGGGGTAGAATGATGCCCTCGACCCGTTCGAGGGCCGAGTGGTCAGGCAAACTAGGCGAAATGGCGCAAAAAACGGAAAAGAGCGGTGCGCGCGACGCAATCATTCTGGCAATCGTTGTGGTATTGGTGGCGGGATACTGCGTGGCGTTCGGGCTGCAGACACTGGTGTGGGGCGAGGCGCATCACTGGGCGAAATACGATCCGTGGCTCAACGACGTGCCGGGCAGCCTGAACGCGTCTGCCGCCGCGCCCGGCAAGACGCAACTGCGCGCGTTCGATTACCAGTTCAAAGTGCCGTGGACGGGCAAGGAGCAGACGCGCGGAACGCTGACTTACAGCGAATTCCGGTTTGATTCGGGGCAAGTGGTGATTCTGTACGATCCCAATGGGCAGTCGGACACGTTGCGGGACATGCGATCGGAGAACCCGCTCGCATACCAGCAATTGCAGAATGTGTTCGTGGGGCAGACGCTCGACACGAACTACGATCTCTACAACGTGGTGTACGGGGCGTCGGCGAACGCGACGTCGCCGTTCATGTCAACCCGCGATGCGATTCGGCTGAATCAGCTATTGCTATGGAAGATTTCATTCGGTTTGGATGCTTCGCCGGGAGCGTACGCGATTTCGATGGGGGGCAATCGCGGATTTCAGTTTGGGGATCCTTCGACGGGCCGGCCCGTGGCGCTGCGAGTGTTTGACGGCACAGACAGCCAGCTTCGACTGATCTTTCTGACCGAGGCGGGATCAAGCGCGAAAATCGACCAGGCGGACATCGATTGCGCGGTGGAATCGCTGGGGCAAGTGCCGGTCAGCGAGCGCTAGCCGAGCGATTGCGCGAGGATTCTTCTAGGCGCGGGCGGATGCGCCAGTGGAGTTCAGGACCTTCTGGTAGTAAGCCTCGTACTGGGGAATCACGTCGTTCGAGCAATAGCGGCGGCGTGCGTCGATGCGAGCCTGCTGGCCCATGGAGCGGCCGCGGTCGGGGCGCGTGAGGATTTCCAAAGCGTAGCGGGCGGCGGATTCGACGTCGCGCGGCGGGACAAGATAGCCATCGCCGCCGTGCGTGACGACTTCCGGCAGGCCGCCGACATTCGAAGCAATTACGGGAACTTCGCACGCCATGGCTTCAAGAGCCGCGAGGCCGAACGATTCGAGATCGCTTGGGAGAAGGAAAAGGTCCGCGAGGCCGAGCTTTTCCTGCACGCGATCCTGCTTGCCGAGGAAGAAGACGTCCTTCTGAAGTTTTTTCCTGCGAACGATATATTCGGCGGCGCCGCGATCGGGGCCGTCGCCCATCATGACGAGCTTGGCGGGGATTTTCTCGCGGACCAGGGCGAAGATTTCGATGGCATCGGTGATGCGCTTCACGGGACGGAAATTCGAGAGGTGCATCAGGATCGGCTCGCCTTCGGGCGCCCACTTCGCACGGAGGGCGGAATCGCTGCTCCGTTTGTAGAGGTCGCAGTTGACGAAATTCGGGATGACCTCGATGGGGCGCTTGATGTCGAACTCCTTCAGGGTGTGCTCGCGCAAGTATTTCGAGATGGCGGTGACGCCGTCGCTCTCTTCGATGGAGAAGCGGACGATGGGCAGATAGCTGCGGTCGTTGCCGACGAGGGTGATGTCCGTGCCGTGCAGCGTGGTAATGAATGGCAGCTTGCGCGGAGCAGCCATCATGCGCGCGAGAAGCGCGCTCACGGAGTGGGGAATCGCATAGTGGACGTGCAGGAGGTCGAGGCGCGCGCTCTCAGCGACTTCGACCATCTTGGTCGCGAGGGCGAGCGTGTAAGGCGGGTGGTCGAAGAGAGGGTAGGTGGTGACTTCGACCTCGTGAAAATAGATCCGCTCCATCTCGCCGCTGAGGCGGATGGGCATCGCGTAGCTGATGAAATGGACTTCGTGGCCGCGCGCGGCCAGCTCGATGCCTAGCTCGGTGGCGACAACGCCCGAGCCGCCGTACGTGGGATAGCAAGTGATCCCGATTTTCATTGGGCCCCCGCGAGTGTATCGCTCCCGAAGCGGCGCGTGCCAGAGGCGAACGTGGGGCGATGAAGATTCGCGGTCCGGCTCGCTTGCGCTGCGACGATTTCGGGTGCTAGATTCGCGCTTCGTCATTAGACGAGGCAAGGGGCTCGAAAGGTGCTGCGACTTTCACGAAAAGTGGCGTTCATCACGGGCGGGGGAACGGGCATCGGGCGCGCGTGCGCGCAGCTTTTCGCGAAGGAGGGCGCGCAGGTGGTGGTCACCGGGCGGCGGAACGAGCCGTTGCGGGAAACCGTTCACGAAATCGAGGAGTCCGGTGGGCAAGCGCTGGCAATCGCGTGCGACGTGACGAAGCGAGAGTCAGTGGAGTCGGCGCTTTCGGGAGCGGCGGAATATTTCGGCGGGCTGAACGTAATCGTGAACAACGCGGGCGCGGTGGTGGTGGCGGATGCGGACCACACGTCGGACGAGGATTGGCGCCGGGTGATCGAGGCCAATCTGACAGGGACGTTCTTTGTGTCGCGTGCGGCACTGCCGATTCTGAGGCGCGGAGGAGGCGGCGCGATCGTGAACATCGGCTCAGCACTAGGGCTGGTGGCGCGGAAGCAGCGTGCGGCGTACTGCGCGGCGAAGGCTGGCGTGACAGGCCTGACGAAGGCGATGGCGCTCGATCACGCGCACGAAAACATTCGAGTGAACTGCATTTGCCCGACGATTGTGGAGACGGAGCTCGGCAACCAATCGATCATGAAGATGCCGGATCCTGAGGCCGAGCGGCGCAAACGTGCGGCGGAGATTCCCATTGGGCGCATGGGGCAACCGGTGGACGTGGCGCAAATGGCGGTATATCTGGCGTCGGACGAGTCCGCGTGGGTGACCGGCGCGGCATTTCCGCTCGACGGCGGATTGACGGCGTATTGAGATGGCGCGCTCCCGCAAAGCCGTCGAACACATGGCAGCAGACGAACTGCGCGAACGGTTGAAGACCAGCAGCACGGCAAAGCAATTCGGATTCGAGCTTGGCGAAGCGGAGCCGGGCCGAGTGGTGCTGCGCATGCGCGTGCGAGAGCGGCACAAGCAGGTCCATGGAGTGGTTCACGGCGGCGTGCTGGCGGCGCTGGCGGACACGGCCGGAGGCCTCGCGACGTACATGGCCAGCCCGCTTGGGACGCGCGTTGCGACAATCGAGATGAAGATCAATTATCTTGAAGCGGTTGAGGGCGGGACGGTGCACGCGGAGGCCCGCGTGGTGCGCATGGGCGCGCACATAGCGGTGGTGGATTGCGACGTGCGGGACGAGCGCCGGCTGGTGGGGAAGGCGCTGATGACTTTCTTCGTGGGGCCCTTCCTCAAGAAGCCGAAGAAGGGCCGAAGCTGAATCGGTTTAGGAGCGGGGTTACTGGCCGTTCGTGCCACCCTGGGAGGCTTCGTCACCATCCTTGTACAGATACTTGATGCAGTGCTTGTAGACCAGCAGGTTTGGGCTTCCGTAGCGAGTCAGCTTGATGCAATCGCGGTCGTACCACTCGACCGTGCCGTGGAGGGTTTCCCCGTCGGTGAGCACCACGGCGACCGGAGTGCGCGACTGCATCTGCTTCACGTAATAGAAGTTTTCTGCGTGAGTCTGTTCGGGAGGCGCCGGCTTCTTTCGCGGCGCGGGTCCCGATTGAGGGCCGGGTTGAGACGGCCGGGGCGCGTACGCCTCTTTCATTTCGAGAGGCGGACGAAATAACCTACGATTCACCATAAGTGCGTGCTCCTTCGGAATTTCCGGTTAGGATGCTACTTGTTATGACTACGCGAGCAGATTTTCGGTTGCAAAAATCTTTTGAAAAAAAAATCCCCGGAGCCCGTCAACGAGTCTCAAGCGACACGAGCAGAGCATCCAAACCTAGTTGACGGCCAATATTGCGGCGCAACCGGCTCTCCAGCCTGTCCAGACCCTCAGTGGCTCGCATAATCCAGTCGACGTTGACCTTCTTGCCGAGCGACTCAAGTTCCCCGCGCAGGTCGGGATTACGAGGAAGGCTGCTCTTCGCATGGGAAAGTTCGAGCAGGTCTGTGAGCAAACCATAAAATAGGTCCAAAATATTTTCAAAGGATTCCTTCTCCTGCTTGGCGAGCTGCGCGGTAGCAGCGAAGAGTTCGCCATGCCGCTGGCCGGTGGCAGCCTGCTCGAGGAGGTGCAGGACGCTCCTCCGCAGACGCGCGGACTCCCGCAAGTCGATTGCCAACGCAAGGCCCGGGCTGCCGTCGGAGAGCTGCGCCGTGAGTTTTCGTTCAGCCAACTTCAGCGGCGACCGCTCTTTGAGGAAAGGCTCGATTTGGTCGTTCGGGACCGGTGCAAAATGAAACTGCAAGCAGCGGGACCGGATGGTCGGCAGCAGGGAATCGGGAGTCGGAGCCAGGAGAATGAGAGTGGCGGACTCGGGCGGCTCCTCGAGAATCTTGAGGAAGAGGTCCGCGTCGTTCCAGCGCATGGTGTCAGCGCCATCGAGGATGAAGACGCGGCGCTTGCCCTGAGGCTTGAAATAGGCGGCGCGCTGGACGGCGCGGAGCTGTCCAACGCGAATCATCGGGCGAGCGACGGGCGTGCGCAGGCGGACCGGGTCGGGGACGAGGAGCCAGACGTCGGGATGCGTTTCGACGATGAGGGGCATTCGTTCGACAGCGGCGGCATCGGCGCTTTCTCCGCGCTCAGCGAGCCCCTTCTCGATGAGCGGCTGAGGATCGGCGAGGCGCACAATCTTGAGGCAGGTAGGGCACTCGCCGCAGAAGTCGTCCTTGAGGCGCTCGCAATTCGCGGCCTGAGCAAACATGCGAGCGAGAGTGAATTTCCCGACGCCGCGCGAGCCCGTGAAGAGCAACGCGTTGGGAATGCGTTCGCGGCGGAGCATCCCGCGAAGGGCGCTGACGATGCGGTCGTTGCCGAGAAATTCGCCGAATCCCATGTTCAGCCTTTGGCGCGAAGAGGCGGGAAGATGCGAGCCTCGAGCGCGGCGAGAATATCGCGGTGAACGGCGTCCGGCGAGCGCATTCCCTGGGCCGCGGGATCGAAACAGTCGATGGTGGTCCAGTTGGGCTGAGTAGCAAGCTGATCGTAGACAGCGGAGGCCGCTTCCAGGTGCGCTAGATTCGCCTCCTGCAAATCGCGGCGGAGCTTCGTGTAATCGCGGGCAGCCTTCTGGCCGACGAGCTTCTGCGCCTCCTGCGGAGGGACGCGAAGATAGAGGGCGAGGTCTTCCGCCGGCAGGCCATAGATACGATATTCAAGGTCGCGGAGCCAATTGAGGAAATCGTCGCGCTTCGCGGCGGCAACGCGGGCGCCCTGGTGAGCGAGATTCGAGCCGATATAGCGGTCGGCAAGTATGATGGTGCCCTGAAGAAGAGCCGTTTCCATGGCGGGCTTCGATTCCAGGCGGTCACCTGCGTAAAGAAGGGCAGAGAAGTGCGGGTCCACGGCCTCGAGCGGGCCGAAGTCGCCGTTCAGAAATTGCGCGACCATTTTGCCGAAAAAACCTTCGTAGCGGGGGAAGCTGACCTGCGTGAAGGCGACGCTCCGCGCGGTGAAGGCACGAGCGAGCAACTCCATCTGCGTTCGCTTTCCGGAGCCGTCGATTCCTTCGAGAACGATGAATTTTCCGCGGGCAGGCATCGCGCGGCTCAGTCTAGCATACGACGCGTGCTAGAATCGCGCGATGGTCGAACGGAACGAAATCAGGGCGAATCTGGAGCGGATTCGCGAACGAATTGCGAGGGCGGCTCAGCGTGCCGCGCGCAAACCGGATGAGATTACGCTAGTGGCCGTGTCGAAGAGGTTTCCAGTAGAGGCGATTCGGATCGCGTACGATGCCGGGTTGCGCCACTTCGGCGAGAATCGCGTGCAGGAATGGGAAGGGAAGCAGCCGAAGTTGACCGATCTGGACGCGACCTGGCACCTGATCGGTCACCTGCAAAGCAACAAGGCGAGGCGCGCGGCGTATTTGTTCCGGCGAATCGACTCGCTTGACGATCTGGCGCTGGCGAAGAAGCTCGACGCAGCGGCGGCTGCCGAAGGGAAGAATCTCCCGGTACTGATCGAGGTGCATCTGGGCGAGGAGACGAGCAAGAGCGGCGCCGCGCCGGATGATTTGGCGGCGCTAGCAGAAAGCATCGCGCCGTTCGCACACCTGGATCTGGTGGGGTTGATGACGATTCCGCCGTTTTCCGATGAGGCGGAGCGCGCGGGTCCATTTTTTCGCAGGCTTCGAGAGTTGCGCGACGGCGTAAGCGCGCGAATCGGCCGGAAGCTGCCGGTGCTCTCGATGGGCATGAGCCATGATTTCGAAATCGCCATCGAGGAAGGCGCGACCGAGATCCGGCTCGGCACGGCTCTTTTCGGCGCCCGGCCGCCCGCCGCCTGAAAGGCGTTCTCATCCGGAGAGAAGCCCCCGTGGCCACGATCGAAATTGCAGAGCGCGACGGAGTAGTGACGTTCGCCGTGCGAGTGGTACCGCGAGCAAGCCGCGAAGCGATTGAAGGCGAGCATGGCGGCGCGCTGAAGGTGCGCGTCAAGGCGCCAGCCACTGAGAATCGCGCGAACGAAGCGCTTTGCCGGTTTCTGGCGGCGCGTTTGAATGTGCCAATTTCGGCTGTTAGAATCGTCGCGGGCGAAACGAGTCGCACGAAGCGAGTGGCGATTGCAGGTGTTTCGGCCGCGCGAGTAGCGGCGCTCTGCGATCCGCAAACGAAAGTGAGCTGACCATGCTTGATATCCGGGCCATCCAAGCGGAGCTGCGGGCCGTCGGAATTGACGGCTGGCTCTTTTACGATCATCACCACCGCGATCCGATTGCCGGGCGCGTGCTCGGCTTGGGCACCAACGGCCTCTCGACGCGGCGATGGTTCTACTTCATTCCGGCGAAGGGCGAGCCGCGGAAGCTGGTTCATCGAATCGAGCAGGGCGCACTGGACGCGGTTCCGGGAAAGAAGTTCGTCTATTCCGGCTGGGAGGAGCTGCACAAAACGCTGGCGAAGGTGCTCGCCGGCAGCAAGAAAGTAGCGATGCAGTATTCACCGGAGAACAATATTCCCTACATCGGGCTGGTCGATGCGGGGACGGTGGAGCTGATCCGCAAGATGAAGAAGAAGGTGATCAGCTCGGCGGACCTGGTGCAGAAATTCGAAGCGAGCTGGACGCCGGAGCAACTGGAATCGCATCTCGCAGCGGGAAAGATCGTGGATCGCGTGACGCGCGAAGCGTTTCAGCGCGCGGCGAGCTTTGTAAGGGAGGGGAAGCCGCTCTCGGAGTTCGATCTGCAGCAGTGGATCGCGGAGCAATTTCGCGCCAGCGACCTGATCCCGGACCCGCCAATAGTCGCGGTGCAGCCAAACAACGGCAATCCGCACTACGAACCTACGAAGGCCACGGCGCGGTTGATCCGCGCGGGAGATTTGCTGCTGCTCGATGTTTTCACAAAGTTCAACCGCCCCGGAAGCGTCTTTTACGACATCACGTGGATGGGCTATCTCGGCGAGCGCGTGCCGGACTCCTACGCCAAGATTTTCCGAATCGTGCGGCAGGCGCGGGATCGGGCTGTCGAGTTCCTGAAGGAATCGTTCGCGAAAGGGCGCGAAATTCATGGCTGGGAAGTGGATCGCGCGACGCGCGAGGTGATTCGCAAGGCCGGGTACGGAAAATATTTTGTGCACCGCACGGGGCACAGCATCGGGCAGGAAGTCCACGGAAACGGCGCGAACATGGACGGGCTCGAGACGCGCGACGACCGGAGGATCGTGCCGCACACATGCTTTTCGATTGAGCCGGGAATTTACCTGCCTGAATTTGGCGTGCGCAGCGAAGTGAATGTGTATGTCGGCGACGACGGGCCGCGCGTGACGGGCGCGATTCAGGAAGAAATTCTGCCGTTACTGGCCTGAGCGGCGATGAGCGAGCCTGCCGCAACGCCTCAGCCGGAAGAAGCACCTCCTCCCAAGCACAACGTTCTGGCGCACACGATTGCGCCGGCAATCGCGATCGTGGCGTGGTTCGTTCCGGGCCTGGGGCATTTACTCATGCGGCGCTGGCCGCGGGCGTTGATCTTTTTCTTCGCGGTTGGCGGATTGGCGGTGAGCGGCTACTGGATGCGCGGAAATGTGTTTGCGCCGCACTCGCCGGACCTCTTCGGCAGGCTGGGATTCATCGCGGACGCGTGCTCGGGCGTGTTTTATCTGCTTTCGCGGGTGTTCGAAGCGAGCGGCCCGAACGTGGCGCGCGCCATTGGCGATTACGGGACTCGATTCATCGCGGCTGCGGGAGTGGTGAACCTGCTGGCCGTTTGCGACGCATACGAAATCGCGGCGGGGCGGCGCCGGTAGATGTTCATTGGCTTGAGCCAATTTGGCGCGCTCGCGCTGTTTGCGATGTTTGTGTCAGTCGCGATCGGGTTTCTGGCGCGCAATTCCCTGAAGGGCCGAGTTCGCTATGCCGCCTGGGCTTTTGTGCTCTTCGTGCTGGTCAGCATCGCGATCGGGTGGCTGATGTACCCGTTCTCGCACTGATCCTTACCGGCAGTTCGGTGCTCGCGATGCGTGGAAAATCGCCCGGGCGCTGCGTTTGACGCTTTTTCGTCGCAATGCTACATTCGATTCACAAGCCGAGGTAGCTCAGCTGGTAGAGCAGCCGATTCGTAATCGGCAGGTCATCGGTTCAATTCCGATCCTCGGCTCCATTCGCCTGTTTCTGCCACAGCGATTCTCTGTCGCCTGCAGCGCACGCATGCTCTCAATTGCGGGCCAACCCTCCCCATCTCCCCCGGAATCTTAAGATAATGGAGGGGATATGAGACATTTCTATTTAAGCCTTCTTGTCATACTGGCTCTTTCAACTGCTGGTTTTATCCAACACGCGTCCGCCGCAACGTCCCAAGACTCCCGAAGCTCGCAAAACCTTGAAAATTGCTACGAGGGAATTGGAGTCTGCAATCCTTCCAAATTGGCGCCGTCGCAGTCCGCGGACCTTGCTGCCCTGCGGCACGAAAAGAATCTGTGGGGATGCGTGACGGGCTACGGCGACTGTAATCGTTCCGCGCTTACGGCGTCAGAGGCGAAGGAAGTGGCGCAGGAGAAGCGCCAGCGAAACCTGCTCTCGTGCGAGACGGTGGTCAGCGTGTGCGACACAACCCTTCTTACGCCCGCGCAAGAGCAGCAAGTTGGCAAGATTCAAGCGGAGCAGAACCTGATCGACTGCGAAACAGGAACGGGTCCGTGCGATCATTCCGTCTTGACGCCTGCGCAAGCGGCACAGGTTGAGAAGATGCATCGCGAGCAGAATTTTCTGGCGTGCGAGACCGGCCAGGGACTGTGCGACAATTTGTTGCTGACCCCCGCGCAAACGGCCGAGGTGACAAAGGAGAGCCGCGAGCGCGACATCCTGTCGTGCGAGACTGGGGAAGGTTACTGCGATCGGTCGATTCTCAGTCCGGCGGAAGTCGCGCAAGTAAACATCGAGGAAGGGCAGCACAATATGCTGGCGTGCGAGGCCGGCGATGCGCTGTGCGATCCCTCGATGCTCACGACGGTGGAAGCCAAGGAAATCGACAAGAACAAGCCGACCTCGAACTGACGTATTGGTTCAAAAACAGCCGCGATTCCGGCGCTACGCCGGCTTGTCGAGAAGTTTGCGGATTTTCTTCCCCAGGGCCTGAGAATTGTAGGGCTTCTGGATGAGCGCGACACCTTCCTTGACGAGGGACCGCAGCGATTCGGCCTCGCTGGCGTAGCCAGTCGCAAAGATGGCGGGCAGGTGCGGCTTGATGGCGGACATCTCCTGAAATGCGGCAGGCCCGTTGAGCTCCGGCATGACAACATCCAGAAGAACCAAGTCGATCGAGGCGTGCTTCTCGCGGAATAATTCGACTGCCTCCTTTCCATTTGTCGCAAGCAGCACGTTGTAGCCCAGGGCCTGAAGCATGTCTCTGGCCGCTTCGCGGAGCCCCTCGTGGTCTTCACCGACAAGCACCGTCTCACTGCCACCTCTGAGCGGCTCGTCTCCCTCTCCATCTTTGTCTTTTGCAGTCTCCGAAGTGACTGGCAGGTAGACCCTGAACTTGCTCCCCACGTCGAGTTGGCTCTCGACATCGATCATTCCGCCGTGCTGCTTGACGATGCCGTACACCGTGGCCAATCCCAGTCCCGTCCCCTTCCCGACTTCCTTGGTAGTGAAAAACGGCTCGAAAATTTGTTCCAGCGTCGCCGCGTCCATGCCGGTTCCGGTGTCAGCAATCGAAAGCAGCACGTACTTGCCGGGAGCCAGGGATGGCCGCAGATTTTCATCGCCCGCGAAAATTTCGGCTTCTTCGGTCTGGACGCGAAGCTGGCCGCCCTGAGGCATTGCATCTCGCGCGTTGATGCACAGGTTCATGATCACCTGCTCGATCTGCGTCGCGTCCGCCCACGCGTTTCCGAGCTGTGGAGCGAGAGCGAGGTCAATCTGGATCTGTTCGCCGATCAACGGCCCCAGGAGATTCACCGTCTCCAGGACTACGTTGTTTATTTCGAGACTCCTGGGCTGCAGCACTTGCCGGCGCGCAAATGCGAGGAGTTGCCGTGTGAGCCCACCGGCGCGCTGCGCCTGAAATTGGATTTTCTGGAATCTCTCTCTGGATTTTGTTCCTTCGGGCAGTTCCTGCTCGCCCATCTCGGCCCAGCCTAGAATGGCGCCGATCACGTTATTGAAGTCGTGCGCGATTCCGCCGGCCAGGCGGCCGAGCGATTCGAACCTGCGGAGCTGGTGAATCTGCACTTCCAGCTTCTTGCGCTCGCGCCGGCCCTCCGCGTCGCGCATTTCGCGTTCGATGGCCGGGACCAGCCGCCTCAAGTTGCCCTTTACGAGGTAGTCCTGCGCGCCCGAGCGCAGAGCGGCGACGGCCGTTTCCTCACCGAGAGTTCCGGAAACGTAGAGGAAGGGCACTTCGGAATTCCGCGCGCGGACGAGCTTCAGGGCTTCCGAGCCCGAGAAGCCGGGCATCGAATAGTCGGAGATGACGATATCCCATTCGCCGGAGTCGAGCGCGGCATTGAGCGCGTCCGCGCTATCGACGCGCAACGGCTGGACGTCGAATCCGCCTCGGCCCAATTCGCGAACGATCAGCGCCGCGTCGTCTTCCGAATCTTCGACAATCAGTGTTCTGAGCCGAATTGCCATTCAGGATCTCCCGGGTGCTGTTTGATTCAGGATCAGCCAGTACAAGCCCAGCTGTTTTACCGCTTCAATGAAGGCTCCGAATTCCACGGGTTTTCGCACGTAACTGTTCGCTCCAAGCCCGTAGCCGTTGGCGCGGTCTTGCTCCTCGTTGGAGGAAGTCAAGATCACGACCGGAAGGAGCCTGGTGCGTTCGTCGGCTCGCATCGCACGGAGAACGTCGAATCCATCGACCTTGGGCAGCTTCAGGTCGAGCAGGATCACCTGTGGCGTCACGCTTGTGTCGCGATCCTTGTACTTGCCCGTTCCGAAGAGATAGTCCAGCGCCTCCGCGCCATCACGAGCGATGACGACTTCGTTCGTGATGTTGTTCTTCTTCAAGGCTCGAAGCGTCAAGGCCTCGTCGTCCGGGTTGTCTTCTACCAGCAGAATCACCGCTTCGTTCATCGATTCCTCCGAATCGCGCTCCTCAGAGCGAAAAGTAGAATGTCGCGCCCTTCTCAACCGCGGCTTCGGCCCACACTTTGCCGCCGTGCCGATTGACGATCCGCTGCACGGTCGCAAGCCCCACTCCTGTGCCGGGAAACTCGTTCATTCCGTGGAGCCGCTGAAAGGCCCCGAACAGGCGCTGCGAATACTGCGCGTCAAACCCCGCTCCATCGTCTTTCACGAAGTATGCAAATCCTCCGTTCTGCGCGGCCTTGCCGAACTCGATGCGAGCCTCAGGATGTTTCGACGTGTACTTCCACGCGTTTCCCATCAGATTGTCGAGAACGACGCGGAGCAGCCGCGGGTCGCCGGTTGCCTCCAGGCCGTCCGCGATCACCCATTCCACGCGGCGCCTTTCGTCCGTCTTACGCAGCTCGGACGCCACGGACTGCGCCATTGCCGAAAGGTCGACGCGTTCGCGGCGCATTTCCGCGCGGGTCACGCGCGAGAGATTCAACATGTCGTCGATGAGCATGCCCATCCTCTGCGTGGCTGCGCGGACGCGCTCGATGTGGTTCTTGCCCTGTGCGTCGAGCTTGTCGCCGTAGTCTTCGGCCAGTGCGAGGCTGAATCCGTCGATGCTCCGCAGCGGCGCCCTCAGATCGTGCGAGACGGAGTACGAAAACGATTCCAGCTCCTTGATCGCGGCGGCCAGCTCGGAGGTCCGCTGTTCGACGCGCAGTTCCAGCTCGTCATGCGCTTTTCGAAGGCTGCGGTCTCGCTGTTCGATCTGGCTGATCATTTCGTTGAAGGCTTCAATGAGTATCTTCAGCTCGGCCATCTGGCCGTCGGCCCTTGCGCGAGTCGAGTAATCCTTATTGGACGCGATCCCCTGTGCGAGTTCGGCCACGCTCCTGATCGGGTCAGCAATTGAATTGCGGACGGCTCGAGATATAGCAAGGGCTGCGGCGAGCGACGCAACCAAAACGATGAGCACGATCAGCCCATAGCTTTGGAGCCGCTGGAAAAGCTGCTGGAGATCGGATTCCAGGTAGATGTAGCCGATTCTTGTGTGGTTGAAGACGATCTCGTGGACCACGATTACATCGTCGTGGCCGAACCAGTGATTCTCCGCTTGCTCCGCCGCGAGGTGCATGTTCGCCGGCAGGTCGAACTTGGCGTCGCGATGGTAGGTTGCAAAGGGTTTACCCTCCGCGTCGTAAATGCGGGCGGCCACCATGCTCGGGGCGGCCTTGAAGGCCGACAGCGTTTTCTCCGCAGCCGGCGGATCATTGAAAACAAGCGCCGAGATGCTGTTGGACCCGGCCACCTGCGACTGCATCGAAAGATTGCGCACCACCGAGTCCCGGAACGCGCCGATGTCGTAGAAGATGAAGGCCGCGCAGGCCAGCAGGAGCGCCGACGCGCTCACCAGCATGTTCATCCGCGTGAGCTTTGTGGCAACCGAAAATGATTTCTGTCTCGCCATCCGGTCTTCAATCTCCAGGCTGAGAATTCTTTCTCACCGCCGCGGCCACCTTCAGAAGATCGGAACTCAATGTCAGACCTTCATCCTGCGCGTTGGTCAGGTTTACCTCGAACCGAATCTTCCCTCCCTGCTCGAGCAACTGGATCATTCCGCCGCGCTCCGAAAAATGCGGAATATCGCTTACGGTTAGTACCCCGGTCCTTTCGAGCGCCGAGAGAATGTCCTTCAAGCGGCTCTCTTCCGATGTAGTGATGAAGAGGATTCGGCATCCGGCAGCCTCCTGCACCTTTACGATTCGCCGAACCATCACCCTCTGACCGTCGATTTTCTCGCCCGCCACCGTCGAGTCGAGCACGGGGCCAAAAGGATCGTGCCCCAAAATGCAAATGTCGAACGAAGCGCCCTTCGCAGTCGCCGCCTGCGCCGGCCATTCGACGAATCTCCCGAAGTTGTACAGGTACACCGCCTTCACTTGATACTCGTTCGGCTTCGCGTCCTGTCCGCGCGATGCAGGAGCCAGCAGTGCCACGAGCGCCACGAGCGCCACGAGGCAGACGATAGCCGCGGCACAAACACACCGTCCGCGGCCCTTATTCGGCTGCTCGGCGGCCTTCATCGCTTTTGCCCGTGTCGTCACGAATGGACTATCGAAACGTGATCTTCCCGTAATAACTGCGCCTGATTCCGATCAGCGGGCCCGGATCGCCGCCGTACTCTGCATGAAACGGCTGCAGAAGATTCTGGCCGACGAACGACAGCTCGATGTGCTCGGCCGGGCGCCAGCCGATTCGCGCGTCCATCGTCGAATAGCTGCTTACAACTTGCGCGGGCAGCGCGCTGGAGTATCGAAAAGATTGATCGAATTCGAAGTGGCCCGGCAGATTGAAGAACGATTGGAATCCGCCGACGTGACTCGGACTTGAACCCGTGTACGAACCGAGTATCGAGCCCACATCGGTGAAGCCATCCTTGTCCCTCAGCGACATGTGAAGGAACGAATACGAACCGCGCAGCTGCCACCAGTGCGTGACCTTCCACGTCGGAGCGATCTCCGCGCCGATCGTGTGCCCTTGAATGGCGTTCGCGTACGGAATCACGAAAAACAAGTGCGGCGGAGGCGGCGTGTCGGCCTCGGCGACATACGGCGCCCCGTAACCCTGCAGGTCGTTGTAAACGTTGTAGAATCCCGTCGCCGACACGTATAGGTTGTCCCTTATCTCCGTTCGGTAACCCGCCTCGTATCCGAGCAGCGTTTCCGCGTGCAGATCGGGATTCCCCAAAATGTCGAAGAAGACCGGCGGGGGCGGAGCCGCCTGAATGAGAATTGCGAATTGCACATCCTGATCCAACCGCGACGGCGTCCGCACCGCCCGTGTCACCGCGGTCCAGAACGACTGGTGGTCCGTGAGTGCCCACAGCAGCCGCACGCTGGGCTGGTATTCGAAACCGCTGAAATTGTTGTGCTCGAGTTTCGTTCCGACCGTCGCGATAAGCTTGTCCTGCACGATGGAGATTTCGTCCTGCGCGAAGCCGCTGTAGACGCTGTCAGTCTGGCTGTTCGGCAGAAAATTCACTCCCTGCGAACTTTGTATGACGTTGCTCGGGCTGATCCGCGCGCCGAGTCCCCAGGTCAACTCATGTCTGCCTCCAACGCGCAGACGCTGCACGTAGTCCACGTCAAAAGTGTCGCGGGTCTCGCCGACTTCCGCGTCCTGCCGGTTCGTCCGATCGAAGGACGCCTGAATTTGGAAGTCCGAATTTTCGCTGCTGGTGTGCTGCCATCGCGTGATGATATTTCCGCCCGTGGAGTATCCGTAGCTTTTCGCCGTGATCTCCGCCGGCGGCGAGAACGTCGCGATGTAGGTGTCCTCTCCGCTTTCCCCGCTGTAGAGATCGCCTTGCACCGTGAACGTGTCCTTCTTGCCTTTCTGCCAGTCGGTGCGAAATCCGATTTGCCCGAAGCGCCACGGATCGAAATTGTTGCCGTCAGAGTGATACCCGGGACCCTGGTCGAAGCCCATCTCGTAGATCCGGTAGTTGAATCCCTTCGCTGTCGACCCGCCCCATCGCGCCGCGCCGGTGCCGTAATCAACGTTCCCCCCGCCAGCCGTCGCGAGTCCTCCGTGCGTGTCCTTCGAATTCTTGGTGATGATGTTGATCACACCGTTCACCGCATTCGATCCCCAGATCGTCCCGCCCGGCCCGCGAATCACTTCGATTCGCTCGACGTCCTCCAGCATCACGTACGGCAAATCCCAATACACTCCCGCGAACAGCGGCGTGTAAACGCTCCGCCCGTCCACCAACACCAACAGCGATCTCGAGAACTGCCCGGAAAATCCGCGAATTGCCACCGACCACTGGTTCCCGTCGATTTGCGCCACCTCCACGCCGGGCGCCAGCCGCAGAACCTCCGGAAGGCTCGTCGCTCCCGATCTGCGGATATCTTCCTGCGTGATCACGTACACCGCGGCTGGCGTCTTCCAAACCTGCTGCGGCTCCTTCGAGACGGTCGTCACCCGAACGTCTCCCAATTGCTCGAGCGACAGCGTCTTGAGCTGGCTCTGCGTGTCTTGGTCGGCGTCTTGCGCGAACGCGCTCGATGGCCATGGCAGCGCGATAAGCAGCGCGACACAAAGCGTCACTCGTGCCCAATTGTGGCTGGGGGCAGCGCGCCGTTTCTTCCGTTGAAGCGCAGACGTTGCAAGATTGCCTGCCCCCCGCAAGAGGCATGGCTCGATATTGTTGCGCGCAGCGACGCGTGCTGGCATGAGGAATATCCCTCAACTGTTTGGAGTTGTTCTTCCGCCGTCGGAGTGACGGAAGCCTATCGGGCAGCGCCGAAACTAAGGCGAAAGCTGCACGCCGCAGCGCGAAAACCCGACAGTATTGGAAGGGGGTGTAACACTCCCATCCTAGCCGAGCCGCTCGGCCTGTCAACGCGTTCGCGAAGGTGCGTCACCCAAGTTGCCAACCCTCCGGGTGGCTGCGAACATGGCCACGACTGGGCTGGCTGAATGCTAGAATCTGAAGAACATCTCAGGGAGAGAATCTCGGCGGCGCGCTTTCCATGAAGGCCAGAACTCTCATACAGTTGATGCTTATCTCCCTGCTTCTGGCTGCGCCGCTCGGCGCGCAGAGCCGCTGGGGAGAACTGCGGCTCGAAGTCCTCGATCCCGCAGGCCTCGGCGTCAAGACCGAAGTCGTGCTCGTCAGCGAGGCGAATCAGTTCCGCCAGGCCTTCCAGACCGATGATAGCGGCCACGCGGTCGCGGAACGGCTTCCGTTCGGCACGTATGCCGTGCATATCCGCCAGTCAGGATTCGCGCCGTTTGCGGCGTCGATTCGCGTCGAGTCGGCTCTTCCCGCCAACTTCGTTGCGCACCTCAGCGTCGCGGCCGTGAACACTTCCGTTCGCGTGAACGACGCCGACACTCTCGTTGATCCTCAAAGCACTGGCACGATCGATCGCATCGGCCCTGACACAATCGATACGCGCGTCACGTCGTTGCCGGGCCGCTCGCTGCAGGATCTCGTCGATTCGCAGCCCGGCTGGATCTACGAGGGCAACGCCGTCCTTCATCCGCGCGGCTCGGAATACCAGACTCAATTCGTCGTCGACGGCATTCCTCTCACGGACAATCGCTCGCCGAGCTTCGGGCCCGAAATCGAAGCCGACGATGTGCAGTCACTGAACATCTACACCGCCGGAATTCCCGCCGAATACGGCCGCAAGATGGGTGGGGTGATCGAAGTCAACACAATGGAAAACGCCGGCGCAGGATTTCACGGCGAGGCCGTTCTTTCAGGCGGCAGCTTTAATACCGCGGGCGCCTTTTCGCGAGTGCAATACGTTTGGGGCAAGAATTTGCTCGGTGTCAGCGCGGAAGGAAGCGGCACGGATCGCTACCTGAATCCGGTCGTCCCTCAAAACTACACGAACGCGGGCACGACCGGAGATTTCGCCGTTCAATACGAGCGCGATCTCACTCCCAGCGACCGCCTCAACCTCATCGTCCGTCACGAACTCTCTCGCTACGAGCTTCCCAACGAGCAGGTCCAGCAGGCGGCGGGCCAGCTTCAGACCGCCGACAATTTTGAGACGATGGGCATCATCTCTTATCAGCACGTTTTCTCGCCTGATGTCCTCGCGGATCTTCGCGGCATGGTCCGCGACGATTCGAACGATTTCTACTCGAATCCGAATTCCACCCCGATCCAGCTTTCCCAGCACAACTGGTTTCGCGAGGGCTACTTCAAGGGAACGGTGACGATCGACCACGGCCGTCACGAGTGGAAAGCCGGAGTCGAATCCGACAGCACTTTCCTCAACGAAAATTTCAGCTACCTGATTACGGACCCGTCGCAATTCGATGACGATACACCGCTGACGTTCCAGTTTCCGCTGCCCGGTCAGCCGGGCTCCGGCAACCGCGCGGACATCGAGCAATCCGCTTTCGTGCAGGATTTCATTCGGCTCGGCAAATGGACGGTCAGCGCCGGGCTGAGGTGGGACCACTACCAGCTTCTGGTCAACCGGCAGGCTGTGAGCCCGCGATTCTCCGTCGCGCGCTACTTCCCATCATCCAATCTTGTTCTGCACTTTTCTTACGACCGCGTGTTTCAGACTCCCTCTTCGGAGAATATCCTGCTCTCTAGTTCCACGGCTATTGAGGCCCTGGCTCCCGGAGATTTTCTCCGCCTCGCGGTTCAACCCTCGGAAGGGAACTACTACGAAGTGGGCGTGACGAAGGGATTTGCGAATCGCGTGCGGCTCGACGCGAACTATTTCCGTCGCCTCTTCAACAACTACGCGGACGACGATCAAATCGCGAACACCACGATCAGCTTCCCCATCGCATTTGAGAAAGCGGTCATCTACGGAGCGGAAGCGAAGATCACGATTCCCGACTGGCATCATTTTTCCGGCTTCGCGAGCTACTCATACACGGTCGGCAACGTCTGGTTCCCTGTCACCGGAGGCTTATTCTTGGGCGACGATGCCACCGCTGCCGAAACGGATCTGAGCGGCCATTTCCCGGATTCGCAGGACCAGCGCAACACCTTCCGCGGCCGCATCCGCTATCAGGTGATGCCGCGCCTCTGGGTCGCCACCGGCATGCAATTCGATTCTGGCCTTCCTTTCGAATTCGACGGCGATCCCTCCACCGCCCTCGCTGAGTACGGTCCCCAAGTGCTCAGCCGGATCAACTTCGACCGCGGAAGAATTCGCCCTGCGTTCCAAGTCAGCGCCTCGGTTGGGGCCGACATCTACTCGAGCGAGCGTCTGAAGCTGCGCTTTCAGGCGGATGGCGAGAATCTCAACAACGTTCTGAACGTGATCGATTTCGGCGGGCTCTTTTCCGGGAACGCGATTGGCCCGTCGCGAAGCTACGCTCTTCGCCTCGGCGCGTCCTTCTGATCAGCTTGCGGCCCACGGCGTAAGCTGTGGGAAACCAAAGCGCGATAGGCTGTTGGAGCCCATTCAGAGGCGGCAGAACGCCTCACTCACATACAAATACCCTTAAAATTGTGCACGTCAGCAGAACCAGAGGAGGTGATTGCGGTCGCGACTATTCCTCGCGTAGCGTGTTCGCAGGATCGATCTTCGCGATCTTGATCGTCGGCAAGGCCGTGGCGAGAAACGTCACCAGGCCGATCGTAAGTACCACGACTCCCAGCGTGGCCGCGTCATAAACTCCCACGCCCCACAGCAAGCTCCGCATGATTCGCAGCACTCCCGCACACAGCGTGAGTCCGAGGAGAAGGCCCGCGATCGACGCCTTCGCGCCCGATCCGCCCACTTGCACCATCGCCTGTCCGATTGTCGAGCCCAGCGCCATCCGGATTCCGATTTCCCGCGTTCGCTGCGCCACCATGTTTGCCACCAACGCAAAGATTCCGACCGCGCTAAGCAGCAGCGCGAGTCCTGCCATTGCACCCAGCAGCGCCACCTCCACGCGCTGCGTCGCCAGCGTCCGCGCGAGCAGGTCGCTCATCCGGTAGAAGCCTGAAGCCGGCAGATTCGGATCCGCGCTGCTCATCGCGCGCTGCATCTCCGCAGTTAGCCCCGCGATCGGTCCTGCGGTGCGCACGATCCAGTCCGGCTGAAACCAAACATGGACCAGCGAGAGAAAGCCTGGATCCACCTGCGACGCAGGGATATACATCGCCTGCTCGCTCATCAGCGGAGCGCCCTCGTACAGGCCCGACGAAACGGAAACGTCCGCCACTTCGCCGACGATCAACGTGTCCTTGTTGATGTACCGCCCGACGGGATTTGCTCCGCCATAGAATTTGCGCGCGAACGATTGATTCACCACGGCGACGTGCTGCGTCGTGGGTCGGTCCCCGTCCGTGAAGGCCCGTCCTGCAAGCAACGGCATCTGCAGCGTCGCGAAATATCCCGGCGTGACGTACACAACATCGGTTCCGTCCTGTTGGCCGGCTTCTTTTCCGTCGCTCAGTGTCACACCGTCATTCAGTGCGCGCTCGTAGGGAAGACTCAAGCCCACTGCTGCATCCTGCACGCCCGGAATCTGTCGCATCGCCGCCGTCGACTCGTCCAGCAGCTTTCGAAAGGCAGCCGGATCGTGGAAGCGAACGTCGTCGAGCGAAGCCTTCGCAACCATCACTCCGTGGGGATTGAATCCGGGCGGCAGAGTCTCGAGATGCACCAGCGTGCGAATCAGCAGCCCGGACGCGGCGAGCAAAACTACCGTCAGCGCCACTTCGCCTGCGATCATTGCCTGGCGCAGGCGCCGCTGTCCGCCTCGCGACGCAGTCCGGCTCGCCATTCCGGAGCGCAATTCGACTTTGCGCGCGGTCAGCGCAGGCAGCATCCCGAAGAGGATGCTCGTCAGCAGCGAAACCACCAGTGTGAACGCCATCACGCGCGCGTCGAGCGGAACCTGTGCAACCGGCAGAAAATGCTCGGGGAGCAGCAGCAGGAGCCCGTCCAGCGCGAGATAGCCCACGGCGATGCCCACCGCTCCGCCGATGAGCGCGAGCAGCAGATTCTCCACCCAGAATTGTTTCAGGATTTGCCATTGCGAAGCGCCGAGCGCGAGGCGCGTGGCCACTTCGGGCGTGCGGCGCAGCATGCGGACGAGCGTCAGCCCGGCCAGGTTCGCGCAGGCGATGAGCAGGATGAATCCCGCGGCAGCCATCAACGCCAGAACTTGCGGACGCAGCGTGTCCGTCTCGCCTCGCTGCAGTGAAACGGAGTGATACCAAACCTGTGAGCCGCCGCTGTTCTTCGCGAATCGCTCCGCGCGGCTTGCCCAGGCGCGATTGATTTCGGCGTCCGCCTGTTGCCACGTTGCGCCGTCGCGCAGCCGCGTGATCGCGTCAAAATTCGTTCCGCCGCCCTCGCCCGAGCGGCTCGGCTGCAGCGGCGTGTAAACGTCGGCGTTCAGGGGAGTGGTTGCGTTTTGCGCCAGGACGCCGACGACCGTGTAAGGCTCGCTGCGCAGCAGAATAGCCTGACCAAGAATGTTCGGATCGGCGTCGAAGACGTTGCGCCAGACTCCGTAGCTCAGAATGACGGCTTTCGGACCGTGAGGGCGATCCTCTTCCTCCGAGAACGAGCGGCCGATGATCGGATGGAGACCGAGGACGTCGAGGTAGTGTGCTGAGACGCGTCCTGCGTGGACATACTCTACGTGCCCGCCTGCCTGAAGATTCACTCCGGAAGTGCCGCCCGAAACGGCCGAAACGAGCGACGGAACGCTGTCGCGCAGCAATTCCCATTTTTCGCCGTCGAGAGCCGAAAGCGAATCCGAGGGATTCGCGCCGGTCACGCGCGCGAAGATCGTGCCCATTCGTTCCGCGTGCGGATACGGCAGGCTCTTCATGATCAGCGCGTTGACCAGCGAAAAGATGGCAGTGTTGGCGCCGATGGCGAGAGCCAGAGTGATGACCACCGTGGCAGTGAATCCCGGATTGCGCCAGAGTTGGCGCGCGGCGAACTTTAGATTTTGCTTCCAGGTGTCCATGGCCACCTCGTTGGCGAGGAGTTTACTCCACCGCTCTCGGGAAGGGATACGCCAACGGCTCCGGCGAAGTTCCCGTTGGCTGGCGATGAGAGGCTGCGCGCGGTTTCTAATCGCGGTCCCAGTGGCCCGCGCTGTCGGGATGCTCGATCCATTTGCGGATCTGCGAGGCTTTCACTTTTGCCTGCACTACCGTCGCGTCATTCTGCTCGATCGAAACCACCAGCACGCGGACCTCTCTTTCCGAGGGAATCGCGTAGACCATCGTGAGCTCTTTGTCGCCCTTCGATCGCACGCGCACCAGCGGTTGCCAGCTTTCGCCGATCGCCGCTTCGATCGAGTGTTGCAGCGCTTCCTCCGAGATGTCGTTTTGGGGAAGGCGGTCAAACACGGCGAGTTTCAAGCCCGCCGTTCCAGGCACCCCGGCGACGCGCATACAAAAGGTGGCGAATCCCAGAAACGGAATGTGCATGTGGTGCGTTCCATACTGCGTTTCGATAGTGTTCACGACTGCGTGAAATTCGGCGTCGTTGCCGCCGAAGCAGGGAATCGCGAGAAGCGAGATGAAGAGAACGGCGAGCGCGCGCTTCACTTGTCCTTCTCCTTTTTGTCCGACGAATTGCCGTTCACGTCGACGCGCGGAATCCCGAACTGGCCTCCCAGCTCGCGCAGATCCTCCGGCGTGATGGGCCCGATGATGTTCACGTAGGTGAGCTCGGTGGGCTCGGTCGCGATCACCACCAGACCGCCGAATTTGTCGCCATCCCGGTGAAAATAGACTTCCACATTTTCGCTGTCGTGTTTGCTTCGAGCATCTATGATCCGCGACCAATCCGGCTCCCTCAGTTGCGCGCGGAGCGTGGCGAGATCCTCCTCCGAATACTCGCCGCTCTTGTCGAACTCGAAGTGATGCACGTAGATCCCCTTCATGTTCGCGATGATCCTCTTAGCGCGCGCCTGGTCCGGATCCTTGGGATCGAGGAACGCGCTCGCGAATCGGAGCATCGATTGGTCCAGGTTGACCTCGACCGTCTTCGATGCCTTATCTGACAATCGCTTCAGCATCGGCGCGGCATTTGCTTCCTGCGCGTGCGCGCTCAGCGGAATCAGCAGCATGAAAAGCGCCGCCATTACGCCAATCTTTCTCATCGTCTTCCTCCCGCCTGCCTGCTTCATCGCGACGGCTCCCCGGAATTGATCTCTCTCACGCTCTGCTGCGCCATCTGCAGCTTGCTGGAAGTGATTCGCAGCGCCAGCATTAGCTGTTCTTTGGCTTCCTCGCCGCGGCGTCGCTGCTGCTCGCGCTGGTAGAGCACGCCGCTCGCGGCCAGCGCGACGCACATCGCGCACGCGGCTGCCCAGCGCAAGCCGTTCCAGCCCAGGAAACCGAGCCACGTGCGCCGCGGCTGATGGCGTTCGGATTGACGCGCTGCCACGCGGGCCAGGATGCGGTCCTCGAATCCGGCTGGCGGCTCGACGCGCCGAAGCGCCTTTTTCAGTTCATCTTCGAGATGATTCATGCTCGTACTTCTCCCATCGTTTGTTCCATTTTCGTCCGCAACATCGCGTGCGCACGATGCAACGTGCTCTTCACCGTGTTCACTGGAATGCCCATGATGCTTGCGATTTCCTCGAGTCCTGCCTCTTCCTGGTATCGCAGGAGGATCACCATCCGCATCTTCTCCGGCAGCCCCGCGATCAGTTGTTTGAGGCGCCGCGAAAGCATCGGATCTTTCACCGTTGGCGCGTGCGAAGGCTCCGGCTGATTCTCCAAGGCCACCTCCGCGGCGAGTCGCTTGTTGTGCCGGGCGTAGTCGATCGAGCGGTGGCACGCGACGCGCCGCAGCCAGAACGTGACGTGGTCGCGCGATTCGAGTGCCGAGAGTTTCTTCGACAATTCGAAGAACACATCCTGTGAAACTTCCTCCGCTGCCGACGAATTGTGCAGAAAATGAAACGCGATGCTGAAGACCATGCGCGCGTGCTCGCGCACAAGATCCTCGAACACCAGTTCGTTGGTCAGCGCCACGGCTGCTGTCGTCACCTTGCCTCGCCAGCGTGCATAGCTATATACGGAAACTCTGCGCCTTCAGGTTGCAGGAAGATGGAGCGGAAAATTGTGGCAAGAGAAATGCGCGAGGGCAAAAAGCAGAAGGCCCGCTTTGCAGCGGGCCTTCACAGGGAGAAGCCCCACGGCCAATGCGCGGATGGCCGAAGAACCTTTTCCTGAGCCGCAGTCTAGTAGAGGGCCGAAATTCAGTCAAGTGGGAAAGGGATAATTTGGTGACCATGTAAGCCATTTGTTTGCAATGAGATACGGGGCCATGACACAAAATGTCGCTAGTTTTCCACTGTGGAGTACTACGACCGGCCCGATCCGAGGCCGTAGAAGTCCTCTGCATTGATAGGTTTACTGGCGAGGCCGAGTTGCAGGATTTGGAGCTGATCGGAGCGGTCGAAGACCCGATTGGGGAGGGCGCGCTTGACGATGAGGCGGACGCCGCCGAACGCCAAGCCGGAAATCAGCGCGAAGAGGCAGATGATTCCGGTCCCGACGATGGTTCCCACAATCATAGTACCAATGCTGGGCTCGGTGAGCGCGAAGGTTGGCTCATTCCAGGTGAGTTCCGTGTCGGAGTGAATCTGTTTGAGGAGAAGATCGGCTTCGGCCTGGGATTTTGCGCCGGCAACGAAGGCGACGAGAGTTAGCGAGCGCTTTGCGTAGACGGGAGTCGCATTCGCGCCCTGCTTCGAATCGTTCACGTCGAACTGCTGCTGCAGCGTGGTGAGAGTTTTCGACGCGGTCTGCGGCGTGGGATAGTCTGCGACGAGCAGAGTGACGTCGCGTTCGCCGATTTTGTATCGCCCAATTTCGGCTTCGGCGCCTTGGGAGAAGCCGAGCGAATTGCCCATGGGGACAGGGAAAAATTGATTCAGCGCGACCGGGCCGAGAATGTAGCGGTCGGAGCGATCGACAAAATCCTTGTGAGGAAGATAGTCGGTGAGGCTCGGAAGCAGGCCGGTTTCGGCGCGCGGAGCGACGGCAGCGACGAGAGCTTTCAGATCGCCGGTAAGCTTCGGGAGGTCGCGGCCACTAACGTCGAGGAGCAGGTTGCCGTCGAGCGCGAGAGCGCGGTCGGACGACATGGCGGAGTGCGCGGTGAGATCGGCGCGGGGCATTTCGGGCGTCCGGAGATAGGAGTATTCACCGTAGGCGCCGCTCGGGTCCTTCATCTTGTAGAGAGTGACGTTGAGCGAATCGGTCCCGCGGATGTAGACGACTTGCTCGCCAGCGTCGAAGCCGTATTCGCCAGCGATGGCGGGAGCCTGAGTGCCGGCGGGGGGAGCGAAGGGCTGGCGGCTGGAGGCAGTCCACCCGGCGAAGGAGGCGGGAAGGATGGATTTCGACTGCGCATGGGCCGGAATTGTGTTGAAAAGCAGCGCGGCGAGGCAGAGCGCTGTAAGCAAACCTGTAAGCCCAATGTTTCCGAGGGGGATTCGCTTCATGAGGTTAGCGTATCGCATTGTTCGCTCACTGTACATTGGAACGATGTTCGCTCGGCTCGCCTGCTGCAGGCGGGCTCGGACGGATGCAAGGAGGCAGGGAGAGTTGCGTCAGGGCGGTGGTGGCGAAATTGGGTTTTTTCGCGATTAGAAAAATGTAAGCCAGTGAAAAAGCGGAGGTTAGGGGAGTTTCTAATATTTCGTTTCGCGATTAGCACACTCGAGGCTCGGGATTGGACATCGGAGACCGGAATACCGAGGCTGGCAGGAACGGTGGTGTAACAAAACGGCGTTTTTTGGCGATTAGAAATTTTTATGTCCTTTGTTTTCAGGGGTATAGGATTTTTCTAATTCCCCATTTTGGCGATTAGAAAGAACGCGGGAGGCAAGGAAAGAAACGGCGGAGTCTACCGCAGAGACGCTGAGAGCGCGGAGGGAGAGGAATGAACCGCCTGATCGATACAATGAAAAGGTCGCGGGTTTGTATAGATTAGAAAAATGCAAGTTGGTGATTCGGCTGGGGTTGCGGCGATTTCTAATCTTCGGTGTATAGATTAGAAATGCGAGAGAGGTCCCTCGACTCACGTTGTTCGCTCGGGACGCGGATGCCTTGTCGGATCCGCGATTAGAAAAATGCAAGTTGGTGATTCGGCTGGGGTTGCGGCGATTTCTAATCTTCGGTGTATAGATTAGAAATGCGAGAGAGGTCCCTCGACTCACGTTGTTCGCTCGGGACGCGGATGCCTTGTCGGATCCGCGATTAGAAAAATGTAAGTTGGTGATTTGGCGGAGGTTGCGGCGATTTCTAATCTTCGGTGTATAGATTAGAAATTGTGATGGGTCGCAGGATTCGAGGAGTGGCCGCGGGGCAGCGAGCGGGCGCGGTCGCGTAACGTTTCTACCCATGGCTACGGCGCCCTCCCTTCGGCATGCTACGGTCGCATTCAAAAACGCCCTATGTTAGCACAGAATTGAGCATTTGTCAAGAGGTAAACAAGGGCCTTGGCCGCAAGTCCTTTGTTTACAGCGGCGGTTCCCGAAAATTTTTCTGACGCTGGGAAAGCGTGTCCGGAACACACATTTCGTGGCGGTTCCTCCCCCACGGTGCTCCAGCACCCCATTCCCCTTAGACCCCGTGTTATGGCGGCGGGTTCCCAGCCCTCGACCGGGTGAGGGGCTGCGAAATAGAATCGGAGGCGGGAGGAGAGGCGATGCACTACTTGTTGTTTTATGAGGTGGGCGAGGATTATGCGGCGAGGCGGGCGGAGTTTCGGGAGGAGCATCTCGAGAAGGCGTGGCGGTCGAGCGCGGAAGGAGGGTTGGTCCTGGGCGGGGCGCTGGCAAATCCGATCGATGGGGCGGTGCTGCTGTTCAAGGGGGATTCGCCGGAGGTGGCGGAGCGGTTTGCGAAGGCGGATCCGTATGTGACGAGCGGGCTGGTGAAGAGGTGGTATGTGCGGGAATGGACGACGGTGGCGGGGGCGGATGCGGCGAAGCCGATAAAGCCGAAGGGATGAGAAAAGAGAAAGGAGAAACTGGAAAATGGACGGCAGGCGTTGGCGGAGGCCGACGGAGCAAGCTCCGTCGGAACGCGATTTTTTTAGGCGGGAGCGGGGAGCGAAAGCGGTAGCAAGCTACCGCACTCCAAGTTGGCTGAGATGGTCGACCGTTGATCTCGAGATTTGTGGAGGGTGGAGGCTGATCGTCCCTAGGGGACTCAGATCTGAATTGGAATTTTTTGAGGCGGCCCGCCACTCCGCACGCGAAGTGCGATTAGCGGAGAGAGAAGGAGACGAGGGAGAGCGTTGGGACGGAGTGCGAAGATAACAACGAAAAACGGAAGAGAGGTCCCTCCGCTGCGTCCCGCGCCCGCGCTGCGCGCGGGGAAGAAGAAAGGCCGGGATGACAAGCGCGCTGGTGGTGCGGGGAGGAGGCGAGAACGGTGAGCGAGAGATTGGAGGCGAAAAGCGGAAGAGAGGTCCCTCCACTACGTCCCGCGCCCGCGCTGCGCGCGGGAAGAGAAAACGCGCGGGACTTCGGTCGGGATGACAAACGGTGAGCGGCGACGTGAAAACGTATTGTGTGTATATCATGGCGAGTCAGTCGGGAGTTCTCTATACCGGCATCACAAATGAACTTGAGAAACGGGTCGCGCAGCATCGGCGGAAGGCTTTCCCGGGGTTCACGAAGACATACAACGTGAACCGGCTCGTGTATTTCGAGGTTTTCGGCGACGTAGGCGCAGCAATCGCTCGGGAAAAGCAGATCAAGAGATGGCGACGCGAGAAAAGAGTCGCGTTGATTGAGTCGAGCAACCCCAAGTGGAGGGACTTGTACAGCGAGCTAGTCTCTGCGCGTGAGTTCCCTCGATGAAGGAGGCAATGCGGAAGAGAGGTCCCTCCGCTGCGTCCCGCGCCCGCGCTGCGCGCGGGAAGAGAAAAGGCGCGGGACTTCGGTCGGGATGACAAGCGCGGTGGTGGTGCGGGGAGAAGAGGCGAGAACGGTGAGCGAGAAATTGGAGGCGAAAAGCGGAAGAGAGGTCCCTCCACTACGTCCCGCGCCCGCGCTGCGCGCGGGAAGAGAAAACGCGCGGGACTTCGGTCGGGATGACAAACGGTGAGCGGCGACGTGAAAACGTATTGTGTGTATATCATGGCGAGTCAGTCGGGAGTTCTCTATACCGGCATCACAAATGAACTTGAGAAACGGGTCGCGCAGCATCGGCGGAAGGCTTTCCCGGGGTTCACGAAGACATACAACGTGAACCGGCTCGTGTATTTCGAGGTTTTCGGCGACGTAGGCGCAGCAATCGCTCGGGAAAAACAGATCAAGAGATGGCGACGCGAGAAAAGAGTCGCGTTGATTGAGTCGAGTAACCCCAAGTGGAGGGACTTGTACAGCGAGCTAGTCTCTGCGCGTGAGTTCCCTCGATGAAGGAGGCAATGCGGAAGAGAGGTCCCTCCACTACGTCCCGCGCCCGCGCTGCGCGCGGGAAGAGAAAACGCGCGGGACTTCGGTCGGGGTGACAAGCGCGAAGTGCGATCAGCGGGGAGAGAAGGACACGAGGGAGAGCGTCGGGATGACTCTGTGTGCGATCGGCGGAGGATGCGGCACCTGAAATTCAAAGGCGAAAGCGAGGTTACTTGGGGTTGGCGGGGGGGACGAGGGAGGCGGCGGTGGCGGGGGTGTCGGAGGGGCTGTCTGCGGCGAGCTTTTGCTTGTTGTAGGAGAGGCTGTTGAGGCTGTCGAGATAGGTGGCGATGCCGCGATAGAGGCCGAGGGCGATGCGTTCGCGCTGGTCGGGCTTCTTCAGCAGGCGCTCGTCGGAAGGGTTGCTGACGAACGAGATTTCAGAAAGCACGGAAGGCATGTTCGCGCCGATGAGAACGATGAAGGGCGCCTTCTTGACGCCGCGATTGCGTTCGCTGGAGCTGATGAGCTGAAGGCGATGCGAAAGCGAATCCTGAATGTCGGTGGCCAGCTCGCGGGACTCCTCGATTTTGTCGTTGCGCGCGATTTTCTGAATCAGATCCTGGAGATCGTGGAGCGATTTTTCGGAGTAGGCGTTTTCACGCGTGGCCACTTCCATGGATTCGGGCGACGTGGCGAAATTGAGGTAATAGGTTTCGACGCCGCGCGCATCGTGGTCGCGGCTGGAATTCGCATGAATGGAGATGAAGAGGTCGGCCTTGGCCTCGTTGGCGATGGCGGTGCGCTGCTCGAGCGGGATGAAGGTGTCGTCCTTGCGGGTATAGATGACCTCGGCGCCGGGAAGTTTTTGTTCGATGAGGCGGCCGAGGCGCAGGGCGACGTCGAGGCAGAGATCCTTTTCCATCAGGCCGTGGGGGCCGATGGTGCCGGTATCGTGGCCGCCGTGGCCGGCATCGATGACGATACGATTGATTTTCAGGCCCAGGGCGCGCGTGAGCGAATGCTGGCCATCGCGCATGGGCTGCGCTTCCGGCGGAGCCTTGACGCTAGCGGGCGCGGCGGCGAGAGTGGATTTGGGCGCCGGCAGTTTGGGCTTAATGGCGTCCGCGGCGGTTTTTGAGGAGGCCGGGACGGTGACGGAAACTTTTTCGGCTACGGCCTGGGGAGGCGCGTTGGAGGCAGTGGCGCCGGGCTGGCCATGGATATCGATGACGAGGCGATAGGGGCTGCCGAGAAGGACGGCGGTGCAGTCCTGCGAGCCGCCGGCATCGAGAACGACGCGAACGACGTCGGGCCGATTCTGGGCGACGCGAACGGATTTGAGGAGGCCGTTCGGGAACTCGAGAGATTTTGTGAGTTTGGGGCCGAGGCGCGCTTTGTGAAGATCGAAATAGATGCGGTCGGGCGAGTGCAGATGGGAGGATTCGAATTTGACGGTGTCGGCGAGGGTGACGACGATGCGCGCGTGATCGGCGGCGTCGAAGGTTTGAACGGAGTTGACGCTCGAAAAGCGCTTGGCGGTTTCGTGCGGCTCGACGACGGGCCCTTTTTCGGGCAATTCTTCTTTTGCTTCAGCCTTTGCTTCAAGAGGCGCGGCCGCGGGAGTTGCGGTTGAAGCGGACTCGACCGGCTTGGGAGCTTCGCGCGCGGCTGCAATTTCCTTGAGGGCGTCGCGGGCGTCGCCGGCTTTGTCATTCTTCGGGTAGCGCTTCAGGAAGTCCTTGAAGGTGGCTTCGGCGGCGTTGAGATTTTTCTGGTCGTTTTTCTGGATCTGGGCGATGGCGAAGAGAACTTCGCCGCGATAGCGCGAGCCGGGATACTGCTTCAGAAGAAAAGTATAGACATCGATGGCGGATTGGAAAAATTTCGGATCGTATTGCTGGCCCATCTCGCGGTAAAGCTCGGCTTCAGCGATGAGGGAGGGCGTGACTTCGACGGCCTGGGTGGAGATGAGGTAGACCTTGTGATAGGCGGCGATGGTCTGGCGGTAGTCGTCGAGAGAACGATCGCGGGGGAGATAGCCTTCGAGCATGGTGCGGAGGCGGACGGCGCGGGCAAATTGTTCGCGAGCTTCGGATTGTTTATCGGCGCGGGCGGCGGGGGAAAAAAATAGGAGGGAGAGGAGACAGAGGAAGCATAGGAAGCAAAGGAGGGCATAAGCGTGGCCCGATTTCAGGTTTCTCGGCGGTCGAGAGTCGAAGAGAGGTCCCTCCGCTGCGTCCCGCGCCCGCGCTGCGCGCGGGGAAGGCGAAGACGCGGGACTCCGGTCGGGATGACAAACTCTCCGTAAGGAATTTGAAATTTGAGATTTGAAATTTGCAACACGACCGAAGGGCGCGGCCTCAGGGGTTGAAACCCCTGAGTGATTTGCGGCGGTAATGTCGGAGCTGAAGCTCCGACCCCCTAAACTTCCGGAGTCACCGGAATTTGAAATTTGAAATTTGAAATTGGAAAGGAAGTCAAAAACGGAGCTGCGCGCGGTGGAGGCGGACTTCAAATTTGAAAGAAAAGCGAAAGCCCTCAGCGGCTGAAGCCGGTCCAGTCCGGCATGAGCTACGGCACGGCTGAAGCCGTGCCCTGACGAAGATGGCTGGTTCTCACTCCCGGGCTCGAGCGCCGCCCTCCCGCGGCTCTCGGAAGCGACACTACGGCGGCGATTCGCAAACGATGAGGTTGCGGAGCGAAGACGAGTCGAAACTGAATAGGTCATTCGTTCGTAAAGAGTACCCGGCCTTTCGAGTCCACTTCCTGCCGGACGGGGTTGTGGAATTGCAATCCCTCAAACTCCGCCGACATGTCGTAACCCGAGCCGGGCCGGTAAGCGCGTGCAACCTTCTGAACGTATCGCTGCGTTTCCCAAATGCGGGGAACGCCGCCACTGCGATCCACAAGGCCCTCGCCAGCATTGTAAGCCGCGAGAGTGAGCTTCACATTGCCATTGTAATGATCGAGCAGCGCCCTCAGATACGATGTCCCGCCCTCCACATTCTGGGCAGGATCAAAAGGGTTGCCGACGCCGTAACGTTGTGCCGTCCCAGGAATCAACTGCATCAGTCCCACCGCGCCCTTGCGAGAAATCGCGTAAGGGTTCCACCCCGACTCCGTGCTGATCACGGCCTTGATCAGGTTGGGGTCGACCTTATGCCGCTCGGCCGCTTCGCGCACGAGACGCTCGAGGCGGTCAGGAGGCGTAATAGGCGCAGCCGGCGAGGCCGACTTGGCCAACGCCGCAGCGGGAGAACTAATAGTACTCCCACTACGACGGGAGGGGGAGTCCGCGTTGGTGTAAACGAGCCTCCCGTGCTCATCTACATACGATGCAATCTGGGCGCGAGCCGGCACGCTCGCTGTGAGGCACAGACCAGCGGCCAGGATTGCAGAGACTATGCAGCTCTTCGTCATAGGCCTTTGGGAAGGCAGAACATTAACAACCGATCGAACGAAAGGCGACCATGGGTTTACGCGAGACCGGGAGACACCCGGACTAACGTAAGCTTCTGGCGCGACAGGGATTATAGTAACTGCTCGAGGAGGGGGTAAACGGTACTCAAGGCCCTTTCTATGCCGGATGTGTCTTTTCCGCCAGCCTCTGCCAAATCCGGGCGCCCGCCGCCGGAACCGCCGACTTGCCTGGCGAGCTCCTGGACGATTTTTCCAGCGTGAACGCGAGGGGTCAAATCCTTCGTAACTCCTGTAATTAGAGCGACTTTGCCGTCGTCCGCGGAGGCGAGGACGACGACGCCGGAGCCGAGCTTCTGGCGGAGGACGTCGACCAACTGACGCAAATTGTCACGGTCGGAACCTTCGATTTTAGCGGCCACGACGCGGACGCCTTTCACGTCGCGGGCGTGGCTGATGAGGGTATCGACCTGGCCGAGGGCGCGGGAGGTGGAAGCGGACTTGAGCTGCTTTTCGAGGGCTTTGGTGGCTTCGAGCTGGCGTGAGATGGCGTCGATGATGCCGTCCTCGGTGGTGTTGAGGAGGGCGGCGGCGTCGCGCAGAGTGGAGAGGGCGCGCTGATACTCGGCGAGGCCGCGGTCACCGGAAATGGCTTCAATGCGGCGAACGCCGGCGGCGGTGGACTGCTCGGCGACGATTTTGAAGATGCCGATTTCGCCGGTGCGGCCGACGTGGGTGCCGCCGCAGAGTTCCTTGCTGTAGAAGCCGCGCGGAGAGGCAGCGTCGGGAATGGTGACGACGCGGACGTTGGCCTCGGGATACTTGTCGCCGAAGAAGGCGAGAGCGCCGGAGGCGAGGGCGTCGTCGATATTCATGATGTCGGTGCGCATTTCGAGATTTTTCAGGATTTCGGCGTTGACCTGCTGCTCGATTTCGGCGAGCTCGCCGGGATCGACTTGCGCGAAGTGCGAGAAATCGAAGCGAAGATGATCGGGCGCGACGAGCGAACCGGCCTGCTTGACGTGGGTGCCGAGAATATTGCGCAGCGCGGCGTGGAGGAGGTGAGTGGCGGTGTGGTTGCGCATGTCGCGGGCGCGGCGCTCGGGATCGGCGATGGTGGCGACGCGGTCGCCGACGCGCAGATCTTCCTTGGCTAGGACGCGGTGAGCGATGAGTCCGCTGACGGGATAATAGGCGCCGCGAACTTCGGCGACTTCCAGGGATTCGGCGTTGTCGAAGAAGGTGCCGGTGTCCGCGACCTGGCCGCCGGATTCAGCGTAGATGGTGGTGCGGTCGAGGACGACTTCGGCTTCGGCGCCGGCGGGAATTTCGTTGACCTGGCCGTCCTTGGTGACGATGGCTTCGATGCGGGCGTCGTGGGAGCGCGTGCCGAAGTAGAAGTCGGGCTCGGTCTTGAAGGTTTCGCGAAGCTTCGTGTAGACGGGCTTAGCGGCTTCCTTGTGGGCGCCCTTCCAGGAGGCTTTGGCGCGGGAGCGCTGCTCCTCCATGGCGCGATCGAAGCCGGGCCAGTCGACGGCGATGCCGGCATCGCGGGCGACGTCTTCGATGAAGTCGCGCGGGAGGCCGTAGGTGTCGTAGAGCTTAAAGGCTTGGGCCCCCGGCAAGACCTGATTAGGCAAGCTTCGCGTTGCCTCCTCGAACGGGAATGCGAGCCTCGAAAGCTGCTCATGCGTTCTCGATGCGATCGACCTCGAATCACCTCTGTGGCTCATGAGGTCCCGAACAGCCTCCATCGCATCCTCATTTGAGGTTATGTTCGGGCCAACTCCCATACCCTTTAGCCAGTGAGCCGCCACGTCCGATATGTCCCTGTCAAGCCTTCCCAGCCCGACCTCTACCGTGCGGGTGAAACGCCGTTCCTCTTCGTCAAGTATCCGGTTGACACGCTTGGCGGTTTCTGCGAGTTCGGGATAGGCATCCTTCATTTCGTCGCGGACTGCATCTGACATGACGGAAAGGAACGGGGACGGCGCGTTGAGCATGTGCGCGTGGCGAAGAGCGCGACGAATGATCTTGCGGAGAACGTAGCCGCGGCCATCGTTGGAGGGGATGACGCCGTCAGAGATAAGGAAGGTAGCAGCACGCGAGTGATCCGCGATGATACGAAGGGAGGGCTCGATGTCGGCCTCGATCAATTCTCTGCCGCACAGGCCTGCCGCCAGTGCAGTTAGGGGCTTGAACAGGTCGGTTTCGTAATTCGAGACGACGCCCTGGAGGACGGCGGCGGTGCGTTCGAGGCCCATGCCGGTGTCGACGGAGGGCTTGGGGAGGGGAATGAGTTTGCCCACGGCCTCTCCCGCCGCGGCGGGCAGGCGATTGAACTGCATGAAGACGAGATTCCAGATTTCGACGTAGCGGCCGCAGTCACAGGGGAATTTGCAGTCGGCGTGGCCGGCTTCGGAAGCGGCAGCGCCCATATCGTAAAAAATTTCGCTGCAGGGGCCGCAGGGGCCGGTGTCGCCCATCTGCCAGAAATTTTCCTTGAGGCCGGGGATTTCGAAGACGCGATCTTTTGCGGCGCCGGTGGAGAGCCAGAGAGAGGCGGCGTCGGAGTCGGGCGCGAGTTTCGTGCCGCCGAGTTCGGCGCCGCCGAAGACGGTGAAATAGAGCTTGTCGGCGGGAAGGGCGAACCATTGCGGCGAGGTGACGAGTTCCCAGGCGAAGGCGACCGCGTCCTTCTTGAAATAATCGCCGAAGGAAAAATTGCCGAGCATCTCGAAGAAAGTGTGATGGCGATTGGTGAAGCCGACATTTTCGAGGTCGTTGTGCTTGCCGCCGGCGCGGACGCATTTCTGGCAGGTGGTGGCGCGGTTGTAGTCGCGCTGCTCGAGGCCGAGGAAAACGTCCTTGAACTGGTTCATGCCGGCATTGGTGAAGAGGAGAGTGGGGTCGTTGGCGGGGACGAGCGAGGAGCTGCGGACGATGCGGTGGCCGCGCTCGTTGAAGAAGCGGAGGAACGCTTTGCGGATTTCGTTGCCGGTCCAGCGCTGTGTCACGTTCAGCCTCGGTAGTGGCGAACGATTATCGCACAGAGGGCGCGGGCCTTCATCTGCGCAGGCGCGCGGGGGCGTTCAGCGGGACACGGGAGAAACGGGCTCCAAGATGACGTTGTCGGAGGAGTCCCACGATGCATAGTAAAGGTCGACGGTGAGGTGTGGCAATTCGGCGGCGAGTGCCTCGCGGATGCGGCGAAGGTCGTGTTCCTGGGACGCGCGCAGGTCGGCGGAAGAGAACAGATCCGCGGGCATGCTTTTATAGAAGCCGCAATCTTGATGCTGAATGAGGATGACGCGGCGGAGCTTGTGAAGTTCAACGAAGAAGTGCGTCCATTTGGCGGCGGCCCAGCGATATTGAGGGAAGCGTTCGCCGAGCCTGAGGCTGAGCGGGCCACCGGGGATGACCATCAGGTCGTAGGTGACAAGGTTCAGGCGGCGCGTGAGGAAGTCATGGAAGGCTGACTGGAAGCGATAGTCGCCACAATGGATGGCGAGGACGTCGGTTTGGGTAAGATCGAGTTTCGAGGGCAGGGAATTGGGATTTGGCATGGAGGCGAGATTGTACCTGAGCAGGGCGGCGCGGCGCGCGAAAGGGCGAATTGTACTTTGCCGCCATAGAGATAGGAAGCGGCCGCCGGCGATATTGTCTTAGCTCCATAATTCTGTCACCCCTTAACAGCAACGTGAAAATGTCACCCCATGAGACAGGAGACATTCACGTTGAGTCAGAAGGAGCTGCAACGAGTGACCGTCATTTCGCGATGCGTGCAAGGGAACCTGACGTGCGCCAGAGCCGCGGAACTGCTCGATCTATCGCCTCGGCATATCAAACGGCTCAAAGCGCGCTACCGGCTAGGCAGCGCAGCGGCGCTGGCGCACGTCAGCCGCGGCCGTCCCAGCCACCGCCGGCTGCCCGAGCCTACGCGCGTCCGCATCCTGGCCCTGGCACGCGCACGCTACACTGGTTTCAACGACCATCACCTGCACGACAAGCTCGTCGAACAAGAGGGCTTCTCTCTGAGCCGTGAAACCTTGCGCCGACTGCTCCGTCGGGAAGGTCTCGGTTCGCCACGCAAGCGCCGACCTCCCGCTCATCGCCAACGCCGTCTGCGCTCGGCCCGTGAGGGCGAACTGGTCCAGCTCGACGGCTCGCCTCACGACTGGCTCGAAGGTCGCGGCCCACTACTCACTGCTCTGGGCATGCAGGATGATGCCTCCGGCAAAATCCTGGCCGCCCAGTTCTTCCCCTCGGAAACTTCCCAAGGCTATTTCCGACTGCTACAGAGCCTGTTGCGCCGCTACGGTGTTCCCGTCGCCTTCTACGGCGATCGCAGCGGCGTCTTCACTCGCAACGACCAGCACTGGTCGCTCGACGAACAACTCGCCGGCCAGCGCCAGCCCACTCAGTTCGGTCGCGCTCTCGAACAACTCGGCGTCACCTTCATCGCCGCACAAAGTCCCCAGGCCAAAGGCCGCATCGAGCGTCTCTGGGGCCTGCTGCAAGACCGCCTCACCAGCGAACTCCGCCTGGCTCAGGCCTCTGACCTGGCTTCTGCCAACCTGGTCCTGCGACGCTTCATCGCCGACTACAACCGCCGCTTCGCGCGCTCTGCTCGTGAGGCAGAGAAGTCCTGGCGCCCGGCTCCGGAAAATCTAGATCGCATCTGCTGCTTCACTCACCAGCGCATCGTCAGCAACGACAACGTCGTGCAATGGGGCCGCCACAGGCTGCAAATTCATCCGCAGCCCCGCCGCTTTAGCTTTGCCGGAGCCACCGTGCAGATCCATCAGGCTCTCAATGGCCGCGTCTCGCTCTACTACCGCGACACCCGGCTGGAGCATTCCAATCTGGCAGGAGGGTGACATTTCTACGTTGCCGTTAGGGTGACATTTTTACGTTGCTACAACAGCGGCCGCCGGCGATATTCTGCAGGTCATGGCTCGCCGGGCACACACGTATGCTCAAAAGGCGGCTCGCAAAACATGATAATCGCTGGGGGAGCATCAAAACGCCACCCTTTGGCCGTCCGCTTGGCCTGGAAATCCGAGATGACTCCTTGCCTTCCTTCTTCCAGGCCGGGAACGGACGGTGGTGGTGATAAGAAAGCGCAGCCGCTGATCACCCATGCTTCGATTGGCGGAACCCAATTAATCTGCTTTACTCTGAACGCTACCACCTTCAGATTGCGCCGATCCATGGTGAACTTTGATCTCGGTACCCTGCGATCGTTGAGATAGAAGCGATCATAAACTTCCCCCCACTTCCCTGTCTTCTCCAGGGCCAGCACCCGCTCAAGAGCCGCTCGGAACTCTTCGCGATGAGACTCTGGAATTTGAGCGTAAATATTCTGGTCAGAACGCGATGAGGTTTTGGCCGGGGAATACGTCACGTTGCCGAACACCAGTAGCGTGAGAGGCAGCAGAATGATCGGCCGCATTCCCATGGCAAGGGCACTCCTTCGAAACGAGATTGTACACGGAATTGAACGTTGAAATTCGGAATGAAGAACCCCGAAGAGGGGTCCCTCCGCTGCGTCCCGCGCCCGCGCTGCGCGCGGGAAGAGGAGGCGCGCGGGACTTCGGTCGGGATGACAAGCGCGGTGATAGCACGGCAGCCAGATAGGAGATCCAGCCGCGATCACAATGGCTGTGCGCGGTGGGCTACTCCGGGCGGATGCCGAAGGCCGGGTACATCTCCGAGGGGCGGTACATTTCGCCGGCCTTGATGACGAGGCCGACGTGGCGAATGTCGCTTATATTTTTCGTGGGATCGCCGGAGACGAGAATCATGTCAGCAAATTTGCCGGGGGCGATCGAGCCGGAATCCTTGTCGCGATGCATGACGGTGGCGGCTTCGAGCGTGGCCATGCGCAGGACTTCGGGCGCGGGGATGCCGGCGCCGACGTAGATTTCGAGCTCGCGGTCGAAGGCGTAGCCGCTTTGCGCGTCGGTACCAGCGACGAGCTGGATGCCGCTGTCGTAGAGCTTCTTGACCATGCGGACCATGTTTTCGTACGACGCGCGATAGAGGCGGTCGGTGGCAGCGTCGGATGCCGGGAGGGCGTCGCCGCCAGCCTTGATGCTGCGCTGCACCTGCGGCGGGAGACGATCGAACATGGCGGCGTCAAGCTTCGGAACCTGGCCCGGGCGGCTTTCGTAGGTGGATTCCCAGATGCCCATGGTGGGATCGATGACGGTGTGGTGCTGCTTGAGCAGCGCGATGAAGTCGTTGACCTGCTGCGAATTCAGATCGAGCGAGGCGCCGCGCTTGCCGGGTTCGATGAAACGCGCGGGGGTGCGGGTTTCCTTCACGTCGGGCATGAAGTTGAGGAAAATGAAATTCATGTGCTGGATCTCGTCGGCGCCATCGAGAACGAATTGCTGCGCGATCATGCCGGAGGGGACGTGGCCGCTGACGCGAAGGCCGCGCTTGTGGGCTTCCTGAGCAATGATGGGGACGAGTTCGGGTTTCACTGAGCTGTAGATTTTGATTTGCACGTAGCCGAGGTCGGCGTAACGGTCCACGCATTTGATGGCTTCCTCGGGAGTGGCGGCGAGAACGTGGATGGGGCCTTGAAATGGGCCGGGTCCGTCGATGAGGCCGGCGGGAACGACGCGCGGGCCGATTTGGGTTCCGGCGTCGATATCGTGGCGGAGCTTCGTGAGGTGCTCGATAGGATTGCCGAGATCGCGCACGGTGGTGACGCCGGTGGCAACGTCGAGGAAGGCGTTTTCTTCGTAGAGGTGGGCGTGCATGTCCCAGAGGCCGGGGATCAGCATTTTGCCGGAGGCGTCGATTACCGTGGCGCCGTCGGGCGCGGGAGTGCCGGGATCGGGCTCGACGCTGGCGATGCGGTCGCCATGAACGGTGACGCGCTGATTTGCAAGGACGGTCTTCGTCTGCGAATCGAAGAGGGAAGCATTGCGAATGATGATGTCGCCGGAGGGCTTGTGAGTGAGCGCTTTCGCCAATTCGGAGGCGTGCGCGTTTTCGATTTTTTCCTGCGACTCGGATAATTTCGGCAGGACCGGCTCGAAGCCGCGAAGAACGACGCCAGACCAACCGCCGCCAGCGGAGGCGAAGAGCTGCTGGTGAGAATCGAGCCACAGATAGTTCGGCGTGAAGGAGAGGCCGTCGATTTCATAGAGCGTGGCCGTTTCGGTCTTGCCGCCGGCTTCGACCGGAACGGATTGGAGTTTGCGGATGCTGGCTTCGCCGCTGGGCAGAACGGGGAGCTTGCCGTTTGGAGAGCGCAGCAGCGCGCGGGCAAGGATCGCACCGGATTCGGAGCCGCCGTTGAGGTCGATGTAGAACTTACCGGTGGCGCCGGGCATCTTTTCGTCTTCCGCCTGATTTTTCCAGGTCGCTTGGCCTGCTGTGATCGAGAAGTGCTCCTCGACGGCGTTCTTCATGTAGTCGACGCCCTTGGACTCTTCCGAGACGATCAGGCCGTTCGAATCGAGGCGGTAGGTTATGTAGATTTTCGGGCCGCGGCCGCGATCATTGAACTGGAAGAATTCGTGGATGGCGCCGTCGGGCGAATGCCACGTGGCGTCCTGTCCGGAGGGCGTGCCGTCAGTGAGAAACATGAAAACAGTGGCGTCCTTGGGAACGTCGGAGGGCATTTCGGGCAGCGGGGATTGCTGCTGCGCGTTGAGGACTGCGATAACAGATAGGAAAATGGCGGCGCCAGAAAGGAGTCGTGTCATGTGGTATCTCCGAGAATCAGGTGAGGAGAGGCTATATGCATTCGGTCAGGAGCGCAAGGCGACGAGTCGTTGGCGTCGTCAGTTTCGGGGCTCGAAGAGAGGTCCCTCCGCTGCGTCCCGCGTCCGCGCTGCGCGCGGGGAAAACGAAGACGCGGGACTCCGGTGGGATGACAAGCGCGGTGGTGGTACGGCGGAGAAGACGCGGGAGCGGCGAGCGAGGATCAGAGGCGCAGAGCGGAGGAAAGGCCCCCGGTCGGGATGACAAGGAAAAACTCCCAGGCTTGAAGAGAGATTCGAAGAAGGGAATCTGTCGCCCCTGAAGGGGCTCTGCCTCGTCCAAGGGCAACTTTCCCACGGCTTACGCCGTGGGCCACATTCTGAAGACCTCGCTGAAGTGAGAGTGGACACTGGCTTCGTTGACTGAAGCGCGGCATTTAGCGAGTTATGGCGGAGATAAGTCAGGGCCTTTCCGAACCGCTACTTATGGGACCGTTTGATCATGATTCGTAGGACCAGCGGCCGGCGAGCATGGTGCGCTCGACGGGGACTTTGACGAGGGAGGATGGCTCGACTTTGAAGGGGTCCTGGCCAAGGACGACGAGGTCGGCGAGTTTGCCGGGCTCGATCGCGCCCTTTATATTTTCCTCGAACGAGGCGTACGCACCGTTGATGGTGCCGCAGCGAATCGCCTCTTCCACCGAAATGCGCTGGTTCGCGCCCCAGACGTTGCCCTTCATGTCGGTGCGCGTGATTTGCGACTGCATCCACATCATGGGATCGGACGGGCTTGCGGTGTAGTCCGAGGAATCGGGCGGACGGAGGCCGGCGTCGAGGAAGGTGCGCATGGGGAACATGTGCTCGGTGCGCGCTTCGCCGTAGAAGTGCATGACGTCGCCGTGAAAGTAGACGTAGCAGGAGAAGGGAACGGGGATGACGTTGAGCGCCTTCATGCGCTGAATCAGGGATGCATTGAGCAGGGTGCAGTGCTCGATGCGGAAGCGCGGATCGCGGCGCGGCATTTCGCGCTGGACCTGCTCGTAGACGCCGAGGATGCGGTCGATGGCGAGATCGCCGTTGGCGTGAGTGGCGAGTTGGAATCCGGCGGCGTGAGCCTTGCGCGACATTTCGAGGAGCTGTTCGCGCGTGGAGAGTTGCAGGCCGACGTAATTGTTCGGGATGCCGATGTAAGGCTGCGAGAGCCATGCGGTGCGTTCGGAAATCGAGCCGTCGGCATATTGCTTGATGGCTCCGATGCGGACCCATTCGTCGCCAAAGCCGGTGTGAATGCCGGCGGCGATGTAGCGATCGGCAAAATGGGAGCCGATGTGGATGTAGGTGCGGAAGCGGAGTTCGCCGGCGTCGCGCGCGTCCTGATAGCCCTGGACTCCTTCGGGGGCGCAGTCGGCGTCGCAGGCGGAAGTGACGCCGCGAGCGGCGAACATTTTGGAGATGAGCGCGGCGCCCTTGCGGAAGTCGTCGCGCGTGGGATTATCGACGATGAGCTTCGCGAAGGCCTCGGTTGCGGCGTCGCCTACGAATCCGGTGAGATGGCCGGAGGAGTCGTGGTCGAAGCGGCCGCCGGTTGGGTCGGGAGTGGCGTCGGTGATGCCGGCGGTTTTCAGCGCGAGCGAATTGACGAAGGCGGTATGGCCGCCGCGATGGCGAATCAGGACAGGGTGGTCGGGGACGGCGGCATCGAGGTCGTAGCGATTGATGGGGCGCGGAGTTTTGCCGTCGTCATAGAGGAAGCCCAGGACCCATTGGCCAGGCGGCGTGTTTTGCGCGCGCTCGCGAAGGGCGGCTTGAATCGCTTCGATGGAGTTCTTGTCGCAGGCGACCATGCGGAGATGGTCGACGCCGGAGAAGCACGGATGGGAATGGGCGTCGTTGAAGCCGGGGAGAACGGTTTTCCAGCCGAGGTCGATCTTGCGCGTGGATGCGGTGGCGAGCGGGAGAATGTCGTCGTTCGAGCCGACGGCGATGAAACGGCCGTTGCTGATGGCGACGGCCTGCGCGCGGGGAAGGCTTTCGCTGACGGTGAAGATGTTGGCGTTGTAGAGGATAAGATCCGGCTCGGTGCGGACGAGCGGCGCGAGCGCGAAGGCACCGAGCCCGGCCAGAAATTCGCGACGAGATGTGTGCATGGAACGCCCCAATCCAGCGGAGGCAGAGCCCTCCGCAAATCACGCGGTGAAACTGAACCTATTCCTTGATGACACCGCAGGCGATGCGATCGCCTGAGTTTCCGGAGGGATCTGTCTTCATATCGTCGGCCTTGGCGTGAATCACGATCGCCGTGCCGCCATTGCTGAAAAGCGAGTGGCTGTCGCTTCCGAGATTGACGTCGCGGTCGAACAGGGTGACGCGGGCGGTGCCGTCGGCTTTCACTTCAATGTTTCTCAGGTCGCCGGCGTGATGGCCTTCGGGATTTTCGAAGCCGTGCTTCTTAGTGTCCGGGTTGAAATGGCCGCCGGCGGACTTGAAATCGGGCGCCTCGCAGACCGCATTCTGGTGGATGTGGATACCGTGCTCGCCCGGCGGGAGATTTTTCAGGTTCAGCTGGATGCCGACGCCGCCGCCCTTGGCGTGGTCCCACAGAATGGCTGTGCCCACGCTGTTTCCCTTGGCGTCGACGAGGTGAACGATGGTTTTGGCCGCGCTCGAGAGCGCGAAAAGAATCAGGCACACAAAGGCGATGGGCAGTGCTTTGGGGAGTTTCATGGGCGGATTATAGGGGGTAGGCTGGCCGGTAGCAACTGCCGCACCGGAGAGCGAACCAGGCGCCCGAGACGAGGTCCTGTGATAACGTAGAGCGAGTTCGAACGTCCATAGACCCTAGGAGCATTGACGGCAGCAGCTCACCTGGAGGTCCCCATGAAGCGAAGAGAATTCATCCAGCATGCGGCCTACGGAGTGGGAGCGGCGTGGCTGGGAGCGCACGCGTTCCATGGATTCAGCGCAGGGAAGCATGCAGCAGCAGTGCCGCCCCTGGTGGCGAAGCTGCCGAGGAAGTACGAGGCGGCGGACACGGTGACGCTGGGGAATACCGGCATCCGGACGAGTCGGCTGGCGATGGGAACGGGAACGGTGGGCGTGGGGCATCACTCGCACCAGACCGCGCTCGGAATGGACGGCCTGCCGAAACTGCTGCTGAACGGCTACGATCATGGGCTGCGATTCTTCGACGCGGCGGATTCGTATGGGAGCCATCCGTACGTGGCGGCGGCGCTGAAGCAAATTCCACGCGACAAGGTGACCGTGCTGACGAAGAGCTGGTCGCGCGATCCGGCGGGGGCACGAGCGGATATCGATCGTTTTCGAAGGGAACTGGGAACGGACTACATTGATGTTTGCCTGATGCACTGCCTGACGGAGGGCGATTGGACGGAGCGCTATCGCGGCGTGATGGATGTGTTCGAAGAGGCGAAGCAGAAGGGGATTATTCGCGCGCATGGCTGTTCGTGCCACAGCATCGAGGCGCTGCGCGCGGCGGCGAAGTCGCCGTGGGTGGAGGTGGACCTGGTGCGGATCAATCCGATCGGGTCGTACATGGACGCGGAGCCGAACACGGTGATCGAAGTGATTCGCGAGATGCGCGCAGCGGGGAAGGCCGTCGTGGGGATGAAGATTCTGGGGCAGGGCGACATGCGGGCGCGGCAGGACGAGGCGATCAAGTTCGCACTATCGCTGGATCTGCTGAGCGCGTTCACGATCGGCGCGGAAAGCATCGGCGAGCAGGAAGATTTGATGCGGCGGATCGCGCAGGCCGCGTAGCAAGCGCGACGCTCTTCGCCGCGCTTGCGTTACAATCCCCGGGTGAACGAGAAGGCCTACCGGATTTACCTCAAGGGTTCTGTCCTTACGTTTTCGATAATTCTGTCGCTGCTGTTCATGGTGGCGCTTTTTCTGGAGACCATTCTTGCGGAGCACGATCGTGCGAGCATCCCCCTTATCCTTCCGACGGTTCTGCTCTTCGCAATTGCCTATTTCGTTCACAAGGGAACCCTGAGTTGGATTCGCATCTCCGCAGACGGCAGGGAGCTGGTAAAGGTTCCCTCCTGGTTCGCACGCAAGCTTCTGGACGAGAAACGCGCAGTGACACCGGTTCCCGAAGGTGCGGAGCTTCTCTTCTTGAGGCGGAGATCGAGCGATGGCGTCGAGGGCTACTTCATTCTGGTGCGCGCTCGAGATGGATCGGAGCAGACGGTCTGGAACGATGTGACGGGCGTTTTTCTGCGGGATTGGAGACGAACGGCAAGGCAAATAGCGGACAGCGGGATCTTGCCCGCACGGGTAGTGGACCAGATGCAGTCCAAAGGCGGTACCAGCGAAGCGGAATGGACTGCCGACAGTGACCGAGCGAACTGGCGACGATTGAGATTCGCGCTCCCGGCCGGTCTTGCGCCTTGGATGGGCATTCCCGTCAGGTTGCTGACTTCGAGCCCTACCCTCATCATATCGGCGGGACTGGGATTGCTATGCCTTGAATGCGTCGGATTTTGGTACGCGAGCAAGCCTGAAACTACTTCAAGAGCTCAGCTTGCGGGGTTGGTTTTCGTGGGTGCCGTGACCTACGTCGCAGCAATTTTGGTCACGGGCGCGCTGAGAGCGTCTTAATCAATCAGGGCAGTTTGAGGATAGCTTTGGCGTGGGCCGCGTCGCTTGGCTTGACCATCAATTGCGCGCCACGCACGAATTGCAGGCTGATTTCCTGCTTGCCTCCATCATCGGAAAAGACTACGGCGGAAATTCCTTTGGCTTCGAGCGCGCCCTTCGCGAGTTCGGCTTCGTGGCGGTAATTGAAGGTGTGGACGTTCACCAGATCGTCTGACATTGAGCACCCTTTCGCAGCATACTCCGATCCTAAGCGAATGAAAAAGCGTGTGCGGCTGTGACGGTTACGGCAGGCGCGTGCCGTAGCGGCCGCAAGTCTCGAAGACAGAGAGCAGGTTCGCCAGGCTGAAGATTTCGCGGATGCGGGCGCTGAGATTGATCATGTCGAGCGTGGCGCCGGCGTTGCGCGAGGAAATGTAGATGGCGACGATCACGCCGAGGCCGGAGCTGTCCATCTGCGCGAGGTCGGTGAGGTCGAGGACGAGGTGCTTGGTCTGGGCGAGGAGGGCCTTCGAGTGGGTCTTGAGCAGAAACGCATTGGAGGAGGTGAGCACGCCGGAGCAGCGGACGATCATTTCGTTCTCCCGCGTTTCAGTGTGCAGAGTGAGGCGAGGGGTGGCGATTTCGTAGGCGTCGGGCACAAGTCTCCTCGCGGTGCTTCCGCTTGCGCGATGGAAGGGCGTTCCGGTGCGACGTGTTTACCGTGAAGGCGGGCGGAACGCAAGGGAAGAAATCGGGGAAGCGAGAAGCCGATTCGAAAAGGAAAGGGCGCGAGCCGAGACTCGCGCCCTCTTCAAACGGGAAGCGTAAACGAGCCGCCTACGAGCCGAGATATTCGACGTGCACGTATGTGCCGAGGCGCACGTTGTAGGCGAGATACCAGCCGATGTGGTCCGGGTCTTCGTAAATGACGATCTGGTCGGAATCCCACAGCCAGCCATCGCAGTAGCCGACGTCATAAGGCGCGACGCTGAAATAGAAGCCGCCGAACCAGAAGCGTCCCGGGCCTCCACCCGCAAGATGCCACACGTGATGCGGGCCGAAGCCAGCGGTGAAATGGCCATGTTCCCAAGGATGATCGAGATGATAGTGAGGGTCGTTTCGGCCGGTGTCATGGCCGACCCAAGTGCGACCATTATCGACGTGGGGCACGTTGGGGTGGCCGGGCTTGTCACTGAAGTTGCGATGCTCCTGAGGCGGATGCACGACTTTCACGGGTGCAGGCCCGTGAGCGGGAACACGAGGATGTGGAGTGGGTTTCTGAGCCAGAGCCGGAAGAGAGAAAAGCAGAAGCGATGCAGTGAGCCCAATTATCTTCTTCATGATGACCTCCCAGATGGAGCAGCACACATTTATCAAATACCGGGGCCGAGCGTCGCAGCAGCCATACCGTTATGGACGGATTGAAGAGGAGGCTGGTTTCGGACAGCCTAGCCGACCTTGCGGCGCGACTTCTTGGCCGCAGGAGCCTCGGCGGCAGCTTCGCCCTTGGGGACAACGCGAAGCAGAGACTTCTTCTCGCCGCGCTGAGGCTTTTGCATCAGGCTTTGCTTCAGGGCGGCCATCAAGTCGACGGGCGGCGCCTGCACCGCGGGATGCACAGCGACGACATCCTGACCTTCGGCCTTGGCGTCGATCAGAGTGCGCAGCGCGTCTTGATACGTATCGTGGTACTTCTCGGGTTCGAAGGGCGCAGCGAGGCTCTCGATGAGTTGCGTGGCGAGAGCGCGCTCCTGCTCGCGGACTTCGAACTTGTCGGTGCCGGTTTCGGCGGCCGGACGGATTTCGTTCGAGTAAAACATTGTGTGCAGGGTCAAGCCGTTCTTGCGCGGCCGCACGATGATGATGTACTCGCGGCTGTGCATCGTCACTTTGGCGATCCCCGCATAACCGGTGCGGAGCATGGCTTCATGCAGAAGCCGGTAGGCCTTCGCGCCCGCCGCTTCCGGCGTGGCGTAGTACGAGGAGTCGAAGTAGAGGGGGTCGATTTCGTCGAGCTTGACGAATTCGAGAATTTCCATGATGCGCGCGGATTCTGGCTCGACGCGCTCGAGTTCTTCCTCGGTGAAGAGAAGGTACTGGTCCTTTTCGTACTCGTAGCCCTTCTCGACTTCACTGCGCTCGACCATGCGGTTGCAGGTGGGGCAGAAAAGCGGCTGCTTCAGGCGCGTGTGGCAGACCTTGTGGAGCTGATTGAAACTGATGCGCTCCGTTCGCGCGGCAGGCGAGAGCTGAATCGGAATCGAAACGAGGCCAAACGAGAGCGAACCCTTCCAGGTGGCCGGCATGTGTCCCCCTTTCGAGGAAGAGTTCGAATGTTACGGTTTTCGCCTGGTGTTCGGCAATAGGGGCTAAACCGGAGTGACTCAAACAGATAGACGAACAAAAGGCGAAGAACCTGTACGCGTGGAAGCGAGCACCGACCAAGGCCAAACGGCGGAACAACCGCCTGGTTGGGACACGAATCCAAATGATATAGCTCTCGTGTTATCTGGAACTTACGGCGGAAAATGGGAACTGAGTCATCGTTTCGGCACTCGCTCACTTGGCCGTCGGTACAGTTTAAAATGAGGTCACTTACGGTTTTACCTGATTCAATTCGACCCTGCCACGGCAACTATAATTAAGAAAAAGTGTTTCCAATAGAGACGCAAGACGAGGGATTGAAACGGCGTTTGAAATGAAAGGAACAGGCACAAGCGGGCCTAGAATCGTCGCCGCCAAAGACTTGGGGCGATGGGCGGGTCGGGTGTGTGTGGTGGTGCTGGCTCTCTGCGCGTCGCTGATTGCGTGTACGGGAGCGCGTGCGGACGTCGGCATCGTGCTGAACGAGTCGCTGGATACCAGCGTGGCACGGATTACCGGGTCGGGACACAGCGCGGTCTATTTTTCGCGGATTTGCCCGGAGACACCTATAAAGCTGCGGCTCTGCCGACCGGGCGAGGAAGGGTCGGTCGTCAGCAACTACACCACGTTGGGAGAAGACCAGCCATACGAGTGGAACGTGGTGCCGCTGAGCATTTATCTCCACGGCGTGGAGAATCCCGCGAACCGGCCGGTTTTCGGATCGCCGAAACTGAAATACGCGCTCGAGGAGCGTTATCGCGAGAAATATCTGAGCGACTACTGCACGACGAACTCCTGCAAGACGAGCAACAGCGCCGAATGGCGCGAAATGGTGGCCGCGACGATTTCGCGGAGCCTCTACATCTTCGTCGTGAAGACGACCGCGGAACAGGATCGAGCGCTGATTGCGGAGTTCAACGCGAGCCCGAACGAGAATCACTTTAACGGAGTGACGCGCAATTGCGCGACGTTTACGCGCAGCGTGATGAATTTCTATTTTCCGGATTCGACGAAGGCCGACTACTTGAACGACTTTGGGATGACGAGCCCGAAGGCCATCGCGCGGTCGTTCACGCGCTACGCGCTGAAGCATCCGGATTCGGATTTTCACATCCTGCACTTCGCGCAGGTGCCGGGGACGTACAAGCGCAGCAGCGAGTGCCGCGACGGCACCGAACAGCTGTATCACTCGAAGAAGCTGCTCGTGCCGATGGCGATCTTTGCGTACCACGCGTTGCCTGTGGTAGCGGCGTCATATTTGATCACGGGACGATTCAATCCGGAGCACGAGTGGGAGAAGTATCCGACGGCGGAGGCCACGGAAACGCGGCAGTTGCTGGATCGCGCGAGACACGACACCAACGAGGCAAGGGTGGAGATGCTCGAAACGGATGCGCGAAGCGAACGCCTGGAAATGACGGGTTCGAAGAAGGAGTGGGGCCAGTACCGAAAGGCTTTCGACGTCCGGGCCGATGAAGCGGTGAGCGACGAAGTGATTTCGAGCCGCGACTCGCTCAAGCGGCTGTTCAAGCGTGTCGATGACGGCGAGGTCGTGCTTGACGCGAATGGCAGCGCCTGGGCCGAAATAAAGGACGAGGGCGAGACGAGAAAGGTCGGCCTGAGCGCCGACAATGTTCTCGCTCCTTTCTCCGACGCGCAGCTTGCGTATCAGCTTGTGCTGGCGAGAATCGGCGACGAACTGAAGAGTCCCAAGCACGCCCGGGAGACGATGGTCGAGTTTCGGCAGGATTGGGATCTTTTGAGCGACGCGCGGCTCAATCACAGCACTTCCGTGACGGCTTCAGCGGATTCTCCATCCAGTTCTCGATGGTCGGCCAAGCCTGCGGGCGAAGGCGATAACTAGACCCATCCGTTCCGGGATGGCTTCCGCAAGATTCCCTGAATCGAAGTCACGTTGCTACACGGTCGCAACAACGCACGCGATTGCGAAGCGGCTCGCAATTGGCTACACTCCGGCGCTGCTCTCCTGGGAAAACCGTGACTCGCGCTCTTCGAATCCTTCGCAACGTTGTGGCCACTTTGCTTTTTCTGCTGGGGCTGGCGCTGCTGCTCGTGTGGTGGACCGTGCACCGCGCACTGCCTGTGCTCGACGGGAGCATTCCGCTGGGTGGACTCAAGCAAGGAGTGATCGTAGACCGGGATGAGTGGGGAAGGCCGTGGATCCGCGCGAATTCGGTGGACGATCTGGTCGAGGCGCAGGGATACGTGATGGCGCAGGACCGGCTGTGGCAAATGGATTTGCTGCGGCGAGCGGCAGGCGGCGATCTTTCGGAGATTTTCGGCGAAGCGGCGCTCGAGTCCGACAAAGAGAACAAAACGCTCGGGATGCGCGAGGCGGCTGAACGCGCCGCAGCGGATTCGTCCCCGGAGATTCGCGCTCTGCTGGATGACTACGCGCGCGGCGTGAATCAATACATCGAAAAACGCGGGCGCCGGTTGCCCATCGAGTTTCTAGGGCTGGGCTACAGGCCGCGTCCGTGGACGGCGGCCGACACCTACCTCATCAGTCTCTATATGTATAAGACGCTGACCTCCACCTGGAAGGAAAAGCTCAACCGGCAGTGGATCGAGGCGAAGGTCGGACCGGAGCGCGCACGCGATCTGTTCGTCGAGGATTCACCGCTCGATCACTTCATCGTAGGTGCCCCGGCCGATGAGCATGCGTCGCGGGGCAAGCAGGTGGGCGAGATGCTCTCTGTTTCTGCGCCGTCGGCGAACGGCCCGCCGCCCTTCGTGCCGACGGAATGGAACGCTGCGCAGGAATTCCTTGCGTCATTCGATCAAGAGACGTCCGAAATTATCGGCAGCAATAATTTTGTGGTGAGCGGCGCGCACACGGCTTCCGGCAAGCCACTGCTGGCGAACGACACGCATCTCGGGCTCAGCGTCCCGTGCATTTGGTACTTGGTTCACATGACGGCGCCGGGATGGAACGTGGAGGGATTCGCGCTGCCGGGCGCGCCGCTTGTAATCATCGGCCACAACGATCGAATCGCGTGGGGATTCACGAACAGCAACGCCGATGTGCAGGACCTTTTTGTGGAGACATTCGATCCGGCGAACGCGCTTGCGTATCGCGTGAATGACGCTTGGGTTCCAGCGGAGGTTCGGCGCGAAACGATTCACGTGCGCGGGAAGCCTGATGTGATTCTGGACGTGGTTGTGACGCGGCACGGACCGATCGTTCATCGCGAGCCGCCGGAAGAAGGCGGACGCGCCTGCGCGCTTCGCTGGACGGCGCTCGAGCCCGGTGGACTCGATTTCGGCTTTCCTCTCCTTGGGCGCGCTAAGAATTGGGCTGAGTTCATCGAGACGACAAAGCACATCGCCGGGCCGGGCCAGAACACGATCTACGCGGATGTGGACGGCAATATCGGATTCACGATTCCGTCGCGAATTCCGATTCGCGCAAGCGGCAACGGCGCGCTGCCCGTTCCAGGAAACACGGACGAATATGAATGGAAGGGCTACATCCCTGTCGACGACCTGCCGCGCGTGCTGAATCCCCCGGGCGGGATCATCGCCACTGCCAACGCGCGGACCGTGGGTCCCGCATACAAATACTACCTGTCGGATCGGCAGGCGGGTCCGTATCGAACCGAGCGAATTTACGAATTGCTTTCGGGCCGGACGGATTTGCGTCCCGCGGATTGCAATTCGATCCAAAACGATGTGTTGAGCCTGCCCGACAAGTTTCTCGCGGCGGAACTTGTGGCGGCGGCCAAAGTCGAAGAGCCTAGGGACGCAAGGACCAAGGAGCTGATCGGCCGGCTGGCTGGGTGGGACGGGCGCGCGACGGTCGGTTCGGTGGAGACGTCGTTCGTCGAGTACACGCGCCACGCGCTGTTCCACAATTTGCTCGCGCCATATCTGGATGATCGCACCACGGACTACGAACTGTGGGAGCCGGCGAGCATCTACGGGAACGTTTGGTGGCGCGACAAAGTGTTTCTGGAGAAGGTGCTGAACAACCGCCCCGCCACGTGGCTGCCGAAGGGTTTTGCGAGCTATGACGCGCTGCTGATGGCGAGCGCGGACGAGGCTGTGAGCGCTCTGGAGAAGCAAACAGGCAAAGGCGAAATCTCCGCATGGACTTGGGGGAGCCTGCACCAGCTCGATATGCTGCAGCCGCTCGGCCGCTCCGGCATTCTGCATCGCTTGCTTAGCATCGGGCCGTATGAGTCGAATGGCACGATCGACACGGTGCGCGCCATGGGGCACGGGCACGGTCCGGCGATGCGGCTTGTGGCCGACCTTTCGAATTTCGATAATTCACTGATGGAGATCACCACGGGCGAATCGGGAGAGTACTCGAGCCCATACTACCGCGATGAATTTCCAGAGTGGTTTGCGGGCCGCGGCATTCCCGCTCCTTTCAGCATCGCCGCCGAGGAGCACGCGCGAGCGCATCGTCTATTCCTGTTGCCGAGCCGCCCATCGACGCCGGCGCCGTCACCGGCCGGGAATTAGCCCGGGGGATCTGCCGAGGCGCGGCGAAGGCCTGCATCGTTTAGGTAGGAGCGCGCGGTGCACGCGCATAAGGCCATTGTTGCGGTTCTTCGACGTGCGCTAGAATGCAGACTTCGAGTCGACGCTTTTTGTGCACTATCGGAAGTGAGGAGTTCCGTTGAATTCAGCGACCAACAAGGCACCAGAGCCGCAACGCAAGGGGGAGTTCGAGAAGTCGCTGGCGCGGCTTGAAGAAGTGGTGAAGCGCCTCGAAAGCACGGACCTATCGCTCGATGAAGCGATGAAGCTTTTCGAGGAAGGTGTGAAGCTTTCGCGCGAGTGCCAGAAGCAGCTCGAGGAAGCGGAAGGCAGAGTCGAGATTCTGCTGAAGAAGGCCGACGGAAAAATCGCGGCTGAGCCCTTCGAACCGGAAAATGAATCCTAGCCGTGCGGGCCGCGCTGCTGCGGCGGCCCAACTTACGTGGCTTCTCCTCTACGCATGACAATCCCCGATTTCTTCGAAGCCGACCGCGCCCTTTTCGACGAAGCGCTCGAGCGGACTTTGCCGCCGGAGGACGCGCGGCCTTCGTCGATTCACCGCGCGATGCGCTACAGCGTTTTCGCCGGCGGCAAGCGGCTGCGTCCTATTTTGTGCCTCGAGGCGGCGCGGATGTTTGGCAGCGATTCTTCGGGCGCGACGCAAATCGGGTGCGCGCTTGAGTTTATCCACACCTATTCGCTGATTCACGACGACCTACCGGCGCTCGACAACGACGATTTGCGCCGCGGGAAGCCGACCAGCCACAAAATGTTCGGCGAAGCGACCGCGATTCTGACGGGCGACGCGTTGCTGACGCTCGCGTTTGAAACGCTGGCGAAAGTTCCCGTGGAAGCTACGCGCCGCGTCCGCATCATTTCGGAGATTGCGGCGGGAGCGGGCACGTTGAACGGAATGGTCGGCGGGCAGGTGGCCGATCTCGAAGCAGAGCGCAAATCTGTGGACGGCGCGGGTCTTGAATACATCCATCGGTCGAAGACGGCCGCCCTGATCCGCTCTTCGATTGTGGCGGGTTCGATTGCAGGAGGCGCGAGCGACGAGGACGTCGAGCGGCTGCGGCGCTTCGGCGAAAACATCGGCTGGGCGTTTCAAGTGGTCGACGACATTCTGGACGTCGAGGAATCTTCCGCGGCGCTGGGCAAGACGGCCGGCAAGGATCAGGCGCAGCAGAAGGCGACGTATCCCGCGCTGTACGGGCTTGAGAAATCGCGCGCCATTGCGGCGGATCTGGAAGCGAAAGCCCTGAAGGAACTGGACTGCTACGGAGAGCGCGCCGCGCGGCTCCGGCAACTCGCGCAGTATCTTGTGGCGCGCCGTTCCTAGGCGCGAGAATCCTACCATCGATATGAAGCAGCGTTTGCCGCATCGTTCGCGTGACGATTCAAGCTCCACGTCCGAAGCGAGGCCTCGAAAGCTGCGGCTGGATGTGTTGCTGGTCGAGCGAGGCCTTGCACCGTCGCGGGAGAAGGCTCAGGCGTTGCTGCTTGCAGGTCAGGTTCGCGTCGATGGGCAGCGAGCCGAGAAGCCGGGCACTCAGATTTCAGAGTCGGCGAGCGTGGAAGTGGTTGGTGAGGCGCTCCGCTACGTCGGCCGCGGGGGGCTCAAGCTCGAAGGCGCGCTTGCGGACTTCGGCGTCAGCCCGGCGGATAAGATCTGCCTCGATGTGGGCAGCTCCACTGGAGGATTTACTGACTGCCTGCTGCAGAGCGGCGCGAGCAAGGTGTACGCGGTGGATGTGACGATCGATCAGCTGGATTGGAAGCTGCGGCAGGACGCGCGCGTCGTCGCGATTGAATGCAATGCCCGCTACTTGCGGCCACAGGACACTGCGGAGCCGGCTGCCTTAGTCACAATGGATGTGTCGTTCATATCGGTGAGCAAGGTGCTGCCGGCTGTGGTGCCTGCGGCGGCTCCGGGAGCGGAATTCCTGATTCTGATTAAGCCCCAGTTTGAGCTGGAAAAACGGGATGTGGGCAAGGGCGGAATCGTGCGGGACACCGCGCTGCATCAGAAAGCAATCGATCGGGTCAGTGAAGCCGCTGTCGCGTGTGGCCTCGCGATCTGTGGCGTCAAGCCGAGCCGCCTGCCGGGCAGCGAAGGCAACCAGGAGTTTTTTCTCCACGCCCGCAAGCAAGCCTAGAGTAAAATCTGCCTCCGATAATGATTCGCACCGTCGGAATCGCCTGCAAACCGATCAAAGAAGTCGTGTGCTCCGTCGTGCCGCCGCTGATGCGGTGGCTGGGCGAACGCAAGATCGATGTCCTGGTCGACAAAGAGACGCAGGCGTGCATCGATTCCGGTGTCGCAGGGCTGTCACGCACGGCGCTCGCAGAGAAAGCCGATCTTCTGGTGGTGCTCGGCGGCGACGGGACGTTGCTTTCCGCCGCGCGGGCTCTGCACGGCCACGCGGTTCCCATTCTGGCTGTGAATCTTGGCGCGCTCGGATTTCTGACCAGCGTCACGCTGGAAGAGCTGTATCCCGTGCTCGAGCAGGTGCTCGCGGGCCAGCATCGGACGAGCGAGCGCATGATGCTCGAAGCGACCATCACGAGGAGCGGAGTTCGCGGCGAGTCGCATCCAGCGCTGAACGATGCGGTGGTGAACAAGTCCGCGATGGCGCGGATGTTGGATTTCGACGTTTACGTCGACAGCGATCACGTGGGGCGATATCGCGCTGACGGATTGATTGTCGCGACGCCGACCGGCTCGACGGCATATTCGCTCGCGGCGGGCGGCCCGATCATCCATCCGGATCTCGATGCGCTAGTGATCACGCCGATTTGCCCGCACATGCTGACGAATCGCCCGCTCGTGATTCCCGGTGCTTCGCGCGTTGAGGTGGACTTCACTGCTTCGGAAGAACCTGTTTACCTGACGCTCGATGGGCAAACCGGCTTGCAGATGGCGCCGAACGACCGCGTGGCGGTCACCAAGTCTTCCAGCAAGGTGAAGCTCGTGCGTCCGCCAGGGAAGACGTACTTTGAGATTCTGAGAAGCAAACTGCGTTGGGGAGAGCGCTGATTTTGCTGGCCCGCGGCCCTGCCGAGCGGGCGCTACTTCACCTTCAGAACAACCAGCGTGCGATCGTCAAACGGATGCCGGCCGCCTGAGAAGCGATCGACTTCCTCGAGGATGTAGTCCGCGATTCCGTCTGCGGAAAGCTGCCGCTTTTCGAAAATGAGCTTGGCGATGCGATCGTGGCCGAAAAACTCGCTCGCTGAATTCTGAGTGTCTCCGATTCCATCGGAGTGGAAGACGACAATGTCGCCCACATCCAGGATGAACGTGCGCTCGTCGTAGTTCGTGTCTTCGAACATCCCGAGCGGGAATCCTTCAATTCGAACTTTTTCGCAGTGGCCGCCGTGGCAGAGGAAGGGCTGCTCCTGTCCCGCATTGGCGATGCGCAGGCGATGACGGCTGCGGTGCCACGTCGCGAAGCAGAGCGTCATGAATCTGCCTTCGATGCGGCGGTCGCCGAGGAATCCATTGAGGACGCGCAGCATATTTGCCGGGCGCGGTTTTTGCGAGCCGAGGCTCCGCATCGTTCCGATTCCCACCGCTCCGTAAAGCGCGGCGGCGCTGCCTTTGCCGCTGACGTCTCCCATGGCAATCGCCAGCTCCTGCGGGCCGTAGCGGATAAAGTCGTAGAGGTCGCCGCTCAGTTCGCGCGACGACACGACGCGCGCGGCGATGTCGAGACCAAACTCGGGACCGGGGAGGCGCGGCAGCAGAGCACCCTGAATTCGGCGCGCCGCGTTCAAGTCGCGCTCCATCCGCGATTCGTCGCGCGCCACCCGTTCGTAGAGCCGCGCGTTTTCGATGGAGACGGCGAGATTCGCGGCGAGAATCGAGAGCACCTGGACGTGGTCCGGCGTGAAGTAGTTCACCTGCGGACTTTCGAGGTCCATGACGCCCACGACTCGATCTTTGTAGACCATGGGCACGGCCAGCTCCGAGCGCGTCTCGGGATTCAGCATGATGTAGCGCGGATCGAGCTGCACGTCGGGCACAGCGATCGGCCTTCGGAGCGACGCAGCCGCGCCGACGATGCCTTCGTGCGCCGGAACGGTGAACCGCTCCTGCGATCGCTGGCCGAATTTCACTGTGACCTGTTGCCGGAAGACATGGTTCGCTTCGTCGTAAAGCAAGATGCTGAAAATCTGGTAGTCGATAAGCCGCTTCGTCAGTTCGGCGGCGCGGCGGAGCACTTCCTCGACGTCGAGCGTGGAGCTTGCTTCGCGCGCCACTTCGTTCAGCAGCAGAAGCGTCTCCGCTTGCCTGCGGGTGTTTTCGAAGAGGCGGGCGTTCTCGATCGCCGTTCCGATGCGGCTGGCCACGAGAGTCAGGATGTTTTGCTGGTCGGGAGTGAAATAGTCGGGATGGCTGCTTTCGATGTCGAGGACGCCGACTACACGTCCGCGGACGACCAGCGGAACGGCAAGTTCGGAGCGCACGCCGTCGAGAGCGTTCAGGTAACGCGTGTCTTTGGTGACGTCACCGACGCGAATTGGCAGCCCGGTTGACGCCGCAGCGCCGATGATTCCGTCACCCATCGGAATTCGCCAGTGTTCGACGACCTCCGGCCGGTGCCCGATGGCGAAGCGAAAATACAATTCGTTGGTTGCTTCCTCGCGGAGGATCACTGCGAAGATTTCGTAGTCAATCAGCCGCTTGATCTGCGCCGCCGCGCTCGCCAGAACCTCGTCGAGGTCGAGCGACGTATTAATCTCCCGGCTGATTTCCACCAAAACGGCGAGCGTCTCGGCAGGGATTTCCTGTTTCGAATTGAGTTCAGTCAGATCCACATTCATCCGATGGCCGCCGTGCTATATGCCCCGTGCACGTCCGGCTTGCGCTGCGCCTCAAGTCTCTGGTCGCGAGTTGCAGCTTCGCCGCGTTCGCGTCACTCAAACGATTGCGATTAGAAATAGTATAACAGCCGCGAGCTTGGACTTGGTTGGAGTGTCCAGAGGAGATACAGCTCGGCGATATGGCTATGGCGCAAAGGTGGTCAGCAGCCGGTGCGTGAATTGATCTTCGCATGCGACCGGAGCCGGCGGGGACTCGGATTCCAGCGCTGCTGTCGCGGCCTTGGCAGGAGACGGTGCCGCGGCGCGAGCCTGCTCGAGAATTTTGACGCTGGCGCTGGCGCCAATGCGCGTCGCACCGGCCTCGACCATCTTCTGCAAGTCCTCCAGGCTGCGGACGCCCCCTGCGGCCTTCACGCCGATTTCTCCGCCCACGACGGCGCGCATCAACTTGACGTCTTCTGCAGTGGCGCCGCCCGGGCCGAAGCCGGTGGAGGTTTTCACGAAATCCGCGCCGGCGTTTTTTGCGGCTAGCGAACCACGCACTTTTTCGTCCGTGTTCAGCAGGGCCGTTTCGAGAATCACCTTGCAGATCGCTCCGCCGCGGTGGCTCGCCTCGACCACGCCGCGAATATCCGCCTCCACTGCCTCATCGAGCCGCGACTTCAGCGCCCCGATGTTGATGACCATGTCGATTTCCTGCGCGCCCAGCTTGATCACTTCTTCCGTCTCGTAGACCTTTACTTGGGGCAGGGTCGCGCCGAGAGGGAATCCTACTACCGTGCAGACTCGCACCTCGCTGCCGCGAAGAATTTCCGCCGCCAGCGCCACGTTCGAAGGGTTTATGCAAACGGTCGCGAACCCGAACTTCAGCGCTTCGTTGCACAGCTTGCGAATGTCGTCGCGGCTCGCTTCGGGCTTGAGCAGCGTGTGATCGATCAGGCGGGCGATATCGGCTTCAATCGGCCCGACCGCGGCGCCCGCGGAAATGCGGGATGCGCCCGCTTCGACAACAGCGCGCGTCTTGCGCGCGCAGCGTTCCGCGCACCGCTGGTCGCAATCCGGGCAAATGAGGCCGTCGATCTCGAGGCCGCAAAGATCGCTCCCTTTTGCAGCGCCGAGATAGCCGAGAATTTCCTCAGTGATGGCTTGGATGAGTTTCTCGACTTGCTGCGGATCCACCGGGGCACTCCCGCTGATGAACTCGTATCGCTTCGGCGCGCTCACGAACCTCGGTGGCGCTTCTCGATATCCACGATCTTGTCGACGCGCCGCTGGTGCCGCCCGCCGGAAAACGGTGTTTCGAGCCACATCGCAAGAATCTCCCGCGCCGTCTCCGCGGGAATCAGGCGCGCGCCGAGCGAGAGAACGTTCGCGTCGTTGTGCTCGCGGCTATCGCGCGCGGTGGCCCTATCGTAGCACAGCGCTGCGCGCACTCCCGGCACCTTGTTGGCCGCGATCGAAGAGCCGATTCCGGCACTGTCGATCACAACGCCGCGCCAGGCTTCGCCGCGCGCCACCGCGTTCGCCACGGCCTCGGCAAAATCTGGATAGTCCACCGCTTCGCGACCGGAAGTTCCCAGGTCGAGAACCGCATAGCCCCAATCCTGCAGATGCCGGCACAGTTCTTCTTTAAGATCGAAGCCACCGTGATCGGCGCCAATCGCGACCGTCCTCGAGCCAGTGTTCGCCGCGCTTTCTGCGTCGCCTCCACCCGGCCGCTCGAATCGAATCGTGATCCCGCGCGCAGCCGCTTCATCGCGCGCAAGCGGCGTGACGATTGTGCCCGCGGGCACCGAGATTGTTCCGTTTGCCGGAATCGATTCCAGATCGTCGATGGTTAAGACGCGGCGGGGCATCGCTAATCCGCGGCGGGCGTCAACACGCAGACATCTTTCAGGTTGCGGAAGCGTTCGTTGAAGTCGAGGCCGTAGCCGACGACGAACTCATTCGGGATCGTGAAGCCGACGTAGTCTCCCTTCACGTCCTTCAACCTGCGCGAGGGCTTGTCGAGCAGCGCGGCAATCCGCAGCGTGGCAGGCTTCCGCTGCTGCAAGATTCGCAGAAGGTAGCTGATGGTCAGCCCCGTGTCGAGGATGTCCTCCACGAGGATCACGTTCAGTCCGGCGATGCTGGTGTCGAGGTCTTTCAGGAGACGCACCTGGCCGGACGATTCCTTGCCCTTGCCATAGCTGGAGACAGCAATGAAGTCGATGGAAGTTTCGAGGTTGATTTCGCGGACGAGGTCGGAGAGAAAAATGCAAGCGCCCTTCAGCACTCCGACGATGTGAACGCGTTCGCCTTTGAAATCGCTGGTGATCCGGCGGGCTACCTCGCGAACGCGTTTTTGGATTGCCGCCTGCCGGATCAGCACTTTCAGCTTTTCGCCGGGCGCCGCACCCGCTCGCCCCGCCGCCCGTGCAGCCGTCGCTTCCCGCCTCGTGGCCATCGAAGCGCGTTACTCTATCCCACGCCCGCGCTCGTGACAAGACAGTCGCACTGGCGCTGTTGGCGCCCCGAGGAAAGACGATGCCGCCTTATTTCTCGTGCTCCAGCTCCACGACCATTACCTCGATCGGTTTCTCGCCCGCGTTCACGTCCGCATGAAGCGTGTTCGGAGGATTCGCTGGCAGCCAATAGGCTTTTCCCGTTTCCCAGACGTGCGTCTCGGTGGGGCCATTCTGCTGGACAATCTTGATCGTGCCGCCTTCGAGCGCGACAATCACGCGCGGATGGTCGTGCCGATGCAGTGTCAGGGGCGCGCCGGGCATGATCTCGGACTTCCACACCTTCACACTCTCGTTTTGAAACTGAGCGATTCGCTGCGTTTGCGCAGGCTTTTCCTGCGAGTGCGTTGTGCCCAACAATGCCAGCAAGAATGCCGCAGCGAGTGCGGCGCGGCCTGAAACGCTTCTCATAAATGCCTCCGGCGGCCCATGCTATCATGCGCGCCCGTTGCGCCGGTCCCGTATGTCTCCGGAGCTCGAACTCCGTCTCAATTTCACTATTCGATTGCTTCGACGTCAAATCCGCATAGAATCTCGTGGGTGGGGCACTCTCGAGCTTTCGAATGATCCGTTTCTTGAAGAACCGGCTGCACACCGACCACGCGGAGCGGAACTCCGTGTTGGGGAGTCTCGAAACCCTGGTCATGGAAGTGCTGTGGGCGCGCGGCCAAATGAGCGTTCGCGGCGTCTGTGAACGGATCGAGAGTCCTCGCGCGTACACCACCGTGATGACCACACTCGAGCGCCTCTTCAAGAAGGGGTTGCTGACGCGCGAAAAGTCCGGCCGCGCTTTCTTGTACGAGCCGGCGATTTCGCGCGACGAATGGCAGCGCCGCCGGGCGGGCAGCGTGGTCGCGTCCTTCCTCGATAGTCCGCAGGCGCCGCGCAATTTACTGGTCTCGACTTTGCTCGACGCCGTCGGCGAGCACGACGAAGCGCTGCTCGATGAACTCGAGAAGCAGATTCGGCACCGGCGCAGGGAGCTTTCCGGGCGGGGTACGACATGACGCTCTCCTACTCGCTTCGCTTGTTTTCTCTTTGTTTCGCTTCGTTCTTTCTCGTTCACACCGCTGCCCGTGTGGCTCTGCGGCTGGCGGAGCACTCCGTGCAGCGATTCGCCGACCGCCTGTCACCGCGCGTCGCCGCCCGTTTGTTGCTCTTCCTTCGAGTTTTCCCGGCCGCAATCGCGCTCGTCGCGGTATTTGGAGTCTGTGCGCCGAGTTATGTGCGCTTCGAAACCAATCTGCCTTCGGAGCAGGTCGGGATCTTGTGTCTCGCGATCGCTCTTCTGGGAGCGGTCGTCTGGGCACTCGCTCTGAGCCGCGGCTTGCATGCGATCGTGTCGTCCGTACGATTCAGCCGGGCGTGTCTCGCCTTGGGCGAATCCGTTCACGTGCAGGACCAGCCTTCGCCGATGCTCGTCATCCCTGGCTCCAACGCATTTTTCGCCCAGGCCGGCATTCTCCGTTCCCAGGTGATGATTTCGCAAAATCTGATGGCTGAATTTTCCAGCGACGAGCTTGCCGCCGCGTTGCAACACGAATGCGCTCACTGGATTTCGCGAGACAACCTGAAGCGCCTGCTTTTCGCGTTCCTGCCGGATGTTTTTCCTCTGTGGTCGGGCTTCCGTGCGATCGAACGAAGCTGGGCGAAATTCGCGGAGCGCGCCGCCGATGATTTCGTTTCAGCGCAGGGACAGAACCACGCTGTGTCGCTCGCCTCGGCTCTGGTTCGTCTGGCGCGAATGGGGCAGGTGCACTCGCCGATGCCCACGCCTCTAGCCACGTCGCCCCTTGGAGGGACTGACGATCTCTCCGGCCGCGTGCACCGGCTGCTCGAGCCGACTCCAGCCGTTCACGCATCCGCCCTGAGGCGCCTCGGGATCATCTACGGCATCGTCGCGGTTTCGCTCACGTGCTGCCTCGCAGCGATGGCGTGGCCCACTACACTCGCGCCCGTACACGAACTCCTCGAGCGCCTCCTCCACTAGCTAGAATCGAAGCTTCGCCAGGAACTGAATCGCCCGGGCCGGCAGTTGATTCGTGATGCCGGCGAGCGGCGCGCCGAATCCTGCGCCGGCCGTGGCGCCATTGCCGTATGTCCCGCTGTAGCCGACAAAATTGGGGTGATTGAATACGTTGAACGCCTCGACTCGCAGGTCAAGCTTCACGCGTTCCGTGCCCAGCGAGAACGGGCGCTCGATGAACGGCGAGAAATCGTAGATTGCATTCCCGCGCCCAGTGTTCCGCCCGATCACGACGCCGTTGATCACGGGCCGGTCCGTCGTCCCCCCTGTGTCGCCGCTGTTGTTTGTCCCGGTAACGACGTTGTAGGGGAGCCCCGACGCCAGCGTGGCCACACCGCCGATCCGAATGTCCAGCGGAGCGGTGTAGACGCCGCTCACGACGAAGCGGTGCCGCTGATCGAAAATCGCGTTGCCGATTTCCTCTCTTCCCGCGAAGTTCGGGTCGTTCGGATTTTGGCCGGGAATATCGGGATCAACGTTGTCGATGGCGTGCGACCACGTGTAGCTCGCCAGCATCGAGATGCCGTGGCTAAAACGGCGGCTCAGGTTCAGGTCCAACGCGTTGTAGAACGCAAAGCCATCATTCACGTCGCTCTGAATCGTGCTGTACGCTGGAGTGATAGCGTTCGCTGCGTCGTAGATCCACAGTGGACGCGTCGCATTGGCCGCGCCGGCACTTCGCGTCTGTCCCTGCGCGGTGCGAACGAAAGGCGTCGGGGGATCGACGTCAAGCGGCCGGTTGATCTTGAGCGTATGCGAGCCCACGTAGTCGGCGCTCACCACCCATCCGGTAGCAAGTTCCCGCTCGACTCCCAGCGTCCATTGCTCGGTGTAGGGATTTAGCAGGACGCTCGGATATCCGATGAGCACGGAAGTGGGGAAGAATTGATTGAGGAACGCGCTCTCGCCCGGGCGAATGTACAAGCTTCGCAGCGGGACCTGCGCTCCGGGAGGAAACGCCGGAAGTGGCGCATCCGAAACGGCCGCGGGAAAGCCGGCTTGCCCCGGCGTCGCGGTGTAGTTGAAGACGCCCGTCGGTCCCGTCAGCGCATAATTCGCTTCGTTGTTGTCGACGATTTGCGAGTAGTAGATTCCGAATCCGCCGCGGATGACCGTCCTTCCGTCGCCACGCACGTTGTACGCGAAGCCCACGCGCGGTGCGAAGTTCTTGGTCGCGTCCGTGAAGGTTTGCTGTTCGTAGCGCAGTCCCAGGTTGATGGTCAGATCCTGGCGGAGGCGGTAATCGTCCTGCACGAAGAGCGACCACAGCGTGTCGTCCACCGTGTAATTCGCGTTGCCGAAGCTTTGCGTATAGCTCTGCACGTTGTTGATGTCGTCGAGATACGTGGAGCTTTCGCATTCCTCGAGGGTCAGCGTGCAGGTGTTGTACTTGAACTGGCCCAGGTAAATCGGGCCTCCGAACTCCTTGCTGTTGCCGCCGTTGTGCGCGTGAATCACGTCCGCGCCGAAGCGGATACTGTTCCGGCTCTTGACCCACGCGACCGTGTCGCTGAACTCATACTGGCGGTTCAAGAGCAGCGCGGATTGTGATGTTCCCGTGGTGAACGTCCCGCCGGTGGAGATCGGAACCGAAAACTGCGTGCCGTTGATGACTGGATCGAACTCCGTGATCGGCGATGCCAGTTGAAACTGCGCCCGCGCGTTGTTCACCAGCGTCGGGCTGAAGACCGCGGTTTCTCCCAGCTCCTCCGTGTAGGTGCGCCGCTTGAATATGCGGTCGACCGTCGGCAGGTTGTTGCCGCCCACCGTCCCGTTCGGATTCGTGTCGTGGAAGTTGTCCACATCGCTGCGGAAGAAAAGATTGTTGTTCTCGTTGATCTGGTGGTCGATCCGCAGAAAGCCCAGCAGGCCACGGTAGTGCCCGACGAAATTTCCCGGCGCGACCGGAGAAATCACCGGCGACGCCCGGTCCTGCCAACTGTACTGAAAATCTGCGGCAAAGTGCGTATGGCCGCTTCCGCCAATCGGCCCCGTAAGATCGAGTCCCATTTGCTTGAGCGTGTCGTTGGTGATGTCGTTGCCGCTCGTCGCGTTTGTGGAGTTGAATCCAGAAAGCTTCGCTTCGGGTCCCGATGGGCGAAACAGACCAAAGGCGTCGCCGTGGAACATGCTTCCGCCGCTCTTCGTCACGATGTTGATGACGCTGCCGGCCGTGTAGCCGTACTCCGCGGAGAAGGAGTTCGTCAGCACCGTCATTTCCTGCAGCGTATCGAGCGACAGGTTGCTGAAAATCGTCTGCCGGCCCCACATGTCCACGGCGTTCGCGCCGTCCACCTCAAACCACTGCTGCCGTCTTCCAGTGCCATTCGTTGTGAACAGCAGCTCGTTCATAAAGACGTCGCCCTGGTTGATGGCCGGGCGGTTTGCGGCGTCCAGCAGTGGCAAATACGTGATCCGGCTGTTGAGCAGCGGCGTCTCCTGCATGTGCTGCTCCGTGAGGAGATCCCCGAGTTGCGGCTCGTCCGCTCTTACCTCGCCGACGACTCCCGTAACGGTCACGGCGGTCTGTCCGCCCGTGACATTGAGTTGCAGGTCAGCGTTCGCCGTGGCGCCGCCGATGAGCGAAAGGCCGCTCACCTTTGCGTCGGCGAACCCACTCTTATGCGCCGTCACCTCGTATGTTCCGGCCACGGGAAGTCCGCCGAGCGAAAAGCTGCCGGATGCATCCGTCTGCGTCGTTCGCTGAAGACCAGTCAACGCATTGATCGCCGTCACCTGCGCCTCGGGAACGGCCGCGTGCGTTTGATCCGTCACTTGTCCGTGAATTGTCGCGGTGTCCGGAGTCTGCGCCAGCACAGGCGCCGCGGCGAAAAGGAGAATTACAAACGCAAGAAACGACACCAATCTTTGCGACATCGCTGCTCCCTTTGTGAAGACAATATGAAATTGCGGGCGTTACGCTACTTCACGGAGGGTGTTACTACCAGCGGTAGTAGTCCGAAGAAAATAACGAGGTCAAAATCGAAGGGAACCGAAGGGAGGAGGGAACCGAGGCAAGCGCAAGGTTCGCGCCTGCCTCTCCCGTCTTGGCGCTCAGGTGTTCGTTGCGTTGGATAGGTTCAGTGAGGGCGCCCCTCACCGTCCCACCCTCCGTGCCAGTCACTCTTGCCCCAATCGCCTCGACCCCATCCGATGAAATCGGAGCCGTCCACGACACTTCCTTCGCGGTACTCGAACATGCGGACTCTGCCGTCCGGTCCGCGCGCGAAGATCCGCAACGTCTTCACAACGCCATGTGCGGGATCAACGCCAAAGGTGCTGTTGCCCATTCGGAACGTGATGTCCGCTCGTGCGAGCTGGCGAAGTCTATCCGTCACATCCACGTTGCTGCCGGGCACGCCGTAGAAAGCCCGTAGGATCACGTAGTGTCCTTGGTCCCCTCGATCACCTTGCGGGCCGCCACCACCCCAGTTGCCTCCCCGCCAGCCCGAGAAAATCGAGCCGTCCACCGTGCTGCCTTCGCGGTATTCGAACATCTTGTCGCGGCCGCGCAGGCTGCGCGCATAAATGCGCAGGGTTTTCACGTGGCCCGGCGCCGGATCAATCCCGAACGTGCTGTTGCCCATCCGGAATGTCAGATTGGCGCGAGCCAAATCGCGCAGGCGGCCTGTCACGTCCACCCGCTGGTCTCGCCAACCGTAATCGGCCCGGACGATCGTGTACTGTTGCGCCCCCGCCAGAGGAGCGATCGACAGCAAAAACACGAGGACAAAGAAGCTCCCCGTCAGCATTCTTGGAACACGCATCTTTAGCCCTCCTCAAAGTAACTTCGATTCGACTGCGACAATTCCGGCTTTGCGTGATTCGACTGGGAGGCCCTTCTATTAGTCGATTATAGCGCGGCGCAGGGAAAGCGTCGCGCGTTCATTGCGTGAAAGTTCGAACCTCTCAATGGCTTCCGGTCCGGGGAATCACGCGCGGCAATCGTTCCTCCACCGGCGGAAGCGGTGGAAACGCCGAGTGCGGCTCCGTCTGATACCAGTAAGCCACCGAATAATAGTTGTCGCCGCGATCGTTCGCGTGTCCGTGCTCGATCGTTGCCCGCAGCGACTTCGTGAAGGGAATCGGCGAATCCAGGTGAAACCGGTAGACGGACCAACGCTCGCCCTGGCGCTCCATTCCCACCACCGGCGCGCCGAACAGCCCGTATGCAAACTGCTTCCCGCCGAAATCCCACGCGCCGAGAAAATAGTCTTCGGTCCCCGTTCCGTTGATCGAGGGCAGCTTCTCCCCATCGACGAAAAACATGTCGTCGCCTTCGCCCCACCAGCCGTCTGCATTTTCGATTACGGACATCGTGACGCCGGCGAAGTGGCCGCGTCCCTTCGCTTCCATCCAGACGTAATTGTCTTTCCCATCCAGATTGATCTTGTTGTCGGGAATAGCGCGGCTCGGCGTTGCTTGCCGGTACTGCGCGTGGAAATAGAGAGTGTCCGCCGGAAGCGGAGCTGAATACTCGCGATAGTCAATGTTCCAATAAATCGCGGCCGCTTCCTCGCTGCCTTCGTTCGTCAACGTGATCCGTGCGTGTTTCTGGAACGGCATAGGGAAGAAGGAATTGAGGGCCTTGTTTCCGCCCACAGCCAGCGGAATCGACTGGTACAAGAAATAATCTCCCAGCCCCAAACCGAAGAAGTCTCCAACGGGCGCCTCGACGCTCGGCATCGCTTCGCCGTCCCAATACATTCGCAACACGATTTTCTTCAGATGATATAGCTCGCCGCTCGCGATCGTGATCCAGATGTGCGAAATCTCGCTGGGTCCCGCTGCGTCCAGAAGCTCCAGCGTTGCGCCCGCCGCGAGCGGGCGATAGTCGTCGTTTCCTCCGCTCCGGTCGTAGCTCGACGAACGCTTCTGCACGTAATTGTGGGGCTGGGGCAAATCCGTGATCCATCCGGATGGCTCCTGCGCCCACGCGGCAGACGCGGCCACCGCCGCCGCAAAAAACAAAACAATCGTTGCGAGTTTTCGCATTCGAACTCCCCGGCCTTCGGTGATCTCAGCCGCGCGGAGTATAGCAGACGCTCGCGCCGCTCGACCTCTGGCTTTCACTACCCTGCGAGTGTAAGAATGAGAGTGCTCGAGCGGCGCCTCGCAATCGCATCGCTGCGCCGCCATCCGCCCATCTCGGGCAAGAGAGGGAATCATGCAAAGAACAGCTTCCGCAGTCTGGTCCGGCGCCCTGAAAGACGGCAAGGGCACCATCTCCACTCAAAGCGGCGTCCTCTCCGATACGCAGTACTCCTTCACCACCCGCTTCGAAAGCGGGAAGGGAACCAATCCCGAAGAACTCATCGCTGCCGCTCACGCCGGCTGCTTCACCATGGCGCTTTCCGCTCAGCTTGGCACCATGAATTTCACCCCGACGAGCCTGCGCACCACCGCCACGCTTACCTTCGAAAAGCTCGAAGCCGGCTGGACCATCTCGAAAATCCATCTCGACGTCGCCGGCCGCGTGCCCGGCATCTCCGCCGAGGCTTTTCAATCCGCCGCGAAGAGCGCCGAGACCAATTGTCCCGTTTCTCGCGTTCTCAAAGCGGAAATCTCCATGACCGCGAGCCTCGAACAGGCTGCATGATTCTTCCGGTCATCGCCGGAGTTCTCCTCATCGCTTCCGTTCTTTGGGAGGCGTTTGAGACGGTTGTGCTGCCGCGCCGAGCGACGCGCCGCTTTCGCCTCACGCGCCTGTTTTATCGATCCACGTGGCTTCCGTGGCGCTCGATCGCGCGGCAGATTCGCCGTCCGAAAACTCGCGAGACCTTTCTGAGCTATTACGGCCCGCTCTCCCTCCTTTTCCTTTTCGTGGCCTGGGCCATCGCGCTCATCTTTGCGTTCGGATTTCTCTACTTCGCTGCGTCCCGGCACGAACCGGTTGCTCCCACTCTGGCCACATGCGTCTACCTGAGCGGCACCTCGCTTTTCACTCTGGGTTTGGGCGACGTCACGCCGCACACCTGGACGGAGCGCTGGCTGATTGTTTGCGAAAGCGGCCTCGGCTTCGGTTTTCTCGCTCTCGTTTTCAGCTACTTGCCGGTGATCTATCAGGCGTTTTCGCGCCGCGAAGTCAGCATCGTTCTTCTCGACGCCCGCGCCGGCTCGCCGCCCACTGCCGTCGAGCTTCTCCGCCGTCACACCGGCGCCGAAGGCATGGACGCGCTTGAGATTCTCCTGCGTGATTGGGAGCGCGTCTCCGCGGAAACGCTGGAGAGCCACGTCTCCTATCCCGTGGTTTCCTACTTCCGTTCGCAGCACAACAACGAATCGTGGATTGCCGCCCTCGCCGCCATCCTCGATACGGCCGCCTTGCTTCTCTCAACCGTCGAGTCCGACTGCATCCGCCAGGCGCGCCTCACCTTCGCCATGTGCCGCCACACCGTCGTCGATCTCGCGCAGCTCTTCAGCGCTGCGCCTCAGGCTCCTTCTCGCGACCGACTTCCTCCTGACGAACTCCATCGCCTTCGTGCCTCTCTCGAACAGGCTGGCTTTCGCCTCCGCGATACCGATGCTTCGCGCGAGAAATTCGCCAAGCTGCGCGAAATGTACGAGCCCTATATCGAAAGCCTCGGCCGCTTCCTACTGATGGAGATTCCGCCCTGGATTCTCGCCAAGGAAATCACCGACAACTGGAAGACCAGCGCCTGGGGCCGCATCTCTGGCTTCGCAACTCCCACGCGCGAAGAAATCACCGTCGACGACCACGATTAGCCCTCACGATTAGCCTCGCTCGCCGTCCATCCGCCCGCCGCGACCGCCTGTCCGTTCGTACAGTTTCCTGATCCAGCGCCGCAAGCCGCCGAACCCTCAACCTTCGTCAGGTCCCGCCTCATACTAATAAAGGCGGAACGCCGCCTCGGGAGGTCACAGTGCGCCACACTATCTCTTTCTCAGCCCTAGCCTTGCTCGCGGTCGTCTGCGCGCTCCCACAAGCTTCGCTTGCTCAGACCGCATCCGCCCCACAAAATGTTGCGCTCGCCAGTTCAGCGGTGACGTCTCCGACGCCGGCTCCCCTTCCTGGCACCGACGAAATCCTCCAAAAATATCGCACGGCGCTCGGCGGCGAGGCAGCCACCGCGCGGTTCACCACCCAGGTTCTGAAAGGCATCTACCAGACCGAAGACCTTTCCTCGTTTGCCGGCGTCGAAATCATCTCCAAGGCGCCCAACCTTAGCTTTACCAAGATCACTTTCCCGAATGGCGTCACCGTCCACGAAGTCTGCAACGGCAAGGCCGCATGGCTGGAAGACACCGTCGGCGGCATCCACGATTTCAACGGTGCCGCCCTCGAGAGCCGCATTCACTCGAGCAGCTTTGGCAATCGCGCGGACCTGCTTGCCCGCATGGCCCCCGGCCACGTCCTGGGCATCGAGCAAGTCGGCACGCATAGCACCTGGGTCGTCGCCTTTACGCCGAATAAGAAGGTCAGCTCGAAGGTCTACTTCGATCGCGGTACCGGGTTCGCGGTGCGCGTCGACGACACGCTCCACCTCGAGGATGGCGACTACACCGTCCAGACTTTCCTCGATGACTATCGCCCCGTCGACGGCGCCTATTTCCCGTTCCGCATGCGCCATGTCGAGCGCGGCAATGTCTTCACCATCCGTGTCACGCAGATCAGGAACAACGTTGCCGTCGACAATTCCGTCTTCGTGAAGCCCGGAACGCCGTCAGTTTCTGAGTAAAGTCGAGAGCCGCATTCTCATGTCAGGCAGCGTCAGGCCGGAGCGTTTCGTCCATCGCGCGGTTCTTCTCGTCGCCGCGCTCGCCGCGGCTCTCTGCATTGGCGCGCAACCGCAGAATTCGTCGTACCCCGCGCAGCAGCCCCAATCCGCCGCTTCGACGGATGCTTCCCAGCCGGCTCAGCCCATGTCTCTCGCCGATCTCGCGCGCGCCGCTCGCGCACGAAAGGCCGCGCAGCCCAAAGCTATCCGAATCTTTAACGACGAAAACATGCCTCACGCTCCGCTCAGCGCGGGAGACAAAGCTCCCGGCGTCTCGGGGCAGGGCAAGGTCACCCTGATCGATTTCTGGGCCACGTGGTGCGGCCCCTGCCGCCAGGCGCTGCCCGAACTCAAACAGCTCGACTCCGTTTATCGCAGCGACGAGTTCGAATTGATCAGCGTGAATGAGGACGACGACGAAAGCACCTGGAGCGCCTTCACAGCGCGAAATGGCATGATCTGGACCCAGCGCTTCGATTCCGCCCACCAGATGATGCGCCAGTACGGCGCCACCGGCCTGCCCACCTACGTTCTCGTCGGCCGCGACGGCACCGTTCTGCAGCAATACGTCGGCGAAGATCCGCAAATCCCCGTCGTCGAGCGTATTGGTCCCGACCTGAAGAAAGCCCTCGCTGGAAAATCCTGACGATATCCCCCGGGCCACTCGATTCACTCTGCCCCGGATTTTCGTCTCTTCGCCTTGATCAGTACGTCGACCGAATCCGGCCGGTCATTCCAGAAATCGAGACGCACGCGCCCGTCCGCCAGTTGCGTCACCCTCGCCGGAATGGAACTCTCCGTGAGATACCAGCCTGCCGGCAACACGACTGCGTTGCGCGGCCGCCCGAGGCTGCGATCAAAGACCAATTCGTCGCCGTCGAGGCGATAGCTCACCGGGGCCGTATAGGTTTCCGAAATGCGCAGTCGAATCGATTGCCCTTTTTTCACGGGAGGGAAGGGAATCACCACGGCTTGTGTGTCCTTCTTCACCGGCTCATCCGATGTAATCTTCGCCGCCGTCATCTCCGCGCCGGTCATCACTTTCGTCGCGAGCTTCTCGCCAGTGTCCAAAATGTACGCCGACGGATCGGAAACGGCACTGCCTTCGCGGACGATGTTCAGATATTTGTCCGCGCCCGGCCGCGACTCCGTGTAGTCGTGATACAGGCTGAAGGCGTGCGTCTCCGGCTGTTGCAGGAAATAAACGATGTCGCGGTCCTGATGCGCGCGTTCCGAGAGTCGCCCTCGTTCCGTCTCGCCCTCGAATGGCGCCTCCCAGCTCCGCGCCTCGGTCGTAGCGTGTGGTGCGGCTTCCAGCCCCGTCTGCGCGCCCGGTTTCGCCCGCACGATCAGCGGCGCCTCGGCCGCGGTGGCGTTCATGAAGCTGATTGCGACTCGGCCATCCGGCTGCGTCAGCACCTGCGACGGCGTGTTGCAACCAACCAATTCATATCCCGCGGGCAGCACCACCTTGTTCCGCTTGATCCCCAGGGGCCGGTCGAAGACGATGGCATCACCTTCGCGAAAATAGCTCTTCGCGTCCTTGTAGGTCTTGATGATCACGACGCGGCCTTGGCCCTCGGCTGGCACGGGCCGCGCCAGCGTCACGCGAATATAGCTCGTCGCTGAATCGGCGTCGTCCATCAACGGGTCCTTTCGCGCGTCCGCTCCGCTGACGATCTCGAAATGGAGCGGCTCGCCCGTCATCGCGTCGATCACGGATTCATCGCTGGCCATGCTGCCTTTGCGAATCGGGTTGTAGAAATACTTCGCGCCCGCCGTCGTCGCCGTCACTTCGTACCAAATCTTGAAGCTTGCCGTGTCCGGCGCGAGCAATTCGTACCGCGTATACTCATCTGTCTCGGTCTGCCGCGTCGCGGCCGAAGACTGCGACGGAATTGTCGTTGCCTGTCGCGCGTTCCCCTGAGCGCAACACAACAGCAGGATCGCAACACCAAGGGGGAAAGCAGGCATCTTCTGCATTCGCAGTCTCCTTGCGGCACCGCTGGTTGCGCGCTGATTATCTTTGAATTGAACCAGAAAACAAGTTTCGCTGTCGCGCGTCTAACACCCCGGTAGCTTCCACGGAAATGGCGCTAGAATGCTGCAACTGAGGCCGCGAATGAATTTCGATCCGGCGCGCAGCTCGCTGGCCTCCTGAAGCAATGAACTATGACTCGAAAAACTCCAAGGAGAGAAACCATGACGAAGCCGCTCGCGTTCCTGGCCCTTGCATTTCTTTTGCTCGGAGCCACCGCCGTTCCCGATAAGTCACTCGCTTCGCCGATGCCGCCCGCGCATCGCGTCTCTGCTGCGCAGGATTCGGAAACCGAAACCGTTCTCTCCACTTTCCGTCCGCGCGCGGGCATGGAAGATGAACTCCTGAAAACCATGAATCAAAATTGGTCGACTCTTCACAAGCTCGGCCTCGTCCTCGACACTCCCCATCTGATTCTTCGTGGCAAGGACGATGCCGGAAAGCCTATCTTCGTCGAGATTCTTACATGGCGCGATCATGATGCAGCCGACCATGTTCCCCCCGAGGTCGAGACCATCTGGCATCACATGAATACTCTGGTCGAGCAGCGCGACGGCCATCACGGCATAGAATTTCCGGAATTCGAAATCGTTTCACCAGCGCCATGAATCTTCCTCCGCGGGTCGACCCGGTCGTCCGCGGAGCCGAAATTGGCTGCCAAATTGGTTGACGTCCCGGCCGCTCGCGCCGTTTCCCCTGCGGCGGCGGCCAAAATCGCTGTGCTATAATTCGCCCTTGCAGCACCATTCGATTCGCACTTTTCACCGCCCGGAGCTGAGCCGATGAGTTTCCAGAAGACCCAAAAGATTTGGCATAACGGCAAATTCATTGATTGGGACGACGCCAAGATCCACGTTCTCGCTCACGTCGTCAGCTACGGCTCGGCTGTTTTCGAGGGTATTCGCTGCTACACCACGCCGCAGGGTCCTGCAATTTTCCGCAATCGCGACCACATGCAGCGCCTGATCAACTCCGCCTATATCTACCGCATGGACACCGGCTTTTCCGTCGAGGAACTCGCCGAAGCGAATCTCGAACTCATCCGCGTCAACAAAGTCCCGTCGTGTTATCTGCGTCCCATCGTTCTTCGCGGTTACGGCACGGGTGGCGTTGATCCCAAGGATGCGCCCATCGAAACGTATCTCGCCTGCTGGGAGTGGGGACGCTATCTCGGCGACGAGGCCATCAAGACCGGAGTCGACGTCTGCGTCAGCTCATGGAATCGTCCCGCGCCCAACACGCTCCCCCAGATGGCCAAGGCCGCCGCGAACTATATGAATTCGCAGCTCATCCGCATGGAGGCCACCACCAACGGCTATGTCGAAGGTATCGCGCTCGATTCCAATGGCTACGTCAGCGAAGGCTCGGGCGAAAACATCTTTATCGTCTTCGACGGCACCGTCCTCACGCCTCCCCTCGCCAATTCGGCGCTGCCCGGCATTACGCGCAATTCCGTGATGGCCATCTGTCGCGATCTCGGCATTCCCGTTGCCGAGCAGATCATTCCGCGCGAGATGCTCTACATCGCCAGCGAAGTTTTCTTCTGCGGCACCGCCGCGGAAATCACGCCGATTCGCTCGATTGACCGCGTCAAAATCGGCAACGGCTCGCGCGGCCCCATCACCAAGCGCGTTCAGGACGAATTCTTCGGCATCACCAGCGGCACGAAGCCCGATCGCCACGGCTGGCTCTCGCACGCCAACGCGCCTGCGGGTGCCGCCGTCCGCTGAGCCAACTTTCACTGTTAACTTTCTATTGCGTCCGGTAAAATCCGCGCGTTCGGTTTGCGGCTTTTCCGCGAGGTTGCGTGTATCGTCTTCCTCAAAAACTGGCAGCTGAGTTCATTGGCACCTTCGCCGTCGTCGTGATCGCCTCCGGCGCCGTTTGCGTCGAGCAATCGTTCCGCGCCTCAGACCAACTCGGCATGGGGCTCCTGGGCGTCGCCCTCGCCTACGGGCTTGCCTTCGCCGTCATGGTTACCGCCGTTGCCCACATCTCGGGCGGCCACTTGAACCCCGCCGTGACCATCGGATTCTGGGTGACGAAGCGCCTCAGCACGCTGCAAAGTGTCCTCTACGCCGTCGCCCAGCTCCTGGGTGCGGGCGCCGCCGGCTACTTCCTCGTCGCCATCGTTCCGGAGGCAACGTGGCGGCCCGTTGCTCTTGGCACGCCGGATCTCGTCGGCGACTTCACGCGCTGGCACGGCATGCTGCTCGAGGCTGTCCTCACCTTCCTCGTCGTTTTCGTGTTTTTCGCTACGATCGTCGATGCCAAGGGCGCGCTCAGCAAAGTTGCCGGCTTCGCCGTTGGCCTGACTGTCTCCGTCGGGGTTCTCTTCGGCGGGCCTTTCACAGGCGGCGCCATGAATCCAGCGCGCGTTTTCGGCCCGGCTCTGGCCGCCCGCCACTTCCAGAATCACGGTGTCTTTTGGGTCGGCCCGCTGTTCGGCGGCGTCGTCGCCGGCGTGGTTTACGACCGCCTTTTCCTCCGCGACCAGCCGCCTCTCTGACCCCTGCCGTCTCGCCCGTTCCCGCGCCCCCGCGAAAGTACAGTTGCGGCTCTAGAAACCGGCCTCCCGACTTCCTTGTCGCTCCTCAGCCTGCATGCTAGCGTCGATTGAATCCTCATGCAGGGAGCCTGAGCATATGGCCGTCGCCATTGATGACCTTCTTCGCCGCGCCGTCGAACTTCGTTCTTCCGACTTGCACCTGAAAGTCGGCAACCATCCTTACACGCGCGTCGATGGCATCCTCAGTCCTCTTAGCGACGTCCCTCGCATTACGCCGGAAGAAATGCTCTCCATGGCCTTCAGCATGATGACCAACCGGCAGAAGCAGAAATTCAAAGAGACCGCCGAGCTTGATATGGCTTACGGCGTCGCCGGCCTCGGTCGTTTCCGCGTCAACGTTTTCCAGCAGCGCGGCAACGTCGGCATGGTCCTTCGCGTCATTCCCACGAAGATTCGCACCATCGAAGAACTCGAGCTTCCGCGTATTCTCGCTACGGTTTGCGAGGAGCAGCGCGGCCTGATTCTCACCACTGGCACCACCGGCTCCGGCAAGTCCACCACGCTTGCCGCGATGATCGACCGCATCAATTCGCTCCGCGCCGAGCACATCATCACCATCGAAGACCCCATCGAATACCTGCACCGCGACAAAAAAGGATTCATCAATCAGCGCGAAGTGGAAGTCGACACCGCCTCGTTCTCAACCGCGCTGCGCGCTGCCTTGCGTCAGGACCCCGACGTGGTGCTCGTCGGCGAAATGCGCGATCTGGAAACGATCTCCACCGCGCTGCTCGCGGCCGAAACTGGCCACCTGGTGCTCTCGACCTTGCACACCCTCGACGCCACCGAAACGATTCAGCGTATCATCGCGGTCTTTCCGCCGCCGGAGCAGAAGCAGATTCGCTTGCAGCTTGCTTCCACTCTCAAGGCGGTCGTCAGCCAGCGCCTGGTGCGCAAGAGCGACGGCGGAGGCCGCGTGCCTGCCGTCGAAGTGATGGTCGCCACCGGCTACATCCGCGATTGCATCATCAACCCGGACAAGACCCGCATGATTCGCGACGCCATTGCCGCCGGCACCAGCCAATACGGCATGCAGACCTTCGATCAGTCGCTCTTCGATCTCTATTCGCGCAACCTCATCACTCTCGAAGAAGCCATCATGCGCGCCTCGAATCCGGATGACTTCCGCCTCCGCGTTCAGGGCATCCGCTCTTCCGCCGACGCCGCACGCGAAGAGATGGAGCGCGCCATGACCGAATTCGAGCGCACCGGCTCCCGCTAAGGGGACCAAAAAGAAAAGAGCTCCAACTCCGGAAGCAGGCTCAGCCCCTCCGTCTTCCCATCAGTGTTTATCTGTGTTCATCTGTGGTTAAATCCTCCTATGAAGCTTCCGCGCAGGTTTTCGACCGAGCAGGACCTCTACGCCGCCTCGCTCCGCGCGCTCATGCGCCGCGCCTACTCCATCCACGAAATGAAGGACTACCTCGAGCTCCGCACTTCCGAGAAAGATCTCGTGCCGCCCGTCATCGCCCGTCTCCGCGAGCAGAATTACCTCGACGACGCCCGCTACTCCCTCGAGTATGCCCGGCGCCACACTCAATCCCGCCATCAGGGCCGCTTCCGCATCGCCCGCGAACTCCGCGCCCGCGGCGTCCCCGATAAGCACATCGAAGCCGCCCTCGACGCCATCTTTGCCGAAACCGACGAAACTGCCCTCGTCCGTAAGCGCCTCGAGCGCGCCCTCCGCGGTGCCGGCCCGCTCAATCAGCGCAAGGTCGCCTCGATCTACCGCAGCCTCCTTCGCGCCGGCTTTTCCTCGGACGTGATTCGCACCGAGCTGCGCCAGGCGACGCACGGCGATTTGCACGACCTCCCAACCGCCTCCCTCTGACCTCCACTCGCGGACGGACACCGCGTCCGCCCCGTTTGCGCCGCGTTCCCCGTGATCTTCACCCGACAACTTTTCATCCCATTGTTGACACCTCCGTTCGCCTCTCAGTAAGATTCGCGTCCAGTTAGCGGCTATTTCTGATCCACTCGGAAAAACTCAATGGGAGACCTTCGATGAAAAGGATTCTGTGGTCTTTTGTGGTTCTCTGCGCTTTCGTAGCGGCAGCCTTGGCGCCCGATGCAAGCGCCCAGGCCCAGTCTGCTGCTCCAGCGCCTGCCGCGGCGGCCGCGCCTTCCGGTGCGCCCGCGCAGCCACAAGGCCGCAAGAAGCGCGTCGCCATCTTCGACTTCGACTACGCCACCGTTCAGACTGCGTCTTCTGCGATGTTCGGCAGCAACGTTGATATCGGCAAGGGTATTTCCGACCTTCTCGTGAAGTATCTCGTCCAGGACGGCACCTACTCCGTCATCGAGCGCAAGGCGCTCGACAAAATCCTCGCCGAGCAGAACTTCTCGAACAGCGACCGCGCCAATCCCACTTCCGCCGCCAAAATCGGCAAACTTCTCGGCGTTGACGCCATCATCGTTGGCAGCATCACGCAGTTTGGAAATGAAACTCACAATACGAACATCGGCGGCGGTGGCGCCGGGCTTGGCCGCTTCGGCGTCGGCGGTTTCGGCCAGAAGAAAAGCAAGGCCATCGTCAACATCGACGCCCGCATCGTCGACATCGACACCGCCGAAATTCTCGGCGTTGCCTCCGGCCACGGCGAATCGAAGCGCGAAAGCACCAGCATGACCGGAGGCGGTGGCGGGTGGTCCGGATTCGGCGGCGGCCACGTCGACTTCGGCGCCAGCGACTTCCAACAGACCATCATCGGCGAAGCCGTCAACTTCGCGGTCAAGGACATGAGCACCGGCCTCATTGCCGACGCCTCGAAATTCGAGGCTCGCACCATCGTCGTCACTGGCCTCGTGGCTGCCGTTGACGGCGGGCAAATCGTTCTCAACGTTGGCGCCAAGGCCGGCGTCAAGGTCGGCGACCAGCTCGCGGTCGAGCGCGTCACCAAGGAGATCAAGGATCCCGCCACCGGCCAGGTGATTCGCCGCCTCGCCAATCAAATTGGCGTCGTGCGTGTCACCGACGTCGACGATATCTCCTCGGTGTGCAGCCCAGTTTCGGGCACCGACTTCAAGGTCGGCGACAGCGTAAAAACCGTTACCCAGTAGTCGCTGCCCTCGGCCGCTCAGAATCGTGGAAGCGCCTGTGCGAAGAGCGAAGCTGCCATGCGCGATATTTTGTGCGCTTGCGGTGACTTCTCTCGCATTCGCTCAGGCGCCTCCGCTCACGCGAAGCCAGCAGGAATTCCTTCACCGCCTCGTTGCCGCTGCTATCGAGCGCACGCATCACTACGTCCGCTACGATCCCGCATACGTCCGCATTCCATATCCCGGTGGTGACGTCCCGGCCGACACCGGCGTTTGCACCGACGAAATCATCCGCGCTTACCGTGCCGTTGGCGTCGATCTGCAAAAAGAGGTTCACGACGACATCACACACAATTTCTCTGCGTATCACACTTCGCGCTGGGGCCTCACTCATCCTGATCCCAATATCGACCACCGCCGCGTCCCGAATCTGATGGTCTTCTTCGCTCGCAAGGGCAAATCTCTGCCGATTACGAATCTCGCGCAGGACTATACGCCGGGCGACCTCGTCACTTGGGATCTCGGCGGCAACGTCCCTCACATCGGCATTGTGGTCGATAAGAAATCGCCTGAAACCGGCCGCTACATGATCGTCCACAACATCGGGCAGGGCCCCAGGATGGAAGACGTCCTCTTCAACTGGAAAATCACCGGCCATTACCGTTACTTCGGCCCGCGCTAGCGACCGTCGCCGCTCTGCGTTCCAGAAGAAGAACCACTCGCCCGCGAATTTTTCTCTTCGCCGTGCCTCCTTGCTAAAATTACATCTACGTCCTTGCGATGATCGCTCTTCGCCTCTTCGGCGTCTTCTTTCTCATCGGCCTCAACGCGTTCTTCGCGGCCGTCGAATTCTCGCTCGTCGCAGTTCGCCTTTCGCGCGTCCGTCAGCTCGTTGAGCAGGGCAATCCCCGAGCCCGCATCGTCGAAACTCTTCTCAGCGACCTCGGCCGCGTCGTCTCCGGCGTTCAGGTCGGCATCACGGTCACCAGCCTGCTTCTCGGCTATCTCGGCGAAATTGCGCTCGCCGGAATCATCACGCCTCTCGTCGAGATGATTCCGCGCCCCTGGGCCGCCCTCATCGCTCACGGCACTGCGTTCGTCCTGGCCTTCGGCGTCCTCACCGGACTTCAGGTCGTCCTCGGCGAGCTCGTACCGAAGAGCCTAAGCCTGGCCCGCGCCGAGCGCGTCGCCCTTCTTACCGCCCGCCCCTTCTATTGGTTCCTCAACACATTCCGCTGGGCCATCGATCTTTTCGACGGCTTTGCCGACCGCGTCGTCCGCTCCCTCGGCGTGGTCTCCGCGCAGAGCCATACCCTCGTCCGCTCCACCGAAGAGCTCCAGGTAATGGTCCAGCAGGCGCGCGACCGCGGCATCATCCCGGCCAGCGAATCGAAATTCATTCAGAACACGATCGAGCTCGGCCAGGTCCAGCTCCGTGAAATTATGATCCCGCGCCCGGACGTTCACGGTCTCCCCGTCGAATCGTCCCTCGAAGACGCCATGCGAGTTTTCGCCTCCACGCAGCGTTCGCGCCTTCCCGTGTACGAAGGCACCCTGGACCACGTCCTCGGCTTTGTCCACATCAAGGATATGATTTGGATTCTTCTCGACCGCGTCCGCAGCGCCGAGGAGCATTCGCCGCCGTCCGAATTTCATCTCCGCAACCTTTTGCGCGACGCGCTCATCGTTCCCGAAACCAAGCCCGCCAGCGAGCTTCTCCTCGAATTTCGCTCGCGCCGCACCGAACTCGCCATGGTCGTCGACGAATTCGGCAGCATTCTCGGCCTCGTCACCCTCGAGGACATCCTCGAGCAGATGGTCGGCGAAATTCACGACGAGTTCGACGTCGTCGAGCGCCCCCTCGTCCTAGCCGATGGCGGCATGATTTTCGATGGCGCCACCAACGTCCGCGACCTCGAGTCGCAGTACAATATCCCGCTGCCGGAAGATAATTCCTACGAGACCATCGGAGGCTTCGTGCTCAGCAGGCTCGGCTTCATTCCTCGCGGCGGAGAAACCTTCGAATCGGGTGGGTACCGGTTCACCGTGATGGATATGGAGCGCCGCCGCATCTCGCGCGTGAAAATCAATCCGCCTCGCGTTGCGCCTGCGGCTCCTGCTCCGCCCGCGCCTGTGCCCGAAGCCGCCGTCGCCGCCCCAGCTCCTGCGCCGCCGGTCGAATCCGCCGCCGCAGCGCCCGCCGCAAAGCCGCATCGCGCGAAGACTCCTCGAGCCCGCCGCGCAAAATGATCCGCTACCTCTCGCTGCGCTTCCTGCTCACTCTGCCCGCGCTCTGGCTGATTCTCACCATGGTTTTTCTTCTCGCCCACATCGTGCCTGGCGACCCCGTCCAGCAGATGCTCGGCGAAGGCGCTCGCCTCCAGGACCTTCAGCAGCTTCGGCATAGCCTCGGCCTTGATCTCCCCATTCCTGTTCAGTACGGCAAATATCTTGCCGGCGTCGTGCATGGCAATCTCGGTGAGTCCTTCCGCTTCCAGCAGCCCGTCCTGAAGGTTGTTCTCGAGCACTATCCCGCCACGCTCGAGCTCGCCGCATTCGCGCTTCTCGTCTGCGCCGGCATCGGCATTCCCGCCGGAATGTTTGCCGCCGAGCGTCGCGGCACCATCGCCGATCACGCGGTTGGCGTCTTCACTCTCTTCGGCCTCTCCGTCCCCAACTTCGCTCTCGGGCCTGTCCTGATCCTCATTTTTTCGGTCTTTCTCGGCTGGCTGCCCGTCTCCGGACGCGGTGGCATCTCGCATCTCGTTCTTCCGGCTATCACTCTCGGCGCCGCACTCGCCGCGATTCTCACGCGCATGGTTCGCACCTCGGTCATCGAGGAGCTTTCGAGCGACTATGTCCGCACCGCCCGCGCCAAAGGTCTACCCGAATCCACCGTCCTTTTCCGCCACGCCTTCCGCAATGCCCTCATCCCGATTCTCACCATTCTTGGACTTCAGTTCGGCACCCTGCTCGCCGGAACCATCGTCACTGAATCCATTTTCTCCTGGCCCGGCATCGGACGCCTCTCCGTCCAGGCCATCGAAGCGCGCGACTATCCGCTGTTGCAGGGCTGTATCCTTCTCATCGCCGTCTCGTATGTTCTCGTCAATTTGCTCACGGACATTGTCTACGCCTTCGTCGATCCCCGGGTGCGCCTCCAATGAAAGCCCTTCGCGAATTCATTCGTCACAGCGGTCCCGGACGTGTCGGCCTCGCCCTCAGTGTGCTTCTTCTCATCCTCGCGGTTTTCGCGCCCTGGCTCGCACACTATAGTCCGACCGCGCAGAATCTCCCGGCTCGCCTTGCTGCCCCCAGCCTCGCGCATTGGATGGGTACGGACGAGCTCGGCCGCGACATCCTCTCGCGCATCATCTACGGCGCGCGCGTTTCCATGACCGTCAGCGTCAGCGTCGTTTTCGGCGCGGGAATTATCGGCTTGGCTTTGGGCTCTCTGGCGGGCTACTTCGGTGGATGGTTCGACCGCTTTGTGAACACAATTCTCATCAACGCGTTTCTTTCGTTTCCCGGGATTCTACTTGCGATCGCCTTCGCCGCATTCTTGGGCCCCGGCATCGGCAAAGTGATTCTCGCCTTGATCGTCACCGGCTGGGCCGGCTATGCGCGTCTTGCTCGCGCTCAGGTCTTGCAGGCGAAGGAAATGGAGTACGTCCTCGCCGCGCGCTCTCTCGGCGCCTCGGACGCTCGCATCCTCATCCGCCATCTTCTCCCAAATATTTTGCAGCCCGTTCTCGTTCAGGCCACCATCGCCATGGCCGGAGCCATCCTCGCCGAATCGACTCTCAGTTTCCTCGGTGTCGGCGTTCTGGCTCCCATGCCCAGTTGGGGCGCCATGCTCAATGACGCGCGCGGCCACCTCTTCGACGCGCCTCATCTCGTCATCTTTCCCGCGCTCGCCGTCATGGTCGCCGTCCTCGCCTTCAATCTTCTCGGCGACGCCCTCCGCGACTGGATGGACCCGCGCATGCGCGCCTACCTCATCGTCACCACCCTCGCAAGGTGACCATGTCTAGGCGAATGGAAGAATGTGACCTCCGCGTCGACGCTTTCGTCGAGGCTGTCAACGCATCTCACCCTGGTCGAATCCGCGCAATTGAGAGTTTGTCTGCCGGGTTTGACCTGCTACTTGAAGAGACGACTAGCCGATTGCTGAACCGATGATCGCCTGTTCGGTTTTGCCGTTGTCGTTCTTTGAAATTTGAAATTTCAAATGGCTTTGTTGATTTCCTCACGCAAAGGCGCGCCGCTGCCCATTTTCTCGCCACGACATGCGAACTTTGTCATCCCGAGCGGAGCGTCCCGACGCTTTTTCCCGCGAAAATCGCGTCTTTTCGATTTTCGCGTCGGGACGCGCAGTCGAGGGATCTCTCTTCCAGCCTCTCGAAAACCGAGGATCTCAACAGAGCCATTTCAAATTTGAAATCGTCTTCGTCGCTGTTTCTCTGCGGCCTCTGCGTCTCTGCGGTACCTCCCTGAAATCGCTTCCGTCTTATCCGCCTCACCCCACTTCAATCGTCACTTCCGCCCCTCGCGCCGCTCCCAGCGTTTTCGCCGCGCTCCCCTTATTCACCGAAATTTCCAGATATCCGCTCGACCCAATCACCCCAATGGGTTCGCCCGCCGCGCCCGACGAAAACGTCGGCACCACCGTGCTCACCGTTCCGTTTCCAACCTTGATGCTGAATTTCCCGTCCGCCGCTGCCAGCGCTGGAACATCCTGTGGCGTAAAATTCGTCATCAGGTTCCCGAACGCGTCGATCTTCATCACGATGCCTTTGAAGGTGTTGCCCGACGCCTTCGGCTTCGGAATCGCAAAGCGCACAAAATCCGTCACCGCATCGCCGAAGCTCGACGTCTGCCAAGATTTCGAAAGCCACGCCGCTACCGGTGCAAAAATATCGCGCCCGTGGAACGTCGAACTCACCGGATTCCGGAAATAGTGCTCGGACGTAATGTGCCATCCATACAGCGCTTCCGTCTGGTCGTAGACCGACGACAACACGCCGTTGTCCGGCGCCACGAAGTAATGCTGGTCGCTCGCCACCAGAATTGGCCGCCGTGCGCTGCCCACTCCCGGATCGACCACGACCACGTGAATCGTCTTCGGCGGAAAATATTTGTACGCCTGCCCGATCGTAAGCGCCCCGTCCAGCACGTCAAACGGCAGCACGCCGTGCGTGATGTCCACGATCTGCACCTCGGGATTGATGCTCAGGATCGCGCCCTTCATGGACCCGACGAGGTAGTCATTCGTTCCGTAATCGGTTGTCAGTGTGATGATTGGCCGCGGCGATGGCAAGGTTCGCTCCTCAGATTGCGGATGAAGTGCTCTTTCGCGCCCGCCTCTCGACGCTAATTGACACCCGCATCCCTGTCAAGGCACCCTCTCGTTTCAATTCACTCCGAGTAACGCCGCCACCCCTGAACTTTTTTCAACTTTTTTCGATTTCTGGTCACAAATCGCGATTTCGTAAATCCAATCCTCTCTGTGCCTTGCAGACCTGAAATGCCCATGTCAAGTTGCCACGCATGATAAAATAGCGTCAGAAGGGAAATGAGAGATTAGAGGAACAAATCGAATGCTCCGGCGACCTTCTCCTCCCAACCGCCGGAAGCTCTCCACCTCATTTCTAATCTATACACTGAAGATTAGAAATCGCCGCAACCCTCGCCGAATCAGCCACTTACATTTTTCTAATCTATACAAATCCGGGCCCTTTTTTTTGCTGGATTACGCCTCCGCTCGGCCCATTCCCTTGACCCAGGGCAACCCTACCTATTACTCTGACTATTCAGGCCTTACCTGATGCCAATCTACCTCGACTACAACGCGACCACGCCCGTCGACCCGCGCGTCCTCGACGCCATGCTGCCCCATTTTGCCGACGCCTTCGGCAATGCCAGCTCCGTCCATTCCACCGGCCAGATCGCCCGGGCCGCCGTCGACGCCGCTCGCGATTCTGTCGCCCGCCTGATCGGCGCAAAGCCTTCCGAAATCGTCTTCACCAGCGGCGCCACCGAGGCCGATAATCTGGCCCTGCTCGGCATCGTCACCGCCAGCGCGAAGCCCCGGAAGCACATCATCACTACCGCCATCGAGCACTCCGCGGTGCTCCACACCGCGCAGCACCTCGAAAAGCAGGGAATCGGCGTCACGTTCGTCGGGGCCGGCTCCGACGGAATCATCGATCCCGGTGACGTTCGCCGCGCGCTGCGCCCCGAAACGGTCTTGATCAGCGTCATGCATGCGAACAACGAAATTGGCACCATTCAGCCTGTCGAGGAAATCGGACGGATTGCCGCGGAAGCCGACATCTATTTCCACTGCGACGCTGTCCAGTCCGCCGCAAAGCTGCCGATTGACGTCAACCGCCTCGGCGTCGATTTGCTCTCGCTCTCCGCGCACAAAATCTACGGCCCCAAGGGAGTCGGCGCTCTCTACGTCCGCTCCGGCACCCATCTCGCGCCGCAGACCTTCGGCGGCCATCACGAACGCGACCACCGCCCGGGCACAGAAAATGTTCCCGGCATCGCTGGATTTGGAAAGGCTGCTGAACTCGCTCTCGCGTTGCTGGACGAAGATCCGCCGCGCATCGCCGCCTTGCGCGATCGTTTCGAACAGGGACTGCTCGACTCGATTCCCGATGCTCGCGCGAACGGCCATCGGAAGCGCCGCGTGCCCAACACCTCGAACCTCGCCTTCGCCGGTACAGCGAGCGAGCCGTTGGTGATTGCCCTTGATCTCGACGGCATCGCCTGCTCCGCCGGGTCCGCATGTTCCTCCGGCGCCGTTGAGCCGTCTCATGTGCTCATGGCCATCGGCCTGAACCGCGAGGACGCTCGCTCGAGCCTGCGCTTCAGCCTCGGCCGGAACACGACACCCGAGGAGATCGAACAGGCCGTCGCCATCATTCCTCGCGCCGTCGAAAGGGTGCGCGCCATTTCGTCGCTCCTGGTGCGGCGCTGAAAAATCCGATGCCAACCCTTACACAAACCGATCTTTCGCGGGCGCCACTCGCCGCACAGCGCACCGCGACGATTGCCGTCGCGATGTCGGGCGGCGTCGATAGCTCTACGGTCGCCGCGATGCTCCACGACCGTGGCCACGCCATCGTCGGCCTCACGATGCAGCTCTGGAATCAGCGCCGCCTCCCGCAGCTTCAGGGCGAAGGGCCCGCGCCTCACCGCTGCTGCTCGCTCGACGACGTTTACGATGCGCGCCGCGTCGCCGAGCATTTCGGTTTCCCCTACTACGTCGTGAATTTCGAGCGCGAATTCGAGGAGACTGTCATTCGCCCCTTCGTCGGCGATTATCTCGAAGGCCGCACGCCGATTCCGTGTACCCTCTGCAACAATCACGTGAAGTTCGATCAGCTCCTGCTCACCGCGCGCCAGATTGGCGCCGAAAAAATCGCCACCGGCCACTACGCGCGCGTCCGCCGCAATTCTGAAACGGGCCGCCACGAATTGCTCTGCGCGCGTGACGACACGAAGGACCAATCCTATTTCCTCTTCGGGCTCACGCAGGAGCAGCTCGCTCGCACCGATTTCCCGCTCGGCGAGCTCACGAAGCAGGAAGTGCGCGAAATCGCGCGCCGGCTTGCTGTGCCAGTCGCCGAAAAGCCGGAGAGCCAGGAAATCTGTTTCGTCCCCACCGGCAATTACGTGCGATTCATCGAGGGATATTTGCAGGAGCAGGGAAGCGCCCTGAGCGCCGACGCGGGCGAAATCGTTTCAACCTCCGGCGAGATTCTCGGCCGCCACAACGGACTGCATCACTATACGGTCGGCCAGCGCCGCGGGCTTGGATTCGCCGCCGGCCGCCCGCTCTACGTCATCGAAATCGATCGCCGCCAGAATCGCCTGATCGTCGGCGAAGACGCGGACTTGCGCCGCACGGTCTGCGAAGTTCGCAACGTGAATTGGGTTTCCATCGAGCAGCCACACTCGCCGGTCGAAGCGAAGGTCCGCATTCGCAATCGCCACGAGGCCGCGGCCGCCGAAGTCGAAGCCACGGGACCGGCCACCGCGCGCGTCACGTTCCGCCAGCCTCAGCGCGCAATCACGCCGGGACAAGCAGCCGTCTTCTATTCAGGCGAGGCGGTGCTTGGCGGTGGTTGGATCAGCGACCGGATTGAGAAGTGAGAGAAGTCGCGGCGCGGCAGGTCAGATAAACAGCTCTTCGTCCTGCGGTGCAGCCTCGGAACGCGAGCGGCGGCTCTGCCCGCGCAGAATGTCGAGGCCGACTTTGAGGCCCTTCAGCAGCGCGGACGCTTGCTGTACTGGCGTCCACAAGGAGCTGCGGAATTTCGATCCGGCGTCTTCGATCACTTCGAGCGCGCCCGTCAGAATCTGGTCGGCGCGAATCACCTGGACGCGCAGCCGCTCAATTGCCTCGGTGAAAACTCGATCGATCTTCTGGGCCTGCCCGCGCGCCACACGGGTGACCTCCGCGGCATCGCCCATGATGCTGGCGATGCGATCTTCGGAATCATCCAGGATCCGCGCGGTGCGAACCAGAATCGGCTCGGTCTTCGCCTGAAGGTCCGCGGCAATCTTGACCAGTCGGTCCACGGACACCCGCAGCTGGACGGCCATGGTGAGCAGCACGGCCGCCTGCAGCACGATGGCGATTGCGGCGATGACGATGAACGCTTCGAGCCAACCGGACATGGATGCCCCTCTTTAAGGGCTAGGAGAGCTTGGACTCGCGCTTGTAGACTTCTTTGCCGGATTCGACCGCGGACGAAATCGCATCCTTCTGGCGAGCCATGATTTCTTTGCTGCGCTCGATCAGATCTTCAGCGCGCTCGCGAAGTTCGCGGGCCTTGCGCTGTGCGTAGTCGCGGCCTTCGTCGGCCCGGGACGAGAGATATTCGCGTGTTTCTTCACCGGATTTCGGGGCGAAAAGGATACCGAGCAGCGCACCGATTCCCAATCCGACGAGGAAGAAGCTGACCTTTGAACCTGCGTTGTCGGCCATTCGGCACCTCCAAATTGTACGGTAGCACAGCCGTCGAAGCGGGGCAAGCAAAGGCCGCCGGACGCGGACGGAAAGAATCCAGGCTGGGGGAAGATCGCGCATAGAATGCGAGGCGGGAGAATCGAATGCGCCACGAATTTGCCGAAGTGAATGGAGTCCGGCTGCACTACGCGACGGAAGGCGCGGGGAAGCTCGTCCTCTTCCTGCACGGCTTTCCGGAATTCTGGTACGAGTGGAAGAAGCAGCTCGCGGAATTTGGGCGCGACTTCCACGCCGTCGCGCCGGACATGCGCGGCTACAACCTCTCGTCGAAGCCGGAGGGCATCGAGGCCTATCGGGTCGAGCATCTGCTCGCTGACGTTGCCGCGCTGATTCAGCGCCTGGGCCACGAAAAATGCGTGCTCGTGGGACACGATTGGGGCGGTTTCGTGGCGTGGGCGTTCGCCGGAGTGTTCCCGCGCTTGGTCGAGAAGCTGGTCATTGTTAACGCGCCGCATCCGGCGATCTTCCTGCGCGAGCTGGCCGAAAATCCCCAACAGCGCCAAGCCAGCCAGTACATGCTGATGTTCCGCAACGTGCCGGGCATCGAGCAAATGATGGCCGCGGACAACTTCGCCAATCTCGATCAAGTGCTTCTACAGCCTTGCATCGCGCGCGGATGCTTCAACGAAGACGACCGGCGCGCCTACATCGAGGCGTGGTCGCAGCCCGGCGCGCTGAAGGGCGGCCTGAACTACTACCGCGCGGCGGAGCTGGGCCCGCTCGAAGACGGCAAAGCGATCCCCGAGCCTCTCGCGTCGATGGTGAACAATCTCGTGATTCGCCAGCCAACCCTCGTGATCTGGGGCGAACAGGATCCTTACTTGACGATAGGAAATTTGAGAGGACTCGAAGCGCTTGTTCCTAACCTCGAGTTGTGCCGCGTGCCGGACGGCACGCATTGGGTGATTCACGAGCAGCCCGCGCTTGTAAATTCACTGATGCGGGATTTCATCGAAGAAAAGCCGGCAAAGCAGCGTTCAGCCTAAGGTTCGCGGCTTGCCGGCGCCGGGAGAAGCAATCACGCGCGTTGGGTTTCGTCCTGCGCTCTTGCCGTCCCGTTCGATTCGCGCAAGCCCTCGAAGACACGTTGCGCCTGGCCGCGCGGCAATTCGGCGGCAAGCTCATCAAGCGTCAACTGTCTCAGCCGCGCGACGCTGCCGAAGCGGCGCAGCAGTTTTTGCGCGGTACGCTCGCCGACGCCGGGAATTTCCGTCAGAGAGGTGCGCAGGCGTCGCTTCGAGCGGCGTTGCCGATGGAACGTCACCGCGAAGCGGTGCGTTTCGTCGCGAATCTGCTGGATCAGGTGCAGGACAGGCGAGTGCCGCTCGAGAACGACGGGCTCATCCTCGCGCCCGAGAATATAGAGAATCTCTTCCTTCTTGGCGATGCTCGCGACGGGCTGGTTGATGACTTCGAGTTTTTCGAGCGCCTGCGCGGCGGCATGCAGTTGCCCGATGCCGCCATCGATAAGGATCAAGCTCGGCAGCGGCTTCTGTTCCTCCTGCAAGCGGTGGTAGCGCCGCTCCACCGCTTCGCGCATACTGGCGAAGTCGTCTCGCAGCAGCCCCGCGGATTTTTCGGCGCCCTCCGCCATTTCGGCCCCGCGAATGATGAACTTGCGATAGTCTGACTTCTTCATCTTGCCGTCTTCCCAGACCACCATGGAAGCGACCGTGTCCGATCCCTGGATATGCGAGATGTCGAAGCATTCAATCCGTTTCGGCGGCTCGGGCAGCGAGAGCGCGGACTGGAGTGCGTCGACAATAGCGTTGGAGCTGGGCCGAAGAGCGCGGAAACGTTGCGTGAACGAGTGCTTCGCATTCTTCTCCACCAATTCGAGGAAGGCGTGCTTCTGCCCGCGCTGAGGATTCATGATTTCGACGCGATGGCCGGCCGCCTCTGTGAGGAAATCCTCGAGAAGCTCGCGCTCCTCGAAATCCATCGGCGTGTGGATGTATCGAGGGAAATACGACGCATCGAGGTAGAGCTGCTTCAAGAGAGACGGCAGGAACTCGGCGGGATCGAACTCCTCAAGGTCCTCCCAGTAAAAATCGCGCCGGTCCACGACGCGTCCTCCGCGCAAGTGGAACAGGTTGACGGCCACTTGTGGAGGCTCTGCGTACCACGCGAGTACATCCGTGTCGTCCCCCTCGGACGCGGCGATTTTCTGCCGCTCCTCCATTTCGGCGAGCGTGCGGAGCAGGTCGCGATAGCCGGCCGCTTCCTCGTAGCGCTCTTCGTTCGACGCACGTTCCATACGTTGTTCGAGGCTGTGCGAAAGGTCACTGCGCCGGCCTTCGAGAAAGAGGCGAACGTCGCGCGCGGCCTCGGCATAGCGTTCGTCGGTGACAAGCGCCTCGACGCACGGGCCCCAGCAGCGGTGAATGTAATACTGCAAACAGGGGCGGGGATGAAAGCGCGTGAGATCCACGGTGCACGAAGGAACCAGAAAGTGCTTGTGGATCAGGTGCACGAGGCGGTACGCAAGACTCGCTGGAAAATAGGGCCCAAAAAAGAGAGAGCCATCCTTCGTCAGCCGGCGCGTGACGTAGACGCGCGGATATTTCTCGAATGCGGTGTAGCGGATGTAGGGATAAGTCTTGTCATCGCGAAGCAGGACGTTGAACTTCGGCTTGTGACGCTTGATGAGATTGTTTTCGAGAGCCAGCGCCTCTTTTTCGTTGTCGACGACGATGTAATCCACGTCGGCAATTTCGCGCACCAGCGAACCCGTCTTCGCGTCGACCCATTTCGATTCGAGAAAATAGGAACGAACGCGCGACCGCAGCGAGCGGGCCTTGCCGACATACAGAATCTTTTCCGATGCATCCTTGAACAGATACACGCCGGGCTGCAGAGGCAAATTGCCGACTTTGTCGCGGAGCTCCATGAAGGCGCGCTACAATTGCGAACAGTGGCTTGCGTTTCGGAGGCTTTTGCAAGCCAGTGCAACTTCCATGATAGCAAACGCCATCGAACCGCAGCGAAGGAGCATGAGGCGCGGCGTGCAGCTGAGACAAATGTCGCTGGTGATTCTGTCGGCGCTGCTGGCGGCTTGGCCCGCGTTCGCGGGCCCTCAAAGCCAGCAGACGCCTCCGCCGGGATCGCCGCCGGCGTCCGCGCCGCCAAAGAAGCCGGGCCAGCCGGCGCCTCCGCCACAGGACGAGCACAAATACGACGCGTTCAACGCCGAGAAGGACATCGAAGTCGGCACCTTCTACATGCACAAAGGCGACGTAGACGCGGCGATTCCGCGATTCGAGGAAGCCGCGAAGCTGCGCCCGAATTACGGAAAGCCGCGGCTGCTGCTCGCGGAAGCCTACGAGAAGAAGCATGATCCCGACACGGCGCTGAAGTATTACAAGGAATATCTGCAAGTCTATCCGCACGCTCCGGACGCAAAGAGAATCCAGAAAAAAATCGAGAAGCTGGAAAAGCAATAGGCGGTTCAGTAGGCGGGGAAGCGCTCGAGGAACTTCATGGCGCGCTTGTAGTCCGCGAACTTCTTCTCTTCCTTGCGGAATTTCGGCGAGTGCGATTCGCGGCGGCAGCGCTCGAACCGCATGGGGTGCTTCAGGTGCAGCATCTCGTGATAGAGCACGTACGCAACGACGTATTCCGGCACGCTTTGGCGGTCGAGCTGGCGATTGATGACAATCTGGTCCAGCGCGGGATCGAAGCAGCCAAGCTGCGTGCGCCACGCGCGGCGGCTCCAGCCCAGCCGCGGGACACGCAGCGCGTCGCGAAAATAGCGGCGATTCAAGCGATCAAAGATTGGCGCAAGATCGTGATACACACCCGCCGGACTGTGTTCCGCTCGACGAGCTCGCTGTTGCCGCAAGGCAAGAAGGCGCCGGCGCGTGGAGCGGGCGTACGAGAATTCGCGGTAAAGCTCGAGCAATTCTTTCGGCGCCTTGCGGCGATAGAGTCGCGCCAGGAGAATGGCTGCGGCGGACTCGACGACCGCAAGCGGCGCGGAGCGAAGTACGTCCGAGAGACGCACGTAGGCAGTGTCTTCCCGCAACCGAATCGTGTGCGTGAGATCCGAATACGGATGATATTGCACGACAAAATTCGGAGGCCGGCCCAGGCAGCCCAGGCGCGTGTAAATGCGAAGGAAAATGCGTTCGCCGCCCGGCACCGCGCTCGTTCGCTCGAGCTTCTGCTTCAATTTGGCTTTCTCCGAATTGGAGCCGGCAGCATTTCCTTTTGAGCCTGCTGCGCCTCCGAGACCGCGTCCTTCGTACCCTGAATCGCGTCCTCGAGCGTGTCCTTGTAATCGTCGAAGCTGGGCCCCGCGGCTTCGTCTATCTTTTGCAGCGTGGCGAGGAAATCCTTGCCCTTGGACTCCATCAACTTCAGCGATTCGTGGATGTTGACCTGCTTTTCCTTGGCGTCGTCGATCTGATCGGCGGCATCGTCCATGCAGCCCGAGAAGGCGTTCATCAGGCCGTTGAGGATGTCTCCGCGGTGATTGTCCGGCGTCGCGCGCGAAAGCTCGTATTGAAACTTCTTCAGGCGGTCTTCCGCGAACGCCACGTAAAGCTTGATGCGATCGCTGGGATTATTCGCGTCGCGAATCTTGTCGGCTTCGGAATCCGTCAGGTAGTCCATCTTTTGCTGCGCCGTGCGCGCCGCCCGAACGGCCGGAATCGCCAGCGCGAGTGCGAGCGCGCATAGTGCCGAGAGATTCGCGAAAAACATCCCATAGCGGTTTCGCATGGCCAATCTCCTAATTCTTCGGCTTTCCCGAATCGTCCGCGTTGTCGGGGCGCGATGGGAACAGTTCCTTGATGAGGTGCCGATTGAGCTGGTCCAGGTTGTCTCGAACCTCAAGAAAGGGCTTCTGTTCGTCGCCAGGGAGGCTGATCACCACGTTGTTGAGGCGGCGCAGCGCCTCGCGAACAGAAATCTCCAGCTCTTTGAATCCGGCCGAGTGTTTTTCGGCGTTCACGCCTCGCGCGTCGAGAGCCTGCCCGCAGGAGGTGACGTCACGCTCGTACTCGTGCAGAGCGTCGAGCGCTGTAGACTGGTTGCTGTCGGCAATTTCCTTCTCGATGTAATCGAACTCAGCCTTCTCGAGCCGCACGGTGAGCTTGGCGCGGTGCACGGGATCGGTTTCTCTTTCGAAGCGGTCGCGTGCTTCCGCGAGCTTGTCGTGCTGCGAAAAGGCAAACACGGAAGCGGCCAGAAGCCCGGAAACTGCGAACACGGATGCGAAGATGCGGAAGGTCCCGGGCAAGGCGCTACCTCTTCTTGTCTTTCAGCTCGCGCTCAAGCGTCCGCACGCGAGACGTCGCTCCAAAATACATATCGCTGTTCTCGTTCTTGTTCAACTCCAGAAACTTTTTGTAGGCGTCGAGCGCCTGCTGCGCTTCGCCCATTTGATCGTAGCACGTGGCGCGAATGTACCAGCTTTCGGGCGGCAAGGGCTTCCGCTGCGTCAGAATCTCGATGCCCTGCAGCGCCGCCTGATAATTCTTGCTGAGAAACTGCGCGGTGATGATGTCGCCGAGCACGTCGTTGGAAGTTGGATCGAGGCGAAACGAAACCGCCAGAATCCGAATCGCGTCCGGGTAATCCTTCTTCTGAACGAGCGCATGCCCCAGCGCAGCCGAAAGTTGTGGATCGCGAGGAGCCAAGGCCGCCGCCTTTTGCAAAACGGGAATCGCGTCGTCGTAGCGCTTTATACCCAGATAGGCCTGGGCGCGCAGCTTCAGCGTGGGCAAATCCTCCGGGCGGACCTTGGCGGCGAGGTCGAGCTCCGTGATCGCGTCGGCGTATTTGCCGGCGTCGCTGAGGACTGCGGCGCGCTCGATCCGCGCCTCCGCATCATTCGGCTTCTCTTTCAGATACGCGTCGAGCTGCGCGGCTGCTTCGTCCGGTTTCTTTTCCGCGACCAGGCTTCGCGTAAGGCCCATGCGCGCAGATGCGGAATCCGGCTGCAGCGCAAGAGCCGCGCGAAACTCCGCATCGGCCTCGGCCGCGCGATGCAGAGTCAGCAGCGCGTGCCCGAGCGCATCGTGCGTGTCGAAATCCTTGTCATCGAGTTTTTCCGCCGCTTGATACGCCTCGACGGCCTCCGGCAATTTCCCGGAACGCTCGAGCGCGAGACCCAAAAAGAATTTGTCGTGCGCGTCGCCGGGCGCCAGCTCCGACGCGTGCTGCAGCGCATCGACGGCGCCGGCCGCGTCGCCCAGCGCAATCAGCGTCATGCCGAGATTCAGGTACGCGGGCTGCATCTTCGGGTCAATCTCGACGGCCTTCGCATATTCCGTCTTCGCGTCGCCGGGCCTCTTCAGCGCCGTGTACGCATAGCCGAGCTGGAAATGCGCGTACGCGTTGCCCGGTCTCTTCGCCAGGAAGCTCTCGTACTTCTGTGCCGCCGTCTGGAAATCTTTCTGATTCAGTGCCGTCTGCCCGTCGCTCAGCAGTTTTTCCAGCGCTTCATCTTCAGGATTGTGTATGCGCGTGCGGCTTTCGCCTACGGTTTGCGCGCGAAGGCCTCCTGCAGCGGCGAAGCTCAGGAGCAGCGCGCCGCATGCGAGCCGTCGCGCAAGGGAGGTGCGGTTCATTCGCTCGATGAATTGCTTTCCGGTCCGGGCCGCGCGGCAGGCGCTGGCTGGCCGGTATTCCCGTGATTCCCGCCGTTGCGCCCATTCGAATTCAGGATGCGCGCGAGAAACTTTCCCGTGTGCGACTGCGGGTTGCGCGCCACCTGCTCCGGAGTTCCCGCCGCCACCACGCGTCCGCCCTCGTCGCCGCCCTCGGGCCCGAGATCGATCACCCAGTCCGCCGATTTGATCACGTCCAGATTGTGCTCAATGATCAGCACCGACGCGCCTCCTTCGAGCAATTTCCGAAACGCGGTGAGCAGCTTCTGAATGTCATCGAAATGCAGGCCCGTCGTGGGCTCGTCGAAAATATAAAGGATGCCGGAATTCTCCTGCCGCGTAAGATGCGCCGCCAGTTTCAACCGTTGTGCCTCGCCGCCTGAAAGCGTGGTGCCGGACTGGCCCAGCCGCAGATAGCCTAGCCCGACTTCCTCGAGCACGCGCAGCCGCGACGTCACCTTGGGATGTGCCGCGAAGAAAACCAGCGCCGCGCGCACCGTCATCTGCAGCACGTCGTGAATATTCTTATCCTTATAGAGCACTTCGAGAATCCCGCTCTTGTAGCGCGTCCCGCGGCATTCTTCGCACACCAGCTCGACGTCCGCGAGGAACCGCATCTCGACGGTCACGGTGCCGTCGCCTTGGCACGCCTCGCAGCGCCCGCCCGGAATATTGAAAGAAAAATCACCGGACGAATACCCGCGCTTCCGCGCCTGCGGCGTGGACGCAAAAACTTCGCGAATCGGATCGAACGCCTTCAGATACGTCGCCGGATTCGACCGCGGCGTGCGCCCAATCGGCGATTGATCCACCATCTCGATCGCTGTCAGTGCCGCGTCGCCATCGATTCGATCGCACGCTTCGCGCCAGTTTCCGCCGGTGCGCTTCGCCGTCAGCGCCTTGTACAACACGTCGTACACCAGTGTCGATTTTCCCGAGCCTGAAACGCCCGTGATCGCCACGAGCATCCCCAGTGGGATGGCGACGTCCACGCCGCGAAGGTTGTGGCTGTGCGCTCCCCCAATTTTCAGGAATTTCCCCTGCGGTTTGCGCCGCCGCTGCGGAACGGCGATGCGTAAATCGCCGCGCAGGTAGCGCCCGGTCAGCGACTCCTGGTCCGCAAGCAATTGCTCGCGATTGCCCGCGAAGATCAGCTTGCCGCCATGCTCGCCCGCGCCGGGACCGAGATCGAGAATAATGTCGGCCGCCAGAATCGTATCGGGGTCATGCTCCACCACGAGCAGCGTGTTCCCCAAATCCCGCAGGCCTCTCAGAATTTCGATCAGCCGATTCGTGTCGCGCGGATGCAGCCCAATGGAAGGCTCATCGAGCACGTACAGCGCGCCCACCAGATGCGAGCCGAGCGACGTCGCCAGTTGGATGCGCTGCGCCTCGCCGCCGGAAAGCGTCGACGTGAGCCTGTCGAGCGTCAGGTAATCGAGCCCGACTTCATCCAGAAATCGCAACCGCTGCTGAATCTCGACGAAAACCTTGTCCGCAATCTCCGTTTCCGCCGGACTCAGCGTCAGCGAATCGAAAAACGGCCGCGCCTCCTTCACCGTCATCTGGCAGACTTCCGTGATCGACCGCCCCGCAATTTTCACCGCGCGCGCCTCCGCGCGCAGCCGCGTTCCGTGGCAATCCGGGCACGTTGCGTAGCCGCGATAGCGGCTCAGAAAAACCCGCACGTGCAGCTTGTACTTCTTGCGCTCCAGCCAGCCGAAAAATCCCTTCACGCCGACGTAATCTTCCTTGCGGTCGCCCTCCAAAATCGCGTCGCGCTGCACGGCCGTCAGATCGCGGAACGGCACATCGGTGGGAATTCCCTTCGACCGCGCGTACTTCCGCATCTCCATCGCGAGCTGACGATAGCGCGGCTTGGTCCACGGCTCGATCGCGCCCTCGTTCAATGACTTGCTCTTGTCGGGCACCACTCGGTCGAGATCGAAATCGATCGTGTTGCCGAATCCCTGGCAGCGCGGGCACGCGCCGTACGGATTGTTGAACGAGAATAGTCGCGGCTCCGGCTCCTGGTAGGACGCGCCGCACTTCTTGCAGTCGAAGCGCTCGCTGAAGACGAGCCGCTGCGTCTCGCCCTCCGGCGTGTCCGGGACAAACTCCAGAATCGCCTCGCCGCGCCCTTCGCGATAGCAAATTTCGATCGAGTCCACCACGCGCGAGCGAATTTCCGGCGAGAGCGACAACCGGTCCACCAGCACATGCACCGGCTTTGCGAAATCGATATCGAGCAAATCCTCCGGCGTCGCGAACTCGAAGACGCGCCCCGCTTGATACAGCCGGTTGAATCCGCGCTTGCGCAGGCTGATCAGCGCCTCGCGCACCAGGTCCTGTGTAGGACGCGCTTGCTTTCGTGCCTTCGGCGCGGGAGTGCCTGCCGGCGGCTCGGGCGCAATTTTCAGCTCATACAGCACGTAGAATCGCCGGCCCTCGCCCATCGCCAGCACGCGCGCGGCGATTTCGTCGAGCGTGTCGCGCCGCACTTCCTCGCCGCAGTTCGTGCAAAATGTGTGGCCCACGCGCGCGAACAGCAGCCGCAGGTAATCGTAAATCTCAGTCGCGGTCGCCACGGTCGACCGCGGATTTCGCGTCGTGTTCTTCTGCCGGATCGAGATCGCGGGCGCGATTCCCGTAATTTCGTCCACGTCCGGCTTCTCGATGCGCTCGAGGAACTGCCGCGCGTATGCCGAAAGCGATTCGATGTAGCGCCGCTGGCCCTCTGCGTACAGCGTATCGAAGGCGAGGCTCGACTTGCCCGAGCCCGAAACGCCGGTCACCACCGTGATGGCGTTGTGCGGAATCGTCACATCCACATTCTTCAGGTTGTGAACGCGCGCGCCGCGGACGCGAATCTCCTCGACGTCAGCCGGGGCCGCCTTGGCAGGCCCGGGCGCAGTTACCGGGGGATTCGCGGGTATAGGCTTCTCAGTGGGCTTCGTTGCCATAGGTGCAAATGAAAAATTATACGCCCGGTCGTCAACCCCCGCAAATCCACCCGCCCGCGCCGTTCCCGCTCTGGTTTTGCCGCGTGACTTCCCAAATCCGCCCGCGTAAGATGCGTCCAGCGGCCACGTCCGAGCTGCAACGGTGCGCGGCCGCAATTTCGCATTAGCATCTGAGGGGTCTAATGCCGAAAATCCCGCTTCGCTTGCAGACCGTCCCGCTTTTCCTTGCGTCCGTAACTCTTTCCTTTCTGGGCATAGCCGCGCTTGCGGCGCCGCGTGAGCCACGGCCGCCCTCGCAGCCTCGGCCGGCGCCCCCCGCTTCGCAAGCCGACGCGCTGGCGGCATGGTCCAGGATCGCCACGGTTCTCCAGAGTCCGCGTTGCCTGAATTGCCATCAGGCGGAATCTCCGCTGCAGGGAGACTCGCGCCGCCCCCACATTCCGCACGTCGTCCGCGGATCCGACGGCCACGGCGTTGGCGCGATGCGTTGCGGCAACTGCCACAATGAAACCGGCAACAATCTCACCTCGAGAACTCCCGGCGCGCCTCACTGGTCGCTCGCCCCGATTTCGATGTTGTGGCAGGGCCTTTCCGTCGGCGAGCTCTGCCGCTCCGTGCGCGACCCGCAGCACAATGGGAAGCGCTCCGCCGAAGCGCTGATCGAACACATGGGAAGCGACCCGCTCGTCGGTTGGGGATGGAATCCGGGCCCGGGCCTCAAGCCCGTTCCGATTCCGCGGCTGGAAGTGGTATCGCTAATGAAGACCTGGACTTCGGGCGGAATGCCATGCCCGCAGTAGAAGAGTCGAGCCTCTTGCAGTTGCAACATCGCGCGTGATTGGAGGACGGATGATCACTCTCAATATCAATGGCGAAGACCACCAGCTCGAAATCAACCCGAGCATGCCTCTGCTCTGGGCCATTCGCGACCGGCTCAACTTGACCGGCACAAAATACGGCTGCGGCCACGCGATGTGCGGGGCGTGCGTCGTTCACATCGATGGTGAAGCTGCCCGTTCGTGTTCCGTCATGGTCGCCGATGCGGCCGGCAAGAAGATCACCACGATTGAAGGCATTTCGGGTCCCGTGGCCGAGGCCGTAACGAAGGCGTGGGAGCAGCTCGACGTGGTGCAATGCGGCTATTGCCAGTCAGGGCAGATCATGTCCGCGATTGTGCTTCTCAATGAAAATAAGCACCCGACCGACAAGGACATCGACCTCAGCATGGAAGGCAACATTTGCCGCTGCGGCACGTATGTGCGCATTCGTCGCGCCATTCACGATGCCGCCCGCGCGCTGGCCTAGGAGCCGCTACGATGCGAGTGAATCTGGCAACGCTGCCTTACTTCGATTTCACGCGCCGCGAATTCATGAAGACGGCCTCAGCCGCCGCCGGCGCGTTCATCCTCGGCGCCTACCTTCCCGCGTGGACGCGCGCGTTCGCGCAGGAGGGAGGTCCGCCGCAGGGCGTCTACACGCCCAACCTTTTTCTGAAAATCGACGCCGATAATTCGGTCACGCTGCTCAGCAAGCATCTCGACATGGGGCAGGGAATCGTTACGGGACTCGCCACCCTCGTCGCCGAAGAGCTGGGCGTCGAGTGGTCGCAAATGAAGGTCGAGTTCGCGCCGAATGACGCCAGCATCTACAACAATCTTTTCTTCGGCCCTGTACAGGCCACCGGCGGCTCCACTTCGACCGCCGAAGCGTGGGATCAGATGCGCAAGGTCGGCGCTGCGGCGCGAATGATGTTCGTGGCTGCGGCCTCGTCCAAGTGGAACGTCCCGGCAGGCGAAATTACCGTCAGCAAAGGAACTCTAAGCCACGGCTCCGGCAAGCGAGCCACCTTTGGAGAACTCGCCGTGGAGGCGATGAAGCAGGCCGTTCCGGCGGAAGTTCCTCTGAAGCCCGCGAAGGATTGGGACCTGATCGGCACGCGCCTTCCGAGGCTCGATTCGAAAGGGAAGTGCACGGGCACTACAACCTATACGATGGATATTCGCCGTCCCGGAATGCTCACGGCGGTGGTCAAGCGCCCCGAGCACTTCGGCGCGACGGTGCAGTCGTTCGACGACAGCGAGGCGCGGAAGATCGAGGGCGTCGTGGACGTGGTGCGGATCTCGCGCGGTGTTGCTGTGGTGGCACAGGACACTTGGTCGGCCATCCGCGGCGCGGAGGCGCTCAAGGTCAACTGGGACAAAACGCATGCCGAAACGCGCTCGACTCACGAAATCATGGGCGAATACCGCGAGCTTGCGAAGCAGCGCGGCCTTTCCGCTTTGAACCGTGGAAATCCGGCCGCTGGGATTGGAGGCTCCGCGAAAACGGTCGACCTCGAATTCTCGATTCCCTATCTCGCGCACGCTCCGATGGAGCCTCTCAATTGCGTGATGGAGCTTCACGGCGATAGCGCGGAGATCTGGTCCGGATGCCAGTTGCAGAGCATCGATCAGATCGTTGCCGCGCAGGTTCTCGGCCTCAAGCCGGATCAGATCAAGATTCACACCCTGTACGCCGGAGGAAGCTTCGGGCGCCGCGGCAACCCGATCGGCGATTGGACGCTCGAGACCGCTGAAATCTGCAAGGCGACTCATGGGCGCGCGCCGATCCACCTGGTCTGGACCCGCGACGACGACATCAAAGGTGGATTCTATCGGCCGATGGTGCTGCACCAGGTGAAGGCTGGCGTGAACGCACAAGGCCGCATCGCCGGCTGGCAGCACAATGTCGTCAGCCAGTCGATTTTCATGGGCACTCCGTTCGAACGAATGGCGGTGAAGGACGGCATTGACTCCAGCATGGTCGAAGGAATCATCGACACCTCGTATGCGATTCCCGATATGGCGGTCGAGGTTCACAACGCAAAGTCTCCCGTTCCCGTCCTTTGGTGGCGGTCCGTGGGCCACAGCCACACCGGCTTTGTGATGGAGACGATGATCGACGAGCTTGCTCACGCCGCGGGAAAAGATCCCGTTGCGCTCCGGCTCGAGCTGCTTGCCGGTCAGCCGCGTGACGCTGCCGTGGTGCGGCTCGCCGCGGAAAAGGCCGGCTGGGAGCGTCCGTTTCCAAATGGGCATGGTCGTGGGCGCGGCTTCGCTTACCACTATTCCTTCAACACGCGCGTAGCGATGGTTGCGGAGGTCTCCACCACGCCCGAGACGGTTCAGGTCGACCGAATTGTTGCTGCGGTCGATTGCGGCGTTGCTGTGAATCCGGATGTCGTCACCGCCCAACTGGAAGGCGCGATCGGCTTTGCTCTTTCCGCCGCGCTGCGCAACCGCATCACGCTCAGCGATGGAATTGTCGAGCAGCGCAATTTCGACGATTACGAGCCGACGCGCATGCGGGAGATGCCGAAGGTCGAAGTGCACATCGTGAAGTCCACCGAACGCCCGTCCGGCATCGGTGAGCCCGGCGTGCCCACCGTCGCCCCGGCCGTCGGCAACGCCTATTTCGCTGCAACAGGGAAGCGCCTCCATTCGCTCCCCTTCGATCTGAAGACTCTGGCTTGAAGTGACTTCCGGCTCGCCGAAATTCTCGCGTGCGTGGGTTGAACCTGCCCAACCCGTCCGCCTGGGCCTTAGCAACATCAAAATGTTCAAGGATTGCCACAAAAATACAGCAACCGACAAACCGGGCATGCCCTGAGGTTAATTTAAATGGTGCAACGTAAGCCGCTGGCCTGAGCCAATCGCCGCTAGTTTCCCGTCCGCACTGCAGGCAACAGTCGAGCTAGTTTCTTGCTTCTCACGGGGATCTCGCCAAGTTTCTGGCGCTAGACTCTCGAGCCTCTTCCCCGAAGGAATCTCGAAAACCAGCACCTCGCCCGGGCCGGCCGCGACGAACCTTCCCGAAGCGCCACAGAACGCGCCCTGCCACCACCAATTCGTTTCCTCACCGGTCAATTCAATATCTAGCTTCCCAACGGTTTGTCCGTTCATGCCGTTCTTGATCGGCACCTCATTGACATCCGGTCCCCATCCCTCATTTGGAAAATCGACTACCCATGCACCGTTAGGCGAACGAACCGACAGGGGACCGTAAGAGACAAGGTCTCGGCCCGTTTTTGGATCGACGATGTTGCTCCCGGTGCGATTGTTCGAAAATTCGATCTTTCCATCTTCTGTTACACCGCCGGAATCAGATCCGCCCGCGGAAAACTTCGCCCCCCGTTTGGCAATGAGCTGTTTTGTCTCCCAGTCATAGACACCCACGACCCTGGGGGCTTCTTGCGGACCCTCTTCGGAATACGCAGAAACCAGCCGCCCATCTCCCGAGATTTGCGCCCATGGATTCTTGTCGCCCGCGGCGAACCATTGGGACGGGACCTCTTCTGCACGGCCTGTGCCCACGTCGGCCCACAGAAGGCGGGGCCGCGTTCCTTCCTTTCCGCTATCGACTGAAATGATCGCCGCGCGTCCATCGGTTGTGAGGGACAAGAGCCGAGTGCCGGCCCCGAAATCCACCGTGTGGAGTATTTTGCCAGTCGTCACGTCATAGCTGACCGCGCGAACGTGCGTGGGTTCGCCCTGAGCGACGGCCTCTAGCGACTGCATTTCGCGAAGAATCCGGCCGTCTTCGCTAAATGCGAGAGTCGTCCTGCCGATATGCAGCCCCTCCGGCACGGCTCGTGCTGTCAAGTCTTGGCCCGCGCTGCTAAGAGCCGTACCCGCGAAAGCCGCAGCGAGGGCTCCTACCAGAGCAAACAATCGGTGCATTGTGGAATTCCTATTTCGAACAGTAATATTGTAGACCTCGCGAACCCGAGAGAGAGAGCTGCGTGCCTAAACACCCAAGATTCGAGCGAGCAGTCTGGGTCGTCCTCGATAGCGTCGGAATCGGGGAACTGCCCGACGCGGCGGACTACGGCGACGTTGGCCGCGACACACTCGGCCACATCGCGCGCTCGCGTCCGCTGAACCTGCCGAATCTCGTCCGCCTCGGCCTCGCGAACATCAAACCGCTCGCGCATCTCGCGCCGGCCGCGCGCCCCGCGGGAAGCTACGGCAAGGGCATCACGGTTTCGCCCGGGAAGGATACGACCACAGGCCACTGGGAAATGGCCGGCATCTGGCTCGACCGCGCGTTTCCCGTCTACCCGCACGGATTCCCGAAGGAACTCATTGCCGAATTCGAGCGTCAGATCGGCCGCCGCACGCTCGGCAACAAGCCGGCATCCGGCACCGAAATCATCAAGGAGCTTGGCGAGGAGCACATGCGCACGGGCTTCCCGATCGTGTACACCTCGGGCGACAGCGTGTTTCAAATCGCGGCACACGAGGACGTGATTCCCGTGCCCGAGCTGTATCGCATGTGCGAAATCGCGCGGAAACTGCTCGATGGGCCGAACCGCGTCGGCCGCGTGATTGCGCGCCCCTTTGCCGGCGCGCCTGGAAACTTCAAACGCACCGAGCGGCGCCACGATTACGCTGTCGAGCCACCGCGGCCGATGCTGCTCGATGTTCTCGCCGAGCGGCGCGTGCCGGTCTTCGGCGTCGGCAAAATCCACGACATCTACAACGGGCGCGGCGTCGAGAAGTATGTCACCACGAAGAACAACGCGGACGGCATGGCGAAGCTCGGCGAAGCGATGGCGCGGCAAAGCGATGGGCTCATCTTCGCGAACCTCGTCGACTTCGACATGCTCTACGGCCACCGCAAGGACGTGGAGGGCTTCGCGAAATCGCTTGAAGAGTTCGACGTGCTCCTCGGCCCGTTTCTCGCTTCGATGCGCGCGTCAGACCTGCTGCTGATCACCGCCGATCACGGCTGCGATCCCGATCCCGTGAATCCAACGACGGACCACTCGCGCGAGTACGTTCCGATTCTGGCCTTCAGTCCCGGCGCGCGAAGCGGCAACGATCTCGGAGTCCGCAAGACGCTCGCCGACATGGGCCAAACAATCGCCGAAAATTTCGGCAGCTCGATTCCGCACGGCACCAGCTTCCTGAATCAACTTTAGATTTAGGTCGCTGGCACGGAGCGCAGCGCCGTGCTTTGGAGTGCGGCAGCTTGCTGCCGCTTTCACATCCGGCGAGCGCGAAGGAAATCGCAACTCGGCGAAGCTTGCTTCGCCGCCTCGGATCGAAATGGTCCTTAGCCCCCGAAGCCAGGTCCGCCCAAGGTTTTTCGCGAAGTGCTGCGTCAGTCGCCCTGCGAAGTTTTTTGCGCGTAGTAACCGGTGCGAGTTCGCACGCTCAGCTTGCCGCGGCCGTGCGGCGGCGTGAGCTGCACCTGCACGGTGCGGAAGGTTCCGTCCTTGGCGTCGTTGGAGGGATAGTAGCCGATGGTGTACTGGTTGCGAATGTCGCGCGCCACCTCTTCGCAGACCGGCGTCACCTGGTCGAGGCTGTCGGGAAAATAGGCCAGCCCGCCGGTAGCCTCCGCGAGTTCCGTGAGAACCTTTTTCGAGTGCCGCACCATCCGCTTTTCGTTCTTGCGGTCGTCGTCGCTGAAAACTCCGATAGTATAGATGGCCGCGTCGGATTCCTCCGCCGCCTTGATCGTGTACTCCAGCGTGTGGCGGCTCGCGTCGTCGTCGCCGTCGGTGATGACCAGCAGCACGCGCTTGTCCTTGTGCCCCTTCTTCAGGTGGTCGAGCGAGCCGACGATCGCGTCGTAGAGCGCCGTGCTGCCGCGCGAATCGATGCGCGAGAGCGCGTCGTTCAAATCTCTCTGATCGTTCGTGAACTCGCCGTCCGTATCCAGGTAGTACTCGTCGTTGAAGTTCACTACGAACGCTTCGTCCTGCGGATTGCTCGTGCGCACGAACGTCATCGCGGCCGCGCTCACCTGCGCGCGCTTTTCGCGCATGCTGCCGCTATTGTCGATCACCAGGCCCATCGTCACCGGAATATCCTGCCGCGAAAAGATCGAAATGCGCTGCTCGACCTTGTCCTCGTACACCCGAAAATTATTTTCGCGGAGATCCGAAACGAGCTGCCCGTGGTCGTCAGTCACCGTGGCGTGAAGCACCACCATGTCCGTGCGCTGGACGATGTGGTGGCCCTGGTCCGTTTGCGTGGGAGGGGGCGGCGGCGGAATCACGGTCTGCTGCTGTTGCTGTTCTTGCGCGCTCGCGAATGACGCCGCAAAAACGAGCGCCGCCACCAGGAAAATTGTCTTCGCTAAAATTTTCCGCAAGGCCGAATCAGTGACCCGGAGCGAAGTACCCCGTGCGGGCGTACACATTGAGGGGCGGGAGTCCCTTGGGCGGGCGCAGCTTGACTTTGATTTTTCGCCACTTGCCGTCGTGGGCGTGATTCGAGGGTTTGTAGCCGAGAACATATTGATTGCGCAACTCCATGCTGATTTTGGTGGCGATATCGGGCAGGTCGTTCAGGCTTTGCACGGAGAAAGTGCGTCCGCCGGTCATTTGCGTCAGCTCACCGAGAAGCCCGGGACCTTCACGCTCTTCGATCGTGGGACCTCCGTCGGGTTCGTACAGGCCGATCGCGTAAATCTGAACATCCGCTTCCTGAACGAATTTGCGAATGTCCGTTTCCGTGTATCGACTATGATTATCTCCCCCGTCCGATATGATGAGCAAAGCTTTCTTTGTGTTGTGTGCCCCCTTCATCTGGCTCAGGCCCAGGTAAATTCCGTCGAGCATCGCCGTCATGCCGTGCGCCGACGTGAACATCAGCCGATTCTGCAATTCCTCCACGCTCGCCGTGAACGGGCTCACCAGTTGCGCGCGATCGTTGAAGTCCACCAGGAAAAATTCGTCCTGCGGATTCGCTGTGCGGAAGAACTGCACGGCCGCCAGCCGCGACTTGTCGATCTTGTCCGACATGCTGTTGCTCATGTCGAAGATCACGCCGATCGAGACGGGCACATCCTCGCTCGAGAACCGCACAATCTCCTGCTCCACTCCGTCCTCGAACACGCGGAAATTTTCCTGCTCCAACCCCGTCACGAGCCGCGAATACGGATCCGTCACCGTCACGTTGACGAGCGTCATCTCCGTCTGCGTCAGCAGCGGCTTGCCCTTTTCTATTCTTTGCGGATTCAGTACGGGAGGTTTTTCAGGACCCGCGCCGGCCTGCTGCGCGAATGTCGGAAGCGCTGCCACGAAGCCAGCCACGGCAACCAGCATCACCGCGCACGCACCCAGCCACGCCTGATGTTGCAATCGCGTCGGCTGCGCGGTGCGCTCTTTCAAGGTGCCCCCAACGGCCCGATTGCCAGAGATTTTATCACTCGCCCCGCACGAATCAAGAGCGATTCCAATCGATACCCGGTACCTTTTCGCTGTAAGCCCCACGGGGACCAAATCGTAGGATTCGCCTCCGCTTCGCGCCCGGCCTCCGCCGGTGCTAAGATTCGCCTTGAACGGGGAGAGCGCATCGCGTGAATTTGGTTCAGGAGGGCGGGGATTCATCCCCGCCGTAACCCGATTAAGAGAGTGGGCTTTAGCCCCTGAAGCCAGATCCTTTGGTTCCGCTTGCGTTTGTGGGATGACTCCTTTCAAATTAGCCCTGGGGTGACGCAAAATGTCTTCCTCTGATCTTTCCGCCATCGCCGTAATCCCCGCGCGATACGCGTCCGTACGGTTTCCGGGCAAGCCGCTCGCTCCCATTGCCGGCCGCCCGATGATTCAGCACGTCGTCGAGCGCGTCAAGCGCGCGCAAACCCTGTCCCGAGTGTTGGTTGCCACCGACGACGCCCGCATCAAGGACGCCGTCGAATCCTTCGGCGGCGAAGCCATGCTCACGCGCACTGATCACCGAAATGGCACCGATCGCGTCGCAGAAGTGGCCGCTCACGTCAACGCCGCCATCTTCGTGAACGTCCAGGGCGATGAGCCGCTGATCGACCCCGGCACCATTGACGCCGTCGTCGCGGAGATGCTCGACGACGATTCCGTCCGAATCGCCACCCCCTGCACCGCCATCCGCCACCAGACCGACATCATGGACCCCAACATCACCAAGGTGGTCCGCGATTTCGACGGCAACGGCCTCTATTTTTCCCATGCGCCCATTCCCTGGGTGCGCGACAAGGAAAAGCCCGTCGCCGCTAAGCACTGGAAGCACATAGGGTTGTACGCCTTCCGCCGCGACGCGCTCCTTGAGTTTGCCACCCTCCCGCCCGGCGAGCTCGAGCGCATCGAGCAGCTAGAACAGCTCCGCTGGCTCGAGAACGGCTTCCAGATCCGCGTCGTCGAGACCTCCTACGACGCCGTCTCCGTCGACGTCCCCTCCGACATCGCCCGCGTCGAGCGCCTCCTCAAATCCGCATCACCGAACTCTTAAGCGCGCCCCGCCGCAACCGTAGATTAAGCATGGCCTCCGTCCTTTGTTTTCAACAACTTACGCGACGGATTAATCCCGTTACCGTAGATTAAAGTTCGCTGGAGTTTCGCCATGGGCGCCGGAGGCAAGGAGACAGACGGTGGGATCCACCGCAGAGGCGCAGAGGGCGCGGATGCGGGAAGCGCCCGATGCCTTCCGATCGTGTTGCGATTAGAAATTCGCTTCTCCCTTATTTTCATGGAGTTAGCTCGATTTCTAATCCTGGACTGTTGCGATTAGACTCTGGATTCCCCCAGCCGCTCCCCAAAGGCGGCCTCCTTCCCCCGGAGGATGGTTCCCCCAAAAGTAAAAACAAGACATGTTAGCATACTTATAAACAAAAGTCAATAGGAAAGAATTTGCCATTCGGGGCGAAAAGAGCGTTCGCTGGAAACAAAGGACATAAGGAACGCATATAGCTAGCGAACTGCGGATCAGTCGACGGACCGGACGGACGATATCGGGTAGAACACGAACGTACAATGGCTCAGGGGGTCACACATCAGAATGCCCCGGCGCAGGAGCCGCTCCGGGCCTTGGTCGGGGAAGAGCACCTTGAAATCTGTGGCGCTCAGGAACTTCCCAGCGTCTTTCAGGTCGTCGGAACCGGTGACGAACTTGACGTCTTCGACCTTCGGTCCGCTCGGAGAGGCGCCGAAAAGAAGGAAGAACTCGGCCGAGCCCTTGGTGGCTTTAAGGCTCGGAACGTCGAACGTGCGAAGCTGACTCAACTCCGCACCTCCTTCGGACTTGCGAACTTTCGTTTCGTCTTGACCGCCGAGATTGAATAGCAGGTCCATCAAGTCGCCTGCCATTTGAGGATCGCGAGCGGTCGAAAAGGCCAAATTGATCATGTGGATGGCTTCCTTCTTCCTATGCTCCTGCGCGTAGACGTGGGCCAAGTGATCGCCCATGTCGGTCGCCTGCGAGAGTACCCAGGCGGCATTCAGAAACTTCTCGGCTTCATCCAGTTGGCCCATGCGGAAGTAGACCCAGCCGAGCGTGTCCCAGTAGGCCGCGAGGCTCGGCGCGTGGGCCAAATCCTGGTTCGTCAGAACGGGCAACTTCACCTTAGCGGACAGCTCCTCCTCCTGCTGGACAGCCTTTTGGGCGTAGTCGAGTGCAAGGGGCAATTGTTTGTTCGCGTCGGCAAGCGCCCAACCGATGTTGTTCAGCGAAAGCGGGCTCGAGTCGAGTTCCAGGGCCATTTTAAATGCGGGCATTGCTTTCGATTCATCGCCAGCTTGCAAGTAGGCCGATCCCAGCTGCGTGCGGACTTCAGGGCTCTTCGGATTGATCTTCGCAGCTGTCTCGAAGGCCGCGGCTGCGTCGGCGTAGCGCTTCGCCGCGAGCAAAGTGGTGCCGAGATACAGGGGCGCATCGGGATCGTCGGGCGCAATCTTCATGAGCTGCCGCCAAACTAATGCCGCATCGTCGTAATGACTCTCGTTCATCAGCGCGAAGCCGAGCCCCTTGTACGCGAGCGGCTGCTTGGGATCGTTGGCTACGGCGGAGCGGAGCGCGGCCAGACCGTCGTCGAAATTGCGCTGCCAGAAGTAAACCTGGCTCATCGACAGCCAGGCAAGCGTAAACTTGGGATCGATTTGAACGGCGCGCTTCAAGGAGGAGATTCCTCCCGCGGCGTCGCTTTTGCCGAGGGCGTTGCGCGCCTCGTCAAAAGCGCTTGCGGCGGCGGGGTCCGTGCTCTCCGGGAGCGCACCAAGGGACTCTGGAAACGAGGACGGCGTGATATGCGTCTGCAGGCATGCGACGTAAAGCTGATAATCGTTCTGGACCGCTTTCAAGAAGGCCTCGAAGGCATCGAATTGCGCGAGGGGCACCTCGCGGACCTTCAGAACCAAGGTGCGGGTAACGTGGAGCGCGCCTTTTTCCACGGAGTAGGAGGCGTGATAAGCCGCGAATGGTTCGTTCAGATCCACAGGTGCCGGAGCTTGGGGCGAATAGCCTGCGGGAACCACCACGCGTGATTCGTAGCGAAACTCCGTGCCGGCCTCGCCCAGCAGGACTGGATGAGAGGGTTTTTCGTCGTAGGGCGCACCGATTACGGGCGGAAGAGCGACGGCAATGCGATGCTCCGACCATTGCGGAAAATCCTTCCGAGTGTAGATGTACGAAACTGTGACCGGCCGATTCATCTCGTCGGGCGGACTGACAGTCACGTCGCTGACATCGCCCGCAAAGCCACCCATGTAGGAAAGCCGCTGCACGAGTTGCTTCCACTGCGCCATGGAAACGCTTCGGAAGGCTGAACGAAGCAGTACCTCGGAGTCGCCTCCGGTGACGGTGCGCACTACGCTGCCCTTCAGGATGCCGTCGTCGCTGAGTGTGGCATCGATCTTGAAGCTCTCGATGGCGGGCTCCGGAGCAGCGGACGGGGTGGGCATCATCGTCGCGGGCCCGCCGTCCGGGATGACGAGCGAAGTCTTGCCCCGTAGCGAACTCAGCAGAAGGCCGTACGGCGCTACTTGGGGAGTGGTATCAAGCCATACAAATCCATTGCTTCGCGGCACAGCTGTAATCAGATGATCAAATTGGGCCGGCGAGGGAACGTCCAGATCGATTCGATGTTCCGAGTTGATCAGGACGGGATACGCCTTGATCCCCACGGCGCTGAGCAGAGAAGCCAGAAGCGTGTGCTCGTCTTTGCAGTCCCCATACCGATTGGCGAGGATCTCAGCGGCCGCGTGGGGTTGGTAACGGCCGATGCCGAAGTCCAGCCCGATGTAGCGGACCTGAGTGCTCACGAAATTGTAAATGGCGCGAATCTTCGCGTCGTCGTCGCCGGCTCCCTTGATCAGTTCGGCGGCTTTCGCCCGAATGGACGCATCGGGAATGATCCGGTCGCGCTGGAGCGCGTCGTACCACGCGCCAACTTCTTGCCAGGTCTGAAACGTGGAAATTTGCACATCTGGCGCCGGTAACTGGCCTGTGGCGGTCAGGTACGTTTGCTCGTCCTGCTCTTTTTTCTGTTCGTCGGCCGACTTGCTGTGGAGCTGCGAGAAGGACCACGTGAAAATCTTATGGTTGCCGTCGGTGACGATGGCAGGCTGATAGCCCGGGCTGTCGTACTTTATGGCGCGGTCCCGTGGCACACTTATCTGCACTTTCTCGTCGAGCACGATATTGTCGTGGAGAAAACTGAATGCGAACCAGAACTGGCCGGGGGCAAGCGGCTTCGTGACTTGCCAGCGTGCCTGCATCTCAAGCGTGTCGCCGACGCCGAGCCCCTTGACGGCCACTTGTTGTTCGCGAAGATCACTGTAGAGGGGAGCCTGGCGAGTGGTGTCGGCGGGGACGTCTTGAACGTTGTCGAGGGGTGTGACGACGAGTGTGCCGTCAGGCTTTTTCACGCGAACGTAGTCGATTTTCAAGTTTTCCGTGCTCGCCTCGTAAGCGAAGACGGCGACACTAAACTGCTGGACGCCAGCTTCCGATTGAATCCGAATTCGATCGTAGCTTTCTCGCGTGCTGGTTCCATCGTTTTCGAAAGCGATCTTCACGGATGCAGCTTCTTCGACAGTGGGTTCATTCGAGAGGTCGCGCTGGAACATCGGTGCCGCTTGCTGGCCGGCCGGAGGTTTTGGGGGCACAGGGATCGATTGCCCGCTCGCGGGCGCGGGTGTTTGCAGAAACACTAACAATGAGAGGAGCCATATTCGGGCTGGCATAGCCAGATATTTACCCTCGCGGGGAACGAAACGCAAGAGATTGCGTGGTTTGAGAAGCCCACGACTTGCCGTAAAAGGGAGGCGGGTGGGCCATCCTTCGCGGATCAATTTCGCGCGCTGCCAATCTGACTGCCTTGACGTCTCTGCTGAACGGATGGTACGACCTGGCTCAGCCGAACGCCGTGCAGCTCAGGGTTCTGGGCTTTGCCTTCGAATTTCGTTTTTGATTTTTCGGGTGCCCCACTCTTTGCGGGGTTTGCAAAGGGTGGGCCGCTGTTGCAGTTGCCTTTGATGTTGCGTTTGAGTTTTCGGGTCCTCTCTGATGACACACCACCCGGAACGCCTCTACGGTCAACAACACTTACACTTCATCACGTGCAGTTGTTGCGGGCGTCTTCCTCTTCTCCGTTCGATCCGGCGACGCGATCTCTTCTTGAAAATTCTCAACGAAGTCAGAGCGCGCTATCAATTCTTGCTGGTGGGTTACGTCGTGATGCCGGAGCACATTCATCTCCTGATGTCCGAGCCGAAGATTGGAGATCCGTCGACGGTCATGCAGGTGTTGAAACAACGGGTGTCGCGGACGGTTCGACAGGGTGGTCCTGACGAGCCTCGAAGCTTTTGGCAGGCGAGGTTCTACGACTTCAATGTATGCACGCGGAAGAAACGAATCGAGAAGCTTCACTACATGCACATGAATCCGGTGAAGCGCGGACTTGTAGCCGACCCGAAATTGTGGATCTGGAGCAGTTACGGGTTCTATCAGTATCGCGAAGCGAATGCGTGCGTGCCCGATCTGGTTCCTCGGTGAAGCTCAAAGACGGAGCCGAAAGGCAACGGCAACAGCGACCCACCCTTTGCAAACGTCGCAAAGAGTGGGGCACCCGAAAGTTCAAAAAGCAAAGGCTGGCTCACCCGCCAGACCCGAAAGGCAACGGCAACAGCAGCCCACCCTTTGCACACGTCGCAAAGAGTGGGGCACCCGAAAATTCAGGGGCAAAGGCTAGCCCACCCGCCGGACCCGAAAGGCAACTGCAACGGCAACCCACCCTTTGCAGACGTCGCAAAGAGTGGGGCACCCGAAAATCCAGGGGCAAAGGCTAGCCCGCCCGCCAGACCCGAAAGGCAACTGCAACGGCAACCCACCCTTTGCAGACGTCGCAAAGAGTGGGGCACCCGAAAATTCAGGGGCAAAGGCTAGCCTACCCGCCCGCTCCATCCGCGCCGGAGTGTAAAGGATGTCCCGGGACGTTCTGTAAAGGATGTCATGGGCCTGAACAACACACCGCAAAGAGTGGGGCACTCGAAAATCCAGGGGCAAAGGCTAGCCCACCCGCCGGACCCGAAAGGCAACGGCAACGGCGACCCACCCTTTGCAAACACCGCAAAGAGTGGGGCACCCGAAAATTCAAATTCAGATTCAATTCGAAGGCTAACTTGGGAACGCGATGAAGGCAGGCTCCGACACCCTAAGGACCGACGATGCTATAATGAAAGCGGCGGATGAGTTGGGCGATCGCCGGCTTCGGCGCGGTTCCGCAAGGGACGGCCGGAGCGGGAGGAAAGTCCGGACTCCAGCTGTGGCGGCTCGAAAGAGTGAACCACGGCAGGGCAACGCGCCTGGTAACGCCAGGGGATTGCGGTCGAGCGGCGCGCAAGCGCTGAGCGGCAGCGGCCACGGAAAGTGCCACAGAAAATAGACCGCCGGTGAGCAGTCGCCGCGGCGGCAGGCCTGAGGTGACACCGAGGGCCGGCCTTTTCGGCAACGCACATTGGCAAGGGTGAAAAGGTGGGGTAAGAGCCCACCGCTCGCGTGGCAACATGCGAGGCACGGAAAACCCCGCGTGGAGCAAGGCCAAATAGGAGGGGAGGGCTGGCCCGGCCCGTACGCGCGTCATTCGAAAGAATGACGCGCAGCGACCCTCGGGTAGGCTGCTTGAGTCCCGGAGCGATCCGGGACCTAGAGGAATGATCGCCGCACCGCGCGGCCGAAATTGCGCTGATGCAAGTCGGCGCAGTGGACGCGCGGCGGACAGAATCCGGCTTACAGGCTCATCCGCCAACTTCTTTTTTTCCTCGCACGGTGTGACTCCGCACGAATTCTAAAGTTCGCAGAAAACCTTTGTAACCACAGATGAACACAGATAAACACTGATGAAGAAAAAGGCGAAGAGAGAAATGAAGAAGCACAAAGAAGAAACAGCGAAGGAATGAAGAAAAGCTGCCGCGCTGAAGTCCGCGGCGCTACGTTTAAATCTAAAGATCTCGAGTGTAGACCGGCGGGCGGCGAGGGCTGCGTTGCGCGCCGCGGAGCGATAGGCTAGAGTGAGCGCGGGTTCTGCGAGTTCCGCAGGGGCGAACTTCCGACAAATGGGCAACGAATATCCCTCTCTTACAAAGTGTTTTCTCGAAGCGATGGACAAGTTTGCGAATCCGCGCACGCAGATGTACCGCGACGCGAAGGGATGGCAGGCGACCTCGTCGGTGGAATTACTGCGGCGGATTGCGGGAGTGGCGAAGGCGCTCGACGAGTTGGGGATCAAGCCGGGCGACCGGGTGGGACTGTTCGCGCCGAACTGCCCGGAATGGCATGTGGCGGATTTCGCGATTCAGGGGCTCGGCGCGGTGAATGTGCCGGTGTATTTCAACGAGTCGCCCGACCGGATGGCGTACATCCTGAATGATTCGGGGGCGCGCATCGTGATTACGGCGGGCGAGGCGCAGGCGCGGAAGATTGTCGAGTGCCGGGCGAAGCTGGCGACGGCGGAGCAGGTGATTGCAGCGGCGGCTCCGGCGGAGTTGCACGAGGATGTGCTGCGCTACGAGACGCTGATCGCGAATGCGGGGCCGGCGGACGTGGCGGAGTACCGCAATCGCGCCGCGCAGGTGAGCGGAAACGAGCTGGCGACGATTATTTATACGTCGGGGACGACGGGCGAGCCGAAGGGCGTGATGCTGAGCCACTCGAATTTGAGCTCGAACGCGATGGATTCGCTGCGCGGGCACCATTTCGATGCGACGGACATCGCGCTGGAGTTTCTGCCGCTGGCGCACGTCTACGAGCGAATCGCGGCGTACGGATATTTTTTCAACGGCGTGCCGATCGCGTACGTGGAGCGAATGGAGGATGTGCCGCAGGCGCTGCTGGAAGTGCATCCGACATTTGCGGCGGCGGTGCCGCGATTCTTCGAAAAGATTTACGCCAACATTCTGGAGAAGGGGCACCGCGAGACAGGAGCGAAGTTGAAGATTTTCGACTGGGCGCTGCGCGTGGCGGCGAAGGCGGTGCCGTGGAAAGCGTATGGTAAGGATGTGTCCGCGAGCGTGCGGCTGCAATGGCAGATCGCGAATGCGCTGGTCTACTCGAAGATTCGCGAAGGGCTCGGGAGCCAGCGGCAACGATTCGTTTCGGGCGGCGGGCCGCTGGCCGTGGAGCTGGCGGAATTTTATTGGTCGGTGGGCGTGGAGGTGTATCAGGGGTATGGGCTGACGGAGACTTCGCCGGTGGTGTCGTCGAATACCGTGACGGCGAATAAAGTTGGGACGGTAGGACGGCCGATCGCGAATGTGCAAGTGAAGATCGCGGAGGATGGCGAGATTCTGGTGAAAGGGCCGTGCGTGATGCAGGGGTACTACAAGAAGCCGGACGAGACGGAGAAAGTGTTCACGGCGGACAAGTGGCTGATGACGGGCGACATCGGGCGAATCGACGACGACGGCTACCTGATCATCACGGATCGGAAGAAGGAGCTGTTGAAAACGGCGGCGGGAAAATTCGTGGCGCCGGCGCCCATCGAAAATCTGCTGAAGACGTCGCACTTCGTATCGAACGCGATTGTGGTGGGCGACAAGCGGAAGTTCGTGTCGGTGCTGCTGGTGCCGAATTTCGCGGGGATTGCGGCGGAAGCAGCGAAGAGCGGGCGCGAGCTGACGACGTCCGCGCAGATGATGCATGACGAATGGGTGCGCGACTTGATCGCGCGCGAAGTGGAGCGGCTGACGGCGCCGCTGGCGCAGTACGAGAAGCCGAAGCGGTTTGCGCTGCTGGAGCAAGATTTTACGTTTGCCAACGGGCAATTGACGTACACGATGAAGCTGAAGCGGCGCGTGATCGAGCAGAAATACGCGGACGTGATCGCGCGGCTTTACGCGGACGTGGAAGAACCGCGGCCGCAGAGCGCGAGCGGACGTGGGAATTGAGGGCGCGGCGCTAAATGCCGGACAGGGTGAGGCGCGAGCAAAAGCACGCGCGCGGCAATCGGCGTAGAATGACTTTCGGAGACGGGCGATGAGCGACCAACTGGTGATTGCAGGCCGCAGCTTCGGTTCGCGGCTGATTGTGGGAACGGGGAAGTACCGCAGCTTTCAGGAAATGGCGCGGGCGCACGAGGCGTCGGGCGCGGAGATGGTGACGGTGGCGGTGCGGCGCGTGAACCTGACGGACCGGTCGAAGGAATCGCTGCTCGACTACATCGACCGCAAGAATTTTTTCATCCTGCCGAACACGGCCGGATGCTACTCGGCGGACGAGGCGATTCGCACGGCGCGGCTCGGGCGCGAAGTGGGACTCTCGGAATGGGTGAAGCTTGAAGTGATCGGCGACGAGCAGACGCTCTTCCCGGATACGGAGCAACTGGTTGCGGCGACGAAGACTCTGGTAAAAGAGGGGTTTGTGGTGCTGCCGTACACGAACGACGATTTGATTGCGGCGCGAAAGCTGATTGATGCGGGCGCTTCGGCGGTGATGCCGCTGGGCGCGCCGATCGGGTCGGGCATGGGAATCCAGAACCTGGCGAACCTGCGCATCCTGCGGGAGCGCATCACCGAGGTGGCGATGATTGTCGACGCGGGCGTGGGCACGGCGTCGGACGCGGCGATTGCGATGGAGATTGGCGCGGATGGCGTGCTGATGAACACGGCGATTGCGGGCGCGCAGGATCCGGTGATGATGGCGGAGGCGATGGGAGCGGCGGTGGAGGCGGGACGCAAAGCGTTCCTGGCGGGGCGCATCGAGAAGAAGCTCTACGCGACGGCGTCGAGCCCGCTGCAGGGCGTCGTGCGGTAAGCCGCGGACGCGGCGCGCGATTCGGCCTTGAAGATGAGGCAGACCATGAAGACGTGGCTGAGATTGATGGTGGCATTGGGAATTGCGCTTCTTTGCGGACGAGCGCTGCCGGCACGGCAAGCGACCGACGTGAACGGAGTGCCGGTGGTCGTCAACGAACCGTACTCGGCGGTCGAGCAAGCAGAGACGACTCAGACGCTCTCGAATGGGAGTCATATCGACCGGAAGACGATCACGAAGGTTTGGCGCGATTCACAGGGCCGCACGCGGTCGGAACATTATCTGAAGCCGCTCCGCGCGAGCGCCGGCCCTGAAATCCTGGTTTCGGTGGCGATTCGCGATCCCGTCGCGGGCTACGAGTATCTTTTGAATCCGCGGGAGCACAACGGGGAGCAGTTTCCGCTCCACCCGATGAAAGAGACGGAGCCGAATGCGGGTGCAGGAGGCCGGAGTCTCAACGTGGCAACCGGAGGCGGCGCAAGTGGACCGTCGAGTTTTTCGACTGTGAATTTGAAGAGGGAGGATCTCGGGGCGCAGACGATGGACGGCATCAGCGCCGACGGAACGAGGACAACGAGGACCGTTCCGGCGGAGGCTATGGGCAACGATGAGCCGTTTCAGATTGTGAAGGAGACGTGGTACTCGAAAGAACTGGGAATTCCGCTGGAAGTGAAAGTGTCCGATCCGCGCGCGGGAGACCGGACGATGCAGGTGACTGAGATCAATCGGGCGGAGCCTGACCCTTCGCTGTTTCAGCCTCCGACTGACTACACAATTACGCAGCACAAGTGATTCCCTCGAGAGCGCGAGCACGCCAGAGGGAGGGCGGCGTCAGCGGAAGAGGATGTGCCAGGAAAAATCGACGAGCGCGTGAACGAGCGCGCCGGGAAGCAGCGAGCCTGTTTTCATCCAGCAGCGTCCATAGAAGAGCCCGGCGATGGTGGCGAGCAGGACGTACTTCCAGTTCGGCACTGGCGCGTGGAGGATGTGAGAGAAGCCGAAGATTATTGAAGCGATGATGAGGCCCGCCCATTCGTTCTTGAATGTCCGCGAAAGGCAATTCTGAATCACTCCGCGAAAGAGAAATTCCTCAGGCCAAGCGGTGAAGAAGAGAATCCCCACGGCAGAAACCGGCACCGAGACAATCCGGCCAATCTCCGGATCAAACGTCAGGAAACCGATTCGCAGGCCGAGCGGAATCGCAATCGCGATGAAAACGAGATAGTGGAACGCGAAGTTGAAGCCGAAGCTGCGCCGCCATTCGATTGCATAGCCGACGCCATCGAGGCGGCGGAGAACGACGTAGGCGGCGACGCCGGTGGAAAGTGCCAGAAGGATCGAAAGGGTGTGCGTGAGCGGCGGCGGATAGGGAAAGATGTGGTAGAGCATGCGGTACGGCGGCAGAAGCCACACGGCGAGCCAAATGAAGATTGCGGCGGCGTAATCCTCCCAGGTGCCGGGCGGCTTGCCTGCGCTTGACGCGAGAAGCAGAGCGGGAATTACGGCGTATGCGATGCCTGCAAGCATCCATTTCCAGCTTCCGGTGACGCCGAGAGAATAGAGGATGACCGCCGCGACAGGCACGATAGGGGCGAAGGCGCGGCCGTGCTCGCCGAGCCAGGCGCGAGCGCGATCGAGAACGCGCGGCGAGGCGAGCCAGAACTCAAACGCGAAGAGCAGGGCCGCGACCGTGAGAGCAATCGCGAAGGGGCGGCCGCCAAATCCGAGCCACGCGCCGGCAACGGCCGTGGCTGCGACGATCAGAGCCCAGATGGCGACGGCGATCCAAAGGTTCATCTGCCACGAGCGGGAGTTTACGGTTGCCATCGCAACGATTCTAATCGAGGCGGCGCGAGCGGAGAAAAACTTGATTTGAGGCTGACGCTCGGAGATGCTGAGCGAACTGGATCCATGCCGGGGCCCACAAGACAACGTATTGCATACATTGATTGGATGCGCGGGCTCGCGTGCCTGCTGATGTTTCAGACGCATTGCTACGATTCGTGGCTGGGCGGCACGGCGCGGCAGACGCGCTTCTTCGGATGGTCGCAACTGGGCGGAACGCTTCCTGCGCCGCTGTTTCTATTTCTGGCGGGAGTTTCGTTCGCGCTGGTGACAGACCGGATGCGAAAGAAGGGAGTCTCGGCAAATCAAATCGCGAGCACGACGATCCGGCGCGGCGCGGAGATTTTCGGGCTCGGCTTGCTGTTTCGCGTGCAGGAATTCGCGCTCGGTCAGCCATGGTCGCCGTGGACAGATCTGCTGCGCGTAGACATTCTCAATATCATCGGCGTTTCGCTGATGCTGATGGGGCTGGCCTGCCGGCTGGCGAAGACGCGAGCGGGAAACACGGTTCTGGCGATCGCGATTGCGGCGGGCATCGCGATGGCGACGCCTCCGCTATGGACGACGTGGCGGCCGCGATGGCTGCCATGGTTCCTCGAGTCGTACATCAACGGCGTGCACATCTACGATTCGCCGCGGCCGTGGCTGTTCCCGATTTTCCCGTGGGCGGCGTTCGCGTTCGCGGGTCTCGCGGCGGGATTCTTTTTGATGAGCGAATGGGCGACGAATCACCTGGCGAAGGCGACTGCGGCAGCGGGCGTAACAGGCCTCGCGCTCTTCTTTTTGTCCACGCGGCTCGACGCGCAGCCGCGGCAGCTCTATGCGGTGTACGACTACTGGCACACGAGCCCGAACTTTTTTCTGGCGCGCGTGGGCGTGCTGCTGATGATCGTCTTTCTCAGTTATGCGTGGTGCAAGTGGGGACCAGGGCAGTGGGGATTCAGCCCGCTGGTGCAAATGGGGCAGACGTCGCTGCTGGTCTACTGGGTGCATATCGAATTCGTGTACGGGCGGTTTTCGATCCTGAAGAAGCAGCAACAAACGATTCCGATGGCGACGCTGGGGCTGCTGGTGATTTTCACGGCGATGGTACTACTGTCGCTGGCGCGAACGCGATGGAAGGGAAAAGGAGCGGAAGTGGTGGAATGGCTGAGGGGCGCGGCGGGGATGGGTGCGAAAGGGGCGACGGTGACCAAGGAGGGGAGCTAGGGCGAGAAACATCTTGACGGCGCGATGTACTTTACGCTACAAAGTACACATTGAGGAGGCGCCGAAATGCCGGATTCGAAGCTGTTTCTTCGCGTTGTTGCCCTGGTGGAATGGATGCTCGTGCTGCCTGCAACTGTGTTTCTAACGGCGGCGCTGCTGCGGTTGATGCAGCCACCGCAGTACGAGCCCGCGCGGACGAGCTGGGCGATCGTCAACTGGACAGTGCGAACGCTTTCACAGAGGGCCAGCGCGATTGTGCTGCTTGGGCTGCCGGGGCTCGTCGCTATTGCCGGATCGGTGGCATTGCTGCGGAGCTGGCGTGCGGACGAGAGATTGAGAAGCGACGCAATGGCTGCGATCGCGGCCGTGTGGCGTCACCGCGAGATTGTAGTGCTGGGCGCGGCCGTGGTATTGGCGATGGCGATTGTGGCGCTGGTTGTCGGCCACAGCATCGCGGATTTTCCGCAGTAGGGACGCTAAGGTTTCTGCGGAGGCTCGGCAGGCTTGGCGAGAGGGGTGGAGGGTTCGCCGGGCTTGGGCTGAATCTTGAAGATGTATTCGCCGGGACGCGCGAGGCCCATTTCTTCGCGGGCGATGCGCTCGATGGCGCCGGGATCGGTCTTCAGGGACTGAACGCGGTTCTGCAATTTCTGATTTTCCTGATTCAACTGCTGAATTTCCCTCTGAACTTCGGCGGCTTCCTTCTGCGAACGGCGCATCGCGAGGACGCCGTGCGTTCCGAAGACGTCCTGGAGTAGAAGCAGGACGAATCCAGCGACGAGGAGCCAGGAAGCGTTGCGACGAAGAAAGGCGCGCATCTGCTCGAGGAATGGCAGTTGCGACGCGTCAATGGTGACGTTGGTGGACGGCGCGCGATCGGATTTCGCGCGGCCCACGGGCGCGCGTTTGGCGCGAGCGCCGACTTGCGATCGCGGAGGCCGCTTCATGCGCCGATCCATGCGCGAGCCTCCTTCGCGATGGTTTGCGACTCGGCGGGCGACGCCGCTTCAGAGTAGATGCGAACGAGCGGCTCGGTGCCCGAGGCGCGCATGAGGACCCAGGCGCCGTCGTCGAAAATTAGCTTCAGGCCGTCGGTGCGGTCGGTGCGCGCGATGCGGCGGCCTGCAAATTCCTTCACGTCGCCGCGAAGCTTTGCGAGCGCGCGCGATTGAACGTCGGGCGCGAGATGGAGATTCACGCGGATGGGCCAGTACTGGCGGCCGACACGGCGGAACAGGTCGTGCAGCTGTTCGCTGAGCGTAGCGCCGCGCGCGGCCATCATTTCGGCAACCAGCAGGCACGCGAGGATGCCGTCCTTTTCTGGCAAGTGGCCGCGAATGGTGAGGCCGGCGCTTTCTTCGCCGCCAATGGCGATCTTGTCGTCTCGCAAGAGCGGGCCAACATACTTGAAGCCGACGGGAGTTTCGTAGAGCTGCACGCCGTGGAGCTTCGCGACGGCGTCGAGAAGATGCGTAGTGGCGACGCTGCGCGAGGCGCCGAGCTTATAGCCGCGCGTTTCGAGCAGATAATCGAAGAGCAGGCCGAGAATGTGATTCGGCGAAACGAAGGAGCCGTCGCGGTCGAGGATGCCGAAGCGGTCTGCGTCGCCGTCGGTGGCGAGGCCGGCCAGGGCCTTCTTCTCGAGGACGAACTTCTTGAGCGGCGCGAGATTTTCCTCGGACGGGTCGGGGCCGGTGCCGTCGAAAAGGACATCGCGATTCGTGCGAATCATCTCCGCGGAAATTCCGTGAGCGGCGAGCACGCGATCGAGCCAGCCTGCTCCGCAGCCGTGAACGGCGTCGCAGACGAAGGAGCCTTTGGCTTTCTGGATGACGTCGAAGCGAATCATGCGCGCGAGCTGATCGAAATAGGGGCCGCGCGGATCGATGCGCTCGAAATCATCCTCCTCGTGATCGTGCGGAGGAGGATCGTCGGTGATTTTGGCGGCGCGAGCTTCGATATCGTGGGTGACTTCCGGCAGCGCCGGGCCGCCTTCGGGGCCCGAAAATTTCAGGCCATTGTATTCGGCGGGATTATGGCTGGCGGTGATGTTGACACCGCCATCGAGTTTGCCGTGAATGATGGCCTGCGCGATGGTGGGAGTCGGGGTGGCTTCCTTGCAAAAGAGAATGCGGCAGCCTTTGGATTTGAGGACGGCGGCGGCTGCGCGCGCAAAATCGTCGGAGAAGAAGCGCGTGTCGTATCCGACGATGATGACGGGCGATTTTTTGTGCGCGAGGACGTGCCCGGCAATCGCAGCGGCAGCGCGGCGAACGCCGGGAAAGGTGAAGTCCTCGGCCATGATGCCGCGCCAACCCGAAGTGCCGAATTTGATTGCGGGAGCAGCCACAGTCAGCCGGAAGCATTGTATATTGGGGCGCAAGCGCGGCGAATAGGGGGAATTGCGTAGGGAAGCGTCGCAAGAGTAAAGTCGCAATTAGGGACCGCGGGGTCACTCACCACACAAAGATGACAAGGAAGACGAAGATGACGGACAAAATCGTGGTTCTGGTGACGTGCGAAACCGGGAAGCAAGCGCGGAAAATCGCGCGCACCCTGGTGGAAAAGCGGCTTGCGGCGTGCGGGAACTGGGTGGGAGTGCCGGTGCACTCGACATACCGGTGGCGGGGGATCGTCAACACGGCGAACGAACACCTGCTGATCCTGAAGAGCTCGATGGACCGGTTTGAGGCGCTTGAGGAGACCGTGAAGGAGTTTCACACGTACCTGGTGCCGGAGATTATCGCGGTGCCGATTACAGCGGGATCGGCAGAATATCTTCTGTGGATGGCGGAATCGATCGGACGGCGGCGTCCCCCGCAGCGGCGGCGCGGAGAGAAATGGGGGCTCTAAGCGCGGGCCACGTTGTGACTTGTGGCGGGCGCTGAGCTTTGACGCGGGGGCTCACCGTCGCCGAGGCCGCGCGCGCGGCGAATGATTTCGTCCCGGTTGCGACTCAGGGCGCGGCTCAGGGCTCGATGGAAGCCGCGAAGCCGAGCGACTTGAGCTGCTGATTGAACGCCGCCGTTTCCTTCCCTGTGACTTCCTTCACTTTTTCGCGAGCCTGGTCGATTTGTGCTGCGAGCTCCTTATTGACCGCGATTTGCTGATCCGTGGGCGGCAGATCCGCGCCGTCTCCGCCAAGTTCAGAATCGAGATTCGCGAGTTTGCCGTAGAGCATCATCGAGTGGCGGAAGCTATCCTCGATTTGCCCGGTGAGATGCACGTCGAAGAGTAGGCCTTCGACGGCGACGACTTTGTCCTCGAATTGCTTGGCCGCTTCGCGCGCGTCCATCGCCTTCGGTCCCGCCAGAACGTGAGACAGATCCTCAAGCTGACGGCGCGTGCGTTCGAGATGGTTGATCATTTCGCCGAGGTCGGCGAGCTCGCCGCGGATTTCGAGCAGGAGCTTTACCTGCGCGTCGATGTCGGCGGTGGTGCCGACCGAGCCGGGATCATGCAGAATTTCGACCGGCTCGGTGGATGACTTGTCGCCGACGGTGAGCTTCACGGTGTAGCGTCCCGGCGGAACGCGCAAGCCGGCTCCGGCCTCGCCGACTCCCCAAATCACGAGCGGGCGCCAGCCTTCCTTCTTTGGCTCGGGATTCGGAGGTCCGAAACCCGCAGGAGCGCCGGGCTGGACCCAGGGCGCGTCAGGCGGCGGCGTAAGCAGATGCACGGGCATGGGCGGATCGTAGCTGAGATTCCACCAGACGCGATTGAGGCCGGCTTCACCTTTGCCGTCGAGCTTGCGAATCACTTTGTTTTCGGCGTCGGTGATGGTGATGTTCCACTTATCGGCCGGCTTCTGGAGATAGAAATTGATGTCGGCGCCGTACGGCGGATTTTCGCCTTCGACGCGCTCGGATTCGCGGCCGCGCGTGGTCTGAATCGTGCGGAAACGGTAGGAGGCGCGCGGCGGGAAGAGGTAAACCTCGGATGACTGCGCCTTATCCCAATTGCGAAGCGGAGTGATGTCGTCGAGGTCGTAGATGCCGCGTCCATGCGTGGCGATCAGCAGGTCGTTGAAGCGCGGCTCGACTTCGATCCAGTAGACGGGCGCCGGCGGCAGATTATTGCGAAGATGCAGCCAATGCTCGCCGTCGTCCCAGCTGACGTAGAGGGCGTTGTTCGTGCCGAGATAGAGCATGCCCTTGCGCACGGGATCTTCCATGATGCACTTCGCGCTCGAATTGACGGACTTCGGCACAGCACCGCTGATGAGTTTCCACGTCGCGCCAAAATCGGCCGTCTTGTAGACGTACGTGTTGTAATCGCCCACCTGCTCGAGATCGACGGCGACGTACGCGGTGCCGGCGTCGAAGGGCGACGGCTCGACATTCATCACGGTGCCCCACGGCGGCAGTCCGGAAACGTGCTTCGTGACGTTCGTCCAATTCTTGCCGCCGTCTTTCGTAACGTTCACCTGGCCGTCGTTGCTGCCCGTCCAGATGACTCCCTCCTGCTTCGGCGATTCGGCGATGGCGTAGAGGGTCGAGCCGTCGAAGGTCATCAAGTTGTCGTAGCTCACGCCGCCGGAATTTTGCTGGTGACTCTTGTCGTTGGTGGTGAGGTCGGGACTGATGATGGTCCACGACTGGCCGGCGTCGGTGGTCATGTGAACGTACTGACTGCCGACGTAAACCTTGTTGTGGTCGAAGGGCGAGATGGCGATGGGGAAAGTCCAGTGCCAGCGATACTTCACGTCGGCCGGCGCCCAACCATAATCGGGATCGGGCCACACTTCGACGTTGCGCGCCTGGCCGGTCTTCAGGTTCGTGCGATCGAGGCCCCCGTTGTAGCAGCCGGACCAGACGATGTCCGGATCCTTCGGGTCAGGAATGCCGAAGCCGCTTTCGCAACCGCCGTACGCTTTCCAATCGCCGGCACCGATCTGGCCGCCGAAGAAGCCAAGTTCGAGGTTGTTGCTGGGGCCGTAGTAGGACGAGCCGTCCTGGCGATTGCCGAAGACGTTGTAGGGAATGCGCGTGTCCGTGTAGACGTGATAGACCTGCGCGATGGGCAGAATCACATGCTCGTAGGTCTTGCCGCGGTTCAAGCTGATGTTGATGCCCTGGTCGTTCGCGTCGAGGATGCGATTCGGATTGAGGGGATCGATCCAGACGTCGTGATTGTCGCCGCCAGCGCGCGTGATGTCGTCGGCCAGAGTTTCACCGCCGTTCTTGGAAACGCTCCACGTGACGGAAGGGAAGTAGAGCAGGTCAGGATTATCGGGCGCGATACCGAAGCGCGTGTAATAAGGTGAGCGCTCGCTCGGCAGATGCGATTGATTGACGAGCGTCCACGTCTTGCCGCCATCGTTCGACCGATAGAGGCCCGGCGTCGTGTCCTGCACCAGCGCGTACACGCGATTTGAATCGGAAGGCGCGACCTGCACCGCCACTTTGCCGAGCGGATGATCGGCGTCGGGCAGGCCGTGGCCGCTCAGCTTCTTCCAGGTCTTGCCGCCGTCGTGTGTGACGTAGACGCCGCTGCTTTTGCCGCCGCTATTGAGGTCCCAGGTCTTGATGTCCACCTGCCACATTCCGGCGAAGAGCGTTTGCGGGTCGTGAGCGTCCATGGAAAGTTCGGAGCAGCCGGTGTTTTCGTCGACGAAGAGAACCTGCTGCCAGGTCTTGCCACCGTCGGTGGTGCGGAAGACGCCGCGCTCGTGCTGCGGGCGATAGGCTTGGCCGATGGCGCAGACGTAGGCGCCCTCCGGATTTTCAGGATCGGCAACGATTCGCGCGATGTGGCCAGTCTCTTCGAGGCCAACGTGCTGCCATGATTTGCCCGCGTCGGTGGACCGGTAGACGCCGTCGCCCATCGGATAAAACGGGCGAATCAACCACGGCTCGCCCGTGCCGGCCCAGACGACGTTGTGCTCGACAGGCGAAACAGCGAGCGCGCCGACCGCGGCAACGTCCTCGTTATCGAAGACCGGGTGCCAATTCACGCCGCCATCTTCCGTTTTGAAGATGCCGCCAGCCGCCGCACCGGCGTAGATCACGAGCGGATTGCCCGGCTCACCGACCACGGCCGCCGTACGATTTCCGACGGGGCCCAGCGGACGAAAATGCAGTTCGCGAAACGGATTCGCAGTTTCTTTCGCAGCGTCGTCGGATTGTCCGAGCGCGGGAACCGAGAGAATCAGAATGAAGAATGCGCAGACGACGAGAGCTGTGGCACGGAGCTTCGGAAACACGTTCGCCTCCTAAGAATCGCTCGGGGGTTGCAGTCGCGAACCTCGAGTCAAACTTGCGGGATGAGAAGAAAATATTTTGGCCATTCGTTCGCCCCGCGATGCGTTTCATACCACTTTCGAGCGCGAAGCGAAACCGGAATTTATTCTTTGCGAGGCAACGCGCAGCGCCGGCATGTGCGAGCGCCACTTTGGACGTGCGTCAGGCCTTGGCGAGCGCTTGATCGAGATCGGCCTGGATGTCTTCGACGTCCTCGATGCCTACCGAGAGCCGAACCAACTCATCCGTAATGCCCACTTGTTGCCGGACGGCCGGCGGCATGGAGGCATGGGTCATGAAGGCAGGATGCGAAATGAGGGTTTCGACGCCACCGAGGCTTTCCGCGAGGGAGCAGAGATGAACATGGTTCAAAAGGCTACGCGCGGCCTCGACGGAGCGAAGCTCGAAGGAAATCATGGCGCCGAACCCGTGCTGCTGACGTTTCGCGAGCTCATGCTGCGGATGCGCTTTCAGTCCCGGGTAGATGACGCGTTTCACTTTGGGATGTGAAGCGAGGAAATTGGCAATCTGCATTCCGTTGGCGTTGTGGCGCTCCATGCGGACAGCGAGGGTCTTCACGCCGCGCGAGACGAGGAAGCAGTCCATGGGGGCAAGCCCGGCTCCGGCGGAGCGCTGGATGAAATAGATCTTTTCGGCGTCGGCGGGGCGCGTGAGGATCACGGCCCCCGCCGTGCAGTCACTGTGGCCGTTGAGGTACTTCGTCATCGAATGGACGACGATATCGGCGCCGTATTCGATGGGCCGCTGTAGATAAGGACTAAGAAAAGTGTTGTCGACGACGACGGTAAGGTTGCGCTCGTGGGCGAACCGGCTGATTGCCGCCAGGTCGGTTACGATCATCGTAGGATTTGTCGGTGTCTCGACGTAAATCATCTTCGTAGTCGGCTTCAGGGCCTTTTCGACTTTTTCGAGGCAGCCGGTATCCACGTAGCTGAATTCGAGGCCGAAGTCGACGAGCAGCTTGGTGGTGAGGCGAAAGACGCCGCCATACACGGCCTGGGAAAGAATTGCGTGGTCGCCGGGACGCAGCAGCCGGAAGACGGAGTCGATCGCAGCCATTCCGGAAGTGAACACATAGGAGGAGTGGCCGCCCTCGAGCTTGGCGATGGTGCGTTCGAGGGCTTTGCGGTTGGGGTGGGCCGTCCGCGCGTAGTCGTAACCTTTGCTCTTGTCGACAGCCTCGAGAACATAGGTCGAGGTCTGATAGATGGGCGCGACGACCGCGCCCGTGGCGGGGTCCGGTTCCTGGCCTACATGAATTGCGTCAGTCGAAAAACCCATTACCCCTCCTCAGGATCTTCCGGCCTCCGGATGTGCAGGCCGCCAAGGCTCGAGACATCTCCATGATAGCGCGGGACTTCTGATTTGTTCGGGTGTTGGAGCCGCCTCGTGCCCAAAAGCCGGCGTTGAACTTAGCGGAGAAGGCGATTGCAGTCAAATCGGGCGACTCGGCTCTCGGCCCGGCCCCGGAAATGCTTGAGACGGGTGCTGGATTGGAGTAGAACATTTGTCATGGAACGGGAAGCGCTCTCCTGGTTTTCTCACGCTCGACGATTCACTTTTGCCCTGATGGTTGGTCTTCTGCTCGTGACGGCCGGTGCTGGACGTGCGTTCGGGCATCAGTCGGATTCCCAGAGCCAGTCGGATACGAAAGACAAGAGCGCCGACACGAAAAAGTCTGACACGGACAAGCAGGACCCACCCAAGAACAAGGACAGCGACGCCCCGACGACCAAGCTAAGGATCGAAATCACCGATCCTCACGACAAGCCGGTGGCCAACGCCAGCGTGTACGTCCGGTTCAACCAAAGCGGGGGCATGTTTCATAAGGACAAGCTCGCCGAGCTGAATTTGAGGACAAATGAGGACGGCACGGTGAAGGTCCCCGAGATTCCGCAGGGCAAGATACTGATTCAGGTGATCGCGAAGGGCTGGCGGACGTACGGGAAGTGGTACGACATCGAAAAAGTGGAAGATACGATCGAGATCAAGCTCGAAGAGCCTCCTCACTGGTACTAAGGTTTCTCTGCCACGCCTTCCCCAAAAGAATTTTCAGAAAAATTTTCTGACGGCGTAGTCTTCTGCACAACTCCTGGTGCAATCTGCAGTAACTCCTGTATCCGTGAGCGCTTCGCAAACGCGCGAGGGTGTTTTTCCACACGGTTTTCAACAGAACTGTTGAAAACTTGGAAGGAACGTTCATCTTTCTTTCGTCGCAGCCGAAATCAATGGCGCAGAAATTGCGTCGCGCGCAAATCACTTGCCGACCGCTGTCGGAGAGTCATAAGAGAACGACGAGGGGTCACGCGAGCGTGTTCGTACGCACGCGTGATACCATTTCACTTCGCCTGCCGGCTTTGCTTGCGATGAAAGAACTTATTCTCAACGCGGACGATTTCGGTCTGACTTGCGGCGTGAACGAAGCGATTGTTCGAGCGCATCGCGAGGGCTCGCTGACGAGCGCGACGCTGATGGCCAATGCCGCCGCCTTTGATAACGCAGTGTCGCGCGCGCTCGCAAATCCAAGCCTGGGAGTAGGATGCCACCTTGTGCTCGTAGGCGGGCACTCGGTCGCTCAGCCTGAGGAGGTTCCTTCGCTCGTGGATAGCGAAGGGAACTTGCCTGCGAGTCTCGGCGCCTTTGTTGCGCGGCTCAGTTCGGGATTGATTCGCGAACGGGAAATCGAACGGGAAATGCGTGCCCAAATTGAAAAAATTCGTGCCGCGGGAATCGAACCGACCCATCTTGATACGCACAAGCACACGCACGCCCATCCTATGACGATGGCAGCGCTCGCCCGGGTGGCCGCCGAAACGGGAATCAAGCGGGTGCGGAAGCCGTTCGAGACGCTTCGCGACGCCTGGGCAACGTCAAAAATCGAAGGTGTGGGCGCTTCGACACAGTTGATGGCAGTCGCGGCCGCTCGGGTCGCCGCCCCCAGATTTGACACGGTTGCGCGCGAGTACGGACTCCGTTCACCGGACCACTTTCTCGGCGTGGCGATGACCGGCCAGATGAGCGCTCCGGTCCTACGCCAAATGGTTGCGACGCTTGCGGACGGTTCCACGGAGATCATGATGCATCCCGGCATCCTGGACTCCGATCTCATCGCAACAGGTTCGCGCCTGCAAAGCCAGCGCCAGACGGAATTCGAGGCGTTGCTCGACCCGGAACTAAAACGCATCCTGGCCAAACAAGAGATTCGGCTTATCAGCTATCGCGAGTTAAACTAACGGCATGCGTGAACGTATGGCGATTCCAACGGCCCCCAAGTATTCGGTGGTCGTGCCGTTTCACGACGAAGAAGAGAGCGTCCGCGAACTGCATCAGCGGCTCAGCGACGTGATGACCGACAACTACGAGCCGGTCGAGTTCGTGTATGTGGACGACCAGAGCAGCGACGCCACTCCGCAACTGCTGGCGCAGATTGCCGCTGAAGACCCGCGCGTGAAGGTCCTGCGCTTGCGCCGGAACTACGGTCAGACGACCGCGTTGGCGGCGGGCTTCGACTACGCGTCGGGCGACATCATCATCTCGATGGACGGGGACTTGCAGCACGATCCCGCCGACATTCCCGTGATGCTCGAGACGTTCGCGACAGGGAACTACGACATTGTTAGCGGATGGCGCCAGAAGCGCGTCGACAATTTCCTGCTGCGCCGCGTTCCGTCCCGCGTCGCCAATTGGATGATGGCCAAGCTCTCCGGCGTGGATATCCACGACTTCGGCACCACCTTCAAGGTCTACCGCCGGGAAACCATCAAGGATGTGCGACTGTACGGTGAAATGCACCGCTTCATTCCGGCCCTGGCGGCGTGGAACGGAGCGAAAGTGGTAGAGGTGCCGATCCGGAACATCGTACGGCCGGGCGGCAAGTCTCATTACGGCATCTCGCGGACGCTGCGCGTACTATTCGACATCATCACGATTCGCTTCCTCCTGCGCTACATGACACGGCCGCTGCATTTCTTCGGCCCGCCGGGCCTGCTCGGGATTTTCGCGGGCGCGGCGATTCTGGCGGGCCTCTTCATCGAAAAGATTTTCCGCGCGACTCCTATCTTCCTGGAGCATGGTCCCCTATTGGTTCTGGGGATGATGCTGTGCCTCTTTGGAGTACAATTACTTGCAGTGGGACTTGTCGGCGAACTGCTGACCCGGACTCACTTCGAGTCCGGTGCCGACCCGGTCTACCGCATTGAGCGAGTGATCGGTTCGATTCCAGCGCCGGAAAGTTCCATTCAAGCGGGCGACGTTCCGATTGCAGCGAGAAAGACCGCTCGCTGATTCCCGGCCAGATGTCAAACGGGCGCGAAGCCCAGCCCTCCCGGCGGTTCCACCACCGCCAACCGGAAGGAGAAGCACAATGCGAAGGATAATCCTCGGAAGTCTCGCGATTCTGACGCTCGCCGCATTGGCATGGGCGTCCAACGATCCGTGGAAAGCCAAGCCATACCAGCAGTGGGATGAGAAAGACGTCCGGCATGTCCTTTTTGACTCGCCCTGGGCAAAGACGGTGCAGGCGGACGTGAAGGGCCAGATGAGCGACGACATGTCGTCTCCGCAGATGAGCATGCCGCAACCGACAACTGGCGCCCCGTCCGGCAGTTCGGCCGGCGGCCAGTCTGGAAATCCGGGCAGCATGTCCGGGGGCGGTTCTCAACCTTCTCAGCAAGCGACGGCGCCCTCGCCCGCAATGGGTAATGGCGCGCCTCAAGTTTCCTTTGTCGTGCGCTGGCTCTCGTCCCGCACCATGCGCGAGGCATTTGTGCGCAATGCGGTTCTCACGGGAACGATGAAAGAGGATGCCGCGGACAAAGAAGTGGATCAGCCGGTCCAGGACTACCAGATCATCATTGCGGGCCCGCGGATGGCGCCGCTCGAGTCCCTGGACGAGAACGCAATCAAACAGGACGCCGTCCTCACGACCAAGAAGGGCAAGGAGAAAATTGAGGCTTCCAAGGTGGAGATTCAGCGCGCGCCCGACGGCAAGACCGTCCGCGCCATCGTGATCTCGTTTCCGAAGAGGTCGTCAAGCGGAGAGGCCACGATTGGAGCCGAAGAGAAGGGCGTAGAGTTCTCGCTCGACACCCCGAAGGTGAACATAAGGACCGGCTTCGACTTCTCGAAGATGTACGACTCGCAGGGACGCGATCTCTGAAGCTAGCCGCTGCCCGGAGCTGCTCGGCGTTTGAACGGGCTTCGTGTAATTCAACTCCGCACCGCATTCGAAAAAAGCGATTGACGCCAGGGCCGCCCGCCTCTACGCTCGTCGGAAATCTGCTTCCGACGAAAGGAAGGTTGGCATGAGAATCCGGAGCGCAATTGTGTGCGGTGGACTCATTCTTCTGTGTGGAGCTGTGGGCCTGCGCGCGCAAATGAGGGGCATGCAAGGATGGGGAGCGCCGGCCATGAGCGGCCTCTGGCATCCCGTAGTCGGCTCAGGCGCGGTCTACGACGTGGATAGGGACGGAAACAAGACCACGTTCGAAATGGACATCGTCGGCAAGGAATCGGTGGCGGGAAAAGACGCTGTGTGGGTCGAGTTTTCGTTTAGCGATGCGCGCATGGGCACCGTGTTCGCCAAGAGTCTCGTCGGAGTCGAGGGTCAACAGGTGCAAACCGTCAGGACCATCATGCAGATGGGCGGAATGCCGCCGATGGAAATGCCGCAGAGCCAGTCACACACCACCCAGGTAAAAGACATCCACCAGAATTCGACCGATCTGGGCAGCGAGTCCGTGACGGTGCCCGCCGGAACCTTCACCTGCGAACACTACAAGACCAAAGAAGGCGCCGATGTCTGGGTATCCGAAAAGGTTGTTCCGGTCGGGCTGATCAAGTCGGTCGAGAAGGGCGAAACCGTCGTGCTGCTGAAAACGGTGACGGATGCGAAGGACAAGATCGTCGGCACGCCCGTACCGTTTGATCCCATGAAGATGATGCAGGCGATGCAGAACCGGCCTCAGGAATAGAGCCGCGCCGGGCAATCTTCCGACAATTCCATTAGAATCAGATGAAAGGGCGCCTCGAGCTTTTGCGAGGCGCCTTTTGCTTTCGGCTGCCGCGCGAGGCTGAGCAGGCCAGCCGCCGCTTGGGAAGAGTCCAGCATGGCGCTCTCGCCGGACAAATTCTACACAGCCCGCGTCACCTATCGGCGCGACGTTGCCGAGGATCTGTGGGTCATCCGGCTCGCGCCGGGCGGCGAGTACCACTTTGTCGCGGGACAATACGCTACGTTGGGAATCCCGTTTTCGGGAGCTCGCCATGAGCGGCCCTACACCCTCGTCTCGTCGCCATATGAAAGCGAAATCGAGCTGTTCCTCGAGCGCGTCCCGCAGGGTGAGCTGACGCCTTCGCTGTACAATCTCCAGGTGGGCGACGAGGTCAGCCTGCGCAAGATCGCCAAGGGCCGCTTTACCCTCGACCTGAAAAGCGGCCACCGCAATCATCTGTTGCTTTGCACCGTAACCGGCGTCGCTCCTTACCTCTCCTACATCCGTACCCTGCACGCCGACTGGAAGGCGAACCGCTTCCCGGCGGAGATTCGGCTGTATCTCATCCAGGGAGCGAGCCGCTCGCACGAATTTGGCTATCGCGAGGAGCTCGAGGGCGTCGCGGCGGAAGTGCCGTGGCTCACCTATGTTCCGACGGTGAGCCGCCCGTGGGAAGATTCGGCGTGGACAGGCGAACGAGGGCGGGTCGACGACGTCATCCGCAAATACGTCGACCAGTGGCAATTGAGTCCTGCGGATACGACTCCATACCTTTGCGGCCACCCGGGCATGGTGCAACACGGCATGGCGATTCTCGAGCGCGCCGGATTCGCGAAGCACGACATGAAGCAGGAGGTCTACTGGATCCCGAAGGCCGAGGCGGAGATACAACCCTAAGCCACCGCCGCCGGCCGGGACGCTGCGGCGCCAACTCTTCAGCTGCTCACTCCATCCGCAGCGCTTCCATCGGCGAAATCCCCGCGGCGCGAATTGCCGGAATCACGGCCGCCACCAGCGCGCACGCTCCCAGCGATCCCGCCGCGACCCCGAGCGCCACGGGATCCCAGCTCGCGACGCCGTAGAGCCGCCCCGCAATGATCTTGCCGGCTCCGATTGCCAGCGGCACGCCGAGCAGCAGCCCGATTGCGACCCGCCGGAAGGCTCCGCTCAAGACCATTTGCACCACGCGCGTGCGGCCCGCGCCCAACGCCATGCGCACGCCGATCTCGTTCGTGCGCTGCGCCACCGAATACGCCGTCACGCCGTACAGGCCCACAGCCGCCAGCACGAGCGCGACGAGTCCGAACAGGCTCGCCAGCCCGGCCACGGCGCGCTCCTGACTGAAGACTGCATCAACCTGCTGTTGCATCGTCACCACGCGAATGATGGTCAGGTTCGGATCGATCGACGCAAACATCTTGGTCAGCGTGGCTTCCACCGCGCCCGGGCTATCGTGCGTCAGCAATGCCATGCCGCCGACGAAATGCGACTGCGTCTCGATCCGCAGCATCATTGTGTCTCTGTAGTTCACGAACTGCGCCAGTGGAACGAAGAACATCGGCATCGCCGGACGGTAGAGCCCCCACCCCGCATACTTGGCGTCGCGCACGACGCCCACAATGCGGAATGTGCCCGCCAATTCTGGCAAGTCCATCCCGAAGTGCTTCTCGAGCGGATCTTCCTTGGGAAAGAATCGCCGAACGAAGGCCTCGTTCACCACCGCGACCGGCGCGGCCGTTTCGTTATCCGCGTCAGTGAATCCGCGCCCGCGCAGCACCGGCTGCCCGATTGTCTGAAAATATCCCGGGCTTACGCGATCCCACGACGATCCTGCCTCGTCTCCCGCCTTCGGCGGCGGATGCCCCTCCACCAGAATCAACTCGCCCCAGTTGTCCGTCAGCGGGTTGTACAGCGCGAGCCCTTCCTGCTCGATATCAGGTACCGATTTCAGTTGCGTTTCGATTTCGCGATACAGCGACCTCAACCGCTCTTGCGTGTACGTGCTTGGCAGTGAATCCAGCGAAACCATCACACGATTCTGTGTCTTGAAGCCGAAATCCTGATGCTCCAGGTTTCCCAGGCTTCGCGCGAGCATCGTCGCCCCGGCCACGAGCACCACCGAGAGCGTCGCCTGTACGATCAGCAGCGCCTTTCTCGCAACCGACGTGTTGTCGCGCGTGCTCCGCCCGGCGCCGCGCAGCGCCTCCACCGGATGCGCGCGAGTGGCGAACCACGCCGGCGCGGCGCCGAAGATGATTCCGGTAATCAGCGCAAGCACAAAGGCGAACGCCAGCACCAAAAGAGACGGCGTCGTGCTGATCGGCAGAAACGTCGTGCTGCGAAACGCCAGTCTCAGCAGCAGCCGTACCGCTCCCACGGCCACCAACAGGCCTGCGATTCCTCCCATCAGCGAAAGCAACACACTTTCGAGCAGGGCCTGCGACACAATCTCCCGCCGCGAGGCCCCGAGCGCCATGCGAATCGCGGTCTGGCTGCGCCGCGACACCGCGCGCGCCAGCATCAGGTTGGCCACGTTCGCGCACGCGATCAGCAGCACCACGCCGCACACGGCCAGCAGGATTTCCAGGCTTCGCCCGAAGTCTTCCTTCATCTCGCCGACGCCGGCTCCCGCCGGCACCACTCGCACGATCGCCTTCGGCAGCGACCGCTTCACGTCTTCCATCCAGTTCGCCGGATACCCGCTGTCGTTCACCATCCACAGCCGCAAAATTCCAGTGAGTCGAGGCGACATGCCGTCAATCGTTGCGCCCGGCTTCAAGCGTCCAATCACGCGAAGCCACGCCCCTGGCGATTGGCGCAGCAGCGAGTTGCTTGCATCGATCAAGGGCTCTTGCTGCAGCGGAAGCCACAAGTCCGGTGGATCTCCACGCAAGGTTTCCCCGAAAAATCCCGGAGGCGCCACTCCAATGATGGTGAAGGGATGTCCTTGAATCGTGAAGGTCGAGCCCACGACCGACGGGTCGCTGCCATAGTTGCTCTGCCACAGGTGGTAGCTCAGCACAGCCACAGGCGGCGCGGATTCCTGATCGTCCTTCTCGGAAAACAGCCGCCCGCCGAAGGAACGGATTCCGAGCGTCGAAAAATAGCTTCCGGTCACGAACTCCGTCCGCAAAGCGCGCGCCGTCTTCTCCGATTCTCGCCGGACGCTCATGCGCCATCCGCCGGCCTGGAACGCCGTGATCGCCTCGAACTCTGGGACGTTTTCCTTCAGGCGTTCGTACAGCGGAAACGAGAACATCCCCCACGGTTCCTGCGGCCCGCTCTCAACGCAGCATTCGTTACCGTCGCCGATTCGATAGAGCGCGCTCGGATTTGCCACGGGCAGGGAACGCAGCATCACGGAGTCGACCAGCGAAAAGATCGCCGTCGTACCGCCGATGCCGAGCGCCAGCGTCAGCACGGCCGCGATCGTGAACACAGGTGAATGACGAAATTGGCGGAAGGCGTAGCGGATACTGCCGAAGATGTTCCCCATGGATGTCCCTCGCTGGTCTTCTTCGCGCCGCTAGAAGCAGCGGCGAATGCACTGTATTACGAAGGTCTTCGTACTGTCAACGAAGGCCTTCGTATATCTCGTCTCCTTTGATCCCAGACTTGGCGGGTGCCCACAAGGGGCGTTGCGGCACCCGCCTCATCGGGCAATCCGCTGCCTTTAGTGTGGGTCGGCAGAAGCAGCGGCAAGCTGTTCGACGGTGCTCGATATCGCGCGAATGGGCGTCGAGACATGCACCGTCTCGTCAGGATCATTCACGTCCACCACGATCGATCCGCCGGATTTCGAAACGCGAACGTGCGTGTCCGGCTCGGTCACGTCCACGAACACCACGTCATCCGCGTCGCGCAGGCTATCGAGCGCCGCTCGAATGGTCGGCATGTACTCACGCATCTCGCGCGTGGCATGGTTCGCCTCGTGCGGCGGGACGAAGTGCGCGGCGATGGGCAGCAGCAGCGCCGGCGCGATCACGTGCACGTGATGGCCCTGCGGCTGCTTCTCGATCACGTTCACGTTGACGAATCCCTCGCTGCACAAAAGCCCGACTCCCGCCAGCGCCGTGCCCGCCATTCCCAGCACGATCTTTCCAATAAGAATCATCTTTCACCTCTTTCAAGAGGGCGGAGCCTGTGTCCGCCCTCTCGTGGCTCGCGGCCCGGCCGTGCGGGCCATACAGCGATCAATCCTGCGTGTTCTTCGAATCCACCCAAACGCGTACCTTCTGCCCGGCGTCCTGCACCGTCACCAGCAGGATGTCGCCCGCGTCGCTCAGTGCCCGCAGCGCGGCCGCAACGTCCAGCTCGTCGTCCTTGGCCGTTGAGAGCAGCGCATCCACCACCTTCATCGGAACTGTCACGTCCACCGTTTGTTCCTTGCCTTCGCTATCCTTCACGTGAACGATGATGTTTCCATTCGACTTCGCCACTCGCACGTCCTGGTTCTTTTCCTTCACGGTCACGAACTCGTTGTCCGGAGCCGTCCGCACCGCATCCAGCAGGGCCTTCACGTCAACGCCGTTCATCTCCGCGTGATGAAAACTCACGCGCCCCTCGTGCAGCTCACCATGATTGATGGTAGGAAGGACCTTTTCCGCCATCGAGAGCGGCACGTTCACGTTCACGCTCTCGCCTTTGCTCGCGTCCTCCACCTTCACATGCAGATACCGTTCCGGGCTCGCCGCTAGGGCTGGCGCCGCCGTCGCCACCACTCCCGCCGCCAGCAAGCAGAAGACCGTCGCCACTTGGACTCGCTTTCGCATAATCGGGAAGCCTCCTCGGCTCTTCCTGCCAGCTTGATACGGAGCACCCCGGCGAAATGTTCCCTGAAAGTTGGACTGGTTCGCAGAAAAGATGGATAGGAAGATCGGTCTGCCGGATCTGGACGGGCAGCTGGGGCTCGCGCTGCCTTTAGAAGTGGAATACGCGCATGGCCACTCCCGCCAGCGCGCCGCCGATCAATGGTCCGACGATCGGAATGCCCGCATATCCCCAGTCCGAGTCGCCCTTGCCCGCAATTGGCAGAATGCTGTGCGCGGCGCGCGGGCCGAAGTCACGCGCTGGATTAATCGCATACCCGGTCGTCCCGCCCAGCGAGAGCCCTATTCCCCACACCAGGCTCCCCACCAGATACGGCCCGAGTCCCGGCGCCGCTCCCGTGCTCGACACCGCCTTCGAGAAGATTGCGCCAACCACGAAGACCAGCACGAACGTCCCGATGATTTCGCTCATCATGTTCGCGAAAAAGTTCCGGATCGCAGGAGCCGTGCAGAAGCACATGCGCTTCAGGCTTGCGTCCGGCGTTTCAATCCAGTGCGGCAGGTAGTGAATCCAGACGATCGCCGCGCCAACAAAAGCGCCAAGCGTTTGCGCCGCCAGGTACGGCAAGAATTTCGAGAAGTCACCCGAATTCACCGCGAAGCCGATCGTAACCGCCGGGTTCAGGTGCGCATCCTTGCTGCCGCACGCGATCGCTGTGAAGACGCCGCACATCACCGCGAACGCCCATCCGGTCGTGATGACCATCCATCCCGAATTCTCCGCCTTCGATTTCTTCAGAAGCACGCCCGCCACCACGCCGTTTCCCAGCAGAATCAGGACGAGCGTGCCCATGAATTCGCCGACAAATGGTGACGCCACCGCGGGTTTCCTCCCATTGATTCGCCCTTGGGATTTCAGGCGGCGACGAATCTATCACCGCTCCTCTGCCACGCCCACCTCGATTTCATAGCGCAGCGCTTGCCATTTTTTTGCGCGCGGTATAACTTCCGCCCGTCGCTTCTTTTCCCGTCGAAAGGGCCCGAAGGCATGGACGACTGCACGCATCTCCCGCAGATCACCGAAGCCCTCATGCGCAAGGGTTATTCCGACGACGACATTCGCAAGATTCTCGGAGACAATCTGCTTCGCGTGATGGAAGCCAACGAGCGCGGGAGCCGCGAGATGCGGTCGCAGGCTGCCGCTGCGGACTGAGCCTCACCGCGCGCGGTCCAACACGCCGGCGAGCGCAAGGAAGATATCTTGCCATTGCAACTCAACGTCCGCGAGGTGGGGCGCGTCGCCGTGATCGACGCGGCCGGCAGGTTGACGCTCACCGATGGCCATACGAAACTGCGCGACGCCATTCATGTCTTCGCCCAGAATGGCTCGAAGAAATTTCTGCTGAATCTCGCGGGGCTCGATTTTGTCGATAGCTACGGAATCGGCGAAGTGGCTCGCTGCTACTCGACTGTCCGCCGCGCCGGCGGCGAGATGAAGCTCGTTGCCGTGCAGCCGCGGGTGCTCAGCGTGCTTTCGATGTCGCGCCTTACCACCGTTTTCCAGATTTACTCTGCGGAAGGCGTTGCGCTCGAATCCTTCGCCCCCCGCGCATGAGGCTCCGCCGCGCTCGCTTCGCCACAGGGCAATTCACTGCGCCTTGAAATACATGGCCGCCAGCGGCGGCAGCCGCAGCTTCAGCGAGTACGGCCGGTCGTTCCACGGAATCGGTTCCGCGTTCACGCCGCCGGAGTTGCCCACGTCGCTGCCTTCGTAGTGCTTCGAATCGCTGTTGAAAATCTCGCGATAGAATCCCGGCTTCGAGACTCCCACGCGATAGCTCTCCCGCGTCACCGGAGTGAAATTGCACACCACCACCATCGCATTCTCCGCGTTCCGCGCGTGACGCACGAAGGAGATGGCGCTGGCCGCGGCGTCGTTCGCGTCGATCCACTCGAAGCCGGCCCACTCGAAATCCAGCTCGTGCAGCGCGGGCTCGGCGCGGTGGAGGCGGTTCAAATCCGCAACCACGCGCTGGATGCCGCGATGCGGCGGCGAATTTTCGAGCGCCCATTCCACCGTGCCCGCTTCCCAGAATTCGCTGCGCTGCCCCAGCTCGCTGCCCATGAAAAGCAGCTTCTTGCCCGGATGCGCGTACATGTAGCCGAAGAGCAATCGCAGGTTCGCGAATTTCTGCCAGTCATCGCCCGGCATTTTCTCCAGCAGCGCGCGCTTGCCGTGCACCACTTCGTCATGCGAAAGCGGCAGGACGAAATTTTCGTGAAACGCATAAATCATCGAAAAAGTAAGCTCCCCGTGATGATGCTGGCGGTAAATCGGATCGAGCGCGAAATAGCGCAGGGTGTCGTTCATCCAGCCCATGTTCCACTTCAGGTCGAAGCCCAGGCCGCCGATGTACGTCGGCCGTGAAACCGCCGGCCACGCCGTGGATTCCTCGGCGATCATCAGCGCGCCCGGATGCTGCTGGTGCAGCACTTCGTTCAGCCACTTGATGAACGCGATTGCTTCCAGATTTTCGCGGCCGCCGAACGCATTCGGAATCCACTGTCCCGGCGCGCGCGAATAATCCAGGTAGAGCATCGACGCCACGGCATCCACGCGCAGCCCGTCGATGTGGTACTTGTCGATCCAGAAGAGCGCGTTCGACAGCAGAAAATTCCGCACTTCGTTGCGCCCGTAATTGAAAACGAGCGTGCCCCAGTCCGGATGCGCGCCTTTTCGCGGATCTTCGTGCTCGTAGAGATGCGTGCCGTCGAAGAACGCGAGGCCGTGCGCGTCGCGCGGGAAGTGCGCCGGAGTCCAATCGAGCAGGACGCCGATTCCTTCCTGGTGGCACCGGTCGATGAAGTACATCAAGTCCTGCGGCGAGCCGAAGCGGCTGGTGGCCGCGAAATAGCCGACCGTCTGATATCCCCACGAGCCATCGAAGGGATGCTCCATGATGGGCATGAATTCGACGTGCGTGTAGCCCATTCGCTTGACGTAAGGGATCAGTTGCTCCGCCAGCTCGCGGTACGTCAGCCAGCGATAGCCTTCGCTCTCTTTGCGCCGCCACGAGCCCGCATGCACTTCGTAAATCGTCATCGGCGCATGCTGCCAATCGCGTTTCGCGCGCGCTTCCAGCCATTCCGCGTCGGCCCACTTGTAACGGTCCAGGTCGCAGACGATTGACGCGGTATTCGGCCGCATCTCGGCCTCGAAGCCGAAGGGATCCGTCTTCACGCCGAGCTGATGATTCACGCGCGAGAGAATCTCGAATTTGTAGAGCGCGCCTTCCGCTAGGCCCGGAAGGAAAATTTCCCAGATTCCGCTTCCGCCGCGGCTGCGCATCGGATTCGCGCGCCCGTCCCACAGATTGAAGTCGCCAACCACGCTCACGCGCTGCGCGTTCGGCGCCCACACCACGAAGCCCACTCCGCGCACTCCCGCCACTTCGCGCAGGTGCGCCCCGAACTTGTCGTACTTCAGATAGTCCGTTCCCTCGCCCGAGAGGTGGAGATCGTAGTCGGACATGATCGTTGGGAAGGCGTAGGGATCGAGAGTCTCGAGAGTTTTTCCGTCCGCGAAGCCGAAGCTCACGCGATAGGCGGTGGGCGAAATCTTTTCGGTGCCTTTCAGGTGTGTTGTCTCCGAGGGAAGGACCGCCTCGAAAATTCCGTCGGGATGAATCTGGGTGGCGGCGATGGGAACCTCGCCCCACAAAATTTGTGCCGACTTAGCGCCGGGACGGAACACGCGGACCGCCAACGCTTTCTTGCCGCCGCGGTCGATCCAGTGAGGGCCGAGAATTTCAAAGGGGCTCGATTCCTCGCCCTTGGCCACGCGGTCAAGCGTCTCCTGCCACGGATCGCGAACGGGCTCCGCTGCCTGCACTGCCTGTTTTTTCTCTTTTACGCTCTTTGAGTCCACGACAAGTGCTCCACAACTGCTATCTCCATCTTACCGAAGCGCTCGCGTGCGTGCCATCGACCGCAAATTCTTTTTGATGAGCGGTTGGCGCGAATTCTGTTGCTGATTTCGACGGGCGTGCTTTCGCGGGCACAGGCGGCCACAATCCCGCGCCATCCGCTCTGCGCGGGTCTTAGAATTGTTGTGGATTGGACGTGACTGTGCTGATACGTAAGTTCCAAAACCAAACAGGGGCCCACCGTGCCAACCTTTGCCTCGGCCGTCTCGCAGTTTCGCCGCGCGATTTGCGTGGCCGCCATTCTTTCGGTTTTCACGCTGCTTTGCGCGTGCGCTGATCCGGCGCGCGATCTTCACACCGCGGATGTTCCCGTGGCGCCGCTGGTCCATCATCTCGAGGATCCAACGAAGGCCTATCCCGAGCAGTTTCCCATGCAGGTTGCGGTCTATTGGTCGAACTCGGACAGCGTTCTCGAAATCGTTCATTCGCTCAGCGAGATGGGAGTCCCGTTCTTCATCACCCGGGATCTCGACCAGGCGCTGAAGCACCGGCTGGTGATGATCTATCCGACCGCCGACGGACGCACGTTCACGGAGGCGCAAATCGCGCGCCTGACGCAGCACGTCCAAAACGGCGGCAGCATCTTCGCCGTGAACGTATTCGCGGGAGGGCTGCGCGCCATCTTCGGTTTTCACGATTACGCGGCGTCGCGGCGTCGCTACCGCGTGGATTTCGTCGATGCATCCGATCCGATCACGCGCTACCTGAACCGGCCGGAGGAAAAGGAAGTCCGGCTGGGCGATCCGAAACTCGGCGATATTTTCTGGACGAACGGCTACACGCCGGAAGGGCATGCCACGGTGGTGGCGCGGTTCGAGGATGGCACGGCGGCGCTGCTGCGAAACAATTTCGGCAAAGGCGTCGCGTATCTCGCGGGTGTGAGCTATTTCGACGCGGTGCTGCGGAGCCAGGTGGACCGGGATTACGAGGCGCAGCGGCACTACGTGAACCAGTTCGAGCCGGGCGCGGACGTGTGGCTGCTGTTGCTGCGCGCCTGGTACGAATCGGAGGAGCCGGGCGCCGTGCGGCTGGACACGATTCCTTCGGGGCAGGATTCGGTCCTGCTCCTTTCGCACGACGTGGATTGGGAGAATTCGTTCGCTCCGGGGCTCGACTACGCGCGGATGGAGAAGCAGCACGGGGCGCGCAGCACTTTCTTCATTCAGACGAAGTATGTGAGCGACTACAACAGCAAGTCGTTTTTCTTCGGAAAGGATTTGGAGGATTTGAACGAGCTTTACACGGAGGGATCGACGATCGGCAGCCATTCCATCATCCACTCGCGCGGCTTCAATCATTTCGATCTCGGCACCGGGACGGAAGCCTTTCCTGCGTACCAGCCGCGCGGCACGGGATTCGAATCGGCCACGGGAGCGACTGTGTTCGGAGAGGTCCGCGTGAGCAAGTCGCTGATCGACGGGGCACTGGTGGGCCATCACACGATTTTCTTTCGCGCCGGCCACCTCCGCGTGCCGGATTCGCTGCCCGAGGCGCTCCAGCGCTGCGGCTACGAATTCGACTCGTCGTTTACAGCGGACGACGTGCTGTCGAATTTTCCCTACGCGATGCCGCTGGGTGTGGGTTTCGCGGAGGACAGCGGAATTTACGAGTTTCCAGTGACATTCGAGGATGAAGAGCAGCCGCCGCTCCTTCAGCGCGTCGATAGCATGCTCGAGGTGGTTCGCGCGAATGCCGAGAATGGCGCCATCAACGTTCTCCTGATCCACCCGAACCGCGCGGCGGACAAGCTCCAGGCCGAACAAAAGCTCCTGGAAAATCTTCCCCACGATGTGACGGCCACCGACATGCAGAGCTACGCCGAGTTCTGGCGCGGCCGCGCCGAGCTGCAATGGAGCGTCGAGGCGGCTTCCGGGCCCGAAATTCGGCTGAAGGTGACGGCGGCGGAGCCGGTGTCGGGCCTGACGCTCGACTTCGGCCGCAGCATCGCTTCGGTCGATTCCGGGGCGAAGCTCCTGCCCGATGGTCACCGCGTGATCCTGCCTGACCTCACGGCAGGCCAGTCAATCACCTTCGCCATCCGCTATGTTGAGTAAAGAGCCGTCGAGGCCCGGGGAGGGTCTTTAGCGCCGTCTTTCGAGCCAGCAGCCTTCACTTATCCGGGCCATTTGCCCCAAGTTCTTCATCTCAATCCATCCTTACAAATAGTAAGGTATTCCCAGCCGTTCGTTTGCCGCTAGGGGAGCGTAATGGAGCAAGCAGCTACGCCATCGCCGGCGACGCGCAGGAAGGCTCTCAACTTTGTCGTTTTGGTTGGGGTTCTCAGCTTCTTCGCTGATTTCACCTACGAAGGTTCGCGCAGCATCGTTGGCCCATTTTTTCTCACTCTTCATGCAAGTGCTGTGACCGTCGCCGTCGTCAGCGGCTTGGGAGAACTGCTTGGCTACGGCTTGCGCCTGGTCTCCGGACGGGCGGCGGACGCTACGGGCAAGTTCTGGCCTATAACGATTTTCGGATACTTCATCCAACTGCTTTCGGTGCCTTTGTTGGCTCTCGCGGGAGACTGGCAGATTGCGGCCGTACTCGTGATCGTTGAGCGCATTGGCAAAGCAACTCGTAACCCGCCTCGCGACGTCATGTTGTCCCACGCAGGAAAGCAAATCGGACACGGTTGGGCGTTCGGTTTGCACGAGGCGCTCGATCAATTGGGCGCTCTTCTTGGACCCTTGTTGGCAGCCCTCATTCTCGCAAAAAGGGGAAATTACCGCCTGGCGTTTGCTGCACTCCTGATTCCTGCTTTGATCTGCCTGACCATTCTCCTGCTTGCTCGATGGCTCTATCCGAAGCCCGAAGAGATGGAGTCCGAGGTCCCCAACGTCCGCCCCGAGGGCCTACCGAAGACTTTTTGGCTCTATCTTGCGGCGGCGGGGCTCGTCGCTGCCGGCTTCGTCGACTTCCCTTTGATCGCTTTTCATTTCCAGCGCACGGTAACGGTATCGAAGGACCTCATACCTGTGTTTTACGCTGTCGCCATGGCCGTGAGCGGAATTGGCTCGGTCGTCCTTGGAAGGCTGTTTGATCGGAGGGGTTTCGCGATTCTGGTCGCGCTCACTCTGGTCACTTCCGTTTTCGCCCCGCTCGTCTTCTTAGGCGGCTTCTGGCTCGCCCTTGTGGGCGCCGCGCTGTGGGGCTTGGGGATGGGTGTGCACGAATCGCTGATTCCTGCCGCAATTGCACCCATTGTCCCGGCGAACCGGCGCGCGTCTGCCTACGGTCTTTTTACGGCTGGCTACGGGACTTGCTGGTTCTTGGGCAGCCTGGTGATCGGCCTTCTGTATCAACATTCAATCACGGGAACGATCATCTTCTGCCTTGGCGCACAGATCGCGGCCGTTCCTTTGTTGTTGCTCGTTGGCCGCGCCCGATGATTTTGCCAATTGCTCAACCGACTGCGTTACACCTCCTCACGTTTGTGAAGCCCCCGCTTTTCTGGGTGCTCCCTTTCGGTCGGCTTTGCGCCTAAAGAATTTTTTCGATTTTTTCGATTCCTGGTCACAAACGACGATTTCGTAACTTCAATGCCTTCTTCGGTTTGCAGACCTGAAACACGCTTGTCAAGTTGCCACGCATGATAAAATAGTGTCAGTAGGAAAATGAGAGACTAGAGGCCACAAATCGAATGCTCCGGCGACGTTCTCCTGCTCTCCAACCAATTTCTAATCTATACACCGAAGATTAGAAATCGCCGCAACCGCCGCAGAATCAGCCACTTACATTTTTCTAATCTATACAAATCCCGGGCCTTTTTATTGTACAGATTAGGCGGCTTCATTCCGTTCCTTGCCTCTGAACCAATTCGAGGCTACGCTAGCGCCGCTCGTGGGGCACGCAGCGCGGCAAATCCAAAAGGAGGCCGATGATGAAGCTGATCCGGGGTTCTCTTCTTGTCCTATCGGTGGTTGCAGTGGGCCTTTGCGCGTCCGCGGTTCGCGCCCAGGAGGGCGGCGCGCAGAAAATGAAGACGCCGGCCGAGGCCGTACTTTCGAGCTGGAATGACATTGGCAACCGCCTCATCACGATGGCCGAGGACTGGCCCGAAGACAAATACACCTACCGCTTGACTCCGCAGGTGCGGACGTTCCAGGAGGTTTTGTTGCATGTCGCGGGATCGAACTACGACCTTCTGAACCATGTGAGCGGGATGAAAATGGGCGACGGGCGGAACGATCCGGCGGTGAGCGATTACAAGACCAAGGCCGACACGGTGGCGTTCCTGAAAAAGTCCGTGGCCGACGGCGCGGCGGAAATCCAGAAGGAAGGGGACGCGGGAGTGCTGAAGCACCTCGACTACTGGATCGGGTACACGGGGCACATGGGCGAACACTACGGATTGCTGGTGGCCTACTACCGCGCGAACGGAGTGGTGCCGCCGGAATCGCGTCCGAAGAAGAAATAAAGGAAGGAGCGAATCATAACTTGCGAAGAGTCAGCCGAATTGCTGGGGCTGCCGTGCTGCTGGCGGCAGCCGTGATGTCGTCTTACACGCCTGCGAGCGGGCAGAACCGCTCGCAGGGACGGTCGATGGTGATCAGCCGCGGCGGAGTGGCGGCGGCGGAGAGCCCGCTGGCAGCGCAGGCGGGAGCGACGATCCTGGCGCACGGCGGCAACGCGATCGATGCCGCCGTGACAATGAACGCGGTGATGGGAGTCGTCGAGCCGATGATGAACGGCATCGGCGGCGACCTCTTCGCCATCGTGTACGACGCGAAGACGAAGAAACTCTACGGCCTGAACGCGAGCGGCTGGGCGCCCGCGGGTCTTTCCATCGAGTACTTGAAAAGCAAAGGCGTCAACGGCATGCCGATGTTCGGGATTCACAGCGTGACGGTGCCGGGCGCGGTGGATGGATGGTCGAAGCTGCTCGAGCGGTTCGGCACGAAGAAATTTCCGGAAGTGCTGGCGCCGGCAATCCATTACGCGCGCGAAGGATTTCCGGTGCCGGAATGGGATGCGGTGTATTGGGCGGCCGCAGAGAAATTTCTGAAGGAGGACAAGGACCTTGCGACGACGTACCTGATCGACGGGCACACGCCCGGCGTTGGCGAGGTGTTCCGCAATCCGGAGCTCGCGCATTCGCTGGAGCTGATAGCCCGCGATGGCGACGACGCGTTCTACAAGGGCGAGATTGCGCGGGAGATTCTGGCGACGTCGTCGCGGCTGGGCGGGACGATGACGGCCGGCGACTTGTCGGAATTTTCGGCGGAGTGGGTGCAGCCGATTTCGACGACGTATCACGGCTGGACCGTCTACGAGATTCCGCCGAACGGGCAGGGAATCGCGGCATTGATGATGCTGAACATGATGGAGCGCTATCCGCTCGCGCAGTACGGGCACAACTCAGCCGACGCGCTGCACGTGATGATCGAAGCGAAAAAGCTGGCGTACGCGGACATGCATCGCTACGTTGCGGACATGCGCGTGAGCAAAGTGCCGGTGGAGGGAATGCTGTCGAAGGATTACGGCGCGGCGCGCGCGAAGCTGATCGACATGGCCAAGGCGAATTGCAATGTCTCGCCGGGCGAGCCGGAATTTCCAACCAAGGGCGACACGCAGTATCTATCCGTGGTGGACAAAGACGGAAACATGGTCTCGCTGATTCAGAGCAATTTCGAGGAGTTCGGGTCGCGAATCGCAGTGGAGGGCGGAGGATTCGCGCTGCAGGACCGCGGCGCGCTATTCAGCGTCGATCCGGCGTCGCCCAACGCGCTGGCGGGGCACAAGCGCCCGCTCCACACCATCATTCCGGCGTTCATGGAGCATGGAGAGGAGCGAATTGCGTTCGGGATCATGGGCGGGTTCAATCAGTCGCAGGCGCACGCGCAGTTCGTCTCAAATGTGGTGGACTTCGGGATGAATATCCAGGCGGCCATGGAGGCGGCGCGGTTCACCAAGGGCACGTTCGCTGGGTGCGACGTGATGATGGAGGATCGGATCCCGGAGGCGGTACGGGAGGCATTGACGCAGCGAGGGCACCAGATCCGGGTCGAGGGCGACTACTTCCAGGGGATGGGCGGCGGCCAGGCGGTCGAGCGGGATTTTGAGCACGGGGTGAACTACGGGGCGTCCGATCCCCGGAAGGATGGCGAGGCGATCCCAGAGCCTACTCCGCAGAGATAGGCGTCGCGCGAGATGAGTAAAACGGCACCCTTTTTGATTGCTGGCGAGAGCCTTCAAGTGTCGTAAGTCTATACAAATCTGTAACTTTGGTACGGGCGTACCATTGCGGGCCAGGTTGGATATCCTTATACAATCGGGTCAGGCCAATGGGGCGTTTGTGCGCCTGCCTCGGGGCCCTTGGGGTCGTTTCCTAGAAGATGTTAAGTCCAACCTCTCCGCCTCCCCCGAGGCGCAATGCGAAGAAGCGCCCTGCGCCGACTCGGCCTGAGGAGGCCAAGGCCGAAGTCTCCACTCATGGGGACGGGAACCGGGAGGTCAAGCTGGTTTCGGGGCCCGCCGGCGACGCGGCGGCTCACGCGGCATACCTGCAAGCGCTATCGGAAAACAATCCACTCGGAATCGTGATTTTGGATACCGAGAACCGGGTCCAGATGTGCAACCCGGCGTTCGAGCGCCTGTTTGGGCACAGGCTGTTCGAGATTCTGGGAGCGACGCTGGATTCGATTGTGTCGACGCCGGAGCTGGTGAAAGAGGCGCTCGATTTGACGCGGCGCGCGAGCGGGGGCGAGGTGGTACGGCTCTCGACGCAACGGCGGCGAAGCGACGGCTTGCTGGTGGACGTGCGGATCATCGCGGGACCGCTGGTGGTGGATGGCACGCGGTTCGGCTGCTATGCGATGTATGAAGATATCAGCGAGCGGAGACGCGCGGAAGAGGCGCGTCAACGCGCGGAAGAGAAATTCCGGAGCCTGTTCGAGAATGCGGTAGAGGGGATTTTTCAGACGACGTTCGACGGGCAGTACCTGAGCGTGAATCCGGCGATGGCGCGGATCTGCGGATACGAGTCGCCGGAAGAGATGATGTCGCACGTGAGCGACATCGGCGAAATGGTGTACGCGAATCCGGAAGCGCGCGAGGAATTCCGGCGGTTGATCGAAGCGAGCGGCGTGGTGGAAGGATTCGAGTACCAGATTCGAAGGAAGGACGGATCGCGGACGTGGGTGGTGGAGAACGCGCACGCGGTTCGCGACGCGGATGGACGAATCACCGGTTACGAAGGCACGGTGGAAGATATTTCGGAGCGGAAGCGGTCAGAACTCGAGCGGCAGGTGACGACGGAAATTATTCGCAGCGTGAACGCGACGGACAATCTCGACGATCTGCTCGAGATGATTCACGGCGCGCTGAGGAAAGTGCTGTATGCGGAGAATTGTTTTGTGGCGCTGTACGAGCCGACGAGCGGGATGTTTCATTTCCCGTTCTTCGTGGACCAGTTCGATTCGGCGCCGCCGCCGCAGAAGGTGGGGCGAAGCTGCACGGCATACGTCTACCGGACGGGCCGCGCGATGCTGATACCGCAGAGCGCGTTCGACCATCTCGCGGAACAGGGCGAAGTAGAGCTGGTGGGCACGCCGTCGCCGGCGTGGCTGGGAGCGCCGCTGAAGACGCCGTCGGCAACGATCGGCGTGCTGGTGGTGCAGCATTACGAGGACGAGAAGGCGTATACGAAGCGCGACACGGAATTTCTGGCTTCGGTGGGCGGGCAAATCGCGCTGGCAATCGACCGGAAGAGAACGGAGACGCGCGTCCGCGAAAGCGAAGCACAATCGCGCATGCTGGTGGAGCAGCTTCCGGCGGTGCTGTGGACGGTGGACAAGAATCTGCGGCTGACGTCGTGCGTGGGCGCGGGCCTAGCGCGATTGAATCTTAAGCCGAATGAGGTCGTCGGCAAGCCGCTGATGGAATATTTCGAGACGTCCGATCCGACGTTCATGCCGATCGCGGCGCACCGCAGAGCGGTGGCGGGAGAGCCAATCACGTTTCACGTGGAATGGAAGGGCGGATCGTATGCGTGCCACGCGGAACCGCTGCGCGACGTCGACGGCGAAGTCACAGGGGCGATCTGCACGTCGCTCGACGTGACGGACCGGAAACAACTGGAAGAACAACTGCGGCAGGCGCAGAAGATGGAAGCGGTGGGGCGGCTGGCGGGCGGAATCGCGCACGACTTCAACAACCTGCTGATGGTGATTCAGGGATATGCGGATTTGCTTTCGGAGCGGCTGCCGGCGGGCGATCCGATGAGGCGAAACGCGGAGCAGATCCAGATGGCGTCGCAGCGCGCAACGTCGCTGACCAGGCAACTGCTGGCGTTCAGCCGGAAGCAGATGCTGGCGCCGAAGGTGCTGAACGTCCACAGCGTGGTTTCGGAGATGGAAAAGATTCTGCGGCGGCTGATCGGTGAGGATATCGAGCTCGAAACGTCGACGGTGGCGGACCTGTGGATGGTGAAGGCGGACCGCAGCCAGATCGAGCAAGTGATCATGAACCTGGCGGTGAACGCGCGGGACGCGATGCCGGAAGGCGGAAGATTGACGATCGAGACGGCGAACGTGGAGCTCGACTCGTCGTTCACGCGGCATTCCGTGGTGCTGGCGCCGGGCAAGTACGTGATGCTGGCGGTGACGGACAACGGATGCGGCATGGACGCGAAGACGCAGGCGCACATCTTCGAGCCGTTCTTCACGACAAAGGAGAAGGGCAAGGGCACGGGACTGGGGCTGGCGACCGTCTACGGCATCGTGAAGCAAAGCGGCGGCTACGTATGGGTCTACAGCGAGGCGGGACGCGGGACGACGTTCAAGATTTATCTGCCGCAGATCACAGACGAGAATGCGCCGGCGGGAACGGCGCGGGCGACAGAATCGAAGGAGCTGCTGCGCGGATCCGAAACGGTGCTGCTGGTGGAAGATGAAAGCGGCGTGCGGCAGCTTGCGAAGGAATATCTCGAGACGAGCGGGTACACGGTGCTCGAAGCCGAGAACGGAAATGCGGCGCTGGAAGTGGCATCGCGGCACGGCGGGACGATCCACCTGCTGATGACCGATGTAGTGATGCCGGGAGTGAGCGGCAAGGAACTGGTGGAGCGAGTGGCGAAGCTGCGCCCGGGAATCAAGGTGCTCTACATGTCGGGCTATACTGACCATGCGGTGGTGCACCAGGGGATTTTGGAGAATGACGCGGTCCTGCTGCAAAAGCCGTTCACGCTGGCGACGCTGGCGTCGAAACTGCGCGAAATCCTGAATTAATCCGAACTAATCCCAGCAAAATCCTGAATCGAGGCGTGCCGCCGGCCGCGAAGGGCGCCTGGTGTGCCATCCGCGAACGCGTGCGTAGCAGCGAATCATCCGGAAGATGAACTTTTCTTAATGTTTCAGCTCGGGCGGGGAAGCCGGGTTTCGCAATTCATTGGTGCGCCGAGGTTTAGAGCCCCGGGTCGAAATCCCGGCGGCGGCCTTGGAATTGGCGAACCGTGTGCAATTCATCCCGTTGGGCGTCGGCATGGCGCCCCGAAATCAAATCAGTCGGGGGAAACGATGGAAAGATTCGCAACGCACATGGTCAGCGAAGATTGCGTGACCGAGGAGCTTATCGGGGAACGCCGTTTGTGGACGGCGGTGATCACGAATGCGGTAGAGGACTGGCTGTCGGGTCCGCTGCGAACGCGGAGATCGGCGCAGCAATTTCTTTTCGAGAATGAGAATGATTTTCAGCAGGTCTGCGCGTGCGCAGGGCTCGATCCGGGCAGCCTGCGGGCGAAGCTGATGCGAATCGGGCGGCGAATTGAGATGAGCGGGCCGCACGAGCATCCGATGGCGGCTTAGCCAGACGACAGTCTGTTCGTCGACGCTCCCACGGCAGGTTGGTGACACGGATGCGCGGGAGGTCACGCCGTCCAAGAATCTCCGGTGATCGCACAGCGGTTGACGTAGAATTTTCGCTGCGAATCGCCGATCGATGGATCCCTCTCTCCAGCACGAAATAACTCCCGAAAAACAACTGCTGATGTGCTGCGCGCGAACGCGCATGACGCCGGAGATTGCCGATCGGGTGCGCGAACTTGCGGCGGGGACGATCGATTGGGAATTGCTGCTGGGCGATGCGCACGAACATTCCGTGTTTCCGCTGCTCGAGCGGCAAATGCGAAGCGTCGTCGCGGAGGCGATTCCGGCGGGCATCGCGGAGAAACTGAAACAGGATGCACGCGCGAACACCGTGCGGTGCCTGGCGCTTTCGGCGGAATTGATTCGCGTGATGGGGGCGCTGGAATCGCGGGGAGTGGCGGCGATCCCGTACAAGGGGCCGACGGTGGCGGCGCAGGCGTATGGCGATTTTACGTCCCGAGAGTTCGAGGATCTGGATGTGATCGTGCGGGCAAGCGATCTTCCCGCGGCACACGAAGCGGTAAGCGGGCTTGGCTACGAGGCGAGATCTCCCTGGGTGCATGACCGAGGCAAGGCGGCGAAGCAGCCGCCGGGCGAATACAACTATTTTCACAAGGAGCGGCGCACGATTCTGGAGCTGCACACGGAACTGACGTTGCGACATTTTCCGGTGGCCCCGAAGCTGGAGGAAGTTATCGCCCGGCGGGTGGAAGTCGACCTCGGGGGACGCAAGGTAGCGACGTTAGCACCGGAGGATGCGCTGGTTTTTCTGTGCGTGCATGGGAGTAAGGATTTCTGGGCGAAGCTGGTGTGGGTGGCGGACATCGCGGAGCTATCGCAGGCGTTTCCGGCGATGGATTGGGATGCGGCGGCGCGACGCGCCGAGGAATTGGGCGCGGGACGGATGATGAATCTGGGACTTGCGCTGGCGATGGATCTGCTTGGAGCGGAGTTGCCGGGCGAGGTGAAGGCGAGAGTGCTGCGAGACGAGGCGGCACAAGGGCTGGCGGCGAGGCTCGGCCGAGACTTGCTGGCGCGCAGCGCCACACCGATGAGCGCGAGAGAACGGTTTCGATTCCGGCGGCAACTTGTGCCGGGCGCGATGGCCGGTTGGAATTATGCGAGCAGGCTGACGCTGGCTCCGGCGGAGGATGATTGGCTGATGCTGCGATTACCGCGTCCGCTGGCGCCGCTTTATTTGCTGCTGCGTCCGCTGAGGCTGCTCCGGAAATACGGGTAGGCGAATTTGGAACCGGCGCTGTAACGAAGCGGCACAGCGAAGCGGTGGCGAAAAGGGCACAACGAGGCAAAGCGGGCGTGGAAGGCGGCGGGGCGTCTCGATAGCATCGTTCTGCGGGCAGAAAAAAACGTGCCTCGCAGAGAAGATTGATGAACGCGCTAAACGCCATCTCGCCGATTCGAATCGATTCGTCCTACCGCGGAGTAAAGCCAGAGCAGACGCTTGCGGAGAAGATCAGGAGCGGCGGCTCGGCCTGCTTCCACGTTTTCGACCGGAGCCTTTTTCCGTGGGTTCGGCCGGGCGACCAGGCATTCGTGCGGAGATTCGACTTCAAGAGTCTCGCGGCGGGCGACGTGATTCTGACGGAACGGAACGGCAGGCTGGCGCTGGCGCGGGTGGTCAAGAGATTCGCGACGCGGGATCGCGGCATTTCGTTCATTGCGAAGGGCGGCGGCGCGGCGGAGAGCGGTGCACGGCGGCTGGAGCGCGGCGAATTCCTGGGCAAGGTGATCCGGGTTCATCGCCGCAGAAAGCATATTGACCTGGAGTCGCTTAGCTACGTGACCCTGGGGCGGGCGCTGGCGGCGATGTGGAGAATGGCGGCTGCCGGACGAATCCGCGAAGAGATCCGAGCCGCAGAAATGCGGGCGAAAGAGTCCCGTCCCGAAACGAAGCGGACCAGCCTCACCGTTATCGAGCCACAGGAATAAAGCCGAACTTCTGAAAAATCGCAGAGGCTTGCGGACCGAAAAGGAAGTTCAAGAAGTTGTCCGCGGCTGCGGAATTTTTCGAGCCTGCCAGAACGGCAACTGGATAAATCACAGGGGCGTGTGAGTCTTCGGGCGCGGTAGCGACGACGGAGACTTGCGCCGAGGTGCGGGCGTCGGTGGCATAGACGATTCCCGCGTCGGCGTTGCCGGTGGCAACGTAGGTGAGGACCTGGCGAACGTCCTTGGCGAAGACGAATTTCGGCTTGAGACGGTCGTAGAGGCCGAAGAGGACGAGGACTTCGCGGGCGTAGGCGCCTGCGGGAACGACGCGTGGATCGCCGATGGCGACGATTTTTATTTCGGGACGCAGAAGATCCTGAAAGCTCGAAATTCCTGTGGTATTTCCTGCCGTACTCTTCGGGGCAATGAGGACGACTGCGTTCTTCAGGAGATCGCGACGCGTATTCGGGCGAATGAGGGTTTTGGAGGCCAGGGAGTCCATTTCTGAAGGGGAAGCGGAGATGAAGATGTCGACGGGCGCGCCCTGTTCGATTTGGCGCTGCAACGTGCCGGAGGCGCCGAAATTGAAGTGGAGAGCGACCGTGGGATCCGTGGCGTGAAAGGCGGTCTGGATGGCGTCGAGTGCGTCCTTGAGGCTGACTGCGGCCGAGATCGTGATGCTTCGCTGTTCGGCGGGAGGTTGATTCGCGGCCTGAGCGAAGGGAAGAGAGACGAGGGCGAGAAGCGCAAGGAAAAGAGGAACAGTGTTTCTGCGAAATGCGGGCTTCACGCGGCCTCCTTTGCGAATTGTAGCAGGCACTTGGGTCATTCAGGCGAAAGCGCCAGCGAAGAAGAGAATCACCAGAGAAGCTTCAAGGCGAACTGAACCTGACGCGATGTAGTGGAGGTGCTGGTGATTGCGCCTGCGGTTCCCGAGATGCCGCTGAGATTCGTCATGGACGGCGGTGTGAAGACGATCAGGTTCGGCGTGTTGAAATTCGCGCGATTCAGGAGATTGAACATCTCGGCGCGAAACTGCAGGTTCAGGCGCTCGCGAATCTGAGTGTTCTTCATAACGGAGAAATCCCAGGTGGCGAGGCCCGGGCCGATGTAGGTGTCGCGGCCGAGGTTGCCGTAGAAGCCGATCGTAGACGGCGGCGCGATGAAGGCGTCGGGATTGAACCATTGCGAAGGCTTTCCGAGAACCACGGGACCCGTGAAATCCGGATTCAAGAAGGGGCGGACGGGATTGCGCGTGTCGCCGTTGTTGGACGGGTTGTAGCTGAGTTGCGGAGTAAACGGAAAGCCGGCTTGGGCGGTGAAGATGCTTTCGACGGACCAGCCGCTGACAAAGCGATCGCTCCAACCTTCGAGGCTCGAGGCAAAAGGCTTACCGTGGCCAAAGGGCAGCTCATAGATGGCGTTGATGACGCCAATGTTGCGGACGTCGTAGGTGGCGAGTCCTTTGTCGGCGCTGAGATTGAAAGGATTCGACACGAGGCCGGGAGCGTTCGCGGCGGTGGTTTGATTCAGCGAGTCGCCGTCGTCGAGGGCCTTCGACCACGTGTAGGCGCCGCGAATGTAGAAGCCGTGACTGAAGCGGCGCTTCACGTCCAATTGCAGCGCGTTGTAAGAGCTGTCGCCGAGAGAGAACCAAGTCCAGGTATTCGCGAGGGTCGCGCTCGGGTTAGCTTTCGGAGTGCCGGCGGGAATGTAATAGCTGCCGGCGGGAACGGGAGCCCCGGCGAGAGGCGAGCCGACTGGAAATCCGACCGTGGGAGAATTCGTTGCGGCCGTGGGCTGAGATGGATCGTAGGTGGGGTAGACGGCGGGGCAAGGAGCGGCGGGGCAGATCGTGGGCAACGGTTCGTTGGCATCCTCGCCGATCAATTCGTGATAGCCATGCGAGCCAACGTAGCCGAGCGTGACCGCCGTGTTGGGCGAGAGTTCCTGCTCGACGCGGAGCGAATAGGAGATGAGCGTCGGGGTCTTGAGATCGGGCTGAACGCCACCAGGAACTAGCTTTGCACCGGCGGGAACGGCGGCCGTGGGGTCGATGGGAAGATTCGCGACGGGCAGCGACGCGATGCTGTATGTGGGATTGGAGGGCGCGTTCTGATCGGTGCGATAGCCGAGTGCATCCTGCAGATCGTTGTACATCCCGAAGCCGGCGCGGAAGACGGTCTTGCGGCTGAAGGGACTCCAGGCAACACCGATACGAGGCTGCGGAAGAAACTTTGCGTTGTTAACAGTGAAGACGGAGTCGCCGACCTGGGGATTCGTGGAGATGACGCCGTCCGTGTAGGTGTAATTCGCGGCGCGTCCGTGGGCTTCGTTCCATCCGGTGGAGAATTCATCGCGAAAACCGAGCGAGAGCGTGAGATTGGGCGTGAGGCGAAACACATCTTCGGCGTAGAAGGCGCCGAAGAGCGAGCGCCAGTTCATTTCAGTGGGACTGGGATCATAGAGAAAGCTGTTCACGGTGCCGCCGAGAAATTGCGCGAGGCTGGAAAACGTGGCTTGGCCAAACTGGCTGAGAGCGATGGTTTCGTTGGACTGGAAGCGCTGGAACCACGCGCCAAAGCTGAGCTGATGGCGGCCGCGCGTGAGGGTGACGTGGTCCTCGTAGGTGAAGAGATTGCGGTGGACGCTGAGATTGCTGCCATTGTTGCTGCCGGCGAGCCCGACGGACGCCTGAGGATTCGATGCGGCGCTGCCGCCGACAACAGCCGCGCCAACGGGGCGGCCCACAAGAAATCCGGGAAGGCTCGCAGCGGGCGTGCCGGGCGTGGGCTCGCCGCTGAAATAGTAGCCGGCGCGAGAGAAGCCGAAGCGGGCTGTATTCAAGAAGGATGGCGAGAAAACGTGAGTTTCTTCGACGCTCAGGACTTGCTCGCGAAGAGTTTCGATGTCCGCGCTGTAGGGATCGGCGGGCGTGGCGGTGAAATCGTTGCCGTCGTCGACCGTGTAGATGCCGCTGAGCGAATCCTTTTCTGAAAATATGTGATCGAGGCGCGTGGTGCCGAAGTCCTCGCGAATAGTTTGCAGGGGGCTGCTGGCGACTTCGGCGATGCCGTCGGGATTGGTGCCGCTCTTGAAATCGGGATCGGTGGGAGATGGCGTGGGCCAGAGTGAGAGCAGAGGGACGACGCTGGGAACGGCGTCAGCGCGAGACTGGAGATCGGGGACGAAGGCTTCGGAGGTCTGGTGGAGGCGCTGGCGGAAGCCTTCGTAGTTGCTGAAGAGGAAGGTTTTGTCGCGCTGAAGCGGGCCGCCGAGCGCAGCGCCGAATTGATTGCGCTGGAAGGGCGGGGCGGAGCCCTGGTCGAAAAAGTTGGGAGCGTCGAGGGCGTTGTTGCGAAGAAATTCGAAAACGGAGCCGTGCCACTGATTGGTGCCAGACTGCGTGACGATGATGACCTGGGCGCCGGGATGCTTGCCATATTCGGCGCTGTAGGAGTCGCGAAGGACGTTGAATTCGCGCACGGCGTCGACGCCGAGCAACATGCTACTGGTGCCGCCGGGCTGCATGTTGTTTTCCGCGGCGCCGGTATACTCGACGCCATTGAGCAGGAAAAGATTTTGCTGCGGGCGGTTGCCGGAGACGGTGAAATTGTTGGCCGTGGTGGAATTGGAGATGCCCGTGCCACCGGTTTTCTGCGAAGTGAAATTCACGATGCCGGGATTCAGCGGGAGAAGGAGGTCGTAGCTGCGGCCATTGAGCGGGAGATCCTTGACCTGCTGCTCGCCGACGATGCCGGAGATGTCGGCGGTGGTGACGGAGACGAGAGGCGCGTCCGAGGAGACAGTGATCGCCTGGCTGGCGCCGCTGACTTGCAGGGTGAGGTCGACGGTGGCGTCCTGACCGACGGCGAGGTGGATGCCGGTGCGGACCTGGTCGGCGAAGCCGCTCTTCGCGGCGCGAACTTCGTATTCGCCGACGGGAAGGGCGAAGACCTGGTAATGGCCGGTGGAGTCGGTGGTGGCCGTGCGGACGGTGGAAGTCTCGAGATTAGTGACGGTGATGGCAGCGCCTGCGACGGTGGCGCCGGATTGATCGGTGACGCTACCGGCAAGAATGGCAGCCACCTGCGCGCGCGCCGATTGAACGGAAACGAACAACGGAAGAGCGAGAAGAAACAAAGCGAATCGCCAGAGGTCCGCGAGCAAACTGCCGCGAGCGGATGCTTCGCCTGAACATCGAGCCACCACGAGCCCTCCACAGGGGTAAAAGGTATATACGTTTCTATACGGACTCCGCGGCTATGTCAAACCGTATCAGTACAGTTCTGACGGGGGGAGAGCCCGGGGAGAAGTCGACCTGGGCGAGCTCGCTACGGACGAAGAATCATGACTTCGGTGGATTTGATCAAAGCGGCAGCCGTCTGGCCCTTCTTGAGGCGCATTTCGCGGACTGCGTCGGCCGTGATGATCGAGGTGATGTGCTGGCCGCCGATCGAAAGCGTGACTTGCGCGATGAGGCCGCTGATGCGGATGTCCGTAACGCGACCGATGAGCTGATTGCGGCCGCTGACGCGGCGGAAGCCCGTCCGGCGATCTGCCGGCTCTTTCCCCGCAGAGCCGCGGTAGAGAAAGCGATCGATTTCCTTTTCGGGGATCCTGTGGTGTCCGCCGGCGGTTCGAATAGTGCGGACCTTCCGCTTGTAGATCCACTGCTTCAGAGTGGGGTAGCTGACACCCAAGACCTGAGCTGCGTCGCGCGGAGTGAAGAGCTTTTCGTTTTGAGCCATGGGCGGCCGTTCGCGGCGAAAGATTGTCACTTTCGACTGAGATTGTAAAGCGGACGACTGAAGTGGCGGCAAAGAAGCCAGAGTCAGGTTAAATCTGAGAAAAGGTAAGGGAAAGACAGTATTTGCCCGGAGGAGCGGGTCGGTCAGACTGGCGGCGATTGCACCAGCCTGGCACAGAAATCGGCTCAAACTCCACCGAGGGGCAGGTACACTCTCATGTGCGCAGCCAGCGTCGCTTCTATCCATACAACAGACTTTCGCGAAACAGGGGCCCGGGGACGAACTTCGGTAAAGACGCGCCAGGAGACAGCGCGCGCGAACAGGGCAAACCGCGCAGCAGAGACTCTGAGCGAAGAAAAACTGGAGACGCAGGAGGTGCCGGAGCGGGAATTAGTGCGGCTCGCGATCGACGGCGACTCCAACGCGCAAGACGCCCTGTTCGCGAAGTACCGGACCAGGCTCTATCGCTTGGCGCTCCGGCTGCTGCGCAAGAGAGAGGAAGCGGAAGACGCGGTGCAGGACGCGCTGCTCTCGGCGTACAGAAATCTGGCGACGTTTGAGGGGCGGTCGCTATTTTCGACGTGGCTGACGCGAATCGTGGTGAACGCGGCGCTGGTCCGGATGAGGCGGCATCGCGCGCGTCCCGAGCTATTCCTGCAAGACGTGTTTCCGGAAGAGCGCGCATCCATGGCGAGCACGTTCGTGGACTCGCGCCCGGATCCCGAGCAGACCTATTCGTACTCGGAGACGCGGCAACTGGTCAAAGGGGCGCTGGAAGAGTTGTCGCCGTCAATTCGGTCCGCATTTCAGCTGCGGGAGCTGCAGGATTTGTCGAATTCGGAGGCGGCGCGAGCGTCGGGCGTCCAACTGGGAGCCTTCAAGTCGCGAATCAGCCGCGCGCGAAGTCAACTGGCGCAGCGGCTTTCGCCGAACAGCCTTGCGCCGCTTCATCAGCGGTTCTCGGCATCAATTCCGGCGAGCCGGCGCCTGAACAAAGCCGAGGCCGAACCTTCGTTCGCCGGCTAAGCCTAGACTTCCGCCATACCGAAGCGAAGTGTCGCACGCTCGCGCTCAGCTAAGGTAGAATTGGGCGAGCGCGCGGCGCATCGAATATTCCCGCGCTCCGATCTCATCGGACCTGTCAGAAAATAGCGTGTCTCCAGTCTGCGACTCGCGCATCGAATAACCGGCTAACTGCATTCTTGGCAATTGGAGGAAATCATGAGCGTATCGGCAAAATCCACGACGCCTGCTCCGGGCTCCGCCCCGGCAAATCCGCTAAAGGCACTGCAAGGTTTCGGGCAGTCGGTGTGGCTCGACTACATTCGGCGCAGCCTGATTACGACGGGGGAACTCGCGCGATTGATCCGCGAAGACGGGTTGCGAGGGCTGACTTCGAATCCGACGATTTTTGAGAAGGCGATCTCGGGCAGCACGGATTACACGAAGGCGCTCGACGAACTGAGCGGGCGCGGTCTCGACGCAAACGCAATGTACGAGCAACTGGCGATCCGCGATATCCAGGATGCGGCGGACCTGATGCGGTCCGTGTACGACGAGACGAAGGGCCGGGACGGGTACGTGAGTTTCGAGGTTTCGCCGTATCTGGCGCACAAAACGCAGGAAACCATTGAGGAAGCGCGACGATTGTGGAAGACGATTGGGCGCCCGAACGTGATGATCAAGGTGCCGGGAACGACGGAAGGAATTCCGGCATTCCGGAAATTGATCAGCGAGGGAATCAATATCAACGTAACGCTGCTCTTCGCGCAGGAGGTATACGAGCAGGTCGCCGAGGCGAATATCGCGGCGCTCGAGGAGCGGGCGAAGAGCGGCGGAGACGTGAGCCGCGTGGCGAGCGTGGCGAGCTTCTTCATCAGCCGCATCGATACTCTGATTGATTCGCAGATCGCGGCCCACATCAAGAGCAGTCAGGATGCGAAACAGCAGGAAGGTTTGCGCGCGTTGCAGGGCAAGGTGGCAATCGCGAACGGCAAGCTTACGTATCAGCGATACAAGCAACTTTTCGGCGGACCGCGATGGAAGCCGCTCGCGGATCGCGGCGCGCAGACGCAGCGAGTCCTTTGGGCCAGCACGAGCACGAAGAACCCAGCATACAGCGATGTACTGTACGTGGAGGAACTGATCGGCCCGGACACGGTGAACACGATTCCACCCGCGACGTACGACGCATTCCGGAACCACGGGCGTCCGCGCGCGAGCCTCGAGGAAGGAATTGACGCGGCGCGAAGCACGATGGAGGCGCTGGCGAAAGCCGGAATCTCGATGAAAGCGGCGACGGATCAATTGACGGAACAAGGCGTGAAGCTTTTCGAGGAGTCCTTCGATCAGTTGATGGACGCGGTCGGCAAGCGCTCGGCAAAGAATGTGGCCGCCCCGGTTGCGAGCGTCACATACAAGCTGCCCGAGGATTTGGGGCAGGCAGTGAAGGCGACGATTGAAGACTGGAAGAAAAACAACAAGGTGCAGCGGCTGTGGGCGCGGGACGCGTCACTGTGGACCAACTCGGATGAAAGTAAGTGGCTGGGGTGGCTGGCGATTACGGAGGATCAGATCACCCAGCACGCGCAGTTCGAGAAGATTGCGCAGGAGGCGCGCACCGCGGGGTTCACGCACATGTTGCTGCTGGGCATGGGCGGCTCGAGCCTGTGCGTCGAGGTGCTGAAGCTGACATTTGGCAAGGTCGCGTCCTATCCAGAGGTGTTCATTCTGGACTCGACCGATCCAGCGGAGATTCGCGCAATCGAGAGTCAAATCGACGTGAGCAAGACGCTGTTCATCGTGTCCAGCAAGTCGGGAAGCACGCTCGAGCCGAATATTTTCAAGCAGTACTTCTTCGATCGCGCGAAAAGCGCTTCGGGAGCCAGTGCAGCAGGGAAGCAGTTCATCGCCATCACCGATCCTGGATCGAAAATGCAGAAGGTGGCTGAGTCCGATGGATTTCGGCACGTCTTCTTCGGCGTGCCAAGCATCGGTGGGCGGTATTCGGCGCTGTCGAATTTCGGGATGATTCCGGGCGCGGTGCAGGGCATCGATATTCCGAAATTTCTCGGACGCGCGGAAGAGATGGTGCATGCGTGCGCGTCGGTGGTTCCCGCGGACGAGAATCCCGGAGTGATTCTCGGCGCAATTCTGGGGACCGCGCAACGAATGGGACGCGACAAGGTGACGATTGTGACGTCACCGGGAATTTCGGACCTGGGCGCGTGGCTGGAGCAGTTGCTAGCGGAGTCGACGGGCAAGGAAGGGAAGGGGCTGATTCCGGTGGACCGCGAGGCGATCGGCGCCCCGGACGTTTACGGCAAGGACCGCGTATTCGTCTACTTGCGGTTGGAAGGCGGCGCGGACGCGGCGCAGGATGCGGCCATCGCGAAGATTGAACAGGCGGGACAGCCCGTCGTGCGAATCGCGGTCCGCGATATCTACGATATCGGCCAGGAATTTTTCCGGTGGGAGATTGCGACAGCGGTTGCGGGATCGGTGATCGGCATCAACGCGTTCAACCAGCCGGACGTGGAGGCGAGCAAGGTCGAGACGCGAAAGCTGACGGATGAATACGAGAAGACAGGCTCTCTGCCGAAGGAGACTCCTTTCTTCGCGGACAACGACGTGAAGTTGTTCGCGGACGAGAAGAATGCGGCGGCGCTGAAAGCCGCAGCGGGCAAGGATGCGACGCTCGCTGGATATCTGAAAGCGCACCTGGCGCGGATCCATGCCGGAGACTATTTCGCATTGCTTGGCTATATCCAGATGAATCAGGCGCACGAGCAGGAGCTGCAGCGGATCCGCCACGCCGTGAGGGATAGCAAACATGTGGCGACGTGCCTGGGCTTTGGTCCACGCTTCCTTCATTCCACGGGCCAGGCGTACAAAGGCGGACCCAATTCCGGAGTTTTTCTGCAGCTAACGTGCGATGATGCGGCGGACTTGCCGGTGCCGGGACAGAAGTACACTTTCGGCATCGTGAAGGCAGCGCAGGCTCGCGGAGATTTTCAAGTGCTGGCAGAACGCGGGCGCCGCGCGCTGCGTGTTCATCTGGGAGCCAACGTGACTGCAGGGCTCACGAAACTAGAGCAGGCGATCCGGCAGGCGCTTTCTTAAAGGACGAAGTGCGCGAACCGTTTCTCGCGCGGCCGACAATTCACGAAGGAGTGATGGATGAGCTCCAATGATTCCGGAAGTATGAGGCAGGAGAAGGCTGTGCCCGCCGATCCATGCGCGATGGTAATTTTTGGAGCCGGCGGGGACCTGACCAAGCGAAAGCTGATGCCGGCGCTCTACAACCTGGCAACCAGCAAACTCCTGGCTGACCAATTCGCGATTATCGGAATTTCGATCGAGAAGTTCTCCGATGACGATTTTCGGAAGCAGATGACCCAGGACGTTCGGCAGTTTTCCGAGGGAAGCGTCGATTTGTCGGTGTGGGACTCCTTTGCGAAGCGGCTTTATTACGTGCAGGGCGACTTCAACGACCCGCAGCTCTACCAGAAGCTCGGGGAGGCGCTCACTCGCGTGGAGAAGGAGCAGCGGACGGAAGGGAACTGCCTTTTCTATCTGGCGACGTCTCCAACATTCTTTCCGGTGGTGGTGAAGCAGCTCGGCGCTGCCGGCTTGACGAAGGAGGAAGGCCAGCGGTGGCGGCGCGTGGTAATCGAAAAGCCGTTCGGGCATGATCTGCCATCGGCCGTCGACCTGAACCATCAGATTCGAGAAGTGCTGGAGGAAAAGCAGATCTACCGGATTGACCATTATCTCGGCAAAGAGACGGTTCAGAACATTCTGGCGTTTCGCTTCGCCAACGGCATCTTCGAGCCGGTGTGGAACCGCCGCTACGTGGATCAGGTGCAGGTAACGGTGGCGGAGGAACTGGGCGTCGAGATGCGCGGCGGTTATTACGAAAAGGCCGGCGCGATGCGCGACATGGTGCCGAATCACATCCTGCAGTTGATCACACTGACGGCCATGGAGCCGCCCATATCCTTCGACGCGGATGCCGTCCATGACGAGCAAACGAAAGTGCTGCGGGCCATTCAGCCGTTGACGCCGGAGAGAGTGCTGGAGCAGGCTGTGCGCGGCCAGTATGGCCCGGGCACGATCAATGGAAAGCATGTCGCAGGCTATCGAAGTGAGCCGAATGTGGCTCCGGACTCGAACACGCCAACTTTTGTTGCAATGGCGGTGCATATCGATAACTGGAGGTGGGCGGGAGTCCCGTTCTACCTGCGCACCGGCAAGCGGATGGAAAAGCGCCTGACGCAAATCGTGATTCGCTTCCGGCGGCCGCCGTTCGTCCTGTTTCGAAAGACGTCGGTCGACAAAATTCCGCCAAACGAACTCGTCCTCAATATTCAGCCCAACGAAGGCATCTGCCTCAGCTTTGAGGCGAAGGTGCCAGGACCGGCGGTGCGGCTCGGCGCTGTGAACATGGATTTTCAGTACTCGGACTATTTCGGCACGACGCCATCCACTGGCTACGAGACGCTGCTCTACGATTGCATGATGGGCGACCCGACGCTGTTCCAGCGCGCAGATATGGTCGAGGCTGCATGGACGGTGGTGCAACCGATCCTTGATGTCTGGAAGGCGCTGCCGCCACGGGATTTTCCCAACTACGCTGCGGGCTCGTGGGGACCGGTGCAGTCGCAGGAACTGCTCAAGAAGGAAGGGCGCGAATGGAGAGATCCCGCGTGCCTTCCGTCCGGTCACCACAACCACCAGCCGCAGACGGATGCGCAGTCGGTGCCGGTTCCCGCGAAGAGCTGAGGCGGCGGCGGATTCTCTTCTAAAATCGTGGATATTCGCGCCGCGGGCGCAATCCAGCAAACTGGATGGGTTGCATCAAAAGTGTCGATTGTACTTGTCTGAGTGCGCTGGGTTACTTATGACAAATGCGCACCTTGGCTTCGGGCGCTCCCGTAGACCACGACGCCTGCGGAGTTGGGTTCATCGCCCGGCTCGGCGCTGCGCCGTCGCGCGAAGTGATTGATCGCAGCCTGACTGCCCTGGCGCGGCTTGCGCACCGGGGCGGCGTCGATGCTGACGGACTCAGCGGTGATGGTGCCGGCCTTCTGCTTCCGATTCCACAACAATTCATTCGCACCGCTGCTGCGTTCGCGAAAATCGGTCTCCCGGAGACATTCGGGTTGGGGATGGCGTTTGTTCAGCCGGGCCGGGAGGCTGAAGCGCGGAGCGCCGTCGAAAAATGCGCACACGGTCGCGGACTGAAGTGTCTGGGCTGGCGTAGCGTTCCCACCGACCCCTCCATCCTCGGTCCCCGCGCTTCTTCGACCCTGCCCTTGATTCGCCAATGCTTTTTCGCCGCCGACAATTCTGGGGATGATCCCGCCGCTGATTTCGAGCACGCCCTTTTTCTATTGCGCAAGAGCATCGAATCGGCGGCAGGGCGGGATATCTACTTTTGTTCACTTTCGTCGCGAACGGTCGTATACAAAGGATTGCTGGCTCCGTTGCAACTGCGCGAATTCTATCCCGACCTGGATTCGCCGGACTTCAGGGCCACGTTTGCGGTGTTTCATCAGCGCTACTCGACCAATACGCGCCCGACGTGGATGCTGGCGCAGCCTTTCCGTTTTCTCGCGCACAACGGCGAAATCAATACGATCGGCGCGAACCGGCGCTGGCTGAGAGCGCGCGAGGAACGGATTCGCGGCGATTTTGGGGCTGCCGACTGGTTCCGCGCGCTTGAGGAGGGAGTCAGCGATTCCGCGAGCTTCGATAATGCGCTGGAGATTCTCTTGCGGCGCGGGCACGGAGTCGCCTCGGCGATGTTGCGAATGGTGCCGCCCGCGTGCGAGACGCGGAAGCATAACGGCGCGCGGCTGCGGGAATTTCTTCAGCAGCAGGCTCGAGAGCAGGAGCCCTGGGACGGCCCTGCCGCGCTCGTGTTCAGCGACGGCCACTTTGTCGGCGCGAAGCTGGATCGCAATGGATTGCGTCCGCTGCGGTACACCCTGACGAAGACGGGGCTTCTCGTGCTGGGTTCCGAAGCCGGCTTGGCGGATTTTGCGGGCGAGCAGGTCGCCGAGAGGCAGCGGCTCGGGCCAGGCGAAATGCTGCTCGCGGACGCGGCGCGCGGCATGGTGTATCGCGAGGGCGACATCGCAAAGCTGCTGCCGAATGCGCCCGAGTCAGATACGACAGCCGCGGCGCAACCAGCGCGCGCGAAGACTTCAAAGAGGTCGGCCCCGGCCACTGCTTTGCCGAAACGCGTTGCCGCCGCGCTTGGCTGGAGCGAAGACCAGTTCCGGCTGCTTTTCCAGCCGCTTGGGATGGAGGGCAAGGAGGCGGTCTGGAGCATGGGGGACGACGCGCCGCCCGCGTTCATTTCGTCGGCGCGGAGGCCGCTTTGGGATTACTGCAAGCAGCGATTCGCGCAGGTGACGAATCCGGCGATTGATCCGCTGCGCGAGGCACACGTGATGTCGCTCGACGTTCATGTGCCGCCCGGCATTCTGCTCGATTCGCCGGTGTTGGATGCGGGCAGGATGCGAAGTCTCGAGAGCCGCTTGGGCGGCGAGTTGGCGCTCGTCGACTTCACATTTGACGCGGCCGGTGGAACGGACGAGGCAATTTGTGCCGTCGATCGCCTTCGCGGCGGAGTTCGCGAGGTAGTCGACCGAAAGCCTGCCGCAATTTTACTGACGGACCGCCGTATCGCCGCCGATCGCGCGGCTCTGCCTGCCTTGATCGCCTGCGCTGCCGCGTGGAAGGAAATGGTGCGCTCGGGGGCGTGCGACGTTCCGCTGCTCATCGAAAGCGGCCAGGTTATTGAGACGCATCATGTCGCGCTGTTGATCGCGGTGGGCGCGAACGCCGTTCACCCCTACCTGGCGCTGGAGCTTTCCGAGGAATTGAAGGTAGGCGGCTCTGGTCGCTATCGCGCGGCAGTCGAGCTGGGCCTGCGCAAGGTGCTCGCGCGGATGGGAATCTCGACGGTCGCGAGCTATCGCAACAGCCAGCTATTCGAAACGGTCGGCCTGGATGCCGAAGTACACGACGAATTCTTCGAGGATGCGACCGCAGTCCTCGGAGGGAAATCTCTTCGCGAACTTCTCGCCGACGCGATTGCCCGCCATGCAGACGCATTCGCTCCAGGGGCAGCCGAACTGAACGATGCCGGCCTATACCGCTTCCGTCAAACGGGCGAGCGGCATTCCAATTCGCCGGAACTCGTGCGCCGGATGCACCGCTACATCAAGGCGCCGACGCCGGAGAGCTACAGCTCTTTCGCGGAGCTGGCGACGGTTCGCGAGCCGGTGGCGATTCGCGATCTTCTCGAAATTCCTTGCGATACCAGCGCGGCGATTCCACTCGCCAGCGTCCAGCCGGAAGCGGAGATCCTGAGCCGCTTTTCGACGCAGGCGATGTCGCTTGGCGCGCTGGGACCGGAAGCGCATCGCACGCTCGCCGTCGCTATGAATCGTCTTGGCGCGCGCAGCAACACGGGCGAAGGCGGCGAGGATCCGGATGTCTACCGCATCGAGCCAGAAGCGAACAATCGCGTGAAACAGGTTGCTTCCGCGCGGTTTGGCGTCACGGCCGAATACCTTGTGCGCGCGGACGAACTCGAAATCAAGATGGCGCAAGGCTCGAAGCCGGGCGAAGGCGGCCAGCTTCCTGCCGCGAAGGTGAATCCGTATATCGCGCGCTTGCGGCATGCGGTTCCGGGAATGTCGCTGATTTCGCCGCCGCCACATCACGACATTTACAGCATCGAAGATCTGGCGCAGCTGATCTATGACCTGCGTGCCGTCAACCCCGCGGCGCGAATCGGCGTGAAGCTTGTCTCCGGCGCGGGAGTCGGCATCATCGCGGCGGGAGTGGCCAAGGCAGGCGCCGACGTTATTACTATTTCGGGTTTCGACGGCGGCACGGGCGCGTCGCCGCTCACCTCGATTAAGAATACCGGCTTGCCGTGGGAAGTGGGCCTGCGCGAAGCGCACGCAGCGCTCCTCATGACAGGCTTCCGGAGCCGCGTCCGCCTGCGCGTCGACGGCGGATTCAAATTTGGCCGCGATGTGATCATCGCCGCGCTGCTGGGAGCCGACGAATTCGGTTTCGGCACGGCCGCGCTGCTGGCCATTGGCTGCGTGATGGCGCGGCAATGTCACCTGAACACGTGTCCCGCTGGAATCGCGACGCAGGACGAAACGATGCGCACGCGGTTCGTCGGAAGCCCGGAAATGGTGATGGCCTATTTCCACGGCGTTGCAGGCGAGGTTCGCCAGCGGCTTGCGGCGCTGGGAGTTCGTTCGCTCAGCGAAATTGTCGGAGCGGCCGAAAAGCTGCGGCCGAAGAACCCTCGAGCGGGGCACTCGTTGCGGCGTTTGCTCGAGCCGCGTCCCGCGCCGCACGCGCGAACCAACGATTCCGCGGGCGATGCCGTTGCGGTTCACGGCGAACTGGTCCGCAACATCAGCCGCCTGAAGCCGTCGAATGAGCCGGCAAAGGTTTTTCCGATTGCGAATTCGGACCGCACGGTCGGAGCTCACTTGAGCGGCCAGATTCTCCGCCGCACGAACTTCCGCGGCCTTGAGAACGAAACCATTGATTGCGAATTCCGCGGCGTTGCCGGGCAAAGTTTCGGCGCGTTTCTCATTTCGGGGCTGCGATTCCGTCTGCGCGGCGAGGCAAACGACTACGTCGGCAAGAGCCTGAGCGGCGGAACGATTGCGATCACGGCTGGCGCGGAAGCTTCGCGCCGCGGCGACGTCCTCGCGGGCAACACGGTTCTCTATGGCGCCACTAGCGGCGAGCTTTATATCGCCGGCCGCGCTGGCGAACGATTCGCCGTGCGCAATAGCGGCGCGCTCGCTGTGGTGGAGGGCGTGGGACAGCACGGCTGCGAATACATGACGGCGGGAGTCGTGATCGTCCTTGGCCCCGCCGGCGCGAATTTCGGCTCGGGGATGACGGGTGGTCTTGTTTATGCCTTGCGCGGCAGCTTGCTCGCCGCCAATTGCAACCGCGAATTCGTTCGCTGCGACGCACTTGATGCGCGCAATGGCGAAGTGCAACTCGATGACCAGGAAGAGCGCTGGCTGCGCCGTATTCTCGCCGAGCACGTTCGCCTCACCGGCAGTCCGCGCGCGCAGCGCATGCTGAAATCGGAAAGCCTCCTGAATCTCGTGAGGCTCGAGCCGGTTCATTTGCCGTGCCCAATCGCGCAGACGTGGAACCCGATTCTCGCTCGCCTGGAGCAGCAGGAAATCACCGAAATTCATCCGCCCGTTGCCGCAGGAGCCGCACGAGCAGCGCGGGCCGCGCAGGCCTCACACGCAACCGCGAAGCCGGCTTGCTAGGGTTGACGCGGACGCCTCGGCGCGGGCGCCCGCTGCATTTGCTATAATCCTCGCGCCAAGGACATGGACTTCGACCACCTGATCACATTTCTGGAGATTGCCAAGCAGGGCAGCTTCTCGCGCGCGGGGCAGAAGCTCTTCCGCTCGCAGCCGGCTGTCAGCGCGCAGATTCGTCAGCTCGAGCAGGAATACGGTCAGAAGCTTTTCGATCGCGTCGGCAAATCCGTCCAGTTGACTTCAGCGGGCGAAGCCCTTCTCGAATATGCCGAGCGGCTTCTTGCGCTGCGCAACGAATCGCTGCGTGCCGTCGCGGATCAGGCCTCGACTCCGCGTGGCACCCTCGCCATCGGCGCCAACGAGGCCACCTGCCTCTACGTTCTTCCTGATATTTTTGCGGAATTCAGTCGCCGGTTTCCGCAGGTACAGATCAGCATCTACCGCAATTTCAGCCATAAGGTGATCGAGAAGATCGAAGACGGGACGGTCGACGTCGGCATCGTCACGTTGCCCATCAAGTCGCCCAGCCTCCGCGTCCATTCCATTTTTCGCGACCGCATCATGCTGATGACGAGCATCAACAGCCCGCTCGCTCGCATGAAGAGCGTCACGACGAGCCAGATTGCGGAGCAGCCTCTGCTTTTTCCAAAGACGGGCTTCATGCGCCAGGTGCTCGACAAGCAGTTTCGGCCGTATCGCTCGCGCCTTCATATCACGATGGAATTGCCGAGCGTCGGCATGATCAAGCGTTTCGTGGCTGCGGGCCTGGGCGTTTCGCTCATCAGCGAAAGCTTCGTGCGAGACGAGGTTGCCGCGGGCCTCGCCAAGCTGATTCCCGTGTCGGACATGGACGTCTGGCGCGAATTGGGGCTCGTCTACCGGCGCGACCGCACGTTGCCGCGGTCCGCGACGTCGTTCATCAACATGATCCGGCAGGGTATGGATCGCCATTCGGAGAGTCACGGAGCGCACAAGAAATGACTCACGCGAGAGCACAGCGGGCGTTTCGTGTTGGAGTTGCGGGCCCGGTTGGTTCCGGCAAAACGGCTCTCGTTGACCGCCTCAGCCAGCGGCTGTGGCCCAAATACAATCTTGCTGTGGTCACCAACGACATCTACACCAAGGAAGACGCGGAATTTCTTTTGCGGCAGGGAACTCTCCCCGCGGAGCGCATTCGCGGAGTAGAGACCGGTGCGTGCCCGCACGCGGCGATTCGCGAAGACGCCTCGATGAATCTCCGCGCAATTGCGGATCTGGAAGACGCGCTGACCGGCCTCGAGCTGGTATTCGTGGAGAGCGGCGGCGACAATCTCGCGGCCGCGTTTAGCCCGGAACTCGTGGACGTCTGGATTTACGTCATCGATGTGGCCGAAGGGGACAAGATTCCGCGCAAGGGCGGGCCCGGAATCATGCGCTCGGACTTGCTCGTCATCAACAAGATCGATCTCGCGCCGTATGTGGGCGCGTCGCTCGAGGTGATGGATCGCGATTCGCGGAAGATGCGCGGCCCGCGGCCTTTCCTGTTCACGAATCTTCGCGATCAAGTGGGACTCAACGAGGTGGTCGAGTGGCTGGAACAGAAAATCAGGCAGCCGGAGGCGCGCGGGCAAGTGTTTGACGCGCATGCGCCGTATGTGGGGCATGCCCATTCGCACGACCACGGAGATCACGAGCACTCGCACGATCATCCCCACGATCACGCGCACGGCCACTCGCATCACTCTGGATAGGCCGTGGACGCTCGCGTGGACGGCGCTTTGAAGGCGGCTTTCCCGGACCTTGATTTCCTGCGCCTTCTACAGTTGGCGGACAGCACTCTTCCGATTGGCTCTCTGGCCCATTCCTTCGGGCTGGAAACGATGGTCGCGCGCGAAATTCTGGACGTTCGCAATCTCTCCGATTTTCTGCATGGTTTTCTCGAAGAGACCGGCGCGATGGAGGCCGTCTTTTGCCGGGCCGCTTTTCGTCTCGTGGCTTCGGCGGGAGTGTTTCCTCGGGAAGACTGGATCCGGCTGAACTCTCGTTTGAGCGCGTTGAAGCCGGCGCGGGAATCGCGCGAAGCGTCCACAACTCTCGGCGAGAACTTTCTTCGTTGCGTCGTGAGCCTCCATCGTTCTGCCGGTCTTGACGAGGTGCTCGCTCCCGGACGCGACCGTTTGCGCGGAGCCGGGATTCACCACTGCACGGCGTTCGGGTTGGTGGCGGGAGTTTTGGGATTCGAGGAAGACATTACGGCGCTGGCTTTCCTGCATCAGCAGACGGCCGCGCTTGTCTCTGCCTGCCAGCGCCTGCTGCCCCTTGGACAAACGGCGGCGTCGCGGATTCTGTGGGACCTGAAGCCGGTGATCATGGACGTGGCGTCGCGAAGCGCTGCAATCGGAATCGATGATCTGTGCTGCTTCACGCCACTTCTCGATTGCGGTGCCATGGAGCATCCGGCGCTCACGACGCGCCTCTTCGTCAGCTGAAATGACTGCTCTGGCTCAATCCGCGCCGGCCGTCACCTTCGAGGGGCCGCAACCGCGCCTGAGCGCTTCATTGCATCTCGAGTTCGCGGTGGACGCGCATTCCGGCCAGACGATTCTTCGGCGCAATCAAACGGAGCCACCTCTGCGCGTCGTTCGCGAATTCGCTCTTGCCGATGGCTCCGCTCTCGCGCATCTCCACAACGTTTCCGGCGGACTCCTCGGCGGCGACCAGCTTTCACTCTCCGTCGATGTCGGTCCCGGCGCGTCGGCTCAGTTGACGACGACCGGTGCCACGCGCATCTACCGGCCGCGCCCCCTTTCCGCGCCAACATGCCAAATCAACCGCGTTCGGGTTGCCGAGAACGCGCTGCTCGAATATGTTCCCGATCCCATCATCCCCTTCGCTGGCTCGCGCTTTGCGCAGACCACTTCGATCGAGCTGGCGCCCGGCGCCGGGCTCTTCTGGTGGGAAATTCTTGCGCCTGGACGCGAAGCGCGCGGCGAGGCGTTTGAATACGAGAGCATTGAGATGAAGTCCGACGTGACCGCCGAAAGGCTTATCGCCGCCGAGCAAATCAGGCTTGCGCCCCGCGATCGCTCGCTTTCCTCAATCGCGCGCCTGGGCCGCTACCCCTATTGGGGAAGCTTCTACATTTGCCGCGCGGGCACCGAGCCTGGCGTCTGGCTACGCGCCGAGCAGCATCTGCGCGAAGTGGCGAGCGAATTGTCCTCAACGGGGCCGGTCTTCTGGGGAATCAGCACGTTGGTCGCTCACGGCCTCGCAATTCGTTGCGTCGCGGGGCGCGGACGCGACGTCGTGGGCGGCATGCATGCGCTTTGGGGCGCCGCCAAGCGCTTCATTTTCAATCGCGACGCGATTCCGCCGCGCAAAGTGCACTAGAAGGAGACGCCTTGCACCTGACGCCACGCGAACAGGAAAAGCTGATGATCGTCGTCGCGGCCGACCTCGCCCGGCGGCGACAGGCGCGCGGCCTGAAGCTGAATTACGTCGAAGCTGTCGCGATCCTTTCCGCCGAGATCATGGAGGCGGCGCGCGACGGAAAAACGGTCACTGAAATCATGAGCTTCGGCGCGACGATCCTGAAGCGTGACCAGGTGATGGAGGGCGTCGCGGAAATGATTCATGAAGTTCAGGTGGAAGCCACGTTCCCGGACGGCACGAAGCTTGTCACGGTGCACGATCCCATCAAGTGAGGCTGCCTTATGAATCCCGGTGAGTACTTGCTGGATGCCGGCGCCGGACCAATCGAGGCCAACAGAGGCCGGCGCGTCGCGCGCGTTGTCGTTCGGAACTCCGGCGACCGTCCCATCCAGGTCGGAAGCCACTTCCATTTCTTCGAAGTGAATCGCGCGCTGGCGTTTGACCGCGCCGCCGCCTACGGCATGCACCTCAATATCGCCGCGGGCACCGCCGTTCGCTTTGAACCCGGCGAAGAAAAGGAAGTCGAGCTCACCGATTTCGGCGGCGCACGCGTGATTCGCGGCTGCAACGGCTTGGTCGACGGCTCTCTGGACGATCCCGCTGTTCGCGAACGGGCGCTTGCGAACGCGAAGCAATTTGAATCGCGCGAGGACAAACGCTCGTGAGCCTGAAGATTCCTCGCCGCACGTACTCGGACCTCTACGGCCCCACCGCCGGCGACCGCATTCGCCTTGCGGACACGGACCTCATCATCGAAATCGAGAAGGATTTCACGCATTACGGCGATGAAGTCACCTTCGGCGGCGGCAAAGTGATTCGCGACGGCATGGGGCAGAGCAGCAGCGCCGTGCGCGAGGGCGCTCATGGCGCGCTCGATCTCGTGATTACGAACGCCGTGATTCTCGATCACTGGGGAATCGTCAAGGGCGACATCGGAATCAAGAACGGCCGCATCGTCAAGGTCGGCAAAGCGGGAAATCCCGACACGATGGACGGCGTCGATCCCGATCTCGTAATCGGCGCCTCAACCGAGGTTATCGCGGGCGAAAACCTGATCGTCACCGCGGGCGGAATCGACAGTCACATCCACTTCATTTCGCCGCAGCAGGTCTACGAAGCCATTTCGAACGGCATCACGACGATGATCGGCGGCGGAACAGGCCCCGCGACGGGCACCGCTGCCACCACCTGCACGCCCGGAGCGTGGAATCTCGCGCGCATGCTGCAAGCCGCGGACGCGTGGCCCATGAATTTCGGTTTTCTCGGCAAGGGCAACGCCGCCACGCGGCCGCCTCTCGAAGAGCAAATCGCCGCCGGCGCCTGCGGCCTGAAGCTACACGAAGATTGGGGCACCACTCCCGCGGCGATCGACACGTGCCTGCGCGTCGCGGACGATTTCGACGTCCAGGTTGCCATCCACACGGACACCATCAACGAAGCGGGATTTCTCGAAGCGACCGTTGCCGCGATTGCCGGCCGCGCGATTCACACCTATCACACAGAAGGCGCCGGCGGCGGCCACGCGCCAGACATCATCCGCATCGCGTCGTATCCCAACGTTCTGCCGTCGTCGACGAATCCGACGCGGCCCTACACCGTCAACACGATTGCCGAGCATCTCGACATGCTGATGGTGTGCCACCATCTGAATCCGAACGTGCCGGAGGACGTCGCGTTCGCCGAGAGCCGCATCCGCCCCGAAACAATCGCGGCGGAAGACATCCTGCACGACCTGGGCGTCATCAGCATGCTCTCGAGCGATTCGCAGGCGATGGGCCGCATCGGCGAAGTCGTCACTCGCACGTGGCAGACCGCGCACAAAATGAAAACGCAGCGCGGCCCGCTACCGGAAGATTCGAGCCGCAACGATAATTTCCGCGCGCGCCGCTACGTGGCGAAGTACACGATCAATCCTGCCATCACGCACGGCGTCGCGGACCAGATTGGCTCGATCGAGCCCGGCAAACTCGCCGACCTCGTCCTTTGGAAGCCTGCATTCTTTGGCGCGAAGCCCGAGATGATCGTGAAGGGCGGCTTCATCGCGTGGGCCGCGATGGGCGATCCCAACGCCTCGATTCCCACGCCACAGCCCGTGCTGTACCGCCCGATGTTTGGCGGCTTCGGCGGCGCTACGGCAGCGACCAGCCTCACCTTCCTGTCGCAGGAAGCGATGTCCGCGGGTGTGCCGCAGCGCCTCGGCTTGCAAAAGACCGCGGCGCCCGTTCGTAATTGTCGCCGCATCGGCAAGAAGGATTTGCTGCTCAACGACGCTACGCCGAACATCGAGGTCGATCCCGAGACCTACGAAGTCCGCGTCGATGGCGCGCTGCTTGCCTGCGAGCCCGCTCGCGTGCTTCCGCTTGCCCAGAGATATTTTCTGTTCTGATCCTGCTGGAACTCTAGCCGTGGTTCCTCTGCTGCTCGTTGCGGAGCAGTTCGACAAGCTCGTTGGCGGCGCGAAATTCCTGTTCAAGCTCCTTGCTTGAAAGATTTCGCCGCAGATGATCCACGGCCTGCGCGAGACGGTCGAGCGCGTGCGTGATGTTCTCGCGATTCGTCAGGAAAATGTCGCGCCACATGCCGTAAGGGCTCGACGCAAGGCGCAGCGAATCCTGCAATCCTTTGCCGGCCAGCGTGACAGGCAAGCCCGTCTCGTCCGTTTCGTCCGCCACGACGCGCGCCAGCGCGAGCGCCACCAACTGCGGCAAGTGCGAGACGATGCCGACCGCCCAGTCGTGCGTATCCGCGTCGCACCATACCGGGTTTGCGCCGATTCGGCGCAGAAGCGCCACGAAGTTTGCAACACGCGGATCGCTATCGCTCGCCGCTTCCGAGCCGATCAGCGCGTACGGCGCGCCAGCAAAGATCTCAGCGTCGGCGTGCTCGATTCCGGACATTTCCTTGCCTGCCATTGGGTGCCCGCCCAGAAAGCGCGCGCCTGCCTTGAAGTGGTTCTGCGCCGCGCGGCAAACGGCGGCCTTGGTGCTGCACGCGTCCGTCACCAGCGCGCCCGGCGCCGCCGCGGCCGCGATGCCAGGCAGGGCATCAATAGTTGCGCCAATTGGCAGCGCAACGTAGATCAGGTCCGCGCCGCGAACGGCGTCCTGCAGCGACGCGGCCGTATCGCGGACAGCTCCCCGGTCTCTCGCGCGCTGAACCACGTCCGCGCGATCGAAGCCCACAATCGCCGCTTCCGGAAAATGCTTCCGCAGTGCGAGCCCGAACGATCCGCCGATCAATCCGGTGCCAAGAATCGCGACGCGGCGAAAGAGAATCTCACTGGCCATGGTTCAGGGAGTGTACCCGATGTGGGGAATTTCTGTGCGCCGTACGGGCTAGATGGTCGAGCCAGCCGCTTGCGCGGTCTCTTCGCTGGCGCCGGCCTTTATCACTTCCACTTGCGCGACATCCATCAGCTTTTCGAGATGCCGCACCAGAGTGGATTCGGGCCGGTCGGCCTGCACCGTCATGCGTACTTCCAGAAAATTTCCATCTGCGGAGCAATCGGCCTTCAGGCTCACCAGGTCGAAACGGCGCCGCCGTGTGGTGCCCAGAATGCGCACCAGCGCGCCTTCGTCGTTTTTCACCTGCAAGCGCAGCGTTAGCGTGTTCACCGGGTGACCTCGTCGAGCATTTCGGAATTCGTCTTGCCCGGCCCGACGATGGGCCACACGTTCGCTTCCTGATCGATCACCACGTGCGCCATCACCGGCCCCGTCGCGGCGAGCAGACCGTCGATGGCGTCCTCGATGTGCTCCTTGTTTTCGACGCGGAACGCCGGGATGCCCATCGACTCGGCCACGCGCACGAAGTCCGGATTATCCGAGAGGTCCACTTCGCTGTACCGCTTGTCGTGGAAGAGTTCCTGCCACTGCCGCACCATTCCCAGCGCGCGATTGTCGAACAGCACGATCTTCACGGGCAGGTCGTAGCGGCGAAGGGTTGCCAGCTCCTGCAGGTTCATCATCATCGAGCCGTCGCCCGACACGTTGATCACGCATGCGTTCGGATATGCAAGTTGCGCGCCGATGGCGGCCGGAAGGCCGAAGCCCATCGTTCCCAGGCCGCCGCTGCTCAGGTGCTGCTGCGGCCGGTTGAAGTCGAAGTGCTGCGCCACCCACATCTGGTGCTGGCCCACGTCGCAGCAGACGATCGTGTTGTCGCCGGTGCGCTGCGCGAGCCGCTTCAGGAACCATGGCGCGTAGATGCCGGGCGCGGGCGCGTCGTAATTCCACGCGTGCGATTTCTTCCACGCAAGGCATTCGTGGCGCCATTCGTCACATTCAACCGGAATCGAGAGTGCTGCGAGCGATTTTCTCAGGTCGCCGATCAATGGGGCGTCCGCGTGCCGCAGCTTGCCCACTTCCGCCGGATCGACGTCCATGTGAATCACGCGCGCACTCGGAGCGAAGCCCGAAATCTTGCCGGTCGCACGGTCGTCGAATCGCGCACCGATGCAGAGCAGCAGGTCGCAGCCCTGCACAGCGTGATTCGACGCCTTCATTCCGTGCATTCCCATCATGCCGAGGAACAGTTCGTGCTTCGTGGGAATTGCGCCGAGACCCTTCAGCGTCGACACGACCGGAATGCGCGTTGCGTCGACGAACGCGTTAAATTCCGCGAGCGCGCGGGCCATTCCGATTCCGCCACCCGCGTAGATCACCGGACGGCGGCTCGCCTTCAGCAGCTCCATCGCGCGCGCAATTGCTTCGGCGCTCGGCGGGGCGGGGAACTCGTCTTCGTTATTTGTGTGGAAGTCGAAATCCGCGTTCGTGTTTCCAACATCCTTCGGCAAATCGATCAGGACGGGACCCGGGCGTCCGGAACGCGCGATCTGGAAGGCCTCGTGCACCACGCGCGCTATGTCCTTCACGTCGTCGATCAGGAAGCTGTGCTTCACCACCGGCAGCGTGATTCCGAAGATGTCCACTTCCTGAAACGCGTCCGTGCCCATCAGGTGCGTGGGCACCTGTCCTGTGATGGCGACCACGGGAATCGAATCCATGTAGGCGTTCGCGATTCCGGTTACCAGGTTCGTTGCGCCCGGCCCGGACGTGGCCATGCACACGCCCACCTTGCCCGTGGCGCGCGCATAGCCGTCGGCCGCAAGCGCCGCAGCCTGCTCGTGCCGCACCAGGATGTGGCGGATCTTCGAATCCAGCAGCGCGTCGTACACCGGCATGATCGCGCCGCCGGGATACCCGAACATCAAATCCACGCCTTCGTTCTCAAGCGCCTTGACGAAAAACTCTGCGCCTTTCACTTTCCACCTCGCGCCGCTGTCGACGTTTCCGGCTTGAGCCACGACATCTGCGCTCGCAGCTCTTCGCCTACCTTTTCGATTGGGTGATTCCGGTCGCGCTCCAGCCGCTTCGTGTATTCGGGCCGGCCCGCCTGGTTCTCGAGCACCCATTCCTTCGCGAACTGTCCTGACTGGATTTCCGCGAGCACCTTGCGCATGTTTTCGCGCACGTGCTCGTCGATGATGCGAGGCCCGCGGGTGATGTCGCCGTATTTCGCGGTTTCGCTGACGAATTGGTGCATCTTCGCGATTCCGCCTTCGTAGATCAGGTCCACGATCAGCTTCATTTCGTGGAGGCATTCGAAGTAGGCCGCTTCCGGCTGGTAGCCAGCCTTCACCAGCGTCTCCCAGCCTGCCTGGATCAGTTCGCGCGTCCCGCCGCAGAGGACGGCTTGCTCTCCGAAGAGATCGGTCTCGGTTTCTTCCGCGAACGTTGTCTGAATTACTCCCGCGCGCGTCCCGCCGATTCCGCGGGCATAGGCCAGCGTGCGGTCGAACGCATGTCCCGAAGCGTCCTGGTGCACGGCCAGCAGGCACGGCACGCCGCAGCCCTGTTCATACTGTCGGCGTACCAGATTGCCCGGGCCTTTCGGCGCCACCATGGTGACGTCGACATTCTTCGGCGGGCGAATCTGCCCGTAGTGGATGTTGAAGCCGTGCGAGAAGAGCACCATCGCGCCATCCTTCAAGTTCGGCGCAATCTCATTCTGATAGAGCGCGGGCTGCGCCATGTCCGGCGCGAGCATCACGATCACGTCCGCGCCTTCGGCGGCGTCCGACGGAGCGGCGGGTGTCCAGCCATCCTGTTCGGCCTGCTTCCACGATGGGCCGCCGCGGCGAAGTCCCACGGTCACCTGCTGGCGGCTGTCGCGAAGGTTCAGCGCGTGAGCGCGTCCCTGGCTGCCGTAGCCCATCACGGCGATGCGCTTGCCTTCGAGGGCCCGGGGATTTGCGTCGTCGTCCCAAAACATGTTTGCCATCACCGTCTCCTTATTGCAGAACTTGATCCGCGGTCGTAACCGCGCCTTCTGATGCCGATGAAACCAGCCTCGCGTACTTCGCCATCACGCCGCTCTTGTACTTCGGGGCCGGAGGCTTCCACTTCAGGCGCCGTTCGCGGATGTCCGCTTGCACATCCAGCCGCCGCCGCTTGATGTCGAAGGTGATTTCGTCGCCGTCCTGGATGAACGCGATGGGGCCGCCGCGCGCAGCTTCGGGCGCCACGTGGCACACCATCAACCCGTGCGTCGCGCCGCTGAAACGGCCGTCCGTGATCAGCGCGATCGAATCACCGAGACCCTGTCCGACCAGCGCGCCCGTGACCGCCAGCATCTCGCGCATTCCGGGTCCGCCTCGAGGACCTTCGTAACGAATCACCACCACGTCGCCTGCCTTGATTTTTCGCTGCTGCACGGCTTCGAACGCCTCTTCCTCGGAATCGAAGACGCGCGCCGGGCCGATATGCGAGAGCCGCTCGTGGCCCACAAGTTTCACGACGCAGCCTTCGGGAGCGAGCGAGCCGTGGAGAATCGCAAAGCCGCCGTCTTTTTTCAGCGGATTGATCAGCGTGCGGATGACTTGCTGTCCCGCCGTTTCCGAAGCGTCCTTGATCTCTTCGAAGAGCTTCTTGCCGGACGCCGTCATGCCGTCTTGAAGCAGCTCCGCTTCCTGAAGCCGCCTCGCCAGCAGGCGCATCCCGCCCGCGCGGAACATGTCCGGGGCGGTGAAGCGGCCGGCGGGTTTCAAGTCGGCGAGCAGAGGAGTTCTGGCGGAGATGCTGTCGAATTCGTCGAGCTTCAGGGGCACGCCGGCGTCGCGCGCGATGGCGAGCAGATGGAGAACGGCGTTCGTCGAACCGCCAGACGCCGCGACGGACGTGATGGCGTTTTGCAGCGCGGGCAGAGTGATGATCTGGTGCGGGCGAACGTCATCGCTGAGAAGCTTCATCACCATTTTTCCGCAATCGAATGCGGCCTTGCCTTTGCGCGGGTCCGTGGCGGGAATTTCGTTCGCGCCCATCGGCGAGATGCCGAGGAACGTGATCGCGGTCGCCATGGTGTTGGCGGTGAATTGGCCGCCGCAAGCGCCTGCCCCTGGGCAGGCCTTGTCCTCGAGTTCGGTCAATTCCTTGGTGGTCATCTTGCCGGCGGCACATGCGCCCACTGCTTCGAAGACGTCCTGAATGGTCACCTCATGGCCCTGAAAATGGCCGGCCATGATCGAGCCGCCGTAAAGAACCAAGCCGGGAATATCGAGCCGCGCGACAGCCATCACGGTTCCGGGGATGGTCTTGTCGCAGCCGCAGATGGCGACGACCGCGTCAAACGCATGCGCGCGAACGAAAAGCTCGATGGAATCGGCAATCACCTCGCGCGACACGAGGGAAGCTTTCATTCCTTCCGTGCCCATCGTGATGCCGTCGGAGATGGCGATGGTGTCGAATTCGATGGGCGTTCCGCCCGCGGCGCGAACGCCTTCTTTCACGCGTTCCGCGAGCGTCCGCAGGTGCACGTTGCAGGGTGTGACTTCCGTCCACGTATTCGCGACGGCCACGAGCGGGCGAGCCAAGTCGGCGTCGGTCAGGCCGGTAGCCTTGAACATGGCCCTTGCCGGCGCCCGCGAGATTCCTTTTTTGATTGAATCGCTCTGCATTTCCCGAAAGCCTCGTTTTGTCCTCAAACTAAAAAGCCCCGCTGCCTGTTGTCAGGTGCGGGGCGGCTCGTCCAGGTTCGGCCTAGACGGGTGGCCCCCACCTTACGATGACCACGACAGGGCGTCTAATCACTTGCGTCATAGAATCCTTTTTGGCTTGCCGCTCGCCTGCGCGCCGATCGCTTGCTCAGTGCCGGACCCCTCAGATTCTTCGGAATACGACGTTTACACACTCCAGTAGGCCTCCGGCGGCCAGATAAGTCAAATTTGTATTTCTTGCGGATACTATAAATATGCCTTATGGGCGCGAGGGCGACGAAAGCCTTGACGAGGAGGGGAGCGTTCCGTATAGTGTCCTTTCGTTTTCTGACGGAGAGGTTGGAAGAAGCCGCGCCATGCATCCGTATTATTACAATTTCGCCTTTACTTACCGCTTCCCGTTTACGGGGGAGCGGGCGGGCGAAACGCGCGCGGTGCAGATGACTCGCTAAACCGCACAAAGTTTCGAGATACCGGCCGCGACCCTTACAGGGGGATCGCGGCCTTTTTTTTGCTCTCGGGAAGCCATGGAGGCCCACGAGGATGAAGATCGACGATTGGCGAAGAAAAATCGACGCGATTGATACCGCCATGCTCCATCTGCTGAATCTGCGGACGGAGCTGGCGCTGGAAGTGGGCCGGCTCAAGGGGCAGGCGGGGCTCGTCCTGCGAGTGCCGGAGCGCGAGCGCGAGATTTTGACGCGGATGAAGGCGCTGAACCCGGGCCCGCTCGACGGCCAGGCGATCGAGACGATATACCAGGTGATCCTCGACCAATCGATTCGCACGCAGGTGACAAACGGCTGCGGAGTGGCGGAGGCGGCCGGTGCAGCGGCGAAAGGGAAGCGGCCTAGGGTGGCGCGGCGGCGCAAGGCGGCGCGCGCATGAAGCTGGCGCCCAACGCACGCGTGGCTTTTCAGGGCGAACGAGGTGCCTTCAGCGAGGAGGCGGCTATCAAGCTGCTCGGGGAGAAGATCGTGCTGGTCCCGCGGCCGACGTTTGACCTGGCGTTCGCGGCGATTGGCGACGGCGTCGCGGATTACGTCCTCGCACCGATCGAGAACAGCCTCGCGGGGTCGGTGCACAGGTCGTTCGATCTGCTGGTGGAGAGCCGGTTGACGATCATCGGAGAGGTGATTATTCCAATCGTGCACAACCTCATCGGAATTCCCGGCGCGCGGTTCGAGGAGATCACGACGGTGGAATCCCATCCCGTGGCGCTCGCACAGTGCGAGCAGTTTTTTATCGCGCATCCGAAGCTGAAGCGCGCGGTAGCGGAGGATACGGCCGGAAGCGTTCGCGAAGTGATGCGGGCGGGCGATGCGTCGCGCGCGGCCATTGCGGGACGGCGCGCTGCGGAAATTTACGGCGGAGAAATTCTCCGGGAGCACCTGGAGGACAACCGCGAGAATTACACGCGGTTTCTGCTGCTCTCGCCCGGGAGCGCGGCGGTGGACGGCGCGAACAAGCTTTCGCTCGTGTTCGAGCTGGACCATCGCCCCGGCGCGCTCTATCACGCGCTCGAGCCCTTCGCGAATCGCGGAATCAACATGATGAAGATCGAAAGCCGTCCGGTGCACGGTTCGCCGTGGCAATACCGTTTTTATCTGGATTTGCAGGCGTCGGCGAAGGAAGCGGAGGCGGCCGCGGCGCTCGCGGAACTCGAAAAGCTCGTGGTGGGACTGAGGATTCTGGGTTCGTATCCGTCGGCGGAGGGAGCCGGCGGGGCAAAACCATAGGGGAAAGGCGAGGTTGGAACGATGATCGTCAACATGTATGGGACGGCAACGGAAGAGCAGATCAATCACGTGGTGACGCGGATCAAGGAGTGCGGTTTCCAGGCGCATTTGATTCGAGGGGAGGAACGGACCGTGATCGGAGTGGTGGGCGACAGCAACAAGCATCGAAGCGAACTCGAGGCTCTGCAGGCCGCGCCGGGCGTCGAGGAGATCGTGAAGATTTCGCATCCGTTCAAGTTGGCGGCGCGGAGCTGCCGACCAGAAGGATCCGTGATCGATCTCGGCAACGGGGTGATGATCGGCGGGCCGGAAGTCATCGTCGCCGCGGGGCCGTGCGCGGTGGAAACTCCGGAGCAGATCGGCGACATCGCGAAGAAGGTGGCGCGCATGGGCGCGAAGGTGCTGCGCGGAGGCGCGTTCAAGCCGCGGACCTCGCCGTACAGTTTCCAGGGATTGGGGCTCGAAGGGCTGAAGCTGTTGCGCACGGCCGCGGACGCGAACGGCTTGCTGGTGATCAGCGAGGTGATGGATCCGTCGCAGGTGGACGCGATGATCCCGTACGTTGACGTGATGCAGGTGGGCGCGCGAAACATGCAGAATTATCATTTGCTGCGCGCGCTGGGCGAGACCGACAAGCCCGTGCTGCTGAAGCGGGGAATGTCCGCGACGATCGAGGAGCTGCTGCTCAGCGCGGAATACATCATGGCGGGCGGAAATTACAAAGTGGTGCTGTGCGAGCGCGGAATCCGCACGTTCGAGACGTACACGCGCAACACGCTCGACATTGCGGCGATTCCGGTGATCAAGCAGCTTTCTCATTTGCCGATCGTGGCCGATCCGTCGCACGGGACGGGGCGGCGAGACAAGGTGGCGCCGATGGCGCGGGCGGCGGTGGCGGCGGGGGCGGACGGGTTGCTGATCGAGGTACACCCCGACCCGGAGCGGGCGCTTTCGGACGGAGCGCAGTCGCTGTACCCGGAGCAGTTCGGGCAACTGATGGCGGAGATTCGGGTGATCGCTCCGGCGGTGAACCGGCGCGTAAATTGAGAAAAAAAGGCCCCGGATTTGTATAGATTAGAAAAACGCAAGTGGCTGATTTCAGGGCGGTTACGGCGATTTCTAATCTTCAGTGTATAGATTAGAAATGAGGAGAGGTCCTTCGCTCGCGATGCTCCGCTCAGGACGAGGATCCTCGTCGGATCCTCGATTAGAAATTGGGCGGTTTCGGGGAGCGGAACCCGGGAGGGAGGAGGGACGGGGTTCGCGGCAGTCATAGCGAGTCGATGTCGGGGACATTGTTTGGGTCATCTGATTGATGGTCATTTTCTATCACAGTCTATTATAACATGGGTAACCTGCCAGAGTCAAGGAAAAAGCCCGCATTGATACTGAAGGACTTAGCGGCGACGGACTACGTGTCGAGGTCGTAGGCGATCTTCAGCCACTTCATGACGTCGGCGTCGATGTCCGCAAGTGATTTGATTTCAATGCGATGCGTTATGCGGTCCTTCTTGGCGAGGCCGCCGGTGTCGATGAGGTGCTTGGGGAGCTTGCCTTTGTAATGGGTGAGGGCGAGGCCGAGGTCGATGCGGGTGTTCGTGGTGGGCTTGATTTGAGCGAAAACGTGCTCGCGATAGAGGGGGACGATGGTCTTGCAGGGGCAGGCTTTGACGTCGGGGCCGAGGGATTTGCCTTTTGCGAGCAGGGAATCGTAGAACGGGCGCAAGGACTGCTTCGCGCCGGAATATTGGGAGTCGACATACTCGACGGCGGCTTTGAGGTAGGCGGCGGGGTCGCTATCTTCGGTGTTCTTGCCTTCGAAGCGGTTGGAGATCCAGATTGCGCCGTTCGTGCCGAGATTGTGTTTGGTTTTGAGCCACTCGCGGCGTGATTTTTCGTCCTTGGGGCCGTCTTTCTTGACGATAGCGAGCCATTCGTCGAGGTCGCGGCCGGTTTTGGCCTTCAGCTCAGCAATCCATTTCTGGACCATGGCGACGCCGGGATGAATGGCGTAGAGGGATTCGGTTTTAGCAGTGGCGGCTTTGGGCATGAGGGCTCCTCGCGGGCGATTGGTGAGGAGATTGTAAACGAAGAGGCCCGGGAGGGCGAGGGGCGCAGGAGAGGTGAAAGCGATTTCAAATTTCAGATGGCTCTGTTGAGATCCTCAGTTTTCGAGAGGCTGGAAGAGAGATCCCTCGACTGCGCGTCCCGACGCGAAAATCGAAAAGACGCGATTTTCGCGGGGAAAAGCGTCGGGACGCTCCGCTCGGGATGACAAAGTTCAGAGGTCGTGCCGAGAAAATGGGCAGCGGCGCGCCTTTGCGTCAGGAAATCAACAAAGCCATTTCAGATTTGAAATTTCAGAGGAAGGCACGGACCAAAGGCCCGGGGCTAAAGCCCAAAGCTTCACGTGAGCCGCGTTTCGCACGGCCAAAGGCAAAGGCTGCGGCCGCCACGGAGGGCGAGAGCCTCTTGAATATCTAGGCCACAGCGAGCTCAAGCCCGTCGTCGGTGACCCGAGACGACGCATATTCGACATGCAAAACGCGGCGTCGCATTTCTGAGTGCGACTTGGATGAGGCATGAACAAGCAGCGGACGCATCGCGAGGACGGAGCCTTTCGAGGCGATGCAGACCACGCTAGTTACGTGTGACGTCAAGCGGCGGATGGCGTCGTTGCTCAATACGCCCATCGTGTGGGTTCCTGGAAGAACGCGCAGCGGGCCGTTGCCAGCTGCGGAGTCGTCCAAATGGATGCGGAGCGCCAGGACTTGACCGAGCGCGAGCGCCGGCGCACGCGAGTAGGTCACTCCTTCCTTGACGGACCATGGGCCCCAGCCGGGAGCCTCACGCTTCTCTCGAAGCGGCAGGGCCGTGTCCTGGTGCCATGCCACCAGCCAGTTCGAGAGAGGCGACTTGTCGAAAAGCGTCGCTCGGAATGGAAACGCGTGACTTCCGAGAACACGCCGGGCGATATCAAGAAGCCTTGAGTCGTTTGCCAGTTCTGCGATCGCAGGATGCGCAAGTGCATGGCGCACGCCGGCTTTGCTGCGGCGAATACTTGCGGAGGCAAGGCTCTGTTCTAAGCTTGAGATGTCGTGGTCGTCCAAGGCATCGCAAATGATTGCGAAACCCTGTTCTCCCAGGGATTTGGGCCACATGAGTAGCCGAATTTTTACATAACGGTGGTCGCAACTCCAGGATGGAAAAGAGAAAATGGAGGAGGGAGTGGGGGCGACAGACGGAGGCCGACGGAGCAAGCTCCGTCGGAGAGAGATTTTCTCGGGCGGACGGTTGTCCTCAAAAGCGGTAGCAAGCTACCGCACTCCAAAACGGCGCAGGAAGGCGCGAGGCCCAAGCGCACGACTTCGGCTATGCGGCGGCGAGGAGTCGGCAGGATGCGGGCGCTCTGGCTGCAATTCGGGGCGCGGCGGCAAATGAGCAGCGTCGCAGGAGGAGGGGGCGGCGGGTCAGGCGGTGGCGGCGTGGGGTTGGGCGGCGGGGTGGGAGTTCTTTTGGAGGAGGCGCCATTGACCGGGGGAAGTGCCTTCCCAGGCGTGGAAAGCGCGGAAGAACGAATTGGCGTCTTCGTAGCCGAGCAGGTAGGCGGTTTCGCTGAGCTCGACGGATGAGTGGAGCAGGTAGTGGCGGGCCAATTCGCGGCGTGCTTCTTCGAGCAGGCGCTGAAACGTGACGCCTTGCTCGGTGAGGCGGCGCTGCAAGGTTCGCGTGCTGAGGTGCAGCTCTCTTGCGAGGTCCTGGATTCCCGGGCGCTGACCCGCGAGCAGCCGCTTCAGGATCGCTTTTGCCTGCTCGCCGAAGGTTTTCTGCGCGAGCTGCTGCCGCAGTTCCGCCTCGAGCTGCGGAGCGACGATGGCGAGCAGCTCAGCGTTGTAGGTGACGAATGGCAGGTCGATATCGGCTTTGCTGAAGACGAGGGCGTTGCGGCCCGTGTTGAATTTCACGGGGCAGAGGAAATGCGACTCGTAGAGTTTGCGATTCGTAGGGGCGCGCTGTAACTCGATTCGCTTGGGAGCGACGGCGCGTCCAGTGCCGCGCTGACCGATGGCGACAATCCAAGCGAAACAAACGTCGACCAGCAGGGGAGGCTCGCTTTCGTCCGCGAGGAGCCAGGCGAATTGGACCGCGCATTCATTCGCACGTTCAACGAGGCGGATTTCCTCGGGGCAAGTGAGCTGCTTGTAGCGTGAGAGGCGCTCGATCGCGTCGCGAAACGAACGAGCCGCGAGCGCGGCGATCTTGATTGGGTCGTAGCGCGCAATGCGCTCCTCGGTTCCGAGCTTCAGACCGAAGGCGGGATCGTTGGTGCTCTCCGCAATTCCGCGGTAAAGCGCGAAGAATTCCTCGGTGGTCACAAGGATTTTGTCCTGGTTGAACAATTCGATGGGAAGGCCCGCCTGGCGGAGGACTACGTCCGGCGGAAGGCCCAACTCTTCGAGCTTGCGCGGGAGCGTGCTCGAAACTCGGAACCGGTTCGTCATGGGTCACTCCAGAGCATAGCTTAATTCCGCGATCGTCGCTGCACGGGCCGCGCACGAACCTTGCAGTCGTTCGTTTCCGGAAGAATGCTCTCCAGGGCTGCGCGAAAGGGGGTCACGATTTGGAGAAGACTTCTCTTGCCACGGTCACGGCGTTCACGGCCGTGGGCCACCCGGAGTAAAAAGCCAGGTGAGTGATTTCCTCGACGAGCTCCTGTTGCTTGACCCCGTTTTCGAGAGCCCGCTGGAGATGAAAGCGCAACTGCTCGGTGCGATTCAGGGCAATCAACGCTGCGACGGTGATAAGACTGCGGTCGCGCTTGGAAAGCTCCTTGCGCTCCCAGACGTCTCCGAAGAGGACCTTGTCGCTTAATTCGGCGAGCTTGGGCGCGATGTCGCCCATCGCCCGTTGAGCAGCAGAGGGTTCTTTAGTCATGTTGTCGCTCCTAGCGTATGTTGTGGCCCATAAGGCTTGCGCGGTTCGTGCTTTTGCGCGATCCAGCTGCCGGGGCCAAAGAGTTAGTGTGAGGACTAATCCAAATCGACCTCAGCGGCTGAAGCCGACCTCATTCGGCGTCGGTTACGGCACGGCTGAAGCCGTGCTCTGGCGCAACCGTTGATTCTCACACAGACTCTGAAGCCCCTGGTTTTTTGGAGAGACCGCGTTTCGCACAGCCTGAAGGCCGCGCTCCCCCGACTGAAGTCGGGGGCTTCCACCCAATGGCAACTGCAACTTCGATGCGATTGTCCCTTCGCCGACAAAATCTCGCACGCGAGTCAGCGGCCGACCATTTTCATCAGCTCTTCGGGGTAGCGAGCGCCCTGCACCTGAATTTTCGAGGTTGCGGCGTCGAGTTCGCTGAGATCCGCCGGTGAAAGCGTGACGTTAACGGCTTCGAGATTTTCTTCGAGGCGGTGGAGTTTTGTCGTGCCGGGGATGGGAACGATCCACGGCTTCTTCGCGAGCAGCCATGCGAGCGCGACCTGCGCGGGCGTGACTTTCTTCTGGTTGGCGAAGTGAGCGACCAAATCAACGACGGCTTGATTCGCGTCGCGATTCTCCGCGGAGAAGCGCGGAACGATGTTGCGGAAGTCCGTCTTATCGAACTGAGTGTCCTTGTTGATGGCCCCGGTAAGGAAGCCTTTGCCGAGCGGGCTGAAGGGCACGAAGCCGATGCCGAGTTCTTCGAGCGTGGGGATGATTTCTTTCTCGGGTTCGCGCCACCAGAGCGAATATTCGCTTTGGAGCGCGGCGACGGGCTGAACCTTGTGCGCGCGGCGGATGGTTTGAGCGCCGGCTTCCGAAAGGCCGAAGTGCTTGACCTTGCCTTGCTGGATGAGGTCTTTCACCGCTCCGGCGACGTCCTCGATCGGGACGTTCGGATCGACGCGATGCTGATAGAAGAGATCGATGACGTCGGTCTTGAGGCGCTTGAGCGAAGCTTCTGCAACTTCCTTGATGTGCTGAGGTCGGCTGTCGAGGCCGGCCTGCTTGCCGTTCTCGATCTTGAAGGCGAACTTGGTGGCGATGGCGACTTGTTTGCGGAAGGGGGCAAGAGCTTCGCCGACGAGCTCTTCGTTCGTGAAAGGGCCGTAGACTTCGGCGGTGTCGAAGAAAGTGACGCCACGCTCGACGGCGGCCCGGATGAGGGAGATGGCCTGCTGCCTGTCCATCGGGGGACCGTAGCCGAAGCTCATCCCCATACAGCCGAGGCCGATAGCCGAGACTTCCAGATTGGTTTTGCCTAGTTTGCGCTTTTGCATTTGCGGCTCCTTATTGCATTGCAGTCACCAGCATAGATTTTACGACAGGCCCGTTGCACTAGCAGAACGCGCCAATCTGCTTGCAGAACGCGCCATGGGATGGGGCGAACCAAGAAGCAATTTCAGATTTCAAATTTGAAATGGCTCTGTTGAGATCTTCGGTTTTCGAGAGGCTGGAAGAGAGATCCCTCGACTGCGCGCCCCGACGCGAAAATCGAAAAGACGCGATTTTCGCGGGGAAAAGCGTCGGGACGCTCCGCTCGGGATGACAAAGTTCAGAGGTCGTGCCGAGAAAATGGGCAGCGGCGTGGGGAAATCAACAAAGCCATTTGAAATTTCAAAGGAAGGCAAAGAGCCCCGGGCTGAAGCCCAGTTTGTTCTTGAGGGCTGCTTCGCGCCGCAGACAGCGCGGCGCTCCCTGGGCTGAAGCCCAGGGCTTCCACCCCAAAACCCGACGGCTGCCGGATTCGAGGGGCGGATCCGGCGATAGAGAATCTCCTCGCTACGGCGAAGGAACAGAACGGGCACAGCATGCTGTGCCCCTACAAGGAAACGGGCGCGATTCGGCGCGGCGAGAATTGCGCGGCTGGAAGATGACGCGGGTGCTGAGTTTCGATCACCACGCGATGAAGGGAAGCGCCCGGTGTAATGGACGAAAGCAAGAGCACTTTTGGAACCACAGATGAAGACAGATAAACGCCGATGAAACCCGGAAATGGAAAGGAGAGAAGAGGCGAAGAGAATTTCAAAAGAAAGAGCGAAGGAGCGCCCAATGGCGACGTCGCTGGGAAGGAACGAGAGGCATCCTAGCGGTTGAAATTCGAATCGTAGAAACGTATCCTTTGATGTTCGCCAAAAGAGTCTCGCAAAGCGATTCTTCGTAAAGGCTTTCATACCCTGCTTTCAAGAATGAACTCCGGCCAAGATGACACGGCTGCTCCCGGGTGCGAGGGAGCACGAGCCGCCATTGAGCCACGATGCCCGGTGTGCAATCCGGCGCTGGGAAAGCTTGCCATCCTACTGCTGCTGGTGAGTCTGGCCGGCCTCGCGACGCTGGCGAAAGACGGCCAGTACTACCCGAAGACGAATCCCGCGCGGTACGTCTCAATGTCGACCAAGATGAACGTGGGCCAGCCGACGGCGGTTGCGCATCCCGGCCCGCTTCAGAGAACCGCGCGAATCGTGGCAGCGCATTCGCGACCGGCGGCGCGAAGGACGATCGAACCGCAACCGCTCCCGACCGACTCGGTGGGCGTGACCGTATCTCTTCAACATCGATCGCCTCCAACGGCGATTGCCTAGCAGTACTGCGCTTTTTCGAAAAACTTACAACCGGGTCGTTTGATCGAGTCCGCTGTCTGAAATTTCAGACACAGGAGAACCGATGAACGAGAAGCAATTAGCGCCGGCGCAACTGGAGCAGTTCCGGCGACTGAGCACGTGCGTCGTAGCGAGCGCCATCGAAACTTTCCGCGTGCGGCTGCCAAACGCGGGATTTACGGACGGGAGCGTGCGGAGCATGTTTCCGGACTGCGCACCCGTGGTAGGGTATGCCGCGACGGCGCGCATCCGAAGCGCCGATCCCCCAATGGAGGGCCACAACTACTACTTTCGAGCGGAGTGGTGGGACGAGGTTCTGAAGATGCCGGCGCCGCGGATCGTGGTGGTGCAGGACCTGGATACGCCGCCGGGGCGGGGAGCGTTCGTGGGAGAGGTTCACGCGAATATTCTTCAGGCGCTGGGAAGCGTGGCGCTGGTAACCAACGGGGCGGTGCGCGACCTTACAGAAGTGCGGGCGACCGGATTTCAACTGTTTGCGGGGAGCGCGTCGGTGTCGCATGCATACGCACACGTGTTCGATTTCGGCGGGCCGGTGAAGGTGGGCGGGCTGGAAGTGCGGCCGGGCAACCTGGTGCAGGCGGACCGGCACGGAGTGCAGACAATTCCGCTGGAGATTGCGGCCCAGGTTCCTGCAGCGGCGGAGCGGATTTTGAAGCGGAGACAATACTTCATCGGGCTGTGCCGGTCGGGAGAGTTTTCGTTGCAGAGCCTGCGAGGAGCGATGGAAGAACAGGGAGAAAGGGACGGAAGATGAGCGCGGAACCGGGAGAGGAATGCAAATTCACGCCGCTCGCGCACGGAATGCTTATGATCACACAACGACAAAAGCGAAGACGCAACGATTTAGGCTGCTGGACATGGCCGGCGGCCGCGTTTGTTCTGGCGGTTGCTCTTTCGGGGTGCGGGGCGGCCAACAAAGCCGAAGCGCAAAATGCCGCGCAGGCTGCGACCGCGCCGGTGGCGAAAGCGACGCGACGCGACATCGCGGATAACCTACAGATCGCGTCTGAATTCCTGCCTTTTCAGGAAATCAACGTCTACGCCAAGGTGTCCGGCTACATCCAGAAGCTTTATGTGGATTGGGGAAGCCACGTCCGGCAGGGACAGATCCTCGCCGTTCTCGAAATACCGGAACTCGAGCAGCAACTTCAGCAGGACGAAGCGACCGTGGCCCGCGCAAAGGAAGATCTCAACCGCGACCAATCGGCCTTCAACGTGGCCGACGTGACGTACAAGCGGCTCCTAGACGTGCAGAAGAGCCGTCCGGAACTGGTGGCGCAGCAGGACATCGATGTTTCGCAGGGAAAAGACCTGGAAGCAAGCGCCGCCGTCTCCGCCGCGAAACAGGCTCTAATCGCGGCGCAAGCCACGCTCGCGAAAGACCAAGCGATGTACGGATACGCGCGCATCACCGCACCATTCGACGGGGTCGTGACGGAAATCGACGCATACACGGGGGCGCTGCTACCGGCGGGAACATCTTCGAACAAAGGTGACCAGGCGCTCTGCCATCTCTCCGACAACCGCTTGCTGCGGCTGGTAATCCCTGTTCCCCAGTCTGCAATTCCAGATATACGGCTTGGCAGCAAGGCGGAGGTTCGCGTGCCGGTCCTCAATAAGGTGTTTCAGGGAACCGTTGCGCGCGTTTCGGACGAGGTGGACTTGTCCACGCGAACCATGCACACGGAGATCGACGTTCCCAATCCCAGGCTAGAGATCGTTCCCGGAATGTACGCGGAGGCATCGCTAGTCCTTCGGGAAAAGCGAGGAGCGCTGGTCGTGCCTGTCGAGGCAGTCGAAACTCAGCAGGGGCAAGCATCGGTCTTGCTGGTCGACAAGGACCATGTGGTGCAGCAGAAGCAGGTGCAAGTCGGGATCGAGACGCCTGACTGGGTGGAAGTTCTTTCCGGGCTCGAAGAGGGCGATTTGGTGGTGGTGGGGAATCGCAGCCAGCTTCGACCCGGCACCACTGTCCAGCCCAAGCTGGTATCGAGCAGCGCAGCCGACGGAGGGATGTGATGTCTGGCTTTTCGATTCGGAACCCCTACTTCATTGTGGTTGTGTGCCTGATCGTCACGGTCGTGGGAGTGTCGAGCCTGGTGCGCATGCCGGTGGATCTATTTCCCAACATCAATCTTCCGGAAGTCGTTGTGGCGACGTTCTACAGCGGAATGCCGCCGGAGGACATCGAAACCGAGATCACGGGGCGGTTTGAACGGTTCTTCACGCTGGGCAGCGGCATCGATCACATGGAGTCGAGATCCCTGCCCGGAGTGAGCATCATCAAGGTCTATTTTCAACCGACGACGAACTCGGATTCCGACGTGGACGAGATTTCGAATCTGGCAATGGCGGACCTGCGCCGCCTGCCTCCCGGGACGCTCCCGCCGGTGGTGGAGAAGTTCGATGCATCGAGCCTGCCCGTCTGCCTGATCACGCTGCAAGGGAAGGGACTGGACGAGACGCAGCTTCGCGATCTGGGCCAGTTCCAAGTGCGCAACCAACTCGCAACTGTTCCGGGAGCGTCGGTACCGCCGCCTTTCGGAGGCAAATATCGCCAGATCATGGTGTACGTCGATCCGGCGAAGCTCCAGGCGTACGCATTGAGCCCGATGGACGTGGTGCGCGCGGTCAACACGGCCAACCTGATCTTGCCCGCCGGCGACGTGAAGATCGGCCCATACGATTACGACATCTACACGAACAGCCAGTTTCCTGACGTGCGAGAAATCAACGGGATCCCGCTCAAGACAATCGGAGAATCGACGGTGACGGTCGCGGACGTGGGCCGCGCCGAGGACGCGCATCAGATTCAGACGAACGTCGTGAGGGTGGACAGCCAGCGGTCCGTCTATCTTCCGATTCTCAAGCAGGGTGGCGACACGAATACGATTCAGGTGGTCGACGGAATCAAGCAAACGGTAGCGAAGCTGACGGACATCCCGAAGAGCCTTTCGGCTCGCGTGGTTTTTGACCAGTCGCTGTACGTGAAGCGAGCTATTGATACGCTGCTGCACGAGGGCGGCGTTGGACTGCTCTTGACCGCGCTGATGGTTTTGATTTTCCTCGGGAGCCTGCGCGCCACCGTGGCGGTGTTCCTATCGATTCCACTTTCGGCCCTGGCTGCCATCATCGGGCTGTATTTCGGGGGCAGCTCGGTGAATTCGATGATCCTGGCGGGGCTCGCGCTGGTCTTCTCGCGGCTGATCGACAACGCCGTAATCGTGCTCGAAAACATTTTCCGCCATCTCGAACTCGGCGAGACGCCGGCGGTGGCTGCGGAGAAGGGCGGGCAGGAGGTGTCGCTCGCGGTCTTGGCGGCGACGCTGACGAGCGCCGTGGTGTTTTTTCCGGTCACGTTCCTGTATGGCGTGAGCCGGTTTTTGTTTTCCGCGCTGGCGCTGGCGGTGGTGCTCGCCTTGTTTGCGTCGTACGTTGTGGCCATGACCGTCGTGCCACTATTCTGCGCCCGCTACATCAAGGCCCCTTCGCACGTGGCGGAAGTGGAAGACGACTCGGCGGAGAAACGGTCTCTGAAACCGCGGGGTGCGCTGGCTCAATGGGGAGCGCGATTCAACGACCGGTTCGGCCAGGGATTCCATCACTTTCTTACAATCTACGACGGCTACGTGCGGAGATCGCTGGAACGGCCGAAGACAGTTGTGGCGCTGATCCTGGCAGCCTTCGTGCTGAGCCTTGCGATCTTTCCGTTCGTGGGAGTTGCATTTTTTCCGCGAACGGACGCGGGGCAGTTCGTCATCAACGTGAAGGCGCCGTCGGGGACGCGGGTGGAGGTGACGAATCAGGAGGTTGCGCGCGTCGAAGACATCGTCCGGAAAACGGTGGCGCCGAAAGACCTTCGATTGATTGTGTCGAACATCGGCGTGATCCCGGGATTTTCTTCGATTTACACGTCCAATTCAGGGCCTTACACGGCGACGGTGCAAGTGGCGCTCAATGAGGGACACACCGTCAGCAGCTTCGAGTACATGGACCGCGTGCGGCAGGAACTTCGAGAGGAGATGCCCGAACTTAGCACGTTCTTCCAGTCTGGCGGCATGGTTGACGCGGTACTGAATCAAGGATTGCCAGCGCCGATTGATGTGCAGGTGAGCGGCTCGAACCTGGAGTCCGACTACACAGTGGCGACGCAACTGGCGGCGGGAATTCGGAAGCTCTCCGGGGTGAGCGACGTGTACATTCCGCAGGACCTGGATTACCCGTCACTTCGGCTCAACGTGGACCGTCTGCGAGCGAGCGAGCTTGGGCTGACGCAGAAAGAAGTGGTCGACAACGTCATCACGGGCCTGACGTCCAACGGGATGATCGCTCCGAGTTACTGGATCGATCCGAAGACGGGGAACGATTACATGCTGACGGTGCAATACGGGGAGCAAGACGTCCGGAGCCTGTCTGACTTGCGGGATATCACGATTCGGTCGCCCGAAGCGAAGAGTCCCGCATTGCTCGACGCGGTGAGTCACATCACTCGTTTCAATTCTCCAACGGAAGTGGATCATTACCAGATTCAGCGGTCGTTCGATGTGTACGTGAATCCTTCAGAAGAAAATCTGGGGGGCATCGTGAGCGCCATCCGGGGAATTCTGGGGAAAACGAAGCTGCCGGAAGGGGCCCGCGTGAATCTGCGGGGAATGGTCCAGGGAATGGAAGCCTCGTTCCGCAGCTTTGGGCTTGGGCTTTCGCTTTCGCTGGTGCTGCTCTACCTCATCCTGGTGGCTCAGTTCCGGTCGTTTCTCGACCCGGCTCTGATTCTGCTGGCCGTGCCGACAGGCATCATCGGAGTCCTGCTGATGCTGGTTTTTAGCGGAACAACGCTGAACGTGATGTCCCTGATGGGTCTCATCATGATGGTCGGCATCGTCGTTTCGAACAGCATCCTGATCGTGGAATTTGCGCACCGACTGGAAGAAGCCGGCGACACCGTGCGGGACGCGATCATCTCGTCGTGCCGGATTCGGTTGCGTCCAATCCTGATGACATCATTAGCGACGATTATCGGGTTGTTCCCCCTCGCACTGAAATGGGGAACGGGAAGCGAGCAATATGCGCCGCTGGCGCGCGTGATCATTGGAGGTCTGATCACGTCGGTCGCACTCACAATTTTCATCGTCCCGGCCGCCTACCTACTGATGTACGGGCGCGGGAGATCTGAACAAGCAGCCGCAGAAGGAGCCTGATGAGAACCTGGATTTGGTTTCCGCTGCTCGCGGTTTTGGGGATCACGTTTTCCGCTCCGGCCTCAGGACAAACGTCTCCCCGAACGACTCCGCAACCATCATCCTCGCAAGCGCAGAGCCTGACGTTGCAGGATGCGGAGAAAATTGCGGTACAAAATCATCCGCAGATTCAGGCCGCGGCAAACGTAGCGATCGCGGCGCAGGAGCGCGTGAAGCAGGCGAAATCGGTGTACTACCCGACGGCCACGGGAAGCGCGACGGGCGTGGAGGCGGAGCACAATAGCCGAATCGCAGCGGGCGGGCTGAACAACCCGATCATTTACGATCGCTACGCGAACGGCGTGACGGTGACTCAACTGGTGACGGACTTCGGACGCACGCACGAACTGGTGAAGAGCTCGAACCTGCGCGCGCAAGCGGAACAGGAAAATGTGGTGACGACACGCGCGGATGTGCTGCTGGCGGTCGATCAGGCATATTTCGCCGTGCTGAAGGCGCAGACGCTGCTGACGGTGGCGCAGGAGACGGTGAAGGAGCGGCAACTGGTGTCGGACCAGGTGACGACCGAGGCGAACAATAAGCTGAAGTCGGGGCTGGACGTCAGCTTCGCCAATGTGGATTTGCAGCAAGCGCAGCTTCTGCTGATTCAGACGGAGAACGATTTGCAGGCATCGTTCGCGGACCTTTCGACGGCGCTCGGGTATTCGGACCAGCGAACATTTCAGCTCGAGGAGGAACCGCTTCCGGCAGAGCCACCGGGTGATTGGCAGCAAATGGTGCAGCAGGCGCTGCGAGACCGGCCGGAACTGATAAGCCAGCGGCTAGACGTGGGCTCAGCGCAGAGTTATGCGACGGCGGAGCGAGATTTGTGGATGCCGACGATTTCGGCGGCGGGAGCGGCGGGACTGACGCCGGTCCATCAGGATGATTCGCTGGCGCCGAGGTACGCGGCGGCGGGATTCAACGTCAACATACCGATTTTCAACGGGCACCTGTTCGGGGCGTTGCGCGGCGAAGCAAACGCGGAGGAGCGGGCGCAAGAGCAATATCTGCGCGACCTGCAAAACCGGATTGTGCGGGACGTCCGGACGGCGTGGCTGAACGCGAACTCGGCGTACCAGCGGCTTTCGGTGACGAAGGAGTTGCTGGACGATGCGCAGAAGGCGCTCGACCTGGCGCAGGCGCGATACAAGCTGGGGCTGAGCTCGATTGTGGAGCTGAGCCAGGCGCAGCTCAACGAGACGCAGGCCGAAATCGCAAATGCCAGCGCGAAGTACGATTACCAGACGCAAATCGCGACACTGAACTACCAGATTGGCGCGACGCACTAGCCGGGCAAGCGGCCGCATCCGAATGCCGCAAAAAATCAGATATCGGCGGGGAATGACTGCGAGTGTGTGCTAGATTCGTGCGCCGGGAGGCCGCGAAAATGCGACGAGCGGGAATTTTATTTCTGTGGATGACGGCGGGGCTGCTTGTGGGAGGCGGCGTGGCGAGGGCTCAGCAGAGTCCCGCGTTGCCGGCGCCGCAAGAGGGCGATTACGTCATTCACGATTTTCATTTCAAATCGGGCGGGACAATGCCCGAGCTGCGGATGCACTACTACACGTTCGGGAAGCCTGAGAAGGATGCGAAGGGCCAAACGACAAACGCGGTGCTGATTCTTCATGGCACGGGCGGGACCGGACGGCAATTCCTCTCGCCGTTGTTTGCGAGCGTGCTGTTCGTGCCCGGCGGACTTCTGGACGTGAGGCGCTATTTCATCATCCTGCCGGACAACATAGGGCACGGGAAGTCGAGCAAGCCGAGCGATGGGATGCGGGCACATTTTCCCCACTACGATTACGACGACATGGTGGCGGCGCAGCACGAGATGCTGGAAAAGGGCCTGGGAGTGAATCACCTGCGGCTGGTGATGGGAACTTCGATGGGCTGCATGCATTCGTGGGTATGGGGCGAGACGTATCCGGAGTTCATGGACGCGATGATGCCGCTGGCATGCCTTCCGGTGCAGATTGCGGGGCGGAATCGGATCTGGCGGGACATGGTGATCGAGGGGATCAAGCAGGATCCGGACTGGAAGAATGGCGATTACACGACGGAGCCGCGCGCTGCGCTCCAGATTTCCGCTGATTTTCTGATTATCGCGGGAAGCGCGCCGCTGGTGATGCAGAAGAATCTGCCGACGCGAGACGCGGCGGACGAATATCTGGACAAGACCTCGAAGCGACTGACGACGGGGCTGGACGCGAATGATTTTCTTTACGCTGTGAGCGCATCGCGGAATTACGACCCGTCAACGGGGCTGGAAAAAATTGAGGCGCCTGTGATGTTCGTGAATTCGGCGGACGATTTCATCAACCCGCCGGAGCTGGGAATCGCGCAGCGGGAAATTCAAAAGGTGAAGAAGGGCCGCTTCGTGCTGCTGCCGATTTCCGAGAAAACGCATGGGCACGGGACGCACACGGACGCGGCCGTGTGGCAGGAATACCTGAAGGAGCTGCTCGCCGAATCGCAGCATTGATCTTGGGACCTTCCCTCACATGAACGCTGCTGAACTGACAATAGTCATCCTGATAGGCGCGGCCATCGCCGGGTTCCTAGGGTCGCTGACCGGACTGGGAGGCGGAGTGGTGATCGTGCCGCTGCTGACGCTGGCGTTCCACGTCAACATCCGGTATGCGATCGGGGCGTCGCTGGTGTCGGTGATCGCGACGTCTTCAGGTGCAGCGGCGGCGTACGTGCGGGAGGGATTCTCGAACATCCGCATTGGAATGTTTTTGGAGATTGCAACAACGTCCGGCGCACTGGTAGGGGCATTCGTCGCGCTGAAGCTTCACGTGTCCGTGATCGCCGTGATTTTTGGCATCGTCCTGCTCTACTCGTCATACATCTCATTAAACCCGCCGCATGTGGCTCCCGATGAGAAGCCGGACAAGCTGGCCGCGCGCCTCCGGTTGAGCGGCGAGTACCCGACACCGAACGGACAGCAGTCGTACCATGCCACGGGAGTGCCGCAGGGATTCAGCGTGATGTTCGGGGCGGGGATGCTTTCGGGGATTCTGGGGCTCGGCGGCGGAGCGGTGAAAGTGCTGGCGCTGGACCGGGCGATGCGGCTGCCGTTCAAGGTATCGACGGCGACGAGCAATTTCATGATTGGTGTGACGGCCGCGGCGAGCGCCGGAGTTTATCTGAATCGCGGATACATCGATCCCGCCCTGGCAATGCCCGTGATGCTGGGAGTACTCGGTGGTTCGCTGATCGGGGCGCGCATGCTGGCCGGGGCCAACGTGAAGCTGCTGCGCATCATTTTTGCAATCGTGATCGCGTTCCTGGGAGTCGAGATGATCTTCAACGGGTTGACGGGAAGGATCTGAATGACTTTTCATCCCAACCCGGCGAAGGACGAATGGGCCGAGCAAACGATCGGAATCCTGCTGCGCACGGGCGTGATTCTGGCGGCGAGCGTGGTGCTGTTCGGCGCAATCCTGTTCCTCACGCGCAACGGGACGACGCAGCCGAATTACCGGGAGTTTCACGGACAGCCGAGCGATTTGACGCATGTTTCGGGGATCGTGCGCGACGTGGCGGCGTGGAATGCGCGAGGGATCATACAACTGGGCCTGCTGCTGCTGATCGCGACGCCTGTGGTGCGTGTCGCGTTCTCCATAGTGGCGTTCGCACGGGAACGAGATTGGCTGTATGTCTGCGTGACAGTGATCGTGCTGACATTTCTGCTCTTCAGCTTGTTTGGCGCCAAAGGCTATTAGTGGCTGCCGCCTTTGGCGCCTTGCCGCCCGCAGGGCGCTACCTGAATCAACACACTCTCTCGAACAGCGAATTGCGCGTCACATCGCTGGACCGCTAGGATAAAGTGCGATGCGGCGGGGCATCAAAACCTTACCTTTTGCAGCGGTACTCCTGGCGCTGCTCAGCCTCTCAAGGTGTTCGGGAACCAGTTCGCAAGCGAGTGAGAACCCGCAGGCCGCGCCTATCGAGTTTGTCGGGCAGTGGGGAGTGAAGGGCGCGGAGCCGGGACAGCTCGAAGACCCGGTGGGCATCACGACCGACACGCTCGGCAACGTGTACATCACCGATGCCGGGACGCACTTTATCCAGAAGTTCGATGCGCGCGGAACGCCGCTGCTTTCGTTTGAGGAAGACCCGCTGAAGCATCCGCAGTCGATCGCCGTGGACGATCTAGGCGTGATTTACGTGAGCGATCCGGCGCGCGGGAGCGTCTTCGTGTTTATGCCGGACGACCAGCACCATCGGGAAATCCGCATGCGGACGCGGCCGAACGCGGAAAACGAGTTGAGCGTAGCGGTGGATGACGATGGAGCGATCGATGTGTTCGACCAACGCGCGGGACGCGTCTTTACATTTTCCGCGAGGCTTCGCTTCCAGCGATCGTGGTTTCCAGGCGGATCGAAGGGTGGAATGGAGCACCTCGGACCGCTGGAATTGGGAGGCGACCACAATATCTGGATCGCCGACTCGCCTGAGAACCGCTTCCTGCGTTTTTCCGGAACAGGGCAACTGCTGGCGAGAGTGGCGCCGGGCACGGCGGACGCCGATCCGAAAGTCAGCGACCAGTTTGCAGTTTCGCACGACTACATTTTCGTGATGGACGCCAACGGATTGATGCTCCACGTTCTGACGCTGGACGGACATCCAAAAGTGGATGTGGATCTAGCGCCGCAGCTTGGACAAGCGAATCGATTGCCTCCCGCAATAGCAGTGAGCACTCGGAAGGAGCTTTTCGTCCTCGACGCTCCTGAATGCCGCGTGTACCGGTACCGCATTCACCTCTAAATTTCTGATATTGTTCTGGCGCGCGAAGGCGTCCAGGACATTCCATGCCCATTCTGCTGACGGAAGCGGACGTAAGGCGAATTCTGACGATGCCGCTTGCACTGGAGGCCGTCGAGGAAGGCTTCCGGCGGCTCGGCGACGGATCCGCGGTGGTGCAATCGCGGCAGCGGCTTCACTTGCCGGGGAAGAGTTACCTCCACTATATGGCGGCCGGCGATGCGGCGAGCGGCTACATGGGAATGAAGATTTACACGAGCTCCGCGCAGGGCTTGCGATTTCTGGTGCCGCTGTTTGGGGCTGCGTCCGGGGATTTGCTTGCGTTGATCGAAGCGGATTATCTGGGACAAGTGCGAACGGGCGCAGCGAGCGGAGTGGCGACGAAATTCCTGGCGCGCGAGGACGCGCACACGATTGGGATTGTTGGGACGGGTTCGCAAGCGCGAACGCAGCTCGAGGCGGTGGTGCTGGCGCGGGGGATTACGAGTATCCGCGTGTTTGGGCGGGATTTGCGGCGGCGGGAGGAATTCGCGAAGGAGATGACGGACAGGCTGAAGATTCCGGTGAGCGCTGTGGATTCGCCGGAGAAGGCGGTGCGGGACGCCGACATCATCGTGACGGCAACGACGGCGAGCCAGCCAGTAGTCGAGGGGAAATGGATCAAGCCGGGGGCACACATCAACGCAATCGGAGCGAACTTTCCGCAGAAGCGCGAACTCGACGACGACGCCGTGAAGCGGGCGGGATTGATTGCGGTGGATTCGCGAGAGCAATCGAAGATCGAATCAGGCGACCTGATTCACGCGCTTGGCGAGGACACTGCGCGGTGGGCGGCCGTGCGGGAGCTTGCGGAGATCGTGAGCGCAACGACCGCGGGACGAACGAGCGAGCAGGAAGTAACGCTGTTCAAGTCAAACGGCGTGGCGATTGAGGATATTGCGGTGGCAGGGCGGATTTACGAGATTGCTGTTCGAGAGTCCATCGGAAGAAAGATCGAAATGTGGGAGCGGGATCCGCGACTGGGGAACCAAAGAGGCGTTTAGGTGTGGGCGCGGCGAAGCCTCTTGACCAGAGCTTCATGTAGCCGGCTGCGCGTTTCCTCGGGAAGCGGGGCCGGCTCGGAATTGCAGTAGATTTCGATCGTCTTCTTGGTGGTGTTGACGATGACGCGGCATTTCTTGCACTTCAGCAGGTGCTCCTCGATCGACGCGCGAAGGGCGGGGTCGAGCTCCTTATCGAGATAATTCTCCAGTTCAATGACCAGCGTCTTGCAATTCACTTGTTATCACTCCGCCGAAAGTGTCGGTCGAGTTTTTGTCGCAACTTCAGCCGCGCCCGAAGCAGCCGCGACTTCACCGCCGGCACAGACAAGCCAAGCGCCTCCGCCGTCTCTTCGGTAGACAATTCTTCGATGTCGCGCAACTGAAAAACGATTCGGAAGGATGGGTCCAATTCCGAAATGACGCCCGAGAGGATGCCGGAGAGTTCGGCCTGCTCGTAGCGCTCCTCGGGAGAAGGCCCCCAGTCCTCCACGTCGCGGGGGATCGTCTCTTCGCCCGTGTCGATATCTTCATCGAGCGAAACCTGGTTGGGGCGGCGCTTGCGCAGCTTCATCAGGGCCTGGTTGACGGCGATGCGCACGAGCCACGTATAAAAACGCGAGTTGCCCTGAAACTCCGGAAGATGCTCGAAGGCCTTCAGGAAAGACTCCTGCATGGCGTCTTCGGCGTCCTCGCGGTTTTGCGTGATGTTCTGCGTGAGCCGGAAAATTTTGCGCTCGTAGCGGCCGACGAGCGTCTCGAATGCGGAGACGTCGCCCGACTGGGCTGCAGCGACCAGGGCGCCTTCGTCGTCCTTCACCACCTGCGAGGGCAGGGGATGAGACCTGACCGGATCTATCTTAGGAGAGCTCATGAATTGGTTGTCCACAGAAGAGGGTAGCACAAAATAGTAGATGCCGGACTGCGGCAACGGATGCCGAATTGAAGTGGAAGCGCGCCGGAGAGTGCGGCTTGACAGCGCTGGGGCGAGACAGTAGTCTAGATTTGTCGAACGAACGTTCGAATGGTATTTTGAGCGTCCACATGCGCAAAACGCACCCAGGCTCGCGTACATCCCAGGAGCGGCTGCAGCACATCTTGCACCACTCCGCGCGGGTTTTCTCCGAGAAGGGCTTTGATGGCGCGTCGATTCGTGACATCAGCCGGTCGAGCGGTGTATCGCTGGCGGGCCTCTACTACTACGTCGAGAGCAAGCAGCAACTCCTCTACCTGATTCAGATTTACACATTCAAGGCGGTCCTCGCGCGGCTGGAAAAGCGGCTGGCGGGCGTTAAGGATCCCGTCGAGCGGCTGCGGTTGCTGATCCATAATCACCTGGACTATTTTCTGCGCCATCCGGTGGAGATGAAGGTGCTGTCTCATGAGGATGAAGCTCTCGAGGGCGAATTCCGCAAAGAGGTGCTCGAGATCAAGCGGCGTTATTATGATGTGGCGCTGGATATCTTCGAGGAAATGCGCCGTCAAGGGCTGGCGCGTCGCCTAAATCCGCGAGTTGCGGTATTGTCGCTCTTCGGAATGATGAACTGGATTTATACGTGGCACCGGCCGGAGATCGATCCCCAGGCTGACGCGCTTTCCGAGAGCATGGCGGGTCTCTTCCTGCAGGGAGTCGTTGGAGGAGACAAGGACTTGCGTGTGGCGCGAGGGCGGTTGGGCGGTTCGCGGCGCTTGAATGCCGCGGCTCGCGCGGCGGTGTAGGATTAGCGGGTTTATGGAAGGTCGTGAGGAGGAAACGATGGCAATCATGCAGACCGTTGAGCAGAAGCAACTCGTCCGCTACACAGCGGAAGAGGGAATCGCCACCATCATGATGGACGACCCGCCGGCGAATACGTACACCTACGAAATGATGCAACAACTGGACGCGGCGATCCTGCAGGCACGGATGGACGAGACGGTGCATGTGATTCTGCTGCGGGGCGCGGGCGAGAAATTCTTCTCGGCGGGAGCGAGCATCCCGATGCTGGCGAAGGTGGACCCGCAGTTCAAATATTATTTCTGTTTGCACGCCAACGAGACGCTGTGCCGGCTGGAGCAGACGCCGAAGCTGGTGATCGCGGCGCTGAACGGGCACACGGTGGGCGGCGGCCTCGAGATTGCACTGGCATGCGACATTCGCATCGCAAAGAAGGAAGGCGGCAAGATTGGACTTCCAGAGGTGAATCTGGGCGTTCTGCCCGGCACGGGCGGCACGCAGCGGCTGTCGAGAGTTGTGGGGCGCGCTCGCGCGATCGAGCTGATGGCGACGGGGCGAACGTTTAGTTTCGAGGAAGCGCTCGAATTTGGCCTCATTCATTACATTTACGAGCGGGAGTCGTTCTGGGAAGAGGTGATGGCGTATGCGCGGCAGTTCTGCCCGCCGAACAAGGCGTCGCGCGCGGTTGGGCGAATCAAGCGCGCCGTGGTGACTGGCAGCGAGATCGGGTTCGGAGAAGCGCTCGGGCTCGAAAGGGAACTGCAGCAACTGCTTTTCACGAGCGACGATGCGAAGGAAGGCCTGAAGGCGTATGTGGAAAAGCGGCAGCCCGAGTTCAAGGGGAAGTAGATCGCGGATGCGAAGAGTTGTTGGAATCGTCGCCGACAGGAGATTCGCCGATGGGAACTCTTGCGAGGAGTTCTGAAGACTGAATGCGCACATTACCCGACCATCTTCGCAAAGGAATGAGGATGATTCTGGTTGGCTGCAATCCGGGCGACCGGTCCGCGCGCGTGGGGCACTACTACGCGGGGCGGGGGAATCAGTTCTGGCCGATCATGTACGAATCTGGCGTGATCCCGGAGCCCCTGGGCTATGAAGACGACCGGCGAGTGGTGGAATTCGGAATCGGGATGACGGACCTGGTGAAGAGGCCGACCAAAGGCATCGAGGAAATCGAGCGGCAGGAATTCGCGGAGGGCCGCGTGCTGCTCGCCCGAAAGATCGAGGAATTCAAGCCGCGAATAGTGGCGTTCAACGGAAAGATGGTTTACGAGAAATTTTCGGGGCGCCCGTGCAAGCTGGGATTGCAAAAGGAGACGTTGTACGGGGCGCAGATTTTCGTGCTGCCTTCGACCAGCGGCACCAACACTGGAAGCGAGAAGGCCGTGAAGATGCGGTATTTCAAGAAGCTCGCGGCGCTTCTGAAGAGCTTGAAGGATTAGCGCAGGGAGCGAATCAATGGGGACTCCGCAGCAGCAACCGGCCGGAGCCGTGGTTCTCGAGGAGCAAGTAGGAGCGGTGAGAGTTCTGCGGCTCAACCGGCCGCAGAAACTGAACGCACTAAACCCAGAGATGGGGCGGGCGCTGGTCCACGCGATGCTGCGCGCGGCAGACGACAAGCACATCCGCGCGGTGGTGCTGACGGGCGCGGGGCGGGCGTTTTGTGCCGGCGGCGATTTGGAGCTGCTGCGCGACGTGCGGAAGCGAAAGGCGTCGCGGGAACTGGAAGGGCTGCTCATTTCGGGAAAGGAGCTGTGCCTGGCGCTCGCGACGATGACAAAGCCGGTGATCGCGGCGGTGAATGGTCCCGCGGCCGGCGGCGGAATGAACATCGCGCTGGCATGCGATATGCGGGTGGCATCCGATCAGGCCAAATTCGCGGAGTCGTTCGCGAATGTCGGGCTGTACCCGGATTTTGGCGGGACGTATTTTCTTCCGCGAATTGTGGGCTTGGCGCTGGCGGCGGAACTGTTTTATACGGCGGAAGTGCTGTCTGCGGAGGACGCGCTGCGGTTGGGAATCGTCAACCGGGTTTTCCCGGCGGCGCAGTTCGAGGAAGAAGTGCGGAAACTTGCGGAATCGCTTGCAGCAATGCCTCCCATTGCGCTGCGCGACGTGAAGAGAACGATTCTGGCGGACGACCGGCACACGCTCGAAGGCAAGCTCGACGAAGAAATTCGGCTCCAAATTCACTGCTTTGAATCCGAGGATTGCCTCGAGGGCCTGAACGCATTTTTCGAGAAGCGCAAACCGAATTTCCGCGGAGTGTAGCCGGAGATCCGGTTTTGAGTTTTGCGAGATCTTCATACAGGGAGCGGTCAATGCCTGCAGCACGCATAAGCACCTTCGATGATTGGGTCGACTTGTTTCGCGTCTGGCGAAACGATATCGGCGTGAATTATCCAGAGATCGAAAACTACCAGTTCGAGGCGAAGTTTGGGCCAACACGCTCGAGCGAAATCGAATTCGGGGCATTCAAGGGGCGCTCGAAATGGCGCCGCGTGCTAGAGATTCCGGACCAGCGCATTCGCGACGGTTTGCTCAACCTGATCGTGTATCAGGGCGACACGGAATTCGCGTCGGTGGAGCAGCAACGGCGATTATTCGAGACATCGCCGAGCGAGCACGACCGCAAGTCGTTGTGCAGAGTCGTGACCGAGGAGATGCGGCACGGATGGCAGATGTGCCATCTGCTGATCAACCATTTCGGGTATGGCGGCAAGGTGGAAGCGCAGAAGATGCTGGAGCGGCGAGCGTTCGAGTCGAAGCGCCTGCTGGGCGCGTTCAACCAGATCGTCGACAACTGGCTCGACTTCTTCACGTACACGGATTTTGTGGATCGTGACGGAAAATTCCAACTCACGATGCTGAGCTATTCTGGATTCGAGCCGCTGGCGCAATCGATGAATCCAATGCTGCGCGAAGAGTCGTTTCATCTGGGAACGGGACACGACGGCTTGAAGCGGATTGTGCAGGCGGGCGTGGTGCCGTTGAATATCGTACAGAAATACGTGAACAAGTGGATTCCCGTGAGCTATGACCTCTTCGGCGTCGACCAGTCGAGTTCGGCGCACTGGTTTTATGTGTGGGGGCTGAAAGGCCGCTACGACGAAGCCCAAACGCAGCAGGAGGCCGACCTGGGCCACATGAACGAGCACAATCGGCAGCTTTATCATCTCGAGTGCGAGAGGCTGATCCAGCAGATCAACAAGCATGTTCCCGCTGGCCAGCCGCAGCTCTACGTGCCGTCGCTGAAGTTCAACCGGCACATCGGCGAATTCGCAAATCAGCCCTACAGCGTGACGGGCGAGCTGCTCTCGGCCGAAGCGTTCGCGGAACATTGCAGGGAAATGCTGCCGCAGTCCGAGGATGTGAAGCTTTTGAACGAAATTCAGAGCACTGAGCCGAAGTGGGTGGCGCCGAAGGGAAACATGGACTGACGTGGCCGTCCGCTCCGAACCCGACCTTGCCGCGCGCGGATACTCGCTCAGCGAATTGATGATTGCCGCCGCGGCCCGCGAAATCAACGACGGGGAGCTGGCATTTGTGGGCATGCGCCTTCCGATGCTCGCATTTCTCGTTGCGCGGAACACGCATGCGCCGACGGCGGTTGGGCTCTACGAAAACGGACTGATTCGCACGACGCCCGCTGCCGAACTGCTCTATACCATGGCCGATCCGCCAAACCTGAAGGGCGCCACGCAGTGCCTGCAGATGATCGACGTGATGGGGATGCTGCAGCAGGGGCGCGTTCACGTGGGATTTCTGGGTGCCGCCGAAATCGATCGCTTCGGAAATTTGAACACGACGTGGGCGCACCAAGGGCGCGAGCTGAAGAGATTACCCGGCTCCGGCGGCGCATGCGACATCGCGTGTCTCGCACGCCGCACTGTGGTTTTGCTCAAACATGATCGCAGCCGTCTTTGCGAGCGGGTTGCTCACGTTACTTCGCCGGGCTACGGCACAGGAGACGGCTGGCGGAGTCGCCAGGGATTGCCGGACGATTCCGGGCCGTCGGCGGTGATCACGACGCTGGGAGTTCTTCGGTTCGGGTCCGATGGCGAGGCGTTTCTCGCCTCGGTTCATCCCGGGATTAGCGTGGAAGAGGTTCTGGCGAACACGGGGTGGACTTTGCGCGTCGCCGACGAACTGATTGAGACGATTCCGCCGGTCGATGGCGAATTGAACGTGATGCGAGCGCTCGATCCGAATCACTTTTGGACTCGGTGAGGGACTGATTCGATGGCTGGCCCAGAACGAACAACGAAGTTGATGACGATGCGCGAGGCGGTCGAGCGGCACGTGCCTTCGGGCTCGATGGTGCTGCTTGGCGCGCAACTCGAAGCGATGATCCCGTTCGCTGCAGGCCACGAAATTATTCGCCAGGGACGGCGCGACCTGACGCTCGTTGGGCCAATCTCAGACATTCTTTTCGATCAGATGATCGGCGCCGGATGCGTCGCGCGTGTGATGGCGGCCTGGGTCGGCAATGTTTCAGCGGGCGTCGGCTATTGTTTCCGCAGGGCTGTCGAGCAAAACATTCCCCGGCGAATCGAAGTGGTGGACTACTCGAATTTTACGCTGGCGCTGGCGCTGCATGCGGCCGCGATGGGCGCTCCTTTCATGCCGACGTACGCGACGTTAGGAAGCGACCTGCTGAAGAAGAATGGCAACCTTCGCGAGTTTCCATCGCCGGTGAATGAAGAAAGGCTTGTCGCCGTGCGCGCGCTGCGGCCGGATGTTGCCATCGTTCACGTTCAGCGCGCCGACGCCGAAGGGAATGCACATGTTTGGGGAAGCCTGGGAGTAGCGGTGGATGGGGTGCGGGCGTCACGCAAGACGATTCTCGTGGCCGAAGAGATTGTGGAACCTGAAGTGATTGCGTCGGATCCGAATCGCACGCTCATTCCAGGTTTTCTTGTGACGGCCGTCGTACACGAGCCGTGGGGCGCGCATCCGTCTCCCGTGCAGGGCTACTGCGGCCGCGATCATTCCTATTTCACGGAATATCACGAGGAGACGAGCACGCTCGAAGGTTTCGAGCGCTGGCTCCGGCACTGGGTGGTCGGCCCGGCCGGGCGGCGCGAATACATGAAGCAACTGGGAGAATCCCGCGCCGAGGGCTTGGGAGTAAAAGAGCACGCACTCTCGGCGCCCGCGGATTTTGGCTACTGATGACCGAAGACCTGTACGCAAACATTGAGATTGCGCCGCGCGATGTGGAGAAAATGCTCCGGAGCGGCGCCGATTTTCTGTTTGTCGATGTCCGCGAGAAATGGGAGCACGAGCTTTCGCGAATCGAAAAGGCGAGGCTGATCCCGCTGCGCGAAGTGCCGGCGAATCTGGCGCAGTTCGAGCAGGCCTCAGAGATTGTTGTCTTCTGTCACCACGGCATGCGGAGCCTGAACGCGGCGGCGTGGCTGCGGTCGCAGGGAGTCGAGGGCGCGAAGTCGATGGCGGGCGGCATCGACCGCTGGGCGCAGGAGATCGATTCGAAAGTGGCGCGATATTAAAAGGGGGATGCGCTATGGCTACCAAGAGCTCGGATAAGAGGAAGGGCAGTGCGCGCGCGAAACCGCGCGGGGTCAAAGCAAAGTTTCTTCACAAGCCCACCTGCACGACTTGCCGCAAGGCGCGAAGCTTCATGGAGAAGCGCGGCTTCCAGCTTTACTTTCGGGACCTGGCGAAGGAGCGCCTGAGCGCAGCCGAGCTGGAAAAGCTGATCGGTAATCGCGATTACAAACAGTTTCTGAATCCTCGAAACGAGCTGTTTCGGCGTAAGAAGATGAAGCAGGATCCGCCTTCCCGCTCCGCCGCGATTCGCATGATGGCCAAGGAGCCGAACTTGATTCGGCGTCCCGTGATTCTTGCGGGAGGGCGCGTCGTGGTCGGGTTCGACGAGGACGGAATCGCAAGGCTCTGAATGGAACGGTGAGAAGCAGTCGGGGACGAGGACAGCGGCCGCAATGAACAAGGAACTCATTCGTTTCCGCATTAATGGAGCGGACCTGGAAATCGCGGTCGCGGCTTCGCGGTTGCTGCTCGATGCGCTGCGCGAAGACCTCGAGCTGACTGGCACGAAGCGCGGCTGCGACGATTCGAGCTGCGGATGCTGCGCGGTTATGGTGGACGGCGTTCCGGTGCTTGCTTGCGCGACGCTGGCCGTGAGCTGCGACAACGCTGAGATCACGACGATCGAAGGGCTCGGCGCGGCGGCGGCGCTCGATCCTGTTCAAGAAGGTTTCGTCGAGTGTGCCGGTGCGCAGTGCGGATTCTGCACTCCCGGCTTCATGATCACCACGGTGGCCTTGCTGAAGCAGAATCCTAATCCGTCGCTCGACGAAATTCGCGAGGCGCTCTCCAGCAATCTCTGCCGCTGCACCGGCTACATGCAGATCTACGAGTCCGTGCGTTACGCCATCGAAAAGCACCAGGCGGCGACGAATGGGCAGGCGGCCCAGGTCACGTCCGGGGCAAAGGTGCAATCATGACGGCTGCAGACGCCAAGCTGAACACCGTCGGCAAGCGCATGGTGATGACCGATGCTCGGTCGAAGATACTCGGCCTCGGAAAATATGCTGACGATCTTCGCGCGCCCGGGATGCTCTTTGGACGGATTCTGCATTCGCCTCACGCTCACGCGCGAATCGTATCCATCGACACGTCGCAAGCGGAAGCGTTGCCCGGCGTCAAGGCGGTGGCGACGGGCAAGGATGCCCCGACGCCATATGGAATCCTGCCGATCGGGCACGACGAATGCGTCTTCGCGGTCGACAAGGTTCGCTACATCGGAGACAACGTCGCGGCGGTGGCGGCTACTTCTCCGGAGATTGCGGAGCGCGCGCTGGACCTGATTCGAGTCGAGTATGAAGTTCTGCCGGCGTGGATCGATCCCGAAGAGTCGATGAAGGCTGAGTCGAATTGGATCCACGCGACGAGGCCGAACAACATCGAGAAGGAGTATCACCACGTCTTTGGCGAGCCCGATGCAGGATTCGCACGGGCGCATTTTGTCGCTGAGCAGCGATATGTGGCCGGCGAAGTGAATCACGCGGCAATGGAGCCGCACGCGACTCTGGCTATCTGGGAGCCGGACGGACGCATGACGGTCCATTCGTCGACGCAGGTGCCTTACTACCTCCATCGCACGATCTCCGAAGTGTGCGAGATGCCCATGAGCCAGATCCGCGTGATCAAGCCACTGATCGGCAGCGGGTTCGGCGGCAAGAGCGAAGTGATTCCGATTGAAATCGCGGCGTCCGTTCTGGCGAAGAAAACGAAGAAGCCCGTGAAAATTACCTACACGCGCGAGGAAGTGTTTTACGCGCACCGCGGGCGCCCCAAGACGATTGTCGATCTGCGAATGGGAATTACGCGCGAGGGGAAAATCACCGCGGTGCAGGCGCGGGTCGTACAGGATGGCGGCGCATACTGCGGCTTCGGGCCCGTAACCGTGCTTTATTCCGGGGCGCTGCTGGGCGCGATTTACGACGTGCCTGCCGTGCGCTACGACGGCTACCGCGTGCTGACGAACAAGCCCGCCTGCGGCGCCATGCGCGGCCACGGAACGGTGAACGTTCGCTTCGCGTTTGAGTCGATGCTGGATCAACTGGCCCGCCAAGCCGGGCTGGATCCAGCGACGGTTCGCCGCGTCAATCTTCTGAAGGCGCCTTGCATCACGGTGAATGGACTGCGCGTCACGAGCTATGGCCTGCCCGAGTGCGTCGAGAAGGTGGTGGAGCGCTCGCGATGGAACGAAAAGCGCGGCCGCTTGCCGTACGGCAAGGGAATTGGAATTGCGTGCAGCCATTACGTGAGCGGTGCCGCAAATCCAATCATCCGCTCGAACATGCCGCACACGACGGTGAACCTGAAAATCGACCGCGATGCGGCTGTGACCGTCTATTCGGGCGCATCGGATATCGGCCAAGGTTCAGACACGATGCAGGTTCAAATTGTGGCCGAGGTCCTCGGCGTCCGCCCGGAGCGCGTGAAGCTGGTCTCCGCAGATACGGAACTGACTCCGATCGACCTCGGCAGCTATTCCAGCCGCGTCACGTTCATGGCCGGCAACGCCTGCATCGAGGCTGCGAAAAACATGCGCGAGCAGATCTTTGCGGCGGTAGCGGAATCGTTCGGATGCCGGCCGCACGAGTTGGAGTCCGCGAACGACGTTATCCGCAAAACGAGCGAGCCGCGCAGGAGCGTCGGCTTCGATGAAGCCGTCGTGATGGCAATTGATTTTCACGGCGCGCTCGTCTCGCAGGGCGCCTATGCGCCGCCCGAAGAAGCGCGCGGCGGCAAGTTCAAAGGTTCGGGCGTGGGTCCTTCGCCGTCCTACAGCTACAGCGCGCAGGTCGCGGAAGTTACTGTCGATCCGGAGACGGGACACGTTCGCGTCGATAATATCGTTGCCGCTCACGATTGCGGCAAGGCGCTGAACCCGATGGCGGTCGAGGGCCAGGTGATCGGCTCGGTCTACATGGGTTTCGGCCAGGCCATGCAGGAGGAGATGGTGTGGCACGAAGGCCGCCTGATGAATCCGTCGCTGCTCGAATACCGGATTCCAACCGCGCTCGAAAATCCGCACATCGATTGCATCATCGTCGAGAGCGAGGATCCCGAGGGGCCGTTTGGCGCAAAGGAAGCGGGCGAGGGCTCGCTTGCGGCGACGATTCCTGCGATCTCAAATGCAATCTATGACGCGGTCGGCGTGCGCATCACGACGGTTCCTTTTTCGCCTGAGGTGATTCTGGCGGCGCTGAAAAAGAAGCAGGCGAGCTCCGGCAGTAGAGGCGACGGAAACGGCCCACGGCGGGAAGGGAATCGATGATCGTCGCACCGTTTCGCGTCGCGCGCCCGAAAACCTTGGACGAAGCCGTTCGCGTGCTTGCGGATGCCGGCCGCGACGCCATGATCATTGCAGGCGGCACGGACGTCATCCCGAATCTTCAGATGCGCCTTTTCGAGCCGCGCCTTTTGGTGGACTTGAAACCGCTGCGAATGCTTTCGGGCATCGAGTTTTCCGCGCAAGGCGACCTGCGCATCGGCGCGATGACGACGCTTACGCAGTTGCTCGGCTCGCGCGTGATACGCGAGCAATTTCCCGTTCTGGCGAGCGCCGTCGCGACCATCGCTGGTCCGCTCCAGCGCAATATGGGGACGCTGGGCGGCAATCTTTGCCTCGAAACCCGCTGCCGCTGGTACAACCAGTCGCACCTCTGGCGGACGGCGCTCGGCGGCTGCCTCAAAAAGGACGGCGACGTTTGTCACGTGGCGCCGGGTGGCAAGTTCTGCTGGGCGGCATGGTCGGGCGATTCCGCGCCGGCGCTGCTGGCGCTCGATGCGGAAATCGAAATTGCGGGGCGAGCAGGCACGCGACGCGTCCCGCTCCGTGACTTCTACAACAACGATGGCATGGACCGAATCGCGCTTGCTCCGGGCGAGATTCTCACTTCGGTCCACGTTCCGGCGAGAATGGCCGGGCGCCATGGCGCGTACCGCAAGCTGCGAGTACGCGATTCGATCGATTACCCGCTTGCCGGGGTCGCGGTGGCGATGGATGTGGACGCGGTGGGAATCTGCCGAGACGCGCGCGTTGCCCTCACGGCCGTGAATCCCGCGCCTGTGCTGGTTCAGCAGGCCGGCGAATGGATGGCCGGGCGGAAAGTCAGCGCGGAGTTGATCGATCGCGTCGCCCACACGGCGATTCAAACGGGGAAGCCGCTCACGACTTCGGCGTCGACGCCTGTCTACCGCCGGGATATGGTAAAACTCTTCACTCGCCGTGCGCTTGAAGAGACCTGGCGCGCGCACAACGGTTCGGCAAGTTGAGCAAGTCGCGCGGTCGCCGGAACAGATACGCCATAGGATGCCCGAACTGATGCCGATCATCGACATCCATATCCACATCCAGCCGCTCGCACAATTCAGGCCCGACGCGCTGGAGCTCATCAAGCGTGGGCGCCGCGACTACGACGAGGTCCTGAAATATTCAGAGAGCCCCAAGGAATTCCTCAAATTCCTCGATACGGCCGGCATTGAACGCGCGGGCTTGATCAACTACGTCAGCCCCGACGTCATTGGATTCGGACCCGAAGTGAACGATTGGATCGCGCAGTATTGCTCGGCTGAGCCAAGGCGTCTGCTTGCTTTCGGGTCGGTTCATCCAAAATACGTTCCCGACGCGGGCGCCGAGGTGGAGCGCCTGAAGAAGCTCGGAATCCGCGGGCTGAAGGTTCATCCGTCGCATCAGCTTTTTGCGCCCAACGACTACCGCAACGGCTTCGGCCCATTGCGCGCAATGTACGAAAAGGCGGAAGCCCTCGGCATGCCCGTGATGATTCACACGGGGACTTCGATTTTTCCCGGCGCCCGCAATCTCTATGCACAGCCGATGCTTGCGGACGACCTCGGGGTCGATTTTCCCAATCTCGTTGTGATTCTTGCTCACGGCGGCAGGCCGCTGTGGATGGAAGAAGCTTTCTTTCTCGTCCGGCGCCATCCGCGGATGTATATCGACATTTCCGGAATCCCGCCGCAGAAACTCATGGAATATTTCCCGCGGATCGAGGAGATTGCGGACAAAGTGCTATTCGGCACGGACTGGCCCGGCCCCGGCGTCCCCGGAGTGCGCGGTAACATCGAGAAGTTTCGCGCGCTTCCGATTTCCGCAGCCACGCAGCAGAAAATCCTGTACGACAATGCGGCTCGGCTTTTCCCCATTTAGTTCGAAACGCGAGGTTCATGCATGGAGATAAAGACCATCGGAGTGATCGGCGCCGGAACGATGGGGCGGGGCATTGCCTACGCGGCAAGTGCCGGCGCCTATCGCACGATTTTGGAGGATGTGTCGGAGCCCGTGCTCGACCAAGGCGTCGCGTACATCCGGCAGGCGTTCGACGATGGAGTCGCGCGGGCAAAAGTCACGCCCGAGCAGCGCGACAAAGCCCTCGCGGCGTTCACCACGGCGCGCTCCGTGGAAGATGTGTGCCGCGAGGCGGACCTCCTGATCGAAGCGGTTCCCGAAGAGATGGAGTTGAAGCTCGAAATCTTCACGATTTTCGACAAGTTCGCAAAGCCCGGCGCGATTCTGGCAAGCAACACGTCGTCGCTTTCGATCACGGAAATGGCTGCGATCACATTTCGGGCGGAAAACTGCATCGGCATGCACTTTTTTAACCCCGTGCCGAAGATGAAGCTGCTTGAGCTTGTCCGTTCGCTCGAAACCTCGAATCAGACCGTTGAGACGTGCATCGAAGTCGGACGCCGGATGGGAAAGGAAGTCGTGGTCGTTCGCGAATCGCCCGGCTTCATCACCAGCCGCATCAACGCCATGATCGGCAACGAAGCTTTCTACATGCTGCAAGAGGGGGTGGCCACTGCGGCCGACATCGACAAGGCGTTGAAGCTTGGGCTGAATCACCCGATGGGGCCCTTTGAGCTTGTCGACCTCGTCGGCCTCGACGTGAGGCTCAGCATTCTCGAATATCTCCACAAGACCCTGGGCGAAAAGTACCGGCCGTGTCCGTTGCTGGCGCAATACGTGAAAGCCGGCCGGCTGGGGAGAAAATGCGGCCGCGGCGTGTATGAATACGAATCGACGGGCGAGAAGAAGGCGTCCGCATAATGACGGGAAACGCAGCGGCAGGCGATCTTCGCGCGCGAGTCATCCTCATGAAGGGCGACCTCACTGAGATGGACGTGGATGCGATCGTCAACGCTGCGAACAACGATCTCCAGCATGGCGGCGGCGTAGCCGGCGCGATTCGTCGCAAGGGCGGCAACGTGATCCAAGAAGAAAGCGACGCGATCGGAAGCATTCCCGTCGGCGGCGCCGCGATTACATCGGGCGGCAAACTGAAGGCGCGGTATGTGATTCATGCGGCGAGCATGCAGCTTGGCGGACGCACGACTGCGCAAGCCCTGCGAGGTTCCACCGCGCACTCGCTGCGCATCGCTGCGGAAAAGAATCTGAAGACAATTGCTTTCCCGGCGGTAGGCACGGGGATCGCGGGTTTTCCGATGGAAGAGTGCGCCGAAATCATGCTGCGAGAAGTGAGGGGACATCTGAAGCGCGGCAGCTCCCTCGAGAAGATCTATTTTGTGCTATTCGATGGCGAAGCGCTGGCGACCTTCGAGCGCGTCTGGCATCGCATGCAGGACGAGGCCTAGGAGGCTCTACGGCAAGCGAAGCCAATGGCGCGCTGGTCGAGAAAGTCCGCGAGGAATTGACGCGGTACGAGCACCCGCTCTTCGAGTTCGACGCTCGCCCTGCTCCGGACGGCGTCGAAATCCAAATCCGCTTCAAACCCCCGGAGCCCGAGGTTCACACGTACCTCTTTCAACTCCGTGCGCGCGAAATCGAGCATCCGCAATTTCCCTGGTCGTTTCAGCGGCAGCTCTACGACTGCCTTCACGACTACGTCATCGAGATGTTCACGTGCAATCCGCAGCGCAAAAACTGATGCCTCCGGCGCCTGAACGCACGCCGCTCGCCGATCTTCTCGCCGAGCGGATTCGTAAGGAGGGGCCGCTCTCGTTCGCGCAATACATGGAAGCCTGCCTCTACGATCCCGCCCACGGCTACTACTCAAAGTCGCGTCAGGAGCCGCGCCGCGATTACGTCACCAGTGTCGACGTGGGGCCATTGTTCGCGCGCCTTCTCGTTCGACAATTTCACGACATGTGGAACCATCTCGGGCGTCCAGGCGCCTTCCAACTCGTCGAGTGCGGCGCGGGACTCGGCACGCTCGCTGGCGACATTCTCGATGCCATCGCGCAGTCCTTTCCCGAACTGTACGAGGCCACGCGGTACGTCGCGGTCGAGCGTTCCGCCTCGCGGAGAGCCTCGCACGCCACCAGTCTCGAAGGGCACGCACGCAACGGACGTTTCCGCTCTTCGCTCGAGCTGCCTGAAGAAATCGCCGTCGGCTGCGTGTTCTCGAATGAGTTATTTGACGCGATGCCCGTCCATCCCGTGATTCTCCGAAAGAACGAATTGCGCGAAATCTACGTCAGTCTCAACAATCACGGTGCGTTCTCGGAGACTGAAGGCCCTCCATCGTCTCCGCGAATCGCAGCGTACTTGGCCCAGCAGAAGATCGCGCTTCACGATGGCCAGCAGGCTGAAGTCTGCCTCGACGCGTGCGACTGGATCGAAACTGTTGGCCGCCGCCTCGGCCGCGGATTCGTTCTCACTATCGACTATGGCCACGAGGCTCGCGAGCTATACGACGAGCATCACATGCGCGGAACGCTGCTCGCCTACTACCATCACCATGCAGACGAAAACTATTTTCGCGCGCCCGGCGAGCAGGATCTTACTGCCCATGTGAATTTCACTGCGCTCGATCTCTGGGGCCGTCGCGCCGGGCTCGTTCGCACCGGGCTGACCTCGCAGACAAATTTCCTGCTCGCGCTCGCCCGCGATTCCGAATGCGCCGATCTCCTCTCGCCCACGGAGAACGAACAGGAAAGCAGCCGCGCCCGCCTGCAATTCAAAACCCTTATTCACCCGGAAGGAATGGGCGAGGCGTTCCGCGTTTTCATCCAGCACAAAGGAATCGAGCGGCCTCACCTGGTAGGCCTCGAACCTCTCTGATTTTTTTTGATTCGCAGCAGCAGAGACTACTGGTTGGGATCGCGCTTCTTCAGCACAGGCCGGTCTGATTTCCCGTCGGGCTGCTGCTCGGGCGCCTTCGTTTGGCCGGAGGCGTTCTGCGTCGGTGACGCCGCCGCGTTGAGCGTATCGCCGTTGTAGGGCTTCTGCAGGTAGCGGCCCGCCTCGGCCTGAGCGCCGGCGGTATCGTCGTTCGAGTGTTGCGCGAGGCTGTACTCGTTCACCGCGCGCTCGCGCTGCCCAAGCAAATCATAAATTTTGCCGATGTAGATGTGGCTCCACACGACCACCCACTTCGGGTCGAGGTCGCCGTCGAGCACCGCGCGGAACGAATTCGCGGCCGCCTGATAATTCTTCTGGTAGAACATCGCCTCGCCCATGCGAAAATCCGCCAGCGAATTATTCGGCGCCAGGTCCAGCGCCCGCTGATATTCCTGAATCGCTTCGAAATACTTGCCCTGCTGCGCAAACGCCTCGCCTCGCGCCACTGCCGCGCGCACGCGCAACCGCGGGCTCGACTTCAGCAGGTTGTTCGCGGGATCGATCGTGATTCCGCCCGGCTTCGGCCGGCCAAAGGTATCGATCTCGAACGCAGACGTCGTGCCGTTCACCAGCACCTTCTTGAACTCCGGATTTCCCTCGGTGTCCACCTTCACGTCAACCGGCATTCGGAATGTGTCCAGGTCCTGATGAATCTTCCCGACGATTTTGAAGCCTCTTTTCGTTCGGTAGACGATGTAGTCCATCTTGAATTCCGGCACGCCGGTGGAATTCAGCCACTGCGAGAAAAATGCGACCAGGTTCAGAGGCGGATCGCCGGGCTTCGTGGGCGGCACTTTTGTCGCGCTCAGCTTCTCGAATTCGTCGATCGTCGCTGTCTTGCCGGAATGATTCTTGTAGAACTCCTTCAGCAGCGCAGTGAAATTGTCGTCGCCGATTTCCGAGCGCAGCATGTGGAACACCATTGCGCCCTTGTCGTCCACCACCGATTGATACTGCTCCGAGTATGCGCTCAGCCGCTGCGCCTGTCCGATGGGAGTCTCGCTCTCATACATCAGTGCGCCGACGGCAAAATCCTCCAGCGCCCGGTGCAGCCCAGCGATTCCATCGGCCTGTTCTTCATACATCGCGGCGGCATAGTGCGCGAGCCCATCGGTCAGCCAGACGTCCGCCGGCGTTGCCGGAAGCACGCGATCGCCCCACCATTGTCCTGCGGCAAGCTGCGCGAGCAACTCCTCGTTCGGTTTTGGCGCCCACATGCGCGCGCTGATCAGCAACAGTCCCGGCGCCGAAAATCCGTCCAGTGAGCCGTCCGGCATCTGCGCGATGGTCAAGTTGGGTTCACTTTCCAGCGCGCCAAAGCTGTCCGTGAACGAGCTCAGGATGTGCGCGAGCGATTGCCCATATGCATTTGCCGTCGCCACTTGCGTCGGAGGCGTGAACACCGCGAAGCTGTACCCCTCGGTTTGCACGGGCGTCAGCTGCAGCGCGCCCGCGACAAACGAGCCGACCGGAGCGGGCCGCTCGCAGTGAAAAACATATGTCGCCTGCCCGGGACCCTTGCCGATGCCCGGCATCGTCGTCGGCGCCTGCGACGTTCCAGTTCCCACAACCACGAACGAATCCGGAACGATGATGTGGAATGTGCCGGTGTATCGGTTCGTCGGGTAATTCGTCAGCGGGAACCATCGCGCGGGCAGCAGCAGGTAGGCGGAAGTCTTGTCGACGGAGCCGAAGCGAACGCCCTTCGTCGGGCTGTCGTTCTCATTCGAAATTGGCCCCGTGTAATCGAACGTGAGGGTGAACTGCTTGCCCGGGGTCGCGGTGTCGGCAAGCGCGACGCTCAGATACATCGGGTCGTTATTGTCGCGCTGAAAGCTCAGCGACTCTCCCTTCGCCGTCTTGATCGAGTTGATGTGCAAATCGGGGTGCAGCTCGACCAGCAGCGTGCGGCTCACTTCGCTCGCCACGAAATCCACTTTGGCAAGCGCCGAAATCGTCTGGCTGTCGGGCTGAATCTGCACTTCCACGTCGTAGTTTTTCGCGCGGAAGGGAAATGCCCGCGGCGCCTGCGCTGCGGCCGAGAAGGCGCACAGGAGAACGAGGGCCAGGCTGGCGGCGAGCCCTGCGATGGCAGTCCGATGAATCCTGGACAAGGCTGAAACCTCTCGACGCGAAGGCGATAGTTCCACTGCTTGTTGGATACGCAACCGGCCTCCGCAGTTGCCTGAAGAAACAGGTTACAACATACGTGCGAAAATGTCCGCTGCGCGCTCGATGGCTCCTCCAGGACCCATCTTTTCGCGCACTTCTGCAAGCCCGCGCACGGCATCTTCCCGCGCGCTCGGCACTTCCAGATACCGCCGCAGCTCCGCTTCCACAGCGGCTCCCGTGAATCGATCCTGAATCAGTTCCGGCGCCACCTGCCGTCCCGCTATCAGATTCACCATCCCGATGAACGGCGTCCGCAGCATTCGCCGCACCACGAACGCCGTGGTGGGCGCTACTCGGTAGACCACCACCATGGGCGTGCCAAGCAGCGCGGCCTCCACGGTTGCCGTTCCACTCGCTACGACCGCGCAATCGGCGCTTCCCAGCGCATCGTACGTGGCGCTTTCAATTCGCTTCAGCGCCAGATCCGGCCGCGCAAATTTCGACCAGAAATCTTCGTTCAGTCCCGGAGCCGCCGCATGCACGAATTGAATCCCGGGAATCGCATGCGGGCCGCGCGCCAGCCTCTCGCAGCCGTCGAGGATCGCCGGAAAATTCCGCTGGATTTCGCTTCGCCGGCTGCCCGGCAGCAGCGCGACAATGGGGCGCCTCGAATCGAGCCCGTGTTCAGCGGCAAACTCTTCGCGGCTCTTTGTTCGCCGCACCGAGTCAACCAGCGGATGCCCGACAAAATCCACCGGAACGCCCGCATCGCGGTAAAACCTCTCCTCGAACGGGAAGATCACCACCATGCGATCTACGACGCGCTTCACCACGCGCACGCGCCCCGCGCGCCACGCCCAAACCTGCGGCCCGATGAAATATCCCACCGGAATGCCGGCGTTCTTCAGCCGACGCGCCACGCCTAGATGCGTCCCCGGCGAATCGACCAGAATGGCAAGCGACGCCTTTCGCCGCACCGCCTCGCGCGCCAGCCGGTTCTGCACGCGCACCACCGACGGAATCTTGTGCACCACCTCCGTAATCCCCACGACCGCCACTTCGTGATAATCCGCGATCAGCTCGACGCCCGCCTCCGCCATGCGCCGGCCGCCCATGCCGAAAATCGTTGCGCCGGTGCGTTCGCGCAAAGCCGTCGCGAGCCGCGCCGCGTACATGTCGCTCGACGCTTCTCCTGCAGAAAGCAGAATTGTCGGCGCGCTCATTCCATTGAGGCTGCGTCAATCATCGGCGGGCATCGATTGCGGCAGGCCGGAAGCGCCGGAGCCCGCGAGCGGCATGGCGATTTCCTGTTCCTTGTACTGAAGCTGGTAGAGCCGGTAATAAATTCCGCGCAGCGCGAGAAGCTCCTGATGCGAGCCCTGCTCGCGGAGGCGGCCTTTGTGGAAGACGAGAATCTGGTGCGCGTGCTGAATCGTGCTTAGCCGGTGCGCAATCACCACCGCCGTGCGGCCCTCGAGCAGGCGGTCGAGCGCCTCGCGAATCAGCAGCTCTGTCTTCGTGTCCACACTCGAAGTCGCTTCGTCGAGAATCAGGAACTGCGGATTGTGCGCCAGCGCGCGCGCGAAGCTCACGAGCTGCCGCTGGCCCACGGAAAGCGTCACGCCGCGCTCCGTCACCGGCATCTCGACTCCTTGCGGAGCTTCGCTGAGGAACGGCCCCAGCCCGACCTCGCGCAGCGCCTTCTCCGTGGCCGCGCGGTCGATCCGGCTCGTGCCCAGCTTCACGTTCGATTCCAGTGTTCCGGTGAAGAGGAACGGATCCTGCAGCACGATTCCAAAGAGCTGCCGCAATCCCTTCGAGTCCATCTCGCGGATGTCCACGCCGTCCAGCAGAATCTGGCCGCGTTGGATTTCATAGAATCGCAGCAGCAGCTGAATGATGGTCGTCTTGCCCGCGCCCGTGTGGCCCACGATCGCCAGGGTCTGCCCCGGCTCCACGCGGAACGAAACGTCGCGCAGTACCCATTCCTGCTCCGTGGGATTCGCGCCGCCGCGATAGGCGAACCACACGTTGCGAAATTCGATTTCGCCGCGCGGCTCACGCAGCGCCTGAACTTCTTCGTGCAAGGCGGGCTCCGTGAGCGGTTCATCCAGCAGCTTGAAGATTCGTTCGGAAGCGGCCATCGCGCTTTGCAGGATGTTGAATTTCTCACTCAGGTCCTGAATCGGACGGAAGAACCGCTGCGCGTACATCATGAAGCTGATCAGCACGCCGATCTTGATGTCTCCCGAAATCACGCGCAGCCCGCCGGTCCAGTAAATCAGCGCGATCCCGCCCCAGCTCAGGAATTCGACCGCGGGATAGAAGTAGGCGAACGCGTCGATCGCGTCCATGTACGCTTCCATGTGGATGCGGTTCAGCTCCGAGAACTGGTCGCGCGCCTTCCGCTCGCGATTGAAGAGCTGCACGATGGCCATGCCGCTGATGTGTTCCTGCAGGAAGGCGTTGATGCGCGCGATGGCCGTGCGAATCTTGCGGTTCGCGCCCCGAACCTTGTTGCGGAAGAAATACGTCAGCAGGATCATGAAGGGCAGCGGCGAGAACGTCACCAGCGCCAGGAAGCTGTGCCACTTGATCAGCACGGCCGCCATGGCGAACAGCAGAACGAAATCGTTCAGCATCGCCACCACGCCCGAGGCGAACAGATCGTTCAAGGCGTCGACGTCCGTCGTCACGCGCGTCACGAGCCGCCCCACGGGGCTGCGGTCGAAGAAGCCCATCGGCAGCCGCTGCAAGTGCTCGAAGATCTCTTTGCGCAGGTCGTACATGGTTTGCTGCCCGACCCACTGCATGATGCGCACTTGGCCATATTGCACGGCGAAGCTCGCGAGCAGCGACCCGGTGTAGGCGGCGACCACCAGCATCAGGCCGTGCACCGCCGCGGAGTGGCTGATGGCGTGGTTGAATCCGGGAACGATGAACTTGTCCACGGAGATGTGACCGAAAAGATAGGGTCCCAGCAGCTCCATGCCAGTGAAGCCCAGAGTGAGCGAAAGCGCGAGCACCACCTGCCAGCGGTAGGGCCGCAGATACTTCATCAGCCGCCGCGTGAGCTGCGAATCGTAGAGCTTTCCTAATTTTTCTTCTTCGCGAAAATCGCTCATTGCCGTTCCAGCTCTTCTTCGAGCAACTGCTTCTGGTAAAGATCGGCGTAATAGCCGTTCAAGCTCAGGAGTTCGTCGTGCGTCCCGCGCTCGATGATTCGTCCGTCCTTCAGGACGATGATCTGGTCCGCGCCCTTCACTGTCGACACGCGGTGGGCCACCAGGATTGTCGTGCGGCTGCGCATCAGTTCGCGCAGGCGGTCGAGAATCTTCTGTTCCGTCTCGGTATCGACGCTCGAAAGCGCGTCATCAAGAATCAGGATTTTCGGCTGACGCAGAATCGCGCGCGCGATCGAGGTTCGCTGCTTCTGCCCGCCCGAGAGCGTAATCCCTCGCTCGCCCACCATCGTGTCGAAACGCTGAGGAAACGCTTCGATTTCTCCGGAAATGCTGGCGATCTCCGCTGCTTCGTAAACCTGCTCCTCCGCCACATCGCTCACGCCGAAGGCGATGTTTTCGCGCAGCGTCTCGCTGAAGAGGAACGTATCCTGCGGCACATAACCAATCGCTCGGCGCAGCACGCCGAGCGGGTAGTCGCGAATCGAGCGTCCGTCGATCAGGAGAGTTTCTTCCGGCGCTTCCCACAATCGCGCAATCAGCGCGGCCAGAGTGGATTTGCCGCTGCCCGTGGGGCCGACAATCGCCAGGGTGCTGTCCGCCGGAATATGGAGATTGATGTCGTGGAGCACCGGCTTGCCTTCCGCGCCGTTTCCGACGGTGGGATAGCTGAACGTGAGGTGCCGCAGCTCGATGTCGCCTCGAATTTCCGAGGGGACCGCCAGTTGGCTGTGTCTCGCCTGAGCCGCGCCGTTTTCTTCTTCCTGCCCCGCAGCGTCGCTTACGGGATCGCCGATCTTCGGCTCCGCGGTCAGGATGTAATTCAGGCGGCCCATGGAAGCGGCGCCGCGTTGGAAAATGTTGGTCACCCATCCGATGGCAATCATCGGGAAGATGAGCTGGATCAAGAAAGCGTAGAACGCGGTGAAAGTGCCGAGCGAGGAACCGCCGTTGATCACCTCGATGCCGCCAACCACGAGCAGAATCACCACCGACAAGCCGATCAAGGTCGTCAGCGCGGGGAAGAAAAGGCTCCAGGTCGAAATCAGCTTGATGTTCTGGCCGACGTAATCGCGGTTCACCAGGTCGAACCGCTCGATTTCCGGTTGCTCCTGCATGTACGCGCGGATCACGCGAACGCCGGTAAGATTTTCTTCCGCGCGGGTGGAGAGCGCGCCAAGCGCCGCCTGGATCTGGACGGAGAGGCGGTGGATGATTTCGCCGAAGTGGCGGACGGCAATCACCACGATGGGCACCGGCACAAGAACCCACAGCGTCAGCGCCGGCGAAAGGCGAAGCATGAAGTAGATTGCCAGCACGGATGTGGCGATGGTCTGCGCGCTATACATGATTCCCGGGCCGAGAACCATGCGCACCGCGTTCAGGTCGTTCGTAGCACGCGACATCAGGTCGCCCGTGCGGTTTCGCACGTAGAATTCAGGCTCGAGCTTCAACAGCCGCCCGAGCAAATCGTTGCGGATATCGAATTCAATTTCCCGCGAGACGCCAATCAGGACCCAGCGCGTCCAGTAGGAGAAAAATCCTTTCACCAGCATCGCGCCGATCAGAATCAAGCAATAGATTCCAATCGCGTGCCGGCTAAAGGGCGCGTACAGCGCGAAGAGGGGATGCAGAATCGCGCGGGACGTTCCCGTAAGCGTCGAGAGAGGCCGCGGCGAGCCGCCGAGGCAATCGGTGATTGCGCCGATCACCAGTTGCGGCAGCGCGCCGATGATGCCCGTCATCGCCAGCGCCAGAAGGCCAAAGGCGGTAGCTTTCTTGTAGCGCCATACGTAGGGCAGCAGCGGCTTCAGGTTATCCCAGGCCGACGGCTTTCGCTCGGGCCGCGCAGCCGCAATGGCCGGTTGGGCGATGGCGCTCACAAGGGCCTCCGCGATTCGGGCGTTTCGAGCGCCGGCAGTTCGCTGAGGAAGTGTTCGTAGTTGCGGTCGAGCGTCTCGTAGCGCTTCACTTCGGGATTCCAGCGGACGCCAAGCGTCTGGACGTAGCCGCCTTCAGGCTTCGCGAGAGGAGTGAAGTAGAGTTGCAAGCCCCTCTCGGGATTCTGCTCGTACTGAATGCGCCACGCGCCCACTTCCGCGAGCGGAATGCCCCCAAGAAACCCTTTCGGATTTTTAAGGTGCTCGTCGCAGCGGAGAATTTCCTTCCACTGGCCGCCGTCGTTTTCGATCACCGCAGCGCGCGAGACCAGAATGCCCGGCACCGTTCCCGGCGGAGTGGTCTTCAGCCGGTTGACGACCAGCGCCTGCGTTTTGCCGTCTTTTGCCAAGTCGCCGTAAACCAGCACCTCCGCCTCAGAACCCAAGTCGCTTTGCGCGGCTTTCTGGATCGCATCGGGAATCACGGGCGCGGCGGGCGCCGCCGGAGCTTGGGATTTCTCGGAGTTCGAGCTGCTACACGAGGCGCAGACGAAGGCGAGCAGGCACAAGGCCGCAATTTCGAGGATTCGTTTCATCGATGGTTGTATCGGATGCGGACCGGCAAGAACTCGATTCCAGCTTCGCCGCCCGGCAGCAGGCATTTTATAGCCATCGAGCGCGGCGGGGAAGGAGTCTCCTGCTGGGATTTTTCGCAGCGCGAAACCTTCGCCGCGCACGCTATCGCGCCGCCAGAATCTCATCGAGACGAGCCTCAAAATTTTCCTCTCCCTCGGACCACAGGCGGATATGGTCGACCGCCACTGCTTTCTCAATGCGCCGCGTCCAATCGAGCAGCTTTCGCACGTTCTCGCGGGTCTTCTCCTGATACGCCTGCAGATTTTCAGGCCAGGCCATTGCTTCGAGGAAGCGAGCCTCCTCGGGGCTTTCCGCGGCCGCTTTGGCGGCTCGATGAAGGCCGAGGAGACCAGCATGGCCGGTGAAGAGATGCTCGAATCCGAGACTCACTTCGATGTGGCCGTTCTCGCGCCAGAAGCCGTCGTCGTAGTCTTCGCCATAAGCGTAGACCTCGAGGCCCTGCGGTTCGAGTTTGGGCTTCGCGGAATTGGTGTCGAAGACCCACAGGTCCCAGCACGCCTCGACCTCGTAGGCGCAGTCGGCGTGCAGATGATCCTGGGCGATTTCGAGCACGCCCGCGGGATCGAGCGGCACGGAGCGCAGGTCCTGTTCGAGGACCGGCGATTCCGCCGCGTCGATCGCGCGAATCACAAGCCGCGTGAATCCCGGCCGCGAAGTGGAAAAAGGAACTGTGGCGAGGAACGCGCCGAATTGCTGGAGCTGATGCGCCTCGTCAAATTGTTTGCACCAGATGCTGAGATAGGCCTGGTTGGACATTGGGCCATTATACCGAGAGGCGGGCGCGAGCCGGAAATCGCTCGAAGCGGTCGGAGGGAAGGCGGCCGGATTTTTCACGAGGCTACTTTTTCTTGGGAGGTTCGGGGGCGCCGTTTTCTTCTTCTTCGTCGGAGGCGAAGTCGCCGGAGAGGCCGATGAGGCGCTCCTTCAGCGTGTCGCCCATGCCGGCGAGGACGTCCTTGCAGGTATCGCGGAGGCGCTTTTCGGCGGCCTTCGCGATGGTGTCGAGGACGGCCTGCGAGTGCTGGCCGAGGGTGGTGGCGGAAGCAAGGAGCCAGGAATTGGATGCGTTTTCGAGGCGCGTCTTGTACTGCTCGAGCGACTCGTCGGTGGATTTCTGGAGCTGCTGCATCCACTCGCGCTGCTGGGAAATGCGGTTTTCCTCCCAGCTTTCGACGAGCGGGACGAGCTGCGAATTCAAGTAGGTCTTCGCCTGGTCGACGCCTTCCTGAATGCGGTCGTCGAGAGTCTTCTGGAAGGCGATGAGGGAATCCTCGCGCGAGAATTCCATGTCGGAGCGGGCCTTTTCGAGGGCTTCGCGCGAAGCGTCGTCGAAGCGGCGGAGCGACTCGTCGGTGACGCGGCGGACGCGATCGGTGAAGGCCGCGTTCGCGATTTCCGCGGTTTCGCCGAGCTTCGAACGTTCACGCTCGACCACTTCCTTGGCGGTCTCTTCGATTTGCGCCTGGCTGTGTTCGAGGTACGTGCGGCGATAGTGATCGAGTTCGGAAGCGACGAGGCTGGAGATTTCGGCGGCGCGGTCGCGGAGATTCGCGGTGGATTGCTCGACCGCTTTTTCGAGCGACGATTGCATCGTCGTGTGCGCTTTTTTCTGGTACCACTCGGAGGCCTTGAGAAGAGCCTCGTACGTGGCGTGCTGCATCTCCGTGCTCTTCTGCTCGAGGTCTTCCTCGACCTTGGAAAGGGCGTCGCGGCAGGTCTTCTCAAATTCGGCCGGATATTTCCCGGTTTCTTCCTTGAGGCGCGTGAGCGATTCCTGAATCGCGGTTTCGGAGAGTTCGTGCACCTGTTGTTGCAGCGCCTGCTGCATCTGCGCAGCCTGTTCGGAAGCCTGCCTCATCTGCTCCTGAACCGAGGCATGCAGTTCCGCGGTTTGCTGTTGCGTGGCGGCGAGTTCTGAAGCGGCCTTGCGGGCTTCGTCAATCTTGGGAGCAATTCTGGAATCGAGCTCGCTGGCTGCGCGGTCCACTGCCTGCTGGGCGGATCGCGCGACGACGGAATCGATCTGCTGCGTGCGGTCAGCGATGACCTGATCGGCCTTGCGGCCGATTTCCTGATACTGCTGCGCGAGAACTTCGTCGAGCTTCTGGCGGGTCTGCTCGAGGGCAGCGCGCGCGGCCTCCTGCAATTCGGCCTTGGTGGCCTGGCTGCGGGCACGCTCGTCGGCGAGGTTGCCGGCGATGGATGCAGCGCTGGCCTGCGCGCCTGCCAGCACTTCGTCGAGCGATGCGCGGAGGCTGGAGCTGCGCGCGGCGATGTCCTGCTCGGCCTGCGCGAGAGCCGCCTGCGAGACCTCGCTGAATTGCTCGCTGAGCTTCTCGGTCGCGCCCTGAAGCGCGGACTCGAATTGCTCCTGCCACTTTCGGGAGGCATCGGCGACGTCGGTCTCCGACTTTTGAAGCGAGGCGGAGCGAACGTCCTGCGCCGTTTCCTCGAGATCTTTCTTCCACTGGTCGAGGTGGCGCTGCGCTTCCTCGGGCGAGGAGAGAATCTGGAGCGACGGCGTGGCCGCTTCGCGCTCGGAGATGGCGCGTTCGACGGCCTGCTGAATTGTGTCCTTCAAGTTCATCGCCGCCGTCTGTTGCGCGGCTTGCTGGGCGGCCTGCTCAGCGGCGCTGCTGACCGCTTCCTGAACGGCGTTGCGAACCTTGGCGTCGAGCTGATCGGCGCTGGTTTCCGTGGCTTTGCGAGCTTCCTCGACGATGGCGGCGGTGCGGTCCGCGGCCTGCTGGACGACTTTCTTCACGGTGGATTCGGAGACGCGATCCATGGAGACCTTGATGGCCTTCTCGACGGCGTCGTGAAGTTGCGAATCGAGGTGCTGGCGGACGACGGTCATCTCTTCGTTGATCGCCGTTTGGGCATCCTTGCGGAGCGATTTATCGAGAGCGTCTTTTGCGTCGGCAACCATGCGCGCCATGTGGCGGGCCAGGGTGGCCTCAGCTTGCGGGGACGGTGCAGGCGGCGCGGCCGGAGGCGCTGCGGCGGCCGGAGGCGTTGCCGCCTTGGGAGGAGCGGTGGGCGGCACAACGTGAAGCTTGCCTGCCTCGGCGGGAGCAGGAGGCGCGGCGGCCGGAGCTTTGGATTGCAGCGGTGGCGCGCTGATGGGAGAAGGAGGTTTGGCTCCGCCGGTGGGCTTGGCGGAAGCAGGAGCGGCTGGCGCGGGTGCAGGCGGCTGCGGAGCCTTTGCCTGCGGTTGCGCCTCGGGAGCTTTTGCTGCCGGCTGAGCTGGAGTGGCTTTCGCGGCGGGCTCCTCGGGCTCGAGCGCCGCTTCTTGTGCCGGCGGGTTCTCCGTCGCTTCGAGGATGGCTTCAAAGGCGTTTGGATGCACCTCGTGGACGATCGAGGGACTGGGCCCGGCGACGTAATTCTGGCCAGGCGTGGTGGCCACCTCGTCGGGAAGCGGGAACCAGTCGTCGGGCGGGAAGGCGATGCCCCAGACGTTCCCTGGAGTGTCAAACTCGAGTCCGATCTGGAACAACTCGCGCACCGTTCGAGGGCGCTGCACCCAGACGACGCGGCCCTGAGTGCTGCGAGGAGGCTGTCCCGATTCGGCCCGGGGAACCTCGAGCTTGATGATGGAATTCTTGGGGACGTAGTGTTTCGACTGGTACTTGCAGCCGTGACAGTTGACCATCACGGTGGTGGTGCGCTCCTTGAAGGGCTGGCCGAGGGCGTCGACACCCGTAACCGAGAGCGGCACAGCCTGCACGATACGCGTGCTGCGGCGCTTCTGGTTACTGGGGTCAAAAGATGTCAGAGGCTCGGTCACACACTCCTCCGAGGGCAATTTCCAAGCCTAGCATTGGGGCTGGAAGAGGTCGATAGACCGAAAGGACAGGTGCGTAAAAGTAACGCGGAATAGGAGTTGGCAGGAGCCTCTGAAAAATGGCGTGAAAAGGGCCGGGATTTGTATAGATTAGAAAAATGTAAGTGGCTGATTTGTCGAGAGTTGCGGCGATTTCTAATCTTCGGTGTATAGATTAGAAAAGGCAGAGGCTGGAAGCTAGAGGCTGGAGGCTGGATTGGAGCCGCGCCCCTCTGCAACCGTAGATTAAGCAAGGGCTCGGTCCTTTGTTTTCAACGACTTACGGGGAAAATTAATCCCGTTACCGTAGAATAAAGTTCGCTGGACCTTCGCTATTCCCCAGCCGCTCCCCACGGACTGCCTCCCCCTAGGCGTCAGGCGTTACGCCACAAGTAAAAACAGCGTATGTTAGCATACTTATAAACAGAAGTCAATAGGAAAGAATTTGCCACTCTGCGGCGGACGGAAATAAAGGAGTTAGAGGATCTCACAGCGAAGACCCACCGTTCGAAAACCGTGAACAATGGAGGACCCGTTGGGGGCATTTGTTGAGGGAGGATGAAATTCGCGAGGAGAGGCTTACGGCTTCGGCGGAGCCAAAGGCAAGCCTGGCGTACCCGGCGGTCCGAGGGTTTGGGTTTGCTCCTCGAAGTCGAGGGCCAAGGGAAGAGACTGGGATTGTATTAGGTTGAGTGTGCGCCCATCCGCCCACGCTACGATCGCCTTCGGTTTTGCGGTTTTTGTGCCGTCAAATGTGGCGACGACCCTGTCTAGTGGAGCGGTCCCACCCGGAAGTTGCTTTTTGCTGCGCTCGACAATCCGTGATGCTCTCTTCATGAGGCTTTGCAGTCGGGCTAGTGCCTCCGAGTTTGACTTGTACGTTTCCGCAATTCGCTCAACCACGAGGTCGTCTTGGGACTTGTATCGCGTGAACGAGACCTCCAGAGCGCCGGGTCTCCCGGTTCTACCACTGCCGTCCCACGTAAACTTGGCGTGCTTCGACTGGAGTCCTTGTTCAGCGCGAAGTAAGTTCGGAAAGGCGAGCAGAAGAATCAGGAGGGCGTAAGCCACGGTATTGTAGGCTCGTGTAGAAATGCTCCGAGCACTGGCGCGGGTTCTAGTTACGAGCATCGCACCCTCCGCTGACTGGCGTTCAATAGGGGACGGCTTGAAACGCCGGATATCGGCCCAAGGCGGGTGGCCGACCCTTAGTTGCTTGGTGAATTCTCTCTCTCGATATCATAGCGCAGGCGGATGATACCACACCGTGCCGGACCGGTTGGGCGGAGACGCCCACCCTTAGACTTCACAGGGGTGCGGCACCCCGCCGCACAAATCATCTCCAGCTCAACACAAACCGCACGAGTACGTATCCGAGGACTGAGGCAGCCGCCGAAATTAGGATGGTACGTCGCCACGTAGTGCGGAAATGAGAAGGGCTTGCAATAAGCAGGCACAGGCTAATTAGCCACGGTATCAGTAAGAACGCGACCGGGCGAGACACGACATGGCTCTCGATTAGTGCGACGGATAGGCCTGCACCGATGTACTTGCCTACCGTCGCTCTCACCGGAGCGCTCCCTTTTAAGTCTCTTCTAATCAGTATACCGAGAAACATCGAAGAGTGTTAACCACCTCCAAAGTCGAGCGGAGAACCGGGGCAGGCTTCCGTCCAGATCAGAGTAGGGAAGACGACTTAGCCGGGTGGGAGGTCTGCAGGGCGACGGCCTCGGCGAAAAATCACGATCCCTGCGAGGCGGCACCGGTGGGCGGGTGGCCGAGCCTTGGTTGCTTGGTGAATTCTCTCTCTCGATATCACAGCGCAGGCGGATAATACCACACCGTGCCGGACCGGTTAGGCGAAGCTTGCGGATTCGGCATAGCCACGGGCAACACCTGAGGCACCCGGGGAGGGGCTGGAGGGGGTAAGATGGCGCAAAGGAGGCAGATGGCTCAGGCTTCGCTGCGGTGTCCTGTGGGTCTGTACGGCTCGCGAGGCTTGAAGCGGTCCACGATGCGGTCGAAAATCACGGCGGACTCGAACGCGAAGCCGAACATGAGCACCGGAACGAAAACCACAGCTTTCATCATGAGCTCTGGGAGCTTCACATCGCTATAAAATATCACCGCCAAGTAGCTCAGGTGGAATGGGAGCGTTGCAAGAACGGCCTTCCAAAACCAAAGCTTGCGCATGTTCGTTTGCCGATCTGCATAAAAGCTGCTCCCGTACGCGGGAATCGTCGCGAAAAGTCCCTGGAACACCTGGGTTGCAAAGGGAAGGCCAAGAATGAGGTATATGATTGACAATGCGACGCCAAGCAAAAATGCCATTCCGACACGGCTGACCCTGTCTTCCTTTGCTTCGTCAAAGTCCGGATCAATTTCTTGTCCGAATAGAGTTGTCACAATAGTTTTCGCTAACTACCAGGTTTGTTATAGCAAACAGCCGCGACCCAAGTCGCTTTGCCGACTACTAGACCCAGCCTAGAATCTTGATTGGCGGATGGCTGCCTCTTAGTTGGTAGGTGAATTCTCTCTCTCGATATCACGACGCAGGCGAATAATACCACACGGTGCCGGACCCTTTCGGCGAAGCTTGCGGATTCGGCATAGCCACGGGCAACACCTCAGGCCACCAGGCGAGGATCTGGAGAAGGTAGATGGCGCAAAGGAGGCGGATGGCTCAGGCTTCGCTGCGCTGCTCTGTAGACCTCTCCGGATCGCGGGGCCCGAAATGCTTCACGATGCGATCGAACACAAGACCTGACTCCAAGGCGAAACCCAGCGCGAGCACCGGAATGAAAACCGCAGCTTTCATCATGAGTCCTGGGAGCTTCGCGTCGCTATAAAATATCACCACGAGGTAGACCGTGTGGATCGGGAGAGTGGCAAGAATGGCTTTCCAAACCCATAGCCGGCGCAAATTGGTTTGCCGGTCCACGTAGAAACTGCTGCCGTACGGCAGGATCGTTGCGAAGAGACCTTGGAACACTTGCGTGGCAAAGGGAAAACCTAGAAACAGGTACACTATTGCCACTAAGCCGCCACCCGCCAGAAACATGTTGGCGCGGCTGCCTCTATCTTCCTTCGCTTCGTCGAAGTCCGGCTCGATTTGATATCCAAATAGACTCGGCACGGTAGTCTTGCCTAACTGCCAGGTTTGTTATAGCAAACCGCGGTGTCCCAGGCCGCTTTGCCGCCCGCCCAACCCGAGCCTAACACTTTGAGTCCAGTACCGAACCGACGCGGGTGGCTGACCCTTAGTTTCGTGGTGAATTCTCTCTCTCGATATCATAGCGGGCGGATAATACCACACCGTGCCGAACCGGTTGGGCGGAGACGCCCACTCTTAGACTTCAAAGGGGTGCGGCACCCCGCTGATTTTGTGGGTGACGGAATGGACGGTGGGGTGCGGATGGATGGGTCGTGTCTTCGATCTGGTTCGCGAAATCGAGGCAGGGGTAATAAAGGGTGCGCCACCGGCCACACGGAAATTCAAGGGAAGGCGGCGACCGGGAGGGAAAGGCCTCAGGTCTGAAGACCTGAGCTACAGGGCTGAGGCGGGCATTTGAGGAGGCGCGCGGCGCAGAGGCGTGCGAATGTCAGCCGTCGCGCGCCCTTCGCAGACAGCGCGAAGAGCGCGGCACCGGAAACTCGAAGGACACGGCGAAGAGCCGGCGGGACGCCGGCGGTACAACGCGTCCTCCGGAACGAGTCAAAACCGAGAAACGCTGGTCGGAGATTCGTCGCGCCTTGACCCGCGGCGTGAGGAAGAGGTGGCGCTCCCAGGAACCCGAGCGAGCGGAAAGGAAAGGCCTCAGGTCTGAAGACCTGAGCTACAGGGCTGAGGCGGGCATTTGAGGAGGCGCGCGGGGGAGAGGCGTGCGAGTGTCAGCCGTCGCGCGCCCTTCGCAGACAGCGCGAAGAGCGCGACACCGGAAATTCGAGGGAGACGGCGAAGAGCCGGCGGGACGCCGGCGGTACAAAGGCGTCTTCCGGAACGAGTCAAAACCGAAAGACAGTGGGCCGAGATTCATCGCGCCTTGATCCCGCGAGCGCGATATGGGTGCGGCCGAGTCCAGGTTTCTATCGTGAGTCAGAGCGGAGAGTGGCTTCCATACACGCGGTCGTGTATTTTGCGAGGGACGGCGGGGTAAGAGCGAGAGGCGGAGAGCGGGAAGGAGCGCTGGGGATGATATTCGGCAAAGTGGCTCTGATTGCGGCAGCGGTGCTGACGCTAGGGATGATGGCGGTGCTCGGCGCGGTGACCGCAACGGGGAGTGAAGCGTCCGCGCGCATGCACGAGCCGCGATGGACGCTGACATGGAGCGACGAATTCAACGGGCCAGATGGGGCGCGGCCGGACGCGTCAAAATGGGAATTCGATATTGGCGGGAAGGGGTGGGGAAACCAGGAGCTGGAGACGTACACGGACCGCGCCGAGAATTCGTTTTTGCGCGGCGGGAACCTGGTGATCGAGGCGAGGAAGGAAAAATTCACGGGCGCGGATGGCGTGACGCGGGAGTACACGTCGGCGCGGTTGAAAACGCTGGGACTCTTTGCGCAGGCGTACGGAAAATTCGAGGCGAGAATCAAGATTCCGCGCGGGCAGGGGATGTGGCCGGCGTTCTGGATGATGGGGGACAACATCGAGAAGGTGGAGTGGCCGACGTGCGGCGAGATCGACGTGATGGAGAATATCGGGCGCGAGCCAAGCGTGAATCACGGGTCGATGCACGGGCCGGGATATTCGGGAGCCGAAGGGCGGACGGCGGCGTATACGTTGGCGGGCGGCGCGGCGATGGCGGACGATTTTCATGTGTATGGAATCGAGTGGGAGCCGGGAGTGGTGCGGTTTTATGTCGATGGACATTTGTATGAGACGGTGACTCCGGCGAGTTTGCCGGCGGGGAAGAAGTGGGTGTTCGATCATCCGTTTTTTATTTTGCTGAATGTGGCGGTGGGCGGGGACTGGCCGGGTGCGCCGGATGCGGGGACGAATTTTCCGCAGGAGATGCTGGTGGATTGGGTGAGGGTGTATCGGGCGGAGGAGTGAAGAGGCAAAACCTTTGGAACCACAGATGAACACAGATAAACACTGATAAGGCGAAGAGGGATTTCAGATTTCAAATTTGAAATTTGAAAAGAGGCAAAGGCGAAGAGAGGTCCCTCCGCTGCGTTCTGCGCCCGCGCTGCGAGCGGGAAAGGCGAAGAGGCCCAAGCACGACAAGCGCGGGGCGGTTTTCAGTGATTTCCGAAGGAAGGATTCGACGCGAAGAGTGCCGATGGCGCCAGGTGTTTAGAAGAAGGGCGCACGGCCGGCAAACAGAGGCGGGGCCACGTTATACTTGCGATGGACCGGGCAAACTCTGGGGAGCCACAACGTCTTGGGGATGGCCCGCCTCATCGGGATGACGAGGTGCCATGGCATGAGAAAGCTATCCGCGCTGGTCTTGCTGATACTGGCAGGCTCCCTGGTTCCCTGCAGCCGGGCGCAGGGCCTTGGTGCGCTTGAGCGACGGGAGCAGGCGAAGGAAAACGAGGTCAAGCAAGACGAGCTCGTCAACCTGGAAAAGCAGACGGCGCGGGCACTGCAGTCGAAGAACGTGGGGCTGTTCCAGCAAATCTACGGTGAAGACTTCGTGGGAATATTGCCGTCGGGACGGATTGTGGACAAGGCGGAGTGGATCGCCACGATCGAGAATTCCAACGTCAAGTACGATTCGTTTGGTGCGACAGATATCCGGGTGCGCGTCTTCGAGGAGACGGCCGTGGTGACGTGTCTTTGGAGTTTGCGCGGAACCGAAAACGGACATCCTTTTTCGCGGCAGTTGCGTGTTACCCACGTATATGTCTACAGCCAACGCGGCTGGCAGGCCATTGCGGGCCAGGAGACGCTCCTGCCCGGCTAGGTCTGCTTCGTGTTTCGCGCCGGGGTTTAGGACCCAGACAAAAAAGCAGCTTCCAGGACAGAGATGCGGCACGCGCCTGAAACGAGGCGATCAGATGCCGGCGTACCAGGCGTAGCCTGCGCCGAGGGCGCCGGAGCCGCGATCCTTGCCGAACTTCTTCAGGTCGTCGGTAACGGTGAGATGCGTGACGAATTTCACGCTCTTGTAGCCGAGCTGGCGCGGAACGCGCAGGCGAAGCGGGCCTCCACTGGGAACTGGCAGGTCGGCGCCATTCATTCCGTAGGTGAGGAATGTTTGCGGATGCATGGCGTCGTCCATATCGATGCTTTCCTTCCAATCGGGCTGAATCGAGAAGTAGACGACGTAGCGGGCTTGCGGTTGCACGCCGACGAGATCGAGAACGTGGGAAAGAGGGACGCCATGCCACTCGGCGATGTGCGACCAGCCCTCCTCGCACGAAATTTCCGTGATCTGGCTGCGGGAGGGGAAGCTCCTGAGTTGAGGGAGCGTGAAGGAAGCGGGGCGGTCGACGAGGCCGTCGACGGTGAGGCGCCAGTCGGCGAAGCCGGTGGCCTCGAGGCGCTTGAAGGCGTCATCGAGAGGCGGGCCGATCTCGTTGGCGAAGGCGGGATTCGAAATCTCGCTGGGCGGAAATTCGCGGGCGAGCGAATGGCGGCCGATGAGGCGATGCGAAGCGTAGGTGAGCGTTTCGCCGAGGCCGTAGACGCCGCCGCCATCGGGCGGGACGAGGCCGTACTTTTCGGCGAGGCGAGCGGCGACTCCGAGGCTTGCGAGGCCAGCGGCGGCTCCGAGGCCGGTGAAAATGAGTTTGCGGCGCGAGATGTTGGTCATGTGCGCTCCCTCTGTGCAGCGGGCCGGCCTGTGATCATGGTGCGCGTGCGGGTCCAGAATCCGGCAAGAGCAATCATCACAATGTGGACAATCAAGAAAAAGACGAGGGCGATGGAAACGAAAAAATGGATCGTGCGCGCCGATTGGCGTCCGCCCAAAAGAGTGACGGTGGCGGGGAAGGCTCCGGTGAAGGCCGGGGACATGGCGAGGCCGGTCCAGATGACCAGCGGGAAGAGCACGAAGATGACGAGCAGGTAGGTGAGGCGCTGGAGGACGTTGTAGGAGGAGGAGTCGGAGGCGCTGCCGCGAATGGAGCGCAGGTGGCCGTAGAGAGCCGCTGTGAGATTGTGCCAGGAGAGATCGGACCCGGCAGGAAGCAGGTTCCTGCGGAAGTGGCCAGAGAAGAAGCCGAAAATTGCGTAGAGGAGTCCGGTGAGGACCAAGATCCACGCGGCTTCGAAGTGGAGATAGCGGCTCCAGCCGTTCTGATCGGGGAGCACGTAGTTGTAGCCGGTCTGGACCATGTCGCGCGAGGACGGAATGGGGATCTGGAAGAGCGCCTTCGTGTGGACGTTGCCCGTCTCGCCCCAGTAGAAGCGCGGGTGCGAGATGAGAATTTCGATTCCGGTGAGGAGCAGCGCGAAAAAGCTAAGAGTGATGATCCAGTGCGTGATGCGGACGAGAGCCGAGTGGCGAGAGGCGGACGCGTCAGAGCGGACTGCGGACGCGGAGCCGGCGCTCAACGGGACATTCGCGGATTCGAGCCGGGAAATTTTGGGCCTCCTGCACGGACGCGCTGGATGCGGGCCATGGTATCACGGCGCGGGTCAGCCTGTGGCTGAGTTCGGAGGAGGGCTCTTCTTACTTCGAAAAGGTCCAGTCGGTCTGGATGGGGTGACTCTTGTTGGCTTGAGCGGCGGCAATGCGGGCTTGCAGGACGGCCGCGGGATCGGTGCCCACGTAGCAGCCGGAACCGGTGCCCTTGAAAGAATACTTTTGCACGAGATATTGCGTGAAGGCATTGGTCCAAGCGGGAACGTTGTTGACGGTGTAGGGGAAGGGACGGCTCACGTAGACCTTGCCCTGGTCCGGGGCGGAATTGCAGACAGCGTACTTGGTTCCCGCTGGCATCTGGGGCGTCAAGGTGTGGGTGGTTGTGACAGCGTCGTTGTTGAGGCCGCTCGGGGCAGGAGGAGCAGGAGAGGGCGTGGGCTGCTGCTTCGGATCGTACTGCCAGGTTACCTCCCGCATTCCACCGCGAACGCGCATCTCGTGCACTTCCCGCAGATTCTGAAGCTGACCGACGCCGCAATTGCCGATGTTGGGCCGGCCTTGACTGATCCATTGCTGTTCCTGATCGGGCGCGTACGTGTGCATGACGTAAGCCATCCAAGCAGCGGCCACGGCACGTCCCACAGGCGCACCCATGCGCGAATCGCTGAGGGTTGTTCCAGGAGCGGCTGCGAAGGGCTTGCTGGCGAAGCCAATCATGGAGCCATGGCCGTTTGAGATTTGAGCCTGGCACTGCCAGTAGAGCTGCGGCTGGGCGGAAGCGCCTTGCGCCGGAGGCACGGGTGCAGCCGCCGCCGGCGGCGCGGTTGAAACGCTGCCGAAGAGGAATGCGAACGCAAGGATTGTGACAAAAGAAATCCGGCTCATGACGTCACCTCCGCGGCGACAGCGTCAACGAATTATGCGGGTTTGAATTTCCGTTTTACGGCTCGGACGGCCCTCGTTATACACGCGGCGTCCTTCCAAGTGAACCAAAATTATTTTGTAGCAGACGGGTCATGCCACGAGACCGAAACAAACCAATGACGGAACTGCGAAAAGCCGACGGGCACGGCATGCTGTGCCCCTGCAGGGAAACACGGCTGCGGATGCGACGAGTCGAGGCCTTCGTCACTCTTCGTCTTTGCCCTGGGCTTTGGCGATGCGCTCGATGACGCCCATATCTTCGAGTGTGGTGGTGTCGCCGGAGACGCCGCCCTTGGAGGCGAGTTCGCGGAGAAGGCGGCGCATGATTTTGCCGCTGCGGGTTTTGGGGAGAAGGTCGCAGAAGCGGACATCGGCGGGACGCGCGATGGTGCCGATGGTCGAGGCGACGTGTTCCATCAGGCCGGTGCGAAGCTCCGGATTCGGCGAGTGGCCGGAGCGCAACGTGACGAAGCAGATGATGGCTTCGCCCTTGATGTCGTCGGGGCGCGCGACGACGGCCGCTTCGGCGACTGCGGCGTGAGCGACGAGGGCGCTTTCGATTTCCATCGAGCTGAGACGATGGCCGGCGACTTTGATGACGTCGTCGACGCGGCCGAGGACCCAGATATAGCCGTCTTTGTCGCACTGCGCGGCGTCGCCCGCGAAGTAGACGCCGGGGATGCGGCTCCAGTATTCGCGGACGTAGCGGTCGTCGTCACCGTAAATGGTGCGAAGCATGGAGGGCCAAGGCTTTTGGATGGTGAGGTAGCCGGTCTCGCCGGGCTTTACGGGTTTGCCTTGGAGGTCGACGACTTTGGCGGCGATGCCGGGCATCGGCAGGGTGGCGGAGCCGGGCTTGGCGGGAGTCGCGCCCGGTAGAGGCGTGATGAGGATGGAGCCGGTTTCCGTCTGCCACCAGGTGTCGACGATGGGGCAGCTATTTTTGCCGATGGCTTCGAAATACCATTTCCAGGCGGCGGGATTGATGGGCTCGCCGACCGTGCCGAGGACGCGAAGCGATTTGAGGCTGTGCGAGGTGATCCAGTCCATGCCCCAGGCCATGAATGCGCGGACGGCGGTGGCGGAACTGTAGAAGATGGAGACGTTGTAGCGGTCGACGATTTCCCAGAAGCGGTCTTTGCGTGGGTAGTCGGGCGCGCCTTCGTACATGACGATGCTGGCGCCGTTGGCGAGCGGGCCGTAGACGATGTAACTGTGGCCGGTGACCCAGCCGATGTCGGCGGTGCACCAGTAGATGTCGTCGTCGCGGAGATCGAAGACGAGGCGAGTGCTCCACATGGTTTGGAGCAGATAGCCGGCGGAGGTGTGGAGGACGCCCTTGGGTTTGCCGGTAGTACCGCTGGTGTAGAGGATGTAAAGCGGATGCTCGGAATCGAGAGGAAGAGCGGGGCAATCGGGAGAAGCGGCGGCTTCGAGGTCGTGCCACCAGAGGTCGCGGGAGTTGTCCCACGCGACTTTATCGCCGGTGCGGCGGACGACGATGGATTTTTCGACAGTGGGGCAATTTTTCAGGGCGGCGTCGGCCGTGTCCTTAAGAGGCACGACTTTGCCGCGGCGGAAACCTCCGTCGGCGGTGATGAGGATTTTGGATTTGCCGTCCGCGATGCGGTCGGCGAGGGCGGTGGCGCTGAAGCCGCCGAAGACGACGGAGTGCATCGCGCCGATGCGGGCGCAGGCGAGCATGGCGATGGGCAGCTCGGGAACCATGGGCATGTAGATGGCGACGCAATCGCCGGTCTTGACTCCGAGGCTGGTGAGGGCGTTGGCGAACTTGCAGACGCGGGCGTGAAGCTCGGCATAGGTGAATTGGACGGTTGAGCCGTCTTCGGCTTCCCACAGAAGGGCGGGCTTATTGGCGTTCTTGGCGAGGTGGCGGTCGAGGCAGTTATAGGAGACGTTGAGCTTGCCGCCAACGAACCATTTGGCGTGCGGAAGTTTCCATTCGAGGATCTTTTTCGGGGGCTCGAACCAATCGAGCATTTTGGCCTGCTCACCCCAGTACTCCTCGGGATGATTGAGGGCGCGGTCGTAGAGCTCGCGGTATTCCTCGAGGGACTTGACGTGCGCGCGCTTGCTGAATTCCTGGGGAGGGGGAATGGGCTTCTCGTCGAGAACGTGAGGGTCGAATTCCAGCATGGTTCCTCCAGGTGCGGAAGCGCTGAAGTAGTGGCCGCGGGGCGGCGGCGGGGCCGCTGAGAGGCTCCCGAAAACGCCCTTACGTTATTGGACATTGAGGCGCGGGTCAAGACGGGCCCGGAGGGGGTGGCAAGGGTCTTGGAGCGGATGAGGCGCGCGGGTATAGCAGTTACGAACGGGGAAACGGGCGAATTTGGAACTTTTGGGCCGGGCGGGCGGAATATGTAACCAGAGCCACGGTAGGCCGTCCCAATAGTGATGATCAAGGTCACCGAGCTAACCGACGACGGCCTCTTGCGGCGGATGATCGCCGGAGATGAGGACGCGTTTACTCTGCTTTACCGACGGAGACAACCGGGGATCTATCGGTTTGCGCTGCATATGAGCCGGAACGCGGCGGTGGCGGAGGATGTTACGCAGGAAGTGTTCATGACGCTGATTCGGGATACGAAGCGGTTCGATCCGGCGAAAGGGACGCTTTCGGGGTTTCTGTTCGGAATTGCGCGGAACCACTTGCGCAAGAGATGGGAGCAGGAACGGCGAACAGTGGCGCTGGGCGATGAAGCGGAAATGGATTCGGCGGATGCGGCGTTTGGCGGGTTTGCCTGGGGAGTTGCGCGGTCGAACGGAAACGGAAATGGGCTGCACGCGCATCCGGTGGATCAATTTACTTCGCTGGAAAATGTGACGCGTGTGAGGCAGGCAATTTCAACGCTGCCTGACAATTATCGCGAAGTGGTGGTGCTGTGCGAACTGGAAGACATGAGCTACGAGGAAGCAGCGGCGGCGCTGGAATGTCCGGTTGGAACGGTGCGTTCGCGGTTGCACCGGGCCAGGGCGCTGCTGCTCGAGAAATTGCGGGAGCCGCAGCCGACTGCGCGAGCTTCGGCGGTGGCGAACCAGCGATGAGGGGAAGGCGATGAACTGCGTCGAGTTTGAAACGATTCTGCACGATCTGGACCGCGCGGGAACGAGCGGCGCGGACCACAGGGAAGAGGCGCTGGCGCATGCGGAGTCGTGCAGCCGGTGCGGGCGGCTGCTGATTGAGTCGGAGTCGCTGGATTTCGGACTGCAGACGCTGGCGCTGCGCGATGCGGAGCGCCAGGCGCCGCCGCAACTGGAAGCGGCGCTGCTGCAGGAGTATCGCCGGAGCCGGGCGGGAGCGAAGCGGCGAATCGCGGAATGGCAGATTGCCGTGATCGGAGTGGCGGCGGTGGCACTGCTGGCGCTGGGACTGGCGCGCGTGCGAATCGGGATGAGGCCGAACGGGCCTGCAGTAGCGAACAGCAATTCGGCGAATGCAGGCGAGCAGTACGCGCTGCGGACGGACCCGCAGCTTGCGTCGCTGGCCGGACCAGAAGACGGCACGGCGTTCGTTACGCTTCCTTCGGCGGATGATTCAGTGTCGCTCGAAGGCGGCGCGGTGGTGCGCGTGATGATGCCGCGGTCGGCGCTGGCATCGCTGGGATTGCCGGTCTCGGGGCTGGCTTCGACGGAGCAGATTCCGGCAGAGCTTGTGGTGAGCGAAGACGGGACGCCGCAGGCAATTCGACTGATTTCAGCAAGCACCAACGATTGATGGATCGCGAGAGTTTGCGGAGGGCGGAAACGATGAAGACGCGAAGCAAGTTCATGCGCATGGGCCTGACGATCGCGACGGCAATTCTGCTGGCCGGCTTCGGAGTGCGCGCACAGGGAGGCGCGGGAGCTCCACCGCCTCCGGGCGGACCGGGGCACGAAGGGCCGATGCGGTTCGATGAGATTGGATTTCTCGGCTTCGAGGCGGGCATCGGCGGCAGAACGGTGACAGGCGCGCCGTTTACGGCGACGTTTACGACGCAATCGACGCAGGCGCTGGCGGACGGGAATCAGATTCAGCACACGACGACGGGCACGTTTGCGCGCGACTCGCAGGGCCGGACGCGGCGCGAAATGACGCTGCCGGCGATCGGGCCGTTTGCGGCGGCGGGCAAGACGCCTCCTCACGCGATTTTCATCAATGATCCGGTGGCGGGCGTGAGCTATATCCTCCACGCGGACGAAAAGACGGCGGACGAAGTTCCGGTGCGGCACTGGAAGGGCCGGAGGGCCGAGGGTGAGCCGGGAGCGAAGCGGCGTCTCCAGACTGGCGAGAATGACGTGACGACCGATCTGGGAACGCAAATGATCAACGGGATTTCCGCGCAGGGAACGCGCATCACGCGTACCATTCCAGCCGGAGCGATTGGAAACGCGAAGCCGATCGTCATCGTGACAGAGCGATGGTATTCGCCGGACCTGCAAACGTACGTGCTGACGAAGCGCACCGACCCGATGATGGGAGATACGGTCACACAGTTGACGAATATTCAGCGACAGGAGCCTGACGCGACGCTGTTCCAGGTGCCGTCCGATTATTCCGTCAGCCAGCGAGGCGGACGCCGCGCGGGCAAGATGGGCGGACAGCGACCTCCGGCCGACCAGTAGACGACAGATTTGTTGCCCCGACGCTGCACACCACTTGCGGGCGGAAACTCCCCCAAAACACGCTCCGCCCGCAAGTTCCCCCTTGCGGATCGCCTGATAGAATGAAGTGAGGAGATATTTCTATGGACGTTCGCGAACTTGAATCAAAACTTCAAAAAGAGGGTTACACGCATACCTACGTTTGGAAGGATGCCTCGGAAGTGTTCTATCCGAACCACACGCATCCGGGGGAGACGGCGCACATTATCCTCGACGGCCAGATGACGCTGACGATGAACGGGAAATCGGAGGTGTACTATCCGGGCGACCGGTGCGATGTGCCGGCGCAGGCGGTCCATTCGGCGCTGATGGGGCCGAAGGGATGTGAGTACCTTATCGGGGAGAAGTAGCGGAGTTGGTTGCGTTGCTACCGAGGGCGCGGTCGAGAAGTTCGATGACGTGCAGGACTTCCTGGCCAGTGCGGTGAATGGCGGCGCCGGCGCGTAGCTGCAGAAGGCATCCAGGGTTCGCAGTGACAATCGCTTTGGCATTCGTCGTCCGGGCGCACTCCATCTTCTGGTCGAGCAGTTCCAGCGACGTCTTCGTCTGAGTCACGTTGTACACGCCTGCAGAACCGCAGCACTGGTCCGCGAACGGCATCTCGATGAGGTCCACGCCGGGAATGGCGCGCAGAAGCTTGCGCGGAGCTTCGCGGATTTTCTGTCCGTGGAGAAGATGGCAAGAATCCTGGTAAGTGATCGCAAGAGGGACCGGCCGAAGCGGGGCGACGAGACCGAGTTCGGCGAGAAATTCGGTGACGTCGCGGACGCGGGCGGAGAATCGAGCGACGCTTTGCGCGGCGGCCTCGTCATCCGGAAAAAGATGCGGATACTCCTTCAGGGTTGAGCCGCAGCCCGCGGCGTTCGTGATGATCGCGTCGAAATCGGGGGCTTCGAAGGCACGGCAATTCGCGCGCGCGAGGTCGCGTGCAACATCGCGAATTCCTGCGTGAGCGGCCAGCGCTCCGCAGCAGACTTGAGCGGCCGGAACGACGACTTCGCAGCCGTTTGCCTGAAGAACGCGAATGGTTGCGCGGTTGAGTTCGCTGAACGTGACCTGCGCGACGCATCCTGCGAAGAATGCAACGCGAGCGCGGCGAGCGCCTGCTGCGGGAAACGTCTTGCCTAATTCGCCGAAGAAAAATTGGGAATCGATGCGAGGCAAAAGCCTTTCGCGATCCCTGAGACCGAAAAGCCGCAATAGTCCTGTGGCCCGAGCGAGCGACGCGAGGCCGGAGCGCTGATAAACCTTCATGAGGCGGGCCGCTGCGGCGATTCGCTTCGGATGCGGCAGGAGACTGCGGTAGACAAAATTGCGAAGGACGCGCGAGGCGAAGGGGCGCTGGTATTTCTGTTCGATCTGCGCGCGAGCAAGTTCGACGAGCTTTCCGTATTCGACGCCGGAGGGACAGACGGTTTCGCAGGCGCGGCAGTCGAGGCAGCGGTCGATGTGGGTGACGAAGGTGTCGCCCACTTCGAGGCGGCCCTGATCGACGAGCGCCATTTGGCGGATGCGGCCGCGCGGAGAATCAGCCTCTTGGCCCCAAAGGCGATACGTGGGGCAGTGGTTGAGGCAAAGGCCGCAATGAACGCAGCGCGCGTAGTCCTGATACTGCGGCTTATCGACAGCGCTGAATCCACTGAGAGTGAGAGCGAATTCGCGCTGAGCGTCCTCGTGAGTTTGCGGAATGGGAGAGGCCACGGCTAAAGGCCTCCCACAAAGCGCCCTGGGCTGAGAACGCCCTGAGGGTCGAAGACGGACTTGAGGCCGCGCATTTGAGGCAGATCCGGCGGATCCGGGCCCCAGATCGAGAGAGAAGACTTCCATTCGGTGGGACACCAAGGAATGACGGCATGGCCGCCTGCAGCGGCGGCTCTGGACTGAATTCGCGCGGCGGCGCGAACGACTCGTTCGCGATCGGAGGCAGCAGTGGAATCGGGGAGCAGCGCCACGTAGATGATGCCGACTGCGCGCGCCATCGCGGCCGAACGAAGCGAACTGGCAGCAGCGGCGCTTTCGATTTCGACGAGGGAATCCTTGATCTTCGACGGGAGCACACTCAATTTGATGATCGTAGCGCCGGGCGATGATGCCAGAGCGATGGGGATGAACTCGCGCTTGCGGCCGAAGGCGCCGGGAATCTGGTCGGGGCCGAGGGCGGTGAAAGCCGTATCGCCGGACTGCTGCGCGATGGAGCGAACTTCCGATTCCGAGCGGTCGAGAGTCTGCGCGGTTCCGGCGACGCCGATCGTGAGCGCCCAGGTGTTGTTCGTGAGAACGCCAGGGGCGACGAGATTTTTTTCGATTCGAGAAGCGGCGTTGCCATAGAACAGGTCGGCGGCGCCGGGACTGAAGATTTCCATCGTCATGGGCGCGAGGGCCGAGCGGGCGATAAGGGCACGCATCGAATCCGCGGCGTCGACCTTATCAAAGCGGGCGACGAAGGCGCGGATGCCGATGGGTGATGGGAACGTGCGGAAATTGATTCGCGTGATCACGGCGAGAGTTCCGAGGGCACCGATCATGAGTTTGTGAAGGTCGTAGCCAGTGACGTTCTTGACGACGCGGCCGCCACTTTTCGCGATTTTGCCGTCGCCGGTGACGAATTCGATGCCGCGGATGTAGTCGCGCGCGGTGCCGTAATGCTGGCGAAGCGGCGAATCGACGCCCGATGAAACAGCGCCGCCGATGGTTGCGCGGTCAGCGAAGGGGACGGAGAGCGGAAGAAACTGGCGGTGCTCGGCGAGAACGCGGTTCAACTCGCTCAAGGGCAGGCCCGCTTCGACGCTGAGCGTGAGGTCGCCGGGATCATAGGCGACGACGCGATTGAGGCGAGTCATGTCGAGCGCGACGTCATACTGGCGGGGCGGGAGTCCGATAGCAAGCTTTGTGCGAGCGCCGACCGGAATGATGGCGAGCTTTTCGGCGCTGGCGCGCTTTACAACTTCGCCGACTTCTTCAATGGAGCCGGGACGAACGGCTATTGACGGAATTTTCCCATCGACCGCGTAGCCAGCAAGTTCGGCAGGATCCTGGAGAGACTGCGCGTCTCCGACGAGATCGGCGAAGCGCGCGCCAACTGGCCTGGTTCCGGCGCTCATGCGGGCGCCGCACCAACGACAGGCAGAGGCCGCACATGAATTTCGCCACAGCTTTTCGCAGACGGCAAAACCTTGCCAGGATTGAGCAGGCCCTTTGGGTTAAAGATGTCGCGAACGCGGCGCATCAATTCGAGATCGGTCTCGGAAAAGAGCAGGGGCATGAGGCGATCTTTTTCCATGCCGATGCCGTGCTCGCCGGTGATCGAGCCGCCCATCTCGATGCAGAAGGAGATGATTTCGTCGGAGGTGGCGACGGCGCGGCGGAATTGCGCTTCGTCGCGCGAGTCAAACAGGATGATGGGATGCAGGTTGCCGTCGCCGGCGTGAAAAATGTTGCCGATCTCGAAGCCGTATTTCTTGCCGATTTCGTTGATGCGGCGAAGGGTGGCGGGCAGTTTGGTGCGGGGAATGACGCCGTCCTGCACGTAATACGTGGGCGAGAGGCGGCCGACGGCGCCGAAGGCGTTCTTACGGCCCTTCCAGAGGAGGTCGCGTTCGCGGGTGTCGCGAGCGACGCGGACCTCGCGCGCGTGGTGGAGGCGGCAGACGTCGGCGACATCCTCGGCTTGCGATTCGACGGCTTCGCGAAGGCCATCCACGTCGATCAGGAGAACGGCGGCGCTATCGAGCGGGAATCCAGCGTGGACGTAGGCTTCGATGGCGCGCAGCGTCCAGCCATCGAGCATTTCGCAGGCGGCGGGAGTGATGCCGCGGGCGGTGATGTCGGAAACGGTCTCGGTGGCATCGTCGATGGAATCGAAAATGGCGAGAAGCGTCTTCACGGACTCGGGCAGGCGCGTGAGCTTTACCGTTATCTCCGTGACGAGGCCGATGGTTCCCTCGGAGCCGACGAAGAGCCCGGTGAGATCGTAGCCGGGCGTATCAAGTGCCGCGCCACCGAAACGGACCAGTTCGCCGGTGGGCAGCACCACTTCGAGCGCGAGGACGTGATTGGTGGTGACGCCGTATGCGAGCGTGTGCGGGCCGCCGGAATTTTCGGCGACATTGCCACCGATGGTGCAGGCGCGCTGGCTCGAAGGATCGGGAGCGAAATGAAGTCCGAGGTGGGCGACAGCGGCGCTGAGATCGGAATTCACGACACCGGGCTGGACGACGGCGCGCTGATTTTCGGCGTCGATCGCCAAGATTTTATTCATGCGCGAGAAGACGGCGAGAATTCCGCCGCGGCGTGCGAGCGCGCCGCCGGAAAGTCCGGTGCCGGCGCCGCGGCCGACGATGGGGACATTGTGCTTGTTAGCGAGGCGGACGATGCCGAGAACGTGCTCGGTGCTGCGCGGGAAGGCGACGCAATCGGGGCGAGCGGCTTCGACGGAGCCGTCGTACTCGTAAAGAAGCAGGTCTTCCTTCTTGTGGAGGATTGCGTCCCGGCCGAGGAGCTTTTGAAGATCGCGGAGAAGTTGGGGATCCATGTGTGGTGCCGGCAATTCGAGACGCCCGAGAGCAACTATAGTCGTGGAGAGCGTGGAACGTCAACGAAAGCGGGGCGGCGGCGTGCGTTGACACGTTTAGAGAGTGTATGTTACTCAACGTGAGGCCGGATTTTTAGCATCTTCCGCATTCCTGAGGTGGTATTTGCCGAAGCCGAAGGTTCTAGCGACTCACCCGCTTTTCCCCGCCGCGCGCAAAACCCTGGATGACGAATTTGAAGTGGACTACTGGGATTCGCCAGACCGGCCTTCGCGTGCGGAACTGCTGGCGCGAGTGGCGGACAAGGAAGCGCTGGTCTGCCTGCTGACGGAAAAAGTGAACGATGAGCTGCTGAACGCGGCGCCGAAATTGCGGATTGCGGCGACCGTGTCCGTGGGATTCGATCATATCGATGTGGAGGCGTGCACGAAGCACAAGGTGGTGGCAACGCACACGCCGGGCGTGCTCGACGATACGACGGCCGATTTCGCGTGGGCGCTGATGATGAGCATCGCGCGGCGCGTGTTGGAAGGCGACGCGTGGCTGCGGTCGGGGACGTGGCCAGGCTGGAACCTGGAGCAGCTGGTCGGCGGCGACGTGTGGGGCAAGACGCTCGGCATCATCGGTTTCGGACGAATTGGCCGCGGCGTGGCGAGGCGCGCGTACGGATTCAACATGCGCGTACTTTATAACGACGCGGTTCGCGCGCCAGCGAACGTCGAGGAACAACTTCGAGCCGAGTACGTCGAGCGGGACAAGGTGTTTCGCGACTCAGATTTTGTGAGCGTGCACGTGCCGCTGCTGCCCGACACGTACCACCTGATCTCGAAGGAAAATCTGGAGAAAATGAAGCCGACGGCCTACCTGATCAACACTTCGCGCGGGCCTGTGGTGGACGAGGCGGCGCTGGCGGAGGCGCTCGAGAACAAGAAGATTGCCGGAGCGGCGCTGGACGTCTACGAAAATGAACCCAAGGTGAATCCAGCGCTGGTGAGACGAAAAGACGTGGTGCTGACGCCGCACATCGCGAGCGCCTCTGTGGACACGCGAACGAAGATGGCGGTGATGGCAGCGAACAACGTGCTCGCGTTGTTCCAAGGGAAGAAGCCGCCGAACGCGTTGAACGCCGACGCGCTGGGACTGAAATAACGAGGCATTTATGGCACTCGTCACGCACAATCGACCGAAGCTGACGTTCGAAGGGGCGCGCGCCGTGCTTGCGGCGGCGCAGCGGCGGGCGGAAGAGATTCGTGTCCCGATGAATATCGCGATCGTGGATGACGGCGCGCATCTGATCGCGTTCGAGCGAATGGATGGCGCGAAGCTGTCGTCGATTTCGATTGCGCTGGTGAAGGCACAAGCTGCAGCGATGCGTCGCGCACCGACAGGGCCGCCGATGGCGGGGGATCAGGTGAATCTGTCGCTGGCGATCGGGCTTGCCGTGGCAAATCCCGCGGAACAGACGCCGATTCGAGGGGGCGTGCCGCTGCTTTCGGGCGGCGAAGTGGTCGGCGCGATCGGCGTGAGTGCGGGCACAGAAGACCAGGACCTCGACGTGGCGCGAGCCGGCGCCGCCGCTCTCGAGAAGGCGTGAAGCAAACCGCGCAAAGCATCTTCCGCGAAACGCTCGCGGCGATTGACGTTGGCGCCGCGCTCACCAGAAAACTTGCACGCGACGGGTCACGAATCCATGCTGGAACTGCGCGCGTCGATTTGCGTGACTACAAGGAGATTGTGGCGATTGCGTTTGGGAAGGCGTCGTTCGCGATGGCCGAAGCGCTGGGGAAGATTCTCGGGCCGGAATTCGCGACCGAGGGAATTCTGGTCACCCCAACGGCTGCACCGCGGGAGCTGCCGGGATGGAAGGCATTCGTCGGCGGGCATCCGGTGCCGAACGAGGCGAGCTTCGCGGCAGGGCGGGCGATTCTCGATCGGCTTGCGCGGTGCGATGAGCGAACCCTGATCTTTTTTCTGATTTCGGGCGGCGGCTCCGCGCTGGTTGAGCAGCCGCTCGATGAGGGCGTGACGCTCGAGGATTTTCGGCGGCTGAATTCGGCGCTGGTGACTTGCGGCGCGCCGATCGAGGAGATCAACGTAATTCGGAAACACCTTTCGGCCACGAAGGGCGGGCGGCTGGCGGCCGCGGCGCCGAAGTCGATGAAGCTGACGCTGGCCATCAGCGACGTGCCGCCGGGCGAGGAATCGGCACTGGCTTCGGGCCCAACACTGCCGGACCCGACGACGATTGCGGACGCGGAGCGAATCGCAGGCAAGTACGCGCTGCTCGAAAGGTTTCCGGAGTCGATTCGGCGGATCTTCGCGGAGCATCGGCTGCGAGAGACGCCGAAGCCGGCCGCGGCAGCGTTTGAGCGCGCAGATTTTCGCGTCTTGCTGGGAGAGCACGATCTGACGCACGCGGCGCATCGCGCGTGCGAGGGGCACGGCTATTTGTGCCTCTGCGATACGCTGGCGGATAACTGGCCGCTCGAGAAGGCGGCGGATCATTTGCTTGGCGTGCTCGAAGGGCACAAAAAGGCGAATCCGACACGGCGCGTGGCGGTGATTGCGGATGGTGAAGTGATCAGCCCGGTAACGGGCGACGGCACGGGAGGGCGCAATTCGGCGTTTGTGCTGACGTGTGTGCCGAAGATTGCCGGGAAGAATATCGCGGTGCTGAGCGCCGGGACGGACGGAATCGACGGGAATAGTCCTGCGGCGGGAGCCGTGGCGGACGGGAAATCAATGGCGCAGGCAAGCGAGGCGGGACTGGATCCGGCTGATTTTCTGCGTCGAAGCGATGCGTACAATTTCTTCGCGCGGCTTGGCGACGCGATTGTTACGGGCCCAACCGGCAACAATCTTCGCGACCTGCGGATTCTTCTCGCAGAGTAACTTCAAGAAGCGCGACGACAGCCTCGAAACCTACAGCAGGCCCTTGACCCAGCCGCCGTCGACGGGGATGGAAGCGCCGTTGATGGATCCGGCGCGATCGGATGCCAGAAACGTGACGAGCGCGGCGAATTCCGCGGGCATCGCGAGGCGGCCCGTTGGAATTTGCGACGTCCACACCTGAAAAATGTCTTCCGGTTTTTTCCCAGTCATCTGGGCTTGGCGATTGGCGAGGTCGACGAGGCGGTCGGTTCGCGTGTAGCCGGGGCAGACGTTGTTCACGGTGATTCCGCTCGAGCCAAATTCGTTGGCGAGGGTCTTGGCCAGGCCGGCGACGGCGGCGCGGAGAGAATTCGAGAGGAGCAATCCGTCGATTGGCTGCTTGACGGAAACGGATGTGATGGTGAGGAAGCGGCCCCAACGATTGCGCTGCATGCGGGGCAGCACCTCGCGCGCGAAGTAGACGCAGCTCATCAGAGTGAGATCTACCGCGGCGCGCCATTCCTCGACGGTGATGTCCACGAATTTCTTTGCGGGCGGCCCGCCCGCGTTCGTGACGCAGATGTCGACGCGGTCGAACTGCTTCTCGACGTCGGCCACCAGGCTGCGGACGGCGTCTTCCTTTGTGACATCCATCGCGCGCCACAGGACCTTGCGCCCGGAAAGCTTTTCAATTTCCTGTGCGGTGCGCTCCGTTTCCGCCGCATTGCGGGCGCAAATGGCAACCTCGCATCCTTCCTTCGCGAATTCCTCGGCCACCGCGCGGCCGAGTCCCTTGCTCGCGGCCGCGACGATTGCCACTCGACCCTTGAGTCCGAGATCCATGGTTTGCTCCTATGCCCGCGTTCCGCGGCGAAGGTAGTCATCCGTTTTCTTGATCCAGTCTTCGCGGCGCGGCGCGAAGAAATCAATGTCGACGGTGTCCTCGAGTGCTTCGGCGGCGTGAGGGACATGCGCGGGAATCACGAGCACCTGGCCGGGCCGAACCACAAGTTCACCGTCGTCGAAAATGAATTTGAGGGCGCCGGCGAGAATCATCGTGTACTGCTCGCTGCGATGAGAATGCCGCGGGACGATGCCGCCTCGCGCGATCAGCACGCGGGCGAGCGTCCCATCCTCGCCACTCACCATGTTGCGCGAAATCACCTCGCTGAGCTTTTCCGTATCGAGAGCTTCCCAGGATTTTGCGGCGAGCATTGGCACCTCTCCCGTTTGGCGAATGATTGCCGGGCGAAATGCTCCAACGAAACGGAGGAATCGTCAACAGATGAATCGGGGCGAAAAATATTGTCCGGCGCGCGCCCGTTCGACTAAGATGCGCGTGAATCTCACCGGGTGAGACGACAAGGGTTCCGCTCTCCTGTGTTTCGAAGTGTCGAGGAGGTGCCTATGAACCGAATTCTAAGTGTGGTTACGATGGCGCTGGCGTTCGGAAGCGCAGCGTTTGCGCAAATCGGGAAAACGGTTGCCGTTGCAGCGGGTACCGACGAGGACAAGGCATTGGCGGAAGTTTACGCCGCGTCTGACGGTCCGGACAAGGTCGCGCTAATCGACAAATTCATGACGACGTACGGCAAGGGAGACTTCGAATTGCTGGGAGATCAGCTGTACGTCCAGACGTACCTGGCGCAGAAGAATGACGCTAAGGTGCTGGAGTACGGCGAAAAGGTGCTGGCTCTCGATCCGCAGAACTTGGTGACCGCCGCCAATATGGTCCGCGCCGCGGAAGACATGGGAAGCACGGAGCAGGTTTATTCCGTCGGCGAGAAGGTCGGCGCGATGGTCACGAAGTATAAGGCTGAGCCGGCGCCCGCTGGGACGGCGGCAGCCGATTGGGCCCAGGCACAGCAGGATGCGATCGCGAAGTCGCAAGCGGATCTAAGCTACGTCGAGTACGCGATGGTGCAAGCGGCCTACAAGACGAAGGACAACGCCGCACGGGCGGGCCTCTTCGAACGTTTCGTCGCCGCGTTTCCGGATTCTCCTTACACGGGCAATGCGCGGGACCAAATCGCGATTGCGTACCAGCAGGCGCAGAACACGCCGAAGATGCTGGCCAGCGCGCAGGCGGTGCTGGAGGTTGATCCCAACGATGTTTCGATGCTGCTGCTCCTCTCGGACTACTGGAGCGACAACGGCCAGCAGCTCGACAAGGCCGGAGCCGATGCGCAAAAGGCGATCGACCAGCTTCAGCAGGCGAAAAAGCCCGACAACATGACGGACGAGCAATGGACGCAGCAAGTGTCGCTGGAGAAGGGAATCGCATACTCGGCGCTGGGCGAGGTCAACGTGGTGAAAGGAAAGAACGCGGCAGCGGTTGATGCATTCAAGCAGGCGAGCCCGTTGCTGAAGGCGAACGATTTCTATTATGGGCGTAATCTGTATCGTCTTGGATTCACGCTCGCAAAGATGCAGCGGATTCCCGAAGCGCGCGTAATTTTGGCGGAGGCGGTAAGGGTGAATAGCCCTTACAAGAGCCGCGCTCAGGAAACTCTCAACAAGATCGGCGGAGCACGATAGGGGGACATTTTGCGCAGGGGACAGAAGAGAATTTCCGGCGGCGTTCGAGAAGCTTGGCAGCACGCCGCTGTCGCGAGCCTGCTATTCGCAGTGGTTGCGCTTGCGACGCCGGCGCAAACGATCCGCGTCGACGCAACTCCTGATCATTTCACGAATGTGATTGTTCCTACGCAGGCGCTCGGTGCGGGAATCGATCGCTTGCCGTATGGGGCCGCGGACAAGCTGTATGTCGAGCCCACCGTGAAAGAGGTGCTGTCCGCGGGATGGCAGCCCGTGACGTACCGGCAGAATACCGAACTGCACATGGAGGCGTGGCACTGGAATCCCAATGGGACGTGGAGCGACCCTTCGGGAAAGGGATACTTTACTGGCAGCACGGACCTGGGCGATCCGATCCGCCATTCCTACGGGTTTGGACTTCCGCATCGTGGCGTCACTCACGACGACGGCACAGACTTCGATGGCTACTCGCGCCTTACTGATGGCGACATGGACTCCTACTGGAAGAGCAACCCGTATCTGACGCAGGCGTTTACCGGCGAGAGCGACGAACTGCATCCGCAGTGGATTCTGGTCGACTTGGCGGCTCCGCGGCCCATCGACGCAGTGCGAATCGCGTGGGCCGCGCCGTACGCGACGAAATACCTGATTCAGTACTGGACCGGCGAAGATCCGATTCGCAAGCCGACGCTGGGGATCTGGCAGACGTTTCCAGCCGGCGAGATCGACGACGGCGCGGGCGGTACGCCAACGATACAGCTCAGCACGGCGCCAACGACGGTGCAGTTCCTTCGCATCCTGATGACGCAGTCGTCCAACACATGCGACACGCACGGATCAGCGGACAAGCGCAACTGCGTGGGATACGCGATTCGAGAGCTGTTCATCGGCATGACGACTCCCGACGGCGAGTTTCACGATGCGGTTCATCACACGCCCGACCAAGATCAGACAGCCACGTACTGCTCCTCCGTTGATCCCTGGCACGAGCCTTCGGATTTGAACGAGCGCGCGGGAGATCAGGTAGGTTTCGACCTTTTCTTTACCGGAGGTTTCACGCGCGGTCTGCCGGCCATGATTCCAATCGCGATGCTGTATGGCACACCTGAAGATTCGGTCGCGCAGATTGCCTACATCGAAAAACGCGGCTATCCGATTTCGTACATCGAGATGGGCGAGGAGCCGGACGGCCACTACACGACTCCCGAAGATGACGCGGCGCTCTATATCCAGTGGGCAATTGCACTGCATCATTTGGATCCGAACCTGAAGCTCGGTGGCCCAGTTTTTACGGGGCAGGAAAAGGACATTGAGACCTGGCCGGACGCCGCAGGCGAGGTGTCGTGGACGAAGCGGTTCATCAATTATTTGAAATCACACGGCCACCTGGCGGACCTCTCCTTCTTCTCGTTCGAGCATTACCCGATCGAGCCGTGCAAGATCGACTGGAGCGATCTCTACGACGAGCCCTATTACACGAGCCACATCCTCGACGTGTGGCGACAGGACGGCGTGCCTGCTGATGTGCCGATGTTCATCACGGAGTCGAACATCACGTGGGAATCGCAGGAGGTCTTCGAAAACATCTGGGGCGCGCTCTGGCTGGCCGATTACGTCGGCTCGTTTCTGTCATCGGGAGGAGACGCGGTCTATTATTTTCATTACCTGCCGCTTGGAATTCATCCCGGATGCCATCACTCCATGGGCACCTTCGGGATGTTTTCGACCGACCGAGACCTGAAAATCGAGCAGCCCCTATCGCAGTATTTCGCGAGCCAACTGATCAATCTCGAGTGGGTCGAGCCGGGAGATGGGAAGCACAAGCTGTTTCCAGCCGAAAGCGACATCCACGATGGGGCGGGGCATAACCTCGTGACTGCCTATGCTGCGCTGCGGCCCGACGGGCAGTGGTCGCTGATGGTCATCAACAAAGATCAGGAAAACGCGCACAACGTTCGCATCGCGTTTCACGATGCCAAGACGAACGCGGACCGGCATTTTTCGGGAGCGGTTAGCGTTATTACATTCGGCGCCGCGCAGTACAAATGGCATCCGAGCGTCACAACCAGCGGGTCGGCGGATCCGGACGGGCCGCCCGCGCGCTCGACGATTCAGGCAAACTCGGACACGCAATTCGATCTTCCGAAGGCCTCACTCACCGTCTTGCGAGGCACGCTCACGCCGCAATAGGAGCAATAGATTTCTCAGACTGAGCGGGCGACCCGATTATTTCATCGCGGGGGCGCGACGTCCGACACGTGCGCCAAACCCTGATCGACAATGCGATGGAAGTGAGTCACGACGTCTCCCTCACCGGGCCCCGGCTGACCGAAGCGATTCGCCTTCACCGCAGTGCGAAATTCCTCGGAATTCTCGACGTCGTGCATCGCCTCGATCTGCTTGCGCAGGCCGATGAGCCGGTTCGGAAACTTGCTCAGCTCTTCGAACGCGGTCTTGGGGTGGTAGCTGATGCGATCGCCGGTCTGCATCGCCTCAATCAGTTGATCGGGGCTCCAGCCTTCGGGCCATGCGCGGTTCAGGATGTCGTAGGTTTCGCGCAGGCGCGCTATCTTGCCCGCAAATCCGTCGAGAAGCGAAGTCTGGCGAGCCAGTTCAGGCTTGATCTTCACCACGATATTCACGCCCGTTGAGACTGGAAAGGTGCGAGTGCGAATGGTCGTGGTCAGCGTGTTTCCATCGTAGCTCCAGCTTTGCCCCTTCGACCCGTGCGGAATCGCCTGGCCATTCACTGTGACCGAAGCCGGCGGCCAGTTTCCGGGCAACCGCACTTCATAGGCGCGCGACGCTTGCATGCCGCGATAGCTTCCCTCGATCGGCGAAACGGCGAGCGAGAGCGTCGCACCGCTCTCCGACGATGCGGCCCGAATCTTCGTCCACGCATCCTGGCCGGTCTTGTAGCCCGGCGTGTCGCCTGCATCTTGGTAGAGGCGATAGCTCGAAGCCCGCCCATCCTCCGAGGGGAAAACCGTCAGGATCAGCGGGTCGAGCGGTTTCTCGCGCGTGTATTCCATCTGAGGCTGCATCGGAACGATGCTTCCCGCTTTCACGTAGACCGGTACCTGTCCAATCGAAAAACTTCTGTCGAACGACGCGGGCCCTTTCAGGTGCGTGCCCTTGTACCACTCGATCCAATCGCCTTTGGGCAGCCATACCGAGCGCTTCGCGATTTGCGAATCCTTCGCAACCGCCTGAACGATCGGCGCCACCAGCATCTCGTCGCCGAACATGTACTCGTCGTTGTCGACATAAGCCTCCGGCGCTTCGGGCGAGTCGTAGTAAAGCGGGTGCACCACCGCGATGCCTGTGTCGTAGGTGCGGCGCGCTTCCGTGTAGATGTATGGCTGCAGCGCGTAGCGCAGAAGAAACGACTGGCGCATCAAGTCCGAGTAAGGTTCGGGATACGCCCAGATGCGACGTTCAGCGTCGGGATTTTTCGTCGTGTGCGTCCGCAGAATCGGGCTGAACGTCCCGAACTGAATCCAGCGCAGGAATAATTCCGGGTCGATCGTGCCGGGCATGTGCCCGCCGATGTCGTGGCTCCAGTACGCGTATCCAACGTTGGCGGCCGTCGCCGTGAAATATGGCTGAAACGCGAGGGAGTCCCACACGGAGATGGTGTCGCCGGAGAATCCGATTTCGTAGCGATGGTTTCCGAGGCCGCCCCACCTATGGAAGAGCAGCGCGCGCTTGCCTTCGCGCTCTTGGTCGGTGAAATGCACGTAGTTGAGCCACCAGGTGGGATTCACGCCCGGGACACTGGTTGTCGGCTCCTGCTGCCAATCGAGCCAGAAGAAGTCGATGCCCTCTCGTTCGAGCGCGTGGTGCATGATGTCCATGTAGTTCGTCGCGAATTTCTTGTTGGCGATGTCGAACTTTACGTACTGTTTTGTCGCAGGATCGATTCCCATCGCGCGGGCCATCTCCGGATAGCGCGTCTCCCACGGCTGAATACCCGACGCCGGATGCATGTTCAGCGTGGCTTTCAAGCCCTGCTGGTGCACCCAAGTGAGAAAAGCGGTCGGATCGGGGAAAAGGTTCTTGTTCCACGAATATCCCGTCCAGCCGAGGTTGTGTCCGGATGCGTCCACCCTTTTGTCCCACCAGTGCATGCCGAATGTGGGATGCCAGTCCATGTCGATGACGAGGACGTCGAGAGGCACCGCGTACGCCTGAAATTGCCGCACGAGCTGCTCGAGTTCCTGGTCGGTGTATGACCAGTAGCGCGACCACCACACGCCGAACGCGAATTGTGGCGGGAGCGGAATTTTGCCGGACACGCGCGTGAAATCGTAGAGAGCTTGCCGGTAATCGTGTCCGTATCCGAAGAAATACAAATCCTGACGGTCGCCCGCAGGCCGTTCCATCACCCACGGCCAGGGACTTTTCTCTCCTTCGGTGAATGAGAAATCGTCCGAATCGAAAAGTGGCCGCGTGCTGTCGTCCACCACCACCCAGCCGTCGCGCGAGACCAGCCCCGGCTCAAGCTTCGTGTTCGAGCCCTTCACACCGTCGAGGGTGCGGGCCGTGCCGAGGAGATTGCCTTTGTCCTCCATGCCCGGATGCCAGGTGATCTGCTTGCCGTCGAGCGTGAGCGTGATGCTTAGGTTCTCCGCGTCGAACTTGCCGTTGTCGTTCCCGCCTGTGTACCTCAACGAGAGGTCTCCGGTGCGCAGGTCGAGCACGGTTATGCCGCCGCTGGTTCTTATCAACCGGTCGAATTTAGGTACGGGGAGCTTGCGGTTTAGGAAAACGAGGGACGCGTGATCCTCGAATTTGCCGTCCGCGGCCCACTCCATGCGAATCAGTTGCGGCGTCAGAATCGTGAACCGCGCGTGGCCGACCGTTACAACGGCGCGCGGATCGGCGACAGGATCGTACTTGCCCGGCGGATTCGTGGCGGCGCGAACGGCGCCCGCGGAGATTGCGACGGCCAGCGTGAGAAGCGCCAGTCTAAGCAATCCAAGCGGGGCACATCGAAAGAGTCTGACTTTCTTCATCGCAGGAGTCCTAAGTGAGCTCAAGCACAAAAGTTTAGTATCAGCTCGTCCAGCTTGGCAAACAACGCTGAATTATCCTGCCGCGGATACTGCGCGAGATTTTCGCGATAGAAATCGAGGTTGAAGAGGAAGGACTCGACGCGTTCCTTGTTCAAATCGTCCCAGTAGGCGCCGTAGCCCATCTTCTCGATGTAGAAGGCATTGAACACCTGCTCGAACTGCCGCTTCACCGGCCAAGCGAGATACGGCTTGCCCAGATGGAGTGCCTCACTAATCAGTGAGAATCCGGAATTCGCGATCACGGCCTTGGCGGCGGTCAGATCCTGTAGGAATGTCACGTCCCGTACGCAGCGCAGTTGTGGCTGCCGGACGCGTTTGTTAAGCTAATTGAATCGACGACCGCGCGGAGAGGTGACTGAGCGGTTGAAAGTACTCGCCTCGAAAGCGAGCATACCGGGAACGGTATCGTGGGTTCGAATCCCACCCTCTCCGCCAGCCAGTCTCGAGATTTCTCTCTGTTCCCCTAATTCCAGCGGAATCCATGAATTCGCGGCCTGATTACAGGGTTCTCAGGAATGTCAATTGGGCTTTGGCCGGCTGCAATTGCCGAAAATAAAGAAAAGCCTCAGATTTTCTCCCGATCCAATCGAGAGGTGCACTTTCATGCAAAGGCTCAAGGGGCCGCAACTCGCAGAACTACTCTCGCCAGGATCTTCACTTGGCGAACGCGTTCGCCTCCGGTGACAAGCGATCAGCTTGGCGCGTCGATTCTCGAACCGTGGAATTCAAGATCGGGAACCTCGGCCTAGCGAAATTGTTCCGCGAGTTGGGCCCAGCCGGCACGCGGGCCCCGTGGATGTTGCCGCCCGACGTCTGGAACCACAGGAGTTCGGGTCGATCGACTACCGGGTGGATATCCATCATGTTGGATTGCTGCTTCGGGTGGCTTGCGGCAGGGAGTTGCGCTTCTCGAGATGTCAAAGCCGAGCATGAGAAGCCCTCGGTGGATCCGAGGCGCTCACCAGGTCGAGTTCAAATCCACTCGCCACAACCTTCTCTTCGAATTCGTAAAGTTAGCTTCGAGGCTCTTTCCGTCCGGAGGCCTTCCCATGTTGCACGCGATTTGCGAGTTCTCGGCGAAGGTGCGGGCGAACGCTACTGGGGACCGACGAGGATTCCGCCAGAATGCGCAGGTCGGTGGTCGAAATACCCGGCAGGAAAGAAAGCACGGTTGCCAGCGGCGTTTGCGGATTGCGGACCAGCGCCAAGCGGATACTGTAGTGCTGCGTCCATCGCCCATTGCTGGCAATCGCGGCGATCACCCGGCCCGGCGCGTTGATTCGCGCAAGCACTCTGAGAACCTGGCCCTCATTGAGAAAAGGGCTTTCGAGAACGATAGCAATCGCCTCAGGCTGCCCGTCCACAAGAATGGCTCCGGCAATGCGAGCCGACCCCCTCCGCGCCAGGATCATCTTCTGCGCGGGCGGCAACTGGGGCAGGCGGGCGAGGACGAGCTCCTCCGCCAGATGCTTGAGTGCGGGAGCGGCAGAAGGACCGAGAGTCAGTTGGACCAAATCCGAGACATAAAGTTCGCGAACGATCTTAAGTCCGGTTGTGTGCGGAAGATGGGGATGAAAGGCGAGACCGCGGCGTACCTCGTAATTGCGAAGCCACATATCCCGGCTCGCGATCTCTTCGAGAAGAGACATCGAAAGGTCCTTGCGGAGCAATAGAAGGCAGAGCTGTTTTTCGTCAAACTGAGGATTGTCCAAAAGGCCGAGAACGACCTCCTCGCGTGCGTCATGGATGAGCAGAGCAATCTGTTCCTTGGAAGCGGAGCGTGCTCCCTCTCGGTCGATGTTTGCAACGTCATGCATCAGCTATGCGTCCGCTGAATCGGTGAGAACGTCGGCCAGGCTTGATCCGCTTGACGCACAAATGCTTCGGAGGACCTTGTCGGCCCGGTCGAGACGAGCGCGTGCGGTCTCCACGCCTGCAGCTCCTTCTGCCCTCGCTTGGCGCGCGCGATCGAGGGCATGTTCGGCAATCCTCGTGACTTCGTGAAGCAGCTTTCGGATCTCGACCTCCAATTGTCGCCGGCTTTCCTGGACGCGATTCACAACGTCCGACTGGACGCGCGTGCTATTCATCTCCATGAGGTAATCGAGATACGCCCAAGCCTGTTTTTCGATTACCGCGTGAGCTCCCACCATCCCCAGGGTCGTGTCGGCGAGGTAGCGGAGCGGCGAAGCGGGAAGAGCGACATGGAGGAGCTGTTCGAAGGTGAAGCGGGAAGGTACCCGAAAGCCCTTATCTGAATCGATGGCATCCGGCATGCGGGTGAATTCCGGGACGCCTGACTCGGCAAGCTGCTTTAGGAAATCGTTTCCGATGTTGACGAAGCGAGCAGCAACCTTGCGATATTCCCGTTCGGCGTCCGCTTGCTCGGCCTCGAGCCACGGCTGGACGTGACGTTCGGCCACAACCTGGGCCATGTGAAGAGCATTCCTCCGGAAGCGCGGGCCGTAGCTCCGCGGCAAGGTCTTAAGCTCGCCCTCGAATTCCGCACGCACCTTCGGCATGGTCGCGGAAAGAAACTGCTTTCGCTGTTCCAGAAATTTGTCGGAGAGCCGGTGCTCCTCAGAGGTGAAGAGATATGCGACGTCGCGCAAGGATCTTTCGGCCTCGGAAATTGTCTGGCGCAGTTTCTGAACGCGGAGTTCGGATTCCTCGATCGGCCGAAGCAAAGCTTCTCTTTCTTCTGAAATGATCGTGAAGAGCTCATCAGCAAGGCGCTTGAGCCCCCGCTCGCCGGCCCTGCGAACCAAGTCCCGGCCGGATTCTCGAACCAACGTCTGCAGTTCGGCAATCAATTCCCGCCAGTCGCGCGAGGAGTCCCGATTCTTGAGTCGTTCCTCCGCACTCACTTCGTAGATGCGGCCGATGGGACGATGCAACTGCTTCTCGATCATCCGGCTTGCAAAAGCCTTCGCGACCCGGCGCTCCTCGTCGGACGTCCGGTCGGCTTTGTTCAAGACAACCACCACTTTCGTTACTTGGCGTCCGATATCTCCCGCCAGGGCCAGCTCTTCTCCGGCAATAGGTGGGTCCGCTCCGATCACCACGACCGCAGCGTCTATATGAGGAACAAACGCCTGCGTCGCTGCTGTATTTCCCGCGAACACGGAACCCAGCCCGGGCGTATCGACGAAACACATTCCCTGCGCGAGAAGCGCGCTTGGGGAGAAAACCTCAACGCCCACAACGGCCTTCGAATTTTCGGGATTCAACTCCTCTGAAACGTACTGAGCGAGGTCTTCCGGCGGGATGTCTGTCCAGGTGCCTCCCTTAAAACGGACACGCGCGCGCCGCGAAGGTCCGTAGCGAACGACCGTCGGTACGGTAGTGAGCGGCAGGACACCCGTGGGCAGAATCCGGTCGTCCAGAAACGCGTTCAGGAGAGTTGACTTGCCCCGCTTAAACTGTCCAAGGCAGGCGAGATAAAATCGTCCTTCGGCCGTTCGTTGCGCAAGTGCCGCAGCCTCTTCGCGGACTCGCTCGGAGCCAAGTTCCTGCGCGACCTCCGCCAGGCGGAGCAGAGGATTGTCCGCAGCCGTGTCCTTGGCAGCGGATTCAGAGGTCGCCCGAGTCGGGCTCATGACGAAGACCCCGGAGGCGACGAGAATCGATTTCCCTGCAGCAAGTAGTCGACGTGGAGCAGCTTCATCTTGACGTGTTCGCCATAGTGATAGCGTGGATCTGCGGCCAGTTTGCACATCTTGACGATCGAACCCGGCAAATGTCCGCTTACGTGCAAAAGGGTATCGCGGAACTCTTCCAAATCCAGTGACTCTAGCCTGAATCTCTTAACGCAAATCTCGATCAACTCGCGTGCCGCACTCTCAGATAGCTGACCCACGTGAATTCGGTACTCATCGGTCCAATAGAGGCTCCACGCAAATCCCACCTCCCCTTGTGAGTACCCGTGTGCTGCCAGATAGACGGGGGTCTTGGTGCGGTTCACGATCTCCCTCAACAATTGAGCGAACGCGTGCGAGACAGGCGGCAGGTGCTCCAGAAAGAAACGATACTCGCCCTGTTCCGCAGCGGTGAGCAGAATTCCACGCAACCGCAGAACGGATTGGGCCGCGGCCCACCGGGCCAGCGTCGCCTCGTTGTAACCATCGGCGTGAACCTTCTTGCGCACCAACGAGTCGCCGGCGAGGTAAAGGCCTCGGACGAGATGCTCGGTGAGCTGCCTTCGGCTCGCCGGTCCCGACCAGCGGATGCACTTGCGGCGTTCGCTTTCGGGCAGTTCAGCCACCGTCTTCGCAATCAGGAACGTTTTCCCGGAATCGGTGGCGCCCCAGATCAGCCGGCTTTGTCTTTTCCGGAGGGCCCCGCGGAGACTTCTCATCTCCGATTCCCGGCCGATCATGCGCTCGAGTTGCGCATTCGCCTGACCCGTATCCCTCGACGACACCGCGGCCATGCGGCGTCCTCCTTTAAGACCGAGCGCCCGATTGGTGCACGTACTTGATGACCTCAACCTCGGAGACAGCGATGAGTCCTTGGTCGACGACCTGGTCAAGGAAAGGTATCAGCTTCTGGATCTTGTCTTCGGAATCGACGACGCTGATCATCACCGGAGCGTCGTGAGAAAACGAGAAGGCGCGCGCACGGTGAATCAAACTGCTCGCTCCATACCCGGCAATTCCACGGAGAACGGTTGCGCCGGCGATGTCGATCTCCCGGCACTTTTCCACGATCACCTGGTAAAGAGGCCTGTCCTTCCATTTGTCGTTCTCTCCGAAGTAAATACGGAGCATCTTGGCTCTGCCTTCCAGTCTCATTGGCGATCCTCGCTTCTGCGTTCCACCGTCGCGAAGTTGTGCGTGTACTTGATGACGTCAACGTCAGACAAGACAACGAGTCCCTGCTGGACCATCTGGTCGAGAATGGGAAAGTACACGCGCAGCTTCTCCTCGGTGTCGACAACTGACAGCATTACGGGCCTATCGTGTGATAGATGGAGTGCGGAATCCTTGTGGATCCGGCGGTTCGCACCGTATCCCAAAATCCCCTGATAAACCGTCACCCCCGCGATATCGTTTGCCCGCATGCTCTCCACTAGGGCCTTATGGAGGGGCTTGTCGCGCCATTTATCGTTCTCGCCAATAAAGATCCTCATAAGTTTTGCCTTGCCCTCGCGCTTAAGCGGAGGCAGGGAAGGCTGCGGCGCCTTTTTCTTCTCCACTTCGGCCGGTTTCACAACGAACGTGTCTTGAACCTCGATGAGACCTGTTCCCGCCAACTCCTGGAGCTTCGGTAGGACTTCTTCAACCTTTTCGGGGGATTCAATGAATTCCACTTTCATGGGCAGATCCATGGTGAGAACCTCAATCCGCATGGTGTGAAGATGATGGTCTGCTCCGAAGCCGGCGACCCCTCGGACCACGCTGGCGCCGGAGATGCCGTGGTAAAAGAGAAAGTCCAGAATTGCGGAGTACAGTGACTGTCCGTGATACTTGTGGTCTTCACCCACGTAAATGCTGACCTTCTTCGCAGGACCAGCTTTTAGCATCCTCGCCTCCCTAACTCTCGATTCCGCGCTGCGCAATGAGAAACTCGGCGGCGCGCCCCAATGCTCCGCCTCCTGCGCGGCTACCTTGTCTAAGTCTTTCTAAGAAGTCCTCCAGAATCCCCACGATCTCCCCGCTATTGCGGGCGATGAGTTCTTCAACGCTTTTCTTCAGCGACTCCGGCAGGCGCGTCATAACCTCTCGGCCGTGGCGGGAACACAGCATGCCGTAGTCCTGAAGCCAGGACCGAGTCACCGGTCGATGTAGCTGCTTCGCAATCTCCGCGAGTCGCCGTTCCTTTTCCTTGCGAATCTTTTTGCACATGTCGCATTCGTCAGCAACCGGTGTCGCTGATCGCCAGCTTGGGTCGAGGATAGCCGCAAGAAAGATCGCCGCGACCGATTCCGCGGGTGCCGAATTTGCCATAACCCAGCCGTGCGTGTTGCAAAAACGCTGACATTCTTCAGGCTTCAAGTTCTTCATCAACTCGTTCTGAAACTCGCGTAGTGCGGCGCATAGAAAGCAGGAACTGCGGGTGGCGATGCTTGTGAGTGATAGACTGGCGGCGTGATGTGGTTCCGTCATGCGACTGACCTCCCGGTGATGACTCCGAGCCACACCGAGAAAAACCCGACGGCAACGCTGAACACGATATTCATGCTGGCGATGAGAAACTCGCCGTCTTGGAATACGCGAAAGCTCTCATATTCGAACGACGAGAACGTGCTGTAACCACCGAGAAAACCTATGGGAATCAGATATCGCCAACTCGGGCTCCAATGTGCTCTCTCAGCCAGGAGCGTCATGACGAATCCAATTAAGAACGATGCGGTGACATTGATCACGAACGTCCCATAGGGAAACCGAGTACCCAGTCGGCTGCCTACATAACCTCCGACCCAGAAGCGCAAGACCGATCCGACGGCTCCCCCGAGCGCCACGCAAAGGTATTTGGTCATAGGAATGGTGCTTTCTCTGCTCCTTTCGGAATGGCTATACGGCCTCCTCCTGCGGAGTTTGTGCCGGACGCCGGGTGTTGGTTCCCTCATCGCCAGCCTTGGCGCCGGACCTCAACTGAGCGAGGCTTTCCTCCAGACCGACAAGATCGTCCTTCGTCAGATCGCGCCCTCCTAATGCCTGCTCCGCCTGGGCACGATACGTCTGGGCATAGGTTTCGAATTTCTGCTTGAGTTGCAGAATCGTTGAATCGCTCCACGCTCGAACCAATTGCCAATAGGCAGCGAGTGCTTCATAGAAAGCGGAAGGAAGTTGACGCGAGATTCGTCTGGACGTTATGCGCCCTGCCGCTGCTGATCCCAGCAAAGCCGCGAGTTTGGGGCGCGCGACTGTTATTTGAAATGAAGGAAACTCGAAGACAGGAGCCCCGCGAACGAGGGACCGAAACTCTTCTTCATTCGGCGCGTCGGGCAAGTCCAGGTGCGCAGCACACTCACGCAGATCTGCGCCCAGGTGTCCCGCCAGTGCGGTGATCTCTGCTTGGAGTTTTCGAGCCTCGCCGTACACGGCTTGTGTGATGCTGTCGCGGACCATCTGTCCTGGCACGACAACCCCGTAACTTCCAGTTTCCCATGCATGGAGCAGACGCCGAGAGGCTTCTTCAATCAGCATGGGCGTGTTCTCGCCGACGATGAGGACGTAGCGGTCTGCCAGTCCGCGGAGCTCTTCGATGGTTCCCGTGGCTTTTCGCAGAAGGTCTTCCGCTGAACGGGCTCGATCCTGGGATCTCGTCGAGGATCGATCTCCTCGCCGCAAACGTGCCTCGAGTGCCGCCACGACTGAATCCCGCAGCGCTCCAATCTTTCTGCGCAAGGACGCCGCTCGCAATTCCTGCGAACGCGCGTAAAGCGGGACGATCTGTTCCTCAAACCACTGATCAAGCAGATAACGGCACGAAGGCAGAACGCTGACGGGTTGAACTGGGAGATCGAGCCTGCACTCCGCGGCGATGTGTCGCTTAACATACTCAACGATGCGGGAGCGATCCTCCGGCCCAATTAGATCCGCCTTGCTGAGAAGAACGTTCACAGGTATCGCTGCTTCCTGGAGGGCCAGGATCGTTCGAAGATCGTCTGGCGTCAGGGTAGACGCGGCATCAAGGAGCACAACTCCGAGATCGCATTTCGGCAGGTAGGCGAGTGTTTCTGAGGCGCCGCTCGTCGCCAGAGACCCCAGTCCTGGCGTATCGACGAAGCTCACACCCCCACGCAAGCGCGGTGAGGGAAGCGCCAGCACGAGGCGAACAACATGCTTGGAATTGCCGGGATTCTCCTGTTCCGTTGCAAACTCACGCAGGTGTTCGACTCCGAAGCGCTTGGTCGGAGCTTCTGAAAAGGAAACGACAAGCGAGGATTCTTCGGAATATTGGATTCGGGTGGGAACCGCCGTGATCGGGGTGACACCAACCGGCAAGGCTTCCGTTTCAAGCATTGCGTTCAAAAGAGAAGACTTGCCCGCGCTGACACGTCCGAATACCGCAATCTCGAAACTCTTGTCTTCGGCCCGCTCCAGGATGGCCGAAATGGAGGACCGAAACTCCACGAGGCCCCGGTCGCGAACCGTCTGTTCTATCTTCCCCAAGAGCAGAACATCATTACCACCTTGCTCCAACCTCCCCAGCCTCGCTTTCAAGTCTTCTCCGACACCTTCTGAGAGGTAACGATCAAAGCGATGAATCAGGCCAGTCAGCTCCCCAACGATTCCGTTCAGCTCCATGGCCACGGCTTCTGGAACGTCGCCATATCCCCGCATGTACTTCGGTTTGAGCTCCTCCGCGGCAATGTCGATCGCGCCAAGATTCACATGCACTGCGCGTGAAGCCGGAATCGAAGGCTTTTCTCGTTCGATCCCCTGACCGTCCAAGATGCGTACAAGCTGGGCGCGCACCCGGGCGATGTAGTCGTCAATGGTACGGCGTTGCGCGGGAAGAATGTCGGCGGCGTATCGAGGGAATGCTTGGCTCGAAGTTGTCGTGTCGAGCATGCCCTCGATGTCAGCCAGAAGCTTGTCGATATATTGACAGGTCACACGAAGGCGATTTGCCTGGGACGGGTTTAGAGTTTCGTGGCTCTTTCGCTCCCCGGAGTTCATCCAAAGTTCCCCTTGGCGGCATGCAAAGACACCGCAACTCCCGACTGAACTCTCTCTTCGAAGGGCATTCACTAACTCAGGGAGGCAGGACAGTAACTCCCGAGTAGTTTGAAAACCCTCGTAGGAGTCATCTGCCCCTCTTTTGGGGGGCGGTTTAGGGCGAACTCCAACACCCGCAACACCTCTATTATTTTCCGTTCATGTCTCGAAGTCAATCTGCATCCCGAGCACTCACAAACTCAATAGCTTCCCATCGGCCGAATATTGGGTTGCCCGACAAGCAGGTTCAATCCGTTTTCGGGCGATCGGAGTTCTTCATCGGTTACAAGTTCCAAATGATGGCCGCCGTGCCGCAGGGCGAATCGTTCCATGTTCTCTGCGGTTCTCCTCAGGACCCTGACGGATCGCAAAACCATCCGAACCGCCAATTCGGTGCCTGTAGCTCGCTGGGCGATCGCTTCAAGATGTCGGAGGCAAACGCATGGAAGGTCAGCCCGAGGCGCCTGGACCTCCTGGCTGTCCCGAACGAAATTATCCATCACCTCAGCCTCGACGTCGGCAACCACACGACATGCCTGGCACTTAGACACGCCGGGGAGAAGCTGATCGAAATTGTCCTTCCAATCGTCTCGGAGCCGCCCATCGTGGACGAGCGACTGCAAATGCTCGGCGACAAGCACGAGGGTGTGAGGGTAGCCCGCAGCGATGCCCTGCGGCGAGGCAAGCTTGGCATATTCGCGTGTATGAAGACTACAGAAGCCGGATCGGGACGCGTGCGACAACTGCTCGTCGCGTCTGTGGCTCAAATTGTATTGAAACTGACTCATGAACTTGAAGGTTGCGTCGGCCATCCTTTTGCAGACAAAACAAGATGAAATTCTGACGGATTCTGCAGCTCTCGTGTGCAAGGGCACAGGTTCATGAGCTCGCGATGCCTTGCTGTTGTCTGGGCCCTCCCCCCGAAACTCGGCGCGCATCCTCGCAAGACGAGTCTCGATCTCCTCCAGCCCAGCGACATTGGAGACTGCCAGGAGGGACTCGATGCGATCACACGTAGCCACGAGGAGGTCGCGAGAACGATCGGTCAGCAGGTATTCCACCAGCGCCTTTTCGAAAGCAGGCAGCCCACTTCTTTGAAGACCCTCGGAATCATTCTCCAGCTTGGCGGCCAGCGCCTGCGAAGCGGATACGGGAAACAAGCGGATTTCATCCGACCCGAACTCTTGGGCCATGCGGGAGCGAATAAACTGCAGAACTTGGTCGCGCTGCGCATCGGCGCACAAATCCTTCTTGTTGATCACGATGAAAATCTTGCGGTGCAGTTCGCGTATCTGTCGGAGAAACAGAAGTTCCTCCTGAGACAAGGGAAAGTCGAAACTTGTCACGAGCACAAGCGCGTCAACCTGCGGCAGAAACCGATGGGTGGTCTTGGTGTTCTCGATTACGGCAGAGCCCAAACCCGGCGTATCAACGAAGAAGGCGCCGCGGCGAAGCAGCTCCGCTGGAAGTTGGACTTCCGCCATGTCGATCTTTCGTTGGTTCCCCGGATTACCTTGCTCGGTGATCCATTCCGGCAACTCAGAGAGCGAGACTTCGTGAGTCAAGTTGCTGTTCTCGAAATGCATCCTGACGCGCTCGTGCGTGTAGTAGCTAACCGCGGTAATGACCGAAGTCATAGGCAAGATGCCTGTCGGCAGACGGTCCATCCCGAGCATGGCATTCATCAAAGTGGATTTCCCGCGACTAAACTGACCTGCCAGAGTCAGGTAGAAACGATCCTCGGCGAGATGCTGGAGCAGGGACTGGAAGTCCCGCTGCAACGGTTCATTTTTTGCATACCAGGCGGCGGAGTCGCCCTCTCGGATGAGGCCAGCCAACTCGAACTTGATCGCCTCGTAGTTTTCCAACTGCGCCTCAGGTCCGTCCGTCACTGCAATGCCCGAGTTCTGAGCCGCGCCGGGTTGCACTGTGGAGTTGTTTTGCTCGTCACACATGAAATCCTTCTCTCTTAGACGTCGACTCAACCATGGATGTAGTCTCGAGTGAACGGTCGGGAGCCTGGATCACCCGGCTTGTACAGCAACACCTGGTTGAGGTTCAGGAGTCCTTCTTCGAAATATAACGCCGAAGCGGCAAGCGCCAGAAGCCAGGTGCGATAGACCAGACCTTCGACTTCACGCAAGCATCGGGTGGCGTTCTCTTGCAGACGGCTCACCCAGGCTCGGCACGTCAGCGCGTAGTGCGGCCGCAGGTTCTCCACGTCCAACACCTCAAAGCCGGCTTCCTCCGCAAAGCGAATGACCTCGGACAGGCGCGGAAGTTCTCCACCGGGAAAGACGTAGCGGCGCACAAAAAGAGTCTCAGGACTGTCGTGAACGTTCTCGGGGCGGGTGATTCCATGATTCAGGGCAAGGCCGCCGGGCCGCAAGAGGCGATTCAACTTCTGGAAGTAGTCTTTTAGACGTCTCCGCCCCACGTGCTCGAACATCCCGACCGAGGCGATCTTGTCGAACCGGCCTTTGATGTCTCGATAATCCTTTAGGTCGACTCGCACCTTCGGTCCGAGACCTCGATCCGTGACCAACCGGGTCGCAAAGTTGAACTGTTCTTTGCTGAGTGTGCAGCCGGTGGACAAAGCGCCACATTCTTCAGCGGCGTAGGCTACTAGCCCTCCCCACCCGCACCCTACGTCAAGGAACTGTTCGCCCGGGCGGAGGCCCAGTTTTCGACAGATGTGAGCGAGCTTCCGAAGTTGGGCTTCGTCAAGCGATTGCCTGGGGTCTTGGAAGTAGGCGCAGGAGTAGACGAGACGCGAATCCAGAAAGAGACCGTAGAAGTCAGTGGAACGATCGTAGTGAAACCGGATGTTCTCCGCAGCTCGCTGTTTCGTCTGAAACCATGTTTCTAATCTATCGGCGGCGAGCTTCGCCAAGGCAGTCAGGATTCGAGTCCGCATTCGAGACTGCGGCTGGGCATAGTACAGGCCAATGGCTGCCGTGAGGTCTCCCTCAACTCGAAACTCGCCCCGAATGAAATCCAGGGCAATGGAGTATGGATCGCGTTTGAACAAGCGCTGAAAGTCTGCGGAGGTTCTGGCGAAGATTTTGAACAGAGGTGCGCCGGACCCGAAAAAGTCGAAGCTTCCATCCGCGTATTCCACGGCGTACGGACGACTCTTTTCCATCGCGGCAGAAGATCGATGCTCGCTGAAACCGGCGCGGGCATGGTCTTGTTGCTCGGGTTCTACTCCGTTGCCGTACCGTGTGTTCACGGAACGCACTCCTCTCAAGAAAATTCCTTCTTGCAGGAGTCATCTGCCACAAAGGCGGCTGAGGGCGAACTCCAACGCCTGCTTCTTTACGGCTGTGCGTTTCCTGTTCCGCAGACTCGATTCCGCAGGTTGACGAGCAATCGGAGCACTACATCCAGTCCCTGGTGCTTGCCGTCAGCTCTCATTCTCCGGGCAATCTCATCTTCCACTTGCTCCTCCGCGAAGTGATAGTGCTCCGCGAGAGCCGCACGAGCTTCGGTTCGAATGAACCAGTCGGCCACAGGCAGTGTTTCGATGATTCGCCGAACGGCCCGGCACTTCTCCGGTTCAGAAGCCACCTCCAGTGCAATTCGGGCCGCAGTCAGCGCGATGTCCGGGTCCGTATCGTCAAGTAGCTCACGCAAAGCCTGCCAGTCGTCCCTGGGTACGTGCCAGTCACAAAGGATGCGAAGAACCCAACGGCGCCGCTGAAGGCTCGATGACGTCTCTTCTTCTGGTGACGGCGTGCGTTTGGTTGCTGCATCGAGAAGCGCGGGCCGTGCCGCGGCGCCCATATTCCGAATTGCCTCCTCTGCGTACGAGCGGCAGATACTGTCACCGAGCGCCCACAGGAAGTATGGGAGTGTCTCCGGCCTTCGGAACTTGCCAAGCGATTCCACAACGCCAGGGAGGAGATGCCCCATCCCCGCAGCGACCAGGCACTGAAAGACATCTTCAGTTTGCCAGCGCCCGAGTTCCCGAGCCGCCGTACTGCGAACTGCTTCTTCACCCATGCGAACAACGGCGTCCTTGATTTGCGTTGGCTTGCTGAGGTATTCCACCAAGACCTCCTTTGCGCCGAGCTGGGCGAGGGTCTCAACAGCAAGTTGTCTTGGCTGATACACGCCGCGTGAGCGTCCATTAAGAAGAAAGGAGCGCACGAAGGGTACGGCGCGCGCCCCGCAACCAATCAGGGCAGCAGCGGCCATCGGACCTCCGTGAAGCGATTCCAGTCCTCGTACTTGTTCCCTGATCTCCTCATCCGCGAGTTCTCTCGTCTTCATGGCGCGTCAATTGCCTTGTAGACTCCGCCACCGCGAATACACGCTCGGGCCCGCATAGTGCGCGTTGCGACCCAACTCATGCTCGATTTCGAGCAGGCGGTTGTACTTTGAAATGCGTTCTCCACGGCAAGCCGACCCGGCCTTGATCTGCTTTACGTCGGTTGCTACCGCGAGATCGGCTATCGTCGTGTCGTCGGTCTCGCCCGACCGGTGAGAAATCACGGCGCTGTACCCGTGGCTTCGCGCCATTTCGATGCACTGCAAGGTTTCAGTAACGGTGCCAATCTGGTTGAGCTTGATCAAGATCGAGTTGGCAATCCCACTCTGGATTCCTTTGGCAAAGATCACCGGATTGGTTACGAAGATGTCGTCGGCGACCAGCTGTACTCTTCCGCCGAGCTGTCGCGTTAGCTGGATCCACCCCTCCCAGTCCTCTTCAGCTAAGCCATCTTCCAGCGAATATATTTCCGGATAGCGCTCCAGCCAATCAGCCCACAGTCGAATCATGTCTTCGGACGACTTCCTTGACTTGTCCGATTTCGAAAAGACATAACTGCCGTTCTCATAGAATTCACTGGCGGCCGGGTCGAGATTGATGGCAATGCCCGATCCGAGCCGATAACCGGCCTTGTGAATCGCGGTTTGCAGAAGTTCCATCGCCTCTTCGTTCGATCGCAAGCGCGGCGCAAATCCGCCTTCATCCCCGACACTCGTTTCGTATCCCTTCCTTTGGAGAATGCTTTTCAAGGCATGAAAGGTCTCCGAAGCGGATCGAAGCGCCTCGGCAAATGTAGGGGCGCCGATCGGAGCAATCATGAACTCCTGAAAGTCCACATTGTTGTCTGCATGTCTGCCGCCGTTGAGAACGTTGAACATCGGCACGGGGAGGACGAAAACGTCGCGTTGCGCCAGATACCGATACAACGGCTCTTTGCGCTCCACAGCGGCGGCCTTTGCAGCGGCGACGGAGACTCCGAGAATGGCATTGGCGCCAAGCCGCGCTTTGTTGGGCGTTCCGTCGAGGGCAATGAGCTTTTCATCCAGAGCCGTTTGTTCGAAAACATCCAGGCCAATCAATGCGGGCTGAATAATCTTGACGACATTTTCGATTGCCTTACGCACGCCTTTTCCCGAATATCTTTTTGGGTCGTTGTCGCGCAACTCCACGGCTTCGTTCTTTCCAGTCGAAGCTCCCGACGGTACTTTGGCGACACCTGTGGCTCCGCTGTCCAGCGACAAGACGACCTCAATTGTAGGATTCCCGCGAGAATCCAGGATTTCCAAGGCATCCAAGCTCACGATTCTTGACATTCGTGCGTTGCCCTCATTCTTTCCGGGGACGGCCCCCGCATTCCAGTACGGCGATCAGTTGCTGCTGGATGATCTTGTCGAGCGGCATCGACCGGATTTTCTCGATTGTTTTCTCGACCGGATAGCGGAAAGTGCGCAGGCTGACCTGACCCTCTTCCCACACGGCGTAGCAGGCGTCCGATTGCCCAGTTTTCGGTTGCCCGAGACTTCCGGGATTAACTAACACTTGCCGACCTAGCGACCGAACAAAAGGTATGTGCGTATGGCCAACTAGAATGACGTCGGCGCGAAGTTGGGCGCAATCGTCAAGCCACTTGCGGGAATCCGCATTTCGGTATTCGTAGAGAGGATCGGACGGAGTGGCGTGGCAAAGAAAAAAGCGAGTATGGTCTCGCGTTGTTTCCGCCTGTTCTGGCAGTGAACGTAGATACCGTTTCTGCTCGCCAGTTAGGACGCTGTTCGAGAATCGGCGTGTCGCCTCCGCCATCTCGCGAAATGCTGCCGAACACCGAGGGTCATCTTCGTAACCGATACATTGATCGTGGTTTCCGCGAACGACAGTCGTAGTCGTGTTCCTCACAAAATCCACAACCCGCCCCGGCTCTGGACCGTAGTTGACAAGGTCGCCCAAGACCCAACATTCGTCATACGACTCCGGCAACGCAGATAGGGCGTCATAGTTTCCGTGAATATCCGAAAGAATCACGATCTTCATCGGGTCTCCGCATGAACGGTCGTCGATTTTTTCTGTCCTGCCCTGATCATCGTGAGTCAACGGTTGCTTTCGCCGAGATATCGCCACGAGCCGCCAGAAAATCGAAAATCTCTTGGGCCCGCGCGAACCCTCGAAAATCGCCGCGCGATTCGTCTTCGGGCCGGAAGTCCAGCTCGACGAACTTGTTCTCGCGGACAAAGAACGCGTATTGGACCGCTTGGCTGGCCTCATCGGGAGCGTCGCGATTCTTGTCGATATTGAGGTTCAGGATGTCCACCTTGGGAACGGTCGCGCCGTGTCCTACAAAGCGTGTCTTGAGTAGGTCGGCGAATTCAAGGGTGGCCGCCCAGTCTTTGGAAAGGATCATCGCAACGTCCAGGTCGTATTCGATGTCGCCGCTGCCGGTGCAGTGGTGCATCGTGGGCCGGGCTCTCGTCAGAAGCTCATCGAGGTCAGCGTCGGGTCCTGGATCTTCGTCGAGACGACACCCTTCCTTGTCGATCGAGGAAATCGCCAGCACGGGACACTGCAGTTCGAGACTCAGGTCCGCAAGGCTGGTGGATATTTCGTCGATTCGCGCACGCGCGTCCGCCGGGGGATGGGTAAGGGGAACCTTCTGCAAGTAATCGAGAAAAATTGCGACTGAATTCGTGCGAAAGTCGTGCATCACGTTGTAGGCCGCGGCTCGAATGCGGTCGGCAGTGTCCTTCCGTGAGCCTTCGAGCACAAAGACTTCGCGACCGTACTGATGAACGCCGCTGAGTCCCTTTGCCAGACGCTCAAGTCCACCCGCGAGGGACTCAAGATCCTCCGTTAGCATGGTCGTTGGATTGATGCCTGATTCCTTCGCCAGCAGGCGGGCCGTCAACACGCGCCGGGTCTGCTCCCATGAGTAGAACAGGACGGGGATGTGGTGGTTCTTGGCGATGTGGCTCGCAAGGTGTAGGCCGAAGTTGGTCTTTCCTCTCCGCGGTGCTCCAGCTAAACCGTAATAGAAGCCGGGCCGCAACCCCGAAAGGAGCCGTGTCAGGCGGTCGAACGGCTCGAGCGAATATCCCAGAAGGATTTTCTGACCTTTCGGCCTCTCTTTGGACTCAGATACGATGGCGCGAATCTGATCTCCGACGGGGCGAAGTTGCTTTCGCATCCGTTGCTGCTGGATGTCCAGCAGTTCCTGGATAGCTCCTGCCGTGAATTCCGACAGACTCCCGCGGCCAGATTGACGTTCCTTCGCGAACGACTCCAGCGACGCGCCAAGCTTCAGCAGCCTCTCTCGCGCCTGGCGGTCCTTCAGAAGATCGAGATAGGAGAGCAGTTGATCGAGCTGGGGAGGACGCACTCGGCCCATGGCATCCATGTATTCCTTTGTCTGAGGCGAAAACTGCCCACGCTCCTCGAGCTTCGCCTTGACAACGAGTGGATCGATTGCGTTGAGGTTTTGTTCTCGCAGATCGACTAAAACCTCCGCGATCAACCGCGCCTGTGCGGAATGTAGCAGCTGAGGATGAAATCCCTCGTCGATCAGCTTCTCGAGTGAGTATCGATCGCTCGAAATCGCGGCGGCCACTGCCAGTTCAACATCAACGCTTTCGGGTGTCATCGCCCCATCTCCCTGTGCGTCGGTTCATTGAAACGAAGATTGCCTCTGGAGCCCGGTCAAGATCTGGATGGCCCGAGCAACGGAGTCCCTCTCTCGATCGAGCGGTTCATGAGGCTGATGGCGTTCAAACTCAGCCCGCGGGTCGGTTGCAGACAAGGCTCACCTCATTGCGCGTCTGGGGGGATGTTCCATCTGCCATGCTGGCCCGAGTTTCTGGCCGCCAGCGCGCAGAGAACTCCTCCCGGATGCTTCAATTTGAGGGATACCACCGCCGGGCCATGACCCCGTAACGAGGATTCCCTCGTCAGGAGTCATCATCTGCCCCGGCTTAAGGAGGGACAGCGGTTAAGGCCGAACTCCTTGGCCTTCAAGTGAATTATACCTCACGCCAGAACCAAGTCAACCGCGCTGCGTGCGCGGGATCAACAGCCGGTTCTATGAAATTCGATAAAGTAATAGCATCAGAATTAAAAATCCCAACGTGTATGCCACATAGGCGTTTAGCCGGCCGTGATGCATTCGAGCTAGCAGTCTGGCAAACCAACTGATTGCGTCGCCGATTGGGTGGAAAAACAGCCGGTCCACCAGATATGTCTCCTCTCGACGCCTCACGATAGCCGTTCGAAAGTGAACGGCGACTGTTTCCCGCGTATCCTCGACAATGTTTGGCCGAAATACCGCCTGAAACACCACTCGCACCGGGTTCGAGAATCCAGTTGCCGTATAACTCATTTCCGGCAACAGTCGCGGGATCCCGCCGGCCCACAATTCATTACGTGCTACGGACCGCTTACGCGTCGCCCTGGTGACGATGAACCAGGAGAGCACTAGCAGCAAAGCAAGCGCCACTATGCCGTAGGAAGGCGACATTGCGAACACGACTGGATTTTGCTCGGTACCCCTCACAAGGATTACGAGGCCCCGACCCGGCAGGCTCTTTGATCCGGTTTGCGCTCCTAAGTTGTGGAAATCCTGAAGAAACGCACTGGGAAGTTGCTGATTCGATTCGGTGGCTGTGAAGAACGGTGGAACCAGCGCGGCAGTGGCGCTGGCTGCCACGAGCGGTTCAACTGCCCGGTTCAGCGCCGGGATAACAAACGTCGGCAAGACTCCCAACACCAGGCACGCAACTGCCAAATACGTCGATGACAGATGGGCCCGCCCAAACGCCTTGATTGAATGGGGTTCCCATGTACCTCGCTTAATCCCCAAGAAGCTCATCGCGTATGCCTTGACGAAGCAGGTCACGGCCAGCGCTGCGGTCAGCGCGAGCATGGCTCCGCAAAGCGCGAAGACGATCTTGATGAAGGAGGACGCTAGAACCGCGCTCCTCAAAAGAGATTGCAGCGTCAACCATTCGCTCACGAAGCCGTTGAACGGCGGGATCGCGGAAATGGACAGACAGGCTACGAGAAAAACCGCGGACAAGCCTGGCGCGAAACGCGCCAAACCTCCCAGACGATCCATTTCGCGGGTTCCGGTCGCCGCTTCAATTTCGCCGGCTCCCTGGAAGAGAAGTGTCTTGTACACCGAATGATTCGCGACGTGATAGAGAGCCGCCGCAAGCGCGATGGCAGCGGGAATCGCGAATCCTGAGCCGCGGAAGATCATGGACGCGCCGATAGCGGCCACGATGATCCCGGCATTCTCGATGGAGCTATGCGCCAACATCGTCTTCATATCGTTCTCGGTCGTGGCATACAAAATGCCTACGAGGGCGGTCAGGCTGCCGACGATCAGAGCGACGAGACCCGGTCCCCAGCTGTGCGAAGGGACCAAGTCGACGTTGAGGCGCAGGATTCCGTAGAACCCCAGATTGAGGGTCACTCCCGCGAGAATCGGAACGAACGCGGGCGGCGCGGACGTGTAGCATCGAGGAAGCCAGAAATTAACCGGAACCAGTCCCGCCTTGACTCCGAACCCGAGAAAGCCTAACAGGAACACGCCCCACACGGCCGCAGGCGAAAGATGGACAGCTTCCAGGGCCAGTGCAGGAAAAGAGAAATCGCTCGCCGCGCGGCCCGCAATGAGAAAAGCGAGCACGATGCACAGAAATCCGGCCTCGCTCATCGCCAGCATGACGTAACCAGCCCGGATGTCCGTTCTTGGACCCTGTTCGTAGTTGACCAGGAAGTAGCACAAGATCGACATGCACTCCCAACTGATCAGAAACGAATACGCGTCGTGCGCAACCAGGACAAGGACGACGGAGCCCATCAAAGCAAAGTGCAGCACACCAAATCGCCGCGCTGGATATCGATTGTGGTAAAGGCGCCCGAGATAGCGGCTCGCGAAGAGAGATGCAGGGAGATAGACGAGCCCGCCCACGAAGAGGAAAATGGAAGATAAGGCATCCAACCGCAGCGTGAAAGAGCCAAATCCCTCAAGAGTCCACAAGCGCAGCTCGGGACCTTGCTTAGAAATCAGCGCTAGCGCCGATGCAAGCATCATGGCAAGAGAGCACACTACGCTTATGCTCGCGATAATCCTGAGATTTGCTTTTCCTCGGAAGGAACCCGAAAGCACGATTCCGCAAGCGCAGGCGATGAAGAACAGAAGGAGCAATCCTTGAATCAATCCGTACATATCATCTGCTCCTCACGAGGCTCCGGCCGCCAGCGGACTCTTCCTTCCGGTAACCACCAGCAAACCGTGCAGGATTGCCAGAGGCGGAGGGGGATCGCCTGGAACTTCGAGATCCACGGGCAGCACCGATGCGACCCCGCCGGCTGACATCGCGCTCCTCCCAAAGACTCCGCCACTGATCGCACAGGCCCCGACCGCCAAAATCCTCTTTGGGTCGGGCATGGCTTCATAGGTTTTTTGCAGCGGCACGCGCATGTTCTCGCTGACAGGGCCCACGACCAGCAACACGTCCGCTGCGCGCGGCGTGGGCGTAAAGAAAATCCCGAGCCGGTGCACGTTATAGAGGGGATTATTCAGCTGCTTCACTTCGTGAAGGCAAGCTCCGCAATCGCCCGCGTCAACGACAATCACGTGAAGAGACTTTTGGAACTGATTTGGCAAGGCTTCGTAGCCTTGAGAGCCCCGAGCCACAGTGGTCCACTCGTAGTCGTACTTCCACTCGAGCGGATAACGAGCGCCAGAATGACAGCGCTGGCAATGTATGCAACTCCCCAACACCACGTTCGCCACAGCGTCATGCGCGATGATTGCTCCCACAGGACACTGATCTGCAGCTCGCTCCGCCTCCTCCGGGAATGCGAAGGAAGTCGCCAAGGGACGCCCGGGGGAGACACCGGGTTCAAGATCCCTCGTTTTGGGGTAATGGGTCGTCTGGATGCCTCGACGCAGCCCGTTCCAGAACCAAAAACTCATTGCAGTCTCCTGTCAGCGGTCACACTCGGTCGCCGAGAGCCCAAAGGTCGCCAGGATGATCGGGAAATCCTGAAACGCAAAATCCTCGACCGCCACATGGAACCCAAGCCAATTGTTGAACGAAGGCGTGATGATTCGATATCGCTCAACGAGTCCCGATTCGTCGATCCGCACCCAATGGAGTGCGGCTCCAATTGGTGCTTCCGCCCAACCCAGCGCTGCACCGCCACGTGCGGGTTGACACAGTTCGAGGACCGGTCCTTCTTCCAGTGAAGCGACCACCTGCCGGATTAGATCAGCCGATTGATATGCTTCTCGAAATAGAATGCGTAACCTCGCGTATCCGTCTCCTTGATTTTCTGTAGGAACGCCGAATTCATACTGCCCATACAGGCCGTAGGGGCACTCCTTTCGTAGGTCATGTCCCCTCCCCGAAGCACGGCCGACCGGACCGACCAGATTCAGGTCACGCGCACTCTCTGTGCTTACGATTCCGGCCTCTTCCAATCGATCCATAAAACTGCTCGTGAAGGAGAGCTGGTCCTCCAAGTCCTTGAGTCCTTCCGCCGCCCGCCGGACTCCTTCCACTAAGCCTTGGCACTGCTGCTCACTGAAATCCCTCCGCAGCCCTCCTGGATTGTTAAGTCCGAACAGGTAGCGATGGCCGGCAAACGAACAGGAATTTCGCAGCAGGCGTTCCTCGATGATCGCTGCTTGGGCGGCCGAAACCGACAGCGCGGTCGACTCGCAGATTCCAGCGATTACGCCCGAGTGGTGCCGCAACCGCTCGAGCTCGCTCAGGACGATTCGCAGTTGCTTCGCGCGGACAGGCACATTGACGCCGCAGATTCTTTCAACCGCTTGGCAAAACGCCCACGAATGTGCGAATGAAGACTTGGCGGCGAAGCGCTCAGCTAGCAGCAATACCCCGTCTAGATCCTTGCCTTCGGCGATCTTCTCCACCGCACGAAAGTTGAAAAAAAGCCGGGGAACCGCTCGAAGAACGTCTTCTCCGACTGTCTCAAGCATGAAGTGAACCGATTCCCCGATTCCGCCTTCGTAGACTGGCCCCACCGGCATCGCGAATGCGCCCGGATCGCGAACCACAAGTAATGGACGCCACGACACATTGTGCTGTCCGTCCGTATGGACTCTGGTGATATCGAAGCGTTTGCGAAACGGAGCAAGTCCTTCGCCCCAAAACTGGTCATGAAGGACGAAATCGCCCAAACGCGGGTGATTCTCGAACTGAAGGCCGAAAAGATCTTCGGCCTCCCGCTCATGCCAGTCTGCGGAGTGGACCTCCGCGCTGATGCTGGGAAGGCTCGTAACGGCCAGCGGAAGGCGCACGAGGACCTCAAGCCATCCGGCGAATCGCGCCAGAAAGAGGTAGCGAAGCTCCCAGTCTTGCGAGCGCTCTTCGACTACGATGCCGGCGAATCCGCAACCTACGTCCCAGAACAAGAATCGGCAAAGAGCGGGAAGCGAGGCAAGGTCCTGAATCCGCACTGAAACGGTAATGCCATTCTCGGCGGCCACGACGTCGCAGTGGAACCGCTCCTGCAGGTCGGCGATCAAAACCTCCCAGTTCAGTCGTTCGAATGCGACATTGGGCTCGCGCGGCGCTGACATTTCAGTGCCCCCCCAGTTGTTTCGCAGCCAACTCCAGCAGCGCATGCACCGGACCGGGAATGTAGACTCCGAACAGAACCACGGGGAGAGCCGCGCCAATCACGCCCCACCGGCACGTTGTGGGCACGGGGGCTGCGTGTTGCAGCAACTGATCAGGACGTCCGAAGGTCATGCGGTTGACCTGCAGCATGATTCCGACGAAAGCAAGCACGATCAACGCCGCAAGAAAAGCCACCGCGACGCTATGCCCGCCCCGCAAACCTGCTGAAAGGATCGAATACTCACTCAGAAAGATAGGGAAAGGCGGTGCTCCCGCGATCGCCAACGCGCACAGCAAGAGCGTCGACCCGACGAACGGCGAAACTCGAAGAAGACCTCGAACCGACTTGATCTCTCGAGTCTCGAGCGTGAGGAGCACCGTCCCAGCCACATAGAAGCAGAGAGACTTGGTGATCGAGTGGTTCAGCATCTGCGACACGGCCCCGAAATCCGACGCTTGGGTCGCCATGCCGGCGGCAGCGAGAATGATTCCCATATGCTCGACCGTGGAGTATGCAAACATCCGCTTATACTCGCGCACCTGTAGTAGCAGGAACGCCGCGATCGCCACCGACACGATTCCAACGACGATCATCCACCGGCCCATTCTTGCCGTGGGTGATACAAGGAGAATCGAGAGCAGTCGTAGGATTGCATACAGAGGTACCGTAGTCTTGACTCCTGACAGAACCGCACACGCAGGAGAAGGAGCTTGGCTGTGAGCGTCGGGGAGCCACGTATGCATGGGGGCCAGGCCAACCTTGGCTCCGAATCCGACGAATACGAGCAGGAATGAGAGCCGTAACAACGCCGGCGACATCGACCCGGCCTGGGCGCTCAGAGTCAGCCAGGTTTCGGGCGCTTGAGTCCCGGTTCCGCGGTAAGCCCAGAAGAGAACGAGAAAGCCTAACAGCGAGATCGGCGCTCCCAGCATCGTGAGCATCGAGTATTTCCAGGCCGCTTCGAGGGCGCTCCCCGTGCTCTCAAAAGCGACGAGAAGTATGGCGAACAAAGTGATCAACTCAACTCCCACCCAGACCAGATTTGGATCCGTCATCGCAGGAGTTCCCACTAGGGCAAACGCGAATAGGTCTGAGGCGCAGTAGAACCACCACGTTCGATGGGATTGACCCTTGCCGTGGCGCATATAGTCGCCGGCAAAGAGCGCCGCGATCGCGCACACAAAGGCCACCAGCACGAGCATCAGCGCTGACAGCCCATCGGCCTCGATCCATCCAGGAATGCCAATCACGCGCGAATGAGAAATCACGCCTGCGGCCACAATGACGGCGAGAATCAAATCCAGAAACAGGCAGACCACACTGATCAACCACGCGGCTTTCCGAAATGGCGGGACCCAACACAGAAGGGCTGCGAACAAAGGAAGGAACACGACCAGGATCAGCGCCATGATACCGGTTCCTCCTTGAGCTCCTGCAGAGCGCCCGCTTCGGTCGTGCCGATTGTTTCCTCGATGTTTCTCGCGACAAGCCCGACGATTACGACAATGAGGATTACGTTGAACGCGACCATGAGTTCGGCGATAAGCGGCAGGTCAGCGGCTATCGCGATTCCCGCGAAAAAAGCGCCATTTTCCATGGCTAGGATGCCAATCAGCTGAGGAACCGCCTCCCTTCTCGCCATCAGTGAAAAGCCTCCGATCAGCACTCCAGCCAGACCGATCGGAAGGTTGATTCGAATGATTGGGTCGTGTGCTGCTGCCGTGACGGGGCCAACCAGGAGCACCGACACGATTACCAGTAGCAGGGCCCACAACAGCGATGCCGGAATGTTGAAAACTTGCTTGATCTCACGGCGAACATACAGGTCCCGAGCCAACGTTCGCTTCAGAACCCAGGGAATTACGAAGACCTTGGCGATGACGGTTATCGCGCCGAGAGCATACAGGTGAACGGAGTGCAGAGCGAAACCCAGTAAGAAGCAGGAAGCAGAAAGCAAAAGCGACTGGATAATGAAAAATCGCACTACTCCCTGGACTTGCCGCGTGGCGACCATCGCGAACGCAGAAAGCAAGATCAGCCCCGCGCTCAACGTGTTGAGCGCTTCAGGCACAGAGATATGTTCGGGCATAGGCCCATCCTTCCTAAGACACGAAGAATATGCTCACGATCATGGCTGTCACCGATGCTATGAAGGCAGCGCCTAGAAATTCGCTGATTCGAAACAGGCGGAGCTTGGCCAGCGATGTCTCGATCGTCAGCAACACCAGGATGAACAGAAAGAGTTTGATCAGTATCAACGGCACGGCTTCCAGCACCTGTGTGATCTGTCTCCCCTGTGCAAGTCCCCAAGGCGCCAGGAGCACATTCAAGAAGATGCACCCCAGCACGAGAAACTTCATTTGGCCACCCCATTTCATCAACGCCGCATCTCTGCCCGAAAACTCGAGTCCTTTGGACTCGTCGATCATCGCCAGTTCGAAGTGGCCTGTCGGATTGTCGACGGGAATCCGGCCTCCCTCCGCCAGAATCAGCATGAGAAACGCGATCAGTAACAACACGTGAGAAGGAGAGAAGAATGCGGCCGGGCTGGCGATCCATTTCTGCTGAACGATGTATGGGATCGTCGACTGAGCGACAAATGAGACCGTGAAAAACACAATCATGAACACGGGCTCGGCCAGGAACCCCACCATGCGTGTCCGGCTTGCCCCCATGGGTCCGTAGGGATTCCCGGTGTCGACCGCGGCTAGCGCCGCAAAGAATCCGCCCAATGCAAGAAAGAACCCGCCAGCCAGCATGTCGCCCATAAAGGCGAACGCCAGGGGGTAGTCCGTCAGGACGGGAATCAGGATTGTTACGAATAGTGGCGTGATGAATACCAGGTATGGCGTAATCCGAAAAATCCACGTCGTTTCAGAGGAGATTACTTGATCCTTGTGGAAGAGTTTCCATAAATCACGATATGGCTGAAGGACACTTGGTCCGCGCTTGCTTTGAACCATCTCCTTCACTCGCGACAACACTCCGGAATAGAGAGGAGCGAAGGCAAGCACAAAAAGCAGTTGCAGAGCGTTGTAGAGGATCGTTTGCTTCATGAGACGGCATCCTCGTGAATGGGCCCCGGTAAGTAACGAGAGTCGCGGCGCGGGGAAGTGATGCGGGAAACTTCACTCCTGACAAAGGGGGAGAAACGTAGGTAGACGGAGACCGAGAGCCCTGAAACGGCCCGTGGGATACATGGACCGACTCTAACGCGTGGTATTGCTCCTCCCATCACCGTCCTCGCGCACCGCTCAAGGTGCCCAGTAATTGGGAGGAGTTATCAGTCGCAAGGGACGCGACGTTTTATCCCAGGTTTGCCAGGGAGGCAAACTCCTTTGCCGCCACTATTCAACCATAAGAGTCCCGGTGCGACAAGCGAGTTTCGCTTTTGCTCTTACATCTGCGTAAGACTTTCTCCGCACTCCCATCTTTCTCTGTTGGATTTAATTGACAATTGGTGCGAGGAACGTATCATCACTCTAGGGCCAAGGAGTTCGGCCCCAACCGCTGTCCCTCTGAAGCCGGGACGGATGATGACTCCTGACAAGGGATTCTTGTCGCGGGGTCATGTCACCTGGCTCGAATCCCTGCAAGAAGAACGAGAGCCGCTCTCGTGAAATCGCGTCCGCGCATTGCTTCGCGCTCCTTTTGGCGCTAGGCGAGCGGACTGGCGAGAGGCACTTACTCGCTCTTCAGACATTAGATCCATTCCAGCTATGGGGAGATTCTATGCTCGACAGCACGCAGGCCAAGAGAGTGATTGTTCACGTCGGCGGGGATCATGTGTATCGGGGCAAGCGCGCCTTCATCGCGATCTTTGAGTTCCTTTGTCGCAAGAAGGTCGTGATCCCGGCCATCACGTCAAGTGTGGCCGGGTTCGGAGCCGATCACCACATGCACACAATCAATATTGAACGCCTGGCGGAGAATCTTCCCGTTCAGGTGGAGTTCATCGCTACTTCAGATACGGTTGATGAGGTCCTTCCCGAGCTGTGCGAGATGGTCGGGACTGGCGTGCTGTCAACCGGTTTGGTTGCGCTGTCCCAGGTCGATGTGGTGCGTTACACCCACAATTTTGAGTTGGACGATCGAAGAGGGAATGTCCGGTGACTCATTCCCACTCCACAACGGGGAAGGTCCAAATCGCGGCGCCAGTCGGGCGGGCCAATCCCACGGCTGTTGTATACCAACGAAAATTGAAGGCGGCAGAGCGAGTTGCCTCAGATATCCTCGCCCGTCTCGCCACCACCGTGAGGGAGGATCCAGCCGCGATCGCGGATAATCACGCAACGATGCTGCCCCGTGAGATCGAAGATCAGCAGACATATTTCTTGGGCAAGATTGCCCACATACAGGAAACGTTGAAAGAGCTCACGGGCCTGCTGCCCTCGTCATCACGAAAAGCCACAGTCCGCGAGCAGATCAGCATAGAGCTGATGGTCTTATTCGTGCTGATCGACTGTTTTCGCCCCGAGCGGCTGCGGGAATCGGGATGGAATCCTGACGCTGGAGTCGAGGAAGTGATTCGAGAAAGAGTCGAATCGCTCGTTCTGGATGTCATTAACATCAGGGAAAGACTGAAGTAGTTTTGAGACCGTCTCAAGCTGAGCGATAGTGGACTCGCCTTGGGAAGCCGTGCGTCCTTCAATCCGGCTAGTCCCCGTTGACTGGCAGAGTCTGGCTCGGTTCTGCGAGGCTGGACGCGTCCCCAGTTTCGAATACCTCTCTGTACAGATCTTCGCCGTAGCTCGTGTCGAGCGGCCCCGCCGCGCGCAGTTGAAACGTCCGGCGTCCGTCCGGCTCTCTCTCCGCTCGCAAGAAGAGGGCGTCTTGCCTTCCGGTGTCAAAGAAACCTTTTGCGAACTCATATAGGTGCGTTACATATAGAATCCGGATCTGCTTCTCCAGCAGCGCGGACACAATCTGACGAGCAATCTCCGAGCCCTCGCGCCCATTCGTCGCCGCAAACGACTCGTTGAATAGGATGATCACGTTGGGCCGAATGCGCTCGATGATCTGGTTCATTCGGGAAAGCTCTTCGTCAAACTTTCCGCTCTCCATCGTCGCATCTTCTTCCCGTTTGTAGTGGGTAAGCAGCGCGGGAGAAACCTCCCCTTCGAAGTTCTCCGCGCCCACGAACATGCCGCATTGCATCATCAATTGCGCCACGCCAACACTGCGCAGGAAGCTGGATTTTCCGCCCTGGTTCGCGCCCGTTATGATGATCAGATCCTTGCCGTCGGCATCGGTCGTATTGGCTCTCACCTTGTCCGTCATCCGCAGGGACAAAGAAACGTCGTATAGCCCCGCAAAACGCAGGCGTCGCGTTCCCGCTTCGGCTGGGACGGGAAAGCAGGTCGTCATTTGCTTGGAGACAAGGCTTTGGTGGAGGTGGATACACGCAACGTAAAATGCCAGCTCCGTCCGAAGCATTCTAAAGAAACTAAGAACGTGATCGGCTGATTCCGCTAACGCCACCGCAACGCGGCTGATGCCCCTGTTGCGCATTTCGGAAACGATTCTCGCTCCTGCCTCGTCCCGTTCGTGAAGGCGAAAAGTGTGACCAGGGGAACCCTTCCGCAGCAGCCTCTCGAACCAGTTCCGCTTGCGGTCCGCGGCCTTGCGCAGTACGAAATTCGTGCTCTCGTTGAATTCTCCGAGCTGGCTGCTCATCAGCACGCCCTTCTTGAATTTGGAGATCACGAGATGATCCGCGATGGCAGCAAGGTACTCTTCGCTGAGTTCTCTCTCGAGCATCTTGAACATGGTCGTGAACGCTTCCGACCTGAACCGATTCGCGTGGACTGTCGCGCTATTGCGGAGCTCTCGCAGCATTGCAACCAGCGATTCAAGAAGGCCCGTGGCGCCATACACCATGGATCCCGGATAGTGGCCCGTGATGCCCCACGTGTGCTTTCTTGTGGTTTCGATGGCATTGACAACGAGCTGGTACATCTCCTCGACGAACGGCTCGTTCCGCAGACAATCCTTCAGCGCCTCGTGTCGATAGAGGATCGTCTCGATGTCGTTGTTGGTGGCGCAAACCAATGCTTTTCGGGCGACCTCGAGAATGAAATCGTCGTCGCCCGCCATTGCATGCAAGATCACGTCCAGATCGAGATCCTGAGTCAACTCCTTTACATTCCATGGCGACGGTTGTTGCACATCGAAGTCCTCATCTCGATGCATCAGAAAGGCTTTCATATCTTGACTCGTTCCCGGATGGATTCGTATGTGACGCCGTATTTGTCGGCGATTGCGAGCGCGTACGCCAGTCCGTCCGCGGGCCTTCTCTCGATCTTGTAGGTCCGGACTGCCGGGTTGATGGGATCAACGCGACTCACCATACTGACGGTCTTCTTGTTGAACGACGCCAGTTCGTCAAGAAACGTCACGCAAACGCCGATCAGGTCCAGCGCCGACATCCGTCCGATGATCTTCTTGCTCAGAAAGAGGGCGTCCTTGACAGTCGTCGAGGAGAAGATCTCATTCAGAACGACGATGCTGTCGGGCGTTGCGTTGTCGAGAATCATGCGAATTCTGACCAGGTCGTCCTGGAGCTTCCCTCGGAGATTTGCTGGATCCTCCGCTCGTTCAAAGTGCGTGAAAAGCTGATCGCACACCCAGACCCGCGCCTCCTCGCACGGAACGAGACAGCCGAGGCCGGCCAGGTAATGGATCTGGCCAAACATCCGTGCGAACGTTGTCTTTCCTCCCTGATTGGGGCCCGAGACGACCAGGATCCTCTCGGGCCCGCTCAGCTCAAAATCATTGCGGACGACGGGGCGCTTTGCGCTGATCAGCTTCTCTGCAAGAGCAAGATCGAACGCATTGCGGGCCGCCACCTCCTTGGACGTCTTCGACAGCCTAGGCAAACAGAAGCTCAGTCCGGCCGTCCGGAATCTCTCCACGTATTTCAGATACGCCACGTAGAACTGCACTTCGCGGTCGAATCGTTCTATCTTGGGTTCGAGATAGTCGAAATGAGCGGCATAAAATGCCTCCAGCGAAGCGAACACACGCGGATTCAGTAGCGCAACGCGCTCCTGCACCTGCGCTTCAATGTGGTTCATCCCTGACCATCTCGGGACTTCGACCCAGCGGTTGCCCACCGTCCCTTGCCTGAACTTGGCAAACGTCTCTTCGACCGAAGCGCTGTAATCGCTCTCTCCGCAATAGTCCCGAACCGTAATACTGCCTTCGCCGATCAGCAGGGAGTACGTGATCGCGGCCAAGTCTTCCTTCAACTTCGCCGTCTCCATTGCAAGGCCACGAAAGCCGGCCGACGCAACATATTCGGACAAGTATGCGCGGAGACCGCGAAGCCCTTGGGACTTCGCGTCAAATGCCGAGAGTGCACGCGCGAAGGCTTCCACCGCGCTGGCATAGGTCTCTGCTGCCGCAAGAAACCGTCGCGTCTTGGCGTGCTTGTAATCGCGAAATCGCTTTGATTGGTCGAGACATGCACGCATCAAGCGCATCTTTTCGGAAAACAACCTCACGGCTTGCATCGCTTCGGTCTGATCGAGGTCCTGAAAAATTTCCTGCCGATAGCGGATGGCACTGAGTTCATGCAGGGGTGTGTAATAGAACGGCCTGAGCTCGTACTCTTTGAACTCGGCGGTGATTGCTTCAACTGCCTGGTCGAGGTTGAGATCTGCAAAGAAGCTTGGCGCCTCGATCGTCTCTTCCGTTGCGTAACTGGATTCCTCAAATAGAATGCTTTCGAAACTCATGCTGCTTCTCTTTCGCGCCCCCTTGGCCTTACCTGCGGCGGACGCCGCGGCGTAATTCACTCGAGCGGAACGCCATTCAGACACTTCGTCACTGGAACCTTTCTTAGGGATTCGTTGCGCGGGATGACATGACTCCGCGACAAGCATCCCTTGTCAGGAGTCATCATCTGTCCCAGCCTTCAGAAGGACAGCGGTTGAGGCCGAACTCCTTGGCCCTTCAACCCGACTATATCAAAGAATTCGTGCTCCATTGACTTCGCGACCTGACCAACTGGGTCCGACCAGAACTCCCGAGCAAGAACGCTGAAATTGGCCGCAGCTATTGCAGCAGTGCCGATGCCGCCCAAAGCACGGGCGCCTCTCCGTGATCGTCTCCCGTGTGCCGCGGGCGCAGCAGATAAAACTCCAAGCTGCTGTTCTTTCCCGTGCCGACGCACACGCTGGTGAGGTCTGCGTCCTGGTCAACGAAGCCTGCGAGCGCAATCCATGCCTTACGTGCCAAGGGGCCATACGCGTCCGCATCGAGCCAGCCGTTCTTCACGCCTGTAACCAGCGCGAACGTGAACATCCCGCTGCCGGAAGTTTCCTCGAACGATTCCGGATGGTCGATTAATTGGTGCCAAACGCCGTCTTGCCCCTCATAGCTTGCTAGCGCCTTCATCTGTTTGCGGTAGGCCTCCAGGATGCGCGGGCGCAATGGATAATTGTCCGGCATCGAGCGCAGAATCTCGGACATTCCCGCCGCCATCCAGCCATCGCCGCGCCCCCAAAAGAACGGAGCGTCGGGTGCGTGGTAGAAGAGCCCGTTTGGCTGCTGCAGCTTGTCGAAATACGCGACCATTTCGCGCGCAGCGCGGTCCAGGTATTTCTGATCCCCGGTCGCGCGGTATGCCTGCACCTGCAGGATCGTGATCATGTACATGTCGTCGATCCAGTAGCGCGTTTCGGACGTCAACCCATCCGGCTGCGGATCTTCCCACTCGATGTCAGCGAACTTCTTGCCCATCTGCAGGTATCTCGGTTCCTTGGTTTCAATATAGAGTTCGAGCGGCAGGCTGCCGAACATGGAGAAGTCCACATGTCGCTTGTCGGAAACGAGAGCGGAGCCCGGCGGCGTCATAAGCGGATCAAACCGCTGGATCAGTTCCGCGGTAAGCGCCTTGTCACCGGAGAGCTTTGCGAAAGCCAGCGCACCGTACCATGTGCAGACCTCCTGATACACGATAGAGTTCGGATCGGCGTGTGCGCTGGTAACGAAGTGCTCCGCGACGCGCTTGCCGATTTCCTGCGGCGACAGCCCGGCCGGCCAATTTGAGAAATACTTGGCCTGGACGGAATCTTGCGCGCTGGTTCCGGCGACCGCCAGCATCAGCATCGCGGTCAACAAGACCAAAACTCTTCCGACGTTGCTCACATTCGCTCCTGTCGTTCGCTTGTCATACGTGCCTGGCTGCCGCACAGTCCGGTCCGAACCGACGCGTGTGGGTACCATCCGTCGCGCTATTGTCTCGCCAGCGTCAGTTCGAGCGGCGACCGCAAAGCCGTCGCGTAATGCCTTACGTACTCGTCCCACGTTTCAACCGTCGGGAACCCACTCTTGCTCCATCCGAATCCGGCGTAGTATACAGCGACGCGATTGTCCGGCACTTTTTCGATCATCAAGAAATTCTTCGAGTCTTCCGTAAAGTCGGCAAAATTGGCCGGATCGGCGATGACGGCGCACCCGAGCTGGCCGTGATCGTCGGGAAGCGTTTCCCAACTTCGCATGACCGCCGTTTCGCGCGACTCGGAAATGGCCGGGTCCTTTCCCTTGCGGATGCCGATCGCGTCCGTCAATTGCGCGGTGCGGCTCTCCACCGCATAGTGACTCTCGAAACGATTGAAGTTCTGTCCTGCATCGAGCGTCACGCGTTTGATTTCATCCACCGGCATTCCGCCTGCGCCCCATGCCGGATACGTTAGCTCGAAAATCAGGCGGATCGGCCCATTCGCGAGTACGCGCGTATGGATGAAGTTCGTCGACCCGTAGATCTGCCCGTTTCGCCAGATGCCGTTCCCGCCGCAGCCGCGCGTCGTGCCGGCATCATAGAAATCGCCGCCTTGCCCGTGGTCGTGATGATAATCGTCCACCATGTACCAGTCGTTGATCAGGAGTTGCGGCACGCTCTTTACCCAGACATCGACCGCGCTGCTCGTCAGCGGGTCGATCAGCGACGTCTCGAGCGCCTTCCCGTACATCCGGTCGGCGATGCGATCGTTCTCCCACGCGAAATCATCCTCGCGTTCGCGAACGAACCGGCCATACGCCTTGAACTGCTGCACGGTCGGGATGCGTCGCTGGCCCACGCCGAGCACGAACTTCTTCGTAGCGTTGGGTCCGATATTCGTCTGGAAAATCAGCTGGTCGTATGTGCGATCGCCTTTCGAATCGAGAGCCTGCGTCAGCAGATCCTCGCCGGACTCGAGATCGCGCACTTGGACGCGGCGAATGTCGTCAACAGAAAGAAGAGTCCGGAGCTGGGACGCGTCTAGCGTGATCGTCTCATTCGATCTCGGGAAGTTCGCAGGGTTTCGCACGGTCAGGACGGCAGTGGAGGACTGACCGGCGACAGGTGTGGAGCAAATGCAAAGAAAAGAAATTGCAATCAGGGCTTCCGCGATATGTTTCACAATCGCACCTCGCTCGATCTCGCACTCGGCGCGCGTTCCTCTATTCCGGCAACTCCAGCTGAGCAAGCGGCGCTGGTCCCGGCGTTGTTGTCGCAGAAAGCAGCGGTATTGAACCACTCGGCGATCTCGGCCGATCTGCTGGAGTGCGAGACGGACATCAAGCTTCTGGCGCCCCACGACAAGCGGCCCGCTCGATGGATTCGAATGGTAGAGTCGCTGACCGTCGTTCAACTCGGCAAGTAGAGTAGCCCGAACCCGGTAGGGAATTGCTTCTTCGGCCTACGGCTTTAGATCCTTCAAATACTTCCGGAAGTCTGCGCCGAACCGAGGATCCTTCAGCGCAATTTCGACCGTTGCCTTCAGGAACCCGAGCTTGTCGCCCGCGTCATGCGTCTTGCCCGTGTAGACCTGGGCGAAAAGCCCTTCGTTCTTAGCGAGCGCGCGCAAGCCGTCGGTCAACTGAATCTCCCCGCCCGCGCCCGGCTTCGTCTGCTCGAGGTAATCGAAAATCTCCGGCGGCAGAACGTACCGCCCCGTCACGCCAAGGTTCGACGGCGCTTCTTCCCGCTTCGGCTTCTCGACAAGATCCTTCACGCGCAGCAAGCCGTCCGAGTTCTTTTCCGGCTCCGCATCGATGATGCCGTAAAGATGCACCTGCTCCGGCGCGACTTCTTCCACGGCAATTGCGCCCACGCCCGTCTTTTCGTAAATCTTCACCAACATCCCCGTCGCAGGCGGCCCGTCCATGATCACGTCTCCGAGCAGCACCGCGAACGGCTCATCGCCCACCAACTCGCGCGCCGTCAGCACCGCGTGGCCCAGCCCGAGCGCCTCTCGCTGTCGCGTATAGCTGAAGTGCAGCCCGCCGCTGATGCTGCGAACCATCTCCGCCTGCTTCGGCTTGCCGCGTTCCTCGAGGAAGCTCTCCAGCTCCGGCTGCGAATCAAAATGATCCTCGATCGCGTTCTTGCGCCGCCCGGTCACAAAAATCACATTCTCGATTCCCGACGCGATGCATTCCTCGACGGCGTACTGAATCAGCGGCTTATCCACCACGGGAAGCATTTCCTTCGGCATCGCCTTCGTGGCCGGCAGAAACCGCGTTCCCAGACCTGCCACCGGCAGCACCGCTTTGCGCACTCGTCTCATTCTTCTCCGCCCTGGATTTTTGCGCCGGAATGAATCGCGCTCCGCCGCAGCCGCCGACTGGGACTCTCGCGGCCCTGAAGATGAGCCGCTCTCCTATGCTAGCATAGGATTTTGCGATGCCCTTTCGGCGTCCTCGGAGATCGTTCTTTGACTGGGCAAGATCATCTGATTCTCGGCATCGAGTCGTCCTGCGACGAAACGGCCGCGGCCGTCGTCGCGAGCGGACGTCGAATCCTGTCCAGCGTTGTCGCCTCTCAAATCGATATTCACCGCAAGTACGGCGGCGTCGTGCCGGAGCTTGCTTCGCGCGAGCACCTACGGCAGGTGGTGCCGGTGGTTCGCGAGGCCGTTGAGCGCGCGGGCATTTCGTTGCGCGACGTGGACGCGATCGCCGTCACGCGGGGGCCTGGTCTGATCGGTTCGCTGCTGGTGGGCGTCACGTACGGGAAGGTTTTGGCAACGTCGCTGGGCAAGCCTTTGATCGGCGTTAATCACCTCGAGGGGCACGTTCACGCCGTTCTTCTCGAGGCCCACGTGGCCAGTCGATCTCCTCAGCTCCCGGCCATTTGCCTGATTGTTTCGGGCGGGCATACGATTCTCTATCACGTGGTGTCGCACTCCGAGAATGGCGCGCTCCATTTCGCATATTCCCGCATCGGCGGAACGCGCGACGATGCCGCCGGCGAGGCCTACGACAAAGTTGCGAAGATGCTCGCTCTCGGCTATCCCGGCGGGCCCGTGATTGACCGGCTGGCTCCGCATGGCAATCCCGCGGCGATCCGCTTCGGTGAGCCCAAAATGAAAGGGAATCAGTACGATTTCAGCTTCAGCGGAATCAAGACCGCCGTGCTCTATCACCTGCGCCGCAATCCGCAGTTGCAGCCGGAAATCGATGCCCGCCAAAAGGCTCTGGCGCGCGGCGAACGCAGCGCCGATGCTTTGCGCGCGCTTTCATCGCAGCCGACGCTTGATCTGATCGCAAGCTTCCAGCGCTCGGTGGTCGACGACCTCGTCACGCGAACTCTTGCCGCCACCGAGCAGCAGGCTGCGCGCACGGTTCTCGTTTCAGGAGGCGTTGCTGCTAACTCCGAACTGCGCCGCAGCTTCGAAGCAGAAGCCGCGCGCCGCGGCATCGAGGTTTTCTTTCCCAGCCGTGCGCTCTCCACTGACAATGCCGCGATGATTGCCGCCGCCGGCTACGCGCGTTTCCAGTCAGGCGAGCGCGAGGACGCAACCCTCAACGCAGAGGCCAGTCTTCCGTTGGCCTGACGTCTCCTCGTGCGCTTTCCTCAATTCTGGCCTGGCAGAATCTAGCTTTCGTTTGAAGAGGCTGCCGGGGCAGAGGCTTGTGATCGCCTCTGGGACCTCATGTAGTTGACCATCGTCACCAGCACCGCTGCCGCGAAAACGTCGATGAAGATGTGCATCGCATCAGGGGCAAGATGATTCCCGAAGTTTGGCAGCAGCTTTGTCGTCCGCCCAAACACTCGCGCGTACATCGTCGCGTAGCCCGGAGAAGCGCCGAAAATGTAAGGAACCCACAGGCCCTGAAAATGGAGTATCAGCCAAAGGCTGTATGCGGCGAGGCCGAACCACAGCAACGGCTTGAATCGCCAATATGTTCCGGCCAGGATTAGCAATTGCACGCCGCCCACGATCGCGCCGAGGACGATATTGTCCTTGCTAAAGGGAGCGTTGCCGCCAGGCTGGTCATTCCATGCGCCCAGAGGGACGAGGACGCACGTCTCAAAGTAAATCAGCGATGCAAGCTGCGCACCGAGGGCCCATTTCCATGGGCGGGAGGAATTCACGTGCGTCAGTCTAGCACGCCGTCAGAACGGCGGTTCGTAGGAATACGCCAGACCATCTCGCGTCACGGCAAACGCCTTCGTGCCGTCGATGCTCCAGCGCAGGTCCACCACATTTTCCGCGGGATGCTCGTCGAACACGTCCAGCGCGTCGAGATCGACCAGGAATAGCCGCCCCTTCGCCGAATTCCTGAGCCATGAGCTGAAGCAGACCACCAGCGGCCGAGTGGGATGGCACAGGCACAATTCCGCGCCGAAGGGCATCGACTCCGATTCGAGCGTCTCCACATTCACGCGGTACGCTTGTCCCGCCGCGCAATAAATCAGTTCGAGGCTGTCCGGCGTCCACGTAATGTCCGTGATGTGGCCCTGTGCCGGAAACACTTTCTCTGACCGGAACGCCGGCAGCTCCGCAAACAAGATTTCGTCATCGGCCCACTCGCCCTGAATCTCCACGGCTGCCGCGAGCCTTCGTTCATCGGGGCTGAACGCGATCCTGCCGTATCCGGCGAATGTGCCCGTGTCTCCCGCTTCATCGCCGATGTCCTGCCGCTCGATCCAATCGGGTGGCCCCAGCGTCCTCAGGGCTGGCCCTTCGAGCACCATCGCCCTTGTTCCCGCAGTCCACAGCCCGAGCGACGCCTTCTTGCCCGAGCCCGCCATCGCGAAGTATCTCCCCATTCCCGACCAGCTCGCGGTGCGCGGAAATTCCGCGTAGTCGCCGAACGTCCCCAGGAACATTTTGCTTTGCAGATCGAAGAAGTGCAGCGACGGCTCCCACAATCCCCACGCTGTCACCAAAAATGTCGCGCTGGGCGACCACGCGAAAACGGCCTTGTCGGCCAGCTTCGAACCGAACGACACAGCTTCGTTCGGAACGGCCAGCGCCATCGCCGGCGCGCCGCGCTCGATGTCGTACAGCACGATGCGCTGCGGCTCTCCCTTTGCCGTCGGAGCTACCGCGCAAACGTGTCCCGCCGGCGAAATGGCCGCGTGCGGAGACCGCCCCGCGAACACTTTCGTTGTCAGCCAGTTCGAATGCCGCGCCAGATCGCGCAGTCCGCGGGACACCAGCGCCGCCGAGCGCACCGCCAGTCCTTGCGGCGCCGCCGGAACAATCTGCGCGGTTTTCGTTTTGTCCGTGACTTCCATGCTCGCTTACGCCTGCACTCGCTGCTGCAAATTTTCCAGCCGCCGCTTGGCCTGGCTGATCTGCTCGTCCACTTTGCTGACGATTTCTTTCACGATGTCGCGCCCGTGCTTTTCCGCCTCGTCGACGCGCGTTTTCAGCTGATGCAGGTCCGACCGCAGCAACTCCTGCAGCTCCGCTTCGATTTCTGTCAAGCGGCTGCGCGCCTGGCTGATGCGGCGAATCACGCGAATCAGTTCCGGCCCCGCTCCCTCGCCCTGCACGGACTCAGGACTGCATTCGTATTCGGTGAGAATCTTCGTCAACTGCGTTTCGTCGCCCTGCTCGTACGCTTGATTCGCTTCCGCCATCAGTTCCTGGCGCTTGGCCCGGTCCTCGCGATCCGACGTCAGGTCCGGATGCACGCGCCGCGCGACTTCGCGATACAGCCGCTTCAATTCAGGCGACGCCTGGAAGGGCTTTGGCTCCTGCTCCGTGTCCTCGCCTGCCGACGATCGCGTCTTGCTCGCTCGCGCTCGCGCTTCCCGCGCTGTCTGTTGCGCGCGTTCGTTTCCTGGCTGCCCCTTGGCAATCTCTTCGGCCACCTGAGCGTTCAATTCGTCGAGGTCCGCGTAGCGCAAGCCGACGAAATGAAGATACTGCCGCTCGAACGCGCCGAGTTCCGCGCGCAAGTTGGCTGCGCGCAATTCGCACTCGGCCAGTTCCGTCTGGACGGAGGTCTGCTCGTCGCGCTTCAGCGCGAGTTCGCGCTCCTCGGGCTTGACCGGCCGTATGTCGGTGGAGTTCGGCGCCATGCTGGGTCCTAATCAAGAATTGTAAGGTGTCGAACGGAGCCCGCCGCCCGTTTCAAGGGGCGAGTTTCCAGAAGCAAAAATCTGGCCGTTCGTACAGGGTGATATAGGACGCGTTGCTGACTGAACCCGCCCATGCGTGCATCAGCCTTCAGCGCGCTTCAGCGCGAGGCTCAGCACCAGCGCATCTTCGGGGGGCGCAGTGTAGTAGCGCCGCCGCCGTCCCGCCGGTGTAAATCCTTGCCGCTCATAGAATTGAATGGCCGCTTCGTTCGAAGCTCGCACTTCGAGAAACGCCCGCTCCGCGCCCGCTGACCGGCTCCAGTCGAGTGCCTTGGTCAGCAATTCCGTCCCGACTCCTCGCAGTCGCGATTCCTGCCGCACCGCGAAGTTCAGAATCTCCGCCTCGCCCTCAATGTGCCGCGCGACCAGAAACCCCGCGATTCCGCGGCCGCTCTCCGCCACCCAGCCTGCGATCCCCGTGGCCGCCGCCTGCTCGTAGTCGCGCGCAGACCACTGTGCGATCTCCGGGCAAGCCGACTGGATCGCAAGCACTTCCTGAATGTCGCGGGATTCGAGGGGCCGCAGCTTCAATGGTCCGGGCCCTTCCAGTGAAGCTCTGCGTCGGAGCGGCGAACGTAGTTCGCGTCAAGCGTGAGGGCGTCCACCACGTCGCCGCGGCGCGCGCGTGAGTACGCGAGGCGCCCGATGGACGGAGCCAACACGCTCGACACCTGCTCGAAGGACAGGTCGCGCGTCTCAGAATGAGATGACAGTTGCGCCAGCATCTTCGCGTCCGGCGTGACCACGGTTACAGTTCCCGGAGTCGGGAGTTCTGCGAGCGCGGTCCAGAATTCTTCCGGTGTCGCGACTCGGTCGGGGCCATCGGAAATCAAGCGATCGCCGCTGCGCCCGTAAACGCCGAAATACACTTGCCCTCGATGCGCGTCGAGCAGCGGAATGAGCGGTCCCTCCGCATTTGATTGCACTGCAACAGCTTCGAGCCCACTCACCGCAACCGCAGGCTTTGTGTAAACCTCCGCCCAACCCTTTGTGGCTGTTAGAGCTACGCGAAGCCCAGTGAACGATCCAGGGCCTGCATTCACGGCAAAGAGGTCCATCCGATCGAGTGAAAGCTTTACTTCGCCCAGCAGAAACTCGAGTTGCCGGAACATGCGTGACGAATACGTTTCGTCCGTCGCGGTGGAAATCACCGCGATGAGTTTTTCATCATCCAGGACGGCAATGCTTCCGGCGGGCGACGCTGTATCGAGGGAGAGAATGAACACGCAATGAATTATAGGGCAATTCCCGGGCCAAACCCGAGAGAAACAAGCGTTTCTCGCTAACTTTCCTCCTGTAGAAAAACCGCGGATTTACTTGACGTTCGTGCTCCGTGTGCCTAAAATTTCAACATGCTCTTTGGGGAGGGGCCTTTCACCTATGGACTTTAAGCTGGGCGAAAAAGTTGTGTATCCGAACCATGGCGTGGGCGTCATCGAGCAGATCAGCTACGGGTATTTGAACGGGCGTTCCGAGCGCTACTACATGTTGCGCATCGTCTCCAGCGGGCTCAAAGTGATGGTTCCGCAGTCCAACGCGGAAAACGTTGGCTTGCGGGCCGTGATCCGATCCACCCAGGCCGGTGAGGTCCTCTCCTATCTCGAGAAGGGCCGCTCGGCTTCTCACCACGATTGGAAGCACCGCTTCAAGGAAAATTCGGACCGCATGCGCACGGGATCGCTGATGGAAGTTGCAGCCGTCCTCAAGGGGCTCGTCGCACTGAGCCGTACAAAGCCGCTCTCGTTCCGCGAGAAGAAGATGCTGGAGCGCGCCAAGTATCTTCTCGTCAGTGAATTGGCCACTGTCCGCAACACCTCCGAAGAAGCCGTCGAGGGCAACATCGTTCGCGCGCTTGCCAAGGCGAAGCTGCAGATGCCGGAAACGGCGATTGTGGCCGACTAGTTTTTTCTCGCTTTCTCTCTTTCAACCGGGCACGATCCGCAAGGGTTGTGCCCGTTTTCATTTTCAGCGAACGTAGCCGCGCCGGACGAGCATCGTGAACAGATCCCTGAATTCTAGAGGCGCTGCATGCCTCCTGCTTTTCGCAGCCTTGTGTTTTGGCATCCGCGCCTTCGCGCAGGATTCCTGGTGGTCCGTCCAAACCAGCGGGCTCGATACGAGCCTGCGTGGAGTGAGCGCCGCCTACGCGCACGATGCGAAGGGCAAGCCATTTCCGGTGGTTTGGGCCTCCGGCTCGAAGGGCGTGATTCTGCGCTCAGTGGATGGCGGCAAGACCTGGAAGCGGCTTCACGTCGATGGTGGCGACTCGCTCGATTTTCGCGGCATCGTCGCGTTCGATGAGAAGACCGTCTACGTGATTTCGATCGGCAACGGCGAAAACTCGCGCATCTACAAGACCGAGGATGGCGGCGCCAACTGGAACCTTCAATATCGCGACGGCCGCAAGGATTTCTTCCTCGACGCGATTGCGTGCGATTCGCCGACGCGCTGCTTCGCGCTGAGCGATCCCATGGATGGCAAATTTCTCCTGCTCGCGACCACCGATGGCGAACACTGGAACCAGCGTCCGCGAGAGAACATGCCGGCGGCTCTGCCGAAGGAGGGCGCCTTCGCCGCGAGCAACAGCAGCCTTGCGGTGGACGGCGAGAACATTTACTTCGGAACTGGCGGGCCCGCGGCGCGCGTCTTTCAGTCGAAGAACGGAGGACGCACCTGGAGTGTGACGCAGACCCCCATCGCGTCGGGCAATGCTTCCTCTGGAATTTTCTCCTTGGCGCTCAGTGCGCCGGATACCATCCTCGCGGTCGGAGGCGATTACGAGCAGCCTGCAGCCTCGTATCACACCGCCGCAGTTTCCAGCGATGGCGGCAAGACGTGGCAGCTTGCCCCGCAGATGCCGGGAGGATTCCGTTCTGCGGTCGCCATGGTCGATGGCAGCACAGCCGTTGCCGTGGGCACGAACGGCACAGACATCAGTTTCGACCGAGGCGAGCACTGGCAGCCCACCGATTCGCTCAACCTGAACGCGGTCGCGATTCTCGATGTCCAAAACGGCTGGGCCGTGGGGCCGAAGGGAACCATTGGTCGCTTGGTGAATCACAAACAATACCTCGTTCGTGGCCGCGTTCCCCGAGCGAGGAATCGCGCGTCAGACGACGGCCGCTAGAATTATCGCGAGCCCTTGCCCCAGCCGCCGCCGCCCGGAGATTCGATTCGAATCACGTCGCCGGCCTGCGCGTAGAATCCGCATTTCGCCCGCATGGATTTCCGGCGGCCGCGCGAGATGAGTTCGTTCTTGCCTTTCGCGCCCGGTCGGCCGCCAGCGAGGCCGTAGGGCGGAATCGCGCGCCGCTCGCTCAGCATTCCCACCTGCGCGTCGACCAGCAACTCGATTTCGCGAATGATTCCATCGCCGCCGCGATACTTGCCTTTTCCGCCTGAACCGCGGCGCAGGCCGTAGCGTCGCACGCGAACGGGATAAGTGATCTCGAAAACCTCCGTTGGGGTGTTCAGCGAGTTGGTCATGTGCGTGTGAACGCCGCTGATGCCGTCGCGTCCGGGCCGCGCACCCATACCGCCGGCGATGGTCTCATAGTAGGCGAATGGCTCTCCGCCGTGCCGCGTATCCGCGCCGCCGAACGTGAGGTTGTTCATCGTGCCTGAACTGGCCGCCGGGATTTTGTCGGGAATGGCGCGGGCCATCGCGCGAAGCAAAGTGTCCACGATTCGTTGCGATGTTTCGACGTTGCCGCCGGCCACGGCGCGCGGCGGCCGCGCGTTCACAATCGTTCCTTCGGGCGCGATGACGCGAATCGACCGCATCAGGCCCGATGTTGCGGGGACCTGTTCGTCGAGCAGGCAGCGGAAGATATAGAAGACAGCCGACTCGGCAATTGCGGAAACGGCGTTGATGCTTCCCGCGCATTCGGGGCCCGAGCCGGTGAAATCCACCTCGGCGTTTCCGCCGCGGACGCGAATCGCCACCCGGATGGGAATTGGATCGGGTGTGATGCCGTCGTTATCGAGAAAATCTTCTCCGCGATACGTGCCATCTGGAATCGAGCGCAGCACGGAACGCATCATCGCGTCCGAATATTCGAGCAGGAACCGGCTGTAGCGCGCCACCTCCGCGCGACCGTATCGGGCAACGATCTCCGCCAAGCGGCGCGCGCCGATGCGGCATGAGGCGATCTGCGCGGTCAAATCGCCTTCGCGCTCACGCGGCGTGCGAACGTTGAAGAGCAGCGTCTTCAGGACGTCACCCGCAAGTTGCCCCGCGACGTAAATCTTGATTGGCGGAATCCGGAAGCCTTCCTGGAAGATCTCGCGCGAAAGGCCCATCGAGCCGGCCTGCGCTCCGCCGATGTCGGAGTGGTGCGCGCGATTGGCGACGTAGAACATCGGTTTTTGGCCGCCGCGCAGGTAAACGGGCATCACCATGGTCACGTCGGGGAGATGCGTGCCTCCCGCGTAGGGATCGTTGAGGACTGCGATGTCGCCGGGCCCAAGATCGAGAGCGCGCACGGCAACTTCGACCGAGCGCGGCATCGAGCCGAGGTGGACCGGCATGTGGTCGCCCATCGCGAGCACTTCGCAATCCGAGTCGAAGACGGCACAGGAGTAGTCGCGGCGCTCTTTTATATTTGGCGAGAACGCGGAGCGTCGGAGCGCGCCACCCATTTCTTCGGCGACCGAATGGAACAGGTTCTTGAAGATTTCGAGAAGCGTGGGATCAAAGCGCCGGGGCATCGCTTCTCCTTTTCTGGCCGCGCGATGGCGAAAGAACGAGATTCTCGAACGCGTCGACTTGAACCGACCAGCCGGGCGGCACGACGGTGGTCCCGCTGTATTCCGAAATTACAGCAGGGCCGCGAAGGCGGTTGCCGGGCCGGAGCTTCTCGCGCGAATAGATTGCGGTTGCGTGGCGCTTGCCTGCGAAATAGACCGCGCGACGAGTGGCGATTGCAGCCCTTGCATCGGCGGACCCGAGCCGTTGGCGCGTCCCGCGAATGGCGGGCATGCGTCCGGTGAAGCGGATGCGTGCGTTGACGATCTCGACGGCGCGCGCGGGATCAGAGTAGCCGTAGCGCTGCTCGTGCTCGCGGTGAAACGCGCGGATGAAATCGCCCGACGCCGGAACGGTCAGTTCGTACGCCTGGCCGACATAGCGGACATCCACGAAGTGCTCGAGATGAATCGACGAGCCTGCAAATCCTTCGGCGCGCATCTCTCGAATGCCCTGGCGGCCGAGCCGCGCGAACTCGGGACGCAGCGCGCGCTCGACGGAGGAGAGGGAATCCACGGGCAGAAGCACCGTGCGCGAAAAATCCTTCACTACGTCCGCGCGCAGGATTCCCAGCGCCGAAAGCGCGCCTGGAAATTTGGGCACAAGGACGCGGGGAATCGAAAGGCTTGCCGCAAGCGTGCAGGCGTGGAGGCCGCCCGCGCCGCCGAAGGCGACCAGCGTGTAGTCGCGTGGATCGCGTCCCTTCTCGATGGAAATCACGCGAATCGCCTTTTCCATCGTGGCTTCGACCACGTCGATAATCCCCTGAGCGAATTGCTCGATGGTGCGCATACCCTGGATGCCGCGAATCGCGCGGCGCATGTAACGGCGCGCGCGATCCTCGTGAAGAGGGAAGCCGCCGCTGAGAAGCCCTTCGCTGCCGAGGCGGCCGAGAATCAGGTGCGCGTCGGTGACGGTGGGGAGTTCACCGCGGCCGTAGCAGATCGGTCCGGGAACGGCGCCGGCGCTTTCAGGACCGACGCGAAGCGCGCCCGCGCGATCGAATCGCGCGATGGAGCCGCCTCCCGCGCCGACGGTGTGAATTTCGAGCATCGGCACGGCGACGGGGAGCCCTGCGATGATGGATTCGTTCGTCGTGTGCAGAGAGTGCTCGATAAGCGAAACGTCAGTAGACGTGCCGCCCATGTCGAAGCTGATGACGCGGTCGTAGCCGGCGTCGGACGCGACGCGCTGCGCGCCGAGGACGCCTCCGGCAGGTCCTGAGAGCACGGTGCGAACCGGCTCGCGAGCCGCCGCCCGCGCAGAGAGAATTCCGCCGCCGGATTGCATGACGCGCACCCGCGACGGGCGAGCAGCGCCGCTGTTGGCGCCTGCGATGATCGATTTTGCGCGGCGCTCGATTTCCTCGAGGTAGCGGCTCATCACGGGCGCGAGGTATGCGTTCACCACCGTGGTCGATGTCCGCTCGAACTCTCGAAATTCGGGAAGGATTTCGTGGGAGACGGAAACGGAGAAACCCAATTTGCGAAGGCGGCGAGCGAGAGCCTGCTCGTGCTGCGGCTTGAGAAAAGAGAAGAGCAGGCAGATCGCAACTGAGGATGCACGCGAAGTAGCGACGCGGCGCGCGATGCGCGCAATCTCGGCGGCGGTGAGCCGCGTGATGGTTTTGCCATCGGCGGCGATGCGCTCGCGGGTGCCGAAGCGGCGCTCTGAGGGGACCAGCGGCTCGGGGCGCTCGACGAAGAAGTCGTAGAGGCGCGGGCGAGCCTGGCGGCCGATTTCGAGGACGTCCTCGAATCCGGCCGTGGTGACGAGGGCGACGCGGCCGCCTCGGCGTTCGAGAATCGCGTTCGTGCCGACCGTGGTGCCGCAGAGGAGATCGAGTTCGCCGAGATCGGCGCGCGGCGCGGTGGAGGCGATCTGGCGAAGCGCGTCGGCGATTGCTTGAGCGGGATTGCCCGGCGTCGAGGGAATTTTCAGAATTTCGATCCGGCCGTCGCGAAGAAAAAGGCAGTCGGTGAATGTTCCTCCTGTGTCGATGGCGACGCGCATGGTGTCAATTGGCGGCGTTCGCGGCAGCGGCCGCAAGCGCCGCGAAGCGCGGACATTCTACATGTTCCCGCGAGCGGGTGGAGCAAAGCGCGCTGCGCGAAGCGGTCACGATTTTTTCGGAGCGAGAATGCGCTCGATTTGATGGATATGGTTGATGTCGTGGCCCGCGATCATGCGGACGGTGAGCTCGACGGATTCTTCGCCGCGCTCGGCGTGCATGCCGGAATGCTTCCACTGTTCGGGCGCGAGAGATTTCAGGAGCGCGAGGTTGGCTTCGCGGAAGGCGCGGAACTGCTCGAGCGATTTTCGCGAGTCGCGCTTTTCGTAGTGACCGCTCGTGACCCAGGAGTCTTGGTCGAAGGCCTGAATGGGCCCGCCGGGGGCTCCGAGGATGAGACGGAGACGAAAGCCGACGACGATTTCGACGTCGGCGAGGTGCGCCATGATCTCTTGCACCGACCATTTGCCGGGAGCGGGCCGCTTGCGAAGTTTCGCGGCGGGAACGCCTTTGAGAAGGCGTTCGAGTTTTTTGGCGGCCGCGGCCTGGAGCTTCACTGCGTCCTGGCCGGCCGGGACGTTGGAAAGAATGCGGTTGCGATACTCGATAAAAGTTTCGGGCATGGGATTGGCTCCGTGTTGGATTCGCCCCGCGAATATTGTATGGGAGGCGGGCGAAGGCGACAAACTGTAGCGGCCCGGGAAAGATTGCGGCGTGGACCATATTGGCGGTTGCCAGAGGTTCGAGGCTGGCAGTTAGAGGTTCGAGAGTCAAATCGAGAGCGCCAGAAAAGACCCCGGATTTGTATAGATCAGAAAAATGTAAGTGGCTGATTCGGCGAGGTTTGCGGCGATTTCTAATCTTCAGTGTATAGATTAGAAATTGGGTGGGGAGCGCCCGGCGGTTAGGAGGAGAAGGTCGCCGGACCATCCGATTTGTGCCTTAATCCTTCATCTTTCCTTCTGAACAGTATTTTATCATGCGTGGCAACTTGACACGTGTGCTCCAAGTCTGCAAGGCGAAGGAAAGATTGGAGTTACGAAATTGCGACTTGTGATCAGGAATCGCCGAAAATCGGAAAAAGTTGAAAAAAATAGAGCCGCGGCGCGAGCCTGTTTTGGCAAGCCTTGCCCACGGCCTTTCAAGGAAGCAAGTGTTCGGCCGGGAGCGAAAGCCGCGTAGTGGTTAGTCGCCGGAGGCGCGGGCGGGGCGGGCGGCACCCTGGCAGGCGGGATGGCCGCACTTGCAGTCGATGTCGGGAGTCTTTTGCATTGCTTCGCACTGCGGGCTGCAATACTTGCCGGAAGTGACGGTACAGGAGCAGTTGGGATGCGCGCACTTATTTCCCTGAGGTGCCATTGTTCCTCCTAAGCTACGGCCGAGATTCTTGATTCGGCCTCGCAAAACTCAGGCTAGAGCGGCGGGGCCAGCGGAGCCATCGGTTGTGAAGGGTAGAGAGGCGGAGTGATGAGCTGTAGCGCGCTAGCGCTGGGGCTGGGAACAGAACTGCGGCATCATCTCGGCGGCGATCTGAGCATAGAGCTCGACGCGGATGAGGCCGAGTTCGGCGCGACGCTGGTTGACGTGGGCCGCGTCGTCGATGGGGGCTTCGTGCATCTTCTCGCCTGAATTGCATTCGAGCTGCTCGCCATAGAACTGCGGCTTGCCGGCATCGCGCTGCGAGCGGTCGTAGACGAGGGCGTAGCTTTCGGGATCGGCTTGACCGGCTTCGACGTTGGCTTTGAGTTTCGGGAGGACTTCGGCGCGAAAGCGGGCGGGCTGGTGCTGGATCATCCCGGGTCTCTGTCTCGCGGTGTCGCCCTCGGGGTTATGGGCGGGCCCAATCCTCCCAGGAGAGATCCTTCACGCGGCGGAATTCCTTCACGTTTGCAGTAATCAGAGTGAGGCGACGGTTTCTCGCTTGAGCGGCGATGAGAAGATCATAGGCGCCAATGGGAGTGCCGGCGCGCTCGAGATCAGCCCGCAGGCGGCCTGCCGTGGGCGCGTCATCGTCTTCGAAGGGGAGGATGCTTACGGGGCCGGCCGGCGAAGAAGGCTTCGACGCGCTCGGCGTTGGCGGCGGGTCGAGAGCTCTTAGCGACGCCGTACCACAATTCAAAGGCAGCAACGGCGGAAACGAAAATTTGCGAGCCGCTGGACACGGCTTCAGCAACCCGGGCGCGGACGGAGACGGGATTCGCGTTGATGATTGCGATGCAGGCGTTTGTGTCGAGGAGGTAGTTCACCGAAAAATCGAGCGACGGCGAGGAGTCTTGGGCTGGCGGCGGCCGTTGGACATGAAGGGTACGTCGTTGTGGCGGTCAAGTTCGGCGAACCAGCGGGCAACGTCGGGGATGACCGGTTCGAGCAGAACAGTGCCAGCAACCCGGCGAATGCGGACTTCGTCGCCGTCGAAACGGAATTCCTTGGGGAGACGGACGGCCTGGCTTCGGCCGTTGCGGAAAAGCTTGGCGGTGTTAGTCCTCTTTTTCATTCCGTCAGTGCCTGCGAGATATATATCACAGATATAGTCCAGATGCAAGCGGAAGCAAGAAGACAGCGACACGGAATCGGTTAGGGCCTTCTCGGCGTGGAGTGGGAGGAGCCAAAGAGGGCGTCCTTGAGTTCCTTGGCGATCCAGATGGGGCCGACGAGGAAGTAGATGACGCCCTGGAAGAAGGCGGGTTTATTGCCTTCGATGCGATGGCCGACGAATAGAAGGATCCAGCCGCCGATGAAAAGGGCGAGGCCGATTTTCCAGGATGCGAGAATCCATTGGCCGACGAGCGGAGAGAGAGAAGTGCGCCAGAAAGTGAGAAGAAGCAGGAGGATTCCGAGAAGAATGATGGGGATGCCGATGCCGTGGAGGAATTTGTTCCAGGGATTGGTGTGCTCGTGGTCGTACTGAGACATGTATTGAGCAAAAGAGGGCATGGGAGGCTTGGCTCCTCGGGTGAATGGGGATTGTATAGCGCCAACGGGCGAAAGAGGCAAGCGAGGCGAAGGAAAGAGCGATGGAACCACAGATGAACACAGATAAACACAGATAAACACTGATGAGGAAAAGGCGATTTCAGATTTGAAATTTCAAATTTGAAATGGCTCTGTTGAGATCCTCGGTTTTCGAGAGGCTGGAAGAGAGATCCCTCGACTGCGCGTCCCGACGCGAAAATCGAAAAGACGCGATTTTCGCGGGGAAAAGCGTCGGGACGCTCCGCTCGGGATGACAAAGTTCAGAGGTCGTGCCGAGAAAATGGGCAGCGGCGCGCCTTTGCGTGAGGAAATCAACAAAGCCATTTGAAATTTCAAATTTCAAAGGAAGGCAAAGGCAACGGCACGGCAACGGCACGGCAACGGCACGGCAACGGCGAAAGCAACAGCAACAGTAGAAGCGAGGCAAGGGGAAGGGCGGAAGCAAAGGGAAAGGCGAAAGCAACAGCAACGAGGAAACCAACAGCAACGGCGTAACAGCGATCGCGGAAGCAACAGCGACGACAACAGCGACGGCGGAACAGTGACAGGCCAAGGCAAGACCAAAAAGGCACGAAGCGAGGGAGGAGGGGCGCGGGCGCAGCGGGCGCATGCGAGTCGGGTGATTCTGGGCCGGATATTCGCGATGGCGGATTGAGGAGTACAGGGTTCGGCGTATGGCGCCTGAGAACGGGCGGGCCTAGCATTGAGGGAGTTTGTTCCGGCGGGTCTACACTCTGCCCGGCCGGAACGCCTCCTGACTAATGAAAACAAAACGAATTGTAGTGTGGTCTGCCGGTGCAGTGGTGGCGACGATAGCTGTTTTGGCGATCGCCGGAGTTTGTGTTGTGGGTCCGCGGCTGCGGAGAGCGGCCCAGCAGAAGACGGAAGAATATTTCCAGACGCACCTGAAGGGCGACGTGGAGATTTCGGGGTTTCGCGTGGAGTCGCTTTTTCCGATGGTGCGCGCGTCGGTGGGGGACGTCGTGGTGCGCGGCAAGGGGCCGGCGGATTATCCGCCGCTGATCGAAATCCGGCAGGTGACGTTTCGCGCGAACACGCTGGGACTGCTGGGGAGGCATCCTACAGTCCGGGGGGTGAAGATTGAAGGCATGACAATTTCGATTCCACCGAGACCGAAGGACGCGAAACCGATGATTCACGGGACGGACCAGGATCTCGCCGCAAAATATCCAGTGATCGTGGAGGACGTCCACGCAGACAACGTGAAGCTGGTGATTTATCCACGCGACCTGGACAAGGCGCCGAAGGAATGGGATTTGCATCACCTGGAGCTTGGGCCGTTTGGATTCGACCGGCCGGCGCACTTCGAAGCGATGCTGACGAATCCGCTTCCGAAGGGCGAGATTCACACGGAGGGGAGCTTCGGGCCCTGGGACGCGGACGATCCGCGCGAGACTCCGGTGGATGGGAAGTATACGTTCGAGAACGCGGACATGGGGACGCTGAAGGGGCTGAGCGGAATCATGGCGTCGACGGGAACGTTCAAAGGGCCGCTGGATTATCTGGATGTGCGGGGCGAGACGGAGATTCCGAATTTCAGCTTGCGGACGAGCCATCATCCGCTGGCACTGCACACGGATTACGTGGCGATTGTCGACGGGACGAATGGCGACACGATTCTGAAGGATGTGGTGGCGAAGTTTCTGAATACAACGCTGGACGTGAAGGGCGAGGTGGTCGATAGGACGAAGCAGAAGGGGCGAACGATCGTGCTCGACGCGGTGAGCGAGAACGCGCGCGTGGAGGATTTGCTGGCGATGGCGGTGGGAACGACTCCGCCGCTGATGACAGGAGCGGCGTACCTTAAGACGCAGATTCATATCGGGGAAGGCGACGTCGATTTGCTGCAGAAGATGTGGCTGAGCGGGGATTTTTCGGTTTCGGACGGACAGTTCACGCAGGCGCAGACGGAGCAAAAAATAGCGAAGCTGAGCCTGAAGAGTCAGGGCAAGCCGGAGCAGGCAGAGCAGGCGCAGCAGGGCGACCCCGTGACGCAACTGACGGGAAGTTTTCGAGTGGCGAAGGGAGTGGTGACGTTCTCGCGATTGCATTTTGGCGTGGAAGGCGCGACCGTGACGCTGGCGGGGACGTACGACCTCGACAAAGGTGATGTGGATTTTCGAGGCAAGCTGAGGATGGACGCGAAGCTTTCGGAAACGACGACGGGAGTGAAGTCGTTTTTTCTGAAGGCGATCGATCCGTTTTTCAAGGGGAAGGACGGCGGGACGGAGCTGCCGATCAAGATTACGGGGACGAAGGATCATCCGCAGTTTGGATTGGATTTGCATGATAAGGAGAACCGGGAGTAGAGAAGGATGGAAAAGGGATGGGATGGCGCGCTGTGCGCGGGGAGATTGAACAGCTAAAGATGCGCCGCCCATTGTACGGCGGCATTAAAGACTATGTTTTGCAGCCTCCCGTGCCTTCCGCAGCACGCGTTGGTGAATTGGCATAGAAGGGTTTTGCCACGGGAAAAGACAACATCAATTGCAAGGCAACAGCGGCCCACCCTTGCAAAAGGCGCAAGTATGGGGCCACCCGCTGAAGCAGGACCCGCTGGGTTGTGGGGAGAACAAAGACTAAGCGATTAGGCCAGCATCTTAGCCACTTTGCTTAGCTCTTCCGTGACCATACGCTTCGAGTAGATCGAGCCGGAGGTTCGGCTCCGTAGCTGCAAATGTCTGCGATATGCAGCCAGCGCGGCTTTGTAGTTTTTCAATTTGGTTTCGGAGTGCGCCACGCGATACCAGCAATCAAGGATCAAAGCCCGAGCCCTAGCAGGACCCTCGCCGCACGGACCGCGCGCAATCGAATTGGTGCCGCGACGGATAAGCCGCCGGTAAATCGACAAAGATTCTCTGTGCCTACCCAGCATTTGGAGAGTTCCTGCGTGATCCCAAAGCACGAGCGGGCACTGTGGAGCCAGCTGCAGGGCCGCCTTTGAGCACTTGAGCGAACGACGGTAGGCTCGCTGTTCATAGAAAGTCAGGCCGAGTCGTGTCAAGAGCCAGTGATCGCGCGGGCATTCTCGGAGGCGTTTCAGAATCAGTCTTCGTGCCCTAGTCCACTGACTAGACCGGATGGCGTGTTCGATGAGATTCAGCATCGTCTGCTCGTCGACCGGCATCAACTATAAATCGCGGCGGCCTTCCATGGCTTTCATCATGGTGACTTCGTCGGCGTACTCGAGGTCGGAGCCGACGGGGATGCCCATGGCGATGCGAGTGACGCGGACGCCAAGAGGCTTGATGAGCTTCGAGAGATAGACGGCGGTGGCTTCGCCTTCGGCGGTGGGATTCGTCGCGATGATGATCTCTTCGACGGCGCCGGACTTAAGGCGCTCGATGAGGCTTTTGATCTTGATCTGGTCGGGGCCAATGCCCTGAAGCGGCGAGAGCGCACCGCCGAGAACGTGATAGAGGCCGGAGAACTGGCGCGTTTTTTCGACGGCTTGGATGTTGGTGGCGTCCTCGACGACGCAGATGACGCGGCGGTCGCGGGAGGAGCTGGCGCAGAAGAGGCAGGGGTCGGCGTCGGTGATGTTATTGCAGATGGAGCATTCGCGGATTTTTTCCTTGGCTTCGCGAATGGCGTCGGAGAGAGCGAGAGCCTGATTGCGGTCTGCGCGAAGGAGATAGAAGGCGAGGCGCTGCGCTGTTTTCTGGCCGATGCCGGGAAGATGCTTGAGTTCGTCGATGAGACGGGTGATAGAAGGCGCGAAATCGGGCATGGGATGAGCCTAGCAGGAAAGGGCTAAACGTGAAAGGCGAAGGCCTTTTGGAACCACAGATGAACACAGATAAACACTGATGAAAAGAAAGAAGAAGAGCCGAACTGGGGACAGGTCGAGAGAGGGAACAACAAAAAAGGCGGACGGCTAAAGGCGAAGGCCTTTTGGAACCACAGATGAACTGATGAAAACAAATTTCAAATTTCAGATTTGAAATGAAGGACAAAGGCGAAGACCCGGCAAAGTGCAAAGCGACGAACGGCGATGAAGTGAGCGGCGCGAAGAGAGGTCCCTCCGCTGCGTCCCGCGCCCGCGCTGCGCGCGGGGAGAACAAGCACGCGGGACTCCGGTCGGGATGACAAGCGCTGCGCGCGATCGACGGAGGCGTTTGAAGTGCAGAACACGAAGTGAACAGCAGAGGTGAAGTGCCGGGAAAAACAAACAGGAAAGACACGGGAGGGGCCGGCGGATTTCAAATTTTGAGGTTTCAGAGAGCTAGAAGAGGCCGGGGATTTTGAGGCCGGAGATGCCGGCCATGCCGCCGGTGAGGTCCTTGACCTGTTTGCTGAGTTCTTCGTCGACGCGGCGCGCGGCCTCGTTGACCGCGGCCTGAATCAAGTCCTGCAGCATTTCCTGGTCTTTGCTCTTGAAGGTGTCGGGTTCGATGCGAACTTCGGTGAGCTGCTTCTGGCCGTTCATCTTGACCGAAACCATGCCGCCGCCCGCAGAGGCCTCGACAAGGATGCCGTCGATCTGCTTTTCGAGCTTCTCCTGAGCCTGCCGGAACTGCGAAAGCATTTGCTGCAGCGCTTTTACTTCCATGAGTTATTCCTCGCCCGGGCGCTTAATCTTGGAAATCTGGCCGCCAAAACGTTCAAGCATCGCCCTAACGATCGGATCTTCCTCAATTCGAGCGCGCAGCTCAGACGTGCGACTCGCTGGCGCCCGATTCGAGTCAAGTTTAACACAGACGCGGAGCGGCTGGCCCACGACTTGATTGAGGACTGTGCGCAAACGCTCCATCGGATCGCGAGCCTGCAACATTTCAGCGAGCGCGCGGCTTTCCGGCGGGAAGAAGAGGCGGAATTCGCCGCTTTCGATTTCCCAGCGAGTGGCGTGCTCGACCATGGACCAAAGGAATTTCTGTCCCTGAAGCGCGGACTTGAGCGCTTCCATTTGCGCGGAGGCGAGGCCCGTGGAATCTTCGGCGGCGCGAGCAACGATGCGCGGCGGAGACGCGGGAATGGGCTGCGACGCAGGACGCGCGGGCGCGGCCGGGGCAGCGGCAGATGAATCGGAAAGCGGCGCCGGCGGACTGAGGGATTCGGGAGTCGTGGTGCGCGATGGCGCCGGGAAATTTTGCGAAGGTGCAGTTGCGGCAGAGGATGCGGGGACGAGCATCGGTGACGCGCTGGACGCGGCGGCAGCGGACATGATGCGCGGGGGAGTGCCAGGCGGATCGGAAGCGGGCCGCGAGACGCGTCCTTCGGTATGCAAGTCGGAGAGAACGGTTTCGAGCGGCGCGAGGCGCTGCGCGTTGACGAGTTTCAGCAGGCCGAGCTCGAGGTGAAGGCGCGGATCGGGATGGCGGCGCAGCTCGTCTTCGGTGACGAGGAGGATGTTGAAGAAGCGCGTGAGATCCTCCTCGCCGAATTTCGCGGACTGGGCGGCGAGGCGCGGGCGCTCGTCGGGCGGCGCAGCGATCAAATCGGAATCGGCGCCGCAGACCCGCGCGACGAGAAGATTGCGGAAGTGACGGATCGCCTCGCGGCAGAAGTGCCGGAGATTCTGTCCATCGCGAATCAGGCGGTGGACGAGCGAGAGAGCGCGCTCGGCGGATTGCGCTTCGATGGCTTCAACGAGATCGTCGAGGACGCCTTCCGCGACGACGCCGAGAAGCTCGCGGACCTGCGTGTCCGTGATTTCATCGCCGGAGTAGGCGATGGTCTGCTCGAGGAGAGAAAGGCCGTCGCGAAGGCTGCCTTCGGCGGCGCGAGCGAGAACGGCAACGGCGCCGGAATCGATTTTCAGATTTTCGGCTTTGGCGATGCGCTCGATCTCGGAGGCAATTTCCTTGAAGGTGAGCGAGCGGAACTGGAAGAGCTGCGCGCGGGACTTGATGGTCTCGACAAGATCTTCGGCGCGCGTGGTGGCGAGAATGAAGATGACGCGCTCGGGGGGCTCCTCGAGAGTTTTGAGTAGCGCGTTCGAAGCTTCATCGGTGAGCTGATGCGCTTCGTCGAGGATGACGACTTTGTAGCGGCTGGCGGCAGGCGCGTAGCGGACCATTTCGCGAAGCTCGCGGATTTGGTCGATGCCGCGATTGGAGGCGGCGTCGATTTCAAGGACGTCGAGCGAAGTGCCGGCGGTGATTTCGCGGCAGGAGTCGCAGGTGTTGTCGGGATCGGGCGTCGGGCCCTTCGCGCAATTGAGCGCTTTGGCGAGGATGCGGGCGGTGGTCGTCTTACCGACGCCGCGAACGCCGGAAAAAATGTAGGCGTGAGCTACGCGATTCGATTGGATGGCGTTCGAGAGGGTCTTGGTGACGTGCTCCTGGCCGACAATTTCGCGGAAGTTCTGCGGGCGATACTTGCGGGCGATGACTTTGTAGGTCATGCAGCTCCCTGAGTCGAGGGTATGGAACTTCGGGTACTCCGCGGCACACGAAGCTGACCCGTTACCGTTGCTCCCTTCCGGGCCTGGCGGGGTTCACGGGGAATCGTTGCACAGAGCCCGAAGTTCCACCGGTGTCCGCACGCGCAAAAGCGGCGCGTGCGAGACTGCATCGCGAGTCTAGCACAGGGGTTGGCGCGGCGAATAGCGCGAGTGGAAGACCGGCAGGCGCGGACTGCGACACGAAGAACGCGAATCGCGCGAATCGCGCGAATCCCGCGTACAACATGAGCAGGATAGCGAGAGCGGCGAATCTAGAAAAGATGTTTCAGGAGGCCGGGCAAGCCGAGAATGAAGACGACGCCGTGGATGGAATAGGCGAAGACGGCGACAAGGCTGAGAGGAAGAATCGCAAGCATAGCGGGGTCACGCAACTCGCGAAATGCGGCGAGAAGCAGGCGGACGGCGCGGGCCTCCGCCCACATCGCAAGAGGAGCGTAGAGCACCAGCGGCCAGACGGCAGCGGGGCCGGTGTCGCTGAAGCGCGCGAACGCCAGAACCGGCGGCGCGAGCAGGATCGGCAGGAACGTAAGTCCCGCGGCAAGCCAAATGGATTTTCGTCGCTCTGACATGAAGCGACATTAGCACTGCGAGGCCGGCGTGCGATGGGCGGTGAGGGTGGCGAGCGTGCAAAACGTCATTGTACAGGAATGGACGTGCATCGGCGCAACGCGGAGCGCGCGGCGGCAGTGCGCGGTTGCTATCTGGAAAACGCGGCGAAATTCGGTGCAACACGGCCGCGGAAGAGCGTATCTTATCGGTGGGTGCAACCTCCGCACCTCACCGCGCGCCAGCGGCAAGTCCTCCACGAAACGGGGGAAACCGGAGCCAGCGCGCGAGCCTGTCCCAGCAGCCGCCTTCCGGCACCAATTCACCGACCAAACAGCTGAGCCCGTTCGCCAAGGGCGCGGGCCAGCGGCAGCCTCTTGCTTCGCCGGGCGAAGGAGAGGCAAGGAGACCCAATCGATGAAGCGATTCTTGGCGATATGCATTCTGGCGTCGACGATGCTGTTCCTGACGCCCGCGACTCACGCGCAGTCCACGAGCGTAATGTCAGGCACGCAAATCCGACTCACCCTGATGAACGGCCTCAGCACGCGGGTGGCGCATGACGGCGATCCCTTCATGGCAACCGTGGCCGAGCCTGTTTTTGCGGGAAATCAACTGATCCTTCCGGCGGGAGCGAAGATCCATGGAACGATTCGCAGCGTCGAGCGTCCGAAGTGGTTCTCGATGTTTCGGGGCGGGGCTTCGATGAACATATATTTCAATTCCATCGAAATCGCGAGCCGGATCTTTCCGTGCCGGATGAGCATCGTCACGATTTACAACGGGTCACTGGACGCAGGAAAGAAGCGCAAGGATGTGAAGACGGTCGAGGGAGTGGTGGTGGAAGAGAAGCATGACATAAAGAATGATGTGGAGGACGTCGCGATCGGAACGAGCGGCGGGTCGCTGGCCGGGTTGGTGTTCAGCCGGGTGGTTCGCGGAACTGTGCTGGGGCTGGTGGGCGGCGGCGCGTACGTGATGGCGAGGAAGGGCAAGGACGTCGAACTGCCCGCGCAGACCGGAATGATTGTGCGCCTGGATTCGACCGTTTCCGTGCCTGACGCTCTGATTCACAGCGCGACGTATACAACCGGCGGGCAGTGAAGCGCCGGCAATAGAAATCCCTCCTGTGCACGGGTGAATTGCGGCGCGCGGCTTACCGGGTGGAGTCGCGCGCTGCTGCGGGCCTGCGGCAGGGAATCAAGAATCGCAGGCGAACGGCTGCTGGCCGCCGCCGAAATCGGCATACCACGGCTTGCTTGGCTGCGGCTTCCAGACTCCGACGGTCCAGGAATTTCCCAGTCGATTCGAGTGCGCTACGCGGAACAGGTACGTGCGCATGAGTTCCGCCGGTCCCTTGCGGCCGGCGAGCATGCGAACCGCTATGAGCGAGCCTTCCTTCAAAGGAAGCCGAAGCGTGAATTTGCAGCCGGATGAGCTGACATCGAGAGTGGACGTGCGCTCCACGAAGAAGTGGCCCACCTGATCGAAACCAGCAACCTCTATAGGCAAGCTCCGAGTGAAGCGCGGCTCAGAGCGCCGCTCCCCCAGATTCTCAGTGAGCTGAACGCCGTTTGACTCCAGGTCGAAAGGCATGGCGGTGCCATTTGCACCCGCACGGCCAAAGGAGCGAGCAGCCGAATGCTCGAAATACGAGAGTTACAGGCGTGTCGGAGAGGAAGTACTGCTGCGGTATGAAACGTTGTGCGCGAATGGAACGCCAAGCCGGACTAGGCAGAGGCAGCGCCCCGTGACGCGGCCGCGGACGGCGCCTCAGAGCGCTTGAGGAAGCGATAGAGGCTGGTGCGGCCGATGCCGAGGACCTGGGCGGCGCGGACGCGATTGCCGTTGCACATTTCGAGGACGCGTTGGATGTGGATGCTGCGAACTTCGTCGAGCGGAAGCGGACGCCAGCCCTCCTCGATGCCGGCGGGGCGGCGATGAGGCTTCTGAATGTGGGACGGGAGATCGGTGACGTCGATGAAATCGGCGTCGGCGGTGATGGCGGCGCTCGAGATCACATTTTCGAGCTCGCGAACGTTGCCGGGCCAATCGTGTTGCAGGAGGACGATTTGAGCGCGGCGCGAAAGGCCCTGAAAGGACTTGCCGTAAGCCTGCGAATATTTCTTCAGGAAGTGCTGGACGAGGACGGGAATGTCCTCGGGGCGTTCCGTGAGGCCGGGAACGCGAATTTCGATGCTGCTGAGGCGATAGAAGAGATCTTCGCGGAATTTGCCGCCGAGGACTTCGGCGCGAAGGTCGCGGTTGGTGGCCGCGATCAGGCGGACGTCGATTTTCTTCACTTCAGGCGAACCGACGCGCTGGATTTCGCGATTCTGAATCACGCGCAGAAGCTTGGCCTGCATCTGCAGGGATGTTTCGCCGATTTCGTCGAGGAAAACAGTGCCGCCATTGGCGTATTCGAAGAGGCCGGGGCGGGTGTCCGTGGCGCCGGTGAACGAGCCGCGAACATGCCCAAAGAGCTGGCTTTCGAGCAGCGTATCGACCAGAGCGGAGCAGTTGCAGACGGCAAAGCGTTCCTGGGAAACGGGACTGAGCTGATGCAGGGCGCGAGCGATAAGCTCCTTGCCCGATCCGGTAGGGCCGGTGACGAGCACGTTGGTGTAATGGCGCGCGACCTTCTTCGCAAGCTCGAAGACTTCGAGCATCGCCGGGCTTTTGCCGACGATTCCGTGGAACTGGAGATTCTGGAAGAGCTTTTCCTCGAGGCCGCGAATTTCCCTGCGCTGAGAGAAGAGTTCGGCGAGCTCGTCGAGAGTTCTTTCGAGGCGCGGGAAATCGATGGGCTTGCAGACGTAGTCGTAGGCGCCGCGCTTCACGGCGTCGATGGCGGAATCAACGGAGTAGTAGCCCGTCATCAGGATCACGTACATGCCGGGATCGTATTGGAGCGTCTTTTCGAGGAACGCGAGGCCATCCATGCCAGGCATCTTGAAGTCAGCGAGAACCACGCGGCAGCCGCCGAGGCGAACCTTTTGCAGCGCTTCCTCGGGATTCGTGGTCCCGACGCAGGGAAAGCCGCCCTTTTCCAAGCGGCTGACGGTGAGCTCGACGTGGTCCGGTTCGTCGTCCAAGACGCAAATGGAGAGATTCTTTCGGGTGGATGAGACGCTGGGTCTTTCCATCGTGGTAGCCATTTGTTGCAATCTAAGGCAAGGCGTGTGCCAGAACCGAAATGCGCACCCCTGAGTGGTGCGCGATGCGAATCAGGGTTGAGGCGTGGCGTAAGTGTTGCAGATTCTTTGTGTAGTGCGGAGGAGCACGCGGGAAGTGCTACGGAAGAAGATAAATGTTGCGCCGGGGCGGCACGAAGGGAGGCCCGAGACATTCCAAAATGGAACGGGCTCACTCAGTTTGGAACTACTTCGATCAGGCGACTCCACTTGCCTGGCGTGACCGCACGGGAGCAAGGGCGGGCGGCTCAGTGATGCGTCTAGGCCACCCGCGCTGAGCGCGCCATGTCCTCGAGGTTCTGGCGATAGGTGGGACGGGGGCGCAACTGAGAGAGGTGGACGAGCGCGAAGCCATCCGGATTGCGCGGGCCAATCCGCTTAGCCTGATACGCGATGGGAAAATTGTGCGTGGTCGACACCGGTTGCAGCAGGCGAACGAAGACCACGGAGCCTTCGCGAAGCACGGAGCGCAGGTTCACATGCTTCTGCTCGTCTCGAGTCCAGTTGAGCATGGTCTTCTCGACGAAGAAGCTTTCCGTGGAATCCCATCCCGAGACTTCGACCCGGTAGCAGTTGGCCGGTTCCGTTTGTAAAGGCATATTGCCTCCCTCTGCGAAGGAGATTGCAGCGAGGGGGCCAAAGTCGAGCCTGCGCTGAACCGCACAAAAAAAAGGACTTGGGGGAAGTTGAACCCGCCAGGACGGAGCCGCGATTGTTCCCCCGGACGACCCTTGTACGGCTTTGAACCAACCGCCGCGGGGATGCCTGCCGGACGGCGAGCTAGCCCCAGCTTGAACCGGGATAGAGCAGGCTGAGGGCAAGCCGGAAGATGAAGGAGAAAATCTTGTCGTAGGCGACCCACGCAACGAGAAGGCCAAGCATTGCCCATCCTGCGCTTCGGGTCCAATCGAGAAAGCGGAGGGCAGCGTGCTCACTCATGACCAGCGTAATGCCTGTATTGCCGTCGAGTGGAGGAACCGGAAGAAGATTGAACGTGCCGAGCACGAGGTTAAGAACGAAGAGAACGCTCAGGAACGTGGCGGCAAACCCGGCGCCGCCGGGCGAGACAGGCGCCGTGATGCGAGTGAAGGCCGCGGAAGCGGGCATCTCAAACGCATGCATCGAAATGCCGATGCGAATTCCCAATGCCGCGAGAAGCATGAGAGCAAAATTCGCGCCGGGCCCGGCGAGGGCCATCCAGGCGGCGCGACGCGGGAACCGGCGGCGCCAGTCGGGATCGTAAGGAGCACTGGCCCAGCCGATCATCCAGCCGGCGTAGATGTAGGAAAGGAGCGGCACGACAACCATGCCGAAAGGCTCGCGCTTGATGTGCGGAATGGGATTGAGGCTCACCTGGCCGCCGTGAAAAGCGGTGGGATCGCCGCCGAGCTTGGCAACGAGAGCGTGAGCGCCTTCGTGGCAAGTGGTGGAGAAAAGAAAAACGATGTACCAGATAACGCCCAGGCTCAGAGACTGAGGGTTCATGCGCGCGGGATAGACTAGTGCGGTTGCTGCCCGCTGGCAAACACAAATTCCCGCAGCGGAGCCGATCTGGAAACTTCTTGACACTGCTGTCCCGCGCGGACTAATCTCCGCCCACTACGATTTTGCTTCCGCTTCCTGGGGTGGAGGGCATGAGGAGGGGTGATGCTTGCCAGGAGTACGCCTGCGCTGAGGAAACTGAATACAGGTGCGGAGTTCGAACGGCTGTTGCGCCAAGCCTCGGAGACTCAGAAGGCAGGACCGGAAATCGTGAAGGAAGCCGCTCGGGATTCGAAGCGGAGCTTTGCGGTCCAGAAGCGCAGTCAGCAGCGCCGGCTTTTTTAGCGGCGGAGCCGGCAGGTTAGTGGCCGTAGGTTTGTGGTTTCGAGCTAACCTTGCCGGCGAATGAGCGATAGACGAAGGTGAAGTAGCCACAGGCCAGAATCATCCCAATTACCCACCAGATCAGGCCAATCTTCAAGCCGTAGACGGGGGCTTCTGCGCTCGCCACGGTGAGTGAATAAACGGGATCGCGCGCGGGCAGAACCATTGGGTATACGCCGAAGACCACGCTCGTGAGCATGCCGGCGAGATAGGCGCAAGAAGCGAAAAACACGCGGCTCTCCTGCCTTTTCCAAAGCGCATACTTAAGCCAAGCCAAACCGGCGATCGCGAGGGCAGGGAAGATGAATCCCCAGGGCCACGCTGCGAAGTTCCGCTCGACCTGCGGCTGAACGCCGAAGGTTATCCACGTGAGCAGAATCGTGAGCACCACGACGGCCCACCACGCGCGGCCTGCGGCGGCGGTGCTGCGTTCGTTGACAGGACCGCTCGTCTTCATCGCAACCCACGCAGCGCCGTGGAGAATCAAGGCAGCGAGCGCGGTGACGCCGACAATCACGGTATACCAGTCGAGGATGCCCGTTACGGCGCCGAGGCGGAGATTCGTCCAAAGCGGCTCGAAGAAATAGCCGGTGGCATCGAGCGGGACGCCGCGAACGACATTTCCCAGCGCGGCGCCGTAGAAGACGGCGAGAAGCAAACTCGACGCGCAAAACAGGAAATCGAAGAGCGGATCCCAGACGGCGCTCCGGATGTGATTGCGGAATTCAATGGAGACTCCGCGAAGAATCAGGAGCCAGAGCACGATCATCAGCGGAAGATAGAATCCACTGAAGCCGCTCGCGTAGAGGACCGGAAACGCGAAGTAGAGCGTGCCGCCGGCCGCGAGGAGCCAGACTTCGTTGCCATCCCAGACGGGTCCGACGCTGGCGAGAACCTGGCGGCGCTCGTCGTCGGTCTTCGCAACGAAAAGATGCAGGATGCCCGCGCCGAGATCGAAGCCGTCGAGCAGCACGTAGGCTGCGATCATCAACGCGACAAGGCAGAACCAAATGGTTCCCATAGCGTCTCAGTCGGCGGGGAGCGCCGCGCCTTCCGTGGAAGGCTTGGGCTCCGGGCCGATTTCAATCTCCCGCCAGATCAAGAATAGAAACAGAATCGAAAGCAAAGTGTACATCCCGAGGAATCCGATCAGCGTGAACCAGGCGTTTCCGGCGCTCACGCGCGGCGAAGCGCCGTTGGCGGTGCGCATCAGCCCGTAAATCAGCCACGGCTGGCGGCCGAGCTCAGCCGTCATCCAACCGGCCGTGTTGGCGATGTAGGGCAACGGGACGCAAAGCATTAAAGTCCAGAGCACCCATTTGGTGTGGTAGAGCTTCCCGCGCCACAGCAAGAAGGCGGCGATGAGCATCAGCGCGATGAAGATCGTCCCGAGTCCCACCATCACGTGGTAGCTGTAATAGAGCAGCTCGATTCGGTCCGGCCAAAGATCCTGCGGAAAATCCTCGAGGCCTTTCACCTTTGCCGTCCACTGGCGATAGGTGAGGAAGCTGAGCATGTCCGGTACTGCGAGCGGGTTATCGAGTTTGCGCTCCTGGACGTCGGGCTGGCCAAGAATCATCAGGGGCGCGCCAGGCTCCGTCTTGAACAGGCCTTCCATCGCCGCCAGCGTGACCGGCTGATTCTGGGCGATGAGCTTGCCTTGCATGTCACCGGTGGGGAAGAGTTGGAGGCACGCGGCGACCACTCCGACCAGCACTCCCGCACGCACGAAGGTGCGTCCGTAGATTTCGTCGCGCTTCGTGAGCAGATAGAAAGCGCCGACCGCAGCCATCACGAAGCAGCCGGTCTGCACGGCGCCGAGCATGTTGTGCGCGTACTGCCAAAGCGCCCATTTGTTGAGGATGAGCGCCCAGAAACTCGAGAGGCCGAATTCGCCGTTCGGCGCGATGCTATAGCCGACCGGGTGTTGCATCCAGGCGTCCGTGGCGACGATCAGATAACCGGAGAGCCACGATCCGAGCCAGACGAGGAAGGCCGCCCACCAATGGCCCATGCGTCCGAGGCGCTTTTCGCCGAAGAGAAAAAGTCCGAGGAAGCTCGACTCGAGGAAAAACGAGAAAACGCCTTCCATCGCGAGCGTTTGCCCGATGACGCCCCCCGCGGATTTCGAAAATTCGGCCCAGTTCGTCCCGAACTGAAATTCCATCGGAATCCCGGTGACGACGCCGATCGCGAAGTTGATGGCGAAAATCCGCGCCCAGAAGCGGGCGGCGCGGTTGTAATGCTCGTCGCCGGTGCGCACGGCCTTGGTCTTCATGTACAGCAGGAGCAGGGCGAGCCCCATCGTGAGCTGCGGAAAGATGTAGTGGTATGTGACGGTGAATGCGAAGTGTAGCCGATCGACGCCGACTGCTTGTTGCATCAAGGTTCTCGCTCTGCGCTGCCCGGGTACCGCGACTTCGCGGATACCTTATCCCAACTGGAAGCGCGCCGCGAACCTTATTGCATGAGAGATCGCCAGAAGTCTGTGACAGAAATCACGAAGAATGGCTCCGGGGCCTGGACTCGAACCAGGATAACCAGCTCCAAAGGCTGGCGTGCTACCAATTGCACCACCCCGGAGGAGCGCAAAAAGTTTAGCAGAGATTGGCGGAATTCAGAGGCGCGGATTCGGCGCCGAGCGCAAGCCGCACAAAAACAAGATGCTAAGCCGGCTGGCGCGTCATCTCGCCGTCGACCATTCGCCAGATGCCGAGCGGATTCGCGTTTTGCAATTCGCGCGGAAGCGCGGAATCAGGAAAATTCTGGAAGCACACGGGCCGCGCAAAACGGAAGATCGCCTGGGTGCCGACGGAAGTCGTGCGCCCATCGGTGCTAGCGGGATACGGTCCGCCATGCACCATCGCGTGACAGACTTCAACGCCGGTGGGGAAGCCGTTGAAGACGATGCGGCCGACTTTGTTCTCCAGAATCGCGACGAGTTCGGCAAAATCGCGCAGGTCGTCCTCGGTGCCGTGAATCGTCGCCGTGAGGTGGCCTTCGAGCTTGCGCGCGGCGTCGAGAATCTGCTGCTTGTTCGAGTAGCCGATCAGAAGCGTCGAAGGACCGAAGTGCTCCTCGGAGAGCTCATCGTCCGCGAGGAACGACGCCATGTCGGTCTGATACAGCACGGCGCCGGCTGAATATGGATTTTGCGACGGTGGCGCGCCCTGCGCGACGACGCGAACGTCGCCACGCGTTTTGCGGCCACTCGCTTCGCGCGAGAAATCCGCGGCGATGCTTTTCGTGAGCAAGGCGAACGGATCCGCCTGCGAAACTTTGCCTTTGAGTTCGTCAACGAAGGGCGCCGACGCCTGCCCCTCGGAAACGAAAATAAGCCCCGGCTTGGTGCAGAACTGTCCCGCGCCGAGCGTGAATGAGCCGTAGAGGTCGCCGGCAATCTTCGTCCCGCTCGCGCGCAGCGCGCCGGGCAAAATGAAAACCGGATTCGTGCTGCCGAGTTCGCCGTAGAAGGGAATTGGCTCGGGGCGGCTCGCGGCGAGATTCATCAGCAGCCTGCCGGCGTGCGTGGAGCCCGTGAAGCCGCCCGCCTTGATTTCCGGATGTTCGACGAGCGCGGTGCCCACGGAATTTCCGGCGCCGAAAATCAGCGAGAACGTTCCCTCGGGCAGGCCGCAGCTTCGCACGCTCTGCCGCACGGCTTCGCCCACGATCTGGCTCGTGCCCGGATGCGCCGAGTGCGCCTTCACAATCACCGGATTGCCGGCTGCAAATGCGGACGCTGTGTCGCCGCCAGCCACGGAAAACGCGAGCGGGAAATTGCTCGCCGAGAAAACGACGACAGGCCCAAGCGGCCGCAGCATCGAGCGAATATCCGGCTTCGGCAGCGGCTTGCGGTTCGGATCGGCGCGATCGATGCGCGCCTGCACCCACGAACCTTCCTCGACCACTTTCGCGAAGAGCCGCAGCTGATTGCACGTGCGCGCCGTTTCCGCCTGGAGCCGCGCCTTCGGCAGCGCCGTCTCGAGATGCGCGCGCTCGACGATCGGTTCCGTCACGGCTTCAATGTTCGCGGCAATTTTGTTGAGGAACTCCGCGCGCTTTGCGCCGGGCAGCTCCCGATACACCGTGAACGCGTCGCCTGCCAGCCGCGCGGCGAGGTCGATCTCTTCGATCGATGCCGCCTGAAATTCCGGTTCGAGCGCCTCGCCCGTCACGGGATTGAACGCGCGAAACCGCGTCTTTCCGTCAGCGCCCTCGCGAAATCCGATGAACGATCTCCCTGTGGCCGCCATTTCGATTTCCCCTTGTTTCCTCTTGTTCAGATGCTCGTCGCGGAACTGCAACTACAGAGTGGCCCGCTGCCGCATCTCCGTGCTCGCCGATTTCGGGCGATGACGCATCGCGTCGCGAATCACTTTGCGTGCCGCTTCGAGCTCCTCGCCCTCAATCGCCAGCTTCGGCGCACGAACGCGCGCGCTCCCCACACCAAGCTCTTCCTGCACCAACTTGATGAGCTGCACGAATTTCGGCACCGTGTCCATGCGCAGCAGCGGCAAAAACCACTTGTACAGCTCGAACGCCTCCGTCGATTTTCCCTGCATGCCGTATTCGAAGAGGTCCACCGATTCGCGCGGCAGCGCGTTCGCCAGGCCCGCAATCCATCCCGTCGCACCGACGCCGATGCCTTCGAGGATTGCGTCGTCGACTCCGACGAAAACCTCGAGCCGATTCCCCAGCAGCGCGCGAATCGCGCTCACGCGGCGAACGTCCGCGCTCGACTCCTTCACCGCATGCAGATTTTCGTGCTCGTTCGCCAGTTCGCGAATCTGCTCGGGCAAGAAGTCCGTGCCGTATGAAATCGGATTGTTATAGAGCATCGCGGAAAGATTCGTGGCTTTCAGGATACTGGCCACGTGCGCCTTCATCTCGCGCCAGTCGCCGCGATAGACGTAGGGAGGCAGCACCATCAAGGCGTCGCACCCCGCATCGCGCGCCGCCTTGGCAAATGCCACTCCCTCAGCGGTCGTAAGCGAGGAAACCGAGGCTACCACCGGTGCCCGCTCCCGCAGCGCCTTCACGCACGTGCGCACGACGTCGAGCCGCTCGTCGAACGAGAGCGTCGCGCCCTCGCCCAGGGAGCCGAGCGTCACCACTCCCGTGCATCCGTTGTCGACGAGCCAGCTGCAATGATTCGCGACAAACGAATGCTCCACTTCGCCCTTTTCGCCAAAAAACGTCGTGATCGCCGGAATGACGCCTTTCCACTTCATCCCTGCCTCCCCAATCCTGCTTCGCTTCCCGCCGAACGCGTCGCGCGCGCCGCAATTCCCGCCAGGCTCGCGCATTCTACCGGAACCGCGGGCGGCCGCACCGAATCCGCGCTCCAGCCGAACAGAAATTCGGCCGCCGCGCCGCAAACGCGCCCCTGGCACGGCCCCATCCCGCAGCGCGTGTGCAGCTTCGCCGCGCGCCACGAATCAAACGCGCGCGCCTGGCCGAACGGCACATCCTCGCACCGGCAGAGCAATGTGTCGAGCGCCGCGAGCGATTTCAGCTCCGGGCGCAGGGCAAATGCGCTCTTCAATTCCTCCGCGAACTTCGCGTACACCGCGCGCTCGCGAAAAAGTTGCCGCGCGGCACCCTCGTTGCCGGCAGCCGCATATCCCGCGATACGCCCTTCGAGCACGGCCATCTCCACTCCGCCAATGCTCGTCGGCTCGCCCGCGCAGTAAACGCGCGTCGCTGACGTCCGCTGCATCGCGTCCACAGCCACAAAACCATTCTCGATTTTGCATCCGGCCATCTTTGCGAGCTCGACGTTGGGCACTAGATGAAATCCGCACGCGAGATAATCGCACTCGATCTCGCGCGTCTCCCCGCCGCGCACCACGCGCACCCTCTCGACCCGCCCATTCCCGCTCGCCGCCGCCACCCAGCTATTCGTCCAGTGTGGAATCCCGCGCAGCGACCAGACGAACCGCGCAGCATCCGCGATCTTCGACGGCACCGCCGCGGCGGCCATCGTAAACCGCATCAGCTTGCGCGTGCTTGTTTGTTCGCAGATTCCGAGCACTTTCGCGCCGCGCTTTCGCGCGTACGCCGCCACGGCAAGCAGCAGCGGTCCGGTCCCGGCGACCACGATTCGCTTGCCCTCAACCGGCAGCCCCGACTTCATCAGACCTTGCAACCCGCCCGCGCCGAGAACATTCGGCAGCGTCCAGCTGGGGAAGGGAAGAAAAAGTTCGCGCGCACCGGTCGCGAGGATCAGCTCCGTGCACGAGATCCTGCGGACTCCATCCGCAGTTTCTGCCGCGAGCGTCCGGTCGGCGATGTGAAAGACGCGCGCCCCCGCAATTACGGTCGCGCCGCTTCGGCTCAGCCGTTTGTACCACCGCGATGCCGTGCCGTGGTTCGTTCCATGAGCTGTGTCGCGAAATTCGCCTCGCCAGATTTGCCCGCCCGCATGCGGATTGTCGTCGATCAACGCGACGTGCGCGCCGTATTCGGCCGCCGTCACGGCCGCCGCGATTCCCGCGGGACCGGCGCCCACGACGGCGACGTCGAAATGCGATTGCGTCATGCTATCCATTCGTTCGAATTTCCATTCCCGGCTCGCACGGAATCTGGCAGCTCAAGCGGTGGGTAACGCCGTTGATCTCCGCCCGGCACTCGAAGCACGTGCCCATGCCGCAAAACGGCGTTCGCGGTTGCCCGCTCACCGAAATGCGCGAAGCCTCGCCGGCTGCCAAAATTGCAACGGCAGCCGTTGCTCCCGCTGCCACGGCGACCGCCTTCCCGTTCACGCGCACTGTCACGCTTTCACGCATGCGCACCCGACATTTGCCGCGACGGCAGAAAAGGTTCGATGGGTATCGCGGGCTCGCGGCCCCGGATCTGATCGCAGACGAGCCGCGCTGTTCCGAGCGACGTCGTGATTCCAAGGCCTTCGTGGCCGGTTGCGAGAAACACGGTGGGATCTTCGATCCACGGCCCGATCAGCGGCAGCTTGTCCGGCGTCGCCGCGCGGAAGCCGGTCCAGGTGCGAATGCTCGAAGTTCGCGCGAGGCCGGGGATGAACTCGAACGCGCGGGCAAGCATGCGTCCCAGAATCGCCGCGTCCACTTCGCCCGTCTCGATGCCGTACTGTCTCGATGAGCCGATGAGCAGCTGGCCCGTCTTGCGCGGCTGTACGTTGAACGCAACGGAGTCGGACTGAATCGCGTGGGCGCTCTTCAGGTAGCCCAGCTCGATGAGTTGGTGCCGGATCAGGCCGGGATAGCGGTCGGTGATGACGAGATGTCCCTTGCGCGGCTGCACGTTGATTCCCGGCGTGAGCTTCGGCGCGGTGTGGCCCGTTGCATTCACCACGCACTTCGCTACGAACGTGGTGCCATCGGCAATCGATGCGGTCCCGCGGCCAATCGCCACGGCCGGATGGCCGAGATAAATTTCCGCGCCGAGGCTGCGAGCCTTGCCCAGAAGAAAAGCCGCGGCGCACGGCGGATACAGCACTGAATCGCCCGGAACCAGAAGTCCTCCGGCGAGGCCTTCGCGCAGATTTGGCTCGGCTTCGCGCAGCGCCTTTGAATCGAGAATCTCGGCCCGCACGCCACGCTCGTTGTAGTACGAACATTTGCGCCGGACGGCCGCCATTTCCTCGTCATCGGCCGCAACCCAGATCGTGCCGCAGCGCTCGAATTCCACGTTTGCCGGCGCTTCCAATTCCAGTTCGTTCCACAAAGTTTGCGAATAGCGCGTCAGCGCGAATTGCGGCGCGGAATCATCCATCACCACGATGTGGCCCATCCCGGCCGCCGTTGCGCCGCCTCCCACGAATCCTGAATCGACGACAGCGACGCTCGCGCCTTCTTTCGCCAGTTCCAGCGCGCACGCCGCGCCGACAATTCCGGCGCCGATGATCGCGATGTCCGTGCGAACGGTCATGCGGTAATCCCGAAACGGAAGGGGTCGCGCGAGTCGAAGATCATATCCGTTTCGCCGGTGACGAACGCGGAGCCTTTGAGGGTCGGCACAATGCGCCCTCCCTCGATTCGCACGCTGCCTTCGAAGACGCTGCCTGTGATGCTTTCCTGGCGCCAGATTTCGCCGGCCTTCAGCTTGCCGTCTTCATAAAGGCATGCCAGCTTCGCGCTCGTTCCCGTGCCGCACGGCGAGCGGTCGTAGGCTTTTCCGGGGCAGAGCACGAAATTTTTGCTGTTCACTCCGGCGATTTTCGAAGGCGCGTAGAGCTCGACGTGATCGATCTCGTGGCCGTCCGAGCCTGCGATGCCGTTTTGCGCCAGCGCCTTGCGAATTGCCCACGTGAATTCCGTAAGCGCGTCGGCGTTTGCCAGCGCCAACTCCATCGGGTGATCGTGCACCAGGAAGAACCAGTTGCCCCCCCAAGCCACATCGCCGTGAATGACGCCGTGGCCCGGCACATCCACTCGCACATTTTTTTGCGTGCGATGTGACGCCACATTCGCCACGCTCACTTCATTCTCGTTGTGCAGCGTCGCCGTAACGATTCCCACGGGCGTGTCGACCCGGTATTCGCCCGGCCCGAGCCGCCCGATGTGCCCGAGCGTGACCATCAGGCCGATCGTTCCATGGACGCACATTCCCAGGTAGCCGACGTTGTTGAAGAAAATTATTCCTGCCGCACAGCCGGGCTCGCTGGCCTCGCACATGACGGCGCCCACGATGATCTCGGAGCCGCGCGGCTCGGTGACCACCGCTCGGCGTAAGCAGTCGTATTCCTGGCGAAACCAATCGAGCTTGCCGGCCATCGAGCGAGCGGGCATCGTTGGTCCGCCGCTCACTATGATGCGCGTCGGCTCGCCGCCCGTGTGCGAGTCAACGATTCCTATTCGCTCAACAACCTGCATGCGTTAACGCCCCTCGCGCGTCTTTGGGACGCGGCAAAACAGATTCTGGATACGGGGAGTTATCCAAACGTACAGAAGGTTCGAGCCCTGAGTCGAGCGCGATTTCCTCGGCATGGCCAATATGCATACATTATACACGGCCCGCCGTCCAGCCTTCACCACTCGCCCACTTTCCTTCCATTTCGCCCGCAAACCCTCTCGTTAAAACGGTTTGGCTTATCCCCGCCGATAGAATATAGTTCCCGGTTTCCTTCATTTCATTGTTGGGGGCTGCCATGCATCGACCGTTTCAACGCTTCACGAGGGCTCTGTTGCTCGGATTGGCCGTTTTTGCGCTCGCCCTGCCGGGCCTTGCCCAGCGGCGCTTCCGCGGGAGCGACGAGGATCCATTCCATTTTCGCTTTGTGGGACCTAGCGAGGGCAACCGCGTCTCGGCCATCGCCGGGATACCCGGCGACCCGAGCACGTACTACGCTGGCGCCGCATCGGGCGGCGTATGGAAAAGCATAGACGGCGGGAACCGCTGGGTCCCCATCTTCGATAAGGAGCCGGTGCAGGCAATTGGGGCTCTCGCCGTTGCTCCATCGGATCCGAGCGTCGTCTGGGCCGGCACTGGAGAGGCTTGGGCGATCCGCGATAGCGATGTGACCGGCAACGGCGTCTACAAATCCACCGACGCCGGGAAGACGTGGACTCACGAAGGGCTCGACGAGACGGGTCGCATCGGCCGGATCATCGTGAATCCGACGAATCCGGATATCGTCTTCGTGTGTGCGCTTGGCCGCTTGAGCGGGCCGCAGCAGGAGCGCGGCGTCTACCGGTCGATGGATGGCGGCGCGCACTGGGATCGCGTCCTCTTTGCGGACGACAAGACCGGATGCTCCGGGCTGACGATGGACCCGCACAACCCGCGCACGCTCTTCGCCGGGATGTGGCAGGTCGAAATGCATACCTATGCCGAGTTGAGCGGCGGCCCGGGCAGCGGCGTCTACGTCTCGCACGACGGCGGCACAAAATGGACGCGCATCGACGGCCACGGGATGCCGAAGCCTCCCGTTGGCAAAATCGACGTCGCAATTGCGCCGACGAATTCGAATCGTGTGTTTGCACTGATTCAGACGAAGGATCAAGGCTCTTTGTGGCGCTCGGATGACGGCGGCGAGAATTGGTCGGCGGTGAACTATCAGCGGCAGTTGATCGGGCGCGCTGGCTATTACGTTCGCATCGCGGTTTCCACCGGCAACGACAATGAGGTGCTCGTCTCCAACAGCGACTTCCTCGTCTCCTACGACGGCGGCGAGACGTTTCGCTCCGTTCCTTGGGGCGGCGACAATCACGACATCTGGATCGATCCGAAGGACCCGGACCGCTTCGTCATCACGGACGATGGCGGGCTGAACATCACCACCGTGCACGGACGCGGATTCAATCGCGTCTCGCTGCCGATTGGGCAGATGTACCACGTCGCGGTCGACAACCAGATTCCGTACTACTTCTATTCGAACATGCAGGACGACGGAAACATGCGGGGGCCCAGCACGTCGTTCGCGGGATTTGGCTTTGGGCGCTTCGGCGAAGTTGGATGGGATCGAGCGATGGGCGGCTGCGAGTCGGGTTTCACTGTGCCGGACGTGGTCGATCCTGACATCGTGTGGGCCACTTGCTACGGCGACGAAGTGACGCGCTGGGACGCGAAGGTGAAGCGCGCTCGGTCGGTGAGTCCGTGGCTGCATACTTTGGATTCGCCGCCGGACAAGACCAAGTATCGCTGCCACTGGACGCCGCCGCTCGCCATCGACCCGTTCGACCACAACACGGTTTATTACGGCTGCCAGGTGATTTTCAAAACCTCCGACGCTGGCAAGGATTGGAGCGTCATCAGCCCCGATCTTTCGACGAACGATCCGACCCGGATCATTTCCTCCGGCGGCCTTGAAGGCGACAACCTCGGGCAATTCTACGGCGAAGTCGTCTTCGCCATCGCGCCGTCGCAGATCGAAAAGGGACTCATCTGGGCCGGCACGAACGACGGCCAGGTCTGGTACACGAAAAACGGCGGGGAGCATTGGGTCAATGTCACCAAGAACATCTCGGGCATGCCCGCATGGGGCACGGTGACGAGCATCGAACCATCGCACTTCGATGCGGGCACAGCCTATGTGAGCGTTGACCTGCATCTGATGGACAATCGCGATCCTTTCATCTACAAGACGACGGATTTCGGCTCGACGTGGAAGCTGATCAGCGGCGGCTTGCCGAAAGGCCCGCTCGCGTACGTTCGAATCATCGCCGAGGATCCGAACTGCAAAGGATTGCTCTTTGCGGGAACCGGAAACGATCTGCACTATTCGCTCGATGACGGCGGAACTTGGACGGCGCTCGACAACGGCCTTCCGCACACCGTCGTATCGTGGGCCGTCGTGCAGAAGCAATTCCACGATCTCGTAGTTTCAACCTACGGCCGCGGGATTTACATCCTCGACGACATTTCGGTGCTCGAGCAGATGGCGAAGGACCATTCCGACGCGGCGGTTCGCTTGTTCGAACCGCGGACCAGCTACCGTTTCAATCGCGGCGCCGCTGCCTACATCACCTACTCCCTCAAGGCAGAACCGAAAGAGAAGCGCGCGCAGATCGAGATTCTCGATTCCGAAGGCCATGAAGTGCGCAAGCTGACAGGCCCTGCGAAAGAGGGAATCAACCGCGCCGAGTGGGACTTCCACTACACCGGGCCGCAGCTCGTCGCGATTCGCACGGAAGCTCCGGACAATCCGCATATATGGGAGGAGCGGCGGTTCCGCGGAGCCGAGTCGCGGCCGATCACGCACTGGGGACTGGAGGAGGCGGAAGTGGGTCCGCTGGCAGCGCCAGGGAAGTACACGATCAAGCTGACGGTCGACGGCCAGAGCTACACGCAGCCGCTGACGTTGCTGAAGGACCCGCGCACGCCGGGATCGGAAGCGGATCTGGAGGTGACGTTCAAGACGCAGATGCGGATTCGAGATGACGTGAATTCGGCGTCGGGCATGGTCAACCAGATCGAGTGGACGCGGAAGCAGCTGAACGTGGTGCGGCAGATGCTGAAGTCGGAGGAAGGTCCCGAGGGAGCGAAGGAGAAGAACGCCAAGAGCGAAGCCGCAGCCAACCTGCTGAAGTCTGTCGATGAGATGGAGAAGAAGCTGCAGGCCGTCGAACTTCAACTCGTGACTTCGTCGGACCTGAACAGCGATGACAAGTTCTTCGTGCAGGCCTACAAGGTCTATATGAATTTGTTGTGGCTGAATGGCGAAGTAGGAACGGGAGCGGGCGACGTGGCCGGCGGAGCCGGATGGGGACCGACCGACACGGCGCTAAAACTGCTCGACATGATCGAAAAGGATCTGGCAACGGCGAAAGCGGATTACGGAAATCTTTACGAGAAAGAATTGCCTGCGTTCAACCGGTCGCTGGCGGAGCATGGAGTCACGCCCATGGTTGCGGCCGATCCGAATGCGGAGCAGAGCAGCAACCAAACAAACTGAAAGAATGCCGCGCGAGACGGGAGGTTTCGCGCGGCGAGAAAGTCGCGCGCGATCAGCGGCGCTTTGCGGTTGACGCCGCGGCGGATTCCGCGCGGAGCTGCTCGATCGATTCCTTTAGCGAGCGGCCGGCGGCCTGGATGTGCTGCTGCATCAAATCGCAGGCGGCTTTCACGTCGCGCTTGCGGCAGAAATCCAAAATCATCCGGTGCTCGGCTTTGGCGCGCTCGAAGGCGCGCGTGAGATAGAGCTGCAGGCGGGTGTAGCGGTCGCCATTGTTATTGATCTGGCGAATGATGGCCATGAACTGGGGGCGGCCGGCGCGCGAGTAAAGCGTCGCGTGAAATTCGGAGTTGAGGCGGCCCCACGAGCTGACGTCGCCTTCAAGCCACAACGCCTTCTCGAATGTTTCCATGATGGATTCGGCGCGCGCAAAATCCTCGTCGGTGAGATGCGGAATGGAGAGCCGCAGCACTTCGCACTCCAGCACGGCGCGAATCTGGAAGAGCTCTTCGATTTCCTCGGACGAGAGCGAAGAGACGACGGCGCCGCGGTGCGCGACGATTTTGATCAGGCCTTCGGCCTCGAGCTGGCGAAGCGCCTCGCGGACGGGAATCCGGCTGACCTGAAGGTCGGTGGCGATCGCGTCCTGCCGCAATTGCTCGCCCTCCTGAATTTCGCCGCGAATGATCATTTCGCGGAGGCGGTCGGCAACGGCAGAGGTGAGAGAGGTGCGCGGAATGGCGTTGGGCGCCGGCGCGCGCTTGCGGGCGGCCTGCGACTTGTTCTCGGCGTTCATGAGGTCGCGAGAGGAAACCTCCGGTCGTGGAACGGAGGGCATAATACCAAATCGTGGACTCCATTCGATGTTGATTTGAGATTTATTCCGCAGCGGCTCATCCCCAGATGTCTCCCACGGTAAAGCCTTCCGGAAACGGGTCGGCGGAATCGACGACGTAGCGCGAGAAGCCTGTAATCCAGGCGCGGCCGGAGATGGTTGGAATGACGGCGGCGTACGAGCCGACGCGCGTTTCGGCAACGAGGCGGCCGGTGAACGTGGTGCCGAGAATTCCTTCGTGAACGAAATCCTGGTGAAGCGGAAGCAATCCTTTCGCGTGGAGCGCGGCCATTTTCGCGGAGGTGCCGGTGCCGCAGGGCGAGCGGTCGAGCGCGCCGGTCCAGGAGGATTCGCGATTCCAGTCGAGCTTGCCGGTGGAGACGATGACCGTGTTGCGGCGATGGACGCCGGGGCGCGTCGATGGCGCGGAAAGTTGCGCGATGGAGACTCCGGAGATGCCGGGATTTTCGGGATGCGTCACGGGAAGCTGCTCCTGCGCGGCGGCCTTGATCATTTCGCCGGTGCGGACGATATCGCGAGCCTCATCGGGCGAGAGGCGCAGGCCAAGCGGCTCGGCGTCGGCGATGACGTAGAACATTCCGCCGTACGCGACGTCGACTTTCACGGTGCCGAGTTTCGGAACTTCGATCGACCTGTCGAGATGAGTGGCGAAGGAGGGAACGTTTTGAAATGTGACGCGAACGACTTTTTCGCCGCGGATTTCAGCTTCGACCTCGACAAGCCCGGCCGGTGTATCGAGCTTGATCTTCATGACCGGGCCGCGGATCGGGATGATTCCGGTTTCAAGGAGGACGGTGACGACGCAAATGGTGTTGGTGCCGGACATGGGCGGGTATTCGGTCTGCTCCATGATGACGAAGCCGGCGTCGGCGTCCGGGCGCGTGGGTGGGAGGAGGAGGTTGCAGTTGGCGGCAGGGTAGCCGCGCGGCTCGCGGAGCATGAGCTTGCGCAGGCCGTCGGCGTGGGTCTCAAGCCATAACTTCTTCTCGAACATGGTGTTGCCGGGGACTTCGGGGGCGCCGGCGACGATGACACGGCCGGGCTCGCCGCAGGCGTGGGCGTCAACGGCGGAAAGGGTTTTAGAGAATTGCACGGCGTCCTCGACGATGGTGCGATTGAATGGGAGCATCATTAGACCACAGATGAAGCTGCCCGTGGCAGGCACGATGAGTGCAAAAGAATCGAAGCGCCCCCGGCAACCGTAGATTAAGCATGGTCCCGGTCCTTTGTTTTCAACGAGTTACGAGAGAAATTAATCCCCGTACCGTAGATTAAAGTTCGCTGGAGTTTCGCTCTGGGCCTCCGGATGGGAGGAGGCGAGGACGCAAGGAAGCAGGGAGGCAAGGAGCGAGCCCCTTTGGCTTGAAGGGTTGGAGCGGACGAGAGTGCGGAGCGATCGAGAGCGGCAGAAAAGGCCCCGGATTTGTATAGATTAGAAAAATGTAAGTGGCTGATTCGGCGTGGGTTGCGGCGATTTCTAATCTTCAGTGTATAGATTAGAAATTGGGTGGGGAGCGCCCGGCGCGTCGGAGGAGGAGGTCGCCGGAGCATTCGATTTTGGCCTCTAGTCTCTCATTTTCCTACTGACACTATTTTATCATGCGTGGCAACTTGACATGGGCATTTCAAGTCTGCAAGGCCAAGGAGCGATTGGAGTTACGAGATCGCGATTTGTGATCAGGACTGGAAGAAAATCGAAAAAAGTTGAAAAATATTTGGGAAGGGCAAGGACTGCGTAGTCACGGAGAATCCGCCCGGCGGAAAGGCGCAGGCTTTAACAGGCACGGACGAAGGGAAGAGCAAAGACGATTCGAATCGACTCGCCTCATACATGTTTCTTCGAAGGACCAAGTCGGCTTCAGGGTGACACGGCGCCAGAGGGCCTCCGCGCCTTCATCCTGGCCAACCACAGTAATCCCAAGACCAGCAGCGGAAGACTTGCCGGTTCCGGGGATTCAACACCCAGGGCCGTGACGACTGGCGCGGGCAAGTTCTGCTGACTCGCGCCATTCAAGATGAAGCTGGAAGCTGACAGAGGACCAGCTGTCATGTTGAGCACCAGCATTGCGCCCGTGTTGACGTCATCCGAATAGCAAGTAGAGAACGTAGAATCGCAAATCTCCATTGCGAACGTGTCGGGTGTACCACCCGCGAAGTTGTCCGTGATGTCGAGAAGAAAAGAAAGCGAGGAGCCTGGCGTGAACTGCTGCGTGAAAATGGCTGTGGCACCGCTGCTGTCATCGATGGCAATGGCGCTGGCCAGGTCTCCAGTCACGCCGGTCGTCCCCAGGTAATCGGGAGCGCCCAGAGCCGCGCCGCCGCCGAATGCAAAGACAGAGAGGCTGGAGGTGTTATCGACGACGCCGTCGCCGTCGGTGAGCAGGAACGCAAGCTCCTGGGTTCCGCTGAGTGACGAGGTGTCTAGGGTTACGCTGAACGAATCGGCATTTGCGGGCGCAGGTATCCATAACAGAGTGCAAGCGGCAAAACCAAGCAAGACAATGATTCGTTTCATGTGGGTTCTCCTCTTATCTCGGACCTAGACCCGCCAACACGCGCGTGTTGTAAGTGATCGCGGCTCTGGAGGGATCAGTGAATTGCAAAGCAAACGAAGCCTGCTGCCCTGGCAGCAGGGTCACGTTGGCGTTAATAAAGGCACTGCCCGCCGGGGGCCAGGCGGCGTCCGTAACTCCCGTCGGGCTAAAGAGCGATGCGTTGGAGCTCAGGCTATCGAGGACAAGAGAAACCGGCCCGATGATGGTGAAGGGCGCGTTGTTGGTCACGGTTACGGTTTGTGCGTAACGGCCAGTGGCGAGATTGAGGACGAGGCCGCCGCGAACGATGCCGACGTAGCCGGTGACGTCGGCGACGCAAGTGCAGAGCGCGAAATTGGCCGTCACGGTTTGCGGCTCGAGCATCACGATGGATGTCGACGCCGCAAATATGTTGCCCACGTTGCCCGACCAACTGCTGAAGGCATAACCCGGGTTCGGTATTGCCTGCAACGGGACGATTGAACCCAGGTTCGGGCTATGGTTCCCTGGCGCCGGCGAGGTTGTTCCGAACGTCGGGGGCTGGACGAGAATCGTCAACGCCACCGGATTTGGCACACCCTCAAATCCAACACACGGATTAAATTTGTCACTCGTGTTCACACACAGCTCAAACGCGCCGATATCGAATCCGCCGTTCGCGGGGCGCCGTTGGCCACGCTGGTCTGCGCGCAGAGAAGATCCGGGATCGGCCGTGTTCCAGGCAGGAGTATTCTCCACAATGGCCATGGTGGGCGTGAAACCGCGATTATTTTGGAGAGGCCCTAACTGCGGATCGTCGGTGGACACGACGCCCTGGCAATTGTCGTTGTTCTGGATCAGGTTGCCGGCGCCATCCACGGCGACGGCGAATCCGCTGGCGATCGAGCACTCGGCGGCAGCGTCGGTGAGGTTCCCCTGTGCGTCCATCGAGCCGTTGTTGTAGATGATGGTGTTCTCGATGCCGAGAAGAGTGTCCTTGTCCTGAGCGGTTTGAACGATAACGACGCCGCCACCGGAACCGGTGCTCTGATTCCCCGCGATCGTGGAATTGTGGACTCGCAAGTGGCCGTCGACGGTGAAGATCGCGCCGCCTGCGTCGGCGCCAGGGTCGGCTGAACCGCCGCCGGAGAAGCCGTGCGATACAAAGTTGTTTGTGAAGGTGCTGTTCTCGACGAGGACGCCGCCGCTGTCGTTGAAGATTGCTCCGCCAAGGCCGGCGCCGCCACCGCCATAGCGCGAGTCAGCCCTGCCACCAAACATGCCGCCATTGCCCGGGTGGCCACCTGCAACGATCGACCCTAGGAGTCCATCGGGGCCAGTTCCGCCGCCGCCGCCAAAGAGACTTGTACCCCCGCGAGTTCCACCAAGGAGTCCTGCCCACCCAGCGCCACCACCGCCGCCGAATCCGCCGTCAGCGCCATTTCCGCCTCCGGAAGCGCCCCCACCGCCTCCGCCGCCATAATTGCCTTTACCGCCGTCATTGCTGCAGCACTGTGCGGCTCCTCGACCACCGCCACCACCACCGCCGCCCGCACAGGGAGCATCACTGCCGGGAGCTCCAGTCGACACAAACGTAGTTTGCCCCGCCCCTGAATTTCCACCGCAGGCAAGGCCGCCCGTGTGATCGGTTTCGGGCTCGGAGGCATCGGCGGTACTGCCTTCGAGAAGAGTGCCACCGCCGCCTCCGCCGCTGCCGTTGCCGCCGACGTTTCCTAAGTCTCCGTAGCCGTTGCCACGTGCCCCGCCGCCACCGCCGCCACCGGTCCTAAACCCGGCAAAGTCCTCGTTGGAGGGATAGCCGCCATTGCCTCCAAGGCCACCGCCACCGCCGCCTCCTCCGGTATCGCCGTAGCCTTTTCCGCCTCCACTCCCACCTACCGCACCGTTTGCGTCGAAGGTGCAATTTTCAACGATGAGGTGGCCACCTTGAACGTAAATTGCTCCTCCCGCACCCATTCCCCCGCCGCCGCCGAAAACGCCGTTTCCGCCCTTGACGGAAAAGCCGGTGATGCGGGTGTCGTAGATTGTCAGGGAACCGGTGCTGGCTATGCTGAAGGCTCGGGCAGGTTGGCCGCCGGCCCACTGAAGAACCGCCCCGTATCCCAGGATCGTGATGTTCGAAGTGATCATGGGAGTTGCGGTGGCACCTACAGGATTGCCAATGTCATCCGTGATCTTGGTCAACGCGAGGAGTTGCCCCGGAGGCAGAACGATCGTGTCGTTGCCGGTGCCTGGCGCGCAGGTCGTGACGATGGTTCGAGGACTTCCAGTTGTCAAATCGAAGCCGGTAATTGCCTGGTTAGAGCCGAGATTCGCCGAGTAGATGGCCTCCTTCAGAGAACACCCGTCCCTGTCGCTTACCTTGTCGGCGAGGGTCGTAACGTAGATGATTCGCGCTGAGCTTCGCGACGGTAAGGCCAGGATTAAGAGCAGCAGACTGACCGTGGCGGCTAACCACGATGCTTGCGAGCGAATCGCAGCGATCAAGGCAAGGCGACGGACGGGGAAAGCAATGGGCATGGGTTTTCTCCCGGGTTCGGGTTCCTCTCCATCCCGGGCCCGCGGGGAACGGCGGGGGAGAGTCAAGTTCGCGTTGGCGAGAGATGTAGTGGCAGAGTCCGCGCAGGAGGTCAATACGCAGAGGGTAAGAAGAGGGAAATATCTGGGTATACGTCTAACCGGCAGATTCCAGAAAAATTAGCTTGAAAAAGGGAGGGGCGCCGGGCAGACTCCGAGGCAAGTCCCCCGAGAATTCCAATGTCCGGCGAGCCGCCTACCTATCGTTTTGGCCCGTACGAGCTGCGTTCCCGCACCCGCGAACTCTACAAGCACGGGGTGAAGCTAAAGCTGCGCCCGCAGTCGTACCGAGTCCTACAAGTACTGGTCGAGCGGGCGGGGGACATGGTGACGCGTGAAGAGCTGGCCAAGGTGCTGTGGCCGGAGCAGGCATTTGTGGATTTTGAGCATGGGCTGAACAATTCGATCAAAGATCTGCGCCGCGTACTGAGCGATTCGGCGAACGAGCCGAGAATCATCGAGACGTTGCCGCGATTGGGATACCGGATCATCGTTCCCGTGTCAGCGGCAGAAGCGGCGACGGCACCGGATTCGGCGGTTCCTCCGAAAGATGGAGCTGATCGGGAGGCGATTGAAGAGCAGGCGGGCGAGGCGAGCCGTTTTTCATGGCGGATAAGCGCGTGGAGATGGCCGCAGTTTGCGGCGCTGATGATCCTTGCAGTCCTGGCGGTCGCGGGCTACGCGAAATGGCGGGGTTCGCATTTCCGCACTTCGCGCCCGAGCGGACACGTGATGCTGGCGGTGCTGCCGTTTGAAAACCTGACAGGCGATCCGAACCAGGAGTATTTCAGCGACGGACTGACGGAGGAAATGATCACGCAACTCGGACGCGTGGACCCGGAGAAACTGGGACTAATCGCGAGAACGTCCGTGATGCACTACAAGCAGAGTCGGGAACGGCTGGACCAGATTGGGCGCGAGCTGGGAGTGCAGTATGTCCTGGAGGGAAGTTTCCGGCGCGAAGCTGACAGGGTGCGCGTGAACGCGGAGTTGATCGAGGTGAAAGGCCAGACGCACCTTTGGGGCCGCGAGTACGATCGCGACGCAACAAGCCTACTGTCGCTGCAGGCGGAAATCGCGGCCGAGACTGCGGATGAAATTCACGTCGCGCTCGGCGGGTCGAAACAGGCCGCGGCGCCGGTGAAGACGTCGATGACGCCAGAACAATTTGAGGCGTACGACCTGTATCTGAAGGGAATGTACTTCTGGAGCCGGCGCAGTGCGGCGACGGACCTGCTGCAGGGAGCCGACTATTTCCAGCAGGCAATCGGGAAGGACCCGAACTCCGCGCCGGCATATGCGGCGCTGGCAAACTCGTACGCCTTGATCGGCGGCTACAGCGACATCCCGCAAGGGGACCTGATATCGAAGGCGCGGGCCGCGGCTCTGCGAGCTCTGCAAATCGATGAAAAATTGCCCGAGGCGCACGCGGCGCTGGCGCTGATTGTGCAGAACTACGATTGGGACTGGCAGACCGCGGAGAAAGAGTACAAACGCGCGATCGAGCTGAACCCGAACTACGCGACGGCGCACCACTGGTATGCCGAGCACCTGGGATTGAGGGGGCGTTTTCAGGAGGCGCTGGCGGAAAGCGAGCGGGCGCGGCAACTGGATCCGCTGTCCCTGATAGTGGCGGCAGACAAGGGAGCGCTGCTCTACTATTCGCGGCAGTATGACCGGTCGATCGAACAGTTCCGGGCCGTGCTGGAGATGGATCCGGGATTGCCGCGAGCGGGAATGGTGGTGTACGCCTACGTGCAGAAGGGGCGCTACCAGGATGCGCTGGACCTGCTGGAGGCGAGGCGGAGGGCGTTTGGAGAGGCGAGCTGGTATTGGGGGCAGGCGGCATTAATCTACGGCCGATCGGGCCAGCGGAAGAAGGCACGCTATGCGCTGGCGCAACTCGAACGGCTGAGCCGGCAGCGGCAGTTGGATCCGGACATGCGATTGCTGGCGCACCTTGGAATGGGAGACAGAGACGAGTCGCTCGCATGGCTCGACAAGGCGTGCGCACAGCATTCGAACATGGTGACCACAATGCGAGTGGAGCCGGCGTTCGATTTTCTGCGCGGGGACCCACGTTTTCAGAAGATGCTGGAGCGGGTTCGGCTGGATCGTTAAGGCTGCAGCGCGTCATCGGAAGCAAGTGGCGGGCCGGGAAGTTTTCTTTTCGGCAGGCAAATCCGAGGAACGAGGAGTCGCCATGGGCAAATTCTTGGGTTGGCTGGGCGGGATTGCCGCGGCTGTGATTGGCGGGTGGCTGGTATGGTATTTGACGAGGCCTCCGGCGACGACAACGTTCGAAGGCATGGTGATCAACGGGACGGCTGAAGCGCCGCTGGCGAACGCGATTGTGACGGTGGAAATTTCGGGGACGGCGAATAGCGGTTCGTTCCACGACTCCACGAACGAGAATGGATCCTACCGGCTGGATTTCACGGGGCTGGGGAAGCCGTCGGGCGTGACGGTGTCAGTGGAGGCAAAGGGATTTCTGGCGGTGACGCCGGCGTCGATCAGAACCGTGGGCCCGGACAACAGGCTGGACTTCGTGATGATGCCGCAGGCGCCAAGCCCTCCGGCGGGACTGAGCGCGGGCGGCGGAGGCAGCGGAGGGGGTGGTTCAGGTACGGCGACGGCACACGTGCCGGCAGCGGCTCTGCATGTGCCGGTGTACGTGCAGAAGCCGGCGGCGCAGGCGGCGAAGATCCTGATCAAGCCGAAGCAGTAGCGAAGGCGGATCGTGGAAGGTGCGAGCCATGCGCAGTGAGGAACGCGCCGCGCTCGCGTGGTACGTGATCGGCGCGTACACGATTGCATGGACGGTGTGGTTCTGCTCGCGCTACTACACGAATGACCTTTCGGTTTCCGTTGGCAAAACGACGATCAGCATTCCATGGCAAATGATCGTCTTGGGTCTCGGCTCAGCGGGCCCGGGGGTTTCGGCAAGTCTCGTGACCTGGACGACCGAAGGGCCGTCGGGCCTGAGGAGACTCTGGGCGAGCGTGAAGCCGAGAAGAAGCGACCTCCTTCGGGTCCTCGGAGTTTGCGCGATCCTCCCCGTAATCGAGTTCGTGGGACTATCCCTCTATTTCCTTCGGGGCGGGCACGTTGCAGCCGTCGGGAATCCGATCAAGTGGCTACGCCTGCTGGTTCTGAATCTGCCGGTCGCGCCGTTGTGGGAGGAGCTGGGATGGCGGGCGTACTTGCTTCGAAAGCTTGAGTCGCGCCACAGCGCGCTTTGGTCCACCGCGATAGTCGCTTGCGTCTGGGTGCCCTGGCACTGGTCGCTCCACCAAGGGCAGTCGTTCGAATATTGGGTATGGTTCCTATTGTTTGCCGCCGCGTTCTCCATCCTTTTGACGTACGTCTTCAACTCGTCCGATGGTCTCGTCCCGTGCGCGTTCCTGCATGGCGCGGCAAACGCCACGACGCTGTACCTGCTGGCACCCACGATGGTCAAGTACGGGGTATCCGCGTTCCGCTATGTCGCCGCGACTACCGTTTGCGGAGCGATTGTGACCCTGACCTGGGCAGGCCGCGACCTGAATCGTAGCAAGAAATTTGGACTGCCGGAGCAGACGCTGTCCACGGCCTCCAGCGAAGTGCGAAGCTAAGGCGAGCGCCCCCCACAAGGAGAGGGCAACCCACGTGGTTGTTGGCGCAGGCAGCGCAGATCCTGATCAAGCCGAAGCCGCGGACGTGGCGACGCGCTGCGAGTTAGAGGTAGAGCGGCTTGGGCCAGTCGGAAACGGGCAGCTTGCGGCGCACCGAAGCGCGCGTCCACTCAATCCAGAAAAGCGGCCAGAGGCTCGAAGCGATCAGCCAGGACCATGTGAGGGCGTCGCGTCCGAAGGCGAGAATCAAGATTGCGACGGTGGCAACCCACTTGAGGCCGCGAAAAAAGCGAGCGCGAGCCGGCGTGTAGACCGGGAAGAAGGGCACCAGGAACCAAATCGCGGTGCCGAGGCCCGCAATCAAGAAGACGCGGGCGAGCGCGGCCGAACCGGCAAACGAAAAGGCGACGGCTCCGATCAGCGCGGCGATGGGAATCACCGGGAGCAGCCACTTCAGAAATGGAGCCGAGCAGATGGCCTGCCCCTCCCACTCGGCATTGCGAAGCACGCGAGCCTCGCCTGAAGTGAGCAAAACCTTGCGATATTGGCGGTTCGCGGCATGCGAGTCCCCGAGAGCGGCGAGAGCGAGGCGAGCGGCGTCGTCGGGCGAAGCGCCTTTGGCGATGGCGTCTTCGCGGGACGATTCGTAGTGAGCGAGAATTTCGGAGCGAACTTTCGCGGCTGAATCGCGGCAGAGTCGGCGCGTGGCCTGATTGAGCCAGAGTTCAAGCGGAGTCATGTTCGTCCCTCCCCTAGAATTACGGTTACGGCGCGGGAAAGCTGGCGCCATTCGGCGCGGTCTTTGGCAAGGACGGCGCGGCCGGTTTTCGTGATGCGGTAATAGCGGCGCGGCCGGCCCTTTTCGATACCGTCGTAGGATTCCACCAGACCTTCGTTTTCAAGCTTGTGAAGAGCGGGGTACAGAGTGCCTTCCTTGAAGTCGAGGACGCCTTGCGAACGCTCCTTGATGCGCTGAGCGATGCGATAGCCGTGGGTGGGCTCGCGGAGGAGAGCCTCGAGAATCAGGGTGGGCAGGGTGCCTTTGAAATTCACGTATACCTCGTATTCCGATGCATAGGATATATGGGGTGAGGATGCGTGTCAAGAGGAAAATTGGGAGGGGCCAGGGCCGCGCCGAGGCGAACTCACGCGGCCCAACGGAGGACGCGAAGAGCGCGGAGAGTGTTCCAGCGGCTGGGCTCCCCGGGTGATTCGCCGAGCTGCAAGGCGAGCGCGTCGTCGTAGGAGTGATCGAGCGGCCAGCGGCCGTCGGGCTGGCGCCTGCTTTCGATCAAGCGCACGGCTTCGCCGATGCGCGGGTCGGGCAGGACCTTGTCATGGAGAGCGGCAGCCCTGAAGTAATCGAGCGCACGGAGAATATCGTAATGGTAGCGGGGAGGGAAGGCGAGTTCGAGGAACTCGGGATTCGCGACCTCGCCGGTGGAGCGGCGCCGGAAGAGGCTGCGCTCAAGCAAATACTCTTGGCCGCGGCGTCGGGCAGCGGCGACCTTCGCCACGTATCCAGCCGCAGGGCCGGCGGCGCGTTCGTACTCGAGCAATCCTTCCAGCACGCAAATTGTGGTGTGAAACGAGGAGCGCGTGCTTTTGGGCGCCTCGCAGTTCCAGCCGCCGTCATCGAGCTGTTCGCCGACGAGACGGCGCGCGAGGTTTTCTGTTGGGCGGCCGAAGTAGGCGCCAAGCGCGAGCACGCCGCCATTGATGCACGGCTCCACTTCGCCGTCGAAGAACGGATTGCCGCCGAGTTCAGCCACACGCAATTCCCAGTGCGGCTGATTGTTCCAGCGCAGGCTTGCTTCGAGGTGCGCAACCGCTGACTCGACGGCTGGCTCGGTGTGGTCGACGCCAGTCGAGCGCAATAGGAGCAATGTGAAAAGCGTCGGCAACCAAACGCGGCCACCGTTGCGGCGCCACGAGCCATCCGGCGCCTGGCGGGCGAGAATCTCGGCGCCTAGCCCTTCGCGGGGGACGCGGGCGCGCTCGGCGGCGATCGCGGCAGGGGAAGCGTCGGTGAGGTCGCGCATCGCCTGCCAGCGGATCGCGGGGTCGGAATCGAGCAGCCAATCGAGGGCGTTCACGGAGCGATGTTACCGTTTTCGGGGCGAATTCTTCCATAGCGCGCCGGAAAGAACGCGCCGAACGCCGCGGCTCAGGTGACCGAGATTGGCGCGATGGCTGCGCCGGCCGCGTCGGGTGGGGTCGATAATATGCCTTGACACGTATATGCCCAAAGGAGTATAAGAAGGGCATGGAATCTGCATTCCAAATCATTGCGGAGCCGAACCGCCGCGCGATACTGAGCCTGCTGGTCTCATCGGAGCAGTCGGTTGGAGAGATCGAGCGTCAACTTCGCATGACGCAGCCGGCTGTCTCGAAGCACCTGCGAGTCCTGCGGGATGCCGGATTCGTCGAATCCACAGTGGACGCACAGCGGCGTCTCTACCGGCTGAAGCCGGACCGGTTTCAGGAGGTGGATGCGTGGCTGGAGCAGTTTCGGCGGTTCTGGTCGACGCACATCGATGCTCTGGAACGGCACCTCGACCGCATTCATCCAGCAACACAAACCAATCCGAAAACAAGCAAAAGCCGCCGCAGCCAGCGCCGCGAGCGTGATAAAGGAGAAAAGAAATGAAAATCAAAGTGACCAGCGTGTATGTGGACGATCAAGAGAAGGCCCTCCGCTTTTATACGGACGTCCTGGGCTTTGTAAAGAAGACCGATTTCAGTCAGGGCCCCTATCGCTGGCTGACCGTGGCGCCTTCCGAGGAGCCAAATGGGGTTGAGCTCCAGTTGGCGCTGAACAACAACCCCGCGGCCAAGGCGTATCAGCAGGCCATGTTTCAGCAGAGCCAGCCGGCGATCATGTTCTTCACGCACGACGTGAAGGGCGACTACGAGCAGATCAAGGGTCGCGGCGCCGAGTTCACGATGCCGCCCACCGATGTGACCGGGTCGACGATCACGATGCTGAAAGACACATGCGGCAACCTGATTCAGCTCACTCAGCTTTCATGGGGAAAATAGATGAGCGATCTCGCGCAGTACACGCCGGGTCCGGCCAGCGGGGCGCAAGTGCGGAAGAACGAGGGAGAGAAGTGGACGCTCATTCTCGTCAGGGAACTGCGCCATTCGCCGGAGAAAGTCTGGCAGGCGTTGACCGACCCAGCGCAACTACGCGAGTGGGCGCCGTTTGAGGTCGATGGAGGCCTGGGCAAGATCGGAACGGTGAAGCTCACCTGGGCGGGATCGCCGACGGCGATCGAAACGAGAGTGACGCGAGCCGACGCTCCGAAGGTGCTCGAGTACGACGATACGCGGTGGGAGCTCGAAGCTTCTGGTGAGGGCACGCGCTTGACGTTGTGGCACAACATCGATCGCCGGTTCATCGCATGGGGTGCCGCGGGCTGGCACATTTCTTTCGATGTTCTGGATCGGCAGCTCAGCGGAGCTCCGATTGGCCGTATTGCCGGTGCCGATGCGATGAGATTTGCCGGCTGGCAGCGGCTGGTCGCCGAGTATGGAAAGCAGTTCGGCGTGAAGCCTCCCAATTGGCCGACGAAGGCGACCTAGCGCTGGAGCGGCCGCGAAGCCATGGATCTGGAAGGCAGAGAGCGAACGAAGATGAGAACCGACTTGCTGCGATTCAATGGCGCTGTCCAGCGGGATCCCGCCATCGATGCGTGGATGAAAGAGCACGACGGTGAATTGGGAGCCATCGCGCGTCGTTGGTTTGAGGTGATGCGAAAATGCGGAGACGAAGTGCGCGAACTCATGCACGACGGCTGTCCGGTTGCGTGTTTGGGAGACGTGCCCTTCGGCTACGTCAACGTATTCACTTCGCACGTAAACGTGGGGTTCTTTCAGGGCGCGGCGCTGCCGGATCCGGCGGGACTGTTGCAGGGAACCGGCAAGTTCATGCGTCACGCCAAGCTGAGACCGGGAAGAGCCACAGACGCCGCAGCGCTCCGAAAGCTCATCGATGCGGCGTACTCGGATATAAAGGCACGCGTCGAACACGGCTAGCCCAGAGAAAATCTCGGAGTAAAGGAGACGTGACATCATGAACGGAGGCATCCCACGCTGGATTTTTCGCTGGACTCATATCGTCTTCGGCATTCCCATCATCGGCTATATTTATGATTCGCCGAAGGACACCCCATATTATGCTTTCAGCATTCGGTTTGTTTTTCTTCCGGTATTGCTCCTTTCGGGGCTTTGGATGTGGAAAGGCCACGTTGTTCGACGGTTTTTTTCGAGGAAACCGACGGCGAGTACGGTTTCGAGTGCGAACTTATGATCTTCGCCCGGTGCGCGAAAATAGGCTGAGAGTTCTTGCCCGCGGAAGTTGCTCGTGGCGCTCGGCGCGCCCAAGATAGATGCGAGAGTTGAAAGGAAGGAGAAACCATGGAACCTGCCTCTGCATTCATAGACGAGAGGATCAGGCAACTGGGAGACTGGCGCGGGAAGATGCTCGCGAAAGTGCGCGACATTATTCACAAGGCGGACCCTGACATCATCGAGGAGTGGAAGTGGGGGATACCCGTCTGGTCTCATGGCGGCATCGTTTGCACGGGAGAGACGTACAAGAATGCCGTGAAAACGACATTCGCCAAGGGAGCGGCGTTGGAGGATCCTTCACGCCTGTTCAACTCAAGCCTCGAAGGGAATGTCCGGCGCGCCATCGACTTCCACGAAGGCGACAAAATCAATGAGGCGGCCTTGAAGGATCTCATCCGCGCCGCCGTGGCGCTCAATCTCCAGAGCAAGAGCAAGCCGAAGCCCCGTCAAGCGAGCAGCAAGCGCGCCCGCTAGCTTCACCTAAGGCAGCGCAATCCTCTTGAAATGAATGGCGGGGACGACGAGACTCTAACTCGCGACCTCTGCCGTGACAGGCTAGGATATACGTGTTATCAGCGACTTACGTTCTCAGCGGGGGCTGCCAAGTCGCTGAAAGGGGCTGTAGGAACCGTTCGCTGTGGGTAAATTTGTGGGTAAGCATTTTGACTCAGACTGCCGCCACTGTTCGCATCTCCAGGTTTCCGTTCGCTTTGTGCTAGCATCCGGGGCATCTCTGAAAGGGGAATCCGATGCAGATTCGCACACGGTTGCTCTCATTTCTGCTGGCGTGCGCCTCCAGCCTAATCATGGTTCGTGCTCAGTCCCAGCCAGCGCCGCCGAAACCGAGCCCCGAAGTGAGGAAGCTCGCAGTGATGGTCGGACGGTTCACGAATGAAGGCGAAGTGAAAGCTGGGGCATTCGGCCCAAACTCACCTGCATTGAAAATTAGCGGCACCGACGAATGCAAGTGGATCGCAGACGGATTTGGCGTGCTCTGCATCGAAACCGTCGACGTCGGCGGCACGAAAGAGATCGAAACTGATGTCGCCTACTACGATCCGATTTCCAAGAAGTACGAATATCACGGAATCCGGAGTACCGGAGAAACCAACAACCAGACGGGCACCGTGAGTGGCGATACATGGACTTGGGTTGGCGGGGGCAGCCTTGGTGAAAAAGTGTTTCACACGCGGTACATCATGAAGATCGTTTCGCACGATTCTTATGAATATACGGAGGAGTGGGGCGAGGGCGATAAGCCCATGAAACTGGGGCTGACCGGAAGATGCACTCGTATAGCGGCCAGCAAGGCCGTAGCATCCAAACCTGCGCATTGAAAGAGGATCCAAATGAGTCGCCCCCAAAAGTTGTTCTCATTTGTGCTGGCATGCGCTTCAAGCGTAATCGTGGCTCGCGCTCAGTCTCAGACAACGCCTAGCCCGGAAGTAAAGAAGCTAGCAGTAATGGTCGGCAAGTTTACGATCGAAGATGAGTTGAAAGCAGGGTTTATGGGGCCGAACTCGCCAGCGATGAAATTCAGTGGCACTGACGATTGCAGATGGACGGCAGACGGCTTCGCCGTGATCTGCCAGACGGTACTCTATAGACCGGGAAGGAGATACTCGGATGCTTCCTTCGTCTACTACGACCCGACTGCCAAGACATACCGATACCATGCGGTTGACAGTTCAGGAGGAACAGAAGACAGAAGGCGGGCGCCGGTGGGTCCTCGATGGTTTGCGAGAAATCGGACCAAACCTTTTGGAATGAATGGCGGGGAAGACGAGACTCTAACTCGCGACCTCTGCCGTGACGGTTAAATTAGCGCAGGTGTCAGGGTCCAGAGATCCGGAAACAGAAGCGGGGAACTCCGAAATCCCTACTTGACATCGGCGGATAATCCACTACCATATGGTTGTGGATAAGCTAGATACAACATTTGCGGCTCTGTCTGATTCGACCCGCCGGGCGATGATCGAACGACTCTCCCATGGGCCTGCCTCTGTGCATGGATTGACGGAACGGTTTGCCCTCTCGCAGCAGATGATTTCAAAACATATCGCTTACCTGGTGCGGGCGCGAATTGTGATCAAGACGAAGCGCGGAAGAGAGAGCGTGTGCACGCTCAGGCCAGAGGCGATCAAGACAGTCAGCGACTGGGCAACTAACTATCGGCGATTCTGGGAAGAGAGTTTCGACAAGCTGGGTGTGGTTGTAAATCAAATGAAGAAAGCGGAGGTGAGAAATGACAAAAAACACGGTTAGCGAGAAAGAGCGGATGGTGGTCACCAGAGTTTTTGACGCTCCACGCGCATTGGTTTGGAAGGCGTGGACAGACCCGCAATATGTGATGCAGTGGTGGGGGCCGAAGGGCTTTACTGCGCCTTTTTGCAAGATGGATTTCCGCGTGGGAGGAAAATTTCTCTGCTGCATGAAATCGCCGGATGGGCAGGAGTTCTGGAATGGCGGCGAATACCACGAGATTGTTCCGCAGGAGAAGATCGTTTACTCGCTGTATTTTGCCGACTCGAAGGGAAACAAGGTTGAGCCTGCGCAGTATGGGATAGAACATGAGGCCATAGACGGTGCGCACGACGTGGTGATTTTTGAGGATTTTGGGAACGGCCAGACGAAACTCACCATGATTGGCAATGAAACCATGGAAGACGCAAAGAACAGCGGGCAACTCGAGGGCTGGAATCAGATCCTCGAAAAAGTTGCCGCAGTTATTGCGGGGCTAGCGAAGGCGAAATAAGAAGTTGAAATTTCGATGATCGTCCCGCACGAGATACAGCTACGGCCGGCGGCGGAGGCTTGGTTAGAACGAGCTTTTCGTCGCTTGGCCGAATGCGTCAACATAGACTGACGACTTAGGGCACGAAGGGGCGCGAAACGTGCCCTTTTCGCGTCCTCGATGGTTTTCGTGAAATGCGTCTAACTCTTTTGGAAAGAATGGCGGGGACGACGAGACTCGAACTCGCGACCTCTGCCGTGACAGTAGGCATGCACGGATTATCAGCGACTTACGTTCTCAACGGGGGCCGCCAAGTCGCTGCAAAGGACTGTAGGAACCGTTCTCTGTGGGAAGTTTGTGGGTAAGAATTTTCCGATCAGAATGCTTCTTTAGCTTTGGAATGGAGCCTTCATTGCAATTTCGCGTACTCGGCTTTGGCTTGCTTCAGGATTGGAATGTTGGGGCCGGTGTCTTTCCTGGGGGCGAGGAGGTCTTTGTAAGCACTAAGCGCTCGGACGCGGGCCGCTCCATTCCGGCGCAGCAGATGTTTACCGCTTCGTTTCGGCCCCACACACCGATTCGTGCCAGTGGTCTGGGTCGAACAACCCAAGCTGCAAACTTACGTCCCACCCGTCATTGAGCACCCACTCTTCCGCGAGTTTCCCGTCTTCAATGCGAAACACAATGTCCTCCTGCATAGTCAGCGTTCGTCCTCTGTTCGGAATGGTTGGCGAGATGTGCGGCACCGCGTCGAGGTCTCTCGCTTGTTTTCCGCCAGCCCAAGAGCGCACCGCCACATAATCCCCCTCGGCAACAACGATTTCTGGATGCTCACTCCATCCGGAGAAGTCCGTATGCGTTACATTTGCGTCATCCGCCATTCCATCGGATCCCGTCGTTCGGTTGCCCAGCCAGTCATGCACGATAACCTTGTGCGCGTAAATTTGGTGCGCCAGCTTAGCCCTGTCTTCTTTGTTTTCTCCACTGAACAACTGATACACCAGCCGCACCAACTCCTTATTCTTCTCAAGTCGCCGATGCTCCCGCGCAAGCCCCAACCTGTATCCTCCGGCCATGCCGAGGGCCGCCGCCAATATGACGACAAGCATCCACATCAGTTTCATAAGCTCCTCCAAATAAACTACTGTGGCAGTCCTACCTTCCGCTCCAGCTCAGCAAGCCTCCCGCGCCACTCTCTCCCTCCCAGCATGGCCCGGCCCACCGGAGTATCGGCCGTCCAGACGCTGTGCGACGTCACGGTGACCCATGCGACATCGCCCCGCACCTCGGCCACTGCGTCCTGAGGATGATAGTCGATGCGGACCGCAGCGTCCTCGTAGGCTTGATAGCCTTGGCGTTCGCCGGGTTCGAATGGGTGCGGATAGGATTCCTCGATCCCACGCGAATCCGGCGTGTGCAGAGAATCCAACTTATCGAAATCGTACGTTTGGCACGCTTGCTCGTGCGCCAGAACTACATATATGGCCGCCCTCTTGTCGTCCTCTTCTGACGCCGTGCGCGTCCCGCAAGCACCTAGCACAATAGAGATCAAAACCGTTATCGCGGAAAGCACTCCGGGTCGCGGTTGCATATTAGTCTCTCCACGCAGGCAAACTGAACTCAGCACAAAATCAGAAGGTACATTCCTCAACAGCCTCCAACGGTCTTTGCGTCGCCTTCCAATGATGGTACGCCATCCTAGTTGGGGCGTTCTTTTGGGGCAAGAATCTAAATGTGAATCTCATGAGTGTGCTCCAAGCCACCACCGAGTTCTTCAGAGATGTCTGCCCGATCATGGCGCTCAGGCTGGAATGGTAGGGGTGAGCAGAAGGTGAAGTCAACGAACGGGTCAGTGGGAAATGGGTCTTTGCGGACGTTGCGACAAGGCGAGCGAAGGAATGGCGGGGACGACGAGACTCGAACTCGCGACCTCTGCCGTGACAGGGCAGCGTTCTAACCAACTGAACTACGTCCCCGCGAGTAACGCTGGATGGTGGGCGGTCAGTGATTTGAACACTGGACCTTCCGGGTGTAAACCGGATGCTCTAACCGCTGAGCTAACCGCCCGCGAAACAACCCATCGTAACGGAAGGAGGGGCGGGCGTCAACGAGAAGGGGACAAATTGAGAAAGAGCCGCGAGCCGCGGAGGCAGCGAGATGGGCGACGCTCCAGTGGAAAAGGGCGGCAGACGTTGCGAGGCCATGACGACCGGCCAGCGCGCCAGCTCAGCGGAAGGCTCGAGATCGCGGGTAGCCGGTCGGTTGGAGTAAGGAAAAGGCCTCATACCGACCACCGCCATATTCTGTCGCTATCAAAATGCGGTCAGATCGCCCCTCGAGGCTACCTCGCGCTATGGATTCCGCTCCATCGAAGGTGGATCGCGGCGCGGGCGGCTGAAGATGCCGAAGAATGGCAACTACAAGCATCGCAAAATACCGCAGCGCATAACTCAGAATGCAGCTAACTCCTTATTTTTCATGCACCTGTACGTTAGTACAGGGTCAAAATTTAGCCTGTACGAAGGGCCAGGTTTGGGCGAGGCGTATCAGATGTTAGCGGATTGACCACGACTGACCTTCCGTGTCCATCGTGCCCGAGCCGGTCATGCTAACCTGCCATTTCGCGCCTGGTCCTAGTACCGTGCGCGGACACCTATGTCTTCGCGACTCGGCGAAATTCTCGTCAAAGACAGCCTGATCTCAGCGGATCAGTTGAAGCAGGCACTCGACTACCAGAAGAAGAACGGTGGCCGGCTCGGGACCTGCCTGGTCAAGCTGGGGCTCGTCAGCGACGACGACATCACGGCGGTGCTCTCCCGGCAGTACGGCGTACCCTCCATCAACCTGAAATTCTACGAAGTGGACCCCGCGGTGATCAAACTGGTGCCGCAGGAGACCGCCATCCGCTATCAGATCGTGCCGCTCTCGCGCGTAGGGTCGACGCTGACCATCGCGATGACCGACCCGACGAACGTGTTCGCGATGGACGACATCAAGTTCATGACCGGCTTCAACGTGGAGCCGGTGGTGGCGTCCGAAACGGCGATCAGCGAGGCGATTCACAAGTTCTACGGCGAGGTGGAGAGCGTCGAAGCGCTGGACAAGGTGATGAAGGACCTGGCCGGCGACGACGAAGCGCTCGAACTGGCCGGCGAAGAAGCGGAAATGATGGACCTGGCGACCCTGGAAAAGGCCGCCGAGGAAGCGCCCATCATCAAGCTGTGCAATCTTGTCCTGACAGACGCGGTGAAGCGAGGCGCGAGCGATATCCACGTGGAGCCGTATGAGAAGGAGCTGCGCGTCCGGTTCCGCATCGACGGCATTCTGCAAAACGTGATGGCGCCGCCCTTGAAGCTGAAGGACGCGATCACGAGCCGCATCAAGATCATGTCGAAGCTCGACATCAGCGAAAAGCGGCTGCCGCAAGACGGCCGCATCATGATCAAGTACGTGCGCGACGGGAAGAAGAAGGAGCTGGACTTCCGCGTTTCCACGGTGCCGACGCTCTTCGGCGAAAAGATCGTTCTCCGGTTGCTGGACAAGGAGAACCTGCGGCTCGACATGACGAAGCTGGGCTTCGAGTCGGAGTCGCTCTCGAAATTCGAGCGGCAAATTCTGAAGCCGTACGGGATGGTGCTGGTTACGGGGCCGACGGGATCGGGCAAGACGAACACGCTGTATTCATCGGTGGCGCGGCTCAACACGCCAGAAACGAACATCATGACGGCTGAGGACCCGGTCGAGTTCCAACTGCCCGGAATCAACCAGGTGCAGATGAAGGAACAGATCGGGTTGAACTTCGCGTCGGCTCTACGCGCCTTCCTGCGGCAAGACCCGAACATCATCCTGGTCGGCGAGATTCGAGACTTCGAGACGGCCGAAATCGCGGTGAAAGCCGCTCTGACCGGGCACTTGGTGCTTTCCACGCTGCACACCAACGACGCGCCCTCCACGATCAGCCGCTTGATGAACATGGGCATTGAGCCGTTTCTCGTGGCGACGTCGGTGAACCTGATTTGCGCGCAGCGCCTTGTCCGGCGCATCTGCGCAGGATGCAAGGAGCCGCTGCAGATCCAACCCCAGGCGTTGATTGATGCGGGATATAGCGGGGAGGAAGCGAACAAAGTGGAAGTGCAGCACGGGAGAGGCTGCGCCACTTGCAACAACACGGGATACAAGGGCCGCGTGGGTCTTTACGAAGTGATGGAAATCACGGACGAGTTGCGGGAGCTGATCCTGGTGGGCGCTTCGGCGCTGGAACTGAAGAAGAAGGCGCTCGAGGGCGGAATGATCACGTTGCGCCGCAGCGGTCTGATGAAAGTGGCGGCGGGACAGACAACCATGGAAGAGGTACTGCGCGAGACGGTGCTGTAAAGAGAGAGGGAGACATGGCCGGCATTACGTTGAGCGAATTGCTGAAAAAGATGATCGAGATGGGTGGAAGCGACCTCCACCTGTCGACAAACAGCCCGCCGCGCGTGCGCGTCCACGGCAAGCTGCGGCCGCTGGACATGCCTCCGCTGACGGCGGCGGACACCAAGGCGCTGGCGTACAGCGTGCTGACGGACGTGCAAAAGCATCGTCTGGAAGAAAACCTGGAGCTGGACTTCTCGTTCGGGTTGAAGAGCCTGGCGCGATTCCGCGGAAACATCTTCCATCAGCGCGGCGCTGTGGCGGCCGTCTTCCGGACGATTCCATGGGAAATCAAGGGCTTCGACGCGCTGGGCCTGCCCCCAGTGGTCAAGAACCTGTGCGACAAGCCGCGCGGGCTGGTATTGGTGACGGGGCCGACGGGGTCGGGCAAGTCGACGACGCTGGCGGCGATGCTCGACAAGATTAACAACGAACGCGAAGAGCACATGATCACGATCGAGGACCCGATCGAATTCCTGCACAACCACAAGAAGTGCCTGGTGAACCAGCGCGAAGTTCATTCGGATACGCACTCCTTCGCGAATTCACTTCGCGCCGCTCTTCGAGAAGATCCTGACGTGGTGCTGATCGGCGAAATGCGCGACCTCGAGACAATCGAGTCGGCGTTGCGCATCGCTGAAACCGGCCACTTGACGTTCGCAACCCTGCACACGAACTCGGCGGTTTCCACCATCAATCGTATCGTCGACGTCTTCCCGGCACACCAGCAGCCGCAGGTGCGAGCGCAGCTCTCGATGGTGCTGGAAGGGATTCTTTGCCAATCGCTCCTGCCGCGGATTGACGGGCGCGGCCGCGCGATGGTGATGGAAATCCTGATTCCCAACGCGGCCATCCGCAACCTGGTCCGCGAAGACAAGATCCACCAGATCTATTCGGCCATGCAGACCGGAACCGGACAAACCGGAATGCAAACGTTCAATCAGAGTCTCTCGAACGCGTACTTCCAGAAGTTCATCAGCCTGGAAACGGCGCTAGCACGGTCCTCGAACCCAGATGAATTGCAGGATTTGATCAACAGAGGGGTGACCTCACCACCAGCCGGTGGGCGGGCTCCCGTCCGGCGGTAAAGAAAAAGAGGAGGCAAGACAATGCCGGTTTACACATATAAAGGAACCAACCGGGCGGGCGCGACCGTCGCGGGGGAGCGGACGGCCCCAAGCAAGAACGAATTGGCCGCCGCGCTGCGCCGCGAGCAGATCAACGTGAGCAAACTCTCCGAAAAGGGGAAGGAGTTCAACATCCCCACGTTCGGAGCAGGCGTCGACTCGAAAGAGCTGGCCGTGTTTACGCGGCAGTTCTCCGTGATGATCGACGCCGGCTTGCCGCTGGTCCAGTGCCTCGAGATTCTCGCGGGGCAGCAGGAGAACAAGACGTTCCAGAAGATCTTGAACGGCGTGCGCGCATCGGTGGAAGGCGGCGCGACGCTCTCCGCCTCGATGAAGCAGCATGAGAAGGTGTTCGACCCGCTCTACTACAACATGGTGGAGGCGGGCGAGACGGGCGGTATTCTCGACACCATTCTGCAGCGGCTTTCGACTTACATTGAGAAGAACGTCAAGCTGAAGCGCCAGGTGAAGTCGGCGATGATCTACCCGATCGCGGTCATGAGCATCGCGGTCAGCGTGATCATCCTCCTGCTGTGGAAAGTGGTGCCGATCTTCGTCGAGCTGTTCAACGGCTTGGGCGTCGATCTGCCGCTGCCGACGCGCATCGTCATCGCGCTAAGCAACTTCGTGGGCAGTATCTACGGGCTAATGATTGTGGTCATTGCGGTGGGCTCCATTTTCGCGTTGAAATTCTGGTACGGCACCCCGGCCGGCCGAATGGCGATCGACACTGTGTTACTGAAGATCCCAATTCTTGGAATCGTGCTGCGAAAGATCGCGGTGGCCCGGTTCACTCGAACGCTGGGAACGCTGATTTCGAGCGGCGTGCCGATTCTGGAGGGCCTGGATATCACGGCGCGCACGTCGGGCAATGCCGTTGTGGAAAAGGCCATCTCGCAGACGCGGAAAGCCGTGGAAGCCGGCCGGTCGCTGGTCGACCCGCTGAAGGAAACGGACGTCTTCCCCGGCATGGTGACCCAGATGATCGGCGTCGGCGAACAGACCGGCGCGATGGACGCGATGCTGCAAAAGATCGCGGACTTCTACGAAGACGAAGTGGACGCGGCCGTGAAAGACCTGCTGACGTCTCTCGAGCCAATCATGATCGTATTTCTCGGCGTGGTGGTTGGTGGCGTCGTCATTTCGATGTATCTGCCGCTCTTCTCCTTGATCGGCAAACTGGCGGGCCACTAAAAGAAAGGCACATCGTGAAATCTCTCGGGGCGGGACCGCTGGATGAAGGAATGAATCGCGGCCCCGCCTGCGAGAAGCCGAATTCCCGCACTTCAATGCACGCTCCGGTGGGAACCGGAGGCGGCGACTGCCTGTGAACATGGAATCGACACCCATCGCAACGGAATGGCTGCCCTGGCTGGGGCGAGTCCGCTTCCTCATCATCACTTTCTTACTCGCGGTGGTGGGAGTGGGGCAGTTCACTCCGATTCCGCTTCCGATCCGGATGCTCCTGCCGCTGATCGTGTTGTGGTACACGCTGGCGACCTGCTACTTCATGCTTCAGCGCTGGGTTCCGAACGCCGTCTGGCACGCGCCGCTCCAGGTCGCGGGCGACCTCCTGATCATCACCGCTGTGGTCTACTCTACCGGCGCTCAAGACAGCTATTTCATCTCGCTCTACCTGTTGAGCATCCTGATGGGAAGCATCCTCTTTTCGCGCCGCGCCGTGTTCGCGATCGCGGGCGCCAGCTTCGCGCTGCTGGGATGCGTGGTGGAGCTGATGTTCTACAACGTGATTCCGCGCACCTCGCCGTCGATGCCGGGATCGCGCGCGCTCGAATCCTGGCTTGGAAGCAACCTGTTTGCATTCCTGGCGGTGGCATACCTCGGCAGCTTGCTCTCGCAAAGCGTGCGCAAGAAGGGCGTCGAGCTGCAGGAGAAGAACGCGGAGTTGAAGGATCTACAGGCGTTCAACCAGGACATCATCGAATCGATGCGCGGCGGCCTTCTGACGACGGACTTGAACGGCCGCGTCCTTCTCTTGAATCGCGCGGGCGCTGAAATTACAGGGCACGGATTCGGGCTGGTGCGCGGCGAAAACGTCGCCGAGGCGTTCCCCGGATTCTGGCCTGTCGACGCGGATGAGAACGGCAGCCCGGCGGCATCGCGCAAAGAGATCGAGTTCCGGACGATTTCCGGCGCCACACGCTTCCTGGGCCTTTCGATCTCGCCGCTGCGCACGGCTCAGAATCAGACGACCGGGTACGTCTTCAACTTCCAGGACTTGACGGAGCTGAAGCGGCTGGAGCGCGAAGTCGTGACCAAGGAGCGAATGGCGGCTCTCGGCCGGCTTTCCGCCGCGATCGCTCACGAAATCCGCCAGCCCCTGACGGCGATGAGCGGAGCGCTGAAGGAGCTTGTCCGGCTGGCTCCTCTCGATGACGACGACAAGAGGCTCGTGCAGATCGTGAGCCGCGAATCGCAGAGGCTGAACCAGATCGTTTCAGACTTCCTCGATTATTCACGCGAGAAGACTTACGCCTTCGTGGACGTGGACGTCGCGGCCGTGATCGAAGAGACGCTAGTTCTGATCGAGCACGACGATCGGGCGCGTGGCAAATACAAAATCGAGAGGGATTTCGCAGCCCGAGGTGCGAAGGCCCGGGCGGACCGGGACGCGCTCAAGCAGGTCCTGTGGAATCTTTGCAATAACGCGCTGCGCGCGATGCCGGAGGGTGGCACGCTCTCCGTGAAACTTGAAATCGAGTCGGAATGGGTTCGAATTTCGATTCGCGACACGGGCATCGGCATCGACTCCCGCCAATTGACGCAACTGTTCGAGCCGTTCCAGTCGGGATTTAGCGGCGGAACGGGCTTGGGCCTGGCCATCGTTTACCGAATTCTGCAGGCGCACCAGGGCCGGATTCGCGTCGAGACCGAAAAGGGCCGCGGCGCCGAATTCATCGTGGAGCTCCCGAAAGCCGTGCGCACGCGCGCTGCAGCGGCGCGGCGCCACGAATCCCTCGAGGCGGATGTCCTTCGCCCGGTAGGAAAGGGATAGCGCATGGCTCACCTGCTTGTTGTCGACGACGAGCGCTCGATTTGCGAACTGCTGGAAATCAGCTTTCGCAAGGAAGGGCACCGCGTGGATGTCGCTTGCAACGGCGAAGCGGCGAAGCGCCGCCTCGCGTCGCAGATTTTCGACATCGTGGTGTCGGATGTTCGGATGCCCGACATGGACGGCGTGGAGCTTCTGCGCTACTGCAAGGAAATGTGCCCCACCACGACCTTCATCTTGATCACGGGCGTCCCCACGATCGATACAGCCATCGATGCCGTGAATTTTGGCGCGGACCGCTACGTCATCAAGGGAGACCGGTTGCTCGATGAGCTGCGGCCGGCTGTTCAGCACGTGACCGAGACGCTCGCCCTGAAGAAGGAAGCGGGCTACCTGCGGCGCGAGCTGCGGAGGCTGACCGGCCTCGATCACATCATCGGCACCAGCCCGAAGATGAAGGCCATTTTCGAGCTGATCGAGAACATCGCCCCGCAAACCAGCCGGGTCCTGATCACCGGCGAAAGCGGCACGGGAAAAGAGCTGGTGGCGCGTGCGATTCACGAGCACAGCGCGCGGTCCAAGAATCCGTTTATCACCATCAATTGCGGCGCCTTTCCAGAGACGCTCCTCGAGTCCGAGCTTTTTGGTTACATGAAGGGCGCGTTTACGGGCGCGAATGAGAACCGGCGCGGCCTCTTCCAGGCGGCGCACGGCGGCACGCTGTTCATGGACGAGATTGGCAACATGAGCGTCACGATGCAGGTGAAGCTCTATCGCGTTCTGCAGGAAGGGAAAGTGCGGCCGATCGGGAGCACCGAGGAATCGGACGTGGACGTCCGTGTGATTGCGGCGACAAATAAGGACCTCGAGCACGAAATCGCCGAGGGGCGCTTCCGCGAGGATTTGTACTACCGCCTGAGCGTCATCCCGATTCATTTGCCGGCCCTTCGTGACCGGGCGGAGGATATTCCTCTGTTGGCGCGCGAATTTCTCGAGCGCTTCTCGAAATCAATGAACAAGAACATCGAAGGAATAGAAGCCGAGGCCATGCGCCGCCTGGAGGTATACGATTGGCCTGGGAACGTGCGCGAACTCGAAAACACGATCGAGCGCGCGGTGGCGCTGGAAACCAGCCGGCGCATCTCTGTCGACGCTCTGCCCGACCGCATTCAGAACCACTACCAGGGTGCCGCGCCCCACGCTTCGAGCAACGGGAACGGAGTCGTCACCTTGCCGGAGGAGGGCTTGAACTTGGAGGATCACATCCGGAAGGTCGAGCGCTCCTATCTTCTGGCTGCCCTGGAGCGCTCGGGGGGCGTCCGCACGCGCGCCGCCGAGCTGCTTAAGATGACCTACCGCTCGTTTCGCCATTACGCGAAAAAGTATGAGGTCTGACGTCGGTGACGGGCGTGTATGTGATGCGAGTCACGACACGGATAGTCGATTGGACGGCCGAATTGTGTCACAATCCGAGCCGGCGAAATCGCCGAGAGACTGGCACAGCAGCGGCCGCCCCGAGACCCTTGCTGTAAGTTATTGATTGTAAATGCTTTACTTGGCCTAGTGTCGGGCGGCCAACTTTTTTGGGCAATTGGCGCTACCGATGCACCTAAGAGCCTCGCACTCCCGCCAAGCAGCACAGAGAGTTTTCGGAGCTTACGCTCCCAGGAGAAACAATGAATAAGAAACAGAAGGGCTTCTCGCTAATCGAGTTGCTCATCGTCGTGGCGATTATTTTGATCATCGCGGCGATCGCAATTCCGAACCTGCTTCGGTCCCGCATGGCGGCGAACGAAGCGTCGGCAGTCGGCTCGATCCGTACCATCAACACCGCTCAGGTCACGTACAACTCGACCTACAACGATGGGTTTTCGCCGAACCTGGCGACCATGGGCGGCCCGGCTGGTGCGGCTGCGACTTGCAACCAAGCTGAGCTGATTGACCCGCTTCTGTCCGCTGGCCAGAAGACAGGTTATACGTTTGTTGTCGGACCGGGCAGCGTGCCGGTCACGACGGTTCCGGCCGGTTGCGGTGGTCCTGGCAACGTGGACGGCTATACGGTGACGGGTACGCCTGTCAGCGTTGGCACGACCGGTCAGCGCGCATTCTGCTCGGACGGTTCTGGAGTGATCCAGTTCAATTCGACGGGTGCAGCGATCGCCCCTGGAGCTGCGCCGCCGATTTGCCCGGCCGGTCTCAGCTCGCTCGGCAACTAACAGACCTGGCTGTTCTGTGGAGGGAGGAAGAGCAATCTTCCTCCCTTTCACATTTCAGCCGGCTTGGCGCCGATGGCACTGTGGTGGCACCTCCCCGCGATCTGCCGCTATCTCGTAACCCCCAACCCCGAACCTCCGAGCAGCTCACCTTCGAACAATAGCCTGCGCAGCAGCATTCTGTAGCAATCATTTCGGCAAGGCATAAGAGACGCGACGTTTGATGTCCTACCAACCCAAGTCGGGTGTGCTGCGTCAAATTCAGTCGTGGTGAGTAGTCAAAAAGTGTCCAAAAAGGGCGGGATCCACCCAGTCCGTTCTGGCACACTCTGTGTCGGCGCCCCTTTCGCTGCGCAAGTCCATGATAGAGAAGGGGTTACAGCATGTGGCCTTTCGGTTAACGCTGCCCAGCCGAATGGTCGATACCTTGCAACCAATAGCTGCGTACCCCGCCTGGGAGTACAGGCTACATTTTCTGGAGCGTAACGCTCCGAGGAGAGAACAAGGAAATGAACAAGAGAGAAAAGGGCTTCTCGCTAATCGAGTTGCTCATCGTCGTGGCGATTATTTTGATCATCGCGGCGATCGCAATTCCGAACCTGCTTCGGTCCCGCATGGCGGCGAACGAAGCGTCGGCAGTCGGCTCGATCCGTACCATCAACACCGCTCAGGTCACGTACAACTCGACCTACAACGATGGGTTTTCGCCGAACCTGGCGACCATGGGCGGCCCGGCTGGTGCGGCTGCGACTTGCAACCAAGCTGAGCTGATTGACCCGCTTCTGTCCGCTGGCCAGAAGACAGGTTATACGTTTGTTGTCGGACCGGGCAGCGTGCCGGTCACGACGGTTCCGGCCGGTTGCGGTGGTCCTGGCAACGTGGACGGCTATACGGTGACGGGTACGCCTGTCAGCGTTGGCACGACCGGTCAGCGCGCATTCTGCTCGGACGGTTCTGGAGTGATCCAGTTCAATTCGACGGGTGCAGCGATCGCCCCTGGAGCTGCGCCGCCGATTTGCCCGGCCGGTCTCAGCTCGCTCGGCAACTAACAGACCTGGCTGTTCTGTGGAGGGAGGAAGAGCAATCTTCCTCCCTTTCACACTCTGACTCCTAAGAGAAGTCGGGAAGTTGGAAGGAAGGGCAAGGGCAGGGACGGGTGGCACTCAAAGGATTTGAAGTTCTCACGCAAATGCGAACCGCATTCACAACTCGAGCCGCAAAGAAAGACCTCAAGTCCAGCCGTGGCTTTTCTTTGATCGAGCTCCTGATCGTCGTGGCGATCATCCTCATCATCGTCGCGATCGCGATTCCGAACCTGCTCCGCTCCCGCATCGCGGCGAACGAAGCAGCCGCCGTCGAAAACATTCGGACCATCACGACGGCAGCCGTGGTTTACAACACCACCTACGCCAACGGGTTTCCTCCCACTCTTCAGATTCTTGGCAATCCCGGCGGCGTCGCGATGGCCAATTGCGACAATGCCATTCTGATTGAGCAGAACCTTTCCACCCCGCCCTTCAATAAGAGCGGCTACACCTTCGCCTACACGGGCGGAGACGGACTCGCGCCCATGGCGCAGGGCTGCGCGGCCCCCGGCTTTTACGGCTATCTCGTGACCGCGACCCCGATCTCCTTGCAAGTCACCGGCGAACGAAGCTTCTGCAGCAACGAGCCGGCGATCATCTACTTCGATACCACCGGCGTTACGCCTGCTTCGGAAGCAGCCTGCCTCGCTCTTCCGTCCCTGTAGTAATTTCGGAAGTCATTTCCGCGGCGACTCGCCGCGCGCTCTCAGTGCGTCCCTCAACGGCCGTTCGCTCGATTCCTGCTAGAATTGACTCATGCTGCGCTCCTTGTTGTGCATGCTCGCCGTAGCGTCGGCCGTCACGCCCAACGCCGCCGCCATCCGCCGCGCTCTCGAAGCGCGCTACCAGCACGCTGCTACGCTGAAGGCCGTCTTTTACGAGCGCTTTAGCGACGGCAAGGGCGGCGGCCAGGCCGAATCGGGAGTCGTCTACTTCTCAAAGCCGGGGCGCATGCGCTGGGAGTACGAATCGCCCGAAAAGAAGCTGTTCCTGGTCGACGGCACCAACGTCTGGTTCTACGTTCCCGCCGACCATACCGCGAGCCGCGCCAAAATGAAGGAAAGCTCCGATTGGCGCACGCCCATCGCGCTCCTGGCGGGCAAGGCGGATCTCTCGAAGCTCTGCCGCAGCCTCGAAGTGGTCGATCCCTCGGCGCCCGGCACGAAGCCGGAAGAGAAGCCGCTGACGCCGGGCGACACCGTCCTGCGCTGCACGCCGCGCGAAAAATCCGACGACTTGGGCGAATCCATCACGGACGCGCTGCTCGAAACCGATCCCGAGGCGCATCTGGTCCGCGTGGTAATTCGCGAGCCCGGAAACCTCGAGACCGAATATCGCTTCGGCAATTGGCAGGAGAATATTCCGGTCCCCGAGGTGAAATTCCATTTCGATCCGCCGCCGGGCGTCGAGATTGTCGACGAGGAAAAACTCGCCGGCGAAATTCGCTGACCCAGCCGCACTTTTCGCCTGTTTTCCGCGCGAACACACCGAGTTTCTTTTCCGTTAAACCACTTTGCGTCAGGCGCGTCCAACTATTCGAAGCGAACGAAGAATTGCCCAGCCGAATTTCAGGAGGGCATACAGCCTTTTGGCTGTTGTCACATCCTACTAATGTCCTGTCTCAGAGCGTTCAAGATGCGCGTGAAAAAGGGTATGCTACACTTCACAACGGTCCCCGTACCCCGCACCGGGCGCCCATAACTTACGATGGCTGAATTTGTCTGCAAAGTCGGCGACGCCTCCGGACGTATCTTTCAGCAGGTCGAAACGGCGCAGTCGGAGGACGAAGCGCGGCAGAAGCTCTCCGAACGCGGCTTCTACGTGTTCGCGATTCGGGACCACTTCGACCTGATCTCCCAGATCAGCCGCTCGCGCACCAGCCGTGCCATTCGTCCGAATGAGTTCCTGATCTTCAATCAGCAGTTCAATACGCTGATCAAGGCGGGCCTGCCGATTCTAAAAGCGCTCGAACTGCTGGCTGAGCGCGCGGCCGCCCAGAGGCTGCGCCCCATCCTCACGGACGTGCGCCATCGCGTCCGTGGCGGCGCGCTGCTTTCTGAGGCGCTGGTGGCCCAGGGCTCGTTTCCGCCCGTCTACGTCACGGCCATCACGGCCGGCGAGCGCAGTGGCAACCTGACTGGCGTTCTCGACCAGTACATCAATTATCTCCGCGTCAGCACGGGCTTTCGCCGCTCGCTCGTTACGGCTCTGATTTATCCCTGCATCTTGATCGCGGCGGTCATCATGGTGATGTCGTACCTGGTCACGTATGCCATGCCGCGCTTCGCCGACCTGTACAAGGACCTTGGCGTGCCGCTCCCGAAAATCACGCAGATTGTGCTGGGCCTCGCGCTTCCTCTGCGCCACTATTTCATCCTCGTCATCGTTCTGCTCGCGGTCGGCATCGCCGCCGTCTTCCTTTGGACGCGAACGGATCAGGGCGCGCTTGTCATCGACCGTCTCAAGCCTCGGGTTCCCGTCCTCGGCGATATTTGGCTGAAGTCGCAAATCGCTCAGTTCGTTCGCACGCTTTCCACTCTTCTCGCTGGCGGCACTCCGCTGGTGGCGGGCCTGCACACCTCCGCCTCCGCGATTGGCAGCCGCCTGATTTCGACTTCCGTGGAGCGCGCCGCCGATCGCGTAAAGGAAGGGCAGACGCTCCACATGAGCCTGGCCGAGACGCAGCTGATTCCGGATCTCGCGCTCGAGATGATTGAAGTCGGCGAGGCGTCAGGCGCGCTCGCCGCGATGCTTACCAGCGTCGCCGAATTCTATGAGGAAGAAGTGAGCACGCGGTTGCAGCGAACCCTCGTCTGGGTTTCGCCCGCGATTTTGGTGGTGATGGCCCTTGTGATAGGCTTGATCCTTATCGCGCTCTATCTTCCCATGTTCTCCCTTCAGATCGGTTCTGCCGGAGGCGCGTAAAGTTCGATGGCAACCACAGGCCACAACAATCCGAATCCATCTCCGCTCGGCGTCGGCGCGCCGAACGAAGCCGCCGAGCGCGAGCAGGCCCGCCGCCTGGCCGAGCGCTATCGCTGCCCGTTTATCGATCTGCGCGAACAGCGCATCGATCCCGATCTCTTCCGCAGCATTCCGGCCGAAATGATGTTCCGCTACAACTTCGTGCCTCTCGAAGCGCACGACAGCACGCTCGTTGTGGCCATGGCTGACCCGAGCCAGTTGCACCTCACCGACGAGCTTTCGCTGCTGCTCGGCAAGCGTCTCCAGATCAAGGTCGCCACCACGTCGCAGATCGGCGACCTGCTGAAGCGCACGGAGCAATCGCAGCGCGTTCTGGATCAGGCCACCGAGGGATTCACGCTCCAGGTCGTCAGCGAGGAAGAGGACAGCGAAGAAAACATTTCGATGGAGAAGCTCACGCGCGATACCGGCGTGAGTCCTGTGGTTCGCCTCGTCGATACCGTAATCTTCACGGCCCTCGAGCGGCGCGCGAGCGATATTCACATCGAAACGCGCAATTCCGAGGTTGTCGTGAAGTACCGCATCGACGGCGTCCTAACCTACGCGATGCAGCCGCTCGCCAAGGACTGGCACGCCACGATTCTTTCCCGCATCAAGGTGATGAGCGAGCTCGATATCGCGGAGCGGCGCGTTCCGCAGGATGGCCGCTTCCGCGTCCGCTACAAGGGCCGCTTCGTCGATTTCCGCGTCTCCATCATGCCGTCCATCCACGGTGAGGACGCCGTTCTCCGCGTCCTCGACAAGGAAACGCTGAGCGAAAAGTTCCGCAACCTCACTCTCGATGTCGTCGGCTTCGACGCCGACGAAGTCGCCAAGTTCCGCCGTTACATTCACGAGCCTTATGGCATGGTGCTCGTCACCGGTCCCACCGGCTCCGGCAAGACGACCACGCTCTACGCCGCCATCAACGAGATCAAGAACGACGAGGACAAGATCATCACCATCGAAGATCCCGTCGAATATCAGGTGCGCGGCATCACGCAGATTCCCGTCAACGAAAAGAAGGGGCTCACGTTCGCTCGCGGCCTTCGTTCCATCCTGCGCCACGACCCGGACAAGATCATGGTCGGCGAAATTCGCGACCAGGAAACCGCCCAGATCGCCATCAACTCCGCGCTAACCGGCCACCTCGTTTTCACCACCGTTCACGCAAACAACGTCACCGACGTGATCGGCCGCTTCATCAACATGGGCGTCGAGCCCTATAATTTCGTTTCGGCGCTGAATTGCATCATGGCGCAGCGCCTGGTCCGCGTAATCTGCGAGAGTTGTAAGAAGCAGGTTCGCTATTCCCCGGAAGCGCTCAAGGAATCGGGTCTCGATCCTGCGGAATGGAGCCAGGTGCCGTTTTACGAAGGCCCCGGCTGTCTGGAATGTTCCGGCAGCGGATATCGAGGCCGCAGCGCCATCACGGAGCTGCTCGATCTCTCCGACAAGATTCGCGAAATGATCATCGATCGCCGTCCAACGTCGGAGATCAAGCGCGCCGCTAAAGCGGAGGGCATGACGTTTCTGCGCGAGTCGGGCCTTCGCAAGGTCCGCGCCGGCGTCACGACCCTTCGCGAGATCAACAAGGTGACCTTCCTTGACTAGCGCCGCATCGCTCTCCACGCAGTTTTACAGGCTCGGTCCCGTCCGCAAAATCGAGCGCTGGCTCAACGCCATGCCGCATCCCTCCATGGTCGTCGAGATCGCCTCGAATCACGTGGCCGCCGCCCGCTGGGGCGGTTCGCGCGGTCACCTCGAATCCTACGCCATCGAGCCGTTGCCGTCGGGCGCCGTCATGCCTTCGCCCGTCGACGCCAATATCCCGCAGCCCGATACCGTCAAATCCGCGCTGCGCCGCGTTTTCAGCCGCGTTCCGCATCACGGCGGGCAGCTTGCGCTGCTGATTCCCGATCCCGTCGTGCGCGTTTTCATTCTCCAGTTCGAAACTCTGCCGCGGCGCGCGGACGAAGCGCTTCCGCTTCTTCGCTGGCGACTGAAGAAGAGCGTTCCCTTCGATGTTGACGAGACCGTGGTTTCCTGGATGCGCCAGGAGAGCAAGACCGAGAAGCTGGACGTCGTTACGGCCGTGGCGCGCCAGCGGATCGTCCGCGAGTACGAGGGAATCATCGAGTCCTTTGGCGCGACGCCCGGCGTCGTCCTAAGTTCCACCCTGGCGGCCCTGCCTCTGCTCGAGGACCGCGGCGCCACGCTGCTCGTCCGCATGTCCGGTCGCACGCTGACCACGGTCATCGTCCGGCTTGGCAATCTCGTCGTCTATCGCTCGTCCGAATTGGCGCGCGATGCCTTGTCCCTCGACCCCCGGTTGGTTCTCGACGAGATTTTCCCGGCCATCGCGTACTATCAGGACACCTGGGGCGGATCGCCCGAGCGCGCCTGCCTCTCGGGCTTTGGCTCGCAGCATGAGGCCTTCAGTCGCGCCCTTTCGCAGGAATTGAACGTTTCGGCGGCGCCCCTTTCGGCAAGTGCCGAATCGGCGCGCCTGCCTGCAAACGTCCAGGATCTCGTTCGCCAGGAATCCGATGGGCTCGTGGGGTGGATGCTGAATCGGGGATCATAGCGTCGCTCGCGTCGCGAAACAAAAATGAAGCTTCATCTCAATCTATCGACCACGCCGCAAGAGAATCGCAGGCCGTTCCTCGCCGCGGCTACCATCATCGGGACGATTGGCGTCATCGCGTTACTGATCCTCTCGCAGGCCGCGTATCGCTCGTGGAATTCGAACCGCCAGATGCATGCGGACATCAATCGCCTCGAAAACGAAATTGAGACGGATACCGTTCAGCAGCAGGATCTTGAGAATTACTTCCACACTCCCGCGGCGCGCAAGGTCCTCGACCGCGCGAATTTCCTGAACTCCCTGATCGACGAGCGCAGTTTCCCCTGGACGCGGATCTTCGCCGATTTGGAGGAGGCGCTGCCCGCAGGCGTGCGCGTGGTAAATATCTCGCCGAAGCTCGTCAACGGCCGCGCCGAAGTGCTTCTCACGGTTGGCGCCGCCACCGACGAGCAGAAGATCCACTTCCTCGAGGCCATCGAGAAGTCCAGGGACTTTTCCGAGATGCAGGTGGTCTCCGAGCGCCACACCGAGCAGGGAAGCACGGCGGATAAGATCATCGTCGATTTGAAAGTGGTCTACGCAATCACATGAAGAACGAAGGCTCCTGGAGCGGCACAAAACGGTTTACTACCATCGCCCTCGCGGTGCTGCTGATCGTCGATGTGGGCCTCGGCGTCTTTTTGTGGCAAAGCTCGCGCCAGAACCCCGAGGAGCTTCGCGCGCAACGTGAGACGCTGGCCCTCCAGGCGAAGCTTCGCAAAGCCGAAGTCGAGCGCGGCCGCAGGATTCGCGCTTCGCTTCCGCAGATCGGCCTCGATTGCGACAAGTTTTACAAGGACACCTTTCTCGATCCGGCCACCGGCTATTCCGCCGTCGAATCCGATTTCAACACCATCGCGGATAAAGCCGGCCTCCGCACCTCGGCCACGAATTTCAAGGAAAAAGTCATCAAGGACCACGGTGTGACGGAGCTTCAGATTTCCACCACCGTCGACGGAAGCTACTCCTCCGTCATCCAGTTCATCAACGGCCTCGAGCAATCGAAGATTTTCTATCTCCTGAACGATTTGCATCTGACGTCTGCAACGGCCGGCGCTGTCAAGCTCCAGCTGGACCTGCGCACGTACTTTAGGACCTGACCGAAATGTCTCGCCGCGTCCAAATCATCGTCCTCGTCAGCCTGCTCGTTCTCTTGGTCGTCGTGTATTTCTGGGAGCGCACTCCCGGCGCGAGCTTCGGCGGCGTTCTCGCGGCCAATTCCAAGTTCACGCCCATCGACGTGCAGGAGCCCGATCTCCGCCTCGACCTGCTCGCCCAGACCCATCATTCCGCGTACACCGGTTCGAATCGCAACATCTTCGACATTACTTCCGTCCCCACGAAGTCTCAGCCCGGAGAGCCCGCCAAGGCTGCCGAGCCAGAGCGCCATGGCGACATGTTCCCCATGAAGCCCGCGCCTCCGCCTCCGCCGCAGCTTCCCGCGCAATTCTTCGGCTACGAATCCCGGCCCAGCAGCAGTCTTCGCGTCGGCTTTTTCCTGCAGGGCGAGGATGTAATCATCACCGCCGAGGGCGACACGCTGCTTGGCAATTACCGTCTGATTCGCATCGGCAACGATTCCGCGGAGATGGAGGAAATTTCCACCGGCCGGCATTTCACTGTGCCGCTCGAGCGCCCGCCTGACGAGGCCGTCAGCCAATGACGCATCTCCTCGAGTCGCGCAAGCCGCGCGGCTGCAGCCGCCGCCAAGGCCGGCTCCGTCGCGGCTCCTCGCGCGAATCCGGCTACGCCTATCTGCTCGCTCTCTTCATGATGACGATGGTCCTCGCTTCCTCTGTCGCCCTCATGATGAACGCCGCCACGCAGGGCCGCCGCGAGCGCGAAGCCGACATGATCTGGCGCGGCAAGCAGTACGTCCGCGCGATCAAGCTCTACTACCGCCGCACCGGCCATTACCCGGCCAGCGTCGACGATCTCGTCCAGGGCGTCGCCAACATCCATTTCCTTCGCGAAACCTACAAAGACCCGATGAACAAGAATGAGGACGGCAAGTGGCGCTTCATCTACACGAACGCCTCCGGCCAAATCATCGGCAGCGTCCACTACGCCACGATGCAGCAGATGGCCATCCTCGATCTCAACGGCGGAAAAATTCCCAAGGCGAGCGACGACGACTCCGCGGACGACAACAGCGGCGAGACTCCCGTGCCTCAGGCCGACCAGGGCAATTGCCCGAACGTCACGCCGTCTCCGGGAGACGAGCCGCAGAACGGCGCCACCTCCGGCGCGAATCAGTCTCCCAATCCTGCGCCCGGCAATCCCAACGCTTTTATTCCCGCACTCGGCTCCAGCCCCGCGCTGCCGAATCAGAACCAGAATCAGAATCCCGGTGCGGCTCCCAACGCCAAGTGCCCGCCCGCGCAGGACCAGAATGGCCAGCAGGGCATCGGCGGCGCCTTTGCCCCCGGCGCGCAGCCCGGCCAGAACGGCTCGCCGTTCGGCGGCATGATGGGCGGCCTGAACGCCGCGTCCATGCAGGCGCTGATGCAACTCAAGCCCACCGGCCCCGTCGACAGCCCCGTCATCGGCGGCTTCCTCGTCGGCGTCGGCAGCACGGTCGACGCAAAATCCGTGAAGGTCTGGAAGGGCGGAAAGAAATACAAGGATTGGGAATTTATCTGGAATCCGCTGGAAGATCAGGCGCTAGCGCTGCAGCAGGGACTTGGCCAGGCCGGAGCTGGCGGCGGACTAGCTTCGCCGCTCGGCTTGGGGCCGACCGGCTCGTCGCCGCTGACTAGTCCAAACCAGAACCCGACGCAGCCCCAGCAGCCGCAGTAGCCGCGCCCGTTCCCGCTCCCGTGCTGACGCTCGCCGCGCTCGCGCCCGTCGCGTTCAGTTGCGCCTTCAACTGCGCCATGCTCGGCGCGCTCGGCGCCGCGCTCTTCTTCGACTTCGCGACACTCGCGGTAATTCGCTTCACGTAGCTCTGCGTTTCGCGGAACGGCGGCACGCCGCCATACCGCTCCACCGAATCCGGCCCCGCGTTGTACGCCGCCAGCGCGAGCCGCAAATTCCCCTGATACTGGGCCAGCAAATCCTTCAGGTAGCGCGTTCCGCCGTCGATGTTCTGCGCCGGGTCGAAGACGTTGCCCACCGAGTACCGCGCCGCCGTTTGCGGCAGCAGTTGCATCAGCCCCAGCGCCTGCCTGCGCGAAATCGCGCGCGGCTTAAAATTCGACTCCACCGCAATCACGCTGCGAATCAGTCCCTCGTCCACTCCGTGCTTCTGCGCCGCGTCGCGAATCAGCTTCGCGAACGGCCCCGCGTCCGCTGGCATAGCCACAGCGGGCGCGTTCGCCGCGAAACTCTCCTCAGGCTCGATCGACTCCACGTCGCTCGCCGCCACCTCCACCGTGCCGCCCGCCACGACGCACCGCATCGTCGCGCCATCACGCTGGTAGCTCGTCACGTGCAGCCGCACACCCGAGCGCAGCACAATATAATCCGCGCGCGCCGCCGGCGCCGCCAGCATCAGCGCCGTCAGCATCGCCGTCGCGAGCATCGCCTCCGCAGCTGCCGCCTTCGCCGTGAATTTTCCTTGCCTCTTCATCTCACGCCTTGTGCCTCGTCCTGTAGCTCAGGTCTTCAGACCTGAGGCCTTTTCGCCCGCTGCATCCCGCCCCTCGTCCCGCATTTGCCTTTGCGGGTGCCCCATCCTTGCGTCTTCCGCAAGGGTGGGATCTTCATTTCTCGCCCCACGCCCCTTGCCCCTGTAGCTCAGGTCTTCAGACCTGAGGCGGGTGCCCCATCCTTGCGTTTCTTGCAAGGGTGGGGATTTTCACTTCTCGCCCCTCGCCCCTCACCCCTGTAGCTCAGGTCTTCAGACCTGAGGCGGGTGCCCCATCCTTGCGCCTTCCGCAAGGGTGGGGATTTTCGCTTCTCGTCCCTCGCCCCTCACCCTACTGTAGCGCGTACCTCTTCACCGCCTCCGCCAATCCGTTTTCGTCGTTCGATAGGGTAACCGTCCACCCGCGCGTTTTCAATCCCTCCACCGAGTTGCCCATCACGACGGGCAGGCCCGCATACTCTAGCATTTCGCAGTCGTTCCAGTTGTCGCCAATCGCCATCACTTCCTCGCGCCGCACGCCCAACCGCCGCGCCCACTCCGCCAGCGCCACTCCCTTCGACACGCCCCGCCCCAGCACATCCAGCACCGAAATATCGCGCGTCAAGTATTCGGTAAACGCCAGCTTGTACTCGTCCGCGAACGGCAGCGAGCGCAGCTTCGTCAATGCGTCCTGCACCGTGGCGCACAGCCCCACAAACATCACCTGAATCGGATCCTCGTGATTTGTAGGGGGTCGGACATTCATGTCCGACATTCCTCCATCCTTTTCTTCACTGGCTTCAGCCGCTGAGGCAGGTTCCTCCGGCCTTTTAGGGGGTCGGACATTCATGTCCGACATTCCTCGGCCCCTTTCTTCACCGGCTTTAGCCGCTGAGGCAGGTTCCTCCGGCCTTTTAGGGGGTCGGACATTCATGTCCGACATTCCTCCGCCCCTTTCTTCACCGGCTTCAGCCGTTGAGGCAGGTTCCTCCGGCCTCTTAGGGGGTCGGACATTCATGTCCGACATTCCTCCGCCCCTTTCTTCACCGGCTTTAGCCGCTGAGGCAGGCTCCTCCGGCCTTTTAGGGGGTCGGACATTCATGTCCGACATTCCTCCGTCCCTTTCTTCACCGGCTTTAGCCGCTGAGGGAAAGCCCGGCTCCAGGCACTTCTCCAGCGGCTTCACTTCCGCCACAAATTCCCGGCTCCGCCGGAAATATCCGCCGCGAAAGGGGTCGTCCCAGTCGACCTCCTCCAAAATCACCTGGTTCTCCCTTGGCCGGTCGAACACCACCGACGCGCTCCGCCGGAATTCCGGCGTCGCCAGCAGCACCTTCCGCGCCGTCGCCGCTGGCAGCAGCATCCGCTGGTGCGTTTCCCCCGCCTTCGATTTGATCAGCGCCCCGTTGTTGACGATCATGTGCAGCTCGCACGGCAGCGCCTCCACAATCAACCGCGCCGAATGCCAGCGCCTCCCCGTCACCACCACGATTTCGATTCCTCGCGCCGCCGCCTCCGCAATCGACCGCGCATTCTCCTCCGGCACCTTCGATTCGGAGTTCAGCAGCGTCCCATCCAGATCCATCGCTATCAGCTTGATCGCCACCGTAGCATTGTAGGAGAGGACGCCGCGCAGCGGAAGCTACTGATAGGTGCATATTAGCTCCTCCCAATAGCCGGACTTCTCCGAGCCCTCTAGTCGGTTGAAGAGCTGTCCTCGGTGGCCGTCCATCTCAAACTGAATTGTGAATATTGGGCCACCGAAGTATATGTGCATGAGTTCTGCCGGCGATTTTGGCGCCTCCGTGACGTGCGCGCCGATCGCCGCGAGCCTCTTCGGAAAGACCTTCAGAGCCATCTCTTCTTCGGAAACCGCGTTCGCTTTTCGGAAGAGATAGATCCGATCTTGGGTCAAGCGTGATTCTAGCGGTAGAGTCCCCCGGGAGACTCGCGATGTATGTTGCATCCACCGGTTGGTTTGCTGGAAGGGCGTCGACCGACAACAACTGATATCCATCGAAGAGAACACCGAACCTTTCATCCGCTGTCTTTGGTCTTTGATGGCAAGCAAGCATCATCAAACCGATGCTCAGGAAAACGCCGTAAGCAAACAGGGCCCGTTTCATCTGTCAGCGCGTGCCGTGCTTCCCGCACGCTCCCTTGTTGCATCTTGACGTATCAAATGAACGGATGATACCACCTCCCCGAACCGGTCGCCGAACCACTCCGGCTAGGCCTTCTCATTTGCTTTGGGAGCTTTTGCTTTTGAATTTCTGGGTGCCGCATTCTTTGCGCGGTTTGCAAAGGGTGCGTGCTGTTGCCGTTGCGTTGCGAGTTTCGCCTTTGAATTTGCGGGCGCGGTGTCGTAGTTGGTTTAGGTTTCGCCTTTGAATTTCCGGGTGCCGCGTCCTTTGCGCAGTTTGCAAAGGGTGCGAATCTTTTGACGTTGATTCTTCTCCGATGAAAAACCCCCTCGAACGACGTTACGGCCAACAACACCTCCACTTCATCACGTGCAGTTGTTACGGGCGCCTTCCCCTCTTACGTCCAATCCGAAGACGCGATCTCTTGTTGAAAATTCTTAACGAAGTAAGACATCGCTATCAGTTCCTGCTCGTCGGCTACGTCGTGATGCCGGAGCACATTCATCTGCTGATTTCCGAACCGAAGATTGGAACGCCGTCCACCGTCATGCAGGTCCTGAAGCAACGCGTGTCAAGAGCGGTTCGGGACGGGCCCCGAAGTTTCTGGCAGGCAAGGTTCTACGACTTCAACGTCTGCACCCGAAAGAAGAGGATCGAAAAGCTTCACTACATGCACGCGAACCCCGTGAAGCGCGGGCTCGTAACCGATCCGAAATTGTGGCCGTGGAGCAGCTACAGCTTCTATCAGTATCGCGAAGCAAACGCATGCGTCCCTGACCTCGAACCGAATTGACGTTGCGGCCTCCGCCTTCACATTGCGATGCCTCCGCCGGATCACAAAGTCAAAAGCCTCGCACCCTTTGCAAAACCCGCAAAGGACGCGGCACCCGAAAATTCAAAGGCAAAGGGCCAATTCCAGAGCACGTGCCCCCTCCGTTTGGCGAGGTGCTATCATCCGACGAGTTGGTGCGACAAGCTGCAGCAGCGAGCAGAGCAGGAAGGCCAGACCACCCGCCTCGGTTTTGGGCTCGGTGGTTTCTTCGGAGCCGCCGCGTCTCTGAATGTCGCATCGGGGTTCGTCCCTCTATGCCACGAGCGACACGATCGCGCCGTGAAGGATTCACGGGGTAGAGGGCCGAAGAATGGAAAGATCATGCGAATACCTCAATTGTTGTTGCTGGCGATGGCCGTGGGCTCGTTTTTCGCCACGATCGTAATCGGGGACTTGATTGTGAAGGAAGTTAACGAGACGCTGGGAACTAACTACGGCCGAATATGGAGCCTGAGTGGCAACAAGATTTGGGAGGAGCACCGAAAGCTTTTTCCCTCCGACCCCAAAAGGGCCATGCTGGTGGCAGCCTTGACGGCGTCCTTCGGACTCTTCATCGCGGTGGGTCTTCTCACACGGTGACTTGCCGGTGGCCCGCGTTTGCTCTTAGCCGCGTCGAACCCCCAAGACGCGCGGCCCAGGCTCTGCCTTTGAATTTTCGGGTGCCGCATCCTTCGCGCAGTTTGCGAAGGGTGCGTGCTGTTGCCGTTGCGTTGAGACTGTGCCTTTGAAGTTCCGGATGCGGTGTTGCAGTCGCTTTGGAGGTTTTGCCTTTGAATTTCCGGGTGCCGCATCCTTTGCGCAGTTTGCAAAGGGTGCGTGCTGTTGCTGTTGCGTTGCGAGTTTCGCCTTTGAATGTGCGGGCGCGGTATCGCAGTTGCCTTGGAGGTTTGCCTTTGAATTTCCGGGTGCCGCATCCTTTGCGCAGTTTGCAAAGGGTGCGCGTCTCCGCCGGCCCTACCCGCCGTGTAGTATCATTCCCAGCCCTGATGTTGAGAAGACAGATTCACCAAACCACCAAGGCTGCGCCACCCGCCCGTTCGGTCGTTCAGTCCTCGACGCTGATGTCGACAGGGCATCCAGAGTTGCGGAGCCCCTTAATGAGTTCGACGAACTCGTCGGTGACGCCCTTTGCCTCGGGCCCGACTAAGGAGTAGCTCTTCAACCTGATGACATAGGGAACCTCCACCGTGTTGATTCGTCCCACGCCAATGCTGTCGCGGAGCGCATTGAAATTGCGCCCGTGCCATCTCGGAGCTCCGACCGCTCGGAAGAAAGCATCGTACACATCGTCAGGTTTCTTCCAGCCCGCGCCCTCGAGAACTATTTCTTTCACGCGCCAACCTCAGCAAGTCCTCTTCGCTATTGGATTTCCCTTACGCCGGTTGCCACAATTCGATGGGGTTTCCCTCGGGGTCATGCAGACGCGCGAAGCGGCCGACGCCGGGATAAGATTGCGGGTCGACCTTCACCTCGATTCCCGCCGCCTGTAGCTGCGCCGCCAGTTTCTCCAGGTCATGCACTCGAAAATTCACCATCCACACTTTGCTGGGGTCCCCGAAATACTTAGTCGTTTCGGGGAAGGGACTGAAGACGGTCGGTCCCGCCTCTTGCTCCCAAACGGACGCGCCTTCCTCCTTTGGTGTGAGGTTGATCCCCAGATGCTCCAGGTACCAGCGTCCCAACGCCTCGGGATCGTGCGCCCGGAAGAACAGCCCTCCGATTCCGGCTACTTTTTCCATTTTCGTTCCTCCCGTTTCGTCTTCAGCGGCTGCCTTCGCAGGCGGAGCAGGATTCGCCGGCCGTGCGGGGTTCTGTGCCGCCATGGCGAATCCATTCCGCGGCAGAATGAAGCTGGACCCCACGCCATAGGACAAGATCTGAAGTAACCGTCGCCTTTGCAAGCTCATTCCAATCTCCCTCGGCCACTTTTGCGCGAGCTTCATCCTCGTCGACGATCCCTGCGGGATGAAATTGCCGGGGATTATACCGGATTCCCGGCAAAAACCTGGGAGCGCCGATGTCCCCATCGGCGTTTTTTCTTAGCTACGCGGCTTGTGCGCGTCCCGCGGAGCGGGCTGCCGACCGGCCCGCTCCTCCGCTTGCCGGTGGCGCCCTCCACTGCTCCACACTTTTTCCGGCTCAGCCCTTCCGTTTGGACGTAGTATTCGCGCTTCGGAGGGCACCGTGGAACTCAAGGACATATGGGCGGCCGCAGCAATTCTGATCGGGTTTGAGATGGCGGGCTTCTCCTGGCGGATGGACCGCGAGATGAAGCTGCGAGAGTCAAGGCGGGAGAACCCGCATGGCGGCTATACCTGGTTCCCGCCGGCGGACTATCTCAACTTGCTCTCCTTGCTGGTGATCGTGTTCGGGGTTTTCCTGCTGCCAATGCGAGGCACCCTTACACCTCACGCAGCGGGGAAGGCTCTAGCGGCAGGGATCGTCCTTTTCGCGGGCTACCCATTTGCCTCCCTTGCGCACTACGGCCTACTATTCACCTCAGGACGGAGAGAGCTTCCGGGCAGATATTGCACGCTCGTCGAAGGGTTGGTGGTAGCCACAACGCTTGTTGCTGCTGCCGCGTCCCTCTTCCTTTAGACCGACGGCCCCAAGCGCCGGAGGCGCGACAGAACGTAGCCCCGCACAAGCGCAGCGCAGTGCGGGGTAAACGGGCCCGCGCTAACATCGTACCTTGCTGCCGCAGGCCGTCGCGCAGGACGCCGGTCCGGAGCGACCCGTGTCCCCGGGTTCGCCGATACTTTTTCCCTCTAACTCCTTTGTTTCCGTCATCTCACCAGAGTGGTAAATTCTTTCCTATTGACTTCTGTTTATAGATGTGCTAACATACGCTGTTTTTACTTGTGGCGTAACGTCTGACGCCCAGGGGAGGCGGCCGTGGAGCGCGGCTGGGGGAATCTTACGGCTAATCGCAACAGTCCAGGATTAGAAACCGAGCTAAGTCGATGCGATGCCACCAGCGGGCGAAACTTTTTCTGGCGCTCACGGTGCTACAGTCGAAGACGCGGCGCAAGGCGGGAACCAGTAAGCCATCAACGTTCTCCGAGCCCAAACCAAACCCAGTACCCAAGAAAGACCGAATCTCTTAGAGGGTGCAATGAGCGAATTGGTTCGATTTAAGTATCGTGAATTTTACGACTTCCCGCGGTTGATTGTTGTAGAGTGCGCCGGACACCTCCTTCTGTTGGATAGTGGTTTCGACGACGAGAAGGATGAATACTCGGATAGTTACGAGGTTTTCGAGCTCCCTGCGAACTTGGAAATACCCAGTACGGATTCGTGGGAAGGGCTCATATCTTCCAGAGTCGCGCATATTGGCACTGTGAAGATATCGAGTATGCGCTTCGATAGCACACGCCGAAACGCGCTCGACCCTGCCCCTCTTGTCCAAATCATCAACCGGTCCAACGCCCCGTAAATACGATTGCGCTTGTTTGCCTGCGACATGCCTTGATGCAGTCGTCAGGACAAAACGCACGGATTCCAAAATATCAAATCAGAGGCCACCCGTAAGCGATGCCCGAATGAAGAAAATCAATGGACAATCGCAGTAGGTTAGGGGCTCACCAGCAACGGAATGCCGCCCTGCTTCAGACGTTTCGGGAACGAAGTGTTAGCTTATCGGCCGCTCGTTCCGTTGAACTGCACTTCTGGACGCATGGTCACTCGAGAGCAGTCGAGCGAAGAAGCCGGGACAACCATGAGCGAGATAAATCTAAAAAAACTCGTGCCAGCGAGCAAGATGCGAGGCGACAGGCGGGTGGCCGACCCTTCGCTGCCCTTGCTTCGCGCGCTTTTGTCCAGGCCCGGCGGCACTTCGCCGGGCGCCCCGGGGGTTGCCCCCGGCTATACCGAATCCGCAAGCTTCCTCCGCAGAATTCGCCTCTTCCAACGAATCACCCCGCTGGGTGCCCCATGGTTCACGGTTTTCGAACCGTGGGTCTTCGCTGCGATCTCTCCAGCGCTCCGCTAACTCCTTTGTTTCCGCGCGCCGCCGGAGTGGCAAATTCTTTCCTATTGACTTCTGTTTATAGATGTGCTAACATAGCTCGTTTTTACTTAGGCCATAACGCCTGACGCTTAGAGGGAGCCCGCCCATGGGGCGCGACGGGGGTAATCGAAAGCCTAATCGCAACACTCCAGAATTGGAAATCGAGCCAACTCGATGAAAACAAAGGACAAACAAATCTCTAATCGCAACAAGATCCGGGCCGTGGCGTTTACCGGCGATCGTCCCTCCGCGCCTCCCAGCCTCCTCACATCCTCGACCATCGGGTCTCCGGCCCAGCCTCCGTCCTTTCGGACATCTAGCCTCTCGCTTCGAACCTTTCTAATCGCGAAACGAAAGATTAGAAACTGCCCCAACTCCCGCCTTTTCAACACATTAGATTTTTCTAATCGCGAAAAATCGCGATTTCGGCACCGCGCTTTTTTAGGGGGTCGGAGCTTAAGCTCCGACATACACCCGGCCGCCCTCCTAGGGGTTTTAACCCCTGAGGCCAGTCGCTCATTTCTAATCTATACACTGAAGATTAGAAATCGCCGCAAGCCTTATCGAATCACCAACTTAAACTTTTCTAATCTATACAAAACCCGGGCCTTTTTTTCTTTCGCCCTCGGGCGAAAGGCGCGATGGCAGCGAGGTGAGCGGTTGGCGAGAACTGCGCTATGCTTGGCGGGTAATGCATGGGGTGGCACGTGAAGAAGGTTCTGATGGCGTGTGCCGTGGCGGGGTTCGCGGGCGCGGCCGTATTCTATTCGCCGTCAGACCTGCAGTTGCTGCGGGGGTACATCGTTTGCCCGCTCTGTCCCATCATTTGCGGCCCCTTCCTCCGCACCACCGGTTGGTGGATTCGGATGACCATGACAATGGGTTCGGTCAACGCTGCGCTGTTCTGCTGCGTGGTGCTGGCGGTTATCGGGTCGTATCGTTTGGCGAAATGGATTCGAGCGAAGCGCTCGGCCGGCGGGCGCGGCGCGGTCCCGGCGTGAGGTGGCGAGAGACACAAGGCGAGCAACAGGGAACTGCGCCACTCGTCACTCGCCACTGTACTCAGCGGCGCTGGCAAAATGGTGAAAGGGGGTGATAGGATACCGGGTTGGTTCTTCACTACGGGGTGAATCATGGCAACCATGCAAATTGGAGAGAAGATTCGCCAGCTCCGATTGGAGAAGGATCTGAGCCAGGGCGACATCGAGCGCCGGACCGGGCTTCTGCGTTGCTACACATCACGGGTGGAGCACGGGATCACCGTGCCGTCGGTGGAAACACTGGAGAAGTACGCGCGGGCGCTGGAAATTCCGCTGTACAAGTTCTTCTACGAGGGCGACACGCCGCCAAAGAAGCTGTCGCTGCCGCACGAAGCGCCGGACGGCCGCGACTGGGGCTCGAAGGGCAAGCACAAGAAGATATTCGAGGAGTTCCACAAGGTGCTTTCCCAGATGAACGACCGGCAACTGAAGCTGATCGTCGCCATGGCCGAGCAGATGGCGCGCGTGAAGCAGGAAGAAGACCTGATCGACGCGCGAATGAAGGTGAGGTAGGCCGCTTCCTGGCTCCGGCCGCCCGCCGCAAGGGCGCGGGCTTCGCGCTGCAACCGTCTCCGCAGCACCGATTCTGACCCGCTATTGCCCAGCAAAGCACCGGTTTTTGAGTCTCTTGCGCCGTCCGGCGCGAGTAATCGTAACCTAAATAAGCGATAGGCACCGCTGCCTCCGCAAGCGCCATGGACCGGCCAGACACCCTACTAGGGGCACGCCTGAACTCCCTCGGAAGACTGCCCGCAACTTCGTGGGCAATTCTCGGTGCGTGGACATTCCTTTTTGGCACATACGCCATTGTTTCGCTGTCGGTGCCGCACGGGGCGGGGCTGACGGCGTTTGGCGATATCGGGATGTGCGTGGCGGCGCTGTTTGGGTCGGTGGCGCTGCTGATCAATGTGGGATCGCCGAGCCGGCGCGCGCGCGCGTTCTGGATACTGCTGGCGGCGGGATGCTTCGCGTGGTTCGTCTCGCAGGTGATCTGGACGTACTTCGAGGTGATCCTGAGGCAGGAGGTGCCGAATCCGTTCATCGGGGACGTGATTGTGTTCCTGCATCCGCTGCCGATGATCGCGGCGCTGGGGCTGAAGCCGCACGACCGGCGGGACGATTTGAATGTGCGGCTGAGCTACATCGATTTCTCGCTGATGCTGCTGTGGTGGATCTACCTGTACATCTTCCTGGTGATTCCGTGGCAATACATCGCGCCGAACCTGCAGGTGTACGGGCAGAGCTACGACTATCTGGCGGCGGGCGAGAATCTGCTGCTGGTGGTGGGGTTTGCGGTGCTGCTGATGAAGGCGCGAGGGAGATGGCGGGAGATTTACGCGCACTTGTTCAGCGCGTCGCTGATGTACGCGGCGGGGTCGTACATCACGAACCGAGCGATCGACGTGCAGAGCTATTACACGGGGAGCCCGTCGGATTTGCCGCTGGTGGGGTCGTTCGTGTGGTTCGGGATGGCGGGAATCGTGGCGTACCAACTGAAGCCGCCGCAGGAGGATTTGCAGGGGCTGGGGCTGGGGGAATCGCCGTGGGCGGCGCGGCTGGCGACGTTTGCAGTGTTCTCGGTTCCGTTCATGGCGATTTCGAGCCTGTGGTTCAGCCACAATCCGCCGGCGGTGCGGACGTTTCGAGTGGGCGTGAGCCAGATCATGCTGATCGTGGTGGCGGTGCTGCTGTTCATGCGGCAGCGGCTGGTGGACCACGACCGGCTGAGGCTGCTGCAGTCGTCGCGGGAGGCGTTCGACAACCTGAAACATTTTCAGGCGCAGATGGTGCAGAACGAGAAGCTGGTGTCGATCGGCGCACTGGCGGCGGGAGCGGCGCACGAGATCAACAATCCGCTGACGGGGATACTGGGATATTCGGACCTGCTGATGGACGATTTGAGCATGAGTCCGCGGCAGCGCGAAGTGGCGGACAAAATTCGGACGCTGGCGCGGCGAATCAAGACGCTGGTGACGAGTCTGCTGAGCTTCGCGCGGAAAGTGCCGCCGGAAAAGGGAATGCTCGACCTGAATCAGGTGATTCAGACGGCGCTGCACCTGAGCAACCTGGACCTGCGAAACAAGAAAATCGAAATCGAGACGCTGCCCGATGCGGATTTGCCGGCGGTTCATGGAGACGCGAACCAACTGCTGCAGGTGTGCTTCAACCTGATGAGCAACGCGGTGGACGCGCTGGAGGAAGTGGGCGGCGGGAAGTTGACGATCCGCACGGACCACGATCTGCAGAAGGTGCTGGTGGAGTTTTCGGATGATGGGCCGGGGATGAAGTCGCCGCAGCAGGTGTTCGATCCGTTCTTCACGACGAAGCCGGTGGGGAAGGGGACGGGACTCGGGCTGAGCATTTGCTACGGAATCGTGCAGGAGCACGGCGGCAGGATTTCGTGCTGGAACCGGCCGGAGGGTGGGGCGACGTTCCTATTCGAATTGCCCACGGTGCCGACAACGACGACGCTGGGCGAAACGCAGATGGCATCGAGTTCGCGACAGACATAAACAAAGCGCGGCGGGCCGACGCGGTCGGGCAGCCGCAAGGAGACCAGGAATGGGAACTACATTGACGCAAACACCGCCGGCGACGGACGCGAAGCTGAGCGTCGCGACGCCGCAAATCATCGCGACGATGCTGCAGGCAGGCAAACATCCCAGCGACCTGATTTTTTCGCCGGGCCGCGCGCCGCAAGTGGAGATGAACGGGCGGCTGGTCCAACTGAAGATTCAAAATGTGGGCGTGCTGACGCCGGAGGACACCGCGCGCATCGCGGCGGACCTGATCGGGCGGAACGCGCACGCGCTGACGAAGCTGAAGGAAGAAGGGTCGTGCGACATTTCGTACAGCCTGCCGAAGGTGTCGCGATTCCGCGTGAATATTTTCACGCAGCGTGGAAGCTGCGCGGTGGTGATGCGCGTGATTGCGAGCAACGTGCCGGACTTCAAGACGCTGAGCCTGCCCGTGCAACTGGGCGAGGCGGCGGAACTGAGGCCGGGAATCGTGCTGGTGACGGGGCCGACGGGAAGCGGGAAGTCGTCGACGCTGGCGGCATTCGTGAACAAGATCAACGAAGAGTTCGCGTGCCACATCATCACGATTGAGGACCCCATCGAATTTTTGCATCCGCACAAGCGGGCGACGATTCACCAGAGGGAATTGCACACCGATACGCCGAGTTTTCCGCTGGCATTGCGAGCGGCGTTGCGGCAGGCACCGAAGGTGATCCTGGTGGGGGAGATGCGGGACAAGCAGACGATCGAGACTGCGCTCGAGGCGGCGGAGACGGGGCACCTGGTGTTCTCGACGCTGCACACGATCGACGCGTCGAAGACGATCGAGCGAATCGTGGGCGTGTTTCCGCTGGGCGATCAGCAGGCGGTGCGAGCGCGGCTGGCGAAATCGTTCCGGTACATTGTGTCGCAACGGCTGATACCGCGACGCGACGGGGCGGGGCGAGTGGCGGCGTTCGAGATTCTGAAATCGACGCTGCGGACACGCGAGTATGTCCACAAAGGCGAGAGCGAAGGCAAGTCGCTGCTGGACGCGATGCGCGATGGCTCGACGGAAGGGATGCAGTGCTTCGACGACGAGATCGAGAAGCTGATCCGGTCGAACGTGATCGATATCGATACGGGATTGGGATATTCGACGAACGCGGGGAATTTGCGGCTGCAACTTGCCGACCTGCTGGAGAATGAATCGGGCATTCCGTCAGCGAACGTGAAAATTGAGACGAATCCGACGGCGGCGAAAGAGCCCGCGATCGCGCCCGATCCGGAACTCGAAACCGCAAATTGACGCTTCAGAGGCCGTGGGCCGCTGACGATGGCGGAATTCTTCCGCTGAATCAGATCGTCGCGTGCACGGGCGCGTCATGATGATGCGGCCAAGCACGAATAGACCTTTGGCGAGGAAAAAGCGATGGCGGATGACCTGCGAACTTGTGCCGGGCGGTGCTGCAATTTCATTGGCGACGAGTCAGTGACGCGAGAGCAGTACGAGCAGGCGCTGAGGAGCAAGGAGCGGGGTGCAGTGGTGGAGACCAAGATTCCGTGTCGCAAGACACTTACCGCCGCGCAAGACGCTGTTGAGACCGCCGCAGGCTTCTATCTCGGGTATCGCGTGCGCGCGGGCAGTCCGCTTCCGGAGGGAGGCAATCCTCCGGTGTTCGAGAAGGGCACCAACAGGTACCTCGGGGACGCAACGCCGGAGCATTACAAAAAATGGCGGGACGAGACGAAAAGGACGCGCCAGGTCACGCGAGAGTAGGTTCGTTTGAGGCTGAGTCAGGCCTTCCCTCAGCGAACGCGAAAATCGAGACGAATCCGACGGTGGCCAAAGAGCCGGCGATCGCGCCCGATCCCGAACTCGAGATCACCCACTGAGTGCCAGGAAGAATGCGGGCGGCGCCGCTTCGTGGAGCGACGCCGCCCGATGGATGCCTGGAACAGCGGGCGGGCAATGAGACCCGGTACCGCTTTTCAAGGCGAGGAGTTCAGACCTCCGCCGAGACTCGGCGCCGCTTCGCCGCGAACGCGACGATACCGCTCAGCGCGAGAGCCAGTGTTGCCGGTTCTGGCGCAGTCGTGCCGCCACCGCCGTTGTTCCCGTTCGGAGTCCAGGCTGTACCGACGGGCGTGCCATCCAGCCCCAAAGTGGGGTCGCCCGATACGTTGATGTACGCGGGGAAGTCGAGAACATCCAAGGTGATAGGTGCCGAGATGGACGGCGAACATTGTGAGCCATTCACAGCGCAGGACCATGTCGTGAAGCTTTCCGTGGCGCCTACAATTGTGAAATATTCACCGGCAGTGCCGTCGGCCAGGCAATTTGCAACACCCTGGCAATCGACGATAATCGACAGTATACCGCCATTGAACAAGGGGCTGCCGCCCAAATTCAGGCCTGTAGCGAACTGATCGGAAAATGTGTATACGGTGTTCGTGGCGCCCGCGGTTACTACTGGCGGCAGCGAGCCTTCATCAGAAGGAGTGTAATCCTGGAGATTACTAACGGCCGATGAACTCGCGAAGTCCCAGTTGATCGGATTGCCGCTAGCGTCCAGCTGGAAACTTCCAGTCAAAGTCCCTCCCGAATGCCACTGCAGCGGCGTCGTTGTCGTGTAGTTATCAGCCGACGCGATGGAAGGCATCGCGAGCAGAGCAACCAAGCAACATCCCAGCATGATAGTGAAAAGTCTGACCCGGTTCATCATTCTCTCCTTTGGACTAACTTGTGTCAGCCTTCGCGGCGCGCCCCATGAGCAGGGAGGCCGGCAGGCGAATCGCGCAAGTCACTAAGAATCTCTTTGTGCTCTTTCCCCGCTAGCCCGGTTCAATGGACCTCGGGTGCAACTGAGTTGTATGCACTAGAGGTGCCAACTCCAATGGGGTCAGTCAGTTAGAGGGTATGGGCCGGACTTCCGACCGGCCGGATTGGCCCGTCGAAAGGACTTCGTATGCCCTCCGATTTCGATCCGATTTTTCTCCGATTTGAGGCTTAAGGGCGAATGGGCTACGGATTCGCTCCTCGGAATGTCCCAAAGTGTGCAACGGTTTGCAGGGCCAACGTCGAAGATTGGAAGGCATGCTTGGGGCCGGTTCGTGGTACTATCCAGCCAGAGATTCGTCCCTATCGAATTTGCGCCGCGGAAGGCATTCGTGTCTGCTCCCGTGTACACATTCGGTCCCTTCAAACTGGATCTCAGCACCGGTGAACTCCGGAAACATGAAACACGAGTGCGAGTGCCAGAGCAGCCTCTGCGCCTGCTTACTCTGCTGCTGGAGAATGACAATCGCGTCGTTACGCGCCAGGAGCTGCGCGAGAGGATTTGGCCGGGGCAGACACTCGGCGACTTCGACGACAGCCTCAACGCCAGCGTGAAGAAGCTCCGCGAGACGCTGGGCGACGATCCGGGAAAGCCGCTATACATCGAGACGATTCCGCGACGCGGGTATCGTTTCATCGCACCCGTGCGCCGCGATCACGGTGCGAGCGTGCCAGTGGAAAGCACAGGTGGCAAGCTCGTCGTGCTACCTGCGGCACAAAAGAGGATGGACGACGGCGATGCGCTCCTTGCCAAGATCAGCGCGGCGGCGAGCGCGAAGGAGGCGCCTTCCCGACCGACCCGGGCGTGGCCGCGCTGGTCGCGCGTTTGGGTAACGTCGCTCGCGATCCTGGTGTTCGTGTGCATCGTGCTTCTGTGGGCTTACCTGCCCGAGCAGCTGAGGCGGGCTTCGGCAGCGGGGAACATACGCTCGATCGCCGTTCTCCCGTTCGAAAACCTGACGGGCGACCGCGAGCAGGACTATCTAGCCGACGGACTGACCGACGTGGTGATTACGGATCTCGCGCAGCTGGGCGCGGTCCGTGTGACCTCGCGCTCGTCCGCGATGCGGTACAAGGGCCTGCACAAGACACCGGAGCAGATTCGCCGCGACCTCAACGTGGATGCCATTGTCGAAGGTTCGGTGATCAAGTCCGGAAAAACGATTCGGGTGAACGCGCAACTGATCCATGCGTCGGAAGGGCAATATTTGTGGGCGCGGAGCTTCGAGAGCCGTACCGGCGATATCGTGGAACTGCAGGACGATGTGGCGCGGTCCGTTGCAACCAGCATTCAGTGGACAATCGGGTCAGGCTTCGACCATCGTCAGACCCCGCGGCCGCAAAACATCGCGGCCTATCAAGAGTACCTTCACGGCCTCTTCTTCCTGAACCATCGAACCAACGACGATCTTCGGAAGAGCGTCCAGTATTTCGATCGGGCCACAACTCTCGACCCGGGCCTCGCACCGGCCTATGCGGGTACGGCGTATGCCTATGGGCTTCTGGCTGATTATGATGGCATGCGCGCCGCCGAGGCAGCGCCCCGGGCCGAGGCAGCGGCGCGCAAGGCCATCGAGCTCGACGACTCGGCCAGCGCCGGCCATGCGGCGCTCGCTTTCGTTCTTTGGAAGTACGATTGGGATTGGAACGGCTCCGCCGCCGAGTTCCAGCGCGCTCTGGCCCTCAATCCAAACGATTCGAACACGCATCACTTGTACGGCCTGTTCCTGGCCTGCAGGGGCGATTTCAAATCCGCCCTCGAACACCTCGAAAAGGCCGAGCAGCTCGACCCACTCTCCTTAATCACGCGGACGAATCTGGCCTGGATCAGTTACTACCAGCGCGATTTCCCCACAGCGGTGGCGGGGTATCAGGACGTTCTGCGGCTCGATCCGCAATTTGTCGTGGCACACCAGAAGCTTTGGATTACGTATGCCATGCTGGGTGATCGTGAGCACGCCGTCGAGGAACTCAGCCAAGTGTTCCGGTTCTTCGGGCACGCGGACTTGGCGGAACGCGTTGACCACGCCGAGGAGAGGGCTCGGTACGATGTTGCCCTGAAAACCTACATCGACTCCGGCTTCCTGAGCGCGTACGAGCGGGCGCGCTTGTGTTCCCTTGCCGGGAGGAAACAGGAGGCGCTGAAGGCTTTGGAAGAAGCGGCGAGCCAGCGCAGCGCGTGGATGATCTACCTCGGCGTCGAGCCTGCATTCGATTCGATTCGCTCGACGGCGGAGTTTCGGAAGCTCTCGGCCCGCGCGAATATTCCGTTTGAGTCTGTTCCGGAGGCACGCTAGCGGAGGAGTGACGTCACGCCACGGAGAAATGCCATTCACGGCGTTCCTCTGAATGCCCGGTGAGCGGGATGGTGGACGTGGGGGGGCTCGAACCCCCGACCTCCTCGTTGCGAACGAGGCGCTCTCCCAACTGAGCTACACGCCCATTTCTTCGTGCCGCAAGGCTATCCACGACGGCCTCGCGACATAGGTGCAACAGCCACAGCGACAACCTTGCAGGAATTTTATTCTAGCAGAGGCGAAGCGAAAATCAGCAGGTTCTGTCAGGCGGCGTTGCGGATTCTTTTCGCGGACTTGCTAGGCGGTGAGGCGGAGCTTCGCGGCGGCGAGGAGGGTGTCGAGATTGGCGGCTGGCGCGACGCTGCCCTGGGCGAAGTCGCGTGAGCCGCCGCCCTTGCCGGTAAATTCCTTCATGGTTTCGCGGAGAGCGGCGCCGAGGTCGGCGGAGCCGCCCTTGGGCTGCGCGAAGACGATGTGGCCGGTGGCGCGGCCGGCGAGCAAGGCGATTGTTTTTCCTTCCGCGGTGATTTTGGCGGCGAGAAGAGCGAGATAGGCGGGCGTGGCATCGTCGAGAACGGCGGAGACGATGCGCGCACCGGACGCGGCGGGCAGATTCTGCGCGAGCAGGGCGCGGGATTCGAACTCGGCGAGCTTTTCTTCGAGGCGTTTTGCGGCGCCGTGCTGCGCGCGCCTTTCTTCGATTATTTTCTCGAGGCCGCTCGGCACGTCGGGCAATCCGCAGCTGAGTAGCGAGGCGGCTTGCGTCAGCGTCGAGAAATCGGCGCGGGCGGCGGCGAGGGCGCGGAATCCGCAGACGAATTCGAGGCGCCAGAAATCGCGGCGATGCTCGAGTTTGCGGAGGAGAAGCAGACCGGCCTGGCCGGTGCGGGCGAGATGGGTGCCGCCGCAAGGCTGGCGATCGAATCCATCGACTTCGACGGCGCGCAGGATGCCCTCGCGCTCAACTTTTTTGCGAATGCCGGCTTCGGCGAGTTCCTCGGCGGTGCCGAAACGGACGGCGACGATGCGATCTTCGAAAATGATTTCATTGACGCGGCGCTCGGCTTCGGCGAGGTGGCGCGGGACGATGGAGGGCGCGTCGAGATCGATGGTGGATGTTTCGCGGCCGAGATGGAAAGAAACGGTGGGGAACTGGAGGAGCTCGACGAGAGCCGCGGAGAGGAGATGCTGGCCGGTGTGCTGCTGCATGTGGTCCATCCGGCGGGGCCAATCGATTTCGCCGTGAATGGTGCCGGGCTGGACGGCGGCGGAGGTGTAGTGGACGACGCCCTTGCCATCGGGGGCGTCGACGACTTCGACGACGGAGGCGGAGCCGAGGCGACCGAGGTCGTGCGGCTGTCCGCCGGAGGTGGGGTAGAAGGCGGTGCGGTCTAGGATGATGCGCCAGCGCGCGTTTTCGCCTTCGCCCTCGCGTTCGCAGGAGAGGACGTTGGCGTCAAATTCGCGCAAGAAGGAGTCGTTGTAATAAAGCCGTTCCGTCACGCTGCGAGCCTCTCCGTATCCCGTCAAACGAGATCCCATCGAAACTCAAAAATTCTCCATCACCCAGAGATTACCGCTGGTGGTCCATTCTTGCATCGCCAGGTACCGGCCGTCGGGCGACGGAACTGCCAATGTCTCCGCGGATCCTCCGGCCTGCTCCCAGACCATTTTTTCCGTTCCGTCCAGGCCCACGTAAAGAATCGCCCTTCCGTTTCGCCTTCCGTCGACGACAAAGAGGCCTTTCCCGTCTGCTGCCCAGTTAAAGGCTTGGATGCTTCTGGTGGTTCTTAAGCGGAGTTCCTGAATTTTCCGTCCATGGAGCGACACAATTCGAATCGGCCCCGACTTCGTTAGCGTCACGGCCATCCGATTGCCATCCGGCGAAAGCTCAACCCACCAGTCGTCGTCATTTGGATCGGCAACGAAGCGCGCCAATTCGCCGCCTCGGCCCCTAATCGGATCAATCTCACTCACCATCACTCCTTTGCGATCGTCTGTCCACTCGACAATTGAGCACAATTTAGACGGAGGTCTGGCGCAATTGATCATGCTCCACGGCTTAGCGGTGAATAGCACCTGCGGGGCGCCGCCGCTGATGGGAACTCGCGCGACGGGTTGCGGCCTGATGTTCAGCGGCAGTGAAGCCTGTCCCAAACCTAAATAGAGCACCCACTTTCCATCCGGCGTGACGTGAGGATCTCGGCCGTATCCGTCCGTCACGAGCGGCTGCAGCGCAGCCTCAGACAGCGCCTGCCTGTAAATTCCATAGGTACCGCCACGGTTCGACACGACGATTACGTTGCGGCTGTCGATCGTCCAATCGCATATCCCGTCCGAACTCTCGCTGAGCGGAAAATGCTTTGGCGGCACGGTAATCGCCGCGTGGGAGTTCAGTTCGGCGAGGTACGAAGTAATGTGCGCGGCTGATCGCAAAAATGCGATTCTCTTGCCGTCAGCCGTGACGCTGGCATGACTGAAGCAGGACGCCTCGAAACCTGCCAACTGTCTCGGCTGGCCGGCGACGCGCCCGCCGTGCGAATCGAGTTGAATTGTCCAAGAGGTGCACGTCTCGGGCAGGTCCGCGCTATCTCGCAACGAGTAGAGCAGGCGACCGTCGCTTAAGTACGTGAGGTTCTCGACCCGCTTCGTTTTCGGGACGAGAAATAGCGGGATGGCCTCCGCGGCTTGTAGATCGCGATTCAAGACCGCCGAACCGGAGTCGTCGCCTTTCGCGTAGATCAGGCGCTTGCCGTCTGGCGTCCAGGAAAGCCCGGAGACGAAGCCTCCTTCGGCAGCTGCGTCAATCTTTCTGGGTTGGGTCCCACTGGGCTCCATGACCCAAATTTCCCGCTCCCCCTCTTGACCGCGCCCAGTGCCGAAGGAAACCAACGACCCATCCGGAGACACCGAATAGGCCACCGCATTGTCGCGCAGCTTGCGCGGTGAACCGCCTGCGGCGGAAACAATCCACACGCTCGCGTCTCGCGGAGCCGAGGCGTCGGAATCGATGTCCAGCGGCAGAGCGTTGACCAGAAAGCGAGTGCTGTCCGGAAGCCACGGACTCTCCGCGATCTCCCATTCAACATCCTGCTCGCTCAATCCGTCCGGTTCGGGAATCTGCCGAGCCTCGCCTGTCGCCAGCAGCTTGATGTACATCCCGTGGGCGTCGCTGTAAGCCAGAAACTTGCCATCGGGAGAGATGGCTCCGCTCTTGACTCGATTCTCAAAAGAATTGAAGGTGAGTTGCCGATATGTCGGCACGCTCCGGGCTCTGGAAGACGTTAGCCGGCGCCGCGCGGCCCACGCAATCGCGCCCACCAGCACAACCAGGGCGACGATAGCCGCCACCCTCTGCCACGTCCTCCCTTTGAGCGGGCTTTCTGCGGCCCCCAGCACGGTGGCTTCAAACCGATAACCCCGCGTCGGCACAGTAATGATCGCGGCCTGGGAGTTTTTCGAACCGTTCAAAGCCTTTCGGAGGAGAGAGATATTCCTGGTGAGGGTGTCTTCACCTACAAACACTCCGGGCCACAACGTTTGAAAGAATACTTCCTTCTCGACCAGGTGCCCGGCATTCTCCACGAGTAAGACCAGGGTATCGAATACCTTAGGAGCGAGCGGAACTTCCTGGCCGCCGCGCAATAGCCTCCGCTCCGAGACCTCGAGCGAAAACTCACCGAACTCGTAGCGATGTTCCTTTGAGCCGTTCACGGCGGTGCCTGTTGGTGTTTAGCGAATTCTATCAGAGAAACATCAGATTTTGATCGGGACCTGCGCCGAGCGCACAAGTGAAAATCCGCGTTCGAATCGGCATTTCGACTTCCACGCGGAGGCACTATGAGAGTCGCTTGCGCCTTGGTGGTATCGCTTATCTCCATCGCTGTTCTGACCGCCTGCCGCGCTGATGGCGGGGGCAATCCGACACCCGCACCGGGCGTTGTTACCCACCTTCAGTTCAGCGGACCAAGCTCCGCTATCGCTGGAACTCCTTTTACCTTCACCCTCACGGCGCTTGACGCCGTCAATCAGGTAGTGGCCAGCTACTCCGGTACCGTGCACTTCTCGAGCAGCGATTCGCAAGCCACTCTCCCGGCAGACGCCCGGCTGATTCAGGGAACGGGGACCTTTCAGGCGACGCTGATGACGGCCGGCGACCAGATCATCAGCGCCGATGACGCGATTGCGCGTTCGATCTCACGTGGCGTCCACTCGGTTGCAGTTTCGGCAGCCTCAGGGTTTGCGCCAACCGGCAGCATGGCAGTGCCTCGCCACGCGCACTCGGCTACGCTGCTCGCCAATAGCAAGGTTCTGGTCGTTGGCGGGCTGGATGCCACGGGGCAGCCTCTTGCCACTGCTGAGCTCTTTGATCCGGCCTCCGGCACGTTCGCCGCGACCGGAAGCATGGCGTTTCCGCGCTTTTCTCACACGGCCACTCTGCTCTCAAACGGGAAAGTGCTGATTGTGGGCGGCGGCGACACCCAAGCCGAGATTTTCGATCCTGGGAGCGGAACATTCGCTATCACCGGCACGACGTCAACCGCGCGTTCCGGTCACACGGCAACATTGCTGAAAGACGGCAGAGTTCTGGTGGCGGGCGGCGGAAACGCGACAGCAGAATTGTTCGATCCGGCTAGCGGAGTGTTCACTCCCGTTGCCAGTCAGATGGCCGCGAGCCGCGTCAATCACACGGCAACACTTCTTTCAAGCGGCAAGGTGCTCGTCGCGGGAGGCAATGACCCGGGTAGTTACGCCCTCGGTGAACTGTTCGACCCTGCGACCAATACGTTCGTGCCTACTTCGACGGGAGCAACCGCCGCTCGTTTGCTCACGGCAACCCTCTTCAGCAATGACAGCGTTCTCTTAGCCGGGGGCGAGGTCACAGTGACCCTCAGTGGCGGCAGCACGCGCTGCTGCGTGAATGGGCCGGTCTCCGTGCGCAACACCAGCCTGTTCGAGAACTCGAGCGCCACCTTCACAGCCACGTCCGATCTTTCCACTTCGCGCGCATTTCACACAGCGACGTTACTCAACGATGGGACTGTGCTCATCACCGGCGGCTCGAGCGTCTCTTCCACCCTGCAGGGCGGCTCCGCCCTGACCACTTCTACTCCGCTCGGCACCACCGAGTTGTTTGACGTTGTGGCCGCCATCTTCACAGCCGGTCCGAACATGACCACTCCGCGGACCGAACACACTGCAACCCTCCTTCCGAACGGCAGCGTGCTCTTGATCGGAGGGGTAGATGCGAGCGGTAACGTCCTTGCGAGTGCGGAGCTATATCAGTAGCGTTCGAGCTGTGGAATAGAAAGAACCGGGATCAGGCCATGAAGAAGGGGCGGTTGCGCTGGATGGCGTCGACGGCCATGAGGAGCGTGGGGCCGTCCTGGGACTTGCTGACGTAGCCGTTCAGCCCGATGCGACGCGCTTCGTCGACGAAGGCTTCGGAGCGATACATCGAGTAAACGAGGATAGGAATCTCGGGCAGGCGGGCGCGAATCACTTTGGCGGCGCCGAACCCGCTAAGCACAGGCATCGAGATGTCGAGGATGACGACGTCGGGCTTCAGCGCTTTGGCCTTGTCGATAGCCTCCTGGCCGTTCTCCGCTTCGCCGCAGACCTTCCAGCCCTCCTGGGTCTCCAGCAATTCGCGAATTCCGCGCCGTACAGCTTCGTGGTCGTCAGCGAGGAGGATTCTCATGACCTAATTGCATAACGTATGGGATTGGGATGGGCAAGTCTATCGGGGATATTCTGTAGGGAAGCCGACGGAGGGAGATTCTATGTAAGTCCATATCTATCAGCGATTTAGGCGATGTCGAATTGCAAGGCAGAGGGCGTTGGCCTCGCAACGACTCACCCTGAAGGGGGCGCGCATTACCCAGACGCCCAACAGATGGTCTTCGTGTTGCGTCTAGCCAGCAGCGGCGCGAGTCGACGGCTCGATGGATTGCGCGCTGCGAAAGCGCTCAAAGCCGACAGCGGCGAAGTAGACCGCGCGATCGAAGAACATCTCAATTGCCCGGGAAAGCTCGAGGACCTGGAAAAGCTCAAGGGCGTGATCGGTGAGCACCTCTCCGGTAATGTGGTTCCAGAGGTGCTCTTTCGTCGCAACGATCACGAGGATGAGCTGGCTGAGGGGAACACCCTGAGCAGCGCGACGTTCCCCAATAGCGATGTACCTATCCTCGACGTCTGCCTCCGATTTGGTTTCGAGCCACGCGCCGAGGTTGTGATAAATCTCGTAGGCGCGCTGGCGAAGCTCTTCAGAGGGCACCTTTTCGCGGAATTCGCGCAATCGAAGCGAGTTCGTCACTCTCGCCCATACACCGTTCGCCAGTTCGTCCGAATGAGCTTCGATGTGGCGAATGATCTTCCAGCTCAAGAATCCCAGTTTGGCCGGATCGGTATCATTCATCATGGGACACCTCCCGCGCGGGTCGGAGCGTGTGCATTCAACTACTGCCGCAGGCCCTCCCGCGCTTCGTTTTCCTGGCCGACCGGTTCGGCGAACGAGCAGACCCAGGGCTTGGCGAGCCGCAGGAAGTCGACATAGGCGAGGCGGATTCCCTCGGAGCGCGTCCCTGCGCTGAAGGTGATGCCGGGATCTTCGGCCAACGACTCATCCATGTACACGGGCAGACCGTAGAGTTCGCCGAATGCCGGAAAAACGCCCGGTTCGCAATCAGGAAACAACCGCTTGCATTCTTCTTCCTCCACCAATTCGACGGGCGAGTGGACGATGTGCCCCAGTTTCTCGAGATTTACGCGGCGGCAGGCCGGGAGCACGGCAAGCAACACTTGTTTGCCGGCGCGAAGAACAACGGTCTTCGCGACATCCCTTCCGTGAATGTGCATCACGGACGCCGCATACTGCGCGCCAAAGGCGGGCGCGTGAGAAATTGCCGAGTACGGAACGTGCTGTGTGTCGAGGATCGTCTTCAACCGTGCTGGCATCATGGTTTTACCTCCGTGGAATGACTCGTCAGCCGCGCGATTTTCCGTTCCAAGCTCCTTTACAGTTTCCTTCAGCGCTTGGCCAAATTCACCGCACCTGAGGGCGGGACCTCCCAGGCGCTTTCGCATCTTGCCGCCGAGCGGGACCCACCAGCAGCTTTCTTCAACCGGAAATCGGTAGAAGACGCGGCACTCGGTGCCGTCGAGCATCTGCACGAGGGGATCCTGCTGGTTCAAAGGAGCCGCGCTGAGGATCAGATCAAAGGCGCGGACGTCCAGAGACTCGCGCGTGGCAGCTGGAGTAGCGAAGGAGCAATGGCAGCCACAGCCCTCCATGAAGTGGAACAGGGTGGATGTCGTGCTCTCGTTCTCGCCCAGCAGCAGAACTTCGATGTGGGCTCTGCGCATGGCTTTTCTCCGTGGAGCCTAAGCCGCCGCTTGCAACGCCGCCTTTCGCTGGGAACGCGATTCCGCGAGGGCGCTGCCGACGGCCCGTTCCAGTTCATGCGGGTAAGGCGGATAGGCGACATAGTCGAAGGCCCCCGCCACCATGGCCTCGAGATAGGAGCCCCAATCATCGAATCGCGAAACGACGATCACAGGGGCACTATGCCCCCTGCGCTTCATTCCAGCTATCAACTTGCGGAAATCACCATCGGGGACTGTGTCGTCGCAGATGGCCACGTCGGGATGCTGGGTGGAGAAGAGGTTCGCGGCAGCATCAAGAGTGGCACATGGAACCGAGCGGAGGCCGCAGTCCGAGAGAATTGTCGTCAGTTTTTCGGAGTGCTTGGGATCCCCGCTGATAAGGATAATGTGCGCTGGCATTGTCCCCTCCTTCCGGGAGAGCGCTCGGGAGTGAGGCTCAGCCACGCGTCCCGGTCACCTCGTCCATACGGTCACCCATTAGCGCAGTACGTGCGATGACGGGCGTCACGTTTCATGGTGCTGAACATCACTTGGCTGGTCATTAGGCTGACGGGTTTAAAGGGGGCGGAAAAGGACTGGCGGCGGCGCGCTGGGGAGTCGGTTGGGGACCGCGCTCAATTTGCCTGTCGGGAAACCAGAGGCCGATTTGGGCAATGGTCTTCCCACGGAGCGAACTGAGGGGCCGTAAGCCCTTTGTTTTCAGCGGCTGTTTCGGAATGGGAATTGCGATAGCACTGGACGAAGGCGTCCGCAGGCGCGGAGAGCTTAAGGGGGCCACGATGTCGAAGTCGGGTCACAGGACAATTTTGAGCCCACGCTGGCTCGCGGCAGCGGGTGTGGTTGCGGCGATTCTGCTGGCGGCCCGGCCGGCGAGCGCAAACATCATGATGGCGGGTGTCACGCTGACGGATCCGTCGCAGGCCGGCTTGCCTGGCGATGTTCTGGATTTTCAGGGAACGATCGCTAACTTCACGGACAATCCGCTGACAATCACCTCTTTCGGGCTCACTGCACCGTGCTTTGATTCGTGCGACGAGAACGCAGTTGTTACGCTGATTGCGGACGCGCCGGACCTGGCCGGCGGTGAAACGACACCGCGTCTGGATCTTTTCTCGGTGACTTTGCCAACGGACCTTGCGTCGCTGCCTGACACAAGTGTGAACGGCTCATACTTCGTATGCTACGAAGAGCTCCCGACCTGCGTGACGGCGGCATTTTCTGTGACGGTTTTGGCGCCTTCCGTGACGAGCCCGGAACCCTCTTCGCTCCTGCTTTTGCCGGCGGGACTGCTTGGGCTGGGTTTCGTGTCGCGGCGGCGTCTGATCGCCTAGTTCGATTCTCCGGATTCTTCGCTAACGACCGCGGAAGTGGACGATGAAGGTGGCTTCCTGCGTATTGGGCTGCCCGTCGCAAAGCGCTGGAGAAAACGTCCATTGCTGAACGAGGGCAAGCGCCTCGTCGCCCAAATCGGCGCGCGCCGAGCTCTGAATCACAGCCTGATGCACTCGGCCATCCCTGCCGATGATCCCGCGAATCGCGACGTCCGTGGTATCGCCTCCAGGGCCTTCCTTTGGCTGCGGCATGGATTGGCCGATGGCGCGCTTGTAGGTGGTGCACCAGGTTCTCAGGTGCGCATTTGGCGGAGCCGAGAGAACATTTGCGGTCGCGTCCTTTAATTCGACCATCGTTTGGCTGATTTCGAGTTTCGGGATGCCGTTGACCGAGAGGTGGATCTTTCCGGGCATCAGGGCGCCGGCAAACGGGAAGAAGTTTCCATATTCCACGGTGCGGTCGCCGATTTTCTGCCGCGCAAGAGTGCCGGTGGCGGCATCCACGCAAATCTCATTTTCCTGGCGGCGCTCGCCGCGGATTGTAGCGAATTCGATGCAACGCAGTTTCTGGTCGGCGTCGCCCACCTTATCGACGATCGCGTAGATGACATCGTCATCGGCAAAAGCCACGAGCCACACGGGCGTCACGCGCATCAGCATCACGATTTCGGGCGGCTGCAGCTCCGAAGTTCGGACGGTGCGCAGACCCGCGTCGGTGAAAATGTCGATGGCGTGATAGTCACCGAAGATGGCCTCCTCGCGGCGGCCAGTCCCCTGAATGACGGAACGAGTGAAGCTACCCTCCCGAATTGGGGAGCTTGTATCGAGGACGAGAAATTCGTCCGTGCGTTCGAGGTTCGGCAACTTAGGGGAGATGCTGAGGCCGTTGGCGCGCTCCAGCATCTCGACGGCCTGCGCGCGCACGGCGGGATCCTGGGCCGCGCAGGGGATTGAAATCAGGAAAAGACCGAAGAAGACGAAAAAAAGCGATTTCACGGCACACCCACTTCCGCTGACGTTGCCAGTCAGGTTGGCAGGTCAGCAGTCCGTCAATTGCTTGCGGAAGTATACTCCCGGGCTTCGGCGAGAGGGAAGCGGCGCAGCGGGAGGTTCTGATCCGCGATTGCGGCGGCCGAGAATCAGGTATGGGCTGTCGCGCTGGCCAGGGGTTTGGAGCTTCGTGACGAGGGAACGGACATGGAAAAGGCTTCGGAGAGCGAGCGGAATCCATCCATGAAGGAAGAGGCGTCGCGCATAACGGACCGGCGCGAATTTCTGCAGACGGCGGTCGCGGGAGCGGCAGCAGGTGCCGCGGCGCTGGCGATGCCGGGCTGGGCGCGGGCCGGCGCGGACGCGGGCGGCGTCGATGCTGCCGATCTCGATGCGATTCGGGCCGAGATTGAAAAGTGTCACGAAGAGGCCGTCCAGCGGCTGCAGACGTGGATTCGGCAGCCTTCGATCGCAGCAGAAAATCGCGGCATGAACGAAGGCTGCGAACTGACGATGAACATGCTGCGGGACGCGGGCTTCGACAACGTCACGAAGATGCCGACCGACGGCCAGCCGGGAATTTTTGCGACGCTGGACGCAGGGGCGGCACGGACGCTGGGAATCTACTTCATGTACGACGTGAAGCAGGCCGATCCTTCGGAATGGAGTTCGCCGCCATTCGAGGCGCGGCTTGTCGACCGGCCGGGGCTGGGTAAAGTGGTGATTGGCCGCGGCGCGGTGAACCAGAAAGGGCCGGAGGCGACATTTCTCGCTGCGCTGCACGCGTTTCGAGGCGCGGGGAAGAAGCTACCGGTGAATCTGGTGTTCGTGGCGGAGGGCGAGGAGGAGATTGGGTCGCCGCATTTCCCGCAGGTGGTGCACCAGCCAGACGTAGCCGCGCAACTGCGGAAGTGCAGCGGCGTGTTCATGCCGTTTCCGTCGCAGGATTTGGACGGCACGGTGACGATCACGCTCGGCGCGAAGGGCGTGGTCGAGCTGGAAATGATTTCGAGCGGCGAGCGCTGGGCGCGCGGTCCGCGGCGCGACGTGCATTCAAGCAACAAGGCGCGGCTCGACAGCCCGGCGTGGCATCTGGTGGAGGCTCTGACGACGCTTGTTTCGCCGGACGGCAATACGCCGATGGTCGAAGGCTTTTCAGCGAAGGCGCTGCCGCTGACGGACGAGCAGAAGAAGATGATCGCGATTGCGGCGCGGCGCATGGACGAAGCGACGGCCAAGAAACAGCTTGGCGTCGAGCGCTGGGTTCACGACGTAGGCTGGCAGGAGGCGCTTGAGCTGATGGCGTCGCAGCCGACGATCAACATTGAAGGGCTGGTCGGCGGATACACGGGCCCGGGCGGGAAGACGATTCTGCCCGGCAAGGCGGTGGCGAAGATCGATATGCGGCTTGTGCCGAACATGACCGCGGCGGAAACACTTGCGAAATTTAAGGCGCACCTCGCGGACAAGGGCTTCGGCGACATCGAAGTGAACATGAGCGGCGGATACGACCCAACAACTACGGCGGGCGATTCGGCGTTGATTCGTGCGGAGGTTGGGGTCTACAAGCAGTACGGAATCGATCCCGTGATGCTGCCGCGGCTGGCGGGCTCTTGGCCGGGATATGTTTTCACGGGCGAGCCGCTGCATCTTCCCGCAGGACACTTCGGGCTGGGTCACGGAAACGGCGCGCATGCGCCCGACGAGTATTACGTAATCGAATCGACGAATCCGAAGATTCAGGGAATGGACGGCGCGGCTTTCTCGCACGTTCGGTATCTGTACGAACTCGCGTCGATCGGCTGACCGGGATGTTTTTCTCTTCGCCTGGGCCGTCGCTACTTTCGTAGGAAAGCGAGTCAGCCCACCCTAAACTGTCCCGCTGGACAGCTAGGCGGCTCCCGAGCCTGTTGATAGCTTCCCACCTACAGTAGTGGTCCCGCATGAGTGCGTAGATTCGCGACGACCACTCTGCGCCCCCATCCTGCCCGGGCGCATGTGATTCCCGCAACGTGGAGAGCTTTACATGATCCGGTGTCGCAAAGGGTGGCCGCGACCTATCGTAGCGGCGATGGCCGTTGTGAGTGCCGGCCTCATGTTCGGTTGCTCAGGCCTTCCATCCGGCGGGCTGCTGCCGACGGGCGATGCGCTGAGCGTCACGCCGGCGACTCCGTCGGTTCGAGCAGGCGCGCAAGAGCAATTCACGGCTTCGGTGCCGGGTTCTTCAGCCGGTCCGACGATCACGTGGATGGTGAACGGGACACCCGGTGGGAATAGCACGGTCGGCACCATCACGACGACGGGGAATTACACCGCGCCTGCAACAATTCCGAATCCCAATACGGTGACCATCTCCGCTTCGGTCGAAAGTACGCACGCGAGCGGGTCGACAACGGCGACGCTTCTCAACCCGGTGCCGGAGGTGGCGTCCGTTTCACCGTCGCAGCTGAATGTGGGGCCGTTCACAATCACGCTAAGCGGGTCTGACTTCGTCAACGGAGCGGTGGTGTCGCTGTCCGGCACGGCCCTGACGACGACCTTCGTTTCGGCGACACAACTCAAAGCCGCCGGCACGACGACTACGCAGATGATCGGGCCGGTTCAAATCGTTGTGACCAATCCTGATCCCGGATCTGCATCGTCCTCTGCGCTTACGGCGCAAGTGGTTGGCCCGGTGCTGATCACGCCCGAAGTGGCGGACCGGTTCCTCGAGCAGACGACGTTCGGGCCGACGCCTCCGCTGATTACGCAAGTGCAAGAAACCGGGTTGCAGGGATTCCTCACGCAGCAATTTTCCTTGTCCGCCACGCCCTACGCCACACCGGACGCCAGCGAGATGGATCTATCGCTGGTGCAGAACCGGTTCTTCGTCCACGCGATCACAGCGCAGGATCAGCTGCGGCAGCGGGTTGCATTTGCGCTGAGCCAGATATTTGTGATCTCCGGGAACAAGATAACGGATCCCACCGCATTTACCGAATATCTGAAGCTGCTGCAGAACGATGCGTTCACGAATTACCGGCAGATCATGAACGACGTGACTCTGTCGCCGGCGATGGGCCATTTTCTCGACATGGTGAACAATGACAAGCCCAAGTCCTCAGGCGACCATGCCAACGAGAATTACGCCCGCGAACTGATGCAGCTCTTCACGATTGGGACGGCGCAACTCAACCCGGACGGCTCGCAGCAGACGGATGCGAACGGCGAGGCGATCGCAACCTATTCGCAGGACATGGTACAGGCCTTCGCGAAGGCGTACACGGGATGGACGTATCCGACGCAGCCTGGGCAAACTGCGCAGAAGCACAACCCGGCGTACTGGATCGGTTCGATGGTAGCGGACGACGCGAACCATGACATGACTGCGAAGCAACTTCTGCAATATCCGGGCGCAGCCAGCGGAGGAATGCTGCCGGCGGGGCAAACGGCGTCCGGGGACCTGCAGGGTGCGCTGGACAATATTTTCAATCATCCGAACGTGGGCCCGTTCGTCTCGCGTCTGCTGATTCAGCACCTTGTGACGAGCAATCCTTCCCCGGCTTACGTGCAACGAGTTGCCGCAGCTTTCGACGACAACGGCTCGGGGGTTCGCGGCGACATGAAGGCGGTGCTGACGGCGATCCTTCTCGATCCGGAAGCGCGGCGCGGCGACGATCCCGCCAGCGCGAATCCCGTGGACGGGCACCTGCAGGAGCCGATCCTCTACATCGCGGGACTTTATCGCGCGTTCGGCGCGACGACGGACGGTTCGAATCTGTCGAGTTTTGCGGGGCAGATGGGCGAATCGCCTCTCAATGCGGCAAGCGTATTCAATTTCTTCTCGCCGGATTTTCAGATACCAGGTACGAACCTTTTCGGCCCGGAATTTCAGATTCTGACCACGTCGTCATCGTTGACGCGGGCGAACTTCGTCAACACATTCGTTTTCGGGAAGATTACGAACACGACGGTGAGCTTCTCGTCGTACGCGAGCCAGGCCTCGAATCCAACGCAACTGCTCGGCGGCCTTTCGACGCTGCTGCTGCATGGCACGATGTCGTCGGACATGCAGAACAGCATTGTTGCGGCGATGCAGGCGGTTCCGGCCGGAAGCAGCCAATCGCTGCAACAGGCGGAGACGGCGATCTATCTGGTCGGGACGTCGTCGCAATATGAGGTTCAGCACTGACGCGCGGGAGCGGCTGACGCCCCACAACGCGAGTCCACCGGAGGCGGTACATGAAGCTGACGCGAAGAGATCTACTCAGAATGAGCTGCTGTTCCGCCGCGGCGTTCGGCGTAACGGCGTCGTTCGGCCGCCTCAACCTGATCCATGCCTATGCGGCGGGGCCGGCCACGGACTATCGCGCTCTCGTCTGCATTTTTCTTTTTGGCGGAAATGACGCGAACAACCTGATCGTGCCCATGGACACGCAGGGCTATCAGAACTATGCGAACATACGGGCAAACCTGGCGCTGGCGCAAAACACGCTTTCGCCGATTGTGGCGAAGACGAGCAAGGCTCCTTACGGCTTCCATCCGCAATTGTCGGCTCTGCAACCGCTGTTTTCCGGCGGGCAGCTGGCGGTGCTTGCGAACGTCGGGACACTCGCGCAGCCCATCAACCAGTCGCAATACAAGCAGGGAGGGCAGCTGGTTCCCATCAATCTGTATTCGCATTCCGATCAGCAGGGCCAATGGCAGACGCTGGATGTCAGCGGCCCGGGCACCACGGGTTGGGCGGGCCGCACCGCCGACAAGCTACAAACCCTGAACGCCGCCGCGCAGTACCCGCCGGTGACGAGCGTCGCTGGAGGCGCCATCCTTTGCACCGGCAATCAGACGCAGCCCTACGCGCTTTCTCCGGGTTCGAGTCCGGGCCTCTCCGGGTACCACGGTTCCGCGCAGCAGGACGCGCGGCTGGTTGCGTTGCAACAACTGCTCACTTTCGATACCGGAATTTCCCTGGTGCAATCAGCCAGCGCCGTGATGACGCAGACGCTGGCACAAAGCCAAGTGCTTGCGGCAGCGCTCCAGGGGCTGGCGCCGCTTCAGACGCAGTTCCCGTCCAACGGAATCGGCAGCCAGTTGAAGCAGGTGGCCCAGATCATCCAAGCACGGTCGTCGCTCGGACTTCAGCGGCAGATATTCTTTTGTTCGCTGGGCGGCTTCGACACCCACAGCGACCAGCTCGATACGCAGACGGCCCTGTTCGGGCAGCTTGGCCCAGCGATGGCGGCCTTCTACAACGCCACGGCGGAGCTCGGCGTCGCATCGCAGGTGACTACGTTTACGCTTTCTGACTTCAGCCGAACCTACCAGCCCGGCAGCAATGGCGGCACCGACCACGCCTGGGGAAGCCATCACCTCATCATGGGCGGGGCGGTGCAGGGCGGCGATATTTATGGGCAATTTCCGGAATTCGCTCTCGGAGGCCCGGACGACACTGGCAACAATGGCCGGTGGATTCCGTCCACATCCGTGGATCAATACGGCGCGACGCTCGCTCAGTGGTTTGGCGTGGCCGCTTCGGATCTGCCTGCCGTTTTCCCGAACATTGCGAACTTCCAACCGGCGGCGCTGGGGTTTATGGGGTGAGCTGCGATTTGAACTGAGTGCTGCGACCCCGTCGCAGACGGAGTAGAATGGGCGGCCATGGGGCGGGGGCGAATCGTGGCCGCGCTGCTTGCGCTGCCGATTTTGGCGGCGTGGGCCCAACAGGAAACGAAAACGCCTGCCGTTCGTTCTTCAACCTACCTGGTTCACATCAGCGTCATCGTCGAAGATAAAACCGGTCAGCCGGTGGCTGACTTGACGAAGGATGACTTCGCCATCAGCGACCGAGGCAAGCCGCAGACGATTGGGCTCTTTTCCGTGGACGCGGCAAACGCGCCGGGAGAGGCGCACGAGACGCTGCCGCTAAACACGTTTTCCGACCTGCCGAAGTATCGCGGAGGAGCGCCGCATGGCGTGACGATGATCCTGCTGGACAACCTGAACACAATGTCCGGGTCGACGCCAGTGCCCTACGAGGACACGCCGTACTGGCTGGAGGATCATGCTCTGGCAAACGCGAAGCAGCGATTGGTGGAGTTCCTGAAGAAGCTCGACACGGGGGATCGCATCGCAATCTACGGCCTGACGGACAAGATTCACGTGCTGTGCGATTTCACGTGCGACCGGGAGCAGCTTCTGGCGGTGGTGGGGCGATACGACACGACGTCGAGAACGCAACGCGATACGGCGGAGCCGGGAGCTATTCATACGCCCCAGGGAAACGAGGGCCCGGGTTTCGATGAGCACATCGACGCCGACGTTCAAGAGCTCGCTGCGATGAAGAACGAGGCCCGGGCGGAGACAACGATGGCCGCGCTGACGGCCATTGCGAATCACGCAGCGGACATTCCAGGCCGAAAGAATCTGCTCTGGCTGACAGCAGCAGTGCCGGTTTCGGGACAAGCCATCGCGCGCGCGCTGGCTCACGCAAACATCGTGGCCTATCCCGTGGACGCGCGCGGACTGTTGCCACGAGCGCCGTCGGGAGACATATCCGGCGTCATGGATGAGGACGCATATGCGCGGGGGGAGGCGGGCAGACCGCCTGCCCAGGCGGATCAGCCGACCGGAATCGACGCGATGGAAGAGATGGCGAATGACACCGGCGGGCACGCGTTCGTAAACGCGAATGATTTGACGGCCGCGATCCGGAAAGTGGTGGAGGAGTCGACCGTGACATACACGCTGGGGTTTTACGTCGATTCGCGATCGCTCGATGGGAAATTTCACGAGTTGAAGGTGCAGGTAAAACGGCCGGGGCTGACGGTGCGGTATCCGAAGGGATACTTCGCGGCGAAAGATGAGCCTGCGACAGAGAACGACAAGCGCAACAATTTTCTGACCGCGATTCGGAGCCCGCTCGATTCGTCGGTCATTCCGCTTGAGGTGAGGATTTCGCGCGTCGAGAAGCCGATGGCGAATTCGCTGGAAGTGCAGGGCGTGATCGGGTTGAAGAACCTGCAGGTGGTGCAAGACGCGGGCGCGCGGGTCGGGACGGCAGACCTGTACATGATCGAGCAGGATGCGGCGGGAAACGTTGTGCACCAGGGCTCCACGCATTTGCGGCTCAAGCTGACCGAGCAACAGTATCAGAGCTACCTGCAAACAGGCATTGTGTTTCGGGAGTTTGTGCGGCCGCGGCCGGAAACGACGGTGCTGCGAGTTGTGGTGCAGGACCCGGCGACGTCAGAAGTGGGAAGCGTGATCGTGCCGCTGACGCAGGTGAAGTGACGCGTGGGAGTCGTGGCGAGACTTGTCCCAATATGGAGTGTCTCGGAAGCCGTCGTCAGTCGCGGTAGACGAATTCGAGTTCGATTCCCGCGACGGAAATGACGTCGCCGGAATTGAGCTTCACCGGATGGCCGATGGGCTGGCCGTTGACGCTGGGCACTTTGTCGGCGGCGCCAATGTAGTAGCAGTTGTCCTCGCGGCGATTGATCTGCGCGGCGGCCTTCGGCGCGAACCAGCCTTTGAGCTTCACGGTGGCCATCGCGGATTTGCCAATGACGGTGAGCTTGTCGCTGAGCATGTATTCGCGCTGATCGGTCCTGCCGCTCTTCACGACGAGAGTGCCAACCTTGAGGCGCGCGGGAGCCACCTGCGCGCTTTCGCCCACAGCAGCAACCTTCTGGAGGAATTCGCGCCGGTCCTTCGTGTCGAGCATAACGGTCTCGTTGATTTTCGGCGCGGCAGGCTTCGCGGCGGCGTGATCGAGCGTGAAGGCCCGAATATCCGCGGAATCGGTCACGACGATCGTGTGCTTGCCGATCATGACGGAATCGCCCGGCTTCAGCGTGACCATCTTGATGCGCTGGCCGTTGACGAAAGTGCCGTTCAGGCTGCCGAAATCCTCGAGCATCAAGCGGCCTTCTTCGTTGAAGACTCGCGCGTGGTAGTGCGAGACGGCGGGATTGTCGATGACGATGCCGTTGTCGGGCGATCGGCCGATGCTGACTTCCTTTTCGCCGACGGCGACTTCCCGCAAAACCGCATTTTCGAACTTCAGGACGAGCTTTGACATTGCAACGCCTCCGTCAAGAATCTTCGGATGAGCCCCGGAACCAGCGGCCGATACGCGCGAACGCGCCCACCGGTTTGGCGGCGCGCCGCACGACGATGACCGTAATGTTGTCGCCGCCACCCGCCTGATTGGCGTAATCGACGAGGCGCTCGGCGGCTTCCTGCGCGTCATCGGATTTGGCCAGCACCGTTGCGATTTGCGCGTCGGAAAGCTCGCGAGTCAGGCCGTCGGAGCAGAGAAGAATCGTGTCGCTCTCGAGCGTGAGTTCTTCCTCGACATCAACGATTACTTCGGGGTCGGCACCGAGCGCGCGGAGCAAAACGTTCTGCAGCTTGCTCTGATCGGCTTCCTCTTGTGTCATTACGCCGCGCCGAACCTGTTCGGCGACGAAAGAATGGTCGCGCGTGAGCTGCTCGAGCTCGCCGGAGCGCAGGCGATAGATGCGGCTGTCGCCGACGTGAGCGAGGCTCATGCGGTCACCATCGAAATGGACGGCAACAACTGTGGCGCCCATGCCTTTCCACTCGAGTTTCTGAGCCGCCGCGTTGCGAATGGCGTCGTTGGCGAAGCGAATCGCGCTGGCTAGCCGATTTGAGGTGTCGGAGAGCCCCTCGAGGCGCGGGCCGTTCAACGGGAGGGAAGCGTCGGCCTCGGCAGAGCGGTAATGGTCGACGATGCTCTCGGTAGCCAATCGACTGGCAACCTCACCCGAGGCTTGGCCACCCATGCCGTCGGAGAGAACGAAGAGATTGAGATCAGGCGCGAGGCGGAAGCTATCCTCGTTGTTCTCGCGCACACGTCCCGTGTCGGTGCGCGCGCCGACATCTATTTGGCGATCCGTTTCCAGGGGTTTCTCCGTTACCACCACCGCGGCTTTTCGGTCGGGTTCCGCGTGCCCGGAAGCTCGAATTCGTGGACGTTGCGATAACCCTGGGCCTCGAGCCACTGCGTGACGTCTGAAACGCGCTTGGCCGTATAAGGACCGGTGACAACTACCCAGAATTGGCCGGTAAGACCGGTGCGCTGAATCGCGCGAACCGGCAGGCCGAAGCCTCGAATCTTCGTGACGACTTCGTTGGCCTTGTCCTGGCGCTGATAGCGGCCCACCCAGAGATAAGTGTTGGCCTGCGCATCCTTGGGGATGCCTTCGCTGAAGGCTTTGTCCGCGCGCTCCTGAACGGCCGGCGGTGCTGGCGTCGTTCCCTCAAGTTCCTGTTGCCGCGCTGATTTCTTCTTGCCCGGAAGCTCGACAGGAGGGAACACGGTGGAGTGTGTCGAAGGCTGTGGCTTCGCGGCAGCGGGCTTCGAGGGAGCCTTCTTCTCTGGTTGTTTGGCGGCGCTGGACTCTGCCGCGGCCGGTGCCGATGTCGGGGCGGACGAATCCGTTGCGGCTGGCAGCGTCAGCGCGAAATCGGGCGGCTTTGGCGCGGCGATCGCCGCCGGCGCAGGAATCTGCTCCGCGCTCTTTGCTACTTTGGCCCAGTGCGCGGCGGAAAGTCCGCCGAAGACGGCAGCGGCCCCCACAAGAAGCCAAACGATGGGCGAAACGCGCGACGACTTTGGCGGCGGTGCCGATAGAACGGCACGGGGCGCCGGTGTGACAGCCGAAACGGGCGCGGGAGTCGCGAATGGTGCGAGACCCGCCGAAGTGCCCGTGGCGCTGGGTGCGCCGAGGACTTTTTCGAGCTCGGCGACCGACTGGTACCGCCGCGACTGCTCCTTTTCGAGACACTTCAGGATGGCGCGCTCGATGGCGACGGGAACGTTAGGCTCAACCTCGTGCGGCGGCGGAGGAGTTTCGCGAATCTGTTTGAGCGCGACGGCGACCGGCGTATCGGCCTGAAATGCCTGCGTGCCCGTGAACATTTCGTAGAGGATGAGGCCCAGGGAGTAGATGTCCGTTCGATAGTCGACCTGCTTCCCGGAAACCTGTTCGGGCGCCATGTAGGCGGGCGTGCCGATCATTGAACCGGTGAGGCGCGTTGCCGCTTCCATCGAGCGGGCTATGCCGAAATCCATGATTTTCACGTTGCCGTTCGCGTCGATCATCACGTTTTCGGGTTTCAGGTCCCGATGGACGATGCCCTGCGCGTGCGCTTCTTTCAGCCCCGAGCAAATTTGCAGCGCGACGTTGATCGCCTTCCGCAGGGGCAGGCCGCCGAAACGGTTGAGCACGGAGCGAAGGCTTTCGCCTTCGACAAATTCCATCGAAGTGTAGGCGATGCCGCCGATGCGGTTGAATTCGTGGACGCGGCAGACGTTCTTGTGGGTGATCTTGCGCGCGAAGAGCAGCTCGTTCTTGAAGCGCTCCATCATCGCCTGGTCGGAAGCGATTTCGGGTTTGAGGAGTTTCAGCGCGACCACTTCGCCGGTCTCCCGGTCGCGGGCCTTGTAGACATTGCCCATGTTGCCGTGACCCGCTTCGGCAAGGATGTCGTAGCGCTCGCTAAGAGCGGCGAGGTTGGCAGTGCCAAGGTTGAGGCCCGGCGCGGGCTGAAAGACGGTGTCGTTGAGCAGGGCAGCAGGATCAGGCACCTCGCTAAGCAAAAGAGTATCCTGGCGCTCCTGGCCGCGAGGCGTAGCGGCGGGAGGCATCTCTTTCGGGCGCGAATCTGGCGGCTGGGTCATACCTGCCTCTACTTACGATAGACGAAAAGGGGGCGGAGTAGACCGACTCGCGGCAAACGTGTAGAGAAAGAGTATCTGGTACTTTTCGTCCCGCCGCTTGATTTTTATGAGGGAGTGGTAGACTGGTGCATCCAGACTGCCTTACCTCGCGGGAACCTAGCGCCCGCGGAAGAGGCATCCGAACGAAGGGCGTTGCTCGAACCCGGTTCGAGCGGGAATCATCGCGGGCCCTGCGCACAGGCGCGAGTCCGCGCGCTGCCGCATTTGCGATGGGAGAGGCTGATGGCAGACGTCAAGACGCCGGTGCGTGGCGGTAGCGAGGGTTCGGCAGACCGCAGGCGGACCCACCGTATTCCGATTACGATGCCCGTGATCGTGAGGGGCAAGGCCGGCGCGGAGACCTTCGAGGAAAAGACAAGCACCGTATCGGTGAACGCCAACGGATGCATGGTGAGGCTGGAGGCAAATATCGGCCGAACCCACCACGTCTCGATCGTCAACCCAAAGACAGCGGAAGAGCTGCCCTGCACGGTGACGTTTATGGGAAAGAAGGACAAGGGCAAGACCGAAGTCGGGCTCGAATTCAATGAGCCCTCGCCGCTTTTCTGGCGAATCGCCTTTCCCCCCGAGGATTGGGATCCCGCGGAGCGCAAGCGCGCGGGGACACACCATCCGCATCACGCGCCGCCGAAACACCACCGATAGTCCGCCGCGCTTACTTCAGCTTTGCGTACTCTGCTTTGGCTTGCTTCAGGATGGGGATGTCAGGGTCGGCGTCTTTCCAGAGTGTGAGGAAATCCTGATACGCGGCTTTGGCCTTGGCGGTGTCACCTTGCATCGCGTAGGCTCGGGCCAAGCCCAGATGCGCAAGCGAACCGATCGCTTCGTAAGTTACGATCGAACGATGGTCGAGAATTTTCTGAAACTCCACCGCGGCGTCGTGGCTGCGGCCCGCCTGCAGATACGCTTCGCCGCGGACATAGACGGGATACAGAGCGACCCCGAAACCACCAGCTCCAGCCTGTCCGAGTTCATACGGTGCGGCAGCCTGAAGACTTTCGATCGCCCGGGAGGGATTTCCTCGGCGGAGCGCCAGCTGTGCTTGGATCGTAGGCAGGAAGTTGAATCTCATGATCGTATTCTGCGGAAAGCGCTCCTGCAGGCCAGCGGCCAAGGTTTGCGCGCGCGTGGCGTCACCATCCACGGCCGTCGCCAGCACAGCGACGAACTGTACGATTGGGTCCTCGGAGCCGGAGAGGGCTACCGAAGACCATTCCTCGCTCCGCTCCGGGTTTCCAAAGAGGGCTTCGCGAAGGGCCGCATCGGCCCTGTATCCTGCGACCGTTTCTCTCTCACCGGTTTGGTCGGCTGACTTGATTGCGCTCCGGGAAAGGTCCCGGGCCCTGTGCAGCTGCCCGTAATATGCGGCGGTACTCGCCTCGTCGGCGATCAGGACATCCTCCACGCCGACCTTCCCGGCCGCCCATGCCACTTCTCGGGCCATCCCCAGCGAATCGTTTCGCGCAAAAGCGAGGGGGTAGAGAGTGATGTGGAGGGAGGGAGAATCGAGTTTCTTCGACTGAATCTCCTCGGCGGTGATTCGGGCTTGTTCGAGCTGATTCACAGCCGCAAAGGAGAAAACGAGGTAGGCACCCGACAAGGCCTCGCCGGGATCCAGACGCACAGACTCGCGCGCTTCCGCAAGCCCTTCATCGTAGCGCCCAAGGAGATCGTAGATGTTTCCGAGGGTAAAATGCGGTTCCAAATCCCGCGGGTATGTCTGCTCCCAGAGTTTGCAGGCCTCGATGGACTTGTTCAGGTCGCCGGTGACGTCGTCGTAGAATTCGATCTCGATGTAGTACTTCTCGCGATCAGTAGTGCGTTCGCGCAGCTCGTAGGCCTTCTGGATGTTGTTGATTGCGAGGCCACTTTCCTGTAGATCGGCATAACTTGAGGCGAGCTCCGCATAAGCCATCGCAAAATTCGGATCGAGCCTGACAGCCCGCTGAAAGAATGGTATGGAGCCCGCAAAATCGCCATTCGCGCGCAGCGTCTTTCGTCCCAGACTGTAGGCTTGCAGCGCTCCGAGCGAGGGAGTGGTTGCTTGTGCGATGGGAGTGTCAAACTGCTGAAGTGAGCTGAGCGATTCGCCCAATTTCGCGCGCAATTGCGTGGCCGCGTGGTCCAGCGCCTTCAGCACTTCTTCTTTGCTGTCCGCACGCACTTGTTCCTGGGCGAGAAAATCTCCTTTCCTGCAGTCGATGGCGTTGAGGCCAATCACGTACTGGCGGCCAAGGATCGCAATCGACCCATTCAGCACCGCGGCACTCTGCGTTCGTTGGCAGACCTCCAGAGCCGTCTTTTCGTCGACGCGCTCGTCTGCGGGGTGACCCATCATCTGCAAAGTCCCGCTGATTCCTCTGTCGGACAGGATACTTAGGAACGGTGATTGAGAAAGCTGCACTGAAAGGGCTTGCTTCAGGGTGTCGTCGAAAACGGGGTCGCCGGTGGAATTGGCGAAATCCGCCAGAACAATCGTGTCCTTTTCGGTCAAGGCTGGTGCGCTACGAAAGCGCAAGAACGCAACAATGCCGATTGCGGCCACCAACACTGCTGCGGAAATGAGAAGGATCCGGATTCTTTTTGAGGCTTCGTGTGGGGCTGCGGGCGCCGGGGACGCGACAGCGGTTGCGCCCGTTTTCGGCGTCTCATTTTGGGGGATTGGCTCCGGTCGGTGGACGTCGGCGACGAAACGGTAGCCTTTGGCCGGCACGGTCGCCACGAACCGGGGCGCTTCCGGATTGTCGTCTAGCGCTCGGCGAATTTTGCGGATGGCGGTGCTGACCGCGCTTTCGGCGTCGAGATAAACATCCTTCCCCCAAATGCTCTCGACGATTTCTCCGCGTGTTACCACCTGCCCGCGGCGTTCCACGAGCAGGCACAGGAGTTCGAAGGGAATGCGCTCCAGGTGTATGCTGCGGCCCGCTCTGCGCAGTTCGTACGCACCTCCATCAAGCTCGAATTCGCCGAATCGAAAGTGTTCACCGGGCATTCTGGGCCGCTCAACTCAAGCGGCGCCATTGTACTCGCGGGTCGTTGGAGGGGCATAGCCAAGAATATCAGCGGCTTAGGGATACACAAAAACTTCAGGCTTTCTCCATGCGCTCTCCCTTGTGCCCCGTTTTCCCGTTGCCCAAGATGCGGTCGCTTAGCGCTTCAAAACTCACGCGAATGGAGATTCAATATGAGAAGGCTACTTTGGAGGGTAATGCTCGTCGCCGGTCTGGCTCTCTTGGCAGTCGCCGGACAAGCCAAGGCCCAGAGCACCGACAACGACGGATGCTCGAACCGCACGCTGAAGGGAGACTATGCCTTTACTGTGTCTGGAACGATCTGGGTGACCGACCCTGAAGGCGTCCTTGAGGAGGTGCAGCGCGGCGGGGTTGCGATGACGCATTTTGACGGAAAGGGCGGCCTTTCTCAGGTGGATTTTGTGGTATCAGGCCACAACAATTTGCCGACGCCCCCGCCTCCTCCCACCGATCCGGTTACCGGATTCCACACGATGGAGGTGGGAACTTACACCGTCTATTCTGATTGTACGGGGACGTTCACAATCAATAGCCCCGGCACCACGATCGTGACGAAATTCGTCCTCAGCAATCACGGCAGGGCGATCCACACGATCGTGACCTCACTTACTCTGCCGACGGGGCCAGTGGTGGCGCTGATTCATTCGGAAGGACATAAACTGGGTAAGATTGACGACGACTTCGACAGGTACTGAGAGCGAGACAGTTAGCGTCGAAATGCCTCGCGGGGCGCAATGCCGCGCAGAGTCGCGCCTTGCGCCCCAACGTCCTGTCATTCCGGTCCACCGCTGCGACCTCGCTGCGTTACTGCTCACCCGAAACGGCCTCCGGTGTCCAGCGGTTCTATTTGCCACACGGCGCGCGTTGTGATAATTGTTACAATCATGTGAACGCAGCTCCAATCAGGAGGGAACGAATGCAGCTTTCGACCCATGAGGTTCGGCGATCCCTATTGGACCATGACGCAGAGTTTCGACGCCTCGCAGAAGAGCACTCCCGCTGTGAAACCCAGCTAGAGCAAATCCTGAAGCAATCCTACTTAAGTTCCGAAGACCTCATCGAAGAGACAAATCTCAAGAAGCTCAAACTGCGCCTGAAGGACCAGATGGAGATGATAGTGGCGCGCCACCACCATCAAGTGCTGCACCACTAAGGTCCTAAGTTCACCTGATTCCTGTCGTACAATGGCCGTGTATCTCGCCGTGAATCGCGACTGAAGTGCGCATCGGTGATAACGCGGCGTCGCGGAAAGTTCAGTCCCAAGCCAAAATCGAATGGTCAAAGAAGGGTACAAGTTTGGACTGCCGCCGATTATTGCCGGACTGGTGTGCCTGATTCCCGGGTGGAAGTGGCCGGCGGGAATTTTGATCTTTCTCGGGCTTTTCGTCTTTTACTTCTTCCGCGATCCGGAGCGCACGATTCCCACGGAGCCCGGCGTGGTGCTGTCGCCGGCCGACGGCCATGTCGTGGAGATTGTCGACGAACCGTTTGAGGGGAATCCGGGGAAGCGCATCAGCATCTTCCTTGCGATCTGGGACGTGCACATACAGCGGGCGCCGGTGGCGGGGCGCATCGAGCGGGTGGTCTACAAGCCGGGACGCTTTTACGCGGCGATGCGCAAGGCCGCGTCGGCGGAAAACGAACAGAATGTCATCTACATGCAGACTCCCGGGGGCAGGTTAGTCTTCAAACAAATCGCCGGAGCGATTGCGCGGCGCGTGCTATGCTGGAAGAACGAAGGCGAACAAGTTGGGCTCGGCGAGCGCGTGGGCATGATTCGATTTGGTTCGCGCGTGGACGTTTGGCTGCAGCCGGAAGCGCAAGTGGTGACGCAGCGCGGCCAAAAAGTAAAGGGCGGAGAGAGCATCTTAGCGAAATGGAATTCAACGAAATAGATCCGATTGGACAAGAAGAGGATTACAGGCCCAAGCGGTCCTTCCGCAATCATCGCCTCCGCCGCGGGATCTATGTGTTGCCGAGCGTCTTTACGGTCGCCAACATTCTCTGCGGGTATTACGCAATCCTCGCGATTCTTGAAGGTGGCATCACGGATTTCGATCACGCCGCCTGCGCGATCGGTTTCGCTTACGTTTTCGATTCCTTCGACGGGCGCATAGCCCGGTTCATGGGCACCGAGAGCGCGTTCGGCAGGGAATTCGACTCACTGGCTGATGTAGTAAGTTTCGGAATTGCGCCTGCTATGCTGGCGTATGCCTGGGGAGTCCGCGCGCTGGCTGCGGCGTCCGCTCCTGAGCCTCTTCACCTGGTGCAACTCGGATGGCTCGTGGGATTCATCTTTCTCGGCTGCTGCGCCTGGCGGCTTGCGCGCTTCAACATCCAGGGAATGGCGCCCGGGGGCAACCGATACTTCGTCGGCTTGCCGACGCCGGCCGCGGCGGGTCTCGTCGCGGCAGTCGTCCATGCGTTCAATGAGCCGATTCTGGATGTGAAGGTGTCGCTGCTGTGGCTCGGCCTGCTGGTGGTTCTGGGAATACTGATGTCGAGCACCATCCGCTACTACAGCTTCAAAGACATTCAGTGGACGCGCCGGCAACCGTCGCTGGCGGTTGTCCTGATGTGCATCCTACTTGGCGCGATCGTCCGGTTTTCGAAGCCGACGCTGCTGCTGATTGCCGGCGGCTACGTGATTCATGGCATCGTGCTTCAGCTCGTGCGGTACGTGCGCCACCGAACCGCCGCCTCTCGCGTAGCCTAAGTTATGCCTTCCAGCTACGGGCGTCCTTCTCGCGTCGCCATCGTCGGTGCATCCTCTCTTCGCGGCAAGGAATTGAAGCTGGTTCTGGAGGAGCGCAATTTTCCGTCTACGGACGTGGTCCTGCTGGATACCAGCGTGATGGCGGGCACGTTGACGGAAGCAGGAGGCGAGCCCACCTTCATCCACGCCCTGGAAGAGGACAGTTTCGAGAGCGTGCGTTTCGCGTTTTTCGCTGGCAGCACTGCCGATTCCGAGCAGAATTGGGAGACGGCGCAACGCGCCGGCGCAACTGTAATCGACATGACCGGGGCAGTCGCAGCGACCGGTAAGACCACTACGTGGATTCCGTCGCTTTCGCCCTCGATTCCGCCGCGGCCGGGAGCGGGACCCAACGGCGCGCGTGATCTTGTTCCCTACTACTCACCGCCGGCGCCGGTGATCGTTTCGTGCACGCTGGCCGCGGCACTCGGAAAATTTCTGCCGCAGCGACTGGCGGTTCTGCTGTTTCCTCCAGTGTCCGAACGCGACCAGCCCGGCATCGAGGAGCTCGAGAGCCAGACAGCGAATCTTCTGTCCTTCCGCCCGATCGACGAGCCTGTGTTCGGCGCGCAGGTGGCATTCAATCTTCTTTCGGCCTACGGAGAAAACGCGAAGCCGCGGCTGGCCGACATGCGGAGCGAGATTGCCCGCGACGTGGCATATTATCTCTCGGGCCGGGCGCCCGTTCCGGCGATTCAACTGGTGCAGGCGCCGGTGTTTTACGGGTATGCTTTCGCGGCGTATGCGGAATTTGCGTCGCCCGAACCGCCCGAGCAACTGGAAGCCTCGTTCGCGAATCTGGGAGTGAGAGTCGGGAAGACGGGCGATTCCGCGCCGACGAATGTGAGTGTTGCGGGTGAAAGCGAAATCCAGCTTGCGCGCATCGAGCCCGACCCGAGCGTTGCGTCAGGCGTTTGGATCTGGGGCGTGGCAGACAATCTGCGATTGGCCACCACGAATGCGGTGCGTATCGGCGAGGAGTTGCTTGCTCAACCGGCCAACTGAGCCTGCGGGACTTGGCCGTGGCTTTGCCGCCTGTGCCGTCCTATTGATGGTCTCGTTGCCGGCGCTCGTGGCCCTTGCGGGCTGCGGCTATCGGGTGGCGGGCCGCGCGTCCGCGCTTCCACCGGGATGGGAAACTATCTCGGTCCCGGGGTTCAAGAACGACACGACGAGTTATCGAATCGAGGAGCGGTTCACGCAGGCCGTGATTCGCGAGTTCCTCGAGCGCACGAAGTACAGGATCGTGCAGGAACGAAGTTCTGCGGATGCGGTTTTGCACGGCGAAATCGTTTCGATCGAGACCACGCCGGTGCTCTTCAACGCGACGACGGGCGAAGTGACGACGATGCTCGTGACGGTGCACGCCAAGGTGCAGCTGGTCGACAGCAAGACGGAGAAGCCGGTGTACCACATGGACGACATGATTTTCCGGCAGGAATATCAGATTTCAACGGACGTGCAAAGTTTCTTCGAGGAGCAGAGCCCGGCGCTGGACCGCATGTCGCGCGATTTTGCCTCGAAGCTCGTGTCAAATGTGCTTGAGAATTTCTGAAGCAGTGGCGTCTTCACACGGAAAAGCGGCGGCGTAACATTGGAAAGCATCGAGAAAATTGCGGGGAACCTGGCGCGCGGTAAGGCTGTGCCGGCGATCGTCCTGCGAGGCAGCGACCCGTATCTGCGCGATTTGTGCCGCACGAAGATCGTTGAGGCGGCCGTGCCCGATGGGGCGCGCGATTGGGCTGTGGCGCGAATCTCCGCGCGAGAATCCGGCTGGGACGAAATCCTGCAGCGCGCGCAGATGCTGCCGATGCTTGCGCCCCGGCAGGTGATTTTCGTCGAGGATGCCGATTCGATCGAAAGGCTCGGCGACGAATCGCGCGACCGGATTATCGAGGCGCTGAGCGGCTACTTCGCGTCGCCGGCGCCCTTCACGGTGCTCGTGATCGAGGCGGAATCGCTCGATGGCCGTCAGAAATTCGCGAAGCTGCTCGCCGAGGAAGCCGTCGTGGTCGAGCTCACGATCGGCGCGGAATCGGCAGCCGCGCTTGCATCACAGATGGCGCGCGAACTAGGCGTGGAGATCGACCGCGATGCGGCGGCGCTTCTGGCGGAATCGCTGAACGGCGAGCCAGGACGGATGAGGATCGAGCTGGAGAAACTTGCGTCGTTCGTGTTAGGACGCGGGCGCGTCGCTGTGAGCGACGTCGAAGAGCTCGTCGTCGCCGCGAGGAAAAATACCGCGTGGCAGTTTGCCGAGATGATCGCGGGAGGGAAACGCGACGCAGCCCTGAAGTTCCTCGACAACCTGCTGCGCGAAGGCGAACAGCCCATTGGGCTGATTGGCGCACTTGCATGGATGTACCGCCAATTGATCGAGGTGCGCGAAATGCCTGCGGGAACCGACGCTTACCAGTTCGCGGGAAAATTGCGAATCACGCCGCGTGCGGCCGAGGATGTTCTCCGAACCGTCCGGCGCATCCCCAAGGGGCAACTGCTCATGGGATTGGCCGCCTTGGCGGATGCCGACAGCGCCCTCAAGTCCTCGAATCCCGATCCCCGCGCGGCAATGGAATTCCTTGTGGCGCAGTTGACCTCGCCCGCCCCAATGGCCGCCTCTTCCCGACCTTGACGATAAGTTAGGCTTTCTTCGCTTTCAGGCCATTCAAAGCCAGCCGCAGGCGGGACTTGTACCGGTTTGCGGTGTTCTCGTGCAGGGTACCTTTGCGGATTGCCTTGTCCAATTCCGAAAACGTGGCCGACGCCAGCTTTTCGGCGGTCGCCGCATCCGCGGCGGTCAGAGCCGCGCGCATCCTACGGATCGCGGTTCGGACCCGCGTGCGATTCATTCGGTTGATCGCCGTGCGGCGCTCCGTCTGGCGGATATTCTTCAGTACCGATTTCGTCTTCTTCTTGTGCTTTACGGGCGTGCCCTGAGGCATGCGTGCTCCTTCTGGAGTAGTTTCGAGTCAATCGAGAATATCTGACGTAGGCGGTCCTGTCAATTTGGGCGAGGGCACGCCGGGTTGGCGTGCCCTCGTGATGCATGCGCCGGAGGATTACTCCGGCTGTTCCTCCGGGGTGGGATTCTGCGAGTTGGGTGCCGGAGGTGCTCCACTCTTCGGCCCGGGCGCCCCGCCGCGCATGCCACGAGCGCCGGGTCCACCCCGGCGCATGCCTCGTGCGTGCCCGGATTCGCCTTGGCGATGCTGTTGCATCCAGTCATGGAGCTTCTGGCGCTGCTCGGGCGTCAAAGCGTCGCGCATCGATAGGCGGTAGTTGACAGCCGCTTTTTCCATCGTCAGTCGAGCATTGCTCATTTCCTGGAGCTTGCTGTCGATGGCCGCATGATCCGGCTTGTCCGCGGAGAGCAGTTCCCGCAAATCCAGCCGCTGGACTTGGAGGTTGGCCCGGTCGCGAATCTCCGCCTTGCGGAAATCAAATTCCTGCTGGCGAATTTTCGCGGCCTGCTCGTCGCTGACGCCAATCTGCTGGCGAATTTCAGGGTTGTTGAGCAGGCGCGCGAGGCCAAACTCTCGCTGACCCATGCCGCGTCCGCGCATGTGTCCCCATTCGCCACTGTCACGCTGTCCCCAGCCTCTGCCCCAATCGCCTTTGGGGCCGTCAGGACCCATTCGGGCGGGTCCCTGCGATTGGTCGAAAGGGGGATCTTGCTGCGGAGCTTGGGCGAAAGCCGGCGCGACACCGAGTGTCAACCCCAGGGCCGCTAAGAGCATTTTCGATTTCAGGCGCACGTTGTTATCTCCTCTGTTGGTCGTTTGCGATCTTCCTGTCTAGAATTCCGCGCAAGGAGGCGAAAAGTTCCCGCGACTTCGCCTGTTTCCGATTCGGCACTGCCGCCGATGCCGCCCGTGTTTGCCCTTTCCGGTGCTAAACTCTGTTGCGCGCGCGAAACATTCTTCGTGCGCCCTCCGTAGTGACGAGTAGGGAGACACGATGAACGACACAGGACGGCCGCGCCATTCCGGCTCGATCACCGGCGCACTGATTCTCATCGCGATTGGCGTGCTCTTTTTGCTCGCCAACATTCGACCGGACTTCGACGCTTGGGGACTTCTGATTCGCTATTGGCCATTGATCCTGATCGTCATCGGCCTCGGGAAAATCCTCGACAGCCTGATCTTCCGTGATCGTGTCGGACCGGGCGGCCCAGACCCTATTTCGGGTGTCGCCATTGCGCTGCTGGTGTTATTTGCCATTTTCGGCCTCGCCGTTTGGCACGGCCATCGGCATAGCGACGACCTTCACGACACGCACTCTATCGCGCTTCTCGGCGCAAAAAGCGTCATGGCCGACATCAACATGCCAGCCGGCCGGCTCACTCTGGACGGCGGTGACTCGCGTTTGCTGGACGCCGATTTCGATTACTGGGACGAGGAGGGCAAGCCAACGGTCGACTATTCGGTTGCCGATGACCGCGGCTCGCTCTCGATCCGGCAGGAGGGAAGGCATATCCACTTCGGCACGACCCACAATACGTGGAACCTTCATTTCGGCGGCGATGAGCCTCTCGATCTCAAGTTGAACATGGGCGCCGGGGAGAGCAACCTGGATTTCAACGGCTTGAACCTCACGCACCTTGACGTAAACATAGGCGCGGGGCAGATGAATCTCGATCTGACGGGACCGCGCACGACCAATCTCGAGGCAAACATTCAGGGTGGCGTCGGCTCGGCAATCATCCGGCTTCCAAAGGATATCGGCGTGCGCGTCCATGCTTCGGGCGGCATCGGCTCGATCAACACGCGCGGCCTCACGCACGAGGGCGGCGACACCTACGTCAATTCCGCCTATGGCAAGTCGCCCAGCTCGATCGACCTGACCGTCCACGGCGGAGTCGGCGAGATCACTCTCCTCCAGCAATAGCCATATTGCATCTGACTCTTCCCCGAGCCGCTGGCGCACGGACTTTCCATTGACACTTTTCGCGTCCCAACTTACCCTACGCCACCAGCCCGTTTTGCGGGCTCCTGAATTGCAATTTGGGGCGCGGCGACATGAAGCGTGAAGAAATCCTGAAGCTGCTCGAGGGCGTCGGCGCCATTCGCCAGGGTCATTTCGAGCTTTCGAGTGGCCGTCACAGTGCCACGTACATCCAGTGCGCGCTCGTCCTTTCGCATCCGAAACACGCCGAGCAGCTCGGCCGCGCCCTCGCTGAAAAATTCTCCGACTACACGGTTGGTTGCGTCGTTTCGCCCGCGCTGGGTGGCGTCATCATCGGGCACGAAGTCGCACGCGCGTTGGGAGTCCGCGCCCTCTTTGTCGAGCGCGACCGCTCCGGCCAGATGGCGCTGCGGCGCGGTTTCGAGCTGGGCCCCAGCGAACGGGTGCTCGTCATCGAGGATGTTTGGACCACCGGCGGCTCGACGCGCGAGACCATCGGCGTCGTCGAGCAGGAGAGCGGGCTCGCCGTCGCCGCGGGCGCGATCATTGACCGCAGCGGCGGCCGTCTTGAACTCAACGTCGCGTCGCGCGCCCTGCTCGAAATGGATGTGCCGAGCTTCGAGCCCGATGAATGCCCGCTTTGCCGCGCCGGAGGCGTGGCTACGCGTCCCGGCTCGCGCTTTTCCCGCGCCCACATGTGATTCCGGGTGGGGCGTCCTGTTTCCGCTCGGAGCATTCAATCACCGCCTGTCGAAACTTTTTCCCGATTTCCGTGTTTTGTAATTGAGCGCTTGTGCGTCTCGTGCGCGCCGAGGCTAAACGGATGACCAATCGACGCATTGCCGTCCAGGTGGCTCTGGTAGCGAGTTTCTTCTTTGCGAGCCTGGTCGGCGCCGCCATATTCCGCAAATTCGCGCTTGCGGCGCCTCCGAACGGCGACAAGGCCGGCAGCATGGAAATCGGCGGCCGTTCGCGCACGTATCTGGTTCATCTTCCGCCCGGCTATGACGGTCAGACCCCTTTGCCCATGGTGCTCGTCCTTCATGGCGCCACGGAAAGTCCTGAAGGCGTCGAGCGCCTTTCCGGCATGAGCGAAACGGCCGACAAAGAGAATTTCATCGCCGTCTATCCACGCGGCACAGGCCGCCTGAATCCCGCACACCTGCCGACGTGGAACTCCGGAGCCTGCTGCGGCTATGCAATGGAGCAGCGTGTGGACGATGTCGCTTTTCTGCGCGCTCTGATCGACAAGATCGAGAAAGATTATCCCATCGACCAGAAGCGCGTCTTCGTCACCGGAATTTCGAACGGCGGCATGATGTCCTATCGCCTCGCGTGCGAGCTGTCGGACAAAATCGCCGCCGCCGCGCCCGTCGAAGGCTCGCAAGACATTCCGTGCCAGCCGTCGGAGCCTGTCTCAATCATTGTGTTCCACGGCACTGCCGATCATCTGGTGCCGTTCAATGGCGGCTCGACTCCATTTCAAATGGGTTCGAAGCGCAGTGACACGCCCGTGCTCGACACCGTGGCGTTCTGGGTGAAGGAAGACGGTTGTTCCCAGACCCCGAAGCACACGGAATCGAAGGAACTTCACACTGACGTTTACACAGGCTGCGCGGGCGGCACCGGCGTCGCGCTCTACGCCATTCAGGGCGGTCATCACAACTGGCCGGGTACGGCATTAAGCGGCAATTCCGTTCCGGCTACCGATCTGATGTGGAGATTTTTCAGCGAGCATCCCAAGCCATAGGCGCGCGTAAAGCCCCTCGGCGTCGATTCCTTGCTTCTCGCATGCGATAATCGCTGCCGCGCATGCAAAACCTGAAGCTCACCATAGCCTACGAGGGCAGCGCCTTTCACGGTTGGCAGTTTCAGCCGGGTGTGGCCACGATTCAGGGCGCCCTGAACGACGCCGCAAGCAAAATCGCGCAGGAAAAGATCATCGTTCACGGCGCGAGCCGCACAGACACGGGTGTGCACGCCCTGGGTCAGGTGGCGCACCTGAAAACGCATTCGCAGCTTGCGCCGCTCGAATTCCAGCGCGCCCTTAATGCACTGTTGCCGCCCGCGATTCGCGTCGTCGGCGCCGAACAAGTGGGCATGGATTTTCACTCCCGCTGGCTGGCACAAGGCAAGACCTACCGCTACCGCATTTTCCGCGGCCGCGTTCTGCCCCCCTTCGACTATCGACGCGCGCTGCATTTCCCGTGGAATCTCGAGGACGCCGCGATGGCGGCCGCGGCCCGCCTCCTCGAAGGCGAACACGATTTCACGGCCTTCGCTGCGTCCTCGGGCTCGGAAGAGGACGACCGCGACCGCAACATGGTCCGCGTGATTTATTCTTCCGAGATTGTTCGCGAGGCGGACCGCGACGAAATCGCTTACGTCGTGCGCGGCAAATCGTTTCTGCGTTACATGGTTCGAAAGATTGTCGGCACGCTTCTGGAAGTGGGGAAGGGAAGGCTGGCGCCGGCGGATATTCCGTCGATTCTGGAATCGCGCGACCGCCAGCGCGCTGGTCCCACGGTGCCTCCCGAAGGGCTTTATCTCGTTTCTCTTGAGTATCCCGATCCTACCGATTCGCTGGCGTCATTCGCGTCACGCCAGCGCTCGGATTCGCGCTAGCGGGATCAGCGCTTCGACCTGAAAGAATCAACAGCCCGCAACGGAATCCACCAGGGCCATAATTTCCTTCTCGTTCAGCACGCACTCGGATTTCTTCGCAGCACCGTAGATTCGCTCGACCAGTTCATCCGTCACGGGCAGCCCGCGCTTTTCCAGCCAGAAGATCACGTTCGATTTTCCGCTCAGCGGCCCGATCTCGATCACCTGCTCCATCCCGAACAAGTGCGATGGCACTCCGCTGTAAATCGCATTCGCGAGTTGCGGATCATTCTTCTTGAACGCCTTCGCAATCGCCGCCGCGTGGACGCCCGTCGCCGTCCGAAACGCGTCGCGGCCCACCACAGGATAATTCGGCGGAATCGGCGTGCGCGTCGCCGCGGAGACCGTTTCGGAATATTTCCGCAACCTCGACAAATCTCTGTCGATAATCCCCAGCAGGCGCAGGTTCACGAGCATCAACTCCATCGGCGTGTTGCCCACGCGCTCGCCAAGCGCCAGCGCTGCCGCATGGATCTGGTCTGCTCCCGCCGCCGCGGCCGCCAGCGAATTCGCCACCGCTAGCCCTCGGTCGTTGTGCCCGTGCCAGTCGACGCGAATCTTCTCGCCCGAGGGTCTTACCACTTCCTCGACCGCAAACTTCACCAGGTTGTAGGCGCCGCGCGGCGTTGCGTGGCCCACCGTGTCGCAGAGGACGATCGCGCGCGCTCCCGCGCGAATTGCCGTTGAATAGAGCGCCGTCACCGTGGCCGGATCGGTCCTCACCGTGTCTTCGGTCACATACATCACCGGCAATCCCGCTGACGCCGCGAACCGCACGGCCTCCTCGGTCGTGCGTACCAGATGTTCCACCGTCCAGTCCTCTACCAGCCGCCGGATTGGACTCGAGCCAAGAAACGTCGCGGCTTCGATCGCGATACCCACGCGCTGCGAAATGTCGATGATTGGCTGGATATCGTTCTTGTGCGTTCGCGCCGCGCAGTTCGGGCGGATCTTCATCCGCGAGTTCACTATCTCTCGCGCCAGGAACTCCGTGTCCGCGTATGCGCGTGGACCCGCGCCGGGAAGCCCGATGTTCACCATCTCGATTCCCAGTGATTCCATCAGGTGCAGAATTTCGATTTTTTCCGCGATCGAAGGATCGCGCACGGAGGGATTTTGCAGCCCGTCTCGCAGCGTCTCGTCGTCCAGCGTCACCCGGCGTCCGGGCGGAATTTCCGGCCCTGTGTCCAGATTCCAGTCGTGAATCAGATCTTTGTTCATCGGCAGGAGCGGGCTTCTCGCCCGCATAATTGACCTTTTTCAATACCACGGCCGCCCGGCGGCAATTCGTCCCTAGTATCGCAGCGTGTAGCTGTGCGGCGGCCGCGACAAATCGGGCGTGTAGAGCGTCTTGCAGAACTCGCAACGGTAAATCTCGGCCTTCGGCCCGACGAGCGCCGCAATTTCCTTCGGATAGTCGTACCAGCGCTTCAGGTGGCCGCAGCACAACTTGCCTTTCGCATCTTTCTCGTCGCATGCACGCTGCGTCGTCTTCTTGGGCTTCACCTTCGGCGTTTCCGTCGCCGCCGGAGCTGCCGCCGCTGGCGCTGCCGCCGCAGGTGCACTTGCTGCTGGCGTTGCGGGCGGTGCCGGTGCTTCGGGTGTAGGTGCGTCTGGCATTCTCGGTCCTCCTGGGGTTCGCTGCTCTGCTACGCCCAAACTCCGTCCCTTCGCCGGATTCTACACGATTCGGACGGCTTCTGGCTTCCCGCTTTCGGTCCACAACCTCCGAGACAACGGAAGCCTCAAACGCTTACAATCCCCCGGTGCGCCGCCTGCCGCTTCTCTGCTTCCGCCATACGAACTTCGTGAAACTCCTTCACATCTGCTGTATCTTGGTGATGATGGCGACTCTCTCCGCGCGGGCCACGGACAATCCGGTCGAAAAGATGGCCCAGAATGCTGCCTGTGCGCGGGGCCTCGATTGGATCGATCGCAATACCGAGTGGGTCACATCGGAGCAGGTCCGCCTCACCGAAATTCCGGCGCCCGAATTCGCGGAGCATTCCCGGGCCGAATATCTCAAGCACATTTTCGAAGTGGCCGGGCTTGTGACTCGCATCGATAAGACGGGCAACGTCATCGGCGAATGGCCCGGTGCCGACCGCAATAGCGTGGTGCTGGTCGCGGCCCACCTCGACACGGTTTTTTCGCCGGGCACGGACGTGAACGTCAAGCGCGACGGCGATCAACTCGAAGCGCCCGGCATCTCCGACAATGGCGCCGGCCTTGCAGCGATTGCCGGGCTCGCTCGTGCGCTTGCGGAGTCGCGCGTGCGCGTCGCGAAGACAATTGCGATTGTCGGCGACGTCGGCGAAGAAGGAGAAGGGAACCTGCGCGGCATCCGTGCCCTGATCGAAAGCTATGGCTCGCGTCTCGCCGCAGTCATTGCCGTTGACGGCCCGTCGATTGAGCACATCACCACGCAGGGCATCGCTTCCCGTCGCTTTGAGATCAGCATTACCGGTCCCGGCGGCCACAGTTGGTCCGATTTCGGCGCGCCCAATCCCATCACGGCGCTCTCGCGCGGCATCGTGCAATTCTCTTCGATTCATTTGCCGGACCATCCCCGCAGCTCCTTCAACTTTGGCATCATCGAAGGCGGCACCAGCGTCAATTCGATTCCGGCGCAGGCGGCGGTGAAGGTCGACTTGCGCTCCGAGGAAGAATCCGAGCTCGCGCGCCTCGAATCGGCTCTCCGCGACGCCATGCAATCGGGCATGCGCCAGGAAATTTCGGCGAACGCAGCCTTGAACGACGCGCTTCAAATCAACTTCCGGTCGCTCGGCTCGCGCCCCGCGGGAAAGCTTCCCGACGGTTCCGCGCTTCTCGATACGATTCGCAACGTTGACCGCTATCTCGGGAATCGCTCGCGCATCGAACGCAGCTCAACGGACGCCAACATCCCGTTATCGATGGGAATTCCCGCTGTGGCTCTGGGCGGAGGCGGCAGGGGCGGTGGCTCCCATACGCTCTCCGAATGGTATGACGCAACCGGCCGCGCGCTGGGCCTGAAGCGCCTTTACCTCGCCGTTCTGGCCCTCGCCGGTCTTCAGCAATAGCAATAGCAACCGTACGAAATCATCGCGGACTTACTTTGGCTCCTCCGTTCGGCGCCGCTTGCCAGTCTCCCGCGCCCGCCCTTACACTCTTCTGCCCATGAGCAAACGTCTTCGCGCCGACCTGGCTTTGTTGCTCTGCGCCATCATCTGGGGCGCCACCTTCGTGGCCGTGAAGGACGCGCTTACCGACGTTTCCGTCATCGTCTACATCGCCGTCCGCTTCGGATTGTCCGCGGTCGTGATGGGCATCATCTTCTGGCGCTCTCTCCGCGAACTCAACTGGCGCTCAGTGTGGGCGGGTGCGCAAATCGGCTTCTTTATGTTCGGCGGGTACATGTTTCAGACCGCCGGCCTGAAATTCACCACGCCGTCGAAGGCCGCGTTCATCACGGGCTCGAGCGTCGTCGTCGTCCCCATCATCCTCGCCATCTTCGGCAAGCGCCGCGTCACGTTCTGGATTTGGGCTGGTGCACTCGCTGCCTTCGCGGGCTTGTATCTGCTGACCATTCCTCCGGAAGGCCTTCAGGGCTTGAACCGCGGCGACCCCATCGTCTTTTGCGGCGCGGTGATGTTTGCGCTGCACATCATCTTTGTATCGCGCCACGTTGAGCATCATTCCGTCGGCGCTCTGAGCTTCGTGCAGGTGGCCACTACGGCACTCCTGGCGACGATTCTTATCCCGGTCGCAGGAGCTGCTGGCTGGGAGCGGCCGCACTGGGCGTGGACCGGCAATTTGATCTTCGCCGTGCTCGTCACCTCCATCGGCTCGACCGTCATCGGGTTCTCCTTCCAGGTGTGGGCCCAGCGGTACACCTCGCCGACTCACACCGCGATTTTCATCAGCCTCGAACCCGTATTCGCTACGGTCACGTCATGGCTTCTCGGCGCGGAGCATCTCGGAGGCCGGCTGCTGACCGGCGCGGCCCTGATTCTCGCGGGTATTCTTCTCGCGGAACTGAAAGGGCCCGCCCCCGCTGTGCCTGAATCGCCGGAACCGGTTCCTCCGGCAAGGGAATAGTGGGCTGTCAGCAGCGCGGCTCTGTTCATTGACAATCGTCGATGAATGTGGCACCATGCGCTCGAGAGCAGAGAAGCCAATGCCGCGCCAACCAAAGACATCGACCAACGGCTGTGACTGCCGCCCTGCCGCGGTGGCGCCGAAGCTCCCCAGGGCCCGTGCCCGCGAATACGCCGGCTGGTTCAAGGCGCTGTCCGATCCGACGCGTATTCGCATTCTCAATTTGCTGGCGGCGAACCGCGATCCGGTCTGCGTCTGCGACATCGTGAAACACTTTCCTGTCGGGCAGCCCACGATCTCGCATCACCTGAAGGTGCTGCGCGACACGTGCTTTGTGCATGCGGAGCGCCGCGGCACTTTCATGTATTACTGGGTGAACCGGAACTGCTTGGCTGAATTTCCGCAGGCGGCGCGATTCATCATGGACGTTTGAGCGAGCGTGGGAAGGGTCTTATTTTGCCTCGTGGCATCGAATATCGTCGATGGTCGATGAAAGGAGATCGTTTATGACGGAGCGGGATATCAGGGAAGCGGTGAAGCAGAAGTATGGTGAGGCGGCGCAGCGCGTGGCCGCCGGTGGATCGGCCGGGTGCGGCTGCGGCACGAGCGAATCCGCGTGCTGTGACCCGATTACCTCGAATCTCTACAGCGCCGGCGAAACCGATGGGTTGCCCGACGCCGCCAAAGCGGCCTCGCTCGGGTGCGGCAATCCCACCGCTCTCGCCGAGCTCAAGCCCGGCGAGCACGTCCTCGACCTCGGTTCCGGCGGTGGAATCGATGTCCTCCTCTCGGCACGGCGCGTCGGGCCGGGCGGCAAAGCCTACGGCCTCGATATGACCGACCAGATGCTTGCCCTCGCGCGCGAGAATCAGCGCAAGGCCGGCCTTGAGAACGTCGAATTCCTGAAGGGCGAAATCGAGAACATCCCCCTCCCCGATAACTCCGTCGACGTCGTGATTTCGAACTGCGTCATCAATCTCTCCGCGGATAAAGACCGCGTCCTCCGCGAAGCGTTCCGCGTGCTGCGTCCCGGTGGCCGGTTTGCCGTCTCGGATGTTGTTGTTCGCGGTCCCGTGCCGGAGGAAATTCGCCGCAGCGTCGAATTGTGGATCGGCTGCGTCGCCGGGGCGCTCGATGAATCCGATTATCGCGCGAAGCTCGCCGCAGCCGGCTTCGGCCAGATCGAAATCGAGCCCACGCGAATCTACAGCCTCGAAGACGCCAAGGGTTTTCTTGCCCCCAGCAACATCGACGCCAGCACGATCGCGCCTCAGGTGGACGGCAAGTTCGCCGGCGCCTTCATCCGTGCGCGGAAGCCTCTTGCGGTGAAGACCACCAGCCAACAATCGTGCTGCGCGCCCTCTTGCTGCGCAGGCGAAACGCAAAAAGGGGACTGAACATGCCACGCCGCTACAACGTGCTGTTTCTCTGCACTGGAAATTCGGCTCGCTCCATCATGGCGGAGGCGATCCTCAGTCATAAGGGCCGTCCAAATTTTCTCGCCTACAGCGCCGGCAGCCACCCTAAGAACGCCGTGCATCCGCAGGCATTGCAGCAGATTGGAGATTCGGGGTTGCCCACCGCCGGGCTGCGCGCCAAGAGTTGGGATGAATTCGCAAAGCTCGGTGCACCGAAAATGGACTTCGTCTTCACCGTCTGCGACAACGCCGCCCGCGAGACGTGTCCTCTCTGGCCCGGTCAGCCAATGACCGCGCACTGGGGTGTTCCGGACCCGGCGGCAGTGGAGGGCTCGCCCGAGCAGATCCAACGGGCCTTTCGCGATGCCTTCCTGACGCTGGATCGCCGAATCGGCCTCTTTCTCTGTCTGCCGCTTTCGAGTCTTGAGCGCCTCGCCATTCAACGCGAGATCGACAACATCGGGCGCGTGCAGTGAGCGCGACGCTCACACGCAGGGTCGCAGCCGAATTTGTCGGAACAGCCTTCCTTCTGGCCGCGGTCGTCGGCTCCGGAATCATGGCGGAGCGCCTCGCGAATGGAAGCTTCGCGTTGGCTCTGCTGGCAAACGCCATCGCGACTGGCTGCGCCCTTGTTGCGCTGATTCTTGCGTTTGCGCCGATCTCCGGCGCGCATTTCAATCCCGTGGTCACCCTCGCCGAAGCCTTGCTCGGCTCGACGCCCTGGAGCGAAGTCCTCCCTTACACTTCTGCGCAGATCCTTGGCGCGCTCGCCGGCACGGCTGCGCCGAACCTGATGTTCGCCTTGCCGGCCTTCTTTTGGTCGCATCATGCGCGAACGGGCCCCGCACAGTGGCTGGGCGAATTCATCGCCACCTTCGGCTTGGTTTTCGTGATCTGGGGCTCTTCGCGCTCCTGGTCTCGCGGCACCGCCCTCGCGGTCGGCGCCTACATCACGGCCGCCTATTGGTTCACATCGTCAACTTCGTTCGCGAATCCCGCCGTCACGCTTGCTCGGACCCTGACTGACACCTTCGCTGGGATCCGCCCTCGCGACGCGCTGCCCTTCATCGTCCTCGAGATTGTGGGCGGAGTCGCCGCAGCCATTTTCGTCCGCTGGCTCGCGCCGGCCAAAGCCCCTTCCACCGAAGACTCTCGCAGCTCCGCAGAAGTGCCGGACATTTCGCTCACCCGCTAGCCCCCAAAATCTCTCCGTAACCTTTTCCGCCCTCCCCGGTTTATCTTATTGAGGTCGCGTACTCCGGAGAGCCTGTTGACGCCTCTGAAAAAAGAAGCGGACGAGCGGCTGATGGTCGAAGCCGCCCAGCGGGATCCGGCCCGCTTCGCCGATCTCTACGACTGCAATTTCGAGCGCGTCTACGCCTACGTCTGCCGCCGCATTGGCAATCGCGACGAAGCACAGGACGTCACGGCCGACGTGTTTCATCAGGCCCTCGCGAATATCGGCACCTTCGAATGGCGCGGCGTGCCTTTCGCGGCTTGGCTCCTGCGCATCGCGGCCAACGCCATTGCGGACCGCTGGCGCCGCACCTCGCGCGAACAGCAGCCCGCCGACGATGATCCGGAGCCGTATCCCGTCGATCCGGTGAATATCGAGGAGGTCGAGCGGCGTGCGATGCTCTTCAGCTTCGTGCAGACTCTGCCACCGGACCAGCGCCGCGTGATCGAAATGCGTTTCGCGGAAGAAAAGAGCATCCGCGAAATAGCCGCCGAGCTGAATCGCTCCGAGGGCGCGGTGAAGCAGCTTCAGTTCCGTGGAATCCAGAGCTTGCGGGCGCAGCTCGAGACGTCACTAGGGAAGAAGTCGGGTGAGGCTTATGGCTGAGCAGAACTACGGCGAACAACTCGACCGGTTCGTGGACGCGGTGATTTCGAGCCGCCACGCGGTGCTGCCGGATACGGACGCCGAGCTGGCCTCGCTCGCGCGCGTCGCCGCCGATTTGCGCGGCTTGCCTCGCGAGAGTTTCAAGGAACGATTGAAAGCCGATTTGACAAGGAGAACTTCCATGAGCAGCAAACCCGTGGCGGCGCAGGAAACGACAGTTTCGGCAACGCCCTACCTGACGGTGAACGATGCGGCGGCAGCCATCGAGTTTTACAAGAAAGCGTTTGGCGCGGTCGAAGTGATGCGGCTCGTCGGCCCTGGAACGAAGATTGGGCACGCCGAAATTCGCATCGGCAACGCGCTCTTCATGCTGGCGGATGAGTTCCCGGATTACGGCGAGTTCAGCCCGCAGACCGTCGGCGGCTCGCCGATCAAGCTTCACATGTACGTGCCGGACGTGGATGCCGCGTTCCAGCGGGCCGTGGAAGCGGGGGCGACAGTCGTGCGGCCGGTGGCGGACCAGTTCTACGGCGATCGCAGCGGGCAGGTGAAGGATCCGTTCGGGTACCGGTGGATTTTGTCGACGCACAAGGAAGATGTCTCCGCCGAAGAGATGGAGCGGCGCATGAAAGCGTGGACGCAGCAAGCCGCCTCGGCTGCGAAGCCCACCTATCGGCCCGAGGGATTCCACACCGTGCAGCCCTATCTTGTCGCAGCCGATGGCGCGGCATTGCTTGATTTTGCCAAGGCCGCCTTCGGTGCCGAAGAGACGATGCGCGCCGTGGGACCGGCCGGCGGAATCCACGGCGAGGTTCGCATCGGCGACAGCATGGTCATGATTGGCGGCGGCATTCCGGGGCGGCCGTTTGATTCGCCGCTGAAGACCACCGGCCTGCACGTGTACGTGAAGGATACCGACGCTGTCTACGCACAAGCGCTTGCCGCCGGGGCCACCTCCCTGGGCGCGCCTCAGGACCACGAATACGGCGAGCGCGGCGCCAGCGTGAAGGACCCTGCTGGAAACTTCTGGTACATCGCCACGCACAAGGGCGAAAGCTACATCCCGAAGGGCTTGAACAACGTGAACGTCTACCTGCACCCGCGTCGCGCCGAACCACTGATTGCATTCATGAAGAAGGCCTTCGGCGCGCAGGAAATAGGGAAGTACGCCTCGCCCGACGGGGTTGTGCATCACGCCGAAATCCGTGTCGGCGATTCGGTGGTCGAAATGGGCGAATCGCATGGAGCCTACGAGCCGATGCCGTCGATGCTCTACCTCTACGTGTCCGACCCGGACGCTACCTATCGCCAGGCGCTGGCCGCGGGCGCAAAGTCGCTTCACGAGCCGGTCAACCAGCCCTACGGCGACCGCAATGCCTCCTTCACCGATGCCTTCGGCAACACGTGGTACGTCGCGGCGCACATCGGCGATGTAAAATCCTGACGCAATGAGCTCTGCCGAGCCTCTCGTTCGCAACATTTCGGATACAGCGCTGCTCGCCGCGATCTACCGCGCGCGCGAAACCGATCGTCCGAACGCCTTGTTCCGCGATCCTTTCGCGCGGCGCCTCGCCGGCGAGCGTGGCGACCAGATTGCCAAATCCATGCCCTTCAGCGAGAAGGGCACGTGGGCTTGGATCGCGCGCACCGTTTCCTACGACTCGCTCGTCATGCAAGAGGTTCACGACGGCGCAGACCTCGTCGTCAACCTGGCCGCCGGCCTCGATACCCGCCCCTATCGCATGTCGCTGCCGCCGTCGCTGCGCTGGATCGAAGTCGACCTGCCCGACATCCTTGCCTACAAGGAAGAAATCCTTCGCGATGAGAAGCCTGTCTGCGCGCTCGAGCGCATTCGATTGGATCTCTCCGACGTGAACGCCCGGCGCGAACTCTTCGCGCGCCTTGGCGGCAGCGCTCGCAAGGTCGTCGTGATCACGGAGGGTCTGCTCGTCTACTTCTCGCCCGACGAAGTCGCCTCGCTGGCGCGCGATCTCGCCGCGCAGCCGTCCTTCCAGAGTTGGATTCTCGACGTCGCCTCGCCGGGCCTCCTTCAGATGCTGCGCAAGCAGATGGGCGCGCAAATCCGCGAGGGCAACGCCGAATTCAAGTTCGGACCCAAGGAAGGCCCCGGCTTTTTCGTCCCATTCGGCTGGACCCCCGTCGAAGTTCGCTCGATGCTCAAGACGGCCGCGCGACTCAAGCGTCTTCCTCCGATCATGCGGCTATTCTCCTGGCTTCCGGAATCGAACGCCGAGCAGGGCTCGCGCCCCTGGTCCGCCGTTTGCCTCTTCCGGAATACTTCCCCCGCGGCGGCTTCCGTCTGATCCCCTTCGGCGAAGCGTCGAACGATCCGCGTCGCTTGCGTGCTGGTGATACACTAGCCCGCCGCCATGCACTGTCCCTTCTGCAACGCGACGCTCCCTGCAGGCGCGCAACTTTGTCCCGCCTGCGGAGCTGCGGTGGCTTCATCCGACCAGCCGACCGTCGTCAACGTGACGCCGCGTGCAACCACGCCTGCGTCGGCGCCTGCAGATTCCAGCGCTAGCCGCAAGCCGCTCAGCCAGACTTCGTCGTCCCGCGCCGGTTCCCAGGGTCAATATGTCGCCGGAACGACTCTCGCTGACCGTTACCGCATCGTTGCGCTGCTCGGCAAGGGCGGCATGGGCGAAGTCTACCGCGCCGAGGACTTGCGCCTCACGCAAACCGTCGCTCTGAAGTTCCTCCCCGACGCGATGCTGCAGGACGAAAGCGCCCGCGAGCGTTTCCATCAGGAAGTACGCCTCGCGCGCGAAATTGCTCACCCCAACGTCTGCCGCGTCTTCGACATTGGCGAAACGGACGGGCGCCTCTTCCTCACCATGGAGTACGTGGACGGCGAAGACCTCGCTTCGCTCCTTCGTCGCATCGGCCAGCTCCCCCAAAGCAAGGGCCTGGACATCGCGCGCCAGCTCTGCGCTGGCCTCGCCGCCGCGCATGACCATGGTGTGCTGCATCGTGATCTCAAGCCGGGCAATATCATGCTCGACGGCCGCGGGCGCGTCCGCGTCACCGATTTCGGCCTCGCCGCTCTCGGCGAAAACCTCGTCGGCGAAGAATTGCGCGCCGGGACGCCCGCCTACATGGCGCCCGAGCAGCTCGCGGGCACCGGCGTCAGTGCGCGCAGCGACATCTATTCGCTGGGCCTTGTCCTCTACGAAATCTTCACCGGAAAGAAAGCCTTTGAAGCCGCCAGCCTTCCGGATTTGATTCGCCTCCGCGAGCACAGCAGCCCCACCAGCATTTCCTCGATCGTGCGCGACATCGACCCGTTGGTCGAGCGCGTGATCCTGCGCTGCCTCGAAAAAGATCCCGCCAAGCGCCCCGCCACCGCCCTGCAGGTAGCGGCTGCACTTCCTGGAGGCGATCCCCTCGCCGCAGCCCTCGCTGCTGGCGAGACTCCCTCGCCGGAAATGGTTGCTGCCGCTGGCGAAACCGAAGGCATTCGGCCATGGATTGCTTGGACCTGCCTCCTCCTAATCCTCGGCGGCCTCGCGGCGGGCGCCTTCCTCTCCGACAAGGCGACTGTCATCGGCATCGTTCCGCTGCCCCTCTCCACAGAGGTACTCGCGCAGAAGGCCCGGGACATGACCCGCCAGATCGGCTACCCTGCGCCGCCCGTCGATACCAGCTACGGCTTCGGCAACTGGTCGTCATATCCGGCCTATGTCCGGCATCACGATCAGTCCGTCACTCGCTGGAGAAATCTCGCCAGCGGCAGCCCGCCGGTTCTGGTCTTCTGGTATCGCGAAAGCCCGCGCTACATGAATGTCCAAACCTTCCAGTTCGCTCCGCTCGCTGAGCCCGACGATCCGCCGAACCGGATTTCCGGCGCCTGCCAGCTCTATCTGGACACATTCGGGCGCTTGATTGGCCTGGAGTGCGTCCCGCCTCAATTCATCTCCTCCACAGATCCGGCGCCGCCCGTGAACTGGGCGCCGGTCTTTGCGGCGGCAGGAATGGATATGAACGCATTCCGCTCCGTGCCCCCACAGTGGACCGAGCTTGTCGAGGCCGACACGCGCGCTGCCTGGGAAGGGCACTGGCCCGATCACCCCGATATTCCTTTGCGCATCGAGACGGGCGCCTTTCGCGGCGTCCCAGTCTATTTCGACACCATCTCGCCCTGGGACAAGCCCAGCCGGCTGCAGGAGGGAAAGTCCTCGAGCAGCGATATGGCTCAGATTGCCGTCCTGGTTGTCTGCCTGATCGCCATCCTCACATTCGGCGCCATTCTCGCCGCGCGGAACTTGAAGGCGAATCGAGCCGACCGCTCCGGTGCCTTTCGGCTCGCGCTCGGCGTGTTGCTCGTGATGTCTGCCTCGGCGATGCTCTTTGCGCACCACGTTCCGGGAGCCGGCGAGCTGAATGTTTTCTGGATTTGTGTTGGCTGGGGACTGATCTTCGGGGCTCTCGTCTGGCTGGTCTATATCGCCCTCGAGCCGCATGTTCGCCGGCGTTGGCCCAACGCGCTGATCTCTTGGAGCCGCTTGCTCTCGGGCCGGTTCCGCGACCCGCTCGTGGGTCGCGATTTTCTGATTGGCATTCTCCTCGGCGTGCTCTGGAACGCCGCCAACCGTATTGCCGTTCTCGCCCCCGGTTGGATGGGCAAGCCGCCGCTCGAGCCGCAGCGCGCACTCGACGTCATGGAGTTCAACGGAATCCGCATCGTCGCGGCTGACTTGATGCTCAACGTCATCCTCTTCGTCCTTGGCGCGCTCGCGTTCTTCTTTCTCCTGTTTCTCTTTAGACTCCTGCTGCGCAGGGAGTGGCTTGCCGGAGCAGCCGCCACGATTCTCATCGCGATTCCGAGCGTCTTCAGCGAGCATCCGTGGCTCAACGTCACCGCAACGGTGATCTTTTTCGGCATCGCCATCGCTGTCCTGATTCGATTCGGATTCCTGTCTCTGCTCGTGGGCTTGACCTTGAATAATGTCCTGGAGGCTTACCCCGTTACCGCGCACTGGTCGGCTTGGTATGCCCAGCCCACCATTTTCGTATTCTCGCTGCTCGCCGCTCTCGCCGTCTTCAGCTTCTACGCTTCTCTGGGCGGCAAGCCTGTCTTTGGCGCGGTCTCCATCGATTGAAGTAGGCGCCTACTTCCGCCTCTTCGTCGCCAGGAATCTCGAATAGTACAGAATCGCCGCCACCGACTTCGCGTCGTGAATCTTCCCGGTGCGAATCCACTGCTCGGCTTCTCGCAGCTTGAAGATTCGCGCCGTAATCTTCTCGTCGTCTTCCGGGCGCGCTTCGCCCTTCGTCAATCCTTCCGCGACGTATACCACCATGTTTTCCGTCACGAATCCCGGAGTAGGGAACACGTCCAGGATCTTCGTCATTTTCCGCGCCCTGTAGCCCGTCTCCTCTTCGAGTTCGCGCTTCGCTCCCGTCAGAAAATCCTCGCCCTCATCCTTCCGTCCGGCCACCACTTCCCACAGATACTGCTTCGCTGCGTAGCGATACTGCCGGATCAGCAGAATCTTCCCGTCGGGAAACACCGGAAGCACTACCACTGAGCCCGAATGCGTCACGATCTCCCGCGTTGCCTCCACGCCGCTCGGTTCGATCACGTGGTCGCGCCTGACTGCGAACACGCGCCCTTCGTATGCCACTTCGCTACTCACCACTTTCACCGCGTCCTTCGCTCCCAATCTCCGCCTCCGTTATAGCCCCGCGATTCTACCTCACTCCCGCGGCTCCGCCTCCGGCCCGCCGTATCTGCGTTATACTTTGCTATCCCAATGCCCATCAATACAGTCATCGTCGATGACGAGCGTCCGGCCCGCGACGAGCTCACCTTCCTGCTCAAGGGTTTCCCGGAGATCAACGTCGTCGCGCAGGGCAAAAACGGCCTGGAGGCCGTCTCGCTGATCAAAGAGCACAGCCCCGACCTCGTCTTCCTGGACGTCCACATGCCCGGCCTCGACGGCTTCGGCGTCATCAAGAAGCTCGCCGAACGCAAGCTTCGCGTCCCGCAAATCGTCTTCGCCACGGCCTACGACAACTACGCCATCCAGGCCTTCGACGTGAACGCGGTCGACTACGTCCTCAAGCCCTTCGACAAATCCCGCATCGCGAAGGCCATCCAGCGCGCCAAGCGCATGCTCGAAGCCAACGTGTCCGCCGTCGAGCGCCTCGAAAATCTTGTCGGCCAACTCGCGCTCCCCACCGGCAAGACCTCCCAGCCCGTCCGCGTTCTCGTCAAGGCGCAAGCCCGCATGTTTCTCGTCGATTCCGAAGACATCATCTACGCATCCGTTCAGGACGGCGCCGTCACCGTCTTCGCGCGCGAGGCCGAAGGCGTGTCGAATTACCGCACGCTCGAAGAGCTCGCTGCCTCTCTCGAGATGGAGACATTCTGGCGCGTGCATCGCTCCTACCTCGTCAACCTGAACCACATCAAGGAAGTCGTTCCGTGGTTCAAATCCAGCTACATGCTGAAGATGAACGACAAGCGAAACACCGAGATTCCCGTGTCGCGCGCCCAAACCAAGCGCCTTCGCGAACTCTTCCGCCTCTAACCTAGGGCACCGCGGCCGAGATTGTCATCCCGACCGGAGTCCCGCGCCCTTCTTTTCCCCGCGCGCAGCGCGGGCGCGGGACGCAGTGGAGGGACCTCTCTTCAAGCCTACCGAAATTCGAAATCTTGCCATACTTCGATGTCCTCTGAAATTGCCGCCGCCCTGTGCTAGCATCACTTTTCACTCAGGGAGAACATCATGCGTCGTTCCGTCATCGTTCGCTGTTGCGCCTTGCTCGCCATTTTCATTTCTTCCGCCGCCATCGCGTCCGCGCAGAAGGTCAAAGTCCCGGCCGCCACCGGCACGCTCACCGGCACGGTCACCGACAAGCACGGCACTCCGCTCGCCGGCACCGAGATCACCGCCAAGAACCTCGCCAACCAGCAATCCACTTCCGCCACCACCGGCCCCCAGGGCGCCTTCCGCATCGACAACCTTTTCCCCGCCGAATACGAAATCACCTTCAACGCGAAGGGCTTCACCTCGAAGACCGGCAAAGTGAAAATCAAGGCTGGCAAGACCGAAAAAGTCCACGCGAAGCTCGTCTACATCGCGCCCGCTTCCTAACCTCGCGCCGATGGACTTTTCCTTCACCAGCGACCAGCTTCTCGTCCGCGACACCATCCGCCAGTTCATGGAAACGGAAATGCGCCCGGTGCTCCGCGACTATGAGCGTGCCGACAAATTTCCCGAAGCCGAAATCCGCCGCCTCGGCGAACTCGGCTGCTGCGGCATGCTGATCCCCGAAGAATATGGCGGCTCCGCCACGGACACCATCACCTACGCGCTCATGATCGAGGAAGTCGCGCGGGTGTGCGCCTCCACCGCTGTGACGCTCAGCGTCACGAACTCCGTCGCCGCCGCGCCGATCCTGCGCCACGGCACCGAAGCGCAAAAGAAAAAATATCTTCCGCGTCTCGCGCGCGGCGAAATCCTTGGCGCCTTCTGTCTCACGGAGCCTGCCGCCGGTTCCGACGCCGCCGGCATCCAGACGCGCGCGGTCCGCGCCGGCGACTCCTACATCATCACCGGCACAAAGAGCTGGGTCACCAACGGTGCCCAAGCCGGCGTCTACGTCGTCTTTGCCAAGACCGATCCTGCCGCCGGCTCGCGCGGCATCACCGCCTTCCTCGTCGAGCCGTCGTTTCCCGGCTTTCGCGTCGCACGCCACGAAGACAAAATGGGCCTCCGCCTCTCGCGCTCTGCCGAAATTGTTTTTGAGGATTGCCGCGTGCCCGCCGAAAGCATTCTCGGCTCGGAAGGCCAGGGGCTCCGCGTCGCTCTCGGTGCGCTCGACGGCGGCCGCGTCGGCATCGCTGCCCAATCCATCGGCGTCGCCCAGGGCGCCCTCGAAGCCTCCGCGCGTTACGCCAAGCAGCGCCGCACCTTCGGCCATCCCATCGCCGAAAATCAAGCCATCCAGTGGATGCTCGCCGACATGGCCGTCGAAATCGAGACGGCCCGCGCCCTCACCCACTACGCCGCGTCTCTCCGCGACATCGAAGTCACTCGCGAGGCCGACGACTTGCGCCAGAAGGCCGGCGCTGCGGCCACGAGCTCTTTAGGGGGTCGGAGCTTCAGCTCCGACATTCAAGCTTCCCCTTCGTCAGGGGCTTTAGCCCCTGAGGTCGCATCGTCCGCCGCCCGCAGCCGCGTCGGCCCCCACGCCGCCCGCGCCAAACTCTACGCCAGCGAAATGGCCAACCGCGTCTGCTACCGCGCCGTCCAAATTCACGGCAGCGTCGGCTACTCCCGCGAAACCGACGTCGAGCGCTACTATCGCGACGCCCGCGTCCTCACCATCTACGAAGGCACCAGCGAAATGCAGCGCCTCGTCATCGCCCGCGACCTCCTCCGCTCCTAGCGCGCCCCCCATTTTCCCTTTTCTCTTTTCCACTTTCTTTGACATTATTCTTCTGTGCCAAAACGAAAGCGCGTTCTCAGCGGTATGCGTCCGACCGGCCGTCTCCATCTCGGCCACTATTTCGGCGCCCTCCAAAACTGGCTGAAGCTTCAGGAAGAGTACGACTGCTTCTACTTCGTCGCCGACTGGCACGCGCTCACCACCCATTACGAGGACACGTCCTCCGTCGCCGAAAACACGCTGCAAGTCGCCACCGACTGGCTCGCCGTCGGCCTCGACCCCGCGAAATCCACTCTCTTCGTCCAATCCAACATCCTCGAACATGCCGAGCTGCACGTCCTGCTCTCGATGATCACGCCGCTCTCCTGGCTCGAGCGCGTCCCCACCTACAAAGAGCAGATCGAAAATCTCAAGGACCGCGACCTCGGCACCTACGGCTTCCTCGGCTACCCGCTTCTCCAGTCCGCTGACATCGTCATGTATGGCGAGCCGCGCCAGGATCTCCTCGTCCCCGTCGGCGAGGACCAGGCTCCCCACGTCGAGCTCACCCGCGAAGTGGTCCGCAAATTCAATTCGCATTTTGGATTTGAGGTTCGCGAAAACTTGCCCGGGTATCGCGACGCTCTAACGCGCCTTAAATTTCTCGTGCCGTTTCCGCCGTCCCTCACCGGCCTGCCGGACCTCGGCGAAGACACGCTCGCCAGGAATCCCTGGGTCTTCAGGGCGCGCTCCTCCGAAATCGGCTGGGACAACTTCCGCCGGGAGGTTCGCAAGGACGCGAAGTTCTTCCGCATGAATTCGGTTCTTCGCGAGCCCGCCTACGTCCCGACCGAAACTCCGCGCCTCCCCGGCACCGACGGCCGCCGCATGGCCAAGTCCTACGGCAACGCCATCTGGCTCTCCGATCCGCCGGACGAAATCCGCGCGAAAGTCCGCAACATGATGACGGACCCGCAGCGCGTCCGCCGCACCGATCCCGGCCGCCCGGAAGTCTGCCCCGTCTTCGCCTATCACAAGCTCTTCTCGCTGCCCGAAACGATCGCGAAAGTCGACCACGACTGCCGCACCGCCGAAATCGGCTGCGTCGACTGCAAGAAGCTGATGGCCGAAAACCTCGTCACCTGGATCGAGCCTGTTCAGGCACGCCGCCGCGAATTTGAGGCGCATCCGGAAAAAGTTTGGGGTATCCTCGACGCCGGTTCGGCTCAGGCGCGCAAGGCCGCGAAGCGCACCATGAAGCGCGTGCGCAACGCCATCTTCAAATGGGATGCCGCGCGCAAAGCCGCGCCCCCCGTTAAGTCGAGCGCGTAATGAACGGACTTGAGCTTCTGACGTGGACGTTGCATCGAAATGTCGAGTCGGAGCTTGAATGTCGAGAGGTTTCGGGTTCATTTGTCATCCCGAGGCCGGTCGCGCCCTTTGCGAACGGGGGCGAGGGATCTGCTGTTGGCCTTTGAAACATGAAATTTCAAATTTGAAATTGGCCTTGATCTCGGGCGAAATTCAGATTTGAACGTAGCGCCGCGCCTGCCTGCCGCAGGCAGGGCATCTAGCGCGGCACGGCTTTGTCGAGGCTTTGATTTGGGTGTTCATTTGAAATGTGAAATTTCAAATTTGAAATCGCTTTTCGCGCAGCAAATGAACGGAGAATAATCGCACCGAATGGCCACCCCCTATCGCATCAACCTTCCGGTTTACGAAGGCCCGCTGGACCTCCTGCTTGACCTCATTCGCAAGCAGGAGATGGACATCCACAACATTCCCATTGCCAAAGTCACCGAGCAATATCTCGATTACCTCCACCAGCTCGAAAAGCTCGATATCGACGTCTCCGCCGACTTCATCTACATGGCCGCCACCCTCATCCACATCAAGTCCAAGATGCTTCTTCCCGCCGACCCGCTCGCCGGCCCCGACCAAATCGAAGACCCTCGCGAAGAGCTCGTCCATCGCCTTATGGAGCACGAGAAATTCAAGAACGCCGCGCAGCTCCTCTACCAGAAGCAGCAGATCGAGGACCACGTCTGGTCCCATCCCGACAAGACTCTCTACGCCGGCGAGGAAGTCGAAGGCGAGCTCGTCGTCTCGCTCGTCGACCTCGTCAAGGTTTTCTCGCAGGTCCTCGAGCGCCGCAAGGAAGTCACCAAGTTCTCGCTGCGCCATGAGAGCGTCACCATCGCGCAGATGATGGACCGCCTCCGCCTGCGCCTCATCTCGAGCGAAGATCCCGTCTCGCTCATCGAATTTTTCGAGGCCTGCGAAACGCGCAACGCCATGATTGTGGCTCTCCTCGCCGTCCTCGAAATGGTCCGCATGCAGGCCGTACTGCTCGTCCAGTCCGATCTGTTCGAGGATATTCGCCTCCGCAAGCACAAAATGTTCGACGCCGTCTTCGCCGGCCCCGACGCCATGGCCAAAATCGAGGAACAATACCTCTGATGGAAAATGGACATGTGAAAATGGAAAAGGGAACTTTGACTTGGCACCGTTCGCCCTTTTCTATTTTCCTTTTTCCATTTTCACTCCTTTAGGGTGACTGAATGACTCAGCAAGAAATGCAATCCGCTCTCGAATGCATCATTTACGCCGCCGACGAGCCCGCCACTCTCGACCAGCTCAGCAAAGCCCTCGGCGCCGAAAAATCCGAAGTCCGCGCCGCCCTCGATCTCCTCGTCGCCTCCTATCAGACCGACGACCGCGGCATCGAAATCCGCAAAGTTGCCGGCGGCTGGAAGTTCTACACTAAGCCCCAGCACCACGACGTCGTCCGCCGCTTCATCAAGAGCCTTCAGCCGCCCATTCGCCTCACCATGCCCGCGCTCGAAACTCTCGCCGTCATCGCCTATAAGCAGCCCGTCACCGTGCCCGAGATCAACGAAATCCGCGGCGTCAACGTCGGCGGCGTCATCAAAACTCTTCTCGAAAAGCGCCTCATCACCACCGCGGGGCGCAAGGAAGTCATTGGCCGCCCCATCCTCTATCGCACCTCGAAACAATTCCTCATGCGCTTCGGCCTTTCAGATCTCGAAGAGCTTCCCAGCCTCAAGGAATTCGAGCAGCTCGCCCAGGCCGCCCTCGGCTCCGACGCCGGCATCGCCCCCACCGAGCCCGACGCCGCCGAAGCTGGCTCGTCATCCTCCACTGACGCTGCATCCGGAGAATTAAACGTAGCGCCGAGCTTCAGCTCGGCACCTTCATCCGAATCCGCCGCCCCCGACGCCCGCGAGCAATCCATCGAATCCGCCTCCGCCGACGCCTCCGGCGAACAATCCGCCGAAGCCGAATCCACCTCCTCCGCTGCCGAAGCCGCCGCCGAAACCTTCGCCGAGTCCGCCGAAGACGCCATCCCCGATGGCCCTGAGTCTCCCGACAACCCCCACGCCAAAGGCACCTCCGCCTGAGAAGTCGAGGAGGCAGGACTTGCGAACGCGCCTCACCAAGGCTACCAAGGACGTACTGGGGGTCTTGTTTCTCATGCTTGTCGTGGCCTTGATGGTGGACCAAGCAGGCCCGTCATCCATCCACGTTCGGAATATCGAAATGGCCGTTCTCTGCATGCTTGCCGCAGCCTCCTATGTGTTCCTTCGGACCTTCCAAAGGGCTGTGCCCCCCGGGACCTCCTCGAGTCGCGTCGCCGCATTTTGCGGTGTCCTGTTCGCCGTCGGATTCCTATGTGGGCTGAGCCGGTGTTTGACGGATGGACTCGAATGGTCCGACGTGGCGCTCATTGTTCCGGCTCTGCTGGGAATGTACTGCCTAAAGCACGCCCTTGCCCGTAGGCCCCGAGTCGGCTCTATCCACACCGCCGACCCCAAAGGCACCTCCGCCTGATCGCAGGCTCCCCTGAAGCGATCGACATAGGCAAGGCGCCTCCGCCTGAGCTTGCATGCCTGGGAGCGCCAATCTCCCGATTGGCGCCTCGTTCTTCTTCCTCTCGAACCTCTTCAGAGTCAACCAGTTGCGTGACGTCGCTCTTTTCTGTTGACTTCTGAGTAATTCTGTGCTAACATACGTCGTTTTTAGATTTCGCGAAATGACGCAGGTGGGGAAGGAGGCCTCGAATGTGGCACACCGTGGGACGGGAAGCTCTCGACAGCCGATCTAGGAAGACCGGAGCGAAAATCCGGCGAACTTTAATCTACGGTTCCGGGATTAATTTCTCGCGTAAGTCATTGAAAACAAAGGGCCGACCCCATGCTTAATCTACGGTTGCCGGGGCTCATCGCCCCGGGGGCATCTCTCGGGCCGCTCGCCACGAGCCACCGGTCACTATCCGTTTCTAATCGCCAAAATGGGGAATTAGAAATGAACCTAACCTATAGAAAACAAAGGAGAAAAGAATTTCTAATCGCCCAAAAACCACGTTTCGCCGGCTGCCGTTTGCGTCTCCCACAAACGCACGCTAATCGCAACAGTCCATTATTAGAAAAAGCTGCAACCCGCACAGAATCAAACACTTCCAAAATGCTAATCGCAACAGATTCGGGCTTTCACTCCTATTCTCGGGTAAGCTGGAACGGGCTAGTCTCGGTTGGGGTGTCCGGAAGAACATGGAAGAACGGCTGCAGAAAATAATCGCGAGGGCGGGAATCGCGTCGCGGCGGCGCGCGGAGGAGATGATCGCCTCCGGGCTCGTCACCGTCAACGGCAAGACGGTCACGGAACTCGGCACGAAGGCCGACGCTTCGCGCGACCACATCAAGGTCGGCGGTAAACTGATCCGCCGCGACGAAAACCGCGCCTACCTGATTCTCAATAAGCCGCCTGAAGTGGTCTCGACGATGAGCGACCCGGAAGGGCGCCGGTCGCTGCGCGATCTCCTTCAGGGAGTTTCGGAGCGCGTCTTTCCCGTCGGGCGGCTCGAGTATCACTCCTACGGGCTCGTCTTTCTTACGAACGATGGCGACCTGGCGAACGCGATCTTGAAATCGCATCGTCTTCCGCAGACCTATCACATCAAGCTGAAGTCGCTCCTCACATTCGAACAAATCGAGAACCTCGGGCGCTCCACAGGCGCGCGGATTGCGCGCCGCGGCGGACAAACCGCTCCGTGGTATGAAGTCACGCTCGCCCAGGCCAGCAGCGACGCGCTGCGAAACCGGCTCTTTCAGTCCGGCAATCCGGTGGAAAAGCTGAAGCGCGTCGGCCTCGCAAACCTCGAGCTCGGTTCGCTCGCACCCGGGAAGTATCGCGAGCTTTCGCCGGGCGAAGTGGCAGCGCTGCGCCGAGCAGCGCTTCACGGAGACAGCAAGAGCGAGTCGCGAAGCCCGCGTCCGGCGGGCCGCGCGCCGCGCGGCCGCGGGCGAGGGACGCGAGGCCGGTCTCGATGACCAAGGGGATTCACGAATATGTCCCCGAATGGATTCGCGGCATCGCACCATACGTTCCGGGAAAGCCGGTCGAGGAGGTGGAGCGGGAATTGAATATCGAAGCAATCAAGCTCGCATCCAACGAAAATCCGCTCGGGCCTTCGCCGCTCGCGGTGGAAGCAGCGAAGAAGGCGCTGGGAGGAACGAATCGCTATCCGGACGGCAGCGGCTTCTATCTGCGTCAGGCGCTTGCTGCGAAGCACAGCGTCCCGATGGAGCAGATTCTTCTCGGCGCGGGATCAACGGAGCTTATCGATCTTTCGGCGCGGCTCATGCTGCGGCCGGGCGCGGCAGGCGTCACGTCAGAGGGATCGTTTCCGCTCTACTACATCGCGATTCGCGCGGCAGGCGCGCGGCTCGTCGAAACTCCGCTGCGGGATTACCGCTTCGACCTCGACGCAATCGCGGAGAAACTTTCGGCGGAAACAAAAATCGTTTATCTCGCGAATCCGAACAATCCTACCGGGACAATGTTCACCGCCGGGGAATTCGACGCCTTTCTCTCGCGCGTTCCATTCCATGTTCTCGTTGTCCTGGACGAAGCCTATTGCGATTACATCGACCGCAAGGATTACTCGCGCTCCGTCGACCTCGTTCGGCGCGGCGCCAATCTCGTCGTCCTGCGGACCTTCTCGAAGGCCTACGGGCTCGCGGGCCTTCGGATCGGCTACGGCCTGGGTCCCGCGGGGCTGCTGGAGGAAATGAACAAGATCCGCGGGCCGTTCAACACGTCGAGCGTCGCGCAGGCTGCCGCGCTCGCTGCGCTCGAAGACCGCGAGCACGTGCGCCGCTCCATCGAATCGAACGCCGCGGGGCTCAAGCAACTTGCAGCGGGCCTGAAGGCGATGGGAGTTCACTGCGTTCCGTCAGTGGCTAATTTCATTCTGGCGGAATTCGGGTATGATACCGAACCAATCAGCGAAGAACTGACCAGGCGCGGGGTGATTGTCCGGCCGATGCGTTGGATGGGCTTTCCGCATGCCATCCGAGTCTCCGTGGGAACGCGGGCTGAAAACGACAAATTCCTCAGGGCGCTGGCGGACCTGCACGTTTCGTTCGCCGGGCGCAAAACCGAAACGCCGACGAAAGGGTAAGCAACAACGCAGATGGAAAACTCAGCCGAAAATTCAGAGATCAACAACCATTCTTCGCCGAAGGCGGGCGATCCTGTAACAGAAATTCTCAGAACGAGCCACACGATCGCGGTCGTCGGTCTTTCGCGGCGGCACTTTCGCCCCAGCCACGGAGTCTCGGAATATCTCCAGTCAGCAGGCTACCGGGTGATTCCCGTGAATCCCAACGAAACGGAAGTGCTGGGAGAGAAAAGCTATGCGCGCCTGGAAGATATTTCCGATCGCGTGGACATTGTAAACGTATTCCGCCGTTCGGAATTTGTTCCCGATATCGTTGATTCCGCCATTCGCATCGGCGCTCGCGGCGTCTGGATGCAGGAGGGCGTGATCCACGCGGAGGCCGCGGAGAAGGCTCGCCGCGCGGGACTCTTCGTCATCATGGATGCGTGCATCCTGAAGGAGCACATCAAGCGCTTCCGCCTCTCGGCGGACTAGAAATTGCAGTGAGAATTCGAGCCGTCGGCGCGAGGCCGCGGCGCGTCAGCGAAGCGGATAGATTTTGAGGTTGCCTTTGCCGGGATCGACGACGATCACGGCGCTTCCGTCGCGCGCAATCGCAAAGTTGTGAAATTCCAAATCGTGCAGGATGGGATTCCAGCTATCGTCGTAAAGTCCCACCCAAACGAGGTCGCCCGATTTGTCCGGCAGTCCGCGCTTGATCAGGATGCGCCGGTTCTCAGGACCGAACGCGAACTTGCCCGGGCCAGTGCGGACGTGAATCGGAGGCGTGAGCGGATTCGCGACGTCGCGGACTTCGATGGTATCGGGGTCGGAGAAGAAGCCGATTTTCTTGCCGTCGGCGGAAACGGTGAGCTGGCCCTCGAAATTAGGGAGGCGGCCGATTTCGCGAACGGTTTCGTGGACGAGGTCGAGCTGAACCAGAGCGGTCCTGCCCGAGAGGCTCAGGTTCTGCCCGACTGCAAAGGCCTGGTCGCGCGCGGCATCCCAGACGACCGAATCGAACGAATGGCCTTCGAAGAGCGTGCTTGATTTTCCATCGGACGGACGGATGCGAGCGATTTTGTACGGGCCCGCTCCGAGAAGATAGACGACGGTCTGGCCGTCGGAAAGCCACGCGGGATTCGAGCCGTTCTCGATGAAGCGGTCCTTCGAGCCGGCCACGCGAATTTCGCGGCCATCATCGTCGAAGAGCGCGATGACCTTCTTGCCGTTCGGCGGAAGGGCGAGCTTGCGACCAACGTTGTCGTCGTCATCGTTGTTGTTGCTGTTGTCATCGGAGTCGCTGCCGGGCGCGCCGATCGTCATCATCGTTGCCGCGATGTGGCGGCCGTCCGGCGACCACGACAGGCTGTTGACGATGTAGCTCTGCGGCGGCGGCACGGGCATGAATTTATCGGGCTCGACGATCACCTTCTCGTGGCCCGAGAAATCGGCGGTCCAGATCGTGTCGCGCTCGATCATGATTTTCTTCACGTGCTTCAGATGAGGCACGGAATAGACGATGCGGTTGCCGTCGGAAATCGCGAAGTTGCTGGAATCGGTGTCGATCATCGCGGATGGGCGGTCCTGAGCACGGAGGCAAAGCGGCGAAGCGAGCAAGGCCGCTGCAATGGCCACGGCACAAACCAGGGCAGAGAGAAGCCGCGGCCGCCGAATTGAACTTCCCAATCTCACGAGCACAGAATTCCTTTGCGATTGATGACGGGGGCCGAAGAAGTCATGGCTTCTTCTGAATCTTACGAATTTCCTCAAGGCGCTGGCGAATTCGCGCCTCGAAGCCCTGATCGGTGGGCTTGTAGTACGTGCGGCCGAGGAGGCTCTCGGGCAAGCAGGTCATGTCCGTGAGCTTCTCTTCGGCGTCGTGCGCGTACTGATAGCCCTTGCCATAGCCGACGTGCTTCATCAAGCCGGTCACCGCATTTCTTAGATGCAGGGGAACGGGCTCCGCGATGGTCTGCTGCAAATCGGCGCCGACCTCGCCATAGGCGGTGTAGAGAGCATTCGACTTGGGCGCGAGCGCCAGATAGAGAGCGGCCTGAGCGAGCGCGAGGTAGCCTTCGGGCGGACCGATGAAGTCGAAGGCTTCCTTCGCGGCGATGGTGATGGCAAGCGCCCCGGGCTCGGCGAGGCCGATATCCTCGCTGGCCATGCGCACCAGGCGGCGAGCGATGTAAAGCGGATCCTCGCCGGATTCGAGCATGCGCGCGAGCCAGTAGAGCGAAGCGTCCGCGTCGGAATTGCGGACCGATTTATGAAGAGCGGAGATGAGATTGAAGTGCTCTTCGCCGGACTTGTCATACGGCAGAAGCTTTTTCTGGAGGACGTCTTCGAGGCGTTCCTGGGAGAGGACGCGGCGGCCAGAGGCGTCCGGTTCGGTGCCGAGGACAAGAGCTTCGATGGTGTTGTACGCGGAGCGGGCGTCGCCATTGGCCATGACGGCGATGCGGTTGAGGATTTCCTCGCTTGCCTCGACTTGCTCGCGGCCGAGGCCCAGATTCGAATCGGCGAGCGCGCGGCGCAGAAGATCGACGATCTGCTGCTGCGTGAGCGCGTGGAGGATGTAAACCTTCATGCGCGAGAGCAGCGGCGCGATCACTTCGAAGGATGGATTTTCGGTGGTGGCGCCGATGAGGAGGATGTTGCCGGCTTCGACGTGGGGGAGAAAGGCGTCCTGCTGCGCGCGATTGAAGCGATGCACTTCGTCGACGAAGACGATCGTGCGCATGCCGTAGTGGCGCGCGCCTTCGGCCTTGGCCATCACTTCCTTGATTTCCTTGATGCCTGACAGCACGGCGCTGAAGGGAATGAACTCGGAGCGAGTGCGCTTGGCGATGATGCGCGCGAGAGTCGTCTTGCCGCAACCGGGCGGGCCCCAGAGAAGCATGGAGCTGAGCTCGTCGCGCTCGATCTGAGTGCGAAGCGGCTTGCCGGGCGCGAGAAGCTCTTCCTGGCCGATGAAGTCGTCGAGAGTTTGCGGACGCATGCGATCGGCCAGCGGGCGTCCCGCTTTGGGCTCTTCGCTTGGTTCGACGGCTCTAAAGAGTCCCACGGGATTCCTCTGCCGAGCGCCGCTGCCGCGCAGCTTCGTAGAGAACGACGGAGGCTGCGACGGCGGCGTTCAGCGATTCGACCGCGTCCATCATCGGGATGGAAATGCGGGCGTCGGCAGCCGCTTCGATTTCGTGCGGCAGGCCGTGGCCTTCGCTGCCGATGAAGATAGCGCAGGAGGCGCGAAAGTCAGCGGCTGCTGCGCCGGACGGGCTGGATTCGGAGCTGTGCCGCGCGCTCGCGGAATAGAGGCGAATCTTCGCCATGCGCAACTGCGCGAGAAGAACGGGCGCCGCGATGCCTCTCAGAACAGGCAGGCGCAATGCAGAGCCGGCGGACGCGCGAACGGATTTCGGCGACCACGGGTCAGCGGTGCCGCGCGTGGCGACGGCGCCGGAGGCGCCAAAGGCTTCCGCCGAGCGAAGAATGGTGCCGACGTTGCCGGGGTCCTGGATGGCGGCGAGGACGACGACTAAAGGCGATTCGGTGCGAAGCGAGCCGTCGGGCGAAGGCGCTCCGCGGAGGACGTGGTCGAAGGTCCAACGCGGCTGACGAAAGAGTGCGGCGACGCCTTGCGGCGTTTCGGTGCCAGCGACGCCGGCGAAAAGCTTGTCGGTGGTGCGAAGGATGCGCGAGCGCGAGATGCCGGCGTCGGTGGCGCCTGCGGCGCGAAGAATTGGCTCGAGGTGCGGTTCACCGGACTCGCTGACCAGGAGGGCTTCCGTTTGGAGGCCGGCGCGAACGGCCTCTTCGACGAGCTTCGGGCCCTCAACGCCGATGGGCTCCTCGGAATCCGGGCCGGTTCCGCGAAGAGCGGCGCGAAACATCTTCAGCCATTTGTTGTCGCGGCTGCGAATCGGGTCGGTGGTCGAAGATTCGCGGGAGTGGCCGCCGGGAGGCGCAGTGGTCCTGGAAGAGGAGGGTGCGCCGGAGGCTGGGGGCGGAGTCATGTGGAAAAGCGTAACATTCGCATCGGCGGACGTAAACTCCGACGGCTTAGGGACCTACGAGCGGCCCGTATCCCCTTCATCTTGCTATAACTTCGACGGTTGTGGTACTTTGCCGCATGACCACGGCGCAACCCGCCGCGAGCGAACCTTTGCCTGTCGAAGTCCTCAGAGTGTCTGCTGACGCGCCCGAGCGTCACGTGATCGACTACGCCGCGACCTTCATCAAGCGCGGTCGTGTGGTCGGCATTCCCACCGACACGTTTTACGGGCTTTCGGCCGATCCCTTCAACCTTTCGGCAGTGGAACGGGTGTTCCAGATCAAGGGGCGGCCGGAAACGAAGGCGCTGCCCATCTTGGTGAACTCGATCGAGCAGGCCGTGACGATGGTGCGGGACGTACCAGACGCTTTCCTGCTGCTGGCACACAAGTTTTGGCCGGGCGCGCTGACGATTGTGGTGGATGCGACACACCGGCTGCCGTTGAAGGTGACGGGGAACAGCGGGCGGGTGGCGTTGCGATGGGCGGATTCGCGGATCGCGACGGCTGTGATCGAAGCGTCCGGCGGGCCTGTGACGGGAACGAGCGCGAACCTGTCGGGATTTCCGTCGTGCACGAACGCGCAAGAAATCGTCAAGCAGCTGGGGAACCGGCTGCCGCTGATTCTGGATTCGGGAGACACGGGCGCGGTGATGGGGTCAACGATTGTGCGCGTCGAGGGCGACCACTGGACGATTGCGCGAGAGGGCGTGCTGCCCGAGTCGGAAATTCAGAAGGCCTTCCAACTGTAAACCGCAGGATTATTTCCCGGGGGTCTCCGGGGGCTTCTTCGCAGCAATCTCCGCAGCTTTCAAAATAGCGTCAATCATGTATCGCAAATCCTCGCTTGAGGGCTGAATAGGCCTTTGGGCGTCGGCGAGGGCCTTTTCCTGCGCTTCGATAAGTTCGCCAGCTTTGTGGGTGGCTTCGCGGACGCGGCGCAAGTGGCTCATGGTGCTGAGGGTGTCGATAAAGACCAGGACACCCGAGGAGATGAGGATGTCGCTGAGCGCGACTTGAAACTCGCAGAAGACGAGCCAGCCAAGGATGAGCGCCGCGACGGAAGCGAAGGAAAGAACAGAGAGCGTTTCGCGGCGATATTGGTCATGAAAGAGATCGGGGTAGTAGTGGCGGAGATAGAGGTCGCGCGGATTTAGTTCGGTCGGATGGTTGGGATACCAATCAGGGTCGCGCCAATGGAAGAGCTTCCAGATGTCGATGCGAAGATAGGCGACAGCCGCGAGAATGTGACCGACAAGATAAGAAGCGCTGATGGCGACGCCGACCCAGACCCATGTGGGCGGATGGAAGGGCGCAGTGAGAGCGGCAAGCTGGCTGAGCTTGAGGCGTCCCGAAGCGATGCCGATGGCGAGGAAGAGTCCGCCGGGAAGAGCGTAGCCGAAGATATCGCGGATCAGGAGGAAGCTATCGAGCAACTCCTTAACGACATCCGCCCAACTGGCGCTGGAATCGGGTTGCTCGGGCATCTTGCGATGGAGCGTATCGCCGGGCGCGAGGGGCGTCAAGGGAGGGGAAGGCGAATTGGCGGGTTTGGCGGGCCAGAGCTCAATCACGTGGGCATCTTGAGGAAGAAGTAGACGGCGAGGAAACCGAAGATGGCGTCGGGCGCCCACCCGGCGAGGATCGCGGGGAGCAGGCCGACGGAGCCCATCGATTCAAGGAGCGCGGCGATCGCGCGGTAAAAGATTCCGATGGCGACGGCCAGGGCGAGTCCACCAATGGCTCCGCGAGTGCCCACAAGAAGCGCGAAGGGCGCGCCGAGACAAACCACGATGACGGCGATGAGTGGGAACGCGAATTTCTCGTGCCACTGCACGGTGAGGCGCGCGGTGTCGAATCCCGCGTGGCGCAGGCCGCTAATGTAGTCGCCCAGTTCGCGCCAATCCATTTGATCGGACTGGCGCACCTCGCGGCTGAAGTAGGTGGGAGGCTCCGAAAGCTCGGCGAGCGAAGTGGCCTGGAAGGGCGTGAATTTGGTGATGTGGCCATCATCGAAATCGCGCACCCAGCCGCCGGTGAGCACCCAGGTGTTCTCGGTGGGCTCCCAGGTAGCGCGCGAAGCGAAGACGCGGCGGCGAATGGCGAAGGTCTGCGGGTCAAGCTCGAAGACATTGAGGCCGCCGAAAAGCTGGCGCAGCGGATCGAAGAACTCGTAATTATAGATTTTGTCGTGCTCTCCGAAGATCCAGAGATGCGTCGGCTGAAAATAGGTTTGCGCGGGGCGGCCTTTGATCTGTGCGCGGAGGGCATCCTGGCGCTGGTTGGCGTAAGGGAGGAAGGTCTCGCCCATCAGGAACATGCCGCCGGCAACGAGGCATCCGGCCAGAGCGAGCGGGAGAATCAGGCGATAGAGGCTGATGCCGCTGGCTTTGAAGGCGACGACTTCGTTGTTTTTTGCCAGCACGGCGAGTGTGACGAGCGTCGCGACGAGAGTGGCGAGCGGAGCCAGCAGATAGACCATGTAGGGGACGAGGAAGCGGAAGTAGTTCAAGACGACTTCGGGGCCGACGTGGTTTTTTGAGATATCGCCGAGAAGGTCGAAGAGGGTAAAGGCATCGAAGATGAGCACGAATCCGGCGAGCAGGACGAGGAAGTAGTAGAAGAAGCGCTGTAGAAGGTAGACGTCGACGAGCATGGGAAAGCCGAAGGGCCGCTTGGCAAGGGCGGTGCGAATACCGCGAACGGCCTGAGAGGCAGGAGAAATTCCGTTGGCGGCGGAGCCGTTGGCGATGGTCTGCGAAATTGGTCCGTTCGAAGTGGGAACGGAGAGTGCGGAGGCTGAAGGGCGCAGGGAGGTTCGAAAGCGGCGCCACACGGAATCGAGCCACACGACGAATCGATTGGGACGGCGAATATTTTCGATGCGGCGAAGAAAGGCGAGGCCAACGACGGCGGCGACGATGTTGGCGGCCCAAATCCCGACCCAAGGCGAAATCGAGCCTTGCTGGGCCATGTGGTCGCCGGTGACGAAGACGAAATAATAGCCGCCGATCAGGACGAGTGTGAGGATCATGCCCGCTGCGCGGCCGCCGCGGCGCGGCCGGACGCCGATGGGAACTCCGAGAAGAGCAAAGACGAGACAGGCGGCGGGAAACGCCAGGCGGCGCTGGATTTCGATGTGCGCGTCGCGCCAGTCGGAGCCCGGCGCGCGAAGAAGGGCCGGCAGGTAGAGTTCGGCGTCGGTGCCGGCGATGCTGGCAGATGTGGAGGTCGAACGGGAGCCGGAAATCGGGATGTCGCTCTCGCCGAAGGTGGTGACGTTGTAGCGGTCGGGATCGCGAGGATCGTATTCGTGCGTGCTGCCCGCATCGAGATGGATCTCGACTGTATTCCTGGAAGTGCCGGAGAGCACGAGCGCGCTCTTCGCGGTGGTGATGGTGGATGTTTGCGAGCTACCCGATGACGCAAGGAAAACGTCGCTCCAGCGGGTGGCGGCGGCGGTCACGTCTTGCACGTATAATACGAAGCGGGGAAATCGTTCGTCGAAGACGCGCGGCTGAACGGCATAGGGCGCCTGCGAGGAGAGAATCTTGTCCTCAAGGCCGCGCAGGGTGCGCAGCGAAAGCGGGCTCAGCCAAAGGGTGATGAGCAGGGTCACTGCGGAGCAGCCCGCGGCGACGAAGCCGATCGGGAGCAGCAGGCGGCGAAGGCTGATACCCGAGGCGTGAAGGGCGACGATTTCGCTGTCGGCCGACAAACGGCCAAGTCCAATCAGAACGCCGACCAAAACCGCCATCGGTATCGCGAAGACCAGCACCGGCGGCAAGAGGCAAAGAAACAGCAGAGCCACGGTACCGATTCCGCCGGAATGGCGGACGACGAGGTCCATCAAGCGCACGAGCTGCGGGATGAAGAAAACAAAAGTGAAAACAGCGAGCCCCAGAGCGGCGTGGGAGGCCACTTCGCTGCCGATGTATCGGTCGAGCAGGCGCATTATCGCGAAAGGCCATCTTAGCATGGCCGTTTCGGCGGCGCAGATTGCGCGCTCGGTCGAAGTGCCGTTTCAGTGCGCGGAGGGCGAGGGACGTTGAGCCGCGTGAACCTGGTCATCCTCTGGCACATGCATCAGCCGCAGTACCGCGATCCCGGGACGGGCGTCTACATGCTGCCGTGGACGCGGCTGCACGCCCTGAAGGATTACTGGGGAATGGTGCGCGTGATCGAGGAATTTCCGGGCGTGCACGCGACATTCAATTTCGTTCCGCTTCTGGCGCAGCAGATCGAGGAGTACGCAAGCGGAAATTTCAAGGAGTCGTGGTTCGAGATTGCGTTCGCCGCGGCGGAGACGCTGACGGCGGAACAGAAGCGAGAGGCGCTGGAGCGAGCGTTTCAGGTGAACGACAATTTCCTGAAACGGTGGCCGCGATACGGGGAGTTGCGGTCGCGAATGCATTCCGGCGGAGCCGAGTCATGCGTGGCGCACTTCAGCGCGCAGGATTGGCGCGACCTGCAGGCGCTCTCGCAGCTCGCGTGGATGGATGAGGAATATCTTGCGAAGGATCCAGTGGTATCGGCGCTGTCCGCAAAGGGAGCGAATTTCAGCGAGGAAGACAAGGTCCATCTGCGCGCGAAGCAGCACGAATTGCTGAACGCGGTGCTGCCCGAATACCGGCTGGCGGCACAGCGCGGGCAAATCGAGATTTCGACGACGCCGTTCTACCATCCGATTCTGCCGCTGCTTTGCGACACGGACATCGCGCGCGTGGCGAACCCGCACACGCCGCTGCCGCATCCGGCGTTCCGGTTCCCGCAGGATGCGAAGGAGCAGCTGATTCGGTCGCGGGGGTTTCACGAGCGGGTGTTCGGGCATTCGCCGGCGGGGCTGTGGCCGTCGGAGGGGTCGGTGTCGGACCAGGCGCTGGAAATCGCGATGGAATTGGGATTCAAGTGGTTCGCGACGGACGAGGGCGTGCTGGGGCGAACTCGCAACGTGGGATTCTGGCGCGACGCGGGAGGGTATCCCGAGAACGGGCCGGATCTTTACTCGCCGTGGAGATTGAAGCGGGCGGGCGGGGAAATCACGGGATTCTTCAGAGATCACTACCTGTCGGATCTGGTGGGATTCGTTTATAGCCGGATGGACGCGAATGCGGCAGCGGACGATCTGCACCGGCGAATTCGCGCCATCGGCGAACGCGAGCCGCAGGGGCGGACCGCGACCGTGAGCCTGATCCTGGATGGCGAGAATGCGTGGGAATACTATCCGGGGAACGGGCGGGAATTCCTGCGGCGTTTCTACGAGCGAATCGAAAAGGATTCGGAGATTCGAGCCCTGACAGCGGGCGAGGCAATGACTGCCACGCCGGAGCGGCCCGAGCTGCAAGGGATTTTTCCGGCGTCGTGGATTGGCGCGAATTTTGATGTGTGGATCGGGCATGGCGAGGATGTGCGGGCGTGGGATTTGCTGAGGGATGCGCGCGAAGTGTACGAGCGGGCGCTGCCGAGATCGAAGTCAGCGGAATGGGAGGCGAACTGCAAGCGGGCCTATGAATCGGTACTCGCGGCGGAGGGCAGCGATTGGACCTGGTGGTATGGGCCGGAGCACGCGTCGTCAAATGATGCGGAATTCGACGCGCTGTTTCGAAAGCATGTGACGGAAATTTATGCGGCGCTGGGCGAGGAAGCTCCGAACGTCCTGGCGCACCCGATCAAGCGGCCGCCGGAGCACGGAAGGCGCGAGACGCCGGCGGCGTTTCTCGATGTGAAAGTGGACGGACGCGAGAGCAGCTACTTCGAATGGCTGGGCGCGGGATTTTACTCGACCGACCGGAGGAGTTCGGCGATGCACGGGCGGGTATTCGCGTTCGGGGATTTCTTCTACGGGTTTGGGCCGAAGCATCTTTTCCTGCGAATCGATCCGGTGGCGGAGGCAATCGCGGAGATGCAGGACTTTCAATTGAGGCTAACGATGTGGGATTCGCGCGAGACGCGAATCACGCTGATGGTGAAACAGAACAAGCTCGCGGGATGCGTGCTGGAACAGGGTGGCGTGTGCCCGCTCCATCCGGAGACGATGGTCAAGGCAGGGTACGGGAGGATCATCGAAATGAGCCTCGCTCGGGAGTTGTTTGATTTGCGCGACCGGCAGGAGCTCCTCTTGAGCATTGGGTTGTGGGAGGCAGGGTTGCCAGTGGATGTCCTGCCTGCGGAGGGAGTGCTGGCGATCGCGCTGGGAGAAGAGAATTTCGCATGGAAGCCGGAAAAGGGGGCGTAGCGAGTATTGACATTTGCCGCCGTGCGGCGGATAGTTTGCGCGTTCCCTGAGAAGGGAACTGAAATCCAAAACTAATTGCAGTTGGCTCGCGGTATGAGCCGCCCAACCTGATTGCGGGAGCGGATCTCGCGTTCGGAGGAGGGCCTAAATGAGTCCAAGGCGGTACTGGGTGTGCATGTGCGCGCTCGTCCTGAGCGCGATTCTACTTCTCATTTTCCAATTCAGATTTGCGAGAGTTCGCGTGGCTGATGTTGCGCGTCTGGACGCGGCCGCATCTGGAAGCGGGTTCCATAGGCCCATGCCTGCCATGCCGCTCTTCTTTGAGCCAGCGGTGCCCGACACCGGGTCAGAGGTGCAGTTTGTCAGTCGAGGCGACGGAGCGACGGTGGCGCTCACGCAAGACGGCATTGAGATTGCGGCCGGCGGGGGAAGTGCTAATACCGAAGCATCTGTTGATCTCCGATTCAAAGAGCGCGGAAGAGAAGCGAGTGGGTTGGTTTGGCGGGGGACTGGCAAGCTTCGGGGCGAGACGAACTACCTGGTTGGGAACGACCGCAAACAATGGCGGATGCATGTGCCGCATTTTGAGCACGCGGAGACAAGCTTCGAGGGAATTGGGATTTCGGCCTATGGCGGAAATAGCGGATTCGAATACGACGTGCGAATCCGGCCCGGAACAGATCTTTCCAATTTCCGCGTCTCGCTGTCGGGAGCGAGAGACGTTCGCCTCGATACTGGCGGCGATCTAATGATGCGAAGCGGGACGGCGGAAATTCGAATGAGGCGGCCTGCGGTCTATGAAGAGGCAGGCGGCGCCGAGCCTGCGGGGCGAGAGCGAAAACCAAGGAGGCTGAGCAGCGCCTACGTGATCGAAAGGGATGGCACGGTCGGGTTTCAAGTTGCGGGACGAAATCCGCGCGCGACACTCGTGATCGATCCGTCGATTTCTGTAGCGTATTCAAGTTTCCTTGGAGGCGAAGGGACGGACGTCGCGCAAAGTGTCGTGGCAGATTCGTCGGGCATGCTTTATATCGGCGGGACAACCACGTCGGCCTCGACCTTTCCCGAGACGACGACGGCCCAGCTAGGGCCAGGCAGCGGAGCCAGTGGCGCGGAATTTTTCATCGCGAAGCTCGACCCAACGAAGAGTGGCGCGAATTCGCTTGTGTATCTGACGTTTCTGGGAGGTAGCGCCAGCCAGGCCCGCGGGTTGGTCGCAGTGAACAGCAGCGGCCAAGTGGCGCTGACCGGGACGACGACCTCCGCCGACTATCCCGTCACGGATGGCAGCGCGCGAACTACCGGCTCGAACGATACGGTCGTATCTGAACTCGATTCCACGGGAAGCAAGCTGCTCTACTCGACGCTGTTCGGCGGCAATGGCGCTGAGTCGACGCAAGGCATGGGCGGAATTGCGTTCGCTCCCTCCGGGGCGCTCTTCATTGCGTCGGACACGAGCTCGACCAATCTGCCTGCCACGGCAGGCGCTTATGACGGCGTGTACCAAAGCTCGGCCACCGACGGGTTTTTGGCCGTGTTTCAGCCGTCGAGCGTTCCAGCGCTGAAGTACTGCACGTACTTCGGCTTGAGCGGCAATGTTGCGATTGGCGGGGTTGCCGCGGATTCGTCGAACCATGCATATATCGCGGGAACCTTCACGCCGGACTCGACCGCCGCCTTTCCGGCGAAGAACGCGTTTCAAGCGGCCTTCGGCGGGGGCGCCGATGCCTTCGTGATGAAACTTTCGCCTTCGGGCGGCGGCGTGGCGGACCTGCTTTACGCGACACTACTTGGCGGCGGTGGGACGGATCAGGCGTTCGCCATCGCGGTCGATTCGTTGACGCCTCCCCACGCGTATGTGACCGGCACAACGAGCTCGACGAATTTCCCGACGAACGGCGCGACCGCCGCATACCAGACAAGGCTGCCTTCGAATGCGAACGCGCAAACGTCCGACGCGTTTCTGACTGTGATCGCGCAGAGCGGCTCCGGCGCAACGTCGTTCGCATACTCCACTTATCTTGGCGGCTCGCAGACCGACGCGGGCATGGGGCTGGCCGTCGTTGCGCCGTACGCCGTGTATGTGGCAGGAACGGCGAACTCGTGGGATTTTCCCTGGCTGGATAATCTCCAGCCATTCAACGGCTACGGCGACGCTTTTATCGCCAAGCTCGACACAACTTCCGCCGGCGCAGGTTCGTTAATTTATTCGACGCCGCTCGGCGGCACTTCGCCTCCAGGAGTCCGTGCGGGGGCGCAGGGGACGGCCATCGCGTCGAGCGTTTCCGGCAGCGTGTGGGTAGTCGGGCAGACGAGCTCGGCGGATTTTCCGAGCGCCGGAAATGCGGGAAATGGCTTCCAGACAATTTGTACCAGCTGCCAGGCGACGCCGGCCGCGGCGGACGCATTCGTCGTCGAAGTGCAGGAAAACGCCTCGCGGCAATTGCCCAGCCTCTACTTTAGCGCTCCGGGAATACCGTTGAATTTCGGCAAGCAGTCGCTCGGCTCGGCGAGTACACCTCCACAGTTTGCAGCGATCAAGAATAGTGGCGAGGCCGCGCTGAACATTTCTTCGATCGGGATCACGGGTCCGAACAGCGCCGACTTCTCGTTGAGCAATGCGAGCGGGTGCGCGCCCGCAACAATCAATCCGGGCGCGATGTGCTCCTTCGAAGTCACATTCATTCCAGGTGTGGTTGGCCCCGAAGGCGCGTTCGTCGAGGTGACCTCCGATGCGCCGGGAAGTCCGCAAGTACTCGAGGTCGTTGGCACCACGGTTGGACTCGTGGCTCTTCCCGCGAGCCTCAACTTCGGCAATCAATTGGAGGGAACGACGAGCGACACGCAGATTGTCACGCTGACGAACACGTCGAGCGCGCCGCTCGAAATTGACACCGTTACGGAAGGCGGCCCCAACTGGACCTCGTTTCCTCCCGGAAGCGGCACTGCATGCCACGCACAGCAAACTCTTGCGGCGCAGGCCGCGTGCGCCGTTCCGGTCGAGTTTGCACCGACGACGACTGGACCTCTCCAGGCTGAGTTCGACATTCAGTATCACGTCCAGGGGCTTTCGGAGCAGCAGCTGACGATCCCGCTCACGGGAATAGGCCAGCCGCCTGCGCCGCTCGCGTCGATTCAGCCGTCGACGCTCACGTTTGGAACCGTTTCGGACGGCGCGACTGGGTCCACGCAGGTCGTAACGCTGACGAATACGGGCAGCGCCGCGCTGAATTTGACAAGCATTCGAATTACAGGCACGAACGTCGCGGACTTCGGGATCCTGACTACGGGGAGTTCGCCCTGTCCGGCATCGAGCGGAAGCCTCGCCATCAACGCGTCTTGCACCGTGGGCGTGCAGTTCGCGCCGCAGTCTTCAGGCGCGAAATCCGCGGCGCTGAGCTTTACTGACAATGCGACGGGCAGCCCCCAGAGCGTGCCTCTCGCGGGAACCGGTCAGTCATCCGCAATTCAAATTGCGCCGGGCAGTTTGACGTTCGCCGGGCAGAGCATCGGCACCAAGAGCGCGGCGCAGCAGATCACGATTACGAATTCGGGCACAAGCGCGCTTGCTGTCAACGGGATTTCGGTGGCGGGCTCCAACTCAGGGGATTTCGCGGAGCTGAATAACTGTCCGCCAAGTCTCGGTGCCGGAGCGAATTGCACGGTGAACGTGACGTTCGAGCCTGTGGCGGCGGGCACTCGCACGGCGTCGATCCACATTGCCGACGATGCTCCTAACAGCCCTCAAACTGTATCGTTGACCGGGACGGCTCTGCAGGCCGGAGTTTCGGTTTCGCCGGTGAGCGTCAGCTTCGGCAATCAGGCGGCCGGAACAGCAAGCGCGGCGACGGCGGTCACCGTGACGAATTCAGGAACGGGCGCGCTGGTGATAACGAGGATTTCGACCAGCGGAACGAACGCCGCAGATTTCAGCGAGACGGACAACTGCTCCGGGAGTTCGGCGCCGAATGGCATCGCTGGCGGCGGGACCTGCACGATTCAAGTCACGTTCACGCCGTCTTGCGGAGTTGCCGCCTCGGCGCGAAGCGCTACTCTGACGCTGGCCGACAACGCCCCGGGAAGCCCGCAGAGCGTCGGCCTTACGGGAACCGCAACCGGCGAAGTGTGTTTCGCCGCAGCGACGGGCGGCTCCATGGCGGTAACTGTGGCTGCGGGCCAAGTGGCGACGTATTCCCTCGAGATCGCCGCGGCGAACGGCTTCTCCGGCAACGTCACCCTGGCGTGTACCGGCGCTCCGCAGGCCGCGAACTGCACCATCAATCCCTCGGCCGCGAACATCGGCGGCGGAGGGATGACGCCGATGAGCGTCACGGTCACAACGACGGCGCGGACGGTCGTCGCAGGCCGTCCTTCAGTCGCTCCGTTTTTGCACGCAGCACTCCAGCACGAATCCCAGGTCGCAAGGGACGCCCTGGCTTTGCTTGGTTTCGTGGTCTCATTCGTATTCCTGGCGCTGAGTCGCAGCCGTTGGGCGACGTTGCTGTGCCGATTTGTGCTGGCCGGCGCCCTATTCTGTGTGTTGAGTTGCTTTTTTTCCGCGTGCGGCGGGGGCGGGAGCGGTTCGGGGCCGATTCTTCCGAGCGATCCCGGAACGCCGAGCGGAACCTACAAAATCACGGTGACGGCGACCACGGGCGGGACATCCGCAGGATCGGTGGCTTTGACGCTAACGGTGGATTAAGGCACCGGGTCAAAAGATTTTTATGGCCAGGTCTCGAGGACGGTCTCCGACCGGTATCAGCGTGATCGGGCTTTGCGGCGGCGAAAAGGCGCTCGGCGCCTGCGCAGTTCGCGTGCGAATCACAGCGAGATCATTCGACACGCCATCGACCACCAGCAGCATGTCGCCCCCCGGCGTAAACCCGCACGTATCAGGCCCCTGGCCCACCGGAATGGGCCGCGCCACCTGACGTGCATTGATGGCGATGGGGACCACGTCGCCGCCGGCAGAATCCGAAACATACAGAGCGCCCGTGGATGAAGCCAAAGCGCCGCTCGTCGGCGCCATTCCAAGCAGCAGAAAATCGGCCACCTCGTTGGTTTGCGTGTTGACGATCAGCAGCCCGTGAGCTTGTGCCGAGGGAATATACAGTTCGCCCCCGTCTGCTTTCAGGATGAGATCATCCGGCCTGCCCCCGAGCGCGAGATTGGCCAGCAGCACTCTCCGCTGTAAATCGATCACAGAGATCTGGTCGGTTGTGCCGGAGGTAACGAACGCCTTCGAGGAATCCGGCAGGATGGCGATCTGTTCGGGATGAGGCGCTGTTTTTACGACGCCGAGCGGCGCCAGAGTCGCGGCGTCGAGAATCGAGATTGTTCCGTCATCGCGATTCGAAACCAGCACGAGCTTCCCATCGGGAGAGACGCGCGCGATCCACGGACCGTGACCAGCGCGTCCGCGGGCGACGATTTGCCGCGAGGCGCAGTCGATGGCCACCACGGAATTCGATGCCGCGGCTGCAACGTAGGCGCGTGTGCCGTCCGGAGAGAAATCCAGGGCATACGGCGTAGCGCCGACGGGAATCCGCGCCACGATTTGATTTGAGTCGGTGTCGAGAACCCAGGCGAAGCCCGCCCCGGAACGCGCCGACCCGAGCCCCCAAATTTCCTTGCGCGTCGGATGCGCCCGGATTCCGGTCGGATTCGCGCCCACCGGAATTGCCGCCACCGGAGCTAGCTTGATCAGGTCAATCGCGGTGAGGGTGCCGTCGCCCGTGTTGCCGACGTAGGCGAAAAGATGAAGTCCGGGACGCAGGAACGAGGGGCGCAGCTCGAGGGCAACCTCCCGGACGGCCAGCACAGCCAGCGCTGCGAGGACAAACAGCACACGGTAATTGAGGCGGATTTTCACGACGACTGAAGATACAGCAACGCCGCCTTTCTATCCATGACGGGCAGTTCCGAGGCTACTTCGCTGTGGTTTGAACCTCGCGGAGCCTGCGTTCGAGGAATCGGCGCTCGCGTGTATTTTGGGGTGGTCGTCTGGCTTGGAGTCTTTCTGCGGGACCGGCGAGTCCACGGCCTGATTTCGCCGCGAAGTTAGCGCTTGCAAGAGACGGTGGGGCAAGTATGCTTGTGAGAACAGAAGCAAGAGACAATCCTGAAAGGAGCACGGCATGAGCGGCGTTCGAGTGCTCGTTGGCACCCGGAAGGGCGCATTCATCCTGACGTCGGACGGCAAGCGGGAGAAGTGGGACGTCAGCGGCCCGCACTTCGCGGGCTGGGAGATTTATCACATGAAGGGGTCGCCGGTGGATCCCAACCGCATCTACGCCTCGCAGACCAGCGGCTGGTTCGGGCAGATCATCCAGCGCTCCGACGACGGCGGCAAGACCTGGACGACTCCGGGGAGCGACCAATCCACCGCTCCGGCCGGGATGCCGAAGGGCGAGAGCAACAAGTTCGTCTACGATGCGTCGGGCGAGACTGGTAAGGCGCTTACGACGCATCAGTGGTATGACGGCACGCAGCATCCGTGGGAATTCAAGCGCGTCTGGCACCTCGAGCCGTCGCTCACCGATGCCAACACCGTGTATGCGGGCGTGGAGGATGCCGCACTGTTTCGCTCCACCGACGGCGGCAAGTCGTGGCATGAGCTATCGGGCTTGCGGGGCCACGGCACGGGCCCGAAATGGCAGCCGGGGGCCGGCGGAATGTGCTTGCACACGGTGATTCTCGACCCGAGCAATCCAAACCGCATGTTCATTGCAATTTCGGCAGCCGGCGCGTTTCGCACGGACGACGGCGGCAAGTCGTGGCGCCCGATCAACACGGGCCTCTATTCGCAATACATCCCCGATCCAAGGGCTGAAGTGGGGCACTGCGTTCACCATGTCGCGATGCACAAGTCGCGCCCCGGAGTGCTTTTCATGCAAAAGCACTGGGACGTGATGCGGAGCGACAACGCGGGTGACTTGTGGCGCGAGGTTAGCGGGAATCTGCCGACCGATTTCGGGTTCGTCATCGACGTCCATGCGCACGAGCCCGAAACGGTGTATGTGGTTCCGATCAAGAGCGATGGGGAGCACTTTCCGCCCGAAGGCAAGCTGCGCGTCTATCGCAGCCGCACGGGCGGCGACGAGTGGGAGGCGCTGACCAAGGGCCTGCCGCAAAGCAATTGCTACGTGAACGTGCTGCGCGATGCGATGTCCGTCGACTCGCTCGATTCCTGCGGCATCTATTTCGGCACGACGGGTGGCCAGGTGTATGCATCCTCGGATTCAGGCGACAACTGGGCGCCCATCGTTCGCGATCTTCCGGCTGTGCTTTCGGTCGAGGTGCAAACGCTGGCATGATTCGCGTCGTTCTGCCGCCGCATCTGCGAACGCTGGCGCGTGTCAGCGGGGACGTCGAGCTTGATTTGCAAGGTCCGGTGACGCAGCGCTCCATTCTCGATGCGCTCGAGGCTCGCTATCCGATGTTGCGCGGAACGATTCGCGACCATGTGACCCAGGAGCGCCGGCCCTTCCTGCGATTCTTTGCCTGCGAAGGCGATCTTTCGCATGAGCCACCCGACGCCCCGGTTCCTGAGCCGGTCGCCTCGGGACGCGAACCCTTCTTCATCATCGGCGCCATCGCCGGCGGTTAGGCAACTCGCGCTGGGGCCGCATCCGAATTCGCTTTTGCTTCATCCAACGGACGTAGCTAATTATGCAGACCTGAGGAACAAAATGAGCGCTCCCGCACAGAAAAATCTCTCGGCATCTCTCAGCGGCACGGTAACACTCGGCAACGAACTCACTGTCAACCGCCTCGGCTTCGGCGCCATGCGCATCACGGGACCCGGCATCTGGGGTCAGCCAAAAGATCACGCCGGCGCCATCGCCGTGCTTCGCCGCGCCGTCGAGCTCGACGTCAACTTCATCGACACCGCCGACTCCTACGGCCCCGCGGTCAGTGAAGAGCTCATCGCCGAAGCTCTCTCACCGTATCCCAAGGGTCTCGTCATCGCGACCAAGGGCGGCTGGAATCGCCCCGGCCCCAATCAGTGGACGCACGACTCGAGCCCAGCGCATCTTCGCCAAGCCATCGAGGGCAGCCTTAAGCGCCTTCGCCTCGACCGCATCGACGTCTACCAGCTCCACACGCCCGATCCCACGATTCCGTTCGACGCCTCCGTCGAAGCGCTTGCCGAATTGCGCGCCGAAGGAAAAATCCGCCTGGTCGCGCTCTCCAACGTCACTCGCGAACACGTCGAGCGCGCGCGCAAAATCGTCCCTATCGTGTCCGTGCAGAATCGCTACAGCTTCATCGACCGCGAATGGGAAAACGTCCTCGACTACTGCACCGAGCACAAGATCGCCTTCATTCCGTGGTTTCCGCTGGCCGCCGGACGGGTTGCGCATGACATCCTCGACAGAATTTCCGCCGCGCACCGCGCGACGCCAAAGCAAGTCGCGCTCGCGTGGCTGCTGCGCCGTTCGCCGATGATGCTGCCGATTCCCGGCACCTCGTCGATCGTGCACCTCGAGGAAAACGTCGCTGCTGCCGGAATCCGCTTGACCGACGCCGAGTTTACTCAGCTCTCGAACGCGGCCACGAAGGCGCCCGCCAGCCGCCCCTGATCAGCGCGCCTCCTGTGACTCCGCGTGGCGCTGCGCGTCGCCTCCCGATTATCTCTTCGCTCGCGTGAGCCGCAGCGCCACGCCTGTCTTGAATTCCGGCAGGCTCAGCTCCTTCTCCCCGCCGGCATGATGGAAAGTCGTCATCGCAGTCCCGCCGCTCTCGATGTCCGTCCATGCCTCGGTGTATTCGCCCGCGGGAAGATTCAGCGTCGTTTCTCCAGGTCCGCTGCCGTCGAAGTAGATCGCATAGTCGCCTCTTCCATTCGAAAGGGCGTGTGCGACTACGCCGCCCGCGTGCGTCACCGTAGCCACGTGTGGCGTGATCTCGCGAAGCGGCAGCGCCTTGAGAAAATCTGCCAGCACTCGCAGCCGTCGCCGTAGCTCCGCGCTTCCGCCGCCAGGCCCATTCGGCTCAGCGTCGTCGCCGTCTTCGTGCCCCACCGAAAACGAATAGTCCAGATTGTCGAAGACGCTTCCGCCCGACAGCATGAAATTCCACGCCTGTCGCACGTACGCGTCGTCGTTGCGCCCGAGAAATCCCGTCTCGTCGTACGAAATCGCCTTCCCCAGCCCGAAGTTCAGCGCTACCGCCGCAGGATACGCGTAATGAAAATTCACCACGCCCACGCCATCGATCAGACGTCGCACCGGATACTTGAAGTTGCAGTAGTTCTGCGCGATCAGGTGCCGGTTTGGCAGCGTCGCCTCTTCCGACGTGATCCATTCCGCCACGCGCTTCTCCCACTCGAGCGTGGCCTCATCCGGCAAGTCGATCGAGTTCGGATACCGGTCGCGCTCCGGCTCCTGCAGGTACGGATTCACCACGCCCGACAGCACGGGCCGGTCCGACCACGGCTCATTCGCGATTTCGAAAATCACATTCGAGAACCCCTTCGCCTCTAGCACCAGCTTTCGCGCGTACGCCTCCTGCCGCGCCAGGATGTTCGCGTTTTCGAGCGTATTCACCTTCCTCCAGTCGATCGTATCCGTGCCGTTTATGTTGTTCGACCTGTTGAACGGGCTCACCGCCCATTGTGCTTCGCCGTATTGCGACGAAAAGAGCGTAATCTCGACGACCACTCCGCGCTGCTCCGCCTCCGCCAGAAAATCGTGAAGCCGCGCAAAATATTCCGGGTTCCATCGCGCCAAGTCGAACTTGTTTCCGCCGCCTGCGTAGCCCGGCGTATCGCTGCGCGACCACGGCGCAACGAAGCGCCCCGGCGCGGGAGCCAAATCATTCCGCAGAATACCAAACGACTTCGCCGGCACTTCCACGTAGCTTCCGCCAAACAAGCGTGTGTAATTGAATCCGTCGGCTTCGAGGGTGGCGAGGTAGCGGTGGTAGTCGAAGTCCGCGTTGAGCACCGCCCCGTAATGCTCGCCGCTGGTGATCAGCGCGATCGTCTTGCCTCGGAATAGAAAGTAGTGAGGATTTGCGGGATCTAGCCGTATCGGTTCAGAGCCATTCGCGCTTCGTCGCCCGCTCGCTACGGCCCCGGCAAGCAGCAGAAGCCCGGCGACCGCGATGACCGCGGTAACGCTGCCTCGTGCGTGAAGCGCTGGCGCTCCTATTCGCATCGGGCAGAGTATGCCTCATGCGCGATGAGGCGAAAAGTCCGCTCTACTCCTGCCGCAGCGCCTTCATCGGATCGATTCGGCTCGCGCGCCGCGCTGGCACGAAGCTCGCAACGAGCGCCGACGCGATAAGCAAAAGCACCACTATCGCGAAGGTCGCGAAATCGAGCGGCTGCATCCCGTCCACCATGTGCATCAGCAATCGTCCCGCCGCCAGCGCGACGATCAGGCCCGCGCCTACTCCCCCCGCCACCATCCGCAAACTCTGCCGCAGCACCATTCGCATCACCTCGCCGCGCGTTGCGCCCAGCGCCATTCTCACGCCGATTTCCGGCACGCGCTGGCCCGTCAGGTATGCCAGCACTCCGTAGATTCCCGTGCACGCGAGCAGCAAGGCCAGTCCCGCGAAGATTCCGAAGAGGAGCAGCAGGAATCGCTGCTGTGCCAGCGACGCGCTTTCCAGTTGCTCCATCGTTCGCACTTCGTACAGCACTTGATCCGCCGTCGCCCCACGCACTTCATGGCGAAGCACCTGCACCACGCTTAGCGGTGCCACGCTGGTCCGCACCGCGAGCGACATCAACTCCGACCATCGCCGCACCAGCGGATCGGGAACCTGCGCGAAGGGATAATAGAATTCCGCGCGCACTTGCGCTTGGTCATCCCGCGCGAGTCCCCAGTACCGCACGTGTCCCACGACGCCAATCACGTGCGCCGGGTCTGGGGCATCCGATCCCGAAGAGAACGGGCTGCTGTTTCCGGAAAGCCACAGCGTCTTCCCAACGGGATCTTCACCATGAAAGGCGGACTCCGCCAGAACGTCGTCGATCACCACCACGTGCTCGCTGCCCATCCGGTCTTCGTCTGTGAAGAAGCGCCCCTTCACCAGCTGAATGCCCATTACCCTCAGGTGGTCCGGCGTAACGCTCGTGGCCAGCGCCAGCGGCATTTCGTTTGTCGGCGGGAACGCCGAAGTCGGCCAGTAGGCCGCTTGATTGTTCCCGTCGCGCATCGGCACCGTGTCCACCACCGCCGCCGATTCCACTCCCGGCACGCGCCTCGCGCTGTCGAGCACCTCTTGCCAGGTCGCGCGAGTTCGCGCTGTATTGGCCAGAACCGCGGGAGAAAGCGCCATTCGCGTGACAAGCACGTTCTGCACGTTCACTCCCGGCTTCAGCGCTGAAAGCCGCAGCACCGTGCGTCCGAGCATTCCTGCTGCGACGAGCAGCACGACGGCAAGTCCGACCTCCGATATTACGAAGAGTCCGTGCAGCCGCCTGGAGCTTCCCGTTGTGGTTCGCGTGCCTGCTCGAAGCGTCTTTTCGAGTTCACGTGACGGCGCTCGCAGCGCGGGCGCGAGTCCAAACAGGAGTCCGCTCAGTAGCGACACGCCCAGGGCAAACACGAGCACGCGCCAGTCGAGGTGCACCTCGCCGGCGCGCGGCAGGCTGCCCGGCCAGAAGCGGACGAACGGCCGCAGTCCCACGTTCGCGCAGAGGACGCCCAGCGCTCCGCCTGAAATGCCCAGCACCGCGCTCTCCGTCAGGCACTGCCGCACCAGCCGCCCCTTGCTTGCGCCTAGCGCCGCGCGCATTGCAAGTTCGCGCTCCCGCGAGACGGCTCGCGCCAGCAGGAGGCTGGCTACGTTCACGCATGCAATCAGCAGCACCAGGCTCACCGCGCCCAACAAGAGCCATAGAGTCGTGCCGGCGTCGCCCACGTCGGGACGAAGCTGCTCGGCGGGAAAGCTTCGGCCCTTGTTCGAGGCCGGATATTGCGAGGCAAGCTGCCGTCCGATGAGCGTCAGCTCTGACTGCGCTTGCGAGAAGGTCGTGCGGTCTCGCAATCGCGCGATCACTTGGATTCCCGGGTGCCGGTCGCGCCTCTGCAGGCTGGGCGAGGAGTCCTGACCGAGCACCGTGAACACGTCACTCGGATCCTGGTTCAGGCGAAAATCGGGAGGGGCCACTCCAACCACTGTGTACGACTTTCCGTCGAGCGACAGCGGAGAGCCAAGGGCTGCGGAGCTGCCGGCGAAGAGCCGTTGCCACAAGCCATAGCTGATGATCGCCACCGGCGCGCCGCCGAGCCGGTCTTCCTCGGGAAGGAATGTGCGGCCTCGGAAGATGGGGACGCCAAGCACGGAAAACAGGTCGGCTGAAATCTCAAAGCCGTCGACATACTCCGCGCCGCCCTTCGTACTTACCGTGCCGCCGTTGTAGCGCCACGCCGCCATGTCGAGCGTGTGGCTCTCTCGCTTGCAATCGAGGTAGTTCGGGTAGGCAAACGCCCAGAGGTTGCCGTACTGCGTACTCCAATCCGTTTTCTCCTGGACCATCACTAGCCTGCCGGGTTCGGTGTAGGGAAGCGGCTTCAACAGAACGCCATTCACCAGAGTAAACATCACCGTTGTTGCGCCGATTCCAAGGGCGATCGTCAGCAGCGCAACCGCCGTGAATCCGGGATTCTTTCGCAACATGCGCAGCGCGTAGCGAGTATCTTGCAGCAGGTCGTCGACCCAGCGGGTGCCTCTCGCCTCGCGGCACTCCTCCTTCACCTGCTCCGCACCGCCGATTGCCAGTGCCGCTTGGCGTCGTGCCTCCGCCAGCTCCATGCCGCGCCCCGTCAGTTCGGCCGCGTGCCGCTCCAGATGAAATCGCAGTTCCTTCTCGAGCTGCTGCTCCATCTTTTGCCTGTGCCACAATCGCCACCACCATGTCATTGCGCGCTCCTATCTATTCGGGGGGCCGTCCCTTTTGCCTCATCATCGATCTTTCCCATTGCTGCGCGATCCACCGTTCGCTCGCGTTTTCGCTCTTGCCCATCTGCCGCATCTTTTGCCGAATCCAGCGCTGCCCCTTCTCCTCCAGCTGGCTCTGCTGAGCTTCAGTGAGCTCCGAGATCTTCAGACTGTTTTCGCGAAGGTAACTCTCTAGGTGTGTCGTCCACTCGTTGTCGAATTTCCCTCGGGCGGCAGCCTCGGCTTCCGCCGCGGCGTTCAGTACTTGCCGAAAGTGCTCTTCGCACAGCCAACCTTGGACGGGCGAACCCTCCCAGAACCTGGCGCCCTCCCGGTCGCAACCGTCGACATATTCGCAGGACCCGATGCTCATCATTCCTCGCGAAGCGCGGCAGCAGGATCGGTGTGCGACGCCCGCAGCGCCGGAATGGAGCTCGCGGCTGTCGCCACCGCGCCCAGCGTGACGACGGCCATCAGCAAGGTCAGCGGATCGTAGGCGCTCATCCCGTAGATCAACGACTTCGCTTCGCGTGCGCCTGCCAGGGCCAGCGCCGCTCCCACGAGGATGCCGATAGCCAGCAGAACCCCGGCTTCGCGCATCACGATTCGTAGGATGTCCGAGGGCTGCGCGCCGAGCGCCATTCGAATCCCGAACTCGTTGCGTCGGCCCGTCACCGTGTAGGAGATCACGCCGTATAGCCCGACGCTCGCCAGCAGCGCTGCAAGAAGGCCGAAGAATCCCGAGAGCATCGCCATCAGCCGGTCGCGCAGCAGGGATTCACGAATGCTCGTGCGAAACACGCTCAGGCGTAGGTCCGGGTTCAGGTCGGTCAGCGCCTCGCTGATGGCCGGACGGATGGTTTCGAGCGGCCGCTCCGATCGAATCATCATCGTGACGTCGTTGCCAGGTGTCTCTTCCTGCGTCAACGGAAGGTATGCCTCCGGAGGAATTTCGGAATGCATGTCGTCATACTTCGAGTTCCCTACGAGGCCAACGATCTCGATGCTAATTTGCTTGGCGTGGTCTTCCTTTTGCAACGAAAACCGCTTCCCAATGGAGTTCTGGTGCGCGAAATATTTCTCGGCGAATTTCTGGTTGACGATCGCCACTCGCACTCCTCCCGCCGCGTCCCCCGGAGCGAAGTCCCGGCCCTCGATCAGCGGTATTCCCATCGTTGCGAAAAATCCGTCGCTTACCTCGTCGAGATTCGTCATGCCCGGAGTGTCTTTTGATTGCGGGCTGTACAGCACATACTGGTTCCACGACGAGCCGGAGACAGGCACGATCGATGTGGCGGCAGCGCTGGCAACTCCGGGAATGTGCCGCAGTCGATCGAGAATGTCGAGCTGCGATGCAAGCTGCCGCGCAGGCGGAATGCCGGCGCGCGTGAAGTCGACGTCCGCGACCAGGATCTTGTCCTGCACGAAGCCCGCATTCTCGGTCATCACTTTGCTCAGGCTTCGCGCAAAGAGCGCCGCGCCGGTCACCAGCACCAGCGAAAGCGCCACCTGTGAGACCACCAGCGCTTTCCTCAGCCCGAAGCGTTCTCGGCTTGCCGTCAACCCGCGACCGGCAGACCGCAGCGCCATTGCTGGCGCCACTTGCGTCGCCCGCAGCGCCGGCGTTACTCCGATAATCACGCATGTGAGAATTGCAAGCCCCGCAGTGAACCCCAGCATCTTCCAGTCCATGTCCAGGTTGACGAAAAGCGGCTCCCGCTGGGTGCTCAGGAACGACACCAGAAATGCCGCCAGCCAGCGCGCGACCAATGCGCCGATTGCCGCGCCCATTGCTGAGATCAGCAGGCTTTCGGTCAGCAGTTGCCGTACGAGTCGCAGCCGCGATGCGCCCATTGCCTGCCGCACCGCCATTTCTTGCCCGCGCGTGCTGGCTCGCGCCAGCAGCAAATTTGCCAGGTTCCCGCACGCTATCAGCAGCACCAGTCCGGAAAGTCCCAGCAGAAGCGCGAGAGGATCCTGATAGTTGCTGCGCAATTCGGAATTGCCCGTCGCGCCCGGAAAGACTCCCAGCTTGTATTCGCGAAAGTGCTTTGCGTCGTCGGCGTCAAACTGCGCTGGCACCGAAGCATCGAAAACCGCAGGCGAAATCGCGCGCAGTTGCGCCGCGGTTCGCTCGTCGGTCCAGCCCGGCTTCAGCCTTCCGACCACGGTCAACCACCAGTAATCGCGTCGATCGAGCCCGCTGTCCTGCCCCAGCACGATGGGCTCGGAGCAAATCGGGATTGCCACGTCGAAGTTTCGGCCGACCTCCACGCCGTAAAAGCTCGCTGGCGTCACTCCGATGATTTCAAACGGATGATGATTCACGTGGAGCTGCTTTCCCACGACGTCCGGCTGGCCTCCGTACTCTCGCTGCCAGAACGAATAACTGACTACCGCTCCGGATGCGGAGCATCCGCGCCGGTCGTCCGCCTCCGTGAACACGCGGCCGAGAAGCGGTGCTACGCCCAGAACGTTGAAGAAATCGCCGCTCACCCAGATGCCTTCAACCCGCTGCACTTCACCGCTGTCCGCGATATTGAAGGGCCAGGGTGCCCACGCGAGGATTCCGGAAAATCCCTGCTGTCTCGCTCGAATTTGCTCCCAGATCGTGTTCGTCAGGGCAGGGTAGCGAGTCACAAACGCTCCGGAGCGTCCATTCGCCTTATCGATATTCACTTGCCGCAGTTCCTGCGGATTTTGCACCGGCAGCGTGCGCAGGCGCACCGTGTCGAGGAGTTGGAAGATGGCTGTGTTGGCTCCGATTCCCAGGGCCAGCGTCAGCACCGCCACTGCTGCGAATCCTGGGTTCACGCGCAGCGTTCGAATCGCGAAGCGGAGATCTTGGATAAAGTCTTCCAGCCATCGCGTCCCTCGCGCATCGCGGCATTGCTCTTTTAGCTTCTCCGCGCCTCCGATTGCGAGTGCTGCCTGCCGCCGCGCCTCGGCGGGTTTCACTCCGCGCGCCATCAGGTCGGCCGCATGCTTGTCAAGATGAAAGCGGACCTCCTTCTCCAGTTCCTCGTCCATCCGGTTCCGGCGCCAAAACCGCTGCCACCAGTTCATTCCGCGCCTCCCTCCGACAAGCGCAGGATCAGACTGACTGCCTGCGTCAGCCGTTCCCAGCTCGCCGCCTCGGTTTCAAGCTGTGCCCGTCCTTTGGTCGTTAGACGATAGAATTTGGCCTCGCGCCCCGTCTCGCTCTCCCTCCAATCGGCGGCCAGAAGCCCGCGGTTCTCGAGCCGATGCAACGCGGGGTAGAGCGATCCCTGTTGCACCTGCACCACGTCGCGCGACACTTGTTGCAAGCGTTGCCCGATTGCATAGCCGTGCACCGGGCCAAGCGCGACAATCTTCAGAATCAATAGGTCCAGCGTGCCCTGTGGCAGGTCCGATTTTGCGGTCATGAGCTCGACGCCTCTTCCTTCGACATATGCAGCTTCGACATATTAGGACCACATGTGTCGAAGGTCAAGGTATTCTTTTGTGTTTGGAAGCGATTGGTCCAGCGGATGAATGAGGAAGATTCTGTCAGGATCGGCTGATTTCTCTCCTCAAACAGCGCTTCTAATCTTCCGATTGAAGATTAGAATTTCACGTAAATCGTTGAAAACAAAGTCTGATACGAATTTCTAATCCGACTCTTGGAGGGCTTTTTTCAGTTGATCGTTCGATGGACCACTGCAGCGATTTCGCGTGCCTCCGCGATCAGTTGCGCGAACTCCTCAGGCAGGATCGACTGCATCCCGTCCGACAACGCGCGGTCGGGGTCGTGGTGGACTTCCACCAATAGCCCATCGGCGCCAACAGCGACAGCCGCACGCGACAGCGGGAGGACCTTATGGCGCTTGCCGGTGCCGTGAGAGGGATCGACAACAATCGGAAGATGGCTGCGCTTCTGCACGGCGGGGATGATGCTGAGGTCGAGCGTGTTGCGGGTGAAGTCGGAGAAGGTTCGGACCCCGCGCTCGCAAAGAATGACGTTGTAGTTCCCCTCGGACATGACGTACTCGGCAGCCATCAGGAATTCGTCCAGCGTCGCCGACATGCCGCGCTTGAGCAAGACGGGCTTCTGGGCGCGTCCGGCGCGCTTCAGGAGCGAGAAATTCTGCATATTCCGCGCGCCGATTTGGATCACGTCCGCGTACTTCTCGACTAAATCGAGCGATTCGTTGTCGATGGCTTCGGTGACGATGCCGAGGCCGAATTCGTCGCGCACGGCGGCCAGGATCTGGAGACCGGGCTCGCCGAGCCCCTGAAAACTGTAGGGCGAAGTACGAGGCTTGTAGGCGCCACCTCGGAATAGGCGCGCGCCCGCAGACTTGATTCCACGCGCCACGGCGAAGGCCTGCTCGCGCGTCTCCACGGCACAAGGGCCGCCGACGACAGCCACCGCGCCATCGCCGAAATTGACATCGCCTAAGGGCGTCGGGATTCGGACGACCGTGTTTTCCTCTTTGACGTCGCGGCTGACGAGTTTATAGGGTTTGCTGACGGGGATGCATTCGACGACGCCCGCCATGGCCTCGAGCGAGCCGATGTCCACGGCGCCGTTATTGCCGGTGATTCCGATCGCCGTGCGGGCCGTGCCGGGAATGGGATGAGCGCGCAGGCCGAGCGACTCGATGCGTTCGCAAACGGCGCGAATCTGCTCTTCGGTCGCGTGAGCCTGCATGACAACCAGCATGAATGCCCCCTGAGATGAAGCGAAACCAGAAGTTTAGCTCATGGAAAACCGGAAGCAAAGGAGCTTGAGAGTGTGAGGAAATCGGCTAAGCCGGAAGCCGGCGAGTGTCGCTTGGAAGGAGAATTGGAGGCGCGGGGCAGAATCGAACTGCCGTTAAAGGTTTTGCAGACCTTCGCCTTACCACTTGGCTACCGCGCCTGGGCACCGGATGCGTGACAGCAGGCGAGCAAACCCATCATAGCATCAAAATGGGTTAGCCTGTGAGTCAGCAGAAAGGTCAATCAAAATGCAGTTAGTCTGCGATTCGTGCTAAATTGTCGAAATGGAAATTAAGGTCAAGATACCCGACGAGATTGCGGCACGGGCCAAGGCGCGTGGACAGAGACCTGAGGCGTATGTCGAAGAGATACTCGCGCAACAGGTCGCAGCGCAACCCTCAGAAGGTCGTCCTCTCAGAAGTGCTGCCGAAATACGAGCGTGGCTGGATTCGCTGGCGCAGTTTTCCGAAAGAATTCCACCTTTGCCAGAGACGATTACCCGCGAGTGGATCTATCAGGAACACGATTAAATGGCGATTGCTTCGTGTCTCGTCGATACGAACATTCTCCTTCGCATCACACGCCGCTCGGATCCTCAGCATAAGATGGTTGACGCGGCGCTCGCGCGCCTTGCCGGACAGGGCACAGAGCTGTATTACACGCACCAGAACATCGCAGAACTGTGGAATGCGTTGACACGGCCGAAGGATCGCAACGGGCTCGGGTTATCAATCGCCGAGGCGGACCGAGAAGTGGCTGCGATCGAATCCGGGATGAGCCTGCTTCCTGACAACGAGGCGGTTTACAGAGAGTGGCGGCGGTTGGTAGTGGAACACGGAGTTTCTGGGGTCCAAGTTCACGACGCGCGCTTAGCGGCAGCGATGTACGCTCACGGCGTGCGGCACATCCTCACCTTGAATATTGCCGATTTCAGCCGCTTCGAGGGGCTTACCGCATTGCATCCGGGTCGCGTCGAGCTGTGAATCTGCCTCAGGCAGAGATTCTGGCGGTCATGATGTCCCCGCCACGAACAATCGCTGCCGAAGGAAAAGCGCTATTGCCAGCCCAACGATCTCAGCCAAGGACCGACGAGGACCGCGCCCAGCAGCAGGATGGCGAGCAGAACTACGAATGATAGGCTGAGCCATTGTGCCCGTCGTGAGATTGGCTCGTGCCTTACGGCGGAACGGATCACCATCGTCGCGGCAGAGATTCCTACCGCTGCCCAGACCACCGAAAGTGCCTCGAAGAAGGTGTATCGCCATTCCGGGTAAATGTAGAGGGGACCCTTTTCGCGCGGATATAGGTAGTAGTCATAATAACAGTTTTCTCCCATCGCATAGAGCGCAACGGCCGAAAGAATCGCCATCGCGGCAGCGGCGAGGAGCGCCCATGGGCGAATCGCTCGTGTTTGTGAAGCTTGCATCTGGGGCTCTCCGGTGCCCGCTTCGCGGTGATTTTACCGCCAGAGGTGGTTCAGTCGTTCCTTTTTCGCGGGCAAGTTCACCGTTTGCGCTAGTGGGAGGACTCCGATAAAATAGTGGGCTACAAACTGGACAACCTGAGGGAATGGCGGAAGAACAACAGAGAAACACGCTGATTTACGACGCGTCGGACGAATACCGCCCCGAACCTCCTCCACCGCCTGAAATACCCTCCTGGAAAGACGGAAGCATCCGAATCGGAATCCATACTTCCATCGCGGGAGACATTACCGGCGCGCTGGACCTGGCGCATGGACTGGGCGCGAATACGCTGCAGATTTTTTCGGCCAGCCCGCGGATGTGGGACCGCGGGATTGCCCGGATTTCCGAGGCGGATGCCAAGCGGTTTCGCGAGCGGCGCCGCGAACTCGGGCTCGGACCGCTGGTGATTCACGACAACTACCTGATCAATCTGGCGTCGCCCAACCCAGTGCTGCGAACGCGGTCGGTGCAGGCTTTTCACCAGGAACTGGTGCGGGCGATGGCGCTGGGCGCGGATTACCTGGTGGCGCATCCGGGATGCGGCAAGGATGGGAGCCGGGAGTCGGCGATCGCGGCAATCGCACAGGGACTGCGCCAAGCGGCGCGCGGCTTGAAACTCGGCGACCTGAGAATTCTGCTGGAGAACACCGCGGGGCACGGGACGTCGGTCGGGTCGCGATTCGAGGAGTTGAAAGCGATCCTTGACGCGACGGCGGACCTGCCGATGGGAGTTTGCCTCGACACGGCGCACCTCTTTGCGTCGGGATGGGACATTCGAACGGAGGCGGGCCTGGATTCGGCCCTGAACGCGGTGGAGCGGGTCATTGGACTGGGGCGTGTGGCCGTGATTCATGCGAACGACTCGAAAACGCCGCTGGGATCGCGCGTCGACCGCCACGAGCATATCGGGAAAGGGAAGATCGGGCTCGATGCGTTCCGGCGGATCCTGAATCATTCGCGGTTGGCGGGGAAGGCGTTCATTGCCGAGACGCCGATCGACAAACCGGGGGACGACCGGAGGAACGTGGCGGCGCTATGGAAGCTGGTGGGAAAAACGGTCGTGGCCCGCGGAAAAGACGGAACGAAGCCACGGAAGCGCGCGGACGGAGGAAAGAAGGGCAAAAGGCGCTCGACGAAGAGGGCGCGCCGCTGAATCAAACGGGGGTATGCGGAATCGAATGAATAACCAGCGGTAAGGCTGCCGAAGCATCCAGAATTCATAAGATGAAGAAAGGATAGCGAGGAAGTGGCTGACTACGATCCGCAGCAGGTCGAGGCGAAGTGGCAAAAAGTGTGGGCGGAGCAAGGTGCGTTTGACGCGAAGGACTGCGACGCGTCGCGGCCGAAGTATTATCTGCTGGAAATGCTTCCGTATCCCTCGGGCACGCTGCACATGGGCCACATGCGGAATTACACCATCGGGGACGCGGTCGCGCGTTACAAGCGGATGTGCGGATTCAACGTGCTGCACCCGATGGGATGGGACGCCTTCGGTCTGCCTGCGGAGAATGCGGCGATCAAGAATCAGACTCACCCACGCGAATGGACGAACGCGAATATCGCGGAGTTCCGGCGAGTTCTGCGAAGGTTCGGGTTCAGCTACGACTGGCGGCGGGAAATTTCGACCTGCGAAGCGGAATACTACCGTTGGAACCAGTGGCTTTTCCTGAGAATGCTGGAGAATGGAATCGCCTTCCGGAAAAAGAGCAAGGTGAACTGGTGTCCGCTGTGCCAGACCGTGTTGGCGAACGAGCAAGTGATCAACGGATTCTGCTGGCGCCACGAAACCACACAGGTGGAAGTGAAAGAGCTGGAGCAGTGGTTCCTGCGAATCACGCAGTACGCGGACCAGTTGCTGGACGACATGGCGCAACTGGGAGACGGCTGGCCGGAGCGCGTCCTGGTGATGCAGAGGAACTGGATTGGGAAGTCGCGCGGCGCGCGCGTGCGATTCGAGGTCGCGCAAAAGGAAGGGCTGGCATTCGAGGTCTTCACGACGCGAATCGACACGATTTACGGCGTGTCGGCGCTCGTTCTTTCGGCGGGGCATCCGGATCTGGAGAAGCTCCTCGATGGCGTGCCGGGACGTGCGGCAATGGAAACGCAATTGAAGGCGATGCGGCAGAAGAGCATGAAGGCGGTGGACATCGCGACGGCTGAGAAGGAAGGATTTTTCACCGGGCGATTTGCGATCAACCCGTTTTCAGGCGAGCAAGTACCGATCTGGGTGGCGAATTTCGTGTTGGCGGAGTACGGGACGGGCGCGGTGATGGCGGTTCCGGCGCACGACGAGCGCGATTGCGAATTCGCGCAGAAGTATCACCTGCCGATCAAGATCGTGATTCAGCCGCTGCAGGAGGCTCCGCTGCGCGCGGAGCATTTCAGCGAAGCCTACACGGAGTACGGCCGGTTGGTGAACTCGGGACCGTACAGCGGGCTGACATCCGAAGAAGCGCTGGCGAAGATGACCGCTGACGCGGCCACGCGAGGATTCGGGAAGGGCGAGACGACGTACCGGCTGAAGGACTGGGGAATCTCGCGACAAAGATACTGGGGCACGCCAATTCCGGTGGTTTATTGCGAAAAGGACGGAATCGTGCCGGTGCCGGACGACCAACTGCCGGTGCGGCTGCCGGAGGAAGTGAAACTAACGGGACAGGGACAATCGCCGCTGGCGAGCGATCCTCAGTTTGTGAACACGACGTGCCCGAAATGCGGCGGTCCAGCGAGGCGCGAGACAGACACGATGGATACGTTCGTCGATTCGTCCTGGTATTTCTACCGCTACACCGATCCCCACAACGAGAAGGCGCCGTTCGACAAAGAGATTGTGAAGTACTGGTTCACGATCGACCAGTACATCGGCGGAATCGAGCACGCGATTCTGCACCTGCTGTATTCGCGATTCTTCTGCAAGGTGATGCGCGATCTTGGGCTGGTGAGTCACAGCGAGCCGATCGCCCGCCTTTTCCCGCAAGGAATGGTGCTGAAGGGCGGCGTGGCGATGTCGAAATCGAGCGGGAACGTTGTTGGCGCCGTGGAAATGGCGGAGAAGTATGGGGCCGATACGGGGCGCGTGTATACGCTCTTTGCAGCGCCTCCCGAAAAAGACCTGGAATGGAGCGAGGAGGCCATCGAAGGTTCCGCGCGTTTCCTGAACAAGAGCTACCGGTTGATTGCGAAGCACGCGGAGCGCCTGCGCGGTCTTCCGGTGGATCTGACTCAGGCAACGGACATGGGGAGGGCCACGGCAAAAGAGAAAATCATCGTGCGCAAAGCGCATCAGACGTTGAAGCGCGTGACGCATGATTTCGAATCGCGATGGCACTTCAACACGTCTGTTTCGTCTCTAATGGAATTCCTAAACGTGTTTCAGGAGCAGGAGCCGCTGGACGCGGATGTTTCGCCGATGATTCTCAAGAGGGCGCTGACGGCTTTTGTCCTGATGCTGGCGCCGATCGCACCGCATCTGGGTGAGGAGCTCTGGCAGATGCTGGGGAATCCGGGCGGGCTTTCGCGGCAGAAATGGCCGGCGTACCGCGAGGACCTGACGAAGGAAGAGCAGATCGAGGTGATCATCCAGATCAACGGGCGGATGCGCGGAAAGATCCTGGTGGGTGACGCGATGAGCGACGAGGAAACGGTGGAGATGGCGGTGAAGGACGCGCGGGTGGGGATGATGCTCGACGGAAAAGTGATTGCGAAGACGGTGGTGGTGCCGAAGAAGCTGGTGAACTTCGTGCTGAGGTGAGCAAGAAGTCCGGGAGACCACATTGGCGCGAGAACGCGTTGAAGGAGGCCGAGGTCAGGCGATGACACCACAGAGCGGCGCGGCGGAGCGAATGGAGTTCGGGGCGGTGAGCACGAAGCACGGAATCGTGGTGCTGGATTTTGGCGGGCAGTACACGCAGCTGATCGCGCGGCGAATCCGCGAGCAGCAGGTGTTTTCAGCGATCCTGCCGTGCACGGCGAAAATCGAAGAGATACGCGCGCTGGAGCCGGCGGGAATCGTGCTGTCGGGCGGGCCCAGCTCCGTTTATGACGCGGGCGCGCCGGTGTGCGATCCGAAAGCGCTGCAACTGGGCGTGCCGGTTCTCGGCATTTGCTACGGGATGCAGTGGATGGCCCACACGCTCGGCGGAAAAGTGGAGCGTGCCGAGCGGCGCGAGTATGGCCCGGCGGAACTCGGAATGCAGCAGGCATCGCCGCTGTTCAAGGGCCTGCCGAACGGGCTGAAGGTGTGGGAGAGCCACGGAGATCACGTTGTGGGGCTGCCGCAGGGATTTCAGGTGACGGGGCGAACCGCCAACGCGATTGCAGCGGTGGAGGACGCGGACCGGAAATTCTACGGTGTGGAATTTCATCCCGAAGTGAATCACACGGACCGCGGGACAGAGATTCTGCGGAATTTCGTCTTCGAGATTTGCGGCGCTCCGCAGAACTGGAACCGCGCGGGATTTATCGCGTCGTCGGTGGAAGCGATTCGAAAGCAGGCGGAGGGCGCGCGGGCGATCTGCGCATTGAGCGGCGGCGTCGATTCGGCGGTGGCGGCGGCTCTGGTGCATCGGGCGATCGGCGACAAGCTGACGAACGTGTTCGTCGATACCGGCCTGCTCCGGCGGAATGAATTTCAGGAAACGCTCGAGCTGCTGCGGAAGCGGCTGGGGCTCAACGTGATCGGCGTCGATGCCTCGGAGCGATTTCTCGGCCGACTGAAGGGCGTGACCGATCCGGAAGAGAAGCGGAAGCGAATCGGCGCCGAGTTCATTTCAGTTTTCGTGGACGAGGCGAAGAAGCTGGTGGAGGAGTCGCGCGGCTTGCCGATCAAATTCCTGGTGCAGGGGACTTTATACCCGGACGTGATCGAGTCGGTGTCGGTGAAGGGACCTTCGGCGGTGATCAAGTCCCACCACAATGTGGGCGGGCTGCCGGAGAAGATGCCGTTCGGACTGATTGAGCCGCTGCGAGATTTATTCAAAGACGAGGTGCGCGCCATCGGCCGGGAGCTCGGACTGCCCGAGGAAATTCTTGTGAAACATCCGTTTCCCGGGCCGGGTCTGGCGGTGCGGTTACTCGGAGAAGTGACGCCGGAGCGGCTCGAGCCGCTGCGAGGAGCGGACGCGATCGTGGTGGATGAAATCCGGCGCGCGGGGCTTTATGAAAAAGTTTGGCAGGCGTTCGCGGTGTTGCTGCCGGTGCAGAGCGTCGGCGTGATGGGAGACGATCGAACGTACGGGCACACTATCGCCGTTCGCGTGGTGGATTCACTTGACGCGATGACCGCAGACTGGTCTCGCTTGCCGCGCGAAGTGCTGGAGCGAATCTCCTCGCGAATCGTAAACGAAGTCTCGGGAGTAAACCGGGTCGTTTACGACATCAGCTCGAAGCCGCCAAGCACAATCGAATGGGAATAGGCCGTTCGACGATTCGCAAGTCTCGCCCCCCGAAACTCACGAAGCGCCGTGAAGCGAAATCGCCCCTAAAAAGCGCGTTTTTTGCGAAGGCAGCTGCCGGCCGCAAACCAATTCGCCCTGCCCCTCGAGGCGAAAAGGAAGCGGGTCAGCGGCTTGCCATCTTCTGAGCCATGTACAGAAGCAACCGGCGGTCGCCGTCATCGATACGGCTGAGCAACCGGCGGAAGCGGCCCAGAATACGCGCCTCTTTCCCCGACGTTCCCCAGGCGATATCGTCCGCGCTCTTCCGCTTCGGAAGATTCGGCAAAACCGGCGGTTCTTCGCCATCGTAGAAGAGCTGGTAGAGCGGAACTTCCATCGCTCGGGCCAGCTTCTCGAGGGTCTCGATCGCGGGAACGGTGTGGCCGTTCTCAACGCGCGAGATGTAACAGCGAAGAAGACCGGTGCGCTTCTCGATGTCACCCTGGGAAAGGCTTTTTGTTTCACGCAGCAGGCGAATGCGTTCTCCGATTATCATGGCGGGTATTGTTGCATGGACTAAGAATGGTCGCAAGGCTAAACTAAACGAACCAAATGAGTCGCCAGGTGTAACCGAAACCCGATGAGTGACGTCCCAAAAGGTGTGGCAGCCCAGGCTCCTGCCCTCTCTGTTCCGCTGAGCCCGCGGAGCAAGGGAGAAGAGGATCGGGCGCTGGTCCAGCAGGCTCAAGGCGGGAATGATTCCGCGTTTGAAGAACTGGTCCGGCGGCACCAGCAGCGCGTCTTCGCGCTCGTGGGCGGCATTTTGCGGCGGCACGAGGATTTGGAGGATGTGGCGCAGCAGGTGTTTCTGAAGGCGTTCGTATCGCTGAAGCGGTTCGATCAGCGCGCGGCGTTTTCAACGTGGCTATACAAGATCACGGTGAACGAGTGCTGGGACTACTTGCGAAAACGCAAGGTCCGGCCGCTGGTCTACGAATCCGATTTGTCGGAGGAGCAGGTTTCGCGGCTGGACGGGATTGCGTCGCTGGAAAGGCCTCCGGAAGGTGCGAGCGAGCGCGCGGAAGCAAGGGATTTGCTGGAGCGGATGTTGAGCAAGCTGCCGGAGCAGGATCGGCAGCTGCTCCTCTTGAAGGAAGTGGAAGGATTTTCGGTGCAGGAATTGGCGGAAATATTGGATCTCAACGTTAACACGGTAAAGGTGCGCCTGTTTCGCGCTCGCGCGCGGATCATGGACACCTATCGAAAACGACTTGGTTCGAGCGGCCACGCGGTAAATTTCCCTGGGGCGGGGAAAGGAAGGGCTGGCGATGAAGTCTGACTTTCAGGTCGAAGCTTGTCCGCAGTACGAAGCGAAATTCGAGGACTATGTCTGCGGTGAGTTGTCCGGAGCGGAGAAAAGAGAAATTGAAGAGCATCTGAAGAGCTGCGCCGGATGTACAGCGGCGGTCCGGCAGGCCGAAGCGAGCACACGCCTGTTGCGGCTCATGGAAGCAGCTCCGGGTCCCGGACCGGCGTTCGCGCGCGTCGTGATGGCGCGGATTCGTTCGCAGCGCGACGCGATGCCGGAGCCGCGCGGGCTCTGGCAGTCGTTCGTTTCGCTGGCATGGCGATTTGCCGCCAGCACCGCGCTGATCCTGGTGCTGATGGTTACCTACGATGTGACCCGGCACGAGAATAGCGGGCCGACAGTCGCTTCGGTGCGCCAGCGCGAGGTGCATGATCTCTTCACGAGCGACAGGGATCGCGTGCCGACGAGTCGCGACGACGTCCTGATCATGGTGGCGGAGCAAGAGAATGGAAAATAACAGCCCGGCACGGACGCGACGCGAAGCGGCCCTACTGGTGTTCGTCGTGTTTCTATTGGGCCTGCTTGTGGGCGGAGTGGCCAATCATCTGTGGGGCGAGCGCGTTTGGGGCAAGCAGGACGGGCCGCGCCAGGGTCCTCCTTCGCGAGAACAAGTGATGAACGCGCTGACGCACGAACTGCAGCTCACGCCGGAGCAGCAGAAGCAGCTTGGGCCCATCATCGATGAGACGCGCGTGCAGGTGCGGGCTCTCTACGAGCCGCTGGACGCGCAGCATGAAAAAATTCGGCAGCAGGGGCGCGAGCGAATTCGCGCGATCCTGACTCCGGAGCAGCAGCCAAAATTCGATCAGTTCATGCAGCGCATCGACGAACAGCGCAAGAAAGATGCTGCGGCCGCGCAGCGCTGACAGGCGACCACGCACAGAATCTTCCGCACAACCTGATGATTGCGGTCGAAGTGTATGTGCCAGAGGGCGACGGCGCGGACAGACTAGCGCGCGGAGAATTCGTGCTGTGCCAACTTGCTCGAGTTCAACTGATCTAGAGAGGGAAGCGATACGGGCGAAATGAGTGTCAGCTCGGAGGGCTGCGTGGCCGTTCTGAGAGCGTGAACCATCAGCTCGATAGCGGCGCTTGAATTGGGGCGCGTGACGACTGTCGCGGCAAGCAGCCCGTTCCGCACCATCTCCTGTCCCACCTTTGGGAGTCCATCACAGCCGGAGAACGGCATGCTGAGCCACTTGTCTTTCACTTCAAAGTCGGCGTGTTCCTGAATCGCCTTGCGTGCGCCGATGGCCATGTCGTCGTTTTGAGCCAGGATCATGTCGACCGGTGTCCTCTTCGACGTGGGCAGCTTCATCCACGAACAGAGTGCCTTGTAAGCGCTTTCCCGGGTCCAACTGCCCTTGAAGCTGATCAGCTTGACGCCCGCCGGCTTTGTCTGTTCCAGCCCCAGCGTGCGGTGACGCGCTGCTGCCGTCGTCGTTGGTCCTTGTATGAAGAGCGCCGTCCCGTCCTTGGGAACCAGCGCGGCGAGATGTTGCCCCTGGATCCGGCCGACTTCGAGATGGTTCGTGCTCACGCAAAAGGCCGGTACATTGCTGGCCCGGCGCAAATCCTTCATATATTCAGCTTCGCGGTTCAAAACCCCCCAGCCAATTCCCGCGGAAACAGACGCCCGGGCAACATGAGGAAGGGCGGTCCCGCCGACCGGCTCGAACACGATCGCGTCCGGGTGCTCACCCGATGACTGGATGACGCCGAGGAGCTGCTGACTTTGGTTGATCGCGTCGCCACCTGCGTAAATGATTCGGACGCCGATCCCGAGCTTGGCCGCAATTTCTTCGGCGGCCCTGGCCTGTTCCACCTGGAAATCGTTATCCGCAGTAATGAGGCCGACTAGAATGTTGAGCTTCTTCAATGAGTCTCGCCCCGTGACGCTAGGCTCAGGGTACCGAGCGGTGACCGAATTCCAAAACGAAAGACGCTCAGATGTGCCCATATGGCACACGCCGGGGCGATTCCTCCACAGGTTCGCGTAACTTACTGTGGACTAACCTCTTAAGGAAGTGCGTCGCAGGATCGCCTGAAGGGAGAGAGAATTCACTCCTGATGAAGAGCAATCACCGGGTCGACTCGGGTGGCTCGTCGAGCGGGAACATAGCAGGCGACGAGGGCGACCAGAATGAACAGAAGGGCGACGGCCAGAAGCGAAACAGGGTCGGTCGCGCTAACTCCATAGAGCCATGTTCGAAGGAGCCGCGTAAGACCGAATGCGGCCGCGAGCCCAATCGCGACGCCGGTCAACGTCAGAGAGAGGCCTTCGTTCACAACCATCTTCAGGACGTCGAGGCGTTGTGCTCCCAGAGCCATGCGAATGCCGATTTCGCGCGTTCGCTGGCCCACAAAAAATGAAATGACGCCGTAAATTCCGACGATGCCAAGAATCAGCGCAAGCCCGGCAAACGAAACGAAAAGATATGTGACTGCGCGCGGCGCCGACGTCGACGCGGATAGAACCTCTGGCATCGCCCTCAACTCGCTGACGGGCGTCTCAGGATTCAGGTTGGTGACGATCTCGCGGATCAGCCGTTCGATCTGCCGCTGATCCAACGTGGTCCGCACGACGAGACTCATTTCCGCAGGCATGCGGCCGTCCGGTTCGGAGGCCTTCGGTCCGTAAGGGACGTACACAGTGCCGTCGATCCAACTTGGTTCGTCGTGGTGTAGGTCATATGCCAGAACGTCCGGAACCACTCCGACGATCGTATATTGGTCGTTTACGACGGTCGGCATCATGTGCTGCCCCACCGCATCGCCGGAGGGCCAGAATTTCCGCGCCGTCGATTCACTGACGATCGCCACAGGAGGATTCCCGGCGCTGTCCGCTTCCGTGAAGCTGCGGCCGCGAAGAATCGGAATGCCCATCAGGCGAAGATAGTCGGCCGAGACTACATCCTGCCAGACGAGCGGCCCGGGATTTCCCGGTGGAGGCACGTAATTCTCGAAATCGACGGCCCGCTTGCTCACGCGTCCGTTGAGCGGCAGCGTGTTGACGATGGCCGCGGCGCTCACGCCGGGAAGAGCTTTCAGCTGATCGATCAGGCTTCGATAGAACTGCTCGCACCGTCCGCGATCGTCGCAAAAGGATTGGTTTGGCGTGACGCGGGCCGTGACCAGATGCTCGGCGCGAAAGCCGGGATTCACATGCGACAGCGCCCACAGGCTTCGGATCAGCAACCCTGCCGCGCTCACGAGCAGCACCGCAAGCCCCAGTTCGCCGATGACGAGCGCCTTGCGCCAGTGGCGATTCACGGAGAGAGATGCTCCGCGGCCTCCTGCCTTCAGCGATTCCGTGACGTCCGTCTTCGACGATTGCAGCGCGGGAACAACGCCCGATGCGAGTCCCGTCAAGACTGCGAGCCCCGCCGTAAAGATGAGCACCCGCCAATCGATTCCCACTTCGGCAAGCCGCGGCGTGTCGGCGGGAAGGGCCGCCTTAATAAAGGACAGCCCACCGGATGCCAGGAAGAGTCCCAGCGCGCCGCCGACGCCGGCCATCACCGTGCTCTCGGTAATCAGCTGACGAATGATTCGCGGGCGGCTTGCGCCCAGCGACGAACGCAGCGCGATTTCCTTCTCGCGAGTCGCGGCGCGCGCGAGCGTCAGATTGGCGACGTTAGCGCACGCGATCAGCAGAACCAGCGCCACCGCTCCAAGCAAAATCAGCAACCGCGAGCGAAAATCGCCCACGATGGAATCTTCCAGGGGGACGGCGGCGACCGCGGGATTCCAGTTGTCCGGCATGCGCCACGGAAACATGCCTCGAACGCGCGACTGAAAAATCCGGATTTCCGCAGTTGCCTGCTCGAGCGTAACGCCTGCGTGCAACCGGGCGACGACCGGCATGAAGTCATCCGCCCAATAGTGAGTCGCGTTGCGCGGATCCAAGTCGAGAGGTACCCAGATATCCGTTTCCAGGGAGGGGAAGCGAAAATCGGCAGACATTACTCCGACGATTTCGCGGTGCACGCCTTCAATGTCGACCCAGTGCCCGACGACACTTGGATCGCCGCCAAACCGCTCTTGCCAGAGCCGGTAACTCAAAATAACGAAGTGGTTCTTGCCGGTGATGTCTTCGCCGGGAAAAAACGTCCGTCCGAGTTTCGGAGTCGCGCCGAGAACGCTGAACAGTTCTGCCGAAACGAGGGTCGCATTCAGGCGCAGCGGATCGCCGACACCCGTCAGATTGAGTTCGTGCCCCTCGTAGTAGCCTGCGACATCCATCGTATGGACCTGTTCGCGCATCGCGGCGAAAGCGCCCTTCGGATATGTGCCTGTGATGCTGACGAGCCGCTGTGCATTCGGGAAAGGCAGCGTGCGGAGGAGAACGCCGTTCACCAGGCTGAAGATCGCCGTGTTGGCCCCGATTCCAAGTCCCAACGTGAGTACCGCGATAGCCGTGAATCCCAGATCCTTGCGCAGGATTCGCAGGCCGTAGCGCACGTCCTGCCATAGCGTCTCGAAAAAATAGGCTTGCCGAGCCTCGTAGCAGTCCTCCTTCACGTGCTCGACGTCCCCGAACTCCGCTCGCGCGCGTCGCCGCGCTTCGTGCGGATCCATGCCGCTCGCTACGTAATCGGCCACCTGCTGCTCGACGTGAAATTGCAACTCGGAGTCAACCTGTCGTTCCTCAGGCGGTTTGCGCAACAGCCGGGAGAGCCAGTTCATCTCATGCGCTCCTTGCGATCCCTATTCCGCCGTCCGCAGAATCAACGCCACGGCACCCGACAGCTTCGCCCAGTTCCGAATTTCGGATTCGAGCTGCTTTCGCCCCTTCGCCGTCAGCGAATAGAACTTTGCCTCGCGTCCCGTGCCCGTCTCCTTCCAGTCGGCCCGGAGCCAGCCGCGGTCTTCCAGGCGATGCAGGGCGGGATACAGCGATCCTTGCTGTACCGTGAAGAACTCTTTCGAGATCTGCCGGATGCGCTGCGAGATGGCGTACCCGTGAATCGGCCCGAGCGCGACAATCTTGAGAATCAGCATGTCGAGCGTGCCCTTCAGAAACTCCGACCGGTCTTCGCTCATTCGCTCCACCCCTCGAACATCCACACATAGAAGTTCTACATGTAGAACGCCTTTCGGTCAAGAGGATTCAAGCAAGACACGGCGACCTGCTGGCAGTCGTGCACCGGTTAGCTCCCAGCGCCTGTTCGCGTTCGTCTCCGGCGCAGGCGAACCGTCGCTTACACTTCGCTGTCCTAACGGTCCTGAACGCCTCCTGTCCCAGCCACTCGCAGCTGTGTCCAATCTTGCACGGCGAAGAGTTGGCCTTTCGCCATTGACGCTGCTCTCGCCCTGGCGTAAGGTTTCGCGAAACTCAGCCTTGCTGAAATTTCGATTTCAGCGAACCCAGTTAGTCAGACCGGTTCCGACCGTTGTGGTCGGACGGCTTGCCCAGCCCGCAAGTGCGTTCTTGCGTCAGCGCGAGGGTGTGTTTGCGCCCTCGCCGTAGAAGGGAGATGCGAGGCCGGTGTTCACGTTCGCATAGCAGGGCCGGGCTTGATCACAACGCCGGGATTTCGTTCCCGGCTCGATGCTGTTCATCAGGTTAACCGTCCCAGGAGCGATTAACCACCGAAGGCCCGCGTCTTGGGGTGTGTTCCGGCGCGGGTCACCAAGGAGGACGCTCATGAAAAGCCTGAAGCTGCCAATCTTTACCGCAGCTCTAATGGGGCTGTCATTCACAACGGCGCTTCTGGGGCAGGGGTATCGAAGTTTCGGGACCTCGGCCTCGGCAGGAGCACGCGATCCCGGCGTGCGCGCGGGTAGCGTGAACGCGGGAACTCCGTTGAACGGACTAAGTCCGTCCCAGATGCAGTATTTTCAGGACGGGCTGAGCCGGTTCATGGAAGTCGATTCGGTGGGCGGAAGCGTTTCCGGCGAGCCGGGCAAGGGGCTTGGTCCGGGCTACAACCTCAATAGCTGCGTCGGCTGTCACGCTCAGCCTGCCGCGGGTGGCACGAGTCCCAGCGCGAATCAATTTCCGAACGTCGGAGAGAACCCGCAGATCCTGGCGGCGAACGACGCCGGAGCGACGAACACGATTCCGTGGTTCATCACTCCGGACGGTCCCGTGCGGGAAGTACGGTTTCCGTTCGTCGTGGGCCCCAACGGAAGGCTCACGCAAACGCCGGATGGCGGGGTCCACAATGTCTTCACCATCGCTGGACGCTCCGATGCGACCGGCGCCGTGGGGATATCCGGCAGCCCGCAGACTTGCACGGTGGCGCAGCCCAATTTCCAGCAGGCGCAGAGCCTCGGAAATATCATCTTCCGGATACCGACGCCCGTATTCGGCGCCGGCCTGATCGAGAATATTTCCGACGCTACGATCCTGGCTAACATGGAGGCCAATTCGCAGCTCAAGCGGAACCTGGGCATTTCGGGGCATCCCAACACGAGCGGCAACGACGGAACGATCACTCGCTTCGGATGGAAGGCGCAAAACAAGTCGCTCGAGGTCTTCGCCGGCGAAGCCTACAACGTCGAAATTGGCGTCACCAATGAAATGTTCACGAACGAGCGCGATCGCGCTCCTGCCTCCTGCATGTTCAACTCGACGCCGGAAGACGAAACCAACTTCGACGACTCGGGCTATCAGATTCCCAGCGATGCCGTGCAGTTCGCCACCTTCATGCGCTTCCTTGCTCCCCCCGCGCCCTCGACGCAGGGCATTCCGGGCGATCCCACGGTCCAGTCCATTCAAAGCGGCCAGGCGATCTTCCGCCAGATCCACTGCGACACGTGTCACACGCCCTCACTCACCACGTCCACGTCCAATTTCGCGTCTGCTTTGAACAACCAGACCGCAGCGCTGTACTCTGACCTGCTGGTTCATCATATGGGCTCGGGACTGGCTGACCACATTTCTCAGGGCGCGGCCGGACCGGATGAGTTCCGCACGGCTCCATTGTGGGGCGTCGGTCAGCGCATCTTCTTCCTGCACGATGGCCGCGCGACTCCGGCCAACGGCGGGTTGATGAATGCGATTGAGGCGCACTCGAGCAGCGGGTCAGAGGCGAACTCCGTAATCTCCATGTTCAATTCGCTCTCGCCTCAGCAGAAGCAGAACCTGCTCAACTTCCTGCGGTCGTTGTAAGCAGGCGGGCGGGCCGCCGGCATGTGACGTTCCTGGGACGCTGCATGCCGGCAACCCTCCTCGATTCGACGGGGTTTTGGAAACCTGTGGGGCAATCCAGCCCCCCGAACCATCGCTGGCAGGCGTGATGGTTCTCCTGCGAGACTCACTCCTGCGCACTCGTTCGCACCGCAACCGGCCTGGAGATTTTCTTGTGCAACCGATCGGTCGGTCGCGCCTTGGAACCACGAAATCTTCTACGGCGGCGTCGGCGCCTGGAACTCGCTCTTCATTCACTATGCTTCGCGCTTGCGGAAACGGTGTAAATCGGGGCAAACGTGTAGGGAATCTCAGCCAAACGAGGGGCTTCCGGTGGCACGCGTGCTTTGACGTGGCCGGGAGATTTTGCCTGGGAATGAAACGCTATCGGCCGGAGGCAAAGCCCGCCTCAGCCTCACCGACAGTGGGGTAAATCTCGAAGAGGGGATCGATGCCCGTAAGCTGAAGAACGTTCCTCACGCGGCTCGCCAGGCCCACCAGCGCCAGCTTCCGATTCGTCTTGTTGCACGAAACGAACGCACGCACCAGAATTCCGACCGCCACCGAATCAATCGACGGAACTTCCGTCATGTCGATGATCAGTTTTTGCGCGGTCGTTGCATCGATCGCTTCGCGAAATGCGGGTCCGCTCGAGAACGAAATCGGGCCCCTCGCCGTCAGGACTCGCGTATCCTTGCTCGAACCTTCACGCCCGCTTACGGAGAATGCGTCGCTGGACATTCCGCGCATTGTAGCCAACCCGCGTCGCCCAATCAACCAATTGCGCCTGCCGGCACCGTCTTGGAGGGAGGATTTCCTCCTTGCAACTTCATGTCAGGTGATTTATACGAGGGAGCGCATTACTTCTAAATTCGCGGAGGGGCGAGATGCGAAAGTGGGTTGTTCTTGCGGTTCTGTTTTCTTTTTGCGTTCTGATTCCGAGCGGCGCCGACGAGGAATCCCTGCAGGGCTTTACACGTGATCATTCCGCCTCGGAGCGGCAATGGGAGTCCAAGTTCAAGGCCATCCCCAGTCCGGAAAATCAACGCAACGACATGAAGCTCCTGTCTGCGCATCCTCACAACGTCGGCACTACCTACGACAAGCAGAATGCCGAATGGATTCTCGCGCAGTATAAGCAGTTTGGCTGGGACGCTCATATCGAACAGTTTGACGTCCTCTTCCCGACTCCGAAAGAACGCGTCCTCGAAATGGTCGCGCCCACGAAATTCGTGGCGAAGTTGCAGGAGCCTCCCGTCGCCGTCGATCCCACGTCGAATCAAACGAGCGAGCAATTGCCCACCTACAATGCCTACTCGGCCGACGGTGATGTCACCGGGCCGCTAGTCTATGCGAACTACGGCGTTCCTTCCGATTACGAAGAGCTGGAGCGGCTCGGCGTTTCCGTGAAGGGCGCGATCGTCATCGTTCGCTACGGCGGCTCGTGGCGCGGTGTGAAGCCAAAGGTCGCCGCCGAGCACGGCGCCGTTGGCTGCCTCATCTATTCCGATCCTCACGACGACGGCTACAACGAAGGCGACGTTTTCCCCAAGGGCCCCATGCGTCCGCCCGAAGGCGTTCAGCGCGGCAGCGTGATGGATTTTGCTTCGGCGCAGCCCGGCGATCCGCTCACTCCTGGCGTTGGCGCGACGCCCGACGCAAAGCGCCTCCCCGTGAAGGATAATCCCGCGCTCACGAAGATTCCGGTTCTTCCGATTTCTTATGGCGACGCGCAGCCTTTGCTCGCCGCTCTCGACGGCCCGATGGCCCCGTCGGAATGGCGCGGCTCGCTCCCGATTCCATATCACGTCGGCCCCGCTGCGAAGGTCCACCTGAAAGTCGAGTCGAATTGGGACACGAAGCCTCTCTACGACGTGATTGCCAAAATCACCGGCTCCGAGCATCCTGACGAATGGGTGATTCGCGGCAACCACCACGACGGTTGGGTGAACGGCGCTGAAGACCCCCTCTCCGGCCAAGTCGCCGAGCTCGAAGAGGCCCGCGCGATGGGCGAACTCCTCAAGCAGGGATGGAAGCCGAAGCGCACCATTATCTATTGCGCGTGGGACGGCGAAGAGCCCGGCCTCCTCGGTTCCACCGAATGGGCCGAAGCTCACGACACCGAACTCAAGCAGCACGCCGTCGCTTACATTAACAGTGACGTGACGGGCCGCGGTTACCTTGGCGTCGAAGGCTCGCACACCCTCGAGCATTTCTTCAATGGCGTCGCTCGCGACATCGAGGACCCCGAGAAGGACATTCCTGTCCGCCAGCGTCTGCTTTTCGCGGAGATTTCCCGCGCTCGCAGCGACGAGGACCGCAAAGAAATTCGCAGCCGCGCCGATTTCCGCATCGGAGCTCTAGGTTCAGGCAGCGATTACACCGCTTTCCTCGACCATCTCGGCATCGCCTCTGCAAATCTGGGCTTCGGCGGCGAGGATCGCGGCGGTATCTACCACTCCATCTACGACGATTTCTACTGGTTCACCCATTTTTCGGACACCGACTTTTCCTACGGCCGAGCTTTCTCGCAAACCGTCGGAACGGCGGTCATGCGCCTTGCCGACGCCGACCTGCTTCCTTTCGAATTCACCGATCTCGCGGACACCATTCACATGTACTTGAAGCAGGTGAAGAAAGCTGCCGACGACGCGCGTCAGGAAGCCATCGAGCGCGACAAGGATCTCGATGACGGCTTGTATAGCGCCGTCAGCGATCCGCGCCACCCGACGGTCGCTCCGCCGCGCGAGGAAGTGCCCCCACATCTCGATTTCGCCCCGCTCGATAATGCTGCGGACTCCCTCATCATGGCCGCCGACCGCTATCAGGCCGCCCTCAAGAAGGCCTGGCCCGCCGGCGTTCCGGATTCCACTCTTCAGGACTTGAATCACAAGCTCATGGAGAGCGAGCACCGGCTTACCACCGAGGAGGGCGTCCTCCGTCGCGGCTGGTACAAGCACATGATTTATGCTCCCGGTGTCTACTCCGGCTACGGCGCCAAGACCCTTCCCGGCGTCCGCGAAGCCATCGAGCAGAAGCACTGGGACGAGGCCAATTCGGAGATCCAGCGGCTTTCAGGCGTCCTTAATAATGAGAGCGCCTTGATCAACTCTGCTGCGCAGGAGCTTGAGTCCGCAAAGCATTAAGAACACGGGACTTCCCGCCATTGAGAGGGCGCGGGCGGAGCTGCCCGACCCGTTTCGGCCGTCAGCTCTGCCCGCCGCCCCACGCGTGCTCGCGCCCGAGGAGACCTTAGCGCCTTTCGCCTCATCGAAGAGGGAAGGCTTGCTCACATGGGCAAGCCCCTGCCGTCCAAGCTTGGCGAGCTGGCGGAAGTCGATGCTATACTCAAGAATCGCGCCTTTTTCGAAGGGCTGATCCAAAGGAGTCCGGGATGGGCACACAGTTTCGAGAGATCTTGAGTTGGGCGAGGCGGCGCAAGGTATTTGCCTTCCTGCTCGTCGGAGCTACTCTCGCCGTCGGAATTGTAATCGGCACGCTTCTTTCCGGACGCGTTCAAGCTACGCGTGAGCAGACCGGCCCGAGCGGCGCGACCCTTCTCGCCATTCCGGATCCTGTCACGCTTTCCAACGGCTTCGCCGGCATCACGAAGCGGCTGGAGCCCGCGGTCGTCAACATTTCCACTACGCAGGTCCTCGAGAAGCCGAAGACCAATCGCGGCCAGCGGCACTCCGACGATCCCTTCCGCGACTTCATGGATCGCTTCTTCGATTCGCCCGACAACGGCCCCGACGCCGAGCGTAGCCTCGGTTCCGGCGTCATCGTCGACAAGAAGGGCTTCATCCTCACCAACGATCACGTCATCGACCAGGCCACGAAAATTCAAGTGGCGCTCGACGGCGATCCCGAGCACTACAGCGCGCGCGTGATCGGCACCGATAAGGATACCGACCTCGCGGTCATCAAGATCGATACCACCCGCGAGCTTCCCGTTGCGAAGCTCGGCAATTCCGATGGCGTCCAGGTCGGCGATTGGGTTCTTGCGTTCGGCAGCCCGTTTGGCTTGAATTCCACCGTCACCGCAGGAATCGTCAGCGCGAGGGACCGCTCGACCATCGGCAAGCAGTTTCAGCGCTTCATTCAGACGGATGCCGCCATCAACCCCGGCAACTCCGGCGGTCCGCTTGTCAATCTCGCGGGCGAAGTGATCGGCATCAATACTGCCATCTACACCGGCAGCCGCGGCTTCGAAGGCGTTGGCTTCGCGCTACCGTCAAACACCGCCATCACGGTTTACAACCAGCTGGTTACCAGTGGCAAGGTCATTCGTGGCTCCATCGGCGTCACCTTCCAGGAGCAAAACAGCGCGAATCCAGTCCTGATGAAGGAGCTTGGCGCGCCTTATGGAATCGTGGTCGAAGATGTTGCTCCCGGCAGCCCAGCCGAGAAAGTCGGCATTCGGCCCGGAGACGTGATCACGCAGGTCAATGGCCAGGCCGTTCACAATGGCGCCGACCTCGTCAATCCGATCGCCGACACGCCCATCGGCAACAGCGTCAAAATCCATTACGTTCGCGACAAGGTCGATAAGGAAGCGAGCCTCACGGTTGCCGATCGCTCGAAGATATTCCCCCAAACCGCGGAAGACACCGATCAGTCGCCTGAGGACAGCGAGGAGCCTTCGCAGTTCGGTCTCCACGCCGAAGACCTCACGCCCGATCTCGCGCGCAAGCTCGGCATGCCCAAGACGGCCGGCGTGATCGTCACCGAAGTCGATCCGGCCAGCTTCGCCGAGGATTTGGAATTCGCGCGCGGAGACGTGATCAGCGAAATCAATCATGTGCTTGTGAATTCGATGGTCGACTATCGCCGCGAAATGGCCAAGCTCAAGCCCGGTCAGGATGTTCTGTTCAAGGTCGCGCGCCGTTCCGACAGCGATCGCGTGCTCACCACTTTTCTCGCGGGCACCGTTCCGTCTGTCACGGCGAAGTAGGCCGCATTTTCGTATTGCGGGCGGCTCTCTGCGAGCCGCCCAAAACTCTGGTGCGGTTCGAGTTCAACCAGCCGGCTCGTTCTCGTGCTCGATTCGCCGCTCCTCGCTCCGGTATTTCTTGAGTTTGGCGCGAGCCGCGGGATAATAAGGAATAACTTCTGCTGGGGACCCTATGAGCGTCAGCGCCGGAAAACTCGCGAAGTCATTGTCGATTGTTGTCTCTTTTGTGCTTGGATGCGCCTTCGCTTTGGCCGCATCCGCATCCGCCCGTTCTGCGTCCGGTTCGTCCAAGACCGCGCACTCAACCGCTCAAACCTCGAAAAAGAAGCACCGCCGCCGCCATTACTCGCGCCGCCAGCCGTTCCAGAAGGCCCCGACGCGGGACCGCATTTCCGAAATTCAATCGGCCCTTGCCCGCAACGGCTACTATCACGGCGATCCCAATGGCAAGTGGGATTCGAGCACCATCTCGGCGATGCAGAAATTCCAGGCTGACCACGGCCTCGATTCCAACGGGAAAATCGACGCCTTGACCCTGCAGAAGCTGGGCCTTGGCTCGGACATCGCCGGCGTTTCCGCGCCGAGGCCGCTGCTGCCCGCGTCTTCGCCGGCGTCGCCTGCGACACCGCCTTCGTCCAAGCAGCAGCCGTCCAAGGATTCGGCCTCCGCTTCGAGTGGCACGCAGTCCGCATCGACCGCATCGCCTGCTTCATCGGGTTCCACCGCGAATTCGAAACCACAGCCGCCGCAGCAGTAATCGCAACTCTTCGCTCGGCGCGTTTTTCTATCTCAGATCGTTGTGACGGGCATCGTTGACCCGCGCTCGCGCGCTTGTTACTCTGAATCTTCACTTTTCTGCAGCCGCGCCTCGTTCGGGCGACCACGGAGGAATCACAGATGGCCACGTCATACGCCCTGAAAACCTACAAGAACTTCATCGACGGCGAGTGGGTCGAAGCTACCAGCAATCAGTCGATTGAAAATCGCAATCCCGCGAACACGTCGGAACTCGTCGGCATCTTTCCTGCGTCCTCCGAAAACGATACGAAGCAGGCTGTGGAGGCCGCCCGCGCGGCCTATGACGGCTGGCGCCTCACTCCCGCGCCCAAGCGCGCCGAGATTCTGTTTCGCGCCGCGCAGATTCTGATCGAGCGCAAGGAAGATTTCTCCCGCGACATGACTCGCGAAATGGGCAAGGTTCTCGACGAAACGCGCGGTGACGTTCAGGAAGCCATCGACATGACTTTCCTGATGGCGGGCGAAGGCCGCCGCCTCTTCGGCCACACCACGCCCTCCGAGCTTCCGAACAAATTCGCCATGTCCGTGCGCTCGCCCATCGGTGTCACCGGCTTGATCACTCCTTGGAATTTCCCGATGGCGATTCCGTCGTGGAAGATCATGCCTGCGCTGGTTTGCGGCAATACGGTCGTCATCAAGCCCGCCGAGGACACTCCGCTCTCGACGCACAACCTCGTCGCGGTGATGGAGGAGGCCGGGTTGCCTCGCGGCGTGCTGAATGTTGTTTTCGGGAAGGGAACTGTCGTCGGAAAGACGATTCTCGAAGAGCCCGATGTGCGCCTCGTCAGTTTCACGGGGTCCACCGACGTCGGCCGCATCGTCAGCCAGTCTTGCGCGCCCACGTTCAAGAAGTGCCATCTTGAGATGGGCGGCAAGAACATCATCGTGGTGATGGACGACGCGAATCTGGACCTCGCCGTCGATGGTGCCGTCTGGGGCGGATTCGGTACCACGGGGCAGCGCTGCACCGCTGCCAGCCGGGTTGCCGTGCACAAGAAGGTCTACTCGGAATTCATCAAGAAGTTCGTCGCTCGAGCGGAAGCGTTGAAAGTCGGAGACGGTCTCGACGCTGCAACGAACATGGGCCCTTGCATCAACGAGCAGCAGCTCAAGACTGTGATGAGTTACGTCGAAATCGGCAAGGACGAGGGCGCGAAGGTCGCCACCGGCGGCCACCGCCTCGAAGACGGCGCTTACGCGAAGGGCTGGTTCCACGAGCCGACCATCTTCAGCGATTGCGATCCGAAGATGCGTATCTGCCAGGAAGAGATTTTCGGCCCCGTGGTTTCGGTGATTCCGTTCGAGTCGTTCGACGAGGCACTTTCGGTCGCAAACGGAGTGAAGTACGGACTCTCGGCGGCAATTTACACGCGCAACGTGAACAATGCGTTCCGCGCGCAGCGCGATCTCGAGACCGGAATCGTCTACGTCAACGCGCCAACCATCGGCGCGGAAACGCATTTGCCCTTCGGCGGAATCAAGAATACCGGCAACGGCCACCGCGAGTCGGGCGATGCGGCGCTCGATTTCTACTCCGAATGGAAGACGGTCTACATCGACTACTCCGACCGCCTCCAGCGCGCCCAGATCGACAACAATTGATCCGCATGTCCGGCCTGTTTCACCGGACCCGTCAAGTTCCGAAAAGAAGAGAGGGGCGAACAGTCGTTCGCCCTTCTCTTTGACACAAAGCAAATCCCGAAGACTGCTTCAGTTCAGCTCCCCTAGAGTGCGACGGTCTCGAATTTCCGGTACGTCGCATACTCCACTTCGAAGTTCTTGATGATCGGCGTTCCCTCGACGAACTTGTTGAACATCTTCACGACGTGCGGATACACATCGCGGTGGTACCGCTCGGCGTCTTCTTTCTCTTCCCACAGGCTGATGGCCACTGCCTCATTCTTCAGCGGCGTCACCAGAAGCAGCTGCTCCATGAATCCCTTCTGACGGCGCAGGATCGGAAGAATTTCCTTCTCCAGAATGACCGGGAACTCCTTGTGAAAATTCGGCTTCAGTTCCAGGGTGATGTGACGTGCGTACATTTGTTCTCCTTCTCATTTCTTCGGGAGGGCGATGCCACCGTCGCGCCTACGTTTCCATCCGAGAAGGCGTAAGCCCGGAAGTTCAATCCGTCCCCCGGCGCACGTTTTGTCACGACTGCGCGCAGACAGCAGTAGCCCCAGTCACCTTTGAATGTGACGGGAGACACGCGTTGAGGATCGCGGGTGGTTTTGCCTGTCCGTTCGGTCAGGTTCCGAAGAGGACAAGCGCCCGGCAGTTCGGCGTTGCCGCTGGCGCGAGCCGCGCCTACAGTGAAGGTCATTGGGGAACGAGATCCCTTTCGATCGAATGAGGAGGAACCATGTGGAATAAGTCGCAGTCCGAGACGCCCGCGCCCTCTCAGTGGCAGCCGGCCCAGCAGCCGGCGCCGTCCGCAGGCGTTCGCAGCAGCACCAGCAGCAGCCCGGTGTCGCGCAATCTTTCGTGCCTCGGCGCCAGCATTGAAATCAAGGGCAAGATTTCGGGCGACGAAGACCTGCAGATCGACGGCAAGGTGGAAGGCGCGGTTGCTCTGAACGGGCAGCGGCTCACCGTTGGACGCAGCGGGCAGCTCCACTCCGAGATTTTCGCGCGCGACGTGGTGGTCTACGGCAACGTGACTGGCAACGTGCATGCGAGCGACCGCGTCGAGATCAAGAAGGACGGTTCGGTGACGGGCGACATCACCACGGCGCGAATCAGCGTCGAGGACGGCGCCTACTTCAAGGGCCGCATCGAGATCGAGCGGAAGCAGCACTCCACGGTGGAAGCTGAGCCGGCGCTCGTCGGCGCAGCGAACTAAGCCCCGCACATCGCGGGAGAACGATTTTCGGCGCGGGCGGATCTTCGATCCGCCCGCTGCCAATACCTCGGACGCGCGCAGGCGCGCGTCCGAGGTTTGTCGTTTTTTCCTTCCAATTTTCACCACGTCGTATCGCCGCCCTCCGCGGGCGGCCACGCTCCCAAGGCACGCCGCACATCGACGATTTGTCCGAGGTGATAGCTGTTGTGGGTGAGCGCCTGAAAAATCATGGCGCCCACGGTGGATGCGTTTCTCTCGTGGCTCGGATGTGTAGCGGGCGCCTGTTTCATCCAAGCATTCATATCCGAACGGCAGACCGTTCTTAGCTCGTCGAGCAATTCCCGGAACCGGCTCACCATCTGTTTCCAGTCGCCTTCGCTGATGTTCTCGAAGGTGGCCCAGCTCTCCGCGGCGTGCTTGGAGTAAGGCATCGGGACGCCGCGCATGCGCTGGAGGTCGTATTCCATCCAAAAATTTAGGTGAGCGAGAAGCTCGCAGACGGACCGAGTGAAACCCGGTGGCCGCTGGGCAGCGAGCTGCGCGGTGAGGCCGGAGACGCAAGCGACCGGATCGGCGTGAGCGCCCCAGCCGTCGATGAGTTCGAGAGCGACGCGCTCGATTTGCGATTTCAGCGCTTGTGCGTCGGCCATGTTCCGCGTCTCCGGCTAGTTCTCTTTCGCGAGTGAGATTGTCTTGCCCGTTTTCGCCGATTCGCGAGCGGCGTCGAGAATTTCCGTGACGATGACGTTGGTCTCGAGCGACGTGGGGCCTTCGGGTTTGCGGTGGCCGAGGACGACGGCGCGGAGGTAGGCGATCTCGTCGTCATCAGGGGAGGGAATCGGTTTCGCTGTGCTTTCCTCTTCCTGATGCTGGCCCTCGCGGCGAACGAGAATTTTGTCATTCTGGACCGTCTTGACGTAGCCCATCTTGCCGAAGACTTGAATATCCTTCACGCCGAATGGCCAGTTCCACGAAGCTTGAATGATGGCTTGGGCTTTCGGATATGTGAGGATGATCGTCGCTTCGTCATCCACTTTCGGATAGATGTCCGGCTTGATCTGCTGCGTCACGGCGGTGACGGTCAGCGGGCGCTGGTTGTCCATGAGCCAGGTCATCAGGTCGGCGCCGTAGCATCCGAAATCGAAGAGCGCGCCGCCACCATCGAGTTTCGGGTCCGTGAGCCAGGAGAGAAAATCGGGTCCAACGCCGATTTCCTTTGGTCCCTGGTGACCGTCGCGTGCGACGAATTTGCGCATCGGGCCGATGGCACCGTCATGGAGAAGGTCGTACGCAGCGCGGTTGCTGGCGTACCAGGTGGTTTCGTAGTTGACCATGACTTGAATGCCGGAGTCCCGCGCCGCGCGCTCGATCGCGCGCGCGTCCTCCGCGCTCACGGCGAGCGGCTTTTCCATCATCGCGTCGATTTTGTGGCGCGCGCAGATTTCGACGATTTTGCGATGGTCGTAGGTATTCGAGTAGATCAGGACAGCCTGCGGGTGAACCGCTGCGAGCATCTTGTCGAGGTCCGTATAGAAAAGCGATTTGTCGAGCTTGTATTCCTGCGCGACGCGAGAGGCGAGGTCCTGGTCCGGTTCGGCGATGCCGACAATTTGGATGGCCGGTGAATGGAGGTAATGCTGAAAGAAGCCGAAGACGTGGCCGTGAGCGAGGCCGGCAATCGCCACCCGGAGCGGAGCAGACTGGGCAGCGTCGGATTGCGATTGCGCGGCAGCGGAAGAGGGAAGAACGATCAGAATCAGAGCGGCAAGAAGAAGTTTTGTCAGAGTCATGGTCGCGTCCTATTGTGGCTGCCTCAGAGATTTGGCGCGGTCGAGAACCCACTGCGGAAATTGGGGAGCGTTCTGCGGCGGTTTGCCCTGCGTGATCGCCCAGTGTTCGAGCCATGTGGTGCCTTCCTGGCCGACGTAGCTGTCGGGGAGGCCGTAGGCGGGATCGCTGAGCGCGTCCTCGAGGGTAATGAACTGGTAGCCGCGCTTGCGCATCATCGCGGCAAGGTCGGAGATGTGGTCAGCCTCCAGCCAGTTGGCGTGGAGCAGGAGAACTTGCTTCGGCTCGTAGCCCATGATTTGACGAGAGAGCTTTTCGTCGTAATCGAAGACGGCGTTGGAATAGGAGATGTAGGCGGAGGCGAGCTGTGATTCCAGCGCCGTATCGCCGCGCTTCACGGCATCGTCGTAAACGAAGGCGAACATCCAGTCCCAGGCGTCGAGGGTGACCGGAGCGACTCGATAACCCCGCGAGCTGAGGAAGGCTTCCGATTCACGGCGGGTCTGGAGGTCGAGGCCGACGTCGAGATAGGGGTGGCGAAGGTAGCGAAGGGGCATCTTTTTCGGCGCGAGGAGGAGTTTCAGGACCGGCTCGCCCTCGATGACCTCGTCTTCCCATTGCTGGAGGCCAACTCTGTTGAGCGAGGCATGACTGTAGGTGTGGTTGCCAAGCTCGCAGCCGGCGTCGAGCCAGAGCTGCAGCGCGTGGATGCGCTGGTCGACTTCACCCCATTTGTAGAGTTTTTTCTCGTTGACGAAGCCCACGACGGGGATCTTCTCGCGTTGCAGGTCAGCCATGAGCTTCGCGGTCATGTCGAGGATCTGCTGTCCTGTCATGGAGTTAGCGGCGCCAGCGGGGAGATCGTCGATGGTGATGGCGACCTGGCGGGTGGGCGGCGGGGCTTGAGCGTCCTGGGGCCGGGCGGCAGCGGGCAAGGGGATGAGGGCAGCAACTACAAGTGCAAGGCTATGAATGAGTTTCATTGGAAAAGCCTCCCGAAGAAATCCGGGAGCATTGTACAAGGCCGAGAGAAAGAAGAAAGGAATTTGGAGTCGAAGCGCCCCGGCAACCGTAGATTAAGCATGGTGCCGGTCCTTTGTTTTCAACGACTTACGAGAGAAATTAATCCCCGTACCGTAGATTAAGGTTCGCTGGAGCTTCGCTCTGGGCTCGCGTGTTGGCGGCGGAGGGATCCCTCGGCTCGCGATGCTCGCTCGGGACGAGGAACAGCACGGAGCCCACCGCAGAGGCGCAGAGGGCCCGGAGGAGGAAGGGGATTCGAAGGAGATCGAGGACCAAAACATAAGAAAAAAGGCCGGGGATTTGTATAGATTAGAAAAATGTAAGTTGCTGATTCGGCGGCGGTTGCGGCGATTTCTAATCTTCGGTGTATAGATTAGAAATTGAATGGAGAGCGCCCGGCGTTTGGGAGGAGAAGGTCGCCGGAGCATCCGATTTGTACCTCTAGTCTCTCATTTTCCTTCTGACGCTATTTTATCATGCGTGGCAACTTGACATGGGCGTTTCAGGTCTGCAAGCGACGGGAAGGATTGGAGTTACGAAATCGCGATTTGTGAGTAGAAAACGAAAAGAGTTGAAAAAAGTTGTGGGGGGAGACAGAGATCGAAACCGCAGCTAACCCGGCTTGTCGAGGCAGGGATTAGCACCGACAAGGCGAAAGGCAATTTCAAATTTGAAATTTCAGATTTCAAAGGAAGGCAAAGGCAGTTCAAAGGCGAGACACGGGGACGCAGAGGGCAGGGCGAAACCTGGCTTCAGGGGCTCCCCGGTTGCACCGGAACGCAGAGGACGCGGTGGGCCTTTCCTTTTGAGCGGGTTACGGTGGGGATTCCCGGTCGGACCGGGACGCAAAAGGCGCGAATCCCTCACCTTCCAAGGCAGCTACTTTTTGAGATGGGGGACTCATTTTTCAGATTTCAAAGGAAGACAAGGCAAATTCGGCCGGCGCGGCGGGCAATGCGAGTGGATCCGATGGTGGCGCTGAGACACGAGTAGGATGAAATGGCCTGCGCGCGCGAAGACTAAGCAATCCGCGGTGAAGGACGCGGCGCTAGGGTCAAACCTGAGTTCAATAAGGAAAGGCCGAGTCCAATGGCAGGACCCGGCCCTAGAGAACAGCCTTATTGTCACACCGCAATGACGAGATCGCGGGCGGAAGAGACCGCCGCTGGCCCGTTAGTTCATCTCAATCTTCTGGAACACAAAGGAAATGGATTCGGTGGGCCTGTCGCCGCCGCCGCTGGAATGGATGGAGCTAACCACGACGTCCGTCAGCAGGTAATGCTTTCCGTTCGTGAGATCGATGCGGGCGGAAGAAAAATGGGCACCCGAAGAGCAGGCCTGCGCGAGAAGCGGCGAAGACTTGTCGATTTCCTTCGTGATTTGGATCGTGCCGGAGTGCGAACCGGCCCCAGACCCGGCCGGCGTCGACATTTTTGCAGCATCTTTCGAGCTGGCATCCAGCGCGGGAATCGTTGGAGTGGTGGACGGACGGCCACTGGCACCGCTACCGTGCGCTGCCATGCTGCTCTGCCCGACCGCGGCGTCTGCGGTGTGGGTATCGACGGCGGTGATGGAGATCCAATTCATGTGGCTGGGGTCGGTGGAAGTGCCGTTGACAGGACCCCGCGGAGATTCAAGAAGCAGATAGGCGACTGCCGGAGCAGCCGGGGCGGCGGGCTTCGGAGTCGATAGGGCAGCGGCAGGCGCAGCGCCAGCCGCGGGCGTTGCAGTGCGTGTCCTCTGGGTTTGGGCGAATGAGGAGCTGCAAACGCAGGCGGACCAGAGCACAACTACCAAGACAGCGATGGCCGGGCGAAGATGGGTTTTTCCCAAGTGCATGATGAGCCTCCCAAAGTGGATTGAACGGAATCGGTATGTACTTCTATTGTGAGGCAAAGAGGGGAGAGGGAAGGAAGGCGTTACTCGCGTGGTGCGTAAGGTGCACGGGCGGAAGGGTCAATTGGGGATTTCAAGTTTCAGAGAAAGGCGCGAGGAAAAACATGACACAGAGGACGCGGAGACGCTGAGGGCACAGAGGAAGGCGAGAGCGGCGAAGGTTCGCCGAACGCCGAAAATGGAAAAGAGTGGAGTCCGGCAGGGGAGGCCGACGGAGCAAGCTCCGCGGAGAGAGATTTTCTCGGGCGCGCGGCTGCTGTGAAAGCGGCAGCAAGCTGCCGCACTCCACATTGGCGGAGGCGACGGACGGGGGAAATCGTAGCCGGCGGTACAGCGCGGAGACGCTGAGGGCACGGAGGGAGGCGAGAGCGGCGAAGGTTCGCCGAACGCCGAAAATGGATGAGACTTGAGTCCGGCAGGGGGAGGCCGACGGAGCAAGCTCCGCGGAGGGAGATTTTCTCGGGCGCACAGTTGCTGCGAAAGCGGCAGCAAGCTGCCGCACTCCACATTGGCGGAGGCGAGGGACGGGGGAGATCGTAGCCGGCGGTACAGTGCGGGACGCGGTGCTTAGAGGACTTTTTCTTGAGTGGCGCGCAGGGGCGAATCGGGGCGGGGATCGGGCGAGACGTCGTCAGCTGGGCGGACGGTGAGCCAATCGGTGCGAACGGTGTCCCATTCCTGAATGAGGAAGCCGTAGGATTCAAGGAATTCGCGGATGCGCGGGCGCGACCATCCCGCGATATTTTCGAGAATGGGCGCGAGGACGACGATGGCGCTATTGCCTAGGACGGTGCGCTGGGCGACGTGAGCGACCTGCTTGGTCTCGGAGACGGCGATGGTGAAGCCGTCGCGCGCGTTGACGTGGAGCATGACGTTGATGTCGGAGCTGCCGTCGCCGGCATAGATGATGTGGTCGGGGCCGATTTGCAGGCTGGCCTGGAGCTCGTCGATGACGGCGACTTTGCCGTAACCAGCGGTGGCGCGGATGATGGTTTCGATTTCGCCGGAGCTGTTGTATTGGAACTGGGTGCCGTAGATGCGCTCGGGCGGAACGATGCCTTCGAGCGCGGACTGAATGACTTCGACGGGCGCAGCGGAAACGATGGAGAAATCGAACTGGTAGCCGTCGATGCCGTGGTCGAGGATTTCGTACAGCATGCCGATATTGTCCTTGAGGCGAATCTTCTTGCCGACTTCGAAGAGATGATGACGGCGGACGCGCGTGCGGAATTCGGGATCGTGGAGAAGCAAATAGGCAAGCTCGGCGCCCTGCTGGACGAGATTGATCTTGGCCATGCCGGTGACGCGGCGCTTGAACTCGTCAGCGGGAATGCCGAGAATTTCGCTCAGGACGTAGCCCGAGTCGTTGAACGTGAGCGTCTGATCGAAGTCGCTCGCGAACAGGTAGTGCTTCAACGGCTTGTCATTCATGTGTGCGCGTTTCCTCTGGCGTAAGGATAAACAAAAATCAGTGTGAATATGCACCGGCGCCTTCCGCTGTTTCCGCTCCTGAAAGTACCAGCATCGCATTGCGGCGAGGCGAATCGCGCGTCAAAGTTGTAATCCGTTTCATCGGCAAAACAGATGACCGAAACGGAACTGCGCGTTTCGCGCGATGGGAAGTGCAGGGAAGTGCTCATCAATAAGATGCGTGGGAACAGCGAAAGGTGCGGGATTCGAGACGGGAATGGGCGCACTACAGCGCGGAGGTTTTTGGGCCCTCTTTTTCGCGGTGCGATTCGATTCGGAGCGGCGATTTAGAGACTGCCGCGGCAGTTAGAGGTTGCCGCTGTCGCCGTCGTCCGGCTGCGAGCCGGAGTCGGTCTCCTGATCGAGCTTGTGTTCGGCTTCGAGCCACTCGTCGAGAGTGTAGCCGCCGTAAATGCCGCCGTGCTCGTAATGAACGCGATAGGCGCGAATCTGGATTTCGTCGAGCGAATGTGAATGGTGCTCGTCGTGCGTCGTCGATTCGCGCGAATCAGAACCGTCTCCTTCCGAATCTTCACCCGATGTAAGAGAGACCGGGTGGTATGAATCATGGTTGATGCTTTGCCCGAGAAAACTCATCTTGCTCCCTCGTGATCGTTTGCATCGCTCTACTATTTAGGATGAGATGCTGCAGTATGAGGATGCTGGATTGTGAGAGCGAAGGAAAGAGACTCTTAGGAAAAAAATCGAAAGAGTGAGGCAACCTTTTTGGATTTCGCCGGCGCCAAGAGGCAATAATCCGCGCAGGGATGAATCAGGGACGCCACCTCGGTCGTGCGACAGATGTGAAGCAGATCCCTCACCGCCATTCCCGCAAACAGCGCGGGACTGAGTTCGGGATGACAAACGCTATGTGCGAGCGCGAAAGCTATGGAGTGGCGGAGGTTGTGGATGCCGCCGATTGGGCGGGCGGAGGGGTTTCGAGCGACGGACGAGGCTTCAGGGTGAAGCGGACGCCGCGCTTCGCGTTCTCGTTGACGGTGCGCTGGAGATCGAGCTGGTTGAGATCGATGGTGCTCTCACCGCCGTAGCTAACGCGATAGTGGAGCTGGCCGCCAGCGAGCCAATAGTCGGTGGCGGGAAGCGTGGTGCCGTCCTTCATGTAGAGAAGAACGGTGGGAGCGGATTCGGCGACGTTGCCGGTGGTCGGATTGGGATCGGGAGTGCCCTGGGCTTCGAGCTGTGAGCTGGGTTGCGCGTATGACTGCGTGTCTGGAAGTGGCGCGGTGTCGTCATAGTTGCTGCTGGACGAATCGTCGCCGGGGCCATAAGGCGGCGGATAAGAGTAGACGTTCGGAGCAGGCGGATACGCGTCATACGGGTAGCCGTAATAACCGTAGCCGGGCCATGACCACGCGGGGTCATACCAGAGCGAGTCGTACCAGAACGGGTTGTACCACCAGGGATTCCAGCCCCATCCGAGGCCAAGCCCCCAACCGCCCCAGCCCCAACCGAGGCCGAGTCCCCAACCAAAGCCGCAATCCCAGCAACCGAAGCCGCCGCGGAAGCCCCAGCCCCCGCGGTATCCCCAACCGCCGCGATAGCCGAAGCCGCCGAAGCGCCAGTTGCTGCGGAAGGCGTCGTTGAATCCGAAGCGGCCAGCAGTGAAGCGCGAAGAGCCAAAAGCGGAGCCGGCGCCGAAGCGGTTCGAGGCAAACTGCGAGCGGCCGAGCGTGGCGCTGCCGAAGCGGGAGCCCGCGAAAGAGGAATTGCCGAAGGCGTTGCCGCGAGCGGCGAAATTCGAGAGCGCGCGAGAATGGGAGATCGCGGAACCGGAAGCAAAGGAGCGCGAGGAAGCGAATCCGCTGGAGCGACCGGAGGGCACGAAGCCGCGCGATGCGGAGCTGCCAGCGAAGGAACTGCGAGCGCTGGCGGACGAGCCGAAGGAATGCCAACCGGTGGACATCATGCTGGAGCCGCGGACGCTGCCGCGAGCTCCGGCGTTAGCGCCGGCTCCGGCGAAGGAGCCGCGCGAGCCAGCGGCTGCGCGAGAGCCGCCGAAGGAGTGCCAGTTGCCGTCAGCGATAGCCGGCCTGCCGAAGGAGCGCGAAGCTGCGCCGGCGCGGCCGCCGAAGCCGTTGGAACCGTAGCGTCCTGCGAAGCCGCTATTGCCGCGCGCGGAGCCACCGTAAGGGCTGCGGCCATAGCTGCCGCGGCCGTAGCCGCCAGCGGAACCTCGATAACCTGGAGCAGCGGAGCCGCGATAGCCGCCGCCTCCGCCATAGCCGCGGCCGCCGGACATGGAGCGGCCTCCACCGAAGCCACCACCGCTCGGACGCGAGAAGCCGCCGCCCATGTGGCCGCCGCCGAAGCTGCCTCCGCCATGAAATCCGCCACCACCACCGTGGAAGCCGCCGCCACCACCGCCGTGAGAACCTCCGCCACCGCCGTGACCTCCGCCGCGCTGCGCGAGGGCAGGGCTAGGCGCAAGGGCGAGTGCAAGTAAGGCGAATGCAGAGAAGAAAAGCTTAAGGCAGGTGGGACGGCTCATTGCTGTATCCCTCCACCGAAGATGGCCTGGCGCGCTGGACAGCCGCGCAAGATCTATCCTATTCCTTTTGAGTCGCGCGGGACAGTGTTGGTTGCTCAAATTTGAGGCTTGGCGAGGCGAAAGGAGCGAAGAGGCAGGGCAAGGGGGCATCGTTAATCCAACCCGGAGGCGGGAAATTAGTTGCGCGGGATTTCGGGAAATTCCGCGGGCGCGCGAAACCGAAGCGTGCGGCCGGCATCCGATGAGGGGAGACTGGCAGGAGGAATTTTTGGGTGTGGTAGTCTGACTTGGAAGGCTCGAAGTGAGCGCGGAATTGCATTCCGCTGAGGGCTCAAGCGATTGCGAACTCGAATCGCGGTTTTCATCGCGATCATCCAGACAATTCTGATAGCAGGGCACGCGGCGATCTACGAAACCTGGATTCATTTCTGGGGCGCGCCGGGTGCGGACGTGCGCGTGTGGGTGAAGATTGCGGTGGCGACGCTGGCGGTGAGTTTTGTGGCGGCAACGATGATTGGATTCCGATATTCGAATTGGGCGGTGCGGGCGTTCTACACAGTGGCGGCGGGATGGCTGGGGTTCCTGAGCTTCCTTTTCTTTGCGAGTTGCGCGTGCTGGATTGCCGGAGGCGCGCTGCACCTGGCGGGTGTGCGAGGGGCGGATCGCGTCCTGGTGGCGACGCTGTTTGGAGCGGCGATTGCGGCGGGCGTGTACGGAATTGCGAACGCGGCGCGGACGCGCGTGGTGCAGGCCAGTGTGAAACTCGAGAACCTGCCGGAGTCGTGGCGAGGACGGACGGCGGCGGTGGTGAGCGATCTGCATCTGGGGCACGTACGGGGGTACGGATTCGCGCGAAAGATTGCGCGGATGGTGTCGGAGCTGCGGGCGGATGTTGTGTTCATCGCAGGCGACATGTACGACGGAGTCGCCGGAGACTATGCTCGGCTGGCGGCGCCGTGGAAGGAGTGCCGCGCGCCCCTGGGCGTGTTTTTCGCGGCGGGGAATCACGAAGAGTTCTCGAATCCGCAGAAGTATTTCGACGCGGTCGCGAGCGCGGGTGTGCGCGTGCTGAACAACGAGAAGGTAACGGTCGATGGGATGCAGGTGGCGGGAGTGGATTACCGGGCGTCGATCGACGCCGAGATTTTTGCGGAGGCGCTGCGGCGGATGGAGATCGATCCGGGGCGCGCGAGCATTCTGGTGAGCCACGCGCCGCACCGGCTGCCGGTGACAGAGCGCGCGGGAATTTCGCTGCAGCTTTCGGGGCACACGCACGGAGGGCAACTGGCGCCGTTTACGTGGATGGTGCGGAGAATCTTTGGGGCGTACGCGTACGGGCTGCACAGCTTTCGGAAGATGATGGTGTACACGTCATGCGGAGCGGGAACGTGGGGACCGCCAATGCGCGTGGGGACGAATCCGGAGATTGCGCTGATCACGTTTGAGTAGCGGCGGAGCAGGGGAGGCGCGCACGCTTTGCGAGAGTCAAAGGCGCAGAGGATGCGGCACCCGACAAACCTACAATGCGGCTTAAATCCAGCCGCGGCCGCCCATCGCGAGTCCTTCTCTAGACCTTGAGGCCGATGAGGCGCATGAGCTCGATGGCGTTGCTTTTGGCGACGACGCCTTCGCGAAGCCTGTAGTCGAAGGTCATCGCGCCGTTCTCGACGAAATCCTGAAAATGAAAATTCCGAATCGCGGCGCCGAGAGAAACGGTGACGGCCGTGAGGGCGAGGTCGTGCGTGGTGACGATGCCGATGGCGCCGCCATCGAGCAGGGCGCGGAGGAGGCCTTCGGCGCCGATGCGGCGGTCCTTGGAGTTGGTGCCTTCGAGGAGCTCGTCGAAGAGGAAGAGGAGTGGCGCGCCGGCGGAGGCGAGTTCGAAGACCTGGCGAATGTGGAGAATCTCCGTGTAGAAATTCGAGCGGCCCTCCTGCAGGGAATCGCTGCTGCGAATGCGCGTCCCGAGAGCGACGGGCGAGAGGCGCAGCGATTTTCCGCGGATCGGCGCGCCGGCCATGGCGAGGACAGCGTTGATGCCGACAGTGCGGAGCAGAGTGCTTTTGCCGGACATGTTGGAGCCGCTGATGAGCATGACGCGCGTTTCGCGATCGAGACGGACGCTGTTGGGGACGCATTTCGCGGCGGGAATGAGCGGATGGCCGAGATCCTGGCCGTCGAAGACGGGAAGGGAATCGGCGGGGGGCTCGACGAATTCTGGGAATGGATCGGAAGGATGCTCGAAGGAATAGGTGGCGAGGGAAAGGAGGGCTTCGATTTCGCCGACTGCATCGAGCCAGATTTTCATGCGGGGGCCCCAGCGGTGGCGCCAGGAATCCGCGGCGAAAGCGACTTGAAGCGAATAGAGCGCGGGGAGCTGGAGGATGCGAACGATGAGGCCTTCGCGGGCGTCGCTCCAGAAGATGATGCGGGCGAGGGCGCGAATCGCGCGCGAGGCGGGTTCGGAAGCAGAGGCCAATTCTGACGTGTGGGCCTGGAGGCGCGCGGAAGAAAATTGCTCGCGCTCGATGCGCGCGAGGATTTGCGAGAGGAGGATGAGGCCTTCGGCGTTGGAGCGAACGGAGTCGAGAACTTCGTCGGCGCGGCGGCGGAAGATGGAGTAGAGCGCAAGTTCGATCGTGAGGACAGCGATGAAAGGCGCGAAGGATTCGCGATAGAACATCCAAACGAAAGCGGCAAACGCGGCGGCGGTGAGCGCGACGAAGAGAATGCGCAGCAGGCCGGACTTGAGTGTGGGGTTGCCCTCTGCCCACGCAATCAGAGGCGCGGGATCGAGGCGGGGGCGCAGGTCTTCGCCGGTGACGGCGATGTCCTCGCGCAAATCGAGATTGCGGCGCAGCTCGGCGATGAGCTGCTGGCGTTCGAGGATGTCGGGGACGGGCGAGCGCTGGCGGAGCCAGAGCGCGAGACGGTCCTCGCCCATGGGAAGGCGCGCGGTGGAGAGAAGCTCGAAGAGGCAGCCGCGGCCGAAGAGGTCGAGGTCATCCGAATAGACGTGCTTGGGATCGCGGAAGCGGTCGCCGGAGGAGCCGGTGCCGGGCCATGCGTCGTCGATGCGCGCGATGCCGCGACGGTAGAGAGCCACGGCGGTCCGAGCATGGTCGCGCGCGCGGAGGATGCGTTCGTGAACTACGACAAGGATGGCAACAAGCGCGAGAGGCGCGAGAATCCAGTAGGGCGAGAAGCGTCCATCGAGAGCGAGCAGGGCGACGGCGATGAAGGCGACGATCGCGGCGAGCTTGATGTTGCCGCAGCGGATGTGGAGGCGTTCCTTCGCCGCGACAATCTGCTGGTAGCGGTCGAGACGAGCGGCGTATTCGGTGCGAGGATCAGACAAAGGCGGCTCCGCGAATCCCACAGAGTGTAACCGCTACGAGAGTTTCGCGCACGGCCCGAAGGATTACCGCAGGCCATTACGGCACCGGCGGCTAATGAGCGACGATTTCGGCGCGGATGAGTTTATCGAGAAGAGGAAATTCGCGGTCGAGATACGCGTTGCCTTCTTCGAAAAGCTTGGCTTGATGGCCTGCGCGCATGCCGCCGCCAGAAGTTTCGCCGTAGCCAGCATAGAGACGATCGACAACGTCCATGCCTTGGATGACTTTGCCAAACGGCGCGAAGCCCATCGCGTCGAGGCGCGCTTGATCACCCGTGTTGATGTAGATCTGGGTGGTGCGGGCGTCAGGGCCGGTCATGGCATATGCAAACGTGCCGCGCGTGTTGCTCGCCTTTACGGGGTCGTCGGGAAAGCGCTCGTTCTGCCAAATTTTTGCGATGGCGGGATCGCCTGCGATGCCGAACTGCGCGAAGCGTCCGGCGATGACGCGATAGAAGCGCGAGTCATCGTAGAAGCCGCTTTCGACGAGATGATAGAAGCGGTCGGCTCCGCGCGGAGCGAGAGCACGCGAGACCTGGAGCACGATGTTGCCTTTCGTGGTTTCGAGGCGAACGTCGTAGATATCGGGCGCAGGCTGACTCCAAAGGGGATCGCGAGGGTTGTGGAGAGCGCTCTCGTGCTGCTGGGGCGTGAGCGACTGCGCAGCAGCGATCGCGGCCGCGCAGGCGAACACGGACGCTAACCACAGGAACCATTTCCGCAGCATTGACTGCCTCGGGCGACGGGTCCTTTATCTCATGAAAGGCGGCGGGAGGAAATTAGGCCGACTGCGCCCGGAGACGGCGAGCGCTGGAGTGGGTGTGGGTGCGCTCGCCGAAGCCGGACGCGGGCGTTTAATCGATGCCGTGGATGCGGAGTTCGACGAGCTGGTCGACCGAGAGATTCTGCATGCCGTGCGACTTCAGGCCTTCGATCCATTCGGGCGTAACGCCGTGAATGCGCATGGCGATCAGCTGGTCGGGGTCGGGATGCTTGTAGCCGAGGCCCTGGAGCTTCTGAATGAACTCCGGCGAAACGCCGTGGATGCGGAAGGCGATGAGGTCATCGAGCGCGACATGGTCGTAGCCCACACCGCGCAACTGGCTGATCCATTCGGGCGAGGCGCCGTGAATGCGCATGGCGACGAGAGAGTCTGCGTCGGGATTGTAGCCGGACTTGCGAAGCTCGGCGACCATTTCGGGGCTGACGCCATGAATGCGGAAGGCGACGAGATTGTCGGGATCCGTGTTGTTGAGGCCTGCGGTGCGTAGGCCGGAAACGAATTCGGGCGAGACGCCGTGGATACGGAAGGCGATCAGATTCTCACTGTCCGTGACGTTGACTCCCGCGGAGCGCATGCCGGAAACGAATTCGGGCGATACGCCGTGAATGCGAAAGGCGACGAGCATGTCAGCGTCGGAGACGTTCACGCCAACCGAGCGCATCGCGCGGATAAATTCGGGCGTGACGCCGTGAATCTTGAAGGCGATGAGCTTATCGGTGTCGAGGCCCTCGATGTGCTCGTTCTTGATTTGGCGGGCGAAATCGAGGCTGACGTCCATGACGGCCATCGAATACTGGCGGTCGGAATCGATGTCGTTGAAGCCCAGCGCGGCCATGGAGCGGGCGTAGTTCGGATCGGGAGAGAAGTGGAAGATGCCGGCGCCTTCGCCGTTGTCGAGGAAGCCTTCGCAATCGAATTTGCCGGCGTCGCGCGCGATGGTGAAGTGGACATCCTGGCGGCCGGACTTGGAGAAGTCGACGCCCGCGAAAGCCGAGGCGGGCCAGTCGGTTTCGTTCTGCGAATGGTAGTGCTCGCGCGAGATGATCAGGCCGAACTGGACTTTGCCGGCTTCGTCGCTGCGGGCGATGGTCCAGTTGCCAGTTTGAGTGTCGGATGCGAACGCGCGATTGGTGCGCAGTGCGACGATCGCGCAGGTAACGATGAGGATGAGTCCGAAGACTTCGCGCAGTTTCATGAACGTGCCTCCCTCGAACCGCAGTTACAAATTTCGAGCAGCGAACCCTGAGACAGGGAACCCTTGCGCCCAGGCGTCTAAAAGACGCCGGCGTTCTTAAGCTCAATCAACTTCTGAAGATCGAGATTCTGGAAGCCGTGCTTGCGCGCTTCCTCGATAAATTCAGGCGTGACGCCCTGAATCCTGGCCGAGATGACCTCGTGAACGGTGATGTTCTTGAATCCGGCTGCCTGCAGGCTCTTGACGTATTCCGGCGTAACGTCCTGCACGCGCATGCCGATGATTTGGTTGGTCGAGGGATTCAGGCCGGTGGCGCGCATATCGCGGATGTACTCCGGCGTGACTCCCTGGACGCGGAAAGCGATCAGGTCATTGGCGTCGGGGCTGATGCCGAGGTCGTGCATGGCCTTCACGTACTCGGGGTCGAGACCCTGAACCTTCATGCCGATCAGCTTGTTCGCGTTGAACTCGACGCCCGCAGCCTTCATTTCCTTGACGTATTCCGGAGTGACGCCCTGCACTTTGAGACCGATGAGCTCGTCGGTTTTGGGATCGATGCCCAGCGCATGGAGCTGCTGGACGTAGTCGGGCGAGATCCCCTGAACTCTCATGGCGACGAGCTTGTTCACGTCGAAGTTCACGCCAGCGGCGCGCATGCCCTTGATGTAGCCGGGCGTGACGCCTTGCACTCTCAGCGCGATCAGTTCGTCGGTCTTCGCGTCGATGCCGAGCGCATGGAGCTGCTGGACGTAATCCGGCGAGATCCCCTGAACTTTCATGGCGACGAGCTTGTGCACGTCGAAGTCGACACCGGCCGCGCGCATGTCGCGAATGTATTCGGGGCTGACGCCCTGGACCTTGAGGCTGATGAGTTCGTCAACGCTGGGCTTGATGCCGAGCGCGTGGAGCTGCTGCACGTAGTCCGGCGTGACGCCCTGGATTTTCAGGGCGATGAGCTGGTCGGCAGTGAGATTGTCGAAGCCGGCGGCTTTCATGCCGTCAATATAGGAGCCTTTCGTCGAGGCGGTTTGCGCCTCGCCGGATGAGGCGTCCTGCGACTGGGCGACGCCGTCCGTGACGACGCGAACGGCGTAAGCCGTTGCGGTATGGGCGGCCGTGGAAACGAACTGCGATGCGGACACGGCAACCGTCGCGCGCACGGATTCCGAGGAAGTTGAGGGCGAGACACTCACGGACGGTGAACTCGAGGATGAGGAAGTGGAGGCCGAGGTCGAGACCGACGAGCTTGAGGAGGGCGAATTCGAGCGCGCGGTCGAAGGATTCGACGAAGAGTTCGACGAGGGCGACGTGGATTGGGCGCTGGACGTGTCCGGAGTGTCGAAATTATAGGCATGCGCCGGAACAGCGGAGGCGAGAGCCGTGTGCGCGAAGCCGAAGAAAGCGTTGGCAGCGGCGAGCGCGCCGATGAGAAGAACGCAGCTGGCCGCGATGCCTGCCGTTCGGGCGCCGCTGCGGGCATTCGATGCACCTAGCAGCCGCGCAACGCGCGCCGCGAGAGGTCCGCGATTGGCTGCCATGGCAAGCTCGGGAGCCTGGCGAGACTCAGCCATCAGCGCGAGCGCGCGGGCATACTGCGCGGCGTCGCCACAGATGGAGATGGCGGCATCGTCGCAGCAGTTTTCGCGCTCAGCGCGGATGCGCTTGCTGACCCACCAAACTGCCGGATGGTAGAAGAGCAAAGTCTCGACGATGATCTGGAAGAGATTGACGAAATTGTCGTAGCGGCGGATGTGCGCGAGTTCGTGAGCAATGACGGCCTCGAGCTGTTCATCGGAGAGGCCCGTGATGGCGGCGACGGGCAGCAGAACCGCGGGGCGAATCCAGCCGATTACGGCGGGTGCGTCGAGCAGACGCGATTCGCAATAGCGAATGGCGCGGTCAAGCCCCAGACGGCGCTGCACGGAGGCGCAGACCTCACGAAGCTGCTGGCCGACGGGCTTCGCGTCCTTGCGACGCAAATGTTCAATGAACAGGACGCCGCCGGCGGTGCGCAGGCTGAGGATGATCACGCCCGCAAACCAAATCTCGACGAACCAGAAAAGCGCATCGACGCGCGGAGCAGTAGGCGCGGTTGAAAATGCGGCGCTCGCGAGATCGGCCGCGCGATTGGCGATGACCGAGGGCAGAGCGGCTTGCGATGGGGGAGCGAAGCTGGCGGGGGTGGGCGCGTTGCGCGTCTGCCAAAGAACCGTAAAGGTGATGGCGGGCGCGGCGAGCATCAGGATCATAGTGGCGACGCCGAGCAGGTAGCGCGACGCGGCGCTGCGGAAAATCGCCATGCTTGCCGCGAGCAGGGCAGCGAGCGCGATCCCTTGCCACAGGAAATGAACGAGAGACCAGCCGAGGGTGCGCATCACGTCCGGGGAGATCCAGTTCGCGAGGTGGCTCATCGCTGTTTCCTTTCGTGCTCGTCGAGAAGGTGGCGAAGCTCTTCGATTTCCTGCTTGGAGGTGCGTCGGCCCGCGAGAGCGTGGACCATCAGTTCGCGCGCGGAGCCTTCGAAGATGCGCTGAAGGACGTCGCCCGCGATCTGGCGCTTGGTGGTCTCGGCGGCCTCAGAAGGCTCGTACACGTGGGCGCGCTGGTTTTCATTGCGGCGGACGAGGCCTTTCTCCGTCATGATCTGCATCAATTTCAGAATGCTCGTGTAGCCGATCGGCTTTTTCTCGCTGAGGACTTCGTGGACTTCGCGGACCGTGGAGGGACCGCGAGACCAGAGAATGCGGAGGATTTCGAACTCGGAAGCCGTGGGCTTGTGAATCGCTGTGTTCGCCATGTTCGGGACCTTACTACGAAGGATTTCGTATTGTCAACGAAAATCTTCGTACTTCTTTTGACGCGGCAGGGAAGGGGTGGTTAGCGGAGAGGTTGCCCGAAGCTTGGGGCGGCGACGAGAGTTGGTCCGATGGTGGCGGGGCGGTACGAGTAAGGGGTCGGCAGCTAGGCGGAGACGAGATCGCGCTCGGAGTCGGCAGCGACGGCAATGGCCGGGCCCGCGGATTCGGCCGCAGGAGCCTGATTCACGGCGTGCTTGGCCGTGAGGTTGTGGCGGTAGACCTGGCGGGCGAGGCCGAGCTTCTTCAGCGTCCAAATGGTGTACCAGTTCAAGTCGATTTCGTACCAGCGGAGCCCATGCGCGGAAGACGTAGGATGCGCATGGTGATTGTTGTGCCAGCCTTCGCCCCATGTCACCAGGGCCACCCACCAGCTGTTGGTGGAATCGTCGCGCGTGGCGAAGCGGCGCGTGCCCCACGAATGGGTGGCGGAATTGACGAGCCACGTAAAGTGCAGGCCGACCACGGTGCGCATGAAAATTCCCCACAGAAGGAACGGAAGGCCGCCAATGGCGAGCAGAGCCACGCCCAGGATGATGATCGGGACGTAATGATACTTCGTGATCCAGACGTGGAACTTGTCCTTCGCGAGGTCGGGAACGTAGTGAGCGAGCGTGGTGGTGTCGTGGTGCATCGACTTGCCCATCAGAATCCAGCCGATGTGGGCCCACCACTTGCCGTCGCGAGGCGTGTGCGGGTCGCCGTCCTGGTCGGAGAATCGATGGTGAATGCGATGCGTGGCGACCCAGAAAATGGGTCCGCCCTCGAGGGCGAGCGTTGCAAAAACCGTGAGGGTGTACTCAAGCCACCTGGGAACTTTGAAACCGCGATGCGTCAGCAGGCGGTGGTAGCAGACGCCGATCCCGAGGCTGGTGGAAACCCACCAGAGAAGAACGGCCACGAAGAAGGCCTTCCAGGTGAAGAAGAACAGCGCAGCAATCGCTCCCGCGTGGAATATCGCCGTAAAAATAGCCGTGACCCAGTTGACTTCGTTATTGCTGGCGGCACTCCGCTGCAGGGATTCGATGTTCATCCTAGAGGCCCTTTCGATTTTCGTTTGACGACGGGCCCAGACTAGCAGCAAAAGCGGAAGAGCTTTGTAATAGTTCTGTAATACCTAAGCCGAGCGGCGTGTATGAGTTAGCTGGTCTGAGGAGCAGTGGACGCCAGGCCAGATCGCGGAGGCCAGCGAGACCTGGAAGGCACCGCTCGGCGGCATCCTGGGAGACGCGCGCAGGGTTGCGGCTTTGGCGGCTGGACCAGCTGACTTGACGCTCCGGCGGCCCGTGCTGATAGTCCTAGGACCAGATGTTGCACGCTATGAAACAACGTGCTCGGACTTGCCTTTACTGTGCGAGATTCGCGCACGATAATTCAGCCGTTCCGGGGGATCACAGCGCCAGCTCGCCATCGGACTCTGCGTATTACTCTCCGTCGTGTGGCTGGCGCGCGCAGTGAATCTGGGAAAAACTTGGGCACTGAATTTTAGGGACCAAGCGGGAAACCATTTGTGAACCGGCCAACCATAGGCGTCATTTTCGGTTTCAGATTCCTGGAGTGAGAAAACATGAGACGTTCCGACTTGGTTAGGAATTCTGCGAAGGGGAAGACCGTGCGCACCTCTCAAATCGTTTTCGGCGAACGCCAGCATCTGCTGCGCGTGCTCGATTCCGTGGAGCGCAGCGCGCTGCCGGCCGCACGCCTGGAGCAGGAGCGGCGCGTGATCGAGCAGTTGATTCACTCGCGTACGCAGGAGCTGAACCACATCAATCCCGGATGGGATGAGAAGGTCGGCACCGTGCTGAGCGCCGAAGTGAAACCCGATTTGCTCGACCAGCTTTCGCGCCAGGCGCCCAAAGAGGACTACTACCTGCTGCGGCTGATCAGCGAGCATCCGAAGGTGACGTCGAAGACGCTGAGTCGGCTGTCGCACCATCCCTATTCGGCGATTCGCGAGAACATCGCGCGGCACCCGAACAGCGACGCCTCTACGCTTTCGCGGCTGAGCCGCGATCGCACGCAGCCGTTGTGGTACTTGGTGGCGTTCAATCCCAATGCGCCGGGACCTCTGCGGAAGAAGCTGCAGGAGCGCATGCGGCGGCTGGGCGAAAAATCGGCGACACAGTAGCCGGCCCTCACGGTCGGTCGATGAATCTTCGCGAGTTGTTTCCGGCAACGACGTGGGTGGGGCGTGCCATTACCCACCGCATCGCGCAGCGCGCCTATCTCTCGATTATTCTGGTGGTGCTACTTGTCGCAAGCGTTGCCCGCATCTCCTCGCTTGTACTGATCCGAAGAGTTCACAGGGTTCTGGATGGCCTTGCACAACTTCAAATCGACCACACGACCGAAGCCGAACTGCTGCGAACTGTTCCATACCTTCAGCGCAACCCATTCGAGGGACGCGAAGGCGCCGCACTGCACAGGAACTACTACGCGGTAATTTCCAATGAGTCCCAGTGGCTTCGTGCTGTGTATAACGGCAATTTCGCCACAAACTGGCGTTCGGCAGTCGCGAACTGGATCGGTTTTCGATATCTCGATTTTCGAGCAAGCGTAGTCCTGATCGACGGCAGAGTTTCGGAGGTAACGTACGGAATTCAGCTGCATCCCGGCTTTCCGCGGATGGCGGCGGCGAGCGTTTACGTCCGCAGTTTTCACGGAATATGGATGCCGTCCGAGCACAGCATTTGGGTTCCCAGCGAGGACGATGAAAGTCCGCAATACCGCGTAGCAGGCAGCGAAGGGCGGCTTACGGTATCTTATGCGTTCGATGCGCCGCCAAATCTCGTCTCGCACGCGTTCAACTTGCGTCTTCTATGCCTGCTGAGTCTGCGCGGTTGCACGGGAGCACATGACCTTGCCCCCCTGATCTGGGCTGATAAGGACGCGATTCAAGCTGCGACATTGGCCAGGTTGAGAAGCAACAACCCTTGTCCCGACCGGATATTGGCGGGACGAGTGGAGTATTTGCTTGACATGGACATGCTGCTGCTACGTGCCGATCGCGCGCGGACGGAATGGGTTAATGAGGATGGACAGGAAACACCCGAAGAGGTCACTGATTACTCGGTGGTTGCCGTTTTGCAAGGGCATTCGCGGATGGCTTGGGATGCCGTAAGGTCCAGGACTTGGATCCCGTCGCCTACGAATCCGGCGGAGCGCATTTACAACCGGGGTAAGCTAACAAACAGGCCGGGAACGCAGGTGTTGATGTTTTCCCATGAGAATTTCGCTTCGTGTTCGGCGATTTTCGCTACTTCATCCGCGTTGGCAGCGGTTAAGAGTGCCAAGCCCGCTCCAAGGCTGCCAGAGGATCAAGCAGTGAACGGAATCATGTGACTCAGTTGGCAGGGGCGCGCATCGCTTGCATAACTTGGAGAGGTGGCCATGCCAGGCCGAATTGTTCCCATGATTCATGTGCCCGACGTGCGGGTGACGGTGGATTGGTACGCGTCGATCGGGTTCAGGGTGGTAGACGTCGGCAAAGAGGACGGCCGCGAGGACGGCGAAGCGGTGTGGGCGCTGCTTGCGCTCGGCGATGGCCGGGTCATGCTGAGCATCGGGCGGCCGAGCAGCGCGGAACGGCGCGAGATCGATCTTTACATTTACACTGAAGATGGGGAAGGCGTCGCGCGGCGGATTCGCGACCGAGTGCGCGTCGTCGAAGACCTTCACGACACGTTTTACGGGACGCGCGAGTTCATCATCCGTGACTGCAACGGATTCTGGATCACCTTCGGCCAGCCCATCCGGCGGTAGCTAGCCCTTCGACGGAAATCGGAACAAGCGTAGAATCCCACCCATGCTGGAAGTGCCTGCGCGCACGAATATCGCCGACGAATTCATCTCGCGCCCCGCGCGAGAGCATCCGCAGCGGCCGGCGGTGCTCGGAAGTGAGGGGCGGGCGACTTACGCGGAGCTTGAAAGTGAGGTCCACCGCGTGGCGCAAGGGCTGCGCGGGCTGGGATGCGCGGCGCGCGACCGCGTGCTGATCGTCCTGCCGGACTCGATCGAGTTCATTGCTGCGTTCTTCGGGGCGGCGAAGATTGGCGCGATCGCGGTGCCGGTAAATTCGATGGCGCGCGAAAGCGACTATCAGCACTATTTGAAGGATTCGGGCGCGCGCTTCGCCATCGTTCACGCTGAACCGTACGCGGCGCTGAAGGCGGCGGTGCGAAGCTCTGCCCTCGAATACACGATTGTGGTGGGCTCGTCGCGCCGTGTCGAGGCGCCTATACAGGGCGTGACCCTGCGCTGGGAAGATTGGCTGCCGCCCGCGGCGGACTCGACCACGCTCACGTCGCATTCAACGGCGGCCACCGATCCGGCATTTTTTCTCTACACGTCCGGGACAGGAGGGCCGGCACGCGCGACGGTCCATTGCCACAAGGACATGCTGTTCACGTCGCGCGGATTCGCGCAGGGTGTGCTTGGGCTGCGCGCGGACGACCGGGCATTCTCGGTTTCGAAGCTTTTCTTCGCCTACGGACTCGGCAACGGAATGTATTTCCCGTTTTCGGTCGGCGCGGGGACGCTGCTCTATCCGGCGCGGCCGCGGGCGGATGAGATTGCGGAGTTCGTCGCGAAGCACCGGCCGACCGTGTTTTTTTCGGTGCCGACCTTCTATGCAGCGCTGCTGCGCGAGGCGGATAGCGGCCGAGCGATGGACTTCTCGTCAGTGCGGCTGGCCGTTTCGGCGGGAGAGGCGCTTCCGGCAGAAATCTTCCGGCGATTCCGCGAGCGCTTCGGCATCGAGATCGTCGACGGAATCGGCTCGACGGAAATGCTGCACATGTACATCGCGTGCCGTCCGGGCGCGGCGCGGCCCGGAACGTGCGGTATTCCGGTGCCGGGATACGAAGCGCGCATCCTCGACGAGCACGAAAACGAGGTGTCGCAGGGCGAGATCGGAAATCTGTGGGTGAAGGGCGGCAGCATGTTCGCGGAGTATTGGAACCATCCGGAATTGACCGCGATCGTGCGCCACGGCGAGTGGTTTTCTACGAACGACAAATTCACCCGCGATGCGGACGGCTTCTATCACTATTGCGGGCGCGCGGACGACATGATCAAAGTGTCGGGCATGTGGGTCTCGCCCGGGGAAGTGGAGAACGCACTGCTCGCGCATCCAGCGGTGACGGAGTGCGCGGTGGTGGGGCGGTGCGACGCCGTGGGGCTGATCCGGCCGGTGGCCTATGTGGTGCTGCGCACAGGTGTGACGGCGCCGGCGGGCGGCTTCGACAGCGAACTCAATGGATGGCTGCACAAGCGCCTCGTGGGATTCAAGTGCCCGCAGGAATTTCACTTTGTGACGGAGCTGCCCAAGACCGCGACAGGCAAGATTCAGCGCTTCCTGCTGCGGCAGTCGACCTCGCCCACGGATTGAGGTCAAGAGACTGGTTTGTTCCACGGACGAATTCGCGGTATCCAGCGAGGCACGTTTCGACAATACTCGTTGTATTGCGCGCCGAACGTCCCGCGGAGGGTGGGCTCCTCGTACAGGCGCACGAAGGATGCAACGCCGACAACCGCGATTAACGCGACCGCCAAGGCCGCCAAACTCATCCGTCCAAAGATTACCCACAGACTAATCCACCCCGTAATGAACCCCACGTACATGGGGTTTCGGACGTAGCGATAGAAGCCGACTACGACCAGTCTACGCGGAGGAATCATCGGGGCGGGCGTGCCGCGCCCCGTCCAGCCAAAGTCCCACACGCACCGCAGAGCGACCGCAAAGCCGAGCGCGGAAGGAATGGCTGCGAGCCACCGCCAGCCAGTCGCGCGCACGGAGTCCGCCTGGAATCCAAGCCAGGACGGCAACAGCCAGAACCAGAGCGCCAGGAACGCGAATCCGACTAGAAGGGAGACGACGGCCCTCAGCCAACGCCAGCTATTTTCTTCAGCCTTATTCTGTCCGACCGATAGAGCATCCATAGCGGCCTCCTGACCCAGACGACGGCAGGGACTAAGTCCCTTATCACTCTTACCTTTTGCAGGGCGGATTCATTACATGCGCTTGTGGAAGGGCCGACTTCAGGGACAAGACAAATTGGCTCTTTACGGCTATAATTCTGGCTGTATATTGGCCCGCAGGAGTGAGCCAATGCTGCCTGTCCATTTGCAGCCGGAAAGCCATATCCCGCTCTACGTCCAGTTACGCGACCAGCTTCGCGCGCTGGTGGCCTCGGGCGACCTGCGTTCGGGCGACCGCATCCCGGCGAGCCGCGAACTGGCATCGCAACTTGGCGTGCATCGCACAACCGTCGCGAACGCCTATGCGGAACTCGAATCCGAAGGGCTGATTCAGGGCCACGTGGGCCGCGGCACCTTCATCTGCGAAGTGCTGGCGAAGCAATTCACGCCGGCGCCGCGGTCAAACGGGAACGGCCACAGCAACGGCTCTCTGCGTTGGGAGGCGCTCTTCGCGGACGAGCGCGGCGACGAAGGCTTGAGCCGCCTGATGCCGGTCGTGCCGCCTGGGACGATCGCCTTCACGAAGGCGAGCCCTTCCGGCGAAATGTTTCCGGTGGAAGATTTCCGCCGCTGCTGCAACGCGGTGATTCGCAGCGAGGGCCGCCGCATTCTCGAAATTGGTTCGACGGATGGCTACGAGCCGCTGAAGCGCGGCCTGATGGAAATGTTTCGCGACGAAGGGCTCAACGTCCGCAACGAGCAGCTCTTGATTACCGACGGTTGCCAGCAGGCGATCGATCTGATCTGCAAAGCCTTTCTGCGGCCGGGCGACGCGGTGGCGCTCGAAAATCCCGCATATCCCGGCGCGATCGCCATTTTCGCGAACGCGCGGGTGCGCACGCTGGCCGTGGGCGTCGCGGCGGACTCATCGCGCATCGGCTACGCGGGCCTCGACCTCGATGCGCTCGAAACGGTGTTGATGCAGAATCGCGTGAAGCTGATCTTCGTCACGCCCGATTTTCACAATCCCACGGGCACGTCGCTGCCTTTGGCGCAACGGCGGCGGCTGCTGGAAATTGCCGCGCACTATCAGGTGCCCGTCATCGAGGACCATATTTACGGGCGCTTGCGCGTGATGGGCACAGCGGTGCCGTCGCTGAAATCGCTGGACCGCACCGGGTGCGTGATTCAAATCGACAGCTTCTCGAAGATTGCGTTTCCGGGCTTGCGAGTCGGCTGGTGTATCGGGCCGGAAAGCGTAATCGAGCGCCTGCGCCTGCTGAAGCAATCCACCGACCTGCACACGGACCAACTCGCCCAGGCGACGATGGCGGAGTTCCTGAGCCGCGGTTACCTGGCGCGATACGCGGCGAAGATGAGCAAAGTCTACCGGCGCAAGCTCGAGACTATCCAGAAGGGGCTTGAGCGGCACATGCCCGAAGGAACTTCATGGACGAGGCCGGAGGGCGGCGTGTCCGTGTGGGTGACGCTGCCGACAGGAGTTGACGCGGCGGAATTGCTGATTCACCTGCGCGAGCGCGGCGTGCTCTTCGTTCCCGGGCGTTTTTTCTACTTTCAGCAGCCGCAGCCGAACACGCTGCGCCTGAGCTTCGCGGCGCTGAGCGAGAAGGAAATCACCAAGGGAGTCCAGTCGCTCGGGGAACTGCTGAAGATGGAATTGAGGAAGCGCCAACGCGGAGCGCGCAGCGATGTGCCCGCGCGCGTGGCACTGATCTAGGCCGTGGCGATGAAGCTCGAACCCAATCCGACGAATGCGTGCTTTGGCTGCGGCGGCGCGAACGCGCGCGGCATGCAGCTTACCTTCGAGCAGGACGATGCGGCGCGCTGCATCCGCGGAACCTTTCGAATGGCTCCCGAGTATGCGGGCGCTGGAGGATTCTTGCACGGCGGAATCATTGCTACACTTCTGGATGAGGCGATGGGGAAGGTGAGCCGCTTTCGCGGCGTCCGCGCCGTGACGGCGGAGCTGAACATCGAATATCTGCGGCCCGTGCCCGTCGAGCAGGAAATTGTCGTCGAGGGGCGGGAAGTGGATGCGCAAGGGCGCAACTACCATCGCACCGGCGAGATTCGAAACGCGAAGGGCGACGTGCTGGCGCGCGGACGCGCGCGTTTCGTGGACGTGACGCGAACGGCTTGAGGTTGAAAATTTCGAGCGGCGCCCAGCGGGCGGCGTAAGGGGGCGGTATGGAATCGACGAACGGCACGAACAATCTGTGGCGGGTGAAGGTAGGCCTGGCGGAAATGCTGAAGGGCGGCGTCATCATGGACGTCACCAACGCGGAGCAGGCCAAGATCGCGGAGGACGCCGGCGCGTGCTCCGTGATGGCCCTTGAGCGCGTACCCGCGGATATTCGCAAGGAAGGTGGCGTGGCGCGCATGGCGTCGCCGCGCGTGATTCGCGAAATCATGGACGTCGTCTCGATTCCCGTGATGGCGAAGGTGCGCATCGGGCATTTCGCAGAAGCGCAGGTGCTCGAAGCGCTCGAAGTGGATTACATCGACGAGAGCGAAGTGCTCACTCCGGCGGATGAAGAGCACCACGTGTGGAAGCACGGTTTCAAGGTGCCGTTCGTGTGCGGCGCGCGCAACCTGGGCGAAGCGCTGCGGCGCATTGCGGAAGGCGCGGCCATGATTCGCACGAAGGGCGAAGCGGGCTCGGGCAATATCGTTGAGGCGGTGCGCCACATGCGCGCTATCGTTGGCCAGATGAAGAAGCTCACGACTCTCGGCGAGGAAGAGCTGGTGCACGCAGCAAAAGAGCTGGGCGCGCCGCTCGATTTGGTCACGTGGGTGGCGAAGAACGGCAAGCTGCCCGTGCCGAACTTCTCCGCCGGCGGCATTGCCACTCCCGCAGATGCGGCGCTCGTGATGCAACTTGGCGCGGAGGCAGTTTTCGTTGGCTCGGGAATCTTCAAGTCGAATGATCCGGCGCAGCGCGCGCGCGCCATCGTGAAGGCCACCACGCATTACAAGGACGCGAAGGTGGTCCTCGAAGCGAGCGAGGAGCTAGGCGAGGCGATGAAGGGCCTCGACGTGCGTCAGCTCGACGAGAAGGATCTGCTGCAGACGCGCGGCTGGTAAGCAGAGTTCCGCCTCCAGTCGTTTTCGCGAGCTGGGACCGCAGGCGTGCGGACGTCGAGTAGCCGTCTCAAACCAGAATCGTTGAGAGCAACACCGGAGTTCAAAAATGTTGATCGACATCCTCGTTTTCCCCGGCGTCGACGAGCTGGATGCGCTTGCGCCGCTCGAAGTCTTTCGCGACGCGAAGTCCCTGGGCGCGGATTTTGAAACGCGGCTCGTATCTCTCGATGACACTAGCGAACTGATCGGCGCGCATGGACTGCGGTTTTACACCGACGGAATTCTTGGTTCGCCCTCGCGTGCCGATCTACTCGTGGTTCCGGGCGGCGGTTGGATACGGAGATCGCCGCAGGGCGCCTGGGCGGAAGTGCAGCGCCGCACGGCTCCACAAGCCATCGCCGGGGCGCACGAGGGCGGTGCAATTCTTGCGTCGGTCTGCACGGGTGCCATGCTGATTGCTGCAACTGGCTTGCTGCGAGGCAGGCGCGCCATCACCCACAAAGCCGCGATCGACGAGTTGCGCGAATATGGCGCGGAGATCGTCAGCGCGCGCGTCGTCGACGACGAAGACATCGTCACGTCAGGCGGAGTGACAGCTGGCGTCGATCTCGCACTGCATCTCGTCGAACGGTTTACGGGCGCCAGGCTATCCGACGAAGTCGCACGCGACCTCGAATACGAACGCCAGGGATTGGCGGCCTGCAGGGCCGGACGGACTTGGGGACTGCGCAGGCAGGCGGCTTCATGAAAATCGGAATCGTCGCAATTCAGGGAGATTACGAGGCGCACGCCAAGACGCTTGACCGCCTGGGCGTCGCCTATCAGTTCGTGCGAACGCCTGCCGATCTCGCGGGCGTCAACGGCGTGATTCTTCCCGGCGGCGAAAGCACCACGCATCTCAAAGTGATGACCGAAGAAGGCCTCTTCGACGCGCTCAAGCAGTTCGCGCGCGACGGAGGCGCATTCTTCGGCACCTGTGCCGGCGCAATCCTGCTAGCGCGCGAGGTTCACGGCCCTCCGCAGCAGTCGCTCGGCCTGCTCGACGTCACGATTCTGCGCAATGGCTACGGCCGCCAGCTCGCCAGCGACGTTCACGAGGGCGCGACGAAGCTCAGCAGCGCGCCGCTCGAGATGGTTTTCATCCGTGCGCCCATCATCGAAGCGGTTGGCGATGGTGTCGAAGTCCTCGCGTCGGATGCGGGACATCCCGTGCTCGTGCAGCAGGGCCGGATCCTCGCGTCCACGTTCCATCCCGAACTCACGAGCGACACCACCGTTCACGAGCATTTCCTGAAGCTATCGAACGGCGCCTAGAATGCTCGTCATTCACGGAATTTACCGATTCGAGCCGAAGCGCGTAGCCTTTCGTAACGATTTCTGCCTTTCGTGCAGCCAGCCGCGGCGATGCGTGAAAATTCGGACCTTCGACGTATTGCACATCATGTGGATCCCTATTGTGCCCTTGGGCTTTAGGAATCGCTGGATATGCAGCTCCTGCGGACAGCAACCGCACGTCAACAGGAAAACCCGTCGTCCATTCAAATGGGTCGGTCTGTTCGTTCTGCTTCTCCTTTCTGTAGCATACTGGGCCATCCCGGTCGATCCGGAAATTGCAGCTGTCGCCTGGGCTTTGCGGATCGGCGCGCCGGTTGGGGCGATCCTTGTTGTGGTGCATCTGCTTCGTACGCCCAAGGATATCTCTCCCAAAGAAAGGGTGTCCGCAGTCGAGCCTGCGATGGACACAGTGTGCCCCTTCTGTGGAAAACAGTTGCTCAGCGTGTCGTCGCGATACTCTTGTCCAGCCTGTGGAGTGTTCCGGGTCTAGTCCGAAAAGCCCGTTTGACTGGCGCTTTTAATTTGGTAGTCAAGTGTGGGATTCTTTCGAGTCATGCCTGCCACCGTGAAGGTCCTATTCGTCTGCGTGGGTAACTGCGTCCGCAGCCAGATGGCGGAAGCCATCGCCCGGCACGCCGCCGCCGACATCATTGCCGCCGAAAGCGCCGGCGTGCATCCGCTGGGCTTCATCGACCCAACGGCGCGCTCCGTCCTCACGCAGCGAGGCATTTCGACCGACGGCCAATTTTCGAAGGGCCTTCACAACCACGCGCTGACCTCGCCCGATCTGATCATCAACATGTCCGGGATGCCGGGCCGCCACCTTTTCCGCGGTCAGGTCTTCGAGGACTGGCCCGTTCCCGATCCCTTCGGCGAATGCGTGGAAGAGCACTGCCGCATCTTCGATGATATCGAGTCGCGCGTGAAGGACTTGGCCGAGCGTCTTCGCGCTTCGCGAGAGAGCGACGGCGGCAATGACGAAGCCGAAAGCTCGGCGGGCTGAGCAAACGATGCGCCGCGAAAAAACCAGCGTTTCGCAGGAAGACTACCTTAAAGCCATCTGGGAAATCGTCCAGGAGGAGCAGGTACCGATCAGCGCGCGCCTCGCGGAGGATCTCGGCGTCACTCCTCCAGCAGTCACGGCCGCACTGAAGCGCATGACGCGCAGCGGCTATCTGCACACGCGCCGCGACGGCCGCATCGAGCTCTCCGCGAAAGGGAAGGAAGTCGCCGAGCAGTTGGTCCTGCGGCATCGCCTCGCGGAAAAGCTTCTCACGGACGTGATCGGCCTCGAATGGTCGCGCGCGCACGAAGAGGCGGAGCGCCTCGAGCACGGCATCTCGGCGGAAGTGGCGAGCTTGTTGCTCGCGCGCTTCGGCCGCGACAGCCGCTGCCCGCACGGCGTGCCGCTTTTCGGCGGATTGCGCCGGCTCCGCCGCAATTTCGCTGCCGTGAAATTGTCGGACGCCGCCGTCGGCGGATCCTACGAAGTACTTCGAGTCTACGAGAAGGATCCGAAATTCCTGAAGTTCCTCAGCAATTTGCACCTGCGCCCCGGCGCGCGTCTCCATTTGCATAGCCGCGAATATGACGAGACGACCGCGCTCTCCGTGAACGGGCACTCGCCTTCACGCATTCACCTCGGCAAGCCGGCCACCCAACGCATTTGGGTTCGCCGCATCTCGTCTTGACTTGGAGCCCCATCGATATGCGGTTCAGGAGGGCGGGACTTCAGTCCCGCCGTAACTCGATGAAAAGAACCAGGGCTTCAGCCCCTGAAACCAGGCCCTGTCTCTCGGTCCGGCATCTGCGAGATGAGTTTCTTTCACTCCGCCGCGAAAATATCCTTCGGGATCATCATGTGCGCGCCTTTCGTGCCGTCGACCAGTTGCGTGATCCGCAGATCGGCAGCGACGCTGCACAGCATGTACGCGTCATCGCGGTTCAGGCGCTTTTCGGTCATCAGATAGTCGATCATTTCGCGCACCGCCATTTGCGTCGCCTCGTTCAGGTCCGGATCGAGGCCCATGGTAATGAAGGTCGTGGGCGTCTCGGCGCGCGGCCAGTGAAAGTGCAGGTCCTTCCGCACGATGAATTGAAATGTGCCGATGAGCGACGTTTCGAGCGCCGTCACATCAACTTCGCCGTCGCCCTGGCCCGCGTGGCCGTCGCCGACTTCGAAGAGCGCGCCCTTCACGTGTACGGGGATGTACAGCGTCGTGCCCGCCACAAGCTCCTTGTTATCGAGGTTTCCGGCGTGAATCCACGGCGGCCCGCTGCTGACTCGTCCCGAAGGCGGCGCATCTCCCATGCTTCCGAAGAAGGGATGCAGCGGAATTTCGATGCCGTCCGCAAAATGCGCCACCATGCGATTCGCGTCGAGCGGAATAATTTTGATCTTCGGGTACGGGAACTCGTTGGGGAAGATACCGCTGCGCGGGCCGAAGCCGTTGTAGGCGTAGGGAATCGCAAGCTGAATCTTCTGGATGCGAACTTCGAGCACGTCGCCCGGCTCCGCGCCTTCGATGTACACCGGCCCCGTAAGGATGTGCCCGCCGGGTCCTTTGTCCTTCACCTGCGCGACGATGTCCTTCAGCGATTGCTCCACCTGCTCCGGCGGCACGCCCGCTGCTTCGAGACGGTCCGGCTCATTCGTCAGCAGCGTTTGAATCTCCACCGTATCGCCCGACTGAATTTTCAGGACGGGAGCCGCCGACGCGTCGTAGTGTCCCCACTCGACGGTGCTGGGCGTAGGCTTGAGCGTGTATTTCGCGTTCTGCGCGAGCGCGCTCGATGGCGATGCCGCCGCAATCAGAACCAATCCCAGGATCAGCCCGCCGAATCGCATCAGGACCTCCTTCGGCTCAATGCCGGCGGGAATGTTACCAGCCGGATCCCAGGCAGGGCAAATCACGTCGGCCAACAAAGCAACTTCCACCAAACGGCGGGAATCACACGCTCGAGCTGACTCGAAGGCCTCCAAGGAGTTTGGATACGATCTTCACTTTCTCCCTAAACGAGGCGTTAGCTGCTTGGCTAAAAGTGGGTCTCACGGTGTGCCTGTTTTTCGTCACAGGCTCAACCCTTGAAGCACAATCGCCTGCAAGCGCCACGGGGCCAGCCTTCATCGAACGAATCGACCTCATCGGCAATCTGAGAGTGAAGACTTCGTCCATTAGGGCACTCATTCAGTCGCGGGCTGGAGAGGCATATAACACGGAAAAGGCCCAGCGCGATGTGGAAGCTCTTCGTTCGTCGGGGTCTTTCAGCGACGTCCGTTTGGACGTCGAGGACAGCGTCGACCAGCCAAACGCAAAAATCCTCGTTTTCTACCTCAACGAGAAGCCGATCATCCGACGGATCGAATTTAAAGGGACGAGATCGGTTTCTAGATCCGATGTCATGTCTGCTTTGCGAGCCAAGAACGTCGATCTCACCGTGGGAAGCCTGTTTGATCAAGCGAAGTTGGCGCGTGCAACCACAGCCATCAAGGAATTGCTCTTGGCACGCGGTTATGCAAGTGCCACAGTAGAGGCCGACCATGAAAAACTCCCAGCCTTTCACACTGTGAGTGTCACTTTCAACATCAACGAAGGACCGAGATCTCGGTAGGTCAGAACGGTGACCGCTTGAATTCCTCACTCTACGGGCGTACCTTCGTCCAGTCAGCTCGGCCCGGAGTCGGTCCTCGTCGCCCGACGCTTCGGAGGTAGGATGGGCCACGATTTCCCGCATCGCTCCCGTCTTCCGCAAAATTCGCCGGCGGCTCCCATGCAGGAGCCAGGCATCTTTCCCTTGTGAGGAGGAACTATGGCAACAGCAGCGTCCGCAACTCTTGAGCCCAATGTTTCGAGTTTCGTTTCCCGCAAACACAAGATTCTGATCAACGGCAAGTGGGTCGACTCCGCTTCCGGCAAGACTTTTCCGACCTACAATCCCGCCACCGGCGAAGTTCTCTCGCACGTGGCCGAAGGAGACCGCGAGGACATCGATCGCGCCGTGAAGGCCGCGCGCGCGGCATTCGAGAGCGGCCCGTGGTCGAAGATGACTCCCTCCGAGCGTGGCCGCGCCATCTGGAAGCTTGGCGACCTCCTCGAGAAGCACACGGAAGACTTTGCGCAGATCGAATCCCTCGACAATGGCAAGCCGCTCAAGGTCGCGCGCGCCGCGGACGTCCCGCTCGCGGTCGACCTGTTCCGCTATATGGCAGGCTGGGCCACGAAGATCGAAGGCAACACGATCCCGATTTCCGTGCCGTACACGCCCGGCGCGAAGTATCTCGCCTACACGGTGCGCGAGCCCGTCGGCGTCGTCGGCCAAATCATTCCGTGGAACTTCCCGCTGCTGATGGCGGCGTGGAAGCTTGGACCGGCCCTCGCCGCCGGCTGCACGGTCGTCCTGAAGCCCGCGGAGCAGACACCGCTTACCGCGCTGCGCCTCGGTGAATTGCTGCAAGAGGCAGGCATACCGGATGGCGTCGTCAACATTGTCCCCGGCTACGGCGAAACGGCTGGCGCGGCGCTTGCTGCGCATCCGGATGTCGATAAGGTCGCCTTCACCGGTTCGACCGAAGTCGGCAAGTTGATTCTCAACGCGGCGGCCGGCAATTTGAAGAAAGTCTCGCTGGAGCTGGGCGGCAAGTCGCCGAACGTGATCTTCGACGATGCCGACCTCGACAGCGCCATTCCCGGCGCCGCCAGCGCCATCTTCTTCAATCACGGCCAGTGCTGCTGCGCCGGTTCGCGGCTTTACGTCGAGCAGAAGGTGTTCGACAAAGTCGTGGACGGCGTGGCGAAGACCGCTGAGAAGATTCGCGTCGGCCCAGGCCTGGAGCCTGTCAGCGACATGGGTCCGCTCGTCTCCGAAGAGCAACTCAATCGCGTGTGCGGCTATCTGGAGTCCGGACTCTCCGAGGGCGCGAAGGCGGTGACCGGCGGGAGCCGTCACGGCGAGAAAGGCTACTTCGTGAAGCCGACCGTGCTCGTCAACACGCACGACAAAATGAAGGTCGTGCAGGAGGAAATCTTCGGACCCGTGGTGACGGCCATTCCGTTCCGCGATCCCGAAGAGATCGTCCCGAAGGCCAATGACACGGTTTACGGGCTGGCCGCGGGCGTGTGGTCGCGCGACATCAAGAAGGCGCACACGCTGGCTTCGAAGCTCCGAGCCGGCACAGTCTGGATCAATTGCTACAACATCTTCGACGCGGCGCTGCCGTTCGGCGGTTACAAGCAGTCGGGCTGGGGCCGCGAGATGGGCCACGAAGTGCTGGAGCATTACACGGAAACGAAAGCCATCTGCGCTGCTCTGTAGCCATTACTGGCCATTGGCTTCGAGAGCATAGGGAACCGGGAACATCGCAAATCTGGTTCGGCCGTCAAAGCGAGAAACCGAAAGGGAGGAGCCGCAAATGGCAAGTCGAACGAAATCGAAGAAAGAGCAAAAAGATCTGAAGAGAGGCAAGAAGATGGAGGCGGTCAATCCGCTTGTGGTGGCCGGCGTCTCGAAGATGAGTTCATTGAAGCGCTCATCCTCGACGTAGATTGGGACTCGCATTATTTGATAGCGCGGCGGCCCCGCCAGCCAGCATCCTGAACTCGATCTCCGGCAAAACTCTTGTCCAAGGCGCCATGGGCTATTCAGCCGTGGCGCCTTTGTTCTTCCGCGAGCAATCAGCCGCCCCAGCCAAACACGCCTGCCAGATTCTCAGCGCGCGCCCGCGCGTGATACGCTTCCACTTCATCCATGCTCAATGCGCTGCGCTACTACTGGATCACGGCGAAAGGCTACCGGCTGCGCCCGTGGAAGTCGCCGTATCTGCAATGGCGCCTTGAAACCTTTTTCGGCAAGGACGCCGCGAACCTCGACGCCCGCAAATTCTTCGCCCTGATGTGGCGCGAACGCGCGCGGATGGAGGGCTTTCTCGAATGGGTCGCCGTTCGCCGCAAAGCGCAGCGGGGCCCCTAGCCATCCCGCCACCATGCAGTTTCGGCATGGGAGCCAAAAACCCCGCGCCACACTCCACAACCTGACGTAGAATTCCGTTTCTTGGCGACAACCCTTTTCTCCCCGCAGCGCCTCGAGCGCCTGCTCGGAAAGGAGCGGCCCTTGGTTCAACGGTTCATGTTCCTCCTCATCGCTCTCGCGTTCATCGCGCCGCGCAGCTTTCCCCAGACTCCCAGCGCCCGCGACCGGCTCGACCTCACAGCCGGCATCGAACATCCCGCTCTGGAGCCCGGCGTTCATCGCGCGCTCCCCGAGCAATTCATCTGGCTCGAGATGCCGCGCGGCACGGCCGAGAAGACGGACCGCGAGACGACGCGGCTGTTCCGCACAGTCTTTCACCTCCAGCAGCTTCCTGGCGACGCAACGCTCTACATCTCCGGCCCCGATCACGTTCATGCTTACATCAACGGCAAATCCGTCGCCGCCGCCGACCGCGACCCGAAATCAAAAACCTATCCTCTCGTCGTCATCGCGCCCGTCCTGAAGGAATTGCAAGTCGGCGAGAACGTCCTTGCCATCGAGGCTCGCGACGGTTCGCCAATGGCCGCCAAAATCATCCCTGCGGCGCCGGCGGTTCTCGCGCACGCGCTCGTCGTCTCCGGGCCCGGCTGGAAAGCCAGCGTGGTCGAAGCGCCCAACTGGAAAGAGGCCTCCTTCCGCGATGCCGCCTGGCCGACCCCCAAGCTCATGGGCAGCATCGATACGCGTGTCGACGGTTACCGTCCCTGGATCATGACCACCAGCAATCTCGAATGGAATTCCGACTCCGAGATGTATCGCTGGCCCGGCTACGACGGCATTTCCCAATTTCTCGCGCATCTCGCCGTGCTGCCTGGATCCGTCACCAACGTCGCGGAAGGCGCCGGCCATTTCGCGAATGTCGATTCGCTCACGCAGCCGAATGCCTCGGCGGACTTCGAAGTGCGCGCGCCCGCAACCGGATCGGCGGGAGCCGCTCCCAGCCTCGTCCTCGATTTCGGCCGCGAGGTGAACGGCCGCCTCGAAGTCGTTTCCGATTCGGTGCAGCCGATTCGCTTCACGTCGCAATACGGTGAATCGCTGCAGGAGGCGCGCAACGAGCCTTATCTCGGCGTCAACGAGATCCTCGTGCCTCCCTACGCCACTGCACACGGCCCGAAGAGCGCCTTCCGCTACGCGATCCTCAAATTTCCCGCCGGGTCCGGCTCCGCGCCGCTTCGCTTCAAAGCAATTCGCCTCGATGAAATCTATTATCCCGTCCATTACACGGGCTCATTCGAATCCTCCGATCCGCTTCTGAATCGCATCTGGCTTGTCGGTGCTTACACCGCGCATCTCTGCATGCAGGACGCTATCTGGGACGCCCCCAAGCGCGACCGCATGCCCTGGATGGGCGACCTCGACGTCTCCGGCCACGTCATCGACACGGTCTTCGCCGACAAGTACCTGATGGAAGACACGATGGACCGGCTCATCCGCGAAGCCGGCATTCCGCTGAATCGCGACGTCAACACGATTCCCGGCTACTCGGCCTTCTGGGTGATGGGCGAGGCCGACTTCTACCGCCATATCGGCGATCGCACCTATCTCCGTTCGCTTCATCGTCCGCTCATCCGTCTGCTCGATTACCTGCAGGGCGAGCTGGATTCGCGCAACCTCTTTGCCAATCCGCGCAAGGCGTGGCCCTTCGTCGATTGGTCTCCGCAATTTGAGAAAGACACGCCGGAAACTCGGGCCACCACCTCCATGGAGTTCTACCGCGCGTTTGCCGACGGCGCGTGGCTCCTCGCTGAAATGGGCGACCCCGCGGGATCCTCGCGTTACGGCGCGCTCGCCCAGTCGATTCGCCAGGCCTCGCAGAAATTCCTGTTGGACCCGAAGACCGGCACGTTCGGTTCGCGATGGCAGGAAAACGCCATGGCCATTTACTCCGGGATCGCCGACGGCACCCAGTCCGCGGCTATCTGGGCGCATGTCCTTTCGCATCCGCCGCAATTCATGATTTCGCCGTATTACAACTACTACGCCATCTCCGCGATCGCCGAGACCGGTCACCGTCGTGAAGCTCTTGATTGGATCCGCAAATATTGGGGAGGCATGATCGACGAAGGCGCCACCAGCTTCTGGGAAGGTTACGATCCGTCGTGGCCCAAGGACGATTTTCACGCGAACCTTCAGGCTGACGACGGAAAGGGCTACTACGTCAGCCTCGCGCACGGCTGGTCTAGCGGACCAACGTCCTGGCTCATCGAACAGATTCTCGGCATCCGTCCGACGTCCGCCGGGTTTCGCGCTCTGACAATTCGCCCCGACCTCGCGGGCCTCCAGTGGGCGCGCGGCGCCATGCCCACTCCCGCCGGACTGGTCGCCGTCGATTACAAATCAGCGAAGGGTTTCGACGCTAACATCGAGATACCGCCCGGAGTGGAAGCGCTCGTCTTGATGCCTACGTGTCCGAATCAGAATTGGACGCTCATCGACCAAGGACGCACCACCGGCCGTTTGGCTGAAGGAGGCTCGCGCGTTCAGGTTCGCCTCACGCGCGCCGGCCGCTACAACCTCCACTCCGACTGCGCGCAATAATCTTAGCGTGCAGGCTTCCGGCGTTTTCTCTGCGCCGCTCGGCGTCTCTGCGGTCGGCTTGTCTTCGTTCCGCTCAAGCGCGCCTGCAAGCCCTTCGGCAGCTTCGCGAAAACTATGTCGTGTGCCGCGCGCAGGAGCCGCTCAAGCTCTGGCCTCGGCAGCGTCTCGGCCGACTCCAGCGCCACCCACTTCGCCCGCGCCAGATACGGCGCCGGAATCACGCCCGGCCGCTCGACCAGCTCCGCAAATTCCACGTCGCTGCATTTCATCGACATCCACACCCGCCCCGGCTCCGTCGCGATCACCGCAAACATTTTCCCGCCGACCTTGAACACCAGGTCGATCTCCCACTGTATCTGTTCGGTTGTATGAGGGAGCGAAAGGCAAAATTCGCGAACCGCTTCGATATCCATGGGCGCCAGGCTACCGCATCAGCTCACGCGAAGTCGACAGGCCCCGGCAATCGCCGCTAGAGGGCAGGGGACTGCGCGCTATTCGTATCGCAGCGCCACCAGCGGATCCACTCGCATCGCTCGCCGCGCCGGAACAAAGCACGCTGCCATCGCCACGCCGATCAGCAGCGCCGCCGTAATCAGGAAGCTCGGCGCATCGAACGCACCAATCCCGAAAAGCAGCGCGCCCATGCTCCGCGCCAGCAGCGACGACAGCGCCAGCCCCACCACCACTCCGGCCAACACCATTGCCAGTCCGCTCGCCAGAATCAATCGCAGCACGTCCATCGGCTGCGCGCCCAGCGCCATACGAATCCCAATCTCCTGCGACCGCTGGCTCACCGAGTACGACATCACGCCGTACGTCCCGATCGCCGCCAGCACCAGCGCCAGCAGCCCAAACCCGCCCAGCAGCTCCGCTCCCACGCGCGGCGCCGTCAGCGAATTCACCAGCACCTCGGACACCGTCCTCACTCCCTGCAGCGGCACGCCCGGCGCCAGGTCGTTCACGGTGCTGCGAATACTCGGCAGCGCTTTCGCCGGCTCACCCTTCGTGTGCACGAACAGCACCACCTGCGCCGAATAATCCTGCTTCAGCGGGAAGTAGACGATCGCCTGCGGCGGCTCGCCCAGCGTCGCATACTTCACCGTGTTCACTTCGCCCACCACCGTCACGTCCCACGTCTCGCCAAGGAAGTGCAAATGCTTTCCGAGCGGGTCCTCTCCCGGCCACATCTGCTGCGTCAGCGCTTTGTTCACCACCGCCACCAGCGCTCCCTGTGCATCGTCCGACTCCGTGAAGGCTCGCCCTCGCAGCAGCGCAATTCCTTCCGTCTTGAAGAATCCCGGCTCGACCGCCACGATCGGCGTCAGCTTCCCGTTTCGCGGGTCTGTCGAGTCCACTCCGTCCGTAAACGTCGTCCGCGCGATGTTTCCGCCGAATGGAGCCGTGTCCGTCAGCGTCGCATCCTCCACCATCGGCAGTTGGTTCAGGCGTTCGATCACATCCTTGTAGAACTGCTCCGCCTGCGGCTGCTTGTAATGTTCGGCGCCCATGTTCAGGAACGCCACCATCGCGTGCTGCACTTCGAATCCCGGATTGATCTTCTGCGCGTTGCTCAGGCTGTGGATGAAAAGCCCCGCGCCCACCAGCGCGATCAGCGACAGCGCCACCTGCACCATCACCAGGATTCCGCGCAATCCATACCACCGCGTGCTTCCCGTCGGAGCTCCGGTGCGGTCTTTCAGTTCCGCAATGCGGTCCGGCTTCGACGCCTCGAGCGCCGGCACCAGTCCGAACAGGACTGTCGCCACCAGCGCCAGCCCGAACGTGTAGAGAAACACGCGCGCGTCTAGCGACAAATCCAGCCGCTGCGCCAGCCCCGGCGGCAGCAGTGACACCAGCACCTTCCGTCCCCAGTACGCCACCAGAATTCCCAGCGCGCCCGCCGTCAAGCCCAATAGCAGGCTCTCTGTCAGCAGTTGCCGAATCAGCCTCGCCCTCGACGCGCCGAGCGCGAGCCGCACTCCAATTTCTCGCTGCCGCTGCGTCGCCCGCGCCAGCAGCAGATTTGCCACGTTCGCGCATGCGATCAGCAGCACCAGCCCGACAATCACCATCATCAGCGTCCCCGCCTTCACGAAGACGCTGCGCACCTGAGGCGGAATCCCCGTCTGGTCGAGCGGCACCAGCTCTTCATTTCGTCCGCCGTTGTCCTTCGGATATTCTTTCTCGAGCTGCAGCCCCAGCGTGTGAATCGACGCCTGCGCCTGCGCCAGCGTCACGCCGGGCTTCAGCCTTCCCACCATGCTCGCCATGCGAAACGCCCGCTGGTTGAAGAAGTCCTTCGCCGCGCCGTTCAGGGCCTGATCGTGCATCGACATCGGCACCCAGAAATCCGGGCTCCCCAGCACGCCCACGTCGTGAAAGCTCGCCGGCATCACGCCGATGATGCTGTACTCCTGCTGATCGAGCTGAATCGCCTTGCCCAGGATGTCCGGGTCATTGCCAAACTGCCTTCCCCACAGCGCGTAGCTGATGATCACCACGGGCCGCGGCGACGTGTCTTCCTCCGGCGAGAATTCGCGGCCAATCACCGGCTGGACGCCCAGCACGTCGAACAGGTTTGAGTTCACCACCTCGCCGAAGAGCTGCTCCTGCTTCCCGGAGATGGTCAAGTCCATCCCCGTGAACACCGCGATTGCCGACCCCGAAAAAACCTCGTTCTTCTCGCGGTAATCTCGCGCGTTCGGCACCGGCGTCGGCAGAAACTCCTGCAGCGGTCCACCGTGGCTCTGCGCGGTCGAATAGAGGCTCACCACGCGCGACGGGTTCTTCACCGGAACCGACTGCAGGAAGATCGCCTTCGTCAGCGTGAAGATCGTCGTGTTCGCGCCGATTCCCAGCGTCAGCGACAGCACCGCCACCGCCGTGAAGCCCGGCGATTTCGCCAGCATCCGGAGCCCGTATCGCACATCCTGCATGAAATCCATGGGGGACCTCCGTGGAATCGCGCCTTATGCAGCAGTCTTACGCTCGCCGCCCGCCTTTTTCAATGGAAACGTCTCCGCCAAACCGCACACCCCGCCTCCATTCCTCAGTAGACGCACCACATCCTCGCAGGAGAGCAGGGAAGGGCAATGTCCCGAATTGCGCTGCTACTGCAGCCCGACGCGCTTCATCAAATCCGCGAATCGCGGATCGCCGCGGATCGGGTCGAAGCAGGGATGTACCTTGAGGAACTGCAAAATGTTGGAGCGCTCGCTGTATCCTTGCTCCAGGGAAATAAACGCGTCTTCGGTGTCGCCCAGACCTAAGTATGCGTTGATGAACGCGCCCGCCGGAACGTAACCCGACTTTTTCCGTGCCTTCAGCTCCGCCAGAACCCGCAACGCCTCATTGTGTTTGCCCGCATGTGCATACGCCCGGATCAGTACCGCCAGCACACCAGCGCTTCGATTGGTTAGAGAAGCCGCCTTCTCCAGGACCGGAATCGCCTCGCCTGGCTGATTGTTCTCGATCAGCGCGAATCCAAGGGCCCAGAGCGCGCTCGCGTCATTGGGGTTCACCGCCAACGTGCCTCGAATTTCGTGAATGGCCTCGTCATAGCGGTGCGCGAGGAATAGCATCCAGCCAACGTCCGCGCCCGACATCGCCACCGGGTCGATTTCTCGCGCGCGCTCGATCCAATCCACAGCCTCGCTGGTCCGGCCCTGGCACAGCAGCCAGTAAGCAAATGCCGCGTGCGCGCGGGCGTCGTTCGGACTCAATTCAAGCGCTTTCCTGTACTCGGCCTCCGCCTTGGCCCATTGCCATTCCTGTTGGAGCGTCGTTCCCAGCAGGATGTGCGCCTCCGCAATGCTGGGGTCGAGTTCCAGAGCCTTCTGCGCCGCGCTTATCACTTTGGGGCGAGTCTCAGAGGGAACGCCTCCGACGAAAATTGTCCCGAGTTCGCTGTATGCCTTTCCGAGGGCTACGTATGCCGGCGCAAACGTCGGATCCTTTTGGATCGCATCATTGAAATCACGGATGCCTTCCTCGATGGAGCCACGGTCGTTGCCCTGAAATGCATACTGGCCTCTCAGGTAGCTCTCGTAGACCTCCGGCGCCACCGGGCGCACTGCCGCAAGTCTCTCCCGCTCGCTGCCTGTAACCGTCACCTCAACCCTCTCAGCGATGGCTTGCGCCAGTTCGCTCTGCAGGCTGAGCACATCCTCGAGCTCACGGTCGTACGTTTCCGACCAGAAATGCTCGTCTGTCGCACCGCGAATGAGTTGCGCCGTTACGCGGATTCTATCTCCCTCGCGCGTCACCGATCCTTCCACCAGGGCGTCCACGCCCAGCGCCTTGGCGATTTCGGGCGCGGAAAGCTGCGTATTCTTGAAGCGCGCCACGGATGTGTGGGAAACCACGCGCAGGTCGCGGATGCCCGCCAGCCGCCCGATCAATGCCTCGGTCATCCCATCTGCCAGATAATCCTGGTTGGAATCTCCCGAAAGGTTCTTCAGGGGTAGCACCGCCAGCGACTTGATTTTGGACTGTTCGACTCTGGGGCTGTGGTTTCGGAAAAGAAGGTACCCGCTCGCTGCCAGAACGAGCGCGGCCACCACACCTGCCGCCAGCAGTCGCCGCGTGTTCGACCATCTCCGCGCGTGGTCGCCTACCGTCACCATTGGCGCTTCGGGCCGGGCGGCCTTCTGGCCCTCTTCCAAATGCTGCCGTCGGCTCTCGACCCAGGCGTCCAACTCGGAAGGCAGAGCGTAAACCGAGCCCCGCTTGTCGTGGACGTGCCGGTGGACCGGCATTGCCTCGCGCTTCTCCCACCGCTGCACCGTCGTCACGTCGCGGTCGAGGTACGCGGCGATTTCCTTCCACGAATCCAGCCGCACTTCGGCTGGTTTCTGGGATGCCCGCGCGCCCGGGAGTGGTTCGCCCATCCGGATTGACCTTTTGTCCTAAGCGGAGGCCCCGATTGTAATCCCTCTCCCCCGAACGGTGAAAGGCCGCATTTGTCGATCCCGCCTATTGCCGTTTGACTTAACCACCCCTGGCGGCCGATGGTCTTCGCGCGCCTCCCCAAAAACGCCCCGGGGCACCCTTGGTCGGCACGGCCGAAGCGGAATCCCCTTAGCGACGAAGGCGCAACTCTCAACCTTGGAGGCTTCCAATGAGAAGCAGAACCTCGTTGTGGACAGCGCGGATTGCGGCGGTTCTTATACTGGCGGCAGGCACTACGGTCGCCCTGGCCCAGGCTCCCACGCCGAACCACTTCAGCGGGCTAATCAACGACTACACGCCCGCGCATGGCGCGACCGGCAGTTTGACCGGTCCCTACGAGATGCATGGTACATGGTCATTGGACCTGGATCGCAGGTCCGGCATGGCCCAGTTTTCTGCGGCCATGACCATGGAACTGTCCGATCTGACGGTATCCGAAGGTCTCACGAACGCTGACGACCCCGTGACCCGTGGCGCTCATACTCACCACATCACGATGAAAGGCTTGGTCAGCTACGACACCTCCGGATGCCCTGCGGAGCCGGTCGGCAATCCTTCCACCACCGGCCGTTTCGTGGTCAACGGTCCGGCCTACATCACCGGCAATGGAAGCCCGGCGCCCTTTTCGAAAAATCAGACCGTGCTTTCCTCGTTACAGGTCTGCGTCACTGGGGGAACAGAGGTCGCGTATTCGAACGTGACCCTCGTGCTCGGGGCTCCTGCGACGGGGCATTTCGGCATGCAGCCGATTCACGGCGTCGTTCGCAAAACGTCGGACTTTCCGTTTGTCGACATCCGTCGATAACGGCCGTTGCTGACTGAAGCGGGACGCATTTCGGCGTCCCGCTTTCCGCTACAACCCGCTCCGCTTGCGGCACATGTCCGTGCTCTGGCAGCTCGCTGCTTGACCCCTGTTGACACCCACGGAAAGTCCCTTTAGTATACAGACCAACAGGCCGCCAGCCGCCAACCCATGCCTTTCCGTTTCGAGTTCGATTCGCAGAACCAGATACTTGCGTGCCGATTTCGGGGCCGTGTCACCGACGAAGTCCTTCTCGACTACTATCGCGACTCCGGCCCCCGCCTCATGGCGACCATGAGTTTTCGCGCCTCGCTCCTCGATTTCTCGGACGTCACATCCTTTGAGGTCTCCCCCGAAACCATTCGCGGTATCGCCTGGGCGCCCCCCATCGACCCCGAGCCCGAGCGCACTCGCGTCATCATCGCTCCCAGCTCCAAAGTCTTCGGCCTGGCCCGCATGTTCGCCTTACATGGTGAGGACACGCGCCCGAACCTCCACGTCGTGCGCAAACTCGAGGAGGCCTACGCCCTCCTTGGCATCATCGAGCCCCATTTCGAGCCTCTGCCCGACTCCGATTGACGTCCCACACCGCCGCGCAGCTACAATACGCACGTCCAACATCGGACAGCGAGTCCGCCGCGGAGGCACCATGGAAAACACTTTGCCGCAAACAATCGCCCTTCTCTCTCGCACCCCCGCCGCTTTGAATTCGCTTCTCCGCGATCTGCCGGATTCTTGGACTCGTTGCAACGAAGGCGAGAACACGTGGACTCCCTCCGAAGTCGTCGGCCACCTGATTCACGGTGAGCATGCCGACTGGATGCCGCGCGTCAAAATGATTCTTCGCGCGGGCGAAAGTCAGACTTTTGAACGCTTCGATCGTCTCGGCCACCTTCGCGAGATGGAAGGGAAGTCTCTCGTTCACCTCCTCGACGAATTTGCCCGCCTCCGCGCGGAAAATCTCGCCGAACTCCGCCAGCTCAACATCCAACCGGCACAGTTTGAGCTTCGCGGGCGTCACCCGGCTCTCGGAGTCGTCACCTTGAGCCAGTTGCTCTCCACCTGGGCCGTTCACGACCTGACGCATCTCCATCAGATCTCGCGGATCATGGCCCACCAATACCGCGATGCCGTCGGCCCTTGGCGCGCCTATCTCGGCGTCCTCCAATGCGCTGGCCATAGCGCTCCCTAACGCCGGACCCATCGCGCCGGTCATCGGTCACGAAATTCGTCGTCGCGCGCGATGCGCCGTGCCGCTCAATTTTTCTTGCTCGGTTTTCCGAGCAAGACGTCCTCGTGCGCTTCGCGATTGCGCCTCGCATGTTGTTTGTCTTCTTCGCGCTGCTTCGTATTGTGAGCAAGCCGCACGCAACTCCTTCCTGCAGCCGCCTTTATGCTATGAACTACGATGGGGGAACTGTGAAGTGAGCGGCGCAGGACCAATTACCGGGCAGGAAAGCGAATCGACAAAGCAATGCGCGGCGAACCAGTCTCAAGCCGTCAGCCACGCTTCATTTCTAATCGCCAAACGGGGAATTAGAAACAGGCTTAACCTGCAGAAAACAAAGGACAAAGAAATTCCTAATCGCCAAAAAATGAGGATTCCACAAAGGATCCTCGCCCCGAACGGGCAACGCGAGTCGAGGGACCTCTCCTCATTTCTAATCTATACACTGAAGATTAGAAATCGCTCCAACTCTCTTGTTTTCAGGCACTTGCATTTTTCTAATCTATACAAATCAGGGCCTTTTTTTTCCCGGCTCAGGTCACGCGCTTCCCATCTCGCTCCGGCGTATAATGGATATTCCCGGTGATTCATGCAGGACCTGAAAATCCTCCAAAAGACGCCCGATCTTTACGAGGCTCGCTGGTGGGAGCCCGAGCCCGGTGGCAAGGCCCATTGTTACCTTTGCCCCCGCCACTGCCACATCGGCCCGGGCCAAGCCGGCTTCTGTTTCATCCGCGTCAACGAAGGCGGCAAACTCTACAGCCTCGGCTACGCACACCCCGCCGCGCTGCAAATCGATCCCATCGAGAAAAAGCCGCTCAACCATTTCCTCCCCGGCACGCGAGTGTTCTCCTTGGGGACCGCTGGCTGCAACATGGGCTGCTTCTTCTGCCAGAATTGGGACATCTCGAAATCGCGCTCGGATCAGGTGAACTCCACGCACATTCCGCCAGAGGACGTCGTCGCGCTCGCCGTACGCAACGGCTGCCCTTCGATCGCCTTCACCTACAACGAGCCGACCATCTGGGGTGAATACGTCATCGACATCTGCCATGCCGCCCGCGAACGCGGGATTAACACCGTGATGGTCTCGAACGGCTACATCACCTACGACGCCTTCCATGACATCTACGACAACGTCGACGCCGCGAATATCGACCTGAAAGCCTTCACCGAGAATTTCTACGGCAAAATCACGCTCACGCACCTTCAGCCCGTTCTCGACACTCTCGAATGGCTGAAAAGGGAAACCAACGTCTGGTTCGAGATCACCAATCTCATCATCCCCACTCTCAACGACGCCGTTTCCGAAACGCGCCAGCTCTCCGAGTGGATTCTCGAGCATCTCGGCCCCGACGTTCCGCTCCACTTCACCGCCTTCCATCCCGATTTCAAATTGCAGGATAAGCCGCGCACGCCGCCCGCGACGCTCCATGCCGCGCGCGGCATCGCTCTCGAAACCGGCCTGCACTACGTTTACGAAGGCAATATTTACAGCGACGGCGCGCACACCTCGTGCCCATCCTGCAAGACTCTCCTCATCCGCCGCTCCTGGCACGACGTGCAGCAGAATCACCTGAAAAACGGCCGCTGCCCGAACTGCAATCTTGCCATCCCCGGCCGCTGGTCGGATCCGCGCGGCACGACTCCCGCCAAGCAGTTCGGCAAATCCGACGCGCAGGTCGCCGAACGCTACAGCGACCTCAACCTCTAGCGAGTGCCGCCCTCATGAACACACGAGCTCTAAAATCTCCCTTCCCACATATCTATCTATATAGACTTATCTGCGCGTCGAATCCACGAACCGACCCGCGGGAGCGACATCATCTCCTTCCAAGCGCGGTAGCAGTAGCCGGGCTTTCGCTCTGGGCGGAGTCCGAGCGCCCGACGCGCGCATCTAACCAGCGCGACGTAGATCTCTCGGCCGCATTTGTTTCAAAGCCTGGCCTGCGAGGCAATCTTCCACTCGCTGCCGGTTCACGTTCAGGTGCGTTCCATTTCCATGGCGAGCGAATATCAAGCTCCACCGTTAGTCACCGTCAACCCCTGGCTTATCGTCGTCGCAGTAATGCTCGCCACGTTCATGGAAGTGCTCGACACTTCCATCGCCGCGGTCGCAGTGCCGTACATCGGCGGCAGCCTCTCGGCGTCGAACGAGCAGGCCACGTGGGTGCTCACCAGCTATCTCGTAGCCAACGCCATCGTGTTGCCCGCGAGCGGGTGGTTTTCGCTCCGCTTTGGCCGCAAGCGTTTCCTTCTGGTCTGCATCGTCATTTTCACGATCGCGTCGTTCGCGGTTGGCGCCTCCACCAGCCTCGCCATGATTCTCTTTGCGCGCGCCTTGCAGGGCGCCGGCGGCGGGGCGCTTCAACCGGTTTCGCAGGCCATCATTCTCGAAAGTTTTCCGCCCGAGCAGCGCGGCCTGGGAATGGCGGCCTTTGGCTTCGGCGTCGTCGTAGCGCCGGTGCTCGGCCCCACGCTTGGCGGCTGGATCACCGAGACCTACACGTGGCGCTGGGCTTTCTTCATCAACATTCCCATCGGCATCCTCGCCGTGCTCCTGATTTCGCGTTTCGTCAACGACCCGCCGCACATCCGCTCGGCGAAGCCGGGAAAACTCGATGGAATCGGCCTGGGCTTGCTTGCTCTCTGGATCGGCACGCTCCAAATCGTCCTCGACAAGGGGCAGGAAGACGACTGGCTCGGCGCGACCTGGATTCGAGTTGCGGTCGTCATCATCATCGTGGGCTTCGTGGCGTTTTTATGGCGCGAGATCAAAGCGAGAAAGCCACTCATAACGCTCGGCGCCTTCGCCGACCGCAATTTTGCGATTGGCTGCCTGCAGATCGCTCTCTTCGGCGGCGTCGTCTACGGCATGGTCACGATTCTGCCGCTTTTCTTCCAGACGCTCCTCGGATATACCGCGCTCTCCGCCGGTTTCGCGGTGGCGCCACGCGGAGTGGGCGCAATCTTCGCGATGCCGCTGGTCGGCTTCCTGATGTCGAAGGTCGACAGCCGCCGTCTGATCGGCATCGGATTCGCGGGCGTAGGCGTGTGCAATCTCTGGCTGGGCCGCGTCACGCTCCAAATTTCGCCGGGAACCATGTTCTGGGCGATTTTAATGAGCGGCTTTTTCCTCGGATTCGTTTTCGTTCCGCTCGCCACGGTGGCGATGGGCACGCTGCCGGACGTCCAGCTCGGAAACGCGAGCGGCATCTACAACCTGTTCCGGAACCTGGGCGGAAGCGTGGGGATTTCGCTCGTCAATACGATCGTGGCGCGCCACGCACAGCTCCACCGCACGGAACTATCGCACTCGCTCGATCCCGGAAGCCCTGTGTTTCACGACGCCTTCGCCGCCGCACAGAGAATCCTGACCCTTCACGTCGGCGCGCCCGATGCCGTGCCGCGCGCGTTGAAGCTGCTCGAAGGAGTTCTCAACCAGCAGGCGGCGCTGTGGTCCTACGTCGACGATTTCCGCTATCTGGCCCTCGCATCCTTCGCCACCATTCCTATTGGCCTCGCGCTGAAGCGCATCGCGCGAGGAAAGCGCGTTGCCGCCGAGTAGGCGTGTTCACTCGCGAGAAGCGCGAATCCCATAAGCGAACAATTCGAGCCATCGCGCTTGGCGTACCCGTTCGTCTAATTCCAGTCAGGAGTTGAACTTGCAAGGCCGCGGCTTATGGCACACAATATGCAGACTATACCGTCAGACGATATAGTATGGCTTCAGGCGATAGAGGAGACAGGCAGCGACTATGAACAAGCACAGAGAAACGGAATCCTTCCTGCCGCTCACGTCGGCGATGTTTCACATTCTGCTTGCGTTGGCGGATGGCGAAAAGCATGGCTACGCGATCCTGAAAGAAGTTGCGCGGCGTACGGAAGGGAAGGTGCAGCTCAGCGCCGGAACCCTCTATGGCAATCTGGCGCGTCTCGAAGGCTCGGGAATGATTTTAGAGTCGGATCAGCGGCCGGAATTCGGTCTCGACGACGAACGCCGCCGCTACTACCGCCTCACTGACTTCGGCCGCGAAGTGGCGGTCGCCGAGGCGCGCCGCATGCAGGACGCGCTCGACCAGGCTTACTCGAAAAAACTCTTTCGCAAGCCGAGACTCGCGTGAATCCGGCCTGAAGCAGGAGGCGCACATTATGCCCAGCGAGAAGGCGTCATTCTCTGAACGATTCTTCCGGTCTCTCATTCGTGTCTTCCCGTTCGACTTCCAGACCAATTATGGCGGGGAAATGGCCGGTGTCTTTCGCGAGCAACAGCGCGAGGCGGAGGCTCGTGGCGGCGTCAGGGGAGTGCTTCGATTGTGGACGGAGACCGTGGCCGGTGTGTTTCGCACCGCCCCTCGAGAGCATTGGGAGATTCTGAAGCAGGACTGCGCCTATACGTTCCGGATGATGCGGCAAAATCGCGGATTTACGTTGATCGCGATCCTGACGTTGGCGCTGGGCATCGGCGCCAACACCGCCATTTTCAGCGTGGTCCACGCCGTGCTGTTGAGCCCGCTGCCCTACAAGCAAGGCCAGCAGCTCGTCTTCATCCGCCAGCAGGCGGAGAAGATGGGACTCAACGACATCAGCTTTTCTGTGCCGGAGATCAATGACTACCGCGAGCAAAATCACACGCTCGCGAGCCTGGTCGAATACCACGCCATGTCGTTCACGCTCTTCGGCCACGGCGATCCCGCGCGCGTTCGCACCGGCGTCGTCTCATGGAACTATTTCGACACATTCGGAATCAAGCCCGTTCTCGGGCGAGCGTTTCTGCCACCCGACGACCAGATTGGTGCGCCGCCTGTGCTTCTTCTCAGTTACGAATACTGGCGGAACAATTTTCATGGCGATCCCGGAATCGTGGGTAAGACGTTCGAGATGAACGACAAAGTCCACACTGTGATCGGCGTCCTGCCGCCTGTGCCGCAGTATCCGAACGAAAATGACGTATATATGCCGACCAGCGCGTGCCCGTTCCGGTCGTCCAAGCGAATGATCGAGGGACGCGACCGCCGCATGATGGAGGTGTTCGGGCGGCTGAAGCCGGGCGTATCGGTTGCGGCCGCGGAGGCTGATCTTTCAACAATTGCCGGGCGGCTAGAAGCCGAGTACCCGAAGTCCTATCCAGCGGCGGCCGGATACGGAGTGGCGACTTCGTCGTTGCGCCAGGAATTGACGCAGGGGGCGCGGCCGACGTTGATCGTCCTGCTGGCCGCTGCCGGCTTCGTGCTCTTGATCGCGTGCGCGAACGTTGCGAACCTGACGCTCTCCCGCATGGTGCGCCGCGAGCGCGAACTTGCAGTCCGCACGGCTTTGGGCGCCGGTCGCAGCCGCCTTTTGCGGCAGCTTCTGACGGAGAGCCTCGTTCTAGCTTTGATTGGCGGCGCGGCGGGCTTGCTGTTCGCATACGACAGTCTCGGCCTTCTGGCGGGCTTCGCTGCACGGTTGACACCTCGCGCGCGTGAAATCCACATTGATACCGGCGTGCTGCTGTTCACGCTGGCCGCGGCGGTGGGCGTGAGCATCCTCTTCGGCACTCTGGCCGCGGTCTCCGCCCGGAGCAGCGTTTCGTCAGGACTGAAGGAAGGCAGCGCCGGTGCGGGAGCCGGACGCCAGCGAACGCGAGTGCGCAGCGTGCTAATCGTCGCTCAGATCGCCTTCTCCTTCATCTTGCTGATTGGCGCGGGCCTGATGCTGCGAAGTCTGTACCGCATGCTGCGGGTGAATCCGGGATTCGTGCCGCAGCGTGTGCTGGTGATGAACATGCATTTCAACTGGTCGAAATATGCGAAGAGTGAGGATTTCGCGAACGCCGGCCGAAAAATCCTGGACCGCGTGAAGACGGAGCCCGGAGTACTTTCGGCCGCGATTTCGTCGAACTATCCGCTCGAGCCGGAGCTGATATCGTACGGCCCCAACACGGGCGATTTCAGGATCGAAGGCCGCGCGCTGCAACCGGGAGAAGCACCGCCCGTGGCAAACCTCACATCGGTTTCGCCCGAATATTTTCAGTCGCTGGGGATTCCACTGCTTGAGGGCCGGGCAACTGAGGAGACCGACAACGCGGAGGCTTTGAAGGTGGCGGTTATCAATGATGCGGTGCGCCGCCAGCTGTGGCCTCACGAGGATCCCATCGGCAAGCGGGTTTCCTTCGACAACGGAGACAATTGGATCCGAATTGTGGGTGTCGTGGGCGACGTGCGGGAGTTTGGGCTTGACCAGCCCGCCAAGGCGGAGTTCTATGCTCCGATGGATCAGTCGCCTAATCCTTCAACGCTGATCGTGCGCACCGCTGCCGATCCCAAGAATATGGGCGAGCGGATTCGACGGGTGGTGCTCGAGGTGGATTCGCAGAATGCGATCACCGGCGTCCGAACTCTGGAAGAGGCCCGGCACGAATCGCTGGCAGCGCCGCGTCTCACCGCGAGCCTGCTCGGACTGTTCGCAGGGCTCGCGCTCCTGATTGCAGTCGCGGGAATCGGCGGAATTATGGCGCTGAACGTTAGCCAGCGGGTGCGGGAGATCGGCATCCGGCTGGCGCTCGGCGCGCGGCCTTCGGGAATCGTGCGAATGCTTGTTGGGCAGGGCCTGAGTCTTGCGCTGCTCGGTGTGGGAATTGGATTTGTAGGGGCGCTCGCGATCACGCGCCTCTTGAAAGCGCTGCTCTTCGAAGTGACGCCAACGGATCCGGCCACGTTTATCGGTGTTGCGATCGTGCTAATCGTGGCGGCGCTGCTGGCATGTTTCATCCCGGCGCGGCGCGCGGCTTCGATCGATCCGAACATCGCGTTGCGATGCGAATAGGGAAGGGGACTGATTTGCGAAAACTGGCTCTAGTTGCGATAGCCGCCGGAATCGGACTGGGTGCGTGGTTGACCGTCGGCGGCCTGGGCCCGCGTGGCGCGGTCGCGCTCGCGCAAGGAGAGTCGCAGAGCACCGCGCCTCGCTACGATTCGGATGGCGCGCTGATTCGGCCGGAACATTTTGAGACCTGGGTTTTCGTCGGAAGCTCGACAGGCTTGACCTATGAGCCGGGCATCGCGAGTGGCGGCGCGGGAGAATTCCACGACGTCTACATTCGTCCCGAGTCCTACCGCGAGTACGCGCGCACCGGAAAGTTTCCGGAGAAAACCATGCTGGTCCTCGCGATCTACCCGCCCAACGAAAACGTCTCGCCTGCGAAGGGAGGCTACTTCGAGGGCGATCTCGAAGGAATGGCCGTAGCCGTCAAGGACCACAGCCACTTCGCGGAAGGCTGGGCGTACTTCAATTTTGGAAAGACGCCGGACCTGAGGGCAAGAGCGATGGCGAATCCGAAGCAAACCTGCTACTCGTGCCACGTTCAGCACGCGGCGGACGACAACGTGTTCGTCCAGTTCTATCCCATCCTGCGGCCGATCATGCAAGCTCACCGAACCAACCGGTAATAGAAAACTGTGCTGGTGCGCCGCTGTCGTGGTAATACGGAGCCATCGACGGAGGTGATTGCGCAATGAACCGGCGGGAATTTTCGCGAAGGGTGGTGGGCGCGACGCTCGGAATGGCGGCGGGCTTGCCAACGGTGAGCGCGCGCGCGGAAAAGCGAGATGCCGCAGCGGGCGAAACACCCTTCCCGCTGTCGGTGATGCTGTGGACTGTCTTTCGCGGCCTGCCGTTCGAGGAGCGTCTCGGCAAAATTGCTGAAGCGGGCTACCACCACGTCGAGCTCGTCGATGAGTTCCGCAGCTGGTCCGACGCGGATTTTGCGAAGGCAAACCGGCGGAAACGCGAACTGCGGCTCACGTTCGACGCGACAGCCGGCTTGCGGCACGGAGCCTCGAACGCCGGAGAGCGCGACGAGTTTCTGCGCGACGTGGATGGGATGCTCGCGACGACCGAGAAGCTTGAGTGCCCGGCGCTGATTGTACTGTCCGGCAATCGCGTGCCGGGCGTGACGCACGAGGCGCAGCATCAGGCGTGCGTCGAAAGCCTGAAGCGCGCGGCCGAAGCGGCGGAAAAGCGGGGCGTGACGCTGCTTCTCGAGAACATCGATCCCGAAGAAAATCCACGGTATTTTCTGACGTCCGTTGCGGAGGGCTTCGATATCGTCCGCGAAGTCGGCCACCCGCGCGTGAAATTTCTCTACGATTTCTACCACGAGCAAATCGCTGAAGGGAATTTGATCGAAAAGCTCGAGAAGAACATCGATCTGGTTGGCGTGGTGCACATCGCGGACGTTCCCGGGCGGCATGAGCCGGGAACCGGCGAGATTAATTACGCGAACATCTTCAAGAAGCTCGCCGCACTGAAGTTTCAGGGCTACGCGGCGATGGAGTTCCTTCCGACAGGCGACCCTGTGGAGGGCCTTCGCGCGGCGCGAATGTTTGCGGCATCTGCGACGCGCGGGTGATTCTTCCGCCCGGGCAGGGCGCGGTTAGTCCCCCGGCGTTGTGTAGTAGCCCGGCCCGACGCGCAAGTGATGATGCCACGCGACCGGAAAAGCCCACCAGATCATTGATCCCAGAATCGCCTGCCCAATCGCGAGCGGAATGATGTTGCGCACGCGGCCAAACATCCACGCCATCGCCGCGCCGCCGATGAACGTGAGCGGGACGAGCACTGGATTCGGCCAGTGGCAAGCGGCGAAGATTGCGCCCGTCAACCCGGCGGCGACCCATTCGTTGCGGAGCAGAGAAAGCATCCGGTTGTGGACCAGCGAATTCATGGCCACTTGCTGGAGCAGGCAGAAGGCGAAGTAGGTCCAGATACGCCGCCAGGAAGCGAGATTTGGCGGCACGTGAGGCGGAGCGCCAAGCGCGACCCCGGTGATCACGAGCGCGGCGGCCATCGCTCCGAAGATGACAAGCGACTGCCTCGTTGCGGGCCAGAGATTGTCAGCGCGCCATCCAAGGGTCCTGGGCGAATCGCGATGGAGCACGAAGCTTGCAATCAGCCACGCCACGAAGATCGTCCACGTCCATCGCGCCGTGAATTGCAGGCGCCAGATGAAGAGCAGGATGAATCCCGGGAGCAGGGTGACGTCCGCGAGCGAGAGCCAGCGTTGAGAGCGCGGCGTCATGGCGTAGGGCGGAGAGCGAGCAGTTCGCGCACAAGCTCTGCGAGGGGGCAGTTCGCGCCTCGCTCGTCGGCCGAAGCTGGTTCGAAATAGTCGCTCCAGGAAATGTCGGGGAATCCGAGGCGTGTAGCTTCTGCGGTTAGCTCCTCGCGCGTCCAGGGATGCGACTTCGCGCTCAGGCGGGACAGCGCGTCCGCTATGACGTGGTGGTCGGAATCGCGCCAGCGATAGGACTCAAGCTCGCGGAGCGCGTCCGAAGCGACCTGATCGCGGGCGCCGACGCCACTCGCACAAAGGCGCCGCAGAATTTGTTGTTCGAGGCTGATGGCGCGTTGGCGCGAAGTGGATTCCGGCATGATGGACGGGCGCGCAGGCCGGATTCAATTCTAGTGGGCAGAACGAGAAGGGAACAGGGGTTTATCGGCGAAAGACACACTCACACAGCGCACGAAGAGAACGGAAACTCAGACGGAGACTACGCGGCGTTGCTGACGACTGGCCGCACGAAATCGATGCGGTCGATCGACGCGGCCACGCCGTAAAGCGGACTGTCCTCGCCCTCGATGGCCGAAACCCGCAGAGCCTTGGCGCTGGCGCGGACGAGAACAGAGGCGCCATTTTCGCGCTCGGCGGGAAGGGCGAACGTCAGTTCGACGCCAGACCCCGGCTCAAGCTCAACCGTGGAATGAAAGTAGATGCCCGTACGCGAGATGTCGCGAAGCTGAGCCGTGTAGAACTCGGACGGTCGCGTGCGAGACGAGCAGACCTGCAGAGGAAGGTAAACCTCGTATCTTCGTGCTTTTCGGCGTTCTCCCATGCGAATCCCCCGTCTCGACTGTTTGCAATAGGGGGGCCAGCTTTAGGGGCTATTGATTCTATTGGACTTACGGTCTCTCTTTGACCGGCGACTGTATCCAAAACGGGCAGAATTTTCCTAGCTTAGGAAATTGCTGCTCGGTCGCCGAGGTTCTAGAACTATAAGGTTCTATTACCACTTAGCGGTCGGCTCGAGGGAGTTTCGGCCTGGAGTTCTCGCTCAATTGCCCCCCGGGCCTCTTCGGAGATGCCGACAAACTCGACGCCCACCCCCACCCCCGGCAGGCAATAGCGGACCTCCGCCCGGGTGCTGATCTCCACCCCGGAGTGCCCGAGGCGGAACTGAACGATCAGGACGGCGCCTTCGGGGAAGCTCTGGTTGGTGTTGATGAACATGCCGCGCGTGCTGATATCCGGCGGCCGGAGGGCAACATCCTCGCTGCGACCTTCATAGGTGACGGACAGATCCCGTAGAGGCGAGATGCGGCGCACCTGGCGCGCGGTGGTCCACTTCTTATCGTCGCTGGCCGGGCTCATTCGAGTCGGGCTCCTTGTCCCACCATGGCGGGTCCGTCGGCCTTGGGGGAATCGCCGAAGGCCGCGCGCTCACCGCAGTACGGGCAGAAGTTGAATGCGGGCGAAAGTTCGTGCCGGCATAGAGTGCATTGCTTCGAGTGAATCTTCTCGAAAGGAACCACGCGGAGGACTTCGTCGAGCGTGGTCAACCCCTCGCGCACGCGCTCGAGCGCATACTCCTGCATCAGCCTCATGCCGTTGTTTCGCGCGAGGGTGCGAATTTCGTCGTTGCGACCGCCGGTGCGGATGGCGGCGCGAATGGAGTCATCGAGTTCCAGCATCTCGTAGATTCCGACGCGGCCTTTGTAGCCCGTCAGATCGCAGGCATCGCAGCCCACCGGCACCTGCTGGGTCGAGGGTGGAGACTGCATGCCGGCCTGCATCAGGCGGGCGGTGTAAGCGGCGCCGGCCGGGACGGAGTCGTGGCAGCTGCACAGCCGGCGCACCAGCCGCTGAGCGATGATTCCAGTAACTGACGTCGCTATCTGAAATCCGGGGATGCCGAGGTCGAGCAGGCGCGTGACAGCCGAAACGCTGTCGTTCGTGTGGAGCGTCGAAAGAACCAGGTGCCCGGTTTGCGCGGCCTTAATCGCAATTTCCGCCGTTTCCTTGTCGCGAATTTCGCCCACCATGATGACGTTGGGGTCCTGCCGCAGAATGGACCGCAGGCACGACGCGAAGGTAAGCCCCGCCTTCGAGTTCACCTGCACCTGATTCAGACCCGCCACTGCGTACTCCACCGGATCCTCCACCGTGATGATGTTCACGGTGGGCTTGCGCACGAAATTCAGCGAGGAGTAGAGCGTTGTGCTCTTGCCCGCGCCCGTCGGTCCGGTGACCAGCACCATGCCCTGCGGCTGGCCGAGAATGCGCGTCAGTCCTTCGCTGATTTCTTCCGGCAGGCCAAGCGTCGAAAATCCCTGGGACGGTGCGGCGGCTTCCAGCAGCCGCATCACGACTTTTTCGCCATATTGTGTCGGCAGCGTCGAGACGCGCAGGTCGACCTTGTGTCCCGCGATTCGCACCAGAAAGCGGCCGTCCTGCGGCGCGCGCCGCTCGGCGATGTCCATGTCCGACAGAATCTTGATGCGCGACACGACCGAATTCTGCAGCGAGCGCGGGATCCGCTGGAAATCGCGAAGCATGCCGTCGACGCGAAGACGGATGACGGTATCCGTGGCCTGTGGCTCGATGTGAATGTCGCTGGCCTGCTTCTCCATTGCGGCCGTGATTGTGGAAGCCACCATGCGCACCGCGGGCGTGCTTCTCTGCAGCAGCTCCGCCTGCATTTCCTGCATGGCCTCGATATTTCTTTGCTGGGAACTCGAAGAGATGAATTCGATGCCGGAGTCCTCGTTCGCCGGAGCGATCGCCTCAGCGACTGCGGCTTCCGTCGGTTCTTTGTGCCCGTAGGTCCGGTCGAGGGCCGCGTCGATTTCACTGCGGAAGGCGAGGCGCGGAATGATTTCCATCCCCGTCGAGAAGCGAAGCTCGTCGATGATCTGCAGGTTTTGCGGCTCCGCCATCGCGACCACCAGCTTCGTGCCCTGCGCGTGAATGGGCAGAACGCAGCACCGCTTGGCGATGGCGTGCGGCAGAATCTTCAGAATTTCGGGATCGACTTCAACGTGCTCGCAGTCGGTGTACGGCACGCGGGTGACTTCGGTGAGCGCTGCGGTGAGGTCCGCTTTCGAAACGATGCCTCGCTCGAGCATCAGCTCGCCGAGGTGAATCAGCTTGCCGTGCTGTTCCTCGATAGCCTTATTGAGGTCTGCGTGGGAGACGTGTCCGCGCTCTCGAAGGACGTCACCGAGTCGTTTCTTCTTCATCGCGTCGAACCTGCTCCCAAGGATCGATGCAGTCGAAATTCTGCAGGCGTGAGGCGGGGCTCACCGATGCGCTGCTAAAGAACCGGGTCGAAGAAGACGGAAGAGCCTTCCGCTTCCGTCAAAATTCCTTTCGTGATCATCAGCTGAATCAGGCGCATCAGCGCCGCGCGGTCTGCGCTCGCATGGCCCGGAAAGTGGTTGACTTCTGCCTTCTTGGGCGGCCGGAGCGTGCCGTAATGAACGTGGCCGGTAAGCTCACGAATCCAGCGCTCAAGAGCCGTCCGCTGTTCCGTATCGATATCGTCGAACGTGATGCCCATACCCAGGCCGTTCTGCGAGTAGACCACGACACCGGGCGTCTCGAATTCGTTCTTGCCTTGGCGCAGCACCAGCCACACGCGCGATCCCACGGAGAATGGGTTGGTGGTATCGATGAAGCACCCGCCCGGCCCCAGGTCGGTGGTGCGCGTCGAAAATCGCGCGCCCGAATGCAGCTCGACCACCTCGGCCGACGCCGTTACGACGTGCCGGTCCGAATTTCGCCGCTCGGAATCTTTCGTTCCGACTGCTGCGCTTCCGCCGGCCTGATAGGCTGTCTTCTTCCCCTCGTCACGATTCATGCTGGTTGATCCTTGGTGGTGTGGCCGAATCCTGAGAAAGCGTGCGGCTCGGCTGTGCACCTATATTCTGGCGGCCCCTGGAAGAGGGGCCAAGCTCAATCCCTTCATCATTGCCCAAAAGCGAAACCGCGAGCTTCTCCCGTGGTCAGGTTACAGCAGGAATCGGACCGCAACCCCAGTGTTGCCGTCTGCCCGCTCTTCGAGCCTGACAATAGTGCCCAGGAACTTCCGGTGGGCTGAAATCCGGTCGCCGAAAGGGAACGTCACGATCACCCGCAGGCCCACCAGGTAATGCGGCATGCAGGAGATGAAATAGAGGCCATCTTGTGTAAAATCAACAACTTCCCCGGTATCCTCGATGTCGATGAACCGGGCGTCGAAGGGGCGAACATGCAGCGGCAGCGAAAGCTTCAAGCGCTTCCGGCGGCGAGCATCCGGGCCGGACGGACCTCTCCCGGAATGCGGCATGATCATCTTGTCCGGCACCAGCACGGAAGCACTCATCGCGAACCCTCAGTATTCCTGCTACATTTCAATGATATCGGCGGGCCACTCCGCTGCCTATAGAACGGGGGTACCACTGGGTACCTAACCATCGTATATGGGCCTTTGGACCGTCCCCGAAGCCCCTTGACTGTCGGATGACCGACGTGATGAAGGCCTTCGTTTTTCGCCCCGGTTAGGGCAAAATAGTCGAAGCGACCATCCTGGGCCGTCGCAAAAGACGACAAATGCGGCCTCGTTCTTCCGATTGGATCTACCGTTTCATTCGAGCCTCGGCGCGCGCGGGCTTTCGACGGGCGTACGAGCAGGTTCAGCTCGACCCCGACAAGTATCTTCGGCAGGTGCGCCGGAATCTTCAGGTGCCGGTTCGATCGTGGCAGGAATTGCAGGTGGTCAGCGACGGCGACCTCGATCCCCACGCCGACCACATCATTCGGTCGTCTTCCCGGGCCGCGGCACTTGAGGGCCTCGGGCTCGGCTTCGGCGGCCTCCTGACCGTTCTCCCGGATTTCGGCATTCTCGCTACGATCACCATTCGAATGCTTCAGAAGCTCAGCTTGACCTACGGATTCGAGTATTCGACCAGCCACGAGCTGGCCTCCCTCTGGCTTGCCGCTGCGAGCGCCGCAGGGCTCGACTACGGCCGCGAGTTTCTCGAGAAGCAGGCGGTGGAGCGCGTCGTTCCGCGAATCGTCGATCAGGTGGCGCTGCGGGCCGGCGCGGACGTCGCCGAGAAGTGGGCCGCTCGCGTCTTGCCAATCGTCAGCGCCGGCACCGCGGGCGCCCTCAATTATTGGTTCGTGCGCTCCTGGGGGCGCCGCGCAAAGAAGCATTTTCTGGAGCGCCGCAGCCGGAGCCGCTTGCAGCTCGCCGGCGCACCCATTCCGATTCGCCGCGATCGCCCGGCATTGCCTTCTGCCTCGCCGGTAGCCACGTCGCCAGCCAAGCCCTGAGAGCGGCCCGATTCGAACGCCTTTCCGCTAACGACTATTCGTATCGAGCGTTTCGGATTCCCAGCATGTATCCAGGTGTTCAGTGGTGAGTTGTTTGCGGAGAGCAGTAGGAAGCTATGCGCGCGGATTTCGTTCGAGCGAAGCGCGGTCCCAGTTGCCGAGCGTCGCGCCCGCGTCGTAGATGCTTTGCGCGAAATCCAGAATCATCGCCTTCGGCTCCGGCGCGCGGCGAACCTCCTCATAACGCAGCAGGAACTCGCCTATCTTCGCGTCGTACCGCGCCGAATCCGGCCTTGCGCGCGATTCGCGGAATCCCTGCGGCTCCGGCGCCGCATAGGCATAAAATGCCGGCTCCGTCACGTCTCCACCGCCGGGCCACCAGCCGACGCTGATCACCTCGTGCGAGTACGCTTCGCGTGTCACCTTGTCGGCGTTTGGCCGCTCCGGCGCGCGCCGGCCCGAAAACATGGTGAACGCAATATCGAAGCTGCCCCAAAAGAAATGCACGGGGCTTACCTTGCCGATGAACTGCGAGCGGAACTCCTTCAGCGCCGTATCGACGCTCCCCAGAATTCGCCAGCAGCGGTTTGCGTAATTCGGATCGTACCGCGCGTGCGTCACATCGCGGTCGAAGCGGATCGGATTCGCCACTTCCTGCGGCATCGGGCAGATTTTCACGTCGACGCCAAGGGTCTGAAGCGATTGCATCACCTCGCGATAGAATCCTGCAACGCTGCGCGTATAGAGCCGCACTGTCATCGGACGGCTCCAGCCGCTGATGATGTCCATCTTGTGCTCGATGAAATCGAACTGCAGCTCGAAGAGGCCCATCGGGCTGGGAATCGCCGACGTCGTTAGCCCGCGCGGCGTCACGTAGAGAGGCACTTCCCACCAGTGGTTTACGTGCGGGCTCAGCGCGAGGCGGATTTTCCCTGCAATCTGCGTCCACATGTGAATCGTGTCGCGCGTGTCGCTCCACTCGGCGAGCGGCAGCGCCGGCCACGCCTGGTCTCGCGTCAGTGCTTGTCCGGCCGCCATCTTCTCCTCAGCCACGATGCTCAGACTTCGATCTCATCGACGTAGCACCAGCGCCAGTCCTCGCCGGGCTCGAACGACTGAATGATCGGGTGCTTCGTGGCGTGGAAATGCTTCGTGGCATGTTTATTCTTCGAGCTGTCGCAACACCCCACGTGCCCGCAGATCAGGCACAGCCGCAAATGCACCCATGTATCGCCGATTTTCAGGCAGTCTTCACAGCCCTTCGCGCTCGGCGTCACTTTTCGGATTTCCTTCACGTGTGGACAGGCAGCCATTTCATGATTCCTTTCTGGCGCGACTCGCGTTCATTGATTGCTTTGCGTCATCTCTCCGTTGACGACATCGAGCTCGAACTTTTCGCCACCGGTTCCAGCCCAGGATTTTAGGTCGAAGCTCGAACCCGCACCCGCTCCCACCTTGTACCCTTGGACGTGTCGCACCGTCAGCGGTTTCCCCGGTTCGCACTGCTCGGGGCGATGCGCCAATTCCAGAAAATACGCGGACCCTTTGCCCGCGATCGTCGCCTTGCCGCTGGGCTCCACGAGCACCGCCGTCGATTCGTCGATTCCGATGGCCCGCGCGGGATTTGCCCAGCCGTCCTGTTCGATGCGAGCCAGGAACGCCACGGTTCGTCCGATTCGCTTCCGGGGCGAAAAATGGCTGTCGGTGATGATTCCTCGCAGCGTAGGAATCGAAAGGAAGCCGCGGTCGAGCGTCACCTTCTCGTCGAAGGGATTGGCGAGCGCTTCGGGGCTCGTGACTGTGTCGTGTCGCGCCGAGAATGCGAATTCTCCAAGCACCGCGAGGCCCGCGCTGATGCCGCCAATCGGTACGCCGCGCGCAATCGCTGCGTTGATTTCCTTCTGCATGTCTCCGGCCCAGAACTTCACGTAGTTCGATTGGTCGCCGCCCGCGAGAAAGATCGCGTGCGCCTCGCGCACCGCCTTCAGTGCAGCCGGGGAGTTCGCGCCTTCCGCTGACGTTGTCAGCAGCGTGGTCACGGAATTATTCGGGCACAGATCGTGAAAGTATGGATCGTAGTCGTCCTTGCCGCTCGCGCGCAGCACCACGACGTCTCCGCCGTGGGAATGGTCGCACAAAAATCGCGTCGCTTCGTCGACGTCTCCGCCTCCTCCCACGAGGGCCACACCCGGCGACGGATCTCCCGCCGGTTTCGGCTTCGCCGCTGCCAGCGAGAAGATCTTGAGTCCCGGCGTCTCTCCCCGCCCACTCGCTGCGAGCCCGAGGGATGCGAGCCCCGTCAGCCCCGCCAACATCATTCCCGCAAATGTGCGTGAAATCCTTCGCGTCGTCATTGCGCCCGGCAGTATACGCCAGCCTTTCGCGCGCGCCATCGATTTCAACCGTTCGCTTCGCAATTTCGCGTCCGGCCTGCGCCGCACCTGTCGTATAGTTGGAAATTCCATGGCGTCTCCTGCGCACGCATTTTCTATCCGGCGTCTCCGGCGCTCGGATCTTCCGGTGGACACGATCGAGCTTGCCCGCTATCTCGTCGGCAAAACCATCGTGCACGATCTCGGCCGCTCGCGGCTCAGCGGCCGCATCGTCGAAACCGAAGCTTACCCGCTTGGCGACGCCGCCGGCCACGCGTACCGTGGCGAAACGCGCGCGAACCAATCGCTCTTCCTCGAACGCGGCCACGCGTACATCTATTTCGCCTATGGCTCCGCGTGGATGCTCAACGTTTCCGCCGAGTGCGCCGGCATCGGAGGTGGCGTTCTCATCCGGGGTATAGAGCCGCTCGAGGGTCTCACGCTGATGCGGCGGGCTCGCGGCGCGTGCGAGTACCGCGACCTCACGCGCGGCCCGGGCCGCCTGGCGCAGGCTCTTCGCATCGACAAGTCCTTCGACGGGCTCGATCTTTGCTCGCCCCAGAGCCCTCTTTGGCTGGGCGACGCCGTTCAGCCGCTCGCCGAAATCGGAGTCACCACCCGGATCGGCCTTTCCCGCGAAGCGCATCGCCAGCTCCGCTTCTTCGAGCGCGGCTCGCCGTTCGTCAGCGGCCCCGCGCGCCTCCTGCAAAGCGCTTTTTCTACGGAATCATCCCCCGCATTCTAGGTAATTGCCTCGATTTCCTCTCATCTCGGGTCTCTTTATGATGCCCGCAGTTCAAGGCAATCATCATTGAACTGAACTGCGGAGGCACCCACGGTGGATGCATGCCCCAAGGCGTGGTTGGAAGCGGCAGAGCCGCTCGCTGGCGCCACGACGCAGCCAAAGGATTCTACGGTCTCCCCGAGAAGCACTCCCACAGGTCGTCACTCCCCCTAGCCTCGTTACGCAACCTCACCGGTGGCCCGCAATGCCCACCGGACAGCCTCTGAGTTCCAAAGGGTCAGCCCGCTAACCCGGGCTGACCCACGGAGCTCACCCGATTGGATCCTGGCCCACTGACCTAGCGTTACTCTGACTCATTAAAGTCACTACCGTCTTCGGAAGCTCCATTTACAGCGATTCCTGTATTGCCCCTAGGGCCCGTCTGCGGGACTTTACCGATGTCCTTTTAGTAGCAATCCAATATAGGGGGAGCGGTTGGCACTTATTTCTACATCGGGTTCAGTTTATCGCGTGTGGAGATTCCGCGGCGGCTTCGCCCGGCCGACACGCCGGCGTCCTGCGCGTTTCGGCTTGAGCGAATTCCCGTTGGGCGCGGTTGCGTCCGGCGCCACGGGGCGAGCGGGAGAGTTTGCCGGCAGTCAGCGCACCGGCACGCGCAAGCAGTGGCGTCGCATTTTGGTCGTTGATGACCACGAAGCCGTCCGTCGCGGCCTGCGTTCCGCTCTGGTCAGTGTGGGCCTGGAGGTCTGCGGAGAAGCGGTCGACGGCAGGGAAGCGATAACGAAGGTTATGGACCTGCGTCCGGATCTCGTCATCCTCGACGTGAGCATGCCGCATCTCGGAGGTCTCGACGCGGCCCGGGAGATCCTGCGGTTGCTGCCTTCGACGAAGATTCTCATTTTTACGATGCACGAGTCATCTCAGATCAGGGAAGAGGCCGCGAGGGTCGGAGTGCATGGTGTCGCGGTGAAATCGGCGCCGATTTCGAACTTGTTGAGGGCGATCGACGTTATCTGCGGGAGCTAAAGCCTGAACACGGAGACGACTCGCACGGCAAGAATTCTCGGAATGCACTCTGTTGGCATAAAGGAGGCGGCAGCGTGAATTCACTCCAGATTCTCGTCGCGGACGATCACGACCTGATGCGTCGCGGTCTTCGGTCCGTTCTCGAGGCGCAACCGGCGTGGCAGGTATGCGCGGAGGCGCGCACCGGCGTCGAGGCCGTCGAGATGGCCGAGAAGCACAAGCCCGACGTCGCCATCCTCGACATCTCGATGCCCGGCCTGAATGGCCTCGAGGCCGCGAAGCAGATCCGCAAAGCCTCGCAGAAAACCGAGATCCTGATGCTCTCGATGCATTACAACGATCAGCTTATTCGAGACGTCGTCGACGCCGGAGTCCGCGGCTACCTGATCAAATCCGACTCGGACCGCGACCTCGTGGTTGCGGTGAAGGCGCTGGCTGATCACAAGCCGTTCTTCACGCCGCATGCAACCGAACTGATGCTGAGCAGCATGGGCGAGCCGCGGATGACGATCCCGGAAAGCTCGTCCGAGATTCGCGAGAGGCTCACGCCTCGCGAGCACCAGATCGTTCAGCTCATCTCCGAAGGCAAGAACAGCAAGGAAGCCGCCGCGCAACTCGGCATCAGCGTCAAGACGGCCGAGACGCATCGGGCCAACATCATGCGCAAGCTCCAGGTCCACACCGTCAGCGAACTCGTGCGCTACGCCCTCCGGAATAAAATCATCGAGCCTTGATGCTCGCGTTTTCGCCCCGCCGCGGGCCCTTCGAGCTCCGCGCGTTCTAGTGCAGTCGGTTCTCGTCATAGCGGAAATCCACCAGTCCATCGCGATAATCGATGCGAATGTCGAGAAGCTGGAGCATCGCGAAGCCGAGCGTGCCTGAAATCTCGGTTCCGAAGCCGTCGCTCATGCGAGTCAAGTCGAACGTCACGAGATCCCAGCGTTTCTGCTCGAAATGGCCGAATTGCAGAGTGACGCGATCGGCGCGATAGACGTCTTTCACCGCTCCGCTCATGCCATGGACGCGCGTCTGGCCGTCGCGGCTGATCTTCGTCACTTCCTTCGCGGCCCGGGGCGAGATGGTGTCGTCGAAGGCGCCGGTGTCGATGAGGAAGAGTTTCGTGACACGGTTGTTGAGGCGCGTCGGAATGAGCAGCGCGTGGCCGAAGCGGTACGCCCGGATGTAAGAGTCCATTTCCGGCGCGATGTAACGGTCGCGGAGATTGGTATCGCCCGCGGCGCTGGAATCGAGTGCGGTGGGTTCGCGGGGCGAGGGCGGCGGGCCTGGCGGCAGCGGACTCAGCTTGAATTTCGCGTCAGGAAAATCCAGCTCCACGAGGAAATCCGAGAAGACGTCGGCGCCAATCAAGCCGTCGCTATCGGCCACGGATTTGCTGTCGACCACATCGACGTAACAGCCTCGAAACTCGAGAGCGCCGACTTGAAGGGAATCGGCGTAGCCGATGTATCCGCTCTGCGCGCCGGAGTCGCCGATTCCGTGGACCTCATGCGCGGTGACCGGCGTGACGTGGGCTTTCTCGGCAATCCGACGGTCGATGAGGATTCCGCTCGAGCCGGTGTCAACGAGGAGCCGGGCTGGTGCGCCGTTCAATTCGACGCGTAGCGCGTACCCGCGGCGGTGATAGGGATCAGAGAGAAGCTCGTCGAGGTTTGATTCCGCGGGAATGACGTTCGAAACGAGGCGGCAAGAATTGTGTTGCTCCGGAGTTTCGTTTTCGAGAAGCGCGAGCGAGCGCTGCAATCTGCTGCGTTCCTCGCCGTCGCCGTTCGTTTCGATGGCGAGGTGGGCCTTCAGGTACTTGATGCGTTCATCGCGCGGCAGAGTTTCCATCCAAGCGCGGCCGATTTCTGGATCGGAGGGGTCGAGCGAGTGTGCCTCGTCGATCGCGGCGCGGGCTCGGCGGAAGTTCGACGTTGCTTCGTAGATGCGCGCGAGTCCGTAGTAGGCGCGGGCGTTTGGCCAGCAGGCGCGAACGGGAGCGAGGAAGGCTTCTTCGGCTTTGTGCAATTCGCCCGCGCGGAAATAGACCTCGCCCATCGCAGCGTTTGCGTCGGGCGATGTCGGGTCCGCCTTGATGCCGAGAGTGGCAGCATTGAACGCCGCGTCGAGGTCCTTCTCCCTGAGGTAGACGCGGGCAAGCCCGGCATACCCGTCACCGAGATCGGTGTTCGTGGCAATTATCGTCTTATAGGATTGGATAGCAGCGTCAAATTTGTGCGCGCGATAGAGGCGAAGAGCATTCTGGATGGCCTCGGAGGGCGGAGGCGGCACCGAGGGTTGGCCGGTGCATCCAGGGTTGGCGGCAGAAGGGTGAGGCGCCATCTTGGCTTGAGTCTGTGCTCCGGCGGGCGCGGCGAGCAGGACCAAGCACGCCAGAGAGAGCATCGAAGGCAGCCATGCATGCCGCTTCATGAGTCCGCCAAGCCTCGGCAGGGAAGAATCTGCCAAATCATCGCGCCGCCGCAGCGGGAGCGCAACCCTTTGTCGCGGCGTGGGTGGCGGGGAGGCAAAAGCCGGGCGACGAAATCGGGTTTTTTGGCGATTAGACTGAGTGCCGGTCCTTTGTTTTCTATAACTTACGAGGAGTTCTAATTCCCCATTTTGGCGATTAGAAAGTGGGGTTCGCGGGGCCTTGGGACCTGGAAGGCAGGTCCGGCTGGGCCCGGCGATCGGTGGCATCAGAGGGTCAAACCTAGCCTCGAATGTTTACGACACGATTATACCATGCGATGCAAATTGAGCGGCCGAGGCGGTGGATGCAAGTGTCGCGGAATCAGTCAGTTACGGAGCGCTGTGCAGGCCGAGGCGGGTGGAATTTCGGCGTTGAAAACGCGGGAGTTACGGGCGCGGGGAGCAAAGTTTCTTTCGTTTTGAGATGAGATTTTCGAGAAGAGGGCAAGTTCCAAGGTCTAGGCATGTCTAGACACGTCTTGACACCGTGTGTGCGGAATGCGATGATTGCGAAGAAGCGGGAGATGGCAAATGGCAACGGAGAAGCGGAAGAAGGTGGGATTGAATATGCGGGTGGGTCTTTACGAAGACCTCTCCAAGCTCGCGAAAGACAACGGCCATACGACAACCTACGTGCTGGAACGGGCCGCGGAGCACTACATTCAGTTTGTCGCGCCGAAAGAGACCACGGTGCGCCCGGAGATCATGGCGCATGTGCGGCAGTCGATCGAGAAAAACCGGAAACTGCTGCAACTCCTGGCGGAACAGCCCGAGAAAACGGGCAGCAGCGAGTAGATGCCGTTCCGCGTTTATCCCACTGTGGCTGAAGTGATCGAAGCCCAGCGCTTGCTGATTGAAGAATTCGGTGGCCTTCACGGTATTCGCGACCGTGGATTGCTGGAATCGGCCGTTTTGCGTCCTCGAAGCGGGTATTACAGCGGACTCATTGAAGAGGCTGCCGCCTTGATGGAATCGCTGGCAAACAACCAAGCATTTGTGGACGGGAACAAGCGAATCGCATTCGTGATGACAGACGCTATGCTGCGAGCGAACGGTTATTTTCTCGACGTCGAACCGCTCGAGGCGCACAAGATCATTATGGAAGCGATTGCGAAGACGGAATTCCGATTTTTGTGGATTCGCGCGTGGATTGCGTCTATCGCAAAGCCTTTGTAGGAGGCCGCAAAAGGACGCACTTCGCGGGGCCATGTCACGCGGCCGAGCGCTGGAAGAGCTAAGGGAGGCGCGGGCTGAGGTAAATGAGCAGGACGCAGCAGACCAGAGCGAAGCCGGCAAGCGGCGACCAAAAGGAGATCGCTGTAGCGGCGCTGAACATCGCGAGCGCCAGATAGGAGCGAATTCTCGCGACGCGGCGCAACTGCGGCGTAATGTCGGCGTCTTTGGCCTGCGCGAAGGCGGACCGTTCGAAGGCGATATAAGCGATCTCGATCAGAACGAAGACGAGGGCGTAAACGAACACGGGCGCGGCGGCGAGTTTATTGGCGGCCATCCAGGCCGTGGCGACCGGCACGAGCGAAATCATGAACAGGTGGGCGAAGTTCCACCAGATGAGCCGCGATGTGGTGTGGCGAACGAAGCGGAAAAGGTAATGGTGATTGACCCAAATGATGGCGATGAAGAAATAGCTGACGCCGTAGCTGAGGGCCAGGGGCCATTCCGGGAAAAGCGCGCGGAGAGTGGGTTGCGCCGGCGGCTTGAGGTCGCGTTGCATCGGGATAGCGATGGAGTGTGTGGAAGCGACGTGAGGGCTTGTGCGGGCGTGGGCGAAGGCGTATGAGGGTTGCGCGGACGAGAGGGGAAGCCGGATGGCGAGAAGAGGGAGCGCGTTGCGGAGGCTGAGGATTCTCGGGGGCGCGGCGGCGATTTGGTTTGCGACGATGTGGATTCTTGCGGCGGCTGGCGCGCCAGCGACGGCAAGCAGCGCAGCCCTCGCGCAAGGCGCAGCGCAGGCGGATCCGGGCGCGGAGACGGATGAGTATGCGGCGGGGCAGCTTCGCGAGCAGCACATCCCGGGAATCGCGTTAGCGGTGGTCCGCGACGGAAAGATCGCTCAGGCGAAAGGATACGGTCTGGCGAACGTGGAACTGGATGTGCCGGTGAAGCCGGAGACGATTTTCCAGACGGGCTCCGTGGGGAAGCAGTTTACGGCGACGGCCGTAATGATGCTGGTCGAGGAAGGGAAAGTCGGGCTGGACGATCCGATCCGGAAATATTTTCCGGGTGCGCCGGCCGCGTGGAACAAGATAACGGTGCGGAACCTGCTGACGCACACGTCGGGAATCCCGGATTACACGGACAAGGTTATCGAACTGCGGAAGGATTACACCGAAGATCAGCTTTTCCGGATTTTCTCGCGGTTGCCGCTGGATTTTCAGCCAGGCGAGAAATGGAAATACAGCAATTCGGGGTACGTCCTGCTGGGCATCCTGATTCACAGGGTGACAGGGGAATTCTACGGCGACTTCCTGCATCAGCGAATTTTTGCGCCGCTGGGCATGGACGCGACGCGGATTATCAGCGAGGCGGACATCATCCCAAACCGCGCGGCGGGCTACCGGCTGGTGAAAGGCGAGCTGAAAAATCAGGAGTGGGTGTCGCCATCGCTGAACACGACGGCGGACGGCGCGCTGTACACAAACGTGCTGGACATGGCGAAGTGGGACGCGGCGCTGTACACGGAGAAGCTGCTGAAAAAATCGAGTTTCGCGGAGATGTATACGCCGGTGAAGCTCAGCAGCGGGAAAGGGTATCCGTATGGGTTCGGATGGGATGTGACCACGGTGAGCGGGCGGCGGCTGTATGAGCACGGCGGGGCGTGGCAGGGCTTTACGACATTCATCGCGCGGTATGTGGATGACCGGTTGACGGTGATCGTCCTGACAAACCTGGATTCAGCGCATTCGAATCCGGGGAAGATTGCGCATCATGTGGCGCATTTCTACGAGCCGACGCTGCCGGCGGGAAAAGATTGAGGCAAGGAGGCAGGGAAGCAGAGAGGCAAGGAAGGGCAAGACGGCATGAGGGGGTGAAGGATGATCCGGCAGATGTTGATGCTTGCGCTGCTTTTTTCGGCATGCATGGCGGGCTCACTCGGTGGTGACGACCGAGCAGCCGATGAATCGGCGATCCGCGAGGTGGTGGGCGCGGGGCAGCAGGAGGCATGGAACCGGCACAATGCGAAGGCTTACGCTGCGCTGTTCGCGGAGGATGCCGATACGGTGAACGTGATGGCGTGGTGGTGGAAGGGCCGCGCCGAGCTCGAAAGCAACTTGACGCGGATGTTCGCCAATATTTTCCGCGAGAGCACCCTGACGTTCACGCAGGTGGACGTGCGATTCCTGACGCCGGAGATCGCCATTGCGCATGCCCACTGGACGATGACCGGAGCACACATGCCTCCGGGGCTGCCTGAGCCGCGGGAAGGCTTGCAGACGCTGACATTGCAGAAGCGCGAAGGAAAATGGCTGATCGCCGCCTTCCAGAATACGAACTACGTGCCACCACCGGATGCGCCCGCGGGCAGGACCTAGCAGATGAAACAGGATGGTGCCGAGGGGCAGAATCGAACTGCCTACGCCGGCCTTTTCAGGGCCGCGCTCTACCGGTGAGCTACCTCGGCACGGTTGGTAGCAAACAATCTTACGGAAAAGCGTTGAATTGGAAAAGGGAAAAGGCGAGGGTGGCCGCGCGGAAGCCGCTGATGCTGCGCGAAGCGAGCTCCCTCAGCGGCTAAAGCCGCAAGAGGTGGTCACGAGGTGCGGCACGGCTGAAGCCGTGCCCTGACGCCGGGCTAGCGGACGGTGCGTTTGAGGAAATGGCCGGTGCGGGCGACGTGGCCGACGCAGAGGCGCAGGATCGCTACGATTCGAGGCGAGAGTTGAGGCAGGCCGGGAGGAAGCTGGTTGCGGAAGGGCGCAAGGAGTTCGTCGGCGCGCTCGGCGTCCTCCTCGGTGCCGCCGATCAGGCGATGAAGGGCTTCTGAGGCAGCTTGAACCTGTTCGGGATTCGGTGAGCTGGGCGCGGGACTGGAGGTCTCGCATTCACCGGCATAGGCTTCATTGAGCTGGCGGGCAAGGTCGCGGCATTCCACGCAGGACTCGTGGCGCCGGTCTGGATACCACCAAAGCAAGCATTTTCTCCTTAAACTACAACGTAGCCGTCAGTCCAGTGGTCCTTATTCAACTCGTAAGGGCAGACCTGAAATCCGTTCTGTGCGTCGACGAAGCCAGGCCGATTGCGGGTACGGTCGATGGCTGCCTTGGCGTCACCGTCGGTACGATAGACGCCGATAAGGAGCTCTTCGTCGTTCCCGTCAGCCAATGCACGGACATGCCACAAAAGGAAAACCACTTCGTTCATCGCTTTACTCCTCGTGAGTTTCGAGCGCAAGGAGCAATCCGGAAGGGATGGCTAGAGATCATCGTTGGAGTCCAAGCGGGTGCAGCGTGCCGCGCCTGTAGCCGAGACTAAGCGACATTGCCGAAGCGAGCTAGTGGACGGATTCGTCGAACTCGCGCATCCAGTCTTTCTTCTTCAGGACTTCGCGAGGCTTGGAGCCGTCGGGCGGGCCGACGATGCCGTCCTTCTCCATGAGATCGATCAGGCGCGCGGCGCGGCCGTATCCGACGCGGAGGCGCCGCTGCAAGGTGGAAGTGGAGGCGCGGCCCATCTCGCAAACGACGCGGACGGCGTCCTGATAAAGCTCGTCATCAACCTCTTCGCCGCCCTCGCCATCGGCGCCCGAGCCGCCAGCCGCGGCGTTTTCATCACGCGGAGGCTTCAGAAGCTCCATGTTGTAGAGAGCCTTGGCCTGCTCGCGCCAGAAGTCGCAAACGGCGACGACTTCGGATTCGTGGACGTACGGGCCGTGAATGCGATGGAGGCGCGAAGACCCGGCGGGCAGGTAGAGCATGTCGCCCCTGCCGAGCAGCGATTCGGAGCCGTTGGAATCGAGAATGGTGCGCGAATCGACTTTGCTGGCGACGCGGAACGAAATGCGCGCCGGGAAATTGGCCTTGATGAGGCCCGTGATGACGTCGACGGACGGGCGCTGCGTTGCGAGGATAAGATGGATGCCGACGGCGCGCGCCATCTGAGCGAGGCGCGTGATGGATTCCTCGACGCCGTTGGTATCGACCATCATCAGGTCGGCGAGCTCGTCGATGATGATGACGAGGTAGGGCAGCGGGCGATGCTCGGCGTCGTCAGAGTTTTCGAAGAGCGAGAGCGATTGCGCCTTGTCGAAGGTGCGATTGTACTGCTCGATGTTGCGGACGCCGCGGCCGGCGAGGAGCTTGAGGCGGCGCTCCATTTCGCGCGTGGCGTTGCGGAGGACGTTGGCGGCGACCTTGGGATCCGTGACGACGGGCGTGAAAAGGTGCGGAATGTCGGAGTAGAGGCCGAGCTCGAGCTGCTTGGGGTCGACGAGGACTACTTTCATTTCGTCGGGCGTGGCTTTGTAGAGCATGCCCATGAGCAGCGAATTGATGAAGACGCTCTTGCCGGTGCCGGTGGAACCAGCGATGAGCAGGTGCGGCATCTGCGTGAGGTCGGCGGTGCGAATGCGGCCGATCAGGTCCTTGCCGAGAGGCATCGTCAGCTTCGAGGAGGAGTGACTGAATTCGGGGGACTCGATGACGTCGCGGAGCGCGATCGTTTCGCGATGCGGATTCGGGACTTCGATGCCAACGGTGGATTTGCCCGGAATGCGCTCGATCAAGATGGATTCGGCGCGAAGGGCGAGGCAGAGATCGTCGCCCAGGCCGGTGATGCGGCTGTACTTGATTCCGGCCTCGGGCTTGAATTCGAACGTGGTGACGACGGGGCCGGGATTGATTTGCGTCACGTGGCCGCCGACGTCAAATTCGGCGCACTTCTGCTCGATCGCGCGCGCGTATTCCTTCAGCTCGGCCTCATCCATTTTTTCGCCGCGCTCGGCATTGCGAAGCAGCGAAGGCGAGGGGAGCCGGAAGGCAGTCTTGTTGCGAGAGATTTTGGGCTCGCTGCCCGATTTCCTGGGTGCGGGCGGCGGCTCGGGCTCATGGAACTTGATGACGGCGGGCGCGCGATCCGCGAGCTTGCGCCTGTCCTCGGGCTCGGCGTCTTCCTCTTCCTCCTCGTCCGCGAGCTTGGTGGAGACGCGCTGCTGCTGAACGGGCGGGCGGCCGGCGATCTTGATTTCCTCGACGCGCTTTCGGAGGCGCGCGGATTCGCGCGCTTCGCGCCAGGCCTTCACACGAGCCATCACATTGCTGATGGCGCCTCCCGCGGCCATGGGCTTTTTCATCCACGCGAGACCATTGCGCAGCGAAAAGCTGGTGGTGAGAAGCAGCGCGGTGAGAAGCGTCGCGATGGCGACAAGGTTTGCGCCGATGGGATTAAAGGCGGCGCGCATCGCATTGCCCATCAGGCTGCCGAGCATGCCGCCGGGCGGCAAAGCTCCGCGAACTTCGGGAATGAACGAAGGCGCAGAAGCGCGCAGAAGCGCGAATTCAGCAGCAACGGAAGCGACGAGCATGAAGAAGCCGATCGTCTTTGTGACGGCGGCTTCGAGCACCTGGCTGCGGAACCAGCGCATCGCGACGAGGAACATCGCCACCGGAAGAAGGAACGCGGCGAAGCCAAAAACCTGGAAAACGAGGTCGGCGAGGTGCGCGCCGAATGGGCCAATCCAATTGCGGACGGGAATCGGGGAGGAGGGGGCGGAAACGTTGAAGCTGGCGTCGTGTGGCGAATAAGAGAGCAGGCTCAGGGCGAGCAGAATCGCCATGCTGAGGCCGATGAAGCCGACCAGCTCGTTGAAGCGCTTGTTTTCGGTTGGCGACAGAATGCGCACATCATCCCCCTTGCCAATGCCGCCGATGCGAGTAGCAAGCTCGACCGGCGGCGGCCCGGGCGCTTTCGAATTCAGATGCGAAAACGCCGGGTCAAGCAGCCCCGCGACGGGCTGCCAAACAGTCTACTCCGAGTATCCGCAGGGCGGAACTCGAACGCTGAGCGAAGGGAAGGCTCGATCAGGCTGGCGCGGCGAGGCGAGAAACAACACGCCTACGGCGCGACCATCTGTCTGGGACGGGCGGGCGCTAACGCGCGGAGCCCAGAGGAGGAACGCGAGTACGCAGAAGACTATAGCAAAGCGACGTCGGGGACGCGCAAGGGGATTTGGCGCGCGTGTTGCGGATGACGCACGGCGACGGGGTAAGTCGGCCAAGGTTCTCCTGTAGGTTCCGCCTAGGCGTGGCTTGAGGGACTCCGAATCTTCCTTCGGAACTTAAAGCCTTCGCTGTATCGACCCCCGCGGACCGCGGCCATAACCTGGTGTCCAGACGGTGGCCCGAAGGGGAATCTCCAGAAAAGCAAACTGTATGCGAAGGGCAGGAAAGGAGGTTAGTCGCTGATGCCGCTGATCCAAGTGATTCTCGTCCTGATCGTAGTGGGGGTATTGCTTTGGCTGATCAACCGCTTCATCCCGATGCAGGGAACGATCAAGTCGATTTTGAACGCGGTAGTGGTGATCGTGGTGGTTCTGTGGCTACTCAATGTTTTCGGACTGCTGCACTCGCTATCGAATATTAAAGTGGGGACTTAAGAGGCCGTCAGTATCCAACGTGGGCCAGCCATCCCAAAACTATGGCCACGGCGAGGCAATAGATGCCGAACCAGTGCCAGCGGCCTTGCTCGAGCCAGTTCGAGAGCCAGCGCAGCGCGATCAGGCCCGCGGCAAAGGCGCAAACCATGCCGAAGAGGCCGGGCGTGAGCGCGCCGCTCCAAGGCGCGGCGACTCCGGCGGTGTGAACAGTGCGGAAGACACGCCAGGCTTCGCGTCCAATGGCGAGCGGCGTGACGGCGACGGCCATCGCGAAGCTGAAGGATTCGATGGCGGCGCGCTTGCCTCCGGTCAAGAGGCCGCCCGAGATGGTCGAGCCGGAGCGCGAAAAGCCGCGGAAGGGAATCGCGAAGCCCTGGAGAATGCCCATAACGACTGCGTCTACCCAGCGAATGGGCTGTGGCGGGGTTTGCGCTGCGGTCTCCTGGCGGCGCGCTTCGTGCAAGCCGGCGTAAAGAATCAGCAGTCCGGCTGCGGCGAGCGCCGGAGCAATCCACGTGAGCTTATTGAAGAGGACTTCGATTTCGGCGCGCTGGCCGCCATGGCCAAGCACGCGTCCGATGATGATTGAAAGCGGATAGCCGACGATGCCTGAAAGCAGTGTCGCGACGAAGACGAGCTTGACGAACTGCCAGAAGCGCGCCAACGACGAGAAAAATTCGTCGACCCAACGGTTCCAGAAATAGGCGATAACGGCGAACATCGTGCCGGTGTGCAGAAGAACAAGCAGCAGGGCGTTGGAGGGCGTCGACATATCCTGGTGGAGCAGCTTCGCCGTCACGATCACGTGAGCCGAGCTCGAGACGGGCAAGAGCTCGGTCAATCCTTGCACTACCGCAAGCAGAACCACTTGCCACAGAGGCATGCGCGATTGTCTCCGTTCACGTTGGAGTTATCTCTTCGAAGTTTTCGATGGCGCGATCTTTTTCGTCATGGAGTACGCGTCGACTCCGCCCGGATAGTAGCCTTTGCGCACGCGATGTGTGCGATAGCCGTGGTGCTGCCAGAAGGCAACGCCCGCGGCGTTGTCGACGGCGGTTTCGAGGCCGATCGTGGCGACGCCATTTTTCGAGAGGCGCTTTTCCGCCTCGCCAAGCAGCGCGGTGCCAATGCCGTGGCGCCGGAATTCCTCGAGCACATCCATTGTAATGACGTATCCCAGGCTTTCATGGCGCGCGCTGATGCAGAAGCCGGCGAGCACGAATTTGCGCGATCCGCGCACCTCCGCCACAAGGCATTCGGCGCCGGCCATGGCGAGGTACGCCTGCATCTCGTAGGCTGAGTAGGCAGTTTCGCGCGAATAGCAGACGCGATCGATTTCGCAGAGCGCGTCGAAATCCTCGGGCCGGTAAGTGCGCAGCGAGATTTTCACGGCTCGGCATGCCTGGGATCACACTTCCAGAATCACCGGAAGAATCAGCGGCCGCTTGGCGGTCTGCTTGTTGAGGAAGCGCTTCAGGTCGACGCGAATCTTTTCTTTGATGACGCTCCAGTCCGTTTTTTCCTCGGGTGTCGATTGGTCGACCGTGCGCAGGATGATTTCGCGTGCCTTGGCCAGGATTTCGTTGCCGTCCTCGCTGGGGAGGAAGCCGCGCGTGACGATTTCCGGCGCCGTCTCCATGCGGCCGGTGTGCTTGTCGATGGCGATGATGGGGACGACGACGCCATCTTCGGCGAGGTGCCGGCGGTCGCGAATGACTACATCCTCGATTTCCTCGAGCGAGCCGGAATCGACCATCACGCGGCCCGCTGTGACGGGTTCGCGGCGCCGCGCAGCGCCGTCGGCGGTGAATTCGAGAGGCTGGCCACTTTCGAGCAAGAAGATCTGGCCCGAGACAGCACCAACTTGTTCGGCGAGAGCGGCGTGCCGGAAAAGCTGCCGGTATTCGCCGTGCAGCGGGACGAAATATTTCGGGCGGACAAGCTGCAGCAGGATTTTCATCTCTTCCTGGCTTGCGTGGCCGGAGACGTGAATCGGGGCGGCGCGTCCGCCTTCGTAGTAAACCAGGACGCGGCGGCGGAAGAGATGGTCGATCATCCGGAAGATGGCTTTTTCGTTTCCGGGGATGATGCGCGCGGAGAGAATCACGGTGTCGTTTTCAGAGAGGCTGAGCAGGCGGTGATTATCAACGGCGATGCGCGAAAGCGCGGAAAGCGGCTCCGCCTGCGTGCCGCTGGCCAGCACAACGAGGCGGCGCGGATCGAACGAGCGAATATCCTGCGGGCGGACGACGCTGCCATCGGGGATGCGCAGCTTGCTGAGTTCGTGCGCGAGCTCGACGTTGTTGACCATGCTGCGGCCGACGATGCCGATCTTGCGGCCCACGATGTGCGCGATGTCGATCACCTGCTGGATGCGATGGATCGAGCTCGAAAAGCAGGAGACGACGACTTTTGCGGGAGCAGCGCGGAAAAGCTCCTCGAGACGCACCACGACCGCGCGCTCGGACGGCGTGAATCCGGGGCGCTCGATGTTGGTGCTGTCGCTAAAGAGCGCGAGGACGCCTTCCTGGCCGTAACGTGCGAAAGCGTGCAGGTCGAACGGCTTGCCGTCGACGGGCGTGGGATCGATCTTGAAGTCGCCGGTGTGAATGATGACGCCGACGGGCGTGCGAATGGCGAGCGCGACGCAGTCGATGGTGCTGTGCGTGACGTGGAGGAATTCGATCTGGAATGGCTCGATGCGGATGATCTGCCCCGGCTGTACTTCGCGCAGGACGGCGTCGCCGAGCAGCGCGTGTTCTTCGAGTCGCTTGCGAACGAGCGCCAGCGTGAACTGCGTCCCGTAAATCGGCACGTTCAGGTCGCGCAGGATGTAAGGAAGCGCGCCGATGTGGTCCTCGTGGCCATGCGTGAGGACGATGGCGCGCACCATGTGCTTGTTCTGCTTCAGGTAAGTGATGTCGGGGATGACGATGTCGACGCCGAGCAGTTCCTGTTCGGGGAACATGAGTCCGGCGTCGATGACGATGATGTCGTCGCCGCAGCGGAGCGCGAGCATGTTCATGCCGAACTCGCCCAGCCCGCCCAGCGGAATGGCCCACAGCGAAGGTTGGCTCAAGTTGTTGTTCCGGCCTTTCGACTCGCTCAGAAGAGCGCGGATCGGACTAGTGGTCGCTGCCCGCGAAGAGCCTGGCGATAGCCACGAGGACCACGGCGCCCACGGTTGCCGCAGCGAGGCTCCACCAGAATCCGATGCCGCCAATTCCGAGCCGCGTAAAAATCCAGCCGCCGATCACCGCTCCGATCAAACCCAGAATGACGTCGACTAGGCATCCGAAGCCGCGGCCGCGCGTCAGATGGCCCGCAATCCAGCCAGCGAGCAATCCGACGATGATCCAAGCGATCAATCCCTGCATCTGGATGCCGACGAAAACGCCGCGGCCCTCGGGCGCGGCTCCCAAGATTGCGATCATCGATGTTCTCCCGTGGATGGCGATTCTTCGTTCGTCATTCGCGGCGGCTCAGCTCTGGCAGAAAATGTAGCCAAGGCATTTGTAGACCAGCTTGGCTGCCAGGAAATTGGATGCGTGATCCCCCGGCTGAGGAAGCAATTCCACGACGTCCATGCCGACGATTTTCTTGTGGTCGGCGACGGCGCGAATCAAAGACGTCACCTGATACCAATCGAGGCCTCCGGGCTCGGGCGTGCCGGTGGCAGGCAGGACGGAAGGATCAAAGCCGTCGAGATCGATCGTGAGGTAGACGCGCGGGCTGAGATCGGCGAGAACCTTGGCGATCCAGCTCTTCAAAGGCGCGCGGATAATATCCTTCGCCCAGTAAATTTTTGTCCGCAAGTGTGGAATGGCCTGTGCTTCCTCGACGCACAGCGAACGGATGCCAACCTGCACGGCGGGGCAGACTTCCACCACGCGCCGCATCGCGCAGGCGTGGCTCGCGGGATTCGCCTGGTACTCGTCACGCTGGTCGGCATGAGCGTCGATCTGAAGGACGCTGACGTCCTTGAATTTTTTCGCGATGGCGGAAACAAGAGGGGGCGTCAGCGAATGCTCGCCGCCGAGCGCGACCGGGAACTTTTCGTCCTCGAGCAGCGCCAGTTGTGCGGCAAAAAGCTCCGTGATCACTTCATCGAGCGTGCCGTCCATCGTGTCGATCGCCGGAAGCGTGTGGATGCCGATTTCCTTGTAGGGCTCGAGCTCGAGTTCCTCGTCGTACAACTCCATGTTGCGGCTGGCTTCGATGATCGCGGCCGGGCCGTTGCGCGTCCCATGCTCGTAGGTCGTCGTTCGCTCGAGAGGGACCGGAAAAATCACCGCGCGAGAAGTTTCGTACGCGGAATGTTCTTCCGGAAGGCCCCCGAAGTTCTGCGGCGGCACAGGAGTGTATCGAGTCATATTCGAATTCGCGCTCCGAAAAATTTCTAAATTGTTCTTTCGCCGATGCCTCATTTGTACTATCAATGAGGCGCGAATGCGCGACATCAACGCGCGCCCGGTTACGCCGGGTTCGTTTACATTACCTGCGAGGAAGCTGAATGGCAAAGAAAAAGGGCGCGACAGGCCGGATTCTGCACGATCCGGTTTCGGACCGCCTCACTCCGATCTATCCACTCGATCTCTCCCGCGCCCGTTCCGTTGATGATCTCGTCCGCGCCATGGGGCGAACGGCCTTCACAGGCCGGCAGGTGGGCGATGCCGCCGACGTCCTGGAAGCGATGGCGCGCGACAAAGACTGCTTCGTGGTGATGACGCTCTCCGGCGCGATGACCGTGGCCAAGATGGGCCTGATATTTTGCGATCTGATCGATTCCGGCATCGTGAAGGGAGTGGTTTCGACGGGCGCGCTGATGGCGCACGGCCTGGTGGAAGCTACGGGCCGCTCGCATTTTCGCTACGACGATAAGATGGACGACCGCGAGCTGTTCCTGGCCGGCTACAACCGCGTGTACGATTCGCTCGAGCCGGAATTGAATCTGGACGCGGTGGAAGAAGTGGTGCAAGAGGTTCTGGAGACGTGGGACGCGAAGGAGACCGTCTGCAGCTACAAGATCAACCGGCGAATCGGCGAGTACCTGGCGAAGCACACGAAGGGACGCGGGATTCTGAAGTCCGCCACCGAAAAGAATGTGCCGGTATTCGTTCCGGCGTTCACCGATTCCGAACTTGGCATCGACTTCGCGCTGCACCAGCGCGTGCGAAGGGAAGAGGGGCGTCCGCTGCTGCGCTTCGACCCCTACGAGGACTTCGAGCATTACGCGCGCACGATGCTGGCGACGAAGCGCATGGCGCTTTTCACCATCGGCGGCGGCGTTCCCCGAAACTGGGCGCAGCAATTCGGCGTGTACGCGGAATTGCTGGCGCGCCGCGGCTACGAAAAAATTCCGCTCAAGCGGTACAACTACGGCGTGCGCATCTGCCCGGAGCCGGTGCACTGGGGCGGCCTTTCGGGGAGCACGTACACGGAAGCGGTATCCTGGGGCAAATTTGTGCCGCCGGAAGAGGGTGGGCGCTTCGCGGAGGTTTTTGACGATGCCACTGTGGCGCTGCCGCTCGTGGTAGGGGCGGTGCTGGAGCGCATCGGCTATTTCAAGGATCGGAAGCGCGCGGCGGGGAAGTGACGCTGTTGTGAAGCTGAGAGAATCAGTCGATCAGTCGTCGTCAGCGAGAAGAATCGCAGCGGCGAGAACTGTGGTCCAGAGTCCGCGCTTATCTCCCACGGCGGACTGCGTGATGTTCATCGTGCGGACGATCTTGTTGGAAATGCGATAGACCTCTTTCTTTTCGTCCCACGACAAATCCGGATCAAATTCCACGTTGAGAGTGGTGGCAAGCATCTCTGCGGCAAGCTCTTCGGCGTACTCGCCCGCAACTTCTTCGGTTTCGCCGAATGAGTGGTGCTCGGAGAGGTAGCCGTACATCGATTTGTCGCCGGGAAGAGCCAGGCCCACGCCCGCCGCGATCAGGCGGTGCGGTTCGCGCGTCTGATTTTCGCTAATGACGGTGAAGGCCACTTGGCCGGGTTTCAGATGCTTCAGCCCTTCACTGCGTGAAATAAGCTTGCAGTAAGGAGGAAAAATCGAGGAGACGCGGACAATGTTGCAGGCGGCAATACCCGCATTGCGCAGCGCGAGCTCGAAACTGGAAAGCCGCTCCCGATGTTTTCCGACGCCCTTAGTGAGAAAAATTTTCTTCGCGACGAACGCCATGGATCGTGCCGGGTTGCGGTGCCTCCACTAAGTAGCAGTCGGAAAAATCTTGCGCGCTGCGAAAAGTAGCAAGCACGCGCAGTGATGTCAACGACTATTCGTTCGAAGTTACGCTGCATTAACATTTCGGGCTCAAGCGCTCCGCTTCGAAGGGCCGCGGAGCTCCACCTTGGGGCGCCCTTTTGTCTTCTTCTACCTGCCGTGGTCGGGCGCCATCTCAAGGGCCGCTCTTTCGATCGCCAACTGAGCCTCAAGCGGGACAATCTTCCAGTTGCCGTCTGCTGTGGCGGGAATCTTCTTCGTGCGACTCAGATAATCGATAAGCAGCTCGCGAATTTCGACCGGAGAGCGGTAGACAACGGGAAGCCCTTGATAGACGGAGTATCGGCCGCCGCCCGTATAGCGGTAGTTGTTGATGGCAACGCGGAGTTTTTGCGCGGGATCGAGCGGCTTGCCATGGAACGCTAGATTGCGAATGCGCTGGCCGACCGGCTGCGTCAAGTCGATCTCGTAGGAAACGCCCTCGGCACAATCCGCGTTGTATCCCGGCAAGCGAATCGTTTCGCCTTCGGGGACAGGCCATGCCGGGAAGAAGCTTGCGGCGTGCTCGAGAGCGTCCTTGAGCTGGGCGCCGGTCATTTCGACCACGTAGAGCGTGTTTTCGTAGACGTACAGCGCGGTAGCCTGGCGAACCGTGACGGGACCGGCGGGAATTTTTACGCCGGGGAAAAACATCGTGGCCATGGAGACGTCGGCGTGTCCGGCTTCGAGCTGAACTTTGTGAATCAGGTCGACGAGCGGATCGTCCTGATAGCGTGCTAGCTCGCCCGTCATTTCTTTCTCGGAATCGGCGATCGGCGTGTCGAGATATTTTTGCGTCGCCTCCTGATACGGCTCGGCGAGCTTCATGATTTCGGGATCGGCGGGCACATCCGCGGTGACGGGAATTGTGGTCGAGTGCTTCGATTCAACCGACCAGCGGCCGCTTGCGTCGCGCGACATTTCGACATCGGCGCGCGCGAGCGATTGGCCCCAGTTGCGCGCCTGCGAGAGCAGGACTCCATGAACCATCAGCTGCGGCATTTCGCGGTGCGTGTGGCCGTAGAAAATGACGTCGATGCCGGGAACATCGTTCGCGAGCTCCCACGCCGCATTTTCGTTTTCGAGCTGATCGGGGGCGGAGGCGCCGGTTTGCGGATCGCGGTCGAGCCCCGAATGCATGATCACAACAAGCAGATCGACTCGCTTGCGCACTTCAGGAATCACGCGTTGCGCGGCGGCCACGATGGGCTCGAATTCGTAACCCTTGTAATGCCCCGGAATCTCCCAGCGCGGAATTCCCGGCGTGACGAAGCCGACGATGCCAACGCGCACGCCCTCAATATTCTTGATGATGTACGAGCCGATGTGCGGGACGCCGCTCGTGTAGCTTTGCTTGATGTTGGCCGCGAGCCACGGAAAATCGGATTCACTCTTCGCCTTCCACATTTCCTTTTCGCCGAAATTGAATTCGTGATTACCCACGGCCATCGCGTCGTAATGCAGCAGGTTGAAGGCCGCGATCGTCGGATTCGGCTTCGACGTGTCTTTCTCCGCGAAGTAGTAGGCGAGTGGCGTGCCCTGCGTCGTGTCGCCGCAGTCGAGCAGAAGCGCATGCGGCGCTTCCGCGCGGGCGCGCTTGATCAGCGTCGCAATTTTGGCCAGGCCGAGGTCGGCGGGCTTGTTTGCATAGTAGTCCCAGGGCTCGATGTGGCCGTGGATGTCCGTGGTGCTCAGAAGGGTGATTGTGACGTGATTCGCGGATTGCGCGGGCGCGGCGAAGGAGTGGTGCCTCGCGCCGGCGGGTACTGCGAAAAGAAGGATGCAGAGGAGCCAAACGCTTCGAACATGGAATCGCATTTTTTGTATGGCCTGTCTTATTCCTTGGCGCAAAGAGGGATGCATGGAGCAAGCGCGTCCGCGATGGTCTTCAACTCGCGGAGCTGAGTATGAGTGAAGTCAGGGCCTGCATCGGCGGCCGTGCCGCCTTTGCGCGAAACCTGGATGACGCCGATGACCTTCTTTTCGAGAATCATCGGCACGCTCATGATCTTCTGGATGGGATCGCCGCGCAGCAGCTCCGGCGGAATCGGCACCGCCTCGAACACCGACGCGTGGGGCACCACGGAGAAATGGTTGACGATTTCTCCGCGTTTTTCCCGCACCGACCGCGCCGCCAGCGAATTCGTGCTCGAGAGCGGAATCTGCCCCACCGTCCGCAAGCTCTCAGGAACGATGAAGTGCAGAAAGCGCTCGTCAGTGGCCAGCCCGAGAATCGCCACCTCGTGCGGCTGCACCGCGAAATTCTTGCCGATCAAATCAGCGACGCGTGCCATCTCGTCGGTCTCGCACGGAGCGGCCTTGCGCGCGATCTCGTGCGCCAGCTTCCTGATTTCGCCTACGTGTTCGCTCGGCATGCGGCTGCCTCGACCCTCGGCGGAGTCTATCATAGCAATTCTACGGCACCGCGTTCGCCGGACGACCGAGTTTCCTGTTTTGGCGAGCGAGCCTCTTCGTGTCGTGGCACCAAGCACTAGCGCGTAACCGGTGGCCGCACGACCAGACAACGCGCAACGATGTCGTGGAGTGCCTGCTTTCTCCGTGTGAATCCGCAAACGATGTAGCCAATTCCGAAGGTGAGCCCCGACAGCAACTTCGCGAGAGTCCTCCCCGTGGCCCTGTTTTGGCTAAGTCGACGTCCTTCAAGGTCGGTAACACGCAGTCCAAAGGCCATCTTCCCGAACGTAGCCTGCCGAGCCGAGCTCTCCATCAGACTGAAATAGAGAAGACGGGTGACAACTGCGGTTGCTGGCAGTGCCACCAGGAGCGCCGCACCAGAATCAAAGTGTTCCGTAGCGGCCAAGAGCCGAATTGCTACTACGGCGAACAGGACAATCAGGCACCAGGGTATGAACAGCACGGCGGAGTCAATCAGAGAGGCCGCGAGCCGGATCCAGAACCCTGCGTAGCGGACAGGTTGGCTCGACAATTCCTCAGGAGAGATCGGCATAACCCAAGGTTCCCACGACTTGGCGACGGCAATTCTGCCTGAAGCGGCGCATCGCGACAAGCGAGCCGAGGCCGTCGCTTTTTCACGCTCGGGAATCGCACTTTAGCCATATAGTGTGGGCCGCAAAGGGACGAAGCAAGCGTCACGGAAATTGCGGAGGAATCTAATGAGACGACATCTACGGGGAATCCTGGTCGTGCTGCTCGTGCTGGCCGCCGCGCCATGCTTCGCGCAGAACGCGCCGGACGAGCGCACCATCACCGTCTTCGGCCGCACGATTCATTACTGGGATGTTGGCTCCGGCCCGGTCGTGGTCCTGCTGCATGGCTTGGGAAGCCGCAAGGAAGACTGGCTCCCCGTAATTCCGGAGCTTTCGCGCAAATACCGCCTGCTCGTGCCCGACCAGATCGGCTTCGGCCAGTCCGACAAGCCGCTGCTCGACTACAGCGTGCAGACCTGGGTCGATTTCCTCGATCAGTTTCTGCGCGAGATGCATGTGACCAAGCCCACGCTGGTCGGCGAATCGCTCGGAGGATGGATTGGGGCGCTTTACGCGGTGGAAGTCTCGTCGAACGACCACATGGTGCCCATCGATAAGCTGATGCTTGTCGACGCCGCCGGGCTGAAGCGAAATGCGCCGATCCCGAACCTCAATCCCGGTTCGCTCGCGGAGATGCGGCGCGTGATGGAGCTGGTCTTCTACGATACGAGCTGGCTCGACGACGCGACCCTGCACAAAATCTTCACCGACAAGCTTTCGACCAACGATGGCTACACGGTCCACAGCTTCCTCGCGAATCCCAGGATTGAAGCCGAGCGCGTTGATGATCGTTTGGGCGATATCCACGCGCCGACGCTCATCATTTGGGGAAAGCAGGACCAGCTTGTTTCGCTGGATGCAGGCAACCGCTACGCCCAGGGAATCGCGGGCGCCCACATGGTGGCATTCGACAAATGCGGCCACGCGCCACCTGCGGAGCACACCGCCGAATTCCTCGCCGCGGTCGAGGCATTCCTCTCTGGAGCCGCGATTCCGGCGGGGAATTAACGCAATTGCGCGACCGAAATACCGGAAAGACGGACGTGACGTACGTCACAGACGCCCGGTCGTTGCCTTGCAAAGATGACGAGGCGTGCTTATACTCACGTGTTTGATGCGCGCCGAATTTGTTGCACCGTTAGACTTTCCCCGGAGATTGCATGGCGGCCGCGGCGGCTGAATCGAAGACGAGCTACTTCCTCGACAAACTACATTCCCTCAGCGGCGTGATTCCCATTGGGGCGTTCCTCCTGGAGCATTTCTGGTCGAACAGTTACGCGCTGGTGAGCACGCAGAAGTATGACGACGTTTCTGCGGAGCTGCAGAGCATTCCCTGGCGAATCCTCGTCGAGGCCACAGTTCTTTGGGCGCCCATCCTCTTCCACGGCTTTTACGGCCTGTGGATCTGGTGGCGCGGGAAGTCGAATACGCTCGCCCATCCGTGGATGTCGAACTGGATGTACCTGCTGCAGCGCTGGACGGGAATCATCGCGTTCGTTTTCATCGGGTGGCACGTCTACATGGAGCGTTTCCTCGCGCATGGGCGGACGACCTACCAGAATTTGGCGGAGGCGATGTCGCATCCCTGGTATTTCACGTTCTACATCGTGGGCGTGACGGCGGCGTCGTTCCACCTCGGCAACGGGCTCTGGAATTTTGCCTGCAAGTGGGGAATTGCGGTGAGCGCGCGGTCGCAGAGAGCGGCGGCGTGGTTTGGCGCGGCGGTGACGGTGGCGCTCACGTTCGTTGGAATCATGATTGCCGTGGGCTTCCACTATGCGTGGTTCCCGCTGAACGGCTACGTGAAGTGAATCTGAATTGCGAATCCAGGATCTGAAACTCTAAATGGCCAGGCAACCGAAAATTATCGTGGTGGGCGGCGGGCTCGCGGGCCTGATGGCGACGATTCGCATCGCCGAATCGGGCGTGCCGGTGGACCTCTTCTCCATTGTTCCCGTGAAGCGGTCGCATTCCGTCTGCGCGCAGGGCGGCATCAATGCGGCGAAGAACACAAAGGGCGAAGGCGACTCCACCTGGCAGCATTTTGACGACACGATTTACGGCGGCGATTTCCTGGCCAACCAGCCGCTCGTGAAGGGAATGTGCGAGGCCGCGCCGGCCATCATCGACCTGCTGGACCGCATGGGCGTGATGTTCAACCGCACGGCGGAGGGCCTGCTCGATTTCCGCCGCTTTGGCGGGACTCTGTTCAACCGCACGGCCTTCGCCGGCGCGACCACCGGCCAGCAATTGCTCTACGCGCTCGACGAGCAGGTTCGCCGCTTTGAATCCGAAGACAAGGTGAAGAAATTCGAAGGCTGGACTTTTCTCTCCGCGGTGATCGACGAGGGCGGCGTCTCGCGCGGCATCTGCGCGATGAACCTGAAAACGATGGAGATCAAGACGTTTCCCGCCGACGCGGTGATCTACTGCACCGGCGGAATCGGCGCGATCTTCTATTACTCGACGAATTCGGTGGTTTGCACGGGCTCGGCGCAGTCGGCGCTCTTCCAGCAGGGCGTCTACTACGCGAACGGCGAATTCATTCAGGTGCATCCGACGGCGATTCCCGGCGAGGACAAGTGCCGCCTGATGAGCGAATCGGCGCGCGGCGAGGGTGGCCGCGTCTGGGTGCCGAAGACCGCAGGCGACAAGCGCAAGGGCAAGGACATCCCCGAGAGCGAGCGGTTCTATTTCCTCGAGGAATGGTATCCGAAGTACGGAAACTTGGTGCCGCGCGACGTCGCCACGCGCGCGATTCACAAAATCGTTTACGAAATGAAGATGGGGCTGCCGGGCGAGCCGGCCGTCTATCTGGACGTTTCGCATATCCCGGCTGACGTGCTCGACCGCAAGCTCGAAGGGATTCTGGAGATTTACGAGAAATTCCTCGGCGTCGACCCGCGCAAGGAGCCGATGAAAGTTTTTCCCGCGATGCACTACACCATGGGCGGCCTCTGGGTCGACAATGTGAATCAGGCGACGAACGTGCCGGGAATCTACGCCGCGGGCGAGTGCGAGTATCAGTATCACGGTGCGAATCGGCTCGGCGCGAACTCGCTCGTCTCCTGCATCTATGGCGGTGGGCTCGCTGGTCCCGCGGCGGTAAAATATTCGCGCGGGCTGGAGCAGGGGTGCGACGGCGTGCCGGCGAGCGTCTTCGAGCGCGAGCGCGTGCGCCAGCAGGACTTGAACGACGCGCTGCTCAACCAGCACAAGGGCACCGAGAATCCCCTCACGATCTGGCGCGAGCTGGGGCAGTTGATGACGGCAAACGTCACCGTGACGCGGCAGAACGGCACCTTGCAGGCGACGCTCGGCGAGATCGACAAGCTCAGCGACCGCTTCAAGCACATCAACCTCTCCGACCGTACGCAGTGGTCGAATCAGACTCTGAATTTCGTGCGCGAACTGGGAAACATGCTGGTGCTGGCGAAGGTCATCACGATGGGCGCGCTGGCGCGTAACGAGAGCCGCGGCGCGCACTGGAAGCCCGAATTCCCGAACCGCGACGATAAGAATTGGCTCAAGACCACGAAAGCGAGCTATCGCGACGGCAACATCAAGCTCGAGTACGAGCCGGTGGATATTTCGCTGATTCCGCCGCGAGAACGCAAGTACACAGCAAAGGCGTGAGGAATGGCTGAGAATACTTTCATCGTCCGCATTAAACGCCAGCAGCGCCCGGACGAATCCGTCCGCTGGGAGGAGTTCGAGCTGCGCTACCGGCCGCACCTGAACGTGATTCAGTGCCTGCGCGACATCGCGGAAAAGCCGGTCACGCGCGGCGGCACCGAATCAACGCCCGTCAGCTACGAAGCCAATTGCCTCGAAGAAGTCTGCGGCGCGTGCGCCATGGTCATCAACGGCAAGCCGCGGCAGGCGTGCTCCGCTCTGGTGGATCAGCTCGAGAAGCCCATTCGCCTCGAGCCGCTCGCGAAATTCCCGCTCGTGCGCGACCTGCAGGTCGACCGCTCGAAGATGTTCAACGACCTGAAGAAGACGCGCTGCTGGATTCCCATCGACGGCACATACGATCTTGGCCCCGGGCCGCGGATGGCTCCGGAGGACCAGGAAGTGGGCTATCCTCTCTCGCGTTGCATCACCTGCGGAAATTGCCTCGAAATTTGCCCAAAGGTGAACGACCAAACGCAGTTCGTCGGCGCGGCGATCGTCAGCCAGGTGCGCCTTTTCAACATGCACCCCACCGGCGCGATGCACGCCGGCCCCAGGCTCGAAGCATTGATGGGCCCCGGCGGCATCGAGGATTGCGACAACGCGCAGAACTGCGTGAAGGTTTGCCCGAAGGGAATCCCGCTCACCGAATCGCTAGCCGCCGTCAACGGCCAGGTCCTGCTCCACTCCGTCAAATCCTGGTTCCGCGGACACTAAGTCGACAGAACGTCATCCAGCATTAGCGCGTCGACTTCCCTGACGCGCTTGAATGCCTCATCGTTCGTCACGATGCCTGTAGCAGCGACGCTCATAGCCGTGGCCAGTTGGATCGCGTCCGGGATCTTCAGTCCGAACTCGGCTCGGATGCGCGCAGCCGAGTCGGCAATCTCTAGGTCTGGAGCGATCCAGTCGAGGGCGGGGTACGTTGACAACAGGCTGGCAATCTCGTCAACCCGCTTCTGATCCAGCGTCCGGTAAGGTTGGACGAGCAGTTCCGTCATTGTAATCGTGGATGTAACCGCCTTGTGGCCGGTTCCTTCCAGCCACGAGAATACGCGTTCACTGAGAGGAAGATATCGTGCGTTTGCCTCGAGCTGGTAGATGAAGATGCTCGTGTCGATTGCAATTCTCCTGTGCTTGCGGAGAAACGCATCGAGATCTACTCCCAAGCTTCGCGCTCCTGTTCAAGATACTTGGGCGGATAGACCCCCTTTGCCAATCCACGGATGGCAGCGCGATAAGACTTTGGTTTTTGCAGGAGGAGAATTCTGCCGCCGCGAACGATGACAATCAGCTTGTCGCCAGGCTTGGCCCCCAGGGCCTCGCGGGCCTCACGGGGAATCACGATTTGATTCTTGCGCGAAATCGTCACTTCAGTCATCGCTTTACATTCTAGCACAAAGTAAAGCGTCGGCAAAATACTAGATAGCCGCCTGCAACCTAGAACGCAGGGCAAGGGGCGCGCCGGGTTGGAGGAAGCCGTGGCCACCTTGTGAGAGCTCTCGAGTGCACGCGCCGTGCTGGACCAAGGCGCGAATGTCCTTTGGATTTTTCCCCCGAACTGTAGCAAAATCTTCAATTCGTTTTGAGGGGACGAATGAGCCGTGTGGTGTTGCCGCTGGTTTGCTGCGTCTTGGGACTGCTCCTTCCATTGATGGCCCTGACCTCATCCGCACAGGAAGCGATCTCGCAGAAAGCGCGCGAACTGCATTTTCGTTCGATCGTCATCGATACGCACGACGATACGACGCAGCGCCTGCTGGATCCGAAGTTCGATCTCGGCGTCCGGCACTCGGACGGCGACATCGACATCCCGCGTATGCGCGAAGGTGGCCTCGGCGGCATCTTCTTTTCCATTTACATCCCCGGCACAATCACGGGCCCGGAGGCCGTGAAGCGCGCGCTCGATCAGATCGACGCCGTGCGCCGCACTGTCGCCGCTCATCCCAATGACCTGATGCTTGCCGTCACGGCCGACGATGTCCGTCGCGCTCACGCGCAGGGTAAAATCGCCGCGCTGATGGGCGTCGAGGGCGGCCACATGATCGCCGACGATCTCGGCGTCCTGCGAATTTATGCGGCGCTTGGCGTTCGCTACATGACGCTGACGCACATGGTCAACACGGACTGGGGCGATTCCTCGACGGACAAGCCCGCGCACAACGGCCTCACGGAGTTCGGCAAGCAGGTCGTGCTCGAAATGAATCGCCTGGGGATGATGGTCGATATCTCGCACGTCTCGGATAAGACCTTCTACGATGCGCTGGCCGTCAGCCAGGCGCCGCTGATCGCGTCGCATTCGTCCTGCCGCGCGCTGTGCAATGCGGCGCGGGACATGACCGACGACATGATCAAGGCGCTCGCTGCCAAGGGCGGTGTGATCCAGATCAATTATCACGTCGGGTTCCTCGACCAGAATTATCGCAACGCGCAGGCCGCGCATCCGGAAATCGGCAAGGAAATCGACGCCGAAGTGAAGAAGCGCTGCGGCGATAGCGAGCCGTGCGCCACGGTGGAGGACGAGAAGGTGACGCGCGAGTTCGTGGCGGCCGGGAAGCTGCCGCGCGTCGAGTGGACCGAAATCATCGACCACATCGATCACGCCGTGAAGCTGGTCGGCGCGGACCACGTTGGTCTCGGCTCCGATTTCGACGGCGCCAACATGCCGTTTGGCATGGACGATGTGACGCACCTGCCGCAAATCACGGACGCGCTTTTGAAAAGAGGCTATTCGGAAAGTGACATTCAGGAAATTCTCGGCGGCAACACGCTTCGCGTGATGGAGCAGGCGGAAGCCGTCGCAAAGATGCTACAAGGAGAAAAGCCATGAAGAGAATCGGTCTCTGGCTCGGAGTTTTGGCGTCTGTAGCGCTGTCGTGCGGCATTCTAGCGCAGCCGTCACAGGCTCAGACTTCGACGCAAAAGCCCGCACACCCAGCGACGCACGCGACGCATTCGGGTGTCGACCCGGCGCTGATGCATCCGGCCGAGCTGAAAGCCCGCGCCCCCGAAGTCTATGAAGTCACCTTCGTCACCACGAAGGGCCCGTTCGTCGTGAAGGTCACGCGCGCGTGGGCGCCCCTCGGCGCGGACCGCTTCTACAACCTCGTCCGCCACCACTTCTATAATGATACGGCGCTGTTTCGCGTCGTCCCCGGCTTCGTCGTGCAATTCGGCCTTGGCCCCAGCGGCGCGGTCAACCGCGTCTGGGAAAACGCGCGCATCAAGGACGATCCCGTGAAGCAGAGCAATGCCGCCGGTACCATCACCTTTGCCACCGCCGGCCCGAACACCCGCACCACGCAGGTGTTCATCAACCTCGGTAACAACGCCTCGCTCGACGGCCAGGGATTTGCCGCTTTTGGCCAGGTCACTTCCGGCATGGACGTCATCGGCAATTTCTACAGCGGCTACGGAGACAACACTACCAACGACCAGACCAACATCACGAACGGCGGCAAGGCCTATCTCGAAAAGACCTACCCGAAGCTCGACGTGATCAAGACGGCGACGATTACTTCGCCCGCGCCCGCCGCGCCCGTTCATCACGCGGCTCCGGCGCACAAGCCCGCGACGCCGCAGCCAAAGCCCTGAGGGCGAAAGCTGGGGCACGATTTCGCGCGTTTTCGCGGATAATAATTTGCAGTCTCGCACTTAAAGGGTAAAAGGACACACGACATGGCTGGCGATCCCGCTCTACTCCAACCGGCGAACCTGAACGAAAAGTCGCCGGACGTTTACGACGTAAAATTCATCACATCGAAGGGCGATTTCACGGTGCGCGTCACGCGCGCGTGGGCGCCGATCGGCTCCGACCGTTTCTATAATCTTGTCACGCACGGCTACTTTACCGACGCCGCCTTCTTCCGCGTCGTGCCGAATTTCATCATTCAGTTTGGCCTCAGCGCCGATCCCGCGGTCAACTCCGCCTGGCGCGCCGCGCGCATCAAGGACGATCCCGTCACGCAGAGCAACAAGCCCGGCTATATCACCTTCGCCACCGCCGGCCCGCACACGCGCACCACGCAGCTCTTCATCAATTTCGGCAACAACGGTTTTCTCGACGGCCAGGGCTTCGCCCCATTCGGCCAGGTGACTGCGGGCATGGACATCGTGCAGAAGCTTCACAGCGGCTACGGCGAAAAGCCCGACCAGGGCGCCATCACCATGCAAGGGAAGGCGTATCTCGACAAGAACTTCCCGAATCTCGACACAATCAAGTCAGCGGTCGTCACGCCTGCGAAGGCGTAGCTCCGGTTCCATGAGGCGCGCCCGTTCGCGCGCCTCATTCTCATGGCCGACTCTGGTTTAGCAACCTCAATTGCGCCGAACCCTCCGCGCGTCTCCGGCTCGCTGCCTCCGCTTGCTCTCGCGCCGCTCATCGCCCTCTCGGCCGCAAAGCTCGTCATTCAATTCGCGGGAATCACGCACTACGGATTCTTCCGCGACGAGCTCTACTACATGGCCTGCGGCCGCCACCTCGCCTGGGGCTATATCGACCAGCCGCCGCTCATCGCCTTCGTCGCCTGGTTCGCGCGCCACGTCTTCGGCGATTCCATCATCGCGCTGCGCATCCTACCGGTGCTTGCGGGCGCCGCAGTTGTTTTTCTCACGGGCGTGCTCGCGCGCGAACTCGGCGGCGGACGCCTCGCGCAAATTCTCGCCGCCGTCACGATTCTCCTCGCGCCTGCCTATCTCGCCTTCGACAGTTTCTTCTCGATGAACGCCTTCGAGCCGCTCTTCTGGCTTGCCTGCGCGCTCATCGCGGTGCGCATCGCCAGGGGCGCTTCGCCGCGCCTCTGGCTCGCCTTCGGCGCCATCTCCGGCATCGGCCTCGAGAACAAGCACACCATGGCCGTCTTCGGCTTCGGCGTTATCGCCGGCCTTCTGCTCACCGGCAACGCCGCAATCCTGCGCAGCAAATGGCTCTGGTTCGGCGGCCTCATCGCGCTCGCCCTGGCCGCACCCAACCTCGTCTGGGAGTCGCGCCATGGCTGGCCGCAAATCGGCGTCGTCCGCAACGCGCAGGAATACAAGAATGTCCAGGTCGGCCCGCTGCGATTTCTCGGCGAGCAGCTTCTCCTGATGAGTCCCGTCTCGCTTCCCATTTGGGGCGCGGGCCTCGCGCGGCTCTTCGCCGCGCGCGACGCGCAGCGCCGCCGCTTCCGCTTCCTCGGCTGGAGCTACGTCATCGTCCTCGCCATCTTCATGGTCTTCGACGGCAAGGCCTACTACGTCCTCCCCGTCTACACGATCCTCGCCGCCGCCGGCGCTGTCGCATGGGAGGGCTTCTCCTCTGTTCTGCTTCGCCGCCTCCGCACCGCGCTCGTCACGATACTCGTCCTTGCGGGTCTCGCGACCATCCCCTTCGGCGTGCCGCTTCTCCCCGTCGACACCTTCCTCCGCTACATGCAGGCCTTTCCCGGCTTCAACATCCGCACCGAGCGCGACGCCACGGCGCCGCTCCCGCAGCTCTACGCCGACATGTTCGGCTGGCGCAATCTTGCCGAAACCGTCGCGCGCGTTTACCACGCGCTGCCCGCCGGCGAGCAAGCCTCGTGTGCAATTCTCGGCGGCAACTATGGCGAAGCGGGCGCCATCGACTATTACGGCCCTGCCCTCGGCCTCCCGCCGGCCATCGGCGGCCACAACAGCTATTTCGATTGGGGACCGCGAAATTATTCCGGTGAGTGCGTGATTCTGATCGGCGAGCGCGCCGACCGCTACAAGGAATTCTTCGCCGAGTCGCAGCTAGCGGCTGTCGCGCACAATCCGCACGCCATGCCGGTCGAGCAGAACGTAGTCATCTACGTCTGCCGCAAGCCCCGCGCACCTCTGTCCACGCTCTGGCCGAATTTCCGCATGATCATTTGAAGTAGCCTTCGCGCCGGCATCCTGCCGTCGGCTCTACGCAACGCTTGTCATCCCGACCGGAGTCCCGCGATTTGGGTCTCCCCGCGCGCAGCGCGGGCGCGGGACGCAGCGGAGGGACCTCTCTTCCGCCTTTGAATTGCTTGAAATGGTTACGCTCCGCTTCACCGCGGCGGCGCTCGTCTCGGATCTCGCGCCGCCAATTCCAGCGCCTCGAGGTCGAGCCCCGTCTCGCGCACCTTCCTGCTCAGCTCTGACCGCTCGTTGCGCGCGATGCACAGCAGCATGCACTCCGTCGTCAGCACCGGCACGTTGTCCGCGTCCATTCGATCGAGAAACGGCGAAAGCTCCTCCGCCGCCCGAAATAGCTCCTGCAATTCGGTCGACTGCCCCAGCGGCGCCTCTTCCTCCTGCCGCTTCACGAAGCTCGGAAGCGGCGACGCCGCCTCTTTTGCGTCCTTGCGCCGCTGCGTGTCGTAGAACTCGATCCAATGGTGCCATCGCTGCGGGCTGATGTTGCACATTTGCTGCAGCAGCCGTTCCACGCGCTCGCGGTGGTCCCAGAATCGCGCGAGCCGCTCCCATTCGTAGATGTACATCCCCGCCAACAGGTCCGCCACTTCGACCGATTTCGCCGCGCGGCTGTGCGCCAGCATTCCCGCCAGCTTTTCCGCGCGCGCCAGGTCGAGCGTCAGCAGGTGCGTCGCCCGCGCGCCGCCATCCCCATCGGGCGCCGCGCCCCGCGCGTTCGTACCTCCGGGCCTCTCCGGTTTGCCGCGAAACAGTTTCATGCCCTGGATGACTCCGGGCTCCAGTGTAACAAAGGAAGGAATGCTCGCCCGGCGCGCGTCACCGGCCTGCCGCGAAACAGTACGCGCACCCGCAAAGATTCCATGAAGCGATGATTCGGGACGGTCGGGGATTCATCCCCGCTGTAGCTCGCGAAAAGAGAGAAGGGCTTTAGAGTTCGTGAGAACTCCGATTCACGCCAGGGCACGGCTTCAGCCGTGCCGTAACAGGCGCCCAATAAGCCGGCTTCAGCCGCTGAGGGCGATTACTTAAGGTCCCGCGCCGTCCTACACTCCCAGCACGCCCACCAGCTCGCGCACCGATGCCGCCGACTTATCCAGCGCCGCCTTCTCCTCGGCCGTCAACTTGATCTCGATAATCTGCTCGATCCCGCGCGCGCCCAGCTTCACCGGCACGCCGACGAATAGCCCGCTGATCCCGTACTCGCCCTCGAGATACGCCGCGCACGGCAGAATCTTCTTCTTGTCTTTCAGGATCGCTTCAACCATCTCCACCACCGCCGCCGACGGCGCGTAGTACGCCGAGCCCGTCTTCAGCAGATTCACGATTTCCGCGCCGCCTTTGCGCGTGCGCGTGATGATCGCCTCCAGCTTCTCCTTCGCGATCAGCTCGGGGAGGGGAATTCCCGCCACGGTCGAATACCGCGCCAGCGGCACCATGTCGTCGCCGTGTCCGCCCAGCACGAACGAATGCACGTTTTCCACGGACACGCCGAGCTCCATCGCCACAAACGTGCTCATGCGCGCCGAGTCCAGCACGCCCGCCATCCCAATCACGCGGTTCTTCGAAAAGCCGCTCACCTTGAACGCGGCCTGCGCCATCGCATCCAGCGGATTCGTCACGATAATCAGGATCGCGCTCGGCGAAAGTTTCACCACCGCATCGACCACGCCCTTCACCACGTCGTAATTCGCCTTCAGCAGGTCGTCGCGGCTCATTCCCGGCTTGCGCGGAAATCCGGCGGTGATCACGATGATGTCGCTGTTTGCCGTCTCGCGGTAATCGCCCGCCGCCGTCGAAATTCCGATCGCGTGCGCGTCCGTGCCCAGGATCGGCGCCGACTCCGCCATGTCCAGCCCCTTGCCCGCCGGCACGCCTTCGAGAATATCCGTCAGCACCACGTCCGCCAGCCCCGCGTCATGAATCCGCTGCGCCGTCGTCGACCCCACGAACCCGCCGCCCACCACCGTCACCTTCTTCCGCATCTCTCCTCCCTATGATTTCATCTCGGCCATTTTGGAGTGCGGTAGCTTGCTACCGCTTTTGCCGCCGCATTGAACTACAGGCAGTCACCACTCGGCGAAGCTTGCTTCGCCGCCTCGCACTTCCGGTTGCCTCCCTCTTCCAATTTCAAATTTCCAATTTCGAATTGTCCCTACCGCGCCGCTCCCACGCCCGCCATATTTTCGATAATCGCGCTCGCAAACTCCGACGTCTTCAGCTTCGTCGCGCCCGGCATCATCCGCTCCAGGTCGTACGTCACCCTCTTCTGCTGGATCGTCCGCGCGATGCTGCCCTCGATCAATTGCGCCACCGGCTTCCATCCAAGGAACTCGAACATCATCGCGCCCGACAACATCACCGAACTCGGATTGATCACGTCCTTGTCCGCATACTTCGGCGCGGTCCCGTGCGTCGCCTCGAAAACGCCGAATCCGTCGCCGATATTCGCGCCCGGCGCCATTCCCAACCCGCCCACCTGCGCCGCGCACGCGTCCGACAGATAATCGCCGTTCAAGTTCGGCGTCGCGAACACCTGATACTCATCCGCGCGCAGCAGAATCTGCTGAAACACCGAATCCGCAATCCGGTCGTTGATCAGGATCTTCTTCTTCCACTGACCGTTCCCGTGCGTCGCCTGGATCGCATCCAGCGTCTGCTTCACTTCCGCGCCAATCTTCGCGCGAAAATCTGCCGTCGCCTGTTCGAGCCCCGGCTCGATCATCGCGGCATTCTGTTCCGCGCTCAGGTTCGGATTCTTGTCCTTGTTGTCCAGAATCCAGCTCTCGCGCTCCGTCACCACCTGCGACCGGAACTCCTGCGTCGCCAGCTCGTATCCCCAGTCGCGAAACGCGCCTTCCGTGAATTTCTGTATGTTTCCCTTGTGGACCAGCGTCACCACCGTCCGCCCGTTCTCGATCGCGTGCTGAATCGCGCGCCGCACCAGCCGCTTCGTGCCCGTCGGCGACATCGGCTTGATTCCCACTCCCGAATCCTCGCGGACGCGCTTCTTGCCGTCCTTCAGCATTTCGCCATTCAGAAAGTCGATCAGCTTCTTCGCTTCCGCCGAGCCCGACTTCCACTCGATGCCCGCGTATACGTCCTCCGTGTTTTCGCGGAAGATCACCACGTTCATCCGCTCCGGACTCCGCACCGGCGAAGGCACGCCCTCGAAGTATCGCACCGGCCGCACGCACGCATACAAGTCGAGCACCTGCCGCAGCGTCACGTTCAGCGACCGGATTCCGCCGCCCACCGGCGTCGTCAGCGGCCCCTTGATCGCCACGCGGAAGTCCCGGATGCAATCCACCGTGTCCTGCGGCAACCACTCTCTGAACTGATTAAACGATTTCTCGCCCGCAAAAACTTCCAGCCACGCCACCTTGCGCTTCCCGCCGTACGCGGCATCCACCGCCGCGTCGAATACGCGCCGCGATGCCTTCCAGATGTCGCGCCCCGTCCCGTCGCCTTCAATGAATGGAATAATCGGCTGGTCCGGAACGCGAAACGCGCCTCCGGAATACTCAATCGCCTTGCCGTTCGACGGCACCGCCACGCCGTTGTACGCGCTTTTCATCTTCTGCGGCCCCCAGTGACGAAAATCAGCTCTTCAATATCGTCGAACCACAAGGACGCGGCACGTCTCGCAGGCGCCCAGTAAGAATCCCGTGCGAAGCGCGCCTGGGAGTGCCACTCTCCCGAGTGGCGCGTTCCCTTGCCGCCGTCGCGTCGTTCCGCGTCAGGGCACGGCTTCAGCCGTGCCGTAACTGCCGCCCCGTTTGACATGTAGCTCAGGTCTTGCAGCTCATGCCGCCATCGCGTCGTTCCACGTCAGGGCACGGCTTCAGCCGTGCCGCAACGGCGCCAAATCAGAGCGGCTTCAGCCGCTGAGGGTCATCCCGCGTTTGCGAGATAGTAGATTCCGCTATGCCTTTCGTGTCCCTGTGCTCCTCGCACGCCTCAGCGAACCTCACACCATAGCACAACCTCGCCGCGCCCGGTGCCTCGGGCATCGCACCGGCAGCAAAATATCCTGAGTCCCGCAGGGACGAAACAAACTGTAGCCCCCGGGACGGAAGTCCCGGGAACCAAGGCAAACAAATCTTTTCTTTGGGTCCCTTCAGGGACGACACAGGCCCACCGATTGCGACGCAGACTCTTCAGCCGAGAGGCCTGCGAGCGGCGGGGTTACCGACCTTCAAGCTTTGGGAGTGAGCACGGCCTCTACCGAATCTCCAGAACTTCGCCAAGCCCCGCGTACAGATACGCCTCGCCAAAGACCTGCTTGAATTTCGCGAAAGCAGGTTCCCCGGTGCAGTGGCTCGGAGCTATCAGATCCACCTTCCACTGGTCATGCAATGCGTTGGCAAGCCGCTCGATCTCCGCGTCGGGCGCTTTCACCAGATGCAGCCCCCCAAAAACCATATGGATATGCGGATTCACGGACGAAGCCGCCGTAAGAATTTGTTCGATTCCGGCGTGCGAGCATCCGACCACGACCACCAGGCCGCGCGGAGTATCAAGGGCCAGAGTAAGTTCGCGAAGCTCCAGAGTCCCAGGTGTCTTTGAGACAGTTGGGATTAGGAAAATCCCCGGCGCCACCTCCGTTCGCGTGTCGATGGGGACGAAGTTTGCTTCGGGCCAGGGACTTCCCGACGAAAACGCCGTCGGCTCTTCGCCATGGAAATAGCGCATTTCTTTCGGCAGAGAATCAACGCTCTTGTAGAAGCCTGCCGGAAGCGTGCTGCCGAACGCGCCAAACGTCTCAGCAGGAACGTATATTTTCACTTTGGGATTCACCTTCAGGAGATAGCTCAGCCCGCTGGTGTGATCCCCGTGACGATGCGAAATCACCACGAAGTCCAGGCTCTTCAGGTCGACGCCGATCGCCTTGACGTTCGCCGCAAAGATTTCGGCGTTGTTGCCGGCGTCGAACAGGATTTTCTTTCCCGAGTATTCAATCAATGAGGAGAATCCCCAGTCGAGCTTCAGGTTTCGCGATTGCCCGAACGCGTCATAGAGAACCGTCACTTGGTCAGCCGCAGGCGTCGAACTCACAACGATAGAACCGACTATCAAGCACGCCAGCACCCTGAAGAAAGCCATGGGCAGTTTCATCTTCCTTTCCTCCTTCACTCATGCATTCGTGTTCAGGTTCGCTACTCTTGCGGACGCGTTTCTTAGGCTTAGGGAAGCACAGGAGGCATACGACCGCTGCAAGTCCGCGTGTCGAGTATGCCCAGCAGTTAAGCATTCTTCAGGATGGAGTCATCGCACAAACTTCGATTCGGTTGCGGCCCGCGCGCTTGGCCAGGTAGAGTGCCTCGTCGGCCTTGCTAACCAGCTTTGCGAATTCCGGCGGTACCTTGCCCTGAAAACCTGAAACGCCGAAGCTTGCAGTAGCCGCGATCGTCTTCTGGCCGCTCAGAATCTTGCGTTCTCGAAGCTGGTTGCGAACACGCTCGACAACGATTCGCACATTACGCTCGTCGGCGTGGGTGAGAATCATCAGGAACTCCTCACCGCCAACGCGGCCGCAGATGTCCGACCGCCTGGAGTTGGCCTTCAGGATTTCCCCAAACTCCTTGAGCACCGCATCTCCGCCATCGTGCCCGTAGGCGTCGTTCACGCTCTTGAAGTTGTCGAGGTCAGCCATCACCACCCAGAACGAGAAGCCGTGTCTCGCCGCTCCGCTCAATTGCCGCTCCGCCCAATTGTCGATCGCGCGCCGATTTGGCAACCCTGTTAACGCGTCCGTGAGCGCGAGTTCCTGTAAGAGCTGGTTCTTGGCTTCAATCTCCCGTTGCAGGTTCACAATTCTCCTGCCAACAGCTACGCGGGCTGACAGCTCGTCCGGGTGGAACGGCTTCGTAAGATAGTCATCGGCGCCCGCCGCAAGGCCCTTCACGACATTCTCCTTCTCCGAGACGCTCGTGACGATAATGATGTAAGTGTAGGACGCGCGGGGAGTCGCACGAATCTGCCGGCAAAGTTCGATCCCTGTGAAATCGGGCATCACCCAGTCTGTAATCACCAGTGCGGGGTGGTGCAGTTCGAAAAGTTCGAGGGCGCTCTGCCCCGTCTTCGCAAAGAGAATCGAATATTGAGACGGATCGAGGGTTTGCTCCACTAGTTTGCGGTACACTGCCGAATCGTCCGCAACCAGGACTTTGAAATCGTGGCCTGCCGTGTCCATGCGGCCTCGCTATCTGATTTAGAAACGTTCTTGTAATTGGCGATAGTTTACATCTGATTGTCGGGAATAGCCTCCGCATCGCGGGAAAACCGTGCGGAATGATGCAGCCGCAGGCCCTCGCGGAAGGGGGTTGGGAAGGGGCTTCAGCCAGCCCTTCTTTGGAGTGCGGCAGCTCGCTGCCGCTTTCTCACAAATCCAACGCCCGAGGCAGCCACCATTCGGCGAAGCTCGCTTCGCCGCCCCACCCGTCACTTCCAGATCGCAACTTCTCTCGCTATCACCTCACTCTCCCAGTCCGCCGTTGGTTCCGGAAGCGCGGGCGGTCGCCAGCCCTTCTTTGGACTGCGGCAGCTCGCTGCCGCTTTCTCACAAATCCAACGCCCGAGGCAGCCACCATTCGGCGAAGCTCGCTTCGCCGCCCCACCCGTCACTTCCGGCTCGCAACTTCTCTCGGTATCACCTCACTCTCCTAGTCCGCCGTTGGTTCCGGAGGGGCGGGCCTTAGCGAGCCCTTCTTTGGAGTGCGGCAGCTCGCTGCCGCTTTCTCACAAATCCAACGCCCGAGGCAGCCACCATTCGGCGAAGCTCGCTTCGCCGCCCCACGCGTCACTTCCGGCTCGCAACTTCTCTCGCTATCACCTCACTCCCCTGGTCCGCCGTTGGTCCCGGAAGGGCGGGCTTCAGCCAGCCCTTCTTCGGAGTGCGGCAGCTCGCTGCCGCTTTCTCACAAATCCAACGCCCGAGGCAGCCACCATTCGGCGAAGCTCGCTTCGCCGCCCCACCCGTCACTTCCGGCTCGCAACTTCT